>Ga0210040_10000003_pt1 | contig 2062096 bp, 1730 predicted proteins | sample CryGeyCG12114_NA_FD_185462 | JGI IMG/M metagenome (GOLD analysis project Ga0210040, IMG submission 185462) | Groundwater microbial communities from aquifer - Crystal Geyser CG19_WC_8/21/14_NA (SPAdes) (version 2) | ecosystem: Environmental > Aquatic > Deep subsurface > Groundwater | place... | reverse complement strand
AACCCTAACCCTAACCCTAACCCTAACCCTAACCCTAACCCTAACCCTAACCCTAACCCTAACCCTAACCCTAACCCTAACCCTAACCCTAACCCTAACCCTAACCCTCTAGCTATAGCTATATCGCGTTAGAGTATTGCCGAAGCCGAGGCCGTAGCGTATAGCCGCAGGCTCTTCGAGCGCGTTACGCTCTAGTTTGCTCGCCTACAACGCGGTCTCTCGGCGCAGGTCGGCCTCGCTTAGGCTAAACCGCAGGCCCCGGAGGAATATAGCTATTATTTTAGTCTGCTCCTAACTAGTTATATCACCTTAGGAGCCCGCGCGCACGATCTCGAAGCCTATAGCGAATTTATTAGTATTACGGTACGTAAAGTTTAGGTAGACGTTACTAGGGATAACCTATGCGTACGGCGTATTAGAGAGGGTATATATAGAGGGTCGCGTTAGGCTCTCGGCGATAGGGGGTTCTATAGGGTAGTTAGTATTATATATTGTGATATAGTTAGCTATCGCCGGTTAGCAGGCACCCCGCGTAGGCGTAGGAGGCAAATCTTCGTCTATAGAGTCGCCTACGGCTTTAACGGGCCTCTCGGGCGCACTCGGGTTCGTAGTTACGAGAAACGTAATAATACGTAGTATAAGGGGCTAGGTGCACCGATGCTCTTCTCGAATGCTAAACGACTTGCGCTTTAACCCTCGCAGCGCGGTAAATAACCGTTTCTTGCTATAGATATAGGCGGTCTCGATCGTCTATAGCTACCGTTAATTGCTGCGCGAAGTGGTCTAGGCGGCCTATTAAATAACGAGGTCGAGTGCTATCTCTTCTATAGCTTCGTTTTAGAAAGGGTAGGTTTTAGCGGCGTTAATAGTTTCTTTAACGGATCCGTAGAATTAGCTATATACTAGTCTACCGCGGCGGAGTTAGGAACGCCGCTTAGTAAGCGACGTAAGGTTAGCGGCGTCGCGTAATATGCTAACGTTATATAACTAGTAGCCCGTTATATCGTCTTTAGGCGCGCCGTCCTCGCCGTAGAGCTATCTAAGGTATGATTTTAAATAACATCGCTTCTAGAGCAAAACTTATAGTATATCGCGAGCCGTGCGATCTTATTTATATACTGCGCTATAAATAAGATAAACCTCTTTTCCGATATCGATCTAAAGTCGGTCTTAGTATACGTAGTTAAGATCGACGACGTAGTTAAAGTAAATAACGAAGCGCTATAGAGTCTTAAGCATCGACGAGTGCGCCTAAGTGGACTTATATTTAAGTTTAGTGCCCTTAGCGAAGAAGAAGATTTAGGCCTCGTTAAATATTAAGCATCTCGGGACGTTAGCGATCTTTTACTAGATCTAGGCCTAGAGTTAGGGTAGGTGCTCGAGGGATAGGTAGTAGGTTAAAGCCTACTGCGCTTAGTAAAACGCGATCTCGATAGTTCGTCGTTCGATTTATACCGCGTAGGAGTTTAAAGATCCGTATCTAAAGCTGCTAGATAAGTATTAAGTAATATACAACGCGTAAAGTTCTATAATACTAGGTATAAATACTTGGTTTATCTAGCGCATATGCTATAAGTCGATTAGCGAGATAAATTCGTTCCTACCGAGGACGATATTAGGAAATAGGATATAGATCGAGACGTCTTTAGACCTAACGAGTCTACCGAGTATAAAATAAGGGACCTTGCGTAGTTAGGTCTTTATAGTAGGCCGCACGCGGGCCTAGTTATTATAGTTAGGATTATTATTCTTAACGTCTATATCGATATAGACGTCGGTTTATATATTTTAGCGTACTTACGGCGCCGGCTAATAGTAGATGCCCTAGCGGGCGAAGGCTAGCGAACTAGCAAAGCTAAGGTAGCTATCGATATTATAGGCGACCTCGGCCTCTACCTATAACGCTTCTTCGTATAAGCAAATATAGGCCGGATACGTAAAGTTAGACACCCTAGAGAATATAGCCTTCTATTAGGTAGCGGTAGTTAGGGCTATTAGGTAGAGTTATTCGGGTTTTAGAAGCGACTTATTAGATAATACGAAGGGAAAGTTAAGATCGTAGAACGCGCTATCGAGTCGGCTATACTGCAAATCCGCTAGCTCGCCTACGGCGTTTAGATATTAGACGAGGTCGGTTAAGTATTTATCGTCGGAATAACTATAAAATCTACCTTAGAGCTGCTCGATTAGTTTATCCGCTACGATAGCGATATTATCGCGTTCGTTAGAGCGGGTAAATAACGTACGCGAAGTCCTGCTAGAGATATTAAATATAGAGAATCGATTAGCTTAAGAGTAGGTATTCGGCAGGTTAAGTAAGTTAGAAGGTATAGATAAGCCTAGGTAGTGCTTATTTACGGGCGCGATCGCCGGCGACGAACGGCTCCGATAGGTAAGTAGTATCTAAGGTAAAGAACTATAAGGTATAAGGCGTAAAGGCGGTATTTAAGGTACCTACGTAGGCCTATCTAGCGTAGGTATTACTCGGTCTTAAGATTAAGCCGGCGAGACTACGCTACTAGCTTTAAAGCTATCTCGTAGTAGTACTTGTACGTAATAAGGTGCTAGTAGCGGCTAGACTATAGGAGTATCGTCGATATCGTCGATATCGTTAATATCGTTAATATCGTTAATATTAACGTCGGCGTCGCTAGCGACGCCGAAGTCGCCTACGTCCTTATTATCTAGGTCCGTTAAGGGATACTCTTCGATCTCTCTACCGTTATATCGAGCCTCGATAAAAGGCGGACGCGTTTTAAGATAAGAAAAACGAGCGATAAGCCTCGAAGTTTAAATAGAGCTAACTCGTAAAAGTAGGTAAAAAAAGCTGCGGATAGTAGGCGGGGTTAAAGAGATACTAGCCGGCCTATACGCGTCGAATAGGTTAACGGGTGGCCGTGCTTTAAAGAAGTAGTAGATAGTAGGAGCACCTAGGGAAGATGCCGAAGTTATCGATAGCTTGCTAAGCGAGACTAGAATATTCGATTCGGATAGTTAAAGATCGACGAGATTAGAGAGAAAATAGAGTTTATCGTATTCGTCTACTAGTCGGAGGCTAGCGTAAAACGTAGGTATTTCCGTTAGGTCTTATTATAGTATTAGCCCTTAAATACGAAACTCGAGCTATAATATAGTAGTAGGAGATTTATCTAGCGCGCTTCGTTCGATAATAGTATATGCTTAGTTAATCTAGCTTATAGTTAAGGAGTTATTAACTACTTATACTTAACGTTCTTATTAAGCCTATTTACGACTACGAGCGAGTTCGCGTTTACGGTTCTTATCTAGGTCGCTAAACGATTCGGAAATAGGCCGACCTCGCTTCTTAGGTGGTATAGTATATATAGTGTAGTAGAAAGTCGATAAAATAAGCTTAATAAAGTCCTTAGCAAGGGCTACGCGAGCGGCGGAAATAGAAATTAACTATAGTGATTTAAGACGTACGGGCTTAAAGGGTATTAGAATTAAGTCTTATATCTTACGATAGATATAGTCGTAATGCGTACTAGGTATATTAAGTAGAGGTTAGGGTCTTATATAGAGATGCGATTTTATTTATCTAAAGCCGAGTAGATTATATACTAGTAAGTAGTTCGACTAGATACGTTTAGTAAGAGTATAGTCTATTTACGCTGCTAATTACGCCTATAGAGTGCTTAAGGAGTGTATATTATATATTAATAGTAGTACTACTAGAGCGGTATTTATATTCGTTAACTTCGCTAAGCGTACTATTTAGACTACTTCGCTAATACTTCTATTTTCGGCGACGATATAATATACTAAGATAAACTATAAATTAGTAGCTTAGAGTTAATAGGTCGTTCCTACGCAGCGGACATTACGAAAGCAAATATAAAAAGATAGTAAGAGAAACTGCTTACGTAAAGTTATATAAGGGCTATCGAATATAAGGAAATTTCTATACTACCTATTCGCTTAAGTATTACGTAATAAACGTATAAGGATAATTTAAATATTACCGATCGCGTGCCGAAAGATATAAATAGCAAGGATAAGAAAGAGTGCCGTTAAAAGTACCGGCAGCTTATATAATAGTAGCGGATTAATAACGACCTCCTAGTAGACGACGACCTAAAGAACGAGATTTAGCTAAGCTAGCTAGACGTACTAAGGTAAAGAAAGCGAGGTAGGCCTTTAAGACGGTCTATAGAAGGTGCTATACTTAAAACTTATTAATAACGAAACGCATCGCTATACGTAATAGGTAGGGAAGAGCAGCTTATAAGCTACGCTTTAACTAATCCGAGGATAATCTCCGACGACGAAGATAGCGACTAGAACGATAATATCTCTCTACTATAGCGGACTCGACTCGATACGAATATAAATTAAACCCTCGCAAGGGACGCCGAAGGTAATATTAAGTATAAGGATAGAACCTAGAACGTAAACTAGAATACTAGTGCTTTAGACCTTTAAGCTCGAAGTATATATACTTCGCTACTTAATCCTATAGTAGATTAGACTAATAGAGTTAAACGATATCTTAAAGCTAAAGAAGATAGTACGACTAGATAAATATAAAATAATAATAACGATTCCTAATTCGATAGGCCTCGAAGCGCTTTAGAAGAGTATCTTAATAAGTCGAATTAGGAAGATATACAGGCGACTATAGAACGCGATAATATAATAGGTTAATTAATTTAACTCTTCGTAAGGGTCTATAAGTAAAGAATCTCTACGCGATAGATAGATACGGCCTTTATCTAGCCGCGAGCGCTAAGCTAGGCACTTGCTAATTACCGCTGCAGATAAACCTTTATAATAGCCTAGCACCTTACCTTCTCTGCCTATTAGCAAATCTTTCTTAAAGAGAGACGCAATCGCTAGGGCTCGTCTAATACTATAAAATCGCTATATACTTATCGAGATTCTTGCTCGCCTACTAGAAGACGAGTATACGTTAGCTATAGAATCTAATACCTACTAGAGGACTTCCTTTACTTCTAACTCTAGCTTAAAGCCGCCTAGCTTCGTTAGTACTAGATCTATTACGACTAAAAATAGCTTAATATCTACCTCTTCCTATACTATAGTATATGAGGGAGAATAGGTTACTACTACCCGAACGGCGAGCACTATAGCTAAGAAAGTAAAGAAAGAGCCTATCTTTATAAAGGACGAAGTGAAACTAACGCCTTTAAAAAAAAGAGAGGCGCCGTAGCTAGTCTAGACGGTACGTATAGTCGACCTATAGTCTAAAGCAAACTAACCTATAGGTAGAGTTTAAAGAGATCGAAGAAGGACTCTAAGAAAGACTAGCTTATACTCTTATAGACCGCTAAGCGGCGAAACGAACGTCTTTTAGTATAATAGTATAATAACTCTAGACCTACTAACTAGTTACTATCGAGAATCGCTATAAGCCGTATCTTACGTAACTAGTAGTCTCTACTATAAAATACTAGCTTTAATACGATACTATTAGATAATACTAATTATATCTTCTCTAACGCCGAGGATTATAATCTAACTAGCTTCGCTAATACTTCTATTCTTAGCGACGTAGGTAGGAGAGAATCGTACTTCTTAAGTAGCACTTAGCTTAACTACGACTTCCTTTAAAAACCTTTAGTTAGCAGATCATTTCGAGCAGCGGATAGTATAGAGGCGGATATAAAAGAGCAGTTAGAAAAGCTCCTAACGAAGGGCCCTTTTAAACCCGCTAAACGCTAGCTGCTAAAAGACCTGCCGTACTAGTATGTTTTTAAGCTCTATAGGATTAGCTAATATCTAGGCTACGACGTCGATACGGTCTTTTATAAGGTTATAATAAGATGCTAGAAGGAGACGCCGAGCTTTCTCTACTTCTAGAAAGCAGTAGTTAATATCTATAACGAAGAAAATTCTACGTTACTCCTTCGCTTAAGTATTAAGTAATAGACGTACAAGGAAAATTCTTATATTAATAAAGCAATAGGTCGATCGGTATAGCTTACGACGAGGCTCGATTTCTCTTAAATCTCGAATAAGTAATTATTCGATTTAAAGCTCGATCCTATAGAGACGGAAATAGGCTATCGTTTTTATAGGAAGTTTAGTGCTAATCGATTAATAGTTCTTAATATTCTTAGCTTTACGCTAGAGTATCCTCCCTATTAACTATCGAAGCTTAGACGAATATTTAAGCCTAAAGATATCTACGGTACGATCTCCGCTTAGTTAATAAATAGAGATCTTTATATTACGGGTAGAATCTAGCGATTGTTTTACGCTAAGCCTAAAAAGGTTAAGAATAAGAAGAAGCGCAAGGAAGAAGGTATACGTTAGAGGGTATATCTCTTCGCGGTATACGGTTTCGATTTTATAGCGCCTACCCCGTTAACCTCGCCTAATAGATACTAACTACTTTCGTTGCTCGAGCTGCTCGAGTAGTATCTAGCCTTATTAGATAATAAGGATTCTACTAACTTTAATCTTTTCGTTTAAATAAATCTCGGACGATCGAAAACAATATTAAGTATAATATTAGAGCTATTTAAGTTTATCTACGTCCCTACTAAAAGAGGTATTATCAAAGAGATTATAATAGATAGCTATAGGCGTATACCTCTAGCCCTTGTATCGGAAATCTAGAGACGGATAGCGAAGCTAGATAAGAGGATATCGAGCGCCTTCTAAGCTCGTATCGTTAGGGCGAAAGGTTAGCAAGAGGCGATAGTAGGAAGTCGAGTAAGAGGACGTTAAGTCTTAACTAAATATCGAGTAAACTAGACGAGAACGTCTTAGGTACCGATAAGGCAAGGAGAAAGAGTAAAAGAATAGTTTTAAAATTTTATAAAATTAGTCTAAACGGTATAATATATTTAAGCGGCTATAGTACTATACGCGCTAAGAATACTATACCTAAAAATTATAATAGTAATCTACCGGCTATCTTATCTCTTATAGGTATATGCTTCGATATCTCGTCCTATAGGCGCGGAGACAGTTAAGCGACTACCTTCTCTTGTAACTATATGCTCCGGCATCTTATCCTCTAGGCGTAGGCGTGCTATATGCTTCGGCATCTCGTCCTCTAGGCGTAGGCGTAGTAATAGGTTTTCTAGCCTCTAAGCGCTAGGCGTAGCTAGAGAGATAACGTAAGTAATTTCATTATCTCTTATATTACTTTTTATTAATAAGCCTCTTATAGGGATCGGTAGTTGCCTCGCGGTATTAGGTAATAATTTGCTCCGCTTATCTAATAAACTACGGTATTATACTAGAGAAAGAACATTACCGATAGAAACTAGGATAGTTATAGGAGTGTTAGGATTTAAATAAAGGTGATAGATATATGATACACGGGCGCTCTAGATTCTATAGACTGCGCTAAGTTAAAATAATAGATTATAAAAGGTACGGCGAGCGTGATAATGCGTACACGCATGTAATATAAGCGTAAGTTTTAATAGAGGATAAGGATAATTCGATAGGGATACCGGAGGTATCGGGGCGTAATAGATTCTATAGAAAGCGAGCGTAATAAGCGAAGGTAGGTAGGTAAAGCGAGCGTAATAAGTAAAGGTAGGTAGATAAAGCAAGCGTAACAATTCTAATCGGGTATAGTATAGAATAATTATTACGCTCTTAGCGGAGATAAGGTTTTATATATTAAGATAGCCTAAAACGGGTAAAGGACCTAACTTTTAAATATATATATATATCTATTAAGAGGACGTAGAAAGAAGCGGACTTCGAATATAGGCTATTTATATATATATTATTACGCCTATAAGAAAAAAGTAAGAAAAAAGGTCGAGACTTAAGCTAAATCGAACCCGTTTTTCTACCTTAGATTATAATATCTTATATACTATCTAGTAGTATTTTTTATATATATCTTATACTATTATAATCTATTATACTTTAGATTTTTAACGATACTACTTTTATTAAAATTAAACTACGCGTTATAGAGTTATAAAATCGTATATAAGATTTCTAGGTCTACGCTAACTATTAACTTTTATACGCTAAGAGTTTAATATTAAATATTAATACGATATAGTATATATAAATATAAAAGAGAATAATTAAAGTAGTATTAAGATTTTTAATTTACTAAGTTATTAATTAAGACGATATCTCTTTAGTATATTCTAAGCGCCGAAGGGCCGAGCCGAGTACTTCGAGCCGAGCTAAGTACTCTAGATTAAGCCGAGTGCTCGAACTAAGCCGGCGATAGGTATATATTTATTAAGACGCAAATTATATATATAAATTATCTAATTAGAATAATTTAACTCTATATTTAGAAAAGCCTTAAGTTTAAATCTCGTCCTAAGCTAAAATAGATATTAAATACGCCGGTATCGAACCCGCTGCGCTAACTAGCAGCGCTACTTATATTAAGTAGCTATAAGCAAATTCGCCTAGTTTCGTTAAAGTAAGAAATTAAGAAGATTTTATAATTCCTTACCGAGTAAGTTAATTTCTTTTATATTTATATATAAAGTTACTAATAGTAATAGAATCGATTCGAGTACCTCGGCTGCTATAGGCCTATAGGGCTTATAGAGAAGACTACGAAGACTATTATCTTCTACTATAACCGAATTTAGTGTATTCGAGGAGGTAAGACGGAGATATATAGTAAGAAATTAAAGGAGGAAGCCTAGAAAGACTATTAGAATATCGAGCTAGAGTAGTAGGCTAGCTGCGGGCTAGTGCTAAATTAGTTAGATCTCGTTTAGAGATAAAAGACTAGAATTAATAAGTCTTTACTACGAAACTTCTTCTTTTTTAACTTTTATAGTATTTATAGCTACTTAGTCTTAAAGTATATTATTAATAAGAGAATAAGATATAGAGATATTAATAAAAACTAAAATAAAAAGTAATTATATCTAAGAACGATCGTAGTATAGATTTTAATTTAAATACTTTTTTCTTACGCTCGCTAGTTAGATAAAGATATAATATATATTTATATCTTTATATCTATAACTATATATCTAAGTAGTTCTAGGCTTACTAGTATAAGTAAGAGAATATAGTAAGTTACTTTAATATATATATTAAGAAGTTACTTAAATAAAGAATACTCTACTTTCTAACTTATTATATCTAATTTTAAGATAGTATCTTAGTATTAAGTACTAATAGTATAGAGTATAAACTAATAAAAGTAATTTAATTATTAACTACTTACGCCTCTAGGTTAGTTACTTACTAACTTTCTCTTATAATAAATTATTCTTATTAAGTAAAGAACGATAAAGATATATATTATAATTGAAATATTTTAAATAAAGCTACTATATAAGTATAAATTAAATATCTAAGCTTCTAAAGCTTTATTTAATATATTATAAGTAGTATAGTATATAAATAGTAAGTTAAGCTTAAGTAATACTTACTTATTAACTAAATAGTAAAAGCTAATAGATTAATACTTAAATATCTTTATTCTATTTAAAACTTATAAGTAAGTCTTAAGAACTATTATTAGTAAGTAAAAGATATCGAAAATTATATTAATATTTAAATAATTAGTATTAAGATATAAATTTAGATATTTATATAAAGTTTTAATTCGATATAATATTCTATTATTTATTTATATTTAAAATAGTATATATAAATATAAAAAGTCTTAAGATATAAGATAAATAGCTAAAAGAAAAAGAAAGGTTCGTTAAACTATAGATATTAAGATTATAATATATAGAAAAGTCTAGGCTAAAGTTCGTTTACGCTAAAACTCTATATATAGCTAATTTAAGCTAAAAGGAATTATATTAAGCGAAAAAAGCTAGTTTAAAAGTTATTAATAAAGAAATAACTTATATACTAAAGACTTTTTATATTAGATTATAACTTTCTAATTAAGTATAGTTTTAAATAACGTGTAAATATAGTATAGCTATTTAAACTTTTAGCTTTCGATAGATATATAATATAGCTAGTTCTAGTTAGAACTAAAGAAGTTATTACTTATTCTAATCGCGAGAACTACTAAGTAACTTAACTTTATCTAAATCTTTAAAACTAAATTTAAGCCTAGGATACTATAAAGTTTAATTATATTTTAAATTAAATCATTATATTATACTATATATTAATTATAGATATCGTTAGATTATTAAAAACTAGTCTTAATTAGCGATTTTCTTTACTTAGAATACGCCCTCGTTTTTACTTAGAATTCGCCTCGAATTCTAACGGATAGTATAGTAGGATTCTACTAATCTTAAACTTTTCGCTTAAATAAATCTCGGACGGTTAAAAATAATATTAAGTATAATACTAAAGCTATTTAAGTTTATTTATATCTCTATTAAAAGAGGTATTACTAAGAAAGTTATAATAGATAGCTATAAGCGTATATCTTTAGCTCTTATATTAAAGATCTAGAGACGAATAGCGAAGCTAAGTAAGAGGATATTAAGCGCCTTTTAAGCTCGTATTATTAAAGCGAAAAGTTAGTAAAAAACGATAGTAAAAAGTTAAATAAGAGAACGTTAAGTCTTAATTAAATATTAAGTAAATTAAACGAGAACGTCTTAGGTATTAATAAGATAAAAAGAAAGAGTAAAAGAATAGTTTTAAAATATTATAAAATTAGTTTAAACGATATAATATATTTAAGCGGCTATAATACTATACGCGCTAAGAATATTATATTTAAAAGTTATAATAGTAATCTATCGGCTTTCTTATCTCTTATAGATATATACTTTAATATCTCGTTTTATAAGCGCGAAGATAATTAAGCGACTACCTTCTTTTATAATTATATACTTCGATATTTTATTTTTTAGATATAAGCGTATTATATGCTTCGATATCTCGTTTTATAAGCGCTAAAATAGTTAACTAATTATCTTCTTTTATAACTATATACTCTAGTATCTTATTCTTTAAGCGTAAGCGTACTATATACTTCGATATCTTATTCTTTAGGCGTAGGCGTAGTAATAGGTTTTCTAGCTTTTAAGCGCTAGGCGTAGCTAGAGAGATAATATAAGTAATTTTATTATCTCTTATATTACTTCTTATTAATAAGCCTTTTATAGAGATTAATAGTTGCCTTGCGATATTAGATAATAATTTACTTCGCTTATTTAATTAACTACGATATTATACTAAAGAAAGAATATTATTAATAGAAACTAAGATAGTTATAGAAGTATTATTATTTAAATAAAGGTAATAGATATATAATATATAGGCGCTTTAGATTTTATAGACTACGCTAAGTTAAAATAATAGATTATAAAAGGTATAATAAGCGTAATAATACGTATATATATATAGTATAAGTATAAGTTTTAATAAAAAGATAAGAATAATTTAATAGAGATACTAAAGGTATTAAAGCGTAGTAAATTCTATAGAAAGCGAGCGTAATAAGCGAAAGTAGGTAGGTAAAGCGAGCGTAATAAATAAAGATAAGTAGGTAAAGCGAGCGTAATAATTCTAATTAAGTATAGTATAGAATAATTATTACGCTCTTAGCGAAGATAAGGTTTTATATATTAAGATAGCCTAAAACGAGTAAAGAACCTAACTTTTAAATATATATATATATCTATTAAGAGAACGTAGAAAGAAGCGAACTTTAAATCTAAGCTATTTATATATATATTATTACGCCTATAAGAAAAAAGTAAGAAAAAAGGTCGAGACTTAAGCTAAACCGAACCCGTTTTACTACCCTAGAGTATTCGAGCTAAAGAAGATAGAGATACGAAGTCGGCTAGTTCTAGCAATAGCTCTTTCTAGCACGCATTATGCTATAGTCCTCGCTATTAGACAAGTTTAAAGCAGTCGTAAGCAGAACCAATAGTTCCCTAACCATCACTACGGCTCGCTCTACTTTTGTCTTCAGCCGAGCGCGTGGTTCGCTTGATAGCTGGATCACTTCTGCAGGTCCAGTCATCGCAGACTCGTTAACCCACCAAAGCAGTCAGTTTGCAAGCTTCTGGCGACCCCCCACAGACAACGATACGCCAAAAGCTTTGCCTCACTGGCGATCATACCGCGCAGACATGACGACATCTCAGCTCCGTTCTATGACATTGAAGCAAGACAGTCCTTCAAATATCCTCGTTTTAACAACGACATATATCGCTCCGCCATCACTGGGATGGGGCTGGCATGCAACCACTACCTATCAGATCCAGCCGGATGGCTCGGCCCTGTCGGTCTTCCTTGAGCTTGGTAAGCCTACCGGAGCGACTCCGCAGCACCTTCCACGAATGGGCCTAGATGTCAAGGTTGCCAAGTCGCTGGAATGTGTCAAATGGTTTGGTCGCGGTCCTGGTGAATCGTACTCAGACAAAAAGAATAGTCAACGGGTCAGCGTCTGGGAAGTCGACAGCGTCGGCGCACTACAGACTCCGTAGGATGTTCCACAAGAGAATGGAAATCACGCAGATACTCGATGGGTGGAGATGTTTGATAAGACGTTGACCATGAAGCTGCGAGTGAGAAGGACTCAGTCACGATATCCATTCGGTAGTGCCGCGAACTCTCTGGAAGAAGACAGTCGAGATCAGGCCATGTTCGACTTCACAGCTACGAAGCATTCGGCGCAGACGATCGAACATGCTGCACATCCTTGCGATCTTGTTGAAGACGAGTCTACTCTACTTCGCTTGAACGCAGCCGTTGCGGGTCTGGGGACAGGTGCTTGCGGTCCGGGAATTCGAGAGGACCATATGGTGAGGCCGAGCGAAGCTAGCTTTGGTTTTGTGCTGGAGTTAAGATGATCGAGCTGTTCTAAAACTGATTACGGATGCCCCGAAGGTCATTCCAGCCACTGATGAAGCCGGCGGTAAGCACGAAGCATGCTAATGAACCACCCTACCACCTTGTCCGACCTGTCTTGACCTGTTTTGAACGTTACAAGTACTTTCGCTTGTTTGCATTGGTAGACAGTATGGCCGCTATGCTATTAAAAGTGTCACGGATGAAGCGTTCATGAACCGATAGAAGCAAAGCAGGCATCATCAGCGTTTTCGTCAAGCAGAGCATTCGTAGTGAAATTTGCCGTGATGTATCTATTGAAGTCCGTGAGATACGCGAGTCCACGTAAATTACCTTAGTCAATAATGCCATTCTCAAAAGCCAAACGTTCGATAAACCCTTCAGGTAAGCCTTATAATCAGCGAGTTGGCGCTTCTTAGATGATTAGCACGATATTCTATCATGATGAACGTCCATTCATACACAAGCGGTTGTTCCAACCCGTAGAAAGCTTGCTTGATAGGCGCTGGGGGTTCCCAGCTCACTAGAATATTTACAACTTCGCCGACGACCATCTAGGCTGTCTCTTCTCCTTGTATGCCATCAAACCCTCCTTCATGTTCTCCCCCTTCTGCAGATCTGCCCATTCTCTTCTCCCTGTTACCGCGGTCGCCTCTACTACACTTGCCGTCTCCCAACCCTGCCTCAACCCTGCCCTCGTGCAAATAGTAGAATCCGGACTGTTCTTCGCAATCATACTAGCATATTTAACAGCCTCTTCGATTACCTTTTCCCTCGGAACAACCTTGTTCACGAAACCCCATCTTTCTGCCTGCTCGGCCGTGATATGTTCCCCTAACAATGCCATCTCGCTCGCCCGCTGCAACCCGATCGTCCTGATCAACCTTGGCAATGCGCCTGCATAGGCAGCTACCCCACGCTTGACCTCCACAAGCCCAAACTGGGCCGTGTCGGCTGCAACAACCAAGTCACAGTTGATCACCGTCTCACATCCGCCCCCTAGAGCCAACCCTTTCACAGCAGCGACGATCGGCTTCTTGCCCAGCCGGTTCGAGAGTGGAAGGGCGCCCGGCACATCCCCCGGTCCAGCGCCCGGTCTTGCATTTGGTGCGTCAGCTTTCTCCTGCCACTCTTTCAAGTCAGCGCCGGTCGAGAACGCGCGATCACCAGCTCCAGTCAGAACGGCGACGAAGAGAGAGGGTTCATCATCGATCCAGCGGAAGACGTTGGTTAGCTCAATCACATTGGCGGCGGTGGTACTGTTTAGCTTTTCCGGTCGGGACATCGTCACGAGAACAACATTTGGCGATGGGTAGGATAGCTTGACGAAGGAAGTGGATGGTGGGGGAAATGTGAAAGATGCCATGGTTGCCTCGCTTGTTGCTGTGTGAAGCAGTGAGCTGATCAATGTGGCTAGCTGGTGTTATGCTTACGATGGAAAGGAAGCGGGCGTGTGATCTTAGAAGTATAACGCGACGATACGCTGCAGCGACGAAGGACAAGAGTTAAGGTTTCTTCGTCAAGCAGTGATTGGAAGAGCTGCCAACGTTGAAGCCCCTCATAGCTCAATGTCGATGGGGAAACATCCTATCGAGCCGAGGTTGTTGCGTTCTTCATAATTGCTTAGTCACACGTTGAGTTTTTGGAGAGTTGTACCTCAAGTCGAAACGTACTAAGTGACTAGGAACAAGACGCGAAAAAACATCGCCTTGTACCAAGGCTCCCAAAAGACAACCTGAATTATCTAGGAGCCCAATTGATTCTGATTCGTCAAACGTGAGAGTAGTAGCCACATCCTCGAGATGGTATGTAATTACACTCAGGCGGGCAACTCTACACGTTGCCAACCATCTTTTTCTAATACCTCTCGTCCTTGTTTCTCTTCTGCCATTGCGGGCTGCCTATACTGGTGCGCATAAGTGGCACTCTGCGGGCTGGAAGAAGAACATGTCTGTGCACCTTCGACAGGGCTTTCCAGCTCAGCTTTTTCATCCCCATCTCTGAGATGGTCGTACGTGCTGGGCCTGGTTGAGCTGGAATCCGACAGAACTTCCTCCTTTCTCGTCAACACCCGCGTTGTTGCTCTTCTCTTGGCCCACATTGATAGCAAAGTAGTAACCATGACGGTAAGTGACAGAGCAAGGAGTGGCACAAGGACCCATCTCGAGACTCTACCCACACTGCATGCCTTTGTCGTCCTGGCGTTTTCCCATCCGTCCAGCCAGAAACTGATCTGACAACTGAAATTGTCGAGGGTATAAGAACCGACTGTCGTCAGTTCATCGTTCGTAGTCGGGTAGTTGGGTATGTAAGTCGACGATTGACGATCCATCTCGAAGGTGTAGACCATGCTAAGCACTGACAGGAGAAAGATGGCCATGGCTGGCACAAGCGTTGTTGCAAGCCGCGGAAAGGTGTAATGCTGCTTGTATTAGCGAGTGCACAGTAATAACAGGTTGTGACCTCACAATAACCCTCGAATGTAAATCCTTTCTAATATTGACAAACGCAATAGTGAAGCAGAGAAATATTCCCGTACAAGCGGTCGCAAGGACTAGATAGTACGGACTCATCCACATATCGAGCGGTATGTATCGAATGAGTTTGCCGTCAAAAGATAACCCTGGAGGGTCCGAACTTATCTGAGCCACGCCGTACCAAGTAGTCCAACGAAAGCGGTAGGCGATCATCCATGCTGACAGACCGAGAAGGACGCAGCACGTTGCCAATGCCAGCAGTGATGAAACAGCGATGATGGTCTGCGCGACAGGTATGAACATTGGCCTGATCATAGTGTAAATGGCTAGGGGCAAATGGGGATAAAAGATGTTTCGAATAGGCGATACAACGTTGGTAGTCAGATTGAAGGCATCGATACCGATGTCGACAGGCGCTCGAGCTTCATGTACCCTAGACTGTAAGAAGCGGAGTGGAGGTCTATCGTGCCTAGACACTGCAGACTATTGTGATCGCGACTATGTATCAGGATGTGGAGAGGTCGACACATTATGCTTGGACGTCAGACGCTATTTTGGGCATGTCCAAGTGTTGAGGTGGTTAGGACAGCGCTGATTGTCATGTGGATGAATACGGGATGGAAGTGCCAAGATAGCCAAGCACACTGAGAAGCTCTTGGTTTCTGCCGACCCGCCACCCTTTCTACTGTGATTGGTGTCTCGACAATCCATTCGGCAGCAGATAGCCGGATGTTAGAAACCTTCTTTTAATCATCCTATGCCTCTGCTAAGGTTGTCTTAAGAGCTACACATGTAACGCTCGTTACGTGTGATTATACTATTCTATAAGATTCTTTCTGCACCCGCTCGCTGCGTATAGCGACCTCCTGATCAGATCATAATCATAATCTAAAGACTTCTTAGTGATGGATGATATATATCACCGCTTAACCGTTGACTGAAGCGAATGCAGACATCTGCGTATAGATCGCGTGGTCTCATTCGTGACTCGTGCACATCACCCGCTTCGATCACATAACTGTGAGTCGCTTTCCATTCCTATCCCCACGCGATAGCACCAGGCTCAAGTTGGCCGCTTCGCCAGTCAAGCTGCTATCGAAGCGAAGCGTTGATTCTGTCCTCACCTCGGAACCTGCTATCGTCGTGGCGGATAGGGATCAGACGCTCTGCCTCCAAAAACCCGACGGCCTGTGCTCAGTATCACGCGCGTCGCTTACAGTAAGTGTCGAAACGCAAAGTCAAGGACTCACTGGGCCACCAAGAACAATCGCAGCTCCCTTACACAAAATGTTTGAAGATTGTGAACTGCACGGCTTTCTTCGACGACCACACCACTTGACCTACCTTCGCCAGCCCCTAAACCATTACTATTTCGACGTCCTCGAGCAGGGAGCAGTGACCGGGCGCGGCAACGTGCGCCGCTCAACTATTCTGGTATTATCCTCGCAGAGCACAGGAACTAACATTCGAGCCGTTGATAAGTCCATATCTGGTTGTAGGAAGAACAACTCATGCGTTCAAGCAGTGTGTTTTCTATGTCCACGCGATGCTTCTGTGAGTTGCGATGATCAGAGCATGACCGTCAATTGGCCGCTAGCATTCCATCTAGCATGCAGACTCACCTCCCATGCTCGAGAAGCCGCCCAGAATGGTGGATCGCTGGCCTTAAACGAAGACCAGTTCTCCATTGCTCCAAAACGTCATGGACAACAATTCTTGTTGACGATATCTCCAAGAAGAACGACTCGCGAGTGAGCTGCTTAGTCGGTCGACCTCTCAGAAAACAGCCTGCCAGACTTTTGCGCGCGATGATAGTTGTAGTGAGGCTTCGGTCAAGCCTAGTTGTCCCGATTAGGCTGCTGATGACAGCTCGTGGAGGAAGAGTGGCGGCAGATATCATTCCCCTTGATGCGGCAGAGTGTGTAGGTTGCTTTCACTTATGAGACATCAGACATGATCCCACTCCCGTTGCCAAGTTTCGTGTTTTGACTCCAGAATGCCTGTCATGTCATTTGCATGCGTTACGATCTAATCTGCGCAAATTGCATCCCAGCTATCAAGTCAATCACTCAATAGTATCCATCGCAAGGGGTCTGCTTAGAAAGGTGGCGAGATGAGCATCGACGCCACGTGCCACAACGGCTCCGATACCGCATAATGAAGACACCACGTGGAGAACAAGGCACCAAGCTGACATTGTCGTAGATCTTTTGCCGGAACCACCACGCCCACGCCAGTTCCTTCTTGACACCACGACGGGGACGATGTGTCACTGGAAAAGACCCAAAGCTGAAAGCTCGACTTACCTGCTATGGCGTTGGAGGCAATCATTGTGTCTTGACCTTACTAGTGTCTCAGTGTTGCGCTCCAGTAGATATCGGCCAGAAATGCAGATTACAGCTTGCATCATATCTAGTCTTTCTGTAATATGATGTTGTAGGGAATGTATGCATGTTGATCCCAGTGTGGATGAGGAGAAACGAGCGTCTGGACAGTGGAAGATTCTATGCTACAGCACCTGGAACCTCATTGTGACGCATCAGCATGAAGCTGCGCGGCCGTTCCGTCTGTGACTCGTGCGAGGATCACATTCATGGCTTCCTTCCCAGGTCGACCTACATCGGAGTTCATGTCAGTAGATATTGGAATTCGATACAGCACCCTGGACCGGTTTGAGTATCATGCGGGTCGGAACAAGCGAAGGCTGTAAGGTGGTAGAGTGCTTTAGGCGATATTATGATCGTTCTTTGATTCTACGGCCACAAGACATCAGATTCCTTATTAGAAAATCGTTTGCCATAGGCGACGTGTCACTTCTCAACCGCGTGGAGCGCATGAGCCAGGAATGCAACAATATAGAACAACGTCCAGAAGTAAAACAATATGTGATAGGGCACGTGATTGGGCGCTATTTCTGACGAGGAAGTAATGAGCCTTGGTTTCTTGCCTTGCACGTCCAGCTTGGTGAGCAGCCACTATTCGGGATAACCTTCGGTAGTCTCAGACATGTGCGCGGTTATTGCGGAGTCGTTTCGATTGTTTGTGGGGACAATGTGGCGAGGTAGACCCCTTGTTCTGCTCACCAGATGCCTGGAATCGACTGATCTCTGGTTTCTCACCTCAAGACTTGCAGGGGGCTGGTTGTAGGCAAAGTTTAGTAAATTTGTGCGCGTCAGACAAGAGCACTGGGGGGGTTTGCGACATCGAGAGCCCAACAATGAGGGTATGCGCGATGCTTTTTCCGTTCTATTGACCTTGAAAAGGTACTATTCCCCGATAAGATTCGTGGATATCCTCTCTGATGTAGTGTTCCGTAGGTTGCCTTATGATTCCGTCCTGGCGACAACAAAGAGACTTCGTGGTTATTCGATCCTTAGTCTGAGATTCCGCAAACACAAATCATGGCAGGGCAACCGCCCTGAGCTATCGCACGAATTTACGAGTCGTCGTCACAGTTATGCCGTAGGAGCCGAGCGGGGTGGGACTCATGCAGGAACAAAGTTTCGAGTAGCAGGGGTCTTTCAACTTGCTGCTCAAACTTAAGCCACATTTGGTCTGCGAGATACGATGATACGTCAGCTGGGCTCGGTTAATTATACAAGCTTTTAGTACCGATCCTTGACGGGCTTAGGAAAGCTTGCTCGCAACTCAGAGTGGGTTTTTATCGACGAACCACAACGCACAGCCAACGCGATAAACAAATACCAGAACAACCACATTGGTGCGTTCACATCTCTACGTTAACTACACCGGAGAGATTGGCAGGTCTCTTACGGCTGATACTATTTCAGATCCAAGGCAGCTGGATGGTGCCGCAATAGCCGTGGAACATTCTTCATTCTACTGTCAAGCTTCACACCATTCTTGTCGAATCGTCCCTTGCGAGGCATCTCCTAACCCGATATCTCACGCGATTCGGAGGAGCTAACCAACGGTTCCGTTGTCAAATTGCCGGTCTACATCTAGCTTACTCAGGACGCCGCGATGTGGCGTATTTAATATGGAGCAAGGCAACGCCTGCTTGATCTCTTAAGATGTCTCCTTGTGCATCTACGGAGTTGCCTCTTTCTTAACATTCATCCCTCTCGTTAAAGACATTCGTTACCACCTGCAGTATTTATATCTGTCTCTCACTTGCGCGATCGGCGCACCCAACTTCTTTCATCTGCACGCCAATCAGCCAGCATGGGTCTCATGAAAGGATTGCTCACAGCAGCGGTAGCAGGTCTGGCCGCTGCTTCCTCGGGTTCATCTATCTGCTCGACAGCAAAACAATGCAAACAATTCACACTTGACCTTACCTGGGGTCCGTCGGAAGGATCTAATGTGTTCTCAAGGGACGTGATCCTCACTAACGGCTCTTTCCCCGGACCTCCTTTGAGGCTCAACCAAGGAGAATGCGTCGACTTCACCATCAACAACAACATGGAAAACGGCACTGGTGTCCACTTCCACGGTATCAGACAGCTAGGCACTCCTTGGGCGGATGGCGTTCCCGGCTTGTCTCAGAACACTGTCAAGCCAGGCACTTCATGGACTTACCAATGGACTGCCGATCAACCGGGTATCTACTTCTATCACAGTCATTACAAAGCCCAAATAATGGACGGCCTTTACGGCGCTATCATAATCAAGCCAGCGGAGAATACCACTCGTCCTTTCTCCCAGATCAGCCAAGACCAGAGCGACATTGACCAGATGGAAGCGGCCGAGGATACCGTGGAGACTGTCCTGGTATCAGACTTCAATCGATTTACTTCGAAAGAGTACATGACAATCGAGAAGACTGCCAATGTCGACGATGCCTGTGTCGACTCCTTTGTTCTCAACGGCAGGGGTTCTCAATATTGCCCAGATGCAGCTTTCCTTGCAGCGAACGAGGCTGTACAGGTTCCTACCATCCTTAACGGCACCTCTTTGACGGCAAAGGGATGCATTCCTCCCAGCAACGCCATCATCCAAGGAGCGTACTCGCGCAATCTAGCTGCATTGCCGGCCGGAGCTTACGCCGAGTGCACGCCGTTTACTGGAAAGAACTACACGTACAGTGTGGACCCCACTGCCGGCTGGGCTGCCATGTCCTTCATCAGTACCAGTGGTGTCGCGCTTTTCAAGGTCACCATTGACGGGCACAAGCTCTACGTCTATGAGATCAACGGACACTACGTCGTGCCGCAAGAGGTGGACCAAATACCCGTCGATAACGGTGATCGAATCTCGTTCCTCGTCAAGCTCGACCAAACCCCTGCAGACTACACGATTCGTGTTGCGAACGATGGTATCAACCAGGTGATCTCAGGCTTTGGTGTCCTGTCCTACCAAGGTGGTACCGGCTCAACTTCTGTGTCCTCTGCCGCTGCCGTCATGGACTATGGTGGATCTAACACAACCTCTATCACAGCACTAGACCGAGCAACTGCTGCACCATACCCTGCCTTCGACGCCGAGCATGCCGTGTCCAAAACCAGCGACAAGACCTTCTTGCTCGATATCATGAAGACCCCGACAGCGCCGATCTCCTGGGGTTGGGTCCTCAATGGCGAGGAGCCTTACAACTCGACTCGGGATGATGAGACACCAGCACTACTTCTTCAGGGTCCTGCCAATATCCCGGACTCAGACCTCATTCTCCGCACCAACTACAATGACTGGGTCGATCTTATCATCATAGTCAGTGGGCCGTTGGCCGAGCCGCATCCAATTCACAAACATGCGAACAAATACTTCATGATCGGCGCAGGCACTGGAGCATTCAACTACTCTTCTGTCGCTGAGGCGCAAGCCGCAGGTGTGGAATTCAACCTCGACAACCCACCTTTCGTGGACGGTTACACCACTATCCCGGCTGAAGGCTCTGGCGCGTGGATGGTGCTCAGATACCAGGCAAACACACCTGGCGCATGGCTTCTACACTGTCATGTGCAGACGCACTTGAGTGGAGGTATGGCAGTGGCTATCTTGGACGCGGTTGATCAATTCCCAACTGTGCCAGCCGATGACGGGCAGGATTGCGATAGCGAGAGTGGAAAGGCAGGCAACGGTGTTCAAAAGTCCAGCTCAAGCTCAAGCTCGAAGTCAAGTGCCAGCAGTGTCACTTCCGCTGCAAGCACGGCTGCTGGTTGGGGACGATGGGTGGCATAAACAAAGATGATTTTCTTGCACTGGAAACAATTTAATCGGGGGTTGTAAAACTATGTTTATTTCTGTCTTTCAGCAATTTCTCCGAAGTCACTGTAGTTTCCTCATTATCATTTCTAACACCGCCTCTCCGCAGAGTTGGGAAGTATCTGGCGAGCAAAACGTCTACATGAATGACCAGTGTGAGATGAGCAGTTGCTTTCATTTTGGCCCACCTTGCATGTTAGAATCCAGCATCGATGCCGTATAGGGCGCGCCGATCCTAGCTTAAACTTTGTCCGCAGAGCCAGATCTGTTGCCATATTCGCGGACGGGAGCAGTTGCCTTGTCTGCTTGCCGTTCTCGCTCGCGCACAGCTCCAGACATGTGCTCGTCCAAGTCGTAAAGTGGTTTGAGGTAAGCGGATTTGTTCCAGAAGATGTAGCGCTTAATCCACCAAGGTAGCCATGTTCCAGTCTGGTACGCCATGAACTTCCGAGTGGGAACAGCGAATATGTAGTCGAGCTCTTCAAGCGTGCGTTGCTAGAAGTTAAGGTCAGTATGACATCGAAAGATATTTCAAGCGCACTCACCTTCGTTTCCGGAACCCAGAAAAAGATCCATACGAAAGCTATCATGTTCAGTCCGGCAAAGAATGCGAATGTGCCAGTCGAGCCGAATGAGCCCAAGATCTTTGGGAATGTGATTCCGAGGACACCTGCCCAGAAAAGGCAGGTTGCTACAGCCCAACCCATGCCAACCTCTCGGTGAGACAGAGGGAAAACTTCCGCCGAATAGGTAAACGGAACGGGTCCTTCTCCGGGAGAGTAGAATGCTGCAAACAGGTATACGAACAGTGCAATAACACCAAGATGTGCCGGGTTATCTCTTGGAATATAGAAAGCGAAACCTGCTGCCAGAAGAGTCCAAGCCATGTTGGGAAAGGTGAACAGGAGGAGGTTCCGTCGGCCGAAGGTGTCAATTGTGTAAAACGCCGGGATTGCGAAGATGAAGTTCACCGCACCAAAACCGAAAGATCCGAGCAGTGCCTGGAAATCTGAAGCACCACCTTCGGCAAAGATCGTAGAAGAGTAGAAGGCCATGATGTTGATACCACACATCTGCTGCGCGATCATAACAACAAAGGATGCGAGGGTTGCGCGACGGACTCGTGGGATAGTGAAGAGTTCTCCAAAACGGCTGATGTAAGATGAATCTCCCATAAGCTCGGCCTCAATCTCGATCTGTGTACTGATGTAGTAAAGATCTCTTGCTGCTTGTAGAGGATGTTTCCTCAATCTGAGCAACGATCGCCAAGCTTTCTCATGCTTGCCGTGCTTGATGTACCATCTCGGGCTCTCGGGACACATGTAAACAAGAATGGCAAGAGGTACAGCCGGAATGAAGGCCGAGCCGAGTTGAAGGCGCCAGGCGATATCGCCTGCACTCCACACAGCCAGGTTGAACGCAGTCCCCAGAAAGATCCCAAAGGCGGTCCAGAATTGCCACGTCATGACGAGAGCGCCTCTGATGGCAGCAGGCGCATTTTCTGCGGCGAAAACGGGTGTTGTGGATCCTTTCAGCCCCATACCAATACCCATAAGGATACGAGTAGCAAACAATTGTCCCCAGTTCTGGCAGACTGCACCACCAATAGGTGTAATGATCAAGAAGATGGCTGAGATAAAGATGGTTCCACGTCGTCCAAAGTAGCGATTGCACGGGTCTGAGCACCAGCATCCGAGGAAAGCACTGCCCAAGTACGGAGCTGAGTTGACCAATCCGATGATCCAGAAGTCTCTTTCGCCAGCGGCTGTGCCTGAGGGGGCGTCGAGGCCAAATGCATCTGGAAACGCAAGGTTTGCGCCATTCGTTCCTGTCTGGTCCCAACCTTGAACGGCAGCACCAAGCGAACAGACAATGACAGTCATGTACAGCTTCATTGGGTGTGACCATTTATGTGTGACTTCGTTGCGAAGTGCATCTTTCTCTCCATCGGAAAGTTCCGGCATAGACTCATAGTTGCCGGGGTTTTGCGCGACAAGAGCACCTTTCCGGAACATCTCGACTTCCGACGATAGCCCGACACGTCTCGTAAAGTCATCGACCTGTAGACTGTCAGCTTGATGTTGTGAGCACGAGGGCCAGACTCACATCAGCCAAGAGTTGCTCGCGTGGGATTTCACCAAGCGGGTTCTGGATTCTGCACGCATGTTAGCCAGGAGCATACAAGTATTGCGCAAAGCTTACTTAGCATCCAGGTTTTTGGTCCTGTTCAAATCAGCAACGCTAGAGTGGCGTCGCCCTTCGGACCCAATCTTCTCAGAATGAAATCCTGCTTCATTGTGAAAGATGGTATCTTTGCTTTCCGCCATCTTGCCTGTGTGTGTGTTCCCTCTGGCAAAAGACCTGAAGATGAGAGCGAGAAGAAGAGAAGAATGGTAAACGACATGCGAGATATGCTTGCTTCTAAAATGCTGGGCACAATGGTCCCGCCACCCCGGGGCCCCAGACAAAAAGCGGAATCTCTACATTCCTAGGGAGGCTGTGGGGATGACATCGTTGAGCAAATGTTGAACCCTCTTGCGCTTTCCAACAAAGCTGATTGGCTTGAGTTCGGGGAAGTGGATCTTACGAATACATTGGCAAAGCTGGGCACCGCATGGACACGGCTTGGCATGAAATTTCTGTGGGGGTGTTATCTGAGAGAGCCCAAGATAATCGCGGTTTGTTGTTGAGGACATGTCGACAGTAGGTAAACCGGATGGCGTCGTTTTGCGCGCTGAGGGATCCACGTCCTTCCAAGAGCCAATAAAGGCAAGTACTATGCATGCTCTGCCAAGCTCACGGGCTTGGCAATGTTACATAGAACTTTAGGTCACGGGCCTTCGGTCGATCAGTCAAGAATGTAGCAGCGCCATTCGCTTGAGGCGGCGGAACTTTTCAAAGTTTGACGGGTGGAAGCCTTGGCAGTGCGGGGTTCAGGGCTTATCGAGCAAGGTACCTAACTCCAGGACTCTTGGCTGTGGTACCCACGGTGGCTATCGGCAGCCTCTGAGATTGAGTTCGCGTACCATGTCGGCCTCGAGTGGAAGGTGCATCTCTGTTGCCCGGTTATGTCCGTTTAAGCTTCTCTACCTACCATAGAGACAGGCGCTTTCCGGTATTGAGGTTTTCCGATTAAGTTTCGAAAGCAACCTGCAGGGTCTTGAGTTGTCCTGTGGCAAGTCCGATAGATTTCAGGGCTCGTGTTCATCTCACGTCGACCGCATAGCAATACCAAGAGTATGTCTCTAAAAATGATTAGGTGGCCAGCAAACAGTGCATTATGGCGGGCTCGCAGTGTAGACGTTGTACTGCGACTTGAAGCTACAGCATGATCAGTGTAATCGGGTTGAATGCCGAATTCTCGACTGAGCAGACTGCTTCATCGGTGGTATTCAAGTCGGACGGCATACCTGCGTACCGTCTACGTCGCTCGCGTGAAGCTGGCAGCAATGTCTAGCTTTTTTGGACCTCATCCTGTTGGAATTGATGGAGAAGCACTTGGTTGACGTTGTATTCCAGAAACACACTGTTTGACCTCGATTCTCAGGACACCCGGACACGCTCGTATAGTCCTCGCAGTAGCTGTCACACAAGCTAGGACAACGCTAGCATCTTCCTTGATTAGCATAGCCATCAGAATTGCGACCACTGCACTGCATCCAATTCAAACTGTTCCCGACCAGCGTAGATGCGACAAGCTGAGCGATATATGGTTTTGTGGATTGACCTCAAACGATATCCGTCCTCAGAACGATGTGTAATAGCCTGATGTTGAAGGCGCGGTCTGCTTTGCCGCTCGCAACGTCCATTCGAAAACGCTTGGGGACGACACTTGCAGCGCCAGATGGCAGCTACGTAGGAGAGAGGTCATTGATGTGATCCATATGCCAAACAACTCTGATGCGTCGCGTCGATGGGCCTTGTCAACAACTCGAGGCTAGGCCTGCGCCGCAACGCTTTTCTTTCGCTGTTGTAGCTACATCAGTGGCTCTATCCCACAGAAAGCCGACTATTCCTGCTGCTGGCACAGCCGTCACTCTTGCTGTAAACCGTCTCTTACTTCCATGAATGAGGATGTGGACAGACTTGACGTTCCTGGTTGCATAATATTCGTCTGGTGCTGTCAATTCAATCTTCGTCGCGCCAGCCGCTCCAACACAGGTTGCGATGGTCCTCTCGACTGGCCGCACATCTTTGCTGAGCGGTAGGATGAGACCTTGCGCCGGGCTCGCCGCAGGGGACGTCATTAGGCTGGAAAAGAGCCTGGGAACCGTCAGTGGTAAAACAGAGGCTGCAAGCCTAGAATTGAAAGCAAGGAGCAGCAACTGCGGAACGCGAAGGCGGTGAATCGCGCTGCTGAAAGGCCATGCGCAGATCTCGCGTAAGCTGCGCCTGGTGGGCAGATTGAGTGACCGCTAAGAGGTGCGGCTGCAGCACTGCTTTGTATATTAGCGGTGGCCTCACGACGCGCTTTCCAGCACAATCATAGGCCACCACGATCTTTCGGAAGTCTCAAGATCTGGTCTTGCGCCTCTTCAGGTTATCATCCCGCACTTTCTTCGGTAGGGTATGCAACGAGCACGAGATCCAATTGCTCAGGCGTTCGTCACTTCGACTTTTGGGGCATGGATCAAAGCATTAGCGCTCGAGACACCATGAGACCTGGACCTGCCTTGCAATGCAAGGGTCGTGACACCGAACCGTGATACCATAGGGACATGCTCGTTGATGGGACACGAACAGAAGGTGAGCTCGTCATCCGGATTGACGACAATCAAATCCGGTAACTTAGGCGTGCATGATTTCCATCCTCCACCGTAAGGATGTCTTGCTACAGATCCCGCCAAACTGATCTCGTTCGATCGGGCTGCTCCAACATCATCTACTACCTAGTGCTATAAGCTAAATAGGCTCAGGTCAGCAACGAGTTCGTGGAAGCTCATATCAATGGCGAGGAGTTTCAAAGATGTCTGATGAAAAGTCCCAGTCATGTCGTGATGTGTTTGACCAATCGACAGTCGTACCGTCGACACCCTCCTTCAGCCATAAGATCGAGACATTGAAATTGCCGAATACGTTCTTGACAGTCCCGAATGATCCTCCCTTGAGAAGAGGATCTATTGAGAGTGCCTTCTCTGGCTCAGATATCTCCGAGTTGTCCTTTGGCTCGACCGAGCTCGGCAGCACTCACGACGAAGGTCTTATCAAAACTCTGAGCAATCTGTCTGCAACGTTTGTGGATTTGTCAGGTCCACCGACTTGGCGAACTAGGTTACTGGAGCTATGGGTTGCAAACTACGGTGCTTTCTTGGTGCTGGTGAGCCAGATGTTTGGCTGTATAATGAACGTTGCGACACGACTTCTTGAGACTCCTGGTCCTCATGGCGAGCCGATGCATCCATTCCAAATCTTGTTCGCGCGACAGTCGATCACAGTTCTAATCACCACGTCCTACGCGTTGTGGTCAAAGTCTGTCCCGCATTTCCCTCTAGGGCCGCCAGGCAAGGTTCGACTGCTGCTGGTTGCCCGAGGCTTATTCGGCTTCCTTGGTGTCTTTGGCCTGTACTTCAGCCTGTTGTACCTGCCAATCAGTGAAGCAACGATCCTCACGTTCTTGTCACCAATTGGATCATGCTACGCATTCTCATTGCTCATACCTGGTGAGACCTTCAGCAAGCAGCAACAGATTGCTGGCTTTATCAGCCTAATGGGGGTGATTCTTATCGCAAGACCTGTATCGCTGTTCAGTGGAGGCGGCTACGAAGGCTCTTTGCCGGATCCAGAGGTGAGTTTACCGTCCAATACGACCCTGCCCCGGTCGGACGTGGATGCACCGCCGCAGCCATCGTCATCTCAGCATCTCCAGGCTGTTGGGATCGCCATGATCGGTGTTGTCGGTGGCATTGGTGCGATGACCAGTATTAGGTCGATTGGCACACGTGCCCATGCATTGCTCTCGGTCAATTACTTTAGCGTGTGGTGTACCTTTGTCAGTCTGATGGCGCTGCTGGTTCTGCCGAGTGTCAAATTCCGGCTGCCAGGGAACCTGACAGAATGGGGATTGCTTTCGACCCTGGGTTGCTGTGGTTTCGTCATGCAGCTCCTGTTGACGCAAGGAATGGCGTACGGCACTCCGGGGGTCTCAGTGAAGCCGTCTCTTCGTACGAGTGATGACGTTGAGATGCAAGCGAGGTCTGTCCATTCTCAAGCGAGCATTCCCATGGCCAGAGTGGACGTGGCATCCGATACTGATAGCCACGTTACTACGAAGCCGATCAAAGGATCAGGTGCGAAGGCAACCTCCATGTTGTACACACAAATGCTGTTCGCGCTCATTGCAGACAAGATCATCTTTGACGTTACTCCTGGCGCATGGTCCTGGGCAGGAAGTGGCTTGATACTATTTGGCGCAATCTGGGTCGCTGCTGACGGTGGAAAAACGTCAGTTTCTCCAGGGCCGGCGGCGGTAGCACCGCAGCATGAGCAAGGGGTGTCACTACAGAAAACTATGGCAGATGTCGGTCACGAAGAGGAGGTAGGCTTGTTGGCGGACGTGGGTGAGTCTGAAAATGTGCCCGAGGCTGCTGAAGACCAAAGGCAGCAAGACTCGAGGCCTGTGGGTGTGGTACAAACTTGATGCCTTGTGATGACGTTATGAATGACGACGTACTCGACCAGGACACGATGTTCACGGCTTGATGACCACAGCGGCGGAATGAAGGTGCGGTAGTGTCTTTGTGGCACAACAATACCTATTCTTCACCACTCGTCACGGTCTTCCTGACATTGCATAACCGTGACTAATCTCGTGCTAACCCGATCCGCGCGACGATCCACTTTCCCACCGCAACGCTCGGCTTATCGATTCTTTTCGCAGCCCATGATGCCAGCAGCAAGTTCAGAGGCAAAACAAACGCTTGCCACAGAAGAAGACCAGTCGAGAATCCTGGCGGCCCAAGATCCGGAAATGCCAACAAGCCGTCATAAGCTGTCGTGAAGTCCTGCCTAATGACACCGAGCAAGCGGCAGATGCGGTCACCAACCGTCCACGCAATCGGGATGTGTATGAGATAGAGGGAGAAGCTGATTTTGCCTAGATAGCGTAGCGACGGCCACAACAAGAAAGACTGGATCCATTTGATGTTCATGATAGAGTATATCAGCATTGTGGCGCCGATCGTGTTCCAGAAGCGCCAGTACTCGTGGTTGTAGTATATTCTAGGGAGTATCTTGGTCATGAAGTACCAACCTGGAGTGCCATATGAACGTTCCGGCTCGCGAACTCCGTGGGGTTGACCGAGAATGTACCATCCGCTGAAGAACACGAAGTGGTAGAATATGTGCTGACATCGTATTGACAGTCTTGATGCCAAGATCTTTTGACCCAATTTTTCGAAGTCGTTGATGGCCAAGACGATACCGAATGAGAAGCAGGCTAGCTCCCATTGATATACAGCGAGCATGAACAGTCCTGTGAAGCCACATGCATAGATCCACCATTTGACATCGATACAGCTCAAGACTGCCAGCAGATTGAAAACAAGTATTGAACCCCGAAGCTCCGCCGCCATCGTCCACGCTGGCGGGTCGTAACAAAACCAGTGTGTGAACTGTCCGTGCTCGACTAGCGGATTCACTGTCCAGCCAAGCTCTCGCGTCCACCTCAGGAGTTCGCTGAACAATGTGGGCTCAGGTTTCGGCCACTCCAGATGTGGAGCCAGACCGAATGGTAGCTGCATGACAAGCGCAAAGACCAATGATATGGCAGTGACCGGAATGAAGAGTCGAAACGGTCTCTTGATAAGTGCTGCGACGAGATGCCGACGCAAATCTCTTGTTCTTCCCTCACGCAGCATTCGGAGTGGCGCGATGCTCAAGACGTAGCCTGACATGACAAAGAATATGGCAACAGCTGCAGCACCCCCGGAAAACAGGCTGCGGACAAAGGGGAATGTTGCCAGCATATGTTCGCCGTGGTACCCAAAGCCATGTTCGAGGCCACCTTCGAAGCCGTACCACCAAGGAACATTATGGGAGAAATATACAAGAAGCGCGGCGAGACCGCGAAGACCATCAAGATAAGCGGTAGACCGAACATGGTCGCATGTTTGCGTAGTTTTGGGACCCAGCTCGTCACATTCCGCCGGCCTCACCTTCGCCGACTCAAGGTCGACATCAACCATTTCACTCATAACGGGTCTTCCGACGGCATTGTTTGGCCTTTCGCTGTAAATACCTGTAACGTTTAGATCAATATTGAGCACGACTCCAGGTTGATGAATTAACCATTCACGTGGACACGAGTAGATTTACCTCGGCATCGCTAGTACCTCGAGTTCCCGCGCCGGCATGTATAAGCTTGGCTTTTGCAGGCAAGACATGGCTCTCCCGAAGCAGACTAGTGAAACCAGCGACCATGGTCACATTTTGTAGTACAGTCTCGATGATATTGCGTCGCCCATGCTGTGGTTGTACGGACCAGCAACAAAATTGACAGAGGTGGTACTTTGTATAAACTCGGTCGTTTCTTCTCCGCATCTTACGCGGACTGAGCTAAGACGACACCTTCCTAATTACCGGACTCCTCATCACGAATTCGGTCACATCTTCAATAACGTGGAAAGTATCTTCTAGAGACTTTTGCCCTCCTTGACCCGCATTCATCGGTTCCAAACATATGATATAAACAGAGTCTGGGAACTCGAGGGAGGGAGGCATGCCGGATTTAGTCTCCGATGTCTGTGCCTGGCTCTGCACTGATGCCTTATACTATGAACACTGAACTTGAGCGATGTTAGCGAGCTTCTGCGATTCTTGACTCTTTCGCATCATTAAGCTCTCCACTGCGGATAGTGAACAGCCGGTCGTAGTAAACATGCAACAGAATTGCAGTGATTCACTCGCTGAACATTCTTCGGGCAACGATATGCAAGGTACACTCTCGTAGAGGGGCATGGCACGAAATGACATCACGTTGACAACATGAATGCGATGACGAATTCGCAGGTCCATCCGAGCTTCAAGGCGTATTAAGAGGCAACGTGCGTGACACAGTTGTTTCTCTCAGGCAGTACTCGCAAGACAAAGCCACTAAGCAAGCCGATTAACTCTTTGATCTTCTCAAACGACTACAAAACTCCCGCATATCCATCATGGCCGAAGCAGGACGACAGAGTGGAGGTGACATCTTTGACATGGCCCAGAAGGGCACAAGTGTCCCCGAGAGCGCTGCTGAGCCGAGACATATCAAATCTGTCCCTCGACCAGGCGAAGGCGCAGCAGGCGATGACCCGAACCAGTTGGGAGGCACGACACTTGCCGAAGCAGCCACGAACGCTGGCGATATTCCTCGAGTCAGTTAAACATCTTACCCGTGACGTTCTCGACTGACAGATGATAGAGCACCCAAGACACTGCAGGTCAACAAATCTTGACCGGCACAGGAGATGCCCTCCCATCACAAGTCGACTCTAAGCGGTTGCACCAGGTACCTGGTGGTGTCACACATGACCCCAACGCGAAGGGTAGCACAAGATACACAGAGCACATCGCGCAGCAAAGCGACTTCGAGAAGGGTGCGTCGGAAGGTTCCCAGGCAGAGAGGGTGCCAGGCCAGGAGAATTTGAGTCAAAGTCAGGTGACAGACCAGGCGGAACGCAAGATGTAAAGAACCGGAGAGATCGCAACTGATACCACTCGAACTTCTTCGAGATCAGTCGTGTTCAAAGATGAATACACGGTCAAGAGGCTCGAACACGCTGCAGAACCACAATGGCATATTTAGATCTGCATCCCGTACATACGATATCCCCAATATTCGAATGCCAGTCCCTTTGCTTCCAGCGAAGACTTTCCAGGGCCCCGGAATGACTTGCTCGATGTAGCTTGTGGCGCCAAAGCTGGTTCAGCGGTAAGGTCGTAATTACCTGACGCTTGGACTTGCTGTCTGCGGATTAGCGTATTGAGCTGGAAACAGTCTGCTTTGAGCTGCAAGCTTCGCATCGTACAAAGTGAAGCTAGTGGCCGCTTTGCTTATCTGGAGGCTACTGGAGAAAGAGATAGTACCTGGACGGCCAAGTTAAACTCGAATCTTCGAAGTACCGGAAGCACGTTCATCCAGGACTCACTTCCTTACTAGCTGCGAGCTTATTCTCGCCTTGTAGACGGAGATCAGCTATCGCACGCCCTGCGGCTAGGCGTTAGCGTGCAGTTTGTCCCCGCCGTAACACGATTGATGGCGGGTGCGATCTACTAACAGGTATGGACGAATTTGGTGGCCTACATTGAGGCCTGCCACCTTGCAGCCAGAGTCTCTTCTGACAACTACCAGCACCATAGTAATGGCATCTCTCTTCAGAAACACAGCCCGATTGAGGCCCCTGACCGGATTCACCATTCCCCGTCGTGTAGCTGTCAGATCACTGGCGTCCGCATCGACGCCCAAGCAAGCAACTGCAGCGGCGGCGATACAGTATGACGAGCCAGCAGGTGACGCGCCGTTTTTTGAGCAAGAGCCAGCTGGCCCCGCGGTAGCAACAGCAATTCCAGGGCCCAAGAGCAAAGATGCTATCACACACCTCAATAAGGTCTTCGACACCAGGTCCTTGAACATGCTGGCCGACTACAAGCAGTCCTTTGGCAACTACATCGCCGACCTGGACGGTAACATTCTGCTCGATGTCTACGCCCAGATTGCCTCCATTCCCGTCGGCTACAACAATCCAGCCCTCCAGCTCGTCTCGCGATCCGACGAAATGATCTCTGCCATAATCAACAGGCCAGCACTCGGCAACTTTCCACAGTCTGATTGGTCTGACATTCTCGAATCCGGCATATTGAGAGTCGCTCCAGCAGGCTGCAACCAAGTCTTTACCGCAATGGCTGGCAGCGATGCCAACGAAACAGCCTACAAGGCCGCATTCATGTGGAAGGCCCAGACTGAAAGAGGAGGACCAGATGTCGATTTCACGCAGGATGAGATGTCGAGCACAATGGACAACCTTGCCCCTGGCAGTCCTAACTTCAGCATCATGTCCTTCAAGACTGGCTTCCACGGCCGTCTCTTCGGCTCACTATCCACAACCAGGTCCAAAGCCATCCACAAGCTCGACATTCCAGCGTTTGACTGGCCAAGCTGCAGCTTCCCGATGTTGAAATACCCACTCCACGAACACGAAGCTGAGAACGCAGCAGAGGAGAAGAAATGTTTGGAAGAGGCAGAGCATATCATGAGCACGTACCATAACCCTGTAGCTGCAGTTGTGATAGAGCCGATCCAATCAGAAGGCGGCGACAATCACGCCAGCGCATCCTTTTTTCAGGGTCTCCGAGAGATCACGAAGAAGCACAACATTCTTCTGATCGTTGACGAGGTTCAAACCGGTGTTGGTGCAACGGGCAAATTCTGGGCCCATGAGCACTGGAACTTGAGCACACCACCAGACATGGTCACGTTTAGCAAGAAGGCACAAACAGCGGGCTACTATTTCGGTAACCCAGCATTGAGACCGAACAAGCCATACAGGCAATTCAACACGTGGATGGGCGACCCAGCGCGAGCAATTCTCTTCCGCGCAATCATCAACGAAATCGAGCGACTCAATCTGGTGGAGAACACAGCTGTGACCGGTGAATACCTGTTCAATGGTCTTGAGCAGTTGGGACAGAAATATCCAGGTCAATTCAACAACTTGAGAGGAAAGGGACAGGGTACATTCATTGCGTTCGACCACCCAAAGAGAGACGAGTTCTTGCTCAGAGCGAAGACGATGGGAATCAACATTGGTGGTTCTGGTGCTAGTGCTGTGCGCTTACGGCCGATGTTGATCTTTCAGAAGCATCATGCCGATATACTGCTTGATCGGCTGGGAAAGATGGCTGCTGATTTGGCCTAAGTTGGCGACAGCTTGTATCAGGTTGTTCTAGTGTTTGGCGTTCGGCGGACTCGACCCTCCGTAGGGCGTTTCCGACAGGGGGTGAGCCAAAAATGCTGATAACTTGAATGAATCATCTGTGACCTTTTATGTTGCCGTGCTCGAGGTCTGTCGTGTTCGGACATTGTAGGCAGATGCCATTGTCACACTAGACTCGTAGCCATGCTCAGACAACGTCTGATCCCTCCCTCCTTCCGCTGTCAACTTCGTCTCAACTACGTGCCGTTTTCCGTACCACCATGCTCTGGAAGGCGTGTAGTGTCCCAACACGTCTGCATGACTAGCCATATACGACAGGGCATCGTTCTTCGCGGCCGGGCCAAGCCGATGCTCCCATTGGAGTCATCTCCACATCATGATCGTTAACTCATCCTGTTCATCTGTTTACAGTCCACTTTGTAATGCTCAAAAGATTGTGAAGTCGATGTTCCAACCATTACAAACCCAGCCAAACACCATCGCTAAATTCAATTGTGCACAGAAAAGTTCTTCAACGGCCCGACCTCGAATGCTATCTCTCACGCCATCTCTTCGTCCGGTTCAGTACCGTCTCTCGGCACATACTTGATCCCATTGTTCTCCAGTGAGTCAATAATCTCGCCAGGTAATGTTCCATTGACTTTCACAGCATAGACAGCCGGCACATATTCGCTCAAACGTAGCCATTTAGCAACCCATGAAGTCTTTGGATCGCCAAGTGTAATGATGCCTTCGAAAAGCTGAGATGTGCACTCGGTGATAGCGTCCTCGCTTCCTCGCAACTGAATGATCTCCTCGCAGTTCGGGCAGCCAGCATTGTAGAATTGCTGTATACGTCAGCAACACGACAACAACAACAATAAGAAGCTAAATGAACGCACCTTTGAAGTCTGCACGATCGAGCAGACCATACAGGCGCGGGAAGTCCGTGAAAGCGACATTGGCACCTGGCCTGCAGGGTTGCGCGGAGGCAAGAATCTTGAACCTGCTATTCTGTCAGATCTGCGTACACGGCTATCTAGAGATTTCTTACTGAGAGAGCAGCTATGACACAGATGCAGAGCGAGCTTGTGTATCGAGTGTTTGCCAACAATGGAGTATAGTGATCTGTGCTTCGCGACAAAGCGTGCAGTTGGTTACGAACCACAGATTGACAGTCAAGGCAGTCAAAGTACGGTGGCCGAGGCGGCCCTTTCGCGTAGTATGCAAGGGCCCTGTTAGCGCGGTGAGTGGGAAGGTCGCAGGCGAAGATCGGCATGGAATCTTTTGGTGGCACGTTGACCTCGACGCGAGCACGAGATCAAGCAATATTGGTCAACCTCCCATTGTTCTCCTCTGATAATGGTGCAATAACATTCGAAGGACACATCTACTCTTGAGACATCCTCGACCTGCTCTGCACGCGCAAATGGCTACCGACACAGCTCGCTCTGAGGCCATCGTCCTTAAGGACAAAGGCAACCAGGCTTTCAAAGACCACGACTGGCCAACCGCCATCGACTTCTATTCACAAGCCATAGACAAGTACGATTCCGACCCAGCCTTTTATTCTAATCGAGCGCAAGCGAACATCAAGCTCGAGGCATATGGCTATGCCATTGCAGACGCTTCTACAGCTCTCAAGCTCGACCCGAATAATGTTAAGGCATATTGGAGGAGGGCGATAGCCAATACGGCTATCTTGAATTCCCAGGCGGCCCTTCGCGATTTCAAGATTGTGTGCAAGAAAGAACCAAATAACAAGGATGCCAAGTTGAAGCTCGCCGAGTGTGAGAAGCTGGTCAAGAGGATACAGTTTCTGAAGGCGATTGAGGTCAGCGACCCTCCGTCTGCATTCGTCGATCTTGACATCGACTCAATACAAGTGCCTGAAGACTATGACGGCGCTAGGATCGAGGACAAGATGACACAGGAGTTCATCAACGACATGATCGAGCGCTTCAAGAATGGCAAAAAGATACACAAAAAATATGTCTATCAGATAATCAAGTCTGTCAAGGATATCGTGTATGACGAGCCAACGATGGTCGAGATGGAGGTTGCCCCGAAAACGCAGTTGACGGTTTGCGGCGACACGCACGGCCAATATTTCGACCTCCTAGAGATCTTCAGATTGAACGGCTACCCGGCCGACGATCATGCATATCTGTTCAACGGCGACTTCGTGGATCGTGGGTCCTGGTCTACAGAGATCATACTGCTCCTCTACGCGTACAAGTGGCTGCGGCCAAAATACTTCTTCTTGAACAGAGGTAACCACGAGACAGATGACATGAACAGGGTATACGGCTTCGAAGGAGAATGCAAGGCAAAGTACAGTGAGAAAGTATTCAAACTGTTCTCAGAGTCCTTCTCCGCACTACCACTAGCCACACTGGTCGGCAAGAAGTACCTGACCCTGCACGGTGGCCTCTTCTCGGACGACAAGACGAGTCTTGACGACATTCGAAAGCTCAACCGACATCAGCAGCGTCAACCAGGTCAGCAAGGCCTGATGATGGAGATGCTGTGGACAGATCCTCAAACTGCGCCTGGTCGAGGTCCCAGCAAGCGAGGTGTGGGCTTGCAGTTTGGTCCAGATGTCACCAAGAATTTTTGTGATAACAACGGGCTCGAAGCTGTGATTCGTTCGCATGAAGTGAGGATGGAAGGTTACGAAGTGGAGCATAACGGAAAGTGTATCACAGGTATGTCTTCACACTCACCACAGACGACAAAAGCTAACGCCTCATAGTATTCTCTGCACCAAAATATTGTGATACCACCGAGAACAAGGGCGCTTACATCAACATCGGCCCTGAGCTCAAACTTGACTTCCATAAATTCGATGCTGTGCCACATCCGGATATCAAGCCTATGGTAAGTCGATTTGCTGGTTGTCATGCCTCTACTAACACGATCCACAGGCATATGCTCAAAACTCACTCATGTCAATGATGTAGAATCTCGAGATGTTTTTCAGAAGACTCTTCATGTACAATAGACATAGATTTGAACACGAAGCCCCTGGGCAGGAGCCAGCTTTGACGACGAGAACGATTGATACCCTGAGAGATGCATGCAGTCTCACAACCGTCCACAATTTGCTCTCTCACATCGATCCGTACAGGTGCTTGTGGCCGCCTTGGGATCGTCGCCGACGTATGTCCATGTGAGGTGTCACAGTGGTACGGACCACGGAGGGCAATATGTTCCACGCGTGATCAACAAAGCGAGACCAGACCACAAATCTGATCAATTAGGCACGTTCTGAATCTGCCGAGACCCATCACGTCATTTGGGAGGTTCCGCCATGCCTCAGGCACAAGCCTCGCACCTTGAATAACCTTGCTCTAGAGATATCCATCAATACATATATATTAGCGTGAAGAGGTTTGTCTTTGTTATCAGCACGCCACAACATTTCAGACATTCTGCAAACCGGTAATATCGTCAACAACAACCATCTGCACGCAAGCATGAAAGTCCTCCTAACAGGTACATCCGGTAATCTGGGCTCTCGTGTCCTCCACTCCCTCCTCGATCTCAATCTTGTCCCATCAACCAACCTCGTTATCTCAACATCATCACCGGAAAAGGTCGCCGCCATCGCCAAGCAGAACGATATCCGGATCGTGCCTGGTGACTTCACGAACCCTGACCAGCTCCGACAGTCCTTTTCCGATTCGCAAGCCGACATCCTTTTCTTAGTCTCATACCCATCACCGTCAGTCGATAGATGGCTGCATCACAAAACTGCCATCGACTCAGCGAAGCAATCAGGGTGCATCAAGCTTATTGTGTACACAAGTCTAATGTTCGGTGGAAAGACTGGTATGCAGAGTGTTGCAGGCGTTCAGCAGGCTCACATCAAGACTGTCGATTACCTTAGCAAAAGCGGCATGGAGCACGTTGTACTTCGGGAGGGAATTTATGCAGAAAGCTGGTGGTTGTACGCCGGTTTCCAACCTAATCCGCTGCCACGAGGCGAGAACGGCAAGATCAAGTTCGTCATTCCAGATGACGGCCCCATTGCTTGGGTCAGCTGGGATGATCTTGGGGAAGGCACGGCGAAGATATTAGGAAAACTGGCACAGGGCGACAAAGAATGGATCGGGCAGACGCTGAACTTGACTGGGCCGAGCACCATGACCCTGCAGGATGTTGGGAAATTGGTCGAGGAGCACAGTGGACGAGAGGTGGAAGTCAAGCTCGTGGGAAAAGAGAAAGCCAAAGAGCATCACCTCCAGGACGGACAGAAGGAAGACTGGCTCGTCAATAGCTGGGTGGGGTGGTTTGACGGCATCAGGGATGGTGAGTGTGAATTTGTTGATCCATTGCTCGGAGAACTACTGGGCCGGCAACCAAAAGGAATCAAGGAATGTGCGACGGAGCTGTTCACGCCTCAATGATTCCGAGAACAGGCTCGCGTTATTAGAGCCAAGCGTCCAGACATCACAAATCATAGGTGCTTTATTCGCTGGGTCTGTAGCCCCTGAACTTGTTGCCAGGTTGCGCTTTCGCATGGTTGAGCAAGAAGTGACTAGGACCAGGTAGAGCTCTGCGAGCAGATTCCGCGGGTAAGAACCTGTGATCAACAATCAGCAGCGCAGCTGTTTCTGGGCTAGGATAAGTCAGGCCGTCAGTCGCGCAGAACCCCCTGGTGTGGTCAGCGATAATGGAGTTTTTGGCCACATCGCAAACTCATTGATCCAACGCCTACGGCTCAGCAGCAAACCCAAGCGAGCAGATTCCTACAACATTCTTCCTCAATCTTACCCAGATCCTATATTCCAGAGACGTCGACTTGAAAGCCTTCAGATCCGCTAGCCAACACATGCCTGGAAGTCTCTGCTTCGAATTTGTGATAAACGTCGTTTATGCTTCTTGACACGTGGAACGCCCGACCTACCGTGCCTTTGAGAGCGTACACGACATTTCCATTTATCTGTGGCGATTCAGAAAGGCATGAGAGATATGCACTGAGTGCCCTAACCGCAATTGCAGACATTGAAAACCAAGCAGGTAACGCTTTTCAGAAGAACTCACCCATCTTCAACTTTAAAGGTCAATGAGTCGTTCAGCTCGGAACTTGGGCGGGAACGTCGTCAACAGGGGTGACTTTCTTCACAACCTTGGCGGGAGAGCCCATAGCAACAGACCAATCCGGTATATCTCTCGTCACCACGGAAGAAGCACCTACTGTGCACCCTGTAGTTCGTCAGTCGTACTCCGCCGAATTGGCCGTCCCCCTAAGCGTACCTTTGCCGATTGTAACACCGGGCAGAATGACTGCATTGGCCCCGATCCAGCAATCTGCACCAATCTTGACTGGCTTCGTGTACTCAACATTGTCTCTTCGGCTCTGGACTTCGACCTCATGCGTTGCAGCGTAAATGCCGACCCCGGGTCCGAGCATAGTTCGGTCACCAATCTCCACAAGACCACAGTCGAGGATGCAGCAGTTGAAGTTTGCGTAGAAGCGCTCCCCGACTTTGATGTTGCATCCGTAGTCCACCTGCTACACATTAATATTGTCTCGATGCGATCCGCATCCGAGGACAGACTGTGAAAGGAGGCTCGATAAATGAATCTGCGCCAACAGATCCCAAGATTTCCTTGAGCATCTCCGACCGAGCCTCGATGAGGTGCTGGAAGTCCGCCTTCGGGTCATCATGCGGGAACCAATTATTGTACTTGTGGCACCAAGCGCGTGCTTTGAATCTGCTGGCCTCCAGTTCAGGCACAAAAGAGTCGTAGAGCATGCCGGAAATCATCTTCTCGTACTCTTCACACCAAGGGACATGGGCAAGTTGCTTCGCCCTTCCAATCTCGGCCGGACTCCTCTCGGTGGCTGCCATTGCGTAAAATGAAGTGTCAAGATTCACTGTATAGCACGTAAAAGAACCGCTTCAGCAGTCGAGAGCAAATGATTGTTCGAGGGGCGTTGCTTGCTCGCGTGGCATCACTTCGTGGGGGATTGGAGGTTCTTCTGCCGGCCTTTTGCCGGGCAGACGCCATTCTCCATGGGTTAACTAGCGACCAAACATCTATTTTGCGAGCTGTTTTGAAGTCGGAGAGAACAAGTTTTGCTTGCTCGCTAGATGCAGGAGCTGAGGAGTCTGAGGGATGTTTCAATGCGCTTGCTGTGTATTCAAAGAAGTTCCGAACCAGGGGCGGCTTTCGTCGCATGCCTCACTAGGCTACCGGAGCAAACCACTAGTCAGCTTTTGGTTAGGCTTCTATTAGAACAATTAGTAGTCCCTGCGACAGTGTCAGATCGGGTAAGTCTTTATCAGTACCCTGAGCATATAGCCTGTGGGATTGTGGTAGACCGTAGTCATGAGTATCTTCGGGCTTGCATACACGAAGAGCAGATGAGCAGACAGAGTTTCAGGAATGGGCAATCGGTTTTTTCCTCTTCTTCACGCTCCATAAGGTACTGATGTTTACCACATGCTAACATGCCAAGAACCGGCCTATTCCCACCCCCTGGAACGTTGATGTGGTCGCTGATCTAGTATCAAGCGTCAGACTAGCCGAATGTCGGCGCGACAATGCTTCATGGAGCTGACGCATGCAATAGAGTCAGACAACGTGTTTCCGGCTTTGACAGCGAGGCCAGTCGCACACACATTCCACGGTCCGACACGAATCCGACGCCTTCCAGCGAGACTGTACCCGGCCCTCGTAATACCTGAGTTCCATGTGTGAAACTCATGCCCTGCGCGACTTGACCGGCATACGCAGGCACTCTTCACAACCACCTCCTTAAATGGAATGTGAACGCTACGAATTATCTGGGTAACTTACAACTCGGCTACAATATGACCACTTGTACCGCTCTTACCACTGGCTCTGGGCAAGCACGACAAGACCTACTCAACGCATTTACTCGTGTTGAGGGCATGCTAGCCTCGGCAAAGCCATGATCCAGAGCTTAGGATCATCTGATCGATGCCTGTATAGCCAAGAACCAGGAAACTATAGACAGACACACCAGGCCAAACCGTTCCGGAATGTAGTGATTGCTCCAAGACGCAAGCATATATTGTCTGCGGCACTTGACCGAGGTTAGTGCGCTGCCTCGGGCAGACTTAACGGGGAACCTTTGGGAGTCGAACACCAATCAGATGCAAAAGGAACATCTCCGCAAAATGAGCAGCTATGTGTGCACATGTGTCGAACCATGTTCCGAATCTGTGCTTCAAGCGACTTGTTCAGGGTGCCGAGGTCCGTATGGAGTTGGCGCATCAAATGTCTAGCACCTTTCGGAGCAGGTACAGTTTACGGTGCATTTGATGCCTCTTGTTTTCGAACATCGGCACCAGCCCCGCGCCACTTATGCAACGAAAGCATAGCTTGGGTAGCAGGAAGCAGCATGGACCCATCTATTCGAGCACACCCAGGTTACTTCACAAGTATGCGTGCTCAAGAAGGGTTAACATTCTCAGATTTAGACTTCCACCACGATCGCCTGCAGCAGACTCATTAGCCTAGCTTGGGGTGATGGACACGGCCTGGTTTTTCACGTTTTCACGCAGGTACAACAAATGCTACGCATCAATCACCGATTCTATCAGGTATTGAGAGCACGCATCTATGCTACACCACTAAGCTCGGTCAAGACAACTATCGTTCTCTTCAAGATACGCTTTCTCCACGCCATAACTGACAGAGAAACCTTTTTGCTAGTTGAGAAGCACCTGAGTGACAAACTCGATCTGCAATATCCACCAGCAGATGGTCCAATTAAAGCCAAGAAGAGCTTCCCTGTCGCAATGAAATACCGAGGCAGGCGCAACCACATTCCACTTCCCCATACGACTGAGGCTTGGCTCTGCACAACAAAGTTTGAAGCTATCTGCATCTGGCATGAACTCTATCGCTTACGGCCACTAACCCGCAACCAAGGGAAAGTTATCATGAGTTCCAGTCGTTTATGGTGTGGTACATGTGAATCGGGAAAACAACGTATCTGGGGTTGCATATCAAAGCTCTAGAGTGAATGGAAAGCTGGGGTCGTTCGGAGACTAGCTGAATGCATCCACAACTACAACGTCCCCCAATTATTGGCACTCTACCCATGCTTCAGAACCATATATCACAAGACACCTCTGGCGATGGAAGTTGGCCGGCCAACTCCTCCAACTTCGACCCTGCTCTCTTCGACTCTTGAACCTTCCAACATGTCCGACAACAGCGAGCCCGAGAGCCAGATCAAGCGCGAAGAGGCTGGCGAGCATCTTGAGGTCATCCGTACGATATCGAGGGTACCGGACAACCCAAACTACTACGAGAAAAATGGCCTGCGAACCGAAGGAGATGGTGTAGACCATGAGAAATACAATCCGGTATGCCTCTCGTAGCAGCAGCTTCTATGTCATTGCTAACGATTTAGAAATCAATCGGCTTCATCATGACTCTTCTAGGTTGTGCATTCGGCTTATGCGCGTCTCAAATTACGCCGCTACTCTACCTGACGCTCGGCACAACAATCGCCGCTGATCTCGAAAGGCCGGACTTTCTGCTGTGGCTACTGACAGCTGGCATCGTCGCTCAGGGCGCTCTAGCACCGTTTGTCGGTCCGCTGGCCGATCTTTTCGGCCGGAGGTTGATTTTCCTGGTTGGTTTCATCTTGGCCATTATCGGGTGTGTTTTGTGCGGCGCCGGTCTGGATGCTTCATCCTTCCTCGCTGGACAGATCCTCTTGGGTTTTGGTGCAGTCACTCAAGAATTGATGGCCATTGCTGTCGTCGCAGAGATAGTCCCTACTGCAAAGAGGCCCATCTACGCTGCCATAACTCTCTGCTGCATCATTCCATGGACACCAGGCACAATGTACGCCAACTGGATCTCTATATCGTCCTGGCGGTGGGTTGGACTCGTCTTAGCTCTCTGGAACGCCATCAGCTTCTGTATGATCGCCGCATTCTACTACCCACCACCTCGAGTCAATGGTAGAGGTCTGACAACAAAGGAAAAGTTCGCTCGAATCGATTTCCTTGGCGGTGTACTTCTCACGACAGGTCTTGTCTTTGTCCTTGTCGCCCTGAACTGGGGAGGTCAGAACTATCCATGGACTTCGGTTCACGTCCTCTCATTCCTTATCATTGGCTTCGTCCTTCTCATTGTGTTCGGCTTGTGGGAAAGATTCGGTGCGCCGCACCCGATGTTCCCTCGCCGTATTGTGCACGCTCCGCGACCATTCTTCTGTATGCTGTTTGTCATCTTCGCAGCTGGCATCAATTATATCCCGCTGGTCGTCTTCTGGCCCATTCAGGCTATCAGTGTGTACCAAACAAACCATTACCAGCTCGGAATCTATACTCTGCCGATTGGTACCTGCATATTGGCAGGAGCTATCGTGTCAGCGCTCCTGCTTGGACTTCTCAAAGGCCGTACGACTGTGGTCATGACACTCTTCTGTGTCATGCAGACAGTTGGTAAATCTCACCCACAGTTTCTATCATATCATCTGCTGACTTGAACACAGGGTCCGCCTGCCTTACCCAAGCCGATCCGCACAACCATATTACAATCATTGCACCACTCGTCATCGCCCTGATCGGTGTCGGTGGAGTTCTCGTGCCCAACCAGGTCATCATTACCGTCATCACTCCCGACGACCTCATCGCGTCAGTCACAGCGCTCACCGTCGGTCTACGAGCGCAGGCTCAAGTCGTCGGTCTAGCTATCTACTACAATCGTTTCCTGACGGAGATCTCGAAGAACACATACAAATATATCGTGCCAGCGTTCGTTGAGGTCCAATATGGAAACCCAGAACTAATTGAAGCGATGGTAACGACTCTTACCGCTATACCATTCAGGGAGTGGGCGATGACGGTGCCGCCATTCCCGCATGCGGACTCCGCTGCGATCTTGCAGGAAGGAGCGGTGCAGGCTTTTGCCCATTCTTTCAAGCTCGTGTACTACATTACAATCGCGTTTGGAGTGCCGGCTTGCATCGCGGCAGCCTTCATGGGAGATGTATCGAAGTACCTGGACAAGCACGTTGCAGTGGTATTGTAAGGAGGTTGAATATGCTTAGAAACAGCAGTATTGGTCGTTGAAGTACTTCAGTCTAGGATAACAAAGAGTCAGTTAGCACGGCAGTAGAACAAAGTCTCCACACGGAAAATATCATTAGACAATGGTCTTCCCAATCCGGGCTTTTGTTGACTGGCACTGGGACGCCTGAGGCCTGAGTACTAAAACAGTAAGCTTGAGTGCCGAAAAGAGCACACGAGTTCCGACGTCCAGTGGTGTTTCATCAGCAAGGCTATTATCGGCTTACATGAACTCCCTTCGGACGAAGATCTACCGTTAGGTAAAGTCCTAGTGGTTGGCCGGTAGATTAGTCACATACACCGTGATTGCAGCATGCTTCTGGAACAACTCTTGCAGAACTGTAGATCCCAGCAACAGTCGCCGGAAGAGGAGCTGAACCGAAACCAGGTCCTTGGAACACGGGTATTCGTCACTCCGCCTTATGAATATAAAGTCAACTTCTGTAGGTACCAAGAACATTTTCCAGCGATATCGCCGTTTACAACTTGCTCTTTCCCCCCGATATCCTGTTCAGTTGCAAAGGATCCTCATGTTTCAGACCATACTTCTTGTACAGCTCCTTTGTCTTCTCATGCTGAGCGATGAGTTTCTTCCGTAGATTGTCACCTCTCTTGTTCTCGTTCCTACCAAGCTGGAGCATGTGCACCTCATCTGGTCCGTCAACAATTCTCATCGTTCGTCCGCTGGCCCACATCTTGGCGAGTGGTGTATCTTGCGACACACCAGCACCGCCATATGCCTGCATCGCCCGGTCAAGTACTTCCAAGAGCATCTTGGGTACCTCCACCTTGACCTCTGCGATCTCCTTCAGCGCAGCCTTGGCGTCTCCCTCGTCGATCTTCGCCGCAGCGTTGAGCACAGCGAGTCTCGCACTGTCGATCTCGATTCTGCTCTTGGCCACGCGTTCGAGGATGATACCGTGTTTGCTTAGTGTCTCCCCGAAAGGCTTCTTAGCTGGGTCATTAATTCGGGCAAGGAACCACTCCAGCGCCTTTTCTGCCGCACCAATACTTCTCATGGCGTGGTGAATTCGTCCAGGGCCAAGCCGTCCTTGTGCGACCTCGAAGCCTCGACCTTCACCGAGAATGATGTTGCTTACAGGCACTCTGACATTGTCAAACTTGATGTGACCGTGACCGTGTGGAGCATCGTCGAAACCCATCACACTCAACATGCGGTGAATTGTGACACCCGGTGTCTCTGCGGGTACAAGAACCATAGATTGTTGCTTGTACTTGCTGCTGTTTGTCGGGTCGGACTTGACCATGACGATGTAGATCTTGCATCGTTTGTCACCGGCGCCGGAGGACCACCATTTCTACGTGTGTTAGCTGCAGTTGTTGACGTACTGGTGTTACGCTTACCTGGCCATTCAAAACGTACTCGTTGCCCTCTTTTCGCATCGACATCTCAATGTTGGTAGCGTCCGAGGACGCGACTTGTGGTTCTGTCATCAAAAAAGCCGATCTGATCTCGCCGTCCAATAGTGGCTTGAGCCACTTGTCCTTTTGTTCTTGCGTACCGTACTTGGCGAAGACCTCCATGTTACCAGTATCTGGTGCTGCACAGTTGCATGCCTTTCAGTAGCATTAGCTTGCTGCCACGTAACGTAGTGGCGACCCAGGGAGGATCGCGGCTTACCTCGCTAGCAACCCCAGATTTACCAAGGTACTCAGCCATCATCCCATATTCAAGATTGCTGAAACCAGCGCCCTCCTTGAAATGGTTCTTGGGTAGAAACATGTTCCACAAGCCGAGCTCTCTCGCTCGCTTCTTCAAGTCCTCGATGACCTGTGGGTGAGACTCAAATCGGCCGATGATGTTTTGCTTGTGCGCTTCACCAGCCTCCTTGATCTGCTGGTTGAAGATCGCATCGGCGGGAACACATTCTTCCTCGACGAAGCGCTCGACAAGGTCGAGTGTCTTCTTGGCACGCTCCGAAACAAACGGCTTCGCAATAGCTGGAATACGCTGACTGGCGGGGATGAAACCCTTCTCCGAGTTCATAAGGTATGGCACCGACATTTTGGTTCGTTGGTAATGTGGCGAGACTTATGTGTAAGAGTGATCTTGGTCGAACAATGAAAGACTAGGTGATGGTGCTATTTCTATGAGAAAAGTAGCTCACCAGACGTTTCTTTCGATCGGATGAAGAAGGAACTAAGGACTGATGGATGGGGAGGCAAGTCTTGAGGCGCCTGGCGATAGTCGTGCTGAGAGTTAGCGGAATACTCGAGCAGCTCGAGCGCTGAGAGTTCCGAATCGTTCCCAAGCCGAGGTCCAATTATGCCCTAATGAAATGAGGAAGGTATCACGCGGGCGTATGATGCACCGTATAGCACTGATGTCTTACGCCAAATACTGTATGTCGGAGCAACTATAAGACCATCGTCTCCAGCAAGGCAAGATCGAGTTAACCCAGAGATGCACGTTTCCCAACTGTTTCGTCTTGGAGTATATGCATGCAACACCAGTAGATCTCGCACCCAGACCGAGGGTTGAACAAATACAGGCAAAAAGTACTATCTCTACGGCTATCCGTACGGTCATCGAGAGCGGACGTATGCTGCCTGCATCAGGCTGCTACATGAGAGCATCATCAAAACGAGCGGGATCATGAGAGACAAACCCCTGCGCCTCATGCATTTCAGCCGAGGCACCGAAGTTAATCACCAGCAAAGGTGGACTGGCTGGTACCACAAAAAAATCCGAGCAGATTCTTGCATGCAGAACTGTTACTCGATCTTCTTTACGGCTTCTGTGACTACAACGCCACAGCGTGCAAGTCATGGTCAGTGCACTGCAGACGCATGCCATCACCGTCGAGCCAATTATTCTTCAACAATCGTGATGGTTCTCGTAAGGTAGCCAAGCAAGCTCCGTGTTCTCATGTGAGGATCTTTCAAATTGCCTAGGGTCCAGCGTTAGACAGCATGTTGATTTGATCCACGATGCAATTGTCTCCAGCAAGGAATCATTCATACAATACCTCGCTGAATCCATGTTGCAGTCGCAGAGCCATGTCAACCCGAGTGTAGGCGTATTCGTTTCAGCTTGCAAAATGACTTTCCACGGACGTGGTCGAATGATGAGATCAAACGGTTTAATATGTCCTTTTGCGAAAAGGTCCAATCTCCAGTATTTGTAAGAGTAATGATTATTGGTTCCCACCTGTTGCAGGCATTGCGTGGTCGTTTCGGTAGCTGACGCGATTGCTTGTCGTGGCGTGAATCCGTAATTCACGTCGCGGGCGCCGATGGACTGGTCAGTGTTTCAAGGAATGCTCCTGTTCGCTCTGAGACAAGCACCAATTGGATTGTTGTACGTGTCAGCGAGAGACACGCTAGTGCTTCAGAACTGACTGGTCAAGTTCACGCTAGTCTGTCCGACAAGTGGTTGGCCTGTCCTAAATTTCATCCATGAAGGGCCATTGCGCCACCTAAGGAGGCATCTAGTGCTGAGGACCAGTTCAGTGAAGAAGACGTGGAAGAGCAAGACGCACAGGATACCAACGTCAACTGCCATTGATATGAAGAACTTACTCACAATAAATGTACCTGCCGCTTCAATACATTGCGACGTGACGCTGCATTTCACAAACAGTCTGTAGAGAGCAATTGAAACACTTCGCTTGTGTCGCGTCAAAAAGAGAGGTTTCGGCAAAGAGAAATGCGTCATCCTGACAGGGCCCAGGGTCTCCGACAATTCCAAAACACGATCTGATGGTACCAAATAGCGTCCCCACGGATAAAGTTTCTGCTTTTCTGCCCACTCGAAGTGAGATCAGCGTATCGCACTTGGTACGGGGTCGACCAAACAATCAAGATCTGTTCCAGCCAAGGGAGCAGTCGAGCTGAAAATGAGTCGTAACGAAAGCATTTGTTGCACACGAAGGAGTTCTAGTCGTGGAAATGTTTCAGAATTGACGGGCCACTTTTCTAGGCTACCCCGTACCAGTAGAAGCGATGTGAGCTGACTGTAGGATTTCAATGTTATCCCTGTCGATAGTGTTTCGGTTGGAGGCTGTAGCTAGAAAGCAGTCTTGCATTGCAGAGCGTTGTGTAGAAGAACAATGCTCCGGATGGGTTGGCAGACGTCGCACCAGTTGCGACGATGCTCCTGACGAATTGGGAGTGCGGCTATGATCGAGTGGCCGATTTTGTTCTTTAGCTCAGCTTAGTCCATTCAAGCGAACCCCTCAAGGAGGCTAGCTCACCGAAGCTGCACGGACTTGTTCCAGGCTTGTCCATCAATGCAATAGTGCTGTTTGAGCCTCCAATTAATGGGCTCCAGGAGGCGTTCACGGCACTAGGTTCGACACTACTGTCTCATCATCCGCACAATCCACTGGTGTTGGCCTTGTGTTTTCGCCCTCTTATCAGCTAGAGGTCGCAAGGACCGATGCACTCGTCCCGCGGCTTGCATACTCCCAAACTTAGCTTGCAGCGTTTCCTCCCACCCAACTGTGCTGGCTTAGCGCTGCGACTTCCACCAGATTCTTGTGATCTTCGCTCTTTCCACGTCCTTGCATCCTTTTGCTTGTACTTGTCTCACCAACAACAGTGGAACAGCCACTGGCACCAATAGAGGTCCCCCTTGACGACCTAGCCGCTCGTTCGTCACGCTCTGCGTCTTCACCTCTCGCTCGCTCAGTCGCTCTACCATTGCTACCGTGACCGCCGCGAGACACAGCCTCGTGTCGAAGAAAGACGGTACTTAGCAAAGGGCAGGACTACAATCTACACCGAGCGCCAGGAGGAGCCGAAGGGGCATTTACAGTGTACGTTTTGTGCATCCCCACCAACACCAACACCAAAGCTTTGAGGCTTCGAGCTTCGAGACAATGTCGACAGCAGTAGCAGCCCCCAGCCCTGCTCCGATGTCTGTTCACGACCGGCATCCGAGTCCTCGATCCTACGCTCCTCTCGCACCAGCTGTCACCAACAATGCCTCCGACAGATATGCAACCGCAAATGGCCCCAACGAAATCTCGAGCGCAACACCTATCGAGAGGACCACTCCTCCAGGTGGAAAGAAGTCACCATTGTCGTACGCTTCGCCATCTTCTGGGGACTTTCGTGCTGATCAGACAAGTTCGCGCAGCGGTGGTAACCCCAAAATCATTGTTAAGAAAGAGCCACCATCCTCACCCTCTCTTGGGCCGAACGGTCGACACAGGCCACGAAGACTCGACCTGAACACGACCACGAACATCCCAGCCCCTCTAAGCTCGAGACCCTCAGCAGGAACATCAATGCAAGAAGTCGGCCTAGCATGCTTGTCGCCGGGGTTCCAGACTCATGATCCAACTATGAGAGAACAGCTACAACGAAGTATTTCTGTCAGAGACCAGCAGCGTTCGATCATTGAGCAAAGGTTGTTGAAGTCTGCCAAAGGAGATCGCCCCCAAGAAAGTGCAGCCGCAATGGAAAGTCCAAATCCGTTCGCAAGAGGACCTTCAGTCGGCAAGAAGAGACCTCCACCTGCGGGACTGTCGATCGTCCCTCCTCGAGCTGAGCAATTTGCCAACGAACGGGTCATACAATCGGCACCGCTCGGCCAAACGTTCACAGGACGTGATCAAACACATTCTGCCATGCGGGAGCCCCCACAACCTCAGCAAATCCAACATATGCCTGCGATTCAGACCAACAATCGACTTCCACCTATCTCAGACGTCTTTGGCCAAGACACATTGCAACCACAAAGGCCCCCGATATACCACGCCAACTCAACACCATCAAATCACGGGCCGCCTCTACCATCGCCAGGGTTTCCCCCTCAGACCGCTCACCCAATGTCACACCCACCGCCGCCCTCGTTTGAAAGACCAAGGGATTTTCGATCAGCAGAAGAAGCGGTAGCAGAGATGACTGGCGGAAGAGAAGACTTGCAGCCCAAGATCATACGATACAGACAGCCACCTACTCCGCCTTCTCCACAACCATACTCAAATGACCATCTGACACCCCACAAGTATGCCGCCACACACCAAGAGGCGGGTATGGGACGACGGAGAACCCGCAATGAATACGAAGCAGACAGCAGTCCCCCTCTAGGTAGTGGTCCAGACCGAAGGCCCCGGATTGGGCCCTTTGGAGCTGGGAGAGATAGTCCGGCAACGCAACAGGCCAAGAAAGAGGAATTTTTGTCGTTGTGCTCAAGAGCTTGGGATCTTTTTCATTCATAGGACATTGTAACGTTAATGTAGGTGGGTAGGTGGGCATTCTGGACAAAAGACGCAGGCGAATACACGAGATTCGAATTATGTTGGCACGAGTCGCACGATCACTTCATTTGTACATGCATAATGACGACGGCATGGCGAGAGTGCACATCGTAGTGATTAATGATGAAGGAATGGGATGGCGTACAGGTTGCTGAATCATCTTACCATATATCTGGCGAGCTTGCGAGCTTGTCGCTGCTCAACGACCATGAGCATTGTGCTACAATAGGCCTACCACCTAGTTTCAATGCACTGACGCTTTTTGTGGTATGTGCAGTACTATGCGCGCGGTATGCGGAATCGCGGACTCGATATTGAGATGTTCGATGAGAGTATCTCACGTTCAGCAAAAGGACAGACACCTGTCTTAAGCCCCATTATAGAGATTTTGGATTGATGTTTTATGCTCCTGTCTGCTCGCTGGCAAATGTTGTCTGCCGGAAATCGAGAACGACATCGATAAGCGATTTTCCCAAACGCCATATGACCCGAGCACTTATGATAGTCGCCCTTCAACAGGCATGCTCTGCACTTCCTGATATGCATATGACGTCTGGTAAACTAAAAGTTTGGCACTGTCAGTATGTAGTTTAGTATCTAGTTGAACCATTCTGCCAAAACAGTTTAGCGTAGAATTCACTACCTATGATAGCGGCCGATCTAACAGCTCCGGTGCGTCAAGCAACCGTAAGGTGCAAAAGTAGCCTTGTCGTATCGCCGGGGCAGAAAATATTGATCGAAAGGTGTGCGAAGGATCAGCTACACGCCAAACCTGAACACCAGTCACAATGCAGATCCTGAGGGCTCTGATAGCACCTTGATCTAGGAGACGCTACTTTGGGAGATTTCCAGACGCAAAGTGCGCCAAGATGCAGTCTGCCTTCTTCAACCCCGGCCCGACCACCACGGAAGGCCAGATCGCATCCCTCCATCTTAGTCGGGATCAGCAACTGGCCGTCAGGCTGAACACGGTCGCCTCAAGGGCCGAAGACCAAGGTTATGCCGAAGGTGTTGTCACTAACACGAGATTTGGTTCGTTCCCACATTCGACCTTGATCGACGTACCCTGGGGCTTCCAAGTCCTCGCAAGCAAGGTCGACACTGGCACGCGAGGCAGGGATAACTTTACGCAAAGTCGAAAGCGCAAATCGCATGCCATCAGCACCGATTCGCCCACTGATAGTGCTGAGTCTGCCTCATTAAAACAAGCTACTGCTGCAAATTCTGGTTTCATCCATGTCTTGCCGCCCACCCCAGAAAGTTGGACAACCAGCTTGCCTCACAGAACGCAGGTAGTGTATACGCCCGACTACAGCTATATTCTGCAACGAATACGTGCGCAACCAGGATCGACCCTGATTGAGGCGGGCAGTGGGAGTGGAAGCTTTACACATGCCGCGGCTCGAGCTGTGTTTCAAGGAGTGCGTCCAGATGCAAATGGCGGGTTAGAGACGGAAGTATTCCACACCATTGGCAAAGTCTTCACGTTCGAGTTCCACGCTGAGAGACACGAAAAGGTCAAAACGGAGATGGAAGAACACGGCCTCGAGTCGATGGTCACCGCCACACATCGTGACGTCTACAAAGATGGCTTCTGCTTGAGATCCGAACAGGGCGCGTATCAATCTCCAAGAGCAAACTGCATCTTCCTCGATCTGCCCGCTCCATGGGAAGCACTGCCACATCTGACACGACAAGACACACCTGACAAACCATCGGCACTGGATCCGCACTCAGTCGCACACATCTGCACGTTCAGCCCTTGCATAGAGCAAGTGCAGAAGACAGTCTCAACAATGCGGCGACTTGGCTGGCTAGAGATTGAAATGGTCGAGATTCAGCACAAGCGAATCGAGGTGAAGAGGGAGTACACGGGTCTAAAGTACGAAGGTATGAGAGGTGTCAACGCCGTCGCAGCGACCGTCGACGAGGCCTTGGAAAGGCTGCGCCACGTTGAGGCGAATGCAAGGGAGCATCAGCAGGATACGAGGAACAAGTCGAGGAACAAGAACGGTATGCAGCAGAGCAAAGGCTCAGAGAGCGCGGTGCAGAAGCATTGGAATGAAGGCAGGCTGATACATAGAGCTGAGCCCGAGCTGAAGACGCACACGTCGTACCTTGTGTTTGCGGTGCTGCCTCGAGAGTGGACTGATCAAGAGGAGGAGGCGGCAAGAGCACGAACAAAGCAGGTTGACGGACAGTCGCAATCCAAGACTGGCCCGAAGTCCCAGAAGCAGCGGAAGAAAGAAGGTAAGACAAACACTGAACAAGCGAATGGCAAGGTGAATCAAGTAGATGGTGGAGTGGCCAATATCTCACCGTGATGATTACATCTGGGAGACGAGTGTTACTGGAAAGCTTCTTCAAATCAATGCTCGCAGTAAAGTGGTACTGCATCCAGCAAAGTTCCTTCCGATCATCTGTTACCGGGCCTTCCACTTCCATCTGTGCCTCGAAATAGGATTTCTTCAATCACTAGCAACACGACTAGCGCGCCTCTTCTACTCACCGCTTTGACATGCCAGTCCTGCTGTAACTGTAGTTAAAGACACTGCTTATACATCCCTTACAACATCTCCCAGTGGACGATCGCTCCTGTGCAGAGAGACCTTGTTCAAGCACGCTCGACCTAGTATTGTGTTGCACTGTCTCTAGCATCAATACTAGATGATCAGACATGTTTCTGTCACAAAGGCGAAGCCCGAATCATGAGCCGACCGTCGACAAAGCCGATTTCTTTCAGGCACAACAGAATAGTCGAAGGTTATGCGCTTAATTGAGGATCGGCGTGTTCCTGGGAGATAAAGTGGGGCATCCAAAGGACATGTTCAGGCCATGAAATCGAGTTCATTGTTACAGGTGGTCATGCATCTTCTTGTCAATCTTCAGAGATCGTGGAACGTTCCAGACATCGAGGCAATCGGCGGCGTTATTCCCGTGAAAGTCTTTTGGCAGGCGCCATGACTATTCGAGCTTCATGCAGTAAGCTATGTGCAACAGCCAAGCACGGAGAAGTAGAGAACGAGACAAGTTCAGGTTCAAGAAAGACTTCTGGAATTCATAGTACTCTGGTCGAGCTGTGATGCGACGGGTGTCTCTCGGTCGAGCTGCTCCAAGCTCTGCTCGCTCCTGGCACTGTGCCGAGGTCCGCCCCTTCAGGGTCTCGTGTCCTCTCCGCTCCAAACATCCCTAGCTTCTACTGAAACGTAGTCACTGCAGCATACATTCACGGACCTGGATGTCAAGCACTGGTTGTAACAAAGCTACATAACGGTATATATCATCCGTTCCATACAAGCACTCTATTGCCAGGAGCAGCTTCCATCAGGCGAACGTTTCAACACACTATCAGCAGCAGTAAAAAACGTTACAATGGCATCGGCTCAACCCTTCTCAAAGCCTCCACCCGAGCAGTCTTACGCCAAAGTACTCTTTCCTCAGCCACACACGATGCTGCTTATCTTCAATCGACCTCGGCATCTCAACTCTATGCCTACAGCAGTCCACCATGCGATGCACAATCTGCTCACATGGTATGATAACGAACCATCGCTCCGCTGCTGCGTAGTCACCGGTGCCGGTCGAGCATTTTCTGCTGGAGCTGACCTGAAGGAATGGGATCGACACAATGCAAGCCGTAGGTCTGGCGAGGACGGTGTAAGGCTGCCAATGCCCGCTGGTGGATTTGGAGGCATGAGTAGAAGAACAGGGAAGAAGCCTGTCATCGGCGCTGTCAATGGTATCGCATTCGGCGGTGGTATGGAGGCTGTTGCGAACCTGGACATGGTGATTGCTTCGAAGTCGGCCAAGTTCAGTTTGCCAGAGGTGAAGCGCGGTGTTGTCGCTGCAGCTGGTGCCCTGCCACGTCTTGCACGGACAATCGGGCGTGTACGAGCTATGGATATGGCGCTTACAGGACGCGTTGTATCTGCGGATGAAGGCAAAGAGTTCGGCTTCGTGAACCACGTTGTCGAGGACCATGCTAGTCCACTCAGCGAGGACGAAAATGAGATATTGCAGAGGCCAGTGGTCCGAAAGGCTCTTGCTGTTGCAAAGGAGATTTCGGCCAATTCGCCTGACAGCGTGATCATTTCGAAGGCGGGCGTCAACAGTGGTTGGGAAGAAGGAAGCGTGGAGAACGCCACGAGAGTGAACGATCTGCTGTATAGCCAAAAGCTTGCGGATGGCGAAAACATACATGAGGGCGTGAAGGCTTTCGTGGAGAAGAGAAACCCGCGGTGGAGGGACAGCAAATTGTAGCGACTTATTGTCGGGCTTATTCGACAGATGTCTGATGCGTCTGCACTGGTGGGAAGCCATAATGCGGCCACTTCAATTATCACGCGGCGAACAAGCGGTCGTTGAGTTTCGTATCTGGGCCAAAGACACCAGCATGGAGGATTGCAGCCGCATATACATAATGCACTTCAATTCGCTAGCAACGGGCATCTCATTCGTTCGCTCTGTACACTGATATCCGGTGACGCACCGACAAATTCCATTCATGCATCGTGAATTTGCCAAGCACAACGGGTTCAGTGCCGAGACCTTCCAAGAGGAAGATGCACATGAACTGGAACCTCATGGGAGGAGAGCCCATAGCCACCACCATCTCAACAACCGTTTTGATCCCAGCTGCTCGAAAGTGCTCTGACCCAGGATAGTAAGGACTTCGTTTCCATGCCTGCATTTTCGATAGCATGAGTGATTTCAGCTTCTCTTCCGAGATTACACGTACAAAGAAGCTCTCCTCGCCAAACCCGTATATCGGCCCATCGAAGAGTGTACCTCGGCATCGCGCAATCGCCATCTTCACGTTAGGCGCGATCCCCGGGTAGGCCATTCCAAGATTTCGAAAACCTTCGTCGGCCTCGAAATGCACTGTCGTGACGCAGTCGGAAACGTGTTGATGCGGTTCTGCAAGATCGGAGGCTCTGCAGGCCCTAGGTTCGTGGTGAGAAGCAGGTCCGTCATCGACGTAAAGCTGGCCGGTGAACTTTTGTAACAGTCCCCTTCGGCAGTGGCGCCTCATGTTATGGTCGACAAGCTGGATGGAAGTCACACTTGTTCCGTAACACGACTTTGTGGCTTCGGGTTCTGCTGTCTTCGTCCGTCGGTTCAGGTTGGATTGACTAATTATGTGGTTCGACGGATGAGCGACACGGTAAAGGACCCAGCGAGGGGCGTCTTTGCTAGTGCAAGACCTACATGTCTCTCGGCGCTGAACATATGACCATTCTGTCAAACATGCGCGGATTATTTGAGCCTGAAGCTCTTCGGGCAAGTCGCGGAAACGAAACGGTGCTGAAGCTGCTGCATTCTGCTGATGTGTATCGAACATTGATTGCTGATACATACATGTACAGTCGAGGTCACTCTATGCCTGTATATCATCTGCCAGATAGGCAGCTAATAAGAGGTCGTAAGCCCGAGAAATACTAGGTAGACCTGGGATGCATACTCAATCGATGTGGGGGGAAGAAGGGGGCAATCGGTCACGTGTGAGATGTGGTCGCATGACTATTGGGCAACCTACCAAGAGGCAAGTGCGGCGAGAATTGGTAAAGCTCAGATGCTTGATTTCGTGCTCTCCCTTTGCCTCCTCTCAAACCTGACTGACCCATATCTTTGGGTAGCTAACCTTGCCAGTAGCGCTGGAACTTGCTGCTATGGGGGTAGCTTTGGTGTTGCACAAGATTCCGCTGCATGGACTCAGCAACGACGCCACACTATCATAGTATCCGATCTCCAACCTGGTTCCGATACTGGCGAACGGATGATGACAGTGAGTAGAATCATGTGGGAGCTGCATGAGAATATAACTCAGGGATTTTGCACTCAGCGCCGAAAAAATGCATTCCCAAGTCCATCCTGTAACCAGTCTATTAGGACGAGACTCTACCCTAGGCTAGACACGCATGAGAGAATGGGATGCCCAACTTTTGATACACGCCGTAGATTGTGGAGACAGATACCGCAAGCCACATCGTTACACTGTCACCGATGGGATCCTTTCTGCCAGCTATTCAGAGTACGACCGATCAACGTTCCGCAAATGATGTTCCGCACGGGTGGTTATCTGCTCCCGAATCATAGCGACGGGGCCGCAGCCTTGGCCGTGTCGATCGTTATTGCCCGGCAAAGGCGATGTTGATTGCATTCCCTGAGTCAGACAGTGATGCTCACCTCAGTTGCCAATCGTGCGAGGAGGCTGGTCCTGTGCTTCAGCAACTGGGTAGGGCTTGAATCCATTCCGCTATACATGCATTGACCAACTTCCTGGCTTCGTCCGCGGTTGACTTGTGATCACCTCAGGTTCCGCGCTTCGATGCAAGAGCTCCCACATATTTGAGAACCAGCTGTCTTCTGGAGGGGACCTGGGAGAGATGGCGCACCGCTTTTTCTTAGCTCTCCCCGACAAAAGTAGATATGTTTTTGCGACTGTTGTATCAGATCTCCGGAACATCATCGAAGATGCTGAGCATTCGACAGCATTCACGTAACCAGATGTGCATTAGGCGCAGTGGGGCTGGCGGCGCCACCTCGGATGGATGGGCTCTTTGAGTCGACTTCTCCTCTGCTGCCAAGATCGATACTGTCCAGAGATCGTTCTAGGGGCTGAACTGACGCACGTCGGACCCTTGCAGCTGGGCGCCGTCATTGACACCCCGGCTGAGGCGAATATCCTACACGAGACGTAGCCGAGTATTCGCAAAAGCGGTCACGCAGACGGATTCTGTTCGGGCCTGCATATCTCTCTCGCCCCTGATAACGAAACTTGCAAAGAAAGATAAATTCTTGCTGTAGATGCGTGTTGCGCAGAGTATAGTGTGTTGCGTGATGCCAGACCACAAGCTTATTCGTGTTTCATCGGTAATTACTGGATCGTTGTTGATATGCTGGGGTGCCATGTCCAGAAGAGCGTATGTCATAGCCTCTTGGCGAAGCGTACGAGGTACCGTCATTTGTCCACGGCTGCGAGGCCGACAAGTTTGGCCCGCCTCCATCGCTGTACTGCCGATCATATCCGGCCTGAACATTATGCGAGGCTTGGGACGTGTTGGCAGGACTAACCCTCCCGCTGCTGCTTTGTAAGCGAGCGCGTAATCGGTCTCGTGGATTGCCTGGCTGAGGCGTAGCTGAAGGCTGTATGTTCTGGTAGCTTCCAACTCTTTGACTCGGCAATGGTCTCGCTTGGGGTTGGTGGGGGTCCGACCCAGACTGACGGCTCATCGAGTCGGACGACTTCAACGCCTGCGCAGTCGGTCTAGGAGCTCGAAGACTTTGTGCCTGTGCTTGTGGTGGAGGTTGAACAGGACCAGAGTCCCACAGATCACTCAAACCTCCTCTTCCGGCCGAGTTTCCTCGACTGTGCGACATGGGTCCATTGCTAGCGTAGGTGTTACCATACTGGCTGAACTGTGGTTGTTGTGCAGGCATCGCAGTAGGTCTTTTAGGGTCTGGTGGCAGCCATTCTGGGAAGGGTCTCCCCTTCTCGGTGTAATATGCTCGCAGGACATTCGAGACATGCGAGCAGTCTTCGTTGTCGGGATCGTCCTCTTCGTTGTCCTTAGTCAACGCTTTCCTCAATGCGCCAATGCGGGAAGAGAAGGTGCTTGTCCACGTCGAACCTGATTGGGTTGCTGCTGGGGTCTGCTGGTATTGCTGATACTGTGGTTGATATTGGCCATATTGAGGCGCAGAGTTCTGGGAACTTCCACTACCAAAGTAGGAAGAGATGTACGATGCCATCTCGACCAGCAGGATTTACACTGGGTGACAGTGCAGAAGATGGGATCTGTATGATGGTGGTACACGGCGCTCCGAACTACAGGCGGTCCTTGGTTGCCTTGAAAACTAGCTTCGGTGCTTGCAATGCGACACCCTTCTCGGAGGCTATGGCTCGTACGATAACGAAGGCGACTCCAGGCCGCACCAACGTGGACTGTCAGGAATTGAGCAACAGTGACAATGCACTTCCACTCGATCTACTTGGAAGGGCGGGACTAAGACGATGATGATGATCACGTGTCTCGTGTTGCCTCTCTCACTTCCGGCCTGGATCGTTTCACATGCTGCATACTGCCGCCACAATAGTCTATAACAGACATAATGACATGGTCCATACCAGTAGGTAGGTTGTGAATGCATTCTTAACCAATCTCTCGCCTCGAGGCACATCTCATATCCATCCATGATGTGTGTTTCACGAACATCGACTAGTTCTAGCCAGTCAACTCTCGGCCAATAAACTTGACACTGCACACGGAGTGACCATCATCTGTCGACGTTCGCCCATCGACTTACGCTGCCGTCGTTGTTCGCGGCTCATTCGACTGTGTTTGTGTCAAGAGACAAACGGTAACGAGAGCTGAGTCCACATCGCAGCGGCAAGTAAGTGAGCTATATCTCTTTTTCCTCACCAGGTCACGGACTCCCGTCGTCTTTGCCCAAGATGCGAATCGCAATTCTTCAATACTCGCCCACCCTTCCAACACCATCTACATCGAAGAACAATGTTAGTATCGCCGCAAACTTCTCCCGAGCTGAGTCACTTCTCATGCGCGAAGAGAGATCCGGCAACCTCAACAATATCGACCTTTTGGTACTCCCTGAACTCGCCTTCACAGGTTACAATCATCCATCTTTGTCAGCAATAGCACCCTATCTTGAACCAACAGCTGATGGACCTTCCACAAGGTGGGCTATTCGAACAGCCACACGACTGAAATGCACCGTGGCAGTCGGCTACCCAGAAGCTGCTACATCTACCAATACGAATGGCGATCGTGGTGGAAATTGGAACACAGCCTACGACGCCCAGATCACTGCAGATGAGTGCACCACAGCACACAACTCGCTCGTCTTCGTGGACGCCGAAGGTCAGGTCGTGGCTCATCATCGTAAACACTTCCTCTATTTTACAGACGACAACTGGGCCACGGAAGGAACAAGCTTCTATTCCGGAGTCATCCCGATCGGAAACGGCGGCAAAAGGGTCAAAGCCGCCGCAGGAATATGCATGGATATCAACCCCTACAAGTTTGAGGCGCCTTGGACTGCATATGAGTTCGCGAACCATTGTCGAACAGCGAAAGCCAAGATCGTGGTCGTGAGCATGGCCTGGCTGACGAGACTAACTCCAGATGAGCTCCTTGACGAGGCCATGAGACCTGATATGGACACCCTCGCGTACTGGGTCGAGAGATTCCGTCCGCTACTCGAAGCTGCCGGGCCTGAAGAGGAAGTCATTGTGATATTTGCGAACCGTGCGGGCGAGGAAGGATACGGTGGAGAGAAGGTCGGTCCCGTCAGATATGCAGGCAGCAGTGCTGTCATGGGCATGAGGAAGCCGGATGAAGTCGGCAATGTACACGTGAAGATCTGGGACGTGATGGGACGCGCACAAGACGGCCTGTTGATTGTGGATACTACGCAGCCTGCCAAGTTTGGCGTAAAGAGACAAGCTCCAGCTGAAGAGGACCTGGCAAACGAAGAGCTTGAAGACCGTGCGGCAGTGGAGACAAGAGTCGAGTGGAGCTGAAGAGGTGTGGTTCAAGCATCCTATCAGATCAAATCCGTCGTGTTCGGGTTCCTGACACTCGTACGACCCTCGATCTTATGACGGCTAATTGTTCTATCTCCGGATACAGGTTTACAGCTTGCCATTTCAACGATATCGCTTAGGATCAGGCTCTGCGGAATCAAGTGGCAAAGGAAGCAGCAGCTAACATGTTCTCTGCATGAGATCGCCCACAGTACCCCTGAACAAGATCAGCAAAGCCGAGTCTGCAGCTCTCCGGGCCGCATCGAGGTGTGGGAAGCCTCAGGCAGTGTACCTCGGCAGGCGACGGTCCATTACTGATTCGCGATCATGTACGTCGATGTTTGTCACAGCCAGAATTAGCGTGTCAACGAGTTCACCGTCGCGCTTTATGCGGAAAGCCAGCTAGAACAGCCGCCGCCATTGGAGTTCACACAGATCCTGCGCAGACAATTGATAGCATGCAGGCACTAATTGCCAGTGTGGCTTTTCCCAAGAGAGAATTAGAGGGTCGAAGGGTTGACAGAAATATATTAGCTACAGTGTCGCCATTCGTGCACCATCTTCACGGGACGGAAAGAGACAACCGCAGAGAGTGAATCGTAGCAGCAGCCTAGGAAACATCGAAAATAGTCTATGCATTGGTTTCATGACCAGGCCTCACCAGCCGATTGGTGGTATAGAAACGTCCACTCTAACAGTCTTGGACGTTTCACTCTCCACAGGTATAAACGCCATTGTTGGTTCTCTATACCGTTCCCTCACTTTCTAGCAACACTTACCCACGCCTCGAATTGCAGACCACCGTATGCCTTCCTCTCCTCCTCCATGGCCCACCTCACAGCCTCGTCCCACTGTGCACTCTCTTCGTCGCTCCACCCCTTCGTACTGCCCGCCGCGACACTAGTACTGATCATAAATTGGTATAGGCCATTCCACTTCTCCTTGTCCTCTCCAGTGTTGGTCACGACATGGTCCATCTGCCACGTCTCAATCTTCTCCTTCTCAAAACCGGCTTCTATTAATTGGTTCGGCACAACTTCACGCTGGAAGTACTGCGGCCCATTCACGCCTACTGCATTCTTCGCGGCATACCCTGGTCCCTTGATGTGGTCTTGAGCTGCGGCAAGGAGTTGTTGGATAGCGTAGCGCTTCCAGAGGAGTACGGACGCGGTACCGTCAGCTTTGAGGGTACGGCGCGTCTCGGAAAGCGATTTGACGGCGTTGGTGATGGTGAAGAGGGAGAAGTTGGAGATGCTGTGGGTGAAATGGGAGTCTGGATAAGATGAAAGGTCGTCAGAGTTGCAGACGTTGGTGGTGACGTTGTTCCAGGCAGGATTTGAGGGACTTTGCGCGGCTTTGACCTTGTTGAGGGTCTCGATCATGCCGGGCGCGTAGTCTGTTGCAATGATGGTCGGACTCGTGCCTGTTGTTGCAGCTCGTTGGACAAGGACCTGGGTTGCTGTGCCAGGGCCTGAAGCATTATCATGGATGATAGAGGAGGATGTGATGTTCAGCTTCGGGCCATAGCTATCCAAGAGTTCGACGAAGATGTCTTGGGTTGTGTTACCGGTAAGTGCGTGGTATTTCGGTGCCAGCTCGGCAAAGTACTGCTGTTTGCGTTCTTCGTTCATCGCGGCAAAGGTAAGGTGTCGTTTTTCTGGTCGTGGGAAGTGATATCGGACGCCAGGGTTGCTCTGCAAATGATGGTAAAGGCATTTTGGCAGCCTCGGACTGTCTTTTATAGGTTCAGCTGGCTTCCTTCGTGCATCCTTCGTCTTAGCTTGAATCGTACAAAAGATTAGACGAAGCTAACGTAAGCCGATATATGGCAAAATAAGGCAACCAGCCAAGAGTTCGGCCGATCGGAGTTTGCCTGGTCGGTCCTACTCGGCCGAAGTTTGCTTTGCTCCGCGGCTCGTCTTTGTACGCGCTATCTCCATGGCGGCAATTATATGCGCTCATGGTTTCGTTGTCGAGAGTACGCGGCTAACCTGGAAAATGGGACCGCCAAAAGGACAGTGGTGATAGCATGAGCTCATCGTCAGGAGATGAAAAATCCCTTGATTTCGTTTGATCGTTGTCGAGGCCCGTCAAGATGCTAAAGATATGCACATCCTGCAGCGACATTGCCACTGCGACCGCTATCCATGTCACTTGCTGGCATGGCCAGCAATGGATGGCCGTACAGTGAAGACAACAGACGCTGCTGCGAGCGTGAGGAGGGCAACCTCTGCCCTCTGTCGGATGCTTCTCGCTCAAGCTGGCGCTGGCTCTGGCTCTTCATCGGGCACATCATCCCCGTTCTCGATTGCTTTCTCCCGCTTTTGCCTTTGCCGTTCCCGCTTCTTGTCGAGCAAGCGATTCAGCCTTTTCGCGACATTGAAGACACCTCCTGTGCTACTACCACATGCTGCACAGGAAGGATCCTTTCTGTACCGCTTCAGCGCGCAGGCCTCACAGAAGTAATGATTGCATTTTGTCACAATGGGATTGCTGTACGCCTTTTTGCAAATTATGCAGGCGAACGGGATGCTCTCCAGTAACTTCTCATCGTCCTCGTCCAAATCGGCGTTCTTGGCGTTCCTATCGGCGGATGCGACTGTCCGGCCTGTCAACTTCTTGCCCTTCGTATTCACTTCCCAATCTCGATCCAGCTGCCAGCCCTGCTTGTAATCCTCTCTTGCATGCAAGAACTTGCACGAGTCGCCAAAGCCACAGAAGCCTGTCTGTTTGTAGTCCTTGCACACGTCAGGCGCAAAGTCGGTCACCGTGATGGTGCGAACGTTGGAATTCAGCTTTTGTGGGCCAACGTTGGTCTGGCGTTCTGGATTCTTTTGAATGAATGACTGATAACTGGCGGCGCCCTTGTATGTCCCATCGGGCGCAGATTTCGTCGCATCGTCTCCCGGTCTTTTCACGTGGCTCTTGTCGTGTTCATCCTCATACCAATTCGATCGCATTGTGGCGTTGTCGGAATTGGACTGTCGAGCCACTGCTGATGCGCCGGGGTGCACTGTGCGCTCTTGCTCCGGCCTTGTTACTTCCCCCGTCGAAGCAGCTACTACGCCAGCGTTCTTCCTTCTTCTCTTGATCTGTCTGCCATTTTCGTCTTCCGATGACTCGAAGCCTGAGTCTGAATCTGAGGCTGGTGGTGGAGTCGCTTGACGCTTTCGTGCTGTCGCCTTTGTCGCTCTTTTCTTAAAGGTAACTGCGGGTGCTGTATTGATGTCTGCCATTAGGGGCGGTCCAAGTAGTCGATTAGAGCAAAAGGAATCAATGCCGCTGATACTGTCGACACTGATCTCAAAAAGTTGGCTCCGATGCCTCGTGAATCGGGTCAACTTCGGCGTTGTGAGTGCTTCGTCAGCCAAGTCCAGCACTAGCTTCGGCGTACCTGCAGCGCTAGTGTGCTCTGGGGCCGCACCCACTTTGACTGCGGCCTCTGCTGTTGCGGCTGTTTTGTGCGTGCTTTGCTTGTCCTGACGCGAGCATCATTTCCACACCCACGTCCCTGCTTCACGTATTTCGGGTCTTATGCTGGTTACTGTGCCAGATGAGTGATGAAGGCAGCTCGAAGGAGCTGTCGGCCAACGTTCATGGCCCTGAGGTCACCACGGACGGTGTAGGACCTCGTCTTAACACTAGGCACAGAGCGATTGCATTCAAGGTCTCACATATTCTGGTGTCTTTGTTCTTCGTCTGGCTGTTCACCGTCCATGTAATTGGCCTGTTTCTTTTCACCAAGGGCTTCCTCCTGACACGACTTGTGCTCGAGGATAGATCATCTTGCGACATACTACCTAATGGCTTGCCTGCTCCCGACATTTCAGATGGATGCTGGCATCCGAGAACATTCAAGAAAGCTGTTGTCATAATCATAGACGCTCTGCGATACGACTTTACTGTACCTTCTCCATCGGCCGACACACGTTCACCACCAAAATACTACCACGATAATTTACCTTTTTTGTACAACACTGCGGTTGAGCATCCAGAAAAAGCCTTTTTGCTGCCTTTCATAGCTGACCCGCCGACCAGCACATTGCAAAGACTGAAAGGTTTGACGGCCGGGAATCTGCCTACCTTCATTGATATTGGCTCAAACTTTGCTGGTCAGGCCACCGAAGAAGACAATATCCTTGTGCAGCTCAGAAACCAAGGCAAGACAATCGTGCATCTGGGTGATGATACCTGGCACTCTCTCTTTCCCGGTTATTTTGATCAGAATCTTACCCACGCCTACGACTCTTTCAACGTCTGGGACTTGCATACTGTGGATAATGGCGTGATTGACCATATCTTCCCTTTGTTGGACGACCAGAAATCACCGCCCTGGGACATCGTCTTTGGTCATTTTCTAGGCGTTGACCACGCCGGTCATCGTTATGGCCCCGAACACCCTGCTATGGCCGAGAAGCTTCGTCAGATGAACGAAGTTCTCGAGCGTCTTACGCAAAGGATCGACGACGACACTGTACTGGTCGTCATGGGCGATCATGGTATGGACTCAAAGGGGGACCATGGTGGCGAATCTGATGATGAGGTTGAAGCGACTCTATGGATGTATTCGAACAAGCCGCGGTTCGGTCGCCTGACAAAGGATGACGTTCGACCGCCAGCGACCGCCAAAGTACGCCCTGTCGAGCAGATTGACCTTGTTTCAACGCTTTCTTTGCTGCTTGGTTTACCGGTACCCTTCAACAATCTTGGCACGCCCATCGCAGAAGCTTTTGTCAGGAATACTCCTGCGACGCAAAAAGACCAGGAGAACTTGGCCGACGTCAACCTGTTGGTCTTCGAGCAGATGAAGCGCTACCAGTCAAAGTATGCGGAATCGAGGGATTTCACAGAGAATGAGAGTATAGCATCGCTTCGCACTCAACTGGGAGCGCCGTCAGTCAAAGGGCGAGATATCAACAAGCTTTTTTCTCAATGGCATGTCCAGACTGTGGCCATGTACCGGCAATTGTGGGCCAACTTCAATCTACAAGATATGGCCATAGGTGTTGGCATCCTCTTGTTAGGACTTGCTGCACTTGTGGTTGTCGCGGAATCTGCAACCTCAGAGTGCGAGAAGGACCTTCTACCTACTCTGAGGTACACTGTCGTTGGCACAGCGGTGGGTGTTGCGACTGCTGTTCCCGGACTTGTACTCAATCCGACCCTCGCGCAGATATTGTCAACCACTGGGCTGCTGGCACTTGTCGCGGGAGGAAGCACTGCGGGCGCTATCATGAGCAAGATCACGCGACCCTCAAACCTGCAGGCGATATTGCAACCCTCGGCTTGGACATGTTTGGCATTTTTCTTCACCGTCTCTCAGGCGGCTGGGTTTGCCTCGAACTCGTACGCCATACACGAAGACACGATTCTCACTTTCTTGCTCGGCACTTTCGCCGTATTTAGCTTACTTTCTTCCCTTCGGCAGAAAATGGATTCAGATCGTGTGCTAGGTGTCTACCACTCAGTACTTTTCTTGTTTCTCACTCGGGCTGCTTCGGTCTCTCGCCTCTGCAGAGAAGAGCAGATGCCCGGCTGCAGATCCACATTCTATGCATCGCAAACGTCGTCTACCTCGGCGCCATGGCAGCTTCTGATTCCTTCCGTCTTGTCATTCTTGCTGCCAGAAATCATCAAAGCTTTTTACAAAGGTACGGCTTCATACGTTGGGTCGGCCGGCTTCTGGATTGGTCTTTGTTTTCGAGGTGGTCTAATGCTGACCGCGTTGTATTGGATTGCGGATGCTGCAGATAATGGAGATTGGCTCGCTGATACATTCTCGTCATCGACGCTCAAAACCATCAGTATCACCATTGCTCGTTGTGTTCTCGCGATCGCGGTGCCTGTCGGGTTTAGCACATTCGTCTGGTCGAAGCCTTGCATTGACATCAGCATCCTCGACTTGCCGTCCCCAACGGCTTCTGGCGAAGCAAAGCCTCAGATAACTGTCCTTGGGTACGCAAATGTTTTTGGCAGCCGGTATTTCCTGCTCATCCCCGCATTTGTGCTTTCCATCATTCTGCTGCTGCCTCCGATGGGTCAGTATGCCCTAGCTATTTGTGTTTGGCAAATCCTCTGCCTACTCGAAATACTGGACACCAATGGCCTCACTATCAACCGCGTCACACAGCCCTACATTGGCCCGGTGGTCCTGGCCATGCTCGGATCATACCACTTCTTCAAGACCGGTCATCAAGCTGTTCTGAGCTCCATTCAGTGGAACGCAGCGTTTGTTCCTTTGAGGACGATACAATATCCATGGTCGCCGCTTCTGATCCTCTTGAACAACTTCGGACCCCAGATCCTCTGTGCTGTAGCAGTACCATTGACTGTACTGTGGAAGCGACCAATCACGAAAAGGGGGCTGAAGAGTTACTGGAGCGATATCATGCAAGCTTGCATGGCACATTTGCTGTATTACGCCACAATTCAGGCAGCAACCACGATATGGGCAGGGCATCTACGACGGCATCTGATGCTTTATCGAGTCTTCATGCCACGCTTTCTCATGGGAAGTGTGATTCTCTTAGTCGTTGACTTGATGCTCATTGTTGTCGCATTAGGCAGCAGTCGTGTGACTGGATGGAGCGTTGCAGAGATCTTCGGCCACTAAACGGCGGCCGACAGCAACTATAATCACACAGACCACAGTTCAACAAGACTAAAAGCTTTACGACATAGTGCAGAAATTCAAGAAGTTGTGTTGTTATTTCACGCGAACAAAAGTACTGGGCGATTTCTGCGTGCATGTACACCAAGTTAGCATGCACAAGCTCTTACGAGACCATGTCTAGCGAGAACTTTCATCGTTCGTATATTGCTTGCTAGAACGACACCTGACCGTACGCCATCGAGACCTGGAGCGCGAGCCGCGTTGAAGAAGCTGCACGTACTATAACCGACCCTTGAGGCATGTTGGATGCCAATTATCCATAAAGGACGACCCGTGAAGCAAGCGAAACCTGACCTCACCGTGACAGACCATCTTCCACTGCCTAAGCCAAGGTTCGGTGGCACTGCTCGCCCCTTCGCCTTCGTCTATCATGCGTCAGCAGCCAGTCAGCTTGGTAAAGTGCGGCTCACCTAATAGCTCCAACTATGCCTGCTCAGAATGCGAAGACTTATCCGTCCTGGTGTTGAAAGCCGACCAAGGACTGCTGTGTTTCTCCTTCTTGGTTTCCATGGCTCCTACTGACAAGCCATGATCCACTCGGACCCAATCGTCTCCGACCTCAGCAGTGGCTGGAGATGCAGTGCCATGAAGGATGGCTGCAAGGCCATCAGCATATGCCTGAAGAGCGGACTTCTCTTCTTTGCGATTGTGTCCCAGCTCTTGGTCTTCGGCAACAGCTGTACCTGCTAAGAAAGCATCCGTGGTTTGATGTGTTCCGACATGTTGGAGGTCAGCAGCATGGCCGTGCTTGGGCTGAATGTGCTGTGATACGACGACTGTGGAGTGAGCCGAGGAGGGCCTCGAGCATATCCCAACTTGCACATCATTATTGTGTGTCATCCTTGTGACTCTTGTGATATGGTGCTATGGGAAATGTGTTGAGGGCTTGGGATGGAGCGTCGGCGACAGGCCGTGCGTTGTAGGTCAGAATAGCTTAGCTCACAGCGAGAGTGCTTATGGCTGCAAGTGATGGTTCAGTCGTGGTTCACATGAATGCACTTCTCACAAACATGACAGAAATTGTGTCCCTCGGAGTGCTGTGATGACTTTTGTACGTGTTCTTATATCCTCTCTGGTACAGCCGTCGTGATACGCCCCATACTGACATTCGTCAAGAAACATTTGGCCTATCCGCTAACCATATCGAGCGCCACCAGCAGGGTCTGTTATTGTTCTATTGGTCAGACTTTTAGGAGGTCGGGGTTGACCAGTTGGATACGGGCTCTACGCAGCTGACCCTTGCCTTGGTATTTTCATGTTTGGAACAAGCTGCATGATAATATTCATGTAGCCCTGGCATGTGATTGGTGTGGCGGGAGAACGTGAGTACTCTGACCAATAGTCGCTGAGCTACTGCTCGACCACTCTGCCTCTTTCACTTATGCCGCGTGCTAGGTGCTAGCAAATCCAACCGGTCGGTACGTGCTCCTATCGGCCACATCGGTAGGACCTCCAGACAAGCATCAATGCCATGCCGTCATATTCATGGGTGGTCTTTGTATTGCACACCACACCTACGGCTGTTCCTCTATCACAACCTAGGTACACATTTGCATGTCTTGGCTCAGAATCTCGATACACATCTACCAAACCCTTGCTGTCACGGTCAGCGTGGCCATATAAGTCGACGTTGCGGTTTCGATGATTAGCGAATCGCAATAGCCATGCAGGGCTCGGGTGATCAAATGGGCACCAGGCCGATTGATGCGGTAAGACCGTTGAGCTATTGGCCAGTAGAGAGGTGAAGCGCCTCAGTGCCGGACCTGGGGTTTAACCCAGGTGTTACCAAGCACGAAGTGGAAGACCGTTGGCAGGAGCGATTGGCTGTCTCTTGCCATACCTTCCACGCAAGACATGGCGACGCACGCTATCGCGTTCAAGGAAAATTCCATATCTGGGTCTAGCTCTTGCACATTCGCTTTCTGTGATGCGGTAGCTTCTCCCTCTGACATATAGAGCACGATGCGCGGTCGAAGTAAAACGCAAGCCTCTCATAGCACTTGCGCGATCGCCGCGCATGGAAGGTTGCGGGTTGGCGCGATCACGCTCACCGCAGAGGAAGATTCGCAAAATCGCCCTGAACGAACACAAGATGTATTATTCCACTCGCAATCACTGCTGAAATTAGGCTTGCGGTTGTTTGCTTCTCAAACATGTACCTGAACACCTGAAAACGATCGATACGCCGTATCTCTAGAAAGTAACGCAGCACCACCTCCGTTGCCGAGACACTGTGTGCTGGCTAGCCCACGGCTGTAATGGACCAACGCACGTGTTTCTCCGACAATACATGCCGTCGACAACCGCAACACCGTGATTCATATGTCCGCCGCATCATATCTTCCATTTACTCATAAGCCGAGCTGCTGATCATGCACTGGGTCGTAGTGTCCTTCAGCCTTCTAAGCCATGGCACTCTCGACCTTGTCCTCGTTCCCAGCATTGAAGCCAGTGCTGTCATTGACGGGGACGCCTCCCATATGCGTGTTGGTAGGGTCTTCCAACTCGTGAACATCGACACTGGTATCATAGTCGTCGAACTGCAGCCCAGCCTCTTTGCATCGGCCCATCCATTTGGCGGTCTCGCCCCACGCACGCTGAGCACTGTCCCGCAGGCTTTCGTTGCGTCTCGTCAGTTCTTGCTGAGTGATCTCGAAGACACTTCTTTCGTTGTCGAAGCCCTGTATTCTAGCCTGCAGGTCTTGAATGTACTTGATTGCGCCGGTAAGGATTGCGCCTTTGTTCTTGTCCGAGTTCGTGGGAATCATCTTCGAAAGATTTTCGATCCCTTCGTTGATTACTTCTCGGCGTCTTCTTTCCACTGTCATATATGTTAGTGATGTAGCTCTGATCGGTGCGCTGCAGTCTGCCTTACCTTCTTTGTGATTGTCTTTTCTCTGCTGATGCCAAGCCGGCGACCCAACTTGCGGCTTGCCCTGCTGGTTTTGCCGAGCATCAAGTATGCCTATACCGCCGGGGCTCATCTGGTGTTGCGGCGCATGCTGCTGCATATGCGCAGTGGGATCTTCGAAGCCGCCTTGCATGGCAGCGTGATCGAAGGCATTCGGCTCAGGGTATGCGGACTGCTGCTGCTGTTGCAAGGCAGCTTGTGCAGTACGCGACGTCTCGTCTTGTGGAGGGACGCTGTCTGTAATGCCTTGTAGCAAAGAGGCATACATGGCATCTGTTACGGCGCTGTCACCGTTGGTCGCGGGTGACTTCATGCTGCGTCCTTCTTGTTCGCTCTCACCTCTCTTTCTTTTATTGCTGTTGGGACTGGGAGGATTATTTGTGGCCATGATATTAGTGGTAGATTCGTGGTAACCTGACTCGTTCGCACACACGAGTATGCCTTGCGACGCGTCGCACTTTCACTTGGGACTAGTTTCACCCAACAGTGCTTGAGATTGCGTTTGCTCGCGTCGGTGGTGGCAGCCTACGTGATCTGATTAGCATGGTGCAGACGCGCAGAGTCAAGATGATGCATTGAGGCATGGGGGCAGGAAGATGGCATGATATGCGAAGGCGGCAGACTGGCTCATCTTGTACACTTGAGACAAGCCCACCTAAACGTTCGAGATGGTGCATAACGCGTCAAGGTCATGCAGCCATCAAGTGTTCAGATGACTTGCCATCAACCTCGATCTTGATCACGGGTTCATCACGTGGTGCACTCACCTTCGTTGTCACGAGATTGTGATATGAAGCAGAGGTGGATCAGGTCAGGTGAGAAGATTGACATCTCGTCAACGGTTCTCGCGTATACGGTAGGCTAAGCGAGCTAGAGGCGTAGCCTGTAAGGCTCCAGCCGGCAGGAAGTTGTCCCATCCGTGGTATGGCCAAAAGCTTGGGCTTGCTGCTTCATTGTTGCTACAGTATGTTGCATACCTCGAAATCAATAAAATGTGTCTACTTGTTGACTGTCTTCCCGGCGTCTTCCATTACTCGGCAATCTCGACGGATACTGCTATTGAGCTGGAGATGGCCTGATGGCATCAGCGTCGACTTCGCTCAAGCAGACAGTATGCCGTCTTGATACAAGGCTTTACTCTCATCTTACTCAGCTGCAGCAGATTCAGCAGCTTATTAGTGTAAGGTTACAGAATGAGATCGACTATGACCAGCCGTACCACGGATGGTAGTACACGCAGAGATTCTGATATTGCAGATGGACGTTGGGGATTCTAAGAATGAAAAAGGAGCTTGGTCAAAGAGCGTAACACTCGAATGGATGGCTCGGATAAGATCTATCACGTCCCGAGCCTGTTGCTCTATCTCCCTTGCACCTTTCTATAACTAGGCGGCCTCACCGCCCTCCCAATCAGTTTTCCACTCCAAACAGGCACCAGACTGATCGCTGCGACGACTGCAACCCTCCAAGCCCATCCAAGACTAGCCACGTACTGCAGGTCAAAATACTCGCCCAGGAACGGCACGCTCGCAGCGTACAACGCCCCAGTCCCCACGATACTCGCAATCATTATTGGATGCCACGTAGTCACACTCACCGCCACCATAATCAGCTCGTTGAGCACGAGCACCGTGAAGCTAACACTCAGCATCCTCGGTCCATCGACCGCTCCAACAAGCAGCTGGCTCAACCCTTGTATCACAATGCCCTGATAAATACTCACCGCGACCCACGTGAAGAAGGTCTTGTAGCTGAGTGACTGCCCAGTCTTCAATTCCTTGTAGAGTTCTGGGTACAGATTTGCTAGCTTTTCGTCGACATCACGGTCCAACACCAAACTGAACACCGGCGCCATGGTATATACGGTTGCATACCCCACGAGCAACCAATCCTTGAACAAACCCTTTGGATCAAATTTCCCCGCAATATTGTACATGGTCTGACATACGCTAATTATCAATCCGCGATGGATGATGAACTGCGCGAGCTTCGCACTCCGCTTATAACTGTTCCGACCGTGCCAGACGAGGAGTTTCGTGACGTGGCAGAACTGGGTGACGCTAAAATCGGCGGCGAGAGACGCCTGGCGTCCTTCTTTGCCGACGATGCCGATGCCGACGTCTGCGGCCTGGATCATGGAGACATCGTTGCCACCGTCGCCGATGCAGCAGACGCGCTTTTTGGTGTGTGTGCGGATGAGGGTTGCAACTTCGGCTTTTTGGGTTGGTGAACAGCGGGACGCGATCACAGCGGGAAGGGTGACTGCGAGGGTTATGAATTGAGTTCTGAGGTGAGTGAGCATGATCGCAAGGCTCTCGCCATCGATGAGGAGTGCGGTGTCAGATCTATTGCGGATCGAGTCGAGAGCGTTGGCCGCGGCGGCTTTGGTTCCGATCTTGGCGATGGTTGTTATGCTTTGACCGCGGGCGACGAGGCGCGCGGAGACCGCAACGCAGCGAGCCGTCTCGACTTTGTCGCCTGTCAACATCCAGATCTTCACACCGGCGTTGCGAAGGAGTTCGAGGGAGGGTTTGACGTCGCGCTGGAGGCGATCTTCTACACCTGTTACGCCAAGAAGGTCGAGGTTGTGCTCCAGGTGGGAGGCGACGATGGAATACATTTGCGCATCACGGTCGCGGAGAGAGAGCGAGGCGGTGTGGTATGCGGAGGCAAAGGCGTCGTATTGAGCTTGGGAGAGCTTTTTTCGGCCCACGACCAGGGTGCGAAGGCCTTCGCGGGCCATATTTGCGGTTTCTTCATTGAGCCAATCGTTAGCTGCAACGATGGTGGACATTACGGTGTCGGCGCCTTTCTGAAAGAAGATCAATTCGTCGTTTAGCGGAAACTCGGGAATTGTGGAAGAAACTTTGACGATGATGCCCATCCGTTTGCTGTCCGAAGTGAAGGGAAAGATATCAAGGATCTTGGCGGTCATGACTGTTTTGTTTGTTTGTGTAGATTGGAGGATGATCTCTTCTCGTGTGCGTTGTTGAAGTCGTAGACCGACGGCTTCTGTAAATTCAACGATAGCTATTTCATCCGGTGACGATGCTTGATACGAAACGATCTGCTCGCCATTGATCTCTTCTGTCGAGGGCGTGACGTTGTGACAGATAGCGAGCGCAACGATAAGGTCTCGAACGCGGGTGCCTATCTCTCGCCGGCTACGCACAGGCGTGCTTGCCGACAATTGTGGCTGTTCAGTATCCTGAGCGAAGACCTGATTTACATACCCGGTCACTTCCTCCATCGCCTCGCCTGCGTACGAGACAGTACCAACATGGATCTTTTTCAGTTGCATCTCGTTTTGTGTCAGTGTGCCAGTCTTGTCGGATAATAGATACTCTATGCGGCCTAGGTCTTCGGGGATTGTGCTCGTCCTGACGACCGTGCCAGGTATGCCCTGATCTCGCTCGATGAAATAGGCATAGACAGTCTTGCCCATGTCGAGATTTACTCGCAGACTGATTGGGATAATAGTGGAGAAGAGAATGAGATAAATCATGGTGGCAACGTACCAGGGCTTCTGATTTGAGGGTTCGAAGCCCTCCAACGCAACCAAGACCACGGAAAGCGTTAGAGTCATAACACAGAGAATCTTGGTCAATGTGTTGATCTCGGATTCCAACAGGCCACTCTTGGATCTTGACTGCGATGTGGACATGGCAGACCTCGTCTGCTTACCCGTGTAGATGATCACAGCCAGAGTGGTAGTGTTCGAAGCCAAGACGGTGTTGGCCCAGGCGGTGTTGTCAATGCCTAGCGGGATTGAGGTATTGGTTGGTGATGGCTCATCGGAAGTCTCCCCTTCGTCCTGCAGCTTTGCGACGTGTGGATCATATGCAGAAGCTCTAGAGGCTAGAGTAGCAGTGCCGACAAACTCGTTCACTTTCTGGTTCGGCGCACTAGCTGTGATTTGCAACCTCCGAATGTCTGTCAATGAAAGACCTTGCGACATGGGACATGGGATGCGCAGCTTCCAGTCAGTCTCGCCGTCCAGTTGGTCGGTCCGAATGAAGGTCTCTGCGGCAACAGCATCTCCGACAGCAAGCTCGGCAGGCCCCTCGACCACGGCCTCGGCTGCAGTGCTTTTCAATATAATTACGTCTGCTGGGACACGCTGATTCTTCTCCAGCTTCAAGATATCTCCGACCTTCAAATCTCTGGACTTTTTCTGGACTTCTCGGGCGCCCAATGAGGTCGATCTAGCAGCTGCATCCGAGTCGAATGCCAAGATGGTGTAGGGTTCCGAATTGGCTTCAGCGTCACGTCTCCTCCGTGCAAGGTCGTCGAAGGCCTCTTTGCCGATGGAGATGGTCAGGACAAAAGCCAGTGGCACGATGTAGGTGGACATGTAGCCAATGCGCAAGTAGGGGATGATTTGCGACAGAGCTACCAGAAGAAAGTAAATATTCAGGAAGAAGCGGAACTCGTTGTAGAGAGTGAGTGGTAAGAAAGACCACGGGGTGTACTTGGCATTGGATACGATGTTGGCAGGGTACTTCTTCTTCTGCTGTCTACCCACATCGACATCCCTAGAGTCCTTATTGCTCACCTCTGGCTCATCACGCATGTCGGTCAACTCCTGCTTGACGAGATCGCTTGAATATTGCATGCTCTGCCTCAAGCTGGAGTGGCGTGAATGTGGTGGCTTTACTGGGCGTACAGGTCTGTGTGACTTGCGGACGTTCCATCCTCTCGGTTCTTCGTCCAAGCCATCGGCAAGTAGTCCTTCTAGGTCGTCGTCTTGATGGTGCCGCTGCCGCTTGTTCTTGGTGTGCCAAAAACGGTGTGAAGAGGAATCGTTGAGAGATCTCAGAGGTACGCTCTGACTTTGAGCGACACTATTGGTGTGCCATGGCGATTGTCTTGTAGGCTTGGAGTGACCATTGGCGCCTGCCGTGGCATAGTCGAGTTCGTCGAGGTCGAGATCATCTTCGGGGTCTGTGTCGTGGCCAGTGGTGGGCTGGTATTCGTAGGACTTCGGCATGACCACGTTCCATCATTCCATGGGGCAAGCCAACTGCGGAGGATTGTTCTTTTGCAGCAGTTGGATCGGCAATGCGCGACGAGGAAGGCAACCGTGGATGGGTGGTTTCGAATTGGTTGCTGCACTTATCCGTGTCCGAAGTAAATGATGGCGTTGTCCCCTTCGTGAGTGGTCGTCAGTGATTGTGATGGTGTTACAGGTCGAGAATACTATGGTAACAAATGATATCAACGTCCCCTACCCAGCAGTGAGCACGTTATTCACATGCATGGGCGCAGGCCAACTAAAACAAGGCTGAGATCTAGCGTTGCGTAGCCGCAGATCTAAGCCGGCCGCGAGAGCTTACAGGCTAGCAGAATCGAGACTTAGTGGGGCGCCTCCCTGGAGCTACAGTAGCTTAGAGCCGGCACGACTCCAACGCCTCCTGTGCAGTGACAGTGGTTAGTGCCACCTTCGCCCTGACCTGCGCTCCGCATTGAGAACTGCCAGATTGGGGCTATTCGTGTCTCGAGGAATCTCTCGTTGCGATTCACGTCTCTGCAGCTTCCATCTATGAGGTCTCTGTTGTCTTTCATCTAGCACTGAAAGCAACGACATCATGTACCAATAACCAATACTGCTCGACTCCCCTTCTCTGACTTGTACATGTAAGCAACCACGATACGCCACGTCACAACTCAGCACCACGAGCATGCAGGTCGCTGACCACAGACACAGTATACAGCACATCCGGAGGCCATTATCATGGACTTCTCTAATTTCTCGCATGACGGCGAGCATGGCTTCTTGACGGAGCAGAAAGAGAGCCATTGGCAGCCCGCGCTCCGGCCGAATGAAGACGTGGTCGACTCGTTACAACCCCAGCCAGAAGCAGCATCATCGCAACCTCAAAGATATTCGCATCAAGCGGCCGCCGACGACGATGAGGACGATTTGGAGGAGCATCACGGTCCAGGTCGTCTCGACCCAGCTTGGGGCATCAAACGCGCAGACTCGGCGCATATCCTGGACACTGTACACCGAAGTCCTTCGTTTCCTGCTCCAACTCCTGGCCCCGAGCCAGAGCAATCTATTCCTTCTGCCCGGCTGGTCCGCCAGTCTCTCGTCCTCAAATCTTCTCCAGCACCAGAGCCGGCGCATAGCCTCCCTCAGATTGAACCAGATGTCGAGTTAGAAGACGAACCAGAGGTATTACACAATGCTCACGATGCCGAAATCCTGAGACAACAAGAAGAGCAAGAAGAGTCGATGCCAGTAGAGCGGGACCAGGATCAATTCGCCGCGAGATATGAAGAAGGAATGCCGTTAATCAGCCCTGGGCAAGAGCTGGAACAAGAGCCGGAACAAGACGCTCCGCCAGAGCTACAGGCAGAGCCAGAGCAGTCTTCTACCCTGGCTACTTTCAATGTTGCGAACGACGACGATCCGGCCAACGATTTCTTCTCTCAGGTCAAGGACGAGTCGCAACCGACAGCCGAGACCAGATTAGGCATGGAGCGGAAAGAGACGGTCGACGTCCTGGATGGCCTAGGTGTACAGAACGCCACATCCGACTCGCCGCCTCCTCCTACTGAGGAAGTCTTAGTAGAGAGCCCTCAGCAGGAACCTACGAAAGAGAAGGACTTTGCCGCCGCGTTTGGGGATGACTTCACCGAAGACGCCGACTTGACAGCGGCTTTTGCTCAGTCTCAACCCTCAGAGGATGATCCCTGGAAGGCGGTTTTGGAAGACGATGAAGACTTCTTGATCGACGACGCCGACGACCTTTTGCCCGACTCGGACGAAGAACTCGACTCGGCGCCCGCCCCACTGCCCACCCGTCCTGCTCAGCCAGCTGCTTCAGCACAAAGGGCCCCGAGTTATACAACCTCTAGATCAAACTACGTCCCCCACCAGCCAACGACATCCGAGTTGACTGGCTTTGGGCCTATCATGCGAAACATTGGTCTCCCTCAGCAAATGCAATCCCCCATGAGTTCCTACCAGGCTTCGCAACAGCCGCCGAACATTGCAAACAGAGCCGCGAGCTTCGTCGATCAGGCCAAGGGCGGCTACAAGTCTCCTTACGATCTGCCCATGGACCTGGCTCCGAAGAAGAGAGTACAAGCTCAGCGTCCTGCTCCACCTGTCAACTCCCTCCCACCGCCACCCCGGACCAGCAGTATGAACGTTGAGCCGCAGCTTCAACCACCTTTTACCCCGAGTGCGCCAAGTTTCAACCAGTCGGCAGTCACGTCTCCGCCCGCACCTCCACCAAAACCACCCGTCGACCGCTCTGGTAGCGCCCCCGTGCAGCCCGCCCAGACGGCAAGCAAAACTGCTGCTTCGGGTTTCTTTGAGGAGCTTCCAGTAGCTCCTCGCGTCAGACCTGTCGCAGCCCGTGCCGTTACAATGCAGACTCCGGCCGGCCCTCCCCGTCAGTCATCCATGTCCAACACGTCTACCGTTGCAAGTCCTCCACAAGTTCGACAACAGCCACCGCCCCAGCAACAAGACCCCTACGCGCAGTTTCAACTGCAACAGCCACCGAAGCTGGACCCCTATGCAAACGTCACAACCCAGTCGGTCCAGCCGGCACAAGCTTCGCTCGCACCTGCACCACCTGCCGCTCCCTCAAGGTACTCTCCAGCTCCGCCCAGCGTACAGAATGCGCTCAGAACCTCTCCATCACCACGCTATTCTCCGGCGCCACCTGCGCAAACAGCTGGTCCTCGATACTCCCCAGCGCCGCCACCACAGGCGAATGGGCAGAATCGCTATGTTTCGCAACCTGCTAATTTGCCCTTCCAGCCTCGAACATCCAGCCCCCTTGCCCAGCACAGGAGGTCAGTGGACGATTCCACTCGACAGGCGCAACAGCCAAGGCCCACTTTGCAGCATTCGGCAACGTCTTCCATGCCGTACAACCCTCCAGCCAACAGCCTGTCACCACCGCAAGCCCTTGATTCTGTGAAGCAAGAAATAGTGCCGCCGAAACGCTCTCAGACGCAATCGCCTAGTCGTCAAATGGCCAGATCAGGTGTGCCTCCAAGGATAGCTCCCCCACCAAACAGACCTGCCTCAGCATTTGGTCAGCTTTCGCCAACTAGAACACAACCAGCACAAAACGTGTTCTCGCCGCCAAGCAAGGTTGTGCAGAGACCTCCTGTAGAAGAGCTGGACTACATCCGCCCTACTGATGGTACTGAGCATGACCCACTGCAAAGGTATAAAGGCATCCCGATCTTCAAGTTCGGCTTTGGCGGAACTGTGGTCACCAGCTTTCCTGTTCGCACTCCTCGTTTCAGCACCACCGCGTCAAGACCGCAGATCAAAGCCAACTCGGGCGACGTCAAAACCAGAAAGCTTGACAGCATCTTCGCTCCTACTGAGCAAGTCTCCAAATTTCCTGGTCCGTTGAAAGGCAAGGCCAAGAAGAAAGACGTGCTTACCTGGCTCTCTACTGCCATCGGCAGTCATCAAAGCGAGATGATGAGCAACCCAAGCAAACGGCTGGAGGAGAAGCTCAACCTCTGGAAGATCGTTCAAGTGCTTGTCGAATCAGATGGCAATCTTGAGAGTCCCCAGGCTGTTCAAAAGGCCAGTGCTATACTGATGCCGGAAGTCTACGCCCTTGACGAGCCGACAGCAACACTTTACCCAACAAACGACATGTCCGCTGGTATATACCGACCAGAGAGTTTCATTGCAAAATCGGAGGCGGTCGATCCGGGTGCAGTGGAGAAGCTGAGGAAAACACTTCTGAAAGGCAAGCGTGAAGACGCGGTTTGGCAAGCCGTTGACAACAGGCTATGGTCTCATGCGCTGCTACTGGCGTCTACTTTGGAGAAGTCGGTCTGGAAATCCGTTGTTGCAGAATTCGTCAAGCAAGAAGTCAAGACAATGGGCTCGCAAGCCGACTCTCTGTGTGCACTATACGAAGTGCTCGGTGGTAACACAGAAGAGAGCGTAGACCAGCTTGTGCCGCCCTCAGCCCGAGCAGGTCTGCAGATGGTTAGCAGAGTCGAGGCCTCAGGTCCCACGCGCAATGCCCTGGACGGTCTTGATAGATGGAAAGAGACACTATGCCTGATCTTAAACAATCGAAGTGTCGATGATCAGCGGGCGTTGATCACTTTGGCTCGACTGTTGACAGATTACGGTCGCATTGAGGCTGCACATACCTGTTATCTATTCGTCAAGAATCTAGTGCTCGGTGGGGCTGATGATTCGAACACCATGGTCGTTCTGCTCGGGGCCGATCAGCGAAACTACCCAACCAGCTTTCACCTCGACACGGGGTCAATCATGCTCACCGAGGTCTACGAGTTTGCAGTGTCGACACTCGCGCCTGGTGCGAGTGGTCTACAGATGCCCCACTTGGCTGCTTACAAGTTGCAGCGTGCGAAAGAGCTGGCGGACACTGGCATGAAGACAGAAGCGCAGGCTTACTGTGATACTCTTGAGGCCGCTCTCAAGTCCAGTACCAAGAACTCTTTGTACTACAACAGAACGTATCAGGCAGAACTGCAAGACCTTTCCAACCGTGTCAGGCAAATACCCGTCCAGAGCGCCTCGTGGGCTAAACCCAGCATCGAAAAAGTTTCAGGCTCGTTGTTGAACAAGTTCAGCAATTTCATCACGGGTGAGGATTCTGATGCTGATATGAAGGGCTCCGCTCGTGACGCAGCTGAATCAGGGCCATTTGCCAAGGTCTCTGGATCGCCAACGCCTAGCAGAAATACGTCGCAAACGGATCTGTATGGCTCTTACCCAGCAGCTATGCAGAGTCCGCCAGCTCCAGCACCAACAGCTGCTGGTTCAAGATATGCTCCAAATGGCATGAGCTCTGCTAGATCCTCATCCGAATTGGCAAGAGGCCGGGCATCCTTCGAATACCAGCGTTCTCCTCCTCCATCCTCGCACGGAAATGAGCCACCACGAAGCATGTATGCCCCAGTCATGCAGTCACAACAGAACGCATACTCACCAAACATGATGTCGCCACCAGCGACAGGCTACCAAGCAAACCCATACCAACCCACCCCAGAACAACCCATGCCATCCGTTGCAGAAGAATCGTACCCGTCATCACACACAACCTCATACGCTCCACAACCAGACGCTTACATCCCTCAAGCATCTCAACCAGAGACTAACGGCGTCATGCCATCACCTGTCGCACCTGCATTCGGCGGCTACACCCCCGATCTAGCACAACAAACCCAATTCACGCCTGCGTCAACAGAGCCTACACCGTTGTCAACATTTGAGCCTCCTTCCTCATCTTTTGAGCCGCCTACAGACGATGCAGGATACGGCGGGTACGCCCCACCAGAAGACACAGGCTATCAGCCCTACGTGCCGGAGCCAGATTCACCTGAGGATCAGAGAGTAAAGTCAAAGAAGAGTTTCATGGACGACGACGATGATGACTTCCCACGACCAGCGAATACAACAACGCCAGCACAAATGTCTACGGACGATGCTGCGCGGAAGAAAGCGAATGACGAAGCAGCCGAAGCCGCCTTCCGCGCCGCTGCCGAAGCAGACGCAGCGCAAGCCAAAGAACAAGCAAACAAAAAAACAGGCTCGGGCTCGTGGGGCTTTGGCCTCGGCGGGCTGTTCAGCGCGAAGAAACCCGACAGCCTGGACGCTGGATCGAGCAAGTCCTCGGCAGCGGACAAGAAAGTACATCGTGTTCACCTGGGCGAATCGAAGATGAAACTGTACTACGACAAGGAGAAGGGCAAATGGATCAACCCTGACAATCCCGAGGCCAGTGAGAAGAAAGCTACACCGCCGCCTCCACGGAGTAGTAGTGGGAGCGTGCCACCCATGGGTGGGCCGCCAAAATCCGCGTCTGCGACTCAATTTGCACCGCCTGCACCCTTGAGTAGATCTGGCACGCCGCTGTCTCAAGCCGTAGATACCGGCTCTGAAGGGGGTGACTCGAGACCCGGCACTGGCTATGGGGCCCCGCCTGCCGGAAGTGGAATAGCGGCAACGTTGCCGCCTGGCACTGCGCAGTCTCTTGGTCTTGGCCTCGGATCTGGATCAAGCGGAACGGCTACGCCGCCTGGGACTAGCTCTGGCTTGGCGCCCCCAGGAGCTGGGCCACCGCCGAGGCCAGCAAGTGCGTTGAGCAGCGCGACTGGATTAGATGATCTGTTGGGTGGCCCGCCGACTGGGGCGAGGAGAGGCGGAAGGACGACGAGTGGTGCTAGGGGAAAGAAGGGACGGTACGTGGATGTTATGGCTAAGTAGAGCTTACGTAGTAAGTGGAAAGAGACGGAGGTGTGTGTTCTGAGGCGTGTTGGCAGTGCAATGGCTTGAGTCCTGATTGGCGTGGATAGGTGGCTACGCTAGGTGGCAGTGTTTGTCAGATACCCGCATGGACGCCATGACTTCCTAGAAGATGTTGTGGTATAGTAATTTACAGCTTTGACTCTTCATCGTTATTATTTCAACCCTTGCCATCAATCATTGTCCGGCTCCGCGGCATGCTCCTAACTACCTAATCCTGATCTCTGTCGAACCATGTTCAGCCTTGCTTCTTCATATTCGTGACTTCATCTGCTTCGGTACTTCATCATTGTGCTCCTTGGCACGCTCGTTCGAGATTATCCATCATCCTTCAGGTCAACAAGCGCTGGTCGCCAGTTCAGTGTTCAATGTTCGCTGCTTGATCTGTACTGATGTGCCCGTGCATAGACTCGGCGTGAGCTTAATCGTCATCTGTCAGGTCGATAAGAGCCGGCATTCTTTTCTGAGGAGGCGCCAGCTCTTGGAGGTCATCGTCACCCTCGTCCCTTGATCTCATTGTGCCTCGAGGTACAACCTCGTCGTGCTCATTTTCGTCGTCGAGCTCGATCGTGGGTGCAGGTCGCTTCGGTGGAGGCATCAATTCTTGGAGCTTGTCGTCGTCTTCTCGCTCTCGCTTAACGCCGCGCTGTGGTGGCTTGATTCCCATGCTGGTTTCGTTCTCTTGTTTGATAGCGTCATCACCGGCTATAGTTGTGCTACTCTCGCGTGAATTGACTTCCCGTCGCAATTGCTCCATCTCCTCTCGCAAACGTAGGATCTCGAGGTTTTGCTTGCGGCGTGCCTCTTTCTCCAGTTTGAGCATCTCTTCTGTGCGTGCTGCTATGAGTGCGTGATCCGGTTCTGGCGATGGACTTCGAGGGATGCACCCGAGGTGTTGAAGGATTTCTGCGTGAGCGTTAGGATATGCTATACATGACTGCTGGAGGGTCTTGGCCAACCTTTGTTACGATATCTGAAGGTAAAGCTATACACTTTGCCAGCATCTCCTGTAGCAGGTACATAGTCGTGTAACAGCGCCTCTGGGGGGTCGACGACTTTACCAGAAGCCGTGTACCTGAAGGATTTAGTCCAACATCCAACGTGGCTCAGTGTTCGCATACTTGGTGTTGTTCTTGACGAGGCGGCCTTTCATCAGCTTCTCTGGTACACTGTCCAGCGCCACTGGCATTATACCATAGTGAATATATGGCGTCTGTTTTTGCTGGACCTTTGCCCTGTATGCTCGAATCGTTATCTGTCCAAGTCTGTCGAGCAATTCAGGTGAGAAAGCATCCCTCTTAAGATCCACATCCTCTGTGCGCATCAGTCCAATGATCTGTTGTTCTCCGTATGACACGCTTACCAATGCCCAAAGCACCGAATGTGAGTGATGCTATCGTCCACTGGCCATCGTCCTTCTTGACACGAGAGCCATTGTGCTGATGTTTCACCTCTTTAGTAAGAACGCCTTTCCTATGAGGCAAGGATTGGCGAGCCCCTGCACAGCAACAGTACCTGTTGACATCGACGATCTGGAACTCGAAACACAGATGTCGTGCCCTATGGAGTTGAAAGCCGGGCAAAATTTTGACTTCCACCCCGAATGTTTGCCCTGCTATTGCTTGGACATAGCGCACGTCATCGTCATTGTCAGGATCTTGGTACTCCTCCAGAGGCTGATCGTTGACGACAATGCGTGCATCAACGAAGTCTCTGCATGGCATTGTCGATGGTATTGATTGCTGTGGTATACAAACTTGAAGGAGATAATGGGAACCTGAGCAAGTTCGCACTGAAGTTAGGAAAGCGAGTGAGGAAATTCCGACTTTCAGTCCATCAGACAATCACACCCACATGCATTTTCTTCAAGTCGCCAGAAAGTGAACCCTTCACCACAGGTCGCCACTACGCACTGAAGCTGCTGATGTAATAAGTCAAACACGACTCTTCCTCGTCGTCAGGGCCACCAATCCAACAATACATCACCAAGGCAGTTTCATCGAGTATGCAGCCTACTACTCTCGAGCTCACCCGTCCTACGCTCAGCACTCTTGACCAGTCCTTCGCGTCGATTCTGACCTTAGCCCAGCCCGCCTCATTCTGCCCATCAGGACCTCCAAGCTCTTTCATTCTTGTACTAGGGTGGTCCCTCACTGCTTGTTCGCCGCCCTCAAATTGTGTCGCATCAAGCTCGGGGTTAAGCAGGTTCGTCCAATGGCTTGATATGTTCAGTGCATCTGTCCTGATGGCCAGCTTCAGTGCGCCATGCATGTTGGCCGACATCTCCAGCCGTGGAGAATTCTTGCTTGAACTTGCGATGGCTGTTGACATGGCTAGCTTGGTGAATCTTTCAGAGATGCTTTTCAATTGTGCAAGATTGGGCATGTAGATGTGCACATCTGGCTCCCTCAATCTCGGTTCATGCAGACCTCCCACATCCTGAGGATGTAGTACTTTCACTGGTATATCCTGGGTAACCACTGTTTGCCTTTCTCGATGCTGCTCGTAGCCTCCCCCACCAAAGGTAGGATCGTTGAGGTCAATATCTAGATCAAACTCTCCGAACTCATCTGTGATCCTCTCTGCAGTGACGACGCTGTTGTTTGTAACATATGTGCTACTCTGTATTGTCAAGCTCAGCATAGGCACATTGTCCTTCTTAGTAAGCTTGATCCACACGTCCGTCGCATTGTTAGCTGACTTCAGCGCCCGAGACAAGGCTTGTAATGGCAGCTCAAGGTTGATTGTGTTCTTGTCTGAAGCAGATTGGCACAGATACCTGTCGAAGATTGTATCTATCTGCAACTTGGACCAGCACTGCGAACCTTTGTCGGGTATGACCGTGAACTGGACATCGTCTTCGGTCAAGCGACACCAAGCTATCGGATTCAAAGAGGACAGGGAAGCGCACACCTTCTCGAAGACACTGACAGCTTTGATCCTGCTCTTGAAGCGCATCGTGGTGATGGAGATAGGGATCGGCGAGGGGCGGAATCGACCCAAGAGTTTGGCGCGTTGTTCACGTGCTCACGTGTCTCATGTCGGCGGTACGCGCCGAGGTAATGCCTCGGTGGAAATTGTACACTACACTTCCTGGAGACCGTTACCGCACAGCACGTGGTTCAACATACAGCATTGTCAAGCTACCGATGTAATCTATGATGGCAGAATACGACAGAAGTTCGCGATCAACGACTTCAGGGGTCATAAAGTCGGCAAGGTTTGAATGTCACAGTGCGAATACGCTCCCGTCCATTTGTTTAAATATATCCATTTACGTATCCGCCCACATGACCCACATCAGCATCTACGCCCCCTATAATTGTTCGTGAGTATACTACTCATGACCGCCGAAGAGAATGTGGTGATGCTGTAGGTCAGCAGCGGGTTCTGCGTAGTGCTATACCAGTGATCTACGAGTGGGAGAACCAGGCGATTGTCGCCACCTGCGAAACGTGTTGCACCTACGCATATCAATATAGGTTCATTCGTCTTGAGGCAGCTTGTAAGTCTCGCTTCGATGCTTCCATCCTTGCGCCTGTGATGTTGCCTCCTTACGGAAGGACGAATACTACGTCAACGCAACAAGCTATTGATGCATAAAGAATAACTGGAAGAGACATGGTAGTGTGAGTGGCCAAGCACATGAGCATACGATGGTTGGACATTTTGTTCCCGATAGGATTCTTTACAAAAGTCCGCATTGCAGCATTGACTTAACTTCTTGACATGCTGAAGCTAATAAGAGGGTCGATGACTATGAGTACGTGCCATACGTGAAGGAGTAGGCAGGTCAGGATAACAAAAATGCTACGCTAACAAAGAGACCTGGGATACTGGTGAATCCAGCAAGCTGGTAACCTCTGCCAAGAGCGCCGTTACCACATCTTCCGGAACGCCTCGCCAGACTATTGGTTGACTAGGAACTAGCTTCCGAGTAGCGGCGCTACTTAGATCCACCTCCTCGACGAAACAAGATTCTGGAGTCAAGTTGTGTATGCAATGTTAGCGCCGACTCGCACCTGAGGAGAACTCACGCACCCTGTTCCTGTCCGGCGGCAGGGTGCATGATGTTGGTGTGACTACCGTCCCGAAAGTTACCAAGTCCCAAGTACCCTGTCCAAAAGTTACTGCACAGTGGACAAACAAAAGGAGTGACATTTGTAGACTGTCAAGAGAAACACTCCAAGGACCACCTGCAACATCCCAAGACGACTCAGTGGTGTCTAAGATTCATTGTTGGGTGCCTTTCAACTTTCCAGCTTTCCAGCTTTCCAGCTTTCCAACTCATTCTGCGGCCTTTCCTTAGGAATCGCAACTTTTCATCCTGCAGCGGGACTTGTACGATGTCGTGACCCCTCAATCATGATGGCGGCAGGACAGCCACACCCAACAGACCTCACGGTCTCTACCAAGCTCCCTCCTCCCAGCCATGCTCGCACCGTGTCTAAGTCTAGATCCCCTTCGCGATCGCCGACTAGGAAAGCACAATTTGCCGCCCGAGAGCTAGACCCTCTGCTGAAGAACCTCTCGCCCGATTCTACCCTCGAAGCACTGCAGGCTACGAATGCACTGGGTGGGAATCAAGCAGAGCACAATGCTATCGCTAAGAGCATATCAGACGCCTCAGAGGCAGAAAGAGAGCTGGGCATACGCGCTGCGATAGCTGCCAAAAAGTTACGTGAATGGACAGATGAAGTCACTGGCTGGCCCTGGCCCAGCAGTCAAGATCGGGCTTGGGGTGCTGGCTTCGTGCCTCCCAGCTCCAATGAACAAGACACCGTTCCGACCTATTTCGGCTCTCTACCAAGGGACCTGGTCAAGCAACGAGAGGATCGCCTCGATGAGATCTGGGACGCCATCGACACTTTGGGTATGGACGAGATCAAAGATTATGTCTTCAGCTCTCATCAACCTGGCTCTCGATCAGCCTCCAACAAGCCTGTTTCAGCCTACGGTCGAATGCGAGACTTCACAGCTTTGGTCACGGCCACTGTCATACAAGCTCTGCCCGTGCTGGCCAACCTCCACAACCTCCTTGAAACCTGGTCTATACGCCTCACGGTTCTGCGACAGATCCCCGACCTCTTGACCGCGCTCCAACAAGTCAATTCAGCTCTAGGAACCATCAATGACATCGTCCAAGATGATGAGAAGAGCAGAAAACTTACGAAGAGAGAGTTGGACACAGGCAAAGTCATCTTCGGTGACAAGGTCTCGAATCTGGGCAAGCGTGTAGACAACCTGCTCGATCTGTTAGAAGGACAGGAAGACTCTCTGCCCCGAGCTTGGATCGACTCGGTGGAGGATATCGAGAACAAATATGCTGACTGGGTTGCTCAAGCTGAGAAGGTTGTGCTGAGGAACCAGATGGCAGGTCATCTAGCCACGAGCAGAAGCAGCACACCACAGGCCACACCCACCAAAGTGCCACTTCCAGAGTCGCTCATTTCGTCACCGAGCAAAATGGACGGGGACGCGCAAAAGGACCAGTCCACACCACAACCAGAGCATTCAACTCCTGCCCAAGAAATCACGGTCGTCAAGCGTAAACCTCTCCTCGAGGTTAACCCCAAAGCAGAGCCCCTACACAGAAGAGGCGTATCTGAAGTGTCCATGGCCAACTCCATGCTCTCCTCCTACTCTCTGGAGAACGCAGAGATCATTGATGCAACCGCAACGCCAGTCATGCCTAGTCCGCGGATCAGCGTTATCGACCATACTTTCCCAGGTGCCAAGACTGGTACGTCTACTTGGATGGGAACTCGCAACAATGACCAGAGTCAATCTCCTTCCCGGCCAGCAGTCATACACCGTGCATCTACAGCTAACATGGAATTTGTCCCTAAGGACCAGATCCGAAAAGTTACGCTTCGCAGAAGTGTAAGCTATGACCTGCTATCTAGTATGAAATCATCGGCAGACACACTTCAACCGACATTCCGTGATTCATCTGCTGCTTCGCCGACTGTCGCCTCACCATCTTTCGAACTTGGTGATCCAATGCTGGATACCAATGGACCACATCAACCTCTGACCCCACTGGTACTATCCCCTTCACCAAGTCTTAGAGTTGATCCTTTGAGCCTCAAAGGAAGAGATCTTGTGCAGGACACCATTGTTCGGCGGCCACTGGTGCCACGGCGGTCAAGTAAGAGGCTGAGCATGCCCCTGCTAGATCCTCCTAAACGCTCACCAACGCCGACGCAAGCTCTTCCCACAGCCAGCAGCGAGCTTCCCGCTAACAGCGTCATGCCACCTCCTGCCACACCATCGAGTACACTCAAACGGGAAGAGACCTTTGACGACAAGCTCAAGAATATTCTAGCATCCATGCCTACTAAGTTTAGACTTGCTGCAGGTTCAGATTCTGGCTCATCTGATACCAACTCGCAAACCTCATCTCGCGCTTCGTCCCCAACGCGCACTTTGAAGTTGTCTCCCGTGAGGGACAAGTCCGGTCACACTGGCACAAACTCATCGGGCATACGAGTGTACCATCTCAGACGCGGTAAAAGCAGAGATGCTCCACCTCTAAAGCTGTACGTTCGCGCCGTCGGCGAGCATGGCGAAAGAGTCATGGTTCGCGTAGGTGGCGGGTGGGCTGACCTTGGGGAATACCTGAGAGAGTACAGCTTGCACCATGGGGGACGAGGCTTGCAAGATCGGAAGCTTGAGGTTGCTGGCTATCCTACGAGCAATCACTATAAAAGTTCTAATGGTTCTCTGAGGCCCGCTGTCATGCCTGCCGACAAGAAGCCGACTGTGGCCGATCAAGACTTCGACTTTGGCCTCAACGATCGACCAGCGTCTCCCCAGAAGAAAGAGCTAGAGAGCAACCCCTGGAGACCACCGCCTATGCCGATTGGTTCCCATCCAGATGTAGCACTAGCTCGGAGTGGCACGAACACCGCGCTTCCACCCCGAGCGCGTGAATCTACGCCAACGCCGCAAGTAAGGCCGGGCAGCCGTGTCACGACTACTGTGACCACAACCCCTTCGACCACGACAACTACCACTTCGACTAACAGATATACACCTCTAGGTGGGGCAGGGCCAGTTGCACAGACCAGAAGAGCAACGTCCCAGATATTCACGCGGACACCATCAAATGAAGCTTGGGTGGGAGATACGGCGAACCAAGCACGGTCTGTTAGTGGCAGCCATGCACAACACCAGCATTCTTTCCAGCATGGCAACACCACACCTACTCCAAGTGCCCGAAACAACGTCACAGTCGTGACAACACCAACCATGGTGACCACAACGACGGTCAATTCATCGCGCAAGTACGGTAGCCTACCGTCTCGACGTTTTTCCTCGTGGAGCACGATGCCTGCTGCGTCGCCAACGACGTCTGTCAACACCAGCGTCCGCCCATCAATAGTAAGCAACCCTCAGGGCTCTCAACTGAGTCAGACATCAAGCGGCTCCAGCGGGTCTTTCGGTACGGGCAATGCCAGCAAAACGAACGTGAAAAATGACCAGGATAGGAGAAAGTCCAGGACTGATTTCAGCGGGATCAGGAGAGTATTCTTAAGGAAAAAGAGCGATAAGTGAGAAGGGTTCCAGACCTAGGAGAGGCAAAGAAGGAAGGTATTCATTCATTCATTCGATCCTGGGTGGTTTCGAGTAATCGGGCTTGGGCTTCTTTTGTACTTGAGGCTTAGCGGGGCGTTGGGACAGCACGGAACAGGGGCTCAGTACGATGAAGACTAGTTAGTGAATACGTCTTAAGGTCAACAGATCAGGAGCGCTGGGTGCTTTTGTCTATTGGACTGGCACTTGAGATCGCTAATAACATGACATCTGATCACTTCAACTCCTATTCCTTCGTGGCCTCAGATGATGAGCACATGTCTCGATAGTCGTGTAGACTCGAAACGGTCACCGTACGAAGACAGATGCTCCAGAGAAGAAGAGTCAAATGGCTGTTAAATATCTCGTAATTGTGCAGCGAAGCATTGTCCTGCCTCCGATATCTGCTAGTGTTTGCTATTACTGGGCTGAGCCATGCATTTCTACACGTACCCACGTGCTGTCAGCCGCTTTGCCTCTGTATGCTATACATTGTTTATATCCCATCTATCTCAGAGCGCCATATCTTCCCATAGTTGATGCGTGAGAATTTTCTGTGTGTTTTCCCCCAAGACATACCGAAGTTCTTTAAAGGAGCGACCACGGAAGGAGCGATTGTTGCAGACGCCATATCTTGGTACTCAAGCACAAGTCTCCGTATCCAACCAAATTTCAAAAGCCGTTTTCGTAATAGTCATGTTTGTAACCAAAAAGTTAGATTATGAACATCACTAATCTCACAGGAAAAAGGAGGCCACCAGTACCAGAGTGGTGTACAGTGTCGTGAATGTTAGTTCGAATTCAAACCAGGAGCTCTGGCCGGTGAAGGCAATCTTTTTGCTCTTCTTGCTCGGATGAGCAATTCCGGTCTTTGGATCTCGTTCTAGGAGCTCTTCCCGGTCTTTCACGGTTGGAGGGTCGATGGCGTAGGTCATCGGTATCCAGAATGAGCTGCAGACGATGATGAAGGTGAGAGGCGGCCAGAATGCGTGCGTGACCAGGCATATGATGATGTCTCTCGCAGTGAGCTTGAGGAAGCATTGGTACGACGACATTGTGACTGCAATCAGAGTGAAGTAGACGTAGCCAATGTGGAAGAAGCCCATGTAGTTAACAATGATGGTCCACATTCGTCGCCACATTGGTGCTCGCTTCTGAGGATCTCTCTCATTGAGCGCTGACTTGAGGGAGCCGGTAGGCTTGAAGGCTTGCGTTTGACCACCCAGCCACGTGGGTAGGACGAAGGATCGGATGAGGCAAAGAGCGATGTATGGAGACATCCATAATTGGTATCGTGATCCTCTTTGGCCAGTGTGATAACCGGCCGGGATGAAAAGAACGAATTCGGTCAATCGATTCGAGATGAGAGCGGCGAAGCATGCTCTTACCAACCATTTGAGTTGATCGAGAGTGGCGTATGCGACCAACGGTTTTCCCATGATGAGAACAATTGGCAAGGCGAACATGGAGAGGACTAGGAGGATGTTGAACAAGCTGAGGAAAGCGTACAAAAAGCTGGACATTCTCTGAGCGAAGGTCATACGCTTGATTTTGTCGCCCCACAAGCAAAACTTGAGTTTGAGAGATGTGTCGACGGTACCGATAGCCCATCGGGTGCGCTGCTTCAAGTGGCTGCCAAAGTCTTCGGGCACAGTACCGAATTGGAGTGGTTCGTGAACGAAAGCTGTCTTCCAGCCGGCACCGAGCATCATGGTCGAGGTGGCGACGTCTTCAGCCAATGAGCCAAGAGGGAAGTTGCCTATCTCGTCAAGTGCCTCTCTTCGTACAACGTAGCCAGATCCGGTACACCAAGCAACACCTAAGGCATCTTTGATTGGCTCGCAAACGTGAACGAAGAAGTCGAGAGACTGGCAAAGTGGGTCGCCGGGAGGAGTGTTGTAGAACAGCTGGGGAGGGCAAGCGAGAGCCATCTTTGGATCGACTAGAAGGTGAGGCATGACGGCACGGATCCAGTGGGCTTCTGGTATCTAGAAGGAGTCAGCAATTGTCAGACGCTTACAAGGGAGCATACATACCATATCAGCATCCAGAGCGGCCATGAATTGACCAGCACCGCCAGGCATAGTGTGTACCTCGTCTAAACCGTAGTTCAGGTTGCCAGCTTTGAAGTGGTGAGGAACGCCTGGGAATTTGGGTCGCGACTTGTAGTATAGGTTTGGGTAAGTGTCGGCCAGATCCCGAGTGAGTCTCTCCAGACCTGCACTCTTTCCATCGTCCAGGACGATAACCCGGAATTTGTCCTGGGGATAGTCCTGGGCGCAGGCAGCTCGAACAGTGTCCAAGACCAGATCATCGTCCTCACCACAGCAAGTGACAAAGATATCGACTGTAGGCACATCGTTACCGATCAGCCTCAACTTGGGCCTGGCCCTCTTTTTCAGAGCAAACATGGTCCAGAAGTTCTGCATGAAGACAGGGATGGCGACGCTGACCTCGATAGCGACGAAGATCCAGGCGAGAGGGAAAGTCGTTCTCCTGGCTTTCTGAGCTGCGAGGATAAAAGTAATTCGTAGACCGAAGTACAGCCAGTATAGGGCAAGCGAGAGACCGGTCAAGAATGGGGCAAAGTAAAATAACCTCCTCTTCCAGCCCTTCCAGAACTCTGCATCGTCGCGGCTGTGAAGCTGAGCTATCGAGCCATCTTTGACCCATTCTTTGCTAAAGAAAGTGGACGAGGTCTCGGGAAAGAGAGGTCGCAGAGTGTCTTGACTTTGCTGGACGTGGGTTAGTGATTATGACAATGCTAGGGTTTGGCAAACTTACGAAGGCAGTCTGGGATGGTGGGAATGGTGACGAGCTTCTCGAGTGGTCATTACTGTTGGCATATGATGCGTATCTCGGAGGTAGCAGGCTTCCATAAGGAGTGGCTCCTCCACCTCCAGTGAGTGGCGTGCCGGGAGGACTAGCGCCAGGTGTGTCGTCGACATACGAATATTGCTGGTGGTGTGTCAGGCCCGCTGGTCTCTGAGGATAAGAGTAGTTGGAAGCTCTATTAACATTATTGTTGGTGTATGTCGAGGTCGAATATGGGTCAGTCCGCGATGGACGATCTAAGGAGCTGTTGCCGCTCGAGCTGTCTTCAATGGGTTCGAGACTGATCTCGGTCGCCTCGGCCCCTTTCCCCATCTTGATTAACGATTGGTGTTGTTGTCCAGTGAACGAAGTCGGGCTTGAACCCAAGGTGCAAGCGATCTAAAGTGATGATCGCTGGTAAGGTGAGGTTGCAGGTCTCCCAAAGCGAATGAGGGAGAACGTGTGGGCGTCAGTTAATACTGAGAGGGGTTGAACAACAGAGGACAATAGGGAGGCGGGTTGGACAACGAAGGTATGTGAGAACGAACGTGCGCACGAGCAAAAATAACGAAAGGTCGATCAGAGTTGATCAAGGTTAACCGCAGGGACCACGGACTGCGACACTACCAGCCTTCATCCGACAGAGAGGCGTGAGAGGCGTGGGAGGCAACACTTGAATGATGAATAGAACGAAGATCAACACGAAGACTCTGCACCAGTATCACCAGTGTCCCCAGCGGCGCTACGGTAGCAACGGCCACTCAGTCGCCGCGAAAGAAAGGCTATCTTGCTCACTTCATTATCGCCTGCAGCAGGGGTTTGCGGCTGGCCAGTCACAATTGGCCTTTTGGCCTCAAATTTGCCTAATGTCATCACTAGTCAGGTCCCGAACAGTCCTGATCCATCAGTGATCCACAGGGGCCGACAGCTTCCAGGAAGCTTGGTGAGCAAAGCCTCCGTGCTGCGTACCCCGAGTACCTGAAAACCTTAAACGCAAGAGCAGCTGGCTACATCATCAAGAATGTCCTTCCAGACGGCATTCATCAGAGTATCTCGTATCTCACCGAATCATACACAACATTCGACGCATTAACAATGAGAGGACCACGACTCCGGCCGCTTGTGTAATGTTGTGAGACATGACATGGTTGTGCTGCAGACTGCAGATTACCAATCAGCGTACTTGACAGAGTGACCCATGCACCGTAATTAACACCAGGATACGTGCCAGTAGCGGGAGGCTGTGAAACCATCTTTTCCCACGTTGGCTGGAAGGCGAAATAGCTGTGTCTCAAATGCCAGGGCTGCGCGAATTCTGAGTGGCCAAAGTTGATCGCCAAGCAACCGCTGGACCAACAAAAGCTTCCTCGGCCTTCCTTCTGCCATTGCTCGTACCCAGCGTTCCCCATCAAGAACATCTCCGTATCAAAATAGACGTTGTTTCGATTGATTCCAGTCCGTCGCCCCACCAAGAAACTAGAATTGCACCTTGCTATCGTTTGCTCAGGCCTTTCGCCTGTGTGAATCCGATCATCACCAACGCCCAACCGACGACACCAACGCCACTTTGCTTCTGCCATAGCCATCGACCATCTTGCAACAAACAACCTCCTTGCACAACGCTCATTACTGAATGCGACGTTTCTGAATCTAACGTCGCCAACACTGTTCATCACACCCGCTCGTTCTTGACATCTTCATCCACAATCATGGGGTTCCGCTCTCTCATCAGTTTTGGCATGATTCTTGCACCTATCGCCGCAACTCTAGGGGTATCACTTGGGCTGGACTTTTATCGTCAATCAAATGGCCAGCAACCTCTATTCACCGACAACAGTGTGAGTCACGAAACGTATTGCCAGAAGGCATATGGTATTACGCCTTCAACAACTGGCCAGCAGTACACATGTAAGTCCCTTTCGAGCAATGTTCATGGCAGAAGTCGGAGAGGCAGGCTGTTGCCCCTAATCTTTCGGAATGGGCGGACTTTGGGCGAGCGACAAGTTTGATTGGGCTCCTGATCCGTAGCTCAATCAGGTCTGGACTGGAGTGCATTATGCATGCAAGGTCGCCTTGATCCGCTGCAGCCAATCTTGGGACAACCGAAATGGACCCCAGAATGACGCATTCTTGCAGCCCTACACGCTTGGGCAATCATCACAATCAACACTGATGTCAATGCTAACGTGTGGTCTGAACAGTGAATCCAAATCAATGGGGTTGGGATGGAAAGTCAGGCGGCCTCTGCATGAATGTAAGTGAACTTATCCATATTCAGCTATCAAACAGCTTCTACACTATAATGCCGGGACCGCGATGGCTGGGAAGTCTACCGCAACGGCCGGCAAGTTTGCTACTCTCCGCGACTCGCTTGACCTTGCGGAACAGACCCTGAAGCTCGTAATGCCAACTGTCACAGCCGCTGACTCAAGCTCCAGGTAACCATATTCAACAACAACACATACCCCACAGCCAAGACAGCACCCCAATTCAGTGTAACATGGGAATACCCCCAAGGCCCAGAAACGCAGCCAGTCCACGCCTTCCCTAACATCAAAATTGACGGCGAAGGAAACTTGTTCCCCACCACAATCAGCAAAATCCAGAGCATACCCGTCGATGTCGAGTGGACGTATGGCCTCGGCACCACGGCTGCCAACACGACCGACATCACCACAATGGCGGCCGCGAACGTCAACACCAACGTCGCCATCGATATGTTCTTGGACGCCGATATGAACAGTGCTCAGTCCACCACCCAGGCCAAGTACGAGATCATGGTGTGGCTTGCCACCATCGGTTCCGCCACACAGCCCATCGGTCTAGATGCAGGCGTCGTTGCCACCGAAGTCATCAACGGCACGACCTTCAACTTATACTTCGGACAAAACAGTCAGAAGCAGTACGTCCTGACCTGGTCAGCGGCTACCGCCATCGAAAAGTTCATCGGCGACATCGAACCCCTCGTCACCAAGGTCGGCCAGCTCGGTCTGCCGAACTCGCCCAGCTCTTCCGACTACCTAGGATACATGGGTCTTGGCAGCGAAGCCCTATGGACGCCGCAAGAAGTCACTTTCGACGTCAGCTACCTGAGCATGGACGTCAAGACCTAGCTTTGGAGGGCGTCTATCCTGGCACAGCAGCCTAACCACAAAAGGCGTTGGTGTTCGGTGGAGGATAAAGCAATAATACTGGGAGGCAATCATCACCGTTGAGCCCGAAATTACGAAGCTACGACGAAAACAACGTTGTTTTGAACCAGAGCCTCAATTTAAGAAGTGGAGCACACTGGATAGTTATTTGTCTTCTATTAGCTGAATGTCTATTGCATAAGCAACAACAAACAAACGCTAATAAAAAGCCGTGCTAATTGTAAGATTCACAATAAGATTCTTATATCATAGTCTTTTGCTACATGTCCTTCAGGACTGGACGCTGGAAAGTTGATTAGTAAAACAAATCGTTCGTGATCAATGCGATACAATGCAATGTAATGTGGTTGATTGCCCTTGATAGCATGATACGATCAACAAAGACTTGCTCATTGTCTCTGCATCGCTTTGAGGACGCTTCTGAAGCCCTTGAGTATTGCTGCGGTTCGCCTGCTCCGCACAGCTTTAACGCCTTGCAACTTCGGCAAACTTCCTCAACAAGCTTGTGCTGTTTCCTGATACCGCGTTTTCTTGACTTTCCGTCTGCTTCGGGGCCAGAACCCCTACTGACTTGACCTTGATCGCCGGCACCAGTATATCCCGGATCTCCGACGTGGTCCTGACTCTATCCTCCCCGTCGCGGTCTCTTCGCCTCGCTAGCTACTCTGCCACCCCTCCCACCACCGTACGGTGTGGAATTAGCTTCGTCTCTTGGATGCTTTCTGCTAGGTGGTCCGCCATCGTCACGTTCTCCATTTGGGTTCGGTCCACGTGGATATCCTCGTGGCCCATTCCTTGGTGGTGGTCCATTTCCATCATCTCTGTGTTGAGGCGGACCTCGTGGCGGACGACCGTCAGGTGCATCACGATCATGTCTTGGATTGTGATTGCGATCGCGATCGTCGAATTGCTGATGTGGTCGCGTTGGTCTCCGATCGTCGTCACCTCTCATGGCATCTTGCCTACCCGAAGGGCCTCTCGGCTGAACAGGCATGCCGTTCGGATTGATGTTGGTTGAATCTTGCTGGGACGGGCCATTGAAGCCTTGACCCGGTCCGCCGACCGGCGAAGATGGCATCTGATTCGAATAAGAGATACTGTTCTGTCTCATGCCACCACGACCTCGACCAGCCGGGCCTCGTGGACCCTGAGCTGCTTGTGCAAGGGTACTATTGACTGCTGCCATCGGATGACGCTGACCTCTTCCACCTTCTGCTTGGGGTCCTGAGGGTGGCCCTCTCGTGCTTGGCGATGACGCGGATGGTCCGGTTGGAGGTCCTGGATTGGCTCGAGGACCAGCCGGTGTCGCAGTCTGTAGTGGCGGCGGTTGTCTCTGATTACGAGCTGGCTCCGTTGGTGCAATGTGCTTCATACGGTCTGGATGAATGCCACTGTTGTCAGTGCCGGACGGAGACAAAGCGGCAGGTTCGGCATAAGAGTTGTTGCGTGTGTGGTGCGCACTGGGTCCGGAGGGTGGTTGACGGTTCTGAGGTACAGATCGACTTGGCGGTGCAGGGTCTGCATTCGGTACCGATGGTCTGGGAGGTCGAGACCGTGGTCCGGAAGGCGGCTCGGCTTCAGACGCACGTTCCGTGCGTGGAGTGGGCCTCTGCGACGTTTCCTGCTCGAGCCGACCATGGGACATATCGACCTGAGGTCGACCGTGACCCCGTGCTTCGCGAGTAGGAGGACCCGAGCTTGGCGCAGCCCTTGCGTTCGCAGGCGAAGGCTGTAACGGGGTATGGCGCCCCTGAGGCTCGGGTCTTCGTTCGTGGCGATCGTCCCTTTCATTCCTCGGAGTGTGCCTGCGGTCCTCTTCGCGTTTGGGAGACGCCGGGCGTGACGATCTTGCTCGGTCCTGCGCCTGACCACGGATTGACATGCTAGGCCGAGAGTCGTCACTGTTTTGTATCAAAGCTGCACGGGCAGGGTTGATGGCTGGATCTGGGGCTGAAGCTGGAGCCGAGGGTGTCCCAGTCCTACTTGAGGTCGGTCCGTCGCGACGACTAGAGTGTCCATCATCGCGTCTCCTATCCGAGTGTTCTGCTCCAGACCGAGCATAATCTCGTGCAGTTCGCTCTGGTCGCTCCGTCTGTCGGCCATGTTCTCTCTCTGTGGGTCGTGTTGATTCTCTTTCATGCCGAGGCTCTCTCTCCAGACGTGGTTCTCTTTCGGGCCTCGCCTCGCGGTCCGAACGTGGCTCACGCTCGCCGTATCTTCTATCTTCGTACTCTGCTCTGGGATCTTGTCTTGCGTCAAGTTCTCTTCTCGGAGGTCTCTCATCTCGATCGAGCATGCTAGGACGGTCAGATGGACGAGGATACCGGTGGGCAGGGTCTATAGGTGATTCGTGCATACGTTCTGCTGCATGGCGAGGAGTGTGACTGGTTCGACTGTCCGGTCGAGGTGGATCAATGGGTGCTCCACGCGGAGTTCTTGTATCCCGATAACTGTTTCGTGAGTCGACTTCGGGTCGAGTTGGAAGACCCGAAGATGAAGGGAAGCGTGGGGGCGGCGAGACTCTTCTCGGTAGGTCGTGTGCTCGGCTGTCTGGCCTTGCAGGACGAAGAGTATTATTGTCTCGGACTGGGCGCGCTGGAAGTGGGGTGCTCGCGCGTGAAGGACTTCTCCCGCCATCTCTCGAATGTACCGAGGGGGTCTTTTCTGACTCTTTTGTGGAGGATGCATCAGCTTTGTCCCCGTTCCTAATTGTAGGAACGTCCTTCATCTTGACGTCGCTCTTGCCAGGCTCGACCTTCGGCTTGTGCTCCTTCTGCGGTTCTGGTGTGGCAGTAGATGGGTCTTGCGGAATGGCTGGACCTTGCCTGAAAGCCTGCGGCTGGATCCAAACTTTCTGTCGTCTGGACAATGCACCAAGCAGAGCCTGAGAAGCAACTTTGAGGTCTTCTCGATCTGACTCGCGCAACTTATCGACAGACTTTTGTAGAACCCTACCATGGTGGTCAATTGCGGGGAATACTGGTGATACAATTCTTAAGATGGAGATCGCGTTCCGCACATGCATGTACTCCGTAGAGGTCAAGCATTTGACCAATGCTGCATGCAAGCTGGAATGCCACTTGAACAGGATGGAGCGGAACTTCTCGTAGTCAAGCAAAAGCTGCGGTTTGCCATTTTCGACCTTGAGTGCGAACCCGGGCAAGTTCTTCTTAGAGCCGAAAGCCTCTCTTTCGTACGTTTCCTTGCTCTTGTGCCATCGTGCCAGGTCCTTTAACACCTCGGCTAAGAACTTAGCAAGATTGTCGCTCTCCTTCGAGGTGCACATGAAGAACAAAGATGTCAGTCTTTCAGGCTTGAACAAAAGGTCGTAGAACCCCAAAGTCCGAAAGTTTGCAGTGCCCAACGTGTGCAACATCTTGGCAAACTTGAAGCAGAAGTACGCATCCAGCGGAGAGAACAGTATTCTTGGGAGGAAGCAGTGCTCCATAAGCGCAATGTTGAGCTCCGTAGCCACACGACTCTTAGCCGCAAACCATTGAAACTTTTCTTTTGTCAGGCGGTTCCTGGTCTCGCTGTAGGCCTTCAAGTGCTGTCTGTTCTCCGCGAGCAGATCATCGTTGAATTGCTTGTATCCTTTGATTTGAGCTTCCTTCGACTTCGCGTGAGTAGAACTGACGTTGCTACGATCCGATGTGACCCCAGCAATCTTCTTTTTGTTACGGTTCATCTCGTCCTGGTAGGAATTGCTTGGCACATTGATGTCGTACAAGGAGAGCTGCCAAAACGTGACGTAGAAACCAGGTCCGATAACCTCGCGAACTCCATCTGGTAGATGAGGCCGTATCTCATCAATGACACCTTTCAGTACTGGATGCCATTGCTGTTCATCGACCTCGTCTGGTTCTGGCATATCTTCGTCTGCCGCGCCAGTGATCTCATTCTCCGTTGGAGTAGCTGCGCCAGTTGCGACATCTTCGGACTCGACTGTTTCACCGTCTTCTTCTGATGCTTCATCGTCCTTCATGTCAGTGTCGCCATTGATGTCCTTTGTAAGCGAGTCCTTAGTGTTATCTCTGTCATGGTCGTTTATCTGCTTCTGGATCATGGCACGGCCTATCCAGAAAGCAACCTCTGCTGGAATGTCGTATTCGGCCAACATTGTGGCAGCGCTAGGTATCAGCTGCTCAAAGTCTTCTGCATTGAGACTCGTCTTCAACATGTCCAGGTACTGGCCTAGAACTCGAGTGATTTCATCAAAGTTGTGCCCTATAGCCTTCAATGGAGCGTCGCCGGCTTCGAAGATGCAAGCTTGTCGTTGTTGTGCCATTGTCAACAGCAGTTTCGCGGTCAAGCCATAATCTTGTAATGCCCTCACCAGACGCTTAGCAGTCGCTTTCGATTCGTGCCGCTGATCCAACAGTTGCAGAAGTGTTTGAGACTGTAGCAATGGTCCGCCACCCATAGCAAGCAGCTGTGCATCATTGAAGTTTGTATCTGGAGCAATACCAGCCATAGAAACGATCATCTGCTCGAGGGTGATCAGATCAATGGTGATGCCCTTGTCTAGTTGCTTCGCAACGTACTGCAAGATCGGCCCGGGCTTCATGAGACCATAGCGTTTGTAAATCTTGCCAATAAACTGGGCGATAGCAGTCAGCCACTTGCTTGTGAACATGCCATCTGCTTGGACACCAACTCGGCCTTCCTTTTGCATAGCCGAGATCAATGACCATGTCAAGACGTCGTAGCCAAGATCTGTGAAGTATCTTGTTCCTTCGACAAAAGAATTGGCGATGCTGTCATACGATTCGATCTGCGGTAGTGCTGCATCAATGACAATGTGCGGGTTGGCATAAGCGATTTTGGCGAGTGCTCGTGCCATCGGCTTGACGTTCGTCTTCGATATCCTCTTGAGGACATCCTTCGTTTCGTCTCGTGCCATTTTTGAAGCCGAGAAGATATCTGGTGTCCTTGAAGTTCTGCCTTTCAACCATTCTAGGTACATGATGTATCGAACCTCTGTGGGATAGAGGCTAATGAAGTCGAAGACTTCGTTGATGACACCCGGGTTCGGCTTCGTCAAACTGAGAGACGGTAGCAGAACGCGTTTGATGAGATCCAGCCATCTGTCTTTGTTCGAGGTAGAGTCGTCATTCCGAAGACTAGCTTTACCTATTCGTGTGAATCTCAAGATCAAAGAAACATCCTGTCCGATCTTTGCACCAACTAGCGGCAGAAGAGTCTTGCTGAGGGTAAAGACATCATCGACGGTACGACAGACCGGAATGTTATCATTCCACTCGTCCCAGTAGAATCTGTAGTTGATGCCGTCGACCTCGCTATCTTCTCGATCGAGTAATGGCCATCTGAGGACCCTACGTTGGGGAGGCGGTTCAAGCTTGGCTTGACCCTTGGACAAGCCTGGCAAATCTGTTTCGTACAGAGGCTGTTGTCCTTGCAGAGAGTTTCGTGACTGTAGAGGTCTTGTACTCTCGTATACATGACTCAAAGAATGGTGCAGGATCCGATTGATGTACTCTGGCAATTCTGGAATAAGGTCCATCATCCACGGGAAGCGGCCAAGGATGAAAAGTGCTTCAGGTAGTGCGCCTATCGCTAAGAGACTCTGAAGCAACAAGACTTTTTGGTCTGGCTTCTCCGTGATAGGCTCCTTCGGCTTCTCGGGCTCTGTGTCTTTGGCAGGCGTGCTGGCTCTTGTGCCCTGTTCTTTGAGACGAGGGGGCACGTTCGATGCAGTATCGTCAGCTAAAGCTCCAGCGTTAGCAAGCGCGTTGGAGGCGCCTCCACCTGGCCGGGCCGCCTTCTCTTTTTCATCCTTCTCTTTTTGCTTCATGCTTTTGAGAGTATCCATGTCTGAGTCGGGCCTCCACAAATGGGGATAAAGATCGTGTAGAGAAATGAATCCAATCTTGATCAGTAGAGCTGCTAGATAGATCAGATTCCGTGGTGTACCATCGACGCCGTCACCTTCTGCGCCGGGTGCATAGAAGCGAAGTTTGAAGCCGAGCAGTTGAGCCGCTTCACTACTTCCCAGATGTGGTATCGTACCAGTCTCCTTGACCCATTGCTGTTTTGCATCCGAGTCGTTCGCGGCCTCGCCTTGGTCCTGCTCTGCAGTTGCTCGATTACCCAGCTGAAAATAGGCACGCACTCCGTCTCTTTGAGCTCGATGCCAAAAGTCGACATCTCTCTGTTCAGCTAACTGGGCAACCTCGACTTTCTGGGAGTCGCTCAGATGCCAATCCTTTGTACCAGGTAGTGCCCATAGAGGCAGCCCGCCGAGCTTGCCGTACGTCTCTGATGCCTGGCTGTTGCCCTCGGTCCTCGGCCACCAGGGACTAGCCCTTAAGAATTTGACAAAGAATCGGTACTGCTTGACCAACACTGAGCCGAAAACATCGAGAACGACGTCTAAGCTTCGACCAACATCTAGGTCGAAAGCACCGATCATAGCTTTGACTTTTTCGACGGTAGCTTCTACGACGTCGCCGTGTGGTGCCTCTCTGCCTGACGTTGTGAAGAGCTCTGTTACCAGTTTTGAGAAACCTTCCGACTCTTCTCTTAGCAAATTGTAGTTGGCTTGCCTATACAACAAGTTGGTTTGCTTTCTGATAACCTGCCGATGGAAAGAGCTTCTGATCAGACCGAGCTGCTCCATCAGCTTTGCATCAAGCTCGATTCGCATGGCATCTGGACTGATGTTTGTGGCAGCTAGCATGAGTGCGAGCTCAGGTACATGAGGATTCGAGTTCTCCTTCGCTTTGTTGTCCTCGTCGGCGAAGAGGATGGATACAGCATTCAGCAGGGCATCCTGGATGGGATGGGTAGTTTCTTCAGAAGCTTCAGTCTGTGTGGATGCGATCGCTTCACTGATGACAAGACCAGCATCGTGTGTGTCAACTCTGCCCGTCGTGGCACTTTCGACCAGTTCGTGGATTAGGACATCTAATATGATGTCCTCCTCGTTCTGGCACAGGTCTGTCAGCCTCGTCTTGATCTTTTCTCTGCCTTCGCTTTCCCAGCTCTGAAGGATGTCATCGGTGATGTACTCGTAGGGAAACAGTCTTCGAGAGGACGCCATGGACTGCGAGGAGCTGTCGACTTCCCCAGACTGGCCATTTGTCATCGGCACATCAACAGGCGCAGGCGTCGCTGTCGGTGACTTGACCGCGAGCGCGTCGGTGGTGGGTTGGGACTGAGCGTGACTGTCTCTGCTTTGCCTCGTTGTTGTCTTCCCTCCGTCGTCGCGAGACTGTGTAGGCGATTGTGACTGTTTGGCTAGGTCTAGCTGGTCAGGGCGATGAGGCGAAGCGCGCGGCGGCTCATCGCTCGGGTAGTGCCTATCAGTCCTCTTCCTCTTCGGACCAGCGGCCGGCGGCATGCTTTACCGCACGGTTCTGTCGCGCTCTCCTCAGCAAGAAAGGTGGTTGATGTGTTTGGTCACTCATGCGGAGATGGTGTCACTCGTTCGGCTGCCGCAGTTGGTAGTGACAAGAAGTTGGACGTGGCAGTATGCGAGATCTTCAGCAGTCGAGACCTGCGATAGCGTGATGTAGAAAGTAAGGCAGTCAATAGTGGTGGTTGATACCTATGTTTCGCTTGCAACAATGTCTCAATTGGTTTGCAGTGAACCAGGAAGGGACAGCCCGCGGTTTGATGCCTCAGGGTAGCCTGACTAAATTAGCCCGAAACGTCGGGCCATCTACGTGCCCCAGGCTGCCCAGTGGCCCCGTCTTCGAGGTCGTGACTTTGTAGCTAGAAATACTGGCAATCACGGTAAAACTTGGTACTATACGACCTCGATCTCGTCTGCTTGCAGAGCTCTGCTTAAGGCTTTCAGGTGATCGGTTGAGCAGGTGGCTTTGTGCAGGCATCTTCAAGTTGGTGTGCAGGTGAGCTGGACAGGATCATCTTTGTTCCGCGAAATACAATCATGTCAGACTGTCCAGGCCGGTCTTTTGAACGCATGTCCTTGTAAGCGAGCCGACTCGGGCTATGCGATACCAGCCACTTGTAACGCGTTGCGGGTTCTAAAGCAGCTCATAGGCGGCAAGCCACAGTACGCGGGAGGGGCGAGTGCTCGATTTAGGTACACTCAACAGCGCACTGGTTCCAAAGACCGCATTGACTTGCTGCACTTTCTTCAGTCACTTAATGAGGTTGACTTTCTACTTTTCTCAGACGCACTCTGCGTGCTTGATGCATCTATCACCATGACAGAGTAGGATGAGTCATTAGCCATGGGAAGAGCGACGGATCAAGACGTGCACAGCGCGTATGTGGAATATCGAGCGTCGCGTAAGCCGGATACTGTACTTGGTATCGTATGATACTGAAAGCAGAGCTAATACCACTTCTCCACAGCCGATGACAAGTGCTTGTCTGTTCAATGCATCTACTGTCAGCAGACGCGGGCCAAAAATACGTCGAGACAGAAGCAGCATCTGCTCGAGTGTCCTGGTCTGCGCAACCATCCTTCCTCGCATGCGCAACTCCCTCATTCGCAAATCCAAGTCCAAGCACAACACACGCCACAGCAGGCCACCAGCGTGCCTCGGCCACCCTCCTCCTCTTCAGATGCAGGCGACGTGTCCGGCTATGGCCCCGCCTTCTCCCTCGAGGGCGCTGCAAGTGCTCTCAATGGAGCTACAGCCGTCTTGAATGGCACACCGCTATCGAACAGACCATCTCTTCCGCCCGCCAATACCAATGGTACCTCGGTGACCCCTCAACCCCGGCCAATGGCCAAACCGAAAGCCACTCCAAAGCAGACGCCTGGAACCAATATACCGGCGCCTCCGCTAGAGGACGTTCATAGTGCGTTCGTCGAGGTAAGCCGACGTGCTTCGCCAGCTTGAGCCCTACCCAGCTGACACCAACCCCTCTAGTTTCGTGCCAATGAGGCCGACAAATGCCTCTCTGTCCAGTGCATTTACTGCAACCAAGTTCGCGCAAAGAACACCTCCCGCCAACGTCAACACCTCCTTGAATGCCCCACCTACCTGAACGTAATGAAAGACTCAATCCCAGCCAACAACCTCCTCCATCGCTTCGACGAAGGTGACATCGCCCGCTCCCTCTCCCTGCCCGCACCTTCGCTTGACCTCGACTTCCGAATGAGCATCAAACTCAATCCCAAAGTCTCGGTCGGCAGTAGCACGGGCTCTAATGGAGGCCAGCGCAATTGGATCTCGTTCATCGGAGGACAGTGGGCTGGAAGATGGGGCAAGGGCATTGTTATCCCTGGTGGCCAGGACGCACAGACGACATATAAGGACTTTACCACTTCCAGCTCCTCGCAGTTTCTCATCCAGACCAACGATGACCCCCCGGCGATGATCATTGTGAGAACGAAGGGTTGGTGGACCGGCCCGAGGGATGTGATGGAGAAACTGCACAATGAACCTGAAGAGGCAGACACCGTGCCAGCGACTCAGTACAAGTTCAGGGTCAACGTTGACCTGGAGACCGGTGACGAGAGATATCAGTTTTTGAGCACGGGGCTGTGGTTGGGAAGTGGCTCAAGGCGGGCGAACGAGATAGTCCTCGATGCCTACAGGGTATCTTAATGCAGACCACGGGAGTTGTAGGAGTATGTGGACCAATCACGCGTCCCGGGGGTATGCAAGATTCCTCGGCTTCAGCCCTCCGGCAGGGCCTCTTTCATGTCGCTGATCGCTTGTCATGTCTTACACGCGTTGACCCGCTGTCTCTGAGCCGTGATTATGTCCGACCTCTCGACGACGAGGAACGCACGGAGCCGTCTACCTTTCATACCATCTATAGTCGAGCCTTGCCTGCCAGCAAAAGCTCGCGATGGGCAGGAGTAAGCGGTACAAAGCCCGTCCCCTCACTTTCCAACCAGTATATACGGTCTCTACTCGCCGGCGGCACTGAAAACCCGTCTTTCCGTAGCCCGGTCTTCAACTTCTTCATGATCAGTGAGACTCGATCGCTGCCGGTGTCGCCTCCCATTCCGGGCTGGTCCGAGGGCGCGCCCGTGTCGACCAGCACGCGCAGGAATCGAGGCACGGCATACGCGGGCAAGGCGCTGTGCGACGTCCTCAGCCAGTTCTCGAGTTGGGATACGACTTCGCGCTCGGCGGCGTCGGCCTCGTCAGCCGCTGTGCTGCCCTGCAGTGTGATCGCTGCGCAGCCCAGTTGGCCATCGTAGCCGTAGTGGTTCATAGGGATGGCGTATACATTCACGGATGCGATACGCGGGTGTCGACTGAACCAGGACTCGACTTCGGTGGTTGAGATGTTGTGGCCTTTTGCCCGGTAAGTGTCGCCCAGCCGGTCGTGGAACTTGATGAAGCCATCCGCGTCCTGTGGTGAGTCAGCTTCTGTGCATGCAAGCGTCAAAGTGCCAGTGAGCGGGTGACAGCGCAGACAGGGTAAGGGCACACGCCAGACTCACAATTGCCACAGCATCGCCCAGTCTAGCAAATTCATCCCCCTTCTGGAAAACATCCCTCAGGTACTTCTTGTCATTGGCCTGTCCACTCCCGTCCCCGACGTATTCGTGTCTTCTCTGCACCGGCGGCGCAACCCTCGATATGATCTCCCCGACCTCACCCACATCCGCAACCCTGCAAAACCCCGTCTTCGCATCCCGCACCAGCTCCCCGGACTCAAAGTCCGTCCTGACAATATAAAACGTCTGCTGTCCAAACCACCGGTTCCGCATGATCGGTCCCCACCGCGCGATCTTGCCAATCCCAAACCCATTGCGATTCGAATTGATCAGCGCCCCGGTCGCCTCACTCGCAGAGTAATACTCGGCGATCCACGGGATGCCGAACCTCTCTCTCACCGCAGCCCACACGCTCGGCGCCAGCCCCAGCCCGTAGCACAAATCGACCTTGTGGTCTTTCTCATCCGGGAAACGGGGATCCGGCGGCGCCTGCACCAGATACCGGAGCATCTCGCCGATATACAGGACCGAGTCGACGTCGTATGCTCGTACGTCGGCCCAGAACGCGCGGCGCGAGAACCGGCGCGCTAACACGATGGTGCCCGAGGTCGTGTGGCAGGCGGGCAGGATCGCGAAGGTGGCCGTGCCGTGGAACATGGGGAGGCAGATGTACCAGCGGCGCCGGCGGTGGTGCATGTGAGGCCAGCGGTCGGAGGCGCCGCTCATGAGGCTGTAGGCGGCAGGCCAGTTGAGGACTTTGGGGAGGCCGGTGGTGCCGCTCGTGAAGAGGTATTGAGAGGCGTCCGTGGCAAGGATGCGTGGGCGGCTGGATTTCGGAAAGAGCGCCATTTGGGGCGTGGTGGGAGGAAGAGCGTCGTGCTGGACTGAGAGGATATTGCTTGCTAGGCCTGAGGGCTGTGGTAGGGATTCTGGACAGGGGTAGGTGTTGTAGTCGTAGACAACGATCTGCTTCAGTTTGGGGAGTGAATGATGTGCAAAGCCTTCAGTCTGGGTATGCGTCGAGTCGTTCACGCTTTCGCTGTCCTGGTAGAGAGTGTTCGCCACAATGTCGTAAAGCTCGTACGTGCTGAGGAGGTACTCGGCGCTACACACCTTCATGCAATGTCTGATGTGTTCGCCCGTGATGCCCGTGTTGATCGGGGCCGGGATTGCCCCCAGCTTGTAGAGCGCCCACCATGCAAACACGAACTCTGGGGAATTGTTCACGAACATGGCAACCACTGTTCGGTTTCGGATCCCCAAGCGTACGAATGCTTCCGCCAAGCGGCCGATCTCCTCGCGCAGCTGCCGGTACGTCCAGCTCCGGCCCTCGAAGACCAGAGCCTCAGCCTTTGTGTGGTGGTTGGCATCATATGTCATGTGTAAGAGGTGATAGAAGGAGTAGTCTTCATCGCCGTTGAGCTGTTGGTGTTCCTGGAGGTACTTTGCTACGTTACGCCCTCCACGGAGTTGATCCAGGTCGTCCCGGATGTTGTACTTCGCATCGAGATACATACCACCAGCTATGGCAGATGCCGCAGCGGCTATTGTTGAGGTCAGTGCCATGGTGGGACGAGGCTTCGCTTTCTGTATCGGGCCTTTATTCCCTATCTGTAGTAGCAGTGAGAGGCGTAGTGTTCAATGTGTACGGAACGTAAGTCGTATGCAGCATGTACACACACACTAATGCACAGAGAGAGGAAAAGAATCATGGCATGAACGAGACTCCATCAAAGGTACCTCTATCGTACGGGGTCCGGGCTGACTCGAGCTCGGTACCTCTGCTTCATGATACCTCGGATACCGAGATATCGCGTGGAGAAACTAGCTAGCTTTGGTCAGAGCGGAGCGGAGCTGCGGGTGAAGCAGCCCCACAACCCCAACTTACCCTACAAGTAGCAGTACTAAGTCCTGCTTTTGAGCGCAATGCTGCTATATGAATTTGAAAGTGGAACACACATTGACTGACGCCCCGGCATTGAAGGAGTAGATGGGATGTAGAATGCTGTTACGGCCATCCCGTACAGGCTAGAACCAAGCGGTGGTAATGACATGTGGTACTAAGAACTATTTGACTGATCCGTGCCGCCTATGCCTATCCCGCTAGGGTTATGTCTTATGTCTTGAGTCTTGACCATAATTTGCTTTTGGATCCACTTAATCAACTCTTGGGTGAGCCTCTCGACGCTGCCAGGAACCCATTCGCTGAGTTTCCTCCTGAATGTGTCCTTTCAAGGGCCATATGCAGGTACCTGTGAATCGCAGATGGAGCCAGCGTCAGGATGGCGTTGAGCGTCGAGACCAGAGAAATCAAGAAGCAGCCCATCTCTGAAAGCGAAGTACTCGCCTGGAAGATCGTACTCAGGTATATGAGCTTCAAGACTTCGAGCATGTCGTAGGTTGCGCAGGTCTCTTCATTGTTCTGAGTGTCCTCAGCGTTCACTAAGGCAAGTATCTTGCACAATTCGCCGTCGTAGACGGTCCAAGATGCTGTGTACCTGGCCCACAAGAACGTTCGTATGCATTCGGCATCGGCCATAAAGCAGGGTTTGGGCGCCCTAATTGGTGATTGTAGACCCTAGCGTATATGACTGGGCACATCGTTAGTTACCATGATGCGAAGAGTCCTTCCAGTAATTTCGATCTTGCCATCCTTTCCATGACAGACATGAGTTCAAGGATCAGCACCCAAGCCCGAGGCTGACTCAACGACTCCTGAACAAGTGTGACGCTGGGAAAGATCCTCATACCCTTCACGCTGTTGACGAATACGTGGTGAAGAAAAATGGGTAGAAAACAGACGCGCTCGGATTGACCGCCACGACGACTGTGTTTGGAGTGAGACAAAGGATGCTTCTGCCCCGCAGAACAAGTGACACGTAACCATAGTTGTCCGCAATTGTGGATTCAGTTTTGAGATCGGCCACCACGTCCCCTGGTGTTTCAACAAGCCTTGGTTGTTCAAGCATAGTCTTGAAGCAGCCAAGCATTCTAGCACGCCTTTCTTGCTGTTTCCTGAGATAAGACAGAGCTCCCTTGCGACCGTCTTGGTTTTCCCTTGGCAGTATCGAAGGCGTCTGACTGTGGATCAGGGGAGCCTTCTTAGTCGGACACGTCAAGCCGGTACCTCATCCCTCGATTGACCTGCGGAGCAGAAGAGTCGGCTCAAAGCTCTCTAGTCCAGCGGCATCCACAGGCACACGTCCTCCGGCTCCCAGATATGCATATGCCAGAAACCTTGGAAATCATTCTGTAACTTTGCTGGTCGAACCACCAGTAAGAACCTGAGTGTCTTTGCCATCGGCATAGAGGGTAGCGTCTAGCCTCTGCGCACGGCGTCTCCCCTGCACCCACATCATGAACTCCGAATACGTCTGCGGCAGAACCTTGACATCAGCATCGGTATGGAAAGTGTAGAAGAAGGTGCCGGTATTCTTTCGCTCTGCGTGCTCAATGTTTCGGACATGAGTGTTGACCATGACTTGTATCCTCGTACCGCCGCTTTTGTCTGGCTCGGTATAGGTTACACGAGCCCCAATGTACAGAACAGAACCAACAGGCACAGGCTCCTCGAATGTGCTTGGGTCGAGGTTGAGAAATTGAACCCGACTATGGGAGAAGGCAGCTGCGCAGGTAAAGGCGAGCTCAAAGGTTTGCTTCAAAAGATAGCCACCAAAGACCATGAAGTGGTGTCTGTTCCTATACTGTGGCTGACAGATCTGGGTAGAATGAATATTGGATTTGGCCATTGAGATTGCATTGGAGGGTTGTGTTGCTGGGTTACTGCTGTCGGCATATTCCAAGTTCTCGGTCCACATTTTGTGAACCACTGTGCTCTCTTCCTCGTTGGGCGGCATGGAAAGGATATGACTTCCCTTGAGTGCTTTCTTACTGTTGTAGTTCTCTTCTCCTTTGGCGAACAATGCTCTGTCACCGTGCGACTCGACTTTGAGAGGAGCAATGTTGATAGGTCTCTTCGTGGAAGGATCGAGTGCTACCATGGTCATGGAACAGGTCATGAAGACATGGTCCGGTGTGACGGACTCTCCCGGTTGTGGAGCTTTAGCAACTTGCAGAGTGACTTCCATACTGCTCCTGCCTGTTGCAAAAGTGACTTGCCCACTGAGTTCCAAATCGCAAATCTCGTGCAAAGGGTTCTTTATGGCTATACGGTCAACAGCAGCGGTGACTGTGCTCACACCCTCGCCAGTATGCTTGTACGCGACCACACCAGCCATGGCATCCAAGTCCATGAGAATGGCACCTGTTCTTAGCTGTCCAGTCGCGTTGGAGTACGTGTCTAGCAGCCATGGATCTTGTACGAGGGGCAGCACTATCTTCACATAGCTGTCCTTCATGGTCTTTGGTGTGGTATCAGGCTTCGGGTATTGCTTTGGTGTGCTCGTCTCTTGTCCAGCCTGCTGGCTCTCACGGAAAGCTTCGATCCATGGTTTACGTACGCGCATGGCAGTTAGCTCCTTGTAGACGCCATCGGTAGATCGCAGGCAGGTGGACGTGAAGGCCCGGACGTATTCATGTTTGGTACACTTGATAGGTCTCGTTGCTGTTCTTGCAGTAATGGAGGTGCATCGCAGCAGTGAGTCACTCGTCAACCGCAACATGATGCTAACGGCTCTTCACGAGCAGGCATTCGAGCCTCTCAACAACACACTTGGATGTCTAATTGCTTGCTTTGTAGTCTCTATGTTCGCTCGTGGATTTGCTATCCTACGTGCTTGGAGACTTCGGTGTTCGGTACGATGATCTTCCGCTGGAGCTTCATCATGCCCGCTGCACAACTTGGCTTATCTTGCTTGCACTCTTGCACTCAACCGCATTGTCCCGTTGCTCAGAGCAGGTCAGCCTGCGCAGTAGGATCGAGAAGGTAGTGAAAGGTTGGCTACTTCCTTTCAGACCCGTCTTAACGATGTATTCTACGCACCTTTTTTCTGGTTGCCAGCATGCAGACCGACGATCCCCCAATATTCAGCTTGTTAGTATGGGGACAGTGAGTACACATAATGAAGCGGCTTGCGAATCAGTATCACACTTGGGTACTAGACATGACGTTGGCTAGAAGCCTACTTTCTTGTCTCGATGCAACAGCGTCAGTGTAGCAATTCGTGTCTGCTATCCTACCCTGACAGATTACGACTTTACGCCGTTATTGTCCTGCATACAACTATGGGTCTTGGAGCATCAGGTATTTCGTTCCCAGCTGGACAGAGTGAGCTAATCATGGACTGAAGCTGTGGTCTGCTCTTGACTTGCAGATACAATCTTTGGCACTGCAAGCTTTAGATGATTCGACATCGGTCGTGCATTTTGTCCTCAGAGCAAGAGGTGAAGCCAAGGAGCGTTCCGAACACCGTCCAGCAGATATTCGTGATCTGAACCCTCCCCGCGCCATACCGGTCCTACACGTCTCCGCCATTGATCTTGAGTTCTTACTAAGCAGTACTGAGCAAAAGGCTTCACAATGTCAGTGTCCTGTAGGAAGCTCGGATAATTCCTGCCGGCTATTGTCTAGCGAACTTCGGTACACAGGTAAACACTTCCGTCTGTGTCAGCGAGCTTTGGCAAAGCTTCAAACTCTTCTCCTGGACTCTGCTTACCATAACATAGGTCAACATGATGCTGTGTGTGATCGTTTCACGCCCTTGGTGGTGGGAGCATTGCAAAGTTTCTTTGACGCAAGACCCGTTCCAGGTGCGAAGCTATGTGTTCCGCGGATGTTCAAGTCCTCCCGGCTTGCAGAACTAGCGCCAGGAGTGTTTCTACCGGAGTACGCCCACACTATCAAGCCTAGACAGAGACTGATACCGACTTTGGCGAGGATAATGGCTTCCTTCGAGCGGCAGGAATGTACAGATCGATGTGCAGTTGACCAAGATGACGAACAGCATAAAAGCTTGAAGCATGTAGAGTGGTACGAAAAGAGACTCTGGTCATCTATGGTAGGTGCATTGAGAATGCCAGCTAGGGCGCGTCCATCAGGATCCGCACCGCCGTCGACAATTGGAGAACAATATCATGGTACCTGCAGAATCGCTCGGAATGTCCCGAAGGGCTACTCGAATACAGAGGGGAGCTCTAAAGTCATTTTAGACAACGAAAGACGCGTTTCAGCAAACCGAGAAGAGCTTGAATGGCTGCCACTGCTTGACGAGGAAAACGTGACAGACGATGAGATGCTAGAATTGAGCTCCGCCGAGTACTCGGACGATGATGAGTTCCTGTTGGATACTGTCTTTTCAGATGAGGACAGCTCCGCCCACTACCCTCAGGAGTCGCCTGCGGACATGAACACGCCTGACCACTTCAAACTTGCGAACCCGTGTGGAACGAGCACAATAAGCGGGAAGCCTAGTGATGCTGAGCTGCCCACGAACGCTGAATGTTCGAGGGAAGTCCTTACCCATGTTTTCGATCAAAGAAGTGAAGGTGCTATACAAGACAACCACGCACGCGAAAGTCGCGACATGATCCAACAGCACTTGCTTGTTCGCCAGAAGGACTGCGTGCGCCCGGGTGAAGGAACTCGGTTCGAAGAGGTGGAAGAGGACATTCTTATGCTCGAGGATTTGCATCCTACGGTCCCTCGTCCAAGACCAACACCAGCAATCAGAAAACGTGATAGCCAGAATCGGGATTGTTTATTACAGGTCGATCTTTGTACCGCTCTATCCAAAACCATGGAAAAGTCGTTCGATGGGGAAAGAAGCTGTCGAAAGATTGAAGTGCCATCCCGTTCACCTCGCCAGTCACTGCCAGAAGCTCTCGGTGATGGCCATGTTTTGCGCAAGACACGGGAACGAAGAGACAGTACGAATCTACTGGAAGCTGACAACATGCTAGAGATACACGACATGTTCGAGAGTGACCATGATGTGAGATTGTGGATGTTCGAAGATCGGTCTTCATACGACGACTCGATGCTCTTGGACTCGTCCAACTTATCGAAGAAGTTGATATCATCCTCTGAGTCTTGCTGGCTAGGAAGCCCCGCACATCAGTTCCTCGGAGAGACCTTCAAAGAGTCTACGCTATGCTCTCAGTCCACGCAGCCTTCGACAGAACAACAACCTTTGACATTGACGCCCAAGAAAACGAAACGAAGGTCATCGATTTCTCAAGAGATCATGTCATCACCAAGGATGACAGAAGATGACATTCTGTTTCAGCATTCTAGTCCACTACAGGAAGTCGATGTCAAGAAGCGAAAGACTTTGCTGTGTGATCACCAAGGGTAGTTGTTCGCAAACCTGCTTGTTTGTCGTTGTTCAATGACAGGTGGTAGTAGCTTCGACGATTTGAGGGGTTCAGGGGGCATGAGGGTGCTCGACCTGCCAAGGACAACGAGCAAAGAACGAAGATGCACACAATACACATGTTGGCATCGGCAGAACGTGAAGCACAGATATCGGAACGCTGCAGAAGATGCAATAACCAAGATCATAGGCTGACGGGTATAATGTAATGATCTTTAGTTATCGAGGTGGTCAGGCCCAGCGCTTCTGCCCTGTCTTCGACTGAGATGATATTACGAGGACTGCTTCATTGTGTAGTATACCGACCTTTCCTCTCCGTTCGAGTCTCAAGTCCATCGCCTGGTTCGTAGCGAGGCAGGGTACCGGGCTTCCAGGTGTCTGGTCCCGCGGCTTCCTTTTGACAAGTGCCCCTAGTGAAGTGATCTTAACCCACTGGTAGCGAATGTGCGTTTGGAGAACACCTGATTCGCTTAAATACTCCTCATACAAACACCGCTAAGCAGCTAACACCATGCAATGTTTGTCTCAGCACCTCCAGATGCTTCATGCAAGTTGTTGTCATAGGCGCCCTGTGCCACCGACCATCAGGTGTTGATGCATAAACCTAATCTGGGGTGCTGTTCGTGCCAAAAGTTTCGTCATGGCAATTGAAGAGGGTAGCAGTTCCTTCCATCTCCATGCAACGCACGGCGGCCCCTCATTTCATAGTTCATTCGCTCGCGCTCGCATCCTACCCCTCTTCGACCACTAGTATTAGGAAATCTGGCTGTCTCACAGCAAGAGGACCAGCTGCTCAACAAGGGCAAAAAGGCTTGTGTGAGCAGCTCAGGCACGGTCACCCGTAGCAGTTCGTCTTCGTTCTCCAGCGCCTCCAGGACCCCTCGTCTCTACCTCTTTGCAGCGGTTGTACTTTGCTTGTGTCTCCTTGTCCCATCCCTCTTCCGCACAGAGACTTCGCGACCAGGACCGAGATATATTGTGAGGCAGAAAGAGCTCGATCCTTTTGGAGACAGTGTTTACAGACAAGAATCATACTACGAGCAGCTAGAGCCTGGCACCGAGTGCAGACCGAAATCCGTCTTTTCCTCCGACCTTTTCCAGACTCCAGCTCTCACGAACATGGCTCTCGAACAAGAGGCCAAGCGCATGGCCGCTGAGTTCGAGTTCAGCAAGGATGACCTCAACAAGGGTGTCAAAGAGTTCATTGCAGAAATGCACGAGGGGCTTGAAAAGCAAGGCACAACTTTGAGCCAGATACCTACCTACGTTACAGCTGTGCCCAACGGTACAGAGAAGGGAACTTTCTTGGCCGTCGACCTGGGTGGCACCAACTTCCGAGTCTGCTCCATCACCCTTCACGGCAACCATACCTTCTCCCTGACCCAATCCAAAGTTGCCGTGCCGCGGGCCTTGATGGAGACCGAGGTGGCATCAGAACTCTTTGGCTTCATGGCCAAGCAGATCGAGTCCTTCCTAAAAACACACCATGCCGATCGCTACGAGACGCACATGAACAAGCCGGGCGATGTACCCTACTTCGATCTTGGTTTCACCTTTAGCTTTCCCGTGGAACAAGTCGGCATCAACAAGGGCAGGCTGGTACGCTGGACAAAAGGATTTTCTATCCAGGAAGCCATCGGGCAAGATGTTTGCGACCTGTTGCAAAAAGAGATCAAGGCCCTGAACCTGCCAGTCAAGGTCTCAGCACTGGTGAACGACACTGTTGGCACACTGATGGCCCGCTCATACACCTCGCCGGGCAAGGAGTCCACGCTCCTCGGTGCAATCTTCGGCACGGGCACAAACGGCGCCTACGTCGAGAAGTTGTCCAACGTAAAGAAAATGGCCGCCATTGACGAACAAGAAGGCGGTACCAAATACGACAGTAGTACGGGCCTCATGATCGTGAACACTGAGTGGGGTAGCTTTGATAACGCCCTGAAAGTGCTGCCGGATACTCCCTATGACCAGTCGCTCGACCAGGAATCGAACAATCCTGGTATACAGATGTTCGAGAAGCGCGTGTCGGGCATGTTCTTGGGAGAGATCTTGAGAAGGGCCATGTTGGCTCTGCACAATCACTCGAGTCCAGGCGTGTCATTCCTGAAAGATAAGAGCTCGGCGGATAATGACATGTCGTCCACCACCACAATCGATCCGGACAGTCCTTTGTTCAAGCAGTGGGGCATCGACACTTCTTTCCTGTCCATAGTGGAGGAAGACCAGTCCGATCACCTTCGCATCACAAAGCAGATACTCGAGAAGGACCTGTTGGTATCAGCAGCAGCAACCGAAGATGCCATAGCGCTCAAAATGCTGGTACATGCTATTGGCAAGAGGGCGGCCAGGCTAGCAGCGGTCGCCCTCGGTGCTGTCGTTATTGAGTCGAAGAGACTCGACACTGATGGTTTGGCCGATATAGGAGTCGACGGAAGTCTGGTAGAGTACTATCCTGGATTTGAGGACTACATGCGAGAAGCGTTCAGAGAGATCGATGGCATTGGCGCCGAGGGTGAGAAGAAAATTCGCATCGGTCTGGCCAAGGACGGCAGTGGTCTGGGTGCCGCACTGATCGCGCTTGTAGCACATCAGTCCGAGAAAGCAGGGAATGTCACTGTTTGAGCTAGCACAAGCATAGAAAAATGTGTATATAATTAACTATCACCCTTGCTGACTGGGTTTTTCATCCGTCTACGCGAGTCTGGCTGACCCCAGCGAACACTAGCCTCCGCAAGACACTCAGGTAGACCGAGCCTTGCTCAGCACGACAGTATAGGCGTGGATCCGATGACTCGTGTTAATCTCAATCCAGCTCCAATGGTTTTGTTCCGCCCAGGTACGGCTGCAGTATCATGTTCTGTGTGATGAAGACACGCTTGGAACAGGGGTGGCATCTCAGACGTCACGTGCTACAGGAACCATGAGATGGATGCAGTGGGTTGTCAACGTGACAGGGATCTCTTGAACAATTTCTTCACAAGAGGCCTAGGTAGGTAGGCAGGCAGATTGTGTTGGACGGAACACTGAGACAGGCACGCCTCAAAAGTACATCGGGACGTTGCAGCTTTAGGAGATGGCACGGCCGCAGCCCTGGGCAGATTCCACTGAGGCTACGAAGGTTGGGTACGTACCTACAGAAATGGGAGGGAGCAGCTGGATTGCTGCAGTGTGGGTCGAAGGGAACCCTATGTTCAGTACTAGTAGTACGGGTATCAAAGTCATGATGTCCACAGTTATGAAAGTGTCTTCAGATGTTCATTGCTTCCGGGACTCAGCCTACTGGCCTAGTCTTGCTGAGCATCGAGAGACCCTGGAGTTTGTAATGGTACATGCATCCGCTCACCAGACCTTGCATTATGATATCTATCCGTGCGACACAGACACAGCGCCTTCAGCACAGCTCTTCCTGCTTGAATGGCACTCCCCTGCCAGCATCGCCAATACACAACATCTCTTTCATGTACAAGAAGCGCAACGAGTGCAAACCCGAGTCTCTGCCAAACAGGCTTGGCCAGTTACATGTCTGCGTATCTCGCTATGCGGAACTGACTTTTCGAATCTAGATCGTGAAATGTCGTAAATCAAGATCGAAGAGTTGCTAAAACATTACAACAGGTCGGAAAGCGGAGAGGATCGAGGCGAAGAAGTCTTTGGGTTGGTTGGAAGAATTAGTAAGGAGGTGGTGTCTCGTGTTGCAACTCTGGTCGCTGCATCTGTGCTTCGAGTTCTTCTGGGCTGCCTTCGAGAGACACGCCGAGACCGAGCTTGTGCGTGTTCTGCGGGTAAAGTTAGCACCTGGCATTCATATATTGGGACATGTTCTCTTACCTTCCACTGATCGATCTCTGCCGCAAAGGAGAAGGTAATGGCGGGAGCGACACGCTTCTCTAGCACACAGCCGACCTTTCCGGCACTGTCGATCTGAGCTCGGTAGACGGAAGTAGCAAAGTTGTACTTGACACCAACGGTTGTTTGGCCTTCTTTTCTGATTCCACCAAACATGCCTGCACCTCCCATACCTGGGGCAAACTGCAACTGACAGTCTACACCGGCTTCAACCTTTTCCGAGAGGCGTCGCCAGTAGGTAGCGCCTAGCTGACCAGATGCATGGATTTGAGCAGCCGCGATCCAGTCCTGAGTCTTGTAGCGCGCAGCGTATGACAAGGCGGTCTCTGGCTTTGCGCCCAATGAGGGTCTTTGCCAGACACCCTCCAGACCCAATGCCAGTCTTGGTGTGATAGCTTGCATGTAGTCTCCGATCACGATGGCGGTGAGACCGCCTTCCATTATCGAGGGGTTCAGAACCTTGACAGACGCGGAGAAATCGTCGCCGGTATATTCGTTTTCAACCTGAAGCATGGTCTGCGGCGATCGAGGGTCAATCTGCGTTTGTGTTCGGGTAACCCACTTGGGCGTCCATCTCAGGTTGCCCATGGCTGATACTGACTGATCGCTTGAGAATGTACCTTGTAGCAACATCTAAGTCAATTAGCATGGAGTTGGCAATAAGCGATGACCAATCTTACTCTTGAGTTTCCGTACATGGCCAGCAGCTGCCACGGCGGTAGCACATTCGATCCCATCGCAAAGCCATGCTGCAGCCGAAACATAGGTGATATGCTGAAGAACTTTTGTAGATCACATCGTAGACCAGAGAACATATGATTCGTCAAAAGAACATCGCGTTGCACCTCGGCCGCTATTCTTTCTACGGAGCCTGGGTTCGACAGTCCCATCAGTTTTCGTCGCTCCGAGAGGTTCAGGTATGTGTCGTTGACGATGTTTGATATCGCATTGTCCGTCAAGAAGGAGAAGACGCCCCCAGAGTTGGGCTCGTCAAAGGTTACAACTGGTGCTTGAGGCGCTGCGGCCGGGATTGGCACTGCCACGGGGACGGTAGCCATCTTCAGGAGGTGTCGCAGATGGACAGTGGAGCTTATCGAGTGCTGTACAGCAAGACCATATGTCGAGCTACCTCAGTGACCGAGACAAATTACAACAGAGATGAAGCGAAACAAGGAAGATCGAGAAGAGGCTGATGGTTGTGCTGTGAGTTATCGTATGCGCGAGCTTGCTTCCCAAAAATCGTGTCTCCAGCACTCTCGGTCATCGAGTCACGTGTAGCTACGGTCCTCCGATGCACCCAGTTCCGCCAACACGTGCAAACGTTGGACCATCTTATCGTGTCCACCGACCGAGCCAAGGTTGCGGAGATCTGATGGGCGAAAGGTTCGGGAAGGCCAGGCCGGGATGAATCGTGCAACAAACGTAAGACGATTGGGATGTTTTGTTCGTGCTTTCTTATCGGTAGTTGACATGATGCTTTCCTCAAGTACCTAAGTATCCTTGATGATTCTTTGCAATTACATATACATAGGATAACACCACCACAACCTGGATAAGATCACTTCAGACGATCCATCCTGCTGCTATCACTATAGACTGGCATCAACACGGTCTCGTTCAAAATCGTAGGAGAAAGAGCTATCCTTGCGAGTTGGTAATCGTACCTGCCTCTAGCACCAAGGTTACGTAATTTCCACGAGCGACTGCTATCCGCCTCAGAGTCGCATGAAGGTACTAAAGTCCATATCATGGATACATTGCTGACGGCCGATGCCGCTCTGCACTCCCCGCGCTACAGACGAAAATCGAGTACACTGGAGGATGCCATACACGATCTTCCCGAAAAGGCCGAGCTTGCTCCAGCACAGCTCTATAGTACAGAGTCTGGTCGTCTGTTTCATGCCGGTCGAATAGTGATCGCAACCGTTGGGCTTCCAGCACGAGGCAAGACCCACGTTTCAGTTGCCTTGGCAAGGTATCTCAGATGGCTCGGTGTCAAGACACGGATCTTTCATCTTGGCGACTACCGCAGAGCGCTCGTTGGAAATGGAAAGGATGTCCCTGACGATTATTTCTTCGTTAATGCGTCTGCAAGTTCCGTTCTGTTGAGACAAAAGATTCTTAAGAAGTGTCGAGAAGATATCTACGACTTCCTCAACCATGAAAACGGCCAGATAGCAATCTACGACGCGGTCAACCCGTTGACTGCAGGTCGAAGATCGCTTGCTAAGGAGTTTGCAAAACACGATATCAAATGTTTGTTCATCGAGTCTTATTGCGATGACGAAAGAATCATCGAGGAAAATGTACGGAGTGTGAAAATATCCTCTCCCGACTACCAAGGATGGTCCGAGGACGATGCAGTCAAGCACTACCTCAATCGAATGTCTGCCAAAATTCCACATTTCGAGTCGATGGAAGAGTCGGACCTGGACTGGATCAAGATGATCAATGCTGGCGAGAGGTTGATCATCAATAACAGGAGCTTTGGGTACTTGTCGCATCGAATTGTGTTCTACCTGTTGAACTTGCACATCAAATCCCGGCATACCTACTTCGCGCGAGCAGGTGTAACACTTGAGGAAGAATCATACAAGGCAGATGCTAGTCTCTCGCCGCAAGGGGTCGATTACGCCAAGAAGATGACAGAAACTGTGATGAAGCATCGAGAGGCAGAGATGCAGGCAATCAAGGGGAAAGGCGGCCCAGAAACACAACTGAAACCACTAATCGTATGGACATCCACAAGGAGGAGGACAGTGGAAACATCAACCTTTCTATCAGCTCGTGGCTTTCAAGTACGACAGCGGTCTCAGATGAGTCAGATGAACCCTGGGGTCTGCGAGAAGAAGTCTGAACGGAGAATCCGAAATGATTATCCTGACGAGGTTGAGAAGCACGACTTGGATCCGTATCACCACCGATATCCAAGAGCCGAGGTACGTCTCAAACAAGTTCACACAATGGGTGGTCTGCTAATCGTGCCCACAGTCCTACCACGACGTCGCAGTTCGCCTCGAACCAATCATCCTCGAACTAGAACGCGAACAGAATGACCTTCTAATCATAGCCCACGAATCAGTCCTGCGGGTGCTGTACGGCTACCTCATGGCTTGCAACGCAGCTGATATCCCCTTTCTCTCTTTCCCACGGGACGAAATCATCGAGGTAAGCACTATGCTAATCTGTTCTCTTTGTGACTTGCTCAGCCCCTAACTTGTTCAGATCATCCCGGCTTCCTACAATAATGAAGCCAAGCGCATCAAGATTCCAGACCTCCCACCAGAGATCATACCCGCCTCCCCAGAAGGCCCGAAGTCAGCAGCTCCGCCTAGTGGCTGGGCAACGCCAGTACCAGGACTTGGCAGCGGCATGATGAGTCCGCAGGGAGATGCAAACGGTGCCGCTACGCCCACGGGTATCAAGACGCCACCTGAGCAGGATTCGGCGAATGACATATCAATAAGGATCCATGATGTTGTGTAGAGCGTTCTGCTACCGCTGAGAGACGGTAGGATGCGGTTGACGGATGGTAGTCTCCAGGGGCGATGCTGTCAGCTTCGCGTTTCGGCGAACCATCGAGACCCTGAATGTGCTCGTGGTACAGTATGTCGAGTAAGCTCGTTAGATAAGTCGTTCCCCTAGTCAATGCCGTTAAGTGTCGAAAAAACGCTATGCTTGCCCTCATCCACCATGCAAAGTCGACACGAACAGTACATTGTCTCCGTCCTTAAGCTCGTATTTATCTTCCCCTTCGAGCTCCCAATCTGCTTCGTTGATCAGGACTAGAATACCTGGTCGGCTGCATCGCCGTTAGCACTGCACTGCCGAGTGATCCTGCCACGACATGCCATACCGCAGCACGAAAGAAATCCCTGGGCCTTGACTTACATATTCTCATCAAGCACGAATAGTTCCTTCCTCGTATCTTTCATTAGGTTTTCGCAGAGCCACGGTATCAGCTCTCCGATTGTGGCGTTCTGGCCTTGAGGAGTCTTGGATGGCAGCTTGACGTGGTGAGACGAGATGTTGTCAAAAAGCATTTCTAGGCCGCCGGTGAATTCGACTGTTATGGCGATTGTCGGGGTTGAGGTCGTGTCTGCTGGCTCGCCCATGTTGGCGGTGCGGTGCGTGGTATTGTGAAGGTGGAGAGAGTCGTAGATTCTAGTCGCTGATTTTATTGGATAGTGAGCAGGTTTCTGTAGCGATAACGTGGATATGTACTAAAGGTGCTGGTTGAGGTGAGAAGTGTATATAGGTAGGTTATCTTTCGAATGTGACCTCGGAAACGCTTGGAAAATGTTGAAAGTAATTTACGGGTCTTTACAGCTGCTCGTCAAGGGCAAAGATTCCATTTCCAAGGGTTTTCGGTAGCATGTGCCTGTGGAATCGTCACCTGCAGTTCACCTTTGCCATAAACCCTTTACCAGTACTAGTTGTCATTACACAGTTGAGGTTACCCAAGGGCATCCCACTCATTGGGATAAGCATTGGTAACATTGGGAATCTTCTACACAAGTAGTCGCTGAATGTTCGATGACTTTTATTCGTGGTTGTCGACTCAACTGGTATACATCAACAGCGTACGCGTTGCTTGCGACGCACATGTAGAACGGATCAGAAGTAAAAACTACGGCACTCCAATGTAGCATGACGGATATTTCTGAATACTGGTACTAAGCGCATAGATATATGCATCACTACCTCAGTATGTGCTAGTGACTTGACAGTCGCTGCTCTAGAAGCTGGTACGGATGGACTGGTAACTCTCAAGAGAAGATGAAGGGATCACACCATTTCATTCAAGTGACGGCGTCATGGCTTCGAAAGTCGTCTCTGTCCGGTCGCTACCATGACAGTTTCCTCCCATTGCCAGCAATAAACTCCATTCTTGGTGTCAATCCTCCCTCAGTCTTGCTCAGCCGCCATGGTTGATCGTCTGCAGACAGGCAAATGTTTGGTCACGACTATGCCGATGTTGAAACGTGCATTCCTGTTGTAGGAGACCGGAGTTTCCTCTCGACTTGTCCAGATTCCTATGTTTTCTTCTTATTGTTGTTGTTGGCTCTTCTGAAGTCTGCACCGATTAGCACGGGTCTCTGTCTTACCTTAACCTGCCCAAAGGTGGTGCCTGTTGGGGCTACTACTTGTTGATGCGTAAAGGTTACGGAACAGGACTCCCATAGATTTGACTGCATGGCGCCAGTAGGTCATTGAAGCATTGTTGGGAGTTGGTCCATCGGAATTGAGGATGAACGTGAGCCGACTCGAAACTCTGGCGCATTTGTTTAGGCGGCTGACACGTTTTGTCGCACAGGCCGCGCTCATCCCGAGGATACAGCACATGGCCGGGCTGACCTCGTTCCTTGCACGCAAGTTGACGTGTCGTCGTGACCGGTGTCACCCTTGTCAGTGACAACGCAGTATTACCGTCGCAGATTCGGCGCAGGTATGGCTACTTGAGGATAGTCGCCCACGTGAGGCACAGTGAAGGTCGCACGACAAACTGAGGCCCAGCATCTTGCAGAAAGGAGGCCGATAAGAGAAGAAGTGTTGCACAATGGCACGGCGGTAGGGGCAGTAGTCGTTCGGGAGAAGGCATAGTCTTGCTGATACAATCTAAGGCTTTTCAAGCTGTGCTTGTGCAAAGCACGACTCTCTAATCACAAGATATACCAAGAGTGACTGTCTCGAGGTCCCGCGTATACACAATCATAGGTGGTGTTCCTGAAGATGGCAGAAAGAACCGTCGATGCGAGTGGACACCTCAAACATTAATGTCGTGCAGCTATCGTCACAACTTGTCGAGTACTCGTGCAGTCGCAGCGTGTCAAGTGACAGCACTAAGCTGGACATGATGTACACAGACTCGAGGCATGCCACTAAGGATCTGAGATGGGACATGAAAAGATGCCTGGTGCCAGGTGTGTTGGTGTTGCGGCCGCGCCTCGCCTATACTGCAAACACCCATCCACTTAAATCCATGCAAGTGCGCCTTAGTGCCTGTGCAGCCGGCTGGAAAGGGTACTGCTTGTGCGTCGTTACCGGCATTGTAAAAAGATCTGAGATGAGGTTCGCCAAGTGTTTGTATATCCCTCAATTGCATGCAGTAGCTGCAGATGGCCACAAGCGAGGATCCCTCGTTTTCATTTAGAGGCTACCTAAGCATGCGTGGACGCTGGCTGGACCAAGAAGCAAAGTACGTTTGCAAAGGTGGTCATTCTGTTGGAGCCGACGAAGCGATGAACATCAATCACGAAGAACTTTTCTCCGTCATGACTGGCACCCGTAGATCCATTTAGACCACGAGCAGCACGACGCTCGAGCATGCCTTTCGAAGCTTCAAGTCAGTGGACGCGTTGTCCGAGCACTTGAGGCAGACGGTACTCTTTGAATCTCGTGCGACACAAAGACAACAACATGCTATACAGAGGTACGTCTCGATGCAGTAAGATGTCACTAGCCCATGTCCAAAAGCAAGCTTGTCGTTGAAGGGAGGCCGGGCCGCCACGAAGGTTCAATATTTCTCGTTCTCAACGACTTTACATCCGACCGAACTGAGATGTGCCAGACAGATTGCAGCAATTTTGCGCCTCGAACAGTCTTCGGGCTGGGGGCTGGCAGCGGAAACACTATGCGGCCGGCGCCATGGTTTGCGAAATTGGATGAACGAGGTTAGCAGCTTCGGCATGAACCATAGTGAGGAGGATTCTAAGTGGCCAAGTGCCGTCATGAGATGACACTGTGGCGGGTTCCGCCCCATATCCTGCACATCATACTGGTTGATTAGGCAATTTCCCGCTCGTCAGGTGGTCGAGCCATTTCACCATTATGCACGAGTTTATGACCATCGCTCGTACTGACTCTGACGAGAGCGCAGCAGTACCATCCACAATACTTGTAATCGCGTGCCTGGGCCGCGTTGATCGGCTGCAGTAACGCGCCCGAGATGGCTGCTGCTTGTGTGTTAGCCACGGCTACCGGTATTTCGCGTGGCAAGTCAAGCAATTTGATTCCCTAAAAGCACGGCCGGTGGATCTTGACGCCCTACCTAGAGGTTAAAGCTACTGTAGCTCGTCTTGGGCTATCCACTACTGGCAGTCCAAAGCGTGCGAACATGTGCTTCAATAGCAGTTGGTATGACGTTCTAACGAATTAAGCTCCTCTCGCTTCACAGTCGCTGAGATCCATTATCAATCTTGCAATCCACATTCGCTCTTGAGGGCAAGAGGAGTGCGTTCATAGTGGCATGGAGTGCTGCAGTGCTTGAAGAATCCTGGGTGGTAGAAGCCGGTTGATGTCAGATGCTGGGTCCGAAATGATGGGACGAAAACTACGATTGGGTGATGCAAGCAGTCGCAATCTGGCATAGGATACAGCTCCAATTCTGGGGGCCATGATTGGCCTCCAGTGGATCGGTCGGTATTTCATTCTCTGTCAGATGACTACACCCCCTGGTCCAACTGTTCGCTGAAGGCCCAGTACTCGTAGGCCTCGCTGCTTGGAGGATTCATGCACACAGCCAACGTGGCATAGCGTAGGGACTCGTTGCTCATCCCCCTCATGTCAGGCGGCGACGAGGTGACCGTGCACAGCCTGCGTACTATGTAGGCAGATGTCCCGAGTTGCACGCTCGAGCGGTGGGCGCGTCATGCGCGGCGAGACGGTTGCTGCTGTTCAGGTCAGGAAGCATCGCAGTGTCAACATTTGTTTATGACGAAAAGGCGCATGAAAGCGAAGTAGTATCGTTCGTCAAGTACGGAGCACGGAGCACGGGACATGAACTTGAAGTTGTCGACGGAAGGAGTACTGGGCCTGACGACATCGACGCATGGGTAAGTATAGACACTCCTCCAAGAATCTTCCTACATCGCCGAGGGTATACAAGGCACGTAAGTAAAGACAGACGCAGAGGCAGCTGTGGGTGATATGTAACCTGTTTACGAATAGCTGTGAGATATGCGTAGAGTGTGGTGCCGTTGTGCCCTGGGCTGCGGGCCATGGGGTTGAAGCCAATTTTAAGCGGCCCTCAGGTCATTTATGCCACTCCCACCTGTGCCCGAATCAGCCAGTCATCACCCTACTCGTACTATTCATAACCAGCCTCACTTTCAATATTGCTCCTCTCTGGCACGTACTTTTGACAGCCATCATCTCTCTTCCTGTCATCGACCTACGACCTTCACGTTGACACGGCTTCACGCGCGCCCAAGGGTGCTCTACAGCCGCTGATCTTGTCACCACCTGACCTCAAACGCTAAACCTGCCCCCGCTTCCTGCTTCGTCGTCCGCATTACCTCTGCGGCTGCCTCACCCTCCTGCACAGCACTCCTTCAATTTCATTCCTTTACTTCGGCGAGGCCCTGCATTCGAACATTGTCAGACGCATCGTTGCAACTCGCCTATCACTCCTTACCGAATCTCAACAATCTGGCGTCAGCGCTGTGTCGAGTCCGGCTGCTCACTGCTCTGGTGGCTTCTGTCGCGGAACCGTGGACCCAATAGTATTTTGACGAGAAAGAAATGTCACAAAACCGTCCCGGTGGTCCGTTCTCAGGCTTGCGAATGGGTGGTAAGTGATGTTCAAGTCGCAGGGATCTCCCATGCCTGCAGGAGACATGAGCACGTGCGCTGACCTGTCGTGCAGAAGTCGTTCGTGAAAAGGTCCAAGATGGCCTGACTGGGGAGCAGCGGGAGTTACAATACACTCAGTGTAAGATTGTGGGCAATGGCTCTTTTGGTGTGGTATTCCAGACGAAACTCTCCCCAAGCGGAGAAGACGCGGCGATCAAGAGGGTACTGCAAGACAAGCGGTTCAAGGCAAGCACGGTAACACCACCATACATGACCAAGCTGACTCGTGTGTCCAGAACCGTGAACTTCAGATCATGCGAATCGTGCGACACCCCAATATTGTAGAGCTCAAGGCTTTCTACTATTCGAATGGCGACAGGGTATGCATATCGGCGAGAGAAGGAGAAACATCGCTGACCGAGTTGCAGAAAGATGAGGTCTACCTCAACCTTGTCCTCGAGTTCGTTCCCGAGACTGTCTATCGAGCGTCGCGCTATTTCAACAAGATGAAGACGACCATGCCCATCCTCGAGGTCAAGCTGTACATCTACCAGCTGTTTCGATCGCTGGCCTACATCCACTCGCAGGGAATCTGTCACAGAGACATCAAGCCCCAGAACCTGTTACTTGATCCAGCAAGCGGTATCCTCAAATTGTGTGACTTTGGAAGTGCAAAGATATTGATTGAAGCCGAGCCTAATGTTTCGTACATTTGCTCTCGATACTACCGTGCTCCAGAACTGATTTTTGGGGCCACCAACTACACCACCAAAATTGGTATGTGCAGTTCACCTCCTAGCTTGGCCGTGTGCTGACAATGACTTGCAGATGTGTGGTCTACGGGATGCGTCATGGCCGAATTGATGCTTGGTCAACCGCTCTTCCCGGGTGAGTCGGGTATTGACCAGCTTGTCGAGATCATCAAAGTACTGGGCACTCCAACGAGGGATCAGATACGAACCATGAACCCGAACTACATGGAGCACAAATTTCCTCAAATCAAGCCACATCCATTCAACAAAGTATTCCGCAAAGCGTCGCCTGAGGCCATTGAGCTTATCTCGGCGCTTCTGGAGTACACGCCAACTCAAAGACTGTCGGCCATCGAAGCTATGTGCCAACCGTTCTTCGACGAGCTTCGAGATCCTTCGACACGTCTTCCCGATTCGAGACATGCTGGTGGTGCTTCACGGGACCTCCCGGCGCTTTTCAACTTCACTCGCCACGGTAAGCCGGCTTGAGATAATTGAGTGTGCCCTATTGCTAATGCACGGCAGAATTGTCCATTGCTCCACACTTGAACGAGAAACTCGTGCCTGCCCATGTTCGTCCTACGCTAAAAGCACAAGGCCTCGACATCGAAAACTTCACGCCATTGACGAAGGACGAGATGATAGCACGCCTGGATTGATCGGGCGACGGCTAGGATTACTTTATGACGCAACGATGTTCGAATATTGTCAGCACTTCTGTCCAGATCCGCAGCGCGCGCACCACATTTTTGCAGGTGTGAATTACACTCATGTACCATGCTGGACTCACATCCTCAGCAGGGTGCATGTCAAAATTGCTTAGAATGGCTTGGGTGTTGAAGATGGTCTTCGTTCCGGCTGAATGATGGGAGGCGTCCGGCGAGGAGCTCCAAAGGTGGATCTCCAAAGTCTGCGGATACACGACAACAGTCATAGTTGGAGTGTGTGAAGGAGAAGGATCGAAGGAAGGAAGACATTGTGCTTGCAGGAGCAGACCGAGTCGAATTTCTGACTATCTTCGACGAGGAAGGGTTGACGGCGTACTTTGTCCTACAGTCTGAGCAGCCTCCCTGGAACACGCTTTGAAGGACTTGACGAGCACGATTACGAAGGATACCCTGATACCGTGCAGCTTGCTCCTAAGCATGATATACCATGCAGAATATGCAAACATCACTTTGGGAGCATCTTACTTTCTGCATAGATGCCGTTGGCGTTATCACAATAGACGGTTGTGTTCGGCACCCGTTCGTTCACCAGCCCATTTGCTTGGCCTAGACGAATTTCATGTGCTTGGCATCCCTTTCTGGGTGTTCATCTCTGACTGCACGGAGAGTATGCATGCTCAAGACGTCACGTATTGATCGACGTAAGAAACTCGAGGCCTGCCAGCTCAACTCCTGTAACTCAAAAGACTGCGTAAGTCTGTTCCAGGTCAATGTTCATGACTGACAACAAGCTGGTCTATCCTTGGTCTTCAATGATGTAATAGAACACTGTGCCGCGACTTGTTGCATCCAGTCCCTCCTCGTAGCACCACCAAACGATTGTTCTGTTAGGACGTGATGTCCTGGAACGATGCGCGGACAGTATAACTCAAAGCGCAGTGATATCTTGGGACGACGGACACCAGATGTGCCGACCCTAAAGCCTCACCGCCATTGTCACGACAAGGGCTTGTTCACTGTGTTTGCCGCACATGTGGCGAGTCTTGAGAGATACCTGCTTTCGCGAAAGCCGGATCTCAGGGGACATGGATCTTGCACAAGCCCTACTGGACGAAGACATCGTTTTATGACCAGGTCAGATACTCTTTAGCCTCGCGACATAGTGACCTCCAACGTGTTGGAGAGGTAGTTTGACAGCGAGATTGAACACAACTTAGACTAACGCATGGCAGCACGGTTCAGCAAATACATCGACCACTTCGAATAGTTATTGGCTCATCGCTATCAGTAATGCAAAGACTTACCTTAGTCTTGTGGCGCGACTGCCTTCGGAACAGGCGATAAGTGGACTCGTTGACGCTCACTTCTCAGCCGAGAACTGGTCTTTCCCTGTGCTCGACGAGAACCGTTTCCGCAACATGCAACGGCAATTCCAAAAGCACGTCAAGAACAAGACCTCGTCAGATAATGCCATACACCTGCCTGCCGATCTGACTATATTCCCAGCACTACTATTCTCCGTCCTATCTGTAAAGCTTCAGTTCACCACACCGGACAGTGAGCAAGCACGTGCTTTGGACCTTTGCACTCTGACGGACGCAACTGGACCTCACAATGGTACCTCGACACCGGAGAGGAGATCATCGAGCTCTCCAAATGGCAGAAGCCAACAACAGTTTCTATCGAGTTCCATCTCATGGAGATGGCCTGACTCGAGAGCTGTGGAGCCGTGGACGCGGTGATGCATGATAGCAGAGTATGGGTGGTACATTAAGGCAAGCACAAGAGATAGATCTTCACTAGGTGCAAGATGATGTTATACAACATCCTAGCGTCGATGTTGGGCACACCCTCGAACGACTTTGGGAACTTGAGCATCGAAAACGTTTGTGGCCAAAGATATTCATCATGGACAGCCACATGACAGTCGCGCTTGGGAGGCCTAGACGTATCCATCGCGAAGACTGCAATACTCCAGCACCGCTAGACTGCGACTACCCTCGCGAGCCTTCACAAACAGTACGGATGAGCACCAAGCACGATCAGGACCCACCAAACGCCTTATCACATGTCATGTTTTCGATCGCCCTTGGCCACGATATTACGACCTAATGTCGATGCGAGCCTCGAAGCTTGACTTGAAGGACTACAATAGGGTTCGAAATCTACGCAACGACATCGAGTCTTTGTTGGCCGAGCTACCACCTGCGTTACGACCAGCATTCCCAGAAACAACCTGGGATTGCTAGAAATCGCAATTGCCTGCTGTCCGGTCTGCGTTTGCTCACTACAGCGAATATTTTCGTGCTGGCTTTGCATCACCCCTATTTGTCAACTCATGTTGCAAGTCGACATGCTGCAATAGAAGCTGCACTCACAATCTTGCAAGCGCAACAAGCACTCTTCGTGATCGTACCGCAAGCATAACACAAGCTGTACGGCTACTCTTTCTATACCATCGACGCTGGCGTTTTCTTGGCCTCAAACTTTTTGAAGTATTGGACCCTCGACATAGAAACAACTACGAAAGTTTTGCAAGCGTTGCAGCAATCTAGCACACGTCTCTGCTGTATGAAGCAGACAAGTCCAATTGCGAAGACAGGGGAGATGGTGCTTCGACGGTGCTGTAGCATCATCGAGGCGCATGTTCCATTACCTAGCTAGCGCACCAAGTCACAACTATGAGGGGATCGCGCCGCAAGCCATGGATCTCGAGGCTATGGACTTTCTGCAAGAATTTGGTACGCAAATGCCTGACCAGGCAACCCGAGAGCTGATGTCTTTGTTGGCCGAGCCATCTACCGCGATGGATCTAGCGGCAGCTGCGGCGTTGCCGAATCAACCGTTCTATCACGAAACCGACATGCTTACGTTCGATGCGTCAATCACGGAAGACTTTCTACCGTCGAACTCCACGACAGAGAGTATGGGACAGTGGCGGATCTGATAAGGGTGGCTTACCCTGACATCCTACAAAAACCATGTCAAAGATATACGAGGAAGACTATGAAAGACGACCTGAGCGCAGAAATGCTTTGAGAGTAGCTAAACAATGACACCTACATGAACTACGAGAGCTCCATGAGTTCTCGCCACAGCCCGTTCGCAGCAAACACACCATCTGGATTGACATCTCCTTGTACCCTTCCCAATCTTGACAGATCCCCCTCCCCGTACCCAGAAATATCTCATCTGCCATTCCAACAGCCGCACAGTCGACGTACAAATACGAATGTATCATGCCTGCTCTTCTCGCAGCAGGCCTCACCATTTCCACAACATTTCTTGTTGGCGTGATTACCACAAGATCGTCATAGGCATTTGACTATTCAGTCGTGACTAGAATCAGGAAAAGTGGTTGGTCAAGGTCAAATTCTAATCGCATTTTCGCCACGACGCTTCATGAACTGGACAGCATTGGTCATTAGTGGGTAGCAGATGAAGTTTGGTGCAAGACCTGTAACGGAAGTGACTGCAGAAACTTCCTCGCGGGAGATCTGAAGGCCTTTCAAAGGCACTTTCGGGACGGTAGGATGCTAAGCGTGTCGAACCGGTGTCTTAAGTATCTCTACTAGCGGCGAAACCAAAGCCCCAAGGTGCTCGCGTATGTACCTGGATGTGTCCGACTGTCGGTGATTGCTGTCAAAAACGCCAATGTCGCATTTCTTGTACTTTTGCTCAAGGTTGAAACTCGCCGTGTTGGACGACTGCAAGAGGACCGACGAGAAATACACTGGAGGTAGGTTTCATCGTGTCAGTGAGTGGAAAGGGTTGGTCAACGAGTATCGTTCACGGTCGTTCAGATTACGAGAACTGAGAAAGCGTGCTTGTTCTATACGATGCGTGTCAAAGCGGTGGCAGACTGGCTGGGTATCTGCGTTGCTCTACTGATCATAAGAGGCGGAGCGCTGTAGACCATCCGGGGCCTCGATGAGCTTAAGGCGCGTTGGGCGCAAGCCGACATCACTGAAAGCTCTTAGCAGCTACAGGTGATCAAGTCAATGGGACGGAAAGAAAGGGCAGATGCCGGTGTAGACCCACGAGCTCACGTCCGAGCTCATTACCGGCGGGCAAGGGATGGCCTTCTAGCCTATAGCTTTGACCTCAGCAAATGCAGTAGGTACCTTAGGAAGTCTCAGATCAACTTCGCAATTAATGCCACGCTCCGAGCCGAAGTTCACCCTCGGCCGATGGCAAGACACGGGGTAAACGACGTCTCGTGGTGCCAATACCCAGCCGTAACGCTAGAGTCGTCATTCTGCGTGCTGCGCGTTTCTCCAGATTGACGCGACGGTACGTACTCAATAGTTTTCGTATCCACAACAGCAGGTGTAGCAAGTGTCGACAGTCCAGGATACCCCTCGACTATCGCAGGAGCTACTGGATTACATCAACTCCTCAGATCTCTTTTCTGCAATTTCCACGATTCTCAGCCTTGAGACATAATGGCCGATTCAGGTTTTCGGCCTCGACGAGGGGGAGGAGGAGGAGGTTTCAATAACAGGAAGAGAAGATTTAGAGGTATGCGCAGGCTATGAGAGTTCTAGACTTCCCAGCAATTGCTGACCTTCATGATAGATGATGACGACGCGAACGACGGCGGTGGGCGATACCAACGACGAAGGTACGAAGAGCCGCCGGCGATCAAGCTACGCAAGCAGGTGGTCAGCATCGCAGAAGCTCCTCACCGAAGAGTCGACGAGGACATCATGAACAGTGCAAAGACAATAGCCGAAAACTACTTCGACACCGACCTGACCAATACTTTCCTCGACATCGCCGTCTCGCTTACCCTGGAGCAACCACTCAAAATCCCATTCATCGCCGCCATCGTGCTGCAGACCAACACGCAGAAGCCAGAGTTCACCGAAGAAGTGCTGAAGAAGCTCGGAGACGCCTTGCAGCAGAACATCAACCAAGGCTGTTGGAGGGAGGTCAAGCTCCTGCTGCGCTTCCTGGCATGTCTGCAGGCTCTGTTTATGGGCGACGGCGTCTTCCCCTTCCTGGAAGAGCTCTTCACTCGTGCTGCAGAACTGCAGACTGCCTCCAACGAGGACGTAAGTTGCAGCAGATCCCCTGCTACCTCAGGCTGCTAACACACATACAGGCTCTGGGTCTCGAACTGGTCAAAATCATCCTTTTCACCATTGCCTACACCATGGCTTCTTCAGCCACGGAATGCGAGGCACAAGCAGCGTCCCTACTAGATCAGACTTCCATCATTGCCTCGGGCCCGCCCCACGTTCTTGAGAACCTCGTCGACCCTTATCCATCCTTCGAGCAAGGCGCTCCTCCCAGTCACGAAAGCGTGCTCTCACTATTACAGAAACACATGGAAGAAGAGAAAAAGAACAACTGGGAACTGCCATGTCTGCCCCGACCGTGGAAGAGCTCGCAACCTGCCGGCGAAGAAGACTTGCTTGCATCAGCTCAGAAGCATCCATTTCCCACCCTAGACCTGCCGGCCACCCTCCAGATCGGTCCTAAGCAAATCTTCCCCGAGGTTTACTTCTCAGTGTACGCAGATCAGGACATTAACACCGTCCCGGCTGCATCCGATTCTAGCGCCTTACTTATCCGCGATGCTCTAACCGACGCCATCAACGTTCTGCACATCAACAGGTTCATTGCAGGCAAGGTATTGATCGATATGGACTGCTACTTTGCCCAAGACACGTTCGTCAAGAGAGCAACTGCTTTTGACAAGATAAGAGACTTGGCTGGAGAGAAAAACACCTGGAAGCCCGAGGATGTGATCGTGGATGCAACATTCTCCCAGTTGTTGCAGCTTCCTACTCCAGAACACAAACCCGTCTTCTACCATTCCGTCTTGACCGAGGCTTGTAAGGTCGCTCCCGCAGCTGTTGCCCCTAGTCTTGGTAGAGCTATCCGGTACCTCTACCGCAATGTTGATAGGATGGACCTCGAAATCAGCCAGCGCTTCCTCGACTGGTTCTCTCACCATCTGAGCAACTTTGGCTTCACCTGGAAATGGACAGAGTGGGTAGACGACGTCGACCTTCAGGATGTTCAGCCCAAGAAGGCATTCATCCTTGATGCTCTTGACAAAGAGATCCGTCTCAGTTTCGCTCAGCGTATCAAAGGTGTTTTGCCGGAACCATACCAAGCCCTGATCGCACCGGAGAAGGAGAAAGACTCGCCTGACTTCAAATACGATGACCCTTCCACTCCCTTCGCTGAGCAAGCGAAAGAGCTTATGTCTAAGATACGACAGAAAGCGCCTGATGACGAGGTTGCACTCGTGCTCTCAGGAATTGAGCAAGAAGCTGCAACCTCGGGCTTGTCGAATCCGAAGGTCATCTCAACTGACGCTTACGTGACCTCCATCTGTTTTATAGGTTCTAAATCTCTGTCTCACGTCCTCGCTGTCATCGAGAGGTCCCGAGACAGGCTTACAAGTCTTGCCAACGAATCTCCCGAGTTGCGCAAACAAATCGTCAGTTCTGTCCTTGACTTCTGGAAGCATCAGGTTGGAACTGGTGTCTGCCTGATTGACAAGCTGCTGAACTATGGCATTGTTACGCCGCATTCAGTCGTGGAGTGGGCATTGGTTGACAATGTTGATCGGGGTACGCTGCTCACGAGGAATTGGTGCTACGAACTCATCACCAAGACAACCAGCAAGGTTGTTTATCGGGTCAAGCAGGTCGTTACGAAAATGAGAGATCCAAGACTTACTGAAGAAGAACGTACTACTCTGCGAGCTGCACTCGACAAGGAGATGGCTGATATGAAGAACTTGTTCTCTGCCATTGAAGACGCCGTCGCAAGTGTGGCGGCGGCACAAGAGGATGGTATGATAGAGAGCAGTGACGCGTTGCGTGCCGAACAGGAACCAGTGCTAAGAACGTGGGGCGCAAAGTGGCTGAGGGTCTTTAGGCGTAGATCTGCTGTTGAAGAGAGCTGGGTGAAGGAAGAATTAGGAAAACCACTTCCAGAACTGCCTGCTGAGCCTGGGCCGAAAGCTGACGACGCCAAAATGGAGGACGTGAAGCACACCAATGGTGCAGGTGACGGCGAGGAGAGAAGAGAAGGTGCAAGGGGCGAAGATGTGAACGACAACGTTGCTGATGGTATTGAGTAGAGTTGCTTGGGCGTCAATATCGTTGGGGGTTCGGCGAAGCTGGTCGATCAGTTGTCTCGATTCTGCCAGAATACTGGGTGTTCTTCTCGAGGGCGAATACGCTGTCCTACATGGATGCGAATGTATACATTGCGCGCGCTCACCACGCCATCGCATCCATTTCGCATTTGGCCCGAATTCTGTTGCTTGAGCATCTGGCAGGGGACAGCCAACTACACAATCTCTCACTAGGCTACTTTCAAGAATGAGAAATCATCCGCGAAAGAGGTGGCCGGGCAAAGGAGACTTTGGAAGCATCGCACCGAATGAATACCGAGAACGCAGGAGGATTTATCTGTATACTACCTACACAAGTTTTTCACATCGAGGCTCCTCATGTGGCACAGTCTCACGCTTTGTATTGATAGGTATTCAAGTCAGAATGGAAGGACTTCTGAGAACGTCGTGCGCTCTTGTGCCAAAGTTTATTATCCCTCATGTCCGCATCGTCACGGAAGCTGGGTAAGTTGTCACGGTTGCGTGTGCACCTGCCTGTGGCGGACGTTCGGTTAGGAGAGCGCTTGCCGTTCGTTCTCGCGCAGGCTCCGACTCCGACTCCTGCTCCTGCTCTGTGCTTTGAGGATTGGATCGCGGCGTGTGCTTACTCTGCTGCTTTGGGACCACCCTTGGCTTCCGTGGTCAAGTACCTGCGCTTTCGAGGAAGTGTGGCTGAGGGTGCAGTGTTCTTCTCCGACAGGGGCTTGTTCGTGTTTTCCTGGGGTGCCGCTGACACTCACCTGTTGGTGAATTGAGATTGACTTCAAAGCATGCAAGGGCTGTACAAAACGAAGCGAGCCATTGGTCCGTCGGCCACGTGGTTGGGAACAAAAGGTGGAGCAAAGGGGAGGATAATTGTATTCGCACCATATCTGCCGGTGAGAACGTGCAGGATGAGGCAACGGGGATTGTGGTTGGTAAGATAGTGCTCTGATACTCGAAATGCCACGGGTGTGCCCAACACACTTGAATGGTCCACGGTGGTCGACTCGCTATGTCAGGCGGGCATGTTTACCACAAGTTATTGAGCATAGCGATTCTCAACAGTTGAAGCTGGCGGAATGGGCGTGCTTCGAACTCTAGAAAGACTTATGTTGCCGGAACACAGATCGATCAGCTTGGATGCACCTTAGCAACTAGGAAGGCTAGAACCAGTAGTTTGACACGTAACTAATCAGAGAGAAGCATAATCAGCAGGAGGCAAAGAGGCAGAGCATGCAACGACAGGGAGACAGACGGCCTCATTGATCGCATAGTTCACTGAATAGTATGGCATCGCGGTCAAGATGTTGTAGCCTCAAAGTATCTGACAGAACATAGCGTTCCACAGATGCGCGAAGTGTTAAACCCGCAGTAGTGTGATGGAGCAATTTCAGAGGATTTCGCAATCGAAATGCTGCTGGCGCTCTTTCGCCAGCGCAGCCTGCGGTTTCAGCATTCCGTCCCTTTTGCGAGCGTGGTACCACAACCCCTGTTGTGGCTTTCCATAACTCATGCCCAATTCTTGCTTCGAGTCCTAGATACCTGGGAGTGCCGGCCTTAATGGTGCCGTGGGGATAACTTCCGTTGGGTAGCATTGCCACCACAAGCTAGAACTTTAGGCTGGTGGAAGTCTACTTTGCGCACGTAGCCTTATTGAAAGATTAACCTCGACCAACCTGAAGTCGCAAGTGGTGATGGTGTTACAATGGTGGTACCAGAGCAGAACAAGTGATCCATCCAAGCGCCGGACATGCCTCATTGCGAAGTAGTGTCGGGCGCCTTGGGCATGCTCAAGGACCTGGATTCTTTGGCTCTATGCTGCTCGGGATCACTGAAGTCGATAGTGAGGCCGTATGAAGTGACTGGTGGTGGTGGCGTTAGCTTCGAGCCAAGATCCTCACGAACAAAGATGGCTGTTCAAGGTGAATTTGAGCTCGTAAAGCGACTGGATGCCACTAGCCAGAATCCGCAAGCAAACGCTCTCCTGACAACCCTGACTTGGGTGCAACGCCGCGGATTGACTTGGAGATCGTACTGTCTGTGCCAACAAGCGCGGTGTAAGTTGCTTCATTCAACTAGCCCATGCCATATGGTACACCGAGTTGAAGTTGGTGCAACAAATCGAGCCGAAATCTAGCAGTGCGTTGTGATCAGCAGCTTTGCAGGTGGGGCGATCCACGGTCTGGTACAGCCAGTGCCGGCCAACAAGTTTGAAGAGAACTTGCTAGGATCTTGACGACTCTGAAAAGTTGTCTGATGTGATCGTCGTCGCTTTTGCAATGTAGAGCAGTGCTTGTAGTAATGATGAGCGAATCATGACGTTCATTTCCTCATGCCAAAATTCTGGAAGCCCGGCGGCAATGGAGGCGGACCACCAGCAGCTTGGGACATAGCAGGTGGTGGCCCCGCGAAGTTGGGTGGTTGAGGATATTGCTGTGGAGGTTGTTGGAAGCCAGCTGGTGGCACATTGAACCCCGGCGGCATGAAGCCCTGGGGTGGCCCTCCATACCCTGCATTTTGTGGCGGCGGTCGAGCAGGCAGGCCACTCGGGGGCGCTGCGAGAGGAGTGGTTGGTGGAGGAGGCGGTCTTGCTTGAGCTGGAGGGGGAACGTTCTGGTAGTTGCCGTTGGGCTGTCCAAAACCTGCAGGCATGTGTGGCATCCCTTGGGGCATGGCTTGGGGTGCGCCCATAGCAGGAAAGCCAGCAGGAGGAGCAATAGCTGTAGGGATAGTGGCCGGGGTCGGCTCGACACCATGGGCTTTTGCTTGAGCAGCCAACATTCGCTCTGCCTGGTCACCGTGCCTTTCGCCCTTGCCGTCTTTCTTGTAGGCATACTGTACGGAGACGTCTTTGTTCATCAGGTATTGACCGTTCATGTTTGCAATGGCGTCGTCTGAAGCGTCGAAGTTGGAGAAGGAAATGAAACCATATCCCTTGGACAGGTTCGACTCGTCTCGTGCAATCTTCGGAGGGGCGACCAGAGTGCCGAAGCGACTAAAGGTATCGTAGAGCGTGCGCTCATCAACCATAGGATCCAGGTTGCCGACGAAAAGCTCAGCCCCAACCTCAACTGATCGTTGCTTATCTGCGCTGGCCTTGTTGACTCGGATTTGCTTGCCATAGAGACGTATCTGTGACATGATCCGGGCGGCATACTCGGCGTCCTCTTCGGAGATGAATTCGACAAAGCCATATCCCTGGTGGGTTTGTGTCACTCGATCTTTGGGAAGATGAACGTTAACGATGCGGCCTGCTTGGAGGAAGAGCTCCCATACCAGAGCGTCTGAAACTCGTTCATCTAGGTTGCCGACATAGACTGTGCTGTCCTTGTCTTGCTCCCAGTGCTTTGCGCCCGACATTTTTAGCACTTTTGCGACAAACCGATATCTGGCAACTGACTAGAGACCTACCTAGGTGCAATGACTTGAGGCTACCAAATTCTGGCAGGGTACGCGTTGAAGTTTTGGGGAAGGTGCGGCGAGGAAATTTGGGAGGAAGTGACGACCAGGATCTCATCAGTCGCGCTTCCGTACAGCAACTAGTCAATCGCTCTCAAGCTTCCGATATCCCTCCATCGCATCAAAACACCCCTGTTCGAACACCCGTCAAGATGTTGCAATTGTCTGAAGAGTCGAAGGTAGGCCGCCGACTTGATCTCAGATCGTAGAGCACGAGCTGATTCCGAGCTACAGGAGCGCATTTCCAAGATCCTAGATATCACACGAGAGGTTGTACATTATGGCTATCTGCCCTTAATACTATACTTGGGTAAGCGCGACGGCATGCGACAGTCAGTGATGGCTCTGACTTGGTATCAAGGTTATTCTCGAAGCCAGCCCAAACCCGCGTTGATTAGGTATGAGCTGCGATGGCATTTCTTTCGCTTGTGCTGACCCTCACCAGCTTGATCTCCCCTTTCGCAAACTAGATACGAATCAACGTGCCTTAAGAGGGCAGTTCACACAGACGTGTGGGATAGCATGGTGAAGCAACAACAGTGTCACAGCAGCAGGCAGCAATTGGCTAAGAACGTGGCTCAATGATGCAGCAAAATGGACAATGCAGGCACAGAGAAGTCATCACGAGGTGATGGCGCTCATCGAAGCTCAAGTGCATACACTGCTCACTTCCTTCCCTATGAAGTGGTGTGCCCTGTCTCCCTTTCGCGAAGACAGAGTCACTGTACAATCATCTGACCGTGGCGAGAGGAGTGACAAGTGGAGGCCTTGTCTCAACAAACTGTATTATAGCGTTGTCCATCGGCAGAAGAGGCCATTATTTATTCGCTTCAAGCAAGTCTGAAGTCCACTCGACATTTCGTTTACCAACTTTGATTGTTCTTCCGTTGTTCATGCAGTCGTTACAGACTTATATTCTCCTCGGTATTCACTAGACAAAATGAAAGCCGTGGCTCCCAAAGAAGTGCATTTCTGTGTCACTGCTGGAAAGCTGAAATGGTGCCTTACGCTGACTTTTAAGCAAATGCGTTACCTATCTTAGGCAGACAAGAAAGCGATGTTATGCGTCATTAGCAAGCAGACAGCCTACTGAAGCCGCTGTCAGAAGTCTTGGCGCCTTTGGCTGCAATCCTTCCCATGACCTAGCAGCCTGACTTGCGCTCGTTTCACCGGCAATGAGATCGGGGGCGACAGAAATAGTAACCTCACCAAGGATCCGAACACTTTTCTCTGACTTGCAGAAGATGCATGTCGTACTGGAAGTCTACGAGTATATTGTGAATACACGGTAGTGCATCCGTATTTGACGGATATCTGCTTTGGCCTGGTACCGTGCACCTGCCCTATCACGGTCGTTGCCCCAAGCTTTGCAAGCCGGTGGGCCCCATCTAAATCTACGCCAGGTCCACCATGCGTGAGCTAGTACTAGATCTGAGTCCACTGGGGTGCGCGACCTACCATGACCGCCTCTTCGCTCGTCCACCTGGCCTGTTCGTGTCTCTCCTCTTCCAACTTTCAACTTGTCTCGGTTTACGATTACAATCATTGAAACCGAACTTTTACTGCCTTTGTCGCAACCCTAAGGTCTAAGTCCCAGCTAACCAATATCCTAGTGGCCATAGCAGCACCAGAGTTCCTTCTATACAGCACATGAGCTGCTGCTTGGTCGTGGCTCCGAGTTTCCCACTCAAACCCTACCCACCATACCACTAGTGGATTTTTCAAAGCTCGCAAGGCTCCAACCGCTGCTTTGCACTTCAACAATTCTTGCCTAACGTTCGCAACAACCCACATCTCGGTATACCGCAGCATGTTTTCCAACACTCAACATCGCGGCACGGTTGGCCAGCCTAACCTGGGGCCTGGCCAGCCTGCCCAAGGCCTTCAGCGGCTGAACGATATCTTTGACTCCCTGCGAGCCGAGTTCGAGAGCCAAGCCAGAGGCTCGGAGCAGACAGAGACCCAGGTTTCGCAACAAATACAAGAGATGGAATTGATCAGGAACAAGGTCTATCAGCTTGAACAGAACCAGTTGAAGTTGAAGCAAGATTACGAGGCAGAGATACGTATGCTGCGACACGAGCTCGAACTTCGCGGTGGTGCGCCCGTGCAAACACATCTGCCAGGCCCGCCGCAGCATGGAGGTCCCGCGCAAGCACCACCCCCCGCTCTCGGCCATGGTCAGGGTACCCTTTTCAGCGGCATTATGGCAAACCAAGGTCCCGGAGGTCCTGGCCTGGCGCCACCCCCTGATCAGCAGCCACCCCCCCAGCAGCACCCTCTTGCTCCTCCACCACCCAGTGGACAACCCCAGGGTCCAGCGCCGCCAAGCTCTTTCCCAGGCTATCAGCAAGGTCCGACTCTCAATGGCTACGGTCCTCAGGCACAGCCATCAACAAATTCGCCAGGTCCAAGCAAGCGCAATATCGCTAACCGCGGTCCCGGGCCAGCTACTCCTCAACAGCATCCAGGCCAGCCTCAACCAATGCCATACCAGGCCAATCCTGGAGCTTCGCCGCAAATCCCTCGTCCGACGCCGCCTGGCAGCGACATGCAAGTCGGACCCAGACACCAGATGCCACAGTATTCGCATCAGATCGGCAACGTGGGCAACCAACTAGCAGACCTAGACCATGAGCATTTGCCTGATAATCTCAAGCGAGTCGCTCCGGACTGGTTCGCCGTCTTCAACCCAAACGTCCCTCGAACGCTCGATGTGAGCCTGGTTCATAACCTCGTCCACGAATCGGTCGTTTGCTGCGTACGGTTTTCAGCCGATGGTAAATATGTTGCCACTGGCTGCAACCGCAGCGCTCAGATCTTCGATTCACAGCATGGTAAGAAGGTCTGTGAATTACTCGACGACACTGTAGTGGACAAAGACGACGATCTCTACATTCGTTCCGTGTGTTTCTCCCCCGACGGAAAGTTACTTGCCACCGGCGCTGAGGATCGGCGCATCCGCGTGTGGGATATCGAGACCCGCAAGATTAAATGCAGCTTCGACGGTCACGAGCAAGACATTTACAGTCTGGACTTCTCACGCAACGGGCGGCTGATCGCGTCTGGTTCAGGTGACAAAACTGTGCGATTGTGGGACATTGAGACTCGGGGCCAAATTATGGTTCTCTCAATTGAGGATGGTGTGACAACGGTCGCCATGTCCCCTAATGGACAATATGTCGCAGCTGGCTCACTCGACAAGAGCGTGCGTGTCTGGGATTGCTCTAGTGGCTATCTAATCGAGCGTCTAGAGGGCGGCCAGGGCCACAAAGATAGCGTGTACAGCGTGGCATTCTCGCCGTCGGGCCGTGAGCTGGTCTCAGGCAGTCTGGACAAGACAATCAAGATGTGGGAGCTCACCCCACAAAGGGGCTTGCTGCCAAACACCAATGCCTCGAGCACTGGCAAGTGCATCAGAACCTTCGAAGGACACAAGGTAAGTGGCCCCATGACAAATTGCCTTCCTCCAATGCTAACGCCCTTTAGGATTATGTGCTTAGCGTGTGCCTGACACCTGATGGCCAATGGGTCATGTCTGGTTCGAAGGATCGGGGCGTTCAATTTTGGGATCCAAACACAGGCAACGCTCAAATGATGCTTCAAGGCCACAAGAATTCGGTAATCTCGGTGGCTCCATGCCCCACTGGCCATCTCTTCGCCACTGGATCTGGAGACATGAAGGCACGTATATGGCAATATGGGCCTTATAGATGATCAAAAGGAATTCAGTATGTACAGTAGAGGTGATCTGCGCGTTCGATGTCGTGCAGGAGGTCATGCAGGTACATACATGAGAGGGTCCTCAACGGGGCTGAAACAAATTGGCAAACGGTGTCTTTGCTTTATCTACGCTTTGGCGCGAACTCTCTGGACGTTGGCTGATTTCAATGGTGAAGCATCTGAAGACAGTAATGCACACCATCGATAGGGCGCGGGTGGAACGGGTAGACTGCAAATCGTTGGAGCTGGTGAAGCGTGCGAAACAAGAATCACGTCGCCTGGAGCCTGTGCTAGACACTGTTTGACCGAGGTCAATGCCATCGGCCTTGCACTAGCGCTATTCTGCGCCCTGATGGTGTTGCGTATACTAGGCCAAAAAGGTCATGTTACGTCTGTTCGCCAAGGTCATCATCACCGACTAGAATGTCACAGCCTAAGAGCTTCCCATTTTCACGCAGCTATAGCTTGACATGAATGTGTGCACCCGAGAACGGTTGACCGTTTTACTGCGAGGGAATGATATCAGAAGCATTAGCTATGCTTAGAAGGTGCTAACGGTCTTGGCTGTGGATCTATGTGCTATGGGGCACTTGGAGTACGATCGCAGACCACCTAACTATACAAGAGCGGAGGCTCTACAGTACATCAATGCAGGATAACCTTTGATGGCCCGACGGAACATGACAAACGTGTGGACTCATCGTATTTCTCAGATCCAGTACTGCTAGCTGCTCATCATGGCCAGGAGCCTCGCTCTACCTACTCTACACTTAGACGGGGTGGCCGCAAAAGCTTATTGATTTCACTGCTTCACCGAAAATCATGGACCCATCCGCTTCCGAAAAGATCTACCCATGGCACGTAATTGAGGCCATCCTTGTAGCCTCTGACAGACAGACAACCCAGGATCGATCTTGCCACGTTGTACGACTGCTAGGGACGAATGCGTGGAACGCAGGGTTTGCTGGTGGTCATCGAAACCCAAAAGAAGGACGAAATTTCACGCAAGCAGAAACGGTCTATGGGGTCTTTGGAAGCATTTGGTCAGTCTTTTCCTACCCGTTTCGGCCTAGCGTACTTTGCCTCTGCCTCCGCCGATCGGGGCTCGTGCAAACTCTGAGAGCTGCATCCTACTTGCACCCAGTAACAATCTCATCCTCAATCTCCGTGCTCGCATGCCCTGCCAACCAACCAGTGTTGTCCTCGCTTGACGCGGAGAGCTTGTCCAGCTTCCCTCATGAACACCCGCCGGAAGGTCGGTAACAAGCGAAGAGTTCGCTTATCACTCATCGCATCCACGGGACATCGTAGCTGACTGTCTTCATGACGCATCTTCTGGCCTATGCTCGCATACCATCTTGGTGTCAGATTGGCGGCTACTAATTACCGTCAAGGAAGATGTCGCTAATGGTCTTAGTGCGAGGTACTCACGTTCACGCTATTTGCAATGCACGCTTGACGTGAGCGATGGGCTAGTCCTCCCTGCAGCTCAACGTTCGAGGCAGTAACGTGGTGGGTCGTAATATCGAGCAATATCCTGGTGGATCGTGCCGACACCCACATGGATCTAACGTTAACCCACACATATGCTTGCTACCAACCTGATGCGTACATCACCCTGGCAGGCCCCTTCAGTGGGCAACCCTATCTATATCCCCGCTGCCCATGACTAGAGTTCATATACAAGTCACGATTGTGTGTGCTCCGTTGAGTGTTCTCATCGCAGTATCCAATCCTCTCATCCTTACATCCACTTCAACGGCAGATCTCGAGATTACCTCAACGAAGCATCACCTTCCACTCATCGCAACACTCAGAGTCACCTACGAGTCACCTTGCCATACGTTATTTTGAGGGCCACTGGGGTCTGAGTCTTGACGAGAACCTGTATCCTCTAGTCGGTATCATGTATCATACCTGTGCTTCTGAGTATCGCCAACCGAATCCTTACTATCACAACGATTCGATACCAATGATGGGATTACCTCTCAGCACGGAACAGATCGATCTACATATGCAACAACTGCTACAATGGGCTCCCACATCTGCACATTACAGCAATGACCTCAACACCATGACAGCAACATATCCCATGACGTGCTATCAACCGCAAGTACCACTGCCATCCTCGTGTACTACGAATGCCTACAGATACCCGGTTGCTCCGGTACCTTCCACGTACGTTCCGAGTTCTGCAAACTCGTTACAAATACCTCAGAACGGTCCTCGATTTCAGGACATTCCATCGCAGTCATACTGCCGGTCACCTAACACACCTGTAAGCTGCTACCAAGACGACCTTGGTGCGTTTAGAGATGTGCAGTTGGCTCATTCAGACATGCGACCAAGCATGATGCCTGACAGCTATGAATACCTCTCCGATGAGCAGGGTCACGTCCTTCACCAGGTTCACTATGGCACCTCGACAAGTTCCAGCCCACACTCCTTCTCAAGCGAAGATGAGAGCCTGGGCAGCTTCAATTTTGGACCATCGGATCAAAATCGAGCAACGGAAGTTGACGCATTGATGCAAGCGCTGGAAGAGCCTTCAACAAGAGCACCCGGCGGCGAAATGCCCCAGTTGGTTCGCAATGGCAAGGTCAGAAAGCATCAATGTCCGCTTCCAGATTGCCAGAAGGCTTTCTCACAGCCGACGCATCTGAAGATACATCTCCGCTCTCACACGGGCGAGAAGCCGTATTGCTGCCAGGTCCCTGGTTGTGGTGCCGCCTTCTCACAATTGGGCAATCTTCGGACACACGAACGGCGTCATCGTGGTGAAAAGCCCCGCAGAAGATCAGAGTTGCATTCAGACTCTAGCTCGGGGGCTGCTCAGAAGCGATACGAGTGCAAGCTGGACGGCTGCAAAGGATCCAGCGACAGCACAGGCAAGATATTCAGCCAACTAGGAAATCTGAAAGCGCACATGAACAAGTTTCACAAGGATACGTTGACACGGCTCAGTATGCACTTTGCAAACCAAAACTACGAAGATGAATATGGAGTCTCGAAAGAAGAGGCTGAGCTCCGGGAGTATTTCAGATCACTCTACAAGAATTGCAACAAAGGCATCAAAGGCAGAGGTAAGGGCAGGCGCGTCGCAGTCGTGGTAGGAGACGACAAACTTTGAACCTGAGTCGACTGCCTGCTCTCCGAACCGACTGCCTGCTATGACAGTGGGTAAGACCTGAAAACATCATCCCTTTGGGGCACGGAGTACGCGCGGCATGTGGCCTATTCGAGGTCCGAAGGACAGCTGAATTGATAGGGAAGCCATCGTCCGACTGTATGAACACAACGCTGTACGAATAATGGATACATGGCTTAGGAACGAATTTGGTACTTTTAGCGTGGGGAACAGCGAAGCACAATAGTCATTTGCAAAGGGGGCATGTCGAAGAGCCATTCGAGGCTAATCGGTGACCTTCCAGAACTGTATACGTATAGGTACATAGGAAATACTGAGTTGCTACACTCTATCAGATCGTTGATCCATAGGATCCTTGGGTATGACAAACATGTATGTGGGTTACGATAAACTTTATGTATAGGTCAATCCACTTCAGAGCAGTAGACCATAGCCAAAAAGCGTTAGTCGCTGCCCTGTATGAGCCACACAAGTGTGCATCGTGCTCACACCGATTTGGTCAGGTGCAGGGCCAAGACAGCTACGAAGAGGCTGAAGATGCTCCAAGCGTCATCCAAAGCGTCCAGAGTCGGTTCCTGACACGTCTCGAAAGAAAGCGAGCTCCAATCAGTGCTGGTGCATAGCGAACCCCTGCAGAATGATTATCAAATAGCAAAAGACTATTTTGTGGATGATGGCGTTGTAGCCTTAGAGGGCGGAAAAACTAAGCCGCACCCAAAGTTCCGAAAATACAAGTAGCTTCAAAACTTAGAGATCCGACTACCGAGGATCGTTCAATAGGGCGTGCATAGGCGAGACCCCGATCTCTCGTTTAAATGCACGAATGCATATGTGATTAGATCGTCACAGAACGAGATCTTCCGGTGGTCCGAAGTTCTTTGAACGACTGCATTGCGAGCTTGAGTGTTCGTTAGGTATCTGAGAATTCGAGAACTACTCCGCGCGTCGTTCCGAGTCGAATTCCTGTTCGAGCTAACCGCTACCGGCAACCACCGAAGCGGCTTAGTGTATTCCATTAACTAAGCTGAGCAGAGTACTGCCGACTGCCGTGATGGCGCTAGTATTCTGCAGCAACGCAGGCGGCGTGGCCGCTATCAGATCACGCCGCTTGGTACAGCAGACAATATTTGTGTTCTCAGCAGCACTATGCTCGAGACTTAGGTCGAGCCAGCAGCCATTACGTGAATATGTCGATGCCAGGGTGGTTCTTCAACGATGTCGCCACCTGGAGTGGCTACAGTTCGTCGGCGTCGATCGACCTACGGTAGATCGCCGCTTCCACCATACCCATCATACTCCACCAAACTCTACTGTACGATGGCAATCAACTCTATGATCAGACCACATGTTCTCTAGAAAGCTTGCGTGACATTTTAGAGAAGAATGGTTCTTCTTTCTGCACAAGTCGTCTTTGAGCAATGTCAGATACAATAGCAGTCGCTACTGGTCAGCATGTAACACGTTCCGGACCAATCCTGGCTGCAGGACCTAACACATCCTGAAGCGGCTAGCCTGACGATTTAGGCTGAACTGTTGCTTGTTCTTCCGAAAAGTTGGTCAATCCGTCTATCTGCAACTAATCTCACCCACTAGACTTCTCTCGGGATAAACCCGATCTTCTTACGCAAGCGACGCCGTTAAAATGCGTCTCCGCTACAAACTACTAGTGGCCCTACAGTAGCTCTACCAAGCCACCATCTGTCAATGACTCCAAGATCTGGAACTTTAACATGCTGCCCAGCATCGTGTCGACTTCCGCTTCGAAATCACACCACTCATAGCCAGCAGGTGGAGCTACTCTTACGCCATTGATCGACCTGTCCGGCGCTCGCGAGGAACGGTACCGAAAACGGTCGGTATGGGGTATGATGACAACCAGACATGCTCGGCGACTTCCTTTTTACAGTTGAGACAAGAAAGTCATGAATGACAAATCCTCCACGACCCTTGTAAGGCTCGCAGTAGTGCCACTCGAATAGTGCCAATGCACCTCATGAGCCGCAAACCGCCGGCGTCTCACGACTGAAGCTACAGCGCGTCTCTACCTACGGTCGAGCTCAACAGCCTGCAAGACTTCATCGTTCCAGAAGCACACTGCTATCCCGTACAAAGGCCGAGAACCGCTCACGTTCATGCACCGACGGACGTATGACCGAGAGTGTCCTTGTTTCTCAACTCGCAACATGCGAGAATTGTCCGACTTTAGCTTTCTTCCAAACAATGATACTGCTTGCTTCTCATCAGCCAATACCGGATGGTCCGACTTGCAGTCTCTCTGCATGAATATCCGAAATTGCCCTTGCTAACTTGGTCCCGCACAGCCGGGCACAGTGAAGTCGTCTGACGGCTATCTCCATTGACTGTAGCGGTCAGTCGACTGCATGGCGCAAGTGTGGTAAATGCAGCAACCAAGTTCGAAGTAGTGGAGCAGCTCGTACGAGGCAACACGGATCCCCGTCGCAAGTAGAGAGATCTCTGCCCTGTCCCTAAGTCGACACGCCACTGCAGAATCGCCTTGTGGGCGGCAACGGCTTCCTCGAAAAGAGTGGATTGCTTCATGTCTCCATCGTGGTAAGTCATCGACGAGTCGATCATGATGGCGTCTGATCAACTGGGCCGCCGTTCCCTACCAGTATCTGCCCCCTTCTCTGTACTCGTCAGGGGCCTTACTTTGCACTTCTCCAGAGGTGTAGCCACTGAAAGAGCCCCACAAGCTGTATATCGACGAATTTGGCACAATGACCACCCAGCCAGAAGTGGCCTTCCTCAACTTTCAGACCATGCCATGCGCCCAGCCCAGGCTGTTAACACCGCGCTCGCCATGGTGCAGATCCTGCTGTCACTATATGCTCGCCTGTAGCAGAATTTGCCTTCGTCATCTTCGCATAGATCATGATCAAACAGCAATATTGGATAGTAAGCATCTTCAGGCACGATCGCGATTGCATGATCGAGGGCTTCATTTAGGTTCATCTGTCGCCCATATCCAGACAGCTCATTATTTTCTGGAGGATGGCGCACACGTAACCGAAATGGACACGTAACCGATTTGCCATGTCGGTTCCCACCAATGTCGAAAGTATGCAGTCCTGCAATTCGGACCAGCTGCTCGGGTGGCCAGGTCTGTGTCGCGTGCTGAATTGTGCCTACTAACCTTGTTCCCAGCTGTCCGCTGAGCCGTGTCCGCAAGCTTCTTGACAGGCATACCATGAAAAGAAGCTAACAGCTAAGCCAGCACATCACTCAACGCTGGCAGTTGTACTGATCCCTGCTTTACTGTGAGCAGAGCCTTCGTACATGGTACAGGCCAGTCACTCATCGCATTCAATACGCTCTGTCCGATCCATAGCGGCGGGACAAGGTATACATTCTTCCACCTCTGAGTTAGACGATATCGTTCCTTCAACTGGACCACAACTTAGACCTCAAAGGTGGGTGATTCGCATCGTCGGACAGCACATCGTGGGGCAGATCCAAAGAGGCAGAACCAGAGGGGCAGGGAAGAAACTGAGATATTTTGCACGCTATGGGGTGGTCTTCCTGCGGTTACCTGTGGCTGCGTTGTAGAGCTGTTAGGCTGTGAAGATTTTGCAGCCTGCTTCTTGGGCGTGGGATTATGGTACGGCAAGGAGTGGGTGGTACTGGCATGACGGTTGCCGTCGAGGTATGCTGCGTGCCTGCGTGCTTGGTCACATGCGATGTTCAGGCACAGATGGTGTTGCTGCCACCATCGCAACTTTCAGATCTCATGTACTGACTTACAGCAGTTCGTCGCCGGACAGCTTCTTCCTACCTGGGCTCCATCTGGACAACCTAAATAAACACCTTCGAACCTGAACCTGCAAAAATGGGAGACGTTTTTGGCAGCCCGGGCGGAGCCGAATTTAGTTCTCGACGGCGTAAGGCATCAAGGTGATGCGTGATTCGCAATGCGTGTTACACGACTCACGCATGGGAGCACTTTCGCTCTTGACTCTCACGCCTGGTAACTGTTTCCACCGTCATCCTGGGTGTAAGGCTCTAAACGTCACGAAATTGTCCAGATCATACAATGAGACGTCGTCTCGACCTGCCTACAGCGATGCGGACCTTTCGGCGAGACTTCTTGCTCAACAGCGAGACCTGTCCCCCTTCGAGCACTCTGCATCGAACGTACTTGTACAGTCTCGAGGCCTAGCGAGCCTGCGTCGTGAAGGATCAACATGAAGTCAGAAGCGCTTCTTGACATACTAACCTGTACGCCTGGTGTGTTGCTTTCGCCAAGACATGACTGACATACGCTTCGGCAGCAGCACTTTGACTCGCCCCTGAGTTATTATGCCGCGAAACAGAAGTTTAATACCATGATTCAAGCATTCAGGCAAAACTTAGTCCCAACTCAACGAACCCAATCCACTTCTGACTGCGTCTGCGTGCCAGTGTGGGTAAGCATGTCGTGTCTTTGAGACTGTGAGCAGCGGAGGTAAGCAATGCAGTATAGGTTATGGGCGGCCTGACCATGAGTTCGACAAAGAAGACCTGTGGTACGTGTGGCACTTACGGCGCGAGCACTCCAGCACCTGGAAGTCAAGCATTCGGACTCGGCGTCTTGTACGTGGAAGATGCTGATGCGGTCTTTGCACGACCTGGTTGTACCAGTGAGCTACGGAGGGCCATTGACGGCCATGCTGTTGGCGCTGTCAATACTGAAGAAAGGAGGCTTGACAGTTCACGGGTGAAGTCACTCAATTATGCATGTAGATGGACAGTTGTCGTAGAGAACAGATCCCCCCGGAGAAGTCGTCAGACCGTGACGGAGATCACTGACGATGAAGTCAGATAGTCCACCTCAACAACTGCCAAAGGAAACAGACTCGCTGGGTCATACATCATCTCAAACAGATCATGCGTACATGTCGCCAGTCAACGCCGAGAACAGACCTCTGCAGAAAACTGTCTAGGCCATAAGAGAGTCCATTGACGATAGGAGAAGAACCATCGACAACAAAGACAGAGCAAAGCAGTCCGCCAATCTACCAGCGGCCCACGGATTGACGACTGTCAGGAATGACACAGTCATACAAGGTGTCAACACGTTGATGAGTTGTCCGATAAAAACATGGCCACCCACCCATCGTCAGTGTCGGCCTACGGCTGTCCTTGGTGGCGTGGTCATGCAGAGCCATTGCAGGTATTGGAAAACAATTACCAAGATGCCTCAGCGACACGATGTAGTAGTTTAGACTCAGCTCGAGGCAACATGCCTCACAAGCTGCGACGTGACGTCGAGCGCCCGTTGAACCAAGTCAAGTCTAGCACAACGACACAAATGGCAGAGATGGTCGACGTCGAAGCAAAGATTGTTTGAGAAGATACAGACAACCTGTCTCATCGGGCAGGCTGCGTGACTTCTGCAGCTGTCACAGTAGTGTCTGCTCCTCAACAGCACCGCGAACCAGCCTTCGTCAACTCACCGATTTTGACGCTCCGGCAAAGCTCACGTCATGCTGCAATGCCAGTTCCTCCAGCGTCAGGCCCCCCAAATCCGCAAGAACCGTCATTTCTCCGTGAAGACGCAAGATCTACCTTCAGGTTAGGCGACACTCTTGAGGTATCTGGCTCCAGGCTTAACTCATACAATGTGGTCGTTGTCCGTTGCAACTCATAACGCTGCCTCCGTCTGCTAGTCCGGGGGGACAGGAAGCCTGTTCCTGCCGTGTCATGCGTCCTGCTATACTATGCCTTCAGGCGTGCTTTGGCCGCAATTTCCAGATGACTGGAATCACCCGCCAGATTGGTGACCCGAAAAACGACCATCTTGAGTTTCCGGCCGGAGGCATGCAAACTTTGCGCCATGTCGACAAAAGCTGAGCACGAGCTAGCCTACCAGTATACTGTACATGAGACCCGGATATACCATGTATCCCGGTCACGCCTTGGATTCGATTACACCCCAGATCCCGGATGCACCTTAAACTCCGGATATTCCGAATACCGGATATACTCTCGACCCCGACAGCGGTGTCGTCCCAGCGGCTTTAATAACACTCCACTACTTAGCAGGGTACGGAAGCTGGGAAAATTGGAAAGAGGTTAACTTGGCCCACGAATACTGGTGTATGTCTGGTCTACGAACATGTACGGTAGTCGTGCTAACGCACAGCTCACAATTTAGGTTTTCCAGCAGCGCAATCCAACCCCGGGAGAAAGTATCCATCGCAACAATGATTGCATCAGTCATCGTGCATCCATCCTTACTACCAAGATCATTGAGTTTACCGACAACAGCTACTCAATCGACGATGAGATCTCATCCATGATGATGTCACATCCAGATACCAGGGTCTACTGTAGGAGGTGCTACGTACTTTCAGGCATATCACAACCTCCAAAGTCCACCGACTCGTTCTTGCCCGAACGACGTGGCACGTCGACAATCCCATGTCCTGGACGATGCCTCGGCGAGGGCGAAAATTTTTGACATCCATGCCTTCTGGCACGCGCCGAAGACCCTCACTTCACTGCAAAGCACTGCACTACTCTACGAGACAAGAGTTTTTTTTTACATTGCCTCGACGCTGAAGGTTCATTAGATCGCATCGCCCCGTGGCGGATCCCACAGCGGAGCTAGACAGCGCCGCGGAAAAACCTACATTTAGGTTGACGCGAAGTAACAGTCTGACCGTCGCGGCATAGAGCGTCGGCAAGTCTCGTCCCGGGAGGCCTTTCAGTCTCAACCCTGGCGGCGCCGTCGTCATGTCTCACACGCCCCGGAGCGCGGGTCAAGCATCTGATTTCCAGCGGAGAACGACTACGCACCTACTACTCGTCACGCCGAAAGCAGAAGTTGTTCGGCGTGCGAGCGTGCAGCGATGTAACGTATTTTCACGCTGCATAACGCCATCCTGTCGGCAACTATTCGGAGTCAGACTCTGGAAGTTGCGGTCACGGTAAGTCGTACGGAAACACGCCTTAGACAGCCTGGAGGCGTGCGTCATCTCGTCCCATGAAGAGGAAGTCACGAACATAGCGGGAAAGCAGGCGTGACCATGCCTCTGATTCTGAACGAGGGGTGCATCTTGCGTTCCGGTCATGCCTCCAAGTGAGGGAGCAGGAGCAGGAGCGCTACCTTGGCTTGTGCGTCCGGTTGTCGTTCTATTGCGCGACACTGCTAGAGCGTTACGGGAGACACAAGCCAAAATTGCAGCGGGTGAGCAGCTGAAGGGGCAATGGTGCTGCTGCGCTCAAGTGTCACTACACCGTGGTTAGCCACCGGAACAAGCAAGACGCCATCGCATCGCTGCTAAGATCGGTCCAACACTTGAGAACGGGGAGAGCTTGTAGTGTCTATATAAGATGTGCGCATCGCTCGTGGTCGAAATCGGAGCGTCGCCGCCGGGGTAGATAGTCTTCCAAGATCTAATCATGTATATTACAATGTATATGGGAAGCCTCCAAGTCAAACTGTTCTATATGCACAACCACAGGCTCTGTGCACATTGTTGAACACGGTTGGGGCTGGACAAATTGATGGTATGAAAACCCCCCGCATACATGCATCGCCAATAACGCCTCGCTAGATGTGCTCAGTAAGATGTGAAATAAAGACGTGTTGCTGCGTATCGTTCGTGACGTATCTGTGTACGGTAGTCGGAGTGTGTGCGTGTTCAGCTAACAGTCGCCCTGTTCATTTGCGCTGCGTTTCGTTTGTGGAACATCGACGGGAAATTGAATCTTTGCTTCTTCGCCGGCGTCGACCCAGACGAAGTGCCAAGCTGCTGCATCTGCCGAGGTGTGTCGGTGGATGTGGTCCTAGCCTGCACGGTTGGCGGTGTTTGTGTCCTTTGTCGACGGACTGTTTTGAGCATGCGAGTGATGGCCCCGGGCTTCCCCTTTGGCGCTGTTTCGGTTGCTGGTTCTGCCCGATCCATGGACTTGGCTATTGACGGTAAGCTCTTGTTGAAGTCTGGTCGGCCGATAACTGCTCCTTCCGTCTGAGGTGGTATCGCAGATGTGCTCTGTCTAGACTTGGTCTTCCCAAACGACGGGAGATGTGTCAGTGACTTAGATGCGGCCGTTTGTGGGCGCGTCGTTGGAAGAGGATCTGTGAGGAAAGAATAGACAGCGTTGGCCTTGAGACCCTGGACCTCTGTCCTGAGACTCGAGGGGGTAGCGGTGGAAGATCGTCTGCCTGCTTCGGAGAAGCGCTTCCCCGTCTCACCGGGTGTGACGCCTGGAGTGGTCATGGGCGTTATGGTAGTGGACAGTAATGTCTCCCGTTTTGACGTTTCCGACGGTGTAGCTGTGTCATCGCCTGCAGCTGGTGCATCTGTTTCTGATCGATCCACTACTGGTTCTTGTGCTTCGTTTGCAGGTCTCAATGGTTCTTCTTCGGGAGCTGAAGCTCTCGGCGCTTTCGCTGTGATATGCTTGGCTAGGTACCTGAAAGGGTCGTCCGTCATGTCGTCGGAATGAGGAACATCAGCGAGGGCCAGTGCGCACATGCGCCGGAGCTCTGCCTCATCTTTCTCAGGTATCTTTTGTCGTTCAATAATTGGAGATTTCGGAATGAAGTGAGGGTCACGGGCATCGCCCAAATACTTCTGCGACTGCTTCAACTGCCGAATGTCAGTACCAGTCTGCGCGAGAAACGATTTGAGTAGCTGACCGAAGCGATTCGCGCCGAAAAACCTCGTGTTCTCAGAGCCATTGTGCCAGACTACGACTAATGACAAGTCGATCGAGACGAGATCGATTCCATATAAGGGTCAAAGAGAAAATGCTCTAATTGATTGCAGCGGCCTTCGTATCGTGGCAGAGCTGCTATTGTTTGTAGCTGCAGCAACAGATCTCGGAACTGATGGTGTCGCAAGAGGGAGAGGGAACAGAGTTCGATCGGTTGGTGTCGCACGAGATGCAACAACTCGAGGTCAAGGAACACAAGCTCCGAGAGACTGATCTTAAACAGTAGGACAAGCAACAGAAGGAGGACCAGATTGACATTGAAGCGAGAGTGTTAGGACATTTTGGTCAAGGTCCCTTACCTTGGGCAATATTGTAAGTTGATTAGCCGACACACTAGACCACGAACACCGAGGCCTGGAAATCAGATGGGTCTCAGCGTGAACCTAGACTCTTGCTAACTTCCTGTTCTTAAGTGGCTGAACGAGGCGACGTTCTTGCGAACCAAGCAGATCCGCACAGTGAGGCATGGAGGGGACCTACCGGTGGTATAAGGGTCTATATTGTGCCGTGTCGCACGAATATCAAACAAAAACCAGCAGCGAATCTTCGTGCTGAAGGATGGTGGAAGTGATTGATTGGTACAAGTAGGGTAGATCATGAAAGATGAATTTCATCTGAAACACATCAAATCGCGGCTTCCAGCGACAAGCTTCATTAGCTCGGGCGCGTCGTGGCACAAGGGCAACCATAACCCTGGGAAGTGCCTAAAACATCCTTAAATTGCCTGAATCGGGTTACTGCCGTTTCCACCGACTGCATTGTTCCTACCTGCCAAGACGCTTCCGTACCGCAGTTGAATTGCACTCCATCGCTTAGTAGAGCAATGTGCACTGTGCTCGTTGTACTCAGTGACTTAGTATTCGCAAATCTCTCGCGTTGATACACTATCGTCCCCGACGCAATCGCATTCGATGCGTTGTATGTTGCAAATGCTACAGACTACCCGGTGAAGATGTTCTCGTAAGACGCCAACGCTATGCACGTATATAAACCAGCCTGCATCACAACATCACTCATTGCATCATGTATCATCACATCATCAGTCCCGAGTCCATATCAAGCCTGCTCGAACGACCATTGAAATCGTCCATGTTCCCGAATGTGCCTTGACCATAAGTGCCCTTGGTCTTGCTCTTTGAGGTTTTCGCCTGCTCAATGGTGGTGAACTTGCGGCCCAGTTCCGATAGTCCTTGGATGTCCTGGCCAAGCATGGACAAGATGGAGCTGATTGACACGTCATTGGATTGTGCCTGACCGGCTTGCTGAAGAGCTTGAGACTCGTTCTGCCCGGCTGGAGTGAGCAGTGACAGCCTTGAGAGCAATGCCTGGACGTTTCTAAGTTGTGCTAGATGGTCCGGGCTTGGACTGGTGGGAGACAGCATGACGGTCTGGTCGGAGAGGTATGAAGATGGAGTTGACCCGACCAACCTGGACACCAGCTGCAATCTTTCTTGAAGCATCTTGACGCTGTTGAGTCTCGTCGTAATCCCTGCTATCTGGTCCTCTTCTTCTGACGTGAGTGACGGACCTCTCTGAATCGGTGTCTCTTTCTGGTCCGTCGATCGTGTCTTCGTGTCCGCCTGTGCCGTCTCTTCTGCTTTGCGTGCGTTGGATTGTGAAGTTTGTGCTACGGCTGCGGCACTTCCCGCCCCTTTCGCAACATAGTTGATCGCTATCATTTCGGTCTCGTCGGTCTCGATGACGAATGGTACCGCTCTAAACTGCGCACTCGCAGCCTCTTTGCCATCGACCTGCATCGCATTTTCTGCTGCAGGAGCCTCGCCTTCGGCGGTGCTCTCGTAGACCGAAACAGGCACTTTCCCTTTCGTGCCATCAATCCCACTGAACTCCGTCGAATGTATCGCAAGCATGATAGCATTTTCGGCATAGAGAGAGACAAGTTGATTGTGAAGTGCTGCATGCTCTGGCAGGGGCCCAGTCTCGGGACAGAGTGTGAACCATCCTACGACTTCGAGCACCGGCTTCTGATGTACTTCCTTGTCTATCTCCAGTCAGCAAAGAGCACACGACGAGCATAGAGACTGCCTACATTGAGCTATTCTTTTACCGGTCCAGTCGTCCGTCTGGTCCAGTAGGCCATCCTTGAGCTTCGCAGTGAAAGCATGTTCGGCGGTGACCTGTGTGCCTTGCTGTTGACCGAGCAATATGCCTGCAACGGGGCCTTCCAGTTGTCGCAGTCGATGCCGTACTATGAGATCGGAGGCTGTGAGGAGGACTAACGGGTGCAAGAGCACACGCTGCCCACTCTCCGAGGCATGCGCGGCTGTCGAAGCTGTCGCCATGCCCGAAAGATGTGTGGAGGGAAGGTGTTCCGTGCTGTAGGGCGTATGCTGGTAGCGCAAGAACCTCTAGAATGACTCTGTGACTCTCTGACCGAGCGGTCGCAGGCACCATGTTTGTTGCCTTTGCTACGTCTTTTCAGGCTTCAAGGCAGCTAGCATGCGGAGCTGCGGGGCATTAGCGCGAAGTTTGCCTCTTTCACGCTCAAGGCGGCACAAAGCAACGTCAGCCTCGTTCTTAGCACTGTCTACCCTAGGTAACCCAGGTATGCTTTCATCGGTTGTACCGCCGATCTGCCACAGACAAATTGAGGCGGCCGAAGACTGTATGTTCAAGTGACATGCTAGCGTACCCGCGCAAGACCAAGTAAACTATCCAGAAAACCCATCATACCTTGCTATAAAATTGGTTCAAATCCGAGAACCGTGGTCCGACGTTGCACCTTGAGGCAGTACACTGTTCTAATACTTGGAATACGTTACAGTGTTTCAACGGGTGCCACTATGGATCGAATCGTCGAGGATAGATCCTCCCTCTTCCGCGATGTCCTGACACACCTTGATAATGTGCGAGCCAATCCCACGACTACTACCCTTGATGAAGAATTGCTCCGCAGAGCATCACGAAATGCCGACTCGCACACGCCAAGGACAACCCTATGGCTGGTATTGGCACAAGGAGAGTCTACACTTCAAACACTGCAACAGGACCCGCGGCCATTGACTAGACTTCTGGAACAAGTTGTACTCTCCCTGCCATTCAACGAACTCAAAGAGACCATCACCTCAGAGAAGCTCGAGGAAGGCCTCAGATCGCCTGTGGTTCCTATCCAGTTGTTGATCTTAGCCTATCTGCTCAGGGCAGCTGACTCGCCAAGCGGTGCTGCATTTGTCGCCTGCAGTCCGTCCTTGACTTCAACCTTGATCACTACCTGGCTGTCCAGCGAGAGCACAGAAGTCGCCGACAAGTCGCTTGATGCGATAACCGCACTACTTGATGTCGACAGCCCCTCGACGAGCACCTTTGTCGTAGCTCAAGCGGCAAGTGGTGAAGCACATGGCCAAGGATTACTCTGGCGGAGGATTTTCTCTGATGCACAGGTCTACGCCTTGTTGTTCGAGTGGACGTCTTTGACGAACTCCAAGCACGATGTTTCGACCAAAAAAGGTCTTCAGCAAGCCACCATCTCTCAGGGCAGGCTGTTTGACTGCATAGCACGACTGGCGCAAATTGAATGGAGTCAAATTACGACATCATCTCTACCGGACGTCGAGCGGCCGTTCATGAAGGCCAACGGTACCACACAGCCTTTCGGAGGCATACTGAGATATGCCGCGACGGACATGATTGATCCAAATGACTACCTCATGGAGGTCTTGCGGCAAGACTTCTTTGTAAAGTTACTTGGCGTCGTGGGGGAAGTTAATAGTAGAGGAGTCAACTCGGGGATGTTGCAGGCCATACAAGCCGGCGCCGGCGCTCACGCGTGCGGTGACATGAACGGGGATGGAATGCATCTTTAGCGCCGCACGCAAGCAACACGGGCTGACGTTGCGGGCTGTTTTGCATTGAGTGATGGTGTATTGCATCACAAACTAATGCCGCTACCATCTAGTGTACCGGAGCTAACAGGAAGGACCTTGTTCAATCATGACTACATTGTAGGGGAATACAAGCGCGAGCCAGATACCTCGAGACAGCGGCTCCACAACTTCAGCACTGGGCTCCGGGTCAAACAAGGAGAATAGAGAATTCAGACACCTCCATCACCGGAATCCTCAGCAGAAGGCAAAGCCCGATATGCCAGAGAAGCCATCAACAATCTTATAATATGTCGTACCGACGCAAGCATGAACAAACCCCATCTCGATGTCCTTCCTAACTGTTAAGAAAAGTCGCCCACCAGAGCGATGTGATCAACCGACGCCATTTGGCGGAACGTGTCCTGGGGTGCGCCAGTACGATAAATCCGGCCCAGTCCGAGCAAAAAGCAAAAGGTGTACTTTCTACCAAGGAGCAAGCTCTACCTACCGCGCGTCTCATCTCAGATCTCGCACGCCATCGAAGCCACGGACTTCAGTTCGCGCATGGACGAGCCAGGTAGCAGACACCACCAAAATCACATCCTCGCAGAAGCAAAGCGATCAGTAGCCTTGAAAACTGTCAGAAAATGCCGCCGCTCACAGCATAGTCTGCAGCGGCACGAAACTGAAACTGAGAACAGAATCTGCAATCTATATCCCACTGCACAATATCAACGATCCTTTGCCCTGCTCTCCTTGCAAACGTCATTGTCCTTATCATTCTTACCTAGTTGCACATTCCCCAGACGTGTCCCAAGCAGCAAGACGAGTTTCCAGTGATGGTCGGCTGGCCGGCTGGCTGGAGGACTGGCCCGAACGAAGTATCCACGCTCATCTGACATCTCGGCGGAGACGAGGCGACCTGCACGCAAGCAGAGCAGAGCAGCGCAGCGCAGGTTCGAGGGCGGCGGGACACGAATGGCAAATTTCCAGCAACCGCGAGAGCAGAGTGCAACAGATTAGATTAGATCGATCAGATCAGACTACATCGCGAGGAAGCACAAGGTGCTCACGCTATGAAGGCAGACAATTTGAACGGACGCTCCCGCAGAGCGAACACCGGACACCTCAATGTGAGTACTGTATCCATCAGTCAGTCAATCAGGTCAGTCAGCCGCTGAGCTTGGAGGCCGCGCCATGAAACCGTATCGCATCGCATCGCATCGCATCGCATCGTATATCCTCGTACCTAACCATATTGTATTATACCGCGGCAAACCAGAAAAACATCGAACGTACTTCAACTTGGTGACTATACCGCAAAGAGTGACGTTTTGCGACCGGATGATACCATGGAATATAGACGAGCAAGCCAAGCGATACTGGGTAGTAATCATTGGAGGATAGGATCGCGGGTCAGAGTTTTCCATTCTGTGAGGAACTTCCTACGATAGGGTTGTGTATCGTACTAGAACACTCAATTCATGTCTGGTAGCGCTACCTCGTTGGCTAGACGTGTTTACATTCTCTGTCTGTCTGTCTGGTCAAATCTGCACTGCGGGCACATTCGAGCACCACGGTAGAGAATGCTTCTACCGCGACGAGATCGTGCTCCCCGTGACCCTTTCCCATGCACTCTCCAGTTTACTCTCGACCACCTCCTCGACCGGCACATCGCCGACCTCAGACACGCCGACGCCATGCGACGACTTCAATGCGCCCTCCGTCCTCGCTCCCTGTTGCTGCTCGATGCCCGCTTCGAGATTACTCGTGTATATCACTGCGGCAAATGAGTCTAGCTCTTTCACGTCTGCATCGACGCGGCTGAGGTACTCATTCGGCGGGTTCGAGCCGTTGCCGATGGCGTGAGCTTGTCGGGTTAGAACGGCGAGGATAGATGCGAGCTTCACTCGTGGTTCGCCGGGTACAACTGTGACCGAAGAGTCGAGCTCTTGTATTCTCGGTCCTTGGAATTGTGATGAGGTGTCTGACGGCGGTGGTGATTGCACATTTGGTTGCGGGTATAGTTGTGCTATTACTCTGTTGTCGATCAGGTGGGTGAACATGGAGTTGAGAATGAGCATGTGTAGCCTGGAGAAAGAAGGTGAGTCGACGAGGTCGGCTGCTTCGTCTAACAGTTTCCGTAAGGGGCCGCTCGAGGTGTCGACATAGGAAGTTCTTCTCTGTTCCTCAGATGAGGGTGATGGCTTGTCGCTGCCGCTAGCGGAGGATGTGCTTGGTGGTGTTATCACGCCGCTCTCGACGAGCAATGACTCCTCCTCTTCGCGTGGCGGCAGTACAAACTGCAGCCAACGAGTGCTGTATCTGTCCTGTTCTGTTTGTCCTTCAACTTTCTTCCTGACCTCAAGCACGAGGTCGCTCAGTCTTTGCTGGGTAATGCCTTCGTTGGGTGATATGTTGCCAAATACCTCCTCAACGGCGGTGCGGACCTTGTTCATGATCTGGGCGTAGCCACGGTGAAGGAGGTACCATGAGAAGGTCAAGAAGCGGCGGTTCGTTTCGAAGTCGTTGCCGAAATTAGCTGCACCGGGATCCTCGTTATTTTCCAGAGAGATGGTGCTTTCCCGGCCCGGTGGTGGAGGGTGTGATAAAGATATGACCGACGAGAGGTAGTTGAGGCGGCCAAGGAGGTTCAGCTGGATGCGGGTGAGAAGGATGAGCAGCGATATTGAGTATATCATGGTGAAAGCCCGCACGATCGAAGTGATCTTCAGCTCATTCCATAGTTGTGCCTTCGTTCTTCTTGGTTTGGGCATCGCACTCTGATCCATCTGGCTGGTGTGCATGAAGCTGCCGGTCTGGAAGCTGGACAGACTTGCTGAGTCTCCATCCCTCAAACTCGAAGCTTCTGAAGCCGCTCCACCCTCTGCGGCGCGCTGTTGTCGCTCCTGCTTCTTCTGCTGCAGCTCTTGAGTAAGCTGCTCGGCGGGTAGAGCATCGACAATGTTCTCTGTTAGCGTGGGCAGCAGGGCCAGCACGGTTATGGAGCAGTCAATCTGGTTCTGCTCGAATCGCCTCCTGATACTGGTTGAACACGAGCGTCAGCATAGCTCAGGCAGGGGCGAGTGAGGAGATGACATACTTCTCCTTCGCGATCTTGTCAAGCGTCGAGCGCTCTCTCGCGTCGTTGATCTTGGTGAGAACATATTGTCCCACCATGTAGGTGCCGCCGACAATGGCAGCTCCCACAGCGATCCCTGTCCGATTCCTCCGTAGCCACTTTCGCGTGGCTGCAAACATGGTGTTCAACTGTTGTCACGGTCGAGGCAGCTGCGACATGATGAGCAAGGAGGGAGACGCGATCGCACGGTGTCTTGGGTCGACGACAGTGCCAAAAGGATGACTTTCGCCGTGAAGAGAGTATGCTGGCCGTTCTGTGTTGAGATGGACCTAAACGGCAATTCTTCGCACATGCCTCGGATGTCGAAATCGTGCCATCATGCAAATACTGGGGCACGGGGTATAGGCATGCGACAGTCGGCCATGGCCGTGATGGGGGGCCTGGAGATCCCGTGACGTAACTGGGCTAGCGGTTCGTTGAGTCAATTCACGCTTTGCGAAGGGATGGCAGCGTACTGTGGCAGTAATACCTACATCTCGGCCTATGACTTTGACTACCACGACGAGCGACGACGCTCCTACCATTGCTATCATGTCATGAACGTGCTTCCTTCACTTCGGCGCCCATTGTTGGCAAGCCGAGATCTTGAACCCCGTGGACCTTGGTCTACCTCGCCTGCCCCACTAAGCATTACTTGGGCTTTGAACTTCTTACATACAGCATGGCAAACACGCATAAGGTCTATGTGCTGGAGGTCTTCTCCGATCAGAACTTCGTCAGGGATATTGTGAAAGGTGAGCGATAAGAAACCACCGGCGTGACACCGTAGGACAGTAGGACAGCAGCGAGACTGACACCAACACCGCAGGCGTCTTACACACCATTTTCTTCCATCGCTACTTCCCATCTATACGACCCTCGCTGTATACACCCACCTCAGCCGTGTCCTATAGCAGCAATCGCAGTCAAGAGTCCTTACCGGTGCCGCTCCCGGCCATCCATGAGCCGGTGGAAATAGCTGCAGCGATAGACGCTCACGCCGCCGCTCTAGTCGGCCAGCTGACCTCGTCTTCCTCGAATGCTGGAGCGAATGGCTCGAGAGGTGAGATCGTGGTTCAGCTATTCGATCGTAAGAGGAGGAAGGCGGGCATGACCGGAGCATGGCTCGGACGACTTGGAGGCACCCACCAGACGGAGGAAGAGGTATGCTGGGAAGAATGGGTCGTCCAGGTCGTCGTTGCCAGACCGCGCACCGAGGCTGGTGAGTTGTTTTGATACGCGTTCGAGGATCGTGCTGACGCGGCGACTGGCAGATCGAATCAAGGTTCGGCGCGCCATGGAGACTTCGCTGCAGAAAGCCGCCATGAAGATTGTCGCCATCGTGAACAGAGACAAAGACCACATCCCTCCCATCCTAACTAGTGACCAGAATCCGTTTCCATACAAGATACTCGTCAACCCGAGGCAGCAGCAAACTCTTGACCGAGGCTTCGGCGGATGGACGTGACTGGCATCGAACAGAAGCTACGTGCTTGTGATGAGGGTCCAGTTGCTGCGTAGACCGGTCAGTAAGCGGTAGAGGCTGATGTATACCTACCGACCCATGACGCAACGAACGAGCACGTAGAGCTAGCACACAGTACAACCCAATCAATCGTGCAACAACTAGGTAGCATGCGAGACGAACCAATGCCAAATATGTGTGCACAACAATTCCAAATTGTACTAAACTTGAGTATCCGACCTGTGTTTGATGGATCACTCCAGAACATTGTGCCATCGCGTCTATTCCGTCACACTCTCACAAAACCAGCGCTCATCCTTCATACCGCCACATAATCTCGTAACATACTTTTCTGCTCATATTCATGCTCGCGCGTGTTGATGTTTCATAACCTCGTCAGGCTTCGTCATCGAAGACCATTCATGCCCAGGCAGCGCTGTGCTGTTGCTTTCCATTACTCTAGCACAGCTTCGTTGCTGGGGAACTTGCTGTCGTTGGTGCTCGGTCTGGTTGATCTACTGATCCTTGGTGGCGGAGTCAGCCTTCGCTCGGAGGTTAGCGGCGGTGCTGCCCGACTGCGAAAAGAATCGGGCGAAGACTGGTTGAATGACGGATCGGAAAACGACTTGAGCGCCGTTGGTCATGGGCAACGCCATCCAAAGGATAAGGACGAATTTGAAGACATAGTAGAATGCTATCACATGTTAGCGCCGGGTCTGCGGGGCAGAGCAGAATAGGCTTACGGAACCAGTAAACAGCGTTGACGAGGTTCTCAAGGACGTTGAGGAAGGCATAGACAACCCAGTACTATCTTGTGTCAGTGTTTCTTCTTCTTCTCATAGAGATCCAAGAGCCATGCAAGCCAAGGGAGGGGTATCTTACGGTCAACCACTGTAGACATGTTAGCGAGGTGACTCAATTTTGGACGGGTCTGTCAAGACTTACTTGTGTGTCATCCACCTTGCTAGCACTGAACAGAGCGTCCAGGGAGTAGTAACCGGGCAGAAGGAATCCGGCGAAGTCAACCAGGAATTTACCTCCGATGTTGAAGAACACCAAGAAGAAGTAGAGGCCAGCCAGGCCGAGCACGGCGTAGACCTTGGGGATGCTGCTCTGCCTCTCAAAGTCATTCAACATCTGGTACTTCGACAGCTCCTTGTCGAGCTGCGACACCTGCTGTTGGGCCTTGTCTTGGAACGACATGTTGGGAATTGCGGGATGTGATGTGGGGTGGATTCACAGTGAGAGAGAGAACAATGCGGTTCGAGGGCGCTGCTGATCAAAGCGAGAAGTGAGGTGCGAGGTGTGAACTGCTGTGTACGGCAATGCTTGATTGTAAGGTAGGAGCACAGGCACAAGTGTTATCAAGACGAATCGTGTCCTGAATGAGTGGACTTGGCGGCAGGTGCGGCGTGCCCAACGAAAAGAGGATGAGATGCGTCACTTGCATGCGACTCAGCATGCGACACCACTTGCAGCACGATGACGCCAAAGGAAATCACGCCGTCTGGGATCGTTCACCCTTGTCTTGTTTACTTTTACGTTGACTGCTTTGCGCTCCTCTAGCCATCATGAGGTGATACTTGGCCTTCGTACTAGTACTTGTGTTGGAAGTCTTGCCCGAACAGGTCGAGGCGGGGGCTTTCCATGGGTTCTCGTTCAGTAGAAGTTGCGAATTGCAGACTTCGGACTTTTATCACATGCCACTCCATTCTGATGGCTTGCGGGGCAAGCGTTGGTCTACAAGTACATCTTTCACGTCAACTGAGATACAAACAATGCGAAAAGCAGAGAAAGTGGTTGTAGGACGTAGATAGACGTGTTGTCACTCCGCGTGTTATATGCTCAAGGGCCAGGCGGTCAGGGCAGCGCTCGTCGCTTGACTTCATTTTTGTAATCTGTCATTGAATAAAATTGCCATTTCCGACTGGATCCAACAAACAGGAGAAGTGCAAGAAGTAATCAACAAGCAGGCGGAATTGCAGCTGGATTATTCTCCGGAGTTAGATTATATAGACAGTCGTGCGCAAGCGCATCATGTCGCTTCTCGACAGAAGCGTTGTTGCTGCGTCACAGCTGGAGCGACGCTTTCAATCCTGCATTGCGCTCTACTGTAGCACTGGCACTTGCAGGGTACTGTACGCTACTGGTTGGTGCATGGGTATTGTTTACCTTGATTGCTTGTTAGGCGCTAGCTGTAAGCATACTAACGCCAACCACGGACTTGGCACGTCCTGAGCGTTGCTGGGAGACCCCATGCAAACACTCGACACAGCTTCCATCCACAACAGCTTGTAGGAGATCGAGGTTGCTGACGGCGCGCTACGACTCAATTTCGCTGATAGCTTCTTGCCTGCTCTCCTCATTGCAAACCGAGATCGACGCGTTTCGGTGACACATTCGAGCTCCTGCGCCGACCCCAACGACGACCAGCCACAACAACGGCAATGGCGCTGTGTTGACCAACACCACCACCAACAACAACAGAAGGACAAGACGACGATTGATCGAAGCCAGTGAGGCATGCTGATACTATTCTCGCACTGCCAATCTCCATAGCCACGTTGCAGTCGCATACTCGTCCTCGACCCGTGCGCCATTGTTTGTGTACACCGAGCGTGTCTGCAAATTCGAAATTACCGCACAGACAACATGGCCAACCCCACGAACAAACATCCTCCATCGCGGCAAGACTCCCTCGATCGTCCTCCCGCGTTGTCTCGCTCAGCTTCAGCGGCATCGTCACATGGACATCTGCGCTCAAAGTCCCGAGGCTCATCAGGGAGCCTGCAGTCGGTAGGAGTAGGAAATGCCTTTCAGCCAGTCCAACCAGCCCACATACAGCATGCTCCCTTAGATCAGCCCGCCTACTTCGTCGGTGACGCTGGCCAGCAAACCCACTATCCTCCGCCTCCAAACATGGACGATACAAACATCATGGCATACCAGCATAACATTCACCAAATGCGGCCCCAACAGCCTCAGCAGTCCCATCACATGTTGCCCCAGCACGACATGCGCCCAATGTCGCAGCATGGCTACCCTAGTATGCAACCCATGCCCATGCAGTACCCGGACGGCATGACCGGCTACGGTATGCCTACACAGCACATCCACCACATGAGACACGCGTCCGAGCACTACGAAGGCTCGCCAGCGCCAGACGATTCGAACAACGAGAACGGTCCTTCTAAGAGAAGGAAAGGAACAGCTTCCAGCTTGGCCAATGACCAGGAGTTGCGCCGCCTGTTGGCACAATACAATGGACGCACGCTCAAAGAGGTGGCAAACGAGGTGCAGAAGAACGAGGGGTCTGGTGGCAAGTCCGAAAAGGCCAAGCAGGTGTTTGCTATGCTATGGCTACAGGAGACCTGTCAAAGAAGCACCAACTCCGTCCGCCGAGACAGAGTCTTCGCCCGTTATACCGAGCGATGTGGCAACGAAAGAGTCCCAACGCTCAATCCCGCTTCCTTCGGCAAGTTGGTACGCATCATATTCCCTAATGTGCAGACGAGAAGACTGGGAGTCCGCGGCGAATCCAAATACCACTACGTCGACTTGTCCCTGGTCCCCGACGACAACGATCCAGGTTTCGACACCTTTGACAGGCTAGGCCCCGCTTCTGCTCCAGTCCCGGAAAGGCCTGCTTCTTCAGCATCCACCACTCGACCTTTACAATTGCCCACAAAACAACTCAGCTTGAATGTGATACCTCCAAGGATGACCATGGAGACAGCAGACTTTCCAGCTCCAGCTCCAGCCGTTGCAGCGCCTGGCGCCCAGGACCAAACAAGGCTGCGTCCAGGGCCGACAGCACACAAATTGGACTGCCGCTACCTCAATACGCCCATGATCAGAGTCACCCGAGGAACTTTGTCCACCGCATTGCTGAATGCTCTACCATCGCTACGGCCAAACATGCCGGGAACTCTAGCAACATACCTATCCATGCCCTCCAAAACGACACTGTGCCAACCAGTCCCTTCGTCCCAGGAGAGCCCCATAGAGCTACCAGACATACATCTGTATCTAAGCGACGAAAACTACGACCACCACATAGCAAAACTGCTACACGATTTGTATCGCTCATATTGCATCGATGTTATCGATGCTTTCCGAAAGTGCAAAGACAAATCTTTCTTCAACCATCACTCTGCTTTCAATGGCAAGATGACGGTGCCCGTGTCCAAGTTGTTCAATCTCGAGTGTTTAGCACCCTGGATCCAGGAGTGCGATATGCGAATGTACAAGCAAATCCTGAGGTACATGACACCTTTGGTCTTGCAAGATGTGCCTGAAGCAGTATGGAATGCTTTCGATCGAATCAGCAACAGACTCGTCGGATTCTTGATTAACTCGTTCGAAGAGAAATGTCCCCCTCACGTTGTCGCAGCAAAGACGGTACCTGCTGCGCGCTTTACCAATTTGCTCCGGAAGCTCAGATCAGCTCAGACATCGACGCTACAGCTCAACCGGATGTTGGAAATTCCTCAAACCAGGACTCAAATGTGGCTGGATATGTGCTCTGTGATAGACCCGGACTTGACACTACAAGAATGCAACCCTCCACCAGAGTGCTTCTCAGCTGCTCAAGGCATACTGAAACACGACCTTCGCGCTTTGCTCGGACCAGAACCGGATCCACTGGTTGATGCAGCTGAGCAAGACCCGACGAGTGATTTCGCTAGGATGTTACAAGAGCAAACACAAGCCGAGGGTGTACTGTCCAAGGAAGATGTCTCGGCTGATCTGATCGTCAGGCTAGTATCCTGGCTCGAATGTCTGCCCGATGCTTTCGAGGGACACCACCCACAATGCCTCATCGACTGGAAGACCAGATTCTTTCGAAGTCTCATGAACCAGTTCGGATCCGGTGGCGCCATCAGCTACCAGTCCTGGTGGTACTTCGAGAACTTTACGCATCAAATGCTCGCTTTCATGACCGAGCTTGAAGGTTTCCTCCTACCCGCGGACGACCAAAAGACCCTAGATATAAGGGAGAAAGAAAAAAGCGAAGAATACACAAGGCTGTACGGCAGCACAGACAGCACAGTAGATGAGAAGAAGCGCAAGCGAGCAAGCACAGAACTCGAAGAGCACCAAAGGGCTAAATCACCGAGAATCTCACGTCCCAACACAGCAGGAGGAGACACAGAGCCAGAGCCGGATTCCGCACATACCGCATCGTTCCCACCGCCCAACGCCCACGATAGCATCACAAACCCGCCTCTACTCACACCCACCACAGAACTTCCACCGCCACCACTGCCCGCTCAAGGCACCCATGAAGAAGATGAAAATGACGAAGACGACGACATGGCCGAGATCTCTCGCGGCGGCCCACTCGATTTGCCTAGCTTCAAAACAGGCTTCACCTCGCCCATCAAGGCAGCGTTGGCTGAAGATGCGCGACGAGCTTCAGGCTTGCACGAAGATAGCGGGATTGGGATGGGAATTGACGAGCACCATGACCTCGACGCCGATGCGATTGAGGCGGAGAAAGAGGCGAAGAAATTTAATAAAAGAGATTGGTTCCTTAGTAGTGACCCAGTCGAGCCCGGAAGCGGTGTCAGTGCGGCTATGGTCTCGTAGCCGCACCGCTGGAGTCGTGAACAAACAGAGCACGGAACAGCAGAGGAAGAAAAGAAAGACCGGAGAGCGTGAAGAATTATGAGAAACGAAGAGACGAGGAAATGCCCATCATCAATACAGCACGAATTTGGGTAGGGATTAAAAGGAGGACACGCAAGGCCGGTAAGGAGGAAGGGAACTCGAGGGAACAAGGATGGAGGCCCGTCGATTCCTGCTTTTGCTTCGCTTCTTGAAGATACCCACTTCTGTCGGCCCTGGATATGCCTCATGCTTCGTGGTCTGCGAGGGCTGGCTGGCTGCATATTGTTTGGTAATCTCTGTTTGTTTGTTGGTTGGTTGTTCTTAGTCCTCTAGTCGAAGTCGGGATTTTGAAGTTTCTGGTCGTCGGTTTAGTCAGGCTAGCTACTGTAGCCGAGTACGTTAGCCAGCCGAATCGAGTCATTGCACTACCTACAGTAAAGTAAAGTACTTGCTAATCACAACTACACCACATGGCACGTAGTTCATCTGACTAGCTGTTTGCCTCTGTGCACGGCTCTGTATCATATTGTATTGCATTGCTTGCCGTACTGTCGCGAGAGGAAAAGATTGAAACAGTGGTCTGGCCGCCAGAGTATCTATCTCTGCCATGCCATACCATGCCACGCTATACCCGAACAAGGCAAAGGATGAACAGGACCTCATGTCCTATCCTGTGGACATACTATGTCCAAAACCAAACAGTTCCCAACATGAACGTCGTGCGTGACATGATCCAGCCGTTCGTTCATTCTCAGAAAGACTTGACTTGGTAAATCTACATTACCTTTGTCGTCAGAGCCACATACATACAGGTCCCTTCCCTTGACACTATTCAAATCCTTGTCCAAACTCCTACATCCGTGCACTTCGTATTCATGTTCATAACCACATCAGAAAGCAAGGTAAAGCATAGCAAAGAAACCCAGTACACCCAATCTGATCATACCTCATACTTCGTCGCTCATGTTTCATCGACATCATCATCTGAACCCCAAATCCGGCACCTGCCTCAAACCTGCAAATCCATACGGCACAACACCCTGCACAGCAACGTGACTATTCGGACACTGCGTCCACAGTTTCACCAGGATATACTTGCCCGACCTACACGTCACAGCATTAGCACTGCGCCGTATGCACCGCACCGCACCGGGTCGCACCGGTCGCGAAGGGAAGGAAACAAAGAACTTACACCTCAGGCTCGAACCTCACCACAACACCCCCACCGGCATCCCGCGTCGCCTGGAACGTGGCGTGTGGCGCCAGCGGACCATTGGGGTCGCCGTTTCCGTTCCCGTCAGAAGTTGTGTCTGACGCCCGTCTTCCCCGGAGCATCTCGTTGCACCCCGGTAGCCGCTTCGTCGAGGTGCCCGCCGGTGGTCGTCCGTACGCGTGAGCAGTCGGAGGACCTCGGGTCCAGTAGTCATCGGGGTCGTCGCTCGCAGTTGCAGTTGTGCTCGGCCCTACGACCGCTGCAACGGTGGTGGTAGCGGTGTACAGCGGCAAGCTCGGATACGAAGACGAAGGAGCATAAGTGAGGTTGTGGTTCTGGTTGTCGCTGCGCTCGTCGCGTCCGAGTTCACGTCGCGCGTGAGTCTGTTCGTGAAAAGTGCCCTGGCTGGCTTCTACTTCGGCAAAGGACAGGTTGTCTCGGTAGTGCGGGGTTTCGTCTTCTTGATCTTGATCTTGTTCGTGGTCATCGGTGGAGGAGTCTGATGGGGATGGTGATTCGGAAATTGTGGGTTCTGGTTCTGGTTCTGCGGCTGCGGCTTGCCACTGGCGGGCACGTGCGGCTTGGTGCGGCGTTAGAGTTGAGGTTGAGGTTGATGTGTAGGAGGGGCGATAGGTATCTGTGTAGAGGGTGCGACGGGGCATAAAGGCGCCGCCGCGGTCGTAGTCTTCGGAATGCCAGGGGCGAGGAGAGCGGGGATGGGGTTCTGCGGAGAGGTTAGGATCGGGTAGGAGGCGTTCGACTGTGGTCGATATGCCTTGTGAGCGGGGAAGGTTGATTGGTTCGTCGACGCTTTGAGAGGGATCGCACCATTGGGAGTCCGACAGGTCTAGGGGCTGGCGAGCGCGAAGCAGGGAGCGCATGGGAGAGCGAGTGGAGTACATGTAGTCATGAGACGGTCTGTAGCTATCGTAACGCCGGGCTCGGTGAAGGACATAACTGACTGGAAAGAGAGTATCGTAATAGGATGTTCGCTCAAGGAGTTGGTCTTGGTCCATGGAGACAAAAACCATGCCTTGGAGTGGGGATGTGTCGTGGGTATAGTCGTGCTTTGGGGCCTTGATGACGAGGTTGGATAAAGTGAAGGGCCAGCCTCCTTGGTGCTTCATCAGGATTGTGCATTTGTGTTTCTTGGTGCGGAAGATGTCATTGTTGTCGGCTTCCCAAATTCTGGAGCGAGCCAAGTCATCTGCTGGGGGCAGTGGATCTTCTGGCTGTGGGTAATCGAGGACTCTCATTTTGAGATTGCCAGGCAGCAGAGTGCCCTCCAAGCCGTAGGCGGGCGGGAGGTGATGGTCGGAAGAGCCGTCATCGAGCTTCCTGCGCTTCGAACGGCCGCCTTCTCTGGACGATCGTGGCTCAACCTCCAGCTCAGCAGAGGCCGATCTCTGTCTTGGTCTGGCGCTGTTCAAGGGCACCAGATTCGAGCCGGTACTTTCAACAACATCACGGTCGAAGGGATCCTGCCTGGCCAATCTGTCCATGCGGTTGCGCTGGCGTGCCAGCCTTTCTCTTGCACTGAACATCTGACGGCGAGTACGGACGATGGAGGAGGGGCTTGTGGGGCTTGCGGTTGTTTGAGATTCAAACAGACCTTCTTCATTCAGGTGAGATGTCCTTCTTTCCTGCTCCTGCAGCTGAGTTTCTCGGTCACGTCGTTCGCTGTCAATAGCCTGTAGTGCGACTCCGTGTTGCTCAGTTGTGTGACGCTCGAAGTTAGTCAACAAGCTGCGTAATGACTCTAGTCGGGCTGTAATACTGGCTGCCCCAGCTCCAGTAGACCTCTGTGGTCTGGTTTGACGGTCATCCTGCATTGTTATCCTCTGTCTTGGAGTTCACGATACGACAGAGCGTACCATTGTCAAGTCAGGCAAGGGCAGGTGCTTTCAGTCGGTCTGGACGGGCAGAGGGCGGCAAGAGCGAGGTCACAGTCAAGCGGGTGCCAGAGGCTTAGATGCAATATTGACACGTGAACGGTCCTCATCAGGGATACCTAATCGAGCTGAGTCGTTGGCTGTCGTGGCAAGTGAGGTCCAAGAGCGCCTGTACGAGTAGCACCCAAGCATTGACCTAGCCCATCACCCCACACAATGGTTCTGGCTAAAACAAATGGGCGTCATACTACTCGATGCCTAGGCTTGACGTCTAGCGTTTCAGGGTTCGCGTGGCGCTGCTAAGGTTCCAGCCCGGCCAGCCTTGCAGCGGTAGGCAAGCACTAGAAGCGCGTAGCAGCAGCAGTGGAAGGGTAGGAAGAACGCGCCGTGAAGTTGAAGTAATTAACTTGGCTCAGCATTCGACATCACCCCCATCCTGGTCGCAGGTCTCTTTTGGACGTTCGCAATTGTCCTACCACCTACCCACTCAATGGAGCACAACCCAGATGGCCAGGCTGCGGCAGTGGCAGAGGCAGAGGCTATGATGGTTGACGGCGCACCTGCAGAACTTCCCCTTCTTCCTGCCCAGACCCAAGACACCACGGTGATGGCACAGCCACTGACAGATCCTTCCGAGACAATGATGCCGCCGATGGCGCCAATGCAGTCCATATCGGCCGACGAGATAGCATTGTACGACCGACAGATACGACTCTGGGGTGTCAAGGCGCAAGAGCTAATACGGAATGCGAACATCCTGCTGATTGGTATGAAAGCGCTGGGCAATGAGATTGCGAAGAATTTGGTGCTAGCAGGCATTGGGAGTCTCACAATCCTGGACCATGAAAACGTCGTCGACGAAGATCTGGGCAGTCAGTTCCTGGTTACAGAGGAAGACCTAGGCAAGAACAGAGCCGAAGCTGCAGCTGTCGAGCTGAGGAAGATGAACCCACGAGTCAATCTGAATGTCGACCAGGAGAGTATCATGGCCAAGATGCCTGAGTACTTCGCTGCTTTCCAGATTGTCGTTGCGACTGGACAGCCTTTCGAAATGGCCTCTGCGGTCAACATGTCATGCCGAATGTTCAACGTCAAGTTCTATGCCGCCGATGTGCACGGCCTCTATGGCTACATCTTCTCAGATCTGATCATGCATCAGTTTCTCGTCGAGAGAGACATCCAAGGCAACATACCTACCCGGCCTGGCATCGCAGAGACGTCGACGAGAATGGTCATGGGGGTAGAGACAAAAAAGGAGAACAACAAGACCAAAGAAATTGTAACTAAGCAAGAGATGTATTGTCCCCTGCTGCTCGCGAACTCGTCTCCTCTACCACCTGAAGCCACAAAATCCAGAAGATCGAAGATGCGAGTCCCACCTCTACTCTCATGCCTTCGAGGTCTTTTCGAGTTTCAGAAGCAGACCGCCGGCCGCTCGCCCGACGCAGGTCGAAAAGAAGACATTGCTCTGTTCGCCAAAGTCACCAATGAAAAGCACCTAGAGCTTCAACTACCTCATGAAACCCTGAGCTCCGCCTGCCTTCGAAGCTTTCTGCAGAACCTGAGTACGGAGATACCACCCACAGCAGCCTTCCTCGGTGGCCAGGTCGCTCAAGATGTGATCAACGTGCTCGGTCAACGAGAGCAACCCCTCCAAAATCTCTTGCTGTTCGATGGTGAAGAATTCAAAGCTCCCATCTACAGCATGCAGCCTACGTTCGACCCTACCCTGGCAATGTCATTAGACGACATGACGGCGGACGGCGTACCTCCTGAAGCCACCAGTAATGGCAATGGTGTCGCGACAAATGGTGGTGCTCCAGGTACAGCAACCCACAACCCACAAGCTCAGCCTCAGCAACAAGCTTAGGAAGCGAAGTATATCGAAAAAAGATGTACGCGGCTCAAACAATTTACCATGCCAGTCTTCCGGCAGATGGCGGCAAGCCTCAATCTATCGGGATGAGAAGCCTTGAAACGAAGATACATCTGACAGACACGAATCGTAGCGAAGGTGCTCAAAACAATGGACAAGGAAGATGCTCCAGTGACACGGCCTAGACTCGGAGCTTTCAGCAGGGACGAAACGGGGTGGCTCCACCGTACATGACGACGAAAGTCTGACGACTGCGGCGGCCCAGCCCTTGATACAATGGCCTTCCACCGGGGTTTGCGAGCACGCATCGATGAGGTCTTGATGCTGTGCGCAGGAAACAGAGAGAAGTAATCAAGATTGTTTTGAAGTAGAGACGATACCCTGGCGCGAGAAATGAGGCAATCATCTATTCCCGAAGCTTCAGTAGTTTAGGTTAGCCTTCGGCAGCCAAGCGATATCAGGAACAACCCGACACGCGCTAGACATGAACAACAACAACTGACCGTCCACCTCACACGACCAGAAAACTTTCCAAACACCTGTTCCACCTACTGCGCCATGTAAGTTTGCAAAGTACTTCTGCCGTGATATGATGTCGGCCACCACAAGTTCTGCCTCTATCATGATGACGCCACAACTATGTCGCAAGTGACCCGATATCTTTATCTCTCTTCGTAAAGACCAACCCGGCAGCTAATCTGAAGGGCTACACACATATTACTTTACACCACCACAGCAATCGCGCGATGGCAGTAGACCCGACTAGTGACTCGCGAACAAACGGCAGTCCCGTCGAGGACGTCCACACAGACACAATGACCACCAAGCCTACAACACCACCGCCCTCCAAACCCGCCTACCCAACAACCCTGGCAGAGCTCACCATCCACTCACCAAACGACGACCACACCACGTCCTCGCACAGATCCTCAATCTACAAAACCCTAGGCCACCTCCGCAAATCAACCCTCAGCATCCCCAACCGCCTGACGTCGGTCCTTCAAGACGCCGAATTCACCGAATCACTATGGCGCCATCTGAACGAAAACTCATCGCTCACCCTCTGCCACGCCTCGGCCAAAGATGGCACCTGGCCACTCATCCCCAACGAGCGCTCCGGCTCTTGGCCGCTCGACCCGCGCGTTAAAATGACCTCGCAAGAATCCTACCTCGCGAAGTCTCCGTCTCCATCGCAGTCCTCATCCCAGCCAACCTCGCCACCCCGGACCCCGACCATCGAGTCGTTCTCCAACCAACCTGCTGCTGAACTCCAGTCCCAACTGCAACTCCCAGGGGCCCCGCTCCCGCGCCGCCACTCCTCCCAGCCACCCCACTCCGCCCCCACCAGCGCCTACTTCAAGTCGACCGACGGCCACATCACACAATGGTCCTTCTCGCTCCGCCGCCTCAACCTGCCGCTCCTGCACATCCTCGGCGTGGCGCACGGCGCGATCCTCATCGACACGACGCGGCGCGGCAAGACGTATCCCGACGCGCTGCGGCGCACGGTGCCGATCTGGACCACGGTGTGGAACCGAGTGTTGTTCCCCGAGCTAGCCGAGGCCGAGCCCGGGGTCTGCGCGTTCCAGGCGTTCGGTCTGGACGAGAGCGAGAAGACGCAGATTGAGGACCGCCTGAGCCGCTTCGTGAGCGAGTGCAAGGGGCTAGGCCTTGATTTGGCGGAGCTGAGGAGGAAGGTCGCGCGGCCGGTGAGATGTGTCTGGGTGAATCAGCCTGGTTCAACGGACGAATGGGAAGGGACAGCGCAGACTCTGGCCGAGCAGGTCAGCGCCGAGCGCGAGAAGTTCGCCGGCGTCGTCGATGTGAATGTGCTGGTTTGCTGCTCTGCGTCCAAGGTGGTCGCGGGCGCGGAGATGAGTGAGGAGGGGTATATTCAGGGGGCGGGCGACGATGGCGAGGGATGGGCGAGGAACTTGACTGCACGGGTGTTCTGGCTGAACAAGGACGAGCTCATGAGTGCGGTGCAGAATGGAGAGGATGTCGAGGGGCTGGTGGACCGGCTGGTGACGGAGGACAAGTATCGGTCTAGCTATGGGCCGGGACATAGTGTGCTTATCTCACCGACGAGGAACCTGTATGTGGGGTTCGGAGAGGGCATTTTGGCCGACCACGACTTTAATCTTGTTATCGACGTTAATGCGCTGCATGACGAGCCGCAGTTGAAGTTGCTTGGCATGAGATGCAAGGAAGGAAAGATAGGAAGCAAGATGATGAGAGAGAGAATGCCGCAGATTGCGGCAAGGGCCGAGAAGCAGCTGAGGACGTGGCCGGAGAAGAAAATCCTCGTCAAATGCTCGACTGGCAAGGACTTGTCGGTTGGGGTCGTCCTGGTGATTTTGTGTTGCTTCTACGCCGACGATGGTAAGCGTTTCCCAATCTCTCACCGACCGGTCACTAACTATGCTCAGGACAAGTCAGCTTTCCGCAGAAACACACCATCGACAAGCAGTTCATCAAGCAGCGGCTGGCATGGATCACGTCTTCGAAACCAGAAGCCAATCCTTCTCGAGCCACATTGCAAGCTGTAAATTCCTTTCTAATAGGCCGTCCGGACTGATAGCGTCGTGTGGCCGAGCCAGCGGCTGCTAAACTAGTTCTTCATCGTCAGCACACTTGCGCCGACTTCTGCTCTCCGCGAACTCGTCCTCGTCTTTTCGATTTGACAAACATCGTCGCCTACGAGTTCTTTACAGCTTGCACAATAGCACCTCCCTCACCCTCGTCAAGGTCGTCCAACTTCTTCATGTCCTCTTCCGAAATCTCAAAATCAAACACATCCGCGTTCGACTTGATTCTTGCCGGTGTATCACTCTTTGGCAGTGTTACCCAGTTCTTTTGGAGCGAGTACCTAATCAATATTTGTGCCGTCTCCTTGTTGTACTTCTTTGCTATGCTGACTAGCGTGTCGTCGTAGGCTTTCTGGTTTCGTACCAGGGGTGAGTATGCTTCGACGATGATTCCGTTCTTATGGCAGTAGTCGACGATATCGCGCTGCTGGCACCAGGGATGCAGCTGTTGCATTGTCAGCCATCAAATTACCAATTCGCCATTTGCACATACCTCAATCTGGTTCACATGTGGTGGGAACACCTCACCCAGACCTTTCAAGCCCTCAATGTGTGCAATACCAAAATTGCTCACACCAATGGCCTTCGCCTTACCCTCCTGGTGTAGCTTCAAGAGCGCGTTCCACATCTCTTCTCGAGCGGCCTTCCCAGCGTTCGGCGAATGTATCAGGAACAAATCGACGTATCCATCCTGGCCACCACTGCCCTCATCAAGCTTGCTTATACTTTCAACACATTTCTGGTAGCTCTTCTCGACACTGCCGGCGGCCGAAAGGATCTTGGTGGTGATGTAGATGTCGCTTCTCTTGAGGCCCGAGTTACGCACCGCTGCGCCGACTTGGGCTTCATTTGCATAGAACTGAGCAGTATCGATGTGTCTGTAGCCGGCTTGCAAAGCTGTTGAGCACGAGTTCTCACATACTTTTTCTGGAGACTGGTAGACACCAAAACCCAGCCGTGGGATGGCCGAGGGAGAATTCGGCAGTTGCAGAGTTGAGGTGGCAGTGAGTTTGGATGCCATGGTTGATGATCGGGCTGTCTGAAGGTGTCCGACTAATTGAGATACGCGTGACAATGGTCTGAATACAGCAGAACGGACACTGAACATGCGGATGGTCAATTTAGAATGTTACTCAGGTTGCCAAAAGTACACAATTCCACAGTGGTTTTCTGCCTCAAAGAGAGTATACCTCTCACATGGCTCTGAGGTAACTAGTGATCTAAATCATGCAATCATGACGCCATCGCACCCTGCTTTGGCGGACGTCGATCCCAGCCCGCGGGTCTTATCCGGAAGAGCAGGATCACTAAAAGCGCAATACGATTAGTCTGATGTGGACCGGATCAGATGTGCTTCCGGGGTAGGTAGATACAGGGTATCTGACCATGGTACCGACCTACCACCAACACGAAACGGACGTGTGCAAAGCGCTCACAGAACTACATCGAAGCCCTTGGTGTACCTTTCTCGAAGAGCCCCTACCATGTTCTCGATCTCCCATACGCCCATAGCGCCCTGTCATGATTTGAACCTTGCCTCCTATCCTCATGCTCTGCCTCCTACGTCTTGGCGTACACTCCCATTCCTAGCCGCCTCAGGAGCACCCTGTTGAAGAAAAACTTCGTGCGCCTTCTTCTGTCGCTCCCACTCTTTCTTCAGCTTCTTCGCCCGAGAAGGTGCAACAGGCGTTCCGTCCTTCAACGTGGTCGGCATGCCACTCGGATCCCAGGCAGAGAATTCATCCGAGTTCGGCGGCCTGAACATGTCCTCCGGTCTCAATTTGCCCTTGGCCAGCTTCTGCCTCGCTTCTTCATCTCGTTTCCGTTTAGCTTCTTCCTTCTGCCTGGCTCTGTCTTCTTTCTCTCTCCGCGCCACTCGCAGGCCTTCTGTGACAGGACGGACGAGAGCCGGCTGATTCTCCCGGTCCTCGAGATACACATTTAAATTCCAGAGGGCTACATCGCGCACCTGATCGCAGAGCCCGAGAATCTCGTTGTTCATCGCGTTGTTGTCATATGTAGTAGCCTTCAGGACGTTATCTTTGAACTCAGTGTATGCCCTTGCGTAACTGGGTCTCGGTCGGGTGCCATTGCTGGCTTCAGCCTCTGGCGCATCTACACTTGACACGATCTTCTCGATCTTCTCTTTTGTGATTGATCGGGCGATAGCAGCTTGTCGTAGCTGATCGCGCATTTGGGAGATAGGCTCGACGTACCGCTTGGCGGCTTCGGGGATATCGATGCCCTCCCAGCCTATCTCATTCGTGTCAGGCTTGCCGTTGCCATTTAGGCCGAAAATGTTGACCATTCTTGTGATGAATACGCCAATGTCAACATGGTCTTGCAAGGTCAATGCATTCTTTGGTTGCGAATTATAGTCCGTGATTAAGGTGGAGATGGCAGCCATCGCGTCCGGTGTGTTGAAAGAATCGAGCAGCGCTTCGCGGACTCTGTTGTTAGCAGTGACTAGAGCGTCTGCCAGACTTGCTTGTCTTGTATCTTCTTGCTCAGGGGACGTCTTGACAGCCTCGACAGCATTGATGAAGAAATTATCAACCCGGTCCTCCCAGGACTGACCTTGCTTCACCAGCTCATCTGTGATTTCGATGCCGTCTCGCCAGTTGCCAAGCAGGAAGACGATTCGCAAACTTCTCGCGGTCCAGTCACCTCGCTCAAGCGCTGATCGGATAGTGGTGAAGTTCTTGAGTGATTTTGACATCTTCGAACCTGCAATAGACAGATGCCCCATGTGTAAGAAGTAGTTCACCCACTGTATGGACTTTCCGCAATGCCAGTATGCCTCGCTTTGTGCTAGTTCGTTGTCGTGGTGAGGGAAGGCTAGATCAATACCACCTGAGTGTATGTCCATTTGCTTTCCCAGAGTGTCAGAGGCCATTGCAGAGCACTCAATGTGCCAGCCTGGGCGACCGGGGCCCCATCGGCTCGGCCAGCTCGGCTCACCAGGCTTCGAAGCCTTCCACAGAGCAAAGTCGGCATCGGACCTCTTACCACTGGTCGTTTGCGACAAGGCGCCCTCTCCGTCTGCCTGTAATGATTTATCGTTTCGATTCCACGGCTCCAATCGTGCATAGGGGTTCCCGGCAGCTTCAAATGCCCTGATATCGAAGTAGACGGAACCATCTTCGGTAGCATAGGCGAATTTGTTGTTAACAATGGTGTCAACAAAGTCAGCAATCTGTTGTCCGTACTCTGTAACGCGCACAAGCCTGTCTGGATACAGCACATTGAGGTCCTCCATATCCCTGAAGAATCTCCTCTCATAGTCCTCTGTCAGCTCTTTGAAGATATGGTGGTCGTCACCCTTGATGGCCTTTCCAAGTTCGGCGTCTAGCATGTCGCACATAGGGTCCTTCGCAAGTTCGTAGAAGGCTATGGGCGTGAGGTTCCTGATGTCGCCCGTCAAAGCCTTGGCGCAGCTCTCAGCGTCGCGGATGTACATCTTGATCTTGGCTTCCTTGTCACCTGCTTTGGCAGTAGGGCCATCCAAAGACAGCCCTGACAGTATATCACCATATGCCTCCGAGACCGCGATTGGGAAAGTTCGGGGCTCCGCCGTGTCAGGTGAGAGACGTGGCAGGCGCCTCGCGATGAACATACGCCATGCCTTTAGCACGTCTGCCAATACTGTGTCGTCGATATATCTGTGTTTATCCTGATACTGTTTATAAAGATACCTCTTTCTGCCCGCTAGTATGATCTTGTCGTCCACATCTGTGATGTTCATCACAAAATTGATATCGAAATGAAAATAGTCTCGTAGGATTCGTCGCAGCACATCGATAGTAACGTAGTTTCTTGCGTGGCCCAGGTGAGCCTCGTCGTACACAGTTGGACCGCAGGAGTACCATGTTATCTTTTGCCGTTCCCTGGGCACGAAGGGTTTCTTCGACCGTGTCAAAGAATTCCATACTTTGAGCTCAGGCTCATGTGTAGAGGACTGTGGATGTGACCAGGGCGGTTGGCGAGTTGCCATCTTGCTGACACTTGTAGATGAACACTGCCGCACTCTAAGGATTGCGAATGTTGCACTTTTGAGGGGGGGCAGGAAACGTGGCCGCATGAGCAATTCGCAACTTAATAAATGCTGCTTCCGAGTCGCATTCCAATGGCAAGAGTCACCAAACACCGCGAACCATTTGCTGCAGGGCCGATTTTAGGCTGGTCCCGCACCCCGCTAACTAAGCTGTCTGGTACCTGAAACTTGTCACTAACTTGATATGGTCTAACATGTTCAGCTGCCCTCCTCGTGCTTCCAGACTTTACAGACTTCAAAAGACCTTTGGCATGTGAGACAATAGTACGACAGTAGTACGCGTTGTGAGTGGGTATGGAATACAGCCCATCAAGTAAGATTCTCGTGATACCACCCCGCCAACTCGGTACGGTCTGGTTGACAACAGTGCCGACGCTATCCTGTTACCGATGCACTGTTCCATGAACTTGTGTTCAGTTCGATTGATTGAGCAATGGCTCTCTCTCTCCGTCCCTGCCGTTCTTCTTCGCCGCATCCTGATCACCGCCGTCACCTGATTCGTTGTCCTTTTCGTCTGGCAATCTTCTGTAATCGCCATTGGCTACCACCCGCACGCTCCATGTTCCTGCATCAGCCGCCTCTTTGAAGAACTCTTGGTTCTCCTCGAACGTCCTGTTTCCACTCTCCGGGCAATACAGCCAAGTCCAGCAACCGGAAAATGCGTTGCTTCCTGCGAAGACTAAAAACAGCCAGTAGCCCAAGTTGGTGAACATGATCGGGGTCAGCAGTGTGACAGCAAAGTTCGCAAGGCCCCAGACAACGACCGAAATCGCCGCACCATTCGCACGAGCTGACGATGGGAAGATCTCTGTCGGAATGAGCCAAGGTGGGACAAGCCAGCCAATGCCAAAGACTGCCGTCGCGAGGTATAGCACAATGATTCCCGGTATACCTGTGGCCAGAAGTGGAATGTTCAGTTTAGACTGGTGGGTGGCCAGACCACCCAGCACACATAAGATAGCAAATGAAACAGCCAACCAGAAAGCGCCTGTCACCATTAGCCAACGTCTGCCTTTGCGATCAATAAGAATCCAGGCGAAGGTCATCATGCCCAGGTAAAAGAGATAGTTGCCCATCGTCAGGAACTCGGCGTCCGCGGTATCGAAGCCTAGCAACTCGAAGATCTGTGGCCCGTACACTGAGACTGCGCCGTAGCCAGTAAGCGCTTGGTTTACCTGACCCATGATCGTCACCACTGTTGGGTGCCACTGGTCTCTACCAGGAATGAGCATGTCTGCATACGTGACCATGCCGTCTTTCTCTTCTTGCTCGTGAGCTTCCTGGAGCTCGTTGATGCGTTCATCGACTTGATCTTTCCCAAACACTGCGGAGATCGATCTCTTCGCCCTGTCGGTCTGCTGATGTAGTACAAGCCATCGAGGCGTTTCTGGAAGCAGGGCCGTACCGGAGATAAGCAGAATTGGATAGATCTGCATCGTGATGATCGGTGTCCGCCATGCCCACTCGTCGTATTTGCCCAAAGTGTGCGTAACCAAGATATTGATGATGAAGGCCATGTTGAGGCCTAAGATGTTAGCCTGGAATTCTTGAGCTAGCGCTGTCCCTCGTGCGTCGTCCTCCGATAGTTCAGACGTGTACACCGGCACCACAGCGTCCAGCCCACCAACACCAAGTCCCATAACAACGCGGCCAGCAAGCATCACAGCTAACGCGTGTTGTGGCAATACCATCCCAGCACAGAACATGATGAGATTTCCTAGGGCCGCCATGGCCACACAAGCGAGTACGCCAGGCTTCCTCCCGACCATATCAGCGAATTGAGAGGCGATGACTGCTCCCACTGCACAGCCAAGGTAGTAGACGCTGACAATAATACCGACCATTGGGTCGTTCTTGCTGATGCCCATTGTACTTAGGTAGTGGTAATTGGTATTGATCAAGCTCATCATGCCCTGGTCATACCCATACAAGGCAATTGCTGTCGACGAGAACAACACCACCTGGGTCTGCTTCTGCTTCAGCCATTCCGGCGACATCTTGGCAGTTGTCTGGAACTGTTGGCTGCTGGTATAAGGGTGTAACACTGCTTTCTGATATATGCGTGCCAAAGTGTGATCGAAACTATGGTGTTAGCAATGCATATCGAATAGCTCTACAACAGAAAAGTTTCAAAGAAGAAGACCTTGCTCACTGTTAGGAAAAGACCTTGTAGCTATGGCACACTGCGTGTTAAGAAATTGGAGCCGAGGGGTTCTCAGTGACCGCCTAAAGATACTTCTTCATCGAGCATGGCGCGAAAGTGTATTGCTAGAGGATCTCGTGGATCTCAAAGTGACGTCTTACAGGTGCCGTTGTAGCGACTACTGCGACGCATGACTCCCACAGAATACATTGATTGGATCTTCCAAGCAGATGGTTGTCAGAAAGTCGATAAGTGGGATACACTAACAGAGGTTGTCTGATAACATGATGAGCTTAAGCGGGAAGAGTGTCAAGAAGAAGAAGGACCGATGAAAGATGTGTGTTGAGAAAAAGCAGATGACAATAATGTCCTACAGATACTCCGGGAAGACTTTCCTAGCATCACGCGTCGTGTTGACACCACAGCGTCCCATCTTCAGAATGGTCAAAAGTCTCAATATGTCGTGACTTTAGAGCCTTCATCTATGCATTCCCGCTAGATACCATCAGAACCCGACACGTGAAACTTGTCGAAGTAGAGCTCTCGAGCGTAAGCTCATTGGAGAATAGACTTCGACCAGTTTGATGTACCACGTTCAGATGAAACTATCGTAAGCTCGAACGTTGTAAGGACTAGTGGTAATGTAGGTAGTATTGGTATTGGCTGTAAGTGGTATGTAGGTCGGTAAGATGAGTGGGCTTAGTCGGAAGGCATATGTAATGACCAAGGCCGTAACTGCCCAACAACGTTTAGTGCCATGAGCAATTCGGAGTGTAGGATAGGATCTAGCTACCATTTATTCAACACCGTACTCTACTGGTCCTAATAACGCGTCTCCAAAAGAACGCGTTAAGGTCTGATGATGCTGTCCACGATTGAATGAAAGGTCAAGCTACGTATATGTGTCCAAATCGAGGTGTTTCTATCTGAGATACTGACTTGTCGACTGGGGCGCCAAGAATATTCTCCGGCCGTTTCAGGGAAAGTGTCGACATCTCCTTGCTCTTCGCAGTCCTACTGCCAGCATCCCCCGAGACTAATAGCATATCTGAAGTTGACCATGAGACGACGGTCGACTCTCATACCGAGCCCTGGTTCCGACTATGATCCCTCGGAGCTGAAGATCGATGGACGACATTTGTCCTTTGCAGGCCTCAAAGCTGCACGTGAGGAGCGTCTAACGTTTGCCTCTAAGCAGCTGCCTGATGAGATCGTGGAGATACTAGAGAGCTCACATGAACTGCACGTCCGCTGGGTTTCTGAGGAACCTTACGAGAAGTCCGGTGCCTATTTGTCTTCGCTAACGCCCGGCCTCCATGTTCACTACACACCTAGCAAGAACAATGACGATCAATTATGCCCTCTATTACAGAGGCTCTACTCCCCTTCTATGCGATGTAGCACGATCAATGCTACTTTCTCGCGGCCTGACATCCTCTCCGAGCGCTTCTCTTCCTCCGCGTCGTTGCAGTACTACTCACTGCTTCCGTCTCTGCAACAGTTCGTTGCTTGGATCCAGCGGGACGTCTGCGCTGCATCTGATGTTGTCTGCAAGCACAATGCCGCTATACTTAATCTAGCCTCATATGTGGACTTTGACTACGACAGTATTGCCCATGCCCTTACTATGACAGCATACTGGTCCAAAGCCCCTGCAGTCTTAACGGATCCTATGGGTAGATGGACCACCTACGATCATTGGAACATGGCAATAGACGCTTCTCCGAATGACAAGAATGAACTGGGCCTTCTCCAGTCATCAATGGCAACTGAGCCTTCAGAGCTACAGATGGAAGGAATCCTGGTAGTCGTTGGTGAAGACAGCGAGCCGAAGCCGGTGATGTTCTCCTTTCCCTCACGCCATCACGCGCTTCAGAGCCAAGAAGCAAATGCCCAGAAGTACTTGGTCACGTTCGATCAGCCGACTGGCCTGCATCCAACGATGCGCATCAGCTTCCCAACCACACACAAGCTGCAAGAGCCGAGGGACAAGCCTGCGGGTAGTACTTGTGCCCTACATTCATACCTCACCCTCCCATCTGTCCTCTTCGCAGATCAGTACGCTTTCCCGACCTCCGACCTGGACCCACTATTTACTGAAGCCCACAACATCATATCGTTACGATCTTTTTCTGGCGAAGGCGACCTCGAAGCACCTGACTACGCAATCCAGCAATGGGGCTCAGCACTCCTCCTCGAACTTGCGACACCACAGCCAGCCTCGGCCAAAGCCCCTGAGCACCCTTGGGAGATCAAGATACCACTCCACCTTCGCTATCTAGCACCAGCAGCCGGCGGCAAACAGACCGTAGAAGTACCTTGGCCAATCGTGTTCTGGGCATGCACAGCAGAAGAAGGCACGAAATTTACGGTCAACCCGTTCGATCGCGTCAACCTAGGCTACGACGGGTTGTTCGGGCCGAGGACGATGTTTTACCACCTCGAGCCACGAGTGCAGCAAGGATGCAGGCTGTTAGAGAAGATTGACGTGCCGGTGCTCGATACAGACATTGTCAGTCATGGCATGGCGGACTTATTGACCATGGCGCTTGTGCTTGGTGGTTTTCTGTGGGTTTCATGGAAAGTGTTGAAGGAGGTGCGATGGGAAATGAAGTGGTGGAAGACACCAGGAGCCCAACGGCAACTGGAGAAGAAAGCGCAGTAGACGCAGCTGAACATTCCTGCGCTCCCTAGACTCGACAGGCCTCGACGGTGTGTACCGTATTGCGGCTAGCCACTATGAAGTCCTCCTTTTGTAGCCCTGTCCACCACAAGCCTTGTTGTTGGGTTCCCAAAGCTTGTCCTTCCGGCAGCTTGTAATACTGACGGTCACCCGAAAAGAGGTTCTTCAATACAACTTGGCCGTTGACAGCTCTTCCGACATCACAGGGCGCGAGTGACTGTGACGCTGTTGAGCATGCACGCGGTAGTCACAAACCTCGCAGACTGCCACAAGTTCTGAACTCAGCTTGGCGATAGGGATAGCAGAATAGCACCCACAGTCACTATCTGTGATGTCTGCTATGAAGCACTTTTACCGTGATATTCATTAGAGATCTCCGCAGCCCTTTATTTTGATGATGTGTTCCACAAAGTCCTATCCACTATCCACAGTTGAAAAATTAAGGTTTGATAATTCACAATGCTCAATTAGTAGTCTTATTCACTTTAGAATTGCTCACTTCGACTTTCCAGGGGCTATAACTCAGTGGTAGAGTGCTTCGTTTGCATGACCGACTAAGTAGTCCTCCCCCAGGACTACGTCGACTTACTTCGAAGAAGTCGTCGGTTCGATCCCGACTTGCTCCACATTCATTTTTTTTTCGTCTTTGCTTTTCCAGCTGTCAAGGTGTGCTAGGCACAGTCTCAAATTTTTTCGAAGTCCCTTAACACGGTGCGATGGTTTGCTACCAGATCAGTACGAAGTGAGAGGAGTCTTGTTCAATCAAACAGACGATCGATACCTAGCGACCTTTTACCTCTAGGTACGTACCTGTATTCAACCGTGCTCATACGAGCTATTTCCAGATGTGCTTGTGCTCTTACTCTGATACGCAGCATGGGTCTCGCTGTCTGTTTGATCCTAGCTATCTTCCCAGCACTTGCACCCCCTCAGTGCCGCAAGGTCCTTGCTGTCCATCTCCTTGACCTTGTCATCTACATGTCACTTCATCGACGTGAAACCTCGTTCCTTCCCTATGCCAGACCAGTCCTCGAGGCGCGTAGTCGGCCATCAGCAACTTCCAGGGGACCTCCAAGCCTCACTAGGAGTTCGTGTTGTACTGAGGGAGGGGGTATTCGAGACAGTATCCGCCTTCGTTTCGCCCCGTATCTGACATTCCGATACTCGAATTGAAGAAATTCGGCAGGTAGAGCTTACATGCACAGCAGGCCGAGCAGAAGGACGCAGAGAAGCAGGGCGGGGTCTGCTGTGAGTGGTTGTACAAGATGATACATACCTGGCTAAGGTATGCCCGCTCCACGACGGACCTTACCTCCTTCAACTAGTCTTGTTCATAGCATGGTCTTTCAAGTAGGAATGTGTACGGACTGTCAAAGATGATGATCGATGACTCCGACTTAAGCAATTTGTACGGGAATACGCGTCGTGTGTGGTAGTCTGAGCTCACCAGATCATATTACTGCCGCAGGAAAGCTAGAGATCCGTCACTGCGGTCTTTACAGAAGTGCAAATAGTGCAAACACCTTCTTTGGTCCTTGCAGTGTTGCTCACGCTCACGCTCATGCTCACGCTCAGGATGTCCCCTCGAGGTTCTTACCACTCATCTCTGGGTTCCTAATCAGGACATAAAATCGGCAAAGCTCGCCGAAACTCATGGTTCAATGCTTGAACAGAAGACCGAGAGGGAGCAATATGTTTTGCTAAACGAAAATATACAGTATATGGTTCTACAGTAGACACGATCTGTTTTGCACCGAACCTGATCTCCAGTTGTTGTATGAACCTTCCTCAAATAGGCCATTGAGCCCATTTCCCATCCCGGGTACACCAGTCTCCAAACTCCTTATGAGGACACTCAGCAACGACAAACTCCGTTGTCTTGTTATTAGCCTGGACGCAATAATAGCTCTTGAAGGTCCATTCGTACGGCCACTCCGTGATACCCGGCGCGTCGATCCAGCCGGTGGCCCTCCGACCATCCCAACCGGTTTGGCCGACGTTTTGGGGGCTGGTGGAATGAAATGCCTGCGGATCTTTGCAGTTATCACTAACACCCGCCATGAAGAAGCGGCAGGAGATATCCCCGACAATCTGGGCCAGTTAGCGAGATGACTTGGCGTGGAATGTCAAAGGAAGAAGAGTACTTACACCGATGCTGCTCCCTTTGTCGCCAAACTTCTTGTTATTGTCTTCAACTCCGAGACATTTGCCCCAGTTCAAGCCCACGTCCATGGGATACGTACATTTGCCAGTGAGATTCTTGTTATAACAGAGTTTGATATTGCCGATACCAACCTGGGCAGAAACGTGAACGGCGCATGTCGCCAGGGCCACGAAAGCAAGCTTACCAGGAAGACGCATAATGGCGGCTTGTCGTGGTTCTGGATTCCAGGCTGAGGTGTAGAAAGGGCAGGAGAAGAGCAGTACAGTATCAAGGTCAGGTACATAGCCTAGACTTCTCAAGCTGGCGGACAACGACCGTCGCTCGGGCGACAAAGCGCGTCGCTAATTAGAGACCTTGTGCATTGTTGCTGCACCTGCGAAGCGGCAACACCGATCAAGGGTTGAAGACAAAGAGAAATCCGAGTGCGCAATACGAGCCGGTCTCCTGACTAGTTTGCATGAGTAGCCGAGTAGAAGGCGGGCAAACAAAGACGAACGTACATATGGTTGCGGTAAGCTTGGCACATCTCTAGAGGTAGCCTTTGACGGCCAAATACTGCCAGTAATCGAAAGACTGCTCGGAAAACCAATGTATCAGCGAAGGACAGTCTTCTGAAGACGACACTCTTTTGGCAGGGCAGTGGGGTAGGCGGTGTAATCCAACGGGACAGTACGTGGTGTCAGGAGTCGGAGCTCGTAGTAGCAGAACGAGTCTCCGGAAAACGATACGGAAAACGATATCATGAATGCGAAATGAGGCCCGCCAATCAATGTTATTCACAAAAGGTGCGGCAATAGTGATCTTCGTTAGTAGTTCGTGATGGGTGCGTCGCATTTGATGTAGCGAATGTAGTGCTGAAGCAGACCGGAGGAGGAGAAGGGCGAAGGTACGATGTCTGTCACCGAAGTGTTCAATCCGGTGGACAATATCGCTTGGGTCCTACATGGATGTGGTGAAGGACATTAGTACAAGGCATCGCGCCTGGAGAGAAACAAGCTCAATCTCGACTGAAGCCACTGTATGAAGACTCTACCTATGCAAACATTATATGCTACTGGGATGCTCCAACAGTGCTCCCGCATCTGTTCATGCGCTCTCGATCAAAGACTCGAGTTCTGCGACGATGTCCTTGAGCTCAGATTTAAGCCCAGCCTTGGCGACCTCAAAGAAGTCTGGCGTGCGCTCGGACATTGCGTTGTAGCCACCGTCATTGACAATCTCACTGAAGTTGGACTTGCCACCGCCGTTCCACGCGAGCACTAAAAAGAGATTGTTAGCTTCAGATCCAGATTTCACACATAGACGAGAGAACTTACAGTTGACGGTATCCGAGGGGATTTCAGACAAAATGTTCTTGGTAGCAACACCAATCATTTGGGCCTTGAGCTTCTTTGGAGAGATGTCTGCGACGGCGTAGGCAGAGTCGGACGAGGGCTGGAGGGAAAGGTAGTAGGCGAGGAGACCGCAGATGTGGGGTGAGGCCATCGAGGTACCTGAGATGGTGTTGGTGGCGTACTTGCTGCCGATCCAAGTCGACTGGATGTTAAGACCAGGCGCGAAGATATCAGTGCACTTTCCAAAGTTGGAGAAGTAAGCTCGCTCATCACCCAGAGTGGAGGCACCGACGGTGACAGCCTTGTCAGCGGCAGCAGGTGAGTAGTTGCAAGAGTTGGCGTTGTCGTTTCCGGCAGCAACGGCAAAGTGGATACCGGCATCAACGGCAGCGTTCACGGCCAGGTCGAGAGTTGGGGACTTTCCACCGCCCAAACTCATGTTGGCGACTGATCCCTTGTTACCTTTCTTGCCCTCGTTCTTCTTGTGGTCAGTGGCAGCCCACTCGACACCTTTGACGACATCAGACATGCTACCGCTGCCGTTGCTTCGGAGGACCTTGACAGCCTTGACGTGGGCTTTCTTCGCAACACCGAACTTCTTGCCAGCGACGGTACCGGAGCAATGTGTTCCGTGGCCGTTGCCATCTTCATCAGGGTCACCGCTAGGAATGGTCTTGCCCCATTTAGCCCGGCCCTCGAAGTCGACGTGGTCGACGTTTGTACCAGTATCGATAACGTAGGCCGTCACACCCTCACCACCCTCGGCAGTGTGCAGATACTGTGAACTTGGTTAGTCTGAGACGTGGGCAATTGCAGGGTTCGGCTTACCTTGTTGAATGTAGAGAAAGAGAGACCCTTCCTATGTGAGATACGGGCAAGACCCCATGGAGCGTTCTTCTCAACATCGGGCTCTTCCTCCTTCATGGTGTGGACCTCCGAGTCAAGTTCGATGTACTCGACATCTGGATGTCTTCGGACACGTTCGATAGTGTCTTCATCGAAGTGGCCAGAGTAGCCCATCAGACCTGGCATGCTGTAGGTATGCTTGAGACCTTGGTAGATCTCCTCTTGCAGGCTTGTCTGGCCTCGCTTCTTGAGCTCTGTCTTCATCATCTGTTTCTCGTGAATGTCTTGCACCCAGCTCTGGTGGGCCTTGGCGCCAGCGTCCGTCACATGGTCCTTGAAGACGATCATGTAGTTATTGGCGATCGGCTCTGAGTTAGACGACGAGTGGATGGGGGCAGCATCGTTGTGAATGGTGTCGATGACCATGGGGGAGCTAGCTGCCACGGCCGCGAGGGCCAAACTAATGACAGATTTCATACTGAGGTCCTGCTCGGTATACCAGATATCGAGGTTGCAAGGAGGATGATGAGCTGTATGGGATGATAAGAGAAGTGAGGGAGATGAAGGAGGATGCTTTGTTTAGATATGAAGATGGTTAGTCACTGGACGTACACGAGATAGGTGAGGCAGGCGTGATCGGTCGACGTAATGGCCGAACCCAATCCGGGCAGCCTCCCCAGCTCCGAGCTTGATCATGCGCACCGTGTCACGCTGCTGAGGCGCTCTGGTGGACCCCCGTTGCTGTGCATCCGCTATCTAGGTACTAGTACCACTAGTAGCTGGGATGCCGCGGCTGGGCTGTCTACGATTGCGTGAGTCGCTGTATTCCTGGCATCAGCGTGAATGCTGTAAAGACGAGCTCTGTCCCAGGACCTCAATGTGCGGGTCTCTTAAGAAAGGCTCATGATCTCAATAACTATTCGTTGTGAGGCCTCTCACTCCTAACAGTACTCGTATGGTACTTGTAGCTGATCGCTTGGGCGCCCCCACTCGGAGGCAGGCAGCAGTCAAGTAGTTGCGCTCGGAAGGCCGCAGCTGACCGCCTTATCTCTTATCGGCTCAGCCACATCTGCGCTCGAGCTATCGAAGACATGCCGTAACGGGTAGGGTATGGCGGCGAGCAGTACCATGATGCGCAATGTAACCTTCGCAGGCCAAAGCCTACAACTAGTACGCGTAACGTAGTCTTCCAACGCCGGTAGAGTAGCTTCTGAACAGTCGGCACGGACTGCACTGAACAAGGCTTGACTTTGGCTCACAAAAGGCCTGACTTTGGCTCACAAAAGGCCAGACCATGCCCTCTTCATGCCGGACCAGCTACGTTAGAGTTAGATAGTGGTACAGAGGGGTGTCAGCGGCAGCCGTCACCCAAGATCAACCCTCGCCAGGGTTTCCAATGCATATCACATTCTTCTCAAGTCTTCAAGAAACAAGGCAGGAGTGGAAGGACTGATGCAGCAGTTCTCGTCCAGGAACCATGTCCCTTGACCCTGCCCGCTCACGCGTCGTCTCAAGGACCTCTACCAGCAGCCCTCCCGAAGATGAGATTACGACCACCCTCGATGCCCTGAAGAACTTCAAGCTTTCGTCATGGCAGACATACAGAGAAGATCTGGCACAAGCCGGTCTGCTCCAGCAGTTACGGTTTCAGCTCAAGGATGTTGAAGCACCTACCAATCCTCGAGATTCTTTCCGCAGGGCACACGGCTTCCAGATCATAAGTTCTAACATCCACAGTCTGGTCGAGGTATGGAGCAGGTCACCAGTGCCGCCCGAGACGAAGGATATGATTCAAACTCTTGCTCAATTTCTATTCGTCCTTGAAGCTGCTCTCATTCACCACGCAGGCAACAACAGGTACTTCCGGACAAGGGTGGAAGGAGGAGGTTGGATCCAGTTAAAAAAGAGTCTTTCAACACTGCTGGCAGCCTTGACGAAGGACGCTCTAGATAAGAACGTCATCGACCTCTTCTATGGCGTACTGTTCGCTGTGGCTGTTGGCGATGAGGCACTTTCATCAATCTACACGAACACTGCGAAGGCCTGTCCTCCTCCTGACCGAAGTTGGGATCTCAAGAGCGCAGCTACAATTGAAGCGCAGATGGGAAAGTACCTGAACGACGTTGTTGAAATCGCCGTGCCTGATATTCTCCCGATCGTCGTCCAGACATGGGTACAATACATCCAGACGACAGGCAAATCTATCGAGACTATCAATCTGGCTCTGCCCATTAGCTTGAAGGCTCTGCTCCAGCTATCCAAGCAGAACATTGTGGAAGCCCATACATCGGGCTTGCTCAGCGCAGTGATACCACTGCTATTCGACGGCCAACACACTCTGGTGGAGAAATCCCTCTACCGTGAGCTTGCGCTGTTGCTGTTCCAGCAAGGTGTCACAAATCTAGACGACGCCCATCACTTCTTTTCAAAAGCTGTCACGTCCGCAGCAGCCGCAGATTTCTTGCTTGAAGCCATTCGTGTGTCGCGACACCCTGCCAGCATTCAATTCGACTTATCACGTTATGGCTCTGCTTCAGTAGAGCTTCCCACCCTGCGTAAAGTCTTTCCATCAACTCAGGCAGACGGCTATACTCTGACTCTCTGGGCTCGCTTCGACAACCTCGATCCTGAGGCTCATACTACGCTTTTTGGAGCATGCGATAAGACTCAGACCTGCTTCGTTCTTGCATACCTCGAAAAGGACTCTCATCACCTCATACTTCAAACCGCGATCAAAGGGCCACGGCCAAGTGTCAGATTCAAGTCGGTGAAATTTCAATCTGACAAATGGTACCATATCTGCATTGTGCACAAGAAGCCCAAAGCCATCGCTTCATCAAAAGCATCGCTTTTCGTCGATGGCCTATTCGTTGAGCAAGTCAAGGCTAACTTCCCCATGACACCACCTGCTGACCGTAATGGGCCCCCCAGAGTGCAAGCCTTTTTCGGCACACCACAGGATCTGGCCCCGAGCACTGATGGTACCTGCATGACTTTGTGGTCTCTTGCTTCAGCGATTCTATTCGAGAATACTCTTAATGAGGATCTGATTGCTGTCATGTACCATCTCGGTCCTGGCTACCACGGCAATATGCAGGACTGTCTCGGATCCTTTCAGACCTATGCTGCTTCGGCTACCTTAAACTTCCGCAACGAAACCTTGAATGCTGGCAACGAAAATTCCTCGCATTTGAGCATTGCAACGCGCCAGAAGGCTAGTAATGTGCTACCAGAGAGTACTATCTTGTTCAATATCTCTCCAGCAGCGGTACTAGACCACGACGACCGAAATAACATCGACGAAAGCCAATTGATCAGATCACTGTCGAAAACAGCAGCGAAGAATTTGTTCTCATACACAAGGTCGGGAGGTAATGCTATTGTCATCAATGGTGCTGTGCCTGCCATTAACGATGCTCTTGTCCAATCGAACGGCGTCGCAATGCTAGTGGGCGAACCGGTGGTCACTGTACCGCAGTCTCTGGATGACGTGTCTTGGAGGCTAGGCGGCTGCGCTGCCATAGGACTGAGCCTGGTTAGCAAAGCTCGGACCACAGAGGAAGTGGCAACTGCGGTCAACATTCTGCTCGAGACAATCAAAGACAGTTGGAGAAATAGCGAAGTTATGGAACGTAATAGTGGCTATGGTATCCTCAGCAGCCTCATTCGAGAAAAGCTTCTGCCGCCGCCAGGTAGTTCTGAGCAGAATAAGACTGCACTTGCTATCGCAACCACGAATCTTGATCGCAGCGGATTAGCTCTCAAACTGCTGAAGTCAACCCTAGCGTTCTTGGGGTACGACAGCGACAATCCATCGAAATCAATGATCAACAACCCTATGGCTTACAAAATTCTACTAATCGACACTAGCGTATGGCGACTACATCACTTTGAGACGCAGGAACTCTATTTCAAGCAGTTTGTGGTTTTTGGTACGGACAGTGTCCATGCAAAATTCAACTTGAAGCGACTGAGCCGCATGCGAGCTTTGCGCAGATTGCTCGAAGCACTGAAGTCGGAGAATGTGTCAAGAAGCACAATGCCAGCATATAGTACTGCTCTTACCGCGCTCCTACCAACCGCGACGTCTGCCGAGATGTTACGGTCTATGGCTTTGTTCATTACTTACTCGCTGCACAAACGGAGCGTCACAGGACGCTTCGGGAAAGCTGCGCGCTCAAGAGGATCTTCAGGGGCCGGCTCAACAGCACCAACGAACAGTGAAACTGCGAACCTTTCCCAATTCGAGATCGGCGTGGAAATCCTCCGGCTGTATTCTAATATGCTGTGCAAAAAGGGTGATCTGAGCATGATCAGAAAGTTTGCGACGACGGTCACTAACAGATGGCTGCTATACCTACTCTCTGAAGCGTCCCCAGAAGTTATTGTGCTCTCGATGCGCATCCTGGCTCGTCTGCTGGTCGTGCATGGTGACGCATATGTCAGGAAGTTCAAGGACAAGTCAGGAGGTTTCACCATTATTGCACATCGACTCAAGCGCTGGTGGCACCTGCCGGCTCTGTGGCCTGCTTGCTTCGCGATACTGTTCGACATTGACGTTGCTGAGCTTGAACTGGATCGCTCATTTGACTTGTTCTCCTTCGTCGATTTGTTCAATTCGAAAAAGGAGTATGGCATCGTCTACCCCGAAATGTTTGAAGTCATAACAGGCATGCTGCAATCGGGTCTGAAGACAATGGTCTCGTCGAAGCAACATCAGCGGGGCTTGCAAGTGCATGCCGCGCCAACCGCAAATATACCAGAGAGGATGTCTATGTCCACGATGGCACCCACCAACCCATTGTTGACTGTTGTTACTTCGCAAAACGTGGAAACATTTGAAACGATCATCCGTTTCCTCTCAGACCTGCAGACTCGGTCCGTCAGGTTCCGCGAATTTGCTTCCTCTTCAACTTACGTGCAAGACTTGCTCAGCGTCCTGTTCCCCGTCGTTGTCGGATCGGACGCTGTCGAAGCGACAGTTGAACTGAATGCCAGAGACTCGACGTTATCCTTTGACGGCACAGATGTCGTTGTCCAACCTTTATCTGCAAGACCCCCAATCATTCGAGCTGTAGACAAACATAGCGCTGAGAAGTCACGCAGAGGCAAGGTGTTACGGCGGGGTTCTTCGTTCGTATTCGTCTCGCGAGATGTCGCTCGATCAGAGGATCTTTCTGGGCATCCAGCAGCTGAGGAGCAGGCAGCGCAAACAAGACAAATAGCCGAGAACAACATTAAACATGGCATCGTTCAGAGTGTACTCGAGCTCGTCGTCTCAATCTTCGTCGACCAGGTTCTTGCACGCAAAGACTTCGGGGGACTTGGTCTGTTTTTGAAAACGCCACCAGGCTTCGTTGAGCACCAGACCTTTTTTGAATCTTGGATTCTGCGAAACACAATATCACAGCTGTCAAACGCAATCGCGCTCGATCAAACTGTGTTGTGCGAGCCGAAAGTGCTTACAAATTTAGCACGATTCTTCGGGCATCTCGGTAATGCGATCTTCGAAGGTTGGTTCATCGGCGGCGCAGAGTCAGTCGTTGATGCAGCTTCGGCCGTCCTAGAATATTTACAGAGGCCGGATATATCACAGCTCAAGAGCGTTAGGCTTTGCGCACAGCCAATCTCCATCCTTCGCGGTGTTGTCTTCAGGATAGAGCTTTTAAGTCTGTCACATCTGGACATAGCCGAAACACTGGCTTTCTTGAAGAAGCTGTCGTACTGGCAGAACGTGCTTCTCTCGTCACAAGAAGCCCAGTCTGGCTACTTGCAGCTGTTGTGCTACCTCCTATATGGCAGCTTAATTTCAGATGATCATACTGTCCGTACAGCGGCAGCGGACCTGTGGCGCACCATCCTAGTACAGAAGCCGGCAGAGACGGCGGCCATTCTAGGTCAGGCTATCACCACAGACCAGAAACAGCTCGCAAGCAGCTTCGAGAAGCTCGTGGAGCTTGATAACGAAACGTTCTTAATGTGGATCGACAAACATAGAGAGGAGCTGGACGACCTCTTCTTCGGTACTTTGTCTAAGGTCTGGGATGCTTTTGTGAGCCAAGAGAACGAAAAGACGGATCAATCGTCCAAAGCCAGAGTTAGCCGCCGAAGGGAAAAGCTAAGAGGATGGGCAAGAGACGAATCCGAGCGCGAAGAGCTCCTGCGTCGCCACGATGTCACGTTTGAGCACTGGACGGCTAACATATATTCTTCCGAGACGCTGAAGCATCAAAGGCTGATGCAGGATCAGTCAGACGACCTAGTCTTTACCAATGCCACTTTTTCCCGGATGCAGAGAGAGCTCGCTCGTTCTACCGAACTATTCACGGAGGGCAAGCCACGTAAATGGCGTGTCGACCAGACTGAGGGTCGAAACAGAATGCGCATGCGTATTGTTGAAGATTTCACATCTATAGACGATACTCAGCAACCAAAACGCAAAGTCTCCGGTTCAGACGCTCCTACTCTCCGCCTCCAAACCCAAAGCCTGAGGAAATCGACTGCAGAGACGATAGGTGTTACACCTGGCGGCGCAGAGCTTTCGCAGGTGAGTTCTCCACTACCGAACAACGCAGATTTAGCCAGTGAGCCGTTCCCGCCCGTTGAGAAATCGCAGACCCTGGAAGATATGGAAGCGGAGGAGACGTTTGAGCTTGTAGAAGACCCAAATGCAGGCCAAGAAGATTTTGAGGACAGAAATCGCAAGGTTATGCGAAGTCTTCACCGCGGTGATCAGGTCAAGCACGTTTCTAATATCTCACGAGTTGCTGGCCTTGAGGCTGTGGAAGGTCTGCTCATTTTGGGTAAGGACTACATCTATCTCATCGACAACTTCTTCCAAAGAGCCGATGGCGAGATCGTCCATGTCTGGCAAGCACCTGCAGAAGAACGTGATCCTTATGTTGGTATGATTTCTGGCCGTGATATCTCTACTCACAAGCCGGTCTTGAAAGCTGAAGAGCACGAGACTCGAAGTTGGAAATGGTCTGATGTGATCAGCACTTCAAAGCGACGGTTTCTGTTTCGAGACGTCGCCATTGAGATATTCTTCGGTGATGGCAGGAGCTACCTGTTGACTGTGCTTAACCCGAAAGCTCGAAATGATCTCTATTCCCTCATCAACGCCAAAGCCCCACAATATGGCAATCCAGATTCACCTCACTCCGAAGTCGCATGGAGGTACGAAACGTTGAAAAGTGCAGATGACGACCCGCAGACGCTTGGTGCTCGGTTCGCCAGTGTATTCAACCAGTTACCCAGCTTAGCAGCCACTAAGAAATGGCAGAAGAGCGAAATGTCGAATTTCCACTACCTCATGCTCATCAACACGTTAGCAGGGCGGACATACAACGACCTAACACAGTATCCAGTGTTCCCTTGGGTCATCGCCGACTACACAAGCAAAGAACTGGACCTTGACAATCCTCGTAGCTATCGAGATCTGTCAAAACCCATGGGCTGCCAAACTTCAGACCGCGAGTTCGAGTTTCGCGAGCGGTACGAGCAATTTGCTGAAATGGGAGACAGCAATGCTCCACCATTCCACTATGGTACGCACTATTCATCTGCCATGATTGTCACATCCTACCTGATACGTCTACAACCGTTCGTGAAGTCATACCTACTGTTGCAGGGAGGTAGTTTCGACCACCCGGATCGAATGTTCTTTTCTATTGAAGGCGCCTGGCGGTCTGCCTCCCAGACCAACATGACAGACGTACGCGAATTGACGCCAGAGTTCTTCTACCTTCCCGAATTTCTTACCAACCCGAATGACTATGATTTTGGTATGCGCCAGACCAGCAAGAAGTCCATCGGAAATGTCAGTCTACCACCATGGGCCAAGGGCGACCCGAAAATCTTCATCGCAAAGCAGCGCGAGGCACTTGAAAGCCCCCATGTCAGCAGGAATTTGCACAAGTGGGTGGATCTAGTCTTCGGATGCAAGCAGAAGGGCGAAGCGGCTCTCGAAGCAGTCAATGTCTTCCACCATCTTTCGTATCAGGGCGCAAAAGACCTCGACACCATAGACGATCCCGTCGAACGGCTTGCAACGATTGGCATCATTCACAACTTTGGCCAAACTCCGTTCCAGGTCTTTCAACGTGCCCATCCGCCAAGGGAGAATGCAAGGCACAAATACAAGCGTCTAGATAGCGCGGCCGAATCCCTGACGAGGATACCTGGCACGATACTCGACACAGAAGAACGAGTCGCGTCACTCACATATGCAGTAAAAACCGACAAACTCCTTTGCTCGGGCGCCTTCAGACTTAACATGCCTCCGAGCTACGACAAGTACATGGAGTGGGGCTTCTCAGATAACTCCATCAGGTTCTACGCCGCTGACAGCCGCAAACAGATCGGTCTGTTCGAGCACCTTCACATTGGCCAGCTATCCTGTGCACGCTTTGGAGATTCGAAAACGCTCATCACGGCAGGCACAGATTGCACAATTGCCGTGTGGTCAATTCACAGTCCCAGCACCAAAGCTGTTGACGTTCAGCCACGTGCAACATTGTTCGGTCACCGATCTACCGTCACGAATCTGGCAATTGCGCGGTCTTTCAACGCACTACTTTCGTGTTCGTCGGGGGGTGAGCTCATCCTCTGGGACCTCAATCGATGCGAATTTGTCCGCAGAATAACGACCAGCAAGAAGCTAGCGGTCGAATGCGCGACCATCAACGATGTCACCGGCAACGTGGTTATCTGCCATGGCTCATGGATCACTATCTTCACGCTTAACGGCGATCTACTTGTTTCGCAGAACACATCCGAACGATCATCAGCAGACGACAACATCGTCTCGGTAGCGTGCTACGAAGGTGCGGGGAACGAATGGCTCGAACGAGACATCATGTTCACTGGCCACAAACGTGGTATTGTCAAGGTCTGGGCGCTGACGATTGAGGCGGGTGCGTTTACGCTCGAACTGCTCAGGCAACTCAATCACCTCGATAGTTCAAGGGAAGATGGTGGGAATGTCAATGCGGCGATCACGTGTATCCTGCCACAGCCGCAAGTCGTGTATACTGGGGATGAGGACGGGAGGGTAGTTGAGTGGAATTGTGTCCAGAGACACTAGCTAGGCACGATTGGTTGATTGCTGGCATAGTCTGTATTCTGGGTCTCCGGTCATGAAGTGGATCGTTCATATTCATCAAACCTCCACCAGCCATTTGGCTTCTCCTCTCCACCCTCATCTGACTTACCTGCTCGAGAAATGTGTTTGTACCGTGCTGTGCCGCGACACGTATCCGAGCTGACTTGACCAAGCCCTTCTCACACGAAGCAAGCAAGCGCACTTCCTGCCCTTGAACCGCTCCGCTCCTATCCTCCAGAACCCATCCCCAACGCCCTCCAGTCCAAACTCCTCAAGGCTGCTTCCCCGCCGCCGCCTCATGCGCATCCACATCGCCCTCCGTCCCAACCTTGACACTGTTGTCCTCGGCCTTGGCGCCCGCAAACTCGCCCGTCCTCGCCATGTCCGCCTGATCGAGCCGCGCGTCCAACCCACCACCGGCGCCCGCGCCGCTGGTCTCCTGGCCCATGTTCTGTCCCACGTCCTTGGAGACCGATGTCGAGGCCTTGCCCGCTTGGGATGGGTTCTGGGATTGTTCGTTCAGCACGGTCGAGGCGGTGTTGGCGTGGTCCATTTTCTGCTTGGGAGAGGATGCGGTGAGGTGAGATGAGGGGTGTGGTGTGCTGAGGAGTTGGTGAAGTGAAGCGAGATGGTGAAGGGTGATATGATACGATGTGACGTGATGTGACGTGCTTTCTCAGTGACTAAACCACCGTAACAGTGTACGATGTGACCGAGGCGAGCGGGGAACCGACGATATCGGTATTGTTGCCCTTGGCGTGTCGTGTCGATGTTGAGATAATCAGGCCAGTGACTGTATTAGTCCTTCTCAATGCTGTGAAGATGTTAGTTACGGTAGATGTTGGCAGTCGTCTAAGTCACTAAGTTACGGTTCAGGCGATCGAAACATTGGGGGACTTGACGTCGTTATGATGCAACTGGACGGGTACATGCATTAAGATGTGGAACCATGATTTACAGCTCGACACTCAGTCCTCACGCCTAACGGAAGTAATGTGACCGGTACTCAGACACTGGTTAACCGTGGAGTCTCACCTGTACATCGGCTGGTCGCTTGCCATCGCGCGACTCTCCAGTCACCTGCTCTTCGAGGACGTAGACGGCAGAATCAGTTAGGAAGTGACCAAACATTAGTATCAAGCTCACTGAGGCGGGCTCAAGTCATCATTGGTTGTAGCTTGTCAATTGGTAATATAGTACATAAGCCTAAGCGATGCGCTGGCATGCTGGCTGACCGAAGGAATTTACAAAGAACCTCCGTCGTGTTACTGTCAATAATAGTACATTGGCGCCACACATCATCTGCTTGTCGTCCACAAACGTATGCTTTTTGGCAGATACCAATCACTTTTGTGTAATACTTTTGCTGGCCACCGAGTTAGTATGAACACATATGTTGAACAATTATTCCATGTTGGTCGTATAGGTCGTACATGGTGTGCGGGCCTGCTACCCGCGAATGGATGAGCATAACCAAACTCATCCATAGTCGTCTTTCATCAAGTAGGGCTCGTGAGTCGTGTATCCAACCAGCCAGGCTGCTGTTCATACATCGTTACCATACCGACGGGTACTCCTGTCGCTTCTGTGTAGTATTGGAACCCGTGTAATGCAGTCGCTTTCACATTATGGTGGCATGGCAACCCTTCATCTTCGATTCAGGAAGTTCACACCTGCCGCCTGCGGCATGTTCAACAGACTGTCCGCACGCTGAAACACATCACCTTTGAAGAATGAGTCACCATACAGGCTGGCTGGAGTGCTCGGAACTGTGGCTTGCGCGGCTGGGCCCAATGCTGCCGAGAGTGGTGTAGCTGGCATCGACGAAGTGGCTGATAGAGGACTGGCTGCACCATTCAATCCACCTGTAGGCTGCAATGCTGGGGTTGACGAAGCTGATAGTGATGGTGTGGGTTGTAACTGTAATCTTTGTGAAGTCGGTCGATGGGCGTATTGTGCTTGCTGATTCTGCTGGTGAACAACAGCTGCGGAATACAATGAGACATTGCCGTTAGCGACGGTGACTGCTCGATTAAATTGTGGTCGAGTGAAATGTTCACCGCCGCCGCCCCGTGGTGCTAAAGGTGTCGGAGCTGGCATCGGATGAACACCTTGTAGCATATGGTTCCATGGACTTGTAGTGATCGCATGACCAGCTTCCTGACAAGCTTTCTGTACGGGGCGCAGGACTCCAACGGCTTCCTGCGGCAGCACGATCAACCGCGCCTTCCTCACTGCTTTCATTTCAGTGACGAGGTCCACGAATGTCGACAAGAACGACTTGCACAGCACCCAAAACGAAGGGTCGTGACGTCCACCCTCGGCAATACTCAGGCCAACGCCGGAATCTTTGACTTTCATGTTCGTAAGTCGTATCTGTAGTGCTTGAGTCAGATCAAGGCAAGTCCTGGACCTTTGCAGAAGACCAGTCCAGCCTTCGATGGTCACCTTCGTCTGCCGTTGCTGGTTTGCGGCATCGAGACACCTACCAAGGTGCTGCATTGTAATCGGCACTGCTTGCAGCGCGGTTTCGTATGCTTTAGTCAGAGCGATGAATATTTGCTCGAAACGTCGTTCTTCCTGCTCGTCAATCATCCGTGTTTCTGAGCTGGCAGAGCCGTTCGACGAGGCTACTGGCGACGGATGGTGACCTTCAATCAGTCGAGGAGTGCTTGCAACACTGGAACTGTCACTGTTCATGGTCAGAGTCATGCTTCTTGAGTTCGATCTTGATCGTGTAGCAAAGCTCCTGGAGGAGCTCGTTCCAAGAGCCGACTGTGAGCGACCATAGACACCATTTACAGTCGATGCAGGTAGATGTGGGATCTGTAATGGCGGAGGCTGGATGGGCATCAGCGTATGGCCGTTCTGCGATGGATGTTTGAGCACAGTATCACTCCGGAACCTGAGCGGTCGCTGGGTCATGTCATCGATGTCTGAATTGACTGAGCGTTGCTGCTCAGGCGTTTCTGGTGTAGTCTCTTCCGGAATTGTCGTGATTGGATGCGTCGCGCCACTGGACATCTGCCTACGGTGGTGCTTGACCTCAATTCCAAAGCTTTTGATGGCATTTTTGATCTCAACCACACTTCCATACAACAGCAGCATGAGCGATCGCACATAACGAGGGTCAGCTCCTGCAATGATCTTTCGTGTTGAGTCCTGCATCTGTGTGGTGACATGTACAAAGCTTTTTATGCATATTGCGCAATCATTGTTTATCATCTCCTCTGCCCTCTCCCACGACTCTTCGTCTTCGGGATCAATGTTCTCTGTGTACTCGAGAGACTTGTTGAGCTTATCGACATGCACCGACGCATTGTAAAAGGACATCTCGAGACCACTTCTTCGAGGGTCCCGGCCCTTGCTAGCGGAGATCAAGCCGGATATGTGGGGATGGACCTGATACAAGGCGTAGAGCATACCTTTAGCACCCTCAACGATCGGTCTGCGAACGTAGTCAGTCTTATGCTCCGGCAGACTGGAGAGTCTCCGGACGAATTGCGCGCGGTCTTTGCGGACATCCCTCGGACTGCTTGGACTGGAGCTAGCTGCGCCTGGAGAAGAGATGCTGCCATTTCGTCGGAAACCCGAGCCGTAGCTCAGACCTCGCAAATGACTCTGCCTCACTACTTTGGTCTCATCGATGCTGTCAAGTTCTGTCCTGTCTCTCCGCATTATACCCATGCGCTTCTGTCGGGCTGCCGCTGACGCTTGTATCACACTTTCACTGTTGCTGCGATTCCGCTCATTTCCATTGACGACGGGCGCAATGCCTGGTCTTTTCAGAAGGGCGCCTGAGTTGGATTGACCTGACAAGCCACGCAGGTGCGATTTGATAGGCAGAGAAGGCGGCTTGCCCTGCTGAGGAGTGGTTTCTCCGCTCTCGGAGATGGGATCTGACGAAAAAGCTGCAGGTACGACGGGGAACCTTCCGCTCAGAGCACGTCTTATTGGACGCGATTGTTCAACTGCACCTTGGGGCTCGTTGAGTTCGGGGGTTTCCAATATCGGAGTAGCAGCCAATGAAGGTTTTATCCTCTTCAAATACTTCAGAATCTCTGTTGTCAAAGCCGTGTCTCTTTCGTTTTCCAGCATTTCCGAGAAAGCGACTTCTTGCTCTTTCTCCCTAATGACACTCTTGATGCTCTTCCGAAAGGGATTCTCTGCCACTTTCAAGACCTTCAAGCGCGGCAGTTCGGTCAGCTCTATGGGCAAATCCTCCAAGCGATTGTGCACGATGGAGAAGACCCTCAAAGACTCCAGCTTCTTGATCTCGGGTGGTATGACGGTGATCTTGTTCTTGCTGACGTCCAGGATCTCGAGCAAGGGCATTCGGTAGATTGAGGGAGGGAGCTCTCTGAAGTCATTCGATCTGATGTTCAGATAGCGGAGCTGCTTACAGTCTGCAATACGGGAGGGCATATAGCGTAGCATATTGTGCGACAAGGACAAGCGCTCGACATCTGTAATGATCAAGTCGATAATGGCGTCTGGCAGTCGCTCTATCCTGGCGCGACCGAGGTCGACGGTCAGGGTGGGCTTGAGAGCATCGGCGACCTCGTCGGGACCCGAGAAGGCATGCTGTGTCTCGTTTCGTGCTTCTTCGATCTTCTTTGTGAACAGGTCTATCGTCTGTTCGGCAGACAGACAGTCCGACCTCTCTGGAGTGGATTTGGTTATGACGTGTGGCACGAATCGAGGACGAGGCAGACGAGAGAGCTTGGGCGGGGTGGTCTCGAATGTTGCAGGACCTGGACCCTGGTCAGAGGCATAGGTCGTGTCGTACAAGTCGCGGCGGAATGGCTGCGCGGTCCGGGGCCGATCGTCAGCTGGGGAATTGCCCATGCCTCTGGCTGTAGTATCTGTGTCCATGGTGTGGAGCAGAGACAGGTTCATGTTGCGAGGGAATGAGGTTAGAAACGTATTCGCGCACGGAGTGGCCGTCAAGCATTATCGATGAGGGGCCTGAGGAGTATCTCTGCTGACGATCATAAGTCGCGATAGGTCGTTGGAAGTGAAAGTGACATCGTCGGTCGTGAGTAATGTTGCACAGCAGGAAGGAGGTCAATGATCGATATACAGGTAACGAAGGAGGTCAGTGCTTGCGGACCGATCTGCGTCGAGATCGGTGCAGTGCGGCGTGGACAAGGATATCGAGGTAGTTACTGGTCACTGGTCGCTGGTCACACACGTGGAAGAGCAGCAGTCGAGAAGCAGCAGTCGGTGTGTCCGCAATGGTCGGCTACCAAGCGGAAGGAAGGCGCGATGGTGGTCGTGTGTGTCGTCGCAACTACCCAGGTCGCTAGTATAGGTATGGGATGAGCAAAACACCAACGTCTCTGAGCAAGTGCGCATTGGGCAAGGTCCGCAGGCGCAGGACGTTAAGCTAGTCGTGCTAGGGCAAGAAACTTTCTGTTCCTGCTTCTATGGCTCCTATCACCCCCCAAGTCGCGCCGGAACCCTGCGGGTTTCGTCATGCTTGGCTGTCAGACTTAAGCACTACTCCCAAACCACTCAAGTCTCAAACATCCTGTTGCGAGCTTGGCCAATCCCTGCGACTACCACATGTAGCGCCCAGCCGTCCCTTACTGTCTTCACCTTCTCGTTGGCTCATAGGTCGTCAACGAGCTCAGCTGCCATCGAGCGCTTCACTGCTGCAGAGGTGATGATCTAGTGTTTATTCATCAGTATATGGTGCTGATTGCCCTCTCCGCCTGGAGCGTAGTTCGAGACCCTCTCCGCTTGAGGCGTGATTCTAGACCTCCTCCGGGCAACCATCACAGAAGTACGACTGGCAACCATGATTTAACTTGCACTTGCTTCTGCTACGACCTTTGTAGAAAGATGCATCGAAAAGCCACAAAGGGCACACCCATCAGCCACGTTCCTGCTGACTCCCGTCTTCCATCAATCTACTTTCAACGCCATAGCCTCTCAAGCCGCCGTCCAGTATCCATTGCTCGTTATCCTCATGGTCATCCTGCACCCTCCTCCAAACACTCTTTCTCTCCCTTCCTTTTCCCCCAGCATCCACAGTCTCCTCTCCTTCCTTCGCCTTCCACATGGGCCTGATCAATGCCCCACCCTTCAGCAGCGGGTTGTTGCTGAAGGCACCGCTGCCACCCAGCTTCTGCCTTTCCTCGTCCCTCGTGTCCTCCTCGACCACAATCCCCTCCTCAGACTCCGTTTTGGGCATATCCGCTTTCACTCTCTCAAACGTTTTCACCAACTTGCCATTCTTGACGCTCAGACTCATCATGGTCCTCTTCTTCTCCCACTCAGGCCGGTTTGCCTCCTCCATCTCGCGTATGTACTGCTGTTGCTTCTTCAGTGCAGCTGCCCGCTGCGTAGGCGTCATCCACTGCGTCGCGCCAGGCGTGAGCGTCATGTCGTAATCGCTCGCCTCGTCATGAACCTTTGTGCGCTGCGCGTTCTCCCGCTGGAACGCAAGCAATCGATCCCTGTGTGCTCGTGCCCTGCTGGCTGCAGAGCCTTCGTCGCCCGACACGTCAGGGCTGGATCCAAACATCGGGGTTCCGCCACCGCTCCTGCCTCCTGCAACTCCAGCATTGTGAGTCGCCGTCCTTTCGACACCGCGCTCTTCTTTAAGCGCACGAATCATGCCATTGACTTGTTCACGAGAAAGTATCGGTGCATCGCAGGAAGAACAAGGCTGGAGACCTTCGAGGGCACAGATTATCTTGCCGCACTCGAGGCAGTTTGGCGCAGTGGTGAAGAGGGGGTGGATTGAGGCGTTACAGTCACATCTTCTTCGTTCGGTAGACAGCGTAGGGTTGGTCGACAGTTCTAGGGCTGCAATAGCAGCTGTAAGATCTACTATCGATGATGTTGTGGTACTGGCACCTTTGCCGTGGCCGTGTGGCGTGCTTGTGCCCGATTGAGGTTGCGAGTAGGACTGTGTTGTATGAGCTGGCTTCTTGCTCTGTTTTGTTCTGACGTTTGGAAGATCCGAGATCAACTTGCCTGAAGCTGAAGGAGGAAGTAGACTGGGCGACCCCCGATTTCCCGGAGACGGTTCCCTTGACTGTCCTGGTGTTGCTGTCTGTAGCCCGCCTTGGCTGACTTTGGGTAGCTGCAGCGCGTCTGGCTGCTGTGATAGCGAGAGTGCGTCGGAAAGCGACGTGGCTGAGCTGCCGTTCTTGTGACCCCTGACGTTCCTATCGTGGTCCTGCTGCTTGGTATACGCCCCACTCACATTTCCATACCCTTCAGGTCTTCGCACAGGTCCAGCACTATGAAGTGGCGCTTTCTGTTTCTGTTTCCTTACATGCTTTGGGACGCCACCCTGCTCAGCAACCTGTCTCGAAGACGTGTCCGATTGGGCCGGTGGTGGTTTAACATCAGGCCGCCTCGAATTGAAAGCTGATATAAACTCAAACGCCTGCGCAGAGTCCCCGAGCATGTTCTTAAGGTGCTCAGCACCGGCTTCCTTGGATAGTGTGGTCGTGTAGACGATAATCTCTTTGAGTGATTCATCGTCAATAGGCAAGAGGCGTTGCAGCCGAGGGACAGCCCACGACTGAAGATCTTGCGACATGTCTAGTTCGACAGCCACAGTGCTGGCTGGATCGTTCCCTCAATTTTCAAACAACCACTAATGGACAGTAAAAATCTAAGAGTCTCAATCCAATAGGTGACACTGCTTCAGATCGCTACTGCTAACTTGGGAGCGCTCGATTCCTGAGGACGAGTCTGGAGTTGGTTACTCTGCCCGGCTAAGACAGAGTCCTCGAGAATTACTCAATCTCGAATGTACCGGTAGTAAAGGCTTTTGTTTGGATGACAGTGGGTAGAGGCAGCGTTCAATCATGACGGGTACTCTGGAATCGTAAAGATTAGTCATCACTAGTTTTGACTGAATTTATTCCTAACGTTCCAGGCAGCAAGCAAGTGATGGAAAGCCATCAAAAGGGGGAGCCACAGGATATTACAAAGTGCTAGTAGAACTTTGTCAAGGCTGGCGTTCCTTGCATTGTGCATCTTTCTCGTGCAGATATCTTGCAACCGTGCTGGAGCACAGATGTAATTTTGTTGAGAAGTGCAGGTGAGTAATAATTCGGGTGATCCTGATTTTACAGCTAGCTATCAAACCTACTCGCTGCACTTCATTCTGGAGCCGACGCTCGGGGCGCTCGATTGCTGTCTATTTCACTCCTCCAAGTGTTCATTGACAGACATTCTCACCATTACCACCTTCGAAGTTTACGGGGCATGACGTTGGTCTCAACTGGCTCGAAGCCATCTATACGATTCACGTAGGACTGCTAGCGAGCAATGCAGCCATAGTGTCTCTCCTATACAGCTTACCTAAGCACAGTGTGGTCAGCCCTGGTTCGCCATCAACTGGTCATAGCTGCAAGAGAGCACTTCCATCACAACTCCCCACGGATCTCGCAGGTAGACCGCCCTCTCATCGTCGCCCACTGTGACGGTCTCCCCAATTTGTACTGCGCCATCTTCACAGGCTCGCCTTGCCACCGCTTCCGGATCAGGTGCGGTCACAGCAACGTGGAACACTCCACCCCTTTGATACTGGTTTTGCAGAGTCCAATCTTTGAGTACGGTTTCTGCGCTATCAGTTGGCGGATCGATGAACTGAAAAATCTCAAAGCCGACACTGTTCCCTGTGGACAGCCAAGCGATTTTCACTTTGCGGAGGCTCTCCCCGTAGATCCTGTATAGAGGGGCGTCAGTCCCGTCTACACTTTGGTCGTTCACACGATCGCTACGTATGCGTCGGAAGCCGAAGTGCTTGCCATACCAATCCGCAGCTCTGTCGACATCGTCTACTGCCACTGCTATGTGGTTCAATACGAAATTCTGGTTCTTGTAAGGATGCTAGTGATTCTCTTAGTATTGCTACGTAGTGCTGATGTGAAGGAAGTACTTACAGGTACCATTGCGAATGATGTGTGTGAAGGAACAGCAGATATTCGACTGAAGTGTCCAACAGCGTACAGGTCGTTCCATAAAGAGGAAAACGATTTCCGGGCTTAGCCATAAGCCGCAGCTTCATACAGTCAGTGGCAGTGGCATTACATTGTGTATGTCAGGGGGTATATTCGACGTCTTCAACGACCAGATAATGCATGAAGCGCAGGTCAGCATTATACGCACTGTGTCTCTCTACAAAGCTGGGCGCCCGGTTTGACAGATCATCAAGATTTGTCTGCACATCTCGAGAGGGCCGTCTAGCTGTCCGCAGCTTCAGCGTCACATCATGATCAAGTGTTCTTCTCGTCCCGGAGTGTGCGCATTCAGACCTTGAGCGGCATTCTTCTGCATCACATCTACCACTTTGGCATGGTCCGGTGAGAAGAAGTCCTCGTCGCCGCGAAACTGGCCGGCCGAGGTGAGTCGAACGATAATATCCAGATGCGAGAATTATGGACAGTGCCCGGCGATGGCTCGACAGGTACTCCATACATGAGTAGGTCTCTACGTCCTGGTTGTAATCGGGACTCGAGCTGTCTATCGAGTGACGGGAAGTTAGAGTGGAAGCGCGTGAATTAGTACAGTAGAAATGAGTGTCAAGTTAACGCTGAACATCGAATATCCTATATTGAATTGAAGTCACCTGCCTACGATTGTAAATCCCTAGGCAGCAAATACGAGGTACAACCATCGAGGATGTACTGACCGTCCTAGCACTGACACTGCCTAGGCTTGAGAGGTACTTTCCACATCCGCTTCAAGAAAAGCCGCTCGCTTGCCGTACGCTGATACTACTGATACTCCAATGTCAGTACCCTGTCAACATTCCCAGAGCACCTCGGGGTTCTCGTTCTCTCGGCTTGCTGCTGCTCTTCTTCTCCCGTTTCCAGCATCTCCCCTGGAGAGAATTGCGCATGTGCGCGAATCCTTTTTAACGCATAATCATGCCCCTTGCCTTGTTTGGCTTTGGTCGGTTGGCCATACAGCTCATTCGATGTGAACATCTTGCGCATGAATAGTGGGCCATGCTCCTTGTTACACAACACGTTGTGATTCCTTTCCCAATAGTCGAAATATACCAGTGGTCATTCGATCCGCATTACTTCACTTCCTCATCTGATGTATGCCCCTACTGCACTTTCTTGCACTCTCCACGGGACTGTGCCGTGTATTGCCTGTCGTCCTCGCCTTCAACTTGCTTCTGGATTCTTTCCATCTCTTGAGCTTGCCTGTTCCACTCGTCCGCAGCGAACTTGGTTTCGCGTCGGAAGAGTTCCTCATTTGGCTTTCTGTAGCTGCCTCCCAGTCTGTCCCACAACGTTGTGAATTGACCGTAGTTGTAGTTGAAGTACAAATGATGCATGGTATGGCAAGCAGCGCCGTTGATGATGGGTGAGTTGGCGACGTATTCACCATCATGGATGAAGACGGTCCAGATGTTGATGAAGCCGAACAGAGCGATGTAGGCGAACTTTTGTAGAGGGAAGATGAACGGGAAGAGGTGATATGGAAAAGACTGGGCGAAGCCATCGAGAGGGTGGAAAGCGTGGCTGGCGTACGGCGTGGGCATGATCCACTTGTGGTGGGGCTTGTGAAGTGTCTTGTAGACCATGGGGTGGTGCAGACCTCGGTGAATCCAATAGATGAGGAAGTCGGTAAAGAGAATGAAGAAAGGAAATTGGAGGTAGTTGTAGAGCGGGAAGGGAGCTTCGTCGAGTCTGTCGTAGAATTTGGCGTAGCCTTTGACTTCGAGAACGAAGCACGCGGCTGTCAGTAGGGCCATGCCTGGCATCGAGGTTTGTGCTTGCTTGATCTCCATCCACAGTTGATTCTTGAGATATTTCGGATGCTGGAAAGTAGTCTTGTCGAAGACGAAGAGGTAGGAGAGGGTGGCACATATGAAGTAGAGTACAACACCGAAAAGCCTGAGGACTATTAGAGAGAGTATGGGCGGTACAGGCGGTGTCCAAGCTCACCAGACAATGAGGAACAGATCAACGAACTGTCTTTCCGTGCGATCCCTCGGCCATGCACTCTGCCATGCATATTCTGATGGCGGAAACGAGAAGTATTGTGTGGCCTGCTCCCACACCCACTGCTTCTGAGGTATCAGAGTGGCTCCCTCGCGCATGCTCGAGAAAGTGGCTGTGGCATTCTGGCCAATGGTGTTTTGGGCCGGCAGCACCGTCGCCCAGAATTTGTCGAAAAAGTACGTATCGGCGGCCTCGAGAATGACATCCATCTTGACAACGATCCTGTTGATAATGGTACAAAATGCTTCAAGAACTGAGCGCAGTTTAGCAGGATGAGGGGACGACAAGCTCTTATCAAATCTCTTTGCAGAAAAGAACCCGACAGAACAGGGGTCCAGTCAGGCCACAAGCAGAAAAGTCCAGCCCGAAAGCCGATCGCAGGGACCCTGGAACCGTGCTAGACTTTTGACTGGTGTGCGCGACTCCGCAGATCGTGGGTATCGAACAGACTTGCCGCGACCAAAGTTCGTCATCCTTTCGTGGGATCGTGCACTCTTCTCAGCTTCTTCTCAGCCTCGTCGGCTGTGGATCGCAAGGCTGAAAATACTGTCGTGCTGCGGTGCCGGTACCAGTGGCAGTGAGAGTGGGCGCGGGTCACGTCAATTACACGACGGAGCTCGGGAAACCCATCCATTCTGGCAACAGCTTGATCGGCTGCGATACTCAGTGCTCACCGTTACGTTTCTCTCGTTCTCGACACAGCCAACACCACGATGCAACTTAGACAACAGTAAATCGTCGAGTTTTGCAGATATGATCTTCGACCTAGGTACCTCGACATTTTCTCGTTATTGCGTACATTAATCGCCGTCTACTCGGAGAGTTGATTATGCCCACCAAACATGAGCGCATCAGCGCCCCAACCATCGAGACCGTCGCCGGGATGACTGCTGGTCTGGCTTCAACAATTACCGTTCATCCTCTCGACATCATCAAGGCCCGCATGCAGCTCGACACTTCTCCGAATCCATTGATGAACTCAACGAGGTCAGTGTTCGCAGATATCCTGCGCAACGAAGGCCCCACCAGGATAAGAGCCTTGTATCGCGGTCTATCTCCGAACCTGCTCGGAAACACAGCAGGTTGGGGTCTGTATTTCTTGTGGTACAAGCAGGGACAAGACCTGGTGCGCAAGGCAAAGGGATACAGTAAAGACCAGAAATTTACAAATATTGACTATCTGACTGCAAGTTCTGGGGCGGGCGCCTTGTCTGCCATCCTGACGAACCCAATCTGGGTTGTCAAGACGAGAATGATATCAACGTCCTCAGCAACTCAAGGTGCATATCCGAGCATGGTATATGGCTTCAAGAGCATCTGGCAGACAGAAGGTGTTAGGGGATACTTCCACGGGCTGCTACCCGCCCTGTTCGGTGTGACCCATGGTGCACTCTACTTTCTAGTCTATGAGAACATCAAAATTTGGCAAAGGGACCGCAAAGGCAATCAAGACCTGTCAAACACAGATACGAGTATTGCCGCAGCCGTGTCTAAGGTCTTTGCAGGCACGATCACATATCCGAGCCAAGTGGTTCGCTCTCGTCTTCAGACCTACGATCCTGCCCTCAAGGTGCAGCGGAAAAGCGTGGGTCTTGTCCGCATCGCAGTCGATTGTTGGAAGAATGAGGGCGCTTTGGGCTTCTACAAAGGTATAATCCCTAACTTGGCTCGTGTGGTTCCGAGCACATGTGTGACTTTTCTCGTCTACGAGAATACGAGGTGGGCACTCCCTAGAATTTTCAATGACGATACACCAGTGTTGGAGACAGCCATATGACTTTGTCGTCAACTTGTCCTTCTACGAAAGCGTTCAAGCAAGGCGTTGGCATTTTTGTGGCATGGTCTACTAGGATGCGGATGCTATATCCGCCTTTCACACATACAGTCGCAAATATGTAATCTCCATTCAATCTATTGCTCTTTCGACTCCAGCCTCTATTGCCGTGTACGAATACTGCTCTTTTGTGAGCTCATCGCACTCTGATTTGTCCTGGTTACTTCTACCCATACAAGGGCTGGATGTCGAGGCTATCGAAAACTCGGCCGATACTGCGTGCGCAGATTAGGTTTGAGTGGACGCCTCACGCCTGATCTTGTAAGTGCGCCCTTGTCTTGTCGTCCTGTCCCACCCATCTGCCAGTGTACTAAGAGGTGAGTCGCGAGATTCATGGATTGTCTACGAGCATGTATCACGTACGTGAAACTTTCGCAACGCGTCCTCGAGCCCCGCTGGCCGCAGTTCAACATCGTGCTGTCTCGTCTTGCCTCGCATTTCGTATTCCACCTCCCACCTCCCACCTCCCACCTCCCACCAAAGTGTGAAGACACCTCCGACTTGACCACCATCGACCATGTTTGAATATGATTACGTGACCCTGAACAACACCCAAATCGAAGCCCGCCGCATACTCCTCGATCAAGCCGGATGGCACGCATACCTAGCCCCCATGTTGCTTCTCTCCGCCGTCTGCGCTTACCGTCAACTCATTCCTATTTCTAGCCAAGTTTCCACCCGATATGAGAAGCCGTCACTGCTAGCTATTTGCACCCGCCGCACATCGTGGCTCCTCAATACAACTTACATACCTGAATTCGGCCCCCTTCACGTACAGCTTCTCGGCCTCCTGTACACCACATACCTCCTCTTCAGGATTACTCATCAAACAGGCAACGATTACATGCATGTCACGAAGGCCTTTGGCCACGTTGCAGTCTCTCAGTTACCGATGCATTATCTCCTCAGCATTAAATCACCCAGCAGTCCGATCACAAAGATCACAGGGTTGACGCATGAACGGTTGAATGCGTACCACCGCTTGTTCGGACGACTTATCCATGCACTCTTTGCTACTCATGCAATCTTGTACCTACGGTTCTTCGTGAAGGTGGATCTATTGTCGAAAAGGATCCAGCACTGGGATGTCAGGCTGGGAATCATAGCATTCTGGATGGTAAATCTCTTGGGGGTCTTGTCTATTCCTCCGGTCAGGGCGAAAGTGTATCACAAGGTATTCTACCGAAGCCATGTTGTTCTTAGTGCGTTGCTGTTGGCTGTGGTGTGGTTTCATGTGCCATACACCAGAATTTACGTCGGACAAGCGGCTATTGCTTGGGTCTTGAACGGAGTGCTCCGGAAAGGTGCCACGCAGACGGCGAGTGTGAAGTGTGAGATGGTAGGTAACGATCTCGTCAGGATCAAGGCTCGAGTTGGTGGGAAGCACCTTTATCCTTACGTGCCAGGCGTTCATGTTTATCTCAACCAGGGTGGGCTTGGACCGAGAACGCCATTCACTGTCGTCGACGCCAGGGCGTTGGAGAAGGACGAGACAGAAGTCAGGTTGGTTGCCAAAAGCTCACACGGCCCCATGACAAGTGTATTGGCGGAGGCTGCAAAGGATAGCAGTGTGCTGACCTTGGATCTGGAAGGACCCTACGGCGAAGCACAAGTCTACATGCCTGAGCTCTTGCAGAGAGCCAAGGGGAAGCACGAGAAATTCCTGCTTGTTGCGGGTGGTGTGGGTGCTACATATGCATTGCCAATCTATAAGGCGCTACTTAATGCTGGTGCGGACCCGAAGGATGTTAGAGTCATCTGGGTTGTTAGCAAAGAGGATGACGTCAAGTGGGCAACGCCGTTCATGGCCATTGGCAAGGACGAGTCGCCCATCGTTGTTCACATCACACAGCCGGCGAAGAGCGACACAGGACTATACCAACAGGTTGAAAGTCGCAAGGATGGGAGGCCTGATTTCGATAATTATGTTGCTGACTTCGTGAACGAGAGACTGGTGCATTCAACTCGAGATCCGAAATCGTTAGAAAGGGATCCTATGAAGGCTGATCAGAAGTTATATGGCACTGTCACGGTGATGGTCTGCGGTCCGCGTGGACTATCGAGTGCTGTGAGGAGAGCTGTGGGCAGACACGTATGGGACTATGGGAGAGATGTTGGATGGTACGGAGAGCAATTCGGGTTCGGTGGTTCTTAAGATCTCGTATTATAGGCTTGACAGCCTACCTCCATGGAGAGAGTAAAGAGACATATACCAAACACGCCTTGTTGTTCTCCGCATTCGGTCATAGAGCATTGGAGCGGGCTATCACAATATAAGCCGCGAGCCGTCGACTAGCACTTGCGTCGGCGATGGCCAGCAAGACACGCATGTCGATTGTTTCTTTCGTTTTAGTCAGTCTCAGACGTCTCGTCGTCGGCCTGGAGTTGCTTGTTCATATCAGCCAGAGGAAGACGCCACCTCGAATTGAGTTAATCTGTGTGCTACATCTGATGAACTTCAGGCTGCAAGGCACTACTATATGCTTGCGGCATTTTCGGATGGCGTCATTCGAAAGTGGTTTCCAAAATTTGTGCCCCACGAGACGCGACTCTAAGTTAGTGTGTATGTACACGGAGCATTCGAGCATTTGTTAGTCACCAAGTGCTTCAAAAGCTGAGGTCACTTCGTTCTGTTTCCGATTCTCTCAGCACGCTTACACTCACACCTGCCCATCATGCCCGTCTCCGCGCTCACCGAGAACTTCAAGAACAACAACGCCGACCAGACAGATGAGACCTCCAGCCCAAGTCGAGACATCCCCATCTCAGGTGGACAGTCTCTGACACGCGAGGTGTCTCGAAGCGTACACGCCCGTGAATCCTCCTTCTCCCTCGGCACGTCGCCGGACCAACACCGGCATCGACCTACCTTTGCACACCCCAGCCAGGAGTCTGGCTCACCACTTCTCACACGCACCATGACTGGTGCACCTCCAAAGAAGCTGCAGCCTTTCCGGGAGCAGGACGTCAAGATACTCCTGTTGGAGAACGTCAACAAGACCGGTCAGGATCTACTTCGGGATCAGGGGTATCAGGTCGAGGCACTGAAGAGCAGTCTGCCTGAGGACCAACTCATCGAGAAGATCAAAGATGTCCACGTCCTCGGGATAAGGAGCAAGACCAAGCTGAACTCACGTGTGCTCGCAGCTGCAAAGAATCTGATTGTGGTCGGCTGTTTCTGCATTGGCACCAACCAAGTAGACCTGAAATACGCCGCCGACCACGGTATCTGCGTCTTCAACTCTCCTTTCAGCAACTCCCGTTCCGTGGCCGAGCTCGTGATAGCAGAGATCATTACACTCGCGCGACAACTTGGCGACCGATCCCACGAGATGCACGCGGGGACCTGGAACAAAGTCTCCTCCAAATGCTGGGAAGTCCGCGGCAAAACGCTGGGCATAGTCGGTTACGGTCACATCGGATCACAGCTGTCCGTGATGACAGAAGCAATGGGCATGAAAGTCATCTACTACGACGTTGTCAATCTGATGAGTCTGGGCACAGCACATCAAGTTGGTACTCTAGACGAACTCCTCAAAAGTGCAGACTTCATCACCCTGCATGTTCCCGAGATCCCCGAGACGAAGAACATGATCAGCACTGCACAGTTTGAAGTCATGAAAACAGGAAGCTACCTGATCAATGCCTCTCGTGGAAGTGTCGTGGACATTCCCGCCCTGATCGAAGCAAGCAGAAGCGGCAAAATCGCTGGTGCAGCGCTGGACGTCTACCCGTCCGAACCAGCCGGGAACGGCGACTACTTCAACAACGAGCTCAACTCGTGGTGCGAGGACCTCCGCCGGCTGAAGAACATCATCCTCACGCCGCACATCGGCGGCAGCACCGAGGAAGCACAATCCGCAATCGGCATCGAAGTCGCCGAGTCCCTCGTCCGCTACGTGAACGAGGGTGTCACGGTAGGAGCCGTGAACATGCCCGAGGTCACCTTGAGGAGTCTCACGATGGACCAAGAAGACCACGCCAGAGTCATCTTCATCCATCAGAACGTGCCTGGTGTGCTTGGTCGCGTGAACAAGGTGCTGTCCGACCACAACGTCGACAAGCAGATGTCGGATTCGAGAGGCGACATGGCGTACATGATGGCTGACATCAGCAACGTGCGGCAGGCGGAGATCGACACGTTATACAAAGACTTGGAAGGATTGCGGGAGAGGATCATCACGAGGATATTGTACTAGACGGCGATACCAGCTTTGGTCGCAGGAGTCCGGGAAGGCTAGAACATAGAAGGAAGGCAGGGAGGACTCAACGTCCTCGTCGAAAGTGCTCGGCTTGTTGTTAAATGCATCACGCAGCAGCAATCAAATGTTTATTTCCATTGTTGACTTGCTGAAACCACGCATCTGCCGCGTCAAATAATTCTGTAGCCACATTGCACCGATACAGGTCTCTTGGCCAGCATGATGTTCAAGACTGCTAGGTAACTGTTTTATGTTGTACACAACGCTTTCTACTGACTTGGCTTGAAGGGGTTTTGAGGTCAGGCTTTCGGAGAGGTCCGTCTTTTACTCGCAGCAGACGGTCGCCGGAGCATCAGAGCCATGATGGCGCACGCCAACAACAACGTTGCCAGCCAACCGGCCAGATGAACCGTCCCGTCTACCTGAGCGATAGATGTGATGCTGCTCGGTACCAAGCCCGAGAGTCACACGCTCGTCGTTCCGCTAGATGGCTCCCCCTGCACTGCTGACTTGGCGTCCAGACACTTGGATATCCACTTCTCAAGATCATCGATCTCCTCCATTGCAGCACTATGAGGCAAGCCTGGGTAAGTCTTGAACTCAACCTTGTGGCCTAGATCCTTCTCGATCACCCTCGCCGTCTCGACGCCCCATTCGTACTGACAAACCTGGTCGGCATCGCCGTGAGCGATGAAGAATGGCGTGGCTTGATTGACCTTGTTCGCTTCCTTGACAAACTCGGGCACTCTATCGTGAAGGACCAGATAACACGAGAGACCGAAGATGCCGGCGAGCTTTTGCTTGATGGTCAGTCCGGTGAAGAGGGAGATGGCGCCGCCTTGGGAGAAGCCGCCGATGATGATGCGTTCCGAGGGGATCTTGTGTTCACGCATTTCTGATTCGACCAGGCTGTTGAGGTATGTTCGGGATTTCATGATGCCGGATTCGTCATGGACGGCGTTGAGGTCTGAAAATGAGGTCTATGAGGCGGGATAGTTAGAGTTCTGCCATCAGTCTGACATGGGGGTTATCGTCGGGCAACGGCACGGGGCTTGCAGAGAGATACGCGTAGGAGTGCTCACTCGGGGCCTTACGATATCGTACCACCCTGGCATGACAAAGCCGCCGTTCTACAGGTCCGTCAGTGAGATACGGTAGTCCAACCCAGAGACGTTCGACGCACGATCGTGATGGGAATACTCGGCGCGTTGGGGAAGATGAATTTGACTTCATCGAACTTGTTCCGTCTCCGCCAGTTCTCTGCTAGTGACACCCTGAGCTGTGAGGAGGAGGTCCGACTTCACGTTCCAATGTGACCTACCATCCAGCACCACTGCGTTGATCTGTCAGCCTCATTCGTACAGGTTGCGAGTACTGTAGGCTGACCTGTCACCTAGACCGTGTAGCATGATCACGGTGGCAGTGTGCTTTGAGAGCGCATTGACGATGAGTGGTCGTAGTGACATGTTGTTGGTGAGTTGTAGATCTGCTCGGACGGTGCAATGAGCTGTTCAGTGCCAGTAGAGAGGATGTGCCAGGTACTGCTGTTTGCTCCGAGGCAGAGCGCCAAGACTATGATGGGGTCCCACAGATAGGCCGGAGTGCATGCGGCAAGCTCCAGGCGTCGACAGGGAACTCAGCAACGACACCGAGGGGACTTTGCTGAATCAATCGCTCATCTTCTATATCTCCTGGTCGATCGAACGAACTCTGGTTGATCACTTCGCACCTGCCACATCCTGTGTACAGCCTGAGCCGAGCTTGACCTCGCACCTTCGACCGCCAATCACACGATCGTCAACTCTGCATCCCGCTCCCCTTCAAATCACATAGCTCGAGGACTTCTGGACGAGAGCAGACAATCATGGACGCCGAAAAGCTCAAGCGCATGCAGCAGTCTGTCCGAATTGGTATGTCGAAGAGCGAGGATGCAATAGGTGTGAACGAGCCAAGCTAACACAGTCTGCAGGGTATGCACGTTCCTTCACCGATATCTGTTGCCGCGGCCAACAAGTTCGCTTCTGTCTGGCATGAAAAGATGCTAACCATGGCTCTATAGTGGCAAGGGTACCCCAAGAAGAAAGCAGAAGAAGGTCCACAAGTCATCAGTCGGCGATGACAAGAAGCTACAGTCGACGCTGAAGAAGCTGAACACTCAGCCAATCCAAGCCATCGAGGAGGTGAACATGTTCAAGGAGGACGGCAACGTCATTCACTTCGCCGCACCAAAAGGTATGTGGAAGCTATCCCGTTTCTCATGGTAACTGCACACACAACCTGGCCGGCTGCCAGCGCACAAGCACCATCTGCATGACTGGAGCTGTACCACACAGAGACTCACACTGTCGCTTATAGTTCATGCCTCGGTCCCCTCGAACACCTTCGCGATCTACGGCAACGGTGAGGACAAGGAGCTTACCGAGCTCGTCCCGGGTATCCTCAACCAGCTTGGCCCAGATTCTCTTGCATCTCTACGACGACTAGCCGAGTCATACCAGAACATGCAGAAGAAGGAAGGTGGTGACAAGAAAGAAGGCGAGGACGACGACGACGAGATACCAGATTTGGTGGAGGGCGAGAACTTCGAGGGCAAAGTCGAGTAGACCAACCAAAGTCGAATCGAGCGTTACTGCGCCATTCCGTGCGCACGTCACACCTGCACGACACCCGATCTCCGGCGAAATCGTGAACAAGCAGCTTCTCGAATTGCATCAGGCCTGGGCTGGAGTGGACACCCACCCTCGGCTTGCGACACAGACAGGATCTGGCACCAAAATTGATCAAGCGCATGTACGAATGAGTCGCATTGTGCGCGGGTTTTCTTCGAATGCAATAAACTGCTGTACAATTGGAATCTGACCGTGTGCAAATACACCATTGTCCGTCGAATGCTACCTATTTTGACCAGCTTCGCTCGAAATGGTGCTGCGATCATGCAGACCCAGAGCATCCCATTGCAACGCCTCGCTAAAAACTATAAACCTCCTGGTCCTCTTCTAGCTTGATGACACAACCCCTAATCGTGGATGAATCGTGGATGGTTTGTACTCAGTCCTCCTTCAAGCCACAAAAGTCCGTCCCGGCAACCCTGTCAAGCGTATGCCACAACTTCCAGTACCACCCATTGCCCGCCTGGTCAAACGTGCCGTCGTCCTTGACGGCCGGACCCTCGCCAATCAAGCCCACCTTTTCCTTCTCCCCCGCTTTTTCCACTCCGTCCTTCCTGACCGGCGTCGTGAACCCCAGCGCCCAATTGACCACCGGCACGGTGCGTAGAAGGCGCTCGAGAAAAGACTGCTGCGGCGGTAGAGCTTCCGTCACGGGCCTCAGGGCGATCCTGCGTACGCCGGGGATCCTCGAGCTGTTGTGCAAGGCTGGGTCTGCCGAGGCGTTCTGCGAGGGCAGGTTAGGCACTGATCTCGACCGCAGGCTCGAGCCGCTCGTTTGCTGGACTTGCAGGCCCGTAGAAGCCTGGGGCGGCGACGTGGCAGTCGCGGACGAAGCCGTGTCCGAGCCCAGCACGTCGACGTCCATATCATCGCGTGCTCCGCCGGCACTCGAACTTGCAAAAGGCTGTCCGAACTGCACGTCGCCCGCCGTGTGACTCCTCGGCAAGGTCCCGGTCATCGCCTGCTCGAATCCCGCCACTGCGCTCGCTCTCCCGCCCTGGACCCCGACTGTTCTCGCCGGCCGTGTACTCAGCAGCGCGCCATCCACACCCGCACTCGTCGGCACCGGCGCATCGCTCAGCGGGCCCCGCCCGTTCCACATCTCGCACGTAACCATGCAGCCGTCGATCTCCACGGGGCTGTAGAAACACGCTCGCTCCGCGGCCTCGTAACTGTCGAATGTGACTTTGATCCAGTGGTTGCCGCCTTTGTACACCCTGCTCTTCTGCAGGGCTTCTCTGCTGAGGTGTTGGTGCACGGTGATGCTGCTCCGGTGGAAGCCCATGGGGCTGTTGGTCGACGTGAACAGCATGGGGTCTTCGCGCGGGTAGTCCTCGCAGATGATGCCGGGGGTGACGATGCGCTCGTAGCGGCTGAGGACTTTCCACTCGGAGTTTTTGGCGCGGTACCCGTAGAGCAGGCATTCGGTGGGGACTTTTTCGACCGCGGCTGATTCGGGCCCGCCTCCTTCTGTAGACACGGCGACGGGGAGCGAGTTGTGCTCTACGCCTGTGGCTTGTTCTTTGGCGAAGAGGCGGGAGAAGTCGGCCACGGCGCTGTTCTCTTTCTGCCGCGAGGGCGTGGTGCCGGCCCGGGTGGAGGCGCGCCGGCCGCCGCTGACGGACGAGGTGTAGCGGATGCTGCGGTTGCGGCCAAAGGGGCCGGATTCTTCTGGTTGGCGGGCGTTCTTCGAGGAGCTGGAGGGGGGAGGCGTTAGTGTGAAGCTGCTGGAGGATGGGCATGTCACGGACACGAGCTGATCTGGACTTACTCTGCGTATCTGTAACCCCAGGGCAGCATCTCGCCTTTCTCGGTGCGAGCTCGCTCTTCTGGGAGGACCGAGTGGATTTCCATGCTTGTGGCTGCTTGCCCGATGGGCTTGGGATCTGCGCAGGGCTGTGATGCGGGATCAAGTAGGTGAGTTCAGGAGCACTTCTATCTGTGGACTGTGTATTGGGAGAGGTACAATGCCAACGTGAAGTGAGATGAGCCGTGAAGTGTGGTATGATAGTCTTCTGCAGTCTGCTGTGCTTTGTTTACTCGTGCATAAAATGTCCGAAGATGTTCTTGTGGCCAGCGCATTGATGCCTCAGGCTCAAAGTGCTTTACGCGGAGCGCGTCAGGCGCGTCACATACTGTCGACTGGGAGTGACAGTAACGTCGACGCCGGCAGGTATTCAACGTGGTCATAGGTACTTCCAGCTATACGGGATGCGCGATGCGAAACAAGATCATTAGAGATCAAATGCAAGTGCAAAAGCGTCGATGAATAGGGCCTATCCTCAGCTGCTTACTAGGCTCTCAATGAGACGACATCCGAAGAGTGAGAATCGAGAGCGATCAGCATGCGCTTACACATTCAGTAGCCACAGTAGGGCTGATACTACAATGACAGTGTGATACGACAGTTTGATCTGAGTACAACAAATTTCGCAACCCAGCATGCGACTGCGATGGGCTGCTGACAGCAGACCTTTCTTGACTACGCGAGGATTAGGTAGGACGAGGAGTAATCCGAGAGGGATCTGACATAATGGTAGCAGATACACGACAACGGTGGTCCTGGTGCAAGCGGTCGCGAATAACTCTTCGTAGACCGAGGAGGAAGGCAGGTATTGTCAGGCGCATATGGAACCGCCAAAGCTGGCAAGTAAAGCTACGGTCAAGCAGCCCAATGGCAATGAAGGTGTGCACGAGGCCCCATCTGCTCTACGTCTCCTCTGGTCGTAGTATAAGACTGTGAGCAAGCTGGTTCCTGAGGTTGACCTCGCATATTCGAGGTTTGGCTGTGGCTGTTTTGAATATGGTCGCCAATAGGTAAAGTGGATGCAAGGCTGCATTTACAAGTCACGCCCTGCACATTTCCATCTGTGACTTGGTGTGTCCGCTTGCTCCATTGACTGTACTGCTGTACAGCGAATGCTTCTCTTTGTCGAAGGTGATCCTACAAACACGCTTATATCTGGCTTGCTGGCGACTATTGCACGAGAAGATGAGTGAGCAGGTTACTGGTCGTTTATGGATGCTAGCATACGGAAGTGAATCCAGAGTGAAGGTATTGGCAACGCACTGAGGGACGTGTGTTAACCGTCATTGTGTTTATCTTTCTTCTGCAGCAACTCCCGTCAATCGACCAAGTGAATGTCAGCTGCAGTCACTTGGAACATTGATCCTATACCAGGTATATCTACGGTCTTGACTTACCTCTACCACCTGTTTCTCCAACACACATCCTCTTACCTCAAGTGATCGGTTGCCACTTGTAAGACCAGTCGATCCAGCAGCATGTGTCGCAAGAACGTTATTCTTTTCAACTGCGGTCATACTCGCAAGCTCAACATCACTCCCTGCAACGATGCAGGCGTCGAGTGCGCAAATCCCGAGCGAATCTTGATGTGGGTTTGCAGTTCAACACCGTCTCCAATCAGGTGTGTCAATGCTGACTGCGCATAACAGACCTGAGGGAGGTGGTATAGGTATCGAAGTACCTAAACACAAGAATCAATGGACCTGTGCTTTCAAGTGTGTCCCTGGCCAAGCCTCACACGAGCCATTGATTGATTTGGCGAAAGAAAACGCAGATGCAGTCAAGGCGGAAATTGATCACAAGGTAAGCAGACACCGTTCAATGTTTCGATCATGGCAGAAACTGACCAGAGGATAATAGATCGAGGTCTTATCTGTCCTATCCACACCATTCGGCACTCCAGCCAGCGAGAAGGGCGGATTCACCTTTGTCAAGAGTCCAGCCATCGAAAGAGGTGGGTTCAACTTCGACCAACGATTCGTCAAGAGTGTCACGCGACGATTGCAGAGTGCGACGCCGAGCCCAGGTGCACGAGGGACCACGGCATCCAGTTTCAAATTGACCATGCCCAGAGACAAGATCAAGGATAGCACCACCAACAAGCTTGAGGCCAGAGCTCCGGCATCTACGCAAACTCAATTAGGATCACCAGTCTCTCTGCCATCAGCATCGGCATCAGACTTGGAGTGACGAAGCTCGTATACCAGTGTCCGCTCCCAGACAGTCGAGTGGAGATACTTCGTACACATGCACAAATGCAGAACATGAACGAGATGATCGGCAGGAAGAGCGTCAGCGGCTGGGTACGGACCGAAAGTCTTGTGGCACTGACACAATTACCGGCAAGAAACGACTTGACCGTGCCACTAGTAGTTGATGTCTTCTAGGAAAGGCGGTAGGTGCCAGACAGCAAGACGTGGCAAAGTGGTGCGGTCAGAACATGAGGCTCAAAACACAGATGAATGTGCAAGTGTTACCGAGATACGGAAATGACGTTCTCCCATGCATTCAATTTGGACCTGTGAGTGATCGGCATGTCTGCGAATCGTGAACAAGCGTTTCGCATGAATGTATTGTAGCCTGAAGTTTGGTCAGAGATGACTCGCTCGTTGGTGCGCAAACGAATGAACAGTCGTTTTTGCCAAGTTGTTCATGCAAGGTACACCTTGGCTTTGCAGCTTGACCGGTCACGCCGTGCAGAAGCCCACGCGATCACCACAACGCATGACTCCTTTGAGGCTTTTACGACACGGCGCTTGTCAGCCAGATTCTTGTTGCAAGCTATGTCATGATTGGGGGAGCTGAGGACGCGGTCCCTTGGTTGACAGCGCTTGTTGCTGTGGCGAAACTCGAATTTCTCGTTCTTGCTATGTAATTCATCTCCTCGAGCCTATCGCGAGGGAGAAAGCGAGAATACCTCATTCGCTATCATCGAATGGTCTTCCTTGGGTTGCCCTGTCCTGGCGCTCTTGCATGGCGTGGTCGAATGGGTGCTGGGACGGGGTTACAGTCAGATAATTCAAACCTGGCCGCCAGGATAGCTGCCTTGTTGAGCGTCCATGTGGGTATGTGACGGGCTTGTGGATTCTACAAGGAGGCGTCTGGAGCCAGAGGAGGGGATTAATGGCTGAAGTGTAATTCGTACAACACCTCTGTGAGCTGGAAAGATGACTGATCCACAACGTAGCCTAACATTGCAATTGTATGGCTTCAGGGGCATATCGGAGTGTTTAAGGAAACGTATGGTGACGGCTTCTTTCATGGTGTCTGCCTGAGCTCGATTGAATGTAGTGTGCCAATCGACAAAAACTAGGACACATAACAAAAAGCCAAAGTTGTAGATGAGCTACCAGGCATCAGACCTCAACCTTATGTAAACTAGGATCTGAAGCATCCTTAATCCGATAGAGCATGCTTGCTGGTTTCTCCGAAAGTTGTATAACTTTTGGAAGACAGCCGGAGCGCAAGGTACCCGCCCGTGAACGAATGTTTGAGGCAGTGTTGATTGAGTGCTGCCAAGCTTGCCATGTATGGCTGAATGTCTATTCTGCAAGCGTTAGGTCTAGTAGGCAAGTTAAAAAGCAATCATGTGGTGGAGATCGACGTACTGTATGAAAGGAAGGCCGCTAAACAGGCAGGCCACTTTTCATCTCGCCCTGTAGAATGCTTTGCAATTCGAGTCCCGCCGATGCTCACAGTTGGGGCAAGTGGTGTGTAAGCTCCAGATGTTCTCGCTGTTACATATGCAGCAACGCCAGTAATTCGCCTCGACCTTTGGTCTTGGCTTCGGTGGATCGCCCCTGCCTGCCATTCGCGAGTGTCAATGGATTGGTCGCTGCTTCGTGACTGTTGTTGCCGAAGACGAGGATCAAGACGGTCGAGCAGAGTCTTTATGTATGTATCGCTAAGCTTGTCATCCTTAATGTCTCCAGTGCCGAGTAAGTCCTAAGAAACAGTTTCATGACCTGATAGGTGATTTCGTTGACTGGTCGAAGTCCGCGCAGGCAGCCTGTGCTTCATGAGGGTAGGGGGAAAGGGTCGTGATTCGTAAGGCGGCAGGCAGGGGTTGCATGACAGAAGACCACCGGAAAACATGGCGGAAAGTAGTATGGTGAACAAGTCTGGTCGAATGAGAGTATCTGATTTAATTTTCCTTGCTTCCGATTCGCAGTGGAGGGCTTTTCTTCCAGGCGTGGTGGGACCCTCCAGACACCCTCCAGCACAAACCCTAGCTAGACAGGAAACCTACTGGCATCTGGTCTCAAGTTGGGAGCAAAGACCATGAAGGCGCTATACCAGGCACGGGGCGTCAGAAACATATCTTCTTTGTGATATTGTCCCTTGTTTGCAGCCAGTCAAACATGTGCAATTGTAGGAGGATGCTCGAGTCACAGGAGTAGCTCGTCAGTTTCAACCAACTAATAGCAAGCGAGCTCTCGCAGAAGTCGCCGCATGTCATGCGCGAGACAGGCGTACAGTGCCAACGGTCTGAGTAAGGATCCAGAAAGTTTCCAGTTGCCTACTGGTGCCTAGGCCCTGATGAACCTGTTGCAGCGCATGCTGCCGGCTTGCGAGGGGACCTCAGTAGTCTGACAGCGATCGTAGATCTCCGGCCCTTACAAACGCATAGTATTGATCATCGAACACTCCTGTTGGGACCGGCGTACTTGTCCTATGAAATTTGGTGGGCCTGCGTCCCATATTGCCTGCTCGTCAACTCGTCGGGCTGGATGTGACCCAACAGCACAGGTACGCGATAGTGGCAACTGTAAGCATGAGTCAAGTTTGTCCTGACATACGCTAGGTAGTCTGGCCTGCTCACTGTAGCTTGATGAACTCAATCTGATGTCGTTGGACGGTGAGAATGGCTTAGGAAAGTTGTGCCGAACAACGTCGGACGACGCCGCGGCTCGTCGCTGGGATGAGTGTCAGAGAGCATCTTCGTGAGCTTCTCACAGCCTTAGAACCTCTGATAGTATGAGACATCCTGTCTGCACTACGACGTCGATACCAACGATCCCATGGTATCATGCAGAATCAGCTTAACATTCAAGTTCGATAAAGGACGGAACTCGTCGAGCTAAAGTTTCTCCACTGGTCTTCAACCAATCAGGGCAGTCTACCTGAGTCATGATCCTGAGGCTGTCAACGAGGATAGAAGAAGGTAGGGCTGATGTAGATCGCTTCATGTGCATGGCGTTCTGGAAGGGACTGGCACTAAGGTGGAAAACTCTGGGACACTGAAGATGACGCGTAACAAAGACCTGGGACGATACTCCTTTTCTCGTTTAGTTCAAAATGTGCAAGATGCTACCTCTAAGGAAATCAGGCCTGCCACAGCATTGGCTGACACCTTACTCTGGGTCTACCATTCCATTTTCTCCTTGACATAGAGGTCCATGTACTTGTCCACCTCCATACTGTCAATTTTACTTGCGTCAGTACCAAGCTCGACCAGCTGTTTGATATGCGACTCCGGGAAATGGTGACCGAGATGTCTCTTGTACTTGGCCAAGATTTCTGGCTTAGCCTCATCACGCCTAAGTCTATGGCCCAGTGGAGCCTCGACAACGACTTCATCAAGAACAGTGCCGTCGTTCAAAGTAACAGTCAATGCATTCGAGATGGTTCGGAGATCAGGATTGTGGTAGTCCTTGGTGAACTGAGGATCTTCCACACACTTGATACGCTGTCGCAGGTCCTCGAGCAGGGGCGATGTTGCGGCCTCGCTTCCGTCCAGGTAGTCTGTGGCCTCAAGGCGGTTAAAGACAAGCATGTTTGCAACCATGTATTGAACGCAGTGGTCTCGGTCGGCGAAGTTGTCCATGGCCTTGAACTGCTTGTCGATGATCCGGATGCAGGCTTCGTGTGTTCGGCACGTTATTTCTTTGATGTCTTCCGCAGTCTTGCCCATGTCTTTCAGGATTTTGTTGACCTTCTGTGCGCACTCAATGGCAGTCTGGGAATGGAATTCGGCTGGGTAGGACACCTTGAAGAGGACGTTCTCCATGACATAGCTGCCGTATGGTCGTTGGAACTCAAACTTGTTGCCTTTGAACAGGACATCGTAGAAGCCCCAGGTGGGAGCAGAAAGCACAGTCGGCACGCCAGACTGACCTTGGCTGACCTTCATGGCGAGGTTGACAGCACGCTGGCAAGCATCGCCAGCAGCCCACGATTTTCGGGACATTGTGTTTGGAGAATGTCTGTATGTTCGAAGCGACTGGCCATCGACCCAGGCTTGCGTTACCACATCTGCTGTCTGACGCTCGTTGAGACCCAGCATCTTGCTGACAACAGCTGCTGAGGCGACCTTGACAAGAACGACGTGGTCAAGACCGACCTTGTTGTAAGAGTTCTCCAAAGCCAGACAGCCCTGAATCTCGTGTGCCTTGATCATGGCCTCGAGAACATCCTTGATGGTCAGGATCTTGCCGTTACCCAGGTTACCACCAGCTCTGTTTGTTCTTGAGATCCAGTCTGCGACAGCCAAGATTGCACCCAGATTGTCAGAGGGGTGACCCCACTCGGCCGCCAGCCAGCAGTCGTTGTAGTCCAGCCATCTGATCATGGCACCAATGTTGAAAGCCCCGTTGACGGGATCGAGCTCGTAAGGCGTACCTGGGACTCTTGTACCATTCGGCACGACTGTTCCTGGCACGATTGGTCCAAGAACAGCTGTGCATTGAGGGAATCGTAGGGCTTCCAAACCACAGCCAATCGTGTCAAGCAAGATGTAGCGAGCTGTGTCCATAGCCACGTCTGACTTGATCTCATAGTTGTGAATGTAGCTTGCAATGTCTTTTATTTCGGGGTCGTAATCTGCCTCGGCGGCCTTCGAGGGCATGGCCGAACCCTTTGGAGCGGTGGTCGAGTATGCGGATGCCATTATCGGTCGTAGTATCTGCGAGGGTCGAGCAATTGACTGAGCTTGTGGTCGGAGGACAGGTGTTGGTCGAGCAGCAGCAAAGGAGCCGGCAGCCAGTCGTCGCAACGGAGCAGGCTTGAGGGCACGCGAAGCTAACATTGCTGGGTTTTTGTTTCCCCCACCACGCAAAGATCTTGCAGAGCTCTTTCCGGAAACCTCAACGGGAAATTTATATTGTAGTAGTAGTAACAATAGCTGCTACCCCAAGTGATGTACAAGACCAAAAATACAGGCAGTCAGAGCTCGGTGATTGGACCACTCAGCTGTTGAATATTATCAGCTTCAGAACAGATCTCCAGCAGCCCCGAGCGTCAGTGATGCACTTGTCGGAACTCGATCATCCAAGCTTCATCCGCGGTCTACAGCCAACCGAGGGCCAATTCCTTCCTTCGGATAGAGTCGTCGGTCGGAGCCTTCCGAATTGAGCAGCACTAGTCTGAATTCGTCTGAGAAGCTGCAGGTCAGAGCCGCGCTTTCCCTGAATCGTGTTGAGCCTCAATCGCTGATCCTGCAGCGATTCGTGTCCTTCAATCAGCGCTAAAGATGGCTGCAAATCTACGCTATGAGTCTGTAAGGACAGCCGACGACGATGGAGACGAGCACAATGCTTTGGAATTGGCCTACGCCGATGATGCCTCCTCTGTCGATGGCGACGATGGCAAGTTCAGGCTTGACGAAGCCCCTGAAATACAATATCACCCTACGCGTCGAAGCAGAGCTCTCTGTGCGTGCCAACGCTTGTCAAAGACCTGCATAGCGCTATGTGCGGCCACTGGGGTAATCATTGTCCTGTTCCTGACCAGTGGAGGATATCTGGCCTACAAGAGCGGCCTGATCGATGGGCAGTCTCCACCTTGGTATCCCTCACCAAGAGGCGGTACTCTCTCGACGTGGGCCGACAGCTACGATAAGGCACACAAACTCATCTCGCGTATGACTCTAGTGGAAAAGGTCAACATAACCACCGGTACAGGCTGGGCGATGGACTTGTGTGTCGGAGTCACTGGCGAAGCTGCGCACGCCGGCTTCCCAGCATTGTGTCTCCAGGATGGTCCGCTGGGAATACGCTTCGCTGATCATGCCGACTCCTTCCCAGCCGGCATCACTGTTGGTTCGACCTGGAACAGAGAGCTAATGAGGAAGCGAGGTGAAGAGCACGGCCGGGAAGCTAAGCTCAAAGGCGTGAACGTCTTGCTTGGTCCTTCCATGGGCCCTCTAGGTCGCAACCCCGCAGGCGGCAGAAACTGGGAAGGATTTGGCTCTGATCCTGTCCTGCAAGCCATCGCAGCGGCCGAAACCATAAAAGGCATTCAGTCACAAGGTGTTCAAGCCACCGCTAAACATTACATTGGCAATGAACAGGAACACTTCCGCAAGTCATTTGAATGGGGCTTACCTGAAGGCCTCTCCTCCAACATCGATGACCGGACGTTGCACGAGATATATGCTTGGCCTTTCGCCGAGGCTGTCAGAGCAGGCGTCGCATCTGTCATGTGCTCCTACCAGATGGTCAACAACTCATACGCATGTCAGAATTCCTGGCTCTTGAATGGCATCCTGAAAGACGAGCTGGGATTTCAGGGTTACGTCCAGTCTGATTGGCTCGCTCAACGATCTGGCGTCGCTAGTGCGCTGGCTGGCCTTGATATGTCAATGCCTGGCGATGGCCTTTTCTGGCAAGACGGCAACCCTCTCTATGGCGAACAACTCACCTTGGCAGTGCTCAATGGCTCAGTACCGATGGACAGGATCAACGACATGGCCAAGAGAATTGTCGCTGCTTGGTATCAAGTCGGACAGGACAGCTGGGAATCTGAAGGACCCAACTTTTCCTCTTGGACCAACGAGACAATTGGGAGACTGCATGACGCAGCCGCGGACAGTGACGAGACAGGCGTCGTCAACCATTACGTCGAGACCTCAACTCGTAAAAGTAGAATGGTCGCACGGATGGTTGCCCAAGAGGGTACCGTTCTTCTGAAAAATGAAGGTTCTCTCCTGCCTCTGAGCTACAGTCTTGAGGAACTGAGACTCGGCCGTAGAGCTAAGGTGATTGTGGTTGGCGAAGATGCTGGACCCGGGAAAGGACGTAATCACTGTGAGGACCGAGCTTGTAACCAAGGAACGCTTGCGAGCGGCTGGGGAAGCGGTGCAACAGAGTTCCCCTACCTGGTCGATCCATTTCTAGCCCTTCACAAGTCTTTCAACGTGACAGGCGTCGAGCTGACGAAAGCACTCGACAACACACTGTCAAAGGCTGATCAGGCAAAGATCAAGCAACAAGACCTTTGTCTCGTCTTCGCCAACGCAGATGCCGGAGAAGGTTATCTGGCATGGGAAGGCATCCGAGCTGATCGTAATGACCTCAAGTTGCAGAAAGATGGTACCAAGCTCATCCGAGAAGTGGCCTCGCTTTGCGGTGGTCCTGTGATCGTTGTCATTCATTCGGTCGGACCAGTCATCATGGAAGACTTTGCCGATTTGCCAGCCGTCAAAGCTATTTTACTCGCAAACTTGCCTGGACAAGAAAGTGGCAACGCTCTTGCAGATGTTCTGTTTGGCAGAATGGACGCCAGCGGAAGACTAGCCTACACCATAGGACGTAATCTGGCTGAGTATGGTGACACCGCTCCTGTCCTGTACTATCCCAACCATATCGTGCCGCAAGTCGACTTCAAAGAAGGCTTATACATTGACTATCGCCATTTCGACAAGAACGACATCGAACCACGTTACGAATTCGGATTTGGACTTTCCTACACCGACTTCGAATACTCAAACCTGACCGTCGAAGCTCTCAAGGTCAAATCTTCCCTTCCAGCTCCACCGCCCAAAGGACTCAGTGCTCCCCAGTTCCAGAACACTCCACCAGATCCAGCATCGTGTGTCTATCCGGAAGGATTCCGCAGACTGAAGAAATACATCTATCCGTGGATCAAGGATACAAGCCAGGTCAAGCAGGGAAAATATCCTTACCCTCAAGGCTATGATATTGCAAGAAAGCCAAGTCAAGCTGGTGGCGGCGAAGGTGGAAACCCCTCCTTGTTCGAGAATCATGTAAGGGTTACCATGGACATCAAAAACATCGGTTCTCGATCAGGTAAAGAGGTAACCCAACTGTATCTCAGCTACCCAGAGAACGTCTCGGACCCAGTCAGTGGAGAAGCTGTCGATATGCCCGTGAAGGTCCTTCGCAACTTTGACAAAATTGAGCTTCACGCGGGTGAGACTAAATCTGTCGAAATGTTCTTGACGAGAAAGGACCTCAGTTATTGGTCTGTTGTGCAGCAGAACTGGGTTATGCCAGAGAATGACGAGTTCACCATTGCGGTTGGTCGCAGTTCGAGAGACATGCGCCTACGAGGAACATACTGAGCGGTCTGCCCCACCTTCGTGTCAACAGCATCCCGTCGTCTGAGCTGCCCTGAGCCCGGATTCGTCGACAATGGTTCGTCCTATGCTAGCATGGGTGCTCTTTCTGCTGCTCAGTTGTAGGGGCTCTGATCCTTTTTGACAAGGCAGCCAGCACCGTAGCCTCCGCTCCGTCAAATGTCGGCCTGGGTTGCAATGAGGAACTGTGGCCAGTTCTTCTAACTTAGGGCGGCCGAGGCACGCACCGCAGATCACTTGTCAGTGCCGTGGGGTAACATGCGGGGGAATCCTTTCTTCTGTCGCAGTGTCCCATATCCGCCACGGCAGCATGAAGACCCCGATTGGGGCCTTCACGGCTATTCTGGGGACCTACTACCTTTTGCGTGATACTCGGAAAGTGTTCGTACGTGGTAGTAGGATATTTTATTACAGATATGGATCGTTCAACCAACCGATCCAAGCAGACATAGCCGGGATGGAGCCAGCCTAGCCGAAGTGGATTCAAGTTATCACAAGGCATACTATATGATTGGCTCACGGATCATACACCAATGCGTACGGATACTTACCACGGTACAACGTACCATCTATCACGCGCGAGCAACGCGTTAATGAGTCGTTTTCGCAAGCCCCCAGGCACTCAAGGCGTTCAGCGAAGCCTCGGCCCCTCCTTTCGTTTATGCTTGGCTCGAGGACAGGCGCCCTACAGCAGCACCTTAAATACAGCTGGGACCATTGTATGTTCTTCGAGTTAAATGATTCAGATCAATGTTCAATTCGCCTGAGACACCTAGTCGTCACATTGCCACATTGTGTTTGCCTGATTAGTGAACTGTCACTCTCGGGTTCGTGTCTTTCATTGCTGCTTTCACAAAGGCTGTCTGCTACCACACTTCCCCGCTTCTCGCTGTCCACAAGTCATCTTTCTAAACATGGCACCCGACATCAATGCCCTCAGGAACTTTCAGACTGATGGCTATGCCAACAATGGCGTTCCCCGTGATCCCAAATATGAGATTCCAGACATCATCATGCACGCGCCCACAGTGCGAAAAGTTCGCGTGCTCAGCATTGGAGCAGGTGTTAGCGGTATCATGAACGCCTACCATATCCAGAAGGAGCTCGAGAACGTGGAGCATGTGGTCTACGAGAAAAATGCAGACATCGGTGGTACTTGGCTTGAGAACAGATATCCAGGTACCTTTTACCTTTCCATGCTAGGGTGAGAACTACATCTAATAGGCTGTCAGGATGTGCTTGCGACATCCCCTCGCATGCATATACAATGCCATTCGCGCTCAACCCTGACTGGCCCCGATTCTTCAGCTACAGTCCCGACATTTGGAAGTACCTGAATAAGGTCTGCGAAGTGTTCGATCTACGGAAGTACATGCATTTCAATCACGAAATCGTTGGCTGCTACTGGCAACAGGAAAGTGGCGAGTGGCTCGTGAAGATCAAGGAAACTAAAACGGATGGTACTACTCGACTCTTCGACGACCGCTGCCACGTTTTGTTGTATGGTACAGGTATCCTCAACAACTTCAAGTGGCCTTCTATCGAAGGCATCGAGAAGTTCAAAGGCCGCATTCTTCACACAGCACGTTGGGACACTAACTACCAAGCTGAACAGTGGAAAGGTGATCGTGTCGCTGTTATCGGATCAGGGGCGTCTTCCATACAAACTGTGCCCACCATGCAGCCTCACGTCAAACACATGGACGTTTTCGTTCGAACGGGTGTGTGGTTCGTTCAGATTGCGAACAACTATGGGCAGAACCATGAGTATACTGATGAGGAGAAAAAGGAGTTCCATGACGATCCAACGAAGCTAGTTGAACACGCTAAAAGCATCGAAGACCAAGTGAACGGTTTATGGGGCGGCTTCTACAAAAACTCGACTGGACAGGTGGAAGGTCAGAAGGCGCTCAAAGAACGAATGGCAGAACACATCAAGGACGAGAGGCTGCTAAAGGGGTTTACACCGAAATTCGGGTTCGGATGCAGAAGGATCACGCCCGGCGACCCGTACATGGCGGCCATCCAGAAAGAAAACGTGGATGTCCACTTCACGGCCGTTGAGAAGATTACAGAAAAAGGAGTCGTTGGTGCCGATGGTGTCGAGCGTGAATGCGACGCAATCGTGTGTGCTACCGGTTTCGATGTCACCTACCGACCACGGTTCCCTATTGTTGGCCAGAACGGCATCGAGCTGGCAGACAAATGGAAAGTAAGCCCCGAGTCGTACCTTGGTCTAGCCATACCGGGGTATCCACAGCTATTAATGATGATTGGAAGTTCGTGGCCTGTAGAGAATGGGAGCGTGAGCACAAGGCATCCAGTAATCTTACATCGCATGCTAACGATCTCCAGGTCATGGGCCCTTTATACCACGTCTCTCAATACGCCCTCCAGATCATCAAGAAGGTCCAATCCGAGTATATCTGCAGTATCGCGCCCAAGCAGTCGGTGACCGACTCCTTCAACGCTCACGTCCAAGAATGGGTGCGCCACACGGTCTGGACAGATGATTGCCGCTCCTGGTACAAGGACAATGAGACGGGGCGTGTGAACGCGGTTTGGCCGGGATCCTCCTTACATTACATCGAAGCGATCAGGACGCCACGGTATGAGGACTTCGAGATCACATATCTTGGGCCGGCGAAGCAGAATCCGTGGGCATTCCTGGGGATGGGATATGTGAGGGATCTGGTTGAGCAGAGTGATGTGTCGCCGTACCTTAGTGTGGACAATATTGATCCGAAATGGATGAAGGCGAACAATATCAACATGGATAAGGTGTTGGAGAGTAAGGTTGAGAGAACAAAGAAAGAGTGGGAAGGTAAAACTGCCGAAGAGGGGAATACGCAGGAGCATTTGAAGGAGGCGGATATTGCGTGAGGTGTTGGGATGGAGAGTGTTGGTATGGATGACTACGATTTAGATGCTTTGCAGGGCCAACGCACATACAGTGTTTATAGTATCCGAAAAGTAGAGTATCAAGACAGAACAATGCTGCACGAACACGACTCGCACCGTATACTCGAACTGCACATGACGCATTGTTCGGTCCAGTTAGGCTCAGTTCCTCAAGTCGACTCTGGAAGTGTTTGAGTCTTGACGCGTCTCAGATGAACATCTCCAAGCAAAGCACGCGTCGTGAGTTAAAGTGCCTACGTCATGGTACTAATCGAGCGAGCTTCACGCGGTCCCAAATTTGCGGTTTTTGATTGGTCGTTTTCTCCAACATGCAAGCTCAAACACCACGAAGAAGTAAGCACTCTCCTTCTCGTTCGAGCGACAGCCGACGTGATGAGATCGGCCGGATCATAAGCTATTGCCCAGCAGACTGATGCAGGTACGAGAAACTCAACATCTACTCATGCTCGCAGTGTACCTCGAGGAATAAGTTCCGAGCGTCTGCAAGCTGAGGGGTTTGGCGCTAGCTCGGAACAGAATGATGGAGAGACTAGAGGAGAGCGGACGGGACCCTGACACTGGGCCGGTGGCTGCGATGCTTTTCTGGTGCAAGATCGGCAAAGTGTGAATGTGAGTGCGCTTCGAGCAGTCTGGCTGGGTCATACCTGGTGTGCAGCTGGTGTGCTTCCACTTGCCATTGCGTCGTCGAGGTCTCTTGCCTCGACCATCGTTCTTGCGTTCCTTGTGGCCCAACGAACTGTTGTTTGAAATGTGAATTGATATCGCTGCTGTCTGCTGCACATAGTCTGTTGATCTCATTTCTGACTTTTGTGGTCTCTTCCTCCTCGACCACCGGCTTTCCACTGCGCACAGTCTTTCTGTGCTTCACACCGACTCTACCACACACTTGGAGGTCCTTTCACCTTCTGCGATATCCAACACCACATAGCTGTTAAGCAGGATCAACAATAACCTCTCCCGAGGATGTCTCCTAGGAGATCCTCTCGAGCACGATCGTCACAGCAGCCGACGGCGCCCTCACAAGCCAACTCGTCCTCTTCCTCCACCACCACTCTCAAAGATTCAAGAAACCCTCGAAACGACATACCCAGGTCAAACTCAGAAGGTCGTGGTTCGATTCAAAGATCGGAATCCATTGACGACGCCGACGCCATGTCGCGCAGTGAACAGTCAGCTCCTAGGCGCAGTCGCCGAGGTGCTGAACATGAAAAAGAGCCGCTACCCAAACAACAATCCGTCGACGACGATGACAACGAAGCTATTGAAGACGACGTCACAAGATGCATATGTGGTCATGCCGACTACCCAGGTCCCAGCCAGGGAATAAGAGAGCAGTATGGCGCTGCAGGTACGTACAATCCAACCACTTGCATCTGCAGCGGCAGTAGCTGATTATGCCCTCTAGCCCTGACAGAAGACATGGGTAATTTCTTCGTGCAATGCGACAACTGCCATGTCTGGCAGCACGGCGGCTGCATGGGACTTCACGATGAGTCTATCATCCCAGACGAGTACTACTGCGAGAGATGCAGGCCGGACTTCCACAAGATATTCAAGCCCAACAACATGTACTCCCAACCTGTCCCTCTGCTACCAGCCATAGCTAACGCTCTGCACAGCAGCACCAGATCCTCTCGCTACCTGCCCGTCCTCGACGGCTCTTCACGTCCCGCCCCGCTATCTGCAGCCGATCAAGCAAGAATGAAAGACTTGAAGAACAAGGCCCTTCAAGCCACAAAGAGGAGGGCTACCATGAACAGCAGGACTGCGTACGATGAAGATGAAGCACTACGCAAAGCCATTGAAGAGAGTAAAGCTGATGGTAGTCTGGGCAAGCGAGGCAGAGAAGACAGCGAAGAGTGAGGCAAATACACCATGCAGCCACGATGAGAAGCTAACTGCTGAACAGTCGGAGACCCACCACCAAACGGCAACGCACAGCTACGAGCAACTCAGATACTTCCTCCAAGCGGAGCCAGTCTCCCGACACAGAAAAGACCTTGACCGGCAAGAATGGTTCAAAGCTACGAGGTGCTGCCGCAAGGAACAACAGAGAGAAAGAGATTCGGGAAAGAGCAAAGCAGGACGCTGCTGCACAAAGGGCTGAGGCAGCAAGCAAAAGGAACGCTAGATCCGAAAGGCGGAGAGTAGAAGGTGAGCAGCACGCATGCCTGCCCATTGCTAGCAGCTAACATGGACATAGACTCCCCTCCTCCCACACCCACAATATCCCCTTCGAAGCCCACCGAGCCCAAGTCGTCCAAAGCCAAAGCAGATACACCTCAACCAGCGAGAGCAAAAGCGAGGGGTGGCGCAAGACCAGGCACCCGCGGCAAGAGAGTAGGACGAAATCAATACACAAAAGACCTCTACGACACGAGTGATACACCACACCGTTTCGATTCGAACGATCGGAATGGCCATCACTCGCCCCATGGCATCAACGGCGAGAGTGGCCGAAGCTCGAAAGCCCGGACCCATCCAGCACGCATGTCCCTGAACGAGATGAAAAAGCGTGTAGCTGCGATAATGGAATTCACCAGTCAAATGCAGACACAACACGCCAGCAGCAGTAACGCCAGCAAGAACACTTCCTCGAACCCAAACGGAAGTGGCAATCACTCACGTTCCAGCGACGGCAGAAAAGGGAATAGTACGCCCAACGGCACGCAGATAGGTGGCACGCCCACGAGCAAGCTCATTGAAGCCGTGACCGCCGGCCTACAAGATAATGACAGTGTCAAGATGTCGTTGGTGGACGAGGCCGAGTTTACGAAGCTCGGCAGTACACAAATGATGGAGGCGCTGATGAAAGAATTGGTAGGCTGGCAGAGCCAGTACGGCGTCTACTCGAGATAGGACCTTGAGATGGAGCTGGCCAAGGCCAAGTCACTGCGTCCGCGCAGAAGCCCGAGGGCAAAGGATGAGGAGCGACTACCATTCCGATCATGCGGCGACAGCGACAAACGGTTACTACAGGGGCTAGAAGAGCCAGAGGCGCTAGTCAGACGTCTGCGAAGGAAGAGTGAGTGTGGTCTCAGCACCATGAACATCGAATGACGAAACGATTATGGCTGGGTGATTTCGAAACGGATGCCATACAGGACATATTACGGGATCAAGATGGTGGCTCATAAGATGCTACAGGGGTGCTATAGAGGTGTTTAAATATCCGCGGTTCAACTTGTTTGAGATACCCAGCTCCGGCCCGGACGGCGTGAATAGTGTAGCTACGCGAGCAATGAACAAAAGATCAACGGACTTAGCTTCTTCGAGTTGGAACAGGACTTTGTAGGAAGCGAAATGTCTAAGTGCGGTCTTCGTCGGTAGGATCCTAGGGACACTTACGCGTATAACATAATGCGTTTGACTTCAGCCACGACGGAACGGAAACTGGTCGTGATACAAACATGTTGGAATACCCTAGCAGTAAAGTCGAGTGTCCTGTTCAGAAACCTACGAGGCGAGGAGATACCAGATCGCATGATACTGCGTTATGTTATATCATAGTCTCTTGGACTAGTAGGGTTGATTCCATGTCGAGCTGATTTGTGCGATAGACTATAAGAGTAGGGTATAGTCGGACGTGCGATGGTTGCGCCTGATTTACTCTGTGCTGTTCTGATCTGTTCTGATCTGCTCTGCTCTACTCTACTCTACTCTACTCTACTTAGGTATTGCCGGGTCGTCGGGTGTATCTCACCTGGCATAGCATGGCATAACGTAGCTAGTAAGGAAAGGGGTAGACACTAAACCGGGCTTAGACTGGACCAGGATCACACCAGTCCGTACAGACCGGCTGGTTTTCGTTCTTGTGATTGGGGGTTAGTAAGCAAGTAAGCAGGTATCGCAGAGTCTTCCACGGTGTGGCAGATTGCGCGAGGCGGAGGACCAGCGACCCAGAAGGACGGGGGAGCGCCCTCGTCTACTGTGCTATGTCCGTTTCCTGGGGGGCTGGTGGGGCCTGGGCTCGTTTTGGGGTTCGAGTTTCACCCGGTAGGGCGCTGGCACTGGTGTAGGCTTCGGTTACACTAAGTGATGTCGGGGGTAGAGCGTGAAGCTGTTCAAGTCTGCGGATTGCGAGTTTGTCTTGCTAGGTATGGACTTGGGATGTGTCTGGCTAGGTTGGTTCTTCTGGTCTGGTCTGATTAGGTTGAATTAGGTTAGTTCGACACAGTGGCAATCAGATCAGGTCTAGTATGCAATGTCCTCCAGACCTTCTCGCGTCGAATGGGGTATCCTATGAGATGGAACGTGCTGGTGGAACGGCACTGTACCGTGTGTGGGTGGGAGGGGTGGCCTTGGACCTCTGCAGCTGGCGCGGGAGGTACGGCGCTACTATGACTGATCGCTCGACGGGGAGGAGTGGCTCCATTGCATGTTGAGGGCGGAAGAATGCATGACGGCTTGATGGCTCTACCAGAAGGGTGTTTTTCATGCTGGAGTGTCAATGTTGGACGGTGATGGAAGACGCGTTCATGCGTTAGTGGGTTTGAGGAAGTGACATAGATTGTCCTGATGGCCTGGCGCTGACGAGGCAAGTGGAAGTTCAGCATGGAGCAACAAGATTTCAGCGGGACCGATCTTGAACTGGCGGGGTTAAGGAGACGTCTGGGTAGTGTCTTGGATGTTCCCCTGTCTGGAGTGGACGTAGTAGATGGGCCAGGTGCGGATGTGGTGGTAAGGCATACAGCATGATACCATATCGTTTATTTTCGCTGGTTCCTCAGTAGTCCTGTCAAAGCTGTACTGCTGTTGGCGAGGTCAATCTGTGTTGTGCTGCGGCTTGAGTCAAAGTCAAAGCCATTTCTGTGCTTTCCACGCATGTATGTAGTATATCAGCTTGGTCAGCGTGCGGCACGGAAGCAGTGCACAGATGCGATCTAAGAGCGCAGATCCACCATTCTCAGGTCTTCAAGGTCTTCCGTGATGTGGCTGTCCTCTGGATATAGGACAACTTTCTCAAGTCTAATAGTCTGTAAGTCGTGCGGCCATTAGCCTTTGACAATTGCTTAGAGGCATAGCATTCGATCAGGAGGTTGTGCTCAGCATTTTCTCAGTGGTAGTATCTTGCGAACTCAGTGCTACCAGGATCTGCGAAAGGGTGCTTCTGAAAGGGGCAAGTATCATCAGCCCGTCAATGCTTATGGATACAGGACCTTGTAGACTCAATGCATTGCTGCCTGACCATCATTCTAGACGGACTAGCAGGTTGACGAACATCCGACATCCGAGATCCGGGATCCGAGAGCGGTACCTGGGCTGCGGAAAAGATAGGATATAGTGAAGTTGTGTTAGAGCCAAAGACGTGTCTCGTTGTGATGGTAAGCGGAGTATATGGCGCGAGTCATACTCCAAAGTCATTCCCAACACGGTCGCTTGATATTACCTTCTCAAGTTGCATCATCAACTTTGGCTTTTCCTGTCCGCGCCACGTTGACCAGTATACCTGGAGGTTCGAGTCTATGCACAGTCTCATGTCTGACTACAGCATACAGGAGACCTGCATACAGGCCAGACGGCAGCAAGTGCACTGGTTTCGCGGTATCTGTAGGCTGGAGTTTCTTCAGGCTCAGCTCGACGGGTATACGAAGAGTACACAGTGTCCAGGTCAGATACCGCTGTTACTGCTTCATCTCACCAGTTTCCAAGTAGATTAGTGTAAGCTTGCCAGGGACATTGACGTCGACAGCTCAGGTGGGGAATGGACACATGCCTCTGGAACCATGGCTTTATTCTTCGCAAATGGGTACCGCGGAGATCCAGCTGTTTGGATATGGATATGCTTCGTCCGGCTGTGGACTATGAGAGCAACAACTATCGATCACTGTCGCTCAAACTGCCGAGGCTTTGTGTCGGGGTTCCCACAAAGTGTTGTCATGGAAGTGGTTACTGCCCGACATCGTTAGTGCAGTTGACATATTGGGCAAGTACTGCGTAACGCTAGACCTCAGGAGTGATAAGCAGATCTCGTACGAACAATAGTGGGGGCTGTTAGTGGGTGTTTCCGACAAGCGAGGTCTACCGCAATCAGACGAATCCAAGTGTAGCCAAGGTCAGAAAGTACTTGCGAAAGGGTGGCAGAGATGGACGTAGTTTGGCCAAATCGAGGTTGGCGTCTCTTTGGCGCTAGATGCTCTTCATCGGACACTGTCCTGAAACAAAGCGACACACGGAGGTGTAAATACGCGTATTGAGTACTGCTCACCAGCACGCAAGAAGACCGATCAAGTGCGCTATGTACACATTGAGGTGTAGCATCGTGTACGGCTTGAATGACTATGATAGCTCATCTAATCGGTCGTGCTCCACTTCTCAACTGAGGGCCAATTATGTCAAAGCCGGTATCAGCTTTGCCTACTCGTAGTGATACGTTCTCGTAGCAAGGGGCGCACCGCGAGTCATCGTTTCCAACTCCCTGGAGATTTAACTCGACAAACATTATGTCATATCTGGGACGTTGAAGCTACTTACCCGGGTCGACCTGTCGCAAAGGTGCAAGAAAGACGTCAGACTGCTAGGTAGGAGCAACTGCCGCGAGGCATCCACATGTCTAGGATTATAATGTCCCGGGTGCCACGCGGCGCTGTGAAGCTTCCGGCGATTAGAATTAAGGTCTAAAATCGTACCTGCAGCGGCTTGCCATCATGCCTACTCTACCTTCCGATGAGCAAGCCTCTCTCGTCATGGAGACAGGGATTGATCAATAGGTTCGCATAACTGACATGCTAAGGAATCTACACTCGTGGAGGGCATCTGGTGGCTGTTAAGAGGGGAAGATTTTGCATGGTGTCATACTGGGAGACGGAGGTGATGATGTCTTTGGGCGCATACCGTTGTTTGATTGCAGGCTGCGGGAGATGTGAAGAACTTGTCAGCTAGTAGCCATCCAGAACCGTTTGACTGAGTGCTGAGCATGGTGGTCGGCCTCTGTAGTCGCTTAATTGAGGGAACGACTACAGCTTCAGCTGGTGACAAGCAGATGCAAGTGATTCCATTTATTGCCGTTATGTCACTTTTCGGTCCTCTGATGGCGACAACACCGAATTTCTGGCAGGGGTGTCCAGGTGAACAGCCGGCATCTTGTTGATACTGCTGATCAACAACTAGATCGACAGAACCAGTGCCCAGCATTCTGGAAACAATGGAGAGTTCTGGATGAGCAGCCGGGCGGGCTGTTAGTGGAGCTTGCTTAAGTGGTTGCTTTGTCCAAGGATACCCGGGGAGGTAGGGATCAACGCCGAAAGATTAAATCCTGAGCAAATGATGTCGACCAGCGCCATGAAGGCGTTGTGGATCTACAGATGGGGCCTTCTCAAGCCAGCCGTTGCCAGGCATATGGGTGCAGGACGTCTGAAAATATTCTAGCTCTGTCCCTGGGAAATAATTTTGTGGGCTTGCTCCGACCTACCAAGTCACTTGTGTTGCAACAACAAATCGTAGTGTGGCATGTAGCAAATAAGAGCAGCAAGGAGGTCGTCAGAGAAAGGAGTTATTGCATATAGATAGTCAAGGACGTAAGTTCTGGCGCGAAAGCAGGCCCATTCGGTACCTGTCCAGTGGTAAAACAGCATCGCCATCTCTGAACACGACCGCACTTCGACCATCCTGGTTTCTGAGATACTATTCGATTACATCGCACCAGCTGGCTGTTGACTTGTGCCGCAAACAAATCGTTAGTCGACAACCAGATCTCCAAGGCGACTGCTGCGTGCGACATTACCTCACATTTTTGCCAATTACGGCAAGAAAAGACAAAGTTCCGAAATACACAGTGCTTCTGCAGAAGCAATATCTCAACTCCAGATTGAGCGAGAAAAGTCGTGAGGACAGCGAGCACAGTTTGATGGCAGCGCAATTTTCATAGTTGCAGTCGTCCATTGACGAAATTTCGTGATGAGCTATCAAACGAGGTGAGGAAGCTGAGCGATGAAGCTTGAAAGTGATGGAAGACTGACGAAATCTAGACGAGAACATAACATTGTTGTACTTGGTGCTGGTGGTGTTGGCAAATCATGCCTTACCGCGCAGTTCGTGCAAAATGTCTGGATTGAAAGCTACGATCCAACGATCGAGGACTCGTATAGGAAAGTCGTCAATGTTGATGGTATGGCACTATTACTCCGCATTCTATCATGTTACTAACCCCAACAGGAAGGCAGGTTGTGCTTGAAATACTCGATACGGCAGGCACCGAGCAATTTACTGCCATGCGGGAACTATATATGAAGCAAGGCCAAGGTTTCCTGCTTGTATTCTCCATTACCAACATGAATTCCTTCTACGAGCTCGCCGAGCTTCGGGAGGCGATCAGCCGCATCAAGGAGGACGACGACATCCCGCTTGTCGTGGTAGGCAATAAATCCGACATGGAGGATGACAGAGCCGTACCTCGTGCCCGAGCCTTCCAGCTGGCACAGTCTTGGGGTCAGAAGCCATACTTCGAAACCTCGGCCAGGCGGCGAACCAACGTCGATGAAGTCTTCTTGAACCTCTGTCGGCAGATTCTGCAGAAGGACAGTGTGCGGGACCAGATGTATGAGCACCATGCAGCTCCACGCAGGTCGACAAGACCTCGTAATGATAGGCGCAGGCGCCGGAATCGTGATAAGTGTGTCATTCTGTGATATTGCAGGGATGGTAAACAGCAAACACACGGCGTTCGATAGGTGTGTACCAGGTACCACATAGAAGTTGTCAGCTCACGCTGCAGGAAATGGCGTCTGGCAGGAACATCGACGAGGTGGTGACAGCTCATCAGGGCCTCAACAAAGCTATAGACCGTAATAGACCTAATCATGACCTCCTCAAGTCTGTGCGCGTGGAACGTGGTTACACGACTTATCTGCACTAACGCCCAAGGTAAGCATGAACCCCCAACCAATGGTCCATAGGCATCCTGTAAAGCGCCGAGTGTGGGAACAGGTTTTCCCACAAAGCCAGCACAGTCGGTCACATCCTGAACACACCAAATCTGGTATCTTGCTTCGGCGCACTCCCGCCAAGCGCAGCCTTCAGACCCATGCCCAACATGTGCCTCGTCTGGGCTGGCGGAATAACACCGTCATCCCACAGCCTAGCACTCGAGAACGCAGCGTCACTTTCCCGCTCGATACGATCTCGCAGCTCGGGATCAACAGACTTGCCCACAGTCTCCATCACAGCCGTAAGCTGCTCGGCACCCATGACACCAATTTTGGCATTAGGCCACATCCACAAGAAACGTGGCGAATATGCTCTTCCACACATCCCATAGTTGCCGGCACCAGCACTGGAGCCCACCACGACGGTGAACTTTGGCACGTCAGCACACGCAACAGCCGTGACGAGCTTGGCCCCGTTTTTCGCGATGCCACCCTTTTCTGCGTCCGAGCCAACCATGAAGCCGGTGATGTTCTGCAGGAAGACGAGAGGGATGTTCCGCTGACAACAGAGCTCGATGAAATGTGCGCCCTTCAGACTCGATTCAGAGAACAAGATGCCATTGTTGGCAATGACACCGACTGGGTGACCGTAGATCTTGGCGAAGCCGGTGATCAGAGTTGTGCCATAGTCCTTTTTGAACTCGGAGAATTCGCTGCCATCAACGATACGGGCGATGATTTCATGGATGGGGATCTGCTTTTTGAGGTTTGTGCCGACAATGCCTGATAGTTCGTTTGGGTCGTGAAGTGGTTCTTTGACTTCATATAGGGCTGGTTGTTCCTTTGGAAAGTTCAGGTTGGCGACGGAGCGGCGGGCTAGCACCAGGGCGTGCTCGTCGTTGACAGCGAGGTAATCTGTTACACCAGAGACGGAGCTGTGGAGTTGGCCGCCGCCTAGATCTTCGGCGGAGATGACTTCGCCAGTGGCAGCTTTGACGAGGGGTGGACCAGCCAGGAAGATGGTGCCTTGCTTCTCGACGATGATGCTTTCATCGCACATGGCTGGGACGTAAGCACCGCCTGCTGTGCAAGGACCCATGACGACAGCGATCTGTGGTATACCCATGGAGCTCATACGGGCTTGATTGAAGAATATGCGGCCAAAGTGATCGCGGTCTGGGAAGACATCTGCCTGTCTGGGTAGATTGGCACCACCAGAGTCAACTAGATATATGCATGGTAGCCGGTTTTGCTGAGCTATCTCTTGGGCACGCAAGTGCTTCTTGATGGTATGAGGGTAGTATGTGCCTCCTTTGACTGTAGCATCGTTTGCGACAATCATGCAAGTCACACCCTCGACGGTGCCGACACCAGTGATGATTCCTGCAGCGGGCACATCTTCACCATAGACCTCGTGGGCAGCCAGGGGGGACAGTTCAAGGAAGGGTGCCCCAGGATCGATCAATGCTGTTATACGATCTCTCGCTAGCATCTTGCCTCGGTCGAGGTGCTTCTGGCGAGCCTTCTCTGGCCCTCCCTGCGAGATCTTCTGGTGGAGGTCTGTATATTTCTGCATGATGGATTCGAGGTTGGTGACGTTCTCCTTGTACTCCTGACTGGACTTGTCAACTAGCGATGGTAGCACGGATATAGCCTTCGCATGGCGAGGGTCGGTAAAGCTTGCTATGCATCTTGACTGACTTCTCGAGCAATGCTTGGTGGTGACAAGGGAGGGCTGCTGTAGCGCGGTGCGTAAGCTGCGCAGCACAGCGACGGAGGGTGCTGATCTCAGAGAGGCCATAATCAATCCTTCTGACTGCTTGTCAGTCCCTCGTCCCTACCTCTAGCTGCGCATTGCTGTGGGAAGCGTGCTATCACGTACCAGTAGAACAGTAGTAAACCTCAGAGAGCGCGCAGGTTCCGCGGTCACGGTGGGCGCAAGACCTCGGCAAGCGCGGCTAGCCGTGACCTTCCGTCCTCCGCAACTTCCCCAGGTTTTAATGTTACGCCGTTGCTTTTGGCCTCTATTTTACTGTACGCGTGTGGCTGGCTATTCATGTTCCCTTGAGCCGCCAGAAGTCGCACACCTCACTCTCGGACTCGAGCGTTTCTCTTCTGCTATCATGTCTAACGCATCATCCCTTGTACGAGGCGTCCTCCGCCCTTTGGTCCGTTCCTCCACCAGACAACCATACACATACACACCGACAACAACGCTTCGGCTAGCCTCAACATCCCAAAGCAAGCACCCGCCAGGCTTCACTCCGCCCACGACCGAAGACCTGTATGAACTTCGCGAACGCGTCCAAGAATTCACTCGACGTGAGATCCCCGAAGAAGTTGCCCAGCGGACCGACCACACCAATGAGTTCCCAAACGACATGTGGGCCAAGTTCGGCGAAGCAGGCCTCCTCGGTGTGACTGCAGCAGAAGAGTACGGCGGGCTCGCCATGGGTTACCAGGCCCACTGCGTCATATTGGAGGAGATCTCCCGTGCAAGTGGCAGCATAGGCCTGAGTTATGCGGCGCACAGCCAGTTGTGCGTGAATCAGATATGTCTGAACGGGAACAAGGACCAGAAAGATCGCTTTCTACCCGGCTTGGTCAGTGGGGAGAAGATTGGTGCCTTGGCCATGAGTGAGCACTCTGCTGGCAGCGATGTGGTCAGTATGAAGACTACCGCCAAGAAGGTGGATGGGGGCTACTTGATCAACGGGACCAAGATGTGGATTACAAACGGACCTGATGCCCATTATATTGTCCTCTATGCCAAGACTGATCCCGAGGCCAAGTCGAAGGGTATGACTGCTTTCATCCTGGAGACCGAGGGTGCCAAGGGCTTCTCTGTCGCCAAGAAGCTGGACAAATTGGGTATGCGGGGCTCGAACACCGGCGAGTTGGTCTTTGAAAACGTTTTCGTGCCAGAGGAGAACATCCTTGGTCAGGTAAACAGGGGTGTCAAGGTCTTGATGGAGGGTCTGGATGTCGAGAGATTGGTGCTCAGTGCTGGTTCGCTTGGTATCATGCAGGCTTCCTTGGACCTCGTACTACCCTACACCCATCAACGAAAGCAGTTTGGCGCGCCCATCGCTCACAACCAGCTTGTCCAAGGCAAGCTTGCCGACATGTACACCAAGCTGCAAGCCTCTCGTTCCTACACCTACGCCACCGCGCAGAAGGTCGACGAGGAGGGCCAGATCAAGACCCAGGATTGTGCCGGGGCCATCCTGTATGCGGCCGAAAGGGCGACCGAGTGCGCGCTGGACGCAATTCAGCTGATGGGTGGCACAGGCTACGTCAACGAGATCCCTGCTGGCAGACTACTGAGAGATGCAAAGCTCTACGAAATTGGCGCCGGCACCAGCGAGGTCAGAAGAATGGTCATCGGAAGATACTTCAATAAGGAGTATGCCGATCAAGCCATGTGAACATCGCCTCGATTCAGCAGCATAGATTCGACTTACCCAAAGGCCAGACGACTTTGACCTCTTTCCCCCTTCCCTCCTCGCCCTCGGCCACGACCGTTGCTGCCACGCTTCGGCTGACTAACCACAGTCTTGCCTGGAGGCCTACCGTTGGTCGGACCTGCTATCGAACATCTATCTGCGGCCTGCAGACTTCTGGCAAAGTGCCAATCCTGATGTTCTTCCTTCTCAGCCTCGGGAATCTCTTTGCCGCAGTCCATGCACAGATAGGTTGCCATTTCTCCTTGCAGGATGTGTGCGGCAGAGACAGACGTTGTTGCATCCTCTGCGCCCTCTACCGCGCCCTCGTCCTCGGGCTCGTCCTCGAGCTCGCTGTCTTCGTCTCCAGCTGTACTTTCCAACTTGAAGAACCGACCTATGCTAGAGTCGTTCTCGAGCCTTCGCCTCTTTCCTGGCCGTCCTTCTTCTTGGTCAGGCGTTGCCGAAGTGCTCCGAGAAGGACGTTCGAGCGCTTTGGCTTCGTCACCGCGGACGAAGAAACTTCCTATACCACGCGTATTGGTGATTCCGTCCTCAAAGCCACCAACGCTGAGGGATAGATTGGCGCATGGCCATGCGCGGCCATCCACAATGACCTGCTGCAGCAAGTTTTTGGCGAGATCGAACAGCATGCTGATATCAATTTTCTTGCCTCCTGGTATTGGAATCTGCTTCGACCTCATCTGGCCACCTTGGCGGTGGTGTAGATTCATGGTCTTAGGCCTTCTTTTGTTCTCGGTCACACCCTCCTCCACTAAACGGGAATAGATGTCAGAGACAAAGATTCGGAGCCACCGAACCGCCTGTTCAAAGCTGTTGATGCTTGGTCGGAAGGACTTGGCGGAGAGCATAGATTTAATTTGCGTTCGGGAATTGACTTCGCTGAAGTCTTCGCCTCGTATAATATTATGTATCCATGTCCCTGTATCGTCTCCAAACTTTGATTTCATCGTCTGAAGTGATATCTTGAGCAGCTCTCCAACCTCCTCTGTGTTGAAGGCCTGCACGACTTGGTCACCAAGTTTGCCTCCTAGATTTCGAATCTTTGTGAATTTGAACCCAGACAAAAAATGCTGCACGGCACGGTTCCTAACGATGGTCTGCTGGTTGGGCTTCTTGTACCCGGCACCGAGCTTCGCCATCATCTTGTTTCGAGCGATACCCGCCGAGCAAGTATACTTCAGGCGTTCTTTGATCGTCTTGCGGACGTCTCTAACAATCTCAGAGCCTATGTTCATGACAACATCATCCCAATCGGGATCATCGTCCTCAGCCTGGCCTTCATCCAAGTCGATCAAGCCATCTGCCTCCCAATTCAAGGCTGTAGTAGGAGGCACGGGGAGGAGTTCTGAAGGATCGTCGTATGGCGCGTGTCTCAGCTCTGGATATCTCTCGAGAAGTATGCCGTGTATCTGTGCGGACAGGTCAAGGAACACTTCGTCGATGCTGGCCTTCTCGACCCTCTGTACCGGCGGCGCAGGAAGGATCTCCTTCACCAAGGCCAAGCTCTTTCGGCTCTCCAGTCTGTATGGGTCTAGTGACACCTTGTCGGTATGTATATGCTCGAAGGAATCATCTCGGTATGCCCACTTGTCGTCACCCTCGCGCCACGTCGCGACATGTTGGCAGATGATTTGCGGGCATTTCTGCTTGGCTTCTGTGATCGTCACATGTCTGTTGAGCCCAAACTCTCTGGCAGGGTAATTGATCGCAATCAGGCCCTGCCACTGCTGGACTGCTAGCGGTTGGTCGTCTGCCACGCCGAGACGGACCATCTCGCATTGGGCGTAGAATGCATCATAGTCAATGAGCGCTATCACACGTAGCGGACACGAGATCGAGGCCTGGCTGAGAAGGTTCAGGTGCTTGAATGTGAACCGTGACTTCCCTCGGCGTCCTGCTGTTATTGGCGAAGATGCGTATGGCTGTGGTGAAGACATGGGTTGGTGTCGCGGCCTTGTGATAGACGAGACGCTGTAAATGGCAACCGCTTTACGCGCTCAATGACGCGCTCTGCACGCGACAAGGACGGCGACCCCACACCATCCATCAGCGGGCTGTGCACGAGATCACTTGATGCCCTCATTGATGTTAATGTTACAACTTGAATGTCTCTCACGTGTATGGCTCCATAGATCGCAATCCCTGTGGCTCAAATCGAGGTTGCATCATGGCACCTGCATGCTTGTCTGATAGCGCGTCTCACAACCCTGGCGCGTGGTACATGGGTCTGATCCCTGCTCCAAGAGCAAATTCTTCCCTCATCGTCTTTCAGGCTAGCATCTGTGTAGTTTTGCGCGGAGGCTTGGTATTCTAGTCCATCAAAGCGGCTTCAGTGTCGGTCGACCTTCACTTGTACCAAGTATTTAGGTAGGTCAATGCAATAATTCTTGGCTCATTCCACACCTGTACCTACCACTCGGCTTACAGCCCTGATGCTTTTTTCTGAGGCTCTCTCGCCGAGCACACCGTAACACAAGCTAGCATCTATAGCTGCAGCATTCAATGCCTCGCGTGAGCTCAAACCCCTCCTTGGGGTTGCAATAGCTCCGATCCTCGGTGGTTGATCAGATAAGATAGTACTCTGGTTCCTTTCACAGATTCGTCCTAATGCCTCGTGTACTTCAAGAGTCTCAAAGCTTACCAAGGAACCAGCTCTGTGCCCCACGCTTTTTGTACCATGTTGCTTCTGCTGTTGATGGTATGCATAAACATTGTGCATTCAATCCATGTCTTAGGTAGTGCACCACGCTATCATGCGTCCGAGATTGAGGGCTTCAACTGGTCTAGTGTACTACCTTCAAAACAACTCAGCTGGCACGAGTGCTATGAGTCTTACCAATGCGCACGGCTGCAGGTACCTTTGGATTGGAGCAACAAGTCGAACACAAACACAGTGGCCATTGCTCTGACAAAAGTGCCAGCAACAGTGTCTCAGGATGACCCGACCTTCGCCGGCAGTATTCTCATCAACCCTGGCGGGCCAGGAGGCTCTGGCACAGACGAAGTGATCTGGGGAGGCTATGGCATGAGAGACAACATCATTGACAGCCAAGACAAGCATTACGAGATCATTGGTTTCGACCCGAGGGGTGTACACCATACCACGCCGTCCGTGTCATGTTTCGGCAGCGAGTGGGACAGAGAAGTCTGGCAATATCGAAACTGGGCTGTCGGACAACTCGATTCGTCCGACAATGCTTTCAATGTCAAGCGGACTTCGTATGAGAGCTTCACAGACCTGTGTGCTCAGTCGGAAGTAGGAAAGTTCGACGATGGCACTAACATGCGCCAGTTTGTGAGCACCGCGTTGACTGCCCAGGATATGGTCGCGATCATCGACGCATTGCAGGAGGAGACGGACATACCAGCTAGTAGCCACGAAGACCATCCAGCCAGTCAGACCGTCCTTGCTAGCGTCAAAAAGCCAGCGTTGCTGAACTATTGGGGTTTCTCTTATGGCACGTATCTTGGTAACACGTTTGCATCGCTGTTCCCAGACCGTGTTGGACGGATGGTACTGGACGGCAACGTCGACCCCCAGGATTACACAGCGACTGGCTGGCTGTCCAATCTCTATGACAACGACAAAAACTTGCACTGGTTCTACTATGCTTGCTTCCACGCCGGACCGAAATGCGCACTTTTCGACGCAGAAACGGAAAGCCTATTCGACCTCGAAAAGAAGATGATCAAGCTCCTTGAGCGACTGCGTGAGGACCCGCTGCCTGTCGTACATGACGGTGCCGCAGACCTAGTCACCTACTACGACATGACGAACCTTATCCACGGCGCGGCTTACGCACCATTATACTTCTGGCCCGACGTGGCTCAAGTCGCTCACGATCTCCTCAACGACAACGCTACTTCCATCACGAAATATCTCAAGAACCTCCAGGTTCCACAGGGCCCCGATCCGACGAATCCAGATTCGCCACTCGACGGAGACGACGCCAAATTCACTCTTAAGCTCAGCAACGACAGCCTTCCATACCCGCCTGATTACCCTGGTGGCCTAGATGGCGCAACCTCGATCCTCTGCGGCGACGGCGAGCCCCTCGATTCCCTCACCAAGCACGACTGGCAAATGCGCCTTTCACAGCTGAAAAATCAATCACTCATCGCGGGACCATTCTGGGCAGCTCTTCCCTTCGCCTGTCAGCACTGGCCCGCATCCCTTCGACCATTCGAACGCAATCGCTTTACGGGGCCTTTTGGATCGAAGCTCGCGGACTACGACGAGCGTGGTTCGCCGCTGCTGTTCATTGGGAGCACGGCTGATCCTGTGACCCCGTTACGCAATGCGATAGAGAACTCGAAAAGGCATAAAGGGAGCAGGGTCCTTACGCAGGATACCCCGGGCCATTGTGCTGGGCCTGTCAACCCAAGTCGGTGTACTTACGAGGTAATTCGAAGTTTTTTTGCAGACGGGACGTTGCCTGAGGAGGGGAAAGTGTGTCTTGGTGACAGGAGCGCATGGGACGATTCTTGACAGATGGTCATCATCCAATCAGTTTGGGCCAACCGCGAAGCCACGAGTTCCAAGGAGTACACTGCTAACTATCTTAGCAGCTGCAATTTCAAGTGGCGTTGAACATACTGTTCGATTGCATTTTCAGATCCTATATCGAAAAGTGACAGAGGCTACTAAGTGCACGTAGACAATGTCTCAATGCTCATGTTCCTCGTACTGTGCGTACCTGCCAATGGCAAGCTCGCCAATAAAAGCACCTGCCAGCACGGACATGAAGTAGCCAACATTCATCGTCATGACCGCAAGCATGCTGTATTTTGTTAGCGAACCTTCCACTTGCAGATCTGAACACACTCACAGCAAGTACCCAACGCCCACGATGGCAAGCGTCAGCAGCGCCCTTGGCACGTCCACCGATAATCTGAACGGAACGACCGGCTGCTTCGCCGCCTGCACGATCTTGACCCTTTCCTCAACACCCTGTGGTGAAATGTAAGTTCCTATTTTCGCATCCGGGTCGTTCGCTATCCTCTCGCTCTCGGGCGTTTGTCCAGCGACGACGATGTATCTCCTGTTTCGTGCTTCTGCTATCCACCGCTGCTCAAGGATGTGTTTGCTGGCGAGCAGGGCACGAAGCAGAGACGCAAGGCAGAGGAGAAAGATACAGGTGCCAGCGTATTGGCCTGTCGTGTGGGGCGTCCAGGATGTGGAGTACAGGGCTGCTGTGTGAGTGTTTGTGAAGGTCATTGCCATCGACATGCTTGAGTCTGAGGACGAGGACGAGGACGATGATGACATGTCCATGTTGTTGTGTTTGGTGACAGCACCACAATTGGACTTTGATTAGTTTTGCCTCTGGTATGGTTGGATGGCGGCAGAGGTATAAGGACGGACGTGCTTCGAGGCTAGTCGGTGAACCTGCTGTGTGCCCCTGATTCGCTGTACAATGAATGTATGTGAAGTACGCTCTTAGATATGTGTTGTTTCCAAAGTCGAAGTGATGGCACTGCGGTGACGAGAGTGAATGAAATAGCAGAATGAGATCGAAGAAGTCGTTCTTTCATCAATTGTCGGACTCGTACGGGACTTTGAGCACGTTTACCATCCTGTGGAGGCTCTTACTTGGTCACAAGGGGGTTAGCCTTGAAGCTTAAGTTGCTAGTGCACATAAACTTGCTCAGGCAGTAAGGAGGTAAGGCTGATAATCTAGCGGGGACAAAATCATAAGCACAGTGCAATCTTGTGAGATACGGCCCCATCTTTCCAGAATTCTTCAGTCATACGTGCTGTCCATAGACTCGACGATGTATACATTGTGTGTATCAGCTGGTTAATGCGATGAAGTAAGAACATATTCTTGGTCCTTCCAAAGGTTGGATAGCGAACCAAAACACAACCTATGACATCTGACCAATTAGATTTCTACAATCTACAGCGCGTGGGGTATATTACAGCTACGCACAAGGACCGACTCTGTAAAGATACTATACGAGCGCATCGAAGGTATCCATATCTTATCGATCGTGCCATTCAAAGGCTACAGGAACTCGAGGTACACGACGCATAAGTCATGGCTTCGGAATCTTCAATGCTGTCCCTTTGAATTTGTCTGAGGTTTTCAAGATGTCTCTGCTTCGGGATCTGTTTGATCTACCAAAGATCGTGTCACCTTATATTTTTCGTCCATTGACTGGTGCAGAGATCTTCCTTCCGCATGCGCGACCTGCCTCGTGGTTCTCTGGCTCGACAGCCTTTCAGCCTGAACGAGATATACCATCATTGCAAGGAAACGTCATCCTGGTGACTGGCGGTAATGCTGGACTTGGTCAGGAAACCATATATCAGTTGGCGCAGCATGAGCCTACAAAGATCTATATGGCTGCTCGCTCGGCGGAGAAAGCTAAAACAGCAATAAATGAAGTCCGACAATGGTTGCGCGAGAAGGAACGTGCCACAGTTCCTGACATCGAATACCTTCAGCTTGACCTTGCCGATCTGAATTCTGTGGCAGAAGCAGCGAGACAGGTCCTAGCCTGCGAAAAGCGCCTGGATATCCTTGTCCTCAATGCAGGCATCATGGCCACTCCTCCCTCCAAAACAAGTTCTGGTCACGACCTACAGCTAGGTACCAACCACATCGGACACTTTCTCCTGGTCAAGTTGCTCATGCCCTTGCTTCTGAGCACTGCCACTTCTACCGAGCTTTCAGATGTCCGCGTAGTCACAGTGTCCTCGGAAGCTTACAACATTGCACCATCAGATTTCATGGAGATGATCGAGGATCATGACCTGTTGTGCTCGTCAAGCAATTACACCAGGTATGGCATAAGCAAAGCCGCTAACATTGTGTTTGCTGCAGAACTTGCTCGACGCTACGGTCCTCAGGGCGTCACATCTGTATCTCTGCATCCAGGTGTCATCCTGACTCAGCTGTACGATTCGACCAGAAACGCGAACTTTATAGTGAGGCTGGGGCTCCCCTCGTTCGCGCGTTTGATGTTTGACGATGTCCCACGAGGAGCATTGGGTCAGTTATTCTTGGCCGCTGGAGCAAAAAAGGAGACACTCATGAACGGTGGTTATTACACTCCTGTAGGACGACGCCAGGATATCGCCCTGACCAACAACGAGGGACAGGCTGGTAGACTATGGCAATGGTCAGACGAACAAGTGAAGGACTACACTTGTTAATCGCCAGCATGGGTACGTTTTATCACGTTCTCGAGGACGCATGGTGCATTAGCATGCGCTGAGACGGAAGTGATGGGGAATGTACTGGAATGTGCCCTCCCCAGTGTGTCAAAACATGATCTGCTGGGATTTGTGTCTTTGTTCCGATCGAGACTGACATTAGGGACCTGTTGCACAGATTGAGCATCATGCACGGATATTCCAAATCCTAGGGTGACACAAAGAAGGTCACTTTTCGCATGACTGGGTCACTTTTAGTTCGCCTCCCTCGGTTCATGCGAATACCCGTCTAGGCTCGCAACGCTCTCCAGCAAATGCAACCTAAAGATCACGAAGGACGATGCCTCGCAGGCTGAGACCGATCTCATATCGCTAGTCAGGCGCTCGGCTCGTCCAACAATGCATGAGACATGGAAGCCCCCCGCCGGGACTTCCACTCGAGACATGGGCTTGAGCCGGATGTGCACGCCCGTTGGATACCAGTCTTGGAAGAGATCTCAAGCCCTGGTAAACCGGTATCTGCCTATGCGGAAAGGCGAATGCACTGGCAGGCTGCTTGATGGCCCAGTTCTCGTATAGGAGAGTCAGATCTGCAAGCAGCGGACGTGGTTCGGCTCCATTCCATTCGGACCTTGTGGCTGATTCCTACAGTAACCCACAGGCGCCTTATGATGGAACGTGGGGCACAGGTCGGAATAGCGAGCACCCGCTGGATTATAGGCCTTCTAAGCCTTCTTTGACGCCTCATAGAAACATTATTCAGTCTTGTGCAGGGGATTAACGTCAGCATCGACCACTATTTTGAAGACAGCCGTCCAGTCATTGATGGTAGTCTGCCCCCCAATCCAGACCCACCTAGAAAGGCACGCCCGCGTAGTAATTTGAGCGGTCCCGTGAGAACACTGGATAGGCCCGTAGTTCGAAAAGTTAGCTACTAGCTGCAGTATGCTACCCCAAGTCCTCAGATAAGATAGATACCTCTGGTTACGATTTGGACTTCCCCGACTGGACTCCCACGTTCACACTTTCCCTGCGATCTACAAGCCTGAAAGTATATGCTATTGCACACACAATTGTCTTGACCCGATGCTGTATTCTTCTCGTTGTCAAAGAATCTGCATGTCGTCTTAAGACACATGGAGATTGAGATTCCCTCGCCAAGCGTTTTCCTCAAGCGATCCCCGGTTCTCTCTGCTGCCGTACCCACACCAGCAAAGAGGGCGACAAAACCGCGGGGCACCGCGCCGACGAGACCAGTTCCGAAGTTCAACTCAGCAACAACGGGTACAACTGTCCAAAAAGGAGGAGTAACAAAACCGAAGCAGAGCAAGAGTCGCAATGGTCAGTGGATGTTCTTGTTAGAGTTAGGCATCAGCACCCTCAGATCCATCGCGCCTGCAATAATCCATCATCTCGCTTCTGCGGGCAACGCTCTTACCTATGCAGTCTCCGTATTCTGCCTTCCTGCTTTATGACGGGCATATCGCCTGATCAGATCAACAACACTTGCCTGAGCTGGTGTTGTCAGCTCGATCAGCATCGAAACGTGATGCCTGCTCGTTCATGAGCCAGGAATGCTGATTACTAGGCAGAAATGCCACCGCGTTTTGTGCATATAACTGATGCATGATAGACAAGAAGGCTGATTGAGTATAGGTTGCATGACATGCAAGAAGAAACGGCTCAAGTGTGATGAGACCAAGCCAACATGCGTCCAATGCGAGAAGCGGAGTGTCGAGTGTGAAGGCTACAAGAAGGACTACAAATGGCGATCATTCGAAGAAACAAATAAACAATCAAGAGTAGGAAAAGCGAAGAAAGTACAGGTTGCGGCTTTTCAGGCAGGCTTTGAGCCTCAAGAAGTCAGCAAGCCTGCGCCTGTGTCGGAAACAGCTCATTCTCACTCCAAGGACCAGGCATCATCGTCACCAGGCTTGCAGCATGCTTTCTCCTCAGCTAAACATGCCTTCAATGGGCCTCCTCCATCAAGACAGACTAATGCTCTTACCAGCTCTCCGAGACGCTTTAGTCCATCTCAGTTCGAGCCATTGCCAATCCTGAATCCTGGCTTCAGTCCCTCGGACTTTGATCTTCCTTCGCCGTTTCCCTCGTCCAGCAACAGGCAGCAGGGGCTTCAAGAACATGGCAGCAGCAGTCCATCGCTTTCAACAGGCTCGCCGAACTTGGCAGATCTCCTGTTGCCAGGCACCAAACTCAGACAACCTCCAGATCCATCAGAGATGCGACCCCCAATGTCACCTCTGCCATATCAGCCCGGTCCAATGGTGCTGAACGGCTCACCCGGAATGGCTGTCAGCAATGACGAGGAATTCGATGAGGAAGTTGTGCGTGACAGAATGCCTTCTGCGCCATCTAACACGTCGGAATCACGGTGGACTTTTCGTGCTTCGTCACCAGCCGTTTCAGAGGCATCCTCTACCTCGTCCAAGTCGACCAACATGTCCTTGATCAGGGCCCCGCCACTGGATCTTTCCTCACCGGAGATGCTCATGCTCCGGTTCGACAGGGAGACTTGCGGCATCCTGTCAGTCAAGGACGGACCGTCTGAGAATCCATGGCGAACGCTCGTCTGGCCGCTGGCGAAAGATTCACAAGCTCTATACCATGCGATCTCATCGATGGCAGCGCTACACGGGACGGCTGACAACCCCCAGTTGAGGCTGGTTGGCATGGCTCACATGACCAAAAGCATTAGCAGGCTTTCGGCAGAGATGAGTCAAATGTCACTGGATCAAGCATTAGCGACAGCGCTTGCTCTTGCCCTCGGTGAAGGTTGGGACGACAAAATCTCGACTGGTGTACAGCACTTGAAGGGTGCCAGAACACTACTCAACAGTGCTTTGGTTCAAAGAAGCAGAAATCTGCAACCGCGACAACGCAATCAAGAAGAAGCCAGGCGCTTAAGGTTTCTCTGCAACACATATGTCTATCTCGATGTCATAGCACGCTTGAGCAGCAGTGACGAGCAGGAAAGCTTGGACTTGGAGACTATCCTCGACATTGTCGACCAGCCTTTCGGAACCATGGAGGTGGAAGTGGATCCATTGATGGGTTGTGCAACTACACTATTCCCCTTGATCGGCAGAGTTGCTTCCCTGATTCAGCAAGTACGTAAAACGAGTACGAACAGTCTTATCGTTGTGAGCGAAGCAAACGAGCTGAGAGAACAATTGCTGCGATGGCAGCCGCCGGACATAAATTTCGTCGAACAGCCCGAAGACCCGACCAGCGACGTTCGACATGCAGTCCAGACAGCCGAGGCATACCGCAGAGCCATATTGTTGCATCTGCATCAAGCAGTGCCAGAAATTTCTTCTGAATCTGCTCATGCTCAAGCAAAGAACATTCTCACGACACTGGCTGGAACGCCATTGTCCAGCCGTACGCTAATTGTTCAGATTTTTCCACTGCTTGTTGGGTCTTGCGAAATGGTTGCATTGGAAGATCGACAATGGGTGACTCAGAGGTGGCAGGCGATGCTTAGACGTCTATCGATTGTGAACGTCTCCTCGTGTTGGAAACTCGTTCAAGAAGTATGGCGACGGAGGGACAGCCACATCCAAGACCAAGCCCGAAGGCTTGCGGCAAAGCCTGCCGGTCGAAATGTATCGCCTGGCCTCTTCATCCCACCCAATCTCAAGCGGAAAATGCCCACGGCCGATGCAGTCACTGACGATGACTTCTTTGATACCTTTGGCCAAGAGAATGTTTCGCTCCGGGACTGCATTGGTCGTCCTCTCAAGAGACGCATGACGTTTGGTGCATCGACGAATCTTTCGTCTGGCCACATCTTGGATGGTCACATGACCCCGCTGCATCGACGACATACTGACATATCAATTTCGAATCTCGAGCCACAATATACTGTACGAGGCAATTTGCATTGGCTTGGCGTGATGGCGGGATGGGACTGGGAAGGTAAGTCGCATCCCTTGCTGCTTTGGATATATTGTTGCATAGGAAACTGACTATTATTGCGCACAGTTTTTCTTGGTTGAAGACGATGACGGCCATTTACTGGACGATAGCTTTACATTGCTATACTGTTGGCTGTTGGTAGCTAGGTCCTTCCAGCGGAACTCAGGCGAGGCCCCCCGGATGGGACCAGATCTGTCGAGATAGGCGCGCATGCTTTGCACATACTCATCTAGTTCTGCTGCATTTGGTGTTTTTGAAGATTGGTCCTTTGTTGCCGGCATGGTGACGGGTGTCCCTAGTCGCAATGGTGTAGGGGTTAGGTTGAACGAGTCAGATTTTGAACAGCGCTGGTGTCCGGCGTCGATCAGTCCTTGAGCAGATGAATTTGTTGCTTTGGCACGAGTTGCTTGGGCAGAAGTTGCTTTGGAAGTTGCTCAGGCTGGCCCCGATATATAGACGGACCTTGACGAAGAAGGGGTTCAGCTGAGAATGCCTTTAGAACGCTTCCGCACGTTGATGTTCCACGAAATTAACTTTGTTCACCTGATCAAGAGCTGATGCAACGTGTTTGCAGAAACAGGCAATAATCTTTGTGTCACTGTAGGAAGCGAGATCTTTTGAATACTGGCCGGACACGAGGATGGCATTACTTGCAAAGCAAAAACTCTTCCGAAGACGAAGTGCGGGACGGCAAGTTAATACTGTATACGTCTGTGATCTTGAATATGTCATCGAAAGCATCACAATGGCATTATACTGATTCGAGAACGGCCAACCATGGTCAAGCCCTCTAGAATTGCGGGCACTTGCTGGAGAAGTCTACCGTAATCGAAGTCGGGTGGGCTAGCGCCGCACACCCCTCCTATCAAAGGTCGTAGCGATGCTTGGAGGCATGTCGCAAAGGAGGAAGCGTGGGCGACTTACAGATGCCGGAGCATGCGGCAAATATCTCGTTTTCCTTACGAGATCGATTGAATGCTATTGAAGAGGCATCCAGAACGACTCCAACCCGTTGTGGAGAGATGCATCTCATGAAAGTATAGAATAACACCATCGGGCTCGTAGCGCGCTAGAGAGGTATTGCACGCCTAACTTTACCAGAACAGTCATTTGGACGGAGGCTGGCCTTGCACGGTCTGATCAGCGGCAGGCAATAGTAGCTGCAGTCCCAGACTCCTGCTGCTTTTTTCGTGGAGGCAAGCGTTTTCAATCTTTGGTCCTGGCTCCGATGTTTTCCGCACGCAAGGAGATTTGAATCTACTACTTCATTGGAGGCGAAGGCCTCACCACCGCTGTACGATCCCTCACCGTTCAAGGTGATTGTATCCGGACGTGCAGGACAGTGCCTGGACACTCCAATCGCCGACTGGTCGTGGATGACGGTGTCGGCCCGGCTTATACGATGAGGTGAGCCCTGTACTCACATCCATGGTTGTTCGTGTTAGTCTAGAAATACGGTCGCCTTGAGGCGATGGTCAGACCACAACGAAAGCTCCTTGCTACATGTCTGTATCATGCCACAGCATCCGTGCCATCGGCCATGAATGAGTGACCTGAGGCAGCTCTACGTGCAAGTAATGCCGGATAATGAATCCATGGAGCATGTCACTGTGCTACAGGCAGGCAAACCGTATAGACCGACACGCGCTTCGCTTAGCAGGCTCATTGTCCTTCTATGAGTGTGCGCTTTAGTAGACGCTAGTCACGAGATGTGCTACCTGTGGGCTTGAAAGGCTCCTGACATGCCCTTTTCGCAATCGATCGTACCCAGCATCACGCTCGATAGCCGGAATGAGGCAGTACGCGTTGAATCTTACTGCTTGCGAGTCAGACTAACAAATCCGATGTGGCACAAAGAACATCTAGATGTAGGAGAACATGAGGCTGCTGCGTCCTATCTACCGAAGCTTCGGGACCGTGGTATAACCCTCGACGTCAAAGCTGTTCCATGACAGATACACCGCACAGACGAGGACGAGCATGTCTATGCTTTGGCCAAATCGTGCCACAAATGTATGTCATAGTGGTAGTAGGGTGGCAGTCTGCTCTAACCTCTTTGCCATGTTTCTCCTTACCCAGCCTTCGGACCGCTGTTGACGATGCACATGGTCGAACACGACATGTGTTTCGCAGCCCTTGCGACCCCTCTTCTGCTACACCAGATACAGCTGCAGCGGGTGTGACCATCGGTAGGCACGGCATCTCAGCTCATGTCGACACTCCAGAGAACCTTGCAGCAGAGATTCCAAGTTTGCTTGGCGTTGCCCAGACCATGGCGAGCACTGCTTAAACGGGGTTGGCAAGCAGCTAAAAGACATGCAGGAGTCTTGGATGGGGCACGCCAAAGGCTCGGACGGCATGCACCGATCGCTTGCCAGACGGAGACACAAACGGAAGAGCAGGTAGAGTTGAGGACGATGCGATGATGCGATGCAGGGCGTTGAAAAGAGGGAACTATTTGCCCAAAATGTGCTTCTCCACGTCTGCACGCTAATTCGCTGATGTCTCTCGACGGGCTTCACCTTACTAAACAGGAAAGGCCGAAAAATCTGGGGAGATCGGAGCATGAACTTGAAGGTCTTCGCTCTTCTCGAACCTGTCCGGCAACCAAAGCGAATGCTCGGCAGTCAAGTGACACTGATAACAAGTCTATCGTCCTCGGTCCAACACCGATCGCGGGATGTCTTCAGATGCACATAGCACTTCAACGAGGCTACTGATAGTCTTCCTTCAAGGCTACTATTGGAGACCGACTAACCTTCTTTATTGACTGGAACAATGGCCTGTGACAGCTCGAGCGAATGCCGCACGTTGACTATACTTGACTCTTGATGAACTCTAGCATTACCACCGAGATACTACTGCTGCGATGCTAAGTTGATGAGTTCTACGGGCGGGCAGCGCTGCAGCAGTGAGCTCTGGCCGTAGTACGACAGAAGACCTCAGCCGTTGAGCTCAACGACGCGTCTGTACGCGCTATATACTGGTTCGGCGCGGGGTCTGCGAACACGAGAACCAAGTCGCGGCCCTATCTTCTTCATATCGCACTCGCCTCGACGAATCACAACGCTTTTCTAGATTTGGAGAGCACGATAGGTAGGTATGCAAAGGACCTGCCACTAGTCCAAATATGGTAATATAAGCCAGGCGTTGTCACTCAGCAAGTCCTCCGCACGTTCACTCGGCATGTATCGAGGGTCACGTCTGGACGATGGTATCACAGAGTTGCACAAATGGACCTCTCAAGGTACCTGCTTGAACAGGCAATGAGGTCGTTACTATATTGAGATAGACGATCATACCAGCCAAAGCCTATAAATTGAACCCCCCCGCCGAGATCTCAGCTTCCCTACCATACCACACTGGGACACTAACACAAGGCTGCTGTCCATCGTCGTATCTGTGTTGTCGTACTCATTTCAATTTTGACTGACAAGGCGGACGGGACCTCATAGCAGACTGTTCGACAGTAGAACGCTGGTAAGTCCCGTTCCTTGCGGCTCTCTCTCGAGGCCCCCATCCCAGCAAATGCATAAGCACACATTCGCGGCACGAAATACCGCCAAGGCCCAACAGGCAACGCAAGCACATCATTGCCGACGGAAGACCGTAGCAAGCTAACACGACGGGGCAACCTCAGTAGTAAGCCAAAGCAAGCAGCGACTCGACCACCAGAACCCCCAGACGTCAAACCCGCAACCGCAACAATGGGAGAAGCCATCAAGATGACGCACTACCCGCAGGCTCAGTCGTCGTTCAAGCCGCCTCTAATCGCGCACGACAACCACTTCCTCGGCGACGTGTCGACGTCGGACGACGACAAGATGCCCATCACGGCCGGCTTCTACCACTTCAAGCCCGGCAAGCCGCTCGAGTACACGTACACGTACGAGGAGATGAAGATCATCTTGAAGGGAAGCGGGACGCTCAAGGACGGGTCTGGGCAGGAGGTGCATGCCAAGGCTGGGGATGTGTTTTACTTTCCCAAGGGGAGTGTGATTACGTTCTCGACGGAGGAGCCGGAGGGAGTACAGGCATTTTTCTGTGGGCAGAGGGCTAAGGGGGCTGCGTAGGTAGTTGCAGGGATGCGTCCGTGGAAGGCTGTGGGAAACAGCGGTTGAAGGTTGACGGAACGTTCTATTACGGAATGCGCTGGTGAACCGTGCTGTCTTATATTTACAAGGCAAGTGGCCGTCTCCTGCTTGCATGGGTAGACTACTTCAACGAGCTACTATGGCCACGTCTCAGTCTCGTTCCATTCAGTGCCGTTCGACTTGCTTCCTTCGTTTCCACCTGGACCACCAAACTCCTCAGCGAGGGTGTAGATCCATCTCCTGGCCTTTGCGGGATCGCTCAGGTCTACTCTTTCAACCTCTTCGGGGGTGATAATGACGACCCTGAAGTTCTTCCGGGCCAAGTCGTCGTCTGCAAGATGACCACCTTTCTGGCCCAGGTCTTCGCCAGCCTGCGTATCCTTGCCTTCCGAGACGGGGTGGCCCGGTGGAGGGTTCATGAAGCTTCCTCTCATGCCGGGGCTGAGGTTCTCGTAGTTGTTTTCGACCTCTCTCTTCCACGACCATTCGCTGTTCTTGGTTTCGTGGTCGCCGACAGGTCTCATGTATCTTCCCACTTCGGCCTTGACGGTCACAGTCCCACTGTTCTGGGCTTCGTCTCCCCCCTCAACATCGTCAGCGGCAACGACCCATGCCTTTCCTCTGATCCTCCACTGCGTCATGGTGTCCTTGACCCAGTAGACGGCCTCGACGGGGCCACCACCGCCAGTGCCAGACTTGCTCTGCTCTCTGGTCCCCTTACCCTTGCCTGTAGCGAATATCTGGTATGTCTTTTCCATTCGTGCATCGTCGGTAAAGACGGGACAGTCACTCTGAAAGATGGCGGGGTTCTTTGGTAGCTCGTTGTGCTTATTCTCCGGGAGCTGGGCCCAGAAACCACGATGGATGCAGCATCGTACACGGGGCTGACCATCTGGCGTGACTGTGGCCAAATAGAACTCGGCGGAAGGGCCACCGATATGTTGAAGGTGTTCCTCGAAGGTCTTCTTCCAGGGAGCCTGGGATATCACTGTTGGGTGAGACATGGTGGATGCTAGACGCGTGAGGCGTGTAAAGGTACGGGCAGCCAGGGTGGTAGAGTGATACTATGATTCTTGCTTTGGTAACTACTCGAGAGGAGAACACAGATGGTATTTTAGCTACTTTACCACTACCTCTGTGAATGGAGCTTCCTGTTGCGTTAACCTCCCTTCAGGCACTCATGATGCATTTTCTGTGAACGTTTCGTCATCGATGCGATCGCTGGAGATCTGCTTCGGCAGGCGCAGCTCGGCGTAAGTTAGTGCCGATCTTAGGCCAGAGGTCCCCCACTCTCAGCGATTGTGGGCGAGGGGCTGAAACGTGGAAGCTCTGTTGCCCTCGAAACGCGCTGCTGTTGATGGCCGGGGTCCTTTTCACATGCCAGACTTTGCTTGGCTTGCTTTAGACAGCGAGGGCAGTAATTAGTCTGCCTTGTAACTACACAAAAGGACAACGCCCCTTATCGCGTGTGCACAGTCCGACTGTTGTAGCCTTGACACAGCATCTGTTACCGCTCCCTCTCACACCAAGAGCTAATCGTCTTTTGCACGTTCGGTCACTGGCAAGGCAGCCACACCGCTCCATCTTTCCTCCCCCCATCGTCCATCATGGCCATCGAAAATCCATTTCCACCGTCTCAAGCACAGAATCAAAAGTTGACCATGCCTATGCCGCCGCCTCTGCTGCATACAAGATCAGGGAATCAGCTCTATGACAGAGAAAGACCATCGACGCCGACCAGCAACCACATCGTCAGCCCCTCACAGACACCACAGGGCAGTCCGAGCAAGAACCACTTGCCTCCTGGTGCCCATGATCTGCCCAATGTCTTCGAGAATGCTCTGAAACTGCAACCACCATCACATCCAAGATCTCAGCCCGGGTCACCCATCAAAGAAGTACAGGACCCCTTCAGTGACAAGCCCGCACGACCCCAAAGCCCCACGAGACAATCAAACAAGGAGAATGCTCCCGCAAGTCCGACAAGATTCGGCTACACCCAGAATGCAGCTGCACTGGCGAGAGATGCCCCCTACAGGACAGAATCGAGAAGGGGTCCACAGCAGAGAGGCTTGACCGCCGAGGAACTGGAGAAGCTGCAGCTGCCCAAGGTCAAGCGGCTAGCTAACGTCACTCAACTGTGTAAGTAATGATGGGACTTGTTGGGGAAGTCGCTAACACGTATAGACTTCCTTGATCACTACTTCGATCTCCTGTCGTATGTGCATCAGAGGCAAACCCGTCACGACGCGTTCAAGGAAGCCGTTCCCGAACCGCCGACCACTCCCCAAGCAGATTATGATGCCGCCCTCCACAAGTATCTTGGACGGGAACGAGCGAACCTTCGAAAGAGACGAACACGACTGAGACACGGTGACTTCCAGATCTTGACACAGGTCGGACAAGGAGGCTATGGTCAAGTTTACCTCGCACAGAAGAAAGACACACGAGAGGTCTGCGCACTGAAGGTGATGAGAAAGAAGCTTCTGTTCAAGCTAGACGAAGTGAGACACATTCTGACGGAACGAGATATCCTCACGGCTGCCAAATCAGAATGGCTTGTCAGACTTCTCTACTCCTTCCAGGACGAAGAGCAGATCTATCTTGCCATGGAATATGTGCCGGGAGGCGACTTCAGAACACTTCTCAACAACACTGGAGTATTGCACAACCGCCACGCAAGATTCTACATCGCTGAGATGTTTTCCTGCGTCGACGCTCTGCACAACCTGGGCTACATCCACCGAGACCTGAAGCCAGAGAATTTCTTGATTGATGCTACTGGCCATGTCAAGCTCACTGATTTTGGTCTCGCAGCTGGCATGTTGAGTCCTATCAAGATTGAGAGCATGCGCATCCGTCTCGAAGAAGTTGGTGAGACCAAGGTTCCATTCGGTATGCCTGCTATTGAAGAAAGATCGGTCGATCAACGACGGGAGGGCTACCGCTCGCTGCGCAAGAAAGACATCAACTATGCCAAATCCATTGTCGGCTCTCCTGACTACATGGCCCCCGAAGTGCTTCGAGGCGAACAGTACGACTTCACAGTCGATTACTGGTCCCTCGGTTGCATGCTTTTCGAAGCCCTAGCCGGCTACCCACCGTTCGCAGGCGCCACTGTGGATGAAACCTGGCAGAACCTCAAGCGCTGGCAACGTGTCCTCCGCAAGCCTCAGTACGACGACCCGAACTACTTTCTCAGCAGGCGGACGTGGGATCTCATCACGAGACTTGTCGCAGGAAAAGATAACAGATTCAAGAACATCAATGAGATCCACAAGCACGAGTACTTCGCTGAGGTCGACTTCAACGCGCTCAGAGACCAGAAGGCTCCGTTCGTGCCTGAACTGGACTCCGAGACTGATGCGGGCTACTTCGATGATTTCGGCAGTGAGGCTGATATGGCCAAGTACAAGGAGGTGCACGACAAGCAGAGAGCGTTGGAGGAGATGGCGGATAGAGACGACAAGATGAACAAGGGTGTGTTCGTCGGCTTCACATTCAGGTATGCAAATCTTGCCTTCTTATTGCTACGAGCCAATGATACTAACGATGGTACAGACATCGAAAACCAGCTGTCGATAGTGATGACAACAAGCCTGCGAGCCCGAGGAAGCAGATTGACGAAAACACCTTTGGCACTATCTTCTAGAGGTGTTCGAGCTACAATGCCTGGAGGGTTAAGCCGTTCCTTTCGACATGAACTGGGTTGGAGGGCGAAAAGTTGTGTTCTTATTAATTGACGGATGGCGATCCTGTCGATAAAGGGATTCATTCACCAGATAGTGATTTGAACCGAGGCGTTCGTGTTCCGGGGTTTGGAACAATGCTATGGTGTATTACTAGCGATGTTTTTAACGAAGAGAAGAATCATGAAGTAGCGCCCTTTGGTCCAGCTGGCATGGTTAGGACGACAATATGGTATTAGTCTCACTTCACAAATAGGCCCAGTTTGCTGGAGCAACGTCCCTTCTGTGGTCAAGACCTTGCTTATTATTATGTCTAACTGCTGAGACGCTCTCAAGTTTGTTATCGTGGGTAGTTTCTGTTGCCTGGGGTTTGAGCATCTGTCCGGAATGCTACCAAAAGTGAAACAATCCTCCTTCTCTTTTCTCTAGAATTCCACCTGGCCTTCGTCGCAGTCACAGGTCTTCGAAGGTCTAGGTACCTATGTCTTAAGCTACAAGACTTATTGTACAGACGAAGTGAATAATAGTGCTGTATAGTAGATCGATAGGTTCATGACAAGGATCAGCTGCCGGACGCTTATCGTGATAAGGACTTGCGTCATCGGAATTGAGTCATGGTAATAGCACGACGGACGTCTTGGATGTGCTAGTCATTGTCAACTGCTATCGTTGTCATCGATTGTCTCAAGGATTCCCGACGCTACGACTATCAACGTGATCAATCTCATACACCATGGCTCCCGCAACTGGTTCCAAGGGCGCAGGTGACGAGCAAATCAGCATCAACCCTCTCCCAGCGACTGGCCACGACAACACCCAGAGCTCTGTCACCACATCCAAGGAGGCATATGACAAGGTCGGCGGTGGTTCCGAAAAAGACGAGAAAGTCAGCGTCAATCCCATCCCGGCGACTGGACACGACAACACTCAAAGCTCGGTCACAACGTCGAAAGAGGATTATGAAAAGACAGGCTAGATGACCGAGTCTGAGCGAGTGCATCGAGGACACGCGATATAGCATCTGCTTTCTCGAGATGTTCGTTCATGTTGGCACTCCAAGCTAGCCGGTGGGCGAGGGGCGGTCGAGCTCGAGGTTGTTTGGTGTCGGGATGGAAATGCCAGAAGCATCTGAGCGTTTGACGATTGTCATGTACCCTTTGACTGACCAGCGATTGTGGAAACGTATGGAACTCATCGAAGCCATGGTTACACGGCGCGAAACAATGGGATTCGGATCCTTCTGAGCCGGTAGAGCTGGGCTTCTTGTACATAACTGCACAGCAGATCGCATACAAGAGCATAAACCATGCTTCAATAAAGCCAGTATCAGGCCTCGATGTACCTTGTGTTTCGTAATTCAAGGTGCATCGCTCTTCGCTTGGCTGATCGCTTGTCACTGACTGGCGGATGTTGCCAACTCCACAGCCATGATGGACATGAACGCACATAGCAATATAAGCCGGACCTCAGATGCCAAATACCAAACGTTTTTCCCAGCATCGACGTGTAATGCTGGTGAAGCCACCCAATCGGCGCCGATTGAAAATCTTTTAGCTGCTTGGGGGCCGCCATCGCATCAACCTGCTGGACATTGTCTTTCGCTTCTGTAAGACTGACCGCAGCAGAGAGTTTAAAAGTGTCATATCCTGGTGAGCTAGGCTGAATACCATCAGAGCCCTCAAAGAGAGGCGGTCTACACTCTTTTCTAACATGTCGAAGGCGGTATGACGGGGATGCTTTGGTGCATGGTCGAGTATTGTTTCCGGATCGTGGCATGCACTGCGTCCCGGAACCACTGCGTCCCGGAACCACTGCCTCTGGAAATGGAAATTTCAGACTGAATGCCTCAGTCGCGTGTGCCTCCAGCACCAGGTAACAATGTTACCTATAGCTTCGTACCGGGAGCCGCTAGTCGGAGTAAGCGGTCAGCCTGCCCACATCCATATACCATAATTTACAACAGATGCTGTTGACGTTGAGTGGGTGCTGTCATCGGCGGGTCCTCGTGAGCGCGCCTACCACCACCAGCTCCCGTCCGACAAAACGAACTGTTCAAGGCCAAATTATGAGGACGATGAGTGGGACAAATAGCGATCTGGACATGACTCACAACGATAACCTGAGGATGAATCCTTATACCGTCGACTACGAATCCCTCAAGAAGTATGACGACGACGAGTACCCCAACTGTCTTGACCCTAGACGTGTTGACTAGACATCTGCTGACTCTCTGAGCTTTGTCAAGGACCGCCAAACCGCCTTCCGCTATGTTGGCAAGGTGATAGAGGTGAACGCCAGTATAGTAGCAGAGATGGTGTTTGCACGCTTTGGAAGAGCTTGTTCGGGCTGCGCGCATACGGGCCATCAGAGACCTAGAATGCTATATGGGCATCATACTCGACAACATTAGATCTAAGCTCTATCTCGTGACTACATGTCATGAATGCCTGCATTTACGGATTCAAATGAGCGGCAGGGATGCTCATCCTCTAGAAGAAACCACACGAATGACGACATCTACGGCGATAGATGCTACACTCGCAGCTCGAGACGTACCTACTGGCTGCTGAGCACCAAAACCTGGAGCAACAGGTTGAGGAAAGCATACGAGAGTGATGCCGGTAATCTTCGTATGCACAATCTTGCGGACACTCGCATATACGCCAAGGCAGCTGGCTCAGAGAAGGCCATGATGAGCGCCACTAACTTTTAATATCTGCTCGTACCTGTCCTCCTGTTCTGCCTCTTTCCAAGACTCGGTTTCCCAAACGGCTTTGCGATACCCAGGGCGAAAGAAGCATATACCAAGACGATTTCCAAGAAATTCACAAACCGACCGAATTCAGGTACTGAACTAGTATCCGGTTTTCAGAAAAGTCAGGATATGAACAGGAAAAGTCTGACACTTGCACAGTACATGCCAGAGGCATATGAATGGGCATTACTCTCCACAGCCAGACCGAACCAGCTATGCCACGAGGCCATATATATATATACTTTCTCTTACGCCCTGTTTACCTTGAGCACTACCAGCCTTCAACCGTTTTGATCTCTTACAACAGAAAAGAGGCCGTGTTAAGTGCGGCATCAAGCCCGATCATATCTCTGGACTCCCCTGACTTAACGCACTTCTCCCACACAAGTCACAAGATGTTCCTAACGAGCACCTAGCGCAGACAGGCGCGACGCCTTCGGCACTGTTTACGGTCTTAGTTCGACTATGTCGTCGCCGGGTAGGTAGCGGATGAATAAGGCATGTCTCCCATCACTTGTGTTAGTCTTTCGAGCTTCCAGCGCAGTCTGATAAAGCCGGCGTTTCCACTCACAACTGCAGCTCTTGTGGTCTAGAGATATGGGGTCAGTCTTTGCATGACCATCGTGGCTGGGTTGTTGTGCCGTAGTCGCATAATGCTGGGCTGGACGCAGTCTGTCACGTGGTGCTGTCGGGTTGTGGCGCGGGCTCGATCAGCTCGTCGCGTGAGAACGACGGTACTACTGGCGGACGACGGTGGTCTGCTTTGAGCGTTGGCGGGGTGTGAGCCGATGTGGTGCGATTCTTCGTGATTGTGGAAATTGTCCCTTTGGGAGTTGGTCGATAGTTTTCGCATGTTATTGCCCGGAGCAGGAGAACCAGATTACCACGAATATGGTGTCAACCACCAGTATGTTCCTCTGCCAGTCCGATGGTGTTGGGGCAACGACTTCTGGAATAGTTCCGCCAGCCATACCCGCACAGTCCATGATGGATTGGGAAGTATTGCGTAAGCTTACTGCAGCTGCTCTGAGCCTGGGACTGTGGCAGTGTGCTTGAGCTCGTGTCCGGAACTCTGGCGGAGAGCTTTGGAACGCAATTACAGACTAGTACGACGCGTGATAACCAATTGTATTGAGCTTTTGTCATGCGACTCAGAGCCCTAGCTCAGGCCATTGCATCCGGAAGGCCTCGACCGTATCCGCTATGCTTTCCTCAAACCCTCTGAACCGTTCCACGCCCAGAGCTTGGTAGGCCTTTGTCGCCTTGCACGTAGGCTCGTCGCCTGGCCAGCCGAACGCGGTCACATATCCTCTTCCCGACTCACCAAGGATGATTCTCTCCTTCACCTTGTCGTCATGAGGATACAGCTTGCGTATCGTGTCCGCTATCCCCTGTGGGGGAGCTTTGCCGTTTGTAGCGAAATACCGCTGTCCACGGCTGGCTTGCGGGTGTTCGATGGCCCAGACATGCAGAGAGGCCACATCGCGCACGTCGACGTATGTGGCGCCCCCAATCTGTGGCGGCAGTCGACCTTCGGCCTTGCATTTCCCGGACCAGATGTTCCAGACTGGAAGGAGGGTGGTATTGAGCGCGTCGGGATGGTCAGGCCAATTCACTGGTGGGCCTGTCACAACACCAGGATTGATGGCTGTGCATGCCGGCCCAACCCATTCACCATCGCTCTGGGCTGCTGTTTCGATGAAAGTCCACATGGAGCGTTCGGCGGCTGCTTTGGAGGCGCCGTACGCGACCATGGGGAGGAAGCTGCCGTCGCTTTCGCTTTTGCGGGCGATGGCCTCGCCGCTGAGGTTCCAGTCGTCTTCGGTGTAGGCTCTGTTCTCGACGCCGCCTTCGGAGACCGGTGGGAAGCGCCATTTGTCGACGATGGCGGCGATGGAGGAGAGCTGCACGAACGACGAGATCTGTCCCTTGTGGTCACGGTTCTCGAGGTAAGCGGATTGGAGCAGTGACTGGACGCCTTCTATGGCCGGACGGAAGAACTCGTCGACGCTGCCCAAGCGGAAGTCAACGGGAGAGGCGGCATGGATTATTGCGTGGGTGCCTCGGACTGCCTCGTCGAATGCACCTGAGATCGTGATGTCGGCAACGACAGCGTGTTGGAATCGGCCGGTGTTTGCGTATGGTTGGAAGGCCGGTTGAGATAGGAGGCGTGACGGCGTTGAGTCAGAGCGAGATGTGCCGCGGACGACGTAACCTTTGCGTAGCAGGAGGAGCGCGATGTGCGAGGCTATGTAGCCGTTCACGCCTGTGACCAGTATGGTCTTGGACTCATTCTGTGGCAGATGAGTTGTGTCAACTGGATAGGTGAATCTATCAGGGCTGGCCATGGCCGGCGCTGGAGAGGTTAAGGTAGAACAAGTAGCGCGGTCATTAGTCTGCTTGGTGTACGACTTGTATCAGCTTCACGTAAAGGGCTTAAGAATAGTACCTGCTCTATGTTGAGAATGGTGTTCTGATAGATTGTCGATTGGAATACTCTAGTTAGTATGGTGATGATTAGATCGGCTGGCGGACCTGAAACTTCACATTTCTCGGCCGAACAAGGAAAGTTAAAAGGTGCATCGTATTCACCCGCCCGCTCACCCTCCACTCACCCTCTACCGCCCGTAGCCCACTCGCCTATTCACCGGGGTTAGTGCCACACTCCACTACGACTAAATTGTAACAGCCCGCTTCAGGCAGCTGACTAGTTGTTCTGTCTACTCGCCCTTCAAATTGAAAAGCGCCCGGAACGATATCCTTCGCCACTGAACATTCAACTCAGCCTTGACCTGAACGGAAACACTCTTCGTGAATATCTTGCTCAGGTAGATAGAGAGGTTTCTCGTATCGAAGTTTGGGAGCGGACCATCTTCTGGTCCATGCACGCTTCTCGCGGAGGCTAAACCAGACAACATCTCTCATCCCATAGTTTCATGGTCCGTTCGCCGATCGTATTGGTCAAGCCGTTCACATGTCCTCCCGGGACCAAGGTCTTTGAGATGCTCGAGCCATTCGACTGTCTACCAACCTTGAGTCCTTGACGTTGTCGTTGTTGCTACACCACGGCATAGATGCTGCTCACCCTTTCCATGTACACATGGAGCTATCGGCCAAAGCGCCGATTTAGCCTAATAGAAGCTGACCTTCCTCATTAGGATATTCTCTAGCCTTGAAAGTGACCTCACTGCCAGGACCGATATCATCAAGACGACTATACTCTCTAGACGCCCAGCTAGATCACCAACCTCTCATACAGTCCCAGAACCTTCATCAAACCCACCAACGCCTTTTCTGACCATCCAAAACTGTTCAACCATGCCAACCTACTGCATCACAGGCGCCAACCGCGGCCTCGGCCTCGAATTCGTCCGCCAACTCGCACAATCACCCGACAACACCATCATTGCAACCACTCGCTCCCTGTCCAACGACCTCAGCGACCTCAAATCCGTTTCCTCACAGACCACCCACATCCTAGAATGCGACACCGCAGACCAGGCCTCCATCCAATTCTTCGCGTCGTCGACCAAAAACGCCCTGAACGGCGCACAAATCGACGTCCTCCTCAACAACGCCGGCGCCAACTCCGTGCCCGCGCAGACCAGCCTCTCGCTCGGCGCCGCCGATCTCCACCGCGAGATCGACGTCAACGTCCTCGGACCCGCCAAGACGACCGAGTTCTTGGTCGCGCAGGGCCTGCTGTCGCAGGACGCGCGCATCGTGAACATGACCTCGGGCCTCGGCAGTATGAGCGTTGGCCTGTCGATTACCCCGCGGAAATGCGCGACGTACTCGATCAGCAAGGCCGGCGTAAACATGCTTACGGTGCATCAGAGCGGAGATTTGAGGGAGAAATTACGGGGCGTGGTGGTGATCTGCATGGATCCGGGGTGGGTGAAGACGAGGATGGGTGGGGAGGGGGCGGTGCTGGAGCCCGAGGTTAGTATTGCGGGAATGTTGAAGGTTGTGCACGGGTTGGGAGAGGGAGATAATGGGAAGTTTTATACGTATACGGGCGAGGAGGTGAAGTGGTAGGCAGGTTTGCGTATGGAGTAAGTGGTCGGATCAGAGCTTCTGTTGTGTCTTCTTGTGACCTGTGCTTGGGTGGGTGTGCGTGGGGGTGGGTATGTTTCCCGGTATCTGTCTTCCGGTCCGTCGCACGACCGCTCCAGGTTTATGTCCTTGCCCGTGCTTGTCGCGCTGTTTAGTGCTGGCGTATACCAACGGTCATAGTAGATCTCCGATGATAGTTGACGACGATGATATAAGTGCTTGTTAAAGCTTGTACATGTGTGAAGGCTGACGATCGCGTTGTGGCGGGCTCAGAAGACCCCTGGTCGAATCAAACAGCCTTTGTTGCTCCTAACATAACGTAGCCAGCCTGCGAGTACCGAAGGATACCCGCATCTCCTATTCCAAAGCGCATCCAAGATGCTGGAGATCCTGGATCTAGTGAGCAGCATTATGGCCCTGCGACCAGAACAGGCTTCTCGCCTGTTACAGCAGTCTAGATCGAACGGCATATGTCTTATGTCAAAACCAAAGACATGCCGAAGATAGGTCGGCTGTTCACACATGAACCTACTGGGAATTTTCCTGAGGAATTCCGTGGCTCTCGAACAACGCTTGGTGTTTTGCATGAGCCTCAGCACCAGTTACAGACTTGTGTTAGTGAGGTTCTGAGTAGTGCGTGTGAATTGATGCTGGAATGAATCAGCTCGGAAGCAAAGATGTTCGGTTTCTGTGAAAGATCTCATGGAATAGGCACTATCTCCCAGCTTAACTGTCTCTCATACGGTCCTTATTTGATTGCATCTTTACATCTACCCCGAGAGAACGCCGATGCAAGCGCTCTGAGCACAGGACGACTCCCCGTTAGTTCTGCTTGAGAGTGAGCTGGACGTGGCCCTACCTGCTTCCGCCCGTCCACGCACAGTCTTCGCCAAAGATGGAATAGGTTCCTGAGCCAAGCCGCGTAGGTGCCATGGTGTGAAACGGCGACGTCGATGTTCACACATCGTCGGGCTTCTTCTTCACACCCGTAATTCGGTGGACAAGCATCGGAGTTTTAAAATAAGTGATCAGTTGGTGGTAATAATGCGTTCTCAGGATCGGTCACATGAACCTCACCAATAGTTATAGCCATTGGATTGCGTCTTCATCGCTTCAAGCTCCGCAGAAGCAGAGCAGAATGAAGACTGGCTCGTTGAAGGGAACTGGAAGCTCTACTGGTTGCCTTGGCGATCAGCCTCGTCCTGTCGTGTCCGCTGTTTCGCCTTCGTTTCTCGTCCTCAAGGGCTGCGACGTGTGCTAGTTTTGCAGTATCATAGTCAGGGGCGCTGGTAGCTTGGAGACGGCTGAGGTCGTGCAGAAAATGGCTTGTGTATTCCGCGTCGGCGCCAGGTGTATGGTTGGTATAAATGTTGGTGGTGGTATTAGTATCGATCTCGGCGTTGCGCAGAGCTGGTAGATGGTAAGGTTTGATCACGGAAGCCGAGCAGTGAGTACTGTACTGCGATGGTGGTGGCATCACCTTACCGCAGCGTGTTCCGTGACTTCTCGGTTCTCCTGCATAGATTGATCAAGACTCCACCGAGTGGCAATGGTTTGACTCAGGTCATCTTTCCTATTTGCACTAGTCAACCGTTACTCACGAAGCTGGTCTCGCTCCTGAGTTGACGTTCACATTCCATCTTTTCACAGCTGTGGCAGGGTCATCTGGCTGGCCAAACATATGCTGTGCGCTTCGAAGAGGACTGTCTTGCTCATCGCAATCGTGGCCTCTTTCTGGATCGTGTCTTCCTTGGATGGCCTGTAACTTGTACAAGCATTTGCAAAACGTGCTGCCTGGTATGAGCGAGTGCTCTTGTGTTCGCGTGCCTCCCAATAGACGCCTTCGCTGCCAAACCGTTCTAATAGCGACTGTCCTCCTGCAACGAACGGCCTCACATGCCGTTTGGGCCATCGCACTTCCGATATTGAGTCGTCCATGCTTGTACATTTGGTCTGCAGTGAAGGTAATGCACTACCTCTAGTCGCCGAGTGATCGTTCCAAATCTAGGCCGTGCACATTGGCTCAAAGAGGTGAAAAGCATCTAACATCTCGTGCACGGGCACTGAGAAGTGCAGCTTGCATCTCTTGCTTCACAGCTGACATATGCTTGGAGAACTCAGGCTGTCGTCGCTAGCTTCACCTGCCTCGAGCACAAAATCGGAAATTTGACCCTGGATCACCTAAAAAAAATCGTAGTTCAATCACGTTAGAAGTCCTGAACGCCTGTCTCCCCTTCAAGACCTGCTTTCACCTCCCCCTCCCTGGGCCCAAAATCCGGCTCCTCCCGATCAAAGTACTCCTCTTCCGCATCCCTCTCCTCCGCCCTCCTATCATCGTACTCCTCACTCTCATCAACAGCCCCATAATCAAAATCCGCATCGTTCCCGTCCAGGAATCGTTGCTCCATAGCAGCGTACCACCGCTCATACGCCTCCTCCTTACTCAACTCCTCCTCATCCCCCACATTCGCCACTATCTCGCCCGTTTCCGTGCGCGCATACGTTGTGTCTGGGTCTGGATGCTGCGCCTCATCTAGCTTTGCTTCGGACCGGAGAAGATCTGCTTCTAGCGAGCCGGCGTACCCCTTCTGGCGACGCTCGATCTCGCGGTCGGCGGGAGTGAAGAAGCGCCTGACTAGGCGGTCAAAGAGGAGTGGATCGGCGGATTCAAGGTCTGGTGAGAAATATTCCGGGTGGGCTTCTAGATACCGTTTTCGGCGGTTCCTGATACGAGTGGCCCGGGGAATGGGTCTGCTTGTGGACGTCGACGTCGACATACGTAGGGCATCGATTTGAGGGAGGTGGTCGTCGAGGATGAGTGGCATGATAATTTGACTTGTTTGACTTATCGGACTGGCATTTACTTTTTAATAATGTCGACGACACATTGTCTGGTGGTACACATCGTTACAGGACTGGGCTTGAGTCTGGCAACAATACTGCCAGTCTATTACTAATCACCAGGACAGCTATTGCGAAGTGGCAAATCGTGAGTCTTATCGACAGAAGCAGAAGTAAGTCAAAATATTAACATGTCATGGCAGCAATGACCTCAGAGTGCAAAGTTTCCAGAGTCTTTATTGACTGGATGGTCATCTATAGAGCGCTTGCTTGACTCTACTAGGATGGCAGGCACCATATTGTATCATTGCTTTTTGATTCATATCATCATTTCGACATGTCGTCAGTCATCTCTATCGTCCACTTGAGCAGCATCAAGCGTACTCGATGCGTCTTTCATGGGATCAGACATCGTCTACTTGAAGACCTTGCCGTCGGCCCAGTCGTACTTCTTGCCGTTGACCTCAACTGGCTTGTCCCAGCTCCACTGGTCCTCTACGTAGGTCTTGTCCTCAGACTTGCTGGGGTCAAGCTTGGTGAACTCGTATGACTCGTAGTCGGGAGCGACATCGAAAGCTGGGAGAGCCTCCTGGCCTCGAACCATGAAGACACCCTGAATGACCGAGTCGTTGGTGACTCCATAGACAGAGCAAGCACCGAAGAGGTACTTTCTGCTGGCCTCCAGACGAGCAAAGAAGCCACCGATGAGGTTAGAAGACATGAAAGTCATGGTCAACTCATCGTTGTACTTGTAGTCAACTCGCCACAGAGAGTACTCCTCGGGCTTGTAGTGCTCCCAGAACCATGGCAGGGCGACTTCCCGAGTCTCCTCGTTGGAGTACTTTCGCTTCCAGTCATCGAGGATGAGCTCTGGCTTGCCCAGGGATTCAAGAGGGTGCTTCTGCTTTGGTGCTTCTTGTCTTGGCTCCTCGTCCTCCTCTTCCTCCTTGGGAGCTGCCTTCTTCTCGGCCTTTGGTGTTGGCTCGGCCTTTGGCTTGGCCTCCTTCTTTGGTGGTGTGTACTTGATGGCCTCCTCGATCATGGTAGTCTCGGGGACGACAGCCTTCCAGACTGGCTGGTTGGTGATTGTCTCGAACCATCGGGTGGTGGCTGGGTACTGGCTGCGCCACTCCTTGTCGAAGACAAACTGGAAGCCTCGGGAGAGGAGAGATGCAGCGAAAAGATCGGCCAGGGTGATTCTCTCGCCGACGAAGTATGTGCACACAGTGAGGTGGTTCTCGATGACAGCGATGGCCTCGAGCGTGCGCGCCTTAGCATCCTCAACGTTCTTCTTGTTGTAAGGGTCTCGGCCAATCAAGGGTCGGAACCAGGTGCCTAGGTTGACGAGGACTTCCGAGTTGGTGAAGGACATCCATCGGACGATCTGGGCGTAGTCCTGCTTGGTCTTGCCGAGGAGGGTAGTCTTCTCGTTCTGAGAAGTGACTGGTGAAGGTTAGCACCCGTTCGGGCCAAACATGGTGTATAGTGAATGTTGGAAACAATGATCAGAATTCAAAAGGTCAACAAAGGGATTATGACAGGGATAACTGTATGTAATAATTTGACTCATCCTAGTGGTTTCGGGGAGGTTTTTGCTGGATGTGACTTACAGTAGATGGCGATAGCAATGACCTCAGTCAAGACCCAGCCGTTTGGTGCCTCGAAAGTAGGGACTCGCTTCAGAGGGTTGAGCTTCTGGTACTCTGCAGAGAGGCCCTCGCCAGGGTTGGTCTCGACAAATTCAATGTCGAGGTTGTTCTCCTTGGCCACAGCGAGGAGGACCATGGTTCGGGCATTGCCCTTGAAGCCGTAAAGCTTACCGAAAGACATCTTTTCTGGGTTGGTGTATGAAGTTCAGAGAAGAGAAGAATGTGGTGTGGTTGTAAAGGATGTCGAGGGCGGGGAGTAGTAATTTTTTTGAGTGACTGCGAGGAGGCCTCCCGACAAGGCTTGGCGAGGCTGAGATCTGGTCCCAGCCTGAAAGACCGCCCAGTCAGACAGCTGTATGCACGCTGCCGTTCACGTCCACCATCAACAGACCACTCATGGCATCAACCATATCCTGGTAGCTTGTGACAGATCAAGCTTCTGCGCGATTGAGCGACCATGGCTCAAAAGGCGCTGTCCTCCTTCTTCGGCCGAGCGACATGGACTTGTAGGAGGTGCCGGACAAATCAATGGATTCAGAGACCACAATTTTCGACATCGACATCACGAAGACAGGAGCTGGAGATCAACGCGGCCCCAGAGATCGACTTTGAGAGAGGGCAGAGATCTGATGCTCCTGCTCGTATATTGCCTGCTTCGCCTTCCTATTTCACGGGTGCACCCGTTTTCAACGACGATCTACTCCTGCTACAGTCACTGATGAACCGGTTCCAGAAGGTACCCCAGGTGCCTGCAGACAAAGCACCACGCATGGCATGGCTACGGCTGAGTCAATACCGAAGTGCAAGTGGCGAAAGAGTTGGCGCGGCGAAATACGCATCTATCCTGCGACTTCTTACGCGCCTGAACAGGATACATCCCCAATTGCGATCTGAGGAAGTGCAGGAAGTTCTGGAAAAGTTTTTACGGCCTGGTGCCCAGGAGGTCCAGAAGGCAAAGCCTGGCACTATCGACGTATACGGCCGATCGAAAGGAGTCGGTCGGAGGAAAGAGTCATCCGCCAAGGTCTATCTCGTCGAGGGTACAGGCGAGATTCTGGTCAATGGAAAGAGCATTGTGCAAGCCTTTCCCCGAGTGCATGACCGGGAGAGCGCCATGTGGCCGCTCAAGGTCTCCGAGAGAATGGACAAGTACAATGTCTTTGCGCTTGTCGCGGGTGGCGGTGTCACCGGTCAAGCTGAAGCGGTAACGCTGGGTCTGGCACGAGCTCTGCTAGTGCACGAACCCGCTCTGAAACCCGTTCTTCGACGAGGTAAGCGTGATCTTTGTCGTTGCACGGAATTCTTGCTAACAGTGTTGATAGCCGGTTGTGTTACTCGCGACCCTCGAGCTGTCGAAAGAAAGAAGCCTGGTCGCCTGAAGGCCAGGAAGAAGCCTACTTGGGTCAAGAGATAAACGTTATCATCTATCAACTGGCTCTACTGTCCGATACCTATGGCAGTTCTCACGAGAGAGGAGACATATGATACACCACACTCAAGACAAATACCGGCATGCTTCATCCAACTGTGTCGCACCGTCAGTATGTCCAGAATACCAACTCGACGGCTGTCACAACTACATCTGGCGGCGGATCGCGTAATTCAGACAGCGTCTAGGCGCCGCTTCTCGTCACAACACTATTCATCTTGTGCGCACGGCGTGGCTCCTGACACAGCTGCGTTTGCTGTCAGTGTGCTTGAGCAATTCTAAGCTGTCTAAGCTCGACCAGCGCAATCATGTCCCTGCAAGGCCAGAACGTTACGCCCATAGTTTATACTTCTAGCACTAGGTCAAAAAAATTCGTATGCGATCGCTTTCTGCATATCCTGATGTCGTCTTGTCGTAGATCGGTTGTTCTGCCACACCGTTGAAGAACAGAATCATCGCAAATGTTACCATTATTCCCAGTCAAATCTTGCCTCGTCCTCACGTCGCTATGCAGCTATCTATGGTAGAAAGGTGCACGCAGGTAGCAAGCGTCCGGCTGTTGCGCCAGTGCAGACATGCCTGACAGATCGAGGAGATTTATGCTTACCAGGTAATCTTGATATGGCTTATGCAAGCCAGATACACACGGATCAGAACACCAAGACTTAGTGCATATTACCATGCAGAATCTGAAACGGCCTTCTGGATGCAGGACTGCTTGATTCCACTAGGCGCTGCACGTACGGCTGGTGCATGCGCGTCAGATTGCACTTGCAGGAACACATGAGTCTTCAGCAACGCCGCGTAACGCGCTGAGCTCCCATCGTGGTTGTTTGATAGCATGTCAGTCACGTAGTCAAACCCATAATCTCGTTTACTAGCTGATGACAAGCTTGCGCCGAGTGCAACAGCTGTTTTGTTTACCTAAAGTACCTAAGCGGTGTACAGCTTGTCGTTGCGCCTTTCTTCCGAGGTTCCAGACTAAGGCGTAACACTTGACCAGTTCCAGCTTGAATGGCCTCGTAAAGCGTGCTCGAACCATCTGTGGCGTCTCTCAAAGGCAAATGTATCACCATGAATCCAGTGCTTGGCTGTTGTCGACCTTCGCGGCATCACATCAATATGTTTGCCGTCTGTATCAGATATCAGACCGGCTCTGACGCCGTCGTAGATTCGGACACTACCAGCCTAGTGACTCCCGTTCCGTGTAAGTTGACCACTCACTTGCCAGCGGAGACGTCAATCAGAAGTGCATCCGACGCTCCAGCCACATCGCTGCTTGAGAATGTTCTTGAATTGCACCAATACGCAAACCCGAAACTTTGTTCTAACACGACTACTAGCGGCCCAGCGTGCCTGAACTGCCGTCCAGTTTCCGTGTACACATGGCTCGTTATTGTAACTCGACTCTGGTATCGATCCACCCAGGACCAGTAATGGAGCACGATACTCGAGGCCCAGCCCGCGTTCAACTGAGATCGCGTTGTGCTCATTCAGCCAATCTGCGCCTCCGAGCGGCCCCTAGCAGTCTTTGCAGGTGTGGCGCATCTTGGGACCCTGATCCATACATCCTTGAATCTTTCACAGATCACGTATCCTTGCTTCCTCTTCGAAACCAGACCAGCGTTGTGCTCAACGTGTCCTGCTTTGCCCCGGTTGACGGCATTCGTCGGTATCAACAAACTTGATGTGGCTGCTCTGGAAGACACATCTCCTTGAAAGCCACACTTTTCGCTCACTTGTGGCGTCCATGTGCTCAAGAGCCTCTTGTATCCTCGATCCCTGGTGACACTCTAATATCGACGAACATATTTAGGGAAAGCCCGCAAGTCTATTTGGCAAATGAAGATTGGAGAGTAAGTTTCAGTCTAGCCAGCACATCTGCATACAAAACATTTGGCGTCGCCAATTCCTACTCTGCCATTCTTGTCTGTTTTGATTTCGCGTTCACCTCTTCCCATCCTGCCAGTGCGAGTCAAGTCGTCGAGGTTCACCTCAGCATTCTTGGTCGCTCACGTTCATTCACCGTTCCAAAATTTCTCGGGCTTTTGCAACCATCAAACTTCGGGTCTCTTATTTTTAGCCATCTCCACTCATCTCCATCCCTTGTCATTGAGCAAAGTCTATGACTCGCCTACGCCTTACCGTTGATCTCTTCTAGAATCGACAGTGTAAAGCGAGTGGCTTTTCTTTTCGGCACGACCTGGTGCATGACAATTGCCAGTGTGTCACGACTACCAGGTTGGCCCTCACTGAGCGCTTTGAACGCATACTAGCCTCACCATATACTTTGGCTCTTGGCCGTCTGTTCTCGCGGGTCGATTCTCAAACAGTTATCTCACTCAGTCACTCTTTAAACTGCACCGCTTACATTCCTTACGACTTTCTCGTGATCTCAGCGCTAGCACCAGCAGTCAGCTACTTGTGCGGGAGGCCCTGTCACAAGGCTCTTGGGCAGAAGCAATCAGGCACTACTGCATAGGGTGTGGATTGTGCGACTTCGATGTCAAAAGTCTTGACGTGGACTAGCTTTTGTCGTTGCCGCAGCCCAATCGCAACATTTTACCTTGGTCTCAAATCTCATTCATCGGGCAGCACCGTATACCAAAGGCTCGGGCTGGTGGATCTGGCGGACTTTTCAGCCTTTTCAACCTTAAATGTCTGGTGGTGAGCGAAGGCAACCGCAATATGGAGCCCCGTACCAGTCCTCCGGTTCAGGACGTCCCGCTCCCGGCCAGCCTCTGGGACCTCCTTCTCAAGACCAATACTCCCACACAGCACCGTCCCCGTCACGCGGCGGTATGGCTGGACAACCAAGTGCAAGACCTTACTTGTCTGACTACCAGTACTCATACCAGCCACCTCAATATCAGTCCCAGATACAGTATCCTTCATCCTATCTCCAGGATCCGTCGCGGCCGCATCAGTTGCAGCAGAGCCCAGGCCAACAACAATATGCCGCATACGGACATGGGTCAGTATTACCGCCCGTTGGACAGCAGTCCATGTACGAAAGCATGCCGCAATACCAGCAACAAAGGCAATCAGCTGCTATCGAGGTGATGGCGAGTCAATTTGGTGGTGGAGAATTACCGTCGTACATGCAACAAAGCGAATCAGGTACACCTGTACAACCTCTTTCGCAGTATCTCTCAAGTCAGCCTGAACAGCACTATGGCTCTGTGTCATACTCCAGACCTCAGCTCCAGCCACCATTCACGCCCTCATCAGCAGATTACTCCATGCTTGAGCAACCAATCCCACAGCAGGCACAAGAGGAGACGAACGCGCGTCAGGTGACGGAGGAGGGTAGGAGACAGTATGAGCAGCAGTTACGAGGTACCTTTGACGCGATCACAGCTGGCAGGGTCACGGAAGCCAGCTCTAAACTGATCGGCGTCACGGAATGGCTTGTCGGCTCGGTGCGCGCACTAGGTAAGGACAGAATCCAATGCATCAGAACAAAGCGCTAACTAGTGCAGGCCTACATCACGATGACGAAGAGAGCCATGAGCAAAGGATTCAAATTTGGCGCGAGCTCAACCACGCTTGGGAAGCATTGGGCTATAAGCAGAAATCGATTACGGAAAACGCGCTTCGAACGCATCAAGCGCCCCCTGACTTGCTCTCGGCTACAAAGATCCAAGAACTAATCGAGCAGCTTATCCAGCTTTGTGATCAAATCGAGAAGTATGGTCTTGTTGATTACGAAATGGGCATCTGGGAAGAACAAGTTGTTGCTATCTTTACTCAATGTCTGGATATCCTCCCTCGCGCGCCGGCACGCGCTGAATCTGGTTCAGCTGAGCAATAGAATCTCTTAGTCTGGACAACTACGGACCATACACTACTAATAGTTTAGGCACTCCTGTCGTTTCCGGTGCGCTACGGAAAGAAACGACCTGCCTCACCTTACGATCATATGAGCAATGCTGAAATAACGATGTACGACTACTTGGGGTGGTACTGAAGCAAGCGGTGTGGCTTCAAGAGCAACTACTTCTTTGATTCATTTATGCCATGTCTTTTTGGGCCAGGCACAACTGCGTTTACAAGCAAGCGACACTTCTCTGGAAATCTTATGTACCTGCGAGGATATCTGCAAGAACGACTGTTCGAGGTTCGATTCGGCCGAATTATGGATGGAAGCGATTCAAAAGAGCAGGTTCTCAGGCTACTGTTTGCGGCATTTCGGCGACATCTGCGATGGCAGATAATTCTTGATCTATCTATCGCAAGGACTTATGGCATTGATACCCAAACGGCTTGGAACCAGCTGTTGCGAAAGCTGTTTGCTGAATGTTATCATCTATCGCATGTAGGTTGATTCCTTTGATCAAACTGAGGCTTATCGTTTTTTGCGCCACAAGGGAAATGGCGAACCATTCCCGAAGTACCCTGTGCTTCGATCTGGCAAAACTGCCGCTTTCGCCCCCGAGAACTTGTTGAATGCGCGAGACCGGACGGAGAAGGCGATGACAGGCTCGAAATCCTGGCATGCCAGAAAGTACAAACAAGGTACTTGCGACCAGGTTGCGCCTTAGATAGTAGCAAGTCCAAACGACGATTATCAACAACGTGTACGCTAGAGCTTCTCGTAACCTGGTAGATGACGACAGCCTGTTTGTGCCCACAATGGAATATTTCGGCCCTTCAATCTCACGACCCAGCTCCTCTGTCATGAACTTGGTCGACGCCAATAGGCTTCTTTTCCTTTCTGATTGCGTTCCCCGTTGATACACCCTTGAACGTTCCTCCCTGCGAGGGGTCTTGAACGTTCCTCCCTGCGAGGGGTCTTGTTCTTCTCCCACGGGGGAAAACGAGACCAGATTATACGTTTCTATGACTTTCGATGAGTCGAGGCCTTGATTGTAGACGGCGATGAGTTGTAGAACCATGGGTCCCGTAAGAATCGTTCTAGAGATGTAATTACGTCTGGGCTATAGGCGGATTCGACACCTAATCCGCCGCACCTTGGTAGTTGTTTTCTACTGTACCTCAAGGCTGGTGCACCCGCGAAGCTGATAGACGGTATCACTGTCTTCAGCTCTTAAGGGACGGACGAGATCAGTTGCACCTTTTTACAACTTATTGTCGTTTACGATCGAGGCCTGTATTCGAAACCTGTATTCGAGACATGGCGATACATGTACATGGTAAGCATGGTACTCGCGCCGAAGCGACCCAACGGCAAGAACATGAACTTGCCTAGTGAGCAGCCACAATCGGCACTCAGTGCAAGGCTAGCAACTCTAGACGAGCAGTCATGCCAAGCCATACCACGCACATTCTTCTGACGTTGGACGAACCTGATAGTCGCTCATGAGGTGAGCCAGGTTCACTGACCACGCAGATCTGCGTTCTTTCCGAGCCGCTGGACATTGCACAATATCTCGGCGCCCAGAGACACGCGCAAGCGGGAGAGTGCCAGGATCGACCCGTGTGGCTGGAATTCTCTTCGTCTAGCAAACACGTTTTCCCCCCTGAGCTGGAAATGATCTTCCACGCTCAAATGGCTGAGTTTCGGAAAAGGGTTCCATGATTAAAAGTCAAAACGAAGCACGCCCATTGCTTCACCATGCACATAAGCACCCGGTCAGCTGGGCCTGGTACCTGGTGTTAGATTGTGGGAGCTCAAGCACGGCCGGCCGGTGCCCAAGTATGCAAAAGATCCTACATGGTAGACCGCAGATGTGTACGTACGCATTAGCGTATCCTATGATGGGTATCGATCGTCAAACGAATTAAATAAAGTAGATGTAGGGTGAGCGGAGTCAGCCTCGTCGTGATGGACACAGTCTGTAACGAGGCATATCATACGATTGGCTTAGAGATCCTACCTATCGTGGGATGCGCTGATGCGTACGTGCACTTCTGTGGTCTACCATGTTACATTTGACGCAGGGGTTGACCTATCCGTACGGTCAAATGCCGCACAAGTTCATGCATGGGAGGCCCTAAAACCACACGGCCGAACGTCGATCTCCAGGAACTTGCAAGAATACGGGCCGAGCGGAACTCAAGCGTGCCTACTGCGGATCTGATTGTGCAAGAAGCTTATTCAACTGCCGTTAAGGGCATTGTTACGAATGCCCGATCATGGTTGATCACTCGCACTTTGGGCTGGAGCCCTTCTATAGCAGATACTATGATGGCGACTTGGCACCTTTAGCTACAGTTTCCCAGACAACAGACTGTGTAACCCACGCGCGTAGCATGCAGGCTGGTCAATATACGGCAAACTCTACCGTTCTCTACGAGACTGCCGGCCAAAGCGTTTGATTTCGAGAGTCTCCATGGATGAACTGACACTCCTCCAGATGGATGAGTACTCAGTCCCGGCGCTCAGCACTATCCTTCCCCATTCTTGCCGCACACTAGACCACCCTGAGGCCTGCTAGAGACACCGATATGTTGCGTTAACATTGATGTCCAGACCTTTATGCCGCATTCCAGTTCCAGCGTAGCATACAGTAACAGCCCTAGGTGTTGGCGACGACAGTTGTCGAAATCTCCCACGACCTGTAGCATGAAGAGAGAAACCCTCCGCAGCTGACAAGGTTATGCCACTGGGCCAGCGATATCCTTCTTAATATCTTTAGGTTTAACCACATTCAGCATTCTACTCGAGGTTTGTGCCACTGCATTCCTCATACTGCAAATACCCACTAGCAAGACCGCCCTCGAAGACCTGGCCGGAACCCGATGACCGGCCTTAAAAACCGACGCTCAGCTCTCAAGAGGTTCGAGATGCCTGTACTAGGAAGAAGTATCAATGTCAGTACGCGCAGCGGAAGCATGGTAGTCTCGATCGGTCTATAGGCCGATACTACTTTAAGCCTATTTTCGAGCCTCATGTGCATCCTGTCTGTTCACAGAATGCCCTGGAGGCCGCCATCAAATCGACATTGTTGCTTGTTGGACGTTCCTAGAAACGCTAGGCAGAAGTTTTGCTATCACGTTGACAGAGAACTGTTGTTCGAAGCAGGGAATGATTAGTTATTTTGCTTTCTTTGCCTACGTGTGGCTCGCGAGTATGCTCGCCTAAGTCTGTGTCAGTGGGTGGATTTTAGGACTAGTCGCGACTGGTCAGGTGTCCTGTGTGAGGCGTGAGCCACCATGCGTGCATGCTACGGCTGTTCATGTAGGCCGCCGGCAAACTTTGAGGGTCGAGACACGCAGATGAGGGGGCTTACGTGCCTTGTGACGGCTTCTTAAGGCAATATCTTGCGCCTTTCATTGCGCAATTGCTACCAAAGCGTATCTAGCACCAAGACAGCGCATCGATCTATTGATTGCAATGCTCAGTGAAACTACGAAACGAGTCCTTGTTGGGTTGTGATAAGGAGCCAAAGCCGCGCGGCTTTGTTGAGACAGGTTGGTGCTTGGAGATCTGCGAGCCAGCTGTTTTCACAAACAAGAAGTCTCAGCAACGACAGTCAATTGGTCGGTATGGAAGGTGACAGCACGAAAACATGCGCTGCACCAGGCTTGCTCGCCTCACACAAAGAGACCATCGAGAAATCAAAAAGGTAGTCTGGCAAGACACTGGGTTCGAACTGGCGGTTTCGCCCAACCCCTGGACACATTGCAAGCAAGTGCGCCCGCGCTCCTAAATCGATAGATGCGAACTCGGAAGGATGATGCCACATTCAGCCCCCATTCGGTCATCGGAATGCAAGGTGTGCGCGTGTACTGTACCAATTGTACTGTACTGCCTGGACGAATTGCGTCTTGGGTGTACGTACTATGGGTTGAATCTGTGTTTGCTGAGCTATTGATGGCTGGGATCGAGGCTTGTGCCGTGTTGTGAGGGCTTTAGGGGTGGTAAGGTGCTGTCTGAAGTAGGATGGTGCCTAAGAGGGCAGAAATTGAGACTGTAGGAGTACGATGCCGGACTCAAGCTACGTGTCTTTAGATTGCACCATCACGATGACTTGCGGCGGCCGGGATATCCTGGAAGTAGCAGTTTCCCTGCTCATATCAAGCGTTGCAACGATGTTGCCTAAATAGAGCACACAACTCAAACATGTACTTGTGTGTACAAGACACCCACAACATAGTTTTCTAAGATGGGCGGCGTCTTCAGCCTTGGGCAGGGTATGTTCCACTATTGTTATTCAACAAAACCCTGAATCTATTGACTGCTGACGCTGAACTTCGATGAGGAAAGGAAAGGACGTTAACCTTTCGGACGATGACCGAGCAGAAGGTGCGGCACATTATTTTCCCGTTCTCAACTCAACTCACTTGCTGTATCCGAGATATTTTCCTCATTTACCTTCGCACCTGCACAACAACCCTGCTTGATGGCTCACTTTATACTGTAGACAAGGTCTCTTCAATTTGAATAGACTGCGTGTGTCGTTCTGACACCTCGAGCGCCATGCTTTCCATGCCAAACCTCTTCCACGTTTATGAGGCACGGCTTGTTCAACCTTCCTGCTCTAACGATCGAGGCGTTCAGACGCAAAATTTTTCAGCGATGGCGGCTTGAAAAGTGTTGACGAAGTCACAGGTTCAATTTGAAGTGAAGAATTGCCAGTAGTACACGACAAATACATGATCTGAACGATGGCGTGGCGCTGGGAGCCACGAAAATGCAATGGAAGGAATTGCTTAAGCTCAACGTGTACGAAGTGACGACGGACTATGTATATCGATGCAGTGAGTAATGAAACCTCCCGTGGAAATTATGTATGCAGGTGACCGCAGCTTTATAGCAAGGTTCACAGCAAACGACCTATTTTGCTGTCTTTCATTGTCGCTGAAAATATGTGAATGTTTGTTCCATATGTCAAAACAAAAACTCTTTACGCGACTAAACAGCATCTTATGTGCTTACAGCACCTCTACGCTCTAATCCACATCATCTCCTCATCACACTTTATACAGTATCATCTTGCGCGCATAATGCCTCAAACAAGTGCATCGACGGGCAACAGCTCGCGATCTTCGGGAAACTCGACACAAGACGACACCGAAATCAGTAGTGGTTTTGGCAGCGATACGATGAGCGACGATTCTGGCTCCGATATCCAATCTGTTGACGACTTCGATGATAACACAAAACTCCAAGTGTCCACCAGACGCCGCAGGACCAAGAAGAACCACAACGAGTATATCGCTAGAAAGTACCATCATTTAACAGCTCGTAGAGTCGACTTGGTCGGTGATTATGCGGGTGACGAACTTTTCTTCATCGAGGGCGACTCATTGCTTCTGCAGGCATTCGATGACAGCATGCTCGATTTCACCGAAGGGTTTCAGCTGCTACATGCTGTCTACAACGTTGAGAAACTCTTACACGGTCTGACTCAACGGAAGTGCAACTACAAGATTGTTTTCTTCGAATCCAACCAAGCATTATGCGTCCCTCGAAACGCAGACCACGCCAACGCGAGCAAATATCATCTTGCGAGAGCCGTCATCATCCGTCATTTGCGAGCCAACCTGCCAGTATCCCAGCCTCAGATCACGATCAATACCTTCCAATCATGGAATTCACCCGAATTTTTACAAGTATTGCAGGAGATGCCACCGTATTTTCTCATGGCACATGATGGTGCTCAATCAGCCAGACCTTCAAGCAGCGGCGCGGCTGCAGAACCATCACCGGCCGACCACAGTGTGCAAAGCACGGCGCTCCGCCAAATGATTCTCTTCATGGTTGGACGGAACTTTAACGTCGCCTTGATCAACGAAATACAGTTTCAAGACACGAAAGTGATGACGGTGGTCCTAGAAAGTCGAAAGCGAGGCGACATGATTCATGTTGAAGAAGACATTTGTCAGCTACAGAAAGAGCCTGGTGTGGAGGTCTCGAAATACGCCGACGAGATCATGGCCATCATTCCCACACTTACTGAACGGCAGCTGTTAGCCGTTGCGGTGGTCAGCAATCTGTTGTTGCGCCCCGACACCACAGTGTCAGCGCCCATGTGGTCACAACTCTGCTCGCGTTTCCTCATGCATCAAGCGCTGCTGACGCAGCTTCCTCTTACCAGTAGGCGGCTGCGAGCTGACTCGTCCGGCGATTCCGTCCAATGCTTCCTCGATCATGTAGCTTCGGTGGCAACTTGTTTACTGAGTTCTGCAGAGTGGGAAAAGCTCCAGTCTGACACCCAGACTTACTGCGACGTTGCAGACTTCGTGGATGGTCGCCTTTTCTCCCAGCTTGTTTATGGAGAGGACGCGCCACGTGCAGATGTGAACGTGACTGCGTTGTATGCACGATTGAGCTCCGTGGTTACCACCATGACGGGTATCAGCCTTCCTACTACCGCCAACCCTGAGATGCCGGCTCCCCAACCCCGCGAAGTGCCACATGCTTCTACCAGACCAGAGAAAGAGCAGTCCAGCCTAGGAGTCCTACCCTTCTCAAATTCTGTCTTCGACAATCACCTCGAGTCTGTTCGCCTCGGAGTTGACCGCCTTCCCGTCGTTCAGAGCATCGCGTCACGGAAAGTCTTCAAGGAGGCCTCCCATTGGCACAATGCAAAGAAGCCGCTTGTGGCGAAGAGTGGCCATGTTGCAGTACCGTCAGGCAAGACCTCTCGGGAAGCACGAAGAGAGCAGTGGTTCATGGCCGAAATGCGTACTTACGCCGCAAGCTTGACCAACGCGGTTGGCAAGAGTCTGGAGCCAGAAACTATCGTCGTGGGTGCGCCTGTCAAACCCGGCACTGCTAATTCAGGTGAAGTAGATATGCGCTCGGGACAGACGCAGGACGGAGTTCCGGCATCAGAGAAGAAGGTGACTGACTCAAACAAAGGCGGTGGAGGTAAGGCGGCCGCTAAGAACAAAGCCAAACAAGAGAGGCTTGACAAGATCGTTGCTTCCCAGGCAAAGAAGGCAGACGATGCAGAAACCAAGACCTTCAAAGCTTGGCAAATGGTGTGCAAAGATTTCGACGCTGACGGTGATCCGTTGTCGCGATACCGTAAAGCTCAGGTGTATATGGGCAACCAATCTTCGACCTGGAAAGAGACTATGGGTGCAGAATGCGAGCTTTACATGGTGAACTGTCTTGTTCTGTGCTGGAAAGAAGCTTGCCACAAGCGGCTACAAGCTCAGTCACTCCATATTCCTGCACTTATCTGGAGTCATGTTCGATCCATATCACAGTCGTCGAACCTGTCAAAAGCCGTTGTTTCAGCCATCGTGTCGGTCAGTGAGAGCCTTCGATTGCCCGGTGTGACTCAAAGCCTTCAAAGTACGACCGAGAGAAGACTGGCGTTCTCATTCGAACCTTTGAACAAATCTTCCGAGTTATCGGTCAATCTGGCTCCCAAGCTTTTCCAGCTTCTACATTGCGGACCATATCTAGACCGCTCGTTTGACGCTCGACCTGACAACAGAGTCAGCTTTCAGCCAGACGACTGGCAGAGACGGGTGCTAGACAGCATTGATTCAAACAAGAGTGCCTTCGTTGTCGCCCCGACCAGTGCTGGTAAGACATTCATCTCGTTCTATGCCATGCGAAAGGTGCTCGAGGCTGACGACAACGGTGTAATGGTCTACGTGGCTCCCACGAAAGCTCTTGTCAACCAGATCGCGGCGGAAATTCAAGCACGCTACTCCAAGAAATTCAAATATGGAGGAAAGTCGGTCTGGGCAATCCATACCCGCGACTACCGTGTCAACAACGCCACTGGTTGCCAAGTCCTGGTTACTGTACCGCATATCCTTCAGATCATGCTGATGTCCCCTGCAAATGCTAGATGGTCATCGCGGGTCAAGTGTATCATATTCGATGAGATCCACAGTATCGGCGCTGCCGAAGATGGTGTCGTTTGGGAGCAACTGCTCTTAATGGCACCCTGTCCTGTCATTGGTTTATCAGCCACGGTCGGAAATCCAGACGAGTTCTCCCAATGGCTGGCGTGCACTCAGGAGTCTATGGGCCATGAGCTCGTTACCATTCAACACCCGCATCGATACTCAGATCTTCGCAAGTATTTCTATGTCCCACCCAGGAAATTCGTCTTCAACGGGTTGTCAGACGGCCGCGCTATTGGAAACCTCGATTTGGATAGTCTGCCAGGCTTCAATTACATTCACCCTGTTGCTGCTCTGGTTGACAAGTCTCGAGGTATTCCGGCCGATCTCGCTCTCGAGCCTCGTGATTGTCTTCTACTTTGGCAGGCGATGGGGAAAGTCTGTACAGAGGCTTACCCTGTGCCTCCGAGCCTCAGCCCAGAGCATGCTCTGCCGGCAGTTCCAAGGAAGGCTGATATCTTAGAGTGGGAACAGTCCTTGAAAGGACTGCTTCGAGAATGGATGAGTAATCCCTCCTCTCCCTTTGACAGACTGCTTCGAGAGCTTGAGCACACCTTTCGTGAGGATAAGAGAGAATCGCAATACATCACTTTGCCAAGCGATGCGGATCCGTCGGAAGATAAACTTTCCGAGGAGGATGACTACATAAGAGCAAGCCTCGCGTTGCTATGTCGGCTCCATGAACGGAACGCACTGCCTGCGATACTTTTCAACTACGATCGACACCTTTGTGAGGAGGCATGCAAAACTATCATCGATCAGCTACAGCATGCGGAAACTACGCAACAGAAGAGCGGACCGAAATGGCAAAGAAAGTTAGAGAGATGGGAAGAGTGGAAAGAGGCGAAAATGAAAGCTTCGACGCAAAGTGCGAAGGAGAAGAAGTCAAAGACCACGCAGAAGAAGCGTCAAGATGGTGACGACGACAAAATGTCAAAGGCCGACATGCTGCGGGAAGCAACATCTGCTGAGGTCGACAAATGGGAATCCTTCGATCCAACAGCACCTATCGATGGGTATCATTTCGCTGACCACACTAAAGTGCAAGCCTCCGAGCTCGAAGACTACGTCAAGCAGTTACGCTACCGTGAGATACCATCATATCTCATAGATGCTCTGGGTCGCGGCATCGGCGTACATCATGCGGGCATGAATCGCAAATACCGGCAGGTCGTTGAAATCCTCTTCCGAAAACGATTCTTGCGGGTTGTGATTGCAACCGGCACACTTGCGTTGGGTATCAATATGCCTTGTAAGACAGTCGTGTTTGCAGGTGATTCTGTGTACTTGACGGCACTCAACTATCGTCAATGTGCTGGCCGAAGTGGCCGCCGAGGCTTCGACTTGTTGGGAAACGTTGTCTTTCATGGCATCTCAAGGCAGAAAGTCTGTAGACTGATCAGTTCTCGGTTGCCCGACCTAACTGGTCACTTCCCTATCACGACTTCGCTGGTATTGCGGATGTTCACTTTGCTGCACGATTCTGGCAGTTCAAAGTTTGCAGTGGACGCTGTCAACTCATTGTTGTCCCAACCAAGACTCTACATGGGTGGCGATAGCTTCAAGCATCAGACCATGCACCACTTGCGGTTCAGTATCGAATACCTTCGTCGACAATATCTGCTTGGCGTTGACGGTGCTCCTCTCAATTTTGCTGGACTGGTCAGTCATCTGTACTACACGGAGAACTCTTCTTTCGCTTTCCATGCTCTACTCAAAGAAGGATATTTCACCGACTTGTGTGCTAGCATCGACGAAAACGAGAAGGACACTCTACAAACTCTGATGCTCGTCATGTCACACCTTTTCAACCGCGTTGTTTGTCGCCGAGCGGACGCTGAGTTCAGAGAAAAGACTGTGAAGCACTCCTCATCCATGGTTTTCTTGCCACCACTTCCTGCTAAGGCTGCATCGATCCTACAGGAGCATAATAAGCAGACTTTGCAAGTGTACGAGACCTATGTTAGGACGTTTGTCAACCAACACATCACCCATGACGATGATAGTCTTCCTCTGACGGACACAAAATTTGGTGGCAACGACAAAAGCGCTGCAAGCGATCTTCATACTCTTCCCGCAGCATCTGTTCGCTCATCTTTCGTCGCGCTCTCTGGCCTAGGAGATGATTTCAATTCAATCCATGACCTGTGCTCGACAACTCGCTCAGGTGTTTTCCTCGAGGAGGCCGTCATCCCGTATATGCAGATCTATCCGGTGGACATGGAAGTACCGCTCAATGCTTGGCTTCTTGACTTCCTCAAGCACGGTGATGTGATCACGCTGGAGAAAGACAATGGCATCCGAAGATCTGATATCTGGTTCTTCCTGAACGACTTCTCGCTTGTACTGGCAACAATCGTTGCTAGTCTTCTTAACTTCATGAAGCTCGGAGATGTTGACATGATGAATGTGAGAGGTGGTATGGATGTGCAAGAGGAGGCAAAGGATGATGAAGCTGTGCAGACAGAAGAGAGTACCGATGCTTCAACTACAGATGTTGGTAGCAGCAATACGGCGGACAAGACGGCCGGGGCTCCAGCGAAGAAGACGAAGCGGGTGGTCAAGGACTCTTGGGAGGATGAGGACTCTGAAGACGACGGGCAGCCTAGGTCGGGTCATCTAGCCGATGGTATTGATGGAGACATTGAGAGCATGACTGATGACCTTGATGACTGGGATATCGAGGAAGGAGGTCTACGAAATGTGTTGAAGGCATTCCAGAAGCTGCAAACAGAGTTCAACGAGAAGTTCAGAGCTATGTGGGCATGAGTAATTAGTCGAATGAAGTCAAAAAGCTCGTGGCAGCCGCATGTATCGCCGGCGTCGTGGGTAGCCAGTTTTCAAGGCGTCGGCACAAATCAATAGGCAGCTTTAAGCCACTTACCATACCACATCCGAATGCTAGATGAAAAAATTGGGGACTCCACTTCTGCATAGCTAGCAACTGCATTGGAAGAAGTCGCCTTCGAACGAAGAAGACATCAAAATAGTCGCATCACCGTGCAGCAGAGGGGATATCTTTTGGAGCAACAACGGGCACAACGACTTCGTCGAGAATGAAGTCCTGATCATGCATCACGTATACTTTGCAAACCTCAGAGGCAGATCTTTCGAACCGTGATTATATGGGTTCATGACAAGACTATGAGCCTGTGCCGGAGGCTGAACTATCGCTCGCATTGCCACTGTCGTCACCGCTATCCGGCTTTTTGACTGTCGCCTGCACAACGCGGCCAGCCTTGTTAAACACAATATCCACCATTGCACCCAGTGGCGCATAGGAATACGTCTTCTGAGTAAGTCCCCCTCCAAGACCCTGAGAGCCCCCCGTGTCTGTCATGTTCTGCGAGTAGCTTCCCACAATGCTACTGGTGCCACCAGAAATCTGCTGGACGATGTTGCCCAGATCGTCGACTAGGAAAGAGAGAGTGGTACCAGCTTGTGTGATGGAGCCTAGCAGACCGTCGACATCATCAGTCCGCTTGTCCAGCGCACTGGTTACATTGCCTAGAGCATCGGTCGCGTCGCTGGCGGCGCTAGTCGCGTTGCTGACAATGCTGAGGAGCATCGGGTTCAAGTCAAGTGATTCAAAGACCCTGTCGACGATGTCGACTAGGTGGCCAAGACGCACGATGAGCTCCAGTTGCGCGTCCACGTCGACGATCGTGAGGTTGACTTTCTGAATAGAGACTGCAACGCCGGCGTTCAGCGTCACTAGACCTGCCACTTGCGCGTTTAGATTGATGTCTGGCTTTAGTTAGCGTTCATTCAATCCTATGTAGACAACCATCGTGTTCCATACCAGCCTGTAGATCGTCTACGGTGAGCTCTATCCTTCCTACCGAGAGCTGGGGCACGTTCAGGAGCACATCTGGAGGTTGGGAGCTGCTACTGGCGCTCGCAGCCGCTGTGCTAGACGTCTGTGTTTGTGATGCCGACACAGAAGTCGGCGCAGCTGTGGATGTGGACGTTGAGGCACTGGAAATTGTCTGCGCGTTGGTCGATAGGGCGAGCGCGACAAAGATGAGTTTGGCCAGAAGTGTGCGCCAGAGGGCTGTCGACATCATGTTCTCGATCCTGCGTGGATATTGGTCTGCTGGTCAGGTGGGCAGTCTAACCCTCGATCTACGAAGGACGGTATTAAGACGATGGCTGTCCAGTTTCGCAATCGGTGGCTCACCACATGGGGGTGTACACTACTCGTACGAACTCTGAAGCATTTCTCCTGGATGCGTTATGGAGCTTATGTGGAGAGTAACTTCGGCAACTGATATAAAGTTCTTGACAGCGCGCTGACCTTGATGCAATACTAAAGCGTGCCTTGTTTTCGTCTTGCAGGCATTAGTTAGCTCGAACCATCTTGTTCGGCTTTACCAATGAAATACGATCTGTGCGGGTCGCTGATCGCGTACCTTGTTAACCCTTGAAGCATCCTCACAACTGTAGTGAAGCGACGCAGCGTCCCGGCATCTTGATCACTCCGCGGCTCTGCCCTGCCTCCAGCACTCAAACGACCTACCGCACCAGCAGCATACAACTGAGACCGTCTCTCACGGAGCACTGGCAATGCTCTCTCAGCTTCTGCGGGTGGGTGTATTCGCCTCGATCCTCGCAGCGACTGCCACCAATGCACAAGACGCTTCAACTTCCGGCTACGTGGGTTACAACCTCACCTTAGAAGGCGACCAAGATTCTGTTGTCTATTCGACTGAGAACACAAGACCCAATGCTAGTGTCGCCTACTCAGATCCCGATGTCTATCTCAATGCCTCTGTGCACGTCAACGAAATCGACATCAAGGTCGAAAACCTAACGGCCAAGATCAATCTGGATCTCCAGGTCCTCAGTCTCTTGCAATTCAACGCAGGCGTCGAAGTCTCCATTGACCAGGTACAACTACTCATTGAGAACGTCACCGCCAAAGTCTTGCTCGAAGCCCGCTTGAAAAACCTCGTTGCCATGGTCAACACGACGTTGAATTCGATAGACTTGAACTCGACCATCGCAGCTCTTGGTCAAACCGCCAGCGGAGTCATCGACGATACCGTTGGAGGCTTGACTGGCAGTGATTCGTCCAGTAGTAGTACCTCGAGCGACGCGCTTCGAAAGCGCACATTTGAGCTAGCGAACAACATCCTGTACTCTGTGAACGATTACAGTGGCAACAAGCATACGAATCGGGTGCTAGCACAGAACGGTGACCTTGTGGACGAGTCTCTCAACAATGATGGTGATCCGCAAGGACAGCGTGTCGTGGGGAACTATCAGGACGATATGGCCTTCACTGGCCATGAGCAAACCGTGGTTCGTGATGGTGAGGAGATCACGGTGTTGGAATACAAGTACTCGCCTTATGACGGCATCAGCGCAATCAGCGCGATCTATCTGAACTCGTCGGGGTCGGTGATTGGAACACAAGTTCTGAGCGAGAGCTTTGCTGGTGGAAGTAGCACGATAGGCGATCTGTAGCAACGTTTATACAATTTAGCATTGAATCTTTGGACAGGTTGGCATCAGTTAGTATGCGCCATGGCACTGTTACCCGGCTGCCAGGAAGGCAGCAGCTTGAGCGAGAGCATGACTCGTTGGAAGGCTCCCTGACTTACAACACATGAGGTGATTGCGAACTACTGGATGGGGGTTCTCGATGTATACTCTGGATTGTTCAAAGATCTGACCACGCACGTTTGAAGAAGGCGACAAAAACATGCTCTACCCGTCTATCACTTAGCCATGACTCGTTCCACGGCATTGCAAGGTGCTTGAAGGCATTACAAACAATCGGGGGACGCATGCAACCGAAGTACATTTTCAAGCGCCTTTGATGTCCCTCGTCGCGAGGAACGTACGAAGAACCATCTGGCCCGACTGCAGAGGTCCTGCAACAGCTTCTGTTTCTAGCGGTTTGAGCGTTACCACATCCAACACTTTGTCTTGTAGCATCGAGGATGTTCATTCAGACCTGGTGACCAACTGAAATGATCACTTTCAGCACACCGTCTTTCTGTTTCAGTCACAGCAGCAATCTTCATTGTCAGCTGCTACTCGTCACGAAAGTCATGTTGTGACGGGCTACAAGGAGAGTACTGTGATTGGTTGGTCCGTGCATAGTGGTTGCAGTATAAACGCGCTAGAACGCATAGAACTCTTCACACGCGTCAAGCTCCCAGTCGTTCCCAAGAGAACTCCTTTCAGTCATGAGCTTCTTCTCAAATCTGCACGACAAGCAGATGGAATCCTTTCCAACGCTTTGCTGTGAGGGGTTCAGCCAGAAAACTGTTACCAGCCTTGAAATACTTCGTACACCATCATGACAACACTGGTAAGCTCACCGTCGTGTGAGGACACGACAAAATTTGACCGGTCGACATCGATTGGCGCAAGCTACGAGCTTCGAGAGCCGCAAAGGACGGTCAGAATGATTCAGAGACCATGCTGAGCTCTGCGCACAGAGCACATCGAGATCGGGCGAGATTGCGGTATCGAGAGTTGGATCGAACATGGATCACAAGCCATCGGACATTTCCTTCGACGCTAACGCCGTCTTAGACGCGTTTCGAAGCCCAGGACGGCCGCTAGATGCAAGCAGGCACCACAGACTGACTTCCCGCGGTCCACTCCCCGTGCTCGTCCATGCGCTCTCATGCAAGCTCTTTACGTTTCGTCTACCCTTTCCACATCCTCATCGTCATCCTTTCCTGCTATCGCCTGATATAGTAGTAAACACCACATCATTGTATCGAGCAACAACATACGCAGCTACAGCTTCAAACTACTAAACAACACTTCACAGCTTCTTGGTCACGAAGACAAACCGAATATCGCAACCCGGCGCATACATTTCTCTCAGACTGTCATCTTGGCCCAACGCAGACAAAACGATCGCAACCTACCGTCATGCTGTTGCCGGCGCTATCATGCGACGCCATGATGGTGCATCCTAAGCCACAGAGGCCTTCGCGCCCGAGTTTGCCCTCCTTCGACAGATACGATTCCAGTTATAGATCTCAATCGCCAGTTGTTGGATTGATCGCGAGCTGTAGAGCACTGCAAAGCATGCTCGGGGAACGCTTCTTATCCCCATCGCCATTCATCGAAGCTACCGTTCGCGCCAGGCCTTTGGGCAGCCCCTTCGGTGCACCAACACCACCACCTTTCTGCGCTCCTGCTCCTAGGGGTGCAAGCAAGAGGAGAAGAGATGAATTGGAGGACGATGAAGATGTGACGCCCATCGACGAAGCATCGCCTCGAACTCCTGATGATATGTACACAACACCCAAGAGACGCAGGGTGGTGCCCTTCGATCTACCGTCAGGCCTTAGGGCGTCAGATTTCGAGGCCTTGACAGCGACTGGTCTATCTCAGGCAGAGACTATAAGGCGAGCGAAGAGTACTCAAAATATCAATATGCCGACGATTGAGGAGGCACGATCAACGCCGTCGCATGGCTTACAGCTCAGTCAAAATAATTGGACGGAGACGGATGATCGCCTGCTGGTCGAAACCGTGCTTTCAAAGCTCAAGTTATCATCTCGAGAATGGAATGACTGTGCTCTGAGATTAGGGAAAGATAAGGATAGCCTAGGGCGTCGCTGGCGGTCTTTGCTTCGTGAAGGAAATGTTGGTTTGCGCCGTGGCTCTGGACGGATGGAGCGGGTCAACCTCGATATTAAGAGTTGGTGATGAACAACCTGGGGGCCTGTACTAGTACTACCCCAGTGTCTCTGCGATGCCTGCCGTAATTATTGTGATACCTAGCACGCCTTAGAGATGATGAATGATGACTTATGATCAACCTTAACAATCGGAGATATTCTGACCTTCCATGTGTGGCGACGTCGAAGAAGTCCACCACGACTATGCTCCAACTATAGTTTGGCCGCAATTCATGCTGGCGCTTTTTGCGCTCAGACCAATGAAACGCATGGTGTCGCCAATCAAAACGTATGGAGCTGGTGGAAGATGGGCCATGCTCCACAGACGTGGTTAGAGCTGACCACACTGGCGGTTGCAGCTGCCTTGCGGCTCGCCTCCGCTGTCTCGCCGCGCTTTCCCCTGAAAGAAAATAGTCTAGGCTGGCTCGACCTCCTCGGGTTTCGCTTAGTACGTAGCGGACGTTTCACGTACGTATGTTGCTGCCATGGAAAATAACTTAGACAACCATCAATCTTTTCTTCTCAGATGCATGGCTGGACCTGATGCGTCATCAACTGCAGCATCAGACATTGCTACGTGCTCCCGAATCGTGCGATGGACTTCCGCGGCTTCCAAGAATACAAGCCGGGCGCTTCCCGTTACAATGGTCGAATCTCCGAGGACGAATGGAACAAGCACAAACCAAAGCTTCGCGAGTTGCACGAGGCCAAATTGACCCGACAGCAGATATTGGAAATCATATCGAAGGACTTCGAAGACACTGTACCGACGTATGGACAATTGTGCACGAAATTCGATAAGTGGGGCTTTCACGTTTACCGCCAGAATGAGAGGAAAGACACCACGCCTGGGGCCAAGAAAGGTCAACGTAAGAACATCAAGAATCAGCAGCCTGAGCCAGAGCTTCAGCAGGCATTCTCGCCGGAAAGTAGCAACGGCAGTACTATCGTGCCAGACGTGGGTGTCCTTCACATCAGCGACAAGTCATCACCGATGACCTTCGGTACCCCTCAAACCCAATATCTTGAGCCTTCAACATGGCCAACCTCAACACCCCGGGCGATCCATTCTCGTAATGTCAGTGCTGAGCATGCGTCTACTCCTGCACGTGGGCCGGTCTGTGACCCACGCTCGAATTACCAGAACACAGAATACGGCCATCAAGAAGCCTCGGATAGTGGTCAGGCTCAAGAATGGGTCTCGTCAACATCGCTCTCGACGGCGACAGCCTCCCATGGCAACAGATCATCCATGACGGATACAGCATCAAGCAGAACTTCAGTGCATCATACAATCTCTGACCATCTGAACGACATCGAGCCGGAAGATCCTGCTATGATAGCCGCACGAACTCGCAAAGCAGACGACGCGCTGGACGCCGTACAATGCTATTTGAGGTCTGTTGGCCACAAGCAGAGTCACGGAGAACATGTTCTTGCTATGACTAGCCTTGCTGCATATCTATTCGCCACGCGCTCGTATGCACCTTCTTTCCGGATATACCACAAGATATACGACATCATGTCGCAAGATATGGAATGCGACGATGTGTCAAGGATTGGCGCCTTGATGAAATGCTACCAATCTGCAGTTGAGCCGGATGATCTCGACTTTATGCAACGAGAACTACATCAGGCGATGCGCTGGAACTTCAGCGAGTCGTCGCTTCCAGCGACCGTTGCAAACATGCTACAGACTGTTGAAGCTCAGATCAGCGAGGGCTTCAATCTCGCGCAAGGATCTGTGCTTTCAACCACTTCTATTACGAGAAACTTGAACCAATTGATGAATAAGGGTTCGAACTCGACCTATCCAGGCACAAAACGACTCTATTGGAGGCTACGGCTTCTCACGCACTCGCCCTTTCACTCAGGGTGTAAGCGCCTGCTACGATTGATGTCTGAGCTTCTCTCGTGGGCGTGGGCAGCAATGACAATCCTAAAGTTCCCCGACCCGGCATTGAAAGACTCTGGCTGCTTGTGCAAAGACGGACTCTACTTCGACTTCGTGCGCATGGTCACCACAGTGGTGATGGAAGCTGCTATGGGCTTCGAAATAGCACAGCTTATCAAGCTCAACAGCATTAAAGCACAAACAAAGTGCGAATGTGTAATGTGTGCGGACCTTGAAACAACCTTCGACATATGTTCTATTGAGACATTCACAGCTATCGCTCTGCTTACAGTCGACCGCTGCAGACTAGACTGGACATCGTGTCATCCTGGTGGACGGCATCAAGAGTTAACACCAAACACCATTCTAAGGGAACAGCTGCTACCAACAGTCGAGTCGCTCCTCAACCAGGTAGCAGCAGATATCCAAGCAGCAGCAACGATACACACCTCCGATCTGTACGATGATTTTCTCAGTTGTGTCTGGTCCACGTTCGAAACCCACGACCTTCCTCTCAAGAATGCTCGCTTCGATGCTTCAACAGAGAAGGTCGAAGACATCATGACAACACTGATCACCGAAGAGCTCAACAAATCACATCCTGCACGAAATAGTACACTTGACGATGGTAAGATGCCCATCTTCACCTACGGAGAAAACAACGACGACGAACTCGCGAATAAGATCACAGCCAAACGTACCCGATCAAATGCGTCTGCTCTCACAAAGTCATCGTCGAATGCGTCCGAACGATCGATGATCAGGATAAGGAAGAAACTCAAATACAGGACGAGCGCGGACTACCTCAATTCCATGTCTTCATACTCCTCGCTTTCATCCAGGAATAGCATGAACAGGTTCAGCTATGTCACAGGCCTCCCAGAACTCGAGACCACATTGGAAGACGATGAGTTCGACCCACGAGATCTCCCGCCTGATCTTACGCCGGATGAATTTCGCTCGATGCAGCGGCACGATTCCTGGTCACGACGAAGTGGAAATGGTCATTTTTCTTGGGTCCCTAGTCGACCGGGAAGTACGATGAGTAGGGGTATAAGCTGGCGGGAATCGAATGTACCGTCTTCACGACCTGGCAGTACGACACAGAACGGCTCATTCAACAGAAGATACAGTCAGAAGGAAGTCGTACCAAACCAACAGGTCATACAGAACCAGAAGGGGAGCGTGAACCAGGCTACGAACAGATCCCAATCGCAAACACAGCCGTCTGCAGCACAGCACGCGGCCCAAGCACCACCAACAGGCTTGTACACAATTCGATCAAACCAAGCGCAGCCGCAGCCACCGATTCAGAACGGCTCGTTCCAGCAAAGGGATCCACAGCAACAGATTCAAAGCCAGCCATATGCGAAGGCAGCAGCAAGGTCGCAGCCACAGATAGGACCACCAATACAGACGGGTATGCAGGTACCTGTGAGGCGAGATTCGACGAAGACGACGAGCTCGAAAGACTCGCAGAAGGGGAGGTGGAGAAATGAGCAGAAGAGGGTAGAGGGGATATTGAAGCAGGACGCAGTGATGGGAATGAGATAAAACAGCGAGCACTGAACGACTTGGGCATAAGCATTTGGCACTTAGAGCAAGAGCGAGCGCGGAGTAAATTGAAGGACCGTTTTTCCATGTTTGGCATATTACGAGTCTCGATGATCTCGTCTCGCATTTTAGGGGGCGACGGCAGCTCAGGCACAGCCATTTCTCCCGCAGTGTTGATACTAAACGTCCTCTCTACTACGCGTTGGTCGCCATCAATCAATTGATAGCGTTCTCCTTCTGTTAAGGTTCGGGAAGAGAACCACTTCACAAAATCATTCAAGAAAATCAACACACGCGAGCGCGGCAGACGGAACCATCGCTCGTCCCGACGAAAACTGCAGACAGACTGACGCGGCAGCTTGTTTTCACGCGTTGAACGAACAGCGAACACGGTAACGAGCAGGACACCTAGGCAGGTACCGACCAACCAACATCCTCCCGTTCTTCTCTGCGGCAATCGAATATGAAAGGCATCGCAGAGAACAGGAGCAGGTCGGATGAGTATGTACTTAAGAGAGGGTCTCCTCTGGCTGCTCGAGCAAGCAGCATGCGAGACGTCGGCGACGCTCCTCAGAAAGAAGAGAAAAGATCCCGATCCAGCGTCTACGAGACTGGAGGACACGACACCACACCGGGAACGAAGGAAGCGTCGAAGCGATCGTAGTCCGGCACCACCACCACAAACGCACCGTTAACCCCGTGCATGCACGATCCCGCGCCTTCAAAGGCCTCGTTGCTCTCCCCCCTATTCTAACCCTATCTGTCCATTCATCCTACCCCACACAGACCGCGTTCTCCTACAGTCCCCCCCTTCGCTCCCCATGGACACCACCATCAGCGACTCGCTCCTCCTGCTCTGCGCGCTCACGGCCGCAGTCGTGCTCGTCTTGTGCATCTGTGCGGCGCTGCCGATCCTGCGGCTCGAGCATGATGTGCGCGCGTTCAGGGATCGGCCGAGGCCGCGGCGGGGTCGGGGCCGGCCTTATGCGTGGAGGGTTGTGGATCGGGGGCGGCGGCGGCGGTGAGTAGGTGAATGAGTGCATTGCGCCGGGTTAGGACTGGACGGTTTGCGGGGGGAGGATGACGGTGGGGGATTATTGAGCGGAACTTGGGAAAGAACACGCATCGGACACTATGGTGGATCGCGGATTTACAGCGAATGGATCGGGATTTGGCGGCGATGGACGGATGGATGAGTGAAGGGCTTGACAGACGTTGCCTGATTGAACCATTGTTGCGATGGCCGGGTGAGAGATAAGACAGGTGATTCAGCGTTAGCGTAGCCCTCAAGCCCTCGACGCGAAGGTAGCAGAGGGTGACAAAAGCTTTTACGCTAGCATAGCAAGGAGCACACCGAGAGCAATATTAACATTAGAACCAAACAAGCCACGAGTGTTGGTTGGCTTCATGATATTATTCTTGCACGTTTCAGTGGAACTTTAATACGTCTTGCTCCAGACTCTGCCTCTTGGTCTGGAACATCAATGCTTCAGACAGCCGCTCATTGTGACACCTTTCGTGAGAGGGCAACAGGTTTCTGTCTACAAACATTCAATCTCTGGACGACCTCATTCTCGCTACTCCCCCACTATTCTTGCTTCTTCTGCTGTCGTTGCTGTGCACGATCTCGCCAATTAAGGCATTGGCTTGTTGCCCAGAAGCCGATTGCCGCGACTATGAGGACCACAAAGAAATAGGATTTGAGTAGGTCCAGTTCTATCGTGTGATTCATGGCGTGAAGGATACTGCTCCTTGCGGTTAGACCGAATGGTAATTCATCGTGGTGAGTCGGGCTGACCTGGATATGGAGGAGTTTTGTGAATTTCTCTGGTTCGAATTCTTGGTTACTTGGGTATCTCGTCTCTGTCGAAGAAGTGTTGAAAGATGCAGATTGACAGCATGAATAGCATGACTGATATATGCTCAAGAGGCAGGCCGCAGAGAATGTTTGCTAGGTCTGGATTGCTCTCGCGCTTGCTGGATGGGGGACCTTGTTGGCATCTTGGTTGTGGCGACAGTTTCTGCTCAGTGGAGTGAATGCATTTCTTTTGTACCAGTCGACATGCTGCATGGCGTATGCGATCATGATTGTCGACAAAGAGTCAAGCGTGGACAAGCATGCATGTGTCGTGCTAACTATATCCGTGTCCCGAGTTTGTCATCAAGTCATTCAATCGTAGCGTCGTTAAAGGAAGAAGATCAAGCCTTCTTGCCCTTGGACTGCCTCTTCTTTCGAGCAATCTCTGACTGGAAGACCATGCGGTTTCTTGGTTTCCGCTTGGAGATCTTGTTGAGGCGGTCGGCGGACTTTGCGCGCTTCTGCTTCTTCAAGCTTGGAGCTAGGCCAGTCCATTGCATGGCTTCAACTGTGGACGGGTTAGACACGGTTTGTGGTTGAGCAGGCACTTGCTTACCTTGGTCCTCGTCGACGGCAGGAACATGAGCGTCAGCGTCTTTCTTGTCCTCGTCAACGTCCTCATCCATCTTCTTCTCCTGGTCTGGCTTGGGTGCGTTTGCTAGTTCTTGCAATTTGGTCGACAGACGTTCTGTTCGAGCATCGTAGGCAGGTCCAAAGACTTTGGTGCGCAGAGTGGCATTGTTGCGCTTTCGCGTAGATGCACGAGCACTTTTGGCCATGATCAATTTGTACCGTTAACGTTGGATTGTAACTGTGGAAGCAGGGTTGAGTGTGGTTGCGGTAAAGGCAGGAGCGGTGGTGGTCGTGGTCGTGGTGGAGGCAGGTGCAGAAAAAAAAAGTGCTGCATGCAGATCTGGGATCTGAGATCTAGAGGCAGTCGCGACTTGCCGGTCGGGACCGCAGATGGCGCAGACGGCGCAGACGGCGCAGTGCATGAAAGAACGACGCTCGCCATCCAACGTCAATCGCGCCGCTGACTACTGCCACAACGCTTTCTTGCATCCACTTCTGTAGCCATAATGGACGACTGGTGCTGTCGCTTGCCCTCGTTAACTGGGCCTTCTTACTCTCGATAGCATCGTCGCATCTGCCTAGCTGAACCGTCGTCGGCCGCTCCTCCCAATGGCCTCGACGAATGGCGCACACACAGTCCAAGGTGACCTGGTACGAGGCGTCCTCGCCGAGGTCAACACGCTCACCGTCGATCGACTGAAGAGGGTTCTCAAGGCCGAGAACCTGACCGTGTCGGGCTTGAAGAACGAGCTGCAGATCAGGCTCAGGGCTCGTACGTCCTCGAATGACTCTCACTTCACCACCCCAACTAACCAACGGCTGCAGACGTCCACGACTGCGAGCGAAACAACGACCAGAATGGCCTGAAGAGGATCAAAGATGCCATCAGAGGCTATCCTGCATCGCAAGCCTCGGCTGCCTACAACCCCAATCCATACCCGTCACCATATTCCAATCACACTCCAGCCAGCTCAGCCTCACCACAGAACTACTACACATCTCCCACTCCTAGGTTACCTCCACCTCCTGGTGTCATGCCCCACCTCGCCTACAATTCAAGTACGCTGCTTCAATCAATCTTCAACAGTAGCAGCTCAGCTGACAACATGGCAGGTCGAGTCACCTTCAAGAGTTCTCCCTTTTACACCATCCAGAAGCAGCTGAGCAACGTCGTCGAATTGAAGCCCAGGGAACAGACCCGCGACACTGCAAGGTTAACCATCAACCTCGACGACGCTCTTGCAACAAAGTTCCAGAGCGATTCCTCGTGCAGGGCAATGGTCTTTTGCGCCGCCGATGCCTTCGACTCGGCTTGGAAGCCGGTCGACATAGCATTTCCACATCACGCCGAGCTACGCTGCAACCAGGATGAGGTCAAGGTCAATCTTAAGGGGTTGAAGAATAAACCTGGTTCTACCCGCCCTGTCGATATCACCCCATTCCTGCGGAAAAAGGCCGGCTTTCCAAATAACGTCGAGCTGGTATACGCTCTCACCAACAAGGTACGTCCCATCTCCATGCTCTGAAATTCCCCACCTGTGTGTTTCAGATCTCACCAATGCCTTCTGCATGCTTACAGGGTGCCAATCAACAGAAGTATCTTCTTCTCGTCAACATGGTCCAGAAGAAATCCATCGATTCCTTGGTCGAAGAGCTCAAGCGAGGCAAATACCTGAGCAAGGCGAGAGTCGTTCAAGAAAGTAAGCCGACTCAGGCTTTCTGGCCTGCCGCCCCACTGACCTGTCCCAGTGATGAGCCGAGCCAATGATGACGACATTGTCGTAGAATCGAGCAACATGTCCCTGCGAGATCCAGTGCAGATGACGAGAATAGACACGCCATGTCGCTCCATAGGCTGCAAGCACAACGAATGCTTCGATGCCGCAGTCTTTCTTGCCCTTCAAGAACAAGCCCCAACCTGGACCTGTCCCATATGTAACAAACCAGCCCAGTGGGAAAACTTGGTATACGACCAATTTGTCCAGGAAATCCTACAAAACACCAAGCGCGACATCGAGCAGGTTACTGTTGAGCCCGACGGCCGCTGGCACTTGATCAAAACCGACGACGACAATCCCCAGCCAGAGTCAAAGAATCCATTCTCGCATCATCAGCACGATAGCGACGATGATAACGACGATGACGATGACGATCTTGTGGAGATAACAGATATCGATGCGCCAAAGACAACAACAAGCATACGTACACGACCCTCCGCCGATGCAATACGCACGCCTTCTCTGAACGGACGCGATTCTTTCCCGCCTCCGCCGGCGCCCTCCTCAATATCTCGCGCACAATCGGTACAACACCCACCGGCTCCGAACTCGCAATCCAGGAAACGACCGAGAGAAGAAGTTATCGACTTGACTCTGTCAGACGACGATGACGAACCACCAGTCAGTCGCGTCAAACGCCCTTCTCTTTCCTCGCAAATCTCTGACTCGAACAGGTCAGGCGTTCCCGGGCCGTATAGGTTCAACTTACCGCCTCCTATACCGAGCAGGACCAGCACCAGCAGTCCGGCCAATCGGTACAGCCCGGGCAATTTTTATGATTATGATGTGTTTAATACGAGGCTTTGAAGGCTTGGAGCTGGCTGAAACAAGGCTTTGATTGATATAGTAGATACCCCGGTTTCAGATGCGATGGCGTTATGGGCGAACCGGGATAGGGTACAGCAGGAAGCGCGCAGGCGCAACCAAGGGACATGATCATGGGTCGATTGTCGACGCATTGCATACGAGGGGGATCTACTTGGTTGGCAAGAACCAATTGTATGACTGTGTGGGATGAGGCACCTGCTGTACGTAGCGGCGATACAGCTAGTACTTGACCTAACAAAACCAAGATGCTCATTTCCCGTGGATTGTAGACTCCTCGGTCAAGAGTGCATGACTAGCTGGCTACTTACCTCCTGACCAATATACCGACCACACACCACCGTTTCGCGGCATGTTTGTCTTCTCCTGCTCGTGAAGGTTGCCAGGGGCGCACGTTGCGGTCGACGTCGATTTCGAAGAGCTCGGCTGCGTGGAGCGGAGCGTGGGTGGAGAGGGTTTTGAGTTCTTCGTCTTCGTCTTCGTCCGAAGGGGAGTCGAGGTCGGCGGTTTGGGTTCGGTCTGGTGCGCCGGGAGTGAGACTGAGCGTGGAGGAGCCGGTTGCGATCTTGAAGAAGCGGGCGAGGGTGGAGCGGCCGGTGTGGAAGCCTGCGATGACGAGGGCGCAGGGCATGGAGGTTGCGTTTGCTTGCGCTTGGTCCTGTTGGGCTTGGGCCGCTAGGTAGCCGTCGATTGTCTTGACCAGGTTGGCGTGTTGGCTTGGCATCCAGAGACAATCGGCTAGTATGATTTTGTCGAAGCTGTGTTTGGCGGGCTGGGGCGACGATGGTTTGCCGTATGTTGTTGGAGAGGTGAAGAGCGGGTCGCCCCATGTTAGGCCGTGGATCGAGATTGTCGTGTTTGTCCTGGGCTCGCGCTCGGGCTCGGGCTCGGGGGCGGGACCGGCTGCCAAGAGGTTGATCTTGAGGTTGTGGTGGACGTTGTGGGCTATTGTGTCGGCGACTAGTGCTGGCGAGGACGGGTGGTCTGTGATTGTCGCGCTGTGGGCGGCTGAGAGGCTAGATATCAGAGATGGGAGGGCGGTGCCTGGGAGGGGGTTCATTAGCCAGTGGCACGGGAGATGTGGAGTGTCTGGTGTTGATGTGGTGGGCAGAATGGACGTACGACATAGTGGTGGTGCTCCTTCTGCAGCAGAGCACGGCCCGGGGTGACCTTGGGGTGCTGGAAGTGACTTGTGTGGTGGTGTGACAGGGTGACAGGGTGTTGTGGTGATTCCGGGCTCTTCACGTACCAGCACCAAGTTCGAGCACATTCTTGCTTCTCACATCCCAGTACTTTTTGTTCCACTGCACTTTGCTGGCATCAAGCTCTTCCTGCTCGTCGGTGCTGGCTGACTCGATTGCGTCTGCAGCGACGACGGCGGCATTCCAAAGGTAGTGCGCAAACAGCTTCCGGCCTTCTTCGACATCGGGGTGCCGTGGGATCTCGAGGTTGATGTCGCCATGTCGCGGAGAATTATATACGACAGACTGGCCAGGGGTGCCGTGCGAGTTCTGCGTGTCGTCGGTGAAGAGCGATGCCAGGGAGGAAGAGAAGATGTCTTCTTGTTCAGGGTTTGGCGGTGGGCGGACCCACACCCGCGATAGAAGCATGGTGCGCCGCCGCTGGGCTAGGTTGGATGGGATGTCCCGCTGGGCAGGAACAGAGCTGATAGGCGCGGAGAGCACGATGGTGCATGTGTGCTTTCGAGGGAGGGTGAGTTTCGCAGGAGCATGCGGGGTCATGCCGCGGTTGGCGATAGATAAGATAAGCACTCTTTTTCTTCTCGATTCGATCCACGACAACTTGGTTGATCTTCTCATGACTGTCTCTCAAGGTGTCATCTTGACGAGAAGCTTCGGCTACTAATTCCGACGACATGGCAGATGCACCATCCCAAGCTGAGGTCAAGCATCTAAGACCCAGTGAGCTAGGCACGAAAGAGTAGTGAGTGGGTATGCGAGGCATCTTGCTGCGGTTGCGCATGGCTGACGCTGGGCAGTTGGGACCAGAGCTATCAGAACGATCTCGAGAATGGCTTCGGTCAGGAAGAAGGGGCTGAACTGACCCAGCTCGAATCATGGTTCGATGAGGTCGATGCCCCGCAAAAGGTTCTAGAGTACCTCACCGATGAGGACTTTCCGCTGTCACCGAACAACCCAGAGAGAACCAACACCGAGCCAACAGTCCTTGATCTAGGTTGTGGCAATGGCAGCAGTCTGTTCGAGCTCAAGCTTGAAGGCGAGTATCAGGGCCCCATGGTAGGCGTCGACTACTCTCAGCAAAGTGTCAATCTAGCAAAGACGTTGTGGAGCAAGCACCTGGAGCAGCAGGACGAAGCGGAAAGACCAGAGGGCAGCATCTCGTTTGAGCAGTTCGATCTGCTCAAGGACAAGCCCGGGGAGCAATCTTGGTGGCCTGAAGGAGGGTTTGACTTGGTGTTGGACAAGGGCACTTTTGACGCAATCTCGCTTTCTGCCGAGACCACCGAGCATCATGGCAAAGAAGTGCGCATTGTTGAGGCATATCCAGGCAAGGTGGTTCAGATGATCAAGCCTGGAGGCTACTTCCTCATCACGAGTTGCAATTGGACGGAGCAGGAAGTCGTGAGATGGTTTACTGAGACCCCCGAGGTGCAAGATGTCTTGAAGGAGTCCGGTCGCGTCAAGTACCCTGTCTACGAATTTGGTGGTCGTAAGGGACAAGGCGTTGCGAGCGTGTGCTTCCAGAGAGCTCTAGTGAGTTAGTGCTTAGAACAACACCTGCATCAGTGTTGTGCCGGATTTCTGGCAGTCGAGACGACGAGCGTAAAAACAGCTTCGTCAGCCAATCAGAGTGACTGTGATTAGGATTGCGGTGCGACTGAGATTTTGTTTCCGGCCGATCTTTTCGGCTCCACCAAAGAGCAAAGAGCTGGACTTCGCATCTTCCATGACGACGAGCCTGTGAAGTTACCGAGAGTGGCAAGTTTGCATCCCAGCGCTGTGGTCGCGGTTGTTGCACGATCAGGCGGCATGCAAGGGGCAGTGGTTGTGTAAGTGGCATGGCAGACGACGTTGCTAGACCCAAGACTGGCCAGCTGCAAAGACGGAGTCAGAGTCGGCAGTGTGTAGAGGCTGAATTCCGCGCTCGCCAAAAGTTCGAGGCTCAAAAAGAGTGCGGCAGGCATGCTCCCATTGGTGGCCGCACGCCCGCCGCACGCTTAGAAAGATGCTTGATGTCCATGTACAAGTAGCACCTATACCCGTAGCTGTGAACGGTGCCATTGCTTGCTCTCGCTTTCATTCTCCCTCCCACTTTCTGCTCACACCTGCCGCGTCCCTTATCCTGCTGTTGTCTGCACGCAAGTAGCATCGGTTCCTCGCAACGATGGAGGCCCTGCTACGACAGTCCAAGGGCGTTTGTCCCTTCCTCAAAAAAGCCACTCCCGGCGCCCTGCGCACCCTCAGCACTACCTCCTACCAAAGCCCTGGAGGCGGCACTATCTCCAAGCTGCAGCACTATGCCCGACGATGCCCTGTCATGAACAAGGGCCTTGCTGTGCAGAGCGCCAAGATCAATGCTCGAAGCTACAGCAAAGCCGCCACCAGCACTGGCATCGTCAAGTCCCTCCTCGAGAAGAAACTGCACACCACTGCCGAGAAGAAGGCCAGTGTTGACACCCAGATGTACCGCGCCGAGCAGCAACCCGTACCCCCCGTCAAGGCGAAGCAGTTCGTCAAGGACCCCGAAGTCGCTCGTGCTGGTCCCAAACCTGCAGTCCCCGAGCCTCCCAAGTTCGACTACGAGAAGTTCTACACCGACGAGTTGGACAAGAAGCACCAGGACAAGTCTTACCGTTACTTTAACAACATCAACCGTATGGCCAAACAGTTCCCTCGAGCACACATGGCCACCCCTGAGGAGCAGGTCACCGTCTGGTGCTCCAACGACTACCTCGGCATGGGCCGAAACCAGCATGTCTTGAAGACCATGCATGAGACCCTGGATATGTACGGTGCTGGTGCTGGCGGTACAAGAAACATCTCGGGGCACAACCAGCATGCCGTCGCTCTCGAAAAGAGCCTGGCTGACTTGCACGGCAAAGAGGCTGCTCTGGTCTTCTCCTCCTGCTATGTCGCCAACGATGCCACCCTCGCTACCCTGGGAAGCAAACTCCCCAACTGCGTCATCCTGAGCGACAGCTTGAACCATGCTTCCATGATCCAGGGCATTCGCCATTCAGGTGCGAAGAAGATGGTATACAAGCACAACGATCTAGAGGATCTCGAGAACAAGCTCAAATCCCTCGATCCCGCACAGCCAAAAATCATTGCTTTCGAAAGCGTCTACAGCATGTGTGGCTCCGTCGCCCCCATTGAAGCTGTCTGCGATTTAGCCGACAAGTACGGTGCAATCACCTTCTTGGATGAAGTCCATGCTGTCGGCATGTACGGCCCAAGAGGAGCCGGTGTTGCTGAACATCTCGACTATGATGTCTGGGCCGATGCCAACCGTAATGCTGAGTCTCAAAAAGGTACCGTCATGGACAGAATCGACATCATCACAGGAACTCTCGGGAAAGCCTACGGATGTGTTGGAGGCTACATTGCCGGCTCGGCCATGTTTGTAGATGCTATTCGATCTCTCGCTCCTGGTTTCATCTTCACCACCAGTTTGCCACCAGCCACCATGGCCGGTGCTCGCACGGCCATCGAGTATCAAGCGCGCTACCAAGGTGACAGAAGAATGCAGCAGGTACACACTCGCGAGCTGAAGGACGACCTGACCAGCCGTGGTATTCCTGTTATCCCGAACCCTTCTCACATCGTACCCCTCCTGGTCGGAGATGCCGAACTCGCCAAGGCAGCTTCGGACATGCTCTTGTCCGACTACCAAATCTACGTGCAGTCGATCAACTACCCTACGGTGCCTCGCGGCGAAGAACGTCTCAGAATTACCCCAACTCCCGGTCACCACGGCGAGCTGAGAGCTGACCTGGTCCAAGCGCTGGAAGGCGTGTGGAACCGCCTCAACCTCAAACGCATTTCAGACTGGAAGGCTCAAGGTGGCTTTGTTGGTGTCGGCGTCGAAAACGCTGACCTTGTTGAGCCACTTTGGACCGATGCCCAGCTTGAGCATGCCGCTGAGTTGCCCAAGGCTGCTGTTGATGATGTGCAAGATGCGAGGATCATGCCTGTCGCGGCAGCAGCAGCATGATCGAGCTTGTTTGAACCATTCTAGAACTTGAGCAGCTTCAGTGCATGCACTCTGGACACGATATGTATGGTAGATATTCGGCTCTGCATAGCGTGCTTCACCGACCATCTTTTTGAGATGATGAATACATATGCCGGATCATGGCATTTCTCACGTTCCCCAACCGCTCTTCCATCACTTTATCCATGTCTTATACCTGTTTTATATCAGAGATTACTAACCCTTCTCGTTCGTCACGTACCGGCATGAATGAGTACTGACCGTGCGGCAGAAGGCAAGGTAATGGTGGATGGCAAAAAGACGCCATATGCTGGTCCCTATGTCATAACGTTAGCAAACGCCTTGTTGATGCATGGCTCATGGCCGGCTACACATGGCTTGGATCCAACAAGACCTACGAGTCCCGGCTAGGTCACCCACGGATGTCACCAAGCAAAGTCCTTCGCAACAGGGGACATGTCCTAAGATACCATCTTACATCAACCATGAACAATAGAACTTATCCCCAGCAGCATATCTTCAGGAAGACTGCAACCAAGAACCCACAAGACTGCGAAGCTTTGTTTCAACACTTCTCTGAGATTCCGCAGCTCGAAACTGCTTCAACTGTCAAGGGGCGCCATAACAGATTCAACCATGTCGCTCCTCATCACCACGGCCTCGTCAAGCCCGAGCGAGAGTCTGGAAGAACCATTTTCTACCATCACTACGACTTCGACAACGACGGAAACCGTGACGAGCTGGACGAGGAACCACAGTGTTCCCGTGCCAAAGATGCTGACCACCATAACACGGCTCCTACCAGATCCCTATGAAGCCACCTTCTCTGAAGAATGGATGACTGCTACAGGTGCTAGACTTGCAGAGCTGAACGCGCAAAGAATACGGTCAGTGTCCGCAAACAGCACCGTCGCACCAACGATACCCACGGTCTCCATGAGCATAACGACTAGCTCTGACGAAGTGATGACTCCAAGCACAACAACAGCGCCAAGTCTCGATACCACCTCTGAAGATACGGCAACCGCTGGAGTGCAGAGTCCAACGACATTCTCATCGCCTGCTGCAGATAATCCACCTGCCTCAGCTATGTATACAAGTGCTGGAGTTGCCAGTACATTGTCAGCCGAAGCCACCGTCGGTGCAGCAGTATCAACAGATGCACCTTGTGAAGATGCCCCAACCACAGTCTACATTACAGTCGACGCGTCAAGCAATACATCCTTTTCCAACACCACGCCTCAAGCCTCAGCCTCGGAAATAGCCACGAAGAGCGCAGTCGTCAGTACTGACTCCGTCACGGCACTCGCGAGTCTAGACACTGTCTTGACGACCACCACATCGCCTATAACCACCATCGTCGTTCTCGAAACTACTCCTACTGTGCCTGACGAAGAGTCAGCTGTAACTCCAGACACATCAGCGAACGATCCGATAACCAGCGCCGTGTCTCTCACAGTACCAGTGAGCGCTGCGCCTGCCTCTGTTTCATATTCAAGCTCCCGCCCCGCTGTTTTGGATCCAGAACTTACGCAAGAAGCTGATCCTCACTCATTTTCTGCTACCGCCACTGCCACACCTATAGCCTCTTCGTCCGTTCAGCCATTACCTACCTCGACTGAACACCCCAGTCCGCTCACAACAGCAAGTGCAACAGCAACAGCAACACATCTAGCCGTACACCCCATAAGCCTCAACCCAGGCCCGATAACCTGGGGTTCTCTCTCGTCCGTCGCAGCCACAGCGCTGAAACACGAAGATCCACACCCCAACCTTGCGCGGTGGGTGACGATCGAGGACCCCGTCGCTCGCACTCCGTCGCACCAACTTAGCGCTACTAACTACCAGTCGAACGCAAAGGCGAGGAGCACTGCTAGTAGCCTACAGTCGCGCCACCGCCACCTCGCGTCCCCGCTCCCGCTCTGGCTTGTCGCGAGCATCTTCGTCGCGTTGCTCGTCCTCGTCTTCTGGCGTGTGCTCGCGGACCTGATTGCGTGGAGACGGGCGCGGTGCGGGAGGAGCGGCCGGAGCTGTGGGGGAGACGGCTGGTGGTGGTGGTGGTGGGGGAGGACGCCGAGATCAGGACAGAGGGCGAAGAGGCGCTGGTCTAGTCGTGAATACGGGGTTGGGGTTGAGAGTGGGACGGGTTACAGGAATGGCGATGGGGTGGGGGATGGGAGGTTGTCGACGCTGGAGTGCGGGTTTGTGTCGGGGCAGCATGCGGGGGAGATGGATCCGAGCTATTGGCCGCATGAGAGGGTGGGGAGGGAGAGTATGCCGTAGCGTACAGTTGGTGCTGGGGAGGGAGAGGAATCGGTGGTGGTACGATTGAGCTTTATGGGACGTTGTATACTACGATTGCTTGGTTTGGTTGTGTCTTGATGTTGGGTTTTGTCTTAGCGTTGTTAGTCCTGGATCTTGAGTCGATGGGGCACGGATTGCTAGATGTTAGATGCTTTGGCTTGCTTCAATATTCACACGTTGCGTTCTGGAAGAGTACTACTACTGCTGCTACTACGTTGTATGGTTGATCAGTCAAGTCAGCCAAGCTCGAGTCGTTGAGAACAGCGGCCGGCTGTGTAGTAGCACACTGTACTATCTTCACCATTTAGCCAGGCAGCTAACCAGCAGCGTTGCAAAACAGCGCAATGCTGAGTGATGCGACAGCTGGGGTAAAGTCGACGGCGACGGCCAAGGTGATACTAGCTCTGAGGAAGGCCCGAAGGAATTAATTGCTACTAGTGTCAAGCTTCTGTTGTCTCATGATTATTCTATTACCACTGCGTAAGCTCTTTCACAGTGGTATCATCTCCGTCGAGTTAGATCTCAAGAGTCAACGCCATATTTTCGGACTAGCGAGTTTGTATCAAAGCACGCGCTAAGTTGACTGAGTATCCGCCTAGAACACATACAATGTTGCGCCGGGACGGAGGGGGCATTAGGACGTTGCGTCGTTTGATGATGCTGGTTGGCCGAGCTCAGTTAGCATGTCGGGCAGTAAGGAGAGTGATCATTGGGTTGCTGCACGACCAAGCGGCGAACGCAGACGCTTTGTCGAAATTTAGTTGATGGGGGCCTAGTGTCCTCTTTGGAGGCAAAGACAAGTCAGTGTCGGCGAGCTGTCCCTCGAGCATCTTACCTCGCGCGATTTGGATGGCGGTCTCGTTACACGACTGAACGAACTTGTCGGTGCCAGAGATCTCGACGAGCTGTGGAGCACAGCACTATGCCATATTGTGCACCTGAACTGTCTGATGTCATGACTGAGGGTATGATCGACGTGATAGTCGATGTCTGACCTGTGGAGACTGCTGGAGCGGTAGAAGCGCTCGTTTGTATCTCGGTGGAGGCGGCCATGTAGGAACAATGGGAGTCTTCAACCGAATTGCATTGCCGAAACGAACTAGCTGGCTAAACCAAAGTGAGCCTTTGCCACTTTTTGACAAGGTCATACTTGGGATCAAACATTTTCGTTGCAGACATGAAGCCGTGCAGATAGCAGCATCCGATTAACGTGTATATACCACCTTGGTGGGCAGGTCGGAAAAGCAGAGGTGCAGAGCAGAACTCATCGAACCAAACTCGATCGTCAGGCTGAGCACCGTGCGGGCCGTAGCCGATGAATCATTCCTTTGTCATGAAGTGGTCGGCCAGTAGCTTCGCCCATGTACATCAACTCAGAGAACGCAAAGGCGTCTTTCTGCGTCTTCTTCCACGTTCCGGTTGTTATGTCATTTGGGTCTGTAGCTGGAGTCGTCGTTAGTCGGTGCCTGCGAAGGACTTGTAATATCCTTGGGACAAGATAGACTCCGTTTCGCGGAGGATCCCAAGGCATGATCATCCTCCTTTCGGGTCCTCCAGGTTGGTTCCAGTTCAAGATATTTGGGTCCATATTAGTGTACTAACAGTTGCTTACAGGCACAGGCAAGATCCTCACAGCAGAAGCCCTTGTCGAGAAGCTGAGGGGCTTCCTCTATACCGTTTCTGCTAGCGAACTCGACTGCAGTGCTGACAGCGTCGAATCTGCTCTCGAGAAAACCTTCGATCTCGCTGCCGCTGGAAGGCTTTCTTACTGCTCGATGAAGCCGACGTCTTTCTCGAGAAACGCTCCGATAACGAGCTGGCACGTAATAAAGTCGTCTCAATCTTCCTTCGAAGGCTGGAGTACTTCAACTCCGTGTCTTCTTGACCACGAATAGACCGGACGCGTTTAACGAGGCGTTCGTTCTCGAATTCACATCGCTATCGAGTACAATGATTCAACTGTGGATGCAAAACGAGCTGTATGGAAACAATTCTTGGCCACTGCCATAGACTCGGCGCAGTATGGCGTTAGTGTTGAGGAAAGCGAGGTCGATAAGCTTGCCGAAAGACAGCTAAATGGGCGAAAGATCAATGATTTGGTCAAGTCAGTGCTTTTGCTCGCTTGGAGCTCCAAGGAACCAATGAGCTTGAAGCACATTGATGTAGTGTTGAGGATTGGGCATGCTAGTGACTGCATTGCAGACTGATGAGATGTTAGCAGCTGCAAGATCAGCATGCTGTTTTCCACTTCCCGTAATTGATGGTTTCTTCACTCTACTGTTAGCGTAGGCGATACTACGTAGCATGAGAACATGGCACATCCAGTTGCACGTTGACTTGAATAATTTCCGTCTGGTTGTGGTTTTGACGCTGCTTTCAGCCAAGTCAAGCCTGGCTCCTCTAGCAGACGTAGCCAATGATAGATCTTCGACTCCAAGCAGGTGTACATGGATGCATCTCGGTGCAAAGGGTGCATGCCCATCATCGTCGGAAGCCTTCCAGGATCGCGCGCGTCAGATCTCCGACTGTCGGCAGCTATGAACTGCGATCGCGCGAGATCGACAAGTTCCATGCAAAACCAAGCACTCGAAGAGAATGCCGAGAATTGCTTAGCAGGAGCGTGAATTTGAACATGTGGCTTGCATGGATCCTTGACCGCGCATAATCTCAGCAATTGATTGCATGCGAAAGCGAGTGCCAAGTTACATCAAGAATTCACAAGACGCTTCCGCCATGCTTGAATCGCCTGGTAAAGAGCAGTGAGGTTGGATTTGAGCCAATGATATGCGCACGTGCTCGAGGAAGTAGCCATGCGGTAGACGCTAGTGCCTTGGCTGAGGTGGGCCCTAGTGGAAGAATCTCAACGCATGGCGCGACGTCCGAGTGCTTTGATATTCTAGACCCTTTACTCAGGTCAAGCGTCGATATCAAGCTGTTCACGGGGTGAGTGATACATCGTCAGGAGGTGTGAAGTAGGATATATGGAGGCATGGACATCAAGCAGCACTTAAATGTGTAGCAGAGCCAAGCAAGACAAAGACCTCCGCCGAGCAGTAAGAAGCATGAAGTAGACCTGGGCCCAGGATTACCACGCGAGAGTGGAATGATCTCGAACGCCTCCGCCAGAGCCAGGTCCACGGTAAACTCAAAGAATTTCCAATTATGTACGCTATTCACGGATCTGGTCATCGCCCACCGCTGGGTTGTACTTCAACTAGTCGAGAAGCTTTCCTAGCAAGGACTATACTCAATACGGCAATGAAACCTCCGTGCTACGTTCCTCCGATGGGGCACCTGTGCGCCTGACGGCCAGCCCGGTCGATGAAGCCACGCATGGTATTCTGGCTGAAGAGGGCGAGTACATGCGACCTAAAGCCAGGTGCGTGCCTCGATACGTTTCATTCATTGGTCTTACTTGCGATTCACCTTCCACCGATCAGTTCGGAAAAGGATTTTCACTTCTGTGGGTTTGCTTCTTCGGGTGCTTGTATAAATCATATATCTCGGCGCACACCCAGCCCTCTGGAACCCTCCAAGCATTTGCCAATTCACCAAACCTACTTGGCGTATCTTCTCTTTGCTTGGTGCTCCTTGTCGCCCACACTGCTTCGTTGCAAGACCGGTGCCTCACCACTGCCCTACCTCCAATATGGTTACAAAGACTGCTGGAGGAAACGCGGCGTTTCACAACTTTCACAACGATTTCTCCCACATCCAAGACCCGAATGAGCGACGCCGACTTGCCCTTGCGGAGATCGACAAGGCGCCATTTGGATGGTACCATGTTCGAGCTATCGCTGTCGCGGGTATCGGGTTTTTCACGGGTGGGTTCGGATCCCCCCCCCCCCCCCCCCCCCCCCCCCTTTTTTTCTGTTCCACTTCCCAAAAACCTTTACCTTCATTCTAACACTCTCATCCAGATGCCTATGACATCTTCGCCGTGAATATGGTTACCTCGATGCTCGGCGTCGTCTATTGGCAAGATAGCAACAAGGGCAAGATCCCCCCGAATGCTGATACGGCAATCAAAGTCGCAACCTCGGGCGGCACAGTCCTTGGTCAAGTCGGCTTTGGGTGGCTTGCTGATGTGGTCGGTCGCAAGCGGATGTACGGTCTTGAGTTGATCTTGATCATCTTCGCAACTCTCGCTCAGGCTCTATCTGCCGATTCCCCAGCCATCTCCATTGTTGGTGCTATTGTCTTCTGGCGTGTGCTGATGGGTATCGGTATTGGTGGTGACTATCCACTGTCCTCCATCATCACGTCCGAGTTCGCTACCACAAAATGGCGAGGTGCCATGATGGGTGCAGTGTTTGCCATGCAGGGTATTGGCCAATTCACAGCGGCCATCATCGCTCTGATCGTCGCAAGTGGCTTCAAGGAGTCACTACAAACTGCAGAGAGTGCCGCGACATGTTCAGGTGTCTGCGGGCTTGCTGTCGACAAGATGTGGCGTATCATTATTGGATTCGGCGCAGTTCCAGGCTGCATCGCGCTTTACTTCCGTCTCACTATTCCGGAGACCCCCCGATACACTTTCGATGTCGCGCGCGATGCCGAGAAAGCCGTCGAGGACGTCAAGGCCTACCAAGCCGGTAAGGCTGAAGGCAAACCAGACGAAGTTTCACGAGCTGCGGTGCTCCAGGACTCACGTGTGAGACTTGATCCTCCTAAAGCTTCTTGGGCAGACTTCGGCCGTCACTACGGTCAATGGAAATATGGAAAGATCCTCCTCGGTACAGCCGGGTCTTGGTTCTTCCTTGACGTTGCTTTCTACGGTCTTGGTCTCAACAACACCATCATTCTCCAAGCCATTGGCTACACAGGTGGGTCCACCATGTATGAGGTCTTCTTCAACGCTGCTGTCGGCAATCTGATCATCGTCTGCGCTGGTGCGATCCCGGGATACTGGGTCACTGTGTATGTTAATTGACTCTCTATTCGTGATGTTTGCTGACATTCCTGCAGTGCCACCGTTGACACCATCGGACGGAAGCCTATTCAGCTCATGGGCTTCACGATACTCACCATACTTTTTATCGTCATCGGTTTCGCCTACAATCACCTCAGTCACGGCGCACTCCTCGGACTGTACGTGCTGTGCCAATTCTTCTTCAATTTCGGCCCGAACGCCACAACATTCATTGTTCCTGGAGAATGTTTCCCAACGAGATACCGGTCGACCTCCCACGGTCTCTCTGCTGCATCAGGCAAGATCGGTGCGATTGTCGCCCAGACTGTGTTCGGCCCTCTACGGGTAAAGGGACACCCAACAACGGCCAATCCATCTCCATGGTTGAACCACGTTATGCGTACGTATCACTCTTCCTGACTGCGTTGGACGTTTTGCTAACTGTTTCCAGAAATCTTTGCGTTGTTCATGTTCTGCGGTATCTTCACGTCACTGCTCATCCCTGAGACTAAGCGGAAGACTCTCGAGGAGCTTGCTGGAGAAGTTCCTGGTACCGCGAATTACGATCCGGAAACTGCGGGCCACGACACGGGTTCTTATGTTCTTCCAGATAACAGTTCTGGCGAGAGAGAGGTCGCCAAGGAGACTGTTTGAGCATTTGACTTCAGATTGAAGGGGTGACATCGGTGTGTTATGTATAGAAGCCAGCATAGAGAATAATTATTCGATACTATCGAAACGTCCCTATAAGGGAGACTATGTTCATCATCGATTTTCAGTGCTTCCTGTCGCAAGGCACTGGGTAGTAGCAGTGTCTGAGCGCGAAGTCACAAGTCTAGAGTTTTCTTTCAAGAGGTTCTGCGTTAAGACAAGATTTCTATATTCTAGTGAGATCCGTCCCTGGCCGTCTACGAGGGGTCTTTAGTCCATTACTTTTATGTTGGCAGTACACCTCAGTCTCGATGCTGGGATGCGAAAAGATGAGGCAATGCAACCCACACCGATAAAGTTCGGAACATATCAAGGGGAGGCACGCTACATTCATTATCCATGCAGTCGACCTTTACAGGATGTGACGGGTTAGATTACTTCTTGCTTGTTGTGCCAGTTTGGACACGGGGTGATGCATTGGCAGATGGGTGATGTTCCAAGCTGGTGCCGGTGGTGTATCAACGTCCTTACAATCGAGAAATCAGGTGCTTGTAGAACCCCTTTCGTAGAATGGCTTAAGTAAGCAATGGCTGGTTTAGCGGGTGCCTGCATAAGCCTGACCCAAAGGTTAAGCGAGGCGCACATGCTCCGGCGCAGGCATGACGACGTCGATAGCTTGAACACAATTTCGCAGCCCTTCGTAGTCGTACCTACCATCACAATCTCAAGCAGTCGCGATGCAGTTGAAAGCTTTGGTGCTTCCTCTCCTGCAGAGTTTTGCTCTTGTTTCAGCACAAGATGCTCAGCAACCTCTGGGCGGCGCGCCTTCGAACGACTCGCTGCTATGGGGTCCCTACCGGCCCAACCTGTATTTTGGTGTACGGCCACGCGTACCTAAGAGCTTGTTAACAGGTCTGATGTGGACGAATGCAGATGACTTCAAGAATGCCCAAGAGAGTGTGTCCTCCCAGCAAGGCCTGCAGTGGAACTGAAAACTGACATGTCTAGACTTTAGGCATACTTGCGAACAACATGCTGGCATGGCTGGCTATGGCTGGGAGGAATACGACACGCGCAAGGGCGGCCGTCAAGTGATTCACGACGCGGGCAACAAGATCGACTTGACCGTGGATTTCGTCAAGATTCCAGGTGGAAGCAACGGCGGCAGCTGGGCCGCAAGGATCAATGGCGCCCTTCGTGCCGATGCGCCGCCCAACCACGTCACTACCCTTCTCTTCTATGCTGGTATGGAAGGAATAGGGGAGCTGGGCTTCGCACATGAGCCACAAGAGCAGGGCATTGCTGGTCCGGTGACAATACATGGCAACACTGGCGAGCTGGGTGATTTCGACATCGAGATCGTAGACGGGCCCAACAACAAGCTGCCGTACAGATTACATCCTTCCTGGGACGAGAAGCATCTAGACGTCACCCTCACCCAAAGTTTTATGGCTCCTGTAGACCAGGTATGGCGAGGCAGGGAGATCGCTTTCTCCGCTTTCAAGCAGACCGTTGACAAGCTGATGAAAGACTATACTAAAGACAACATGGCTCCTCCTTGGCAAGCTTTCACCATTAACAACAACATCATGCCGGGAAATGTGCACATGATACAGAAAGTCTTTGTTGGTAATTTCCAGTTCGACATTCTGTTCAAGTCTGCTTCAGGTCCCGATGTTTCTGCCGATGCACTGGACAAGGCTATTTCTGCCACATCCGAAAGTTTCAAGTCCCGCTTTCCAAAGGTCTTCAAACCTGCCAAACCATTTGACGACAAAGACCATCAAGCTTGTGCAGAGTCGATGCTCTCCAATCTCGCTGGAGGCATTGGCTACTTCTACGGTGATTCCCTGGTCGACCGGTCATACGCCCCTGAGTACGATGAAGAAGACGAAGGTTTCTGGGAGGCAGCTGCTGAAGTAAGAGCAAGGAACCAACCCACCACTGAACCAGCCAGCGGGCTCTTTACTAGCGTGCCATCGCGGCCATTCTTCCCTCGAGGCTTTTTGTGGGATGAAGGCTTCCACCTCCTACCCATCGTCGAATGGGACGCAGATCTCGCTCTGACCATCGTCGAGTCATGGTTCGATCTTATGGACAGTGATGGCTGGATTGCAAGAGAGCAAATACTTGGCCCCGAAGCACGAAGCAAAGTGCCTGCCGAGTTTCAGGTGCAGTACCCTCACTATGCTAACCCGACCACACTCTTCCTCGCGGTCGAAGCACTTGTTACCAAGCTCGAATCCAACGACCTCTCATCCTCGGAGAAAGCCAACATCAAGTCACGGCTCATCAACCTTTACCCTCTTCTCCAGAAGCACTACCAATGGTATCGTCGAACTCAAGCAGGCGATATCAAAGCCTACGATCGTGAAGCATTTTCCACCAAAGAGGGCTATAGGTGGCGAGGGCGAACTCCAAGGCATATCCTGCCCTCGGGTCTTGACGACTATCCACGAGCCCAACCACCACATCCAGGCGAGCTGCATCTCGACCTCATCTCTTGGATCGGTCTTATGTCTCGTTCTCTGATCACAATCTCCAACCTTCTCGATGCCAAGGACGACGTAGAGACCTACACCAAGCATCTGACCGCCATTACCCGCAACTTGGACGACCTTCACTGGTCAGACAAGCATAATGTCTATTGCGACGCCACCATCGACGACTATGAAGAGCACCAACTTGTCTGCCACAAGGGGTATCTTTCGCTCTTCCCATTCATGCTTGACTTGCTTCCCCACAACCACAAGAGCATACCTGCCACCCTCGACTTGATTGCTGATCCAGAACAGCTCTGGTCATCATATGGCATTCGCAGCTTGTCCCAGCAAGATGAGTTCTACGGCACTGATGAGAATTATTGGCGATCTCCAATCTGGATGAACATCAATTACCTGATCGTGAAGTCTCTCCACACCCTCGCGACCGACACAGCGTCTGCGACTGCGGCTCCATCGAAAACGCGTGAGCAGGCCCGCAAAATTTACTCAGATCTAAGAAAGAACCTGGTCAACAACGTTGTTAAACAGTGGAAAGATAATGGATTTGCTTGGGAGCAGTACAACCCGAACACCGGTCTCGGTCAGAGGACGCAGCACTTCACTGGGTGGACCAGTCTCGTCGTCATCATCATGAGCATGGAGGATCTGCCACCGGCTGGAAAGCTGCACGAAGAGCTGTAACATTTCGGCCGAAGTGACGACAATCTTGACACAACCTCTGGGATTTGTCGGAGATCAGCTGTCACCGCACGGCCGTTGCATAGCATAAGGATCTCTTTCTACACCACCTATTCATGTGGACTTGGATAAGAAATTCTCGCTGTGCAGCGTATATAGCTTCGAGACTCCCCAGCATGGCTCAAGCTCGGAGTCTCACTAGCCATCCCATCTCTTTCTTCCTTCTGAGAGCTAGCATCTGTCATGAGGCTCAGCGATCTCCTAGAACCATCATGGTGCCGGTGGTAGCCTTCCAACCCACCTGTCTTCACGATATGGCATCTTCCCTGCAATTCTAGATCACATCCATCTGGTGCTTGCAGCCATGGCTTAGGACTTCCATACGAATCAGTCTGAGGTTGCGTGCATCCCAGCATTAGCACAAGCAGCTGAGATGTACGGTGGATGGTTAGCGAGCGGTGGCTTGAGTATTTGGCTCATGCTGTCTAGCTATGTGGTCATACTTGTTCGTGGTCTACATAAGAAGGGTTGGTGTGGTGGGCAGGAGGACGAAGCATAGAAGAGACACCAGGTGCCTTCGAAGACAAGCCGTCGATAGAGTCTCAGCCGGTTCAGAAGATGGAACACGGCGCCTACGCCTCGAAAGGCGTAGTCACGCAAGGGGCGCAAGCAGGTGCCGTTGAAATATGCATTGTCGAGACCGAGAAGAAGGAGATACCATGATAGCATCAGGCTTCGAGACGAAGTGCGAAGACGTATTGAGTTGAACCACCATGATCACTTTTGACTATCGCACGCAATGCAAACGCAAACCAGTCCACTTCTGCGCGGCTCTTCTGAAGGTATCCTTGACGGGGTCATGCCCTCCCCCAGTCATTCGTCTTTCGAGCACGTATCAATCATGCTCCAGCCTACCGCCCCTAGTCTCACAGTATTGGTACTCATTTGTACATATCCCGTGTTGTCTGCACCTCCTGTCGAGGAGAAGTGATATCATAGAGAAAGATCGCTGCGCAATTTGATTCCTCACAAGCGCGCTTCAGCCAACCGCACTTCGTGTCAGCCCGTAAGGTCAGCGGGCCAATGGCGTGGCAGATGAATGGAACAGGGTATCAGTAGCATGCGCGTGGAGCAAGACGAGTTGAATTGACTGCGTCCATCGGATACAGTGCAGTGCGGTGCAGTGCATGTCTCGGGTGCAATCGCAAGATCTCAAGATGCTGCTGCTCGGGCTGGATATCGAAGCGCGTTAGGCGATGACGCCACGAACCATGACAGAGGGTATTCAGGTCATTGTGTAAGTCATGATTCTGCAGCGAACCTGATCGCTGCGCTCGCTAGACCTATGCTACGGTGACGGCCTTCCACGCGCAAACACTACATCAACGCTCGGAGTTTCTTCCGCTTGGGTTGACTCAGTCATTCCAGATTCTGATAGATTCCTCCCTCAACCTGCGCCCAGAGGCCCAAGATCTTGGGGTCGCCGAACGGCAGGATCTGGCTTGCAATCATCCCGCCCACGCCCTTTTGCCGATCCGCCCACCAGAACAGGTTGGGCAGCCCGGCCCACCAGCCCGTGCCCTCGCTGTGGATCGCAGATGGCTTGAGGTGCAGGAAGAATGTCAGCCCCCAGCCTTGCGGGATGTCGTGCGGCTCTGGATACAGTTCTGGCAGCGAGTTGGTGTACTCTGGCTTCGGGGCCGTGATGGCTGTTCTGCCGAAGTTGGGGACTGCAAGGCGTTAGTGTGGGCACGTTTTCAGCGGGGCGGAGATAGGGGAAGGGGAGGGGAAAGGTTACAGTCGGGAATCTGATTCGTGAACATGGCGTCGACCGTCTCCTTTTTCAAGATTCTGTTCCCTGTGGGTGCGTGGACGCCGTCGTTTAGGAGCATGCTGATGACCTGCGCGTACTGGTTTGGTCTTGCGAAGCAGCCTGCGCCGCCTTGTTGGAAGACCGCGTCTTTCTCGGCTTGCGTCTTCGCGACTAGGGCCGCTCGGTTCAGGTGTCCGTCGATGGACCGCTTGAGCTTGCCTGTGTGCAAGTCTCTGCTGTGCATCCATGCTAGCTTGGACTTCATGTCGTCTGTGGGGAACATGTTGATATGTGTGATGTTCATTGGCTTGAGGATGTGCTCGAGGAAGTACTCGTTGAGCTTCAAGCCTGAGACTCGTTCGACGAGGATGCCAGCCCAGTCGATGTTGATGCCTAAACGTGCACTTTAGTAAGACTGTAAGGGTACAATTAGTGGTGGAGGAGGGACGGTGGAGAGCTCATAGACGATCGACCGCAGTGTACAGTACGGCTCGATGTCGGTGCTCTGGTTGACGCTCGTTGTCCGGTCAAAAGTTGACGGGCTTCTTGGACAAGAGGCTTACCATATTCCCATACTGTTCCTGGCTGATTCACCAGGGGCTGCGAGAGGTAGTCATATGGCAAGCCAGAGAACTCATTGATGCCAGCTGCGCCGTAGTAGTCTTGAATACGCTGGTCGAAGAAAGAATATGCAAAGCCGGCTGGGTCCAGGTCAGTACTGTTTAGCGTTGCGACAGGGGGTTCGATGCACCTGTATGAGACAGCAACATTCGCAGCGTGATCGGTCTATCCTTTTTGTGTAATTGCTTGCCGTCGAAGACTTGGACCTCTTTAAGTTCCTGCAATTGTCGTTGTCAGCCGCTGTTGAAAGCATGCGCATTCTGCGTCTACGTATATATACTGACTGGGGCCAATTTTTCGACGAGGTCGGAGTCGTCTAGTGATAGTTTCCCCTGCTCTACAAGCTGCATACAAGCAATGCCTGTAATCATCTTGGTGCAGCTAGCGATCCAGAATGTGTGATCCATCGTCATGTCCTCGTCGAGACCCAGTCCGGCTTTTCCTGAAGCATGCTCGAAGATTACTTCTCCTTGCTTGTTAACTGCGACGTAGACTATGCCGGCAGCATTCTCTTCGGGCTTCGAGGTGACATCGTCGATCTGAGACTTGAGATCCTCGATAGCAGACGTCTTGATTTTCGCCATGGTGGTAACGGTGGGCAGCCCTTACGTGGTCAGCAGTGGTAGAATACACTGGCAGTCTGTTATATCTCAATGGTGCTGGAGGCGTCAAGTATGCGAGTCAGAGTATAGATATGGCTGACATTCAGGTAACAGACGAAGGTGCACCAACAGCCGTACCATGCACTTAGAGTAGATCTACATCTTGTTCCCTGGAAGCCACTTAAGGTGAGGAGTAAGCTTCATCGTGCTGATCAGCTTGTTCCTGCAAGCGGCTCATAGCACTGCGGTACCGCGCCGGACAGCTGGAGAAACATCTTTATTGGCGTGCACAGCTTCAAACTCATTGCCATTGGTACAAGCCGAAAGAGTCGAGAACGTCTGATCGTGTCGGGAGAGATGGGGAGCAAGAGGAGGAAGAGGAGACGCGTCGGATCCCCGCATGTTGCGCGACGCGACCAAAAGTGCTCCGTAGGTAGATCTGACCGTGCGAGTAAGGAGTTCACCAAGCATCACCGCTGACACAACGAATCTACGATAACATATGCGACGCTTGAGATGCACGTTCCTCAGTACTGCATAACTGCTTGCAGTTGTTGTTGGCGAGGATCGAGACGCCGAGACAGCTTGATTCCCACCAGCAACTTCGAACGGCTGCCTCAGGTGTGATCTACCGACACGCTCAGGTGACGTTCCTGAAACCTAATACCTCCTTTAATAGTGACACTGTTATGGCATGAAGTATTCTGCAGAGCGATGGCGCGAGCATGGAGGAAAAAAAGCCAAGGGCGAAGCATGGTCTCGAGGACATGACAGATCAACTGCCATCGTACCACCGTTTGCCTGGTTTCATGCATGGTATCTTCGCCTCGTGGAGGTATGGCTTGTGCGGTGGTGTTGAATTCCATTCAGACTGAACTCCACTCGATCTCAACTACAGCTTCTACTGCACCATAAGGTTCAACCTCCGGGTCTGTCTTGTGCCTTTTCACATAAAGCTGTCTGACTCGGCCGTCTGACTCGGCGATGGCGCTTTCCAAACGAAAACTGATCTTCCCGGCCGCATCGGGTCTCCTGATAGGTCCAAGGCTATGTTCAAAATGAGCGCTGCTTGCCCCTCCATAGCGGAAATCCCACGTTAATTCCATGCTGACATCGGTCTCGAGTTCCCTGTACTTCAAGTCTTTACCGCTGTACTTGACTAGGCTGAAGCCATTTGTCAACACCCAGTTGTTCTTGAATTTGAATTTTTGCAGCAAGCACGAGTTGCCACACACAGAAGCTACCTTTGAAAGGTTGTACATGTCTATTGAAGACCTGAATGCGTCTGACTTCCAGTGGTGCAAGCTCACGGGTTGTGGTCTGAGAGCCTCGTAGAACCCACTTTGATCACCGTGTAAATCGACCTGGTGTAGATTTGGCTCCCACGTAAATTTCGTCGTTGTGTACTGGTAGATACATCGAGCCAGCATCTTGTCGCCAGTGTCCCTTTTAGCAAAGCACTGGTCCCAGTGAGGTGCGAGTTGTTCTACTAGCGCAGCAGACAAAAAGATGCCGCCACCACCATAGGCCATATAGCCCCAGGTAGCCATCTGCTGGAAGTCTTCGGTCAGGGCGCCAATGTACCATGGCTCTGCAGGGTCGTACTTGGCGAGTGTGGCAAGCACTGTCGACATGTCTAAGAAAAATGTGTCGTCGTCAATGAAGACATACCACTTTGTATTAGGTCCTTTGTTCTCGTGCAGTAGCTTTAGCAGTGCGAAATAACGGTCCAGGAAGCCGTAACGTGAGCTGACGACTCCGAGCCCGAGTTTCAAGCCTCGCGATTTAGTCAGGAGGCGGACTTCTGCATCCGGATCCAAGGTTGGCTGCATGTTCCCAATAAGCCTAGAGCTCGTATCAGATAGCCAATGCCCGATGGTGTCGAGAGAAGCTTCGAGCCGCTCATATGTAGTGGCGACGCCGAAGATAAGCTCCGAAGCATTCGGTCTAGTCTGAGGCAAGCGTGGAATGTCGACCGTCGTCCTCGCCACCTCGGGCTGTTTGACGTTCTGGTCGGTGAGCTCATCGGTGACGGTGATTTGTGTCGAGGCAGGAAGCTTGATGTCTAGCGGCTGCATCAGGGGCAACGACTGTATATCAGATTGCGAGACTGAGATATGGACTCTTGCCATCTGGATCTGCGGGTTTGTGAAATTGATAATGCCATTGTGACCTCTGAAGTGGCTATTGGCAGGAATTTTGTAGAATGGTAGCTCATCTGATGGATCTGGCTTGACATCTGAAGGTTGCACAGAAGCTGACACTGGCACCGGTTCTGGCCTGCTCCCCGAACTGAGAGTGTACCACAGGAGCAGACACGCGAAAATGGCTGCTGCTGCTAGATGAGTTGGGCGGAGCGGCATGGTCTTGTTAGCTCACCAAGGAGGATGCTATCAAGGTGTAGAAGAGCGTGCCGAGTATCCAAAATCGGAAATTCCGTGCTTGGGCGCGCCGAATCTTAGATCATATCTATTCCATGACCGCATGCGATGCGTCGTCCAAAAGAAAATGGAACGAGTAGAGCGGTTCCCTGCTGATAGGCGAGGAGGTGTGAAGGAGAGTTCGAGATATCATTTAACCTGGACAATAAAAACCTTTGAGCGTCTAACGCTGAGGCCTGGACCGTCTAGCCCGTTGTACACGTTGGGAATAGCCGTTTCAGGTCTCATCCTTCCAAGCCCCAGCTCGAAAGCTTGTCTGGGGTACCTGCTCGAACAGAGATCGCAGCAGGACGGGGACACAACATGTTAGAGATCATCGCTGGCCTTTCAGGTGACTCCGCGACGGTTTTTGTATATCTGAACTGCTCGGTGGCGATGCACCACTCTAATACTGTCGTCTCGTGCATTCCTCCTTACGAGAACACGCAGACGGGTAACGGCGAAGCGTCTGCGGGTAAGCATAACCCACCTGCAAGGCGTTCTGGCCCTAATCGTGTTGGGGTTAGGCGTGTTCACGTAACTGCGGTACCTGCAGACGGGTGCGAACCATGTTTGGAGACTCCATCTTTCGAGACGAACTGAGGTCGTCACTGCCTTCACCACATCTTCATTTCCTCGAGACCTCGATATGCGCCAGAATGGCAACATCGGACTGCAGGACCCTGCTGCGTCACCGACGTTCGCACTTTCCAGGCCTGCCAACACAGACAACCCCGATGTCCCACCCTCCTTGCGACGGAACCTTTTTGGGTCGCATCTCTCACGACGGCCAGCTGGAGCCCTCCCAGTCGCCCCAACCGACCGTATGCCAGACCCGTTCCACCCCGTGACTTCGACGTCTTCGCATCCTCACCCAGAAATATACCAGTCGTCAATACAGCATAGCCAACACGCAGCCAACGTCAACCACCAGAATGCCTACGATCCACAACCACGAGTCTCACCCACCCGGTCCCAGTCGCCAGCAAAGTCACTGGCATACGCAAACCCCAACACGTCTATAGTCGCACTCGACCCAACCACAGGCCGGCCACAAATCCCAATCATGCCACGACTGCCAGCACGAATGCGCGAAGGTAGCGACGACGAGGATTCAGACGAAGACCCTGACGACCTAGACGACAGTCAAGACCCCTCCCAGGATCATTCCACAGCATGGCGACGCATGAGAGCGTCTGAGTACGCGAACCCAAGCCAACACGATCTCGACCTCCACTCCTCCTCCATGCTAGGCATGCACCCACAGTCACAGTCTCAACCAGGGCGCCTTCACGAACTGATAGACCCGGGCCCCAACGGGACAGACTACACAGACTACACCAAGATCGAAGACACCCTCAGTGAAATGCAGCGACAACAAAAAGCGCGCGCAAAAACAGCTCACATCCCCGAGTCTTCCTCCTCGTTCTCGCTCGACACACCAACAGACGGCGGCGGCGGCGTCTCAGCACGAACGAGAGGCAAGTCTCGGGCGAACCCGCGTGGTCAAGCTAGCCCAACTAAACAGCCGCAAGACGAGACGAAGCCCAGGATGGGCGGCGTAGGAGCGACTATAAAACCGGCCGATAAGGACCAACTGCTCGGCTTGATAATGACGAGCTTGAGTAGACGGGTCCAGGAAGCGGACGAAGACGCCTGGATGTTCGGTGACGAACGCGCGGCCGCTAACGGCGTGTCTGTGTCAGGTAGCTATAATTACGTGAAGTACGGGGAGCTCGCTGAGGATTACTGAGGATATGGGTAGGGAAACTAGAGGGTCATGAAATGATGCATGGTCTGGGTCTTGTTTGATGAGAACAATTGCTAAGGGCGTTTTTGCGTGACGATTGAGCGGTTATAAGATACCCACGGGTTTGTTGGTGCGCTTCGAGGTCATCAAAGCAGTTTTGTCTAAGTTGCCCGCTTCAATCAGATCAGTCGGGCCAAGCGGTTTTGTAATTCCTAGGACCGCCTTAAAGCGGCGCATTTGAACTATGCATGTATGTTTCTGTCATCTGCTAGATTGTCCACAGCGGCTTGCTTGGTGTCGTGTCCCTTCATGGCATGATCCTAATAACGTGGCGGCAACTAATTAGCAACCTGCCACCCTTTCCCCCTTGAACGAGGCGTAAGAAGGCAAGAAAATCATCGCTGAGCTTTCTTTGCTTCCCCGCCGACGTCCAGTGGATGTGTTTTTCGGTGTTCGCCCCAGCACCGCTGCAAATGTGCCTTGGATGGTGCTTTGCGTACGCGCACAACATACAGCAGATTGTCCACACCCATCATGCAGTTGTGACCTGTGCTCCTTGTAGATGGCAGTTCTCGCCCTCGGCGTGGTCGTGGTAGACGCAGCCTTTCGCCAAAGCGGGATCCGAGTACCCTTGCTTCTTCAATAAGCTCTTGCCGTTTTCTTTGAGCGAGTACCGTCTCGATGTCGTCACCAGCTTCTTCACGAGCTCCGAAGCATGGTCTCCACCATCTTCAAAGAAAGCAGGGGCCAAATTCTCCATGCGCCAGTCCATCTCGGTGGTTGCTTCGTACACTATCTGATCGGTAACACAGGTTGCAATGGTAGATGACGCGCCATAGCCGAGCTTCTTCACTTCAGCAAGATCACAAACGTCTGCTCGTATTGTGGTGTACTTAACTCTCAGGCTGTCCAGCACCATGTTTTTGCACTTCGGAATCATCAGGTGATCGGCAGCAGCATACGCTCTGATAATCGTGAACTTTGAGTCCTGAAAGCTCGGGCTGAAGCGATCCGTGTAGAGCCAGTGGACTATATGCTTGAATGCTCGGCTGTCCATCTCCTTCAGAACCACATGGTTGTTTTCACCCTCTTTGAAATTCGGTAGGGCAGCGAAGTACGGTGATTTCACCTGGAGCAGGGCTTTGTGGACATAATGGTCGTGAATGGCGTTTTCGGATTCGATCGTGACTCTCATCACGTCGCCGTCAAAGTAGCTTTGAGCTGTCAGTCGTACGCCAAGAACACATGGATGTCGCATGCACATACTTTAGGTCTGTATCAGGCTCCATGATTGTGGCAGACGTCGACGTTGGAGTTCTAGAGATGGCTTGTGCACTTCTCCGGTAAGAATTGCTTGCAAGAAAGAAGTCTGACCACGAGGAAGAAATGGTGTTCCAAAGAAGTAATTCGATAGACGAATCGGGAGGAATCCTCTCCTGCAGTAAAAGCCAACAGGACTCATTATCTATTCTTTTCTCTTTTCACCAACATTCATCAAAGCAGTCCATCCGTTCGACGGGCGTTGGCGATACTGGCTCACCTGGAGTTCAGAGCTCAGGGCTGTAGAGGCTGTGACAGAAGTGAGGATGAAGCCATAGTGCCCGTCACTAGGGCTAGTCGTGTCACTGTTCTTGCCTCGAACGGGATCAGCCTGTCCTCTTTACAGTCCCAGTATCGACACCCTCATCGCGCTCCTCCAACGGTGCCAGAGAACACTCTGCGTATCTTGGTGGCATCACCCTTCCACCATGAATGAACCTTATCATCGGGGTCTGCAAGTTCGGGTGTTCGCCTGTCGGTCGTTCTGGCTTTCTCTCTCTTGAGCTCCGCATCGAGCGTCATGAATGTGGCTGCAACTTTCCACTGCCAACTCTTCGAGCGTTCCACAAAGTCGTCAAGATTGTCTTTGTCAGGTTGTAATCTCATGTAGACAGTCTTTGCGGCTCGCAAGCCGTCCTTGGATGCTCTGAGGAGACAGTTGATGTCATTGAGGGTGTCCCAGTAACCTGGAATGCCATTGGCAATGTATTGAAGAATCATTGTCATCAACTCTGGTGGAGGTCTGTGAAGTGAGACATTGCTGCTGATGTGAGGCAGATATTGAGAGCCCCTTCTGGTTCGCTGCGCTGACTTGATGTGGGATGAGGACGCTTCGTTATTGCCACGGGTCACACTCACGAATGGCGAGCGTGGCCACCGTTTGAAGCATTTTTGCACAGATAGTTCCAAGCAGGTACGTCCTGCGGTGATTCACTGCCATGACTCTACCTGCAAACACTCACGAATACAGTCCCAACCCATAACAAAACCTCAACAAGAACAAATTCCAAGCCATCCCAATGCTGTCTTTGACCACGTCGAGTTTCGAGCCCGCAACCTCCTTCCACCCAATCGGCACTTCAACCACGGGTATTCTATTGAACTCAGCCAACATCAACATCTCAACATCGAAGATCCACCCCTCCATATGCATATGTGGCACAATATAGGGCAGGGTCGCGCGTGAGAACAACTTGAACCCACATTGCGTGTCTTTTATCTGCGCCGTCGCGGGTGGAGTCATGAACCACAAGAACAGGTGAAACCCGTGCATCAGAAAGTTCCGCAACTTCGAGCGCTGCACCACGGCGGCGGAGTTGACCATGTGCGCTCTGCTTCCTACGGCTACAGCGCGGGACTCGCTGTCTGCGGCATCCTCTGCTGCGGTGACGAGTTTAGGGAGATCTGTAATGTTCGAGGCTCCGTCTGCGTCTGCGAAGAGAATGTAGGCACCCCTAGCGTGACGCATACCGTGCGTTACAGCGCCACCCTTGCCGCGGTTGGACTCGAGAGAGATCAGGCGGATGCTGTCTGGTGGGATGTTCACTGCCGTTTTGGGGTTGGGCGTCCAAGGACCAGACGCCGGACGTGGATGTGCAGGAAGCATATGCGTGCGTGTGAAATGCTCCGCTATCTCAACCGTTTTGTCTGAGGAGCCGTCGTCAACAATGAGGATTTCCCAGCCTTTTGGTGTGAAGTCCCCGTAGATGGTGTCTGGAATGGGCTCGTAGATATCTGGAAGTTGGGACTTGCGCTTGCGGGCCGTGCTGCCATTCGCTTGCTGATTCTTGAGTGAGGCGGGCACGGGTACATTGCTGTAGTGTCTTTCAAGGAGATTGACCGACTCTTCCAGCATACCGATCAAGCGCTTCTCCTCATTGTAGGCTGGTACCACCAAAGTCATGAAGACCTCAGCTCGTTCAACGTACTTATTCACGTTGAATTCCTGGTTCTTCTCTTTTGCTTCTAGCCACTTCTTCTTGGCTGCGTCCATCCAACATGGTAGGTCTTTGGGCGATGTGAGTTGGCCGTCTTTATCCAGCGTCCTGTACTTCTTTTCGGAAGGGAACGGCTTTCTTGGATATGGCACTACAAACACGGTGAAGAGCCATAGCTGAGCCTGTTAGCGGGCACCCATGGGTCGAGGAGGAAGGGTGCATACTGCGAGCAGGCCCACGAATATAAGCCAGATGAGTATGAAAGGTATGAGGGACCAATGCCATTCTTTGTCACCGTTGTCGATCATTGCAGTGAAATAGCCTCCCAGCGCTTTCGGCTTTCCCCAATCGACCCCCATCTTGAATCCAGTCCTGCTGTTTGAGGAGGGGTGCTGAGTTCGTTGAGAGCGGTCACACAGGTCGTCTCACTCAGCTAAGAGGACACGAGCAGTGGTTGAAGGCAGTGTCAATGTAAGGACTCGAATGGGAGTGTTGCACTCAAATCAGCGATCTTCAAGTTAAGGTGTTATTGTTTAACTTCAAGACAGATCGCCAAAGTGGTCTGCATAAGCGTGCGTCACCGAGACGCGTAGGGCAGAGCGCTCGAACTGCACTAAAAGCTTAGCGTTTCAGGTACCATCTACGCCCCACGACAGCAACGTGGCGGGTAGGTACTCAGGCACCTTTTGGCGGACTTTCGCCGTGGCACCAGTCACGTTACCGGCACGCCTGGAATAGTGATCTGCAGTGCTGTACGGCAACAATTTCAATACATGTTTGATCCACGCTATGTTACCTGCCGGGCATCTATACACACATCGAGCTCTTTCACCCTACACGTGCCAATTCTGATCTGCAGTCATTAGGCGTTATCAATCATGCCTGCTTTCCCAACACCCTCTTCCACTTTTTAGCGATCTCCATCCCTTGCGCAAGTGTACCAACACGAGCATCAATCGCAAAACCCTGCTGTTCCAGTTTCTCGAGCTCATTCCACATATCATCCAGCGGAATTGTAAAAGTCTCAATGTACTCATTCTCTTCCAGCTCTGGTTCCGGGTTCTGATTGCGTGGATCGTTCATATCCACCTCGACGAAGATCATCTTTGTGTTGGTGTTGCAGAAGCCCGGGTCATTGAACATGACGAAGCCTTCTGCTGCTTTGGCGTCTTTTGGTAGAGTCGCTACGTAGCCGGTCTCTTCCTTCAGCTCCCGGAGTGCTGAGGTGCCTGGGTCCTCTCCTTCGTCTACGAGTCCTGAAGGGACTTCGATGGTGATTTTGTCGACAGGCGGACGAAACTGCTTTTGCAAGAGCAGGGAGGGGCCGGTGGAAGACTTTGGGTCGTTGAGGATGGCGACGACCCCAACGGCGTCAAGTGTGTCGTTTTTGGGCCTGGTCTAGTCCTGTATCAGCGCCTGCTTTCTCTGCCGGATCTAGATGCCAACCATTCTTTCTGCCGTCTCCCATATCCTCTCTTTGCCTGAAGGGTCCTGCCATTTGATCTTCTTCAACTGAATCCACTTCGATTCGTTCGGCGGCTAAGGATACTTCAGTCATCAGTCACCCGTCTCGAAACGCCGATGACAGTGCCTTACCATGGTTTCGACGCTTAGGACTTTTGCGTCCGCGGGTGAGTACTTGGACATTTTATTGGCCATCTTGGGAATTTGGCTACCGAGAGCTTTGGCGCGACGAGAAGCAATAAGCATGAGATAGACCGTATGTGTAACTTAGTGAATAGCACAAATGAATTCGTCCTTTCAATTACTCGGATCTGATCTGATGCTCTCTACAGCAGATTACGTCATTATCAACACACCATTTCTCCGAATCCATGTAGGTAATTATTTGTTTCATGCTCGACGTTGTATGGTATCGTCTGTGAAGCAATGGGCAAGAAGAGCCGCGAGTACAGCTCGTAACGGTGTGAGCATCTCTACACTATCTACCACGCCTCTTCGCTATCCTCTATTTGGATCGCATCGTTGATGACTTTGGCTCGACAAAGACTCCAAACAGACCACCAGTCGGGTATTTCCAATAGCCACTAGGTGATGCAGACAGCCTCCTGGGGTCACCGACCATCATCATATCTGACTGTGGCAAAGTAATGGGGTTGCGAGTAGGATCTGGTACCACGGCGTTGCCAACTCTGACTTCTTCGTCACCATAACCGTCCTCCTTGCTGCACTTCACCTTGAGCATCTGGCAAGGTCCACATGTTCGATTAGGGTGCTCTCGATGTCCATAGCACAAAACCCGGCTCAATCGACAACGTCTGCAAGCGAAAGCGTCTGGATTCTGCATGTAGACACCGGTACTGTCTTTAACTCGAGGCTTCCATGATGGAGAAAAGTAGAAGTCTTCGATCAGTCCGTACCATCTGTGAAGCTTGGGGAGGTGCTGGTGAGAATCGATCGCCAGTTGACCGTTTCTAAATAGATATATTGAATGTTTGCCGCCGAGGACTCTGTCATTCTGGGTTGGTTCGCGTCGAGTGTCTGTGCTGATTTGAGAATACCCCGGGATGACGCTTGGGCCCCAGACCTGGACAACTCGACCTTCTGCATCATGATCTGACATATCAAGACTGTCGGGGCCATGCTCCAGGAAGCACCAGTTGACAAACTTTCTCCTGATCTCGTCCCAGCTAGCATTATAGCCAAAAGACAAGCATCGCATTTCCTCAATCCTCAGAATAGTAGTGGTGAGCACATGGTAAGACTCCCTGGTAGGCTTCAAGGCCTGCCATACCAGCTGCTGCTCAACAGGCGTCGGCGCGTAGAAGTCTCGAGGGTCAGAATAATCTGTCTTGCCGATACCGTCACTGGCCTTGTAGGTTCCTTGAGGTGGGGGGGCTGTTTTCGGGAGCCGTGTGCCATTGCGGTCGATCCGATAAGACGCCCATTCAGGTAGCAGATCCGTTACGATGGAGATGCTGTTATCCTTGCTGAGATGGCAGACCTGTCTTGCATCGATCGATCTCGATATCGGTCGCCGGCCTTGGCAAGGTCGCAGTGTCGATGATCTGTTTTGGGGATGGTGCAGAGCGTGAGACAAAGGAGCCAAGTAAAGCTATTGTGGTCCAGCCTGCACAAATGGTGGTGTGCCCTTTGTTGGACCTGTTGGCTCAACACGTGTAGCCCTGCATTTAGAGGTTGTTGTAGCAGTCTGTAACCAATTGGGTGGTGAACTAGTTTGGCATGTTGCTGCAACCCTAGAGTTCGGAACCTGGAATGAGCAGGCTTTATCAGCATTTGAGCAACTCATCTTGTGTTTGCCAGGGAAGTGGATAACAGGGTCCGTTGGCTTCTGCTCAATTTAGTTCACGAGGCAAACCAAAGGAACGAAGTCTTAGCCCATCTGCGACCCATATTCCACTGGCTATTCTTGGAGACCTTGACCTGCGTCAGACATGCTTGTGCGTCTGCTATCCGATCGAGTCTCCTTTATCGGCTGTGCTGAAGGCGGATAAAGAACAGACCGGCAGCGTCGAACAGAACAAGCTCGCTGAACATGAGTTCTGTAATAGTCAAGTTGTATCTTCAAATCTTTGCTCTCAGTAGTCTGTCAATGCCAACAAAAAAAGCATAGCGTAAGTATTGTGCACCAAAGCACTCATATCTCCCCCAAAAAAACCAACAGCGAGCGGTCTATTGTGAAGAAGAAAGTGAGGTCGAATCATTAGGGAGGTAGGAAATATGGTCTGTGCCGGATTCGCACTGCTCCATGGTCACCTGGCCTCTCTTCTATTGTCTGCATTAGACATGAAGAGTATAGTCGATCTTACCGCTCAAGGACCGTGCTTTGAGCCAGTAAGTATACCTTTTAGCGCATCCCGTGCTTTTACCTCTTATACAGCAGCTCTGTGTCGCCTCGGCGTCGCTACAGGTGTCCAATCTTCTCTCCTCTGCTCCTTCATACCGCTACTACCCGCCGTGGGAGTTCGTCCAGCTAGTCTTTCCATCATTCTCCTAGCCGCTGGAGTCATGTTCCCAACCTCTTTGCCACCCTTCATTGTCTCTTTCTGTTTGGCCCGTTTTTTCTCAGCATCTCGCTCGACAAGCCTGTGGTGTAGGTCTTCTCTCGATCGGGTGTCTTTTAGTCTAAAAGGATTGGGAAGGCCATCGCCAGCCTGGCCAGCCAACAAATCACGGTAAGTCGGCTCTTGCTTGAGGGTGGGGACGGGTGGTTCTTCATCCTCGTCGACGAATGAGTAGCCGTTCACACGTGGCGTTTCAGCACCTGTGATCGTGCCCAGGTCTGTAGCAGCGTCGCCTCTTGCATTCCGCCGTGCAATGAAAGAAGTGTGGATACTCGTTGCATCATCTTCATCATCTGCTTCCCACCTCGGACCAGAGGGTGGGAAACGTGTGTTCTCATGAATTATTTGCTTGGGCCCTGCCTTTGATAAGACTTCTTTCTGGTCCTGGATTGTGAGAAGTCCTTGCTCGTCGATCGATGTAGAAGGTGTGAACATGAGAGTATTGGCCGGGTTCGTGATTTTCCACGATGCGGGCTTGGCTGACCTGATATCGGTCGAGCCAGTGCTCACCGGTACGAGCTCTTTGCCGTTGGTTGATTCGTAGTCTGCCTTGTCCTTCAGCAGTGCTTGTTGTTGCGCTCGATGGGCGATAAGACGTTGGGAGGGCATTCTTTGGTCGGCTGTCCAGAGGTGTGCATGTTTCTGCCTTCTCTTGTCATTTTGCTTGTCTAGCAAGGTATTGAAGGATGCATTGTCCTCCGAGGTGTACTTTGCCTGGTAGGCGGACAGAGACAGACCCGAGGTATTGACATCCTGCGTTAGTAACCCCTCCGCTCCCCCATCTGCGACTTCTGTACCAATAGTTGTGACAGGCGTGTCGGCTCCATATTGACCTTGCGGTGTGTCTTCTGCCTGCTTGTATGAGCGAGGTGTATCATATCTGGTATCCCTCGTCTTTCTTTTGACCTTCTTGACTTCGACTTCACCATCTCTAGCTTGCCGCAAATCTCTTTCTGCTTCCCTGATCCATTCTATGTTTTTGCTGTCGAGTGCGTTCAAGTACTCTTCCTGAGCCTTGGCCTCACGCAAGCCCGGGTAGTAATCTCTTGCAACAATGTCTGACAGCGCTTCAGTGTAGTCGTCCTCATCCAGGACTTCTGTTGGTCTCTTGATCTTCTTCACGGGCGGTGGAGGCATCAAAGCCAAGTCATTCTCGCGGCGCTTGATGATCGCCTGAGTCGAGCCTACGGACGCCATGCTGCAAGCTTTTCCGTGCTACAGTCAGTAAGCAATCGAGGTTGGTCACGAACTGAAAGAGCAGAGTCGCTGCACAGTGGATGGAATCAGGAACATCAGCAAGCACGACGCAACCTCCGGCACGAAAACAACTACTTCATCACAGAAAGTTGTAATTCGCTGCCATACGTCTTTCAGAAATGATCGTGGGAGAGCGTGACATGTTCGATGCTACGGAGTCAAGAAAGACGCCCGTCAAGCATTCGACAAAATATCGGTTCGCAAGCTGCGGCCCGGAGAGCCTTGCGCTGGTGCGGCACGTCTTACAGAAACAAAATCTACTTCTAGATCTCGCTACATACGACAACTCTGTCAGGCGTGGCAGCTGTTTCTCCACAAACTACATTGACGTTGCTCTTCCTCAGGTCATCGCTCAAGGCGACGACAATGATGAAAAGTTTATGATAGAGCCAAAAAATCCGGCAATCAAACCCACGAATGAGTTTGAGCAAAGCCTGCTGCCCCGATGTGCAATGGAGAGCCTGCTTCACAACATACTGCCTTCTTGAGCGCAGATGTTTTACCAAGGTAAGTATGAAGAAAAGAAAAAGAAATCTCAAGAGGATTGCGAGGATCAACGACTTAAGTACCCCTAAATTGTGCCAAGCGATCAACCTGCCTGCACGTGACGCATAAGTGACAGAGATCAAGGGGCAGGCACGGCCCAACGTTGTTCGTATTCACTTGTCACTGACAGTATCTGGTGCGACCTTGAGCGTGTCCACGAGGTGACTAGTCAAGAGAGCAGCCGAAGGTGCCTCTTATCAGCCAATGTCACCGACACGTTCCCTACACGATTTTCACATCAGAGCTCGAAGCCCGCCATCAGCCTCTTCCTTTGAAAAGCCGTGGCTAGCGTCGGTTACACGCTGTCGGTCTTAGCTTGAGCATCCATGATGGTAGGATTGTGAGTCAAGAGTGAAGAAGGAATGGTGAAACTGACGCGCTATGCTACGTGGTGCCTCGCAGCTGCAATGTTGTTCTATCATTTATACGCCGACTAAAAACAAAATGTTTCACCATTCGTTCCATTCTCCAGTACGAGGTTGCTCCATCATAATGGCAATTCATGTCACGTCACCTACCCTCACCCTTCCCAGCAAACGCGCTCCGCACGCTCAAAATGAAACCTCTGATCCACCACTAGAAGAACAACAATGCGACCGTGATTATCATACTAGCCCACATCATCGTGCCGGGCAATGTCGTGTCTCTTATCGCGTCGCTGAGATAGTACGCCGCACCCAGATACGAACAGCTCAAGATACCGGGATCCGGATCCCTCACACCATAACTCATGTTCTGATACTTTCCCCGCGGACAGCCAAAGCCCAGCGCAGCAGGACACGACTGCACAAGATCATAGCATAGATCTATACAAGGCAGAACCTCTTTGTAGGGTCCTGGCTGTATCACATCGTCGATGATCTCACTGTTCCTGCTGCTATTGCTTTGCACCGAGTTCAGCAGCACTTTCTGGGCGGGATCTGGACTGCTGATCCACGAAGGGACAGTGCCATTAGGGAATTTCTGCGCCATGTTGCGCCTAGCTAAATACGACGCGTCGTTGCTCCAGTCTTCGCAGCGTGGAATGCTGACGGCACACAGCCACTGCTTGTACGCGCGTGCACAATCATCGCAGTTACGGGCTAGGGAATATTGTGCCGACGCTGTTGTGTTACACGGTATCTGTTGCAGGCTGTAGTTGAAGTACTGATACATCTGGGCTGCGTAGCTATCGTACACAGCTGCTAGATCTGCCAGACCGTCAAGCGGTGAGTATTTGTCTGGATTCGAAGGCACGGCGTAGGCGACTTCGCTGCAGAAAGAAAGGTTGTACATCAGTGCACAGTTATCGCTGGCTTTGGTGCTGAATGTCATGTTTGACCAGACGCGTCCACCACCGCCGACAACTCCTGCACCCGTAGCAGTAGAATTACCGGTCATGGCAAGGAAACCCCAATAGTCGGATGAAGCGTTCAAGGCACTGATGTAGAATTGCTCTTTGGGTGCTCCGCCTAGTCCCCTGTTTGTCATCGTTCCGACATTGTTGTTGGTGATGCCGGGGACGTTAGCCGCTATGTTTGCGTTGTTACGGAGACCGCAATACGATCTACTGACGCCGAGGAAGGACTTATCTTTCTGGTCTTGCGCGAACATGCCGTATGGAGGTTGCATGGTCATCCACTCTTCGTAGATGGTACTGTTTCCGGAGTCCGGAAGGTCTTGGGTCACAAGAAGGGCGGCGTGGTTGTCTCCATCTACAAAGAGGAGGTCTGTGTTGTTGGAGTAGAAGTGATAAGGGGCGTCATTCGAGGCGGCGATCTCATAGTTCCAGGAGCCTGTGAAGTCCGTAGTGTTCGGAGCCGAAACGCCGACATAGATGTCGTCGGTCGCATTGAGCTTGATTATTCCATAGCCACCTTCCACATGGACCTGGACGCCCTTAGTGCCTTCACTTGTTGAGCCTGGCTTTTGGATGTCGGTGGAATCCGAGTAGAAAAGCTGGAGCTGAGGCGGTGTCTTGTCTTCGCTAGTGTTCGATGCTGGCTGCAGGCACACGTTGATTGTAATCCATATCGTCGTGCTGGATTGTCTTTTCTTCAGCTCCCATCGAGAAGGTGCGCTGTCGTCGGTGTTCCCAGTGGTCGAGGCGCCCGATGGTAAGCCTACGCCCTCTTCTCCGTGTGGTCCTTCTATTTCGTCGAGAGGAAACATCCAGTTTTCAGTCTCGCCTATCTCAATGTTCATGTTCTGCGGTGCATTGTTGGCGAGTGAGCTTACACCCGCTGGCGCCCTCTTTCTCATTTCGATTGAGTCAAGCCCATAGTCACCACGCTGCCCCTCCTCACACTCCTCGAAAGCTGAAGGTTGTGCCGCATCACGCCGTTCATCCAAAGTATGGTCTTGGCCTAGTATTGCCGGCTTGGTGTTATCCTTCGGAATGTTGTCCTCCTGGCTGAACGAGCCATCTTCCAAGACTACAGGGCAAAAGAGTCGATCGTGGTGGAGTGATGTCGTTGAGTCAAGTTCAGCAGCATAGGCAGAGCTTGGCCTGCTTATTGAGAGATAGACAAGAACCAAGAGGAGCGTACCCCCAAATGAGACTGCGAAGCGGGATTGTAACTGGCTCAACTTTGGAAATTGCATCGTCGTTGAGCGCACATATTGCTGCTCGTGTGTTTTGTGCGGTCAAGTCATATCCTCGAAACTCCTCAAGGGGTCACTTTCTCAACGACCGTCGGTAGTTAGTTGAAACCAGACACAGTAAATGTGCTGAAGTTGTCGCCGCTGGGACGCTACAATTGCAAGAAACACTGAAGGATCCGCTGGCGGTGCCTCGAAGCTAAATGTCAATGGCGCGAGCTCTAAATAACACTACTGCAAGCCTAATCTTGGAGCTTGGACCCTTGCTATTGGGGTTTGGAGCTTCAACAGCAGGCATAGGACATGGCTGTACCCATTCCTGTGTCCTTTTGCTACCTGTGAAGAGATCCTATCTACAGACCTCGTTTCGCTTGTCAGTCCTCGCATGCATCCACAATTGAAAGCAGCGGGGTGGGATGGGAGACGTCGAAATCGAGGTTGAAACTCGCTGAGCATAGATCTGGCCTGTCACGACTTTGCCTCCTAAACGACTTTGCCTCCTAAAGACTGCGAGTCACCTTCGTCCACACGACTACGATTAGCGTCTTTGTATCACCTTCATATCTCAATGTTCGACAGTATTGAGCTGCTTTGTTGAGTTTTGGGAGTCTTCTGAGATCCGGCTCAAGCTATTGACCATTAGCTGGGGGCTGTAGCTTGCACCATTGAGGGCGACCGCCACTCTTACGAGTCTTTAGCCTTGGGAACCGACTGTGAAGCTGCTTCGTTGACGACCTGATTGGCTCATTACTCTACTGACAGCTCAAAATGACTTCGGTCGCAGCACCAACGTCCTGGAACACCAACCTGCCGGGACCATGTGAACACAAAGCAAGAACCGGCTGTATGCTGACTGCTCTACCTTGTTGTTGTTCTTGCGCAGACAAGAGACCACAAGCGACTGCATATCCTGTTTATGTAAGTAGTTCTCCCTTGGTAAGCACGACTTCGATGCAGAAGCTAATTGTGGGATGGCAAGATTGATGGACAGGGCATGAGGCTGAAGGGCAAGCGTTGGCAGCGCTACTGCCGTAAATGCTATGGTAGGTCCTATACTTGTCCTCAATCATTCTCTGTCCTGTTCTCGTTTGCTGCCGCGCCGTCCAGCTTGCTGTCATTCCTAGCCATATTATCTATTAAGCATAGTTAACCATCTTAAAGACTTCTGGCAATCTTCCATCACCAGTGCAGAAGCACCAGCATTACCGGGTACTCCAACTACGCCTGTCACACCATCCACACCAATAAGCCTTACAGAAATGCCATTCAGTAGACCAATAACGAGAAGCTCCGAACGTAGTTACGTCTCGGAGTTTGCCTCATCTGACAACGTCATTCTGAACCCGCTCTACACCAATCCTGATCAACCAGAACTACAGTCCCAAACGAATTTACGCGGTCCTCGAGGTCGTCGTCAGGCGAACGCTACAGATCATGGCCACCCTGGAGGTACTGGCCGAAGAGAACAAGTATTTGCTCTTGGTAGTCGCGAAGACGTCCAGCAAGAAGATTATGTCAGTCCCATATTCGGCATGTTCAATAGAGCTTGGACACGGTATAGAAATGCCGAAGAAGAGAGGCGAATAGTGGCTGCTCGTTCACTTGTTGCTGGACAGTACGCTGATGACTGGGACAATGACGTATACCAACGAACAGATCACGATGACATTGACATTCAAGCAATCGACTTTCAAGCCGTTCAACAGGAGAACTTACCGCCCACTGATGAGCAGCGTCGTGTAGTGGCAAGGCAACGTCTTTTGGATTCATCTCCGTTGACCATAGATACGATGCTGAGAGAGGGGCACGCACAAATGGATCGGAACGTGGCTCAGGCTATTGTCGTCAACGGAGTCCAACAGGCGATATATCTACGACGAGCAAACTCGGGTAGCAACGTTGCATCGAGTCAGCAAAACCCACCACTCCGAGATGTGGCCACCGTGGACCCTGTCATACTCGAGCAAACATCGTCAGATCAACCCCTACCCAGGGCGGCGAGAACAGCTAGGCACAACTTTCATAGGCAGTTTTACTCTAATCCTTTCGATGAACAGCGGCCTTTGAGATCCCACAACGACGGACAATCCGTTGAGTCCATGGACGAGAATATATTCGCGGGCGTACCTTCAGTTGCTCGAATGAACCCCATCGATACGCAACAGTTACGTCGACCTGCACCGACCAAATCGGAAGATCTTAAGGTGAACTTTGCTTGCAAGATATGCCAAGAGCAGAAAATTGACACAATTTGCATGCCTTGCATGCACGCAGCGATGTGTCGTTGGTGCAGTGAGCTCTGGAAGGCCGATTGCCGAGCTACCAATGGTCGAATGGACCACCGTGAGTGGCGGTGCGTCCTGTGTCGTAAGCAGATAAAGGAGATTAAGCGGTTCTTCGTCTGAGCGTATGAGAAAACGGCAATGGGACATTTGGAGAGAATGTGGAAATGCGTTGACAGGTGAATTGGGTTCGTGAAGGCATATTCTGTGACGAAATGCGATCCTTGTTGAGGTAGATAGTGCTCATATTTTGCAATATCATTCGTTTGGACAAGCAACAGCTGTTCATGACCGTGCAGTCGGGGCAAGCCAGAAGCGTCTGAGACTATGTCCAAAACTTGCCAAACAGTTACAAGTGTATCAAGGACTATCATTGGCCATCTTCTCCCTACTAACTCCTGTACGCAATTGCGATCAAGACGTGGCGGTCAGGACGTATCCGCCGCTGTCTCAAGTGTTTCACCTTGCGATGGAGGAACCATCAATGACGACGGTATGCAGCCCGTCTCGTGCCAACTCGACCTGTCACAGAACCACATCTCTCGAAAGCAGACTAGCCTGTTTAGCTTAACCTGCTATGAGATGTCTGCGGATGGGGCATTCGCTGACCCAGACACGTTGTATTTGCAGGGGCTTGTTAGTGCCCTTTTGGTGAAGCGCGCATCAGACATATTGGTAACTCCGTCCTCGGAGTTGCCAAAGCTATTATATTCCGCTCTCCTCGCATTAGGGTGTAGATGAGGGTTGGGATTTGGCAGACTTGTGCCGAGCAGCAGTGGTAGTAACATGGTCAGAGATGCTCTGGAGGAAGGAAAAGTATCGGCCCTAGCCCAAGCGAGCAGAATGCGAACAACTGCCAAGCGTGAGCTCAGGACCGTGTTAACGACAGGCAAAGAACGAGCAGATGTGGAAGGCTGAGCAGTGGGAGGTCAGGAGCCGGCGGATCATACCGTGTTTCGTTCCACCTATATTACAGGACAATCTGTTCGTCCATCCCGGCCGGTGTACGCTCAAAGTGTTATATTATTTATCTAATATCATGTCCATCGCTCGTACGTAGCATCATCAATAAATCAAAAATTCTGGCTAGGATTAAACCTCCGACCCTCTGGCTTCGTCAGCTGTGCGCGCGACTGATAATCAGAGTCTAGTCCCCTGTAACCCTGGCCCGCAGCGCCTCCGTTGCCGGGCCCGTTGTTGGTGTTCTCACCGCTCAGTTCTAGCGCCGCTGGATTTATATTTGGCTGTCTGTTCGTGGAGTACATGGGGCTGGACTGTTGAGTCGGCCCGGGGTAGCCACCGTCATCTGAGTACACAGATGCAGTGTCTCCACTGAGGCTGTGATAGTGTGTCGGGCCCGCTGAGGCTGCAGCTGCGCCTACGCCAGCCGGCCACTGAGAGCGCGGGTTGAGGTATTCGTTGGTCTGGTCAGGGAGTTCCTCGATGAAATTGGAGCGGGCGTGTTGTTCTGGCACGGCGGGCATGCCGGGGCCGGGGCGGTACGTTGCTGGTTCGCTGCCTGAGACAGAGGAAATATCGCTGGTGCGCGACTGCGAGTGTGTTGGCGCTGGCGTCCGGGTCGAGGAGACACCGGGCGTTGCATAGCGGTCTAGGGGGTTGGCTTCGCGCATCGGCGGCGAGTTGGAGTTGATTTCCGAATCTGTGTAGCGAGAACTGTGCTTGCCTACTGCAGCACCTGCATAGCCGAAGTTGCTCATGGAGTTGCCGAGGGATGGCGTGTACCTGTCATCATCGGCGATTGCGGCGTTGTGTCGGCGGCGGCGACGCATGGCGTACAGAGCACCGATGATTGCAGCTGCTATGACGGCAATGGCGACGCCGGCACCGATGCCCGCTTTTGCACCCGTGGAGAGGCTACCGCCGCTGCCGGATGTGCCGCCATTGGCCTGAAGGCCTGATACCGCTGTTGGTGACGCGGTGGAAGTTACGACTGTAGTGCCGAAGACGGTTGTTGCTGGGGCTGTGGTTTCGACGACCGTGGTTTGTGTGCTTTGGCTGACCTGGCCGTCAGGCTGAGTCGTAACCTTAACGATCTGGGTTGAGTAAACAGTTGGCTGATAAGAGACTGAGGTTGACGTTGCAGTGTAGACGTAGGTTGGAGTTTTCGATGTGGTCTTCGAAGAGGAGGAGTCGGAGTGCGAAGTGGAAGACGATTCCGAATCAGTGGAGGAGGCCGAGGCTGAAGGTGTCGAAGATGCTAAAAAGTAAAGTTAGCTTTCCGCAGCTGGACAAGGTTGTAGTTGATGATGAGTCCGCTTTGCTGCATGAATATTCAAGTACGGTAGACATACAACTCGCGCTGTCAGAGCTCGAAGTGCTTGGCACAGGCGTCGAAGTGGTTTCTGGTTCGGAGGATGCAGCAGGCGTGACCGACGTACTTGACTCTGTAGACTCAATTGAGGAGATCGACGATGTTGGCGTGGTTGTAGTTGTAGGTGGCACGGTAGCTGTAGAAGACGTCTCAGTTGAGCTGATCACGGAAGATGTGGGTGCAGCAGAAGTCGTGGTAACGGCCACAACACTAGAACTCGAGTCGGACAGAAGGCTCGATGGTGCTATGGAAGAAGTCGTGCTAGGTGTGGTCGTCGGTATCGAGCTTGCAGCTATACGAAGTGTTATGGCCTGATAGACAGGTTCCACCTTTCTGACTCTGCTGAACGATCGCTGGATGAATGAGGAATGAGAAGTGATACTTACATGCAGAGCTCGCTGAGGAGATCAACGACGATATGGACGATGAGATGGATGAAACCACCGACGAGGCACTCGTGGCTACTGAGGACTCGGAGGAGGCTACTGATGACGCCGAGGTAGCTATTGACGATAATGACGACGCTGCTGATGAGCTGTCTGCAGCCGAAGCCGATGATGCTGCAGAGGACGCCGAGCTGGCGATTGAGCTTGCCGCTGATGCTGATGCCGCTGCTGATGAGACGGCGTCGGAAGCTGAGGCCGATATTGAAGAAACACTGGAGGTTGCAGTGCTATCTTGAGCAGCCGCAAAGCTGGCAAAGGCCGCAACGATCAAATATCGATACATGGCTACCCGTACCTCGACACAGATCTCACGGAATCTGGAGGGCTGACCACCGTACGACGAGGGAAACAAGGTCGTCGATGAGGTGGACAGTTGAGGTGGACAGTGGAAAGTGAAAATATGCTACCTTATCTTTCCATCATCAGCCTCATGTGGCAGGTAGATTAAATTAATTAGAGAACAGTGGGACGGAAGTGCTTGGATGCTGGACCATCAGGTTCCAAGTATTCCGGTGCATGTCTCCAAATAACGAAGAGATTACGCACAACAGAACAAGCATGTGTGTCTGACAGGCCTTGCAGACCAGCTGTGTTGGCGTATCCAAACGGCCAATAGAAGATTACAGGCGAAGCCCCAAAATAACCGGCCCGGATGTACCAATCTCAGTTGAGATAGCTTAATGGATTCAGCACGAAGTTGGCATAGTCTTGATGCTTTAAATACGAAACTTCACCTTGGTAGCGAACCGGAGGCGCAGCATCTCTCACCTGCTCGGTGATCTGAAGTGAACGTTTCTTCTTGCCGGATCATGGACGGTCATCTTACGCAAAATAAAGAAGTTAGTCGTGCAGGCTACCTGCAGTGAGCGGGATACTTTTGACTATCAAGCTGAACAGACAGATGGACGTTGAGCTAGTGGTTCTGACATCGGCGTTCCGAGTCACGACCGCCGACAATGTTCTTGCAGGAGCAGGTACGTGTCCGAGACGGCTGGCTGTTCATTCGAGTCAGCATAAGCTTGCAAGGGTCAATGTTGCTCGAGTTGTATAGTGCTTCGTACAGCGACTGCTCCTTTAGGTACAAAGTGTGAAGCTTGCCATTTAGGCTTAGGAGGCCAGTCGTGTCGGGCCCTAGATAGTTACATCCTTCGTTCGAAAAGGGTAATGGCCTCAGCGCTCGGTTTCACTCTTCCCCCGCTTTTGGGGTCGAGTGTCTCGAAAAGCAGCTGATCTGCTTGCGGCTCAAATGGACGCGAGTCAACAAACAACACAGGTTTGTTCCGAGCAGAACGCGTTTTGCTACAGTAGTAGTTGCAACGATCAAGGAAGTACTTGTACCAGCACCTTGGACAGTTATTAACCCTTCCACCGCCGGGAGCCAGTGCTCCTTGTGGCCCTGAGATGTACCACGTGTGGCATATTTGACATCATGGTTACCATACCCACTTTTGCGAGGGCTCAACAGCCCGAGCCCGCCAGCGCGTCGAAGTCCTAGTTATGCGACAAACTTGATGCCCATGCTGCTTATAAGCTATGACTAGATGTGTTACAGGTTAATGCTTCCTAAAGTCACATCATCATTCGACACTCTCACTACTCACTCACCGACCAGAATACAATCCAATTGAGTGCTCTCCGTCACTTAACAGTGGTGCATGATATAGGTATCAAGTTACAAACAGCGAAACCACCAAACACTACGTCCAGAAGTGCAAGTGGGTGGGACTACAAAAGAGTAGGTCCTCTCTCCTCGTCGAACAAAGCCGAAGGTTCGCAACCGAGAGTCGGACAAGATGTTGTCAGGAAGCAAGATGGCCTCAACCAATGGTAGTGATACACCACAGCCTGTGGTCTGTGTCTTCTGTAAGTCTGCCCTCCCAAGACCATTGCAGTCGCAACAGCGCTGACGGCTTGCAGGCGCATCCAGCCCAGGCAAGAACCCAGCACATCTCGAGTCAGCGCGCCAGTTGTCCACGAGCCTATCGAACGCTGGTTACAAACTCGTATATGGAGGCGGTACGATGGGCATCATGGGCGAAGTCGCAAAGACCTTCGTCTCACACGCAGGTCCAGACAGCGTCGACGGTATAATACCTCGAGCCCTTGTTCACACAGAAAAGGACCCGAGTACACGCAACGATAGTCCTGCACCGCCGCAAGATTCAGGTGTCAAGCAACCAGAGCGGACGATGACGAGAGACCAAATAAAGAGAACAAACACGTCTGAAATCATACCTCAGAGTGAATTCGGCAACACAGTTGTTGTTGCAGATATGCATACCCGAAAGAGGATGATGGCCGAGAGAGTCGTCGGTGGCGGACCAGGGAGCGGCTTCGTTGCGCTGGCAGGAGGATATGGCACTATTGAGGAGGTCATGGAGATGGTCACTTGGAACCAGCTAGGGATTCACAAGATGCCGATTGTAGTGGTGAATATCGATGGTATCTGGGACGGACTGTTGGACTGGGTGAAGAGAAGCATTAGAGAGGGCTTCGTTGGAGAAGGCAATGCCAACATAATCATGGAAGTCAAGGATGTGAACCAGGTAGAAGAGGCCCTTAGAAATTACAAGGTTGCGGAGGGGAGGTTCAAGCTGGACTGGACGAAGGAGTAGGACAGAGAAATGGGTCTAGATGGCTAGAGAGATAGACGCTTAGAATCTATAAGCCTGCCTCCTGGCCGTAACGCGTGCCGGCTTGCCTACGCCTTGAACGCCCTGCCGTTTAATGCTTGCCGTGCTTCACGATCACGAATCTGTCTCCATTGCATCTCCCTCCCCCTCACCTGTGCCACTCGTCTCAACGTTGGCTTCGAGCAGTGGCCCGACTTCTTGACCGTCGTACATCTTGAAGTTCTCAACCCTCCTCTTGCCGTCTTTCGAGCCAACACCAATGACGGCCAAACTGGTGTTGTCTACTGTCAACTCCTTGTCTTGTGCCAGAGATTCTTTCAACGCTAGCAATCCGTGCTTGATCAACTCATCTCGACCACAATCTGCGAACTTATCCAGATGTCTCTCAAGGTACGTCCTCGCCATCTGACTCCGAGCCCCAATAGCGCACGCCATCATTTCCTGCGTCAGACCGGACGGGCTGAACTCGAACAGATGTGGACCTAGATCGTCGACTCCCGCCACCAAAAGACCGACACCATAAGGTCTCTTGCCGTAGTGCTGTGTGCTGCTCTGTGCTCGATCGCCGATCATGTTCACTATGCGCTCGACAGGTATTGCTCGGCCGTAGCTAAGTTTCGAGGCGAGGGATTGCTGTTTCATGAAGTTCGATAGTACACGGGCATCTGAGGCAAGACCTGCCAGGGCGACGCCAAGATGGTCATCGACGCCGACGATTTTCTTCTGGTAGGAGGACAGTTCCTCGGCGTTGCGCTGATGGGACGGTTAGTGGTTGGAAACTTGGAGGGCAGCAGTATCGCACTTTGAGAGCGGTGAGGACGACATGGGTCTTGCTGACCAGTCCCACTACTACTGAACCCTGCTTGACGGCTTCTTGTGCATATTCGACCTGGAAGATTCGTCCTTGCGGCGAGCTGCAGTGGTTAGTCTGGCTTTTGAAGAGGGCCTGAGTACGTCGCCTTACAATGTAACGGAGTCGTTGTCGTAGTTGTTTCTGAACATCTTGTCGTTCGTCAGGAAGAGAGTCGTGAGAAAATGAGGGCAGCAGGGCTGGATGTGGTGGTTCAACTACTTGAGATGTGCTTGATGCTCAGGCTATCTTGCGTAGACGCGGCTACGCAGCAGTGGTTCTGATGCCTGAGGCAAAACAGATGATGCCGCAACGGCAGGCGTGACCCAGCCGAAACCAGCCACACCTCAAATGAATCGGAGTCAAGCTTCACTTTCGCCCACGCGACGCCAGATCCTAAGCACTAACAACGAGTATTTCTTCTACGGATACCATCGACGAACAACACCTACCTGTATCGTTCCTCACCTCATTGTTCCCGAGACCGGCCCACGTAGAACGAACTACAGCCTCAGCGACCCAGCAGCACCACCTCCGCCATGGTGGCCGGACTCAAGACCATCATTGCACTCTCCTTTGTACGAGCAGCCACCACCTCCTCAGCGCTACTGCTTACATTTTCCAGGTTCTAGCGATCGGCTTTCTCCTCGTCATTCTCTCAGCCGCCCTCTTCCACAATTACCTCACCCTCCTCGTCGTTGCAACCTACGTAATAGCACCGTTACCAAACTTCATATGCGCAAAATGCGCAAACCCAGATGATTTCATGGGTGATGCGGGTTACGCCGTGGTGGACTTTGGGAGATTCGTTACCGGCTTCCTGGTAGTGATGGGTATTGCTCTGCCAGTCGTGCTGGCGCATTGCGCTTTGATACAGGTTCCAGCCATGGCCATGAGTATAATAGGAGGTGAGATATGACCAAGGACGGTATGCGGGTGTCAAACAGCTAACACGAGACAGGGTTGCTTATTTATGGGACTATCATCAGCTTCTCTCAGTTTTTCAAGGAGGAACAGGACTTTTGAGAGACGTCTCAGTCGTTTATGACCATGGCAGGAGGGTTCAGATGGGCCATAAGTCAGCGTTTCAAGCAGACATCCTTTGATAATGCGCACTACGACTACTACATGTATGAGTATTCTGAGAGCTTTGGGTGTACGCCGTACAGATTCTGGAATTGGTACTGTGTACTATGAGACATCGTGCCGGAACAGATCGTGAACAACCCCTCGATATGGCCATGCAATCAGTTTCAAGGGTCCCGGTTCAGTGATCCACGTAGGTAGGCTTAGGGAAACGGATTTTGCTTCATGGCGCCCTCAGAGCTCAACTTCGAATCTAGATTTGAGGCACATTGCTTGGGCTTAATCACGTTTGATACTCTACACTCGCCAGATATCTGATTGTCACGTAGATCTGTGAGAGCTTGTGGCCGTGAAGACCGCCTCGAACGGAAAGAGTGTATCGCTCTGCCTGTACTCGTGTTGTTGCTCCTCAGCCTGCAACCTGAGCACATGGAGGCCGCCTGGAATCGTCATAATTGCAAAACACGTGACGCAGCCACGGTCCGTAAGCTGCGCCGTCCAGCCTTCTTATGCGACCGAGCTCACAGCGACAAGGTCACAAGCCGTACAATTATCCTACAGACCTCAATTCCCTCGAACACCTCATACCTCATCGTCAAGGATTCCAATAGCCCTCTTCAAAGCGTATCATCACACCCCAAACGCCCGCAAATCTACTCACCAACCCACAACCATGGAATCCAACCGTCTCTTCCACAAATTCCCAACTCCAGCATGGGTCAACAACGCCAACGTAAGGACAGGAGGCGTATACCTCAGCGGCGCAATGGTAAGTCACCTTCTCCCACACGTAGCCCCAACTAACACCACGCGCAGTTCTCGCTGGGCTTCTTCCTCTTCCTCGACGCCGCCGTCTTCTCCCACTCCGCCCTTAACGGCTCAACAATTCACATCACGTTCGTTGACTGGATCCCGCTCATCTGCAGCACGCTGGGCATGACGGTCATCAACAGCATTGAGAAGAGCCGGCTGAACAGCGACTCGTTTAGCTACAGTGGGAACGGGGTTGCGTGGAAGGCACGGCTGGTGTTGTTTCTAGGCTTTGCGTTGATTGCCGGTGGGTTGGCGGGGAGCGTGTGTGTATTGGTGTTGAACTATATCGTGGAGGAGGCACGTCCGCCCACACTCTGGATGGGCGTCAGCAATGTGCTTGGAAATGCGCTGGTGATGTTGAGTTGCATTGTGCTGTGGGTTTCGCAGAATATTGAGGACGACTACGCTTACAATTTGTCCTTGTGAAAGACGACGACGAGGTTGGCGGATAGCGTGGAGGTCCGGCGGTGGCGCCGGTGCAGGGAGGAGCTGCGGACAGTAGCAGGCTGACGCAAAGAGATGTCTGAACAACGTAGCAAGCAGGTGCTATGAAGGGAAAGATTACTTTGCAAGAGTTATCCTCAACGGGACGTCGATATATCCATTGCTTTGAAAGCACCCAGTAATGCTATGTGTCTATTCTTAGCAAGATCCAAAACACCTCGCGCCTACTGACTGTCATGGAAGTGAGAACCAACCAAGTTAATTCAAGCTATAGCCCGAATCAACCCTCCCTCAACTTCTCCATAATAGCATCGATGACATCCATGTCCGAAGCATTAACGTGATCCGGCCCCGTCACGTTTTTAGGCAATATCTTTAGCGCCTCGTCCATACCAGGCTGGAAGTTCCTCACAGTCGAGCTAAGAGCATAAACTGCCTTCCGTCTCGCGGCGTTGTCATCATCCTCCACCGCCATCTTGGCTACCTTTGCCGCACCACCAATACTTAACAGATGAGCCTGGCACTTCTCGTTGTTCTGCACTGCCGTACCAATACACCACGCCGCCATCTTGCGCAGTGATGCTTCCGTGTTGTCCAGCTGATTCAGCAGAGGAGTCCAGAGGCCAAGCGGTTCGAGGTTGTTTGCGTTGTCGAGGTTCTCAATCAGTTGTTCGAAATTGTCGAAGGCAACCATCTTGGCATCTAAGGTTGCTTCTGGGTTGACAATTACATGCATTGATTGTTTCATAAGGTCGGCATCGCTTGGTCCACCCATGCCCATCAACGAACGAAGGGCATCTGCATCGATACTGCGTGGTTCTTGGCCCTTGTAGCCTGGTTGTGTTGGTGCTGCGGTACCATCTGGGTTTTGTGATTGGGCGTTTTGAGAGTTTTCGATGGACCATGCGAGGAGGTTATTCATGCCTTTGTCCATGTTTGCTGTTGTCTGTATCTGCGGTCAAGCAGATGGTGCTTGTAGTAGGTTTCAGCTTCCCAGATCTCAGAGAGATTTTCACAGGATTGTGTAGAAGAGCACTATTCGAGTTGCTTGACTTTAGATTCCTGTATTTAAGTCTGATGGACAAAAATCGATTATGGAAAACGAGGTGGTCTCAGTATGCTGCGACATGTACTAATCTAATTGTTGTTGTTGTTGTTGTTGTTGTCGTCGGGTGGTCGTTAGATTCTTTGTCCGTGTTGTTCAGTCACTGATATCAAAATCGACTTGTAGTCAAAAAGTCACAGTTTGCATTCTTGCTCTAACGAAAACTCGAGCACCTACCAATGGCTTCGAAGAGATTCGATTTTTGCTTTCAAGACATACCTCGTTGCTTGCGCTTAGAAGTTGCTACACATGCATTTCTCGAGTCGACAGCGAGCATCAGCTCGACGCCGTGAAGCATTGCTGGCGGCCCCTTCGATGTCAGTTCATGATGCCGACGCGATGGACAGCACAAGTGGCGAAAACTGTTGAGAAAGTCTACCGTAGCGATGGCCCTGGAAGGGATACGGACTATCGATTGCCCCACTTCGAGTGGCTTGCCCGGGCCCGCCAGGGAAACACTTTCGCACAAAGATTCTGAGCACAGACATAACAACACAGGTCTCAACAACAAGCATGAACACATAGTTGAGGTCATGGATGCCACCCGATCGTCAGTTCGAGTTTATCCGGGGCAAGAGCCATCAGACCAAAGACCTCACATCTTAGCTAATCTTCTCGGCCGACAAAAAGACGTATCCATCGCCGTGGAGGTTGGTGGGCCGGCCATTAGGGGAGTCGGTGAGCAGGCGCAGTGATAGATTACCTCAGGCGCGGCTAGAGCTCAGTAGCACATGATTTGTGCACCGGTTTGAAACGTAGCTGCCTACGAACGAAGCAAGTTACGAGGCAGTGAACAACGGCATTGCGCGGCAAGGCCGCCACCATAGTTGAAGAGGCTGGTATAAGACACGTAAACGCAACTTGACCTGAGACATGCGTAGCAAGTAGACAATACGACAAAGGCCACTGAATCCATCAAGCTCTGACGCTCGTTCAGTGAGAGCTGTACGAACAGTAAGTTAGTCGCGGCGCAGGTGCGGTCATGGACAGTGACTGCGGTAAACCGTCATTCTTGGCGGACCTGCCTCAGCTGCAGCGCCCACCGCTACAATACATTTCCATCTCACCTTTCTCATCTTGTTTGACTTACCTTCCGCCATCTGTTCAACTAACACAAGGCTACAGGAGAACATATCTCTCTAGTCCTCTCCACCACATACGACCTCATCAGCCTTCCCTTCTTTTCTAACTTTCATCTTCGACCGTCGCAATGGAGGGTAAGCTTCAGCCCACGCTCGAACAGAGCATCTACCTCCCGCTCTATACGGATTGACCGGCTAACGTCGCTTCCAACCTATAGAAGAAGTTGCCGCCCTCGTCATTGACAATGGGTAAGCCTCCCCCGGCATCGCCACCAACCTGCCCTCCTGCTCAACGGGCTGCCCCACCTCGATATGGGTCCTAGCAGAGCAAGCGAAGGAGTCACCAAAAAAGGTCGAAAAAGAACGTATGGCTGACTGTGATACTCTGCAGCTCTGGTATGTGCAAGGCCGGTTTCGCTGGCGACGATGCGCCACGAGCGGTTTTCCGTAAGTTGAGGACTATTCGACTTGGCTGCCCAGGCTCTAATACATGGCAGCTTCCATCGTCGGTCGACCACGACACCACGGTATCATGATCGGTATGGGCCAGAAGGACTCATATGTTGGTGATGAGGCACAGTCCAAGAGAGGTATCTTGACTCTGAGATACCCAATCGAGCACGGTGTGGTCACCAACTGGGACGACATGGAGAAGATCTGGCATCACACTTTCTACAACGAGCTGCGTGTGGCTCCAGAGGAGCACCCAGTCCTCCTCACTGAGGCTCCTATCAACCCCAAGTCAAACAGAGAGAAGATGACACAAATCGTCTTCGAGACCTTCAACGCACCAGCTTTCTACGTCTCCATCCAGGCCGTTCTGTCGCTGTACGCCTCAGGTCGAACCACTGGTATCGTGCTCGACTCCGGTGACGGTGTCACCCACGTCGTCCCCATCTACGAAGGTTTCGCTCTTCCCCACGCCATCTCCCGTGTCGACATGGCTGGTCGAGATTTGACCGACTACCTCATGAAGATCCTGGCTGAGCGAGGTTACACTTTCTCGACCACCGCTGAGCGTGAAATCGTCAGAGACATCAAGGAGAAGCTTTGCTACGTCGCCCTTGACTTCGAGCAGGAGATCCAGACCGCTGCGCAGTCGTCCAGCTTGGAGAAGTCATACGAGCTGCCCGACGGTCAGGTCATTACGATCGGCAACGAGCGATTCAGAGCACCAGAGGCTCTGTTCCAGCCATCTGTCCTGGGTCTCGAATCCGGTGGAATCCACGTCACCACCTTCAACTCGATCATGAAGTGTGACGTCGACGTCCGAAAGGATCTTTACGGCAACATCGTCATGGTAAGCTTGCTCATATATGCTTTCGCAAGTGGAAATTTGCTAACCATTCTCTAGTCTGGTGGTACTACCATGTACCCAGGTATCTCGGACCGTATGCAGAAGGAAATCACTGCTCTTGCACCATCCTCGATGAAGGTCAAGATCATCGCACCTCCCGAGCGAAAGTACTCTGTCTGGATTGGTGGTTCCATCTTGGCCTCGCTTTCGACCTTCCAGCAGATGTGGATCTCGAAGCAAGAGTACGACGAGTCTGGACCATCGATCGTCCACAGAAAGTGCTTCTAAGCGATGCACCAAGAACTCCTTCGCCCAACAAACCACAAACAGCCGTTCCTAGCCTGGACTTTTTGCGATGGGTCGGAGCAGGAAGCGTCTGCCTGGGGATTTTGGGCTCAAGATTATAGATGGCATGCAATGATGCGATGTCTGAAGCTCGACTTGAGAGTAGAGGTTGTGCTGGGATCACGAGCCTGGGCTCAAGTTGATAATGTATGAAGCAGATAAGCATGACTGTCAAGCGATGAAATGAAGCATTTGTCCTGTTCTCCACCGTGATCAGTAGTAGGCCTACTAGTAGGTTCGTAGAAATGTTCTCTGGTATCGTTGACTGGCATTTCTAGCTGTCTGGTACTTCAACTACGGTGGTGCCATCTTCTGCCGGCTCAAGCACTTTCCACTCACAAGTGATACCCTCCTGCTTGAACCTATCTACTATAGTCTCAGCGATCTTGTCGAAATGCTCCGTGGCCAATGCCAGTATTGTAGGTCCGGCGCCCGACAAGCATATTCCGCAAAGTCCTTTGTGGCTCGATGGGGTGACCGACTGTAGTATCTCGGTGAGGCCGGGTATGAGCGTAGAACGATACGGCTGATGTATCTTGTCCTGCATGGCCGAGTATATCAGATCTGGGTTAGGAGGCGAATCGGACAGCACTGTAGTCAGTAAGGCCAACCTCTGCAGATTGAAGATCTGGTGGCATAGTCAGCATTGTCTTCCAACGTATTCAGTGGAGCAACATACCATGTCTTTCCTCGTGTACTGCTGCGGCAACACCTCCCTCGCCTTTGCCGTCGACACCTCAAAGTGGGGAATGATAGCTACGGCCTTCAACTCCTTGCTCCAGTCAAACCGTCTAAAGTGCCCGATGTCCATCGGTGGGATAGGCGGCGTCAGGCCTGTGTCCTCGCCGCCGGCCGGCTGGGGCAGGACCTCGGCCAGCGGCACCTCCACCCGCGCCATGTCCTCTGGATTCAGCTCGTTGAGGTACGTGCCCACGAAGCCGCCGTAGAGCGCGGCCGCGACGTTGTCCGGGTGGCGCTCGACCATGAGCGCGAAGTCCAGCAGGCGGGATTTGGGCAGCTGCAGGTTGCCGCAGACGTTGGCGAGCGTCACGCCGGCGACGACCGCGGCGCCGGAACTGCCGAGGCCGCGGCCGAGCGGGATGGGGTTGCTGATGTGCACGTGCGTGCCGGGCGGGAAGGCGCGTTGGTTGTGGCACCGGAGGACGTAGAGCGCTGTGCGGGTGAGCAGGTTCTGGGACGGGTTGAGGTCGATGCCGTCTGCGCCGACGCCGGAGTAGGTGACTGTGCAGTTGAGTGGGTTGGAGGACGTGGGTTGTTCGTTGGGCTTGGTGGTGACGGTGAGTTCGAGGTACATTGAGAGGGCGAGCCCTATTACATCGAAGCCTGGGCCGATGTTGGCGGAGGAGCAGGGGACCTCTGGGGATGGGTTAGCTTCGTGGCGGGTCGTTGATGGGGTTGGGGGAGGGAGGCTGACTGATGACGTGCATCTTGATGGTTTGCCTCGAGGGGTGGTGTGGTATAAGGCGTGTAGAGTCGTGTGGTCTTCGCTAGCCTCGTTCTTCAGCTGGGATGGCTTGCTGGTGTGCCCCCACTTCTAGTTTGTTGAAGATCTGGTCTGAATGTCTGAGGTTGTCCTTCGTACGACCTACCTGTCCCGAGCCGGAAAGTGTCGATTGTATATTGTGTATATTACTGTGTGAGACGCGTCAAGCTATGAAATCACCTTCAGAACAAGACTGGCGTCGGCGAGGGTGCCCTCCTAACTAGGACTTGGCAAAGAAATTTTCTGCCTCTTTGGGAAGGGATGTCTGGGGTACGCCATTTTATTGGTTGAAGCAGAAAATATCTCAGAGCACGTATCTGATTTCGAACGGGCTTCAGAATGGGGTCTGTTGAGATCAGATAGATGTAATTTACCAGGCTTTAGTGCCAAAAAGTAATACTCTACTCTACGAGTCTACGCGTGGTCCTTTGTGAGAGTGTCTCGTCAGTGCAATAAAATTCACAACTCACCGGCCAATGCGATCACACACTTTTGCTCTTCTGAACAGATATTGAGTATTGCCTGTTGCTACAACTTGCATTAGTGCCCAAAGGCACGACAATCTGCGACAATGGAAGGACACCTTCGAATTCTTGTGGTAGGTTCGGGAGGGCGAGAACATGCATTCGCTTGGCGGCTGGCATCCTCGCCGAGCGTCGATGTTGTTCATGTCGCACCCGGGAATGGAGGTACGGACGGCGACAAGATCGTGAACGCTGCTATTGGGGTGTCGAAAGACAACTTTCCAGAACTAGTCAGTTACGCCAGAAAGGTCGGCATCAATCTTGTCGTGGTTGGTCCTGAAGCCCCTTTGGTGGATGGTATCGAAGGCTTCTTCCGCAGTGTTGGCATACCAGTGTTTGGGCCAAGCAAGAAGGCCGCCCGGATGGAGGGCTCAAAGACCTTCTCGAAGGACTTCATGCAACGCCACGAGATACCAACGGCGGCTTACAGAAACTTTACAGATCATGCAGAAGCTCGAAAGTATGTGGAACACGTCAAACATGATGTCGTGATCAAGGCGTCTGGTTTGGCCGCTGGCAAGGGTGTCATAATTCCGCAGACGAAGCAGGAAGCATATGATGCTTTAGAGTCAATCATGGTCAAGAAGGAATTCAAGGAGGCTGGAGACGAAGTCGTGGTTGAGGAGTTTCTTCAGGGTGACGAGTTGAGTGTGCTTACTTTCTGCGACGGCCATGTCATTCGATCCCTCCCACCCGCTCAAGATCATAAGAGAGCGCTTGACGGAGACCTGGGGCCAAACACTGGAGGAATGGGCGCTTATGCTCCAACGCACCTTGCTACTCCTGAAATGATTGTCGAGATCGATAGAGATATTGTGCAGCCGACTATCGACGCCATGCGGATCGAAGGGATGCCCTTCAGAGGTATCCTGTTTACCGGGTTGATGATTACGAAGAACGGTCCGAAAGTGCTTGAATACAATGTTCGAGGTGGCGACCCAGAAACACAGACGCTCTTGCCTCTTCTCGGTGACGACACCGATCTCGCCAAAGTGATGCTGGCTTGCGCCGAAGGCTGGCTGGACGGTGTTTCACTCAAAATCAAGTCGGGAGCTTCTGCTACTGTGGTGGCTTGTGCTGAGGGTTACCCTGGATCATACGCAAAGAACAGACAGATACACCTCTCGAAGCCGAGTGCTGACACATACATCTTCCACGCTGGCACAATCAGAGACGGCAAGGGACTTTGGTCGGTAGGCGGAAGAGTGATCGCAGCCACAGCAACTGGCGCCAATCTGGAAGAGGCTGTGGCCAAGGCTTATAAAGGCATCGACACGATCAAGTTTGAAGGGATGCAGTTTCGAAAGGACATCGCTCATCGAGCGTTCGATGCCAAGAATCGACAAAGAAGGGAGAGCGATGCGCCACTAACGTACGCAGCTGCTGGAGTCTCGATAGACGCAGGTAACTCTTTGGTGCAGCGAATCAAGCAGCATGTTAAGAGGACTGTGCGGTCGGGTGCTGACGGTGAGATCGGAGGCTTCGGCGGAGGATTCGACATGTCAAGTCTGAAGGCCGGGTTTCCCACTATTATCACATGCTGCGATGGTATAGGCACCAAGCTCAAAGTCGCCTTTGCTACCAACGTCCACGACACAGTCGGAATTGACTTGGTGGCAATGTCGGTCAATGACCTGATCGTGCAGGGTGCCGAACCATTGGTCTTCGTGGACACATACACGACCAGCATCTTAGACGTGGACACCGCTGTTGACTTTATCAAGGGAGTCGCAGACGGTTGTGTGCAGTCTGGATGCACGCTTGTGGGAGGGGAAACAGCTGAGATGCCAGGTCTACTTGCTGGTACCGAGTACGATGCCGTTGGTACTGCAGTCGGGTGGGTCGACACCGGAGCTGGCAAAAAGGTGCTACCTGACCTTGAGAGTATGCAGGAGGGAGACATCTTGATTGGCCTCGGATCCAACGGGCTGCATTCCAACGGCTTCTCATTGGTGAGGAAGATCATTGAGCGTAAGCACTTGGGCTGGGACGAGATTGCACCATGGGACCGAGATTCGAACGTCGGCGCATCTATTCTGACGCCGACGCGGATCTATGTCAAACCGCTGCTGGAAGTGGTTAAGAGAGATTACGTCAAAGGCATGTCGCACATCACAGGTGGAGGATTGATTGAGAATGTGCCACGGATGCTTCCGAAGCACTTGTCGGCAGAGATTGATGTAAAGACTTGGAAGCGGCCTGCTGTGTTCAAGTGGCTGCAGGACGCCGGAAAGGTCAAGGTCGAGGAGATGAGCAGAACATTCAATAACGGTATAGGGATGGTCTTGGTCGTGTCGGATATCGCACATGGCGAGGTCGTGAGGATACTGGAGGCGCAAGGCGAGCAGGTCTACAAGATCGGCAAGCTAGTTGCTCGAGGGGAGGATCAGGGTTGCGTTCTTTCCAACCTGGATGCGTGGTCAGCATAGGCGCGTTAATCTCCAGAGGCTCCGAGTCGCAGAGTTTTGAGAGGCACCACGAGGCCGATAGCGTCCAGCCACTGCAAGATCGAGAATGCCCATGAGATGAGATCTCTTCCGAATGTAGTCCATTGCCATCCAACCAGCGAACCTGGCTGTGAACAGACTGCTGCTGAACGTATCAAGAGGAGGCCGAATAAGGAATAGGGGGTACCTCAGTGTAGCCAATCAGAGCATGATACAGTCTCTCCTTAGCTCCAAAAATCTGTGTGGATCATCATGTCGTAGTATTAGTAGTACTTGTAGATTCGAGCCTGCGGTCGCAAAATAATGTCAACATCACAGTCGCTTCACGCAGCATTGATTGCTTCTATCAGCCAAGTTCAGCAGTCGCTTGTATTACAGAGCCACCTCCGCCAGGACTAATGCGCCCCTCGACATCCAGCCAAACATATGTTTGTCTTCCGTGTCTCCTCAGAACTGCTCCCACTGCTTGCACTAGCAGAAGCAATGTTTCTACGAGTTACAAGCAGGATCTTTTGACGCAAAGTCGCAGAATCACCACCACTGCTCCCGTTGGCATCTCTCCAGTCTCACAGTCTATACGCAAGCATGGTGCCGAACAGCCATCAGCCACCACGATCCAATCGAGGACGAATACGAGCAGTACGGCAGAGCCAGTCAAACTCAATATTAACCAGATCAGCAAGTTGGGACAGCTACACGGCCTCCGAACACGCCTGAAGAATGGGTTATCGGCCGTGTCCGAAGCGGAAAGCGACCCCAAGGACGTTCCCATCGAAAAAATACTGGCAGCGCTCAAAACCGAAGCGGACGCTCCAGCAAGTCCTTTCCTCCAGATCATCGGACAAGTGTATAATGGCAGGCCGTACAATGAGGTCTCGAAGGAGCTATCGATGATCAGTAAGCACAGAAGGCCTACCCACGCTACTGTCACGGACGATGCCACCATCACCGTAATGAACAAATTGGGAATCCTTCCCGTAGGGAAGGGCTCGGGCGCTGCTAAGCCCTCGCAAGTCACTGACGTCGCGAAAGAGGATGCCGAAAAAGTCTCAGCCGAGTCAAAGTTGAAGAGGGAAAGGAGACTGCGCAGAGTGCGCAAGGTCGAAGAGAAAACCAAGGCTCCCCGCGTCGCAAAAGTGGCTTCGACACTGATTAGAAAAGAGCTCGTGAAGCCAGGCCCTGTGAAGGATGCTCCTCGCACGCGAAAGACATCCTCCGATGTGGCACCTGCTCGTGTACGGAGAGCCTCCTCTGATGAGGCTGTACCAATACCACTGAGAGCACCCTCTGACGCCAAGAGCATTGAGCCTGCCCGCATCCCACAACGCGCCGTCGAGACAGAGGACATGCCGAGCGTGCCTAAGCTGAGCTTCGACTTGTCGCGAGTGCTCTTCAACCCCGGTGTATACCATCTGCAAGATCCGCGATCCCGCGTCTACAACTTCGATCCGTATCTGGAGAAAATCATGCCCGTCACCGAGTTCAATTTTGATGCTTTGAACCCATACATCACGTCTTCGCAGGACCAGATTCTGCACGACATTTCCCAGAAGCACAAAAAGCGCTATACCGGGTCAACTTCGAGCATGTCCGCAGCCATGTCACATTTCCACTTCTTGCTCTCCGCTTGGAGACCTATAGATCCATCGATATTGAGTCAGAAAATCAGTGGGCTCAAGTCATTTACACAAATCACGAGAACACCCAGTAGCATATACCTCAGGTGGAAAAATGGTACTTATGCTATAGATGCAGACAAGGAGTACGACACGCCCAACATTCTGATGATGCAAGGCAAGTCCATGGAGAAGCTGTTGACGCTGGAGAAAGAAGACTTCGAGAAATATCGGAAGCCGAAAGCGGGCGAGCAGGCTCCGGCAATCGATGCAGAACCTGAAGCATACCATTATTCAACTGTGGAGAACTTCTTGCTGAGATCCCAACTTGACGCCTACGACCCCCGATTGCCTGGCACTGGAATGTTCGACTTGAAGACTAGGGCAGTCGCAGGCATCAGAATGATCATGAAGGAGCACGAGGTTGGCATGGGCTATCAGATCAAAGACCGTTTCGGCATGTGGGAGTCTTTCGACCGCGAATACTACGACATGATTCGATCCGCCTTCCTGAAGTACTCGTTGCAGGTCAGAATGGGCCGAATGGATGGTATATTTGTTGCATACCACAACATTGCACGGATTTTCGGCTTCCAGTATGTATCGCTCGAGGAGCTAGATATGGCACTTCATGGCCAACCCGACCGAGTTCTTGGGGACCGTGAGTTCCGCGCAACACTCAAGCTCATGAACGAAATCTTTGACGAAGCCACGAAAGAATATCCGGAGCAGTCGCTGAGGATCATGTTTGAGACGAGAGAATCCAGCAAGACTGAGCCAAATGGTTACATGCGAGTCTTCGCCGAACCCATGACTGATGAGGAGATCGACAAGGTCCAAAAGTCTGGCAAGGACAAAGTCGAGGAATACGAGAAGAAGATGTCTGCGGGCATCGACCCCAAAGCCTCTGAACCAGCGGGAAAGACTATCAAAGAGAAAATGTCGTCTTCGACTTTGGAATCGAATGCTGCTGACATAGCGTTCTTGGACGACGTCCTGAGCGAGACGACAGTTGAAGACGATCTGAAGACGCCAGCTGACACGCAGGAGAGGCCAGTTATCAGCTGGCTTCTGCACATATACAACGAAGTCAACGGCGCAAGTGTTGCCCGACCCAATGGCATTTCCACAGAAGATCGTTGGGTCATCCGGTATAAGCTTGACCGGGTTGCCGACAGTAAAAGCAGACCACTATACAATGCGAGTCGCAACCGACGGGCAGCCGATCTGCAATTCAATCTCGAAGCCAAAGCTAGGAACTACTTCACCGACAAACTACGCATAATGAGCGAGTCTGGCAGGGTGTGGCGTGAAGAGCAGGATGCGCTGGATTCTCAACGTGAGAAGGTCATGTTGTACAACCTGGAACAATGATCTTCAGTCTCCTGATTCACAAGTGGTCGCGAAAGACTAAGATCTGGACAAATCTGTACATCAATCTAATTCTGTACCATTAATCGTGCAGCACAGCATGTATTTCATCTTCTGTGCTGTGATACATTGGTAAAACCAGACCTTCGGAACGAACGGTCACGCCGGAAACGTAGACGTGAGAATTTTCGAACCTCGTTGAACACAAGTATGTACCCCTACATTATGTCGTTGCCGGTGCATGGCTGAATCGACGATGAGCTAGGATTCGTGAAGCGTGATTGGCGCAATTCAAAGAAAATCTAAGAGCCGCTGGACCCGTCGAGCAAGCGCTTGGGGCTGTCGTGAAGTCATGCTCGGGCGTTGGTTCAAGCTACAGGTGGCTGGCGGCGATGCCTCCGACAGGCGTAGCAGCCACGAAGTGTTTAGCGGCAATTGCGACCTGAATGGCTGTTTCAATCATGCATGTGCCTGCAATCGTTCGAGGAAGCCGCTGCCCTGCATCTCACAAACGTGCCGCCATGAACAGAGGTCCTCCCATCATCTATTTGCGCAGACGAGCTCGGAGTTAGCGAGACCTTGTAGAGCCAGCATTCTTGCTGTCGCGTTGAGCTTTGTTCCTGTCATCTACTCGCCTGTCTCGGAACCCTGCCCCACATCATCCTCCCACTGGCCGTCCATGAATCTGCCTGCAGTCCATTCTGGCGCAGTGGCAGACGTCAGCTGGTGAATACCCTGGTAGAAGTCGAACTTTGGCCCAATCCACTGGCGTGGCATCTCCACCTGAAACTGATGCACAACTACAGGCGAACAATCTACCCGTAGCTGCATTGTCGTCCACCTTGCATGGGTTGGGATTGTTTGCGTGCTAAATTGGGGTGCTTGTCGATAATGCTAGGATTCTATGTAACAACCACCAGATCATAACCGCGGTGTCAGCGATGACACGATTATTTACCGCGCAGACCCGCCCTCAGTTCGTGTTTTCGGCGACAATCTTAAAGCAACGGTAGAACTACTATGCTGACCAGGGATCGATCACCGTCCGCAATCTCGCCCCAGCGGCCTGGAAACCATGGCAGATAAGAGGACCTTAAGAAGAAGAAGCTTGCGCATCTTCCACCCAAAGTCTCAGACATCCGATGAATATTCAGCTCCTTCCTTCACACCGAGCCCTGTCGAGTACAGTCCCACCGAGAGTTCCATACCAGATGGCGCAAGCCCTAGAATACGCCCGAAGCTCTTGTCAAGGGCAAATCGCAATTCAGTCTTTGGCTCGTTGCGATCCTCGCATTCACTGGAAGAAGACGACAAGACGCTGACCAAGAGTGACTCGAAGTCTTCCTCACTCCAGGGCGATGCAGACTCGCTGGGGAGAGGGCTCTTTGGAGACCAGGTCAAGCGTGCTGTCGAAGTGCAAGTGACTGGCACGTCCATGTTTAGGAAGAGAACGCAATATGTCGTGCTCACAGAGTCACATCTGATTCGGTTCAAGAGCCAGGCGAAAGCATCCGAGATGTTCCCGACAATACCGCATGCGGGCAAGAATTCGCTGCCGCGCAACGCCATGAGCTCTATCGGATCATACACAGATATGCAGACCGGTCCCTACTCGGATATCACCCAGGGTGTGCCTTTAGATGATGTGATTGGTGTGTACAAGATCGAGGATGGTCGACCATACTTCACAGTGGAACTCTCGTATATGGACGAGCTAGGCAAGAGGGCTTCGTCGCTTCAGCTTAATTTCAACGGCCCAAGGGAGGCAGAGGCATGGGTGGTGGCTATCCGGGAAAATGCGGTGATCAGGAGGGCCCAATGCACGCGAAAATATGCGCAGAGGACGCTGGACTATCTAGCTCGGGCGCTTGAGAAAGAGGAAGACTACGACCCTCTGCACTTTCGGGTCTTCAAAGTCGTGCAACGCTCTCCTGTGCGACCAGCTGGCACCCGCGGACCGAATGATGAACTCTCCAAGAGCAATTCGAGTGTGAGCTATCTGGTCATAGGTATAAACAAAGTACACTTGATAGCTCTTCCGAAGGCCTCCGCCAGATCTTCTTCGACCTCACTCTCAGATCTCGATACGCCACCTTCTTCCTTTGGGATTGTAACCCTGACCTCGATCAAGCTGCGCTCTGGTGACGACGGGTTCGACCTATATTTCCGCACACCTTTGCGCCAACCGTATCTAGCATCGCTAGCGTCGTACGAGTCAAGACAGATTGCACTGTGGTTGAGGTATGCCTCGGAGTATCTTCGACCAGAATGGACAGTCCAGCCGTTTGTTTTCGATGTGCCACAGGGACTAGAAGATGAGATGGCGCCGCCTACGTTCCCACCCGAGGACAACGATTGTTTCGACCGCACATTAATCGCATTTTGTGCCGCATTCAATGCCGATACATCACGAATTTACTACTCGGTCGATTACGAATGTGAAGATGCGCCATGCTTTCGACTCCTGCCCCCAGATGTCGGCCCGTCCTACACTGCGATGGAACTGCTAGCAGTCTTTAGAGCACTTCGATACAACGAATCGTTCACTTCTATCTCCTTTGCCAACATCAACCTGTGCACATTACGGAATGTTTATGATCCTTTCGGGGAGTCAGAAGACGGCCTTTGCACGAGGTCGGGAGTCTTTGTTGAAGTTCCCGAACACGCAAACTTGTCCGCATTGCAGCAAGAAGTGCGGGCTTTGGCGCTCAAGAGCAGAAGACTGCGCCGCTTCGACTTTTCTCACTCCCTACCAGCGATCAAGGCTGGTCAGAGCTCTGGAATTCCTGAAGCACTCACCACTCTGTGCAAGAAGTCTGCTACTAATGTCGACTGGTTTACCTTGAATGGTATCCGTCTGTCAGAGCATGATATCGATTTTCTAGTTGATGCTGCATCGGAACGACAATGTCATCTGCGTGCGCTGGAGATAGGCGAGTGCGGTCTGTCTGTTCACGATGTAGATGTGCTCCTGTCAACGATCGGTATCCACGATAACACCATGGAAGTCATCGATATATCAGGGACGCAAGGTCGGTTCAGCCCAGAGCTGTTCCAAAGAGCTATCGGTGCTCTCTCCAGGCTCAGGCGACTGAACCTGACACGCGTACAGAAGACGGCAGGTCCAGAACCGCTGATTGCCCCAGAGATTCTGCTAAGCTGGCGACTCGAGTCTTTGCAGTTGAATGGTACGACGTTGAACGAGCAGAGTGTGGACACGATCTCGGCATACTTAGCAAGCCCCAAGTCTGACCTTCTGCGAGAACTGTCTATCAATCAGTGCGGGCTGACAGGCAAAGACCTTGGCGTCTTCTTCCAATCCATGACACGTGAACCAGGCGTTGCTCGAAACATGCATGTCAGTGCCAGTGAGAACAGACTCGGCGTTGGCAGCTCGTTGCTTTGCAAATGCATCGCGGAGGACTACGGTCCCGCATCGATCACGATGCGTATGGTTGATTTTGACAAGGAGTATCAATTTCGGGAACTGGTGGCTGCTCTGGCCAAAAACACCACGATTCGAAGCCTAGATATTTCTCAGGCGTCGCTGCCATATGACGCCAGCATGGAAACCTGCGAAGCGCTCAAAGACATGTTCGCAAAGAACCACACACTGGAGGAGCTAGATATTAGTGGCGATGTCGCTCATCTTGATGTTGCAAGATTTGGCATTGGCTTGAACGTTGCTCTACTTGGTCTGGAGAAGAACAATGCGTTGAAGTTGCTGCGGATTGAACATCAGAACCTTGGACTGCAAGGTGCGAACACACTTGCGGGGGTAATTGAGAAGAATTCTTGTTTAGCAGAGATACACTGCGAGCACAACGACATCAACCTCCAGAGCTTTACTGTTTTAGTCGGCTCGCTTAAGAAGAATAAGACGCTGCTCTTCATGCCAGCTCAGGACGCAGATCGGGCCAGGTCTATGGAGAAGGTCAGGGAGGAATTTGAAGCACTGAACCAGTGTGACGAGCCTAAGTCTCCTCGGACCGGTACGCTCATGAAGTCTTTCCACGCAGTTGCACAGAAAGCGCCATCGGTCAAGCGACACAGGCGGCAGAGCAGCACACTCAGCGCACAATCCAACAGTTCCTTTACGCAATCGGACTACAACGAGACGTTGGTGGCACTGGAGGAGCAGTGGAATACTCAGGTTGCACGATTGCAACAATATTTGCTTCGCAACTACCAGCTCGTCAGTGGTCTAAGTTGGGAAGAGCTCGACAGCAAAAGTGAAAAAGACAGTCGTACGAGACCGAGCACAGCAGACTCGCTGGCAAGGATGCTTGCTAAGGTGAATTTTGATTCCAACCCTACTGAGTTCGGCCTTGAGGACGACAAGAACATATCCCCCACGCACATCGATATGTTGGAGGACAATGGCAAGACGCCGACAATGGAGAAGAGAGGGTTTGTTTTCTCCTTGCCTGACGACTAGGAGATATCGACAGGAAGAAGAGGGTCAACGGCCATGGCCCAGTAATGCGAAAAACACGAAGACACGGGAACGGATAATGGTACGGATGGACACAAAGGACGGAAGAGGCATAAAAACGGAAGCATAGTGCACATACCTTTCTCATCTAGGCATATTTGGGGATGGCTTTTGGTAGTAGCTGTGCATAGGCATTTCTGGGAGTGTCACACTGGCAGTAGACTGGAGTACAGTCTGATGGATACTTGTGTTTTTGGTGTTTTGGACGCGGAAAAGATGATGTAAAGTAGCGGCCGGCCAGGTCGCGAAGTGTATATATCGACAGAAGGATCAAATCAATGTTGCTGTTGTCGTCCCTCATCCGAGTAAGCCGTTGCTCCTACAAGTATCCTGGTGCCTAGAGCGCAGTCAACAGTGGATACGAACACGAGTACGAGTAGCTCTGGGGAAAGGGCACGAAATTGCCGCAAAATCGTGTCTCTTTGGCAGACTGTCCATTGGCATGTTTGCAGTGACAGATTTTACAAGACGGGGCGTGTTTGCAGTGACAAGCCCATCGGCACACGACTAATCAGAGAGTACGGCAGACCGGCCCAGTCACGTTGCTACACCCGCAGTTGCACGCCAGCGCGTAAGCAAAGTGACGTTGCTCGACACTAAGGCGAAAGCGGAGGCGTTGCAATGCTGTGAGAGTCGATCGTTGAAGGCGAAAGCGAGAGTAAGAACGATCAGGAAAGTGCTCGGAAGAACCCAGCAGAAGACGAGCTGCGACTGGCCCCATCGTAGCACTGCCACTCTCGCTACTGCAGTCGGGACTTGGGACTTGGTGCCTGGTGGACTCTGTTGGGGGCCTTGCCTGGCGATCGTGCCTTCGAACCAGAGTTCAGTGGCCAGAATGTCGGTGCCGAGGGCAACATGTGCTTAGAAACATGCAATGCAGGTCAAAGGCCAAAGACCAAGACGATGGCACCATCAGCCCCTCAGACCGCCATCTTCACACCCCTCTCAACTCGTAGACAGGTAGATATCTCGTTACTCGACTCTTGATCTTGCAGACACCAGCATTTTCATCTTGCTCACGCTTCATTGCTTCCACTCACGACCGACGCTACTCGACCAGCCCCGAAATTGTGACCTCCACATCGGCCCTGAGCAACTTAGGCTGCCGGATCGACCCCACGCCTGAACATCGGCGCTCCTGAAATCAACAAGAAGGGGTCTATAGCCCACCCAGACCCAACTCTCAACCAGGTCTCTGCATTCGCTAGAGCTCGCACACTCGAAGATACCTGTTCTTTGAGCTTTCTGTGCTTGAACAACACTACACAAGCAGATCTGAGGAGACCACGAACAGGCCCGAGCACGGACGAAAAGCTCTGCGCTTACCACAAGCAGCTGCTCGTCAACGATCTCTAGGGCACATCTACGCAGCTGAGGAAGATCAAACGCTGATCCATCTGCCGCATGCTACCACACAAACCGACCACGAAATAGGCGACCACGCCTGCGACTGCGACTCTTACTGTTCACTGTCACCCTCGGTATCCCACGTGCAGGTGTTCAGTCTCGCTCACCACTACAAATCAAGATGCGCCGCTCAGTCTTGGTTTTCCTCCTCATAACCATCGTCCTCCTTACCTTTCTCCTCCACGAGGTCTCGACTCTTATCGCCCTGCTCCTCGAAGACGCTAGTACAGATGCCATTCAGAAGTCAGAATTGCCCGCCCCGAACTCGACCCTTCTCAACAATCGGCCCCAGTTGATACCTAAGATCATCCACCAAACATATATCAACGAATCCATTCCTGCCCATTGGCTCCCGGCTCAGCAAGCATGCCTCGATCTGCACAAAGACTATGAATACAAGCTGTGGACAGACGCGAAGAGTCTCGAGTTCATTGAGACTGAATACCCATGGTTCGCAGCCACCTTTCGCAACTACCAGCATCCGATTCAGCGTGCCGATTCCATCCGATACTTCGTCCTAGCACACTATGGCGGTGTCTATATCGACCTTGACGATGGCTGCAAGCGACGTCTCGACCCTCTGCTCAGCTACAATGCCTTCGTACGGAGGACGGTGCCAACTGGTATCTCGAACGATGTGATGGGCGCCATCCCTCAACACCCCTTCTTCCTACGTGTGGTCGAGTCTCTCCAGGGCGCAAACAGGAAATGGTTTCTTCCCTACATCACAATCATGGCTTCCACCGGTCCGCTCTTCCTCTCAGTGATATGGAAGAAATGGATGGGCGAGCATGCAGACCTGCAGGCACAATCCCAGAACTTGGTCGACGGTGCCAGCATAGCTGCGGACTGGAAAGGACGAGTCCGCGTCCTAATGCCAGACGAGTACAGCGGACACACCTGGTCCTTCTTCGAGGAGTACAAGGGAAACAGCTGGCACGGATCCGATGCTAGGCTGATCTTCTGGATGGGCAAGAACTGGATGTTGCTTACTGCCGCCGGCACCGTTATCGTGCTGTCCGCTGGACTGGCCATGTGGTGGGTCTATGGCAGGATACTGCTACTCGGACAGAAACGTAGAGGCTACGTCGTCGTCGGTCCCACCGGCTCGCCCAAGCTTGCCCCTAGCAGGGGCTCGAGTCGCTCGCCACGATTCTCACCGAGGAAGGGCCCCTCGCTGTGGAGGAAGCTGGGTATGGAGGGGAAGAAGGAGCGGTACGAGCTTGTCGAAAGTCACGACGCGTGAGCGGCGCTTATCGATCGGCTGTGCTGTGTAGGGTCTGACATCCACCCTGAAAACCGTCTGAGAGCCGCACGGAGCACATTCGCTCCGTCCATGTGGCACCCTATTTGTATTCGAGCGTCGGCGTTCAGGCGAAGCAGTCTAGAGGACGGGAGGGAAACAGAGCTGCATGTTCTCTTCATTTCTCCCTGGACATTGCGCTGGCCCCCTGACCGGGCCGCTACTCGGCCGTTTGTTATTAGATTAGATCGACATGTCATTACCTCATACACAGTTGGCTCACAACGTTTGCGCTCTTCTTTCTCGTATATATGCCCTGCGTGCACAGATGTACACATGCTGCGTCAGACCGCCCAATAATAAGTACTGCTAGATACTAGACACTACTAGCCCCAGCCAATAGTCGAGTCGCTATGTAGCAGAAGATAGGTACCTAGCCCTAGGTAGGTAGGTAGGTAGGTAGGTCCTACCATCTACTTTCCACCGACGTTGACCTCCCAGCTCACCTTGCCGTGCCGTGCCGTGCTATGCCATTGCCAACCGGCAGCTGTCGCCACTACAGGGACGCGCCCGGCTCGAGTTACTGTAGCTTCAGTCAGCGTCGAGATTGGCATGTCAAGTAACGCGCAAGGCTCAGCGGGATAAGCACTTGAAGGCTGAGAGGTTGGCGGGTAAGGTATGCAATCAGACGGAGAGACGGGTGCTTCAGATCTGCATGGGAGGGATCTGGCTTTGCTGGCAGCGGTGAGGGGTGTAGCTACAGTAGGGACCCGGTTGCACATCTATCATTCACGCGGTTACGAGAGTCTGAAGAGCAGTATTTGCGTGGTAGCTCGTGGACTGCCACGATGACGGGGCTCTTCTTGCCTACACAAGGTAGTCTCAGTCCTGGGTGATGAGGTTTGTTGTTCACAGCTGCTTACAACTCCTAGAACGTGCTCTGTGCTAACCTCGACGCAGCGTTTCTGGCATCGACACGATCATTGTCCTCGTCCTCTTTGACGCTAGCAAGGCTAGCACTACCGGTGCCAGACCTCGGCCTGCCAGTAGCAGGATCGGCACCACTTCCGTTCGTGCCCGTCTCCTCAGTCTCTGGTATACCGGCAACAAAGCTGCCGCTCACGGATCGTGAGAGGGCTTCTCTAGACCTCTGCACTCCTGACCACGCGTCACCCTTAGCTGTCTGACTGGAGGCCATGCTGACTCGGCGGACATTCGGATGGTGTTCTCGTCCCAGCCTTGACAGCCCACCACTTGCGTCTATGTTTCGGATATCTGGTCGGACGGTTTCTAATATCGCGAGCGTGCGGCGTTCTGTTTCGATCTGTCTCAACACATAGTCTCTGATGGCGTTCAGAGTGTCGTTCGAGGTTCTATCAACCCATCTCCTCTTTTCCACCAGTAGATTCTGCGTGACTCTCTGACACTTGGCTCTCAGATAGGCTTCGGCCTGGGCTGCCTCGTCGAGCTGTGTAATGGCGTCCTCGACTTTGTCCCTCTTGATACTGCTGCTTTGTTTCAGTCTATTGGCGGCGCTCTCCTTGCTCTTGCGGGTTTGCTCGGCTTGTACGAGTTCGCGAAGCAGAATGTGGCGGTTCGTGAGGGTCTCTTTGACGATGAAGGCGTCGGCGGAGTGGTAGGATAGAGCATCGCCTAGAGTGGTGGCCTCGCCCGTACCCTGGGCCGCGTGGTAGTCGCCGCATTGTTGGATGATGCGGCCAAGTTTGCGGTAGGCGTGGGAAAGGCCAGGATGTGTTTCCTGGACGTGCATGGTGGAGAGCTTCTCTCCGAGTGAGGATTCGGCTAGACCCAGACCTGGACAGCGTCAGTCAGTGTCCAGGGAGGGGGAAGACATAGGGCTTACCTCTTCTTGCTTTCACCACCCTGTCTAGGCGTTGGGCTGAATCCAGCGTAGCCAAGTAGAAGGCCTTGACGACCGGCCTGGCGAAATGCAGTTCTGGGGTGTCGTCTGGTGGAGGAGCAAACTGCTTGATGACCTTCCGCCTCACGCCTGTGGCCGGCTGTCTCATGCGCACGACGGGAGAATAGCCAAAGTCGGCTTCGACGAAGAAGACCATCTCCTCGTCGCGCATCAGCACTTCATTGGTGCAGATGGTGTTTAGCCATCTCTGTATCGAGGCTTTGACTCGGACTTCATCCTCTTCTGTGCCGGCCCCTGCTGAGGTAAGCGCAGGGGGTACAGCTGGAACCATGGCTTCTGGATTGGAGGATATCAGGTGCTCTTGTAGCTTGATGAACTCGGAGTGGGTTCGACGGACGTCTCTGAACTGGGTGGTTCGGAACTTGGGCAGATTGGTCTAGCTCCGGGTTAGCATAGCTACTGACATGCCCAGGGTTGACCTTACGTAGACGTCGAATCGAAGGACGGGATCCTTTCGACCTGTCCTCTCCAGCGCCGTGACTTTAGCCTGCAGTTTGTACTGCGGTATGTGTCTCTGCTGGCGGGCGCTGTGGTATCTCGCGGCGCCTGGCCTTTGTTGTTGCTGCTGTTGCTGTTGGGCATGTTGCGCGTGAGGATGCTGTGCCTGTGACTGGCCCTGTGCTTGTGGTGGTGGTGGAGCTGGTGGTTGCTGCTGAGCTTCTGCTGGGTAACTTTGCGCACTTGCCGGATGGGGCACTTGTTGTTCACTGAAGCTGCCATCATCGGTGGGTGTTTGTGAGTTGTGCATTGCAGACTCGGGCAGACTGCTCTGGGATTCGCTGCGAACGTGCCCACCAGGTGTTCGAGGAGAGTCGGGTGCTGTGCCGGTGAATGGCGCCCGTTGAGCTCGCGGAGACGAAGAGCCCCATGGCGAGGCTGCCGCTGGATCATCTGCTATTGCGGCTGAGTAGTCCATCGTGCTGACTGTGCTTTGCTGGTGCTCGTCGGAGACTCGGAGGGAAGAGTGACGAGGGAAGGAGGAAGAAGGTGTAGAGGCCAGTCAGCGATGGATGCCTTGACCAACTATATCGTACTCGTTGAACAGAGGGTCTAAACAGTGACAGCAATACCGAACGCCTCCATGTACTAAGTTGTGGTATCAACGAGAGCTGGCCTTTACTCAGCTACCTGCAGGTCTACTGACTGACCCTCAAGGTCCAATGACGAGGCGCCCGCACTGGCCCATCGGGACGGTCTTGGCACGTCCTTCCCCTTTGGGAAGCGACGACTATGATGGAATGTCGCTCCTGTTCATCACCAGCGTCAACGTAGTTCACCGTTGTCTTCATCGTGCTTCATTTCTTTCCGTCGCTCTCTAGCCCTGTTACCTGCGCATTAGACTTTCCCGCCATTTTCTGATTACCACTTCGGCGGCACAAGACTCACGAAGGGCATGCTCGCAAAGCATGCGCGGCTTGGAAGGCATTATGTCGCCCTGAGATCATCAAAGCTTACTTACTTTCAACACCCCTCATCCAAGGCGTTTTCATCTTCGCGCACCTTACGCGATGGACACTCCTTCTCGGACGCCGATCGTACGCGCAACATCGGCATCATCGCCCACATCGATGCCGGCAAGACGACGACTACCGAGCGTATGCTCTACTACAGTGGCCACACCAGAAGGATAGGCGACGTCGATGACGGCTCAACCGTCACGGATTTCCTGCCTGCTGAGCGCGCCAGAGGCATCACCATCCAATCTGCCGCAATCACTTTTAATTGGCCACCGTTGGCAGACCCAGCAGAAGATTCCAAAATCTTGCAAGCCGTGCAGAAGCAGGAACTTCCGAGGTCAGCTCTGTCCCACCGGGTCAACTTAATCGATACCCCCGGTCATGCAGACTTCACCTTCGAGGTACGGCGGTCACTACGCATCCTGGATGGCGCCGTATGCGTCCTGGACGGTGTGGCTGGCGTCGAAGCCCAAACAGAGCAGGTCTGGAATCAAGCGGCCGATTGGAGGATTCCACGTATAGCTTACGTGAACAAGCTAGATCGTGAAGGCGCAGCTTTCGGCCAGACTGTGCGAGAGATCGGCGTACGCTTGAATGGCTGGCCTGCTGTCTGCCAGATTCCATGGTTTGAAGGAGGTAGGGGCAAGTTTTGTGGTATCGTGGATGTCGTCAACCTTTGTGGCATGAAGTACGAAGCGGGAGGAGATGGCAAAGTCGTTGAACGCTTCAACTTAGCGCAATTGGAAATTCAAGAGCCCGCTCTTGCCGACGAGCTCAGAAAAGCCCGGGCAGCGCTTGTAGAACTGTTGAGTGAGCATGACGAAGTCATGGTGGATGCTTTTCTTGAAGCTGACGAAGACCATCTTGCCATTACACCAGCGCAACTGCTGGCATCTCTCCGCCGATGTCTTATGTCTGGCGACGCTAAGGTCATACCCGTCTTCGCTGGTGCAAGTTTCCGCAACATTGGTGTGCAGCCAGTTCTCGATGCTATCAATGACCTACTGCCCAGTCCGCAAGAACGACCTCATGCAGAAGTAAGTATCAACGAGTCGACGGGCAGATTGGATGAGCTTCTTGAAGGCAAGATGGTCGCCCAAACCTCTACCCCCACCAAGTCGGGCAAGAGAGTAGAAGCACCAGTCCCGGCCATGGACAAAATGCTCAAAGGCTGTGCTTTGGCATTCAAAGTGGTCAATGATGCTCGGAAAGGCATGCTCGTGTACATTCGGGTCTACTCTGGAACAGTCGACAGGAATGCCCTGCTTTACAACACAAACTTAAAGCAGTCTGAACGAGCCACAAACCTGCTTCGTATGTACGCTAACGAATCCGTGCCTGTCCAATCGCTTGAAGCTGGTCAAATCGGGGTCATCGCGGGTTCAAAGTTTGCACGGACTGGAGATACACTCATTGCTTGCAACACCAACAAGGCAACCCCACCTGCTCCATTGGACAAGTTGCAACTACGACCGATTCATGTTCCGCCTCCGGTCTTCTTCGCCAGTATCGAACCGAACAGCCTGAAAGACGAGAAGGATATGCACGACAAGCTGAACCTGCTGCTCAGGGAAGACCCGAGTCTCCAGGTCACTCAAGACGAAGATACTGGTCAGACGTTGATAAGCGGCATGGGTGAGCTGCATCTCGAAATTGCCCGCGATCGGTTGGTGGGGGATCTCAAGGCAAACGCTACCATGGGCAAAATTGCAATCGGGTACCGAGAAACACTTACCCAGACATCCTCACCCAGCACGCGGATCTTCGACTCTTCGGCGCGGGGAGATGTGAAAGGTAGAGCAGGCTGCACAGCGACAGTAGAGCCGAACAGTCCTGGCGTACCCGACGAGGACTACCACGACAACGCCTCCCGCTTCGAGCAAGACCAGAATGTGATCATTGTTCAAGCGCCCTCACTCGACAAGCGAGGTAGACCACTTCATGACGATGCCATCTCACTACCAGGACACCTGACCTTAAGCGAAGTGCAGAGCGCATTCGTGAATGGTGCATTAGCAGCACTGGCGCGAGGACCAGCATTTTCTTACCCCCTGCGTAACATCAAAGTCGTCTTGACCATTGACCCAGCCAAACATATCTTTGGCAACGAGACATCCTACGCATCCCTGACGGCTGCAGCAAGACTAGCTACCATTTCAGCCTTTCGGGAAGTTCACTCGGCTGGAGGTAGCGCCCTCATGGAGCCAGTCATGAATGTTGACATCGCTGTTGACGATGCCAGCATGGGCAGTATCATTCAGGACATCTCATCCAGCCGTGGCGGTCAGATCGTCTCTCTCGGAGACAACGAGGAGGCCGAAGCAGAAGAACAGTCATCAGCACGAGATATCGATGTTAGCAGAATCTATGCTCCCAAAGACCCGTTCGAGTTCGGCACTTCTGCTAGTCAAGGGCAACAGATCAATAAGCCGCGAACAGTTAAGGCCAAAGTGCCGCTCAAAGAGATGGTTGGGTATCTGAAGCATTTGCGGAGCATGACCGGTGGTCGAGGAACATTCACCATGTCAGTTGACCGCTTCGAGAAAATGACAGGCCAACGAGAGAAAGCACTGATAATGGAGCTACAAGGTGGTGCCTAAAGGTGTATGACATGTCAGAATGGCAAGCAGGCGCCCTAAAGACCGCTTGCCTGCTAGTAATTGCCAAAGGAACTAACCGAGGATTCTGCCTTCGCTCCGAAAGCATGAAGTCATAGCTGACGTCAAGAGTGGTCGACTAACAGTGTCACAATTCATGACTTGGGCTCTCCTGATCATTGCGATCCACCCTTCATTGCACACCATGAGTACGAGGCAAGCCATCTACGCCCCAGCGGCACCGAAGCCAAACGGCAACTACAGTCATGTCATCCGCTCAGGAGACAAACTCTACTTGTGTGGATGGATGGGTGACGACCCAAAGACAGGGGAGATAGTCGAAGGTGACATCGGTGCACAGACTGTATGTGCTTACCTATATGTTATCGTTGTCTCTACGGAGAACTTGGCCTCTACACTTATTGCCTCTGCTCTGGCCCCTTTTGCTCACTAGTCGTTGTGTAGGAACAGGCAATTGCGAACATCAAAGCTTGCCTCGAAGCAGCAGGGTCTTCGCTTGACAAGGTCATCAGCCGACGACTTTTCATGACTGATCGAACCGAGTTTAGGACTGTCGATGCCCTCTGGGCTGAAGCAGTTGGCGAGCCGTACCCTGTATCTACGTTAATTGGGTGTTCGTGGTTGGCAAAGGATGGGGCAAGGGTCGAGATCGAGGTTGTGGCGGAGGCATAAGGTGATTCCTGTGATGGTAGGAGGCGCGACTACAGCGATGATTACTTCGGAGAACAGACACTCAGCTAGAAAATGCGTGTCTGGCTCGGTCCGTGGGATCAAAAAAGCCGTCAGTTCTGCGTATGAGACTCCTGAATCTCGTCGACTGCACCGTAGACAAGAGCAAGGAAGAAAGACCCTCAGCTCCTCCTCACTTCATGACTTGTCTTCTTTGATTTCAGGGCGTTCTTATCGACAATACCCAATCAGAAGTCGTGCAATGCAGACGTCGCCAGAGTGACATTTCGATACTTGATAAAGGGGCAAGACTGAGACCTCAAGAGTTCTGTTACGTAGGTACAGTACGTTACATATCTATGAGCTACCTCGAGCTTAACTTGGCGTGCATATGAAGCCTTTGGTCATCTTAGTAGACTATGGGACATGTCGACCTTGAAAAGACAGTTTTTCCATCGATACCCCGGCCAGGAAAGTTTCAACGAGTACTTTGGGCTCTGAAGGACGATGCATAGCAGTATCGTCCTTGAGTGCTCTGATACTCACTAGCCCTAAAAGCTTGGTACATGGCGCCTAAATTCTCCGCCGAGAGTAACCCCATCTCCTACATGATCTCTGCTTTGACGCTTAGAAAGACATGAATGACAGAACGCTACCCCGGTATTTGAGCAAGTTTTGTATATTACGACCAGACCATGCGAAACTGTAATCACGGCATCGATAAGGTACCTAGTTAAATACACATGTAGGCACCTAGAGCGGTGTAGTTTCTCGAGTCCTCGTTCCACCCCCACCCCGAACACCCTTGCTTCCAGTGCTTAACGACAACAACATTGACTGCCATGGCTACACAGGCAAATTGGGAGCTCGATCCGGAGACGCGGACCAAGGTGAATCGCACAGTAGTCTTGCAAATGTCAATACCGGTCTGCTAACTCGAGCACAGCTTGCTGCACTCCAGAAAAAGGAAGGATCGGGCAATAGTAGATGTGCTGACTGCGGCGCTCCTTCACCACAATGGGTGCGTACTTTCCTCATGTCTGTGTTCTTGCCTGCCGACTAATGCAGTGACAATGGCAGGCGTCTCCCAAGTTTGGTATCTTCATCTGTCTGCAATGCGCCGGCACCCACCGTGGCCTAGGAGTTCACATCTCCTTTGTGAGGAGCATATCCATGGACGCCTTCAAAGCCACTGAGATCAAACGGATGCAGCTCTCGGGGAACAAAACATGGCAGGACTTCTTCAACGCCAACTCCACGACATCTTTCGACGACCTCTCCATCAAAGAACGTTACGACAGTGAAGCCGGCGAGGAATACAAAGAGCGCTTGAACGCCAAATGTGACGACCGCGAATTCGATCCTGTCGCGTTCAAGAAGGAGAGAGCAGCCATACTTGAGAAACAAGCCGCAAAGAATGCAAGTCGCTCACAGACACCCATGGGCGGGAGCAGGACTCAGAGCCCTGCCCCGCCCAAGTTTGGAAATGATCCCACCCAAAAAGCCAAGAATGAAGAGTATTTTGCACGTATGGGCAACGCAAACGCCTCCCGCCCTGACGGTCTACCCCCGAGTCAGGGTGGGAAATATGGAGGCTTTGGGAGTTCTGTGCCTGAGCCACAGCAGCAGGGAGCCGGTCTAGCAGACGAGTTTCAGAAGGACCCCGTGGCTGCCCTTACGAAGGGTTTTGGTAGTTTCTGGGGTGCTGTCTCGAAACAGGCTAAGGTGGTGAACGAAAGCTATATTGCCCCTACTGCGAAGAACGTGAGTATAGACTTCTTCCAGACACTGAACTTCATGCTAACTTTGGCAGCTGGCACAAACCGATTTCGCAGCTCAAGCTCAGAAAGGCTTCGCAACAGTTTCGAGCGGTGTCGCATCCGGCGCCAAGGGTGCTACAGAGCAATTCCAGAAATTTGTCGAAGGACAAGATAACGCTGCTGCAGCGTCTGCAGCAAGGGCCGGGGGAAGGGCCGAGCCTGAACGGAAAGATTTCTGGGATAGCTTTGGTGCTTCGGACGAGTCTGCGAACGCTGCGGCGAGTAAGCCGAGCAGCATTGGCACAGCTGCCATGAAAAAGACCACGACTAGTCCGAACGAGACGGGTGCCAAGAAGAAGAAGGACGATGGATGGGGAGATGACTGGTGAGAGGATGAAAGAGGTTTCGATCCTCATCACAAGGAGTCAACGCACGCAAATTATGCAGCAACAACAGCAACACCAGCATCATAAGCCGCACCACGACCACTGCCCATGTCTACACATCTTAGGCGCGCCGTACCCCTGAATTCACCCACGATGCTTCTAATCAAGACGCACGACGCATGGTTCATGTTGCAGATACCCTGCCTAGGAGAAACTCGATGTCACCTATCCACTCCAATAGTGGTGATCTACAATGGGCAAGGAATCGGTAGGCAATTCTGTCAATCGTCTACACTCGAAAACTTGCACCACTTCGATAAGCACGAGTGACTCTGCACGTCACACGCATATGCCAGGCAACAGGACGAACATACGTTCGAGCACAGCCACGTAAAAGTCTCCTCGACTCCCCTGTAGATGTCCGCAAGACCACTGTCGCCCCCACAGGCTGAAGTTAGCCAGCTAGGACACACGCACTCTCGGCCCAGTTCCACGATACAATAAGGTCGTGGGACGTCGCTTCTCTGAGTGGGGACCTCCAAGCAGGACTTTGGCAGAGCAGCAGTTGGTATTACAGGCGTAAAGAGTTTGGACTAGAAGCATTTGCCTGGCTATGTACAACATAGCAACTAGATATTGGGATTGAGAACCATTGTGACAGACAGATAGACCGTGTCACTGAACATTGCAAAACACTTGCTAATTGCAGTTCTGCACCATGAATAATGGGACCCTCCAAATGCTGTAAGTGTTTCGCAGTCTGGCCAACCGACCTTCAGCTTTGTACTGACCTGCCGAGATTACTGACTACAATGATAAGCTCGAATGAAGCATTCTTAGTACAACTTAAGTGTCACTGATGCTGCTCGACGCCAGTTCTAACGTCATCGACAAAAGGCTGGCTACTCCCCATCGGCAGGCTGGTAAGGACAAGGACGGACCGTCTACGGAAAGACACTTACGATCCATCTCACTCAAGGGGGGGCTCGTCTAGGCCAACAGCACCGGCGATTGCAGGCCAGGTGGGGACATACAATTGTATACTTAACAAGCGGAGCTCGCAGACACCTAACTGACAGTTCAACGGCGGGTAGGTACTGCATGTTGAGGAATACATGTGCGTCCGCACAGGCCCAGGGATCTCACCGCAAACCCACTGCTCACTCTTGCATTGACAGATCTACTGTAAGTTGCAATGTTCGCTGTTTCAGTTTCCGCGATGTTTGATGGGAACACCTTGGACAGCTTTTACGTTGACCTGCGAGGGGAGGTGGACCTTCAGGACTTCCCTCTCACGTCAGTCAGGCTTTGAACAGAGCCTTCGAAGAGTGGTGGGTGTTGGGATGCTGGAGTCCGTGAGTCGGATCTCTCGTGTTCGTCATACTGGTTTCACGCTTTGAACTGTGCATTGTCAGGTTCGGATGTATCGCACTTCACTGTGAGATATAGCTTCAGGGTGATGGGCGTACTTAACATTGTAGCTACAAGTCAAGGTTCAGCACGAAAGACGAGATTGGATCCGAGTTCGTGTTACATTGGGTCGCGTGCTAACTAGACACACAGGTGGGGTGAGACGTGAATTGCCAAGATGTCTCCTAACCTACTAAGTACAGTATAGCCTGTCACGAAACCCTCTATATCTGTGCCTGAATGACCCATATACCGAATGATATGCTGTACTATGCCATGCCAGAAACTCCATCGCCCAGCCGATCTCCATAAGCCACAACCACACCGGTCCCATCGTCGCTGCCATCAGATTATGAGAAACAACCAGGTGGTGTCAGCGGCTCGATACCACGCACCTAGCCACACCGTGGCCGTCCACATCCGGGAGCAAGACAGAAGCCTCGCTCGGGCGCGCCCACCAAGCACTTGGCGCAAAGGACGCGCGTGATCACGGATGGGACCTCCTCTTTTTCCGGCGAGGAGTCGCGGTCCGTTTCTGATGAGGACGCGGCGTCCTCAGAGATATGCTCCCGTGTCTCAGGCTCGGGAGAAGGCGTCTGGGTGCCCGCGCGCCAGGGGCCGCGCATCTGTGACCGCCGGGCTCTCCTGCGGTTCTCACCCGCAACACACCCGACGCCGCGGATGTACTGCGGTTTTCCGGCCCGCTCGCCGGTCTGGTGGTGTGCATACTTGCACTGGCATGCTGTCCATTTGCAGCCCCGGGGGGCGAAGTAGAAGGGGCACTCGAGGTGCCGCACGTCTTGGCCGTAGGTGTTCCTTTGGAGGTCTTCTGGGCCCATTGTGATGCTGGTGTGAGACGTGGAGTGGTGCTGAGAGTTGTTGTGTGAGCTCGCAATGAGGGACCTGAGAGGGCTGGGGATTGATAGGTTGATCTTCAAGATGAGATTGAAGATCAAGGGGGAGCTGTACCGTGCTTAGCCTTGCTTGAGTAGTACTTCAGGGATTCAGTTACCTTGAGCTTGAAGGTAGCTTGAGAGTTGTACTGAGGTAGTGCTTACTTTCGGGGTACGCCGAGCAGGTGGTTGCTGTGCAAGTGCTACACGGTATATGGTGCGGTATCCTTGGTGAACTGAAGGAAAGTACTGAGGAGGACGTAGGCCTTTTGTCTTGATTCGAGTTTGAGCATGACTGCGCAGCGCGTACTGCACCTTGGTATAAGGACCTGCATAAGGACCTGCAACTTGCTCAACTCTGGCTCTGTCTGCCACGGGGCCACTGGGAAGCACGAGAAGTCATGGGAGAACACCACGGACATGGTCGAAGTTCGTCAAAGCTCCTTGCTACCAAGGTTGGCGTAAGTCAGAATTTCCCACCTGTGGGGTTTAGTAGTGAGGACCTGGGCGGCGAGGACCTGCGCAGCGTACCAAGATACGGACTGAGAGTGCCTGCTGATCCCAGTCCACAACATACTGGACCAAATGCGAGCGCTGGTGATATGGGACGGGTGCAAATGAGGAAGGCCATTGGCTGCATCTATGCTGTCGTTGTTTGGAGATAAACTACTGTCTGATGGTAGCAATGCCGAACATGTTGTAGAATCGATGTTCAGCCCGACCAATGGAATCGAACGATGCATTACGCGCCATGCTGGATCAGGTTGGAGGCGACCTGAGCTCGACCGGTCCACACTAAGTTGCTTAGGTGCATGGGCAGCAGTTGAGAAGGCAAAACTTAGATCGGACTGCACCATGAGCTTTCGGATACTTGCTCGCAGGGTAGCCTCACTAACAAACGTGGCCATGCATGCCATCCTGCAGACTATGAGTGTGCTAGTCAATCTGGCTACCAACTGCTTACTCTAGCTACCAGGCACAATCCAGGACTTTAAGGCTGACCAACCATCTCGTCGACTGACCCAGAAAGGCACTTGTGAACAGGAAACCACCTGTTCGTGTGTCGCGAATGGGGTTTTCTACCCACTGCTGTAGTCCCGAGGATAGGTTGGAACTCCCTTTGGCAGTTCTGCCCAGTCCGGCTTTTCCTCCACGTAAATACACGCTTGTACCGGTCCAATCAATTCGAGGCCTTCGTCGATACAGCCAGCCAGGATTCCCATTTCTTCGGGTGTGCTGTGGTAGAACATGTAGATGCATGACCCACAGGTTGAGCAATGTCCTCGCGTAGCTGTGTCAGACTTCTGCCATTTGTCCGCCTGGCCTTCCCAGTGAATATCGTCGGCGCGGAAATGGGCAAAAGGCATGAACGCTGCTCCTGAGGCTTTCCTGCAAGTGGTGCAATAGCAGAATGATAATGGTGCCTGGGCTTGTGGTTGAACGCTGAATCGTACTTTTCCACAGGCACAGCTTCCAGCGACTTTGGAGGATGAAGTCTTGGAAGCCATTGTTGTTAAGGCGTCGCTGTCTCGAGTGAGTTTCGGTATGCAGAAGATAAGATCAATGCACGCCAGCAATCGAGTAGATCAAGCGTCTGTAGAGAATAATTAGGTGGGCTGATATTTGTACAAAGCTCTCGCTTAACCCGCGGCTGTTCTCCTATTTGACATGGGTGCTGGATCCGATGACGTTTACGTTGTAAACGCAAGGGCGTACGAGAGCAAGAGTACGACGTTGGAAGTGTACGAGACGAAATATGACGAATTGTAGATAAGAGAATGCCTGCTACAATGAGTTTCGAGCACGCATGATCTCACCCCCGAAACGACTTTGGGAGCCATTCCATACACGAGCAGAGTACGTCCTTAACCAGGAGTATAAGCCAGCCGATGCACCCATAGGTCAACAAGTCCTTAACCCTCACGGCATAAGGAGGAAGTGCATAACAGAAAGCAACGAGCCGCTTGCGCGTTTGCAATAACCGTCTGTAACATCGCAGTGACACGTGTACCATCGTCGAAATATATCCGCGAGCAAGACCATTGACATAGCTGAAAGCAGCAGTATCTGGTTCCTCTTCGAGATCGAGGGGCAAGAACGGACAAGCTTGAGACACACACTAACAGCCACATCGCAAAGCCTCCTACCAAGAGGACAACACAGGGTCACGTCTTGTCGAAACGATTCCAAGAACACCAAGACAATGGCGCTAAAGCTTTTTGTGTAAATGCTACATTGCTATTGAGATGTGCTGCTGCTGACACATCTGAAGTACAGGCGCGACCGGATACATAGGCGGGACTGCATTGGCCTCGATAGTGGAAGCACACCCCGAATGGGAGATCACCGCCTCTGTTAGAAACAGCGACAAAGGTGCTCAGGTTGCAGCTCTTTTCCCACGAATCAGACTCGTATATGGAGACCTCGACGCGGTTGCCATGATCGAGGAAGAGGCGTCGAAGGCCGACATCGTATACCGTAAGTATGTGGTCAGCCAATTGAATGAGGAAGACTGACACACAGAGATTGGGCAAACGCCGATCACGTACCTTCTGCTGAGGCGATCATTCGAGGTCTTGCGAAGCGCCAGGCGTCGACTCCCGCATTCTTCATCCATACCTCTGGCACCCTGATCTTGGGGTGGGCCTCGATCCGCGAAAAACACTTCGGTGAAATTTGTGGCAAAGTGTACGACGACTGGAACGACATCGATCAGCTAGTTAACCTGCCGGACGATGCAGCTCACCGACATGTCGACAAGATCGTGCTGGCCGCATCAAAGCAACATCCAGACAAGATCAAGACGGCTATCGTCTGCCCACCCATCATCTATGGCAAAGGAAAAGGTCCAGGAAACCAGAGGTCGGTCCAGGTCTACAAGTCCGCCGAGGCGTTCTTGAGATCTGGTCAAGCGTTCATGGTCGGTAAGGGCGAGAATCACTGGCACCACGTTCATGTTGCCGACCTAGCAAGGTTGTATCTCTTGATCGGGGAGGCTGCAGCCGCTGGAGGGCCACCTGCGACCTGGGACGACGAAGGCTATTACCTCGCAGAGAATGGCTTGATAGCATGGGGCGATATCATGAAGGCTCTTGGCAAAGAAGCCCACAAGCAAGGATTCTTGCCGTCCGCAGAAGTGAAGCAATTCTCGGTGGAGGAGGCCAACAAGGTTCCTCCGTTTCCTACAATCAGTACTGGAACAGACTCCCGTGGCGTGGCTATACGTGGTAAGGAGCTGCTCGGATGGAAGCCGCGTGAGCAGTCTTTGTTGGATGAGATTCCGATGATCGTGACTGATGAAGCTAAAGCTCTCGGACTGGCGCCGAAAGGCCATGCTGAGATGGTAACCAAGGAGTAAGCACCAGTATTGCATCTGAAGGATTGAATTTCCAGAGCCTCGTAAACAGCTTCGATGCATCCTACGGACAGTCTCATGCCTACTTCACAAGTCAATGCACTGGCTGCCTAAATAAACAATAGCTCGGGTATCATTGCTAAAAGCTCAAACAGTTTCGATGTATCGCTTGATCTCCCAGTCTGTAACGGCCTCATCCCACAACCTCAGCTCATGCTCTCTTGTGCCGCCAAAGTGCTCGACGAAATCATCGCCAAATATTTCGCGAGCTACACTGTCCTTAGCCATGAACTTCGTTGTAGCCTCTCTCAAGCTCTTTGGTAGTCGCTCTCCCTTGTCCTCTTTGCTTCCGACCTCTTGTCCTTTGCCTAGCGGGGGGAGCTTGAGCTCCAGCTTCTTCTCAATGCCGCGCCAACCCAGCGCGACGATTGTTGCGAGCACAAGAGAAGGGTTCGCGTCAGCCCCACAAGTCCTTATCTCGAACCTTGTTGCTTTGGGCGATGCTGTCGGAGGGGCGATTAATCTGATTGATGCTGCACGGTGCTCAAGCCCCCACGACACCGTCACCGGGGCCCAGAAATTCTCGACTAGCCGTTTGTAGGAGTTGACCGTAGGCGCAATGATGGGCATCACATCTGAGAAGCCATCAAGAAGACCTGCTAGAAACTGCCTGCCCATGTCGCTGAGGTATTCCAAGTCTTTGAAGGGAGGGTTTGGGTCCTTTTCGGCTCTAGCGAACATGTTCTTACCCGATTGGTCTACTATCGAACAATGCATATGTCCACTGTTGCCCGGCAGACCTTCTTTCGGCTTGGCCATGAAGCAGGGGGTGATGCCATGCTTACTGCTTATCGCCTTGACCACATACTTGTACAAGCTGGCTCGATCAGCCATCTCATTCACTTGTCCAAATTCCAGCGCAGCTTCGAAAACACCCGGCCCAGACTCGGTATGCCAGCCTTCAATGTTGCATCTGAACTGCTCGCATGTCTCAAAGACTTTATAGAACCAGTCTTGATTGTGTACAGGATCTGTCAGGGAGTATCCGAACATACCCTGTGTCAGATGCGACAGGCTATTCGTATTGTTTTGCTGCAGATATGGCATAGTGGTAGCAGACGTCCGCCCCTCGCCCTGTAATGTTGGATCTCTCGGTGCTCTGAACGTGTAGAACTCATATTCTGCTCCTGCCATTACGTCGTATCCTGCGTTGTGCAGCTTGTCAACCGCTGAACGCAATATACTTCTCGGGTCTGCGCATATTGGCTCATTGGTGTCTGGATCGTGGAACTGGACAAGGAAAAAGGGCACGTTGTCCTCCCATGGTATCCTCCGATAGCTTTTCAGGTCGATCCTCGCTATCAGATCTCTGTAACCATTGTCTGCATTGCTGATCTTGAGCTCGCGGAAGTAGGTCATGTCGTGCATGTCCCAGCCAAAGATGACCGAACAGAAACCGAAGCCATCTTTGGCGACTGAGAAGAACTTCTTCTTGGAGATGATCTTACCACGCAGAATACCTAGCTTGGTCAGCGTGGCTGGGAAAGAAGTGCTTAATCAGACTCACCATCGACGTCGATACCGGCAAGCTTGACCTTGGTGTCACCAGCCAGCGCAGTCTCGATGTTGTCCAATGTCAGGCTCTGTGGTCCGATGTCCTTCGTCTCCTCACTTTTGTCAAGGGCTGGCAACACGTTCTGCATGATTTCGGGTGCTTGAGGAAGTCGGGAGAGATATTGAACCTCGAGAAGCGAAAGCACGCGACCCTCTACTACAAAGTCGAGGTCAAACCAGGCATGGGAGTTGCCAGCCACCGGCCACGCGAAGCTAGCGTTATCGATGGATGCTTATCGACGAGCTGAAGTCAGCGTCAGAGCTTCCTTGCCCCACCTAAGTTACAGCACGTTGCCGCTAAGAGCAGCTGTGCCTGAAAATCCATTGTTCTGGCTGTACTACCCCAGCTCTGCGATTCAATGGAAGCATTGGGCTCGATTGAGTCGAGGTGCGATTGGATGGATAGAAGAACTACGGGTCTCGACAAGCCAGATGTCAGGGCTAAAGCTCACTTAGTTGCATAATGCGGACAGCCTCGGAATCATAAACTGACGTATAGCATGGCGAGAAAGGGGACACAGCATATGTATATTGTGTCAGCCTCGAGCAAGAAGTGTTTCTATAGATTCCGTCTCTCTGCCCGTCGATAGTGCCCTCCAAGACACCCAAAAGCACCTAGCTTTTAGTCATTGACAAATATGATTCAAGCAGAGGCGATTCTTCTTAGTCATTATGACGGACCAATGCATCATTATCGTATCAGCACGACCCACGATAAGCCTTGCGACATGCCACAAATCCCGATGCCCTCTGGGATATTTCTCGGACTTGCCATGATGAGGTGATTCTGCGCATCGCCTCAAACCTTCACTCCCGGCGAAAATAAGTATCTACGAGTAGCTTCGCTGTCGCTCCGTAACTCAACAGGACAGCCTCGTTCAATTTCAGCTAGAACTGGTCAAAGCGCCTTGGCCGCGAACGGACTTTGATTCACCGCCGCCATCACATCTCATCCACGCCCACGTCTTTCGTAAAGACTACTACGGTCAGATAAAACCTCCCAAGCTCAACCACCACAAACTCGCCACCATGGTCAACCGCCTCGCCAACAAAGTCGCCGCCATCACCGGCGCCGCCGGCGGCATCGGCCTGGAAACCACCATCTTGTTCGTGCGTGAAGGCGCCAGTGTCCTCATGCTCGACATCTCCGAGCCAGCTCTCGAGAAAGCCTCCGCCAAAGTCCACGAGCTCTGTCCGGAACTTAAAGACTCCAAGCAATTTCTCAAGACCATGAGATGCGACGTCTCCAAAGAAGCCGATCTCAAAGCCGCGATCGAGAGCCTCGACGACGCCGGCGGAGTCGACATCATGTTCAACAACGCGGGCATCATGCACTCAGAGGACGACGACGCCATCTCCACTAGCGAGAAGATCTGGGACCTGACTCAGGCGATCAACGTCAAGGGCGTATGGTTCGGGTGCAAGCACGCCGTGTTGTCCATGAGACGGCACAAGAAGGCTCGAGGCAGCATCGTCAACACTGCGTCCATGGTAGCTTTGGTGGGCGCGGCGGCTCCTCAACTCGCGTACACAGCTAGCAAGGGTGCTGTGCTTGCACTGACGAGAGAGTTGGCCATGGTCCACGCACGAGAGAACATTCGATTCAACTCTCTTTGCCCTGGCCCGCTCAACACCCCACTGCTGCAGGATTGGCTTGGAGATGATCAGCACAAGCGGTACAGACGAGAGGTGCACTTCCCCATGGGTCGGTTTGGCGAGGCGATCGAGCAAGCAAACGCAGTGGTCTTCTTGGCTAGCGATGAGAGTTCGTTCGTCAACGCAGCTGACTTTGTGGTCGACGGAGGCATGACGAAGGCATATGTTACGGCTGAGGGACCGCCAACTGCTGCTCCAAAGAACAATGTGGTATAGATACTGGGTTATCGACGACTCGGGGTTTCACATATTAGCTTTCGTGCAGCATTTCAGCGAACGTGCAAGCACATCCAGAGTTAGACTGGTGCTCACCGTGATACGCGGTATTCCTTGCGTGATGCATATAATGGATTTGAGCAAGGAATAGTTTTATAAACCCTCTACAAGGCATTTCTGGCGAGCGCCATTCGCCAAAAAGCAGACTGCTACTGGTCGCGCTTCAGGCCTAACAACCCGTCTAAATGATCCCATGCTGTGTCAGACAATCCTCGATACCCAGTTTTGCTTTTCCTTATCCTCCCATGTGGCACGGGCGATTCATCAGGCTCCGACAAGGCCTGTCCTATGAGTCCCGCTCCTGATCCCCACGCAGAAGTACCCAATAAACAATCTCGTCCGCCGAGGTACCGCCACAACTGCCATAACTCTTGTGCAAGGAAGTGGCTACCTGGAGATACTGATTTGACTATTATGGCATGGTTGAGATCTCGTATGCGACGGTCTGGTATATCGATGTGCTGCTGGTGGTGTCGCAGGATTTTGCTAAGAACAGAATCGAACTTAGGGCCTAGCATTGCTGGGATATTGAATACAGGCAGACGATGGGCCTCTCTCACTGTGATCATGGGTGGAATGTATTTGCTGTGCTCGAGCGTAGGGTCAACTGTACCAGGAAGACATGACAGGGATGAAGAGGAGAGGTCAAGGTATGGCAAAGTAGCAAGACATACACTCGGTGGGCCAATATGCAGCACGAAGCTGCCTGGTAGCCAGATATTTGGATCGTCCTTGCCAATCTGAGGCGACTTCTCCTTCAATCCTGATTTGTTCACTGTTGATGATTCCTGCTGCATTTCCAGGTGGTCGTACGGTGTCTTGGCTGACTCTTCAGGGATCTCAGAGGGCTGGACGGCAATAGGAGGACGCGGATCGTGGCTGTCGCCCTGTCGCTCGCCCGTGCCCATTATAGCTTGTGCTGACTCGATGTCGCCCATATCGTTCCAGTACTCGACGGGGATACCCATAGATCGCAGCACCTTGTCAGTGAGCGGCACAGAACGCCCTTCCAGCCATTCAGAGCTATACAAAAGCTTCCGCTGCTCATGTCTTGGCTGGTTCTGCATCTGCGCTATGTGGTTGAAGGCGAGTAAGACACGTTGCCGCATGATATCTGGTATTCTCTCAACGATTTCAGGCTGCCATTGCAAGGTGTTTGAGTCATAAGCCTGTTCAGGTCTTTTGTGCAGACCATCGTCTGTGTCACCCTGCTTTGCGCGTATATCCCAGTAGTCCTTAGAAGCGCTTCGATACGCTTCTACCTTTTGTGCTTTTTCCTGCCACTTTGCAGGGAAAAGCCGTTTCGCTACAGCCCCTTTCTTCGTGCGACCAACTTGGTTCACGTTGTCCCACACCAAGAACGCATCGGTGAGCTCATCGACCAACAGCTTGTACGGCAAGATACGAATTTTCTCACCTGCATCATCTGGAACCTGGCGCTTCAAAGCAGCACTTCTTCGGCCGTTCTTCAACCGTCGGTCGAATGCTTCCAAATCTGCAAGATCATCAGGCATCATGTAGGTAACACCATCCTTGGGGTTGGTGATATGGCCGAGGGCCATGAACAAGGCAACAGGAAACCTGGCTTTGGATGCTGCGTCCAGGCGCAGTGGTCCTGCAAGCATTGCAGCCCAAGGATTATGTGCCAGCCTCTCCCTCTCCTCTGGCGTGGGCCGGCGTTTGGGATGCCACTCCTTCTTCTCAGCCATATGCTTCTCAAGAGGTGATGTTGGTAGTTCCAGATGGTCGTCAGGCTGCTGGGATGATGGATCTGTGCCTCTGGCCGCGCCCTCTTGAGCAACCTGCTTGAACTGCGCTGCCATCTCCTTCAGCGACTGCACTAGAGATTGTAGATCGCGCAGCCCTTCTTGACTCGTTGGCTTCCAGGGCTTTTTCTCAACGGTCTGCTCGACATCCATGCCATCTTTCGACCGAACCTTTCGCAAGATACGTCCTCGTAGTCGCAGGCCGTCTGGTTCGGAAGCTGACGTGTCTTGGCCCTCGGACCCTATGGAGGGCTGCTCCTCCGCGGCGCATCTCGCCGACGAGGCATGATAATGTCGCTTCGAGCGTTGTTGCCGGCGGCGATGTTCATGTAGCGTTTTAGGATGTAGGAAGGGTAGGCTTGCTCTTGATGGGCCTTGCGCATCTTCGAGGAGCCGTCGAAAAGCAAGGTACCTCCATACTGAATAGGATTGTGAGCATGTCGCCCCGTTGAGCATGTCGTTGATAAGAGATAAATCACATTATTCGTGCCGCTTCGGAAATGGTGGCAGGCGCGACGGGCGTGCACTCGCCAAATTGGAGAATCACCAGCGCACGTGTTGAGTTGCCGTATTCAAGCTTCAGGGGTCGTCCCCTTTACGTTCAATGTCTACAGTCTTGTCCCTCTCCTTCACGCATCATGGGCCGTTAGTGACAACGTTATTACTGTCTATCGCGTGTCTGATGAGTGCTGCTAGTTGTGGTACGAGCTTCCTCGTACACGAGAACAGCATGTAATCAATCACCAGCCGTTCCTTTCCGGTTTGTGAACGACAAATTGATTACTGCTAGTGGGACTCCATCTCATGCTGCCTGACAGATTTTAGCTTCTCCAATCGCACAATTGCCATTCGACCAAGGCCGCATTGATGATTCATGTTCCTGGACAACTTTTCCAGTGGGATACGAGAAGGTGACGCATACACCCTTTACCGCTGATGGTTTTAGTTATCATACCTACTGTCAAATTTTGAGGAAGAAATGGTCACACATGTTGCCCGTAAGTTTAGCCACGGTCTTGTAAATCAAGTCCTCCTTCTAACATCGATTAGGCGTGGCACAATTGGTCAGCGCGTGAGACTTTTAAGCCTATGGCTAGGGATCTCAAGGTTGAGAGTTCGAGCCTCTCCGCGGGCGATTCTTTTTTGGTCATCTTGTGATCTTCTTGGGGGCTGCTGGCAGTTCCTCTACGAAAGGGAGGAATTCAGAAAATCTGAAGACATGCATTCGCATTTTTGCTCGTCACGTGTGGCGGTTGTCTGGGCTGGAGTTACAGAGGACTCGGGGTGCGCATGACTACCTTCCTAGCGGAACACAGGTAGGTCTATGTAGGGCTGATACTTGAGTCCCGAGCAGGATGCTGAGTACCAGATCACTAGGCGAAGATGCTGGTGGCGAATAGTCTTGCGCAACCCTGAGCACCGGACTATTCGCGTCCAGAAGATCGATCGTAGATTCATGTTTTGTCCCTGAAAATTCTCTACACCGTCCAACAAAATCGACACGTACCAAGATTACAAAGCCACAAAGCCTGAAGTGCCAACTGCCCCGAACGAAACCTACAGCTAACAAGACTCACTCCTACCACATGCTGATAGTTCGATAGTGACAACAGAGCACTCAGGTCAGATGACAGGGATGTCCAACACAGATGATACTCCTGACCCAGTACCACCCTTAACAGCTTCAGACGGCGGGGCCTGGCAAGTTGCATGTTCCCGCATAGATGTTCAGGCAGGACTTGAACAATTTCTCGAGGTCACGAACCTCCTCCTCGAGCAAGTCCAGCTGAACTCAACTCATCTGTTCCGGGCCGATATCCTGGCAGACACCGCGAGCAAGCTCGAGACCTTGGCAGAGAAGGAAGCAAGGTGCCAGGCGGTCGCTGAGACCGACAATGGGGACGCGTCTGTTGAGGTCGCCAAAGACGAAGCACCCTCAACCGCCAGTGCTAGACCACCGGAGATCCGAGGCTTCGAGCTGCACAGAATCGTGGTCCGGCGTCTCATACCGCGGAAACCTCAACTCGACAAGCCACTGGAACAATCATGCTTCGTCTATCATGACACAGCATCAGAGCGCGAGAGCAAGAAGAAACAAGCACTAGTCGTGTACTGTCCTCACTGCACCACCTCAGACGCCATGCCATGGTACCACCCTAAGGTCCAGGGCCTAGCCTATCTCTACACTGACCCGTCCACAGCTGAAGCTAGCACTGATGCCACACCCGCAGCAACACTATCAGTTCACTACTTGCCCTTCCCAGACACCCCATCCCCTCTCCCAGATCGCCTGTCCCGTACATTTCAATCCCTCCTCAAAACCATGATCCGTCTTCTCAAGCTGCCCTCAAAATCTCCCTCCCAGGTCCTCGATCGCCAACCAGCCAAATCCTGTCCAAACAGCACAACCACTACCATAACCACAATGCCGTTAACACCATCCTCCCTAAAAGACACGATCCTCCCCCAACACACTGTCCAAAACACCTACACAAGACTCAAGCAGGCCTACGCCGCAGACCTAATTTCACGCTGGATCGAAAAGACCGAGCCCTCCAAACACGTCTTCGAGGACCTCTCGATCGCCGCTTTCCTCATCGAGCTGTGGACCAGCATGTACAGCAGTAAATCAACCTTCAACTCGACCGCAGGGTTCGTGGACATCGCCTGTGGAAACGGCGTGCTCGTATACGTCCTGATTAAAGAGGGGTGGAAGGGCTGGGGATTCGACGCGCGGCGCCGCAAGACGTGGGACGTCCTCGGCGACGACGTCTCCGCTTGCTTGCATGAGAAGCTGTGTATACCGCGGCCGTTTTCCGAGTCGATGCGGACGGGCGAGTTCGAGGGGGTAGACACGCATGACGGGGTGTTCGCGGCTGGGACGTTCATCATTTCGAATCATGCTGATGAGTTGACGTGTTGGACGCCGGTCCTAGCTGCGCTGCCAGACCCAGGAAGGCCGTTGCCGTTTCTGGCGATTCCATGTTGTAGTCATGCACTTGATGGGAGTCGGAAGCGATATTCGTTGAAGGAGGTTGCTGAGTCTCTGGAAGGGTCGGATAGGGTCGGTGAGCTGGATAATGGAGAAGAAAGCTCGATGCAGTCAGCCGTGGGTGATTTGAAGGCTATGCGTGCTGCCAAGCAACAGGCGAATGCTCACGGAGATGATAAGTCGATGTATGCGTGCTTGACGAGGAAGACAGCAGCGCTGGCGCGGGAGGCGGGCATGGATGTTGAGTTGACATTGATGCGGATACCAAGTACCAGGAACATTGGCGTTGTCGGGAATAGAAAGGCGATCTACAAGGCAGGGAACGGGAAGAACGCGCTCAACACAGACATGGACGCGCTCTCGCTGGCGGCTGATGCTGGAACGACGGCCGAGAAGGTGCGTGAACTGCTCAATAGGGAGTTCGCCGGCTTGGGAGGTGCGAACAATGCAGGCAGAACATGGATAGAGAAGGCGAAGAAGCTGCATGGAGGCCAGGGAAGGGGCAAGGTCAATCTGAATGGACCAGTCAAGTGAAGATCCATGGCTGAAGTGGCTGAACTCGCATTTGCCGCTATCTACCAATTCTAATCGCCCTATCTCGAAGTCTCCGACCTCAGGAGACGCTGGTCGCTTTCCAGGACGCTGGTCGAGTAAGTGAAGCATTAACAAAGCCTCTACCTGCGCTCTTACTCGCTACTCTGGTCGCATGAACAGCTTTGGCACGGGCATATCCTCTGAGCACGAGAAGCTGTTCCAGAGGTGTAGCTGCTGGAACTGCACTCATGGGCTCGAAACGACCGCTGAGCATGGGAATGATCTGTTAGGTAGATTATGAAGAGGTCAGAACCCCGGAAGAGCACGCTCAGACTCTGGGAAGAGAGAACTGAGGAACGGGTGGGGTTTGAAATGTATGAGTTTGCCAATCCTGGATAAATTTTATGGACAAGAAGAAAGCAGGTTGACAGAAGTTTACTGCATATCAGACGCCTGCTTCGGTCGTCTCCTAACATACGGCAGAGTGGTTTGTGCGAACAAAGTTGTTCATCTCAAGAGCTTCCGCTCCTACTCACACTCCTCGTATCAGGACTAGCATCTTCATCATAACTTTGCGGTAACAGCACATTGAAGACAGCTTCGCCCCATTCAGCAAAAGTGTCTGCATCCCACACATCGTCAGCGGCACCCTTGCCTTTCCTCGATATCTTCGTCTTACCCAACGCGCTTCCATTTGACTTGCCTTTAACGCCAGCGGCAGCCTTACCTGCATATTCCTCAAAGAACACCTCGTAAGCTTGCACGACCTGATCCTCTACTGCTGCCACGAGCGTCTCACGTGTCCGTAGGTCGTCAAGGTACTGTTCCAGCTTGGCACGTAAGATGGGTACTTCTTTCTGGACCTTGTCGCGCACTGCTGCGGTCGCATCTTCTGGCTTCGGAATGGTCCTCAGGCTATTTGTCATGGTCTTCGCAAAGCCAGCAGTAAAGTCGTTGATGACGGTTCGAAGCTGGCCGTCAAGCTCGACTTTGGCATCAAGCATGTTCTCGACCACACGTGGTATTAGCCCACCGGAGGTGAACAGTCGTACCCACGACCGGGGGTTGAACAGCCCTCCTCGATCGCGCAGTTCGTAGAAAGTGCTTGTCATGCCTGAGAAGTCGAGTTGAACATCTTGCGAGACGTACTCGATGTCAAAAGCGACGATCTGGGATTTGAGCAGCAGTAGATGGCGGAGGAGGAAGAGCTGGGCATCCACTGCTGAAGACTTGGTGGATATCTGGTTCGAGGCATTGACTAGGGAGTGCGTGGTCGAGTGCACAATCTGATGCGCAAGGTCGTCGAAGACAGAGGAATTGACTAGGCGGTAAATGCGCGAGAGCAAGCGAATTGCTCTTGGCAAGGTCGGATAAGATAAGTCAAGGATGCGGTTCCGCGACCACACGTTTGGTGTACTTTCGTCCCCAGAGTCATCTTCGGTCGCTGCTGCTATGTTGGAAGTCTTTCGGCCGGATAATGGTGCTGCAGACTTCGGGGTTGGTGCCTCGGAAACCCGGTGTGGGTAGTCAAGATCTTCTGCAGCAGGTTTGTAGTACTGGATCTCATCCCTAAGGAGGGCAAGAGTCCGGAACACGAGCCGCGTTTGTGCATCCTCCATGGCTGGCTGAATGAGACTAGCGAAATCAAGCTGGGTCGGATCAGGCGCGTCGTCTTCATCATCTGCATTAAGGTATCTGGTCTGCAGTAGTGTAACCAGGGAGCACAATTTCGACAGCTTCGTCTCGTGAATGATCCGTGGTCTCAGCTGGTCAAACAGAGGCTCACAAAGAGTTTCAAGAAGGTCGTATACGCCGCGCTGACCATGGAACCACTCTTCCCACAGCTCAAACTCGTCCAAACACACTCCTCTGACATAAGTGATGCTCGATCTCGCAAAGGCTACAAGACCCTTGGCGGTTGGTGCAGCAGCGATCTCTGACACTTTCTGCTGTATGATGGGAAGCATCAGCCTAACCCTGCATGCAGCAAAAGCCTGGTGCAATTCATTCATTAGACTCTGATATTCACCTTCTGTTCCAGGCTCTGCATCTGCGGGAGGTACAGCCCGTTTCTGGATCTCCAAACCAAGGTCCTTCATCAAAGGAGCATCGACCCGAAACTTTGCATACAGCAAGGAAGAAAGCAGAGTTTCATTCACGTTGGCCTGCTTGTCCGCTATTCTCTTGCCGACCTCATCTGTGACGTCGCGGGCTCCGGCCATGAAAGTGTTCCGTACCAAGGTCAGGGCCCTTGTCAGCAATTGCTTGTACCTCGATCTGTACACCTCTGCTTCCCTTTGCTTCGGGTGTGTCTGCATGTAGTCTATGCACTCGTCGAGGGTGAGAAGCATGTCTCTGAAGTCTTGAGTGCGGACAAAATTGCCAGCTCCTGGGGCATTCATTCGCCTGGTAATGCGTTCAAGAGGCTCATAGTATTTGAGGTTCTCTGCCAGGTCGGTAGCCAGCCTGTCATTCTGCCGTTGCTCTTCCAATATGCTCGCTGACTTGGCTTGGAAGGCACTTGTCTGCTGATCAACGGAGCGAAAGGCTTTTGATATATCGGCCAGTTGGTCTAGGGTGGCAGTGGTAGAAGCGAGCAGGTGGTCCAGGTGGGACTTCGCAGCATCCAGTTCATCGAGATATCGCTGGTACTCGTTGAGACTCGCTTCGAGGATCTCATCTTCATCCAGCTGTAGTAGGTCAAGTTCATTCTCGACCTCTGGTAAGGACTGGGACTGATCTCGCAGGTCGCCGGGAGACACCATGCTGGGCAAATTCTGCTATATGCAACGTGCACATGGCCCGCGGTGGTCCGGGGACAGAGACGTTGTGTCCAAGCGATGCGCCTGCCCTTTCTCCAATATTAAGTTCCTCCCTTCGTTGTTGCGACGGAGCATAATCGGGGCGCGGACGCGGGCTCTGGCACACCCTACAGACGATCTGCGGGCGCTAAACACGAGAGCGCGATGACCTCACCACTCGATCTTTAGGCTTCATATTGGGCTATTAGTGCTCTGTCATGAAGGAGGGCTACTGACTCCTTCCCAACTACCATGAGCTCCTGTTTGTGTGTCTAGTAAGCGCAGCAACCATCACAGAGCACCCACTACTAACAGGGACCACAATGGCAGCACGTGGTGCTTGTTCGACCACTGTTCGGTCTGTCGCGAGAACTGCTCGCCCAACGACGAATCCACGTCCTTCACTACGACTGGGACCACAGACTCGAGCTTATCATGGAGCCAGGAGGCAGCCGCAGACGCATCAAGCATGGACCAAACCATCGACCGCTGTGCTAGCTGCTGCTGCCACGGTCGCCTTGATCTACACCTCAAGCAATACAACTACGCATGCAGAGACATCTAAGGATGACGCCGTACCTGTGCCCGTCGTGGAGAAGACCAAGAAGAAGAAGGGCCTATCGAAGGAACAGAACAGGGATTTGATCAGCTCCCAGCATCTTCAAGTCAAGAGGAGCTGGGAGAATCCGGGGGTATATGCTTGGGGCTCCAATACGGGAAAAGTTGCTGCGCCAGACTCGAACGAAGCATACATCAAGACCCCACGAAGGATATCATGGTTCGACGACGTGCTGCTGAGGGACATCAAGCTCGACAGGCAATTCGGAGCTGCCGTGCTGGAGAATGGAGATCTGGTCCAATGGGGCAAAGGCTACTCGGAGGAGACAGCAGAGCCAACGACCACGTTGAAGGGCAAGAACTTGCAGCAGATTGCCATATCGCGGGATCGTATCATCGCCTTGTCGAAAAGCGGCACAGTCTACTCGGTCCCCGCCTCTAAGGCCGAACAAGAAAACGGAGTTAGATTGTCTGAAAGCTCATGGATACCGGGCTGGAGCAGCACCTCTGACATCAGCTACAGAATCCTGAAGCCACAAGGCTTGGGCTCGAAGGAGAAAGTGTCAAAACTCAGTGGAGGACTCGAGCACGTTCTGCTGCTCACTAACAATGGGCGTCTCTTCTCCGCCGCTTCTGGATCCGAGGACTTTCCATCGAGGGGCCAGCTCGGCATCCCTGGACTGACCTGGACTACACGTCCACAAGGCTCTTTCGATCAGTGTCATGAGATCTCCACTCTCAAAGGTTTCGAGATTGAGAAGATTGCCTCGGGTGATCATCATTCGCTCGCCCTTGACAAAGAAGGCCGCGTCTTCTCCTTTGGCGATAACTCCTCGGGTCAGCTAGGCTTCGAGTACAGCTCGGAAGCGCCCTACGTCGATATGCCTTCCCTTCTGCCCATCTCCCGCATGTACCAAGGCACCAACCAGACTCCCAAAGTTACGTCTATCGCTGCAGGTGGACTTAACAGCTTCTTTACTGTTGACGCAACGCGGGTCTTAGGCCACAACGAAGACCCCTCCGAGGTACGCACACTTGGCCGCATCACAGCAGACACATGGTCATGCGGTCAAGGCATAAAAGGCGCTCTAGGCAATGGTCGATGGACCCACATCCAGGGCATGCCAACCAGAATACCCAGTTTGAGTGGCCTGTTCGAGTACGACGAGAAGACGAACGCTGTCGTGCCAATCCGCCTTGCATCCATCTCGGCAGGTAGCACCCACGCCTCTGCTGTGATGAGCAATATTACATTCCTCGAGACCAGTGAAAAGTCTTCAGACGATACAACAAATTGGGGCGCAGATGTGGTCTGGTGGGGCGGTAATGAATTCTTCCAGCTGGGAACAGGAAAGAGAAACAACGTCGCCACACCACTGTACATCAGGCCGCTAGACACGGCTGCTGAGGTGGAAGCCGGTAGGAAAGATATGCATAGATTCCACGTAACGCCACGACATACTGTCAAGGTCAAGGATGGAAGGCAAGTCAGTATGGAGCAAAGAATTGAGTGCGGAAGGAACGTCACCGCCGTATACTCTGGCGTGTGAGGCAGCTAGTTGCTTTATGTACAGTACAAACACGACGTGTCCGCTTACCATTTCCTCACACCTTCGCTAGTGGGTCCGAATACAACCGCCTTTCGCATCACCGCGCATCTGATCTCGAGCGAAAACTCATTGATCTCGAGAAGGGTAGCCACAGAGTCGCAGTGTGGACACTGCCTCCCTCGAGACACAGGACACCGTCTTCCACACCAACAGGGCGCGTCGATGCTTGGCCAAGTTCGAACGTCCGACGATTCTCCCAGCCGCATCACAAACTCTCAACCCAAAGAAACAGACCAGCACCAATTACACCGCCCACACGGCTAGGCTGCACAGCAAACTTCAACTGTCCTCCTTCCACCCAAACCCTTGATCACCATCTACCAACGTCACAAATATGGATATCAGCGAGGTCTTTGCAATGACCGGCGGTGCACATGGCTGGCTGGTTGACTGACTGACTGAACGCGGCTGTTGCAGGCTCGAACCCGACCGAGCTCTGTCGCAAGGGGTCAGGTTCGCACGTCAGGCTACGCCCCTAGGTGAGGAGTAATGTCAGGCTTAACATTTGGATTTGTGGAGAGCGAAGAGGGTGAATGGAATTGCGAAAAGGTTGCTCTGGTCGGAAGCGCCCAGGAAACAAGAGATTACCTGGTCTGTGCGCCCACGCCACCCGGTGTGCGATATAGTGCGTGCGTACAAGCTGATTTCGAGCTGGGAAAACACACGGGAATACCAGCTTGTGCAATGCATGTATGCAGTATTGCAGGTCGTCTGTGCGATACTCTGCATTAGCTATGCTAGGCGGTATCAGATAAACCAACTTGCACAACAAGCAAATAGTGTACCCCTCCAATGCAACGCTAGTCAAGAACAGCCAGGTGTTATAACACTTTCGTCGCGTAAACAGATGTCGTCCTTCGTTTCCAATGTATGATGTTTCAGGCTCAAGGGTCTAGTGTGCCATGACCTCCTGCTTAGCGGGCACAGCATGGCTCTGCCCATTTGACTCGGCGACGGCCTTCTCTTCGCCATCGCCCATCTCAACGTCCTCATCGCCTTCACCACCTTCCTCTTCTTCATCCTCATCGTCGTCACTACTGCTTTCGGCCTCGAGGTCTTCACTGCCGGTCTCGGAGACTGCGTCGTCCTCTTTCTCGTCCGTGCCTACCATTGCCTTGTCACCATTTTCTTCTGCTTTGTTTCTGGCTTCCTCTTCTGCCAGTTCCTTCTCGAGAGCTGCTTGCATCTCTGCTTCTTCAGCACCATAGTTCACGCCATCATCGTCAAGGGTGTCGGCTTCGGGTTGCTCGGGCGGGTATTCTGCTGGTGCTGATTCTTCCGAGTCCCTGTAATGATGTTAGGTTACATGTTTCACTTCATCGTATGATAGACCTACCACTTGATTGCAAAGCGCGTCACCCTGGGCTTTTCGGCAAGAATATTGCGTCTGATACGCTCAACGACTGGTTTGGTAGGTGGCTCGTTTTGCATCTCTTCATTGTCGTATTCGTTGTTCACGTAGTAGCCCACTCTGACAAACTCGCGGCCATCGTATGAGCAGGTAAGAAGGATCACGGTCACTCCGAGCAGTTCTGAAGATGGTAGTCTCGACAGATTAGGCGGGTCGGCTTCGAAGACGAATTTGTTGATACCCATAGGCACTGGGCCTACAAGCAACGAATCTAGCTCTTGGTCATGTTCTGCTGACGTTGCTGAGCCGACGTAGGTGAGTTTCCATTCCAGATCTGCTCTAGATGTTAGTGCCGGTGATAAATATCTATCAAGCGCCGCATACCCTTCTGTAACTGATCTAGACACTCAAACGTGATCTCAAATTGGTAGGTGTCTGTGAACTTCGCTGGGTTGTTCTGGATCTTCACTCCTAGTAGTGATACGATCGACATGGTGTGTGATATGTGATATGTGATGTGTGGATGTAGTCTTGATGAGATCAATGTAGTAGGCGTGAAGAGGATGTGTTAAATCCTGAGTGTATGATACAAAGGTGAACTAGCTAGGTCAATGAGGCTTGGTGTGAGAGTGTAGGGAGGGTGAAGGTTTGAGGCTGCAGCAAGCATTAGTGTACATACTATTGTCACTTGGGTCACTTTTGTGGTAGGCAGGGCAGGCGCGTCCCAGCAACCAGGACGTGCCTGACGCGACCGCGTAAATTGGTTAGCACGTGAAGATCCACCAGGACATCCTCGGCTGACTTTCCGTAGAGTCCACGCCGACTTTGTGGTTTGTCCGTTTTCAACCATTGCATGGAGCAAAGAACTTACTCTTTGCCAGACCCATCTCCATCTGCATCAATTTCATCCTCGTCGCTGTCGCAATACTTTCTGCGTTTCGTACTACCGGCTCACGACACAACGCCGGCGCAGCATACCCAACACGAAAGCCGAAGATCCGACCGGAGCCTGCACGAGACTCACAATTCTCCGGCTGAAACCAGGAGTGTACAATAGGTCTAGCATCGCTGGAGGTACAAGAAGTCGAAACTGGTCAGAGATTCATTGCGACTTGGGCGCATGCCCATGGGGTCGGCTTGTCACCTCTAACTACCTAGCTTTGCTTGCAGCCTTGAGTCAATCATATCAAGCAGAAGATGTCTGATCCCATCCTTTCTCCATCGCAGTCTCACCCGCTTCCTCCTAGACCTTACAGCGGAAACCCTCTGACAAACACAGCAGCCATGGACAGTATGTCTCAGACCTCAACACCTGTTCAGAGTGCGTCGAAGTTAAGAGGCGGCTTTGAGCTGGATGACGAGGATGATCACGATGTTACCATCGAAGATGCTCAAGACGATGATGTTTATGATACTATCCCTACCGAGGTCAACGGGTCTGCTTCTAATGGCGACCAGGGCGCTCTTGATAGACCTTCCAAATCCCCAACACAAGAACAAGAAAATGGAATGACTCCTGTTCCTGCTCAGGCCATTGATAGTCTTACTAATGTTCCTTCTTCTGCTGTCTCCAACATCCCACAATCACACTCTGTTGTCACCAACGGTCAAGAATCTGCAGATCAATCTTCTTCTGCCGATGTCCTCTCTGTCTTGCCCAAAACACGCTTGGCACATGATGTGGTAGGCATGCTTGAAGATCGCATCAAGGATGATCCTCGTGGTGATTCAGCTGCTTGGCTAGAATTGATTGAAGAATACAAGAGCCGTAACAAGGACGACCAAGTCCGTCGGACGTACGAGCGCTATCTTGAAGTCTTTCCTCTTGCGGTATGTCCATTTGTTCTCATCCTCGTTCGCATCCGTACTAATCCACTACATAGGCCGAGCAATGGTGCACTTTCTTGAGGTGGGAGGAGGCAGCTGACCGCAAGTGGCAGATGGAGCAGATCTTTAAAAAGGCTCTGATATCTGTGCCGAGCGTTGAGCTTTTTTCCATCTATGTCAACTACGTGAGAAGGCGGCACAGCATGCAGACTGGTGATACTTCTCAAGCCTATAAAAACATCCACCAGACCTTTGAATTTGCTCTCAAATCCGTCGGGACGGACAAAGATTCTGGAAACTTATGGCAGGAATACATCAACTTCCTAAGGGCAGGTCCGGGCACGGTCGGCGGCAGTGGTTGGCAGGATAGTCAGAAAATGGACACGCTGAGAGACGCCTATGGCAAAGCACTTTCTGTTCCAACTTCTGCAATTCAATCCTTGTGGAAAGAATATGACGCCTTCGAAACAGGCATCAATAAGATAAATGGACGAAAGATGATGCAAGAACGTTCGCCTGACTACATGACCGCGAGGACTGCCTACACACAGCTTCAGAATATCACGAAAAGGATAGATCGCACCACCCGACCACGTCTACCCCCAGCTCTTGGTTATGCTGGAGATCTTGAGTATCAACAGCAAGTTTCTTTGTGGAGGGATTGGCTCCAATGGGAGAAGAATGATCCTTTGGAGTTAAAAGAAGACAAGCTTGACGCTTACCTTGAACGCGTCATCTTCACCTATAAGCAAGCCCTGATGGCTTTGCAGTTTTGGCCTGAAATGTGGTACGAGGCAGCGGAGTTTTGCATTCTCAATGGTAGAGAAGAGGCAGGTCTAGGACTTCTCAACCAAGGCTTCACCGCGAACCCCGAGTCGGCGCTTCTTGCTTTCAAGCTGGCTGACCATCTTGAAACAACAACCAGTAATGATAGCACAAATGATCCAGGTGCCAAGATCAGAATGAAGACTGTCCGTGAACCTTACGACAAGGTCTTGGACGCCCTGTACGATGTGCAGAAGAAGACTGAGGGCCGAATGCAGGCAGAAATTCAGAGACTGGAGTTGTCTATCTCAAATGGACAGGCCGATGCTAGTGGTGACGAAGTGCTCACAGCCTCAAACGTTTCCGAGAAGAAAGCCGCGATAGACGAGCAGATTAATGCCGTCAGGAAGGCCGCTTCAAGTCACGTTGAGGTGCTAAGCAACCTGATCTCGCACATATGGGTAGCGTTGATGCGAGCTACTCGTCGTATACAGGGGAAGGGTTTGCCGAACGAGAAGGGCCCCTCCGGCTTCCGCACGATCTTCAATGAGGCAAGGAAGCGCGGACAACTAACACCCGAGTTCTATGTTGAGACCGCTCACATCGAATGGAACTGCTACAGGGATCCTACAGGAACACGGATACTTGAGCGAGGTGTCAAATTATATCCAAACGACAGCCTCCTGCCTCTGGAATACATCAAGCACCTGATAGGCAAGGACGATATCACGAATGCCCGAGCAGTCTTCGAAACTACGGTCAATCGCTTTACATCTAGTAATGACCCCGCATTGGTAGCCAAGTCCAAAGACTTATTCCTCTTCTTCCATGATTACGAATCCAAGTATGGCGAGCTCTCACAGATAGTGAGGTTAGAGTCCAGGATGAGAGAACTATTTCCAGAAGATCCAGCACTCAAGCAGTTCTCTTCTCGATATCGCACGCCGGGCTTCGACCCAATGAGTGCTCAGCCTGTCATTTCTGCAAGGCAAATAATGCCCAAGACAGCGCTGCAGCCTTCCATCGAAGTCAACACGATGATCAATTCGCCAATGCAGAAAGTGATTGATCAAATAACAAGCACGAATTCACCAAAACGACCTCTACCAATAGACGATGACGACGAAGATGGCCGACCGCAGAAGATCGCGAGAGGCGAATCGCCATCGATGGCAACCCAAATACGCAAAATACCGCAAGCTTCCGTCTCTGCTCGGCCACCAGCACCCTCCCCTCTACCACCTGCGATCCTGCATCTCCTGAGCATTCTCCCCAAGGCTTCTGCATACACGGACATCAAGTTCGATGCTAATGCAATTCACAAGTTAATCAAGGAAAAACACCTGCCAGCGCCCACGACGGTAGGAGCAGCCAGACCACCACCCACACCACAGACAGGCGCTGCACCAGCCTGGCCCCCGCAGTTTTCGCAGGCGCCACCTCCACCGATGATTCCTCCACCGCAAGGATACATGCCACAAGGGACGCCAACTTCGCAGTACGGTGCAGGTGAGTTTTCTGATCCTAATACCTTGCAATCAAACTGACCGAAGGCAGCTCCATTCCGCTGGCCCTAGAACGTGTCTATGAAATCGATGGCCAGCACGTGTGACTCTGGTTGTCTGCAAAGTATCTATTCTACATATGCTAAGCGCATTAAAGCGAATACTTGGCATGTCATGTTCACTGGTGCAAGACCTTATGAAGCGGGTCTTTAATGATTGTATATTAGGAGGAAGCCAGTTGCTGGTTGGACTGCTGGCACACAGAATACAAGATGGGCTACCCAGGCTAAACGCGCATCTCTATTCATATCTAATACAATGCTCTGCCTGCACCGACTCTCGGGGAGACACTCTGGTCCCTAATTACTATCCCACCCTTGCTTTCAGAAAAGTTGAAAGAACTGTTTGCTCGCAAGCCCCCCCCTGTCAACACCAAGCCGGGACAGATTTTTGTGATCAGCGAATGAGGTCGAGCCACGCCAGTAAACACCTCCACCGGGGCGCAAAGCTACCAAGCTCGCGTCAAATAGGACTCAGCGTACGCTTCGGGTCGCTGTGCGTTCCCGCGCTTGACGCGGTATGGAAAATCCGCCTTGACTTCACTTCCTTCTTCACGTGCAGCTCACCGTCGACCCAAGTAGTGGTACGAAACTTCACTTGCTTGCTCACTGAAAAGTTTGTAGCAAAATGTCTGAGTGTCGAGTGAAGCCTTTACATTAACTGAGCAGGTCTTCCGACCGGTGTGCTGCCGCTGGGGGCATTGATAAACCCCCGTACCTTCCAGCCTTCGTACCTTCCTCCTTCCTACCAATCACTACTCTACCAGCTTCCTTCTTGGTTGCACTGATCGAAGATCATCTTCCTCAGTCAATCTCGAGCATCTTCATTCCTCTACTGATACCTTCGAACCACCTGCTTCAACTCCTTCCACTCCAACGATCAGCCTCGTCAAGAGATCAGAAGACGGTCTGACAGGCGTCACGGTAAGCGAGCCATACTCACTGTTTCTCTATCTCCAACATTGGTGTCTCGCAAGTCCTTGAAGATCAACTGCGAGCCTGTGTTCTCAAGATCAATCACTACAAGTGGAGACTTCACACGTTCCTTCCTCTCACTATCGCAGGCTGCAGCAACCGTCGACTGCAGTTCTCTCACTTCTATTCCCCAACAACTTTTCCTTCTTCCAGAACACTCTTCCACCACGCAATCTTCCACCTAGTCTTCGCCCTAAATTTGCAATCTCAATTTCAATAGCATCTAACACAATCTCAGATACGATGTCTTCTGCCAAGCGAAGAGGTCAAGCCCGTGGCCAGGCTCCAGATGTCGGAGGCAGCGCACCCAGACGAGGACCCAACCCTGCTAGAGGCAGAGTGGCGCCCTTCGACGGTCCAGCTTCTCGAGGCTCTGGTTCTGCCGCAGGCACTCAGTCCCAAGTAACTGGCTCTGCAGCTGGCTCACGACGAGGCAGCAATGCTGGCACTCAAGCACCTTCACAAGCTGGCTCTGTCGCTGGCAGTCAGTCGCAGGCTGCAGCTCAAGTCGCTCCAATTGCACGAGATCCTGCTCGAGAGGGTCCTGTTCCACGAACCACAGACTCTTTGAGGAACGTCGATATGCCGGCATCTTTCTACAACATCGATAATCTGGTAAGTCAAGGATCATTCTTTATTTCCCCGTACACAATACCTACTCGTCAAGCACAATGCATGGACAGGTTGCTTTCACACAGTTTGTGGTGCCTGAGCTGTGCTGGGAGTGCATCTCTCACAACATATGTCGCACCTCCTGCACCACATGTCTGAGTTCGTGTCTCCATTTCGTACACCTTGAGCATCTTGCAAACACAGGTTGTTCGTGATGGGAGGTACTCCTTCTCGTCCTCACTGGCTGTCGTCCACGAGAAGTCTTCATGCTGTCGTTCTCGATGCTTCAAGCATGGCGAACTACATTCCTCAGCTTTTCCCTTTCGTTCTTGGCTGAGAGAAGTCGTACCAAATGCTGACCCCTCACAGTATGCTCTCCCCACCGAGTTCACCAAGCGACCAGGCTTCAATCAGACTGGCAAAGCCATCCAACTTCCTGTCAATTCGTACGAAGTGACGAAACTTCCTCAGGTCACCATATACCAATACGATGTCATCATTGGTAACGGCGCCGAAAAGCGAATCGTGCAACAGAAGGCCTGGCAGTCCAAAGCCAGAAAAGATAAAGTCGGTCCTGACTGTATCTACGATGGCAACAAGCTGGCTTGGTCCATGAAGCCGTATGGTCAGATCAAATTCATGGTTGACCTGGATGAAGAAGCTGGAAAGGGTCCGTCTAAGGAGGGCAAGAACGCTTTCCGAGTACACATCACTCCCACCAAGAAGTTGGATCTCTCCGTCATCATGGCATACCTTCAAGGACGCATCCAGCAGAATGCTGCAATTCTAGAAGCCATTACCTTCCTCGACCACCTCTTGCGGGAAGGCCCTTCGAACAATGCACGCCTGGTTCCTGTCCGTCGCTCATTCTTCGCTCGAGATGGCCAGCGTGCTGACCTTGGCGGCGCTATTGAGGTCTTCCGAGGAGTCTATCAATCAATCAGAATGGCTCAAGGCCCGAAGTTGGTGGTCAACCTTGATGTAGCCAACTCTTGCTTCTGGAAACCTCAGCAACTGATGCACACCATCCTGCAGAAGAACGGTTGGCGTGATCCTAGTCAGATTGCCCAGCAGTTCCAGCGAGATGACCAAGTCAGAGCCACACAGAAGTATCTGAAGAAGATCTCTGTTAAGGCCCACTACAAGGGTAATAAACAGCCGAACACTGTCTGGAAGATCGATAGCATTGCCAAGGTTAATGCCAACACCCACCGCATCATGTGGCGAGATCCCCAGACCGGTAAAGAGACCGGAGAGAAGATCTCTGTTGCTGCATACTTTGCCCGTCGATACAACCTCCCTTTGCAGTTCCCTAACCTTCCTCTGATCCAGATGACCAAGAAGATGAAGGGCGAGCCAGTGTATTTCCCTATCGAGCTTCTCGTTATCATCGAGAACCAACGATATGGTGCAAAGCTGGACGAAACTCAGACTGCCAACATGATCAAGTTCGCTGTGTCGCCACCCAATCAGCGACTGGCCTCTATCAACGATGGTAAATCTTGGCTCCAGTGGGATACAGATAAATACCTCAAAGAGTATGGTCTGCAAATCAGCAAGCAGCAAGTCGTGACTGCGGCGCGAGTCCTACCTCCTCCCGGTGTTAAGTTCAAGAACAAGACCGAGCAGCCTGGTACTAAAGGTCGCTGGGATCTCAGAGCGAAGCAGTTCATCACTCCCAACACAAAAGAATTGAGTTCTTGGGGCATTGGCTTCTTTGGCGGACGGGTCGCCCTTAACCCGGGGGCCATCGAAAAATTCGCTATGGATTTTGTCAAAGCCTACCGAGGCCACGGTGGCGCCGTCAGCAACAACAAACCCTTCTACATGAAGCTCAACGACGACCCGGGTCAGGCTGTTGAACAGCTCTTCCAGGCTACCGGCAACCACTTCAAAGCTCGACCGCAGATCTTGATCTTCCTCGTCCAGAACAGAAACGCTCAACACTACCTCCGCATCAAGAAGTCTTGTGATAAGCGATTTGGTGTAGTCTCCCAAGTCATGCAGGCTGCTCAGGTACAGAAGGGCAACCCACAGTACTACTCCAACGTCCTAATGAAGTTCAACGCCAAACTTGGCGGTGCTACTTCTCAAGTTGTTCCAGCTAGAGACAGTGGTTTCTCTGGTCAATTTGCTGTTCCAACTCTCTTCATTGGCGCCGATGTGTCTCACGCGTCGCCAGGTAGTGAGCAGGCCTCGATGGCTGCTATAACAGTCTCATACGATCGCTTCGGTGGTCGATATGCTGCCGGTTGCCAGACCAATGGTCATCGTGTTGAGATGATCACCGAGAGCAATATGAAGAGTATTCTTGGTCCACTCATCTCAAACTGGATGTCTGAGATCGGAGCTGGTCGTGTCCCTGGCCAGGTGTACTACATGCGAGATGGTGTCTCTGAAGGTCAATTCACGAAAGTCATTCAAGAGGAAGTTCCACACATCCGTGCTGTCCTCGACAAACTCTCGAATGGCAAATGGGGCGGCAAGTTGACTGTCGTGATCGCGTCCAAGCGACATCATCTCCGAGCATTCCCCAAGCAAGGTGACGGCGATCAGAAGGGTAATCCATTACCAGGCACTCTTATCGAGAAAGATATCACCATGCCGAACGAGTTCGACTTCTTCTTATACTCGCACATCGCTCTTCAGGGTACTTCTCGACCAGTGCACTACACTGTCCTGCTTGATGAAGCGAACCACACACCTGCTGCATTACAGAACATGATCTACGAGCACTGCTACCAGTACATGCGATCAACTACTTCTGTGTCTCTACACCCAGCTGTGTACTATGCCCACTTGGCCTCCAACCGAGCCAAAGCTCACGAGAATGTTGCCGCTTCCCAGGGTCCTCAAGGTGGCGCCGGCTTCAAGCAGAACCAATCTGCTAGCAGCGACACCCCAAGATCTTCCGAGGCCGCTCCTCTTCTCACTTGGCCAGCCGGCCAGCGAGTCGAGTACAGCATGTGGTATATCTAGATGCCAACATCTCACACTCACAATTCCAACTTCAGTCACTCACTCGAGAGCAGTTGAAGCCGTCTGCTCAGTAACAAAAGGCGAGGCCGTTCTTAATCGGTCCGAGCACTTGCCCATGCAATCTAGGGTGAAGCACTCTACCACACACAAGCAGCTGCAAAGTACACAATATTCGAGAGCTACAGAAATCGCTTGACTGACTTTTCTTCCTGCGCTTGCTCTCAACGCAAGGTGGTTCGAGGTTTCGTTGGTCAGTGATGTTCTTCTTGACACTGGCTGCAGATATCAGTTGCTGCGTTATTGATTTTAGTCGCGAAGGATAATCGAAGTACCGGCGGGCATGGACAAGAAAAATGGTCACCATTGATATCGGAAGAGGGTGGCTCAGATATGTTTGCCTGCGCTGAGAGGTTCCCGTTCTTGCTTTCACAGAACAATCTAGGTTCTGAAGCTAGCAAAATACAATTTCAATTCAAACAATCATATTCTTCTCCTGCTTCCACGTTGGCGAGATTTACTGACGCTGATAGATGGCAGGCACAATTGGCGTTGATCGTCACGATGAGACGGCGGCGCAAGCAGCAGCACTATTAAGCTCGAGGCAGATAGGAAGGTAGCAACAGCTGACACCTCGCAGGCAACCGATGACCCGATCAGAAATCTGATACGAGCTATGATCGAAACGAGATCCGTGCTGGCACTGAGCCCGTGCAACAAAGGAAAATGGAACGTGCACTGCTAACAAGGCACAGCTTATTTTGACGTCGGCGCTACGAGGAGCATCATTTACCATCTGCTGTCGACGGATCGGCTGATGGACGTGGTGCTTGGAGCCGAGGCAAGGGCAGGAGGTGAGGAGTGGAACGAATGGGTTTGGGTCTGCGGAACCTTCGAAAGCTGGAGACCACTACCTGCGGTACAAGGAGGATCATGCGGGATGGGGGAGCGCTCTGAATGGGAGGAGAGCTGGGTGATGAGGAGATGGGCTGAAGGCAGTACATGGTATTGATCGGCGGAGACGCGGGTTCACGAGCAACGGAGTGTGAGTATCAAAGAGGCGGTGGCAAGCTACGAGTCGGTGAGCGAGTGTGTTTCAGCGGTGAAGGCTAGGTAGTGGTATTGATTCTTGTGAGAGTCAGCTGGGCGCGAAGTGTTATGGTCGGCCAATAGCAGTGGATACGGGGGGCTTTGGCTTCTCCGTTCAGTACGTTCACGTGTCTGCTGCAGATGAACATCTGCGACTGGTGTTTTTGACAAGGGGAGACTAGGTGTGTAGGCGTTCGGTATTGTAGCCATAGACTGGAATGAGGACACGATACGTGCGAAGCTAGGCTGTTGAGGAGTCGTTTCCATCTATGACGAGAAGTGCTATGGTACAGCCGCGCGTTGAGAGGAGGCATACCCCAGAAGGGTTCGGATTTCAAAGCCAAAAACGGAAGGTAGTGGGCATGGATAGATGGCTTATGTGTTTAAGCAACGAGAGCTTCGAGACGTTGTGTGTCGCGGAGGTGAGTACGCGTGCCGGGGATAGAGTCCGTGACAGGAACTCTGGGATGGAACTCAAGCATGGCCAAGGTGACCGTCAGAGCTTGATTGTTCTAGGAAAGCGGACAAGAGAAGAGTTTTTGTGTAGATGCGCACAGGCGCAAGGGGAGACTGTGGCGGTCAGGTTATGGGACGTATAGACAGCATGTCAACCGAGGGAAGCAATGACCGGTGTTGTTGTGTTCAAGCATGGGAGGAAAGAATGGCGGTACAACGTTCAGCAGAGAATGATAGCCGAGTGAGAAGGTTGGGGTCGACGACGAGGTAGGCTGCTTCTTCGAGCGTGGTCGGTGATTGATTCGTCCTCTTCCCATTTGAGGTCCAGCACGGCTAGACTTGTTCTTTGCTCTTGGTCCTTCTCTTTCTGAATCTCTTTTCATGCTTCTCGTTTCACATCGCTCGTGGGTTGTGGGTTCGTGTCTTCGAGTGTTGGGTGCTCATACTGGTGAGATAGGCAGAAGTGGTGGCAGGAGGTGGTCATGGTAAAGAGAGGAGCATATGTGGTGTTGAGGACAAGCAGTACCCAGGGGCAACGACATGCACAAGCCTAGCGAAAAGGAATGGCTTGTATGGGAGCAACGAATGCAATGCAGACTGACGCTTGAGCCGAAGAGAAGGAAGGTTAAGCAACGATGTGACAGTTCGCTGGTCAGACTCCAGAGGCTGACCAGAAATGAAGAAATGCAAGATCCAGAGACTTTCACGATTCTGGCATGGTACCGGTCGAGCGTTGAGCAATAGCAGTATCTATCTAGCGGGCGCCTCACAATGACCATAGTGCTGATCAAGACCCTGAGCCACAGAACCCTTGTAAGGGGAAGAAGAACACGGGACGACCTTGAGCATAGCTGAGGCAGACGTTGAACGATAATCTCCGAGAAGAACTGACTAGCTCGTAGAGCAATGCTAACATGGCATCTTGTCTTTGTCTTGAACGGGGGATTTATGGCGCGTTGGGTGTTATCGAGAAGGAACATCTCGGAGAGCAGAGCTGCATCGGCTCTTCGAGGTGTTGGAGGCAGATGCTGAACAAAGACACGATAGTAAAGGACGGTTTGTCGTGTCTAACAGCTGAGCTTCAGAACAGGCATACCGCTGTTGAAGGAAAGGGATGGAATGTCCTATCGAGTTTTGTCCCATCACTGAAGGACCATTGAAAATGAAGAAAGCAGTATTCCTGAAGTTGTGAGGAGTGGCCGCAACTGGTACAGCAAGAACAACCATCAACAGAAGCATTGTCCTGCTCATGAGGCGACGGTGGCATGCTAGACGGTTGCACCGTTACCCTGGTAAGCTGATACAGGGAGTCGTTGTTTGAAAGCCTTCAGCATTCGAGGCGCTGACTTCAATTTGATGTTTGTGCCATCGATGCTACATAATATCCCGTCCGTTATCTGTCATTGCAAGCAGGAAGCGGCGCCTCGATCCTGCTTGAATGACGCCTCCATGCTCGCTCTATTGGTTGGTCTTTGTGTGCGATCGCTGCTGTGCTTTAGGGTGGACGAGTCCGGATAGTAGACAGTGAGCGGTTTGCTTTCAAAGGCTGTTTGGTGCTCGCAAAGAGGTGGCACGATTGGACGGATCGCGATAGGACCTCACTGGACCTGCAGAGTCAACGGTCAGACCAGATAAAGCGTACAAACATGGACATGTGCCCAATTCGGCGTTGTTCACATGTACTAGCCAGTATCTCTCTCGCATTGCGGCTACGGCTACGGCTACGAGGGAATGGTAATCGAAGATCGAAGAGAGAAACAGAGTGTCATTTTATTCATCGAGCGAAAGCTCGTGCTGTCCGCCCTCTGCAAGGGCGTATATTGACCAACAGCAAGAGACGAAGATGCACGCAATGCACAAACTACGGATGATGGCTTCGAGCTCAAGGACTCGGGTGGTCGAGCTTGATGCAACTCGCCATCAAGGTAGGAAGCGCAAGTGAATCTGGAACTTCATCTGGATTGTGAGGCGACCGCCACTGATGAAACATCCCAGGTCCCGAGCAAGCCCACAAGCCAGCCTGGTAGCGGCGGACACCAAGTCCGCAAGCAAAACGTGGAGGCGAAGGGATGTCGTTTGGCTTGACGCAGGTCCGAACGCCCGGGAGAGGTGGCTTCAGGCTTGGGACGCCACCCGTATGCAAGCTATCCTATCCAGCAGTTGAGATGTTGATCATATCAACGACATCTCATCGAACACACAATCATGACATGGGAATGTCTGTTGTTATATGTGAGCTCAAGGAAACAAGCTCTGACGCGTAGGGTTACAGAAGAGGCTACAACGAGACCGGCTGTGCTCTGTCACACGAGATGCGGAAACGTGAAAGGACACGAAGAGATGCGTCTGCAGAGAGGCTCCTAATAGTTCTGTCTCTATGCCGAACTGAGACACAGAAAGCTACCAGACTTATGGATCTCCTCAAAAACCTTGCTGGAGATCACACCAGGGGTGTCACCGCCGCGAGGTCTGATGACATTTGGCCTCAAGGAAACTCAGCAACGGTGATATAACCGTTCGGGACGCAGTGTATGGGTCTCAAGAAAGCGAGAAACCGCGCAAAATGCTGCCATATACTCCATTTACGCTCTCGCCGAACTCTCGCGTATGTACCGTCAAGACAGGCAAGCGTAATGATTTAGGATCTGTTAGCGTGGATCCTCTGTTAGGTGCACGGACAATGTGATGGTTTTTGGTGTGTGCATCGAGGTTCGCCAAATCTTGCTACTTGGCCCCCTCTTCTGCGGCCATGCATGTTTGAAGCGAGGTGTTTCCGTTGCAAACACGTCGGCTCGAACCATTTTTCGGCCACTTCAGCAGTTCCTTCGTCTCACCTAGACAGTATCTCAGCTGCTTCACGTACATGAGATGATTATGAACACTAGTACACATAAAGCTTGATAACACTGATGCTGTGCCTCAGGGGTCATCAGATTGGGCAAGAAGGGTGGGTTACCAGCTGGCCTGAATCTGCCTGTGCCAGGGGCGGGCCCTCGCGATATTGACCAAAAATGATGTTCGCTGCACACCAAACGGTAAAAGCTGTTAGTGCCGATTACAACCCAGAGTTCCAATTTCCGTCTCCCAGGCACTTGCCTCTTTGAGCCTGCATTAGTTTAGCTCTGACCAGATCGGAGAAATTTGTCTCACACGGTTGTCCGTGGCTGCCTGATGGAGTCTGGAGCCACCTCGAAGACAGGGCAAAAGGACATGAGCCATGGCTTGTCGAACAAGGTGTGGATGACCGCCGGGTGGCTGCACAAGGATGCGAATCGCGATCCAGAGTGGTCTGAAGCGGGAAAAGAGACATGATGCAAAGCGAGCCACCATTTCAAAAGCACGGGCACTGCCTTTAACTCGTGGCAGTTAGGCGAGTTATGGCACACAACGGTTGAGGTCGCCGAGAATGGCGACCACATGGTTGCTTGAAATTGCACCGCCGTGGGTCTTGGTGTATCTCTTGCATATCGCTTAGACTTAAGCCAGAAACGGCAGACAAGGTTTATTCCATTTCTGCGATGCTAGCCGCAGCTGCCACGAACTAGAAACGGGGATATTCATGCCGACGTTGATGGCACTTTGTGCTGAGACGACAAATCCGATGCACACGGAATTGCCTGACGCGTGAGATGAACCGTTGTCGATCATCTGCTCGTATGACATATACGATCCTGGCATCAAGACTGCTGATCTACCGTATGAAAGCACTTCCGTGTTTCAGAATCCAATAATCCATACCCAGCATGCAGCATAAACATCCTGAGCGCAAAGTCGAGGCTGCACTCACTGGAGACAGTGCATGAGAATCGCAAGGAGATGAGTTTCCAAGCTCACCATATGTCCGCATGTAGACTGGTGCCATATCGTCAATACTGGGGACGTTGATGGTCACGAATGTGTTCCGGACGGGAACTGCAAGCGCATCGCGAAGTAAAAGATTCTCCTTGTGACACACACATGTTTAGCGTATCTGACTGCTTTAACTAGCGAGGTGCTAGGCTGCTTCCGAGCGCGCTTGGGCTATAGATCGACCAACAGCGAGGATTTCTCTTGGGGTTGAGCTCCTGGTGAGCAGGAGTCCTTCCAACCGTGAGCTAACGATCCGCTACTGCAGCGTCCATGCTTGTCATCCTACCAGCTTTCAGAACATCCGAAGAAGTGCTTCTACCTCGAGGTCTTGTCATGATGCACGGGCTTTGCAGCGTTGGTAGAGTTACTCCGTATATTCTATTGCATAACTCAGTACAACGAGAAGGTCAGTCAACTGGCGAAGTAGAGTGGTGCTTGAGTAATCGCTCGAAATGTGTGGACTTGGGACACAATCAAAGCAAGCAATGTTTGGTCTTGCAGTGCATGGCTACCATGGTGAACTTGCAACATCTTTCGAAGCAGAGGTTCGTACGAGTAGATAGTAGCATCCTGGTCTACGGTAAACGAGACTGCCATGCAATCGCTTGACTTCAGCTCTGACAAAGTTTGTTTACGTTTAACGCATAGCGTGGGCCGGCCCATCTAATCTCATGCACTCCCTTTCCTGACTTGATCGAGTCTGGACAGGTCGATAACTGAGACCAAAGTCCCGCTTTAGTTGACAGCCGTGCGTTTTCCTCGGCGCCAGTCCTCATTCGCCTAGACCAAAGTGATTCTCAGTTATCCCGCCATGAGCACGCTCTCCTCTTTTTAGACGACACCAAGCGAAAGGCCAATCCAGCCTGCCGTGTGCCAGCTCCCCACCAGGAACGCCATGCCCGGGTCCTCAGCAAAAGGATCTTGCTTCGCATTCTTCAACTAGATCTCTCCACCAGCCTGGTACTGTATCTTCACTCGTTTGTCTGTTCACCTGCCTTTCTTTGCAACCGATCTTGCCGTCGACCAAGTCTACCCGTACCTGGGAGAGCACTGGATTTTGCTGAACAACTGCCAGCCCGGTTTCGAAACTCAGTGCCTGGATCGACATTCTCGGTGGAACCCCTGGCAGGCGATCTCACTCACGCAGATCTTTGCCTAAGACGAGTGCTACACTCATCCCGTATCGAACTCATCAGCGCCTTGCTGTATCCTAGAACCACCAGGCAACACTTGCCTAAGGTTTGTTCACCTCGCTCGCAAGACCTTGCATAGTATTGTTCAGCAGACTGTTTGTCGGCTCCAGTCTCAACACGACATCCCGGATCAAAGAAGGCCTCATTGCTTCATTCGAGAAGACGACCCTGACCTTGGGGGTACTCGCAGACAGAAAGAAAGAAAGAAAGCCGAGAGGGAGGTCTCCTTGTATTCCAGAAGGAGAATCACGCTGCTGAGCGACGCTTGTGCCTGTCAAGCAGCCGTTGTCGCTAATTCGAAGTAATATCTCGGCGGTCCAAGGCGAAGATACTCAATCTGGCGACAAACTGTCAATACGCAAAGTATCAACCATACCTGAAACAAGACCCAGCATCCCAGCACAATCGCGAGTCAGCTCGCCAACAATACACTGGCTTCCGTCCTAATTCCCTTCCCAATGGGAGCGTCTTTGGATTCGGCGGGTATGCCTTCTAGTCTGACCCAGAGACGGCAGGCAGCTTCGAACTTACCAGCCTTCGAACTACCACCGCCATCGCATTTCGCACCTCCACAATACAAGTTTCCTCCTTTATCCTCAATTCATGCACAGCCGCTGCCTGCTGCAATAAATATTGGAAATCTGCCAACGCCGCCACCACAGTCGGCCAACGACACTCCAAACGGAGGGTCGCATCTTCCCCAGCATAACATGCCGGTATTGCCATACACCCCAACTTTTTGGCAGAATGCTGGCTCCACATCAGGATTCAATACCGGTCTCACACCTCAGCCGTGGCAGAATGGGCAGGGGTTTGGTGGGAGGCAAATGTACTCACCGATGTCCGGAAATGTAGCAAAGAACGATCCGAATTCACCAGCTTCGGGCAATGGCTCTGCACTCCCGCCACCGTACGAATCGAACGGGGTTCAATCGTATTCACACGCCCCTCTTGCATCGCCAAGCTCGTCGGTCAACCAGAGTACACAGCACCCTTCCATGAGTAACTCCATGTATGCAAATCAAGGCCGTTCGCATCATCATCAGGCTTCGCCAATATCACCGGCCGATGGTGTATCGAGGGCGTCGTCAACGCCCGGTCTTTATGCTGCCATGACCTCCTCAGCACCTGCGCAGCCACCTTACGGTTACCAGAACCAACCTCCGGTAACTCAGAGCCCCCATTCCGCAAGCGCGCCACCATCAACGACCTCACCGTCTTTTCACCAGGGTCCTATACCACAAATTTCAACGCATTCGAGCCCTTTTGTCAAGCCACCGTATCCATCATATTCGCTGCCAGCAATGCCTGGGCCGGTGCTATCCAATGTGAACAGTCCCGGCTCGCAGATGTCTCTTGTCGGTAACATGCATGCACAAATGATGCCAATGCACTTCAATTCCGGCTATGCTGCCAATCCTCAACTCGCTTACGCACAGGCTCGAGCAAATTCGCCACAGCAGGCTGCTAATCAAGATCGGCCTTTCAAGTGCGACGAATGCCCTCAAAGCTTCAATCGTAACCATGACCTCAAGCGTCACAAGAGGATACATCTAGCTGTGAAGCCATTTCCTTGTGCTCATTGTGATAAGAGTTTCTCACGCAAAGATGCTCTCAAGGTATGCCGTTAACCGTCGCTTAACTCCTGTATCTGTGCTGACTCTTGTTGCAGAGACACATTCTTGTCAAGGGTTGCGGCAAAGCTGGCGAACAAGACATGCATGCTGCAGATGGTGTAAAATCCGAATCAGGCAGCGATAACCAGGACAACTCCAGCATGGCTATGGCAGCATGAACCTGAGGCGTTTCTGTCACATGGCCCGGCAGGTGTATATCTGGATCATGTGGTTCATGATTGGGTATGTCGCATCATGACCTGAAGTTTGTGGTTCTTGATTTTGGCGTGCATATGGCCATAGTGTTTGGAATTTTGTGTTCGTTTACCGTTTATACCCCAGCGTTTTGTTCGATGTTGGAAATAGCGTGGCGCAGGCTGAACATTGGCCTTGTTTCTCAGATGGTAGCAGGCATAGCAGACTCATGTACTAAGATCAGGATCACAAAATGATTAATGAACGGGCGGAGAAAAGCCGATATTCACAACTGCCCAAGCAAATGGCCTGTTCCCCGTACCATGAATTGGGCACGTACAATGCAAACTATCTCGTGCCAGAGCACTGGAAGCAGCCATCGCGATCGCTGTGTCACCCAAAATCACAGCAGAAGGACGTCAACAGAGTGAACTCCAAATCTGAGCTCGACGAACGTGGCTTTCGGGGCTTCCGACGCCGTTCAAGTTGCATAAAGCCACGAAGGGTCTGGGATTCCGGCCAACTTAGGGTTACCTAAGCTTTTTAGCTTCCAACACCAGCTCGACTGGCTCTGTGGGTGTACCCCAGGATGTGGCAGACAAGCACTTCCAAGGATTTTCTATCTCCTGTCCCTGTCGATCATCTCTCTACCTTCTTCGCTGCTTTTGCACTTAAGCGCACTCCAATGTTATCAGACACGCAGCCTGTGCGACAACTGAAATGATTGTTCTAAATGGAGCCCGACCGCGCGGTCGTCACTTAATTATGAGGGACTTTCGGCTTGTGTGACCCGCTCGAGCGTAACCCCCGAGTCTCCAATCGAACAGCCTGGATGACTGTGCGACGCGTTGCCCACATGGTCAAGCTGGAATTGTCCAACCCGGGTACGAGTTGTTGATGTTTACCTCACACGTACGTCATGACAAACGGAATGTTTTATTTGGTCTGTGACCCGAGGTACGGTGAGGACCCGCCTAGACCAGAGTATATCGACATTGTTCCTGCTTCATAGAAATACCTGCACTGTCACAGTCGTGGTAGTCAATATACGCTGCTTCAGCCCCCATAGAATTGCCCTACTACGCCTCCTTCCGAAACACATCATTCACTATGGCTGGACTCGCCCGCCACGTTGATCCCGAAGAGATCATCCAAAAGTTGAAAATCAGTGACGACAAAGCTCATCACCACCGTCTTCGTGCAGGTGATAGCAACGGCGGCTCGTCGCTCACTCCATGTCGGGATCCCCTGGTTTCCGTGATAGCGCTGGACCTAACAGATCTCCAGACTCGTCCAGATACAATGCGAGAGACAGCATTAGCAAGTTTAGAATTCCCCAGGACGGTGCTCCAGTGAGACTACCATGATGCACCTCATTAGGCTGAGAATGTTGACATGAAAATCTAGGCGGAGGCAGTGCATCAAATGATCAAAGATGAACTCGATCTAGACGGCCGACCAAACCTCAACCTGGCTAGTTTCGTCGGAACCTACATGGAACGAGAGGCGGAAGCACTCATGATTGAGAATATATCGAAGAACATGTCGGATGCAGACGAATATCCAGCTATGATGGTTTGTGGCCCGCCTCTAGATCTGATCTGCATTGACTAACTTCATATCAGGACATTCATGCCAGATGTATCTCGATCATAGGCAACATGTGGGGAGCCCAGAAGGGCGAGCATCCAATCGGATCAGGTCAGGTCTTTGTCTCCTCCAGCGGTATCAATGGCTGACCGTTCTTAAGCTACGACCGGATCGTCCGAAGCGATTCACCTTGGTGGCTTAGCCATGAAGCGAAGGTGGCAGGAGAAGCGGGAGAAAGAGGGCAAAGACAAGAGCAAGCCAAACATCATCATGGGCGCAAACGCTCAGGTAGCTCTTGAAAAGTTCGCCAGATACTTTGAAGTCGAAGCTCGAATTCTGCCTGTAAGCAAGAAAAGTCACTATCGTCTGGACCCGGACCTTGTCCAGGAGAACATCGACGAGAACACTATTGGAGTCTTTGTCATCCTTGGTAGTACGTACACCGGACACTACGAGCCGGTCGAGGAGGTTTCGAAGGTCCTGGACGACTACGAAGCAAAGACCGGCAATCACATTCCCATCCATGTCGACGCTGCTTCTGGTGGCTTCATTGCCCCATTCACCCACGCCAAAGCAGGCTTCAAGTGGAACTTCGAGAATCCCCGGGTCTGTTCGATCAACACATCCGGTCACAAGTTTGGTCTCGTGTACGCCGGTGTAGGCTGGATTCTGTGGCGAGACGAGGCCTACTTGCCACAATACCTTAAATTCGAACTTCATTACCTGGGCGGCACAGAGGAAAGTTATACCCTCAACTTCTCCCGCCCAGGTGCCCAGATCATTGCACAGTACTACAACCTCATCCACCTTGGCTTCAACGGCTTCCGCGCGGTCATGGAGAATGCCTTGGCAAATGCACGACTGCTAAGCAAGTCGCTTGAGGCCACGGGTTGGTACACCTGCATCAGTGATATACATCGACGCAAAGGACAATTCGATTTCGACCCAACGCAAGACGTCTGGCACAAGGAGGGCGAGACCAGCGCGGACTACAATGCCGGTCTGCCTGTTGTCGCCTTTAGCTTCTCTGATCAATTCAAGAAGGACTACCCGCACATCAAGCAGGAGTCTGTAAGCAATCTTCTGCGCGCCAAGCAGTATATAATACCGGTAATTGGCCTTATTCTGCCTGACACTAGGATGCCTGCTAACATACGCTAGAACTATCCCTTGCCACCTAACGAGGAACAGATCGAGATTCTGCGAGTTGTGGTGCGGGAGAGCATGAGCCTTGATCTTCTCGACAGACTCATCACAGACATCTGCACTGTAACGCAGCAAATGATGGATACAGATCTCACAGATCTCCAGGTCTGGCAGCCAGGGCAAACCTCTCTTGAGAAGCAGCACCAATCCCTGGGCAACAATGCTCATCATCGAAAGAAGCATGGATCTCAGCGACCTATGTCAGAGGGCGTACACCGCAGTGTTTGTTAAATGAGGTCAATAGAAGCCTACGACGGAAAAGCAATGTTCATTGAACATGAGGCATGAGGCGGATCTTCTGGACACAACTGAGCTTTTCCTGACATTCGTCGAGAAGACGTGTCCTAGGAGCGAGATCATCGAAGGGTTCTTGTACGGAATCGTCGAGCTCGATGGAGCTGGTACGACAGTTCAAATCGTGGAACCCTGTAGCAAGGGCGCCACGAGTGCTCACTAGCAGTCCCGTGATGTAGCTGGCAGGGGGCCATGCTTCATCAGCGAGATGTCTTGCGCTTGTTAGCTCTCTGGACCGACCGTAGCATGGGGAGGAGCCAATGACGTAGTAATAGCGCGCCAACGCGACTGCCGCATGTTGCATGTACCTGACTCTGTTATTCTTGCTTCGGTGCTACACCTTCATTCGTCTTCAGCAATCCATACTATGTCCTGGTTTCACGTCAAGCCAATGCAACCGTTCTTCAGCAAGATGTTCCGACAAAAGACCCTCGACGTTATCACCCTCTTCCACAAGCCATCCCTCTCTAGCTCGAACCGCGTCCTAACCCTGCTCAAGCAAGGCTCGTCTCAAGCACAAGAGACCGCCACTGTAGACCAAGCGGCCGACCACGCACCACAGAACGATGCCGTCCAGCGTGAACCGTTTGAGCTAGATGTCACGGAGTCTGCGCCTACGGAGGATCAGCTGAGGAGTATCTTCGAATATGTTGGACAGCATAAGATAAGCTCTGTGGTTGAGGGGGCTACGAGTGTGAGTGATGCTGTAAAAAAGCTAGCTGCGGATGAGGGGGCGTTTAAGAGGCCGTTGGTCGTTGACTGGAATCAGGGCAGAGCTGGTAGGTTTGATGCTTGTGCAAGTGACTTTTTGAATGGTGCTAACTGCTCAATAGTGGTTGGTGACAATGAGTCAGAGATACAGAAGTTGCTAAAAGATGCCCCAAACCAGTAGACTTCGGTGAGCAGAGAGAAATCGTATCTTGATATGCGCGCTGGTGTCGTCTCAGTTGGCCCTGAATGCACCTTTTGTGAGATATGGGGTGAACACATAGAGATTACCAAGATACGATCATGATTCTCCGGAGTTGGCGACGGAGCAGACTAATTCTGACCGGAGCCCAGTCTCGTGGCGTGTTGTTTCATACTATAGGGAGGTTGTCTACATTGTATAATATGGGAGTGACGTGAAAAAGAGGCACTGACAACAAACACTAAAAAATGACCAGACTGGACTGCACGGCATGTCGATTTTCATAGTACGTTGTAACGATACTTGGATCCTTGACTTCGGGTGTCTTCAAGGCTCGTGTCATAACACTACAACGAAGGGATCCGGTAGCTTTGCTGCTCGAGGGGATTGCCCGGATCTCCAGCAATAGCATTTATGTTGATTGGCTGTGAAACTTGTCACAAGATCACCGTATGGGTTTTGAAGAAGAGCTCACCTTGCAACGGTCGTACAGTCATCGTTAAGTCTTTTTGTTCAAGTGGTCGCGAGGGCCAAGCTTCTCAATAACTGTCAGCTGACAGTGCATGGCTTGACCTTTACAGCTCCGTCGATGGCGGTCCTGTTGGGCACTGTTGGCCCGCGAAGTCGTCGGCCGAACATTCGCGCGAGCTCGAGCTTGTCTCGGAATTCGGGATGTCTGAGCCTCGGCTTCGTAAACCACATCGGTTGTAAACCTTACCTGCTTCTCGCCTGTGAGACGGTAAGCACAGCTTATGTCCTCTGGCTGAACTCTTGTTAGCGAACATAAGAATTGTCAGCACAATCTCTGTCCGAGACCGAGGCTAATGGTGAATTCGCCTATCGGCTGCTGAGGTCCATCACGCGCTAGTCTGAACCGAATCCATAAGGATTACTACGCGACTTGATACATGACAGCTGCCTGCTCTTCTACTCGAACACATGTGGCAGGCCTGAACTAGGCTAAAAACAGCGTGTCTCTCGGGGATCACTGTTACATTGGAGGCTCGGCTTCAGCGTATGGCCGTCGAAGACGAAAGACGATATAGCGGACATATATACCGCCAGATCTACTGAACAGATCTTGAAATCATAGATCAAACATTTGCTCGCTTCTCTCGGCTATCAAGCACTGAAGTGATATCGAGTCTTGCACATAGCTATCCAAATCGAGATGGCGAACAACCTCTTCGCTAATATCTCACTCTCTGGCATCCTCGCCGCGGCCGCGGTGCTTTTGCTGATCAAACGCGTTTACTGGGAGCTGACAATAGGCGCGCAACGACGGCGCTTGATCAAGGAAAATGGCTGCAAGCCGGTCAAAAAGTATCCTCACAAGGGCATATCAGGCAAGCTCTTTGGCTATGACACTCTGAAGCAGAATCTCCAGGCAGCGAAGGAAGGCCGTTTTCATGAGATGGCTCGACTTCGAAACTTTGGTCCTCAACAACATACAATTCAGATCAGGAATCTCAACCGAGACTTTGTCGTTACCATCGAGCCGGAGAACATCAAAGCTGTGCTCAGCACGAAGTTCAACGATTTCAGCGTGGGGACTCTACGCACTCTTACGATGGAGCCAGTTTTCGGCAATGGCATCTTCACCTCAGACGGGAAAGCTTGGGAGCACTCGAGAGCACTGATCAGACCGAGCTTTACCAGGCAGCAAGTTGGCGATCTGTCAACCTACGAGCACCATTTTCAGAACATGCTAACACACATACCGAAGGATGGTCAAACAGTCGACCTGCAAGAGCTATTCTTCAGGCTGACCATGGATTCGGCCACTGAGTACTTATTTGGGAAATCGACAAACACGCTCGTGAAGGGCCACGAGAATCCTCGCGCTGAAAGGTTCGCGGATGCTTTCACTTACGTTACAGAACGCATGAGCCGGGACTTTAGAACAGCACGTCTATCCCGCTTCTTGCCCGACCAGAAGCGCAAAGACGACAGCGAGTTCATCCGGAATTTTGCGAGGGAGATTATTGACGATGCCCTGGCTAACCAGAAGGACATCGAAAGGGGTGCAGAGCAGGAGAAGCGTAGTTACACGTTCTTGTACGAACTACTGAAGGTTACCAATGATCCGTATACCTTGCAGTCGGAAACGCTCAACGTGCTGCTTGCCGGTCGCGACACCACAGCGAGTTTGTTGGCTCACACCTTCCACGAGTTGGCGAGACGACCAGATGTCTGGGCTAAGCTGCAGGCTGAAGTCGAGGAACTTGGTGGGCAGGCACCAGACTACGAGACTATGAAGTCGATGAAGTACGTCAAATGGGTCATCAATGAGTCTCTACGATTGCGTCCAGTGGTTCCAGGAAATACTCGTATGGCCATCAGAGACACTGTACTGCCACTTGGAGGTGGTCCGGACGAGAAATCGCCGATTTTCGTACCGAAAGGTACGCCTGTTACATACAGTGTATGGTCGATGCATAGGCGCAAGGACTTCTTTGGTGAAGATGCGCTGGAATTCAAACCGGAGAGATGGGAGAAGTTGCGACCAGGATGGGAATATCTACCTTTCAACGGTGGCCCTAGAATATGCATCGGTAAGCCGAACTTTCTCACCAAGACAGGATCGTGCACACGCCGCTCGCACGCATACATCCTGTTTGATTTGGGCTAATAGCGTTTTCTTTTAGGACAAAACTTCGCTTTGACAGAGGCGTCGTATGTTATGATCCGACTCCTTCAAAACTTCCGAAGAATAGAACCCCGAGATGAGAGACCTTGGTCAGAGTTCCTGACACTGACGATGGCTGTCGGCAACGGCGTGCGAGTTGGACTGTATCAAGAATAGGCTGCATGGGAGAAAAAGGCGAGAGTGTCCTCGAGAGCCAGGTGCTTGCTATTGCATGATATGCGACGCGTGAACAGGTGGCGCATATGTCACAACTTCCCTGATATTTAGTATATGCCTGTTAATCCGTTTAAGGGACTTGCGCTATTGAGTACTCGGTATCGACGCCCAGAAAACCGCCTTGTTGCTGGCGCCACCTTTTGCCATTTTCCAGCACACGCTGCTTCTGTATATCGTCGCCTTGAACGGCCTTACTCGAATTAGTCAATCACATTATGGAATGAGGCGCTTCAAAGCACGTCTCCAGAACGACTGAAGCGAAATCGGCTGGTCTTGCAATTGTTGCCCATTCCTGCTACTGCGCTACTTGGCCTATTGCCAGCAGATCTAGTACCAAAGTCCAAAAAGGAATCGGTGGCTTCGACTCTCGCTTGGAGAAGCACAGTATTCATGGGACGGCTGGTGAGCTACCTACCTAGGTATGGAGAAATGACCTCATTTGCTGAAATGGTTATAGCGTCGATCCGCATTAAGATCGATCTGCAAATCTGACTTTTAGACCCACAGCCGAGAGATGCCCTCCGAACACGTTTGTCCTGCAGACTTGCAGCAACGGCCGCAGCCCCCCGGTCACGACCACGTTCTTGCACATCAACCTCGAACCTACAAGGCTGTTACAGTGGCAGCGTCTGCTTGAGCCAGTTCAGCCTTCTGGTACAATTGTCAAGCTGGCTGGACTCAAGCGATCTTAACAGCCACGTTTGCTCGCTACCAGACTCCCACGCAACGAACCTCCACCTGTGCTAATCGTCACCATTAGTGTCGAGTCATCCCAATAATGAGGAACCGCCTGCTGCAGGACTGGTGCCTCTAAGTCCGGGTTCCGCTACTGCCAAACTCTAACTTACGAGACTTTCTAACAAACTTCCCCGAGGCCCCATGGACGTACGAGAGCACTATTTGATAGGCTGCTCTGACGCCAAAGTAGATCCAACTTTTCCCATCCAAGCGACTTCCGTTCAAAATACAGATCGCGCTATACGCACGCAGTAAGTTGTCGTTCGTGCTTTTCGTCATCCAGATCAGAGTGCTTTCGCCTTCTGCGCTGTTCGCAGATGATGCAGGCATGTTTTTGCTCATTACATATGCAATTTAATGCGCTCATGAACCGCCATGCCCCGGCAAAATGTGGCGCTCATGGTTGTCAACACGATCCCCTGATTCCACATGGCAGGGAAACTTCTGGTCTTCCTGATCCATGTTCCCTGACCTGCTTACGAGTTTTCTGCCATAACCTGGACCTCACTCGACATCGAAACGTCCGTCTACATTTGTACAATTGCAGTGCACTTCTTCGCCACTACTGTCGACTGTTACAGCTGTCAGGACTACAATCCACGTCCGGCATCTCAACGCCACTTGCCTCGTGTGACATCGCTTAGAAGTCAACAGGAAGCTTGAGATTGTAAACACTGGCATCTCTCACTGTTGAGTGCTTTCGAAACATATCGTTGACACCAGTAAACACGAAATTTACACTTCAAATCATCTCTAGATAGGATGACGCAGCGGGTTCTCATATATCTCCTCCGCAGAGATCTGCGAGTTGCTGATAATCCGATACTGCACGAAATATCAAGATTAGCCAATCAGTCCCATACACCGTTCACGCACATACTACCAGTATACATATTTTCCGCGCAACAGATTGAAGTGGGCGGCTTCATATCAGATCCAAGCAAGCAATCGCCGTATCCAGAAGCTAGGTCGGAAGTCGGTAAGTTCTGGAGATGCGGTCCTCATCGAGCTCGATTTTTGGCGCAGAGTGTTTGGGATACAAAGTCCGACCTGCAATCCAAAGGGACTGATCTGGTATTGCGGGCAGGTATGCTTGGCGACGTACTGGAAGATCTGCTTTCCAGCTTCAAAACAAAAGAAAAGGATGTCCAGATAGCTGGTATCTGGATGACAGGAGAAGAAGGAGTCGAGGAAAAGCAAGAAGAACAGAAAGCTCGAAAAATCGCGGAAAAGCGTGGCATTGAGTTCCGACTGTGGATCGACGAGAAGTACTTCGTCGACGATCGAGATGTCCCGTTTGATAACCCCAGAAATTATCCCGACGTCTTCACATCCTATCGCAAAGTGGTCGAACCTCTGCGAGATGCGCCCCGGAAGACTCTAGCAACGCCGAAATCACTACCAGCCCTACCAGATTTTGTACCTCCACAGAAAGAGCCATTCTCCATGCCGGAAGACTACGATGGTGTTGTAGCTGCTCTTCTGAAACCCCTCGAGCAAAAGCCTATGCTCGACAACATCGCACCATTTCCTAAAGGCACAAAATCAGCAATGCCCTTCGAGGGTGGTTCGAAAGCCGGCCACAAGCGTATCCAGCACCTCATCGGATCCGGGTCTATGACAAAATACAAGGACACCAGAAACGGTCTCCTCGGTCTCGACTTCTCGACGAAACTATCAGCATGGCTCGCTCTAGGCTGCATCACCGCTCGACAGGTACATTTCCAATTGCTTGATTTCGAAGAAGGCAGGAACGACCAGTACAAAGGCACAGAAGGCTACGGCAAGGGAGAAAACAAAGGTACAGCTGCCGTGAGATTCGAACTCTTGTGGCGTGATTACATGAGGTTGTGTACGAGGAAGTTCGGGCCCAGACTTTTCCGGATAGAAGGCTTTCGAAATGATGACTCTTACCCATGGAAGACGCCAGGAAAGGATAACCCAGAGGTGCAGGAGGCATTGCAGAGATTTTTGAACGGTACGACCGGCATGGGGTTTATCGACGCCAGCCAACGTGAGCTCTATCACACAGGATACACCAGCAATCGTGCAAGGCAAAACGTGGCAAGCTACCTAGCAAAACACCTTGGTATTAACTGGAAGCTAGGGGCAGAGTGGTACGAATGTCAGCTCTCCGACTACGACCTTAGCAACAACTGGGGAAACTGGCAGTACGTGGCTGGTGTGGGTAACGATCCAAGAGGTGAGGCGCGAGTATTCAACCCCGTCAAGCAAGCCTTTGACTACGATAACCAGGGAGACTATGTCAAAGCCTGGGTTGAGGAGTTGAGGGCGTTGTCGGAACCACAAGAAATCTTCCAGGTGCACAAAGCTAGTCCTGAGAAGGTGAAAGAGCTTGGCTTGGAAGGCAATGTCATGGTTGACAAGCCTTTGAAGAAGATCGATTTCCGGGTTGGTGCCAAAGGTGGCCGAGGAGGAGGCAAGTATGGCGGGAGCAGTCGAGGTGGTGCCCGTGGGAGAGGCAGGGGCGGTAACCACAATCAGGTCAATGGCAAGCACGAGCGAAAGGGCACACAGGATAAGGCTACACAAGTTAACGGGTATCAACCGATACCAGTCCGATAAAGCCTTCGGGAAGTGGGACTTCGACAGCTCGAGCCCCGGGTAGCCCTGCTAAAGACCGTGGATCGAGGACTTGTAGGAAACTGCTTTTTTTGGAAATTTAGATGCTTTCATGTTCTCAGCGTGTTGAGTTATGCCTGACAAGCATTTTCTGGGAACTTCTTCCATAATATCTAATGGGGGAAATGGCATAGGCATAATCATGCTAGCACATATCTCGAAATGTACACCACCGACAGTACCTGGCAAAGAGAGCCGTAGTTGCACCGTCAAATCTGCAATGATGTCACAGCATCGAGATCGTGGCCTATGCCAGTGCGATGAGATAGCTGTGGGTGCCTGATGCCCACAGGCACTTCAACTCAAGTTGGCATGACCCACCACTCACCGATTGTCTTCAGGTCATGTACCATACACCCTCGAGGCCTTCGATGCCCATATTGTGGCACTGTTGATAGCGAGGTGCTCAGCAAGCACAGCAGCAAAATTCCCCAGCTGCCAAGGGGAACTCACAACATACTTCGATCGAAGTGTACCGAGCGCAATTGAAGCTACCAGTGTACTGGGCCTTGCCAGTTATCCACGAATGATGTCAACTGGAGGCCTTAGTCTAGCCTCAAAACAGTGCTTGCCATGACTCTGGGAAAAGCATGAACGCCTTGAGTTTGGGGTTGTCTTGGGCCAAGCTAAAATGACGCTAGGGATCGAAAACCTGGGGTTGTAGGCTCGCAGGCGCAATCGACCTTGGCCAACTGCCACTTCAGCGTCGCATTTGAGGTTATGGGCGACGCTCATGGCACCTCCTCTTTGAAATGGCGCTTGTCTCGTTCGACCTATCGCTGGTCCGGTTCCTGTTTGGGGCAACACAAGCACACAAAATTCGATTCCCTAGCTTTGGCCCCATGGTGTGCCACATGCGGTCTAAGCATATTGTCCGACTGACACCGATGATCACGCTCTGAGGCCGCCTACCGTTGCGCCTGGCGTGTAATGGGACCTCTTTCCCTCATGCTCATTCGCTTCGCTCCGGAGTCGCTCATGCCCTGGTTGGAAGGCAGACTGGAGACTCGCAAGACGTGACTACCGCGACCGCGACCGCCCCTCGCTTAGCTGTCTCGTACATCCAATCCACGATTTGCTGTTAGAGCAATCTGATTTCTGTCTTCCATGTTGATCTTCAACTCACGAGTCCAGTCAAACAGTCTTGTTTCCGCTTTCCACTTTCAGCGCAACTCTGCGTGCCGACAAATTCAATCTGACCTGCCTCGAAATCACATAGTCAGTACTACGTCTTACCTGGACTGCGCTAGCCTAGACCTTTGACCTCGGATCAGGCCGAGTCGACGACCATAGTTATCTGCATACCTTCCTCCAAACGAACATTACTGGCAGTTAACGTTGCGTGAGAAGGGAACAACCATGGTGATCACATAAATACTGTTCGAAAGAAGGACACAATCCGTAAGAGAGGATGGCGCCCTTGGCTGTTTTCTTGAGAGATACCGGTCCCGTTATCAACACTTCCGGCGAGGCAGATACCTGGAATTGGCGCAAAGTAGCAGGGGACGAAGACCTGATTCTTGAGTCATGGTCTCAAGGCTTCATCGTCGGAGCGCTAATGCTCATGAGCTGTATCACACTCGCCAACATGCGTCACCATGTCATTCTTCACAAGCTCATCTTCCTCGAACAGATCATGGCTCTTTCTCATGGCACCTTTTGCTTCATGGACTTCAAAGGATATGGTTGGTACCTATCGACGACGGCTGCGCTGCTCTATTTGAGTTACATATTACATAATGTCGTTGCTTGGTTGAAAGTCAAACCGTTCTTCCACGGCAAGTCGACTATATTCAAGCCAAGGTTTGTGAAGTGGACGACCAGAATCTACACCTTCAGTTTGGCCTGTACTGTGCCGTCGATACTGTTCCAGATTTCGGACAATTTTCGCTTCTTCAATGGTGAGCTTGCCCTACTGCAAGTTAGTGATGATCTGACATGCTGACGGCGTTCTCTAGGGTACGGTGGCTGGTATACTAAAGTTCGACCGTATGAACCATTGATGAGGTGAGTCACTACAGTGAATACGTCTAAGCTCCCCATCCGGCGACTGACCATTATATCAGGGACCCTTGGTGGGTCTTCTGTAGCTTCATCCTCTTTTATGTCATCAGCAAGTCCTATGGCATGGGGGTGATCCAGGTCATCAAGCGATCCCCTCGTTTCGGAATTTTGTTCGTATCAATCATCCTTGCTCTGCTCTTCACCGCACTCGACATTGTCGCCAGTATACATTCCTTCATTGGTAGTACTGATGGCATCAACCCCTTCTGGAAGTTGAGCTTAGTCTTCAAGTGCTTGACAGATGCTATTCTTCTCGACGACTTCAAGACTGAACTGAAGAGACTCAACCTGAAGAGGATGAAACGCGATGAGAAGCGAAGGGAATCTACTGCGCTAGTGCTTGGTGACGAGTATGCCCTAGACAGCGATAACGAAGCGGATCCTCACTACTCGAATCCTGCCGCCAACAAATACATGAATGGTCATGCTTATCGGCTTTCCGTTAGCAACCACAGCCGGGAAAAGAGCAACGGCAACAGCAACATAGAGGAACCGGAAGAAGTGGAAGAAGTCAATTTCTTGCAAGCGCTTGATACCCACCCAAGTCAGTTGAGCAGTGATAGGAACAGTCGACGGTCTAGTGGTCAGCGACATCAGGTCTGTAGAGGTGGCACCCCAGCTACAAGGTTACCAAAGCTCTTTGCAGCTATCAAACCAGGCAGGAAAAGCAAGAAGTCAGCAGATGAGGACGCGAGCCCGAATGAGGGCCTCTTCACGCCATTAGGAGGCGGATCGGGAAACAAGAAGCAGAAAAAAAGGTCGCGTGACGCTGGTGATATCGCGCCGGACGAGGTAACGTGTGGTGATGATGCTCTTTCACAAGCAAAGAGAGAGCAAGAAAGAACAATTGCCGAGCTTACAGCGGGGAAGAACAATACAACCACCTCCAAGACAACCGGTCTGCGACCCTCAAATACGGCACGTGAAGAGTGTTTTCTGGGCAACAGCAGCAGCATGTCGAGCAGTCTCGATACTCAGAGTAACAGTAACGACGCACAACCCGCGAACAGCGAATATTTGCCAGCCGATAGCATGTTAAAAGGGCTGAGTACACAGCCGCCACGAAATAGCAGTGCCACGACCGACATGGGCAGTGTGTCGACTAGCTCAGTCATGGAAAGGAGGAGTAATGCTACTCCTCATAGAGGCAGCATCTCGACTGCAAAGAACACTGCTGACCTGATACGGCAGCATGTGCAGCAGCAGAGGAAGAGCTCGCCAAGCGGTGACTTTTGGAACGATCTCCATGAGACGAACGAGGGCAGATCGTCGAAACAACACCAATCTTGATTGAGAGCATTTTGCAGGTATTTGTTTTCCTTTGTTTTGCATTAGAGCGTGGCGCCCCCGGATTCGATCTGCATACATGGGTGTGGTCGCGAAATGGGTCGCGGAGTTCATGGGGAATCGGAAGGGAAAAAGCACAATGATACCCAGGGAATGTTCGATTGATTCATGTCGGGATGGTGTCATGTACTGGCGTGCTATTTGCACAGATGCGAATTCGAAGTCTACATAACCTTCTTGCTCCCTTGCTCATTCCCGTGCTTTAGGCAGCGCACAGGCCAGCATTACGCTCGTGCTCGTGCTCTTGTTGTCCCGCGCCGCGCCCACTAACAACTTCGAGACAGCAGTTGTCGGTGAGAGAACAAGTGTAAGCAGCAGATACACGCCTCGAAGCCATCCCGCACCAACCAACATGGTCGCGCTTGCGTTGTAACGCGAAGCTATTGTGTCGCACCCGTCGGCTTCGCGTCTGGTTTCATGGTGCGTGCCTTGCACTTTCCTCTGGTCGTTGCGATATGGTAATGATAGGGAAGGCACGATTCGGGGTCTAGCTGGGGAGGAAGTCTTGACTGCGAGGGAGAAAGGCCGGAAGCAGTGTGGGTCGGGCATGGTCAAGCAAGACAGGCACGAAGGAGAGGTTGTTGTGGGGGAGGAAGACTCTCCAAGAGAGTGCATAGTAATGCGATTGGAACTGGCGAGCAGAGCGAGCGAGTAGGGGTGCAGAATGCTCAGTCGAAGAAAAACCCAGAGAAAGCAGTGTGGGCAGGTGACGATTGGAGGGCGAAGAAGCTAGCTCTGTACGCGCTTGAGAGATGAAGGAGGGTGCATGCATGGGGTCAGGGCGAGAAGGGATGGACAGAAGTTTTTTTTTTTTCCCCCCATACCATTTTGTATTGTGTTTCGGCTTTAACGTTCTCCGCGATCGGTACAAGTCGGTCTCGTCAAGAAGCTGTTTTCTTGGACAAGCTTGTGCTAAGCCTCTTTTCTTGTATGTCTGTCTGACTGACTTTGACGTGCTGCGTGTTGAAAGCAACAAGAATCAATAGTGATGGGCTGAGAGTGTGCTTCAAGCGGCACGTTGGGCCATGTTGTCAGACGTAAGCGGTATGCGTGCTGGTCTACACGTTGGCGTCCTCACAAGAAGCCTTGACTCTGTTGAGTTTTGACTTCAGCTCCTCGATCTTGTCGTCTTTCTCCTTGAGCAGCTCCTCTCCCAGCGGCGCAAGCTCCTTGGCATCCCATTTGACATCTCCGGTCTTGTGCTTGATACGCTCTTTCCCATCCTTGTTCTTGTACGTCTTCATCTCGGTGTATGTGATTTGCTGCTGACTGGTTTGCCGTCGACGATCACTTCTTTGAGCATAGGCTTTGTGTGTGCATACTTCTTCATATCTTCAGCGACACGAGAGTTCTTGCCTTCATACTTGTCTTTGATAGCTTGATACTCTTGTAGAAATTGGATCTTCTTCCCAACGTCGGTGATATGTGACAGATAGAGATTGATCTCAGCACTCTGAATGGCTTTGGAGACTTCTTGGTCAAGGAGTGTAGGATGAGGCTTGCCCTTTGGGTTTTTCAGAAGACCAGGGTTGACAGTGAAGAGGTAGCTGGGGAGGTAGTCCTCAAGAAGAATCTTGACCTCGGCTTTACGGACTCGTGCCTGTTTGAGATTAGCAATGTGTCACTTTGCGGACATGCCCACATACATATTCTGTTTGTCTCTCAGCAATGCTTTGACGGCTCACGATGGGATTGGGAAATTGTGCCTCGGGAGTGGGTTCAGCAATGCTCACCCGGCGATCAGGGTTTCTGACAGTTTCCTCAGCCTGAGCACGAGTCTTATGGTCACTCTCTGAAGAAGTCATGGAGCAAACTGGAGCGTTGCCCTCTTTCCAGCTGAAGTCAGTGTGGGCCGGAGACTGTTCAGGGGAAGAGTGGCTGTTGTCTTTAAGCGGGAGAAGGGTTGGATGTCTTGTGGATCGCAGGTTTGGCGGCTTTCCATCGGATAGAGCACGAAGGTGGCTTGGGTCGCGGCCAAGGTTTTGCTGACCTGGAGCACTGGTGAGGCCATCATGGTGGTTCTTCCCTGATCCTGGGCTAATGTCGTCACCGTTACTCATGTTCATGCTTGAAGTTCTTGGATGGAAGATTCTGCTTTTGACGTTTCGAATACTTTGCAAGATGCTGTGTGAAGAAGAGGAAGAGATGTCCCTGCGCGAAGCAGCTTTATGCTTATATGGACCCATTCTCCTAGCCTCCTCCAGCTTGCTCTGGAAGTGATCTTGTTAACGCAAGAAAGGAACATGTCGTGGTCCACCGCGGTCCTTTCTTATAACAGCAATTGTGAGCGTCGTTGGATGCTATCGTTAGCACAGTCAAGCTGCATAGCGGAGAGTGAGCCGGCATTGTCAGTGAGGAATTCCGAACGAGTAGTGCTGCAGTGATAAGGTAGAGACCGTTGTGAGTTTCCTTGTCATGCCTCCTGTCTCGGTGACCGTCTTTTGACGGCAAACAGCATTTCTGCAGACGGACATGTTTTGTTCAAGCAGACGGTATGCTGCCACCCGTCAGCAGGGGTTGAGGTACTATACAGCAAGATGATTTCTAGGGCGTTGAGAAGATTTGAAGGGTTAGACGAAGCTGCAGCCTTGGGAAAGACAGTCTAACCCCAGGGAGGATCTTTCTGCCACAGGAAGCTATAGTCAGAAGCCGACCCTAGTCTGCGCGTTGTAAGCAATATAAAAATTCTCAGGCATACAACACTGGGCGTTGATCTGGACCGTAAGTATGCACTATCTCAGGCATGCTCGATGTGGCATAGCAAAAGCAAGAGTACGATGCTTAACTAAACATATCCGGTTGAAAGGAGGAAGGAACCAATTGTGGAGCAAGAAACATTTAGTACTGCTTGAGATAAGTCAGCCGAGCGGACATATTCCGAAGGAGAAACACCTTGAACCAAGATTACATGAGGCATCATATCTTGTACGACAACTGGCTAGGAACTACTATCGTTGCCTTGAACTTGGATTTGTACAGATCCGAATTCACATTGAAGCAAAAATCGTCAGATCCATGTTCATAACAGCAAGTCGTTTGATCGTAGCGCTTCTTGTCCTCACCGCCGCTGTGTACTTATCATCAGAACTCAACATTGTGGCTTTTCCTCGCCTAAGCAGCTTCATCAGCACCTTCTCTACCTCCAGTTCAGCAAGCACAATCAGACCAAAAGCATTCGCCACCATGCGGCGCACACCAGTCTACTTCGTCTCCCATGGCGGGCCCACTACGATGTACGAGAAAGACCACCCAGTCTATTCCAAGCTCGAAGAGATAGGCCGCGAGATCACCCACAAAGTCAAGCCGTCAGCCATCGTGGTCTTTTCCGCCCACTGGCAGGCCGAGCGACCTAACACCATCGAAGTCAACGTTTCGGAAAACGAGCCGTTGCTTTACGATTTTTATGGGTTTCCAAAGCACTATTATATGGAGAAGTTCCCGAATAAGGGCTCGCCACAGCTCGCGCAACGAGTGATGGAATTGTTGGGTGAGGCTGGTATTCAAGCCTTGCCAGAGGAAAGAGGGCTGGATCATGGTGTCTTCGTCCCCTTCAAGATCATGTTTTCACCTGAGAAGAACCCGCTTTCGATACCTATCGTGCAGGTTAGCTTGTTTGACGATGACACTGATGCTGCAGCACACATCAAGCTTGGAAGAGCCGTGCAGAAGCTGAGAGAGGAGAACGTGCAGGTCATCGTCAGTGGCATGGCGGTCCATAATCTGCGAGATCTGTGGATGACGCGGTCGACTGGTCAAACCATGCCGTACTCGGTCAGCTTTGATGCTGCGATGAAGGAGGCTGTTGAGACAGTACCGGGTAATGACAGGGACAAGGCGATGGAGAGTCTCTTGAGGAGGCCGGATTCGAGGAAGGCTCACCCAAGCTTTGAGCATCTCTTGCCCATCCACGTGGGTGTCGGTGCTGCTGGCAACGACACTGGCAGACAGCTGTGGACACTGCCTGAAGGTAGCATGAGTTGGGGTCAGTACCGTTTCGGTGAAGTTGAAGCATGATCAGAGTAAAGCAGAGCCCAAAATCGAAAGTTTAGCGTTCCTCATTGTCCGTTGAAGCATATGTACACAAGCACTCCCTGGCGCTCAATCTGGACACACGTGGTAGGGTATACTTTTGCACAGCACTTTTTCATTTCCTCATGTCGCCCACGGTTATGAGAATTCGCTCTTCACTATGCCCGTGACTTTCTCTTCGATCTCCTTGTCCGACATGCCTAGACTTGTTAGCTGTAATCTAGTGTCTGGTAAAGTATGGTCGGCCTACCTGCTAACGACTGTTGCTTCTCTTTTGCGCCAGCTGTTGCTTGTGTCAGTAGACTCAAATCACCGGCCTGGACAAGTTCTACCTACCGTATCTTGCCCACAGCTTGGGTTCAACGCCGTTGGCTTCCCTGATCAAGATTGGGATGTTGGGGTTGTGGTGCTTCATGGTTGGGTATGCTCTTCTCAGGAATGTCCTGCGGTCCTTGTCAACATCTACCGATGCTCGCGTCGCCTCACGGCGCACCTTATAGCATCGCTCCCTGAACCCGACGGGCTCAAGTGGAATCTCAACTCTCGTAGTCCCTGCGTGAATGCGTACTTGGTGGCCATTTTGGCCGGTGATGACTTCGAAAGTGCGGCGTTTCAGAGGGGATGGGACAGGTTTAAACTCGGGTTCGGTGGTTCGCAGTTATCGCCACGGTCGAATCGTTGGTTGCGCCTTCCTCGTGCTGGCTGCGAGCTCTTGATCGTTGCGACTGCCTCAAAGCAGTTCTGAGCATAACTACGTCGCAGTCCCGTGGACCAATCACCTTCGCCTAAACTTAAGTCCGGCCGGCCGTGGAGGCCTCCCCAACTTCAGCGGACAACTCCCAATAATACACCTACAGGTGCCAGATACTTCTACACCACCTTCACAGCCCCGCCGCTCTCTTCTCGCAAATACCGCCGTCATGTCCGCCCGCGCCGGCCTCCGCTTCTTCACGCAAAGAGCACAGTTTCAAGCCCGGTCGCAGCTCCGCCAGACTGCGCAGCGCAGATCACAGACAACAGCTAGGAACCCAGCGACTGAGCCGGGCCCAGCGGCCCAGCAGAGCTGGTTCCAGCGACTATGGACGAGTGAAGTTGGTATCAAGACCGTGCATTTCTGGTAGGTCTACGCTGGGGGAGCATTTCGAGCAGAACTACTTGCACATGGCGCTTGAGGAGATTCAAGAAACCACGAGATTGCGTGCTGGTTCACTATACTGTCAAGAGTATCGCTGACACAAATCGCGCGCAGGGCACCAGTCATGAAATGGGGCGTCGTCGCCGCTGGAGCGTCAGACTTTTTGCGGCCCGCTGAGAAGCTGTCCCTGTCGCAGAACTTGGCTTTGATGGCTACCGGTTCGATCTGGACAAGATGGTGTTTCGTGATCAGACCCCAGAACATGCTGTAAGTTGGCGTCCTTTTCCCACTGCTAAGCACGACCGAAGATACTGCGCGGGCAGTGAGCGAGTGCCAATCGATATGCATCGCGCCAGGGATGGAGCTGCACTGCACAATAGTGCTAACTCGTGTTGCAGGCTGGCCGGTGTCAACTTCTGCTTGTTCCTCGTGGGGACTATTCAGACCTCGAGAATTTTGGCCTATCAATCTGCGCAGAAGGGTTCCCTGGAGGGAGGCGCAAAAGAGTTGGAGCAGGAGGTCAAGGACGACGCGAAGAGGGTGGAGCAACAAGCCGAGACCGCCGGAAAGGAGTTGAAGCAGAAGGTATAAAGCAGAAGCACGGCTGGTCGACAGGCGTCGCAGAGGGACAGCGTGTGGATGCATCCATTCCACAGTGCCGAGGGATGAGAGAGGACGTGTCTCTGCACTTGCGAGCGCTTGGACACAAAGTCAGAAGCGTGCGCGCACAGATCCGCTTAGGTACGCTGCAGCAGATGTGCCTTCCGTGCGCTGGGAAAATCGGTGTATATATGGTATCTAGCGGGTACAGACCAGACTACTCAGGCATCGCGGTACAAAACACCTCTGAGGTCGCGTGGTATGATGCAGCCCACTACCAAGTCCACAAGCACCATTGGTCCTGAAGCTCACAGTGAGCCGTGCATGTACAGTGGACGAAGGACGACTAGGAACACTTGTGTCCGTGGCTTCAGCATCAAGGTGCAAATTGCCTTTCAGCATGATCTACACTTGCCGTTGAAACTCTGCTACTCGTCGCATACTTGGCCCTTTTCAACTCAATACACCCACTTGTCGCAGTGCATAATCCAAACTCGATACTCGGTTACAGAAGCAAAGCTCGTGGATGCGGGTATATCTGCGTTATCGACGCACGTACTGTAGGTCCGCGGGGCTCGTTATGTGCAAAGTCATCTGTTGTCCTTACTCGCGCTCAAAACGAAGCACTACTCGTTCTAATCGAAAGGGCGACCGTCGAACAATGGAGGCGTGCGTGCCAACGAATTGAACATCGTGTGGGTCGTATGAAATCCCAAACTTGCTACCGCTTCACCTATGTCACAGCTGAGGAGCCAGTCAGGGATAAAGACCTGCCACCAAAGGATTCCCAATCGTCATCCGGGCGCAACTCATTTCTTCTTGTTACCACCCTTCTTACCAGAACTTCCCTTGCTGTCCTCCTTCTTGCCCTCATCCTTCTTACCGTCCTCCTTTTTGCCGTCATGACTCTCCTTCTTCTCCCTTTCCTCTTTCTCCCGATGCGCCTTCTCCGCTGCACTTTCCTTCTTGTCCTTTGGGTCCTTCGGCTCTGGCGCCCCCTGCTGAGATTTGTTTTTGTGGTCGCCTTTGTCTTTGTACCCGCCCCCTTGAGCTTCGTAGCGTCGCGCTAGTTCGCCGGCTTTCCACGCTGACCAGGAGCCTGGGCCGCCGCCTTTGGACATTTGCTTTACTTCTTCCTTGACTTTCTCCCTAAGCTCTGGGTTGTCAGGCTCACCCTTTGAGGAAGTCATGGCGAGGATTGATGTGGTGTTAAAGGCGCGGTATCTGTGTACAGATACGGTGAGACGCGCGATCTGCCGAACTTGCAGTGATTGCTGAAGATACCGGTACTTCAGCTTGTAGATAGATATAAGACTTGCGTTCAACGTTGGTCAAACGCGAGCACAAATCTGAGCGAATCACAGCGGGCCACGCTTCGACTGGTGTTTGATCTCCTTAGTCTCGATAGAACTTAACGAGCTTCGGGCTGAGCTGATTATACTTGACGAAGACGGCGATGGCTCTCGCCTGTTCTGCTGTTGCTTCTCAACAGGGAATTTGGTTAAGATTTGCCGTAGAGACTCTTGCGCCGTAGGAGGTTTCTGACAGGTAGAGGTCTCTTGGAAAGTAGGAAAGCGAATCATGGTAGCAGGATGTTCGGCCGCCATGTTTACCAAATAGTAGGTGGCTGTGGTGGGATCCGGGGATTTCAAGGTATGAGTACCGATCTATAGGCTAGATCTTTGCTGCTTGCGGGAAGCGTGAACTCTTTTCTGTATTTGATAGGTTGATAAGTAAAGTGGTGACGTATGGAGTCGTTGCTTCGAACAATGCAAGGTACGGTCTATTGTTTGCTCGCAGGCGTGTTCGAGACAATAGTCACTGGTGGTGGAGGACAATATGATTCTGGTACAAAGAAGTTGTACAAGAGCATGTGTTGAAATACGGTGGTAGAGTGCGCGAAGATAGATGGGAGAAATACCTCAAATATGGAGCAAGTGTTTGAGGCGAGAGAGTATGGATTTGCCTTTTATTGATGGGAGGAAAGTGCCGAGGGAAAGTCTGAGGACATATACCTGAAGTCAACAGCATAACGAGGTCATTTGCATGAATCTGGGGGGGCGATCAGTCATCGTGCTAGGGATTGTCATCCCGAGGTCATGGCTGTGTGCAATCCCAACAACGGCATTGATTTGCTGCAAGTAATGTTGTCGCTGCGGGTGGGATCATTGGACATACAAAGTTAGAGTTTGCGAGTCAGATCGATAGGCGAGGTAAGCCGGTTGCAGCCTAGTTCGGGACCTAGTTTCCCGTCCAATTGGACGCACGTATCATTGCTCCTGTAGTTCGACACCGTCGTCATTGTCACGTCTTGTGACTCCTTGTTTCGAGAACTCGAACGGGATTGTTCCTGTGGAAAATCCGCTGACAAGCATCCGTCAGAACAGACAATGTGCACGGGGATATATACATAGTTGTAGACTCGTTTTGGTGCATAGCTAGCTTGACATAGCACTCCGAGCTGCTTTCGAGTTATACAATAGATCTCGATCTTGAGTGCCCAGCTCGGTCGTGTTCTGGTTGGATTTACTCGTGATAGCATCTTACCATCGCGACCTGGGATTTTATACAGACAAACTTTGTTGACAATTTATCCGGCTTATAACATAGCGTGCATCCTTCGTCGGGGAGCTATATGGATACGTTAAAACAAGGGTAGATACCCAATGTCTTTCCTGTTGCTGGAGACCGTTCTACGCCGTCTTAGACAATTTGTGTAGAAGCCTTGTCGCTCATGCAACGCAACGGCGCTTATGCACGCCAGTATAAAATTCTAGGTCGCGATGGGTAGTAGATGTTCGTTGTCACTTTGGCCTTCACTTGGTCGACATGTCATTTTTACGTGGGGTAAATATTGCCCCGGGTGCTTCAGCTGGTAAGGTTCAGGATGTCACTCGTGATCAGTGTCAATGTACTATCACTTGGCCGATCTATACTTGTATACCAAGTGCCTTTCAGAACAAGTCTCATGATCTTTCACGATCCACACGGAAACACGTTTATTGCTAGGCTAATATTCCAGAGTCCGGCATTCATTGCACACGGTCTCCAGCTGAGCATGCGAGCTTTTTCCTCGTTCATCCAAGTCGAAGTCCATCGTCTTTCCCTGTAAGTTCGAACGGTAGGGCGGAGCACCCTTATCCCTGTTCTTACAGGGGTTTTGGGTAGAGAGCTTTCCGACTGGCGTCGGTTTCCGCCCACTCGGTAGCGTCATCAGAAACATTGGCACATCGTCACGGTCTTGGCTCTCGCTTATACAGGGCACCACGAGTCAGCACTATAAGCACGTGATCTTCGATCTAGTCTGGCTCAATCGAGAACCTGCGCCAAGTTGGTTGTAGCAGTCACTTGTAGGTGAGATGCTCGCGGCAGGGCGGTCATCGACGGTGGCGGGCTATGCGAAATCACGAACAAGAAACTCTGGTATAGGCACTGCTGTTTGAACAGCTTCTAGTACGAAATGCCGAACCGGGAATATCCTAATAAGCGGAAGCAGTCTATTTAGTAGCCATCGGGCGGCCCCCAGTCCAAGCATGCATAATACTTCCCAGAGGCATCAAATTGGAACACAGACACCAGTTCTCTGCTTTCGCTAGGCAGTTCTGCGATGACGAACCCCGGAGCATAGCTACAAGCCTGAATCACGCCGTTACAGCACGCCGACATCATGCATGCAATTTGGTGACTCTCATAGGCAAGTTGCCTCGAGGTTGTAAGATATCGACCTGGTATGCTTTCTCGCCCTGCAGACTCGGCTGTTCCCTTCCGGCTTTGTTGTCTAGTTCATCGTACGCAGATTCTAGGTCGTAAGTTCTCGATGCTAGCACTAACACAACCTTCATTTCGAGCATGGCGAGCTCTTGACCAATGCAATTCCTCGGTCCATGCTCAAAGCCTCGCCATGCACCCTTGACTGGGTGGAGAGGGTGATCCGGCCCGACAAGGAAGCGATCTGGTATGAACGCTCCTGGCTGAGGCCAGAAGAGGGGGTCGTTGTGAATTGAGAGTGTGCAAGGCAATACCATTAAATCCGCTGTCGGAAAGGAACGACCTTCTTTGTAGATGATACAGAAGCCCCATTCTCCCTGACGTGATGGTGTCACAGTCGAGTAGAGGCGAAGCGATTCTTTGATCACTGCTGTGGTAAGTGGTAGCTGGTTGAGCAGATGCGGAGAGGAAGAGATCATGGCTGCGGTAGTAGACGTGTCGGAGCCAAAGACTGCGTCATGCTCTTTGCGCACCCGCGCCATAACCTCTGGATACTGTGCTAGAAGATAGAGATGATAGCATGTCGCTGTAGAAGTGGTCTCAAATCCGGAGAATAACAACAGCTTGATCTGCGCCATACACACCTGTTTGAAGAACGAATCAGATGCTGCTCCCATGGTACTTTCCGACTCATCGCTGCTGTAGGCAGTGATCGTAAGGTCAATGATCGTCCGGGTATCTCGAAGACCAGCACCGCCGCCAGCTTTGTGCATAGCTAAGCGTTGATCAAACTGTTTCGAGATATAGTTGTTCACGATTCTCGAATGTTACCACTGCACGAGTGGCCGTATAGGGTTGTATCTGTCAACAATGTTTGGTTCTGCCCCGAAGGTGAACCAGCGAATCTGAGTACGAAAGCTCTCCATCACTGCATTAAGCTGGCGCTGACAGTCAAAGTGCACGCCTAGGACGATCCGGCCAATGATGTCCAGCGTGAGATAGTCGGTCAAGGTCTTCATGGTAAAGATATCCTTCTTCTGCACGTGCTTTTCCAGATTTTCGCAAAACGCCTCTGTCTCCTTGACGATTGCAGGTACGAGTGTCATCATATGAGCTGGACTGAAACCGGGATTGAACACGCCTCTCCATTTCTTCCACTCGGCACCCTCCATAGTCAGCATACCAAGACCATCATCGATGGGCCTAACGAAGTTCCTTAGGTTAGGTAACTTGTGCAAGAGATGCTCTTGGGCAATCTGGTAGTGCGTCTCCGGGGTCCCTATGACGAGCATAGAAGGCGCGAAGGGCATAAGATCTAGGTAATAGTTAGGTCCAAGCTCGGGGTACGTTCGCCTGATCTCGTTCGCTAAGTACACACCGTGGGCATCTTTGGGCAGTTGACCCATGACTTGTTTGATGATGGGCAAATGTCCTAGAAAGAAGCTGTGAGGTGGCATAGGCTGCGACATATGAGCTTGGGGGGTTGCGCTAGTTAGCACAGTGCACTCACCAAGCCTTGGGCTCTGAGGTATCGGATGCGAAGTCTCCATTTCACCAAGTGCCATAAGCTTACTAGGATCCAGACAGCGAGGAGTAGGCCCAAAGTCGTAGCAATGGACCTGGCGATCAGCGTGCCCAAAATCGCATCGAACATGGTTGTGCTTGTAGTCTCGATATACTGCTACCATCAGAAGGCCATGGAACTCCAGACATCAAGCACATCACGCGTAGCGTTGGACGCCTGAAGCTGATCAAACATGTGTCTGGGTAGCTACCTAGTAGCCATTTCAGGTTGACATGCTTGGCATCAGTCGAGCACCCAAGATACCGAGATCAGTGATCAGATCCAACACCCGTACATTGCGGGACCATTACCAAGCAAGCTTTGAACAGTTCTTCCTAGTCCATACCCATGTTCTCCTTGATGTGGCGCACGAGCTCGCTAAGCCACGATATCGAGGTAGCCCTCCACATCTCAAAATGGTCCACGTTTCAACTGCCTGTTTTGACACGTGGCTTTGAGCCAATAAGCATGACCTTTGAAGTCCTCAGCAGGCTCAAAGAGCAGCTGGTGCGCAATCTCTGACGACAGGCAGGGAACTGCTGTCGGACTTCGTACACGATTGGGCTTGAATGGTCTCACATCGGTCTATTGATTGGCGGGAAGTAAGTGAAGCTTCAACAACGTCGACAAAGCTCTATCGCTAGAAGAGTAGCGCAGGGTACAGCGTAAATTAGGTCTTCGGGCTTAGGCCAGGGCAGCTAATCACTGGCCTGTACCTGGGTTATTTCGGCTAGTGGGTGCCCGTTGTGCCCCGTGGTTCTGGCGACTACTGCTTACGCTAAAGCGATAAGCGGGACACCACTGCGACTGATCTGCCGCAACCGAAATGCTAACTATTATTCACGAGACGCAGCTCGCAGCGCGATTGTCAAGAACTATCTTGCAGCAGCATGCTCCATGAAGAGCCATGAGTGTCTTTGACGAAGCTTACCTCTACCAGCTTGCCACTGAACAAAACCATCTGTGTCCGTCTTGGGCTTGAGATCCTTCGCTTACGCGCGTTTCCGTTCTCCTCCACAGCGGCGTCCACAACCGACACGAAAGCAAGCATTATCCGTACTAGGTCTTTCTCGAGGCGCTGTGTTCACCCATACGGCCTTGCGAGGATCCCTGCTCCAGTGCGTGCTCGCCAAAATTGTGTGCACCCAACTGAGCGCAGGCGAAATCGACCCTCCTTCCGGTGGTCAATCAGCTTGAGCCCCACCATTGTACCTGCACTGGAACATATTCGAGACACATGAGGAAGTGCTCTTGATAACAAGGTGTTTTCGCGACCTGGAAACATGAACCTCTAGCCATTACCGCCCCTACTGAAGACGAACAAGCCTAGAAGCGAACCGAGACTGGTCGCAAGCCGCCTCGACACTACCATTGCTTGACAGAATGGCGTACAATGGTCAACGAGGAAGATATCAGGAAGTCCAGCATCGTTCGACACCGCAGGGCTTCAACACACAATACAATGGATACGACCAGGCCCGCTACGACCAAGGTGATCAAGGCCATGGTGCCTTCCAGCAAGACGCCTACGACAGCAACCAGCAGTACTCTCAGACTTACGATGTCAACCAGGAGCAGTATGGCAACCGGCCTCAAAACAATCATGATGTGAACAACTACCAGTATGCGCAAGCCGGACAGCAGCAGCAGCAGCAGCAGCAGCAACGCCAACAGCCCCGACAATACCAGTACGACAACCGCTATAGGACAAATGGGCGCGCTGTGCAGGAACCAGGCAATGCTGGGCGTATGTCGGCTGATGGCAAACCTCCTCCTCAAGCCTCGGGCTCGAGGCCTGGAACGTCTGCTTCCAATCGAAGGATGAAGCGTAAGTCGTGGTCGAATGGACTTGATGGCGTAGATGACGCTAATACCAAACAGAGGAGCGAATATTGGATACTGCTCGTCGAGAGTCACTGAACGCCATGGCATGGGGTAAGTCACCGCCTTCTTTGTTACACGTTTGCATGTTGAAGGCCACGAATTTGTTGTGCCCGTAGCCGCAAGACTGACTTTCGTATGCAGACAATCCTTTCGGCGTGTTTCCTGGTACGAAGAAGGACGTGGAGAAGAAGAAAAAGGAAGCGGATAAAGCAACCTCACACAACAAAGTTGACCCTCCTGCTGAAAGGCCGACGACATCTTCTTCATCGCGAAAACCCACCTTCGATCAGTTCGGGCCATTCAACACACCCGCCAGAACAAGCCTGGAAGAGCCACGTAGGCCCCATACCTCCCACGCTCGCCATCCCCAGTCACCTCCAGAGCAGAGCCCATACGTCAATCAGCCTCTGGGTCCGCTAGACGATATGCCTTTGCGCAAAAGGTTTTCACCTCCCTATCAGGGCCAGCGTAGCCATGCAGGACAGTACCCTCAACCACATTGTCCTCCTGTAATGTTCAATGGCAGGAAAGGCCTGCCTGCACGACCTGGCCCCCAGACGTCAGCCATCGAACCGCTTGTCGATCATCAACACACCTCGTTTCGGAATGGTCCTACCCCTCTCGATAATGGCCAGATGGCCTTGCAGAGGCAGGACGGGTACAGCAATGTTCATTCGCAAAGCCACGAGTATGCAGACCACAACGGCCCACAGGAGCACTTATACGAGTTGCCCGACAGTCAATCTCAACAAGCCAATGGCGATGGGAATGAGCCCGACGCGAGTCAAAGAGGGTCTCGTACGGAACCCCTGTACCAACAAGAGCAGCCCTATGAACTCAACGGCAGGAAAGGATCTGTGCCTCAAGAGCATGCTGAGCTGGCTTACCGAGGTGTTGAGCCAACCGCACCTGTGCCAAGCACGAGTGAGCCAGCCATGCCGAACTTCGCCGCTATCGCCCCTGGCGTTACAGAAAATGTAGAGAGGGAAGTGACATTACAACAAGTACCACGTGCTCCAGCATACCGCAAGCCAACCTATGGCGACTCTGCATCAAGACCTGCGCCCGTAAGGACTGGCTTAGTGGCGTCCCCAGTACAGCAAGATCCTTCAGGCATGACCGTGCAATCTCCGATCGCCGACTTCGATTTTGGACTGCCAGCTAACAGTTCTGCTCCCGCACTGGCCGCTCAGAGTGATCCAGCCAGGCAACCTGGTGCAGGCTACGATGATCAGACCGCACGGCAACATCGGCAAATGCCTGATACCGTTCCGCATGGAAGAGCTAAACCTCCGCAACAAGAATTTCCTCCTAGAAGTGCCAGTCGACCAGGTGTGCGGACTCAGCAACCCACTAACGGCTATACACATCCTTATAACCAGCCTCACCCACGTCAGCCGCAACCCCATCCCCGACAGCAGAGACCGAGACAGCCTGCGTTCAAAGACCCAAGCTTTCATCCGCCTCGTCGGGCCCCACGCCAAGACTATGGCTTCGATAATCGGGGATACCCGCAGGACTACACTCACAATGGGCCTCATCGAGGCCGTAGCTACGAGGAAACCCCGCCCCAGAACGAACTTAATCAGCAACCACGACCTCTAGCACGTACGCACACCGAACCTGTCAATCAGTATGGCAACGAGCGTCACCAAGATCACTATAACCGCGGATATGATCAGCGGCGTCAGCCCCAAATGGCTCGCGGCTACGAGTCCAACCAATTCCCTAACGATCCTTCTCAACAACGAGGAATCCCTCAGCAATATGGTAATCGAGAGTTCGATCAGTATGGAAATGCAACACCTCCAAGACCACGTACGGCGAACTCGAACTCAGCACGTGCCGCGGTCCGACCATATCCAGAGCAAAATATGCCCCTTTCACCTCCACCAAACTCGACGTTCCCCATTACAGATCGCAGTCATTCAAGGCCAGCACGCCCAGGCTTGATGACACCCGCGCCGGCCACGACACCAGCGCCGGCCCCTGAGACAATGTCAGCGCCGCGAACGTCTCTACCTCGAAACGCACAGCCCATGCAGAGGCCGCCTGGTCCTCCTCAGCCCGCTAGTCCACCTCAAAAGATCCCCGTGACTATACAAGAGCTGAACGATCTTCGTATCGCGTTCAGGGACAACCCGAAGGATGATAAACTCGGCCTGAAATTTGCCAAGCGATTAGTTGAGGCAGCGACAGTCCTGGCTAATGAGGGTGGTAAAGCAGATGCCAAGACCGCTGCTAGCAACCGGGAGCGGTATATCAATGACGCCCACAAGATCGTCAAGAAACTCGTTGCAAGCGGATCTCCGGATGCCATGTTTTACCTGGCTGATTGTTATGGCCAAGGTGCGTTGGGACTTGAGGTCAACCCGAAAGAAGCATTCCAGCTATACAATTCTGCAGCGAAGACAGGACATGCGCAATCCGCATACCGTGTTGCTGTATGCTGCGAGCTCGGCCAGGATGGTGGTGGCGGCACACGTCGTGATCACGTCAAAGCTGTACAGTTCTACAAGCGAGCGGCGACGCTAGGTGACGGTCCAGCTATGTTCAAGATGGGCATGATAATGCTGAAAGGCTTGCTTGGTCAGCAACCGAACCGCCGAGAAGGAGTATCATGGCTCAAGCGTGCAGCCGAACGAGCCGACGAAGACAATCCACATGCGCTTCACGAGCTGGCAATGCTCCACGAGAGCGCACAATCAGCCGATGTCGTTGTTCGCGACGAGCAGTATGCTTTGCAACTTTACACTCAGTCTGCAAATCTTGGTTATAAATACTCGCAACATCGCCTTGGTTCGGCATATGAGTATGGCACGTTGGGAGTCCAGATGGACCCGCGACAAAGCATTGCTTGGTACAGTCGTGCCGCGCAGCAAGGCGAGCACCAGAGTGAATTCGCGTTGTCAGGATGGTATCTTACTGGGAGTGAGCCTTTGCTTGCACAGAGTGATACTGAGGCATATCTCTGGGCCCGTAAGGCGGCGGCTAGTGGACTCGCTAAAGCCGAGTACGCAATGGGTTATTACACAGAGGTTGGTATTGGTTGTCAACCAAATCTGGAGGAAGCGAAGAAGTGGTATTTCAGAGCTGCTGGTAAGTCGAACCTAGTGTAGACCCTTTGCACATTGAAGGAACATACTGACAGCGCCACAGCACAACTGGATAATCGAGCAAAGGAGCGACTCGAGGAGATCAAACGTGGAGGTGCCAGGAAAGAAAAGAGGAGAGTCAGCCGGAGTCATGTGGGACGACAAAATGAAGGGGAATGTGCTGTTATGTGAGATAACCAATGTTTGTTAACGTTGACAATACCTTCGTACCTGGGTACGGTCATAATTGGGAGCGGTTGACGAGCAACAATGTGCGTAACGAACGAAGCAAGGGACGCCGAACATATACCCGAAAGGATTCACATTACCATAGTGTTCCGTTCAACAGGTTTGCAGCTCATTTCGAACCCTGTGAGCTTTCCTCCAGTCAGCCAAAAGCTGTTATATCTGGTCTTAATGGCTTGTCCAATACTTCCTATCATAGCACACTGAGCTCAATTTCGGCCGAAAGCCACTTCTGCCCAGCGTTGATCGGCCTGGCCATATTCGGGTAATGGAAGTTGTGGTGACGACGTGCGGCAGAACCACGGCTCGAAGAACTTTGCCGTCACTATCTATGCATATCGTGCCGGGCTCTAGACCTTACTGCTGGACTAGAGCTGTACTTGAAGAGTTGTTCGATACGTGCCGCACCAAGCCTCTCGGTGACAATGCAAAGTCGGAGTATACGATGGCATGGTGTAGAGGACTTTAGACTTGCTATCACCGCACGGAGTGGTGAGCTCGAGTATCAAGGCAATTACGTCGCTCTTTTGGCATCCCTAGAGCAGCAGGGTCGTTAGTATCCCCCAACTGATCTATTGCCTTGACCATCTAGGCTCCAATACCCTATGATGGCGTCTCAACGCATGAAAATTGTCTTCGGCGCGATGACAATCGGCAAGCCGGGCATCGAAATGACGCGTGTCTTTACTATCGAAGACAACAATACCCTTCTATCTACTTTCACTTCTTATGGTCACGATGAAGTCGACACCACCCGTGTATATGGTGAGGGCTCATCTGAGGAATCCCTCAGTCAGACAGACTGGAAAACCAAGGGCCTCGTCATGGTAACCAAGCTGTACCCGACGGAAGGCAAAGGCGGCATGTTAACGAAGGCGTACTCTCATCGGCCCGAGGTTGTCCGAAGAGGGCTGAAGGCACTTCAAGCCGAAAAGATTGATACGTTCTATCTCCTCGGACCTGATCGTAGAGTCTCGTGGAAGGGTACTTTGCGGAGGTGAATGAGCTCCACAAGGAAGGGAAGTTCTCGAGATTCGGGATAAGCAATTACTACTCATTCGAGGTCGCGCGGATATGTGAGATCTGTAAGCGAAACGGCTGGATCATGCCAATAGTCTATCAGGGGCTATACAATGCTCTACACCGCAAGGTTGAAGGCGAGCTGATCCCTTGCCTCAGGTTCTACGGAATCAGTCTTTACTGTTTCAACCCACTGGCTGGTGGGTTTCTGACTGGGAAGTTCCGGAGACATCAGGACGATGAGGACGTTGAGGCCAGAAGCCGGTTCGATCCAAAGAGATTGCAGGGGCAATTGCATCGGGGTCGGTACTGGAACGACGCCATGTTTGACGCGCTTGACATACTGAAGCCGGTCGCAGGGAAGCACGATCTGACAGAGAGTCAGTGTGCTTTGAGGTGGTTGACGCACCACTCAAGTATGAGTAAGGAGAAGGGCGACGCTGTGATCGTTGGTGCGAGTAATACAAAGCACCTGGAAGCGAATCTGAAGGCATTGAATGAGGGGTCCCTCCCAGATGAGGTTGTTGACGCTCTGAATCTTGGCTGGGAGAGGATCAGGGGTCCGCCCTTGAAGTACTGGCATTGAGTCTTCCATACCGGTTGTGTTGCACCATTGTCTGCGTTCTTGCCGACAATTTAGAAAACAAGGCTAAAGGCAAGTGTCCTGAAAGAAACCTCGTGCGACTTTCCATTCGCGCCTGCCAAGCCTACCGAACCCTGTTGCCCGCTATGTTACTCGACTTTCCGGCGCTCCTGTTCTTTCATCTCATTCTAAGTTGCCACCACTTCCACCATCATCTGCGAAGACCGTTAGCCGCCCAAGAAAGTCCGCTGTCAAAGGTGCTTAACATTTACACGTTAATGGATGCCAAATTCGAATAGCCGGCGGCCTATCAACCTTCGAATATACGTTTCGGCACATGAAAGTCTTCCTGGTTGGCAGATCCAAATCTTTGGTGCTCAGATGATAGTTGATACCGACGAATAGGCAAGAGTTCCCAACAGTGAATGAAGACACACCGGTCGAGACCGGTCACGAGGACATTGGGCTGCCATGCAGGGCGCTTTGAGCCAACCGCTCTTGCTTTGGTCTCAGCCTTTCTACTTGCAGCTATGTTGCTGTGCCCTACTACGAGAACCTCCGCTGGAGGAGGCGCGACTGCCCAGACTGGTCACACGCCCACCTTCCCTCCTTGCTGTTTCTGTTTCTGCTTCTACTGGCCTGACCTTTGTCGATGATATCGCGACGCTGCGAACATGCCAGCCCAATGCTCCCAGCGAAGAGACACGCGATGGCCTCTGCACAGCCTTTATGCCCTCCCTCTCCTGTGCCTTTTGCCTTCTCATATACTTGGCTTGTGTCTGCGCTTTCCTTTCTTTCTCTTCGTACTGCTCATATCATATCTTCCAAGTCACTAGTCATATATCCGGCACAGATACCATCGTGGAAAGAGCCTTCTTCCAGGCAGCACGTTCCATACCAACGGCAACATCAACTTCTAGTTAGCGTGTCGCAGGTCTTTCCAATGGCGTTCCACAAGGTCGACATTCTCGAGTCGCTAGGCCTCACGAGCCAAAGCGTAGGACTGGAGAAAAGGCTCACAGCAATCGAGCACATTGTGCAAGGTCAGCGGCAGCTTCGATCAATCCTTAGCAGGCTCCAAGTGCCGCGCCAAGGATTCACTGACTGGCGGTTCTCGCTTCACAAGTTTGACGGAGACACAAAGCAAACACGCCAGGCACAACAGCAAGGAGAAGAAGTGCTCATGTTGCTCGCCAAGATAGACAAACACATCTCCAACTTGGAAGAAGAGCTTACGTCTGCGGACTATGCGCGGATAAACAGCAACGAGCTCCTAGCGGATGTCGTTGAGCTCGATGTAGCGGTCCGTGATCTCATCGGCCTGTTTCCCGGTGCCCGGCGCGCTGGTCTCTTCTCTATCGATCAGAGCGGCCCCACCAGCTCGTCCGCGCGAGCTCAACCACAGACCAGGGACCGCCGACGACCCTGACCTCCTCAGGAAGTACCCCTAGAGGAAGTAGAAGACACTGTTCCGCCCCTTCAACCACGACAAAGTACTCTGGCCTCTTCACCACCGCCTCGACGCACCTCCTCAGGCAGTAGCCACGTCTACCGCCACGCCACATCAGATGACCAGGCACAGATAATTCTCGGGACCTACTACGCCGCCAGTGTCATAGCTCACAGCGGGCCTTTACCACAAATTGCTGCCAATGAGTACAATGATATTCTGACTAAGGGGAACTCAAGCATGCTTATGGGAGACGCCGTTGGAGGCAGCCCCTTTGCTGAGACGGCCGAGCCACGAAATACGACGCCCACACAGGGCCTCATCCGAAGACTCACCGACAAGATGAAGTGTAAGGAGAGCGTGAGATGGCCGAAGAGAGACGAGGATACAATCACATCTGAACACAGAGTATATACAGGATGATCTGCGGGGGTTGTTTTGTGTTAGAAGGCGCTGGCGAAGGATACCCCATATAGTTTTGACGAGACCACCACCACTAATGACAAGCGTACTTTAGCCCATTCGGGAGTTCGATGTAGGGGATGGCCACGTGTCTGACATATATGCATTGTCTTTCTCGCACCATGAACGTCCATCATCAGGTAGCTGAATACTCTGAGAAGAGCCCACCGTAGCACAATGTTTCTTCCTCCATTTGCTTCATGTACTAGCACATTTCTCGCTACCACAACACATTAGCTTTGCCCTCCATAAATCGACACATGAATTCTTCCACAGATACTAAGCACACTCTTCGCCTCACTCGTCAACAACTTCCTCGTGCTCAGCAGCCGCGAGTCCAGGTACAATACGCATATCGATAACCCCAAAATCCTCCTCTTGTCTCACAGTAATCAAACCTTTGGTAGCCAAGGACAACACATGTAGCAGCCCTTGCGCGGCCACGACTTCACTGTTGCTCTCAGGCGGCAATAGCTCTTCGAAGGTCACAGTGACGTTCTCCTTGTCATCATTACTGTCCAAATCAACCTGCTTGCCCTCGATGGTAGTCTGCAAAAAGCCAAGAAAGTTGAAGGCCTCCTGCTCAAGCGTTGCAGCGAGCCACTGTGAATCAGCGGCTTGTTGAGTGCTTACTGCGGCCCCAGGCCCGTAGAGCTCAAATTCGTCTGCATTCGGAAGGTTGCCTGCCAATTCACGATCGAGGGCAGTATCGCTGATGTCTAGATCCAACCCGAAGTCGTCGTCTGCGCTCCCTAAGCCTATATGCTCTTGTGCTTGTCTACTTCCACTCAGTACCGAAGACTGTCTAAGCAACCGTCTTCGTTGCTCGAGCGGACTCTCGGCGATGAGGCACGAGACACGTTTCGAGCCCATACTTGAAGGAACAAGATCGAAGCCGGCTCGACCACCTGCACTCGAAGTAACTCCTGCTATACTCATTGCTGGTCGGATTGAACCATGTCGTGAGCCTTGCTTTGAAGACGCGTACGCATTCCAAGGAAAGCTGTCTTGGTGTTCTGACATAGGCGGCTGTTCGTGCCTTCCAACCTCTGGCTCGAACTCGTCGTTGCCGAGTGTCAAGCCTCGATCGTCATCCGCCATGGTCTGCAGGCCATCGTCTTCGACACCGAGGCCGATGCCTTCTTGTCCAGGTGGGCTTGATCTAATTCTCCTTGATGTCACTCCATCGTCATCGTCATTGCCATTAGCAGATCGAGCACGTTTTCTGCTCGCTGATTGTGCTTGAGGACCAAGTAACGCATCAAGCAAGGCTTGGCCGCTGAAGACTGCCAAAGGATGCTCTCGGTTGTCACCTCTGAGATCAGAGTCAACACCACCAATACCTTGGTCCAACACCCAGTAGGCTGCATTGCGTTTTGCTTGTGCCATCGATATCTTGCTTGCATTTTCGGCGTGTGCTTCTTCCATGAAGTCAAGGTAATTGTCATTCCATCCGTTCAGGACACGGTTTTGTAGCTCAGGTGGATTGTCCACGGGGACAGTCTTCGTTCTTGTCGCACGCTGCTGTGCTGCTCCCGATATTGCGTTTGTTTCTTCCGGACCGTCTTCAGCATTTCCATTTCCTTCGATTGATCTTTGTGCCTGTTGAGTGCTTGGGGAAGAGCGTGCTGCTGGTATTTGTGGGGGTAGCTCCTGACCGAATTGAGGCTCGTCATCGCCGTCGAAGTAGATCTGATGTTCATCGTCAACAACTGGTAGGGGAGTTTGCTGCTATCATTAGCCGCGTACTTCTTCATTGTGTGCCAGACTTACTGTGTCTCTTGCTTCAGTATGGTCCGCATCGAAGTTGAGCTCGGAGATATCCTGATCCTCCCCCACCAGACCGTTGCTAGCACTTTGATCAATTGCAGATGGCCGATGCTCTTCGTCTCGGAATGTTACGTTGCCTTCTTCATCAACCTCGAATGCTGCTTCTTCTATAATAGATGGCTGCTCTCCGATAGCTAACTCACTTGCGACCTTACTCATCGGTTGTTGGCCTGCTGCGCCACGTGCTGGCGGGAGATCATCAAAACCGAACTCCTCTCCTGCATCATGCGACGAGGAAAGTTCGAGAGGGGGTCTGGGTTCGAGCATCTGCTCATCCTCGAGGAAGCTGGTTTGCGTCGAGGCCAGTGTGCGTGGTGAAAGAAGACTTGAAGGCTCGCTAGAGGAGAAGGTCGTATCGAAGCTGGAAAGGTCAAAACCTAGATCGAGGTCCATGTTGAAAGCCAGGTCAGTCTGGAGGTTTAGCTGTTCTGGCCTGTGAATGTCAGTTGTGGTGGCTGTTGCTACGTTGATGCCTACACACCTCATCGCCACAACCTCAGGATCTGTCTCTAGTTCCTTCAAGAGGGTCGAGATACCTCGCATCTTATCTCTCAAGCTCTGCATGTCAGTAAGCACGTAAGCACATTGTTGGGAAAAGACCCTCGAAACGCCAAAACTGTTCGTGAATCAGTCAGCGAGCATGGCTTCTGAGGACAGTCACTTACAGCAGATTACCCTGCAAGCGAAGTGCCAGTGGTGCTGAAGGGTCGGTGATGGTACCGCAAGCTTCCGATACATTCACCTCCATGATCGCTTTCCTGGTGACCTTCTTGAGCGAGGATTTGGACCCCAGTGTGGCCACGAGCCTGCAGCTCCGTTAGTGGCATCGAGTGTACCCTCGATGTACTCACCATATCGTTGCGACACCATGCTTGCGGTCAGTCAAGACTGTGCTGTCAGCTATTTTCACGGAAGTGAAGATTGACCAACTCACTCTCGTGGCTGTAGAACATAACAGAAGTGATTCGAAGAGAGTAGGGCTGCTGGAATTTGAGCAGACGACGCTGAGTAATCCCTTGCGGCTTCGCTGGCGAGTTGCGAGATAGTACGGAAAGGACGACTGGGCTAGCGTTGATGAACAAGGAAAGCACGTGTGGAAGGAAATTTTTAGAAGAACTCGATTGACGCGTCGAGCGAAAGGGTTTCTGAACAGCTTCTGGATCCAAATGTCAAGCCTCGTCGCGCCTGCAATGAAGCTGCATGCTTTGCCCAACGCCGAGCACGAATGGGACGCGCTGAACCCATATATACCAATCCTGAGATACTACCATCTATACCTAGCGATGCTTATTCTAGAGGAATACCCTCGAATTCGTTGTAGCCCAGGGCAAGGTTCATGTTTTCTAGAATGAACGTTAGCTTGGTTTCGAAAGGCATGCATGAGAACTTACGCAAACACTGAGTTGCTGCACCTTTCAGCAAGTTGTCGATCGTCGCACAGACCACAACCCTCTTACCGCTTGAGTGGACAGCGAAACCACCAACTTCAACACCGTGCTTGCCGCTGATGTTTTTCACTACGGGCGCCTCGCCGATGACCTTGAGTAGTCTCTCGCCAGCATATCTTTCCTGATAGATATTTCTAATGTCTCGCGAGGTCATCTCTTCCTTCAGCGGAATATTAATGGTATGATGTATACCTTGGAACCATACCGCGACATGGGGGACGAAACCAACTGGTGTGCCAAGCTGGGTCGAGATCTCTTTCTCGTGAATGTGATCTGTCATGCTGTAGGCCAAGATGTTGTCTGTAAGGTTGTTGACATCGTTCTTTGGGCTTGGCTTCGTACCTGCTCCTGAGTAACCTGAGACGCCGAATACGGTGGGTTGACCACCGAGGTATGGGACGATGGGTGCGATGCCTATTTGGGCTGCTGTAGCATAGCAGCCTGGATTAGAAATTCTAGTTGCTTGCGCGATGGCGGATCGGTCGACTAGTTCCGGAAGCCCGTACGTCCACTTGTCGTCGAACCGGTAGTCAGCGCTGAGGTCGATGACCACGCTGTTGCCGCCAACTTGATCGATGGCGTCCACGAAAGGCTTGCAGACACCGTTAGGCAGAGCCATGACCCAGCAGTCAATTTTGCCGTCCTCTTCCATTTGTCGCACATCTTCTACACTCAAGTTTTCGTAAGTTATGTCTCGCTTCTTGTAGCCTTGCAGCTTCTGACCAGCCAACTCCCGAGACGAGACGTGACGCAAGTCCATATTGGGGTGCCTGCTCAGTAGGTCAATCAATGCCTTGCCAGTGTAGCCACGTGCGCCAATCAGAGCCACTCTGGAGGGGCCATCGTTCGATTTGTTCTTACTACCAAGCGGTGGGTTGGGGTTAGTGGTCGTTGCGTACGTTCTGATCTTGAGGGCTGGTTGAGCTGAAGCAAAAGTCTTTCGAGCAGCGCGAAGAGGGTTGGCCGAAGTCGAATACCCACGAGCTTGTTGGATGCCGGCTGATTTTGCCACGTTGCTCATAGCACTTGCGGCGGCTCGAGCAGCTCTTTGCAGTTTCGACTCAAGGTTGGTGTCACCGAACATGGACCTGCCATGCTCTGAGAATTGCATCATGACCTCTTGCACTTCTTCTCCGGTCCGCAGACCGTACCAGAAGAGGACTTCGCCATCTTTAGACAGGCTGCCATCAGCCTTGTCAAAGAACCAGGTCAAGTTCTCATCGTCTTCCTTGACTGTCCACATCAGTTTTGGGTAGTCCTTCTTGATTGCAGCGAAGATGTTGTCGGCTACGTTCGTTAGCCAACCAGCTTTTGAGATGGTCAAGGTGGACAGGTGAGCCATGGAAGAGCCATGTCCTGGTGGGAGAACAATACTGAAGGCTTCCATAGGCTCGTCGAAGTACGCTTTGAACTCTTGGTCCTGCAGCTCTTTGACATAGCGGTCGACAACAGCCTTCGCGTCGAGACCCTCGCGTTCGCGGACAAGCACGTCCTTGAGCTTCGCAAGGTCGGAGAAATCAGAGATCTTCGATGCAGTATGGACCTTGTTGCCTCTTCTAATCAGAGTACCTGCTCCAGAGTCGGTGAATAGCTCTTTCTGCAAATCTGCGGGATGAATGATTGCCACGCTGGACGTCTTTGGCAAATCCATCAGAAGGTCTTTCATCTCTCGGATCTTGAGTCGGGTGCCATGTCGCACCCACCACTGTGTCATTAGGTGGTCATATTCCTCGTCCAGGTTGATGGCCGAGATCTTTTCTTTGGTATCGCCATTGAACAAGCCTCCCTTCTCTGACAGGTAGACAATCTTCAGTGGTTGCAAGGCTCTAGCCAGCTCGCCTGCTGCTACATCTGCGTTGACATTGAGCACCTGACCAGAAGTGGACTCTGCCATGGAGGTAAGGATGGGTAGACATCCGGCTTGGATTGCGGCCTCGATGGGTTTCTTGTCGACGCTTGTGATTTTGCCAACCAGATCATACTTTTCCTTATTCAAGTAGTCGGCTGTGAAGACGCCTGAGGTGATGGGGCGTGCTCTGACTCCGAGCCTTTCGAGCTCTTCCACAAGTTTCAAGTTCTCCTCCAAGAACAAGTTTCGTGCAATGCCCAGTGTCTTGGGGTCTGTGACTCGAATGCCCTCCTCGAACTGCGGCTCCACGCCAGAGTCCTCCAAGATCTTGTTCAATTGAGGGCCAGCACCGTGGACGACGACGGGATAGAGACCGACGTGGTTGAGGAAGGCTAGCGCAGAAGACAGTGTCTGTAGGTGCTCAGTAAGAATGGCTCCTCCAACTTTGATCACGGCGAACTGCTGCGACGAGACAGAGCTGAAGTGGGATAGGTACTGCTGGACCTCCCTCTTAGAACCAATGTTGCTCAGCAGCTGCACCACTGTGGACCGCGTGGAGGCTCGATCCGAGGAGGTAGCATAACTTCGTTGAGGTTGAGATAGCGAGGTTAGTCGGGAGCAAGCTGGTATGGCGGGACGGGCAGCTCGTAGGGCGGTGGCTGCTCCTGGTCTGGTGATGGCTAATGATCGTGAAGCTGCCCTCACTGCAGCGGCACTGAACGTCGACATTGTCACCGAGTTCATGCGGCAGCTGGGAGAAAGACAGTGTGGACAGAGAGAATCACGAGAGCTCTTCCGATGGTCGGTCGGCGCAGGTCAGAGGAGCAGGCTGACTGCGAGTGTGGGCACGTCTCCAGAGCTAAAAAGCAGAACGCAAACGTGAGGTTCGTGAACGCAATAAGTTGTATACAATATGGCTACAGTCTGTTTGTCCTCTATAACCTTATCAAGGCTTCGTCGACAAAAATTGCTATCCAGTCACCTTATGCGAGTCGCAATCACGAAAAATTTCACTTTTTTCTCGCAGCACTGGCACCTGCCACAAAGGCATGCGAGCGGGGGAGTCACTGCGTGCTGCTCCAACCACATCTACGGTGGCCCGGCCTGTGCGGATCTTGGGCAGGGTCCGCTGCGAAGGCCACTGATAAGCGTTTGCGAGCTCTCGAGTTTACTTCTACAGCTTGATAGTTGATTGTTTTGTTTGGCGCATGGCGTACGACTAGGATAGGCGCAGCCTCGATGAGTCAGGACTATCGTGAGCAGTCGGTGAGCATATTCCGTCTCTACCAATGGACCAAGAGTAGCTTGCCAGAGTTGACCAGCGAACCTAACCCTGAGAACAAAATTGACAAATACCTGGTGGAAACGCCACGACAAAACGCGGTCTTGATGAATTGATTGTATTACTATCACACAGCAGCCGCCAGAGCAGTACACATTGAACGCCTCAAATCATAGCACAAGCTTGGTAGGCAGCGCTCGCGTGTATCTCCGAGCGGCAGTGCATCCGGTGGTCGTCGTGGGGATGAATCGATGGAAGGGTAGTCGATTCTCGTGCAATGTACAGCTCGCTTATCTCAAAATCATAACAGGCAAAGTTCGTGACCGATCGTTCATCAGTTCTTCGTGGCAATCACTGGCACCACGTTAGCTAGATCCCCTGGCAGGCAGTATGGTAGGACTTACCAGCCGGCACAATGATAATCACGAGCAGGATGATGATGCCCACTATTATGCAGACACGCATCTTCATGTCCTTCCACCACATTTGTTTCCTTACTCGGTTGGCTCCTCTTCTGAACCCTTGCGCTGAGACAGCAAGGTTGTCGGTCTTGTCCTGTAGCGAGTCAAGACGCTCTCCTCGTTGTGAGACTTTGTTGATGTTCTCGCGCATTACTCCGACCGTGTCGTCGATTTGCTAAAACAAGAATTGTCAGCACGAACTGTCCCATACAGTCGCCGAGGCGCGTTTTCTCAACATCATCCATTACGTCGCGCTGAAACGCCTTCTGATCAGGTGAGTATCAGGGCTAATCGCAGGATCGAAAGCGCTGGAATTTTGAATGGCTTGAAGCTATTCTTCCATGCACAACTAGCCTTGCGATATGTTGTAAGCTCCGAGATCATAGGCTACGCGGATGATGTCGGATGGTTGCAGAAATGATTGAAGGAAGTCAACATCGCAGGGCAACATACCGCTTGAAGCGCGGCCGTTCTGGCATTGCCGCCCTGAGCATTGCCAGTCGAAGGCAGATACGGGTCGTATGGTTCTTGTCGTCCGTCGGCCATTGTAGGGATAAATTAGAGTGATCGGATTATGCTGCGTGCTCAAGTCGAATGATTGAAGTCGATAATGATAGCTTTTGGATGTGTATGGTTGGGGTCGTGGTGTTAAGGTGGTAGACTGCGCAAACTGTCAGGAGGGAGGCAGGACGGTTTCAAGAGGTTGGAGTTGGCGCACCCCGAGCACTGAGGTCACGGTTGCTGTCAGCCTCTTAAAATGTGGCTTGGCTGCTATTTCTGGCGGGCCGCGTCTCAAACAAAGCGTTTCACTTGCTGGCCTGCACTTTCAATCTGGTTCTGAATGTTTACAGTCAACGACTCTGACCGTACAAAATGACAGTACGTCCCGTCTAGAGTACCTAGCAATCCCAGATGGCGATTACATCATAAAGGCAGCAACAATGAAGGAAGGCTGTGGCGAAGAGACCACGCGCAAGAGTATTGCGTAGTCGGTTGGTAAATTATCCAGTGGCCGCACTTGTATGCTTACGAGAAGGGAAATGAGCGTCGACCCCATGCCATTCAAGTCGGGAAGAGCTGAAATCCCGTATGCTTCTGAAACCCTTCTGTGATATTTTGCATGTTTACGGCACAACATTGCAAGCATCCGATATCGATACGTTGCACATAATCGGGAAGTCACCATCCATCTCACCACTTGCCTACCCAAATGGAATTGCCCATGATGCGATGCGCTTCACTCAATTTGCAGTTCTGCCGCGAACACCTGCCTGTGCTGCAAATAGCCAACTCGCAAGGTAAGTGGCAACGCGCACCACTCGCTTGGCCATCATGGTCTAAGCTCAACTTTCAAAGCACCAAAAGCAGAGTTGCAGACACAGGTAAGACGACAAGACAATTCGAGCAACCAAGATTGCCCATGCAACACCAGCTGGGTTACGGCGAGATACTCGACTTTATAACACAAGAAACTAGTCGTGTCCCTCAGCGGCTCGTACCCCCGACAACTTGTCATGCCAACTTTGCCAGTCATCTCTAGCCCAAAACTTTGGTACATTTCAACCTACGTTCCGTCGTCTCAACCTGCGAATCCGGCATGCTGCGGCATGTCGGAATCATCATCATTGTTCATCTCGTCATCTTGTGCCCTGTTTGTGGTTTTGCATCCGGCTTGGTATACTCGGCAAAAGTGGATCGTTGCTGCCGTTCTTTGTGTGCAACACCAGTCCGGAACGCTCCTGCTGTTCATACTAACCGGATGCGGGTTTAGTCGCTCCCGTCTACCATGGCCCCAGATATCAGGCAGGTGGTACCCCAAGGCTCTCAAGAACTTGGCAGTCCGACGAAAGAGGTTCACAGCCACCGCAAGTCTCCATATTACCAGACAAGCCTTTAAGTTATCTTGTTTGAGTGATCGTCATCGCTGATACAAACGCTCGATGCCCAAGTCACTCTCGACTCGCAAGTTCATACCGATCTGTTACATATCGTCAGCAACCCATCCGCAGTGCTTACTATTGTCTGGCTTTACGTACTCAACAAGCTGACATAGGACACAAGCACCCTTCTTCGGCAGACACTGGCGTCGGTTTTACCACAGGTAATGAACATTAGCGTCAAGTTATTCTAGATTACCCTGGCAGTTTTGCCAGACGTCTACGTTCATTCACAAACTACACAATTCATTCGGTATGAGGTGGCAGATATGTTCGTTGGGCGCTCTTGCCTTGTCGACACAACATGCATATGCAGCACTTACAGTAGACCTTACAAACCCAGAATCCATAAAACAAGCGGCGTCGCAAGCAGCTGCAGGAATGTTGACACACTATACGGGCGACAATCCTGGCGACGTGCCAGGTAATCTGCCTGAACCTTACTACTGGTGGGAGGCAGGCGCAATGTTCGGTGCATTGATAGATTACTGGTACTTCACTGGCGACGACCAATACAACAACGTTACGATGCAGGCTATGACACATCAGCTTGGTCCAGATAATGTCTACATGCCACCGAACCAAACGAAATCATTGGGCAACGATGATCAGGCTTTCTGGACAATAGCAGCTCTCTCGGCAGCAGAGAACAAATTTCCGAATCCTCCAGCCGACACGCAAGCGTCATGGCTCGGTATTGCGCAAGGTGTCTTCAACTTGCAAGCGGCCAGATGGAACACGGAGACCTGTGGTGGAGGCCTGAAATGGCAGATCTTTTCTTTCAATGGTGGTTACAACTACAAGAATTCCATCTCCAACGGCTGCTTCTTCAACATAGGCGCCAGGCTAGCCGTGTATACGGGAAACGACACCTACGCCGACTGGGCAGAGAGGGTCTGGGACTGGTCTGAACGAGTCCTGATGGATGAGCACTACAATATTTTTGATGGCAGTGACGATACGCTTAATTGCACTGAGCTCGACCACCTTCAGTGGTCATACAATGTCGGCGCATATCTGGCAGGAGCTGCAAACATGTACAACTACACGGACGGGTCCGAGATCTGGCGAGAGAGGATAATGGGGATCATCGGCAATCTAGGCCTGTTCTTGAAAGACAATGTTATGTACGAACAGGCTTGCGAACCTATTGGTACCTGCAACATCGATCAGCGGTCCTTCAAAGCCTATTTTGCGCGATGGATGGCAGCGACTATGGTTCGAGCACCTTTTACCTACGACCTTCTCAAGCCTATTCTCGAAGCGTCAGCAAAAGCTGCTGTCGCCACTTGCACTGGTGGCCCTGACGGTAATCAGTGTGGGCTGCAGTGGACGCAAGGCACATACGATGGCAGCACGGGTGCGGGAGAACAAATGGCAGTATTGGAGGTCTTGCAGTCGAACCTTGTCGAGTACGTTGCGCCGCCAGCGACATTAGAGAATGGCATTAGCGAACAGGATCCGTCAGCAGGCACAAGCAGTCCCGTAGGTCCCGGAGATCTGAACAAGCAAACCGTGACTGACACGGACAAAGCTGGAGCCGCTATCTTGACGATCGTGGTTTGTGTTATGGTCATTGGGACGATGTTATGGCTGATGCTATAAGGTTGAGGTCAGTCCATCAACGTTTTATGAATGATGGCAAACACACTGGAGCGCGGCGTTGTCGGGAATAAAGCATCAGCACGGGTATTGCGATTTTGAAGGAAATGCATAGTGCGATCTTGGTTAGCATACGGTGCATGGGTAGGAATGAACATAGATTCGAACAATATATAAGCGCAATCTTATACATATAATCCCTGTTCTTACAAAGCTGCCACTGTCACGTATCCACACCACGCTCCAATACGCCATTATCCCACACTATAGAAATTTGAGAGGAGTGTGTGCATGTACTAGCCTAATCTTAGACATAGCCGAGCTGATTTCAGTTCCACCTGGAGCGATTGTACGCTTAGCATGTATATGCCACAGCAGCAGCGACCAACTTTGGGCGATGCTGATCTCTGAGATCTCACCAACAGTTTGTCATGGCTCAAGTTGCGATTGAGCACAATCGCGCCGGTCACTAGCCAGGGATGTGACCAGTGACAGTCTCTGCTGGCAGCAGCATGTCCAGCCACAACCAAGGGCTCGGTTTTGTGCGGGACAATCAAAGTCGCTTCGACAATGATGATTTTGCAATGTGCTGTGCTGTTCTCGTAGAATCACTGCAAGCTCTGCTCCTGTTCAATCTGGCATGCCTGGACCATTCGCAAGCACCAGCTACTATCTCTTCCAGCCCACTTGAAATCCAATCGGCATCATCGATTCCAGAACCTGATGCAATCTCGTCCCGCTTATCTCGCCTTCGCCGCCTGCATCTCAGCCCTCATCTCAGCAGCTCGTTCCTCCCGAACCTTCCTCTCTGCACTTTCTCGACTCATAATCTCCTCCCTCACTTTCTGCCTCGCATCCTCCTCCGCCGCCCAGATTGGTTTGTCACTCTTCGAATACTCGATCATCTTGGCCGCAAAGTCCTTGTAGTTCTTCTCCCGCTCCGGGCGCATCTCGAGGTTGCGCTTCTGAAGGTCTGGGCTGAAGCGTTTGAAGAGCTCGCCTTCGCTGGGCGTCACGTAGTACATTATCAGGGGACCGCCGATGCTGCAGCCGAGGAAGACTGCAGCCATTTTGGCGTACATTGCGCGGCGGGACATGGTGTGGTTTGAGGGGCGATGTGGTGGTGGAGGAGGTGGAGGTGGTAGTAATGAGGCGAGATGAGCTGCGATGAGATTCGGTGGTTCTTTGGGGAGTAGTGTAACCAAGATGCCTCGTGCTAACTTAGGCGAGAGTTGCAGATGTAGACAGTCGCGCTGGAGTTGAACGCTTCTGACAGGGATTAGTAACAGACTGGGTCGCTGGCGTAGGTTACTGAGCGTTACAAGTCAAGTCAGGCTGTCGATGATTCGTCCATTGGCCTCATTAACTTGAAGGAGCCTGAGGCTCAACTTTCTCCGCACCTTCCACCTCACTCGGTTGGACTTGCCATCTCGAGTTGACTACTGGTATGGTGCAACTTCGCTCACGAAGGTGTCAGGACCATTCTGCAGATTGTTCGGCTATAGGACTCCAGAACCTCTCATATGCTAATGTGTGCGGATGGCTGAAACTACAATGGCGATGCCCAGGATCCAGCGACTGCGCCAGTTTGTCGTAATTAGAACTCCTGGCACGCGGCACCAACAACATCATCGCACACATAATCGCTGTTTATATACCGCCAACGATGTTGCACCGAGCCCGCACCAATCATTGCCTTCCTTGCTATCAACCTCAATCACCTGTCTAGAGGCACAATGTGCCATAGTATGTGAGGGGTCCGAAGACTCATCGTGGACTAGGACGTACGTACATTCCTCGACACCCTCATCAAAGGACGCTTTGAAATGCACACGAGGTCCGCAACGGTTCCCAGGAGTCTCGGCCAAGGACAAAGGCATGGCTGAGAGCCATTCCGATCAGTCGTGTACGAAGTACAACGACCTACTCGCATTTCACTTCTCTGTCACCACGAGCCAACCCTTATTGTGAATCGTCCTGAATGGTAATAGACACCGATTGGAGCTTAGTCGTCCTGGAGACTGGCCAATTAGCTGCTCTCTCAGGTATCTTCTGGGCGACCTTCGAAATAACCTGATGGGCTCAAGCGTCATTTGATTGAACGAGGAAGGTATGACGAGATCTCTCTTTCCGCCGAAACCCTCCGCCCCAGTGTTCAAATTCTGTTCCTCAATCGCCTCAGTGGCACTGACTTCTCCCGGACGTCCCGACACCTTTTATTTGGGACCTTGCGGGAAGCTCAGATTCCATGTACCACGAGGTCTCTTTGAATGTCCTCATCGGTTGTTGTCGACGCAACATGAACTTCAGCCTCTATCACTTTCATAGCCGATGATGCATTTCCGGCTACGTGGAAACGTCCTCCGATCAAGCTGACAAGCAGATCCCAGAACACTAATAGTGTCTTAACGAGTCTACAAAAGTCTAACTTTCGTGATGTACATCAGGAGATTGACGTCAACAATCGTTGTTTACTAAAGCTTTGCAGTAATCCTCTGGGCATTGCTTCCTTTCATTGTTGTTCATACTCCTTCTCATACCGTTTGCCTCACTGACGCTCCCGTAACGAAAGCCCGAAGGACCAGATGGAAGTCAATCGTTACCGCACCCAAGGCGAAGCCGAAGATGACCGTGACCTTGTTATGCCTTACCGCATCATTGACGACCAACTCTACGACGAGGTAGACACAAAGCAGCGTAAACAAAACCGCGACAAATACCTTATCAAGCGCTCTATACGGCACTACCGCCATGCCACAACAAAATGGGGTGCTGCACTCGAAAGCTTCAGGCCTATGTGGTTTGCAATCGTCATCTCATCCAGCGGGATCGGTCTGGTTCTGAACGGCCCCTTCGTATATCGAGCCCATTGGCAAATCACGATTGCGACAATCATGTATATTGTTGCACTCATCACGTTCTTCGTCTTCCTAGGGCTCCAGATAGCCCGCTGGATCGTCTTCCCGCATGTGGCTGTACGGCGTGCCATGAGTGATCCGGATGAGCTTGGCGCTTATGCTATCCCTCCAATCGCCTTGATGACGCTCGCAAGTCTGACAATCATGCAAGTCAGTACATCATGGGGTGGGTATGCATTTATGATGGTGGGTTATGTGCTTTGGTGGATTGGTGTTGTTTGGGTCTTCATCACTGCAGTCGTGGTGTTATGTACGCTCATATATACCGGGTCTCAGTCAGGCAGGAACATGAGTCCTGTGCTGTTCATGGCGCCGGTCGGTTTGGCGACGGCCGGAGCAGAGGCAGGATTCATTACCATTTTCGGCAATGGTGAGGGCCAAATGAGCCCTCGACTGGCGGTACCGATGATCGTTGTGGGATACTTCGCACTGGGAATAGCATTTTTCATGGCTCTCCTGCTATACACGATCTACTTCCACAGGCTACTGTCCGCCGGTTGGTCGGCTCCTGCGAAGAGAGCAGGGTTGTTCATTCTGGTAGGCACTGCGAATTCTAGTTGTTCTAGGAGGCTATGCTAATATACACTGCAGATTGGTCCCGCCGGTCAGCTATCAACAGCGTTTCAGCTCCTGGGAGAATCAGCCAACTGGTTCACGAACCTCGCCGACTATAAACCACCAGCGTTCCAACCACCCACGCGGGGCACATTCTTTACCGCTGGAACAGCTCGGGGTATCGACGGGGCAGGGATCTTGCTAGCTCTCCTTCTTCTAGGCTTCGATTACCTCATGTTCTGCATTGCGACTGTTGGCGTAGTCGACATCTTCATCCGCCGACAAGCGAGTTACTCGTTGACCTGGTGGAGCATAGTCTTCCCGAGTGTGACGCTGACAACGGCGTGGCTTGAGCTGAGCTTTTCGATGGATTCTCCTGCGTTCAGAGTTTTGACGTGCATAATGATGGTCTTTCTCACCATTGTGTATTGTGTGAATCTCTGTTTCACGCTGAGGGGCATATTCAACGGGAGTCTGATATTTGCGCAGACGGAAGTACAGATGGAGGATGGGGTAATGAAGAAAGTGAACGAAGGGAAGGAGAGAGAGGAAGCGGTTTGATAACGGCTACAAACGAGAGATTTGTGTCGATAATCCATTTTCGGGCATTATGCGCCCTGGCGGAGATCTTCTTTACGCCGAGCAATGTCAAAAGCGGAGACGAAGCTCGTGGATGACAAAGCAGAGAGGCAGCCACATTAATAAGCAATAAGACCAGCATCAAGTATGCCGGCTCAAGCTTGCTGTTTTCGATGACCGGCATCAATACTCACTTCAAGCGCATGGGCCTTAGCACTTACTCCATCTACTGAGATTCGACCAGAGCTCGGAAGGTAGATCGTACACCCACGCCATCGCCTCCCAGAGGCCAGATTCTCTACGATTGCACCTCAGTACAAGTCTACCAGTGGGTGTGTCAGGCAGTGCGACCTTGAGATCATGTAACATGTAAGCCTCCGGCAGCACTGGCAGCAGCAGCAGCTCCTGCGCCGTGGGAGCGGCAAGGAGGTCGAAGTCGTCAGCGCAGTTGATGTAAAGCCGCTGTTCCTCGACAGCGATGATCTTCCGCGCAACTGCTGCCGCTAGCTTCGCGTCCCAGATCCCTTCCTTGTGTGGCGCAGCCTCGAGCAGTCTGACAGCGTGTAGTCTGACGCGGTGGTTGCGGCACTTGACTGCTGTGTAGTAGAGTGGTGGGATCCACCCTATATCCGAGATGGAATTCGCGTTGGGGTTTTCGCCATCGTATGTATGGGTAAACTGAAGGCCTTTACTTTGGAGTACAACGCTATAGCTTTGGATGCAATGGGAGATGATGGAGACAAAGTCTGCGGTGTGACGAGCATATGCCATTTCCGGGTTTGTGTCGACGCAGACATCTGCCATGATGGTCGCGATAGTCTGGTAGAGCTCGAGGAGACGGTAGGCAAACGCTTCGAGTGGGCTGGTTGTATGAGGGAGGCTGGCCATCGTTGTCTGGTAGATTTGGGTCCACTCCAGAAGCTCGTTCTGTACTAGCTGTTGGAAGTTGCGACTCGCTGTCGTGATTTCGTCTCCGCAGATGCGCTGCTCCTCTAAGTCGAAGATGCGAAGTAGCAGAGGCTCTAAGGTACGTCTTGCATGATCAGGAGAACCAAAGACTCTAATCTCCAGGCTGGATCTGTTGTACAGAAAGGGGTCGTGGGGACTTGTTATGCTCTGACCGAGTAGTCTTGCTTGGACGAGTATCCGCGTGAAGAGTGTGACGATCTGATCGTCGAAACACACGACCGATTGTGCCGAGCCGCCTAACTCCAGTCCGACGACGCGGGCCGCTTCTTGCAGCAGATTCAGACCATGCTGAAGATGCTTCATCCCTATTGTGTAGTTACCGCGCAGGAACTCTAGTGTGACAAAGACCATACAGGTGATGACGGTCAAGCATATCGAGGCTCTAGATCGGTTTGAGAAGTGCGGCTGGAGGTACTCGATTGCCTTGCTGTATTGTCGTATAGTGAGTAGTTCCTGATGGCTAGTGTCGCGTAGGGGCCGACAGTTGGGATCAAATACCACCTCTTGGTGGGCAGAGCTCAAAGCCAACATGGCATGCATGACTGCAGAGTCTGCCGAGCTTGCTTGGAGCAGTAGCGAATTCCAGTACTTGGATGCGAAAGCGCCAGGAAGTTTTGTAGCGGTCCGGCACATGTACCATTCCACACAAATTTGTTCGTCATGATTCAGACTTGCCAATCGCATCTGCCTCGGGATGCCGTTAATATACGAAATTGACAGGTCTTGTGTTGATTCCTTGTCACAAGCTTTCGAGATGGTGGAGCGCTGACCATGCGCGTTTCCCCCTCCACCCCAGATGCCGTAACCGTCACACGTACGACCGCTCGAAAGACATCGCTGGCATACCGGCCACGTTTCGTCGCACTTTACCTTTCGAAGCCTAACCAGAGCATTGTTGAGTGCCATTGTAAGACTGTCAAAGTGGGGAGACTCACTTGCATGTACGGCAGCCAGATTTGACCTTTCTCTTATTTGACTTAGCTGGCCTGCAGAGACCGTGTGGCCGGACCATCGTGATGTAGACAAGCCATTCGAAACGAGGATGTGTTCGTACATGTCAAGGAAGAATCTGACGTAAATTGATTCGTGGTGGGACTGAGGCATGCAGAGGAGGAGATCGTCAGGACCTCCACAACGTAAGGCAGGTACAAAAATGTAGTCTGATTGGCCAGCTCGCGTCCCTTGGATTCCCATTGGTGTTAGAGACCGGTACCCATAAGCACGTCCCAATGAAGCTAGATCCGTGAGCCTAGTCCCACAGACTTCGAACTGTTTGATCTCTGATTCACGGGTGTAGCGAATCTTCTTCCTTCTTCTCAATCTGATGCCAGCTTATTGCCCTCACTCCGATGTAACAGTTACGCACGTGCATAGGCCATGCTCTACGAGCAACTCTATCCGCTGTTATGTTGATGAAACTTGCAACCACTGGCATCTTCGACGGCAGGTGCACACCGACTTCCAAAGCTTTGAACGGCTTGATACGGCTTATTGACACTTGGTTGTCAAGCGCGTTTCTTGTGTGTTGAGGTTACCCTGTCTATTTCGTTCTATGTTATCGCAGTTAGGCTCGCCATCCAGAACAGATAGCAACACCGCAATGTCCCGTCCACGAGCTGCTGTGGACATAGGGCAGACTTTGTGAGGATGTCGCTCTACAGGAGGTTCAATCACGAAGTTATACGCATATGGTCTTCCACCATCTATGGTGACCAAGCGCGATGATGCTGTCCCCGGTTTATGATTACAGTAAGTAATGACAGGCATGCAGCGATGTTGTGAGTAGCTACGAGAGCTCTTTCGCGACTGCGGGATCCGCCGTGCCCTTACCCAGTCTATCTTACGATAGCTACTTTGACTCATGTCGTACATGAGACCCGTCGTCTCTCTTCCAGTACGTTTCTTTGTCTGCTGAAGCTGTCCCAGGAACGGTGACCTATGATATCCAGTATGCCTCTGACAGCTTGTACGGCTTCTTTGTTCCAAGACGCGTCATGAAGATCAACCACCGGTTTCAGCTATGCTTCATTCACAAAGAGGTCTCGCGATTCCTGACGTCGGATATGACAATCTCAAACTCTTTAGCCTCTGCATGCCCCTTTGCTTGAAGATTGCTTTTTACCTCTGCAGCAAGCTTCAGCACTCTCTACCTGCGTTCAGAAAGTGCAAAGCTGTAGCAGCAATGGAGAACGTATCTCCGAGTACTTCAATCGGTTCGACCAGCTACGGCAGCGGTCACAAATCAGGTTCGGTTCATGTCACTCCTGGAAGCAACAGTGCGTCGTCTAAGTAAGTCCAGTCATTACTTTCGCACCTAAAGGTGTTACTGCTTATACTTTCCAGAAATTCTGGTTCTAGTACTGCCGCTGTCTCCGGCAGTCTTGCGGGTGCACACTCGCCCGAGTCGTCCAAGGGACAAGCTGCAGACGTAGGAGAGCACCAGCGCGGTGCCACTTGGCACGGCCGCTTGTCCAATGTCTCAATTCATGACTTAGCAGAATCGGTGTCAGAGTCAACAGCAACGCTAAAGGACTCACCATTGCCTGCTTCACCTCCTCTTTCGCCTCGTTCGATAGGAGCTCTAGAGCTTGTTGAGGCGATAGATGGTCAGAAGGAGCAATGCATTAGGGTGAAGTGCAAGCAGCTGCCGAGTCGATACTCAGTCTTGTCTGTACAGCAGACTGCCAATGAGCTCCTCTACCAGGACAAGGATTATCTGCCAGACGGTCCACCAAACTACCTTCGAATTCCAACTTCTTTGATTGAGAATGCAAATGGTACCGATTATGTCAGGACGATGACTACCATTGTTGACTTTGTCAAAGAAGTCGAGTCCCGAAGAGCCCGTCAGATCGCGGAACTCGAACGGGAGGCCAACAGACGTGCACAGCTAGACGCAATGCGCTGGCTCAAGGAGAAAGTGTTTCTAACGTTCCTGGCCCTGTTCTGCCTCTCTATCTCGATGCTTGGCAGACCTGGCAAGGATAACATGTTTATTCTGTTGGTATCTGCCATAGCTTTCACCTCGATGGTTGCAGCAATCTCTGGTACGATTCGTGACTCCTGTCAACGCTACTTCGAAGACGTCGCGGCATGCTTTGCGGACATTTGGCACGCAATAGAGCGACTGACCATCGCTCTTTGCGCAATGACTTTTGTGCAGTGGCATGCGGCTCGCGTGAGTCGAGCTCAGGGACCGCTGCTTGCATTCTTCAGAACTTTCGACTGGCTTGACAAGACGGCGAAGAAGATGGCTTCACTCATCTACAACTTCCGCTACGGTTTCCTAGTAACCCTTGCACTCACCAACCTCATCTACTGGTTTGGGTCATTGACTCGCTGGAGTCTAGCCGCATCACTACGGCTATCGTGCTCGAAGCTTTACAACGCAGGCACTACGATGCAGTTGGGGCATAATTACCTTTCTGGTGTGTGTGAAGTCATGAATCAGTTGACTTTCGACAGTATCCCACCCATGGCTGGGTATCTCGAGCAGGAAAGACTGATAATCCTTGGGTCAGTTGGCGCCCTTGTCGCACTCTCTGCAGTCGGCTACTGTGCCGTGCGAAGGTGGCAGAGACGCACGAATCCAAACACAAGCGGATTCATGTACAATTGTATTGTCAAACTAGTCAGCACTGTGGAAGAAGTGCAGCGCACACTGGTCGCCACAGAGCACCGCCTCAAAAGCATGTTGTCCGGCACGGCTCGATACTTCCGCAAGCACTGGTTCGCGATGTCTATCCTGATCATGATCAACCTCAGCACAGCAGACTACGCATTCGACTCGGGTGTCCACGTCAGGATGGCTGACATCACAACATCGATGCCAGTGAGACTCTACGACCCAAAGACTTTGTATCCCGACGTGCAGTTCTGCGTTTTTGCTATTTTAGCCAGCCCCATACTTCGCCGCATTGTCTACCCACTGGTGGATCTCATCTACCAAGGTCTTCTCGACAACCTACGAGCTATCTTTGTCGTCGCGTGGCGGTGGCCATGGAAGATGATTGTTCGATGCCTTGTTGGACTGGTCTTAGGAACGGTTTGGCTGGCCGGTACGATCACCTTGGGTATCTGGGGCTTTCACGCTTTCATCGGACCGATGTCAGCCAACGGACCAGTCCCTGTGCTTGATATGCTCATCCAGTATCCAAATGGAGGGGATGCACAGCCTGTGCGTATCATCAGATAGGAGAGGGACAGGCTAGGCGGTTCAATAGCAACAGCGTAGGCGGTTGCTTGGTGCATCGGCTATGAGTCCTAGTAGGGGAAGACTTGTCAGTGGAGGATGGGGTAAGCACATGGGGACGAGAGATGAAAGACCCTAACCAGGAAGGACAGGGTACACGACCGAGGCAGAAGGATCCGTTTTAGTCGAGCGGAGGTCCCCCCGCACATGATTGGAGATGGAGTTAGCCTATAGGATAACAGGGGTTGTCCTCTACCTATCTATTGCCGTCAGTCGATCGTACGTGTGCAGTTGTTAAGCTCATGATCATATTAACCTAGGCCAGACGTGCTTGTTGTTGGACTCTTTGACTCTCCTCACTATGCCGCAGCATGGTCCAGTGGGCGACTTCCCTCTCAACGGCAAGATCGTCCTGGTAACAGGTGGCGGATCAGGCATCGGTCTTGCCTTCACTCAACTATGCTGCGAGGCAGGAGCCCGCGTTGTCATCGCTGACCTGAAGTTGACAGACGAGGGACAGGAATTCGTGGACTCAGCTAAACAGAACCAGGTTTTCTTCCAGAAATGCGACGTCAGCTCCTGGCCAGACTTGCACGATTCCATTACGGCGTCGGTCAAGGCTTTTGGTGAGGTGCCAGACGTCTACGCGCCAGTCGCAGGTATATTCGAGCCGAAATGGAGTAACTACTGGGATGATCTCGACGAGAAATCATACAAAACCATAGCGATCAATGTCGAACATCCGATCAAGCTGTCGAGGTTGGCGATGCGTGCATTGGCAGGAGCGCAGAAGAAAGGGGTGGTGTGCTTGGTGGCTAGCACCGCGGGTATACGGGGAAACTACCTCGCTTCGCTGTACAGCGCGTCCAAGCATGCGATCGTTGGGTTCACAAAGTCAATGGGACAAGCTGATCCGGAAGAAGGCGTTCGCATCGTCTGTATTTGTCCTGGATTGGTGGACAGTCCGTTGTGGCGCGACCGTGAGGATGATATGTTGGATAGTGCGAAGTTCAATGAGCGTAAAGCTATCTTTCCGATCGATATTGCCAAGGTCATGATCAAGATGGTGGAGAGTAAGGAATACAGCGGTGGAACTTGTGTTCTCAAGACACCCCTTGAGGAACGCGTGTGCGAGCAGGGCTGGCCGGCGAGCGCAGAAGGATACGATCCGTCGCCGCGTCCGGAGGCGGATAACCGACGGATTCATGCGGCGATGGACAAGGAGAGAGGTGTTGCGTGGCAATGAAGTAGGTGATGGAAATGGTTGCAGAGCAACGTGAGACCAGGGACGTGGTCGTACATTGTGGAACAAGTCCTCCCAGAAGTCGGGTCCTACTTCTCATACGTTCTCTTCGTCGGATGCTGATTACAGTTCTGGAAGCTTCAGCCATCACATCGTGAGCATAACAGAACGGCTCTATGTCGTCAACGAAGAGCAGATTCTGCCACGTCTGCTTTTGTTGAGAGTATGCCGAGCTAAACGCAATCAAACCAGTTGGTCTGTACAATACAGGTGCTGTATAGCGATGATGATAGTTTCTTCGTCGCTGTTGTACTCAACACTGCTGGAGCTGTTTTGAATGAGCGAACACGTCTTCCATTCAATTAGCTGAAGTGTTGGCTTTATGTATTGTTTGAAGTAAGGCCAAAACGTCGTACAGGAGGCTCAGCATCGAGTGGACGACTGCGAAACATCAGCTTGGTTTTCTACCAAGCTGGCCGACTATCGTGACACAGGGCGCACTCCAGTGATTCAAGAATGCGGTCAAAAGATGCGTACCGTTGCTCGGAATGAGTTCAGTTTCGTAGCTTACGACCCGTTCATTGAGTACCTCGTCTTGTCCTTGGAAGGCATGCCACTACCTTGACCAAGTCGAGGACCTGAAGCTAGGATCTCAACCTTATCTACTTTTTGCCAGCGCTCTGTATACAGTGACCGCGACCAAGTGTTTTGAACCTCGAGAGAAGAGGCTGAACGTCGCTAAGTCTGACCGGAAAACACGAATGGAAACGAAAGGCTACAAAAGAGCGGCGAGCTTGGGGTAAATGTGAATTAAAAAAATCCAATTTCCACCTCAATTCCAAAGATTAGAGGAAAGGTAAGATTCACAAAAAGGATATACTTGGAATGTATCCATCGGGAATCGAACCCGAACCTAGTGCTTGGAAGGCACCAATCTGATATACATGTTAGCTGGAGTTCGTGAGAACCGTAGGTGAGATGTCATACCCTAACCATTAGACCATGGATACTGTGACCTCGCCTTGGACCTCGGAAGACGAATCTGGACCACTTTTCGTTTGCGATAGTATATATCCGTATTGAACTATGTCATCTTCGATGCTGCTCTAAATTACACATAACTTCCAGCTCACCATGGTGTGGATTTGCATCATTCCGCAAGTGTCTCTAATCGAAAGATACAGATCGCTGGCACATTATGCGATCTGACCCCCATGTTTTGTGCATAATTCCACAACCCTCGGCGTTCTTTGATCTATGTGGACGGATTGTGTTGATTGGCTACTACTCACTACACCACGTCACGTATATTCAGGTACGCCTGAACGCCGTCGTGCGTAGTCAAGTAAGTTTACCAGCAGTACTTCCAAGATGAATGTACGTACCCCTGCGCCTGATATGGAAGACGGTCTGGAGTCAGCGATTATCTTCGTCCTCTTCTGGGGGTGTCCTTCGCGCCAGTAGGCAGCAGGAGCTGGTCATAGTGGATCGGGTTTGGCCTTCCGCAACTCCTGTCAGTTTCCCGGGCGTTTTTGCGTCTTTCTTGGTGTCAGATTTCATGTGGCCTGAGCGAATTGACCTTGAGAAACGGTGCTTGGGGTTGAGACAACCTCGCCAGCTTGAGCTTCGAATCCAGAGCCAGATGTGGGAGGTTGGACACGCCAAGATCGCGGAGTCGTGGTACCTCTTTCTTTCTTAACCACCTCACACAAACCACTATACCAAGATCCGGTCTACAATCAACATGCCTCTTCTTAGCGCTGCCGACTGCGTCGCATTCGACGACCAACGCCACCACTACTGAAGATATGAAGTGGGTTAAAATGGCATTCGATTAGTATAGTCATCAGTTTTCAAAGCGGACATTTCATAGTGTGTAATGCAAATTATTGTTTGTGCAAACTACAAGCTCGTATGAGACTACCTCTCCACACTGGTTAATCACCGTGAAATATCTAAGAACTCATATCTTCTTCATACACTAGTTGCTCCATGTTTAATCTCGAGTCAAACACGCCTCCAGTCTTGTCTCGTCTAGGCCGATCGCCAGTCACTAGAGGCGCTCAGTGATTAGTATTCCTCTCAGTCGTCGAGCTTGTGCACCGTTTTGCCACCGTTTCTAAGCAACTTGATTGGTCTGAATGCGTCGTGATTCCCAGAGAGTAATGTTTTGTCTCGAAGCTCAACGTGGATGAGAGACCAGTCCTGCTGGATCTTCGCGATCAACTTGTGGTAGTCCTTTGTTCGTGATGGATGATCAGTCTTGGTGAGTGCGACAAGTTGATTATAGACTGTTTCCGCCGCCCCTCGGCACCCACCACACATGAACTTCTTGACAGGATGTGTCAAGCATGGACCAACCCGCAAGTAGCGGTGACTGATGGTTGATGGGCTGTGTCTCGAACTCGAATGTCGTGTCATAGTCTTTGTCATCTTTGTCGCCCATCAACGACGAGTACATAAGTCGGCTCGGTCCGTTGTGGAATCTGCGGTTCATGCTGTTGTCGATAGACCGAAACACTACCATGCATATGGCCTCAAGCAGGTACGAGAATGACTGATGCGTGCCAAGTGGGAAACGTGCCAGAGTCTTCCATCGGTAGTTCCAAGTTCCCATCCCCGAGAGTGTTCTGTACAAGGTGATTGAGGTATCGCCATGGCGGATCCGTCTATCGTGAAGGACGATTCGGGCAAAGAGGTTTCCGCTACTGCCGATGTAGACATATACGTATCCAGAGTGATACACCACGCAGCAGTATACTCCTCGGACATCCCTGTCTGCTTCACTCACATCTGGCAATTTGTCTTCCAGATCTTCGACTGTTATTTTCTCCTGGCTGAACATGTTTTTGGCTTCTTCAACCATAGCACTTAGCACTTGTTCCTCGATATTTTTCTGTTCTAACTTCTTCAGGACACACTAGGCAGAAAAAGCGAAGGGAAGGTCCTTTTGAGACTCGAAGTCCTCGTACTTGTACTCGCTCACGGCAACCAGGAGCTCTTTGGTGACCTTCGAGAATCGATCAAAGAAGAGCTTGTGGCGGTGTGCAAGAGGAGCAAGCTCGTTCAAGTTCTGAAGATATGTGGCTGGAGCAGTGAAGATGTCTGGCTCGTCGATGGGGTCATCTCTGAGACGTCGCGAGGAGATTTCGTCGATCCTGCTGGGACACAATGGCTCTGACATGCTGAGTGACTTGTACTGACATCTTGGAAGAGCGGACTGATCGAGGATCAAGATTACTCGTCATCGGAGCTGCTCAGCAGGTGCGAGGAAGGCACACCTCGCGGCTCGAACGCAAACTCCAAGGAAGGAGCGATTCTATGAGTACCTGCAGTAGCAACACTGAAGTCGAGCAATAGACCTCACTGTACGCTTTTTTCGGACAATAGGCAAATCTATCGTTCACCAGTCGAGCATTGCCGCGTCGGTACTGAACGTCGAATCACCATTTTGACCATCCATTTTGAGAGGTGTCGATCCAATGCAGGAGGGCTTGGGGGTGATATAACGGTTGAGCATGCTATGCCAGGTAGAAGTTGAGGTCCGGACGTCCGGGTGCAGCCCGCGCATCACAAGGACTGGCTGGAGGGTCACTCAATGCAACCAGAAACATGTATGCGCACTTGCTTGTTGGTATAGTCGTGCTAGACACAGACTATGTGGCACGTCGGATTTGCAGACGTGGTGAAAGGCAGTAGGATGCCAGCCCACCCATTCGAAGTGACCCCGTATTTCAAGCTGCCCCTGGGTGAGAGGGTCTTTGGGGACGTGACCGATGAGCCCGAAGCAGTAGGGTGCTAGCCGTCGCGTGGTTTGTGCAAAGCTGCCTCTTCTGGACAAGAGTCTTGGAAGATAACAGAGTATACTATGTGGTTTCGATGATTTAGGACATGAAGTGAACCTTGCGAGCAGGCAGTTGGCACATCCAAGTTATATAACTTTTTCATGAGAAAGCTCAGCCTCGTCCTACATGGTGATTGCTAGCCACCTTCACTTTTCGAAACATTACTGTCTCAACCACTGATCACGATGCTACAACCCCGCTGTTTTACATCAGCTCGACCAGCCTTTTCCGAATCTAGCCGTCAGAGTGGTACGTAACGCCTGGTGATCACTCATTCTTGCTCAATGGCTGAAAGCCATGCTCTCTGAACGTACGAGATCCGAAAGGACAGAAAGGGTCTAGTAACACGAGGAACCCACGAAAAACGGTAGAAACGGATCTGCCGTCGACCTTGATCTGAACGTCAGGGGGGTACACCAGTAGCTTCATATTCATGACTGAAGATACAACGCAGTTATGTGTATGCCCTCTTCAACAGTGCATATCTTGCAAGCAGCGACGTCTAGATACAGCCCCAATTCATTCCCTGAACGTGCTTTCCATGAAGTTACAGGGACAGCATCGTCAGTCCTCGACCCCTCCTGCCAAATGGTTCCTGGGGACAGATCCCTAGACTGAACACATGGTGTCTCGGGTACGCTATGTTTGCTCCTGCAGATTGTTTGATTAGAAGGCAAGAGAGTATAGGTAGGTGTGCTGGCTAGGTGGTATGCACAGGTGAACCCCTCAAACTTCAAATTGAAATTAATAGCACACGAGGACCTACTTATGCTCCGACTGCCGTACACAATATCTCTTTTCCGCTATTCCTTGCAAGGTGCGCAAAGAGACGTGGTCTGCCAGAAAGAATATTCAATACAACCATGCTAAAAGTATCTCGAGGTATCCAAGAATACAAATCCTCACTCTATCGAGTCTCTACTCCTGCTGCATCGCTTCACCGCACACAATCATTCATCGTCAACTCCAGTCCCAGCCTTCTCAATTTCGTGATCTCATCAAATGACCGCAAGTCGTGGCTGCATGCCGCAGGAAATAAGTGTGTTGCAAACGACGCCATCAATCAACGACGTTCTTGTCGCCGCCGCCTAGTCCTCGAGACTGAATGACCTCTCGCTGCTGCAACCACGTCCAGTGCTTGCAACAAACAGCTGCATGCCGCACGATACTCGCCCACAACCAAATTCCACACCGCCCACCCTCGGAATACTCCCTCCCTAACACCGCTCCACAATCTCCTCACCCTCATCCTCCGTAGCACCACTACCAACCACATCCGCCACCTCCAACACCGCCGGCCCAGCAAGCGTATTCGCATCCGTGACATCGCCATCTCCACGCACAAGAAGAACATACACCTGCCCCGCTACCCCGTCTGGCACTGTCGTTGACACCGAATCCCCGGTCTGCACCGCTTCCACCAAGACCGCGCCTTGAACAGTAAGGAACGCAGCGTAGATGTTCCCGTCGACTCGGCGGTCGTGGGCGTGCGCTGTGTGTCGGCGTGCGCGCGCGCCACCGGCGCCATGGCGTCTGTGCAGTTGGGCGTGGCGCTTCTTTTCTGAGGACTTGTCGGCGGTGGTGCTGGTTGTGAGCGTGATGCTCTGGCCCGCCTGCAGCGGGGCGCCGGTAGAAGGACCTGTAAGTACGAGTTTCGGAAACGTGGTGAGGTGAAAGGGGGCGTGGTCGTCGGGGCAGCTGCCGGGGACGATGAACTGGGAGGCGAGTGTCCAGGCTTGGTTGAAGTCGAGCGGAGTGTCGAAAGGGCTGGGGTAGGGTGCGATGCCAGAGGCGGCGCGGAGGATGGCGTCGTGGCGGGCTTCGACGGAGAGGATGCCGGCGGCCATACTTAGAACGGCGGGGTTACGGAGGCTGGTTGGGGCGCCGGCGTAGGCAGAGACGCCGACACTTTCGATTTTGGCGGCGAGGGCGAGGAAGGAGGCAGCGGAGGTGTAGGGGAAAGTGTACTTGCAGGGGCTTGGGGCGGGTTTCTGCAGGGATCTGAGCGTGGAGGTTAATACGTCGACGTGGACGGCTTCGTCACGGGCCAGGCGGAGTATCTCGTTGTATAGGTCGGGGATGTTGAAGGAGGAGAAGTCGGCGGCGCTAAACTTAGTGGCGGCTTCGGAATAGAAGGCTGCTTCGAGGTGTTCGAGGGTTAGGGCAAATTGGAGGATGCCGTAGTCGGACGATCCGACGTTGGACGCGTCTTCACTGGCGATGTCGAAGCGGACGGTTGTGTTCATCATTGGGATAGCTGAGCTAGAGGCCGCAAGGCTTGCGACCGTGAGGAACGTGGAGGTTTTCATGGTGGTCACCTCGGGTTGGTATCAAAGTGAGCGACCGGGGTAGGGGGCTTGGAGGAGTTCAGCCGGTGGCTGGTAGACGCTCTGGATCGGCATTGCAAATGGGAATATATAGGTGTATGAGAGGCATTGATTGATGGTGTGCTGAGGCTCAAGCCCCGTGCAGTTAGGAATGTACCACATTGGGTTGTAACCTGGGGTCTTTGGTCATTGCGTTTCCCTAATTTGTAGTTGGCATGACGATCTGGTCATTCAAAAATTGGTCCTTGGCAGAAGCACCGACACGGCATCAACGAAATCTTACCGTCGCTCCGCTAATCAACGGCTTTCGAACACCATCAGAATTGTCTACGGCACCGTCCGAGCGGGCAGCTGGCAAGGTCAGAGAGGCCACGACGTGTTGGTATCGACAACCCCTGATAGTTGGCGATCTCGTCTCTTCCTGTGAGATAAATCTTCCGACTAGTTCATAAGCAACTTCACAGCCCAAGGGATGGACAACTGCCTCAAGTCACCATAGTGCTGACCAACTCCTAGAAAAACCACAGGAATACCTGTGGCAGCCACCATACTCACGATCGTACCAATCTGATCGCCAACTGTGTCGCACTTACTGATGATGAACCCATCCAGAGACCGGTTTCTGCCGAAAGCCTTGTTGAAATTCCTGGCCTGATTTACTGAGTCGTTTCCTACCAACGCTTCAGCAACCTGCAATATCTTGTCGGGCTTCGCAAAGTCTCCGAACTTCTCCAACGCTGACATGAGCTGTGTGTTGTTATGGGCACGCCCGGCAGTATCGATTAGGACAACATTGAAGTCGCTCACACCAGCAAATGCGACCGCGTCTTTGGCGATGTTTGCCGCATCCTTGCCGTAGCCTTTTTCGTACAGATCGACTCGTCCAACGTTTTCCCGTGCGCTGAGCTCCTTCAGATTGCGCACATGCACAGCAAGCTGCTCGACAGCACCTGATCTGAAAGTATCACCAGCGACAACCAAGACACGATAATTGTTTTGGAGCAAGAAATAGCAAATTTTCGACAGGTTGGTGGATTTGCCAACTCCATTGACACCGACGACAGAGATGACATACGGACGTCCACCCGATCTGCCACCTTTCGTGACACTCTCAATTTCTTGGAGCAGGTCCAAAGACGTCTTTGGTGTGAGTAGTTTCCTCAATGAGTTCTCTAGAGCTGGTTGGAGTGCTTTGTCTGTGCTTTCGAACGCGGCAGTCTTCTTACCAAGCATTTCAGCTTCGACGCCTTCGCACAATCGAATAGCAGCTTCTCGTGCAACGTTCTTCTTGATTAAGTGCTCTTCCATTGCCTTCAGCGGCTTCTCCAGATCTTCTTTTGTCAAGGTCTTTCCTCCAACCATGTTCCTGAAGTAGCCTGAGATCATGCCGAATGCGCCGGAGGTTGGTGTGCCATCTTCGGTGGTCTTTGATCCAGACTCTTTCAGAATCTTGCTAACCTCGTCGTCAAGGTCTTTTAGCACAAATTGGCCTTGTTTGTTCTTTGTGCCCCAACTCTCCTGGGCGATAGACTCCATCGATGGCTGGGTACCATTCGTTGCATCGGCGTCTCCCACGTTTGAATAGTCCAGTACAGCGCCGTCATCCTCTGCAGCCATGCCGTCAGCATCCCAGACTCTGCCCTTCTTCGCAGCTCCTTTGGGTGTCTTGGGCCGTCTCGACTCATCTCCGCTAGAAGCGTAGTTGGAGCCTGGTGTTGCGTTGGCAGCCTTTCTTGCACGTCTCGAGCCTCTACTTCCAGGACGATTCTCGGTAAGTAGATGAGGGGCGACGCCGGGCAGGGGCGTGGTAGGTCTCGAAGTATCAGGCGACTGAAGGGGTGTAGTGTCCTGCGAGTCGCCGTTTACAGGGGCAGTCTGTGACTGCGCCCTCAGCAGATCAGGCCGTGATGGCGGTGGGGGGCCTCCGTTGTCTCTTTCTTCTGGGTTCTGCTTGCTCGCTTGGATGGCCACTCGAGGACTCCTGGTTGCCTCGCCACCTGTGATCTGGTCTTGACGTCGGAGTAGCTCATCGTAGTAGCCGTCAAAGTCGTACTTGGCGACTGTGGCACCCGTCTCGAGTTGCTCGCTATAGCGTTTGATGAAGACGGTCTTGACTTCCTCGAGGAATTGATCAACCCATGAGAGGTGGAGAAGCGACTGGTAGACGGCGACAAAGATAACACCCAGTTCTTTGACCAGCGTCCACCTGAGCGTGAACTTGTCGTGCTGGAATGAGGTCGACTTGGAGGACTTCTCTTCAATGAAGACATCGTTGATGAGGGAATTGACCGCGCTGGCGGCGGCATTTGAGCTGCCGCGCGACCAGAGGACCACGCCCGAGGTCGAGAAGATTTCGAAGGATTCGAGCATATTGGTTTGATGAGTATGGGAAGGCGCCGGCTGTGTAGAGTGATGTTCAGAATGTGAGAAGTCTCGAGCGAACTACAGATCAGACGTGGTGGGGGAGGGTACCAGCGCCGGGGTCGATCGCAAGTGAAACTGCAGGTGTGACAGGTGCGTCATCCCTACCAGGTCGCGGCTGCCCCCAGCTGCGCTCAGACGTGCCTGGCGTGAGTGCCTACTGTAACGTTGGCTAGAGGACGCTTGGCGTAGATCCCGCATCGCATCTGGCACTACTGGCACTACTGGCACTCTGGCGGCGGTCGTAGGTCATTAAACGTGGCCTGTCCTTGAACACATGTGGTACCTTGTGTAGACAGAATAGTATCGACTCGTTTCTCCCCTGTACTCCAACCTGTTGTGTGGCAGGAAACGGCCTCAGTCAGCAAGTCATCCATCTACACAGCATCAAAATGCAGCGTCAACCCTTCCCACCGCCCAACGCAAAGAGTCCTGAATTGTTCCATCCTCGACCGCAACACATCTCGCAGGTGCCTCACCTTCGCTCTCCTCCACTGCCGAACCAACCTCAGCAACAGCCACCTGTCAACAGCTATGGCAACCCATATGGTTCTCCCCCTATGCAGCAGGCGCAGGGTAGCATGGAAAATGCCTACGGCCAGCAGTACGTGAATGGCTTCATGAACGATCCGAATGCGCAGATGGGTTTGCAGATAGGGAAGAGTGCCATGATGACTGGTGCTCACTACATGGAGCAGAACGTAAGAGATTTCATGCGTGGCAAGTGAGTAATGACGCTGATATAGAGACAGCTGAACAGATATGTCTCCGTCTCGGCGTTGAAGCATTACTTCAACGTGTCCAACTCGTACGTCGTCCGAAAGCTGCTCCTCGTCCTGCTGCCCTGGAGGCATAGACCTTGGACTCGACAGCAGACACGCTTGCATGCCGCTCACGATCCTTCCGCCCCGCAATACTCCAACATGTACCTTCCGCCCAGGGACGACCTCAACTCGCCGGACATGTACATCCCCATCATGTCTCTCATCACATACATCTTACTCTCCACAGTCCTGGCCGGCATAAGAGGAACATTCAGACCAGAAATATTGGGAAGCATTACAACCACATCCGTCGTGGTCATTGTGCTGGAGTTACTCATCCTGCGGACGGCCATCTACCTCCTGAACATCACAAACGAGTCGTCCTTACTGGATCTGGCCGCCTACGCTGGCTACAAATTCGTCGGTGTCATTGTAACTCTGTTTCTGTCAGAGGTTTTCACCGGCGGTCGTGGCACCAACAACTGGATTGGATGGGCCGTTTTCCTGTATACCTGGAATGCCAACTCCTTCTTTCTGGTAGGTCGTTCTGACATGTACTGCCGCATTCCGTTTACTGACGCTGTCTAGCTCCGTTCGTTGAAATACGTCCTTCTACCTGATTCATCGAACGATCCGGCACTGAGAGGAGGTTCGAACTATACCATGGCTCGCTCCCAGAGAAATGCCCGAACATACTCGCTATTTGCTTACGCCTACATCTTTCAGCTTATCTGTATGTGGGCTTTGAGCCGAGAGGACGGTGTCGCAGCCAGTGTTTTGGGAAAAGCAAGTGCTTAAAGGCGTTGATGTAGCATAGAATCGCCACGCGCACGACTACATTGATGCTTAATCCCATCCCTGCGTACAGGGTCTTCTCCCTGCCCCCAATTCCGACAATCTTCATGGCTATGCCGAAGTTCATGCAAGCCAGATACCATCTGGCATCCGGTTCAGGCACGGTACAGCCAATCATACGCGTACAATTAGATCGAGACCTTCACGTGCGGCGGAATCATTCCGAAAGTTGTGTTCGCCGAGTTACCGTTCGGTCGTCGAATGCTCGGATAGACCAATCCTCAGCATACCCTTGCGGGGAAGAACAAGTCGTCTACTCCAGTCGTGCCCCAGATTTGGGAGTCACAGGCGGGGCGAGAGTCGCCATGCTTTTCGATTCAACCTGGATCTAGTACCGCCCCTTGTCAAGCGGCGACAAAAAGGTATCATCAACGGAACCCGTTCCATGCCGACCGCCAATACTCGGTTAATACGCGGGCTCAAACCCCTGTGCCGTAAAGCTCTCAACCTCTCCCTCGACCAATTCCTCCTGGCAACCTTTAGCACAATAGCTCAGAATCATGGTACAGCGAGAGTACGATTACATTATCTGGTCAGAGACTATGCCCCGTGCTGCACGAACCATGACTAACGTCCACTAGCGGTGGGGGTACCAGTGGTTGTGTGGTTGCTGCTCGGCTGGCAGAGGATACGAACGCTAGCATCTTGCTTATTGAAGCAGGACCGGACTGCAAGGACAATGAAAACATCAAGATGACCGGCGGCTGGAGCAAGAATTTCGACGCCGAAACCGACTGGAACCTGGTAACCCCACCAATGGCTGGTGTCAACAATCGCCAGGTCAAGCTCAGCCGTGGCAAGTTCCTAGGTGGTAGTTCTGGTGTCAACGGCACGCTATGTATCTGGGGAACAAAGCAAGACTACGATGACTGGGACTTACCAGGCTGGAGTGGCAAGGAGATGTTCGCTTATATGCGCAAGGTGAGTGTCAGGGTTTGCATGGCCACAAGGTGCTGATGGAAATCAGTCTGAGAATTTCCATACCAAAGATTGGTTCGAAGACGACGTGGATGCGCACGGCTACGACGGGCCATTGCATGTAGAGCCACACGACCTGGCTCCGATATCAGAGCTGATGCTCAAGTCTATGGAAAGCCAAGGCCTGCCACTCGACCACGACATGTTCACCAACGGCAACAGGTCGCATGGCTGTGGACATGCAACAAGGACGGTGCACAAGGGTCTGCGATCGACTGGGGCAGATTTTGTAACGGACGACTACCACCGACAGAATATTGACATTGTCGTTGATACCTTGGTGGACAAAGTCAACTTTGATGATGATAAGCGAGCAGTAAGCGTTGATCTGGTAGGCAAATCAGGCGAGAAGAGCACAGTTCGCGCCAAGAAGGAGATCATCGTGTCCGGAGGCGCTTACTGCACGCCAGCAGTCCTGATGCGGTCCGGCATTGGGCCAAAAGAAGAGCTGCAGAAGCTTGGGGTGGATTGCCTGGTCGACTCTCCAGGCGTGGGCAAGAACCTCCTTGATCACATCATTGTCTTTACTTTCTATGAAGTCATGAAGGATGGCTTAACGAATGACCACCTCGTCTATCATCACCCTAACGCGGCAATGGAGGCGTACATGCTTTACAAAGAGAAACAGACGGGCGTGCTATCAACATTTCCATTCGGTGCCTTCGCGTTTGCTCGGCTTGATGATCGGCTGAAGGACGAACCACTTTGGCAAGAAGCTCAAAAGAAGGCACAGCCTGGGCGTGACCCAATGGACCTGACGACATCACAACCACATGTCGAATTCTTTACGACCGAGCTCTACGGTGGACCCAAACAATACGACCGATATCCTATCGACAAGAAGAGCGCGTTCGCCATGATCACGGAACTCTTCTCGCCACGGTCCAAAGGCACAGTCAGCATCAAGTCGACGGATCCATTCGAAAACCCGGTAGTGGATTGCAACTACCTAGCGGATCCTCTTGATCTCCTGGTTATGACAGAAGGGGTCCGGTTCGGCAACGAGATTGTGATGCAGGGTGCAGGAACAAAGGATGTGGTGAAAGGGTCGTGGCCTGCTGACCTCACACATCATGGGTACACAAAGAGGGAGGAGTGGATACCGCACGTCAAAGACCAGGCAACGACGTGTTATCATGCTGCGGGGACGTGTAAGATGGGCAAGGAAGACGATGCGATGGCGGTGCTGGACGCACAACTGCGAGTGAAGGGGGTGACGGGATTGAGGGTGGCGGATTGTTCTGTTATGCCCACTTTACATGGAGGACATACACAGATGCCTGCTTATGGAATTGGCGAAAAAGCGGCTGATCTTATCAAGGCTGCGGCATGAGGAAATAGGTGTCGAAAGTCAATCAAAGTAATTGTAGGCAATCACCTGCGTAAGGAACCGAAGCCAGGGTTTGGGTGGTTGCCCTTGCCGAAAGCGGAAGGAATCAACGCGTGCCAACTCACCCGTTGATCTGCTTGTTTGCCTGTCGACGGTCGGAGCTAAGAACGATGCTATTTGGATGATCAGCCGTTCTTTGATCGATAGCTTCGTGCTGGGGGTTCTGTAGTCATTGGTACCAATGCCTGGATATACAGACCATGAATTGTACGTAGGTAGCATCTGTTGGCAGGGAGGTGCAGCCTGAGGCGAACATGGTGCGGCGGGCCCCGATTGGCTTCTTGGTGGGCGCCAAAATTGAATTCAGCACGGGCCCCTGGGCTAGGAAGTTAGCCAGCACACTAGCGCCCGTGTCTGCTGCATGCGACTGCCCAAGGACAACATGGAACCTTGGAACCCTGGACGTGGTACCCGCCTGCGTTGAATGTTCTGATGTTCTGCATATTGACCTACACACCATCACTGCAATAACAATAACCAGTTCTACAGCAGCATATCACTTTCGCTACCCTGCGCTGCCAATAGACAACTTAGTGTCTCGACAACAGCCACTGCTTCGCCCTTCACGGTTATCTCACGGTTGTCACACTGCAGAAGGATCTCCAAGAAGTTGGAACCAACAGCGAGACTCCTCTCTGGTCGATCCTATACCACGCCAGAGCCGCACTCAGTGACATTGGTGATGCACGATTGAGGTGGAAGTCGTACAAAGTCTGCACGTGGAAGGAGAGTGCTCAGTACAGTAGGAGAAGGTGGATCCTGCGACCTTCGCCTTTCAACCAGCGTTGATGGTCACGCCAACTCCTATGCTCGATCATGCCCTTATCTAGCGGCGGTGACAAGAGTACTCGACAGTCTTCCGCCACCAAGTCATTCCTCCGACAGAAGCTTGGCCGCAGTGGCAAGGACACCGACAGTCGATATGAGCCCAGCATATCAGACGCGAGCGCCAATGCCTCGTGGAACTCGAGACACAGCAGACATGAGTCGGTAGCATCAATCAACAGTGATGGCCAGCAGGGGAACGTTGGCCTGAACATGAATGCCGGCGTCATGACTTCCATTCCCTACAACTCTGGCACCACCGACTCGAGATCCTCTCCTTCGCACGACCCCTACGCCCAAGTCCCACGAGAAGACCCTCAGCCTTACCAGCTAGCCAGAGGAACCGATTACCACCAGTATCCCGCCTTTGCAGGCTCCTCCATGCCTCAGAACTCCGGGCACAGCGTTGCGCCTCCGCGGCCGCCTCCTCACCAGGGCATGAACAACCTCACGATGGCTTCGAGTCAGCCCGGTGACAGAGGCACCAAGCTACAGCAGTGGGGGCCGCCGAGGCCAGGAAGCAGCAATACAAATCATAGCACATACGATTCCTTCTCCACGGCAGACTCTTCAGACAGGCCGAGGAAGTCACTCGATGCAATGAGCATACGCTCCACAGCTTCATCCCAGACAGCAAATTCCGTCTTCTCCTCCGAAACCTCGGCCCGCACTGCAAGACCCTCTGCCTCTGAATCACGAGATTCCATGTCGGTTCTCTCTCCCACCCACAGCCGCTTAGGGAAGATCGCAAGTCACGCCGGATGGCCAACTCAACAAGCTTCCCCCTTCAGCTCCACCACCTCCTTCGCTCCAGCAGGCTTCAACCTCCCCAGGCCCAAGGACGACAAAGAGGTGGAGAAAATGTTCGTCGAGCTCATGCACAAACGGGGATGGCAGAATCTACCCGAGGCTGCAAGGCGCCAGATGCTTGCTTATGCCCCCGCCAAGAAATGGACCCTGGTACACCAAGACAAACTGACCGAATGGCAAGGGGAATTGAAGAGAAGGCAGCAAAGCAGACAGACCGATACTCCATTGACACGACCAGATGAAGAAGGAAGCCCGGAGTGGTATGTCAAGAAGATCGTCGACGATACCATCAGCCCCAAGCAGCTACAGTCGCTCAGTGTGAGTTTGCGTACCCAGCCCATCTTGTGGGTCAGGGCGTTCATCGACGCTCAGGGTCAGATTGCTCTGACCAACGTCCTCATGAAAATCAACCGGAGGCAGCAAGCTGGGCCCGCTCCTGCACACTCGGTCATGTCGGACGAGAAGGCCTTGGACAAGGAATACGACATCGTCAAATGTCTGAAAGCTCTGATGAACAACAGGTTCGGCGCCGATGACGCTCTGTCTACCAAGACCGTGCCGATAGCATTGGCGACATGCTTGACTTCACCACGCCTCCAGACGAGGAAGCTCGTCAGCGAAGTTCTGACCTACCTATGTCACTGCACAGAAAGCGAGGGCCATGTCAAGGTACTTCAAGCCATGGACTACGTCAAGGGTATGGTCGGTGAGAATGGCCGCTTCGATGCATGGATGCGCTTATGCGAAGTCACGGTCGATGGCCGTGGCAAGATGGGCAGTCTGGTGGGCGCCAGCGATGAAGTTAGAGGCGGTGGCGTCGGCATGGAGAACCAGCTTATGGAATATGCCCTGGCAACACTTATCCTGGTCAACACTATTGTCGATGCCCCCGAGCACGATGTCAACCTTCGCCATGGCATCAGAACGCAGTTCCACTCTTGCGGCATCAAGCGCATCCTCACCAAAATGGAGTCCTTCCAATATGAGCTTATTGACAGGCAGATCGAGAAGTTCCGCGAGAACGAAATAATCGATTACGAGGATCTCCTGCAACGAGAAGGCCAGAGTCAGGTGGATGGTGTTCAACCGGAGATGAAGGACATGACCGACCCAAAAGAGATCGCCGACGCTATCATGACCAAGGTCCAGGGCACGAGAACACAGGATCACTTCGTCTCGGCCATGCAGCACATGCTCCTCATGCGCGAGAACCCTTACGAGGATCGGCTGAGGATGTTCCAGCTGGTAGACTCAATGCTGAGCTATGTTGCCATGGATAGGAGGCTTCCGGATATGGACCTGAAGCAGAGTCTCAATTTCACCGTTCAAAGTCTGCTCGACAAGCTGCACACCGATGCTGAAGCGAGACTGGCCTTCGACGAAGCAACGGAAGCGAGGCAGATTGCCGACGCGGCTCTTGCAGAGCGGGATGAGATGAAAGCTCAGGTAGAGATGGGTGCTGATGGGCTGATCAAGAAGTTGCAAAAACAGATAGAGGAGCAGCAAGGGATTATCGACCTTCAGTCACGACAGAGTGAATCTCTGAAGTCTGAGCTGGCCGATCTTCAACGAATCCGTGGTCAAGAACTACAGAGAAATGAACTTGAGACCCGTGAGCTCTACCTCATGCTTCGAGATGCACAAGATATTGCTGCCTCGAACGCCAATAAGATCTCCGTACCAGGTGAAACAGCCAGAGCTCAAGGCATCCTGGATCGTGAGAGACTCATGGAACGACTCGAGAAACAGCTCGAAAGGACCAAGACGCAGTTCAAGCTGGAAGGCAAAGTCTGGGAACAGCAGGGACCGTCGGACAGGCTGCGTGAACTGCGCGAGCAAATGGATGACGCAACAGATGCCGATTTCCAGGAAAAGACTAGGCAACATCTTACGAGTAGTGTTATTGGAAGTGTTCACAGAAGCAATGCGAGCAGACGGTCCATCCGGAATCCGAGAAGTGCTGCTGCTGAGGCATTGCTCGAGAACGAGGAAGATGACCTTGAAGACGACATGGAGGACGCAGTCATCGAGAAACCACGGGTTGTGGAGCTTGTTCGACCGAAGGTTACCTCACAGCAGAGAGACGATCGAGCAGGTATGCTGTCGGAACTGCAGTCCAAGTTCAGGAGGGGCACTTCGGTGGATGGCACGAGTGAAGATGGTACAGAAGGAGACGGCGTGACGACTGGTACCTCACATCCGAGTCTTGATGCGGACTCCCCCAAGACACCCTTGGATGAGGTCATGCACGACAAGCCGAAACTCGAGTTCACCGGACCGCCACCTCCTCCGCCCCCACCCATGCCGCCCACTGCAGGCGCATCACTTATGCCTGGCTTCGAAGGGGGACCGCCACCGCCGCCGCCACCGCCTCCAATGGCTGGGTCCGGCGCGTCTAGTCCACTCATGCCAGGCTTTGCTGCCGGAGCACCCCCTCCACCTCCGCCTCCGCCTCCGCCTGGTATGCCCAGTCCACAGTTCGGTGGTCCACCTCCACCTCCTCCACCGCCCGGCGCGCCTCCACTACCTGGAGCTTCACATGGCCACTTTCTACCGCGAACAATGTCACCAGGCCTGCCTCAGATACACAGTTCTTTCATTCGACCGAAAAAGAAGCTCAAGGCATTCCATTGGGACAAGGTCGATACCCCAGAAGTCACGGTTTGGTCAAGTCAAGCTGATCTTGCTGCCAAGGAGGCGAAGTATCAAGAGCTTGCACGAAAGGGTGTGCTCGATGAAGTGGAGAAGCTCTTCTCTGCCAAGGACATCAAGATTATTGGAAGAGGAAAAGAGGCCAAAGAAGACAAGAAATCTGTCATTTCAAGTGACATGCGTAAGAATTACCATGTTGCGCTCGCCAAGTTTAAGCAAGATTCTGCAGACGAGCTCGTCAAGAAAATCATTCAATGCGATCGAGAAATCCTTGACAGTGCTGTTGTCATGGACTTCCTGCAAAGAGACGACTTGTGCAACATACCTGACAATGTGGCTAAATTAATGGCACCCTACAGCAAAGACTGGACCGGTCCAGATGCTGCCTTGTCACAACGAGAACAAGATCCGGCGGAGCTGACACGAGAAGATCAAATATACCTCCAAACTGCTTATGAGCTGCACCACTACTGGAAAGCAAGGATGAGGGCATTGGCACTTACCAGGAATTATGAGGCCGAGTACGATGAAATCTCGAAGAAGCTGAAAGAGGTGGTTGACGTGTCAGAATCCATTCGAGACTCGACTTCCCTCATGAGTGTTCTTGCGCTTATTCTCGACATCGGCAACTACATGAACGATGCCAACAAACAAGCATCAGGGTTCAAACTTAGCTCCCTTGCTCGTCTTGGCATGGTCAAAGACGACAAGAACGAATCTACCTTCGCTGACCTCATTGAACGAATTGTTCGAAATCAGTACTCACAATGGGAAGTGTTTGTTGAAGACATCTCAGGCGTTGTGCCAGCTGCGAAGCTCAACGTCGACCAACTGCGACAAGATGCAAAGAAGTATATCGACAACATCAAGAACATTCAACAATCCCTAGACATGGGCAACCTCTCTGACCCCAAGAGATTCCATCCTCAAGATCGCGTTGCGCAAGTCGTTCAGCGCTCCATGAAGGATGCAAGACGTAAAGCCGAGCAACTTGGACTGCATCTCGAGGAAACGACACGTATTTTCGATGACATAATGACTTACTTCGGTGAGGATAATAACGATGAAAATGCGCGACGAGAGTTCTTCGCCAAACTTGCTGGGTTTGTGAATGAATGGAAGAAGAGTAGAGAGAAGAACATCGTCCAAGAAGACAACAGGAGGAAGATGGAGGCCAGTATCGCCAGGAAGAGGGCGGCTGTTAACAACGCTGCCGAGCGGGCAGGTGCTACGGGCGATGGGACGCAAACGCCCACCAATGCCAACTCTGGAGCGATGGACAGCCTACTGGAGAAACTCAAAGCTGCAGGACCTGGCAAAGATCAACGGGACCGAAGACGCAGGGCGCGCCTCAAAGACAGACATCAAGATCGTGTGGCGTCTGGGGCACAATTGCCCGAAGTCCGTGTCAAAGACGGTCTGGAAGAATCAAGGGGTATCGCACCACTCAGTGAAGGTGAGCTGGAAACCCCAGGCGGGAATAACACACCCGCAAAGAGGGGCAATATATCAGAAGGAGAAGATGTCGCCGACCGAGCTGCCTCATTACTAGCAGGTCTTCGGTCTAAGGCATCGGAAGAAAGCAGCGACGGAATAAGCGTCCGACGCCGCCGCGAGAACGCAGACGAAGAACGCAGGGCGCGAAGAGCTAGGCGCCGCACTCAACAGGCGAAGGGCTCCGAGATGGGAGACAGGGCTATGAGTCCTGATCCTGAGGATGAGGCGGCCACAATCAGTGGCCAAGTCAATGGCAAGCAAGACAGCAGTGACGAGACTGGGAGTCCGGTTCTGTACAGCACTGCGTTGCCGACACCGAGCATCATCGTGAGTCCCACGCCGGACGACGAGGTTGACTACTTGCAGAGTCGACAAGGGCACCCAGAGGTCGGGTCAAGAGAGAGACCGGTCGAGATACCTGAGTAGGGAGCGGGTGATGTTTATCCCAACGGGCTGGGGACGTGGAGAGTAAGGAGACGGACGGGCGGCAGCCCATTGAGGACCGTGATTAATTCTTGACGTGGCCAAACGGACGAAGTATACCGTGCTGACCGGGCTGTGGCTTTAACATCAGAGCCTCGAGCGAGTTGGATTCGTGTTGGGATATGCCAGCAAGCGAGCATGGTGGCATGCATTATTGGCCATTGCACTGGATGTCGTTGTTGGCTTTGGCGTCGTGTCGCATCACATCGCATCGCGTTGCAGAGTGGACGGTCTGTCTGGCGTGTCAGGTCTTCAATGAGCGATTCAGTTATTTTGTTACTCTACCTTTTTCAGTTCGAGGTCTATTTAGTACGCACGCACGCACGCATGCGTGCATGCATTATTCTGTGGATGGTGCGCTGTACCAGCATCAGATCCAATCGAAGACTACTCCTTCCACAACTCGTCATGCTTTGCTCTCTCACTTTTATTGCTGTTTGGCCACCGCCTCGTGAGCACGCTGATGGCGTGAGGCAGGTTGGATCTATGGTCCCCTGAACCCATCCTATACATGCTGCTCCACGGGAACGGAGACGGTGGGTGAGGTTAAGGTCGGCTGTCAGATCAGCCGGTATTAGTATCGACGAACTTATTTGCCTATAGATGGAACGTGCCGTGTCGTGCCATGCCGTACTATGATGCACCTACCTACTGTAGCGGACGCGGTTGACGTTGCGTAGCTGGAATCGGTCTCCTCAAGGGCGGAGGGGAGTCATGGGTGAGGCCGTGACGCGTTCAGAGCCGGATTGGTTTTACAGATGTTGTGATTGATAGGTTCGTCGCAGCTCAGGATGTAGGCACTGGCTCTGCCTACTGTCGACGAGCACACCGAAACTCAGTGTGGACACAATTTCAACACTACGCTGGAAGTTCATGCTGTCTAGCGATAACATTGTACTCGCCGTCGACTATCTGTACACTATCTGAAGACCAGACCCAATGCTCATCTCCAGCCCTGTCCCATACCTGCTGTGACCAAATCAAATGCTGCGCCACAACCCATCCTATCGCCATGCGTAAGCTTCATCAAGAATTATATATCAGCCGGGCCAGTCAGCAAGTGTATGTCACATCTCGAAGATTCCATTACCCTGCAGAACCGACTTCAGAACATGGGTATCGTTTGTTCCACCGTCTTGTGCACGCAAGACCTTTCTTTACATACTGCTTCCGAAATGGCTGTTGAAGAATGGAATGATCGCCTCGAGTTTCCTTCTTGCCTCAATGGCGTCCCGATCCATCTGCGCACGCTTCCGCCGCACCTCTTCCATCTCTCGCTCAGCATTACCATGTTTCTTTGCCGCGTCTTCGTGCCGCTGTTTCAAGCTCTTGTTCTCTATCTGTAGCTTGTCTATCTGTGCCTCGAAGTCTTGCAATTGCCGCCGGGTTGTTGCGATTTCATTGTCTTTCTGCCGCAGAACAGTCTCGTGATGCTGTTTCGAGGATGAGATATTGTCGAATTGAGCCTGGAGATCGTCGTTGTCTGCTTCGAGATCCTGAACTTGCGAGCGTAGGCCCGTCAGCTCCTTGTTCGCAGCTAGCAGACGTGCTTCGACGTCTTGGACACGCTGATCTTTCTTGACTACCAGGTCCTCGAGATCGCCGAGCTTGCGGTCTTTGGTGCCCAGTTGAGAGTTCAGTGATCGAATCTGTGATTCATATGAGTTTGTGTTACGCTCTTTCTCTTCATTTGTAATGCGCTGCATCGACTCAAGCTTCCTCTCAAGTTCGTCAGCTCGTCTGTCTTTCTGCGAGAGCTGAGACCTCAAGCTTCGGAGTTCTGCTTCAAGTCCCGAGAGTTTTGTGTCTTTTTCACGATCTGCTTGCGAATGGTTTGATTCCAGCTCGTGGATTTTGCGATCTCTCACGCCGAGCTGTGACCTCAGCGAGCGGACTTCTTGGTCGAGACCATCGACTTTCGACGTATCTCTTTCGGCATGGACGAGATCATCGTTGAGGTCTTCAACTTGTTTCTGAAGGTCCTTCTTCTCTGATTCGAGCCTGGTAATTATCTGGCCCGCTTGGATGACCTGATCACGACGAGTCACGAGCTCTTCCTCACCTTGCCGCTTGCTGTCAACAGCAGCATCAAGCTGATCTTCAAGTTCTTCCTGCTCCACAATAGCTTCAGCCAGCTTCTCGCTCAGCTCGTTCTCTCTTAGCTGCAGGCGCTTGAAGATCTCTTCTTTGTCCAATGCAAGTGCGCGTTCTGCCTCGAGCGTCTGTTGAATCTGATGTACATTGAGCTCTGCCCTCCTTCGCTCCTCTTCTACTCTCTGCCGCTCGAGCTGGTCCTCCTTCATCTTTTGGTGCAGTTGATCGATCTTCTCATCGCGTTTCTTGACCTCACTTGCTGTTCGCGTTGCACCAAGCAGTGGTCGCAAGCGAACAAATAGACGCCACCAGGGATTCGCTTGTAGGTCGAGATAGACGTTAAGGTTGCGCTGTATGACCCGTGTCGCTTCAGCGCGGTACAGCTGCTTGTATGCTATTCTCCTTTGCATGAAGCCTCGTGCGACAGATTGAAAGCGAGACATGATTTCACGAATCAAGGTGTCTCTTTGCTCTTCAAGATCAGCCAGCACACCAGCTCTGAAAAAGACCTTGGTGATACCGACACGGAATACTGATCGGTCCAGCTTCAACCTGTCGAGGATCATTTTCGCGGCTTCCTGACCGCCCAAATATCCCTTCGGCATGTTCGGACACAGTACTTCGTACCGTGATCTGAACTCTGCGAAGGTCAATCTGTTGGGGAAGCCTGTCCTGGCTATTCGAATGCCTTCCAGAACACCATTGCATCTGAGCTGGTCAAGAACAAGGGGTGCACTAAACTGCTTTGCTTTCTTCTTGTGGTTTGGTAATATACAACGCACGAAATGTGGCTGTGTTGAATGTAATTGGCGCATCAAACTGGTCAGCTGCTCCTTATGCCTCTGAGCCACTGTTCTGAACAGGCCCTTCTTGACCCTGCTTCTGGGGCTGTAAAGTTCATCGCTCTCGTCGACACAATCGCTGAACAGGGTTGAAACGTGGTCGTCCTTGGAGGCAGCAAGCAGCCTAGTGAGGTTGTCATTGAGTGGATCTTTGTTCTTCTCGAGCCAGCCTTCTGTAGAGTACTCGACCTCAGCAGCATAGTGTGTCAAGATAAATCCTTGCCGAGGACGAGCTGCAGAATACTTTGGCGTCTTCTTTTCCCATAACGAATGCAACTTGTCTGTGAAAGATTTGTCCGTGGCTTTGGGCATGACCGAGTCTTCATCGAGGCAGGAGAAGATGCCGATGGGATTTGGGAGTTCGATCAGGTCGATAGTGGGCTGCAAGTCCTTGCCGAAATCGATGAATTGCCATTCGATCTGTTCTCTGGCGTACTCCTCTTGCTCCAGAACGAACATGTAGTGGTTGAAGAATTGCTGGAGTTTTTCGTTTGTGTAATTGATGCATAGCTGCTCGAAGCTGTTGTTATCGAAGATCTCGAAACCAGCAATGTCAAGAACGCCGATAAAGTGGTTGTCATCGCTGGTCAGACCACCACGATCCAGCCGTTTGTTGATTCTGCTGACCAAATCTCCAAATTCTCTCTCGTAGATGCCTTTGGCGAGGGCATCCAGGGCGAATCGCACCTGCTCGGCAGTCTGGACCTTTTCGACCCATTCTCGGCCAGCCTTGACTTTCGGATGCAGTAAGCCCTTGATAAAGGGGTCGGTTTGGACACCCAGCAATCTGCAGGCTCTGTCCAAGGAAGCTTTTGCCTCTGCTGTCAGCATAGCCTGATCAGTGGCGCGGCTTTCTTGCTTGGCTGCGACATTTCCAATGTGGAGGACTGCAGCGATTGTCCTGAAGATGGCATGCTGCTCCTGTTCGGTGAAGCCCATGACATGGAAGGCTTCTATCAGGTGGTTCCATTCATCACGGTCCGAGACACCACCGATAGTGTCATTACCGCCACGCAGGTAGGCGAAGTCCTCAATATCGAGGCCAGACAAAAGGAGCGCATCCCGAAGGCGCTTGTCTGCACCAGCAAGCATTTGATAGAAGACATGGTAGCTTCGCTCTTGCTGACTGACTTTGACCACTCTTGATTTTTCGAGCAGATACCAATCGATAAAGGCGCCGGCTATCTGACCTGAACGGGTGAACTGGATGCGGATGAATTTTCCGAAGCGCGAAGAGTTGTTGTTTCGCACCGTTTGTGCATTGCCAAAAGATTCTAGAATAGGGTTGGCCCGCAGGATCTGCTGTGACAAGTTTGAAAGTTGCTTCGCCGGCGAACGGCCAGCCAAGGGAGTGTCCAGGTCTGAGGTAGCGACGGCGGCCAAGTACTGTATGACCTTTTTGGTGTTTTCTGTTTTGCCAGCACCTGATTCACCAGTGACGAGAATGCTTTGGTTCTCACCCTCCTCTACAAGGCGTCTGAATGCAGCGTCTGCGACTGCAAAGATATGTGGTCGGGTATCCTCTCGTGTTTGGCCTTTATACATGCGTACGTAGTCGTTGCCGTAGATGGGAAGAGGACAGTAAGGGTTTATGGCGACCAAGAACAGCCCTGAGTAGGTGTATATCAGGTCCGACTGATAGCGTGTCTGGAGGTTGTGGATGACGGAAGCTTCGTTGAGATGGGTCAGCTCAGCCATGTCGTCGGCCTTGTCGAACTTGGCTGGGTTGACCATATCGACATCGTCCAAGTCGAGCTCGAGCTGGGAGCCGCTCTCAAACTGCACCAGCACTGTTTGCTGCGACAGCTCCTCGACGATCCATCCTCGGACGAAGGCCTTTTCTGCATCCTTGACCCAAACATATCTCTTGCCCGAGAAGTCATTCTCTCCTTCTATGGCCGAGACTCGATCTTCACTCCTTCGAAACTCCTCCGACTTCACAAACTGGGGGGCGAAGGTGCTCGAGGAAGCTGTTCTCTGCATGGAGTTTGACCTCACGTGTGAAGGGATGGGACTGAAGTTGCTCGCCGGCGACTGTGACGGTTGGCGCGAGAAGCTGATGGCATTGGGCGAGGCGAACCTGGCCTGCTTCTGCTGAGCTGGGGGCGAGAGCGGGGTTGCCTGTGACATGTCTGCCGCTACAGGTACAGGCACAGGTGTAGGTGAATTGTGTCTGCTATAACTGTGGTTACGCTGGCCATTGCCATGGGCGTTGCTGAAAGGCGGCGCCGAAGGGCTGACTTCGTGTAGAAGCATCGTTGCTCGATTATCGTGTATCATGCATATTAACAGACTCGGGAAATTCTATGTCGACGACGGGCTGCAAGAGCTGGTGTGGTGGTGTGGTGGTGTGGTGCTTCTTCACCGACGTACTTGTTTCCTGCACTAGCAAGAACCCGGGGTGCCGTGTTTACGATCGGCGGCAGGCGCGTCCTGCGTCGGTTGTCATCAGCAACGACACGGCCAGGCATCCAGGCACATGCACCTGATCACGTGGCCATGTCGCCAGTCTTGAAGCCCTGCCACGGTCTGGCGAAATCCATCTTCACACAACCATGCGCACCATCACATCACTCTCAACCGCGCTTCGTCTCGAGTGCATTGTGTTGATGACTTCGCTTCTTCATGGTGACGGCGGAAACAGCTTAGGGCTCTTCAACGCCTCGTCGGCCCTGCTATGCCCTTGATCTTGCGCGTTCTCCTCACCCATCCTTGCATCACCGAACATTGAGCCCCATCATCATTGTCGTTCGATGAGCTATGGCTAACCCAAACCCCTTCCCACCACCGCCCATGTTCAATGGGCAGTATGCGCCTCAGCCATACTACCAACCTTACAATGCGTCCGCGCCAACACCGAGCGGCGCCCACTTCCCACAAGGGATGCAGCACCCTCCGCCGTTCCCTGCCCAGGCTTCCAACTCGCAGCGCTTCGAGGCCAACAGCAACACCTCGACTCCACCCCCGCCTCTGCCCTTCTTGTTCCCTCCAAACGTCAATTTGGAGAATTTAAGGAAACATATCGAGGCGCATGGGTTGCCTCCTCCTCCACCACCACCCCCTGGCCAGGCTTTCCCTGCCACCTTTGCGCCTAATCTTCACCCTTCAGCGGCTTCAGTGCACCCGCAGCAACCTCCTCTGCCACAATTCCCGCAGTCGAGACCGCCCTTCCCGCCGATTCCTAGCCCTGCTGCGACCCAGTCTCCTTTTAGAGCGCAAAATGGTTACACCGCTCCGATACAACAGGACACGCCACAGAGGGCAGTCACTGCCCAACAGCAGCAGCCGCCGTCGACCTTCTCTGTCCCCAATTTCGACGGCACAGCTGCGAGTCGAGTCTCGTCGTACGGTCTACCACCCCAGTCGACGAGCGGCGATCAACCAGCGCAATGGCACTACGCTGCCGTTTCTCAGAACGAGATGTCGCGAACTGTAGAGAAAGGTCAGGATCAAGAGTCGTCCAAGGAGGAAAAACACCATAAAGCACGAGCTGCCATATCGGACTTCATCTCAGCCGGCATCACCTACCAAAATCTGATCGACGAAGGCATCAAGCCGCCCGTGCTGAACCAGCTTTTCGCCGAGCTAGGTCTCGATCGACATACCACGTTACTGGCTCCAAAGCAGCCCGTCCAAGACTCGGCTTCTGCTTCTCACCCGATCGTCCAAACCACTACTTCCGAACAGCCACCAGATACTAGACAAACCACAGCTACACCGCAGCCTGCAGTCCTTGACCCAGCTATGGAGCGTAAAGATCGCATTGCCCGACTGCTAGCCATGAAGAAAGGACAGGCAATTCCATCTGCCAAGTCCTCCCAATCCGCATCGCCCGCACCTGTTGACGCGTCGACTCGCCCGATACCGAGACCAGCCCCAGTACTCGCCCAAACCACCCCTGCCCGAACCCCTCAACAACTTGCTGTCAACACTATCGAGACCGTGGTCACGGAGCCGCAGCAGAGTACGGCACCGCAGCCTCTATCAGCAGGTGCTGCTGAAAATGCTGAGAAGAGATTCAATTCGTTACCTACACCTGTCAGAGAAGAAATCAGGCATCATGGCTTCTCGATACCCGGTTTGTTCCTGACTTCTGCCGACGAAGCTTTTGAGCCTCAATCTGCAGCGATTACACCTGCTCCGGCAGAACCCAAGTCGCTCAAACGCAGTCCCGAGCCGTTTGCGACCGATGCAATGCCCCACGCGAAAAGACAAGTCTCCCAAGTGGTAGACACCCCACAAGAGGTAGCTAGCGCAAGTGAGAATGCTATGGTAGACTCAGCAGATGTGGCGGTATCTAGTCCTCTGGCCAAGCAGATTCCAGAACCAAAAGATTTGCCAGCATCGAGCGACTCCGATAAACCTGTCGATACTGGCATCCCAGCTTCGCGGTCCAAGATAAACCAGGACAAGCTAAAGAATAGAATGGCAGCCTTGAGGGCGGACCTCATGCGCAAAAACACGCGGAAGAAGGCGTTGCAAGACGGAATGCCAGAACTAGCTGCTGAGGTCGAAAGGACTCGTGAGCGCTTGCTTGAGCAGCAGACTCGACTTTCTGTCGTTCGGAAAGACATTGAAACTAAGAACTCGGAGCTGGCACAGGCTCGAGACGAAGAAGACAGGATTTTGCAGGAAATACACCGACTGGAGAACCAGCTTGCTGATGGAGAAAGCGGACAGAAGCAGTTTACAAACGAGCTTACCCAGCTCAACGATCAGATCGTCGCTGATACTAACGAGTCAACTTTATCACCGCAAGCAACGGCTCGAAGCTCGCCTCAAGCAGAACTCACAGAGCCACGGTCAGAAATAGTGCCCCAAGCTGTTCCAATGGATGTTGGGATGGAAGTCGTGTCTACAACAGAAGCTCTGGACGAGCAGCTAGAATTCCGGAACTTAGCAGGACAACCGCTGGGAGGCGGAGAAGCACATTCACGCCTACCGAGCCACGACCAACAACGGACTGAAACCGACTACAGCCCTGAACAAGAAGATCTTGATCGGCAACTCAATTTTCAAATCGCATCCTCTGCAGCTCGGGACCAAGACATGGCGAACGCCTCGGAAGACAATCTCAGCAAAGGAGCAAGCCTAGAGCCAAAGGTTGCCGCTGATGTGTTGCCTCAAACACAAATCAGCAACGCGACCACCCCTCATGTCGATCAGTCTGTTGATAATAGTGATGATGATCGCATGTCGATAGACGAAACGAGTGATGCAGGAAGCGACGGCAGCGCTAGCATGTCTGATGGTTCCGACGACTATGAACCTGCGGCTGAAATGCAAGATGTTCAAATACTACCGTTAGAGGACAACGACGATTATGATCCTGAGAACCCCGTACAATACCAGCAACCACTCGAAACTGAGAATGACGACTACGAGCCGGCTGAAGAAGTGGATGTTCTTAATGTGGACTCTCTGAACGGCTTACGTAAAGAACCAGATATTCCTGCTGAAACTGTGCAGGTGTCGATCGCCGACGAAGACGACGATCGATCTCCACGTGTGCAGTCGACAGGAGCAACCGCAGTGAACGGATCAATAATCTCGAATAGAGCAGGTGCTAACGGCCAAGAGCTACCGGTCACCACCTCTGGACCTACAACGGACGACGAGCGCCTCCCTCTTCAACAACCTACCCAGCCAACCTCCGATGTTTTGCAACCTACTTCCGATGTTCTCCAGCCTGGGCAGATCGACACTTTGCCCGAGGAAGAGCCGCCCGTCGTTCCCCGTTTCAAACCTTACGAAAGCCCTCTTTCCACCCTAAAGTCGTTCCGATTCCATCCACAGTTCAACGAGCATGTCAAGGATGGCTATCGGTCACTGACATACAGTAACCGCATTGATGCTGGAAAACCACTATGTCCCACCGAACTCGAAGGCCAGATGTGCACAGACGTTAAGTGCGAAGAGCAACATTTTGGCGGTATGGCTCTATCTGGTACGTGAACGCCACTACCCTGTACACCCCCCAAGATATAGAACACCAAATACAATTCGATCGCGTATTCAGATCTCCCATGACTAACAGCAGGACTACACACTGACGCCGCGCGTGATGACAGATGACAAGATATTAGTCCAGATGAGCAGTGCAAACGATATCAAAGAAAAAGACGCGCGTGACGCTTATCTACTTGGCCTCAAGAAGGTAATCGCTGGTCTCCGAGCACAGGGCGTGAAGGAGTTCTCTGAAGTTGCGACCGCTCTATCCAAATATCGTAGGGACTGGATGGCGACGCAGGACGGGCTTGTGACATGAACAACGAAACACTCCCTCTGTGTTGGGAAAGGGACGACACCTTCTACTTTTACTCGTTTCGAGATGCACCACATTTTCTACCAATATTCTACGTTGTCCTCAGCGCCACTGCGCTGGCTCGCAAAGCAAGCATAATGACTAGCTTGTGATGTACAACAAGACATCTAATGTGATGTTCGCGAAAAATTATGGAGGAACCCAAATCGAGTGGTCAGGAATGCCCATTGGAAGGGGTTGTAGGCATTCTATATAAACAGCCATGCCTTGCTAATGTGTATCAAAATATGAATATCAATTTTGCACTCGCGAGAGATGCTTCGTCAACTCCATGCCCACGCTCATGTGCGATAACGTGCCTGACCCTGCATAAGTTATTCACACTAACTACATTCTTAGTAAACTATCTCTCAAACGAAGTACCTGAGCACTGTACTGCATAGGCAAATCGATGCCTCCTCGAACTGGATTCCTTCCCTAGTCACCGCACCAACGAAAGCCGCTGCATGCAACGCGGTATTTTCGAGAGACGCCCCCAGGCTTGATCCCAAGTCGCGATGTCGGTCGGACAGATCGTCGATCAAGGAGGGCGCATGCGTAATCGTACTCAAACGCTCACTCACTATCAAATGAGCAACCAGTGTCTCGGTAGTAATGCTAATCGGACTCTTGCAGAATGCTTTGTCTGCCTTTGGCGTGAATGTGGCGGTTGACTGTGCTGCAGGGCTGGAAGCTCGACTCACCTTGGGGTGCTCGAAGGCCCTATCGCGTCACGCCATCCTCGGCGATTTATAGCTGACTAAGGCCGCGAGTGTCACTCCACATTCAGCTGACAAGCAGCCACCGCTCCACGTTCTTCTTGTCTGGCCGCTCAGGCGTCCAAGTATCTCGGCTTCGTATATTACTTTGAGGGAATTTCTCTATCCATCTCCATTGTCATCCTACCCCGCTCCTGTAGGATCCGATAACGTCGCATTACGCATGCAAGGCAACCACGCTACTCGAAGACAACAGTAGGCTTTTACGAGGCTCTTCCTTCCCTGCCTCTTACTGTGTCAAGCAATGTCGCGGGTGGACCACACGAGCCAGCTTTCGACGTAGTAGAACGTGGAGATGCGCCCTGGATACCTTTCCCAGTCGATGCTGCAAGCGTCGGACTTGTGGTGAACCTGAGAAAGTGCATTAGAGGGCCCCGAAGGAATCCCACCCTCTACGGAGTACTACTATGGGATTAGCTGCGGGGCTGCTGTTACACCGGTCGCTACTGAAGGATTGTGGGACATTCGTGGTAGAAGTCCTCGTCTTGCGATGTGTTCGGACGCCGAACGATAGGAAGACCTGAGCGGTGTTCAGTAAGCTAGGAGGATGTGCACTCGTGGCAGCCAGCACACATTGCTGGAAAACCATGAATACGGTGACATCACATGCGGTCGTACCTGTATTGATATGTCTCATGAAATGACCAAGTGGTCTGACTATGCTAACGCCATGCAGCTGCGAAGGGCGGACGGTCGAAAAATGTAGATTTGTTCGACAACCTACTACACGTCGTTGCATTCGAAGCCACCCTATGCTGCGGCCGGATCAACTAAGGTACAACTCTTCATTGCCGATCGTTGCGCCTGCTGAAATTAGACCCTCAGGGGTAGAATCCAAGACTTTTATGTCTGAGTGGAAGATTTCTTCAACCTTGGACCCACGAACGATCAGCAACCCTGAATCCGCAATCTGGAGGCGATTTACATGTAACAGCGCCTGTTATATATATATAGCTACTACTATAGTACATGCTATATGAAGACTCGTAAGTAAAAAGGGGGGCAAACCTGACACATAACACGCATGTTGGCACTGTGTTGGCAGCGTGTTAATACCGTGCTAACACCTTGATAGGTTTCCTATTTTAATGATACCTTAACTGTGCTAGCACGCTGCTAATACAGGCGTCAGCATTTTGTTAGCATTATATCAGCATTGTGTTAGTATTGTGTTAGTATCTCTACGAAGGGGCACATTATAAGGTTTCAGGTTCAGTCTTAGGTGACGTGTGGGTAGACTTGGAGTGGACGAGGTCCGCGTGACGGGGCGAGAGCGGTCTAAGACTAGAATCTTTGCCACGCAAATCGCTTATTGTCTAGTACTCGGTATCCGTCTATAGAGTAAGCTAAGTCAGCCAGGTTCGGCCAAGATGGGATCTTCGATTGGCCGAAATATAGTACTGTCACAGCCTCACCGTACGAAGACCTTGATTACTGGAGCCCGGTCCCCGAACTAGCCCGGCCTGACCACACCTATCTAACAGCCATGTTCATTGAAAGCTGCCGTATACTCTATACTGGTCCATCAGACGATTACATATTCCCAGCGAGAGATCGCGTCACCGACGGGGAGTCGACCTTTTACTACAACTTGAATCGCAAAGCCAAGCCGTTGGCGTGCGTTGACTGGTTGGAGGTGTGCCAGTCGGACGGTACATGCAGACATATCGATCAGGAAAGCAAGCCTCATGAGGTGGAGTATGAGTTGGTGAGAGCTGCCATGAGGAAGGCGACAACCTACTCAGCAATAGAGTTCAGACGCGGCTCTGCGCTTCTTGCAAAAGAGTGTGTAGCGGACCTCATATCGCAACAACTCGATGACCACCAATGGATCTTAGAGAGCGTCGCTCTGTTCGAAACGTCCCTTTCAAGAATACAGCATGACGCGCTGGATATAGCTATTGGGTTCGGCCATGAAAAAGCCCCCGGACTCTATGTGCATGAAACACTCGACTGGGCTCGAGGCAACATGTGTGGGCTGTATAAGTTCAAGATACCAGCCGGGTTCTTGAACGTCGCTTTCTGGCCCAATGTCACCACTTTTGTCGTCGCGGGCAAGGAGAGCCGAACAATGAATGGCAAGGATGGATGTCGGAATACACAGTATCATCCTACACGTTTGGCAAGACGAAAGTGTTACAAAAAGACAGTTGAGTCCTCATCTCCGAACACCAACGCTTGCTGCTGGATCGGGATTAGCGTCATCAGGTTGACAGGAGAGACGTTCTGCCTGGTTGGCGGTCGCGAGGAGATGGACTACTGGAGCTAAGAAGCAAGATTTCACAGACGACATATCTCTTGTGTAGGTTGAAAGCGTCTTCTCAAAGAAGCTCGAAGCGCGAAGTTGCTCACGCCACGAGAGCTGACGCGAGAATTGAGCTGATAGCGCCGTAAGCAAAGAGGACGCCCTATCGGCAGCACGTCGTTCTGGCATTAGGTACGCGAGACTCACGCTGCCTGGCGAAGTGGACCGTTGTACTACTAGTAATCAAGGCAGCAGAAACGAGGCATTATCGTCATCATGTTTTATCATTATCTGATACAAGAGCCAGAGGGTATGGAGAAGGAACGATGGAGCGCACCTCCTGAGGCGGAGTACGAGATCATTACTCAGCCTGCCACAGAAGCACTATCCATTCTTGCATGGTCGACTCTCAAAAACCGTTTTTGACATTAAGTAAGGGTATTTCGAGCTCTTGTTTCGTTCATATTGGGCTAGTATTGCAGCTGTCGACCTGCCCTATCTCTTGTCTACCTATGGAAGACGTTCCAGCACAGACTCCGTGTTTAGTCGTGCGCTGCTTGAACGTCTTTGCCTTGGGCGCTGTATTAGATGGAGACTGGGCGCCTGACGTAAATCCTGTCCGATGTTGCGTCCCGAACCCGGAATTTGCCTACCTGACGCCCAATGGACTTTGTACTCACATCGAACATCCATGTGTCACAGGCTTTGAAGATGCTAGGACCCGAAAAGCGAGTAAGGCGTGTGCCCGTTGTACAACTCGAGGACTGCGAAATTCAGAGCAATGCTGTGTGGCTCGCTCTTTGCTGCTGCACTTTGCCTTGGCTGACGTGCACTGCTGTTTCGCGAGGCCCGCGATCAGGGTTGGACTCTCTATATTGCATGGAACTTTTAGCGTCGTCCGTACAGTGTGCTTCGACCTTATCAGATGAGTAGATGTCGCAGGTTCATGGATTGGGGTCCGGCCGCTGTTACACCCGTATACGGTTTTGACCAAGGGGAAAGCCAGAACCAGCCAAACCGTCGTGGTCTTGAGGCTGGTCGCTGCCAACTATCATGTTCGCGATACAGAGCGGCGGAGGTCGTAAGGGTATCTACTTTAGCATCCACATTGAAGCCAGGAAGGTAGCAGCACATACTATCACCGTACTGTAACTTGACAATACCTAACAGATTGGCGAAGGGTAAGTCAGGCGACAGGCCTCACGACGTACAGTCGGGATCATCAGCAGACGTGGTAATTTCTTTTCCAAGTGTCCTAGTATTAGCTGATCACACGGCCAGGCGTCAATAGTCCTTGGCCCCACTCGGACGTTACAATGGTCGCAAGCGTCTTGCCTTACAAAGTTGTCTGACATTGAGGTGGTTTATGACAGCCGAATCACGAAATAACGGAATGGCAGACTTGTGCAGCAGGACGGTTAGAAGCAGCATTCGGGCCAGTCATAGTAGCCGGGTTGGCTGTTTGAGCGTGTTCCGCATGATGAGACTCTCGACCGGAACTATGCATAACGAGAGTGGACAACTTTGACGATACGCGATATGCTGATCCAGGAAGACAAGCCGGATAGTGCGCTGTTTCAAGATGTAGGTTCCCGCTCAGCAGCTTGCAGATTGCTTGGACACAAATCCACCTGTGATAGGTACTTTTGAAGTTGCCTATGCCTTGGGCCAATTTTTCGAGAACTGCCTGTAAGTCATTGACTGAGGAAACACAGCGCAAAGGATGCCGGTACTCGCCAGAGTATTAGCCAGGACAGTTCTCACAACCGCCTGTCAACATGCTCGCTTCGTAGTCATGTCACACTTGACATACAGGGATGGCCCCCGGTAACACTGCGACTTCGCCTGCGCCGACAGTCCGACTTTCCCCTACCTTCGTGTCGAGTTAAAGAGGCCCACCATTCTAATTCAACGTCCCGCGAAGCTCGACGTCAATGACTGCGTGATGAGGTTCGACGTCCAGGATAATCAGAGTTGACACAGTTGTGCCCCTGGTGTGTCCGTCGCGACAGCCTAAAGCCTCACTGCCAATGACGTTCGCGGGTACGGGTTGTTTCTCCGCAGATCTGTTTCGCAGGCATACTTGGTAACCAGGTTGTTCTGTAGACCTTGGGACACGGATGCCATGGAACTTGCCCGGCACGATGCCCCACTTTTTCGCCAGAACCCTGAATCGAGTCTCCAATGGAAACGCAGGCTCCAAATCACGCAATAGAGACAGGTGACTGCTGTCTAGTATCGCAAAACTAGGCTGTAGGCAAATCGATGAATCACAAAGCACTGTTGACCATGACTGCCTGAGTGGCTGGTGTATGCCGATCTATCTGGAATCGGCCCCTGCCCAAAGCATTTCCAAATTAGTAGCATGACCCGGACCTGTGATATGCACTGAGAGATTGAGATCGACCGAGCACGTGATTGGCTGGTCCAGGTAACAGTAGCGAGCTGAGGACCACGCAGCTTTAGTTTCGTTGACCAGGTGCTGCTTGTTCAGAACGAATAGTCCGCATCCAATGACTCGTATCGTTGCAGTCATATCCTTATCGAATCACCGCAGTTTCCTTATGCGCTAGATAGCCTTCCAGATGCCAATTCAGGTCAATCAAAAAGCAGGCGGCTTAGGCTCCTATAGGCCACTGTGCGCGCGCGCGCTCTGAATGGAGCATTTAGCTTGTTGCTGCATTCGTCCCTCCTGCAGTGGCAGTGGTGAAGCCCTTCATACGATCGAGCTCCCTGATGGTGTCAACAGTGGTGGTATCTGTATGATGCGTGCGAACAGCGCCAACCGGTCACTTCAATCACACTGTATAGTGCCCTCTGCCCGAGCCACTGAAGCTTGAGGAAAGCATCCTGGTGCACGGTCTGCAAGGAGCTTGTTCCGGAGACAAGTAGAAAGGGTGTATTCTGAGTCGCTCTGCTTTGCACTCACGATTGAGTCAGGAAACGGGTGGCTAGCCGCACACCAGAGAGTGCGGATAGCTGGAAGACTTGGAACGTCTCATGTACACAAGGCAAACCGGAGATCCTCGAACGATCAGGCTATTAAGCCCGGTGCCAACTGCTGTTTAGCATTTAACTATGTTATTCTTAGTACCTCACACGCAACTGTTCTATTAGTCCGGCGATCCGACCGTGTCTGCGACCAATGTTCATGGCTGCAGCCATCAACATTGGCTCTGAATAGTGGCTGCTACCACAAGAACGCTTGAGCCAGCCATGGGCTCTAGCACTTGATAAGACAGTTGGATGACGATCAAATGACGGTGTAAGATGTGCCTTGCGCGTATGGTGCAGGAGTTGTAGGGTTATGACTTCTCGGTTTCTGGGAATGGCGCTTATATAGAGACGGCTAATGTATGGCTACGCCCTGTTCGAGCGTGACTGATTCTACGACATTTATGAGCATGTACCTCAAACATATCATCGTCAACTACATACTCCAATGGCTTGTAGTTTCATTCTTATACAGAACTTTTCACAACTTGATAAGTGTGAGGCTGTGTTGAGTTCAGCCGAAAGAACAGTACAACACAACTGGTAGGAGAGCTGAATGGACCAGCTCTCCGGCAACATGCATGAAGTCCCGACCCTGCACATACAAGTGAATGAAGTACGCGGGGTATCACCTGAAGGAGGAATGTTCCCAACGACTTGCAGAAGTGGACCTATGCAAGTCGATCAAGCAATAGAGTCTCGGACATCGATCTGGATGCGGAGGATCAAGAAATTAAAGCAATCAATGCCCAGGGATAAGGCGCTTTTGCATTGCCTCTCATGAGAGGCGTAGCTCAATGACGCTTTCAAGCGAGTATGTGTGAAGAAGTTCGAGCCGTTTGGACATGTTCGAGATCTCTGAAGACGCCGTAGACGTCAAAAGCGCCTGCACATCTAAGATGGGCGAGGCGGGACAGGTATGGCCTTCTGCAGGCAGCTTCGCAGGAAGCTTCGCAGATCACAGTATGCTAGAGTCATACGACAAATCTTGCCCGTTGCTGTGGGAATATTTAGATGCTGGACTGTGGGTAGAAAACGAAACACTTCAGCCTGGGATGGGAGAGACCAGAGAATAGAATGTCAGATGTCAGAAACCATGTCAGGTGATTCGAGTAAGCCACTGACCATGCGCATCAAAAGACGTGCGTTCATAACTAGGTTTGGACGTGCATGGATGATTCGGATCTGATCTATCTGTTCAGAGGGCTGAAAACAAGGGAAACTTCAGCTGCGTTCGGGATAGGCGAGATGCAAGAGCATCAGGCTGTTTCATACGAACGCCTAAGAACATATAAAGATAGCACCTTCCCCGTTGACTAAAGTCTAGGAACAAAGCTGTCTGATAAGAATGTCGGCCACCGTGAAGGATACAGTGAGCGCGAGTACGAGGTACAAGTATGAAAAGTTATGACGATACGGGGCAATGGCTGTAATTTGTGGAGCACGGGACACTCTTTTGTGTCCCTTCAACTTGTTGGTCCCGCACTGCAAGGCAAAATACTAGTAGTTCATGCATGAGTGGGGCCAGCACTTCCCGAGCTTAAACGACAGCTACTATTTTATGAACAGCTTTGCAGGCAAACAAGGCAAAGCAGTGCGCTCGAATCGTGTTTATCTTTGGGGTCGCAAATGATCTTATACAAGAGGAACGATGCCAGGTTGAAGACCAAATTTGTGCCGAAGTCGAACGACCAGAATCGTGCGCTGGGCTGTCTTGTTGTATCATCCCTTCGGTCCAATCTGCCTTTGATGGTACGTATCAGTACTTCCTAGCTACTGTGGCCAATCTTGCAAGCATCGTTCAAGACACAGCCTTGTTTTGCTTGGATCTGAAGATAGGAATTATCCTGTCCAGCGCAGTTGACGTCCTCCTGACGCACTTGTGACCTTCTCTAAAGCCAAGATCCAGCAGCTCATTCAGGTCACAGACAAGAGTGTGTCGGCACGACCATCCAGTAGAAAGATCATAGTAAGCACTTGTGAGACGTGGTGCGGCCACGGTAGCTGACATTAGTAGATTTCTCATGTGAGAAGTCCTATTGTGGGTCTTTGGGCACCAACCTCATCTGCATCGCTCCAGATCGCGCAATGTTTCGGTGGTTCAAAAGTGATGCGGACCCCGCTCAGAAAGACATTCCGACCAGCCTTGTCGAAGCGCAAGAGGAGGCTGAAGAAGGTGGCTCAGGAAACCCCCCGAAGTAAGTGTCGTCTCATTTCAAACGTCGCCTAGCTTGCATTGAGCAAGGAGTGGGTGAAGCAGCCATGAACAGCAACGTCTCGAGCCCGCATGTCACAGCATGACTTCTGGACACACACTAATCAATATATAGGCTTGGCAGCTATGATGGCGACCATGTCCTCGTCAGGGCACCGTCCACCACCACGCCCGAGCTCCTCACAGATCGACTTGAGCATCAAAGCCTGGATGAACACAAGGCCGGTCTCGGTAACTCCTCGATGAACAACAACTCCGAGTCATCCCCGCAGAACAATAAGCGACGCGTGGATCCTGATGTGATGAGGGACGACATCCCACAGGACTCAAACACCAAGCGAAGGAGGTCACACCATGGTAGTTCCGATGGCCTCAGCCACATGGATGACCGGGACCGCTCAGTCTCACCAGAAGTCTTGGATCCTTCATCGGACTTCACTAATACGTTCCATGATGATGACGATGGCTTTGACCATCCACCACCTGGTCTAGTTCGTGACCTGGAGACGCGTGCAATCACCGTGTCACAGCTCATCCAAGAGGTGAAGGGTATCTACGCTGGACTTGGTATGTTCTGTCAGCGATCCCTTCGTCTGAACGTTGTCCTGACTAGTGGTAGTCATGGTTGAAAAGAAATGCATCGAGATCGTAAGTCAGCAGGCACAAAACCCAACTAAATTGAGCAAGGAGCAGTGGCAAGCCTTGATTGCATTGCATAGGACGCTCCTTAACGAGCATCATGACTTCTTCAGCGCATCGCATCATCCGGTCACGGAGGGCCATGAGTTGAGAGAGCTTGCGGCACGATACGCAATGCCTGCTCGCATGTGGCGCCACGGGATCCATGCGTTCTTGGAGTTGCTACGGCACAGATTGCCAGAGTCTTTGGAGCACATGTTGTCCTTCGTGTACCTGTCATACTCCATGATGGCTTTACTCATGGAGACAGTTCCTGACTTCCGAGAAACATGGATTGAGTGCCTCGGAGATTTGGCGAGGTATAGAATGGCTATAGAGGAAGCCGACCTCCGCGATAGAGAGATCTGGTCTAACACGGCCCGAACCTGGTACGACGAAGCGGCAGATTTGTCTCCGAACACTGGCCGCATTCAACACCATCTGGCGGTGTTGGCGCGCCCCAATATTGTGCAACAACTCTTCCTCTACAGTAAAGCTTTGGTTGCGGCTATCCCGTTCAGGAACGCCGGTGACAGCATCCTACTCCTTTTCAACCCATTATTGGAACAAACCAGTGCGTTCCCCTCCCGGTATCAACCAGCCGAGTTTGCCTTTGTCTGCTCAGGAGCCGTTCTCTTTAAGCGCCGAAGTGTAGTCGAATTCCAGATGTACCACCAACAATTTGCATCTAATTTAGAAGGCCACCTTGCCAGATCTGGTTCTCGATTCAAGGTCCAAGGCCCCGAATATGCTGGTGCTCTGTTTGCCATGATGGCAGACTTTGGAAATGCCGATAACACTTTCTGGACCATGATCGTCGACCACCAGCAACAAATGAAACGACAGTACTGCGACCAGGCCGGCGTGGCGTTTGACAAGCTTCCCAAGGATTTTGTTGTGCAGGACCCTGCCATCATCGATCGTGTCAAGGCCGACTACTGGGCGAGAGCCAACGAGGGTCGCCATGTGCCGTCGCAGGCCTTACCGTCTGAGGCGAACTTTACCTCCAGTGACGAAATCTCATCATACGTTGGTCCGATGCTCTTCCATACTGTGTCGGACGTGGCGAGCCACATTGGAAACAAAAACATTGTGCCGTTCATGCATATGGTCCTTGCATACCTATTGGCCTTGACTTGGGTTCCTGGTGCCTCCGTGTACATTGAAAATTGCATTCCATGGAATCAAGTGGCTCAGTTCCTGAACACTGTTGGAAGGTCCGGAGTATGTTACGACAACGTCGAAGGCAAAGACTTCCCCAAGTCATTTGGTGGAAGCAAGCGACAGCTTCCCGAGGATTTTGCAATGCGGGGTCTTGCTCTGATGATATACTACTACAAGTCAGACTTCTTCAATAATGAGGATCTCGTCGACGAGGATGAGAGAATGCTTGAACAACCTTCCCATCAAGCTCCTAGAGTGGAACGATGTCTCTGGGCAGGCATCCAGTTGGCACGTACTGTACGTATCAGATTTCCGATTGTCCTTGGCTGTCTTCCTTGAATACTAACCATGCTGGCTTCTAGACCGGCCGCTGGCTTCATTACGATGAGCAGACCAAGCAGTTTAATGCAACTGCCTTCTCTCAAACTCTCAAACAACCATAACGTTGGGGCTGGCCGAGACAGAGACTCGGCCAGCCCCAAGTTGTTGTGCGAACATACAGTAGGGTAAGACTGCGATCTGTCCTTACGATCGTCAATCAGTTGACGCTTGACAATAGTCTTATGGATGCTGGCGGATGCATTCAATATGCAAACCATTGAGCGCGTACGCTGCATTCCGCATCAACTACGCAGTCTTCCAACGCAGGCTTTTAGCCTCGTCGGCTGCTCCCTACCACGACAAAAGTGTTTGCACCAGCTTTGTTAGCTGTGTCATCTCTTATATACCTCCGGAGGATGCTTTGTTCTTCTTCGCCATTGCTTGAAGTGGTTTTCTAACGAGCTACAGCATCCACAAATCTATCACAATCATGTGTCTGGATTTTTGTAAGCTTACAAGTTTTGGTCCGAGAGGGAACTGGTCTCGTCAGGGACTATGGTGGCTGTTAGGTTATTTGTAACCACAAATTGAACGATCCGAGATCTCAGCTCTGTGGCCAGGTTCCAGCTGGTCTCATTCAACATGAGCCATCATCCATAGTGCTTCACCAGACACCGTCTTGTTGGAGTAATGTACGTATACTTGCTTGTGGCCTCATCCGCTTCTCTAGCCTCACAACCACATGGTGACTAATCGCGCGCTGTCATCACACTTGCTCTTCTGATCAATCGAGGGCTACCGCAGCCTTTCGATTAGTGTATCGAAGTGGTTAACTTGCTAAGAGACTGCATCCTAGGCTGTGCCGCCATACCGATGTACTTCGCTCGTAATTATCGCAACTTTCAGTAGACCTCTACAACTCATCTCGTGATTGATAAGATGCAGAAGCTCTATCGGCGCTCTTAGCCAAGCATAATTTAGGTAGGTGAACGGTCATCCTCCTAAAGATTTAGGGAAGGGACAAGGCTAGCGCCTACGGTGAGGTACAGAGGCCCTAAGCAATGAGCCCACTGGTCGTCAGCTTTTCTTCGTTCTTCGCTTCGGGCACCATTTTTACTTCATTCTGCAATATCTGCCACTCGTAGTGTGCTGAGAACGGGCCTTTGGGCTGACTCTCACACAGCATATCACTATCAACCACTGTACGGCCCGTAATGGGTAGAGCCAGACTCGAATGAACATACATGCGACTGCGGGAAGAGTCTTCACAGGCTCACCAGGACTGGAATCCAAAGATAGGCAGGCGCAGAGGCTACGAGCATCTAAGAGCTGGGACTTTGACAGAATGCCTTGTAGCAGAACCACATAGTAGCTCATGTGATGCGGAGGGTGCAGGCTGGCAGCGAACACTGGGCGGCAAAATCTCGTCACAAGGCATGCCTGCCTACCAAGGCTTGTGAACGGTGCACAGCCTCCACGACCATACAGAGACTGGCTTGCTATAATTGATGCCAAATCTGAAGCTGAATGGCATGGAGAAGTGCCGTCGTTGGTGGCCGCAAGAACACAAATGAGTAGACTGCAGCTAGCTCGTAAACCCAAGATTCACCATGATTCGACAAGGCCTCAATCAATCCGTGTGGACCAAGAATGAAGACGCAAGCGGTGTGAGTTATTTAGCGGTAGCGTAGGCAAAACGTTGTGGTTACCCAAGTAGTGACGGCGAGAATGCATAAGATCCGGATGGTAGGACCAGAGCGGCTGCTTCGAACATAGTCGTTTTTGCCTCATGACTAACAACAGCGGAATTCCTTGCGTACGTCGGTAAGCGCTAACAGATAGCTGAGTGGCTGCCTAACTTAGCCTCAGTGCTTTCGCATCCCGTGAGGACGACGAGCCCGCACGGGGTGAGAGACGACGGACACTCAGGAGCGGCGATAGGTTTCACAGGGACTAACAGTCCCACAACAAAGTAACCTTGCAGAGGCTGGGTGCGGGGAACGACGCTGCTGACTCGGACCATAAATACACGGGCGTGCAGGAGCTTACAAGCAGTATTACCAGTAGGATGACAGGCTGTCAAGCTCTACGTGCTGCCTTGCTTCCAGGCATAGTCAGGTGTGAAGCTCACCTCTGGGTGGAACCCCCCGAGTAGCCCTCGGGGCTGCCGGGAATGCGCGCGTATTGCGGTGGATAAGAGCTGCAAACGAGATTCGACTTTGGAGATCTCGTCCAAACACGGTAGGTTTCGAGGCGTTTGTATACTCAGTGGCCTGTTTTCCAAAGGATCCGAGGCAAAAACAGGCCAACAATGTGTCTGACAACAGGATGACATCTGATGAAGCCAGGCTAGGTGCCTTGTGCATGGGCGAGCTCAAAACTTCTCCACTATTTGCTTCTTCCTGTGAACCTCTCCTCAACGGCACAGGGTTGCCCACCAGAAGCCATGTTTGCCAATACTGTCCCAGTTGCCTGTGATGCTTGTGGACCTTATAATCGCGGGCCACAGTCTTGATGAAAGTCAATTACCGTTCAAGGATGTGTCCCTTGTAACACTTAGCCTACTAATGCCATAGCACGAGCCTCATCAGGTCTGATGTAGCTGAGCATCTTGGATTCGCCATGTCCATAGCCTTGACTATTGCTATGACAGGCCTCCATGGTCCATTGAGCCTGAATTGATTAGCCAAGACAATCCCGATGCAGAAGATATCGCCGCAGGCAAACGGTATCGATCGTTGGCTTCTTGAAGCAGGGTCATCCATGGCGGGAGCCATGTTGCGTGTCTCAGTGGCCGCAGAAACTGGAAGCACCCTTCGTGAAAGGTGCGGTCTGCGAAGCAGTCGGAACACACTATCGGCCAACCATGTCGTGTTTCATGACATGGATAAGTTGAGTCTTTTGCACACATGACAGTAATACCACCTAAGGAGGCTCATGACTGGCCTGTCGATTGCAATCCCCGAGAGCAACAGCCATCCATGACTGCTAAACCCATATTTTGCGACAGCAGCACGAGGTCCTAGAGCCGCGCAGAGAGCAGGGCCCCGTAGCAACTTGCAGGTCATCAAGTCAGAGTCGACTCAGACACGATTATTCGAGTGAGGCGAACCAAACTCAGCGGCTTATCGTTTCCTCGTCTTACAGTGCTTCGCCACTAGTTTCATACCATGGCGACCATGACGACCATCACATCTGCCGCTGCTCGATAGAGCTCCGTACACATCGTTAACAGCAGTCTTCCACAGTGTCATTGGGCCGTACGCTGTGAGGAACTTTCGAGCCTCCTCTCAATTACGGCTGATTGGCCACCTTTTCAGGTGGCAGCAGATCGTGAAGGGATTTCAACATTTGCTGGTCGTGGCGATAAGGACCTTCGATCCAGTGATATGTACGTCGCGGGCCCAGAGATATTCCATTAGTGGACCCAGCAAGTGGCAATATCAAAGGACATCGCATATATGTTGAGGTTCTGGAACAATGTATGCGTAAACCCTGGTGTCCGGGGATGCATTGACACACAACAAGCTCTGTTCACCAAGCAGTTGCGTATGCACGAAAGAGGCTGAGTTCTTGGCTCAAGCAGCTGGCGGCAAACTAGCGAAGTACACGATCGGAAATGTGGCAAGACCTTTATAGTAATAGGAATTCCGCGAGCCAACAGGCTCGCATGTGAGAAGCAAGTAGGGTTGAGCTCCGCGACTACCTGGTCTACAGAGTGCTATTTGAGCTGCACTCTAAAACTCATCGCGCTGTACGCTACGACATTGTAACGCGCCCTCTTCTCGTGCAGACAGTCTTGTCCGGCGCTTGAGCAACAAACCCTGGCGCCACCGATTGAACCCTCCCCATTCCAGCAAAGCGGCGACCCAAGTTCGGAGACCAACAACTGTTTTTGACAAGTTGCTCGTTTAGCCACCGAATTGGGTCACTTGTCGGCCAATTATGCTACTGGAAATATGGTGCTTGCCGGACCGAAAGCGTTACTGGTTACACTAGTGCCGTCACCCGTCAGGGTCTTGCCGTTTACCGCGCGAGGAACGACGAAGGTCTCTACCAATCACAACTCGACCCAAATTGCGCGACTCAGTTCTGCTCACTCGCTAAGAGCCGAATGGTAACCCGTTACGCCACGTGACGAGACTTCTTACAAAAGTACAAATCTGCACAGCCTCGATCTTTTATCAATACGTCCCACTTCTTCTTGCAGCTGATGTCAGTACGTATAGAGGGTGACGTTCTAGTAAGATGTAATCTTCCTGCATTCACAATAGCAACGAACCACATGCAACGGCAAGTACGGCTTGCCACTGTTATACGAGGATCCTGCGGCGAAGAAAAGCACACAGCTGGAGAGCTGAAAGACTCCTCCCTAGATTGTCCTTGGACGATGGCAAACTTCGGAGAGGATGCCACCGCTTATGTAACTGAGTCACGTGCATAGCAAGCAAGAAAAGTTCTTTGCTGGAGAACCGTTGCTGAGTGCAGGCCGCTGGACAGGAGTGGCTTTATCCCAACATAGGTGTACCAGTAAGACCAGCGCACCCTCAGCTGGGCAGGTACCTTGCCTTTCATCTTTGATCCCTTGGTCCTTCGCATTGACAGCTGGGTTCGTGGGTTACGGGAGACGGATCCTTTGCCGTTCAGGTCCTCACTGTGAAGTTTACAGTAGAAGCAGCCAGAGATCAGCTGAGAGCTCAGTGAAGAAAATCAGAAACGTATTCACTGGCTATAGTGTTCTGGAAATATGGGCGTGGGAGATGTGCGGGGCTCATTTCGACATTGATAATCTCCCACTTGGCCCCAGGAGATAACGCCGTGCAGGCATATTTGAACTGGGCCGTCACAGCCTTTAGACAATGGTCAGGTGAGCCATCGCCGGAAACGCATCCACAAGGCAAATTGGTCGTCCGTGGAAGTGCTGGGAATCTAGCCACAAGTCATGAGTCATGGAAAAGTGCTCTCGGATACGCCAAGGTTAGTGCTCAACCACAGGGTGAAGTCCCAACACAGAGGGTGCAGGCAGACTGGTTCCTTGTTGGCTGCTACGGTCATGTTGAGCTAGATCCTCTGGTATGGTAATACTGAAAGGCACAGTCTCCATGATCTTACTGCGCAGCTACTACCACCTACGGATATACATGACTGACCATAGAAGAGGAGATCATGCGCGCCTAGCCAGCAACTTAGCTTGTGCGGACGATCCTGCTGAAATCAGGGCATCTTCATCGCAACGGTACCGTATCTGCTTTGTGCTTGCGGGCTTCCGACCTCCTCGAGCAGGCAAACGTTCGTCAACATGCGCTGCACGCTTGTAGGTAGGCAAGTCGAAACTAGCGCCACAAATTCTGAAGCTCGGCTGGCCAATTCCGTGACCAGACCTAGCTTGATACAAAACTTGTCTCATGTGTGTCCAAGGTCTTGGCCTCAGTCTCGTATTCGTCCAACCGTCCGTCAGTCAGGCGCCGAGATGCAAGGATACAAACATGCCGATCTTTGACTAGGCGAAAGGCATGGTCATCGACCGTTGAAAGGAAGGCATGAGAAGGCACACGTGTCAGATTCGATCCAGGCAAGTGTACACGACACATTCGGTGAACACGAAACGTAGTCGAACATTCGACAGCTAGCGAATTAGTAGCAATACCGCGTGGACATGAGAGTAACGTAAAATGCTGGTATTCACCGACCCTGCCACGCAGGTCAGCAATCAGGAACTCAAGGTGACGAATTTGTGCTTCTCAGGGGGTTTATTGTGCAGTCACCCAGCGACTATGTACATGTAGAGCGCAAGCTATGTTCAGATTTATCGCTTCCCTACCCACGTCTAACCGATACCTGCTCTAATTCTCGAGAGGCTCAATCATGACCAGCAGCATCGCGACGGACCCCGCAAAGCTCGGACAGACACAACCTCCCCATGTCAATATTGCTGACACTTATCGTGAGATGCTTAGTGCGGTGAGTGACGTTTGATATGCTCATCCCTTCAGCCCAGCGCCTGCACAAGGACACGCATGACGACTATGCCAGTCTCCAAGTTAGCTGTTAGACGACCCTGAATGTGAAGAACAAACGCAACCTCGTCGGAACGCGAAAATGATACAGGCTTGCACACTTGCCTCATCCGTAAACTTTCTGAGCTAGACCAGCCTTGGAATGAAGATCTGTACGGCGGTTCTGTTGTCTGATTACACTACCAATTACGGGTCTCGTGATGCGAGACCTCGCACGGGTAGCCAGAAAGATTGCCGTCGATGTAAAAATGCTGGATGCGCAGGATGAGACCCTTGGATGCCAAGATTGCCAATGCCAAGCGTGGTCGGTCGGACTGGTGTGGTGGCTCCGAAAAACTGGCATCTGAAGAGAGTGATTTCCTGGCGTCAGCCACGGAGTTCTAGATTGGCTCAGTCGACACTGATGCTGCTGTCGACCAGGGACCAGGCTCCTAGACCATAGAAGGACTTAGTAGTGTCGTGGCAGACCTCAACAAAGAGCTTCCAGGAAAAAGGGGAAACGCTTCGGGGGTTCAGGGACAGGCAGTCGTCTGGACGATTACTGCGATCATAGCAGGTCGGCTATGTTGGGATGGTTGGCTGGACGAGTAGGTGAGGCTTGAGCTGTCTACTGTAGGAGGCGCTCTAAGCAACATGGATCAATTTGAAACAACGAAACAGATATGCGTAATCGGATGTGGCCGCGCCTGTGCTATTAAACCGCCGAAGAGAGGTTCAACCATGGCTATGTAGGGACGCCAGTGAGTTGCTGCAAGCAGCTTGTGCAGTTGCTAACACGGTTATCTTCACCACATTCCACTTCTGAAAACGTCGAAACATTGGTAAAGGAGAGTAGTAGAAGACACGATGTAATTTATACCCTTTGCTCAAAGTTGTGCTTGTTGAGCTGGTCACCCAGCAGATGATGTAGCAAGAACGAATGCAATCATACAGCTACCGCAAGCTTCACGCTTATTTCCCTGTACCTTCCAGGAGCTCCCTAAACACTGCCTCATCTATCGGACTGACAGTGGACCTCATAGACCTGGCGGGCGACAATAGAGCACCATTTCCTTCATCCTCATCATCACTAATTTGTACAGGCCTCTCAATCGAGTCGCCCTCTCTGGTGCTGTTGTCTCCGATACTATCGGGAGTCGGCAGATGTGGACGTGGTTGGACCTGCTTGATCGCTTGTATGCTGTCCTCTTCGTCCTTCACCGTCTTCTGATCGACAGTCTCTTCAACCACGACCTCTTGCCCTGAAAGTCTTGGAACCGCAATCTCGCCTGTCTGCCATTTCCGTACCAACCTACTGACATCCTCCTGATACTTGAGCTCTTCTAGCTTCATTTGCAACTGTTGCATGATGTCTTGTTGAAGCTGATGCCGCTGTTTGCGCTTGTCTTCACCCTGCACCTTCGAAGGGTCTTGTTCAGCAGTATACTCGGTGACCTGAATCAGATTGTGGGGCTGCGCCGAAGCCTTCAGTCTAGAATCATCGACGAGAATTGTGTTTGACTGGTCCCACATGTTGCCAGTACCAGCTGTTTTCTGAATTGATTCGTCTTGCCAGATTTTCTCCAGCCTCTTGTAGACCTGGACCTTGATCGCAAATTGCTCCTTGGTCAGATCGAGTTGGTCTCTCGCCCAGAGAGCAGCCAGCTGTGTGCGATACTTTGGATGGAGGAATTGGTTCACCATATGGGTGGCACTATCGAGCCTAGCAGAAGTATAGACCATGACGACGTGATTGCTGAAAAGGTAATCGAGAAGAGGAGTAACGCCGGGGCGCATGTGCACCTGCCCGGTCGGTCCCCGCCTAGAACGATACAACAAGGTGCCATTGAGATCAAGGACGACCAGCAACTTACGCGGTGCGGAAAGTCTGACGGGCTCTTTGTGGGCTTGCAATCTGTATGCAGCGGTCATTTCAGGCGCTTGCGGAGACTTGGTTCGAGAGCGACTGTCATTCCCTGGCTGTGTGAGGACATTTCGAAGCGCAGGAGTATTGACGGGATCGGGTATCTCGATGGACGGAAGTGGCTTGTTTGCTAGACCACGATTAGACCTCACAGGATATCTGCTTGCAAAGGCTGCGGATGGCTGGATAGGTGGCGCAGCTTGCGCAGACGACCCCCCTGTTATCAGCGGTTCGAGGCCTGCTTGTTTCTTGTTATTTCTATGCTTGTTCTTCGACTGCTTGTTAGTCTCCACAACATTACGTTCTTTGGTGCCGTTGGAGACTCTGTATGGTTTGTCAACTCGATAGCTCGGATACCGAGCATAAGTGTGTACTGACCTCAAAGGCTCACATGGTGTGTAGTGTTGTGGTGCATTTGTTGGAGGCTCGAATGGCTGGGCCGTAGCGTTGAGCGCTGAGCCTGCTTGGGTCTGCAGATTGGTGGCATCGTTTTTGTATGATCTCCAGGAATCGACTAGAGCATAGATGTCAACGCCGGTCAGGCCACTGTTCCTGCCATGATATTCACCTTGAGTAGTCACACCTCTATGCGGTAGCTGAGTAGCGCGCCAGGGCGGAGTCTGCGTAGCATACTGCAAATCGCTCCTTCTATACTGGGCGTTCATTCTATCCATTTTGAAGACGTTGACGTTCGTGCGAAGATGTGTGGCAAGTACCACGGGTCGCTGCCACTGAGAATTGGAGGTCAGTAAAGGGTCGGAACGGAACAAATGGTGAGTCTAACTCTTGACGCAATCGTGCGTAGTTATCTTCACTGGACGCGAGGTAGTCGCGACGTCGTTGCGGGGGATGGTTGACTACGAGATGAACAGAGGCAATGGCGAATTAGTGACAAACAAAAAGGTAAGTGCTGCCTGCCGTGCGATTGACCACTGTTGGTTGACTCTTTCTGCCTGAGGCCATCTTCATAATAGCCAATCATCGGTAAGTCCCGAGCATATGAATAGCGATTATAAGAAACTTTGGACGAGTGCTGGAGCCTCGACTACGTCCCTCACAGCGTTGAGAGTTTGGATTCGGCGAGTTCTAGCGATTCCTAGATGCAATGCCTGCACCAAAACCCCAAGCAATTCGGCCAAGGGACGAGTCTGAGGATGAGGAAGTCTCGGACAATGCTTCAGCAACCAGTGGGAATATAAGTTCGAGTGATGAAGAGGAGCAAAGCGATGGTGACAATGAGTCCCAGTCGTCTATCGAGTCGGAGGCGCAACCGGAAGAGGAAGACCTGAAGGATATCAGTTTTGGGGCTCTGGCAGAGGCGCAAGCACGGCTCCATCCCAATCCTCGAAAACGCAAACTCGCCGACCGAGAGGGAAGCGTCGAAAGCACAGGAAGCGCAGGAAGCACCAAGGAGTTCACCGAAAGAGACAGGGAGTTACGCAAGGATATCGACTACACAAATCGGGGCCAGGTGAAGCACATTAGTCGCACATCCAAGCACGCTCCTACAGCAATGTCTACGCGAAATCCCGTCTCGAGGAAGCGAGCCATATTCTCCCCTCCTCCAGCAGACAAGTTTCGAGATCCTCGTTTCGACGCATCGGTGACAGCGGACAGTAGGCGAGGCAACACCTCATCTACCCAGCGAGCCGGCAAGAATTATGCCTTTCTCTCAGATTACCAGGCCGCAGAAGTACTTGACCTGAAGGCCCAATTGAAGAAGGCCAAAGATCCAGACCAGCAGGCTCAGCTGAAGCGCCAAGTCATGTCACTCGAAGCTAAGCTGCGTAATGCTCAACGCCAGAGACGCGAGGCAGAGATACTGCAAGAACACAAGCGGAAAGAAAGAGAAGCGATCAGAGAGGGCAAGAAGGCACGACCCTACTACCTCAAGCAAAGTGAACTTAAGAAACAAATCGAGCAAGAGAGGCAGGATGCCATGGGCAAAAGAGCCAGAGACAAGTCCGACAAGCGGAAGAAGAAGAGGGAGAAGACTAAGGAGGCTCGGGACATGCCTCGAGTCAGACGCTTCGCCGAATGAAGCCTTCTGGCCTCCCATACGGCTTATCTTCCACAATTGTTCATGCTACAATAGTTATGTTATGGGCCCTGCTGGCAGCGCGTGCAATGCCAGTGGCAACGAGTGCAGGTAAGCGTTACTTGCCTACAATATGCCTCGTTCCATACCTAGGTAAGTCTGCATCTGGCTTCCTGAGGACTTCCAGAATCCTCGCAGCAACATCCGCAATGCCTTCCTGATTTCGCCATTGTCTTCTCTTTTATGTCCCTGTGCTGGTCGCCAACTTTGAGTGCGCGGTCCATGCGAACTTCTCTCGTTGATACACGTGCTTTTGTTTACTCGACAACGACCATGGTACGAGTTTCTGTGGTCAGAATGCGGCAACCAAACAATGGTTCCAAAAATGGCACAAGATTTGAATGCTGTAGACACAGACTCTGCGCATATCTGGTCTGTAGAGTCAAGATCCTGTTTTCCGGCGGTATACACGCCGCATCAGCTTTAGCAGAAAGCGGACAGCGACAATTCCAGCTATACTTGCCACTCAGCCTTGCTCGAGGAATACTCTTATTCTCGGCATCAATCTGCACTCTCAATATATTAGCTGACCAAGACCATGAACGACACGATTTCGACTATCGATATCCTACCAGCATGGTTGTCTGAGCATATCACTCCGCAAACCACGGGGCCTTGCTCCAACCCTGATTACCAGTACAACACATCGGCTTTGGTGCTAGTTGGCGTGCCTCTACTTGTGACGCTTGTCATCCTGCTACGAGATCTGTTCACAAATTCGAGCACTCGCGCAGAAACCGAATCTCGTCCACCACCTCCCGAGCTTGTAGTACAAGCTCAGTCGTACCAGTCGATCAGACCCACAGTTTTACAGTGCTCTAACGTAGCGACACAGACGACGGCAGCGACACAAGATTCTCCAAGCCCAGACAGTGGTCAAATTGTACGTGACCACTTGAGGGTTGTGGAAGTTGGGAACGAGCACGCGCAGCAACGTGCGGATTGGCTTGCTGAACGAGAAGGCCTGCGGTCACAATTGCTTCAAGCACGAAATCAAGTCGAAGTCCTACTGAAAGCAAACCAGATCGAGATCCGCACGCGAGCTAGAGGCAAGTTTCTGGCTGCTCTGGAAGTGGTGGGTAGTCAAGAGAGTATCGCCGAGTTTTCTGCTCGACAGGAGCGTAAAATCGAAACGTTCAAGACCAAAGTACAACAGGAATATGACCAGCGTTAGGAGCAGAGTTCCCGTGCAAGATCTGCCACTGCTAACGTCGAACGAGAGATACGCAAGCAGGCGGAACAGGACATTAGAGTACTCACAGAACAGCGGGAAAGCGATCTCCAGCAGCTTGCAACGACGTCAGCGCGTTTGCAAGAGCTGGAACGACGGCCCTCAGTTAGAGAACAAGAATTGACCACCGAGCTAAATCGGTTGAGGAATGAATTAGAAGTGGCCAGTCAGCAGAGAGACAATTTTCTCAGGAAGCGAGACAAGTTACCAGAGGCAGCAGAACCAGTCTGCGCCAGCACTGGCTTTGGTACGCGACGCGCTTCTTCGGCCATCTTATCCCCGGTTCAATTTGTTGTACCTACTGTCAAACAGCCAAAAGCAGATCCCTCCACTGAAGCTAAAGAGTCTGAGCCAGTCCCATTAAAGCAGCCAAACTCCTTCAAGGCACCCGTCACCATCTCTCCTCGCGAGATAGAGGCGATACAAAACCAGGTTCCATCCTCACCACCCGCGGCAGCCCCAACTTTCTCACTTCGTTCCACGTCAGGCCGACCACCATTTACGCGACCCACATTAAATCAATATGCTGAGTCTTCGCGAGCGCATGCACGAAGGCAACAAAAAGCACCACCTAGAGTACCGCCAGCGCGTGATGTGCAAAACGCTGAGCCATCTGCTTCACACAGTCCGGCTCAAGACAGCTGTGCAAGCGGGCATTCGTTTGCACGGAAGGGCCCCGAAGCAGGACAGACGCCGACTACTGCACACCTCGAGAAAGCCTCCATGAAACCTTTCGACGCACGCCAAGATGCTGGTGGAAGTGGGAAAGCGCCACGTTCCAACGGGGATGCCCCAGTCCCTTCGAGCCCTAGGCGCTGTAGACACCCATTAGCGAAGGAAGCCAAACAAGTGAAGGCGGATGAGCATTCCGTGCCAGCGAAGAATATCCCAACTACATACAGGGGACCTGCCGTTGAAGAAGGACCAGCAACGCCAGGTCTAGAAAGGTTCGGCGGTTCTCTGCCTGCCGACGGCACTGCTACACTTGAAGACAACCGCCGCGCCGCAATCCCATATGCAAGCAGTAACAAGAGACAAAAAGAAGATATTCGACAGCCCCGGAAGGCACAGAAGCAAAGGCCCGCCGTGGGAGGAACTTCACGCCCTTCCACGTATCAATGCCCTGTCATCGAATCAGTGCCACCGACGCCAGGCATTGAAGAGTCTGGCGGCACTTTGCCAGCGGACGGGACTGCGACCATGGAAGACAACCGTCGAAATACACAGCCATACTCGAAGTATGCTACGAGACAGGGAGAAGATCTGCTGTCGCCGGTGCAGCTGCAGAAACCGCCGCCAAAGCAGAGGGCGAAATGATAACTATGGACATGAATAAGTCGGTCTTAGCAGCTCGCAACCTCGAAACTCTGGATTCTGGTGTGTCTGACTCTGCTGGATTCCGCGACAGTGACAATGCCTCTGCGTCTCAGAGCCAGCGGGAGTTCGGACGTCACAGCAGCAAAGACCTTGAGTACAAAGAAATTTGGAAGTGTGGAAAGGCCACAGAAGCATGAATTTGTCTTTTGCTCGGGTAGTCAGTGCCACCTTCGAAGGGGGATCAGCAGGATTTGAGGGGGAACGATCGAGCGCGAAAGGTAGGACAGAGTGGATTGGGGATGTCACACAACGGAGTGGAGGGAGAAACTGTCGTTCGCCGAGCACAGAGTTCTGTTGCGAGATCGTTCGACAGGCCGCTAAAAAGAAGCTGCGAACTTGACCTGTGGAACCCATCTGAGCGATCATACAAGCTTGCCAGCGGAAGCTCGGGATCATCCGAACAGTGACCATGGCCAGCGCATGACCAGCTAGCAATTAGATAACGAAACAAAGGCTTGCTCCTGCGACTCATGTTCTGCTTTAGCCCTCTGCGTTTGTGTGGTGGGTCGGGGTCCGAAGACCAGCCTGGCGGCTCAGACGCAAGATAGAAAAGGGTTCGTAACTGCTGACGTTCCCAAGAGGTCATGTGGTGGTATCAGTTCGGTGCAAGAACATATCTCTGAATAGGCGTTTGCCGACTCCGGATGTCTCGAGCCTTGTGCCTCAGTCAAAGTTCGTGGCAGTCATGATCTGCATACTTGACGCTAAGGACGTACTCGTATCTTGACTGCCATTGGGGTTGGTTCAGGACACTAATCGGGCCCCTCCGTTCATGCGTTGGAGATAGGCCGTGATTATGTTCGTCTCTCGCAAGCTGCGTGTGTAGTCGAGGAGTGTTTGTCGTAGTGCCCTACCGCGTTCTCATCGCACAGAAGGTATGAGTAATTGAGCTCAGCCCTCGGTCAACTTCATATCATGTCGATGCAGCAAGCAGTGTCCGATAGACATACCACATCTTCGTTGGACTATGATGACGAGCGCGGCTATCGGTCCAGTCTAGATACTGTCTGACTTCCATTGGCCGGTCAACCGAACGATGGGCTATTACGGGTGGAAACAAGCTTGCTGAATCAGTAGCTTTCCGCTAGCTACCAAGATGCTTAGTTAACTCGGAACCGGCTAGGTCCTGAGCTAGTAAGAAGATCGCGTTGACGGAAAGGAACGTTATCATGTGTCTGTCACTGAGTATGTTCGATTAGCCGTTCGACAATTTCGAGTACAGCATGGGCCCGAGTCGTGGTGATTGTAGTACGGTTTCTCGTCATTGCTCGAGCGATGTACACAGGGACAAGATCTGGAAGCGCGAGGCCGTCGAATTTATGAGTGCTATGGAGCTTGCAGTGGTAATAGGCGTGGTACGGTATGCAGTGTAAGTCAGTGGTATGTAGGTAAGATGGTTGAACCAAGTTGGTAGCTGATGTAATGACAGCATTGCACTTGCCCTACAGTATTTCGTGCTTGAGGCCTTAGGTGGGTAACCAGCCTCATGGGGCATGCCAGTCGGCCTGGCGCTCCGTATGTGACCATGTGCAATCGTCAGCCTCGTCCATGTCCTGATATGGAGCAACCCCTGTGCTTTGTTCATGTTCAAGCAGGAATTGGGTTGTTTAACAGTTTACCTTTCGCCGAGTCTCTGTGTACAGAGACCTCGACAGAAGCTGACTAGCTCGACAGATGAGGCAGGTGATTAAACTTCTTCTGTCGAGCCCGCTTCTTAGCGTCCTATGTCCTGGCCAAAGCGCTTTGTCTCGACAGAAGTAGTTTAACTTGACAGAAGAAGCTTAGGACCCGCTGATAGCTCAGTCGCTGGCTCTCGCTGTAAGCATCCACCTCGGGAGCATAATCAGCAACCCAGTAGCAAGGTCTATAGCTAAAAGCGCTACACCAGCTTGTGGGTGGGGCTCGACAGGAGAAGGAGGTCGCCGTACACAGAAAATGTTGGCGAAAGATCACTGTTAGGACGAGTTTCAGGCATGGTCAGTGCGTTGTGCTTGGCTGTGGTGCGAAGATTCATCCGACGCATACTTGTAGATCGAGCTCCGTCGAAGAATCTCCACGAACGATCGGGTTGGATATCCAGCCGATGGCGAGTCTCCGTGTGGGCATTACTTGTACGAGTAGCTCGTTATTAGCCCACGCCCACGAATGGGAAGCACGCCATTGTTGCTGTGCTTTTGCGTCACTCAGGAGGCGAGCCGTTGAAACGGCATGATGCAGCCTGCTACGTGGTGTGGTGAGTTTGCGAGCTGCTCAAATCAACATGTGCATACCCGAGTTTTTGTTTTCTGCGTACATGTCCAGTAGTCGATTTTCACGCGTCCGGGCTGCTTGGCGCGCATGAGCTAGCCCAAACGTCTACCCGTAAAAGTGGCTTGTAGGCTCCTCTATTATTTTTTTCAAGCTCTTCCAAGGCGACGCGTCCAGCCCAATCCTCGGCATTAGCGTCGGTGGCTGAACGCGTGCATGGGGATGATGATATAGCTCGGCTATCTCAGCGTGCAAAAAGTTGTTCTCGCGTGTTGTTTCGACATCCAGCTTCGGTAAATCGCGATTGCTGGTGTCTCCACACAGTGATGTAACAACGCACCATCTAGGAGGTGTGGCAACCTAATCTGGCACGAGATCTAGACTTCTTCAAGGAAAGCGTGGCTGGTGAAGGCTGGGGCTTGTAAGGTTTCGGGTGATGGACCCTAAGCATTCCTGTCTGTCTTGTGGTGACGAATATAACACATGGTTGATCCTGTTCGTTCGAGTCCAGGGAATGACATATATCACTCATGACATGCTCATTTTGTAACAGAATAAGATTCTGACACCTTATCCCGACTGTTCGCCAGGCAACAGCAGTGTCTACAGCAACTGCACCTCCAAGACATCAAAGATGCCTTCTTCCTACCCTCCTCACTCTGGCCGCAGATCAACATCGGGCTCCCGAGACCGTCGAGATCGTCGACAGAGACCGTTTCAAGACTATGAGCAGGAACAAGAAAAACAGACGAAATGGAGGCAGCTTCGAGGGCATCTCGTCGCCATGGCCAGCGAGTTCATAGGCACCACTATGTTCCTTTGGTTAGCTTTCGCCGGCACCCAAGCTTCAGCCATGGACGGCGCTACATCAGCATCATCTCAAGGCCTGCTCTTCGTCAGTCTAAGTTTCGGCTTCGGCTTGCTGGTCACTGTATGGGCTCACTACAGAATATCCGGAGGACTTTTCAACCCTGCTGTAAGTTGAGTTTCTGTCTGACAACGAGCCCTTGCTTACTTTGCAGATCTCTCTGGCACTTGGCATCACTAAGAATGTACCCTGGATGCGAATTGCGTTCCTCATTCCCGCTCAGATTATCGGTGGCATCGTTGCAGCGGCCTTGGTGAAATGCATGTTCCCCGGTCCTCTCGCAGTCGTCACTACACTTTCCCAGGGCACGTCTATCGCTCAGGGAGTCTTCATCGAGGCATTTGGCACGAGTGTCCTCGTATTTATCGTCCTCATGGTCGCCGCTGAGAAACACGAATCCACCCCACTTGCCCCTGTCGCCATTGGCCTGGCACTGTTTTCCATCGAGTTGGCCACCGTTCGCTACACAGGTGGTGCCGTCAATCCTGCCAGGGCTTTCGGGCCAAGTGTTGCCGAACCAAGGTTCCCTGGCTACCACTGGCTCTACTGGTGAGTGAGACACAATTGATTGCTGGTTGTAGCTAACCATGATTGCAGGATCGGGCCAGTGATCGGCGCGCTCATGGCTTCGGCCTACTATGGAATGTGCAGATTCTCGAACTACTGGGAAGTCAACCCTGGTCAAGACTCAAAAGGCCACATGAGTGCACAGAAATCGTAGGACTTCACCAGTACATTCCGTTGTTCCCTTGGTCTGGGAATTGAGAAATAGAACCAAGACGTTATGGTATCGCCGGGATCGACCATGTACACTGGGTTTCATCTATTAGCGGCATCGCGGGCGTTTATTTGCTACATATACGGATAGTCTAGGTTTTCAGGGATGGCTGGCATGGTTTTACGAGTTAATGTGTCACTACATGGAAGACACTTGTTTTTAATAGCGAGTCAAGCAATGACCCAAGGATAAAAGTTGGCAAGGTCATATCACAATTCTCAAGACAACTGAATGCGTCACTGCCTCCTGAGCTCGTGAGTGGGATGCTGGCCAACCCACGAGCTCAAGTGTGATGATGCGGCATGAGATAGTCAGAATTAGCATGGCTGCACACTCCTTAAGCGAACGGATTTCATGTGGTCGGTGCTCGCATCCGTTTCGAGCCACGGAGGTGTTTCGTTATCTCGATGGAAATGCGTACGGAGCCCCCTGGATCATCCCGGCATGTTGGGTCGATCTGCTTTTTAAGTTGTGTTGATCGGCATCATAGACCATCTTCTCGGGATCACCCCAGGCAGTCGTTGCGGAACTCTTCGCCTTGGTCTTTCCCGTTGATGAGATGATCTCTTTGTCCACCTGCGAGTGTGGAGTTGGCTTTGCTCGCGGCCAAGCACAATCTGATAAGAAAGTTTCAAGCAACGACCTTCGTCAGCTCTAAGGTGTGTATCTTCACACACTCAACATACGAGTAGCACGTCACTCGACTCTCGAAAAGCTTCAGAAGCCAGTGTGTGAGCAATTTTCATCGCATCTACCCATGTCTGAACAGGCTTGATACGTCCCGATCAACTATCATTCAACTTCCACAACCGGGCTTGCAAACTTTTGAAAGTTATCATGAAAGTTATCATGTTGTGGATATACCAGATAGCTGCTGGTGGAAGCTTGCGATCGATGCTCGATCGGTATCTCTAACAAGGGTTGCCCTGTACTCTCATTCTCCCACCAGTTGGTCACTCACCACCTCATACTTCCTAGTAAGCTCGGGGAGCAGCTGCACGACCTGCGCGACATACGTAGTCCGAGCTAAATGTGAACGGTTTCGTCAGCGCACTACCTTGAGGACCCAAATCCCGAGCAGAACGCTGTCGTTTCACTTCTCCTCACCTCGCTGCATCAGCAAGCTTGCACGTACAAGAACTTGGTGCTACGAGGTTTCCACGATGTGTGAATTACTGCCAGAATCCACCTCACGCTGTTCACGTGCCCGAGGACCTCCACCCGGTAGGCAGAATGTATCAGGCTGGCGTTTTGTGTTTTTACACAGTGAACAGGTCACGGTCAGAAGATGCCCAGGACTGCGCACGTCCGAACTATCCTTTGAGTGGGCCACCAGCCAACAGTCCGGAAACGGCGGATGATGTTCTTGTTTGAGGTCTGACCAAGCGCCCTGTGTTCTTGCATTCATCTCAAGTTTCCCGAACACTTCTGTCAAACTTGAATGCATGGTGTTGTCTGCGACGATCATGGAGGGGACTTGTTGGGGTTTCGAAGGCTCCTAACAGAGCTTTTCTTCGTAATGTGTCCTAATGGTGGCAGAAAACATTTCCGACCTGCCCCCTATCACAAGCAAACGCCGTCCTCTGACTTTCTGTCGTCTGAAGATCAGATGTATCAAACACATTGCTGTCAACATTGCAGTGTCTAGAAAAGCTGTCTCATTTCCCTGTGTCCTTCGCTCACACTACACCACAGGAGAGCAGGTAAGAGACAAAGTTATGGTGTCGAGGTTGTACTTTTTGAGTTCACTGCCGTCGGCTCGAAGAGGATACTTTGCTCATCACGAGTAGTGCTATCAAAGACGACGGTGGATCCCAACAGCACAACATCCTGATCACAGTCGTGTCTTGTCGATATGTTTTTCTACTTCACACCAGCGCTAGTTCTTCGAGTGAGGGCACTGCTCAATACGGTACCGGCTGCCGACTTTGGCGAAGACCACAAGGTAGGCAGGTGATCACTAAGCGCGCTACTGCGTCGAGCGCAAGAACGAGAACAACGTCCCTCGCCGCAAGCTAGGATTGAACGTGATCATCAAGCTGACGCGGTGTCAAACAATTTCGCTCCATAACTTCGAAAACCGAATCAGTCTACATAGAGTCTGGATGGAGTACTATGGTCAGATCAACTCTCGACAACCTTAAGCTGTGGCACTTACGCAGTAACTGCTACAGTACCACATGCAATCCATGCTTGATACGTTGAAGCCAGGTGGAGGGCTAGAATTTTGGGATCATGTCTTGCAAAGTTCACACCAACCAAGAATCGCGGTATATACACTTTTTGCACATCGGCAAGGACAGATCCCAACTACGCCCATGAGCACAGGGATAAGCAGCAACGTAGAAAGACAGATTCTGTTCTAGCTACTTCATAGACACCAATATACTGAGGTATGATCCTTCGTACTCACCTATCTTCGCACAGTTCAGACACAAGGTCCGTCTGCAATATTCAAACGAGCTCTGTTTTGAACATTGTGGTTCAGTTGAGCAGTGAGTACTGCGTAACCCACTTCCGCCAATACAAACTCTATAGTGACTTTTTTTTTTTTTTGAATCGAAAACACCCTACCAAATGCCTTGTGCGAGCATCTATCCTTCACGTTGTCTCTCGCCAGGCTCTGCAGATCTCTCCAGCACCTCAGCTGAGCTCTCAGGAAGCTGTTGTTTCATCTTCGTAAGGTACGCTCTTGTGTCATTCATGCACTGATCCTGCAAAGCAATAGTAACAAAGGGCTCCCATTGTGCTGCCCGGGCCTTGATCTCTCTCACCACGCCTCTGTCAACCCCCTCGCCTCGCATGATCTGTCTAAGACGGCTAGGATTGAAGTCTTCGTCTATGAGCTTGAAGAGGACGTAAACCAGGTCGGCGAAGAATCTCTGCCAACGGATGATGACTTTGTTGGCTAGCTGCTCGTGTTCTCCAGCGATTTGACCCCCTTGTGGTGATGTTTCGTGCTTCAGGGAGAGCGTACGGTGCTGCAGGACCAACGCATCGTAGTAGTTGGCAAGCTTTTGCATGGCATCTTCGGACTTTTCAGCTCGACTAGTTGCCTCCTGGACTTGAGACTGTAGGTTCGTGATCTCCTTTGATAGTCTTTCGGCATCTTGCTTTGTGCTGTTGACTGCCGTTAGGCTCTGATTGGTGTTGCTGTTGAATCCAGCACATCTCAAAGCAGTGATCTCTCGGCGGAGCACTTTCATCTGGGAATTCTTTTCGGCCTTCTTCTCTTCTTGTTCTTGCTTGCGTGCATCGAGCTCGGCTTGCGCCTTGTGTAGTGATTCTTCTAGGCCGCAAAAGTCGGTTCGCAAGCCCTCGGCTGACTGTTTGCTCTGCTCCAGACTCCTGGTCTTCTCTTGAAGTGATTGCCGCACCAGTCTGAACTCGTGACAAAGTTTTAACAGACGCTGTGCTATTTTCTTTGATTCAGGCTGACGCTGCCGGGCAGTTTTCTTGGCTTTTAGATCGCTGAGAGTCTTCTGGCGGGATGCCTGCTCTTGCTGCAAAACACCGGTTTCTGCACGAAGCCCTTGTATAGTATGCTGTTGAGTGTCTACGAGTTCGTACAGCGGCTGAAATGCTTCGGCCTGGTACGTTGTCAAGCTGGCTTCCGCGTTTCCAAATGCCTTTTTGGCACTTTGGTGCTTACGCTCTAGACTTTCAACCCTCCCTTGTAGGCTGATAGCCAGAGCTTGTGACTGTTTGAGCAAAGTGTGTTCGTTGTCCAGTTCGAAGCGCAGCTTATAAGCCCTATCCGTGGCTTGTTTTGCTTCTCGCTTTCGAGTCCTCAGAATTCGGTCTTTTGCAGACATATCCCGACGTAGGGCTATATTCCTCTCCAGTGCTAACTTGAGTCTCTTGCTTAACGTTTTGACCTCGACTGCTTTTGGCTTCTGGGCTTCTTCACGAAGCTTCACTTTTGCTTCTAACTCCATCACCTTCGCCTGCGCTTCTTCCAGATCGCCACTAAGACTGCCACCTCGTTCTGCTGCTTCAATTATTGGCGTCGGATTGTTTGGCGGCGTAGAAAAACCTTGCAGCTGGCGTGTAATCTGGTACAGGGCCGGTTTGGAGCTGGGAGTCGGATCGCATGGCTTCGTTTCCTTTTTGTGCTGAGGCCCCTGCTTGTCCGATTCTGCTTTTTCACGACTCGGGGTTCTGACAGCGGGGCTTTCAGGCACAATATTGTCGACCAACGTGGGCATCATATCATCGTTTATAGACGATTCGACTGGAGAAGGCTGAGTGTCTCTTATAGGAATAGGTAGTGCGTGGGAGAAGTTGTCTGCGAGCTTTTGGGAGGTGGTCGATCTATTCAATCGTGGTCTCGCATCTATCCCCTGCTTGTCATATATGCGTCGTCGCTTGCATCTGTCAACGACATCCGTCAATGAGGGGTTTGTTGTAACATACCTTTGCATTGCCGCGGCTACTAGATGCTCTTTGTCTCTTCATCAGGCTTTTTTTCCTGGACTGCTCAGCTAGGATCATTGCTTTCCTGCCTTCGACATCAACGATTATTGTGTCGCCGTCGTCAACCGTCGCTGAGACGCTTTCGTGCTGCAGAGACTCGTTCGTGCCACCTACTTCGCTGTCTTCTATAAAATCCTCCCCCGAAAGAGAGATTGCCGACTCCTTTGAGCTGTTCGCAAATTTGTCTATGGTCTGAATAATGTTTCTATCATTGTTGTTCTCCAGCCCACTAGAACGTTATTCCGACCTAAGGGGTGCTGTGAAGTTCAGTGATGGAAATCTGGCTCGAGTGTCTTCTGAGGAGTTTAGTACTGTGGTCGATATCGGTGCCTCCGGTTGATAATATTGGCTGGTGTTACTAGTGTAGTCCCCTTGCAGGCCAGCAACTGGCTTGCCCACCTCCTTGACCAGGCCAGGTCGTACTTTTAGTATGACCTTCAGTGAACGACGCGTGTGACTTGGCAGGGCCGAGTCATCTGTCCTATGCTCGCCTTCGGTAAGCTGTGTCGATCCCTCTGGGTCTTCATCCTGGTCCGAGTCTGTGTCAGCTGCTGCCTTCTTGCGCAGTCGTTTTTGACCGCATCGCCACGAATCACGACAGGTGTGCAAACGACTGTGCAAAGCAGCACGCAACGTCTCGTCACGAAGATTTCCTGGGAACAGGTGATGACAACGAGATCTCAGATTTTCAACAGCCGTGGTCCACCGCTCTGCAGGGATAGTAGAAGCTGCGGCATCGATATCGCTCCATATTGGGCACGACATCATTTCCTTGTGTGTGTTTCGTGTGAGAACCTATAAGTTTGGTTAGACTTGGTCTCGCAGTCATTGGGTTGGTCAGCTTACCAAAAGTTGTTCGAAGTCCTTGTCAGTGAGCTTTAGTAGGCCTTTGAACCAAAGGAGGTTTGTTCTATAGAGCGGAGGAGGTTCTATATGCTCCATGGCGAATGTGAAGGCGAATGCCAATAGAAGACGCTGTCAAAGAATTTGTTGGTTTGCTCAGCGGACCGCTGTAAATCTGGTAGAACACACCCAAATATGTATACAAGGAAAGAGGCTTCCTGGCAAGGCTGCAAGGTAGGCTTCATTCTGCAGTATCTTGGAAGTGAAAGAGCCGCTAAGGCCTCCATACCTGTTGGACAGTCTCTTCCAGTGAGGTGAAAACTTCAAGCAACTCGAGAACTATGATTGAGCGCTACAAATCCCCTTCGACCTGTCTTTTCCTCGAGTGTGAGGACCTACACTGCTCGTACCTGCACCGTAGGGTCTGGCCTACACATATACTTGCCTTTTTCCTACCTCGTTGTTGTCCTAGATAAGAGTGGGATATCAGTATAGCGGCATGAAGGATATTGGTACGATACCGCTGAATGTTATGGAACATACAAGACTTAGATAGCAGTGGACGCATGCATTAGCGTGTCTCAGAATGGCTGATTACGGATCATTCTGCGTTGTAGGCGTGTCCCTCTGCACTGTCGTGTACAAGCTTTCGCTTCCGCTCGCTGAGATGCCTTTAGCATACATGTCCCTGGTGAACACGTAAAAAGCAAGAATGTTAGCTTGTGTTCACAGCTGTGAGCCCCATATCTAGTTGTATCACGTTCAGGGCGGTCAAGTTGTGGCTTGCCCCATTCCCATTTCTATGCAGAATAGCTGCGCTGACGAGGTCTTTGAATTATATTTGACGGATAATACAGATGCACGGAGGGCTCAGTCGGGCAAACCATGATGGTTGATCGTGTGTTGTGTTAGCTAAGAGGTTGTGCTTCACCAGAACTATTCAGGAAGCACTGGGGCTTACTTCTAAATCAGGACCGTTGACATGAACTTGTCGTCTCTATCATAAGCTCTTCTGAAAGGTCGAGATTGGACCATCAAAACAAGGCACAGTCCACCAATACTGTACCCTGTTCTGCTTGCAGCACGAGAATAGCCAACACGGGTTCATCAAACATGTAAGCCCATAAGTCTAGTTATCGACGTTGAAGTTGTAGTTTGTCCATGAACTTGAGTTGCCATTAAGTTAATGCTCACTTTGTTATCAGAGTTATGGAAAGTTTCAGCTCCACAGTGACCGGTTTCGATGTCAAGGCTTGACCCTTTGTCGCTGGCTGGGAAACCGTGCATTCCAGGCTTGTTAGATCAGAGCAGTGATCCTACGAGACAATATCTTTTCCTCAAGAAATCATCCCACAGCGTCAATGATGAGGGCTGGATCTGCAACACTACAAGTTCTTCACAGGGGTACACTAGTCGGTATGTAAAAAGATACTAGGTCAGGCCAGGTGCCTTGATGAACCACAAAAGCTAGCAGATGAAGAATCTGGAGACCCGCACTAATTATTATATGCTATTTATCGCTATACGGTCATGGCCATTACAAATGTCCTGGTGCACCTTTGCACGTACGGACGAAGACAAAACTACTCGCCTCTGATCATTCATACAACTCTTTCGCAACCCTGTTCGCATCGTATTGGGAGATCTCTCTTCCCATCCGGCCAGAGCTCTTGGCCAATTTGCCGCGTCTCGCATCAATGAGCGGGCTAATCCACTGGTCAGGAACGACACCGCTCTCGATCGTCTTCCCACCCTTCTTCAGATGAGTGGTAGCGCCCATCATAGTTGGCTGGAAATTGACATAGATGTTCTCCCAATGCTGAGCATCAGCCTCGAAGATCTCATGGTTGATGCCAACATAGCCGTTCTCCTTGATGGTTTTCTCCCACCATTGCCATGCTTCGCGATGCAGGTCGCCATGTGCAAACGCCCAGATGTCTTCGATGCTGTTCCAGTAGGAGATCGCGACGACCTCGGGGGCTCCTCGCTCATCGAGACGGTGGAAGGTTGTTTGCCCCAGGAACCCTTTCGTCGTGCCGTAGTCAAACCCCTCGTTCATCTTGTCCAGCCAGCCTCCGACTGCCTTGAACTGCGGCGCGAAATAGCCGAATGGATGATTCGACTTTGCACCTAGGTGTAAAACAGCAATCTTTCTCGAGGAGGCAGTCTCGATCTCGCCCGTTTCCTGGTTGGGAAGAAGTGCAGTTGTGCGGCCAGCAAACACATCTTGAAGGTACGGATTGGGTGTGACGCTGTAGGCTTGCAACAGTGTCTTTATGATCTTTGCACTCAACAGCAGTGTACTGACGAGAAGGATATATCGACCGCTCGAGAACAGGTAGACTGCTAGTGCTTGTAACGACGCGCCAACCAGAATCCAGGTGATGACTGAAAAATTGTATTGGAGGACGGTCAAGCCTTCGAATCTGCGATCCTGTATACTCGACTTCTTAGTGGATGGGGGGTAGATTGAGGTGATTGCCATTGTGGTGCTAGTGTTAGACCTGCGTCTCTGAGTTATCTAGCTGTGAGTATAGTTGGTGTCAGTTGAGTGGGCTGAGGTTTCACGAGCATTATGTAGACCATGGTAGGCACGCCTTCGCACGTACTCTCGGCTTGATACATCAGCGGCAGACTGCAACATAATGGTTCAGCTGAAGGCTGACGGCGGCACGGAACAATCTTAAGCTGGACAGGTCTACCCGTGCGAGACTTGGGAAGGGGTTTCGGCCGTAACAATACTTATCACGTGACTCGAGTGATCTTCTCGTCCGACAGCACGGTACTCCGCGGTGTTGTCTATTCGGGACAACAGAGGAAGATCTGGCTGGCAGCGACTTCTTCGGCAGTTCAAGTTACCTGCGCATGTTATGTGCCGACACAATGACAACAACCGACACAAGCCTCTACGTGTCCGTCTGAGCGGCTGATGGCCCTGGTTGTGACCTCACTCTGCAGCCATATATTAGGCACCCTCAGCCGCAACAACGAAAGCGACCAGGCTATGTCAGGGCTGTATGACTTGAGGTACAGGATAGGGTGGCTGTGTTCGCGTCTCGAGTCTTGAGGTCGGGCTTGTATTTATCGTCAAGATTTACGAAAGCTCTAATGTATCAAATTGAGAGAGGTTGACGTCTTGTATTGAGGCTTCCTTTGCTACGTTATCAGCAGACTTAGGCCTTGGTAATGTCTAACCGAGGACGCCTGTGAATTAGAGAGAGTCACCCATGTTTTGCGGCTTCATGCGTGAATCTTCGTCTAGTAGAAGGCTTAGCAAACATGCCAGGAGATCTTTGCTCCAGTTACAATACACTGGTCGCGTGCGTAGAACAGCGATTTCCCAAAACCTTGTCATCATCAGCCTCAAGCATCGTGAAATGCACTCTGAACCAGTTCTGCTAGCGGATTTGAAGTTGCCCAGTCCATCCACTAATAGATTTCATGTACAAAAAGGATCCGACACAGGTTGGGCAATCTCTGGTTTGTAAACGAATAGATAGCAAAGAATTAGCTATATAAGTAGAGACACTGATAGATGATGCTGTTGAACTGGTCGAATGAACCATGACGAAAGTGGTTGTATAGTAAAACAGATCCGGTACGACGTTAGCATGCTTGGACGTTCAATATTATCCTCCGAATCGTCTGATGGAGGAACAAACAAGGCGATGTCGGTCAGTCATCGTCGAACACAAAACTATAAAACTATATGGCAGGTTCTCCGATATGGCTTGCAGCCGGTGCTCACTGTATCTCGGACGAATAGCATGCGAGTGAAGAACGTGGAGCTATATGGCACTGCAAGGCAAAATAGCATTGGAATAAAACCACAATTTTGTGTTTTCCCAAGTAAGGTGCTGCAAGGCAAGTAAACTAGTCACTTCAACTGTCCGATAAATGCATGGCTTCGGTGTCACGTCTGCACATCGCAGGTCGATTGATAAAAGTCTCAGAATTTTCTTGCTATTTGATAAATTTCACGCAATTGAAAGAGTACAGAGACATAACAACCGAAGCAAAACACTCTCACGATGGAGGCTACATCCGTACTCTTATGCGCAATCATCTTGATGTGCTGCACTCTACTACTAGCAACAGTTCTTTGCATAAGCTACATCCAAACCATCTATTCGGCTAATGGCTGTTGTTGCCTGATCCACGAAGATGACACAATCTTGCCGGGCCCACAAAAAACAGCCAATAATACCGCTGCTGACCAGCCTTGCACCTTAGCTTTGAACCAATCAGCCTGTCTTTCGGGTATTACTGGTCCACCTTCTGGTACGCAGTGGCTCCCGTTGGCCGAGTTGTAGGCACTTCAAGTTTATCGTGGTACTGATCTGACGCTTGACAGTGGTGTCCAGCAGTGCTAGCTGCACATTGAGCGAGAAGCTCAATAAGACGCAGGGTTCGTGCCTTCGCTCCGTTCTATTATTTTCCATGTTAACACTTGCAGGTCTTCACCCGCATTCACGAATATTCACCAGCCACGATTTGGGCCGAGGGGCTTCATTCCACGACTCAGCCAGTACTTGAACGGTTGCTTTCAGGAAGCCGCATGGTCATTGCAGAATTGGGCCATGCGAGAAACTCAACACAGCCGAAAGACATCCTTTCCGCGCGTGCGATCCTGGTTGCGAACCCTGGATTTGGCATTTGTCGTGTCATGGGCATCGGTTGCAACCTCAAGAGCTGGTCGAAACATTCAACATGTTTGACTGGGTTTGAAGTTGGTAGTATGTCGGTCGTATGTTATTAGCAAGAAGCAAAACCTCGAATGCAACCATTCACTCCTTGCAGCTGAGCTGTAGTATTCATCTAGTTCCGGTGCCTGTTGTCGCTGTCGACGTCGCATAGCCGAGCGGAACTGCTGAAACGGCCATAAATATCGTCACCATCGTTGGAAGCGTTTGGCGCAGCTCTGCCCTGTCTCGCCAGATGGTGTAGTCGTGTAATCTGAGCCCGAATCGTCCCAAGTCGTCGTGATTTTCAAGGTTGATTGCCGTCCGGGCAAAGACGGGGTCTCCTTTTTTCCGTTCTCCTGATAACGAGATGCCGAACTTTCTGCACAGCCATCGATTCTCTCTGATGGACATATTGCAGTGTGCGAGACCCATGGCATGGTGCCTGACGAAGGGGTCCAATACTTCTGGTCCTCACCAGCTCCTGCGAGACGGACATGCGACTGTGAAGGCTCGAGATCGGCTTGCTGAGTGTCGGATGAATTCGATAGTGCGACAATTTCGTGCTCTGCCTTGCATATTTCACCTGCGTGTGATATATGCGCACAAAGAAGCCATGCCAGCCTTCAGTCATCTTGATACCTCCTCGATCTCCCACCGTCATCCCTCTCGTCCTCACCTTCCCTCTTGGCCCTCTGCAGGTCAGCGTCCCTCTTCCTCCTCTCCTGTCGTGCCATAGGATGATCGCCCTCCTCTTCCCCGTCTTTTACACCACCCTTCAACCCCAGCGCCCGTCTCATCTTCTCACTCTCCTTCGCCTTCGCCTCCGCCAACTCATGCACCTGATAACTCTTCGTCCTGCCCCCTTTCTCACCCTTTCCACCCCTTCCCCTCTCTGCATCCTCTACCAGCTTCTTCCTTAACTTCTCACACTCCTCTTCAACCTCCTCCTCGTCCAACTCTCCCGCGTCTTCTAGCTCATCCTGTAGCTCCATAACCTTGACCTCGATCTCGCGTAGTCGATCGTGCTTCAAGATATCTTCGTCTGGCTTCCGTATCTTCGGCGGACGTGCGCTATCATTCAGGCTGTAGGGCTGACCGTAGCCTGCCGCGCGTGGCTTGAGGGTGCTGAGGTTGCGCTGGACGTAGCCGGATGTGCCTGAGCCGCGGGGCGTGGTCAGGCCAACGTTGGATGACATGCTTGATAGAGTGGTATCGCTTCAGGTTTCCTGGGAGGTTCGAGCGCGCGGTTCGCCGCCTTGTCTCGGCACAGCGATAGGCTTTCTGCTGCCAGTGAGGTCGGAATCGAAACGAGATTGGAACGTTGATTTTACTTTCGGAGTCACGATACGTGGTAGTAACGAAAGAACCAAGGACGTCAGAGCCCAGAGTGGAGCGGTATTTGGTAAGGAAGATAAATGACAGTGGTGCTACGCTATATGGCAGGCTCTGCGAAGGATTCGTAAGGGTGACGGTACAATAGTCTGTTGGCAATTTGGTGATACTCGAGTTTATCGATAAGCAGTTATAATCGTGCCTTAGGCAGTCACTGGCTAGAGAATCACAAAAAGCCAGGCGCTTAGGAACACAACAGTGTGCAGAACATTTTTAGAATACATGACTGCAAGGACAACTCCTGACTGCAGAGGTGAACGGTTTTTATCCAATGCTGATGCTTCAAGAACAGCAGAGGCGAGCACTAGCCCGTTAGCGCTCTAGCTAGGTCTGATTGATAATGGATTCGAGGTGGCCTAACAACTCCGCGCCGCCTTGAACGTCCTGATCCGTGCCCAAGGTCTGCAGGTCTTCCGTAGCCAGGCGCCCTTCGCACAACAAGTCCCACCCCGAACGAATCGAAGACCTCGTTGAATGGATTGCCAGCACTTCATGCCAAGAGCGACCACTCCGGCTGAAATGCCATCTCGAGCACTACCGGTGGCTCCATAGCCGCGATGATTCCATCAACTCGTTGTTCTCTTTCCGGACTCTCTCCTGGTACTCGTGCAGTATCTCTCCAGTCTCACCGTTGCTGTAAGTTGCAACACTGTTATTGGTGTAGACCGACCTTTCCGAGTTCTGGGTGTCTCCTTCCTGCGGCTGTTTGTAGACTCCTCCCACATATCCCCGGTCTAGAGCGAGAGATTTCAATGGTGATGGGTCAAAGCGCTCGATGAACACCTTGTCGAGCTCTCGATCTTTTGGTGCAGAATATTGAACATATTCTTCGATCGCGGCTTCGTCGGTCCATCCACATACCTTTCGAAAGCAAGCGGCCATGCATCCCGTGCGGTGTTTCCCTTTATTACAATGTACCAGCAGAGGATAGTTACTCGGGTCCAGCATTATCTCAAGGACTTCGTGAACGACTGCAGCTTCAGTATAGATATCCGGGTTTTTGTTCGCCGGTATCGGGATTTGATGGTGCACAATACCACATGAGGAGATGAAGTTGCAATAGTCGAGCGGCAACTCTTCACACACCAACGTGATGATCGTCTTCAGGGAGAGACTCTCCAGCTGCTCGAAATGTTCGAAGACAGGATAGCTCGAGCGGTAGAGACCTGGTGCGATGGTCTGGAAATTGGTGGGACGGCCCGTGCCATCAGGGGTCGGCGGTCGTGACTGATCTAACGTGAGTGTCTTCGAACTGTACTCGGCAGGTGGTCTCAGTGCACAAAGTGCCTTAGCCACCTGATCCCCTAGTCTCCAATGTTCCTTAGCGGAGCCCATTATGAGACTTTACTTTAGCTGCAACGGTACAAGCAGTATGCAGTAGAGTGGTCGGTCCTGGGATCGTCAGGGAAGTGATTGTTGATATCGATGGAAAGATTCTCGCAACCTTCGGCAGTGTCTTGACGCGGTGTGAAAGGCTTGTGGATTTGACACTTAGTTCGTGAGGTTGAAGAGATCCCTGCGGTCGCCCGAACGGCTAGAGAGGCCTGAGGCTTTCGGAAAGCCCAGTAAGAAGGATGGTCTGCGCAGATTGAAGACAAACAGTTGGTCTTGTTCAAACCGGGTGCTAGCCCGATGATCACAACATGACTGTAAGATGCTCGCAGGCGATATGTATAGGGAACTGCGCTCTCGAAGCTGAGCAACACGGGGTGTGTCTTTAATTCAGGGAGCGCGTTATGTTGATATGGTTTCGAAAAGGTGGCTGAAAAAGACCCTTTTCAAAGCTAGGTCTGGACGTCCATGATGAGTTGGACCATCAGAGAAGTTGTCGCCATTGCATGCGTGTTGGGAGAACCAGTGACAGCTAGCGGTGATGTGAAGCGTGTATATCTACTAGGTTGACACCGACTAATTGTTGTCGGTATTGTGTATGCGAAAGTGAGAGATGTTAATTTATTGTTTGTGTAGAGCTGTGGAGACGCGACCACCGGCAGGAACCGTGATAATAATCAGCTGTCGAGTAGACGATTGCCAAATAGAGAGAAGGAACCACTTGATGAAGTTCCAATAGCCCGGCAAGTTCCCAATTTAAGAAGTGGCGGTGGGAGATTATCCTGCTCAGCGCGTCCCAAACCAAAGTAATTTGTTTGAGCGTGACACTGAATTAGGCGGCCGTGATATTCGGCAGCATTTGATGTAGTTACAAGCCAGCTTGTTAACGCTGTAAGAGGTATGATTCATGCATGATTAAAACCTGGCCACGGGATCGCCGGTCCCAGAAGACTTCGCAAATTGATCGTGCCCGTGGCGTCTGACTTTGGATGTCGACGGCGCGCACGGTTATCGCGGTACAGGGCATGATGAGGCGACAGTCACGTGATATAATACGTCATACTAGCGAACTCAGTTCACAAGCAAACAGACTACGATTACGACTACGGGGGTACATCGGGCCTCCGCCCGCAAACTCAACGATGCCACAGCCTACACCCTCTTCTGCAGCACAACCAAAACCCTATCCAAGCTGCCGTGACCGTTCTTGTGGAGCGTGCATCTACGGCACTCGGGTCAAGAGGACTAATACGCATCTGTTCAAATAAGTCGGTAGTCATGACGGGCTGCCCTATGTACGATTTGGTAAAATCAAGTGCACATCAAATCTTCCTTGTAGCAGGCATACCGAACAAATGCTTTTTGCTAGCATAGCATGAGGATCGATCACCCAGATATGCTCTGGTTCGTAGCTTTATGCTTTCGCTCAATTTTCCGTAGGTCATTGCCCACGCTATCTCTTGATTTGTCTGCGTAGCTGGCTTACTCGAGTGAAGCTAGAATTTCTCAAATTGTCTTCTCTTGCATGGCACGTGCCGACTTCAACAGCATAGTGGCCTTCTCCATTGCGTCGCACAGAGTGGCTGTATACTTCTCATCGGCATCCATGAGTTCCAGCTCCATTTCAAGCCTGGCATTCTCCATCTCCTGAACGGCTCTTTCCATTCTTCGATAGGCTAATAGTGTTCTTCTACCCTGCTTTTGCTTAACCCCCTTAGCCTGTTTTCGATATCTCTGAGTGACGGTAGCGGTGTCGCTGAACGATGAAGTCTACTGTGCTCTGGATCATCGACTCGTAGAGTGAGTGGGTAAGAACGATCAGGTTCGACCTGCGTGTGCCCTCGAGATATGGTGTCAACTTCAAGATCCGGAGACAGACTGGACTCGTCAAGATTGACAGGCCGAGGACGTGGAGATTGTGACACGGTCAGGGGGGTCATGTCGACATTTGAGCTTGGACAGGAATTGAGCGTGTCTTCGTAATAGTGGTGTTCACCCTTCGATTCCTAGTGCGTGATATGACTCGAATATACATACTGTAGATTGGTGATACCAATTCGATGGGAAAGATGTGCACAAAACAGTACTAAGGTGTAAGCTGGGGAAAGTGCGTTCAGTCCGAGGTCACACCTTCCCCCAGACCGAACATAGCGATTGAGTTCTTCCAAGCTGCATCGCAAACTTCCTTGACTGTAATCCCTTTGATCTTGGAAATGACGTGGGCAACTAAAGGTATAGTGGCAGGTTCGTTCCTGCCCTTCACCATGAGTCCCTTCTGCCACTTCTCTTTCTTGACAGCTTTGGGCGTTGCAGGAGCATCCTTCAGATACTGAGACGAGGCATGCGAAGGTCGAATCTCACACCAAGGACCATCGGTTTCGATTTGGAGACGCTCAAGAGGAACGTCTTTAGCCACAGTGAGGTTTTCTTCCGTCTTCAAGCTGCATCCGTTGATACCAATGTCAAAACCAAGGTCAATCAAGCTCTTCATTTCTTCAGCAGTGCCGGTGAAGCTGTGTACAAGGCCTCGTTTAGGAAGCTTTTCTAGCCTTGGTCTGACTAACGCCGTGAATTCGTCGTTGCAGTTACGCATGTGCAAGAACAGGGGTAGCTGCAGCTCGACGGCTAGATCCAGCTGAGCCTCGAAGTACTTAAGCTGTGTCTCTTTAGGTGAGAGGAACAGACGATCCCAGTCCAGGCCTATCTCGCCGAAAGCCACAGCCTCACCAGTTGCCTTCGCATCGAGAGCCAACTGTTTTAGGTCTTGGAGGAGCTTCCCAGCACCACCTTCATGGTTTTCGAAGTCTCGAGTCGAGCAAGGGTGAACCCCAATGGTAGCAAAGCATGTGCCGGCTGAAACGGTCAGTAAGATCCGATGAAGCAAAAGTACGACCTACAATACTGCTTCGAAATGCTGACAGCGTTTTGTGATTCAATCAGGTTGGACCCCGTGATCATCATCTTGGAACAGCCAGCGTCTAGACCTCTCTGTATCACATCGACAAGGTCATTTTCATGAGCTTGTTTTCCATGGTATATGCCTCGAAAGACGGGGTCGCCCAAGTTTATGCCGACCTACTTATGGTCAGCCAGCTTTCGATATATAATTCTCTCAACACACATCGGCATACCTCAGCGGTTTTTGGCCCGCCATCTTCGTTACTGTACTGAATGATGATGTAGTGAGGATTGGTCTACAGTTCCATCTCAGGAAATCTTTCTGACTCAGGGACGCTGTGATGATGTCACGTCTCGATTTAGCAGATGACTCGCTACAACAGGCGCCTCTCAAAAGCAAAGCCAATCCGCCTCTCTGTACCCAGCGACTATGTAAGCTTGATATGGACATGAAGCTGTTGTCTGGAGAACGACTGCTTCCGCGCGGGAAAGCCGTGACCAGGGTCAAGACACAGAAGTAGGTCGACGCCCAATATGGTTAGACTCGGCAGCAGACGCCCCGGGCATAGACGGTCAAAAGCCGTTTTTGTGCTCGCCGCCGCCCCGGCCTGGTCTCCATTAAGTTGTCGCCGCTCTCCGCACTGCTCGGGTTGCTGACCGAGTTCGATACCCCAGATATAAGAGCCAATGCCATGCGAGCTATTGCAGTATGGCTTCATTAACAATTTCTTCGCTTTGCCATACACTTAGATATAGACAACGCAGACATTAGCAGAAGTCAGGGACTCGAACAGCCGTTTGCCACTGCTTCGCATCTAAGCAACCACTTCTCATCTGCCATCTGTTATATATCCCGTGCTAGCAATATGGGGGAAAGCAAAATTGCAGTTTCTGAAATTCAGTCTCACAACAAAGAAGAGGATTGCTGGATTGTTGTCGACGGGCAAGTTTGGGATATAACACAGTTTGCGCCGGAACACCCGGGTGGCCCAGCCATCATATACAAATATGCTGGGCGTGACGCGACAGAAGCATATAGCGAGATTCATGCTCCATCAATAATTAAAAACGGTTTGCCAGAAAAAGCACACAAGGGGACAGTGGACGAGACAACGATAACCAAGGAATGGTCTGAGCCGCTGCCCAGTGCAGCACCGAAAGCAGCATCGAAATCTGTGGCTGCGAAGCCGCCGCTCGAGGGTATAATCAACTCCCACGACTTCGAACTAGTGGCCAAAAACTCGGCCACAGCCAAGACATGGGCGTTCTACTCTTCTGCCTCGAACGACCTCATCACTCGAGATGCCAACAATTCGTTATACAATAGAATCTTCTTCCGACCGCGGACAATGCGCAAAGTGATGGACATTACCACGAAGACCACACTTCTTGGAAAACGAGTAAGCTTTCCGTTGTTCGTATCGCCAGCAGCCATGGCTCGCTTGATACACCCAGACGGTGAGCTAGCCATCGGCCGAGCATGCAAAACGCGAAATGTCATACAGTCCATCTCGAACAACGCCTCATATGCAGCTGCCGACATCGTGAGCCAGCCAGAAGTTGTAGATCACCCGTTCATCTTCCAGCTCTACGTCGACAAGCGAAGAGAGAAGACCAATGAGCTGCTCGCCCAAATCCTGTCGCATAAGAATATCTCAGCCATCATGATTACGGTCGATGCTGCGGCAGCCGGTAAACGAGAAGCCGACGAGCGGGTCAAGGCAGACGAGAGCATAGAGAACCCCATGCAAAAGAACAAGCCAAAGAACGACAAGATGGGTGGTGGTTATGGGCGTCTGATGAGCTCGTTCATTGATCCGAACCTTAGCTGGGACTATGTCAGCTGGCTGAGAGGAGAGATCGGCAATGACATCCCAATGCTGACGAAGGGTGTGATGAGTGCAGACGACGTGAAGATGGCACTAGACATCGGTCTCCAGGGCTGCGTGCTGAGCAACCACGGTGGCAGGAACTTGGACACCAGTCCACCACCGATACTGGTGCTGCTGGAAATTCATGCTCGTTTCCCAGAGATCATTCGAGATCATCACCCGCAGTCGGCGAGTGTCAAAGCTGGTCTCACGAAGCCATTCTCGATACTGATCGATGGTGGCATTAGAAGAGGTACAGATATTCTAAAGTGTGTTTGCCTCGGTGCCGTGGGTGTTGGTATCGGTAGACCGGTTCTCTATGCGACAGGTTACGGCCAAGAAGGAGTCGAGCACCTGATCGATATCTACAGGGATGAGTTCGAGGTTGCAATGAGGAATGTCGGGCTTACCAGCATCGAGCAGTGCGGGCCAGAGTATGTTAACACTGGTGACATTGACCACATGGTATGCAAGAGTACTAGCCACCCTTACGCAGCCAGCTGGAGTGCCCAGGTCACAAGGCAGAGCAAGCTGTAAAGCGTTTCTTCCACCTTTAGGAGGCGCTGCCCGACAGGATGACTGTATGGAAAATGGCGTTGGATGGATGGAATGTATATACCCAGAATGGCTTTACACATTGTTGAACAAAAATCCGATTCAACTAGTCCTACTCTCACCGCAAGCTTCTGCTCTCACGTCCCACGCAGCGACCTCTCCAGCCGACTCCCGAGCACTATCACTCCCGTCCCGATTTTTCCCTACTCAAGACCTCACCAACCTCGTATCCTTTCTCCTAGTCCTCTCGGACCTCGCCTCCACCATACGCTTCACAATCACATCCTCATCCCCCTCATCGTCCCAACCGGGGGACTTCGACCGCTTCGTCATCGTCTCATGCGCCAAGCCATACCTCAGATGCGGCGACCGGTCGTACCATGCGCCGGGCGAGATGCGGGCGGCGCTACGACCTGATCGGGCTCGTGGCTGGAACCCTGGGATGTGACAGTACGTACCGTAGAGATAGGCATCTCCTCGTTCGGCGTGGTTGTATACGGCGCGGATCGGGGAGATGGATAGCCCGGCTTCACGGCGCGGTCGCCGGCTGGATTGGCGTGGGATGACTGCGCTTCTGCTGCGGCTGTATGGGCCAATGCTTCTACAGGTGTTTCCGTCGGGCTTCTGGCGTGGTTGGCTGTGGTCGTGTCGGTGGATGCTTCGGCCCCTGGCGACGTCTATATCTATGTCTTTGTCTTTGTCGTTATCAGGTTGGATCTTGGCACTGGCGGGATAGTCGGTGTTCACGGCTTTTTGTTCCTCTTTGCTATCAGGGGTGGTGGTTGTTTTGCTGAGCAATAGCTGGCGGGTCGTTGATATCTTGTAGCTTGCCATCTTTGTTTGACAGTTTGCAATGTGACTATGGTTGTGGTTGTCGGCCAGTCATGCGTATCCTGCTTGAAGTGTCCCATCGTTCTGGGTCGGCATGCGGTCCGCATGTGCCATTGTGCTTGTGTCAAACAACGGGGAACACTTGTCGTTTGTTGTCGATGGGATTGACGCGGGACGCTTTGTACATGTCACGACAGTGAAAGGTGTGCATGTGAAGCTGTGTATGGGAGAGTTGCACCATCACCTCCAGTGACCTGTTACCAAGTCTTCATAGATACAAGTCCGTTACCAATTGGTTCGGTGTTTGGCTACCTCTTTACCACGGCCGCTCTAAGTGAAGGAAGTATTGAATTCCTAAGCTCAGTATAGCAATGCGACAAGTGGTAGATAGCCAATGTTAGCTCAATCATAGAGATACCAGAACCACGATTCATGCTCAATACCGGAAAACCACAGTGACTACCGTCCAAAATGTTGCTGCCGCAGCGGTAAGGGTCCTAATACCTTAGTCGTCATCGTGGTTATCTGTCAATTTGCCTCACTGCTTCGCCTCGTCGGCCAGCTCTTTCAGCTCTGCTCTTCGTTCCTGTTTCTCTCAGTCTAGCTTCTGGTGCTTGAACACTTTCCTCACTGATTTTCAAGAATCATATCGTCGTCTGGGAAGGCACATACTCCCTTCCATTGCATCATCATGTCTTGTGCCCACAGGTTGTATTCTGCATCGAACTCTTCTTGCAGAACCAATATTCCATGTCTCCTGATAGACAAAACATCCGGATACTAGATTGTGTCTGAGTTGGTGGTGGTATTGAGCGAACGAGATTCAAGTTGGCACCCTCCCAGCACACCTCGCTCCCGAGGTAAAAGTAAAGGCCTCTTCGGACCGTGTCGGCCAGGCACAATATACACATCGATGTTGTGAAAGTTGTGTACACCAGGTCGACCATTCTGCACCCAGTGCGTAACACATCTTGTCATAAGAGATTGCGTTGTCTTGACCTCGATTCGATCATAGAATTCATTCATCTTCGATTCGTAAGTGTAATGTGCCAATGCTTTCTGGGCTACGCCGTCGATGGGTTGCTCGGCGAGATGGAGCTGTTCGAAGATAGCTTCAGGGTGCTTAGTAACAACAGCTTGGACGGTACTCTCCAGATAATACTGCTTTGTGAGGAGGGATAACAGATTAAGTAGAAGGAAGTTGCGATGTCGGAATCTCTGAACCATCTTCCAAGCATGCTCGACCTTAGAGACGTCTGTACCGACCCGAGGATCTTTCCGGTCTGGGTTTGGGGAATAGTGACTGAACTTGGCCCATGCAGGTGGCCTGAGGTTTTCATCAGCCTCGGCGGCCTTGATCATTTCCATCTCAGCCAGTTCGCGATCTGTATGGAACATCTTTCTTGAAAGCTGTCGCTGAGATGTTCTTTTTCGGTTACGTTCGTGCTTGGAAGTAATGGCTTTCTGAAGGTCATGCATGTCGTCGTTAGTTGGGGGGACCGAGCTGCTTGATCAGATTGGGTACGAATGATTCAAGTCCGAGATAGATCTGGTCGCCCAACTCTCCGAGTCTTGGTCGTGCGAAGACGGCATAAGGAATGCTCTCTACACCCGCCGCCACTATCTCATCCACTCAACGCGGGATCCTGGTCTATATAATCTCCAACGCCACGGCGCCATCATGTTCTTACAGCTATATGCCCGCGTGCCAGAGTACATCGATAGCGGCAGAGTCGGGGCTCGAATATTGTAAGTGTCGATGATGTGAACGGTGACACCTTTGTTGCGGTCATCCTCGTCATTCTCGCGCCGTTTTGCTCGACTCAGACTCGCTACAAGCGAGTCAGATGTAGAAATGAAGTGACTGTAAAAGGGCTTCCCTTGAGGTTTCTTCCAACCACGGACGTGACATCTCAAGTTTGATTCGACATCCTGCATTGTGAAAGCGCTGAAATCTGAAGGCACCTCGTTGCCGAAATGTGTCATTGCGTGAGATCGAAATCGAGTGAGGCCATCATTGTCTTTGATAATGCTTCCAGCGGATTCGGAAGTTGTGATCCTATACAGGTATCTAGGCATCGATGTTTCCGCCAATTCGCCAAGCCTGTCAAAGTCTGGTATGCTGCGAAGGAATTCGACTTTGGTTGGTTTTTGGTTATCCTTCTTCGGTGCAATCTCCTAGACCGCTTTTCGGAAGGTGTTGTAGTTTCCAGCATAGACTCTGCACTGAAACAACACATCTTCGTTTATCCCTCCAGGCTCCAGGACGATCGCTGGTACACCTGTGTGAATGGGCATGGATATGCCGGTTTCTGCTTCGACATTGGTTGCGGTCTCAAGCTTGCGTACTATACGCTTCGCTGAAGATTCTACGTTCGAGTCGACCATACGCTTCCTCTTCTGAGCGACAGGGGTGTGTTTGCATGTATCACTGATAGTGTGGCATTTTTGAACCTCCGTTTTTGGCGATCGGAAATCATCGAGCGGGTCTTTCAGCCAGTAAGACACACTGCATCCAGACATTACTCTGCTTGCTCACCGAGCTTTTGCAGCTTAGAGAATTCCAATCCCTGCCACGTCAGTACTCTGTGCCCACCGGCAGCCAGGCTAACACAGAGACCCGTATGAGAATCGGGAAAAGATGTTTCCGGCGATCAGGTAAAACAGGGTGGCTGAACAAGTGCATATGGTGATGGTCATCCGGGGCACAACAGTTCGTATATCTGACGAGTGCTTTGTCGGGGGCGTGGTGCAAATCTGAAGGGATGAAGTTGCAAAAGGCTGATGGAGGAAAATGATATGATGCCGGCTTATGAATATTCACTGCCAAAACAGGCAGAAGCGCCTTGCGTGCAGTATCATCGATACAAGCTCAACAGCGAGCAAAAAGTGAAGGTATCGAGAGTCCTACCTTGACTACTATAAGCGTTGCTCACATTGAAGCATCGATGACGCAAGCCCAAGCTCGATCACGACTTCTTGCCAGATTTGGGAGGCTTCTTCCTAGCAACGCCTGAGCCCGTGAACTTGAGTTTGCCTGTAGTCTCCCCATCAGGAGCTGACTTTGGCATGACCTGAATCGTATCTGGATCTCCATTGACCGGGCTATCATCGCCATCGTCACCTACGGTAGACTGCTCTCTCAGCTTGCTTGGCGGTGGAGCGGCCTTCTTGTCAAGCTTTTTGTTCTCAGTCAATTTCTGCTTCTTCTTGGGAGCAGGTTCTGAGTCCTTCTCGTCAGCCTTCCTTTTCACGCCATTGGTGGCAGCAGGCTTGGGCGAATTTGCCCGACTATCCTTCGGTGTGCCAGCCATCTTTGCATTTGCTTCTCTCAGAGCGGCGCGATCCCTTTTGAGCCAACAGCTGCCGTTTAGATGTGTTGCGAACAAGTTGACAGCCTTCCAGTGGTCTCCCAGGTGTGAGTTCCTGTTAGGACACTTTGCTGCAGGGTAATCGATCTCCTTGAACTCGAACGAATCCGGCATTGACGACTGAGGTGTGGAAGGATCGCCTATGCTCGAGGCTGGGGATGATCCTCTCAGCTTGTTACCCTTACCTTTGCCCTTCGGTTGGCCCTTGACCTTGACACCCTTCTTTCGCTGACCGTGTACATCGTGCTTGTCAATGATGATCATCGGCTCTGTCTTACAGTATTGCACAGTTGGATCTGAAGGCGGACGAGAATTAAAGCCAACACGAGGATACCAGAGGCGCTGCAGTCTGCAGGTAGCACATCGGATGTGTTTCACTTGCTTGAGCGGGTTGCCACGTAGCTGTATATTGCCTGCTTGACCTACGGCGGCCTTTGTTTCCACTGCTTCGTTCTCCACACCACTGTCTGAATTGGCGTTGATGTTCTTTCCTAGCTTCTCGGCTCTGATGTTCAGATCGACTACGGCAGTCTGCATCCGTGCGATCTTTTCGTCTCTGTGCACCTCCAGCACGAGGTCATGCACAATACCTTCTATCACACTTTCGAGGATCTGCGACATGGAGGCTATGTGGCCCTCGTAGGTGAGCGACTCGTCCAGAGTGTTGGCCATAATGCTGCAGTCCTCGACAGGATGGTTGAGGCTGTTTTTTGGTCTCGTGCGCAGTCCTCACTTTGGCATCGACGGGGTAGGACTTGCCTGGATCGATGATCTGATATGGATGCAAAGCTAAAGACACTTGTCAAAGTCTGCAGCTCGGGATGCTGTCGATGGGCAATGCACCAAAGTACTGCCAGTGGGATACGTGCCTGCGCCTGAGGCTGGTCAGCCTCGAAAGTCCGTGCTTAAGCGCAGCTGCACTTTCTCGTGGTTCCACCTGCACCATGATCGACGTCCCGTGTTTAGCGCCTAACCTTGTAACGCTAGCTCAGGCAAGCTAAGGTTTGCTCGCGTAACGTGCGACGCGCTCCTTACGCGTCTTGCTGACCACGGAGTGCCTGCTTCCCTAAGATAGACACCACACTTGGTACCTTAAAAGATGAGACAAGGCTCCATTTTGGCCTTCCTGCAACCTCAGGTACCTGCAGCGGACCACAAGAGAATCAATGGCGCCATTACAATCACTGCGGTTGCTCCTCAAAGTACCCCAGGTTCCGAAAGCGACAAGTATGCTGAGGGCAGTCATGACGCTCACCGAGACGAGGTCCAGAGGCTCGGCCATGTGACTTTGCCAGCCAAGGACAACCGTAATCTACCTGGGTCGAGGGCTATGATTGCGAGCGTCACAACGATCCATCTTGATCGTCTTAAGTCTATCACCACTACCCTTCTCCCCGTTCGCTACTCGGACAAGTTCTTCACCGAATGTCTGGAGCCGGAGAAGTATTCTGCCATAGCCTTTGTGGCACTCTACGACTCGAAAGCAGTTGGCTGGATCCGTTGTCGGGTCGAGCCTTTCCCGCATGCTGGAAATGAGATCTACCAGCAAATCTACATCCAAGCTCTGGGCATTCTTGCACCATTCCGGAATTTCGGTCTTGCTACAGAGCTGTTGAAGGCCGTCGTCGACCAAGGCACGTCCAATTACCCTAGGGTTCGCAGCATTCGTGCGCACGTCTGGGAATCCAACGAGGATGCTTTAGCCTGGTATGATAAGCAGGGATTCAAGAGGATCATGCTTCAGCCACAGTATTACCGTCGCCTGAAACCCTCGGGCGCATGGATAGTTCGCAAAGAACTTGAGTGAAGTCTACGCTACAGGGTATCAACGAGTCACCACAATGGTCTTGTGGAGGCAAACAATAAGCATTGTCGCTTGACCTGACGTAAGCGCTTTCACTGGGTGACTGTCCCATTATGTGACCAGGCGCAATGCGGCATTGCCATGTCCATTATATATATATGCTTTTCCCAAGACAATGACTGCTTACTCACGAAGGGGCCGCGGCACGTCCGCTCAGGCCGCATGGGCGAGAAGTGCATCAAGAAGGTCACTGTCACCCTGGTGTCTCGACATTCGAAGACGATACCTCATGCCATTCACAGCTGCTCGAACACTCCAGTGAAGAAGTTTGGCTCCTTGACTACTCGGTTACATAATTTCACAACATTCCTTTGGCAACCCTCTGAGCGCAGAGCCTGTTCTGCGCATGCTCAGCAGTCAAACCGGGGAGCCGCCTTTGGACCGGATCGAGCGATACCCCCACCAGATAGACCACGCGCCCTACTTGTGTGGCAGCTGTGGCCTCATGCTGTTCCCTTGGGCCCCGACCGGTCATCAATTCAGCGGCATCTGTTCTCAGTGTGACCACCTGAACGACGAACTTCAAAGACAGGCAATCGAGGCATACAACCGTCGATTGTTGTCCATTGGAGGTCCGCAACGGGCACTGCGGCTTAGTGATCGACAGTGCACGTGTCCACGTAAGTGCGAGGAGACCGACGCCGAACAACAAGACACTAATTACGAAGATGACTTGGAGGCTGACGATGATACTGATAGCCATCTCGCCGGTCGAGCCGTCGCTGCTGAGCAGCAGATGGCACGAAAATATGGCTGGCAAACTAACGTCGTCTGCAAGCAGAATGGCGAAAACGAGCGAAGCATATTCTACAAAGCTCCTGGTCACTACGCCATGGCCTGTATGCACGACAGTGGTATACCGGAGGAGTCGTCTCTAGCGAACTCTGACAACACGGTCGGACGAATCGAAGCTGCAATGCTTGACAAGGTGCTCGAACCATGGGAGCTAGAAGCTGTCCATCTCTCCACCGGTCGACGCTACTCATCCCTTTCTCGCACTTTCCCCGAGGCCCGCACAATGCAGCTGCCCACGCGTTGAAATCCGGAGCAGCATAGGCAACCGATCCCCACTTGCCCACACTGCGGCAAAAGTTACAACGAGGAATTTGTCGAGTGGGTGCAAGGTGGCAATGCGACGATCTGCGAAAGCTGCGGCCTTGTAGAGAGACCTGAAATGCTCGCAGATGACCCGGACGTCCAGGTTTTCCGTGTGGACTTCCGGACAGCGATGGACAACTGTTACTGCAGGTGTGAGTGTCCAATGGATATCGTATCACCGGCAGCAGACAGTGATTCCACGTTTCAAGAAGCATTTTGTGAAGCGTCAATGGAACTGGACTCTGCACCACCGGCACTCGAGCAAGTGAGACCATTACCAGGCTGGCTATCAGATCACTCTCCCTCGTCTAACAATATGCCAATTGACCATGTGTCGTTGTCAGACGAACAGATTCCACAAGGTCCAGATGATGCACAACCCTCCAACGGGTTGGCCGAACACCGTGAGAGCGTACGCGAGCGCTTTGGACTGCCCGAGCTCCGCTTCAGCGACAACTTGGACTTCACAACTGCGAGGCATGAAGAGGTAGACATGGCTTTTGAGGATGCGGATACTGCTACGGCGTTCGAGTCATTCGAGGAAGCGCACAACTATATGCGTGCTGCTGCGTATTTCGCCTCCTTAGCGCACGCAAGTGCCGATCATCCTCTATACCAGCTCATTAGAGATCGCTTGGCGGACTATGCTGAGAGAGTCGAACATGAAGCGGAGGCTGAGCAAACTCGCCAACAAGAGAGGGAGGATATATTGTAAGAAGTATTGGAATACAGAAGACCACCACCAGTGTCCCTTGCAGAACTTGGATCTTGAGCCTATGGAAACCTGAACGCCGGGGACAGCCTCTGACCATAAGGCTCACCGAATAAAAATGATCAGGATTGAAAAACACAACCCATATAGTCGCACAATTTGGTGTACCTCGTTGTACTTTTTGTTAGTATTTTGAAGTTCGCTCTTCACTCGCGCCCAGTCTTTCGAGGCGCGGTTGCAGTGGATCTATTGCACAGCGACAAATCCGGGCAGCTCCGCCCCGTAGTCCGAGTTCCGCCCCAGATGACTGACTCGTCTAACTTGCCTTCTCTGTGGTTCACGCTTGTACCTGCCAAGTCTGGGAGCTGTTGCTTCCGAGTTCGCCAGAAAGTTCGCGGCCGTAGCTGCCCAAGTTCCAGGCGCGAGAATAGAGCAGTACACATCGACTAATACTATTCCTTGAAGGCTCTACAATTAGAGTGTCGGTCCTGTTGAATATCCACCACTACCCAGGCCTTCTACCACGATGGGCGCAGGCGCATCAAAACCCGGCGACGCTTCCAAACAAGTCTTTACCAGGTATGGCTGTCTCGATCCAGCTCAATAGCACTCTAGTGTACAGCCGGAGCTGCCCAGTACATAGGGGCTCAGAGCGCAAGCTAATAGCAGTCCAGTGAACACCCTATACAATTCTCACAAGAAGTAATCGATTCATTACAAGCATCCTCAGAAGTACGACATCTCTCAAGCACGTATGCTAACGACTGAAGCTGACATACTTGCCAGACCAACTCAACGAGGGCTAAATCCTTAGAACTACACATCCAGCAAAGAGTCGCAGCCGAGCTCGAAAGATTAACAAATGAGAACTCCTCTCTCCTAGAAAAAGCCCGTCAGAAAATCACAGCGAGCGACGACAAAGATACGTCCAAGAAATCAGATCGACAGCCGGGCCTGCTAGAGCTGCCCTCGATAACGCCGAAAGACCTCTTCAAGACCGAGACCGAGGAGGAGAAAAGGAAGAAGAACGCAAGCAGTAAAAAGGTGCAGGAGGAGATCGAGAAACTGCAGAAAGCGTTGGGCGAGAGGAAGGTGCTGAAGGATCTGCCAAAGGAAGTCTCTGATGCTAGAGAAGAGGTGGTGTCGTGTCTGAGGCTGCATGACAGGCAGTCGCTGAATTGCTGGAAGGAGGTGGAGGTGTTTAAGAGGGAGGTAAGGAAAATGGAGGAGCAATTTGTTGGGAAGGTCTTGTAAAGGTTTGTACTGCTACGGGAGTGAACCAAAACAGGCACGGGGCCGTAAGCGAGCGAGGGTTTCGAAATGGATCATAGACCCCAAGCTGCTTTTTGAGTCTTCATAACACATCGCATTCGATTGTACAACATGTACAGTTTCCAGCTCCAGCCCTTGCCAGAATATGGTATTACTAACCTTAGAACGTTCCGATAACAGAATCGTGCTCGGACCCAGATCTCAGTCACAAGATGGAAACCAACAGATACATATACACGCATATGACCCGCCAGTCTGAATATCCCGCCCTAGGGCCTCCGTCTCTTCGCTGGCCTATCAAAAATCCCATCAGCACCCCTCCTAAACTCCTCATACATAGTCGCAATAGCGTCCCTATCCTGACGAAGCTCCTCGATCTCTCTCTGCTGATCCTCGATCGTTGCCTCAAGTTGCTCTTTCTCCTCGGCGAAAGCCTTCCGGATCTCTGCTCGCTCTTTGACGAGCCGATTGATATCAACTCCTAAGCGCTCGATTTCCTCGTCGTACCATGCACGTCGAGATGCCCGGGGTTCAAGTTTTGGTTGCGCTAGGTATCCGGAACGGTCATTGTCGTTGACGACGGCTCCTTCGTTGGTTTCTGCGTCTGCTGGCTGCTCCCCGTGCAGATTGGCCTGGTCAGTAGCGTGTTCTGTAGATTCGGCACCTGGTACGTCTTGAGACCTGGGTCTGAGCCGATTGTCTAGCGCTGGCTGTGGTGACGCGGCAGGAGTCGTCGGACGTATTGGTTGTGGACTTTGTGAGTGAGCACTTTGTGATCTATCCGAATTCGTTTCGGAGGTCCTTCCTTCATTTCCTACGGTGGTATAGGGATTCACTGCCGGTACATCCGCTGTTCGAAAGACGGGTAGCTCTGGGGACCCATTGGCCGCACTGGCCTCTGGATCCTCCGTAACGTCGTCCCGTGTGGTTCTTAGCGGAGGAACTCTTGAAGAAGCTAGGAGCTTGGCATGGTTAGCCCACTGTTGAACGGGCTCATTGCATGGGACTTACGTGCTGACCCTCATGTTGACGTTGGAGACATTGAGTAATGCAATCCTCTAGCTCACCTGGTCTCGCCCCTCGATCCACAGCCGTGCCACGCCATAGATTCAGGACTTCGGTCTCGGCTGTCGTCCTGATGCCAGAGGGAAGGTCAAACCATGGACAGCCGGATTGTCCTGCTGGTGTAATATGGGCTTGGCATGCTTCCTTGATGTGTTTCTTTGCTGATGGTCAGCCAACTTCATAGAAACTATGGTTAGACTAACTTTGAACTTGTTCCAATGGTAGCGACCGAAATCTAGACGCACGTTCCATCCTTCTGGCTCGAGAATCTCGGGTGTGGTGGAAGCATCTGTTCTTCTGCCATGTCTTGTGTTCATCCTCCTGGACTTTCTCTTACAACGTTGTCTGTAGCCAGCGGTACGTCGATTTTCCCGAAGGCTTGATGCCAGGGTTTTCCAAGAAGTAAGAGCCGACCAACGGGTGATATTTGAGCGCAGATTCAACTACGCTTGGTCATGCTCTAAAGCTTGCTTCAAACACTTTAGCCCCAGCAGCGGACACCTGCATATTGCGAACAAAGAACGATATTGCCATGCAGCAGACGTGACTATGACTCAGCAGTCGGTCAGCGATACATCTGTTTCATACTGTGGCCAGGGCAAAGCAAACAAAGCTCGATAGAGATATGATTCGAATGCTTGATGAATCCCTGACACGATAGCTTCGATGTCCAGTCTGGTCCTTTTGAGACCTGGCCGTGAACCCTTGCCGTTCTAAGACTAGACTCGACGCTAGATTTAGGTGTCTCCTCATGGGTCGGCATGGCTCGAGCCGCAGGAGCGACAGACATTATCCTCAGTCTCGCTAGGTAGTAACGGAATGTCAGGCAGCTACGGTTCACGATGAAGACATCTCTAACTCTGTTGCTGATTTGCGATAGGTTTCCCGTCTTGATGTCCAAACTCGATGCAAGACAGATAAGGTAGACAAATGCTTACGCTCTGCTTGTACAATAACTTATCTTTCCTTTTGTCCGCCGCTGAGCTTACCCATAAGAGTTGCACAAGCATCTTTGCGACCGAGTCAGGTTAGCCATCTCTGTTCTTGACTGCGCGTCTGCTAAATGGAGGCCTTGAAAGACTAGTCGAATATTCAATAAGGTTCCGAGTTCTAGCACCTACCACAAGATGCGAGGGTTTCCCTTCCTCAGGTACGAGGCACGCAAGATACCAACTTGTGGCTCGATATGAGTCTCCTATTGATATGGGTAGTGGAGACAGCCATCAGACTACGCTCAGGTGCAATCCGTTACTAAGTATTTTCATGTAGCGGGAGCACATATACTGTTGACTAGCAGGTGTGAATAGATCACTAAGACCTCGGTGGGCGTCACAGGCGGCGTTGTCGTGCTTCAAGCCTTGAAAGGCATCTCTCATCCTCGTTCTCAGGGTGACAGAAGGTTTGGGTCTACATCGTCAGCTGAGCACCTTTGGTTGTTCAAGCCGAAGAGTCGGAGGACTGGCTCGAGACCAGATGGTGGGTACCGAAGACGTTCGGGTACAACCCTCAACCTAGACTGCACTTCTCGTTGTATCAGGCAGCTGATACATGCAAGAGGAGGTGTAGGCACAAAGTGGCATAGAGTGTTATGTTATATCTAATGTAAGCCCAGCCCTGAACAACGTTCTGACTTAGTATCTACTACTAGCTTGACAGGAATCAGAGACCCACCTCGGCGTTCGGACTATCTGCACCGACCGCCTTCGATCCTAGCCTCACTGCATGGCAACTAATTATGCGAATCGCTGCACATTCGAACACGGCGTTCTCACAGCTAACATTGATGATACCACACGTAGAGTAATTGAACAGCATGCCTTCCTCATGCAGAGAGCTGCGTAAGTACTTTCCATACTTCACTCAGCCACGCCACATCTTCTACCAACAACTGCCCTCCCCCAGGTCCCATCTCATCCCATTAACCAACCACAGGCGCCGCCCTGGCCGCATGCCTCCAAAACTCCGACTGCATAATGGTCCAACGCCACACACCCCTCGAATGCCTCTCGCCGCCCCTCAAAGACGAACTCCCCGTTCAATGCCAACAGCTCCAGCGCGGCTTCCGAGATTGCAAGCGCGGAATGGTCGACATGCGCAAACGATTCCGCGGTAATCAGCCTGTCGGCGCGGCCGCGAATGCCGAAGTGGAAGCGGGAAGCGATGGAAATGTGCTTGCGCCTGGACAGAAGATCGATGGGATCGGCAAGAAGCCGCCGCAGTTATATGGTGGCAAGCCTGCGTTTGAGCCGGTGAGGGAGAGAAGTGGTGATGAGGTTCAGGTTGATTTGAGTCAGTCGAGGGGTTTGTGATTGTGTTTGAGAGAGCACAGTAAAAGCAAGGAAAAGAGAATTGTACAGGTCGAGCGCCCGGTCCCAGTAAGGAATTCTGGAATTAGTGCCTGGACGAACACCTACAGGAATGAGGCTTGGTTGCCGAAGTCGGGAGGAAGCCAGCCCACAGATCGATTGACATTCAGTAAATCAACACCGGCGCCGTGGATGACCGGTCAAATCGTCAAAGTACCTTGGTCCCAGTTGGCTCCATGACTCCCGCCTGGACAGTTGCCCGACACCGACAATTCTGACTGTCAAGAGAAGGCCCTCTCGGTTGCGCTCTTTCTTGATGCGTCCAGGCCTCCGACGTACACCATATGCAACAGTCTACAATCACAGATACTTTTAGAGTATGGGGTTGAGGCACAAGTCACACCAACTGGCTGTGTCTGAGAACAGACCACAGGACTCTGTCCCCGACAAGGAGCCGTCTGAGGAACGATAATACGCAGAGGGGAGAACAGCATGCACAGAGAGGCGACACGTGTACAGTATGTAGAACACCAACCATTCAATCCTGAGAACAGCTCCTTTCCATGTACCGCTAGACGTTGTGGCATCTCCATCAGCCTAGAGGGTGTCGACATCATAGGACGCGCGTGTCGGGTAAATGCCCTGTGGGCTGGCCATCACACCTGAGTTATGGGTTCGTGCAGAGTGTTGATTCTGCATGCCCGCCCCAGCAGATTGCCAAACAATGTCGCCTAAGCCTAAAAGATACTACAGGAAATTCAAGCACTTGAGAGCGTGGAATAGAGATGACGGGAACAAGTGAGGCCAGATCAGATAGTCAACTATGCTACAATTGCTTCAATAGCTTTTAATACGCCTCACAGTCGTCCAGTCGCGTGGCAGGCAGTGGTCCTGCTTGACCGACCCAGCACCTCTATCTGTAGTTGATCTGGCGACCTACACTGACCATCTTGTGTTGATGTGATGCTGTTAGAGTGCACGTGACTGGGTCAACACTGAACACTGCACCTTTTGGTACATTGCAGCTCTTGTCAGAAGCGAGCGGCAAGACGCGCTGCCATAGAAATTTGAGCCGCTTGGTCCACGACACCTACACGCAGTTAAACTACATATACCAGACGCTCAAGCGTTGGGCCCACAATCGGGTCAAACCGTTACGAGGTCCAAGCACCTGGAATGCGATCTTCCCTGGCGCAATTGGTTAGCGCGTCTGACTGTTAAGCCAGCAATGGCAGCAATCAGGAGGTTCTAAGTTGTGAGTTTCAGTCAACATCTTAACATATGACATCAACTAATAGTATTCTAGCAATCCTTAGGGGGAGAGTCAATCATATTGACATATTTCTTTTTTGAATCTTAGCAAAAGTCCAGAACAAGTTAGAAGTGCTGCACGACAAGAAGTGGGGGTCAATTGATCGATCAACCAATGGGACTCGACGCCACGTCTGCCTTGTGCCTAGTAGTAAACGGTTCGGATGACTACCTTTTTTGGCAGTCTTCCTCAGCCGCTGTCCGTAATGCATACGTATCGCTTGTACCCTCGTCTACTCGTTTGCACGTAGCTTCTGTATCAACGCCTTCTAATTATCATGTAAGTTGTATCGTACCACTCAGCGACCGGTATTCATCTTATTTGCCCTGTCATAGTCACGCTAGAGCGTAACATCGAGATGCTGCGAAGTCTATTCACTAACCCTGCATCCCAAGACAGACTCTCTGTCCACTGAACAGCTCGGTGGATCTCAAGCTCAACATACTGCTGAATCGCTCACCATGGATCAACATACGTCCAAATCTCAACGCCGCAGATACACAGCACTGCCAGAGCTACCTGGGATAAAGACCTTCAACCTTCACAATGGGTTGAGCGAGACTCCCTATCAGAACAGCAACAAGCGAAGAGCGAGAAATTGCGCATCTGCTGCCGATGATGCAGGCAGGACCTCTCCCGAGATCCTCACCACAGGGATCTGGTCAACACGAGGCTTGAAGAACACTCAGAACTCATTGAGCTAGATAGAATCGAGCAGATCTATAAGTCAAGGGTTCGGAGGTCTCCACCTCCAAGCTCACATTGTCCCGGAACCTTTAACCTAGACCTATCGTCACCAGCATCGGATTCCGTCTATGCCTCCCCCGAGGACGCCCCCCTTTGATAACGACATGACACATCGTACCCCAGGCGTCCCAAAAGACCTTGAGACCCGAGCTATGGCCGTTTCACAGCTCGTCCGAGAAGTAAAGGGTATCTGTGCTGGCGTTGGCAAGTGGCACCTACCCACCGTCGCTTTCCGAGTTCAAATGTATGAGCGATAACTAAGAAGAGAGGATATCGAATGCCTCAAACGCTTGGCTCGACTAATATGCGACCCCATCCATGCCTGTCATCCACAGAAACAATCACCGACTCCGCCAATTATCGAGGAAGAAGCTCAACGAAACTATACGTATAACCTTCCATTCGACTTTGACAATTTGGTATAGACCCTCATGGCGGGCTGGTGCGCAACGGGGTCTGCGATCGCGAGGAACGCTCGCGAGTACTGTAGGGTGTTCGCTTTTCTCCCATGAGCTGCACTGTCGATGCTCTGAAGATGATGTAGACATAGCAGGGGAAGTGAAACATTGAAACCCGAGCCATAGGTTGGGTAATAACCACGAGAACATGCGGATACAGAGAGCTGGAGCAAGGAAGAACCATGCCCTCTACACACATGTGTTGAACCGCTGTATATTTTGTCTATCCACCCATACTGAGGTTACTACATAGTACAAGGCTGAAGTGATAAGCCACAATCTATTGAGTTCAAGACGTCTCTTTCTTCAACTTCTCCTTCTCATCCTCCTTCGGCGGCTCGCAGTAAAGCCACAAGACCACGAACAAGACAAATCCACCAATGACAGTCCACAAACCCCCGATCCACGGCCAAGCAGCAGTGATTCTCCAGCTCCTTGGCCACTCATCATGCGCAAAGTGTCGCACAGTGACTTGTCGTCGTTCGTCAACGTAGGTGAAGAAGGGACGCTTGTAGTTCACCCTGAAAGCGAAGATTCCATGTTGGTCTGGTGTCTTGAAGGTCGCGCTGAAGATTGTGCTGTTGGGTGTCCTTGATGTTTCGGTGAGGGGGATACGGTGGAAAGGCGAAAGCATCGAGAACTCGAGTTGAAGGCTGTCGTCTTTCGGTACGGTGAAAGGGGCATAGTGGCCGGCTGAGAAATGCGAGATCTCGATTGAGAAGGACTAAAATTTCGTCAGCTTGAACGATAGGAGGCAAAGAGGTGTAGGAGTAACTTACTACATCGGTCTTGATCCTGTAGATTTCTGGGTCGGAGAAGCCGACCTGTGTTGTGTTGGCGACGGGCTTAGTTGCATCCATGACTTGGTGGTGCTCGATTCGGCCAACCTTTAGCACGCCGGCCTCTTTGAACGTCCATTCCGTAAGTCGACGTGCAAAATCCCTGTTCGCAGTCTTGCTACCTTCACCAGACGGTGTCTGGACGGTAGCATCGAACCACTTATCCTGCAGCATCTCGAGGGAACCCAGCACCGTGAACCTGGCTGAGTTTCGAGCTTGTAGGGCGGAGACCAGAGCAATCTGCGAGCCGGTGGCAGAGATATCTTGCTCGTCGCCAGCCTCCTCCTTTGGATTGTGCATGTAGGATGTTTCTGGTGCCTTGAGGATAGGGTAGATCAATGGACTTGCCGTGCCCAATGTTTGGCCTATTGCTTTTGGCACAGCAAGAAGACCTTTCCCCTCCCAGCCAAAGAAATCCATTACATCTGGTCGTAGAGGCTGTGCTTTGGGAAGCAGGAGCACATTGTGGTCGTCTGCGCTCGACTTGGCATCATAATTGAAGTGATCAACTACGTGCGAGTTTCGGTCGAGGGGCAGCGAGATGTCGAACTCAAGGAGAAGCGACGAGATGGCAGATGGCGTGGCTGTTTCGCTGGACAGGGCGAGGAGGACGTTTCCTCCTGCATTGGTGTAATCGAGGATATTCTTAGGGGCTAGGTTTGGTCCGTAGCCTAAACAGTCTGTCAGTGGTGGCCCATTGCGCGTGTCAGAGGTGCCAACCTTTGGACTTTGGCGGCAGCAGCAGCACATGGTCGTAAGCAGGAGCGCCGAGCTTGAACAGCGACAACTGGTCGGCCTTGGGCGATTCGAAGGATAACTTGAAGTTCCTCGCTGCATCGATGTATCAGTATATGGCCGTGTCCCAATGCCACAGTAGCTCCTGCTCACTCTCAAGGTCCTTCCAGAACTGGCTGTACAAGTCCTTCTCAGCAGAGTCCTCCAGCACGACGAGGACTCGATCGCCCACTGCACTCTTCGCCGTAACAAACGTGAACAGGGTCCATAGCAGGACACATAATGAACTGAACAGCCGCATCGTGTATATCGAGCACTTGGAGGCTGTTGCCGGCAGCCGTTACTGAGTACCTGGCTCTGTGCCAGTCGGGGCGACGTGTCCTGCACCTGCTGCCGCAATCGATAAATCTCCGCCAAGACTTAATCGGCTGGCGGAGCGTCGATCCCTGCGGCAAGCACCTACAGCTTAACTTGAGTTCAAAGCTCCAGCGGCACCACACCGACGAACAACTCAAAGCACAACAAGCAGGCACGACCAAGAACAGTCTAGTGGAAGGTGGAGGAACGGCAAGACCACGACCGCCCCTTCGCTTGACTCGAGACTCTCAATTCAGCAACCAACACGCGCACCTCTGTTAACCCACCATAACCACAACCTCCACCCTCCGTCTCTACGTCTGCAACGCGCAAACAAACCCACTCGCGCGAAAGCACCCAACACCGCAATCATGTCCGGCGTCCCTGCAACCTTTTGGTCCAGCCCAATCCGCTACCTCAGATGGGCATCCTACGAGAAACCCGCCATCTTCTGGTCCGTCGTCGTTGGCGCCATGGGTCCAGTCTCGCTACTCGTCGTTCCCCCAATGAGACGCTGGGCTGGTGACGAGACGCCCAAGATGATTCCATTGACATACCCTGGTGAGTGCCGTCTAAAGATGTCTAATTCTCCGACGATGGGGGAGGTGCAGATAGTGTGGCTAGGTCGTGCGTGGGTGATGCATGGGAGGCTGCGTGGAGAGATGGAAATAGAGGGAGCAGCGGGCCTATGGCGCGTTTGATGTTTGGTGCTTGATGCTTTGCGGGCGTATGCTAATAGGATGCTTCATCTAGTGCCCGACGGACCGAGACAGACACCAAAGGGATATGACGACTAGAACAGTGATGGGGAAAGCCAAGTCAAGGCAGCTCACAGTGCGGATGATTGCACAGGAGCAGAATGAAGACCAGGCGAGTTAAGGACAAACCTATGAGCACTGTATATACTGGGACAAGCTCCAATGCCACGGGTTGTGCCATGTTATGCTCACGTACTTCCTCTCGGCCCTACATTCAGCTTGTTGTGATACTCTCGTGAGGCACCTACATCTCAAGTCGCGACTCGCCATGGTCACGCCCTGCTGCAACAGCTCACCACATTGCGCAATAATCCTTACTTTAGCATGCGCCGGGAGTGCACCGGTGGTTCACTAGCTAGCTTTCGTCCTCATCATCAGCGTCAATACCCGTTTCCTCAATCTGCATTGCCTGCCGAGCGACTGTTGTGAGTCCTCGATCGTCGTCGTCACTCTCGTCCGCCACATTCCAAGGCAAGTCATCCTTCTCCACAATTGTACAGGTCAACCAAGGCTTGCTGACGCCCTCCAGATTGGCCGGATCAACATGCGTCCGTACAACCATCAGGTCCTTCACAAAGTCCTTGACATCCTCCTTCAACACATTCATATGCGCCTCCAACACTGAACAAGCCTTACTGCTCATTGGGAAGAACGTATGGAACGTCCTCATGTCTTCATGGTGAAGATACGCATCCCCACCCTGCGCAAACGCTTTGTACCAAGCATACCCACCATCTTCAGCCTGTCTGTTCTTCGAGTCATTACCCGACTGAGCAAGATATTGCCTGAAGTAGCTCAGTGCCATCCAGCTGTAGATGTCGCTTGCATACGCCGTCCGGTGGGGTTTGTCCGCGTGATTTCGGCACAAGAAAGGTGGGTAGTGCCCGGCGATTCTGATCTCGATCGCTCGTTTCGCCAGCTCCAGCTCTTCCCACTTCCTAATGCACAACCTTTGAATATCCTTTGGCAACTGCTTCTTGCTCGGAGCGTCAAGCATCTTCCATTGCCCAACAATGTGGACCACCGCCTCTTTGAAGATAGCTGGACTTCTGACCCGTCTTCCAAGTTCGGCCCAAACGGTAGGAGATCCAGCAATACTCTTCTAGAGCACCTCGTCCTGCCGCATAAGTGCCAGATCAACAACTTCCCGAACGTGATCGACCGCTTCGATCGTGTCTGCACAGTCGATAAGGACGAAGCAGTCGTACACTGTCGCGCCGAAGGTGCTGCTGTCAAAATCTGGTGTGATGCCATAGAAGCAGCCGAAGAGCCAGTCCCAGCATTTGTCGTTGTCTTCACCGCCCCCTGTTGTAATGGGGCCTCGCGGCGGGAAGTTCTGGCCAGCGATTCGACCAGACTCGCTGATTTGCTATAGTCGCGTGAGCAGAAGACGCTCTAGACAGCAGATCGAAACTTACGAGCGGGACGAAAGTGCCTGGGTCATTTGGCAAGGTGTGGTCTTGATAGAGCTGGAAGCGCCATGTCGTGTATCCTTCTCTCCGCGCTGCTGCAGTCAGTCGTGGCGGTTCGCTCGTTTCAAAGATATTCTTGAAGTATCTAGACACTCGGCGGAGGACGTGTGAGTGAAGTTTGTAGATCCTGCTTGTTGACACCACCACGCTGACATCTCCGTCCTCGAACTGTGGAAAGTCAGCTGAGTTGCCGTTGCTCGACATACTGGCGAGGTGACAGAAGTGGATGGATAAGGAGGAATGCAGATGTAGAGAACGAAAGCTGTTGAATTAACAGGAAAGGAATATATCTGAGAAAACAAGGTAGGTCAAATTCGCCTTCCGCTTACTGGGCCTTCACTCTATCTTCAGAAAGTCGAGTCGGCCTTCCCAAGCAGAGGAAGGGTAAGTGGGCAGGACCAGTATTATTGTGCCTTTGTGGGGCGCCCATTGGAAAGCGCGAGTCCTGTATTCGAACGTAGAAGGAGCGGTCGCGGTGTGTGGAACCATGCAAGCACTGCGAAAACTACACCTTCACCACCGCTGTGCTGTTTTCCACGGACACATTGCGAGCAAGCTTGACTAGCGTTGTCACATGAAGAGTGACGTCTCCACAGCTGAGCAGAACTGAGAACTCAGCGAAATCAGACATCGAAAATGGCATGTATCAGTGCACCAAACAGAAGTTCTTCCATACGCGGCTGGAGGACGCGCCTGTGCAAGACCAACCAAGCCCAAATCAACGCAGCCGCTAGGGTCTTTGCGACATTGTCGAACGCGGCTTCTGATATTGAGCTTGTGGGTTTCATGAGAAGAGGGAATTTGTGCATCAGAGGTTCATGCTGTGAGTGGCCTCTGAAGTCCTAGGTGCGATTCTGCTCGCGAAGCTGGTGATGTCAATTGGCTGATTGCGACGTTACCCGAAGCAACACCAGACCCTCGTTTCGCCATTGGTCAATTCGCAGCGTTGCTCGCGAGCGGAAGCTCTCTGTACACATCAGGCGGCCTCAGTATCTTTGCCCCATATGAGCTTGACGCCAATTGCGAGGTCGGGCTTGTTAGTGAAAGGACAAGATTGACGAAGCTTTGCACGACTGCCACCTCTCTGACGCGTTGCTTTTGTTCAAAAGCTCTGGTATTACTTTCCCCTGTCATCCTTACCACGCTTGGAATAGTTCTCCGATGCGTCATCGCTCATTCCCTGTCCCCATCCACCCTTGATGTCCTTCTTGCCCATCTGCCGATCCTCGATACGCTTCAGACTATCTTCGATCAGTCCGATGTGTCCACGTAACGTGCCCTCGACTTCATCCATGCGCGCTTCCATTTCTTCATAGGTGAAATTGTGCTTCTGTTGGTTGTCGTAGAAGAGGTAGCCTATGGCGAGTCAGCATGAGAGGGGAAAACATGCATGAGCGTGGTGAGATGGGGACAAGCATGTGGTGGTGCACAGGATGAAGGAGCATGGTGCTGAGCTATGCAAGGTACCTGTTAGACCCAAATTCGCGCCAAGAAGTCCTAGCAAGAGTCGTTGTGCCATGACCACAGAACTTGTAGTGTTGCTGGAGGATTGGACTTCTGATCGTGTCGTCAGAGTGCTTCAAGAGCTCGGTCGCAGTCGGTTGCAATACTTGTTGTCACAAACTCTTCTTTCTGGGATGGACTATAGTCACAGGTAAGTAGAGGCAAGTCGTGCTCGCTGCTGTCCCAGCTTAGACAAGCCCCGACGATTAAGTGCATCTCATTAGTGTGATATCATGACATCGGTCTGCAGATCAGGAACAGAGTTTGGCGTTATTGGCCAAGGAAGCCATCGCATTTAGTGCATGTGCCTTACAGGCAGTGCCGGTTTGATTGATGTTCCTGCTTCGAGCGTGAGGATGGTAGCTTCTGAGCTGGCAGAGAGATCATGTTTGCAGCATGTCTATTGTGATGGCAAAGACAGCAAGAAAGCTGGAAACTAGTGATCGAAACCTGCAGGTCGGCTGGAGATACGCAATCTCGAGCATATCTCCGATGCCTGCCATGATCATGCATCTGGCTGGGCTTCACGCCGGGTATCGAAGACCTTACGCTTCTGTCATTGCCCCTTATAAGACTGCAGCTTCCACGTCTTCTCCTGATGTGACTGCGTCAAGGTCACTACTTGTACCCGGGGTATTATAGCCGATCGTAATCAACTCATATCAGTGACAATACGATTGCTTGAGGATATGCCGAGGTCTCGGCAGCAGATCTGCGATAGCGGCCGAAGATGTCTGGACTGCATGGTAGGTCTGGTTTGACGTGAGCCACTGCATACCGAGCTTCTTGTCATTGCCTATCAACATCGTAACGAATCGTTCTAGAGGACAGGACTGCTGAGCCACGATTCTGTCGAACACACAATATATCGAGTGCTCAAACTCTGAACCCCCATTTCTTAGCCGGTATGCCAGCCGACAATGATCGCAGCATCAGGTATTATCACTACAATGGTTCGCCGTACGCTAGGAAGGTCGTATGGTATCTGACTCTTCGAGGCATGTCATGGGCAGAAGTTAAGCAGCCAATGGTTATGCCACGACCTGACCTCAAGGCCATTGGGGTAGGCTACAGAAGAATACCTGTGATGGCCATCGGAAAAGACGTGTATTGCGACACGCGCATCATTCTCCGCAAGCTTGAAGAGTTTTTCCCTGATGGCAAGATCGGGGCATCGAGTCCGGACGGATATGCGATCCAGAAACTCATCGAGATTTGGCATGTGGAAGGACCTCTCTTCTCAAGAGCAGCCAGCTCGATGCCGTTGAGTGTATTCAAGGACCCGAAGTTCGCAAAGGATAGAGAGCAAATGACAGGACGACCATGGAATATGGAAGTGATGGAGAAGTTCAGGCCAGATGCATTGGCCTACGTGCGAAGTGCTTTCTCATTCCTAGAGAAGTTGTTGGCAGACGGAAGGCAATGGATTATCAGCACAAGTGAGCCATCTCTGGCCGATATTGAAGGTAAGTTATACCGCCGGCGCACGTCTTCTTGGTACTGACCCGATGCTAGCTATCTTCGTCGTTCACTGGCTCAATGGTATGAAGGGAGCTCTGCCGGAAGACCTTGTGTCGCAAGCTAAATATCCAAAAGTTTTTGCGTGGATCGGCCGATTCGACAATGCGCTAAAGACAGCACAAGCCAAAGCACCAAAACCTACCAAATTAGACGGTGCAACAGCTGCGAAGCAGGTCTTCGAATCCGGGTTTGCTGAAAAGGAAGGCACGGTTGAGGCTGGAGAATTCCAAAAGGAATTACGCCACGGTGATCAAGTCGAGGTCTTCCCAACTGATTCTGGTATGCACAACAAGGACAGTGGACGTTTGTCGAGCTTGACGGAAGACGAGATTGTCATCGACCTCGAGAACGGTCTAAGACTGCATACTCCGAGAGCCGGCTTCCGAGTAAAGCAGCTGGGCTCGAGGCTGTAGCTTCCTGCCATTTCTATACCAATTGAGTAGACGAAGCCATTGGGGGTACATGAACTAGTCCAGGGCATGGAGGCTCAACCCTTATGTGGGTCAAGTTGGTCAGCACGCATGGTTATGCATTTCTGTGCAACAGCGACCGGCCGTGCAGCAAACTGATTGGGTCATGCTTCGTCTGCGGAACAGATCCCGAAGTACTTCTCCTTCTTCGAGCAGTGCCGTCTGCATTCTTGAATTGGAAATCTAGCCACTCTGTTGTGCGGGACCGGCTACAAGCAGTCTCATGGTAAGCGTGGCTCATTACATAGCATCGCTATTGGTGATGGCGCTAGAGCACCGATCGGAGGGCACCATCGTGGCTTTTGAACACGACTCGCTCGCACAAAACCCACCATAGCTGCAAGGTACCGGGTTGTGGCAGTCTGTCACAAGTCACGTCAACCGATACATTGCTCAAGCAGTAACAAAAAGGTCCCAAGTTGCAATGCGGTTTTGTTCGACACTGTCAGTGCATTAAACGCGGCTCGCCGCTCGGTTAATTGTGGCAGGCGTAGTCCCATGTCTGAGCACTGCTGCCCAACAGCGGAAACTAGCGCCATCGATAGCTCCTTCTTATTCGGCAATACAGAAAGGACCACGTTTCGTTCGATGGTACGCTCCTCAGCTGTCATGCCATAGAGTGATCGTCTGACCTTGATGCTGTAACCTGCTTTGTTTAATGCCGTTAGCTTGAGTCTACCGACTGCGTCTGCCAGTTGCGAGATTCCATCGGAGTCAGCCGATGTTTTGGCCGGCCCGCATTCCTTCTGTCGACAAATCTTGAGTAACGTGGAGACAATATCCGGTGCGGCCACGCTGTCGTTCACGTTGAGCTTCATGGGACAAAAGTTCACAGCATCGGCACGCTAGGTTTGCATACTCGGGCGTCATGACTCGCTGGAGCTTGAAGAGGAAACGCCACAAGGACGGCGAATGAACGAATAGCATCGCAGCCGTAGCACATGTCTGGGTACATGTATGAGGGTGGCCTTCCTTGACTTGAGGGACGCGCAAGGATGGAGCCTAGACGTGGTCAGCAGTGGCTGTTTCGCGTGGCAGCGCAGCTGTGTTGCACTGATCGTCAGTGCTATCCAGTAGCTCCTCTACCGCCTGCGACGAGTCAGAAAATCAAAGATGTGCCCGACTGTTTGGCGCCATCTGTTCGTCGCCGGCGCTATTGACCATCCCACTTTTTGTCGCTTCTCCTCCTAACCACCCTTTCTCAGCCCATCCTACCATCGCACTTTCCCAACCCATCATCAGCATTGCGCACCTCTCTTTGCTGCCACACCCGCCCTACCTTGTTGGCTGTATCATTGGACCTTTGTCTGGAGTTGAATCGCTCATCTGGTTTCGCACAGGCCTCTCCTCTGGTCAAATCGTTGTGCGTTCGCTTAGCCACCAGCCTGCGTCATTGGGTATTGAGGCGTTAGACGGCTTCAAGTCTTATTCAAGTCACCAACTTTGTATCGTTGCATCCTGCAAGGACAGCTCAGCGCTCCAGCGTGGACTCTCGCTCCAGCAGAATTGACCTTCGTACTGGCCTGGATCTCCCACAAGGATTCACCTGTTCTACCACTGATCGGGCACCAAACCAGGACCATCACCCGATCACCACAGGATTACCCTTGCTTCGCCTTGTCACGTCTGACTGGACTACCGTTGACCACTCTTTGCCCCGTTTCTGCCCCGCTGCAGACGGCCGCCCGTTCCCAGGCGCCTCACTTTTATACCACCTCTTGCCCAAGTCCTTCAAAATGCCTGCTCGTCATCCGGACGAGTATGAATACGCCCGTGAAGCACGCGGTGTAAGAAGAGAACGTGACGGCAGAGACGTTAGAGAAAGAGAAGTGGTAAGAGAAGCACCCAGAGCCCGACGGGAAATGGATGCCGAACCACAACGTCCATCACCTCGCATGATGGACCCCGATATGATGGGCCGAGAGCCAGCGGCGAGAGTTGCCAATGCCGGTGTACCTCGCCAGGACCCCCGAGCCATGAGGACCATGCCCGCTCCGCGGGACCCTAGGGACCGCGATGATGAGATGATGTATGATAATCGTCCCAGCCAATATCCCCCAATCCGGGAACAGCCAGGTGCCAGAAGGTTTCCACATGAAGGCGAATTTGATGACATTCCACAATCCGTCCGCCCCATCATCGATCCTGGGCGCTCCCGAGATGAGCCAAGGCCGAGCTATAATGAGTACTTCCTACCAGGAGAGGGTATTGACCGCGAGGTCATTCAATCCGAAATTTGCAGATACCTTGGACAGGATGCCACTTGCAAGCCAGGAGCACACACCGATGTATGGACCACAGCCATCACACCAAGGCCTCAATTGCTAACAATCCCGTAGGGTCGACGTGGCTACATAATACGGGCCTATCGAGCTCTGACGACGGTAAGCAACACTCGAGCCTATACATGCTCAGCAATGCTAATAACTACCAGGAAATGATTCGATCCCTCAAGGAGGACAGCGTGAAATATTCACGAGAGAGAGACAGTGCAGCTAGGAGAAACAGGCAGCCAGGTAGATACACAACTTCTGTCCTCTGAATGGAACTGACACACGACAGCCTCATTCGCAGCATTCCGCGACCAAGCTCGATACGGCGGCGATGAGATGATGATCGACGAACCAGAGGAGCGTTACCAACAACGATACGAGGAACCCAGGTTACGTGCTGCCCCTGCAGTCTCTGCTTCCTACTTGCCAGATCCTGGATATTCTTCTGCCTACTACCCCGTTACACAACAACCACCACCTCCAGGAGTTGACGCCAGGACTATGGATCCCCGTTACATCCCGGGAAGCAATACTCCTCCTACAGGCAGAAACCCTAGCTATCAACCCGGTGGCTATCAACCTGGTGGCTATCAACCTGCGACAACACGGCCTCCTGTGTCTTCAATACCCGCTTCGGGTGCCTTTACAGATGCTCGAGGAAACGTTGTCCGGGATCCTGGATATGGCTCGTCTTACGCTGACCCTAGGGCTCGCCATCGGTAGCGTTAACGTGCCACCCCGACAGCAAAACTAGGCTTAGACCCATGAAGATCACCGTCTTCTACATGAATGTTCATAGCTACTGGATGTACCTCGTGGATGGTATGCGCAGCTTGCACTTTTCTGTCAACAAATCTGTCCGTCGTGATCGGCTCCTGTCCCGGGTATATCCACGGCTCTTTCAAGTACATCCCATCTCTTCTCTGCACATTTCCATGGACGATACAATGCCTGGACTTTGATCGCATACTCCAAACGGAGTGACAGGGACCTTGGACCACGTCGCTCGATTGCCGTTGGCCGGCCGCAAGCGCTGTTTAAATTGGAAACGGTCACGTTTGACCGGATGTTTTGCATATCCTTGTACTGGAGTTGGAGAATTCGATTCTGGAACTACGGCCTATTAACATGGGTGTTGTTCACTATACGGACGCTTACGACCTGGCAAAGTTATGTGAAATGAAGGATGTGGAAAGGAATAGATCATCCACAACACGAATAATGCCATGCGCAACACACTATGCAATCGTTTTGCCCGAGATCTGGTTCATCATTTTGTGTTACTTGCCTGCTCCAATCCACTAAGATTATGACCATAGCCGCTGAGATATATCGAGATGTTTCTGAAAACTGTCTGCAATGGCTATGTAATTGATGATAGCGAGGCCTGTTGCTAGTCCCAGACGTGAGCATGCATACGCAAGATGCGCAATGCCGTTATTGTAGCGCGTCGCAGTAGTCCCTTGGGTCTTTTCAGAGGAACCTCGTTGCAAAATAGTGGCCTAGAGGTAGGTCCTTCAATCATGACTTCGAAGCATAGCAACAATCGCTACCACCGCTTTCGGACGACGCTCTAGCCACATTTGGCCACTTTGCACTTCAACGACCGACTCAGAAGTGGCGATCTACAGGGGACCCACCTGCCTTTGCCCTCGTGGACTCGTTGCATCGTCACGTCTCCATCACATACTGGCGCGACTTCAAGAGCTGGCCTGTCGGCAATGAACCCCTGAAGGCCAAGGCAAACAAAGCCGAGACTCTCTTCCCTGTCTCAATGCCATACTATATAGCCACCAGCCCTCAAGAACAAACCACATTCCATTCATTCCACACTCTACCCACTAACCCTCTCTCCACAAACATGGCAGACCAACAGCCCTCGCCCGCCGGTAAACCAGCGCAACCCCGCCGGCTCCTCAAACTCACGCTGCTGGCCTACCGCCACCCGTCGATGAGCGAGGCCGAGTTCCACACGCACTGGTCGCAGATCCACAGCGCCAAAGCCTCGGCGCACCTCGCCAAGTGCGGCATCGTCAGCTACCGGCAGTACCACACGCCGTCGTCGCTGCGGGCCCAGCTGGCCGCCGCGCTGCCGTCGCTCAACCTCTCCGACGACCAGATCGTCGACTACGACGGGTTCGTCGAGCTGGTGATGCCCGACTTGGAGTGCTTCGAGAAGGTGCGCGATGATCCGTATTTCAAGCGCGTGATTGCGCCCGATGAGGCCGTGTTTGCCGATATGGCAAGGACCAAGGTTACGGTGGGCTGGGTGGAGGCCCATGTGGAGGGGGGTGAGGTTGTGGAGGGTGAGCGTCGCGAGGCGTATGAGGATGCTTGAGCTGGGGGGTTGAAGGTGGGATATGGGGGTGGGGGTTTCAGGCACGGAGAAGAGGAGAGCGGTTCGACGCGTGCGAACGAGTCGAAGTGTTCGGTAGACTGGGGTGGGGCGCTGCAGTGGTATGTGATTGCGTGGGAAATGGTATGTCTAAGCTTTGGGTTATGCTATGCGTATAGGGAAACTGGGTTTCGTAGAGTAGCTGTAGCCCGGCATTACAGATACGAGGAGACATAATGCTCGCTAAGATTACTATAAGCTTACAGTCGACCGTCTATCTCCCAGACAAAGCCTTCATCCGAGCTTCGGCAGCTCTAGCCCTCCTCTCCCTCTCAAGCCGCTGGCGCATCTCTGGCGTCAAGCCCCTGAGATCTTCGTCGTTCTTCTCGGCCCAAGTCTTCTCCGGCACCGCACCCAGCGTCTTCCCCGCTCCAGCTTTCTTCTCGATCTTGCCGACCTTGCGGTCTTGTTCTTCTTGTTTGATTCGTTCGAGATCTGCTTTGCGACGCTCAGCTTCTGCGGCGCTCGCTTCTTGCGTCTCGCGTTTGGATTTTGCTTCTGCTTCTTCAGACGACAGAGGGCTGGGTACATGTGCGGCGGACCAGTCGTGTGCTTTCTCGCCAAGGGTGTGGCGGGCGACGCGAAAGGCATCGTGGGTGCGACCGTCGCCTGCTATGTCGTATGGTACTTTGCCGTCGCTACTTTTAAGAGTCGGGTCGGCGTCGGTTTTCGTGAGCAGGGCAGTTACGACTGCTGCTGCGTTCTGCGAAGCCGCAAGATGGAGCGGGGTTGGTGCATGGTGGTTTGTGCCCTGCTCTGGAGGGTAGAAGGTGAACTTGGCGGAAAGGTTGTTCTTCTTGAGGTAAAGAAGCACTCCGGGGGCTTTCGAGCGGCGGATCAGATTCTGCAGCTGGGAAGTGTGCAGTAATAATTCTTCTTGTTCAGGTGTCGGTTTCGCCGGTTGTATCTTAGGCTTCTGCACGGGCTTCTGCTGTTCTGTTGGCTTCTCCGGTTGTTCTTCGATGAGCTTGTCGACCTTTGCCCTTGTGACTTCTTGGAAGGCTCGAATCAGTTCGTTTTGCGTGGCTCTTTTCGTGCTGAAAGGGAAGCCACGGAGTCTCTTGTCTTTCGAGGTCAGGACTTGCCCATCGTACGGCCCAAGCAATGTCCGTCGATTCTGGCTGCCAGTAGCACGAACAAAGACCAGCTCGGCCGAATCAATCATGCTCTTCCACTCTGCGAGCAGATTCCGAATGTCCTGTTCAAGAGCTGCTTCATTGGCACGCCGTATTGAGCTTCCCACCGAATGGGCGTTGCCCTTTGCATTGTCATTTGCCGACTGAGAACCACCCTGCTTCCGCCTTGTCGTATATCTGTGGAATGTCTTGTGTGCTTTGACGACAGCGTGTCGTTCTTCTATACCACCTGGCCCTTTCCGTACCTCTGGCGCTAGACTTATGATCGCCGCAGCAAAGTGACCACCCCCAATCATGCAAAGGAAGAAATGTGGATCCTGGGGCCTTGGAGCTGCGTCTTGCTTACTGCTGCTATGCTTTGCCTGTATTGGCTGGATTTGCTTCCTCTTCAGTATGTCGACCAGATTCTTTTGCGCGCTCTCTTGCTCTTCTATCGACAAGATAGCCCTATATATGCCCAGGCCCATCCCTTCTGGCAGCTTGGGGCTAGTCAACCAGTACATTGGTGCGTTTCCAGGACCACGTCTGCGAAGTGGCACTGGACCGTCGTCTTCATCGTGCTGTGCTATTCGAGCTTGCCTCTTGAGTAGTGCTGATAAGGTGGTATCGTTGGGATGTGTGTTGTCCTCGTCGTCCTCTGTGTCTGAGGAATCGGAGCCCGATATTGACTCATCTAGCTCGCCGATCTTCTTTACAAATGTGGCTTCGTCTATAGGAGGCAATTGCTTCACTTGCAACTTTACATTATAGCGATGGAAATCTGATCTCACGTGCTGTCTTTGGTCGTTGACGTCGCGGAAAGTAGCTTTGCATAGAGCGCACGCCGTGGAGCTCGAAACACCATCCTCAGTCAGGCTTCGTCGCGACGGCTGCTGCTCAGGCTCCTCCTCAGTAGTGTTCGGCCGGATGGCGGTTGTAGCGTGCAGGGTCAAGGTCTCAATCAGTTCGGGTGGTAGATCGTAGATATACAACGGCCGTTTCGTGTACGGACTAGCGTCTTCTGGTCGTTTAGCCATTGCTTTGTACGTCGCTGGTGGTCAAATCTCTTGTCACTAAAACCACGTCGAATAACTCTCTTCAAGAATTTGTATTGCGCAGAGCACTTGCCCTCTACGTCACTCTCTCTTTCACATGTCCGCCCGCGATTGAGTCATGCCCTTAGTTAGAGAAGGTTAGCCGGACGCGCTTCACTTGCCTTGTTCGTGCCTGGGCCTAGACCAATGACCACGTTTCAAGCGCCGTCCTCTCCTTCTCCACGACGAAACGTCTCCTTGTTTCAGAACAGCCTCGAGGCGATGTCCCAAGCCAATGTAAATGGCTCAGATCTCTTTGCAACAACCCAACTGTCGCACAGTGCTAAGCGTAATAAGCAAGCTCAAACATCTTGCCAGTTGCTTTTCTTCTCCTATCGAACTCTTCGGCGGCTTCCTAGCTGGGCATGCTGGTAGACGCGTCAACCTCTCTCCACAAATCGGAGACCTGCAACATCTGGCATGTTCGACGAAGCAGAAACAGTCGGATCATTGTCACTCGACGTGATGTGCTTGGTTGAGACTTCCAGCATCAAATACCGCAACCTGCACGAAGATGGCGTCTGGCGATGCGGTAGGTATATCTAGACCCGTATCCTTCTAGTCACCTGTCTCGTTCTTGCAATCCTCTCTCTATATAGTGGTTTGTCCAGCAGCCTAGTGGTGTTCTTTGCCTTCTCTCAGCTGTGCTGTCTTTTAGTTCTTGTTTCAGTCTCTCCTTCACATCGAAAGCTGGTCTTTCATCCATTCCTTGCCGAGCAAGATGAAGTTCTCTACACTCACTTTGCTATCCATAGCAGCCACTAGCAATGCCTTCAGTCTATCACACAGCTCGACAGAGCTTACTTTACCAATCGCTCTTTCGCTCTCGATCTTTCATGCTTCACAAGCAGCAGCTTTTGTTCTACCATCGCATATCACAGCTAGGGACGACACAACCATAGCGAAGAGGCAGCGTGGCCACGGTGGGAACTCTGATATCAATGCGGATGCCGATGACGACGATGACGACGATGACACCGCAGATGACAACGGCACTGGACGCCAGCGGAATCAGCAAGGTCAGACCCAGGGTCAGTCACGGTCGAGCAACAGCAACAGCGTCGCCAATGGTGATGGTAACGCCACTTTCCAAAGAAATGGTCGCGGTCGCGCTCGCGGTCGGAATCAGGACCACAACGCCCAAGCAAACGCCAACAATGCCAACGCTAACGGCAATGGTCGAGGTCAGAACAATGGCCAAGGCAACAGCAACGGCGATGATGATGATGACGACAACGATAACGATGCCGGCAACCGAAACGACAACGGCGATGCGAACGCTAGCAACCAGAACGGCAATAGCAATGGCAACAACAACAACGACAACGACAACGACAACGACAACAACGACAACAACGCCGGAAATGCAGGCAACGGCAACTCCACAAGCATTAGCTCCCAGCAAAACTCCAACTCAACCTCGATGGACTCCAGCAACACCGCGCCCGCGTCTACGTCGTCAGCAGGAAACAGCACATCAACGGCCGATCCGTCTTCGGACACCAACACCTCCAGCTCCTCAGACGACAGTGGTACCGGGACCCTACCCGCGGGCTTCCCACCAGCGACTCCAGCTGCCGGCTTTGTCGCTGGTGCTGATGCTGAGACTCAGGTCAAGCGATCGGAAGCTGCGATTGCACGACGTGAATTCAGAGAGAAGAGGATAGCGGAGAATAAGAAGAGGGGGTTGAAGGTGCCGGTTGCGCCGAAGGAGGATGTGAATAGGGAGGTGTATGATGTTTGAGATACACCCTTGGGGGCCGGAGTCGGGAAGCAAGGTGCGACAAAGCTCTCAGATATTTCTGCATTGGAGTTGTGGCTGTAGCTATGCTCGAGACTCCTGCGTCATCTGATGAGATGTACGAGCTGCAATAGTATATGCATCCAAAGCTGCACCTACTGCTACGAGGCATTCTAGCCTAGTGATCCATTTCTTTGATGTGTGATGTGAGCTTGCGCATTGTTATCAGCCACAGTCTGCCTTCTCGGTAGTCGCCATCGCTTGTGCAGCCGTCCAAAGGCACAATAATGCCGAGCTCTTGACACCCCCAATCGCCTCCCCGTTGCGCCCGCTCAAGTGCCATATCAGTCGCCTCTCATGTACAGTCTTCACCTCATCCTCACATCGAGACTCTGAACAGATATCTCAACTTGATCTGAGCGACATCATACACGATGTACTCGTTGTATTGAAGACTAACACCAACCTCATTCGTAGCACCTGGCGGCTTCGAGACAACATCCGGCATGCTTGTCCCCGCCAGAGTCTTGCTGACTGTCCCCGCATCCTTCCAGACTTGCGGCGCAGTTCGACCCACACCCCAAGTCGACAGACAACTCGCTTCCTTCGCCCGCTTGCCAGCATTGTAGTCCGCATGTGTGAGTTTCAATGGCGGCTCTCCAAGCTCGGCTTCGCAGAGCAGAAGAAGACCTGTTCCATCGGTGTTGAAGCTGCAGCAATAACCGGCCGACTTGCTCGACATGTCAGCCAGATAAACGCCTTTGCCGAACATGTACCCAGTGGCGGGCGCTTCGGGAGGTGCGATACGGAGACCTTGCGAGAGGATACCGCCGAAGTTTGTGGCTCGACTGCCGTGCCAGAGGAGCTTTCGATTCTTGTTGGGAATCTTGGCGTAATCTGAGGTGTCGAAGCGGTGATGTTCACCATTCCGTTCAATTCTGAAGATGTCTTGAACTTTGTACTGGGTGCCATGGGTATGGCCGACTGTTCCGGTAAGATAGCTTTCCAGGTCTGTAAATTCAGTTGACTTGGGATTGAGGGGTGTCATCTCTTGCATGCCGAGACCTTGATACTGACGGTCGAGCAAGTTCATTGCCTCGGCTTTGTCTTTGCCCTTTCTCGCGTCCTTCATCAGATCATTGGCTAGCTGCATATCTGTCAGAGCCTCTAGTAGCTCGATCTCACTCTTGATCATGTTCATGTTATCGAGCACGGGCGGACGTGAGCTTCGACTGACAACGTGTGGAATTAGTGACAGGTATTGGTTAGATAAGGCCTCGATCTCTTCAGCCATGCCAGTACCACTGATCATGCTTGATAAGGTCTTGAGCACCTCATAACCCCTCATGAGGGAGCTTTTGCTGAGCTTACCAAGTGGCATTTTCTTTGCATCGTAATTGAAAGAGTTGAAGGTGTTGTTGAAATACTCCTCGTTAAAGATGAGCTTCAATAGTCGTTGGACAGGCTCAGGCAGCTTGCTTTCGACCAATTCTTCCTCCTTGGCGCCTTGTTCCTTTTTCGTCTTCTGCTTCTCAACGCCAGGGAGGTCTTCTTCGCCTTCAGCATCTGAGTCCTCATAGCTGCGTTCGATGAAGGCGTATTTCTTGGGTCTTATTGGACCTGTAGCTCTATCTTCCCATTTGTTGCCAGTTTTATCCTTGAATTTCTTCTCGAACTCATTCATTGCGAGATCATAACTGCTGCCACCGAGCATTTTGGATTGGCCGTCTTCACCCACTCGACCCCATCTTGTCCAGGTCCACCAGCTGCCATTGGAATCCTTTAATAGCTGCATCCGATAGAACTTATTGGCATTGGCACCTGAATCAGATTGGTTAAGTGTCACATCGTAAATGGTGCTATCATCGCCGATGTGCACGGTATAATTCTGACCCCACTGCGATGCGAGAACCTCGTCGAGAGGGATTTTGAGATTGGCGTTTTTTGTCACGTTCATAAGTTTGCCACCATGCGCTCTGGGTTCCGCCTGAGCACTGTAGTCATCTTTACTGTCGAGCTTCCGCTTCTTGGATGGTGGTAACTTTGTGTCATCGACATCCTCATCGTCATTGGCTTTGTCCGTAGATCTGCTAGCCTTGGCAGCGTTTCTCGTGATGGCTTTGGTCGTTGGTTTGGTAGACGATCCCCAGGTCTGGTTCCTGTTATGTATGATGTACGGTATTTCGCCGACTGGATATGTCGCTCTGAGTGCCTCCTCGAGCCATTTGAAGCTAAGAATATGCACAGTCGACAAGGCTTTTGCCGTTTCGACCTTAGCGAGCGACTTGTTATATTGGTTGTCACTAACGACTAGATGAGTGCATTCTTCAACTTTCGTAACGTAGGAGCCACCATTGTTGCTGATTAAGCTCTTAGTATTTGCGAGAGAAGCGCCACCAAGACAATCTGCCGGAATTGAGTTTGATGCAAAGGCGATGGCGCAACCTTGTAGAGATGGCGTAGATGCCGGATTGGTCGATTTTGGAGGCATGATTGTACAATAGTCGCTGCCGAGTTGAGAAAGGCCCTTGCAACTGTTTATGGTGGTGAAAGAAGAGAGGGCTTCATCCGAGCTCAAACATCGTTTATATGCAGCTTCAACTGTCAGTGCATTGGGGGAGGATGTCTCACGCGAGCTTTCAGGCAGGATGCACTAAGTGGGACGCGTGCCTGGTGTGGGGACGCTAGTCACTGCCACTGCAAGCACGCGTGATCACCTGTTTGATCTTGCCTTCCAATTTTCCCGTGACATCAAGCACGAATAGACACCAAGTGAAGGGATCAATTGTGCTTCACCTTGCCAGAAGCCTTGAAAATGAACACTCCTCAGGCTAATCGAGCATCAATCTCAATATTCACACATGCTATCGAACAGAGGCTTCCTAAGCGGGTATACAGTAGGTTCAATTTTGATTACGAGTTGCAGCAGTCGCCTGTCTGAAGAGCTCGCATTGATGGTACCGCACTATCTGTACAAGACTATCTGCAAACCACGAATGCACCACCCTAAACTTCAACGCCTTGACGCCTCTTCATATCATCACATGTCCAATGGTATCACGTTTTATGCATACAGCAATGTTTTCCTCCGCTAGCCTTGGCACTTTGATCTTGAATCCATCTCGTGCTTTATGATCACGATGACTCTTTCTTGATCTTGGACGTTTGCAACTTTCGCTTGGCCTCCGGACTTGGAAGCTTCTTCTTGGTCTTTGGTGTTGGCGGGTTGCCCGTGATACGCTTTGGCGAGCACTAATCGCTGTCGTCGCTGTCACCGCCTCCCTGGCTCTTTCTCTTCTTCTCCTTTTTCTCCTTCTTCTCTGCCTTCCTTCTCTTACGCTCTGCTTTCTCTTCCGGTGTCTCATCCTCATGCTTCGATTTGCGCTTCTTCTCACCGTTGGTCTGTGGATTGGCATCTATGCCTGCATCTTGCTCGACTACCTCCCCTGTCGGGGCTACTGGCGGTGCTGAGAGTACATCAGACTTGCTGGTGGTTTCGGAAGTGCCTGCTGGGCCGGATGTGAGAGGTGCGCCTGGACCGTCGTTCATAGTGGTATCATTCTCCGCGTTGTAGTCCTGGTACTCAGCATTCCACTTTGCAGGTGTGTTTTCGTTGGGCCGACCATATTTCTGGTAAATTGTTAGCAGATATCGATGAGAATAGGAAACAAGAACATACATCAAGCTTGCCATCAACCTTCATCTTCTTCTTCTCGAGTGCGACTGGACCCATGCCCCATCTTCGCGGGTACAGGTCTCGTTCCATGATACATCGCTTGACCTTGGCCACTACACCATGGTCGCAAGTTGATAGCTCGACAGTGGACATTTGAGCAATACCAAGCGCAATGGCCTCACCCTTGGTGGTCATGAGAACGACCTCCTCGTGGACTTCGATACCAGACTCGAACCTTAGCAGACCAGGGATCATGAGCTTGGCACCATAGCAAACAGCGTTCACTGCGCTGTCCTTGACCACGATTCGCTTGTATGTGGTAAGCAGGCTCTCGAGCGGGGCGATGACCTTGCGTAGGTAGGACTCGTCTCTATTGTTGTCGTACATCCACTGCGCATCCAAGACGTCGTGCAATGTTACCAAGCTGTCGCTTTCCTCCATAGCACCACTCCTGACTCTTCGCAGCTCTTGCATGTGGGCGCCCACTCCGGTCAGGAGGCCAAGATGTACACATAGCGTTCGAATATATGTTCCTGCCTCACAGCTGACCCAGAACACACCAAGATGGCGATCGTTGTCGAATTCGATGAGTTTGCTCTCGTGGATGGTTCGGATACGCAGCTGTCGCTTGACTGCAGAAATCAGAGGTGGCCTCTGGAAGAGGGCTCCGGTGAGTGTCTCGAGTGCTCGCGCGAACTGTGCCTCGCCGCCTGGAAGCTTGTCGTGAAAGCGCACAACGGCCACATACTCCTTTCCTGCGCCCTGTTGTGACTTGACTAGTCTTGTGGCTCGGTCGATGCAAACGATCAGACATCCTGTAACCTTAGGATCAAGGGTACCGCTGTGACCAGTCTTCTCGACTCTGAGCATGCGCTTAACCCATGCGACAACTTCATGGCTGGAGGGGTTCGAGGGCTTGTCGAGATTGATTACGCCAGAGGAGACGTATTGCTTGAGGTCTCGCTTGTAAGGCGTACATCCAGCTGGAATCGGAGTGAAATGGCCTGTTCGGACGAGCACTGTTGCTGTTAGCGCACATCATATACCAGACCCAACCAACATACACTTGTCATAGTTCTTGAGCAACAATGGCCAGTCGGCCGTCGAGATCGTTGGCGTAACGTTCTCTGGTTTGATGCTGTAGTCCATGGCGTCTGTTGCCATTTTGGCTGTGATATTTGGTCGCACAAATGAGTGCTGAAGTGCTGTAGTAAGGATATTTTCTGGTTATGAAATGGTGAAACTATACAGCACTAATCGTACGTATCATGCAGATAGTCTGATACACGACGTTGTAGAGATGTGCGATGAGTCGCGCGGTGCTCGTGTTGCCCTCTTGAATTGTGCTCCTCTGAAACTTTTTCCTCCGCATCGACCTCGAATTTCTGCGAGCTTTGTCTCTAGAAGGGCTAGCCCTAATTCATACTAGACCTCACGTGACCTTATTTTTGCAAAGCTGGCCTGTTCACAAACATTGCACACAATTCCCTTGCTGCTCTTCAATATCATCGCCTCCAGAACTTGTGTCTCTTCCATCTCTTCAACCTTCATCTACAGTCATGGCAGACATAATGGACAAGTTCTGGAGTGCGCCTCCCGTCTCAAGGTATGAATATCGGTCTACACATCAAGTTGGATCCTAACTTCTTCACAGGACGTTAGTCGCTGCCATCGGTGCAGTGTCACTGCTCGTTCATGGTGGTCTCTTGGGCTTCCACCGTGTTTTATTCTACTTACCATACATCTGGAAATTCCCATTTCCTGAATTATGGCGACTGGTGACACCTTTCCTCCTGACTGGAGGTGGCTTCAGTGCTCTGTGGGACATGTATATGTTTTGGACGTATGCAACACAACTTGAGCTCAACTCACCTCGCTTTTCACAGCCTGGTGATTTCGCCACCTACGTCGGCTTCGTTGCTATGTCGATTCTGGTAAGTGTCTGCCTCGTTCTTGCTTTTCCCCACAAACCTCTCATTTCTGCCCGGTCAGAAACCAGTGTCTGATACGGTTCCTGGTAGAGAGGAAGATTACCCCTGCGTGACATACTGTCCTATCATTCGCATATCACAAAAAAGGCTGTATGTGGCGTAGGCATGGTGGTAGCTTATTTGAGAAAGCTGTGTGCATAAAATAGTTGCTCCTGGCGGATGTGGCTTCCTACATTTCTTCTTCGACATAACAGATCGGTGTTAACCGCACGTTACGTCAGCTAACGTTCAAACAGATTACTGCAGGTCTTATCCTCAGGTCCTTCGTCTTCACCCAAGCTCTTTTGCTCGCCTTCATCTATACCTATGCACAAGACAATCGTGGCCGAAAAGTACATTTCATCTTCTTTCAGATACCAGCCGAATTCCTACCGTGGGCCATGCTCGCAATGACACTGCTGATGGGTGGTACTACCGCCACACTGCAGCAGGGCACGGGTCTTCTCGCAGCACACATGTATGACTTCTTGACACGACTGTACCCGACCATGCAAGGTGGACGAAATTATCTACAGACCCCAGGCTTCGTTAGACGGTATTTCACCGGTAATACAACCACCACTACAAATCGAGCATATGGGACTAGCTTCAGACCCGCTCCACAGAATCCACAACCAGCAGCCTCGTCGAACAGGGGTTGGACTAGTGGATTCTCGAACTCTTGGTCAGGAAGAGGTAGCGGTCATCGGCTTGGTGGTGATTGAGATTACAATTAATGCATTGAAATCTTCCTATGCTTTATTGATATCTTGCCGTCGCTTGTTCTATCCTATCTTGGCAGTCATCTTGTCCATCCCATCGCTAATTGGTGCAGTGAAAGTACTACGATTGTAAAATGCTGCCTATTCACCAGAGCATTCCATTATTGTGGGTTTCTTTCACTATCTTCGCAGCTACTGTTCCAGCATGAACAGCATCGGCGCGTGCGTATCCGTGCAGGGTGCATGCTTGAGGCTCTTGCGGGGAGTGCCTTAGCCTGAAGGCTTGTGCTGATCCAAGCTCTTTTAAGCACGGAGGAACAGCACGGCTTTGACCAACACTCCAAACTTCTTCAAGGCAATGACGTTGATCCCTGCAGAACAGTTACATGGTCGTTAAGGTGTACGCTATGGATCGATAACTCTGTGAGAACACATCAGTACAGCCGTTGTCGTCACGGGCGTCCATGCCAAGACCCCATCCTGTGAATGCACCAGCACACCTAGGCAGATCGCGGTCTCCTTCCACCATATGTACGCACTCCTGACCTTGGTGCAGACCAGGACCATTCGATATGCATATCCTACGACTGTGGGAAGCGCTGGCATTCCTGTTGCTGCAGGCCGCAGCAGCTCAACAAGTCACTGATTTAAGCACCTACAGCTGGACTTTACAAAATTTACCACTTAATATCAGCGTCCCCGCTACCATCCCTTCACAGGCTCATCTTGACTTATTGGCCAGCGGTGTTGTTGTTGAGCTAGAGTATGGCCTCGCTGACTCCGGACTTAGGTGGATTTGGATGCAGAACTGGACATACACAACTACACTGAGTGGCCTAAATTCCTCTGTCTCGCAGACATACCTGCTGTTCCAGGGTCTTGACACTTTCACAAGCATCGAACTCTGTGGCCAGCATGTGGCTGCAACGAACAACCAGTTTAGGCAATACTACTTTGATGTCACAGACGTGCTATCGGATTGCGCCCTTGATCCAGATCTCAGCATCAACTTTGGAAGTGCTCCTCAGATAGCAGAAAATATTGCGAACGAGCCAGGCCAGGAAACATGGCCGTATGGAACTCAAATCACTTTTGAGATACCAAATAGACAATACATTAGAAAAGAGCAGAACGATTTCGGTTGGGATTGGTACGGCAGATCTGCAATACTTCTTGCAACTTACTGATGATCACAGGGGTCCTGCTTACGCTCCTGCTGGACCATGGAAACCGGCATACGTCGTGCAGCTCGGTCAAGACCAGGTCTATCCTCGCAACGTCCTCATCGATATCTACAGACAAGGCCAACTGAACAATCTTATTCCAGACCAGAATCAACCTTGGGTAATGAATGCCAGCATTGACGTGCTCGGAGATCTCCCTGACGGTGTTTCGCTCTCCTTCACTCTCAAAGACGCCTCGAACGCGACCGTCATGGACGGCAACCTCGAGAATATCAATCAGACAAACGACGTGGTTACGGGCACGGCCACCATTTCAGACGACATGGTTGAGCTGTGGTGGCCTGCGGGTATGGGTTCTCAGAATCTGTACTATCTCACAGTTGACATCAAGTCGGTGTCCAACAGCACGCTAGCATCTGTCATTCGCCGTGTCGGCTTCCGCACAATCGTGCTCAACGAGATGCCTGTGACCGAAAAACAAATAGCTCTTGGCATTGCGCCCGGCAATAACTGGCATTTCGAGATCAATGGTTGTCCGTTCTTTGCAAAGGGCAGTAACTTCATTCCTCCAGATGTCTTCTGGCCACGTGTCAATCCAAGCAGAATCCGCACACTCCTCAACGCAGTCGTTGCAGGAAACCAGAACATGCTCCGCGTCTGGTCCTCAGGAGCATACTCACCAGATTTCATGTATGATATTGCCGACGAACTCGGCATCCTCCTCTGGTCAGAATTTGAGTTTGGCGATGCACTTTACCCCGCCGGCGAAGAATTCCTATCCAACGTATACGAGGAAGCAGTCTATCAAGTTCGGCGGGTGAATCACCATCCATCCTTAGCCTACTGGGCCGGCGGTAACGAGCTCGAGAATCTCGAATTACCCACCGCCAACGAATCAGACCCGGAACGCTTCCCCGAACTTCTGGCGCAGTACGAACAGCTCTTCCTGACAACACTCTTCCCTGCCGTGTTCGAGAACACCCGCAGCATTTCCTACGCACCAAGCAGCACCTCCAACGGCTTTATCTCGTTCAATTTCACAGATCCACCCTACTTCGAGGAGCGATACGAAAACACCTCAGGAGGTATCTACGGCGAAACAGACTACTACAACTATGATTCTGCTGTCGCTTTCGACACCTCCGCATACCCTGTCGGTCGATTCAGCAACGAATTCGGCTACCATTCTATGCCCTCAATTCAGACATGGCAACAGTACATCCCCGAGGACCAACTCTTTTTCAATAGCACCTTCGTTATCTACCGCAACAGGCACTACCCGCCCGGTTCTCTGAACACTAGCAACTACGCAAACACAAGCAAAGGCATGGGCGAAATGACACTCGCAGCAGAACGATGGTACCCGACACCCAACAAAACCGATCCAGTCGCGAATTTCAGCGCTTGGTGCTGGACGACTCAGGTGTTCCAGGCGGAGTACTATGGCTCGCAGATCCAGTTCTACAGACGCGGCTCAGGGCTCCCGCAACGCACGCTAGGGAGTTTGTATTGGCAACTCGAAGATCAGTGGGCAGCGCCAACGTGGGCAGGGATTGAAGTTGGAGGAAGGTGGAAGGTGCTGCATTATCGTGCGAAGGATTTATATGAAAACGTCATCGTGAGTCCATTTTATAATGAGACGACGAAGGAATTGGAGATCTGGGTTACGAGTGATCTTTGGAGCACTGTCAATGGGACGATAGATGCGGTGTGGTATGCATATAATGGGACCGAAGTGGAATCTGCGCTGGGTCTGAAGAGCCACACTTTGTCAGTGGGTGCGCTGAATAGTACAAGAGTGTACTCTGCGAACCTTGAAGTGGAACTGGCTGGGTACGATCTGAGGGATATCGTGATGCGGACGAATATTTCTGCCGCTGGTCAGCTGCCTAACAGTAACGACAGCACGACCTTCGCGCATACTAACTGGTTTCACGCCTCACGGTTGTCGGAGGCGAATCTCTTCGATCCTGGTTTGGCATTGGAGCATGATAGTGCCAACCAAGCTTTCACGGTGAAAGCGACAAGTGGTGTCGCTGTGTTCGCGTGGCTTGACTACCCTGGCGGTGTGATCGTTACATTCGACGACAATGGGTTTTGGCTGGGACGAGGTGAGAGCAAGACAGTGAAATACGAGGCCACGGGAGACACTACCGGTGGTAGCTGGGCACGAGGGGTGACAGTGCAGAGCTTGTGGGACAACACTGTGACTGAGTGAGCTTGATCGTAGTTGTGGTGCTGAACCAGTTGAGTGGTGTGCCGCAGCCTTTTAGGTCAAACAAGTACCGTAAAACACACCAAAGTCATTTCCCAACCGGGCGAGCCTATTCTGCCTCTCTACAAGTCACAGAATCTGCTACGACAGGTGTGTAAAAAGGAAGATCTGATGGAAGGATGCGCCAATACCGCCGATCAACTCTTATCCCGCCGGAACATCCTCCTAGAGGCTCCGTCGGCGGAGCTATCGCGGAATTGATGCTTCCTTACGATGTCACCGGACGAAGCAAGCATGACGCTAGTGGCTGAAGTTCGGTTAGCTATGAGGGCGTTGTGAGACTTGTCTCAACAAGCAACCCTAATCGAACATACACTATCGTGCTCTGCCCTCTATTGCTTAGGCTCAAGGGCAAACTAACGTACCGATAGCAGCGATTCAGCTATGCGACCATGCTCACTTCTCATTCTAAGAAGCATGGAGACATCTTCTGAGTACCCACTGATGTAACGTTCCAAGGGTCTTCCGGACCGAGAAAGTTTTTGGTGATGGTTGGCGAAGCGACGAAAATAGCTTTAGGTTCTGAGGCTTGGTGTGCCTCTGGACCTATGCAGAAATAAGAAGTACGTTCTGACTAACCTTCGTCGCCTCAGCCCCAGTGAATCTGCAGCATGACCATCGTGACCCTCACACGGTGATGAGGTAATGTGGTGGGGATATGTCTCATGTATTGCGCCAAAGTCGAGCATTATACAACATGACAGAAATTATGTCGATCATGCAAAGAACGATAGTAGTATATAACACACTCAAAGCAGGGCTCGTTTGTTCCTTCATTAACGACAGCTCAACCATCTACACAACCTAACTGAGAATTAACCAAAAATTCTCTCGAGAACAATCTTCTTTACACCAGAAACCATGCAGACCAAGAAGCTAGCAATGCTTCTCATGGCCGGCAGTGCCCTAGCTGCGCCAACAGCAAGAAGTGACTCTGCTGTTGATCCAGCGCTCCAGAACATCACATACACTGTGATGGCGATCCGTAGCGGTTCTCCAGTCCAGTACCTCCCCCTCAACGCCATCGCTGGAAGATTTTATCTCGGCGGCAACACGACCTCATTCTGCCCCGACAGTGATTCGTGCGGCAACACCTGCCCACCAGGCAACGTCACCGTCTTCGATGGCTCCTGTGCGCTCGACGCCTCAAACCCTGAGTACTACGACGTCTCCGAACAAACTCTCTGGACTACAGACAATGGTGTCATTGGATATGATTTTAGTCAGGTGCGACCGGAAAATGCATACAACTGCCCTTGGTACTTGGGAACTTCCGAAAACGCGGTATTCGCGGCTACCATTGAGACTACTTATGGTGCAGATGGATTCCTAGCTTGCCCAACCGCGACAGACGGTATCTGGCAGGTGCTCCGGGACGTGACGGACGAGAGCGAGCTCGCACCACCCCAGGGCGATGCCAGCAAGTGCTTGAGCATCGACTTGGTTGCACTTGAGTACAACGCGACTGAGTATGGCGCGTATGTGTACAGCTAGGTGACAATATGGCTCCAAACGTCTGGTTTGACTTAGTACACACATGAGGACTGGGATAGTGGAAAACAAGATATAGACTGCGTAATGAATCACATTGTTCCAGATCTTGCATCCATGCGAGCAGTATCGTGCGAGTCGACCCAACCTTACTGCTAGCTTCTTAGAGCAGACAGCGATGAGCGGACTTCCAGCTGTACAGGCTTAGCAAAAATGATTTCAATGCCCTGCTCTGGAGGGGGCCGCTGTGTTTGTGAAACAGTTTGCGCGTTTTCTGCGTCGACGGCAAGATGATCGGGAAGTCCCTGTCCCGTGTCTTGGCGCTAACATGTCTTGCCAAGATACCAAGACTTAGCCGCCGTCCCGAGACGGCCCTTCCCACCGCCCTGGTACAGCGTGGCGCGATTCGAAAGGTTTCACTGTCGTTGTGCGAGACTCATCAATTTTGAGCGGCGCCCATATCTTGCCATCGTTCGGAATCTGCTAGCAGCGTGGTTCTTATGCAGCCTAGACATCAGCAAAAGATGCAGATGTCGCAAGCTGACCTGAAAGAAATTAAGGTTGATAGTTGAACTACTGTTTGACATTGACCATAGCCGGCTCTGTGGTGGCAACTCCAACACCAGTTTCGATTAGCGGTTCCATCCTCTAGACTTTTGGCTAGTTGCTTTTATGGGCAAAGCAGTTTCTCTATCCAAGTTGTTATATCTGAGGTCTACAGTACTCACTCCTATGTTCTTGGCGGTCGACATCCTCCGCAAATGTCTTGACCCCTTTCTTCAAGAGACGCATGCGAGGACCGGTTTGCATCCTCTCTCACATCAATCACGCACGACTTGAGATGCAGACTATCGTCTCACATTGCGGACGTCGCGTCTTTCTAGGGCGTATGAAGCTCAGATATTTGTGTGAGAGCACGATGATATGGTTAAACATGGTAGTCGGCACAGTAGCCAGCGGGGGCGCTCTCTGAGCGCTACGTCTTCCACCAACTAATAACTCCATCACTTACGAGCTTGAAACCTCATTGCCGTGGTAGTGCACAACGGCCAGTTTCTTCAAGTCCTTGGCACCTCTCAACAAATAGATGTTCTCCTTGAAAGCCTCATGGCTTCTGAAATCCAGATGGTCCTGAACTGACTTCCAGCCGATCTGCGCAGAGTACGCCTTGGCCTTCTCTCCCGTCCCCGGGACCGTCAATTCCTCAACAATCCAACCGCCAGCGTTGGCAGTGTATTTGTCGGAGTTCTTTTCGACTATACCCATCAGCTTCTGGAGGTCGGCTTCGAGCTTGTCTTGATCGGCTTGCGAGTAGTCGGTGGGGAAGTACAGCAGCAGGATCTCGGTGGCTGGAGAGGTGCTTTTGCTGAGGACTTGAGATGGTGGATGAGGCTTCAAATTGGCATGGAACATCTGAATTCGAGACAAGTCTGTGACTTTGCCGAACTTCTCACCGAAGGGCTTGTAGGTGCTGTGGAGGTGAGTAAGGTGCACACCAGATTCAAATCACTTACTCCGAGTTCATGAAGTTTTTGTGGGCATCGAGAGAGTTCCAGTCTATGAAAAGACGAGCATTGGTCGGGTTCTCGACTTCGATTCCCCAGTATGCTCGCTGTGCGCCCGGCTGCTGGAGGACTTCTTGAAGGATCTCCTGGAAGACTTTCCCAGTAGATGTGTTTAGGTCATTGGGAAGGTCGCCCTCTTTGATGGGGAAGATCACGATTTCGGTAGCCATGTTGTGAATGGTGAATTGACCTTAGCACGTTCAGCAAGAAGACTGTTGTCGTTTAGACCCGATCTCGTTCAGATCGAAGAAAATGATCTGCCTTTTATGTGACCTATATCTGCGTTTTCGGCCGTCAGATGTCACCGTAAGCTAGTCTGTGAGTTGACTGCTTCAGCGCTGTCCGAGGGTCACGGCCGAGATCGCCTGGAAGACCAAACAACTTTTGGAGAAGCAGAAGTGGGGTTCAATGCCGAGGATTGTCCTCACACCCCATCGACTACTGTCTGATGAATAAGCTTGTTGAATGAACCTCAGCTCTATCGTTCAACTATAGACTTGAGGTGCTACCATATTGATGGGTCGGCAGTCGCAGAAAGCGACCAAAACGTGGATATTCTGGGGCTAGGCCGAGATAGTGTGCCTAGTGTGGCCGGCCAGTGGTTGTCCATGAACCGTGAGATTTCGAGATCCGAGATCTTCAAGGATGCGCAGAACTTCACGTCGTCGCGTTCAAGCAGTCAGTCAATCCAAAATGCGGCACGGAGATGGCGGAACGAATAGATCTCTCATATACCGGGATATGAGCGTTGAGTGGGTCACTGGACGATTTTGCTAATGTCCTCACACAACGCAAAGGTCATCGTACATAGGACAGAAAAGGATAACGACAATTAGGTCCCAAGATCCGCTACACTGGGTTTATGCCTCTTCCATACCGCCGACGTCTGAGGGACAGCTCTATCAAATTACTATGATCAAGATTGTCTGTTTGACCATGGTCTTCCGCCGGTTCAATCTTTGGCAGGAAAAGCACCAGTGGGCCGGAGTCTTGAGAGACTGCGTTGGATGGAAGGTCATCCTACCACATAGCTCTGCCTATTCACATGGCCTGGTCTGTCTGTGTCATGCCACACATTATTCAATGTCGCCGTGTGTCCTTCAGTGTGCTACCGGTGAGCCTATCAAATGTCCAAACGCCAGGGAGCCCAGGAACACGCCCGCCAGTACTGAGAGGAAATATCCAGTATTCATCGTCATGACTGCGATCATGCTAGGTTCATTAGCAAAAGCCCTTACATGTCTCTAAGGAGGCTGATACTCACAGTAGGTATCCGACGCCTGCAATCGTTGTATCAACTACTCCGAGCAAGACTGCCTCGCGTGCTGTCCAGGGGTAATGGTGTCCAATTTCTTTTTCGAATGGCGCATGCTCCGATCTTCCACTTCTGACGTGTTTGGAGGAGGCCAGAAGCGGGTAGAAGTTGCACCTCAAGACCAAGAGAGCCCTGAAGATTGCTGCAAATGCGATCAAGAAGATGCATGTTCCCGCATATTGGCCCGTGGTTGTAGGAGTCCACTGCATCGAGAAAAGCGTTGTTTTAGTTGAGGTGAAGAAGGCCATCGCCATTGAATCCATTCCCATTACCATGCTGCTATCAGACGACATCGACATACTATCGCCTGTCGAAGTGGCCATTGCCATGCTCGACATTGTGATAGTCGGATGCATTGACATCGACACCGACGCGGATGTCATTGTACTCATGGAGCTAATCATCGACATTGCTGAGGTGGCCATGATCGCTAATGCAAGTATCGGCTTAAACAAGACGTTGCTGAGTGTGGAATTTGGCTAAAGAACAGAGAGAGCAAGGTGCAACTGACAGAACGGGGAAGTGATAATGTAGCCAACCACGGCTAGGCGGCATCTGAAGGCCCATCCTCGCCCGACACGCGCTCGAAGCCATACTTTCATCAGGAGAGGCTAAATCATATGGCAGAGTACTGGTCGGTGAGAAAGTCAGAAACGTGCTCAGAAATCGAGACAACTACAGTGTTGGCCGAAATAGCCATGACACTTTACTAGAGATGGACTAGCTTCCCTGAGCATGTTTTCTAAAGGTGCTCGATATAGTCCACTCTTGCTGCGCAAGTTATCGTGGTAAGCGGTCTGGCTTTCAGCGAGTACACTCGTGTATAGGCTTGATTATGATTGCTGGTGGTGCCGGCTGCAGATGGATGTTGCCAGCCACCGAGTAACGTCTGCAGCATCACTCGCCAATGAGCTGTCAGCGGAACGATGGTGGCGTCAAGATTGAAGAACACCGTTCGGACACAGATGCAGTCCGCAATCTCCTCGCGTGGCCCTCAGAACCTACGTGTGGTGCTGGCGACCAGGAATTCGGCTACTCGCAAGTGGTTTCTGAGAATTTTAAGCAAGCTGCTGGGCAAACATTCAGCTGAAGCACTAGCAGCTGTCACTATCGACATTTACATGACTGGAGAGGTCAAGGAGACTGTCAGTCGTCAAACAAAAACCATAGAACCCAAGCATTCTGTTTCTGACTCGCCAACGATGTCTGAACTCGACACCAAGAACAACCTGGTCAAGTACCAAGGCAGTATCAAGCAGCAAGAGCGTCGTGGCCGACCACAGCTACCACAGGTGATCGAGCAGGAAGCAGTCAGGTCGACAGAAATAGGGGACAGTGTGGGCGTCTTTGACCTGTCACCATGCAGAGTGGTGTTCGAAACACTGTCGCTGAAGTGAACCTGGACATTGCAAAGGGATCAACATCTGGGACGATGTATCTTCACCTCGAGCATTTCTCGTGGGCGTAAATGAAAGATGCCGAATGACAGCAGCACATGATATGTCCCAGCTGGATAGATGCTAAGGACTGTTGCAACACGCCTCAATAGTTAGTTGCCAGCATGGTGCTATCCTGATCAGTGCTAAGATCGTCTTCTGATACCAGTCTCGGCTGACTAACGTGTCCGTGTTGTGAGGCTTTACGTGGTTCTTCCACTGCGTTTCTCATACGGCTGCCACTCACCCTTTTGTGGCTCAGTTGTATATCCGGCGCCCGCGAATGTGCTGTGGGGTCACTGCCGCAGAGCCTCGTTGGCGTGCTGACCTCGACTTGAACGCAGGCGAGAAGCTGCAGTAGTGACGGAATGGTAAAGTGGCAGGTTTCGCAATGCTCCACAGAATGACTAGGGCGTCTATAAGCAACACGAAACGTGCTCAAAACTTGCTCATCAGTGTCGCAAGAAACTCATGCGATGATGCCGAGTGTTACCGTCTCGGACTCCGCGGGACCGGCTCATTCATGTCCCCACGCGATTGGGAGCAGATCTATAGTCTGAACAACTTAGTGTCTCACGTGAACTCGCGACATGGAGGATAAGTCCCAAACAACAAAGAGCCTTTGCGTACATTTGACAAGTTTCTCCTGCGAGGTCTACGCTGCAGCAAGCCATCGTGCGTGCCGTTGCTCGACATTGGTCTAGACACCACAGCAGTATGATCATTGGTGACCTAGTCGACCTTTAATCCTTAAATTGGTTACAACCATCCTTGCTTTGTGACAGGTGGAGGACGGAGACGTCTCAGGTTCAGCATGCAACTTTGACTAAAAATGCTTCGCTTGACCTGCCTCCAAAGGGTGCAACGATATTTCCTATGTAAGTGCTTGCTTACAGTGTTTCCATAGGGGCTGCACCGACTAGCAGGTTTTCGAACCTCGACGAAATAATGCTATATCTGCCGAATTTCGAACGGACTTGCTCGCTACACGAGCTTCGTCTGGATTTGTACACGCGCGTGTCTCCGAGATTCTCCAGCAGAGGTTGAAACACACGATTCATGAGAGCGCATGCTACGCAAGCGTGAGTTCCTCCGCATTCTTAACATCGCCACTCACGCGATACAGAATCGTGAACGAGCACAATCGATCACCCTCAGGTATACTGTTCGTCATTGACGCGTTGTTTGCGGCATCCTCGTGTGGCAGTGCAGATTCGAATTACCCCCGCTCCGTGTCGTTGAGACGACGCTGTCACAATGAATGCGCCATTGACCACACTAGGCGCTGTCGAGATCTGAGAGCTCCTGGCACAAAGATTTCAGTGGAATGTGGCAGACTGACTTTAAAGCAGAATGTATCGGCAAGCTCTTATGCATTTGGAAAGATTTCCTATCCCAGACTTCGTGCGTCCCCTTTCGGTACCAGCGCTCGGACCGTTGCTGTTCCGGCTCTCTAGTTTCGACGCCGAGCGTTAATTTGAAATGAAACTCATCTCACATCATATCTCGGAAACATGATTGTCCTTCAGGTCAACTTGAAATTTCAGGTGTCTGGCTGCCTGCTCAGGCGATAGTCCTGGTTTGACAGGGTGCCGTCTGCAGTCGTCTAGAGGGTTTGGAACAGGGACCATCGCAGTCTTGACGAAGACGAAGCACGGTGCGATCAAGCAGCTGGTCGGCGCCTCGATTGCGTTCACTGCCGAAAGCGCCATTCCCCCAGGATCATTCGTCACGTTCGTCTCGGGTCTAAGCGTTGTGAGCATGATGGGCGAAGTCAACGATGTTGCAACCAGTGCCACGATACCACCAGGCATCTCGGGTCAGAGTTATGTCTTTGTTACCAGCTCTGACGCTCAGGGCAAGATTGATGACGCGGCCGTTCCTTTCGGGCCCGCAGTTCTTGAAGGTAAGCTGATCCAAGTCTTGGTTCTTTCGCGTCCCGTGTTAACGTTTCCTTCATAGTCTCCTTGGGTAATGCCGCGCTAAATTAGTGACCATCAACAGTGCAGTTTATTTAAGGCTATATGCTTGCTCATACAACAACCAATCGAATCCGTGTGGCTGAGCTGACAGTATTGGAAATTGTGCTCTATCGACAACATCATACATTGTCCGACATCACTGCTTAAGCTCACCCAGGACTGTGCAATTGGGAGACGGAAGTCAAGGCATGAAGAATCTCAGGGCTTATGATTCTTGTGAATCCAGTCATCCGGCCATCTAGGACCTGTGACAGCTCCCTAGGTTGACTCCCGACGTTATCAGGATGCTTGATGGTGAATCATGAGGCTATGATCGCCACCTTGTCATGCGCCTTCAGGTCTGCTGCTTAGTATTGTTTCGAGAATCGGAAGAAAAATGAGGTTCCCTTTTGAATTGTACATTCAAGACATTGGTACTGAGGGCTCAGGTCTCTTACCGCCAGTGCGACCACGTTGATCATTCGAAGTAGCTTTTCCGCTTGCCTTCTTCGCGCGTTACTGATCGCGGCTGTTTGCATCGTGTGCAAATATGCATGATGATGCCCGAGAACGTTATAATTGATGGTCCATGAAGCAAGTGCTGGTGCCGAAAATGAGTATGGAAGGTTTAGACGATGGGGTTTAGCCGGGACAGGAAACTTTTGCCGCATGGTTGCCCGCCATCATGCGACTGCCATGGACGACATGCAATCCCTCGTCCACGATGAAAGAGTGTATTGATTGTGAGATCGATAGCTGCCACTCTACGTGCCACGACATAGTCTCGCATCATGCGTTGGCGCTCTACACTTAGACCTTCAAATCTCAGGTTGCCTGCTGGGTCAGGCTCCTGACCAGCCACCTCGATTGCAATGTTGGTGGCTGGGGCTGACACAATGCCACTATGCCACTACGCCTCGACCAGGTGCCATGTCTCTTTCGCGAACGAACTAACTGCTGCTTCATAGTTGACTCGAGCAGAAATCGAACAAAAAAACAAAGTCCATCATGCCAATAGTAGTTTCGAACCAAGGATGGGTCAAGCTGCCACCACCACCAAAGAAGCGTAAGCCGGCAAAACCAGTCGACCCTGTCAGCGCATTCAGAGGACCACTTGCCTACATCACTGGCCGTCCTGACTTCAAAGAGCCGGTCAAGAAGCAATCAATCAAACAGCTACTCATCGAGGCCGCACCTCCACCACCGCCGATAGTAGAAGTTCGAGGCAGCCGACAACGATCCCGAGTATCGTCAGCACCTTCAGCAAGCAAGGGCAAACACAGAGCACCAACAGACATTGTAGAAGTGGAAGAGGAGATCTACAGCCCCCACCTACGACCAGACGATTTGCAATCAAGGAGGAGTGCCTCGCCGGCGGCTTCCAGACACACAAGAGCAGGCCCGTCGGTGAGGTCACGACGGGAGGAGCAACCTCGATCACTCTACGAAGACGACCTAGAAGGCCACAGACATAACAGGTCGAAAAGACATGTCCCGGCTCAGCAGGCGTATTACATCGACGACTCGAGACAGCATCGCAGCCACCGAGAACGCAGTCGAGAGCGTTACCGCCCAGACCCATACATGCACAATTACTCAACGTCGCATCTGCCCCAAATACAGCCCATTGTAATCTACTCTACACCTCCCCAGGCACAAATGGGCTGTGGTGGCCACTCCTGTCACGGTAACGCACATTACCAGCAGCAATACTACACATCGCCGACACCAATGCTGCAGGCTGCTCCTAGACAAGCAGCACTTCCTGCTCCGAGACCTCCGCCGAGCGAAGTCAGCTCGAGGTCTAGTGAGAGCAAGGCCAGTCGTGCCATGAGCTATAAGTGGTACACCGCTACACAGCCTCTAGCATTATGAAGAGTCGGCAGGCTAAACAAGGACGAACACTTGAGTATTTAGACCACACGATGCCATCCAGCCAGCAGTGATCGGGAAGAAGCAATGACAACGGGTAGCCCGTCAGTAACGCCCCTAAAGGTTGCGTTGTTACGGTAGGAGAAGCAGGCAGCGCTGCTATCTTCTTGTTGAAAGTATAGCATGAAAGACAGCGATAGACGATGAAGATGAAGATAACAGAATACATATCTAATTTTGGTCAAGCGAGACCTATTCATGGCGTTCAGAGGCTTGCCTATAATGGCTGGAAGGTATATAGAATTGTTAATAGAACATGATGTACAGCTTAAGCAAGATTGGAACAAATAGAATGTTGACCGACGGTTTTCAGACGGCATTCTACCTGATATTTCAGCAAGCTCCTGACAACTTTGAGGCCACAACTTAATCGTAGGCAACAGCTTTGTTCCTCGTGTACCCCGTCGCAGCCATCCCCTCGCTTTGCCTCGCCCCCCTTCGCATCCTCCTCTTCTGCTCACCCCTTCCGCCGAGGTCGGCATTCGGATAGCTGCCGACGGTGAAGTTAGTGGTCGTATAATCCGCATTCCCAGGAACGATATATCTCTTGTCCCGTGGCAGCGTGTCAACAAAGCCATCAGGCAGGCCGAGTGTATCCTTCACGACCTGTCTGGGCGTGAGGCCCAGCCACTGGCCCGCGCTGAGGTCCACGTATTTCGGCGCTTGGAGGACTTCGATATACACCACCGTCTCATTGCCGATGTTCTCGACATAATGGCTGTTCGCGGCGGGGACGTACCCGACATCGCCGGCTTGGAAGTCGAAAGTCCTCGAGGCGGTTGGGCCCTCGAAGGATGTCAGCCGTGCGTGGCCAGCGATGAAGAAGTTCCACTCGTCCGACGTCAGGTGCCAGTGGATCTCGCGCATGGCGCCTGGTTCGATTGAGAAGAGGCCCATGCTGAACTTGCTGGCAATGGGGAAGACGGTGGGATCGACGATTTTGACGCTGCCGCCGGGGACTTCGAGGGGCGCTTGCTGCGATGCGTGGTAGCTGTAGTATTGGTCGCGCGGGATGTGTCCGGCTGGACCATTGACTGCGGCAAGAGCGTCCTCGAGGGACTGGTTGAGAGGCGTGCCGTTGAAGATGTACTTCTGCTGCGGCAGGTTGTCGAAGGTGCTGATGTCGGTCTGGAAGTTCTTCGCGAGCACCTCTCGTGGATTACGGAGGAAAAGTTCGGTGACCAGATCTGTGTCGTCTTCACTGAAAGAGCCTTGATCGAAGACTAGAAGGAACTCGACGCCTTCTTCCGTAGCTTGAATCGAGTGCGGTACGCCAGAAGGAAAGAACCAGAGGTCGCCTGCTTGCAGATCGTCGACAAAAGTCTCGCCATTCTGATTAACCGCACTGACTCGCACGCTGCCGCTGAGGATGTAGGACCACTCGTTCGCACTATGCCAGTGGAGCTCGCGGTACGCGTTCGGTGCTAGCCTCATGTCGACACCTGCCATTGCTGTGGCTACTGGAAGCTCGTTCGTATTCTGCTGTCTAGCCCACCCGGAGTTCTGGCCCGTTCCTGCCCGGTTGCTTGACAAACCCATTGGCCATTTGGAGTTTGGTATGTCACCCATGTCAGTGCCTGGTCTGGCAAGAAGATCGGGATTGATCCTATCGTACTCGTACGTCCTTGGGCCAGGGTCGGTATTGCCATTCTCGCCACGAATGGGTTGAGGATTCCCAGCATCTTCGAAGTTGAGAATTAGACCTTCGTCTGAAGGTGCGTCCTGGTTTGCGACCAAGGACCATGATTCTGCTGGCAACGTCGCTGCTGGACCGGCGCCTGAGATGGAGGCAATTGATTGGGCTGGTCCTAAGAGAGTACCCGTCGGGTATTGCTGACCCGAAGCACCTACTGGAGGGACTGGTGTACCGGGAACGGCATCATTAGTAACCTGTCGTTTGTTCAGAGGCGTCGCAGCACAGAGACTGCTCAGCAGTAAAGCAGATAGTGTGAGCATTACGTCGTCTTAATGAAGGATGGCCACATGTTGACTCATGCGAACGCTGATAGCATTTATAGTCTTGCTTGCGTTTCGTGCTGGGGCCCCCTCCGGTGCGTCCATCTGGGAAGCGAGCTTGATCAGAGTCTGGGGCTTCCGGCAGCACAATATGGTGACAACACGACAATGGTTTCCAGCCTGTAACGAGTGTTTCCTAGAGCATTCAGCAGCACGACGATACCCTGAGGGGTTAGCTTTGACTTGACAAACAGCAGGGCTGTCTCAACTGCCATACAGGCACGGTTAGTTAGTGCCTAGGATCTGCAATTGATGTTCAACGGGAATAGAACTTTCACCTTCGGCAGTTATGCAACAAAGCATGTTCACTCACCTGAAGCGCCTGCAGCGAATGCGTCCAATGACAGCAGCACGCGGTACATTAACGCTAACGTCGACAATCGTGTAGCTGCAAGCTCGTCGAAGTCGATGCTGGCGTTCGGTGTCATGCCGCAACGGTGACGAGAGTACTGTAGATCAGTGTACCGGCTTCGCAGAAGCTTCAGGAATTGTCATTGGCGCGGAGCAAGCAGTAGCGCCGCCCCCAGAGCTTCATTGCGTCAAGCTTCGTAAGTCGCGAGCAATCAGTATCCAAGTGCGCGTCCTACTTGCTCTAGAGCATCAGACACATTGCATAGAAGAGATGTTACAGTAATGTGGCTGTCTAGTGCTTAGACCGTGTCGGGCGACCTTCCGGAAAGGCTGCAGAGGCTGCGAAGGAAGGTTGACCACGCCTTTCCTCTTCCAGAATAATGTTGACATTATTACGTCAGCTTGGCCTCGCTTCAACGTGTTTTGCTGTAACATCCTTGCGCCTGCTCACATGAATTGAATCAAACATAACCATACACCCAAACACACAAGCACGATCACGTAGTATGCAACCATGGACGAGACGCGTATCGATGCAGCGCCGACACCAGCCCACGTCTTCGCCTACCGAGCCTTTCGCAGTGTCTTCGTCACGTCGCCCGAGTCTTCACCTTTGCGACCTCGAGACTATGATCACCAGCAAGACCATGACAAAGAAAACACAAGGGAGTCGCCTGCACGGCCATCACGCTTCACAACTTCTCCAGTCAAGGTCAAGAGAAAGGACGGCGAGATCAATGCGCCCCGACTGGAGGACGATCTTAGATTGACCCCAAAGAAACAGAAGACAGTTCCAGTATCTCCTACTAAGAGTATCCTGAAGAACCCACATGCGCCTACACCGAAGAGAGCAGGCTTAAGAGACGTCACTGTCACCTTCAAAGATGTGAGGAAAAGCATTAGTCCTGAACTACTGAGACAGGGGCAGGGCTCACCTGTGCGTGTGCGGTCCCAGCCAGCAATGAGAACACTCTTCGAGGACCTCGCAAAGCAAAAACCTGTCACAACAGTCGAGATCAGCGCCAGTCCACCAATATCCATGCAGGCTTCAGGCTTTGACCTCGATGCGTACAAGGCACAAACGGAGAAAGAGATGCGACGGCTGATCAAATATGGGCAGAAGTGGAAGGAGCAAGCCAAGCGTCAGGACGAGGAGAACGCGAAGCTCAGAATGCTACTGAAGGAGGCGAAGAAAGACAACCAAAGATTACAAAAGAAGATCGCGCAAATGCAGCAGCCGAACGAGACCAAGCCCACGAAGACAATCAGCGCAGCTCCAACAGCAGAAAATCCCACAGCCCATCGGACGAGAGCACGAGGTCCCAAGCTGCCAGAAGACTATTCTGTCGACTGCCAACTTCAGCGTGAAACCACATCAGGAACCCGCCCAGCCTCGACTCGCCAATCGTCACTGCAGCAGAAATTGGACGAGCTGCAACGTCTCCAACCAAGTCCACCAGCTGCCCCAAATGAAGAAGCACCACCTGCAAAAGGCAAAGCCAGGGGCCAGCACCCACGCCAGCAACAACCACAAACGTCACTGGAGATCAAAATAGACCTGCTAAAGCAAGCCACGTCAGAATTGGAGAGATCTTCACTACACGAAGCACAAGCTGATCGGGAAAGGGAGACGAAACAGAAACCCGACGCGCTTGAACTTGAGCCAACCACGGGAAACGAGGTACAGCAGGTGTCTCTTCCCGTTCGCACAGCCAGTCTGTCGATTGCTGACGATAAGAAGGCGGCTGCGAGGGAGAGACTGAGGTTGAAGCGCGAGGCACGAGCTGCTAGTTCGCAGGCTGCTTTAGGTGTCGTCAGGGAGTCAAAGAGAGAGACCGACTCATCGAAATTGGATGTTGACGAAAGTCAGGTGGATTGGCTGGCGATGGCATAATGATGATCCGACGAAAGAGCAATCGCCCGAGTCTATTCTCTGGATCTACACTGTAGAAATACATGTTCTGCGAAAGGGGCTCAGCCGAGACTTTCTTCATAATTCCCGCTCCCAGCTGTTCCACCCAGCACAATCCCGTCAGTCTGCGTGCCAGTGCTCCGCCCGATGGTCGCACCGCTCGCCCCATACCTCTCTTCCTCCTTCCTCAGCCTCTCCTCCGCCTGCTTCTGCGCGGCCTTCCTCTTCTTATCGATCTCCGCCTGCTCCCGCGCCTTGACAGAGTAATACTGCAAGAACGACAGCACCATGAACGCCGCAGCCCCGATAGCCAGCGCTGCACGGCGCGTCAGCACCCATCTCAGGCCTTCGACTTCGGACCTGGCCTCTGAATTCAGGTCTACGCTGATCCTGTATCCGAGATTCTGGATCTTGCCGTCGACCTGTCGCTTCTCCTCTTGCAGGCCGAGTTTGCGGTCATTGAACATGCCTTTGAGTTCCTCGCGCATGGTCATGATGTCCTGGCTGACCTTCTGGTTCAGAATGTCGAACTCGTGCTGCAGCTGAGCGCGCTGCGACCGCTGTTTCTGGGCCTCCATGAACCGCGACGTCTGCATCGTGGTCTTGAGTTCGCTGCAGGCGGCGCGGAAGAGGTACGTCTCGTTCTCGGTGTCGGATTTCGAGACGAGCCCTTCTTTGGCGAGGTCGAGGTTTTGGGCTAGCATGAGGCGGATGGCTTTCATGAGGGTGACGCTCTGGGCTTCGGAGAAGGGGATGACCTGTTCGTGAGATACTTCGCCGGTGGTGGTCGGGGGTGGAGCTTGTTGTTTGCAGAGCTCTTGGACGAGGGTGTAGGTGTCGAAGTGGTGTTCGTAGGGGGAGGCTTCGAGGTGTGGGTGGGTGGAGGAGGACTGGGAGCTGAGTTTGTCGCCGCCTTTGATTTCAGAAGGTGAAGGAATGGAGAGGACCATGTCAAGTTCGGGATTGCCCAGGGGGCTCAGCTTTTGTTCTTTGGAGTCCTTGTCCTTGTCTTTGGGTTCTTTGGGCTGCGCCTCTGTCGCATCTTTGGAGGGTTCTGGTTCTACGGGCTCTGCTTTGACAGGAACTGGTTCATCCCTGACTGGCTCGATGTCTTCTTCCTCTTCTTCGAGTTCGTCCTCGTCCCTGAGCTGCTTTGACTCGGCTTGCTGTGCATTCTTGTCCTCTCTGTTTGCCTGTGACTCACGCACTACCTTTTTTTTGTCTAGCTCGGAGGCATCTCTGCTGGTTTGCTCTGTGCTAGGAAGGAATGGAGCCGATGGCTTGGATGGAGGAGGCATTGCTGTCACTGCAGCAGGGCCGTACCGCTGATAGCCTTGCTCCTGCTGAAACTTTCGACATGATGAGTGTAGACTTGCCCTTGCTGGCTTCGTTGCCGGTGGATTGCGGATGCTGCGGTGTGTCTGCGGCCTACAACTCCTCACTGCGCGCAGGAAATGTGTAGACAATATTGGTGGTTTCGCTGTCGCCATGTTCGCCGTAATGGCTGGGTAACACGTCGATCGACGTTCTTATCATGCCTTGTTAGAAGAAACGTGGTGATGTTATTGATGCGTGACCATTGATCGGTGCCAGATTCTTGTCTAAGTCAGCAAAAGCTGGCCAATCGTGTTCTCGGACATGTGGGTCCCCGCGACGACGAAGGGTCGACGTCTTCAGCTCTGAGAACAGCTTCTGCTCTGCCATCCTTAACGACTATCTCTGCAATGTGCTCCGTACTCAGGATTGTGCACGGACTTTCATGAAGAGCCCTTTTCAGGTGCCAATCACTATCATCTCATCCATCTGTACTATTCACACTTGAGTCTCCTTGACCTCTTTAGTGAGGCATTTGCGTAAGTATGTATTCATCGCGGCCCATTGAGGACGACAATGACATTGTGAGGCCTGAAAGGTTTGCTAGCATGCACCACATCGTGACTGGTTTCTTTGATCACCAATCTCAAGCTATCGGGCAGCATAGAGCTTTGGTTTTTCGTAAAGGCAACCTCTTTTCCACTGACAGTGAAAGCCGTGGTTTGTTTTGAATCGTTTTCCACTCAAAAGGTGAAGACGTTCACTAAGCTAACGCCATAACAACATCTATTTATTAATCCCAGCTTGTCCACAATGTCTGACCCAACTACTTACCCAACAATGGCAGCCTTTAGAGATATCGAAGTCGTGGTTCAACGATTGGATCCAACTTCTCGCACCTGGCATCCTCTCGAAGAAGCTGACAACCAACACACACTGAAGGCTGAGAAAAATTCAGCCGCAATACGAACAGTCGTCCTAGAAACTCAAGAAGGACGTTTTAGATTCATGATAAGAGTCTCAGCCCGTTTCAAATGGGGCACAGCCAATGGCTTAATAGCCAAACTAACATTCGACCAAGGCTGGCGGATCAACGAGTATCCTGTTGCAATATTCAAGCCAGAAGTGGATGTCTTACGCCTCTTTGGTAAAATGCCGGCAGGAATAGGAACTTTACAGGTGTCAGAGGTTGATTCAAAGCTCGAATACATACTAGAGACCATCGCACTGCCAGAGAATATGGCTAAGCCCGAAGGACCGTGGTGCAACACCCGCTTTGAGTTCAGAAAGCTGGCATACATTAGCGGCGGTGCAAAGTCGCGACCTTATGTCTCAACCACCGATCTTGCTCGGCTTCGTGTTGTGGTCCAGCCTCGCCGCATCTTCCGCGATCCTAAGCCGCGTTTGATAAGTCTTCCATCACGCCCAGATGAGAAAGCAAGAGCCAGCTCTCGCGACCTTGCCGCTAAGAAGGGCATAACACTCCGAACAGCCGCAATGAAGTACAAAGCTCAAGACCAGCCAGTCCCGCAGGTGTGCCAGATCCCATCGACACGGATCGCTCCACATGAACCACGCACTTTCGTCTTTCTATACCGCGAACCAGGTCACTATGACAAGATTAACGACGTTGAACTGATCGACCACACACGTGCCAAGGCAGCGGCTCCTTTCAGTGATTGCAGTTCAGCGCAGCTGTCAGATTCTCTTTGTGGTTCGGATCATACATCGGATGTTGAGAACCAGACACCGATATATACTAGAAGATCGACTAATCGCTCATCGCCATCAACGCGGGGTTGTGCCGAGTCTCTCCCTACTCCTTTTTCATCGGTCAACAATTCAAGGTTACGAGCAGACTCAATGAATGTATCTGCGAGACAAGAAGTTACTGACAACGCAAGTTCGGCGAACCTCGTCAACGAGCAAAACAGGAAGGCAGGTACGATGTGTTTCGCGGTGCGGGATGGGCTTCGAGCGATTTCTAATAACACTAGTCTGCCCTCCGATCGTACGCTCGATACCGAAGAGGACACTATTATCGTCAATACCGACAACTGGAGAAGTCAGCAAGAGGACGAACCTACGCTTGCCCTTGCCCCAACTCTTACACCATTAACGCCTCCTGATCAGCCCGCGCAGGCGTGGAGCCCCCCTGAGAGTCAAGAGCGAGCCGAGCGACTTCGACATCTTCTTCGGCTAGAAGACAATATCCAAGCAGAGAGACTAAAAGCGGCGAGTCAGGATTTACAAAGAAGAGAAGAGATCCGAAAGAAGACCAGCTTCGCCAACAACAAGATCGATGAATTAGAACGCCAGATGCAAGAACTGTGTCTACAAAAGACTAGGTTGGTACAGCACGTGGAAGTACTCAGCAAAGAGGATGCAGATATAGCGAGTCGTCTTGCGGTTCTGTCCAGGAAATCACAAGGTAGTGCGGACGTCCTCGACCAAGAGGAGAGTGAAGCTTTCCAAAAGATCGAGAAGCATCAGCTGGAGGAACTGGCTGTCGTCAAGAACGTCAGCGAGAGCGCGACAAAGGCACGAAAGAGACGACGCAGTGAATGTTCAGCTGGTTCGACCCCCAACAGACATCGTGCAACGAAGAGACATGCCTCCGAGAAGTCTGTAGATGGCCATAGCAATGGGGTTGACGGCGATGAAGGGAGAAGAGCAGACAATGGCGACCACATGGAGGGGGAGGACTAGGTTCACCCAAAGGCACCCATATGGCAGATCTTGCACGGGCTAGCATGCCTGCGCCTTCAAGTACCGAAATGCCTTGAGGTATTTCCGAAGTCGTGGCCGAGTTATTGCCGTCCGCCGAGTATGCGGATTATTGTTCATGTGAGAGAATTGTGCGATATGTGCGATATGTAACGTCGGACGAGCTCTGAGAGAGCAACGTAGTGGGATGTCCCACAGAAGTCTAGGCCGGGACAAGCTTACGGCAAAGCATTTGGGTCGTACAACTTTTACCCTTTCCGGCATAATACCAGCGTCCGAGAAAACGCCGTTCATCTTCGCTGGACTTTCAGCGATCTAGAAAGCACAGCTGTCTCGCGAGACACGAAGACTTTGAAGCTTGCTTGACTGGAAAGAACGCCGCGGTGCTGATTCTTGGCGTTCTAGCTCTTTCTTCTGCAGTGTTAGATGCGTGACATATCAAGCAATGACTACCTATGGCTTCCGCGAAGCGGCAGGTCTTCCCCCACCAATGGCCCATTGCTCGAGTTTTGTGGCTCTAGGCTACCTTGTAGCTTGAATCTCTCCACGTTTCACCTACAAACGCGTCCGTGCCTGAGACGCCCAGAAGGGGCGGTACTTTGCACATGCCGTTCTCAAGCCGGACAGCGCGTCGCTGCCTCAGTCTGGAAGACGTGCCGGCATCCTGCAAAATGTTTACGCGGCAATTGATACGTCTCGGCCTTGTTGTGTCTTTGCGGAATCAGGAACGAGTGGAGAGGTTAGTGGAGAGAAGAGGGGAACGATAACTAGGCGACACCAAGTCTCGCGAGGTGGGCTTTGTCGAAATTTCGTGTCGTGACCTGGTATTGGAGCCATGACAACAGCTGCTGGATGTTCGATGGTCACGGTGGACAGCGGGGAAATTGCACGAGAAGACGTGCTCGAGTAAGGTATATAGTGGAGGGGATGTCTTGCGTTCAAGATACAGAAGCCCCTCACATTCTCATTCTTTGAAACCACTCCATTTGTTTACGCTTCCCAAAAGGTGCGACATCGGCAGCGTAAACGATTACCAAGTCTCCGTTTGGAAGGCAGTAGTAGAGGTAAGAGCTCTCACCGACCCTCACTAAGCAGCTATCTATCTTTCACCTCGGGCTTGCTACGAGCTAGGAGCTTGAGCTTGCCCGGCCAGACACAAGCGCCAGTCATCCCGCAAAATCTTGCCCGAACCGGCCAATGTCAGTGATGATGTGCAGGGAACTGACTTTGTACCGCAGATCCACCAGCTCTCGAGCTACTCCGGCACAACAACAACGATCCTACTCCCATTCCTCCGACCAAGCTCTTTATCTTGAGCCTTGGAACAATCTTTCCTTCTGTGATCTGTCTCTGGTCTCTCAACCTCAACAGTCAAAATGGTATTTGCACGATCTCTAGCACGCCCAGCTAGCAGTCTCCTGTCTGGAGCTGCTTCCCCGCATTTCACCCGCCGAGCTGTTCCCAAAGCTTTCGGCACCAATTTCTCCAGATCGCTAACGGCGACTGCCTCTCGACAGGGCAAAGTATTGCTCGTCCTCTACGATGTAAGCTATCAAGTACACACGAGCCAAGAGAACATCGTGCTAAAGCTATGACAGGGCTTCGAGCATGCCAAACAACAGCCTAGACTGCTAGGTACCACAGAAAACGAGCTCGGCCTCCGAAAATGGCTCGAGGACCAAGGTCATGAGCTTGTCACCACCTCCGACAAGGAGGGTGAGGGCTCAGAGTTCGACAAGCACCTCGTCGATGCTGAGGTCATCATTACCACACCGTAAGACAGCTTCAATAACTATTCTTGGGGCCGTGGCTGACCAAAACAGCTTCCACCCAGGTTACCTGACAGCAGAGCGATTGGCCAAGGCCAAGAACCTCAAGATCGCTGTCACGGCCGGTATCGGTTCTGACCACGTCGACCTCAACGCAGCCAACAAGACCAACGGCGGTATCACCGTTGCTGAGGTCACTGGCTCCAACGTCGTCTCCGTTGCTGAGCACGTCGTCATGACCATCCTTAACCTGGTCCGAAACTTCGTCCCTGCCCACGAGATGATCGAGCGAGGTGACTGGAACGTCGCTGCCGTTGCAAAGAACGAGTTCGACTTGGAGAACAAGGTCGTTGGTACAGTCGCTGTTGGCCGAATTGGTGAGCGTGTCCTGCGCAGGCTGAAGCCATTCGACTGCAAGGAGCTTCTCTACTTCGACTACCAGCCACTCGACCCCCAGAAAGAGAAGGAGATCGGCTGCAGACGTGTAGAAGACTTGGAAGAGATGTTGGGACAATGTGATGTTGTCACCATCAACTGCCCGCTACACGAGAAGACCAAGGGCTTGTTCAACAAGGAGCTCATCTCCAAGATGAAGAAGGGTACGTTACCTGTCGCGCACATACATATTCCATATCACTAACATATTATAGGTGCATGGCTGGTTAACACCGCCCGTGGTGCCATCGTTGTCAAGGAGGATGTTGCCGAGGCGCTTGCAAGCGGCCAGCTCAACGGCTACGGTGGTGACGTCTGGTTCCCACAACCAGCACCCAAGGACCACCCACTCCGAACTGCAAAGAACCCATGGGGAGGCGGGAACGCCATGGTCCCTCACATGTCTGGAACATCCATCGATGCTCAAGAGCGATATGCGGCTGGTACCAAGGCCATCTTGGACAGCTACTTCTCTGGCAGACACGACTACAGACCTGAGGACCTGATTGTCAAGGATGGTGATTATGCCACTAAGGCCTACGGTCAGCGAGAGCAGAAAAAGCACGCCAATGCTTGATTGATGATTGATGATTATGAGCTTGGGAACAACAACAGGTGCAAACGGATTTGACACGCGACCAGCTTTGCATCGGGCGGCGCTAACATTTCGTGCCAAGATGTACAAACCACTTGAATAAAAACCAACTTGATTGACGCGTTTCTGTCTCCTTGATGATCGTGAACACTCAAACGGCGGCCAGTTACTGCTGCAGTGCTGTGTCAATCGTAGCCCTTTCAATGACCTCAACGCTGCAAAGGCCACCCCAGGTAGGTTGCTGCTCCTGCTGGCCGAAATGTCGCGGCCACATGCGGGCCTGCCGTGCCTAAAGAGAATAGAGGTATGATTGGTGAACCAAAAGCTGCAGGCAACACTGCACTGTATGCCCAGACGACGTCCACATATTGTTTTACTATCGTTCTTGACGAGTTTTTCAACAGTCACTCGAACTTTGTGCATTGCTGACCTGTGCTTGCTCACCATACACGTAGTGTCTTATCGTGGAAAGGTCACCGTTTTGGATGTACTCGGAGCGCTCGCCGCTCAGCCTGATAATGACCGGCCATGGCCATAGCTAATGGTTTACGACTTGCTTTGACCTTTTGCGGCTTCATACGACATGTTCTACCGCAAGTCCTCACTCACCATGTGGACAGCTCGAAGCTGGTGCTGACTGGCTACTTGACAACCCTCAGACGACAACATGACAGCTATCTGGCGAGATGTAGAACGCAGATCGTTACAACAGGACGACGAGGGCAATATCTACTCAGACGAGCGAAATACGAGATCATTAATCAAATCTCACCCCCAAAGTCACGGTTGCTTCAGATGCCACGAGAGGTTCGGGACCACATCTACAGATGGGTACACACACCCCACATCGACGGGCATCCCCAGGTTGTGCTGAATCTTCTTCTCATCAACAGGCAAATATACCACGAGGTCAAGCCACTTGTCGATACTATTGAACATACAATCACGATAGGCGACCTCGAACGCTTCAAAGCCGGGACTATCGAATATGTGGGTACGCCCCAGACAATCCGAGTCGAGGGCCGGCTCGAATGGCATATGGCTTCACTAAAGCACCTTGTCCTGAACCTCAAAATCTGTGGTATTGCTGGCATGACCCCCGACTGTTTCGACGTATGGGTGGGGCATAATAGCAAGGAGCAATGGCGGAGTTTGAGAAGGCTGATAGGCATATGGCCTGACATCAGGGCTGTACCGCTGGAGAGCGTGAGACTGGACGTGGCCATAAGCGAAGGAGCTACAACGGAAAGAAAGAAGTATCGTGCTGATCTCATACGAGTGATTCGGAACTTCAAACGAACCAAAGTGTGGGCCGAGACTGCTGATGGAGATTGCTCGACGCACAGGGGAAATCGCAGCCTGCTGCTGCCACTTGTCAAGGCATTCAACCAAGGCAGGAGGTATTGGGACACCGAGAGTGACATTGACAACAATCTCATCGTGAGGTATGATACGCACATTCTGAGCACCAAAGCTATTGTTGTTGACAAGGACGATGACGAAAAGAGTGAAGAAGAGAAGATTGAGGAGGTCAGGCTGAAATGGAGTGTGCAGCCTGTCGAGGATACAAGTCGGAGTGACAACTCGGTATGGCCTGAATGGACAGGAAAGGAGGAGGCGTATATTTGTGAGAAGATGATACGCAGAGAGCGCGAGCATGATCGGGAATGGGAGTGCGGTGAGTGCCTAGCGGTATTTGATAAGCCTCGGGAGCTCAAGGCGCATATTGCAAGAGGAAAAGGAAGGGCGTAAGGATTTATGATGTCTACATCTGAGCAGGGCGTAATGCCTATTTTGGCCCAATTTGTCAGAACGAGGCCACACGCCCGCTCTCTATACCTTCGCCCTTGCAAATCACGTAGATCAGAGGGATCGTATACAGTTTACCTTATCTTTGAATATCAGGTTTCCTAGATCGTGATTGGCTGTTGTCAGACCGAACGTCGGTTCTGGCTGAAGCTTTTTCTCGGCTGGTGCACGAAGATTTTCCTCCCATCGACATCACGGCCCACTACTAGCTGGCCTCAGTTCCACCCACCTACTTCCTTCATACTCACGCAACAGTCAAAACTTTTCGACGACGAGCAACCCAGATTTTCGGCACCGTTGTTGTAACATGCGTGCCTCTTGAGATCTTACCCCGTTTACAGCTCACCGCGCTTCATGACACTGCCAACAATCTTTACTTCTCAGGTACGTCGTGGTTCTCGCAAAGCTCTGGCAGATAAGACCGCCCGAGATTAGCTACCCAATATGACACAACATCGATAGAGATGCTAACATGGAGTCTAGGACTATATTTCCGGTACGAAGCACCAAGAATATGCTTACTGGCTGCATACTGACTGAACCTCAAGATCACCTTTGGAAAGCACAAGCGAACTGAGCACCTACTGACTCACCGCCTCGAATACCCCAAGATTTACCAGAGACCTCCTAACAAGTAGTCTCTATACCACTACGAGCTCGACCAAGTCCTCGAACCCACCATGTTCTCCCGTCTTCTCAGGCCGACAACGGTCTCCAAGCTGGCCTCGCCATGCTTCCGACGTGGCCTCGCTACAGTACAGGGGAACACAGAAAGAGCTATGCCTATACCTGGCCGACAGCAGTACAAGGCTACCCCCGTCACGCATGAGCGTGCAACTCTTACCATCCGGAACGGGCCTATATTCCACGGCACATCTTTTGGTGCACGCAGCAATATCTCTGGTGAAGCCGTCTTCACCACATCCCTGGTTGGATACCCCGAGTCAATGACCGATCCTTCCTACCGAGGTCAGATCCTGGTCTTTACGCAGCCATTGATCGGCAACTATGGTGTGCCATCCAGCGTCAGGGACGAGTTTGGTCTGTTGAAATACTTCGAGAGCCCGCATATCCAGCCAGTCGGCGTGGTCGTGGCAGATGCTGCAGAGAAATACTCCCACTGGACCGCTGTGGAGAGTCTGGGAGAATGGTGTGCCCGAGAGGGTGTGCCGGCAATTTCTGGCGTCGATACTCGAGCTATCGTCACATATCTTCGAGAGCAGGGTTCTAGTCTGGCCAGACTCGCTATTGGTGAGGAGTACGACCAGGACGAGGACGAAGCTTTCGTCGACCCCGAGCAGATCAATCTCGTCCGACGAGTCAGCACAAAGGCTCCTTTCCACGTCTCAGCCCCAGACCCAGTCGCCCACGTTGCGGTCATCGACTGCGGTGTGAAGGAGAATATCCTGCGAAGTCTGGTCAGCCGAGGAGCTAGTGTTACCGTGTTCCCATTCGACTACCCAGTTCACAAGGTAGCTCACCACTTTGACGGCATTTTCATCTCCAACGGACCAGGTGATCCGACACATTGCCAGGATGCTGTCTACCATCTACGAAAGATCATGGAAACCTCGCAGATCCCCATCTTCGGAATCTGCTTGGGCCACCAATTGCTTGCTTTAGCTGCAGGAGCCAAGACAATCAAGCTCAAGTACGGCAACCGAGCTCACAACATCCCGGCTCTGGATCTCACCACGGGACAATGCCATATCACGTCTCAGAACCATGGTTACGCTGTAGATGCGGCTACCCTGCCAAAGGAATGGAAGCCGTTCTTCATCAACTTGAACGACAATTCCAACGAAGGTCAGTTTCATATCTAGGAGTTTTCTGTCTTAATCATTACTAACAATGTTAGGTCTGATCCACAAGTCGCGTCCGATCTTCTCAACGCAATTCCACCCCGAAGCCAAGGGTGGCCCTATGGATAGCGCATATCTCTTCGACATGTACCTGGACAACGTGAAACAGTACAAAGAGAGCCAAGCTGCCATCTCACCCAGCCGACAAAGTCTCCCCAACCCGCTGCTGGTTGATCTGTTGAGCAAGGAGCGTGTTGGTGTAGAGATGCCTGATGGTATCAAGAATATGGTTGCGCAGCAGAATGCTGGGAAGCAGCAGGGACAGCAAGTCTTTGCTGCTGGAGCAGCCTGATTCACTGATTTCAATTCAGAGCCGATGTCTTAGGGTAGCGTTTTGTGGATTTCATTGCCTGGAGTATATGCCAGATACCATCACGATGAGCTTTTATAACCTTTGAGATTTTCTGACTCGTATAAACCGTAAGTGGAAGATTGCTGCTCTTGTATTGATTGAGAGTTCCTTCCACGTCCTATTTTCGTCTCCAACTTTCAGTCTGCGGAGGCCAGCGGCCATGCTGCAACATCGTCTGTCGCACTTCCACCTGTTGACCTCATGTTATGCCCCTCAAGCCCATGCTTTGTAGTGGTGCCTTCAGAGCAACACGAGCGTTTTTATGGAACTCCCCTCTGCATTGTCGAGCCTTCTCCCAGTCCACGCGCTTTCACCAGGATGAGATAGTCTCGTTGAAAGTTGGTGGGAATGGCTTCATCAACCTCCGAATCACAAGACCAGTGCGGTCAACCCCTTCCAACAACATACTCGTAAACTTTTCGCCAGGACCGCTGCCTGGAGGTCACGAGCCCGGAAAGGCCCTACTCGAGGATGCGAAACAGCCATCGGAAAGCTTTCACGATGCCACGATCGTCGATGTGCGATATCGCCTTGGGCCTCGACCACAGGATGCGCAAGCTGAGTTAGACCACCGTTTCCCTACGCCAATTCACGATATCTTCACAGCCTGGGACTATATCACGGGCCAGTTGACACTGCAAAATACTACTTCTAAGCGGTCAAAGATATGTCTCTGCGGTTCGCACATAGGCGGTGCTCTTGCCTTGATGCTGGCCTTGACAAACCCATCTGTAGTACACGCCGTTGCAGTAGAGAACCCTCTGGCGGACTGGGTTATCCTTGACGAATTGGCAGCTTACAATACAGAGAATAGCAAGGGAAACACAAGCACACGGAAGACTACCAAGCACGATGTGAATGAAGCAACAGCACAAACAGCAAAAGCACTCATACAGTTGCGCACCAGCCTCTTTCGTACACCAAGTGGCTACTTTGATCAGTTCGCGTCCCCGACACTGTTCCTACGAGCGCCTGGGAGAGATACACCTTGGACGAAGACTGCGGCGCCTATCGACCCCGAGCTCGAAGTCGTCGAGGGGATGCCGATGCGATATGGAGAAGAAGATGACGAGGTGGGCATGGTGGAATCTGAAATGCCAGATGATTTTGGCCCCTATGATGATGATTATTGGCATGCTGTCGAGACCAGGAGGATTAGAGAGCAAGAGTACAGGCATGATACAGCGAGCTCAGATACGGCTTCAACTTTTACGGAGTTCCAGCGATCGGCTTCAAGTAAGGATCAGGACCCCGCGTCGGGAGGAACTTCTACGACATCGTCACCCCGGGACATTGCGCCCCGACGCAGGAAAGTCCTCCGCCGTTGGCCGCCGAACGCACAACCAGAGGAAGTCACACTGCCTCACGTCAACGTCTTTCTAACGAAGGCAGCGCCTAGCAGAGTCGGAGATCAAGCTGTAGCTCAGGTGGCTGACATTACACCCGTCACGTGGCCTCAAGGCATGGAGTTGGCCGACTTGCTGAAGAGAGCTTGCTTCTGGGGCCGAGACAAGAGTTTCGCGGACGAGCGTGTCACGGTTTCAGAGCATGATCCTACCACGCCCCACTTGGAAAGACAAGAGCAAGTCACCAGGTGGTTAAGGGCGAAATTCGATGAGAGGACCTGAGCCGGGCCTCTTCTTGTTGACGTCTGACAAGGTGTAGATTGTGGTTAGGTCAATGAAAGAGCCTTTGAGCGACATTTGTCACTACACATACTTAGCAGCCATATGGGGGAATTATGCGGTCAGGTTTGGTCGTGGGTGAATGTGTGAGTGAGGACCTGTATAACGCTAGACGTCTTTTCTACTGGTACCAGATCTGTCCCATTGCCCTTGCCCAGAATGGTATCCAATGCCAAAGGTAAGCAGGTCCTCAGTAAGTCTCGAGCAGGTCCTCAGTGTGGGCATCAGCACTCAAATTTGCTCATTGTTCAGAGTACAAAAGAAACCTCTCACATCGTCTTGTATTCTAAATCACTTCTCTGTGTTGTCAGTATCATCCTTACGAACAACAGAGTACTAATCCTCAGCTGAACTGACAATCAGTCAAGCACAACAAGCTCTCCTCTCAAGCACCACATCCTCACGCCACCACAACACCGCTCAAGCTACACACTACTCCTTGTAGCATTAGCAAGCACAGCTCCCTACAGGCCTACAGCAACATCAGCAAAGAGAAGGTATACAACACCTGGTGACCCTGTCAGGAAGAAGCACAACTGCTAACGATACTACCAGCAACGATGGACTTCATGCTGCTTCCTGGAGAGATGCGAAATATGATATACGAAGAATATCTGAAACCCAAACCACTCAGGTTTGAGGTCAAGCGCACCGACCAAGGCCGTCGCAGGTGGACAACACAAAACGTCGACCGTTCCAACATCCTCTCTGTCGACCGCCGGATCAGATCTGAGGCATCATATTTACTGCATCAGGCCTTCAACGGGCGTCTTGAGATCGGTGACTCGGATACGTACACCACCCTCAAGGCCATCCGGACGCAGACTGGCGTCCAGATACCACGCTGCATCATCACCAGCCTGAGGATAGGAGGTAGTATGCTCATGAGGAACACAAACATATTCGATCAGTTCCCAATGCTCCAAACGCTGGAGGTACGTTGCGACAAGCACGTGCACCTCGACAGCGAGCATGTCGCGACTCCGCCGTCCCCACGACAGGAATATCACGTGAGGCGATTTATGGAGTTGATGGATACGCCTGGGGTTGGATTGGGCTGGTACTTGGATATGCAAAAGGGTGCGGTATCTAGAGGGCATATGGACCCGAGATGGGAATGCTGCTGCTTTGTGTTGGATCTGATGAGGGATGTGAGGAAGATTGCAAGGGAGGTGGATTGGAAAGCAATTTTCCCGGGGCCCTCGACGTGATGAGATATCAGGAGGATGGTTTTGGCGAAGCAATGGACTCGTCACGGATGTGTCAGAGCGGACCTGGTATTGGGTTGTTCATACCGAGTATGCAGCATGTCTGAAGAAAGAGATGTGAGATTAGCAAGGCGAGCCTCGTTCCTGCATCGGTCAGACTAAAGGCATGTCGAGAGTCAGCGGGAGTGGGATGAGTCTCTGTGGCTCCTCACTCGACAATCCGTTTAGCATGTATCACATTGCAAGAACAACCATTACAAGAACTGTCCGTTACTTTGTGTCTCGATTCGCAAGTACGGTTTTTATACCGCCTATAGCTCTTGACAAGTACTGACTAGCAAGCTGATGGTCGCAGCAAGAACAGCTACTAGGCTGGAGGTCGTGTATATAACATTCCTTGCAAGTGGTCTCCAGATTGAGTTAGTACTTCTGGTGCTTCCTGTATCGAACTGCTGCTACAGTACACGTGCAATCGTTGTTATGAGACTAATCATTTCACGTCCCCTAAAAAGCCACGATTCGTCAAAAGTGCTCGCGTGAGCTCGAACTCCACAAAAGATAAGCTCCTAAACGTGGCTAGAACCACGTTGGATCGTCTTTCCTTCGTCTCTAACTGCCTAGTCAGGGAAACGATAACGTCTTGGCGTTGCTGTTGCCTCTGCACGTCTCCAGCTGACTCGATAACGACCTTTTTCAATCTTGACTTCAGTCGTGCTTTACCTCTCTCTTGACATCCCTTGGCGACGAAAACAATCCGTCCGCAGCACCTGCTGCATGACTAGCAACATCGTCCAGTGAAGAAAGTTAACGTTCGCAACACCACAACGATGCGGCGTTCCTCCGTCGCCAGCCGCGCCTCCAGCGCCCGCGCAGGCAGCACTGGCGCTCAAACCGCCGATGCCAACCTCGCCAAAATGGGCTACAAAGCCGAACTGCCGCGCTCGCTCTCCATGCTCAGCGTGCTCGGTCTCAGCTTCGCCATCATGGCTGTCCCTTACGGTCTCAGCACAACCTTCTACGTCAGCCTCCCGAACGGCCAGTCCGTTACCATCCTCTGGGGCTGGGTGTTACTGAGTCTACTCTCCACCGCCATCGCGGCGTCGCTGGCCGAGATCTGCAGCGTCTACCCCACGGCCGGCGGCGTGTACTACTGGGCTGCGCTGCTGAGCACGCCAAAGTGGGCGCCCATTGCGAGTTGGGTGACGGGGTGGTTGACGCTCGTGGGGAACTGGACCGTCACGCTCAGCATCAACTTTGGGGGCGCACAGCTTATTCTGAGTGCTATTTCGCTCTGGGATGAGAGCTACGTTGCGAATACGTGGCAGACGGTTCTGATGTTCTGGTTCGTCATGTTGCTGTGCCTTGCAATTAATGTTTGGGGCGCCAAGTACTTGGACTTCATCAATAAGTTGTGCATCTACTGGACGGGGGCGAGTATCGTGATTTTGATGATTGTGTTGCTTACCATGGCGAGAGCGGGGAGGCGGAGCGGTGAGTTCGTGTTCACGCATTACGAAAGCGATAGTGGGTGGCCGAATGGGTGGGCGTTCTTTGTCGGCTTGTTGCAGCCTGCGTATGTGCTGACCGGGTATGGCATGGTTGCGGCTATGTGTGAGGAAGTGCAGACGCCGGAGAGGGAAGTGCCCAAGGCGATTGTGTTGTCGGTCGTGGCTGCTGGAATTACGGGGATTATCTACTTGGTGCCTATTCTATTCACGCTGCCGGATATTGACATGCTGCTTGCTGTTGCGAGTGGACAGCCGATTGCGACTTTGTTCAAGACTGTGACGGGCAGTGCGGGGGGCGGGTTTGGGTTGTTGTTTCTGATCTTGGGAATCTGGTTGTTCGCGGGGGTGGGTGCTTTGACAGCTGCGAGTCGTTGCACGTATGCATTCGCAAGGGACGGTGCTATCCCGGGATCTCGTCTCTGGAGCAAGATCGATAAGCGGTATGATGTACCGTTGTGGGGCCTGATTTTGTCGACTGCTGTTGACTGCCTGCTTGGCATGATCTATTTTGGTTCGTCGGCCGCGTTCAACAGCTTCACTGGAGTTGCGACCATCTGTCTGTCGACATCCTACGGTCTCCCCATTCTCGTCTCGGTGCTTCGAGGACGCAACAATGTGAAGCACGCCTCTTTCTCGCTTGGCAAATTCGGCTTCGCGATCAACATCACGACGCTCGTGTGGATCAGTCTCGCCATCTTCCTTTTCTGCATGCCTGTTTCTGTGGACGGGCTGACGCCGACTGGCATGAACTACGCGAGCGTGGTTTTTGCGGCGTTTGCGACTATCAGTATTGTCTGGTATTTCGTGTGGGGGAGAAAGAACTTTTCTGGGCCGGCTGTGCTGAAGACCCTGATGACAGATGATGGGGTTGGGGTTATCAAGGGGCAGGCTTTGACTGAAGCGATTGCGAAGGAGGAGTCTGGTGTCACGGATCAGGAGGCTTATGTTGCGGAACATAGTCTTGAGAAGAAGGCTTCGTAGGTACGGCTCGGGATGTTGGCCTCGTGCAGGGAACAGAGTCTGCTCGAGTTCTGCCATCGTAGGATCATTTTCGCTGGTCGACTACTGCATCTACAGCGCTACACGAAGATGTAGAATTGACTCACAGAGCGGTTCGCATCATGCAATAAGGAGGAGTCCAGCTAGCACATTCCGCCGCATTTCCTGCCCTATGATCTGCAAGCAGTGGACGCAATCGGCGTGTGTAAGTCATAGTTCATTCGAAACGTATGATTTTACACGAGGCACGCGTTAGTCAGTCAGGTGCCGATGCTCAAGAGTTCACCGTATGTCCAAGTCATGAGACAAGAGAGTGGCGCTGAACAAAATCCGTGGGTGCTGCGCCGCTGGAAGATCTCTAAAACTCGAGCAAACTTCATCAATTTTATGCATCTTCTGTTTCGAGCAAAGGCCAAGGCCGAGGCACGCGACGGACTACAATCCTGCCACAGGCGAAGGCAGCAAAAGAACAATTCTTGTAGAAGCTCTTGCGTAGGTAGAAGCCATCGATTGCGATCTGAAAATATTTGGCCTGCTGCATTGAATGATAGTCCCGGTGTCGGGAGCGCCCCAGCAATCTTTGAGCCCGATGAGAAGATGTACGGTGATTGCGCAATCGAGCTCAGTTTCATGATGTGTTTATTTCATACGCCTTGATTGTAAACAATACAAAGCTGTGGGACAGCAAGTCTGGTACCGTTCAATTCTTTGAGAAGCTGGAGATAGTAGCGTTTGTTGAATTCGAGGGTACACCAGAATGGGGAAAGAAGGTTGAAGGCGCCTAGAGCCAAGTTGTTTACGTTCGAAGCCTATATAGCTTATTGATCATTCGTTTTCGTCTTTTGGGAGGCCACCAGTCTTGAGTTGGGTACCTGGTTCGTGGCTACCTTGGAGTCTCCCAAGGAGCTGATATTACCTCTTCAAGTCCAAAGCTGGACGGTTCGTTAAGCATCGAAAGCTGTAGTGAGGCGGATGCTAAGCTTGATTGGGGGTGGAGCTTTGTGGTGTGAAAGTATATAATGATTACTTTCTAAATCTTGGTCACAAATCAGCTCACAGAGCAACATCTGATCGGGGGTTGTGGTCTAGTGGTATGACGTTTCCTTAGCATTCAGGTTCTCTCGAGGCCTGGAAAAGGTTCTGGGTTCGGTATGTTCGATCAATCATCCAATATACCTTCAGATCTTCTAACAACGTTTCAGATTCCCGTAAGCATCTCCAATATCTTAACTCGAGCTTCATCTAACATGATAACAGAGCTACTCCAAGAACATGCTTTTTGTTCATTGAACGACTGTGCTTTTTTGTCTCGCGAAGCCTTGTGCCTGTGTCAGAAGCCGCCGACATCGACTTTAGATGGAGAAAACCGCGATCCGGGTCGGCTGGGTCGGCTGGATCTGAATTGGTCTCACGTGTCAAGATCACATGCTTGGATTTTTTGAGTATTGGCTTGCTGGCTCCTCCCGGACAATGAAAATGGCCGCTGCTGCACGCTTACACATTCAATCACCAATTATCTTATCAACAGCTATACCTTAACAATAACGCATCATTATCTCCAATGAGTCTCATATTTATCATTCTGCAATCGCTAGTAACAGGTGTACATCAATTGTGATCAAGAGGAAAGGCAAAGTGCAGCCCGTTATAGCCTATGTTGTGCGAGTAACTACAGCGGCTAGAGCGGACATTTGGGTTGTTCGGGAGGAGGCTGGATCAGCGCCTCTCCATGGTCTAACGGTGGCTGATTCTGGAACCAAGGCTGCGTATGCAGCGTCCACCTCCCGCATGCATATGTTGTCTACCTGCCTTCAGATGCTCGCAGGCACCGTGACTCTCATTAACTGTGGTAGGCTCAAGTATTGGAACTGCAGAAAAGGAAAGATAGTAGACTTCTGTGATGAGTCAGCTCTGGCGCAGGTTTGGTCAATGTGGTTCGACATTGAGGTCTTTTTGGCGGTCCCCGTAGCTATCTAGAGACACTTCTGCCTACAACGATCAATACTAACAGCGACGGGGTCCCAAACTACCATTGATAGCAGCTGCCTTACCCTCCACGTTCTTCTAGTACCTACGGGCTCGTCAGGGGTCTCTTCAAGTTCGAATCATCCCCTCGTGCTTGTAGTGCAACAACAGGAAGTGGTGCCGAGACAAGTGCAGTTCGTGGTCGTCTATCCCAACACTGTCTAGGCACAGCTGGAACCTGGGGTCGCTTCCCGACTGCGTTCTTCAAACGTTCGATGGATGGCCCAGGTGGTACTACTCTTGGATGAGATGCATTCTTACGCAATGAAGTCTACTCGCTACGGACCCATGGAGCGAAGAAAGCTACCCAGGCGAACTTGCACATACTAACCAGCAACACCTTCTCAGAGCCAATGTTGCGAGCCGGGAATTTCCAAGTAGTTTTACCTTTCTGGACGAGGTAGCTGAAGTCCTGAGTACTACGCATACAGTACCAATACTTAGTCTGGGACCTCTGATACGAGCCTAGATGAAGGGGCCACCATAGCAGACTGACTCTTCCATTTGTCGGCGGGTCCTTCGATAGAGCTGCAGAACATACATTATCACGTTCGTAGTCACAAGTTGGACTACAGCGTTATAGCGAAAGGGTCTTGCATGACACCTTGTTACAGAGAGGCAGCAGCTTCAAGGCTGCGGCTAGATTGTTAACAACAAAACAGAAGGTGACAGTACTAGCAGCATATTATTGACCATGCGGCGGCGAAACAGATTTCTGCGAAAAGGCTATGACTAGAAACACATCTCTCTTTCGATCGTCCTGGCACAGTTTTCCTACGAACTTCTTCTATTTACCACTGTGTTTTGACTTCATGTGGGCCGTAATATCACCTTTGACCCTACCCTTATAGTCACAGACAGTACACTTGATGGTTGGTGGGAGATGTCGTTGAATATGGTTTAGCAACCTCGTCCCGGTCGAGTCCGACGGACAGACTGGGCATGAGTTGCCATAAACATCGCGCATGTGCTCCGCTGCTACCCTACCGTCGCTGAAGATGGTGTTGCAGCATTTGACAGGACATGTGAAACGGCCTTCTGCATCAAGAACAACCTCGAGATTCTGCAACTGCACCGTCCGTCGGGTGTTTTGGGGCATGAATGCTGCGTAGACTGGACCAGACTTCTTGGATTTCGAAGATGACATGGGAAGATCTGAAGGTGATTCGGCTTGGGGGACTCCTAGTGCGATAGGAGCTTCTGGAGATGAAGATGTGGGTTTCCGATAGGGAGCATACCTGAGGCCCTTGCCGAGACGCATAGCTTGGATATTCAAAGCTGATGTCCGCGCATCAGCTACTAGATTACGGACAGCTTGTATGTGATCTTCAGGAAGGATGCTCAGGTTTTCCACAACGCGGAGGACTTGTAGGAGTTGAAGGTGCCCTGTCTGGAGGTGCCTGGTCCAAGTTCCTCTGTCAACGTACAGCCTCCAGCAGTAAGGGCATTCGTGCTTGAAGCGCGCCGGTAAAAGCGGAGCAGCCAGGTGCCTTTCAAGATGCTGAATGAAGTTGACTTTGTTCGGATACCGATGGCCCTGCTCAGACGCCGGACAAAGAACACAAGTGCCGTCGTCGGGGACGTGTACTTTGAGTAGATGTGCTATGACATCGGACACAGATCCGTGAACCTCAGCGCACCCCATTTCTGAACACATATGCAGAGAGCCATTCTATGGCTGACGCTTTTCCTCCGATGGTGCAAATACTGGATCTTGGTCCGTGCCCCCAGTACGAAAGTACCTGTATACACGTATTCCAGGGTCTTGCGTTGTAACACTCTTGCCCGAAGTCGTGAGCGAAGTGGTATTGTCGATGGTTTCGATATCAACAACGTTGCGGCCGCGAGCAACGCTTCCGACAACATATTTGCCTTGGCTTTGAGCGAGTTTTCCCAGGCTCACAAGTGCCCACTCTCTTGCTAGAAGTACTACATCTGCTTCATCGTCCACAGGCTGCTTCTCTTGTATTTTCACGAGTGTATCTAGGATTTCGGACATTCGGAAGTATCGTGGGGCTGCCAAATCTGGTTGGTAGACGACAAAGGTGAGATTGAGCGTGCCGCTGTACGGAGAGAAGAGGCTGAGGATATGATGACTGTTGGTAAAGAAACCATCGGGTGTAGAGACCACCAGCATGATTTCTCCTGGACTATCGGAAGCGGCAAATTCGTTCAACTGGTCGAAAAGCTCGCGGTATGCCCAAACGTCGGCAGACTGCATGCCACCTGTTGAATTTGAGGAGACTCCGTTGATGGTGTAGTAAAGCTCCGTTGGCAGACATTGGCAAAAATGCGTGCTGCAGTGAACACTAGTGCCATACCTTGCGAGCGCTTGGTTGCGGCTACTGAGGGATTGTAGCTTGGCCCTGTCCTTGACCGTGCTACTGCATCGTGATATGCCAAAGACGGCTATCAACGGTGTATGTGCTTCAGCAGACATCCTTGGCTGCCAAAGTGGGAGACACAGATGATGGCCAGGACGAGCATGATGATGTAGCGAAAGATATCAAGAAACCGTTCCACGGGAAGGTGCCATGGGATCGACTGCCTTCGTGGAAGGTGCCGACTGGTTGATGGTGTAAGTCGCGTTTCAGGACCGAAAGATAGCAAGAAGACGTTCCTCGGGAAGGCGCTATGGTGTTGAATGTCTCCGTAGAAGGTGCTAACTATCTGATTGGTTGATTGGTTGATTGGCTGATTGGCTGATTGTTTGATAGTGTAAGTCGTGCCTCAAGGACCACGCCCCGATGCATGACGTGAAACCCCATACATCCGAAGCAGTAGGATGCCAGCCCACCCATTCAGTGACCCCGTATTTCAAGCTGCCCCTAGGCGAGAGGGTCTTTGGGGATACGATGACTGAGCCCGAAGCAGCAGGGAGCTCGCCGTCGTGAGGTTTGTGCAATGTGAGTCATAATAGACGCCATTGATTGTTGATTGTGTAAGTCGTGCCTCAAGGACCACGCCCCGATGTATGACGTGAAACCCCATACATCCGAAGCAGTAGGATGCCAGCCCACCCATTCAGTGACCCCGTATTTCAAGCTGCCCCAGGGTGAGAGAGTCTTTGGGGATGTAACGACTGAGCTCGAAGTAGTAGGATGCTAGTCGTTGTGCATTCTATGCATGGTGGGTCGTAAGAGACACCGTTGATTGTGGCAGTTGATTGGTTGATTGGTTGAATTGTAAGTCGCGCCTCAAGGACCGCGCCCCAATGTATAACGTGAAACCCTATACATCCGAAGCAGTAGGATGCCAGCCCACCCATTCGGTGACCCCATATTTCAAGCTGCCCCTGGGTGAGAGGGTCTTTGGGGATGTGACGATTGAGCCCGACCGAAGCAGTAAGATGCTAGCCGTTACGCATTTTGTGCAATGTGAGTCGTAAAGGATACGGTTGAAGTGTTCATATCCACCGATGAAGGATACCTTGGCACGGGATGCGAAAGCAGCGTGCTCGGTTGTAGTTAGTTGTTTTTGGCGTCTTTGAGTGCTGCAATGGGCTGCACTTTGTCTTTTTTGATCGCAATCGATATCAAACTGTTCGTGGCGATAGCAGAATGACGATTATGAGGTTTGTTTATTATGATAATGCATTGGTGCTGAGGTGTTGTCGTCAATGAGTTTGGTGGTGGAAATGCAAGTAAATCGGGAAGGCGGCCATGTTGCTCTTGCGGGGCGTGCTTGGTCACCAGCGTGAGACATAGACAATATTGTAGTAGATATGAGCGATATCTCCCCAGTATTCAAGCTGCCCTCTTACGGCAGGTCTTTGGAACTTCAGAATAAGAAATGGTATTGCAGGATGAACTCGTAATTAAGTACTATTGCAAGTGACATGGACCCGTGAAGGTGACAAGCGAGCTGCATAGCCTTGCACAACGTGGTAAGGCTGAAGTGAGGTGCACACCCTACAGCGCGAGGGCAACATGACCGACACTACGATGAATATTATAGCCGGAAAGTGCTCGACTACTGGCCATATAGCAACCCTCGCAGGGTGCGCCAGCCTGTACTTGGCTACTGTACGTAGCTGTTGAGGAGTATGATGAGCGGCCAGAATTTCAGAATGCAATCGAGAGAAACTTAGACGAACAAGTGCAGCGTAGATGGGACCAAAAATCATCGTTTTGCTCTTCCACTACCTCGCAGAATCTGGAAGTCGTAGACATGCCGAGCTTTATGACCTGGACTGCTGTGTGATCGTACTTTAGCCTCTCGGTGACTGAATATTCGAAATCATAAAGAGTTCATCATTCAACCAGTGCTGTTTGCGACAGTATCGAGGCATTGGAGCCGAGCTACACTGGCCAAGCCAATGCTGCGCGAGACTTGACTCATCACGACCGGTGGCGACAGAAGCTTATCAACCAGAATCTTCAAAAATCTTCCACGTTCCTCCAAGCAACTTTCGACTAGTAGTACAAGCGCATTCTCCACAATTCTCGATATCACTCATGAAGCTGTAGTATTTTCCAGGGTAGTTGAACGCGCATCGAGACCAAGGATACACCATAACGGGTCACAGGTGTAGGCAGTCAGACATCATAAGTACAACTCGTCACCTAGCGCAGCAGCAACCAGCCTCGTCACGGCAACCGAGATGGCGGACGCCAATCCACACACAACACTGCCCTTCCCGCCGATAACAGCACAGCACATTCTGAACTGCTCCTTTCACACATGGCACCCTAAACTCCGTACGAAAACGCCCAAAGCACGACTAATTCCACTTTCTCAAGCCTTCGTGGACTACCTCCGGGCAGACGGCATCATGCTACCGCCAGAAGCAACGCGTAACGATGATGATAGCGGCTACTCAGATGATGAAGACGAGGAAGATCCTTCCGCGGCTTGGCCTGAAGTCCACGAAAAGATCAAGTCGACCATTGCCGAATTGGGCGGCAAGGTAGTCCCCAAGCTCAACTGGTCAGCACCTAAAGACGCAACGTGGATGTCTAGTACGAATGATATGGAATGTAGGACGGCAAATGAGGTCTACCTCCTTCTCAAATCCAGCGACTTCGTCACCCATGATCTGGAGCAGGCTTTTGATGGGTGTAACGACACGGCAGACGTGCCGTATCACCTGGTTCTGCGAAAATCATTCAATCTCAACCCATCGTTAGAGTTTCGATGTTTCGTTCGAGATAGGAAGTTGATTGCCATCACACAACGAGACATGAACCACTTCGAATTTCTGTTCGACTTGCGCAGCGATTTCAGCCTGGAGATCGAAGAGTTCTTTGGCGAAACGCTCAAAGATTTCCCAGACCCGAGTTTCACGTTCGATGTTTATATCCCGCCGCCGCACAAACGGGTCTGGCTTATCGACATCAACCCTTGGGCACCAAGGACTGACCCACTCCTGTTCTCCTGGCTCGAGCTGTTGACCATGGACGAGCCGGATAATGAAGACTTCGTACCAGAATTCCGATTGGTGCAGCGGGATGATCCTGAGGCTTACCAGTTTTCCGCGTCGAAGTATAGTGCACACAAGCTACCCAAAGATGTGGTTGACGCTAGCATGACCCCTGGTGGTATGACGGACATGATGAAGGAGTGGAAGCGAGTCATGGATAGGGAGGATCAGGGAGACAGCGAAACCGACGAAGCAGGATGATGTGCGGGTGCTGCAATTTGTGCTACGGATGTCCTTGCAAAATCGACTTTGCCATATCTTACCAGTCTGGTGGCCTTCCCACCTTGCGACAACCTGAACATATCAAAACGCTCTGCCCAGGCTAGGAGATTCACATTGTCTCAGCGCCGTCGATCCGATGCCACCTTCCTCTTGCAGCAGGCGCGTTTGTCGTGTCGCAAGCTAAGACTTTGTGTCTACGGGACTAACAAGCACCGCTTCTATGCACCATTATATAGACGGACGAAGCGCACAGCTCCGCAATACACACATCAGATGCATACGCCATTATTGGTCGGCAATATCACATGTACCGACTCCCACCAGCGGTCCTTATCAGTGGAGCCTACGGATCGGCAGAACGCCAAGAGATACATGCAGGACCATATTCGATAAGAGCCTCAAAGAGCTTGATGATGCTTTCTTGATTCCCAACAGCGAAACAATGTACACACAGCTATCTTTGCATCCAAGCCAAGCTTTTTTGATCTACGCCACCGACATTGGCGTCTGTCACTCGGCATATGGCCGATGGGTATGCAGACCACGATGAGACAACTGGGCACAGTACGATAGGCATTGGGCAGGAAATGGGGTCTTGCGGACTCCAGGAATAATACATAAATTCACCCCTGCACGCGGCTCTTCCTCACGCCTCTTGTACTCTTCCCTAGTCATTCCCCCTTCTCTGGCCTGCAACCGCCACGATGTACAACTGCTACAGCCCGTCAGAAACGGCCGAAATCGTGTCCCGCGCTGGCGCGGCGAAGGCCAACACCCGTCTCGACAAGATTTTTATGTCTGCCGTTATGGCTGGCATGATGCTCTCGTTCGCATGTGCAACACTCCTCAGCACAAGCGCTTCGCCGTGGTATCAAGACAATGCGCCTGGTCTGATTCGCACAATTGCAGCTTTGGTCTTCCCCTACGGCTTGTGCATGATTGTGCTGACTGGAAGCGATTTATGTACGGGCTCTTTCATGGTAGGCTCCCATCATCGCCGGTGTCGTAGTTCCAAAAAGCTGACAGCCCTACTAGTTCACTACTGTTGCTGTCCTGCATCGGCGCTTGTCCATACCAAAAATGTTGATGCACTGGACTCTGACGTTCATCGGCAACCTCGCCGGCTCGCTTTTCATTGTTGCGCTCATTACTGGCTATGGTGGCGTCTTTGATTCAGGCGCCTACCTTGATGAGGTGCAAGCTTTCGTGACCGCGAAGCAGGTGAAACCAGAATGGCATCAGGTCTTTCTTCGTGGTATCGGAGCGAACTGGCTGGTGTGTCTAGCTTGCTTTCTCGGCATGAGCGGTCGCGAATATGTCAGCAAGATCGTGGGTATCTGGTGGCCTACCTTCGCCTTCGTCTCTCTGGGTTTTGATCACGGTAAGAGATCCCACTCGGCAATTACGTGACTGAGCTAATGCAAAACTCAGTGGTTGCCAACATGTTCTTCATACCAACTGGTCTGTGGCATGAAACTCCGGGGGTGACCGTGGGTCTATACATTTGGAAAGGCATCATCCCTGCTCTGCTTGGCAACATTGTCGGTGGTGGACTTTTCGTTGGCACTTACTTCTGGTACTTCTACCTACAAGGAGCTGACGCGGCAGCTATTGATGGCAATTTATTTGACGCTTCGCCCGTCGGGCGACTGGATGTAAGGAGCGGCAACGTCGACTTTGGGTTGAGGAGGAAGACGGTCGATGAGGAGACGCTGCATGGCACACCGCCTGCTGAGGGATCATTGCCCGGGACGCCGCCTAATGAGGGAACTGGGAAGAAAGAATGAGGACATCTTCAAGCTACAACGGCACGTCAGAATCGTCTCAGGTAATGCAAGTGACGATGACTGATGGAAGGCACCACAGGGCTTGGCACCTGCAAGCTTGGCAGTATAAGGCTATATCTTCACACTCTGACTTTGCAACTTTCCCAACTCTCTCTTCATCTTGCTATCTCCTTTCGCGATAGGACTGTTAGAGCGGCTCGCACCCTACTGCGCCTGGTATACAGGAAAAGGCCTGTGTTACATAGCTCGGCCTCAAGGCATTGTCTCTCACTACTCATTCGATCCACGAAAGGCAATCTTTGGTCTTCGGTACGTTCATTACGATTTCCTACGGAATGCCCTTTTTGTGGTGCTGATGGGTTTTGCAGACGAGCATTGTCTTTTCATCACGCGTTAGCTGGCAGAAGCAACGTATAATCATCCACATCAGTCAACATAATGGTTTGACCACAAAGCATTCTCTACCAAAATCCTTTCTTCCAACCTACTTTCGAACATCGACGATGGAAGACACAAGTACTGGTCCGCACGGCGTCGGACTGGCACAATCATTTCTCCTGTGGTCTTGATCTCGGGCGGCTCGAAAATCGGGAGCTGTGCAATACTCTGCAGATCCTCGGTCAGTCTGGCAACTTGCTGCAGGCTTGCATGCGACTGCGACTGTCCCATTGCATTGCCCTGTGATGCTAAACGCATAGTTCACGGTACGTCAAATACATCTGCTCTTGAGACCCCTGCTAACAAGGTACAGCATCTTCCACTACTCATCTCCTTCATCCACGCCTAGAGCTATCTAAGCCTCTTCACATCTTCACCTACGCAACACACAGAAACGTGCCTATACGAAACCTCTAGACATGGTGACAAGACGGCTCACTTCTCGATAAGATTCGCTGCCAAAGGGTGAATCCTGACTGTCTCCCATCGATCGACATTGTCCTTGTGAGGGACTCGGTTTCAAACAATCATGAATAGTGTGCGGAGGCTTGCAGGCCTACTCAAGAGAAACGTTTGTCTTGAAGTGCCGGCCCCTTTATAAGAACCGAGTGCAGTACCGTTGTTGAACATCACACCTACTGGTATTGATAAGATCACCGAGACGATCACAAGCAAACAAGGTCAAACTGCAATGTCGACTCTACGAGAGTGAAGGCAGACGAAAAATCGGTCTGAGGCGTCGCCCCCAACATTTTCATCTGACATATCCGCATACAAATGACTTACATACGACGATGGTGTTTCTTGATTAGGACATCATCACAAACTACTGCAAATCTTTCCGGATGGGACATGGCTAGAGCCGCAGCATGACCGCATGGTGTGCGCGGAGATGCTAACGGTAAGTCTCGAGAGTGATCTATGATATGACAATGGGCAAGTCATTGAGATCAGCCAGTGTCGCGGAGGAAGAGCCGCACGTGTTGGTGCCCAGCTCTACCGAGCGAAACTCGTGCTGATCTGACCGCACGCGAGCACTCTTCACTATCATGGCCGGCATGCTTGCGCATTGTGACGGTCAGACAGGCTGTTGCGTTGGCGCAGTCCCGTCGAGACCGTCACAGAGCGCGCTGGTCTACCAGAAGCTAGCGTTAGCAGCTTCGAGCAATACACCGGACTTTGCGTTAGCGAGTCTGGTGGTGCATCACTCAATAGGTGTCAGGCCTTAACCTGACCAGCTGACCGTGGGCAAGTCTTGATCTGTACCAAAGCCGGGGGAGGAGAAGCCCCAGCCCCTGCTCTAGCGAGCGAAACCTTGGTTGGGTTGACCACAGCCAAGGCACCTCTCGGGTCGACCTTCACGCTTGGTTACGTTGGCCTTCAGTGGTCACCGCGACTGTTTGAGCCCTCTTTCTGAGGGATAAAACCAGTATCGGGTCAACCAGGCGATGGGCATGAGTTGTCAAGGCAAGAATGAACACACGGAGATCAGTACGAACGGCGCTAGCATGGGAACGATGCAAATGAGCGGAAGGCAATAGTCTATCACACTTCTGCCATCAGATGCTCTAGTCTAGTTATAGCAGAACCATCAAACCTTAGCTACACACAATTCGCGCATCCCTTCCGACTTCTGATGCTTGACCGTGTATCACTGAGAACTGCCCACGAGCTGAGACCAAGACGGCCCACTGTACGTTCCACCCTGAGAAGAAACATCGCGCTTTTGTTGTTTCTGTCCGGCCATGTTGTTGATCACGTCATTCCAACTGGGACCGCTGCTAGCAATACCTCGTTTCTGAGACTTTCCTGTGCCTTGTGCATGACCGTGATCCTGGCTTTGACCCTGAGCCGCTCCTTGGGGCTTATCACCTGCTGGCATGCCTTGTCCATCGCCACCCTCACTACGACGCGGGTGAGAGAGGCCGAGATCGCGACGGAGCTGTCGCCCAACACTTCGTTTCCCAAACCAATCAGTCCAACTCCGTGGCGTATGCGGATGCTTGCCTTGCCATCTACCCTTGCCACGACCTCCTGCCCACGGCGGGCCTTCTCCATCTGCTCGGTCCTCGGCCTCGGCAGGCGCATCGCCCGTGCCGCCTACTGCTCCGGTGCCTGCGCCAGAACTGGAGCCCAAGCCGGCAGCAGTACTGTTACCTACAGCTGCAGCAGCGCCTGAGCCCGAGACCGTATCATTAGAGCCAGCGCCAGCATCGTTGGAGACAGACTCCACGGCATTGGAACCCGCGCCAGTTCCTGCGTCGGTGTTACCACTTCCGCTACCGACTGCGGCGGTGTTCGCGGCAGCATTAGCACTCATGGTGGAAGTGCCAGCCGTCGCAGAGATGGTTGCGGTCGCGGTTATAGTGGAAGTGGCTGCCGTGAAGGCCGCGAAGGAGGCATACGCTAGGACGAGGGAGTTGGTGAGCTGCATCCTGGCTGTATCCGCTGTGGGTGTCAGTACGATAAACAGGTGCAGGTGTTGAACAAGTGCCCGATGTTGACTGACACTGGCTGGCCGATGGTGCGTAGGAGAGGCAAAGAGGAGTGCAGGAGCTGCGTGGTTAGCATGTTCATGGTCAGCATCAGTGTGAGGGAAAGTGGGGACACAATGGCGAGGAAGTGCTTTGTGAAGATGAGAGTTGAAGACTCAGAGAAGCGAGGAGGGTGCCGAATCTTTGTTCGGCTGCTGCGAGCAGGGAGATTAGGGCAGCCCTGATCGGCCCTTCAAGACGTTACGGGGAATGGGGAAGTGGCAATCGAGCTGATGACAAAGAAGACGCCACCCAGTTGCTCGCTGCTTCTGCAATGCATTGCTTTATTGTCACACTCGATCTTGATGCAGATAAGGCAGGTGTGGTCTGAGTTGTGGTCCGTGCACTACACTTCGAGAATTTTGGGCTTTAGCATCTCGCGCCGCACGGCTGGCTCGTTTCTCTCGTCAATGATTGAAAGGCTGGAGCCGAGCATGTCCATGGTATCTCATCGCTTTATGCAGAGCTTCTGGCGGGTCGATCTGGATGCCACGTGGAATGTATTGCCATGTCTTCGTGTATCGTAACTGTGTTTATTCCTGGGCTGAGAATGTAGAAGGTCAACAAGCTTCAAGAGAAGCTTTGTCATGTTCGAGGTTACAGACTCTGTCCGGGTAATTTTCGGCGAAGTCAATGCGATCGCACAGGATTCATGTTTCGGATCAAACGGGTCTGGCGAATTGAGATAAGCACCTTTGTAATCATGTATAGTAATCGAACGAAAAGTTGCTCCTGTTTTGCAAAAAGTGCTTACAATGCCAAGACTTTGGGTATTTCTTTTCGGTAGACCAGAGCAGGAAGGCGCAATCACGCTAGGACCTGCCAAACGAATGGAAGGTCGACTATTTGATCTCGTCAGTCCCAACGACAGTTCCAAAGGCATCTCCCAACTCCTTCAGCACGGTCTCGGTAACCTCATTGCCTCCAATACCTGGAATGTCTCTGTCACCAATCGCATCCTTCGCCAAAACCACGTCGATTCCCTTCTCAGCGGCGACTCTAGCCGTGGTGCTCACGCAGACGTGAGCCATGTATCCCGTCAACACAACTTTGTTGCCTACTCCATCAGGTAGACCCTGGAGGTAGTCCTGCAAGTCTGTGCTCGCAAAGGCGCTTGGGTACAGCTTCTCGATGACCTTCTCGCTCTGGGTCGGCTTCAACTCAGAGAACTCAGCGGCCAGGTCGGTGTTGGTCGTGAAGACTGGTGCTTCGGGTGAGGTCTTGTGGACGACATGGACAATGTTCTTGCCGCTGTGTTTCGAGTCTTCTCGGTAGCGGTTAAGAAGCACAGAGATGTTCTTCCGGGTTCTGGAGACGTCGACGGTGGCGAGTTTGCCATCTGCATATTCGTTTTGCGCGTCGATAATGACTAGAGTGCTGTCTGAGGGAGAAGCCTTCGAGGGTTGGACCCCGATGAGCTGGCGGAAGGAGGATGGTGCGCTCATTGTGTGTGTTATGGAACGGTGCAGCTGAAGAAATATATGGACTATATGTGTAACTTGGGAGGTATCGACTGTTGTTTACGTCCTTGGCGGTAGAAGGTCAAATAACGTGCTGGATGATATGAATGTTCGAACAGCGGGATGTGCTCGTATTGATGTGACTGAGACTCTTAATATTTTGACAAGTTAATTTGTGATACTTCGATTGCTTTTGGAAGTACCGAGATGTCGGCATATAAAGTAAAAGCCCTGGCGGGCAGGGATGCGGGGACAAAGTCAAATAGACTTTATGTAGATCTTCACACTCCGCTACAGCCATGTCGCAATACATCTTGCCATTGGACCGACTGCATGTGACCATCCCACGGTTGAAGAATTTTGAAGCAACCTCACAATGAGCTTGGACAAGAGTGACTGTTCTCTTTGGACGATACACGGGAGAAGTACAAGGCGAGACCATAGGGAGAATAGAAGGTCGAGCAACCAAGGTCTGTAAGTAAGTATGTCTTTGTAGGCATCCAGCGAAGGGCAGCTTCCTTGAATTCTGACCGTCGCAAACGATTGACTCGAACACGAATACAGATTGCCAATGCTTAGGTTGCGGAGATGGGCATGTTGAAATCATCAGATTCGACAACCCACCCAAAGTCGCTCTCAAGTCATACAGAATGCGACTTTCGGGTGAGCGCAAGCTGCAGTCTAACTGACAACTCCACTGCTATGCTCAAACATCTGCTCCTGAACGCTCAAATGTTCGAGAGACCATTCGCATAGAGCGCACATGGCATTGGATGAATTGTGGGGTAAAGGCCCCAACTTTGAAACATGATAGACAATCTAGGTCTAAATCAGCGCGAACAGTGCCGCGGCTGCAATCGTGATCATAGCGACTAAAGGTACGTTCGCTGTCGTTGAATCGCTGGCTAGTGCTTCTGTTGTGAAAATGAGGTTTGAGGAGATCTGAGTCGAATTGAAGCAATTCTGCTCGTTCACTTCTGCCACGTCCTCCGGCTCAGCGAAGGTGATGTCGACGCAGTTGTACAAGGCTGCGCCGTGCAGGGCGGTCTCGATTATTTGAATTGTAGCATTGTCGCCAACGTTGACTTGTAGGCCCGCAGGCAGGGGTACTTGTGGTAGGCAGAATGTACCAGGCCATGGTTCTCTCGAAGGACCCACGATATTCAATCCGTTCTGCATAACGAACGAGTAATTTTTGGGGTTGTTCCCAATACCAAGGTTGAAATACATAAATGCTGAGGAATGGCCGGCGAACCACCCCGGCTGGAATGCGATAGCACCTCCTTGTACCGGCCATTTCGTCCGATTCTGCGACATGGGCATGCCTCCGCCTGCGTAAGGGTTAGAGATCAATACAGGCCATAGTCATGGGGCAAGTAACTCACAAGGATATTCCCACTGCATGCCGAAGGGATGCAAAGTCCCATTGTCTACAGCAAAAGAAGACAACCCACCGGTGTCCTCGACCGTACCGTTCGAATGTAGGTTATCTCCTCTCCAGCCAGGATATGTGAGGACTGTATGCGCTTGGATTGCTCGCAAGAATGTAGTAACTGCCAACAGGCATATCGAAAGCGAGAACCTTGTTGGCATCTTGGTGTCTGGCAACCACAGTCGTACACGGCCTCACCGAAAGACTTGCTGAGCGTCCGAACCGCAGGTGATCAGCTTCTCATCCAGATGTTCGAGGCAAAAGAGATTCGAAGACCTCAAAGGCGACCCAGTGTTCGACCTACTGCTGTCGCCTGCGCTTCCTTTCGGTTCGTTGATCGGAGGCCTTGAAAGGATGTCGGAGGGTTTGAAAGATGTTCGTATTGGCAGCACGCCTTAAGAGACATCAGCTCTTGCAGAGACCTGCAGCAGAAGGTACCCTGAAGGGTTCTAATAGGACCAGCCAGGGGAGGCGCCTATTAGAACACAGCTCATGCATACTGAACGTGATTTGCTCTCTTGGTGCCATCGCGAGAGGTGGATGTGATGGACGGGTCTCGAATGGCAGATTGTCCAACTGTCTGCGGTGTAGACGAGTTGAACCAGTCAACGCGGAGGACGGGCAGGCACGCGAATGTGACAAACTGGCTGTTCGAAGTCATGATTGGCTGAGCTCAAAATCCTCGGAGCTTGCTAAGCGCCCATGCCGCCCAGTCCAAGAGCAGTCTTCCAAAGCTTGGCTGCGTCGTTTGCACGTACAGTAGCACCTCCGGAGCATCGAAAGAAACTCTTGCTTCTGATTGCTCGTTTCTCGTGGAGAGTGTGACAGTGTGACATGGCGTTAGCATAAATCCCGACAAATAAGTTGGTTCGAAAACGGCCCATTTCCATCTTACAATCCTCACCAAGCATGGCCGTGTCAGGATAAAAGAGGGAAATAGATCAGGCTAACTTGCCAGTGCTATCTCAATATGCTGCTGACTTGCTGATCAAGCTGCGCAGGCCTGAGACTTGCCCGGCATTACAGGATAACCCTAACGCCTGCGGCCGGCTCTGTGTTTCGCTTAGTAGGTGTCTACGGCCGTCCACTAAGCCAATTCATCGTAGCCTCAGCTGCACTTTCTGCCTCTAAAGGCACCACTTGGCCTCATTTACCACTCGTGGCGAGATTCGCTTTGCACATACTGGATGTTCTGGTTTTGCTCCATCACACGCCATATCTGACATCAGGTCTTTCCGATCTCATACCAGCATCACAGCCTGCTATCCAGATACCACCACCCAAGGTGTGCCTTCCTTTCGTTATACAAAGCAACGCCTTCTTCACGACGGAAATTTGCTGAACGGGCGTCACGATCTACCCGGATGCTACCAGAAAGCTGCTCCTATTTCTTTTACCTGCTGTTCCTGCTCGCGCTGCCATTGCAGTAGTTCAGGATCAATCCACTCGTCCAGGGCATCGTTCCTCGCAGTAGGCTCTGGATCCCACGACACGAGACTCGGTTGTTTAGCACTGTGAATGATCTCGCCGTCCCTCTTCATCTGGCACACATCAACAAGGTCATTAGCGCCATCAAACCCCATCGAGCCCGATACTGGGGGAGCCCTAGGCTGTCGTTCGGGAACTTCACGCTTTTTGCCTTCTCTGGTTGAGTGGCGTGATTCTTGCTGCTTCTGAGCGGTATCGGGCTGGCCAGGTGCTTCATCCGAAGGCTTTGCTAAATCTCCGTTCGGCCAATGCTGTTCGTATCGTATTCTGCCACTTGACATCTCTCGACTTGTCTCCTTGGCAGGCATGTTTGTTCGTGGCTGTAGAGGTTTCACTTGAACATCGTTATCGTACGCAACCGGCCGGGTCGACGCTCCATCTTGATGCCTACCAGCGCTGTTCGAAACTTGAGATAGATTTTGTTCGGTTAAACTGCTCCTCGCAAGTTCATTCCATAGAGGGGTGGTATCAGCGACCGGGCCGCCGCGAACCTCCTCTTTGTAAAGCTTGTAAGCTTCGCACTCACAATCACACGCCTGATTGCATTCCTTCATGCAGAAATGCCCGCATTCAAGCTCTTTGTTGCACTGGCGATGACAAGCGATCCGATCGTGAGGACTCGGATGACATCTCAAGGGACATTTGTGGCCGCACGTTAGCACTCCACCGCATGCTCGCGCACATCCGCCATCGAGCTTGTCAAAGTCTTCGACGTGCTTGACCCGAACCTCATCACCGTGCTTAGCACAGACCAAAGGGATGTAGTCGCCACTTCGTCCTGTCTCGTACATGCGTGTCTCGACAAAGTCCCATACTTCGTTGCGTTGAGCCAAGAAACCTCCATTGCCGAAGAGATAAAACCCATATTTCGCTCGAGACAAGGCCACAACGATGCGATTGTTGATATCAAGGAAACCAATTTTCCCTGAGATATTGCTTCGCACGAGAGACAAGAGCACAATCATGTTTTCTTCGCCCTGATATGAGTCTACCGTCTTCACGATATTGTAAGCCGAGGCGGTTTCCGGGTCATCCTTGAGGTATCTGAGAATCTTCTTTCGTTGACCATTGTAGAACGTCAAGACCGTGATTGCAGCGGGTGGTACTGTGTTCCTGGTAAGGTGGCGGTAGAATCTCGCAACCATTCTAGCCTCATACTCGTTAAAGGTCGACATAGACTCGTCCTGTAGCTCATGGTGGTCATGATTGAAGAACCAACTGTAATTGTGGCCAAGTCCCCATTGTGTTCTCTTGCGGGTCACGACGTCCTGGTGGTCTTGGAGCTGTGGATATATTGGTGCTATGAGTTCTCGGAACTCTGGCTCCATTCTGCGTTGTCTGAGCAATGTCTTGTGAGGTATTTTGTTTCTGACCAGTCTCTCAAACATTGAGATGTTGAGATGATACGGCTCTCCCTCGAGCTCCCTAACACTGCAATGAGCCTGTAGCTGCTGATGATCACCAACCAGAATCAGATGCTCTACTGAATCGACACAAGCCACACCAACGGGTGCCTCAAGCACCTCCGCAGCTTCTTCAATAAGGATGACCTTCGGCTTGAGGGCAGAGACTAGAGCTCGGTATTTGCTAAGTCCAGTGGTTGTCATGCCGATGATAGGGGCCTTGGAGAGGTAAGCAACGTCTCTCTCCCACCTTCCAACCTGGATCTGGGTGATGGTCTTCATGTATGCTTTAGCAATCTCTTTTACGCGATACTTGATCGTCTTTTTGGCCTTCTCTTGCATAATCAAATACATAGCCCCTTTCAGATACTCGGGAACACGGTAGAGATCGGTTGCCGTATCGAGCATTCGCTTGGCTTGGTCTAATGCCTGACTCGTTGGCGGTGGGCAGGTATGGCCCATTGCGAGAGGTACCCAGTGACCTTGCAGCATCTCAGAATCTTCCTCGTCTGCGACGCCCATCTCTGCCTCAAGTTCTTTCAATTGCTCGGCCTCGAGGTCTTCCTCGGCCTCTTCGAATCCAAAGCTGTCTTGAGTGTATTTGGGTATGAATGGAGAAACAGCGTGTCCAAGCCACATCTGTAAAGGATCATCGGTACTGGCATCAGAGCGCACCCATTGATCAGCACCGGCCGCAAGTGACATGCGCTGCTGTTCGGTTATGATCTTGAGATCGCATAGAGTATCGGCTGTTATCGGTTTAGGAGGAGTCGGTACGTTGTCTTGCCCGGTAACAGGCAAAAGCAAGGACTTGAGCTTCATGCTCTCAATCTCATTGTCACGCCTCGCCTTCAGGAAGCAGGAGCCTTGGAGATCCTCGATATTTTCGGTCCTACGGACCTCGTGTAAAGCTCTTTGCTTGATAGTTGGATCAGTAGATCGGCCTCCGAGACGAATGAGATTAGGGGCGAAGTCCATAATGTATTTAAGTAGCTGGTCTAGAGCATGATTCGTCTGGCAAGCCACAATGACTGGGGCATCGTCTTGACATCTGTTCCTCAGTAGAATATCAACGGCAATTTTCGAGACGTGAGTTTTTCCAGTCCCTGGGGGGCCTTGTACGATGGCCAGTTTCCTAGTCAAAATATCTCTGAGCGCGGCCCATTGGGTTGGATCAAGACCTGAGCTTGGTGCCGGCGGCCAATGCTTGAGGATGTCGACGTTACGGAAGGAGTCTCGTGTTACATCGTCAGCTGCGGGAGAGATGTCCCGTTCGGGCTTTTGTTTGAGATAATCGGGTGCGTCGACATCGGGATTGAGCTTGCAAATGTGTTCTGCCAAAGGAAAACTAGCTAAGTCAGCATGGCCACACTTCTCGCAGACATTTCACTTACGCTTCTTGACTCTGCTTCTGCAACGCTCGCAAGGTATGTCGGTATGCTTCATAATATCCTTGAGTTGCCTCTATCATAATGTAGGAGTTTTGTGAGTCAACCTCGAGATCATCGGGGTCACCGAACAATAGGTCAACTTCTGGGGCGTTATCAGATTCAAGATTCCGCAGCGGCCGAGCAGCCACCACAGCCAGCATGCACTTTGTATTGAAGTTGTCGTTTTTGGGAGTCAGTGCAACAAGCGTACCAGATGTGAGCCGCTTGCTGGATGACCACTGGATCCTGCGTCCGGACCGAGCTGTGGAGAACCGGACTCTCGACGCGATGCCTTGGAAGGTGAAAGTCATGCCAACAACTCGGACCTGCTCATATATTCGTGTCTCGTTATCGTCCATACGTTGGGGGTCTTTCCTAAATCTGTCGACTGCCTCACGGAGTGGCGCCACAGCATCTTCGCGTAGCAGCTTGTAGTGGGCTTTTAGGTACCGTTCAGGTTTCGACCATGGCTGATCTATTCTGTTCCTAGGTAGCACGATAGATGTACCTTCGGGTAGACAGACTTCTGAGCTGGGAGGAATCTCGGGCATTGCAAGCCAGTCGCCAGGTTCTGCTTTCTCGTAGATCGCTTTCTGCGCTTGTACATATGTTGCCACATCTGGATTGACTAAGATCTTGCTTGCGTGGCTGGTCGTTGGACCTCGATCACCATCGTTTCGCCTGGCACTTCCTCTGAATCTTTCGGACAGGTGTGCGTTTAGCTCATCATTGGCATCGCCGTTGGTATATGAGCCACCGCCATGGCCCTGATACCGGCCGTTGCCTTCGAAATATGCTGTTAGCTCAGAGAAGCCCATTGTGTTCCAGAGAGAACGCATGCGTCATACCTCTGCCGCCGCCACGACCGCGGCCTTGACCTCGTCCACGGCCTCGAGCTCCTCGACGATCAGCCATGCTTACTGATGATGTGCGGCCCTCGACCATTGTTAGTTGAGCCTGTAGGATAGATGGGGATCATCTACCTGATCCTGCATAGAGCACCACACAGTGGAACATGCGTATAAAGGCGTGCTTTGAATTAGATCACGAGCGTGTGCTGTAAAAGACGGTGCGAAATGGACAGTGGAGACTGTGGTGGAATACTTTAATGTTTGTGAGGTGGTAGGTTATACCTGCACTTGCTGTGGTGAAGTGTCTCCAGGCCCCACCTACTGACCAGTGTCAAACTACACATGAAAGTGCTTCAGGTTTGCTTGAGTTGTAACCCGCTGGTCAAAATACTGGTCGAAGAAAGCATTTGGATCAAAGCTCAAAGGTATACAGACAAATGAGCTTTAGCTGTATAACACTACCCCGAGACCAGCCAACCTTCCAAAGCGCATCACCACGCTCGAGCCACGTGCATCATGGAGTAGTCGCTTGCAAGCATTTTGTTGATGAATGAAGTTGAAGTGAAGGCTGGTCTGCCCGCGATCGCTTACCTAATACAGCGCCAAGCTTTCGTTCTGCCCAAGTCAGTTGGCGCGCTTTCACCTCAAGACACCCCCTCGAGTAATTTAGTGCTGGGGTAGATACAACATATACCATTGAGGTCGTCGGAAACGAGCTGCTGAATTGTCGACTTTTAGGTCACAAGCCGAAAGCAGATCAGTGAACTTAGATTATCGTCTAGACGTCTTCATATGACTGGGGAGGGTCTAGAAAAGCTACAAGCGATATCTTTTACAGTCTTGACCCAGTGAATGCTGTGTAGGCGATCATGCGGCTGCCTTGATCCTGGTTCACCGGGCCTCCTGAGTTTGCACACTGGCAATCTATGCGGACGAATTTTCTCAATAAGACATTGTGTTAAAAACATAGCACACCGCATCTTCAACGCCGGCGCCGGGACTGAGTGTTCTGACCTTTTGACTACCGCAGCGACTCGATAACCCTCCAAAGGATAGGGCTGATCGCGCACCTCCCAACGTATCCATAGTCGCGCGTTACGCCAGCGCATACGCAGATTGAAGTCGCCTGGGACGTCTTAGCCGCATAATTGGGTGGGGTCCCCGCTCGAGGTTGTTGTCAGCAAGTGGCAAGAGCTCATTCAGGACAAGTCATATGCGTTCTGAAGAAGTTGTGAACAAGGCAGGAACCACCCACTCACGATGGATGACGACTACGAAAGATCGATCGGCTCCCCGGACGCCGCCTCTCAAGATGCCGGGTCCGACAACGACATGGACGAAACCATGAGAGACGCCGATGCTGAAGAAGATGATAGACAAGAAGACGAAATGGACGATGGTGATGAGGACGGTGAGGGTGAAGGTGAAGGTGAGGGTGAGGGTGAGGGTGAGGGTGAGGGCGATGGCGATGGCGAAGGCGAAGGCGAAGGCGAAGGCGATGGCGATGGCGATGAGGACACAGGCAACCAGTCCGAAGACAATGCCGACCAACAACAAGATGTGAATACAGACACCAACGATCAGATGCAAGCGCAGAGCACTGACACCACCAAATCTATTGACCTCTCCCATCCTCGACCGGAGGTCCTTACAGCAGCAACGTATGACATAGTTCCGACCATTGCCGCTCCTCAAAGCACATCAATCAATGCAATCTGCGGTACCGCAGATTCTCGGTGGATATTCACTGGAGGTGCTGACGGCTACATCCGGCAATACAACTGGGTGGAATCAGTCAATGGCAAGACGCAGCTGACTGTTGCTCAAAGACATCCTTTCGTGGACAGTGTCGTGAAGGCCGGTGTGCTCGTGACATACTGGGAGAACTATGATGCGCGCAAGCAGACACCAGAATCGACTACTCTCACGACTACTCAGACTTTGTCGCCTGTCTATTCGCTGGCTTGCCAGAGCCAGGCATTGTGGATGGTGGCAGGTACAGCCTCAGGCGCTATCCGCTTACAGACAGTACGGCATGATGAGGGTCACACAATTGCACTGCTTCAAAAACATACATCTGCGATCTCCGTACTGAGTTTAGCATCAGATGAGAAGAGCCTGTTGAGTGGCAGTTGGGACAAGACTGTGGTCGACTGGGACCTCAACACTGGCCAGGTGAGGACTTCATTTGCTCCTAGCGGTAGTCAAATTTCGTGTATAGAGTCCCGACCAATCTCGACTGTGCCAGTGCCCTACGAGTCCGGAGAGCCGGTCAAACCGACGACGACGTTCGCAAGCAACAACGCTGCCGAGAGTACAAATGGTGCCTTGAACGGCACGCAATCGCCCATCGCACCAGAAAAGGAAGGAGCAGCTACACCGGATTCACTGTTTGGGGGTGACGATGGTGACGACGACCTTTTTGGGGACAGCGCGGAAGCGGGTCTATCAAATGGTAATGCCTTCGGGTTCGACGAGTCCGAGATGAACCAGACGGTTGAAGATGCGCCAGTACCGGAGAATGGAATCGCCACAGATCTCGAGCCTACCTCTGAGGCTCCTCCCGTTCAGCCCCCAGGCTCACCGCCGAAAACCGACACCTCGGTCCCAGATACTGCAACATCAAATGGTGTTCCTAACACAGCACCACAAAACTTGACGAACGGGTTGGCGCATGCGGAAGACTTAGAAACGAAGGAACCGACACAAGACCATAGCAAGCTAGATGATCAGCCCATTACGTCGGACTCGACGTTCATGGCAACATCAATTGACGGCTCCATACGCGTATGGGACAGAAGGCAGCCTCTACCGGTGGCGCGGATCACGCCATACGACACACCACCTTGGTGTTTGAGCGCATGTTGGTCGCCAGATGGCAACAACATCTATGCCGGAAGGAGAAACAACACTGTTGAAGAATATGACTTGAGAAAGGGACTTAGGCGGCCAGAGCGAATCTTCCGCTTTCCACAGGGAAGTGGCGCGGTGACATCTGTGAAAGCGATGCCTAACGGACGACATCTTGTCTGTGCGTCCTACGATATTCTGAGACTGTACGACCTGAAGCACAGCGAGACGAATAAGTCAGGAGTGCCTTTCCTGATTGTGCCTGGCCATCGAACAGGCACAATCTCTCATCTTTACCTGAGCGCTGATTGTCGGTACATGCTGTCGACTGGGGGAAATCGAGGTTGGGAAGGCTCGCCGACAGAGGTGCTGCTGGGTTACGAAGTTGGTGTACCCAAAGGTGTATAGATGATCATCTTTGAGAGAGCTGATGCATCTCATTCGGTGTAATTTCTTCAGTGACATGAAGCACCACTGGCATGTAGAGTACAGAGTACGTTGGCAAACAGGACAGAGTTGAACATTTTCGTTATCTGCAGATAATTCCGTAGTCATGACATTGTAGTGTACTAGCATCAGGAACTATGATACCGCTGTTCGTGATGTCCCGGATACGTAGGCTTCCCAGGCTTGAAATAGGCCTAGATTTGGCCCACTGCCTCTGCTGTCAGTGGCTAGCACGAAGTCGATGAGACAAAACAGGATACGCAGGAAAGCTTGATTAGGGCCGGACCCCAGTAATGGGCTGCACGGCAACCGGGGCGTCCATTTGGGGTCAACGGTTTGTGAAACAATCCCACCTTGCCGAAGAAACTTGTTCGTAGATGACATCTACGGCATGCACAGAGAAGCCGGCAACGAGGTCCTCTGAGCGTTCAGTTTTGCATCCATTCAACCTTCTTGCCAGCTTAATCATCCATCCACCCTTCACCATCACCAGGCCAAGCAATCCTCCCCAATGCGGTAAATTCGCTGCGCCCACTACTTGCTTCTGGTCGAACTTGGCCCAATCCGACTGCAGCCTCACCGTGGCAACGGCCTATACTTGTTCCCGCGAGCCTAGGTGCCATCACTCTTACACCTCGTCGAGCACGCTGTTGATGAACAACAACAGTACCACGTGGAGTTCTTGTTGGGAGTAACACTGCTGAGGTAGTATTGATTCGACAGTCTGACGCAAGGACCACACGGTGGTCTGGTGCATCGCAGGCGACATGGACCGCTCCTTCTCATTCACGGCCGATGACCGCCATGCTGTAGAAAACCAGCGAGAATATCAGGATAGCCCCGAGAGATCGATACCATCGTCACCTCCTCCAGAATACTCCTCGCCTCCGCGTGCCCCGGAGCCAGTCAGCCCTATCACAGCCTACCGATCGAGGTCGGCCCATAGCAGACACTCCTCGAAACATGATCAATCACACAACTTACCACGCCGGTCTATGGTCATAACGAACGGGGAGGACATACCCCCTCCACCACCTCCGCATCGATCGAGCCCGACAAGAGCGTCAGCGATACGAGACTCAACTGTGACAACGGGTATTGACAATTTCGGCCCGTACTCACAAGGCGGAGGCTTAGGACCTGTTGCTCAAGAAGCTTCTGCCCGCAATCAGAGGCAGTCTGGCTTGGAAGCAGCGAGGGGTCGTCCCCCAAGTCTTCCCCCAAGTGCAGCCGCTAGCTACTTCCCTCAGAATTCTGAATCTACTACACACAACAATCGATACAGCATATCGAACCGTCCGCCCACACGGCTGCACGAAGCTGGCTCCTCTCAATCTGGCTTTCCTCTTGCCGCCGGGGCCGCAACTCCTGGCTCGGCTACTCCATACACCTTCTCCCACGCCAGCTCCTCCCGACATAGTATGCGGAGTCTTCCCCAGCCGTACTACGCTATGGGGCCGGTCGAGTCTTACGATGATTCACCTTACCAGAGGCCAGCTACATCGTCGAAAACTGCGGTAGATGATGCACATGTTTATGCACACGACATTGTAGACGACGGTGACGATGGATTCATGCCCGAGCCGAAACGCAAATCGATGTTACCATTGAATCGAGAACGAAGCAGAAAGGTTCCCAGTCAAGGCGGTGCAGCTGTTGGGGGAGTAGCCGCCGCTGGTGCGGGCGCAGGCATGCTAGGAGGTCTACTCGGCAGAAAAGAGAAAAACATATCCTCGAGTGGTTCGTACGATCCTGTGTCGAATCCAGACCTTACTGCAGCTGAAAAAAGCGAGTGGCTCGCAAAACAATCAAAGCGCTCCAACAGGATGCGCTGGCTGGTAGGACTTGCTATTGGAGCCGTAGTTGTCCTTGCTGTGATCGCGGGTATCGTGGGCGGTGTGTTGAGCTCAGACAGCCATTCATCCTCAGGCGGGAGCGGCAGCGACAGCACCAACAACGCAGCTACCGATGCATCGGCGAACGGGGATCTCGATCTCAACTCTGCTGAGATCAAAGCTCTGATGAACAACAAAAATCTACACAAGGTCTTCCCAGGCATGGACTACACCCCATGGGGCGTCCAGTACCCTGAATGTATGATCTACCCACCATCTCAGAATAATGTCACTCGAGACATGGCAGTTCTCTCTCAACTCACCAACGCCGTTCGACTGTATGGTACAGATTGCAATGCGACAGAAATGGTCCTCCACGCAATCGACCGTCTTCAACTCAATGATATGAAAGTCTGGCTTGGCGTCTGGATTGACCCAAACCAAACGACCACCGACAGACAAGTAGAGCACATGTACAAACTTCTCGCAGACACCGAGGACCGCTCCATCTTCAAAGGCGTCATCATTGGCAACGAAGCACTCTTCCGAGCTGACCAAGACAAAGCAGAAGCCCACGCACAACTTGTCGCGGAACTCAACAATGCTCGGGCCAATTTCTCTTCGCTCGGCTACGATCTTTCAGTGTCAACTTCCGATCTCGGTGACAACTGGGACGCCAGTCTAGCAGCAGCATCAGACTTCGTGATGTCGAATGTCCACCCGTTCTTCGCGGGTGTCAATGTGGAAGACGCAGCTGCCTGGACTTGGGATTTCTGGCAGTCTCATGACGTTGTTCTTACCGGGAAGGTGTCCAACAACGTCATTGCTGAGACTGGCTGGCCCTCGGGCGGCGGCACCGACTGCGGGAACGATGCGAATGTTTGTGCTGCTGGTCAGACCGGCTCGGTTGCGAGTGTGGAAAACATGAACATCTTTATGGCGGATTGGGTTTGCCAGGCTTTGGAGAATGGGACGAATTATTTTTGGTTCGAGGCTTTTGATGAGGCGTGGAAGGTTTTATACAACGAGGTAAGCAGACATATATATAATCTCTTGGGCCAATGCTAACAGGTGACGCAGCCAGGCAAGGAATGGGAAGATAAATGGGGTCTGATGGACACGGCAAGAAATCTAAAGCCCGGCATACAGATTCCTGATTGTGGGGGGAAGACTGTTTCGTAGGCACAGACTCAGCGCCAGGATTAACATTAGGGACGAGCACCACTCGTTGGACATCCCCAGGAGTACTTGTAGCACAACGTAATGGACTCTGTCAACACTCGGCTGTGGCCGTTACAAGCCGGTCTCAAGCAGAGACGCGTGTCACAGCACAGCCATCCGAAAACATGCCGATGTGAAGTTCGGACAGCGCATCTCGTTCTACGCGAACAGAAACGGCCAGAACTCGACATTGCACGAAAGGCACTCTGTATGGGATCGATGTACATTTATGGAGGAAGTTGTGTTGCATTGGCATGATGTGTAAACAGGGGGACTGTATCTATGTTTGTGTACGCACGGGACGCAGGCAGGCATTTGCATAGTATTAGATCAGGAAGAGACGGCACTACCGGCAAGGTCGCCACGACGTTATGGGTAATGAAAATATTAGTATAGCACCGGCACTAGAATTAGAATGTAGATAGGCAGAGCGCGCCGTGCCTGGACACACGGCTGGTTCCAGCGCAGGACATGAAATCTGATTGCAACCTTACGTTGACTGCTATGCTCATGAGTCTATTGAAATTCTGCATTGGGTGCACATTGTGGTTGCCGTACCACTACAGGGTGTCGTAGCCAGGTCTTTGTAGCTCAAATCAGACATACCCAGCCGTACTATGGTGAATCATTGAGCTTCTAGCGCAAACTGCGCTTGCTGCTCTCAACAGACACAACGAACACAACGAACACAACGAACACTGGCGCTTTTGACATGTCGTCCTAGCGACGCATAGTATAACGATGGTCGTTCGTCTAGATTAGAGGCACATGTGGTGCATCACGCAGAAGTTTCACCCTCGATTATTCCGTCGTGAGACGACATATTGCTCGCGGGCATGGTGGAAGCTTTGTTGCTTTCGCGAATAAATTTGCCTAGTTTCTTCGATAGGTCACTGCAAGTGGGGTGCCAGGGTGTTCTGACGGGTCAACGACATGGAATTCTAGAGAACACAAGAGACTGTACGGTATGTATTATGTAGCTACACTGGAAGGCTGCTCAAAAGGCGTAGAGCCCGAGTCTTAGATCTCGAGTCTGGGTCACAGGAGAAGAGGTTCCGTGGTGCATTCATCAATATGTCGTGAGTTGCAACCCACGCCTGAATACATACGAGGTCACATGCATCTGGTTGATGGAGTGCATACAGCTTTTGGGTGTTCTTCTTCGTTGGGCCATATCGAGGGCAAGTTGCACGGCAATGAATGGCTCTCACGGTAGGAAGCTCGAGCTACTGTCAGGGGTAAGAAGCTTCAGTGGTATGAGCTAGTCAGGGACGGCGAGATTAGGCAACAGCAGGCAATGCTTGCTGCGGTACACGCCGCTGCAATGTCCGACTGCAGCCCGCTGTATCTAGGCCAATAGTGCTTGGGGAAACGAGGTTGCTTGTATTGCATCTTTCTGAGTACTTTGGTAGGGTAGGGACGACAGCAGCTACCTGGCCTCGCTGGAAGGATTCTCCCCCGTCGGAAGTCTAATGTTCACCCCGTACTTTGCACATGGTACAGTCATAGGATAGATTATTTGCGTGCTCCATTGCAAGGAGGGGCTCGGCACGGGACAGGGAACGCACATCAACTTCGAGGCCCCGAAACTCTGAGCAAGGTCTGCCCTATAAGGCCGAGCAAGGGCATGCGCAGTGCAGCACACGAGGGACGGGCTGCGTACTTGGTAAAGGAGAGGTCAAGCCATAGCGCTTTGCCCAGTAAGGCCATCCCAGACCGAGCCGAGCTTCCTGCATAAGCCTGGAAGGGGGTATCTTCATGATAAATTTGATGGTAATAAATGCGCGCGGAAGGGAGTTTGACTCAGGCTGGAAAGTCAAAGTGGCCGCTTATCGTAAGTCGTGCTGGCATTTCCGTACAAAGTTTGCTGCGAGATCTTCGAGCCTATTCAGGCAGGCATAAAAAATAGCGGTGTTTGTTTGGCGTGGCAGTCATCAGTCATAATCGAAACCGACTGCACGCATGAGCACGTCAGAAATGTCAACCAGGCATGGTGGGGTCCACAACGAAGAGTTTGTGCGCGCTCATACTTGTAGCGACAGAAATGATATGCCCATAAACCTACCATGTGGAAGGGGTGCTGGGCATGCAGAGAATCGCATCATGTCCCAGACTTCCGGCAAGTGCCAATAAAATGTGTTCAAGGTTTACCTGGGTGTATGGTCAATCTGTTGGCTTGCTTCCGATGGGTCTGGTTGGCGAGGACTTCAAGCTTCAATGGTCTCGACTCCTGCAGTACCGTAGTGACAGATTGTGGGTTACGGGAATTGAATACAGCCCGGGCGGGAAAAGAACCTCTCACTGTAGCTGAGGAATGCTGATCTTGTCTTCAAAGGGTGTGCGTAGATTGCGGTGTCCCCGACATGGGAGGAATGATCTTTGTGTTCTTGCATCTGTCCTCATGTTGATCTTTTGCATGACTCGCTACTACTTGCGCTGCAAGTAACTGGTAGTCCTTTTGTGTTACAAGTACGAACGGCAGAACTGGCTATGCGACGACAGAAATGAGGCGCACTTGCGCAGGCTCCAACACTGGACGTTGGTGCCGTGAAGAGAGTGATCAGCAAAAAGATACAAGAATGAGGAAGCTGGAACACCGTTGAGCTTGACAAGTCAATGGGACCCTCATCAATCTTTCGACCAATCACAAAAACGTTTGACCGCATTGATCGACAGAAGCTGGCTAGGTTACGCCATGCTCTCCATGGATTTTCACGTGGCCGACTTGCAAGCCATGTTTTAACCCATGTTTGCCATGAAGTTGGCGATCCAAACTCTAATTATGACGCTGACCCTGACCGGGTAATTTTTCTAGACCATGAACATCAACGATCAGACTAATGGACGTAGTGAATAGGCCACAAGTGATCGACAAATTGCCGCCCACTTGCAGGCATGCCTCCGGCCGGAAATTCAAGATGACCGCTTCTCGAGTACAAATCTGGCAGGTGAAGCGGTCAATGCCGTTCAGTCAACTTTCCGCCCCGAGCGTGTTCTTAGTTTTACCTATCAAGGTAAACTCGCTTTGCTTACTAGGACCCATGAGGCGGTCATGGTCGGATCAAACAATTATCTGGCTGTCCCTCGTAACTGTCGTGCAACAACAGTAGACATGATGGGTACAGTACTATTGTCGCGAAAGGCCGGAGGTGGTGGTCTTGCCTGCCTGACGTCAACAGAATCAGAAAGGTTGGGAGCCCGCAATAGAGTTGGTGGATTCGTCATAACCAGAACAATGCGGCACCGACCACTAGGACAGACGCTAATGACTCGGCTATACTGCAGTAACTGCGGGCGTAGCTTCCTTCTGCCGTATGCAGTGATGTGATGCATGCCTAAACAGAACAGACTTTGGTCACCAGCTCGAGAGCCGTGACTATAGCATTGCGTCTCGTACCACGCATTGTTAATCCATAGCAGGTGAAATGCCAAGACTCGAGGATCCCGTAATCCGCGATGGTGGTCTGGGTACGTGGCCACCAGACTCCAAGCACGAACATCATCTCAAGCAGAGTTCATGCTGCTTTCTGGAGTCCCTCAGCATCGGGTGATCGCCTCATTCGTCAGCTGGACTTGCTCGGGGCAGTACTTGTGGTACTGGACACGGAGCAACTCCCTAGTCGAGCAGGCGTGTACCACGAGCCGATCGTGAGCCACACATGGGAGATACTGCTCTTCAGAATCTGCTTTGAATTCCTATCAAGCCTTGATCGACGCAGGCATGCTAACGTTCGGAGAGCGCTCCCGCTGCCGGATAACGTTTCAGCCACGTCGCAAAATCTTTCCTTTTTTCATTTCCAGCCACGAGCGGTGTTCTGCATTGCGTTGGTGTGCTGTAGCTTTGCAAGAGGTGCAGTGATAGGATATCCGGTACCCCACCTGCAGAGTGTCCACGGACTGTTGGGTGCCGATTCTTCATGGGATCACACGCGCGACTACGTGCAGCTACTCTTAAGCTGCTCTGGTAGGCAAAAGTGCAACTGACTTGGTGGTGAGAGTGCAAAGCTACGCTGGATCACGGCATTGAGGTTAACGCACAAAGCGCATGGGCTGGACAGCGTGTCAAGCTCCTGCTCGCCACGTGTTAACATATTCCGACGACCAGTTGTGAGTGTTTGCACACACGCAGGTTGACCTACACAGTGGATATTGCTGGCTTGATTGAAAGCAAGTTGTGCATATCCAAGATTCGAGTGGAGTATGCTTTGAAGAGGGAGGAGCCAGCTGTAGCCAAAGCAAAAACCTCATGAAAGCGGAGTTGTGGCTGTTAGAACAGCGTTTAATTTGCATCCTTTTCCCGAGCACCGACGCCTGCGGTTAGCATTGAAGCGGTTTCAGAATGCGCCATAACGATCATCAGGAACTTCTGCAGGAATCAGATATGGCATCAGTCGTGGTCATCTGCATCAGCTTTTGATCGTTAATCTTAGTAGTACTCGCAGCAGCAAGACGTTGTCGCGCTGGGTTGCTATGAAAAGGCGCTCGATACAGATCGCCACTGGCTGGGTCCAAAGTGCAACAAGAACCGTGATGGCATATTAGGTAACTCAGCAACACCGCCGGAGGAAAAACCACGGCCGTACCCCTCTAACTATGATCATTCAAGAACAGCTTCCACAATGTGGACAATCCTGAACACGAGGATGGGAAAGGTGTACGATAGTGACAGCCACATTTCAGAAAGGTGGCGTGAGAGTGAAGCTGGCTTATTAGCACTACTGTGAGCGCTGGATGGGTTCCTCCGACCCGCTTGCCATCCACAAAACAGGATAGCCAACTTTTCGTGTGGAGAGACCCTGCTAACGTTGGAGCTCTGGACGGATAGTAATGCACGCGACAAGAAGTTTTTGCCGCAGTATGTATTTGCTACTAGGTAAAATGAAGATGAACGAATTGCAGATGGGGGTACATTGATGCTCGAACCTCTACAGATACTCGAGTCGCGTCAAAGGATGCTGTACCTCCGGGCGGTTACTCGAGTGTTCATCGCCAACGACCTTAGACCCGGTTCGCATTATGCCTATTCTAAATATAGAGCTCCGGCTGTCTTTCTTCCATTTCCCCATTTCTGCAATACTGCCTAAGCACTTGAGTAACCTGAAACTCATGGCATTGACCTTCAACTGCAGGATCGGAAATTCGCTGCGATGACCGCACGAAATGTCCATGCGAGCTCATAAGCCACCAGCCTCATCAGACATTCAGAGATTGGCAAGGGTGAAACCCATGCGAGCCAGATTAGCACAAGTGTGCCAGAGAGTTTCTAAGTCGCCACTCGCGTGGAAAGTCAAAGCTGGCTAGGACCGTTAGTGGCACTGGTCCTTTCGCATATGATCGTCCACGCCGTTGCGAGTTCCGTATGCTGACACTGCTCTAAAGGCGGGCCAGCTTGGGGCCTGACCTCCTGCAATCAACGTGATTCGACGGCGCCCATCCTTGTCTCTCGCATTCAGGCTCGTGTTGATGCCACGCATATCTCGTCTTCCACAGACCGTGTCTCCACCTTACGTGCTAGCTCATGCACATGAAGCAACGCTCTTCGACCGTTCCCTACTGTAAGCGAGCGTAGCTAAACTCGAAGTCACAGTCGGAAATGGAGAACACATCACAACCAACCTTAACACCATTGTCCACCGTCGTTGCAGATGCCTCCCGACACTCATCCACACGGTCATATGGTTCTCCTCCCAAGGCTGATCAGTTGCTGTAGGTTCCTTTCTCCACGGCTAAGTTTTCCATCCGCCGAAGACCTGGTCCTTGTTGGTACATTTGCATCACTCAACTTATCATTGCTACTGCACGGCTCTGTCGCTTTGTGGAAGTGTCTTCGAAATTACAGTCACTGCTATTAGTCTGGCTCGCCCCTTCCCTTCCCTCGCTAAGACTTGTTTCCTGTAACTTCGGTCAGGACTCTGGCACTATTCGGCACAGAACGATAACACCGCACCGCCACGTCTATACATGAACCTTAGCGTCACAAGTACATACTTACGAGGACCGCCCCCATCCCACGACATAATCTCGCTTTGATTGATCAGTGTGTCGCATGGTGAGCTACCCAGCACCATATCCTTGTCTACGACTCCATAGTTGCGCATTGGTTTCATCTCCAGCAGGACACGGGCACTTGGCTTGATGTGCTCCATCTACCCCTCCACTGCACGCTATATACATTGTTCAATCCACGACACCCCGGCAAATCTTATGTTTGTTCGAGCTTAACTGGACCTCAAGAGCTGTCTCAAACCTGATAGCCTAGACCGTCTCTAGACTGGGCATTCATCCTTCGACCGGGGTGGGTGATAGCCGCTGAGGCTCGAGCATTTATTCCCCCGAATCCTAGTCTTGATCGCTGTCCTAGCTTTCGGTCGAGGCACCGATCCCTGTACTTCGGGGAGAAGGTATCGCGTCAGAAAAGACATTAGCAACAAGATCCAGGGTTTTGTCGTTCATTGTTCAATCACGAGATCAAAACAACGAACACATCCTCCTTGCTCTCTCGCTTGAGAGCCTGGTCAAGCCCTGGTCATACCGAGAGATCTGTTCAGCGGGTTGATCTTTGTTTGTCTGCCTCTATCCTAGCTCTTTTGACGTCCTGTTCTCCGAATGGCAAACGTGCTTCACAGCTATTCGCTTTGATCACAAGAGTCCAGCAACTGACATCTGTCCTCCATGCAGCCGCATCAAAACCAGCCGTATCAAGGACAGCCTCCGGCACGTCAAGTTCAACAATCACCAAACCTGAGCAATCCTCCGTCGACTCAGCAATCCTTTGCGGCGCAAAATCCATACGCGCATCATACGAGCATCCAATCCCCATATCTGAATCAATCAGGTCATTTTCCACCCCCATCACAGCAGCATCAGAACGGGCAAGAGCATCCCTACTACAGTTCGGACCCAAGTCCACGAAGCTCTAACGGCACGTCCTACTATCACCCAGGTAAGCTTGGTGCGAAAATAGTAATCGAATGACAGTCACTGACAATCGCAGAAAAGCAAGAACACATGGCGGCGGCAGCGACCATGCAACGGCCACCGTATCCTCCCATGTATCACACACCACAATCGAACTCTCCTTCGTCCGTGACTTCACCACAAACTCATGATCATGGGCGTCCAATGTTTTCACAGCAATCCACCCAGATGACTCAACCAATGTACCCGTACACGTACTCACCTCTCGCACAAATGCAGACGCCGTATGGTTCGCACAGCCAATCTTCAATGGCGCCCACGCAGATGCTTCCTGGCTCATACCATCCGCCTCAGATTTCCCATTCTCAAGTGTCATCGCATACGCCAAATCTCAACACAAGTCCTAGGATCAAGTCTGATCCTAGCCAATCATTTTCACAGACTCCACAGCAGCGCCCGAGCTTGATGAACCAGCAACATCCGACTCCTGGACCGACACCAGGATCTACGGGTGTTGGGTCATCTCAGAACAACGTGCCTGCGAGCGGATCCAATGCAGCACCTGGCCCAATTCCTGCGACTACGCCTCTGGTTGTTCGTCAAGACAATAATGGTGTGCAATGGATTGCTTTTGAGTATTCGCGCGACCGTGTCAAGATGGAATACACTATCAGATGCGACGTCGAGTCTGTGGATACCGCCAGCCTGGCCCAAGAGTTCAAATCCGAGAATTGTGTCTATCCCAGGGCGTGCGTTCCTCGAGATCAGTACAAGGGTAACCGCTTGAATTACGAATCGGAGTGCAACCAGGTGGGATGGGCTCTGGCAGAACTGAATCCATGTTTGCGTGGCAAGCGCGGATTGATTCAGCGTGCAGTGGATAGTTGGCGAAACAGCAATCAGGACCCGAGGCTGAGAAGCAGACGGGTACGGAGACAGGCCAAGATCATCAACAAAACAAGAGCCAGCACTGCCGGACCACCGCAATCTGCTGGTCCTGTCTCGACAGGGCTTCCTGGTCCACAGTCAATGCCAGCTCCTAGCTCTCGAGCACACACTACACTGCCTTCTGCCGGGTCACAGGTCCACCATCATCACGGACAACATGACATGTCTCCAACAGCTCAAGATCCCTCATCGGGTAGGTTTCTTCCATTCAGCTCCTCATTTCACATTCCATACCACAATTATTAGCACTGCATCAGTGCATGAAATCAACGGCCATGGAACAGGGCTGCACACGAGTCGAGAGTCTACCTTACTAACTAGTCAGTAGCTGCGAGCTACTCCACGTCTCAGTCAATGCATCGACCAAGTTCAACTTCGCAACACTTGTCGAGCCCCAACGAGCTGCGACACGCGCAGACATTTCCCAACCATCAAGCCTACCCAAATTCAACAGGGTCGCTTGGACCTTCGATGGCGCCTCCCATGCCAGGTAACATTTATCAGTTTGGCAGACCGAACGACAACTCAACAATGGTGTCCCCAGAGCAACAGGATCGAGACGAACAGGAAACCGCACTGTTTGGAGATCTACCTGAAGGCAAAAAACGGAAATTCATTCTCGTGGATGACACTCAGAAGAATGCACGAGTCCGAGTCAAAGTCACACTTGACCAAGTGAATATCCAGGATATTCCAGATTCGTACCGAAAGCAAAACTCTGTCTATCCCCGATCATACTATCCTATACAGATGCGAGCCGAGCCTTCTGCGGGTCGCTTCAGCACAGACGACACGGAAGCAGACGACGGAGCTCCAACCATCGGTCGCATGACAGTACCATGCACGACTACGGATGGAGACTCGCAGGTAGAGGTCTCTCAATTGACAAGGGGCAAGCGAGAAAGGGAGCAGAAGATCAACGAGCTAGGCTATCGTATGGCTTGGGGGCAAGGAAGAGTGTTCTCAAGCCGACCAATCTTTCTGGCGAGAGCTCGTAAGTGACACATTTCAAGAATCTCCGAGCATCCATTTTGACAGATGCTAGTGGACGCGTACAGAACGAAGCAGCGAAGCGCTCTTGTAGGGGCCGGCCAAGATGCGTCTACCATTCCCTCGCACCTCGAGATCCGACCAGGTAAAAGGCGATGGATCGAACGTACCCGGCCAGCCTCCTATGCTGAGTCGCCACCGCCGAAGCTTACCGACGAAGCACCATGAGGCGGCTTCTGTTCGAGCATCGAACACCTTTTGGTAACTCGCAAGGACGAGCAAGGATCCAACTGTACACCACACAGGGCTTAGTATTACTTCAAAAAAGTGTTGTTGGAGTCAGGAAAGCATTTCTATGTTTTTGCAGCTACCAAGCCTTTTATTTGAGCAACTTGCTTCTTCTCATACGAGCTTCTGACGGCGGCCGCAAAGCCTTGGACCAGAACCTCGACCGTTCCGACCGTGGTCTCACAGTGCCACTGGCTCGGACGTAGAGAAGTACACCACTTTCTTAACACACTTGGAAACTATTTTACTTCATTTGGCTCTTCTCGGCTTACGATGAACGACTTTACGACGATGGAATCTCTTTGAGGACTACCCGATGGCCACGGATGATCAGGCATAGATTTGAGGGCATGAACATACAAAGTCTTCGTTTCGACGGTATATACAACAACCGGCATTGACTTTCATGAAAGAGGAGGACCGACCTTGTAACTTCCCTATGTCGCAGGCGCGAAATCGAAATTTGCACTGCGAGAAACAATGCAGTGGTATAAATACCAATAGTCATCCACACAAGATATTCTTCTTCACGCTCCACCTATGTAGATACCGGAACGAGACATCAGGCCGTAGTCAGGCGTCTTGACCCAGTAAATTGTACGGTGTAGGGTGGTGAATGACGTACAAGAACGTCGTACGGCAGCCCGTTGCGTTCTACGGTACATCAGTCGACGGATGGTGTCAGAGCGGACAATCCGGCTCCACGAAGTGTCGTCAACTTGTTTGGACGCCAGCCACGGAACTTGGCTGAGGCCGACCAGCATCACTTGCCAGTGTATTTCTGCCACCATCCCGAGATTGCGCTTGGTAATTATGTTTTGTTGTAGTTCATAGCCCGAGCAGGGCAGTATCTTAACATGGTTTTCGAAGCCCAACGATGGCTGTTACACTAGCAGTTCCCATCGTGCTGCAGATCAATAGGGATTGCGATCACCCATCGTCAGCATGCCGAAGCGCACTGAAGCAAACCGAAAGACCAACATCGGTGTTGCACGCGCAGTCCCAGTCCTCATTCTCGCCATCATAGGCTACGCATCTTGGGTACTTACGAAGCTCATTTGCGTCGACTACCTAATCAGTCCACCGCGCTCAATAACGGCCCGGCCTCGACTCGGCAGTGCGATCGCCATCCTTGTTATATACTACCTTCTCCTCATCCTGCTTCTCGTATCGTTTGGTCGACTCCTAGACACAGTGATCCGATGGCCCGGCCTCATCCCTCGGGGGCCACAGTGGTATGTCGAGCGGTCCCGGCAAAAGAAGAATCACCATGGCCGGCGCAGTCGAAGCACTAGCAGGTCAGACGGAGAGAAGTCGTCAGGCTCGGACTTGAATGATCCCAAGATGCCGAAGGAGACGCGACACCTTGCCCAGGAATCCCTTCCTTTCAAGGTCGAGGACTTCTGGCTGAGAGACGTGTTCGTGTGCAACGCCGACGGACGGCCTTCGTTCTGCTCGACCTGCTACAACTGGAAGCCGGACCGGAGTCACCATTGCTCCGAGGTCAATCGCTGTGTCCTTAAGTTTGATCACTTCTGCCCATGGGTCGGTGGGGTCGTGAGCGAGACTTCGTTCAAATTCTTCGTCCAATTTACGTTCTACGCCGCGCTGTTGACGTTGCATATATTGGTCGTTACGGCATACTTCTTTGCCCGAAGGCGGCAGGACTCGAGCTTCGTGAATGGCCACTGGATTGCGCTGCTTGCGATAGCGGGCCTTTTCTTCCTTTTCAGTGGCGGCATGTGCATGTCCAGCTGTCAATTTGCCTTGATCAACTCTACCACGATCGAGAACCTGAGTCGGAAGACGAAAGTGTGGTTCCTCGCAGTTTATACATCGCCGCAAGTGCTCGAGGAGGCGCAGGAGAAAAACATCGGGCTTCGGTTGATTTCGTATCCTCGCCCGCCAGAGGAACAACTGCACATGCTTCAGCAGCATGGCGCTAGTGATGTTTCGAGTGCCGATGTGCAGCGGCGTTCGTCCTCGTCCGCAATGCTTTCGACCGGGCACAGGACTTTTGCCATATTAGAGAGTGCGCCTGGAGCCAACCCATTCGACATCGGGCCCCTCTCGAATTTTCAAGAAATCATGGGTACGACCATATGGGAGTGGCTATCGCCCATCAAGCCATCTCCATGCCTGAAGCACGATTCTACCACGTCTCTATACAAGCTTGGGCCGGTCGTTGACCAGATGAAAGCCGATACGGGCTTGAAGAGGTGGTCTTCTCAGCAGTCTAAACGCTCTCGCCGACGGAAGGGTAGAAGTCGAAGCGAAAGTACAGCACATAATGACGCCTAGCAGGAGATAGATGGGATACCATAGATGTGGACCAGGACATACACGAGCTGGGATCTCTAGCGTTGGCGTCGGGAAGGATGTGCTACTTGGGGCTTGGAGGGTTTTCAGACAGTCAGGTCTCGACGCCTGTGCAACCACGAATACTGATTTTCTGCGCACTACGCTGCTGTACATCAAAAACAATTAATATACAATTTTTTTTGCTGGCATATTAGATGCAGTCGTACATGACGATCAGAACAGCGCGTATCAGGCATTTAGTGGAGTACCACATACATACCTACACAGAGCCATCAGGCAGCTGTGTGGCCCCTCTCTCATTGGGCATCAAACAGCGTTGGGCAACAGTCGAGATTGCCCTGCGTTCAAGTGACATGTCACGTGGCTGAGCAGGCGGCGCGGAATTCGTGCTCTCTTGGAACCGGCTTGAAAGTGCGGGCTTCCTTGCTTTTATGAAGCTGTGGAGCACCAGAATCGTCGACGGTGCTTCAGTGGTGACTTCAACGAGCGTAGCGTAAGAGCTTGAAGCGAAAGCTTCGAAGGACGAAGAACAGCTACGGAGGTACCTGTAGCCTGTAGACGGGTGGCATATGTCATGCAGCGAGGAGCACCCCTGTTAGCTGAGTGCGCTTCATCAAGGTCGATATCAGCTTTCAAGAAGCTGGCCATGTGTGCTGTCGGGCGCAGGGTCGGGCAGCAGTAAGTGATCGTCAACACTCTTGGGTAGAGGAAGCGTTTCAGTGCATCCAGGAGCCAATGGTGTATTGGGAGATGGGGTTTCCGTGATCATAGTCTGTTGTGCGCCAAAGAGGACAATTCCCGTACGGCGGCGAGGGCCCTCGTGGCGCCGGTGTCGAATTTTCGGTTGTTGTGCGTTGTCGGGTTGGAGACAACAGCGTGATTCTCGAGGTCTAGAAGGGATATTTTGACAGCAGTGGTTCTCGAGACGCAAGCTTTCCAGCTTACCCAATATCTCAAGCTCCAGGCGATCATTCCTGCTCCAGCAGCGGTGCACGGTGCTTCCCTCAGGCTTGAAGCCCACTTGTACGTCATCGGTGGACGACGATCTCGCAGCGAGTGCAAGTGCGCCCCTGGGGAGAAGTTGGACTTAAAGCAGTGTCATTGGTTGTTTGCTTTTTGTCGGTCTATCTGTCTATCATCCTCGGACGACCGACTCGACACTTGCCCAAGCTTTTGAATACAGACTGCATAACGAGCAGACACTCGTCACTGCACTAATACGACACGGAGCTGTTAGGCCCGCATCAACGCGAGCCGGTGTTTAGCGTGCTAGTCTGCCTTGCCCAGCACGCCTAGCACGCCTAGCACGCCCATTACGAAGGCCCGAGTCATAATTAGAAGGACCTGCCTGGCCAGCACACCTCCTCGCAACGCAAGAGTTATACATCAGAGCATGCTCTCACAGTCATGATAACTGGGCAGTGGCTTGCACAGTAACAGCCTGACTGTCTGCGCTACACATCCAGCCAGACATCGACATTATGACTACCCACAGGGTCAGGGCTAGCAGCCCTTCTGCCCCGAGGATCTATCTGGACGCACCACGATCCTCCACTGGCACAATTTTGTCCTCGACGTACGACACTCGATATGACCAACGGCCTGTCCGTGCTAGTTTCAGCTCCGGCCCCTCCACCTCAGCACAATCCTCCTCTCGACACAACAGTGTCTACGAGACAGCACAGCCAGTGAGCAAGAGAACATACCACGACCCAGCCCACTCGGGCGCCACCATCTCACGCACTGAATATGCCATACGCCCGAGGATGGACTCGAACACGCCCGAGAATCGCAGACCAGCCAATGTCATAACCAAGAATGCGTCACCCACCAGGGACAAGTTCGACAAGTTTGACTCTCCCAGGGATTTGATACCCTACGCCAAATCTTCCAGGGACGATACCACCCGCCTGCGCCCTACCTACCCCCAAGCCTCAGCACACCACCAGCGCCGCAACAGCGCAACCAGAGCCGAGCCCACTCGTCACTTGCTTGGCCCGGATGCACATCGCTCCGATCGAGAATACCACAAGCGCGGCCCTTATGTCGAGAAAGTCGCCGATTCTCGCGCCCCTCCGCCGGTAGCACGATATGCCCCCGACCCAACTTATGAATACACTGGTCCGCGAGAGCAGTTTGATCGCGACTACCCCCCGGCGAGGCCGAGACGTGAGAGCTTGACCAGAAGAGAAAGGCCCAATAGTGTTATCGGCACCAAGTTTGACCAAGTGCCTTCCCGACGAGAAACTAACCCTCCACCCTCGGCTTCTAGACAACTTCAGCGTATCGAGCGCGATGAGCGAAAGTCCGGCTTCGAAAGCGATCCCGAGCGTTCTCGCGAAGATCGTCCGAGGGAGCGTCCATCGAGACATCCAACCAAGACTGCTGTCGTACATCAGCGTGACGACGGCTATTCGTCCGCACGTGATGAACATGACTCGCGCCGCCCGCCACGTCGTCTCCACGACGACGACGCATCAATTGCAAGCAGCAAAAGCCGCTACCACGAAGTAGACCGCGACGCTGAGCGCGAGAGAGAACGTCCACGCCGGGATCGGGATCGGGATCGGGAGCGAGAAGAAGAACGGCCACGTGAGCCAGCTCGCGACAGAGACAGAGAGAGACGTGAGAGACGCTCCGACAAGCCTGGAGATCGCGACTATGAACGCGAGCGCGAGAGGCCGCGTCCAAGAGACTACGAAGTCATCGAAGAAGAAGACTCCCAACGCCGTCCTCGTCGTCGAGAGCCCCGAGACACACGAGACGAGAGTCCCGACCGAGGTTCAGGCTTAAAGACCCTCGCCACCGCTGCCCTTGGAGGTCTCGCAGCTACAGGCGTGGCTAATTTCAAGTCTCGCAAGGATGATGAAGGCTCGGACTCAGATGGCAGAAAAGACCGAAAGCACCGACGTCGCAGGTCGAAAGAACGAAAAGAAGATGACGGTCCCGTCGATGAAGACCCAGAAGAGCGTCGCCGACGACGAAGAGAACGGCGAGCACAAAAGGACGACAGCTCTGGAAGCGATACGCCTGACGACCGCAAACGGCCACGGTCACGCACACGAAGACGACGTAACACGCAGGACGGCTACGGCTCGGATAGAGAAAAGGCGCAGGCTGCTCTGGCCGCACCCCCCACCGACAGGCGCCCGTCCCGTGATGCTGATCCTCATGCCGCTCGTGGCGAACCAGCACGAGAGCCAGTCCCCAGTCGGGCCCTACAAGAGTCACCAACCAACAATGAAGGAAGAACCCTTTCACCTGGCGAAGGTGAAGACGACAGACCACGAAAAGTCTCCATCGTCGAGCCAAACAAGAAGGAGGATGTCAAACCCAAGGGGATCCTGAAGCCCCCACGATCGGACCCATTTCCTGAAGATCCTAACCCTACTAGAGAAGGTGTAGCACCCCTCAAACAAGCCGGCAAGGATGGCATACCCTCTGGTGCACGATGGACAAAAGTCAGCAGAATCCTCGTCAACCCTGAAGCCCTCGAACGTTACCAGGAACGCTTCGAAGAACGAGACGATTACGTCATCGTGCTTAGAGTACTAAGCAGAGAAGAAATCGAAAAGCTAGCGGAGAAGACTAGAGAAATCAGAGGTAATATAGCTCTCCCATATGTGCGTGATCATGATCAGGACCACAGTACTGACTACCCGCCACAGAAGCTCGCGAACGCGAATGGCAGAAACAGGTCGAAGAGCGTAAGCGTCGTAGAGCTGAGCGAGGCGATCGCGATACCGAAGACGAAGATGGCTACGATGAGGGCAGCGAGCCTCGACGGGCTGAACCTCTAGCTCTCGAGCCACCCCCCAGCGAGCCACCGGTCGACCTAAGGCAATTCGCGGCACAGAATAGCGCGCCGCAGCAACCCCAGATGGCATACGCGCCGACACAGCAACAGCAGTCATACCCACCCCAACAGGGTTATCCGCCCCAGCAAGGCTACCAGAGCCAACAAGTGCCTTACGAATCGCAGCGGCAGCCGCAACCACTGCCGCAAACGCAACAGCAACAGCAAGCCCAGCCGCACTACCCTCCAGGTCAATGGAGTAATCCAACTTCTGCGAGGAACTCAGGTGAAGCAATAGCCAATACGGCACCTGGCCAGCCTTTGCCGTCGAGACAAGACCAGGAGCCCTATGACGGCAGTTATAGCCAGAACGTCTAGAGGGTATTCTGGCCCAATGTATACTGGTGACATTTTAGCAGGAGAAATAGGACGGCTACGTGGAGATCGTCTGCAATGACTTGTCCAGACGAGTAGTTGGAATTCGGTTGCTCAATGGCCGGAGGGTCCTCGTTTCTGCGAGCATTTGGAAATGTGTCCCTACACCACTTCACAAGCGCCCCACCAAGGCAGGAGAAAGATGCCGCAAGTCAATGCACGGCATCTTGCTTCGAAGTATAACTCGCATACATGATCTCCTCAGCGGGCACATGGTGGTGTGGGAAAAACTCAAAGTGCTGGAATGTATTGCATACCCAAAATGCACCGTGAAAGCTACTGCGACTCTGTGGCGTACCCAACGCAGGGGTTACCCTGATGTGTGCATATCAATATATGCCAGATCTCCGTAGCTCCTCCTTGACTCAAACTCTGTTGACCTCATCTGTACTTGTATGTGTGTATGCACAGCCACATCTTCCAAATGTCGACAAGTCTTAGCGATTGCCTTTCTGCTAGATACGGCATGAGTCCATGCCCCCGAAGGAGAGGCCACGATGGTCTGAAGACCATGCGGGTTCCACGAGCACAAATCAAGCAACATTTTCCACCGATCGTTGCTGCGCAACAACGTTGATGCTCCTGCTGCAAGCCAGACACCGAGCGACTTGTTCGCGACGGTCTTGTTTTCGTCTTATGCACCGCATTGTGTCTGTCTATTCTACGCGCGACACAATGTCGCCTTTTCCTTCCTCCTTGGCGTGTTTGTTTGCATCTGTCCGCTACTAATCGATCGATCGATCGATGACAGTCGGTCGCGCTGCGCTGCGCTGGGTTGACGCGATGGTTCGTGGGGTTAAGTTGTTGGACACGCTTGCACGACAGGCAGCAGACAGACAGACTGTGAGGTGAGGTGATGGATGCAGTGGCGCGCGAGGAGCTGTGGCGGGGGAACCACGAACGAAGCGCGTGCAGCTGTGATGTGATATGTTATGATATGATCTGATATACATATTGTCGCTTACAATGTACGACGGTACCGCCCTCTACGGCATACGCTGCGATTCCGTGACCTGCCAGTGCGCCAAGTTCCCATCGCGCCTCGAGGCTGATCGCTGATCTACCTGCCGGTCGCATAATCACTTAAACCAATACAGCCGTTTCCAACTCCCGTCGTTTGCAACGTGTTTCCCCTTATGCAGTCGCAAAACCATGTTTCTATCAGCCCATGATAGTCTTCACGATTCATCCAGACTGATATTCGGGTGCAGCACGTACCGCACCACTGTGCCCTGCTCGTGCGCGTCTCCTTCTCCGTCCTCGGCTACCCCGGCGTCGGGCTCGGGCGCAGCGGTCCCGTCCGCGTTCGCTCGGACGACCATGATCTCCATCTCCTTCTCCATGCGCTTCAGGACCTTGCGCGCTACTTTCTGCTCGCGCTGCATGTCCTCTGGCCCGGCCAGTTCGTCCTCGATGCTCTCGAGGTAGTGCAGGACGAGGTCTCCTCGTTCCACGCCGCCGACTGCTGCGGTTGGATCTTGGTCTTCGTCTTCGTCTTCGTCCTCGGCGTCCGCCTCGGCGCCTGCACCATTACGTTGTGCCTGTTGTTGTCGCTCTGAGCGTCGCTGTTGAAGCTCCGAATCTGCTTTCGCAATTCTTTCTTCGTCGTCTGCTAGCTTCTTGATGAATATGTTGCGCATCTTGTTGTACTTGTCGGCCGAGATCTTCGTTCTCGCCCTTGTCCCTGCTGCCGCCTGGTCAGGTTGCGCGGACTGCTGTCTCGCCGCATTGACATCGCCCATCGGCGAGTCTCTATCTCCGCCGTCGACGGCCGCAGCCTCCCCGTCCGCATCATCGTCATCACCACCCTCCTCGTCATCGCTCTCTTCGAAGCCCACATCGTCCCTCTCCACCGAGATGATACTCTGTCTTAACAGGTTGTACGCCTCAACGACCATCTGCTCCGTCACCTCCTCCACACAATTCGCCTTGGCTATCGCCTCGCTTAATCGAATCAAGCTCTCCAACTGCCGCACCGTAATCCGATAACTGTTCCTTCCCAGGCCTCCACTATCGTTCGCGCGAAGATCCTTGTATTTCTGCACGAGCAGTCTCTTCGCAGTCGGCGTGAAGATGGGCTTGAACGTGCGCGCGAACCGGATGTATCGCTGTAGCTGCTCCGTGCTGAACTCGGGCTGCACGAAGTCATCCTTGAACATGTGCAGGTTGACGATGTGGGACGCGAGGTGCCGGTCGACGTTCTCGTTGCACTCGTCCAGCACGATAAAGAACAGATCGAAACGCGACATGATGGGCGCGGACATGTTGATGTTTGCGCGCAGCGTGGCCTTGCGGTTGTATCTGCCGCCCACGGGGTTGGCGGCGGCGAGGATTGAGGTGCGGGCGTTGAGGGTGGCGTGGATACCGGCTTTGGCGATGGAGATGGTCTGTTGCTCCATGGCTTCGTGGATGGCGACTTGGTCTGCAATGTCCATCTTGTCGAATTCGTCGATGCAGCAGGTTCCGCTGTCTGAGAGCATGAGGGCGCCAGCTTCGATAGTGTGTTCGCCTGTTTCTTCGTCTTTGACGACGGCTGCGGTGAGACCGGCGGCCGAGGACGCTTTGCCGGAAGTGTAGACTGCGCGGGGGAGGAAGGAGGCGATGTACTTGAGGAACTGGGATTTAGAGGTGGACGGGTCGCCCACGATGCAGATGTTGATGTCGCCTCTGAGAGCCATGCCTTCAGGGGTCTGTTTGCTCACACCGCCGAGGAGTTGAAGGAGGAGACCCTTTTTCACGATTTCGTGGCCGTAGACCATGGGCGCGAGGGAGTTGACGAGACGCGAGTAAATACGGTCGCTGTGGACCATCGCACGGAGCTCGTCGATCTCGGGCATGGTCAGGGTCTCGAGGTAGGCTTCTTGGGCGCGTTCGCCGCTTTCGAAGGTGTCGTGGAGGTCGACTTGGTGGAGTGAGTTGAGAATGTTGGTGGACTGGCCTGTTAGTTGAGAGGCTGCGACGCCGGGTGTGGTGTTATCGGGTTGAGAGAAACAGGCAAGGAATGCCATGCGATAGGTCAGATCCCTCACTCCTAGTGCTTTCAGACCCGTGATACCACTACCACCCTCCTCTGCGCCGCGGAAGGAGCGATTGTCTTTGCTTGCTTCAGGCCTGACGCCTGGAATGCCGAGTTGCGAGACATCAGGCACGACAATGAGGGTGCCGGTGAAGATGCATTTTTCGCCGGGTTTTGTACGTTCGACTTGTTCGCCTCGTAAGATAACGTCCATTGTGCGTGGCATACTGCCTGTAGGGATCTCGGAGCTGTTTTCTTGGATGCGACATTTCTGCCAATCGACGAAGGTGCTGTTGGCTATGTCAAGGCGCCAGCCAACTTTGTTGTTGCAGGTCTGGTTGGGGCATATGGTGGGCTCCGTGTAGCGGAAGATCTGTTCGACGTTGGGAACAGTAGTGTTACAGTTTAGACAGACAAAAGTGCCAGCAGAGAGTTCTGGACGGACTTCTGACGTTCGTGTTACGGTGCCTGAGATGGAGACTAGCTTGCCGATTGCGTCTGTTCGTAGTTGTCTGATTCTTGACACCAGAGGCAGGTTGTAGAAGGCCAGGGTGAAAACCTTGTCTGTTTGCGCATTCAGGATTGAACCAGTCTGAGAGCCTTCTTCTGGGGCGGAGATATGGGCCCCCAACGAGGTACCTTGTGCCTGGGAGGAAGCACTTCCCATCTGTCTGTGCTCCCTGAAGTAGGCCGGCTCATACTTGGAGAGCAGACTGTGCAGGGCCTTGGTCAGGTAGGGCATGAAACGATAATACTGTGTTGCAATGGCCTCGGCCAAGAAACCCTCCATGTAGGCTGACAAGTGTTTGTAGTCGACATATAGGGTGGATAATTGGAACTCTTTCAAGCCATGGATTTGGTTGACGTAGTATTTGTCTGTCTTGAGCTCACTCGAGGGCGGCAGAGCCGAAGAGGCCGGCTCTTCTGTATGCGACTCGAGAAAGTCTTCAAAGGCGGTCTGGATGCGGCTGGCCGCCTGGTCTTCCACTTTAGGGACATTTCGGTCCAAGGGGTTTCGAGGTCTGCCCTGTGCTGCGCCGACTACTTCATCGTCGGGAAACAGCCCTGCCTCCGAAGGGAAGCCATTGCTGATGGATGGGGGTGGTCCTGGCGTGCGGCGGGGTGAGGATGGGAGATCTCGCGGTGTTGGTGCTGGCTGAGAAGAAGGGGTGGCCCCAGCGATGGCGTCTGAGTTGAGCACTGAGTCGAGAAGTGTCGACATGATGACTGCTTATGCGAAGGCTACCATGGGGCACACAAGAGAGCATGCGCTACCAACTCAACTGTATTGCTCGTGCTGCAGATGTCGCATGGCAGACTCTGCCCCTCGAAGAGTACCAAAATCCACTTTACGCGTTGACGTTCCTGACGCGTCGCGTCTTTCTACGCTAGAAGATAAGGTGCATCCGTCTGACCAGTCATGCAGTCCCACTTCTACGGAGTATCTTAGAACGCTTGTCTTCTGGGCCTTCTACCTCCGCCATGCCATGACTTTATCCTGTACGCAAGCCGCATGTCAATTTAATCTTCTCGGCTAGAGCTGGATCAGCCGTCATGGAGTATGGACTGGTACTACTCCGAATGCAACTGAATCTCAACATTAGAACTGAAAGTTCCGAGACCATGGAAGGAAAGGAAGCAACACTAGGGGAGCAGTACACGCAACATCTCATTCAACGATCCGCCCACTTTCATTGGCTGCCTGCATACGATACATTCACGTCCGTCGTCTTCTTGATGTTGTGGAAGGACAGCCCTGAGTAGGATTTGTCCAAAATGCTCTTGTCACTTTCGTCATCTTCTTTTCCTCGCTGGGGCGCGCTGACGTGGCTTTGCCCCTTGGTAACACCGAATATTGCTGGGTTGCTAGGCGGTTGCCGAAGTTGATAGCTGTCCACATTCTTGTAGCTATCGCCAGCTGACGACCCAGGGAAGATGGCTTTGTAGAGAGGTCGGAGAACCGGAATGCTCCCAGCTACAAGAGCCAGTCCGTCTTCGGCAGCGGCCCACATCAGCAGCGGTGGTAGAGCGACTATACTATGGTCAGTGAATTCGATCGAGTGGGCAGGCTACTTACTGGTGAAGTCAGTCCTCTTCGATAGGTTGACTAAGAACGTTGTTTTGACGATTGCTGTCACTCCGGCACTGGTCTTCGTAAGTACAAGAACCCGTTACATGTGATAGTACTGACAAGATTCCGAGGCTCATAGCCAGAGCCACAGCTACCTTCTCCCTGGTCTTCATTTGCAGTTTCATAATCACAAACCAGGGCAGCAGAGCCAGCACGAAATCTTGAGCGCCTGAATATGCTGTTGAAGGTCAGTGCAAAGCCCCTGTCCGCTGCCACACAAACACTTACCTCCGACGAAAAGCGAGATGTTGGTAAACACATAGGTGGGCCAGCATTTCGATGGGATGGCCTGGTTCCAAAGGTGCCGAGGATCCTCGCACTGCGTGAAAACAAAGATGGCGCACAGCACATTGACCAGGTTCATCGATACGATGATGAACCAGAGGACGTAGATGAGCCGACGTTGGACGACAATGCGCAGTAGCGTCACAGCAAACGCTGTCTTCCCCAAGGTACATGCCATAATGGCCAGAACCTGGGACACTTGCGCCAATAGCGCGATGTCGATCAAGTGCTGAGGATCATTCGCCAATACTACTTGAATATGTTGCCCGAGACCCTGTCGTGCAGCGGCAGTGACCACGGAAGCATAAGCCATGAGGCATGCCTTGGGCTGGTCAGTAAAACCCTGACGACCGTCGATCAACTTACGAGGGCAGCGATCGCAATCCCGTCATCCCAACCAAAAGTCTTTCGGATGAACACTCTGGCGTACACCCTCATGCAGACAAAGATTAGAGGCACTATGGTCGCAGTCCACATGACCGCTATGAGCTTGCCTGAGTCATCTCGAGCGAGATACTCTGCCGACAGCGGTGTGGCCGAAGTTGTTGCCATATCGAGGTCGTCCGATTGTGTCTCCGGTAGCGATTATGTAAGGCCGAGCAATATGGACGATATCACAACAGGACGTCGACTGTCAAAACGAAAAGCACAGGACCGCCTGATCAATAGCTGCAACCCGCACCATACATATGACTGACACGCTTTACAATTACCTTCAACCCTTCTCCTCATTAGTCCGAAAAATCAGCCTCTCGGACAGTACTATGGAGACGAATTATCCTTTCGAGGTGAATCCTGAACTCTATATGCTTCCACAGACAGATCCATACAAATGTGGGTTTTGTCAACAGCAATCCCCGGGGACGATCCTTCAACACGAGTAAGGATTTTCAGGTCCAGCACCTTCAGATAGTGATGTCTTGGAAGCAAGAATACCAAGTCCATGCCCAGCTCCCGCGGGTATGGCACGATTAGCCTTCTTAGAACTAGCATCCGCCCGAGGGGACGATCGAACCGACGCAGACCTGCAAGCCGTGTTTCATTCGGGGATCCTTAGACGTAAGAGACCCATCTGAGAAAGCGCCTCTCATTTTGCTAGGTCGTTGGGTAGAACCATATGGACCCTACGCTTGTACATACGCGTATTAGATCGCCGTAGCTACGAAGCTGATATGAGAAGTGCGATGCCGAGACCAGCTCCCACAATCCCGATGCATCCGACTCAACGGCTGCGGAGCAGATAAGGCATGGGAGTCACCGTGCGGAAGAAACCATCACTTCGACCAGGCACACCGTCAGTCGTTCTCATGGTTAGGAAACATATCTGGATGCGCAACTTTTCTGGAGATACAGTCTGTAAAAGCATCATAATCCTTGTCATCCCTGCGGTTTCCAGTTCCTGACATTTGGGGGACAAGCGTACCAAGTCCATGGTAATCAATTGCAGGTGGGGCTCTCATATTTTTTTGTTCTGGGTGGTTTTCGACGTTTGGAAGAGCTGGGCCATCATTTTTCAAGTGCCGACGCAACACCCATACACCTGGAAGCCAGAAGAACATCTACCGTACTTTAAGCTCGCACATGATGTACCTCGCTACCTGCTGGGACATATCCACCATCAGGCGTAGTTGAACTTTATGGCGCATTAGTGCCTTGAGCACGCTAAGTGTCGTGGACCTCCAACGCTACCACGTAGCTACGGTATCTACCACACTTTCTGCACGTGCAGAGAAAAGTGTGCTCCCCACGAGAGCCTGCCCTCCGCCGCGCAGGGCACAACGGCAACGCACTCAACATCTCACTGCCCATTTGGACAAGCTGAAGTTCGAGATGCCGATACACCAATAAGCGGGGAACAGCTCACTGTTTCCCGACGCCAGCGAGACAGACATGCAATCGCAGGCACAAAGTAGATAATAGTAATGCAACAAGTGCTGAGGCACCCTTGTGATCTGTGATCTATTTGCCCTGTTTCGTGGTTGACTCCGCACCCCTCGCCATCGCCCTCTCGTCTAAGCGAGACTCACAAACCCAGGTTGTGTGCGTACTGTATAAGTACAATCGGTTGCTGGAGTTTTTATGCTGGCGTGCATAAGCATCGGGGCCTTGCATCTAGAACGAGGCTTCCACACAATTTTCTTGCAACAGCGTGGGACTATCCCCAGTCACGATAATCAGATTCACTGTCTGCCTATGTTATCTGATATTCATTCAGCTCCCAGATATAGATTTCACGCCATACAATTGGGCGGATGACCTTCGGCCAGCATAAAATTCTAGTAACAGGTATAATTTCTTGATCCCCCGAGCAATTCAACTCGTCACGATCGACGTTGTGTGCGAGATCATGGCGACGTTAAATCTTGTCGCATGAGAAGCGTCTAAGGGGTCAAATCTTTCGCCGAGATCTCGCCTAGTAAGGTATGACGAGACGCGTGGCCACCTCAATTCAGGGCGATCACCGTGATAGTCAGGCACGGCAGGTACAGCAGCCAAGGAGAACGTTGCAGGTTTAGTCGGGCTTCTAGCTCTCCCGACGCCCCCGATCTCTGGTTGGGCGGGTACAAGTATTAGTGCCGCCGATCAGCGCTCGGGCGGGGTCTGCTTTCACAAAAACCAGTAGGCTTGATTGAGGATGTTTTCAACTTCTTCCCATTGAAAAGACGCATCATTGATGGAGCATCGTACATCCGGTCGAGCACTCGTCAGTGTCAAATAGCATGCTCGAACAGTGAATTTCAGGTCAGCGTGGGCTTCGCCGTTACTCTACATAGCTCACTATGGGAACAATGTGAAAGAGGGGAGCAAGCCCGAACTAATCGGCTACCATCATGTAGCATGCATGAACTCAATATTCGAAGTGACTTCCAGAGACGGGCCGCGCTTCGAACGACAAAACAACGCCGTCTCATGCTAACTCATGGTCCACGCGACGATCATCCACCATCGATGCGAGGACCGAGAAGACATGAGGGAAGGGGGTTGTGTTACACGAGTTGCGAGGTGGAATCATCTGGCCTGTGGTACTCGCATCGCAGAGTGCAAATCTCGGCCATATGATTGGCGGTTGCGATCATGGTTACAAGGTTCAGCAGATGTACCGCTAGAAGGCTATTCCTTGGCTTGGACCCTCTCTCAAAGCAGAGAATACTGAGTTGAATTGTGCTCACAGTGTGTTCATGTAACAACACACTGCACTTCACAGCAGAGCTACACCAGTGTCACTGTTGGCAAGATGATAAACGCAACTCAAGTCGTAGTGCAGCTTTTGTACGCTGCCGTGTCCTTCGCCGCAGTTAGGTGGCTATGGGAAGCCTTCTTCTCACCATTACGCGCGTTCGATGGGCCAGCACTCGCCAAAGTCACCGACATCTGGCGTGCTGTTGCGACAGCAAGGTATAATGTTGATGTAACACATCGACGACTTCACCAGCAGTATGGAAGCGCCGTCAGGATTGGTCCCAACTGTATCAGCATCAGTGATCCAAATCTCATCAGGACGATCTATGCAACGAAGAACCCCTGGATGAAGGTAACCCATCCCTCGTTGGTCATTGGTACCTCATGAAGATGCTGATGGCAACAGAGCGATATGTACAGACCCAACGATGTACTGATCAACGGCCAACTTCTTTCAAACGTCTTCAACACTCAGGACGAGAATTGGCACTCGAAGTATATGCGTCCAATTCGAGGCTTCTGGACAATGACCAAGGTCCTCGATTATGAGCCATTAATCGACGAAACGCTGGTCAAGTTCTTGGGAAGGCTTGGCAGCGACTTCGCGGAAGGAGACAACAAGGGAAAGTCGTGTCCGGGAGACGAGTGGCTGTCGTACTGTAAGTGCAGATATCTTTGTTCGCTGACACTGGCTGACAACCTTAGTCGCCTGGGATGTGACAGCTAACATCAGCTTCGGGCGACACTACGGGTTTATCGACCAGGGTAAGGACGTCAACAACCTCATTGTAGATTCGACCAAAGGCCTGTACTATTTTGCGCCTGTGTCTCAGATCCCTTGGATAGATCGACTTCTGGACAAGAACCCAATCGTACGGATCGGGCCCAAACCTACTCTAACCGGTGTGATGTATGCCTTTCAGGTCGTGGCTCAATATCAAGCCGAGCTCGCGGAGGGCAAGGACCGACCACCCGTAGCCAATTCGCTGGACAGATATCTTCGGCTCAAAGAAGAATACCCGGACATTGTCAATGACGCTCAGGTTGTGAACTGGCTTATGCTTAATGTTTTAGCTGGTGGTGATACCACATCCGCGACGATGCGAGCAGTTGTGTATTACCTGTCTAAGAATACCAAAGCATACGAGAAGTTGACCCAGGAACTGGACTCTGCAAAATTGTCTTTCCCAGCACAGTGGAAGGAAATCAAGGACCTGCCATACCTCGACGCAGTCATGCGTGAAGCATTGCGCATAAACCCTGGTATTGCGATGATCTTCGAGAGGGTCGTCCCGGAAGGTGGATTTAGTCTGCCTGATGGCAGATTCATACCAGCAGGCACAAAAGTCGGCATTAACCCTGCTGTCACGAACCGTGACCCCGAAGTGTTTGGCGACGATGCCAATGAGTTCAACCCAGATCGATGGCTTCCAAGGGAGGGTGAATTACCACAAGCATTTGACATTCGGCTCAAACGGATGCGTGAGGTGGCCGATTTCGTATTTGGTGGCGGTGGGAGAATCTGTATGGGGAGATATCTGGCTACGCTTGAGATCTACAAGCTGTTTGCTACCCTGTACAGCACATTTGACGTAAGTTCCAAGGTCACAAAAAGAGGATAGTGCTGACTAGACTGCAGATGAAGCTCGCTGACCCCAAGCATGAGTGGACATACAGGAATGCTTGGTTCGTGTATCAGTACAATATGCCATGCATTGTGAAGAGAAGGCAGAAAAGTGTCGTGGCTTGATGGGTTGTTCTTCTCATGATCTGCTCGATGAAGCGGTTGATTGACACCAAAACCACTCCCATTCGACTCCGATCAGTTCAAAGCGCAAGGCGCCTGACGATGTCTGTCGGCAGGACGACAAACTTTAGTCAACGATCATCAGATGCCGTTTTGTCCTCTCCTGGCTTCACATCAATCTTGACTGTTCTGCATCAGCAGGTATCCAACAGGATTCAAATAGCCTCTCCGAGCTGCTTCACCTCATACGTTCCGTCCACATTCTCGACTCTTCGAACCGCGCAACCGTATGGCATGAGGCTCGAAGAAACGCCGCAGCTGTCCATTAGGTCCGTCAAGGACTGGCGGAGCCGTGCAGTGACCCATCGTCCTTTCCCTTCGTGACACCAAACGACTCTACATCGATAGGCAGCTAACTCATTGGAAGAGATGTTTTGGCCGCCGTATGCTTCTATCTCACAGGCGTCCCCGTGCTAATTAGCACAGTCCCGATATAGACGGCGATACGAGCATTACATCCTGCAGCGGATTTGTGCTACACATGACGGCGATCACTGACTGACTTGGTTTGTTGCTGTCAGAACTGGAACTGCTCATGCCGCCACACATCCACTATGCAACAGCTGCTTTCCGATGAGTTACCTGTACACAACACCCCCTCGGTCCCCGTGTTTTTGGCTAGGGTCTCTTCCCATTCGAGAAATCCACCATCGCTTACCTAGATGTACGCTTCATTCCGCGCGTGATCTCGAAGACCTGACATTACCAGATCTAGAACAGGGTCTATCACTGTCTCCGGTGATGCATGCTAAAGTTCAGCAGATCCTCCATGCCAACACGGTGGCAGTGACCCTCCTCGTAGTGGCATATCTATGGCCCAGGAGCGTTCTTCCGCCTGTTCACTGCGCGTAAGTCGACCTTCTGGAGATGTGGAAAATGTATGCCGAGGCGAACCATGGACGGTCAGGAGGATTTGAGGATACTTCATGGGGCACCAACTACCCGAGCCTCGTCTGTTGGGTACGCTGAGTGTCTACTTCCGCACAGTCGATCAGATCAGTCCTCATCACACTTGCCCCAAGTCCAGCTTGGGAGAGGAAAGATCTCCACAGATTGGGTCTTACCCTCAGGTATCCAAGAAGCTTTCGACCCCAGCACGTCTGCCCGCGGTATTGCTGCCAAACCGGGAACGGCGGAAAAGTCCACCATCGGTCATGACAGCTAGCCATGAACTTGGCGAGCTGATCACGGATGCCAAAGGCTCGTACGTACACTGAACGTAGTCAAGGCAATTACAGTTTGTTCTCCAGATCCTGAATCTGTTCTGTGACGCCCGACCTGGCTCTATTCGCTGCTCACATCACCACAAACAGGAACGTTTTGACGTTGCACAGACCCCGCGCAGGACCGCTTCACTCAGACAGAAACAAGGCTAGCCTCGGGCTTTCGAGCACAAGTCTAGGGACCTAGCCCGTCGGTCGCGCACTTTCCTGCTCTTGCTTCCGCTCCCGCATCGTACATTGTGTCTCTCCAGCGCTCCATCACATATCACTCATTCACTCAGTCATGCATACCTAGGCTCGATTCCCCTCTCCTTCCACTCCCTCTCCACCTCATCCGCAAACTCCCCCAACGGCCCAAATCGCCAGCCATACCCAACCTCGGCACGCTCATGCACCTCGCTCGCGCCCGCCCCCGCACTCCCCCTTCGCAATCCACACACTAGCCAACCTAACCCTCTTTTACAGCAAATGACCATGAAACAAGCTCTGCGCAACCATCAGGTTGTCGTCCCCGCCCTCCGCGCGGTCATCCGCACCAAGCCGGTCGAGCAAATCCTCGAAATTGCGCAGGGCGGGCTTATAGCTGCCGATGTCCTGCCCGAACTGCGCGGCTTGAGTTGCGGCCTCGTGGTGGTTGAAGCGGGCGGCGAGCTTTTGGCGGGCGGCCGCGTCCGTGTCCATGTGTTTTGTAGGGGGAGGTGAGGAGCGGCTCGCAGTGCGCGATGATGCTGGTTTTCCAGTCGATCAGGGTGCCGTAGATGTCGAAGGAGAGGGTCTTGAAGGAGGGGAGGGGACTGTGGGGGATGACATTGTGGGGGAGGGGGTATGGTTGAGGTTTCGTGGTGGTGCTGTTGTTGAAAATGTTGGGTAGTTGTCGGTCGAGGTTGAGAGGGTACGTTCCACGGGTGGTAGAGGTCTGTAGATGTCAGCTGCTGATGGGAGAGATTTGTGTCTTTACATGGCATAGTTTGTGTGGCTCAGTAGGCTACGAAGTTGAGATAGTAGATGAAGACGATGTGGGTCTACGACGTCCAGACCTTCATTCGAACAACCACTCTACCGCATGTCTGGGTCTAACCAATAGACGTCATGACGAGGCTTTGAGCGTCAGTAGGATACCTGGGTGTTCACAATCTTTATGATTCGTTATGTTCATCAGCACGTAAGGTAGTTTCCTGACTAGTGATCGCCGCTACCTCACCAAAGGGCGTGCGCCCTCCATGGCGTCCTGAGACGTCTCGGTCTCACATCGATGGTAGAGTGCGCATGTGAAAGAATATCCAATCCGTATAACTGTGTGCTCGTTTGAATAACGCCACTGCCGAAAGAGAGGCAGTATCTGTGTCGCTCATGTGAGAGCTCAACCAGCTCTATATAACAATAACTGCCCCTTGGGTATCTTGAACCTGAAATGAAAATCTCGTCTCTGACATGAAATGTCATGCTCGCCGCTCGCACCGCCGAATCCAAGCAATGCTTCAGATCAGGACAAGTCATCTAGACGAATCGCGCCAACGTAGCTCTAAGAGCTGCAGGATACTTTCGCATACCCTTTCGCGACGTCTTCTGTGGGGTGGCAGATGGTGGTCATTGTGGCGAGCGATCCTCCTACCTGAGGCCCCTCGTGTTCTATTGTAATACAATGTGAGTGTGTTGTCTGGTCAAGCGTAGTCTTCGCTCCTTCACCTTGACTTGGAAATCAATACCGGAGGAGTGCTACCTCCGTTTTTTGTTTCTATTGTCAACATAATCATCACTTCGGTCCTGTTCGTCTTCAACCTCGCTCAGACCATCTCCATAACCGACATAGGCGGTATCACCGTAGGAGCGCTTTTTGCCGCGGGTGCGCATCTTGTCGGCCTGTGGAGCAGGCTGAGGTTGTGGTTGCCTCAGGCCGTTGAGTACGCGGGAGTGCTGCAATTGGGCGTAAGCTGGCTGTTGCTGCTGTTGGGGTTTCACGGCTTTCTGTGGTTCGTGGCCGAGGATGATGTCCCACTCGTGCATGGTGTGCTTGTTCATGTTGCCGGGTTCAAGGTGCATTGCCGACTTGATCAGGCCCTGCAGACCATTCAAGTCACCAATTTTTCTGTCGGCCAGTCGCGGGGTAAATTCGTCGTCGGGGATGGTGGCCATGGTTCTCAGCTTGCTCGGCTGATCTTCTTCTCGAACGACGCGAGGGTGATCGTTTCTACCTGGTAATTGAGCATCCTTGATCTGGCCGGCATAACTACTCCTGAGTTTGTTAATTTTCTCACCAGTATCAGGATCTTGACGGGCGCATCTGGCCAACAAATCGTGCAAGCCATACTTTCCGAGCAGGTTCTGGTTGATGTCGACGGGGCCGCGTTTGTGAGCTGCAAGACAAGATGAGTACTAAGCGTAGATGAGTGGAAGGGAAGGGTCAGCCTTACTGGTTCTTCCAATGCGAAAGGACTGTCCGACATTCTTGAAGATTGGATCCAGATGGGCTTCAGCTTTCCCAGGCTCACCGTGGGTGAGGCTTTGTTCATTCGATCTTTGCTCCTTTTGTCTGTCGTGGTTGGTGGGGGTGAAGGAAGAATCCAGCTGCATGGACCCCGTGTCTGGGCCATCTTCCTTCTTCTGTCGCTTGCTTGTTGGACGATCTTCCTCATCCTGTGACGCCTGTCTCTTGAGGGGATTCTGGTTCTGGGACTGGGATGTAGCCGAGTTTAGAGCGGGCCGTTGCGACTGCGACTGTGAGTGTGAAGGGTAGTGCTGGGGCGATGGATTGGTCATCTCGTTCGTATGGCGGCCGTCCTCGTAAGCAGATACATAGCGCTTCGTGGCGACTGACATGTGGTCGGGGGATGGCGATTGCGGCGTCTGCGGAGTGACAAGCCGAGCTTTATGTCTCGGTTGTTGGTGTTGCTTGCAGCCCAAATCTGGAGGAGAAGCTGGTGAGAGCGGCAGTCGATGCGCTGATGGTGAATATGACATGGACGAGTGCCACAAGTCCGACTACGACGCCCAAAGGCGCAGCGCCCTCTTTCACTACACGGCCGAGGACTGCGCCAGTTTGCAAGGAGTGTCAGTGGTCGGTGAGCTGAAGATATGCGACAGGTTAGAGGTCAGAGGTCAGACGCTCCGACAGTCGGACGGTCTTCGGCCTGCGGCGAATCGCTGTTCACAAAGGAACCCGTTCTCGGCGGACGGGTGGGCAGAGTGGAGAGAGAGTGTGTTGTTGGTGATGTTGATATAGGCGTACAAGAGTTGAGGGGTCGACGTGACAAAGAATGCTCGCAAAGCAGGTGCAATGCCAGATCCAGATCGGTTGCATCAGACCTTTGTCACCCACCGGCAAACGGCAAGTCAGCCGACGCTAATTCAGCCGACCATCACTGGCTGCGGCAGGCGGGACCTGAGTCCCTGCCCAAGATCTTGAAATGCTCCGATTGGCCGACTACTCGCATACCCTTGCCTCTTCGGTTGCTGCCTGTTTGCGGATATCAACGTGAGGATGGATAGGTAGATACACTACATATACCAACACCTCCACGGCCTCAGCATGGGACTGAGAACACCTCGAGATGGAAGTAAACGTACTCGTAGGCGTCGTGCTTCAACTGGAACTTGCCTCACCCAGTCATGCCGTCCACAGACAGCACAGCAACGACCAGCCTCCCCCACCCTGACCCGTGCACGTCTTATTGGCAGCAACCACCTGACGAGATAGCAGATTTGAGAACAGCCCCCGAACTTCCTCAATATGCCGAGGTGGTCATAGTTGGCTCTGGCATCACTGGCGCCAGCATTGCTTACAATCTCCTCTCGGCCAAGCCAGGCCTGAACATTGTTCTGCTAGAAGCCAGACAAGCTGCCAGTGGTGCATCGGGCAGAAACGGCGGTCACACCAAGACCGCGTCTTACAGGTCCTTCCTCGACAACATCAAAGCTGTAGGTGAGGAGGAAGCCATCAAGGTGTCAAAGCTGGAGTATGATTGCATGGCAGCCGTCCATGACTTGGTCAAGCAGAAAGGCATTCCGTGTGATGCAAACCGTTGTGATACTGTTGACATCTACTATGACCAAGGCCACCTCGATCAAGCAAGAGAGTCGGTAGCCTTGATGGAGAAACTAATCCCGCATCACCCCACGTCCAAGCATACCTTCTACTCCCCCGAAGAAACCAAAAAGAACTTCTTCGCCGAGAACAGCCTCGGAAGTCTTCGCTACCAAGCAGGAAGCCTGTCGGCCTACAAGCTCACCATAGGCATCCTCAAGCTCGCGCTACAGCTCAGACTGAACCTGCAGACCAACACACCGGCAACGTCAATTTCCAAATCCACACTCTCGCCAGACGAAACAATCTGGACAGTCACAACACCTCGAGGCAACATCACCACCCCCATCCTTATCCTTGCAACCAACGGCTACACAGCCCACCTCCTTCCCCAGCTGCAACAAGTCATCGTCCCCTTCCGAGGCGTAGTCACCGCCCAACGACCGGGTCAATCCCTCCCGCACGGCGGCGACCTCCCAACAACATACTCATTCATTTACAAAGAGGGCTACGAATACATGATCACGCGTCCCTCCATCCGCGGCCCCTCAGACCACACCGCCCCCCAACACCCGTCTCCCACCCCACCCCAAGACAGCACCTACGATATCGTAATCGGCGGCGGCCTAACCAAGACCCCCTCTCACGGCACCTCGGAATTCCATACCACCGACGACTCTCACCCCTCCATCCCCGCCTCCATCACCTCCTACCTAGCCACGAGCACACGCACCTTCTTCGGGCCCTCGTGGGATCCCCCGCACCCGCTCGGCACCACGCGCACCGTCTGGTCCGGCATCATGGGCTACAGCGCCGACGGCCACCCGCTGATCGGCGCGTACCCCGGCGCGCGCGGCCTGTTCCTGGCCGCGAGCTTCCAGGGCCACGGCATGGTGCTGTGCTGGCTGTGCGCGCGCGCGCTGAGCAGCATGGTCCTGGGCCGCGAGGAGGAAGAGAGGCTGGCCGACTGGTTCCCGCGCTGTTTCAGGGTTAGTGCGGAGAGGTTGGGGAAGAGGTTCGATGGGAGGGTCGTGGGCAGAGAGGTGGGCGAGGCGGAGAGTGTGAATGGGTTTGATGGTGGGGGAGTGTGAGGTGAGGTAAGGAGAGGAGATATGTACGTTGACCGCGTGGGAGCGTGGATGTCGGTGCTAGGATATCGATTAGTGTGGTTGTTCACTGTACGGCGAGAGTAGGCCTAAACAACGCGTCTTGTTTCATCAGTCACACTCGCGAGGCTTATGGTAGACGTGGAAACGTAGAAATGGGGAGATGGACTGCTTGAACCCGAACAAGGTGAAATTGGAGTCTATTCGTGTCGCTTTCGACAAAAGACCTGCCCCCTCCGTCCAACGCCGTTCTATGCTTCGTACCCGGTCACCAGCTTGGTGTCTCTGTGCATCTTCCGCTGTGCTGCACAATGTGTATTATGTCATCATGAACCCATAATTTCATAACTCGTCACGGCCGTCGCTTTTGTATGCTCTTTTGTTCTTTTGCTGCTTCTCGCCATCTACTGCGTCGCGCACTGCGGGCCCTCGGCCTCATCTTCGTCCTCCCACTGCCCGCCGCCTCTGGGGTCGCCTTTGCCAAACTCCTCGGGATCCGCGTCTTCCCAGGTGGCTTCGTCAACCACGTCGGTCTTGATGGCTGGTTCTGGCTGTGGTAGCAGCTTGCGTAGTGCGGCGGCCGAGTCTTGGTTGAAGAAGCCGTCCTCGGGGAACTGGATATCCACTATCAAATACAGGTCACCCTTGGCGTCACTCTTCTTGTAGGGCATGCCCTCTCCCTTGACTTTGATGACTTGGCCTGGTCTCATGATCTCGCCCTCGACTTGCGGGTGTGTTAAGGAGATGCCGCGGCCATCCAGATGGGTGATGACTGTTCTCTCGAAGCCGGTAAGGGCCTCGGCGAGGGTAATCTCCAGGGTGGCCTGCAAATCCGGGCCGGCTCTGTTGAAGATATCGTGTGGTTGCTCTACGAGGTGGAAGATGATGTCGCCTGTCTGTTCGGCGCCGGGGATCTGGTCCGCCTCACCTTCTAGCACGATCTTGTCGCCTTCTTTTGCGCCGCGAGGGATGTAGAGTTCGAGTTGCTTCTTCTCCTCGGTGGTGCGCTTGCCTTTGCACTTCTTGCACTTGTCTTTGGGGTTGACGACTTTTCCCGTGGCTTCGCAGGCGCTGCATTCGACGAGACGCTGAGTGAGCATGCCGGGGCCGACCTGCTGAACGACTTGCCTGACACCGTTGCCCTTGCAGGTGGAGCATTCGCGGGGCTGGACACCCTCTTTGGCGCCGGAGCCGGAGCATTTGCTGCACAGCACGTTCTTGGTGCTGGAGAAGCGAACGGTCTTGCCTTTGTAGAGGTCTTCCAGGCTGACCTCGTATTTCTGGTTCTCGTCGGGGCTTCGCTTGGGGCGCTGAGGCCGTCCGCCCATGCCGCCCATGCCGCCGCCCATGTTCATGCCGAAGAGGCCGCCGAGGATGTCTTCCATGTTGACACCGGCGCCCATGCCTGGCCCGCCACCCTCGAAGGCGGCCATGCCGTGAGCATCGTACAGGCCGCGCTTCTGATCGTCGGACAGGATTTCATATGCTTGACTTGCTTGCTTGAATCTCGCTTCGGCCTCTTCTCTCTGGTCCTCAGGGACCTTGTCTGGATGGTTGGCGAGGGCGGCCTTGTGGTAGGCTTTCTTGATCTCCGCCTTGGAGGCGGATTTGTCGATCTTCAGAATGTCGTAGAGATCAATCTCATCTGCGGCCGAGCCGCCGTTCATGCCGGGCATGCCATTCATGTTGGCGAAGAGACAGGATCAGTGGTGATGGTGGTGGTCGTCGTCGTGGTGGGCAGGAGATGGTGTCAGAGGTTGAGTGGAAGAGAAGAGTGAGAAGATGAAAATTCGACCTGGCAAACTGCAAGAATCGACTTTTCTGCAGGCGCTTTGGATTTGCTGAGTAAAACGCTTTGCTAGCGATGCTTTGACGCAGAAGGCGCCTGCAACTTGCGGCCGCTGCAGGTCACGTCTCCACCCCATCTTTTTCTGACGCAACTCTCGACCTCCCACGCCTGGTACGAAGCTTCGAGCACTTTCCTGCCCGGACGAGGTACCATGCACCAGGCGCACCAGTCATCGTTGAAGAGGCGCGTGTCATCATGGATATGCGACTCGTGCCAGTCTCGATTGGTCCGTGGCCAGAAGGCAACCGCGACCACAAGTGCCGCCCGCGCCTTCTCGACCAGCAGCAAACGTGTAGCCAGTGCCAGCAACAGCCATGCTAGCCCTACCCGACGCCTGAAAGTGCCTGATGCACCAGCTCGCACACGCTTTGCGCCCTCGCCCACCGGCAATCTGCACTTGGGCTCCATCCGCACCGCGCTGTTCAACTATCTGCTCGCCAGGCGCACCGGCGGCCAATTCTTGTTGCGCATAGAGGACACAGACCAGGTCAGCTGCCATCTGCACCAACCACAAACGAGCCTGAGCTGACTGCGACAAGAAAAGGACGGTTCCAGGAGCTGAAGAACGCTTGTTTCGAGACCTACGCTGGGCTGGTCTGCACTGGGATGAAGGTCCCGAGGTGGGCGGTGCCTATGGTCCCTACCGTCAGTCCGACCGACTCCTTCTCTACCAATCCCATATCCAGACTCTCCTCGACAACCGCAAAGCATATCGCTGCTTCTGCTCCGCCGACCGCATAGACAAGCTCAATCGCCTTCGCCACGAAAAGGGTCTCCCTCTGGGCTACGACAGGAAATGCATAGACATACCTACCCACGAAGCCGAAGATCGAGCTGCCAACGGTGAGAGCCACGTCGTTCGTTTCCACGTGCCCAAGGACTACCCCAAATACAACGACCTCGTCTATGGCACCTCGGGCCACGGTGCAGGAAAGAGCAAGCAACACTTGGCCGACGAGCCCGTCTTCGATGACCCCGTCCTGATTAAATCCGACAAGTTCCCTACCTATCACTTCGCCAACGTGGTAGACGACAAGCTGATGCGCGTCACCCACGTCATACGAGGCTCCGAATGGATGTCTTCCACTCCCCTGCACGTTGCACTCTACAATGCCTTTGACTGGTCCCCGCCACAATATGGCCATGTACCGCTGTTGGTCGATGCCAACAAACAGAAATTGAGCAAGCGCAACCTCGACTCCGACATCTCCAGCTTCAGGGACAAGCAGGGCATCTTCCCTGAGTCTCTGACAAACTTCGCTGCTCTCCTCGGTTGGTCACATCAGCGGAAGAACGATGTCATGGACCTCGCCGAGTTGGAGAAAACCTTTGACCTCAAGATCACAAAGGGAAACACCATGGTCGCTTTCGAGAAGCTCAATTTCCTCCAGGAAGCCCATGCTCGCAGACGCATCGAGGCTGGGGGAGAGCCATTCGAGCACATGGTTCGTGATGTCGCCCTTCAGATACTCAACACGTACGGCGCTGCTGTTGTCACCAGGTTCATTGGCAAGCGCAAGCTGCGCGACATCGTCGCCGACTTCTTACACGTTCGATCCTTGCCCTATCGAAACTCGCAGCAGTTTGTCGAGAGCCTCGTCATCTTTCTCTCCAAAGACGGTATCAAAAAGAGACAGCCATTGGACGTAGCCGTGCCTGATGTCGCACTCTACCCTAGACTTCGAGTCGCTGCCACTACACTCTTCTACATACCCGAAGCACACTGGAACCGTGAGACGTTGCGCTATCACCTCTCACAGCTGCATCTTAGCGATGACCTGCTTGAGACACCTGAGGCTAAGGTACAGGCCAAGGCTGGCACAAAGGCACTGTACGCCTTCCTACGCTGGGCGTTACTAGGTGTCGAATCAAGTCCTGACGCACCGACTACCATGGAGATTTTGGGCCGTGAGGTCTGCCAGTCGAGGATTCAGGAGGCAGTCCTCGTTGCCAAGGAGGTTGAGAACCAAAAGACCACTCCCAAAGTGCAGGCGCGGAGGGTCCCCAAGGGAGAGGGTAATTCAAAGTGGCAAGCACATACGCTGCCTTCTGCTGCTGCTTCAAATAGCTGATGGAGCTACTGTATAGAAATGTATCACTACAAAAACCAGTTCTGACCTGGTCCTTTCCTGCTGGCAACTTACCAGAAGTATCATACACCCCTTCCATTTGTTTATCTGCTGCGTCAATAATTGTTGTAGAATCTCCATCACTGCAACGGTATCATGTGTCATTTACACGCGGCACACCTACCAGCCTGCAGTGCGTTTGCATCGCATTGCCGACATATCTGGTGCCTCACTCATCAAGGTCTACCATGATACTCCCTCGGAACCATGTGAGAGGGTATATCTGATTGACAACCTAGCTGATTAGCGGCAGGCAAATTGACCGACTTCAGCCCAGCTCTACTACGGTGCTTATCCTCTACCTACGCTATTTAAGCGTCCAGGCCGCGTTACTGCGATCAAGAACTGTAGGTAGAAGGATGTGATGGGACAATTGACTGAGTTCGCAAGATGAACATTGAGCTTAACAAGATATCGCTAATCCGAGCTATCTCTAGGCTTGCTTGAGGGCCACATGACTTTGCTCGATAGTTTCAGCCCCGGAAGGATCAGCATACCTTACAAGCAGCCGTTGACGACCTGTATGTGCCGCCTCTTCTCGCCGTTACGACCCCTTCGTCTACGCGCTAATTGCCCACCAGGGTGCCTAAACTGATGCCTGGAACCCATCCTGACCGTAACACCGTCTCTTACCATCAACCACAACCACTCAGGCTTCCTGGCAATGTCCCATTATATTAATCGCCCGATGCCAAATTGGTGCCGACAAGACACTAAACTCATTGTCGCAGTTCGAGGCAGCGTGAACGATGTTATTTCGTCTTCCCCTACATCGCTTGGTTGACCATGACTATGAGACTCTCTCTAAGACTTCAAGCTCAAGGTCTGACCAGGCTGCGACGACTGCAAGAAGCATCCAGTCGAATGTGATGAAGGAAAGCGACAATGCCCGAAGTGTCTCGACCACGGCACCCGATGCTCGGGTTATACGATACCAATCCTAGAGGTCTTCCACCCAACAGCGGTACTATCTTCGGCACGGAGCCAATTTGGGATCACAGATGCTCGTCCGGGTGATCAGGATACTGATTTTCTCCTCAACGCTGATTGGCTTCTTATGCTCACCGAATCTAACTCATCCCTCAGCAACATCCAGCCCTCTGCTTGTCTTCATTGAACACCTGAAGAAAGAGTGGCTTTCGACCTCTAACGCTCGTACGCGAGACCTGTGCTTTCGGTCTACATTCCAGGCCACTCTTGGCGCATCCTTGTTCCCAGGTTCACCTTCCAATTGTCTTCTGTTCGTCGTCTGCTCATTCCTGCTGTCACAGTCGAAAAACGACTGCCCCATACATTCAGCCGCAATAGCGCACCAAAGGCCCTTAGCCTCCCCACATCTGTTCTGATTGATATTGTCGATGGTAAGACTCCAGATGTCGAGAGCCTGTCTGTAAGCTTAATTGGTTGGATCATACAGGTATTTCACTCCGACCATCACGCCGGAGTAGTTCACATTGAAGAAGCCCGTCACACCTGGAAGAAGTCAAATCTGAAGCCACGACACGGGGTGACCACGCCACCTACAGTCTACACACAGCGTTCTACGTGAAGCGCTCGACACCTGTGACGGCTATGACTGTATCATGCTAGACTCGGAACCACTCTCGAATACCTCGGCGAAGACGTATGCCTCGACCAGGACAATGGCCTCCCCACGTTGCGTACTCACCAAGAGCGTCTCAGCCAAAAAACGACTAGTCATCGTCGCGGCATGCTTGATGGGCCACAACTCGTTTGTCCTCTCAAAGCATGGGGGAACGTCGATTGATGTCGTAGCTATCTCTGTCCTGAACCGTCCATACTAAGCGAAGCAAATCACTTACGATTTAACATTGCTGCTGCCTTGTTACCTGAGCATGAGGCGACTGGTGTCAGTCAAAGCGCAGATAGAGATGTGCTGAACTACGTGCTAAGCCGTCTCCCCGCTGCATTCCATGAACACTCCCAACTGAGCGCAAGCAAGAAGCACGTTGTCGGCGAAACTTTGCTTGTAAGACTTGCGCACCTTTTTGATTTGTCTTGAGGCCAAAGCTATTCGCGAAGCACCAGCACCATTTGACAGATCTCATTAACGCATATCCGCACGTCTTGGATAACACGAAAGGCTGCGATCTGCAAGGGGATGACATTGTGTAGGAGGAAGGGAGGGACCATGATCATGGGTCGTGGCAGCAGGCTGTGCCTCTCCAGAAAGAAGCTGACCTGATAATGCGGTGGAACCACACATCGTAACCCAAGGCTCACAAGCTCCCCTGTGCCGGAAATGACGCTCTTGTATAGACAGGTGCTGAACGCGCGCTGGCAGAGGACTGTCGCACTCAGGCGGCAAGGTCAACGGCAGATTCATCGTCCCTAAGATCACGGCGGGAGACAACCTGCAGCGCGAAATGATAGAGTCACCCGCAACGTCGGGCAGACTACTCCTCAGCCCAGATTGAGTCGCAGATCACGGAGACGGGCTTATTGCTCTTGTGCGGCGAGCTGTAGGGCTGGACTTTCGCTCGGAAGCCAAGTATCCCAACGACCAATGTCCCAAACATGATCCTTGGGCCATTGAACCAGCCTTACATCCAAACAGTACAGCTTTTTAGCAAGCTAAACGCTGATTGTCACACTTTCTTTCAAGGTACCCTGACATTATTCCAGGACAACTGAATCCCGATCCCAGCCCAAGATGTTCCGGCGAAGAACGAGCGCAAATTCAATACGGTTCACATGAATGTCGGATATCTGGGGCTAACGGTAATGCGTCTTCTCTCAGACACACTCAACGGATGATGGAGAAAGGGATTGGTCCAAAAAGCCAAAACACGATATTTCTTGCCCCTTTCCCCCGCAGCGAAGGCTAGAGTACGAATCATACAATCGATATATAGGAGACGAGCAGATGCTACAAATGGCGATAGATGAGCGCGACCACCGTGGCTCATCATGCTGACAGATTAGACTTCGCTCTGTCCGAGAGAACTGTGCGATACACGAAGGGGAGAGGACAGGCTCAGGCTCAGGCTCATCCTGGAGCATCTCCGGACACCTTTGCACGCGACTGCCTACTCATGTTCTATACGCGAGGACCCGGTGCCCGCGAGGACCTTCTGCGAACGACCAGCTGGCTAGTCGTCCAACCCAAGACACCGAGAAACCTACCTGCCATGGAAACGACCGCGCATGGCCCGCAGGGACACGTTCTACGGCCGAATCAAGCTCTACGTTGACGTCCGCATCGATCAGACGAGCCCAGCTCAGCCCAGCCCAGTCTTTTTGTCCGTCGGTCACCTGCTTCGTGGCGTTACTTACCGCCAGGTTCCTCCCGGGGTCATTGTCCGTCCAGCCGTACACGCAAGAGGGAAGCCTACTTAATGCCATCTGTGCAACGTGTAACGGTACCACACACGCAAGCAGGCAGCAGGAGGGGGAGATGAGCACAAGCACGAGCACTCAGCAACCCAAGCTTCGGCGTCATCTTCTGCTTGACGTTACGGATCGTTCACGCCGGACCTCTCGTTATCGCTCGCACTGCAATATTAGATCTGGGGTGGGGAAGTCTAACGGTAGGTAGTACGTATATGGCACGCTCCGATCGGAGCACGACTGCATGCTTCCCTGTGGACGGACGAGCACCGCACCCGTTGCAGCGCCTCCTGAGATCAACACGGAGGTAACATATATGTATCGTACCGTATCGTAACGTATCTACATCGTGCAGTCGTCGTTCACTCCCGGTAGCACACCGTCTCAGTATCAGTACCCGTATCCATCTGCATACCAGCATCAACACCGCCATTATCCAGGAACCTCGACGCAAAAACAAAAGCAGAGCAAAACCAATCCATACTCACGTCACCCTTCCCACCGGGCCCCGCTTGCTGTACCTACGGTAGGTCGTAGCGGACCCCCCGAATCAGCCTCTCGAACCGTCGACCGTTAGAACCACTGTTGTTTTCTTCTGCCAAACCCTAACTTCCGGGCTCCGGTCAGCCTCACCTCGACGTCGCGGAACTGGCTTTCCGGTGTTGCAGCTGCGCTGCAGCGTGCCGATCAAACGAACACGTGGCGCGAGCCGTGCATGGGTGGGCTTGCGCGTGTTTTGTTTTTTGTTTTTTTTGTGTGTACGGCGGCGGAGTACGTGGGAGGTGGCGGGGTGTTTATGTGGATTTACCTCGGGGTGTGGTGACAACACACACGCGCACAAATACATAGACGAGATAATCTTCTTATTCTTCTTGACTGGGTTGAGCTGGGCTGGGCTGGGCTGAGGTGAGGTAAGCGCCTAGAGCGTACGTGCGTGCGAACACTTTCGTTGGTGCTACAAGTGGCAGGCTGGGGTGTCGCATGCTTTTGGGTGCGGAATGGGGAAAATTGGGGTTGCGGGCACGCAGGCAGAAGCAAGTTTTGCAGGAGAAAGGAAGGAGGGAAGGAAGGAAGAAAGAAAGAAAGAACGATGTCGTTGTTGTCGTGTCATGTCATGGTCGGTCGGTCTGCTTACCATAGCGCCTACTCCTAGCCTGTACTGAATATCGCGTCAGTGACACCGACGACGACGCGGCGTTCGAACGATAGAGTGAGCAAGCCGATCGAATGTGTGTCGAGCAATGTGGAATTGGTGTGTCCGAGTCGAACTTTGTCAGATCCCATGCAACAGCAAGCTGGCTGTTTGAGTTGTGCTGTGTTGGACACTCTTGCTTGTGACACCATCGGTCGGTTTGCATCAGCAACGAGATGACTGATCTGAGCCGTACTGTGGAGCATGTGACCTAGGACGTGCAGTGTGTATATGGTACTGTGCGGCACTGGTTGCCAAATGGGCACGACTGTGTGACGATAGGGTCCTGGAAGGCATGACGCTAGGAATCAGAGAAGACTCCAGGGGGAGAAGATGAAGAAGGTAGCCACGATGACATCAGCTTGGCACAGGATCGGGGTTGCTCGGCTGTTCCCCACATCAGATGGGATTGATGGAAAATGAGTTTTGACAGAAGCTGTTTCATGTAGAAGGCGGTTCGTGAGCGGACGGTTCATATTCAATGTCGAAATGCCACAAGGCTCTTCTCTTCTGAACTGGTTGTGCGTGATCACACCGCTCGGCTGAAGATGCATTGCAGCGCTGTCGTCTATCGATTGGAGGCATTGGACCTTACTACAATGATGAGGGCAGGTTTCTTGGTCCAGAGCCACAGCCAGCGTTTCTAAGAAGCGGAAAGCCTCATTCGCTGTGTTCAGGACCAGAAGAAAGCATGTCAGCATGCACTGTATACGCAGGTGAGGTGTGCAGGCTGCGGTCAACTCGCTAGCTTTGACTGGATTCCAGACTCAGCTACTTAATTGCCTGTGCTCTGCGACGCGCCCCGAGGGTGATATCGGTACCCTTGACCAGTCGTTTTGTTGTGCTTGAAATTGGTCAACCTCGGAGAAGTACTTATTTGCGTCACACGCGGCCGGATGGAAGATACCTACTTTCATAGTCTTTGCAACTCTTTCTGCTGGCCTAAACCATGGCACATCCTTTGCAACCTTTGTGCTCGCTCGATCTTGCCGAAATTGTACTTAGACCATGATGTCCGGCCAAGAGGGGTGTGCATGGTCATGTTCACGCGCCGACAGTTCATCATTAGCGTTCAGGAAACGTTCTCAGAGGTGGACCGTATCCGCAAGCGGTAATTGCGCGGACGGTACGGGTCTTGCTGCGTGCCTCGCCGACATGGCTTTGACGATCCCGCCCAAAGAGGAAGTGTTGAACCTGAATACGTAAGTGATCTGCATCGAATTGCTACTTTGGCCTTGCAACACAGCGATAACCGGTCACGCTTATGAGATCGTGATCTTGTCCCGGAAATGCCAGGCCCAGGAAGTATCCAGTGATCAGCTTTGCATCGATGCGCGTACTCTATGCCTCGACGGTCCGACGTATAATTTCAACTGAGTGATTCTTCCTGGTCCTTGTGTGAGACGAGGAATATTCGACACATATGATGGTCACAGTTGAGACCACCAATGTTCTAGACCTCCCGGTATGCGTACCCATTATTCGCATGTGTGATCGCGACCGTGACCCCCGTGACCTGCAATCGCTGGCAATGCAGCAATAGCGCTTTCATGACAGCGACTTCGCTTCACTTCGAAGTGGGATAGATGCTGAAAATACGAGCACTCAACCCAGAATGTTGCGGACTCTTGTGCTTCTGATCGTGCAGACCGGTAACCACAGAGATTAGCAGGCGGTGACATCCTTAGGATAACCGCTTAAATAATGCCGCTAGATCTGCGCTTAGAGGGCTGAAGAGTGACTGAAAGCGCTGTGCTACTCTTTCCCACGTTCGTCGCATCATCGCTTTGCTTCAGTCCACGCTTGCCCTGGACAGAATCTTGCTGCGGTCGTTGGATACGTGCAGCAGGAAGAAGCGCGCACTTCGCCGGTCTATATGTTTGTGCATGTGACATCCAGCCTTCTTCGAAAAGATTCTAGTGTGGTGTACCTGGACCCTACAGGGTTCGTGACCAGATTTCGCACAGCGGCAACATGATCAGCATAACCCATCCCCATCTGCAGAGGCTGCATGGATATGGAATCTGCTTAGATGCTGAATGTTTTCCGGTATCTTCTGTCATGCCCATACATGTATTGAATTCTCAATTACCTGGATGATATCGGCACATCACTGTTGATGATGTGCCGTGGTGTTAGCTAGGAGAGGCTTAGATGTGTTTCAGATCACTTTAGCTAGGCTCTGGAGCTCAAGGTTGTGACGCGGTCCACAACGTACTTGAGCGGTCGCAGATCGGCCGCCAGGCGAGCCACTCATAGCGACGACAATCGTGATCAAAAAGCGACCAAACAAAAAATGTCCTTTAGGCTCTTGACTTTTGTTTATGAAATTTGCACGCAGAAGAGTATGTACTTGCCTAAAGTCGTTCAGCGGTATTTGCAGAGTGGTCTGGTGCAGCAAAGTGAGCTGTCTTGTCGTGCAAGCATGATTGATTGAGGTCACGGGTGGGAAGTGGCGGAAGGTTAGGTAGCTTTCGGACACTTTACCCGTGCTCAATTTTCTTGGTCACGATCCCGCAACCATCTCCGTAGTTGGAAGTCACGGTGTATCGGCATGCTCCCAGCTGCAGTGGGTGTATCGCCAACACCGTAATACCAGATTCGTGTGCTGGTGTTCGTAGTGCCTAGAGAGATTTTCGATCGCTCACACCAAATAGACTTCTGCTGGTCTGTCACACGGGCATGTCAATCCATGACCTCAAAGCATGTGGACTTCACGGCGTTCTTCGCATGAAGTTGGAGTGGATCGTCTTGGGTGGTAGCAACACCAATCCTGCGATGCTCAATGCTCCAAGGACAACAGCGACATCATGGTGTCAATTGGGTTTGTCGCAGACAGGGGCCAGCAAGCAAGCAGACACCAAGCGCAGCTAGCCCGCTCGACCGTCGTCGAGCCTGTGCAAGCGGTGAACTGTTTTGTAATCGCTTGCAGGAGGATTTGCACAATTAGGTCACAGGGAACGCAAGTCTGCAGGTCGAGCAGCCACAAAAGTCTGAATACTCGTACTCGAACAGCAGAGCTGAGGGCTGGGTGTTTACGCGGAAATCATGCAGCTGCGGCTTGAGTCAACAAATAGGTGGCGTGACAGTGGCCTGAGCAAGTGATTCTGATGATTAAGCGAGCACTCTAGAACGAAAAGTATTGCATGCTCTTGTGTTAGTCGGCGTTTACAGCCCCAGATCCTAGAAATGCGATACCAACGAAGCCGGGCAACGAGGCCAACATCGGATGAACGATCTAACGGTTCTCTACTCGTAGCCCAGACGCCGAACCAGTGGCTTTCGTCTGCCATGCTGGTCAGTCATCCTGTCCAGCAAAGATTCATGCTTTCTCAAGAAGATAACCCGGAGTCGCACGGCTCTGCCAGCAGGTCGATGATCTCTCTCTGAACCATTGTGGACGCCCGGGGCTAGTCCTCCATTGAATCGTCCTCTACATCTTGCCAACCTCGTTTGTACTGGTCCAGAACACGTCTCAATCTTTTCATGGTTGATAATGCTTCCCATGCTGCGATGTAGTCCTGGTCCATTCTCTTGACATGCCGGATCAGCTCTGGTTGAACAGTTTCGACGCTTCTCAGCAGCGCCTGTGCGACCTCGTGTTGGACCTCAAGCTTGATGCTTGCATCGTCCGGAAGGTGGAAATCATGTCCTGTGCCAGCCTGTCGGTCATGGCTTGCATGGTGATTGCAGGGAACCGGCTTCTCCAAACGTGACCAAGACAGCTGTTGGATATGCTTCTGAATTTGTGCTTGCAGTTCGTCGAATGTGTCTCTGTCACTGGCTAAAGCTGTCTCGTCGTCACCACGATAGTCACTGTTTAAGCCTATCACGCCAATTAGAGGAGGGATTCTATTTATCGCGGTGACGCGAATCCTTCTGAAGCTTACCATCGACTTTCAGATCAGGAAGGACAAGGTCTGTGTTGTAGCGGTCTACCTTACGCTTCCACTCCGTGGTACGATCCATGTACGCTGCTGCCGTTTCCTGCTTGAAACTTCTAAGGAAGGTGTCAAGGAACCTCCCGGCTTTTCGAAGGACAGAAAACAACTTACCGGCTGCAGCTTTGAATTCGATCGGAGCCATGTGGCTCCCGTTGAAAGCGTGAATCTGTCTTTCTTCAGGTACCGCCGAATCGAAACTTGAATATCTAGTGGGCAGATCATTAGAGCGAATCGGGTGAAGTCCTGGAGAAGCTGGTACATGTCCGCGTCGTCTGGCACTGAGTTCGTCTGTATAGTAAGCATGACCTTCGTAAATGTCGTACGGCTGACGACTGGCACCAAGCGCTGGAATGTGTGCTTGGACGGGAGAGTTCTTGTATAAATTACCAGTTCCAGGATAGGGGCCTGGTAGGAAGCACGCCCTTTCTGTCGTGAAGGCTCTGTACTGACGGGGTAGACGAGGTAGATGAGGAGGGATATTCTTGCCTTCCCGCGCTCTTTCTTCTGCGTGTCCATGCTCGTAATGTGACCTATGGATTTGACAGCAGCTACAACCCTGCCCATCGTTCAAGTGGCCGAATAAAGCATATCGCTGGTCATATTCGTCACGATGGATTTGCAGTTGCCTTGGTGCGAATCGCTTCCTTAAAGCCGCTGGAGTGAGCGCAGAAGGTTGAGCCCTCTTGTTACGCTCATCGCAACCTGGCGTGAAGGTGTGCGAGAAATATGCTGGCATCATGGCCTATGACATTGAGTACTAAAGACAGAGTCATGAGCAGCGACCAAAATGTGTGCGTCGTCCATGTTGGTTGTCATGCTGCCATGTTGTTTGCGCTGCTTTCTGAGCAAGCAACGGCGACGTCCACATCGAAGTCTGGTAGCAAACACGGACGCGTCATGATCAAGCATAACGACGCTGGCCTTGGTCATGCCTGAGCACTTGTGCACAGAAGGAAGTTGTAAGTCGATCGTGGAAAGCGATTACCTTTGCCATCTCGAAGTGTGATACCCTTCCAAAATTGAAGCTTGGGAGGAAAGGGATTCGTTCGGCAAAGCGAGATCGCATGACTACCGTCCTGTCGCTTTCCCCCTCGACGGCATACTTTCGAATACAGTTTGAAACGCGTGCACCGACTTCACTAGTTGTTCAGGATTTCTGAAATTTCCTCGTCCTATTGCTTGCAGGGTTCAATCGAACGGCTGACAGGGCTCTCCTGCTTGTCTACTTTGCTATTTGTTGTCGGGCACGCGAACGCCGGAAAACATTTCAACAAGCGCAGATATGGAGTGTCACCATTGCGATGTTATTGTCGTTCCCACGGAAGAATAAATTTCGTATCCCGAAGTCAAGGGTCTAGTAGTATGGAAGTCCGAAATGATCTACAGACTATAATCTCATTGGTCGAGAGGTTTGGTGTACTTGCAACCCCACATTGCACCTGTCTGCCAGTGCTGTCATCCGTAGTGTTGGAGGCATCGCCTTTTGTGGTAAGGTGGGGCACGTAGACTCTCATAACGTAAATGCGTAAGGATAGGCAAACAGGACTCTTGCATCTACCAAATTTGGCACCATCCCTACGCGGTACCGTTATCATACCGAGATCGAGGTTTCGGACATTCCACAAGATGACAGAACAAGTTATACCTCCAAGCCTCCGAGCGATAGCTGCCGAGGTGGCGCAACTACTCAAAGAGCGCAAGGAGACGATTTCCGTGGCAGAAACAGCAGCAGGAGGGTTGATTTCTGCGGCATTGCTTTCTACACCAGGAGCGAGTGAGCTGTACTTATCATCGCTTGACGGACTGATGTTGAGAGAATGATCTAGGCGGCATTTACAAGGGTGGACTGACTGTAGGTGCACATTAGCACTTTGCCCTCCATGCAACAGTTTCAACAACGATACGCTGTATCTTACTGATGGCTCTCCAGCTATACACGCTGCAATCACGAATCCAGTTCGCAGGCTGGACCCAAGCCACCATCGACGGTTACAAGGGCCCTACACCAGAAATTGTGGCTGGCTTGGCTGAAAACGTCAGAGCGAAACTGGAGTCCACGTACTGCGTCTCTGAAGTGAGTGATCAATGATCCACGAAGCAGTTCTTCTAAGCAGGTCATGTGGCCTCTCTCCCATGCAAGTCATGCTCGGAGGGGTTGAGAACTAACAAACGTGGCAGAGTGGCACAGCAGGACCAACTGGCGGTTCCACACCAAACAGAACCCCGTAAGTCGATTCTCGGAATATCGCAAATATCCGAAAAACCACGTTGACACAGTGCTAGCGGTTATGTTGCGTTGGCCGTTGCAAGCGAACATGGCATCAAGAAGACTGAGCTTGATACTGGCAAGGGCACAGACCGTGAGCAAAATATGCTAGCGTTTGCTATCCATGCCTTGAGGCTGGTGAAGGAAGTCGTTGCAGGCCAATCGAAGATGTGAGAAGTGATGTTATCAGAGCTCAAGCGGATGCCCTGAATAATATCATAACATTGTGTTTCAATCATTGGCCGTTAGAAGAGCCGCATGATAACCGCCTGGAACCATGTCTGAATTGACCGTTTGGATCTTGTGGGGCTGAGGATGTACCTGTGCTAATAACGTCGACCTGCAGCTTCAGTGATATGAGACTCCGAAATTAGACGCGCTCCGAAGGTAGAAACCTACCACGTATGTAGTGCCTGATATGGGTGAGTGCAGACGTGTGGCGAGGATGCAGCTTTTGATCCTAGCTAGCGTGAATGAGACGCCAACTCTTAACCTGTCGCTATTTGTCGCCCGGGTCCTCCATCGACTTCTGTTGACTGTGATGTTTACTGGTGGTGGCATGAACACCTGCACTACCACGGAGCGACAGAAGGATGTTTGGCAGCATCCTGCGCTTGTCCTGGTGACGGCATACTGACTATCATGTAATGTCGAAACGTTTTTGGTCAACAGATGTACGTGGTTGCAGTTTCTGTAACGCTGTTCCCATCGCAATTTGGCAGTGATTTGCCCGCCTTGAGCATGGCGATTGAGACACGGGATTCAGGATAGGCCCACTGCGCCTTCGAAGGAAATTTGGAGAAAAATCGATGAACTTTGAGAAGCATCCGCTGTCGACATGATACACTCACAAATTGTGATGCTTACTTACAGCTCGAAGACAGGCAGCTGCAATCATAGTTTAACAATCAGATGTTGAGGCTGTCAACTTACTCTACTTGGGAACGTCGAAGCTGGCATGAGGTTCTTCACCATCGAACTGGGGCTAACGCGTGTGGCGTGAAACGATATACTGTCAGGCGGGATTGGTGATAGAGCCCAATTTGCTGCGGGATTGAGCCGCGTTTATCTTTGTTTGTACTTGGTGGCAGCATCGGGGAGGGTTCGACCATGCAAATGATCTTAGAATGGGGAACTTCTTCACTGCTATGCTGGCAATAAATCAGCATAGTACCGAACCGTGTGTATTCGACAATACCTCAAACACCCACAGCACAATTTAGTGAGCCAATCTAGATATAATCACGAACACACGGCGCTTTCGTTGCAGACTGAGATTAGGTATGACCTTGCACCTCTGGATCGGTCATTCAAGTTCATGGAAGGAGCCAATCAATCTGCAGTCGGAGGTGACGCATGATCGAACAGTACGCGACAAGTGAAGGAGATGATCGATATCTTCAGGCAAGAACTCGAAAAGTCGAGGTAATATGCCACAAACCAACTAGATACCAGGCTTGAGGTCGTCATTGTGATGGCTATGGTAGGAACGATCTAATGCAGGGACCTCAAGCCTGTTTTCTCTTACGATGGGCTTGGCATTGCTACCTTTCAGGTCTGTTCGTGAAGGGGGCTAAAGGGCTACTTCGGCCCTGCCTTCGAGTAATACTCGGGCCGACAAGCCCCAAGCGATTGGATGACTTTGCTACATGTTGGCAGAACCACCGTGATAAAGATTCATTCCTCTCAAACGTTTATCGATCGGCGTGACACCGCTAATTACATTGGTTAGTATTTATACAACCGAACAACCGAGCAAGGACCACTGACACGCTTGTGGTTGACGATCATCGTTAATATGCCTCAATCCCGTTCCCGAATATCCTCTTTAGGAAGGCCCTAGACTGGAGCCTCATCAATTTTTGACCACTCGGTCATGGAGCAGAATCCAACGTACGGTAGTGGTCGTTCGTTTACGTGTCCTTCGGTTCGTGCTGGAAGCGATCTTCAAACTGGGAAGGTGAGGACTACAAGGTTGAAGTTAGCAGTTCCCGCCGCCGACCGAATTGCACCCAGACCCATGGCACTGGTAATGGGGAAACGCAGCAACAAGCCGCGGAGCGAATCCGTGGCGTCATGCCTTTGATGCCCCTGATCCGGTAAATGTTGAAGCGTGAGGATTGACTGTACAAACGTGCATGGAATTTTGGAGATTGCTATCAGCTTTCATGACATGTCCTAGAACTTGTTTCCTGACGACATGCGTTCTGCACTCCGAATCGTGACTCTGTAAACATGGAAGGGTACAAGTACGCGGCCGTGCATGAGCAAGGTGATCGAGTTTCAAACAAATCCAATCAAGTGACGTTCACTCTGATATGGACTGCGCGCACCAAGAGCTGTAATGTCTGAGACGACAAACGTATAGTACAAAGAGTCCAGACTCTATCGACTTTTGGGTGGATTTGATTCCAGTCGTCGTGCACTCCATCTACACAACGCTGCTATGAAACCACCGAATGTGTAGCGAGGTGAAAGAGGTTAAAGACGGAGAGGTAAGCGAGCTGTGTGAACTTCGCTAGGAGACTCACAAGCCTCCAAATTTGCCTGCACGAGACGGCAAGACGTCACTGGAGGTTGAGACGGATTGATTCAAAGGCCACATACGTAGCAAGCATGAAAGTGTTACAGCTTCCTACATGCGCCGCCATTGCGTAATTCATGCTCGTCTGCAAAGTCACTCCCGCACATCGTATGATAGTTCACAGTTGTTGCTGAACGATATGTTTCTACTGCATCAAATTGAAGCTACTGCTCTAAGCGATCTCAGCCACTAGCAGAAGTTGCCGAATGCGTACTTATGTTACATGCTATCGCAGACTAATGCAGATGGAGTATCTGCCGTGTGGTAGGTCCAAGCATGCTCGATTACACCGTGGCTTCCACGAGTTCCACACGTGGCATTCAGGGATGCGGCGGCATGACAGTTCTTACAGGGAACCTCCAGCGATGATTGGTCACGTCGAGTGAAATGGACTAATCACCGCATCAACTACGGGAGTGTTTCATTTCCTCCAATGTTATGATGGTCGTTTCCACGTGCAGCTCCATCTTGTGGTTTGGACTAGTATCTGCTCGATCACCACTTGCGTGTACCTTGGGATCCATAGCGGGCTGTCTGCAAGATCTTGAAGCTCGCCTAGGATGTGGCTGTCACCCTGAGAGCCGCAAAACAGAGCATGCTAGCATCGACGGCACAGACCTCAGGAGGCATGTACCAATAGTCCGTAGCGTGACGTACACCTACAGGGGAGGTATCAGGATGTCTTTGAAGAAGAATTTCGAAAACAAGTCTCGATTGCGCAATGCTTATTACCCACGACTTGCCGGATACCCAGCTTCTAGAATGATCATGACCGGCTCCAACATATTTGTGGCGCTCACGAAGAGTGGTAGCAATTGATTGCTCCACCCAAAGAGGAAGGAGATGATTATTCTTGAGTTCCGCGTATCACGCGGAGAAGAACAGCACGCAGTAGGCACTACTTGATAGATACCTATCTAGGTAGGTACAACGATAATGCGCTATAATGGAGCTACCTAGCAAACCACACGGTACAGAAGACCACTGAATCATTCGTCGCCTACGGGTACCGATGGCAGAATATGGAGGACCAGTCCTGCAGAAGACGTTTCTCCTTGGTAAGCCCATTGCGCCGGCTGAAGCACATGTACGTCTCTTACAAGGTTTTGTTGTGTTCCTCGGTAGCAATAGTTTCTAGAAGATGCTACTATTGACGAGAGCTTCGCTCTGGGCGAGCCGTACTTGTAAGATAAACACTGCGCTACGCAGATAGAGGTGCACCACTCTACCCTCACGTGCCGGGACAGGCCAATCCTGACGACAAAGTTTTTCCCAAAGCCGTTCACAGTATGGTGCCATGGTGCTCCCGGGTCGGGCAGCGTAACTGTTCAGGAACGGCGGACGTGAAACGATTCGAAAGATCGACAAACAATACGTGAAATACGGCCGTCAGACGCATGTATTTTGTCGACCATCCAGACTCTTCTGACCGACATCTTGGTCGGCTACGATGCGGCAAAGGAGGACAAGGCTTGAGGCTGATCCTCCGTCCAAGTCTAGTGAAACGGCATTGAACCTTGTGAGTGAACTCGGTGGTCATTGGCCTATCTACGATATCACTCTCAGCCAGCTTGCTTTACACCGGCACGGTCCTACACGATGAAGACCGTTGGTGACTGTCCGTAAGCATCTCGCATGGCGTACACTCTCATGTTTCGTGAAATAGTCCGGCAATCAGCTTCTACTCAGGTGCTACGTCGAAGGCGAGATAGAAATTGCGGTGGCGGTCGATCGAAGCATTGTAGACTTGCTTCCTTGATTGACTCGCTGCAATGGAGTCAGGATAGCACGCTGGCACGACTTGCCTGCATACTATGCGCTTGGGACGAATTAGGTTGGACCTGGGCCTGCTCGGAAATAAAGTACGTGGACGAGAGGCGCTCGTGTCATGGTGAATGGACTAAGTGATTGGGGCTCCTCCAGGAATCCACATGACGCTGACAGACTTTCACGCTCTTGAGATTGCCGGGATGTGGTCGTCGGTACTAGGACAAATGGGAGCTTGTTGACTAGGCTGCACAGCTTTGTAGTATCCGGGCAGACGTGAGAATGCCTTCAAGCTTCGCTCATGTAACGTAGGTCGATCCGTCTCGGAAATCCCACGCATGCTTCTGAACTCGAAATGTCATAAGCGGGAACGTAACGGCTGATCTGTGACATCTGCAAAGCTTGGCCAAGAAGTGGGATAAGTTGCGAGGAATACCAACTAGGATATCTCTTTCAGCTAGTAGATCCATCCTCCACTCATGCCCAAACGTTATCCAAGCGAGCCAAGCTGCTTTTCACTCCACCGCTGAAGCCCACTCCAAAGTAGTACAGTACGGTAGTTAAACACTGGCTCTATGCTCGGGACCACTAACTTTGTGCGTATCATCATTGATGGCCTCGCTATCCAGCTCTAGCTCATACACCGTGTCTCTCTCGAGCTTCCGCACAAAGCTGAGAATAACGTTACCGTGCTTCCGAGCCACTCCAACGGGTACATCCACGACATCGCTCCCAGCACACACTTGCGCTGACTTCTTTCAGTCTTCGCCATTGAGTCCAAAGCGCATGAGACCACGCATTTAGCGCTTGAGCCAAGTTTGAAAGCATTGCGCGCAGTTTGTTCTTAGCATTTGCACTGCGCATACGAAAACTTTTGGCGACTTCGAGAGTCCGACTACCTAGCCAGTACTTGCTCCAGCATACAACTGCGAACCATGTGGTCATGAGGGCATCGGGGTTACCTTGACACCGTTTGACTCACATCTGTCAGCAAGCTGTTGAACAAGCCCTCTACCGGGGTCCAACGTCAAAAGATACGAGAGCAGGGTCCTCGAACTGGTCCGGGCTTTTGATAATCGACACCGACCAGCGGCGCAAGTGAAGCACCTGCTTTCCGAGGCCGTTCGAACGCAGTCGGTTTGCTTTAGGAGGTGTTACGAAGAGGGGAGACAGGAAACATTGCTTCAAGGCGAATAGCTCGCGTCACAGTGGGAACCGTTCTGCACCACTGTTCAGATCTGCTGTGAGCTGTTATCAGCAGCTGGTGTGCTGTGTTGAAAAGAGGTGCTATACCCCACGTTTGCTGCTTAGGCGAAAGCAGTGGTGTTATTGATAACGGGTCTGCATGAGTGGCTAGCCCGGTTCGAAACAACACCCACTTGGCACACAGGTCAGAGTTGGGCTTGTGATCAGCCATATTGCTTCCCTGGCCATTTTGGTTACGTCCCAGCGGATATGCAGCATACTAAGCACTTAGTCCTTTTCCGAGCTTCATGTCAAATGGTCAGATAGGAATGGTACTGAACAGTTGCACGTTCGACTGAGTATGGAGGATTCCAGCGATCCGCACTTCAAGCGCGAGAGGCCTGCAGCATACGGTCCGCCTCCACCGCTGCACATGCCGCCAACCGACGCACCACATTTACACAACTACCACCACCCTGCTCCACAGAGTGCCCAGATGCCACAGCCGTGGAATCCAGCACCTTCGCCTTATCACGATGGGAGCGACCACAGACCGCCTCCCACAGACGTACCTCCACAACACCATCCTTCCTATCCTCCACCTCAGAATTATCCTCCACCACCACCACCCAGCCATACTCCAACTTACACACCCGATACAGCCTATAGCCGGCAAAATAGTGCCTCCGGGCCGCCGAGATCACCGCCCAGTGCACCACCTCACTACCCCCAGGCTGTGAACGGTGGACCCGCGCCTGACGGCTACTATCCTCGTCAGGATTACGGCAACCGCCCACCTTACGCTCCATCAGAAAGTCCCGTACATGCGTCACAGCCATCGTTGCACGTACAGACAACGAGCCATGAGATGATGCCTGCTCAGGCCCAAGCTCAAGGGCCGCCACCTGGCTATCCTCCGCCGCCTCATTCAGCCGGCCCACCTCCTACGCCCTACTGGGGTCCCCCACCCGGCGACTGGTATCAACAACAGCGGCGCAAGCCTGTGCGTGCTGCCCAAGCCTGCGACTCGTGTAGGCAGCGGAAAGCAAAGTGTGATGAAGGAAGACCAGAGTGCACACATTGCAAAGAGAACGGCCTAAGGTGCACGTACCGAGATGTGCCGCCTCAGAAGTCAGAAAAGCAGATGCTGCAGATGGGCGAAAAAGTTGACGCGCTTGGCGACAAACTCGAGAGCCACATCAAATCCACAGACGATAAATTGAACAGCTTGCTCTCAACCGTGCAGTCTCTGGTGGACAAGCGAAGTCTGGATTCGAGGAGTTCAAGAAGTGTGCCAATGGCGAGAACAACATCCCGACCACAGACGAAAGAAGAGCCAAGATCTGACCCTTCACTGAATTTCTGGGGCCACCAAACGATCAATGCACCTTTCATGCAGAAAAGTACAAACCATACTATGCAGCAGAACAATACGACGGATGATACCACTCAAGAAGAGAAGAAGAAAAAAAAGCGTACAGATGCTTCAGCTCTCCTGGAATGGACCGCGATAAGCGAATTAGTCCCAAAAGATATTCCTGTATCCTACGTACTCGACGGCGAGGCAGAACGAGGTCTGCTACGACTGTACGGATGCGGCGAAGGAGAAGACAAGGGTGATGGCCATGAAGGCGCAGTGGCTAGTCCTGCTGCCAGTAGCTCTTCTGGCCGAATGGAGGAAGATGTCTCGACCTCGTCGCCCAGCGGAGTATGGGGTACGGGACAGCTGCCACACCGAGAGGACAGTTTGCACTCAGCACATGATCATGCCGGCGGAGTCACTCCCAACGGCGAGCTGCTGCTCGACAAGAAAGCCGTTGATACCTACGTCAAGAGCTACCTGGATCGCATGTATATTCTGCATCCTTTCCTTGACAAGAAGGTTCTACGAAAGATGGTCAGCGCGTTCAAGAAGAAGTACAGCTGGGATTACGGCAACAACATCAGTCACCTAGCTCACAATGTTGGTGGCGGCACGAAGCGGAAACGCGAGTCGAGTCAGTCACCTCATTCGACAACAGACGACCTGCATACGATCCCCCAATATGACAGTGTGCGGCCGTCCTTGCGTAACCATCCACCAATTGAGCACTCTGTGTCAAATGCTATCATCTTACTAGTGATGGCTCTTGGTAAGATTTGTGGATATGAGTATGCGCTTCCAGGACCTCCAAAGAGCTCGTCCATTGCATCCAACGCGAAGACGACAATGCAACAGCCACACCTGGGGTACGGTGACTTGCCGCATCTTGGTCGACCACCATCTTCTGCTCCTCCTTCACCGTACACGTCGCATATGAAGGGTATGCCGGCGCCGCCTGTCGTCTCCAACCTTCATGGCAAGAACATAGATGTTATCCCAGGACTTGCCTATTTTGCGAAGGCAGCCGACATTCTAGGGGAACTGCCTGGTGGAGTAGATGTGTCGCATGTTCAAGCCAATTTGCTGGCTGGACTGTATATGGGACAACTCGCACGTGTCATCCCAAGTCATTGGTATATTGCGAATGCATGTCGAGCCTGTATGATCTTGATCGAGTCACCGGATTATCAAGAGAAAAAGATGACACGCGAGCGGCGCAATTTGATCAATTTCGCCTTCTGGAGTTGTCTCCAGCTGGAAAGCGACATCCTCGCAGAGGTGGATCTTCCACCGAGCAACATCGTCGCCAAAGAAGGCGATATGCTCTTTGAAGTGCCGCACGATTTGACTGTTGCGGATCCGGAACAGGAAGGATACGTGCCAGGAACCAAGGATCCTACTGCTGACCACTACTCGAACCAGATCCAGCTTCGACGAACGATCAATGATGCAGTCAGCCACCTTTATAACTCGTCGCGCGAATCAGAGAAGCTGTCATCAACCATAATACCGCTGCTTACTGAAAACCTAGAAGCTTGGCGTGTTTGGGTAGGAGGGACATTTGGTTGGGATTGGCCAGAAGAAAACCACGAGAGTCCGGATATCAATCAAGCCAGGATGCGAGGCAAGTACTATGGAGCGAAGTACATCATTAATCGCCCAGCCTTGCACTATGCCTTGAATGTGGCTGGTCCCTCAACCCCAATGAGCCGACCCTCAGAATCGCCCGTTGGTAGCGGTGCCGTATCGGAGTACACCTCCCCTGCACTGACCCACCACGGTGATCTTGCTGCAAGCCGCAGGGTCAATGAAATGCGCCCTCCTCCGCGAACGACTGACCAGCACCTGGAACCATGGATCCTGGAGGCTTGCACAAAGTGCGTGGATGCTGCCATCAAGAGTACGACTGCCTTTGACAAGATTCCGGGACGCCTTGTCATTACTAATATTCTAGGCACAGCTCACGCGTGAGTTCCATATTAATCAGGCTTTCGAAGATTCTGGCTAACACGATCAGGCAATTTGGCAATGTCCTCGTCCTCGCCGCAACGTTCAACTCGCCAAACCCGCAACTGCGGTCACTAGTACCGGAAGAGAAGCTGCGCGGCCTCCTTGTGCGCACCATCAATTTTTTGGACGACAAAGCCAGCATCTCACCAGCACTCGGCAAAGACGCCCAGATCCTCCGCCATGTGCAGAACAAGCTCTTTCCGAGCAGCGGTCACACCAGGTTCTACCCCCCCAGCGCCAACTCGAGCTTCTCATCTAATCACTAAACGTTTCCCATATATCCTCTGCAAGTCCGCACCAAAGCAAGAAACGTGGAAGAGCATTCGCCCATGCTCTGGTGAGCACATCAACCGCTACAAGATGCCAGCTTCGTGCGGCAGTCATTCCTACGACACCTGTATATACCATTCTACTTCTAGGTTCGGTCATTTGAGCGTTTCACGAATACCCGGCAAAGCTTCGCAAGCTAGTTCTAATGAGAGACGGCCTTATATCGCATGAGAGTTTAGCTAAGAGCTATCTCACCATCATTTGTTTCCTTGTCAATGTCATTCACAGCATCAGGTTGAGATGGGAGTCAGGAGGACGCACTTTTCTGGGCAAGGCAAACGCATGACTTGGATCAGCAAACGGAATCCAAGCTGGACTTGATTCACAAATCGCATCATGGAGAAATGTCTCCGGGGAGTTGCATTGCTTCTCATAGTGGCGCACGCATGCAAGGAACTGGTTTCGAAGTGCATCGTTTGAGAGTGTGTCAGCCACTTGAGCAGCGGCATGGCCATGTATACTAAGCACAGACAGATAGGCGAGAAATGTATAATAGCTCTTTCAAGCTTGAACACGAGTCAGGGCTCGGACCTTGTCTTCCCTAGCATCTCTCATGTAACTGATCTCATTGTGTTTTTGCTCCTGCATTAGCCAGGAACAAGACCGTAGCTGCTTCTGATGGCTGCGCGAGTCGTCGAGATAGATCAAATCTTGTCCAAGATCTTGTGCTCGCTTCTCCGATCTACGATCCAGATACCCATCTGTGTGACTTAGACAGCCTGCTTCGTCACGCCTTTGCTTCCCGAAGGGCAAGTCTACGGGGAGATCTTTCTGCTTCTGAGCTTGCGCGTCCATCGAAGTTCTAAGCTGGGATACGAAAGGTCGTGCTGGCTTGGCAATTTGGTAGTTGCAAGGAGTTCGGGCCACAAGCCCTCCACACAAGCACAAGGCTCAAGATGGCGATGAAGCCGATCGCTCGGAGACGTTTGCATCCGCTGCATGGTTCAGCCTCAAATCCTGCCTCAAGCGAACAGCAAGGTTCTATATTGGGTAAGCCCGTGGGCGACTTGACTGCTTGCCTGGCTCCAGAGGCTCCTGCCTCCAAGAAATTATGACATCTAAAATGCCATACGGCAGCATCGTATTTGACGAATGTTGGCACGGTCTGAGAAAGCCAGTGATACCTGGATCACAAGTGCCTAAGGACAAACCCAGCCAACTAGCATTGACCTGAGTAGCGCCTGTGGCATCCGCTGTCACCCACTAACACTAGTGCATGCAAGCCACTGGATTGACGTATGACAGCCGAGAACAGCCTTGGGGTTTCGTCTGGGCAGCTGAAACGGTGCAATTGGCAACCAGCAGCAGCTGGGCGTTGACACCAGCTTTCGCCTAGACGGCCCAAAAGCCAGAGCACATCCGCCAAGTGACAAAGAAGCAAGTCACCTTCGCGACAACCTACTGCTTGCCATCAACGCGCATTCGACGGCGCATCTGAAGTCAGACACCTTCCTATACCCCGCTTGCCGCCGACGAAACATCTATAGCGACCCTCGAACACTCCTTGGACTGGCTGTCTTGAAGTATTTCTCTTCCACGCGCCTGGCGCATTGCGCGATAGCCCAGCATCTGGATTGTCAATTGGTGAACTAGGCTGCAGTGCGATGGATAGCCACAATGTGAAGAGGAAAGACACCACCAAAGGCCCTCCACTGCGGGTCTTGTCGCTAGGTGAGTGTGAGCATCGGCTCAAAACAGCAAGAGTGCTAATGTCAACGTAGATGGCGGCGGTGTCCGAGGCTACTCAATGCTCATCATCCTGCAAGAACTCATGTACAGGGCATATGTCGAGACGGAGGGTAAGCCACCAAAGCGAGACGAGATACCCAAGCCCTGTGAATATTTCGACATGATAGCCGGCACAGGTACCGGCGGACTGATCGCCATCATGCTGGGGAGACTGAGACTCGATATTGAGACGTGCATGGATGTCTACGTACGCATGACAAAGAAGGTCTTCGAGACAGACAAGACAATAGCCGGCATACCGTACAAGCAGACGCTGTTCAAAGCCTCAAAGCTTGAAGAGGCTATCAAGCAGTGCGTGGCAGAGCACACCGTTTACGAGGATGAGGGCAACGATGGCACGCAGCGCGGCGGAAAGCCCTTTGGATCGTCAGTCTACAGCCCCACGAGTTCCATGGCAAGGTCGGTGAGTGTGAGGAGCAACGGTTCCTTGGCGCCAACTAGCCCTGCGAGTACCAACAGGACGTCAATGTACAGCCCAGGGCCTGGCTTCGGCGCCTCACCAACAATATGGGGCAATCCGGAAGCAAGTCTATACGATGACCGAGAGAACAGGACAAAGACAGCTGTGACCGCCGTCTACAAAGGCACGAACACGAAGACAGGATCAGCAATACTGCTAAGATCGTACGACTCGCGTAAAGAGCCCCCTCCAGAGTTCAATTGCACCATATGGCAAGCAGGGAGAGCGACCTCAGCGACCGGCCTTGCCTTTAAACCTATCCAAATTGGCCAGAGCGTGTTCATTGACGAAGGTGCTGGCAGGTACAATCCGTCTCCTCAAATTTTGGAAGAGGCCGTGGTCAACGAGTACCCTGGACGCGACCTGGGCGTGTTCGTCAGCATAGGCACTGGTAAGCGGCCTCCAGGCACCAACTCAAGCCAACAGGATTGGTGGGAAGGCTTCATTGGTGGTAGCGTCGGCAGTTTTGCCGAAGCTCGAAGGCGTTTGATCGCCAAGATCGAAGCCTGCGAAGATACACACATCCAGATGCTCAACCAAGAACTACCGAGGTTCCAGGTTGCAAGAGAAAACTATGCAAGATTGAACGTCGAGGTCGGTGTTGGAGAGTTTGGAATGAACGAGTGGGACCGGCTATCAGAGATGACGATCGGCACTAGACGGTATCTGAAGAAAGAAGATACACAGGAGATCATCCAGAATGCAGCATACAAGCTCGCAAAGATCCATCTGATGCACAGGCGAATGACACAACACATGCGGCCCGTCAGCTGGCAGGAGCCGCAACAGAACCTGGATTACCAGGTCAACCAGCCCCAGCAACAGAACGATTGGCCAGCAGCTGTTGAGTTGCCTGCCGATGAGCCAACTGGACACAGTCCAAGTAGTAGGCCACAAAACACTCAACCACAGATATACTTCCGTACACCTTCAAATCCACCCTATCCAGATGATAACTCCTACTCCTCGAGGCGGGATTCGAGCGACAAGTTCGCCGTCATCAATCCAGGCACACAGAATCCCTCCTCACGATTGTCGTATGACTCGGGGAGACATAGCAATACGAACGAGAAATTTAGCATCACGTCCTCCGACTATCAGACTGCACCAAGTAGTGACGCGCCGCCGCGGCCGCCAAAGACACCGATCAACGAGCCGCAATCAATGGTGAGTCCTATGAGCCCGGTGAGAACGAGTCCGACGTTCAGACCGTCGGGCGGGAACAGGTTGCCTTATCCCGTTGACGACGAGGGACCACCGCCAGTGAACAAACTAAGGAAACCTCAATATATGCCGAGCTAGCAGCTGTATGAAGCTGGTACGCTGGGGGCTACGGCGCTTTGGGGGCGGGTCACGCCATTGGTGAAGTAGCGGACAGAATTTTGCACATAAGACAGCAACGGCCACCGTTATTGCGAGGCTGGTTCTAGAACGATGCCACGAGCTATGAGAGATGATTGCACGATACCAGCAAGATGAAGTGCTCATACAGTACTATATGCTTTTAGAGATACCTAGCCAGTTCAGATGGCAAACACTCAACGATTAAGATGACTGCAGATTTCAAGCGCTCTAAGTTTTCTGGCAACGTTGTCGTGATTGGCCGCCATCGTGTGCATGAACGTGAAGGCTGAAGCAGGACTTGTTCCATGTTCCATCGCATCCAACACCTTAGGATCATTCCCAGCCGCGTCAAGTCACGACTGCCCGATGCAGGGGTATGGAACCTGGTCGCAAACTTTCCAAAGGACGTGCGATGCCATGTCCGCAGAAGCGGCCTTGTGGCGCAGTCCTTTACTGCCAAGGCCATTCGACTTGGAACAACAACGGCAATAGGATCTGCTACATATGTGAGACATCGCTGGTAGTGATGTGGGATGAAGCTCGAAGACGCGTTGAGTGCTCAGCCACGTCTTCTCTGATCGTGCTGAACCGTGGCGGAGCCCTAGGCGTTGCGTGCTGTCCATAACCATACGTACTGCTTCGAGGCATAGACACAGGATGACATAGCCATGCAGCGTTCGAGAAACAAGAGAGATACGGCTTGAACGAGCAGGTCGTCGATTACCTAAAGTGCTTCGCCCGTGTCTGAAAATCCAGCCCCTGTATGCCTGTGCTTTTGCCGTAGCAACAGTAGCGTGACCGGTGGACCCTGGCGGCCCATGATCAGCCCCAACCGTGCTTCTTGCGGAGCTGCTCTGGGCGCTCTTGACTGGCAAAGGTCATGAGCGAGAGCCATGGGAGTGGACTGCCCGAAAGCTTAACCCGCGCTCTGTATCTGTGCTGCACGTGGCACGCTGGTGTTAGAAGCAGTGTTCCAGATTCACTTTCTATTGTTACAGGAGTAGAACAAGAGGGTGGTCTTCATTTGCCTCAGTTGCATTCGTCGCACAGGAGCACACTTGCTCGAGGGTCACAGCTGACAAATTTCCAACAAGTATCATCGTTAATTGGCATTGTTTACGCTGGAAAGAGCACGCCTGCGGCTGCTGGCTATACTGTACGCACTCGTCTGAGTTTATGCAGCACCTGCATACACGGCCCCATTAGACGACAGACCAAAGACCACCGACTCGAGTCTCGATCGTCAGACTCCCAGCTGAGCAGTCTTGCCATACGGACTGCGGTTGTACATACTTTCAGCCTGACTTTCGACATTTGGCGGTATTGGAACTCTTAGCAATACGGTACAGATACTCGTCAGGCACAGGGCACCACGACACATCCCAGATGGCAGTCAGACGGTAGCATAGTAGAATCCAAGAAAACCTGACGTCGAGGACCCCCCGCAGCGATGCCTCTCCCCGAAGACCTCGACTCTTCCTCCCTCCACCTCCTCTACGCAGCCCACACCCTCGTCGCCCGCAATGAAACCTCAAACTCAACCTCGACGGCCTCAAATGCGAATCGACCCCCGGTCTACAAGGTTATCGGTCTCTCCCTGGCTATTGCGTCCGGTGTCTTCATCGGGTGCTCTTTCGTCCTCAAGAAGATGGGTCTCCTGAAGGCCAATGTCAAGTACAACGAAGAAGCCGGCGAGGGTTACGGCTACCTCAAGAACGCATACTGGTGGGGTGGCATGAGCCTCATGATTATCGGCGAGATATGTAATTTCGTCGCTTATGCTTTCACCGATGCCATACTGGTCACGCCGCTTGGAGCCCTGAGTGTGGTCGTGACTACGATTCTGAGTGCCATATTCCTCAAGGAGCGACTGAGTTTTGTGGGCAAGGTCGGCTGTTTCAACTGTATCATTGGGAGTGTGGTTATTGTGCTGAATGCGCCCGAGCAGAGTGCTGTAGCGGATATTCAGGAAATGAAAAGTTTCGTGATCGCCCCGGGCTTCTTGAGTTATGCTGGGGTTGTCATATTGGGATCCGCCTTCATCGCATTGTGGATCGGACCCAGGTATGGCAAGAAGAGTATGTTCGTATATTTGAGTGTTTGCAGTCTGATTGGCGGCTTGAGTGTGGTTGCAACACAGGGTTTGGGTGCTGCCGTTGTTGCCGCCGTGGATCGTGGTAACCAGTTCAACCAGTGGTTTCTATACGTCTTGTTGGTGTTTGTGGTCGCTACACTTCTGACCGAGATCATCTATCTGAACGTAAGTGAGCGGCCGAAGGCACCAGACAGTCAAGGCTAACACACAGACAGAAAGCACTGAACATCTTCAACGCCGCTCTGGTCACCCCAACATACTACGTTTTCTTCACCAGCACCACCATCATCACATCCGCAATCTTATTTCGTGGCTTTCACGGAACCGCTGTGTCCATTACAACCGTGGTAATGGGCTTCACACAGATCTGCTCGGGCGTCGTCCTGCTTCAGCTGTCCAAATCAGCCAAGGACGTGCCAGATGCTGCCATATTCAAAGGAGACCTTGACCAAGTACGCGAGGTCGCCGAGCAAGAGCATCCAGAAAGTGAGCCAAAGGCAGACGCAATTCGTGGTGCAGCTTCCATTATTAGGCGACTATCAACACCGAGACGGGAGATGGAACACCAGGAGGTGAAGCGGCTGAGGGAGGAAAAGCAGGCAGAGCATCTCGAACCTCTCAAGGAGAATGAAGTTGCAGAGTGGGATGGTTTGAGAAGGCGCAAGACTGTGATAGACGCTGGTCCAACAGCGTCCCCTATTGTTCGACGTGGCACATTGCATCCTCCACTCGGCATGACACACTTCCCTGACGAGGACGTTCATGACTCCAGTCAAGGTGACCACAAATTCCTTGGTAACGTGCGGGAGCGTGCCCACACAATGTTTCACATCCGTGGGAGGCATGCAGATGATGAGGATCTCGATCCGGCAGGCTTGCAGAGTCCAGACAAGCCTGTAGCGTTGACAAACATCAACTTCAAGTCGGCAGACGCAGATTCACCAGCCCTGCCTTATGGCCCTGGTAGTTTTGAGGAAGCACAAGAGCACATCTATGGACTTCCAGCGTCATTAAAACCGAGGCCCTTACCATCACCAAGGTCCAAACCGCTACCAAAATCACCAGCTCCATCAAGTGCTGGTCTGAAAGCGCCAGACACCGCTAAACGACAGTTTTCATTCTCGAACATGTTCCGCCACAATCGACATTCTAGCCACAGCACAGATGAGCCAGTCCGACCGCCCACGGCGGCCAGTGCCGCAGAGAAGAAAGCGAAGAAGGACGCAACAGAAGAAGAAAGGCTAGGTTTAGTGAAAGGTGATTCATCTTTCCCTCTCATGGCCGACTCTTCCCCAGAACGCAGACCAGAACGCAGACCAGAACCGCCACTTCACGTACCACGCTCCGACTCCCCTGAAGCACCCGAGACAGCATCTTTATATGGCAACTATCCTTATACCAGCACACATAAACATCACAGATCTGCTTCACCTGATGCCATGTCAGATGATGACGTACAGTCTGACGATGATTCATGGCAGGCTCCAAACCCGGTGTATCAGCGATGGCCAGCGCAACCATTCAGCTTCTCGTCAAGCGATCCTCCCGCCGAGGCACATCAATCGCCACAGCGACCGCAGAGCAGGAACCGACCGAAGCCGCCGGCCGTCTACACGCCGCCGCCATCGATGCCAACGACTCACACGCAGGACTTTGCTCAGTCGAGCGAGAGGCTGCCGCAACCCCCATCACTGGCCCCTCCGCCGAGCTTGGGGCCCAGAAGGATAACGATAGGATCAGTCAGTCCACACTCTCAGTCTCAGGAACAAGTCCCGCAGCTTCCCCACGTCCGCTTACCGCCCTCCCTCGAGCCGCCTGTGCAGTTCAATCCCACGAATCGCCGCACCCCTCGCGATCTCAGTCCTGTCCCTAGCGGCCACAGCCAAGGAGATCCGACTCTCAGTGAGACGAGTTTGCCCTCGTCGGTGATGGCGCGAGCACGGTATACAAGTGCATTGACGGGCGATGACTCTTCGTCGTCGACGAGTCGCGATGACAGCAACACTGCAAGCAGAGAACGATTCGTCGAGCAAAGTGCGCGAGAACGAGCTGAGCGCAGGGATAGAGCCAAGCATCGCAGTTTTGGACCTGGGCACAATGTGGATCCCTCGTGACGCGTCGAGCAGGAGATACTTGTATCAGCCAGGTGGGCGATGAGAGACGATAAACAGCAGTCAAGGAAAGGAAAGAGATAGGCATGGACAAGATCTGGGAAGCGTCGTGTGTACATACATACATACATGCACTTTTGGTGTTCCGTCCAGTCGTGTTTGATTTGATTAGCAAGCGTTGCGATGTTCTATGGAATGTTTTGTGTACAGTACCTGTTACGATGGCATGCATGATGTGATGTGACTGCATGGAGCGGAGGCAAGTGAGCATGCATATACCCATATACATACCTACATACCTACATACATACATACAGACGGACAGACAGACAGACAGACAGACAGACAAACATCCGCCCGTCGGTAGCGATGGAACGTCCGGACGCATGCACACCCCTAGACCAGCGATCTAAGATCCTTCTTAGTTCATCGACTCAAGCACGGTGCGCGCGCGTGTGCACACTCCCTTCCTCCCTCCTCACCTCCGCCCGATCTGATCCTATCCTCTCTTGACCGACCTGATACAATTCAGCCCCGCCCAGCCCAGCCCAGCAGCTAGATCGACCTCGACATCCCCCATCGACCAGAGCGACCAATGTGTAGATGGACGAGTGAGTGAGTGAGTGCAGCGCAGGCGTCTGAGACATAGGCATCCTTTGCCCCTGACACGTCTCGTCTCATCTCGTCCACAACGAGACAGCCTGGGATTCGCTGGCAGTCCAGCTCGACCTGCTGCTGTGCTCTGTTCTGTTCGGACGCAGGCTCGCTCAATTCATGTGGAAGGTCGTCCAACCAATGGCAATGCAGGATAGAATGTAGTGTAGACACGAACGACGGCTCTGATACCTAAGTCATGGACGGGATGCACATACTGGGATTCTGAAATGGTGTAGACTCACCCCACGCACGACTGACAAGCATACAAGCAATACCCTGGAGGTGGTACGTGGTGCGGTGCAGAAAGCTGTTCGGATCAAGTGCCGAACAATTTAGTGGTAAGCTACGGTATTGTGCTGTGTACATTGTGTAGGGAATCGACCTCGAGCACTAGATAGTACCCATAGATGTCCCGTCTGCAGCACCAACGGCAGCGGTTTGATGTTTATTCATACATAACGCTCAAAAGCACGCTCATTTCTTTTCCTTGGGCGCCAACATCAGCTCTGGCCTTACATGCTTGTCAAAGTCTTCTTCTGACAGCGCCTTGAGCTCCATGGCCGACTCTTTGAGCGTCAGCTTCTTCTTGTGAGCATTCTTGGCGACCTTGCTGGCCATGTCGTAGCCAATGACGGGGTTGAGGCAGGTGACAAGCATGAGTCTGTAAACATGTTAGCCGGTTGTTTCCGTACGGGACACGAGGAATACTTACGATTCGTGCAACAGCTTTCCGATCCTCTCCTCATCAGCTTGCAGACCATCCACGAGATGCTCGACGAAGCCATTCATCGAATCACTCAATATTCTGATGCTGTGCAGCAAATTCCTGATCATGAGTGGCTTGAATACGTTCAACTCGAACTGTCCACTGAGCCCACCAACGGTGGCAGCGACGTGGTTACCCATGACTTGGGCGGCGACCATGGTCATGGCCTCACATTGTGTCGGGTTGACCTTTCCAGGCATGATGGAGGAGCCAGGCTCGTTCTCCGGCAAGACCAATTCACCGAGACCGCATCGTGGACCGGACCCGAGATACCTGATATCCTGTGCGATCTTGAAGAGGGAGCATGCCAGGGTGTTCATGGTTCCGCTGGCTTCGACGATGGAGTCATGTGCAGCCAGAACTTCGAACTTGTTGGGCGCAGTGATGAATTCTGTGCCCGTCATCTTGGTGACTTCCTCTGCAATGCCCTCGGCGAACCCCTTGAATGTGTTGAGGCCCGTGCCGACTGCAGTGCCACCCTGTGCTAGCTGACGCAGATGTGGTAGAGTAGACTTTACACGTTCGATGTTGCGGTCTAGCTGTGCAACATAGCCGGAGAACTCCTGGCCAAGAGTGAGGGGGGTGGCATCCTGCAAATGCGTGCGGCCGATCTTGATAATCTTGTCGAATGCCTGTCTCTTCTGGTCCAGGGCATCTCTGAGGTTCTTCAGGGCAGGGAGAAGCATCTGCTCGATGTCGAGAACGGCGGCGATATGCATGACGGTTGGGAAGGAATCGTTGGAGCTAGCGGACATGTTGACGTGGTCGTTGGGGTGGACTGGCTTCTTGCTGCCCATCTCTCCGCCGAGGATCTCGATTGCTCGGTTGGAGATGACTTCGTTGGCGTTCATGTTGGACTGGGTGCCGGAGCCGGTCTGCCAGACGACGAGCGGGAAGTGGTCAATGAGCTTGAGGGATGCGACCTCTTCAGCGGCTTTGACGATTGCGTCGCCGATCTTGGGATCTGGGGAGTGGTCAGCTCGTGGTCTGCCGTGGTGTCGCCGTACCAACCTAGACCATATTTCATGTTCACCTTGGCCGCAGCGCCCTTCAGGATGCCAAAGGCCTTCACGACACCATCGGGCATTCGGTCTTGAGGTTGGTTGATCTTGAAGTTGCCGAGGGACCTTTGAGTCTGGGCCCCCCAGTATCGTGTGCTGTCGACCTCGAGAGGCCCGAAAGCATCCGTCTCTGTTCTTGTGCCGCCCATCCTTGCTGTGGTGGTGGAGAAAGCTGCAGTTGGTTGGAATAGGTAGGAGCTTCTTGTAGGTCGAGTCGTGACGGTGTTGAGGTGTAGAGGGGCAGCTCGCGAGGAACAGCGCAGACTCGGCGAGGATGTATTTATGCTTGCGATACTCCGCAGCTGTGATCTCACAGCATGTGCGCTTCGAGTGCTGAGCCGAGCAGCCATGGCGACAGCTTCACCGAGGACGAGCGGGATGGTACAGGTTAGGAAGGAGCACGCCGATGCAACGAGAGACCGTTCTGAATCAGCTCAGATCTCACCGAAGCTCCCAAAGCAGAAGGTGCGCTATATCGATGAAAGGTGGAAGGTGCAGCTGTGGTGCTTCCCACTCTGTCCGAGCTCATGGACACAAATTATTTGGAGTTTCGCGCCGAGTGACGATCAGGACCTGCGCCAGGAAGTCGATCCCGCAAATCCCCCAGCGACCGGATCCTGCCGAGTCCCCGGACACTGCTCCCAAGTCAGAGGCACGAGAATTCTTAGGAACGATTAGGAACTAAATGGTCATTATTACTCTATACATGCTAACTAGATGCTCATCACCATGCACTCCAAGATGTTCTGCTGTCCACCATCCATCTCCTGTGCTGCGCTCAATACGTGACCAAACAAACCAAGGGTATCTCGAGAAGTGGCAAGTGGATTCAAATGTTCAGTGCACCGGCTGCTGTCGGCCTGCTTATGCTTGACCCTCGATGAGCTTGGGGGCGTTGCCAATCATGTAGTCCTTCGACTTGAACATGGTGATGGCGAAGCTGGGCAGCTTCCACCCAAACGCCAGACCAACGCCCTGCTGCGAGCCGACGGGGACAAACATCATCTCCGACTGAATCTTCTTGTAGATCTTCTTCGTTCGTGCGCCAGCATCTGTGACGGGGTTAGCTTCTGCTTGTGGTACGCGCTCTGTATGCCACTTACTCTCGCCGTTCAGATCGAGCTTGACGCTCTCAACGGCCGCCGTGTAGGCCAATTTGGTGTCCAGAATGGATCCATCCGAGTAGCTGGCCACCGAGCCAACACAGTAGACCCCCGCGACGCCTGGAACGTCGACTCGAAGCGTGTTGCCGTTCGTCTTGATCTGGCCCTTCTCCGTCAACCAGTCCTTCGGCACGAAGCTGTTGTTCGGCTTGTCGCCAACTGCGCCGATGTAGATGTCGACGGTCTTGACCTCTCCGTTGTCTAGAGTGATGACTGTCTTCTCGCCCTCCTTTTTCATCGACTGCACTCGCACCTTGTGTGTGACCGTGACGCCCATCTTCTCCAACATCTGCTGCGAGAGTTTGCTGGGGCTCTGGTTGCGTGGTTTGTGCAGGAGTCGGTCGGCCCCGGAAAGCAGTATGATCTCTTTCTTGCCACCGTAGGCCTCTCCCAGCTCACCGGCCGTCTCGACACCGCATGGGCCGCCGCCACCAATCATGATGGTTTGCGCAGTCGGGAGTCTGTTGTGCAGCTCGCGGACTTCCTGTCTCAAGGCATCTGTGCCGTTAGACGTCGACCACAGGTCATTCTCGAAGTACGTTCCCGAGGCGATCACAACTTGGTCGTAGTGGATCTTGTCGCCAGTGTCGACGTCCACGGTTTTTGACGTGGGCTCGATGGCTGTGACCTTGCCCTTGATGAACTGGAACTTGTCCCCGTATTTCTCGAAAGTCGGGAGAAAGTTGAGCAGTGCCTTCTCCATCGAGAGCTTTTCTGGTCGCGTGATGGCTCGCGGTGCGCCGACCTTCCAGTAGAACTCTTCTGAAGGGTTGACCAGGACTAGCTTGTAGTCCTTGCCTGAAGTCGGCAACACGTCCTTGAGGAGGGCATGTGCCACTGGCAGGCCGCCGTATGAGGCGCCGATAACAACAATCGTGTGAGGAGCAGACATGTCGGTGGTTTCTAGGACTCCGATCGCAGTGGTTGAGTAAGTCGGAAGGTCAGAGGTGTTTGAAGCAGGCTAATGGACAACGTAGCATATAAAATCTCGACACATACCCATCGAGGCGCAGACGATGTGCTCACTTATCGGATAGCGGTCTTGATGGTGCCCTAGGGCGCCTCAGACTAAGATTTATGGAGATTGCGTTTGGTTGAATTCCCTCTCTGCTGTGTCTCAAGTCTGTCGTTTGTGCTTGTCTTCGTGCCTATGTACCCTAGCAGAGCAACTGTCTCTATCTACTTGCTACGGTCCAAGCAACTCAATTCAACATCTAACCCTTCGTGCTCGTTGCACCACACGCTTCGTGGCAACACGAGAATTATTGGTAATCCTCAACGCGACTTATGATGATGTTTTCAAGAATGGTTTAGCCCAAGCTCTATTTCTGGCTTGTCCGGCACTCGGCCTCGTGGAAGCTGAAGCTGATTGGCAATTCGGAGTCAGGATCTGATGCACGCCGATAGCCACAAAAGCTTGCTGGTTGAGTCAAGTCAAATAAAGCCTCCACATGCACGCTACCTCCCTGGTCAAAGAGTCACTCGAGCCAGTCTCAACCAAGGGCACGAACAATGCCCGCATGAAGGATTGTCTTGAAGCTCCTGGTCATGTGACTTCTCTGTTCTCTCGCACGAGAGAGTAGTTCACGTCGGCGACTTTGCTTCTAGCGAGACTCCATCATCAGAGTTGGCCTTTACTGCCAACCAGTCAAACCTGCTCAACAATTCGAGGATTACTGCAAATCATGTTGGACGCCAGCAAATCCGCAATTTGATGCTCTACTGCTCGTCTTTCTCAGAAAGTGCTCGGCCTCGTCTGCGCAGTGAGCCTGCCGCTTCTCAGGAGGGTACACTCCGAAGAGCGATGTCCGGCGGCTAAAATCTGCCTCAAAATCCTGCCTAGATGCTTTCATAACCCTACCAAACAGCGCAAGCAACTGAATACTGGAGCATCACACTTTGACGATGTGTACATCTGTCAAATGCTAGTAAGTCTCGCGTTCTCCCATCCGAGCCTCTGCCTTGCCGCTCGACGCGCTGTTCATCACCGTGCACTCGAGACCACGGACCGTCCAGTGTTCAGCTACAGCCTCACTCGCTCTGATGGCTCTGCTTGGGACATGTTATTCCACCTCAATGTGGTCTTCGTCCATGATTTGATTCTCCAGCTTGCGAGGAGGAGGAGTAAGGTCAAGCCGCAAAGTCCTTTTGATGCTACAAGTGACCTATTCGACTCGTTAGTGTTTGTCCCAGGTTGTGCAATCTGGCTGCACAACGAACATCAGCTGGGTGGTCTGGACAACGGTTTAAAAGCCGTTGCGCGGTTTGGCCCAGAATGACCCCTACACGAGTGGACAAGTCAAATCTCAAGCTTTCGCAGCCCTCAGCTTAAGGCATATGACCTTCTACGGCCGCCGTCGTCACACACTCGTTTAGATGAGACGAAGCCTATCGTATTGTCGATAGACTCGGATTTGTCCCAGCCATAAGGAGACTTGATTGGCTTCAGCAATGAGCTATGCCAAGATAGGTCAGGACTTCTTCTTCACTTGTCCTTTCTGGGTTTCAGCTGAAAGAAAGTGCTTCTAGAGCTCTTCGGACTCTACACAACTGTGTACTTCCGTCAAATCCGCCCAATATCGCCCGCAGGCCTGCATGGTGAATGCACAAGGATGCGTCGCTCACTACTCATGCCCTACACAGCACAGGTAATCAAGCATTTAGCTTCAAGCGCGCCATTGATATGGCTTCGTGGAGTCCTCAGTCTACTTCTTGCTTCATCTACCCTTCGTCTGAGACGGTATTTGTATCACTTCTAGTGCAGAGGGTGCCGTGCCTATTACACTCAGCTTCGCTATCACCTGTGTGAAACCAATATCGATGTTCCCCACAGAATGGAAAAGCCCAACGCCAATACCAACGTCGCCGTGTCCGTTGTTGACAGTGAACGAGAGTACCACGACGTTCAGCCCGTCTCGAAGTGGCTACCAGGATACTGGAAGAGGTTTCCCTTGATCGGCGCCTTCGCACTAGCATGTATTGCTGCTCTGGCGTGTATAGCTCTTGGTGTGCTCATCGGCTCTGATGGCGTCTCAACATCGACGTGGCCACAGCGGATTGCACCAAACGTTGTATTGTCAATGATCAATGCAATGAGCAGTCTTGCATTTACTGCTGCTGTTCGTGAAGGTGTCGCTATTGCCTGGTGGAGGCATAGCATGCAGGGGTCGACCGTTGCACAATTGCATCATCAATGGGAGTTGTCTAGTGGTCTGGTAGGTAGATCATCCTTTGTGAAGCTGTAACAAGCTAACGCTGGCAGTTTGCATCGATCACTAGGCCGAAATCGCTCTTCACAAGCAGCATTGCACTAGCAGTCCTCGCAACACAAGTCACGCTACTTAACAGTGTGCTGTATCAAAGAGCGACGTCAACCTTCACGGCGCCTGATAGACCCAAAAGTCTACAATCTGTAGGCATTGGGGTCGAAGAGTTCCCCATGACAGGCTATGTTGTCTCAAATACTTCTTTTGGCGCTCAAACTTCATGTGCTTGTATGGTATTCCGCTCGTTTCTCAAGTGCATGTTTGCTAATCACCACTTAGGTTTCATGATCGGAGACAGCTTCACTCCTGTTGTTAACACATGGGAAACTAGCAACGGTTTCTTCTCCTCCTACAACGAGCTGTTTCGGTTCTCGAAGCAGGACGTACTTCATCCGTCTGGTAGCCTCGAGTACTGTAACGGTGTCTGCTACTCACACATGGAAGCAATCGGCTTCGAGGTCGACTGTATAGACCAGAGCAACCACACTGACATTGCAATTCCTGCCATCACTGCATACAACGCAGACGGTGATACATCAGCATGGACAGATCTGCCCATCTTCAATAGCACGTTTGCGCTGGAGTACGCCTCAGAGAGCGTGAACTATTCCAAAATCGTCCTCGACCTTCAATATTTCCAATCCGATGATCCCTACAATCCCAAATCAGATACCTGCCCAGGAACTGTGTTCAAGAAGCGGTGCTCCCTACGGCCAGCAATCGTCTCATATCCACTCAAAGTCAGTAATTTCACAAACGAGCATATTATCAATGGTGTCTCCTTAGCCACCAAAACATCATCAAACGATGATACGGATATGAACAAGAACACCCCACCGCCAAAGTACAACGCCACACTGAAGCAAGCAGAAGGTTACGCTGTAATCAAGTATCTCTACCCTCAAGACACGCACACGATTCGTTCTTTGACGGCGCTCGGCGGCATCGCAAACGCTCTCTCACAATTTCTCTCGTCTTCCGCGGCAATCACCTACCAAGCGGACGGATCCTGGTCTCTTGAGCAAGTCGGCACTCTCGCGCAAACAATGATGTACGGTCCGCCCAATATGGGCTCATGCGATTGCTCCTTCCGCAATGAAGCCCTCGACAGCATAATTGCGAGTATCAATCAGCTCACTTTCCTTGTTGCGACTGGCATGATCGACACAGCGGGCTTCAAGGGTCTACCTCGCGGCAAGCAGGCTTTCCCATCTCCACTGCCAGAAGCAAGCGTGGTCGCCGTGGACAGCAACACCACGACTTCTTTCCGTGTCCTATCAGATCACGCGGTTCAACTTACAGATGTCGTTCATTATCGCACGCACTACATCTATGCTGGCCTCGCCTTCAGCATCACAATTGTCTGTATCATTCTTGTCATCCCCTCGTTCTGGCAGTACGGCGAGTTGGGACGAAAAGTCACGCTAGGACCAGTCGAGATCGCAAGTGCATTTGGCGCACCAATACTGATGGACGACGCTCGTCCTGAAGCACGGAAAGAGAACATTGAGACCTTGATCAAACACATTGGCGACCGAAAGATTGTCTACGGCTTCGTTGACGTGGATGGGGATAGACAGCTTGACGATCGCCAAGACATGCACCCACAAGGTACTGACCAATCTGGCTTGCCTAGCAGTCCTGGTCTTACGTCGCCTGGCTTTCAGAGCCCAATGCTAAGTCCAACGTTGAGCCAGACAGATGGTCAGACCTCAGGTGTGCAAAAGAGGAGGAGCGTCAGGCTGGCTATGGGTGCGCCGGAGCGAGTAAGGCCTGCGAGTCAGGTATTCCCGCCAAGGAGCCCAAGATTGGGAGAAGTGAGAGAATAAGCAAGCAGATTGTCGTTCAAGTTGACGCACCGGTTGCTGAGTTTGAGGTACCTCTTCACGCTTTGACAGGGACTGCGTTCTCGTCATTTATCCTTAAGACTTTCATCAGACACACGATCTGCGGTGGTCAATTCCAGTGTTGACGCTTCGGGCAGGTCCGTCTTGGCCGTCGTGGTCTTACCAAGACTTGTGGGCTCAAAGCCCAACACCTGCCATCTCAACTTCTTCCACGTCATGAACTATTACAGCATTCACAAGGAAAGCATTCTATCTGTTGACAAAGTCCACCTCCCATACCCGATCCAAGTGTTCATGTATCTGTTCTCTCTACCCTTCCCTCCTCTGTCCCCTCAAGCACTCCCAGCAAGTCTACTAACGGGCGTGACCCCCGGGTAAAAACTACTCGGCCATGCCGGCGTAGGAATACTGACCGTAAACCCAAACGCACTCTTCAGATCCCCATCCATCGTCGCCGCCGCATACCCACTCGGCGCCGCACTAACAGTCATCGTGCTCGCCGCATAACTCCCCCCACTCCCATTCCTCAAACACGCGGCGCCTACAGGTCCACTCCCAGACCCATACGCACTCCGACAAGTATACACCTGCTTGCTCCCGCTCTCAGTCCACATCGCAAAATCCTCCAACACCACATCCTCGCACGGCGCGCCATCAGCACACAAGATCTTGATCGGCCCGCGACTCATCCCGTTGCTCTCCGTGCCCTTCCAGTTGCGGAATGTGACGTTGTTGAGCGCTACGCCCGCGCCCGCGACTGTGGACATGCTGCTCCAGTACTGGTCGATGTCGAGGCTGTAGGCGTTGGAGTGGCCAATGAAGTTCTCGAACAGGAGGTCGGTGGCGTGGCCCGAGCCGCCGTTGGATTTGATCATGAGCATTTGGTTCGAGGACACGGTGTAGACGTTGCGATAGTGGATCGAGGAGATGTCGACCGAGGCGCCGAGGGAGCCGAGGGCGGAACCGCCGCTGGGTTGGGTTAGCTTGCTTGAGCGGGCGGGAGAGGGAGGGACAAGGGAAGGAGGTGTCGGGGGGAGTGGAGTGAACTTGCCTCCAATTGCAGTAGATGTTCTCGACGAGGATGTTGTGGGCGGGGGACTTGACGGTCACGCATTCGTCTTTGTTTGTCACCATGATCTGGGTGGTGTAAGTACGACGTTCTGAGTACCGGCAGGCAATAGCCACGACGGAAGATGGCGTTCAAGGGTCTCGACTTACATCGTGAATGTAGATGTTGTCAGACCACACGTCAATCCCATCGAGGCCGCCGTGGTCACCACCACGGATAAGCATGTTGTAGACTTCGCCGTTCTTGCACGTGTCCATGGAGAAATGGAAGGATGGGCTGTCGACAAGTTTGATGTCGTGCACGCTGAAGCCGTCCTACAATCGTCGCATTAGCGTTCTGTCCATTGACATGCATTCTTGCTACCAGACTCAACTCACTACATCGTAGAACCTCAGCAGTCGTGGGCCAGAGATACTCCCCGACTTATGCATCTCGTACCCATTTCCCACGATGGCGCCCGCACCTGTCGAGCTGAAGACTTCCACGTCCGACGCATGTTCGATAAAGATCATGTTGCCACCTGCCGTCGCCGAGGTGTCGCGGATAATCGTGCCGTCAAGCTGAAGGGCCCATCCGCTGCCGCCGTTGAGTAGCACCCAGGTGGCAATGGTCCAGGTACCGGGAGGAACAACGACCACTCCGCCTGCTTTGCAGTCTTTCCACGCTGCCAGGAGGGCAGGTCCAACGTCAGTCCCAGATTTGGCGCCGTAGGATGTTATGTTGCATGTCTTCTTTGCCTGTTTCGAGGCGAGGTCTGTGGTTGGACCTACGGAGCCGGAAAGTTGGGCGGAGGTTAACATGGTAAGGAGACTGGTTGTGAGAAGCGATAGAAGCTTCATGTTGATGTGGTACGTTAGAAAAAAGATAGTGTGATGATTGATACTGTCGATAGACAACTAATGGGCAAACGAACGACAGCGTGAGAGACCGGCTCTCACTATGAGGGGAAAGTTAGTAGCGAACGGCGATGACCTCTAAAAGACCTGTAGAGACAAATAGCTAGCCAGCGAGATGTTGAAAGAAAGTGCGTTTACTACATATTGGGAGGCGTGGCATGAATATATCTTGCCGGGTTTCGTGCTTCACCGAAGCTCAAACAAGGTCGATAATGGTCCTGGACTCAATTGAACAGTCGAAAGTCCTTTGGCTCTTTCAAAGATTGCTCATTCTCTATATCTTCATTGGCGAGTTTCGAATATCCCGATCTGAGACGTAAGCGAGCTAGTAGGACAGGGGTGTACCTGGCTTGGCGAACAGGGCTCGAGTTGCAAAAAATGGATAGCTTGATGTGCTCGGTACATGTAAGCGAGCGCACGACGAAAGCTTTCAAAGACAACGTAAGGAAGACAAGAGGATAAAGGCGAACCGAGCATGACAGGGCAATGTCTTTAGTCGTCTTCATTCATGCCTCTGTGTTCGTCGAATCTCAGAAAATCGTACTCGGTACGTCTCTCGCCCAGTATTGCTTCCCACGCCTCTTTCACGTTGTCCAGGATTGTGTCGTCGAACGCTAAATCATGTGTTCTCTCAGGCAGCACGTTAACTCTGTTTGCCGTATCTCGAATGTAGTGGTTCCATCCTGTCGACCCCGCCGCTTCATCGAGTGTGAAACCGATTGTCCATAATATTTGTGCTGGAAGCTGAGACTCCTCCAAAGTAGTGAGAATGTTGTTGATTGCAGAGGCAAGCCGTTCTTGGCCATCGCCGCCACAATGTTGGGTGGAAGCATAGATGATACCTGATGGACTGGGTTAGAAGAGTTTCAACTCAGAACGTTGGGACCAGATGGGGGCGAGTTGTTTTCCGGATCAGGTTGTCAGAGGAAGATATCAACACCGTGCGTGCACTCAGGCAATGTAGATAAGTATTCAAAAAGGTTGTTCATCACGGAAGAGGAAAGAGAAGAAAGAGGGGGCTTACATTGACCTTCTGGACACTCGCCTGTGTCGCTGGAGTGCACTTGTAGGTACACAGGAGGGAGGTCGAGATCGCCGGCATCGACAAGAACAATTGTTACCGCAGGCACAGAAGCATTCTCGGGCGCGGCGAAGAGGTGGCGTAATGGTTTTGAAACAATGCTGATTCTGTGGACGACTCGACTGGTAGCAGTGTGATCTGGCGACTGGTTCGGGCTTGAAATGATTGTAGATGGAAGATCACTTTGCATACCAATGACGTGCTTTGTCTTGACCGTGGTGCCATCAGAAAGCTCGACCTCGACAAGTGAATCAGTCTCTGCTGGTAGATTGATAGAGCCGACGCCATGACCAAGAAGGTAGACGAAGCCACCAACTGCGCCAGCTCGACAGGCAACTTGAGCGATTTCCGAATTGCTGCCATATTTGGCCATGACTGCAGCGAGGCCTGGACCAAAATAGCCCATGGACAGGAGATGGCGCCTCATGCACGTCATGGCGTGGTCGAAACTGGTGTTGCGTAGCCTGTTGGTGGACAGAGTTAAAGCTTGTACAGGCGGCATGAGGCTGGGTGAGATCTTGAATTGGTCAATAAGTTTAGCCTCTAGTGTGCTGGGTACACCTGAAGTGTCGGCCCCTTCATCTTGTTCCTCAACAACGTAACGCAGAAGACCCATTAGTCGTCTCTTGTCTCTGACGGGAATCGTGTCATCAGCAAACACATCTTCTCTATTGCTGGGAATCTTCTTCAGGTTGCCATCTGCGAGGACCCAGAATGAGCCCACAGCCTGAAACTCGAGTTGAGTGTGTATTTGAGAGGACACGAGGGTAGGCAAGAACCGTGATTTGGCGTAGATGATTTGAGGTTTGAGGCTGACTGTGTAGGATCGGGAAGGTCCAAGACCGCTGTTGGTGTCATTATTTTCGACAATGGTAGCATCTGTTCGTCGTTAGCTGAGATCTTGCTTGTGCTGTATGTGCTGTGGAAGACGTACCTTCGCGAGCATCGGCCCATTTCTGTGCTTCGCTTAGACTGAGGCCTGCATCAATTCCTCCATAGTAGTCGTTCTTGTCGACATGCAAGACCTTCACGTCACACTTGGATAGTGCTCTGTCTCAGTCGACCAAAGGTCAGCCACGAGAGCCAAGAGAGGCATATGTGCTCAAGCGACGCACAGTGCTAGAAGAGATTGTGATAAGCTCGTGCCTGCTATGACCACATCAAAGGTCTCATTGTTGAGAGATTCCATGGCCACCTTGCTGCACAGCAAAAGCTTTGACGTTCACAGCATTTCTATCAGACGGTAGTAGTTTCAGTGTGTGCCAATGCTCCCCGCGATCGATCTCACAGCAAGTTGTGGGTGGACAATCAAGCAATTGAACTGTGTAGATGTGCGATGCTTGTAACAATAAAATTGATTCGTAGGTAGTTTAGTCTTGTGTCGTTAATGGTCTGTAATGTACGCTGGAATTCCCGATTTAGCGAAAAGCGAGACAACATGGCCCGCGAACAACTGCTGCCGATGCTACGGGCTGTTGTGAGATGGTCAATTCTGAGGTTAGTGTAAGATCTCCAGATGGTAATGAGGGAGGGATTCAGAGTTGACTGCGTGATCCCAGTCAGAAGCTAGAGAGGTGTAGGAGTGAACAATTCGTGTTTTGAAGCCGCTTTAACCTCAAACTTATCAGATGTAATTAGTCTTGTTCAAGGTGATAATTGGCTACAATATGGCAGTGTTGTTGTCATTGGGTAGTGTGAAAATATACCGGATGTTATTAAAGGGGTACCGCCGTCGTTATCTGCTTGAGTTCCTGTCCTTGTACTTCTAGTACTTTTGAGAGTGGACAGCGATATCAGCACAACGATCATCAAGGTCAAGACCACCTATGGAGACATGTACCTACACGAAAGAAACAATATCCAGGCATTACCAAGCCACCTTAGTGGTCATGATCCAGGCACTTCTTCGTCAAACTATTGGTCCCCCAAATCAATTGCGAGACGACACATTTGCAACAGCAGATGCCAGTCACAAGCTGGAATAGCATCGAAATATGAGTTCTCCGTCTTCGCAAGGAGGGATGGCAGCAGGACTGTCACACTCAGTAGGGAGGTTTTCTGTCAAGAAACGAACACCGGGTAATCCAGCGGGTAGTGGATCTAATGAAGTATTAATGCATGCTCCTTTTGCGGAAGATTCATTGGCAGCAGCTTTTCAATACTAGCATATTGTAACAGTCCAGGCTTGGTTGTGCCCCAGACTTGGAAGGTATCGACCGGCGAGGGAGATGTCTCTCGACACACTCCAAAGCACCACATCAAGACAGGCCCCTTACTTCATTTACCCAATCATTTGTCGAATCGCCCGCTGGTTCCTGCTCCCTTGTGGGCGTATGTGAGTGACAATCATGCTCATGCGGCGGGAGTATTTGTAACATGCAGATATCATTGGCATTCGTAGATGGAAACGACGACTTTGTCTTCTGCTTCTCATAACTCAAGCGTAGTCTTTGTCCGGAAGGAACCAATGCTCGGGCAATCAGGTGAAGCTGTACTTCCCGCAAACTGATTTTGGCTTATCTCGCAAACTCATGATCATGTTCGTTGTCGCAGTCCCTCACCGACCGTTTCAGAGCGGTTCGGCATTTCGGCCCGGTATGTTACGCCTTAATGAAGACACATATGTTTGGCCCGACCTGTGCATCAACAATCGCAAATACAACGAGGCGTAGTGTAGTGGTATCATACTCAAACCCCGTGCTGAGGTACTGCTTGAGGAGTGTTAGGTCCCCCCCCCCCCAACACTCTCTTGTCGTCTGCAAGCAATACTGCAACTTGCTTGTCGTTCGTGGGGACACAAGCAAGGGGGAATTTGAAGGTCAGGGGTTCGAATCCCCTGGCTTCCATCGTATCTTTTTGGCACAGTTGTTTTTCGACTTTCACTCACCTTCTGTCCTGTCAACATTCTTTTTCGAATAGACGACAGGGTAGACTACCCTGGGTAGTATTTAAGACGTTTCGCGCGAGGTATGGATAGTACTATCAAATCAAGCAGCGAAAACACAAGTGGGAGAACCAGACAAAGTGTTAACACAAAGAGCATCGTCCTCCCTTCAAGTCTTTCACTTCATTGTCTTGTTTTTTGATGAAGTTCTGGAAGGATGTACCAGTCTCCACCTAAATACTCCGGATCTGTCAGTGACAGTTGAGCATGTAAAGCAGCCTCCCCTCCCTGATGTATAAAAAGGTCGATGTTGCTCGCTTGGTAGCCGATCGTTATGTCAATGCTTGCACGTTGTCTTGTTGGATTTTCGTTGAAATGTATATTTTTGTAGGGGTAGTAGAATAACGAATCATGATATGTTTGATACGATGATGGATCTTGTCCATATTGTCGCCATTAAGAAGATATCAGTAAGTCGATGTGTAAGCGTGCACCGGAGGAGGCGGTCACCGACATTAGTTGGCTTTCCGCTCCGAGCCGGTGCAGCGCGAAATGTACGCGAAGGCGTACTTGCAGCCTTGCGAGGCTCCGCCAACCTATTCGTTTCGCATGTACTTGTATTCCGGATTAGCTAGAGACGAAACGTAATCAATCCACGACTACACCGTATTGTCCATCGAGGAACAGTGAGGATTGCACCAGTCCGTGGGCTCAGAAACCGTCTGACAAACGCCAGCTGCCATAGCTATCATGTATAAGAGATGGACTGTACCGCCACCATGATACTATCACTTGCAACACAGTCTCTATGCCACTCTATGGCAGTCTTATTCCAGCACACGATGCAGTCTATCCCCGGGTCACAACGGAAAGGGACAGGGACACAAAACAAAAATACTCTTCAATGGCAAAGTGGACTGCATCAGCTTCGCACTAATGGTCCGCCTCTGTTCTAGTGTAGCATGTAGCACGTCACCTACACGATATGACCATACCTAGCCGTCTTAGTCAGTGGTGCGAGCAATGATAGCATGATGGTTCTCCTCGCACTGTCTCAGTGGATGAAAATCAGATTAAGCTGCTCCCCGGCACGCCCTCTACGAGTTTGCACAAGAAACACCTCCGGCCAAAGAGATGGCCATGCGTCCTCGGTGTCGAAACCTTTGGCTCTGTGAAAATGCACAACTACCGCACAACCACTGTGGAAGCAGGCTGGGAGACTGACCGAATCAACTCATCTATGCTACGAACCGTTTCTTACTCATGGAATATGGAGAAGACATGCAAGTGGGCTACAAGCCTAATAGGTAATGGAGCTCGATTCGATTGAATGTGCATGGGACGGCAGGAGATCTGAAACCAGAGCAAGAGGGCGGTACGAGTCAGAAATGTGGGGCGATGGGAAGGAACTTGATCGCACACGAGAAAGGAGCACCAAAGGCAGAAGCACAAGCGCAAGACTAAAACGAAACCGACACTCTACAACAACGAAGACACAAACTTTTTATCCGAGGGGACTTACCAACGGGCGAGACTTTGGGACGAGCCGTCCACTCAAGCTAGCTGGGTGAGCTGGCGCTTCACATGGCAGAATAATGCCATCAATGCATGTCAAAGAGTCAGATTTACAGCGACAATGACTCAAGATCTATCGTTGAAGTACACCGGAGTCAATTGAAAAGCGGCTGCTATACCGTCGATGTTAACAACCACCCACACCAGATCTGGTTTCTGACTACTCTTGTATCAAATCACCTATTCACTCCGACCCGTCTGCCACACCCGAGCCACAAAACAATGCAGGCGGTCTTGCCTCTACCGGCGGCAAGTCAACTTGGCCAAGTATGGACAATGCCAAAGGTGCCGCTGGGAAATCCGAGAATGAAGAAGATCATGACTGTGATATCTCTAGAGGTTTTCGATATGGCGGCCCATCTGTCCAACGAACTGTCACTGTACTGGAGGCAAGTCGATTCAAAAATCAATATCAGGTCCTGCTTGAAAGAGTGTCAACAAGGCCGTTCAGAACTACGAGATCGAGTCTACTATCTCCGGAGTGAAAGATGTCCGTATTCCAGTTGCTCACGTTCATGTCCAGCGGCGCCGCCGTGCAAACGAAACGAAGTTTTACGTTGAACACTTAATAAAGGGAATTCATACATTTCGTATCACAGCTAAGATTGGGTCGTGGTGACATACCCTGCGCGGTGCGAGCTACTTCAAATTAGTCGCGTCAGCATGTCGGCGTTGACCATTTTGAGCACCGCCGTCCTGGATGGTCGAGGCTACTGAGTCCACGTCGAGGAGAGACTACGATGAGTTGGACATGCACTTCGCCATCGCCGTTCTTTGCTGGCCGAAGTTCGATCCTTGCTATGTGTGCATCGGCATCTGCGCAGGCTGCCTGGTTTCGGACGTTGGAGGCTGTGCAATGTGTCCGATCGCGACAGCAAGCTCCGACAGGGCAAGAAGCTCTCTGAAACTAGCAGGGTGCATGCCAGACCAATGCCGTAACTCGCAAAGACATGCATATGGGTCAAGGAAAGTGGTGGTATGAACCCGGATTTTCTCCCACAGCAGACTAAGGGCATTGAGAAGGCAAAACAACACGAGGGATCTCCTCTGTCACGTCGGAAGGTATCAACTAAACAACGTCACCGACCCTCTGAATATCACCAAGCAATCTCAGACCTTCACTGCCAAATAGATTCTCAAAAATGGTATCTGCTTATTCTTTAAACTTCTCTCCCTGAAGAATTGCAACGCCCGTCACATCAGTACGACAAAGTCGACAATACAGCTACAGCGTCGTCAGATTCGAAAATCACAAAGCGACCATCCTGTCTGGTCTGCGCCATCTCGCCGACCGAACATCCTATTGTCGCAGTATCTGCGCTCGATCTCATCCCCCACGCGCTGTCCAAGTTCTTCGAAAGTCCATGTACCGTTGCTCCAACTATTCGATCAGCGATTAGACCACTCGAAGATTACCACTTTCGTTTCAAGAGGAAGCTAGTACATTCTGGATGACCTGTCGACCGTCCATCGCAATCTACGCTAGTCCAGAGATGAGAAACATAAGCTCACAGCTCAACATTGTCACTATCACTATTATTGATCGACACCATATCTGCGAGAATCGAGGGTTCGACCGATCGAAAAACCCGTACTGCTAGCTATTGTTGCAAGTACGGTCATCGTCGAAGACACTTGATCGGTAGAAGCGCAGAGTGAGCAGGAGATGAACGGCCGACAAGCTACATTGGAGACATTGTCAGCAGACTCAACAAGAGTTGGCTGCAGGCAGTCGGCCAAGATGATTATGGTTATTCACAACCGCGCCATCGACAGCACAAAGCTTAATGGGTTTAGCCGCTACCATAGCGCTCCGCAAAGGATGCTGTGGCCTTTGCGGCTCTGTTGAGCTGCATATGTGCGTAACACGAGTCGCGCATCGCTTGCTGTCGTTCAGTCATCACATACCCAAAGACCCTCTCACCCAGGGGCAGCTTGAAATACGGGGTCACTTCGAATGGGTGGGCTAGCATCCTACTGCTTCGGATGTATGGGGTTTCACGTTATACATCGGGGCGCGGTCCTTGAGGCGCGACTTACACAATTAACCAATCAGTCAATCAACCAATCAACCACCAACAATCAACGGTGTCTTCTACGACTCACAATGCACAAAATGCGCAACGGCTAGCATCCTACTGCTTCGGGCTCAGTCGTCACATCCCCAAAGACCCTCTCACCCAGGGGCAGCTTGAAATACGGGGTCACTTCGAATGGGTGGGCTAGCATCCTACTGCTTCGGATGTATAGGGTTTCACGTTATACATCGGGGCGCGGTCCTTGAGGCGCGAGTTACAAATCAATCAATCTCGATACTTTGTCAAAATCCAAATCATTTGAAGGTTAGCTAGATGGTTTCCCGGCAAGCACGACGCGCCTTCCTACAGCAGCCACTGCTCCTTCTTCCTCAAGCAGAATACGCGCCTTCCTCAACAAGTTTCACCCGCCAAGATGTTGATGTGTGCGTCCCAACACGATTTGCAGAACTTCTTCTGCACAAAATCCGACCTTTCTTCTGTCTCTACGACACTCAAACGAGATGACACCAGCTTATACCAGACAGTCGCTCTCGCTTGATACGCATTTCTCACCACTGAATCCTTCACGTACTACTGCATCGGCATTCAGTAAGCCAATGCTTTCGTTTGATGAAGCCAGCGTCAACGAACTGGTCGAGGCACATGTTCATCTATACAAGACCTTACATCCATCCGTCAAACCTCACTTCCAGACCTTGATCAAGAATGTACTTCGGATCGAAGGCAGTGACTTCGCTAACTTAGCGGATATCGAAGCACCGTTTGGATCCCTGAAGAATGATGAAGTTCACCTGCTACATTGGCCTCCAAAGGACGCAAGAAACCCTTCCTGTGGTAGCATTGGCCAAAATCGTGTAAGTCCCAGCATCAAGCTCTGCAGAGACATCTTCCCAAATTTCGACAAGGCATTCCTCCTTGATCTCATCCCAAAGCGTGAAGAGCTCTACGTTACCGACCATACTGGCAAGAAGGGGACTCGCCGAAATATTGTACAGCTATATCGAAGAAGAAAGACTTTCCCTGAATATCTCAATTTTGTGGAGACTCTAATCCGCAACCTCAAATCGCCAAGTGGGAAAGGCAACATATTCGTCTATGGCAGACCTGTTCGGACCTGGTGGGAGGCGGTCTTTGGCAAGATGCATGCGATCGAGCTCAATGGAACAAGCTGGCACATCCATTTCATATATCATCCTGAGGCCATCAATAACTACATCAGCTCTGCTGAAAGACTCAAGACGGCCCAAAAGATCATCAATATTGGTGTGCAACACGGGGTGGCTGTCAACGAAGAGTATCTCCGAGCTATCGCACCTACAGTTCGAACATCGGCACAAGAGATGGATACGTCTGTCGAAGAGATGGTAGATCCAGAGCATGACAAAGCTATTCAAAACGCAGTTGAGGAAGTTAATGAAGCGAAGACAGAAGAGGGTTCCACACTTCGAGCTATTGAAGAGGGGAAGTGGCTGAACTCCCTTGCAGGTCAGGACACATATCTGCAGACATACTTTGCAGGTTTCGAAGACTACTGCAGGACGCACCCAGTCCTCGAACAAGCGCAGGCCGTTGAGAAATTGAGAACCACCGTGAAGCGGAAGCAAGAGATATACAAAGATCCACTTATGTGTTCCGAAGAAGCATCTCTCGCCTGTTATGAGTGTAACGAACCACTTCCTAACTGGCAGGCTATGAGACAGCATTGGCACCACCATCACATCGAAAAGATCTACGATGAGTCGCGAGTTCATCTTATCGGCGACAAGGAGCCTGTTTTCCCATGTTTTGCCCCTGGGTGCACGTTCTTTCACCGCAAAAACGAAGCGCTACGACGACATTGGTCTCGTGAGCATGGTGACTTAGGTGTGTGGAATCCTCATCGAAGCGAGAAGGTGCTCGTGTCTCGGTTCAAGAGTACATTCAGTGCACCAACCTTGCTAGGCACTCAACCTCTCAAGCAAGCTCCCAACTTCGCTACGCTGCAGTTCTGGACTTGTTGGGTCTGTGACAGAGTTTTCATGCAAGATGGCATTTTCAACAAACATTTCAAGATGAAACATCACTCCTCAAGTTAGGATCTCGAGAAGGTAGTGGCTAACAGATACGACTATGAGCGGCAATTCGATCAAAGTAAGTACCAGTGCTATATGCCCGAATGCCCACCTAACAACTTCGACGCGAACGAGATGATACAACACTTTGCAGTCTCACATGCTTCTACAGCCTTTAATCCGGAGCACATGATCGAAGTCAACGCCGCCACCAACACTCGCAACGCGTCTGAAGCAAAGCTTGACGAAAGCGATCTCAACACCTCCAACCCGTTCGCCCATCTCAAGGTCAGGAAACTTGATAATAACAAATGTGCTTGTCCACTCACAGAAAAATCCGAGTGTACCAGGGCCTTCAATACTGCTCGCGAAGCAAGAAATCATGCTGAAAAACTGCACTGTCCGATCTGTTACAAGTTCTTCACCTTGCAGGTGAATATGGAGCAGCACAAGCAGATACACGCAGAGACAGGATTGAAGGAAGTCGTTGACCCTGTAAAGGCCCCCAGAAGATGGACTTGCACCAACGAGCATCTAGGCTGTACGAGTACCTTTGGGCGTGGGAACGATATGAGAAGGCATGCAGCAAACTCTTGCACGTACAGAGTTGCAAGCAAGTGACCACAAACACCTTCACAAGGAAACTTTTGGATCTTGTCACTCGAACCGTCTCGAAACGCCAAGCTTGATTGCACCTGCACTCGCACAAGATCGCGCGGGTACTTAACAGAAATCCTGCCTGGTCATCTGCGACTTCACACCTTCTTACCACTACGCCTCTTGGTTATCGCAGGTATTGTCAATCGATCGTCTATCACATCGTTTACTCATTACTCGATCCCGATCGTCGCAGAGCACAATTCACGCAAGCTTCACCATGGCTAAGCCATTTCGGTTCTTCGATCTACCTACGGAGACACAGGAACAGATCCTGTTCGAATACTTCGAGCCTTTCGATGTCGATATATGCGCTCCAACCGTGTTCAATGCAGACAAAGTCAAGTCACGCGGAAAGAGAGTCTACTACATCACAGGTGCGGGCCCAGAAAGCAGAATCTGTGTCCTTTGGGCTACTAAGAACTTGAATGAGCTGGCGTCGCATCAACTTGTCAAGCGCTTTCGTGGCACCGTCAGCATTGAAGGCTGTATCGATGGCTGCATTCCCTTGCGAAGAATCTTGGCAAAATTGCCCAAAGCCGACGTCAAGAAAGTAGTCGTTAAGTTCGAACAATGCTTCAAACATATTGCAGCCGCTCCCCCACTACAGGACCGACTATTCCCCCAGTCCTACTTCCCAAACACGAAAGAGGTCGAGATTTGGCACAACCTGTCTATGGTTGGCTTGGAGCAATGCACCCGGGGCTCTGAGCCTAGGTATGGTGCGAAGTGGCGATCGCTGATCCGACATGCTCTTGAACAATCCACGTCTGAAACCAAAGAGTACTACAACGAAGAGTTCGAGGATTGCCTGAGACTCTATGCCAGAAAACACGATTGGTTGGAGCGGTTGCTAGCAGGTCCCTCAGGAATTGAGGTGAAGCACTGTCTCTACGGATGGGACTCCATTGACCTTGGTAATGTACGAGTGGGTGTGCATATGGTAAGTCGTACTCTCCCTTTCACTGGTAGATGTGCGAAAGCTTATGCTAACTTTGTCGTGATTGAAGAAGATGGATGGACACCAGGTTTCTCAGGACCGATACGTTGCCGACTCCTTCACCATGATCAGCGAACCTGCCCATCGACGAGCGACCAGACGATACAAGCGACTCCTTACCGTTCGACCCAAGTCGTTCTTGGCCAGAGCCAATACCTACTACTTCCACTACCAGCGAGCTTTGACAGGCCACACATCGGGGCACAGTTACCAAGTGGGCATCGATTCGGACATCCAATCAGATGATGGCACAACTTCAGAGTCAGAGTAAGGAGGAGCAGGAGTGGAGGTGTGGAAATGTGCAGGTGGGGATATCATGACAGGCAGAGAGTGGACACTGCGTTGATGTTGTCATGAGACGTGATGACAGAACCGGTCAAGTGGAGGGCTATTCTCATCAACGTGTTCCTCCTCAGAGGATAGTTAATTACACTTGATACAATCGTTCACACCATACTAGTTAGCTTTTTCTGTCTGTCACAGCTATTGCTCAATTATTCATCATCCACGACCAAGATTTCGAATTTGTTTCTTTGCCTTGTGCTATGAGGTCGAAGATGGACGGTGTCGCCCATGATGCAATGGAGGGTTGATGATGCCAACGCACTGGCGCTAGCAACATGGCTGCAACGTGTCGAGTAGGACGTTGCTATTGGATATAGTGGCGTATTCTTCTACCAGCCGAGAGAAATGTCGCCCGATGTGGACGCTGGGTAGTGCTCACCACTTCTCGATCTGTGTATTTTTCTGCCTTGGTTGGGCTGCAGATAGTGTTGGTGCAAAGTGGTCGGCCGGTAGCTATACGGTCACCGTGTGTGACACCCCCGCTTCATCCTCATCCTCCTCTTTTTGAGTAGTCATCGTCATCGTCAAGCGCGACATCTGCAATAGCACCGGCGGCATCGACCAAGTGGGCGGTCCGGAGTCAAGTCCGTCGGCGACCGCCATGACCTAGACCGCCACATCTCGGTTTATTCCCCATAGAATTCTCCAGGACCGAACCGCATCGGCAAGTTTGTGGCAGATAGTATAGCCCGACATAACCCAGTAGGGTCATACCAGTAGATCCAGGCTGCTTGGTTGACAGCTACTCTCGCCTTATCTTTTTGGAGAGCGAGTAGGAATGGCTGCCCGAAAGAGGACACTAGTATCTGTTTGCGTTTGATCGACAGCATCGGAAGGCCGCTACGGATCATAGCCTTGAGTGTATCGAGCCTTAGTGGTAGGCGTACCGTGGTATCATCTTCTTCTCGGCCAGTCTGTGTTCTCACTATTGATAGCGCAAGCTCTATGACCTCTCTCGTAGATGCGAATGTTTCTTAAGAACCGCGGCTGCTCTCGAACGATAAGCCAATCGCTACGAGGAGGAGGTCGGGTGTGGCAGACATGCTGCGAAACACGGCATTCTCAGGAAAGGGTGAGTCTGGTGGTAAGGAAGGATCGCCGAGGTAGTTGTTGAGCCGTGCATAGTTTCCGGAGTAGTTTGCATAAAGTCGGCCTCATACCCGCACCGAGCCCCGGCACAAAGTCGTCTAGATGACATTCTATGATTTTAGAAGTGTGCCGACTAGGGTCGCTTTTAATGAAGATCAGCGTAGTTCTTATATAACACAAAGTCAGCATATTCCGCTTCTATAACGAGCGTCCGTGGCATATAAGCAGCCTCTCTTGCGTTCGGGGGATGTTGGTCGCGTTCGGAGATCTTTCCCCCTACATTAGCCTGTCTCTACGTATGCTCTCGCAGCATTCTATGGCAGTTTTGTATCCGTCTATCGTTACCCTGTACTAAAACACGCATCACATGCAAGGCAGTCTCTTCGAAGGAGCAGATAATGATAGAAGAAGTCCTGAAGAAGAAAAGCTTTGGTGTTATGTCGTCGAAGCATACTACTTCCGAGCGGGAAACATTCAAGCCTTTAGCGTGAAGGAAGCGAACCAAAGAGAGGTCGCCAGCCTAGTGGTCGGTCGCAGTCACAGGAAGTGGATAGCTTTTTCTGCCGCTAGACGGACAGGGTAAAAGTCTGATGCGAGGACCGTCCAGCAACATGTCCAGCTCCAGCTGCTAGGCTGGACGAAGGCCATGTCACAGACAAAAAATGGAGGATGTGAGATTTGCTAATAATGTGGAGCATGCCAGCGCCCGTATTAGTGATGCCATCACGCTATGACCGAATCGAACGTTCGGACGACGACATTATAACGAAGGCAAGATACATGTATTTCCTTTGATGCACGATTTGAGCAACCGATTGAAGTCATCAACGAGGTTGAATCTGTGGCCATTTCTAACAATAAGCCTTTCTCACTTCCGGGGGTGACGACGAAAACCACTTTCAATAGCAACAACGAGGACAATGAACAAGCCACTTCGTAGGCGACAGCATTGTCCCATACTCATAGTGGCGTTATTAGGCTGTCAGTCCTATCCATCAGAGTCCATCCCATGTCCACCAAATGCTTGGAATTGTTTGTTGGAGCTGGACATTCCTCCCACCAACACCAACTAAAACGACGTTCCGAAAAATTATTGGTACCCTGCCGAGGACTCTAACCTAGGCGCATTTTCATCGAGGATAATAAGCACGACTGTTATACACCATGAATGCAGTGAGACTTTGACGAGGCCTCCATATAGAATCTGGCCATCGCACGCAATCGTCTCATGCTGAATGCAAGCTCTTACATCCCTATCGCCATCTCAGCAATGCATGGTCTGCCTTCAAGGTGTCAAAGCAGACGAGGGATGTTTGACAACGAGCTTCGGTTATATACTGAGAAGACTCGGTCTTTCTATAGCAACATTAGAAGCCTTGCCCCCTTCGTTGGAAGCTGATCTTGATCTTCTGAAAGTGAAGTTCCTAGCTTAGGACGACGAAAAAGATCGAATCAGACAATACGGTTGTGGTAAACAGCGTATCAAACAACATACTACTAGGTCAAAGCAACAATAAGCAATAGAATTCCTACCGTTCGATGACCGCTTTGTGCAGCAGCCTACTACGGTTGTCATTCAGCGAAGATGATAGGTGCTATCATCGGACATAGTTCGTACAAGCAAGGGTCCACAACCTTTATTCTACTTGAGCGAAGTAGTGCTTCAGCGAGAAAGCCACGTCCGAGATGAAGCATTATTCAGCGCCGTCATTGAGATGCAAGGTCAATGTGTCGTGCATGTAGGTACGGGTGGAAAGACAAGCAGAGCGATAACGATCCTGCATCTCCCGACATACATCAGCAATGAGCCTTAAGGCCAAAAGAGATTGCGCTTAATCTCTGTCGATTGAGGTTTCCGCTATGAAACTTCGGTTCTAGTCCAGCACAGCTATTAGGCTCGCTGTTTGGTTCGGTTTATACATCGGATGTTAAGAACCAGACACCGATAGGTACTGGAAGATCGACCAATCGCTCATCGCCAAGAGCTTACAAACAACGTCCGTCAAAAAAGCCAGCCTGGCGACTGCTGCGACGCCGTCGCCGAGAGCTTACAAACAACGTCCTTCGAAAAAAGCTAGCCTAACGACTACTTCGACGCCATTGACGTGGGGTTGTGCCGAGTCTCTCCCTACTCCTTTTCCATCGGTCAACAATTCAAGGTTACGAACAGACTCAATGAATGTATCTGTGAGACAAGAAGTTACTAACAACGCAACTTCGGCGAACCTCGTCAACGAGCAAAATAGGAAGGCAGGTACGACGTGTTTCCCGGTGCGGGATGGGCTCCGAGCGATTTCCAATAACACCAGTCTACCCTCCGATCGTACGCTCGATACCGAAGAGGACACTATTGTCGTCTTCGGTAGTTCAAAGAATATCGTTTTACTACTACTAATAAGCAAAACGAGACTCCGCTTATGCCTAATCCTGCCGCTAGCCTAAGGAAGACTCCGCGTCGATAAGACTGCGTGACAGATAAAATGCTCTAAACCTAACAAACATGTTCGCTAACTCCATGAAGACTGCCGTTAGCATATACCCTATGATCCATTTGCTCAATGCTCATATGTGGTGCTCCTTCTTCGTTACAATCTACGTACGCGCTCGTCGTAATGTCGGCAAAGCGAACAGAACAATGAGCCCGACGCCACTTACAGAATTCACCAGCGCGCCATGGGCTCACGACCTCGCTTGGTCCATATCTACAGACGTCATGAACGCTACACCTTATCAGTTATCCTATGAAGAGGAAATCTGGCCAACGAGGAAACAAGAGGAGGTACCGTCACCTATGTCCTTCTTCTAAGATCAGACCGAGGAGAGAACCCGCTACACTGTGTGTGGATTGCACGAGGGCACAACTAGCTATGCTCCCTGGTTTCCAGGACACGGCGAGCATATTTTAGCTGGATGGAGAAAGTACAAAACTATCCATATGCTTGAGAAGGAGCTTTAAAGTATCCAGGCTCAGACAGTGCAGCGGAGCATGCGGACAGAAAGGGTCGCGCAAACTATCTTACCTCTTCGGGATAGCATATCATCTCTTAAAATATCGTCGCGCAACTCCTCGATTGCAGACTCCAAGAGACACTATCGCAAAATCTGCATCTAACCCAAAATCCGATGCTACCATTGTATCCAGATGTAGAACAGCAATGAGCATAGAGAAAGCCGACCAAATTATTACAGATACAAGAACGGCTTCTAGTCCTCCTATCATTGGATTTACAACTTTTGGAATAGAAACACGATACAAATTACTGGGTGGACACAACGCGTTTGCAGCGGAGGATGTTCGAAAAATGATTGATGCCAGCTGATTAGGTTAACGACGCCAACGACTATACAGCTACATCCAGATATTAGTCTATCGCTGGCTTTCTAGAGGTGGTGAACTGAGTTAATTTAAAGATGTGATCTTAAAAGATGAGCCAGGCACTATGAAAGGTGTCAGGAGTTTGTTTGGCAACCCGCAAGATGCGAGCATCTGCAATTAAAATGAAGGGGCTATCGACAAGTCACGGGATAGCAAGTGAACACTCCGTGCTGTACAGCAGTCGATGATTAGATGCAGGATAAGCTACTATCTAGCTATTTGAGATTGGCAAGTAACAAATGAATCCGGACAATGATCATCGAGCGAGAGTTTAGCGCATTGTTCTGATCGCTGTTCCCCTTGCACGCTTGACATATTATCTTTAGGCATCGCTCTCCCTCTTTCTTCCTTCTTTTTCCTTGCAACGACGCGCTTTCCCTTCATCTCAGGCCCCCATGAATCGTTGCTGGTCGGTAGCCTCCGAGTCGAAACGGTGGGTTGTACTCTTCGTGGCCTCTACGATTAAGTCCCGCTAATTGTTCAAATATCTGCGATGCTCGACATCGAGGATGAACGTTGTGCTGCTGACTCAATCTGTCAGCGCACGATCGGCAATCGGCTTATGTATGATCCATGGCGGCCAGGAGACCATGCCTCCCTACTAGGGGCTTCGGCTGTATGTCTGTGAACGTGCTTCGGTGAGTAGTAACCAATCGAGAGCCATATGTTGAGGGTCTAAGAGCCAAGCGATGCAACGTTGCATTCAAAGGCATACCGAGGTTGCGGGTTATCAGAATATCTCCCCCTCCCTGCGATGATCCACAGTAATGCCGGCACAGTGTTACTATCATACCACGGCCCAGCTTAGCTTAGTAAACTTTATCGATCTTACCGTGTTCATGTTATTGTGTTGATGTCAGCATGTTAGGAAGCATGTTAGGAAGCATGTTAGGAAGCATGTTAGGAAGCATGTTAGGAAGCATAACCTCTGTTCTTCGTAGTATGCTACGTTGCTACCCACCTCACTACTACATTGTAGCCTCCACCACCCAGTTGCTACCGTGATACCAACACTCAACCGCGGCTCCTGTACCGTCGTTACTAACCTCGGCAGAAACGACAACCCTTCTCAGCATTGTGACCTCTAAGACCGGCGTTGTCGGATTGTTGCAGCGTGTCTCCAGTAACAAGTAACGGGAACCCAATAAGGAGAGTCTCTTTGCCGTGAATATCGACATTGACGCCGCGATGGAGGGCAAGCCAACACGGTTCGAGTAGATTAGCAACATCGTCTAGCGATGCACCATGTGGGCTGAGGGAGAAGGTAAATGTGTTTGCGACCTTATGGCGGTCTGGGTATGACAAATTGGCCGGGGTAAGGTAGAATGCCTTGAACACACGATACATGTTGCGATGGATACCAAAGTCGTCGACGTATAGCACATAGGGGATGCTACGTACCTCTCTTTGTGTATTCGCTTGGCGGGCCATCGCTTCGATAACCTCACGCCCGAGAGCACGTATCTCGAGTTCGGCGCGGACTGGGCGTGTCTGCCGCATAAAAGTCGATGTCATCGATTCGAGGTCAATTTGCCGTCTGACGAAAAATTTCGGTGGGTATGGGTCGGTTGGGTTTTCGGCTGCATCGTCGGTGGCCTGTTAGTCAATAGTAATGGGCACGACCTCCAATACTCTGAATGGCTCGATATTGATAGAGCCGTCTGGGGGTGACAGCACCAGGTGCTCACCTGTCTCGAGGGGAGATCGTCCCAAGACATCTTGTATATCCTGAGTAATGTCGCTGCGTCCTACTACAGGGAGGGCTCGTAGTACAGATTCGCCTTCGTGGTCGCCTATGTAGGAGCGGCCGATTTCCAAAATTCGTATCTTCGGAAAGCGAGTACCAGCCACATCGTAGTTATGTGTTAGGCGGACGATATCTCCTGGGAGGACGATGTTGCCATCCAGTGCCGTAACATAATCTCCAGAACAGGCAAGGGCAGAAGACCGCCACGCTCGAGACTCCTAGAACTCGGTTGGCTGCTCCACCCATATACCTAGACCGAGGTGCATTCTCAAGTCTGTAGAAAGAATAGCTCGAGAGAGCTCAACAGGGTCATACCAGTACATAAACTGTTGCCGAGTAGTCGTATTCCTGCGCTGGCTTGTCTTCTGTCCTGCTGGAAGTGATGCTATCTTTGGCATGGTCACGGAGATCTTCATTCGCTTGAGTGCTAGCAGTGGAAGGTAGCCTCTAACGAGTTTCTTCAGTGTGTTGAGCTTGAACGGTAGTCTCACCTGATCTTCCTCTTGACCTGCTCGTTGACCGATGATGGTAAAAGCCAGCTGTAGAACCTCTCTTGTCAGTCGATAGTTCTCTCGTGAGCCCCGTGTGATCTCAAACAACAACCCAAGGGCGAGCAGGAAGATATGAGGTCTATCGGTTGGCCTGCTGTGTGTTACATTTGCTGGTGAGAATGAGTGGTTTGAGGGTGATAGTCTCAGGTCGCCCGATACACGACCTTCGTTGCTAGTGGGAGCAGCTGCATTGTAGGCATCATCATCGCTGTCGCTAAGTGAGTCGGAGTGGTCTTCTGCTCGCTCAACATCGAGATCCGCGAATAGTATTGTGTGAGTGGCATCCTCAGGCTCTTTATCCCCAGACTCTTCATCCTCAGCTCCTTCATCGACAAAAAGTTCATCCATCGGCACGTTGTCAGACATGTATTCGGTATACGCAGGCACGTCCTCTTCTAAGCCGCCGATGGGTAGAGATGCAAGCTTGCCACTCACAACCTGTTCTTCTGCCTCATCAGTGTCTGAATAAATCGAATATGGACGTTGTATCGTGCTGTCACCGTGTCGTTGTGCTACTAGGCGTAGTATCGAGAGCGGAACATCGCTTTCGGCGCTGCTGGCTTCGTCGCTACTGTCTGCTACTGCGACTTGCGCAGTTCGAAGCGCGTATGCTGGGTTATTCACACGCAGTCCTGCTTCAGTGTCAATTCCGTGGGTGTACTCGATGAACCTGCCTGCGCTGTGTCCTCGAGGCATCTTGACGGTTCGGTAAAATCATAGAGGTTCAATGTAATGCGATGATCGTTGCTACTGGTGTAAGAAAGGTAGTACCCTCGACCTCAATGCTGATGATTTCCCACGTGATGTTGCCTTAGGCCTTACTACCCACCTAACATTGTGCCTACTATGCCATATACGTCTCTACAACTGCTGAGTGTGATGCTCTTATGGTGCCATTTGTTGCGTGCTCTCGTAAAGCTAGAAGAGATACTGCTTTTATAACTCCAAGTCTAAAGCTTACAGTGCGGCAACGAGTGCACACCTCCTACGAACAGGAAAACAGTGTTTGCGGAGATGGCATTTTCATTATCAACTAACAAGTTCAGGTTGCTACCACTCGCTGAGCACTCACAAAAGGATATTCAGCGAGTAGCACTAAACCACGAGAACAGAACGCATCAAAGCCATGTAGAACTCAATATCAATACAATCCATTCGTCTTCTGTACCCTTCGAAACCAGCACCCTCACCCAGTACCACGCCGAAGCGACGAAACACGCACCCGAAAGCAACGCACTACCACCTCCGCTTCGTGTTGTGCGCGACATCATCGCGGCTTGTGTGTGTGCCAATCTGTGGCGATGTCAGTGATAAGCATGCGTATAGATGGGATAGTAAGCATACCTTGAAGTTGGCAATTCCAGGCGTCTTATACGCCCTAACTTCAGTCGTCGAAGAATATCTCGACAGGTCGACCCCGTGCCATATCCAGCAGCGCATCCGCGATCTCCGTCGTGGTCACGGCCGCTACTCTAGAGGCATTGCGGTGCATGTCCGAGCCATACGGGGTGATCCTTCCATCAGCGCGGACAAATTCCCCGACACTAACTTCAAAGTCGCCGACATCGTCTTGGGTGACCTTGACGGCGAAGAGATCCTCGTTCAATTCTGTAATCACGGAAGGCAAGGCCTTGGCCAAAGAGTTGGTGTACTGCCTATCGTTGAATGTGCCTGTCACTCCCAAGGTGTACACAATGACATCTTCGTGGGCCCCGAGGCGACCTTGCCTGCCATTGGCTTGATCGCCAACGGGCTTGCTGATCGGGGTATCGAAGTGAAGAGTGATGTGGCTAGCGTGGTGGAGGTTTAGACCACATGAGGAAAGACCGTATGATAGCACCAGCACTCTTGGCTTCTTGCTCGGAGAGTTGAAGTCAACGATGACCTGCTCGCGATCCTCAGGCGACATGTCGCTAGAGATCATATCGACAGGCTGACCGATAGCTAGCAGTACCAGCCAAAGCAGGATCTGTTGAGCTGGGAACTGGGTCCAGACCACTATGTTCTCCTCGTGAGTGACACCCTCATCCCCCGCTAAGGCGAGCATGGCCTTGATTTCGGGCGCCTCCTCACAGACACGAGCCATCATGCCTAGTCGGTCGGATTTCTCAGGGACATCATAGTGCAGACCTTGCTGTTGACGGTGCTTCTGCACCTTAACGAGCCACTTGTGCAGCAGGTTCAGCCCCTCTGACTTCATGGCCTGGAGCTTAGGCTTGCTAGACTTGACCTCGTCGAGGATTGCCTCAAAACCAAGCCAACTGGTGAGCAAGACCAGGTGACGGAAGTTCTTCTGGTTCCAGGTAAGCTTGTTAGAGGGTGGAGACTCAGCACGCATCAGTTTACTCAAGGGCTTCTTAGAGTACTTCTCGTGCAGCACCTGGGCCGCCGAGCTAAACCCGACGTCGATGGAGCGCTTCACGAGCCGTGGAAGACCAGCGCCGACCTTTTGGCCGTTGATGACTGTGCCATAACCTCGTCGGACCATACAGACCTCTTGGAGAGCTCTGACATTGGCACCCGCAACGTCCCGAGCCACGCCATCCTGGAAGATGTGTCTTTCTGCAAATTTGGGGTTGAGACGACACGAAGATGGCATGCTGCTGTTGGCCACATAAGGGCTCTGAGATTAGTCTGTGAATGGCAACCCCGCCGCGGTCTTAGGCTCTTTGCGGGGCTGCAGGAACTTGAAGTAACCTTTCCAGTCCGAGATATTGTTGCTAGCTGGAGTGGCAGACGCGAGCAGGTAGAACAAGGCTATCAACCATTCGATAGCTCGAGACCAGTGGCTCGTGATACGCTTAATGAAGTGCGACTCATCAACAGCGACAACGTTCCACAGATTTGGGAGCAGGAACGAGCAGTCCCAGTCAGGGTGTTGTGCCATCTCTGCATCTTCAGCTGGCGTGCGGCCAACAACCCTCCGGCTTCTGCGCCAAGCCTGCAGCTTCTGGGGTCTGTGGCGGGTGTCGAGTGTGCTGTGCGTGGTGATGATAATGCGGCGAATGTTCTTGTCATTATGTGCGGCAAAGTATTCGTGGTCTCGAGTCAAAGTGCCTTTCACCATCTTCATGGTGTTCAGCTGCTTTCGGTCGTCCCCGTGGTAGACCAAAATATCGGTTGTGCCCGCGGTGAAGTTGATGGCTTCTCGATAAGCCTGGCCGACGAGGTGGGACGGTACGATCATCATCGAGGGGAGGGGAGGACAAACCTCCTTGCCCGCACGCTTGTCTTGCTCCCAGTCATACATGGCCTGTGGGTGTTAGTCTCAGTCTTATTATTGGCAGGTTGAGAGGAGGGCAGCACTTACCTGCAGAATGACACCGAGCATCTGAAGAGTCTTTCCAAGACCCGTAGCGTCGGCGAGCATGGCTCCGGTGAGTGTCTCGCGCATCTGGGTAATGGCATAGATGCCGAGCATCTGGAGATCGGTGAGATGCTTGCCTATTCGCATACCCTGAATCCGCGGCATGGTACCACCCACCATATTCAATTGGTCATAGACCTGGTCCTTGTCGAACGTGATTGACGGTTTAGTGTTGAGGAACCGCTCCTCCGCTAAGAAGGCCTGGATATCGTCATCCGTCGGCGGTCCGGCAGCGATGAGATTGTTGTCAATGATACCCTGCGTCTCCTTGAACCAGTTGCTAGACTGGGCATTGAGTCTGGTGTCTTCATCAAATTCACCTGCGGCTGCCGCCCGCACATGCTCTCTTAACCATGTGGGTAATGCTTCTTCTCGGGACTTGATAGCTATGTGGATGGCAATCAGGCGGCAATATCGGAATTCTGGACTAAAGTCTGAACCTGGGGGCCACTCGTCTCTCATGATCTGGAAAGGGGTGCGCTCGACAGGTTCTTGGCCTTCCTCTTCCTCGTCTTTGATGAGAGCAGTGGGAGTGTCAACCCCAGCGGCCTCATCATCGTCACTTATAGTGAGATCAATAACATCATGAGGCGGTGGGATAGGTGGACGTGGGGAGGGAACGGAGCCGGAAGCGTCAGCCACAGTGGCATTTTCCTCTTGATCGACGCTAACCGACAATCTCTTGGGGGCCCTCGTTGGTGATGGTGCACCTTGACCTGGTCTCTTCTTTAGAAAACTAGCACCAAAACCAGCTACCGAAGAAGCGTTTGATCCAGGAGTTACAACACGGTCACTGATGCTCGGCTGAGCTTGTTGAAAGGACTGACCTTGAGGAAATGGTACGACGCGGCCCCCCGGTGTATCCTGGGCACTGGGCAGGAATAAAGATTCGGCTTCCTGGTCCCCGTCATCTGACGCATCACCTTTTGGCGAATCGCGGGGCAAGAAGGCTTGAGTCGGCGAGGACGGAGAGGCGAATATGAGTGATGCCCCCGGTCGACTTATTGAGAGACGTGAGGCTCGGTTGGTGAGACCAGTTCCGGAAGCGCTAGTGCCTGAGGTGAATGGACGGAGTGGTGGCCGCGTTGGAGTGGCAGACACAGGCGATACCTGAACTAGGCCAGGAAGTGTTCGTTGTTCACGCTCAGACTGCTCTTCAATCTTGACTTCGGTCTCGATAGACTCGAGAACATCAGATGCGGATTCGGCAGTGGGACTAGGAGAGATAATGCCTCGAAGGTCAAACCCAAGCTCTCTCTGACCGATTTGACTGCGGGTCTGGACATTGGCCTTGCCGGCTCTCTCTTCAGCTCTCTTGAGGTGGTGAGGGGTCTTTTTAGACATTTGATACCGTAAGCACTGGAATATTGCGTGGTATAGCTTGTCTTGAGACCAGTCCTTTCTCTTGTCGAACAAGAGTCCCTCAAAGTTATTGGCATTGTGACGCGTGCAGTGGTAAAGAAAAGAGGCTTGGTAGTCGATGATCTCCCAGTCTGACTTGTCGGGGAATGTTTTGGAGTACTTTTGCAGGCCGCCAGCCTCTCCAATCTTGAGGGCGTGGACAACCTGATCGAAGCAGGCGGCCGTTGGAAGCTTGTTGCCCGGACGCTTAGCACGCTCAGGCTCTACACATTCTTTGTAAAACACGTCGAAAAACGGTCTGAAGTTGTTACTCTTGAGAAAGTCGGTAACATCCTTTTCAGAGCCTAAGCCTAGTCCACCGGCGAGGGCACTTAGGTTTTGGTGAAATTTGACGAGCTGTTCTTGCTGTGTTGTCTCATTCTCGGTCCGTGCGTCGCCATACGGGGCAAGTAGTGGTCTTTGCAAGCGCTCGGGCTCAACAAGGGGCTCTGCTGGGGCCGCCATCATATGAGTAGGCTGGCGGTGACAGCCCCTGGGTGCTCGAGGAGTTGAGAGGTCGATAAAGGTGTAGGCAGGGACGAGTCGGTTAATAAGGTGATCGGTTGCGACGATCGAGGAAGATGGTAGGTAGAAGACACAGAAAGGGTGCGACGAAGAGAAGGCAAACACTGAAGTGCAATGTGATGGTTTGAGCCTTAGCATCCACCATCTATCACTCGGTGAGTATGACATGTCATCACCGCTTGATCACTTCTACCTTACACTTCTACAGCGACTTACACAAATACACCTACTGCTACCGAAGGAAATGAGTACCTGACGTTCTCTGTATCCGATCGCAACCGGAATACTGCATTTACATCACCCCTACAGCAAGCTGTGAGCGACAATCCCAAGTTCATCACAGTAAAGACTTGTGAACGTGGTGATCTTGCTCAAGGCACAAAATTCCGATCAGTTGATAGAGATGTGGTGGATTTGAGTTTCAGGCAGCTGCAGCATTTACCAAATGTAGAACGCCAAAGATCCCCACTTGATGCCTGATGATCATCCACCGTGTGCTAGGCAGCAATTGAGCGACACGATCCAGCTTATAACTGCGAGTTGTCACCCTCCCTTTTCCTTTCTCTTCTTCATCCTGCAACCAGCTCAACTCGTTGCGTTTCGGCTGGCATCCTACTGCCTCGAGTGTATAGGGTTTCACGTTATACATTGGGGCGCGGTCCTTGAGGCGCGACTTACTTTTCAACCTCTCCTTCTTCAGAAACAACAATACACCATCGATCTCCTGGTCAATGAACTGGTATGTTTGCCAGATAACAGGTAAATTCTTCACTGCTAACCAAGACTCTCAGACCCCACATCCCAACCCCTCGATCTGCTCAAACAGCAGGCACACGTTCAACGAGTGACAGGTTGATTCACAGCCCCCAGTGACAAGTCTTGGCATCGTCTCCTGTACAAAAGCCACAACCATCACCTGAACACTTTGTCATTTTCTACACAACACACACTCTATTCATTGCAAACACACTGTTTCAACTTCTTACCAAACTTCTACACGTTGACACCCACACAACTCCTATTCAGAACAAGTAGCTAGTCTTCTAAAAAGATGGCTTCTGAAGCTGAAGCTGGCAACTCTTTTGAGAACACTTCTCAGAACATCATGCCTCAAGGTAACTCCTCTCAAGCTTTCGTTCACAAGCTCACTCACACTGATAATCTTCAAGATGGCAATGCTCAAGATGACAATGCTCAAAATGGCAATGCTCAAGATGACAATGCTCAAAATGGCAATGCTCAAGATGACAACGCTCAAGGTAAGTCCCTCAAGCTTTCATTCACAAGTTCACTCATACTGATAATCTTCAAGATGGCGATGCTCAAGACGGCGAAAATCAAATTGAGACTGGTCCTATTGGAACTGCTCCTGCACATGTGCAAGAAGATCTGCAGTTTGCTGAGTTCGAGCCTGCTCCAATCGGAAGAGAAGCACGTATGATGCAGGACTTCGCAGTTTTCTTGGACTCGAAGACAGGCGAACTCCTCAATCCAGACTCGACAGGTCGGTTCAGCTTGCACACACATGGCACTCAAACCACAATGACCTTGGAGCTCGCACAGACCGGCGATGATGGAAAGATTCATCGTGCTGACATGACTTTGAACTACGCATCGTTCGTTAGTTTCGAGTTCTCTGAGATACCCAAAGTAGAGATCGATGCAATCAAAACTGCCTCAATTCACCCGCAGTCAGCGACTTGCTTTCGAGGTCTCCTGAAATTCAGAGATGAGGGTTATGCCAATACTAGACTTCACTTTGGTGCCGAAGACTTCGCCAACAGCTTTGCAAGATCTGTTAAAGCCAACCAGGAGGTGACAATCTTGATCGTTGGAAATTCTGTTACCGCCGAGAACATCAACACAGTGAAGAAGTTATTCGATGCTGAACGAATTACGCCACCATTCCAGGCATGGACTGATTCGAAGATCCGCATGGTCATTCAACAAGGCCAGTACAAAGTGAGAGCTGAGCGTCCCGACTACTACTCTATCGATTTCATATCAAGACCTAGCTTCACTGATCTTAACGACTACAAGGTCCAGAATGGGATGGCTGTGGTGAACGCTGCGGAAAACGAGGTCGGGAAACAGACACGATACGAGCTGGAAAAGAAAGTTCTAAGACTTGTAACACTCCCAGGCATGGACAACGAGTTTATAGCCTTCATACCTGTTCCAGGCGACGATCAAACTCGTATTGACGTCGGCGATCTCTTGAAGATCTCGTTCGACATCGAGAACCAGGATGAGCGAAAGAAATGGATGGCTCGCATCGTGCCAAATCTGCCAGATACTCCAGCGTCCATGTTGACTGTCACCATCAAGCGACCATGGGACAAGGAATCATCGGAGTGGACGGATAAGGTACCGAGCAACGTCTTGCCTTACAGCAACCTTCAGGATGGCAACGCATATGCGACAATCTTGGATTTCGAAGGTACTCCATGCTTCATCTCGCTAGTCAATTCCTCCAAGGACAAGGATCGCCTGCTAGTAACTCTCGAAGAGATCGACCTTGCGCCTCAAGGCTCCTGGGTTGGCAGCCTACAACCCACCTTCAAAAAGCTCCTGCTCGCTAATAAGCTTGATGAGATTGCAGACTACGACATCATGAAACACATTCGCGACAACGATCCGGCCTACTTGGACAAACTCGACCTCAATCATGATCAGAGACAAGCTCTTGCTAACTCGCAGAGTGTTCGGGGAGCCGTCCAGATGTTTCAGGGCGGACCCGGCACAGGCAAAACCAAGGTCATCGTCGAAGTCATCAAGGCACATCTGACATCGAACAAGCACTGTCAAGTTCTTCAATTCTCCCCGAGTAACATCGGTGTCGATGACATCGCTCAGAAAGCTCAAGATGTACTGACAGGACTCCAAGCAGACGGCCAGGCCAAGAACAAGTACATACTTCGCATTCACAGTCGTGATACTGAGAAGGACATCTACATGCAAAAAGCTCGATATGCCAAAGGGAAGCCAGCTAACGCTCGACCTTCAGCGGATGGGAAGCTATCTGAAGAAGATCAAGAGCTGCTCAATAATCTCGAAATAGCTCAGGCCTTTGCAAAGCAGTACAAAGATGCTAACACTTCGAAGTTTCCTCTCATCTCCGATCGACGTGTTCAACTCCTGGAACTGTCTCTAGGCCACGTTATGCTACAGTACGCTGGTCTGATTGACGGTGGTCCAAAGGCGCATCAACCAGAGAGATATGAGGATTTCCGATCACTCTACAACCGCTACGCAGCAGCGGAGTCCAAGGAACACTTCTCTCCCGAAGACATGAAGAGTCTCATCCTTCACGCTAACCGACTCAAGTCCTGGGTCATCAAGAGAGCCGCTGTTGTTTGCGCAACGGTCGCTAACGGTGGCGAGGCCATGATCCAGCGGAGTGCTTCCGAGTCAGCCAAGCTCATCATTGTCGACGAGGCAGCGAGAATTGCCGAGTATTCCTTGCTTCCCGCTATGTTCGGAAAATACACTGAACTATCCGGTATGATGCTATTCGGCGATCCTGCACAGAACACACCAATCGCAACGTCTAGCGCCAAGCTCGAAGACAACCCAATGCACAGCCTTCTCGAACAATCGTTCATGGCAAGACTTGCGAAATGTGGTCTGCCAATGGAGTTCTTCTCAGTGCAACATCGGATGGACAACAGAATTCTGTCGATCATCAACGACCGAATCTACCAGGGCCGTCTAGTGAGTGCACCATCGACATCTCAGGGTGCTCAAGCCGACCTTGTAAATCGGATCGAGCAGTACAACAGAGACAACTTCCGCAAGGGAACCAACGTTGTCCTTATTGACCTTGAAGAGAACCAACCTTACGGTAAGCGACAAGGTCCCAACATGGCAAAGGTGGCCAATGGAAAGTCTCGCTACAACGACTATGTCGTGGCCTTTGCCATCAATCTGATCTACGACCTGTTGATCAAGTTCCCAGACATCACCATCGCTTACATCACCGCATATAAAGCGCAGGAGCGACTCGCCTTATCAGCTAAAAACAAGATGGTCGTTGGCGACACCAAGGGTCTTGACATCGAGCGAAGATTCATCGTCACAACTTGGTCCAAGTGCCAAGGTCTGGAATACGATGCGGTTGTGCTCGACTGGCTCATGATGCGCTTCGGCGGCATGCAAGACGACTCACACCAACTCAACAATGCCTTGTCCCGAGCCAAAGCTGGCGAATGGATCATTAGTACAAAGAAGGACATTGACAATCTCCGTAACGCAAGATGGCTGCCAAGATTCCTGTCAGATCTACTGCAATACCGTGTCCCAGTGCCTACTCTCCAGCGGGTCCCAGACTGTCCTTTCTTCAAGCCCGGCCAAGTCGACAACAGAACTCTCGAGGACCTAGCGGACAAGTTCGCAGTTCCTGGCGCTGATGCTTGGGACACTGTGCCAATGCATGTTGCTGTAGGCGAAGGCGATTGGAGTTCCCAGGTCGTCTCAGGTGCGCAAGCTGGCGGTTGGCAGGATGATGCGGCGCAGGTGCCAAACGCCTGGAACTCTGAACAAGGTCAAGATGCTACTGTCACTGACTCAGGCGAATGGAACAACGAGCAGGATCATGCTGATGCTGCTAACTTCGAAGCTGTCACGACTACCAAGTCAACCGAGGAATCTGAATCGACTGCAAATCAGCCACTCGAGCCATCATCTTCATATGCAGCGGCAGACTCTGCAGACAACCTTGGCAGCACAGAGCCTGTTCCTCTGACGCGTGCCGCAGATCTATCAGGAAAGTTGCATGTCTTCTCCCTCAAAAAAGAACGCGAAGTCAAACAGGCATCAATTGCAGAAGTGGCATCAGGCTCTAATGCGATCGAAGCGACTCCATCAGTCAAAGAACACTCGCCTGATGATGCGGACTTGCGAGAACAGTTCCCAATGTCGCCACCACCTACCAAGAGTTCTACTCCATCGATGTCGCGAAAGTCCTCCGAGGCCGAACCCGAGGTACCAAGACCTGAAGCTCCATCAGCCCCAGATGCCGATGATCTTTCAAACTACGTTGGAGAATATGAGGATTCAGAGGTATCAGACATCAATGAGGATTCCCTTGACGAGGAGGAGCTTGAAGACCGCGACCCCGACGCCCCAGAGGGTTCGAACACTCGTGATGCAGGCAAAGTCGTCAATGAGTCTCACTTTGGCTCTTCCAACCACGGCAGCTTCGTGACCGATACCCAGTATTCGACAGCTGAGACTGCTAACTTGAAGGTACGACTCTTCAACCAACTCGACGAACATCCGCAGCCAGGCTGTGGCGACTTGATGCTACAGTTCGCCTTGGACCTCAAGGAGCATCTCCAGCAAGTCGTAAAAGCTACCTTCTACGGCGAGGAAAAAGCCCTGGCAATCAGTACTCTCCTCGACTTCGACAAGAGATGCGCAGAGAAGGGCAAGGTATTTCTTGATCAGGAGGATGTGAATCTGCTCCAGACCAAGATGTACAAAGTGCTGAGAGAACACATCCGCAGCCTCAAGTTTCGGGAAGCGCAGAAAGAAGATCCCAGCTATCAGTCAGAAGTCTCGCGTTTGGAGAAGATCGTCGAACGTTGGGCGCCACAGGTCATCGAGCAGGAGTGCAAGGATCTGATCGCGAAGGTTCGAATGGGTCCGAGTTTGTAGAGGCATCAGGTGAAGGTTGTACATGCAAGCATGACCCAACCATCAGGTATTACGGTAGATTGGTGTGATGGGACTTACACTGCGAGGTGTTGAAGACGACGAATTGCATAGAACTACTCTTGATCTGAGCAAAAAGGGCAGCATTACAAAAAACCTTTGTATAGCCGCACTGGACAGGATAGTAGGTAGAAAATGCACAAATCATGATCATAACATCTATTCCTTAACCTCTATGATATGCTGTTCCTGAGCTCGTTGTCTAGCATGTTCCCCTACTCAAGGTAACGATAATGTACGACGACAACGAGGGTAAAGACGGGATCGCGGATCGAAATGAACACGGCATGCAAGCGTGCGCATTCATGTGATGTAATGAGCAGCTCGTGGTGCAAGCACGAGCAATGCGTGTGTCGATGGAGTATTGAGGGTCGAAACATCTCTACAGCAAACACGACGACGATCAGTATGCACAGCATTTACACATAAAAGCTCGGGTGAAGGGAAGAAGGAAAACAGTGCGATGACAATCTCCGAAACGGCGGACAGCGTTGTGAAAGACCGTCTTTGGGGGCGGCTTGCGCAGAATAGCTCACACATGCGGCTTCAAGTACCAGATGGACTCCAGGTCTTACAAGCATACCACCGAACGGAACACACCAGCTAACGAACGAACAGCGTCAAGATCGACACCCAATACGCAGGGAGCACGATCGTTGAATCAATCGTCGAGCTTGACGAAAAACGACGGATGAAAAGGCCCGCACGAGAGAGACCGAGGACCTTGCCAGTCACTGCGCCATTCGAAAAGAGGGCACATGTCGGCATGATTGAGGTCCTCAGTCTCTCTCCTACTCAACAACGAATGCTCAGGGGGTTAGAAGCACGCAGTGAGCGGGACCAATTGAAGTGAAAGAGTAATATGGTTGACCATGACCGCAACACCAAGCGATAACACCTACAAGTGGAAGCCATGAAGTTGAAGTGAGTCAATCAAAGCCGACAGCAACACATGAATAACCCAGTGCTCAGTACGAAAAGACTCGCTGAAGGACATCATTCTTGGAGGCAGCAATCACCTAAGCATACCACCGTCGCAAAGCGATGTATCACCAGCCAGCGAGTATGCCGACGCTGTGACAAACAGTCTTTGCAAGAGGAATGAGTGAAACCCCTAACGACCTAACGGCAGGAGCAGACCAAGACCAAGACCGACACCGACACCGAGACCAGGATGGACACCGACACCGAGACCAAGACCGGCACCGACACCAAGACCAGGATGGACACCGACACCAAGACCAAGACGCGCACGCTGCAGAACACATGATGAGGAGGAACATGATGGCAATGAACAATGAGGGGTCGATGAGATAAGGCAGAATACCAGAAAACACACTCGACATATCAACATGTTTGTCGCTTTACAGGCACAAGCGCAAGGCAACAACAGAGTATTGACACTGGCCCCCGTACTGGGCGAATGTAGTAAGAAGCAAAATGGCGTTCAGGTGCGGAAGACGAGGTAGTGGTAGAAATCTCACGCAAGACCATATGCGAAAGAAGAGCCAGCAGGACAACTACGCTCAAATGGAGACATCTAGGACCATGGGTACCCAGGACAATGACGAGCAGGTAGCTCCAATAGAGGTCGGCAACAATGCTTCCACGAGCGTATGACGTGGTAGTAAAGAACGTGGTGGCCACAACGGGATAAGGGGCAGCAGGGGCAGCAGCAACGAGAAGAGAGTCACAGACGGTAAAGATGCGACAGTACGCACACGATCATGCGACTTGAGAAGTGCTAATTTGAACAAAGCGCGAACGGGACCAAGCAAAGACATTCGTCGCACAGCTTTGGCAGAAGAAAGAGACAGCAACGATGACGGACTGGATCAGGGTGGCATTGGTAGCGGCAAGAGTAAAGGATGACTGCGGCAATCATACGAATTGGGTTCATTGCGACAACACGAGAGTTGGGAAAACAGCAGAGACTTCAGGGCCTCATCCGAGCCGGTAGGGGAAAAAGAGCTGTCTCTGCGTCGACAACGAGGATCATGTAACCACGAAAATGGACTGGAAATTTGGTGGGAAGCTCCCGACATAACCATATCGCCATTGTAGACAGACTGCAAGGGTTAAGGGTGGGTCAGCGTGGCCAAGAATTGGATGGACGAGGCCTGGGGTGCTTATTTCGATCGCGACAGTTCGGAATGGCTCAAGTAATGATAAACATCGCAATGACATGCTTGGAGACGGCTACGAACCCAATAACAAGACCTGCAACGAAACTGAGAAATTGCGTTCCACGAATGGGCGCGCCAATTGGTGACAGAGGAGGTACGGCGAATGACGCGAAGAAACTAATGACAATCATCGCTCCAGCACCCACCAACTATCATTCGCGCAATAGTACTTCGCGAAAATAACCCAAATGACTCATTAGAGGAACGATGTACCGAGCTACACGAGAGCATCGTAAAGAGGGTAGAGTATGTCGACTGCAAAAGGACATGGTTCCAAAGGGTTCGGAGATAGCAAAGAACAGTACTCGTGGGAAGCCTGTCACAATGGGGCTGGCTCGGGTACAGGCAGAAGGAGTGCTATTCGAGGCTGCCACACTCAGATTCATCCAAGTGCTAGCAAACTGCCTGCATGCCCACGACGACACAAAGTCCGGAATCTCAGCTGTTAGAGACTCGACGAAGCAAAGTCAACAATCCCAGGGCGGTTACGCGTAGCCTTCGGCTTATCGGGGAAGTAGAGCAACACATTTGTTCGAGCAGCAAGAGCGGGATGACATTGGACACGATGTTCTGCAACGGACGGCGGCTAGCCCAGGCACATCGATATGTCCGCATCTGGCCGAGTTGACTGAGTCATTGTTCCTGGCAAGCAGTCATGCCGGCGGTGACCATACCAGGTAGAGACAATGCATTGGCACAGCAGATACAGCCTCGGTGACAGTCCAGCGAAACGTTGTCGGCCACATGGGTGATGGAGGGCTCATGAGTACCGAGAAGAGCGCTGAAAGAATATTGAAGCTGAAACAGTATCGGAGAAACTGCTCCGCCCGTGGTGTTGCAGGTCAATGGATGGTGGACTGTTTCGGTGCGGTCGCAACAACACAAATGAGAAGCGTTGGAGCATTACCCGAAAAGAACCTCGGCAGCACAAAACACCAGTGAAAGTCAGGACGTGGACAATAACACATCGGGACTGACCTCGAGGCAGAGGTAAAGAGAGACCTGAGAAGCCTTTGTTACACGCGATTGAGTCGAGAGCCTGCAGGTAATTCAAGTGACGATGTGGTGTGATTACACCGCACGCCAACGGCTGCAGAGCTTCTGTCCCGTTTACCACCGGGTTCCTACAATGCTCTGTACAGATCTCAAGCATGGGCAATTGAATTTCTTACCCGCAGAATTACCTCCACATTCTGCTCTTCGACACAAGACCCCGAGTGCACTGATATCACAGACCACGATCTTGGGGTATACGACAAGTTGTGCGACAAGCTATCTTTCATGGTACGGAGAAAAATCATGTCTAACCATCGCACGTCAATGGCACACGTGTCTACGAGTGGACTCTTCGCTGCTTCACCTAGCTTCTACAACAAAAGGCTGGAACCTGCTCGTTGGACTACGTTCACGGGCGAGAAGGAGAGGTGGTCGCCGATAAGCTGACGCGGACATTGTTGTAGCTTCGACCCGAGGTAAGAAAACAAGTTTGTGTTCTCGCTAATGGCTTAAATGTATCCAGATCGATAGTGACCGGCACTTTTTGCTGGCTATATGACCTTAGTTGGATTCCTACGTACGACAGCAATGGCGGCACGGGACTTGAACTCGAAACACCCGGTCCATGCCTTATCGTCGCAACTCGGAAGAGGAAAACACTCGAACAAGTGCCTTGCTTACGGCTAAGGCGTGGCTGTTGATTAGCAGGTGATCGACCGGTGCGCTTGCCAGTCCATCATAGACTCCCAGCTCCCACCGGCCAAGAGTGTCGGCTCAAGTTCGACCGTCGAGCTTCCCCGAAAGGAGGCTGGGAACCTGCTCGATATTCGACGTTCATACACTGGAAGCAGACGTTGTTGCCGATGAGCTGATGCAGAGTCGCGGTGTAGGGGACACCAGTGACGGCTATTGTCTGCAAGTGGGAGGCGTGCACTGAACAACTGATGTCGGGCCTTAAGCTGTTTGATCGATTTCGACTTCTAAATATGATAACCACTTGAAAATCTGCGAAATGAGCCCGATACTGCTTTGCTCATCTTGAGTGAGTCATTCATATCGTGGCCGGCGCAAAAACTGTTGCCGCCTTCTCGAGTGATAACCGCCACGTTTGATGTGGGCTCACTCTCAAACCAGTAAAACAGCGCGTGTGGCTACTTGTTATCTGGTCGGAGAACGAATGCTCTGTGCAGGGGGTTAGCACATGTAGCTCGGTGACGACGGCAATGGGTTCGGCGGTTACCAGTGGGTATATGATGTATGGCACCGCACAGTAAGGCGGCGCCTACCACTTCGTGATGTTTACGTCAAAAAACAACAAAATGAGCGCAATCGAAAAACCATACGCTGAACTTCGGCGAGTGTGTAGTAGGTAAGAAACTGTGCCCGGCTGATAGCCAGCTGATGTGAGTAGCTCTGCGCTGCTACTGCGATAATAGATGCACTACAATCTACCGCACTGAAGGTTCATGATCATGTTGTAGCACGCAACGTTATTGATATGCTGAGAGCTAGACGTGCCCAGTGTTGACAAAAAAGAAGACAAAAGAGAAAAATGAGAAGGATGGGAGTCGAACCCATGCTCAAGAATGAACCGCGGTTCTGTAGCATAACCACATAACCTAAACACGGCGCCTTAACCACTCGGCCACCTTCCCGAAGTGTGCGCATAATTTGAAGGTCTTGTTCGTCAGTATAGTACACATTACTTCAATTCAGAATGGATTTCTACGCTCGCAAGACCTCAGCACACAGGCGAACCCCAGAGCAAGGTCGCCTAATGAAATGGCAAACCGTATACCATCTAGCTACGTATGTGAATAGACGTCCAGTTTCGTAGGGAAGTATAACCCTCGATATCGCTCAACCTGAATTGGGGCAATCTGGCCAGATGGTGAGACGAAGCATAGGCTCTGCCCACGCAGAGCCCCCGTCAACTGCGAGCATTGTCCGCAACACGAATGTGCTCCGATGCAGCCTTTCATCCTCAGCCAGGCCCAGACCAGATGCTCAAGGGGTCTCTGTGCGCAGGACCATTTACTCTCATTCAAAGCGAGGTTGCACCGGGAATGTCTCCTGAGCACGATGGAGCATAGGTAGCGCGATGAGGGGACTGCAATTTGCTTATTGCACCGCCTCACCAATTCGCGATGTGTGATACCGACATCGTAGGTAGCTGAGGCCCGAGTACTTCCAGTTCCAAAAAGGAGTAGGTTCCGAGCGGCACACTAGCACGACGGACGCCAACTAAAGGGAGCCTTTCTAGTCAACACATCAGATATGTATCGGTCACCATAGGGGCTCACGGAGCAGTAAAATGATAACGATTGCGCAATCCACAGAAGTTACTTTAGGTAGAAATCGGATCCAGGTCTTGATTATGCCTCTTAGGGTAGCCTTACCCATGCGACCGGCTCCAGGCACAAAGCTGTAGTCCCCGTTGTGGCTGAAGGTTTGGCAACGCCAATATGCGCGGCGTCTCATTCTGTGGAGGAGATCGGGAATGAGGCGAATATCGTTGAGTCGGTCAGCTAGTGAACGGGAGGATGGATCATGATTAGAGCGTGCATCTAGAGCTCACCGACTTCGAGATCGGACATGCTCATTTTTGCCGCATTCTAGAGCACCACGTGCTGCGGGGACAAGATAAGGGCAAATGCCCGACAGTCTAGACAGCAAGTTATCATCTTATGGTAAAGCACGTGACGAACAATGAATGTCGTGCTTGCATCAGACAAATTGAGCCTGGGAACATTGCCGGTTGGCAGTGAGAAGCTTTGAGACATACATGTCGATTATGCCTTCGCCAAGACCATCAAGCAGTCCGTCTTCAAAGGTATGCGTTTCATGCCTGCTTCAAAGTCTACTCTATCTGCTTAACCGGGTTTCTTCCGCAAAAGGACAAAGACAAATGCCGAAAAATACTCGTGTGGTGTGTACGATGCACACCACAAGTATAGTCCGCCTGACCTTCTGTCTCGTTGTGGTATGGCCGCCACCCCGCTGCTAGCTCGCAATCATCACGGATGGTGTGTGCACACCGATGGGCTTTCCTTCCTGATTCGGCAACCCTGCCGTTCAATTATTGTTTCTGTCCTCGTGTTCTTTCTTTTGGGTCTGTCATTATTTCTTTCTCGTCATTAAGTCGTGTTCTCGTTATTCAAACGTGCTTCAAGCGACACTGAGCGATGCGCTGGCGGAAGCGGATAGCTTTTGTGTGGCGTCATGCCGCGTGTACTGGAAGCTTGCGGGGAGTTTCTGTGTGGGCTTTAAAATGCGCCTATAACTTTCAGGCTGTGCAAATGAGCATGCAAGCTGCACACCATTTTCTATGATGTCTTCTCCGAAATATCCATTTGTTGACCTCGTCCGAGAGCGCTTCCTGCATTCGCTCATGTTGTGTGACGAGATATGTTACATCTCTAGCGTGTTTTGTACGCGGGCCCTGGTGGTTGGATGTGTCAAGTGACATGCGGCAGTCCTCTCGTGACATCTCGTGTAGAAGTGGCCTCAGACCTTGCCGCTCTGGCGGAAGGTGCATTGCCGGATAATCTGGGATTTTGTGGTCGTAGTCCGTTGTTCGCAGTATCGAGATCACCGTCGGCCAAGGTTGAGTATCCTACTCATGCGCCTCGTCTTCTTGGGGCTGTCGTTGCTTGTAGGATAGCTCAAATTCTCTGAGGAGCTATTGCTACCGGTGCTGGCTTCAGAGGACGTTCGGCCTCGGCCAGCATTGTACTTCTCGAAGTTCACGGCTCCTACGATGTCCTCCAGCCGGACATCACAGTCGGGGGAAGTGGTCCGGCAAGAGTCATCTAGCATCTCCGTGAATTTGGAAGACATGGTCGCTACTTGCAATTGCTGAAGGCACTACACAGGTGAGAGTGCTTGAAGATATTGTGTGGAGCGGTGCAGTAGTTTGAGATGCGATGCTGTACTGCTTTGTATCTGGATTCTTGTCTGAGTTATCGAAGGAGAACGAGGTTGACAACTGGATTGTCCGCGACAAAGCTATAAGATTTTAACCACGTCCGTTCTTCGCTCGAGCAAAGCCATCTTCTGCTTACGACCAAGTGCTTGCAGGTGCACGCGACCCCAGCCAGATTGATAACTCTCGTGGCGCAGAGCTAGCGCAAAGGGTCTGACGCCGCTCAAATGCTAATCCCGAAGTAGTCGTGGCCCATGACGGTTGTGGCAAAGAAGTGCACTTCGTGCAGTTGGACTTCAGATCGAGGCAATGCGAAACGGCAACTACACGGATTTCCAGGGGCGTCCTGGATCTCCCAGCATGGGGAGGCCCGCCTAGAGGGCAATTTACCCACCAGTGGCTTTGTCACCTGCATGGTGGCTTGCAGGTGTTTCCAACCCACAAGGATCTCGAGGAATTTCGTGATTTGCAACTAGAGCATCGCAAGGTCCAGTCTACTGCAGGTCAAGTGTCCTGCTTCGCTTGCTCCTTTTTTCTGGCTTCAGAAGCGATTCGAGCAGCGAGACCAAGCTCTTCCTCTGAATTCAGCGACACAGTCATGAGATGCGTTGCGGTGAGGGGTTTGCGACTCGGACTGTTCTTGCCGGTGGAGTGAGAGTTCTGAAATAGACGATGGCTTTTTCCGGCAAGAGCCTACTCACCAGACTCGCGGTCAACCAGGCGCTGCACACAAAGCAGATCCTGAAGTCGGTGCATGCTACACGTACGGTGGCCTCAATAGCAGACAAATTTGCACGCGTCTCATGCAAGGATGTGATGAAATTCGGCACAGTATCTGTCTCGTTCTTGCCACAGTGTGCGTAGATTGGCTCGTTAGCTGGAACACACGCGTAGATAGTTGATAAAGCCGTGGAGGCATATGTAAGCTGTTGTCGCAAGCCGCTATGAATCCAGGTACGAATGATATCATATCCTTCGAAAAACTACCTACGTATGAGTCTTTTGAGGCTCAGCGCTCATTCCGGAAAGAATTTGCCTGTGCTCACGAAGCTTTTGCCCCGCGATGACAGAGTGCAGACGCAAGTTTAAGTTACGCTGATAGAGGAAATTAGGGCTGCGAGCGAGGGGAGCGGTAAAACGGCGCGTGGTAGGAAATGGTGACGAAAACGCGTTGTAGACGGTACACATCCACGGATTCTGCACAGTACGATGATCGTTCAATGACCACTTGGATGATCATTTGTGTCCTGCGCCATCTACTCGTCCCAGACTGATAGACTTCCCCAAGCGTGTCGAACGGTACTTTCGAATCATGCTCTTCTTTGAGCGCATGTTAACCAAAGCGACCTGCTTGTGCCAGCACTCCTTGGAGCTTGAGTAGCTTCATTCGAAGTGCATTTCCTTTCTGAGGCCTCGTGTCTGTCACTTATCCAATCTGTGATTTTGATGATCGTTGATGGTCCTCATGTAAAAGAGGAGCCCTCTCATCCTCTTGCATGAGCACAGAATTCGAGCTATGCATGTCTCGCATGTCGATTTCGAGCTGTTCCTTCAAAATGTTGTGTAGAAGCACTGCAGTGCTGGTAGGCTGCACAAAACCAGAAAGTGCGACATATCAAGTCGCGCACCACAGACAGCGCTCTTTCTGCTGTTGTTGACCACATCCTTACGCGTCCTCCGCGCTCAGCCTTCCATCTTGACGTCTCCTGCTGCGCCGTTCATCTCAACTCCTTTCGCAGCCGAAACCCATAGCACATTGTTGCACCTTATCAGCACTTGACCCAATGTTCCAGTCTGCTTGCGATCAATGTATTCCTCGGTATTGTTAAGCTGAATGTTCATATACGAATCCACGCTGACTAGTACGCCTTTATACTCCGTCTGGCCCCATTTCAAACGCACAATGACTTCTTCGTTGATTCTGTAGACCAGTTAGTCTTCCATATGCGAGATTTGCGCGATGTAGGAGCGAACGTACAATGACTGAAGAAGTGGTCGAGGATTAACGGGTGTGAACTGGTGCTTGGGTTAGCAGGATGCGCAAAACTGTCGCAACGTCGGTTAGCTTACACTCATAGTTGCGCCGAAAAGATGTTACAGCACGAACTGATTTGGTGAGAGCGGCAGTCGAAGTTCTGCTTTAGAGGACCAGCCATGCATAATGGCTGGCGCACGAAATTTGGAAGGTGCAGCTCACGAGGCTGCGGTACAGCAGGTCAGGCTGGCCAACCATACAAGCATTGAGGAGCCTAATATTTACCGTAGCACTTTCAGAGCAAGCTGACTTAAGCTTCCTTGTCACGCTTCTGTACAGTCGAGGACAGCAAGATAGAGGCAAGTGATTTGTGGTGTATCTAAGACAGCGAGTTCCGACACCGCGCCATATCAGAAGGAATAAGGACAAAGTGTCTCGCATTAAACGTTTATGCTCTCCGAATCTGCCACTGGATGTCCTTGATGCTAACCTCGTCTCCCGCCTTCTCGTCGTAATCAAACCACTCCCCTTCGGACAAATCTATGCCTGTGAATTTCGTGCCAGAGTCTGATCCTACCGCCTCCCATTCTCCCTGATGTCACGTTTAGCTGCAGACCACATTTATGGACCGAACAGTACTCACATCAGCCCTGAACTCTGTAAATTCCAGACCCCTCGTATCAATTTCGATGATGTTCTTCGCTTTCGGCACGTCACCCCCTTCGTAGCTGGCAGGTGCAGCCTTGATCGTAGCACTACTTTCACGCTTGCAATTCTTGCATCGCCAGACGAAGTTGGCTTCACCTCTGCTACCAGAGAGGTCGTTCATATCATGCCGAGACACACCAACCATGTTTGGATGTGTTTCGCGACATGACGTGCATTGGACTTTGAAGGTGTATATGTAGGCGTTGTCAGGAGTGTCTGTTGGTTTAAGATCTTTCACACTGTGCTAAGGTTAATCGATGGTTGATGTGTTCAACGGATCGTATGTGAATTACCTACCCATTGAGCTCTGCTGTAAGAGCTAGCGCGAGCATGACGATAATCCGTGTACTGAAAGTTGTGCACGCAGTATCGGAACAAGTTGTAATGCCCTTTCAGTTGATCTGGGTCGCGAGCTTACACTGCTTAGGACTGGTACAAGTATAATGGTAGTACGGTCGGATGTTAGTCGATACGTGGAGAACTCTACCCGTTATGCTAATGAACCGGGAGAATTTATTCAGAGGCAAAACCACACTTGACCGCAAGTGCAACACACAGGTTGAACTTCAATGCAGATTTGTGAGAACATGTAGTAATTTTATTACATGTGGTTCGCAACATACGTCTGTTTGCGACTTGAAAGAAAAGGCTCGTTCCGAAAAATATGAATTACAACTGCAGCTCTGTCCTCCTCTTACTTTGTCCTGCTTCATCCACCTCCTTCTGAGTTCACCAAATCTACCTGCCAGTGAATTTCAGCTCGAGGTATCTAGTTATTGGATACACGACCAGTGTCACCGCAGCAGTTAAGTAGATGCCGACATCACCACCGTACGGCCCAAATTTGCGTGCGACCACTCCCATGTACCACACTTGTGCCATCCCTTGCAGACCACCACCAAGATAGCCTGCAAGCAGAGAGAAGACCGCAGCAAAGCCCCATGGCAGTTTGGACGGTGTGTCCCACGCTTCAAGATTGTAGCCAATCCTTTTCCTGAAGAACTGATCTTCAATGAAAAGGATGAGAGTAAAGCAGATTGCCCAGTACCCAAGCATAGAGACGAAATTACTGATGATGGTTGACAGATTTTCCTTGCCAGCAATTGCGAGAATGGCAATCACGACAGCCACTAAGAAAGACCAGATAAACCGTGGTACCGCGTGGAAGTAATGGCCGAGGAGCTGCAGATCGAGTCCGGAAGAATAGAAGATCAGAATGTTGTTGCCCAGCACAGAGAACGTCAGCATAACGAGGCAGAACTTGCTCCAGCCTAACGGATGGTATGTCTCCCGGATCAGCCCACCAAGTCCATATGTGTTGTAAGTGCTGTACCATGGCTCGACCTGGCCAAGCTCAGCTGCGTTTGCAATGACCGCTCCAACAATTGACGCGAACAGGATTGGTGTCGTTGCACCGAATTGAGTAAGGCAGAAGATCTTCCACGAACGTGTCTTTGCTGGATAGTTGCAGTAGTAGTCTGCGGAGAAGGATGCCCATCCAGCAGTTGAAGAGAATGCGATCGAAAACATGCTGAGCCACAGACCAGCGTGAGCCTTACCGGTCGCAAATCCGGGAAGGCCTGCTTCTGCGTGCGGCGCAGCCTGAGCGACTAGGACAAGCAGAAGAATGAAGCTGATGATCCAGCAGTACTTGAGGAAGGTGTGAACATATCTGAAACCAAACACGCTGATGAGGTAGGAGACCACTGTAACAATGACGATGCCGACTGATACGCTCATAGTGTAGTCCGAAACCGCAGACAAAAGTTGGCCAGTGATCACAATATTGACAACCCCGAAACCTCCTGCGACGATAACGCTGAGTAGTGAGCACAGCTTGGCGCCGTAGAAGCCAAAAGAGTATCTAGATGTTGCAATTGACCGCATGCCGAGCTTGGGCCCGAGGGTGCCGCAAAATGCTGGACATATTGCTCCAAGCCAAGTGCCGACAACGATCGCGGCAATGGACTCGCCAAGTGGCAGGCCGAAGGTAGGTCCGAGAGCGCCGACGGGAACGGTTCCGATATGGCATGTCGCTCCCCACCACAGCAAGAAGACGTTCCAGATGGATGGTGGCCGCTTCTCTTCCTCGGGTATGCGATCAATACCTTGGGTTTCAATGCCCAGCTTGCGGTCAAGCCACTGCTCGCCTTTAGATAGAAACCTGAATGGAGCAACAGTAGACTGGATTTGGCGAGCTCTGATGATTTCTCTCGCTGGCGTTACGTTGGCTGGGCGACTGGCTGCTTGCTCATCCACGTGAATACCGGCTTTATTGTTCTCGATGTCTTTCTCATGGCGGACGTAGTCATCCGAAGACGATCCCGGAGGGGAACTCATGTTGGCGGTACAGAAGCAACTCCACAAGTCCAGCTTACGAAGATGAAGAAATCTGAGCAACGCGACACGAGTGGGAAAGAAGATGGAAACAGAACGGGGAAGCGAGAGGTTCTTACACTCTGCGACACATGGATGTCTTCACAAAGTTGCGGCTAGAGTCTACCCACCCGGGGAGTGCTACCTAAGATAACGGGTACAACAGCTAAACCGCGCTTGCTCAACTAGCAGCCATTGGCACGGTGTTGCTCCAGGATGATCTCCACGGAAACCCCATTTGCGAACTGCTAGCCCTGGCGATCACCCAGCATTAGGAATTCTCTAGTTACAGTGACGGGGAGAACCCTCGAACACTTGTGGTGTCGCTTGCATCTGTAGAAGTCACACACTCGACCACATGATGTTATGGCTTTGGCACACCGGATTCAAGACATGACATTCTGACAATGGCTGAAAAGACGAGCGCGATGGATCTATACATGCGTTAGGCAATGCGTCTGGTTCACATGGAGATGTTATAAAGCAGGATGATTGGTAATGGTCCCTGTCGAGGAAGCCGAGAAAGCCGCCACGCGCTCTCGGACGTGCATAAATCGCTCCTTAGGCGCGTGGCGGGTGGATGATTCCGTTCGGTCACCAGCCAAAACCAGCAAAGTGCATGGTTGACAGAACTAACCATGACCTCGCAACGAGTGTTAGATCAATCAAAAGTGTCGTTGGAGGACTGAGCTTTCACTGTGGATCACGCAGCCCCAGAAAGACGAACACGACACTTTGTTCCCGCAGTGCACATGTTGCTTAAGCAAGTGCACGTCAAAATATCAGCGAGCTGTCAGGTGGCTTGCGGAGAGGTTAAAGCACTAAAAGCAGCAAGTCCAGCCTGCATGTGTTGTTGATCTACCTCCAAGATCCCGGGGCATCTCACCAAACAACTAAACCGGCCACACTACGATGCTAGTTCTAGCTCCCTGCGAACCGATCTCGAGCAGGCGCGCGCCACCGCTTTGGCTCGGCCGCTGCTCGAATACAATGCGCTAGAAGCAATAAGAGACCTTCACAGCATAACGAGGATACTGTCCGTCTCAGCCCAGCTCTAGCGTCCAGGAACCGACTTGGGTGCAAATGATTTCAGCCGAGGTTGCTCTCATGGAATCTATCTAGGCAGGAGGCATAGAGCTGTCGATGTCCGATTCTTAGGTAGCGGGTATTGTACGGACACTGCTATTCACATAAGGCTCCGCACAACAGGCAAAAGTTCCGTCGTCGAACTGAAGGACAGCAGCTGGGTTATGAGATACTAGCCACTAGGCTATGTCCGGTCTGTTGATAATAACGAGTAAGGCTTTGCAGTTCGTTCTCACGAGAACGAAGCTGTTCGACGTGTAGCTGCCCGACACATTGTATAGAGTACACCTGCACAGATAACGACAACGAAGCTTACGCCTCCAACGCCTCCGTTCAGACGCCGAGACGCCTTCAAATCACATTTGCCGTAATCACGAGACCACGTCGTCATGTATAGATAGGATGGCACGACATATATTGTCTAGCATCTTGGTACACGAATGTCGACACAGGCGAGGCGGTGATTCAATCGAAGAGTTATACTCGTTGTAAGACACTTCGCTCGAATCGCGTGTCGTGCGTCGCAGGGAGTGCTCAGTTGCTTTAGTTCGGATGGCTGGTGATTCAATCGGACATGCTTGATTCTGGTCCAGTCTCGTGAAGGACTTTTTCGTTGTTTCTGACCTCTTTCCTCAACTCCTTGATCGCGTTCTGGAAAAGTCAGCAGCTTAGCTTCTTCAAACAGTTTTGTAACTCACGGCGAGAGCCTCGGGATTGACACCATTTTCTATCAGAGACACGCACAAGGACAGTTGAGCGCGATCTAGATCAGTATCCTGCGTGATCCCGTTAATTGATTCGCTCTCGTGGTCAACATTCACCTACAAGAAGGATTGAGATCTCTTCTAAAATGTCGACGACTTCTTTTGCCTTTTCACGTTTGTTCTCCTTAGACGGCATTGCACTTCACCAATCTTAGGACTGACGTAAAATTCAACCGTTGCAACAGATGGGCTCAGAGGTTAGAACACCGACATTGCAGTCTTCGCGACGATAGCACGCGTGTTTGCTTGCAGGTGCTTCTAGCGCGTTGTTGGCCTAAACGGGGCTAGGGAAAGCCTGCCTCTCGGCGCATAGACCGCTAGCGCTGGTGTCTTCCAAGCTTCGCTTCAGGATGCACGTGCTCTTTCTAAGGAGCTTTTCATTGACATACACCTAGGCAGGTACTTGCGATAGATCCCGGCATAATGTTGGTCTCCAGGCTTCATGCGCTTTCAGCTCGGTCGATGATATCTCGTGAACTCTTCTACAAGCGTGTCGCAGATATGTGATCAGACCTCTTCCGACCCTTTGTCGGGTTTGTATCTCAGGTCTTAGGTCTCCCTCAAGAGCGTTCTGTTGAGTTAAGTGCCGGCTAGCACATTACACTGGTAAGTCGAAGAATGCTGTTCGCTGTGATGGAAGGTTCGAGTGAGTAGCCAGGCGTTGCCCATTGAAACTCCTTGCGTCTGTGCCCTTGTCGAAAAGGGTAACTCCCATGGTAACACGCAGCATCTGCGCGAGCATACATACCTTGGCCCAATGCCATGGTAAGACAAACGTACTGGCACAATAGTTTTAATGCTACTTGTCCCCACGAGGTTTGACCAATCTCAACATGAGGGGATGTTAGCATGAATGCTTCCCTGTCATGCACTCCTCGTCCTTGCGGCTCTTTGCAGCAAGCATGTCTTTGCCCAGCCGCTTCTGACCTACTCTATCAACGCCCAGCTACCCGCAGTAGCAGTTGCAGACGAAGACTTCAGCTTCACCTTCTCTGCAGACACCTTTTCATCGGATCTGAGCATCAATTATACCTTGGTTAATGGCCCAGCGTGGCTTCACCTCAACGGCACGAGTCGCACGCTTACCGGCAAACCCTCCAGTAAAGACGTTGGCGAAACAGATTTCCAGGTAGTGGCCACAGACACTACTGGAGCAGCAAAATCAGAATCTAGGCTGGTGGTTCTAGAACAAAACTCTCTTCGCATGAGACAAGATGTCTTCATTGAAGGGCTCAGTCAGGCAGGGAAATATTCTGCACCCTCAACGCTGCTTTTCTACCCTCAGTCAGCTTTCCACGTGATCTTTGGGCCCGACGTGTTTGAAGGAGACAATGCTAGTATCCAATACTACGCATCCTCCGGCAACAATACACCTTTGCCAGCATGGGTGGCTTTTGATTCCGCTGCAGTTGCGTTCATCGGTACTACTCCACCATTGTTGACGCCACAATCCAGCCCTCAATCATTCGCATTCAATCTAGCTGCTTCAAAGATTGCCGGCTTTTCACAGTCCACTCTCACTTTTCAGATATCCGTTACAAATCATGCTCTGGCATTTCTGGAACCGACTCAGCAGGTCGCTGTTACTCCAGGCCAACCAGTCACCATCCCGCCACTTCTAGGTCAGCTCCAACTAGATGGCTCGCCGCTTGACAAGTCGAAAATCACGAACGTAACAGCAAATCAGCCTCTGTGGCTTCAGTTGGACTCACAAGACCTGTCTTTTTCGGGATTGTCGCCAGAGAACCTCGAGAACACCTCTTTCAGATTGACAGTTGCGGACGACCAGAACAACCTGGCGTCCGCCGAGATCCAACTTCTTGTGGCTAGTCAAGAGGGCAACAGTACGACAGAAGTGTTCTTAGGAACCGTTAACGCCACCATCGGAGAACATTTCGAGTATAAGTTCGTGGATGCAAAGATAGACAGCTCCGTTCGCAAGGTCGATGTTGATATATCGGCTGAACCATGGCTGTCTTTCTTACAAACTAATTTGACTTTGCAAGGCGTTGTGCCTTCGGATAGTGTCGAGGGCGACTTTAACGTGATCTTGACCGTATCTGAAGACGGGCAGGTCACTGTAAACAACCATCTCACGATCAAGCTTGTCTCCAAGAATGCCATGACTGCACCAATCATGCCCAACCAGAGCGCTACGAGGTCCTCGGTTATGCCAACAAGTACAACTGCACCTCCGGATGGCACGGCTGCTCAAGAATTCGACGACCGGACAAGAAAGCTGGCGCTGATAATTGTGCTTCCAATTCTGGCCCTGCTAGCATTATGTCTGCTAGCTTTCATTCTATGGAAGCGGAAACGACCACGAGATGGTGCTCATCAAGCAGCCTCAGTGCCGCCTTCCATGCAACAGAGCTCGCGACCCTCTAGCACGGGGAGTATTATGGGGTTGACAGAGCTCGAAGCGCGATCTTTGTCCGAGGCATTTTTCCAACAGCTGCCGTGGTCTCCACCACCACGAGTGGATCTACCTTGGCACTTGCCGGACAAACCACGCCACAAGTTCCTGTCTGTCGTGAATGAATACGATCGTGATAGTCCAGAGACACGCTCGAGCTGGGACGAAATGTTGATGGAAGTCGACAGACCAGTCAGATCCGGTCCTGATGCTGGGTCCAAGAGACTCTTCCCAACATCTCCAGGTGCATCAAGCCGACTCTTGCCTTCACCAGAAAGTTTCAGGTCGTTAGTACAGGGGATGAGCACATTGCTGACAGAGACGGGTCTGACAGAACGCAGTGGGAGCTTCTCAACGCCTCGCAAGTTCAATGGTAGAGAATCGAGCGGTCTTGGACATGGGACCAGCTCACGAGGCATGACACTTCGGCAAGTGCCATTGTCGCCACTCTCAGAGACCCCTGGGAGGCTCAGCACGCCATTCAATCCCGCATCACAAGCTTCAATGACGCCGAACTATAAAGTCCAGCATCCAAACACTTTCTTCACCACTAAGTCAATCAGCACGAGGAAGATGTCGCTAGCAAGTAGCGAATCTAGATATGCCGGTCCCGTGAGCGCGTCAAGCTCTGAGGGAGCTTTGCCAACGCGGAGGAGAACAACATCTAGCCCATCTTCATCGTCGCGATATGAAGAGGACGACTGGACGACGGAAGGGAGTGTCAGTGCAGCACGATCAAGCAGTCAGCATCTACGCCATCCCATCGCAGGACCGGATCTAGCAACCAACGACATCTTTGCAGGCAATGAAGCGGCAATGCAGTGGCCGCTTGAGGTGGCATTCCCCAGTGCAGTTAGCCAGGGAATGAGCTTGAGAAGTCAACTGTCTGAACACAGCCAGGGGGACAGCCTGAGGTTTATATAGTGTCGTAATGCTTAATAGAATGTTATTACATGGCTCTGCGCTTGCATCTATATGTCGGTTGAACCTTTGAATCCTTACATGGGTATGTTATCTCAACGTCTTTATACTGGCAGGAGCGAGGGAACCCAAGAGAAGGAACAGCTAATGGTGAAAAGGGGGGTAGAAGATTGGCCGGCCTGCCTGATAGCAAGGATGACGACGATCGCCTTGCCGCGTCCGTGACCGCCCGCTCTTTCACGATTCCAGTTTCTCATCGACCGCAGTCTAGCCGTTACTGCTTTGCATTTGTTCACCTGCACGCGACACAGGTTATTTTCGAGAAAACAAATCCTCGTCTATACATCTTCTCTTGCTAGTCTTCGTCAGCACAAACAAGCCCCGTCGTGTTTGCAGCCAACAGCTCGAATTTTCGTTGCCAGCGCGTTCGTCAGTTCGCTCGCCCGACCCACCAAATCAAAGACCACGACCTCGGAACCCCGTCTTCGTGTTTCTGAAGCGCATGTCATACGACCGGTAGACGTTCTCAAATTTCTCTTCAGGTGATCATTCATCATGGGTCAGACGTTGTCGGAGCCCGTTGTCGAAAAGGTAGAGCATTACCCCTCTACCCAATCATGTTTGTAATCGAGCACACTCGTGACAAATACAGTCATATGTCAAGAGGTTCCCATAACCAAGCAAGATTACTGACAGCCATGCTACTAGGTCTCGGACAAAGGCGAAGATGACTGCGTGTTGTGGGGTCTCTCGGCCATGCAAGGATGGCGAATAAGCATGGAAGACGCACATGCGGCTGTCCTCGACTTACAACCGGAGGTCGAGGGCAAGGACCAAACGGCCGCGGCGCCTGACAAGCGGATGGCCTACTTCGGCGTCTACGATGGCCACGGCGGTGAAAAGGTAGCACAATTCGCCGGAGAGAATATACATAAGATTGTGGCGAAACAGGATGCCTTTGCGAAAGGAGACATAGAACAAGCCTTGAAGGACGGCTTCCTGGCTACGGACCGAGCTATCCTCAATGGTACAGTCCAATAGGCGCCCTGCACCTGCCCAGCTACTTACTCTGAAATAGACTCGAGATATGAGGAAGAAGTATCTGGCTGTACTGCCTCGGTCGGAATTGTGTCGAAAGAAAAGATCTGGGTGGTAAGCAACAGCATCGACGAGCAAACATTCGACCACAACCTGACTTTTATAGGCCAATGCAGGCGACTCCAGAACAGTGCTTGGTGTGAAGGGTCGAGCAAAGCCCTTGTCTTTTGACCACAAGCCACAGAACGAAGGTTCGACTACTCCAAAGTTCGCGAGACGATCACTGCTGACCTTGCTTAGGTGAAAAGGCCAGAATCAGTGCTGCCGGTGGGTTCGTCGATTTCGGCAGAGTCAACGGCAACTTGGCCTTGTCGCGTGCCATCGGCGACTTCGAGTTCAAGAAGAGTGCCGACCTCGCTCCCGAGCAGCAAATTGTTACTGCATTCCCTGATGTGGTCACACACGACATCTCAGAGGACGACGAGTTCCTCGTTATTGCCTGCGATGGTGAGACAACCAAGACCTCTAGCAGGATACCGCTAACTGAGTGCAGGCATTTGGGATTGTCAATCGTCCCAAGCAGTTGTTGAATTTGTGCGAAGAGGCATAGTTGCAAAACAAGAGCTTCACTCGATTTGCGAGAACATGATGGATAACTGCCTCGCATCAAACAGCGAGACTGGTGGTGTTGGGTGTGACAACATGACCATGATCGTAATCGGTCTGCGTCAAGGAAAGACCAAAGAGGAGTGGTACGATATGATAGCGAAACGAGTGGCGGATGGAGATGGCCCCTGTGCACCGCCAGAATATGGCAAGTCAGACGAGGACAAATCGGATCAGTAAAGCATCTAACAGTGAGTGTAGCTGAGTTCCGGGGTCCGGGAGTGCGACATCAATTTGACCAAGACAGTCCAGATGATTATGAATTGGATGTACCGCGTTACCAGGGTGGTAGAAATGGTCGGATCATCCTCCTCGGGGACGGAACAGAGGTGTTGACTGATTCAACAGATGACGCTGAAATGTTCGACCACAGCATGGAGGACGAGCAGGACGAGCAGGACGAGGAGAGCCAAATGAAAAAAGGGGCATCTGCAGCCGGCGAAAATGACTCGGCGAGAAAAGACCGCGAGGGTACGCCGGGACCTCAGAGTGAAGCTGAGAAGCAACACATGAAGCACAGCAGCGTATCGCAAGGGCCAGGGACCAGCATTCAGGGCATAGCGGACGACCCAGACAATAAGAAATGATGAAGCACGCATGGTAGCAGCATCATTTACAGCATCAGCAAGTAACGTTTGACGACGATTCATGCTCACGACCAAGATACCCCAAGATGTTCACGAGAAAATCCGTACCCGCAGATATCAGTCTAGAGCAACGGCCAAAAAGAAACAGTTTTTGTGCTACCTTCTTCCTGGTTACGTGAGAGAAGGAACGCTCTATGCATGTCTATCTATAGCAGGTGTTTCGCAACTACACCAATAATGATAACCGTCCTTTATGGTCTCTGCAAGTGTTGCAATGTGCTTGTTCTAAGCGCCCCTTGTGCTGAGGCTTGGGAACATTGGGAATACACAGGTAAGGCAGTGCAAGGTTTCAGCTCGTGAGAGCATGACGTCGGGCAAGCAAAAAGTTGGTCGACGAAGCACAAGCCTCACAAGTTAAGTTACGTGACGGCATGTCGATCAGTCTCAACCATTTGCAAGAAGCGTGTTATTATTGTTGACAGCTACGTGCAAGATTTGACAAGAGTCGGACGCCGCTCAGCTTTCAATCTTTAGATTCTGCAAAACTCCTACCACGGTACAAGTGTCGCACCTCTTGAATTAGCCCTATCGATAGCGTTCTGTACTTGACACCAAGCATTCTACCACGTGCCTAATATCCGACTTATCTTTCAACGCGCACGACTCGTGAGCTTCATATTTCCTCTACACCGCAAAACAGCAATTGGCAGAGAACAGCTGCGATCATGTCGTCACCTGCAAGCAACAACAAAAGGAAGCGAGGTACTGCCTCAGATAGAGTGAAGGCTGGCAGCAGCGGTGAGCTCCAGCAAGCTTCCTCGCGCGACGCATCAGGAGAAGACATGGCTGCCTCCTCACCAGCCGCGAACACACGGCACAGAAAGCAGGCGTCGCAAGACCAGACAGCTGCACCTCCTAGCAAACGTGCCAGAACCAGGTCTAGCGCTTCTACGAAGCTCCCTAAAGTGGTGGCTCAAGATGTTGATGACGAGGCAGAAGGTCAAAACGCTGAAGAGCCTAGCAGAGCCACCAAAGATGAACTGGACGCCAAATCCAAGTCTAAGAGACGAGGCAGTCACGCCTCAAGCACAGATTCGAGCCAAATGGACAACGGAGATGCCGAAGGAGAACGCGAACTAGATGACACTGAGAAGAAAATGGATGCGCCTCCTAGAGCCGGACAACGTGATCCCATCGGTGGCTACAAAACCAACCCTCCTCCCACGGGGCGACCTGTGAGGATCTACGCTGATGGCGTGTTTGACCTCTTCCACCTTGGGTACGCATCTATTCCATTTGTCTCAGACGATACTGACATTCTGCTAGCCACATGCGCCAATTACAGCAAGCCAAATCCGCCTTCCCAGATGTCCACCTAATGGTCGGTGTCACAGGTGACGCAGAGACCCACCGCAGAAAAGGCCTCACCGTCCTCACAGGCCAGGAACGCGCCGAAACCGTGAGACACTGTAAATGGGTGGACGAAGTCATTCCCAACTGCCCCTGGATCGTTACGGCTGAGTTCCTTCACGAACACAACATTGATTATGTCGCCCACGACGACGAACCCTACGGTGCCACCGAAGGCGATGACATTTACGCAGCTATAAAGAAGGAGGGCAAGTTCCTCGTCACGGAGAGAACAGAGGGTGTGAGTACAACGGGTATCATCACTAAGATCGTAAAGGACTACGAGAAATACATTTCTCGCCAACTCAAACGTGGCACTTCAAGACAGGAGCTGAACGTCAGCTGGCTCAAGAAGAACGAACTCGATATCAAACGGCACGTGGGCGAGCTTAGGGACTCGATCAAGCAGAATTGGACCACTGCTGGTGGCGAGATTGGGAAGGACTTGAAGACTTTCTGGCAACATGCTGGCATCAATATTAGTCGGCCCAGTAGTCCTGCGCCGAGTCTTCGGAGGACTCTGAGCAGTGGTGGGGACAATGGGAAGGCCTTAGATGTCAGTGGTGCCAAGAGCCCGACCACACTTGAGCACAGGAAGCATCTTGAGATCCCGAGGGCACAGTCACCTGGTTTCAGTCTTAGAGGCAGAAGCGATGACTTTGCTGCTGGGTATAGTCTCGGCTTGCTTGGGAGTGTCAGGTCATGGGTAAGTTTGGCTCATTTCTGTGGGGCAAGATCACCGTACTAATACATATGATGCAGATGTCTCGAAGTCGAAGATCACTCCGAGATCCTGAGCATAATAGCCCGGAAGGCACAGACGAGGAAGACTTGCGAAGTCCTGTATCGGAACATGGTGATCCGGTCTCGCCTGTGGTGTCTAGGGGACGACAGGGCAAGAGCGGTGTGCAGAAGGAGGATTCCGATGCTATGGATGTAATGCATTGAGGCGCTCACTAATATATGGCATACCAAGGGAGGAGTTTGCAGGCTCCCTATGCGGATGAAGTGCGTACCAACACCCGACTTCTTGTAAAGTTTGGAAGAAGACTTTGTATCATTAGCTTGCCAAAAGTGATTTTGGAAAGCAAATATCGATTATGGTGTGATCGCATTTCATCTTGTCACAGTCCTTGCATACTAGACGTTGTGGTTTGGTGGTGGACTGTTTAAAGACTCTTGCCTGTGCTGCTCGTGCCAAGGCTTAAAGCTTGTTGTAATTGCTTCTGGAGGAAACGGTGTTTCTGTAGCTTCGTACCTTGACTGATCCACAAGCGGTTTTCAAGTTGGCGTCTTATTTTCTCAGAGACTACCTCGGTCATGGTCTGCGTGAAATCACCATCATTGGAAGCTGCAATGGCGGTCGTGCCTTTACGCCTGTGGCACGGTGATATAGTGACGATATCCTTTACAGCTTAACGTGAGTCGACATGTGCTCATCGCGGCTGGATATAGCTCGATATAGCCTGACATGGTTCAGCTGGTCTGCTTGTTCTTCTCCATCACCTGTCACGAGCGAAGAGGAGATGGCGTCAGGAAACTCGCAAGGTGAAGGTAAGGTGAAGATTGTTTCATGAAAGCGAAATCAAAACATCTACTACATACTTGAATTGCATACATGGGTACCTTTTCTCTCGATGTGGTTACTTTCTGTTGCAACGGTTCCTGTCTATCCCTGAGACCGTTAACAACTCCTCGGATTGTCCACTCGCACCTACTTTTTGTTACCAGACCTCGTGCGCAGGCCGTGAGTGCTCACCATGGCAGCTACAGACAGGACCTTCGCCAAACCATCCATACCGCAAGATACGTCGCGGCTGATGCCATTACCCACAGAATTATGACTGAAAGTACTCGAGATGTTGCGGAAGCAGCGCCATGCCCATTGAGCCGCTCTGGAGCAATGATTGTGCGTTGGCTGGTTTACCTCGGCGCAGCGCACAGCTTCTGCGAGCTTGTCAACAGTTGTACCGCGAAGGGTATATCATTCTGTACGACAAGAATGAGGTGGCCATCCTATTCGACAGAGTAAGCCCCGGCACTTTTGTTGACTCATACTGTCATATACTCAATGCAAGTGTGCGTAACACTCTATCTTCAAGGGCAGTAGGTGGACCTGGACTGCCATCCCTGTTACACACTGCACAAGCCGACGCCAGATCAGACGTTGTACAGCTAAGCCGCGGTGCCAAACGCTTCGTCCGGCTCTATGGGGTGCTGATGAGAATTCGGAAATTCAGGGTCTATATTCCCCGATACTATGATCAGAAAGCACTCTTTATGCGACGTCGCTGCCTTCGCGACTTATTGAACGGTAAACAGCTCACCTGCGTGTTATGGCCTGAGCATCTGCGCGACCTGGCGCCGTTGATGCTCCTCTCAAGAGCTGCAGAATCCTCAGATGCTCTTCAAACGACTTCTACATGAGCGACGAGCTTCTGTATCCTAAAGGTCTACGAGAAACTATTACGAGCGGTAGTATTGTTCGCGACCCCTACCCATCATACTCAGACTTCGTGGGCTCTTTTGTGCCTAGCCTGCCGGACATCAGCGATTCTTCTTTCGAGAACGAGTATGAGGAAGAGTTTCGTACACTCGTGCAGCATATATTGGACTACGACTTCGATGCTTACAGAATGCAACAGAAGTATCTAATGAAGCAAGCTATCGCATGGAATCAGCTGTGGGCTGAAACACAATGCAATCAAACCAGGAACAGGAAGACCGGGAAAACCGAAAGATCATAGCAGCTTTGGAACGTGACGACATCCTGGGGTGAGCAGAATGCGGTTAGCAGAACGCTAGTTACCATGCTTTGCAATAGTAGGGTGCCGACAAGAATGGATGATTGGAAGTTGGGACGTGGTAGGGGTTTCCGCCAAGGGCAAAATTACCATGTCGCCCGTTGAGGGAAGACGGCAGTATCAACATTTCGTTGGTATCATTTGATAACATTGAGCTTGGCCATATCGTCTCGTCGACATGCCTTTCTATCGTGCTCAATCGTCAGCCACTGTAGACCTCCAACGAACCCATCTCCAGTACGACTATCTTTGCACACAGATCTCGTAGCATGATTCTGGCTGTCCGTGGCTGATGTCGCTTGATATGCCAGTGCCCTCTGCTCGAAACTTCTCATCAACTTCGCCCATCTTGATCTTGTCGTCTATGATCTTGGCTTCTCCTTCTTCTCCTTCCACAAGGCACTCAGACCGACACCCGAGACCTTGACGACCTTGAATCGCACACCGGGAATATCACCCTTGGCCTTACCCTTTCGACCGAAACCGGCAAGCAGGACCTCGTCGTTCTCGTCTACGAAGTTGAGGCAACCGTCGTTGGGGACTGTAGAAGTCGTATTAGCATTCATTCACTCAAATTCGTCTTTGAACATCTTTTCTCGCTTCATCCCCTGGTCTCTACGCGCGTCTACTCTTTCAAGATCTTCGTGATGTGGCAATCGTAGTGACTCACCGAAAGCGGTAACCTTCTTTCCGTTCTTGATCAACTGCACCCTCACACACTTTCGGATGGCACTGTTCGGCTGCTTGGCCTCAACACCGACTTTCTCGAGGACGATACCCTTGGCGTGCGAGGAGCCTCCGAATGGCGAGGACTTGTAGGCGGTACCGAGGAGTCGCTTCTTGTAGTGCAGGTCTGCCCATCGACCGTCCTTGCGGGCTTGGACGAGTTTGCGGGCGGCGTTAAGACCGCGGGGCTTGCCTCTGTTCGTCATGACTGTGGGTGTGTGTTAGTTGTTGTGGTGTTGTTGGTTGTAAAAGCGCGAGAGAAACGTACTGGCTGTGTGTGAAGGGGATGTATAGAGATGGCGACGACGGTGAGGTCAAATGAGGTTGTGATGCGGTGGGTGCGGTAAATTCTTTGGCGCTAGCGAAGTGCGTGCCAAGTGTTAGATTGGGTTGGCAGGGAAGACGTCTATGCAGCGTCACATGTGGAAGATCTCCGCCGTAGATGCTACGATAGATGGAGCAAGTTTGCCGAGCCAGCGTCTCTAGCAGCCAGTCTCACTAGTCTACCACCATGCTGATCTACAACCACAACATGCCGAGCTAGTTCTTTACAAGTTGCGAGCCGTAAGGCTCTGCATACATACAGAAAGAACTAATACAATGGGATCTGACAAGTCCAATCACAGCCCCTCCGAGTCTCATTCTCCGCCCCCATCTGAACCCAACGCCACCAAGCCGAAACACCTCGACCTCCCCACCACGACACCAATAACAAGCGGCGCCTCCCGCACCACCCCGAGTCAACTCCTTCCAGCCCCAGCTCTCTTCCACGGACCCCACAGCCGCAATGCCTCCAACCTCTCCCTAACCCAGCGCTCCCGCGACCGCGATGACAAGCCCACCGGCACCGGCACCGGCACCGGCACCCCAGCAGCCGAGCCCGACCAACACCTCCCGCGCGCGCGGCCGCCCACCTCGTCCTTCAGCGGCGGGTCACGCCCCAGTCTGATCGCCGACCATGCGCTCCCGCGGTCCTCGTACAAGAAACCGCCGAACAGCCTGGGCGCAGGGAACGCAATCAGGTCGACGCAGCAGCAGCGGCACGACGACGAGTTCCGCGCCGACGCGGTATGGGCCGAGATGCAGAAGACGCTGGCGGACGTGGAGCTGTCGGCGATGAACAGCAGCCACGTGTTCAGCCAGGAGCATGTCGCGGCGCTGGAAGATCTAAGGGTTGCGCAGCTGGGGCTTGCGCGGGCGTGGGCGAGGGAGGAGGCAGAGGAGCAGGCTGATGAGGAGTTTGGACGGGATGTGGAGGGCGGGGCGGCTGGGGACAACAATGCCGAGGTCAAGGGGGGCATGTTTTCTAGGGGACAGGAGGCGGCGGGTGCGGCTGGGAGTCCGAAGAGTGAGAGGGGCAGGCACAGTCGGAGTAGAAGAGAGAGTAGTGTGAGTGTTATGGGGGAGACTCTGGAGGAGGAGACGGAGAGGGACATCAAATTGGGAAGGACGAGGAGGGAGGCGAATGATCGATACTTCAAGCAGGTTAACAGTGGCGTTGGGGACGTCGTGAAGAGGCTAGATGAGGTTGTGGAGGCCATGAGGCGGGTCGAGAAGGAGAGCAGAGAGATTTGGAACAGCAGCGAGAGCGGCGGCGGTAGTGGCGATGACAGCGAGGATCTGGGCGTACACACCGAGACGGACGAGAGTTTGCGGCCCAAAACAGACGGCGACGGCGGCAGAAAACGAGCTGGCACGGCGGACACGGGCACGGCGACCACAGAGAGCGACGTGTTCAGTGATAGTCCCGGGACCGTGGCGACGAAAGAGAAGTGAAAGAGCTGAGCGCTGTAACGTTTTATTCGTCATGCTCTTCTTCTTTACATACACCAGAAACAAGGCAGATGTACGTGCTCGTGGTGGTGTATACTATCTCGTGTAGCGATGACCTCTTTCCCTCCATTTTTCCCCGTCGTTCATGCGAGTTCGAATGTGAATGCACTTCCGAACCCGGTACATTGTCACTTCTCTTCTCTGACGTTTCCTGGTTGGTCGTATCGTTGTGTTCGAGGTCGGGACTTCAAAATTGCAGGGATATGTCGACGGATCACAGAGCATCCTGATCTTGCAGCTTATGAATACAAGTGCTTAACAAGACTCTCGTGAATGTTGTGAGCCAGGGGCACGCCGGCCTTTTACCTGCACCAGAGACTTCTCAAGCATGCAATGCACGAACGCGGAGAATGCTTGACATTGTAATATGTACTTCATCTATATACATTGGCCACCCAGATTGACGAAGCGTACAGAAGATGCTCGGTCCCTCACGCATCGCGATCAGAAGGTCTCACTCGACGTACCATCCTCCTCTTGTGATCCTGAGAACCTGGAGCTGAGTCTAGAGCTGTTTCGAACCGCGTGTCTGTTGACGACGGCCATTCGTTCCCTTTTACGAAAGCGTTGTCCTCCAGTGCCGCAGACGGTTGATCGAAACGGTGTCTCGCAGTAAGAGCGATTGAGGAACGAGTCTCTGCCGGCTTCTCCGGGCGAGGCTCCTCTGGAACAGAAACAGAAGTTGGGACACTCGCGAGGTATGCGTCACCGAGCGGCACGGATTGTTGATCGACAATCCCGTTAACAGACCCTGCGATAGCGCGACTCTCTGCAGAGACATTGTTAGTTGACTTAGTCTCCGACTTTATTGATAGCTGCATGTCATGGTCGCTGGCAGGTACCATGTCCCCTCCTAGCGTATGAGGCTCAGTAGCATCTTCATCTGCTTGTACTTTCGGAATGCGTGCTTCCGTGGTAGCAGGCACTTCGTTGCTCATAGGATAGAATGTCGCATGGATCTTTCCTTGTGCCCATTCTCGCAAATGCGGCTCCTCAATGTCCACAGCATCAGGACAACCCATCTGGTACCACTTCCGGCGATAAATCCTCTTCTTCAGATATTCAATTTCATCATGCTGTTCTTGAGTCATATTCCTCCAACCAAGACCATGATAGTAGATTAGATCTTGCTGCGCCAACCTAACCAGCACCAGAAATCTGGCAGGCAGCTCAATCGAAGATGGCGAGTCGACAATAGCCCAGAGTGCCTCTCTGAGAGCTAGCGGGTTGCTGACAGTCATAGCTGTACGAACCCACAGTGTATAGATTTGTCTATTGAAGACTTGGTTCGACCATCTTGATATGTAGAGGTCATGCAACAATGCAAGGACGCTTCTATAACGCTCGATGTTGATGAGCGCGACGAAAGCGGTGAAGAAGATGGCTCTCCGAATGTGTTCGCCTTTAGCCTCGAGATCCTGATAAACTGCATTGATGTCATGTAGAATTTCAGACGTGGTTTGCGACTGGTATCTCCATTGCTCGGAAAATGTGGAAATCATTTTCTCCTCTTGAGGCTCCGCTATGCTCTCCGAGGGATCTGGCACACTGAAATTCAGAACAGGAGGGCCATAAATCTTGAGGTAAGCGTCAAAGTCGTGCAAAAGCATATGAGTTTGGTAGGCAGCGGCAAGCTGGCGCGTCAGCTCATCCCGAATCAGTGCAACTCGAGCATGGCGTCGACTGCTTCTGAGCAGCGGCATTTGAGTGTTACTTAGAGTAGACTTCCGAAGGACATGATAGCTCTTGTTGTTCTCAATGCATATGAATATGTCTGACACATATTCCACAAGTGCTTCAAAATTCTTAAAATACCTGGGGACCGGTAACTTCTTGAATATTGTGGCGGATCCCTCTGCCATACACAGCTTTTTACAGCGAGCTGAGATATCCGCTTCTATAGCTTCTTTCACAACATATCGGAATTCATCAGAGAACTCGTTCCGAATTGCACCTCGTGCCAGGGATAGACAGGTGGCCAAGATGTCTGAGACAGCGAGTTGGCGAGTAGATCTTGCAGCCCACGCGGCGGCGATGTCATGCGCTGTTGCAGGAGCGCGGACAGGGTTCGCGAGACCAGGAAATTGTATTTGACGATCTTTCATCCACTTGTGAACAAGATCATACCGCCTCCGACGCACGAGGAGACTCAGAACATCCCTCGATAGCTTTGATGTGGGCACCATTCCACAGGTTTGAAGGCAGTATGTCAGAAAGTCATAAGTCTCTTCGATGGACGGATTATAGCATGCAAAGAGATTGAATGCATGTCGGACGGTCGCTGCGAAGCCTCGGGGTTTCTTCCGTGAGATATCCTGATCATGCAGCCAAGTGATTAATTCTTCAACGCGAGTCCATTTCAGCTGCCTCCCATAACCCCTAATGATATCCGTCACCATAGGCAGACTCAGGGGAAATACCATTTCGGCAGAGAGCGTTTCGAGGAGGCGGTGAGCAGCTTCAGGGCTTCCCTTGTTCAAAGCAGTTTGAACAATGGGACGCAAGAACTCAGCTTCTGGAGAGATTGAACAAAGTTGTAATCCCTTGAGAAGCTTTCTAGCCTCGTCGGTCTGCAAGGCCTCGTCGGGATGCATGGTACAGTAATACATGAGGTAATTCTGCACCTCGTATCGGTCGTATTCTGTGTTTCGATCGGGCGGCATGCATAACAACTCAACGGCTTCTAGACGCGGTGGCTCTTGTTGGAGAAGCTTTTCAACAAGTCCGTCTCTGATGGGGCGTATGATCGCTACTGGTAGGCTACTGCAAGCGGAGAAAAAGAGACTCTTGAGTAACCTCCAGTCTTTGGGCAAGCCGGTGGATGCGTAAGCGTGCAAAGCTCGGTGCAGGCGCACAGCAACGGCGGTATTGCTATCCCCGTCGTTGGATAGGGATAGATGACGATACACCACAGGCTGGGGAGGTCGCAGCCTCGTTGCCGTGGACGATACCTCGTTTTTGGCTGACCGAGGCCGTTGTTCTATTGCGACCTGATGCCGGTCAGGGGCATGTCGAGGAGAGGTATTGTCTGACTGATTTACCATGGGCGCCCAGACAGCTCCTGGCTCTTGGTGGGAGGGTGTGCCATAGCCCTCGTCAAATGCCACTTGCGACACGGCAGCTCCACTCTGGTGCCTTCGATGTCTCAAGGTACCGTCGTCGGTTTGCACAGGCTTCGGAAAGAGCGCGTTTTGTGTCCGACGAGCTCGACGAGCTCGACGAGGAAAGGCATTGCTGTTTGTTGCAGTGGTGGTGTGAAGGGGACGGGACAAACATTTGACCTGACAAGGTCGGCATGTCGTTGCCTGGCGATAGTGCCCATGAGTAGCTGGAGGTGTCACGAATGTGGCGGGTGGTTGAGCATTGGCAAGACCTCGAAGGGCTCGCAGAGCATCTTTGCTAGGAGCGATCTGCTTCGTGGCCATACAGGATCTTGACTTGTTGTTCCATCGTTAGTTCATGAACCTGGAGACCAGCTGCGTGAAATTCGCTCGTTGATAGATGGCAAGACGCATGCACTTGGATTTGCGATGAGCTGTGCCGTGCTGTCCGTGCCTATTTATTTTAGTTCTAGAGAAGCACGACCGCGACGCACCTGCACAATTGATAACTCGCGACTGCGGCGGTGCTGTGGAGGTGCGTCTTTGGCAAGAGTACATCACCGTATCTCAATGTCAACGCCAACGACATTGACCTCAAACCACATGAACATTGCCTACAGCGTGGTTTACTCCAACCAGTACAGTCAGCTGCAGACATGTCGACGATACTGCGAACACTGCGCAATCTGCGCAAGATCGGGTTCAAAGAATATGGCCACCAGATGCAATACATGGGTTCGTCCACAACCTCCACCTTCATCTCCACCTCTCGAGCTTCACACAGCTCTAGCACGCACTGCCAGAGCTCACCCTCATTCTGACTCACCTCACAGGCGATACCAAGGCAGGTGTACTAGTCGGAAAAGACCGCTACGGCAACAAATACTTCGAGAACCTCGAACAGGACCTCCCTCTACGCACGCGATGGGTAGACTACAAGGACAAGGAGCTTGATGCGTCACAAATCGACCCTGGCTGGCATGCCTGGATGAGTTACATGGTCGACAAGCCACCTTCTGAAGACCCGCTGATGCAATTTGGCATGAGACCGTGGGAGAACCCCGAGACGGTAAAGAATGTGACGCTGAGCAGAGGCGCGTACAAGCCTTACTCGACGTAAGAGATGCCGCCGCACGATATGTACAGTGCTAACGAGGTCGCAGAGTTAAGCCTAAGTTGCAAGCTTGGACACCGGTGGCGAAACCACGAGACCCCAGCGTACCCTTTGATTTGCCCAAGGCTGTCGAGGGACCACCCTCTGGACTCAAGCAGCAGCAACCAGAGTCGTCGCTATGAGCACCTTTGAAGTTGAGAAGATGTACAGCTGCATCCATGACAGAGGCGTTCAGGGTCTATGACAATATAAGTTCCTTTTCTATCGAACAATTGGGTATCACGAAACAATTCAAAAAGCCCACCAACGCTCATCCCACTCATCCTTTCTGCACTGTCCTTCTCACTCTAGCAGGTCCCAACTCCCTTCTAACCTCCTCCAGCTGCTGCAGCCCAAACACCTCGTTGCCATTCTTCCCTCTTTTCCCTTTGGCTCCTTTCCTCTTTCCCCCAGGGTTGGCTTTGTCCCAACCGCCCAGGAAATCATCTACCATGCCGTTGAAGTCACTTCTTACAGCTCCTGGATCCGCAAAGCTCGCGGTAGACAGAGCCGACATCTTGGACACCCTCGATGCACCAGTCATACCAGAAACCATACTGGCGCCACCGTCCATGGCGTCGTCGAACTCGTCGCCTTCGTCTATGCCGTACATCTTCTCCACCTGATCGAACCGGCGATCGAGGAGTTCGAGGCCCGGACCACGGGCGAGGGAGGAGGATGTCATGGAGTAGGCACTTGGGTTTGTTTGTGCGCCTTTTCGCTTCTTCTGGCGGAGTGGGGTGCCATTCAGGGTGTACAGGGAAGGGGCTCGATCCTGCACGCCCGAAGCGGCGATGGAACCGGCCTGGACTGGCGCGGCCTTCTTGGACATGGCAGCATCGCGTTTGTACTTGGCGAAGTCGCGCAGCCAGTCGCCGTCTTCGGCTGACGCTGTGGCTGCTGCGGCCTGGTCTAACTGCTCACCCGCATCTAGGGTTCTTGGCTCGCCGGTTGCGTCGGTCGGTGGTGGCATCTTCAACTCACTCTGCATTACCTGCACTTCTGCCTTCTCTGTAGCATCGCTCTCCCACCCATCGTCGTCGCCAAACATATCTGCCTCGGCCTCGAACTCGTCCAGGTCCAGCTCACCATTGTTCACACCATCCAGGCCAAGTTCGGCGAAGACATCGTCGTCGTCTTTGTCGTCTACGTAGGCATCATCCTCCAGAGCCTCCAACACCTCACGCAACCTCGGATCCATGTCAGGCTGAAAGCCAGCAATCTCATCGGGCACATCCTGCTGGGCCTCCAGCATCCTCTTCTTGGTGGTGCGGGAGAAAGTACTACTCGAGGCATCAATCAGGCTCGGCGCCACCGACTCCTCGTCATCGTGTATATCGACCTGGGCCAGTGCATCCTCCAGCCTCATAGCCTGTTTCCCCTTGGCATTCTTCTTCCCCTTGACTTTCGTCGGCAAGGCATCGACGAAATACGACTCGCCGCCTCCTTGGTTGAGATCGCGCAGATGTTGCATGTAGTCGTATGTGGTGTCGTCGTAGTAGACACCATACTCGGCCGCCTCGCCTTCGTTCTCGCGCATGGAGTCGAAGTCGAGGTCGTCGCCTTCTTCGAGGTCTGCGAGGTGGAGGGCCCTGTCTCGAGCCGCATTGCTGCTGGTGGAAGAGGAGGAGGAGGGAGTGGGCGCGTTCTTGCCGCGGCCGACGGGAAAGAGGGCTCGATCGCCGGCATCTTCATCGTTGACGAGGGGGTCGTTCTGGGAGCGGTAGAGGAGCTGGAAGGTTTGCGTGGTGGGATTGTTCTTGTCGATGAATTTGCGGCGAGGCATTGTTGCTGTAGAGAGGGTGGTTGGTAAAGAGAGGTCGTGGTGTGCTTGGTGATAGGTGGTGAGAGGCTTCCTAGTTCTACGAGAGGCAGTAACGTAGGGATTTCTTGCACATGCGACTTGGACTTCGAAGTGCCTGACTGTGGGGAAATCGGCTGAGGCAACAAAAAAATAATTCAGGAATCTTCAGTCTGAAAATCTCCCGCCGCCCATGACGCAGTTGTGCCTGAGGCGAGCCACCAGCAACCTCTTCTAGACTTCTATCCCCTTTGCCCATATATCCTGCCCTCCCACTGCAATAAGGGCCATTCATCTGGCATTCAATATCCTTGTAGTCCATTTTGACATCCACCGCCACGATGCCTCTCGCCAAATCCAAGAACACCGTGGGTCTGGGCAACTCGCTCATGAACGACCGCTTCGGCCGCGGCAAAGGAAGCGATCGCAAGAAGGTCTCTTCCGACCAAGGCGGCGTCGTTCGTGTAAACAAGGCAACCGGCGAGGAGTATGTCACCAACGCCGCCAAGGAGGCCGACTGGGTCAAGATGCGCTCCATCACCGAGCAGAATGACCTCGATGAATTCCTGACCAACGCTGAGCTGGCCGGCACCGATTTCACCGCCGAGAAGACGAACAATGTCAAGATCATACACACTGATCAGCGCAATCCGTATCTCTTGAGTAGTGCGGAGGAGAGGGGCGTGCGCCGGAGACAGGACAAGCAGAGGAACAGATTGACTGTGCCCCGCCGGCCCAAGTGGGATGAGAATACGACGCCGAGGGAGCTGGATGAAAGGGAACGTGCGAGTCTGTTAGAGTGGAGGAGGGGGCTGGCTGAGTTACAGGAGAACCAGGATCTGCTGATGACGCCGTTCGAGAGAAATATCGAGGTTTGGAGGCAACTGTGGAGAGTTATCGAGAGGTCCGATCTGATCGTGCAAATTGTCGATGCGAGAAACCCCCTGATGTTTCGCTCAGACGACTTGGAGAAATACGTCAAAGAGGTCGACAGCAAGAAGAGGAATCTGTTGTTGGTCAACAAGGCTGATATGATGACCGAGGATCAGAGAAGTGCTTGGGCTGACTACTTCATCGAGAAGAACATCAACTACAAGTTCTTTTCGGCACATCTGGCCAAGGAATTGAACGAGGGCAGGGACGCAGAGGAGGAGCTGGAAGAGAGGGAGCTCGAGCAGACTGTGAATCAGGACAAGCCGCAAAAGTCAATGGTGGAGAATGTACAAGACCTGAACCTCGAAGAGCAGGAAGAAGAGCTGGAGGGTGAGGACGACTTGTCTGCCGATGAGACAGAGAGCACAGATGACGACACCTCAGACGCTTCTCCCACGGACAATCCATATCTGCAACAACCAGACCACGCACAAGACGAGAAAACGAGGATATTGACAGTCGAAGAGTTGGAAGCCCTCTTCTTGGAGAACATCCCAATCAGTACAGACTCGAAAGATGGAGAGCCAGTACGCAAGACAACCATCGGTCTGGTGGGCTACCCGAACGTTGGAAAGTCGAGCACAATCAACTCCCTGATTGGCTCCAAGAAGGTCTCAGTTTCAGCAACACCTGGCAAGACCAAACATTTCCAAACCATCCACTTGTCCGACAAGGTCATCTTGTGTGATTGTCCCGGTCTGGTCTTCCCCAACTTCGCTACCACAAAAGCAGAGTTGGTCATCAATGGTGTAATGCCAATTGATCAATTGAGAGAGCATACCGGCCCGGCTGGCTTGGTCGCCCACAGAATACCCCAGCCATTCTTGGAAAATGTCTACGGTATGAAGATCACAACGAGACCCGTCGAAGAAGGTGGCTCTGGCCAGCCAACCGGAAGTGAGATGTTGAGAGCTTACGCTAAAGCTCGAGGCTTCGCTGGTACGGGTCGTCATGGCCAGCCAGACGAATCACGAGCTGCAAGGACCGTGCTCAAGGACTACGTCAAGGGCAAACTGTTATATTGTCATCCGCCACCCCACGACCCGGAGATTGATGGGAAAGAATTCAACAAAGGACTCTACGATTTCGCCCATCTCCCAGCAAAGAGGCAGGCATGGCTTATTTCGCACGGTGACGAAGCAGAGGCAGCGGCAGATGAGACACCCTCCACACTATCAGCCCCGAAAGCGGCAACGGGACAGAAATCGAAGAAGGTAGATGCTAACTTCTTTGCACCAGACCCGAGGAACGCAGGCCACATCAAGAGTAGGGCTTTCAGCCATCAGTACACTGAACAAGGTCAAGCTGACCTCCAGCAGAAAAGTCTAACAGGTAGAAAGGAGAAGATGATGAGAGCTCTTGAGCTTGGTATTGACCCCAAGGAAGTTGTGAAGGACAAACAGCACTTCAAGAGAAGGATGAAGACGAGGAAAGCAAAGGCTGCTGACGATGATGATTGAACGAAGCGCGATAGAGCTCATGATGTCCAGCAATCCGCTGTGAAGAATGAATTATATGCTATCAACCCGTCGAATGCACGTCTTTGTCACCATTGACCGCAGCAATTGCCTTCTTGGAGCGATCCGATAATCTGCCCTGCTGGTCCCGACCAGAGTATGTCGACCGAGTCACTGCACCAACATCGAGTCCATCCAATCTGCCAGCCCACAATCAGCCGCTCTCATGCCTAGTGTCAGCCCCGCCTTAATTTGGGAGTGATACACCTTCACTCGCTTGGCCACGGGTGGCGTTCGAAACAACACTGTCATTAATCCAGAGTGTGTTTCATCACTGTTTGCAGCTTCCTCAATAAAATACTCAGGACCACTCCTTCGCAACTTCTACCTCAGAGATAAACCACCTTGACCGTGCCCCTTCCCTTGCCAATCTCTTTCAGTACTACACGACCGAGAGAACTCGATTACCTCCCGCCTGCCAACATGCAGCTCAGGACCCTCCTCCTCGCTGCTGTGAGTGTCACTAGTGTCCTAGCTGGCACACTCAATCTCAAGGCGCCCAAGCGCAATAAGGTGAATCTCATCGTCACCCGAGAAAGTGATGATCTCTGCTGCAACCAAGGCATCGAAGATCTGAAAGATTTGGGAGCCTGCCACAAATGCCGACCATGGCAGAAACTGGACACTTCCACCAGCAGCATTACGAGCGATTCGCACACACCTGTCATCACTCCATCTGTTAAAGCACGAGATGTTACCATGATGGTCGACCCTTCGAGACACCCGCACCTGCAGCTTAACACCACTGGTACCCCCTCAAATACCCGTCCTGATCCTGTCTTCCCATTCTGCTTGGAAGGAGGCAACGTCGTGCCTGCAAGACCATTTCCTGAGCCTTGGTGCAGCAATGCCAACAAGCATTTCCAATGCCAGTTCTGCAGCCACGCCTACCAGCTACCATCTTCGGCTAACAACTCACTCGATGGAGATACCTTTGAGTTTGAAGTGGTGTCAGACGGCAAATCTGACGTTACCAACGAGATGCAGGCAAAGAAGTGCTGTCTCACTTTCCGTGGTTTCACCTGGTGCTACGAATGCCCTTCTGCGACATCTGCCACAGAGGCCAGCCTGGCAGTAGCTACCGCCGCAGTCGTTGCAGTGCGAGACACTGACGGTATCGAGCCAGCACAATGCTGCTTTACCAACGGACTTGAAGTCTTCGGCTGCCACGACTGTGAGGAGACCCCAACACAATGCTGCTCTACCAATGGGCTTACAGTCTTCGACTGCCACGACTGTGACAAGAAGGAAGCCAGATCTGTCAGCAACGAAGGTCGTGCTGTGTCGAAGTTGGTCACCACAAAGGTTTCAGCAATTGCGACTAAGCCGAGTCCGACTCTGAGATTTCCCGCAACACTCACAAACTTGCCACAAGTTACACCATCAGCGGCTACCACCCTTGAGAAGCCGGACGACCAGGAGAAATGCTGCGTCCATCTCGGTGATGAGCTGATCTGCCACCACTGCCCGACCGGCGTGGGTGATGCCACTGATTAGTACTTGCCTCACCCCCCTTCTCACCCCCCACCTATACTGACAGTGTATAGTCAAGAACCAAGCACAACCTTGTCAGTCGCCAAACGCCAGCAGACATACGACTTCCACATGGTGTGCTCCTGGGCCAGTGCGGAGCAAGGACACAAGTGCAACAAGAACAAGAAGCAAAAAATCAATGCCGATATGTGTGAGTCGATGTGCCAGTGCGACAACCTGGGCGGCATGCATTGCCAAGCTCCTGATAACGATTGCACTGACGAAGAGACCCTCGACTACTGCAAGAAGGGTTCGCCATTCTTTGGATGTGCTTGTTCGCATTTGTAAGTTATTGCTATCCTGAAGCACTTGTCGTGGTCACCAGTCTCTAATGCTTGTTTCACAGGCCTGATCATTTCGGTGAACCCTAAAGCCCTTTTCGCTTCGTCCAGCATAGGCAGAACATCCAACTCCAGTATAGGAGCTGCTGGACCTAAATGACGACACGCTGAGCACGCACATCCACCGTGCTAAGATCTAATGAGACATTGACCTGATGTTAGAGACGGTACACGATGCCATGAGAAAAAGACATCGGTTGAATAGGACTTCATACGGGCGAGATACAACCTGCTATGAACCTGGATAGAGATAAAAATGCAAGCTAAAGCAGCCACACCATATTGTTGCGGATTCAGTTGACTCACTCGTTCTCATGGTACCGCAACTCTTTGACCCGTGCCTATCGGTCTGCATCCCCAAACATTCCGACTCCCCCTTTTCAGATGCGGAGTTGCGCAAACGAGATAATTTGGCGGTTTGACGCGTATATCGTCTACCATCGAAGTCCAACGAATGCCGGCAGAGTTAGCTCGCAGTTTGATTGACACTCTTGTCCTTGCATCGCGTCAGATGTGAAGGTCGACGAATATAAATGTGTAGGATAACGCAGCAGCGGTTTGCTCGGTGCTAAGTACGGACAGTAGTACTCTACGACAGACAAAACTGATAATGTACCATGGTTTACAGACCCACGAACGATGTGTTGGTGCGCAAGGCGCATGCTGTCGGCCTTCCTTCCTTCGTGCAAATCGTGTCGCTTACTCAAAGAGTTTGGGTGACGGCCATGTCTGGACGTTGTTTCGATGTTCGTCTCTATCTCCCTCGCACGTTAGGTGCATATGGTACGCTCTCGCTGGCCATCACGCCAGCGTGCACGTGGTTTCCTTGCCTGCGGCCTCACTACTCACGAGGTGAACGACGAAGTGGCATCTCTGGACTATTTGTGGGCAGCGGCGCCCTGGATCATAGACAAGGATCGGTGACGCGCAGAGTGGTGAAGGCGCCACTGTCGAATGGTCCCTTCCCTATAGTACTATGCGCGGAAATCATGGGATATGGTTACATGCTCAAGCTCGCCTCGCTGCCGTTTCCTTGTGAAGTGAGCGCTTCCGGGAAGGGCACCAGTCTGGCAGTTTGGCTTCCAAACACCCTTGATTCCCCAGCTCGGAACAACATTTCGCTCAGACCGAGTTGTTGGATTCGACCAGGGCCAGCGCATGGAGCCCGCTCTGCTGTAGCTCGTTTTGTCCTTGGACGCCGAGAGACTCGTCCTCAAGGTCTGCATCCTGGAACCACAATCTCGCGTTGCCGTACGAGATGCAGAGTTCTTCACCTGCCTGTATGTCACGGTGCGCTGCGTATGTTATGGTTTCTGCTGCAATGTCCCGGGACCAGACGACGTTTTGCCGTAGGCGGCTGTGGTTGAACATGCTGCCGAGACCCAAGGCTATAGCTTGGGTTTGTGGGCCTTTGGGGTCGGAAGGGTTGGGCCAGTAGTAGGTGTAATGTTGTAGGACGGTCTGTGACGTGTGGTTTGATACTTCATCTGGAGTGAGGATGAGGACCGGCGACACGTCGATGACGGTGCCTTTGGGGATGGACTGTGTGGCGAAGACGCCGCGGCCTTTGGGGGTGTTGGAGAGGAGCACGAGGCCCTGAGCCCGTGTCAGAGGATAAGTATCCTGCTCTGGGCCGTGGTTGGCGAGAACGCTACTCATGGTCGAAAAGGATGACTAAGCAACTACAATCTCGACGTCCTCGGCTCAAGAAATCATCAAGGAAATCACCACAGGGGGAGACTTATCTTTGTAGCCCTTCGGCTGGTATAAGCACATATCATCGTCCTGGTGGAAGAATGAGATTTTATGATGAGAACTGACAGAATTCGATAGACTAAACTTTGAAAGCATGACGCAGCTGGCTGCGTGCGCCGCCGTAGCCCGGACGTATCAGACCGCAGCTAGATTTGCGCAAATGGCTTCTCCTACTTGTCGCGTCTGCACTTGATTTACAAGTCGAATGAGCTTTGCGCTTGCCATCTCGGTCTTTCAGTCTTCACTATCATGAAGCTTGGGGGCTGGAGCACATGAAAGTTTTACCATCGATACCATGGAGCTTATCAAGCCGTCTGAAGAGAGCTCAGCTGCAGCAGGTTGCAACCCTCATAGGGGCTCCTCTGACTGGCACAAAGCCTCAGCTCGTTCATAGCATTGATGAGATATGTCAGTCATCGCAGCGAATCTACAGTGTAGCCAGACCCACATTGGGCAGGCTCAGTAAGCATAAGCACGAGCTGAGGGTGATGTCTATAGATATGGGGATTCGCAACCTGGCTTTTGCTTTTCTTACCGGCAGTATGACCCAAAAGGTGGCGTCAAAGATCACTTTTGAGAAGCCTGCTCTTCACCAGTGGAAACGCGTCAACTTGATGGACGTGGATAGCCTTGCTTGGGGGAGTGAGACTAATAGCCTTGGTCTGGCGGTCAACGTTTCTGACTGCAACGTACCCGATGCTGCCATGACAGCAGAATCGTTCGAACCAAGTCAGATGGCAGTGCATGCATACAATTTTGCCAAGTACTGTGCCAGTCTCAAACCAACTCACATCCTCATTGAGCGACAGCGTTTTCGAAGCTCCGGACACTCGGCTGTTCAGGAGTGGTCGCTGAGAGTGGGCATGCTGGAAGCGATGCTCTACGCAACCATCAGGACTTTGACGGCAGAAGGCCTGTTGACAGGCACAACTGTTGAGCCTATGCTACCGATGCGAGTCAACAAGTACTGGTTCACGGATCAGGATATCCCAGCTACAGGCAAGCAAGCAAAGCTAGCGAAGATTGCGATCGTCAGCGACATGCTGCAAGCTCTGAACATAGATACGGCACCCTTTTCTGCAGGAACTGATGTGGTGGAAATTGTCAAGAGCTTTGGTGTTAAGCCCCCACAAGCTCCTGCTGCGAACAAAGTCACGAGATCGCTGAACAAGCTGGATGATATGTCGGATGCTTTGCTGCAGGGTCTTGCGTGGTTAGAGTGGCAACAAAACAGGCTGAAGCTTATCGATGAAGGGCCAGCTGGTCTGGGTATCGGTGACTAATGCACTGCTGCTTTATAAGCATCAGAAATATGGCTTCAGAACGACATCGAGGGGTCAAGGGGTGCTATACAGCCCTGACGAGGCCCAATGCTGGTCATGAACGCCATGGTCGAGCTACAGTGTTGATGAGAACCACGATCGCTTGCTTCGGTCAGCATCGAGCGCTTGTCATTATGCCCGATCCATGAAGTAGATTGTGCTCAAAAGGCGATGAAGACACGACTCAGATTGCTCTTGATCACACCTGTAATAACAGAATACGCTTGTTCTCGATCTAGACAAACAAGCAGGGAAGTCCTCCCAAGCGTTACAGAATGAACGTGGCAGCGCCTGCAGCATCAGTCAGCCTTACTATCATCCAACTCTCTCGCGACCAATACGACATGAAACAGACCGCAATAGCGGTAGCCGTATCTGGCGCGAACGGAGAGTCATGCTTGGCTGGCAGTGGGGGACGAATCATGATGCGTCCTTTGGTGACGTCGAGGCACGAACCGATGGGTTAATGTAGAAGACGCATAGAGACAAGGCAGTCAAGGCGATTGGATTCAGGATGACAGTGCAGGGAAGTTGATTGGTGCTGTGGAACGGAAGCTAGATGGGGCTTGCGAACCGACGCACCTGTGGAGGTTTGAGGTGGTTGGCGGCACTGGAGGCATACGAAACGGGTGAAGGTCCCGAGTAAGAAGGGAGAGGAGCTTAAAGTGAGGGTTGTATACGACTTCGAGGGTGAAAATTGAGCTGGGAACTCGAAAGCTGTCGTCGTCTTGCCGAGGTTCTGCTCGAGATGCTGCTGCTCGCCACGTGGGAGGGAAGCTGCATCAGATACTGTCATTGAAGCCGGGCGCAGGAATGTGACCCGATTGCCAGTTCGACGTTGCCTCATGCGCACCGGCTCGAACTCATCTAACAAGCCCTCAACGGGACCGTCTCCGAAACATGAAACACTACAACGACACACTGCGTGCACGGCCAGCAGAAGTGCACCTGTTGGAACACTGTGTGTGTGTGGCACCTATCGCTGGGCTTCCGCACTTTCCTGGCCAGGTCGTGCCTTCCACACTTACACCTCAACAACATGGCGCCTGTCTGCCACTCTTCGCATATGCCATTACATCCCACTGTTCGTTGTTCTCAACCATCTGTGTTTGATACCACTAATGTTCGTCTATTCCAGGACTGTTACAAATCTGTCACAAATCTGTCTTCCTGCTCACCTTGCAATAGAAGTGCTCGACCAAGATGCTTCCCCAAGTCTTCCTTGTTGCAGGCATGATGCTGTTTGCAGCACGTGCAGCACCAGCACCGCAGCCCACTCCAGTGGAGGTCGCTGCTGATACAAGCTACACCACAACTCGGACCGTGTCTGCTACATTCACCTTCCAAGTCACAAGAACGGTGGTGACCACAATGCCTGAAATCACTACCATAATGACAACCACCTCATCATCCTCCTACAAGCCAACGTACACCGCGACTGAAGTGTATGCCTTCAAGCCAGAATCGCCGATTCACCTGCTGCCATTCCAGGCCAAGGGTTCAATCTTCCGACTTGCAGACTCGCCAGGAATTTACTGTCCAAGCTTCGTTCAACAAGACGGCGGCTGCTCTATGGACTCGAACTTCACGGGGATCAACGGCTGTTCCTTGGTAAGTCACGATGGACTAGCGCCGTAATCTGACTCGAATAACCATCTGTTAGTCTGCTACTGTCCCAGGAGGTCAAGCCGTCTATCTAGCTCCAGACGGTCAGCTTCGATTCACACAAGCTCACTCTCAAGCACTATACCCGCCCAACTCTACGATCTGCCCTCTCGGCTTTGATACAGTCCAAGACAGTGATGCCATTGCAGTTTCAGTACACGGGTTTAGCTCCAGTGGCTTCATGGCATGTCCGATGTTGGAGAGAACATTAGCGGGGATCAAACAAGTCTGGCAGATTTATGCTAATGTGACAGAGATGCGGCCACCTCTCTTGAAGACCAACTCGTCGTCGTGTGTCAATTTCGAGGCTGTGGCCTTCGTGAAGCAGCTTGGGCACGCTGCTGCGGCTTGGCAATATATCTAAATGACCCCACGGTCAATATTACAAGGTCAAAAGAGGATGCAAGATATCGGCAGTATGGTTTCAGCAGAATGAGCGCCTAGTGTCAGGGAATTTTGGTGCACATACCGCAACAGCTGAAGAACATATACGTTACGAACAGACATGTTGTGCGGATGTGGTCTTGTTGTACGGCAACGTAAGACACATGGCTGATAGAGACAAACATAGCTAGATGGAGAACGTAATATCATACGCATGAGGTTATCAATTAGGCAATCGGTCCCCGACTGTTCTCGAGCATCGCAGCGCTTTATCGGGACCGGCTGGGGTTCCATTCGCATCGGAAGTTGACCGTCGCACCACCTTCCTATCAGCCTCATGCCTCGGCTTGGCTTCAATAATTTTGTTGACGCGAAACACATTTGCACAGAACAAAGTTGGACGGAATCGACTCTTTCGTCGAACGATGCGAGGATCTAGGTGAGACCAGCGCTCATGACTTTGAAGCTCCATGACGATAACACTACTGCTCGTAGCGAAGCCGAGCATTGACAAACCAAAATCCAAGTGCCGTCGAGGATGCAGAATTTGCCTTACCCCACACTTCATTCAAGCTCACTGCCAGTGCCCGGAGGACCCCATCGCGTCTCTGATTCGACCCCGTGCTCCGGGCTAGACGTATGCAGACTTGTGGATGGAGTCCGCATGTGCTGATTGGCTCACGGGTCGAAGTCCGAGGGTGTTGTGCCCGTCGACAAGTGGATGATCAACATGTGCTTCGTGTCGCAGTTCGATCTGCGCTGACGTAGAACTGATATATGAGCATGGCGTCTCCCTTCACCCAGCTCGCCCTCTCACGAGCTTACGTTACTGAGATATCCTATTTCCTACCCCCAGTACTCGCATATACACCTCACAAACACAATGGCCTCAATTGAGCAGCTCAACCAGGGCGTTAACGTCCTTGGTAACGTCACCGAGGCTCAGAAGAAGATCCTCACGCCCGAAGCTACTGGCTTCATCGCGCTCCTCCACAGATCCTTCAACCAGACAAGAAAATCACTCCTACAGAGAAGAGAGGTCAGACAGCAGGAGCTCGACAAGACTGGTGTCCTAGACTTCCTACCAGAGACCAAGCACATCAGAGACAACAAGACATGGAGAGGAGCACCACCTGCTCCAGGTCTCGTCGACCGCAGAGTAGAAATCACTGGCCCTACAGACCGCAAGATGGTGGTCAACGCGTTGAACAGTAATGTCTGGACATATATGGCCGACTTTGAAGGTGAGACGGCACATCACCACGTTCGATGTGCAAATGACTAACACAGTCTCAGACTCCTCCGCCCCCACATGGGAGAACATGATAAACGGCCAAGTCAACCTCTACGATGCTATCCGCAAACAAGTCGACTTCAAGCAAGGCGAAAAAGAATACAAGCTCCGCACCGACAGGGTTCTACCAACCCTCATCGCTCGAGCTCGAGGTTGGCATCTTGAGGAGAAGCACTTCACTGTTGACGGTGAAGCAATTTCTGGCTCGCTTTTCGACTTCGGTCTATACTTCTTCCACAACGCAAACGAGCTCGTCAAGACAGGTACAGGTCCATACTTCTACCTTCCCAAGATGGAGTCACATTTGGAAGCAAGACTGTGGAACGACGTCTTCTGCCTTGCTCAGGACTACATCGGCATGCCACGGGGTACCATTCGAGGTACCGTCCTCATCGAGACTATCACCGCTGCCTTTGAAATGGACGAGATTATCTACGAACTTCGAGAGCACAGCTCTGGCCTCAACTGCGGAAGATGGGACTACATCTTCAGTGTCATCAAGAAGTTCAGACAGAGCCCCGCATTCGTTCTCCCAGATCGAAGCGCGGTGACCATGACTTCGCCGTTCATGGACGCCTACGTCAGACTCCTCATCAAGACGTGTCACGCCCGTGGTGTGCACGCCATGGGTGGAATGGCTGCCCAGATTCCTATCAAAGATAACAAAGAGGCCAACGACAAGGCGATGGACAGCGTCAGGCAAGACAAGCTTCGGGAAGTGAGAGCAGGCCATGATGGCACCTGGGTTGCTCACCCAGTGCTCGCATCCATCGCTTCAGAAGTCTTCAACAAGCATATGCCCACACCCAACCAGATCTGGAACAGACGCGAAGACTACCAGGTCTCCGGCAACGACCTGCTGAACATGAACGTACCTGGCGGCATTACGGAGGAGGGCATCAGAAAGAACCTCAACATCGGCCTCGGCTACATGGAGGGCTGGCTGAAGGGTATCGGTTGCGTGCCGATCAACTACCTCATGGAAGATGCCGCTACCGCTGAGGTCTCCCGGTCACAGCTCTGGCAGTGGTGCAAACACGGCGTCAAGACTAACGAGGGCAAAGTAGTGGACAAGGATTATGCCCTCAAGCTGCTCCGAGAGCAAACCGAGGAACTGCAGAAGAACGCACCCAAGGGCAACAAGTACCAGCTTGCGTCGAGGTATTTCGAGAGCCAGGTTACCGGCGAGGACTATGCGGACTTCTTGACAAGGTATGTTATCACTGTGTGATATTGAAACGAACACTCGCTAACCATGCATAGTCTGCTGTACAACGAGATTACGAGTGTTGGGCCTGCAAAGCCTGCAGCCAAGCTGTAGGTAGTCCTCCATGATTGCTGTTTAGCTTTGCCGTCTTTGCATGCACAGCTGCTGCAATAACGTGCAAGGTGACTGGATAATGATATCACGCAGAGGAGGGTTTATTCATGTGTATTGGTTGTGAAGAAGGCGTCTCAAGTGAATCATAACTGGAGTTACCATTGCTTTGAGTCTATTTCCCGTAGATCCATGTGGTGTATATAGCGATTGCGCCAATGAAAAGAAGGTGTTCGTTAGAAAGACCGCGGCTTCTTGTCCATCCCTGCAGTTTTTTTTTTTTTGGCACTGATTATAGTCACATGGTATCACAAAGTACATGCAGCACTGCAAGCGAGCGACGGTTCACGAACGGGTAAGATCCGAACAGCTCTTCGAGCGCTGACTCTCCAATCAGCCTCACAATGTTTTGCTACTATCTTTTGGTCTCAGTCCTCGTTGAGGATGCCTGATGGCAAGAAACAGCTAACCGAGGCTGACCAAGTCTGGAATCATTCTACGGAATCGCCGAGTCCGATATTGCCATATACAGTCCTTGCGATTGAGGTGTAGGTATTTAGCGTACATTCGTACCTACGTGCACGTCCGACGACAGACGGGGCGCGGATACTTCCCGCATGCCAGGCCACAATCAGAGATCCCGTCTCTTGGCTTTTCAATGCTGTTCTGCAGTCATATCCTTGCGAGAGCTACAGCAGCCACTGCACTTACCAGGAACACCAAAACATCCTGTTGGCAGGAATACCTTTCTTGACAAGTTCGGCATGACGGGAAGTCTGGAGACACCCTGTAGGTGGGGACTAGAGTGTGGCTGATGCGAGACACTGGCTTTACTCTCTTACTGCACACACACCTACGCATTCATTGGTCCAAGTAATGTTCCCTTGTCGACAGGTCAGCGGGTCATGAATTTTCTACGTACTAGTTTCATGGTTCATAGTTCGCTAGCTCGGGGTCGATCGACGCCAGATTCTGATTGCCGTAAATGGCGTAATTAGCAAGGACGAGGATGGCACTCGGTGCACGCCGAGGTCTTGTCTACTCGTCTCTGTCTCGCGCGTATGGCGATGTTGGGTGAGTGCCCCTATACGTGACAGGAAAGGCACAGGTATAGGTCGGGACTAATTGTAAGGAGGCCGTTCAACTGAGCTCGTGCATGACCTCATTTAGCCTCGTTATTGTCTGCAATGGTACCACGCTGCACGGTATTGTTACGATATAACGGAAGGCTGCAACCATTGGAAGATGGACGGATTCCACGCTTGTGCAGGCACTCTCCATCAAGTTTGCATCCGCCTCGGGGGAAGTGCTCTGACGAAGGAATATACCAATCATACAGGGTTTTATAGGCGTGTACTCCACCGCTAATAGGCTCCTACCGAAAGCGGCACGTGGCACGCGGGAATTTTGTGGGAATTGGCATGCTTGGGACGTCGCTTCATTCTCTAGAACAGATTCAACCCTCCTCCACACTTGCTATTCAAAGCACACTGGTATGCCTCTTTTACATATAGTGGATGCCCGGCCGCTACATCTGGAGCACTTGTTCCCATGGCTGAGCAGATTAGGGTGACTTGTCGCGGCATGGTCACGGCCCAAAGGGCAACCCAGACCAATGAGGAGTGTGTATTACTTCGCTTGACGATAGCCTGTCCTCTTTTGCGTCGGCTTCCACATGCTCTTCCTCTTCAGGATGACGCCAGCCCGGAAAGGGCCTATGGCACGATGCAGCTTGACGGTTACCAAGACACCCCTCGGAACGATCGCTTTGGTCGACGCATGTCGTGAACCATGAGTGGAATCTAAGTCCTTGACTTCCTTGTACGCCAACTTGCTGCAGCAGCCTCGATGTTCCTGCTTTACACAATGCGTGCGCAGTACACCACCCTCGGGACCCGGGTAGCCAGCATCTTCTCTTATTGCCAGCACCTCCCGTTCCAATTCCTTGTTTGGTGAAATAACCTTGTCGCGACCTGTGCTCTTTATCTCGATCCCAATTGCAATTCTTCAGCAATATAAAAGTGTTGAAGCTATGGATTTGTAGGTCCGACAATCGTGTTCGACCACGAGCCATCGCAGATTGGGACACCTACGCTTCCGCTACACTAAAGGCACAAGCTGTAAGCATGGCCAACACATTGACTGGTAAGTGGTACATGAACTCCTGAGCCTTGCCATTACTTCCATACCTCGCGAGTATCATGGATTGACCATAACACAGCGCCTCCGTGGGTTCAAGAGACATGGCCAGCACCTAACTACACGGACCCAGACACGAAAGGCAAATCACTTGAACGTGTGTCTATCGCCTTCAGCGTTTTTGGGACCGCAGTAGTGCTCCTCCGCTGCTACTCCCGAGTCTTCCTGACGCGAGCCTTCGGCCTCGATGACGCATTCATCATTGTCGCCCTCCTATCATGTATAGCATTATCAGTGCTGCTAGTCATGGGAATCGAGAAATGGTATCTAGGTTATCATATCTGGGACCTTCCAGCTGAGAGTGTTATTGATCACCGCAGAGGGATGTGGATCGCTACTTTCATCAATCTCTGGGCCTCATGCTGTATCCGGATCAGTATCCTCCTCTTCTACCGCCGTCTGAGCATTAGCTTCACGCGCGGATTCCTCATCGCGGTCTGGTTGGGTATCGCGTACAACGTCTGCATGATCGTGGTCTTTGCTCTGGCGAACGCGTTCATCTGCTTGCCAACACAAGCTTTCTGGCTGCGATACGACATAGCCTGGCGAACGTCACATCATTGGAAATGTGGCAACGAAGGTATATCCTTGCCAACAGCTGGTATCGCAACAGTCATTGCGGACATTTACTGCACGATACTCCCCCTGGCTCTGGTAATGACGCTGAAGATTCCTCAACGACAGAAGTTTGCGCTTTTCTTCTTGTTTGGCCTGGGTTTCCTGGCCTGTGGTAGCGGAATCGTAAGAGTAACATACCTCTGCTGGACAGTGTGGCGATCCTGGGACTTCACACGGACGGTCTACAACATGTGGGTGTGGCAAGTTGTCGAGCTATTCCTTGGTATATTCGTGGCGTGTGCACCGTCACTGAAGCCTCTAGCGAGAAAATGTCTAGGCTCAAGAATCCTGGGCTACACTTATTATACGTATGGCAGCCAACGTCATTCAACAGCTCGACATGGGAGCAATGCTGGTGGTGGTGGTAGAGCCACTGTCACGTCTACCATTGGTTCAAGAAAGTGGAGTGCATCAGGTAGTGAATGGAAAAGTATTGGGACTACTGCAACCGTCAGTTCAGTGGTCGGCGACCAAGAAAAAGAGTTGGAAAGCAGTCGTACCTCAATCTACAGGCCAGTGAGCTTACTCAGTACATCTGACAGCCTTGGAATAGGCCGAGCTTCTAGCGAAAGCTTCCCCCAACGAAGATCAAGGTTGATCAAGACGATTCCGCTCGGAGGTCCTATCATCGAAGAACAAAGTGCCCAGCCCGCTTTTCAGGAAGTTGAGGTTGATCCACCGATATATCCTGTGGCGGCGCTGCTCAGGCCAAGCCCCAGTCGTGCAAGCCGGCTTGCCGCTGGTGGCTTTGGAACAGCACATGACATACGCGTCATGCGTGAAGCACGCCGTCCAGAACTGCTGCAGACGCAGCAAGATAGCTATGATTGCGTATCAGACAGCTCACCACTTCCCAGGTCAAACATGTATCTATCCAAGAATGGCTGGGTCGAGCTAAAGCCTGCGAAGAAGACCCATGACCGGGTTTTAGCGGAGAGTTTGGGTGGTAGCGTCACGGCTGCAAGCACGAGAGCTGGAGCACGGAACGAGAGCAAGATATTGCAGCCATCCGCCTCCGAGTCACAGGCTATGTCAAAACCATACTATGACGCAGAGTCAAGCCACACTGCCACCTTTGTTTCGACACCCCTACCAAGGCCCTCTCACGAGTCGGCCATACCGAACGACAACAGGACAAGACCTGGCCACGGCGATAGCAGTGGGAGCACTTTGACTACAGATCTGACTCAGTTCCACTTTGATCTAAGCACCCTGGGCTCGCATAGCTCATTCACAGCTTTACCTCAGCTGAAGGGGGAACCACGAAATATATAGACGGGGAGTAACAGACTTCGAACGTGTACAACAGAACACAGAGCATCGGCCAGTATCGGCTCGGGCATGAAATGAACAGACATTCCAGCACGAACTGGTTGTCCGTAGCACGAAATAACGCAAGGGAGTCAGTATACCATTTGCACGTAGGGGTACAGGATTACAAAGGGCTATTCGTTAATGGGGGTGGATGTATGGATGCGAGGTATTAGATACCCCAGTATTTTGTAATGCAAGGAACAATCACGCGGTCTTGTTTCAGCCTTGATTGGCATTGCGTCTGCCTCACTAACATGCCGTCGAAGGACAGTACTCTTAATGCTTCATGTTTGAAGATCTACCACCCCGTAGCTCTCTATCAGCCAATTCAATTTCCACCCACGTGCTTCAGCATATCCTCCGGGACAGCAAAGACGCTTGTCGGCGGGCTGGGTATTTCTGTCCCATAGCCTATCAACATCACCGCAGACTTCACGCAACTTGCCGAATCTGACGCAACCCGCTTACGATCAAACAAGAATGAGCAGAGAAGCTCTGCTACTTACCTTCGCTAGCATGAGGCGTGATTTCAGTATCGTGTTGAGACATAGGAGTGAGGTCGCCCTTCCAGAAATGGGAGTCGCTCCCCGCACGACTTTATGCACCCACTTTGTCCCAGAACTCGAGAGATCGCAAGCCTAGACTTGGTTCGGTGATAAGAAGACAAAAGGTTTGTAATTCTACATCCGGTTGCCCTTTGCTCTAGCACGCTACTCTGCCATATAACACACCGGGGAAGATACCAGAAAAGTGCTTGCGACTGCATTGATGAGAGCCACAGAGGACTATGGCCACTCCCGCATCAAATATCGACGCGAAGCTCGAGAAGCTAAATGTGCAGGAAACATATTCGGACGACCTACGCACAAAGTTGAAGGGTGTAGTCGATCCTCGGTATAATGGTGAAGTGGTACACTTTCGAGGCATACCTTTCGCAACCATTGCTCAGCGCTTTGCGAAACCAAAGCTCACTAAGACCTTCCCGGGTGATGCGACTGAGTACACCAAGTTTGGTCCAAGATGCCCTCAGATCGATTTTGACATCCGAGACTTCATGCAGATACCCAAGACAATAGCCAAAGACGAGCCGCAAGCAGAAGACGAACTGCAGTGTACGAATCTCAACATCACCTGCCCAACCTCAACCTCTGCTACTAAGCTACCTGTTTTTATGTGGATTTATGGAGGTGCGTTCGTCTCACCGCTGTAGTCCTTGTCACTCATGATTGAAAGGTAGCATGAACAATGCATACGGTAACGCTCAGCATCGACTTGGTGACGCGGGACCTCTAGTAGCACAATCAATCGAGTTAGGGAAACCCATCATCCTTGTCACCATACACTACCGGCTTAACATCTTCTCCTTCGGCAACGGCGAAGGCGAAGTCAATCTCGCTTTGCAAGATCAACAAGCAGCGCTCACGTGGGTCAAGACTCACATAGTCAAATTTGGTGGCGATCCAAGCAACATCACTGTAGGCGGCGAGTCAGCAGGCGCAATATACACCCACGCTCTCCTTGCTTCAGGTGCCGAGTTTGAACGTGCAATACTACAGTCAGGATGTCTCTACACCTCCCCACCACAATCGGACAAAGCAGGATTCGGTCTTGCAGGGCTGATAGACGGCAACCTTCAGCTTATGGAGTTTGACAAAGGCAATACAAGTGGTTCCTTCGGGCCTGAAGCCTCAGTGTCTGGGGCATCCGTCGAGGCTCTCGTTCAATCGCTCAAAGACTTGCAGATCACACGCTTCTGGCTCTGGGACGAACCTTACTTCAAGGATTGGGACAACGACGAACGTGTTTTTGGCAAACTCAAGGGCCTATTGATAGGGGACACACAGCATGAATGGGTGCTGTGGCACGGCGCCTTCCGCAAACTCACAGCTAAGAAGATTGTCCAATGCTTCGCAACCAAAAGCAACCCGGCCGTGGGAGCAAAGCTAGCAAAGATCTACGGCATCGACGGCCTAGAAGAAGACCACGACACCGCCAGGCGAGAAGCACTCCACTTTCTCGCTGATGTACGGTTCTGCGCTTGGCCGCCGGCTATCACGAAGAATGTAAATGGGCCTGGTGGCCAGTCGAAAGCGTACCAGTATTACTACGACGAAGGCAATCCATTCCAGGAGAAACACAGGTCCAAGGCAGGACATGGAGTTGACCTCTTTGGGCTCTTTGGCGGATACGATGATGATGTGAACGACGAGACGAGACGTGTCGGTAGGATGATGAGGACGAAATGGATTGACTTCATCAACGGTGAGGAGCCTTGGGCTACGAACGAGACTTATGTCTTTGGGCCTGAGGGCATGACTGGCGCTATTGATCGAGACTCGAATGCTGCTGTCAAAGACTTGAATCCGCGGAGGCGGCAGGCTGAAATTAGTGCTATTCGCGAGGCAGGGTGGCAAGCAGTCATGGAGATATGGCAGAACCTGGGTAGTGCTGCCGCGAGTGCCGCGGCAGAAGGGTAGTCCTCTACATGGAATCGCCTTGTGTATGTACGTACGACAGTGACACGTGCCGTTTCACGCGGATCTTGGACGACGTTGCTGGTGCCGTGTCCAGACATAGATCTGACGTGGTTCTTTGTAGCTGACGAACCGTTCTAGCTCGTTCGACTAGTTTTCTGGACGTACCGAAACGTTAAGATATGGCCTCCCTGGTCACGGTCACGAACCGGCATCAGGACAAGGCCTCTCACGCATCAAGATTGAGCTTAACGCGCGGCCGGGCAGCCTTTCGCGCAAGTGATCCTGCTTCTATACATCTTGTCTCGAGACGGACACATTGACGATTCGGGCCTAAGGCTGAGTGCGAAGCTAGACGGCCTATGGAGCTGTATTGTAATTGGTCGATATCACTACTACCTCAAGCCGAGGCACGAACTCGTGAACATCATCCCGAGACAGTGTAACAGTAAATATACAACTCAGATCACACTCTTCTCCAAGCTCGACCTTACTGACGTCAATCACTCTCGACACTTTGAACATATTACACAACCATCAACAACATGTCGGACCCGAAGAACATCGCGCCCGCCCCGACCGAGGGGGACCTCGACTCCGGCCGGCGCTCAGCCGCAACATCAAACATCAAGACCGTGGCCCCGTCACCCACAGAGTCCGATTCCGACGTCTCCAGCACAGTCCACCCCAACAACAAAATTGCCCTCCTCTGCACTCTGCACCCAACCAGCAAAGACGCCGGGGCCAAGGTCCTGTCCCTCCTCGACCGGGCAGGAAGCTACTACCGCTCGCCCAAGTCCCAATGCACAACTTGGACCTACTTCACGCCGTCCACGCGCGCCAAAGCCCCGTCGCAACTAATCTCCAAGGACAAGCATGACCGGGTCATCGGCGGGATGGAGATCTACAGCAGCAAAGACGCGCTCTCAACGCAGCAGCACGAGGCGTGGTTCCAGGACTTCCACGCGCAGGTCAAGGCCGACGGTCTGTACGAGAAAGCCGAGGACCTGGTAGTCTGGTACCCGGCTGCTGGCTTTGTTTCGCGCGGCGACTCGGCAGCGCCGTTCGGCAACGGCACGATCGTCATGCAGGGCGTTTTCACCTGTAAAGACGGGCAGAGAGAGAAGGTCCTGGGCGTGCTAGGGTGAGTCGTTGACGGGCTTTTTTTTCCCCTCGCTTCCTCTTGTTTCCGTCCGCCTGCTGACGCGGGGCCTGCTAGTGAATACGCGAGCTCGTTCGTCGCGAACAACGAGCCCGATGTGTTGACGTACTGCTTCATGACGAGGCCCAAGGCGCCGAATGAGATCTTGGTGTTTGAGCGGTACAAGGACACCAAGGCGCTGGCTGCGCATGGGAGCGCCAAGGAGTTCAAGGCTATGTTGTAAGTCGGGCGTGCGCCTTCTGCTGCGATGTCGTGTCGCGCGGTGCTAACGTGGTGCAGCAAGGGGATCGCGCCGCATATAGAGGTGAAGCAGACGAAGTTGCAGGAGTGGACGGAGCTGGACAACGCTTTTGTGGGGAATGCTGTTGGGCAGGGCGAGAAAGCGAAACTTTAGTGAGCGACGCTTTGGCCTGATTATGAGCGACAGATGGAGGCGTCCATGTTGCGGTTGAGCAGAAGCTCGATCAGCCGCTGGGTGGTTCATGCGTGGTGCAGAGCCGTGACCGCCGACTGGAGTGCCAGGTGGGCTAGGATAGAACTCGTAGGCTACTGAAGTGGCCGGTGAGTAAAATGTGAACAGCTTCAGGCAACTCGATCCAGCACATAGCCCAGCTTGATGAAAGCACGGGTCTGGTTCCTCTATACTGAATCCAGCAATCAACTGTCCTGTACCGCCATGCCCAGACAGCAGAATCCGAACGCGAGACGAAAGCGTCCGTGCTTGAAGATTTAACATTATATGTAGTGGAGTATCGACAACCCTCCTCCCTTCGAACCACGAAACCGAGCCTCATGCCTAGATATACAACACAGACTTTCGGGCGTCCAAACCGCATCGTAACACAGAATTCGAAAATATGTCGTTATCGTACCAGACAACCGTGATGTACACTTTCCTCTCGCTTCTCGTCTTCTCTCCCGCTAGAAAGTGTAGCATGGCTTATACGCCCAGAGCACCGCCCTCAGCCGCATTCTCCGTGCTAGGTTGCGGCCTCTTCAACACTTCCACCTTGGTCTGCACCAGACCCAGCGAGCTCTGCTTCTTGCCGTCTGCGTCTTCGTATGTTCGCATTGTCGCGTCGCCTTCGAGGTAGACTAGTGTCCTAGGATGGACAGGTCAGTATATATCTCACGCTTGAAACAGAGCGCTTGCATCTTGCTGTTTCCTGCGACTTCGCGCCGAATCCTCCCCCCTCCTCTGCATCTCCCGCACTCTGCCGTAGTCCACTCCATTCCATTCTATCCTTCGCCGACCCAACTCAACTCACACAGCAAAAACGCAAAAGCACCAGGAGAAAAAAAACTCACCCCTTCTGCAACCCCATCAAGTAATCTCTGCTCGGGCTCCCCTGCGGCGCGAAACTCGCCACGCGGAACCAGCTCGTCTGCCTGTTGTCTTTGGGCCCGTAGCTCGATCCGACGACGTATTTGATCACTTGGTTGCCCGCCGCGGACTCGCTGATTTCAGGGTCCGTGCCGAGGCGGCCGACAATGGTCATGCGGGCGAGCGCATGCGGGCGGCTGGTGCTGAATGCGCGTGTGAAGGCGGTGGGGGCCTGTCGGCGCATGGGGGAGAGGAGGAAGGACATTGTTCGGGTTGGTGGGGGTTGTGTTGGTGGACTGGTGTGGTGGTGAAGAGTCTGGCAGAGTTGACGGTGATGATGCGATCCGGGTTCTAGTGCTCGGTAGATGTGTACAAATGTTGTGGTGGATGCTCGATGAATGTGGTGTTTGCTTGGGTTTGAGGACGTGCAGGCAGATCGCGCTTGAGAGAATCGCGTCAGGGGTCGCGACTGGGAATTGAGGCCCTAAGGCATGGAAATATTGCCTGAGGCACAAGTGCACGAGACAGCGAAGAGTCGATGGTCAGAGTGTGGATAGACTCGAAACTTATGCTCAAACTGCTGTTATACTCTATGCATGCGCGACGATATCTCTCGCAGGACCCTCTGGCGAGGGGGGTACAGTAATATACAAGTGCTACCCGTGAGGTTATTAAGGACATCTCGAGCTGCACCAGATGCCCATAGTAACACCAGCAGCACCGAGTGAAAGGTCCTTACCTCCACTACACACGCCGGGCTTGCTGTCTGTCTCCTGTCATTCAAACAACCTCTCTAGGCCTGACCTTTTCATGGCGACGATAATCCCACTGTCAATTGCCGTGAGTCTGACTTCTGCGGCCGTGCAGTTGTCGCCTCTGAGGGCTGACATGTCCACTCGCCGTACTCTGCTGGTATCGCTCGAACTTTGATATAGGCCCTGTATCACCAGAGTAGCCATCACACGAGCAGTCTTGCTCGGTTAGACGAGTCCCTAGAATGAAGGTGCGTCTTCCCCCCCGTCACCTGCAAGATGGCCTTTTATTTTACGTCCCGGAACAAATCAATGTTCTTGGCGTCCTTGATGTCGTCTCTTACTTCCATCATTGGCGTACCTGCAACTCGGGCACCCTGTCGCAATAACATTTCTTGGATCGATTTGTTCGGTGCAACACTGTTGTTCCATCCAAAGTTGGCCAACTTCGCGTCCAGCTCCTTCTCCACGTCTTGGAGTTGTTTGTCCATTTTCGACGACACATCTGCCACATGTTAGCCACGTATTCTCTCCAGAAACCGAAGCTGGAAGATGTCATACCTAGCCCCTCAAAGTGCCACACATTGCACTTCATTCCCACGCCGTAGAACTGCCACTTCCTCAACGCAGCCAGCCAGACCTCCACAACCTCTGGCGCCCCATCATACACGGTGATCACCCGTTTCATCGTTATCCTCTCGAAGTTCTCCTGACTCTTCTTGTGCACGAAGTTCGACCGTGGCATTGTCCATCGCTCAATCCTCTTCGGAAGTGGTGTGGGACCCGAGGCTGGCAGCTTCAGGTAGTATGCCACACGCATGGCGAAGTTTGCCATGAACTCTAGGTTGCGAACGGAGAACGACCGAAGTTGCAGAGAGGCCACGGGGATGCCATGTTCGGCTTTGTGGCGGTAGGGAGTGCGGAAGGCAGCCAGGACGTTGGGTGGAAGTGGTACAGCAGACTTCGGGTCGCGTGATGCTTGTTCTTGTGACTGTTCAGAGGTCGGTAGGGGATGCTCTTCTGCTGGTGTCCTCGCAGGTGATTTCGGTTCTGGCGCTCGAGGAGCTGGTCGTTTGGGTTGTGCTTTTATCCGTTCGACCTTTTCATCGAGCACAGTATCACGGGCGGTGTTGGTCCGTATAGTCTCTGAGCCAGCCGCACGTGGAGCTTTCTCGTCTGTCGCATTGGCGTAGGTTCGTGATTGTACGAATGACCTCGATTGGATGTTGATGCGCTGCAATGATCAGTTCTGCTAAAATTCCAACATTTCGTACAGCTCACCTTCGCCGGTCGCGCAGCCTCCAGGGCGCACCGCAAGCACCTCGAAGCTGACATGTCTGCCGAATGATGATAGTGCAGAGCAGTAGGCTGGGACAACAAATGCTTTCTCACTCTGCATCTCTAGTCCGCAAGTACGATCAACGGTCACGTGACCACTCTCTCTGAGTATGCCCAAGGAGAAGGTTGCTGGTAGCACCTGTAAATTACAGTGAGGTTTCACAGACATTGAAGAAGACACCACAGCAGTAGATTATGGCATTTCACGTCAACCGAAAAACGAGAAACGTTCTTTACCATCAGAATAAAACTCTTCAGCACCCGAACCATGATTCATTTAGAACCACTCAACACATGAAAAGCCTCAAGACGTCATCTTCTGCTCCTGAGGGAACTTGCAAAGCCCATGCTCGGCCAGGAGAATGACTGCAGGATGCATGAAGTGTTGCATGTTCATCTGTATTCACTTGCGAGAGAGTCAGGACATGTCCTCCGAGCATGCCTAACACCTATGTTTCTGCTCTGGAATGCAATCTTTCAAGGCGTCAGCCGCTGCAACTGAGTCGTAGCATCACTGCCTTTTTCAGCACATCACGCAAGGTTCCCCTCACCACCAAGCTGCCGCTCATATTCATCACATTCACATGAACCCCTTCGACCATCACACGCTTATCTCGACTTGGCGGCAACCTTGGATGGGGCACCCTTGGCCTGCATCTTCGAGACTTTGGGAGCCTGACCTTGTGCTGCCTTGGAAGCACTCTTGGCCTTCTCGGCCTTCCTCTTGCTCTCAGCGGTGGCCTTCTTCTCCTTGCCTTCCTTGATAGCAGCTTGTCTGGCGGCGGCTCGGGCTTCTGGTCGCATGGATCGTCGCTCCTTGATGACGTCGAGGGATGCACCAACGATGGCTCGTTGGTGCTTGACCGTTCGGCGGGATCTCTTCTTGGCGACTTCCTGTCGGGATCGTTAGTGCCTGCTCAAACTACCATCTACGCCCACCGCAATGCTGCTAGTGGCTTCGTGTTGGGAGTGACAGCCATACCTCTGAGATACCCTTTCGGTGTTGTCTTCGGTAGAGTGTGGTCCATGCTATTCTTCGGGGGTTCTTTCGCTGAAGGAAGAGAGATTCGGTCTTTCCATTCTGGAATCGGAAGATCTTGCTGTCACCTCGGACGTAGAGCTTGCCCTGTACGTTCACTCCACCGTCAGCATTTGTTCTTGAAGTCCTTCACAGCCATAATTTGTCCCAATCCCGCGCCTCTGTAGTTCCGTCGCGTGGGTGATTGACTGACCTTGCCCGGGTAGATTTTCGTGCCAGAGAAGGTATCGTCGTAGGTACGCATGTTGGCGGTATTTGCGTGACCTTTGTGTGAATATGGTTGTCGTCGTGGGCTGTTCGATCGTCGACGCAAAATGACTGGGCGAATCGCTCGACCGCACACACTGCGCATAATTCTTGGCAGTTTTTGCTCACGTGATGATGCGCACTAGCCTAGCCCGGCTTGGCGGTTCACCAACAAGCGAGTCATAGAGAGTTCAGGACCGCCCATCGACTGTTGTAACTCCCAAGGGCGGACAATATGTGATGATGCTCTGACACATTGCAGGTTTGCTGTGTTTCACAGTGTCGCTGCCGACCGCACAATCGCACACGCAAAGGATGGAAATGGCCTGTCTGAAGGTAACTAGCACAAACGCGCCGTTGCCGCATCACAATCGACCTTGTCCCTGTCTTTCAAGTCACATAGAAGACTTTCCTTGTCTTAAACGCCAGATAATTTCGGTTCTTGAGCACAAGTAACGTAGACATTGATAACAACTTCACACGGCTCCTGAAAGCTGAGTGTGATTGAATGAGTTTCTAGCGACCACAACCTTGCTTCTATGATCCGAACGGTCCCTCATGCACCCTCGCTATCTGTTACGGGTGAAGAAGCACCAACTTATTTCGTCGTAGGCGCTGTCGTCCGCCTAGAACGGTCACACCGAGGATGCTCTTAACACGCCACGAGAGCTACGCTTTGATGTCGACCTCTCTATCTACCGTCACGCCTTTGTCAACCTTGCTCTACTGCTATCGTTAGAAGATCGGATCGATGGTAACATGCTTAAGAATGTCTGGAAATCCTTGTTGATCCTCTCTGTCAACAACATGAGAACAATTTGTGTATCGAGGAGGAGCTAGAGCACGTGTTCGACCTAGACACCGGTGTACGAGAAGCACTCGCTGATACAGCGCCGACGACAGAGCTCTAGCCTGGTCCTATGGCAGGCCTGACCTCCCTCAAAAGTGAACCGCTCGACTTGGCCTCACCAACCAAGAATATCACTGGCGGCATGAGTACCCTCACGCTGCAAGCGGAGGTTCAGGCTGCTGTTTCAAGTGCGTCGTCCTCTTCCCGAGCGGGGCTGCCTGCACCGGAGAACACAGACGAAGCTGTGTCAGAGAGCGAGGACGATGGTTAGATCGTTTGGTAATCCATCTACTGACGACCGCCGCCGCCACCAGCAACTGCCGCGAGGTAAGGGCTTCCTACAAGACAAATACCACCGTCGGCTTCAGGAGGTATCAAACCGGAGCACGGCCTCTACTAGTACGACCAGGAAAGATCTCAAGGTTCGCCTCCGATGCCCGAGTCCAAGAGTTCTCTTCTTCTTCTCCTTCAAGATGCCCAGCTTTCGATCATGGTCCCGCAAGATAAGTCAAATGTTCTGATTGATTTCTTCGTGTACTGGGTATTGTTCTTTGTAAGACAAACTACGAAGGAGTTGGATGCGATTCAGGCACGCTTCCGGTGCATTTAGATCTGGGTTGGGACAATACACCACGCGCTCTAGGGAGGCGGTCTACATAAGATGATACCAAACGCAAATGAAGGTTTTGCTTTGTCGACGTTCGCAATTTGTTTCGTGCAAAAAGTAGGCCTCAACAACGTTCTATTTGCAATGGCTCTATTCTATCCTTGCAAATGCGCTTTCCTGAATCGTCCAACGTTGGCTGGCTGTACTCGCATACGCGGCCATGCAGACTAGCGTAAAAGAGTGCCAGAGATTAAAGAAATTGCATCGTGTCTTCGGGAAGTGAGTAGCTTTTCCCGTGCTGTAGAAAGGTTTCGAAGCAAACCTGATCACGTGCCATTGTTCTGCTAGCGCAGCTTGGCGCGCGCGCGAAGAATAAATGCTTTCAACGTACGCGATCCTAACTTACTGTTTCTCATGCGACTTTGTGAGTGCCAAAAAGACCCCTACGTTACGAGAACCCAATACTAATGCGACACAGACTTCATAGAATCATTTCTATAGTAAACGTCCTCCTCTGAACTCTTTACACGAGCCTCAGATCTCAATCTGGCTGAAGATATAAGTCCTCTCTACCACAACGTGAATATTTTATCTTCGACACTGCAGAAGACTTTGCGGCTTCGGTCGCATCTGGCTCTGCGAGAAGATGGTGATGATCTTTGACCTGCGTCTGAGGTCTGGCTTCGGCCGCTCAGCGCAGGAGGTAGCGATGGACCGACTCTGACAGACCATATTTTCTTTTCACAGTTTTCCAGCCCTGGCGGTTGCGGATTGGGAAGAGATGGAACAGCAATCGTCGGATCAGACATGAACAGCTAATAGAACGACGTTTTCCTGTCGGCAACCACGATGCCTAGTGGTAAGCGGAAGGCGATAGGGCTCTTCAATCCTCTTGGTCACATCTCTGTGATGAATACAGCGGCTGTTGATCGACATTTTCAACTTCAATTAGCGGCACATACGCAGGCAGGTAGATGGCCAGCTAGACTGTCCACCATCATATCCCAGCTCATCTTCAGACGTCTATGTCCTGCTTTTTCCCGAGACACGAGAATCGGACCATAACTTCGTCAGCAACACGTACGCCTTGCCAGGTGATGCGAGCGAACCCTTCAATGCCACCATTAGACTACCTTGCGACCACCTAGCGCAATCTACAGCAGAAAGAACCTACAAGGTTGAGCAGGTGGTTTGCTAGCATCTTGAGGATATCCCTACATCGTACGCCCAGCATTAGCGGCTGCACCCACCAACCTCATAGCCCAGCTGCTGTACCGGCGCTCGCGAGCCCACCGGATCTACTGCCCTCTCGAAGCACAACTGCGATGTCTTGAGCACAAAGTAAATCTGCAAAAACTGATGAAACAATACGTGCTATTCAAATTTTGCTCGTAAAGAAACCGACCGGTGTCCAACTTCATCTGTCGCCGCTCTCATTTCTCAGAAGTTCGAACACATGGTATCTACGCGATCTACGTCCCACATTAGCCAATTGCCGCTGGAAATCTTGATCATGATCTCCAGACAGTTGTACCTGAGATACCAGACAGCCGTCGTTGATCGCGGCCACCTTTATCACGGGGTCATCCCGAGACGCCACATGCCATGTTTGACATTACACGAGTTTGCAGGATCTGGCGAGCAGTGGTACTCACAACCAACTTTGACAGCCATGAATTCCGCGAAACAGCCACCGGATTCTTCTATGGTGGGCGAAGGTCAGCTGATGGGCTCAGTGTACAACGAGTGCTCGAGCCTGATCTCAGGTAGTGAGCGAGGAAACTCGGGCTAAAAGTTAGGGACCTAGGCAAGCGATCGGTGCCTAGGGGTACTTGAGTGCAAAAGAGTTTGGTACTGTGGCTGAAGAACTGAACAGCTTGCGAGAGGCTGCATTGCCGAACGATACTATTCGTTTGTGAGCGATTCGTGTTGACGAAGCTTTTTCGGAGCCTTCATCCTGCGCGAAGTTGTGGAGCCTCGTAAGATTCCAATTCCAGGGAGTGGTCTGACCGCTGACTCGTCAAGATCTAAATCTTGTGATCTGTGCTACGTTCCTGCCGTCCTCTGGAAGTTCGATACCACGAGAACTCTTGTCAACCACAGACCGGAATGCTCTCGAACCCATGTGGCGGCTGCGCCTTGTTCAGCACGTGCAGCACCGGCTCAGACCTTATCCTCCACATAGAGCTATACGTTGCGACCTGCCTTTATCCCCGGTCCATCTCACTGAACTCTCAGTGGAGTCTCTTTGCCTCAGCCGTCAAAGAACGCCGCCTTCAAGTTGTGGCTTATCAACAATGTCTTGCCCTTCTCTTGTGCGCGGCGAAGATATGCCGCTGCGAGCCAATGCTTTCTTGACGAAGAGATACGGAGTGTGGGGTCTGCACCCAAGCACCAGTCAGTGGCCCCCCTTAGATGTTGAATTGCCAACCACCTACATTTGGTCTTTGGCCTACATTGCGATCGTGCAATCATGCGTAGAAGTATAAGAGTGCTTCGCATGGGTCCTAAGCCAGGTAGGCAAACCTCAGCCAGCAGCACACCTTGACCGCATCAAACCTCAGTATGACTCGGTTGCTTACACTGGCCGCTGGCCTTCAGCTTGTGGAAGCTTTCTGGCGAATGGACTGTGGTGTCATACAACTAGGAAGAGTCGATCCTATTGTCAGTCCGGGGATCGTCTCTGGACATGTTCACATTGTGGCCGGACCCAATAGTTCGTGCCTCCAAGCAACTCAAGGCTTATTCCTGACACAGCGCAGATTTCAACGTTTCATCCGACTATGGCAGCCTTCAAAGCTCCGCGTGCACTTCTTGCACAGTACAAGCTGACAAGAGTGCATACTGGACACCCTACATGTACTATCAGAAAGCCGACAGATCATTCGTGAATGTGCCTCAGGGCGGTCTGATCATATACTACCTTGGACGCGGCGAAGGTAACGCAACGTCATTTCCGCCAGGTCTCAAAATGGTTTCTGGAAACCCCAGCCTGCGAGCTTATGATAACTCGACTATGACCTACGGGGATGCCACCAATCCGCCACGGCCGGTAGCCGACCGTGCTTCCTTCAACTGTATCAACTACGCCACGCCAGCTCCGGAGACGCCGGGCTTCCCCACAGTCATGGATTGTCCCCAGGGTCTTCGTGCACAGATCCAATTTCCATCCTGCTGGGACGGTGTCAATCTGTACAAGACTGACGGATCACATGTTGCCTACCTTTCTCAGATCGACAACGGCATCTGCCCGCCAACTCACCCAGTGCTGTTGCCACACCTCTTCTATGAAGCCTACTACTCAATTGATCAAGTTGATGCTTCTGATGGCGGTAGTTTCATGCTTGCAAATGGCGACACGACGGGCTACAGTTATCATGGTGACTTCATGAATGGGTGGGACCCAGATGTTCAAGCCGATGCTGTTGAAAACTGTCTTGCGTCCACTGGCAGCGGCACGATCGATGATTGCCCTGTTTTGCAGGCTAACAATGATCCCCAATCTGGCAGTAACTGTCCACAGCAGCCAGCACTCGTTGATGAGCAAGTCACTGGTGTCTTGAGTGCTTTGCCTGGCTGCAACACACCGTCTGCTGGTCCAGCACCGGTGATTGGGCAGGTTTGCCCTGGCAAACTTGCTGCTGCAGGCACGGCCCTGGAGGGCACCCGTCAAGTGCCAACACCAGGAGAGACACTTGCCACTCTTGGTTCGAATTCTGCAACGTACAAAGGTTGCTTTGTTGACAGCACAAGTGCTCGTGCGCTATCAGGTGCGAGCTATGCCGACGCAAACAACATGACTACAGAAAGTTGTGGCACATTCTGCCTGAGTAAAGGGCTTAGCGTCTTCGGCACCGAGTATGCCGGTGAATGCTATTGCGGTGATCATATCGCAACGGCCAACATGACCCAAAGCGATTGTTCAATGGCATGCAATGGTGCTCTTCTCAGCTACTGCGGTGGACCAGACCGACTTAGTGTTTGGACCATCGCGGACGTTGCATCAACGAATACAGCCCCAAGCGAACGGACAACTTCGACTTCGGCAACAACCTCTGCAACCACAGTCGCAGATCCAATAGTTAGCGGCGCCGAATATCTCGGTTGTTATTCCGACACAGTTTCCTCACGTACTTTAACGGGCTACTATAGCAACAGCGGCAGTCAGACCCTCGACACGTGCGCCGCAGCCGCTATAGCCAACAACTACCAATACTTCGGGGTCGAGTATGGAGGTGAATGCTTCGCTGGCAACGCTATCGCATCGTCAGCCAGTGATGGAGCTTCTTGTAACATGAAGTGTAGCGGTAACGGCTCACAAGACTGCGGCGGTCCTAACGCCATCAGCCTGTTCCAGAACAAAGCCTTCGTCGTGGCATCGAATGAGCAGCTTGTCAGCGTATCGAATGCGAGCGCAACAGCCTCGTACAACTACGTTGGCTGCTACACGGATGCAGCAGGGACGCAGCGAACTTTGACCGATTACTGGTTTGCTGATGCTAGTATGACGGTCGAAATGTGTCTGACAACGTGCTTTAGCAGAGGCTTCAGCTGGGCAGGAACCGAGTATGCGGATGAGTGCTACTGTGGAAGTGACGGTACCAGTAATGGTGCAATTGTCGCGCCTGGTGGGGATGGAGACTGCAGTATGAGGTGTGCTGGGCAGCCAAGCGAGTGGTGTGGCGCTGGAAACAGAATTACGGTATATCAGAAGACTTCTGCATAACGCAGGAAACGAAGAACAGCTTGGAATGAGGTGTTGGATCATGAGATGTGCTACTTGCTGCTCAGGTATGATCGTCGTATGAGATCACATTGGCAGTTTTGTCTTCGGATTGAGCTTTCAAGATCTTCTACTAGCTGTGAATTATCATCATAAAGTGACCTCATGCTGACTTCACGTTGAGAAAGGCACGCTAGCTGCACCACGGAAAGCAGGAATCATCAATATAAGAAGGATCAATCAAGGAGGACGCGTACCGTGTCAAGTGTGATTCGCTCTTATCACGTTCGACGGGTGATCACAACTTGCGAGAAACAAGGCTTCACCATGTGTTAGTTCAACCTACATCACGTTCACTGGTTTTCTTCGACATTACTGGAAAAGCTTGCTCACCACCTAGCCACTACGTCCACTGGCGAACAGAAGCGTCGTGCCACACATCAACGAACTCCCAGTCGAGATCCTCACTCTCATCTGCGAGCAGATCTACAGCCAGTATCCAGACGAGTCCGGAGATGACTACCCACGGTATTGCCCACCGGCTGCGAACTGGTGTCGTAATAAGGCTTTCTTTCGGTTATCTCTGGTCTGCAAAGCCTGGCGAAGAGTTGTCTTAGGTACTAACTTTGGGAGCACCCGTTTCCATGAGACAGCCGGACAATTCTTCTACTGCTCGCGGGTTTCGGGCTTCAAACCTGGGAGGGGGAATTACATTGGTTCTTTATGGAGGCTGCGGAGTTCCAAGCGCGATTTGGACCGTTTGCATGCACTAGGTGTCATACCTGAACTTGCGTTTCTTGATTGGTAAAATCCTGGTGGATTGCCATGAGTATGAGGTCCGCTGGCAGTGTCAAGAAAAGAAGACATCAACCAAGACAATCTACTATTCAGGCGCAAGCAGAAGCGATTTCGAATGCACCAAACTCTCTCATGCTGACCATGACTGCAGCACCACCAATAGCTGTCATATGATACGGATTCCCCACTGGATTCTGGTGAGGGCTGGAGTTTGATGGTGCTGCACCGAGAGCGGATCGTGGCTGGTTTATGAAGGAACGACGATGTCTCGCACCAATTTGGCTGATCAGTGTACACAAGAGCACACCATCACCGAAGGAGAATAAAGGTATTTCTATAAGAAAAGCCTCCATTGCTGAATATGTCAGACATCATATACGAGCATACCAATGGATGCAATTCTTTTTTCGTGGGCATCTCGTGTCGTTCAGGATCTCAAAACAACTGTTCGATTATCGTTTACCCAACACTAACGAGTCAACACCACACAAGCATATCTCATTAGTATCGTTCAGAATTCTTCCATCGCCACCAGCAGCACAGATGAACGGTGAGACATGTCTTTGAACGAGACCTCGGATTAGCCAGGCAGGTATGGGCCTCCGTTCATACCTATGACTGACACTCTTGCGCCTTTCGATCTCGGTTATCCGCCAGATACGGGCTAGAGTGAGACACTGACAGACAGATCGGGATCATTGCTTCGATGCTCTATAAACCATCTTGCATCTGCTGTCGGTCACTGCAAAAAAACGCTCGATGGACAGAAGGGCTCAGGGTGGAGACCGATGGGTTGCTTATATTGCTTGATCTGTGGTCAATACCCTCATCTCAGTCCTTGTGGTTGAATCTGCCCAGGTTGGTAGATGCTGGTTGTTTCTAAGTGCTGGCTCATCTCGCATAGCTATCAATGCTCGAAATTTTGGTCTCGTCACAAGTGCTCTTTGCACGGCATCCATACAAGAATTCTCCCACATCACTTTGCGACAAGGTTGTGCTTCTATAAAAGACGGAGAGTGTTATGTTCCCTTTCTCCTAAGCATACTTTTACTACGAGCTTGACGCCAGACTTTGTGCGAAGTCATCGATTATACGCCAGTGTAACAATATCCGCTCTATGCCATTCACACTCCTCCCACATGTCAGGCTTGCACTTTCGACAAAGCGTGTCACCACAAAACTCGTCTGGACAAATACTGCAGCAGTCAGGGCAGATTGTCCTCCCACACCCACCAGTCCCCGCTACTCCATCTCCTTCCGTGCACTGAAGGAACGTAGGAACTTCTCGCCCGTAAGGGAAGACCTTTGTGATCTCCTGGATCCGTTGAAGTGCACCTATCCGGCCAGGTGAGCCTTCTGGATGGTTTTCTAGAGCGAGGACTGCGGCTCTGAAGGCGCAACATGTTCGTTGACAGACGGCGCAGGGGGCCTCGTTGCAGGTTGTGCATTTCAGATTGCGGGATTTCCAGCCTCGAGCACTGTTAGGGTGACGTGGAAATGGGGATGTTGGTTCATGGTCGTAAGTGGGGGTACTTGTAGTTGTGCGAACGTAGCGTTCCTGTGACGATGCGTCAGTTTGATAGCAGAAGCGGGACGGAGAGGCAGATCCCTACCAGATCATCACGCGCAAGATGCGGACTGTCTTGAGAGCTGCGAGGTGTCCAAGGGAGAGCATCGAGGTTTCGTTCAATGCTGTCCTTCCTTCTGAACAAGTCTGAGAATTTTCTGACAGGATTTGTTGTGCTCTGAGAGCTGGCGCTTTCTCTTGGTGTGCTGTTTTCGGTGTGCAAAGGGGAGGAGCCCTTGATCGAACCATATGTGTTACCAGTACTTGGCGTGGGGACGTTGGATGGTATTGGCGAGTCGTCTACACTGCTGAAAGCGTTCCTGCTTCTTGCCGAGGATGGTGTCTTGAATTCAAGGCCAAAAAAGGATCTCTTTCTCTCAATGCTTTCTCGTCCCAGTTTTGAACTGCTCCCTCTTCGAATGTTCTTGTGGTTAAGAAGACGGATCTCATCGATGCTGGTGGAGGTGAACAAAAACGGAGCTTCGGTCTTGGCCTTGAAAGGGCTCGACAAGACGGCTGGGTGTTGTGAGGGTTCAGGGATTGGCAGCTCGCAGAGTGTAGCAAAGTCGGCGTGTACTTTCGGCGTGTGGTCTTTTTCTGGCGAAGTCATCTTAAGAGCAGTGATGAGATCCATGTCCAAGTTCGAACAACCGACCGTGTCAGCCATAGTGGCTTGCGAGGCTGGCGTTCTAGGTGAAGACGTGCACCTCTCAGGCGTCGAGATCTCTTGCCCTTCCTTGAGCTCGTCCTGTGGCTCCTCCGGACTAAAGAGGTCCTTCGTCTCTTCCAAACGCTCTGGACTATCGCCTTTCAAATTCTCGAAAGCCTCTTCTGTGTCTAAGTGAAATGGGAACAGCGCACTTTTGGTGAAGACTGACAATGGATGAAAATCGCCATTAGCAAGATATTGTCGTCGTCCTCGTCTTTCTCTGATGGTCGATGGTGGTGTAGGTGCGTCATTGCCTGGTTTCGTGTTCGTTTGTTTGGTACCTTCCTGACTTTTGACGGGCGTGACTGGGGAGGTTCTTTCTCTTCTGTGTGGCAGGCGCGACCGCTCTCGACTCACCGAAGATGGAGGGCCAGAGTGCGGCGTCATTGTGCTATGCCCGCGATACAGTACTCTTGGTCTGATAACGATGAATCAAGCAAGCATAACTTTTGGTACAGAAGCACAAGGAAAGATGTTGTGAAGTGCGATGGACATTGGGGTTGTTGTGTGCAAAGTGGCAGGTTGGGTTGCAAATGCTCAAACAGTGAAAAATGGGCTGAAAGCTTCACTCACTTTACAGAATACTTCACAAGCTATATCCGCTTGCTCTTCCAAAGGCTGTTGCATTGCGATAGCTGCCGCAATCTACATGCGCTGAGATGGAAAGTCCCCTGGCCTGAGCAACCATTGGTATCGGTATCCACGCTCTACCTGTGAATCCGTCTTGAAAGCAAGAAAATGCCAGTGACACCTCCAAGTTCTGTGGGCCAACTTCGTCAGATGTCTATTCTCCATATCATGCCATCATCAATTCGTACACATGTCAGGGTTCTCAAACCCCCAATGCGTCGGTGAAGGGAGCTCCAGCCGCTGATCAGGCAGCCTGACCCGCAGAGAGCCCAGTGCTGCTCTTTTCAAGCCATAGCATGCGTCTTCGTCCATTCTCTGGCAGTCTGAATGGCAGCAGCTTCGTCCTCCTTCCATCTCTGTGCTACATCGTTGGCTAGCGGATCATCTGGATTAGGTGCTCCAAGCAGCGCCTGTATAGATAGCAAAATCGTCCTTATCTGAAGTGCTGGTGACCAATTGCCTACACAAGCGTTAGCATATTTCATGACCGACGATGTCCTACCTACTCTTTAGCACATCCAGACATATTCTGCCAAGTTTATCAATATTAGGATGGTATATTCGTGTGAGAAAACGGATCTTTGGAGGCGTCATGGGATAGTCGTCTGGCAGAAAGAGTTCGGCTTTGAAGATGCCTCCTGTAATCGTTGAGCAGTGAGACTTCTATCTTCAGGCGCACGACTGACCCTCATACGGCGAAGACGCCGGTCCATGTATTGTAACATCGAAGTACCTCAAATTGTCGTCGTGCGGTACTGCATTTATGCCAGGTACACTGCCATATGGTCAACAAAAGGAGTGCGACCAGCATGCGAGTATTGGCTCACGGCTCCGACATTAGACGCTCGGTCTCTTTTATAATTCGCTTCGGCAACGCCATGCTGGCTCGTTATGGTAGATGGTACTGTGCCACCTTCGGTACTTTGTTTACACCACCCCACTACCTTCGCAATGCGCTTGACTGTCAGTCACTGTACACTTAAGAGACGAGACGGCGAGTACGGAGACGATCTGGTCGAGACAATGTACAGTTCAAAAATTGGGCACACGACTCGTAACGGAAGTAGTTTTGCTTGTATATCGAAGATGAGCTCGGGTCGAGATGAGGTGACAAGGCGGTTTCAGGCGCAAGAGGCAGGCGCAGTCCACTGCACTGCAGTGACGTCTGCGTTGCAAGAACCATCCATATCAAAGGAAAGTTTGCCGACAGCAGACGCGTAAGGAAGGAACTGCTTATGAGAGCCACGATCAGCACCTGGATCACCTTTCCTGGCAATTGTGTAGTACGTCCATGATCGATCGACTCACATCAGTCAGGCTGCCGTGCAATCCAGTCGCGAGCATTACGAGACTTGTTGTATGGCAGCTAGGGTCCGATGCTCGCTGCTAAGACTGGACTATGACCAACATGAGATTGCCTACATCCGCAAACAAGCAGTCTGAGAAACACTTCGCGTGTCGCTGGCCACCATGAGTTTCACTTCTCAGGACTCCGCGCAGTCCAACGAGACCTTTGGCAAAGATGCCTCCTTCAAGCTTTCTCAGCTCATTGGTTCCATGTCCATATCCCCTGCTAGTCGCGATGTTGTCCTAGGCTCCAAGGAAGGGTTACATATCATCGATCTGGACTCACCATACTCACCACCTCGCTTGCTTCCTCACCGGACACCTTGGGAGGTAGCTGATGTTCAATGGTCTCCATTCGCAGATCGTGATTACTGGGTTGTGAGCACCTCCAACCAGAAAGCCTTGGTTTGGAATCTGAACCTGGTGGGCTGGCGCAACTCAATCGAGCATGTGCTCCACGGACATACACGCGCAATCACCGACATCAATTTCTCAGCCCATCATCCGGATAAAATTGCTACTTGCTCGGTTGACAGCTTCGTCCATTCCTGGGATCTCAGATGCCCCAGTCGGCCTACCAACTCATTCTCCGATTGGTTTGCTGGTGCAACACAGGTCAAATGGAGCAGACAGGACGAGCATGTCATTGCAAGCTCACACGATAAGTTTTTGCACATTTGGGATGATCGAAAGGGGGCTTATCCGGCAAGAACGATTGAAGCACACGATACGAAAATCTATGGCATAGATTGGAACCGCTTCGAACCCAGCAAGATAGTCACCTGTTCTCTCGACAAAACTATCAAGGTCTGGGACACACACACCGAAAACAACATGCCCGAGAAAGTCATTGAAACTGACTTCCCTGTCTGGCGAGCGCGTCATACCCCATTCGGCTATGGCTTAATGGTTATGCCGCAACGTGGCAGCGGTGATCTGTATCTATACGATGGACGAGCTGACGACAGCACCCACGAAGGCGGCCGGGCCCAGCCTGTACATATATTCCCTGGTCACAAAGGACAAGTCAAGGAGTTTTTGTGGCGAGCTCTCGGAACCGTCAAAGAGGGTATTGATCATCGAGACTTCCAGCTAGTCTCTTGGGGTACAGACCGTGAGTTACGCCTACACGCTGTGCCTGAGGAGGTCTTCACGCGTATCGGGTACGAAAAGGGTGTCTCAAAGCCACAGCGTCTGCGGTTCACACGAAGAGGTGCGAAGTACAGAACCTTCCGGAACGAGCCAACAGAGCAGGACGCCGCTCTCGCAGCCCCCCGTGCTGACTCTTTCCCAACCAGCAACCAGTTCTTACGTGCCAAAGGTAGGCCAAGCACAAACATGGGCATGGGCAGACCTTCTGTGGTTCAGTTCAAAGGATGGCTGCAAGCAGGGAAGAGTGGTCGTAGAACTGATATGCATGGCAAAGGCTCAGCCCGACCTGATACAAATCCAATTTCCTGGATGAAGAATGTCAAGATAACCTCGTGGGACACAGACGCCCTGGCAGATGAGCTTACGTCAGTCGGCGAAAAATTTAAAAAGGTCGATTTCGAGAGCATTGATGTATCTCAAAGGAAAGCCACAATGTCGTTAGAGAGTCCGTGGGGTGAGCCCGAATCTATCTCCGCGTATACACGGGTCGATTTCAGATTTCCGAAAGCATATCCAAGGGATGCGGGAGCTATCATTCGTGTACAACGAACAAACCTAATCACAGCAGAAACTCAGAAGAAGCTTTCGGAGGACATTCAGAAGATCGCAGAAGCGCATAAAATGAAAGGACGAGGTTGCGTTGAAGCCATAGTCCGATACCTACTCAAGGAGCAAAGCCTTGACCAGATCATCACTTGGACCATGAGGAACTCTATTACCGACTCCAAGATCATCGAAGCAGCAGATATTCCACAGGACTTGTCGGATGATTCGGACGATGATCCCACGGATGCAGTACCAAAAGTCGCCCATACCAACCCCAACATAAACGTGCCTCTAGCCAAAGGCTGTGCAGCAGTTTGGGCTGAGAATGGTAAGCTTGTATGTTTCTTCCGACCCAAGGACAGGGAACCAGCCTCTTTCCTCAGTACACTCGGTACTGGACAGCTGGACGAATCAGATTCCAGTAAGCTTTTTGGAGGCTTCGGCAAATTTCAGGTAGACTCTTTGGCTCGAAAAGCAAGAGATATTAGCCAAGCATCTCCGAACGAGTCAGAATCAGAAGACAGCGACCGTTCGTCTGTCTTCACGTCAAGCACGTCTTCTTCCGACTCTTCGGTTGGACTCGAAGAGAGAAATAGATTCGTGCCATGGCAAAGGACGACTCTCGATTCTTTGCAAAGGGGCAAATCGGCAGACGGTTCTCAAAAGTCTACTACACACGACGGAACGAAAGCTGGCGACGTAGCCCAGCCAACAATCATATCCATTCACGATTTTCGCGACCTGCTACCAGCCGCGCAAGCAGCGGCTCAGTCGTATCAGCTCAAGGAGAATCTCGTAGCTACATGCGAGCACAATCGCACCATAGCTGCAATGTATTCTCTCGATACCGCTGCAATGGTATGGGGACTTCTAGAGTCAGTTTCAATTTCAGCATCCTTCCAGAATGACCAGGCGATACTAGCGGCCGAGTCAGAAGTATTCGCTCTCACAGCGCCGGCCAAAACAGCCCTTGTTGACGGTGGTGATGTCAATCTTCGCAAGCCCGCACTGGGAAATAACCTCAACCACACATGGCTGGAAGCCCTGCTACGCAAGAGACGTCTGACTTATGCTATCCTGCAATACTTCGATCAGACCGCTGACGTTCAGATGCTCGCGATGCTCTCCGCCATCTATTTAAAATTGCAGTGTGGCTCCTGGCATCAGTCAATGAGCTACAGTATGCCCCATCCATCAGTGACCGGTTCCACGCCCTCCGATGCCCACGACGCAGCGCGAGCCCTCCGGAATGTGCAAGACCGGCGACTTGACCCTGGCCAAGGGTTCTTCGAAAACCATCGACGCACAAGCATAAATGGTGGAGGCGGTCATGGGGATGCAGAGACGAGTACTTCGGTGCCTACCACAGCGATGCCTACGGGGTTTTCGGTCAGCACACAGCCATCATCTGGTGCCCCTAGCGTGGTTGCCCATGACCCTAGTGGATTTGTTTCGGCCATCCATTCCACTGTGACTTCGTTGGCTGCTTCTCCGGAAAGTCATCGTCTGACCAGCAAATCAAATTCTTTCGCAGCAGTCCCCTCCCAGATAAGGTCGCGTGCCGCCTCACCACCCGGTCGTCCAGCACCTCGGCATAGTGCTCAATATCACAAATCCTCGAAACCGTTGAGAGCATCACCTGACGAAAGCTTCTTCAACGACGCAAGATCCCGTCTGAAAACATCGTTGAGTTTAGTCAACATACCGGGCTATGAAGATGAAAGCAACAAGCAACACCTTGGCCGTGACGGGCTCCGAGCAAAGTCCAGGAGTGGCGGAACAGAGACAGCAACGCAGAAGCCACGCAAGAAAAAACTCAAGACACGCTTTCATATTCCTTTCCCCTGTTCTGGTATTCAGGGCGAAGATCAACGCTCAAGCCCACTCTCAGAAGAGGCTTTGCGGCAATGCTTGAGCTACTTGCAGCAGTACATCGGACTGCTGGAAGCGTGGCAGCTATGGTCACAGAGGGCAGAGCTGAAGAAAATCTGCGCTCAAACGTGCGACATGCTTAGTAAGCTCACCAACGACCGCGTCCAAAAGCATGGGAGTGTCGTACCGCGACTGGGTCTAGAAATGCGGCATTGCTGCCCAAAATGTGGTGATCACCTTGCTCCAGTCGAAAAGAACGGGGTTGCGGTTGGATGGCACTGCATCTCTCAAGACTGCCGCATGCAGAATGGCAAGGTCTCAAATAAGCAGCATTGTTCAATCTGCGAGATAGTGATCGTAGGTCTCTCAGTACCTTGTCTGCAATGTAGCCACTTGACGTGCTACGACTGTGCGCAAGGTTGGTTTGGACAGGTTGCACTCGAGGATCGCAAGCACAGCAACAGCACAACGCTGTCAACCACACAGTCGGTCACTAGAGAGGTTCTTGGGTGTCCTACAGGATGCGGATGTTCATGCTCAATGCTGGGCGAGATCACTGTACCGTATCCCGATACTACCTCCACCGAGCCTGACCAGGGCCTTGCTCTGGTAACACCTCGGAGTGAAGGATATGTCGACAGCTCCAAGCATACAGCGATCCATCCAGAGCATCGCATTCACAGGGGCCATTCCGTTGGTATGGTTGCGGGCGCTCCCGAGAGCGCTTTCAACGCATTACTAGCGCTTCAAGGTCAGCCGAGACATCGTTCAATATCCTCGACAGATAAAGCGGCTACTGTGGTTCCGCCGGTGAGTGCACGTACGATGCTTGAACCAATTACCCGTCGCACCAAATCTCGAGACAATAGTATCAGCGTAATAGACGAGTTGCTGCCATGGGCAAACGACAAGGATGCAACACTAGCCCGAGGACTTGGCGGAGGTCTCAGTAGAGGCTTAAGCAATAAGGGCAGTGATTCTACCATCAAACATTCCGCAAGAGAACAGTGAGTGCTCGAGCTCAGCGGCGTCTTACTATGACTACACAGTGGCTATACATTAGTAGCTACCCGATTTCCTAGACATTCCGCTTGAGCCACCATCTATAGCTCTCCGTGGAATGAGGCCATCGCTCTCTCAACGCTCTGCTGTGAACCAATAAAAAGCAGCTTAAAGATATGATCATGCGATCATTTGATGGCTCTGCGGCTCCTTTTGCAACATAGTTCTCCTATCAATACAACACGCCCATATACCTGAATTGCTCGGGGTCTGTCTGATTGGAGTCTCGCGAAGCCAAGACAAGCTCATAAGATCATGCAGATGCCGACGTGTACCAATGGATGAGATCGACACGGCAATGTCAAAGGTGGTAGGCTGTCCCCGCAGAAGTGGGGTTCCCCGTTGAATCTCTCCGCCTTTGGCGATCGACCAGCAGGCATATGACGTGCACCATCGCCATCACACATGAGTTCTCAGCCAGTCGCAACCGTGCTCTACTGACGGATCCCTCGGCGAGCAGGGATGTTCTTCGCATATCTATCCTTACCTCCTCGAACACAACTAGTCGCGAAACAAAGACTGTCCACAACAACATCATCAAAGTGTGATTCTGTCGTCGAGTTCTACAACAGGCCCTAGGATTCCACAAAGCAAAGCGCGTCTCATAGCAGTGCCCTGATCTAAATCAGTATGAAGTTCCAAGCCACCATCCTCCTTGTCGCCCCAGCAGCCACCCTAGCCCAAAATAGCCTGCTCTCCGCCTCAGTTGGCACAGGAGTCGCGCAATCCGGCCTCTCCTCCCTCAGTGCCTTTGCGTCCTCCATCAACGCCGCCTCCACCGAAACAGGCAGCATCACCTCCGCCGCCGCCGCATCCACCAGCTCGATACTCTCTGCGGCAAGTACGGTGCTCAGCGGGACGAGAACGAATAGTGTTACGGGAAGTTCGAGCTCGGTGCTCGTGAGCGCGAGTGCGGAGGCGAGCAGCGTGTTGGAGGATGGGTCGAGTAGTGCGGCGGGTGCGGCTAGTGCAATGGATAGTGGTGCGGCGGGTGCGGCTGGAAGCGGGGCTGCGGGAAGGCCCATGGCTACGGCTGGGGCCTTGGTTGGGGCTGCTGCTATCGGGTTTGCAGTGTTGTTGTGAGGATGAGATTTCGACGAATGTTGCCATGAAGTCATGATTTTGGATACCCTTGTTTGTAGTACAGTGCAGGATGCTCTCAAAAGGTGTAATGATATTGCTGAATCTACGCCTTCCATTATTGTTCATGCCGCGCTGCACGTGTTCGTGCTTTCGTGCACCACAATTTGTCCTGTGTAATTGCCTCCCTACCTAGCAAATATAGTCGCGCTGGTATACCCCGGGGGCTCCAGCTTCGTCAAGCTTCTGCCAAATCTCGCCCTGACGTAGGCTGAACCGACCGTGTACAGCATTTCAGTGGCAGACCATCCCCAACCGCTGAAAGAAAGAGAACAGGGACCCCTTAGGAACGTACCCTGCATACCTTGCCTGCCACAGAGCTGCGAATGAGCCTGTTGTCTTGTCAGTTCTGTTTGCTGGCATATCAGGCTTGTTTACTGTCCTAGCATGAACATGGACTTACCTTCAATTGGACCGAGCTCTGCGAAGCCAAGAACCTCCAGAACCCAAGGGGCCATCACCACGAGAATTCCAAGCGCGATGAGAGTGCAGTAGACTGGATGTTCGCTGGCGAAACCGACCGCTTCTGCGATGGCTCGCTCAGATGCCTGCTTGACTGCTTTGCCGAGAGGAGCACCTTTCTTGATTACGTTCTCCAATTTTCGTAGGATGTATTGGGCGATACGGTCGTGGTATCCGTATGCGCTGATTGTGCCTTCTAATGCCGCTTTGGGCTTTGGGTCTTGGGGACTGGGACTATCGGCATGAAGCAGGATAGCAACGAATTTGGAGGCTGCTTCTTCGAGCTCCGCGTCGTGAGGTTCCTCGTCCGTATACTTTTGCTCGAAGGTCGACTTCTCAACAAAAATGTGTCTGCCAGGCTTGCGCTTGAGACCTAGGCAGGACATGAGTGGGCTGATGATGTTGAGAGACATGGTTAGCTTGCTCTGCGAACACGAGATGTTGGGAAGAAATAGTTTGAGCGAAGGCTCCTGCAGCTTAAGGACAGAAGAAAGAAAGGACGTAAGAGGCCGGTGAGAATGTTCATTGCAGTGAAAGTTGCACTATTGTTGGTAATACTGCTTGAGACGGCCGCAAATTGACCTACACTGCCACATCCAATTCACACCAGTGTCGTCGTATCTGCCTTGCACATGTTTTTGGCAAAGAACGAACGTCTCAGCCTGCAACTTACCATAAGTCCTATGGCTGACTGGGAGTCGGGCCGCAGGACTTGTATCATGGCGTACGCAAGCTCGTTAAGGAACGTACAAGCAGTGGATGAGCAGGCATCAAAGTGCATGTCGACTGATACGCTGGTTTAGTCATTTGAAGCTTGCTTTCTCAGCACCAGTTTTAGCAAGGCCCGAGCCTGGGACACGTGAGTGACCCCATAAACGGCACTTCTATTCCTCCGCCTCCCAATTGATTGGTCGACTTTGCCAGCAGTTGTGCCGTCGCTGCTTATGGTAGACCATTCCGAGTCACGGTGAGTTTTGACGAAGACCGCGTCTTTGACATTGACAGAGGCAGCTCAGACTCGATCAATACATGCGAGATTGGTGCCACTCGAAGCCGAAATGGCATATAAAGACAGAACCCCCTCCAGAAGGTTGAGAGGCTCCATCGAACCAGGCCCAAATCGAGACTTCAACGACAGCAAGGAAGACAACCACCGACGACCAAATTTCGAAAAGAACAAGCAATCTTATTTCAGTCAAAACTGCTAAGTCGCGGGCCTCGCAAGAGCACCTGTCTTTGCACATTGAACAGAAAGCTTAGTGGAACCAACCATCGAATACAGCGTCGACCCTTCCATGATGAGCCAAACACTCCTCTTCCTCGGCGCGACAGGCGGCGTGACGAATGCTTGTTTGACCTCCGCCCTTATGTCAAATCAATACAAGGCTATCGCTCTCGTACGCACGCCCGAGAAGCTTTGTAAACAACTCGCTAAGCAACCAGGTCTTGAAGAGAACATCATTAACAGCAACCTCGCTATCATTCAAGGCAACGCCCTCGACGTATCCGACGTCAAACGCGCCTTACTCGCCAACATTAAAGCACATACCGACACATCCCTGCCGTCCATGATCCTCTCGGGTCTCGGCGGCGGTCCAGCTCTCAACCTCGATATCTGGCACCCTCTCCAGATCGCCAAACTTGACAACCCAACCATCTGCGAAGATGCAGCCAAGACACTGATCACAGCCCTCCAAGAAATCTATTCTGAGCAACCAATTCTCCGCGCCCGCAAGCCAGGAGTATGTTTCGTGAGCACGACAGGGATCAGTCGCGGACCGGAAGACGTCCCTTTTGGCATGCAATTCCTCTACCACCAAGTGCTGGCGCTTCCGCACGCTGACAAGAGAAAGATGGAAGCGGCGTTTCGCGACCACATGTTGCAGAGTGGGCCAGTGTTCGCAAGTGTGACGGGTATTCGGCCGACGCTGTTGAAGGGGACGGGAGCTCTGAATGAAGGGATGGGAATCGAAAAGCTCAGGGTCGGGACTGAGAGCAAACCGGCGACTGGATTCATTGTGCAGAGGGCTGATGTTGGCGCTTGGATGTTCGAGAATGTGGTCAAAGAAGGTGAGGGTGGAAAGTGGAGAGGCGAGATGGTTAGCTTGACCTCGTGAGCTGTTTGACTGCTAGGGATGGAGATCGATTGGGCGATTATATTGCGTACAGTGAGTGGAAGTGAGAAGGCGTTCGAGAAGGGTGTGACTGGATCGGCTGGTGAGCGTGGTTCGCAACAACTAATTTATCGTCTTGAACGGAATCAAAAGAGCCTACCACAAATGCTACCAATCCCTGAACTCGTCCTTGCGAGCATTCAATCCGATATGCTCATGTGGATCATGTACGGCACCCCAGTTCCGTCTTCGTGTGCAGCTATCATGTCTCTCAAGCTCTGTCCCGGGTGTCCAGCAGGCATAGTCCCGTCGATCTCCTCTCCGAACATCCTTAGCTGCATTGGCATCAGCTCGTCCCCATAATGCTTCTGTATGTCCTTCTTCACGACTGGCCTGTAAAGCACATGAGCGGATGATACAACGACTAGACGTCAGTCAAGAAAGAGAAACTGACACATAGATATTGCTGAACTCATCGCTCTCCGCGAGCTCCACGCACCGAATAGTCTTATCGGCATTCCACCAAGGCGGCAGAAGTTCTGGCTTTTGTTCCTGAGCACGTCTCTCATCGTTCGCCTTGACTGTCGAAATGAAGTCGAAGAAGTCGTTCTTGATAGCAAACCTTGAAGAACCAGTATGCACATTGACACCGACCACTGTTTCGTCGAATTTGAACTGATCAGCCTTCCTCATGCGGTACGTGTCTACCAGCAACTTGAAGGTGTCCTTTTCTGGACGATCACGCAGCCAGCTGCTGTTTCCGAGTGCTGTAAAGGGCTTGTCCTTTGAGTATGGCCTCGAGATGGCAGTGGCTGTGTTAGGTGGAGGTGGTTCGGCATTTACGGCTCGGCAAACGGGCTTGTGGCTTTTCCAGTCTGCCTTTTGGCACTCTCGGGAGCAATAGTAGGCTTTTTTGCATTTTGCACACTGCTTGAGAGGGTTTGCACGGCCCGCCTGAGTGCTCTGGCATGAGGCACAGGTTGGCTCCGTATTAGCATTTGGGGATGACATCTTCGAATTCGTAATGAGAGACTTTTGGAGTTAGTGGAATGTCAAGGTGTGAGAGAAGAATACCAGGTTCTGTCGGACTGATGTTAGAGAGCAGACGATGGAGACAGGTAAAGGTGCTGAGTACTATAGTGAATGAAGCAAGCAGTCCCGATGCAAACATCAACCCATCATGACTTCCAGGCTGAACGAATGGTCGGATTCGTGCATGCTGGACGTTCAGATTAGTTGTCTGAATGGCAGACTGCATCGCGACCGGCTGCGGGCACTCCCTCTTCTTCACTTCACTTCGAATTGGACACCGCGCTAGCAAGATAGCAACAAAAGGTACTCATTGCAGCAAACTCCATGAACTCGTCACGATCGTTGCCGGGCTTAGTATCTCCCTTTGTAGTTTGTTTGGTTCTCTCAGTGTCAGTATCTTTTAGGATAGTTTGCTTCATTTCGAGCTTGGTAGAGCTTAGGGTGTGAAACATTACATTAGCTACTTCCGAGATGTCATCATAAGGAGGGTCTTTGGCTTGACAGCCATGCTGATGGTCTGGTTTTGAGAATCAGAAAAAGGGCAACACTTCATCAAACAATATAGGGTAGCCGTGATCATACAGTTCTGCGCGAAAGCTTCGTGCCGCGTGGCGCGTAGAGCTCCGACGTGGCATGGAAGGTAAGCCGAGAGTGTCTTTGCGCTTCGCCGGCAGCAGCAGCTGCTAGTCATTGAGTCTTCTTCCAAACATGCTCGGACTCTCTTCCTCTCAATGTCTTCCTCGCTGCAACAGATCTGCGCAAGTGGAATCGTCACCAACCAAGCTTGCGGTACACCGATGCCAGTATACTGTGCCCCCAACTCCTGTGTGATCTGACACATCCACCAAACTTTATGTTCACGCAATGGGAGGCCTGAGCATGAAAAACGAGTTGCAAGCTGCTTCAGTCCTAATGAACGATCCCGACCCCGGCCTGTTGCTGGGTTAGGTAACTCACTCTCCGCACTAACGTAGCAGCACATCTGCGATTTGCGCACCAGAAGAGACAACCGTCCCTTTGTCCCCGCCTCAAAGGCTAATTATGGACTTTCTGGTGAACAAGCATCCCGTCATGTCTCTTAGCCATGGCACGTATGCGCGTTGTGGCGTACACCATGAAGATTGCCCAAACTTTTGCCTCTAACGTGTCAATGAGTACTCGTTGAAGTGTGCCTTGTAGCCCAGCCCCGTTTGGTACAGATTGGGCGCAGACGTCGATCCTATATCCCCAAGATACATTGCTATCTCGCTTGAAGCAAGTTAAACCTTATGCAAGCAGTTATGCAACATCTCGAATAGCACCGTGCCTGCATATGTGATTATCACTGTTGAACCAGCGTGCCAGCGCCCCTCGAAGCTCTCGCACATAGGTGAAGCCAAAGGACAGACTATCTCTCGACCTTTCACCTGCTTGCCTGATCTCTGCAAACCACCTCTCCCGCAATGACATCCCGAGACCGTCCCCGAGCGGGCTCCCAGCAGCGTGAAACCTCCCACGACGGTGCATCTTTTCCCGACAAATTCGAAGCAATACCCGAGTCCGAGCCAAAGCTGCCGTTATGGACAGCTTTGTGCAGATGGCGACTTTGTGCAGATGGCCGAAAGTATCGTGGTACTCCCTGGCGCTCACCTCAACTATTGTTCTCCTGGGGTTCGACAATGTTCTCATTGGGTCGGTATCCGCCATGCCGGTGTTCCAGTAAGTCGTTCTTTGCATACTCGCTGAAGCACCTACTGACAGGCGGCCAGGAAAAACTATGGAGAGAGGTTGGACGGCCAGTGGTTCATACCCAGCAACTGGTTAGCAATATGGAACGTAGGTGGGACTCTAGGAGCCATGGGCGGTGCAATAGCCGCCGGCTGGTTAGGAGACAGAATAGGACGACGCTGGATGTTGGCGACTGCAACAGTCTTGTCCGCTGCATCGGTCGTTGTCTTCATTACCTCCGACACTCCCACTAACCTCGAGGGTCGTCGCGGCCTATTCGTGCTGGGCAAAGTAATCTCTGGACTTGGCATTGGTGCCATCACGACAACAGTACAAACCTACATGTCCGAAACGATCCCAACCCAGTTGCGAGGCTCAATCATCACTGCATTTCCCATTTTCCAACTGATAGGACAAATCGCCGGCTCGATCATCATCCAAGTGATGATGCAACGTCCTGGGCGAAGCTCTTACAGGATCACCTTTGCGACAATGTGGGCATTCTCGATAATCCCACTCGTCGCAACATTCATCATTCCCGAAAGTCCCGCCTGGCTCCTCCGAAAAGACAAGGTAGTCCAAGCTGTCAAGGCGCACGGAAGACTAGAAGCAAATGAGAAGTATCCGGGCGCTCATCTTGCAAGCTTCGTGCGTCTACAAAACACAATAGCACGAGACGGACATCAATTCACGGATCCCGAACGGAGAGTGGGTTACCTGGCCTGCTTCAAGGGCATCAACCTTCGACGGACGGGTGTGGTCGTCTTTGCGAACGTCCTGCCCGAGATGTTTGGCCTCTCACTTATGGGAAGCATCAACTATTATCTGCAGTGCGTTGGTGTCGACCACAGCACCTCGAACTTGTTTATGATCATCGGCATTGCTCTTGGGCTTGTTGCGAACATCTCGGCGTTCTGGAGTTTGTCCAGGATTGGGCGGCGTAGGCTTATACTGGTCACACTTGTTCCTGCCGTGTTGCTCTGGCTGTCTATAGGTGTGGTTGGCACAATCCAGAAAGAGGGGAGTTTTGTTTATTGGTCCGTCGGTCCCGATGATCTCATGTTGCACGTCGTTGGCTGATGTTTTGTGCAGGTACACACCGGTAACGATGATGGTAATTATCTTCACTGGCGGCATTGGGGCTTGGTAACTTTCCCCTCAGAAACCCGTCGTGGTTGACTGTGCCATGAGTATCTACTGATGTTTTTCTCAGGCCCGCGAGTTATGTCGTTGCATCAGAAGCTTCCACCCTACGCCTCCGAGCCAAAACATCAGGTATAGGCTGGTTCGTCAACGGCGGGGTCTCCGCTGGCTTTGGCTGGGGCTTGCCTTACGTCTATGGTCCTGACGCCCTCGATCTCCGGGCGCAGACTACATATGTTGTGGCAGGGTTTGCGGCTGTTGCGTTGGTGCTTTCATTCTTCTTCGTACCGGAGATGAAGGGGAGGACTGCTCTTGAGATTGACAGGATGTTTGAAATGGGGCTGCCGGCCAGGGAGTTTAGGCACTGGAGCGGCGGAGATGCACCGCTAGTGTAGAGGTCATTTACGGAATATGAGGGGAAAGGTTCGCTAGCAGGGGAAGCTTGAACCATGCTGCGAATGCACCGTACGGTGGACATGCTGTGTAGGTAAGGTGATAGTGGAGTATTGACACATTCTTCCTGTACCCGCTGCATGAATGCTAACATTGTGGCAATACGACAGCAAGTGAGCCACCTTAGATGTCACATATGGTTCCGATGCATACCACTTGCACTGACTACAATCACAAAAGTTTCACCCAGACTTTTACTTCAGATAGAAGCCTTCGGCCGTTCACGACGCTTCGACCCTTACGCCAGAGGAAACTGCTACTCACCTTCGCATTCGCCTCGGACGCAGTCACACTCAATCATCTTCCAGACTTCAGATGGAGGCATTACTCCTGCTACCACACTCACCACCACAAAATTCTGGCTCCATCTCTCTGATCCAAAATATTTTCTCTGGCCACCTGCTTCTCAGTAGCAGTCGTCACTTCCACCCACTGCAGCCGACTTTCTGCCACGAACTACGCCTGTGACTCTTTGTTTTTCATCTCAAGTGTCCGTCTCGTTTCTCGCCTGAACAGCGTCTCATAATCGACCCAAGAAAGGTCAGCAGCATGGCGTGCAACCGCGGCCGACTACCCAATGGTATCATGGCAAAGATCGCACCATACCCGGACATCATCAAGTGGATCGAATCCTCAGCCCAAGACACGACAAAAAAATGGAAGGACGGATACTGGACAAGCCAGCCGTTCCACACTCCTGACGCAGCGTGAAGGAATCAGTGCTCTGCGGTTGATTACGAGAACACATCGCTATCAACGCCATAATACCTGTGCCATTATTGAAGACGGCTAGCACAAAAAAATTGGCCGAGCACATGTCCGGATAGAAGATTTGCTGCGTGGCGGTAGAAGCTTGCATCTCGGTTGGAATCCATCGACTGATCTTCTCGTTGCAGTCGGGCACAGCGGACTGACCCCCGAGGAACTGAAAACGGAACGGCGGTTACGAGTCGACGACGGGATCAGAAAAGACGAGCAGGGACGGTTTCAGAGCGAGCTTGCCCGCTACAACATGGTTAACCTCAGGCGCGAGGGTTGAATGCAGACGTCAGGCAAAGGTTGGAATGCAAGTTGGTGATTCGTCGAGATTTGTCCATTGGTCTCGTAATGTACTCGAATAGTGTCCCATCCTACTACCTATCGTATGTACCAATTGATCATCATCATGAATGCTTCTAGCTGCTCTCCTTGAAGTCTTTCAAGCAGTCAATCAAACAAACTCCACCAACGCCATGCGTAAAACTCCCCACAATGGTCTTGAAAGTTTTCGTGCTGCAGTATCACTGCAGAGATCTGCGCCACATACGTGTATCTCTACACGGTGCTTAAACAGCGCCCATCATCATCTATGGTAGCGCCTCCTTTATCTTGGTCTTTTGAGCAGCAGTCAAGCTCGTGGGGAATTTGACTTTCACCTCAACCAGAAAATCGCCACGTTGACCAGGCTTTTTGCTCACCGGCATGCCCTGACCCGGGAACGTCTGGATACTGCCTGGTTGCGTCGGACCTCCACCTCTGACTGGAACCTCTCTTCCATCAATGGTTTTGACTCTACGTTCCCACCCAGTCAGTGCCTCTTTCAGGTCGAGCTCAATGATGGTCCTCAGATTATCGCCCTCTCGCTTGAAGTCTTTGTGCGGCTTCTCGGTCACGATGAAATGCAAATCTTGGGAGCCGCCGTCGGTTTCGTCACCAACACCGGCGAACTTGATCTTCGACCCAGCCTTGAGACCCGGTTTGATGTCCATTTCGAGGATTTTCTCCTCTTTCGTTCTTTGACCCCTGGCGTCGAACTTTTTTCTGTTGATCTTCATTTTCTTCTTGGCTCCCGTGTACAGGTCTTCCAGCGTGACTGGCAAATCTTTTTCCACGATCTGGACTTCGGGCGTTGGCGGTCTCGGTTGTCCTCTCGGTGAGGCTCCAAAGCCTGCACCGCCTGCTCTCCGGGACCGGCCACCACCCATGCCGCCCATTCCACCTAGCAAATCAAACAAATCAGGATCTCCCCCACCACTGTTCTTGGTGAACTGTGCAAAGATATCCTCGGGATTGCCGAAGTTGAAGCCATTCGACCCGCCATTCGTGCTGAAGTGGAAAGATCTGCCACCACCTGGACCGCCAGAGCTGAAATTCTGGAAGCCACCTGGGAATCCTCCAAACCCTCCTCCTGGCATGCTTCCTTCGTCGCCCCCTGGCGGTGGTGCGCGTCCACCCCCTAGCAGGAACTCCAGACCATATTGGTCATAGACCTTCCTTTTCTCAGGGTCGGACAATACTTCATATGCTTGTGAGACTTCCTTGAATTTCTCAGCTGCTTCAGGCTTGTCCTTGTTCTTGTCAGGGTGCCATTTCAAGGCTGCCTTGCGGTAAGCCTTCTTGATCTCATCCTGCGTTGCCGAGGGTTGGATGCTTAATGAGTCGTAAAGTTTCGTCTCTGCTACCATGGTGGTAGGTTTGAATTATGTATCTATGATGTGATTGGTCGTGCCTGCGTTTGTGAGAAAGGTGTGTTTGGGTTTTGACTGATGTAAAGAAGGAAGTCAAGGTGGTTCGACGAAGGAGGGCCGTGCACAAATAGTCGCTTGGTCGTGCTTGGGCAGGAAGCAAATCAGCCTAGAATGCTCGAGAGGCTGTTCTGCGGGATTTTGATCAAAGCTAGTGGTTTTTGTAGGTACTTTTGCCTGGTGTAGGACGGAAATACCTTACGAAGCACGAGACTGCTGTCGGGACAGTGAAATAGTTGTTTATGCCCAGCTCTGCACGGGCTGAGCCTGCGAGGGTCATTGCCCATTTCCCGGTCGCTATGACGTACCGCAAATGATTGGCTCAGAATCTTCTAGAAGGTTCCGCACTGCTACGGGCTCGGTGCTCCGCGTCGAGGCATCTAGCGTCAGCCAGGCCTCAAGGCCTCAAGGCCACTAGGCCAACAATTCTCGAAGAGTAAGTCTGCCGGGAATAGCGATTGCCGCGACTGAGTCTCGAAATTTATGGCAACGACGGTTGTGTCGAAGACATAACAGAACTGGTGTGATCAGCTCAATCTGACACACAATGGCCGACATCGCAGTTGCAGAACCGGTCTCTCTACCCGCAGCACCCGCATCTCCGTCACGAAAGCGCTCAGCCGAACCAGAGGAGCCAACCTCAACCGCCTTAACGACACAAGATGGTGAAACCGCAGTGGAAGGACCACCAGCAAAGAAGACCAAATTGATCAGAAGGAAGCGGAAACCGGCACCACCTCAGATCGATCCCGCCCTCCTCAAAACCGGCCAACCACCCCCCCAGACAGGCACAACCTTCAACATCTGGTACAACAAATGGGCTGGCGGCGACCGTGAAGACGCCTACCTCTCCAAAACAGCCGCGATTTCGCGCTGCAAAGTACGCGAACATTCAGGCTGGACCCAAGCAGATAAGACGCCAGGCTCCTTCTTCTGTCTCTTTTTCGCACGCGGGATCTGTCCAAAGGGCCACGAGTGCCAGTACCTCCACCGGCTCCCTGGAGTGTACGACATCTTCAATCCCAACATCGACTGCTTCGGCCGAGACCGACATTCAGATTACCGTGATGACATGGGAGGTGTGGGCTCCTTCCTGCGGCAGAATCGCACGCTCTACGTCGGGCGCATCCACGTCACAGATGATATCGAAGAGGTCGTAGCGCGTCACTTCCAGGAATGGGGAGAGATAGACCGGATACGAGTCCTTACGGCGCGAGGTGTCGCTTTCGTCACGTACGTCAACGAGGCGAACAGTCAGTTCGCGAAAGAGGCCATGGCGCATCAGGCGCTAGACAACAGTGAGGTGCTCAACGTGCGATGGGCGACGGTTGACCCAAACCCGCTGAGTCAGAAGAGGGAGGTCGCGAGGATCGAGGAGCAGGCTGCGGAAGCTGTCAGACGGGCGCTGGGCGAGACCGCCGTACGACAGATCGAAGGGAGGGAAACGGCTGAGGATCGGGCGCAGCGGAGGGTAGATGCCGGTTTTGGACTGGATGGTTATGAGGCGCCGGAAGGCATTTGGTTCAACAAGCAGAAGGAGCTTGAGGCCACGGAGCCGCAGGCGCAGTTAGGAGGCCCCAGTGAGAGGAGAATGATCGAGGCTGCAAGCGAGCAGGAGGTGCCTGAAGTGGAGGCGGAGCCAACGCAGGAGCAGCCTTCAAATGGCATACTCGGCAGCCGAGCACTGGCTGCGTTGCAAGGGCGATCAGCCAACGCAACTCCGATCCCTGGTCCTTCTAAACCAGCTGCTTCTGGTCCGCTAGTCGGATATGGAAGTGACGATGACGAGGATTGATCCAAGTATTGTCGAGGAACGAAGTAGAAGCACATTCTATTCATCGGGTTGAGGACGATACACGTGTTCGTGCAAGCTGTCGGAAACGGCAGCTTAACCCATTATATCTTCAGCAGTGGTCATACGGAAGTCGAATGCTAATTTTCATTGCAGACTTTCTTTCATCATTCTTATGCGCTTTGTACGGTTGACCCCACTACCCGGCGTCACAGTTTCTGAACCTTTACATCAACAGGTACCTCCACAATCTGATCCACGCCCTTGTAGTCGGGAATATCCAATCCATACTTATCCGCAATATGCTGCCCCAAAAACCGGCCTCCGATGAAGTGCTTCTTGCCCTTGAAGTGTCCGACATTGGGCTTGGCAGCAGTCAAACTGATGAGATAATCAGGCATGTATTTTGCTCCAATGCCCTCGTCCTGAGGTCCATCCTCGACATGCCAGCTGCTGGGCGTATCGACGGCGAGCACGGGCTTCTTTCCGCCCTCCATGACCTTGATGGCTTCGTCGAAAGGCTCACGGACGGGCGGCTTGAAGCTGAAGCCGAAGAGGGCGTCGACGATCAGGTCTGTGTCTTCAGCTAATTTGTCAAAGGGCTGGTCGTTGGCAAAGGGGATGTGCAGTTGTTGGAGCTGCTTCTGGAGGCCGTCGAAGATGGGCTTCTTGGTGGGTACGGGATAATAGACGGTTGGGGAGTAGCCAAAGTGGTAGAGGTGGCGGGCAGCGACTAAGCCATCGCCACCATTGTTCCCGGGGCCGCAGGCGAGGAGGACGCGTTTGCCGGAAGTGGGTGGGTGAACTTTGTAGACTGCTTCGGAGACGGAGAGGCCGGCCAGTTCCATCAGCTGGTCGATTGAGAAACCACCCTCGTCGGACATGAGATCCCCGTCTAGGTCTGCGGCTGGCTTGGGGCCGAGAGTCTTTAGTGTTTGGACCATTCTGACTTGCTGGAAAGGTAGGAGTGGTCTGGCCGAGATTTGTGGTTGTAGAAGATGTGGTTGGAGCTGTCTGGTTACCGGGCGTAGAGTCTTGAGCATAGGTATGGCTTGAAGCACGTATTTTATGCTTCGATTGAGCACAAAAGGCCAAAGTATTGATTCTTAGTTCGAGATGGCTCGGGCACTGCGATTTGACTTGTGTAGTACAGACTCTACGGGGTTGAGAGTGTAAGCTATCACTGATTCAGCAAGATGAGGTCTCCCATTACTCGTATCGTTGTTTCCTCATGCCATATCATGTGGTGTACACTGATGTCATAGCTGCCTCGACTTGAAGTGCTCCGACCACTGGGAGGAGCGGTCCCCAACAAGGCCTCCAGGCTGCAATTCCCAGCGACGAGGCTCCGCAAGTGTCTGTAAGTTAGCCGGGTTGCTCCCAATTTCGAGCCTGAGTTCATCTTGCGCGAACGGTCGAGCATCAACATCATCTCAGAGCTCTATCCCTAGATACTCAGCAGCTGTCAACTCGTCGAAAGTACTCAGAACCTGAAGCTGCAAGTCAATAAGACAGTTTCGCAATCAACACATCGCGCCCTCGACAACCTCTTCCTATCTTGCGCAGACCACAGTATCAAGTCAAACAAACACAACAACATAACCCTCCCTGCCCTCACCCACCACACCAGTCCTACAATGGTTGTCAAAATCCGCCTCGCCCGGCTTTCCAAACGCCATTCCCCCTTCTACAACATCGTCGTCGCCCAAGCCCGCAGCGCCCGCGATTCCAAACCAATGGAAGTCCTCGGCACCTTCAACCCCGTCCCTCAAACACCACTCACATCCGCACATACACCCGAGAAAGTCCAGAACCCGTCGACGGGCGAGATGGAGGACTACAAGCCACGGAAATACAAAGACATCAAATTGGATATTACACGGACCAAGTACTGGTTGGGTGTTGGCGCGCAGCCAAGTGAGGGCGTGCAGGGGATCCTGGGTCTGTTGGGGCTTTGGGAGGGACGGCCGGGGCTGAGGGAAGGGGAGGGGATGAGTGGACGGGGGGCAAAGGTGGGAGGGAAGGAGACGCAGGCGCAGAAGGCTGCGTGAGCAATAGATTGATACCCACGTCTGAGACGAGCTGCGCGACACGGAATCTGGTAATGTTCATTCAACCTCTTGCTGGCCACAAGCACCATCTCAAATCAGCTCGCAATGCAGCTGGTAGATGCGCTTGGAAGCGCTGCTTAGCTCCTGCGTCCGATCGACTTGCACCAACGGCCTCGCGCTGCCTGGCAGTACCGCCAGAACCAGAACATGGCAAGCACAACCAAGGTATGCAAGCCGTGGGTCAGAGAACATCATGACCAGATAATACCGCGGGCCAGGCCAGGTCCCAGCCAGCAACGCCCAGTCAAAAAGCAAACCAAAGGCAGAAGGAAGTCCCTTGACAACCAAAGAACAAGAGTAAACCTCTTAATTGATCCCTAGTCGCCGACGGCATACGTGTCAGACCAACGTCACGTTAACAAGCCGGAATGATGCCCCTACACCACCACTGAAGAATATGTGCTGGTTTGTAAGGACGGGATTCATGTATTACAATATATTACTTTGTATTTTGTTCCTCGCTGTTTCAGGTGCTAGGGGAGCTGGTGATGTCAACGTCTCGCGACTAGAGGGTGACTGACGAGTCGTCTGGTGTTCATGCCGGTGGAATAGGATGAGATGAGACGAGACGAGGAATATCATACGCCTATTGCAGTTGAAGCGGGCAACCTATATGAAAATCGCGTGTAGAGTTCGTGAATACGGGACCGAAGATGGCGCTAGTTCTACTCCAATTTTAGACAGCCCTCACGCAGGTATCAGCTGAACTGCTTATTGCTACATCCTGTACACCAGCGCTCCCTGGTCTTGTGTGTCTACCAGCAAACTGATCTAGCAGACTCTCTTGTCCTAGCAGCCCGGGCAATGCCAAGCTCGTAGAGATCAGTCTCAAGGACTAGGACAGGTCCACGGGTAGTCCTGCAACGCTCGTGGTGGCACAACAGATCGACACCGTTGCCCATTCATCACCCTTTCTACCTTGCGCTGCCCCTACCTATCTCGCCTGTACAACGTGAATGCTAATGGGCAGGCGCATTCCACTCTATTCTTCATGCTGATTGCGCTTCTCGAGCTATACTAACCTCACCCGCCTGCATTTGCTCGCCCGCTCAAGCCTCATAGGGCCTGCTGTCTGTTGACTCGTTCCTCTGACCACGGCATCAACGGATATAGGAAGCTATGCTTCCATTCTTTCACTACCGCCAACTAACTTGGTCAAGGTTCTACCCGGCGTTTGGTATTGGAGCAAAAGCAGTTGGTATGGAGTTACGGCTGACGAAGAAGACTCTTTCCGAGGAATGGCTGTAGTATGAGCCAGAGTTATCGTCTAGTCTTCTCGTCCTGACGGAGGCCCCTGTCACACGATCAGGGCTGACGCAGGACGGGTAAGAGGCGCAGCGTGACAGACGGCAAATTCGATGAGGTTGTATAGTGAAAGACGCCGGAGCGCGCGTGGATTACATTGTTTGATAGGTCGCAGGTGGCATCCGATCAGCTTCTTAAAGGCAGAACCTTGTTGCCTTGTATGGTTGTACGGCACAAAGGGCACTCCGCTTTCTCCCTCACCCAGTCCTGCACACAGGTCCAGCAGAAGACGTGGCCACAAGTCGTAACGCTCGGGTCCTTGAACGGCTCTAGACACAAGGTACACTTCCGCTGCTGGCCTGCTGGGATCCATTCCATCGTTGCATCATCCTCGAGATGGTAGTGTGGGTTCTCGTTTGGATCAACGTTCGGTGTATTCGTGTTCTTCTCAAAAGAGCTCGACGGTGGATGGTGAAGATGAGAGTGTAGATCAAGGTCGGAAAGGAGTAGCGAATCACTACTGCCGATCGGGATCTCGACACCACCTCCAACATCGACTGGCTGCGCAGTTTGCGTTGCGACGTCTTCGGATGACTGGGCCGGCTCTGTGTGGAAGAACCTCTCACGAACGTGAATGATTGCCTGAACAGCCATCTGCAGGACGAGAAGTACACCGAGGACTTCGTAACCCACTCGCTGCTCACTCGGCGCGATCTTCTTGGTAAAGATGTAGCGGAGGCCGAACAGGCGTTTGGAGATGTGGTAGTATGAGCTCGTGAAGTAGAAGGCAGCGAGGCTCAGGGCGTAGATGGGTGACAATGAGGTCAGCACGTCGAGATGGTCGTGGATGTATTCCTGGAATTGCAAGGAGAAAGGTGTAGATATATGCTTGTTCGTGTACGCGCGCTGGCCGTCGAGGCGCTGACGCGCCCGTGCAATATTCCGCTCGAGCTTTAGACGGAGTTTCCGGCGCAGAGCCGGGATGGACTTGGAGAGGATCCAAGGGGAGAAAACCACGCTGGCGATGTAGCCGACTCTTCGTACTAAGCTCGCAAGTCGAAGGGTGTCGTCTTCAACTTGCACCACATCACAGTATTCTTCGCCGAGTGTCCTGTTCCCCAGAAGCGTTGTCAGGCACAAATACAAGAGCTCGGACAGATGTGTAGTGGCATTGCCGTATTTGTGGGCGAAGCGAGCACCGAGCAGTTCTCGTATGATGCCACTGAGCTGCGCCGAGAGATTGCCAGTAATGTACGCGTCTTTTTGGTGTGTTCGAATGATGTCTGGCGATGTTGCCCATGGGAAGTTGAAGCGCTCTGACGCTGACTCCGACACTGGCTCCGACATTGGCTTTGGCGCAGCCATTGTGAGCGTCAAGGCTTGCTTCCGAGCAGGGCCAAGGTTCCTTGCTGTGTCTATGCGGTGGTGGATCGAGGGTCCGAGTGCACGAGTAGATGAGCGTGTCAAACACCCGATTTGCGTCACTTTGACTGCTTTCTGCAGCGCGTTGCCCTTCGTGTCATATGGATAGACACGGAGCCACGGAGCCACGGAGCCAGAGAGCCAGAGCGACAGTGTGCAGTGATGTCGATCTCAAGCCGAGGCCGAGGCGCGCCCTAGAGTGCACGCTGCGCAAGATGCCGCCTTACGCGCCGTAACCATTGCCCGAGTATGTGCTTATGGGCCACCGTGCAAATAGTTGAGCATGCGACCAACAACCTGTCCTTAGCCTCTCCCACCCTGGCCAGCAGTCCTGCTGTCGCATGCAGTTGAAGGGCACTCTGGGCACTCTAGCCTTGACACATGGATGGCGATCCTACAGTCGAGCCCGAACTCGACGCCTTCAGTCGAGTGCTCCCTCTGCCTTATCGAGTTGCAATCATCCTAGTCTGTGGTAGGATACGATCGCGGCCTGGCCTGCACGTGGTGGTGCTGACTTTGTCTAGGAATATGGGCATGGGCACTCAACCTGCACTACTTGTACTTGGTCAGGATTGATGTTCCTGCGCTTATACGTTACTCATCTCGATTGGGTCCCACGCAACGGCATGTCGCGCACCATCGTTCAACCTACCGCCTCGCGACCTTCCTGACCCTACCTCTTGCCCTCTCGCTTGTCTTCTTTTGGATGATCACCGGGGCAAGCAAAAAGGCGGTCGCAGAATGGCAGATACTACCACAGTCTTATCTGGTCTTCTTCGCCATCTGCTTCATCGTACCCATTCAGCGCATGTCGCACAGTGGCCGATCACGCTTCGTTCACACATTTAGAAGAGTCTGCGTAGGAGGCTTGGCTCAGGTGCAAGATGGCAAGTTCGGCGACATCTTGCTCGCTGATGTGCTCACGAGCTATGCAAAAGTGCTTGGCGATCTCTTTGTGTCGACATGTATGCTCTTCTCGAGCAATGCCACCTCCACCTCCAAACCTGATAGAGCCTGTGGAGGCCAATACCTGGTGCCTCTGGTCATCAGTATACCGAGCATCATTCGGCTGCGACAGTGTCTGATCGAGTTTGTTCGAGTCCGCCGCAATAGGACACCCGAGAGTGGTTGGGGTGGTCAGCATTTAGCCAACGCCTTGAAGTACTCGAGTGCTTTTCCTGTCATTGTATTGAGTGCCATTCAGCGGAACTACGACCCCAAGAAGTTCGACCTGTCAGAAATTGGCTTGTTTAGATTATGGTGAGTCTACACACACACGGGCGCCGCTCCAGACCTAACTTGATTAGGCTTCTTTTCGTTTTCATCAATTCCTTCTACTCATTCTATTGGGATGTGGCCAAGGATTGGGACCTGTCGCTCTTCTCTTCATCTCGACAACGCAACGACCCTGAACATCCCTGGGGTTTGCGCAGGAATCGCTACTTTCATGCAAAACAGATGTACTATATAGCCATCGTCCTTGACTTCTTTCTACGATGTACTTGGAGCGTTAAGCTTTCACCACATCTGGATCACTTCAATGACCTAGAAGGTGGCATTTTCCTCATGGAGTTTCTGGAAGTCATCCGACGGTGGATGTGGATATTCTTCCGCGTCGAGACTGAGTGGGTGAGGAACAACAAGGGACCAGCACCTGATGATATTCTGCTAGGGGAGTTCGCTCCGAAGATAGACGAGGACTGACTGGTACCGTTCAAAGGAGAGAAGGCACACACTATAGATAGCAACGCCTACGTATTTACACTCTAGTATCCATCGTATTGCAAGCAGCTTCTTGGTAGATCTGTTGCTAGGTGTCTGGTCAGCATACCTTAGGTACAAATTACCCCTTAAAGACCAGGGACACATTTCAGGCACCAACGATCAACGCCCGAGCCTGCCAAGCAGCTCGCTACTGCAGGTACAGGCGAGCACATGCCAATCACCCCAATAAATATTTTAGTGAAAGCAGCCCCGTTCTTGAGTCTGACACGAGCTTCTTGTCCGTAAAGTGATCTTTGTGGGCTAACAGCAGTCATGTCGAAGACACATTCAGAGTCGTCTGACGACTTCGAGTTCATCGAGACACCCGCAGCACCTTCACCACAACCACCAGCAGAAGATTGCGGTGTGAGAACAACTTCTGTGCGTTTACCCCATTGCCTACTCTCCTCAGTCCGGCGGTGAAGCACCACCATACTAACAATCACGCTGCTGTAGTACCCTACCATAAAGAATGCTCCCCTTCCGGCGGACGCTGCTGGCAGCGAGTCGTTCAACAACTATGTCTTCGTTGGCATCCTCATCTTTGTGCCATGGTTCATAGCACGTTCTGTTGGTGGAGGGCTATGGCTGACCCTCTTCTTCGCGCTTTTCACCTCGATTCCCATCCTCATGGCTTTTTGGGCTGTTGCATCCACCATCTCGCCTCGAAAGAACGAGAAGGCCCGTTACCCAGGCCGCCCAATCGAGCACTACCTGCACTTCCGCAACGAGGAAGACAGAGGACGGTATTATGGTAGACACAAGATACCCATGGAGACATTCCATGAGATGTACTTCGACGAAAAGGTGGACTTCAAGGGTGATTGTCTCGAGACGATGGAGTACCGTCACGACTGGGCCAGTTTCCGCTTTACCTTGTCCTTGATGAAGTTCTTCATCACTGGCATGATCCCTGAGGTGATCTGGCATTCGAGGTCTCAAGATGAGGAGCAGGTCCGAGACCACTACGACCGTGGTGACGACTTCTACAGCTGGTTCTTGGGTCCTCGTATGATCTACACCTCGGGCATCGTATCTGACATCCACAAAGAGGAAAGCCTGGAGCAATTGCAGGACAACAAGCTAGCCATTGTCTGCGAAAAGATCGGCTTGAAGCAGGGCGAGACTCTGCTTGACATCGGCTGCGGCTGGGGTACTCTTGCCCGGTTTGCTTCTGTCAACTACGGCGCTCACGCAACTGGTGTTACCCTTGGTCGCAACCAGACCGCCTGGGGTAATGGTGGTCTGCGTAGAGACGGCATCTCAGAGGAACAGTCTCGCATCCTCTGCATGGACTACCGAGACATTCCTATGCCCCAGCCAACCGGCACCTACCAGAAAATCACCTGCCTCGAGATGGCCGAGCATGTCGGCGTCCGACACTTCAGCACCTTTCTCACCCAGGTCTACAACATGCTCGATGACGACGGTGTCTTCTTCCTGCAGATCGCTGGTCTTCGAAAGCCCTGGCAATACGAGGATCTGACATGGGGCCTGTTCATGAACAAGTACATCTTCCCTGGCGCTGATGCCTCAACGCCCCTCGACTTCTTCGTCAGCAGCCTCGAAGGTTCCGGTTTTGAGGTCAAGGGCGTCGACACCATCGGTGTGCACTACTCCGCCACGCTGTGGCGCTGGTACAGGAACTGGATCGCCAACTCCGACAAAGTCAAGGCAAAGTACGGTACCCGATGGTACAGGATCTGGGAGTACTTCCTGGCTTACTCGACGATTATCTCGAGGCAGGGAAGTGCAACCTGTTACCAGATCACGTTGGTGAAGAATATCAACAGCACGCACAGGATTGAAGGCGTGGAGAGCCAGTTTGGGCTCAGTGGTGCGCTTGCGGCGGGGAAAGCGAGGATGTTGGGCAACAAGGCCAAGGACGGTGTCAAAGAGCTTAGCAACGCTGTCAAAGGTGCTTTCGGACAGTAAGAATGTGCCTGGAGCACTAACGGCAATGTCTGAAAGACGATATGAGCAAATGTAGTGTTGGACTTTGTCCTCGGCGGACTGAAAAGCATGTTTTTACGATGTAAGGTCTACGGTTGGGTCATGTAGAGTCGGCTGTTGAACGGGGTAGCCAGCTGCTACGAGCTACGTGATATGAAATGAGAAGATCAGTGTTGTATGTTGACCACTGATGTCCCATTTCTGAGTGTCCATTGTACCACTTGGAGATGTCTTGAGCGCCTGATCAACGCGTATATCGTGGAAAACTCACCGTTAAGCTCGTCGACCATCATTCACTCCGAGGTCCTAGCTCATCTGCCGTGGTCATAGTCACTCGTCACAATCACAGCTCGCACCTCCAGCACCTGCGCCTTTGTCCGCCCATGTGGGTTGCGAGCTCGTTAGAGCCAAGCAGAGTTCACGTTCGAAGCTTTCGACCAACTCCGTGACATTCTCGACCAAATGCCTAGTGTACTGGTCGGTCGGCCGTTCTCGCTGGCTTCCGTCCTGGCAGGCCGAATACCCGTCCTGCGACTTTTGGCGAAAGCTCTCACACTCCGTTCACATGTCAACCCGCCATCACTGACAACACACGAGACTTCTGGGCGTGGACTCAGCTCGCGCTGTAGGGCAGCGGGATGAAAGGGGGATAGATAGGCGGCGTCGCTGGCGTCTCAGGCACGAGTCGTACCTGCATAGCAGAACTCCCCCGCGTGCCGAAGACGAAAGAGTATCTTGCCTTGACGTCTAAGCGACGTGGATAACACAAGTATATCTTGCATTGACAGCTTAAGCGATGCGGATAAAGCAACCTTTTCGCCCGAAGCAGCAATGGAGAGTCAGGATGTATTTGCATTCTTGTTCATGTGCGTGGGAGGGGGTCCCTCGTGGGCAGTGGAGCGGAGGGGGGTGAGCGCGTCTGAGGGATAACATGCTACCTGTACCGTACCATATGCAGCTTTGTGCGCCTGCGAGGTACAATGGCCGGGCCACCGTCCGCCATACTACGTTGGCATGTTATGCAGGAGCGTGGACATCTTGGTACCGCCATCGGTGGTTCTTGCGGATATGGGAATCTGCTTGAACCGTGCCGTGGAAACATCGGGATGTGCTGGGTTGCTGTTTAAGGATTATCTCCCAGGATGGTGCTCTTGGTGGTGAAGACCCGACAGGCGGTGAGCAGATCGCTGTGGGCTTACAGTTCGTGAGGGGCATCTTGTTAGCTCGGCGTGTGGTGAGCTGATCGGAGATTGCGTTTGTATGGAAGCTCGCACTTATCTGCATATCGAGTACGTACAGTAACAGGTAGCGATTGCTCATTCGATGGCAATATGCAGGTCTCATAGACTCCGAAGCACTGATCCATGCGACTGTCGCCCGAATTGGACGTGGTGACGCGGTGTTGAAGGTAGGTGAGGTAAGTTTGTAAAACTCTGAGCAAATTTGACGATGGAGGTTAATAAGGCTGGGTCTGTGCCGACAGATGCAGGGATTTGAGCGTACGGGTTTGCGCAAGCTCGGTAGATTCCGTAATAAGTCCGGCGAAGCGGACCGTGTCGGCCGCATATTGCCCGGCACGATGTTTCGAGAGGTCTAACTAGGATAACGTTGCAAAAAGAAGGGTAAAGTTGGCGAACAGGGAAGATGGCGGCATTGCCGTTGAAAGTGTAGCAGAATAGCAAGACCGCATACGGCAAAGCTCGAGCACGTCAATCCTCAGCGTTGACGACTTAGGCGGCTAAGACATGACATGGGCCGGATGAAGGTTCGCGTTCGTGCCGTCCATTTCTGAGGCTTTGTCTGGCCATGGCACCTTGTCGGGTATACTGTCCTATACTTGCTCGAAGTAATGATCTCCGGAAATATTCTGCGGAACAGGTACGGCAGTGGACTCTCGTACCTGCAGTGCTGGCGGGCCTTGAGAGGGTTCCAAGAATCACGAGTCGTTGAGGTTATTGATTCAGATCCGCCAAAGACGCCATGTGCTGACTTGCATTGACCAGATAAACCATCCTAAAAGCAAGAGGCGTGTCTGGAATTGCCGTAGCCGTGTTGGACATCACGTCAATTGGAACGATTTGTACAAGGATGACACCAGAGTCTATCGCCTGCCAAGAAAGTTCGACGGCACAGCTGTCAACCATTATCCCAGCGTCACGGAGTTTTGCCGTATCTTCCTCGTACTCTCGAGGAGAAGGACGGGCCGAGTCGACAAGGGACAAGCTGTATGGGGTCCAAGGAACGTGCGGTACAAGTAGCCCGCCATGTCCGAAACGGGCGTCTAAGTTACGGGGAGCAATGGATGTTCCTGAACACAATGAAGAATTTCAAGGTCACCGTGGCCCAGTACCGGAGCTTTTGGCAAAGTTTTGGCGTCAACATGCTTTTGTTGTCTCACCGTTGGTGCACATGCAGGTCTTGACAGTAAGAGCCCTGCAAGCGAGGTAAGGATCATGGTCGAGTGTAAGCGTTCTGCAGGAACGTTCATAGCGTGCCAAGGCTGGAGCTTTATAGTCCGACCATGCAGGGATGACCGCACGTCAATGCATGAACGTTAGATTTTCCGGTCTGTGGCTTGCATGAACCGCTTGAGAAGCGGTATGAAGCTGCGCGACTTTCGACAGTATCAGGACATGACTTTCGGTAGTGTAGCTGTCTTGCATCAAAGATGCTGGAAAGCTTCCTCAGTCTCGAACACTGTGTCAGACCTCGATGAATCACTCAGGCGTACTGTACTGATGAACACATTTGCGCCTAAGGCAGAGCTCCGAATATATCTTACGCAACACAAAGTCAAACTACTGATAAAGTAGGAGCTGTGTTACGCAATCAAATATCATTACAGTCAATAGGTTTTCATTGGCTAAAAGAGAACATTTGACAACCTCGATGCTCGACCTTTCCCCGTAACTTGTGTGCCCATGAGCAGAACGAAAAGAATGTCGAGTGGTTGTAAGTCGAGGCTGCGGTTTGCTTATTCGTACGTGAAACATGAAAGTTCACTGGCATGCGACAGACCGTGGTATGCTACGATTTGGAGCCTCCGCGGACTTCTTTATGGCAGATTTTTCCACTAGCCAGAACAAAGGCAATGTTTCGAGCACTCGCGTTGGTACACGCGATGGGGAAGACGGACAGTATTGTATTCATTCATGGCGGGACCGGCACGTGGGCGCTTGGGCCAAATGACACACGTTCGAAGTTGGTGTTATCACGCAGTTGATGACAATAACAAGCTGACTCACCACACTGGGCCAGACTTGGTATACCTCTGCTCTAACGCAACGAGTCTGGCCCGTTGCTCACCACCTGTAGTTGCAAAGAGAGCCGTCCCGGTCAGGCAATGTTGCTTGAAGTCGCCTGGCATGATTTGGACGGCACGGCCTATCTGATAGGCATCGTTTGTTGTCTTCGACGCGACACGAAAGACCCGCAAAGATGCAAGGAAAACGCGAAAAGAGGAGAAACGGACGGAAGTAAAGTTAGTCGCTAACTGGCTCAGAGTAGGACCTATCTATGATTGGGAGAGAAGACTGAAGAAGAAATGAGGCACGCGACAAAGCTAGAGTCCAGTTGATGGTAGCCTTGTATCTAGGGTCACACAGAATCGTATTACCCAGTGGTCTTCCATGTCGAGAAGCCCTCAAAGTGGTGTGCTTGTTCAAAAACCGAACAATAGTTGTTACAAATGTCTTTCCGTCCAGAGCCGACTTGGGCCCGGGCTAATCAGGAGATGCTCATGCACCACTGCATCGTCTTCGATTCAACACGACGAGGAACGGTATTTCGGAACGAGCCAGACGGGCAGCAAAGGCATTTGCGTGTGAACACAACGCAGCCTGCATCGACGATTCATAAGATCCGTAAGATTGCGCAGCGTATCTCGGGGGGATAGAACTATAGTAAGACACAAATCTAACGCAGAGCGTCTACTTCCAGAATCTAAAGGATGCATCGAGTCCGGTTAGTCTTCGTCTTGTTTCGTGAGAGTGGACGTCGATTGAAGTCGACACGCGAAACGACACCTCTTAGGCTGTCACCGGTATTGTGAGCAAAGCCAAGGATAAGTGCACTCCGGCATGAGTTGCTATCCCATACAAGAGACAGACAGAACTCCTCCTTAGATAGCTACAGGCACGACCAACCTCGTGAGTGACCATGCGGAGAACGCCACCGTCCTAGGTTTCTTGTGACCTTCCCATTTATGCCCGCCACTACTGTCGACATCTAGCTACTCCAACGTCGAAAGTCTTCTCGGCACTATCATGATATATACTACGGAACAGTTCCCTAGGTAAGCATCTGAACAGTGTTCATAGGTAAGCAGACCACCAAAGTTTGAAAAGACACGCTCTGCAGACTCCAATATAGCGAAAATCCTTCGAGCTTGCAAGTGTGCTCGCTTAGGTGTGACATTGGCATATGGAGCCTCACTAACCCGCAGTATGAAGATGAAGTAAGCCGCGTTGCGAGAAGAAATATGATAGCGCTTTCTCTACTTTCTTCTGCAGCAAGTTCTGTGTGCTGAGTCATACTGTCTTTTGGTGTCCCGCGTGTGCATGCAACAGCTGAGGCAAAGGAGGGCGGGAGCAAGAGTCAGGGCACACTGTTAAGTGTTCAGATTGTATCTCCATCAGCAGTGTTAGTATAAAGTCATTTATATTGTAGGTTCGTCTGAGGCAGAATAGCCGAGTGACACAGCATCAAGGGTAAAGGGGTGTTGCAGACTTGTGAACAGCCGAAAGCCCCCACTTTACGTCGACCGATACCGTTTGGGCTCTCAAGTCATCCGAAGAGGGGATTTTGAATGGCCGATCGCTGCCCCATGTGTCAGGCCAGCCTCGAACACTAGCCCTTCAAGTACGACACACATAAGTAGGTACACGTACATAAATTAACCGTCTTTGCGCCAGCGCTAACGACGCTAGAGACCATAAACTCGGTCTTGTTTGAGAGATTAAGCCCCCATTTCCACGCGGCTTTCGTTCGTTGGGAAATCTTCCGGGCACTACCATCCAGTTCCCAGACGTTTAGAATGACGAAACACGGTGCAGGTGTGGGTTTCTCGGGACTTCAAGGTTCTTTCTACCGTACTGGCACCAGAATTAGCGAGACGCTTCGTCTTCATGGAGGTTGGGCATGAGCAGCTGGAAGAGACCATGCAAAGCATGACAGTCGTAGCAGCTCACTGTTTGCACATGTCCCGTGAACCAGGCCTCAGAACGGAATCCAAGGGCCTCAATCCAAGGACCTTCTGTGCGGCTGCGCGAGCATACCCTTGTGGAGATCAAGGGCGACTCGTCTTGCATAAAGCTAACGCCTTCTTAGTACAAGTACGCTCTAAGGGGCATGGGTCTGTTCCTTGCAGCTCGCGTACGGTAAGAACGAGGCCAGGATCAAGCCAGCATCCACAATCCGCCAAGTGACTCTCCCCACCAGCATGTTCATCACGCTCTATCCCCGCCCCACGTTGCGGACACTCTGGTGTTTCTAGTTGCGACTATCCTTGCTCAACAAGGACTGTTTCAAGCATTGCCGGTCGAGCCTCCTACACCGGTGCTGCAGCGGAAGCACAGCCCGCAGCAGCTAGGCAATCCCTCAAGCGTTGAACGCCATCATCCCTTTCACCTCCACCCTCGTCGACAACTCCGTCGCTACTCACATGGGCAGGCGCCTTCACCTTAGGAACTTTTCTGTTCTACGCTACTCCGCTGCCTCGTAGCGTAAAGCTCGAGCACCCAAAAACTATATTCAAAACTAGACGATAAACGCGTTGCTTGTTGACATGACCCCTGCCATATGGGACCACGAACGTTAGCCTTCTGGAGCTTCATCAGGTCAAACTTAGCGCAAGTACAGCGAAAACTTTGGCAGGTCGGGAATGTATTGCTGGGCTTCTTTATTGGTGCCCTGTCCCTCCGATACTGAGAACCCTTCATGTTCTATACAGGCAGGAAAGTAAGTAGGCATTGTTCACATTCTTGCTTCTGACGACCAGTCCCCTCCTTTCAACAACGACGACTTCCCTTCGATCCAGGTCTTTATCTCATATACTACCACGCTCTCTCGACACATACACGACCCCGTGATTTGATTACCCTTCTTACATAAACCTCGAGTTTCTATTCCAACTACTCCAACGTGATACTCGTGGTCTAGGAAAAGATCCTGAGCTCGACACAGTGCACATCCTAGCACGCCGACTCCACCTTCTCATCTGTTGACTCTGTGTCACAGCAAACGAGCTTTCCACAGCAGTTTGGGTTGCGAGTCATGCTCGCAAAAGAAGCAGGGAATAGTTTGCATTTGTGAACGACGAGACAACGTGGGCCTTCGATACAGCCACCACGCTCTCCAGCTTGCAACCATGGCTCGATTGTCATGGCATCATTCACGATCACGGACAAAAAGCGGTAACGAAAAGACATACTTGGGTAACGCTCAGGATTTCTTCTCTCGGCATACTGCCGAACCATCGCGACAGGCGTTGGCAGACCTCGTCAAGGTACACAGAAGGGAAAAGAGCGATGATGTTGATGGGCCAAGAACCCCATCAGGGGGAAGCACCATAACTTCCCCGGAATGGCAGAGGAGCCGCTCTAGGACAGGATCCGGGTCTGACGATGCTCGGTCGAGCCCCGACTCCCCTCTTTATCTCCGCGAAGGTTCAGTATACTCCCCTTTTGATCGATCGGAAGGGGCTACCAGGACGCTGTTGGCTAAGGGTGGGATGATGTTGATGAGAACAGGCAGTAGGATGAGTCTGTCGTCGACCGGGTCTTCCTCAACGGTTGGCTTAGCAAGTCCTACTCGGGGGTCGAACGTCTCTGCCATGAACAGTCCATCTCCAAGAGGCGAGGAACTACGCAACAAAATCTCGGCTCCATTTGATTTCCAACATGTTACGCATACCGAAGGGACACAGTTCGCTGGACTAGGTCGCATCGAAGAGGCTGAACTTGTTAATCAGTTCACGGATGCCCTTACCGGCCAACCTGCAGCACCTGGGCTGAGAGGCATCGAAGTTTCGGATCTTGGCACAACTGCAGGAGGTCATCATGCTCTGACCACGGATACTGCTTCGAACGAACTCAACGCACCGCTTTCCCAGTCACCCATCACAACACATCGCCCAACCCCTCCACCCAAGGACGAAGTGGCGGAAGGCTGTGTTACAGGAACATCTGCTGGAAAGCCTGCAGACTGTTCTCGACGATCAGGTCCCCGCTCTCCAGGCTTCTCGCCCAAGAGTCTCTTGGCAGCTATTGACTTAGCTCTCGCTCGTGCAGACAAGTCCTCGCCTCCACCCAGTGCTCGAGGCCAGACAAGGATGACCGCAGATGAGGTCGACCTCAATGCAAAGCCACTGCCTGACTTGCCGACCACGCCGACCGAACATTCTATTATCCATGCGGTCACCACCAAGGATAATACTGCACGTGCAATGATTGCTGCTCCTCTACCAACGCCTCCGAGGGGTATTTCGCGCGGCATAGAAGGTGCTCACTCCCCATCAAGACCTTTACATCAGCGTCAAAAGTCGTCGTCTACGCTCCCTCGACATATTTCGTTACACCCATCAGCCAAAGCTTCTATGCCAGACCTGCTGTCGACCGACCGGTTGTCGGCCGCACCCAAGACACTGCCCAGGCATCATTCAGATATGGCGTTGTCACAACAGGCTAGAATTGCACAAGCGCCGCCCAGGCCCTGTGAATCGAGGACCAGTTTTGCTGCCATTGACACCATGGATTGGGAGGATGCTGTTGACGAAGCATGGGATGACGTGGACGAGGCGAATGGCTCCGCCACGAACACAAGCTTCTCAAGCTTTAACTCAACGCTTTCGATGGCTTCTGATCCGGTAACGTCTGCCGTATCCACCCCTTTGATGATGGCACCAAGTAGGCCTCTACCCGCAATTCCTTCTCAACGAGCATCGCCATGCAATGGTGCAAAGTCCGAAAAGCTTGGGAGTGTTCGAGAGGATGCGCAACAAACAGATTTGGCCGGTCTTGGCATATGCTCCGACCCTCCTGCAGCGCCTCTCCCGTCGCTGCCAAATTTCTCACGGTCATCAAGCCTGCATGTCCCTAAGAGACGGAACTCAACGTGTTATGGTGCCAATGAGACCCTGACTAGATCGAGTTCTCAGGAAAGCATTATCTTGTCCATCGCATCTTCGTACATGGACACCCAGAGGTCATCCAAATCGAGCGTTTGCGCCGACGACTTCATGACGTTTAGCAAAGCGCAGGAACAACCAATGTTTGCCTCTTCTGCACCCGGGCAGGATAGTTCGGCAACAGAAGAGACCGGGTCCAGAAAGGCTCGCCCTGAATCAGGCTGCCTTCCATCTGACATCCTCGAGCAGTTGTCCAAGGTTAGCGCCAGCCTAAACAGCCAGGATGTTTTTGAAGCCCAAGACACCGTCCCGCCAGTGCCACCGCTACCTCAGCACAAGTACAGCAAATCATCTCCCAAAGTGATTGTACCAGAGCGAAGATCATCCGTGGCCGTCACGGGCCGCAGCCGATCCCACACCACTGGAGCCCGTCCCCGACAAATTTCCGGGGTCTCATATTCATTGTTTCCCGCCGCTATGCCCACGGCATCGTGAGCTCTTAGTTGAGTTTTCACATTGTGTCACCACTTGTCACCATTACAACTCGTCTTACCTTACCAAAAGTACCTACGTAGGAAGGGCTCACGCTTGCTGTACCTATCGATACACTCCATCCGTCAACCAACCAAGATTTCTTTTGTTCAACAAGCCCATCACGTGCGAGAAGGCAACGATTTGTGCCGACTAAAGTCTCAAAAACCAGCAGGGTGCTGAAGGATACCACATAGGGAGACATGTATTTATGAATAATGACTATTTTCGCCGTCCAAGGCAGCCCTTGGATGTGCTTGCCGAGCAGAGAGTTGCAGCTTGAGGGAGCTGCACTCGTCTGAGGCATTCAGAGATAGACTCGGAAGAGAATTTACACTTTGATGCCAACCACATGATTCTGTAATGTGCTGTTTCTTCCTGCTCTTTCCGCCCATTGGTCAAGTAACGATCAGTGAACTACGGCATAAGCATAATAAGATTGAGGCTGGTATGCCACACAAGAGATCATCCGCCAGACATGTGCCCGATGTGCAAGGTGAGCATGTAGCTCGCAAAAAGCTATTGTGTGATCTGACTCGAGCTTCAGACCAGGAAGGAGCTCGGTCATGCTTGACCGGCGTACAGGCCTCGAACGTGAGCAACAAAAATCTGTAGAATCATGGATCTGATATTAGTTGGTCTTAACAACTGGGAGACAGTAACGTACGTTGGTTTTGGGGACACGCCAGTATGGGATGGTACATGATTAGGCGACCTAGTAGGCAGAAGACGCCCGGAACTAGGATGTCATTACTTCTTAAACAGTTATTTACGCGACCCACTATTTCACAACATGTTGTTACTTACCATCGAGGCCTGTATGTACATGGATGCAGTGGGCGGCGGGCTGGAAATGCCTCCAGACCGAAAATGGTGCTAAGCTCCTTGTGGTCAATGTCCTTGTTTCACGGTGGGATAGGCTGGCCACCAGCCCACTGCACCCAAACACGGCCGTTCCAGCTGGGCGGCTATGAGCACTACAACGCGACTTCTTGAATCCCCTCGAGTTGCTTGGGTTCCTTGATCCGTCGTGCGATCGTCCAACTCTAAAAGACTTGTACATGCATAACAAGTAGATTCTGCTCTTTCACACCGGAAGATCGTAGCGAGTACTCGTAGCTTGTGTTCTTTGTTCCCAATGCGAAGTGTGTACAAGGCAACCTTGCCCGTTCTGCGCGCACCCTGAAATTGGTTCATCTGACGATCGCCATCGACACTGAAAGCCGAAAAGTGACTTCCCACGTCGCTACAACCCCAGTCGGGCTCCAGATGCGGCACGAGGCCGGCTTGCAACCCTGAAACTCAACACTTCGATTCCCTCTTCACCACAATACGGCCAAATTTTTCAAGATTCACAGCGACGCCTTGGTGCTGGTCACGACAAACAGCAGTCAGCCGAGTTGGGGTTTCTGCGAACGACAGCCACAGCACCAGTCGACTTTTCACCAAGAACAAGGCTTGCACGAGGACACCGCTGGGCGGATCTCGACGACAGTGATTCAAGACTCCATCTACTGCAGGAAGTCGTTGTTCTGCGCTGGCAGTGGTTCGATCATAGTGCTGCCACTGACATTGACATCGACCTGCTTCCACCAGGCATCGAGCACGAGCAATCGAGACTTGGGTGGAAACGACCAGCAACAGCCTGCTCGCAGCCACGTCCACGACGCAGGCACGCGGCGTGCTAACACGATCCAGTCATGGCGTCGCAACAGAATGGGTACGTGCAATGGCGCTCTGCATACACATGACTGCTGACAGACCTCTTTGCAGCGGCTACTATGCCAACCAATTCATGAATCCTGGTCCTGCCCCGCGACCGCCCATGAATGGCACATCTACCGAGCGGCCACGTCCTCCTGAATTGATTCGATCGGTGACCACTGGTCCTATGATACCTACCAACTTCGACTCCATGAACCTTGGTCCCGCCTCACCATCGCCAGCAGTCAGCACACCCAGCCAGCAATTCTTCTCCAATGCCAGCACTCTGTCCTTGAACAGCAGTAGCAAGACCATCGCTGCCCCCAATGTGATCAAGGAAGGCTACGTGCGCTGCAAGGAAGACAAATTTCTCGCAGGATGGAACCGAAGATATCTGATTCTGCGGGAGTTTCGGCTGGACTTCATGAAAGACGAAAACGGCAAGCTAGTACAGTCGATACCTCTCAACACCGTCACCGGCGTCTCCCGCTCAGAAGAAGTGCGCTCGGCTTTTGAAATCATGCGAGTCGCAAATACAAAAGAAGGCATGGGCAAAGCCATCCTCCATCGAGACCTGCCTCAGAGAACCATCACTTGCGAAGTCAGGAACGACGACGAGATCTACGACTGGATAGACAAGATATATGAAAGATGTCCCGGCATGGGTGGTGTCAGCAACCCTACCAACTTTAGCCATAGAATCCACGTCGGCTTTGACCCGCAGACCGGTGGCTTCGTGGGTCTACCACAGGAGTGGGAGAAGCTGTTGACCACCTCGGCTATCACAAAAGAAGACTACAAGAACAATCCACAAGCCGTCATCGAGGTGCTGGAATTCTATTCCGAGCACAAGATGCGAGAACAACATCCCGAGATGTACCCGCCTGGCATGGGCATGCCCACCTCGGTCGGCGGCACGTCGTCTCAGCACAAGCAGCTGGGCTTTCCCACTGGCAGCTCGATCGCGCCCCCCAGACCCGCGCCTCCGACGGAACAGCAGAGATACAACACCAACCAGTTTCTGAACAAATACAACAACGGCAGCTCCTCGACTAGCCTATCACCGCCGCAAAAACCACCCCTGACTCGGTCCCAGACAGACAAGGGCGCCTACGACATGGAGGCAGATGCTGCACGTATCAAAGAGATTGCAAACCAAGAGCAGGAGCGCGTTCGAAGAGAAGCCGAGGCCAAGCGACAACGGGAGGCAGATACCAGAAGTCAAAGAGAATTGGAGGCAGAGCAGAATCGTCGAGAACAAGAGGCCTACAATGCCTCTATACCGAGATCAAAGACACCAATGGCACAACAAGAGATTGGGGGAGGTGGCTACTCGAGCCCTTCACAGAATAGGGCAGATCCTAAGTATGCCCCTGCCAGAGCAGCTCCGTCGGCACCTGGTCAGGCGCCGCGGCAGGGCCCAACTGCTCAGCGGCCTGCTCCGTCGGCGCCAAATTCCGTGTCGAAGGTCCCTCAAGTCAGTTCGCAATCATCCAGTTCTCTGCGGCAGCCTGAGTCGAGTCAATTGCGGCAACCGTCACCTAGCAGCAGAGTGCAAGACGGACGGCAGGAGCCGTCTTCTCAACGTCCCCAACAACCCAATGGCACGTCCCAGAGACCACCGCAGCAAGGTAGCTCCGTCCAACAGCCGAAACCGCTCAACGTTGCCAACAAGCCGCCGCCACAGACCAAGCCAGCGGTCGACCCTCGCAAACAAGCAGAAGAAGCATTGACCAGCAAGCCGAAACCGGAGGAGCACAAGAAGGAGGTTCGCATGTCAAGTATGAGCGAGAGCGAGGTCATGGCCAAGCTCCGGCAAGTCGTGTCGAAAGACAACCCAATGGACTCATATAGCAAGCAAAAGAAGATTGGTCAAGGAGCTTCTGGGTCGGTGTACGTAGCACGGGTAAAGGAAAGCTCGTCTTCTGCCGTCGCCCGAGAAATCTACCGGACACATGGACCCAAGGGACAAGTTGCGATCAAACAGATGGACCTTCGCAACCAGCCACGAAAAGAGCTGATTGTGAACGAGATCATCGTCATGAAGGACTCAAAACACCCCAACATCGTAAACTTCCTCGACTCTTTCTTACAGGAGCAGACTAACGAGCTATGGGTGGTCATGGAATTCATGGAAGGCGGCGCTTTGACCGACATAATAGACAACAACCCCGTCATAACCGAAGACCAGATTTCTACAATCTGCTACGAAACTTGCAAAGGTCTGGCGCATCTACACAGCCAAGACATCATCCATCGCGACATCAAGTCCGACAACGTGTTGCTTGACCGCATGGGCAATGTCAAAATCACCGACTTTGGCTTCTGCGCTAAGCTCACCGAGTCGAAATCAAAGCGGGCAACGATGGTAGGAACACCATATTGGATGGCGCCTGAAGTAGTGAAACAGAAAGAGTATGGCCCAAAGGTCGACATTTGGAGTTTGGGTATCATGGCGATCGAGATGATCGAAAGCGAGCCGCCCTATCTTAACGAGGAGCCGTTGAAAGCACTGTTTTTGATTGCGACGAATGGAACGCCACGGCTGAAGAACCCGAATAAGCTGAGCAGAGAGCTCAAGGCATTTTTGAGTGTTTGTTTGTGCGTGGATGTTAGGTCAAGAGCGAGTGCGGATGAGTTGCTGAAAAATGAGTTCTTCAAGGAGAGGTGCAGCCTCGCCAGCCTTAGTGAGCTGTTGCGGTGGCGCGAGAAGGGGAGACAGTGAACCAGAGTTGACTGATGGTTGAGGACACAAGAACCGCAACGACATCAACATCATAACCACGACGGAGACCAGAACACGTGCCATCGATCTCGAGCTATGGTGAGAGTCGAGACATATCATGTTGGGATGGGATGTTGGGTCATTGGGGTGTCACAGCAAGCACCTTGTGCGAGAAAACCGCATAGACATCGGCGTACGAGCCCAGTTGGAATGCAGCGTTCCGGAAGCGGTATAGATGGCATGAATGGAATGACAACGATTACGATCACACCAAGACTGCTCTTGTCGTAGTTCCAAGGCAAGCCTCACGCAGTCTCTCGTGCCACGGCGTTTGTCCACTTGTGTTCCCTTACTTGTGCCTACTAGTGGGTGTTGTAGGCCGATCGGGAGCGCCAAGACACTAAACCATTTCTAGCACGATGCATAGTTTGCATCCAATAATTTCACGGTGCAGCTTGAGGCAGCTCCCTGGCGCTCGAGGTTCGAGTGTAGAGAAATGTTGCCTAGGTTCCGGCCTGCCTGGGTATCTCTGTCCCGTCTTCCAATACGACCATTCAGCACGGCACCACGTCTGTATTCGGCCAAGATGTCCGTCAAGAACGACCATATCCTTACGCTGTCGTGCCCGGACAAGCCCGGCATTATTCACGCTGTGACAGGGCTCATTGCGCAACACGACCTGAACATTTTGGATTTACAGCAGTTCTCGGATCCTTCGTCGCAGAAGTTCTTCATGAGAGTGCACTTTGGGCATGCGGAATCGACTTCACATCTCACGGATGCATTCGCGACGCTGAATCAGAGCCTCCAATGCGAGAAGTTCAACATCCGCGCTGTGTCGCGGAAGCCCCGTGTGTTGATCATGGTCAGCAAGATTGGCCACTGTCTGAATGACCTGCTGTTCCGCGTCAAGACGAATCAACTTGGCATCGAGGTGCCGGTGATCGTGAGTAATCACCCGGACTTCAAGGAGCTAGCCGGCAGCTACGGGATACCGTTCCACCACCTGCCCGTCACGAAAGACACCAAAATCGAGCAGGAATCGGCGATTCTCGACCTGATCAAGAAGAACGAGGTCGACCTTGTGGTCCTAGCGCGGTACATGCAGGTCCTGTCGCCGAAGCTGTGCTCAGAAATGAGTGGGCGCATCATCAACATCCACCACTCGTTCTTGCCGAGCTTCAAGGGCGCGAAGCCGTACCACCAGGCTTACGACCGGGGTGTGAAGATTATCGGGGCCACGGCGCATTTCGTGACGGCGGATCTGGATGAGGGCCCGATTATTGAGCAGAGGGTTGCGAGGGTGGACCATAGTATGAGTGCAAAGGAGCTGGTGGATGAAGGGAGTAATGTGGAGAGTCAGGTGCTGGCTGCGGCTGTCAAGTGGTGGAGTGAAGATAGGGTGTTGATGAACGAGGCAAAGACTGTTGTGTTCAACTGAAAAGGTGCCGACTGTATGGAATAATAGACATATAGGCGTGTTTGAGGTACGCGACAAGAATCAATACTGTGGTAGCTGTTCATTGGCGTCGACGACGTGCCTGAGGCAGGAGTAGTCGAGTGGCTTCCATCTGGGTTGCCTGAAGTGCGTCACCGCGTTTGCCTCGTTTGCCTCGATGTTGCCCGCAGCGCAATAGATGTATTGCCGCGCACCACGACTGTTCTGTTCTTGACTGTGTTGCATCTCCTCGTCGATCCACTGTCAATATGGCTTCCTTCAAGTTATCGGCCGTCCTCAAGGGACACACCAGTGACGTGCGAGCAGTCCTCCACCCCGACCCGTCCTTCGCACTGACCGCATCCCGAGATGGCTCTACCAAAGTCTGGAAGCAGACCAGCCAAAGCCCGCCCGCGTACGAAGCCGATGAACTGACGTCTGGCAACCAATTCAAAACATGTCTAGCCTATCTGCCACCTTCCAAAGAGTACGCCGAGGGCCTGGTCTTAACCGCCGGTCAAGACACTCTCATCGAAGCGCGGCAACCCTCCACGACTGCCGACCAGAACGCAGATGCTATGATGGTCGGCCATGCGAATCAAGTCTGCTCGTTAGATGTGTCAGAAAGATGCGACTTCATAGTCAGCGGTAGCTGGGACAGTACAGCCAAGATCTGGGGAGTGGGGAAGTGGGAGGTTGAGCTTGATCTGCCAGACCACACGGCCACCGTCTGGGCTGCGTTGGCCTACGACCGCGAGACCATAGTCACTGGGTGCGCTGATAGGGCGATAAGGGTGTTCACCACCAGTGGCAAACAGCTTGTCAGCTTTGACGGTCGGGATGTCGTGAGAGCACTGGCAAAGGTGGAGGGACATCCTACCGGGGCGCAGATCGCGAGTGCGTCGAACGACGGTGTAATCAGACTATGGACTCTCGATGGAAATCTGAGAGGCGAGCTGCATGGCCACGAGTCTTTTATATATTCACTTGCGGTGCTGCCTTCTGGCGAGATCGTGAGCTCGGGAGAAGACCGGTCAATACGGATATGGAAGGAGACAGAATGCGTTCAGGTTATAACGCTGCCAGCGATCTCAGTATGGAGCGTTGCTGCGTCTCCCAATGGAGACATCATAGCTGGGTCGAGTGACAAGTTGGCGAGAATCTTCACCAGGGAGCAGGAACGACAAGCAGATGCTGCAACCATGGCAGAGTTTGACGAGTCTGTGCAGTCATCGGCCCTGCCGAAGCAACAGGTGGGCGATGTCAACACTACAGATCTGCCGGGGCCAGACTTCCTGACGAGAAAGTCCGGCACCAAGGAAGGTCAAACAGCCATTATCAAAGACACGAACGGCCAGCCAACAGTCTATCAATGGTCAATGTCACAACAGGAGTGGGTCAAGGTTGGCCAGCTAGTCGACTCGGCCGCCTCGGGCAACAAGGTCATGCACAACGGTCAGGAATACGACTACGTGTTTGACGTCGACATTGAAGACGGCAAGCCACCCCTTAAACTCCCCTACAACGCAACCCAGAACCCTTACGACGCCGCAACTAAGTTTCTCCAGGATAACGAACTGCCCATGTCTTATCTGGAAGAGACTGCGAATTTCGTCATCAAGAATTCACAAGGTGCACAGCTAGGTCAGCAAGCACAATCCGGAGGCGCGGACCCATGGGGAACGGAAAACAGATACAGGCCCGGCGAGGTCGGACAGTCTTCGTACAAGCCAGCCGCACCGCAGGAAACAGCTGCGCGATCGACACTACCACAGAAGGACTATCTGTCGATTGTCCTCGGCAAACCTAGCGCAGCGATGGGTCAAATTACCAAACTCAACGCCGCGTCGAATGCACCGCTTTCACAGTCAGAACTAGATGCCCTTTTCCAGCTGGCATCAAAGTTGGACAAGCATAACTTCCAGGCTAAGCCCTCGATGCAGTCATCGGTGGTTGAACCTGCGTTAACCCCATTGCTGAAGATTATTGCCACGTGGGAACCTCTCAAGGCAAGACTAGCAGCTCTTGACCTCTTCCGGTTCGCTGCAGCGGCCACTTCGGAGTTTCCAGTGCCTGGTGACGATAGTCTGACACATCTGTTCACGAACCAAATCTTCGAGGACGCGGCGCTGAGGGAGAACTACAAACTCGCCATGGTGGGCTATCGGTGCTTCGCCAACCTGATGTACGGCTCAGATACTGGTCGAGTGCTGACACAAGTCTACACCGACAACATAATACAACATCTTGCAGCGGGAGCTGCGATGATAACGGACAAGAAGGACGTTAGCTTTGCAGTGGCGCATGCGACACTGTCACTCAACACCGCCGTTCTGATCTCATCGGAGAAGACGGATCAGAGCGAACAACAGGCGCTTAAGCTAATCGAGGTGTTAGTGATGGTGCTTGACGCATGTCCAGAGGTGGACCATGCTGGATCCAACCCACTCGCACAAAGTACAGAAGGAGCATATAGAACAATCGTGGCACTGGGCACGCTACTAGTACGGTTCAAGGGCAACGAAGACCTCAAGAAGGCGGCGAGGAGCATGTACAAGGTAGATGATGTGCTTGGTGACTTGAAAGCCAAAAAGTACAACGAGGAGCCGCGGTTCAAGAGGGCCGCTGGCGAGATCTCGAGGCTGCTGAGGTGAGGTGCAGATGTGGAGCGACACACACGGTCCTACAGCAGATAGTCACATTGATAGAAGCATAGCGAGCACGCCTAACCTGAGGCTCATTCTACGAGCAAGGAAGGAGAAAAGCATAGTGCACTGACAGCACTGAGGAGTCACAAGTATCCAGCAGTATGGGTATGCGTGCTTTTTTGATATGCTGCTTCTACTAGTTTTGCATTCACACGCGACATGACAATAATATGCTCTCAACGAAGTTGCAACTCAATCGGATTGGACGAGTTGCAGACAGCTGCTTATGTGATAGAGCACTGACCGAAGAAGCATGTACCTAGTAGCCCATGAAGCAAGAAAACTCTGACTGCGAAGTAAACAGAGATCTTAGCACTTTTGGAGGCGCATTGTCAGGTGTTCAGCATGGATGGACAACTATCAAAGTAGGCCAGCGAGAAGAACACCAGCAGAAGTCGTCAAGACGTGCTGTTTCTATCGCTGTAGACGGTAGACGGTGGACGGTAGATGGTGGATGGTATGGGGTTGCTGCCTCAGGCCACTTAACCATCCATCTCGCATATGGAATGTCCTTGTATGTCCAGCACTTTACGTTGCAGACGCGACATCAAACACTCCTTGCGCTTGGTTGTTCGCAACGTCTTGCTCCCACCTCTGCGTTACCTCCAGTACCAGAACGACGTCCTGGTCTCCTCGATACCAAGCCTGGCACACACTTCGAGGATGCGATAGACGACCTCTGAACTTGTTCGAACCCCAAGGGCAGCGGCGAGGTCGAAGATGGCTGCGACTGGTACAAACGGCGGCCTCGATGACGGCATGAACGGCGACTATGACCCCCTCGCCAAGTACACCCGATGGCACAACTTCCCCATCGCGATGGACATCCCCATCGGCGACGCTGGAGAAGAAGTCGAACTCAACCTACAAGACTTAGACGAGCCAACCGAACTTTGCCAGCTGCTGGAGAATGAGAAGGTGGATCGCAAATACTGGGTCGCTGTCGCTCTGGCCTATGCTCGAAAAGGCCTCTTGGACTACGCCATCGAGGTGCTACGCCAGGGCTCCCACGTCTTTGCGCGGTCGAGCTCCAAGGACAAGCTCAGTCTGCTGGGCTGCATGTCGTGGATGTATCTCTTGAAGAGCAGGCACGCTCCACGTACTGTGGGTGAGGGTCAGGATCCTGCCGATGTCAAGACCAAGGAGCACTACCTACGAGAGGCCACCAATGTCATGAACGAAGCGACGAGAATCAACCCTGCACATCCTCCTCTATACCTGACCCGAGGTGTCCTTAACCTCCTGCGAGCCGCCCTAGCAACATCCACCAAGACCGGTCCGGGGGCGGAGAACGAGCGCTCCGACGCCCTGAACCAGGCCTTGAAATGCTTCGACGAGGCGAGCAAGCTGTCCAACCACCGCAACCTCCTTGCTTTGATCGGTAGAGCTCGCTCGTTATACCTGTTGAAGAGATATTCGCAAGCTTTGACCACATACCAGCAGGTGCTAGGCAAGATGCCAGACCTCTCCGATCCAGACCCGAGGATAGGCATTGGTGCCTGCTTCTGGCAGATGGGCTACCACGATCAAGCAAAAACTGCCTGGGAACGAGCTTTGACCCTGAATCCCAAGTCCAACATTGCCCATACCCTGCTTGGTATCTACAATCTGCGTGAGAGCAGCAAGTATTCCTCGGATGACCGTCAATTTCAGACCCTCTATACCAAAGCCATACAGATACACCTCAAGACTGCCTATGGTCTGGAGAAAAATTGTGCCCTAACCAATTCGGTCTTCTCCACCTACTTCCTCAACTCGAGACGCTTCGATACCGTCGACCCCTTGTCGAAGAAGGCCATCGAGCAGACGGACGTCAACGCGGTGGCAAGTGACGCATGGTTCGTACGAGCACGCAAAGAGCATGTAAGCGGCAATATCCAGCTGGCCAACGACGCATACAACAGAGCCGACCAAGCAAGAGGCGGTCAGAACGCAGGCTACTTCCCCGCAAAGTTCGGTCTGATACAGCTCATGATAGAATCAGGAGACCTTCAGAATGCCAAGTTCAGACTGGAGAAGTTGTTCGAGAGAAACAAAGCTATCGAGATCATGACTCTGCTGGGATGCATCTATGCCGAAGAGATCTTTGCCGCCCTCAAGGCTAACCCCAAAGACGACAAGGCCAACGACGTCCGGAAAGCCGTTCGCATGCTTGAGACCGTGCGTAAAAACTGGAAGGACGAAAAGGCCAAGGTCAAGACGAAACCCGACTCCGCCGTGCTGCTGTACCTAGCACAGCTATACGAGGCTGACAACCCTCTTGAAAGCGAGAAGTGCCTGGCCGAGGTAGAAAACCTGCAACGGCAAGCCATTGCGGATGAAAATGACTTCGACCCCGCCGCAGAAGACTTTAACGAGCTCATTCAGGAGCAGATGCCTCCGTCGCTGCACAACAACATTGGCTGCTTCTATTACAGAGACGAAGCATTCGAGCAGGCTTTGCAACGGTTCGAAATTGCTCTGAACGCTACTCTCAAGTTACATGAGAAACAAGCAGAGGAGAAGCAGAAGGCAGAAGAGGCGGGTGAGAGCACCACAGAGCTAGACCAGGCCGACACGGATGCCCTGGTGACCACGATATCGTACAATCTTGCCAGAACCCAGGAAGCTCTCGGTCAGAGGGAGGCTGCCATCAGAACATACGAGGGCCTGCTGAGCAAAAGACATTCTGATTACTCGGACGCATCTGCACGACTAGCATATATTGCTCTCGTAGAGTCGCCCCAAGATCAAGGCCCGAAGAAAATGAAGGCTATGTACGATGCCGACTACAGCCACCCAGAGGTACGCGCATTGATGGGCTGGTATTACCATAGCTCCAAGAAGAAGACCGCGAATGTGGGAGAAGACCAAGAGTTCAGGCACTACAAGCACACCCTTCAAGGCTACGACAAGCACGATCTGTACTCGCTCGTCGGAATGGGCAACATCCACCTCACAATTGCTAGAGACATGCCGCGAAACTCCGAGTCCGAGAAAGAGAAGCGGTCGAAGATGTATCAGAAAGCATACGAGTTCTTCGATAAAGCTCTCCAGCTCGACCCAAGAAATGCCTTTGCAGCACAAGGTGTAGCGGTCGCTCTCTGCGACGATAAAAAGAGCTACTCCGACGCCCTGCAGATTCTCGTCAAGATCAAAGATACCGTCCGTGATGTGTCGGTCTTCCAGAATCTGGGGCATATATATTGTGAGACAAAGCAGTACTCCCGTAGTATAGAGAACTACGAGACGGCACTGAAAAAGCAAGTTCTTGCACGAAAGGCAAAGGCAGATTTTCAGAAGTCAACTCTCAATGGCGACGCAGCTGATGGAGAAAAAGCCAACGGCGTCAACGGCACCGGCATAGCAGAACCTGACCACGCTTCCGACGCGTCTCTTCTTTCCTGCCTCTCCCGTGTATGGCTACTCCGCGGCAAAACTGATAAATCCATCCTCAGTCACACCACATCCCTCGACCTCATGAAGCGAGCCCTAGCAACTCAACCTGACAGTCCACATCTGAGATTCAACGTCGCTTTCATCCAGTTCCAAGTAGTCCAACTCGTCAACTCCCTCCCCGAAACACAGCGGACACTCGAAGACCTCCTCGCCGCTCGTGCCGGTCTTGAACAAGCAATTGAGACCTTTGAAGCTGTCGCACAGTCGCCTCAGCCACCATACCCAAAATCCCTCCTCGAGCAGCGTGCCGCCATGTCAAAAGGCACAATGATGAAACAAATCGAGCGAGCAACGCAACAGCAGGAATCGTATGAGCGTGCGAACTCGGAGAAACTCGCCGAAGCCAAGCGCCGACGTGAGGAGGAACTCAAGGCCAGAGATGCAGCCGCCGCGCGTCGTCGTGAGGAAGAAGAGGCTCGAGAAGCGGACATCCGCAAGAAGCGAGAACAGTTCATGCAAGAAGCGGCTGCCAAGGCAGAAGAGTTCAGGCAGGCCGCGCTGGTACGAGAGGCGGCTGAGTACACTACCGATGAAGACACCGGTGAGCGGGTCAAACGACAGAAGAAGAAGAGTGCGGCCGGTGGACGTAGCAGGAAGAGGAAGCAGCGCGACGATGAAGATGGTTTCATCGAGCATGACGATGAAAATGATTCGGATGCTAGTCACGGCGGTGCCAGAGACAGGACACCACTGTCGGGTACTGACGAAGATGCTACAAAAGAGAAACCAAGCAAGAAGAAGAGGAAACTCGAACGGAAGGCGCCAAAGAAAGAACGACCAAGCGCGAAGAAGGAGAAGCCAGGGAAATTCAAGAGTCAGGCTGTTGTGGTCGATAGTGATGAGAGCGAGGAGGAAGCCGTTGCCACACCAAAGGGCGGCAGTCGCAGTGCGTCAGAAGCGCCTGGCAATGTTCCGACGCCTGGTGCCGGTGGCGAGGACGGAGATGGGGATGTGCCAATGGATGAGCCGTCGAGGCCTGCTCCGAGGCAGAGGAAGCAGGCGAGGCTCATTGCCGATGAGGACGAGGATGACGATGATGGTGCTGAGCCGGCGTCTGCGCCGTCGGGTCCTAGGTCTGCGGCCAGGGTTGTGGACGATGAGGATGATGAGTAGTAGTAGTTGTGTGGTGTGGTGACTCGGCTCTCTTTTTATCTTCTTGCTGGATGTGTACTTCTAGGAATTCACGTGCCAGGGAGCGGAGGCAGTCATATATTCGGGACTACACGGTGCCTTCTGCTCGGCTGGTCTGGTGAAACAATTCTATCCAAGAACACTATTCACTGTACTGCGGAGCACAGATTGAGTTGAGCTAACCTGACCTGACTTGCTGTGCTGCTGTGCTGCTCTGCAAGCGCCGGGTCTCGCACAAAGGTTACTTACTCTTCTTTCCTCGTTCCACGTTCCCAGCCGTGAACGAGAGTCGATGTGACCGCTCCTCCTTCTTCGCCATCTGTCTGTCTGTCTGTCTGTTTGTCTATATCTACCCGCGGCGTGCATACGCAGCACACAGCACCCACCTTCCACACGCTGTGTTGGCTTGAAGTACGTGCATTTTGTCGGAAATTACTTGGCGCGCGCTTTGGTGATGGGGAACAAAGATTCTTTCTTTGCGATGGCATGGTTTACTGAGCACTCGCTCGCTCGCTGGGGTAACGGCACGACATGACACGATCGAGTGCGTGCAGGAGCGTCATTGAAGACTGCGGTCTTGTCTAGCTAGCGAGCAATATGAATATCCATTAATTTGACCGCCGCGGCGAAACACTAGCTGTGGTTTACAGACGTAGAAGACGTGAACAGCGAGCCGACGACATCTAGAGGCTGGCTGGCTAGCTAGCTACCTACCCACCTACAGACGCTCGACCTCGTCTGAATCCTCGAGGTCCTTGTTGAACGAGCCGTCGAGGGACTTCTCGCCGGCCACGCGGTCTTTCGCCTCGGCGTCGCCCGCGGCATCGGCCGGCAATCTCTTGGCGATCTTGACGGGCGCGAACATGTTCTGCGACTCCTCGAAGACCAGGTCCATCTGTTCGAGGCTGCGGCCCATGGTCTCGGGGAACAGGAAGTACACGGTGGGGACGATGGCGGCGTTGATGCAGGCGTAGATGATCCAGTAGCGCCAGCCAATGGTGTTGAAGCCGACGGGGGTGATCTCGGCGATGACGAAGTTGAACAGCCACGTGGTGGCGACGGAGATGCCGCTGATGGCGGCGCGCAGGTGCAGCGGCGCCACTTCGGTCGCGTACAGGAACGGGATGCCGAGGAAGCCGAGCGGGAAGACGAAGTTGAAGATGAACAGGAACACGGTGGCGGAGACCTGGGCGCCCGTGTTGTTGGGCTGCGAGGTCGTGGCGGCGAGGATGATCATGCAGATGCACATCATGCTGGCGGAGCTGAGCATGAGTTTGCGTCGGCCGAAGCGGTCGATGGTGAAGAAGCACAGCAGGCCGCCGAGCGGTTGGCAGATCTCCATCGAGGCGGCGAGCACGCGCGACGTGGTGGAGCCCAGGCCCAGGTCTACTTGGAAGATTGTGGTGGCGTAGAAGGTGATCAAGTTGATACCACACATCTGTTGGAACATCTGGCATGCTGCGGCTAGGAGGGTACGGTTGAGGATCCTGGAGTTGCCCGTCTTGAACAGGTCCTTCATCGAGCCCGTGCCTGCGATGCGGAGAGATGTCTGAACGCTCTGTATGTCGAGAGTGACCGTTTCTGCATCTTCGGGACAGTCTTCCAAGATCGCCAGGATGGTCCTTGCCTCCTCGAAACGGTCTTTTTTGATCAACCAGCGTGGTGATTCGGGTAGTGTGAAGATGAAAGCAAGGACAGGCAGATTCAGAACGATCTGAAGGGCGAACGGGAACCGCCAGGAAATCGAGCTATTCTTGATGAAGTAAAATCCGAAATCAATCCATAATGCGAAGCAGATACCGGCACCGATGAAGATACCTTCTGTTACCACGTGGGCGCCTCTTTTGGCGGAGCTTGATATCTCAGCTTGCCAGACGGGGATGGTCGCCGTATAGCCACCAGTGCCGAGGCCTAACACGATTCTTGCGACGATGAACTGTCCAAGGGAAAAGGAAGAAGCCATCAGGATCGCTCCAATCATGGAGGCAATGGTGGCTAAGAAGATGGTGCGCCGTCGACCGAGCACATCACCGAGCCAGATGCACGACAATGCACCAAACATGGCGCCCAGAGTGTACAACGCGATGACGGTACCTGAGGATCAAATGGTTAGCCGGGCAAAGACTGGATGCAGGAAAGGGGCATCCTGTCTTACCCTGAATAGTCGAGTTGTAATGCGCCTGAGCTCCGGTCGTGTTAACGGTGTCCAGCTGCGGGAAGGTGTTGACGAACGACTCCAAGGTCAGCACGCCGCCCGCAACAGCTTGATTGTAGCCGAAGCACAGAAAAGCAGGCATGACGATAAGCACAATGGTCGCGGCATTGAGCCTTGACCCCCTGAAGCCCCAAAATCGCTGCATCGTGGCGACAATGTTACTGGAACGTGCGAAGAAAGGTCTAACTTGGCCCGGTGCAGTGTAGTAGAGGTTTACAGTGAGGAGAACACGATATATACATGACCATCATACACTCCGTGCCGACCTCGCCCCACGAGCTGGGGGCGTGCCTACCCCTCGTCGGCATCCCGACAGAGCTAAGGGAAGGTCAATATAGGAAGAATGAAAAGCATGACCTGCAGAGGTGGCCGCGTGTCCGCGCTCCGAAGCTGGCTACGTGTGGTCGACGGTAAGAGGCTGGAATGGCTTGCTTGCGTCACTAAGACGGTCGGGTGGGAACCTCAGTGGCTGTTGTACAAGGACAGGGTTTTGGGGCGGAGATGTCTCGTCTGAATGCCCTTGGGCACAGACGTACAGGATTAAGAGGAGAGGTTTACGTCGGGATCACCGGCAAGCGCGGCTGGTGCAGAGCCGATCAGTCTTTCAGGTCGCACCGCAAGGTCGCCCAAAGGCCGGTTGCCGTGACACGGGCGGCTATTGAGGATAGCATTTCAGGGTATGCGGCAAGCCTGGTCTGCAAAAAGAGATTTCATGGGTGGAATGATAGAGCCGTACTCTTATCGATCATAGTAAGCCCGAGTCGAGAACTCGAATGTTGTGTAGTGCGCGGAGCACGAGGATCGTCGCGGAGACGATCAAGACTTTTTAGAGTTGCTCAAGCAATGGACAGCGCACTAACACTAAGCCGTCCGAAGCTAAAGGGCCTATCGTGCTTATCCACTATGAGCTCTGTGGCTCACTTCAAACGGTAAGAGATTTAGACCGTGGCTCCATCCCTAAAACAGACATCCGGCCAGCTCCGATTGTTGACTATGTGACATCCTTTGCTTTCTCACAGGCACACGAGGAATAACCCAGCTGTCGCGTCCGTGAGACACTCATCATTGGCCGAAGGTCAACACGCTGCTATGGGTCCTACCCGAAAGACGAGAACAGAACGGACTCACGCCTTCGCTGCCTCAAGCTCAGATTTCAAATTGCTCACGAGAGGCGCTTGGGATGGACCATCTACGTGATGTGACGTGTTCCTGCACACTGATAGCATGACATGAATGACAAAAATCGAAATTTTTCATCAACTTCGAGGCGGGTGTATGCGTGATTGCGCTGCTCTTAGGATGAGACGAGGCAATATGTAGGAGGCGATATGTAGGAAACGTCAGTCTGCCCGAACCTGCCTGCCTGGCGCATTGTGCCGCGAGTAGCGTAGGAAGCGGCCACAATGATGTGATGTCGCGCAGTGGACGGTAGGCTTTGCCCAATGCGACGATCGCTTAACGTCGCCTGTGTTGTATTGCCGTCAGTGGTCCGTGCGGCCACAGCGTGAGCGGGGATAAACAATACTAATGCATGCATGCAATATGTAGGCCGAAGAAGAATGTCAAAATGACCATGACCAGGGTGAAACGGGACGAGTACCTTTTTGGAAGCAAAGGATGAGAGGGGCATCATAGGTGCGGCTATCAGGCATCTGACCACGATTTCTGCAGGAATGCTCATTCGGATTGTATAGGCTCGCTTCTCGACCACTTGTATCCTGCGTAGAACGTGGCTATTGTCTGTGTGAAACGCGACAACTCACCTCAACCGACGATATGGCCCACAACACCAGCCAGCTGGCCAAAGAAGACCCCCTTCAGAATTGCTTCGCCTTGATGTTCCGTCCACTGGCCAGCCTCTTTCAGCTTTCTCTTCCATGTCTTCTGCTCATGACCTGTCAAACTCTCCCACCTCTTCAACGTGCCCTCTCTGACTATATCGGCCTCTCTCCTCAGCTCGGTTGAGAGCTCACCACCTGCATGTTCCAAGTCTCTGACGATGATGGCCTTGTTGGGTTCGCTGTCAGATGACTGTTGTCGAGCGATTAATGCTGCGATAGTATCTTGAACTTCCTGCATAGATGGTATGGCGGTTGCGATATTGGACTGCATGGACTTGATCGCCTCACTTGCCTCTGCTAACTTGATACCTTCTTGAATCTCTTCGATTTTCTCGATTATTGGCGTTGCTTCCGAAAGTTTGATTCTGTCGATGACTGACTGAGCAGCCGGCATGGAATCAGGTATCATTGGGCCCGGATTGTCATGTGCGTAGGGATATGGCCTGACGTACTCATGCCGCCAGCGCTGCGGCAGGTACTTCGATGCCCCAATAATTGGTGGAAGTGCACCTTGAGATTCGAGAAAGGTGATAACTGTCGTTGTACAGATGAAAAGCGCAATCAACGCCAAGAAGAGGTTGTACATGAACGCGCCAGTCCCTGAAGGATTAGTTAGCACGTAGCGAGGCATATGCTTTCCTGCGCCTATGACTGGCGTTGGCTTGAGTGGAAGTGTCTGTACAACGACAGTCTTATCCACACCAACCGTTGCCAGCCTGATGTATTGTGGAGGTGTCTGGCCGCTGACCGGTAGTTTTGGTGAGATGAAGTTCGAAAAGACGATGCGGGTGATGGGACCACTGTGAACGTCGATAGCGTCTGCGTATTGTTTGAAAGACTTGATGCCTTCTCCTGCTATATAGTCCAGGGTATGGATTTGTACCGAGCTGTCTTGACCAGCGATGGCGATGACGAATTGCTGAGAGCCGTCCTGGCCTTTCGACAGTGCACAAGTATCGAGTCCGACTGCTTGCTTGAGGTTTTTCAGGTACTTGACGAGCATCTGCTGAACGGCGGCAAAGTCTTTGGAAATCTTGAGCACAATGAGCTCGGCGCCAGATTTGTTCTGCCTGTTCTGCAGCAGCAGAAGATGGCGGGAGCTCAGGAAGCGCAAGGCACGTATCTTGGACCGTCCCTTGGGGCCAGATTGTGTCTCGTACACCTTCACAGGGTCGGATTTGACGGTACCCTTCTGGTCACCCAGCTGTTGTAGGAAGAGCTCGTGGTCTGTGGCGTAAGCGAGAGCAAACGAAGTGCCTGTGGTATCAATGCCCACCAGATCTGCATCATTGGCTTCATCCTTCTCGAGGTTTGTTCTGGAGATGGCCTGGGTGGCCGATGGAGTCTCGGTGACAGGCAGTGTGATGACCTCATTCTGTGTAGCCAAACCCGAGGCAATAGTAGCCACTCTTCTGATAAGACGAGGAGCCAGCTGGGCAGGCTTCTCTTCTATGGTTGGCTCGGTCCCATCAGCATATGTTGGAGGAGATAGCCTCAAGACTCTTTGATAGCAGTCATTCTTGGGGCCAGTTGCAGCTCGGAATATGGCAGTTCGTGCTAGGGGCTGCGTAGGGGCAACATGCGCGGCAGGTGGTTCAGCGTCACTCGTGTCCTTTTCCTTCTTCCTCTTTGCTGGGAGCGGCACTCGAAAAGATCTGAAATGCTCGTTCTTGCCAGCCTCTTGATCCTTGACAGAACCGTTGATGCCTGCATAGGCCAATAACGATTGCGGACTGGACTCTGCGATTGCCAGAGAGCTGACGTTGTCCTCGTCCGGCGCAAGCACGATGTCCGATATTTCTTTGATATCCGAGCGGTTCGAGGTGTCGAGAAGGGATATTCTGTTGGGTACTCCAGTCGAGGACGATCCTCCTCCACCTCCTACGAGTAGGAAATGGTGATTGAGCGGGTCGAAGTCGGCGCCATAGAGGGGGTACGCCAGTTGCTTCTTAGCGACATGGATCGTGGGCGTTCCTCCGAAGAGGCCTGCGACTGCTTTGCCAGACATACTGCCTTACTTCAGGTCTCACTGCGATCGAATATGCTTTCTACACAAGAGTGTGGAGGAGATTTTGCCTGCAAACTGGCCGGTGAACGTCTGTGGTGCTGGTTTGACGTCGCGTGTCAACAATCGTCGGGCATGCCTAGGCGGGCGAATACTTGGTTCCTTGTGCAACAATGACATACATTACTATCACTAAGCTTGGAAGAGTGGACATCATCATTTAGCCCTATTGCTGTGACTATAGGAGGCACCAGGCTTAGGGAAGCGCGACAGGCTGAAAGGCGACCCCATCTACTCCCTATACATCACCATTGATTTGGGTTAGCGTAGGCGGAGACGCAGCGACCAACTGTGCGCTGTGTGTGCGCTTCGGCCTGAGTGCCTTACACATCAGCCTTAGAGCGAGTCGTCCGATCCTAATGCGCTCTATAGTGTTCAATTCCACGGAGCTGAGTTGCATATGTGTAAAGTCGCGCATAAAGGTTGTCAAGTAGCGCACGCTTGATGCAGGCGTGCAAGACACACACCTAACATTCCTGACGCTAAGCCTAAGAGCGCTGCCTCATAACCTTGGTTTCGGAAGTACTTTAGTCCTAGTATTACCTGATAGACATTTGGCTAGCAGGACGACGCCTTGGCAACAGTGGAAGGAGGTCACTTTCCGACAACGCGCCAAGCGTGTGGAGGTCATCTGTCATCGTCATCGGAAGGCAACCGAGACTATCTTCCACCTCCTAACCGTCAGCACGAAATGCGTTGCAGCTTGTTTGTCGATAGTAGCATACGAGCACAGGCTTTGAGCAAACCTTCAAACAGCTGCGCATTTGACATCGTCGATAAGCGTCCTGCGAGGTTCAACCATCCCGCAATCCCTTCCAGCCTCCGCGATCGGTGGATCAGATAAGATGAGATCCTCCTCCTCGCTGCTCTGAAACAGAAGGTATGTGCTATGTTATCAGCCAAAACAAGTCTCCACCGTTGAACTGCCAGGACTTAATGATAGCTTGGCCGCAGTAGTCGGCTGCAAACACGACGTTGCAGCGCTAGCGGTAAGGTCATAAGCGTTATGTCATCACCCAGGAGTGATCCTATAAAGTCGAATGCGACTACTCGAAAACTCGTCGGCTATCTGATCGTCCGAGTCGTTGTAGTATTCCTGGTCGTTAAAGGTACCGTGGAGAGACACAGAGACTCATGCTCATCACTTCTATATGCTTCGTCTCTGTTGCATATATCTGTGTTTTCCTGAGGAGTGATATCGAAGTCAAGCACCTCAAGCAGGTGAAGGGTAGAGTCATCTGAGAATGCTGTTGGTAGGAGCAACGAGGCAAGAGTACAGTGCATGATGTATCTGCAGGCGAGACAGTCGCAGTTAGGATCAACCCCCAGAGATGGCTAAGTTTCTGCCAGCGTTTCCAACTGCGCAGCCAAAACTGCGCAGCGCAGCTAAGCTGCGCAGTCGCAGCTTCGTCTGGTATAGAACTGCGTTCGCTGCGCAGTTTCTTGGCGTGGTGTAATAGGTATAGCGTCTTAGAAGGCGGTGTAGGTATAGTAATAGCAGTTGTTGCTTCGTCGTCTTGCTTCGTAGTGTTGTAGTTTGCGATATTAACTATTAAGATAAGTGCTATAACTAATCGCTACTAGCTAGGCTAGCTCTACCCTCTAGCGCAGTACCGTTACAGTCGCAATAGCTAATTGTACGTCTTATGCAGTCTAAGTCTAAGTAAAACCTCTCGGTAGTAGGCGTACGGTTAGACTTATACCCTACCCTCTAATCCTATAAAAATTGCTAGCTAGTTATACGATAAGAGAGAGTGCGATAAGTTCGTTATAATAAGTCAAGAGGCTGCGTTTATAGCGTATAAGCACTTAAAGCTAGCCTACGCAATTAGAAAGAGTAGCGAGCAGTAGAAGGAGGAGGTAGAGGATATCGCAAGTGCTATTATTAGCAGCTAGCCTAAGTTAAAGGTTAGCGACGCGGATAGTTAGTAGAGTATAAGAGCTACCTTTAAGACGTTAATATATATAATTAACGTTAACCGATTTTAGCATAAGGTACTGCGATTCTTCGTTATCGAGCATATTACCTTAAATAAGGTTAACTCGCAGTCTTTTCAAGAAATACTGCTAGCAGCTAGCCTTACGCTTGCTAATATATCGTTATCGAAGGCATTACTGCGCAATTAGGCTATAACTACGTTTAAAAGGGAGAAGCAAAAGATTAAGGCCTTATTACAGTTATCGCAGTCGAAGATTCATCTTTCTTTTAATATTTAGACCTTATTAAACTAATATGCAATACTAGGCGTCGTTGCGCACTTTATAATAAAGGACGATAGTAGCCTACGTAGTATATCGAGGCTACTAGGTTTAAAGAGGATAAGGGAGGCGCATAGTGCTAAGGAAATTACTAAAGAGTTGCTTAAGATAATCCTAGACTATAAGATTAGAGACTTAGGTTTCTTATAGTGCGATAACGCAATAGTTAATAACGCTACTGCTAGACTTACGATCTTAAGGGTTAACCTAGTAAAGAAAGATCCTAACTCTTAACGAGCTCGCTATATTAGTTATATTATTAACCTAGCTACGAGGGAGTTTATTTATAGTAAGGACGTTAAAGCATTCGAGTTCGATATCGTTAATAAGGATATTAATACTCGGTTAGAGTTATTAAAGGCGAAGCTAGCCTAGGAGGCTTAGAGGAAGAAGGGAGCGATTAGAAAGCTGTATAACCTTATCGTCTTTATTAGAGGAAGCGTATAGAGAGGAGAGGCATTTAGAAAGATAAGTATTAGTAATAATAAGGTCGACGGTAAGTCCTACTACTATTTAGTATAAAATTACTAAATCCGTAGTATTAACAAGTTAGATTATTATCGCGTATATAGATACCTTAGTATATAAATATTAAGGTTCTAATTAGTTAATAATTTAGCTTAGCATAGACGATGCGCGGAGTCTAAACTTAAAGAGGCAAGGCTACCGTAAGCTAAGGCCTAAAAGAGCCTAGAGTTAAAGTTAAACTAACGTCGTTTAACGACGTTATTACGCATTTACTAACTTTACGGCTAGGTCTTAAGCCCGCACTTAATAATAATACTCGCTAGTTATCGTATTATTATTCTATTAAATAAGCTATTACTATTAAACTACGGCTTATCCTCTTTTGCTAGCGATACTATAATTAGATCTATAAGGATATACTCTTAGAGGACGACTAGGATTACCTCTAAGACGTAGTTACTACGCTATAGCCCTTCGCCCGAGTATAAAAAGATCTATAATCCTCCGCTAGCAACGGTCGATATAGATTAATTTAGAAATAGCTAGTTACCTTCGAGGGCCTAAGAAAGTATATTAAGAAAGGAATAGCAGCAGTAGAAGCAAAGTACTACGAAAACTACGAGATCGTTATCGCCTACTAATAATACTAGCAGAAACTTAATAAATACTATACTAGATCCGATAAGCAGTATACCCTCTACGTAGTAGCGATACTTCTTATCCTCTACGTATATAAAGCTTTCTTCGATCGCAATTAGAGCAAGGTCTAAAGCAAGTAAATAATAAAAAGTATCTACGAGCACTATAAGACCTATTATTCGTACTCGAATAGTATAAATTAAGACTTATCTTTTAACGATAAGGACCCCTTACTCGTTAATAGCGAGCTTCTTTTTATAAAGAGGAAGGCACTTAACGATAAGTTTAAGGTATATATTAATTAGGGCGTCGTACAGTATAAGATACCTAATCTCTTAACCTAGTAGTCGTAGTCTAGCTTTCTAAAGCTTATATAAATAGCTATTAACCTCATCTCGGTACTAGCAATATCAGCAGAGGTCGAGAGGATCTTCTCGTTAGCTAAAAGACTACTTGCATCTAATCGTCACCGCCTTACACCCGAAACTCTTAAGATATTCGAACTACTGCGCAATTGGTAGCTTAACGAGGAGGGTCTGCCTATAGAAAGAGATGATGACTAATATAGCTGCGAACTGCGCAGTCGCAGCTCGCAGCTTCGCAGCGACGACGAGGTCAAGCTGCGCAGCTAAGCTGCGCTGCGCAGTTGGAAACGCTGGTTTCTGCGCTCAGAAACCTATCAGTTCCTGCTCGAGCTTCCTTCTTGACCACCATAGAATCTTACACTACATAGACTTTCATCGGTACATACTACCAATGCCTAATAGAAGAACACTCCTCTTCTGCTTCTAAGAAAAACGCCCGCGAGACGTTGTGGATATCAACTCATCACCATGCGCCTTGTCAGCGAAGCACGCAATTCCATAGTAGAATCCTAGTATGAAAGTCCCACGAAGGCGACACAAATGTTATACATGGTCCTGTGAATGCGATACAGCTCAGTCCTCTACTAGTACAAAGCCACCATAAGCATGAGCACCTGTGCACGTATTCGAAGAACGTCTTGCACGGCGTGACAGTCCGTTTCAGCTCGTTATCTGCGGCTGCCTAACGCCAAAGTAGTAAATCAGTCCGTATTCGAAATCTTCCTTGTGGTCCAGCGTCCACCCCAGCTTCTCGTACAAGGGCTTGCCCATGGGACTTGAGTCGATATAGCACGGGAGCTGATCCCGATCGGCAAGCTCAAGACCATGTCGCAGAATCATGGATCCGCATCCCTTGCCTTGGTAGTCGGGATGAGTAAGGAGAAGTTCGATGTCTAAGCACGGTAGAAGCTAGTCAGATGAATCCGGGGGATGCTAATAGCACGAACATGGGAGATTCAGATAGTAGTAGATACTTACACCAGTGTTTCTCCTCACCCATAAACTGTTCCCTGTTCTTGTGAAAAGCCCCGAAGAGATCTTCCGCCATATTCGAGTCGCATGCCTCCATAAAGCCGTCTCCCCATCTGTCCTCCTCATTACCTGGTTGATCCTTTTCACCTTCTGCTTTGGGCCGCACCCATCGACCATGCGCGACGATCGCGCCGGTCGAGATGTCAGTCACCGCCAAACATATGGTGTCCGGATCATTGATTGCGTGTTGCGTGGCTTCAGTCCACGCTTTCGCAGCTTGGGCCGTGTCGGGCATCATCCTCTGGAAGTACTCATAAGTATGAAATGACTTCATGAATAGCGGTGCGACAGATTCTGCATTGGATTCTGTAAGGTAGTCCAGGACGAGGTTGTTGCGTTCTGCCAGTGGCATGATGGTCGTTGGTCGAGCAAGTGATCAAGCAAACGCGGTCAACCTTGCTGAACGTTCAACAAAGATCCTGTATCTCGTGGGAGGGGTACTCTTAGCTCGAGCATAGGCGAGGACTCTCGTGCGGAAACGTCAAATTCAGGTATCTGTAGACAAGTACCCCTGATGTAACAAAGCCAAGATAGATGCTCCCGATCGAATATGTGTTGTATAGGTCTCTAAGAGTCGTCTGGTGAGCTCGCAGTCGGTTCACGGTGCATGATCTGAACTTTTCGATTCTTTGAACGCTGTACCCCGCCGTCTCAGCTGCTGTATTTCAGACCACCCCATCTCAAGCTTTTCATGAGACATAAAGCATCGCCATGACTCTCACATTGCCGACAAGTGCTCAGCAGGAAGACTACAGAAGCAGATGGTTGTGCTGACTTTTGACAACACATCAGCACAGGGTATCATTGCTTGCAGGCACCAAATCTATAAAAGCATATTCGCGCCTCCCTCGTCCATCCGACCTCTCATGCAGTCATATCACATTAATCGTATCTCCAGATGATTCCTCATAGCTTGCCAAAATCATACAAAATGCAAGTCTTCGTCTTGTAGTTACACAAGAATGCTCCGTCCTGTCCAGCCTTGTTCCAATCTATTAATTGTTCCTGAATCTCTTGTACGTACTCCCTCTCCGTCAATGCTACCGCGTGTCTCAGTGCACGCCAGGATTCTCCATCTGATAGTCTCGTGTTCCGGATGCGATGTAATGTATCGTCGTCTGTATCAATGGCAAGGACTTTGTACGTCTTGCTCACTGTCTCTGCTAGCTCTTGAGCAGCGGATCGTGCCGAGTCTACAATCGCTGCGCGATTGACTTTCTTAGACTTATGTTCTGGGGTTAGGATGACTATGTTCTCTCGGTCAGCGGCCCCGTGTGAACTTCTGGTTCTCCGGAGCACTGGTTGATCGACTGTAGCCAACTGTCTCTCGCCCAGTTCTTCTCGCAGATGACCCGCCAATTCTGAGGCGGTCACATCTGTCTCCTCTCGTGATGGTGCTCGTACTTTGATCGCTCGCTGGGTAGCACCTATTGGTCTGACGATGACTAGCCAGTACTTTGATATATCGGAGTACGCTCTTTCCAAAGCTTCCATACTTTCGAAGGACTCCGAAAGCTCTGCACTGATTCCCGCATCCAGAATACTGCGGACAACCTCGATACACGTACCTCTTAACGTTGTCTCGTCAAAACTTGTGACTACCACATCGACACGAGCAGGTATGCTTGGCGGAAGCATGGTTCTTGTCTTTGAAGATTTGCTTCCCGGAGGCTGCGCGTCAATCTTCGCGTAAGAGGCTAGGTCAAGAATGTTGATTCGAAAGCCCGCAGCACGAGCGAACGTCTTCTGTGTTGGAGTCTGGTAGTTACGGATGAGAGCATCGTATCGTCCACCAACAACCACAGTCTTGAATGCCTTGCTCTCGACGCATCTAAACATGAAACTTCCCCGGTACAACATCTCAGAGGTGTTGCTCAGAGGCGAGAATAGCCATGCCACTTTGACTCGTAAAAGGACAAGATACTCGTGGATTTCTTGAAGTCGATTGAGAGTCCTAGTTGCCTTCATCGCTGAATCATCCTTTTTCAGCTTTCTGAGGTTAGCCAAGACAAGTTTGCGGAAGTCATCGAAGTTCGAAGAGAAGTTGAAATGGCTCAGAGCAGCTACAGTGGTAGCGGATAGTCCTACCGAGGGTAATTGAAGGTCCTGCTGTATTTGCTTCCAAGTGATCTTGCCTACATTGAGGCTCGATAGTAGGTGCTTGACTGGCTCAATTCGTGCTTCAGGTACTTCGCATGCTCTGAGGATAAGGTCGAGAAGGTCACCATGCGAAATGACGATTGTGAAGGATCGTATAAAGAGAGGACCGAGTTTAGTCAAGCAATCGTCCAAGACCGATACGACTTGAGCATCTCTGAGTGACAAGTCTTGTGCACTGTATGACACGAGGTCGAAGTCGACTTCGGGTATGCACAACGGTTCGACACCTGGACCCCGTCGTCGGAAAACAGTCCCAAAGCAAAACGACTTATTGTATTTTGGCTTCTGTACAGCAATCGCTCGTGCGAAAGGTACCGTCAAGTCATGGGGTAGTTGTACTGTGAACCCTGCTGCATCAATATAACTCACAGGATTCAGGTAGAAGCCCTCGACGGGGAAGATCGTTTGCCGACTACCTTCTACACCCCCATGACAGCGGAAGACATCTCCAAGCTTGCCCTGGATGGAACAGACAATGTATAAATCTGGAGGCTCGAAGCCGTCTTTATCGACGTGCGCATATGCTAGAAGCTGTGCTTTGGTCGCTGTCTTGCTCATGAAATTCTTCATTACGGTTTGCAGTTGCTCAGCGTCGCCATGCATCAGACGCTGTATAAAACGCTGCTCTTTCTCCTCTTCCAATGGCTCTGGTATCTCTGGATCCAACAGGAGCTCCTTCGCCGATGGCCGCTGATCGGGGTCATGACTGAGTAAGCAAGTGATGATTCGTCCTTGCACTTTGTACTGCTCTGTGCTAAACCGATCCGGCAGTCGCCAATCCGGCCGGTTCATGCTCTGCATCCAGTCGATCCTCTCTACCCCAGTCTGGAAGGGAAAGCACATCTCAAAGAAAACAATGCCAAGGGCGAACATATCTGCTTTCGTCGAGTACTGACCACTTGACTTGATATCCGCCAGTTCTGGTGCGATGTAGAAGGCAGTCCCTACGTTCTTCGACATTGGTCCTGCCACATGTGTCGCAATCTTGTGGCCATTTACGGTGGCCTGCCCCGGCGATGCTAGGCCAAAATCACCGATCTTTGGCATCTTCTGGGAATCGATGAAGATATTCATTGGTTTGAGGTCGCGATGCACGACTCCCAGGCTGTGGATGTGGTTCAATCCATCAAGGAGCAACCGGAAGATACGCCAAGCGTCATCAGTGCTGTCGGGAAGACCATTCTTAATAAGGTCATGCAGCGTCCCTGTCTCACACAGCTCCATCTGTATGTAAAGAGTGGATGGTTTGGTGTAGTATTGGGGTGGTCTTCTGATAGCACTCGGTGTTCCTCCAGCGACGACGAAAGGTTGTGGACGGGAAGGCACGTCCGTTCTCTTCAGGGAATCTTCTTTCTCGTTGGATTCAAAGAGGTTCGGGCCATCGTCGAGGTTATCAGCCGCCGCCTGAAGCTCGAAAGGGTTACTTGAGCTTTCATCGTCGTCGTCGCCTGACTGTATCGCCTGGCTATCTTCGCCATCACCTGACGGGGCAGATTGATACCCGAACATATTCCCATCGTCACTGCTGTCAGTTTCCTCTTCCTCTCCCTCTTCTTCTTCGATGTCAGGTATTTGCGACAGAGCTGGATCCATGAAATCATGGCCTGTCGAAGGCAAGGCGAACAAGCTGCTTCTAGGGGCGGCGCTGTCAGTGGGGACTGCAAAGCTTCGAGTGTCTGTAGGAGCAGTCGAAGTCTCTGTATCTGCGACATCTTGGTGGTCTTCTTCGCTCCAGGAGCCGAAGTAGCGAACGATGCCTGGATGGTTGAGTTGAGCGAGCATTCTGACTTCGCCCCATATGCCTTCAGTATCTTGGATAGATTTGCATTTCAGTTTTTTAACGGCGTAAAAATGTCCATCTAGGCGGTTACGTGCCTTGACGACGACACCAAAACCACCTTTACCAAGTCTTTCGACCGGTTCCCATTCCGATGCCCATCTCGAGTCGAAGACACTTTTGGACCGGTTGATAGTTTGGGTGCTGGTCTTGCGTTGGATCTCAGCTGCAAATATAGAACGTTCGTGGCTTTTAAAGAACTGGTGTGACTGCAACTGGAATGCGGTGGGTCGTTTTCTTGCCGAGATAGCACACATCTTCGAGATTAGATGGTCAAAGTCCTGGTCAAGTCCGGCTCGTGAAAGCGCGTCTTCCGGAGAGGTGTAAGTCTTGGTCAACTCGTTACCAAGTGCCATCTGCAGAAGCACCACCCCGAGTTCCCATATGCAAGTCTTATTGGTGCGAGCTGAGCTGCCGTTAGTCAACTCGGGCGCAGCCCAATTGCCTTGGACGGGTTCCGACTGCTGCGTGTTCTCCGCCTTCTCGATGAGTTCTTGAAGCGCAGTGCCATAGCCATCAGAGAGCTTCACTTGGTAGCTGCTACGGGCTGAGCCGAATAGGAGGATGTTGTAAGCGTGGATCGCGGGGTGGATGTATCCTCTGCGGTCATAGAACTCTAAAGCGTCGAGGACCGACCGAGTGTATGTTCGAATCCTGGCCGCCTGAAGACTATCGACCATGTCCAGTAGTGCAGTTAGTGATTGCTGAGCGTATTCTGAAAGTATGAAGAGATTCCAAAATGGTTGCGCACCCTCATCTGATACCATGACCAGCTTATAGCCATGGATCTTGACAACTGCGGCGTGGTCAAAAGATTTGGCTTCTTGCAAGGCGGTTTCGATCCTTGATAGAGCCGCTCTGTGATCGGCCTCACTGTTCATAGCAGGAGGTAATCGCACTTCCTTCAGCACAAGCTGCTGAGTCATAATGTCCCCATTTCGATAAGGGCAAGCCAGCATGACTTTCTTATCGTCGCGCTGATAAATGACTGACATTGGTTGAACAGCCCGGAAAGTCAAGTCAGCATCAATAGAGAAGTCGTGGCAGGTGACATCGTGGCTGAAGACGATACAGCTGCTTGGATAGTCCTCTCCAACGGTCGTCAGCTGTTCGGGAGCCGAGCCACTGGAGCTAAGCACCTGGCGTCGTCGACGTTGGATTTCGACATCTTTGGCCAACTGTGATTCTTTCTCCGCCGCTTCCGCTTCCTTCTGTCGTAACGCAAGCTGCTGTTTAGAGGATGCATCAGCCTTCGCAGCAACCTCAGTCGCAGTCCTCTCTTCCTCCAACGTGGCACCTTGAGCTCTGTTGGCCTGGATATCCACCTCATCTGACAATTTAGTCTCTATCTCTGACAGCATGCTAGATATCATTGCATCGTCGTCCTGTAGAGATTTAGTAACTTGGTCAATCGTGCTCTTAAGGCCAGCCCGCAATTCTGCTGTATCAGGTTCGAGCTCGATCAAACGGATAGTCGGTCCTAACTTTGGGTAGTTTTCCGGCAGCTCGATATCCAATCGTACAAACACAGAAGCATCGTGTCTTGCGGTGATGGCAATCTCAAAGCCGAGCTTCGGCTTACCCCATACAGTTTTCCTGCCGACATCCAACCTGGTCTCATTGCCGTACATTGCTTTGACCATGGCGAAGCCATTCCTCTGTGGCTCTGGAAAGCCTTTGAGCGCCTCAGCATCGTCACCCAGCATATCATCCCACACTGAGGCAATATCTGCTGTGTTTCCTCTGCTCAAGCTACGAGAGTGTGCAGAGGCTTCTGGTCGTCCGTTTTCAACGGCTTGCTTTGAAGGAGGCTGTGAAGGCTGCAGCAAAGCGCCCGTTGCCTTCTTCTTCTTTGCCATTGTGATGATGTGGGACCGATACGGTCGCGAGGATGACTAATTGTTATTGATTGTTGGGACTTGAAGCCGCAGGCAACGAGCTCCAGTCCAGGCAGCACAGCCGTAGCTGCGACTACCTCTTTGTCCTGTGCATTACTAGGATAGATCCAGTGGGCGGTAGAATGTGGCATGAAGCACACTATCGACCATCGATAAAGAACCTCGACAAGGCTAGGGCACGGAGAGCAAGCAGATCCTGTTACGCAGCGTAGCTTGCTAATAAAGCCTCCCGTAGTGATCAAAGTTCTCCACCACTTTCAGTGTACTTCATGGTATCGAGCAGGAGCATCTCTAAGTTGTAACTCGAGCCTGTCTACTAGATTCTAGGGTCGATACTATTAGGCTCCTAGCATATAATATCGTGAGACCTGTTTTGACCCAACACTCTTTGGGAATCTGCGAAGCATACCTCTGTCAGCATACGCCACTTTTCAAAGGCTAGACAGAAGCCGCCAAGATGGTGAACATAACGGAAAAGATCAAGGAGATAGAGGCGGAGATGGCGAGGACACAGAGTGCGTTCGCAATTGAGTGAGGAGGCCGAAAGGTGCGACTGACACACTTCGACAGAAAATAAAGCCACTGGTCAGTCTCGCCCGCTTTCTGACACACCTTAAAGACTAAAACAAAATGCAGAATACCATCTGGGTCTGTTGAAAGGGTAAGTCGCTTCACGTCCCTGTGGGCTGCAAGTCGGCCATTGAGCCGTCACCCAAGGCACTTACTATACGAAAGCAGAGCTTGACATTGACTTCTCCCTCAGCAAACTCGCAAGACTCAGAGCACAGTTACTAGAACCAGGTCCGGGAGCAGGATCAGGAGGTGGCGCTGGCTTCGACGTCTCGAAGTCCGGCGATGCACGCATAGCACTCGTTGGCTTCCCGTCAGTTGGCAAATCCACCTTCCTGTCGAAGATTACAAAGACCAAATCAGAAGTGGCAGCATATTCCTTCACAACACTGACAGCCATTCCTGGTGTGCTCGAGTATGGCGGTGCCGAAGTTCAAATTTTGGACTTGCCGGGTATCATCGAGGGCGCCTCAGAAGGCAAAGGTCGAGGACGACAAGTTATCAGCGCAGCGAAGACATCAGATCTCATCCTCATGGTCCTTGATGCCACGAAACGGGCAGAACAGCGGGCTTTACTCGAGGCTGAATTGGAGTCGGTAGGTATCAGGCTGAACCGCGAGCCGCCGAATATCTATCTCAAGGCCAAAAAAGCCGGCGGCATGAAGATCACCTTCCAGTCGCCGCCGAAATACCTCGACGAGAAAATGCTCTACAACATCCTGCGCGATTACAAGATGCTCAACTGCGAAGTCCTTGTCCGAGACGAGTACGCCACGGTCGACGACTTCATCGACGTCATCATGAAGGACCACAGAAAATACATCCAGTGCCTCTATGTCTACAACAAAATCGATGCGATATCGCTGGACTTTCTTAATGAGCTTGCTCGCGAGCCAAACACAGTTGTGATGAGCTGTGAGATGGACCTCGGCATCGATGACGTCGTCGCACGATGCTGGCAGGACTTGAGGCTGACAAGGATTTACACGAAGCGGACAGGTGTGGAACCTGATTTCAGCGAAGCACTGATTGTGAGGAGGAACAGCACGATCGAAGATGTATGCGATTCTATCCATCGAACGATCAAAGATACCTTCAAGTATGCATTGGTCTGGGGCGCGAGTGCAAAACACATACCACAGAGGGTAGGTCTAGGTCATCCAGTGGCAGACGAAGATGTGGTGCAGATAGTGAGTGCTTGGAAAGCGTGATGTGAGCGTATACAGAGTTTCCCCCATAATGAGTATGATGAACGAACTTCGGTTCTCTTTACATCGCCTCGGCCAGCTCTTCAATCGCTTCCACCGCCTAGCTAACAAGCCTTGCGCGCCATATTAATATCTGGTCCGCTTACTTCCCCGGTCACTGGCCTACTGAGAACAAGAAAGCCAAATGGAGCAATAGCGACGTGGTAAGCCCAGTGCAGTGACACATTCTTGAATCTACACAGGCCCCTAACGCAGACGACAATACTTCTGTCGCCTATCTCCTCGTCGTCTTCCGAGGGTCCAAACTATTGATATTGGCGCTCGTGGCCTCTCCGTCGAAGATGTATTCACTCATCAACTTGCCCGTCCCGGGACCGTTCTGGATGCCCCAACAGGTATGTCCAGCTGCAAGCCAAACGCCCTTCGTCCTCGTCGGACCCACAAGAGGTCCACCACCATACTCGACCTGCGGCAGATAACAAGCCTGCCTCACGAGCACTTCGCCGTCCCTCATCTCATCGGAGAAGCTGGCACAATAGTCCACGATGTCCTGACACCGCGCATCGTCGACTTCGACATCCGCGCTCGTCTCAGGAAGCGGAACCATGTGATCGCCCTCTCCACAAGCATAAAGCTCGTTGTTCGGCCGCGCATAGATCTCCGGCGTAACGTTCATAGCCCGGCTTTTTACGCCCTCCTTGAAGTTCTTCGGCAGGTCGATGTCAGTGAACAGACAGTAAGCGCTGACAGGCCGACTCGGCCTGATACACACTGAATGTGCCCTCAAATTTCCAATCGGCGCGCCCGGCCAGACCTTCTTGCTCCACGGTCCAGCAGTGACAATGACATCAGTGACACCATCAATGGTCTTCTCCTCTCCAGACTCCTTCTCCCTGTACTGCACACCCTTGACCTCTCCGCCCTCAACAACCACCTTCTCGCACTTCCCAATAACAACACTCACCCCCTTCTCCTCCGCCAATCTCGCCATACTAGTCGTGAATTGAAAAGGGTGGACCTGCGCCGTCTGTCCCTCGGGCGCCATACTCTGATAACCCTTCACACTGTCCCCCGCAACCCAATCCAAGTCCTCCGGCAATCCCATCTTCATAAGCTGCTTCCGATCCACCCCCAACTCCTTCTCCAAACTCACATCGTTCTTCTCATACCCGCTGTCATCACCGATGGGCTCCACGTCGCCGCTGTGCGTCGTGCCTACCGGCTCCTTCTTCCCCTTCGCATCCTTGTCGTGCACCGCAGCACGGATCGAATCCTTCGGCACCCGGCGTCCCTCAAGTTCTATGGCGCCCACGCCGACAGGCCGGTACCCCCATCTCTCCTTCCCGCCGTGCTCCTCGGCTAGCTCCTTGTGCAGATGGAACGACAGCGGGACGAGACTCTTCGGGTACGCCCAGAGGGCCAGGAGTCCGCCTGCTTTCCCGCTTGCGGCGGATGCAACGGATGTTGCTTCCAGCAGCGTGATTTTGTGCTTTGAGGGGTCGTAGCTCGGGTGGCGGCTGAGGTAGTATGCGGTGGTTGACCCGATGATACCGGCCCCGATGATGACGATGTTCTTCTGCTCTGATGAGGGGGCCATGGTGTCGGTGTGGATCTCGTGCGTGGGCAGAGGCTGGGCGAATAGACCTGCTAGTGGGAGGGACCAGGAGGCCTTGGTGGCTGGTCGTGCAAAGAGAGTGAGTAGGGAAGTATTCTGTACCCGACCTGAGAGCCTTGGAAGGCTGAGCCTGAGTTGATGCAGTTTGTCTTATTCGCGTAAATGTCTGGACGGCTACCTCTGAGACGTGGTGGCAAGGCTACGGATGAGGTAGAAACCTGCTAATCAGGACGGAACCGGCCCTTTGAATTGTCTTTTTCAAAGCACCTTAACGTGTTTGGTTCAGTCTTGAAGAATGCTGATGATGGAAGTCAAAGGCTCAAGAAGCACCGATGAAGAGAACGAGCAATTCTGAGATTCACAGCATATGGGATTGTGAATGCCATTCCGACATGACTGAAGTGGTGCTACGTCATCAGGACCCCAAACTTATCCGGAACCTATCAGAACTTCTTCACGGTATCTGACTTTCCTCCTTCCACTCAACGTCGCCGAGGCTCACGTCCATATCTTCATCAGAATGGAGATTCCGAGCCAGTGAGTCTTTGGTAGCAGCGTAGTAGAAGCTTCGCATCGTCCGTAATATCAATGAAGCAACGTCCGGGGTAGGTCATGACGCTGTACGCTGCGATGCAGTTGTTACAACGTTGCCATGCATTATCACATGTACTGAAATCTCTCGCGGCTGTATGGGTGAGGAGTCCTCCGTATATAGTCTACTCAAGGCTAAGCCTGACTGCTGATTGAGTCATCAAACGGTCTCCGGTCTTGAGATGGGCTCATCCCTCGCGCTCTCGTGCTCTCTCATCTTTCTCAACATCCCGCCAAACCTCATAACTGAGGACCGACATATCGGAGTAGGTCAGCATAACCCTGTAACGCCTGCTGGTCTCAGTAGCTTGCCAGGAAGGTACTTCGCTTGGTGCACTCGTCCATGGTCGATGCTCCATCTTTACTGCAGGCGGATCACCCTTCTCACTTTTCCATGCATGTCGTTCTTGAGGAGTGGCAAGGTGCCTCAGTACGACCACGTTCGGGTCGAAGCTGGTACTGACACCATCAATCTCTTGCTCTTCGAAGTTTGACGGCTCGTCATCGTCGGCGAAGTCTGTTCGTGGCTTCCATCTTCCTTGAATGGGTGCTACGGCCATGCCTATCAGACTGCAAAACTCGGGTCGTCTGCCACGCCGTTCTTGCTTCTTGGTAGGCAACACCCAATCAACGCGGAAACCGAGAAGCCCATCTGGTCTTCTAGTCAAGGCGCACACTGCAACTCTTCCCGTTTGTGTAGCAATGAGGACAATGCCTAGCTCCGGAATCTTCTGCAGCATGTTCAGGCGATCCATGTGAGCAAATTCAAGGCCTTGCATGTGAGTCTGAATATTCTGCGGCATGATTTGCCGCAGGATTGAAGCACAAAATATGTGCGGGAATCGAGCTTTCGGTGAGCCAAGCAGCCTGACGTGCGAATCACTGCAGTGGATCATCGCGATCTCAGGTGTCTTTGCGTTTGGATTCTGGATTGGTGTCACTAGTCTCCTGATGTGCCTTTGTATTCGGGGATTAGGAGATGAAGACTGCTGTTCATCCTCCATCGAGTCATCTTCGTCGCCACTACTGCTGTCACTTTCGAGAACAGAATCGTCCTCTGACTCGACTTGAAACTCGACCGGTCGATCAAAAGGTTCAATTTCTCGACCTACAGAGTGGTCAAATGGCTCAAGATCCCAATCTGATTGAGGTACGGATGATGTGGGGTTAGTGGGCGACTGGACGTCTTCCATAACATCTGGCTCACCATACTCTGAAGCATCCTCATCGGCAGTGCTGTTGATCTCGTCGACCTCAGAGGGCGTATCTTCGTCATCGGCTTCCAGATTAGAGGGATGATAATGGCTGTTCTCTGACTGCCGATCCACGATACGAGAGATGTTGAAGCTCTCCCCTTGGTCATGATAGCCGAAGTATACTGGTGCTTTGCTTGAGCCTATGAATTCATCATTGTTCTTGGCGGGTCTGAAACAGCTAACGTCTAAAGCAGCGACGTTCCAGCCTGGGTACTGATGATGCATCCATCGCCTAACACTACCTTCAGCTGTACCAAAATTCCAGCCTCGGAAAACGGAACCTTTCCAGACCTGCCACGACTTCATTTCGCCGGTAATGTCTGTGCTCAAGAGCCAGATTTCGCCGTCATCGGCCAAGGTGTTAGCGAAGCAAATGTTGGGGATGTTATTGCTGTGTCCTTCCCATCCCGCGAGGACGATTTTGTAGTTGCGAGTCCTCTTTGGCATCTGGGAATGATATCGGGGGTCCCATTCTGTCCATTCGACGTTGTTCGCCGAGTCCGACTCATCACCGGTCAACTCTGACGCGGTAGATGATGGTGGCTGTAAAGCGAACGCGAAGACGTTGATTACCGCAGAGGAGTCGGCACTAACGCCGGGCTGAGCAGCGTTAGGCACATTGGCAGAGACTGCAATCATCCGAGCCTCCTTGTGGATGTCAATACCCCAGGCTGACTGACGTACCCAATGCGAGAAGAATGGGCGCAGACCAAGGACATCAGAGCTACTGCCTTCGCAGTATTGTCCAGGTGCCCGCTTAATCGCCTCGAGGACCGCACTTGTATAGTATGCCTCAATGTTCCCCGAGTCTGTCACGAATAGTAAGATTTCTTGTGAACCTAAATCTCCCACCATCAAGTGGTTGATGCAATGATCTTGTGCCCCTCCACGTTGACTCAGATAGCCCAAGGCGTTGCGATTAGCCAGTTCGGGCTTGATGAGCAGGGCAGGCTGTCGTCGCAGGGTCTGGAACGGAAATTCTGGCTGATAGACCGCTATACAGTCGTCGGAGGCTATGAAGAAGAGGTTCTCGTAGTGAGACAGAGCTGTCAGGTTGTTCCTCCATTTCGACACCGGAGGCAATGTTACAAGGCCATCCTTCGAGAAACGCTCCAGCCCGCTCTCGAGACCTATCATCTCAACACGGACAGGCTCGTATGGCTTGCGATTGTTCTCCATGGTTCTTGAGAGGTATCGGACAGCCAAGGCGCAACGTGAGCATGGAGGGTGGATATTGTCGGACCCGAAGAGCAGGATGTCCCTATGCTATGGTGATCTATGAGCGACCTTCCCGGGCTCACGGTCAACCGCGAGATGGGACGCTTGCAGCAGGAGAAGCTCGGCTAGGGCAGGCTGCTTCCCTTGCGGGGACTGCAAGAGGCGCAGTGCTTCGATGGACTGCTGGGGTGCAAGACGAATGCTAGAGGCGCCTCTGAGAGGTCAGAAGTCAGTAGCTTTTGGAAGAGTGATGTTTAGACGAGGCAATATCGGCTCGAATCATTAGCACGACGGCATTGGGACGTTTGTCATCTGCAGAATGACAGAATGGGACAGCATCTGGCAGGGACTGTACCACACCACCCAGACGTCCACGTATGGTACAAGTAGCGATGTCAAGGTCACAGTCCCAACACCACCCAAGGATAGGGTTTCTAGGTAGAAATCAAATTGTGGCCACACAGGAGATGCCTAAAGAAGGAGTTGACGTGCATTGTAGGCGTGACCTGCCGTCGGACGAAGGTTGTAGGAAGCTGTCAAGGGAATACGACCTGCGAGATGAGATTCTAGACAGCGCGGCTCAGTCGTGATTCTGATGTGATGGAGCGCTCCCGCCTAGCTGGGATCGGACCTGCCAATCAACGATTGCCTTAGGCGTCGGATCCAGGCGTGCCTGGGACTTTCTATCACTAACCCGATCCTTTCGCACCCTCTGCGTTAGGCACTTGCATGCCTACGTACAAGTTTTGGTTGCGTTCCCGATCCTACCGTTCTCTCACTCGCCTTGCTGTCGTTGTCTGTCTGCTTTCGAAACGTGAAGAGCGCCGCATCCTGCATAGAACATATTCTGCGGCACCAGCAGCCTTGCCCATTCGTGCGTTACCCTGCTTGCGGAACGTGCAGGTCGTACCACGCTCACCTTGATGCGCCACTACTGCAATCTGCACGCTTGACACCTACAACCAGTGGTTGTCTTCCGCATTGCGTATACGAGTCTTCTACGACATGGATCTCCTTGCCACGGTTCGGAAGGAGGGCTCGCGTGGTGGCAGAGGAGAATTCAACTGGACAGATGTTCAGAACTCGTCCCGCCGTGAGCACTACCTTGGCCATTCTCTGATGGCGCCAGTTGGCCGCTGGAGTAAAGGTCGTGATCTCAACTGGTATGCAAAAGCAAATGGCGACGAGCAAGATGGAGAAGATCCGGCCCAGAGAGCTGCAAGAGAACGAAAAGAAGAGATACGACGTGTCAAAGAAGCAGAAGAGGATGCGCTGGCTCGGGCTCTAGGTTTGCCTGTGCCCGACCGAAACAATGCCAACATGGAACCTGTGAGTGACAAGAGGGAGGTTGACAAGGTTGTAAAAGAGACTTCTGGTATCGACTATGAAGCTGGGAAAGGCATTGGCTTTGGCCGACCGTCTCAGCAGAGCGGGCAAACGAGCGAGACCATTGAAGGCAACGCTGAAGGCCAAGATCATGAGCTGTCATATGCACTCAAAGAGTATAGACGAAGACACCACGATGACGAACGCAAGCACCGAGGCCATGGCCAAGACCGTGAGTCACGACATCACAAATCCGACCGGGAGCATCACCGAAGAAGGCATCGTGACAGGCCAGGCGCCAGAGATCGAGTCGGTTCGCGCGAACGCCACCACAGAAGACGCTCCAGGTCAAGAAGTCCTGACCAGAGACACGACAGACGGCGTCGAGATCGTTCGCGGTCGCGTTCGCGGTCGCGTTCGCCTCATCAATCACGAAGAGAGCATCGCAAGCATCGTTAGGGTGCATACAAGGGCCCCAAGCAGCAGTTCCAGATAACCCCAGAGATACCCTTTAGCATTGCCAATTGCTTTGATCCTTAGTTTGGTGTAACCAAGATTCGAGCAAACATTCCCAAACATACGAAGCTCTCCACTTCACAATGCCTGTAACACCCTTGCTGCCTCATGGATGGGATGAACGTGATCGACCGGTTCATCCCATCCATTGCCGTTGCCATTGCCATTGCCATTCGTCTTCGCGTGTCCGCGGCTATCAGCCTGACTGGCGTGACTCGTTCTTCGGGGTCTCTTGTCTCCAGCCCTGTCACAATCGACCGAGACACTGGCGTCGACGAACTCCTCCAGCTCCTCGCTCACGGTTTTAAGCTTCTCCTTGACACTAGCCACCCCTTCGATGCCCACAATGTGCCTGGCGGGCGGATTCTCATGCCCCCCAATCGCAGTAATGGCATGCACCGTCTCGGCCACCAGTTTCTCTGCATGCGCACAGCTCAGCGGTGGAATCAGACTGGCGGTCTCGTCTCGACTCAACAAGAATGGCCCGCTTGCCCTTTCAGCCTCGGAATTGGTGGTGGGACTGGTGTCCTCCCCATTCGGTTTCCTTTCCTTGTCCTCTCCAGGCGGAGTGGCACCCGCATGTGCATTAGGGTACTGCGCCCTTATACCAGGCAAGCGATTCAACAGGCCGTCCAGTATCCCTCTGAACAGCGGAGCTTGATGGCCGCCCTCAGAAGTATACTCGGCCATTGCCGGCGCGCTCACCACCCTGTTCGTCAAGATCCCAATCTCGATGCTACTCTGCACAATTGTCAATTTGACGTTGAAGGGCGCAATCTCGTACGCCATACTATCGCAGAAGCCCTCCAGCGCCCACTGACTCGAGCAGTACATGCTCAGTCCTGGCGTGCCCAAATGGCCCGTGATGCCAGTAAGAACAATAACATGTCCGTTGTGCTGACTCCGCATCGTCGGCAACACAGCTTTAATCATGTTCATTGGCCCAAAGAAATTCATCTCAAACTGCTCACGTACGAGACTCGTGCCAGTGGAGCAGCCAAGTTCCTCCACAGCCCCAACAATAGCCTGACTGGTACAACAGAACAAGATATCCAGTTTGCCGAAGAGATGTATCGCGGTCGCAACAGCAGCTTGGCATTGTGCTTGAGAACGTACGTCGAGCGCGACGACTTTCAGTCTAGCCTGCCAGTCTTTGCGGGCAGGATAATGGCCGATTTCTGTGAGGACTTCCTTGAAGCCCTTAGCTTTGTAGGAGTCGCTTTCGAAGGCCTGGTGGTCGATGCCCGCGACGAGAAAGTCGCCGTGGGCAAGGATGCGGCGCAGAAGGGAGATTCCGACGGGGGTGTCGGCGGAAGAGATGAGCCAGACTCGCGGGGAGTTGGAAATGGGGAAGATGGATTCGGGGGTTGAGGTGGTCATGGCAGTGAAGAGATGTTGTGCTGGACGTCTACTTGTGGAGCAAATTGTCGTCCCCTTCCAGTCACGTAGGATCTATAGCGGCCGTATATGAAGCTTCCGTAGTGGCTCTAGAGCTATATATCATGGTGTCTTGAGCTCTTACGCCCAGAAGCCTGGTGGAGGCAGATTGCGAGAAGCTGTAGCTTGACTTGGCTTCGCGCGACAAAGCTGATGGTTGAACTATTGTGTTCGGCGAAAACAACAACTGCTACGTCCAAGAGCCGTGGGTAGATTCATGTCGATGGTTGCCTCGTTCTGACAAAAAACCGCTGAAGGTAATAATGTAGGGTGGACGATCGGTGGTCGAGGCCCGGAGGAGCATTATGCCGAATACGCCCGCCATCGTTGGCCGTTAACATCTGACATTTCATAGATCTGCTGCTTTGCAGCACCATTCTTCTGCGCGTGTCAACCTCTGGTGTAGTCGATTTGCAGACTGCCCTTACAATGTCGACGAACAACGCTGCTGCTGCAGCGCCAAATGCTGCAGAGGGAGGGGGTACGTCGACGTTCACGGCAATAACCCGCAGTATCGCTCTCTTCCTGGCTCTTCAAGCCGGTATCAAGTACTTTACTTCTGGTGGCCCACAGACTGGGAGCACAGATGCTGCAGGAGCTGGAGGCGTATCGGGAGTGGGTAGCTTCGCAGACAGACCAGATGTCAGCACCGTCACCAACTACAGTCAAATCCCATACAATTTGGCGCCAATCTGGCCAGCCGACACTGCTCTCGACATCAGAGTCCATGTCAGTCCAAATCTCCAGCTGCCTCCTCTGGCTTCACTTCCAGCCGACTCGCTGGTCGTGAGCGAGGACAACTTCAAGATGGGAGATTACAAGTATAGCCGCGACTACAACACCCTAATCAACCTGCCCACCGAAGTCCAGAACAACGGCTCGTTCTATGCCCACATCTTCGCAGCCATCCACGGCCACGAACTAGATCCGACCTCGGCCTCGTATGACACTGCCAGTGCAGCCCACTACGTCAAGCAGCTAAACCACTATCTGCCCAAGAAGAAGGTTAGGAAAGAAAGGAACCTGCTAGACAAGCCCGGCGAGCAAGAAGTTGAACCAGAGGATCGAACACCCCAAGTGTCTTCTTACTGGCACTCCAACTTCTCCCTAGCCGTAGTCCCAGGCAGCGGCGTTGTCAACTGGCGTTCCATGCACCCCGGCATGCGAAAGGACATCCTCATGGAACCCACAGGAGCACGAGATGCTTCGGGTCAAAATGGATGGTACTATCCCGTCTTCTTCCTCAACACCTTCTGGCAACTTCGCTCTCACATGACCGAACTGAACAACACCGTCAAATCCGTCCCACTCAACATCAATCTCTATCAGCTGCCCAACTGGCAGTACTCCATCCTCGCCTCCATGGATGAGGGCATCAAACAGCAGCAAAATGCCGCCGCATTCGGCACAGCTAATCCCAACCCAGCGGGCGGTGACGGCAGTGAGATGGAGAAGTTCAAAGAGATTCTTCTCGATAGCAATCCCTGGCTTCTCGGCACCACCTTCATCGTCTCCATCCTACACATGGTCTTCGAAGCTCTTGCATTCAAGAACGACATTTCTCACTGGAAGAACAAGAAAGACAACATTGGTACTAGTGTCCGGACAATCATGTCCAATGTCTTCATGCAGACCATCATCTTCCTGTATCTTGTTGACAACTCAGACGGTACTTCCTGGATGATCCTCGCCACTCAAGGCTTTGGCATCTTCGTCGAAGCATGGAAGATCACAAAGACTGCGAATGTGGTCGTCAAGCCGCCTGCCCCGGGTTCCACCTTCTCCTTCTTGCCCTACGTCGTTGTCCTAGAGGATAAGCACAAATTGTCCGACATAGAAGAGAAGACGGAGCAATATGACGCCGAAGCATTTAGGTATATGGCTTTTGCCGCCGTACCGCTGCTGCTCGCATATGCGATCTACAGTCTGGTGTACGAGAAGCACAAGAGTGTCTACAGCTATGTTATCGAAACCCTCGTCGGCTCGGTCTACGCCTACGGTTTCTTGATGATGGTGCCACAGGTAAATCACCCCTATCCTCCCATCTCACCCGCCTGCTCTAGTACACTACTAACAGCGACAGCTCTACATCAACTACAAACTCAAATCCGTCTCCCACATGCCCGGTCGCGCTCTGGTAAGCCAAACCCCCCTTCTCCCACACCCTCAGTAGCAAGCCCAATCCTAACCATGCAAAACAGGTCTACAAAACCCTCGGCACATTCATAGACGACCTCTTCGCCTTCACTATCCGCATGCCCATCCTACACCGCCTCGCCACCTTCCGCGACGACATTATTTTCTTCATCTGGCTGTACCAGAAGTACGTGTACAAGGTCGACTACAGCCGTGTCAACGAGTTCGGACAGGGCGGTGAAGAAGAAGACGCGACCAAGGAGAAGGAGAACGAGAAGGCGGTGCAAGGCCAGAACACGGCCAGTATGAAGCCTGCCGCGGCTGTGGCGACCAGCAGTGGGGCAGAGAAGAAAGGGGGAGCCGGTGGTGGGAAGAAGAGGAGGTAGTAGGAGCCAAAGTGAGGCGAGGAGCGCTGCGTTGCGTTGCGTGGAATGCGCCAGGTTGTATTTGGTGCGATATCTACCGTGATAGCATGCTGTTATAGATAGATATGTACATGCACGTACGTACAGACACTCGCAATCTTGCACACCCTACTACTTACACTATCACCACCGACCCCGCTACTACGGTACGGTATATCCTGGCCGTGGTCAGACGTGCACACCGTAAGAACAATTGATAACCACATGCCCACCCCGCGAGTCAGCCACACCAAACTCTAGCCAGCAAACCACTGCAGCTCAGGCAGAGAGCAGCTTCTCCAGCAAAACTTGACGAACGACCCCCTACGCTACCTTACAGCTCACTCAACCCGGCCTTGGGCCCGCTGACCTACAGTACACGCACTACCCAGGTACAGTACGTACTCTGCTGGCACCGGAACGAATGCCGCCGCCTCCACCATGGACGTGTCGCGAATGGACGGTGCTTGTCTATACTTATACTTGCTTCGACTCTTCGAGGGCACCTACTGTACCTAGACCACCGGGGCGCGTGGTACTGGGAGGCCCACTTAGCCGTGTGCCATTCGCGCCGTGTCATGTCATGATGTGTCATGGCATGTCAATACTGAGACCAGTGGTGTGGTGACGGTAATGAGTGACAGGCGGTCAGCGACGTGGACACGATCAGATATCTGTCCTCGCCACCTGCTGTAGTCACAACGAGAACGTGGAACACACTCCTTGGCCGCTAGGAACATGGTCCACACACTTCAATGCAAAGTGGGATATAACATGGTCTTCCTGTTCATGATCAAAACATGATATGCGTACTTGACAAATATTCATCTACCGATTTGAGCACCTCACGTCCTACCCCACCTCCTCCAAAACCTCCAACCAATGTTCTCACTCCTCCCGCCCCTTTCATCTCGTCCCGCAACCCTCCAAAAATACACCGGCACACCCGCGACCACAAACGCCAGCACAATCGCCGCCTGCCCGGGCTCGTTCACCACGGCCCTACTCACAAGAAACAGACTCACACAGCAAAACACCACGGGCGTGACGATCCACGTTTTGTAGGGTCTCTCCAGATTCGGCTCTTTGATGCGCAGTACGATGAGGCCGAGGACGGTGAGGAAGTAGAAAGAGTAGCCTGCGCAGCCGTAGAATGTGATTAGGGTCCGGAACTCGCCAATTACAATGTAGATTGTTGTTAGAATAAGGTTGAGGAGGAGCGCGGGTACGGGTGTGAGGAAGAGAGTGCCGTCCTTGTCGCCTGCGACTTTCTCGACTGCTTTTCGCATTGCATTCCTCGTGCGCAGTTTCTGGGGTGTGTACCGTTGTTGTTCGTTGGTGGCGGTTAGACCTATGCGGCCGAAGAGGTCTGGGATATAGCCTTCTCGGCCGGCAACGTAGACTAGGCGACCGCTCGTGAAGGTTGTCGCGTTGAGCGCGCCAAAGGCGCTGAGGCTTACGACCAGGGCGAGAAGGAGGGAGCCGATGGGACCGAAGACTTTGCTGCCGAACTGGACGGCGACTGCGTTGGACTTGTCCATGTCTGCGAATGGCAGGACAAAGATGTAGCTCACGTTTGCGAGGAGGTAGCACAGAATGACGGCTGGCATGGCAGTGTGGAGGACCTTGGGCAGGTCCCGACTGGGGTTTTTGAACTCGCCAGTGACATAGTTGGTGTTATCCCAGCCATCGAAGGCCCACAAGCCAGCGTAGAGGGCGACTGCCCACTCCGAGATAGAGTCGCTGGTATTGTCGAACCAGCCATGATCGCGCCACTCGGTATTCGCTTCTCCGCGATAGGAGAGGTGTGTGACAGCGACTACGATGCCGATGATGGTCACGGCGAAGAGTGCAATGAACTTGAAGAGCATGAAGCCGTCGCTGATGCGGGCTGGAAAACGGGTAGAAAGGCAGTTGAAGAGGGTGACGAGGAGGATGGCGAGGAAGGCCGGGGCCTTGTTGATCCAGGGGTTTATGTTCTCGACTTCCGCACCGATCACCGCCCTGACGACATACTCGCCTAAGATGATGGCTATGATGGCTGCGCTCCCGGGCTTCAGGACGAGGATGGCGGTCCAAGTGAAGAGAAAGCCGGCTAGTTCGCCGAAGATCTTGGCCAGGTAGACTTGAGCGCCGCCGTTGAGTGGTATGGCGCCTCCCAGCTCAGCGTAGGAGGCTGCGCCTGTCCAGGCCAGGAGGCCCGATATAGTCCAGACTATTAGGGATGCGCCAGGAGAGCCAACATGCAGATTGACCTGGCTAGGACTCGAGAATATGCCACTGCCTATAACCAAGCCAACGACCAAGGACAGACCGTTGAAGTAGGTCAAAGTCTTCTGCTTTTCCAAGTTCTCGATGCCACCGGCTCTATCGAAAGAGGGAGTCGCAGGGGCGCCCAAGGCGGTGTAGCCTCCTGCGGTAGTAGAGAGGGGAAAAAGGGCTGGGGTGAAGTCGAAGGCGGAGGAGACGCTGTAGGACCTGTTCATGCGACTGCGCTGGGCGGCACTAAGGCTGTCGAGCGGATCTTCGTTCTCGAGAGACAGACGACGGGAGGAGGGAAGGCCAGAGACAGACGAGGACTCGGTGGTGCCATCGTTGTCGTTGTCATTGTCGTCAGCACCGTCCGAGTCGGCTAGGCTTGCGAGTTCCAGCGAGTCTCGTCCGGGGATCTGTAGGGCGGCTGGCTTGGACAGATCTGAGAAGCCAAGGCGTGACATGCTGCGCTTCGCCTTCGGCTGAGGCTTGGGCTTGGGCTCAGGCCTAGGGGTGCTCGAGGAGATGATCTGCTGACTGCATCTGTCATGCCATCATGGTCTGCTACAAGTAGACAGCACGCGACTCCTATTCAGGACGTGCTCATTGCTGAATTTGTAGAATTCCAGTTCAGGGTGGAATTGAAGTGGAGTCGACAGCCTCCATGCCTGTTGTTTTACTAGGGATTAGATTGCAACCGCTCATGCAGGAGGGTGGGACGTCATCGACTACAGCGACGGGTAAGGACCCCTTCCGAAAGTCCGCATCAACACCAAAATGGCAGCGGCTACATTGTCGAGTAGTAGCAGTGTTCGAGGGCAGGTGCGAAGGGTGCGAAGTGTGACGCCTCATGTTCGCAAGATGTTCGGCCAGACCGTCAGTATGCACGCGACTGCATCCTCCCCCATTGGCAAGAGGGTCGTTGCCGATGCCCTCTGCGACAATCCGGCCTCGATTACAATCGACGGCACCAACACCTGAACCAGCGCGAAAGCCGTCCTTCTGGAGGCCTGAGAAACCCCCAACTTCCCGCAAATGGCACCTCTATGTAGTCATCGGCCTGATCAGCTTCACCGTCGGCTCCTGGTATCGAATACTGGTGCTCAACAACAAGAAGGACGATCCAACCTCGTTCAAGACATTCAAGCTCGTCTCGAAAGAACAAGTCTCGTCTACCGCCAGCATCTTCACCATCAGGCCCGAATCGCCCCGTCAGCTTATCTCGACCGCAGCATGGAAACAGGGTATCTGGAACGTCGAATTCAAACAGCCCCAGCTGCAGATTGTGCGCGCATACACGCCTCTTCCTCCTGCCCTTACCGACGAGATCGATGCAGAGATTCCAGACGAGCTGCGCTTCTTGATTAGGAAAGATGCTCGTGGTGGCGAGATGTCGAGCTACCTACATCGACTGCCTGTTGGCGCGACAATCGAGCTGCGAGGTCCAAACATCGAGTACCCATATACCGCAATCGGGGAGGATGTCAAGAACGTCATATTCATTGCTGGCGGGACAGGTATTGCCCCAGCCATGCAGGTTGCACATGCAATGTTTGATGGCCTGAATGAGCGTCAAAAGAAAGAGAAGGCTTTACATATCTTGTGGGCCAACCGAAGCAGAGAGGATTGTGCTGGCGGCGTCTCTGATGCCACACCAGTCGCGACTCCCAAACCTGCATCAAACTCGTGGTCCTGGGCCAGTATCTTCTCTTCAACTGCCAAGATTGCAAATGACACCGTAGCCGACGTGGAAAAAGAGCAACTGCAACCAAATGCCATAGTCCAACAGCTGAACAGCCTCAACACTCAAAGCGGTGAAAGAATCTCCCTTTCATACTTTGTAGACGAAGAAAAGTCCTATCTGCACACTGGCACGATCGAGCATGCCCTTGCGTCCATCAAAGGTGCAACGGGTCAAGAGAAGACCCAGATCATCATTTCCGGTCCGCCAGGCTTCATCACCTACCTAGCCGGCCCGAAGGTATGGCAGGACGGTAAGGAGAAACAAGGTCCATTAGGAGGCCGTCTTGCGCAGGTCCTTGGGAAGGAAGGCACGGCTGATGTGAAGGTCTGGAAAGTGTAAGGGACGCAACTAGTTGCGGAGAGGACGATGCCAGACCTCAGTACAGAGACAGTGTCTGCCTCGTCCACTACTACCAATCTTACCCAGCTTGATTCAGTCCAATATCCTACCAGAAATCTACTTCTATACCATGTACTTTGACCAACTACGCAAAGAGTGAACCGGGTCTGACTCGAACAGACGACTTCTCACATCCCCAGACCATTGCCAGGAAGACACAGTGCCCGACCAAAGCTGCCACCATCCATCAGGATGTGTCGAGCCATCTAGAGAGTGAGCGTTCTTCCACTGAAATACTGGTCCAAAGGGAGCGCGAGTCATTGCAGGCTTAGGATCAGGAGTTGCTGGCACCGAATAGTTGAGTGATGAGTATATATGGTGTCAGCCGGAACCGGGGCTGCGGTGAGCGCGAAGTGAACATAGGATGCTGCAGTGTTTGTAGGTTCCTTCAGTACGGGGACAGCGTCGACTAGTAAGCTTAGAAAGGCATCCTAGAAGGGAGACCGTAGAAGAAACAAGCACCTCTTTCGGTTCGGTCTAGACGTGTATAGTGTAAGAGTAAATTTCACAGTAAGCTAATACTACGCAATGAAGCTCGATGCTGTTCCCACAGTAGACATGAACCTCATCACCAGCATCCGAGAACCGCAACACGACCCCCCCAACCCAACGCGGCTTCCATAAACAGGTCTCAGGTAATCGAACCATAGAGATTTCGCACATCAAGTCCCAAGTCTTGGTAGATCCTGAGCTTAAATCGCGTCTCTTTGACGTTTTTCATCATAGACCATGGACAGCGAGCCCCCATCTTCCCGTGCTGTTCTCACTAACCCCCATGAGTATCAGAACAAGCCTCGAACGCACAGGACCGCCGGCTTGCCCGGTAATACCTGGCAGCTAGCTCTTGGGCCACTATGGTGGTGTCGTCTATAAGTTAGCTTGGTACCTGCGTATGTACGTACGCACCCCTTGAGTCTGGTGTTCATGTTGATTGCGTCAGCAGCGTGGGGTGCCAGGGCCTCCTCGCTCAGGTCTGAGGAACGGACTATTTTACCGTGTTCTGAGCGCCAGACATCACGATCCGAGGGAATGCACCTGGAAGGTATCCGGAACAGATTACCATTAATCTAGCGCGACATCATAGACGGCTGCTGACTATTGTACAGCGTGCGTAGAAACAATGCAGAAAACACGAAGGAAGAAGCAGGACTTTAACTGAACTTTGCAGAGATGAAAACTTGTTGGCACGGCGCGACTCGCGACGAGGCTGGAAAGCCTTGGTATCGGTGGGTCTCCGAGTCTTCTGTTGCCTGAGAGCCTGAGAATGCCACGAATTCCAAAGGGGAATAGATACGGAGCCTCGGATGACCGTCCGCCGTCAGAGGAGTCTGCCCTCTCGGCACAACGAGCAACGATGAATGTCATCAGTTGTAGGATTCGAGGATAACCTCTCGAGTGAGCTTGGATTTGGCCATCATAGCCCATGATACGACGGCTTCCAAATGACGGACCACTGCGTCAAGTGTTGGACAGCAGCCTCTGCTGACGCTCCTTCGCTCTCTACTCACCGCGAGCCACTAACACTGAGCTGAGGTGACTAACGGCTGGCGAAGATACCACTAGCTATTCATTGCTGATCCACGTACCTCACAACGTCCATCACGTCTGCTGTCTTCCCTGGTACAACACCTGGCCTCCGTCTCGCAAGTCGTGCTCCGTCCACGAAGTTCCGAAACTCTTCATCGTCCTCCATACCACCCAATCCACCGCCCAGTGCCTGGTCGATCGAGCTTTGTCTGCTCAGAGGCGCATTGAGCTCCCTTCCTCCGATCATAGGGTCGTGAGTGGTGGCACGAAACTGTGCTGCATGGCTCTGCAGTTCGCGGTACTGTCTGTCTCTTGCTCTGGCTTGTGCAGCTTGTGCATCGGTTTCGAATATGTACTCATTGGCATGGAGAGTCCAGGGGAGCTGCTGCTGTGACGTGTCTGGAAAAGTGTCGGTAGTAGCGGTCGATGATGTGGCGGCGCGGTCCATTTCAACGCTCGTTTGAGTCTCAGCCTGGTCAATCTCACATTCAAGGTCAGTCATAGGATGTAACCGCCCCCTCCTGTTCCGCGTCGTAGGAGCTAGCCTTGCCAATACTTCATCCTGGTCATCTGTTGTGTCCATCGAGACTGACCCCTCAGACACAGACTCGCCATCGCCTGTCGTGTGCTTCTCAGCGGCCACCGGTCCAGACTCCGAACTGTCCGCGTTCCCGGCGACTGCTATAGTGGTGGCAGGTCGGTCTATCGCTGTTCGGGGTCAGTGAGTTTTGCTTTGAGCCAAACCTGACCGTAGCCTTACACTGACGTTGTGAACGTCGGGCCACAAACTTGACCATGCGAGCCGGATCGAAGGGCGCTGGCTGCGCTGTGTGGTTCCTGGAAAGGTCGTGCCCAGCTTCGAAGTGACGTTAGCAGGGATTCAGAAGCTTCAGTCTTGCCTCGACCATTCTTTGCTTGCGCTTCTTGCTCCATTGTGTAGGGACTCTTGGTTGTTGCAGGTGCCACCATTTGTCCTGCAGGACTGAAATTGTTTTGACGGGAAGGTGCGACGGAACAGACATTACTTACTAGCCGGTGGGAACCCAGCAGCGGGTGCTCCACGTCGTCCCCGTCGGTTGAAGGAAGCCATCGGTAGGAGTTGAGGGTATAGACTCAATGGACTCAAAGAGAGATGCAGGCAGGTCAGGGTCTTGAACACGCCCGAGCAGGACCTGCGACGAGGTAGTATGCAGCAACTACACAGTAAGTAGTGAACGACACGTGTTTCGCCCGGGCAACGGACCCTCAAATTGTGTATTCTTTGGTGACTGTGGTGAAGACACTCTGGTCCTGGAGCGTAGTGAGGCCGGTCATTGCGACATAGTGAACAACGGCCTGTCTTAAGAACAATAGCGAGAACTGGACCTGCTTCCCCTAACCCATTTCTTTCACCACGAACCACTTGCAACTCAAAACGGATGATGAGCGATGTGTCTGCATCACATCGAACGTCCCTACCCCAACGTCATGCTCTCCCTGCAGTAGAAGCTCATATATCAATGCCCTCCAGATTCGAACTTCCATACCATATCAGACTGCTGTCGCGTGTCAACTAGGATCTCCGAAACCTCCTCGATCAACCTCGTTAGTCCTACTCACCGAAACAAGAACATTGGAAGAGATGCTTCCCATATCCACTCCTATCTAGTTCTTCTTCAGCGCAGCTTGGGGCCTACCAAGTCACCGTCCATTAGATTTATGTTCTATTAGTCTTAACAACGATATTTCAGGTGGCGCGTTGTACGGTGTAAGTGGTGGAGGTTTCAAGCTCAGTGCTGGTAAGCGGTACTGAGCTGTCAAGGTCTATAGTATGCTGCAGTATTTGCCACTGGGCTGCGGAGCAGACGACGGTATACCAGAAGAGGTGGAAGGCTGCGTCGGCGAGACTAGAGTCAACGAGGTCTTGCTTAGCAGTACGGACCGCAGTACTGCTGGCCAGCACATTCAGGCGATGGTGGTGTAGGATCGGGAAGAGCCCACAGACATATTTGGATCCTGTCAGCACATTGACCCTTTCAGGAAAGCAGGGAGAGAACGAAAGATTTCCTCAGATCCATAAAATTCTCAAAGCCGCCACAAAATGAGTCTCGCCTGGCGGATATCAGGCAAAGAAACGGACCGCTGTGCAGTATCTTGCGCCGCATTGCCGAGTTGGATTCTTGCATCAGCTTGCTGCCCACCTGTTAGTAAGGATACTCGTCCGCCTCATCGCCGCTCTCAACATCATCTTCCTCCCGGTCACTGTCCGACTCCACCAGATCCAGCATGTTCCCACCGCTTCTGGCCGATGTCCATGTTGCCTTGAAGCCCTCGCCAAGACGTTTGCCATTGTCGATGTCCTTCAACGATTTGAATGCCTTAGCGCCCCAATTTTCGGCAAAGTCATCGTTGGAGTCATCGGATGTCTCCCGTTGGGTTGAGCTACGCGAAGTGTACTTCTGCTGAGCGATTAGATGCAAGGAAGGATGAAAGTGGAAGCGCTAGGATGTGCTAGCAATAGTAAGCATATTGAGACTCACATCGCCTGTTGCTGCTCCTCTTCGGTCGCCAGCGTTCAAAGTGGAACTACGCTCAGTCTGACCGTAGCTAATGCAGTCGGTGCGGTCCTCTATCAAGTGAGGTGTTGCTTCAACAACCCTGCTTGCGTGGTTGTCAGTGACTGCTGATGAGGTCCTCTTTGTGTCTTGTGGCTTAGCCACGGTGTCATGGTTGGACTGGTGTAGAGGGGATGCTTTCTGCTTTGGAGTCTTCTCGGTACTATTGTGTTCTGTTGCTGTCAAGTTAGATAAAAACATTTGTCGATAGTGACTAGGTTCCGTACGTTCACCTCGTCTTTTCGAAGCTTGCTTCTCGCTGCTTGCCATCGTGAAGGGATCAAGTGTAACAAGGGCAGGAGTGTTGAAAGGAATGGCAAGGAACAGTTGGTGCGAATAGACGTATCCTGGCAGTGGACTTGTGAGCCATCAATTCGTCACACCTTCACTCGAGAGGAGCTCATATATTCGGATCGAGCCAACAGGCTGCTTACCATGGCTTCAAGTTCACACCACGAACTCTTTAGCCGACTTGACAACAATCTCAATGGTCCGTGCTCTGGCTCGCAAGTAAACGTCAACAACCAACAACGCAGTAGCATGTGACTCAGACCGCCCTCGGTGAGCTTAGTGGGTTGGTTGAGTATGTCACATAAAGAAGCCGTGTGGCCTGTACATAAATAGCTTCCCTTTGACTGACACATGCTTATTCTCAGCGCGGCTCCCTGCACAAGCTGCTTGCAGGTGCAGCGTTTCGCTTCATGCGGCGTGTAGACTTATGTAATGTATGTGGACGTCTTCGTATTTCCCATGGTTGCCATCAAACGCCGTGCGTATGCCGTTGCTCTACCATTCCTTGATCACATCGCCTCGGAGTTTGCCTCGCATGTTGTATTGTCCCTAGAAGCGACCCGGTATCAGTGGTCGTGCTCCCCACGTATCTGGAGATGTTGCGCGACTTACATCCGTACTTCCAAAGGCATACGCCAGCATTCCTGGCACGAAACCAACGTACATGAAGGTGATGAATGCCGATCTAGGTGTCCATCTGAAGTATCTCCACCTGTTCTTGTTCATGTCTATACCCACAAGTCAACATTGCACTCCACGCGTTATGTTCGCTCTTCTTTGTTCGTCCATGGCCTCGGACACTCGACCGGCCGTGCTATGCAATATGCCGTTGGGGGTAGTTCGGAAAGGGTATTCTTACAAGCGAGCTTCTCGATCGCCGGATCAAATCGCAGGGCTGTAAATGTTAGTCATTGCTCCAAACGCCTCGAAATGTGTACGCACGCGACGGCCCTGCCATCCTGACCGCTGTAGGCTTCATGACTGGCGTTTGTGTACCTTGTTGTGTCTCTCGTGCTCTGTCGCAGTTGAAGTCATGAGCTCCAGTCACGTGATGAGCTTGGTCTTGGCATGGGCAACTACCATGACCTTTTTGTACTCACCTATCTCAACTTAGCCGCCGTATTCTCACAACCATTATGAGCAGTGAGAACCCAACGACGAACTTGAGAAACGGCAAATGTCACAATGGCAAGTCTCTTCAAGTAGTCTGCCATGCTGATTAAGCTCTGGGGTACGACGCACGACATCAGAACAAAAGTGATGCTAGTAGTGTCCAATACAGGCACCGCATTCGTTATAGACGGGAAAGTTCTCGTTATCACGCAACTTCCGTCGCTAGAGTGACAAGCACTCGCCCACGGCTTGTAGGTTGTTAGGGGAAATAGATACTTGGAACACTGCTACAGACCCCAGCACTGTCCATGTGTAGATCAGTGAAACACACTGGTCGGCCAACCCCTTATCGTTGACAAGCAAGAACTCAAAACAGTACTACATACAGACGTGCAAGTAGCTTTTCCACAGAGCTCCTGCTGGGGGTCGCTCAGGACCTCTGAGGAGGCGCTGCTTCATGGTTGGTTTCTTGTCCTATGCTTTCACCTGAGGGAATATTTGGAGGCTGGGACTTAGAAACCTGATCCAAAAGCAAGCCAGCTTCTTGAACGACCGGATTTCTCGCCTATTACACATATTTAGAGCTTCGGAGGTGTATGTACTGAGCGAATTTTATGAAGCAGCACGAGGCTTCGGTTATGCCGTTTGAGATCCTTGTCCCATTCGGCTCAGACACGCTACGCTCTCTATAGTAATGCAACACAGTTGCCAAAATATACCTACTTGTATCGAGTTCTGGCAATGCCGATTTTCAGCACATGCTATAAGGTGAGAGCGTAAAGGCCATCTGTGCAGCCAGCCGAGGTTGGAGGTGTGACGTAACTCGTGTCGAGGTTCTTCAGCGCGGTCCTGGATTTGCACAATACACACCACCGCGACGTCGCATTGCCTTATCGCGAGTTGACCGATCATCTAAAGCACAATCGAAAATGGCTTCGGAAACAGCATCGAACGTGCCTAAAATCACGTTACACTGGTGAGTAAGGCTTTCCTAGCTGGCCTCATCCGTTTCCTGATTTGGTAGGCTCGAAGTGTCACGCTCGCATCGAATACTATGGCTGCTTGAAGAGCTCAAGATACCTTACGAGCTGAAGACTTGGAAGCGAGGATCCGACCGACTCGCTGATCCCAAACTCAAAGAGGTCCATCCGCTTGGGAAGTCGCCCATTGTCACCGTCGAACGTGAAGGCAAAGATCCGTTGGTACTCATCGAGTCCGCCGCTATAACAGAGTATCTCTGCGACTACTACGGCAAATGGCTCATTCCCGCTCGCTACCCACCGGGCCAGGATGGAAACATAGGTACCGAGACAGAGGCCTGGACCAGATATAGAACGTACATGCACTACGCCGAGGGGTCACTGATGCCCTTGAACGTGATCACCCTTATATTGTCTTGTGGGTGGTCCACCTTGTTGCCAGCCAGACAATGCTAACTAGGCTGTAGCAATCAGAAACTCATCAGTACCTTTTTTCATCAAGCCAATCACGAACGGCGTGGCCGATCGGGTAACCTCGATGTTCCTCAAGCCGAATTTTGAGACTCATTTCACATTTATAGAATCGCAACTGGAAACCTCTCCAGATGGTGGTGAATATCTTTGTGGCAAAGACCTCACCGCAGCGGACATCCTAATGTCATTTCCCTTAGAGGCTGGTCGAAGCCGGTCCGGGATGACCCAGGAACAATGCCCGCGTCTGTGGCGATACGTGGACCTCTTACACCAGCGTGAAGCGTACCAGCGCTCCGTCCAAAAGATCCAAGACATCGAAGGAAGCTTCAAGACGAATCTTTAGTCTCGGTTCTCAACAGGTTTAGTTCGGCAAGCGGCGCAAGCTTCTCCGCTCCGTGGTCACTACCTATCCTCAGGTACGACGGACTTCACCATTCATCAGCTCTCAGCAGTGTTGGGGAACTGCGTTTGTCGCGATGGGGCGACAACAGCTCCGAGGCCAGATCTTTAGGCTTCCATCAACGGATCACAATCAGGCAAGCCACCAAGGACGTGTTGCAAGCGCATAGCACCGAGATGCTACCAAGGAGGCCTAGCACGCTGTCCAGTTAAGCTCATGCTTGGGCAGATCATGATAGCGCTCAGCATATAACGGCTACGCGGAAAAGACGAGTGCCTCAGTAGACGTCTTCACGTCCCAGAGCCCATGTGAGCTGCATGCTCAATCAGACGCAAACATGACTGGCACTCAGCTACTAGCAGGTCAATACCAACATTTTCTTCGTTTTCTCACCCTCTTTGTTTAATTTTGTTTTAATCGCTTACACCGATGCGGGCGTCGGGCTTCTGATGCTGCAAACTATAAGGAACTGTTTCAACAGGGTCGTGTCGCCTACTGGCCATTGAACGCGTCACATGCACCAGAGTGAAGACTGAAGATCCTATCTAGCACCTAGCCTGCTGTCAGAACTCATAGCTGGTCGGTTTCGAACTCATGTCTTAGATAATCAATGCCTAACGCACCGATCCGGCCCGAAACTTGTCGATCCCACTACCTCCACGCCTAAAAGTGTCTCACTCAGTGGACGATCAACCGCATCTGGTAGACAGCACTCGCAGCGCCGTGCAAGCCTTCTGGTGGGCCACTTGTTAATGGTCTATCGGTGCAACAATCCCTAACGCAGCGTCTTAGGTGATCAGTGAACGTGCCCGCGATTGCCTCGACAATTGCTGTCTTTGGCAAAACACTGTAGGTCGTTTTGCAGATGCGCCCCGATCCTTGCTTACCAATCTTGTTCCCAAACCTGCAGCTGCGCAGCGTGCGTATGGCGAGGCAGATGAAAGACGCGCGCTGCACGCTGAGACAAGCGACAATGAGAAACTTCGCTTCCTGCAGGTCAACCAAAGCGCTATTTGTGGGACCCTCGAACACGGGCATGATAGTATGTGCAGCAGCTTCTTTGTAGGCAGGCATATATCTCGATATAACTCCAATCTTCTCAGCCGACTTCTTGATCGCGACGCGATGGGTTGAGAGCTTGGTAGTTATACAGGAAACTGCACTGTGTCTGAAATGAGGTGATAGTCGAAGCTCCTTGTAGTGGCAGCGCGATTGCACTGTTTGTTTTGGGCAGGTAGAAGCTGTGAGAGTTCACACACCTCGCGGTTAATGAGAAGATCACCTTTCAACTTGTTGTTGCAGGTAGGCTCAGTCTCTTCCACATGCCCAAATGCTCGATACCCTCTTCATCCCATCTTCCAAGTCTGTCATCGGTTACAAAGCCGAGCTTCGCATACAACCCTTCCACAGAGATCTGGGCATGAGTCAGGACAAGACCTTTCCAGTCCGGAGATATCTTCTGAGGCTGTGATACCAAGAACTCAAAAGCATGGTTCATCAGATATTTGCTCAGTCCTTGACCTCTAACATATGACATTGTCGCGACTCTCGTGAGCTTCACGTACGGCTCCTCCTCTGGATCATGAAAACCATTGGGATGCGGTGGGTGCGGGGGTGGCACGATCCTCAGCGTTGATACGGGTACTACCTTCTCCTTGCTTTCAGGAGACTGCTGATATACGATCCATGACCACGATTTCGGATCATCCTCGTCTAGCTCAGGCTCCAAAGCGCATTTTTGCTCATCGCAGAAGACTTGGATTCGAACCTCCATGGCGTCAAGAAAGACTTGCGGCGCATCCTTTGGGTGAGGATCAGCAGGAAATCCGTTCGGAGCCACCACGCTTCCTGGTGGAGGTTGGATTTCCACACGAATGTCGCTACGCTGTAAGGACATGTTTTTAGCTGTGTTTGTAACAAGAGATCTTGTGATTCAAAGTGACGAGAAACGTTGATGTAGGACTGTTGCGTGAGGAATCCAAGTTCAATGGTGCGCGTCGGTCAGTCGTAACCCCCTAGGTCTCTTTCATCACTAGCGCAAGCATCGGCGCAAGGTTCACCGAATCGCTTGTCTTGACCGGCAAGGCTCTGGTCCCCACACGACTTGGATTCTCGGGACGCCGGGACAAGGGTTCGTAACTAGGTTATAACCGGAGCGTCACGAACCAATGACATCGATTACAGCCATGACCTCCCGAAAGTTAACTCCATTTCCCTTATGGTTCTGTCTGTGTTTGTTGACAAGCTCAAAATGTTTCGCTCGACGATAGGATATCCCGCTGAAGATACGTCGCAACCCTCAAACACCTCGAATCGGCTAGCTCTTCTTTGATCAACGGCTGGCTTGTTCTGTTCGTCGTGACCCTGTCCGTCCGAGATATTCGTATGGCCGAAGGTCTTATACTTGACTAAAGCACTGGTGCGCTCCGGAAAGACAAGATCAGGTGGTGAAAAGACCTAACACAGATCACGATATTGAGATCGGTTCTGGCACTATTGCGCGTATTCTCATTGGGGGTTGAATTACCGGGGTGGCCATAACACCAGGATAATCAGCCATTCTGATATTCCCCACTATTGCCCCTAAGCACGCACGAACGACCAACAAACGGGAATAACAGCGTCAGAACACTAAAAGGGAGTATGCCTGGAGGCAATCATCACGCCAATCAACCTGACATCAATCTACCTGACTTGGACCTGGAAAAGGGTCCGCCCGAAGACCAAACCCAAGGTCGTGCCCACGACGACGAGCATAAGGGCCACAAGGGACAGAATCAACAGCATGATCATCAGCAGCATCAGGACAATTCGCAGGAAGGTGATGGTCCGCATCAACAGCATGGTTCGAAGCAAGGTGGCTCTCACACGTCACTTGATGGCTCCAATAGCGGCAATATGAAAGTAGAGAAAGTTTCCAAGAAAGAGCAACCCAGGCAGAGTCTCTTCGATGGCCCGCCCGTGAAGGATCTCGATCCTGCCGCAGACAGAATAGCATCTCACGATACAAAGCCCCTAACAGCGGATCACTTCTACGAATTGATGGGCTTGAAGCAGCCAAGGTCAGCAGAGGAGTTCAACACGAAGCTCCAGAAACTCGCGATACATAACGGCCTTTACAAGACGATCTGGAGCGAGTTAGTATGGCTACAAGTAAGTCCAGATGCTGAAGGCACACGAGGTATCCTCAAGCTGACAACGGCCACAGTATAAATATAGGATCTTCGAGATCACGACCTACGTCTTGATGACCTTGCAGCTACTGATCAGCGCTGTCTTCATCATTCTCGGCTCGCTGAGCAGAGTAGAAACGCACACGGCCATCGCTGTTCTCGGCGCCATCTCCACCGTGATCGGAGGCGTTCTGGCTCTCATGAGGGGTCACGGGCTTCCAAACCGGCTGCGGGAAGCGCGGAACGAAATGCAGTATGTCAAGTTCGAGGCTGAGGAGTTGTTCTGGGATTTTCGGGCTGGCAAAGCCATTCTGTACAAAGACATCAAGAAGTTGCGAGAGGATTATTTGAGAGTAGTGGAAGAATTGCACGCGAGCCATCCGGACAACTATTCGAAAGCGGCCAGAAACATCATGTCCGGATCTTCAATCACGAGAACGAAGGTTTGGAGGAAGTAGCCTTGCCGAAGTGTCAAAGTAATTGAATCAACACCATTTCCTATCGGATAGAGATCGAGTGCTATAAGAACGGACGTGGTCGAAGAGTCCAGTGAGAATGGACGGAGGGTGTAACAGCGTTGGATTTCGTGTCACGTCTTCGTCGTGCGGGTGTCATGTACACTTCTGATGGCGCTACCACACCCTGGCTGGTCTTACTGCCCTTACCGCTTTGCGCTGGCCATGGCGTCTCGACTGACGAGATCTGGACCACAAGCTCTCGGCAAACCTCTGGTATGCGATGTCCACGTGTTCGTGGTTCATGACTGTCCAAGTCCGGTTCGAGTTCGTTGTGGCATCTGTGGAATTCGCTCCGCCGAATATGAACACCCTTAGGGTTCGTATGATGTATATTCAGACGATGGGCGCCCGCCCGAGCCCCTTTTTCACATACTGAATATTTATCCTACCACAATACTTCTTTCGAGATCGGCCAATATGATAGTAAACAGACGTTGTGCCGTTCGGCCTAGTAGTTGGGTGAGTTACCACGAGCGAATCCCGGATATCGATTGTTTTTTAGAATTTTTTTCCATGTTCGTGTGCTGTGTGACACGCGTGCCTGCCTCTTCTGCATTTTTGCCGCTTCTATAGGAGACACGGTGGACATGAGACATTCACCACACTGGTCGTTATAGACAAGACATCTAAGTGACGAGGATCTGTAGTACGGCATAAGACACGGTGATGGCCCTCTACTATGACGCTGCCACAGTGTTGTCGTCAGAGAAACATCAAGGGTCGCTGAAGTCTCGTATATATGGCACCAGCACTGTCAAGTCGAATCCTGCGCAAGTGTACGCTTTGATATCCGAGACCGCGAAGCGCGACGCCTTCCTGAAAGAGGTCCTCGACCATGCGCAAATACTCCAGGACGAGCCAAAGGTGAGCGCTTACGAGACTGAGATAAGTGAAGAGTGTGGCTGACTGACGCAGTGAGCTTCGTGCTCCTTGATAGTTGACCCCCCTCCTAGCACTCCTACTCTGCCACGACCATTTCTTCGCCAAAGCTGGTATTGCAGCTGCTGCAAAGCACCCTCTCAGACAGTCGATAGAGAGACACAAAGCCCGTCTCCAATCAGAGTTCACGCGAGCACGACTACGGCGGAAATGTGGTTCAATCGACGCCCTCAAGTCGTCACTGGACAAGGAACGAGCAAGTCATGCAAGACCGCATCCACGATGGGCACGCGTCAATACCTTGGTCACGAAAGACACCGAACCGATAGTCCGAAGCATACCTGGATGCAAGAGGAAAAGAGACCTGGACGACGTCCTGGATGTTGATGCAGGCGCAGTATCATTCTGCCACGACGCGCATGTTCCAAAGCTGCTAGCATTATCGCCTGGTACTGATGTGACCAAGACCGATATATACAAGCAGGGCGAGTTGATCCTACAAGACAAAGCTTCGTGCTTTCCAGCGTATCTGCTGCTTGGCGACGAGAGCAAAGAGAAGATCGGAGACGTTCTCGACGGCTGTGCTGCTCCTGGTAACAAAACGACTCACCTCGCTGCAGTCATGGGCGAAACTGGCTCCCGGGGAAAGGTCTTCGCTTGTGAAAGGGACAGTACGCGATCGAAAACACTTCGGATCATGGTTGACAAGGCTGGCGCAGGTATGGTAGATGTGCTCGCACGGCAGGACTTCCTGGCTCTCGACCCGCAAGATGTAAGGTTTGGCAAGGTCACCCATCTTTTGCTCGACCCTAGCTGTTCGGGCAGCGGTATCTTGCGTCGCGAAGACATTCCGAAGCTGGCACTGCCCGACGATCCACGAACGTCGACCAAGGCTACCACAAACACCCAGCCAAAGAAGCGCAAACGAGAAGATGCGGAAGAAAAGGGCTCAGAAGAAATGGTTGCCGAAGTGAAGGCCGAGTTGGCACCTACCGACGAGGAGGCCCCTATCGCAGTAAACGAGGAAAGACTACAAAAGCTTTCGAGTCTGCAGACACGGATCGTCGAGCATGCAATGAAGTTTTCAGCTGCTAGGCGGCTGACCTACTCGACCTGTTCGATTCACGAGCAAGAGAACGAGGTTGTGGTGTCTCGACTTCTAGCATCGCAAGTGGCACAGACCCGAGGATGGAAAATATTACCACGGTCCCAGCAAGTCGACGGGATGAAAAGATGGAAGCATCGAGGCGTCAGGAGCAAGCTTGATGATAGCTCAGATGAAAACAAGCTCACAGAAGAAGAGTCAGACGCTTGCATACGGTGCAACCCCGATGATGAGGAAGGCACGATGGGTTTCTTCGTATGCGCTTTTGCGAGGGATGTGGATTCCGAGGAAACACCGTATAACAATGGGAACTCGGATCGAATCAGTGGAAATGATGGCAGCAGTGACGAGGGTGAAAGTTGGGAGGGCTTTGATTGATTGTGTAGCTATGTGCCCAGCTTCGTACGTGTCCCGGCATGCTCATCTGTGGAGAAAGAGCCTGGTAAATAGAGGCCAGCCAGTCATGCATTTGCTTGCCTGTCGCTTTCTTTCAAGCTCCGTAACAATCAGTCATTTCTACTCTGATTTGTGGCCCACCTCTTCAACTTCGACACGCTTTGCCTAATTGGCAACTGCCGTGCTCGCATAGAAAGTTCCCAAGCCTCAAATTGTAGCTTGTCTAAAACCCATCCTTCGGAGCTGACCCAATTCTGCAACAGAGTGCCATCTCCTTAACCCTTCTTCTTGTCCTTCTTCTTTCCGCCGGAAGCACCGCCTCCTCCGCCGCCCATTCCGCCCATTCCACCCATCCCTCCCATACCTTGCATAGCCTGCATCATCGCACTCATATCCATGCCACCGGGCCCACCGCCGCCAGCAGGCAACTGCCCCGCCGCCTGAGCCTGCTTCATCTCCTCCATAGCATCCTTGAAGAAATTATCACTGACCCCTCCGCCGCTAACCGCAGCACTATGCACAGGCAACACATCGCCCATCTTCCAGCCCCGCGGCACCGCGACCTTGGTGTCCAAGAAGTTCTCCGGCACCGGCAGCCCCTGGATCTTCAGCTCGAGCGGGTCCTCGCGTTGCGTGGGGTGGTCCTTCATGTACTCCGCCACCAGCTTGTAGAGGTACTGCTTGTTCCTGATCTTGGGGTGCAGCGGCTCCTTGGTGTCGTTGTCGAACAGCTGGATTTTGACGCGGCCGGGATTCGCCCAGTCCTTGGGGTGCGTCTTGTCTGGTTCCAGACGCACGCGGATCGAGGGCCCCACGACGTGGCGGACTGCTTTGAAGACGTTGAATGCGAGCGGGTTTTGAACCGCCAGCTTGGACGACACGCGGCGGCCCGAGTGGCGGGTGCGCGCGCTGGAGAAGTAGATCGGGTACAGCGTGGTGTAGGGCTTGATTTCTGCTCTTTGCGCGGCGATCTCGGCTGGTGTGGGTTGGTTTTGCGTCGGGGGTGGCGGGCGCATGAGGGTTGGGTTAGGGGCTTGGACCGGTGGGACTTGTGGCTGTGGCTGTGACGGTGACTGCGAGGGTGCTGGCGCATCTGCGCGTCGTATTATGTCGCTTCCGAGAAAGTCGGACGGGTCGTCGATCTCGGGGTCGCTGTCTGATACTTCTTCTATGCGTGGGTTGGACATGATGGTGGGTGCAGCCCTCTAGCTGCTTCGCGATGTAGTGGTTCTCAAGACAGCTACTAGGTTTTGTGCCTTGCAGGGTATGTGTCTTGCGATTTAGTCTGGTACTCGACAGTAGTACACAATTTGGCAGCCCACGGCGAGTCGATACGTTGGTGTGGGGTAGTTATGGGAGAACTTCGGACCACTTGTGTTGCCCTGCCAGGAGGACCCCAGCGTCGTGTCTGGTTCTCAGGCTGTGCGCTATGGTGGCTGGTCTACCATGTCGATGCCAACGACACCAGTCTACTTGAACAGTTGCAACAGTCACGCCACAAGCGTGGTAGAAAACATCCAAGAACGCAAGAAAGTAAAACATATTAAATTCCAAGGCAATGAAACTTCTCCAAAGGTGCTGCATCCTAAGCAGCATTTTTAGCACTACCCCAGCGAATGCCCTTCATATCTTTGTCCTCATCCTTGCCAGGCCAGAGAAGGGACCCTTCCCAAAGAGCCTTGATATTGAACACTGCGACCATCAGCCATAGGATGACCAGCATGATGGTCAAAGCACTGCAGATGCCGTTGATGCCGGGACTGTTGTTGAAAGCCTTGCCCATTTGTATTGCACCTAGTGTAAGGCCTCCGTTTGGGAATATGAATGCCCACCAATTGAGCGTGAATGTCATCTGCTTGATGCCCGAGATGACGGCGAGGGTCGAGACGCAGAAGAACCAGAATGCGAATAGCAGCAGGAATATCCCGGCGAGGATGCCTATTACCTTGACGACTTCGGCGACATTCGTGTCCGTCACGCCAAATGTGTTGGGCGACAGGACTAGTGGAGCTTGTAGTCCTAGAGATATGAGACCGGCAGCTGTGTAGCCTGGGGGAAGAATTAGCATGAGTCTGAGTGACATCGTTGGGATCGAGATGGTTCGTACCTGCAGGTCCCACCGAAACATACATTCCCGGACGTGTAGGAGCAGCGGGCAAGATTGACACCATGAGCCTCTGCGTATAGATCGCGTACATCAACAGAGAGACTGTCCAGGCCAGACCCTGCAGCATCACCCCGCCAACCCAGATCTGAAACGCGGTGTGGGTCGGCTGAGATGGGATCAGAGTGCCTGCCAGTGGTCCCACAACAAGCAGAGGATAGATGGGGAAGATCCAGGCCGGCAAAGCATCCGCCACACTCAGCTTCGCTTCCCTGAAGAAGAAAAAGTAATGAAACACGCCGACCAGCAAGACGACGGCGCAGTACGTCCAGTACAGAACCTCGAGCGCCTTGATCAGCCATGGCCCGGAATGAGGGACCCCGTATGCTTGCATGCCGTTTATGATGAGTGAAACCGAGACCCAGAAAGAGCCAAAGAACAGTCCCTCGACTGGATGGTGTAGAGATGCGAGAAACTTCTTCGGCACTAGGATGAACCGTGTCGTTATGATCGCGAAGAACGCACAGAAGAGCACCAAGTCTACGATGTAGAAGATGGTGCCGATGGTGTCCAGGCCAGGGAACCGATTGGGTGTTTGAGCTATCACTACGGCCACGGCGCCCGTTGACATAGTGCATGCGAACCAGATCCTGGGTATGGCTGTCAGCAGCGTCCAGAAGTGTTTACCATCTATCAATCATACCATGTGAAATGGGCGATGCGGTCTCGAATACCAGCCTCCCTAGGAGGCTCGTGATCAATGCCATTGGGAGATTCTTTGGCCTTCTCCGGATGAGGCGCTCTCTCCTTGAATCGTACCATTTCTCACGCGATTTGTGCTGATTTGCGATATATGGGGTACAGCCTGCTGTATGTTTATGCCAGGGATTATGAGGATGGGTTGTGTTCCAAATCGCCCTTTAGATCGGCTGACGGAGCTGTTGTTTAGGGCAGGTGAAGGAAACCTTTCGAGGTGTAGAGTGAGCCTGTCGTATCAACAATGTTTGATGACACGCGATGCTTAAACGACGTCGTCGACAAGAGACCTGTCAGTGGCTGTCAGACAAACACTCGTCATGTAAAAGCTTAGGTTAGGCTTTGACTTGGCATGTACAGAGTTGGCACATCACCTGGGCAAAAGCGTGTACGAAGTGTGGCAATCATCCTGATGCCAGCCACGGTCCACGCAACAACAAGGTGACATGGTTTTACTTTTCGGCGGTAGCACGGTTCGTATGCACACTGACGTAGTTACAGGCCGTGGACCACGGGCCGTTGAACCAAGCTTGAATGCAACCAATGTACATCGAGGCCGGCGATCTTAGCATCCGAGTAACCGAGATGCAATTAGGATAATGTAGGAATCAGCGTTTTGCTTAACGATTCACTTGCAGTAATCTGGGTAGAGAATAATACTCCTAAAACGAGCCTTTCACTACATGTGTATTCTGATGTTGAATTGATAGCCGCATCTGTTCCTTCCGACTGCAGTGTGTGCAGGTTAGCACAATGCCCGAAAGATGAGATATCGAAGAAGTCAAAGCCAACACGTAACCCCGTCTAACAGGCAGTACTGCTGATCGACTCTCTACAGCCTGGTCATCACCTTTGCCATCACCATATTTCTTCTCAATTATATCAGCATGTTCTTGTCTTTCTATCAAGCGCAGAAACTCCCCCAGCCACTGGCTGGCTGCTTTTCTTAAGGTCCAGTTACTTGACTTCTTCCTTTTGTTCACCACAAGTCTTGTGTCTAAGCCTGGCCAAACAAGATAGATGAAGGACTTGGAGTGACTTGTGATGGCTTGCTTCCCGGAGCACAAGGCTGCGGCTTGTTGCATCGTACAGACAAGGCAGGGGACGTCCAAGCAGGTCTTCCTATGTGCTTAGATTTACACATAGCGCTTTGGACATCGGTCGTCCACCAAGACTTTCAAGGCATGCTTTCAGCAGGCTCGAGCAGGATGGCGGTCAAGATTGGAATGAGAATCCGTCTACCAGACCCAATTGTGGTGATCTTCGTTCTGCCACTTCTACTGGCAGCACATGCAGAGACCAATCCAACATTCTAGCCCTAAGCTCAGCTACAAGCCGTACACCTGGACGCCAGAATTCTGACCGCCTTCTCGGTCGTTCTTACTGCTCAGCGAGGACGCACGGGCCGTTGAATTCCTCATTCGAGAGGGTCCTATGCACACCCTCCCATTCTATGATCGCCAGCAAAGCAGAGACATGGTCCAAAATGAGCTCTGAAAGCCGTCAAACCCTCTCTTTGCTGAACCTCTACAGTTTGAAAGATGGCTAGTTTCGCGGAAGATCCGAGACAAGTCTGCGCAAAGAACGCAATCGGCAGGCAGGCAGCATATCAAACGGGTGAGTTCTTTGTCTGAATCTTGGATGGACATGGATGAGGCGCTCAACAACCACACCACACCACTGCACAGTTCGGTTTGCTCCTGCTACGTGTCGTCCAGCCTAATGACTTTCTTCGTTCAGCTCTCAGGCTGCTCACAGTACATATTTGTTTCCCTCCCCTTCTTCACACTCCTCGCTTCTGCATCAAATCACTTCCCCATCCGAATTCATCTCACCGTCAAGAACGTAACACAGTCTTACATCATCGCAAACCCTTCCAAACCCTAACAACCCTTTTACAACCATCGAGATGTCCTCCCATCCAGCTCTAGAGTCCAGCTCCAGCGGCGGCAAATGGAACCAAGGAGACCTCGTCGTCTTCCTCATCATCTTCACCGTCCTTGCAGGTCTCGGCCACGTGCTGAATAAAGTCCTAACCTCTCTTGATCAATTGTTCGGCTCCGGTGGCAGCAAAGATAGCAGCAAGGACGACAAGAAGCAGACCACTCCCAAGGATTCCAAGAACCAACGACCCCTTCCCGATCTCGATGTTGCAATCGAGGATCTCCACTCGGCAGCCAAGGTGCGTGGTGTGATGGCGGAGGTCACGTTGTGAGTTTTATGGGTCTGTCATCGTCGAGATAGAGCTAATTGGTGCTGTAGTAAGTTAGAGTGATTGGGACGATGAACTGACGATGGACGCTCGGGATAATCCAGGAGTGGGTGAGTTTGACCATTGTGCACGCACTCAACTGGATGTTGCTGACCCTCGGCCTAGACGTTACATGTCCGTGGTAAACCGGCCTGCGAAGCTCGAAGCATTGGAGCGGAGAGATGGAGCGGGAAGATGGCTTACGAATTTCCTTTGGTGTTAGTCTATCTCGGCGTTGAGTGGGGTGTGACATTACGGCAGGGACGGCGCTTCCTTTTCGATCGCTGGAAGGGACTTGAGGTGTGGTTTCGAGAAGCATGTACACGCATACGGAACGCAGCAGATCGGCGTAGAGCAGCGGTGGCCAATGGTCACTACTGATCTGTTGTAAATAAGCGAAATCATGAAGCATGAATTAAACCATGGACCATACGGTCGTCCACCGCCCATCATGCACCGAGTATTGCGTGGTCGACGTTCAAGTGCTTGGATGTGTTCTGTAACAATCAAGTCAGAATACAATCTAGAAAAGAAGCTCGCTGCAAGGAAAGCGTAAAGTACAGTACAGTACACAAATCAGGGCCTGCCGCCTCTACTGCCTCAATCTTGTCGAATCCCGGATCTTGCGAAGCGCGCTTGACGCCCTTCAATTACTCCTTCGCCACCGTTACGCGACACTGCAACCACAGCAGACAATGGTTCATCTCATCTACCGCCACCACCAACACTCCACAACGGCGCAACGGTCTCAACAGCCCGCTCAACAACCGCCATGATCCGCTCTTTCCACACCTTACTAGCACAATCCAGCGTCAGGTCATCCAGCCATAACCGTGCAACCATCTTGTCGACCTTGATCTCCAGCCCAGGAACCGGTATGCCCTGCGCCGCAAGACGGGCGCGCTCAGATGCGATAAGGGTAGCATTTCTTTGTTCGATTGCTTCTTCGTCGTCAGAATCCGCGTCGGTGTCGGCTTCGGCCTCGTTTTTTGTGACTTTCGAGTCTGGCTGCGTCAGGTGGCTGATCCGGGGGGTCTCGATGGGTGATATGTTATCGCCGAATTGTTCTTCTAGGAACATGCAGAGGCGGGAGAAGCGTTCTTCGGGCGAGAGGTACGCGAGTTGGTTGCGCAGAGCAAGAGGTTTATGGTCGCCGTTTGTTGTGCCGTTGACTTGTTGGATGGCTGTCTCTTTGGGCGACTCTTCGGGTTTTGTAGCGTGGTTGTGGTGATGGTGGTGCTTGGCTTTGCTGGAGGAATACTTGACTGCAGCTGGACTGCTCTCAACTGTCGTGAGGACTGCCATGACTGCGTCTGCTATGCCGTCGTTCATCGTGTTGCCCTCCCATTCGAGCTCGATTTCTTTGGCCTGGCCGGACCATTTCAGTGTGATGCAGCCCATAATGAGGAAAGTGCGAGGCGGTTCGGATATCAACTCTTCGTCGGCTTCTTCCTCTTTGGGTATTACTTCCATTTTTGTGGTGCCATTTGTCTGTCCTACGTGGCCGTTGGTCTCCGACTTCACCTGTCCGACTTCTTCAATCGCGCCAAAGGTACCTTCTAGCGCCCATTTGATCAAGTCAACCCCTGCTGCGCTGAGCGTGATATGTTGCTTGCACAGCACCGTGGTACTCGTCAGACCGGCGTACTCTTTGAGGTCTTCGGGTGCCATTAGACTTAGTTTGAAGCCATTCTGGACTATGACACCACTGATGACTCTCGCGTCCTCTGATTTTGTGGGGGCTGGCGTTTGTGCCAGTCTCCCGACTACTTTGGCGATCTTGTCCTTTCTGAACGGTATCTTGACTTCTGCACCATTTTCAGGACTGTATACTTTTGTTTGTTGGACATCAGCATTGCTTGCTGTACGCTTCGAGTTGTTGTCAAGTAATCTTGACTTCAGTCTCGCGGCTTGCGATTTCTCACCGTGTACTAGAATGATATGTGGCGCGCGAACCGCCTCGATAAAGTCTAGGTTTTGCTTGCCAGTGACGTGCGCGGCAAAAGAAAACTCTTCCACCGAACACCTCCGTGGTATCAGTACCGCATCATCGTCTTTGTTTCGACGCCCAATAGACTGAGCATTGCTTCCACTCATGATGGCCGGAATTTGATCTGGCTCCGATAGGATAGTGCGTGCCATTGTACCTTCCACATTGTACCCAGTCATGACGACGCCGTTCCTCTGGTCGGGCGCCCATCTCTCGAGTAATATTCTGGACATGCCAGACTGTAACATGCCCGGCGAAGCAAGCATAACGCAGCTTCCAACGTCGTCGAATCGATCCAAGCTACGCAAACTTCGCACGAAGCGGAAGTCCCAGGGGCCAGCACTGATACCCTTGGCGTTGCCACTAGCTTCGGCTTCGGCCATGCGTTCTCTGAAGATCCTCTTGATGTTGTCGTTCATGGCGTTGATATATGTCTGATATACAACCATGCATTTTCTAGCTGTGTTTCCCGTGTAGTATATTGGCGTCTTCTGTAGCTCAGGGTGTTTTTGCCAGTAGTCTTCCAAGATGAGTAGCAGTTCCTGTGCTCTGCCGAGTGCGAACACTGGCATCAGGACCTTTCCACCTCTGTTCACGATGTTTGTGATTGACTTCAGCAAGGCAAACTCTCTTTCTTCTCGAGGAGGAGCTGTGGAAATGCCAAAGGTAGACTCTGAGATCAGCAGATCGATCTTGCCAACCTTCTTTTGGTCTGGGACAGCGGCCGCTACCAGGTGTCGATCCTGCTCTGTCGAATAATCTCCTGTGAAGAAGATGTTGAGACCGGCAATGTTGATGAGAAACATGGCAGCACCCAAGACATGACCAGCTGGGTAGGGCGTAACTTGCACGCCATTTATAGTGTGAGTGGTGTAGAAATCTATCGTCTCGATCTGTGTTAGGGTGGAGATGTGGTCTGCTTCTGTGTAGAGGGATGTTCTCTGGTCGGATGTGGAGGATGTATTGCTAACTCGGACCGAGTCCTGGATGAGCCATTTGTATATAGCCTTGGTAGGATGGGTCATGAAGACCCGGCCACGGAAATTTGTCTTCGCAAGAACGTAGGGTAGAGCTGCGGCGTGGTCGAGGTGGAAACTGCCAGACAAAGAAGCGTTAGCAAAGCGTCAAGAATGGGGATGGCAGTAGAGGGAGACACAATGCTCGCAGAGCGGATATGTCGTCGAAGAAGTTCTAGGATGGAGCAAGTTGATTGAAAGGCATGGTATTGTCCTGATCTAAGATACAGCATGCTCACGGTGGGCTTGGGAGAGACCTGTTCAGTTGCTCCCAGCTCGTGGTTTATGCTTCCCATATGCCCGCTCGTCCCACGTTGCATCCTCCGCTGCCGTATAAACACGCGTAGCAAAGGCAAAGGAGTTGGATGTACGTACTGGCTGATGAGGAGAATGTCAACGAGACCAAGGTCAAAGTCGTCAAAGTAGGGCATTGCGGCCATACCCTCTCTGCCTGTATGCATGCCAGCGTCGAGCTGCCATAGCATTAGCACTCTGTTTTGGTATTTGTTCGGCCGTTCGTACCATGACAGTCTTGCCCTTGTACTGTAAGATGTGACATGATCTTCCGACTTCCTGACAACCGCCCAGGCCAGTAAAGGTCAACTCATCGGATGGATCGATCGGGTCTTCACTCTCGGCCGTGCCACTTATCGCAGCGGCTTTGCGTTTTGTAGCCATGCTCAAGATACACAATCTCCTCTGCTAGTTGCTGGTCGTGATCCCTTGGTAGGCCTGGGTTTGCGTGTAATGGCACATGCAGACGTTTCTAAGGGCGCGACCTCGCGAATTGTATATACTCACTGGCGAGAACCATTGACACGAGTTCTCGAGACCATGGTGACAGTGAGTTAGTCACGAGTGTATTGTTTGCGTGGCCATAACAACACCTAAGTATTTATGCGCAGATAGAGAAGTCCAGGGCACAATTGCTGCGAGCCTAGGAGGGCGGAAGCCTGAGGAAGGCCCTAACTGCGTTTACGTCACGTGCATCTCACAGCAGTGGTTCAACCCTCAAGTCAGCACATTCATTCACTTTCGACTTCAATCGGCATTACTCTTACCTCTATTGTCGCCTGTAGATTCGACACAAGCGCCTGTTCCGATTTGTCACTCTCACCGACGGCGAATCCATGACGAAGTGAACGCGCATTGATATCTGGGATGATACGGGTCATTTGGAGGGGGACAGAGCATAAAGGCTCGCGCAAACGGCCTTCTGGCTGTCTTTACCCTCTGCCTACGCAGTAATACTGCCAGAGATCGAAGACCGAACTTCTGAAGATGGCACAACCCCCGCCGCCACAGCAGCGCCCGTCCTTTACCCAGCAATCGCCATCCTTCAATCATGCATATTCCCAATCGAACGGCCGACCACAGTTTAGTCCCCAGTCACCGACAGGCTCCATGTCGTACTCGTCGCCTTCCCCTCAACCGCAATTCTCTCCTCCCTACACTGGGCAAGCGCCGCCGGCTAAAAGGCCACGGCTTTCGCCTGATGCTCCTTCGTCATTTGCGCAACAGCCTGTGCACACCCCATTGGCAGGCAGCCCTGTCAACGGCCAACTCAATGGAATACCTCATTCTGGCGCTCAGAGATCTGGGTCGATGGCGCCTCCTCAGCAGCCTTTCGTCAAGAGAGAAGAGGGCGACATGAATTTCTTAAGGGACACTAGCTTTGAGCCTGCAGGGGGACCATCTCCTCTGGCGTTGAATCATGCGCCATCACCGAATCCGGCATCCCCCTTCATATCCGTACCAGAACCTTCCACTGCGAACGGCGGTCATACCACGCCAGGTAGCAGTGGTGCTGCGATGGCGGCCCCGCAGCCGGTGGTAAATCAGGAGGAGAGACAGGCCAGAAGCAATCAGCGCCAGGATTGGGAAGAAGCGAGGCATTCACAACATGAACTGTGGGATCCGTTCCTGTTTGGCGCTACCCTCAACGACAAGCTCAAGAGCATAAGCCATAGAAGTAATCTGCTTGAGCCGCAAGCTGGTGTCTTGGTTAATACACAGAAGAATCAGCCTCCTCCAATGGTCCGAGTCAATGGTCTAGAAGGAGCAACTCGAGTCATCAATAAAGGTCAATCGATTCTGGACACGAAAGAGAAGGCGGACAGACTCAATGAGCTAGTCAAGCTGCTATCACTTTCTGCCAAGGCAAGGCTTACCGGCCTTGTGCAGGCTGCTGCCAGGCTTGCTTTGGAGAGGCGGCAGCACTCACAGGGTCGCATTCCTGAAGATTGGTCAGATGTTGCTGTGACCTCGAAGCCAACTGAGACGGAGCCCCACGGCAATTCGAGTCTTGCAGTGAGCGCAGGCATGAAACGTAAGCGCTTGCTACTCTGCCCCTGGCCTTCCTTACTAACATGAGTTGATAGGGACACACGCTCAGGCGAACGACGGTACCACTTCACAACATCAATCTCAAGGCTTGCCTAACCCTGCAAAAGCCGAGTTTGAAAAACTCTCTTCAAGGGAACTCAAAGCTGAGCAAGCGCGCCAGGCCAAGAGACGGAAGAGAAATGAAGTGATCACAGCTCAAGAAACCGAGGCCGAGAAACAGGCTGAGGCAGCGGTCATCGCCGCCGCTGCTGCCGACAGCGAGAAGAAAACAACCAAGAAAGAGCGGAAGATGGCGGAAACCAAGGTAACTGAGCTGCAGCAGCATGCTTCCACGAATGAGGCTGCCAGAATGGCCACTGCAAATCTGTTGGGGAGATTTGGCAGTAGCAAAAAGAAGACCTATTCTTGGATGGCGGGAGGTGGAGGAGCGGCAAGCAGAGCGGCAAGCTCTACGGCTACCCCAATGAGGTCTACCTCCGCTGCAGCCCCAGCCAAGGACAAAGCTGTTGAAGTCCAAAAGGGCCCTCAGGTCGGTCAATTCGACGAAGGAACGGAGCCTGGAGTCCAAGCACGCGACCTGCTTCTTGTTCTTGAATCGGACGGTCGAGCTGCTCAATCATTCGTCAGGGCCAGCAGCATCATCGACGAAACGGCTGCTAGACTCGCGACCTGAGCATTGCTTATGAGGCGTTGGGAGGTCAAAATTGCATTCGAAATCGCATCGGGGGACGAACTACGAGGTGAAGCGTGTATAACAGTGCGCAGAGCACATCACTTCCGCATTCATGCATGTTATTTGGAAAAATCTGGGAAACGATATGGTGCATATAGGGAGCGTTGATGCTCTTTTTATTGATACCTTGCCAATATCAACGACGACTCTGGCCGTTCAAAATCAAATCGGTTACGTGTCGTGCCCTCTCATGCTAGCTCAGATGCCTGTGAACACGCAAACGTGCAAGAGACTGCTATACTGCCTTTAGGTTTGTATCGAGGCTCATCTCGAACTAACGACATGCACGAGCAATTTATCCACAAACGAAACCAGCCGACGATGCTGAATGGTCAAGGACCAGCACATGAATCGACGTGATCAGCGATGGAGCGAATTGTAGGGCATATCATTACCCAGACGGGGTAGCACTCTAGGGACGACCGGGCACTCGGGGTCCCTCTTGTCGCAACAAATCGGACAATGACCGCCTTGAGCCCTCATGCCTGCACCAGCCCACACCAGATGTAGCCATGGCTATTCCGAACCCCTTTGATCTACCTCAGCAGGATGTCAGGCTGACGACTTGTAATACGCATGGACTTCGAACACGGGTTTATAGGTCAAAGTCGGTTGTAGGATCGGATGCCATCTCTTAGGCGCCGCGTGCTGCATAGTGACGAGGACTTGTCGTTGGCAAAGCGATTCTTCTCGGCTTTTAGAACGTGTGGAGGTGATTGCGATAGGCGGCGTAGTCCAACGAATTGCAAGGCCCGTGCAGGCTAAGTCTGGCGTAGTTCTAGCGGAACCCGGGCTAGTGTGTGTCTGGCTGCATCACTGACTGCAGGTGCGCGAGTTTGAAGAGACCACCACCGGGCTTCATCACTGCTGTCAACACCACGAACGACCTTTCCTGGCGCTCTGCAAACGATACTGCTGTCTCTGTGCGCTCAGCGAACGACCGCACATGCCGGGTATTACAGGTTCATCTAGAAAAAGTTACTGATAGTACCATGTCTACGTATCTGGCGTGTTGATGCTGGTCCTCGACACTGAGCAGAATCTTGCACTTTTCATGGTCTACACTGTCCCATCCATTCTCACAGCAGCCAGCGAACACGGAAGGAGGTCGAATGGGTCATCTTAGCACCGACTTTCACCGAATACAATAGTGCAGCTCAACAACAACTTAGATACCGCGTGGAAGGCACGTCACTCAGACATCGAAAATTACTCCAAACAACTAGTCTCTAGCCTCGACTGCCAACCTGGATTCCGCTGCCATCAACTATGAGCAGACATGTCAACTCCCTCAGTAGCAACCACAATGCTGCCAGCTCATCATAGTCCATATGGATATCCTCACCAGAGCACATATGCACCAACATCCTCTCGCACATACCCCACCAATAACACTTTGCCTGCGCCGCCGCGCTTGACCACTTCATACCACTCCATGCCTCAACATACCCAATACCAACAACCCCAGCCGTCACCGGCAACCCTGAAGCAACCCTCGTATGCTCCATCCATGGCGTCTACCCAGGCCAGCGGGCCCGGTCGAGAGAACAATAAGAAGGGCCCAAACTGGAACGAATTCTACAAGAATGGCCCGCCAAAAGAGATAATAGTCATAGACGACGATAGTCCTCAACCACAAGCCTCTTCCTCCAACACTCAACGTCACGATGTATACTCAACCGCTGGGAGGAAACGTAAAGTCGACCAAGGTTACGAGGCGGAATATGCTGATAGCCCAGTTTATTCCACTCGACATGGCCAGCACGACAATTCTTCCTCGTCTGCTTCGATACACTCAGCTGCGCGCACCAACTCAATACAAACTATCACAGCCCCAACCTCGCTAGAATCTTATGGCAGCAATCCCGCCAGCAACTCCTACGAGGATGTGAGGATAGGTCAGAAGAGAAAGAGAGTGATGCCGGAGAAGAACACGAGATCACAGGCAAAGAGGAAGCAGCAAGAGGCAGTTCCAGATCCCTTCTTGGATTATGTTCCACCGACCAAGCCTACGAGGAAGGCTCCTGAGGTTATTGTGCCCGTCATCCGAGACGTGAGTCCCATACTCAAAGGCCCCCCGCGCAAGTCTAACAAGTTACAGAACATACACAAGCACCAAAAAGTAGACGATGAGGATGGCCACTACGTCATAGAGGAAGGTCTACCCTTGACTGATCGATGTAGGTGCTCTGCTTTCCTGTCCTGTCCTCCACTAGCTGACCACGCTTCTAGACGACATCATCAAATTGCTCGGCCAGGGAACCTTCGGAAAAGTCGTCGAGGCATTTGACAAGCGAAGGAAAACCCGGTGTGCTGTCAAGATCATACGTTCGGTGCAGAAATACCGCGATGCTTCTCGAATCGAGCTTAGAGTACTTTCCACTCTTTCCATGAACGACAAGGAAAACCGCAACAAATGCATACACCTCCGCGACTGCTTCGATTTCCGGAACCACATATGTATAGTTACAGACCTGCTGGGCCAAAGTGTTTTCGACTTTTTGAAGGGTAACGGCTTCGTGCCATTCCCGAGCAGTCAAATTCAAAACTTTGCCCGGCAGCTGTTCACCAGCGTTGCTTGTGAGTGTTCCTTCTTCCGTCGAGATAACGGTCACTGACCTCTATCCAGTTCTCCATGATCTCAACCTCATCCATACCGATCTTAAACCAGAAAACATCCTCCTTGTTCACAACCACTATCAAACATTCACCTACAATCGAAATATACCCTCATCATCGCACACCACGCAACGGTCTGCCAGGCAAAGAAGGGTGCTTTTGGATAGCGAGATTCGGCTGATTGATTTTGGGTCGGCAACTTTTGACGATGAATACCACTCCTCAGTGGTGTCAACACGACATTACCGTGCGCCTGAGATTATCCTTCAAATGGGTTGGAGTTATGCGTGCGACATCTGGAGCATAGGATGCATCATAGTGGAGTTCTTTACCGGCGACGCTCTCTTCCAGACGCACGATAATCTCGAGCATCTGGCCATGATGGAAGCAGTCTGTAATGGCAAGATCGAGCCGAGGATCATTCGCCAGGTATTGCAAAACCACAAAAGCAACAGCTCAAACACGGCAGCCAAGTTCTTCTCCAAGAACAAGCTGGACTACCCCAACAGCGAAACATCCAAGGCTTCACGTAAATACGTGAAAGCCATGAAACATTTGAGCGTGAGTGGTGTTTGCTCTTTCGCCAAGGTATAGCTAACATATATCCAGGACTTCATCCCTGCAAACACGACATTCAACAAACAGCTTCTAGATCTTCTGCGAAAAATTTTTGTGTACGACCCGAAGCAGCGTATAACAGCCAAACAAGCTTTGAAACATCCGTGGTTTCGAGAGACCCTGATCGACGATGGAACAGAAGCGATACGTATACGGGACGAGCGAGCAGCTCAGACGGCTGCACAACAAGTGGCGGGACCAGAGCCCAAGCGAGCAAGAGTATGACACCAGTGAGGGACGTCGCAGTCCCCAGCTCCCGATATGGAGCGTTTGCAGCGGCCGAGTGCTGGTCAGCGTCCTGACCAGGTCAATGTCTGAGTACCATTCATGCGTGATACCTAAGAGTACACCAGCACTTCATCGACGATAATGAGCGTGACACGACAAAGAGCACAAAATAGATTATGGGACTTCCTACCTATTCATGAAAACTGCAGACAAGGCGTTGGCTCAGAGGGTGAGCCTGATGCGGTTAACATACAGATGGAAGAAAGGAAAGCCTCCTGCAGCGCAGCTGTATATAGATATGGGAACTGCACTCGCTATGATGTCCTCAGCATTTCATTTAGGCCAAGATGCTTGCTTAAATAGCATGACTTACATGAGGCTTGATTATACCCATGAATATCCGTCGTGCGCCTAATTTCCTATCTTGCCCTGGTCTAAGTTGACCTTTAATAGCTTTTCGTGTTTCAGAGCCAGTCGACATACACCTCAAAAATCAGCCTTCATTATCTTCCGCGCCCTCATCAGGTTTCGAGTCATTCGCATCACTGTCATCAACAGCAGCACCAGATTCTTGTTCAGCGTTTGCCCCTTGGTTAGGAGGGCCCCGAGGAATGGATAGTTCTGGGGACTCAGCTTCCGCCGATTCAGCGACTGTTGGGATTGTATTGTCGCCGTCCGCTACAACAGAAGATGACGCCAGCGACCCAGTAGCTGCTTGGGCTGGGCCGCCAGCACTGACTCGTCGCGTACGCATACGCTCCAGACGGATTGTTTCTACTCTCCGGGCTGCATCTGGCAGGAGGAAGCGGACCAAAGCATACGTTGCGCTGTGCTGTTTGGTTTCTTGGAACAGTGGCATTGTGTCGAAGAATACTGGTATGGTGGAAATAGCATACTTACAGAATTTCTACCAACTTTTGGTATTGGTGGTCGGGGATATATGCTTGTCTACTCCCTGCGTGCGTGGTCTAGGGAGTCAGAGTGGTTACGTTGGCCGTCTGTGGCCTTGATTTTTGCGTTTGCGAACAATGACTGGGCACCTCGTAGGCAGGGTTGTGAGTTCAACTGCTGAGGTTCGATCATGATGAGCCTCGTATACTGATGTGTCAGAGGATGAGTCATGGAGCTTTGTACATTGAAACTCTTCTTTTAGAAGAGGCAGAATGATATCTGTAGATCTTCTACAAGATCGTAGAGGATCGCGTGCGTGATTTCCTTATGTAGTCTACTGGTAGGAATGTTGATCGAGGTAGTTTCTTGCCGATTAGTTGCCCGGTCTTGGGCAAGTACGACTCAGTCATTACATATACCTACCAAGGTGGCCCACCAATGTTACCAATCTACATACAATATACAATACACATCTTACCACCCACACCGGCTGAACGCTGCCGCCAAGAACCTTAGGAGATGCCGGAAAGGCTGTGGAGATGATATCCGCTTGTGACATGCTTCATCGACTCCTGGAATATTCATTAGCTGCTGGTTCGCCACTGACAGCATAGACTCCTGTGAGGAGAGTCTCAGCCAATAGGTAGCCGTTAGCAGGCGGATAGATCTAGCGAACATACTAGGGCTTGATTACCGCTAGACTATCGACTTTCTTCCCGTCCCCTCGTATTTTGTGCCATAGCGCTGGCAGTCCGAAACTCGAAAGTTTACACGTCCCAGTTGGTCCCTTGGCCTAAACCTAGTAGATCGGTAGGAAGCGAAGGTCTCTGAACAGCTTTTCTATCCTGGGTATTTACGATTAAGCCGAACATGAACCGGTGGCGTCATGCCTTTGCCAGGCATGATCAGCTCTTTACTCATCATCTGCTGCTCGGATGCTCTGGATGTACGGAAGCCTAGTGTACCGATCGCAGGACATTGAGAACAGGACCTCATTGATGCTTCTCGATCCTCTTGCTGGGGTCGTGCATCCTCGTGTCGGTCCTGTTCTTCAACGCTGATTCTGAACAAGATATCACAAATCGTCGATTGCGTGTGCACGTCAATATTCACATCACATTCATGTCATTCTTTCCAGCATAACGAGCTGCTGTTCTTGCCCTTCGAAGTCTCTAGTACGTGACCTCGTCTTCATGAATCAGTATGGCAGCCTTGCAGCCGGTAATGCAATTGCCTGAGGCAGGAGCATCAGCGCAGTCCAATGGACCGAAGCTACAGGTTCCTGACGACTTAGCAGATGACGGATGGAAGGCGCACACCACCGACGACGATGACTTCGACACAGACGATGAAATCCGTAACTATGGGGTTTTCGAGGATGAAGCAAATGCCGACAACATGCTGGGCGTGAGTATTAGCCGTTATCAGGATGACATGAAGTCGCCGACGACTCCCGCTGCAACAAAATCCCAGATACTTGAAGCGTCAAAGAGTTACTTTGCAGGCGCCGGTGATGACGGAGACGAGATATTGGAAGAGCCATCGGAGGAGGAAATTGCACCAGACCAACGCGGCCGTAGCCCACACGCGTTGCCGGAGAGGGACGTTGAGCAGGAGGAGCAGATGCAAGCCGTACCACTACCACGGTGGGTCCCACTTTCGACAGAAAAGACAGAAAGGCGCTCTTCGTTAGTCAGCTCAATACTCGGCGCTGCGAGACCAAGGGCGTCGTCAGGGCCGGGCATGCTCAATGGCATCAAAAAGAGGATTCCCCTGAGACCCCAGATCAATCTGTCAAAGCGGGCTCGGCCCAGCAGATCAGCGAAAGCGATGCCTGGGCCGGCTGTTCCTGATCCGGTCCGACCTGATGATGACAGACAAGCCACTTTCAAGGACGTCGAGTGGCAGTCAGAGACGTTGGAGAATGGGGTACCGAGCGCCAAGCCAGCACGTCTACATTCCCGGTCTGGTAGCCATGATGATTTTGGGAAGGGGGCCAATAGGCGACACCCAACTCAATTCCGCCGTGCGACTTCCGACCAGTCGCTATACCTGCGAACAGAACCGACTGGAGCGGCGAATTTTGACGATTGGAACCAATTCAGCAACGTTTCTGAAATGGTCAACTCACGCAAGCAGGCTATTCATGACACGTGGCAGGACTCGGCTTTCCGAATACCCAAGCTGACAAATGTGAGTCAAGGACGAAGTCCCAAGCCTATGGACAGTAACTATAACGCCGAGACCATCAACGATACTAACGCTAACACCAACTCATCGCAATTACCAGGTGTGTATCATAATCGGCAAGAGTCGAGTCCTACGACCAATGGGAAAGCATCTAAACACCCTATTCTGAAGTCCACCTTGAGTCGAACGAAGGGTGATCTGGTGATAATGGGAGGCTACAGAGGCAGTATACTTCGTGAAGCACAACCGCCCTATCGACAGTTGTGGGTCCCAATCAAGGCGGGCATGAATCTGAGGAAAGCTGATCTGGAGGTCGGTCTGACACGAGAAGATGAGCTGAAGATGGAGGAAAAGATCGTTGCTGACGGAGCGCTGTCACACATCGGACCAGTCGACATCTGCCGCAGGCTGTTTAGGAAATGCAGGAGGTCTCCAAACGTACAGGAAGGCAAGCTGAGAGTACATGATTATGGCTACGATTGGAGGCTGAGCCCAGATCTCCTGGCTGATCAATTGATCAAGTTTCTTGAGGCCTTGCCGTGTAACAGCACGACTCTGCCAGTCGGAGAAAGGGGCGCGTGGATTATTGCTCACAGCTTGGGAGGTCTCCTCACGCGTTACGCCATTAACAAGCGTCCTGAGCTTTTCGCTGGCGTGGTATACGCCGGCACACCACAGAACTGTGTCAATATCCTCGGCCCAATAAGAAACGGAGATGATGTGATGTTTAGCTCTCGAATCCTGACAGCACAGGTCAATTTTACTCTAAGGACAAGTTTCGCACTGCTGCCGCAGAATGGCATTTGCTTCATTAACAAGAAGACGGGAGAACGGTACGACCTTGATTTCTTCGATGCCAACACTTGGCACGAATACCATCTCTCACCATGCATCAGGCCGGCTATATCTCGCAATAGACCTGAGAAGAAAACAAGCTTAATCGGCTCGATCTCAGAAATGGTGGCACAACAGTCCAAGCGCAGCTCATGGCTACCATCACGAAACCACGACTCGAGCATTTCCCTGCAGAAGGATGAATCCTCTTCAGCCAGGGACAAAGTAAATGAGGCAAAGGAGGACGCGGCAGGCGCCGCCAAGGGCGCCGTGCCTGACGCAGAGCTCCAACCAGAATTGGCAGGTAGCGCTTCCCAGTCGTCCAAGAACAAGCCTGCGGTCGCTACGCAAAGCACTATTCCGGTTCCTCTAGCAAAAGCGTATCTCCACAATACTCTCGCCTCGGTCCTGGAGTTCAAACAACAACTATCTCACATCCCTGAACAACAGAGCAGGAATGCATACCCACCAGCTGGGGTCATGTACGGCAAGCAGACGCCTACCGTGTACGGGGCGTTCGTCGCATCGGAAGAGGCGATCAAGTATGACGATGCTTTCGATGATCTGGCGTTCGCGGCTGGTGACGGCGTTGTGCTTGCCAGTGCTGCGCAGTTGCCTCCTGGATATCGATGTGTGAGGGGCGGCAGGATCGAGGTCCAAAGAGGCCATATTGGGCTGCTTGGCGATCTAGAAGGAGTCGGAAGATGTCTGAATGCAGTGATTGCTGCTAGGAATAGGGGTGTTGGACTGGGAGCTTATGATAGATGAGACAAACGATTATTCGAACTGTCAAGCATCTTTTCTGCGCTTTGTGTTAGACACGAGCCCTCATTCGTTCTTCTTTTAGCGGTGAGAGCTAACACGTAAGGCGTGATCAATTTTTATATTTCTACCGTTCCGGGGAATTCATAAAGCTCACTCTCAGATGGCGGATGCGTTTCGACGATTTGGGAAGACCCCCAAGCTGAGTATGGACAGGACAGTAAACTAACACGAGTTGCAGTCAATAGCTCTTGCCCTATTCCAGCACCTCTGCCCCGCCTTCCTGCTGCTTTCCTACCTACTGTTGAGGGGTTGCAAAATGTCCCGTTTTTGCAACCACTTTTGTGTGCCACGACCTTGTTGTGCCCAAATATTGCTCAAGCAGTCATATACTGATTTGCGACATTACCTACACGCTATTGAACGTTCTCGTAGCAGCCCTCACGGGGAAGGTAAGCATCTATCATCGAGTTCATCTGCGTTTTAGGGGTGGAAGCTGCAAAAATTCTGAGCCTCGTGGATGTGACGAGCCTACCCAAGGTAGGGCTCACTAACGTTACTCAGATGTACGCAAGTCCCCCCCAACCCCAGCACATGTGGCGCCATGGAGCGGTGGCTGTGCACGCATGCGCCTTCCTCGATGAAGTGTGGTTCGAGGTGGTCTGACGTCAAGCAAGTACGGCATTTCGAGCTGCTATGACCAGGTTTGGGACTCGAAGTGGGTGCATAAAATGACCGACGATGCCCGCACATGGCTTGCTGTGGAGATGAGTCGACATCATCTTACGCACAGGCACAACGACCCGAGCTCTAAGTTAATTACCCACTGCCCTGGTACTTTTCGCAAACCTTCACAATGCTAAGATCAGACACTCCACGAAGAGCAAGTTTATCGAACTTCGGCACGATGAATGCACCACCTGCAGGTACGAAGAAACACAAGCTAGGTCGCCTCCTTGGTGGCAGCAGCAGCAGTCAACCTGACGATGAGCGACCTGCGCCGAGGACCCAGCAAACCGACTCCGCATACGCCAGCAGCGACAACGCAAACAACGAGATTATTCAGGTCGAGAACGATGGCTCGATACCCAACACCTATAAAGGTCAAAACTTGTCTCTAGACCGAGGTACTGGCGAGGTTTACGATGAAGACACGGGAGAAGTGGTAACAGTCGTCACGACTACTACCACAACCACCACAACCACCACTAGGTCAGGAGGTGGGAGACCGCAGCAAGATGTTCGAAGAGACGTTCAGACTACTCAACATCAGCAACCACAAGGACAATCAATATCAACAACCACTGCGCCTGGCGGTCCTGCGCAATACCTGAATCAACCATCCAGAGACAGCACTTATGCCTCAGGAGGTTCTGGCCTAACAGCACCCGACATTCCTGTGAGGAGTTCACGAAGGTCAGGCGAATATGATACAGCCCACTACCCAGCTGGGTCAAGCGCATCAGACATCCCCACGTCCCCCTCAAGACACAACTTCAGTTATCCGGGTCGCAATCCACCCAACCCACCTGCTGCGACAGAAACGGGCTACACACCTCAGCAAGAAGCTCAAGCCAAAAGATCAGGTCGATTCGCAGATCTCAAAGCTGCAGCAATTGGTTTACATGTAAGTTGCCGTGCGTCACTCGAGACTTGCAGTGTACTGACGAGGGCATAGGGCGTTGGCGAAACTCTCCGAGGCACTCTCAATTCTACCATTGACCAACAATATCCCAGTCACAACCCAAACAAGGCAGCTGCAGCGCAGGCACGAAATGCTGCAGTCTTGGAAAGAGGCAAGAATGAGATGGGTCGCATCCCAAGCAGACGTCAACAACCAGTAGATCAAGTTTCTGGATATGGAGGAAGCTACAGGACCCAACAGCAAACCGACCCCGTTTCGAGCCATGGGAGGGGCTGCAGCAACCAGTACCAACCAGAGCCGATGTCAAGCCAGGGAGGGGCCTACAACCCTCATCACGGCACTCACTCATCACAGGGCTCTCTCCCCCCTGACCCGAACTCGAACTTGAAGGGCAATGCAGTAGATGGCAGCCACAGTGCTGTATTCGGTCTCACACCAGACGGTCACCGACATCTCGATACCCGATCTCCAACACCACCGCCGCAACATGCCCCGCAAGGCACGAACGATCTTTCAAGTGTATCTGATCTAGCAAACAACTCTTATAGTGCGGTTGGCCAAGCGCCGTCACGAGGCACAATGGGCAGAGTAAACAGCGGCACTGCGCCAGAATCCTTGACTGGAAACGTCGAGAGAAACGTGGAGAGGGTGCCTACTGCGAGCCATCCTGCACCTGGCACAAACCAGGCTGCCGCGATGAGTGGAGAAGTCATGAGCCCTGTCAGCCCGGACGGCGGAACGAAGAAGCAAGGGACTTTCAGCAAATTGTTCAAGAGGAAGCCAGTCGCTGGAAACGAGGAAAGGAAGAGTTACTACTGAGAGGGACTGGATGGAGTCGATACGGTTTGCAAGCTTCTGGACAGTAATAGCGCTAGATATCCCTGCTTGAATTGAATCTATACTGATAACAGAGGATTGGCTTACTGGAATGCTTTATGTCATCTGTCAACAGTGCCCATCATCTGTGGCTTGTGCTCTTTAGCTGCAGGCGCGTTGCCGTGTGCTGGTCATGTCTTTAAATGCGTACTCGCAGGACTTGGCGTGAGCAAGAGAAGCGGCGATAATGCTACACCTACCTACCCACCTACCTATCCATCCATCTATCGTCGAGGTATTCGACGAATTCAGCGTCGCAACCATTCTCGGTGTGCTTGCAGGTCTCACAGTCTACAGCGGCGTATCGACTGGAGTGATTCCATGAGCGGACGAGACATTAAGAATAACATCGCGGCTTCGGTCCAGAGAATGTCAGATCACAGGTGTCAAAATAGATAGACTGGAAAGATGGGAAAGGTCATCTTTTTGTCAACCACAAACACGTATGGACCACGTGTAGCATCCCTGGCTTTCGACTGCTACTTGTTGCTGCACGGGTCGTAGCGGTGGTCGCGATAACAGCGCTCTGACAGCTCACATCATGGAGGGTGGCGGAGCGTTCCCGGCCGCAAGTGCGAGTATGTTTGGGAAACCATGCGGAAAGTCATCGGGTTCAGGCCACTCATCGTCATCATCGTCCTCTTCCTCGTCCTCCTCATCATCAATATCTGAGTCGAAGTCCCAATCGTGCATCATATCAGGGTCGTCCTCATCGTTGTAGTCCATTCTCCAGCTTCTGTCGCCATCGTATTCAGATGGATGGTTGTCTATAAACTCTGGTACTGATCCTGTCCAAGTCTTTTTCTTCAGATCGTAGTCTCCAGGTTTGATGGCGACATGCTCGAGTGGACATGGTCCACCTTTGAGTAAAAACTCGCATACTCTCTTACGCAAGCAGTTCTCATCATTGACGACTGGGTGTGAAGCCACGCGCCAGTGTTGCATGCCCCCGTTAGTCAAACGAGCGTTGATGTTAACCTGCTGCAGCTTTTTGAGGTGACGCTGCATCCACTTGAGCATGTTAACCCAGCAAGCGCGCGGAACTTCCTTTGGTGGATGCTGTGAGAAGTCCTCCGGGACAAGTACAATGTTTGCTAAGGAGATGGACTCGAGAGTATCACAACACGGCTTCAGCACATGTTTGAACTCTTTTGGAGAGATAGTGATTCCGCAAAGTTCCAGATGTCGGAGCTTCGGACTCCATATGAGCTGCGCTGCGAGTGGTGGTAAATCCTGCTCGCTGAGTCTCGGTTGGAAGATTGACCTGTACGTTGTGCCTACATCCTCGTCTATCAAGTCCGGCCCATACAATCTAATGTCATCACACCATCTGCCGGAAAACCTTAGTTCTTCCAAGTTCTCGGCCGCCCGAAGAAGAGTCTGTAGATTCGCCACTGCTTGAACACCGAGGCAAAATCCGTGCCTCTGAGCGTAGAGGGTCAAAGACTTGAGACCAGCCATGTTGCGTTGGAATAAATTGTGGAATTTTGAAAAGGTCCCTATGTGCAGAAAATGTTGCCAATTGAAGCCGTTGATCTCGAGGTATTCAAGGGAGCTGGCTGGCAACTTGCTAGCGGCAATCATGACTGCATGAGCATATGTAGCGTAACTCGAATGGCGGACTCCCAGTGTCCCATGTTCGAGTCTTGTATGCGGATAGCGTCCACATGTCTCTTCTGCAAGTTGTGCATAGAAGTGAGGCATCTCTTCGCGTGTAAAACCTTCGTCGAGGTGCTCGCACGAGTCCTGGACCACAATAGCTCTTAAGTTCACCAGGTTGGGGAAAGTCCGCTCCAGATAATCGAGCTGTGCCATGTTGTCCAGAGGCACGTCCGCCCGAATCTTCTGCGAAGTAACGACGTGGGCATGTTCAATCGCTTTCTTCTTCTCCTCTGCAGATATCTGGCTGCTCCACACTGTCTGCAACCGGCGAATGAACCTGTCTGTCAAGCCCAGGTAGCCCGTTTCGTATTCGAGGTATTGGACGCAACATTGAAGGCTCTCGGACTCGGAGATGCTCAACAGTCGTTCAAAACTGCGAATGTGAGGGTAGAGTGTGAACCTCTCAAACAGGCGTGGTGTGGACAGTTTGCTCAAGAATTGTGAGGTCTGACGCAGTGCTTTGAGTTCAGCGTTGTCCAATTCGATAAGGATATAATCAAACAGTTCTACAGGCAGGGACTGAAGCTGGGCATCGGTATTCATTGATCGCGGCATCGCCGGACTCAGGCAGCTGGTAGGTTCTGGTCAACAGTGAGCACGGAGGAGACTAGAGTAAGCACCACTCGACGGCGACGAGCGTGAACAGAAAATGGCACAGGCAGTAGCGTCAGCGAGAGTCACGATGCTGGGCAGGGGTCAAGAGGTGTTGGTGTAGCGGAAGCGACCAGCTTCGTGACAAAAGGCGTGACGTACAAGGTAGGCTCGACCCGCGTCTGCCTGACTTCAAGCACGACATCACGTGATATATCTTGACATTGACTGTTCTCGTATCGAGCGCTACACCTGCGAGCTCTCTACGACTAGTGGCATTCCCTATTGAGCATAGCTTGTGCGGTAGAGGATCCTCAGCTTGGAACACTTTGCCTCGTGGGAATAGTAGCTTACTTTAGGAAATGTGTAGGTATCCGTTGTGCCTAGCCAGGCTGTTTGCTCATTTGCGTGGTGCTCATTATCCAGGATTGTCAGCCTTGAAATAGCTATGGATCTGACGGTAGCCAGGTAGGAGAAAGCGTGGCTAGCATATCGACAGTGCAGCGATCTAGTTCTCTATACTCTTCAGCGAAAGCTGGGGGGAAGGACGATTAATAATTGATCAATAAATCATAGCCTCGGCCTCGAGGCACGAACCTTAGACTTTCTCGTTGTCGGCATCGGCCTCGACGCTGGCGGCTCTTTCATTGTTGTCCCCGTGTTTAGACTGTACCTCCTTTCCCGGCGCCATATGCACCCAAACCTCCTCCTCACCTCTCTCCCTTAGTCTCTGCCAATACTTTGCTCTAGCGTGCGGCTTCAACCTTTGTCTTCCTTCGTGCTGGAGCTTCAGTCTCATAGCCATGAATTTCGGGTCTGGTTTATGCTCAGTCGGCATTTGCTCCACCGGATTTAGGTCCAGGAATGTTTTCTTTGGCAGATTCCTTCGGAACGCTTGGTGTTTGTCGTCTTCCCCTTCAAAATGCAAGGTCCGGTTTAGGAAGTCAAGTGACGCGTCAATGTTGACGTCTATAGCTCGAACCGGATGCATAGTCATCTTCAGTAGCCCACTCGCAACTCGAGGGTAAAGTACACAGAAGTCTGATTGTGCAACGTGTACCGTACCTCGGACAGTCATGAGCCATGCCGGCTGCCCTACTTCTCTGGCTTCCTCACAAACACCCTTCGCGATGTCGAAATTTGCATCCCAGTACATGAATGCTTCACTATTGATGCCAAGGATTGGAACGTCAATACGGTGGTCAGGAGTGCACGGTCGTACAGGTATGCCCCATATATCGTATATGATACCTCGTTTGATGTAAGAATATTGTGATGATGATCGCAACATTTCGACAGTGGTTGCTGAACCAAAAGAGTGGCCAACCATGGACACGTTGTCCATGTGTATCCGATCTACCCAAGTACGAAAATCAACGCCCTCAAGTCCAAGGGAAGATGCGCCCGCCATGCCTGTCCTTCTCAGGTTTTGCTTTTTCAGCTCGTTGCCACGTCCAGCCTGTATCTCTGTCATTAGGTAATATGCTTCATCGACTTCTGCCACCCTAAGCAAGACTTGTGCTTCTCGGAGCTCTTGATCGAGGTCGTGTTGTGGCGCGGTATCATATTTGTCCTTGTCTGACAGAATAAAATCCACCGTATCATAGGACCGCTCTGCTTTAGGGGCCTTCTTATGCTTGGCCTCAGCAGCCTTTTCGGACTCTACTCTCCGCAACGAATCCGTGGGGTTGTAGTTGACTAACGAGCGGGGCCCGCTTCCATCGCGATGCTCGATGGCACACACAACGAACCCATGGCTAGCAAATTCTCCGCATATGCTGCTGTAGGCGGTCTTCGTGCCACCTAGGCCATGGCTGAACATCAACAGCGGGAACTTCGGTTTCGACGGGCCATTTGTCGGGACTGGGCCAGCTGTACTGTTGCGCTTGCGGTCACGCCACTGCTCATTCTCCTCTGGCCAATGTTCAGCAAAACGTGCGTTCCGGTAGGCGGGCAGTTTTGTAAAATAGGTAGTTGACAAGAACCATGCCAGCATCGGCCATGGGGGCACCGAAGCGAACTTGGCGTAGCCCTCGGCTGTGAGATGTCGAGGTCGAGCGAGCCACGTTGGACGGGAATTGTGCTTCGATCGATTTTTGCGAATCCGCTCTTCGGAAGCACTGTCGAGGTGCGCAGGATAGTATATTGACACTAATACTGTTTCCAGAACGAGAGCATGCCTATGGTCTCGCTTGATATCTGAAAAGTGTCGAGGCTGCCTTGCAGGAATTTCAAGGTCAATGACTCCTACCTCGTATGGACCAGCATACTTGGGTAGAACTCCATAAAGAGGGATTTTGTCTCTGATGCTAGAAGGTGGTCTTGGTTTGGGGTCCTGCTTCGTCACACGATGTCCACCTGTTGTGTGCTGGTTCTGACCCTTAGGATGCCCAAGAATGAATTCAGGGAATAAATCTGAAGACTTCATATCGAGTCATGAAGGTCTGGCCGACTTCCTAGCCACATCAACGAGAAGTTCATCGTGAGCGCCTCCTGGGTAGGGCAGCGTATGTCGGCGCGACAGTGATTGAAATACAGACCCTTGACGTTATGATTACCAGCACTAGAGTATCGAACGCTGTAATAGACCGGCAGCGGCTGGATTGCTATCAATTCTTCACTCGGAGCTCACGGATACCCCATTAAACCGTCGTCTCCTTGCTTATTGGCCGAGTTGATATAAGCTTTCGAAGAAAGTGTAACAGAGCGGCTCACATTGGTTCAGAGATGGGAGTACCCGGTCCGGAATAGATTTTAATTCCGAAGTAAAACCTCCTGTGATGTAATGCTGATCTGCACAAAAGCCATCAACCCCTGCCTTTTCCAGAGAACCAGTGTCAACAGGTATTTCATTGCACGTGAAGCGGGAAGTGCACCACTAATCCTTGCGCCAGGAAGTCGCTGTTGGGGGGAGTTACGTTGAAAAGAGCCGGCCTGCATATAAATGAGACCTGTATTGTAGGCTTTCGGATCGCAGCACCCGTAACTCAACGAGTGCTACGGTTGAGATTCTACAGCGGACCTGTCATATTCTATCCTCAAAAAAGGTGCAACCATGGTACCATCATTCCCAAGTCACGTTGCCGTGAACACTCAACCACCGCCTCATTTTAGGCTTGGCTATGTGGATCATTGACAGCAACTCCCTGATCCTGTATGTTACTACATCTTCATATGCCGTGATGAACCTCAACATGAAGCGGGGTGGCTGCTAGATGCTCGATCAGAAAAAGGGTTTAGTCAGTCGGAGCAGAAGATCCAGCTTAGTTGCATCTGCCGCAAACTCGCCCGTCGCAGACCTGAACATGCTCGGACAGCCTCGATCCGTCCAGTCAATGACATGGAACTACTAGGGACCCATTTGAAAGGTAGGTTTGAAGAAAGCTGGCATATATTCAATATTCACATCGCCGCTTACAAGTATAATGCTTGCCACATCCACTTTGCTCTTAGTACTGCCAGAGCACTACCTTGCGTTTCTACTGTTCGCCCTCGACCGCGATCGTTCAAATCTCCGTCTTCGACTGCCGAGCGAAAGTATGAGACCGGGTTCAGATGATCGACGGCGCCTTCTGGTAGTAGCTGACCATTCGAAAATCTCTCCCATTCAGCTCGGTCACGGGATTTGTATGGTACACTCCACCACATACCAAAAAGCCCATCCTCGTTTCTCGTGGCCAGCGCAGCATCGGCGTTATGCTCGACCCATTTCGCGTAAGCAGCGCAACGTGCGAGGTGGTACCGGTAGCCCTCCTCATCAAACGGAGTTGGTGGAATTTGGGAAGCTGACTCGCGCTCTTGGGGACGAAGAGGGCGGCAGAATTCAGTAAGATGGGTGAAGAATATGCCCTTGAAGGTCTGGCCATCCTGGCTGCAGTGCAGGCCATGGTCACAGTATTCCTCTAGCACTCCGCCGCGACCTAGGCCATACCATTGCTTGTCCTCGTTTGGCCAGCCCGTGGCTCTGATGACACTGCTGACCAGGTTGTGGCCGTCGTCGAGGTAGGAACGCGCTCCTGTGGCTATCCATAGCCCGCGGTTGGCAGTCAGCAACACACCTTGGTTGTACGTGTACACCATGGTGTTCAGCTCATCGCAGTGGCCGGTTCCAGGGTTGATGGTTCCGTTTCTGAAGCGTTGCCAGCCTGTGATATGAAAGCCATCTTGATAGAGGCCGATCGAGTTGCGCATCTGAGAGTCTTTCAACCATTTGTATGATTTGACGGCATTTTCGAGGTAGATGGGATCATGGCCATTGTAGAAGCGATCCTGAGCCTTTACGAAAGGAGCCGAATTATTGTCTCCGGGAAAATACAGGTACATCGATATGCTTGCTGCGATAAACAGCTCGTTCGTGATTGCATTTTTGTAAGGTGTGAGTGATGGGTTCCAGGTCATGCCACCGCCGCACAAGGAGTCATCCCATCCGACTGCGGCCAATTCATAGAAGACACGGGCTCTGTGTGCTGCCATAGGACTGAGCTGCAAGCCATGCCATGCAGAAGACTCGTACTCAGTGCCTCCAGCATGCCTCCTTGCGTACATGTCCGCAAACTTGGTACTCTCGAGCCAGCCGAGCACAACCCACAGCATGTCGTCGAATGCTTGGTTCCGTAGAGCAAATGCATTCTCGCCAAAGTAGAAGAATGCAGTTTGTGTGTAATATTGGTTGATTAAATTCTCCCAGTGCAAGATGTCTGTACACGCCTCTTCAAACTTCAGGTCTAGTCCCTCAACAATGCCACTGAGAGAAGTAGTAACGTGCGTTCCCAAGACTGCAGCGGTCCAGTCTATGGCGTCTGCCCATGTCCCCGCGAAGGTATCAAAATATGTCTCTTGCATTGTCTCAAGCCCATCAAGCACGTCTTGTAGCGCCTGGCTGATCTCATGGTTGCCATATCTTGGGCGTCGTATCTCATCTGCAATCGGATGCTGGAGACTTCCTGGATCAGGCAATCTCGTTGGCGGCCTGGAAGCTGTTGTAAGCCACGTTAGTGATCCCGCTATGAGGACCGCAGAATGCGAACACCTCATTGTCCAAGTCGTTACCAGCAGCTGCTATTGGAATGCGGCAGCTCAAATCATTCGACCGGTCATACAATCTTTGGTATCTCGTCCAAAAACATCGTCAGATAAAGATACTATTTCAATTCCATATTCCGGTCTCAAACACTCGACACAGCTCAAATTTGGTCGCGAGCATCTCGACAGCGCAAGACATTAAGGGGGACTTGACTAGAAGCAGAATCTGCGACGCACAAGAAGTCCTCGTGATGGTTGCAAGTCCCATTGGAAGAAACCCCCGCCATGCCGATTGGCCAATGTTTTGCGCGCCGATCATCGCCGAGGTCTGGGGGTGACCCCAAATAGCCTCCACAACACGTCCGCGGCCGCGTCACTTCTCCCTGGGTCATCTCCACCAACCACCATGTGTACTACTGCCGAGCCACCATGCGAAACGGACGATCTCTACCACAGCGGTCTACAGATATTGCTGCACACTTATGTTTGTGAATCTTAGGTATACTGAACGCAAGCATGTTATTCCGACACCTCATCGCAAACCTGCTCGCACAAGCAAAACGTGATGAGGGACTATCGAAACGAGATGTTTTGTCAAGCCGAAAAGCTTTGTAGCTCAAAGCGATAGCCACGTGCCCATTCAGGCGCTAGATCTAAGCACTACCGCCAAAGACAGCCTGGAAGTTGTCCAGAATGCTGTCGTGCTTTACACGGTCCCACAGCGCATCGATCTGCTTGGCCGAACTGTCCTTCGATGGGCCATTCTTGAGATACTGTAGGGTTGACTCGGCTTGTTGAAATCTTGATGCTCCAAATATCACACCGTCTCCCTTTTCTGGGTCCAGAGCAGAATGATAGTTGACCCATCGGTACGCCAGCTCGGCTTTTGACACTCCTTCTTCGTTCGCAATCTTCTCCCAGTCGTCAAGCAAGGACATGAAGTTTTCTTTGTGATACATCTTGTGGTAGATGCCATTGACAGCATCTTTGTTAAAGCGGCCCTGTTGTTCCTCAACGAACTTTCTATTCTTGGTCTGTACTCTGTTAGCTTCATGGTTCTCCTGGCCTTGCAACGGGATTGGCTTACCAGGAAACCACCAGCGATCGGACTGTACGCGTAAAAGGAGAAATTGTTCTCTCTCAGTAGCGGGAAGAGCTCATCCTCGGCCTTTCGCGCCACGGCGGCGTAGCTGCCTTGGTACACCGAAGGCATGATATAGCTGTTCTTCTTGCAGATCTCAAGAACCTCCTTGACCTGCGAAGGCGTAAAATTGCTCAGACCAAACCGCTTGAAGCCTCCGGCCTGGTAAGACTCATTCACACCTTTCAAAGTGTCCTCGAACGACGTGTGGAGATCAGGGCTGTGGATGTAGAAATATCGATCTCTTTGCCCTTACCGGCTCCGAGCTTCTCGAGACTCTCCTTTGCAGAATTGACCATCGTTTCTCGTGTCGCCCACGACTTGCCGAACCAGCCACCAATCCATTTTGTGTCAACAGTGAACCCCTGCTCGATTGCTTTGGCTTGGCCGATGGTTTGCTCTGACTCCCCCATACCGTAAAGCTGTGCGGTATCAATGGTAGTGCACCCCTTCGACTTTAGCAAGTCCAGCAATTTCTGGATATCTTCGGGCGTTTGCAGCTCAGGAAATTTCTGCGACGTATCTCCGAGTGACGCACCGCCGAATACTATGATGTTCGAAGACGGCGCCATACTGACCTCTGTACCGGTCTTGTGGTGTTGAGGGCACGAGAGAGATGAATGCCAAGAAAATAGGACCAGTCCAGTTGACCTTGGTACGATGGGGAGTGAATACGAGCGCAATAACGTTTAATCGGCGTTCTGATGCTCGCGATGCAGACTTTCTAGATCTTCGAGCAAGGTGGCTAGGTCAGAAAATTATCGCTTGATACGGGGAAGAAGGAAATTGTCAGTTGCGCTGGGACATCTTGTGCTGCTAGCGATCTCCTTTTATGCTGTAGGCCATTCAAGCATCCAGGCACTTTTTTGGAGCAAGTCCTGCGTCATTGACTTCAACCTCCTGCCAGCTTTAGCTTCGCCTCTGCCATACGTACAAACAATCTGGGCTTATTTCTAAGCACCTTTTGACCTAGCTACAACCTACCTACTATCCGAGTACGGGCGGGCTGATGGAGGCGGACAGTTCATACCCGGTCGTTAACCCCGACGTCTGGCCGCTTATTGCCAGACTCGGCCAAGGTGCCTAACGGGGGTGACTAGTCCGATCATTCAGGTTGCAACCTCAGGCGTGATAGGCCTCATACCACGGCAGGAAAAGCGGGGAGCAGGGCGTGACGATTCTCGGTACCATTTCCCAATTCGGCGCAGAACAATGCTCATAGTGGTTTCACCCGATCAACCGCAAGGCGTACAGATGTAGGCGCCAGGGTCCGAGTAACTGATGTCGTAGATCGTCGAAATGCTGCAGCACTAGTTGGTGAACCCTCGAATGACAAAGGAGTCCCTGCTGGAAGGGCAACGGCTACCCCAATGACACTCACCAGTAACAGCTGCCACTGTCTTTGAGTCTCTCCCAGAACATGCGCGCCTTTGCTGGTGTAAATACTTGGTGTTTGGCGCAGGTGCTATCGCCGCTCTACAGATAGAATAGCATCAGCCGAGACCGATGTTGCATACTTGACGAATACCACTTTCGGCCGACGGGCTTCGGCCGACCACATGTCCATTAAGCTCATTTCGAGTCCGAGCAGGGCGAACAGGAGCTCAGCCTCCTGTCTACGCACGCAGCATGAAAGCTCGCTTGTTGCAATCTATTCTCGGCCACATACCATAGCACGATGGACATTATAAGGAGTTGTTTGCGCTCGCACTGACTGAGCAGTAGCAACAGAATCTTCAGGACGTCTACCAAGCACAGCTCAACAACGACCTTCTGGGCATTGTCTGACTCGCTCGCGTAGACTATCTAGATATCACAAATATCATCATCATGGGCTTCCTTAAGACGACCATCCTTGTCGGAAGTGGCATCTACCTTGGCAAGGAGTACATGAAGTAAGTTCCGTCGATCGTTGGCTGTTAACTATCGCAAGAAGACAAGCTCACATACCATCAGGGGCAAGCAGCTTGCTAGAGAGTCGCAAGTGAACGGCGCACTAGGCTATGGCGGTAATAACAACATTGGCTGGAACAACAACGCCGCCGCGCAGCAGCAGCCTGTACCAACCAACAGTGCTTGTCAATGGCAAAGCCTCACAAAATCTTGAACGATAGTCCCTGATGTGTTAGAATGGCGTTCTGCCTAACAGTGATGTGGTATCTGGAGCCGTACGGGCCCATAAGGCTGGTAATGAATCAAGGCGCAACGTTTGATCACTCCATCGGGTAGGCGCGGTGTATGAGGAATCACGTTGCAACTTTAGAGTGTTTCAGAATCTAGTGTCATAGAGCTGTTTGCCTTGCTCATTCAGCTTCCAACCATTGCTTTTGCGTAGCTCCTAGACCGCCACTAGGCATGAGGCTTCTGGTGAGTTTCGAAGAAATCAATGATACTGCGCCATCTCGCGGTGACCTAAACGCTGGCTACAGAATAGACCCAACGCTGCATCATTTTTTCAGCTTTGTGATGGCTATCTGGCGTGTAGGAGTCACTGCTCCTTGACGAACACTTGCGGCGTGACCCATAGCTCAGCATGATCCGCTACGCGATACGGTTGTAGATAAGTAAACGCCCCGCATCGTACTTCGATGAGGCTTTTGTTTCAGTTTGAACCGCAGGATGTTTTAAGACAGCCAGGTCACAGTAGGTGAAGCATGCCTCTATGGTACTTGAGACTGTATGTGGCTGCTTAGTAGCAACGACTTCATACCTAGGTAGTGTAGCCGCTTTGTGGGAACGGAAAGGTTCACAGAGATCACATGTACTACCCGTTACTTTGCTGGTCGACTAACTCAGGGCGAGGATATATTGATGCCTCAGAATTCAAGGCATAGAACATGGGGAGCACGCTAGGCTCAATGATATCACCATCAGTACCGCGTCGCCGAGGCGAGCCTTAGTCGCCTTCATCGTCTTGTGGCCGAGCAGACATGATCACAAATCTTACACTCTTCATGACCTTAAATCCTATCAAGATGTCCCTGACTGAAGCCTGCTGTACTTGCGCTACTATTCTTGCTGACACTAAAGTACCGTACGACACTGAGAACGAAAAGCCAATATGCCTAGATCGAAGACTTGAATGCTGCGGACGCACGATATGCGCCACCTGCCAATATAAGAACGACCGGTTTCGAAACTACTGCCCCTTCTGTCAGCAAAGTACTGGGCCTTCCGCACTACCTGCTGAAGGGTTACGGTTACCTCCCTCGTACAAGGATGAAGAGAAAAAGCGGAATGACCTGCCTCCAGCTTACGATACTTTGACCCTGCGAAACCAAACTCGATCTAGTCAGACAGCCATCAGGCCGCCGGAGCATACAGAGGACACAGTGCATTTCCTCTCCCCAGAGGATACTCTGCATTCCCTGTCTTTGGCGTACCGAGTTCCGCAGGATGTGCTTCGCAGGCACAACAATCTCTTCTCAGACTCGTTACTGCTTGCACGAAAGTTTGTGCTAATACCCCGGTCTTACTATGACGGGCCTCCACTGTCTTCACCGCCAGATCCGGAAGAGGAGGAGCGGAAGAACAAAGTAAGGAAGTGGATGATGAGGACAAAGTGTGCAGAGTATTCAATGGCACTGTTGTACCTCAAAGGAAGCCAGTATGACCTGGATGTCGCAGTTGACGCGTTCAAGGCAGATGAGCAATGGGAGAAAGAGCATCCGATGGACAGCAAAGGAAAACATAATGATCGGCCTAGTCGGAGGTTCGGTTCGTCTCTGGTGGGTCAGCTATTGTGACGAATGCTCACAAAGACCAAGACATATCCTTTCTGACGCGACTTTGCTTTGCCTGATCATATATTGCTGAACCTTCCGTCAACAGTGACACTTGACCTCCACCTCAATTCAGAACCACAATCTTGTCACCTGTCTTGATCGAGTCTATCGGCTTGTGTGCATCAACAACGTCATCCGGCTGGGATACTCTCCAAATCTGAACATCCATCTTACCTGAAGTGACCTTTTGTGCCAACTCGTCGAGTGGTGTTTGCGCGAAGTCTTTCTCATTACCGCTGTAGGCAGTCAGCCAGACTGCAACCGGGATCAATTCATCGGATTGACACTTTCCCAAGGACCCTTTGTTCCCTACAATACCGGTTAAACAGACAACGCCACTCTCCCTGACATGGTCCAAGCAGTCCTCCAGGGTCGCAACACCTATAAGATTAAGGCACTTATCGAACGTGCCCTCGGCTTGCGCGGTAAGATTGCCATCATTGACAAGACATTCGTCAACACCACCGTGCTGTCCTTCATAGGCTGGAACTTCCTCAAGCTGCGACGGGTAGATGTGACATTCGCGAATGGATTACAACAAACCCGGCGGTGGCCAGTCTAACATAACTGGTACGGCCGCGAATGAGTAAACGCTCGGGCCATCTGCAGTCTCGAAAAGCAGAAGAGGAATCCATAGGCCACCTGCAGTATATCTCGCATTGCCCAAAACACATCCCGAGGCAACTTCGTCTTGACCCCTGAATGTTAGCAGCCGGCACAAAACTTTACTCAGCATAACCCCCGCCGAAGACTCATCCCACATCTCCTGCATGTTCCATAGTGCACTCACTTAGACAATCAGTGCACAGGTTGTTGAGAGTCTTTAGGCAGATCGCACTCGCTATCCGTCCAAACTAGGCTCGTTAGCATCAGTCCGAGCCAGAAATTAGTCAGAGGTCGCGATGATATCCAGCCTTGACAAGAACGATCGTCTTCCAAACCTCAAGTATGGCGTGTATGTGAGATGGAGGGACTCTAGACCCACCAGTAAGCTATTCGAGCGACTGGTGACTCGTCACGGCAGGTAGAAGTGCGTTCGGTACCTGCATACTACTTACGTCATCCTCACTTAGCGATCTATGCCAAGCTGACCGGGTCGGTACTACAGTGTGCCGGAAATCATTTGGAGATTACTGGGTTCGCGATCATCGACCGTTCGCTGAGCTCAAAGCTGAGCTCCTGGGTTCTTACACGGCCTCGAGCTAAGCACACATCCTGTCGATCGTTAGCTGGTCCTAGAGACCCTTCTGTTGACAGTATGTCAGCTTCTCTGCCAGGCAATCGCGACTTGCCGACATCGCAGTATGACCTGTCAACATACTGGGGTCGCGTACGAGAATCAGCAAATATCGCAGATCCGAGGTAGGGACAACATGCGCCATCTTCCTACCAGACGCATCGCCTTATGATGCCCAAGGTACATACTTCGAGCTACCACATTTCCAAATCTGGCTGTTCGCGGGGGCTCCTGCTGACAAGAAGCATAGAACGCTGTTCGTATCGTCCTCAGGTCTCGAAAATGCCAAACGAGCAGTCACTGCCTACAAGAAAGGCGAAGCCAAGACCATGACACCAGATATATGGCAGGCGAAGAAGATAATAGATTCCACCTTGCACCCTGGTACGAAGATTGAGCTCAAACTCAGAAACTGATAACTAAGACAGCGTCCGCAGATACTGGCCAACCTGTCTTCCTCCCCTTCCGCATGTCATGCTTCATCTTCTCAAACCTGGTTGTGACGGCAGGCATGCTCACACCGGGTATGGGCACGACTGGCACCCTCCTCTGGCAAATCACCAACCAGTCTCTCAATGTCGCAATCAACAGCGCCAACGCAAACAAATCCACCGCCCTCAGTCAAAAGCAGCTGATTCAGAACTACTTCGTCGCCGTCTCAGCATCTTGCACAGTCGCCCTTGGGCTCAAGGCAATTGTCCCTCGCCTCAAACGTGTTTCTCCGAACGCCCGTGTGATCCTTAGTCGTCTTGTGCCTTTCGCAGCAGTCGCAAGCGCTGGTGTCCTGAACGTCTTCCTCATGCGCGGCGAAGAGATCAGACGTGGTATAGATATCTTCCCTATACAAACCGATGAAGAGAAAGCAGAAAGAGAAAGGTCAGGCAAGGAAGTGCAGAGCCTGGGAAAGAGCAAGAAAGCAGCTTTCTTAGCCGTGGGTGAGACAGCAATCAGCCGTGTGCTCAACGCGACGCCAATCATGGTTCTACCGCCGATGATCCTTGTGAGACTAGAAAAGACCGAGTGGTTGAAGCAGAGACCAAGGATGGTACTGCCCATCAATCTTGGGCTTATATTTACTACGAGCATTTTTGCGCTGCCACTTGCACTGGGTGCTTTCCCACAAAGACAAGCGGTCAGTGCGAGCAGCTTGGAGGATGAGTTTCATCAGAAAGGCGGCTTGAACGGACTAGTCGAGTTCAACAGGGGGATATGAATATGCAATGAGTCAGCGTTATTGTATGATCACTCAAGCAGAACTTCAACACAAAACCTGCCACGGACCCCTACAAAACTTGCATTGACTGCAAGGCTTGAAAAAGCAAAGCCTATGCTCGACATGCCGTCAGTCCTCAAGCACTGTCCGCCAGGAGCCGTCTACAATAGGAGGGTCAGTCTTTCACGATCACAACAAACCTCACATTCACACTTTGCGTCGTTGACCTGACACTATTGCGCTGTGTCTTTCATTCGGCTTTGGTGAGTGCCGTCACTCGGCCTCGTTTTCATACTGCCGCACTTGTCCCTTCACCATTGAAGCGTCAGATTCCTTCTTGTCGTTCTGTTGTGTTCGCTCTGTTGCTCTTTTCCAGATTGCTCTTCCCCATTACACGACTCAGCGTTCTGAGACATTGCCCCGTATTGACCTGACACTACGCTGAGACTCTCCGACGACTTGCATCCAACATTGAAGACTTCGATACCCGATCGGATCGCTTCGTGGTCACAACACACAAGAATAACGCGCAGTTGATGTCGAAGTATGTACTGGAGCCAACGTCAGAGGAGGAGTTGCGTGGCAGTGAAGCAAACCAAACACAATATACTACAGGTAAGTCAGCGCATAGTTCAGGCACTTGGCATGTCACGCTCTCGTCACTGCATCGTGCTTCATAAATTGACCGAATCAGATATAAGCAACACAATACCATCCGGTCTCACCTCGTGCAACTTTAAGTACAAGGAGCAATATATCACTCAAGAATCCGCCTTCTTTGCCGCCATCATGGCTGCCAGTCTGGAGATGGTTGCAGAGAAGAAAGCGATACTTGTTGACCTGCTCACTTCTGAGATGCAAACTCTGCTCCTTCACGTCGGCACACGTCGTATCACTAGCCATGAGCTTGACCTGATTCACAGTCTTCTTTGCTCGATGTCGCCAAGCTATGACCTGAAGGATGCCATCTTCTATCTCGAAACGTACGACTGGGACCTCACTACTGCACGTCTACAGTACACGTTCGACGACGTCGATTGACAAGGTCCTTACCTCGATGAAGACGGTAACTCGCCAGCGTTAGCTCAGTACAATCACTCACTCGACCGTGCACCTGCGACAGCTCCTATACCCCAGGAAGAAGACACCAAGTCTAACAAGCACAATGAGTTTGACTGTAGCAAATTCGAAATTACCGTCAATCTCAACAGCGATAAGCCTAAAATGGTCAGACAAGCTACTTACACATACCCCGGCATCAACTCTCCTGATTGGCATGATCAGTCATGTCTTGACGGCCTCAATATCTGGCGTAGGAAGGTATTCAGGGAACGCATCGGTCCATCACGAGAATGGGCATATCGCAGCGGCAACGTCGACGCCGCAAACGTAGTACCAGAATGGCATCCGTTAGAGGAAAGATGGTGTACATCTCGATACGCTCTAACAGACCTCTACGCCGGACACCAGCCAGGTATTTCTGGACGCGGCACGGGCCGTCTGCTGCCAGAATACGCAACCTTCGCGAAAGAGATGGCGCCGATCTTTCGCAGTCGCTGGCTACCTGGAAGAGTCGTGTTGAAGGCTGTCGAGAGAGGGAGTCACAGCATAACCAGCTTCCTGCACCGAAGGTTCATTGCGCCTAGAAGCAGAGGAAACGAGAGGACAAGGTGGACGCAGGAGATGAAGCACAAGGCGGGTCAGAGGGAAGCGCTGAGGTTCAGGCAAGGGCAGTGGAACCTTGCGGCCACTTTGCCTATCAGTGCGCTGGGTCCAGTCTGGCCGCCGTGTGAACCAAGCGGTGAACCAAGCGGAGATGGGATGGTCATTGTACAGATGCCAGATCTTGAGATGGAAGGTTCTGAACAGTGGGTTGGTGCGGATGAGGATAGGCCAGCTGGCGAAGCTGTCGAGACAGGTGATGTTGAAGATCAGGAGTACGTCAAATCACGCAAGCGACGGAGAGTAAGGGAAATGTTAGCTTCAGACACTGCATCGACCGAGAGCCGCTGGTAATGACTGTACAACTAGACAACACAATGAAGATATCTCTCTCCTTCCATTATCTGTCCACCCTCTGATTCATCCGTGACTGCATCGTAAGCGTGGACGGAAATTCTTGCCGTTTTCATAGCATGTTCTGCGGCTCATTTCCAGCAAGAGCGGAAGGTGGCAAACAACCCATTTTCACACCTGCAGCCACGACTCAGACAGTGTTGTGCTTCAGGTCGCACGTGACGTAACAGACTGATTCCGTACGCCAAGCCAAAGCGTACAAGAATCTTCGGTTGTTGTCGATAGTTGCCTTGCCCAACAAGCAGGCACGTTTAACTTGTCACAACTTTTTATCTGTCTCTCCTCTTCTGCCTCAAACCCACATCCCAACTCCTTCCACCGATCGGACCCATATACGATCGTTGTGCGACAACTGTCTTCCACTTTAGCAACCTCTACCAAAACACATAAATCACCATGGCCGAAGCTGCGCAGGCCCCACCTACATTCAAGCTCGTCCTTGTTGGCGACGGTGGTACTGGAAAGGTACGAGATTGACCACCTTGCGCGACGAGACTATCCTGTCACCCTCAATCTGCGGGCACTGTTCGATCCCTTATCTCAACGCTCAACGCTCACCGCTCACCGCAAGTCTGGACCTTAGGCTAACAGATGCACGATAGACCACCTTCGTCAAGCGACATTTGTCTGGAGAGTTTGAGAAGAAATACATTGCAACACAAGGTGTCGAAGTTCACCCTCTTGGATTCACAACCGTACGTAACCTCAACTATTGGCGCAACCGACCTCGCTCTAACTGTTCTGCCAGAACCTCGGCCAAATCCAGTTCGATGTTTGGGATACCGCAGGTCAAGAGAAGTTCGGTGGTCTGAGAGATGGCTACTACATCAACGGCCAGTGCGCCATCATTATGTTCGATGTCACATCACGAATCACTTACAAGAACGTTCCCAACTGGCATCGTAAGCATATCGATCCTAGACATTCAGGTTCCAGCGAGCTAACCCGGTACAGGTGACGTTGTTCGTGTTTGTGAAAACATTCCGATTGTCCTCTGCGGTAACAAGGTCGACGTGAAGGAGCGAAAGGTCAAGGCCAAGACCATCACATTCCACCGAAAGAAGAACCTACAGTACTACGATATCTCTGCTAAGTCCAACTACAACTTCGAGAAGCCATTCCTGTGGCTCGCCCGGAAATTGGTCGGAAACAGCACCCTTGAATTCGTCGCAGCTCCAGCTCTTGCACCCCCTGAGGTTACAGTCGACCAGGCCACTCTGGATGCGTACCAGAAGGAGATGACTGAGGCTGCCGCTATGCCTCTGCCAGATGAGGACGACCAGGACTTGTAGACTATGGGCCTTGGACGAGCGACTTGAACCTTCCAACATTGATGAGCTTGCATGACACCACGGAGCCGGACAGCACGGAAGGACACGATGAGATTTGGGTGAGCGAGAGGATGAAGAAGATCCTTGATATTTGAATGTTCGGCCTTTGAATCCAGGACCGCCACGCCAGCGCAAGGCGAAACCTCTGTCAAACAAAGAAGTGCAAGCCATCTTTTATACAACCATTCGATCAGAAAACGTCTTCGATCTACATTTTCTATGGCATGGTTCCAACACAAGCGATCGAATCCTTTAGCAAGCCAGATGACTTTACGATAGAAATACAGACGATCAAAAGCATAGCGAGGCATATAGAAAAGTCACGGCGACGGTATCATGTCACTCGATCTTGAACTCTCCTGACCTTTCGTTCTGAACTGATCTGTTAAGAATGAGCCTTGGCTCTGAAGAACGAAGAGCGCCGAGATGGTGCGAGGTAAGCGGTACGGTTCAAGCTGAGAAGTAGACGTTCTCGTAAGTGCCTTTGGCTTTGTAACTGCTGGTGCCATCTGGCCATTCATTTTCACGTTGGAATGCCCAGCTCATCTGTCTCGTGTCAGGAAGGTCGATGTGTCATCAATCACTAATTAACTGTCAAATGAGGCTCCAAAAGTCCAAGAACGGTCAGCCCTACAACCGAGATCAAAGGGTAGCAAATCGAGAGGAGTGCTTCGCGCTTGCCATGTCGATCGCCCTGACAAATCTCCTTATAGCCAGCAAGTAGGCGAGAAGGACAGGGAAGATGTCGTCTGGCGAAGGAACAGGCAGATTTGCTCAGCCTGAGATCACTTTGAAACTGACCCCAGAAGCTGCGGGTAGAGATTGATCTGAAGTCATAAATGGTCGAAACCATGAAGCGCCGAGCCAATGAAAAATCAGCAGATGGGGAGGTCCGACAAAGGAAGCAAATTCGGCAACAAACCAGCCTTCCCGGGGCATGTCATTGGCTCAAGCTCCTCCTCCTCGCTTGTGTCTAGCCACTTCAGGATTAGACTAAGACTGCACGCGGTCAAGGCGGTCGGGCAAGGCGCCACCAAACCACTAGTAGCGAGATCGAGTCTGCCTTTAGTCGCCTTTAGGCTGCTCTCCTGGATGCAACGCCAATCTACGGTACGGGCGCTGAGACAAAGGCGTCCAAAGGCGCTCACATGAATACAACATGGCGCTCGGTCGTCTCAACCTCTCTCTTTCCTGTTCAATCGTGTAGCTCACTGATAATTCCAGTTGCAAGCCGACCAGCCATTCCTTCCAAATAGTCACTCGTTCCCCCCTCCAGTCGTTCGCTCTTATCATACAATAATCCCAGTCTTTCTTTTCTCCAACTACCAGAACCCTCCGAGCTCAACACCAAGATGATGAAGTCCGTCCTCTCCGCTGCAGGCCTTGTCGCCGTTGCCTCAGCATTCACCCAGCCCACGTCCCAGACATTTGGATCGCTCCTCACACCCGACCTGAGCTCCCCCGTCACTACCGGCCAGGAGTACACGATCACCTGGACCCCAAGCTATGTAGCTGCTCAGACAGTCTCCCTCGTCCTGTGCAACGGACCAGGATCCAACTGCGTTCTCCAGTCCAGCGCCATCGTTGAGGGTGTCTCAGCCGCGCTAGGCTCATACTCATGGAATGTACCATGCTCTTTGCCCGCAGGCACCCAGCAGACCGACTCCGGGTACGGCATGTTGATCATCGTTGATGGCACTGGTGAATTCCAATGTAAGTCATAACCACGTTCCCGCCTCATCAGACGTGCACCTACCATGCCATGCACGCAATGCGCGGCCCCTTGAAACATGGATACTAATAGCGACACAGACTCGACCCAGTTCTCCGTCGAACATGGCGCATCGTGCTCCGACGCCACCTCGTCTACCACCTCAGCAGCCCCATCATCGTCATCGGTGGCCCCTAGCTCCTCCACGAGCTCTTGGATGAGCTCTGCCATGAGCTCTGACATGAACTCTTACATGAGCTCCTCTATGACAACCTCGGTATCCGCTGTCCCAACCAGCTACAGCACCTCTTCAGGCTGGTACGGCTGGTCCTCGAGCTTCAACACTACCTCCACCCCCGCATACACCGCAACTGCCATGAACAGCTCCGCACCTGCCTTTGTAACATCTGCTGTCGCAACATCCGCCGTGGCAACTGCCAAGCCAGTTGAGGCCTCGAGCAGTGCCTCGAGCAGTGCGTATGTGCACCCAACCATGGCATCTGGCACAACAGCTGCGGTCGCAACCGACGCTGTTGCAACCAGCGCCACACCAAAGGCGTACACAGGCGCGGCAGCCGTGCCAACTGCATTCGCCAACGTGGTTGGTGTTGTTGGTGTTGCTGGTCTGGCCATGTTTGCTTTGTAAGCCAACTTGGCTGGGTTGCGGTGTTCGATTCTGGAAGTGTTACATAGGGATGGATGATGCATGATTACTTTGTGGCCTATAAGCCTGGAAATCTTAGGATATGGGATGCTGCTAGGGATCATAGCATTTGCATGGTGTGATGGACTGGTACCATCCGATCGGATGATTGTGCCATTGTACAAAAGACAATGACATCGAATTATCGATTTCTCCTTCGTTGTCCTGTGAACCCTATACCGACCAATGCTTTGTGGTCTGCTCGAGGACAGTGTCCTTTGAGGTCTACGTTGTGAGTTGAAAGAGCTTGATTGAGCCAGCACGTGATAACGCCATTCGAGTTATCCAGCGTCACTGCGGGTTCGTGGACTTTCCCCACGTTTCGGACGAAATAACCTTGCCTTGCATAGCTTGTGTAGATACATATCACCACGCATCGCAAGTCGCCTTGCCCGTATCACCACCAGCCCGCACCACGCACGAACCCAACCAACTCATCACCAAAATAACGAGATCCTGCCAACAAGCACTTCTATCAGAACACACCTCAATCTAACCCCCCACCCTCAAATGGGCCTGAAGATGTCCGACGCAGACCCAAACCTCTCCACGATCCACGTCCCCAGCGGCCCAACAACGCTCTCGTCCTCCTCAGCCACCGACCTCTCCAGCCTGTCGCTGCCCGAACTCATCACGCGGCGCGACAACCTCGAAGCCGAACTCAAGGCGCTCGGCGCCGTCCTCGACAGCCACGGCGTCACCATGCAGACCACGCTGACGACGTTCGACGGGTACCCGCGCGCCGACATCGACGTGGCGCAGGTGCGCGTCACGCGGGCGCGGATCATCCGGCTGCGCAACGACTGGAAGGACGTCATGGCCGCCGTCGAGCGCGGGCTGCACGCGTGGCACGCCGCGAACAAGAACGTGCCGACGCAGGCGCAGACGCAGACACCCACACCCACGCCGCAGGAGTCGATCGTGACGCAGCAGGCGAGTGCGGATCCGCCGGCCGCGCCTGAAGCGCCGTTTGCACGCGTGAATACAGTGGAGCCAGGCAGTCCGGCGAACGAGGCCGGGCTGAAGGTCGGCGATCTGATCAGACGCTTCGGCGGCGCTATATGGTCGAACCATGAGCGGTTGAGGATGGTGGGCGAGGTGGTGCAGCAGAGTCAGGGACGGCCCATCTTGGTCCGGGTGCAGAGGAAGCTGGAGGGCCAGGACGTGCGCGAGCTGGAGTTGAGGGTCACGCCCAGGGTGGGCTGGGGTGGACGCGGGTCGTTGGGGTGTCATATCTTGCCGTTATGAGATGAGAGTTACAGTGTGGATGGTGGGTGAGGACTGTGAGCTGGTGCGAGATGGAACCACAGAACGGAACAGGACAGCACAGAGCGCGCCTAGGGATTAGTGGTTGGGGAGTAATCTGATTCAATCGCTTTCACGACGAGATGACATTCCTTGGCCTACGTTCGGGTGGTGAGGCCGATTCGGACCAGTCCAGGTGCAAATATCGACTGATTGTCCTATTGATAAATGGTATACATATGCTGTTGGGCGTATCAAAGGAGCACAGTAAGCATCGTTAATGGACACCGCGGCGTCCTTCGGCTCTGTGGAAACACAAGACTTCTTGGAGCGAACGCATTGAGCTCACACGAGATCAACTTTAGTGCCGAGAACCGGTCATGTCCAAATCCTTACTGCCAAGTCCTCTTCGACTCTACGAGGAACTCGTTCACCTTCGCAGCATCATTCCAGTCTGACGGAACCCTAAACATTCTTCGCGCGACCACTTTCTCCTCCTCTCGTTTCCGTCTCCATTCACGTCCTCCACGCTTGACTGCATGATCATAAGTCTCTTGGCTTGGATACTCATCGTCCGCCACTGGTTGCGCATCCTCAACGTCCTTGTCGGCACTCTCACGGTATGTACCACCGTCACACTCTGGGGTGACAGGCGTCTTTATGAAGATAGTACCCGGCCCGTGTGCAACGGCCAACCGCCTGAAATCAACGTTTGGACTCTTAGGAAGATTCCACTCGCTGCACTGTGGAAAGTCTTGCTCATCTGGTTGACCATGGAGGTGGGAAGACTGTATGCTTGTGGGATTTGATCCTGCTTCTGGATCCTCGTCGTCACTGGACATCATGAACCTCGAATCGTCGTGTGGAAACAGTTCTGACCCGTCAGTGTTGACATCCACTTCTACAGCCTCGGCTTGAACTTGGGGCTTTGCCGATCGTCTTTCACATTTCTGATGGATCAGCATATTGTCCCGCTCTTTGAATGTCCTGTGGTCTCTTCTGTGGTAGGATCTTGTTGATGAGGACACATCTAATCCGAACAGAGTGGAAGATGGCAGTGCGCGAGACATGGGATCGTCTGCGGTCAAAGAGTGATTCGATCCAGAAGTGTTGGTGAAGGGCAGAGAAGATGGTTCTAGCTGTAAGACAGCTGACGAGCATACGCTTTCACACTTGGGTAACGAATCACAATTAGTGGCCGTCTTCATCGGCAGCACGCTTTCACTGTCATTCACTATCCCGTTTATGCCCAACGCAGGTACTGATGGTTTGCCACTGCCGTAGGTTGATTGGTCCAGCATACTCAACGGGTTCGACTGCGGAGCAGTCGCAGGTATTCTACTGTCTTTGGAAAGCACTTCGTGCTGACTTTTAGCACATGCTACGCTTGCATGTCCAGTCGAAGCCCGTAGTGGAGGACTGTCTGATGGATACCATGTGTGTAGCCCTATAGATCGTGGATCTATGCGCAAGTGCCGCGGTATGGGATCCCAGCAGGATACGACTCTCTCGATATCGCAGCCGTCGACCTGCGTGCTTGCATCGGCGTTAATGGATTGCTCACGGTCGTCCAGGGAGTGTTCACTGTTCTCCCTGGAAGAAGCGTAACGTAGAAGGGCAACGCTTGAGTTACTGGAAAGGCCGCAAGACTGCTAGTCCAGACCTTCCCAACCAGGTTCATGGAACGGTCGTGTGCCGATCTGAGCATCTGTGTGGTCCGGCATTGAGAACCTAACATATGCATCATACGGCTTTTCCGGTTCTATTCTCTCCAACACTTTCTGCGGCCTAGGAAGAGGTGGTAGTGGTTGTAAGGGAGGTGGTCCTGGACATTTTGTCACGCCAGTAGCAGCATGTTGTGGCAAGGTTGCCACTTGCTGAGTTCTTGATGTCTGCTCCGCGCGTGACACAGCGTCCGACTCCAGTCTCGCCTCTCGATCGACTACGCTTCGCATCGCATCGCTCAACAGCTTAATGATTGAATCCGAATCTGATGTGCCAGAGAAGATCAGTGATGGAGATGTATTACAGGCTATACACTCAGTGTCAAGGGACGTGGAAGAGTACTTCTCTCTGGGGTTTACACCATCAGCACCTTTCCAGATTGACGCAGATGAGAGGGATTGTCGACCGACCCTAGGGTGCTCGAGAAGGTCCTCGCAGCTCACGCTTTGTGGAGCCCGGAACTCGCGCACAGCGTGGGCGGCTGTACCTGCGTGGTTGCTGTAAACCAACGACTGCGTTGTGGCTGCATTTGGAGGACCGTCGTCAGCAAGATACGGAAGATTTCGTTCACTTGTGATCTCGTTCCGTCTGCTACGGGATTTTGCGCCGGAAGCTGCGTGGACATGCTCGAGGAACTCCCGGCGAAGCACTTCAGAATGCAGCTCGTAGTCATACAATGACGAGGCTACAGAAGTGAATGTAGGAGCGCATGGTATATGGGACTGACTGCGTGAGCTGAGACTGCCGCTTGCGGAGCAATGGAAGGTCGTCCTTCGCAGCAGCGGTTCCTTCAATGATGACGTGTTGCCAGTCGAGGTTCCTGAATTGACTTCTGCTGCTCGCCCTGAGCCGTTGCTTGCTGGCCTCGCGTCGTCAAACCGACTCGGGAACATGGGACTGTCCGTTGTCATGACAATTCAGAAGCTGTCAAACTGCGCTCAGGGCTTGTGCCACACAAGCGCAACAAGAGAAAAGAAAAAGAAAAAGGTCTTGTGCAAGTTGCGAGTGCTGGCCAACAAGGCAAGGCATGAACGAAGGACATCAGGGCAGTTGCGATCGTGTAATCTGGTTCTTAAGGGCGATACCAGATGATTGTAGATTTCATTTGGCTTCTCAACCTACCCAATTTAGAGCGGTTATACACAGTTTGGATGATCTCTGGGAATAGCGAAATACTGTATGCCGCATGGGCGCCATTCTATCTGGGCGACACATATACGCAGATATGCCACTCTGGTTGAAGAAGTCATAGAGCCTGGCGCTACTCGGTGGAAGAGGAACCCCAGCTGGAGCGCGCGGTTTACAGCAAAGCACAAGCGGTGAATCAACAACTCTGCGATCGCCTATCCATGACTATGCACTCAACTGGGGTACACCGGTCAGTCTTGCAACTCGATATAGGAGTTTAGAACAGGTAAGCTGAGATATTATTGTTGGCCAATCTTCCAAAGTGGTGGACCGCGCGCAGTAGCGCAAGGCGGAGCGACATCTGTAGCCCCGTGACACCGAAAGGAGCAAGCACTGCCACCATCGTGATCCGTTGCACTGATTGGCTGACCAGTGCAATCACTTGGACTAAACCCCCGCCGTCTGTAGCATCGCCATAACCAATGACTGTTTCGTATATGTGCAGACACACTGAGACACGAAGGATTGTGAGGCTGATTACTGTGATGCGCAGGAGGCATCTTGTATATATTGCACAGTCTGCCTTGACCACTTTCGCCGCTGAGATGGAAGGAAACCCTAGCTCTCCTGCAAGTCAGTCAATGCTTATGCTTTTGTAGAGAGAGATATATCCTCATAGAAGGATCTCCGTATATAGAATGTTACAGTGCTAAAACTAAGTGTCTTCCTATCAAAAGTTTCTACCATTGTCCAAGTCACTAGCCATCCGTTCCTGCCGCAGCACATACAAACGAAGGCCTTAGGACAATATGACTACTTCAACATATCTCGTCCCCTGCAACCATGCTCAACTTGTATCTACAAAAGACAGCATGAGTTTCTTAAAACGACTAGCCAGTCGTAGATCGACGAGTTCATCCATGAATCCAAATAATCGAGGTGTTCCTACAGCCTCGTCACCGTCTAAACACAACGCACAACCGACATCCCGCTCGAACAACGAAGCTCCTCCAGCTTACTCAGCGGGATCTCCAGTCATGGCGCCTCAACCGCGATCAACTCTCGAAACAATTGCTGACTCACCGTATGCCTTCCTGGGTCAGTTCGATACTGTCTTTCTCATTGACGACAGCGGGTCAATGGCAGGTCGAAGTTGGAAAGAGACTGCCGGCGCGTTGAGTGCGATAACTCCCATATGCACCGAGCAGGATGCAGATGGTATAGACGTATACTTTCTTAACCATAGGAATCCATACGCTGCCGATAACATCGGTGCCTACAGAAACGTGACGAGCACTGGGGCTGTTCAAGAGATTTTCAGGACCGTGCGACCTTCAGGAGGCACACCCACAGGCACACGGTTAAATGCGATTCTCAAACAATACCTTGTGGACCTACCAAAGGAGCTCGAGAAGCAAGCGCGGGGACAACAGTCGCCAGTCAAACCACTTAACATCATTGTCATCACAGATGGAGTTGCGACAGACGACGTCGAATCTGCCATTGTCAGTTCAGCGAAGAAGCTCGACAAAATGGGCGCGGAGCCTTGGCAAGTCGGCATCCAGTTCTTCCAAGTTGGCCAGGACAGAGCTGCTACGCAGGATTTGAAAGAGCTTGACGACTCCCTTGCTGAGGAACATGGTATTCGAGACATGGTCGATACCGTCCCCTGGAATGGCGTTGACGGCGCAGTTTTGACAGCTGAAGGTATCATGAAGGTCACAATGGGCGCTATCAACCGAAGGCTAGATCGAAAACGAGCTTCTCGAGAGGCTTTGCACGGGAGGTAAGCTGAAGACAGTAGTACAGTATCTGAAGGTTTCAGGGGTGCGCCTGTAAAGGATTATAGCGATTTGTGTGGTTACGGCCGCCTAAAGCCGGGACATAATTACCTAATAAAACAGTCGGTTACGCGACCTATTATTTCACCACTTGTTATTGCTGACGATCGAGGCCTGTACATGTAAGTTTACGACTATTGGCAGCCTACGCGAAACGACAGGTGACACAGTCCATTCTTCTGGTGGTATGGTTTGAAAGGTATAAAGCCAAGTCAGCACGTTTGTTGAGAGCATTCATGCAGAGGCCGCGGTAGAGCTTTGTAAGGCTAGTACTGATGTAGGAGTGTAGGATGTGTGTTGTAAGTGGTATGTAGGTTAGTAAGTTTAGGTAGGCCAAGTTGATGGTTTATTATGTAATGACTGACTTGCACTTGCCCAATAGCTTCTACCCCACAACATTGAAGGAAAGTAACATAGAATGCAAGACTTTCAGCACGTGCGGGGCCCAGCTTCGAGTCTGCGAGTTTACCCCGTCGTGATCCATAAGTTACTCGTAATCCATGAATTAGTCGTAACTCTATAAGTTAGCATATTCTGTGAGTTGAAACATTGTTGATGACCTTCAGCTAAGACCTAATGCATCTAGCGCGCCTATGTGACTTGGTTCTATTGATCTGGCGGCTACTAGTTCGAGACGGCGGTCGACCAACCCCTTCAATTTCTGCTTTGTCCGCATCACTCTCCCTTTGTCTCGCTTGTCGTCGAACCGGCTTGGCTGTAGCAAGATGCACTTCAGACAACAGGTTGAGACAAGTTCGCTGGCCCATAGCCTATATAGTTTTCCGTCGATGATCCTGGAGATCAACTCACTAGCACAGGACCCCTTACTAAAAATGGGACTTCCGACATTTCTGTACGTCGACTGCAGAGGCATGAACGTTAGTGTTCTCGCAACAAGACAGGGACAATACCAGGGTTCTCCGACTCGTCATACAATCTTCGGTTCTTGTTGCAAGCCCGAGCATTACTCGAGGTGAGATATGGTTTGGCTCTTAAAGCGCATGATTGGTTCCTCCTTAGTAACTTCAGTCAACCCCCGTGGCGCTTTCCGGTTTGGCGTACTTTTGCTCCGTAGTAATGCCATCGTCGTTCCACTCCAGCCGCGTTTTCTCCCTTTGGCGTCGAAATTGCCAACAACTTATGATCCGAACCAAAACGAATCTTGCTAACCTAGCGGATCACGTTTCCTGTTTCAGTGCGTGGTCACAGCAGTCACAGCCAGAGTTGGCTTCCGAGCTCTCGGTTGCGCAAAGCCATGCGTATAGTGGACCAGTTGTGGCTGGTACAGTAGAGTTTTGTGCCTGACCCCATGCTCACGACGCTTCCGGCAACACATCTCTGGTTGAGCTCAAGTGGCACCATTTCCCTCCACGATCTTTGCAGAAGATCACTAACAGATGTACCCGGTTCCAGGTCGTTCTTGCCACGACGCACACCCAGGGCGTGGAAAAAGGACAATGACTGCCCCTCGTTACATGACCTTGCCTCTACCTCCACAGGCCAACATTGTGATCCCTCGCTCTCGCTTCTGACGATCATCCTACTGGTAATTGTACATCTATACAGCTGTTGAGGCATTACGACTTTGACACAACTTCGGCAGTAGCGGGCTCAGATCACGGTTTCAGCAAGCGCTCACCTCTGGCCCCTTCCCACTGTTTCCTCCAACCGCCAGACAGTTGCATACGCCGCCTCTCATTGGTCCACGCTTATTATTGTACCATCAACCACGTTCGCCTTCAATCTCAAACAACCGCGCTGTGCTACATGACATCTATTGCCTTTCCCCACGACCTCTGGAAACAACAGTGTCGAAACATAGGGTCTCTGTCCTTCCTTCGTCATTGGTTCTCGACAGCCGGATCTGGCAGCTCGGAAATAGCATCGGTGGGAACCCACTCTCGAGCCTCGAGTCCCTGACTGTCAGGACGTTGTCCTTTAACCAGCTGTGACCTCCTCGTTGCTGGCTGTCCTTTCCGACTTCACATACTCGTCCCGACAGAGCCTGGTGCTCGACATCTCGACTGTGTCGGAATCTTTACGATTTTCTTTGGTGTTTGCATCGTCCACTCATTTACTTGCGTTGATTCGGTTATTGGCACTTCTCTCTCTTTACTAGACCTGCATTTTTGAGCGCACAAGTATCAGTCGTTTCTTGCGAATACAAAATGTCACCAACTACTACATTAATCACCTTCCGCGTGCGAGCACCACGCTCAACGCGAAGCCTACTACTTTATGGCTCCTGGGACAATTTCTCATCAGGGTATCCAATGATCAAGGACCTCCAACTAGGCTCCGAATATTGGTCTGGCTGCTTCAATTTCACCAACATCATCTGCGATGGTCGACCGAGCGATGTTATGAGATCGAGAGATGGGGGCCTCAAGATGGGCGGGACGTACTGGTACCACTACAAAGTCGACGATGAGACGGACTTCCACAATGTCTGTGAACGCGCAACAACAAACTGCCCCATGTTGCCCGGCCAACTCGTCAACGTACTGAATGTGCCCGTTGCTCTCAGTGGGAACAGATCTCGCGATCCGAGCACAAGCTCAACAAGCTCGGAGCGAAGAACCATGAACCCTGAAGACAAATTCATGAACCCACGGCCAGCGCCCGCCAAGCCTGAAAGCTTGCGTCTCAACACTTCACCTACGCTCAGTGACTTTCCAGGTAACAACGATGCATCCCGCTCCAGCTCGCCATCTCAGGAAACGCCAAACGCTTCACGGTTTCTTCGCTTGCCAAGGAAAAGGTCCGTGGACGGTCACACCTCGCCGTCTTCTGGTACTGCTCTTACTGGTGGACTTCGTGCTGCATTTCGTCTCCGGACAGCTCGCTCGCAAAGTCCGGAATCACAAATGAACAACGGAACGCTCAACAACCGCCGAGCGGTGTCGGCAGAGCGCCAAGCAAGCTCACCAAATGGGGACACCCATTCGGAACGATTGCAGAGACCACAGAGAGGTTTGCTTCTCCGAGCGAAGTCTGATGAAACAGTTTCCACATTGTCCTTCATCAAGCATCGTCAACAGCGATCAACGTCTAAGAAACATGTGTATCCTTGTGAGACAGTGTCAATCGAAACACCACGGCACATCGGAGCTCTCAACCTCTCACAATCAAATCATGAGCCGTCAAGTGCTGTGAAAGATGCAACATCCATACCAAACGCTCATGTTGATCGGCTAGCTGAAGATGTGCTGGTAAGGACCGAACTGGACCTTGAAAAGAGGTTACCCACTTTGCCAAACACACCTTCCTCAGCATATCCTATGAGCATCGTTGGCGACTCGCTACCTTGCCGCCAACCACTAGATATGGATCAGCTGAACAGCCATTTTTCTGCCACCACCGTTGATACGGAAATGCATCCAATAAGCAGGGCTTTTAACGAAAGCAGTCATTTTTCTGCTTGGACCACGACTTCTGACACGTCGTCCATCTTCGTGGATACATCGGAACCAGTGCCATCACTTGATAGAAATGGTTATTTGGGAGGTGGCCGGCCACGGCTGGACCATGCTGCAGAGGCGCTATCCTTACCGGCCAGTTTCAGCTTTTCAAGCATGACTTCTAGCACTAGTACCACACCCTCCAGCGTTTGCGGCAACATGGACGCTGAGTCTGCCGATCATGAAGATGCATCACCCTCAGCCAGATTTGCCCACGTGGCTGCACTGCCTAATCAAACTCAACACTACAGCCTGCCAGATTATGGTTACCAATGTCAGAACACATTGAAATCACTTTCACGAAAGTCACCGGAGGGCTTGTCGGGAAGCGCAACTATCTCAGACATTGAACACCCAACCACCATCAATGGCCATGGTAACAAGATAATTCACTCCGAAAGTATGCAGCGGCTCCTCGACGAATTGAGTTACCTCGGCGGCATGATACGGCAATAAACAATTAGCACTTTGCAAATATGCCAACCTCTGGAGACTAGGCCGTTGTTCAGCAGGCTATGATAGTCTCCCAGGCGGCGCCACCATGAGCACCACAGCAGGAGATTTGCTCAACGAACCAACGATGATGCCAAAGAGATCTGTATATAGTCACGCAGCTCACAAATCTTGTTACATGTGGCTACAAGGCGGTGGAAGAAGGCCTCGCTGTAGCAACACGTAACACATTACAATAATTGATGGGAACAAGATATCATGTTTCAGAACTTCTGTAGTGAAGTATAATTCAGACCTCTTGAAGGGTTATCTCTGAGAGTCATCACAGACATTGAGGTGTCTAAATGGACTCGTTGCCGTTCATAAGGACAAGTTCCGCCCAGATGTCTGAGAGATACTGTCTCCGCCTAGAAGCTTCAGGTCGGCCAACCTTCCATGTTAGTATATAGCACCTGCTGTTCTGGTCAAGGACCTGTTCTTCGTGAGGTGCTTGCAGTTCGGTAACGGGGCATAAAAGTTCTGAGGAATGCATAGATTTTGTGCCCAAATACCGAAGGGGATACAACAATAAAGATTCCTTTGGCTTCAAGCTGGACCCGCGTAACTTGTCGCATTCGCATAGGCCGTGCAGGTAACGACTGTCTCGAGCCTCAGTAAGCCTGCACATAGAAATGGTGCCGTAAATGCCTGCAAAGCATCTGGAAAGTCCGAGTCACGCGTTTTGAACAGCAGCCGCGTCGCCTCGTCTTGACGCGTGCTTCAGTGTTAATGCTGCTTCTACTTTCGAATCTTCCTGTCGACAGCCAGACTGCAAGTTCGTCTACATAGCTCGAGAACAACTGGTAGTAGGCCCAATGCAGCCTATCAGTATCAACCTGCTTCCTCTGCCCATTGGTGCACAGCAGCCAGGTGCACAAGATGTCCCAGCATCAGAGTTCGGACTGAGGTACTGCCCGACAATGGACTTGGTCGCGGTATTCCCTCAGGTAATAACAGTTGAGTCTGCGGCCGACACCGCCACCTTGGAAAAGACTGAACACGATGACTACTACGGCGAGGATGATGAAGAGGTACTTGTTGAGGTTTACCGCTTGAACGGTCAGAAGGTTTTCACAATCAGCATCGAGAAGGAGGACAGCGCCGCGGGTGTCGTTGATGTGGCTTGGAGAGACGATGGTGTCATACTTGCTATAGTCACTTCCGACAATACCACTCGACTTGTCAACAGCTTCAGTGGCAAGATAGTCCATTCCTTCTCGTCAGCATCCTCGCAATCCTTGACATCTGCGAGTAGTATAAATTCTCTCAAATCCCCTAACAGCAAGCGCAAATCTACCGACTGTGACACAAGGTCGAACAAGCGCAAATGTATACCTACCTCGATAGTCTACTCAACACATTTCACGGATCCGAAGAATGCAAGCCACCAGCTTGAAATCGCCAAGCTAGAGAGGGGGACCGATCTTGATGATCTTTTGAGCTTAAATGCTGACTTAGACCAGCTACTCAGATTGAAGGCTGACCTCCCACGGGAGCTCGCAAACCTCGATGTCGAGCAGTATCTGCCGAAACTTGCGATACTACCATCGAACGGCATGGGGGAGGACGATGTGTTCTCCACACGCACATCCATTGACACTATGTTTCATCCGACCAAGCAGAACGCAGGGTCGATCAGCACAGATGTGGTCACAGTATCGCAAAGCGATGCCTGTTTGCATATGCGCGTCTTCGATTCTTTCGAGGTCGGCAGCGTTGACCTCCACCGGGCACTTGATGCACCGGCGGGCTACAACATTGGCAAGATTCATAGAATTGCCACACATCCTTTCTCCGAGAAGATCTATGTGGTATCTGAAGAGAGACAAGGCAGCTCTACAAGGAGACAGACACGATCACAGGACACAGCAGAAGACAGCGCCCTACAGCTTCACCTGCTCAGCCTCGATCTTCGCTTCATGCGACAATCAGCACACACCCTTCCCATGCTGGCCACCAAAGCCACTCAGTTACACAATCTTATACGTTATTTGCGACAAATAGAGTCGCAATTGGCACGAGAAGTAAAGACTGCTTTTGACCTGCCGGCCAGGTTCATTCGAACACTCGAGGAGGATCTGAAAGAGCAAGATGGCGAAGGCAGCACGTTCGAAACTTCAGCATATCACGCCTTGTTGACAGGCGAAGTCCATGGCAAGTTCAAGGAATGGCTCGTTGATATCCTCGGCGACCGAGGTGTGAAACGATGGGACAAAGCTGTGCATGAGTGCCTGGAGCTGGTACGCAGATTGATCAGTGAGAACTGGAACCCAGCTGTGGAGAGAGCTGGAATTGTCGTGTCACGTCTGACTGGTCTTGCTGCGGCTAGCAGTACTTTCGACATTGAGAAGGAGGTGCTCGACAGACTGCAAGATACAATCGACACTATGGCGGTGGTTGGCGAAGACCTACTACGTGACACCAATGCCGAGATATCTGGCTTCAATGCTTTCATCAAATGGCTCAAGCGAGAAGTTGAGATGGCAGAACTTGAAGAGACGAGCGAAAAGCTTGACGAGATGAGAGAGGGCAGCGACCACTCTGAGGTTAGAAGAGTGCTTAGATACATATCAGAGAGACTACACGACACGTCTGTCAAGAAGTATATCAAGGATGGTCAAGCACAAGTCACCGAAGATAAGGGTGAATTAAGGGCGTACGAGAAGTTCAAGAGTGATCGACAGACAGGCACAGACGACAGTTCGATCCCCTCCATGAAGAGTTTGACAGCCAAGCTTACCGGGCAATGCGAACATCTGTTCAAGCAGGTCGCTACCAAGCTGAGAGAAAGTGTTGTTGCCCAGTATATATGCAAGCTGACGGATGACATTGATACGGAAATCATGGCCTGTCGGATTTCTTACCAGCCAGAGTATGCCGTCCTCCACGTCCTTGGCAGGCATTCTACAAGCAAGGAACGACTCTGCTGGCTACGCAAGAGCATTGATTCTGTGCCTCTGAGAAGCAATGTGTCTACAAAGCAGGTTGATCTGGACAATGCAGAAGAGGTCCTCGACATCAAGTTCGTGGACGATCGGGAGGCTGTTGTCCTGGCCAGGACCACCTCAGGGACGCGAGTGATCAGTTTCAGTCTCCAAGACGAAGATCAACAAGCCGTCAGGCACACTTTCGGTGGTAGAGACGATCCTTACACAAAAGCGGGGCTGAAGCCGTGGAAGCTGGAGATCAATGGCAGGAAACTGAGAAGGACAATGACTGTACTCGATGAACAAGGACGAGGGTATGGTGTGTTTGATCTGGATAGCGCTGAAAGTGGTGGTGATGGCGAGGATGAAGCGATGAGCGGTTGAGGGGTCATTCGACCATGATTGACTGTGCCGATGGACTATCAGTTCTTTTGCTGTGCTGGTTCTTTTGCATACCAAGCACATTGTAGGTCGATGTTTGATGCTCGCCTGTGAAGTACGGCTCCATCTGCTCGCGACAGCAAATTGGATGGTTTGTGGGACGAGATTCGTTCCTGCTTAATCTGTGCAAACTAGATTTCTAAAAACATGTGATTGGTCGCCTGGCCTCGCTAGCGTAGACTACTGCAGTGGGAAGGCGCCGCAGGAGACGAATGCAAGCACGACCCTGAAGGAGAGTCAAGTTAGGGCGGGTTAGGCAAGAGCCAGCAAGCGGCCACGCTTGCCAGTGCAGCAACGCAAGGCTGCCCAGCGGGTGCGCATTGTCGAATGTTCTTGTTGTGCCCTGGTGGGTGTGGGTGTGCTGTGACGAGACCACCCAATTTTCTTTGAACGACATTTGCACTTCATTCTACGCTCCATTACACTCTATAGACTTGCAGGGCCAGAGTGTCTCTTTATTCCATTCTTGCGCATACGGCGAGCCTTTCTTTCCTTCATATCCAGGGATCAGCCCCGCCGACATCGACACCGACACCGACACCGACACCGACAACTGAACCCATTAATTTCACCCTACAACGAAACTGCGGTCAAACATACCAACCTTCAACCACTTCCTTCTACATAGCCTCTCAGGACTGTTTGGCCCAGCATGGATGTCAATCAAGTCCTGACCAACACTTTGTCGCCTGGTAAGATCGCCTGTCAACACGGGGACATGTCCCACTAACTCATTACAGATGCCGCTACTCGTGGAAACGCTGAGCAGCAGTTGCAGCAGGCTGCCCAGCAGAATTTTGTCAGTGCCCATCTCTTGGTTTCCTGGCTGCAAATGCTAATATGACCACAGTCAGAGTACCTTTCCGTTCTGTCTCGCGAACTAGCCAACGAAAACGCCGACGCCTCGATACGACAGGCTGCCGGTCTGGCCCTGAAGAACGCCTTCTCATACCGAGACGTTGCGAGGTTAAGAGAAGTCCAGGCAAGATGGCTTCAGACGGTCGACCCCAGCATCAAGAAACAGGTCAAGGAGCTTGCTCTACAGACTTTCAACTCCCCGTCTATGGCCTCAAGCTCGGCTGCCCAGTTGGTGGCCACCATTGCTGCCATAGAACTTCCACGAAACGAGTGGCCTGAGCTCATGCCACTGCTGGTCAACAACGTCGGCTCGGGGCCAGAAAGAACGAAGATGTCGAGCTTGACCACCATCGGCTTTATCTGCGAAAGCGAGGATGCTGATCTAAGAGAGGCCCTCGTCATGCACTCGAACGCTATCCTCACTGCTGTCGTGCAAGGTGCTCGGAAAGAGGAGACCAACCAAGACGTTCGCAACGCGGCTCTGGCTGCTCTTAGTGACGCTACAGAGTTCATCCGTTCCAATTTCGAGAACGAGGGCGAGCGCAACTACATCATGCAGGTCGTTTGCGAGGCTACCCAGTCCGAAGACCCAAGAGTCCAAGCTGGTGCTTTTGGCTGCCTCAACAGAATCATGGGCATTTACTACGACAAGATGCGCTTTTACATGGAGAAGGCTCTCTTCGGGTTGACCATCGCAGGCATGAAGAGTGAAGAGGAAGACGTTGCCAAGCTCGCCATTGAATTCTGGTGTACTGTTTGTGAAGAAGAGATCAGCATCGAAGATGACAACACTCAGGCACAGCAGGAAGGCTCCAACGAGCTGCGACCATACTTCAATTTTGCCAGAGTTGCCGCGAGGGAAGTCGTTCCTCATGTCCTAGAGTTGATGTCCAAGGTGGAAGAAGACGACGCCGATGACGAGTACAACGTTGCACGAGCCGCCTATCAATGCCTGCAACTCTATGCACAGACCATTGGGTCCGAGCTCGTGCCCATGGTACTTCAATTTGTCGAAGGAAATCTACGAGCAGAGGATTGGCGTAAGAGAGATGCCGCCGTGGCTTCCTTCGGTGCCATCATGGACGGCCCAGAAACCAAGGTCCTTGATCCTCTGGTCAAGCAAGCCCTACCCGTGCTGATTGGTATGATGCAAGATCCTTCTTTGCAGGTCCGGGACTCTGCAGCCTATGCTCTAAGCAGAATTTGCGACTACTGCTATGAGTCGATCGACACGAGCGCCCATTTGCAGCCACTGATGCAGGCACTGTTCCAGGGTCTGATGAGCAACCCCAAAATGGCCTCGTCATGCTGTCTGGCTCTGCTAAACTTGGCAGAAAGACTGGTTAGCGAGGATGGCTCCGATACCAATCCTCTTACACCTCATTTCAAGGACAGTGTCACCGCCCTATTGCAGGTCACCGAGAAGGCCGATAGCAAGGAAGATGGTGCCAACCAAGTCAGAACGGCAGCATATGAAGTCCTTGGTGGCTTCATCACCAACGCGGCAAACCAGAGCTTGGGCATGGTGAACGACCTGACAGGAGTTATCATTGAACGCCTGAGCCAGTCGTTGTCACAGGCGAAGGATGTCGTCAGCATTGAAGACAAGCTCAACCTTGAAGAGAAGCAGATCAGCTTGTCCAGCGTTCTCTTGACCATCGTTCAACGACTGGAGCAACACATCGCTGGCCAGTCGGACCACATCATGCAGATCTGCATTGAGACACTCAACGCAACTGGCAATACGGCAGTCCCAGAAGTCATCTTCCAGATCGTGTCCGGATTGTGCAATGCTCTGAATGGGGATTTCTTGAAGTACATGGAGTCGTTTGCACCATACTTGAACGCAGCCCTCCGCAACCAGGAAGCACCCGATATGTGCTCACTGGGAATTGGACTTGTCAGCGACATTGTTCGTGCTCTTGAGGACAAAGCACAACCGTTCTGCGATCAATTTATGAATGATCTGCTCAACAATCTGCGGTCCGACAAGATCACGAATCAGCTCAAGCCTCCAATCTTGGAGACTTTCGGAGATATTGCCTCGAACATTGGACCAGCTTTCGAGACGTACTTAACAGTCGTTGCGCAAGTTCTGACGCAAGCGTCGCAGGTGACAGTGGCTAACGATGTCTCATATGATATGATTGACTACATCGTGTCCCTGCGCTCGGGTATCGCTGATGCCTGGGATGGCATCATTGTAGCCTTCAAAGGTACACAACGAGTTAACCTTCTGCAGGGCTATGCTCAGCCCATCTTCGCGTTCTTGCAGATCGTTGCAGCGGACGTCAACCATAATGAAGGGCTTCTGAGAGCATGTATGGGCATTGTCGGGTAAGTCCTGCGAAAACCCCTCCTCAAGGCAAAATTGCTAACATATCCAGTGACCTAGGTGAAGCCTTCCCTGACGGCCAGCTCGCGGACTTCTTCCGAACCGACTGGCTTACAAAACTGATCAAAGAGACGCGGTCAACGCGAGAGTTCTCCAACCGTACGATAACAGCTGCGAGATGGGCGAGAGAAACCGTCAAACGACAAAGTGCACATCAAGGTAATCTCATGAATTCTTCATGAACCTGATGTCCGCCACATACATTATCTTACCCCCAAGCCCGTCGCACCATTCACGATGTCCTCACCACCTTTAACATAGCACCAGGCCTTTAAGTCCACCAGTCACTGACATCCCTGAAGACCCTTTCAGTGGTGATACTCTGGCAGGCGATCATCCATAGCAACGGAAGCGCCCTTTGTCAAGTGAAGCGACTCTGAGCCGAGGTCTATCCCGAAGCCCAAAGAAGGCATGTCCCGGCCCTGCAGTCCTAGAACGCCATCGACAACAGCCAAGGAATAATGCAAACATCTTCACCGACGCATCGTTCTGGCAGGGATCGGAGGCTTGCGCACCGATTCAGCAGCGTTTCCGGGAGCTGTCCCAGAACCAGTTGTACAGCAGGATTTGCAGCCTCTCCCTATCTTACACCCTCAATGACCAGTGAAGGTTTTGCATGAAGCATGCCCTGGTCGCGCCACAGAGCAATCACCCCGAAGAAATCCGACTCAATACGAAGTCAACACCGATACACAGTCATGTACACCCCAGCCAGTATTGAAGACCGAGATACCCCTTACATGAACGGAAGTTCATGAAGGGGGAAACAGGCAGAAGCAGCAGAGCAGATTTTAAGGAGGAAGCGGAAGCAGGAATTGAAGGATCCATTAGCACTAGCATGTATGCCCAAAGTTATGTAGGGTCCTGAAATTCGAGAAGTCTCTTACAGTTTTTGTATCTAGTGCGGTGCTGCTTCACCTAGTACTGACCCGTGACAGGACGCGGAAGCCGAGCCACGCACTTACTTGTGCAGCTCGTCGCATGACCAGGAAGGCGCAGCAATAACAGTGATGGTGAGTATAACGCAAGGCGTTATTTTCAACATCCAAGCCTTTGGCGCAGCACTCGAACCAGCTGCAGAAGTCTCTCCCCTACCATGGCATTAATGCTGGTTCTAGACCTGCGAATGCCCGAGTCATCTCACAAGTTGAGCCCTACTTGTGTGTAGCCAGGAGAATGTGTTGACACATGAGATGTTACCTAGGTAGGTCACTTGTTCGCAAGAACGGGATGTTTTCCCATTGCTTTCTAGGCGGTCATACTGCCATCTATCATGGTCTCAGATCAGGTAAGCAGGTAGGTCACGACACTGGTGGATGCGAGCGGGAGAATTTGTTTCGTCGTTAGGTCTCATGTATCGATATCAATATCGACATCGATATCTGTGACTCGTGCCTGCTCGGTGAACAGCGCTCGTGTGGTAGGCTACCAGTATATCCGTATACTTCTGCTTTTGTGATCATGGCGCTCTCTTCTTCATTTCCCTGGGTGTCTGCACTGCGTCCATCAGTCTGCCTGTCTCGTGCCTTCCCTGGGTTCACTGTACATATGTCATCTCGCACACCTTCCTTCCTGTACGAGTACAATCTACGCCATCCCGCCCGATTGATCGATCGACCGACTGACCGACGTGGTTAGGACCACGCTTTCCTGGTAAGCTTATCACCCGCCCTACGCTTCCGTACCGATCGCGCTTCTGCTCGCCGTGCCATGCCATGTTCCCCGACTGCCGGGCTCAGAGCTGCTTTGCGGCCGTGTGTTCCTCGCTGTTAGCCTTTTCTACGTGACTTGGCACTGGGGGTATGTTGCTTCGTCATGGCATGAAGGGCAGATGGTCGGTGTCGAATGAGGCGAGAGAGCATGAAGAGCGCGGTTCGATTGGTGTGCTGCTGGCGGGACAGGCAGGTAGCGGAGTTGAGCTGGCGGTCATGGTGTTTGTTACTCGTGAAGAATCAGCGTTGCGGGGTACGATGTGTTTCTCCCTGCTGTATGGGAAGACTATTCTGTTTCACGGCCGTGCCTTGCTTGGCCTGTCTTCAGGACTGCGCTCTCACTTCATTCGATCTTACGTGTCCAGGGGAGGCACGGGGGATTGTGGAGTTTGCGTGCGCATCGGATGGCTGGTTGCGGTTGCATGGGAGATGATGAGTTTGGTACTGAGAAGTGATACGCGCGCTATGGTGTGGGTATAATGTTGGGAAAGTTGCGTATGCTATGAGTATCTTAATCTACGAGCTGGGTGTATTCGCCTGTGGTACTTTCCTTTACTCCCGGTCCAACTCCACTACCTCTCTTCCATTAGTGTCAAGTACATATCCTTGTCATCTTCTTCGTCATAGATCGCCATCTTCCTATTCGTGATGAACAGCTGCACACCCAGAGCCCGCCGGAGCGTCCTCGCTTGGCGTGAACCTGCGTTCTTATTGTAACCTTGCCTTACGGCCTTCGCACTGTCATTTCGTCACCGCCTCCTTGGCTGTGCACGCGAACACTGGTTCAGACGGTTGACCAACGACCATCACAGTCTATTTATGGCGTAGCATAGCTGCATGCAAGAGACACAACTTACCGCCAACGGTAATCATCCATTGGCCAGCAGACGGATTTAGGACGTGATGTGACACATCTTATAGATAGATTTGTGGTCTTGTCTTTGTGGACTCAGGTCGCATCAGCATCTAGCCTAGGCTTCTTGTCCCCAGTCTCACTCTCTTTCTGTAGGGCTTTCGGACTCCGACTTCGCTTTGTGACGTGAGGTGTTCCGTTGGCTCCTGCTGGAGAGTTGAGATTTACTTGCCTCGTTTCGCTCGCGGGCTTGTTCTGCTTTTGATTCGTCGAATTCTTCTTGTCCTGCGCACACTTCTGATTAGCATAAGTCTATCGGTCCAAGGACGCGGCGCCGAACCTGAGATCCTGCAGCCTCACTCCTCAAAACCTTCACTCATAGGTGTCCGTGTTCCACTTACACTTTTGCTGCCTGGCTTCTTGTCCTTCTTCTTCTGCTCTCCAGCTCTGATCTTCGACTGAGTCTTCTCCTTTCTCGCATTCACGCTGGCCTCGTTCGCAGCTCGATTCTGTCCTCTTCTATCGTCGCTCTTGGCCTGCTCGTGGTTGAACATTAATTCGATTGCGGGGTAGAACTTGTACATGTCTTTGATCTGCGGAATGGTGACACGCATGAGATCGAAGGCGATGCAGATAGACATTTGCTCTGCTGCTTCTTGCAAAGATGTCTGGGTCTTCAAAGCTGGCGGCGCTGACGAAGCTTGTGCTCGAGCTTTGCTGGAAGCAGCTTGATCCAATTGTTTCAGGTCGTCTCCTGTGAGCACGGTGTTCTCGGTAAGTGCCGGATCTTCGACAGGCCCCGACGAATCGGCTGCATCATCGTCTTCTTCAAACTTTGTTTGATCGGGGGGTCTAACATCAGTGAGGGTAGGCAACTTCTGATATCGCTGACTGAAATGTGTAAGAATGACATTTTTGGCTTTCATTGCATGGGCAACACCAAGAGCCTCGCCGATGGTGGAATGCCTTTTTGCGATGGCATCACCTTCCATGCCATCGTCAAAGGTCGCCTCGTGGATGAGCACATCTGAATCTTTTCCGATTTTAGCAAAGGCTGCTGATGGACGGCAGTCACCACTATAGGATAATTTGAAGCCATTCGAGAAGGTGACCGAAATGGCTTGCGCCCGCTGACAATGGCTAACTCGAGCGGTGTCTAGTTTTGAGATTGGTAGTGTCGTGTCCTTAAGGTTAACAGGCTGGTGGTTGACGTCAGTGACTTTTGATTGAAGAACGCGAAGCATGACTGCGTCTGTTGCCTCTATAGACTTATAGTCCTCTAAGTAATCGGTCATGTTAGTCTCGGAGACGAGGTAGAGTTTGTGCGACACTGGTCTTCCAGCTTCTGCTCGCTTACGAGTGGCTTCTCGGTGAGCGACCATGAGCGACAGTGTGCCAAGATGATGATCGGCGTGCAGATGCGAGATCCAGATCATGTGTAGATTACAAAGGATATCCTCGAGCTCGTCAGGTTGATATAGTCTCCTCAACTGGCCTATGGTGTTTTCACCGGCGTCAAGGATAAAATAGCCGAGAGAAGGTATATGCAACAGGTTTGCAGACACGTTTCTGTATTTAGAGGGGAGAGCGGAACCAGTACCAAGAGTGGTTATAGAGATGTCTTTGTATTTCTCATCCGACGGTGCTGATCTCGGTAGAGCAGATATCAATGACCTCGATTCTTGCGACATTTCTGCAACCTTCTGATAGAGATTGACGTAAGATGGGACGTCTTTGGACGAGAGTTCGAATTTAGGGGCCACCTGAAGCAGGAGAGCCCTTTGAGCTTGAATCAAGTCACCACCGTAGAATTCTTCGCCACCAGCTGAGTTATTGTGCTTCGGCACGGAGAAGGTTTCAGGTCGAATCTCAGCAAGCCTCGCGGCCGAGGCGGCAAATGAGTCCATTGCAAGGTAATTTGGACTATCATCGACAGAGGAGATAACATGCTTGACAGAAGGAAAGCTTGCTCTGAGGTCAGAAAACAGGTGAGAATGAAGGACACCAGGACCGAGGATCCAAATGAAAGCATGGACATCGACCAGGGCTTTCGCATTTTGCATGTCATTCAGCTTCTGCAGTAAATCTGGTAGGTAGTGCACATCTGGTACATCCAGTACCGCTACTCCATAGCCCGGGATTGGGGTATCCAGCACGTCTTCGGGCTTGATGAGTCGTCCATCCTCGAGCGTGACCGAGTGACCGGCAGCCAGTTTGCTGAAGTTGGAGGCAGGCTTGACGTCGAGGGCTTTAGCTTTGGAGACCAAGAAAACACCCCTCTGCGGCCGGCCCTTGACGAAGTAGGACATAGCTACGGAGGAAGACAAGTTGTCAGCTGGCGGGAGCGCGGTGACAAGAGCAGCTGGCCAAGGCATGCGAACCAAGACTTTCTCATCGGGACGTATATGCGGCGCATCCTCCAATTTTGTACAGAAGGTGGCACGAAGATCCTTTGAGGCGGGGTCTCGTTTCCAGATCATGGCAGGCAGTTTGACGTCGTGAAAGACGGCCTCGGTCAGGCGGTCTTTCCTCCAATCCGAGTCGAACATGTCATGAACGGTCTTCTGGCGTAGAGACTGTTCGTGTTCAATTGTACTTGGGCTGGCACTGCGGCCGTTGGGGTTTGCAACCGCACTAGCGCGACGGGTGGCCCGTTGGACGGGTAAAGCCCACAAGAGGATGTTCTCGTCGATGTAGTCGGGCTGCTGCGAGGCCTGCCATGCGGTGGGATCAGCCTCAAAGACGCGCAGAGGCATGCCGGTGCGGAAGATGAACCTTCTAGCGCAGGCAATGCTGTGCCAGATCTTGGGGCCTCCATGGATGACCATGTCACCAAGAGCCTTCTTGTCCTCCTCGTTGGACTCTGAAACGACGTCAGCCATGGTCAGGATCATGCCCAGCAGACCACTGTTGGTTTCCCATTTTGTCTCGCCCGTCAGAAAGATGTTCCTTGCTTTTTTCAGAGAAACGCCTCTTTCGATACATGCGCGTTGAGTCCCTTCAGCGACTCGACCGAACAGATAGCGCTTGTTGTCGAAGTGGAGCAGGAGGGTGGTGCCCGGGGTGTCGGCGGTGGGAGTGGTCACGAACTGGAAGTAGAATTTATGGCGGTCGACGGGGCTGTTCAAGTCGGAGAGGGAAGACATGCTTCGCTGGAAATGGTCTGGCCTGGCTCCTCGTCGTCGCCGCCAGCTTCCTTCTCCTTCTCCTTTCTCGTTTGCAGGGTTTCGGGGTTGCGATTGCGGTTGTGGTCTTCCCTGGGATCGTGGGATGAATGATCTACGCCATAGAAGGGAGTGCAATGAACTGTGAAGCCTGGCACATATATGCGAGCGGCACAGACCTGCTGGCGTGACCCGCACTGGTGAACTGAGATGGAGAAGTGAAGCCACTGCGCCTGCCGCAGTAGAGACTAGTCAGTCCGATGTAGTGTGCAGAATGATACAGCACAAGGTCAAAGCGGTTGCAGGGAACGAATGAATAGGCTACAGCCGAGCCAAGTGCACAGTCGACGACGGACAGTCTATACGATAGTCCACAGCCAGCACCGCTTGCTTCTACAAAATTTAAGTTCTCGGGCAGTTTCAACTTTATTCGAGTCGTGCTGCGTCATTCGCCCTTCAGCGAGCTACTCCTCATTGGGCTAACGTAGTCACGACCTCTTTCCAGCTAGTATCCAGCTAGTCACCATATCCTCCCTAGTATCTCGACACCGCACTCGCCAATTTGCAATTCTCGCCCTGGCACTCTGCACGAGTGAGACTTCAACACTTCGCCAGAGGTGGTGGTCGAAGTGTTTCCGACATAGCAGCACTATCTACTTCTGTATATCATCGCTCGAAGATATCAGCTTCTCGACCGTCAACGAAGCCGAAGCCTGTTAGTGTGTCGTCGTTGGGCTGGTGTTATTGCTTGATATCCGTGAGACCGCTGCGTATACATTACTTGTGTGAAGCTAGAAGGCGCTGAGTAAGATGAATTCAGGAAGATGGTTGGCGGCTATCTATGCTCATACTACCCCGATCCTCGGAGGGACAATGGCCAGACACACAATATGCCCAAAACCAAGCTCGACCCAAGGCCTTTGAAGGGTTCCATCAATGTTCTCTACTGTTGTACCTCCAGCAAGTAAGCACAAAGCCTCCGGCTGGCGCACGACGTTAAGTTCCAATCGGGAGCCGCCTAGAGGAAGGCCCACGTGTAAGGGCGGGTTGACTGACTCGCTTGATATGTCTGCCTCACGAACGAGGCAGACGAGTGATTGTATCACACCCTTCTTTGCGGTCCCCTTCTCGCCTTCTCCGCACCAGACCCCCGCACACGGTATGGCCAGATGAGCTCGGCAAGTCGGCCATCCGCGGTCTTTATTTGTTTCCTCAGGAAACAGATGTATGGTCTATGACAGCGTGCTCGCATTCATAGTCTCGAGCCTTCCGCAGCCTGCCTAAACCATGTCACAAACCAAGTCTTTGCAAGACCTCAAGAGGCCAGACCTCTTCCGGCAAAAGGGATGTATCGCAGAAGAGTGGGTAGACGCGGCCTCTGGCAAGACGTTCGATGTCTACGACCCTGCAACTCTCGACAAGCTGGCCACGATTCCCGAGATGGGGCGCCAAGACACCGACAAGGCTATTCAAGCGGCGCACGACGCTTTCCAGTCGTACAAGAAGACGACCGCCCGTCAGAGAGCCCGCTGGCTGAGGAAATGGTCTGATCTTTGCCATGAGCATATTGACGATCTAGCTCTCATACTATGTCTCGAGAACGGCAAGACGTTGACTGAAGCCAAGGGCGAGGTCATATATTCTGCAAGCTTCCTCGAATGGTTCTCGGGTGAAGCTGAACGAATCCACGGCGAGGTCGTCCCAACTTCGAACCTGAACCAACGGATCTTGACATTCAAACAACCACTGGGTGTAGCAGCATGTCTTGCACCTTGGAACTTCCCAATAGCGATGATAACGAGGAAAGTTGGTGCCGCCTTGGCCGCAGGATGCACGACGGTATGGAAGCCGGCAGGTGAAACGCCTTTGAGCGCTCTTGCACAGGCAGTGCTTGCGCAGGAAGCCGGTAAGTCTCTCCTTCTCACATGCGGGTCGCGGTTTGGCCCAGAATGAGTGACAGCCAAATCATCAGAGTTGGAATGTACGGCGCAACATGTTTCGATTCGTCGCACCGTCACTGGTTAGCTAATCTGTCCAAGGTTTCCCGAAAGGCTCGATCAATGTCGTCACGACGCTAAACACTGTCGCTGAAGTCGGACAAGCTCTGTGTGAAAGCAAGCTTGTGAGAAAGCTGTCGTTCACCGGTAGTACCAGAGTCGGCCAGATCCTGGCGTCTCAGTGCAGTCATAGCCTGAAGAAGCTTTCTCTAGAGCTTGGTGGCAACAGTCCCTTCATAGTATTCGATGATGCAAAGCTGGAGACCGCAGTTGAAGCAGCCATAGCTGGGAAGTTCCGGAACAGCGGGCAGACTTGCGTGACGGCCAACCGCATTTTCGTGCAAGAAGGCATATATGACAAGTTCTCCGAAGCACTGTCTAAGAAGATCAAGACTCTCAAGGTTGGATTGGGTACCGAGGGTAAGTGTTCCAAGTGACTGTTACCACCCAGAGCAGTGTTTCCAGACCGTGTTACACCAGATATTCCTGTCTCGGTTTGAGCTGACTGCTTCGCAGAGGGTGTCGTCATCGGTCCACTGACTCATGAACGAGCAGTCGAGAAGGCGATGAACCACATTAACGGTGAGTGCTCTGAGCTCGCCCAGACCCGTGGTGCTGACACGTCAGTACAGATGCCAAGAAGCATGGCGCTGAGGTTATCCTGGGCGGGTCATCGTACAAAGGTGAGCATAAGGGGTACTTCTTGGAGCCAACAATCATTTCCGGGATGTCGAAAGAGATGATCACCACCAGGGAAGAGACGTTCGCACCAGTTGTTGCTCTATATAAGTTCAAGACGGAAGAGGAAGTGATCGATCTAGCCAACGATTGCGATGTGGGATTGGGCAGTTTCGTCATCACCGAATCCATGCCGCGCATGTGGCGTGTAGCAGAGGCACTCGAGGTCGGTATGGTCGGAATTAATGTCGGCGTTCTGAGCGCCAGTGAAAGGTGAGACCCGTGTGTTGCAGCAGCTCGAACGACATCTAACGTCTCGCAGTCCCTTCGGTGGTGTCAAGGGAAGTGGATACGGCAGAGAGGGTGGGCGTCAGGGGATTGAGGAGTATTTGACGGTGAAGAGCATGATCATCAACGTGACAAATTAGTGGGAGCGTGGATATTGTGTCATCTCGAAGGCTAAGATAGACCACGAGAATGGATACCATCGTCCTCATCACTCGTCACAGCTTACGCCTAGAGCTTGGCCGAATGGCTTTCTGCGTTGACCTCGAAGTTGGTCCCGGACCCACGCCTTTCTCGGCCTCAACTTGAAGCTGCTGTGCCTGTTCCTTCGCATTCTCCTGTTCAGTCTTCTCGACCTCTACCTGGCGGTAGGTATAGCCTGCATAGAACATGATGATAGCGCTCAGAAAATAAGCGGTTGATTCATCCTCATAAGGCTTCCCAAAGATCTTGACAGCTTGCTCGTCCTCGCGCTGGTCCGTAGCTGTGAAAAGCAACCAAATGCCCGTAACGGCCAAGTCTGCATACCACCTGCCTTCTCCAAACATTTGTAAAATGGTTTCTTCCATCTTTACATCTTCCATCAACCAAGGCACAGCGCGAAACAGAAAGCGAACGAAACAGTCGGCAATGACTTGCAAACGCCAATTTAAAGAGTCTTGTGGGCGGTTGAGAATCCGGAAGTACGACCAGTAAGGGAGGGCCAGATGAGCAAAGGCTGTATTCTTCGAGATCACTGTATTACCAGAGAGAATAGCAATGATGATATCGAGATACTCGTAGATCTTGAGTAGATGGTAGGCGTAACCAAGTGTGTAGGGATCAAAGCTGTAGCCGGTGCTTGCGACGAGGACGTCGTGGTCGATGTCCAGTACGTAAGCAGCAAGAACCAACGATGCAGTAGCGACCAAAAAGTCGTGTGTCTCGAGCAATGTTTCCGGACAGACAAACTTGCCACGCTTGTCGACATAGCGCTTCAGACAAACCCAAATCAGGAGGAAAAGGACAGTCGTGAGTGACACTCCCTGGAGGGACGTCAAGGGGAGGTCTTGATTGACAGCCATGGTAGTATCAACCAGCAGCGTGACTGTTCCAATCACGACTGGATATTCCACACGAACCCAGCCGGCACCAGTTGCGATATGAGTGTACCGTGGTCACGACTCAAGGCTTCCCGCAGAATGTAAGAACGGCCATGAGAACGACGTCGAAGTCCGCAACACGCGTGGTCGAACACAGCCGCAGTCTTGGCCAGGGCTTTCTTTGGGCATAGTGTCCTCTAGTAGTGCTTGGATGGGCCCACTGGCGGGTTCCTGGAAGAGCGAAAGCGCCATTCGCCTTCGTGCAAGTGCCAGGGCCTGCGGTGCCTTATCAACAAGCCCGTGTCTCAATCCTGGTAGGCACTAGATTCGTCCATTCCGCCCTTAATGCTTCAGCTGGAGCGACACAACCTACACAGGAAAAACACGATGACAACTGCTTGAGCACACCTATCACCAGACATTCTGAACGATAGCCAAAGTAATTCGCCTTCGGTCTGTCATTGAACGGGAAAGCAGAATCGTCGCGGCCTCGCGGCAGCTCGTCATCATTCGCCATTGCCAGTGACGGCAAGCCTTGGCGCGTATGTAGGCCAAGCGCCACCCCGCTATCTACCCAGGTTGAGCCCGGCGATTGTGCAGGTTCAAGCACTAACAGCGAGCGCTGCGCCTCCAGAGATCAAACCGCGTCCAACACTGCCTGGTCAGAAGTCCATTCAACTGCTTCGTTCTCACCTTTCTGTCTGTCCATCACTCCAAAGGCTGCGCCTTCATTGCCTGCACCCCCGATTATTCGACATTCTTCTCGAAGACATCCCATTTCAGAATTCGGTTTACTGGTGTCAGTGAGCCTTCCACCACATCACCCTCACCGCCACCATCTCACCTTACTCATACGCCGATGGTCGAATCCGTTGACGAACCTCCTTTACGTGGTTTACACTCATGGGCTAAGAAATTCCGATCTCCTCGAGCTCTTTCCGAGAAAGACACACCGCCATCCTCAACAAGCCAGAACATCCTCCCTCAGCATGCTGACGACACAGACCAAGTTCACGGTCGAACTCAACCCGCAGAGCGCCGCCCCGGCAACGAGACGGATACACAGCAGCAAGGCGTACATGCTGTGCATAATGCCGGAAATGGAACTGAAGCTACCGCCATAGCGGACGGTCAAGACAAGTCCCCCAAAGCTCCAATCCACCAACGTTTCGTCCGAGACGCGAAGCGTATCATTACCGCCAGCTGGATCAACTGGCTGCTGATCACCGTTCCAGTCGCCATTGCAATAGGCATCGCTCACGACTGGGCTCACGTCGACGGGATCAGCCCAAGCGTTGTCTTTGCTGTCAATGCAATCGCTATCATTCCCCTTGCCTCCTTGCTGGCTTATGCTACTGAGAGTGTCGCCAACAAGCTCGGAGACAGCTGGGGAGCTCTGCTCAACGTCACCTTTGGCAACGCCGTGGAGATCATCATCTTCGTTCTCGCCTTGGTTGCTGGAGAGGTACGAATCGTGCAAGCTGCTGCCGTGGGCTCAATTTTGTCCAACCTGCTTCTCATCTTGGGCATGGCCTTCGTTCTAGGTGGCCTCCGCTTCCGAGAACAGCTATTCAACCGAAGTGTGTCACAGTTGAGTGCTTGCCTACTCAGTCTGAGTGTCATCTCACTCTTGTTGCCTACGGCCTTTCATGCAACCTTCGAGGATCAGGACCTCGCAAACACAGTGGTTCTGAAAGTATCTCGCAGCACTTCTGTCGTTTTGCTTTTGGTCTACATCCTCTACCTGCTTTTCCAACTGAAGTCTCATGCTTTCATGTATGAGAGCACGCCTCAACATGTCATCGACGAAGAATCACATCCTGGTGTTCTCGCACAGATGCTGGATAGCTCAAGTTCATCCAGCGACGATTCTTCTTCGACAGACTCGGACTCCACTGCCGGCTCTCACAAGACTGCTAATCGAATTAAGAGAGCTCTGAGACGTAGGCGCCGCAAGTCAAGCTCGAGTACCAAAGAAGGCAATCTGGGATCATTCTCAAGAAGTGAGACCAATCCCGGCGTCTTGTCTGGTTCTACGCGGAACAATGACAATGCTGTCTGCAGCGGCGACGAAGCTGACAGTGAAGGTCGTCCACGTGGCAGGATTGCAGATCCAGAAGTGCAGACTCGAGACTTTGAACAGCAGGAGGATCGAGAGAAGCCCCAAAAGCGAAGCAAGAAATCGAAGAAATCGAAGAAATCCAAGGCTATCGAACCGCAGCCCGAGAAGATTGAGATGAAAGAACACTTTGCTGGCAGGACGCCGGTACCGAGCATTCAAGTCGGCTGTGCAGAGGATGTCTATCAAATTCCGGATAATACTTCAGGCCGACCCTACAACCCGCGCAATCTGTCGAGCGCCATCAAGCCGGTACTGAACTCTACCAACTTTCCCCATCATTCTCAATCCGTTCGGTCTTTGGCACCTCCTGGTCTGCGCGCCATCGACCGTGCATCAAGTGGCAGTCGACCTCGCGCCTCGTCCATGCCCGACTTTGATAGAGCAGGTAGTCATCCTCGAGCAGCTTCTCCACGACCTACGAGTACCCACTCCAACCTGTACCCCGACCAGCAAGTTATAGAGACTGTTGATCCTGAAATACACTTGTCGATAACATCAGCTATCTGCTTGCTTCTCATTTCAACTGCGCTGGTTGCACTGTGTGCAGAATTCCTTGTTGGAAGCATTGATTATCTGGTGCAAAACAGCGGTGTCAGCCAAGCCTTCATCGGTCTAATCATCTTGCCTATGGTTGGCAATGCTGCAGAGCACGTCACTGCCGTGACAGTTGCTTACCGTAACAAAATGGATCTCGCCATCGGTATTGCTCTTGGAAGCAGTATACAGATCGCGCTTTTCATCTTGCCCATAACAGTCGTTCTGGGATGGGCGATCAGTACTGAAATGAGTCTGTATTTCAGTCTCTTCGAAACCATGAGCCTGTTCGCTTCAGCTTTCATCGTCAATTACCTGATGATAGACGGTCGGAGTAACTGGCTTGAAGGAGTGCTCCTGCTAGCCGCCTATGTCATCATTGCTATCAGTGCCTTCTACATTCCAACTTGCGGATTGTCTGATGCCAATGGCATCGCCACATCTGGGGCTTGCTAACGACACAGGAGAAGGAAACTTTTGAAATTGCTTTGAAGGCCAGGACACAATTGTGGTGGGTTAGCACCCAGTTGATGCCTGTGCCAACGAGACCATGACCTACGACTTTCACGTTCATTTAGCTCATCGAAGCTATCATGCCATTCATTTCGCGCCTTGCACAATGCAAGAAGATCAGCTCAAAAAGAGTTGTCTGCTTGGCCAGGTGCCACAATAGAGTTTTGTGCTGCTTCACTGCTGCCCTAGTACATAGCAATACATATCGACATATTATCGTCGATCTTGCTTTTCATTCTCGTCTTGTCTTGCACATGCTCTTCCACTGTACATCACTTTGACTTTGCTCCTCTCCTGTACGTTCATCTCCATGATGGTACGCGGTTACGACCGCAGACGAAACGCTAACGTTGACGCGCCGTCAGTGCATGCCAGGTGCTCTCAAGTCGAAAACCATTCACTGGAACAACACCAGGCTCAAGCTGGGGCGGGGTTGAGCTATGTTTGGGAACTCAAGGGTCGACATTCACGACGGCACGGACCGCACGCGTTAGAGCTAGGAGCGCACATACCAACCATCAGTGGTGCTTCGATGCGTGCTAAGACCCGGTTACATCTGAGCTGCTGAGCACGACGTTGCAAAAGTGCTCTTGCTTTGGGTTTTGCCCCAAATTGCTAGAACGGGTGTCAAATTTCCTGAGACGCGATCGTGTATGCAGGCAGCAGTGTTGTTTCGCGGTTCCACCTCCCACCCTCCCTCCATTGCGGTGAAGAGCCACACATGAGCATGCTCATGTCGAGTGTTCGATCTCTTCTCGCTAGTTATGCCGTGTATCCAGTACCAGCCCACCAATGAAGACCAGGTTCGTCGCTAGCTGTGCTCTTCTGTTCAACGCAGGTATCTGCGTACGACGTCCACCTTCTGCGGCGTGACTCGGTATACGATTCCCTGCGATTGATCATGTCAGCACTCCTGCCATGCATGCATGCATGCACGACGGCGCAGCGGGGTGGGGCTCGAACATACCTGCGAGAGATAGTATCCTCGTCCCTTCGCGTACCAGCTGACGCTCATCTCGAGATCCACCTTGACATCCTCCCTCCCTGCGTTCTCGAGCATCGCCGCCAAGTCCTTGACCCCCATTAGTCGAACCGGGTACCTGAGCTCCCGATCGTTGTTCCCGGCATGAAACGCGTTGAAATCGAGAGCCTTCCACTCATACGTCTCGAATGTCCCCTCGTAGTCCTTGTAGACTTGTCGCATGGCGCTGTAGTCAAGACTGATATGTTGCAGGTTGGGGAAGTGGAGCGTGATGAGGTTATACGCATGACCTAGCCCGCCGAGGCTGCTGCTCCCGATGAAGCCGCGGATGACGAGGTCTTTGACCTGTTTTCGGAGCGCATTGTACTGGGCGCCGCGGGAACAAATGGCTTGGAGTGCGCTTAAGTTTTTTTGGTTTGGTCGTAGCCGACGGCGAGGCCGACTGGCGCCCGGGCGTGGATGGGCGCCGCTGACTGTGTGATCTCTTTGCATAGCAGGAGAAGTGCACGGCTAGGCCGTTCGGAGATTCTCAGCTCTGGAGGACCTCGACGACGACGAGGATAGTACAGTTGTCTTCGCTGGTAGCTCACCGTGATCGCAAGAGGTGTGTAATAATGCTGGTATATTCTGTCTCTTAGTTCTTGAGGCAGTTTCAGGAAGGCAAAGAACTTTGGTTTCGGCGGCGCTGGTGGTGGAGGGGGAGGAGCGACTGCCGCTTGAGCGTATGTCAGCTTGACTGGTGGCATTCTGCGTGATTATGAGAGGTTGCTGGAGCTTTCTGATGCAGTTCGAAGAGCAGCTGTCGCTCAATATAGGTTGCCATTCGCTGATGGCGACGAAAAGTGTCTTTGCTCTGCTCTAGCAGTGGTCCTTTGATGTGTTTTCTGTTTTCATAAACTTAATATGACGATTTGTAAGTATAGAAGCTATCAGTCGGGACGTATGTGATATATAGAGACATTGGTGACGTCTTGGCCGTCCGTGTCTCGCACTCTCTGTGACACGCGGTGGGTGACATGGCGATTTGACCGTGTTGATACAATGGCATTGAATGCGTTCACTGGCTGTCGAAGTGTCTGTGACCTGTGTTGTCACCAAGAAGTGCAAGGCCGAGCGTGCTTACCCGGACTGGGTTCTTGCGCATCGTCCCTGGATGGAAAGCCACCAAGATGGCTCCAGTACCTTGAACACCCGACAACAAGGCGCATTGTGACGATAGAACCATTCTCGATTTGATGACCCGGCGCGTCCTTTCCAAAGATTTTGTGTCGCCTTTCTGGGTGACGATGAGCTCTGAAGCAATCAAGCGGGCGGCCAAAAGCCACCGAAAGCTGAGGACCGAGTGACGTGGATGAGAGGCAGACCTCATCAACACATGAGTCAGTAAATGCATCTGGTAGCAACTCGTCAAAACAATGTGAAGTTTGCGAGGCCTTTGCTCCAAACGACAAAGCTTGCGGGCGCGCCCATGTCGCAGATTGGTCAATTTATACAGCATGAAGTAGCTGATCAAGGTTCTTCTGTGACGTTTCCTGGACCTGCGTGATAACCCCAGAGTCGGAACGTGGCCCATGGATCTTCAGTAGTACGGCCTCTGCTGCCTAGGTCATTGTTGTATCGTCCATTCTTCGAATCGATAGAGCAACCCCTCGTACATACAGTTCATCCAGTCTATTCGGAGCAAGGCGACAACCACCAACCATTGTTGCCAGCCTTTACATGTCAGAGTCCTTGACCAGCTGTTGTACCTCCAATCATCATATCACCCATTCTTCATACCCGTCCATATGGTCTTGTCGTTCACCGAGTCCTCCCACGAATATTCGCCGTGATTGTTGATCTCAACTGTCGGAATCAAATTCTACCAGGCCAAGAGCAAGCACCACCGCGCCTGGTCATCGCACAGCCAATGGCTGCTGCTCACGGCTTGTGCGAGCTGTCCTGCAGCTGATCAGAAAGCGACAATGTCTCTGCGAAAGTCGTAGCTTGCCATCTAGAACGTTGGGACCTCTGTGCACAGTTCGGCGAAGTCGCTGTCTCACAATGTCGTACTTGCAATGTTCTATTCCACCATCTTGATTGGCATCTCGTCGTGGAAGTGGACAAATGCATCACGCTTCCATTCCGAAATCTGCAGCTAAAATCATTGACTGCTTATCTAAAGGTTGGTCTTTCACGACCGTCCCCGATCATATCGCTGAAACTCACAGCCATGACTGTGGTGGATCGCTTGATTTATGGAAAAATACCGCGGTCGACATGCTATTGCCGTCATGGTGAGATGGCTTTCCTGGCGAAACCCAAAACGAAGTCCCGAGCGGCCGTCACTATTGCCATCCTTACCGGCAGATCGTAGTTTATCCCAACTTCCGTGCCGCAATGAACCAGCGATCCAAGAACCCGATCGTGACAACCTAGAACCTCCTAGTATGATTAGACGTCTCAGATGATACCGTCAACTTGGCATGCCTGACGTCTCCCGCGTCGAAAGTCCGAGGCCCAAATCTCTACAAGTCACGCGCTGACTATAGTTTGAACGTATATTTTCAATTGCCTGAATCATACGACACCGGTTATGCCGCTGTGGTACTGCTATACACCCATGCAGCACGTAGCTCAAGCATAGTCAATTGCCCCTGCGCCTTGCTATGCTATGCGTCAACACTATCGTTCATGTTGTAAGGTACATCGCTCCACACCCTGTATCAGTGCCTGCTATCACTCCCTCTCATATCATCATACCTTCCATGCACGCATGTGGTCAGTCATCTCAACCAACTAAGCAAACGCATCCTCGCGATCGGCCCAAGTATCCTCCAACTCATTGAAGCTCGCGAAATGCACAGGTCTATGCAACCCCTCATAAAATCTCTTCGGCTGGTCGACCTTAACATACATACCGCCCTTCTCGACTCTGCCGCTGAACGACGCACCCATGAACGAGTAATTCCACACATCGTTCTCGGGAACCAGGAAATAGCCCCTAATCTTGTCACTCAGCAACAACTGGCTCTTCTCACCGAACGAAGTGCTGAATCCAGACGGGTTGTCAGATTGTGTGTCTCTGTTCTGCGCGCCCCACTCGTAGCCCGCAGGCGTCAGGTTCCAACTGCTCAAGCTCACGGAACCGGGCGTGAAGCTGACAGCGAGTGTGACGGTCTTCTTGTCCCATGTTGGATGGGCTTGCATGAGTTTCGCGTGTTGCGTCACATCTTGCGCGGTCATGTACGGCGTCTCATTACCACTGGCGGTGTGAATGATACCTAGCGGCTCCATGTTCTTGAGGTATTCGTGCTGTGGGAGCTGCTGGGGTAGTTGGACATCGCGGGTTGATCCGACTTGTGGTACGATGACGATCGTGTGAATCTCCTTGACGGCGCTGTTGTCGGGTGGTGAGGAACCATAGAGATATCCTGCGATCTGGACTCGTAGATCGGCGATTGTGATGAACTTCTTGAGGATGTTCTTGGGCAAGACATAAGTGTAGCTATCCTCCGACTCGTGTACGTCATCTGATGAGATGTAAATGTTATTTGCTCTGGTTCTCAGATTTGAAGTCGCGATGGCACGAGTTCGCCATTCAGTCTTGGATGCGAATGCTTGCTGCTCGTATTGCGATGTAGTTGTGACAATGATGTCTTCACCTCGAACGTTTTGAGTCTTGGTGGTGACGGCAGTGAGTTGCTGCTGCTCTTGCTGCTGCTTCTCAATCTCGGCAGCCTGTTGTCTCTGGAGCGAGGGAGCTGAGATCTCCATACCAAGGATAATGTCTCGAACTTCGCTCGAGGTCAATGACTGGGTGTTCACATTGTTCTTCTTTCCGTAGTCGTTCAGAATCAGGTCTCGCAGCTGCACCTCAACCTTGATCCAGTCCTCATCCGACAGCGATGGCCAGATGTGATGTGGCTGTGTGATGACGCTCTTGTCTGGTCGAAGCAGAAGCTTAGTCTTGTCAGTGTTGACATGCAGAGCTCTTAGGATCAGCACCAATCTGCTAAAGGCGGTGTACGACGAAATGCTCTTCAACCAGTCATCGTACAAGTTGAAAAGCACCATCTGAGGCTCTTTGGCTTGCAAGATCATGTCGGCGAGCTTCTCAACCTTCATTGCAGCTTGGAAGGGCAATTGAAGCTCAGAGGCACGAATTGAGATGTTGGGGAAGTCGAGCAAGTGCACCTCGAGCGGATCCAACAGACCCTTCCTCGTGACAATCAACTGCTTGGGCTGTTCCTCCACAGGTAGCGATCGAATCAATGCTGCGACTTCTTCGGCTGTCTTCCACTTAGCAAGCTGACCAAGACGTTTCTGACCTGCCCAAACACTCGTGTGAATGATCTTAAGGAAGAGTTGACCCGTTCGTGGGTTGAAGATGAAGATGGCACCGTTGATAGGCTTGGTTGTTAAGTTGCCTTCGAACGTCTTGTGGATCGTGACTCGGTAGACATTCGTGTCGTCAATGAAGAACTGTGTCTGGTTGCTGAATAGCTCGGAGTAGTTCTGAGAATTCAGGAACTCTTGGTTACTCTCAGATGCGTAGAGCTGAAGACCCTTTCTGATACGCTCTCGAAGAACGTAAAGAGCAGGGTTGGCCTTCATGATCTTGGCCATCGCTTGTTGGACAAGAGCTTTCAGACCAGGGAAGTACTGGCCATATGCTGAGTAGAGATTGTACGCCAGATCTACTCCAACCATCAAACCGGTAGCTGAGGGGTAGATGCTCATACTGTCAGTCGTGTAGTCCAGGTATTTCGCCCGGACATATCGTTCGATGTCGTGAGAGTCATAGTCACCGTATCTGTTTATTAGTTAGCGGTGTTCTGCATTGAGAAGGGGAGCAATGTTTACCTTAATTGAACATCGAGCCAGAACTTGTTCGTGGTCGTGGACTCAATTTGGTCCTTGGTGTCGAACAACAACGACGGGCGCGTCACATTCCACTTGTGACTTGCAAAGAGCAGAATATCAGCACAAGAGCTGTTCATCTTGTATGATTTTCTGGGATGGATCGTTTCCTTCTGTACTGTCTCAATACCAAGCTGCTCGAGCTCTTGATCCATGACTTGACACAAGTCCATGACCACGGACTCATGAATCTTCTGCCACAAATGGGCTCGGAAGATCTGAATCAGTGAGATCTTCAGCGTAGGAATCTTGCCGTGCAAGAAGATACCAGTCAAATCAAGTTGCACTTGGAAACCGACGTAGACGTTCGCGCGGTTTATCGTTGGGGACCTACGTAGCGTTAGCAAGATACATTCACATATACTGGAGTACTCCCGGACATGCCAGGGTTCACTTACCACCAAAGTGTAAAGCGACGATTTGGGATCTGATTCAGACCAGATCTTTGCGCGTTTGTAAGCTTCTTGAACTTCATCGACTCTTTAGAATGTTAGATGAGGTCTTAATCGTAGAAAATGGTCCACATACCTTCAAAGCCACTGTTGTGGAGCACGAGGTAGTCGTGTCGAAGATAGAGCTGATCTTTGTCAACTCGGAAGCCCGCCCACTTGCTCGGGGAGTCCTCTAGGACGATGTCCTGGATCTTGAAGCTGTGGGTCTGCGGGATGTAACGCTCTACAGGCTTCTTGCGCGCGAGCAGACAGGGCACTTCGGTGAGGTTGCCGAAGATCTGGGCAACCAGATAAGGATTCAGGCTGGACCTCGTTGGAGTCCAGCGCATGATTCGCTTAGTCCAGACACTGAATCCTAGCGAACGTGCTAGGGCAACAGTGTCCCAGAAGAGAGTGTCATGCCAGATCTCACTCTGCGAGAAGCCGAACATGTTCTCCGGATACACGTACCAGCCATCAGAATCTAGCAACCCAGCGAGGACGGCCAGGCGAACAGCTCGCGTGTTCTTCATGTAGACCTCCGGAATGTGCTTCTTGTCCAGAGAAGGGCCTGTACCTTCACCAGTCGTGACCACAGCGAGCTCGCGGAGCGCTCGCAGAAGTGTATTGACACCAGAGGACTTCTCGGACGGAGCCACGACTCTATCTGCTAGCCCCTCCTCTTCCAATTGGTTCAAGTTGCCATACACTCGGCGACCAGCTGACAGGCGCGTGACACGTGGATGGTCTACACGAGACGGTCGGGGACGATAATCACCAACGGTGATTTGGATGCTGTCCTCGTCGCTGCTGGAATAGACGGCGTCCAATTCAGGGGTCTCGTCATCTTCTTCATGCTCGCTGAAGGTCTCAATCATGTCTAGCACCTCGTTCTCTTTCTCTTCTTGCTCCTCATCAGCAGTCGTGGGGTGCTCGGGCACCTCGGAAGGACCAACAAGCTCCATAAACTTGTCGTCGGACCTAAGCTGGTCCAGAGCATCATCAGAGAGTAGCTCAGCAGATAGCTGAGCTGCTGTAGGTGGCAGAATGGTCTCGTCGAGGTCTGAAGAGACCTCGACCGCTCCCACGACAGGTGAAGGCACCGGCGGAGAAGACACGAGGACAGGAGGTGAGGGACCACGAACGCGTTGTCGACGCCCGGGCGGCTTGACAGGACTCGAGCTCAAGTCGTGTTTGGCTCCAGACTGCTGCTGGGGTCCACCAGGACCCTCACCGAAGTCGGGGTCTGTCTCGAAGTCAGTCGAGTCCGCAATGACCACCGACGACGGCAAACCCTCGCTGAGATCCTGCATTGCCTCGAGACCTTCGCTGCGTTCGGGGACCGCCTCGAAGCTAGCAGAGTCCGGAACCACCATTGGTGATTGCCACTCTCGAGCTTGGCCAGGCAAACGATCCTGCTGGAAGGTCCAGCCAGCAGCAAGTCGCTGCTTGATGATGGTTTGCCGCGCTTGACGCTTGGCTGGACGAATGAAAGTCTTTTCGGGAAGAACAGCAGGAAAGGGCCTGGGGTCTCGAAGTGACCTGCCTACTATAGCATAGGTGAGCCCACCATGCCAGTGGAGTTGGAGGTCGAGCTCGGCCGCATAGCTGGCGAGGAAGTCGCGGACAGCGCCCTCGTGGTTGTTAGAGATAGCCGTGTTTCGGCGAGTGCCATCACCAAGCCACAGGCCGAGGAAGTAAGGGTTGACCGGGACAGCTTGCTCGTCGAGCTCGAATCCAGGAGATCTGAAGAGCCGATACTTAGCTCTTTCTGAAGGATCGAGAGCAGCAAAATCACTAGCGGTCATTTCCACCGTCTCGTAACGCTCAGATGTTGATACCTGAGCTGTCGTGGGACCCCGAGGCATGTCCTCGTCATCATCAGATTGGACATCGTCCAAAGTGGTCTCTTCGGTCGATTCGGGGAGCTTGGGGAAGGTATAGACACGCGAGTACTTCACGTAGTTGCGCGAGCAATATGCTCGTAGCTTGAGGTCCGAGCCGTTCTTGTTCCATAGTAGGAACACATTCGGTATTCCACTATCGAGCCGAAGCTCACCACCTTTGCCATTCGCCGACTTCTCCAGAAATCGTTGACGGAGATTGGCTAGGGTAACGTCGCCAGAGTCGAAGACCTCGCGACTCTTTGCGACGGCAGCGGCGAAGGCTTCATCCTTCGTCGAGAAGAACACGGGCGCATGACCAGGATGCCCAGCGAGATTGGTCCGCTCGGGGTTCCCCCAGGCAAAAGTGGCGAACTCACCCGAGACGGCGAGACTGACAGTATATGACTCTTGACGAGTCGTGACCCCAGTGGTGCCATTGAGCCTATTGCGGACTCGGTCAGCGCCGACCTCGCTTCGCTCAGCGTTGAGCACCCAAGCAATAGCACTCTTCAGTGCAGACATGAAGTCTGCACGTTGCTTGGTGAGATTGTTAGGTCGCGCAGAGTCGGCAGGATCCGAGCTCAACTCGGGGAGCTCGCCGAGGACGTCCTCAAATCGCTGATGGTGCTCTCGAGTCTGCAAGCCAGTATACTGACTCCTCGCCTTACTCTCCTTGTGAAGCACCAAGATGTGGTTCGCAGTGACCACTAAGTCCTCCTTCTTCCCACCGATCTTGATCCGATACAACCTATCCGAGCCTTGGACGACGTTGAAAGCTCGGCGACTTCCTCCATCGGGTCCCAGAAGCAGATCGCCTTCGACGACGTCCTGCACCTCGACTTGAGAACCATCATAGCGGAGGATTTTCGTGCCCCAGCACAAACAGGCGCGTTCCCAGAACAAACCCTCCCATGATGGAAAAGCTGTTGCCTTGAACAGAGTGTGCTCGAGAATGGTTTCAACTCCACCCAGAGCCTGAATGACATCGGTCCTGTAAGCATTCAAATTCCACAATTTACCGTCGTGTCTCTGGCTAGTCCACCAGAAAGGATTGCTCTTCATGAGTTGGTACTGCTTGAACTCTGTTCTGGCCCGGAAGCCCTTGTCGAAACTCAACGTGCTTCGGTCCTTTTGGAACAGAGTATTGATACGGGGCAGACCACGGTCCCAGCTGTCTTCAAGATCTTCAAGAGTCAGCCGTCGGTTCTGCTGGTTGGCCTCAAGTCGCTTCTGTGAGTATTCGGTCCAGACTCGCTGCGAGTCGATAAATTCAGCCTCCCATGGGATGATGTATCTGAAGATGTTGGGTATGAGCGTCTCCTCGTCGTGACTCATCCCGGCTCTGTAGTGAGTGACCCCAGTATCAGTCTGCTTGGACCATCTCTTGTCACTGGTAGGAATCAAAATGTGTGAACCAGAGATCATGCCGAGACCACCGAGCTCCTTAGGGGTGTAGAATACTGTAAAAGAGGTTAGTATAAAAACATTGCCGAGGGAAGAGAAGAAACTTACCAGCTGGCGGGAACCTGGAAGGCATCTTTGAGTTCAGACCAATCTTGACACGCGTCTGGATCTTGGTCTCACACTTGACAATAGTATCCAGCAAGTTGACCGTCGACACCGCAGCTTCACGGTAATAGGTGAACAGCGCGATGAGCGTCGTGTTCCACTTGTTAGCAATCTTAGTGAAGGTAGTGCTACCAGAAGACATCAGGATCTGTCTGATGCGGTTGTTGAACTTGGCGATATCTTCCTCGGTGACCTGCAAGAACGCATACGCAGTCCGCTCCTTCGTCTCGTTGTTGGCTAGCGCCCAAACACTATCCTTGACAGGGAATTCATCACTCAGGTTGCGGATCTTCGGTAGAATTCTGACTTCAAAGCCGCACATGGAGAACAGCAGATTAGGGTTGTCTCGAGAGTAGACGCTCGCAAAAGTATCCTCCCAGTCAATCGTGGTGATAGATCGTGGCAATCTGTTCTTCAAGTCCCAGAACACTGCACGGCCAAGATGTACGTCGTGCCGCATTAGTCGCATTCTTGAGTCCCGAGGCCAGCATTTCTTGTTCTTGTAGCCGATGACATTCTCAAAGTTGGGGTCTGGTTGTTCTGTTAGGAAGCGCTGAATAAGGTCTTTGGACTCTTCTTGTGAGAAGCGGAAGAACACCCAGATCTTGTCAATGTATCTCGTGTAGAGACGGATCGGGTGTCGTGTCTCGGTCTCCCTATCCTTGAACTGGAGGAAGTCGTTCGGGCTCGATGGCGGGCCTGCCAGCTCGCTCGCTCTTTGCAGACCAAGTAAGAGCAAGTCAATCACCAGACCGTAGTACTGGAAGACAAAGCCAGAGAACTGCAGGCCACGAATCATGCCGTAACTGTTGATATGGTTCATATCCTTATAGTTGAGCTGGACGTTGTTCTTCGACGTGATGTAATCTGCCAGATTGTGGTCCATGATCAGTCGCAGCAGTCGATTGAGCAAGGTCAAATCAATCTTCTCGTAGACCTTCGAAAGTTGTGTCTCCATCATGACGTTGCACTCGCCGTTCTCTGACTGCCAGACATCGGTCAGGTTGTTGATGCCCTGCGCCCACTTGTAGACTAGAAGGGGAGGTACCTCCGAGTCGGATGGCTTGATCCAGGAGGGGAAGAGATTTCTGGTGTCGGCTTGATACCACAGATACTGGTCAAGGTAGGCATCCGTAATCTTCTCGATTGGTTCGATATCGTAGACAGGATTGATGCTGCTGTAGTTGTCATTCATGTCAATGCCAACCTCTTTGAATGCTCGCTGCGTCAGCAAGAAGCGCTTTATCCTTGCCAGTGTTGTGCCGGGAGAATCGTAAGCTTGCTCAATCAAAGCCAGCTCTTCTCGCTGTGACTGATTGAGCCGCCCTTTGACAGAGTATGCCTCCCTCAATCTCTCGAGAGCAAGAATCAGAATCTTGGTATCGTGCTTGTAGGAGACGCTCGGGAACGGTATCGGTGAGAACTTTCTTGACTCAAGCCAGTGTACAGTTGTCGTGTAGATGGCAACGGCCTCCTCCGAAGACACGTAGGGTCCATCCTTCATGTAGTTGTGCTGTCGCTCCTGCTCAGACTTCAACCACAATCTTGTCAACCGGCCCAGGTTCTTCTTGGCCACAGTCTTGTCAACAGTAGCACCCCGTCGTATACGTTCTCGGTTGTAGTGTGCCACAGAGATCCACCAGTCTGCTTTCGACTTGACGTACCGCAGAATGATGTTCTCGATGGGAGCGGGTAAGCCAGGTACCTTCCAAGGGATGTTACTTTTCCAGCATCTCCAGGCTTCTGACAAATGCTGAAGGATCGTGTTGACTTTGTTCTGCTTGATACCCTCAGGCATCATGTCGAGCAGATCAGCCATGACTGACGCTCGCAGCTCAAGATCAAAATGTGACTCAACACGCTGCTTGGTCACTGTCTTTGCCACGCCCTTACTGTGTCGACCTTCGAACTGTCGAGAGAGCAAGTTTCCAAGCCATCTCTCAAGCAGTGGAATGATGCCTCGAAGGAAGAACAACCAAACTCGCCAAGCAGGACCCCAGAAACCACAGCCAGGACCTTTGCCGACTGGACCGGAGTTGAATCTGTAATAGATCAAGTGCTTCAGGTCCTTGCAAGACCGAATCTGGTGCATGAGCTTGTACTTGTATCTGTACATACCCGTCAGCTGACCGACGTGGTTGAAAGCATACAGAATGCCATCAGCAAGCTGGAAAGCGTCGATGTTGCCAAGACGATACTGCACTTGCGCATCAACAATAAGTTTCGTCAAGCGCAAGATTTCTCGCATGAGATGGAAAGCATTTCCGAATCTCGACTTCTTTCGCTCCTTTGTGGTGAGGGTCTTGACAGGCTTCAAGTTGAAGTTGTAGTCAAGATGCAGGTAGGTCAAATTCTTTCTGTGGATAAGAAGATTGAGCATGTTGAAACCTTGTCGGCAGACCTGAAGACCAGCTTCAACCCAGTCAATGCTTGTCTGCTGGAAGAATTTGGTCGATTTCAGAGTCTTCAGCAAGTCCTGCTTGTTCTGTGCCTTTGGCTTCTTCTTGTGCAGCTCGTTGAGGACATAGCTCTTGAGCAACTTCTGGTATGAGACTCGAACCTTCACAGGCTGACCGGACGGAGCGTGTTCTAGATACCACTGCTTGACAAGCGGGACATCCTGCGCACGAACCATCTTACCGGATCTCTTGTTGAAGGGGAAGGGTGCCCACCACAAAGCTATCGCAGACGACGTTTCATTCGTGTAGAGTTCTTCATCTGCGAGCCATGGCTCGGCACCCATCGGCATCTCGAAATCGTCGTCTTCATTGTTGCCTACACCGAAAACCTCATCTTCGTGGCTAATGGTGATGTTCTTCGGTGCAACAGACCGGCTAGATATGGGGTTGATGACAGGATCGAAGTAGAAGGCGGGCAAGTTCGGGTCTTCCGACTTGACGTAGACAGCCTGTGGGTGGGAGTACCAGCTCAGCTTGACACTTCTGGGCAATGAGTTATACAAGTAGGGGAAGGCGACTCTGTACTCGGTACGGATAGGGGCTCTGAAAATGATTCTGTCGATGGCGTTGAATTCTCCAAAGTCCTCGTCGTTTGGATCGATGTCCTTGTACAGTGGTTCGAATCGGGGACCACCAGGAATAGCGACGTTCAGCGCCTTTGCGGTGAAGAACGACTCTCGATCGAACATATGGAAGTAGTTCTTGTCGACCACATCACTCAGCAACTGATGCGACAATCGATATAGCGTTGCCATCTGCGGCAGTGTCATGTTCCACTTCCTGTAGCTCGGTCCATTGACGTGAGATGTATCCAGCAACGGCCTATGGTCATAGAACCACTCGTAGACAGCACTGTCCTCCTCTTCGTCCAGCTCCAACTGTATGGGCTCACTCGGTTCCACATCTTCGATGTTCTCACTCCAACTCAATGGCGGCTCCTCGTCGTCGAAAGGTGGAAAGCGCATCCTCTTGAAGTGGCGTCTGTCGCTCTTCTCTCTTCTCATAGCCACCCACATAGCAGCCCACTGGGCGTGAAAGACCGGCTCGATGACACGCGGCGACTCATTCACCAGCGTCAAGCAGCCGTTGACATGGTACAACACTTTGACTTCTCGGGCGGCCTCCCAGGGCATAGGCATGTTCTCAAGCAGCTTCAGCACGGCGTGAGGCATGTACTTCAGCGCGCCAAGATAACTCCTCTTGTCACTGCTGTACTTCTTCTGCGAGACATCACCAATATCCTTGACGATCTTGCGCAGGTGCTCAGGCGGCATATCTGCTTTCTGAGTCTCGACAAAACCGCCCTTCCGCTTCTCGCCGAAGCGATTCTTCTGAGTGCGCAGCCATTCCTTTTTGCGCTGGTCAAACTTGGCCTTCTGAGGGTCGTGTGCTGGTCGATAGCCGGGTGGCGGCGGCGGGGGTGGTGCGGCAGCGCTGGACATGCCTGGGGGCGGAGGCGGGCCAGAGCCCCATCCTGGTGGGGGAGGTGGTGGTATTGAGGCCATTGTGGCTCGATATGAGCTGCGATGTTACAACTGCAGAGGTATAGGATGAACTTGGGGTGCCGGCAGACTCGGTTTGGGATCACCTTACCATTGGATGCGCGCTCGCTGCTGATGCTCTCGCGCGAGCTCCAACACTTCTCCTCTCTGCGCCAACAGTTGCCTAGATTATAGTCGGCAATACAATCAACACAAAAGTTGGCGCCCGTGACTGGTAACTGGCAGACGTCGATGAGGTCTCTACAGGCTGCTGCGACTACTACAGCAATCGATGCTTCGGGGAGTGACCTTTTTTCTGGAGCGGGCGCGTGGGACAAATCGGGACTAGTGTCCTCCAAAACGCAGGGCAGGTCGAGCGAACTTTTCGCAGCCGCATCGCGCTTTCTGTGCTTGGCGCTAGAACCCACACAGAACCGACTGCCAAAAGTTCACACAACGACAGCGACCACCGTTCTTCCACCTTCGACCACGTAGTACCTGCAGCCAATACCGCAAACATGGTCAACCAACGCCTCCAGTACCGACGACGAAACCCGTATGTCTGCCACATTCCGATCATCGCAACTTGAAGGACAATTGCGACAAGCAAAAAGCTATTTGGGAGAGAACCATGGGCTAACACGAGGGAACGCACAGATACAACACCCGATCGAACAAGGTCCGAATCATCAAGACCCCAGGTGGTGAACTCAGATACCTGCACACCAAGAAGAGAGGAACTGCCCCGAAATGCGGTGACTGCGGCACAAAACTCCCAGGTGTACGTCTATTCTATCTGAATACCCAGCACACGGACTACTGGCTGTGTGACTGCGAAGGAAGTCATGGGAACAGTTTGCTGACGAGACATGCCTGTGTAGATCCCAGCCCTCCGACCAAGACAATATGCAACCACATCCAAGACCCAGAAGTCGGTATCCCGAGCATACGGCGGTTCAAGATGCGCCAGCTGCGTACGAGATCGAATCGTCCGAGCCTTCCTCATCGAGGAGCAGAAGATCGTCAAGAAGGTGCTGAAGGAGACGCAGGAGAAGAAGGGCGGCAAGAAATAAGCGGTTTCATTCTCTTTGTGTTCTAGCATCTGATCGAGGGGAAAGAGCAATGAAGGAACTTCTACGGCATCATCGTCTTCTTGCAAAGTGATGTGTGAGTCTCAGCCAGTAGCTGGTGGCCGAGACTGCGGTTGAGGCTGAGGCTGTAGAGCATCGTGTCTGCTGCCTGAGTGGGAGAGTGTATATTCTTGCCCAGCCAGCCTGGTCTGGTCGCATGACCGACAAAAATCAGAAAGTACCACAGTTCACATGATTGTTGAAGCCGTGGCCGTTACAACAATTCCGCTGGCTGAGAGTTCCCCCTTACGCCGGCTCAGCTTTGACCCGTCTGATAGATTATGTGAGGCTGGTTAACGCTGAAGATTTACGTATCTGGAACCTCCCGAACAACGGAGGAGCTTGCCTGCTGACAGTTCTCAGTTGTGCCTGTGATGACCACGCTTTGAACGTTCGTCTCCATAGGGTCTTCATCGAGCCCACCGCAGCATCATACACAGCATCACCTACCATATGTGAGATTTTGACAGCGGACACCTGGCATCGTACAACAATGGTTTGCACCACCTTTCCGAAACCGTACCAGCAGTCCCTGTGTTCTTTCGGGCCAGAGGACGGTCGCCGTTTCCTATGATTCTGCTCACTCTGAGTGAATGCACATCGTCACGTTATGTCCCCCGAGGGAGCCTTGTCTCTGCCGTTAGCACCAACTCGGCCCATTGATGCCTCATGTTCCCGTCCGAACTGCTAGTTCGTGACCACCGTTCTGTGCCCCCTTGCCCATGCGTGGTCGCGCTCTCATGACACAGCGGCGCCTGTCCTGTTGGTCACTGTGCGTCATGTGCGGACTATCATGTACACCCTTTCGTGAGGCTCTGAAGCCACTGCCTTCGTCGAGCGCTCGCATCGTCATTGGCTACGGTCTGTTCGTCACTGCCTCGTAATGGGTCGCAGGACAGTCGCTCGACGAATGGCCGTGCCACTTTACATCACCTTGTGCCACTGTGCCAGAAACAGTAAATATTACCTCTTCGAAATCCTTGCGCACGGTCTTTTGAGCAGCCAAGATGTACCACAAAGCCTCTGTAATTCATCTCACGAGGTGGCGGGAGGTTCGTATCGTTGGGGGTGTCCTCTTGCTGGAGACCTCCGTGTAGCCAACCCGTCCCAGCATGATAGATTTTGACAGCGGACACCACCGAATGTGCAACCCTTGGAGATTTGGCACGCCTCCAGGCTGGTAAGTTGCCACGGCATCACCAACAGGTATTCATCAGGCGTCGCATGGAGAGCATGGCTTCCCCAAGGCAGTCGCCCTCTGTTCACTGCAATCTGGGAGATCAATCAACTGACTGCTGCGCGTGGTTGAGGTCATGCATGTGAATTCAGGCTGCTATCACCGCGCAGCCATGTCTGCAGTAGATTCTTGCTGGAGTCATGCTAGGTAGGACAGAGTATCTTCTTGATCGCAGTTCTTGACGACCATCAGAGGACCCGAAAGGCCAAAGCAAGTATAGACGAGGCATCCGCTGTCAAACTGTCATATCTGCGTGTTGCCATGACAGCCGTCAATTCGTGCATCCTGCCGTTAGGATCAGGGACGAGCGGGGCAAGTCATGCACATTAAGACCGCTTTTGAACTGCATGACCGTTGAGTGGCCCCTGCGGCGGCCTCGCGAGTGGTCCTGTGTCACCTCTAATTCGAGACTGAGATGGGGACATTGATTTTGGATCTCATGCTTGGAGCTTTCACGCTGCGTGCAGAGAAATAGACAGGAGCGTGGAAAAGGTTTTTTCGATAGCTAGGAGCAACAGTGTTAAGATGAGCTAGGGAGCCCAGTGTTATCTGATGCGAGCTGGGCAGCTTACAATTTGACCCCGAGCCACGTACAACAGCGTTACTGACTGAGGGTCGTGCATATGCTTTGCCAGCAGCGGCCTTACTCGGGCAGCAGATGTGCTCGTGAACCCCCCGGATCAATCAACCACTCCGGTATCGGCCAGACAACCAAATGATGCTGCGTCGAGTTCTCTACATCGAGAGGTACATGCTCCGCAACAGTATCGGACGAGCTCATGCTGTCATCCCGATGCGCACCTGATGACAGTGTAGCTCGTGGCATCGCTGCGCTCGAGTGGCTGGTCACTACTGCCGGCCGGAACGTCGAATGGCCCATTCCCCTAGCTCTGGCCGCGTCGAGTGAAGGGCCTATCGCAGTCTTGGACCGGGTCAAAGTGAGTACTGATATCGACCTAGGGGAATGAGCGTGCGTGGTATTGTGCACGACCATCAGCGCTAGTTTTAGATCACGCAAGATCTGCTGCCCTTATTGTTGCTCTACACAGTCGTTGTGCCCTTCTGTGATCAATCACGAGCCGTGCATTCAAGTTTCCGGTTCCGAACTGCAGATGTTCGACGCGATTGTCTCATCCTGAATTAAATCTGCTAGTTCACAGTATGAGCTCCGCTGTACATCAGAAGACCCATTCATCGAGAGGCCTATAAATGCTTGTCATCCTGCAGAAAATCTACAGGATCAGCCCTGCCACTCGAATCGCTCCAAGTTTCGCATCTTGACAGGCCACCGGCTTCTTGGCGACTTCGATCACAGACGATTGATCAAAGCTGCAACGACCTGTCACCAGAGCCCTGCTTCAGAGATCTCTATCATTGTATTGACAGACACATCTAAAGTGCGGAGCTGTAAGCACCACCATACCGTACGTGTGCTAACATAAAAAGCGTCGAAGAGTAAGGCAAGGATGTAGGTATCGGGAGGATCGTCTCTCGATGCAGCCGTCAACGATGAGAACAGCGGGCCGAGGTGGCGTGACAGTAAACGTTGATGCGGGTTGTCGGGGTCTGAACAAGGAAAATGTCGCTAGCGAAGTACGTGTTCCTGTCCAGCAAGGATGGCAGTGAGATGATGCATCTCGGAACACATCGTAAATCCCAGATTGCTCGATGGGTGGCGATTCGTGTCTTCTGTGACAAGCGGGATGCAACCCCGCTTGCGCGGAAAAGCTGTCGAATTAACAAGATAGTAAGGACAGCCCGAAGAAAAGGGTTGGAGAATACGTAGTGAGCGGCGGCTTGATTGAGCTCTTGCTGTAAGGTGTGTCAACGGGGTCAGATATGTCAGAGAATCAGTACCTGTCGAGACTGTTCATGCACACGGTACGCTGTTTTCCACGCCGAGGACCCTCTTTCGTTGTAGGCCATTGTCGGCAACGGATGTGAAAGATCCTGGATGTCCTTTGCGAGAAGGCTCGTTAGCCATTACGTGGTGTTTTGCAGGCAGCTAGTGCTCGCTTCTGCAGCTGTAGACCAGCAAATCATGGCAGTTCGCCAACCGATACGGTTTTCTGATATCAACTCGATTAGACTTTGACTATCGGTATACGGGGTTGTGCTGTAAAGGACATGCTCAGATTGTAGCTAGAATCCGCCGTGAAGCTTTGGAGTATAGGACCTGGAGCAGTAATACGATTGATGATTCTTGAACGCTTTCCTACATGTAGCAGACCGCTACATAGGTCCTCCGCGACGTTGTCTTTAGGTTCTGTTGACAGGCATGCATTCTTGTCTAACACCTGGGTGACACTGATTTATGTTCCGGACCGCCCCGCAAGGGTTCTGACGTTTCGCTAGCAAGGGTCAATGATAGGGTGGCCCGGGTTGTCTTCTGGTATATGAGGTTCCGTATGCTCAACGCAAAGGCTACGAGGGACGAAATAATTCCAGCTGACGTGTCCGACCTCTGACATGCGTTAGATTCGGATTAGTTAAGATGGTTGTCAGGTCCAGAAGCCATGTGGCAAGCGGCATGAGCACGCGCGCCGATGCGGTTAAGCTCAAGCTGTCAAATGCAAGCACGACGGATATGGAAAGTGCGAAAAGAGGGGTCACACGTCCTCAAGCACGGTGGAAGCAAAAGGATACTCACGACGATCTGGCAGGTGCACTCATACTTACAATTGGAAGCACGGCGGCAGTGAACCTTGCTGATGCCGACAGAAGGCAGGTATATCATTATCTGTATGTTCATGCTAGCTTGACAATACTGCTCAAAGACCAAGCATTCAGAAAACTAGTTGCAGATTGTGCGTAATGCTTTTCTGATAACATCAATCCAAGCCATGCAGTGATAACACAAATATTTGCCCACCCCCTGAAGATCGAGTTCAACCATGGTTACTCCAACGCAATGCTAAAACAACTATACGCTGTACAGCCTCGCCTAAGTCCGTAGGATACAGGACTTGCATGCTTCGAAACGGCCGTCCACCCTGGTCAAGCATTGCAGCTTGCCGGCATCCCCTGACTACACGTGAGCAGCATCTTCGAAGGCATCGTCTGACATGGGTTGAGACAGCATCTGACGTAGCTGCTCATCTTCGTATGGTATGGTTTCAGTCTCTTGTTTTGAACCAAGCTCTTGATCGTATTCGTAGTAGGAGCGGTGAGGCAGACTGTAGGTCGTGTTGAGAAACTGGTCTTCCGCTGGTGTTGTTGGACTGCAGCTGTAACTGGACCATTGATCTTGAGCAATTGACAGTGGACTTCTGCTGTAGCCGAGCGATATTGGAGTCTCGCTTTCGGGAAGTATGGTCTTTGCTCGTCGTTGGTCTTCTCCTTGACGCTTCAAGCGTGCAGCACGTCGTGCGGCTCGGCCGCCTTTTGCCCCTGATCGCTGACGTTGTATCGCAGGTGCCCGATTGCTTACGCCTTTCTTGGCTGTTGCAGTCTTACGATAACGTGTCGTAGACTGCACTCCATGCTTGATAGCGTGCTCGGTCAGCACCCAGACGCTGTTCGCTTTCCGTGCTCCACGACTCGAAGCTGGATCGTTCTTGTCGTTCTCGAATGCCTGTATATAGTCAGTAATGGATATACGGATGCCGTCAATAGGCCATACCTGATTCATTGAGAGGTTGTGTCGTATGCTGTTCTGCCAGCCATTCGTGCCTGACTCTTGTGGTTTACGAGTGTTATGGAGAAACCAATCATAAATGTCACGCAGCAGCATTCTGTGGCCTGGTGCTTCTTTGAGGGCGTCATAGATGAGCTGAGCGTAAGGTTTGTCGTACACTCCCCCTTCTTCCTCTTCAAAGCCATCACTGACACTTGCAGTGCTTCCTTCCCCGTCCGGCATCTGGAACGTGGGCAGGTTGTGCTGCCAAGCTAGATCTGGATAATACTCATCATTGCCACAGCTGAAAGACAAAGGTGGTGAAACAGTTGTTGCAGACATCGTCTGAGGGGAGCACACTGAAGCTGAGAGGGCAAAGCTTGTGTTGAAGTCATATGGCTGTGCGACAGGTGCGAATTCGCTATGCCTGAGCATCATCTGGGGCTCCATGGTGCTGCTGAATGGGTTAAGTTGTACGCTAGGTCTGCTGCTAGGTAGATATGCCATGTTCTGGCGGATACTGGAGAAGCCATGCTGTGGATGATATGCTAGTTGCTGGTAACTCGTGGGGATGCCTGCCCCACTATAGCTGAGTGAAGTGTAGCTGGACCCAGGGACGAAAGATGGATTAAAGGAATTGCCTGGTAGGAGGGGTAAGGAATATTGATCGTGGTTGTTCAGGTGACTGCAGGCCAGCATGGCGTGGTCGTTTGAGACAGACGTCCGAGGCACCAGATACGTTTGATGGTCCTCGTCTTCGACGGAATCACTGTCATTGAAAGAGTTGGGGCGCTCTTGTGTCATCGGAAATCGATGATGGTATGTGCTATAGTGTTGACTGGATGTCTTCTGAGCTTGCTGTCGGCAAAGTACTGAGGTCTCTTTGACTTCAAAGCTCGTTGTCAGAGAAGACGCCTTGCATTGGAGACAACAATGGGAGAAGGAAAGAAGTTCTAAGATTTGTCTTTGGCATACCCACGTACCAAAGATGTATGTTAGAGAGGGAACAAATGCTCCAATGACATTATTTGACAGCAATCGTAGCTCAAGCTAAGGTCGCTGGGACTTCTCCAGAGCTTTCATGCAAACAGGCAACTAGCTGTAGCCACGCACAAACAAAGAAGCTCTGAGAGGTGAGGTTATCAGCTCGTGCCGTATTCAAGTCTCCAAACCTGCCTGATCAAGTGGTAGTGCTAAGGGAGAACATGTGTGACTGGTTGCTCTGAGGTGAAGCTCCTTCCGCAACGAATGGAAATCTTCCATGATGCAAAGCCTTGCACTGTGGTACGACACGCATGTTGGAATACTGCACGGAACTCTGCATGCTTCTGAATACCTGGTCGAGCTTAAAATCCTGGTAACCTGCAGGCGCCTGACCCACAACCAACCCCGACGGAGATTTTCATGCTCCAGAACATTTCCTGCAGAACTGTAAGCCTCTTGGGGGCACGGACAGGCCTGAATCATCATGCCAGGTCCGTCATGCGTGTACCTATCGTACATCAGATTAGAGACGATTTAGCTTCTGCCCCTGTGTTACACGACATCAGACCGATATCGGGCCGGAATATTCACCATAAGCGCAAACATAACTTACACAGAAGGGCAATGTTGTTAGAATACGAAACCATTTGGTACAGTCAAATTGATTAGAAAGTTCGGGGAGACATCCGAACTCACCTTCTGGCCTTTTGTTGGAAAGGCCTCGCATGACCCGAAAACGAAAGCAGTCGGATTACGGAAGATCACTTCCGCCGGGACGGTCACTTCCGGTAGTAGACCTTCTTGAAGCTGAAATGCAGAGTTAGAATGCCATGCTCGAAAGTGCTTTTGAAGCCACGATCGTGCTTCGCTGAGTAGTCCCAATCGCGATCAACGATGCGGAACGCAATGTCCTCGTAGGGAGGTCCCGCAATGAAGCGGATGATACAAGTATCTTCCTCGCCCGCGGGGGCCACAGTTTCACCTTTCTTTCGCCCTCCTTCCCTGGTGATTTTGTAGGTCGGTGCTCTGGTGGGATCAATAAGATCGGGATAGAAGACGTGGAATTTGTATCCTTGCACGACTTTGGGGGGCGGATTGTCGTGGTCATAGTGCGTTTGGTTGTATTTGTTCCACTCGTAACCCATTTGCACTCGGTTGAAGTATCGTGGTTTACGTGGTCGGAACTTGCCCCTCCATAGCTCAGCACTCTTTGTTTCGACGTGCTCTTCTCCTGCAAACACTTCTTCGTCTTCTTCAACGCCTTTCGCAGCTTCGCGGTCAAACATGGAAGAAGCCGTTCTATCGCTATCGGCAGGTCTGCCAAAGGACAAAATGGGCCCAGCATGTGAAGCTAAGGACTTGGTCGGTGCAGGGATGTAGCCGGCCTTGACGACCTTCCGCCTTTGGAGAGTAATGTCGTCGAGGAATTGCTGCTCATCTAGCATCGGCACAGATTTGTCCATAGGATCAACAGCTAGCAATGCATCTGGATCGCCTGCCTTTGAATGTCTGATCAATGGTGCAGAAGTGCCAGGTAATTCGACAACCGCTCGGTGGGCTGCTTCTGCATTACTCCTCCGCAGCTCGGCCAATTTGTTATCTAGCATATGTGCATACAGCTTCTTCAGCTTCGCTTTGGCCTTGTACACAAGCAAGTTGTCGAGCAGCTGCTGCCAATAATCAGTGTCAATAGGCTCGTCTGAGTCGAGCTTCCTGTTAACCTGCTTCTCCAACTTCTCCAGTTCTTCGTATGACTTTGGCCGCAGAAGGTTATCGATATCAGCTGATACTAAACGTACCGCTCTCCCCTCCACGCCCCTCTGCCGATCTCTGCAAACGGTTCGCAATGTCCGCCAATAGTCTTTGGTGGTAGACTTGTACTCTAGATCGAGATACTCGTCAATTGCTTTGCGCACTTCATTCAGCTGAGACGCCGAAAGTCCTTCAATAACGGCCTCGGGGTCCACGAAATCGAGTTCCTCCTCTCGTGTGTCGTCGTTGATGAGGTCCTCGATTGGATCGATTATTCTCAAGTTGACTGTCAGCCAATCGATTGGGCGTGCCCGGCCTTCTCTTACACGTATCTCGGCAGCCTTTCTCTTCTGTCGTAGGACAAACTGGCCTTCTTGCGCCAGGAACTCTCGATGCCGTTCGGCCTCTTGTATTTGGTTGATCCGTGCCTGATCACTGTGAGCCCAGCTTTTCGGTCCATTTGCTTGTCCATTATGGGGAAGATTGTCATGTCGAGCTCGTTCAAGTCTATGGCGTGTGGATGATGGCCCTCGATCATTCCGCTTTCTCTTCTCGCCTCGTGCGTACTCCATCATGCTTCGCTGACAGAACGAGAACCTCAATCTCCACCACTGCGGCCAGTCTCGATTGTGTAAATGATCTAATAGTCACATCGCTGCAAGCATGATGGAGTCAGCAACGGGTCGAGCGAAGAGCGCGGTCACAAACAGTGCAAACAGAACCGGTCACGATCGCTTGCAAGTCACTCCTTGATGCCTAGTCAGGCAGGCAACTTGAAGTGGAGAACATCGACCTCGAGGCTCTTCTTCGTCTTCCAGAAAGATGCGCGCACTTCGCTGTAATCAAATCTCTTAACACAGTGCCGAGATCGCAAAGACCCAAATCATGCCGCTGCGATGGATAGAATTTCCGGCTGGCAGGAGCTGAAGACTGACCGGAAGAAGCAGTGTCCGAAGCTTTTCTATAATTATGTGGCCGACGAGCATGGGTATAACCTTCAATTTACAGATCTAATTGCACTCTGGACAGCGACGGCTACCGCAGATGATGTTCGCAACAGGTCTCGAGAAAATAGAACCAGCATCGATGCCTCCCAGTCCTCCCAGCTTCCTGTGCTTCTAAGAAAGCTCAAAGAGAGTCTTGCCCAAGGCAGCAATGTGTTGAAGAAAGACCTACCTTCTAATTCCGAAACGGTGCTTCTCGAGACTACATTGACCTTACCACGACCACTGCAACCACTAAAATGGCACTTCGTTCTGGAGAGGCAAGGTTCAGGAGAGATGGCGGAGCACATTCTTCGACCCTGCCTATATGAAGCGTCAGAGTCGATGAAGAAGATTGACACCTTGATCAGCACCATCGAGGCCAAAGATCGCGTCATTTTGAGGTTAGTTGAAAAGATCGAAGCGTCGTCAATGGACCTGAGCCTTATATTTCCCGGGATTACTGGTCCCCGAGCTCGAAAGGGTCAAGTGACTGTTCAAGACGCGGAGAGGCACGTACCTGGTCTGAGAAAGTTTCACAAGCGCGAGTGGCAGGACTTTTTCAAGTCTGACAGTGACTATGCAAACTTCGAGACGGCCGGGCTGTTCACATTAGCAGTGGAGAAGTGCCCGAAGCATACACCTCAGCAGCACGAGAAGTGGCTAGACAAACTGCCGAAGGCTACAGCCACGACTAGCCAGGTGGTTCAAGCGGCATGGTATCGCTCTTCCAGTCCCGTGCGACCCTCAGATAGTGAAAGCGACGAGTTCGAGACGCAGAAGAAGCGCCCTACTGAGATTGTGCAGCGACGCGACAGTCATATGAGTTCAGACACTGAGTCAGATGACGGCGGGCTAGCAGACCGACATGATCCTTCACCTCGCAGGCAGCGTTTGGGCCTTGATGGTAATGGTACACGCTCGCCCATTGGCTCTAGCCCCCCACCACTCCCCCCTCTACCGAGCAAGCATTCTCGCAGTGGCTCAGGCTCATCACCACCAACAGAAGTGCCATTATCTCAGCATTTGAGGAACAAGCCTAAGACTAACCTTGGTAAGCTCGGTGCAAAACCCAGAGCGACACGAGCAGGCTCACCTCGGACGATTCAACCATTTTCGTCCTCGCCGATTCCTTCGATACCAACCACCAAGGTGCAGCTGGAGTCATCGTCACCTGCGCCAGACCCACTTCTTGAAAGCGACAAACCATTCCACTCCCCGTCATCAGTAGCGACCGCCTCGAATCCCTCTACACCTCGAAAATTAGGCCGATTACGAGGATCACAAAGTGTAGCAGAAGCTGTAACACCCAAGACAACAAAGGCGGACACGGGTGACCTCCCCACCACGCAAACTACGCCCGTTCACAACCGCCTAGGTAGACTTAGAAGGGGCTCCTCCCAGGTCATCTCGCAATCCCAGCACTCCACCCAGAAGCCAGGCGTCGACCTAAACGTTGCGATGCAGGATGTTGCAGCTAATGACTCGGATGCCTCCACAGCCTCCACAGCTTCTACCTCTACCCCTCCGACACGAAAGAAATCAAAATCCAAGCATTCCTCCCCGCCGCAGCCGCAAAATGGCATTGACGACATATCTCCCACATCTCAGTCACAGCAGCTGGCAACCCAGAAGCAGGAAGAACAAGAACCAGAAGAAGAATTGACCAAAGAGGAGAAAGCAAAACGGCGCAGGGAAGAGCTCAAGAGAAAGATTGGCGACACAACTGCTACCACGACTGGGACCGGTCCCGCTGGTGCGGCTGGTTTGCGGAAGAAGAGGAAGTTTTGAAGGAACTATTATTTTCTAGTTTTTGAGCGAAGGCGCTTGGGGTCATGAAGACAAGAGCGGTAGAAATACATGTTCGTTGTTCAACATATGATCGATTTTATCTTGTTTAGTGGCTACCGTCAGAAGCATGCTTACCCAGACCTAGATCTGACAAATCACTCTACCGCGCCACTAGTATAGCGTTCCTGCTTGGACGTGTTTTGTACAAGAAGTCCGTTCTAGTAGCGAACATTAAGAGATCTACTTTGGTGGTTTCTTGCGTCGAAGCCTTTCACTCCCCGAAGACCATGGTTGCAGGCCGTTTCCCGTACTACCGGTCAACGTTACCGCATCATTCTCGTGAGCGATCTTCCAACACTTCCTCACAAGCCTCGAAAAAGGAAAAAAAAAGAAATTCGTGTTTGCTTTTTAAGAGCAACGGCTGAATGCATCAGCCGGGAATCGAACCCGGGTCTAGTCGATGGCAACGACCAATTCTACCACTGAACCACCGATGCGTGTTATGTGTGGGAGATTGGAAGAGGATTTGCGTTACAAAAAATATATACGATTTGCCGAGCCGCCAGAACCTCGGTTCGTACCCCGTTCAGTTCTCACGTGACAACGCAGGCGGAACGCGCCGGGCGATGAGAGATGCTCGTAGCGCTGCGCACTAGTGTCGACCGACGGTGATGGAAGTGTCGAGTAATGATAGAGGGACGTCAACGAGCATGGGACACCTAAAAGCATCCTCACTCAGACAAGTTCCAGTAAGCCATGGCTGGGCTATTCCTATGGATAAGTATCATATATATTGGATGTGTAGGTATGAGGACTGTGTCGGACGCATGCTTTCAAAGGTAGCCAATTGTGGGATCACAGGAGTGTGTGATACCTTTTTAGAGCTCGTCGTTATCTTGGACGCTTTGTGTATCGAAAACCTTCCAATATAGACATCGAGCCAGTACTGGCACGCTGACTTCAGAGTCAACGTACTGTACCTTAATTACTGGGATAAAGTAGCGAAGATACGAGCAATCCACATCCGGCTTGACCGAACCCAGCAACTCTGCCCATCAGTGTGAAGGGCTTACACATCCTCGTGTTAGTCTCTCTTTCAGTGCATGAATGTGCCTCGCATTGCCAATTCCTATAGTGATATTGTTTGACATGGTCACCAACCAAATAGCTACCTAGGTAACATTCGTTCTACCTTACAGAGCAGAAGCCAATGCTCAAGTGAGGAGATCTCGATTGGGAGCTTGAGCCGAACATGCATTGACCTGCAAAGGCGGGGCCTTGAGGCGCGCCGGTGACATGAACTAGACGTGCATGACGCCTGTAAGAGCTCCAGTTTGGGGCATCCGTCAACAAAGCTGCAAGGCGAAGCTGCCCTTATGACTCTCTCATTGCATACACTGCTTGCTTGAGTGCAAACCACAGTCTCTGTCATAACTGTCATCGATGTCAACCCTCACTTCTGCAGCTATTCCTACGTCCTGACGATGGCACAGAATGACCGACCCCTGCTTGCGCGGGATAATTCTCGTGACTCGATACGTGAAGCAAATGAAGAGGATGCTCTGTTGACCGGACAAGCTCGACCTACCTCAAGGTCTGAGCGATCAAGATGGCAGAAGTATCGAGAAGCTGGTTTGAGCGTGTACGCCCTCCTCGCGACCATCACCATCATTGCACTTGCCATAGTAGTCAACCATGAATCAAAGCGAGCGCAGGCCAGAACGCCGAGCCACCACTGGGGTGAAGATGGAAAGCCGACGGGAAAGAGAAATCTGATATTCATGGTATCTGATGGTATGGGCCCTGCCTCGCTCTCGCTGACGAGGAGCTTCCGACAATACACTGAAGTGCTCCCGAAAGAGGATATACTGGTGCTGGACGAACATCTGGTTGGCTCCTCGAGGACGAGAAGCTCAAATTCTCTCATCACGGACTCTGCCGCTGGCGCAACCGCTTTCAGCTGTGGCATGAAGTCTTACAACGGTGCCATATCTGTCTTGCCAGATCACAGCCCCTGTGGAACTGTGTTAGAAGCTGCTAAGAGAGCTGGCTACATGACTGGGCTCGTTGTCACAACACGCCTGACAGATGCGACGCCAGCTTGCTTCGCTGCTCACGTCAATAACAGGGCATATGAAGACATCATAGCAGAGCAGATGATTGGCAACTATCCATTGGGTCAGACCGTTGATCTTCTGATAGGTGGTGGAAGATGTTTCTTCCTCCCCAATACTACAGAAGGGTCGTGCCGCCATGACGACACAGACGTTGTGAAAATGGCTCAGGAGAAGTTCGGATACAGCTACGTTGACAACCGCAAAGACTTCGACAATCTGCGAGGCAAAGGTGGTGTGAAACTACCTCTACTTGCGCTTATGGCAGAGACCGACATTCCTTATGAGATTGATAGGGTTCATATGGACGACATTTATCCTTCCGAGTCTGAAATGGCGCAACTGGCTCTTGACGCCCTGGAAGCCGCCACCAAGGACTCCGACAAGGGCTTCTTCCTCATGATAGAAGGCAGTAGGATAGACCATGCTGGTCACGGCAACGACCCCGCCGCTCAAGTACGAGAAGTCCTTGCTCATGACAAGGCGTTCGATACACTTCTGGACTTCCTCGAAGACTCAGACACACCCGCCGTCGTTATCGGTACCTCCGATCACGAAACAGGCGGTCTAACACTTGGCCGACAGCGGCCAGACGAAACATATCCTGTCTATGCTTGGTATCCATCAGTTCTTGCCAATGCGTCTCATTCAGCTTCATATCTTGGCCACAAATGGGCTGCATACCTAGACTCACACGCTGGTCAGAAGGCGTCGAGGAAACAAAAGTCCAAATTCATTAGGCATGAATTGTTCGAGAAGGATTTTGGCATCTACGACGCCCAAGATGAAGAAATTGATAGCATCATTGACGCAACTGTCTTCCGACCACCAAGCTGGATATTTGCCGACCTCCTCAGTCTGCGAGCTAGAGTCGGTTGGACGTCACATGGCCATACCGCGGTGGATGTCAATATCTATGCATCCAATCCCAAATACGCTAGAGCCCTTGTTGGCAACCACGAGAATACTGAAGTCGGCAAGTTCTTGGCTGATTTCTTGGACGTGGATGTCGAGGCAGTCACCAAGGAATTAGTCAAGAAAGGGGTGCGCACGCATGGTCAGGGCGAAGATGACTGGGCATGGATGGGGCCAATGAGACCTCAGTCCTCTGAAGCGAACCTTGATGAAGACATGCACACAGGTCTATACCATTCAGGAAGCGGTGAACATATCGAGGCGCAGATTCATCAAGACCAGATCTTAGCATGATTGGGTTGCTTGCATACCGAAGATAGACAAGACGTATTCTCGCGAAACACAGGGCAATCGCTGTCGACTCGCTAGTGCCATCGCTTATCGACGCGCTTCTCTCCCGAGCCGACTGAAGGTTGGTCTGGGTGCGCTAAGTACAGTTATCCTCTCGACTGGTGTTCTGGCATTGTCTTGGAGACTTGACGATACCATGCCACAGGAGCCTGCACCATGCATCACTCCAAGCACTCCTCTTGATCCAGGTCTAGACACTTTCAGAATCACTTGGCCTTGATCGAGTAGCTCAGACCATGAGCGATCGCCAGGCAGGCCGACCTGCCTCGGCTCGCTAAAACTCATGTTACCCTAATGTAATGTATTGGGTTTGTGCATCCTCATCTTCTATATTCCAGCATCGGAGCACGACGTGCCGTCACTTACAATACTTTGCCTCATGCTCTGGTCGAGATGGAGTCCCGTAGACAGGAGCAGTACGGTCTGTAGCTACATTCCTCCCGACGCGCATAGTTAGGATTCAGCTTGTATGGCCGAGAGGTACACGATCTACCACAGGAAGTCGTTCAGCGCCGAGGTGACGCATTATCCAGGGTTCCTCTCGCCAACACTTACCGCCCAACACGACACGGCCAAGCTTCTATCTCTTCCATGTATTCGGCTTCGATCCGACGTACATGGTTCCTACCTTTGACCTATAGTTCTTCGATACAGCATCAGAACGCCTGGGGTTCTCCACACTTTCCCGCACGGAATATTGCCAAGGCCTTGGCAGCACCTTCGCCCACTGGCGAGACTGTGTGAGACAAAGCATATTTGGAGTAACAGGCCGTCTGCCAGTCTGGTATGAGAGAACTCTTCGGTATCCTCGGTCGCTTAGCCAATGTTTCTTCCCGTCTTCGCACACTTCCGCAGCAACACTTGGCAAAGTCACGATGACGGGGCTCTCCACGTTAACGCGGGTGGCCAGCACTTGGCGACCTTGCCTAGTATTTACAAGAGTGACTTGGCAACTACTTGGCTCTCGAGGATGCTGCAGCCAAACTTCTGTCGGCAATTTTTCTGCACGATAGTCACTAGCTGAAAGCGGCAGGCGCTCAAAATGATAACGTCCTGCTTGACTCAGAACGAGCAGCGCCGCACCAATGGTGCTTTCGCGTTGGTCCTACAGGGACCGGGGTACCGAAGGTCAATGGCGTGCCCATCATTTTGTTCCCGAGGACATTCGCGGGACAGTCCGATGGAGCGTCCTGTCGAAAAGCATAAGACCTAGATTGGCCCTCTGACTGTAAAATGTACGCTCCTTTCTTTAACAGCCATCCCTGATCTTGCCCGACATGGTGACACCTCAAGCAGTACCACCATCTGCAGCAGCAGTCTATGCTGAAAAGAGTTATATTACTCATGTGGATGATGCTTCTGCCTCTTCAAACACCTCCAAGCATGAAGCAGATACAGCGAACGAGGCTGTCAGCCAATACTCGCCCAAGGAGGCAAGAAGACTCCGACGCACAATTGATCTACGCTTGATTCCGGCGTTGGGTCTGATGTGTAAGTGGTTTTGACGACCCACACAAACCAGGCCCTGAGCTAACCCTCTCATAGATGGCGTCAGTCTGATGGACAGAAAGAACGTCTCCAACGCGTATATCGCCGGCATGGGAGACGATCTCTCGTTGAAAGTCTCATACCGTTACAGCTTGATCACGCTGGTCTTTTTCATCACATATGTCATCTTTCAGCCGCCAATGACATATCTGTGCCGTAAGGTAAGAATTGTGATTTTGCAAGACCTGGACTTGATTGCTAACGAACTTTCAGGTTGGACCACCCATCTTCTTGCCAGGACTGTGCATGGTTTGGGGAATCGTGATCCTCGTGTTCGGTTTTGCCCACAACTGGACCACCCTTGGTAAGCATATCAGAAAGATCGGAGATCGGCATGCTAACAGTTGCTAGTTGCTCTGCGTCTCCTCCTTGGCCTTTTGGAAGCCGGCTACTTTCCTGGCTGTGTATATCTCCTCTCGACATGGTACACACGCTATGAGGTAGCAAAACGGTATTCGGTCTTCTATCTCATCGGCTCGCTAGCCTCTGCCCTCTCGGGCATTCTTGCCTACGGGATCATGCAAATGGATGGCGCAGCTGGTTACGAGGGCTGGCGATGGTGCGTTCACACAAGACCGTGACCTTTTCCATTTACAGGTTAGCTAACACAAAAGCAGGATTTTCATCATAGAGGGTGTCATAACCTGCGCTCTCGCCGTGCTTGGGTGGGCTCTAATCGTTCGTTTCCCGGACCAAGAACGCGATCGCCCGTCGTTCAAGTTCCTGAAGCGCGAGGAATGTCTCTACATCATCGACACCATTGAGCGCGACCGCTCGGACGTCGCGACAGAACCATTCAGCATGGCGAGGTTCTTCAGACCAGCTGCCGACTTCGAGGTCTGGGGCTTCGGCCTGATGTGAGTCTTCATCATTTTCACATAGTACTTCGCATCGCTAATCACAATTCCAGTTTCTTCTGCCAAACCACATGCTCCTACTCCTTCGCATACTTTCTGCCCATCATCCTACGAACCATGGGCTTCAGTGTCGCAGCATCCCAATGCTTGGTCGCCCCACCCTACATCCTCGCCGCAATCATGATGTACAGCACCTCCTGGGTCGGTGACCGCTACAAGATGCGCGCCGCAATCATCGTCTTCCAATCGATCGTCTCAATCATCGGTCTGCCCATGATGGGCTACGGCGGCTCAACCACCGTACGCTACCTTGGCGCCATGATCGGCGTCGCTGGAATCACCTCCAACATACCCGCGACCATGGCATACCAAGCCAACAACATCCGCGGGCAGTGGAAGCGAGCGTTCTGCTCCGCCACCCTCGTCGGCATGGGCGGCATCGGTGGAATAGCCGGCTCACTGATATTCCGGAGTCAAGATGCGCCGGAGTACAGATGGGGCTTCGTGGGCACGATCGTGTCCGTCGTCGTGACAATCGTCACCTGCGCCGTTCTGTCATTTGTCTTTTGGAGGCGAAACAGGAAGGCCGACAAGGGCGAGTTGCTTATTGAGGGACTGGAGGGCTTCAGGTATACCATATGATGGCCAACGCTGGCATGCAGGCTGTTCCCGAGGTGTGACTGAGAAGTCCGAAGCATCATAGCAATATGATCTGACCTTTAGTCTAGTTCTCAGCACGAGTGTGGTCTGGGGTCCTCCCAAATGCTCGTACCTACATGTTCAATATATGTGGTTCTTACCCACAAAACTCCCCAGCCAGACCTGTTCCCCAAGTAACCGCAAATGATCGAGATAACATTAAGACCGGACTCTATGTATATTGTTCCGAAAGCTGAAATATTGATGCTGTGGTCTCCCGCACAGCGTCCATAATATGTTACATTTACGGCTCATTCGTGAGCTTGGTCCAGGTCATGACTGTTGTTGCCTCGCGAGCTCGATCCGCACTGAAGGTGCTCATTTCGACATCCTCTCACCGCTGACTGGATAACTCTCTTCAGCCTCATGTCGACCAACCATTTCATCTACGGGTGGCCCTCCGGCACCCCTCGACCAGCATCCATGCTCCAAGCTGGCATCCGCCCCAACCCAGAGCTCGAAGCACTAAAATTCACTCTTTTGTGGCCTTTTCTCTTCACCTTGCCACCACCACCAGCCTCGTCCTCGCTCACAGTAGTGGAGTCTATCCCTGCGGCTTCCTCAGTTCTCTGAGCCTGCTTCCTAAGCATATCAGCTTCAGCAGCTGCTTTCTGAGCTCGCGACTGTTTCCGCCACATAGATGCGTATTTCCCGCCAGCCTCGATGAGATCGGCGTGCGTGCCTCTCTCCACGACTGTTCCACCTGATAACACGAGGATCTGGTCTGCTTCGACGATTGTGGAGAGCCGATGCGCAATGATGAGCATCGTTCGGCCTTTCGCGAGGGTGCGGAGCGCATCTTGGATCCTCTCTTCCGTTTCTGTGTCGAGAGCTGCTGTTGCTTCGTCCAGGAGCGTGATTTTAGGATCTTTGAGAATTGTTCGTGCAATGGCGACACGTTGACGTTCGCCACCTGAGAGTTTGACGCCGCGCTCGCCAACTTTGGTGTCGTAGCCATCTGTGAATTGGAGGATGCGCTCGTGAATGCTTGCTGCGCGGCATGCATCGAAGATCTGTTCGTCTGTTGCGTTCTGGTTTGCGTAGCGGAGGTTATACAGGATTGACTCGTTGAACATGTTGCAGTCTTGTGGGACTACGCCGATGTGCTTTCTTACACTGTCTATCGTGATGTCCTTGACGTCACGGCCGTCGATGCGGATCTGACCCGCTTCGGGGTTGTAGTAACGAAAGAGCAGACGCATTACTGTTGTTTTGCCGCCGCCAGATTCGCCGACTAGGGCAGTGGTTGTGCCTGGGGGACAGTGGAATGAGAAGTTATTCAAGGCAGACTTGCGCTTGTCGTAGCTGAAGTTGACATGATCGAAGACTATATCTCCTTCGCAGTCTTTTAGGTCCTCGGCGGTAGGTTTATCGACGACATTTGGTTGCTCTTTGAAGAGTTCGAGCATCCGCTCGGCGTTGATGAGATTGTTTTGGATAGCACGGTAGAATGTGCCGAAAAAGTTGAGCGGTGCTTGGAGCTGAGCCATGTAGATCAACAAAGTTACGAAATTACCGACACTTTGGTATCCTTTTGAGACTTGAAATGCTTCGATGAAGCAGACTGATAAGAGGGCGACCATGAAGAGGGTGCCTTGGACTGTGTTCATGAGTGCAAGTGTAATCTCCACGAAAAACTCGAAGCCTTGCATGGCTTTGATTGATTTTCTGTATCGATCGAACTCGTACTCTTCGGCGTTGAAATACTTGACTGTGTCCCAGGAGTGCAGCGAGTCATTTTTAACTGCTTCCATTTCTCGGTCGGCCGTCGTGTAGTTTCGCCGTAGGGTTACTCTCCATGCTGCAAGTCTGATGGTCACATAGATGTACAAGAAGGTGACGATAGCAACGACTAGACCCAGGTAGATGTCGAATTTGTAGGTGAGATATGCTATAGCTACCACTAAATCGAAAACCATGGGCCCGACGTTAAAGGTAACCATTTCTAGGAATGAGTTGATGGAACTCCCTTTGTTCAGTGCAGATATGAGTTCTCCGGTTCGCTTGCCTGTATGGAATTCGGCGCTCAAGCTGTGGACGTGTTCGAAGGCGGCCGTGGAGATGGCTCTGTAGGAGTACTGATAGATGTTAGTGAACATGCACCGACAACACTGCTATCTACAGAGGCTGCGGGTAGTGGGTGCTTACCTGCTCGACGGGCACCCATAGTATGCTTCTGGCAGCTCCAAGGACGCCTTGCCCGCCTTGTAACCACCGGAACAAGATATATATGGTGATGATGATCCATGGTGCGCGAATGCCGTGGTGGTCTGCGCCTGATAGGGCATCTGTGATCTTGCCTGAATAAATAGGGACAAAGACATTGATGACTCGTTGTGCTGCCATCAGGCAGAAACATGACAAAGCTAACGCTTGCAGCTTGAGAGATTTCCGAGGCCAAAGGTATGGTAACAGCACAGCAAACCCTTTCAGATAGGAGTACCATGTAACGATAGGGGTCTCCGTAGGCTTTGCCCAGGCATCTGGTTGCTCTTTGCTGTGGGGCGTAGAGCCATTGGCAGTACCGTATGCATGGCCATTAGTGTGGCCATTTGATTGTGGAGGAGTATTGGAGGCACCGAGTAATGGTTGTGTGGCTTCACTGGTGCTGTCGCTAGGCTTTTCATACCTTCTCGCGACGATTTTCAGAACGGTGTAGAGAACGATCAGGCCCACGATGATGATGACTCGTACAAAATAGACGATGACTTCGAAGACTTCCCATCCAGTAATGTCTGTCCTGAGTTTGCCGCCCATCTGGTCACCGACTGTGGGTTCATGGTGTGGTTGCGTGTAGATGTTGAGGACACTGCCAAGGACAATCAATTCGAGAGGAAGTGAAATGGACCAGGCGGTCATATGAACCCAAGTGGGAGACGGCTTCGTGTCTATGATAGAGATGAATACTATCCCCCAGCAGAAGAAGGAGCCGACGATGAAGACCTATTGTGGTTAGCCGAGACGTAGGTACTTCTGATGGCGGACTCACTATGGCGCTTTGACCTGGCCACCAGCCTTCGTTTCTATATGTTATGACTTGAACAATTGTGGATACCCCGTTGGCGACAAAACAGAGAAGGATGAGACTTGTTAGAACCGCAAAGGCAGTCTTGGCTCGTGGCGAGAAGTCTCTAGTAGAGACAGCTTCCTTGATCTGGTTGTTGGATTTTCGCCTGGTAGGCAGTGGGCGACCGCCTGGGCCTACCATGGATTGTACGGTGATCTTGTCTCCATTGCTCGGGCTATTAACCACGCCGTAGTAGATCACAGACACAAGGAAAACGCCAAGGATTATGGCAGGGTACGAGGATCTCGCATAGTTGAGGACGCGATAAGAATTCGGTAACGACAGGCTAGTCGATGCTATGAACGCCATTGCTGGCGGTATGACATTGATGTTCGAGGTCGGAGAAAGAGAAGTCAGAAAAGAAAAATCGGATTAGGTAAGAGTGGCGTAAGACTTGTTGAAACGAGAACTGAGTGTAGAAAGTGCAGGTACGCGGACTCGGTATCGGGCCGCTTTGAAGGGTGACTGCCTAGACGCTCAGCTGTGGTCAGTATCTGTTTGAGTGTGCATGTGAGGTCGTCCTACCTTAGTAACGATCGTCGAACAAGATAACGAATGCTGTCGAACGTTCAGATGGTCATCTGAGAGACTTGTCGTCACGTGTTTTTATTGCAATGCAAGTTCGTCTCACAGCGCGTCGAGGTGAGGTGGAGATGGAAGGTGGCAAGAGCGACGCAAGCTGGCCGAGCCTATTTGTGTTGCCTCAGCTCTAAGGAATACGGCTGGAGCATTAACGGATGTTTGTTAGGAAGATGAAGTCGAGAAGATGGGAGCTGAACACTGAGTCTCTGACATGTAATGGCGTTCCGAGGTCTTTCGATCACCTAAACGTAGAACCAAGTGGAGTATGTGCAAGCGATGAAAGATCAAGTGATGTTTGATGAGGGTGCAGAGGGTATCAGATAGGTCTTCCAGTGAGTGGCATCTTGCAGAGGAACTCTCTCTCAACCCTTCCCAAACTCTGATCAGATGCTCATCTTTCTTGCGGTGAGTGTACAGCTTCCTCACTCGTCATGTAGCTCGCGGGAATATACCGTTGGCTGGATGACAAGTCACCGTCCCAAGTTCTTCCGGCACTTCCTGCCTGGCCTGGCTGCAACAGATACCTCCGGGTGCCTATCGGATAGTCGCCTATGTAGCTAAAGCCCAAGTGGCCGTCTGCTGATTTTAGTTGGCTCAAAGGCTTGCAGCGGAAGCATAGCATGCTTTGGTGGCTTGTAGGAGATTTGGGGCAACAGCGGTCGGAATAGGTCTTGCGAGCCAGGGGCCATAGAGTTGTGACGGCATTGCAAGGAGATATGGATATGCATGCAGCTCTTTGGCACCGTTGCGGCCAGCAGTAGCGCCACGTTAACATAGCCAAATCCTTCAGCAGCTGCATTGTAGGCTCGCCAATAGTGGTGCGTGCAAAAGTTAAGGTGCGGTAACAACCTAAAGCACACCAAAGTTTTGGCTTTTCACGCGCCCAGACAAGTAGCTTCGTTAAGAGGCTAAGCCGCGCCGGCCGCATGCACAAGGACTCTTCCGCGAGATCGATCAGCGCTGCACCCCAGTTCGCTAGTCGTTGACCATACACCATTGTCGACTTCATCCTAGCTGGTCCTGTCGTCGCCTGGGCCATCCTCGTTTGCAAGCTGTACAACTCGACTCGGACCGTGGACAGGTAGCCTCGCTTTGGGCGAAACAGTCGCTCGTGCATAGTCAACCCCCCTCTGCAGCTAAGACCAGCATCGTGCGGTTGTGCAGGTCCACCTGCAAGATGAACATTGGTGCTCATCATCTTGTACCTGTCGATTACTTTCCCACCTGAACATGGCCGAGGCCAACCAATTACCAGGGTCGACTGTGTCTCAGCCCCCACCAGCACCGCCATTACCGCCGCAACGACCGGGCGTGCTTCAGAGGTTCATCGGGCCACTGGCATTCAACCGACCCTCACGAGCCCAGAGCGCGCAAGCCGCACAGTCAACAAGCGCCAGCCCCAAGGATGCCTCTCACAACCGTCCTTACAGGTAAGACGAGAAGGGCGCACCGTATTGTACCTGGTCGCTACTGACACTACCTAGGAGACGGCCGCAGCGAGCAGCTATCTACCGGACCGGGATCCCCATCGCAGCTATTGACATCAACGAGAGCGCAACTCATGCCATCTTGGCGGGAAGAGACATCCTAAGGACCGTCAAGGTCGAGGATAGAAGCATCTGCGAGGATCTGAACATCCGCGGCGCTGTGAGCAATTACATCTCCACCCAGCCGCTGAAGCCAGACGATATACATAAGAGACGCGAGTTCCTGCCGGCCAAGGACGTTCGATGGTCGCATAAGCACTACTCGCACGTAGTAGCCACTGCTGCTCAGAATGGCAGAGTTGCTCTTTACGATGTGTCGAGAGGAAGCGCCCGGGTCGAGCTACATCACCTCTATCAACACGTGGGCCAGGTCAACAAGCTTGACTTTGATCCCCATTCAGGTTACATGCTCTTGTCGGGCAGCCAGGACAAGACATGCAAGATCTGGGATATCCGGGATCCTAAGAAGCCCCGTGGTTATGCCCAGTTTCATGCTCGTGCTCCGGTACGGGTTGTACGATGGTCTCCAACAGATGCCATGGAATTTGCTCTTTGCACCGAAGATGGTGCTGTCCAGAAATGGGACATCAGAGTACCACAACAAGCAGTCTTAGGCATCAAAGCCCACGAAAAGTCGTGCTATACAGTCTCGTGGCATCCCGATGGTAAACATCTGGCCAGTGGTGGCGTGGACAAGAACCTCAAAGTCTGGGATCTAAAGAGTCAGAAGGGTAGACAGAAGCCAGTCTTCTCAGTGCGCTGTCCCGCTGGCATCATGAACCTGGCCTGGAGACCTCCGTGTTGGTCGGCCGAATTCGCCGAGCGTGGCACCTGGCAGAGCACGCAGATTGCGACTTCGTACACTGACGATGACCCTCGGGTACATGTCTGGGATCTCCGCCGGCCGCACATTCCATTCCGAGAGTTGGATCACTATGAGACTCGTCCTACAGACCTGCTGTGGGCTGACAAGGATCTGTTGTGGAGTGCAGGAGGTTCAGGTATTTTTGCCCAGAGCGATGTTTCGTATGCGCCTCAGCCAGAAGATTCCCTGCCGCCTGGTGCAACTTCCTGGGCTGCAGACGGCAGCTTCTACGCGGTGACTGAGGACAGGAGGGTGGAAGGTCGGACCCCGGCCACTGATCCAGCTGCTATGTTTTTAAACATTCCAGAAGGAAGGCTGAGTGGGGCAGAGGATGGCATGGTCAGCCGTAGTCTGACTGACGATGAGGGCACTGACACATCGTTGTCGGAATACGCTAGCAGGCGCCAGGTTACAGCTGCATCAACACGATCAGCCAAATCTCAAGCCAACACTCCACCCTCTCACGAAGACTTACCCAAAATATTACCTCTTGACAGAGCAGTCATGGCAAAGAAAGACATGTTTGTCAACGGACAGCTGTCTGCAATGACACGCATTCCTGGCATTCATTTACCTCACCACGTTCTCGAGGAGATTGTCAATGGTTACGCCCTTCCAATGACAGAAGAAGAACGACAGGCAGAACCCGACAAGATACTTCCCAGACTGGAACGCGCCTTCCAACACAATGCAATGGTCGCCCAGACAGCAAACCTGCACCAAACAGCAGAGAACTGGAGACTCATGGGAGCCGTTATAGTTCCAGAACTCAGAACCTGGGCAGATAACAATCGGAAGAAAAGACTAGACGCCGAAGAGGCAGAAAGACATTTCAAAGCAGACGAGAAAGACAAACTGTCTGTCCAGAATACCCTGCCTTCATTCACGAAGATTTGGCCCCAGAACAAAGACATCAAATCACCGTCCCAATCAGAAAAGGTTAAGAGCAATCTGTTTCGTGGTGTAGTCGAATCTCAGGGAGGAAGCAGCGACCAAGCAAGTCACCATGGCTCTAACATGACAACACCTCGACAGCAGCCTTTGCTTAGTCCCGCACAGAGCACAAGACAAGCAGGAAGTACCTGGTATACACTGGAGGATTCGATTGATCCCATGCAGCCCTTACCACCGTCTCTGACTAATGCCCACACCACAGCAGTCAAAGCATCGAGGGCCCTCCTGGACAACAGCAGCGATGCTCCCGATTCTCCCAAATCGTCGCCAGAAAAGCCACGCTCCTCTCCAGAGATATCAAAAGGCCATAGAAGAAGCGTCACCGAGTCTGCCACTCAACACCTAAGCAGTATGGCCGCGAGAGGCAGTCCGACATCAACTTTTGGAGCAATGGCGACAGAACGCAGAAGAAGCCCTCTTCCGAGTCGAACTCAAGAAGAGCGAAGAGCAGCACTGAAAGACTACAAGACTCCTGCTAGACAGCCACTGAACCTCGATCCTCAAACCACAAGTCCAAGGTATGGTCGAGGACATAGGCACGACTCCGTCGACAGTTTTGCTTTGTTCCCTGCTTCCACGTCAAGTTCTGCAAGAGTTAGGGACGTCGGCCAATCCTTCGATGTAGCAGAGAGCGTGCTAGACGAGCCAACAAAGGCAACACAAGATTCGGATGTCTGGGTACAAGGGGACAGCTATTACGAGTCAGTCGGCAGATCTGAGCAAGAGTACGAGGAAAGTCCTGCCGGCAGTGGTCGCGGCGATACCCAAACGGCCGACTTCGCCATGGATGACAGCCCAGCTCCGCTGCCGATGGGGCTAGATGGGACTACAGACTCGAAACCTGTCCGTGCTTCCGAGTCTGTAGAAGCAAAGTTCAGAGAAGTCCTTGCTCGAAGCCCACGGAGCAGGGACGAAGTGGTGGCCAAGCATCCTGTGGCCCAGGCAGGTGCGGAGCGAGAGGGCAACATCCTCTCAACCAGTGGGCCACAATTTGACTCGCTGGTTGAGGAGGCTGTTGCCACTCAATCCGCCTTGCTCGGGCCACCAATGCACCACTTCAATCCTCTTCTCCGTGGGCTGAGCAGGGACACCGAGAGCCTCAGCCGCATAGCTGAGGGTGATGTCAGCCGGAAGTCAAGCTACCAAGCCTCTGACTTCCGTCCAATCGACATCACGAAGTACGAGCCGTTGGTCCCATGGGCACTATCAGCCTACCCCCAAATCTGCCAAGCCATCGAAGCAGATGTGACCGAAGGCGGCTACGGCTCGACTTCCTCTCAATTCTCTGCCCATCTCCTCTGCCATGTCCACCCGTTCTTCTTCCACCAGTCGTTCCGAAGAAGGCTGTCATTGCAAGGTCTCACAAACATGCCAAGGAAAGTAGCAGACAAGTTGCAACATCCGGCCTTTGCCAGCCAACTCATCATGACCATTCTCGCAAATCACATTGAACGTCTGACGAATCACGGTCTCAATGCAGCAGCAAACACAATACGCAAGCTCGCAGTCGAAGACTTTGATTATCCTCTCCTTGCTGGGCCTGAAGAACGAACCCGCAAAGACGAATCAGCAGGTGAAACACTCAAGACGGATCCACGGAAGCTCCAGTCTACCTGCTCAAACTGCAAGCAGCTCATGCCGCTCAATACAATAGCGTGCAAAAACTGCAAGGTTTCGCGTCAGCCTTGTGCAATTTGCGAGAAGCCAATCATGAACCCAAAAATTGTCGATGCGAATACTGCGACTACATACTCCTCGCCGAGTCGGAGCCAGTCAAATCTGGCATCCTACTGTCACGTCTGCGGCCACAGCGGTCATCTGTCCTGCATGTCAGACTGGTTCGCCGACCCGTCCAACCAAGGCGAATGTCCCACTGGTTGTGGCTGTGACTGCGCCCCAGGGAAACGCAGAGAAGACAGAATCAGACAACAGTTAGCCGCGCGAGAAGAAGACCACGCTATTCGAGGTGCAGCGACGTCCTCCAGCATGGCACGAAAAGACCCTAAGATGGCAGCGCCAAGCCCAGCTGCAGAAAGAGCACGTGACACTTTGAAGAAAGGTGGGAGTGGCTCGAGCATTCCACATGTTGGTCCTTCGAGTGGCGATAGAGTCACGCAATCCAGTGATGAGAGAACAACGCCGAGTTCGGGCGGCACCGCTTGGAGTAGAAGTGCGGGCGGGACAAGCTTCGGGAGAAGGGTCAGAGTTGTGAAGCCTGGTGAGGACGAATGATCACGACGATGCTAGGACGACAGACGGGAAGGATTGGGAGGCGAAGAGACGGTGCAATGTGCCATGATTGATGATAATGAATGAGCCCAGATGCTATGAGCTACGACAACTTACGACTTCACGACAAGCGAGATACCCCAGGGGACCCCAGTCCTCCACATAGCGAAAATGTACTATAACATCCATCTTTGACCTCAAGCGCCGCGTAACGTGAATCCCTCGATGAGTGCACCTCGCAAGTGAGCTTGTGACATTACGTAGAGCTTCACCCTCCTATCTTCAGAGATCATCATCTGAATCACCAAATACTGGCTTTCCTCCATACCTGCCACTCTTCGCAACCCTCCCGCTACCCTCACGCTCCTGATCACTGTCCGAGCTATCCTCTTCCAGTGGTCTCTTCTTGACGTTCATCTCTGGTCCCTCGTCGTCTGTGACACTGAACGAGTTCTCAGCAATCTTCTCCTCCAGCAACGAGCCTGCCACCTCCAGTGACTGCTCATCTAGCGGTAAAGCATCGAACTCGGCAGCGACCTCCTTCAGGAATGAGTAGTAGCTTTCGTGGTGGCGGCCAAGGATCTGTTTGGAACCGTCGGTCAACGCTCTGTCATTTCGGCGGAAGCTATGAAAGAAGTCTTCAGGATATGGCTCGTCCAGCTTCTTGCCAGCCTTGTCAGTTATGCCCCTCTTCGTGTTGTACCTCCACCCTTGCCGCTGACTATGTGTGTGCATTTCAGTTCGACCAGCAACCCATTTGATCGTGAAGTGCCGCATGACGCTTTGTTCTTCCTCGCTCCACGGCCGTGTGTTGCCCTTCCTGTGTGCATCGTAGCTGCCATAATTGTCGTTGCCCACGCTGGCAATGTGATCTGGAAGTGCGCGCAACAATGCAGGTGTTCCTGATTTCGCCCCGAAAGCTATTCCCTTCCTGTTGACTTGCTTGAGGAGGGTATGAAGCTGATATGGCGCCCATTTGCCGTGAGGGCGCTAACTAGGAGTCGCAACAATGCTGCCTTCTAGTCTGTGGGCTCCCCCGAAGCGCAGCTTGGAATTCTGTGGTCCCTTGCACACCACTAGCACAGTTTTGAGATCAGACTTTTTCGTGTAGCACATCTTGGCCTGCATTGTGCCTGAGGTGCGAAGGTAATCGATCCCAAGATGTTCCAAAGCAAGTTTGACAATGCACGTTGGAAGGGTGCGGAAGAGCTTGTGGGAAATGCACAGGGCTGCAGCTGTCTCAAACTCCTCAACGAGGACTCCAAGAGCAGGATGTGAGTGCTGATGAGGCATGATGATCTCGGTTGCGATCTTGAAAAGAAGATCATAGGCAACAACGACTTCATTGTTTTGCTTGTCGGTGACCCGAGCGTATCGCCAATTGCTACCATTGATGCGAACTTGGTCAAATGGTCTATTCCTCATCTCCGCCAGAACATGACTGGTTGTGAGACCTGAGTTGGGACGCACAGCGAAGATCTCTGCCAGCGTCTGCTCTGCAATTTGGTGGTTGTACGCATGGGGCATTTGCTCCTCAATCCGAAGAAGAACTTCTCCATCAGCTTTGGTCGACGTTGATTGTGTGAATCTTGCGACGTTTGATTGCCGCAAAGGGGACGTGAAGTTCTACTGCTCATGAGGTGGTAGCAATGGTAGATCATTGACAGTCTGCCGACAATCTCGAAGAAACTCCCAGCCAATATGTTTGACTGACTGTTTGTTTTGCCTGTCCTGATGGCTTGGAGGCTCCTGATAACTGTCCCACATCGTGCAATTGACTGCTTCCGATATATGACGAAGAAAATGTGATGTTTCTTGGTCCCCGACGAATCCTAGATCTTGAACTTCAATCACAGCTGTATAGCCGTAGAGAAATGCATCTACGTAGCAGCTGGCATCTGCTCGAGTTGCTCCGCCATCCTTGATATGCTGCATGTGCTCAGAACGACGGTGGCCAATGAAATTTGACTCGCCAGCCTTGACACCGACCGAGGCAAGGACTTCTTCTCCAGCTTTTGCCCATGATGAGTTGGTTTAATGGTTGGTCTTGCGACATATGATTGCCGCAAAGGGAATGCGAGTTCCACTGCTCACCGGTGGGTAGTAACGGTACAGGCCTCGATCGTGAACAACAATAACATTTGAAGTTGTGGAATAACGGGTCTAGTATTATTCGTTGTCTGTACGCCCAAGACTGCACGCCGAAGACTGTAGTATTTGTAGGGTTTCAGGGGGGCACCAGCACGGGATTAGGGTGATTGAGGTCGTCACGGCCGCCTAAAGCCAGGATACAATTACGTTATGAAACAGTTGTTCACGCGACCCATTATTCCACGGCTCATTGTTGTTTACGACCGAGGCCCATAGCCCGTAACTTGCTGCAACAGCCTGTGCATAATTATCACTATAATCAATGGGTGATTGCGGAACTTAGAAGGCGGCCACTTTGTCGTCCAGCCGGAGCTTTTGAGCTGAGTTGTTCATACGGACATTTACGCATGCCAAGCAAAACTGACCCCCGTAGTATGCCAAGCCGATCGTTGCTTAGAGCTTCGAAGACCTTGTTGTGCTCCCCAACTCGCGCCAATCACACATCGAGCCTTGGAGGTCAAGAAATGCCATGGCCCGCTGAGTATGGAAAAGGAAGGAGAGATGTCGCCTGACATCACCCGTCGATATCGTTTGTTGATATGAACAACCACTCCTCCCTGCAACATTTACCGACTGCCGCTGATGAGCAGGCTTACAGATGTCCGCCATGTATGCGGAACATCATAGGACAGCCAACATGTCGTGTAGCATATCCAAGACATGGCTATGGGGTAGCCAAGCTCTTACGATGCTACCTCGCTCTTTCGTGTAGCTGTACGCCGGTCATGGGCCGTATGCATAAATACAACCTCAATGACCTCGTAGCCTTCTTCTGCATCTAACAATTCTAAGATTCAGCCTTGATTGTGTTTGACAGGAGACCATCACAATGCAGCTCCTCCTTGCTAGCTCGGTGCTACTGGCAGTTGCCGCGAGTATAGCAGTACCCAAATCGGACTTCATCAGCTACGATGGCTACAAGGTCTTCCGAGTGAAGACTCGAGGACAACTGGAGTCGATGAGAGAAAAGCTCAGCTCTTTCTCATATGAAGAATGGGGCGGCAAAGAGCTAACCCATCTCGACGTCGCCATCCCACCCGAAGAGCTGGCGGCGTTCGAGAGCCTAGGTCTGGACTCACACTGCATGCACCAGGATCTCGGAGCCTCGATCAAGCAAGAGTCTGCCCAGCAGACCGTCTGGAAACGACAGATCGATGATATGTCCTGGTTCGATAGCTATCATCCTTACGCTGACCATCAACAATACTTCGAGGACCTGCATGCTGCATTTCCCGATAATTCGGAGATGGTGTCCACCGGTACATCCTATGAAGGTCGAGACATGTTCGGCATTCACATGTGGGGTGCCGATGGTCCAGGCAAGCCGGCAGTATTATGGCATGGTCAAGTCCATGCCAGGGAATGGATCACATCAATGGTAAGCACGTATCGAACGTCGAGCAACCTCTACACCACAGGAAACAAGCACTGATCATTCAATCATCTAGGTCCTCGAGTACCTCACTCACCAACTCGTGACAGGTTACTCAAGCGACAATTATACACAGTCCTTCGTCGACAACTATGACTTCTATGTCTTCCCCTTTGTCAACCCAGATGGTGAATATCCGCCTTCTCAGCACCTAACGTTCTGCCCAACCATCTAACGTGGCCCAGGCTTCGTCTATACCCAAACCAATGACCGCCTCTGGCGGAAGAATCGTCAACCGCCCCCACCCCCCGCAAACCAGACCTGTATCGGCCGTGACGTCAACCGCCAGTGGCCTTTCATGTGGGACGCAAACCCTCTCGGCGCGTCTACAGACCCCTGCGCTCAGACATATAAGGGCGAAGAGCCCTCCGACTCCCCTGAGAATAGGGGCATGGTAGCATTCGTCGATCACCTTCGCGACACCCAGGGCATCAAGCTCTACATAGACTTCCATTCATACGGACAATACATCCTTTCCAGTTGGGGTATGTGACCAGACTATCGTTCTTATATTATCTTATGTCCGAACGGCTACTTAACTATATAGGTTTTGACTGTACCCTCTACGCCGAGAGTCTCGGCCGACACACCAAAATGTCTTCCCTGACGAGCGAAGCGATTTATGAGGGTGGGAATGGCACGCAATTCACTTTTGGACCAGTGGTAAGAGACAACAGCCGTAGCATTGGCTATCCGCTAATTTTGCAGTGCGCCACCTTGTACGCTACGACAGGAGGTTCGAATGACTATGTTCTTGGTCCTGGAAAAGCGGACTGGAGCTATGCGTTTGAGCTGCGAGATAAAGGAGATTATGGCTTCGTACGATGAGCCCTCAGCGGGAATGTCCAATGCTAACGTTCTATAGGTGTTGCCGCCCGCGCAGATTAGGGGGACCGCTGAAGAGATGTGGGCTGGGCTGCAGGTCATGCTGTATTTGCTGGATGAAGAGTTCTTTGATGGGGAGGGGCCAGTCTTGGGAGCGTAGACAAGAAAGGCAAGGAGGATGTGAGATACAACAATGAGAGGATTCGTGTATGGCTGATGCGCGGCACCAAGTCATCGCGTGGCGAAACGGAACCGGAACAGAGCACTATGTTCAGCTCTGGCACCCTCCCGGTTTCAGCAACCAAGAATGAAACCAAGTGAACACGAAAGTGAAGGTGTTTTCACTAGTAGCAGCTCTTCCACTTCCTATGTCACGCTCACGTGCCTGGCTTAGTACATTATATTCTTAGTCTCGTCGCAATTGTCCTTGCTGACAAGATCGCCAGCTTTGGTTACCTCACTTTCAGAGATCGCTTCAGCAGATCGAAATCCCCTTCGAGACCGACATCTCAAGCGCCTCACTGCAAAATTACTGCGTACCACGGCCATCATGGCGGCGATCTCAACAGAGCCAAAAGGCATTCACAAGATACCAAACGAAATCCTTGTCAATATCCTCGCCTTGGTGCCATTCGTTCCACCAAGTCCATCTTGCCCTAACAAGCCCGATAGCCTTGGTTCGCACGATCGACTCAAACAGGTCGACCACCGCTTTCGTGACGTTGTCGACTCGGCAGCGCTTCGTCTGCAAACAGCTCGACGTCAATTTCCAGAACAGGCTGCGCTGCGGGGGCTTATTACTGTCTCTGCCACAGAGCTCGTCGACATCTCGCTGCTGGATTCCAACATCCGTCTAGCGACCGATAAGGTGCTGAAGAAAGAGGCTCGGGAGTCAACTCAGCGTGCCATATTCACGAGCCTGCATCTGCTTAGCTATATGTCGAGCCTTGTGGACGATGAGCGACGTGACCTAACAAACGCGTGCCTCTTTGTCTGGGCAAAGAAGGATCTGTTCCACTCGAGATGGCTCCAAGTCCTGCGACATGCACTGCATCGTATGTTCGATCATTTTTTCCCGACTATCGAAGATTTCGCGAACATGTTGCCCAACGATCCCATGAGTATCATGACACATAGTCTGGTAATTCAGCTACTCTATCAATATGATATCCGGCCGTCGCCGGAGTGGGCGGGCATGTTGAGACGAAGATGTTTTGAATCCGCAATTCTGCTCCAGAACCATGCTGGGCCTGTCTACGCAAAGATATTAGCAGAGGACCTTTCCGACCTCGTAGACAACATCGGTGCCCTGCATGACCGTATCAATTCCATCCTCGTACATCGCTTGGTTATTGCAGCTGGGGCCAGACCGGAAGTCGCAGAAGTGGAATTCAAGGATGACCTCGATTTTGTTCGGTATATGCAGTGGCGCATGCTTTCCGAGGAACGAGAAGACGAGATTGTCAATGCCCCGACGAGCCGCCTGTCACAGATCTCCATCCCATATGTTCGCGAGGCTTCCAATGATTCCAGTCTCCATTACAAGTTTGAGATGTGCAACGCTGGCGATACGCCCAGTATCTCCATCAGAGAAATGAAGGGCGCTGGGTCATTCTTACGCAAAGCCTTTGCAACCATCTCGAAGCAAGGTGTGCCAAACCATTTGGAGCGCTATGCAGAGGCCAGGGGACTGTTTTCGATCATGAGCATGTCGGATGACAACGACGAAACTGAGGATGATGAGGACGTTGACAGCGCTGACGAGGATAATGGCAGTGACGACGAAGATGAGGCTGAAAGCGACGTGGACGAGGACGATGATGGCATGGATGAGGATGGAGAGGTCTAAGAGACATTGTGGCGGCTTGCTCCGGTCACAGGCGAAAACGAGTGGTGCAGCGAAGATGATGACACGAATACATGAGATAAGATGAGTACTTACGGATGGTCTGTTGTTGGCGCGCTTTCGGCTCATGAGAGACAAGAACGGTGAGCACATTGAAACATTGTATGTGCCCGAGGGTACGCGCATGAGGCCATCGGAGGAAACCACATTTAGCTGGAGAGTGCGTTTGGCACATTGCCAGCTCGAAGCTGTCACTAGCATACGTACAAGGAATGGTTCTGCGCAAGACGTTCTCTTAACAGTAAACCAGGCGGATTCAGCCAGTTGCAGTACTCACGCTTCTAGGTGGAGCTAACCACGTGACTAACTGACTAAGACTTTACTGCCCCAGGATTCAGGCTTCAAACTTTGACGCCAAGCATCGAATTACGGCCATCGCACTGTCGCAACTTCCGCAGCAGCTGCGGAAACTGAACCACGATCCCACGTCTTTACCAGTCCTCAAGCACACCTCCAGACAAGTCTATCTACCTCGCACTCAAACACAGCCAAAATGGAGAACGAAAAGGGAGAGATCGTCGATCTGTAAGTCCCACACCACACCAGAGCAAACAGCAAAGCCAGGCTAGAGACCACGACCTCAACCACAACTACAACCACAATGCCACATCCTACAAGCCCACAGCACCGTCTATTAGTCGCAGCACCACCACCATCACTCACCCCCTTCCACACCACCCATATACTTTTGTTGGCAGCCCACTAACATACTCCCCAGCTACGTCCCCCGCAAATGCTCCGCAACCAACCGAATCATCAAGGCCAAGGACCACGCATCTGTGCAAATTTCCGTCGGCAAGGTTGACGAGAACGGCCGATACACCGGCGAGAACCAGACGTACGCGCTATGCGGATTCGTGCGATCGAGAGCTGAGGGCGACGACTGCATCAACCGATTGGCGCAGCGGGATGGGTTCTTGAAGAACGTCTGGAGTGCGCAGCAGACGCGATAAGCGGACAGACAGGAATGGGAGTGGTCAGTCAACAACTAGTGATTGAGGATCGCTAGATGAGCAAAGATCGGGGAGAATTCTCTGGGGGTCGGCTCAGCACAGCATGCAGGAGGCTTGACGGGCTGAGGCTGCTGAATTGTGACCATGGCCGGCCGGTGCAAGTTCGCTCAATACTTTGCACGAAGACGTGGCAAGAGCACATTCGGAGTCATGACTGAATGAACACGAGGCATAGACACGAATCGATCAAAAACCACAATGCAAATACAAACACAGATAAAAATTCATGGTTTACACATCTTTCACAGACATGCATTGCTCGCAAACTTCCATACTGTCCAGACGGCACTGCTAGACTTGACTCGACCCGTATCAACAACTACGAATCCGCAATCTAGCCAGCGGAGTGCGAGGCACGTCTGTTCCAGACCCCACACGCGCCATGGCTGGTACGTCCTCCTCCCGGATGTGTTTGTTGTATGTCCCGCCCGTATCTGTGCTCCGACCCGTATCCTCAGGAATCACAGCTCATCAGTAAGCGGTTAAGGCAATAGGATGCTGATATTCGGCTGATTGTATGTACGAAGTATTGATCTACCTCTTCACCTATTGATTGAGGATTGAAGAGGCCTTGATGTGCCGGTGTGATGAAGTAGAGAATAGTAGCCCTCTGAGCCCACGAAGAAAAGCAAAGGTAAAACGTGAATGAAGTACAAGGTCGAACGACAAGTACGGAGTGAACACAAACAGGTAGGTGGACGTTGGGGTGAAGGTGTTCAAACATAAAGGGAAAAGAGGGAGGGGGTATCATCTCTGTCGTCTATCATGCTCGTCTAGTAACCTGAATCTATCCCAGCTCTTAGCTTCTCGTGGATGACCGACAAGATCGTTGAGGAGGAACCCTTCATCGGTTATTAGGCCGATGGTGTCTCTGCGTGGACCGAGCGAGCACTCGGCCAAACACCTGCGAACACGTGCTCGTCGCTCAAGCGGTGTTTCTTGCGCTACTCGTTCTTGGGCGACTCGTATCTCTTCTGCTGAATTTCGCTGGATCGGTGACGGAGCTCTCCGTGGTCTTTTGGTGTGTTTTCATCGTAGTCGGGATGACTAGTCCTTGTCGAGGCGTACTGCGGGGTTTGTTTCGATGAAGTTGAGGTCGACTTTATGGCCTAGGAGTTCGCGGATGTTCGAAACGCCGTATCTATGCGTGTTAGCAAAATAATATCTTAACTCGTGGTGACTTACTTGATCATAGTCGGCCTCTCGAGCGACAGTCCCCAACCGTAAATCCGCATATCCTTGGGCAGACCCATTGGCTCAAGCATTTCGGGCCTGAACATCCCCGAGTTGCCAATCTCAACCCATTTCTTCAAGCCTTTGTGATACGAGAAGATTTCCATACTGGGCTCGGTGTACGGGTTGTACGCAGGCTTAAATCGCAGATCGGTGATACCCATCTTGCCAAAGAAGACTTCCATGAAACCTATCAGACCACCCAACGTCAGGCCCCAATCAGCGATGACTCCTTCAACCTGGTGGAACTCTGCAAGATGTGTGGCGTCTACCGTTTCGTTCCTGAACACGCGATCTATCGAGAAGTATCGTGCTGGTCTGGGATTCTTGGCGAGCTTATGAAGCATGTATGTCGATATCGCGGTTGTGTGTGTCCGCAAGACTAACTTCAGGGACTCATCCTCTGACCATGGGTATCGGTAGCCTATGGAACCGAACTTGCCGTTCTCGTGAACCGCACGGGTGTTCTCCCAGTACTGTTTGTAGTCGTCTAACTCTTTCACGTCTGATTTCGACTTGTCTTGTGACGGCGAATCTGACAACGTCAAATCGGCGAGTTTGTTAAAGGGTGGATCTTCTCGTGGAGGATCAGCTTTCGGGGGGTCCGAGATGAAGAAAGTATCCTGCATATCTCTGGCAGGATGTTGCTGTGGAACGAAAAGAGCATCGAAGTTCCAAAAGCCAGTCTCGACATATCTATTCGTTGGCATCTCTTCGAAACCCATCTCGAAGAATATGTCTCGGAACTCTTGCCGCACCTTGTTGAGTGGATGTAGTGCTCCAGACGGTGTCTGTGCTCCCTTGGCCTTGAAGTTGTACGGTTTCAGCTTCACTGATTTCCACGACCCGTCAGCTAGCATTTCGGCTGTCAGGTCTGTCTGCTCTTTCACAAATTCCGTGGAAAAGTTGGGGCCCTTCTTGATCTCGAAGGTGACCACTTTTCGTTCCGTGATCAGCTTTCTCTTCTTCAGATCTGCCACCGCTTTCGGATCCGCTAGTGTCTTTGTTTCTGAAACTTCCTTGAGCTGGTTGCCAGTGACATCCTGTATCGAGTCTGCCACGGGTACCAACGAATCACCATCTTTCTTGATCCATTTGTTCTTGAACGCATTGCCTTGCCCAAACTTTGCAACGTTTGCGTCTCCTATCAGGGCACCCAGCTCTTTGATGACCACCTTTCCTTTCTCTTTGACTACGCTGTAGACACGTGCTTCTGGGCTGCCATGTTCCACGTACGTCGAACCCTCTTCGGTAGGCACGAGCTCTATGCGGTCGACCTGCTTTGCCTCCAGAAATTCTCGTGAGCGTAGCTTGTCCACAGCGGATTTCACTGTGACAAAGTCCTTGTCTGGAAAAGCTTCGGAGGTCAGGACTGTGCCATCGGCGTTGTTCAGCACGCTAAGGACTTGCGCCGTCAAGTCCTCAGCCATGTTGGTGGTAGGCTCGCGCTGCGCAAAGACCATATAATTGTCAGCAGGTACGATGTTGAATGATGTCTGCAATATTCCTGCACAGAGCTAAAGCTAGATTGACTGGTCAGATTGGAAGACCGCAACTATGCCTCGTACAGATTTATTTTGTATGACTCCAAATCACCCCTCTGCAACAACGGCCGATTGTCTATATTTGTCACGTGATTCATATACGTTCATGCCTTGCTGCCTCAATTTCGCCTGCATCGGCAAGAGCTGAGGGTCGCGGAGCCGAGGAAGACTCGTGGGAAGTGGTGCTACTATTCATGATCTTTGGAAAGGTGTTTTCATCGTAATGTGCCAATTAATGTATACGACATGCTATGGGTATCGATGTGAAGCAGTCGCGATACTGCCGCGCATCTCAGCCATTACTTTGGTCCTGACAGTTTTCATACGCTGTGCCAGCTTCATGATGATAGGGGTGGTAGTGGCCTCACGTAGTGTGCCGGGCAGTGGTAGCCGAAAGGCTCTTTCTTCAGGTAGTCCTGATGGTAGTCCTCGGCGTCATACCACTTGGTAGCAGCTCGAATCTCAGTTGAGATGGGCTTGCCCTTGTACCACTCCTTCCCAACCTTCTCCTTGATCTCCTCCGCAATCTTCTTCTGCTCATCGTTCTCATAAAATATGGCTGACCTATACTGAGTACCGGTATCGGCACCCTGTCTGTTCAGTGTCGTGGGATCGTGCATCTTGAAGAAGTACTCGGTGAGTTGCCGGAAAGTAACCTTCTGGGGATCGAAGGCAATGAGCAAAGACTCAGCGTGCCCTGATCTCCCAGAACAGACACTCCTGTAGTCTGGGGCTTCGGTTTGGCCACCTGTGTATCCAACCCTGCAATCGAGCATACCCTTGCCCTCCCAATCTTTTCTGTAAAGCTCTTCAAGGCCCCAGAAGCAGCCACCTGCGAAGACGGCTCTTTCTGTACCCGGTGGATAGTTCGCCGCAGCAAGGGAGTCCTGCACATATGGTCTTGACATCGCGGTCGTGAATGGTCTGAACAGCTTCGTGACGAAGTTTGGCATTTGGAAGGCCATGATTGCAAACGCAAGGATGAGGACGACGAGTGCTGACTTGTTGAATGGTTGTGCCAGGATGAAGTGTAGTGCTGAGTTATACTAAGGAGGTAAGAGCAGGTAAATGTTCTTATCCTTGGATGATCATGCACTCCGTGGTGCAATCTGATCGTGGCGAATACTAGGCGAAGGCTCTCGAAAGCCCGCCGCCGCAGCATCTGATACGTCATGCATGAGGATGATCAATCGAGCTAGCTCAGCCGTCATACCAGATACAGCATAGCTCGCGTTGCATGTCAGGTCAGCTAAGTACCGTACAGCCTCTAGTGCAGATCACAATGCACGATCAATGGAATGCTTTACCTATCTTCGCATCGAACCGATCATGTCGTTATGGTGGAGGGCAAAGTTGCGTGTCGGCACGATGGTGCATGGTCAGAGGGCTACACTGAGTAACAGGTCTATGGACATGGACAGGGCGCGCGGCTTTTGTGTGATATGGCAGGGTCCGCGAGCTTTTACGAGATCACAGCATTGGAACAGGGGCGCGAGATGAGGCTAAGTCCTCCGCACAGTTGCAAGTTGAATTGTGCGCTATGAAATCGAGGTCGTGATGTACTTTGCTTTGGTGAGACTACGCTCTCTTGTAGAGGAGTAGGTTTAGGATTCTGTCTAGCTCAACGCTTTGATCGGCCACTCTCCACGTTACTGCGGCCCACTTCTAAACGATGTCTCGTACAACGGAAGCCTTCTCATGGAAACAATCGAGCGGTGTCTAGCTAGACTTGAAACTCATGGTGTTAGTAGTGTCGCCTCCTCTCAGCGCCAAAGCAATCGTTTGTACGTCGTGTGACCTCAATGTCACGAATGCGTTCCAGCACGTCAAGGGCGTCATTCATGCGCATGATGTTGGACGTTTGAGCTAACGCCGCTTCTTTACGGTCTGCCAGCCTTCTTCGTCGACCGCGGACTTGGTCGACCCGGTGTCGCGGCGCTTAGGCGCAGTCTGATAGTCTGACGAGGTAGCTGACATCCTTCGCGACGACGAATTGGAACGATCCGTTGAGACAGTATTGGTCCGCATTCGATAGAAGTCGTTTCCGTTGGCACTGCTATTCCCGCCTATGTAATTGGCATGGCCGGGGATTTGTGACACGAGGTGAAGATCTCGCTCGCATGGATCATGCGAGAAGCTAACCATGACACCCTCGTATGGGTGTCTCTTGGTCCGACTATGTTTAAGGAAGGCCTCTCGGACCATTTTTGCAAGGGGTACGGCAGAAAAGACCACAGTCGCATTCCCAGTGTTGAAGAGCCATAGACGCTCGACGTTGGAAGGACCAACGATGTCCTCTATGTCCTTACGGAAGCGAGCTTCCGATATGCCGTTGCTAAAGAGCTGCGATCTAGCGAAGGTCAACCTCCGTCGTTCGTTGTGAGGAGGGTCCATTCTGCGGAGGCTGTCGTTCATCGGGTATGGTAGCCCAGGAGATATATCCTGCTCCTTGCCTAACGGACTGATGCCATGTCGACCAGAATATTCCGCACAATTGTGCATGAACTGAACGGCGCAGTAGGCATGCTGGAAGATGATACAAACAGATTGTGCTTCGGGGGCGAAGGCAATGGAGTAGATAGCGCCCACTTCCCTCATTTCGTTGGATATGTCACTCAATGGTCGCAATGCGCTCCATGGGCTGACCCAGACAACTCTTCTGTCTCGCGAGTCGTGTCCAATCTCTTCAGTTCGTGGTACTCGAGTAGCTTCCTTCACCCCATCACTAGGTTGAAATTTAATAATGCCATGCTTATCAGCGACAGGCTCGGTGGCGGCCACTGATGCCCAAGTGTTGCCGCGTGTCGCTGAAAAATTGCGTGATGGGGGCCCGACCTTGTTCGAAACAAACTTTGGTTGGCTGTGTGGGTTCATCAGGCACTGCTCGAGGTCCCAGGGTGCGATGATGTTCATGAGGCCTTGGAAGGTGACTGTCAGGTCTCGAGTGAAGTGACTGGCCGCCTCGTTTTCGCCTGCAGTCCGAAGCTGCATGAGTTTAGCAGGATGAATCCCAGAAAGTGAGTACTTACGTGGTGGGTGATTCTGTTGATTTTGACAATCACATCGTCGAGGACATCGTTGATGTCCTCTTGACGGGATTCCATATTGTGCTGGATGAGAAGCTGTCAGAATCAACCTGTGGTATACTTTGCAGATGCTGGGATGCGGTGTTTACGTCGAAGGAAGACAGATGTGTCAGCAAGGAAGAGGTAGTGGATGTGGCTAGTGTTCTGTTTACATTCGACTGTGTGTCGTCAGTGATCTCGCTGTAGCTGAGCGACGACTGCGGCTCTTGACCGGCCGTGATGAAGTCGTGTCGCGAGCCTTGTTGATAACTCAAGCAGGCAACGATGGTGGGCATGGCAGGCATGACGCATTGAACAAGCAAACCTAGCCTTCTCTGCACAGTGCAGTAGAAAATGAAACTTATGGGCCGATGCCAATAAACATCGCAGTGAAGACAAAGAGCACGTGCAGACTTTTTGTGCAGATTTCTTACCTCTAATGCAGCCACCCTCAACAGGCGTGACCGTGGTGTATACCTGCGTTGGGCACCTGCTGTTTGCTCGCATCGGAATATCGTGTCCTTTCCCTAGCGAGATCACTCGCACCCACCTGCGTGAGAAGCCCATTCTCTGATTGGAAAGACTCATTGAACATCGACTGGCCCAAAAGAGACGTTGTTAGAGATATCGCTGGTGCTGTCAGGAAACCTGTAGGACGGCCACAAGCAGAAGACCCACAATCGGGCCCCGAAAACGGCTAGTTGCCAGTGGGCGGCAGATGTATCATGAAATCTGACCTATCATATTAGATGGTACCCTAAATCGAAAACCCTAGATCATGCTCCTGCGCTCCCTAAATCACACTCCTATCCTTCATAGATCATGCTTTTGTAAGTCTCAAGCGTATCGCTATCTCTTTAGCCAACGCCTTCCTAGCGTCAGCTGTCCGAGCGACTGCATCCTGGTTTTCTCGAGCTCTCCGAAGTAGATATTTCATGCACTGACCCATAGTACCCCAGGTGAGATACTTAAATGCCTCCGGAACCTCGACAGTTTCGCTCGCGATATCCTTCCTCGAATTAGCTTGCTGGACAAGTTCACAGCTCAAATGGTCTGCCATGCCCATCAGCTGACCATACGCCATCCGGATTCTAGGTTCGCCGCGTTGTGCTTGCTCGTCTCGAAGGGCTTGTGCCTTTTTCACCGAGTCCATATTGTGTGAAGCTAGAACCAGCTCCACCCGGGGGAACTCTTTCGGTGCGCCTTCAGCAGGTTGTACAAGGCCACCATATTGTCTTTCCACCACACACTTCGTGATGTTGTCGTAGCATTTATGCGTACCCTCGATGGTGTCCCAGAATAGCTCCCTGGGATCTGAACCCATGTATGCCCCTCTTACGAGCTTCAATCCAAGCACGTACCCTTCTTTTTGAGCGATGGCCAAATGTTTTGCGAGTTCACCGGGTGTCTTCTTTGCGTAAGCTTGGTAAGTGTTGTATACAACCGCCCGGTTTTTGTTGTAATGCTTCATGTAGTACAGGGTCCAGTTGTTGATGCCGTCTTGGAGAACTGCTTGTTCAGCGTCAAAAAGGAGCGAGACACCCTTTTCTTCAGCAAGCTTGCACGCCTCGTGTACGGCGTCGCGCAAAGCAGGGAAGCAGGGCATCTTCGCTTTCAAGTACTGTAGCGCTTGCTTGCCAGAGCCTGTGAGCTTCAACGCAACATAGTCGCCTTGTTCTGCGAGCATGATAGTGTTCAAGGTGTCGTCTCGCCATTGCTTTACCTCCTGCAAGTCTGCTTCTGTCGACTCCTGAACGGTATCTACCGAGTCCGACTCCGTCTTGGACAACTCAGCCTCCCGGGCATGCCCGAGAATAACACCCCGGTAACCCAGGACTTTCAGTTGAGAGATAGTTCTCCGTACTTCCTTAGGGTCCTCGCCAGCGCAGAATTGTGCGTAAAAAGTCTTCTTCAGCAGCACGTGCAGCAGTCTGTTGTGATCGGGATTGAGCCAGCGACTCTTTGAGTGTGCGAGGAATGCCATAACCGATATAGATGGCTTGAGGATGAGCGGTACCGACGATATCGAAGTGACCATGTATGACCTCAACAAAGTTGGCCATGATAGCATGGACAGTGCTGTCCTCGATTTCACCATCTTTTTAAAATTCTGTGGGAAGGCTTGTTCGCTCTCCGGAATAGCGACGTAAGCTGTCGGGGTAGGTTGCTGGCTATGAGCGTGCCTCCGCTGGTTTATGCAGCTCCGGCTATTTCTTGATGGTTTTTGGTTGGTTTGAGTGAGCACTGGCAAACAAGTTTGGTACGCCTTGCTTGTAACACAACCGGCGTTGGCTTGGTTAAAGAGCACGAGCACATGGGGGCGAACAGAGCAGGGGTAAACCATGGCAGCGAATTGTAAAATACGTTCAGAACAAGGGAAGCGGATGACGGGTAACGAGACTGACGCAACGTGAACGGCTTATACTTATCTCATACCTCATAACCCCACGGGATAGCAAGCGTGCTCTCTGCTCAGAGGCGAGCCGGGCTCGGAAGATAGCACTGGCTATACATGAAGAAGGGTGGCCGGGCTTCACAAAGAATTGAAAGAACGAATCGGACCAAGCCACACGTCAGCGCGCATCTCCACTGCAGTCGCATGTTGTACCGCCCGCGCCAGTGACAACGCTCAGCGGCTGCAATCCCGACCCTTGGCTTGCCGACGCTACCCGCGACTCCCACTTTGCGAGGGATGAAATTCTTCAGCTGGCGGATCTGGTTACCGAGATCTGTCATTCCAGAGTCGTCCCAGCTGCGTCTCGACCTGGCTCTTCTGCCGACTCGGATATGAGTGGAATGTTTTCTGCACCGAGGTCGCTTTGATAAGGCAATCTCTTAGCATCGTAATTTCGCTGGATCCGCACTATCTTGATCAGCAGCAGCGAAGCTCGATAAAAGCTCTTGCCCTCTGCATGCTTTGAGGCAAGTAACACAAACGAGCTTGGCAGCTGACGTGCAGAGATCAAGAAAAGTGGCGCACGTATGAACCAGCAGCGAGGATAACGAGTGAAGGCGAAAACGAGATTGAGGATGAGAAGCTGTCCGCCAGCGCGTCACCTGCGTCCCCGACTCTTGCTCGCATGCATCTGCCACTAGCGGCTCTGCGGTTGAGCCAAGACTTGAAAAGCGCCTTTCCCAAAATGCCCAAAACTAAACAAAAGCAGCCAATCAGGTCAACACTCCTCTACTTTGATGTTTGTACTTGCCTACACTGCACGACTGCAATGCTCCTGCTCTACAGCATTCGTATTTGCGACCACTGCGTGCTGTTAACACCTCCTGAGTCCGTGCTTTCCTCTGTTCTTACGCTGTTATTTTCTCTTCCGGAGCATTGATATTACAGGACAAGCTGGATTTAGCAGCCTGCGATGGCCATCTCTGATGGCGCTTCCTCCATCTCCGTCACGGTTCGAGTACGCCCTTTCACCATCAGAGAAGCAGCACAGCTTACTAAATGCGACGACGCGACGATCTTCTTGGGAGATGGGTCCTTGGCTGCAGCACCAACACCCAAGCTCAATAAGAAGGGACTGCGGCCTATCATTAAGGTCGTTGACGATAAGTGCCTGTAAGACGGAAGATCGGTACGATCTCGCACCACTAACACGGTATATAGAGTATTTGATCCTCCCGAAGACAACCCTGTCCAGAAGTTTTCTAGATCTGTGGTGCCATCGATGGGCAAGCGGGTCAAGGATCAAACGTTTGGATTCGACCGTATTTTCGACGACAGCGCCCAGCAAGCCGATGTTTATGAAGCTACCACAAAGCCGCTTCTCGACAACGTACTTGATGGATACAATGCTACAGTCTTTGCATACGGCGCCACCGGATGTGGGAAAACGCATACAATCACAGGCACCGTGCAGCAACCCGGCATAATATTCCTCACAATGCAAGAGCTGTTCGAACGAGTAGGAGAGCTGTCGACTGACAAGGTCACCGAAATATCGCTTTCTTACCTAGAGATCTACAACGAGACCATTCGCGACCTACTGACAGAGGGGACCACACCAAGAGGAGGACTGATGTTAAGGGAGGATTCTAACCAAGCTGTGTCCGTGTCAGGCCTATCTAGTCATCACCCCCGCAACGTTGAAGAGGTCATGGATATGATTATGCGTGGCAACCAGATGAGAACAATGTCTCCCACCGAAGCCAATGCAACCTCGTCAAGATCCCACGCCGTGCTGCAAATCAATGTGGCCCAAAAAGACAAGAATGCCGGTGTCGAGGAGCCACATACTATGGCAACTCTCAGCATTATCGATCTAGCAGGCAGCGAGCGCGCAAGTGCTACCAAGAATCGAGGCGAGCGACTCCTGGAAGGCGCCAACATTAACAAGTCACTGCTTGCTCTTGGAGGCTGCATCAACGCTCTATGCGATCCTCGGAAGCGGAACCACATTCCCTACCGAAACTCGAAACTAACACGGCTCTTAAAGTTTTCTCTAGGTGGGAATTGCAAGACTGTGATGATAGTCTGTGTCAGTCCGTCGAGTGAGCACTTTGACGAGACGCAGAACACATTGAGATACGCAAATCGAGCGAAGAACATCCAGACCAAGGTCACCCGAAATGTCTACAATGTCAATCGCCATGTCAAGGACTTCTTGGTCAAGATCGACGAGCAGATGGCGCTGATCAATGAACTCAAGGCGCAGGCGAAAGATCAAGAAAACATAGCATTTGGCAAGTTCAAGAAGCAGAACGAGAAGAAAGAAACTGCCGCAAGAGAAGGGATAATCCGCATCCGTAACGCATACGAACATTCGGCACAAGAGCGTCAAGAGCGAGTCACGAACATGGTCAAGCTACGCCAAATTGGTCGCCGGATATCGATGCTGTCTTCCTGGATTGCTGCCTTCGACGCCGTGGTAGACATGATGCAAGAAGAGGATCCGCTGCAGAACCTTCAAGCAATCCGCAAAACTGCTCAAGGCATGCTGATCGAGCTGGAATCTGGTCGTCACCATTGCCAACAGAAGGTCAATAAGAACAATTGGGAACGGGCGCTAAATTCTGCGTTGGAATTTGGTCATACCTCGCTTAAGGACTTCGACACTGGAGACACTCTAGATGCCTCGACGCTCAGCCGGGAGGTCGAACTGCTCAAAGCAAACGCTGAGCGCGAGGCTCTTCTGACGGTGGCCGAACAAGACAGAATGGGTGACGCCGTGACGGCACAAGTACTCCTTCAAGCGCACTTCGAGACAATCGCTGCTATCCATCAGATGAACCGGATGAGTGTCGACGAAGCAATAGAAAAGGCTACTGGCATACTTACGAAAATGCTGTCCAGCGCAACAGGCGCAGTATCTCATGTCGTCAAGCCAGATGGCAGTCTCGCACCTGTCGAGGCCTTTGCTCCAAGAAGAGCCGGCACTCCGAAAAGACGCAAGCAATCCACCACCGCCATTGGGACAAATCCCTCGAGGCCACTTGATCTGACGACGAACAGTCAGCACTTGGCTTCCACACCAGTAAGAGCCTCGCCACGGAAACGTGCTTTTATTGGTAGCGCGAAGAAGGGCGTCCAGCTGAACTTTACACCTAAGAAGCGAAAGTCACCAGTCAAGACGACGAAAAGAGCCGTCCGGTGGAAGGACGATACCGAGCAGGGTGCCCTTGCGGAGTACGAGAAAACGCCGCAGAAGTTCACACCATCCCCAGTGGCTGACGAAACAAGCACCGAGTTACCGACGGTACCACAAGTGTCTGAAATGTCGTCGTTTGCGCAAAGAATGGAAGAAGCGGCCTCGTCTCCCCAATCATCGCCAATACCTGCCGCCCCTGAGCCGACACTCAATGTTCAACACAAGAACGATAGATTCAAGACCGGCTTCCTGTCTAGGAAATCAGAAGGCTCGCCTAATGGGTCAGTTCTCCCACCGCCACCAAGAGTAACGGTCCTCTCATCGTCGGACAGTGAACAGTCGCCTTTACGGGAGCTCCATGGCAACCGCCGGTCTAGGTCTCCATCGGAACGTAACGAGGAGAGTACACCGGCTAACAGCTCAGACGGAGAGAATCAAGATCCGTCAAATAGTCAGTTGAAGTCAGATGCCATGAAGATCGGAAAGGCTGTCAAGCGCTCCTCGTCGGTCCGAAACCCAGGGATATCTAAGGCCCATCGACGCAGGTCCCCTACAGCGGCTACAGCGGCTTCACCACCAGGCACAGGAGATATGTTTGGTGCGGGCCACACTAGAAGGATGGTCATGGCACCACCAGCAAAGAGTGATGGGTGGAAGACAAGTGTGCTAAGCCCAAGAGCCGATGGCGTGGCGGGTCATCATCGAGTGGTTTCCGCAGGCGCACGAAGGACGACTATGGGCGGTGGTTCAGAGGCCGGTCACTCGCGTGGGATGAGCGTTGGCGAGCGAGCGGCCATGAGATTGAGTAGTGTCAATCATCATGGCATGCGGGAGAAGGAGAACGTCAGTGTGGCACCGGGAGGCGTCAGATCGAGCTTGATGCCCTCTGGCAAGAGCACGTGGCGCTGAAGATGCATTTCAAGATTAGGTCCAGGTTATGTTTAGGTTTAGGTTTGGGAAGAGGCGTTCACCGAGGGCAGACACGTCTTGTGTATCCCGAGACTGTTGTACAGGGGAGTCGGACTTCTCGATGATGTGGCGTTCGACAACGTGCCTAGGTGCTGTTTTGGCCGACAATGTGTGTGGCCTGGCAATGACGGTCAAAGCAGACCACATGCAACCGGGCCTTGGTGTATCGTTGTTTTGTAGAGGCCTCAGAGAGATACCTGATCACGACGAATCACGACGGCTTTTTATTCAAAATCGACGAGACTTTGTTTGACTCATAGATGCAACAAGCGCTGTTAGGATATTTCGTCCTTGATCAAGGCTGTATCTTCTTGATTCTGGCTGGTGACTGCTCAAGACACTGATTTCACGATCGATTCATTACCTGACTTGCAGTGTGGAAGAATTCTGCATGTTGACAGGGTTCACAGCGTCGATGAATTTTAAGCGTTGAGGCTGGAACGCGCAACGTTCAACTTGTCTTGCCGACACGCCACAAGCCACAAGCCGGGGGCTCCTGCAGCGGGTGAACTTGAAGACCAGACCAGACCAATAAGTGATCGACTCGCCAAACTTGAAACTGCAGGAACTGGACTGGGGCATTGAACGGTGACTTTCTTTACTCGCTAGCTAATGTTTCATACGACTTGACGACTGACGACTTTTACGACTGTTGAGTGATACCCTTAGTTTGGATTTCTGTCACCTTGAACAACTATACCTCAACTTTAGCCGGCGTGGTAGCGCGACATCTGAAACGAAGAGGCAGGCCTTTGCACGCCATCAGCCTTCTCGTTGCGTCTGGCCAATTCAGCGAGCAGGTCTCGCCCTTCACCAAGCGCTCATCCACGAGCAAGACCAGTCCCTAACTATCGGATCCAGCCCGGGGTGACGCATCCTTCCAGGCTGGCGACCACATGTGGCCTCAATGTCTGTATCCTCGCAGCACGCCCGCGTCCCCAATAGGCGGGTGAATAGTTTGCAGAATGGCAACAAGCGCTCGTACAGCATCGGCAGGCCGCGTAGCAAATCCATCGACGGCAACGATGCCTACCTCTACGCCTTGCGCGTGGCTTATCTCTCCTATCTCCTCCAGCCCCGGGCAAAACGTACGAGGACAATCCAGAGACCACAGGTTGCGCGTGCCGCGACCTCCACTTCCCTGCATGACATGATGAAAGATTTCCAGGTGGTCAGAGACTCGAAGAGCGAGAAGTACCCCCACGGCTTTGTCAAGGCGCTGGAGAAGAGGTTACAAAACATCATCAAGAGTGAAGACAGAAGACCAGAGTACCAAGACCCCCATGTGAGGAGGACATTCGCCATCTTCTTGACCCATTATATGGACCCGACATTCCACAGGCAGATCGAGGAGTCGAAGAGAGCCGAAGACCTGGTCCTGATGTTCTTTTCCAAAGCCACCCAGGAACTCAGCAAAGGGAAACCGCCCCACGATGATGCAGTCAAGAGAATGGTCGACCGCCACCTGGCCCTTTTTGTTCGCCTGATGAGCTCGACTTTGAAGGAGAAGGGCTGGGCCGATGAGAGACGCGACTTGGCCGCCCGACTGACCAACCTCGAGCGCAAGCTGTTGAAGCATGAGGAGGACCTATCAAGCCCCACCGCAGAGACCAAGGGAGAGAACGTGGAAGAGGAAATCCCCCTTACCTACGACGTCAAGGACATGCCTCATGTGCAAATCGTCGGTCGCATCTTCGGCTTACGCAACACAATGCTACAATCAGACATTGACAAGCATAAGAACGAGTGGACCGAGGAAGCGGCCCTGCGCGACCTCAAGACATACCAAGCCCACCTGAACATGGGCACCAGGAGGACGCTGAGTGAAGTGGATTTCGACACAAAGGCAGCTTACGAAGAATGGAAGAAACACGAGGCCCCTGACCTATCACAAATGGTGCTAGCCATAATGCAGATAAACCCGACACTAGCAAAGACGAGCGGTGCCACCAGTCTACCTCAATTCAATCCTAGAGCCTCGATGATTGCCGATGGCCAATATGCTGAACTTGCGAAAACGCTGTCGCCGACTGGTGCTGGTCAACATGCGGAACGCGAGGAAATGCTGTCGCCTGGTGGTGGATCCTCATACTCATTCGAGATGCCTGATCTGAACGGATTACAGATCGACGACCGCGCCTCGGCAGGCGATGATGAAGAGAACATCTACACGTTCATTCCGGCCGACACGAGAGGCACCTTCAGATACATCATGAACATGGCTCTAACAGGGGACTTGAGCAATCAGACGCAAGACACCACAAATGGACTAACACCACAAATACTGTCCAAACAGTCTACAGAGCTTTTGAATGAGCTCGCACTGAGATGGCGCATACCGAAATTCTCTCGAATAGTCCTCTTCTTGGATTGTATACGAGAGAAGTTCACCGAGCAAATGCTTACCCTAAATCAGCTCGATGCGGCTTTCAACTACGTCAAGGAGCCAGTCCATGATGACGCCAAAAGCAAGCGCAGCTCTCTGGTAATGACCTCCTTGCTTTACGACCGCTTCAAGTGGCCGGTGGCAGATTTCAGCTTGATGCAACAAACTCTTTCGGGCCTGTACGACGGGCTGCTACGAGAGCTATACGGTGCTATGATGACCTGCTACGACAACAAGCAATCTCCACTTTTGGGGCCGATCCTGGCTGTTATAGATGAGCACATCAAGAGCGATCCAAACTTCAGCTATTCGAGGGACGACTTCGACAGTTTCAAGCAGCAGGTCTCAGCAGGCCTCGAGGACAAGGCAAGAGACACCTATGCTGGCTTTGTCGAGAAAGAAATCCCCGGCGAACAGGATACCTGGGAGTTCTACCACGTCATGCAGCTCGGCAAGCGTGTACTGGAAAAAGCACAAAAGATCCAAAAGAGGTATCGAAGGAACCCTGAAATACTGGGCATAGAGCCGCTCAACATTCTGCTGCAGTGCATGCTGCCAGCTTTTGCTGAAGACTCAAGAGCTATGATAGACTCGGTCATGGAGACGTCAAAAGCCAAAGGGCAAGACGTGCCGATAGAAGATGGATTCGAGTTGTACAAAGAGCTTACTGACTTCAGAAGGATTTATGCCGACGCACTGCCCGGCAAAGCATTCCCCTATAAGCTTGAAGACGTGTTGCAAGAATTTGTCTGGAAGTGGATCAACGCTACTGATGCTCAAGTCATGGGTTGGGTCGAGCAATCTATCAAACACGACAATTTCCAAGTCCGTAATGAGGACCAGAGCCGATCACCGTCTGAAGAGGAGAGACACAGTAATTCCGTATTGGACGTGTTCAGATCCTTCAACCAAGTTATCGAGCAGGTGACAAAGCTAGAATGGGATGATGACCTTACTTACGCCAAATTCATGACCGCCTTGTCGAAGTCATTAGGTAATGGTATCTCCCACTATTGCGAGATACTCGACCAAATGTTCCACCGCGAAATGGATCGACTGACTCCTGAACAAGAAATGGCCGCCAAACAAACAACACAACAAAAGTACCTTCAGTACGCCAAAGATGCCTGGAACAACGAAACTAGGATTGAACCCTTCCAGTTCTATCCCGAGTCTTTCGTCAAGCTGAACGACGTCTCGTTCGCGATCCAGCAATGGGACAAGCTCGAATCAGAAATGAACGTCGACGCATGCGCAGACGTGATTAAACGTCATAACCCGCCGTCGTTACAACAAAGACGGAAAGTCACAAACTATGTCTTTACCATTAAGCTTGTCGAAGCAGAAGGACTGAAAGCGCTAGATGTGAACGGGTTTAGCGACCCATACGTTGTGCTCACAGACGAATATCAGAAACGTTTGTTCAAAACCAAGACAATTTACCGCAACCTCAATCCTCGTTGGGATGAATCTGTCGATATCACGACTCAAGGACCACTCAACCTCATCGCAACAGTCTGGGACTGGGATAGCATGAAAGATCACGACTATGTAGGTCGTACATCCCTCAAACTCGACCCAAACCATTTTGGCGACTTCCTTCCTCGCGAGTATTGGCTCAACCTCGACACTCAAGGCCATGTCCTTGTGAGAGTCAGCATGGAGGGCGAAAGAGACGATATCCAGTTTTATTTCGGTAAAGCCTTTCGTGCCCTCCAGCGCACGCAAAGAGATATGACAAGGAATATCACCGACAAGTTATCGGCGTATATTAGCCATTGCTTATCACTGAAGACGCTACGACAATTGACCAACAAGACCATCTCCGTTGCCAAGGTATCAAGCTATATCTCCTCCTATCGAAATCGTAATTCTGCCCCCACAGGACCTACCGGCCCCACCGACGTCGACATCGCGAACGCGTTGACGCCGTTGTTCAAATACTTCGACGATAATTTCTTTATAATGAATCAAACCCTGACACCCGGCGCCATGATCGCCGTGATGACGCGTTTGTGGAAAGAAGTTCTGATGACCATCGAATCTCTTCTCGTTCCCGCACTATCTGATCTTCCTAGCCAACAGAAACAGTTAAGTCAGCCGGAAATGGATATCGTCTTCAAATGGTTGCAAAGTCTATTTGACTTCTTCAATGCCGTGGACGAAGACACTGGACAGGCAAATGGAGTTCCGACGAGTGTGCTCAAGAGCCCCAAGTACCATGAGATACAGACATTGAACTTCTTCTACAATGAAACAACAGAGAACCTCGTCCGTACATCCGAACGCATGGCATCCGCCACAGCACAATCTCAACAAGCCCAGCGGTCACGCCTAAGCGCACCTGCACATCTTGGCGCGCCCTCTTCTGGTGGATTGTTGGCAGCAGGTGCGGCGCCTGGTGCGAGGAGAGCTAAGTCAATAATGCTGGCAAGGAATCTAGGAACGATGCGCAAGGCGAAGGAAGAGAAATGGAAGGCCGCACAGGCTGAGCCGAGCGACGATATGATACTGCGCATATTGCGTATGAGACCGGAGGCTGCTGGATACCTCCGAGATCGATCACGACAGAAGGAGAGATTGGCGGCTGCTGCCGCCGCTGAGATGATTGTCAGGCAGAGCTTGATGAGCTCCGGAGGCGGGAGGATGACAGGTCCCTCTGTTATTCGACGATGAATGATGATATGAGGTACGACTTGGTTGGTATATTGAAATCAGGATTGCAGACACGCTTCTAAGCGCGGCAGATAACGGCATAGCAAGCGAGTGCCGCTGGAAACATTCACATAGGACGGCAACGTTGGTACAGACGTGGGGTGGATAAGTAGGACGAATGTATAGATACTGCACCACCTACCAACCATCTGAAAATTGCACATCTCGTCCTTTTGTGTTGTAGTCCATACCGTTCTGAGTTAGATTGACCGTATTATGCAGGTGCAACAACGAACCGAGCAGGAATATCGATCGGACAAGGATCTGATTCGCTCTTTCCTTGCAGAGATCCTGACGAATTTAGACCGTCTGGTAAATTATTTTTGTTCTGTCGCTGAAACACAGATACAACTTCAGTCGGAGCGCTCTCTCCAGAGACTGATCCTGAGCCCTTCAGACTTCGATAGAGGCTTGGTTGCTTCTCCTGATCTCCCTTAAGACATGGTTTGGCGAGCTGACTGGAATCAGGCTGAGAAGCAGAATTACAAGTGCTGGGTAGAGGCGTTATGCTACTTTTCACGAAAAATTCCAGTCTGAAGCACAAGGTTAGATTGACAGAGCAACATCAGATCTCAGGCAGACGAACGATCGAAACCGGCAATGTTGGAACAACCTTATGATCTCATTGATCGTCAACACACGCCGACATCAACCTGGAAACTACAGTCTAGGGCTTCACACAATTCCTTTAGCCACGGTCCGTGCTGGCAGCCGACTTAAACGCCCAGTATCCTTATCCTTGAAAATGTACCTTACGGAGAGCCGCCCTCTCAAAGCAAATAAGACCAAAAGCATATCGTAATCATAGGATCTTAGCCACACGGAGACCAGTGTAGAGACCTGCCGCGGCAGTGACACCAATACCGGCCCAAGTCACCATACCCTGCTTGATGCCACTCTTCATGATGCCTTCAACAGCCACAGCATCATTCAGCCTCGGGAATGGCTTGTCCTTGGGTACTGGTACACCCAAAATCTGGCACAATGGCTCCCAGCCATCTCGGACATCAAAGAAGAACAATCTGTCCTTGGGTACCACTTTCTTGAGGTATTCGATGTGTCGTTCGTATGTCACTCTCGAAGGCATCTTTTTCTCACCCTCCTTGAAGTGGGCTTGGCCAAAGTTGCCTTCATCTAGAGCATCGTGGTACGTTCGGAAATACCTGAACCTCGGTACTGGGGCTAAGATCCATGACAGCACTGTGAAGTTGGCGTTTTCGACAATTGGGCGGATCGACTGCCACCACTTCTCTGGATCTCGAACTGTGCAGATAACGACTGCGTCTGGGTATATTTCGAGCAGCTCCTCAACGACAGCATTACCGGGCAGGTCCGTGCAGCCAACGAAACCGTCCATCAGAGACTTAATTTCAGCGTGGACTTCCTTCTTGTCCTCTTCATTTTTGATCGGTGTTTTCCGGAACACATCAATCCATCTTTTGATTACGGACTCGTCGGAGCACAACAGTTGGGTCCCGCCGTGGTAACAAGGACCGTCAAGCAGCTCCGTGAGCGCTGTCCCAAAGGAGGTTGTTGCTGTCCTGGAAAGCCCGGCGCCAATAACTCTGAACTTTGCGTTAGGATCTGGCTTGGAGGCTGCGTGACCCATCGTGACGTTGACTTGTCGGGCAACTAGTAAGTGAACTTATATCTGGTTGAGGATAACCGGAAGAGCGAGACTGTCGGTATATATGGGGATCAGGTCTCGGGTCCCGGAATCTGCCTCTGTCACACAACACTATGCAACGGAAGGTGTATTGGGGGTGTCGTCTAAGAGAGAAAGTTGTACAAGAGCACAAATTGTGGCTGGGACGGACAAAGAAGAGTAGATGAGCGAGACCAATGTCGGTAACGACTTAACTTCGATGGACCAAGGTTACTTGTGTCCCACCATATATGGATATGTCAGTCCCCTGACATACCGGACCCTAGGGTCGGAAACACCAAGGTAGCCAGAAGGCCCATTGCTCTATGGCAAGAGGATCTACTTAGCACGCTGCAGGAAGAACTGCCGGGATGATCATGCAGAGTGCACCGATGCTGATCTCGGAATGCTACCTCTCGACGAGATTTGGTTCGTTGACAAGGGAAAGAGTCCAGGAGTGGTGAGACTCCACTGATAATCGTTAGGATCGTTGGAACGAAAAGATCAGCAATTGGCGATTCTCAGTGGGGAAGGTAAGAATACCCGCAAGGTTGATTAGGTCGATGTCATTGTCGCCCTAGCGCTCTCGACAAGCTTCTCAATAATAGTAGCGAGGACGTTCATACGGCTGAGCACTGAAACAAGCCATCAGAAGCAAGCTTGGCAGAAATTGCGAGCGATAGAAAAGGAAGGAGAGTTTCCATGTAAGCGGCTTTTTACTCTAACAGAGTCCGCTTGCACTAAAGCAACCTTCCGGCAAGACCCTGACTCCAATCGGTGTTTCGAGCTTTCGAGCTATTTTGTGAGTAAGGCACAACAGTGGAACACGAGCTAAGACAGGTACTATCTACAGAAAACAGCTTAACGTTGGCATCGTGTGCAACAGAGGAAAAACGCCTACCATGCATCACGATTGCTATAAACCTAGAAAGATCATACTTGGCATCGAATGATGATGCTATTGATTAACAACAGGTCCTTGCTTGAGCATGTTTGTGGCTGGGCCGGCGCTAACCTCGGCGTCGTGCATACTGTACGACGAAGTCCATACTTGTAGTGAGTGGCTCTCAGGTGCGCCTTTTCGAGGATCTTCTTTGATGCTTCCGCAACTTAGACGGGCCTCAAATGCTTATTGACGCCAAGTGCAAGCCCCGGTGATACCCAATAGCATACGAAGGACCTACCGTAGATACGATGGACCCGGCCCTATCGCCGACTGCAGATGATTCTGCGCAAGGAATAAGCAACGTTTTATGGACCAATGCGTTTCAGCAGTTAAAATCAACGAAAACATGATCGGTTAACCACGGCCACAGGCCGGTAAAGTTGCTCAAAGTTTCGAGCGGATTATGTTCGATACCAACAGTGGTCTGACGGAGAGTGCGTCAGCAAAGACGATGTGCTTCAAGTTTTGCAACGTTCCTACCGTACCTCGCAGCTGCAGTAGCAGCACCAAACAAGGCTTAGTGTGCTGCAGCGTCGAAATCTAAATGATCTTCCGCTAATGCATGCCACTTCGGACTACGGAGATACATGCGGAGGGAGTTGCGTTTCTGCCTGATATGTGCATCACCACTTTCCTGAGACTTGCCTTAACCAGCACCAAACCAGGAAACGCCGATAGTACCGACTTCTAGATTGGAACCATTAAGCATATTCACGACAATGGTACGAGCGCAAACACTTGTACACTTCCTATCATGAACTGTGGCTTTCGGGATAACCACTGCCAAGGTAGTAATTCCCACCTTGTGCTTGGCGAGATGAACAGACAGGCGCATTGGCAATGAGCACAGCGTCCGGAGCGAAAGCAGTAAGCACTGCAATACTCATCATAGATGTTGGTGTTGTATGCAGGTCATGCTCATCACATAGCATACCCGACTTGGCTGAGATAATCGACTTCTCTCGAGACTAGTGTCGTCAACGACCGCTGCCCCAGATGCCTGATGTGATCAACCTCTGATAGGCCACACGATGAACCCAACCCTGTTCATGCTCCGATCGTAGGTTCGCATGCCGGCTCTAGAGCGGAAAAGGTAAGCTACGGACATGTCAAAGTCACAGGAGCTTTCGCACAGGCGGAGACGAGGAACGTGAATAGCCCGCGAATAGCGCTGGGGCGGTTCGATCGACCTGCAGTGCAGACATTGCTTGGCAACATCAGAAGCTACCACCCGGGCGATACAACTTGCACTTCGTTGACATGCCAAAGACAAGGATCTCCATCTCCGACGCTTTAGCTCATTCTGCAGGACAATTAATCCGGGACGATACTCCATACCCCCGCGAAGCACATGGTACCACGTATCTGGGTGATCCATGCCAACATGTGTGATTTTGAGTGCCAAGGAGCGGCAGCTCAGAATGACCTTACTCCGCATGCGTAGTTCTGCAACATCACATCATCGACTTGGCTAGGGGTGAGAGCATAGGACACCTGGCTCCCTGACACTCATACACGCTCTGAGAGGGGACAGGAACGTACGGGTGTTCTCGATACGGCATTCAGTATCAAATGCACGAGCGAAACACCACTGCTCACGACCTTGTCTGTTGCTAGGTCTCCGTAAGTTCTTGTCAACAAAGTGGCCCGCCGGAGGCTATGATTGGGAAAGGACATGGCTGAGCGTCTGAGTTGGCGACGGACTGCAAACCGCATGTGTAGTATACCAACAGTTGCCGTGCTAAAACGCTCTCATCCTTCCAGCTTTCTTCTGCGGTGCCGACCGCTGTCCCCCAGACCACACTCGGACGATTCTTTTGGCTAATGCAATGCTTCACAGGCAGGACGACGAGCTGCCAGGACCTCTCGAAGCGCCCGCCCATGCCTCAGATCAATAACAGAAATGCTCATGGCATGTGCCGCTGTTCCAAACTAAATGTCCCAGGTCTGCGACGTCATGAATGGGCATCGACGCGCGTGTCTGGAATGCTCACGAAAACCCGTATGGGCAACAATACGTTCAGACTCGGATGAATGTGCTGAGTCGTGCAGTTATCATGGCGGCAAACAGTCACAGCACGAGAAGGTCTGAAGCAAATACTGGCAGGGCCATGCATGGCAAGAGATACGGTGCGAGCGACTGAACGTGCGAACGTCTTCGAACAGGACGATTCAGACCGACCATGAGCAGCAACAAGACTCGAAAAATTGCATGATACCTGTATCGATCCTTTAGGGGGTTAAAGGGATTGTCAAGAGCTCATTGTCGTTACACGCTGTAGGTGGTTGAGTCCGAACAGTTACTGGGCTGTGATGTTACAGATGTGCTGCCGCTTCTCGAAGTACTTCTCGCCTTGATTTCATTGCGGGTTGAAAAGAACTACACCCAGCTCAACGACCCAGAGAGCTGGGTCGGCCGTTGCAGTGAAAGTCATGGCGGCTGTAGCTAGCTGCAAGCGGTAGAGATGTCAGCGCCAAGCAAAATGCCTCTTGAAGACACACATCGGTTTCTGCGCCCAGTCATGCTTGCACTACACGACCGTCGCAGAAGGTCTGAAGGCAACAGCGGATCGAAGCGACATCTACTTGTAGGTCATGTGTGAATTGTATAGAAAGTAGTCACTTCATCAAGTCGTGCAAGCTTGGCTAATTGCTCGGTGCGCGTTAGCAGTTCGGAGAACATTTACGTATGCTGGAGGTATCTCCCGTGTCACTTTGCCAACATGAACTCACGACTGCGTAGAGATAGCGACCTTTGCTGCAAGTCTGGTGCGTTCCCTCCACGGCTGGCGTGCCGGAGGATGCGACACAGCCATGTAACAAAGGGTGCATGCTGCTATCGGGCGCGTGCCAATGGCTCGGATGGTTCTACGGTCTACAGGTTCTAGAAGCCAAGGGTGAGCGGCGAGAGCCGCGGCGTGCCGGTAGAGTTTGCATTGCCCTTGCATACGCGTCGCATGGTGCCTCTTTGCTGCGCTCACCACCGTGGCAGCTGTGACCTCGTGCAAGCTGTCGACGAGGCTTCTGCGGGTGGTGTGGGCGCGGCAATGTTGATGAGAATCGCCATGGCCGTCAACATGCACAAGTCCATTGTTTGGTGTGATTGAACAGACGGTACTCTAGCAACAGGAACGGCAAACATAGCGGACTTATTTTTAAAGATGTTGCATCACGCCAGGAGGCTAGCAGCCAATGGGCGTTGATGGGGGTCATGCCAAACAGCAAGCTAGCCTCGAATGGGGGAGTTTGGGTTTCAGCTGATGTGCAAGATTGGTCGAGATGGTGAACCCCTGGCTCAACAGCACCCTTGTCCAGGTCGCAGTAGCGCCACCGATGCAGGCAAAATCGCCAGTGCTCCTTCACACCTCTCGTGTGCGTGTTCTGCATCAACTGCGCTCACCATCTTTTCTTGTGCCCATTCACCCCACGACCGCTTCATTGTTCTTTGTTCATTCACTGTAGTCGACATACGTCCTTTCAATCTCTCTTCGACCATTCCTTGCATCCACTGTACAGTAACCAAGCAAGCACTGTATTCTCACTCGCTACCGATCTGATTTACCCCCTTGCCTTAATCGTGACACTCGGCAAATCCGAAAACAAGCGAACCAGCAAACACCTTCGACTCCATCGACGAGCGTCTTTGTGCGACGAGTACTCTCCTTGACTATCAGTCGCATCGCATAGCCGCCAGCTGAAGTCGAGACCACAACCGTTGACGCCCAGCCACCGATCTCTCATTGCATGGTTTCTGGGTACACGAACATTGCGACTGTGAAGACTTGCACCATGGGCCGCTTCTTGAAAGCGTCACTGCTGCTGGCAGCCGTCGTTGCCCCAGCCATCGCAGCCACTTGCGGTGATGGCTCTCTTTGTCCAAAGGACTCACCATGCTGCTCACGTACGTTGGCGATGGCGTGAGCGACAAGAACATCTGCTGACATTCTTCAGAATACGGTGAATGTGGTACTGGCGCATACTGCCTCGGCGGTTGCGACCCCATCAACTCTTACAGCCTCGACGCATGCGTGCCCATGCCCGTCTGCGAATCGAAATCATACGACTTTAGCACCTTGGACGGCATAGAGGCCAACACCAAATATCTGGGCAATGCCTCGGAGGCCGATTGGAGTTCCTCTGGCGAGCCAGTAGAGTATGATGGCACTGTCCTCCTGACCATGGCGCAGGGCACGGTCGGAACTCTACTCGCCAGCACACGCTACGTCTGGTATGGAAAGATTGGGGCGAGACTGAAGACCAGTGCTGGCGCTGGTGTGGTCACTGCTTTCATTCTCTTGTCTGATACCAAGGACGAAATCGATTTCGAATTCGTTGGTACAGAGTTGTTGACTGCGCAATCCAACTTCTATTCGCTCGGCATAACCAACTGTAGGTACAGGACGTTGCTTTGCATGAACAAGTTCACTGACCTTTCCCAGACGACAACGGCAAGAACCTGACCATCTCCAGCGACTCCATGGCCAACTACCACGACTACGAGGTTGACTGGTCTCCTGACGAGCTTACATGGTCCGTTGACGGCACAGTGCTCCGAACCCTCAAGAAATCGGACACGTGGAACGAAACCTCGAACCGCTACTCCTACCCACAGTCGCCTGCTCGAGTACAGCTGTCATTGTGGCCTGCCGGTTTGTCCACCAACCCACAGGGCACGATTGACTGGGCTGGCGGTGAAATCAGCTGGGACAGCCCTTACATGACCAACGGCTACTACTATGCCCAATTCGATTCAGTCACGATTGACTGCTACAGCGCACCCTCAGATGCCCAGGTCAACGGCAGTCAAAGCTACGTGTTGACAAACAAGAACGCGAACGAGAGCGACTTTGCCATCACCAATGACCCGACGGTGCTTGGATCTTTCCTCGCGACGGGTCTCGACATGGACGAGGGCAAGGACGAGTCGAGCGCCAGTGCGAGTGCAGACGCCACGAAGACAGCGAACACAGTGCCTGGTATGACTGGTGCTGGAAACGGTGTCGACAACCATGCAGGTGATACTACTGCGTCGTCGAGCCAGGCTCAACAGTCTCAAACGACTGCGACGGACAGTAGTGGCAGCGCCGTGACTGGGTTCGTGCAGGGTGGGTCGAGTGGGGCATCGAACATTCAATCCGAGACGGTGCTGAGCGGAAGTCTCTTCGCAGTCATCGTTGCGATTGTTGGCTTGTGTATATTGTAAGACGATGTTCTTTTCTATTAGCGTTGAGTGGGTCCTTTTGATACCCCGAAGTCATTCGTTACTTGCATTGCGCATGGCGGTTTATGTAGCAGCTTCCTAGCCAAATACGAATTAATGCTGTTCAAAGCAACGAGTTGGCGTGGTTCTGTCTGTCGTCAGCGTACTCTGTGCCCAGACAGACCCGTTGATCTGCATACTAGTAGCTCGTCCTCGTCGTTCTTGGAGCTAGGAGTAATCCAAGCCTCTGTGATTGGTCGATCGTTGGTGCCCTACGCCATACATCATCATATGAAGTAGCAAATGTTCAATGATTCAATCACCGAAGTTCGATACTTCGTGTTTCCTCTTGTACAGCAGCCCCCCGACCGAGGCCTGCCACACTACATCACTTGCACCATCACCTGTACTCTACTTGATTCTCGACCAGCCCAAACTTCACTGTGACACACTACACCACCAAACGCATCCACAATGCAAGCACCGTCCCGCCAGCTCCTTCGAGCTCTCCGCGCCGCGGTCAACACCCCCCCGTTTTTGACCGCGCCCTCGCGCACCTCCGCCCAACGACACCTCTGCTGCCCTCGCCACGTCCCCTCCGTCTCGCGCAGCCTCACATCCTCGTCTTCGCTGCGCGACGAACTGCACGCGCGCGCGCGCAACCGCTACGCCCCCAAACACAGCAACCGCGGGCCCAAGTCCACCGAGGACACCCAGACCGACTTCGGCGCCATGGACGTGCTCGGCCACGTGCCTGCGCCCGCCACCAGCGTCGACGCCTGCACCTCGGACGGCTTCCACCTGGACAACGGCGCCAAAATCGAGGGCGGCGCCGGCGTGTGTCTTGTCGGCGGCGAGGCGTTTCGCTGGGTGCCGTGGCGGGCGGCGCAACAGCAGTCGAATGATCCAGCTGCTGCTGCTGCTGCGGCGGCGGCGAAAGATGCGACGCTGGGCAGTCTGCTGGACCCCAGGAGGGGCGTGCTGAGTATACCGCGGCAGAGTCTGGGGCTGCTGGAGCTGGTGCATCCCAAGCCGGATCTGTTGATTGTGGGCACGGGTGGCCGGCTGTGGATGTTGAGCAAGGAGGTCAGAGAGTATATCGGCACGGTGCTCGGGTGTCGGTTGGACGTCATGGATACGGCGAATGCGGCCGCCGCGTACAATTTGCTCGCGAAGGAGAGGGGCGTCGAGGGCGGCGCCGGTGTAGGAGCGTTGTTGCTGCCTGCGGGCTGGGTCGGTGTGAAGGCCCCGGCGAGGCGGTGAGGGTTGTGTCGCTTCAACAAGGGGAAGGAGGCGGGCGTTAATGTATAAGAGGACGCAATGGTGATAACAGTTATAGGTCTTAGCTCAGGAGAGTGGGAAAACACTCGTACTTGGACCGCTTAGGCTTCGCCTCGGGGGGCTTTCTCAGCTGCATGTGACTTGCGCATCGCACTCCTTTGCGTCTGGCTGGCACATTGCGGGCATGGGCGAGGTATGAGCCGCACCCACCCTTGCGGATGAAGACTACTCTATCATGCTGAGGATCGGCTATCACCACTGGTCAAATCAACCATTCATGTTCGCTCGCTCACTTGCAGACGCCGCAGTTGACCTGTCAGCCCAGTCCATTGCGAGCTTTCCTCTCGCTCACGCCCGCTATCCCCTGCTCGTCCGTCCACGTACCTTGGGTGTCACCGCCCACGGTACTGACCGATTTACGCACCTCACAACCGAGCCGGACCGACGCAGAATCACTCCGTCTATTCATCCTTCATATCTTCTTCTCTGTGCTGATGCTGGTCTTCGAATATGCAGGCAGGCTGCCTGTAGTCAGCAAGGTGCTTGCCGATACTTAAGCGAGGATGGAGACTGGGCTCAAGTATCCCTCCGTGTGAGGGATGCTGACTGGGTGGTTAGTGTCAGGCAGGGTCGGGGTCGGGCCGTTGCCCGTTTGGATTGGAGTAGGTGGCTAAGGTAGGGATCTTCACCAAGCACGCGGCGCGATTTTCCTTCCACGTTTGAGAATATGTAGTCTTGGGTACATGGATATAGGCCCGCACTCAGATCTGCTGCTACTTACCACCGATACGGTCGGAGTGATTCGTCTCTTTCGCACTAGTACCTCGGTCGAAGCGCGATCCCTATCTAGCTAGCACTTGTTCGACTCGTCCTGACGGGCGGTAGCACTGCTGCAACAGCATTCGGGGCTTCTAGTTAGATGCGTGATACGGCGGGGATATATCGTCTGTTCGAATCAGACCTGGTCTAATGGTTGATTTCTTGGAGTCTTGGTGCTCTTCGAGGTATCCGTACCTGTGCCGCAAGTCTATTTACTATGTATATTGACAGTAAAGAGGAGAAGAGAAGTTTCAAGGTATTGCGTATAGTAACAAATATAGGTACTTAAGCTAGCTGTCGTTACCTGAATGTCATTATATATCTCCGTGCCTTGCTTGGTATCCTTGAGTACTAGCTGTCATCTCTGGGCGCGAACGTTGTACCCAACACTTCACTCGTGTTTGTGGAATCTTGCCACAGCTACCATCACGGGGACTTGAGGACAGTCCACTGCTTATCGCCTTCTCTGCTTTCACTTTCGACATCAGGTCTCTCAACGCGATCCCGCATTTACAGGAACGATGCCACAGCCTGTTCAATCAACGCACCAGCTGCACCAGCACCGAGGACGGTCCACAACCAAGAGTTGTTGATCTCCTGGGCGAGGTTAGGCCAGAAAGAGTTCTTCTCTTGTCGATACTTCTGGAGGTCGGAGTGCTTCTGTTGGCTGCTGACTGAGTATCGGCGTTCTTGGCTGGACTCGGTTGCCTTGTCCCCGCCAAGGTAGCGGAGGAAGGCGTAGTTTGCAATGCTGCCAAGCAGCTCAATTGGTGCGAGCATGTCGGATGCATAGAGCAGAAGAGGGAATGAGAAGTGGATCAGGGAGTCACCTAGGTAGCTAGAATATATGTTAGAAGGTCATGATTTGCTGGGTGGTGGTTCAAAGCAGGCGGCAAGTCAGGCATAGAAGCCACTGCATGTTCATCATAGCTTCGGAAGCTATGAGTCGCAGTGGACGTTCCTCGACGAATGGTCACGGTCAGGCATGACTTAGAGTTCAACTTACTTAGGATGGCGACTGAGAGACCAAACACCCTCCTTCAGGAGACTGTGTTCGTCAGCACTAGTCTCCTTGTGCTCTTCCAATTGTCGATCGGCAAGCGTCTCGAGAGTGAAGCCCGTAAAGAATAGACCGACAGCCAAAGACTGAAGGAACGGGTGGTAACCACTAAGAACAGCACCTTGATGGTAGAAAGGAGCAGTCATTGGCAGTGTGATCAAGACCTGGAAGATCGACTCTGGAAGGTAAGTTGTGAAAAGTGCCTTGTTCCAGAAACCGGGTTCAGATTTCATCTCGTCGTATCGTGGGTCGTCCTTGCCTCGCTTTTGAGCTCGAGTAACTAGGCGGTAGAGGAGTCTACCTCCCCACAGGGTGGCGCCACCTAGGATGAGTCGTTCTGGTCGAGACAGAACACCGATGGCTTGGCTGATTGGGATACCTCGCTGAACGACACGTCGACCTACAGCACCCCACCAGGCGTTGATGACTGGCGCGGCAGCCCAGACGTAGTCTTTAGTTTGCACACGGTTGTTCATACGGCCAATGCCATATGCAATGGCCGAGAGACCGCCATGAAGGGCGATAGAAGGGTAGATACAGTCGCTGAATATGCCGACGTCGTATAGAGTTCTCTGCCAAGGGTAATGCTCGGTGACAACAGATGGGCGCTCAGGGGCAGCGAGGTTGATGCCACTGCCGCCCGCATAGGTCGACCTGCCCATTGACATCGTGTCAGAGATTGCTGCACTTCAGCAACCGACTGCTAATGGCTGGTAACGAATATGGAGGAGAATAGATGCTTCCCACGTCTGAGAAACAAGAATCTGTTCCACGATGGTAGAAGGTGGTTGAAGCTCTAGCTCCGCACAACACCTTCTATGACATCTGAAAAGGAGGAGAAGGAAGCCCCAGCGGTGCTAACCGCAATGTGGTTCGTGGTTTCCGCGAAGATGGGGGACGGGCTTGACGGAAGTTTGGGGTAGACTGACAAAAGCAGCGCCATGATTGGACGAAGCCATTCACATGTCAGGAATAGAAAGGTTGTGATTCGTTCTTTTGCAGCACGATGCATGCGGGCTGTCTTTCGTCCGCAAGCTGGACGTGTAGTCATCTTGATTCGATCTCGTAGCAATGTATCTGCTGGCCTGCATCGCTATCAAAGCATGCATATTATATTGACGCCGACGCAGCCCATACTGTGTCAGCTTCGATATTGTGAGCAAAAGCTAGTTACACTCCTCACTGGTCAAGGAAGCATAAAAGCGCGCGCAACATTAGCACCACAATACGTGTTTCTGTCCAACAGGTCCGGAGCCTGCAACTAACTGTCTAAATTTACATGACTGAGCAACACATGTACTCGCTAAGGCTTTGTTCCAACTTGTTCCTTTCTTTCCTAAAAGCTGCTTTGGACCTGACCATTTCTGGCTTCTCGTTCTCGTCTCCATCGTATGTCTTGCGCACTATCGTACATCGGCTGCTGGGTAAGAACGGCAGGGCAATGACCTTGATAGTTTTCGTTGGCGAAGGTGGCTCGATATCAACACGTTTTCCTTCAAGCCTTGCCGCTGCTGGAGACGAGCGGAGAGTTGGGTAGGCCGAAAAAGGCGTGAGAGCAGGTACGAAGTTTGCCAATGAGAGGTCAGCGCGTGGTGGCCGTGTCGGAGTCGGTCTCGATGTGCTTTGTACAAAGGGTCTGGAGGTTACTTTCGTGGGTGTCTCAAGATCCCCAGTAGGTGACGGCGACTTTCCTGCTGCAAGTGCGGAGTGTAGACGCCAATTTTGAACTTTGTCTGTGATGTCTGCGCAATCCACGAATGGATCGTCTCCTAATCCAGTCTTGAAAAACGCTTGATTAGCGCGTTGTGCTGGACAACAACCTGGACAACAAAGACTGTTGTATTCGTTCTCACATACAGAGCGAAGCCCGAGCGATTCCTGATTGTAGTCGCATGTGCAAATACATGAGCAGCTCGAGAGAGGTGAGACAACGGTTGGAAGAACTGCCAATCCACCTTCTTTGGAGTGCATACCCTTGCTGTTGTGGCGCTTTTTTGGTATGGCCGACTGCTCTGGTGGCGCAAATGTTTTCGACCTGGCGCTCGGTAACTTGGTCCCATCATCGAACTTTGGCAACGGCTGCACAGCTTCCCTCTCTCGTAACTCTTCCTCAACAGCCTGAATGAAGTCTTGTTTCTGTGATGTTATCAACGCCCAAATCTCAGACCTTTGGGGCCTGTTATCTGCTTGCTCCGCATGCATATAACGCTCAGCCAGCGCACGTACCATGACTGCGACCGGTGTGCTCTGAAGCTCGAAGTCTCCACATTTTAGCAGACGATTCAGGTCCATCTGCGAGACAAGCGGCTTGTCGAGCGCATACTGCTGCATTCGTCTTGGAAACATGAGCTCAAGATAGGGAACGCGGAGGATCTTGGCAGTCAGTCGCAGTCGAGCCAAGGTCGTGTAGGACTTCGACTGGTGGTTGATAGTCGCTAGCGGGCCTTGACTATCGAAACCACCGAGTGTTGCGAGATAATGAGATTGTCCTTCCATGGCCAAGTTTGCGGACCGAAGCATCCAATTCAGCATTACACAGAAGGCTGATACGGAGGGGCCGCGCAGGGTATAGGATACAATTGCTGGGCTTGTTTGGCTTCTGGTTTTGTAATGCATCTTCGCGGAGCCATGTAGATCATAGAATAATCCAGAGTACATTGCAAGCGTAGTAAAAGCGACTGGCTGAGCTAATAGCTTTGTTTGGTCATTGGATGTTGAAGGTTGACGGTACCAAAGATCGACTTCTTGGGGTACCATGGTGCTGCTCGTATGCGCGAGCGCAAGATGGACAGTACCTGTCTCAGGATTGTTACCCAGATGCGACTATCGCCTGGAAGCACAACAAGATTTCGAGCACAGCGGTGTTGCATTGGAAGGTTCGAATGGGAATCGTGAGTCGCAGGCGCCGAAGGGGGGAAGTGAGCTTTGTTGCTGCCGACAGATGTAGGACTTTAGCTCTTGCATGTTGATATTTCGGCTGGCCGTTTGCTTGGGCTTCAAACGGGACTGGTGATACGCCGTCTACCCCTTGCTGAACATAATGTACCATGACGGACGATGCCATCCTTGTAGTAGTGAAGGAGGACTCTGAATGTCAGGAGCGTGTCATGGCTGAGGACATGTGGCGCGGAAAAAACGTGCAAGATCTGATTGCCCAAGGATCACGGACAGCTTGATGCGGTTCGTAACTGTCTTCGAGAGACCGCGCATTGAACAGCCATGCCACATAGCGGTTCGATGTACTGTGCGTCACCGTAGACGATGCAGCGTGTGCTCTGGGGCCAACGAGGCAAGTGAAGACGTGTTCGCATCTGAGTACTTGGAGATCAATTGCAATGTAGTTCGTTGTCGTTGCCTGATATTCGTTCTTACATGCTTGCCTTGATAACCCTTGCCAGCCTTTCCACCCCATCGTCCAGGGCATCAAAATCCTCGTACGAGAAACAAAGACGAATATTGTGGATGAACCTCATTGTCTCGTTCCCTTCATCACCTTGCACGTTGCACAGGGGGCCTGGGCAAACGATGAGCTCCTCGTCTTCTTTCGCGCGCCTGGTTATCTCTTCTCCGTCGAGGCCCCGTGGTAGCGTAAGCCATATGAAGTAACCACCTGCCACCTCTTTGTCGGGCTGAGGTACTGTCACACCAAGCGGAAAGAGTCGCGCTTGGATTGCTTGCATCATCCGTCTGTACCTCTTTGCATAAGCTGGAAGTAAAACATTGGTGATGTGGTTGTCAAGTCCGCCAGTTGCAATCATCTGGTGGATCATGCTAGCGACCAGGTGCGAGGGCGCGCCTCCTGATCTCGAAGACCCGCACTGGCTTAGCCCCCATGCGAGCTTCGGGGTGGCTTCAGCGAACCCAGTCCTGCAGCCAGGCGCTATTATTTTCGAGAAACTCCCGTTACTCATGGCATTGCCCCACTCGGATATCGGGCCCCCATCAAGGTACCGGTCGATGTCTATTACTCGTGGAAGCACGGCTTTGCCAACGACACTTTTGTTTGCTGTGGCGGAGCCTGGCCACTGCAGCATATCATATACATCGTCAGTGATGATCAGTGCATCGTACTTTCGTGCTATTCTGACTAGCTGCTCTCTTCGTTCTAGGCTCATTATCTTACCCGAAGGATTGGCGAAGGTTGGCACAGCATAGATGATGTGCTTATAAATCTTCCTCCATGGGTACATCGTTTTGAGCTTTGGCTCAAGATTACCTTCAGCAATGGCATTCTGTTCACTAGTTTCGATGTGCTTTGCTAGATAGCCAATGTCAAGGCCTTCTTCATCCTCAGGTATCCCTTTGAGGCGATTTCCGAAGCCACCATCATCAATGATGCGGCAGCAGCGTAAATAAGTAGGCGCCACCATCCAGACATTGCGGGTGTAGACTGGGTCTGTAAAGGTTTGGAGAACGCAGGCGATGTTCTGGCTTGCACCGCCCGTGATACATATCCGATTGTAACTGATAGCATGCTGAGGTGCGTAGAACCTCGTCAGCCAGGCAGCGATGGCCTCCCTAAGGGGAGGATAGCCTTCATCAGGACCGTATTTCAGTGATTCCCGGGTGAGATCCGGATCACTGAGCACAGTATGAGCTGCAGATTCAAGACGTGCGGGGGGCAGAAGTCCTGGGTTAGGCCAGCCTGTTTGCAGATCGATTGGTCGCTTTACTGTCGACATTGTTCTCTTCGTCGTCCTGGTCATGTTAAAGTAATGCACGATTAGCCTTGTGGATCGAACAGGAAGACAATTCATCCTGATCATAGCGCCATTGGCATAAGCATGTTATGCTTGACATGCTTGTCGCCCTTTCCATGACGATATTTCGGCCTGCTCCGTACCGCCAAAGCATTGTCTGCAGGAACACGGAGTGTTGACGAAGCGGAAGCCTTTGACGAGGGCTTCGAGTTGGTGGCCTGCGCCCCCGAAATGACGTTAGACTAGCCTGGAACTCGAGGACTAGGCTGGATTCAGTTGAGACACCCGGGCTGGATGCGCCAAAGTCTGGGTTACAGCGGGCCAGGATGTGGGGTGAGAAGGTAGCTAATTCCAAGCTAGGCACAATCCGGGACGGGATGCAGCACCGATTGCCTGTGTGTTGGAAAAGTTTGACGTTGATGGTGGGCATGCTGCAGATGGCCCTCTTACAGGCTGTGACGAGTCGTGGCACTACGCACGATTGCGCTCGAATAGCAAGCGTTGACATGCGCAGGTCTCAGCAGGATCCTTGTATTGCCTTGCCCGAGTTTTTGGTAGCCGTAGGAATTTGCATGCAAATCGTCACTCTTCTGTCTTGCAATCGAGCACCCTTCTGGAACTGCATTGCACTTTCCTTGACCTAGATATAGTCGCACACGCTCGCTAACAGATTCGCAGTCGGAGACGCTTGAGCTGTTGTCTAGATACCATTTGAGTGCCGTCCCTTCTCTTGCATCACAAGACTTGACCATAACAACAACCAATAGAGGGTCAGTGCGCCACGATCAGAGCTCGAGGGCAGGGGAGCTGAAAGCAAGACTATCGTGGGAGCTGCAGTTTCAAGAAGAGAAGGAGGAAGGAGCGAGCCATGTCTAAGAGACTATCTTCCTTTTTCGGACACAAGAAAGACAAGTCGGAGGAAAGTTCGCCAGGCAGCGCCACGCGGTCGCGGTCGCGGCACGATTCGTTAGCATTCACGGGCTCCCCAGCAGCGAGCCCAACAAGACCCCAGCAGCGACGTCTTATCTCAACGTCGGAATTGTCGCAGAAGCAACATCTGACCTCGACATCGGAACTGTCATTGAACACTCAGGACACCCCTTCGCTCCAGCCTCCACCCACCTTCCGCGAGACTGCGTCTGGTATCAGCAGCAAGCCGCCGAGTCGGCCGGCAAGTAGAGCTGGCTCGTACGATTATGCTCCAGCTAGCAGAGAAAGCAGTCGGAGCAGACCGCAGACGCCGACCCCGAACCTCCTGGCCCTTCCTGGCCAAGTCTTGTCACCACCACCCCGTTCACCTGCCTCACCAGGCTCGGCCAAGCTATCGAAGAAGAAGGGCTATTTCCCCGGTGCAAAGAACGACAAACATCCGTTCGAGGATGGTGAATCGCAGCAGAAGGCGTGGATAGCAGGGCTGAAAGAGCACATACCATACGACTTGACCGCCTTGCTGTGCGGTGGACGAGTCACGGAGCTGTGGGACGACAATGGAGATGTAATCGTGCATCTGTACCCCGAAGCAAGTGGCCGTGGTCCCTCTTTTCGAGTACACTCTGCACTCTTCAGAGACTCCAGGAGCTTCGGTTACCTTTGCATGCCAGCCATTGATTCGCCCTTGCGAAGCATGCATCTTGGGAGCAATAACGAGTTCGGAAACGGCTTTGGGAGTGAATTCGGGGGACCACTAGGAGATGCAAACCTTGGCCATAGCAGAGACCCATCAATTCCCACCATCGTGCCGCCTATGGATCAGCCCAAGGTTCTGTACTTGCCCTTGGAGCTTGATGGCGACTATTCAGCACCGGAGACCACGCCCCACGGAGACGATCTCGAGCTCGTCATCTTGTACCGGAATTTCTTTGCGTTCCTCGGGGGCGGCGCACTCATCTCGACACCTCGCCAAGTGTCATTGTTCTCCATCTTCATGGGTATTGCTAGTATTCTGCGAAGGCTGGCCTACTCCAATTCAGACGGTTCAACCTGGGGAGAAGTGCCTGACAATAGTTTCGCCAGATATTGCGAAGAGCTTCGCATGGGTGACGTCCGCACGAGTCGAGAAAAGACGATCGAAGCGATAGTCCTAGGCGAGAACATGAGGTATTGGCCTCTGTACAATGAAGGTTTCGTCCACGCAGCCGGTCGACTGGAAGATGTCAAATCGATCAGGAGCCCCAAATTTGCCAAGATTTCTCCCATCACAGCGAACAGGCTTGAGCGCGCCTCTTTGGATGTCGAATCACGCCTGGCTCTGCTACATACTCGACTAGACGAGTTCGACTATCCTTCGATCTTCTCCGGCATAGCCAATTCCCAAACAGCTACAGAATCAAAACTGGTACGCTTCAAGGCTTGGCGGCTAGCTTTCATCGACATGCGCAAATTCGTCCTTTCTCAGTACAAGAAACGGTATGGTGCGTGGCCACCGAAGGCTAGGTCAAAGAAGAACAATTTCGTCGAGGATGGCCTGAATCGACTCCTGGTGAAAGAGGTCTACGGTGACATGTGCAATCTGTACGACATGCTTGTCAACCCAAGAGAAATGACAACACGGACTATCGACCTGAAACCTATGACGGAAGAGAAGGGCACAAATGAGACCATACAACATGCCTTGCGTAGTATGGAGAGCGAATTCGATCGAAGCACGCCTCCCGTCATACCTCCAATACCGTTCGACACTCCGCTGATCCCATCACTCGATCAGAGCTTCAAAGGAGGCAACACATTTGCTTCAACCACGGGAGCGTCGAAACTGAAAGCTAACGAGATTAACGGATTGCTGCTAGGCTCTTACAATCGCGAATACATCAAACCTTCACCTTTTGTACAAGAGTTCATGGCATACGAAAGGCGGTTGAACTCTGGTGCCACGTTAGACCAGATCGTTGACAATCGCTGTGGTCAATGGCTCTTTATCTACGTTCTTCTCCAGTCACTGCCCATGACAGCAATGGATGCTCGGGGGGTCAACTTCAATGAGGGTTGTGAATACTTCCTCTTTGCAGCGCCAAGAGGTGGGAAGCCATGGATGAGAGAAGATACGTTGACGAGTAAAGCCTGGTATAACGTGACGAGTGCGGGGCAAACGATCAGCCTTTCGGCAGATATGCTGGACCACCAGCCCGAAGGTGTTTACAGAAGAAGCCATTGCTGGCTTATGGCCAACGAATGGCTTGCAGCTGCGGGCTTGCTCCCCGAAGTTTCTTTAACCCATTCACACGACTCGTACGAAGGTCAAACACCTCCACAGGCCACGTTGGATGAACAAGGCATTTCGTCGCCACAGCACCAGACCCCGGCACAATCCCCCTTGCTGCGGCCGGTAACACCTTCGGGCTTGCAGTCACCGTTAGCTCGGTCCTCAAGCTACAATACCTTGCAAGTCAATCTAGAACAAGTTGCAGCCCCGCAAAAGGCACCGCGACCGGCCTCTCAATACAATCCGGGCATCACTTTTGATTCAATATTGGGAGCAGCAGCAGCACAGCAAAAGCCAGACAAGAAGGATAAGAAGAAAAAGAAGTAGAAAGTCCTACGCCCTCGCACTTGGCACCAGTGCTTTAGGAGTATTGGAAAACCCGAGGTTTAAATACGCACGACGATGCGAAGACCATGTCGAGAAGCCCGTTATGTGGGATTGGAATCGAATAAGTGATGTCTTCCTCGGTCAGTAGAACGCAATGAGTCGTCCAACATATGTGTATCAATAAGATACTACCTGATTCTATTTCGCCCTTGCTCATGATATCCGCATAGCAACGTAAACTGCCTATCACTCTCACTGCTCGTCCACAGAGTTGAGCATCCATGTTCTCATACGCTTCTCATGTGCTCCTTTGACTGCAGAGACGTCCAAACTTTCTGGAGGCCTGGGACGAAGCGCGTACCGGCACGTGCGAAGGGTTTGCTCAGGATGACAAGCACACGCCTGCCGCTGGTTTCAGGTCTTGACGCGCCGCCGCCCGAATGTCGGACTCTAAAGCCGTTGGCGAGGCGCGAGGTAGATTAGTGAAACGACAGCAACCGGGTATCACAGTTGAAGCTCGAGCCCTAGCTCAGACGCACCGACGACAGTGGCTGACTCGAAGTGATCGGGTTGAGAGAAGATTGATAGAACCAGTGAAAAGAGTCTTACGAAGCAGATGTGAAACCCATAAACGTTCTCGTGTGAAATGCCTGACAGCCAATCGATCAACCAAGCCGGGAGAGCAGGGATCCCGTCGCCGCTAGCTGGCTCACAAGGCCCACTCAAGCTTGACAAACATCGCTTCGCGAATTCTCTCTTCACTACGTTCTTTGTCTGTCCGTGTTTGACGGGCTCGAGAGAAGCCAAGTTAACTGCCCCTTAATGTTTGTAGCGCGACGAGACTGACGTTCGTTCGAGTTACCCACGGCAGCTTCGCTAGGCTCGGCACCATGCGCCACAGTCGACAGCGCGTGACCAACCATTCCTTCGTGGGCCTGGGCCATTCACTTTCACAACGGCGCTTTCTGGGTGCTCGGCCATGGTTTTGTACGCAGCAACGGTTTTCTCACCATTGCGAGAGGTTGAAGGGAGGACAGCATAATTGAGGATGGTTGGAACTCCACAGTTGACGAGACGATCTCCCTTGACCAAGGTCGTGATCAGGCGTATGGTAGGTGCGTGTGACATGTCAGACTGACTCTGGAATTTGTACTCACCACCCTGCGACTATTTCATCTGACTCTTCGCCGCCTTCCGAAATTGGTCACGCAGTTCTTGCTTCCTCACTCCTTTGTAAGGTTCTTGCTGCACTGGCTGACTTTCTTTCACACTGATCGTTACTTCCTTGCCTGGAGCAAAATCGTTCTTTCCACAGTTGCGATCAGCCCATTCACTCAACAAAAATCTTTTCGTTGTGCGGCACGTGTTTACACCACTGCAACCTCACTCTCTACTCTAGACAAACAGAAGACCACGTACTACAGCGTGCACAGCCAGTCTCGGTTCATTTCTCTTGAGTTCTACTCAGAGCTGCAATAGCCTTTTACTTCCTTAAATCAGCGGGAAGATACGCGGCACCAGGTCGGCTTAGCTGGACTGCAAACGAGTGACATCCTTGCCAACAGGTCACTAGCAGCTTCAGATCACCAGGTAGGCTTGCGTCTACAGAACTACTTCTATCTTGTGCTGGCCACAGATATTCTTTTCGATCTGTTCTTCTGCATAGATCTTACAAGCAAGTCCTCCATCCTGTGCCAACAATGGTGCGATCCAAAATGGGCCGGTCGACCACACCGATCATGCTGGTTCAGCTACTTCTGCTTCTCACTTCCCTCGCCCTAGGCGCACCTCGACCTTATGTTCAGACCGAAGATACCACGACTGTGCTAAACAAACGTCAGTCATCAAGCTACTGGATGGAAACAATTACACGTCAAGGGCAAGCTGCGTACAATTCCGACCAGTCATACAAGATCTTCCGCAATGTCAAAGATTACGGTGCTGTAGGTGATGGTACCACAGACGACAGTGCAGCCATCAACACGGCCATCTCAGAAGGAAACAGATGCGGCAACGGTGACTGCGATTCCTCCACCATCACCCCCGCGATCGTCTACTTCCCAGCTGGTACCTACAAGATCTCCAACCCTCTCATCATGTACTACTACACTCAGATGATTGGCGATGCCCACAGTATGCCTCGCATTCAAGGTGCCTCCGATTGGAACTTCACTGGCTTGGCCTTGTTAGATGCCGATCCGTACATCCCAGGCGCCTATGGTGCTGGCTGGTACACAAACCAAAACAACTTCTACCGACAGATTCGGAACCTTGTCATCGACATGACCCAGATGCCAGAGGCCGGTCCCCAGGGTCAAGAAGTCAACGGCATTCATTGGCAGGTCTCCCAAGCTTGCAGCATGCAAAACGTAGTCTTCGACATGAAAGCTGCGACCCCTACAAGCAAGCAGCGAGGCATCATGATGGAGAACGGCTCCGGCATGTTCATGTCGGATATCGTCTTCAATGGCGGTAACGTCGGCGCTTTTCTCGGATCTCAGCAGTTCACAACACGGAATTTCACCTTCAACGGCTGCAATACTGCCATCGAAGTCCCTTGGAACTTCATGTGGACCTTCAAGTCACTCAACATCCAGAATTGCCAGCTTGGAGTCAACATCACCAGCACAAATGGTGTCAACGAGACCGCTGGCGCCACCATCATCATGGACAGTAAGATACAGAACACCGTTGTCGGGATTGCCACTTCCTACAGTGCAGTCTCGTTTCCCGAGGCTGGCAGCACATGCATGATTCACAACGTCGACTTTTCTGGGACTAGTGTCGCAGTCCAGGATACTAAGTCCAAGAACACAGTGCTGGCCGGCAACGTGAAAATTGCTAGCTGGGGTCAAGGGAACGCCTACATGCCATCAGGTTCGAATCAACCAACCAAGCGTGACCCACAAGGCGTCAACCTTGGTTCCAGCATGGCTGCGGCGGAGACATGCAGTGATGTGGTGTCCACAACCACTGTCTTTGTTAGTCCTTTGCCAGCTACGGCATTTCCAACAACCCCCATTGGCACGATCAGTGGTCGACCAACTCCTTCCTCCAATTCTACACTTCCTCGACCAAACTACGGCACAGCAACTGTCACTGCGGCTCAATGCACTTCCTCGGCCGTCATACCAACGAAAACCAGAGTCCAGCAGCAGAACATGAATCAGGCAGCCATGCCGTCCTCGTTATTGACTGCCGATGGCTCGGTGTTCGAGCGCAGCAAGCCCCAATACATAGATGTGCCCAAGGAACAGTTTATCAGCGTCAAGTCTTTCGGTGCTACAGGAGATGGAGTCACAGACGATAGCGACAGTATTCAGCAAGCAATGAACTCTGTCACCACCGACCAGATCCTCTACTTCGACCACGGTGCCTATGTCATCACAAAGACGATCAATGTCCCCTCCAACATTCGCATCGTTGGCGAAATCTGGCCGATGATCATGATCAGTGGTGCCTTCTTCTCGGACCAGAACAACCCACAGCCTGGTTTCCGGGTAGGCAACGCTGGGGACAGCGGTAACGTCGAGATCTCGGACATGATGTTCGAGACCAAGGGTCCTGCACCAGGAGCGATCATGATGCAATGGAATGTGCAAGAGACGTCGCAAGGTTCTTGTGGCATGTGGGACACCCACTTCCGCGTTGGTGGCTCCGCGGGCACCGATCAGCAAATAGCAGATTGCGATGCCAGGACTAGCACCGAGTTCCGACCGCAGTGTGCAGCATCTTTCATGATGATGCACGTGTCTCAGCAAGCGTCAGCATATTTCGAGAACATGTGGTTCTGGGTTGCCGACCACGACCTGGACATGATACGCCAATACCCTCGACCAGCGGCGAACGAAACACAGATCAGCATCTTCAACGGACGAGGTGTTTTGATCGAGTCTCAAGGACCGGTCTGGCTATGGGGAACTTCTTCCGAGCACTCTGCCCTCTACAACTACCAGGTTGCCAACGCGAAGAATGTCTTCATGGCTGGTATCCAGACAGAGACCGCTTACTATCAAAGTGCGCCAGATTCACTTCACAGTGGGTTCACACCCAACGCTGCATTCTCGGATCCCGACTTTGCGGACTGCACTGACGGAAATTGCAAGAAAACATGGGGGATGCGTGTCCTGGAATCCACCGATGTCTACATGTTTGGTGGCGGTCTGTACAGCTTCTTCGATGGTTACTCACAGGTTTGCACCGAGACTGAGAGCTGTCAGACAAACATGGTCGAGCTTCGGTGCTCGAGCAATGTGTTCTTGTACGGCCTCGTTACCAAAGCCAGCACGAACCAAGTGGTCGTCGATGGCAAGCCTGCTGTTCTGGAGTCGGACAACCCCAACATTTTTGGCGCGACTGTTCTACTCTACCAGCAGCAATAAGCGAGTCTTGGCTTCGTCGTCGTTGTGACTCTACAATTGCAGATGCATTTCTATTCCGCATCTTAGGCACGGTTGGCGCAAGGAGATTGACCTGTTTGGGATTTGTTTGGTCGCAAGCGCCGCATAAACATGGGGTAGTAACATGACCTATGATCAAGGTTGCAGGATCTGACGGCATTGTAGCATGCAGAGTTGTTGAGCAGATTGTCATGATGTTTAGCCAAAGTAGAGATACCCCAGTATGTTCGTTAGATAAGCACGAATACCAGAATGAATGAAAGAAATCAACTTTAGCGTCTGGTCATCAGTTCTGAGATGCTACCGGTGTGGATGGTGGCTGGGATGATAGTACGGTGAGCAACAGAGCGTTAGTCAGTATATACGGTGAAGAATGCGGCACTTTCTGGGCGAACACATGTCACTGTTCCTGCTCCTGCTCCTGCTCCTGTTCCTGTTCCTGTTCCTGGATGCGCCTTCTCACGACCAAGTGGTAAAGGCTATGATTGTGTTGGACCTATCCGCAGACTGACGAGGCAGAGACAAGCTCTTCATGTCTTCATAATGGCAGACAGTGCCATCGTTCCGCTGTTGTCCTACCTGGGCTGGTCCTTCCTGCCCAACCTGGGCACCCAACTGCTCCAGAACATCTACTACCGCATCACCATCAGCGCAGGCGCGCCATACCCTCAACCCGGCACCCCAATCTATGCCCGTGATCACAGAAGGATTCGAGTCCTCGTACTAACCCTCTACCTCCTCTACACCCTTGCTCAGTCTCTCTACGATGTCAAACTCGCAGGTGATTTCTACACCCTCCTCAGCGTAGATCCTCACCACACCACCGACAAGGAGATCAAAAGCCGTCTTCGCCGACTCGCAGCCCGCTTCCACCCCGACAAGATCTCCCAGTCCACCGATGGCACAACCAACGACGCACAGAGTGGAATGTTTCTGCAACTCCGCTTAGCGGGTGAAACCCTGACCAACCCAAGTCACAGATACGCGTATACACACTTTGGTCCTAATATCTTGACACACCTGCCCAAACCAGAGGAGAACACGACCGTCACCGCCAAGCAACTCAGTCTGCAGACGGCACAACTCGTCACAATGGCCCTGAAGCAAAAGATCCCTTCCTACATTTCCACGCTGGTCTTTGTATTCGTGCTCAACACCTTTTTCTTGCCGGGGAAGCAGGGCGGGAAGTTCTGGCGATACCTCATCATCTCGGCTAGCTTCGTGCTGGAATGCTACCTGCTTACCCATGATGTGCCTGCTCTGCCCGGTGCGCTGGATACGGTGGTGGGTTGGTTGAGGGGTTACACCAAACTAGGCGACCTGCTGCCGCCGCACCTGTTACCCTTTCAGCTGCTGGATGTCAGTGGGCGGCTGGCCCTGAGTCTGAACATCTTCATCAGTCAGATCTCTGTGCTGTTTCCTGGGGCGAGTGGTGCTGTTAGAGCTGCCGGTGATGGAAGTGCGCAGATGAAGGGGTGGGTGCAGCAGCTCAACTCAAACCTGGCGAACTTGGCTGGGATTAGTAACAAGATTGATCAGGAAGCAGGCGGACTTGTGCAGTTGCAACTTGCGCCGTTCAAGGGGCAACCTGCGCAAGTGAGAGATTTGAGGAGGAGGATGAAGGAGGGGATGGTGATGGGCAGCATCAGATCGCACCCTGAAGTTAGGGAGGCGGTTAGAAAAGTTGCCGAGAGACGGAAGGCGGCTGTCAGGAGAGGCAATGTTGGAAGCGCTCTAACGACCGACGGTGCAGACGTGGTTGATCTGTTGAATAGTGAGGAGCAGTTCACGTGAGCTTAGCCAGACGCAAACATAGAAACGATAATCAATTGTGTAATCAACTCGATGAGTGACTCGAGGGTTTTGTCATTGACGTACTGGCATTTCTGTAACATAGCTCGACTCTCAGAACACATCAGCTGTATCCTGGTCCCACAGTGGATACAGGTCACGCCGGGTCTGTCTGCGACACTACAAACACAGACACGAGTCGTTCACGCAGACGAGGCTGGCCCAGTCTCACATCCAGTAATATTCCACCATGGGTTCGGACTGCAGTCGCTGCCCGCACGACTCCTGTACTCTCCTTAAGCACGCTTCTTCCCCGCGTTCTGATGCAGATCTTCGGAAGCTTGATGATCATGGCACCCATGTCCAAAGAACAATGCTTGCGCGCATCGTCTCCGCGTCCAGACTTGTTCCTCGGCACGACGACTCGACATGGATGTCTCGCCGAGTCCCCAGGTACGTCTCCAAGAGACGTACAGGACGTCCGCGAACCTCGCCGTGCTTCAGCTCATCTACGTGTTCCCAGGCTCGTGACGGTACTGGTTCGCGCCAGGTGCCAACAAACTTCTGCTAATAACATTTCTGAGCCGTCAAAATGGCAGTGAGTAAGTCTTTTGACCAGTCGTACAATGCACCGAAGCCCCGAGATCTCATGATATTACGCAGCAGCCGCAGTCGCCGCCGTCGCCGGCACGGCCGCCGTCTCCGCCTACCTCAACGCACGGTACCACATATCGCAGGACCTGACGCACTACTACTATGTACGCCGCGGCCTCCGCCACCACGAGCGCATGCGGAAGCAGCGCAGAATTAACATCTGGCGCACCTTCGGCGAGAATGCAGGCAAGTTCGCGGACAAGGAGTGCATATGGTACGCCGAGCCCAGCACGGCTCCGCCTACGATTTACAGCTATTCGTGGCGTGAAGCCCATCAGTGGGCTTGCAGGTATGCGGCGTGGTTCTTGGAGTCAGGGGTGAAGCCCGGCAGTTGTGTGGGGTTTTACCTGCAGAACAGCCCGGACTTCATGTTTGCGTGGATGGGCTTGCTCGCTGTTGGCTGTTACCCTGCGATGATTAATTACAATCTGGTTGGTGGGGCGCTCGTGCATTGTACGAAGCTGGCGGATTGTGCGCTGGTGCTTGTGGATCCGGAGTTCCAGGAGCGGGTGGTGGGTAATGAAGAGCTTAGGACGATGGGAGTTCGCTTGCAGGTTGTGGACGAGACGTTCAGGAGTGAGCTTTTGGCGGTGGAGCCAAAAGTGCCGGACGAGAAGTACACTGAGCATGCGGATGAGAAGACCAGGTATGCGTTGCGGTATACCAGGTAAGTCGGTCGCTGTCGTCGAGTGGCCGGTGGTTGATTGATTGGCTGCAGTGGCACCACGGGCTACCCGAAGGCTGTTATGGCGACCACTGGGCGCATGTACTCCCGCTGTGAAGGGCAATTTGCGCACGTAGGCCTCCAAGCCCTGAAGCCCGACGGCGGAGGAGACAGATGGTACATATGCATGCCCATTTGCCACGCGACAGCCGGCTCAGCAACGATTATGTGCATGCTCATGCCGATAACCTTGTGTATAGGGTAAGCGGTGACGTGAATGGCCTACAATTTCACACCTTTGTGCTAACAGGCAATGTAAAGCAAGAAATTCTCCGCCTCACGCTTCTGGGACGAGATACGCACCTCCCGCTCAACAGCATTCACGTATGTTGGTGAGATAGCACGCTATCTCCTCGCTCTCCCTCCCTCACCACTAGACCGCACGCACTCCATCCGCGTCGCGTACGGCAACGGCATGCGACCGGACGTCTGGGGCCGTTTTCAAGACCGCTTCGGAGTTCCGCGAATCTGCGAGTTTTACGGCAGCACCGAGGGGGGGCTTTCACACCTTACGCTACAGGAGGGCGAGTACCTCCGTAATGCCGTTGGTCATGACGGCCTACTCAGACGGCTCCTGCTGCGGAATGAGTGGGTTCCTGTCCTGGTTGACGCGGAGACGAACGAGATAGCCCGGGACTCTGACACGGGACTGGCGATCCGGATGCCATACGAGATCGGCGGGGAACTGCTGTTCAGACTTGAGAGCGAGGCGGCCTTCGTCGGGTACTACAAGAACCCCGAGGCTACGGAGAAGAAGTTCGCAAGAGACGTGCTGTGCAAGGGCGATCTTTACTATCGGTCCGGCGACTCTTTGAAGCGGACTGCTGATGGCCATTGGTCGTTCCTTGATAGGCTGGGCGACACGTTCCGCTGGAAGGGCGAGAACGTCTCGACGGCGGAGGTCTCGGAGTGCTTGGGGCGGTATCCCGGTGTTGTCGATGCGAACGTGTATGGGGTGCAAGTTCCGAATCACGATGGACGAGCTGGGTGCGCGGCGCTGCTTCTCGATCCGGAAGTGGCTAGAAACGGTTTCGACTTTGATGGGTTGCTGAGGTGAGTCCTGCATGCATCTCCAGTGATCGCCCTAAGCTCCTGCATTGCCTTGTGTTGAACACTCATGCTAACACGGCCTCCTACCCAGCCACGCCTGCAAGGACCTGCCTTCGTTCGCCGTCCCGCTTTTCCTCCGCATTGTCGCGAACGCTGCGCTGAACTCCACGGGTCTCAAGCAGGACAAGGTCCAGCCTCGAGCGGAAGGGGTTGATCCTGCACGTGTTCGTGGTGATGCGTTGTATGTGTTGAGGGACGGCCGGTATGTTAGATTTACGGCGCAGGATTGGGCTGAGCTTGAGAGGGCTAGGGCAAGGCTTTGATGGGGAGGAACACTGCTGCTGGTGGATAGGATGTACGTCGATGTAGTGCGTACGCTGGGCAGCGCTGGAGCCAAGCAGATATATAGAGGTGGTTCTTCACCACCCACAGGAGGAGTTGAAGGTCCGCCATGCGAAGATTGGTCATTGGCGAGAGTGTGAAAGTCTTCGCTCGCAAGACTGTCGTGCGGCCGCGGCATCGAAACCATTGTCACATTGTTCGGTCGCTACATAGCCATCGATTTCGAGCTGCTGAACGCGTTCTTTGCTGCATCTTTACTAGTCTTCAGGGAGGTCTATGGTTTCGACATTGGGGATATTGGACAGAGTTCCTTTGAGCAGCTTGGGGTGGGTTCTTCATCGTGGTTGGATTCGACAGATATTTCTGTCAACCACGGTCACGAGTTGTAGAGCACAGAAGCAGCAGGTAGGATGATCTGCATATTGGCGGATATCCAACACCCGGGGTACTTCAAGCACTGATGTTATATGTGCATCAAGTTCCAAGACGCTGGGCTTATTAGAGTGATCCCTGCGTCATGTGTGATCGCGGGCAGCCGGAGTTGCTTGGCTGCGCCACATAGATCCAAGGACCACCGTATCGGTGACATGTGCTCCGTACTGCCAGTGCCAGTGGCAGTGTGCCAAACTTTTTTCTCCGCAAAGGTCGATGGTCGATGATGAATAGTCGATAATCGATCGTGCAGCACCCACACCAACTTTGAGCAGCTCACAAGCAACAGTAGCGCGCGAATATGTCTTCGACCCTGGTGGAAGTGGAGAAGACCTCGAAGAAGAGGAAGCATGAGGGCGACTCGAAATCGGCGAAGAAGAAACGCAAACAGACCGATGAAGTTCTCGAGACGAACGGCGTCGACGAGCCAGGCGCGAATTCGTCGAGGAAGGAGAGAAAGCAGAAAGAGGAGCAGGAGCCTGAAGTCGCAGGGATACCCCAGTCTACTGTGTCGTCAACAAAGCTGAACGGCACGTCCGAGTCGTCGAGCTCGACCAGAAAAGAGAAGAAAAAGAAGAAGCGCAAGGAGGCAGACGAGCCCCAACCAGAAGCGCCTGTAGAGGAAGAGGCACCGGGCCCAGACGCACAACAAGCTGAAGATGAAGACATGCCAGACGCGCCCGTGACCGACCAAGGAACTGCAGATGCGCTGGACGGGACAGCGGTTCAAGACGACCCTGTCGAAGCCATAGACACAGACCAGCTACAATCCGACAAACCCTCCTCGTTTCACACCATACGTATGTCACTGTACCTGCCAATACCTGCAATCGCATCGTCCGGCCGGATGTCAGCCATGTTAGCGCTACATCTCTCTCCTCTACTCCTCACCTACTTTCCACCCGCTAGTGGTGTGATCCTCTCCTACCAAGACCCAGTACTCTCAGCGCGCCCTGAAGCAGGTCTAGGCAGACCTTTATTGCCACCCAACGCCGCGTTTGAGCCCGCGGACGAGCAAGGGGAGACATTAGCCAGGGTCGGGGAGGAAGCTGGTGCAAGCTGGGCATGGCTCACTGTCACCTTCTTGGTCTTTCGCCCTGAGATGGGCCACGAGCTTACAGGATGGACCAATGCCATGTCCGAAGGGTTTATTGGCTTGGTCAGCTACAACTACTTCCAAACTTCTATAGCCAAGAACCGAATACCTGGGAGCTGGACGTGGAGTGGCCCCAGCACGGAACGCACGAAACAACGGAAGACGCCGAGGAAGGGCAAGCTCAACGATAGCGATGGTCCAAGTCAAGAAAGCTACGTAGACTCGCAGGAAACAGTTGTCGCGCGGGAGGACGATGCCATTGACGGCGCAGCTGGTTGCTTTCTAGACGAACAAGGGAACAATGTGTCCGAGAACCTGACCTTCAAAGTGGTTGACCTGGAGATGATCCCTGCGCAGGAGAGGGGCCAAAGATTTGCGTTGCAGCTCGAAGGCACCCTGCTTGGTGCAGAAGAGGAACAGGCTGTGAGGCAAGAAGAGAGGCTAAAGTGGGAAACCAAACAAGGGAAAAGACTGTCAAGATCGAGAGCGAGTACACCTGGAACACCGATGATGAGTGGCGGACTAGGAGCCTTCGGCAGGGGAGCGAGTGTGGTGTCCACGCCCTGAAATACTGGGTCTACTGGCATGTGCGATTGTCAGTGGCTTCGTACACTATACACATCTTCGTCTGAACCCTCGTTTTGCGCTCAGGTCGGAAACCCAACAGTGAAGTGGAAGTGGACAGCAACAATAGCAGCAGCACGGTGCATGATGCAGAATTCCAGCAAAGCCGTGGGTGGTGAAGTCCTCGTCTCTGACTAAGCGGTCATGGTTGACATATTGCACCTCAGCCATTGGTCGTAGCTCGGTCGAAAGTGGAGACGCTCAGGATGCTTATGGAGGAAAGTGACGCAATTGTTGATGGATTTCTGAGAAGCATCAAGCGGAACACGCGCTGCAATGACACCTCCATTTGGCGGGCTGTCTCTACTGCCGTACAAGTAGATTGGAGAAGAAGAACGACGACGAATTGACGTGTTTCCTGAGGTTGTAATTACCATCCCAAGGTCCTCTCCCCTAATGTTCCATCGGGCCATTCTTCGAGTTTCAACTTTCTCTTCTTCTCGTTCCTGTTCTCGAGCAAGCATTTCCAGATCGTGTACTAGCAGACCTGTATTCCCCCAACCTGTACAGCACAGATACTTCTCCATAACAACGTTCAGAATGGCTCAAGAATTCAAGCTCAAGAACATCACCACTCTCTCTGACCTCAAAAACTGCGACAAGCAGGAAGCAGAGGTCGAAGGCATCGAGGGCGGCAAGGTTGTGGTCGTCAAGGTTCAGGACCAAGTCCATGCTCTCAATGCCAACTGTACCCACTTTGGTGCCCCTCTGGCAAAAGGTGTGGTCAGTCCAGAAGGAAGGATAGTATGCCCGTGGCACGGAGGTCAGCTCAGTCCCTACATGTATCATGTGTGCATCCAGGCTAATGGCTCCTAGCTTGCTTCAACGTCAAGACCGGCGACGTCGAGGACTCGCCTGCTCCAGATCATCTACACCGGTTTGATGTTTTCGAAAAGGATGGAGCAGTGTACATCAAAGGCTCCCAAGAAAACATCAAGGCAGGTCGAAGACAACCGAAATTCAAGGTCAAGTCTTCTGGCCAGGAAAAGGTCGTGGTGATTGGAGGGTACGCATCACACCTGCAATGTCCCCAAGTATGTGCTAACATGGACGCAGAGGATCCGGCACATTCGGTGCAGTCCAGAAACTGCGAGAACACGGCTTCAACGGTAGCATCACTGTCATCTCCAACGAAGGCCTTCCCATCGATCGAACCAAACTCTCCAAAGCTCTGATCACAGACCCGTCGAAGGTATGGCTAAGAGATGAACAATGGTACAAGGACGCAGACATCGACTTTGTCAAGGACACGGCCTCGTCGGTCGACTTCAAGGGCAAGTCCGTTTCTACAAAGTCGGGCTCTTCCTACAAATACACCAAGCTCATCCTCGCATCTGGCGGCACCCCCAACAAGCTACCCCTCCCCGGCATGGACCTGGACAACGTCTTCTTGCTGAGGCACATCAACAACACGCAGGACATCATGAACGCTGTCGGTGATAAGGGCAAGAAGGTCGTCATCGTCGGTTCTTCCTTCATCGGTATGGAAGTCGCCAATGCTCTGGCCAAAGAGAACGACGTCACGGTCGTCGGCATGGAAGAAGCACCCATGGACAAGATCATGGGCTCCAAAGTCGGCAAGGTCTTCCAAGGCCTCCTCGAGAAGAACGGCGCCAAGTTCCAGCTGAATGCCTCGGTGGACTCGGCGGTGCCAAAGTCGGATGGGTCAAACGCCGTGGGGGGTATCAAGCTCAAGAGTGGCACCGTACTGGAAGCGGATCTCGTCATTCTTGGTGTTGGCGTCAAGCCGGGTACAGAGTACGCCCAGGACAACGACGAAGTCCAGCTAGAGAAAGACGGCAGTTTCAGTGTCGACGAGAACTTCGCCGTCAAGGGGCTTAAAGACGTCTACGCCATCGGCGATATCGCGACCTACCCATACTACGGCCCTGGTGGGAACGGCAAGCCAGTACGAATCGAGCACTGGAACGTGGCGCAGAACATGGGCCGGAGTGTCGGCCAAAGGATCGCTAAGCCGAACGAGCAGCAACATCCCTTTATCCCCATCTTTTGGTCTGCGCTGGGTAGCCAGCTGCGCTATTGCGGACACACCCCCGATGGCTACGACGATGTCATTACGGATGGCGATCTGAACGCTGACTCGCCTTCCTTTGTGGCCTATTACACCAAGGGCGACGAAGTCGTTGCTGTCGCGAGCATGATGAAGGATCCGGCTATGGCCAAGGCCGCAGAGCTGATGAGAGTGGGCAAGATGTTGTCCAAGAAAGACCTGCAAGGAGGTCAGGACTTGCTGCAGGCGAACCTGTGAGACATTTAGACACGCTTAATGATTCAATGAGCAAGTTCATATACGGTTCGTGACCTCAAAGGCTGCCATGCATGATGTTGCTTGCGATGACTAGCGACGTGTTCCCCACATTCCGCCTTTCTCCCTCTACTGCTATCTCCAACGATGCCCCGCAATACACCGGCGAGTAAGTTCTGGTCGAACGGTCAGCATATTTAACCAACATACCTCACGCGTCTGGTGGGTACGTCACGGTTCTCGACTGACCATGGGAGACCAGCAGATTCTCTCGCATCGACAGGTCGATCGTCGACCCCCCTTAGTACCCATGCCTCTCAGCAATGTCATTAGAAGGAAACTCGTCACGCGCCTCAGCGACCGGTCGATACCCAGTGAATCCCCGCAACAAGTCGGATTCGGCCACGGCCGGTGGAGTGTAAGGGGCAAAGTCTGGCCCCGCGGTGTCCGTGCTGCTTCTGCTTCTGCTGGATAAGGACCTAGTACATGTACTCACTCCATTATTCGCATGTACTGTGCGAGGAGCGATATAGTGAAGCGCCTAGTTGCATGCTTACTTACTACCCCTGGGTGCGTCGCGGCCTTGCAGTGTTTAGGGTGTTGCTGCGCGTCTGTGCTTGACCTGGTCAGCGGGGAGCTGAATTGCGCTGAGCACGATTGCGATGTGGAGAAAACACATAGGATGACTTGAGCTTGCATTTGCACGTCAAGCCGTCGAAGCACACCGGCTTCGTGGTTTCGCGCAGTCTTTGATACCAACGAGAGTTGTTCGCCTGCTGTTTTACAGCTGCGCGTTGAGAGGGTCCACTCAGAGCTTAGAGCTCTGGGGGCCAATTCTCGTGACACCCTCCGGGGCCGCCTGCTTCTCGAATGCCTCAATCGCCTTCTTCGCGACGTCCACACCCCACTCTTGTACAAAGTGCCCTCCCTCGGCGACTTCCGTCCAGAAGCAGCCGTTCTTCCACATCTTTGCCATGTTGCGCATGACGGGCGGGCCAAGCACCGGGTCCTTCATTCCGATTGCCATGAAGATGTCGTTGGCTTGGAAGTGGTCGCTTGTCCGGTACATCTCTAGACTTTGCTTCGATATGTCCACGCCCTCCATGTTGGGATCCGTCATGACCAGGTTGGGGAAGCGCCTCACGCCGCCCTTGTAGTCCTTGTTGGGATATGGGGCGTTGTAGGCGGCCTTTTCAGCGGCAGAGAGGTGCTTGGTGCCTCGTCCAATCAATTCACCGATGTTCAGGTCGGGTGACCGGTTGTTGTAGTCTCGCCAATCATTGAATCCCTTGCCTGCCGACTGGCCCGTGGCTAAGCTGGTGTTCATGACAATGAGACGCTTGAATCGCGATAGATCGGCGATGGGGAGAGTCAGGCCCAGAAGTCCGCCCCAGTCTTGCACTACAAGCGTGACGTTGTTCAGATCGAGTGTCCGAATCAGATGCAAAAGCGAGTCTCGGTGGAAATTGTAGGTATAAGTTTCGTCTCGAGCGGGTTTGTCGCTTCGTCCGAAGCCAAGGAGGTCAGGTGCAATCACCCGCCGAGAAGGCTCAGACCCGCTTGTTGTGTAGTCGAGAAAGATGGGAATCATGCGGCGGTAAAGATATGACCATGTCGGCTGGCCGTGAAGACAAAGAAATGTTTCTGTCTGCGAATCTTGCTTACCCTTGTGCTCGTCGATGTATGCCATGCGCAAGTTGCCATACTGTAGGTATTTCGGCTCGTATGGGAAGCCGGGGAGGTCGGCAAACCGAGAGTCGGGAGTCCGAAGTGCTTGTACGTCTGGGGAAGGCATATCTGCTATTGTCGTTGGATGATGATCCAGATTGTAGAGGACCAACTTGCTTCAAGTATGTTTCCAAAAATCACAGCTCGCGACTGCACATGAGCCGTATTACCCGCAGATGTCATGAATGAACGGCAGACCTCGGCTCAGAACATACTAAGGTTGCCGTCTTAAAGCATATTTCTCGGATTATTCCATGCTCCAATGTGGATGTCGGCTGAGATGTCTTCGACACCGGGAGCTAACGTCTTCGAACTCAGCGATACCCACCTTTCTGTGTAGGCGTCCGCTATCTTCATCAGGCTGAGACAGAGCTGATATCAGTGCCGCCTTCAACGTGTAAGCATTCAACTTTCTCTTCACAAGAACGACGATTTCAGGTATACTAGCGGAGGTTCTGCCGTATTGTGGCATGTAGGCGCTTAGATCATCGACACAGTAGCATTCATGACGTTTAAGCTCCCCTTTAGCGACATGACGATGTTTATCTTTCCCGTGCACTGACGCACGGCTAGAGTCTGAATCGTGGCAGTAGACATGGTGGATAGCGCGATAGTATCTTCAACGAAGTTCAAATCTAACGATCTTGGACTATGACATCCTGGCTCGTGGTGATGTCCTGCCGCTGATCAAACCTTCAAGTGTTCCATGTCACAACAATACCCGTTCATTAGCATGGCCCAAGAAACTTCCAGCATGAACAAGCAAAAGCACATCATTGTGGTCGGTGGTTCGTTGGCGGGTTTAATGAACGCCATACCGTTAAAGCGTTTGGGGCATAGAGTCACGATCCTCGAAAGGTCACCTGTCCCGCTCTTGCACGATCAAGGTGCCGGTGTGGTCGCCGGTGGTGAGACGCTCGAATGGGTACATAGGCACGGAAGGTCCAGGCGAACCGAGGACGATATTAGTGTGTTGAGTCAGTGGCGTTATTATCTCGATCACAAGGGCAATATCATCGACCGCCAGAACAGTCACCAGCGGATGACTAGCTGGGGAGTGCTTTACAACATCGGAAGAGAATGTTTCGATGGCATGCAATACGCCCGCAAAGGGCCTGATGCAAACGCTATAGGAGGAGATGACAATGAGGAGCGGAAAGCGACGTATGAGTACGGTAGAACAGCGACCGCAGTCAAAGATTTGGGTGATCAAGTCCAGGTTAGTTTCAAACAGGCACGGCAAGGAGAGACTGGAGAGGAGCACGGCACGCTGCAAGGCGATTTTCTCGTCGTGGCGGATGGCCAATCTTCGCACCTTCGGAAGCTACTGCTCGGTGAGTCAACATCAGAACGGACTTATGCAGGCTACGTCGCTTTTCGAGGAACAGTGCCCGAATCAGCACTATCGAATGCAGCAGAAGACGTCTTTCGAGAGAAGTTCAGCTTCTTTCATGGTTCGAATCCAAACACGCAAATACTGGCTTACACGATCCCCGACGCAGAAGGCGTTCTCGAGAGAGGCAAGCGCCTCGTTAACTGGGTGTGGTACCATAACGTGACCGATGATAGTCCAGAGTACGAGGAGCTCATGACGGACAATGAGGGCAAGAGGCACCGCTTCACTTTACCAGCAGGTGGCATGCGACCAGCTGTTTGGGAGCAGCAAAAGAAAACAGCAGAGTCGCGCCTACCTCCGCAATTTGCAGAGCTGGTACTGAAAACGGAGAAACCGTTCGTACAAGCGATTACTGACCTTGAGCCTCCAAGGCAGCAGAAGGAGGTGGGACCGCTTATGAACGGAAAGGTGGTACTTGTTGGTGACGCACTTGCGGGGTTCAGACCTCACACAGCAGCGAGTACGAGTCAAGCTGCATTCGATGCTCTGAGGCTGGAGGAGGTCTTCAGTGGGAAGTCAAGCTGGGATGATTATCAGGAGGTGGTCTTCGCATTCGCAAAAAACTTGCAGAAGCATGGAGTTCGGCTAGGAGACAGGAGTCAATTTGGGCAGCATCCGTTGGCTGACTAGGGATTGTATCAACAGAAGGCTCGTTTTATTCATCAACGAAGTGGTTCGTTCACCACATCGACAACAATCTGATGGGATGGTGTAGAACGATCGCTGCTTGGACTAGGTCTGTGAGGCTTAAAGGCGGGTGAGCTCAACCACCTGAAGCCCCGTTTGGTTTGGTGACGTGCGTTAGCTTCAAGTTGGCCCAGCAGGGCTTCGGGCGCACGAGGTGCCGCACCTTGCAGAGATTGGCCAATCACCACAGAGTAGGAGACTCCTGACATCAAAGTGCATTCCAGGCGCCGCAATAATTTTGATGGTAACGCAAACGCGTACCGTGCGCATACGGAACCATCACCTCTTGCGACACGAGTGAAATCCTGCACACTACTGCTACCAGTGTACACAAGAGTGTTTATTCCTAGGATCTGAGATGTCGAGAGAGGTACACATGCGCGTATCGCAGGACTAATCGTAATTACATCAATTGGAGCGTCTGCTTCGCCTTCTTCCCCCACTACTGAGCACAATACCGCAGAGGCTGTTGACATCTGTCTACAAACGTCCACCGTTTTTCTCCCTGATCCTACAACCAGAGTCTTACTCTACATAGCCAGCGTTACGCTAATACCCTCCCTCCGCAGATCTCTTGGATTCCTGCTACCTATGCACAGCGAGCTATGTTCCTGTGAGATGATTCAAATTGTGTCTCTGACACGGCGCGACAGACAGCGCTAAGATGGGGTCAAGAAGAGGACCTAGCCGACGTTCCCATGCCGAGGAGGGCGACTGGGGTGGGACATCAGAAGTCGCTGACGATCTGCAACTGCTACCAGCCGTCAAGAATCGAGGGAGACAGCATGACACCGAGGACTATCTAGGCCACAAGAAATGGCAAACGAGGAGGGTGCTAGCTGTACATCCTGCGTTGACAGACTATGGACCGCAGACTATGCAGATCTACTTTGAGAACGAGCTCGCAAAAATGAGGGATCGCGCCATGAGAGCAGTCATCAACATCCAGCAAGATCAGGATTTGCAGCTTCGCCAGTTTGCCAGGGATCTAGTGAATGCACAAACCAACATCTATCTAGCGAAAGAGGCTGGTAAGAGGACCTTCGAATTCTGGAAGATGAAGGGCCAACAGCAGAGACCAAGCTCAGATAAGGGGAAAGCTGTTGTCCGCGACATTCCACAGAACGACGGCTCGTGTATGCTAGACGTTCTGTCCCCCTCGCCCACCTCACGAAACGTGAAAGATTATGTGCTCTCACCGTTGGCGGGTAGACCATCGGGCCCACACGCTGCAAGCGACCGTAGCCACAGCAGAATCCCTGGAAGCAAACCTCTTCGCCTGGGAGGTTTCGATCGACCTAAACACAACGCTAACCACAAGAGCAATACCGCTCCGCCCTTGAGACGATCACCTCGGTCAAAGGCAGCCACAAAGGGGGTAGCTGACCAGAAATTGTTCCCAAATGACGGTCTTCATAGAGACATTGATATGCTCGAGCCGGCGGCGATAGGACAGCGCGACGAAGCCGATGCCGCCTTGTATAGTACGATGATGGCAGAAGCTAGTTCCGAGTCCCAAGTGCTACTGGCTCGGTCTACAAGCTTCGAAAACCACGCTTCATCCTCACGCATATCCCGCAGACCAAAAGGCACGTCCTTGAACTTTGGTAGTCAGTCTCATGGTGACTCGCATCGACGTAGGAAGACACCAGCTATCGTTCACGTCGACCAGGATCCTCGAGACGCATTCGCTCGCCTTCGTCGATCGTCCGTCTTGTCACAGCAGATGCATCCTCTTGATGTGACGACCAGCAGTCCTACTTTGTATTCGTCCGCCGGGGCTGCCATCAACTACGATGCTAATACTGAACCTCCACGAGCAGAACCACCTGCATTGGAACATCCCTTTGACTCTCAAGCCTCTGCTTCTGAGTACAACCACCCTCATCAAGCTACTACAGAGGACAAAATGATCACTGATGAAGGTGATTGCGATCAGATAGAGAACGGACCCCAGATGGTGGAAGACGTGCCCGCGCAACAACTGGAAGAGCAACATGCCATCTGGGCATCGATCGTCGGAGACAAGACATGTCCAGGAAATGCTCGACCAGACAGCTCTTCCCAGCGCCCAATACATTTCGACTACGCCCAAATCGTGCCTGAACAAATGCCGCCTGATATCCGGCAGGCTGAGGTAAATCGATGCAAGATCTGGGAAGCACATGGTCTTGATGATCGTGGCAAACCTATTGCTGCTAAGAGCAGCTCACGGCAATCTGGGCCCTTCAGCGATGCTCAACTTGACCCCGAGCGAGAGAACTTCTTGTGTTGTCCAAACGACCTTGGTGACTACCCAAGGAAGTTCCTGCGGCCTGCCACTTTTTCCAATCCACGACAACCACCACTTTGTCCCTCCACACATTCGAAGATATCGCTACCGACGGAGTTCTGGGAAGCCGGCGTCTTGCATTATCTCTCGTCGGCCGAAGTCCGCTCTCTCCGACTTGTATGCAAGAGTCTTGCACAGGAACTCGAACCATATGTTTTCAGAAGCGTAGTCGCAAAATTTGGGCCCTCATTGTTCAGCATCAACCCTTCATATAGTGCAGACGGCAAACTCAACCTGACTTCAGGCGACTCTATGCTCAAGAGGCATGGCCCTACAATGAACAAGTTTGGCCTCACTTTCGATGTTGATTTACATGGCTTGATGCATGCTCCTTTCAAGAACACTGAGAAAACTGTGAATGCATGGTTTGGCAGATATACGTGGCCGATCACAGACTATCCATACTTTCCTGCACTCAAGGCTATCGACAAGCTTCTTGACGATGAGAGAAGACTTATGACCCAGGCAATGAGCAACCTAGGGAAATGCAGCGAGCTTGCGATATCTGTCGACAGCGGGCATGGTTGGCTCGAGGGCCCAGATATGTCTGATCTTGCAATCTATCGGCAGTGTACCAGCGGTGGCGACAGAATATTTGGTAAAGCCTTTGGTGCAGTTGATCGTGGTCACGAGGATGGCATGAAGCAGCTCTTCACATGGGCACAGATGAACACGATCAACGAGAGCATCAAGTACCTTGATGGTGACTTGAACAAGGTCAGAGAAGAGCTAGACCTGTTACGCAGAATCATCATCCGCGAATATGACAGCTATCGCCAGGAGAAAGCACAACCTGATTACACCAGGGATATTCATACTGGGGGTCTTGTCAATAGTAGCACTGGTGCACAAGTTCAAAATGCAGTCGCAGGTAACGCAGCGCATCCACTTGCACAACAAATCAACCAACTTACCCAGCAGATGGGTGCCATGCCTCCCGCACAAAACGCGAACCATCAGGTCTTCCAGCAGAGATTTGCGTCCGTTATGAATCTTGTCAGAAACCATCTGCCTTCCTCAGATACACAAAGCAAGACCATCGAGCAGAAGCGAGAGCGCGTATTGCCTCAGTGGCCTGTCATTTTCAATGGGTACAATTTGTCTGCCGAATCTAGGGGCCATAGGAGTTGCGTGCAAGGTCGTGTGGCAGCGCCAGGAGATTTTCCACTGTTACCCGCTGCACTGACAGAAGCACAAGCTCAGTGGCTTATGGAAACATCATGGATTCAGCGCACATTCTTATCGGCATATACCGATGCTGTACGAGTCAATTCATTTGTTCTCAAAAACGTGCATTCATTACACGTTGCCAAGCTGTCTTCAGGACTCTTGCCAGCGTTGTCACAAAAGGCATTTTGGGCAGCGCTCCCTGGACTGAGGAAGGTCACATTGCTCATAAAACCCGATTGGCGAGTGGAGCATATCCCTGGCGACAAATACTTCCAAACGACCATGTCTACAGATCCGGTCAACGCCGCATACAAGTTTGCTGAGCTTCTTAAGGACTTCGTGGTGCCACTCGAGAACCTCAATAGTCTCCATGTTGGCTATGTCGGAGGCGGCGAACATCAAACGGGTATGTTCGGGCGCAACCAGCACGTTCTTCCGGCGCCGGTCACCTCGAATCCTCGAGACTGGCTTGTTGCTCAAAACCTTACCCAGGCGAAGCCGAACGTGAACACCTTGTTTACTTTCCCTCACATTCGAACTTTGACTTTCGAGAACTGTTGGTTCAGTCCATACATGCTTGAAACATTCATGCGGAAGTCTCGTGACAACAGTCTACACAATCTAGTTCTCTCCTCGGTCAGTTTGACGGCACAGGTCAATTCAACGCGTGTTGACGGCCCGGTACGGACAGTCGAAAACGGCCTAAAATGCCAACATACACCGTCCGCTTGGCTAAACGAAACAATACCAGCCAACGCAAGCTGGGTTAGTACCCTGGATAGAATCACCTCTGGTCTTACTATTCTGGATAAGAAGTACGATGCTGGCATGATCAACGAGAAAGAGAGTCCACGGCCTGAAAGGCAATTCAGGGGCAACGTCCGACAAATCACCCTGAGCTCCTGTGGATATGTCAAAATCCTGGGCATTTCTAGCAACGACTTCAATCAGAACGAACTTGTGTTTCAAAACAGTTCATGGTCGGCCATGGATGAAGGACTCAAGGTTCGCTCGTGCAAGTTCACAAAGATCGTGCCCCATGATGCCCCTTCGCGCCCTGCCGATGATGGTCAGCATAATGACTCATTCACTGCGCATCCACGTAGGGCATTGGCCTGCGTCGCTACGTCAGGGTCCTCTGAGGCGGCCGCACCGAGACCGGAAAAAGTACAACAAAAAGAGTCACAGACTACTTCTCCAACGTCATCACGGTTTATCATGCTTGCCGGCAGACAAGGTCACCATGTCAGAGGTGACAGCGTGCCACTCGTTGAGGGACGCAGTCTGACCGCGTTGACAGGTTTCTTAACTCAATGTATTCATCCAGTGGAGAAGAGAATTCTGGAGCGCATGTGGGGTATGGAGTTTGGATGGGGTGATGACATGAAACGTTGGGAGGCAGTCGAAGATGGCTGGTTCATAGGCGGTACAGGACGGTTCAGTGGTCACGTATTCCGAGATTCGGAGCAGCAGGAAGCTGTCGCTCTTCCACTTGAGGAGCAAAACGAACAGATTAGCAGTGATCAGTCAGGGAGTTTGAGCACTCACGTTGGCACCTCCAACGCTCACACCCCGTACGATTTGACGAATGCAACCAGCTCTGCTGCTGCTCATGGAGCAGGACTATTGGGCATACCGGCACAAGACACAGATGGTTTCCAGTATGTCGGGGAGGACGCCGAGTACAATCATGAGACTGCTGGTCACGAGGTCGTTGATCTTCACGATGAAAACAACGCTGTTTACGGTACGGGATACTTTGCGCGCACCACAGATGACTAGGAACCTTCTGTGGGATCGGACAATGATGAGCCTGGCGATGCTATGGCCACAGGCTGGTCGGACTACCGCCCGCTTGCCTTCATCAACAAGGTCGATGAAGAAGACGAGTTCAGCTACGGTCTACAACGGCTTTTCTGCACAGACATTCAACCAACTTCCCTAGACGATGAGCCTACTCCACGATCCGGGGCGTACTCAGGTTCGATGGTATCCAGATGGATGACTCGATGGCGACCATGGAAATGACCGATACTGGAGCAGTGGCAAGCGACACTGATGGACAGACCAAGGGCCAAAACTCGTATTGTGGAACAGATTTCGTAGAAGGCATGCCTGTCGAGCTGCCGAGTAGGTCAGATGGTGTTGTTTCTGAGCTGTCCCCTTTCATCCGGATCAAAAATGGTTATGGCAAAGACGAGTCTTTGGCAACTAGCTGGTATGTTTCGCGGTGTGTAGTCGCCCATGTGGCAAAGTGATGCTTACGTGTAAGATCACGTACTGACAGAACATGCGGGACTTGGCCGTGTCTGTCCCACCGTGGCAAGAATCTGTGTAGCCGCACAGCTAGCTCTGCTTGATCCGAAGTTGCGATTGACTGGCTGGAGCATCCTAACTCTTCACGATGCTCGCACCTCCAAGTCAGATCTTGTCCTGTGCGACAGATTGTAACTATGCCACGTGCATCACCTAGTCCTTATGTTCACACGCGACGTGAGTTCCGCTCATGCCAAGCTCGGCACCCCTGCGGGAACAAGACGCGACGTTTCAGGCAGTGTGCCTGCCAAGACTCGATGACCAGGGTTTTCACCCTGCCTCGAAGATTATACACCGAAGCGAGCAAATGCCTTTCAGATCTAGACTACCCATGAAACTGCCGTACGTGTATGCTTGTTCGAATGCTGAGCTAACCCACGATGGTCCGGACGTTTTGTTGCCATCAAGAGTGTTGAAGGGACCGTCCGTCGAGTTCCTCTGCCCCCTCCGGATGTTGGCTGTGCCGATCACTCGGTTGTGTACGTCTCAAACACAGCCGAGTTGTCCTGCAAAGCAAGATTTCGACTGCTGAAACTTGCGCGTCTAGCTGATGGTATGTGCGGCATGGTTATATAAGACGAAGATATCTCTTGCGTTCGGAGGCTTGGACCTTCAGCACAGTCATTCAATCATCTATCGCTCGTTCAATCCTCTTGCTTTGACTGCTGGCCAGTCATACGTTCGTTCCAGTACGACCGATAAGCTTAACCTCTCTTTACTGAAGTTACGAACTCCCATTCAACATGCTTTTGCCTATCCTCTCAGTTGCGTTGCTAGGCCTGACCTCAACTGTGTCCGCCCTTGGAGTCCCCAAAGAGTCCATCAAAGCCACCGTTGTCACCAAAAGGCAAGCCAGCAGCACCTTCCCAACACCCGCAGGCTACAGTGCCCTCAGCAAGCCCATGATTATTACCGGCACTTTCGATGGCAAAATGTACCGTTTCGACCGTGGTGGTAGGTACTGCAACAGTGAACCCGTTGTTCTAGCTCTGACGTCTTTAGTGTCGTGTACAGGACAGGCTGAAGGCGGCGACTCGGACGCCGTGTTCGAGGTCCAGGAGGGCGGAACACTCAAGAACGTGATCATTGGACCCGACCAAATCGAGGGCGTCCATTGCATGGGTGCATGCACCATTGAGAACGTGTGGTGGGAAGCCGTTTGCGAAGGTACGTTCTCTTTCTCAGCACTGCCGGCATCAGCTAACACGCACAGATGCACTGACCATTAAGCAAAAGTCCGGCACCTCCCATGTCATCGGTGGTGGTGCCAAGGGCGCAGAAGACAAGGTCCTCCAGCACAATGGCGGCGGCACATTGGCTGTCTCCGACTTCTTCGTCAGCGACTTTGGCAAGCTCTACCGCTCCTGTGGTAATTGCAAAACGCAATACCAACGGACTTCCTCTTTCAATGGTATACTGGCGCAGGATGGTAGTGTTGGCGCGGGTATCAATTCGAACTATGGCGACACTGCGACGTTCAGCAACTCTTGCTTCACTGGTGTCAAGAGTATCTGCACTGAGTACGAGGGCAACGATGATGGTGATGAACCTGAGAAGATCTCGACGGGCGCGAGTGATGCTTGCATCTTCACTGATGCTGATGTGTCGGATTGCTAGGATCGGGCTGGTGTGATTGCGCGGCATGTTGCAGATTCGAAGCGTTCTGATTAGCTTAGATCTTGCTTGGGTAGTCTGTGACCAGACGTGCTGCATGCTCAAGGCCAATTATGAGCCCTACTTTGCACGTAGCTCGGCTCGATGCCCTTTCTTGTATAACCTGAGATGCAAGTACAACAACCCCTCTTTTTCTATCGCGCAGCCTGAATAAAGACATGGTGCGAGTGCGTCCTTGTGGCTTTCCGCATCTGTCCTTCTCTCGAGTGCCGCTGTAGCAGTAAACACATAAACAGCACACCAGTCGTTCAAACTTGTTCAATACCTTCTCTATGGGTTCAGCCCAAGAAGCATCGCGCTATAAGCAGCTGAAGGCAGACGCTGCGAACTCAGACATCACATGCTACGTATGTCTTCAGATGCGGCAACGAAGACCAGCCTGGCAGCAGGAGGGTGCGACACGCAGTTGTATTCTTTGTAACAACGAATATTGTGATAAGCACAAGAGTGGACGCTTGTCTAGTGCTTGCGAGATCAACCACGAAATTTACTGCGGCAAGGAACAGCACAAACGCCGCCATGCACCGATCCGCATATTTCGGAACATGGAAGAGAGGGAGTCCTGGATAGCATCGCATGGGCTGGAGGATGTAGCCGGGGGATCGTAAGATGTGTCTGTGGGATGGGCGCTGTTCTTTCAAGGGTACATTCACATTGAGCGTCGTATTGACCTCGTCCAAGGAGCTTTTCATCTTGTCGTGAAAGGCAGAACTTTAGGAATACTGGAGAGACGTGATATCAAGTCGCTCGAGATTGAGAGATCAAAACCTGTACTGAGCTTCATAAGAGCTACCAGTGTCATACGTGCCTTCTCCTTGCGCCCTTCTGCGTCGCGAGGCCTCAGAAGCTATGGCGTTTGTGCGTCAAACATAACCAACGCTTCCAAAATTAGATCATAGAGCTTTGAGGACTTCTTGGAGCATTAACCCATGGTGCACATTGCCAGAAGTGACGACTAGCAATCGCAGAATGTGAAGCTATCTGAAACGTCAAAAGGAACAGGGGTGGCTTGCCAGTTGTGGCTGCCTTGGAAGCGAAGCTCCGTCTGACGTCAGTGACATGAACAGATTTCCAACTTTAGCTTCCAGACGCCACAGGCAACAGCACCACGACGGGACCTCCTACACTCAGAGCACGGTTCGTCGACGCGTCTACTTTCGTGAAGTATCTACAGCGCGAAAGGTGCACGACATGCTGACGACGAGGGCACTTCATCACTAACAATGTCTCAAAGCTTTCTCGTTGCTGCTCATGATCGGGCTGTGAGCGTGATGGCTAGGGTAAGTTTGAGCGCTTTCAACAAGCCTGTCCATACATCTACTGACGATATTGCTAGAGCTCGGAGCCTGTCTCATTCGAGACCATCGCTGGTGCTATCATACCCGCAGCTGTCATAGCAGGCGCCTATATCATCGCTTTCATTGCTATTAGAAGCAAATACAGAAGCCAATATGCTCCGCGCACGTACTCTCAGATCATTCCCGAGAAGGACCGTACACCGTCAACCTCGAAATCTGGATCGAAATGGTTCCAGGATTATCGTCGCCTTGACGATAAATTCGTCCTTCGGCATCACTCATTCGATGCGTTCCTCTTCTTGCGGTTCTTCAGAATGCTGATCATCATTGCTGCTGTCGGGTGTGCTTTGACTTGGCCCATCTTGTTTCCACTCAATGCTACTGGAGGTGGCAATGGACGAGAGCTCGATAGAATCGCATTTGGCAACGTCGCCAAGCCAGCCCACTGCTGGGGTCATGCTGTTGTCGCAGTTGTCTTTCTGTCGTTCATCATGATGATAGTCAATCGAGAACGAATCTTCCTCATCAACATGCGGCAGGCATATATTACGGCAAAGCCCAACGCACTCAGACTTTCGTCAAGAGTCGTGCTGTTCCTGAACGCTCCACAAGAAGAAAGGGTCCGGCAACTGTTCGGTGATCACGTGAAACGATGCTGGCAGGTCTACTTTCTGGATGACCTCAAAAAGCTGGTAGACGAGCGGTCGCAGAAAGTCTACGATCTTGAGTCAGCAGAGATTGCGGCGGCCCAAAATGTTCTAACGGAGCAACGGAAGAGGAAACAGAACGGTATCGCAGACGGAAGTTCGCTCGAACGTGGTGATGCCTCAGTTGACTACCCTTCGAATCGCCCCTCGCACCGAAGCCCACCACTCGTCGGAGAGAAATTGGATAGTATAAACCACATCCTCAAGACCGTACCGGACCTCAACAAGCAAATTACGGATCTCCGAGAGAAGTACAAGTCTGATAAGGCTCGCCCAGCCTCGGCTATCTTCGTCGAGTTCAACTCACAACTTCATGCTCATCAAGCCTATCAACAGATCAACCATCACCATCCTCTGGCTCTTCAACCACGATTCATTGGTATTCCACCCTCCAACATTAAGTGGAAGAATCTTTCTATGCCGCCTGCCGTACGCATCAGCAAGAGCTACACAGGGATAGCCCTTATTATTGCCATCACAATATTTTGGGCTATCCCAGTCGGTATTGTTGGTACAATAAGCAACATCAAATATCTCGCAGACAACTATAAATGGCTGTCCTGGATCAACAAGCTTCCGCCATCGATCGTCGGTCTGATTCAAGGCTATCTGCCACCCTTCGCCCTCAGCTTCATAACATCATACGTGCCCTTCTGGTTCCGGGATATCGCCGAGCTCTCTGGCGAGCCTACCGCGCAAAGTGCAGAGAACATGACACAGAAATGGTACTTCGCCTTTCAGTTCCTTCAGGTCTTTCTCGTCACCACACTCTCTTCAGGCGCTGCCACCATCATCAAGCAAGTCACTGAAGAGCCAGGCAACATTCCAAGTCTTCTGGCAGAGAACCTGCCCAAGTCTTCTAACTTCTACCTCACCTACTTCACCCTCCAAGGTCTAAGCAAAGCGGCGGACCAAGTCGTCAAATACTCTGACACCCTGCAATATCTTTTCTTCAAACGCATCGCAAGGACGCCTCGTCAGAAATACGAGCTTGAGGTTAAGATGAAGGGTCTTTTCTACGGAAGCAACTACCCGAAGTTCACGAACATGGCTGTTATTGCAATAGTGTACAGCTGCATCGCACCGTTGGTCCTTGGCTTCGCACTCGTAGGCTTCACCTTGTTCTACGCTACATACCGCTACCTGCTACTGTACTCTAACAACGCCAAACTCGAGATGAAAGGGGAATGTCACGGACGAGCGATGCAGCAAATGCTGGCCGGTGTCTACGTCTCCGAGCTGGTCCTCATTGGTCTGTTCAGTGCACGCGGCGCGAAAGGTCCTAGCATTCTGATGACGATTTTCTTCATCCTCACGATTGTGCACCACGTCACGGTGAACAAGTATCTCGGTCCTCTGGAAGAGTACGTTCCACTTGACGTTCTCCTAGATGCAGAGGCAGAAGATAGTGGCAACGGCGGCGTTGAAGCGAACAACAACAACGACGACAACAGCCAGAACGAGAACGACGATGCAGACGCAGAAGAGCCATTACTGTCTTCATCTCAGTCCCGCGATACACGTCACGCGACCAGGCACCAAGAACCAAACCTCACCGAATCTCTTCCAGTTTACATTCTTGATCCGCTAAAGATCTTCCTGGAATCATACAACATCATGCCCTCGATTGAGAGCTTCAGACCATACCTCCTCCCTGAATCAGAGAGCGATCTCAATTTGCGCGATAGCAGCCTGACCACTGTGCCAAGCTATAGCGACAGCCAGATCGCCAATGCGTACCAGAACCCCGCATTGACCAGTAAGGCGCCGCTGGTGTGGCTGGCACGGGACAGTGCGGGTGTAAGTGAGGAGTTTAAGAGCAGGAACAAAGACCGCGCAGAGCTCGAGACTACAGACGAGGACGCGGAGTTGGATGGAAAGGGGCACTTGGTGTGGGATGAGAGCGATGTGAGCAAAGCGCCGATATTCAAGTTGCCGACGAGGTTCTAAGAGGGGCGTGTGTGCAACATGTTGTGAAATGAACTCAGGGATGCCAACAGCTGTCAGACGTGTCATGCTTGATTCAGAGACTGGGTTGTATACGTCAATTGTCCAATTTTGACAGGCTAAAGCTTAGACTTGGGCACTTCAGCCACTCAACAGCCAGTGTTTCGAGCAATTTCCCCACGCTTCCTGGAGCTCTTGTTTCCAGGCCTTTGTGCATTCTCATCATCTTCCTTCCCATCATTGTCCTCCTTGTGTGAGTGGTAACTTTCGAGCCCACCTTCCTGCTTACTATCGTCCTCCCGCTTCGATGCCTCGTGTACTGTTAGTCGAGGTAGAACCGACGCGTTCAACGGCTTCGTTGGGAGATGGTGATCTGGTAACCAGGGGTTTCCGTCCAAGTGGCTGGCAGTGATAGCGATGATGCTGTCGAGGTTTATGAGCTGAGGTGTTGGGTGCAGACACCAACTAGTGTAGGCGTACGCGAGCTTGGACAGTGCAAGGCTACGAGGTCTCCGTGTGTCTGTAGTAAGGGGACTCACGGCGTGGGGTCGAAAGCGGACAACGTTGGGGTCGACATGGCGAATGATCGAACATTACTATGCTCGAACGCAAGAGCGATGGTAGATTCTGGCGGGTGCCATAGAGCTTGTTCTGATTGGCGTTATATCAGGGCGGTGGCGGGCACCGAATACAGGGCTCAGTAAGCGTGCGCACGGGCGAAGACTAGCAGCTGTCCAAGGAACACAGTGCGGCGGGTGGAAGGGGGTAAGGGCTGAAGGATGGCAGGGAAGACGGGGACTAGGTTGAGTTACATCAGCAGGGCGCTGCAGCGACGGCGACAGGTAACAGAACAGTCAACGTTAGCTGTCAGTGACTTGTGTGGTACATGGCAGAATGGCGGCATCTTACGCTATACGAGGGCGGTATTGTTTGTAGTGAGTAGGACTATGCAGTGAACTGCACACAACGACGACGAACAGGAAGCCCTCGAAGTCTTGCGCAAGGCAAGGACAACGATGGCCCCTAATAGCGGGACCCTGCACACCTAGACTTGGGCATTGACCCTTCGTTGTAGGTGATCCGGTCATGCCCTGCCGACCCGGGCTGGGGGCCAGGAACATGAGATAAGAATATTCGTCTCGGGAGGCGGCAGGTACGGTTTGGTTGGCGCTTCTTGGGCGGTGCTCCCTGGATGCTACCTGACGATAGCCGACATCTTCTTTAAGACAGGCAAGCCAGGCCTGTTGGCATCAGTTTATACTGGGGCCCCCCAGTGTGAGCCACCTCCTCGAGACTGGTTCGGTATGGGCACTGACCCAGGGAGGGCTGGTCAATGTCGATGTGTTGACGTATATGCTGGTTTGTCGACGTCAGTATTGATGTTTTGACCGGCGCAATGGGCGGCCCAGTGTCCAGGCGGGCAGAGAGAAGGGCGTGGGGAAGCGGATGCGAGCCTAGGTCGGCAGTTTAGAGTCATGCTGAGGACCATGAACGAAAGGAAAGTGACGAGGGAGGGTAGTTAGGAAAAGGGTTGATGAGGGTGGAAAACGATGGAGTGGGCAGTGGTGACCTTGGTTGAGGGTAAAGCGTGATAGTGACGGCGATAACATGTCCAACGATGAATGGGCATTGGCATGGGTGTGCTGCATGACAACATGGTGACCTGGTGTACAAAGATGAGATGCTAGTATGAGATGTATTAGTGCATGCTAGTGTATGAGTGCAGTATGGGCGTGTCAGACTACCATGATGTGAGCCTAAGGCCCTGGCTAGTCTGCCACTCCAGGAAGGAATAGGAAGGAGGGAAGAATGCAAAGGTGATGGAAAGGAGAAATGATCGAGGTCAGAGAAGCCAGCAGGTCGAAAGAGAAGGAACAGATGCCAAGTACTGGAGCCTGGATGTGTCCTGTCTGATTGGCGGACGAGCTTTCGGAGTCGCTGTACCTGCTCTGTTGAGCCACAGCCTTACACAGTCCCTTGAACTTTGGTGCCTGAGGATGCGATTTGATGCCTCAGGCCACAATTGGCGAGATGGTCGGGAATACAGCCCATCGTCCACAGGAGGGCAACGCGTCTGGAGATCTGAAAGTGATTGCATCGTGATCGCAGTATCTGAAAGTACCTGAGCCAAGTTGAAGCAAGCTCTGAAACGAAGTCTGAAATTTCACCATTTTGAGCTCTGAAGGACGCCGCTGGGAGGCTGTTTGGGATCGTAGCGAGCTCTGTAGACAATTCTGTAGCTTGAAAGTGGCATAACTCATCTCAGCTCATCCAGAGCTCCAATCTTATGTGCGTGGCCGGCGCTCTGGATTGCTAAGGAAGGCGTGACTTCGTTCGTGGCGCGTGGGGCAGGGACAACGACAGGAGGAAGGAGCCCTGGCAGCCGCAGCCGCGATCACCAACATCAGTATCGTGGCAGAAGCATCCAAGCCCTAGCTTTACCGCTGTTATTTTGCTTGTGATAGCACATCTAACCAGTTACCCGTCTGAGTTGGCCGTCGAACACCATCTTCACCGAGGAAGCTTTCGTGTCTCTGGCCGAACTGAATCAGCTGCTCCTCCGAACCCCATTCTCCCATAGCCTGCACACGTTAGCGAGATTACAAAAGCATGAAAGAGCATAGCCATACCATAATACCAACAGGGACATTGCCTTCAGCATAACCTAGGGGACAAGTGATCGCGGGCGTACCTGACCAGTTACTGAAAGACGTGTACTCCATAGACCGCAATGTCATATCAGCATCGCTTGCACCATGGCCGTCAGTAACATCACTTGGTTTTCGAATCTTCCAGCCAGCGAATGGCGTTGTGGGTGTCAATACTAGCATGCCTGGGTGCTGCTTCCACAGCCAGGCCAGATGTCTCATAGCCCTCTGCCTCAACCTGTTGGAAGCAAGGAGATCTTGTGCTGTGGCATGTATGCCGGAAGCATTGAGCAAGATCTGATTTGGATGTTGCAGCTGCTTTACTTTGTCCATGTTGAGGGCAGTCATAGCCTCGGCCAGGATGGTCAATGAGAAGGCCTTCTGATTCTCAGCCTGCAAGGGTATCCGAATGTCAACTACCTCATACCCATGGGCCTCGGTGTAGTACTGTACGGCAGCATAGAACATGTTCAGGACCACAGGATCAGAACGGTCGATCCATTCACGGTCGATACCCAAGTACCGCTTACCTTCGCCAGTTGCTTGAACGGCACAACGAGTCGTGGTACTGGGCCACGCCTTACTCACGGGATCTTCTGGACAAGGTTGAGCCATGATGCGATAAGCTAGAGCTAGATCATCGATGCTGGGAGCCATGGGGCCACACACAGCTACGGTATTGGCACCAGGCTCTGCTGGAAAGACCGACACACGGTTCTGAGATGTCTTCAGGCCATACAAACCACAGAAAGAGGAGGGGACTCGAATGGAACCTCCACCATCGACACCGAGGACAACGGGACAGAGCCCTTGAGCAGCGGTGCAAGCAGAGCCACCAGAGCTGCCACCGGTGTAGTAGCCCTCATTGTGTGGATTCAGAGGCGTACCCCAGGTTGGATTGTTGTTCGTAGTATCAAGGCCTAGCTCATGCATGTTTGTCTTGCCAATGACCACAGCTCCGGCTTCCTCCCACTTGCGAACACACCAATCCGTTGTGTCCAGCTTGGACCTGAAGTCGAGCGAGCTTCCAAGACACTTCTTATGGCCTTTCAGATTGATCTCATCTTTCACTGCGACTGGGACCCCATCCAGCACGCTCAACGGCTTCCCAGACTTGTATCTTTCGGCTGAAGCTCGAGCCGCTGCTCTGACAATGTCCGGCTGAACGTCAAGGTACGCCACAGAGTACTTGGTAGGTGTCTTTCCTTGTCTACTAATCAGAGGGAGGAGGTATTCGGCCACATCCACGGGTGTCAAGACACCAGACGTATACGCGTCGTGATAATCTGCGGTGGTGTAATACGCCTTCTCATTCTTCCGGTTTGGGGGCCTAGGCAACTCTAGCAGGGGTAGAGACTCGCTACTATCAGCAGTGGCTGGTATCACTGTGGGATCGAATCGAGCGGTGTACCCTTCGAGCTCGGGCAGGTCTTTGATCTTGTGGAATCCATTGAGCCGCCAAAGAAGCTTCTGTACAAAAGTTGATGCTGCGAGGACTCTCGACAGAAACGCGAGCAGGAGTCCACTCAAGATAGGGTTACTGGCAGCCTTCTCGCGCTTGCGGGTTGTTATGGATTCTTTGGGGGAAGGGTAGTTGATGAAATCGAGCTGCGAGAGCGGCATAGTGGAGAACTTGGCCTGTTCGAAGTGAAGATCACAAGCCACACTACACTCTCTCCTTTCTATACCAGACACTCGTCAGCTTGCAGCTTCAGATTCGGTCTTCAGCTCAGGTTAGTGCTGGTGTACTACTGGGTGTGCTGATGCGATTTAGAATTATGCTTTACATTGTCATTTTTACGATGCGATCTCTTACGACAGCTCAGCTACGCAGCGCCTCAACAGAGCTTCAACAGAAACGATCCTTAACCCTCATCGCCAGTGATTACGATTACCAGATCACCATGCCGTGGCCGGGATCTTATAGGACATACATGTAGGTAAGTCAACGTTTGACTGAGAATGATCACGCAGTCTTGCAGCTACTGCCACACAACGCGCGAATCTCGACGCGGGATGCCTGAGGCAACAGTGTCCCCCTGTTTCATTCTTCAACGCCTGTGAATTAATGATATACTTGAGTCTACTTTTCCACCATCAGACAGTTCACTGTGCGGCTTTCTATCACGCCCAGATAGTAATGTAGTAGAGCCTGCTTGGTTGATCACAACATTACGTTCAAGCTGTGGTCATCAGGTGCTGGGGAAGCCAGCTGGCATTGACAATGTCGCCGGTTCTGCGCAGTGACCGCCGCATCAAGGCAAACAGCCTGTACAGCTACGCAGGGCTCCCTACGTTGTGTCTCGAGGTTGAAAGAATTTCGTAGCGAACTCCACCACAGTCGACCTTTTCCTCGTTCATGCATTCCTGGCACATTGCCTCTCTCACATGGAAGCCCAGCATGATACTCTGCCGGTGTATTCTGTAGAAAAGGAGGCAATGACGCAATAGGAGTGAAAGGCTCTCAAGTCTTGGCAGTGGTCGTCTAATCGCGGATTGGGGTGCAGGGGCACTCGGGCACTCCGCATCGCGATTATTGTGTTGAAGCCAGCGAGGCCACTTTGTACGTTTCAGGTTGAGTGCACTTACGATTCCCTTAGCCATAATTTGCTGCGCATAGCCCTGGTGGCAGCGCATACATTCATACACCATGGCGTCTTCTAGCTACAGCTACGACGAGGAAAGCACGCATGCGCCCTTCTTCATTCTCACACTGGCCGGCATCTTCGCCGTGCCCATTACCTACAGCATCTTCAAGAAAACCGAAGACCTCGAGACCACCGCCACTCGCATAGAGTCAGACTACAAGCCCAAGGATGAAGACATAATACAGGCGCAGAGGAGGAAGCAGAAGCGGAGAGAGCGAAAGACAAAGAGGATAATCTCAGCATGTGTGCTGTGGGGGGTCATTGTGTACATGATCTACCTGATCGCAGTCACCACGAGGACGGCTCCGCAGATATGGGATCCCTACGATGTGCTGGGGGTCTCCAGGACTGCAAGCGAGAGAGAAATCGACCGTTTCTACAAGAAGGCGTCCATCAAGTACCATCCAGACAAAGCGCGGCCAGACCCAGCCAAGAACGAAACGCTCGAGACGATCAACGACCGATGGGTCGAAATGACAAAGGCTTACAAGGCTCTGACCGACGAGGAAATCAGGCAAAACTACTTGATGTACGGCAACCCAGATGGAAAGCAGAGTACCAATGTCGGAATAGCCATCCCACAATGGGTCATTGCAGAGGGGAACAGGTGGGCCGTCATAGCCTTCTACGCAACGCTTCTCGGCATCCTTCTTCCCTATCTGGTCGGCAAGTGGTGGTACGGCACCCAGGCCCTGACCAAGGAGAAGGTCCTTCTCAGCAGTGCGTCGAAGCTCTTCAAGGAGTACAAAGAGGACATCACCGAAGGTGGCGTCCTCACAGCCCTGAGTGCAGGTGACGAGTACGAATACATACTGAGAGGCGGCAAGGCAGACCGTGGCGCCGCCAAGATCGAATCCGCTGTCCTCGCTTCAGGCGTCCTAGAAGCAGACGATATCCGGAAGTTGAAGAATCTCGAGGATCCCATCAGAAGAAAGACGCTCTGCCTTCTCTGGGCCTACCAGGCACGCATTGACCTAGGAAGCGAAGACCTCAACCGCCAAAAATACGAAGTTGCCCCCGCTGCTCTGCAGCTCAACAACTCCTTCAGCAACATTACTCTACCTTTCCTCCAGACGGGGCCTCTAATCAACTCGTACAGGACATCACAAAACCTGATCCAAGCACTTACACCAACCGCGAGTCCTGCTCTGCAGCTCCCCCACTTTACCCCCGAACTCACGGGGTCCATCAGCGGCAGCAACAGCAAATCACCGCTTACCGTTCAGAAACTCATGAGCCTCCCTGCGAGCATTCGCCGCCAAGTCTGCTCCACCCTATCCGACGAACAATACTCTCAAGCCATGAGCATAGCTAGCAGTATTCCAGCAGTAAAGACGGAGCATGCCTTTTTCAAAGTGATTGGTGACCGAGTCGTCACTCCTGGCTCTCTCGTCCAGCTAGTCGTCAAATTGCGCGTCATCCCACCAGGTACCCCAGCCCACACTATACCCCCAGTCGACCCTGAGGACCTCAAAGACATCGACCCTGAGGAGGGAGACATCGATGCGATCAAAGGCCGCAAAAAGACTATCACTAGAAAACGGAGGAACAGCGAAGGAAAGGTCATCGGCACAATCACGGAGAAGGAGGAGAACACCCAACCACCCCTAGCTTACGCCCCATTTTTTGCCGCAGATCATGCACCACGGTGGCACATCTTCCTGGCCGATTCTCGGACCGGTAGGATCGCCGTGCCGCCATTCACCTTCACATCCTTTGACAGACCAATATTCACTAGCGATGGCAAGCCGACCTTCAACGTCGTCACGCTCAAGGCACAATTCCAGGCGCCGCCACAAGTACACGCTTTCCCCTTCACCATGCACTTGGTATGTGACAGCTACGTGGGCTTCGACAGCTCCGTGGACGTGGTACTCGATGTACGGGATGTGTCCGAGGCGGCCAAGGTTGAAAGCGACGACGAGATTAGTGAGCCGGACGAAGGTAAGCATAACTCTTCTGTCATTGTTTTGTCTGCTATTGAATCGAACACTAACACTGGCATCCTCTCAGATTCCCTAGCAGGCCAACTTCACGCCATGAAGACAGGGGAACTCCCCAAGCAGATGGCGAAGAAGCTCATGGAAGAAGAAAGCGACGACGAGAGTGATACTGAAGGAGAGGAAGATGACACGTCTGAGACCGATACTGAGACGGAAGATGAGAGTTAGTTCTTACACTGGATGCAAACGGTATTATTAGGATGACGCCGTGTACACCACACGACGAAATGCAATGGGACTTGACCACTTCACACCTAACATGAGAATGCGCTTCAAGCGAGCCGTGGAACCCAATTCCCATGGGACTCTCTGCTAGTGCTGACCATGCTCAGATCAAACCATGGGTAGATTGTTTCATTGTCCACGGCATACGTGAATACGTCTTCGCTTTATGCTGGCATGATATATTATGGTACGCCCAAGCTGAGCGTCACACTCCCATGTTCATGTCCGTGTTCGTGAGGAAAGCTAGGCCTCAGGGCTCACAACGTCGCTCATGTGTTTTACTGGTAAAAAAAGAAGAAAATCGAGTCAAGCAAGTTCCAGAAGGCCTATGGTCTGCGCAGCAGCGCCAATGTTTTCTGGTTGTTCTCTGGACGTTTGGCGAGGCTTGTCGGAGTCGGGACAGTCTTGAGACAAAGTATTGTATGGATAAGGAAGGAATGTATTCTGTCTCAACACCGAGCGTTTGGATACCCTCTAGTTGACCGTGAGTTTCGCGTGGAATCTGCCCCCAAAAACTTGCTTAATTGTACCTGAAATTTCCGTGTGGGAAGCCACGATACATAGTGTTATGGCGGAATGGGTAGGATTGTAGTGCCGTTGCACTCGAGCACGAGCAAAACCAGACTATGAGCAATTTGGTTGAGGGAGTCTGGTCACTCAGTGAGCCAGTCAGTCAGTGCTCTTGTCTTCACCGCTTCAGCGCCGTCGATAACATCGTCTTCATTGCTCCCGTCCAGCTCTGCACTATTCTCGCTTCGAGTGACTGTGGTTGAAATGGCTTCGGCTGCGCTGCTGATCTTGTCTAGATTCACGGCTTCGGTCTGCACGCGCAGCGCGGTGATATGTGATTCGAGGATTCCGTTCGTACCTTGTAGGCTGGTCTTGTGTTTTCGCTCGTGGGTGATCAGCTCTTCTAGGCCTACGACATCTCGAGCTAATTCTAGGTTGATGGAGATGACGTTTGCGTTGACGCGATCAACTGGAGTGAATGTACGTTCCTCGAGGCACACGTATTCGAGCGGTTTCGAACGATCGAACGATGTTGAAACATTGTTAGAGTCAATCTGAGTGGAGTGTGCTTGATCTGAGCTTGAAGACCATTGACACGCTGACCTAGAGAATTGAATCAACCCTACGCGCTCCATACGCTATGCAATATCGTCCTTCCATAAAGCAGACAGAAATGCCGATGCGGTCTGTCTTGCCTCAAAGTGATCACAACATGTCGATCTCACCAGATGTGATCGCCCATTCGAAATCGCTTTCAAACGAATCATCTGCCTTCAAGCTTGTCGAAGAAGCCACAACGTACAGGACTATGCTGTCCCTCCCATCTCCAACGCTTTGTTGATTGCTGTTATCTCTGGACTCGTTGACTGGTGGTGTTGCATATACGCCTTGCTGCGTGACTGTTTGAGCTCTGACGTCTCCCACCGGTTCAACAATCATGGTCAAAGATGGCTGATGGGGCGCCTGGGAACACCCTGCATGGCCAACGAGCGAATACTTCAACGTCAAATCCGTGGACGATGCCTCGGCGGCCCTGACGAGGCGGCTGCTTGCAGGTTCCGGGCCACATTCGATGACCGGTGCTGAGGAATTTGTTAGCACTGACCTGGAGGGGACACCATACGATGCTAACCCATGGGTAGTGTTGATATGTGACTGCCAGATGGATCGCTCCGATAACGACGAACCGAAGCTCCAGCACAGACCAGTCCATCGAGGTATGCGACAACCCCCTGCCTATCCCTATCAGAAGCACCTGACTTGTCGAAGAAGATCATGTTGATGAAGTGCTGATTACTGTCTGTTGATGCATACTGTACCCAATCCGTTGTCCATGCTGTATCGGCACCTCTCCACGGCGCGTTGGTTTCAATCAAGCTCGACGAACGAATAACGACAAGATCTGGCATTGGCTGCTCCAACAGCTCCTTTGGCCAATCCACTGTTGGGTCGAAATAGTGCATAATGTTATGGATTGTACTGTCTTTGGAACATTTTTGTTCTGTTCATACTCGTTGACCGGGTTTGGTCGACTATATAGCCGCTGATCCAGACAGTGAGCTCTTCATGACTGTGAAGCCCGACCGGCTTTGGCTGGCGGCGGCATCTTGATCGCTAGTTCACAGCCATGAGATCTGCAGCTTGTTCATGCGTGGAACTCGTCTTTGGCCGTTCAAGGGGTGCATCTCACAGAGTGTGACTCACGGAGTCAAGGGTGCATGTCATGCGTGATTAACTATATCCAGAACAGAAGTAGAGCAACCAATGTTAGACACGGCATAAGCACACGAATACGATGAAGGTCCTTTGAGCGTGCCGGTCTCCCAAGGTTTGTCGGGTGAAGTCGAAGTATCGCAGCAGCCCATTGGTGGTCTTGTGACCTTCGTTGACTGTCATATTGCTCATAGGGGTCGTCTGCAAACCCCGTAACCTCATGCTACCTCAACCAATCCAACTGTCCCGCAACCCTGCACAACCATGAGTACCAGGGTGTCGATTGACCTATTCTCATACTAAGCCGGCGGACTACAACTGCGCTGCAACATCTCGTCGACCGCGAAGGAATGTCGGAGCCTGGCTATGACCCAACAAGATGTGGGAGGCGTTTCCCCCATTCCTAGCGTCAAGCCTTTTCTGGGGGCTGACACCTTGCCCGAAAGGGCGATCGGCTGTCAAGCTTCTTTTTGCCTCGTAGATGCCGCAGGACAGAAATAGCATATCCATCCAATACGCAGGATTCGGGTGCTGTTATCGCTACAGAATAGTTCTGGCCGGTGTGTTATCGCTCACTGCACTGATGAAGCTCAAAGCCAAGTGAGCGATATTTAGCACCTTTACGAGATGGTCGGCACCTGAACAGGTCTTGTTCTGGAAGCTCAGGCAGAGCGATAATTGGTGAAAGAATAGCCGAAGCGTATATGCACCTATAATGCTCCCCGTTCGTGTCAATGATCCCGATGACAAAGGAAGCACAACTCTCCTCCCTACTATCGTATACCTGCCTTGGTTGTTCTAAAAGCACGTCGTATCGGTACGTCCTATCAATCAGTGGCGTCGGTGGGTGTCACCCTGTCTTCTTGGCTCTCTGGACCGGTAATACCAATCTTGTACCAGCAAGCGAACATCAACGACGGAAAGAAAAAGGCAGCGTTCAGAAGAAGGACAAGCCAGTACACACTTGCGACAAAATTACAGCAATATTCTTCATTGGAGGGCGGACAAGCGTTGACCCTCATGCCATGAAGAGGCTGTTCCTCGATCCATTGCAATTTCTTAATCGACTACACCTTCAGGTAACACGCTTACATAATCGATCGGCGCTGGCTCGATTCCATCAGGCCTCCCGACTATCTTCAGCATATCACCTTTCTCAATCTGAATGCCCCTGAACGTTATCCTTGTCGCGGAATGACCATCGATATAGTTCGATGGCGCATGTCCCAGTCTCAGATCGCTGTCTCCCGTCCATTGCCCCACCAAGTTGTCGTTCAGATACAGCTCCCACTGTGAGCGCCCAATAGCCATGTCGAAGTAATTGACCGCTAGATCGTACTTGCCTGAATCCACACTCAAGGTTGTTGAGGCAGTACCTTGAGTCGAATTCGAACTCGTCACAATGCAGGTTCTGTTAGAAGCAACGTTCCACGGACTAACAGCGTACGGCTCGTAGCCATCAAGCTCCATACTCTCAGCCTCAATCCGGTACGGATGGTTCTCGACACGGCCAGCCTCGTCCGGGATCTGCGACTTGTTGAAGTAGAAGTTGTTGATTGCGTCTCGCCACACCAGAGAGTGTCCAGCTTGGTATACGAGTCGGAAAAGCTGCTCGTTGAAGCGTTGGTCGTCGATTTTACCCTCTAACGCCTGCCAGCGTGGTGCATAGGTTTGAGCACGGGCGGAGCCGTTGTAGTGCGCATCGTAGAAGTGTTGAATGACTGTTGTGCCAGACTTAAGCCGTTGGGTATACGGGACGTGGTGGAACCAGAGGAGGAGATTATCGGGTGTCGTTTCAATATTGTCGTACATAGAAGCCACCTCGGGGGGGTACTGGCCAGCGTTGCGGGTGCCGTTGCCGATCGTTCGATCCATGCCGATGGTGTCGGCATCCGCACGAGTCCATTGACCCCAGGGGTTGCCGTCTTGTGAAGCTGGATTAGGCCCGTAGTGAGCGTAGAGGATGTCTGTCAGTGTCTGTATGCCCAGATTGCCGGTGTAGTTCCCGTAGTTCGGCCATGACTCCATAGACATGTCCACAATAGTCTGGAGCACCAAGGGGTCAAGTCCGAACGTGAGTCTGGTCCAGTCTTGAAGCATGCTCTCAGGCTCGGTGGTGGGGTCCCATGCAAGTCGCCCGAAAGCATAGAGGTTCGACATGGCAAGGTGTGAGCCTAGCCAAGTTTGATTTGTGCCAACATTGGCGACACCGGCATATCCTCCCAGAGGCCGCTTGAAGCGGTCCCCGGAGATGATGTTCCTGACAAGGGATGGCTGATTGTCCACGCGAAGGTCGAAGTCAAGAACAGTCTTCCAAAGCGGAGGGGTGTAGACCAGGTGGCACTGCTGGCCGAGATACTCTTGACTGATCTGAAGCTCAATAGCAGAGTTTGTTTGTTTAAGATGTGCAAACAGTGGTGACGTTGGTTCACGAACCTGGAAGTCGATAGGACCATACTTGATCTGAATGATTACGTTGTCCTCGAATTTTCCATCAAGACCGTCGAAGAAATCCACGGCGGCGTTGGCACGATCTTCCCTCCAGTGGCTTTCGTTGAGGTTGGTAGAGTCATAGACAAATGCTCGAAACATAACAACGCCACCATAAGGTTGGACCGCTTTAGCAAAAAGGTTCGCCCCTTCAGCCAAGGTACGGTTGTATGTAAGGGGACCTGGCTGACCCTCAGAATTCGCCTTGACCAGGTAACCGGCAAGGTCGGGTATGCGTCGGTAAAGCTCGTCCGTTTTATTGTGCCACCACTCGATCACTGAGGTGTTGAGGGGGTCGAATGTGTCTAGATCGCCCAATGCCAGAGGCGATGCAAAGTAGAGCGAGATGCCAAGCTGTACACCATACGGTCGAAACGCGTCAGCAATCCTTCCGAGGCCATCCATGATTGGATCTGTGAGCATTGACTCGTTGGCATTGACGTTGTTGACAACAACAGCGTTCACTCCGATCGAGGCTAGAAGCCTGGCGTACTGAGCAGCACGGCTTAAGTCTTCCTTCACCGAGCCGTTAGCGAAAAAGATAGATGGACCTCCGTATCCTCTTTCGACACTTCCATGAGTTCCTCCGGCCTGCAAGTTATCCCACTGGTTGATCCAGCGGATGGGCGCGTCCGGGTTGGAAGCGTAGGACACTTGAGTCATGTTGCCCTGCGCAAGCATTGATAAGTACTCAAAGGCGCCATAGAGTGCTCCCCGTTCGTTCTGGCCGAGTATGTAGGTTGCCGAGTCATTGATGTGGAGCCAAAAGCCATCTTCTTCAAGTTCTGGCAATTGCTGAGCGTCACCCCCCGAGCTCTCGAATTGGCTGACAGTCCCAACCACGGCAGTCGTTTCAGTTGGCATGGCACCATGCCAGTTATCATGGCTTACATGGCAGTCTTTTCCGAATATAGCGGCGATACCTTGCTGCAGCTCGATTCCAGCGGTGCGGACAGGACTGGACTCGGAATCATTGAGAGCAACTATACGACCGGGAACGGATTGATGGAGACTGGCAGCGTGAGGTAGTCGAGCGTACCGTAGCCAGCCGTCAATGCCAGTCTCAGCAGAGACTAGGCTTGAAGCCACCAGTAGCAGAGGGAAAAGCATTGTGCTGTCGATTGCCTATCAGCTGCCTACATCTACTTCTCTTCTTATAGCAGTGGTCTTTGAAACCCCTCCATAGGAGCTCATTTAGCCGCGAATCGTCGTGGACTGACGCGGACGAATTGCGGCAAAGATGTGCACACCTAGCATTGTGCAGGGAAGGTCAAATTTCCCCTCGCCGGTTGGTCTAATTGAGAAGGTATGTATCATCGAATCTTTGTCGAACAGCGTCAAAAGACAGCCGGAAATACAGTGGTGGTGAATTTGTGGAGGAGTCCATAACCTCGAAGTGGTACCATGATCGCCGGCCAAGACCAAAGCATTTAGGCTATTTACCCCAGATTTGGAGAGACATTTGCATGTGATGGAAGCGGACAAAGCCGAAGAGACTACCATATCAGAGCTCGAGGTACACAAGTATGTTTAGGCAAGATCCTCGACAGTGATTTCAATGTCCGTCTGCTCAGCTCACATCTTCCGTCTGAATGGAGGTCGTGCGTTTTGGACCTACATGTGTGTGAGGTTGTTCATAAGCTGTTGTTGGGATATTGCAAGCCTGCTGGGGAAATTATCCACCTCATGGCTTGTGGGCCATCAGCATGCAATGAAAGGGCTGAATTCGTTCAAAACACCTGACGCAAATCGTATCCGCTGAGAGACGTGCAACTGAATATAGGAAATGCCCGACCTACCTACAGCTCTTTGACATCGTTCGACAGTGACGGACTTGCAAGGGTCCAGTAAACTCATTTTAAGATGGCGTGAACAATGGCGGCTCCTTCACCGTCATGCCCATGTTGACTGATGTTCTACTGCAAAAATATTGGAAGAGAAAAAAAAAAGTACAAAGGTGAAGCACGATGTCATAACCAGAGCTCCTAGGGAGGCGATCTTCAAGTAGCATGCTAGAAGAGGCGTGATCTGGTAATATTGACGTGTAAGCTGACTTTTTGTTTGAGTTCCTGGACAGAGAAGTCTACGTCAAAACTACACGAACGTACCTGGCTCCTTGCCATAGTACTATTTACCAAGTACCTCTAGCGAAGTCAGATTGATTGCCGACTGCTGTGCAGTGCAAACATTCCTCAGGGAACTTCCCGAGCGACCCGAAAGACCCAGCGCGGCTTGTGCGTGATCAGCCTAGCCGCCTGTCATCTCCGTGACGGATGTATATGTCCCGCCAATCACGGTTCCATTCGGAGGTAGTATGACGCAAAACGGGAGCCGACCATCCTGTCTCGGACTAGCACTCGGGTACTGATGTGGTGATAAGCACGATAAGCTCTTCAATGTTCTTCGAAGCCTTGTCACTTGCTATCTCAGACGAGTGTGCTTCAATGGACCATGGTTGAATACGACTGACTCCAGGCATGAGCTTTTTGCGCGTAAAATTAACTTCTGGACTTCCACTGATCTCATGTTAAGGGTGTTTTCACTTCCGTCAGCATGATTTATATGCCCGCCTTGTCTTCGTCACTTATATGTGCTGCTAGTCTTGTAAGCCGGCTAATCCACGAACTCGCGTTTCTACACACACACACACACACGTCGTTTGACCACTGCTACCAGAGCGTATAGGTTGAGTTCCCCTTCGACAGATCATCTCTGGAGTCAGCATGTCTGGAAATTATGACCAGCCACTTGCGCTTGTTGTCATTTCGAGCATAAGCATCGGCCTCGGCGCAATCGCAGCGGGATGCATTGCTCTCGACATCATAATTCGGCGAGGCTGGAAATCAATGATGTGGATCATGATACCCGTGTATGTCATCAATGCGCTATACCTCTGGCCAATCACTCTATGGGTTTATTTCAAATATGGACGGCCGAGCAAGCCTGGCGCCGGCGGCGACCAAGTAAGCCATTGCCATGATGGCGGTGCAGGAGGGCAAGAAATGCAGCAGAATGGCACAGAGCAGAATGACAACGATAGCGACAGGACCCAGACAGCATCTGCCGACCAACAACAACACCAACACACCTCGAACCCGGAGCAGAAAGACGAGGAGTCCGGTCACGAGATGAGAATGGAAGAGCATCACCACGGAGACTCTTCACGACCCTTCTTCGCCACAGTCACCGTAGGTGTATGCCACTGCGGTGCTGGCTGTGTTTTAGGCGATATTGTCGGCGAGTGGCTAGTCTATGGCACCAATGCTTACATCGGCAACCCCCCTCGTTTGCTTTGGGCGGAAATGCTCGTCGACTTCGGTTTCGCATTCCTCTTCGGACTTTTCTTCCAGTACTTCAGTATTGCGCCAATGTCGGGTGACTACAGTATCAAGACTGTATGGCGAGCGCTCAAGGCCGATGCACTTAGTCTGATTTCGTTCGAAATCGGATTGTTCGGTTGGATGGCTGCGTTTCAGCTTGGGATCTTCAACGACGAACTAGGGATGCCCACGGTTACGTATTGGTGGATGATGCAGATTGGAATGTTCATTGGACACTGGACTGGTGTGCCTGTCAACTGGTGGTTGATAAAGAAGGGCGTCAAGGAGCCTTGCGCCTGAGTCAGGGTGCTGATGGAAGCAGTTCAGCAGACGCGGAAGAGGGGTCTGTTCAGGATAGCTTATCAGTGCGCATCGTATTTAGCCTTCCAGTCATGTTGTCCTAAGATGCTTGTATGGGGTGCTTAGTTTGTCGTGCTATATGTGAGATGAACCCATTGGGATGTACGGCCTGATTCTCGTCGCAGGCGCCGACACCATCATCACCTGTCAGCTGCAGGTAACTCGACAAAACGGCTCTTAGTATCGCTCGGAGCTTCGTGCAGTTGCTCTTCGGAACCCCAAGCGGCTTTCTCGTGTCTGACGTCCTGAGCCATACCGTTGTACCTAGTATCAATGGGCAGCTCTGCAGCTGTCGAAGATTGCGCTAGCTTCGTCGTCCGACGGCGTCTTACGAACAGGAAGACCAGCCCTGCTATGACGCCAATGGCCAGAACGGCGACGCCAACTCCGATACCTGCAACGGCGCCAGTACTCAGTCCACCACTGTCCGATGACTTGGCAGTATGGTCGTCCTCGGTAGTCTCATCGGTGCTCTGAGCAGCGCTCGAACCGGAGATGCTTGCAGAATTGGTCTGGGTGGCTGCTGCGCTTGAGCCAGAGGTAGATGCTGCTGTCGAGGATGTGTCCGTGGAAGATGGTAACGAAGTCTCGAAAAGAGCACGAGTTGGTGAAAGCAATTCATCATTTGCAGCCAGAGGTCTTGAAACACATGCTTGGTTCATGGTGTCGACAAAGTTACCGATAATCACACTCTCCTCCTGCCCCTGGAGGCAACGCGCACAATCTCCAGCGTGGTTGGTATATGCCGATGAATTCTCCGAGCAGTAGTCGTATTGGCCGAGAAAAGGGTGTGAACTAATCCAAAGAGTCTCCAGTACGTCCCCCAGAGGAGAACAGGCAGAGGTGCATGCGTTCACGGCAGCAATGTGCGGAGTCGTAGTGTCTATGAGACAGTACTGTTGCACGTATTTCATATGGACTGTTACTGATCAGCAAAGGTGTCCTCCACATGGCAACCTGACTTACACAGCGTCCAGAACTGATCACTGTTCCCATCGGTGTAAGATGAATTGACATATGTGCTATCAACAGTGCACTCCAAACAAGACTGCAATGTTTGGCCTGTTGTGGTGCTGGTGTAGTCATCAGTCGAGCAGACAAGATCCGTCCACCATGACCCGCTGGTGCTATTGCAGACAGCAGAGCATGGCGAGCCTTTCGCGGCATAGAGAGCTGTGCAAGTCTGAGCGCACAGAATGGCCAAAAGGATTCGTTTTGTGACTGCCGACATTGTACTCAACGCGATTTGTCAAGAAAGGTATTGAGAGGGTGTGAAAGACGGCAAAGTGAGAGACCAAAAGACGTTGTGATCAACTAACACGATGCAGTGGTCTGGGACAAAACTATGGCGTGACTGTCGCCATGGATCTCTCAGCCCCAATTGTGCTGCATGAGTTTGTTTGGCGCCATATGGGACGCCTGAAAGGCAATTATGGAGACCTAAAGTTCGAAATAAGGCCGCATACAAGATCCTAACCGTTTTGAGCCAGAGCACTAAGAGGGTGGAAGTGTCAGACTTCATTAGTGCATGATTTACAGCCAATAGAGAGCGGACCTCACAGCTGACCCTAGACTAATCCTGAGAGGGTAATCTCGAGCCACGAGCTTAGGTGGTATCTACACCAACCGAACGCTGCTCACCAAAGTTCGTCGCGCTTCCCAATTACGGGCACAGGCTTCTCGACAATGTAAGAGCGTAAGTACTGATCCGTCTGCACCGCCACTGAAGCTCCGTTCTCGTGTATGACCGAGTCAAGGCCTGGCGTTCTTGGTGAATAAAAATCTTCAATCCATTGCCTTCGCTGTACGACTCCAATGACCTGGACTCACATCGGTGCAATTCGGGATGTTGTGGCCCACGGTGGGTTGTCAAGGCAGGACGGACCATGCAACAACTGCTTGCGAGCCGTGGTTTCCACGATGTGGACGGCGAGAGGTGCGTTGGAGTTTCAATATGTGCAAGGTAGTTGAGGCGCATAAGGGTGCATGGTGTGTCATTTTTCAAATCACCACAATTCAGCATTGAGCTACGTGTTAAGGGAGCACAATCAACACGTATAGCTCTGGCAGTCGTAGATTTGACGGGTCGCAATCGGTGTTGTAAAGTGATGGCCTCCCTGCCTGACGCACACGTCATTTCCAAGAGTATGCTGCTGTAACATACATGACAGTAGTAGCAGAGAGACAGTCGGAGAGAACATAGAGCGGCTTCACTAACCTTTCGTCGGATGATGCTGCATCGTCTTGGTCTGGCTGCGATACTGAGCATGAACTCGCAGCCGAAGTAGAGCTGTTTGGTACACGACTCAACGATCAGAGACTATCGTGGAGGCTTCCGAGCTCGGAAGGTCCGGAAAGATGGGCCAACTAGTACAGGGACCTCGAGTCGTCGTCGATGATCTGTCCATCTTCTTTCCCTGGCTGCAGCTACCATGTTCTTCGAACACGCGATTGCATAGGGTTTATTCGATGTCGCTTTCGTTCGAGAAGATTGACCGGCTGGATGGATGCTGATGCTATGGCTGACAGAACGGCTGATGATGTGCCTACTCGCCGTTCTCTGGGGGTGCACAGTCGCAATTGCCTCGAAGTTATTCCTTCAGACCATTAGCATTCTTGGCACCTTCCTGCCTCATTCATACCAAAAGCTGCGCTACTGAACCGCCCGTTGATTCCGTTGCTGGTATTCATGTTATTAGGTTCGTCTCATTCGAACAGCGGAAGACTCACTCATCCAGGTCATGCAGGGCAGATGTGCCTTGGAGGTGCTGATTGGCCGCAATGGTGCCTGCCCCAAGCTTCGTGTTCTAGCGGCGGCTGCGGAAACCACATTCCTCCACCCAACTTCCTGCACTTCGACTGTAACCGGTCCTCTAGACAGCCATGGACCAGCTGAGACTTTGCCAAAGCACTCCGCGTTCTTCAAGTGTGCTTGCGCAGGCATCGCAGCAGCTAGCACATGGGCAATCTTGATTCGTTGCTTCGTTGCGCTTCTTTCAACGGCACAGAGTTCGAACGGTACCTGCGATCATGGTCATTCTGGAGCAGCAGAAGACACAACGCACGAATTCACAACTCTGCAATGGGGTTAAGAAAAAAGCCACGATAAGATGACCACCGAATGTGCTATCGATCACGATACCCAGACAGTATCGGCAGTCAAGAATGACGAGTCGCTCTGGTTGATATCTCGAGGTTGGCATTGACATCGTGAAGCCACTTTCTGATACCACCATCTGCGCAGGGATTGTTCGTGGACTGTGACAGACTCCTGTACGCTGCGACAGAGACAAAAGGCGAGAATGGCACGGATCAAGAGAGTAGCAAGGCAAGAGTGATTGCTATCTGCACAACGATCATGGGAGCTTGGATCGTTCATATACAAGGCAGCCACGGTGATGTGTGCTGCGAGTTGTTCCTCAGAAGCTTCGAGGGCAACGATCAACTCTTCCCTCGGCCAAGCTCTTGGACAGACAACAGTGCGTTGACCCCTTCATTACGCACCCGGCGAGTGTAAGAATCCCAGTGCTCAGGTCATTGGTATTGAGAGATACCCAGCGGCTGATTTGCTGTGGCCCACTCTACAGCTCGTGTCCACGTTCTTGATCGCACTGCTCCCGTCTTGCTCAGAGACAAGAAAGGTTGTTGCGTTACAGATCCAGCATGAACCTGCTGGACTGAACAAAGCCTTGGGACACTGGTACTCGAGACATGTGAAATAGCCGAGAGCAGGAAGACTCTCCCAGGTCTCTGGCCTCCACCAATGGACATCTGCCCTGGTCTAAAGCTCACAGCTTCAAGTGTTTGGTGTCAATTGCGTGAAGCCATGTTGCTTGGGTTCAGTAGTGAGCGTGGCAATGAGCACTGCCACCTTTTGATCGTTCAGCAGACGCTGGCTGTCCGAACGGTTGAAGACTAGTAAGTCAAGGATCGAGTATTCTATCGGTTCGACTCGGACTCTGACGCTGTCGAATACTCATCTCGGCTCCCTAGAGTTTAGATCGCAATCCCTCTGGAACACCCGAAGCTCTCCCACTACTTGGCATTTCATGCCCCCATGGGTCGTAGAAAGGAACTGCGGCCGGAGGCCTAGCTCGTACCACGCGCATATCAGAGTTATAGTGCCAGGTTGGCCGTAGGTCCTGGAATTGGACCCAGCCGACAGGAGCAGGGGGGAGCCTCCTGTACCTCACATAGCAGAACGTACCCAGCTCCTCGTCCCATTCTGCCCAACCAAACTCGTTCACAAAGGTGCATCCCCGAGTGATATCGGCCACTGCTCGCGCTGCCGAGGTGACGTCGGCCAGGGCCTCGATGAGCTCGCTGGCCTAGTCGAAATTCTGGGAGAGGTATTTGAGGATTTTGGCTCTGACTCTTGCAGGCAGACGACTGAAGATGGATCGGCGCAACCTATGTCTGTTCAGTTGCACTTCCTCGCTAAGGGCCGCCGAATTACTCACACTTCGTTCTTGGGAATACTTGGGGGCGCCGCTTCCAACCTCCTTGGTAAGATTGGTAGCGGGTAGGCCGACTCTCCGTGGCTGGCTAGGATGCCGCGATACCTACGAGCTGTCAGCCCTTGTCAGTCCTTGGACTTGTCGACTCACCTCGTCCGCCCATCGAACCAATTCCCCGCAGCGACTTCTAGACCCAGGCCTAACTCGCTGGGGCCAAACCCGAAACCATCACCCAATAAGGCGACCATGATGTCTGGAGTCTTACTTACAGTGTGCCTTCCGATGGGAGAGGGCAGAAGACGCTCGGGGTTGGTCTCGCTCGACCGCAGGGAGGGGTTGGGGCGGAGCGAACGAAGCAAGTCTGAGAAAGACTTGCTGTACGGAGTGAGGTCATCAGTGAGGTCGCCTGTCTGTGCCATGTTTGTAGTGGTTCTAGACGTGTCAGTATATCAAAGAATAGTGAGGCGGAGAACAATGACTTGCTCGTTGTTCTTCCTTGAATTGGCCGTGTGTCTCTCGTGGGGACTGTAGGTGTTGCTGCGACGAGTGATGAGGGAGGGTGATCGCAAAATAGCACGCAGGTCTTGGCACATGAGGACAGTACTTCACACGCGGGTGGGAGGGATCTGGATGCCATTGTGTTTCTCGTATTCGACACAGCTCGACCAGCCGCTGGATGCAATTACACGCAGCTTATGCCATGGAAAGCTTGCTGGATTTCGTCTTCTCACATTGTCTAAGGGACACCCTTGTCTGCTGTTATCCACCCACAAGAATTCAGAGGCAGAGAGCATATGAGACGGTGCTCGCACTCACAAGCAATGTCCACGCGTACTGATGAAGCTTCAGGAAATGTTTCTTTCCTTGTCCTCTCTTCGTGGGCTACGTTTCAGCCTCTGGACACTACTACTACTCGTTATCTCATCCTGCCTTTTGGCGCCAAAATTCTGTCCGGCTTTCCCCATTCTCAGCGGTGAGTTTTGGCCCTTGTTGGATCTCCGTGTCTACCACCTTCAAGCCGACGACTATTGGGTAGCGAAATTGTCTTTCGAACCGCTTACCACGAGGACAAAGTGGACAGTGAAGACCGCGAAGATGAAGCTACTAGCAGCCGCCTCCACCGTGGTACAATGGCTCATGATCAATTAGAAGACGGCGGCGGTAACGAGTTCGATCATATCCTCGTCTGTGGTAACAAAGGCGCTCGACCAAGTCAAGGATACTATCGGAAATGTTTGTGATTGCATAGGGGTTCGAAAACCTGGCCTGAGTAGCAGCTGCCCCAACTCTGTTCTCTGTTGCTGAACGTCACCGATATTGAAGACAGCATGTACACGAACGCAGACTACCATGATGAATATGCGAAAGGGTTTGGAAGACACCCAACTGGGGGGACAAAGCTGACACCGTCAGGTATAAAGAGGCGCTAGGATAGGGAGGACGTGGAGAACACAGAAAATGGCATCATAACAGCGGCCGCGGAAACAAAGCACACAATTGCCCAGTTACCAGTCAAGTCGGGGATGGCAGCTGGGGTCTTCACCGAGCAGCCGTCTACAGCTTGCGGGCCTCCATCCAATATATAGCTAGCGAGCATATATCATCAGCCTCCACCGAGCTGGCAAGGATACACGCCAAACATAGCACTTGTGCTGGGGTACGATCGATGTCTGGACAATAACGGGACAGCAGAAAGCTCGGGCTGAACCAGTTGGTAGTGGCATCCCATGATCCCGAAACTCTATTGGCACGGTCGCGTCGAGCGTTCTCTCTTTCTTGCATCTGAGAACCTCATACAAGAATGCTACTGCGATCGGGTAACTCGGACCATTGCGAAGCAAGCTCACTATTTGCTTGGACAAAAATATTGGAGTGAGATGGTAGCAGGTACAAGGAATTGTAAAATGACTGACTTGAATGTTCTGGATAGTATTATCGTCGACGGGCGCCTCTAGTTGCCGTATGCGAGCTTGAGCCCCTTAACTTGAAGCTCACATGCATTAGTATGTCACTACCGGAGATAGCGTAAGAGCGGGCAGGAATTGCATTCGTGCAACTCGTTGGCAAGAGCTTAGGTTACGTGTACAACCAGGAGTTTCGAAGCAGAAAGTCACAGAAAGTCTTCCGGGCGCTTCCGGCGCAAGATAACAGCTGATTAGAACCACACCGCAACAGTGAGGCCGATCTCGGTTAACAACGGCCCCGCTCGACCAAGGTGCCGGTAGCCGATCTTACTTGCCAGGTGTGCGCAGCAGTAGTGTTGAACGAATAACGAGTCGATCCAGGCCGACGACTCAGGACAAGAGCTAGACAGATTAGTTGGGGGTCCAGATTTCTGCGATGCCAATAATCATGCACCACTGCCCATCGGCATCTCAGCCGCAGTTGCTCAACCATCCATATCGCTTTCGAATGCGACACACTTGCCCAAGAGTCACAGCAACCTTGCGCCAGCGATGCCTCAACCGACCTGACCGACAGTGGCATGCGTTGACCCAGGCATATTGTAAAAATGCCCGTCACCGCCTTACCAGGCGCATCTCCCGATGAATACAAGGTTGCCGTGGACAAGTCCTCCTTCGATGGCCAATATACAGCTGCTTCCGTCATTGTCACGCTGTCCATTGGACTCGCCCTTTACAACTCGCTGGAAATGATACTCCTGATCTCAGCGACCTTTAAGAGATGGAGAGGCCTATATTTCTGGAGCTTGTGTATATGCAATTACGGTGTCATCTCATACACACTGGGCATGATGCTGATGTACTTCGGTCTCGGTAACCAGTTGGCGAGCCATATCGTGCTTGACACAGGCTGGATATGTATGGTCGTGTGTCAGTCACTTGTCCTCTACTCGCGCCTGGGCCTCATACTCGACAACGTGAAGATTGAAAGAGCCGTCATGTGGATGATTGTTTGCGTCAGCGTCCTCCTGATCCCGACTGTTTTAACATTCGACTTCGGTAACACGTACTCTGATTTGGCCTCGTTCCCGGAAGGATATTTCTACATCGAGCACGTCCAAATGACAGTCTTCACTCTCCAAGAAGTGATCATTTCGAGCCTCTACGTCTGGAAAACAATCAGTATGCTTAAAATCATCTCAAAAGCGAATACCAGGAGCATGGTGTGGCAGTTGCTAGTGATAAATGTTGTCATCATTGGAATGGATGTGAGTAAACAAACAAACATTCTGGATTGCGATAGCTAATGAACCTTCAGATCGTGCTGGTTTACCTACAATTCAAGCGTGAACAGCTTTACCAGGAGAGCATCAAGGGTTTCGTCTACAGTGTCAAGTTGAAACTTGAATTGAACATCTTGTCGAAACTAGTTGACCTTGTGCATGGCGGCTCAGCCAACAGATCAATGACTTTGGATGTCATTGACTCGAGAGCCATCCCAGGACAGGCGCAAAAGAACGTACAACGAGAACTATCAGGGCAAGAGTATTTTGGCAGCTTGTTCACAAGTGATACCAAAGACCATGTGCAACATGTCGAGAACAGCCACGTCATCGAGCGGAGGTCAAATTCTTCCATTTCTCCTTCAACAACTGATGAATACGACGCAGTCATGAGGATACGATCGCAGCAGTCTAGATATTCGGCGAGAACGAGTGATAGAGAGTCTGACATTCTATATGCAGACGTTCTTCGCTCGATCAGTTGAAGACTTTGTCCAATGCAACAATTTCAAGCAGACATCTCACGTGGGCGTTTTCTGGCGTTCGCGACGCGGTCACAGCTCTAGTTTTCTGTGAACATGTTCTTCGTCGCTCTCGTGCATGTCACGTAGCATGTCTGACATTGATCCATACTCTAGGTTCCAGCATTTCTTGACATACTCCCCAAGCGCGACAAGACTCTCGGTGTCAGGCAACTCCTCCTCTCTGATACGCCGAGCAATCTCATCTCTGTCCCTCTCATTGTCCAATTCCTCGAGAGCATCTCTCATGGTCTCCATATTGAACATCGCCGACCCAAGCGCGAAAATCTCCGAGGCGACCGAAAAGGCTTTCCGCCATCTGTCGTCCTCTTTCACCCACAGCTGGTGCGTCCTGCGATACGTCATCAGTGGCTTCTCTCCGTCAAGTGCACAAGCTCCAAAATCGCCGAGCTTCAAGTTGAGGTCCCGGTCAAGAAAGAAGTTGGCGACGTGGATGTCACAGTGAAGAATTCCGCAAAAATGAACAAACGAGAGCGCCTCGGCGGCTTGTCTCGCCCATCTGAAAAGCGTGCTGCCATCCGGGGCCGTCTTAGCATGGCGACAGTCCCACAAATAGCCATGCATGTTTCCGTTCTCGGCCAGCTCGAGGATCAGACCGAGCGGGTCGTCGGTCCCGTAGAACTTCAGTATGCTCGATGGTCGAGTCTGCTGGGCCATGCGCTCGTAGGCCCGACGCTCGCGCTGAAAGAGCTCCTCCCGCGGGTAGGACTCTTTATCGAGAACTTTGCTTATCTTTTGGGTGTTCTTCAGACGGTAGACGGTCGCCGTCCAGCCGTTGGCCAAGAATTCGCGGCTCTGGTCAGCAGGATTAGTATCGGTTTTGGGCCCAAGCTGCGGGTGCCCTGGAAGGGTTGACATTGTAACAATATCGAGATCTGGTTACATTCGGAGATGATGCTAGCAAGCGCACCATCGCGGAACGAGCCATCTGATCTGGCATTGTTGGGATGGGGGATGAATGAAGAGATGGCTCCTTTCAGGCATCAGCCCGTGCGCGTGCACTGAGTCAGCAACAACGCTATGCCATTTTTGCACTAAACTCCATTTGATTTGTTTATCTTCGAGGTATCGAGCATGCCAGCAAACTGTTGTACATTCTTCACAAGTCGCCGGTACTACCTAGGGTATCGAAATGTCCATCCATTGTCACTGCAGTGCGCCAAGCGGTAAAGTGAGGATAGGTGCCTGATCATTGAGACATCCATTGTCAGGCGCAAGCTACGGGAAAGACGAGTCAACTGTGGTGCATGACCTCCTGGCCTTTCCCTGAGAGCGGCTGTCGCGTCCTTCCTCACATTTACCACTCGAACTTCTCACCCACCCACGCCTCACTGATACCCCACAATCTCTCTGCATCTCCCTTGTCCAGCGCATATGCCTGTGTCTTCCCAATCTGACAATCACTCAGGAACAGCGTCTGGCAACCCTTGTCATCACCAGCTCCAGATCTACTAGCTCCTGCCAACTTTGGATCCAGAGCTGCCACCAATGTCGTGCCCGCCCCCTGCCGCAGCGTCTTCCATGGCATATTGTTCTTCTCCTTGTACTTCGTCACCCCCTCCAGCCACTGCGGATCTGTGTTCCGCTGCAGCTCACTTTTGATCTCCCCTGGATGCAAGGCAACGCTCAGAATGCCGTGCTTCTCGAAGAGCCGTTCATTCAGGCCGACCGAATACAGCACATTCGCAGTCTTGCTTTGTCCGTAGGCTGCAAATGGGAAGTACACCATTTCTTCGTCGACTTGTAGCTTTGCCATTCTCATCATGGCGAAGTTCGGTTTCTCCCGCTCCGGGAGTTGTGATGCGGGCTTGGTGAAGTTGGGGTCGCTGGCGCGAAGGGCGGAGATGGCGGTCCCGACGCTGCTGATGTTGATTATGCGGGTGGTACCGGGAGCGTTGCTGGCTTTGGCGGCTGCGATGAGTTTCGACATGACGAGATTTGTGAAGAGGAAGTGGCCGATGTGGTTGGTGGCGAGGTGGAGCTCGATGCCGTCTTCGCTGAGAGTGCGCGTGGGGATGTGCATGACGCCTGCGTTGTTGATAACGATGTCGATTGTGGGTGTGTCTGTCCAGCTGAGGACTTCCGTGGCTCCGGTGCGTACTGACTTTAGGGAGCCAAGATCAAGATGCAGGAGGCGGTAGTCTACGTTTGGGTACTGGGCATGGAGACTGGCGATGCATTCCTGGACTTTCGTCGTGGAGCGTCCGGCGAGGATCAGGCAGCGTGGGCTTTGAGACGCGAGGGCTTCCGCTGTGGTGTAGCCGATGCCGAGCTTGTTGATACCTGTGATGATGATGGTGCGGTCTTTGATGGCGGTGGGGAAGGCGGCTGCCACTGTGAGGCCCTCGGTTGTTGCGCCGAAGTCAGAGCGGGTAATAGACGCCATTTCGAGGTCGATACAATGTTGTTGTGGTAGTAGAAAAGGGGGGTCAGACTTTAGGGGCGGAGCAAGTATTGGGCTTGATTGTAGCCAGAGGCAGATGTGGGAGGGTTATTGTTGTGATAATGCAGGCTGCTGGTTTCTATTCAGTTCCAATAGGCGTGATGGTCGTCACTACTTATACCCATTCCCATGGTCACTCGTCAACGAATGGAGGAAACGTCTTGTCTAAGTGCATCAACTGAAGCTCGGATTGTCAAGATTCTGGTTGGATGATATGGGTGGACCTCAAGAAGTGCAGTACAACTTACTCGGTACAAGGCCTGCGGTAAAGGTCCGCATGTGATGGAGCCTCTTCGTCGCAGCAGATACTCACCATCTCTGCTTGCTACTTCCTTTCAGTGCAGAAGATCTTGTCGCATTGCCAGGGTGGGGAAGACTGCGAACCCGCCTAGCGAGGAGAACGGGCGTTAGTCGTGGGGCAGAATTTGCCTTGTTGATTGGCTCACTCGGTAATACTCTGTTGTGATTGGCCTGTGTGGATACCTTGGCTGGAGCCTCAATCGAAGGTGCTTTCTGCCCGTGGACGCCTAAGCATTGTCAAAAGGCATGACTCCGCCCCGTGTTGTTATGTGACTACAACATCCGGGCTAGACATTTGGCGGGTCGTACCAACATACGCTTTGAAAGACCACCATTCGCTCAGCTTTGTGCTTGAGAGCAAGGTATCGAGTAGATATTTCTTATCCAATCAGTAGCAGCACGAGGTGTCGAACGGAGGATCAACCATACCGGAAATGGCATTTACTCAAAATGATCTCGCACGCAGACTCAGATCCCTCCACGTTTCGGGCGACCCGCTTCTGCTCGCGAATGTTTGGGACGGCGCCTCGGCCGCAGCTATAGCCGGCCATTCATCAACCAAAGCAATTGCAACAGCGTCCTACGCCATAGCGGCGACCCAAGGCCTCGATGATGGGAATATGACGCTGGAGCAGAACTTGGCTGGTGTTCGCAATGCCGTCGCGGGGCTACGTAAAGTTGGAAAGGCGGAAGAGCTACCTGTTACTGCCGACCTTGAAGATGGGTACGAGGACCCAGCCGACACTGTGAGACGAGCAGTTGAGCTAGGTGTCGTTGGTTGTAACATTGAGGACGTAGACAACCGGAAAAAGGAACTTAGAAATATCAAAGATGCTGTGGCGCGGATCAAAGCTATGGCGGGCGCCGCGAACGAAGCTGGAGTTCCAGATTTCGTGATCAACGCGAGGACTGATGTGCTGGGTTATGGCGGGGATATATCGACTGTCATCGAGAGAGGAAAACAGTATATTGAGGCCGGTGCGACGACGGTGTTCGTTTGGGGTGTGTCGAAGTGGGATATCAAGTCAGATGAGGTGGCGGGGATGGTGAAGGCATTGAATGGGAGATTGGCGGTGCATCCTGGAAGTATTGGCATCGAGAAGCTGCGGGACTTGGGTGTTAGCAGAATCAGCGTTGGCCCAGCATTGTGGAGAGGAAGTATGAGTGTGCTTGAGAAGGAAGGTGTGCGGCTGAAGGTGCTACGGTAAGGTGAAGACTGTGGCTGAGACGAGACACCTGCCTTGTCAGCGTACGAGGGCAGGATCTGCTTCGTAGAGCAGGTTCATGATCTTTATCCGAACCTCTGCAGCTTCTGATATCATCTTGTTGCATCTTTCTCCATCTTCCCCTTCTCATTCTTCTTCGTGGTCCCAAACACAACCTACCATCTGTTCTTCTACCTCCTATACATCTAACAAGTATTCCTTTTCATGCGATGACAAGGATGGGGCAGTGTGTAAAGCTGTATGTCCACCTTGGTCACTGCTTTTGACATTAGCTCCAGAGGAGTGTAAGGCCTTTGGGTTTGCCATAAAGCACAGCAGTGTGAACGGCTGTCAGCCACAGGGCGTTTGACTTATCTTGCCAAACCGCATCGTCTGTCAGTCTGGATCGGTGTCCTGCCGCACAACGGAAACCCACCTTTTTGCTTTTTTAACAGCGAAGCCATGTTTGAACACCAGGAGAACGATACCGACGTCACCCTGACGAACGGCATGGTGTAGGACGTGCATGTTGTCTCGGTCGGCAATTTCTACAGGTCCTCCTGCGTCCAATACCGCCCTAACTTTTCGAGTCTGCGTACAACAGTAGTCCAGCGTTGTGAGAAAATAGAGCCAGAAAAACGGGCTCGCAAAGGCAATCGACACAAGGCATTGCTCCGTTTTGCAAGAGCTGGTGATCAGCCCATGACAAAAAGACCAGTCTTCACAGTAGTGGAGTGATGAGCCAGATATCATTGATTCGTGATGTGAATGTCGCTTGGAGAACAAAATCCCTCTCCACAACACACTCGCTCACCCATGTGGACGCAATGTAAAGGCCAAAACGTAGCTTTCCCAGCAAGAGCGCTGTCTTGCTATTTCGCTTCACCAAAAGTGGTCGAACTGCCCAAATCACACTGCCATCTTGCTTCGGTATTCGAGGCATTATGCAGCTTTACGACATGCGTCCTGCTGCTCGATGGCTAGAGTACTCCGCGCAAATACGTCCTTGCGATGTCGCAAAGCCATTGATAGGTACAGCAGGACATCAACAAAGCAGTATCACTTATTGTGTATCGATAGAAAACTGCTCGATACCACCACTAATAGCGAAGTCATTTTCGTTCAATTGCAGAATGGAGGACATGCTCTCGACCTCGAATTGTGCCTTACGGCCTAGTTGAGGCAGTGCTGACACCTCTCGGCGCTTAACTGTCTGCCTTGCCGGTACCTTCCAATGAGACATACAGTGCGCTAAGAAAGAAGCCAGCGATTCGGACACCATATGTGCCCCCCGGATACCTGCAACAGGATCAAGCTGGATGTGATGTCGTCACATGGGTCAATGCTTTGGTTGTGGCTGCAACGCTCGCGCAACTGCCAATTGAGCATCGTTCTCACAGCCACCATCACCTTTTCCATCGGTAAGATCAGGCCTCATAGTCATAGTGGATTTGCCTTGCGAGAGAGGGTTCCAGTTCGACGAATTCCAATCAGCATGCTGCATTGGGCATGCTATTGCATTTCCTCACCATCTTCAGCCTTATCCATTCGACTGCTGCCTCTCCTGCGTGATGCTAGGCTTACTCGACCTGTCAAGATGGACATATATCGTGGAGCGGACATACTGTTGCGCTCTCGTTACCCGCTTGTCTCATCTACCTGCTCTTTGTCGCGCCCGACAACAGATTGCATCAACGAGAGGGCAGCATCCTGAACAGTACTAACCAAGCAGATCAAACAATGGCACCTATGCCCAAGGTGAAGGAATTTGTAGACTTCCTGGATATTGACCCCTTATCTCAAAATCACTGCATCTGGCATCTTCCGGACAAAGGTCGCAGATGTTTCCAGCCACTCAACCCAGAGAATCGGTCACAGGCAGCTGCTCTCAAACACAGGATTGTTCAATCTACTGAAACCGATGTCTCCCTTGCTACTCTGGAAAGATATGCTCTTCTGAATTGTTGCCGCAGGTGGCACTATACAAGAATAGAAGAGGTCGGCATCATCCAGCCACTAGCACTTCGATGGCTGGAAGAACTAAGACAGCACCGGATCTCATCCATCACACGTAGCCCGCAGCATGCTACCAGCAGCGTTGGCCCGCTACAGTCCTCGCAGGTCCTACCAGCCCTACCGGCCAGCATTACGCCTCGAAGTGAGTCTCCAGTGTTCCCACGATACAACCTCCGATCCCGAGGCCCCGTTGAGTCACAATCTAGCGCACCTCTCGCAGCAAAGAGCAGCTCGCATACGCCCGAGTTCAGACCGCACAAAGTATACCCGCCTCAAACTGTGTCGTCAGTCTTACTCAAGCCCCTCTCCCTTACAGACAAGAAACCCGGCTCCATCTACCTTTTCTCGCGTGCGACTTCGCCAGGCTTCATCAAGATTGGCTACACAAGTCGACGAGTCCAAACCCGCCTAGCCGAATGGAAACGAGATTGTGGCTATATACCCGTACTAGTCGGCAGCTTCTCAGACGTCCCTAATGTCAAACGCGTGGAGGCGCTTATCCACTTTGCACTCTACAAGCAGTGGCGTAAGGAAGTATGGTGCAGCCGCTGTGCGAGGCAGCACGTGGAATGGTTTGAGATTGCGACCGATGAGGCTGTGGGTACAGTGAGAGCGTGGACGGAGTGGATGGGAGAAGCCCAACCCTACGACTCCAACGGTATGCTTAGCGACTTCTGGAGAACCGAGGTCCAGAGGTTGGAAGCTCGCGGCCAGGCAGTCACTGCTGCAGTATTGCTTGACATCTACCACGCAGACAAAAAGCGAACCTCCGACGGTGTGAATGGAGATGGACCACTCTCGATGGGCATCAGTACACCCGGTGCTGGTTCCACAGTCGCCAATGCCTTGGCAGCGCCGGGCCGAACACAGTCCGACAAGCCCAGTACACCAAACACAAATACACAGCCTCCACCTCCGGAGTCCCGGCCGATACCGACTGGTACCCACGTATCGCTCAACCATGAACACGCCAACGCCATAGTAAAGGCCGTCCAAGCTCTCACCCTCGAACTCGTACGCCGGAGCTCGACGCTGGACGGTAAAGCGGTGAGGCCAGCCCCCCTACCCACTTCGGAGCCTGGAAGCCTCGTCAGACACGACACGAACCCGACTTTGACTGCATGTGCGTAGTCAAAAGATCTGGGTTTTCTTGCTCTGGGGGTCTATTAGAGCGTTCGGTGCTGCTCATGCGCCGGGCGTCCGCTCGCGTTTCAGATCGAAAGTGAGAGGAGATGTGTTGGTGTATACTATGGAAACATCTACTGACACGTCGTGATCGTTCGCCATCGACGATGCGCTTTTGTGTATCTAGTCCTGTAGACCATCAAACATTTTATTAACTCTGTTCTGAGATTCAGCCCAAGCTGCTACATCCATTCCATTTCACTTCATTCCCACGAACCTTCTCTCCGCACCGATACAGTGACTGGGGACAGTACTAATCCCACCAAGATGCACATTAATCGTGTCCGCTTACCAGCCGTGGCCGTACTGTCGGACATCGTGGTCCTCTTCTGGGCTTGGACGACATAACTTGGACGAGCCAGATGCTTTGCTGATGGTAGCAATCTCGCTATCATGATGTGATGTCTGAACCCAGATCGACATGTGTCTATGCCAGCAATACGACCGTCTGTTGGTTGTGGATGAGGTGGAGGACAAAGCAAGTGAGGCGACGTGTATAGACCGGTGCGGCAACGCGTAAGGACGAAAGAGTATCAGGCGTCGCGTCTCTGTAGCCATGACACGCAGCCGTGCTTGAGCGATGCTAGATCCATGGTATGAGCTCCACCGCGTCTTACGCAGAAAACGCACGGCTTCGTCCGGCTGACCGGCTGCCCGACTTTCTCTTTCTTCAACGTAGCCTGACAGAGGTCCAAGTCATTCTCGGTCGACATGCGTTTGCTCTGAGAACCACACACCACAGACCCCTAGTCGCTGACAGCTTGTTCCGGCACGACACGTCCGTTACCATTCGCATCTGTAGAGCTGGAGGAGACATCGTCGTCGTCCTTCTTGTACAGGAAAAACTGCACGAAGATCGCCCCGTCGAGCAACAGTGTGCCCAGACTGCCTGCGATCCAGCTTGCGTTGACAGCAATGTACCTCGCGTAGATTGCGCGCGCCTCTCCTGGCCCGCAGCGTCCCGGACCCCGCTGGCAGCTGTTTTCCGGGTTATATGCGAAGATCGACATGTCGTATGTCAGGTTGCCGATACAGGCGAACAGAAAGAAGAGCAAGGAGACGCCTTCTGTGGATTTTCGTCTGTAGTTCAACAGGATTTGCGGGATGCGCGAGGCGAGATAGAAGACTGCGCAGAGGTAGCCGAAGACTTGGCCCAGGAAGTCGAACTCGAGAGGCTCGGATGGCTCAGAGTCGTGCTTGTTGTAATGGTGGTGGTGGTGATGATGCTTCCCCGAGTGGTGCACGGAGATGTACCACCCTAATAAGCCAGCTGCACAGACTACGAGGACCGCAGCAAGGTTGAATAGAACCTTTTGTATCGTCGTTGTGGGTTTGTTGTTGGCGACAGCAGGTGGATCGCGGTGCGCATCGTGTAGTGGGGTGGCAGGCGAGAGGTGGTGCCCTGATCGGCGGAAGTCCTCGCCGAAAGAGCTTCTGCGCTGGCCATCGGGCCTGGATGCCGGATCTGACAGCAGCGGTCGGCTTTCATCGTCTGTGTCTGCTGGCTTCTTGACGTCGTCTTTAAGCGTAAAACCGCGATAATAGAATAGCTGGAGCAGCAGGACAATGTCTGCCAATGTGTAATAGATGGCCAAGATGATCATCGTAGGGAGGACGCCCTGCAGCACCGCTCCCAGGATATTGAAAATATCCCCAAGTAGCCATACCACGATGAAGACTATTGATAGCCCTTCAGCTGATCCGCGTCGAAAGTTCTCAATGATTTGTGGGCTGAAGACTACCACCCAACATGCGATAGATATGGAACCACAGATGCCAGACAGCGCCTCTATGTCAAGAGTCGCGTTCGATTGAGGAGGAAACATTTTGTATATGTAGACTGATAGATTGAGCTCAGATCAGGTACGACAGCTGGTAAATACGCTGGGTTGGTGAAGAGCACTTTGGCCAAGACGCGTGACCTGGAGCTCTGCTTCCGCTTTACCTTTACTGATACCTAGACACCCAATATCCGTGCTTCGTATGCCTGAGAGAGAGTTTCAAGAGGTCTGAAGACATGCACTAGAAGCAGATACAAATTCAAAGGACTTCCGAGCTGCTTTGCTTGGATGACACACACAGCCAAAAGTTTGCGGTTGGCGACTTCTTCACACTGTCAGACCTGATTTTTCGTAGGCGCTAATACGTAATGAAGACACGCTAAAACTCTGGGGTACATGAAGCGTTTCCTTGTTCGGAAAAAGAGGGCGTGACACGAAATCAGAACAAAATCAGGAACCACACGACTGTGCAACACGGTAGATATCGAGGTCGCTGCTTTGAAAAACATTGCAGGCGACAGTGACCTGACAGGGGCTAAGACGATTGTCATGTTGGACTCCACCAGCATCTGTCATTCGCCAGCAGTTGTCATCAATGGGTATATCGTAAGTTTTACACGAGTCCCTCAAGGTGTTTCGCGACAGAGGATTATTTCCTTTTACTCGCACAACCGAAAAGCGCCAACAGGCCACCTCCACTTCCACCCCCTCTGGTAGCTGCCTTGGGCGTCGAACTGGTGTTGCTCTCGAGACTTTGCTTCACTTCGACCTGTGGCTGCAATTTCTTTCCCGGATCTATGCTCACCGCGCTTAGATCTTTCTGGTTGTCTAGCCACGCTAGGTCCTCTCGCGCGCTTCTCGAAGTCGCAGCAGGACCCTGGAGCCATTGCGCTAATTTTTGCTTCGTTTCATCGCTTGCTCTGTTCGCTTGCATTGATGACCAGTTTGCGAAGAGGTGATCTAGAGCACATATTAGGTTCTGTAGGTCGAAAGGGGTGTTGAGAAAAACTTACCGTATTCAGCCAGAACCTTCCGCAGCTCACGCATTAGATTAGCTTTCCGGAGTGTCGTGTCTGGTCTAGCAGATCCGGTCTCTTCTATCTCTAACAGCTCTTTTTCAAGTGCTGATGTCTCGTCTTGGAGGTGTAATAGCAGCCGGACGTGTACCTCGTCGAACCTTCTGAACACGGTGGTCTTCTTGCTTTTCATGAACTCGGCCATTTCGGTGTGATCAGGCTGGGGTACAGGAGGAGGGGAAGACGGGAAAGTAGAGGGACTGTTAGACGTGGTCCGAGGCGGGGACTGTGGTGCGGGTGTCTCTATCGGCTTTTCCCTGGTGGGTGGTCTTTCTCTAGTAGGAGGGCGTCTTACGTTTGCAGGCAGTTCCGGCAGTGGCGCATCAGGGGCAGGTGTTGATGGAACCGAATGACATATTGACTGCGATCGCGAGCGAACTGAGGATGCCCGGGAACGCGTGATAATGTTGTGTGGCATTTCAGGCACATCGGCTGGTTCCTCGCCTATCGATGTCCTCTTCGACCTCGGTGACCAATCCGCTGGGTGCGAGTGTAGAGCTCGCTTTCGCCGTTCCGAGGCTGTGGACTTCATTGGCTGCATGCGAGGTGTTGATGTCGGCGGTACAGCAGATGATGCTCCCTTCCGAGGTGACGTCGTTGGGCTTGGAGTGGCACGCGCTCTCTCAAGTGGCGCTTGCTGCTGCTGCTGAGATTGTAGCTGTTGCAGCTGTATGAGGTTGAGTTCTAATTCCACTGCACGAGAAGCGAGTGGGCTTTGCGTGTACCTATGCTGCGGGAGGGCGCCTGATGGCAAGCTTGGTAAGCTTGGCTGTTTCTTGTTGTATTTCGAGGTTGGCACAAACGACTTCTTGCCAGAAGAAATTGATGATCGTGCCGAATGCGGCACCATTGGGAATTGTATCTCTTCCACTCTAGGTGTAGCGTTCCCCGGTACCATAAACACCGCCTCTTCCAGCGCTGGAAACACATCCACTGTGCTTGCTTCACTGCTTTCGGTCCTGTTGTCCTCGGAGCTGCCAATTGGCTTGTCATTGTTTCGCAACGGGTCGTCTGAGCTTCCTATCTCTTGTGGTGACTGTGGCGGGGTAGTCTTGTTGGCTGCTCTTCTTTGCGCCCCACGCGGGCTTGGGGTAGGAGTATGCACGGCTCTTTCTGGTGCAGAGCCACTCTTCGACCTCTTTAGGGACGACTGCAAAGAATCCTGATGCGGGGCTGGTATTCCTGGTAGGGCATCGAAGGACGATGGACTGAAGTCCGCCTTGATATCTGCTCCATTGAGGACTGGAATGTAGTTTGGGTCGTAGATATCTGGCACTGGACCATTGAGATATCTCGACTGTCGGTTTGTAGGCAGTTCTATCGCCATTACAGCGGCAGTCATGGTTCTAAACAACGCAGTACCCACAGTATGGTCATTTGACAATCAGTAGAAACAGCGTGTCGCGGTTAGAAGACTGAGGAGCTCGAGCAAAGACCGCGAAAACAGTTGAACTCATGGCTGGCATTGTGAACCAGTCTACGGGGCCACCCCGTCCAGAAGCATGACTTGTCGTGCTTTGGACTGGCTTGGTTCAGGAATCAGGACACAAGGTGTGCCTGGCACGGAAGGAAGATGAACATCCCAAAGCCGACAGGGTTAGCACGTTTGGGATCTTCAAGCCACCGACAATTTCGACTCCTCCAACAGAGACGGCGTGAACATTAGGAGGGGTGGACGAAGAGAGCGGGATAGGTTTCGGTATGCTTTGGGGATAGTTCCTTTGAACCTGCTAGGATCAAGGATCCCGGTAAACTTGTGAGCCCGCGCGACAAGGACGGGGTCGTACGCTGCCCACAGCGACGGAGATATTTTTGTACTACTACTCCACCTCAGTGGCTAGAGGATCATCGGGCAATTTCATCATGCGGCGCCAATCCTTTGTACCTGAACGGTTGTGGCCGTCTGCCTCGCGGCACGGGCTAATGGTAAGCGAATAACGGCCACGCATAGCTGAGGATAAACGAGATGAGCAAGAGGGAATACCTGCTGTCGCGGCGTGCTGATGGTGCCCTCATTGCCAAAAAACTTGTTCATATTTCCGTAGCCTGTGTCGCGTCGTGCGTCTGAAGTTTAACTTACAGTACGCGTAGCCGATACTCAAAAAGTTTACTGCGCGTTGTTATGCGGGATCATGGGCCCCTGTTGATGAGTCAATCAACCATGGAGATACGTGGTATTCCCAGGAAGTGTTCATACGCATTAGCGTGTCTAGGATAGGCATCGGTCGTTCAACCAACTGATAAAGTTAGACATGACCGTAACGGAGTCAGCCCCGCTGTAGTGGATTCATCTCGTAACAAGGCTTATTAAACAGTTGGCCTCGTAGATCACAGCTATCGTGGAACAGGCTAGTGTGTATGAATACTTCTTGAGAGTACCAAGCACGGTCTACGTGGTACAAACAGAGCACGTCAAGCCATCCCGTGATACGGATATGTCAATGCATCAGAAGATGCAAAAGCTGTGCTGCGGAGCAGATGAGCTCTTGCGGTAGGTTGAGGGGTGAGGTTGACGTAAAACATGGTGGACATAGACATGGACATGGGATATAATATTGACTTTGCACTTAGAAATCTGACCTGCAAAATGCCAAGGGTACTACGCGGTTCGTGCCTGCCGTGGAAATGCGGATGTCTCATATGTGCATGGCTCTATCTATCGGATCGCACTTTCTTCCATCTATGACCCAATACCGTAACAATCAATCCGAACTGCACTTCCTGTTGTACCGAAAAGGAGGTGCAGCCTGCTAGAATCGTGTATAGAATTAATCGCCAGCGTCTTGCTGGACTTCGTGTCTGATATGTCGAAGAATATTTGTCCAGCCGTTGCTGCTGGTAGGGCAATTTGAAGATTGTTCTGTACAGCATTGAGGAATGGGCATTCGAGTTCATCAGCGTCGACCGACACTGCCTCTGGGCTGCGTAGGGGCAATGTGCATACCAGTCTCATACTGCTGGCTATGGAGTCGTTGTCGCGCGTTTCGGATCGAGCCATCAAGAGCAGTCACCTGCTTGCCATTGCTGACTCGACGGAGCGTTGATAGGTACTGCTCCATCTGTTCGATGAGGTCCTCGAGTGCATGGCCGGAGAGGCGAGCGGCGCTCTTTTCTATGATTTCATTAGTGTGGGTTATATCGACTGAATGATCACTTACGAATAACGTAGTTGCCATACTGATGGCTGAGCAATTTGATGATCTGGCTCTGGCCATTCTCGTCTCGTGCCGTCAGCTTGTGAAGCATAGCACGACATTGCTGTTCTTCCGCATAATCTAACGCCTTCTCCACCACGTTGCTGGCAAACTTGTGCATGGCATTTTCCATCAACTTGCTCTGCACTTTGTCGATAACCGGCTTCCGATCTTGTGGCTCGCCACTAACGATCACATGTTGAACGACATAGTTGCCAAATGCATCCTGTATCAAGTCGGAAATGTTGAGGTGGAGCTCGTCCAGGATCTGTCGTTTGGCACGAGGTTGGCAATGCTCGAGCATTCTTTGCACAACTCGGCAGCCATATGGATGCTTGGATAGGTAGTGCACGTGTCCGCGGTGTGCATCGACGATGAATTGGATGTGCTCGCCGGGGACTCGCTCAATCGCTTTCTGAATCACGTGGTTGCCATTTTGATCCTCGACAACTTTCAATACACGGCCGTCTAGCTCCTTGATCAAGCTTGCCTGTTGGTCAGTGAGGATGTGCTCAAGAGCTTTTTGGACCACACGACAGCCGTAAGTCTGAGTCGAAAGAGCAAACACGTGTCCCTTCATGTGGCTAGCAAGAACCTTTTTCTGCGACTGCGAGCCGTGCTCGAACAGCTTCTGGATTACATAGTTGCCGAACACATCTGTCATAAGCTGTCTAGAGTCGCGAGCAATTTCGCTGAACACTCGGTCCTTTTCATCACTGTTGGCGACTTCGAGTTTGTGTTGGATGAAGCGAGACCCGAGTTGATCGCCACTAAACTCGACAATGTGGTCGTAGATATCTTTGAGCTCGTACTTCTTGGTCTTGCCATTCATTCGAAACTCCTCGAGTAATGGACTTCGACAGATCTGGCTTGACTCATTCTGACGGTTGAGCGCAGGATCATTGAGGGCATATGTAGCCAGAGCCGGATCAAGCCCATATCCACCGTTTCGCACGCCGACCATGCCGTTCAAGCTTGTAGAGTAATGATTGTCGTTATATGTCTGGGTTGTGAATGGTCGGATTGCTTGACCCGCGTATTCATCGTACTGTTGTCGTGAATGGAAGCCTAGCTCGACAGAAGTATTGATCGCATGAGCACCTTGCTGCCCGCCATACTTTGGCATGAAGTCGTTTTGGTAAACGCCGTTACTGACGTGCCCCGACATTGGTATGTATGGTCTGTCAAGACTCGTTCTCAGAATGTTGATGGCATTGTTCTGCTGGCTGTAGCTCCCTTGAGACCATGCTCCAGAGAGGTATAGTTCAACGTCCTGAGGCTGCTCCACTTTGTGTTGTCGAACTCTGGACGTGTTGGGATACACAACCTGTTGGTAAGTATTTGAGCGGAGGTCAACGCGTGGCGTTGGTTGCGAGTTCAGGCTCAGTTCTGACAAGACGTCAGTGGTTCCATCGAACCTTGGGCCATTTCCATAGCCATCATTCTGAGCACTGTGGTCGTTCTCAGAAGCAGGCAAAACGGGTCGAAAATCGATCTGGTGAATCTGCTGATGAAGGCTCCGGCTTCTGTCATCCTGACTCCAAATTGTTTCGAGGCCACTAACAGCGTTGCCACCCAGGTGAGTTGTATTGAAGTTCGGCACGGCTCGTCTTGTCGACTCCAGTGCCAAAGTTGGTGTTCTGCTCGCATCCGAAGTTAGCGAAGGCTGGAACTCTTTCGCTGTCACCCAAGGATTTGGTCGTCCCTGATACACATGGGAACCGTAACCTGAGTTACGCTTTCCTTTGGGATCCTGCTTCGAGTTTCCTACCACAGACGCATTCTCGGATTGACTTGTGAAGGTAGTCGAGGTTGGCGTCGCTACGGCCGATTCATTGTGGCTCCTGCTTTGTGCAGAGAAAGGATCTGGTAGTCGTGCTGTCCCAGCGTCAGACGTGACCGGCGACCGCTTCTCTCCAGGAGCGCCGAAAGACAGGACGTTGTTTTTCACGGCAGTTGTACTCAGGGAGAGCTCCAAGGGGCGACGAGCAGCTAGAAAGAACGTTAGTCTGACACTGGTAGATCTTTTAGGAGACCCTCACTGTTTTGTCGCACGTAATCTCTTGTTACAAGATCGTTGCGCGAGTCCGTTTGCCATATATTAATACCGAACCCTGTGCCTGAGAAGGAGTCGCCAGTGTACGTTCTGCTGGGTGCTGCCGGTCGCCCGTAGTAAAATGCCGTTGAGGAGAATGGATTCTGTAACAGGTTAGTCATAATTTCGCCGATACCCCAAATGTGTACCCACATTGTCAAAGAAGTTGTTTGCTGGCAATGTCGAAGTCATAATTGCGATAAGCAGTGTGGAATTGGCCAGATAGTATGGACAGATACAGGCTCTCAGCTATGGTCGTCGTGCTGCAAACTCTGCTATGTTCAACGTGTGCTCTGCCGACTAACACAACTGCAATACAACGACTGCTTTAAATGTGCAAGCGTGTATCCTTCTCTTATATGTAATCCGACACTTGTACAGAAGGGAGTGTAAGTGTATCGAGGGGGAGGTGTTCAGAAAGCGAGATGAAGAGGAGATTTGACTATGGAAGGGCAGGTCCTTGATGAAGCAAGGCGCACCAAGGACATGTACCCCTTCGTCTGCTAGTTTGCCAGAGGCGGTTGTACTTCAGCAGGCAGCCGTAGGACAATCAGAGGACATGACTGGAGCGAAGTATGCCACTTTGCGCAACTGGAGTGGACCAAAGTTCGCGGCAGACAATAAGGCAGTGTAGAGATTGCAGAAGCACGGGTTCTTCAGACTTGGGCATGAAGTAAGGGATGGAATAGTGGACGTGAGCGGAATGCTGCTTGACCGATCCTGTGCGAGTCAAGGGAGCAACAATCCACGGATAGAGGATCGGACGTGCTGCAGGAAGATGTGGAGTAAGTAGAGGAATTTCTGGACTTCTTGAGATATGTTACACAAGACAAGTCGCAGAGTAGGCAGGCGGTTGGCAGGGACAGACAGCGTCATTAATGAGGCGTGTAATTGCAGACAGAACCAGGCGAAACCGTTTCGACAGATCAGATTGAAACGAATATTCCACACGCAACCCTGAAACGAACAGGCCATGTGAATGGTACTCTCACCTTTTTCGGGTCAGCCATGTACGATGACATGGACAGATACAGGGCAGCATGCTTATAGGCAAAGCTGTTTGGTGGTGGTGTTTTCTGTAATCGTTCGGGGCAGATGGTGGGGTGAACGGCTGGCGCCTGACAGCACCAGTCCAAAGGTCCAATTGGCTGCCACTCCGGGGCGCTTTGGAGGCTGCATCTGTTGCGCAAATAACGACTTGGAAGCTTTCAAACGGTCAGCCGATAAATCTCAAGGCACGCTCGTATGACCACATGTCCATGTCCATGCCCATGCCCTGATTCGAGGTATACCCTCATCATCTCTATAAGATCAGTGTGATGAATTAGAGAAATCGTGTCTGTTGTCGTCTTGTGATGGTGTCGCCCACTTTCGGGGCCCTGGCGCATTCCCTGGCATGGCATTGTGTCAGCGGGAGCAAGCCACAGAAAGGGCGGTGGGTGCTGCGTTGGATTGGCGCCGATGATCTCTGCATGTGATCAGTGGTAGCCATGATCGTCGTGTGCCGCCAAGTGTATGCTGGAATAATTGTTCTAACAAGAACGCTTTACGCTCTGCTGCCGTAAAGCGAAGTCTACCACGCCGGTGAAGCAAGTTTTCTTTGGGGTTACAGAACATCTTGCGGAAAGAAATTTGTGGACTCTTTGCGCGCCTGCATAGTGACATTTGCGCCAACCTCAGAATGGTCATCTGGAGAGGAGCCAGCGTATCTTTCCAGAACAGGATCAGTGATAGGATGATGTTGAGTGGTGTGTAGCTTCATATTGTGACTGGAGGTCTTTTCCAGTCCAAGACTGAGTATGGCTCGAGCAAGGAGCATCTGGTCAGTATTGTGATCTAGCTACGAAGCTGGTGATTGGGATGTCGCTGATCCTGTTACTGGTTGCACGGTCTCCGAGGCCCGAGCGCAAGCAAAACGTACATGGACGGAAAATTGAGAGCTTGAGGGATAAATATTGCGTTAGATGAGCTACCCACAATCAATTATAGAAGCATAGCTTACTTCATTCATAGCTCCTGAAGCGCGCCCAATGGCCAATCTCTCGAAGCAACCTTTAAGCTTGGTCGGCTCCAAGAGTTAGTGCCCGACTCTCGAATTAATTACTGGTAAGGCTCGCAACTTGTGATTGGTGTGCTGTCCGGCTTGTGAGATTGGTCAGAAACTAGTCAGTGCTGAGCGAGACCATTGGACGTTGGAATGCGCAACGAGATGGCTGTGCCACGCTTGCTAACCACAGTGGACGCTTTGTCGACGCGGTCTCATCTCGTGGCTGTTGGCAATAGTGTTAACCTTATACCAACCCAACGGTCCAGGGTTCGTCATCAACAACAACCGCTTATGGGTTGAATAAGTAACTTGTCCTCCTGGGTGCCTTCTTGCTATACGGCGCAGGAACTCTTCGCCCCTGCTCAATTCTGTTTTCTGCAACTACTGGCAGGTCAGCTTCACTCATTCGCTGCACCTTGACCGTCCACTCCTTTCATACACCTCGACCAGCAAGCGCAGCGCTTGAGACCTGAACAGGCTGCCCACAACACCGCTGTAGGATTTCAAACAAGCAAATCACGAGGCTCGAAACACCAGACATTCATTCGTGCAGAAACATCCATGGCTTTCGCAACGCTATATGCCCGACAGTTCGACAGCAGCGACTACGATGGACAGAACGGGCTGCTTTTTGGATTCTTCATTCTGTTCATGTTCGGAGTGATCATGTCAGTGGCGTTGATATACTTTCGCCGAAGACGATTTGCTCGGCAGGCTGCGCTACTGCCCAGGTACACTCGCAGAGGGCACCAGCGATCGGTCACCATCACTACTGCGCCTAGATATGCGGGACAGGACAAGGTGTTTGTGTACGACGAGAAGATGAACTTGATTGCCAATTCGCATGGACGACCTGACAGCCCAGTACCGGAGATCCGAGTCACGTTCCCCGACGAAGTCGATCAATTAGGGCAGAAGTTGTCGGGGCGTGTTGTGGTCGTCCGCATCGCGGAGTCTGGAAGCGTTGGATTGGAACCGGTGGCGCAGGAGCAACTTCCAGCATACCAGCAAGCTGATTCTGGACGGTTTCAGTCTCTGGATCTCAACCGCATCGGAGGCTTGAAAGAAGGAAGTGTAGCAGGACCGGCTGCTCGATGTCGGTAGTCATGATCCGAGGCGAAGAGCATTACTCCAATCCAAGCACCATTCCAAACTCGAGACTAGACCACGAATGGAGGGATGCTGAAGCGTGAGTGCTCGACCACTTGGACGTGGTTTGCTGCGGCTTTCGTATGCGAGTACGTGCGAGTATGCTATATTGGGCCGCACGATGTACACTGTAAATAACAGCTTGACTGGTGGACATGATGTATCAAGCATGGGAAGTAGTCGAGGAGACTTTATGATGAATGATTGAAACCACAACAACAGCAGTCTACCTACGACGTGCCTAGTTAGGTAGGTAGCATTAGCCCTTGACCACTGTTGTTTTTGCCGCGCCAGGGATATAAATAAGCTACCGTTTCGGGGGGTCGTGTCCACTTCCCACTTGTAGATCGGTAAACAAGCGTGGGAAAGTTGATTAGCCTACATGTGCAGATGGTTGATGGGAGTATCACTGGCTGACCACCTTGACCACGCCTACATCGTTGGATTTCTTTATTCTTACCCCGTCCGTCGGGTCCATGTCAACAAGTTCCCTATGTCTGCAGCTTTGGTTCGGTAATGTGATTCAGAATCGGTATCCCAACATCCCAACCTGGTAGAAGAGCATGGTCGGTCGAGCCACTATTCCTATTCCTGTAACAGACCAGTGCGACGCGTCTGGCCACACCCAGCACGCTCACCTTGGCCGCTGAGCAGTGCATCTGCCGGCATGGCAGTACAGAGGCATGCCTTCGACACGAATGGCCATGCCCACGACGACGACGACGACGTCTTCTCGTCACCTCCCGACGCCTTCAGTCCATCATACCACCATCGCTTCTCCTCTCGCTTCGACATCGAGCCTCTTGACTTGTCCAGCACGTCATCCCCTTCGCAGCTGAAGCGAACGATCGAGGCGCATCTGCAGGAAACAGACCGACGCCTGGAGGACACGCAGCAGCTAGGCACGTCGTTGCTGAAGCAGAGGGAGGACCTGAGTAGCAAGCTAGAAGAGGTCGAGCAATATCAGGATGAAGCACACATCCCCCCAGATCTCCAGAGGAGGCTGGCTGATATTGAGAAAGAGCATGCCGATGTGAGTCGGGAGGTTGCAAGAGCACTGATAGCACCCAAGCCCAAGCACGACGACTCCTCCCTAGGCGATTCGGGCGTCTTCACCAGCCAGGCCACAGGGTCTCCCACCAAACTCAGTGCTCCCAGCAGGCGCCACAGAAACCAACCCTCCACACGAGCTGGAGACCTCCAGTTTGCCGCCGACATCAGTACCTCGCTGCTCGCACAGGTGCGCCAATTACAGGCTACCGTCGCTGAAAGAGACGATGCCCTGAGACGCCTCAACGCAGAGAGGGAGGCTATCGAGCACGATCTACACAACCACACCCAGAAGATCCGCGCTCTGGACGAGAGCGAGCAAAAGTACAAGGACGAGAACTGGAACCTGGAGACTCAGACCCACGAACTGTTGACCGCTGCGAAAGATGCCCAAGACAAGGAGAAGCGTCTCAACGCCGGTCTGGCCTCGACCACAGCCGAGCGCAACCGGCTGCAGAACGAACTCGAGGACTTGAGGATGAACCACGCCAAGCTCGCCGACGAACATACTGCTGCCCGCAAAGCTCACGACACCGAGATCCACGCTCTTAAGAGGAACGCCGACGTCGCTGATACCGATCGTCAAGCTTTGCAGGACAAAATCGACGAACTGGTCGCCCAGAACCAAGAGCTCGCCAAAGCCTTTTCCACTCGTTCTCGCACGAGGCAGATCAGTCCGGGTCAAGGCTTTACCACCATGCCAGACGAGTCTGCTGAGCAGCTCGACACCCCCGAAGATTCTCCACCCGCATCCCCAACCAAAGCCACCCCCCGTCATGGCGCCCTCGAGTCTGAAACCCTCAAAAGCTCGCTGCACCATTCTCATCGCATGATCCAGAATCTGAAGGCTCAGAATCATCGCGAGAAGACTGAGAAGATCGAGCTGAGGCGCATGTTGCAGGAGGCCCGCGACGAACTCGAGTCTCGCCGTGAAGGCGGCAGTGCGGCTAAGCGCCAGAAGACCAAGCCGGACGTCTTCAAGAAACCTGTCCGTCCAGATATGCTGGGTGGTACCCGGAGGCCACGAACGGATGTAGAGTTTACCGACGACGACTGGGAGGACCAGAACGTGGACAGCCCAACACATGCTCGATCCAGCAGTATCTTGCAACCCCAGCAAGGCAACGGTCAGCATTGGACCGATCTCAGCGATGCCTATCAGACAGCCAATGACACTGAAGGCACCTTCGATACTGCCGACGAGCGCAACACAACCGAAAGCGAAGCCTTCATGACTGGTGCCGAGAGTTTGGGTGGAGACAGTACAGATGAGCTGACAGAAACTGAAGATACGACCTCGACAGCAGGACGTACAGCTCCAGGCAGAGTCAGTCGCGTCTTCGGCGCACGCCCAGCAGCTGATCGCCCCGGTTACCTGAGTAATGCTTCACCTTCTGCAGACGGCGGAGACAACATGCAAACACCCATGCAGTCATCTTTCACAAAATTCAAGCTTCGGAACAACAAAGCATCGTTTCCCCGACAGACTCGATTGGCTGAAGAGATCACTCCGGAGAGCTTCCGCTCCAGATCTGTTACCTATGATTCGCCGGCCTCAACTGTGACAGGCAGACAGAGTCCCGCAACTGGTGAGCAGAGCCTCTTTGCCGAACTAGGCGGCATGGATGAGATCAACAGTGAGGCTAGCAGCACACCTGCTCGATCATCAACCATGTCATCTGCTCGCTCCACACCTGGCTACGTTTACACTCCAAGCAGAGCTTCGTGGATAGTGCCAGAGTCTGCTGCTAAGTCGATGATGGTTGACTCGTCAACAATGACGGAGCCATGGACGCCGGAATCTAGGCAGACGGTCCCTGATGTAGAAAGGAAGTTGCTGCCTGCTGCATTCCCTCTACCCCCAAGCGCACCGACCTCACCCCTGAAGAGGGGTGATAGTAACAGACAATACACCCCACAACGTGGGATGAGCGAGAGTCCGAGCCGACCGACTAGTAGTCACATCACCCCTCCAAAGACCGTTTGGGACGAGGTGCACGAGCCAAGCACGCCTGGGAACGTCGAAGAGAGATCCTTGCCACAAAATCATTACTCCGGAGTCTTGTCTCAAGACAGTGCACCTGTGCATTCGCCTGGTCACGATTCAGCACCTACAAGCGCGCAGCTCGAACAACTACAGGCTGACCTGGCTGCGAAAGAGACTGAGCTGAGCGATTTGCGTAGGAGCAATGCCGCGGCACTCGCCGCTGCAGCTGCTAGTCTTGAAACTCTACGAGATACCCACGCCACCGCACTCACGGAAAGGAAATCTCAGCTGGACGTTTCGCGAAGCAGCCACGCAGCAGACGTGGCGAGGTTAGAGTCACAAGTGAGAGAGCTTAAGGATACCCATACGTCCGATCTATCGACGAAGGACACTGAGCTAGAAGACCTTCGTGCCAGTCATTCTGCAGCTCTCGCGGCTAGTGCAGCTGAGCTTGACAATCTGCGCAGCGCCCATACGTCAGAGCTTGCAAACAGACAGAGCGAACTCGATGATCTAAGAAACGCCCATGTTTCGGCGCTCGAGAAGAAAGAGGCTGAAGTAGAAGAGCTTCGCCAAGGCCATGCTACTGAGCTTGCGCGAAAAGACCTCGAGCTGAACGACCATCGCAATGAGCATGCCACAGTCCTGGAAGCAAAAGAAGCCGAGGTTGTCGGACTACGCAACAGCCATGCTGCGGAGGTCGATATGCTAAGAGAACAGCTTTCTAGTCACAGAGAGGAGATCGGTAGCAAGAAAACCGAGCTTGATGGCCTACGTGATAGCCACACAGCAGCGCTTGCCAGCTCGCAAGCTGAACTGGAGCGTCTTCGAGCCACCCATGCGGCAGAGTCTGACAAGTTGAAGGCCCAAATCGCCGGCCACAGTGAAGAGGTCAGCAGAAAGCGGTCGGAGATTGAGGTTTTGCGGAACGCTCACAGCGAGCAGCTTGACAACCTGAAGGGCCAGATTTCTGGCTACAGTCAGGAAATGGGTACTCAGCAGACAGAGTTTGAGAAGCTTGCCGCTGTCCACAATGCTGAGCTACAAGGTCTCAGAAGGCAAGTATCTGGTCACAACGAAGAGATGAGCAACAAGGAAGCAGAGCTTCATGCCCTGCGCAGCACGCACAACACCGAACTTGAAGGCCTTCAGGAACTGATTGCTGCTCACACTCAACAGCTGAGCAGTAAACAATCTGAGCTTGATGCCTTACGACTGACTCACAACCAAGAGTTGGAGCAGTTACGAAACCAGATCAATGATAGTGCTAAGGATGTGGGAAGACTGCAGACAGATCACGATGAAGAGCTTACGAAGCTCCAATCACAAATTTCCAGCTACACTCAACAGCTGGATAGCAAGCAATCTGAGCTTGGCACCTTACAGCTGACTTACAACCAAGAGCTGGAGCGAATGCAAAGGCAAATCGATGACAATGCTAAGGGTGTGGAAAGACTGCAGACAGGTCATGGCGAAGAGCTTGCTAAGCTCCGATCACAAACTTCCAGCTACAGTCAACAGCTAGACAAAAAGCAATCAGAGCTTGAAGCCTTGCAGCTAAGTCACCGAGAAGAATTGGACAGGCTAAGAAACAAGGTCGGCATCAAACATAATCTGATCCAGCGACAACACGTAGATCATAGCCAGGAGCTCGGTAGACTCCATGGGGAGATCTATACACATCGCCTGGAGGTGGAGCAGCTGCAGAACGCTCTCCGTGCTTCGAACGCTCGGCACGCTGCGCTGAGAGGGTCAGGTTACTCCTCTATTTTGTCACAGGAAACGCGCCCGGTCGCTCCTCAGCTGGCAGAGCCGCTACGCTCTGGCAGGTTTAGGCAGAGCCCAGAAAGACCCAGGACAGCCGAAAAAATTGTTGGAGGCGGTCTCGACACTTCCGCTGCAGGAGTATCAGGCTTTGCCGCGGCAAAGAGGGACGAGCCCCCGACTGTCAGAGAAGATGGAACCAGTGGTACAATTGAAAATGTAGGGCTATCTACTTCATCGGCACTGAAGGATATCTCCGGCAATGCTGTGCCCACGCAACACGGATATGGCACAGACGAGTTTGGAGGTTCGCTAATCATGCCATCCGGCAGCCATGATCACGGCTCTCAAACGCTACTGCGAGGAGAACAGCTCGATCAAGGTTCTAAGCCGAGAAAGGCTCCTCTGGCGCCTGTCATGATTCCTGCTCGCAACCATAGTCCGGCGACGAGAGCACCAGTCTCGCCTACTCGTTACCCCAGGCGATCATTATCGCGAACTCGAGAGGTCTCGCCAATCGTTGAGGACCCTACTGTAATCCCATCAACACCTCCGCCGCGCCCCTCTAGTGCAACAAGCAACCGGTCGTCTAGTATGGTGGCCCACAGTCATCCACCGCTTCCATCAGACCACAAAGACATCATTGCGAAGGCCAACCAGAACGTGTCGCCAACACGTCAAGGATCTATTGTCAAACAGGGTGGGCTTATGGGTCCGCCCATCATGCCTGCCTCGGCGATGCGGCGAACAAAGACCCCAACAGAATCGGTACGAACAGCAAGTCGGGTTGGTCGGAGTGGCAAGCGAGCTGCTGGCTCACAAATGTCGCGACGATCGTCAGTATCCTCCTTCGCATCCGAGATTGATGAACGATTCAACATCCGCGCTGATCAGCAGGCGGCTGGTCCTGATTTTGTGGCCGGTCCCGGTACCGATCCACGGATGATTCAAGCCATTACTCAGACAATGATTGGAGAATACTTGTGGAAGTACACGCGCAAGACAGGAAGCAAAGAGATGTCGAACACACGACATCGCAGATACTTCTGGGTCCATCCATACACCAAAACACTGTACTGGTCGGACCAAGATCCACAGACTGCCGGTAGAGCCGAGTTGAAGGCAAAGAGTGTTGCGATCGAAAGTGTCCGGGTAGTCAGTGATGATAACCCGATGCCACCTGGTCTTCATAGGAAGAGTCTAGAGGTTACAACGCCTGGTAGGAAGGTCAAATTCACCGCTTCTACTGGTCAGCGACACGAAACCTGGTTCAATGCGTTGAGCTATCTGCTGCACCGTGCTGAACAAGATGTATCAGGCAATGCTGTTAGTAGTCCCGACGACATCACCAACGAAGATATCGCTGAGTTCAGTGTCAATGGATATGGCGCGCACCTTGTCCCGAACGACAGCAGGATGAGCATGTCTAGCTACAACTCAAGGACGACTGCGGGTACGAGCCGCAGAGTTGGACGACAGTCTGTGCCTGTGGGTGGTGCCGCCGGATTTTCCAGCTCGCAGCTACCACAGCCGCAAGGGATGCAGTCCTCAACCATGACCTCGAACGATGACAGTCTTAGTCGCAGCCGAGCTGAGGCGCCACAAGACAAGGATCGGACCGTACGTGCAAGCAGTACATCAAGGATTTCCAAGATGTTTGGCTCCATGACAAGCAGGACAAGACCTAACGACCCACCAACGACGGGCGATTTATCTTCACAACATCGCGAGACCAGCAGTATATATGATGCTAGTGTCATCAGCGATGATCGCAATGCCGAAGAGGAAGAAGCTCGGAGGCAACGGGAACAAGCAGAGAGACCTGGCCTCGAGGATGTCAGAGCCTGTTGTGACGGTAAGCGATTTCTTGCGGGTTTGATCGTGTAACTAACGTGTAACAGGGAAGCATCATGTCGGAAGTTTAGCACACCGTCATGCACCTCCATCTTCCACGCAAAATCGCTTTAGCAACGCGATTAATCGGAGCATGAGTCGGCGGACGTAGTATTCATCGTCGGGCTCGCTTCCCTGTCTCTCGCCCCATGCGAGCGTGGCAACTCTGTCGGGCGCTGTACGAAAAGCCAAGAGAAGTTGTTCTTGCACTTCCTTTACCGGTTTTGACGGCGCTATATGGCAGCTGGGAGTCCTACGTGATTATGAGCAACATAATTCCGATGCCTGAGGAGCATTGGAACATATCAACTTTGTGGTCTACACGGTAACAATACCTACTGAAGCGGCCGTTCAGAGCGTCACACACCGCCTAAAACGCCTCATCGCCATAGATCAGCTCCTCCAGCACTCACATCTATGATGAACAAACCCACCAGCCCGTCTTCAGGCCAACCTCGATCGACTCAAATTTCCTAACTGTTTACCCTAGTACACATGGAGTGCACGAAAGCTGGCGGATCATAAAGGGAGGGACACCAAAGTGACCGCTAGAGGTGAAACATTGCTTAAGGCAATACAGCATCGGCGTTGAGGTGCATTCCTACAGTGCGATTTCTTAGTGCTTAAGTATATGACATGAATGAAGATGATTATGATTTATGCTGCAGGATGAGATGCCCTTCTACACCAGGTATCGCAGAGTTGGTACCAAGTATTGTCTAATTTGAGGACTGGCAGCAATCGATGATTCGATATTCGTCGGCCTTACCTGCTCGTTCCCTTGATTCAAAGGTTCCGGCAACACCAATTTCCTCGGGGTTACTAGTAGAAACTTTTAGGCCGCTAGCCCGCAGCCTGATTCACTCGATGACTTTGAGTCAATTACTTGGGATGAGCAGGCGCAGCTGTCAAACGCCCCGAATCACATGGTGTCCCAATGCCACACTGTTGGACTTCCGCTTAACGCTAGCCCCTTCCAAACTAGCTTCGATTGACGGCCAAACAACATTCCTCTTGCGTTGGATGCACCCATGTACGGTAATTCACCTTCGCCCTTTCCAATCGAAGGCTTCGGGAATCCGTCCTATCGGACCTCAAGACATTGAAATATCGCCGAGAAACCCGACTGCTTGGCGGCCCAAGCACGTAGCTTGAGCTACTCTACCGAAGCTTCGAAGCTTGCTGTCAGCCAAGCTCTTGAGGAGTTGAACTTTTCGATGTGTAGTCGTTTCAAGCCAATCAGAATTGCCAAAACTCTAGCTATTCATGCTGCAGGGTGCAATTGCTGGAGCTGATGCGACTGGCATGATGTAGAGGAAGTCGGCTATCTCCTACGTGGTAGAAGTATTTCGAGCTTCAGTGCATGGGGCGAGCATGGAGGTGATATAGAAGGGTTGGCAATCTTCAAACTCTTTCCACTTTTTCGTCGATCACCAAAGCTGTCCCTCCTACCGTGCAGTACAACTAACCAGATATCTCTAACACTTGGCAAACAAACATGATGTTCTCTAGGCTATCCACGGCAGCGGCGTTGATGAGCCTGTTGGCGGTCCCGAGCTATGCCCACTCGATCCCGCGCCAGTCCACGAACCTCACACATTGGCCAGCAGGCGCCGCCGCAGCCCTGGATGGCATGATAGCTGCCAACGCCGACCAAGGAAACTACGCCTGCTTCGACATGGACCAGACAAGTTACCGTTACGACCTCACGGAATCCCTCCTCCCGTTCCTCGAGAACCGCGGTGTCCTCACCCGCGACAACCTCGACCCCTCCCTGAAGCTCATCCCCTTCGAAGACACCGCCAACTACACCGAGACGCTGTTCAGCTACTACTACCGCCTCTGCGACATTGACGACAAAGTCTGCTACCCATGGATCGCGCAAGCCTTCAGCGGCCTCTTGCTCTCCACCCTGAAGACCTACGTCGACGAACTCATGGAACACGCCCAGCCAATTAACACCACCTACCTGGACGACGGCGTCGTGACCCCAATCTCCGTCAACCCGCCCGTGATCTACCCCGGCCAGGTCGAGCTCTACAACGAGCTCATGCGCAACAACATCACCGTGTACGTGATCACGGCGGCGTCGGAAGAGATCGTGCGCATGGTCGCGTCGGACCCCAAGTACGGCTACAACGTGGCGCCGGAGAACGTCATCGGCGTGGCCACGCTGCTGCGGAACGCGACCTCGGGCGCCCTGACCAGCTCGCGTCTGCAGATCGCGCACGGCGCCTACGACGAGCACGCAAACCGCGCCCTGGTCTACACGCCCACCCTGTGGTCGCCCTTGACCTGGTACTCCGGCAAGTGGGCCGCGATCCTCGAGTACATCGACGAGTGGAAGAAGCCCGTGCTCGTGGCGGGCGACACCCCCACGAGCGACGGGTACATGCTGTTCCACGGCGTCGACGTGGCCAAGGGCGGCATCCATCTGTGGGTCAACAGGCGCGACGCGTACTTTGAGGTTCTGCAGGACATGATTGTCGAGAACACGGCGGCTCAGGTCGAGTACGGGCTGCCGGTTACCGCGGACAAGAACTGGGTTGTTGTCACGCCGCCTGATCTTCTGTGAGGGCTTGTTGTGGGGTCGAGAGAGAGGAGAGTCAGAAAAGAGGACTAGAAGCAGGACTATGCAAATGCACTCTGATGCCCGACCAAACCGCCCGAGGACGTCGCTCTTGCAACGATGGCCTCTCGGCTCCTGATCACGTGGGATCGTCTAGTGCCTGCGGGTCGAAGTCCGACTCTTCCGAGTCATTGTTCGTGTAGTCGGAGTGGAGAACCCTTCTGGGCATTGCTCGGGGAGCGAGCAGTCCGCGGAAGGTTGTGTTCCGTGGTAGTGCAGCGACGTCCAGGGGCCTCAGAGCATGTGCTTGATCGCTGTTTGACTAGTGGTTCAGCACAGAAGTTTCGGTGCTTGGTCTGATCCTCATTTCGAGCGTAATGAAACCCTTGATGCATGTCTCGCTACGTGATATAGACCTTCTTCAGCTTACTCCAAGGATACTTGTCGCCCGTTACAGGATCTTTGATGGTTCGTCCGCGCTGATCATCCTTGTCACGCTCGTCGTCCATGCCTCTGCTCGTGCCAGCTATCCTCATGTTCTTCCTCTCCAGCTCCTCCAGCCTCTCCCGCCCATACACGCGTCCATTCGGTAACATGAGCGGGTCATCCTCGACGCTACTTTTCGTGTGGTGTGCGTAGGGAACGTTCTTGGCCAATTCGTTGAGCTCAGTACTGCAGATCGGACATAAGGAATTGCCGATGTGGTTGGAGGACGAGGTCGGTGCAAACATGGGTTTGGCATGTTCGTGGCCGTCTGTGGCTGCACTGGAAGGGTTGAGTGAGCTGTGGCAGGCCGGCGTTTTCAGCGCACTCAGACCGGCACTCAGTGCAACATGCAGGAGGGGCCGAGTGGGGAGATTGAATATTTGGTGGTGTGTGTCAACGAATAGATCGCTCAAGTATGTCCATCTGAGGGGGGAGAAGTACTCTCGATAACATTCTGAAGGGTCTGATGGGTCGGCAGCTAGCAAGCCGGCTGTTATGCGGTATTGCTCTGGAAAGGCGCCGGAATGGGGCGCAAGGTGCTTTTGGACGTGCATTATGGCCTCGAATCGGGCTGTGTCTTGTGTCCGATGGCGTCTCAGGATTTCTATGTAGTCCTGAAAACGGAGTTCGAATTCGAGTTGAGACACCTTGGGCGTTACTGCTGGCACGACAGCGTTCTTGTCGGAGGCCGTCTTCTCAAGCAACTTCTTGAGCGAGTCTTTGTTCCTTGCCACCCAGCGTAGAGCTTCTGTTGTGCTGCCTCCTCGCACCGAGTCTGCAATCTTGTGACACTGCTTGAAGGTATCAAGGTCTATCAGGTCTTGTATGTTCTTGGACTCAGCAAGGGCAGCGGCCGTGTCGGAGTACCCAGCTCTTAACAGATAGTCAACGATCAGCCTGTCTAGTCTTGTGCGTGACCAGTTCTCATACTTGACGTCTGTCAGGCTGGGGATCTCGTAGAGCTCTTGGAGATGGCGGATGCGCTTGGCGGACTGCTCGTGAAGCGACTGTTCTTCCTCGTTCAAAGTCTCCAGGTCCCGCTTCAGATTCTCCATGCGCTGGATCATGGCATCCAGAGACTTGATCGTGTCATCGGGACTCGCCGAGTTGGCAGTCTTTGCAGCGTTCCGTAGCAGCTCGGTAGTCTTCTTCTGTTCATGGTCGATCTTGATCTGAGATTGTTTGAAGGTTCGCCGCTGTAGCTCGAGAGGGAGGCGTAATAACGGTTGATCCTACACATACGATCTCAGAACAGGTCTATTACGTCTGTATTGGACCACGTACCAGCAGTAAGTGGTCGTCCGCTTTAAGCTGCATCATCGTGTCTGCCATAGTCAAATAGGGCTGGCAAGGCGAGCCACAGGTTGTGATGAAGAAGGTAGATGTGTTCGTTTGATTGTGTTGTGGCAGTGAACCTCTACGCAAACACCTGAAGCCGGTGGCTATGTACGATGGGTCTAAGCTGGTGTTTGTACTCTGGTCGTGTGATGGTTTGCACGAACGCGATCGAACTGGAGCCCCCCGATCCCCCCACGGCAGCCGCTAGCATACTTATGACGCTGTCGCACGTGATCGTGACGCAGGCGACAAAGCAAGTATCCGCTAGTATAATGGTACCTACCTAGTGCAATTCGAGATCCGATCAAGGTTGGAAAGGGTGAATATGTACATACTGCTTGGTGAGAAGCGTGGATTGAGGAAAAGCCCGAAAGCATCTGCGTTGACAAAGTGGAATGAGAGATCTGATTGTGCGATCCTACCTCATGATTGGAGACTATTAGGGCATCAATATTCGTAAGCTCAACGCCAGGTCGTGGTCTGCGCAAAGTTTGATTCTTCATGGTCACCATCAATCATCTATCACAGCTAATGTGGATGACCACTCCGATTCACATCCTCAGCCCTCCACCACGCACAATCTGTTCCTGACTGGCCAGTTTGTTGTCACTTTGCCAGGCTCGGGGAACCCAGAAACCTTCACTCCCTTCCGGAACATGACACAATGCGTTGAACCGCCGAAGTGGAACATGCCCATCTGCTGTCCCTTCTCAACGTGCTCACCCTCTTTCACCGTGACATCACAGCTGCTGACCTCCGACATACCAATCTGCACAACGCAATACAGTCCGATAGCAGGGTTGTCCGCCTCGACGAAGATCAGAGCTCTTGCCGCTGAAGCACTAAGGTATGCCTGCGCGTCACTCTGTCCCTCCTCGTCCGCTTCTCCCCGTGCCTCGAAGGTCTCGAACAGTGGCTCGGAGTAATATGTCCCATCGACATGTACAACCTTAGCGACCTTGCCAGCCGCAGGCACATGCCAGCGGTGATAGCTCAACGCGCTGAGGAATGCCTGGTAGATTGTTCCTCCGACGAACTGTTCGGCGGTATCATCGAACTGGAGAATGTCGAGCACCGAGTATGGCATGCCCTTGATCCAGAACTTGTCCCGGGCCGAAGCATTGTGTGTAATTCGGTAAGGCGTCGACTCGCAAGCGTTCACAACCACGTTCTTGTCGTCGGGGCTGGCAACGGGTCTATGCTCCCAGTGGAACTCACGAGTGAAGAAGTGGTCCCATGACTTGTATCCATGGTACTTAGCTTTAGGATCACATTGGAATAGCTCCTCGAATGGTGTCCGTTTCTCCTTGGGTGCGTTCAGGTTGGCGACTTGAGTCAGGTCCTCTCGGCCTGTTTCACTGAACCAGCCGGTGGTGGATTCGTCAAGACAACTAGCTGAATCAGACGACTTGAGGAATTCACCCCACACAGTTAGGACCTTCTTGAGCATTGCATTGACTTGTGGGTCCAAGAAGAATGCAAAGCCGCTCGTTGTGCCCATGGGCCAGTCGAATAGAGCGTAGATCGGTAAACCTACCAAACCGACTTCATGAGAGTGATCGCTCCACGATGGAGCTGTACTCAGAAGGTGGTTGAGCACTTTCAGCATGTGTTTGTATCCGCGAATGGTCATCTTGCCAGTTGGGTCTTTTTTGTAGGGTTTCTTCTTAGGGATCTCATCGAACATGCCGGTAACAAGCTGGTAGAGGCGTGTGTTGGACTCAATCAGCTCTTGGAACTCCTTGACCACGGGGTGGAAGTCTTTCGGGTTGTTGTCGACATGCTTGACTGTTCTCTCGAGCCATTGTTGATGGGTCCTATGGTCTTCTGGCAGCCAGAGGCCAGGTCTACACCATGGGGTTAGTAATGTACAGCCATGAGATGACCACTGTCTGAGGCTATCTAGCTGGACCTACCTCTGGACACGATGTTGTTTTGGGATTTCGTGCTTGCTTGACATGTTGTCTCTCGTCGTTCACGATGATAGGTCTGTCTGTTGATACTGCTGACCACGGAGGCTTATACCTTTTAACATAAACAAGCTTGTAGGGCACGAAAGTTGTTCTCTTTAAACTCAATCCTGCTCCTTCCCTGACGTTCCGCGGGGTCCGCTGTCCAGCGTTTGCAACATGCGTCATTTTTGCTGGCTACATACCCCCACGTCATATCTACCTGTAGAGTACGCGTCCCCGCTTCCGTCCCGTTATACCAGACAAAACTCGAGCTAAACTCGCAGAACAGCCTCGTGAGGCATCAAGCATGAAAGATCTTGATGCCTTGAATGCCCCTCTGGCACAGTAGCGAAGATAAACCTTCATATTGGGAGACACGTCTAAAACCCTGCCAAGACGCGTTCCTGAAGCGAATCCTTGCCGTCGAAGCTTGTGTTAATCCACATCAGCCACATGTTGACTGATTATGTCATTACCGAAGCTCCGATCCCTCTGTGACCGGGGTACACAATCCCAACGATAGCAAGGTGAAGAAATATGGCGTGAAGTGGTATAAGGAATTCGTACGCAGCTGAAACGTGGGCTGCTGCAGGACGAACTCGTATCCGTATCTGAAGTCAGTCACACCGAGCAATCCGGTCAGAGCTTTACTAAACGTGAAGCTAGACTGGTCTCAAAGGCTCACTCTCGTGTGCGTGAGGGCCTCGAACATGGCCTGGATCCTTGTGACCCCGGCTTCGCGCGGCATAGGCCACGCAATGACCCGGCACCTCCTCAGCACCACCCCCAAATCCACACCAATCGTCGCAACGTCCCGCGCGTCAGATCCAAAGGAAACGAAAGCCTCCATCCTATCCGACCTAAACCTCGACCACGACGCCTCCTCCCGTCTCGACATCCAAAGATGCGATCTACTCTCTGAGTCCAGCATATCCGATCTAGCAGGCTACTGCAAATCCCGTTACAACCCCGATCCCAAAGACCAACAACACCACCTCCGCCTCGGCGTCTTCCTTCCCGGCCTGCTCTACCCCGAGAAGTCCCCCAGCCAAATCGACCACGACAACGCCCTCGCCACACTCAAATTCAACCTTCTATCACCCATGATGCTCCTGAAACACTTCCACCCCTTCCTCCCCAAGAAATCCTCAACTCTCCCATCCATCCCCAACCTCCCCTCCTCATCCCTCCTCGCATTCCTCAGCGCCAGGGTAGGCAGCATCACCGACAACGCCCTGGGCGGCTGGTACAGCTACCGAGCCTCAAAAGCCGGCCTGAACCAACTCGTAAAAACAGGCGACCTCTTCCAGAAAATCACCAGCAAAGATAACGCGGCAATCGTGGGTCTGCATCCAGGAACTGTAAAAACCGGTCTCTCGAAGGAGTTTTGGGCGAACGTCAAGAAGGACAAATTATTCAGTCCTGAGTATAGTGCGGAACGGCTTTGTGAGGTTCTAGTCAACGGCGGCAGTGGAGAGCTAGGTGGTGGGCTGGAAGGGTTCAGGGGCCGTTGTTGGGACTGGGCAGGGAAGGAAGTGCCTCCTTGACCGATCTGTAGGAAGCATGTTTGTGAGATGTATTAGTGATCTCTTTCCTGTAATCTCCTGGGGCTTGGAGCTGGCCACGGGACTATACACGCATATGTCGGTGATACACCACTCAGATAGTGCTTACACCTCCGGATAGGCGATGACCTGAGGGTAGTTGGAATGGTGTGATAGTGTGGTAGGATGTAGTTCGAAGGCAACTATAGTACCAAGCCGGCTCCGCATGCGTCAGCGGCACCACTGGCAACGATGGTGATAGTCGCTGAGGCGAGCATCCGGTGAAGCCAGTCAACGAAGGACGGTAGGACATTCAACTATGTCATGACAACAAGGATGAAATCACGGAGAGAGAACAATGATGACAGTGGCACAGCATCAATTCTCCGCGATGCTAAGGATAACTAAGAATACTTCTCGCCATCTCTTCCCCATAAGACATTGCCATCTCCAACTAGTATTGCATAGACTTGAAAGCATCTGAATCACAAGCTGGCATATCCTCTTCGTCACACTCAGCGCAGAACCTGTCCATGTCGGCAGCAAGCTTCTGGGCTTGCACACAGTGAGGGGTATTGGGTTGTTCTCTGGTCACACACTGGCGCCAATCTCTGTCAAGGGCCTCTCTTGCATCCAAGCAGCCATCCCAAGACTTGAATGCGATTGGCTGTACGCACATATTAGGACCAGAGACCAGGCAACCTCCTGGGGCAGCACCATTGTATTCAAGGTACTTTGGGAACCGGTAGGCGTCACTGAGGTCACGTCCTATGCACTCGGCAACAGGAACAGCTTCCCAGCCAGACCTGTTTGCATGCATGTATGTCAGGAGAATGTCGGCAACTTGTGCAGCTTGGCCATGGGTGTCGTGCTGGATAATGAACATGCTGCCGTTGACGTCCGTCCGGTTCATGACAGCCTCGAGATTGTCGTCAGTCATGGCGTCCAGGGATGGCCGAGGGTCCTCAGAGTCTCTGCTGTCATATTGCCATTGGACAACATGGTAGCCCAAAGCTCTCATGTCCTCTTCGCAGCTAGTATTGCATCGACTCATTGGAGGTCTCATGAAAGTTGGAATCTTGCCGATGACATTGGCAATTGCCCGCTCCATTTTGTGCATCTCATCTGCTCGTTGTTCCGAGGTCAAAAGGTCGAGGTTGGGATGGGACCATGTGTGAGAGCCGATCTGGTGACCTTCTGTGACCATTCGACGAACAACAGGAACCCAGTCAATGTCCATCTGACCACGGCCATTCAGTATACCTCCGAGAAAGAAAGTTGCAGTAGCATTGTGGGCGCTGAGGACGTTCAGGACGTCGTTGGTATAGTTAGATGGACCATCATCGAAACTGAGAGCCAAAGTCCTGGGTACTGTACAACGGTTGATGGCAGCGGGGATAGCATCATTATATGCGGGCTGGTCCTCATAAACAGATGCCCCAGTAGGACTCCTCATGCTGTCACACCAGCCATATTTTTCTTGACAGTTCCCAGGGACTGTGCAATACTCTTCAGTTGTGCCACAGTAGCCCGCATGTGAGCAGCACATTCCCGTCGGGCATTTGAGGCCTTGGAAGGCTTTGCCACAACGCTGACCGGCATTTGGTGACGACGTGGAGCTAGTGGTAGCATTGACAGCTGTACTGGTGCTTGTAGTGGTAGTCGAAGTCTGTGCAGAGGAGATCTTGACCAAAGCGGTAAAGACTGCAAAGAGGACTTTCTTGTGCATCTTGCTGGTAGTGCCCGACTTTCAGTCGACAGTGAGCTTGGGTGCTGTGACAGCAGTGGAACTCGAAAGAGGAAGCTAATGTGATGTTATGAAAGCTCTTGTGAAGAGCAGCGAACCAAGAAAGGGTTGATGGTGGTACTCTGTATTCGATGCTGTTGAAATTGGTATGAAGAGAAAAGAGGAAGATTCGGCGAGCAGAAGAGGTAGAAAAAGCATCTCGAAAAGTGGGAGGCACCTGCCTCGACTCGTCTCTTGCCATGTTCGAATCATCGTCTGCATCGTTTTGCGGAAGGTGCAGATGTTTTTACAGACGTTGTATGGGAATGAGCGCCCTTGTGCCCAACGAATTCCAACGTGGTAGCAGATTCGACGAGAGTCTCCCTACGGAGCTGAAGGTGTGACAGGAATCGGAAGCAGCTTTGCAAGCTTGAGTCTCAATTCGTTCGTGTTATGGAGTTGCATGATAACCATAGTGCCTCCCTGGGCACTAGGCGACAGGAGATACATCGCGAAAACATGGTTGTTTGGGCACGCTTTACTTCACCTTGACAACGTGGATCGATTGGTACGAGTATAGTTGCTACTGAACAAGATGAAGCAGCGGTTGTCTCGCAAGTCTTGATCTGGTGAGTCGACATTGATGTGGCATTACACAGCCGGTCTGGTGTTCTTCAAGCGCGTGCGTAGTGAACTCTGCATATCTCCTGACTTCCATCCCATGCTATCTGTCAGCAATGGTTCTCTAAGACCTCAATTCTTCAGCTTCTGTCCGTAGAAACAATCCAATGACAAGTTCCCTGACATGCCATTTCGCGGTACTTTTCAAGACCTACTTCCGAGGTTCACATAGCCTGCAGCACGCATTCATCGATCCCCTTTTGTGTTCAAAGCATCGACACATTATCACCATTAACGTGGCATCAAGTATATCTCATCATATGCGCGGCTCGAGGAAATTGGCCTGCTCAAGGCGGTCAGATGATGCTTCTGAGAATGAGTTGGTCGCCAAACACTTGTGGTTTAGATCGTTGTGGCTGAACCTTGAACTTGGAGTTTTGGCACATGTCGGCGATCTGACTGTATGTAGTGGTAAGAAGTTGAGTCTGCAAGTCCCAAGCATCATACACCATTAGCCTTCTCCATCTTGTTCTCGCTCTCATCTGGTGTGGGCGGCACGGATACAAAAGCATCGTCGTCCGCATCTGATTCTGTCCGTGATGATTTCCGATTAGCCAATTTGACGGCTTCGAGAGCTTCCACAAAGTCGGAGGCGGCCTCGCCGCTCGGTGGATCGAAGATGACTCTGCTATCAGTAAAAGTGATATCTTCACCCGGTGCAGGATTGGCAACTACAAGGTTCGGGTCGTGCATCCATCTGTCTGGTAGTATTACGAACTTGCACTCGAAGTCATCGGAAAACTGGCTGGTATCGAGCCTGAAGCGGAATTCACCGTCCTTCATTTCGCCCCTGCGATCGACCGTCCAGTTGTCTAATGAGGTCCGGAGGATAAGTCGGTCCTGAGGCAGGTCTTGGTTTGTTTTCAGCTTTACGGTGAAATGACTTGAGTCTGGTGCCGTTATCGCAGAGGAGTTCAGCTGCAGTGTTGGAGTGCCTCTGCCAGGATTACGGGCTGGAAGAGCCGGTGGTACCGGCTTAGATACTTGGACCATTCGTGGCCGGGCAATTGTCGAAACTGCTGTGCCAATCTCAACGTCTGAATCAATCTCGTCCGACAGGTCTGCTATGTCGTCGTCTTCTTCGTCTTCTTCTTCGTCCTTCTGTTTTCCTTCCCTTCTTTCTTCTCGCAGACTGGCCTGATGTATAGGATTGCTTTCGTCTATAACTTCTTCCTTGACAGGTGAGGTGGTGGTCGATCGACCTGAGAAATTTGAACTGTGATTGCGCACTGACACCGGGCGTGACGCGCGACGGTCTGAGATGCTGGGGCCTTCCTCATCGCCAGTCTGCGTCGCTCGAGTGACACTGTTCAGACTGGTTGTACTGTTTCGCCAGCTGTCGGTCTTGCGCCGCAGGCTGGAACTGTCGATACTCTTTCTGAAGGTTTTGTAGATTGGGCTGGTGGGTGCAGGGTTGAAATCAAACACCTCAGCACTTGGCCTTAGGTGAGTTCCTGCTTCGCGAATGTGTAGACCCTCGGCTTCGAGCGCCTTGACACCATATGGGTCATCGTCCTCTAGTGCAGGGACTCCGAAGGTGCTCCCTGTGAAATCTACGTCGAAATCACTAGGCGACTCGCCTGAAGGCAGAAGGCTTGCATCCACATTGTCGCCCTGCGCAGCCTTCAACGTGTCGCTCAAGATCTTGTAGTCTCTTTCAGGCGGGTGCCGCACTTTTCCTGCGAGGATGTCGGCAGCCGAGATTTGGTAGCCGTAAAATTTTGCGTTCTCGTCCGACCGCTCAATCACCGCATTCCCCGCAAGCGCGATGCCGGCATACAGACCTCTGCTCTTGACATACGCCCATACTGGTGCAGGCTTCTTGTGTATCTCCATATCAAGCTCACCACCTACGCCAACCGGTCCAGCTACGACGCCCACTTCAGACCCGAGAGTGCACCTCAACCTCGTGAATGCTTCGAGGGCTCTGTAATTGTTGATGACAAGCACGGTGTCATAGATGTCAACACCGGCCAAGAAGCCGAAGCTCATGTTCTGTGTAATGATACCGCTAGGGGGAGACCATTCTCTCGTGTCTGGATGCCTGGCTACCACAAGACCGGCGCCCCCACTACCGCCGAACAGCCAACCAGTTCGCATCGTGGTGAATATGGCCAAGCCAACAGCATTCTGTATAGCCTTTGCCGGTATCTTCACGATATTCCGCTGTGTGCCTGCTGGAACGTTCAGCGTTGGGTCTTTCCGCGCTTCGAGTGCCTGCTGAGCAGCCTCTTCTTCAATTTTGTCATAAAAGCCATCCTTGCAGAAGGTGCGCAATATCCGCGCGCATTTTTCGGATTCCTTGTCGAGAGTGGTGGGCCAGAATGCCTCGCTGCCGACCTTGTTTGAAAGTTTGTTGACAGGAGCCCCAAGCTTGTCAACGACGGCGTAGGCTTTGTCAAAGCCTGGCTTGAGCGCCTTAGAATACGCAGTAGTGCTGTAGTTCTTCGTCCTCTCCCAGAAGGTTGGCTGTGGCGCCTGCCAAGTGGTAGATCCTGGCTGCGCCATGGCAGCCGGCTGAGAAGGCGTGCTCAGTATCGCGTTTGGTGGGTGGTCCTTGTAGTGAAGGGGCGCGTTGTGTCGAAACTGGATAGCAGAGGTTCGGTGTTGGCGGCGAGGTCAGATAGGCAGGAATTTCTTGCAACCATGCTATCATGGCTTTTCACGATGACGGCTTTGGCAAGGTACGCGAAGAGGAAGTCCGAGGTACAGTCAGCATATTACGCGAGGAGTGCATGTGGTTTGGGATCCATCGTGTTTCGTACGAGCGACAAGGTTCCGAGTGGATAGCGATGGCGGAAATGCTCACGCAATAGGCTGTAGCAGTACTGTAGGTAGCTATGCGGCTAGTGACATTCACTGAGGCAGATAACTGTTACCGGCAGAGCTCGGATGTAACATTTTAGGCGTGCTATCTGTACTCTCAACACAGAACATCCCTAGACTGTGGGAGGAAAGCAAAACGTAGATGATGACGCTGCTGGCTGGCTCGACGCGACCTGGTGTGACTGTTCGGGTTGGCCCCACCTGTGAACTTGCACCGAGCATAGACCCATTGCAGGCACACGAGAAGAAGAGATACAATCTATAGAGGAAAACCTGTATCATGTGGTGTTGAATTGCTATGCTATAGCAGAAACCAGAGCGCCTACGTGGAACAGTGGAGATAGAAACTGCTTACTGACTGCTTGTTCCAGCAAGCGTCAACAGTGTGGTCCTAGCCATCGTCGCCACCATCGCCACCGTCGCCGTTATCCAAACTGCCAAGTGCTAGGCGAACTCCTACGATACGACTTCTTGTATTCAAGAGCTACAGGCGCCAGTCGTTCCTTCATCCGAATCAACCATTTCGAGCGCCGCATCAATCACAGCCAGTCTCCAAGCCGCACGTCTCTGAAACGTTCTTCCATGTGTCTCCTCTCATTAGAACAACAAATCCAGACAACAGCAGCAAGCTAGCGCACCCAGCAGAGCAGCGCAGCAGCCTTCGCCTGCGCCAGGCCCTCTTCTCTGCTCTTGCACGTAGTAGCCCTGTTGAGGAGGCATCCCCTGCTGATACATCATACCTCCTTGAGGTGGGCCGTAATATCCTTGATTCGGTGGGCCATAATTCTGGCCATATTGATCGTACCCTGGCTGCGGCGGGCCCCATTGTCCTTGTTGCTGCCATTGACCTTGGTTGTAGGGACCGGCATCATAGTGCTGTGCTGGTGGTGGTGACATCGGGTAGTTTGGTGGTGGACCTGCCGGGGCGCCATATTTATTCTGGTCGGCCATCTCAAAGGTAGTGATGTGTTCTCACTAGATAGGTAGGGGATGCGATCGAGTTGTGTGTTGTCTCTCCGGGCGAAGAGCAGGTTGTGGTTGTGATTAACCGTGCGACAGATCCGACGCGTTTACACCTTGTAGCGAACGGTGCTTCGAGATGAAAGTACTGAGGAGTTAGCAATGCAGACTACGACAGCAGACGGGGCAAGGAGAATGAGTGAGGAGGCGGATCGAGCGTGGTGGCAGTGCTCGAGTCACGTTGCTAAAGCGCAAATGCTTAGTTTCGACTGAGAGGCGCAGCCAGTCCCGAAGCTGACAACCACCTTGCTCGGCATTGTGTACACCAAAGCTTGTCACTGCACGCAAGAACGTTTGCGTCGTCAGCACTAGACGTCCTGAGTCCTGAGTACCATGTCGACAACGACTGCCATGAGGTCTGCTAAAGACATGCCGTGCCTGAAGAGTATTGGTCGCTGTCGTTGAAATGTTCGCGGGTAAAGATGACGGAACCCTCCGGCTTCTTCAGGGCTTAGGAGGCCAAAACGCACTACCTACTAGTACCTAAGGTTAAAGGTCTACCGGTAACTAGTACGCGTAAAAAGCACGAGCGACATCCCCACTCCTTGCAGGAAAGAGCTTAGCGCTCCAAGAAGTATAGATCTAGGCAGGTTTCACGACAGCCTGCTTTTCGCCTGGAGCACCGCCGTTGCAGTACAGGCTCTACCCTCCCACGCTGGGGGTGCATGCAGCAGGTGTTCACATATCTCCGACTTACCTCCAAGATTTGTGTTTGATACCTGTCGCTTCTATCTCCATAGCTACCCCGGCGGCGATGTGACGAACCGCGCTAGCTACTATAGGGCTTAGCGTCGGTATCGGCTACATATCGGCCCGCTCTTCGGTAAAAATGTGAAGGTTTCACTCCAGCCCCCAAAAAACTGGCAAAAAACAATCAGCAGCGCGGATTCGCTGGTCGTCACCGACCCAACTACTGACGCGTCGTCGCAAGGCTTGTCTATGGGTGATCGAACGGGAACCCGAATATTCCTTACACTATGGCCGATTGCGAAGGAAAGGTTGTGTTTCAAAATATATGAATCTTCTACAACAGGGCACCTTGCCTTGGACTTTCCTCACTCTCCCAAGCTTATTCGCCTGCGAATACAAGATCCCGCTTGGCTAATGTGGCAGAGTCACAGTCTTCAGTGAAAGTGTCGAACATAACAGTACACAACTGTCTCAACCCGACGTACAGCCTTAGGCAGGATATTTCGTCAATATCCAACAGGAAAAAAGGATAGCATTCTGATCTCAGCCACTGCAACAAGCACGACGGCACAGACAGCCTCCTCTGGCGAGGAGCATAGCAGACTTTCAGATACGTAGCAAGCACTGCGGCAAACAACCTCGAATTGGAATAGGGTTTTACATTGATTGGTAACAATCCTGGCTTTTGCGCCCGTGCCGTTGAACATGGGACATCTACATTCAGCATGAACGTCAGTGAGCTCAATGAGGGAGCAGACCGCGCCCCTGGGTCTTCAGAATAACCACACCAGTCATATACATTCTATTGACTTCCCTTGGGGCAGTACTGTCTCGGTTTCACACTCCGTGACCTTCAGAGTACGGCTCTGATCGGATGCTCGCCGCAGAGCAGCACGAAGAACCACTCCATGCCGGTCCTCTGACAATTTCGACTCAGATTCTTGCTCCGCTGATTGCCCAGGGAGATATCTTTCCCATGTGGAGATCCGATATTGTGTTCTCACTAACGGCTTCAGGTCAGAAAGCATTTCTTGAATCACATGCTCCATGTTCTAGAATGAGTGAGGTACATCCAGTGGATGGACGCCAACGCCTTTCAGAGCCAGTTGCGCAGCAAAATGCGGTACGGTATATGTGAGAATTTCAACCCCGCTATGCTCACGCACCCTGCGCCTATATCGAGCATCACATAATAAGGAAACCGATTACGAACACAACGGCCTCAAGCAGTTCAAGTAATCCGATGAAGACAGATACCGGCAGGACTAGTAAGCTGGGCGATCAGAATAGTGTCCGACGCATCCAAGTGCCTTCAGACAACGACAACAGGACACGTAACGATGTTGGAGTTGAGTTCGATATGTGATTCGCGATGTATCCTCTACGAATCTTGTTGATCTCCTTGGAGCACGCCAGTGCCCCTAGTCGAACATCACAACCATTGGCAGATTGAAGCCCCGAAAGGAGACAAAGCACAATTGCATTGTCCGTCTGCCTTGGTATTGACGATCTGAGAACCTGAGACAAGTTGGTCAGGTTTGCCTGATTCTATCTTTTGAACTGCAAGTTTGGAATTGAAACTTTTAACTAGACAGGGCAATCATCATGGTGTCAGTATATCTTGCTCCGCTGCCACCGCTTGCTTGAACTTGCAGCTTGCCCGTTCGAACGTTGATAGCTTGTTCCGCGTTTTCACCAGCCATGAGGTGATTGCCACTGGTTTGCAGCACTTTGGTGCTGAGATACAGGCGAGGGCAGACAAACGGCACTGCCTATATCTCAACACCTTCCCATCGCTTGTGCCAATCTTTTTCGTCTCCCATCAACCTACTGATCAACCCATTGCATCCTGTTTTCGATACCACTCTTCATATTTCCCTCTCATAACATGTCTGCAAAAGGTAAAGGCAAGCCTTGGAACAAAGTTGGAAATACATCCAATGCTCCGACCGCTACAGCGCAACGCCATCGAGGTCTTTTGCCTTCCCCTGTTATCATACAGCACGATGGTCACTTGAAGTCGAATCATTTCAAGATCAACGTCGGAATCGATTACAAACTTTATCGATATCCTATTACAGCAATACTCGAGCCAAAGAAACCCAAGCAAGACGGTAAGGATGACGCAGCTGATACCCCTTCTGACGAGTCTACCAATCCCCAGCCCGTTCCCGACGGTTTCCAAAAAGCAAAACTATCAGCTCGTCAACAAAGAAAACTGATGTTTTTGTTGTTGAATCACCTTAGCAAGGATGATAAAGACCATGTCATTGCCTCAAATTATGTCGATACACTAGTCTCTGCCAAACCAATTGAGAAACCTGAGCTGCCGAACGACATTCTGATAACTTTCTACGACGAAGACGAAGTGGCATCATCCGCAAGAGCCACACAGTACACCGTAAGCCTCGGTAAGGTCAAGACCATCGAAGTTGGCAAATTGAGTCAACATCTGAAGGATCCTTCTGTTGGTTACGGCTCCTTCTCCAATGTTGACGCTGGTCGCAATGAGGTGGCTGAAGTTCTCAACATTGCTCTGAGTCATCATGTCCACAATAAAACAACTCGATGGGCCCGAAGCACAGGAGGCTTTGATGAGCCAACTGTCGCGCCTGTCGCAGCCAACAAGTTTTTCAGACAGGATTTACCCTTTCGAATTGGGGATCCCCCACATGATGTTCGCGATGACACCGGAAATCAACAAGGGCTTTGTGCGACTCCAGGCTTCTTTCGATCGTCCAGGAGTGTCTATCACCAAGACCTTCTGTTGAATGTGAACACAACAACAAGTGCCTTCTACAAGTGGGTCAATCTGGCTAACCTCATTCACGAGCGTGAACCAAGTGCTCCAGCTCTGTCTCATGATGCTTGGAGAAAGCTCGAGAGCTTTGTTTCTGGCCTCCGAGTCCGTACTACCTACATGGTTGCCTCCGGCCTGAGTTCGCATGAACGAATCCTCACTGTCAAGGGTTTCGCTGACACAGGAGAGTACTATGCCTATCAAAAGCTGAAAGCTGAGGCGAAGAAAAAGAACAAGCAACTGCTGGCAACGGACCCAGGCTATCCATGGAACCACCAACGTGGCCCCTTCGCGGATCGAGTCACATTCTCCAAGAATGTCCTGGAGAAGGACGGTCAGGAGGGCAAAAGAGTAGACTGCACGGTCCAGGAGCATTTCAAGGATGGTAAGTATCTACGGAGGTATGCGGACGACGTTCTCTAACGGTTCTAGCGAACAAAAAGAGCATTCAAGCCCAGGACCTTATTGTCCGCTGTGGTTTCAAAGGGCCGCTGTTCCCCGTATCTGTTCTTGAGGTTCTGCCAGGCCAGTTCTGGAAGCAGAAAACCGACCTGGCAAACATTGCTTCGCACGATCCTGCCGTCAACTACAGAACGATCATTCAAGAAGGCGCGAGAATCTTTGGTTTTCAGGCCAGTGGTGCTAATGGTCAAGGTACTACTCTGGTAAGCAATCTCGAAGACTGTCATAATTGTAACTAACAATCTGATAGGCCCCTTTCGGCTTGTCGGTTGCTACTGACCCCAATGGTGATGCCACCCTCATTGACGTTCCGGTTCGCAGGATCCCAATGACACAACTGAGATACCTCAATGCGAACGGCGCCAATGCCTTCGTCAGCCAGAACCCTTGGTTTTTGACAAACCGGCGGGCCATCCAACCAGCAGGAGGCTCACAAACTGCTTTGGATCCCAAGCAAGTCTACAACTGGTCGTTGATTGAGATAAGGAATTCTGGCCACGGTGGACAGCAACCTGGTGAGCTACAACATTTCGTGGACGTATTTCAGAAGCAAATGGCCAATTACGGCATGGTCAACACCAAAATTTTATGCCACAACGCCGGCTGGAACTCGCACAAGCTCGTCGACGACGTTCATGTTGGGGATGGCGTGCGCAGGATCCTCAAAGGCATGATGAATCAACCAAGCAAACTACTGTTTGTTGTCATCATTCTGCCAAGACGGGACTTGGATCTTTATGCCAGAGTGAAAAGGATCGCTGAGCTTGAGCTCGGCTGTACCGTGGTCTGCTGTGTGCCGAAAAGAGGCAAATTACCTTCAGATACCACACAAAACAGCCAATACAACATCAGAGCGAACATGATCTCCAAGATCAACCTGAAGTCCGCCAGTACAGCTGCAGGCCACGCATGGAGCCAGACTCCAGCTCTGCTGCAAGGAGAGACCATGGTCGTGGGTATGGATGTGGTAAGTGGAATCCGAGCTCAACCATCCGACCGCAGAGTATGTGTATGCTGACCACTTTTAGACGCATCCTGGTCCTGGGGCGCTCAGAGGTGTGCCGAGCGTGGCAGCTATGGTTGCCAGTCATGATAGAAACTTCGCTCAATGGCCTGCAAGCTTGCGAGCCAACCCACAACCAGATAGGCCGGAGAGAGGCCAGCCTGATGAGAAGTACAAGCAGTCTCAGGAGAAGATTGTCGACCTAGAGGGTATGTTGCTTGAGAGACTCGATTGCTAGGCAAGGTTGAACCAGGATCGACTTCCCGCCAAGATCATTTTCTTCAGAGACGGTTTATCAGAGGCGCAATTCATCTCCTGTAGAGATGAGGAGATCCCGCAGCTTCGGAGGGCTATCGAGAAGAAGTACAGGCCAAAAGACCTTCCCAATGAATGGCGAGCACTGCCGCAGATCATGGTTGTTTGCGCCGTCAAAAGACACCACACAAGGTTCTACGCTCCTGCACCCCAGAAAGTTGAGCAGCTTCTGCTGCCGAGTAAGAAGGGCCCTCGGAAACATCCATTACCGGGTGTGACAGTCTTCGATGGTGTGACCAACGGCAAGTATGACGATTTCTTCATGATCAGCCAAGTCACGCAGCTTGGTACAGCTCGTCCTACCCATTACGTCGTCCTTGAGAGTGACTTCGGCAATGAGTTCAATATCATTGACGTTGCACAAGCTGTGAGTACAATCTTGACCCACTTTGGAGGAAACTACTGACGGAGCACGTAATAGACTTTCGATCTTTCCTTCATGTTCGGCCGCTGCACCTCGTCTGTTGGTCTCACGACTCCGGCCTATTTTGCAGACAAGGCTTGCGACAGGGCGAGGTGCTATGTCCGTCGTGAATATGTCGGCAATCCTCCAAACGGCGCCGCATGGAGTCCGGTCGGGAACCCTTTACAACTCACCGTGCACGAGGCACTAAAGGATCGCATGTGGTACATCTGATACTATCAGGTCTGTCTCATCGGTGTCTCGGCCTTCACGCAATCGCAGACTTTTAGCGCCACAAGCACTGGCAGTCACGAATCTCCTTTGTCTTCAATCTGGGAATGCGTTTGGGATTGTGTTAAAGGTGTCCGGAGTTCTTGGGCTTGCGTTTTGATCTTTCAGCAACCCACCAGTCAGCTGCTGTAGTATTAGCTTAACCGCCGCTGCTGATTGCATGGCTCCTGCTCTCACCAGCAGCCACTCTTTCCAACACACTTCGTCAGCATGTTCACTCAGTCATTCCTTCACGCTGGTTCATCCATTCAGGCCAGTCTTTCACTAGTCTAGACCTAATTTCGAGCACATGTCCAGCCGACTCTTATAGTTCCCTCCAGCAACTTGCGCACGCTACCAGCATCGTTCATTCGCAACCAAAATCGACTTAATTTGTATTTCTCCATGTTCATCTTGAGTTGAGCGACAGTGACCCGATCGCTGTCATACGTTGATACCGGCTCACCCGATGACTATACAGTGCTCAGACTGCTCTGCTTTGTTGATGACCGTGGTTCGCATATGTTGTCATCGTGCCGTGCTTACCGTCCTGGAGCGTGCTGCTGTCTGCTCCGCTGTGCTTGGCATGCTTGGCCTGCTTAGGATCGACATTTCCCCAGCTTCGCACGTGAACTTTGCGTCATCAGTAGAACTACCCAGAGGACTCGTCAGGAGACCCCGAATGCAGCAGCGTATGGCCTTGAGCTTCATGAAGCAGAAACCTTCAGCATGCTTGTTTGTCTGTCTGTGGCCTTGACTCGGACAATAAGGTTTGTCTGTCTGTGGCCTTGACTCGGACAATAGACTGCCATATTTGACTGTCAAGATGAACGGCCACGCTCCTGCACCAGACTACTATAGCCCATCGCGTCGGGACATCACCAGAAACGCGACTTCAAACAATAACTCGAAGCAAGCAGATTATCATGGGGCTCAGACTCCGACTCAAACAACACGTGACTGCGACGCGCCACCAGCGTATGACCAGCTGTCCATCGCACCTCCATCAGACGAAGATTCTTCTGCGCAGCTCTCAAGCACAGACACTAACACAGCCTCCAAGGACAACAGCGTGAAAGACCGCAGCCGCGGGAGCACCATGAAACAGAAATGGAAGGCGATGAGGGAGGACGATGAGAGACGGCGGGCAGGAAGATATCAGACCGTGTCCGCCGCTGAGGCAGATCGGATCACGGCACTCGACAGGTACAGAGAAGAGCAGGCGAAGAGGTCGAGCGAGCAAAAGAGTGGTGTTGCTTCGCTTCTGGGTGTTTTGTTCTTGACTTGATTGGAATGTGTGCTAAAATACCTCGTAGATTGCTTTGAGGCCTAGGTGTCATTGCGACTGAGCGATTGCCGCTCTCACTGTCAGAGAGCTTTCCTTTCGTACGAAAACAGGTTGTCGGTCTCTCGGCCTGCTATACTACTCGGCCGAGTGGAACACTGTTCCCGTCGTCACTTTCTTGAGGCTACAGATGAAGCCATGGTTGCAGACATCCCAAGAGCTGTTCATGTGGTCAGTACGAACGAACAGCAAAACATTCGTTGGCAAGGCCGGCCATGGCCTCCATGCCTGCATCAGCGAAGCAGGAACCTCGACTGATACTACCGAGAAACGGGTCGTGTAACTCTACCCTATCTCAGCAAATACGATTACTTTCCTTCCCCTCAATCCAGCCACCGCTCTGCGGGACGTCGCTTTGCCGGAATACACCGCTTGGCTGTGTGCTTGCGAAGCAAGCTACCAAGAGACAATCGCGTGCTCTTGCTGTTAGTATTGCATGGTCACGAAATCGAGCATGGCAGAGCTTGCAACGTGATGCTTGAGCCAAGTACAATCAGGAGCAGAAGCATCAGCTGACGATTGACAAGCCTACAAGCAACTTGATGACGATTTATGCGGCCAGCAAATGCTCATTGCAAACACTTTAGTGTGTTTGGCGGACGCGAAAACAGTAGTTTGGCAACGCGTTGGATGGCTGTGGATCTCCTAATCAGCTATGTCGAGCTGTTTAGAGTAGAAGCAGGCAATGCTTGTGTTGAAGAGGAGGGCACAGTCGTAAGTATCAAGCAATCCGACAGCCGCTTTACTTATTCTACGTTTCTGCTGCTGATCGACCCGTCTCTTTGCAACATCACTACACATCCCCCATCCTCTTTGTCATCCCTACACACCATCCTTGCTCAATGTCAGGTAACAAGCCAGCCATGAGTACCAAAGAACCCCAAGAGGAACCTCAACAAGAACCCCAACCACAAGCCAAAACAAAAGCCCAGAAGAGGCGAGAGAGGGAGAGAGAGAAGGCCAGAAGGGAGGCGGAGGAACGAGAAAAATCTAAGCCTCCCGGAGCTGCCCCGGTCAATGTCTCTCAGGGCCCGAAGCCAGAGGCCAAGGGTCCCCCAACAACTCCAACATCCCAGAGCAAAGGCGAATCCTCTCATAGCCCGAGGCAGGCAGCGACTTCCAATGTTTCGAGCAAAGTTCCTGTAGAAACAGCGAAACCTAGTTCGTATAGCACCCGCTCTAGTACTAGTACCCATAACGCCAGTCAAGCGCGAGGCACAGATGCTTTCTCACAGCGGTACAATTCCCCCACCGCCGGACTCCCTGTGCGATCAAGCACTGCTATCACTTCTACATCGACAAGTACGGGCGGCGGTGCACCAGCTACAGGTCGTAGCACTCGAGTCCCAGAATCATCAACTACTACGAATACTCCCAGTGATAAAGTGCCTCCAGAATTTGATGATTCTGAGATTGCCGAAGTTCTCAGTCAGCACATCAAGCTTGCTATCGACCACAAAAGAGGGGTTGAGAAGGGGTTCATGAAGACAAACAACTTCCGAATCAAGGCAGATCCCATGAAAGATGGCAGCGCTAGAATTGTCTTTCAGTATCTCATTACAAAGATCGAGCGTGAACCCAAGCTTGACGAGAGCGCTGGCCAAACCTCGGACGGCGGATCTCAGCAAGAGCATGCCTCAGACAATGCTGTCCAATCGGAGGTCAGAAAAGGCAAGAGACCTGTTAGGTCATCTGTACGTGTTCGTCCATCCACGAACGGATCGTCCTCTGCGGGTGGACAGCCTGGAAATGACCCTTCAGGCAGCGCGACGGAGGCGAAGGGTCCACCGCCAATACGCGCCCGCATCAAGCGAAGAGTTGCTTACTTGCTGTTGCGGCATCTGGAACGCTGTCATCCTGCTCTTGCTATTGCTAGCGATTTGAATGACACCATTATCGCCTCAGCGCAATTAGAGTCTCCACATATCGACCAAGACATTCGCATAGATTACTATGATGAGGATGAAGACTCAGCCCGTGCAGAATGCTCGATTTATCAGGTGTCAATCGGCAAAGCCAAGAGAATTCCCGTGGGTGATGTTCAACAATTCTTCGTCGAAGCCTCTGCCGAAGCCTCTACCGGTATTACACCCACTAGGGAAGCCACCGTGGATGAGATTAATGATGTCGAAAAAGCACTCAACATCATTCTTACCCAGCGCGCTAATGATGGCACCATCAGACGTCCTGGGACAGAACCGACAGTCGCTTTTAGTGGTGTCAACAAGTATTACAACATCCCCAGCCGTTGGGAGTATCCCGATGATTTGCGAGACGGTACGGAAACACTGAAATCTCATGACCATGGGCATTCTTGGAACCTGCAAGCCGGGCTGATGGCGCTGCCGGGTTATGTCCGATCTTCACGTGGCGTCTTTCATGCATCAAACCCTTTCTTGCTCACTGTCAATACCAAGACGGGCTCGTTCTACCTCGGTGCTCAAGCTCAGAGGATCACGCTACAGGAACTCATTGACCGGTATTATAAAGAGATTCGCTCTGGCCTACCCAGCTGGGAGCAGACCGAAGCTTTCATCAAAGGCCTGAGAGTGATGACTACATACCTTAAGAACAGTCCAGCCGCCAAAAAGCCAAATGACTCTAGTCCGGTCCGAGAGCGTATTTTCACAATCTCGGGATTCCCTTTCACAACAAAAGAAGAAAGCGGAAGCGATCATTGGGACAAGTCGAACCAAACGCCGCGCGCTGATAGGGTCAGATTCGCCTATGAGGAAGGCAAGATCAGTGTACAAGACTATTTCCGAAGAACGCACAACGTCAACATTTCTCCCTCAGCTGCCGATAGGACACTGGCAGATGGAGTCTACACCGTGAGAGTCGGCACTAAGAACTTCCAGCCTGCAACGAAGCTCGAGGTCCTTCCCGGGCAGATCTACAGGAAGAAGAACCAAGTCATAACTCAAGGCTGCAGATCGCCCAAAGACAATTACGATTTCCTCACTACATCTGGTAGGCCCATGTTTGACCTGAAGACCGACTTCGTCCGAAGTTTTGGTATTACTCTCGAGCGTGAGCCTTTGGATGTCGCCTACAATTTTCTCCCGAGGCCTGGCGTCCGTTATCACGGAGACCAGCCAGCTATTCTCTCGCCGAATTGGGAGCTACAGTATCGGCATCAAGGTCAAGATCGGCCGCGGGTATTTGTCAGTGGACCAGTGGTTGCCACTACTTGGTCACTGGTCCAGCTCCATTCGGGCCCATGGCGCAATGCACCGCAAATGAACCAGTTCCGTGAAACAATGCAGCGTGCTTTGAACGGCTGTGGTCTCAACGGACTGACCTTTGACAGCCTGCCGTTCAATCAAAACCATCATATGGCACAAGCCAACAACGATAATGCCGTCCACAAAGCGTTGACCAACTGGTACAAGGCTCATGGAAAAGTCAAGCTTCTGGTTGTTCTGCTGACTGACAAAACGAGGTATGCAGCAGTGAAGCGATGGGGCGACCAGAGAGCAGGCGTTGCCACTATATGTGTTCTCGAGAAGAAGCGGAAAGGAGCTCCACCGCAATGGCCCACAGACGGTTCAGTGTTCCGGAACCTTTGCATGAAGTTCAACCCCAAGGCTTGTTCAAAGTCGGTCAACCATGAACTAGCCTCGAAATCAGCACTGTTGACAGACGAGACAATGCTTGTTGGCATGGACGTGGTAAGTGCCTCCACCAAGCAAGTTTGTTTACCGTCGTACTAATTCTGTTAGACTCATCCGGGTGCTGGGAGTATCAAAGGGGCTCCTAGTGTGGCTGCAATGGTTGCGTCTACCAATTCTCACTTCAGCCAATATCCGGCAAGCCTGCGCATGAATGCTCGACCAGAAGGTGAACCAGGCAGGTCCCTGGAAGAGATCATGGAGCTCGGCGACATGCTCGATGAACGTCTGACGGCCTATGCCAAGCAGAACGGCGAGCAACTCCCGAAACGCATCATCTTCTTCCGCGATGGCTTGAGCACCGACCAGTTCTCAATGGCCCGCGGTCGTGAACTCAGACGCTTGAAGGATGCTATCAGAAAGAGATATCTGAGAGCCAAGGTAGAGCAGCTACCCGACATCATGCTGATCTGTACCGTCAAGAAACACGACACACGGTTTTACCCGCACCCAACAAGGATGATTCGTGATCACAACTCTGCTCCGGGAAACAACCCCACCTCCGGGGTCGCTTTCTTCGGCGGAGTCACCTACGGCGATGGACAAGACTTCTTCCTCGTCAGCCAACATGCTGCAAAAGGCACCGCAAAGCCCACTCACTATATTGTGCTCCACAACGAGATCGAGTCCATCCAAGATGCACAGCAGGCTTCCGCCAGACAGTTAACAATCTCGGACATCGCAAACATGGTAAGTGCTCTCTGCCTCATACTTGTTTTGCAATCTGGAAAAAAGCAACACAGCTAACGTGTCATCGTCCAGGTGTATCAATTGTGCTTTACGTACAACAAAGCCACCACCGCCGTGGGCTTGGTGCCTCCATCCTACTACGCCGACAAAGCAGCAGACCGCGCCAGGTGCTACGTGAGCCATATCTACAATGCTCCTCGTACGCCCCGTGACCAGGATCCCCCCGTCTGGACCCGTGCTGCATACCCCATGGACCTGAGCGTCCACCCGAACCTCCAGGACATCATGTACTACATCTGATCTGGGCGTGCCTGCGTTCCCTTGACTTCACCGTTTTACCCCTCGCGCCTCACGAATCTCCTTTATCCGCATTCCACTTCTCACCGCAGCAGCACCAGAAAAACCTCGCAACACCAAAGCATCGCATGCTCGATCTCGCGGCTCCCGTTTTTCGACGCGTTCCTTCTTTTCTTTTTGTTCAGCAGCAACAACACACAACCGACTCACGCTCCCCATCAGTCCTTCGGCAAATCGACTGTTCATGTCCACTCACCCCGGTCACTCGTTTAGCATTTCCATCTCCAACGCCGACCAATTTTATTCTTTTATCAAATCTGTTCTGGTCCGGGGTATTCTTCGCATGTCATGTATGTCAGTCTAGGACGGCAATTTTCGAGTCCGTATTGGATGAATGAAAAGTTGAAGAGGAAAAGCCACCCATGTGCTTCTCACTCCGTGATTAGTGTTCTGCATCGTGTCCGCCAAGGCAATTCTACTCATATGCGCGCTCTTCCTCCCATGACTCTTGCGATGATGGGTTGACGGACAAACTGAGGCCGCAAATGACAGCAGAACAGGCTGTGGCAGCCTTGAATAAGGCAAGAGCTAGACCGGGGGTGCATGTTGTGAAGAGTGTATATTTATTGTTCTGTGCCGGAGCAGGTCGGCTGGTATCGCCGTGCTCTGCTCCTACCATAGCCATTGCGCTTTTCCTGCGCGAAGCAAAATGGTCGATCTTCTAACGTCGCCTAGAGAACAATTGCTGTCGTGCGGTCTCGTCTTGTGGAGGATGTCCTTCCACGCAACATCCATCGAACCCGGCTTTCTTCCGCCGCACCTTGACTGGATCCATTCATGGCTCAGCGTAGGTCAGCATCGAGGCATGCTCAGCATGCCGCATTTTCCACTCTCTTGTCAAGCTTCGGACAGACCTCCAAGCATCACTATCGCTGGCACAATACCCGCAGTCGGTTTCTTGCGGTCCCACCACACATCAACAAATCCTTTCCTCCAATACAAATGAGCTTCCATGTAAATATGCTTGCTTTTGTCCAGAACAGTGCACTTTCATACACTGACGACCGGTGTCAACCTCTGTACATGAAAGTGAAACCAGATAACACAATGACGAAGCAACGGTTGCCATTGCAAAAGGCGATGGACCGTCGTTTATGCTGATCCTCCATGAACCCTGCCGCCCTGTGTCGCTCAACGGACGCGGCGACCGAATGAACGCCTCTGCCATGCACTAAAATCGAACAACATACGAAATGCTGACGCCACGCGATGTGGTGGCCATTATATGAAGTGGTAGAGCCCTTGGCGGCTCTCGACAATTACTTGGACTCGAGGTCCCAACATGGAGGCCATGTATGACTGAGCCATACGTCTTCTGTGAGGGACAGACGATGAAACGGATACTGCAGCTAGGACCCACCGCTCTTCAATTCGCTCATAATGCAACGTCCAGAACAAGGCTGACATCCTGTACCTGAGAGCTGGCTAGGTCTTCAAGCACGGGTATCAGATCGAGCAGCTCATTGTCATGGGCATCAGAAAACCACGAGCTGATGGGGACGGCGTGTTGGGGGTGAAATATGTAAGAGGTTGGCGAGTTGTCGATGATTATGGTTTCCTTCAGATCGCGGCCAACTTGTGACAAGTCCTGAGTCTGGTTAGCATGCACTGGACGAACAGAGAGTAACGCATACCTTGACGTAGTTACCCTGATGGTTGTAGCAACTCTCACGGAATAAACGGTGGTGCACGACATGATGGATGTCGAGCTGGTCCAGTAGCGGATCGCCATACTTGGAGACAGATGCGGTAAAGACGACGACTTCATACAGCTCTCCTACCCTTTTCATGAACTGGTCCACGCCTGGCCTTTTGATGACGTAGACGTTGTGGTACTGTCCTTCGATCTCGACGGGGATGGTAAAATCTGCCTGGTTGAGGATCTTGAAGCTGCTGTGCACGAGAGTCTCGTCGAGATCGAGGATCAAGCACTTTCGGCCTTTGTGATGAGGTTGCACCGGTGGCAATAGCCAGGTTTGCTTGCTCTCTGGTTCTGGGTCAGGAACGGGAGGTACGTCGGTGGCTGCCACGGGGGCTTGTGTCTGGGCAATGCGCTTCTGCAGTGGAGGGGGTGGTGGCAGCGCGACTGGGACGACATCGTGAGGCTGCACTGGTTCGTCGACAACATTTTGGTCTTCGACTGGAGGGACTGGGGGCGCATCTGTCATGTCAACATCACTCTCTTGTGGGACATGCTTGGGTGGAGGCGGGAACTCCAGTTGCGGCTTCTGGTCTGTGACAACAGTGTCGGCAGCATGAGAAGGGGGAAGAGTGATTAGATCGTGGACGGTGGGTTCTGCTTGTCGAGGGGTCTCGGCTTGCGTAGAAGGATCTGGCTGCGCGGCCTCGGGCGCAGATGTCGAAGGGAGCGAGACTGGAGCGATGACGGGCAGGGGCTTCTCGTGGGAGACCTCATTTCGATCCACCCTCGGGCGCGCGTCGGCCCTCGGATTGTCGATTGGGGTGGGCTTCTCGTCTTCCACCGCTACTGGCTCGGCTCTCTTCTCGTCGTAGGGCTGTTCCTGAGTGGTCATCTTCTCGGAGGCGACGGGCGCGACGGGCGCGACGGGCGCGACGGGCGCGACGGGCGCGACGGGCGCGACGGGCGCGACGGGCACGACAGGCTCGTCAGGAACGACGGTCCTTTGCGGGGTGGGCTCGATCTTCCTCTGCTTGGCTGGTACGTCTGGCTCCTCTGATTTCAGCCCATCTACACCGTCGTCGGCCCGACAGCAGTTGAGAAAAGCAAGAAACCCACCTGACTTCTGTTTCCTCTCAGAACGGGCGCTATCATTCTGTGGAACAGCAGGTGGATTATCTCTCTCCTCTAGTGCTTTGGAAGCATGACGTGCCGACCTCCTGCTGCTTCTGCTTCCTTGCCTGCTGCGAGTGAGCAGACTGCGTTTGGAGCCACGGCGTGGACTGGGAGGTTCGGTCTGGTTTTCGGGGTTTGGAGGCGGCTGCAGGGCTGATGAGCCGGGCTGTTGCGACGTCGAGCGAGGTGGAATATCTACGGTGCTCTTGTCTGTGGCAGGGGTGATGTCAGAACCTGGCAGAGATGGTGTCAGTACAGGCAGCGACAGCGGTGATGAGTCACCGGCGCAAGAGGATCAGAGGTCAAGCGGTACCTGTTCCAGGCTGAGCAGTAGCAGTACCACTCATGTGGGGCGACACGACCTCAAGAGGTCCAAGCTATCGGCTTCTGCGACACTCGGAGAATATTTCGACTCGTCGATCAGTCATGCGCTGTGAGACTGCGATGCCGGTGGTGGGTTTATCCAAGTCGAAGAGAACGAGCGATGGCGGATGTAGAATCTGAAGGAGCGACAAGCAGCCTGGCCCAGTGGCTGAGGCACAATCGATCGCGCTGAGACAGCTGTTAATTGGTTGCGCGTGACAGGGGCCGATAGCAGACAGCTCAGGGCCTGCGTGCAGGTGGCGGGTAATTATGTTGCTACTCAACCAAGGAAGTCGCGATCGTCCCAGGCCTGGGTAGTGGTGGTGGTGGTAATGCCCAACAGCAAAAGTAGATGATCGCAGGAGGCGCTCTCCAAAGCCAAGTTGCGACGACTGGGTCAAACACAAGAACGGCCCGAATGGATGCTGCCTGAGACTACTGACTGCAACTCAACGTGAAGGTGAGCTCGAATTGGGAAAGAGCTGGCAAGATGCAGGAAGTGTAAGTTACTCGTATCTGGGGCGACTGGGAACGCAAAAGACTGGCAGAGTGTGTGCTTGATGCATGCGCTACCGTGCTCGCTGCTCCTCTAGCTAAACACACCAGTCCCCACGCAGCGGCTAGCGGCACGATAAAGTAGGCAAGAGCGGAGTGTCGACATCTGCACATGTGTGCTAGAGACCTGCCACTCTCCAGCATGGCAAGCCAGCAGACTCGCGAGGACTGGCAGGACTGGCAGGACGGGGTCTTAGCTTACGCGACGGGGTCGGTGGGAGATCAGAAGAACTGCCTAAACCTGCTTGGCTGCTTGCCACTGCATGCATTGGTTAGCCCTCGACCCACCCCGTACAAGCGCACCGTGCTAACGGCACTTAGGCTTGCCAACTCCGAGATCACTTTGCTTCAGACAGTCGACCTCACGCCTTTCATATCTGCAATCCCGTAGCCCTTGTGGTGTGAAGAACCCAAGACGACCGTGTCGGGCAGATACGCTGCCGAACATCGTGTCATGCTACTCCTAGCACTTCTACTACTAGCACAGCGTGGCATGGCGAGTACAGTAGCTTGCGAATCTAATTTAAGTAATGATGATTGTGCTGCTTCCTGCGTCATATCTCGCCCATCTCGACTTTGCCAAAAACACGGCTTTCTGCTCGTCCACAACTGCACCGGTAGCGTGTCAGGCAACTAGACATGTACTTCATGCATCGCGTCGAGCACACTCTTCTTGAACCACTGCTAGCATACAACAACCACCGACGATGGCGCAAAAGGAGCAGCAATCTTGCGTTCCGGCAAGCGTCCGTGCGCTTGGCCCGGGAAGGTTGATGAACGCTGCTCCGACCCCTGCCTGCGCGCTATCATGGCCACTAAGGAAGGTGCCGTGCTCGCAGCTAACCGCCAGGAACAAGAACAAGCTATGGCCGCAGCACGGCCAGAGACAACCATGATCAGACGTCAATCAGCTTACAATCGATACCTCTTGCGCCTCATTCTTGCTTCTCAAGCCTCTTGATGCGCACCTGGAAATCTGCTGGTTTCACGAACCAGTAGTTCTTGCACGACCACTCAACGTCTGGCCGTTGCAACTCGAAATCAAAGTTGCGCACAATCTGTGGCACGAGCTTGGTCATCTCCAAGTACGAGATGTGCCGGCCGATGCATGTTCGAGATCCCAGTCCGAACTAATGGATGTCAGCCTGGTCGATGTCAACAGGGCATAACGTCTACGGACTTACCGGTAAATAATATGTCTCCAGATATCTCAGCTTGCCTCCTCCTTCCTCCTCAGCTTCTATCCACCTCTCTGGTCGGAATTCATTCGCATCAGGTCCCCACACATCCTGATTATAATGTGCAACCCAACCGTTGATGCCGACCTCTGAACCTGCCGGCAAGAACTCTCCACAAATCTCGGCACCGCCTTCGTTGACGACTCGCCAAAGAGGTAATCCCACTGCGGCGTGCATTCTTAGACCTTCCTTGATGCATGCTTGCAAGTACTTCATTTCTTGACTGTCTTGGAACGACACTCTGTCTGTTTCGCATTGTCCCTGCTCCGTCAGCGATCTGATCTCTTCCCTCAGCTTTTGCATGGCCCGGGGCGTCTTGATGAGGTGATAGAGCACAGATGATAGGCTGACAGCTGTGGTATCAGACCCGGCTATGATATTGCTCAAGCCAAGTATAAAACAGTGGTAATCGGTCACGCCTTTCTGTTGGTCCTTCTTCATGTCTAAGAGCTTATCGAGGAAGTCCTCAGGTGTGCCCTGTGGCCTCTCCTCTACGCCCTTACCTTCCAGGTCCCAGGTCCTCCTTTGTGCCTCGCGCGTTTCTTTGTTGGTTTGAGTGAAGTTCATAAGCTTCTGTCGGCCAGCTGCTCCACTGCCTGGAATCCGTTGGAGCAGCGGGTACAGATAAGGGTGCATCCACGCATAAATTCCAACCAGTGTGGAATATGGCATGCTTGAGTCCAGCGCCTGCATAATGCCATCGACGTCTTCTCCCCGGTCGAGGAAGCCAAAACGCTTGCTGTATGTGATTGCGCCAATCACGTCGAAAGCGTAGACTTGGAACCAGTGCGCCATGTCGATGTATCTCCCTGAGGTCGCAAGCTCCCCCAACCTGTCTTGGAAGATGATAGCACAATCGTCCACGTACTGCTCATAGGACTTCAGCGTGCTGAGTGCGTATAGGTTCTGGAATTTCTTCCTTGTGTCGTTATGCCGCTTGATGTCTCGGTCTGGAAACAATGTCCATCGTTCAGGCGATGGATGCTTCCAACCCTCATACCAATCGCTTTTCCTCATCTTGGACCCGACTCCATATATCTGCTTGTCAGGCTCGATGATAGAGAACATGTTCGGTCCGAGACGAACGATTGGAGCATAAAATTGGCCATGCTTGGCATACTTGCGGTGAAGTCTGATGTTGTCCTTCTCTGCTTGGCCCTTCCACACGCTGTAGAAGTACCAGAGGCGGGTGAATCGAGCAAGGAAAGGTCCTGGGATGTGTCTGGTTGGAGACAAAGCAGCTGCAAGTATGGCATAAAGTGCTCGAGCCACACCGAGGGCAAGTGCCGAATACACCAGAAGTATTGGATGCATTGTGGCTAAATTGTTTATCTCGGTATGCTGCGTTCTTGTTCGCGTCCACGCAGCTCGACTCCTAATATAACAATAGAGACAGCTATCATGAGAGGTCTGTTACTACCTGAATATGATTATAAGTTGGAGGCATGCAAGCTATATGAATACTAGTTCACAACGATCCGAACGAGGCCTTACGGCAGTGAAGCTCGGCAACATAGCCCAGGGACACCCAAGTGACCGGACCTGGCCGCCACTCGGGGTCAGAAAACAGTCATGTTCGGATCGGGTAATGCGGGGAAACAGACCACGTTCGGGGCGAGACGGCGAGCGGCCATACGAGCATGGGGAAGGAGCGCCGACATCATGTGTCTGCTTTTTATGTTGTTGTCGTGTATGTGAGACAAGCCTCTGGACGAAGAGCATGTTGACAATGCAGGCGTTGCATGGTCTCATGGTATCTGTATAACTTTGGACACAACACATGCTGTACAAGTACCTAGATAGTTCTGCTGCACCTGGCTGGCAAGGGTTCGCTAAATTAGCCTCTGCGGTCCGCGTCGGCAAGCTCGCATGAAGCTCTGTTGATCTCTGCAGCTGCTATTCCTTTGCACTCAAACGCACGTCAGGGAGCGGCGTAAGCATTGAAGTATTCCAGCCATTTCAAGTCTCGTGCGAAGCGGATGGCGTCATGGGTGCTGAAGGGAAATGAGTCGAAGCGAGGGCCGCAGGTCAACCATCACACGGTACCTGCCAAGGCGCGTGGAAGTGACATCATAGCTTCCGAACGCGATGATGCGGCTGATGGAGAGCGTGACCTGGCCTTTTAGCAGAACGCAGTTCACAATACCTTCTGCTTCCTTACCGCACACATAGCTATTTACACATCTCAGATCTCAAACAATACACAGCTTGTTAATATACTCAAATCCTAGGATACCAGCCCACCAACAAAAGCACATCCACCAAGATGCCTACAGGACAAGCAGGTGTAACCAAGGTTCACTACAAGGGTAGCGATGAGGACTTCATTGTCTTTGTCGAGAACCCAGAGGAGCTCAAGAAGTGGAAGGGTGACCGAAGCATCCCCCTAGCACAGGTTGTCGACAGCTTCAAGATCTTCGTCACACACAAGTATGTCCCCAGTCTGTATCCATGGCGGGGTAACGGCTGACATTCCGTCCAGGCATGGCGCTCAAGGTCAGATGGACGGTGCCTCCAAGGCAACGCTCGAGAACGAGTTCGGTACCAAGAACGAGGATGAGGCTATCATTCAAATACTAGAGAAGGGCGACATTCAGAACGTCGAGGTAGGTGCCACTATACTCAGTGCCACGGTACATCAATCACTGACATGCTTTAACAGAACCTACCTAACCACCCAGGCCGAGGAGGACAAAGAAACGACACTCAAGGTGGTGGCCGACAAGCTCACTAGAGGAAATGCTCGAAGCCCGCTAGACATCGTGGGACCTGTTGTTCGAAATACGGCTTAAGGCTAGTATGAACGTTGACCACCATGAATATCGAAGCTCGGATGGCCCAGCGGCCTGAATGGAGATAAATTAAGACTAGCTTCAATACCGATGGATTACATGCATTGACACACGGTTCAATGCCCCCATACCTCAGAGGACCAGCCTGCACCCAGCTGACGTTCCCATTGACAAGGTTCGGAGATACAACGAGTATCAACCTAAGGCCAACGGATATCTACACTTACTAAAGATTCGCTGCTAATGCCCTCCTATCCGTCCACAAGCTCGACCAAAATGTGCGTGGAATCAGTATCCGTTGGATCGTCAGAGACAGAACCTGTTCGTCAAGAAAAGAGCACATAACATAGACAGCGTCAGGAAGACAATGTATCACTTGAACGAGGGTAAGATGATGCTGAGGTGGTATACACGGCTAAAGACAACCAATTCGGGACCAACGCTTCGATCTACCGCCACTATGCATGATATCGCTACTCAAAAATGCTCCTTCCAAAACTTGAACTTCACAAATTCATTGCCCGTGTCCTTACACGCGCGTTTGATCTCGCGTGCCGCAGCCGACGGACCACAGAAGTACACGCCGACCTGTGCCCTCATCTGGTTGACATGCAACTTACTCTGCCCAAAATCAAGATAACTCTGATCCATCAACCCATCTCTCATGGCTCCGAATATCCTCTTGAAATCCGGCCTACCGAATTGTGTCTTCGTCCGCAGCTCCGTCAGTGGATCGAGATCATACCCCGCCGTATTGAGATAGATGTTCGCTGCAGTGTCGCTATCGACCTTCTGCGTGAGGTACGTGTGGATACGGAGGAACTCGGCGCCGCCCGAAGCCTCTGCCGCGTCGGCCGACTGCGCCTCGAGACTTGACAGGAGTGTCTGGAACCACTCGAACGACTCGATGCTGCGTGTGACCCAGATGAACACTACGCGGCGGAGCTTGCGCGGCGGGTTAGGTCCGGCGCGGATATGCCAGATTTGCTTGAGTACTGACGCCCAGGGCGTCACGCCGATGCCCGTGCCGATGAGGACCGCGACTTCGTTGTCGAAGATGTCTTCGGCGGGCGCGCCGTAGGGGCCGTCGATCTGGATCGCCGGCATCTCTTGGCCTTGTTGCAGCGCGATCTCGTAGATGCCGTTGGGATCGAGGCCGTCGTACTCCTTCGCTTGGGCCGGCCCACAGCCTAGCGCGTCGCCCATGGCGCGCGTGAAGTCGCCGACCTGGCGGATGTGCACGCTGATGTAGGGGTCGTAGGGGCACGAGGTGATGGTGAAGGGATGCCATTGGCCGGAGCTGACGCATGGCATCTTGAGGAAGAGCCACTGGCCGGCCTTGTATTTCATCGAGGGCTTCTTGAATTGGATCTCCATGGCGTCGTAGGGGTGGCGGATCACTTTGTAGATCTTGGTTTCGCGCCGAGCCCGGATCTCGCGGTAGATGCGCTCCATGAGGTAGATGCCGCCGCCCCAGAGCTCCCAGCGCCAACCTTCGTAGCCGATGCAGTGGTTCCAGAAGTTAGCGCCGGCGAATGGCGAGTATGGCGCTGCCGTGTCGCGGACGAAGCAGCCGGTTGCGTGGGTGTACATGGCCAGCAGGAAGGGGATGAATAGATGGTGCGAGTACCAGAATGTTTCGAAGGACTGTTGGCGGATTTTGTGGTGAGCTGTGGTGTACATGAGCAGCATGCAAAGGAGCATGATGTGGCCCGTGATGCCGCCGGCTTCGGTGTAGTGGATCTGTAGTGCGGTCTGTGGTCTCAATTGATCCTTCTCAACGTTGAAGAAGTTGACGTAGTGAGCTAACACGTGAATGCAGGTAAAGAGCAGCAAGCTGTATGCGCACTGCCTGTGGAACCATTGGGTCTCGTCGAGAGGAAGCCAGCGGAACTTTGGCCGGATCATCCTCATGAGATTCCGGCACATCGGTAGAAGGATCAATGCCACATCGACGGACAGCACCAGGCCTGCCCCTCTAGACAGCCATACTGAGAATGTCAACGTGTTGAGCGCTGCTAATCGAGGGTCTGCTGCCTGCTTCCACCTGGAGAAAAGTTAGTCATCGCTGGTATAGCTATTGGCGTGGTAGACGCACCATCCTAACGCAAACAATCCCCAATGAAATGCCCACCATAAAATGTAGAAAGCGATTTTCGCGGGCGCAAAATGCGACTTCATCGTCGCCATAGTGGCGACTGGATGAGTGAGAACGCTTCAAATGATAGATGTCGTGTTACGACGATTGCATGTCCCTGCTGTAACCAAGTACCACGGATGAAGCTGTACCCGTTCTCGTTCGACAGGGGAAGCGCGCCGTTATAGCAGAGACAGAACGTAGCAGCGGTAGTTGTAGGGGGACTCGGTGTTGTCGTAAGGAGTTAGTGATCCGGTCCAGCGAGTACTGACGCCGTCGTGTTGTTCGAAAGGTTTCGAGGGCATCAGCGGGTATACTGAGACGTCAAACCCTCTGAGTATTGCAGTCAAGTGGCAAGTGCAACAAGGGTTGTTACAGATGTGACCGAATATCAAGGTGCTGACCGGGTACCGCCAGAATGGTAGATTTCGGAACTGTGAAGCGAACGTGATTTCTCTAATGTGATTCTAATGCAAGCGCGCCAAGCGATGATGTTTGTTCGACTAGAAAGAAAGCCACAGAGTTCGGCAACCAGGTAAGTGATGTGAAGTAGTATGCGATGCTTGACAGATATGACTGCTGAAGGTACAGAACTCTGGAGGGCTTGCCGAGCACTACGCATGAAGGAGCCAAACCCTTAGCTTGAGAAACCATCAGTAACGAATGAGACGTTGCATCTCGGACTGAAACTGCATCAATTGGATACGATTTCATGTCAGGGCACAAGCGAGACGCTGACGCCGGCGTGGAGTGGTCGAGACAAGGTCGAGCTTCGAGTCCACCAGGCAAGATAAGCGCATCTCGTAGACGCGATCTATGCCTCATTGAAATGGCGCAAATACAGGGGCCATACAGTTGAAGCAACGCCCGGCGGCCAGTCTAAGAAGCATCGGAGTTGATGCCGAGATGTATGACCGACTCTGAAGACTTGGTGATTGAAGTGGTGAGAGGGTTGACGAATTCTGGTCTCGTGCAGAAGCGGTCTTGGACGAGGCTGGGCGGACGGTACGAAAAGAGCAAAGCGTAGAAGGCGTCCCCGCCCTTGCTTTGAACTCCGCTCATCTCCTCCAACCAATGGGTGCGCGGAAGCAACCGCTGAAGCAGAAAAAGGCTTGTCGTGCATCTGAAGCACAACCAGTCACATCTCTGTATCCTGCTTCTTCCTCTCGAGCTCGTGGGCGTAGCGCTGAGACATGGTTGTGCTTCGACGAGATCTGTGCTTTCATTCGCTTGAATGCATTCGTCTCCCGCCCAGTGCCTACAGCCTCTAGACACGCATGAACTCGAGACCATGGCAAAATCATTGCAGCCTCAGACATCATCATTTTCTCATTCGTCAAAATCAGATTCTAACGAAGTCCAGTCTCTACTTCCAGCGGTTAGCTCATCTACGGCTGATCAAGTCTGTTCTTGACCGCCACCCGTCGCTTATCACTATGTCCGCTGCGTGCTCATCACTCGATAGTGCAACGCCCAATCACATTGGCCAAATGCTTCCGATTTCTCCTCTTGGACATTGAGCTTCGCGGGCTTGCTCACCTAGCTACTCGTGGTAACTTTTCCAAGATGGAGTGTGGAGAATCGAAGTCTACGCGCCCATCAATCATGTGCGAGCAAGGGCTTCACAGCAAATGCACGTCTAGATGCAGGTAAGTACTGGAGCGAAGAACCTCGATCTCACCATCTTCTCTTCTGTTGTCGCATCGTAGAAATTCCCGACAAGCGTTCCACTGCTATACGTTGTCGTTGTCGATACATTGTTCCAAGGGATACCGGAGAAGAGATCTGCAGCTTGAGACGTGCAGTGTTACATAACTACTCTCACAGTGCTCTTCCGACACGACCACTATCGCGGGCAAGTTCGAAACACCGCGCGCTTGAGATCCACCAAGTCTCGTACAGCTTGCAACCTTTTGAACTTCACCTCAACGTCGCGCCCGAAGCAAAACTGTCGCAGCTTCATCGCTGTTGCATAGAAGCCAGCACAGCCAGCAACTGACCAGCGGCTCGCATTAACTTGGCTACATCAAAAGACTACGTTCTCCATGGTCAGCACTGCCTTGACTTGCTATCCTTTGTAAGCATCTCAGCAGGCCTGCGTGCCACCACTCACCTACTTCGATTGTCAACGACTTCAACAGCATCCGAGCTGGGCTCGACGATAGAACCAGCAGCAGCACAAGCTGCTAGCTAGCAATCATATCCTTTCCGAATCATAGAGGCGACGACTCACGATGGGCAAGCTCATCAAAACGCACTGGTCGCGTCTCATCCTCCTCACAGCCAGTGCATATCAACTGGCAGCCGCGATAGAGGGCTACTTCTGGCCCAAGATATTCTGGGACGTCCTCACCAAAAATCTCGATGCGGCAGTGAAGCCGTATCCAGTCCTCCAGTCGCTCAACCTGGTATTCGCAATAATAGGCTTATGTTGGGAATGGCCTTTACCGCTAGTCTCACGTTTCCTGCCCAGTCTGCATAGAAGCATCGAAGCCAGATTGGTGATTTATCCTCTGGCGGCTCTGGCGGCGTTGTTGCTGTATCAGGGCACCAACGCAGGACTATACTATCTCATCGGACTGGGCGTGTTGTTTTGGGGCTTCTGTGAAGGGGAAGGGATTGCGCCTGTACCGTGGACATTACCGCAAAGGCTAGAAGAGCAGGGGGAAAGTAGAGTATGACAGTCGTTGTACGATCCTGACGGCTGTTCCTTCGTTCTTTTCTTCATGGTATTTTGACCAGCCTTCTAGGCCAATGAGAACACCTGCTCTATCACCTCCTTTTCGTGCATATGGCTTTTAATGGGCTCGCCTGTATCGTGTACGCAAGATGATCTTCTCCGTACTCGGAAGGTCAACATTGCAGTCTATGAGATAGCGCACATAACTCTGGTGCATCCATACGCGTCCCGTCTACCAGGGAAAGATGTAGGCACCGGTTAGTCACGTGACCGTAAGGGACTTCCCTCATCCACGCACCTGTCGTGTTGGTCAGCCTGGATCGTCTTGCAATATACAAAGTCCGCCATGTATCGCATGCTAGATGTGTTGACATAGACAATGTGAGTGGCTGCCAGGGCGTCTATCGTCAAGCCCCGCGATCCTGAGTATGCCTGACCAATATGTCGAGGTGCACTCGTGGGGTGACGATAACGTCTCGCCGGTCAACTCGCGCAGCATCATGTATATCGGGCACGCATGTTGTCCAACGAGGCAGCGAACTCTTTTCAATGATTCAGCAGAGATTGGTCTTGCTGTTTCCTTCAATGAATGGCCATGGTTTGTCACTAATCACCCCATGGCAAGTGCGAGTCCTCCTTCCTTTTGCGCCTGCTCTTTGAGATCGCAGCGACCAATTACGACTATATGTCCTGCACGTCTCAACCCTTTCTATTCCATCGTGACCATCATATCACCATTTGTACAGATCTTGGGACGGCTTACGGTCTTGGTCGATGACTTCAATTTTGCCCGCTGAGCTTTCTTTTGTCTTGTGAAGTCAATAATATCTATCTTTTGAATAGCATTTGTCCTATGCTACCATGGCAGCAGTATTGCAACCAACCATCTTCAATCCTTTCGATACAGCGCTTGGAGCGTCATCACGCCAGATTGAGGGATCTTTGAACTTTCCTGAGCACGCTCCGGATCTGGACAAACTGAGCGTCAACACTGTGATACACGACAACTCCTGTCGACCACCCCCTGCTTTGGCCTCCTCCATTACCCCTGCTGCTCCGCAACGGAACGACGAGAACCTATCTCCAGGAGCAAGACTCAGGAATGGAGGTTCTCAACTCAGATCAGCTTCGTCTCATAGCTCGAAAGGTCCTGAAATCGGCGCATTCACGGCGCAACTTCGACCACGTAATTTCACCTTCCAGCCACTGATGCACGATATGGACATTGTCGAGCGTCCAGAAGAAAGAGCAGATACAGCACGCACCAAGCTCGACCGACAGGATGATATGATTAGTCTATCGCTTCACGATAAGTGGGATACTGAGCAGCCTACCAGAAAACAACGTCCAGTCACACCAGCTGTGACCAGTAAGCGTGAGCAGAGCCATGACAAGAGCAGCCCAATCACGAGTATGAAGGCGCTGGAACCCAATAAGAACGCGATGACAACCCCCGAGACAGGCTTGCTGCCTCGCATACGGGAGCTAAGGCAGAAAACAACCAGCGGCGAGACTGATACATCGACACGTTCTCCCACACCAGACCATATACCTGTTCATTACCAGAGACTCTCAGATGGATCCTCTGGCTGTGTACATTCTATGAGAACTGCTAGTTTCACGAATGCTAGCTTCAACATTTTCCCGAGGTCTTCTCGCGTGGGAATGTCGAGCGATAGCGCTGTGTTCTACGGTAGTCAACCAAGATACTCAATTGACAGTGATCGTCCTTTGACAAGTCATTCCTTCGATGAAATTGCGCTCAAGCGAGGCTTCAAGAGGCAGCAGGTTATCGACGAATTGATCTTCACAGAAGAGAGCTACGTGGCTGATCTCAAAGCTCTTGTTTACCTGTACTCGACGCTTCTTGCATCTGCCTCGTCAATTCCAGGTAGACTGAGGTCAGCTATAGAGCAGAATGTGGAAGCCATCTTGCACCTGCACGAACAGGTTGTGGAGAAGCTACACTCCGCCAGGTTGCACGCAGCTGCACGAAGATGGGCAGACACAACTGTGCCTGATAAGCTCGGACACCACCGACGATTCTATGCAAACCGCTCAGAGCGAGGTGGTCGTGCTAGAACCCCAAAGTTCCATCGTCATACCAGATCAGACGAATCTGCCGACGCCGTTGGCCTTCATCCTCAGCAGGCTGGGTCGGCGGAGCCAATAGATGTGTATGAGATCACTGCTGTCGTCAAGGAGGCCGTCAAGGAATTCTACGTCTACGAAGAATATTGTGCAAACTTCGAGATCATTCGGCATGAGCTGCAGAAGCATATGCCACAGTTGTGGTCTACCTACGAATCCGGCATGGAGTCTTTGGCGAAGGTAATTATGGCTGTTGATCGACAGCGAGCCAATGATCATCGAGGCCTCACTGTTGGAGATCTCCTCATCAAACCCATCCAGCGACTAATGAAATATCCTCTCCTGCTGGGACAACTGTTGCACAGCACACCAGTAGCTGATGCCCCTGGTACACATGCCGAGCTTGACCTAGTCTTGCAATCTGTGCGAGAGATGGTTCAGATGGTCAACCTGGCGCGAGACAACCAATATGCAAGAGCCCAGATTCAGAGGCGGTGGCTCCTCCAGGACCGCCTCGACCTTTCCAGGCTTAGCATCACTCCAGAACAGTTCCGGTACTTCGGATCCGTGGAATTATGTGGTGTACTGCACGTCGCTTACCAGACAACCACGGCTGTCAGTGGAGGCTATGCACTGTGTGCTTTGTTAGACGAGCACTTCTTGGTAGCATTCCCTATCGCCAATACCGGGCACTTCCAAGTAATCGCTCTCATCCAGCTGTCGGATGTCAAGATCGAATCCGCAACAGATGGAAAAGGCAAGTCGCTCTCCAAGTCGAGTAGGCGTAGATTAACATTTTTTGTCTAGGACTCCAATGCGCTTCCACTTTCTTTACCTGGAAGATCTCTTTCGCTTGTGCTGGGTACTATCACGAATTGATCCTCAGCGCATGCTCAAAGACTGAAGAAGACCACTGGACAGCAGGCCTCAGAGGTGATTTTGGAGGCCCCGTGCATCGCCCACTTGACACAGAGCTTGCTGCTGCCACGTGCCTGGCAATCAATTTGAAATCAGTCGGGGTTGTCTTCTCGTCGCAAAAGTCCTTATCACGTGAGTCCTCCGTTCAGAGAGCTGCCACGGTGGGAGGTCGATCTGCTATATCTCAGGTCATCATCCGTAACACTCATAACGCACAAGACCTTCACGAGTATCGAGATCCGACGTCCTCGTTTGCGCCTATCAACCGGTCACAGTCCCACCTGAACACAAAAAGAATCCCAGTGCTTGAACCCAGACGATCAGAACGAACACGGTTGGAGAGCAGCATCGGCGACATTTGGACCAAGGAACGGCTACCTTTCCCCGGTATGGTAGGCTCAAGAAGTGGACAGATGCTACGAGCGTCAGCGGGCTCTCTTGCTCGCAAGCTGAGTCTGGCATCCATACATACTCCATTCTCCAAGGCGCGAACATCAAGCTTGTCCATGGCGAGCAGGAGATCCTATGACCTCTTCAACGATTCGAAGTCGACATTTGAAGTTCGTACACGAGAGCCAACCCATCCTCAGGCTAGTCGGCCAAAGCCTAAGGAGATACCAGAAGTCGACGACATGCGAAGTGTGGTTGGCCGTATGATTGGGAGCAGCATGCCTGGCCCCAAGAAGGATCAAGTTGTGCCAGCACTTCACGTCGAGCGCAGTCGAGAAAAGAAGTCTCGCAAAGTGTCCATTCGAACAGTTGGTCCCGACGACCCGGCAGCGGCATTCTACGAAGGATCCGACAGCTTTGAGTCCAGCGGCGGCACTAGCGCTGTCGTTGACGCCGAAAAGATATCAGTCGTTGGCGCTGGCAGCGGAGGACGTAGACGGAAGAGAAGATGGAGCAGGCAATTGTCTAGGCTCAAGGGATTTGGCTCAGAAGCCAAGAGCATGTTGTATTCTAGTTCTTCAGGGGCGTAGACCAGCCTTTTGGCACTGTCGTCTGGACAAACACGAAAGAGGCGTAGACTCAGCATTCAATGTGAAGCATTCTGTACTGATCAGCCCAATGGTTGACACAAGACAACCGGCAATAGTGTAAGCTCGTTCCATGCTCGCCCTATAGCAAGATAATATCGTTGAATGCTGCGCTGTTTCGGCGATGAACGCGCAGCTACAAGGCACTCAGCCACAGGATAGAAGACAACTTAGCGTTTGCTTGTTGTCATTTAGATCTCATGAAAAGACTATGGAATTTCCTCCATGTACCTCGCCACGGCCCAGGGGTATATATACATTCGTGTACCGAGCTCTTTCATTCGATTCGATTCGATTCGATTCAAGCAACGTTCCGTCTATTCGCCGTGAACACCATGGATGACTGACTGTTGTTGCTACACCAAACGCTGCAGCGGATGTATGTACTCGTACAAAGAATTGGAAGGCAAATGTAGGCAGATAGACAGGTAGAAGGTCAAATGGAGAACAGTACTGAAGCCGGGTTCGTGTGGCTTGTGCTGTGGGAATGTTATCGCAGTCTATTAGACTTGTGGGCAAGAGGACTTTTCTGAAATGAGGCTTGTCGCAAGTTTGGCCGTATCGTGCCGCCGCGGACGGGAGTCTGCTCGCAGAAGACACAAACGTAGACGTCAGGGATGTTTCTGTTGTTGAGGCCGACACATTTGGCGTGCTGCCATTTGGAGCAGGAGTCGCTAGAAAGCATGAGACATGGGACTATTACGTCCAGAGGTAAGGGACACGTACCATTGGATCATGATCTTACCGTCGGGCGGCGCCTTCTTGCAGACACACCGGGTGCCGCTAGATGTGCTGCCTGCGTCCGTGCTTGGGGTCCCCAGGTCAGGGTCTGTGGTAGTGGTCGGTGATCTGTTGAGCGCAGGTAGATGGCTCGGCTGCATTGGTGGAGAGGAGTGAAACTGCATGGACGACGTTGATGCGTGAGAGGAGGCAGATGTGGAACGGTCTTGCATCATGATGCGTAGTGCTTGTTGGGCGTTGCCCCCGTTCGCGGTATCTGTGTTGGTAGTAGTCAGAGTCTCGCCGCGTGGTCTTTTAATTGTGCTCGTTGTATCTTGACCTAATCGAGGGTCAAGAAGAGAAGGCCCTCCAATGGAAACCCGTGCTACTCTGTCAGAACCCGTGCTGAGATATGCACTTGACCTCAATGCATCCCGAGCATCGCCTCTTGACACAAAGGAGTCGGTAATGGCGTGCGAATCGCCGCTGAACGAGTATAGCATGCTCTGGTCATTTTCATCCTCAGAGGTCAGTTGGTCGGTCATATCGTCGTCCATATCTTCGTCATCCGTTTCAGGCAATGTGTTCATGACTGTTCGTGCTACTCCATTCTGATCAATTGCTAAGCTGACAGAGGAACTTCGTTTTGAAAGACTGGCAGATGCTGAAGATCTTCGATGGAAGTCCCGTATTTGTCGTATAGGTGAAGATCTGCCGGCGCGATTTGACCTCGAACTTGCTCCCGAATCGAGGGAAATGGTGTCCAAACTTGTGGATTTATGAACGCCAGCAAAAGTGGCACTTCGACCCAGACCTGGCCGTGAAGTCTTCCTAGGCGACAGTGCTCTAGTTACCGACTTCATCACCACGTCTTCGTCTTGCGAGCGCTTAAGCGTCCTCGACTTCCGCCTCTCCCTGGCTAGCAACTCCTTCTCTCGCTTCGATTCTTGCATCTGGTGATAATAAGCTGGCAGCTCAGGAACTGTTCTACGTGCATTCAGGTTGTCCATCTTTGGCTCGCCACCGAACCGTCTTGCGGGTGAGCTCAAGAACTGTGTTGGATTCTCTGCAGGCGGGGGTGCTAGCCGAGGTGAGGTCTGAAATGGGGCAGGAAAGACGGAGCCATCCATGAAGGAGTTGCTCATCGACTGACTCACGATGGGAAGGTCATAAGGCATGTCTTGTGGAGTTGCTCCGAAATCCAAAGGCATGATTGTAGAGTTCGAATTGAAGGATGCGCTAAAATCGTCAGGGAAGGCTGTCGGAGTATGAAATTGCTGAGGGGTGCTCTGGAGTGGCGTCGCTGTTGCAGGATCCCAGAACAGACGTTGTTGTGGGAAGACAGGCACAGACTGAGGGTCCAGCATGGGTTGCGAGAAGAGGTCAGGCGAGAACTGCATGCTCGTGAAGAGGTTGGGCGATTGTGGTATCATTCCTCGACTTGGAGTTTCTGGTGGCCCCATACGGGGACGATAACCTTGGGACGACATCCTCCTTTGCTGCTCCATGGTAGCAGTCCTGTATATGGGGGGCGGCTGCTGCTGAGAGGGTCGAAGTGGTTCTGCGGACAAGGGTGGTGTGTAGAGGCCGGCTGTCTGGGCTCGAGCAGATGTTGCTGCAGGGACCGAGTGCGGAGGGCCAAAAACGGCAGGCGAGGAGGCCAGCCTTAGTGATGGGTCTATTGGCGTGTAGTGTGGATGTGGTTGAGGTTGATGATAGGTGGTAGTGGCAATGGCAGCTCTGCCGTCAGCTGGATACTGACCAGGCTGGCGATGTATGTGGACGGACAGCCCAAGGCCTCGTGCCTGTGCAGCTGGGCTCGCCTTGGACTTCCTCTTTCCTCGGCCTTGAGCAGAGGTATTGCAGGTGTTACTCAGCCAGGGTTCAGTCGAAGGGGCGGACCAATCTGGGTTGGAATTTTGTGCAGGAGTCGTTGGCACTGTAGCTTTGGGATAGCAACTGTCGACATATGGATGGTTGCTAAGCTGATCAGATTGGGGTCTTTGTTAAGCAGTCTGCTCGCGTGCCAGATATCCTTCGTACCTCTGAGGAGTATAGGTCCAGCTCATCACAGGTCTTCGGTCTACCCTTTCGCCCTCGTGCTTGCTGCTCTAACTCGTCTCGCCTTGATGCTGCCTTGTTTCGTCACTCGAGCGCCCACCACACAAAAGTCAGGAAATTTCTGCTGTTCGAGATCTGCTAAGTGGGTTCGGTTCTTGCTGAGGCTTGCAGCTGGGTCCCGAGGTAACGGCGTACCTGATGGGGTCTTGTGGGAAGTCTGTTCCGGGGATATCGTCAACACAGACGGTGGTAAGAGCAAGATAGCTGGCTATTGCAAGACACTGAAGCATGCAAGCGTCCAGACATCTGCACCATGGACTCGAGGTCCGTCGTAGCGAATCCAAGGAGAAATTACAGTGAACCCCTCGGCCGATTAAGTTCGATACCCAGCGCAAGCCAGCCGGAGTCGTGCTGTGTGCTCAAGAGGAATGCGGACTCGAGAGGAGCCCTGATTGGCTAGGCTGGAAGGCTGAACTCACGCGAGCTGCCAGTTCCATGAGCTTGACTCAAAGAGAATCTACAGATCATACTGGACGCCTGGATTGACAGGCAGAACAAAGTATGGCTAGGATTCCGATGGAGGCACTCAACGTCGGACATGGTTGTGGAAGAAGCTTCCCCCTCGTCATGAAAAAGAGTCAATTCCGGTAATAACTAGCCTATTGTGCATCGCGCTCCAAAGCCAAGCGCCGCCCGGGCTCGCCGTAACTGCTGTGTCGCCAATGTCAAGAGGCCGTCGGTGCCTAACAGCCCCAGATTCGTAGCATAATCACCGCTAATCTGCGTCAAATTGATGGCCTGCAAGCACTTATCAAACCCGCTAGGTATCAAACTTTACCCAGGTCAACGCCCACAGTGGTTCCTTGATGCTGACGAGCCTATCAAATGACCCCTTTCCGACGTCGTTTGTCCTTCTGCAGCTCGTCACTCATGCAAGATCTGAGGGAACATTCCTTATTCCTACTTCTCCGTTCAGTCGCATCGAGGGTATGGTTGAATGCCAGATGGAGGAATGCAAATCGCAGTCAGACATTCTGTCACCAATAATTCACTGATGCACAGTGCCCTGAACATATGCGATATCTTGCCTGCCTCTGCATATCCACTCGTCAGACACGATCATGAACCTTGCAAGCTTCATGCTCGAGCCAGGGGCAAGTCCAGATCTCCAACTCCAACAACCATCTCTACGCTTCTTTGAGCCCCAAGTTTACCTCGCGCCTACTTTCCGAAGAACCGTCGGCCCACCTTCTACCTTGCGCATGTCAGGAGACGTATGTATGTAGCTACGCAAGGTCTTTCCTCGTAGAAAGCTAACAAGCAAGGATAGTTGTAGCTCAGAGCCCCCTTTCTCGAGCATCATAAGCAATTTAGGTTCCGGATTTCCACTGGCGACGAGATACTGCATGCCTTCATCCAACAACGCATCACCATCTAAACTGCCACCAGATACACTACTGTTCTCTGCCCTTCTTACAAAGCATAAACATCCAAGATGCAAACACATGAGAACATGGAATGGGAATTCGCTGTATCTGATGCCTGAGGCAGGCCAGAGGAGCTGACATTTTTAGCTTCGCGGCTGACAGTCAAGCATGTTCCAACTCGAAGCTTCACCGTAGTACCACTGGACACGTTTCCAGCAACTTAACTTGTCAACAACTTGTAACCAAAAGTGAACATCAAGGGTACGGCGAGCACCCAAGCATCGCCGAGCACAGCTTCACGAAGTCCTGAATTTCAAGCTGCATCATTGTGAGCGGAGAACCTGTCCAGATAGCGTTCGGTACTAGACACGTTGCGTTTCTAGGGGAAGAGGGTGCTGTCCACAGGTCTTTGCTTCCGCTATTATCACAAATGTGCGTTGTTTGGTCTACTCAGGTTCGCCCAAGCAACAATACGTGCTCACCCTAGGACCATCAAGACAAGTGCTCTATGTGTGTGTTGCACTAGGGGCATGAAGGCTAGATACTATGGTAGGCATGGCATGGCATCCGACCTGCGGGCTGGTAACCGGTGGCCGGTGGCTGGTGGCTGGTGGCTGGATGACCATACGATGGCAGGACATTTGTCTGCAAGGATGCGCGAGGAAATCGGCGTGGTATCCTCGACTCAAGCACGAGGAATATCTACAGAAATTGTCTCAATGACCGAGCATTACGGCAGGTAGGCAGCATCGCATTACTTTACGAAAGTCGATCTTTCTGTCATAGATACATACAACCCTGTGCGTAATTTCAGTTCGTCTCTTCTCGTCTAAAATGAGGTCCTGAATTCTCATGTCGCCGTAGCATGATGATCAAAAGTGGTAACGAGCCATGCTGCGTGCTTGCCTGTCATGGAGAACATGGCACTGCATGTGCTATCTTGCCATTACAAGGGAAATATGGAAATGCCGTGTCTTTCAACCAACTCAGCCGCTTGTCATGTCGAGGGTGGTGCTCCTGAAAATGCTAAGACAAAGGAAATACAAGAGCTTTCATCACGATGCGTCCGTCGAGTTGGCAACATTGTTGATGACTCGTCCCCGGGACATCACGGATGCATTGCGAGCGATTGTTGCTTCGCGTATGCTTGCTGCATCGGAGATTGCGCCTATCGTCGACGCATAGACCGACGAGTTTTTACGGCTGAGCGGCGGTGAATCGCCAGGCGGATCGTTGAAGGGCGAGCCTTCTACCGGACTGACTGGCGTCGAGTCGGCGAACGGGTTCCGACCCGACCGTTGAGATGCAGGTGTCGTCGGGCTTGGAACTGCAAGTAGGCTGCCTGCTGCACCGTACGGTGGCGGGGCAGTAGCATTCGATGTCGTTCTGCTTACTTCGCTGCCAGCACCAGCACCAACGGCCGCTCCACCGGCCGCTCCACCAGCAGCACCACCTCCTATTACTTGGGCGATACTCGGTGGTTGCGCAGAATTGATGGCGTCTCTGTATGGTGGCGCGACTTCGTCGACGGAATGCAGGCTTGTGGCTCCGCTGTGTTGGCTTCTGTTCGCGCTTCGGAGGCTTCCGGTTTCTCGACTTCTGATGCTGTTTGTGCTTGAATAGTGTCCTCCCATTAGTAGCTCGGTGTCGAATGAGAATAGTCTAAAATGGCGTTTCCAGCTCCTCTTCTTCATGGCGGCCGCGACGCCTGGCGTTTTCTCGACTGTGCCGTCTGTCGCCTCTCTGCGTTTCCTCCTTCGTCGCACGCAGAAGAATATTAGGCCTAATACGGCGAGCACTACCACGACAATCGGCACTGCGACTGCCGCCTGCATTCCTGGAGATGACATGGTGACCGATTCGGCGTGCAAATCGTTTGCTGAGTTGTTGGCAGCACTTGATGCTGTTGGTGCTGTCGAGGATGCAGCATTATCGGCAGTCGAGGATGGTGCTGTTGATGCCGTGGGCGCGGATGAGGCTGATGCGGCTGGTTGTGACGCACTTGCGCTTGACGCAGCAACCGATTCGGTTGGTGCAGAACTTATAGCTGATGAGGTTATCGTGTCAAATGTGGTGGGTTGTGATGTGGTTTGAGATGCCGAGGCAGCTGAGTTGACCTTACCAAGTCTCGATGCCAGCGACGCCTGTAACGAAGATTGCTGTGGCGACAGCGATCCTGTAGCAGTAGCGAAAGCAACCATATCGGCGCTCATGTCCGATGCCATCGATGCGAAACTTGCAGAATCGACGCTCTTCGTAGGAGTGAATGGGCCATTGAAGCCCGAGCGCGAGGACATGTTGAACTATGTGTGCAACGGGCTGATACACAAGGCCTGTCGGGTGCCGTGGCGAAGCACAAACGGTAAGAATTGGGGCCCTCTACGCGGACACCAGGTGTATGAATAGCTGTCGCAAGCAATTCCTGGAGGATTATCAAGGACGATGCAGCTGACCCTCAGACCGAGGGAGCGGAAGGATTAAAGGATCTGCGAGGCGCAGCGAAGGAGTGCTCGAAGCAAGGCGCCAATGATGGGTTAACAGGCGGCAGTCGACTGATAAAAGAGTGGCAGTAACCGCTATGGCAGCTCAGAGATCGTGGTCTTCGGAACCAGCACCAAGGTGACAACCCAAGAGCTTAGTTTGTGCAAGAACGACGTACAATCAAGGCAGCCGAACTACTAAGATGTTGGAGGGGCTTTTCTGATAGCGGAGGTCCGGTAGCTCCAGCCAAAATTTAGCTGCCGGCCAGTCTGACGGCTCCCAACTAGACCTGAAACTTCCTTGCAGCTCTTGGCCGCCACTGCACACACCTACCAGATCTTGTATGACAGCATATAGAATGCAGCGTATAGAACAATGCCACTAGACTGGTAGACGGCAAAAAAGCAATGTTCTCCCTGCATGTAGCATCTGATGAGGACTGCCATAAGGAATGGTGTTTCTCATTCTTCGAAATTGTAGGTCCGACAATAGCTGCTATTTTGAGGTCAGGCCGAAGAAGCTAGGCGGTATGTGGCGTCAAATTGGCATAAGCTTATGAGAACTATCTGCGTGCCGGTGATGGAAGTCAAGATGAGCAGAAGGGCAAAAGGCAGGTCCTAGTGCCTGATCTGGTAAAGATGCTCATGTAACGCAGCAAGTATCGATCGGTGTCGGAGGTTTAGGTCGTCGAACGCCGATTATGATCCTGGCTAGGAAAGGAAGCTAGAATGCTGTTGGCGCAGGTGGCCAAACTCTCACCGAGTGGACTCGTTTAACGGCCAAACCGAAGCGCAAGCTCCTTGATGATGTAACCGAGAGGATGACTTGGAAAAGCAAGTGAGACATGATTCGCGCGTATGAGCAAAAGTGATGCATTGATGTCTTGGCTCGGCAGAGCGATGCGAAGGTGTTTCACATCTCTCGTCGAAGGGCTTTCATATAGGCGTAGACGACAACAGTGACCTTTCATGATTATGAAACGAGTACCTAGTGGTCAGCATACCGTGAAGGAGACAGAAGCCCAGGCAACTTAGAGCAGATGTGTATCTCGGTGGGGCGGATGATGAGGGACTCCATGTCACCCACAACACGTGACGACCTTCGCCGCATCTTCGGTAAAGCGGTGCTGGTGACTCGCGTCCAGTGACACTCTACGGATTACCAGTGTGCCTAGAGTGATAGCCAACCAATTGATTCTTTGGGACTTGACATGGTGTTGAGATGGTAGCAAACCCCCAGAGGCCCGCCATCCTTTCTTGACTGGGCTTGGTCCTACATTCCCGAAGTCCTAGGGCAACAACCGTGCGATATGAGTGATTTCAAGGGTATCGTGAAGGGGGGATGGCACCCGAAAGGCAAGAATGGAGGCAAAGAATCATGGCGGGGCGATTTCAAGGGCATCGACCAAGTGGTAAGCAAGCCATGTATTGGTTAACGGTACAGGATAGGACTAACCAACTGTCATTGCAGGCTGGATGGATGGGCAAAGGCAAAACATCTGACATCGAGGCTGCTCGCGAGCACATATCGAGACCACTGACAACGCTGAAAGATCCGGCTGCTTTCGGTCCGCCGCCGAAGAATGTCAACTACCACGGCGGAGCAGCCCTGCCCAACCAGATCACCCCTCATCGTGGGGGACTCGGCGCACCCCTGACACAGTCTGAAATCTCTAGAGCGAACAGCTCAACGCATGTTGCACGGGTACAAGAGGAAGAACAGCCAGAGAGGCCGCCGCCACCTGCCGTACCATATCGTGCCGATCGCACAGGCCTGAAAACAGACAACTTGCCTCCTCCTCCTGTACACCGAAACTTGCGCCAAGGAGGTGTTCTGCCCCCACCTTCGAGGTCGCCCGTTGCTGCTGCTGCTGCCCAGCCTCCACTACCCCCGAGACTGCCATCGAGACAGAATACCCTCTCACCTCCTGCGAGCGACCTTGCCCCTCCGTCTTACGATGCTGTAACCACACAAGAGCCGGCTACCACTCCATACATAAACCAGTCCGCTGTCACCAGGCTAGGAAGTGCCGGCGTATCGGTGCCAGGCCTAGGCATTGGCAAGCAGACCGACTCGAACCCGTGGCAGAACGAAAGAAGTCCTTCGCAGTCGTCGGGCGCCAGCCATATGTCGCAGATACAATCACGATTTGCCAGAATGAACACTCAGAACGCTCCTTCACACGAGACTGCAGTAGTATCTCCTCCACCAGCTCAAGCACAATCGCCCTCGCAGAGTCCCATGCCGTCGTGGAAGCAATCGCAATCCGCTTTCCAAACAGCTTCGAACCTCAGGACGAACCCACAGAACGTCTCGTTCGCAGATGCACAATCTGCCGCTCAAACTGCTGGCCAAGCCCAGCGATCCGCCAGCGCATTCCGCGAGAAGCACGCTGACTCAATCACGAATGCCCAGACCAAAGCCAAAGCATGGGATCAGAAGTATAAGGTGACGTCGAAGCTAAACAAATTCCTCGATGAACAGACCGAGTCAACTCCAGCCCAGCAGCAGCAAGTCCAACAACCACACATGCAACAGTACCAGAACGGTCAGGCTTCTTCTGTATACAGCCCTGTCTCACCAACACCACATTATCCTGCAGCAAGTCCCCTGCCAGTACAATCGCCCTCACCTGACGTTTCAGCCTCGATCTCACGAAAGCCGCCTCCACCCCCTGCTCCAAGAAAACCTGCAAATTTGCAGGCGCCACCCCCGGTTCCGACAGGAACAAAGCCGAGCTTTGGCTGAGACGTCTAGCTGGGGCTTCCAGATGATCTGGTTTCTGACTGGCACGTCATGGATGAGCATGCCGCATCTGCCTTACCAACTTTTCCCACCAAAAGGGTCGAACACTCAGGCATGAATCTGCGTTTTGCAGCCGGAAACCACCCTTGATCGATGCGGACAATCCCTTCAGCAGGACTAAGCATATTCGAGCGCATGCATGAAATTTGGGTTGCACGGCAGATCTGGTTCACCCACAATACGATTTCCGCCCCCATCGGCATCGCAAGGCTCGAGTCTCCGACACGCAATTTCCGGGCTAGGAAGTGCCACAATCGGATGCTACGGGAGCCGATCATAGTCATCACCGTCACACGAAAGTCAACAGCCTGGATTCGGCCTTGTCTCCGTTGTGGAAATGCGGATCGCACAGAGTCGTTCGCGCGGCGCGGTCAGGTCTCGTCCTGCTAAGGCTCAGCCTAGCATAACCTCGTGCCAACAAGCGATCACTCAGGAATGTATCTCTTGTCGCAAGTGACAAGTTTTCCTATTCCATTGTGACCCCTTTGTTGCCGTCGACGCAATACGGCTAAGATGGCATGGGCGCTGAAACAGTAGCCGTACTTTGCTGGACAGGCGGTGTTGAGGCTTGTACTGTTATGCGGAACTACATACATTCAGTAGGTAGTGTGCTTGGCTACTTTCAATACCCAATACAGGTGTATAGGGGCAACAGCATGTGCGAGGTGATGTGAGGAAGAGGGCGGGGTGATGACGAGAGCGCCACAAACGCAGCATAGCCTGAATCAATATCTATCCACTGCATATACGTGCATAGTCGATCTTTCTCGAGTCTTTGTTCTATGACCGTGCCTTGCCTCCTCTGTGCGAAGAACTAGTCACTAGTCTCCGCGAATGCCGCCGCATTGGCAGCATCCATACGATGCGGAGACTTTTTCCTCGCGAGCATCTTTCAGTGCATGCGAGGGAGAACCGTAGTCGCAGGGCGGTAGCGATGAAGTCCTAACTATTGGCCGAGTCAGAAACCTTCGCTGGGCCTTGACTAGTGTGCAGGTCTCGATGGATGTATACCGTAAGAAGCTGGAGGCTCGAACGGGAGGGTATTGTCTCGGTGCTGGGACGAGATGAGACTGGAGGGCCGTATGTCATGGGATGTCGAGATCACAGGCGAGACGCTGAGGATTGTTCGTCAAGTGGGAGCGATAACGTCGAAGCATGGAGGACTCAGACGTGAGTATCTGTTTGCATTGTGTCCACACTCGGCGCGTTCGAGGGATGCATTGTTGGCTACCCTGCTGAGCACTGCCTTTCGTGTAAGACGACGGTCTGTGCTGCGCCGTGTGGCTTTCACTCTTCACTCGCCAATGACTCGAAGGAGGATTGGTTGTTCGACTCGCTCGGTCTTGTGATCGATTGAAGCATGGAGAGGTTCCGCCGTCAACGTATATGGGTTTCACCGTCGGTGGATCGCACGAGTCAACGTTAACGGTCCAATCTGATGGGACATGCATGCGGTCCTGCCATGGCGGGTGCAGCGGGTCAGATACCTCAAGGGGATGGTATTAACAAATCAGATTGACGTAAACATCACATACCTTTGCAAGGCTGGACAAAGCGTGCATTCCCTAGCTAGTGGAGGTGCATCCCAGGCAGAGGCAGCATGGAACATGATCACAGCATGCTATTGAGCATATGAGCTCGTCCGAGATAAGCGGCCGACGGTAATTCTGACAGCGGTCGCTCCGATGGGGATGAAAAAAATGATCTTGCAGTGGCTTGTGCGTGTTGGGTAGCTGGGCAAGGACTTTGCCGTGGTTGTGCTACCATTTACGTACGTCCATGTAAGTTCGACCATGACATTGTTGTGTTCTTACCTGAATGGCTGGTATTAGAGCTGTGGTTACCGTCGGACATGGCACACGGTGGGTCGGGCGTACACGGTTAGCTTGGAGGGGCGGTCAGATAATGTTAAGACTGGCTCTTGCAGTGCTTGAGCACTCAGTTTTCAACCCACTTGCTTGTGCACTATGTGTATCGAATGGTGGAGATAGCTCTGATTCATATTCGAAGGCCTGTGCTTTGTAGTTTCAGGAGCTAGTAGAGCAGGCCAGGAAAAGCGGCGACCTGACCCCATACCTTCCAACATGGTATGGGTCTGCAAACATCAGTGTGTTATCAACCAACAATCTACGGACCCTATTGCCACGGGTCAAAGCGGCGTATGGGCCGGGTCGAGCTTCTAGTACGTATGTAGTTCGGATGACACACAATTCAAGTCGTGAGGCTGGAAACGGGCAACCTGAATTTGTTGTGTGTCGGAGTTCAAAGTGTCATTATTCAGGTCTAAGTCATTAGAGGCTGTGACGGTGATGTTCGACTTGTCTTCTGCTTCGATTCAAGACTAAGCTGACAAGAAAATGCCCTAGACGCTTTGCTTCAGCATGGTTTGTGGGGCGAGAAGGGGCCACCCTGGTTCGAATTGGAGCGACGAGATTGACTTCGAGACTTAGGATTAGCGTCGATCTCGTGATTGAAGCTGGTTTTATCTGGTAGAACGTGCGGGCTCTTTAGTGCATGCTGCAACATCATTTCGAAAATGATGAGTCTTCCAGACGATCCCACCGGTATTAGTATCCTTCGCTTGTGCAGTTCCTATACTGTTGCCGAGGCCAAACGGAAGAGCTGAGCAGTCGCAGGCATCATTGGACGGCCTTGTCCGTACTTAGTCGCGATTGGCCAGGGCTTCAGACCATGCGGCGCATGCATGAACGCGTCAATGAAGAGTTTATCGTTCGTTTAGTGCCAGACAGCAATTAGCAGGGGACGAGTCGAGACCTCACATTGCATACCAGTGATGTGGGTCTGGGCTATCTTATGCTGATGAGGGACTTTTCACGGTCTTTAGCAACTGAAGGGAAGGTGCTAGAGTTGACCGTCGACTCGAGTGGTGATCTATCACTGCATGATCGCTCGACGGCGGTCGCACTTCTTTTGCTCTTAGCGATGCAAGTTGGAGGCAGCAGCCCCTCACCCTCAGCTCGTGTCGGAACGGGGAACTCGCATCGGCAAATCAAAACGCTTCTGGTGACTCGACAGTACACCAAGTCAAGAGAGCAATTTGATCTCGTAAACGCAGGTGCAATAGCAGAAGTGGATCGTGAGTTGTGCTGATCGTTTGCTTTGGTTGGGGCCAATTCTGGCTCGGGACGGTGTTTTGAACCTACGACACGAAGACATACATCCTGGTCCTACCTAGAGATCACAAGTATTATGAGCGCACAATTCTCGTTGCCGAAGCCTGTCTTGATTGGGTGAGCACGCAAGATCGCGTTATCTGGCGTACAGGTCAACAAAGCATGAACTCCTGCACGTGTAAGGAAGAATCAGGCAAGGTCTGAAATGGTTGGTCTATAGGCGATGGTGCCTGACAGCGGGCGCGCCTTGGCCTGTCCACACATGTTTACGAACTTCATGTTGAAATCTTAGACAACGAATCGTTGCCATGTGTAAGGTGGCTTCGAGCACATGTGCATGCGCGACGGCCATGCGCAGCAACGGCCATGACTGTGTAAAGCACACTGCCATTTTCACCTCTGAACAATCATCGCTGCGGGAATGGCAGATGCCGCTTCGAAGCTGCGAGCACATCTTTAGGATAACAGCTACCGCGAGGCGCCGCGGTAGGAAAGGCAAGTAGCACATCGGCACCAGCAGTAAGCGGCAACTAGTAGTTTTAATCCCACATGTCACCGCAAGTTGGGTGTACCGGTAATGCTCGGTACCTCTTACTATTTCAGGCAGGCCAGATACGAGCTGGCTTTGAACGAACTCGACTAGCTGCATCTGAGGTGAGTTGAATCGGATTCAGTTTCATGGTAGAAAAGGCGTACGATGCATGTCTTCTGAAGGAGTAGCACAATTGTTTGTGCAAGACTGCCACACAGCGCTGTACAGGAATAGTAACAGTTCAAAAGGTCCCTGGAGACCTGTGCGTCATTCCGTGGAATGTTCACTGCGCAATTGAGCTGCTGGAGAAGGCATGATGAGACATCTCGCAGAGTGTGGCAGCGCCATGGAAGAAGAAGTGCAATGCAGTCAGGGAAGTGTATTGTCCACGAGGTCGTCAAAACGACGGACGACCAACTTCCACTTTGACCAGAGGGACAATCCATGTGAATTTGAAGTTGGACAGAAGCGAAGGTTCATAGCCCCTATCATAGTGCTTGAAGCAATGCAAAGCCCCATCCCCCACATTATTGACGCGTTTCGTTCTCGAGTAGTGATAGGTGGATGCTGCCGGTCAACGTGTTCGTGCTGCATCTCTGGAGTGCACGAGTGCAGAGAGTAGGATTGCACGCGCAAGGCAAGCATGGGCCTGAGCATCCATTGGTCTTGCACGATGGTCAACGAGATCGGGTGCTTACAAGGCTCAAACACCTTGACGATGAACCTAGATTTTGTTTTTGTGAAATCTAGCAAATACGATTCATTGGTCAAGGATGATTTCTGAGACTTTATGCAGAGCGAAGGGATGTGGGGCAGAATGAGCAACTCTTTTTCTGCGCAAGCTCAAACCTCGATGCTCCTTCGACGGAGTCAAGGCCCATGTGCCAGTACGCAGAAGCAACGGAAAGCTTTCCCAGGTTTCAGCTGGACCGGAAAGTTTGGAAAGCAGAAACAGGCACAGAGTACAGTATGATAGACTGCGGACTTCGAAGCAGGAGACATAAATACTCGTGCTCCGTGATTTGATGCATCTGCACATGATTGCGCGGAGAGATCCATCGTGTCAGTACTAGTGCTGTCGATCGGTCTCGAGCACGTCTTGGAAGACGTGTCAGGAGTGTGCTCGGTGGCAGCTGGTGTCAACAAATCTTCTGCAGGACGGAGACTAAAGGAGCATCGGTGCATCGAGATAGCTTAGCCTGGCGGCTGAGCAGGCTAAAGTTGCGATGCTCCGGGCGTAGAAGCGACACAGATGCACCAGATGAGCAGTAGGATGAAGACTAATTCGGCGCTAGTTTCCCCTAAGCTCGCTCGTCACCACTTCGGTCTGGCAGCGTACCTAGGTGTGATTTGGCGCAGATGCTCCCGCTGCTGGGGCCTGTGCGTCGCTCGCAGGGGAGACTGGAGGCCGCAGTTGCTGTTGTGCACAATTTAGCGTCAAGGGCGTGTCAGTGTTGTGCACCCTTTGTCTGCCCTCTTTGGTGTTCTCGTCTTGCATCTACCTTGGTTAGTCCTTGGTCCTTGCAGGGAAGGAATTCTACGAACCTGAAGTCACTGCACGCCTGCTTCTGCCCTCTGTGTTCTTGACCGATTCGTCGTCTATCTACCACTACCACCAGCTCTTCACTTCGACACATTCACACTTGATACTTTAACGGCATTGACGTCGACAACTTTTCGGACGGTCACTCATTCAGCAAATTGTTTTGGATCTTCGCCACCACCTCTAAGTTGGCCAGAGCGTCTAGCACTCTTTGGGGCTCTCTTCTTGGAAACCTTCGCTTCTGGTACTGCAGCACCGCTTTCCTCCTATTGCCTGCACCTTTCTTCTTGTACCACACCACCACCCATCATCTCAGCTCATAACACATTCTCCCATCATACTGATCGACGCATACTCTGTCGACCTTCTCACTCTTCTCGTCATGTTTACATGTTGAGTGTGCGGCAGACGTGCGTGAAACACGCTGTGTCCACATTTCGGCTGCTTGAACACGTCCCTCCTCTGTGCCCAACAATCCTCATCCCTTTTCGATTCTTCGACGAACGCAGAACCACGACTGAATTGTTCGCTAATCATCCTCGGACAGTTTTGATAGGCTGGCCTACTTCTCTTTTGCTATAATATTCGAGAACTCGGCGAGAAGACACAGGAGGAGTCGATCTTCACCGAAGGAGATCGACAACAAGAGAAGGACCGAGTGGCACCCTTCGCAAAGTTATGGCAGCTTTGGTTCAAACATTGCCTCAGTCAACCAGCACCATCACAATGCTGCAACCGAGATCGAATTCGGCCGATCGATACAATGCTATTCCTTCCCATCACCACCATGGATCACGATCGTCCCCCCAAAAGTACGGGAGCACTTCGATAACAGGCTACCGAGGAGTTCCCTCCTCGGGCCCTGTCGCTCCTTATGCCTTCACAAGCACACCGCAGTTGGGTAATGCCACTCATAGATCACAACCTTCAAGCCCCATAATAGCTGCTTCCATGGCCCCCCAGCTGCCATCTCTTAATCTGTCCGGTTCGAGTTTGTCAAATGCATTCTCAACCAAATCAATGCCTCCCTCTCCCTCAGCTACAGGTTCAGGCTTCTCTGTTACCCCAAAGCCAGGTGAAGACATGCCTAGAAGCACATCGTCTCAGTCCATAAACTCCGTTGGAGGAGCCAAGTCAACTCCGGATCGGTATCGTAAGAACGTTCGTCGCACCGATACTGGCGGTTCGGTCACACCCAAATCTCATGGTTCGGCTGTGCCCTCAGGTTCGGGGATGGCTGCGGTCGGACAGCTGTACAATCATCCAACACAATCGTCCAGCACTCCTAGTCTCAACTCCAATTCATCCTATAGAGGAACACCAAGATCTCCGCACGACGATATGCAGCCAGGAAGACAACAGAGCCCAGAGGTGGCATCGAGATATCATAGGCGCAGTGTCGGCGTCGAAACTGCAGGCCAGCACCATGGCTCAGGTGACTCGTTCGACCAGTCATCTCCCCACTCAAATGCCTTCATGCAGTCTGCGCACGGCGAACACTCGTCGGTACAACACACCCATCGGCCTTCATCCGGTCACAAGCACACAAGCAGCTCAGACAGCATCAGCTCTGTACGTTCAGGCCGCTCGTCAAGACCAGCCTCAGCACGAAACGACTCGAGCAACTCGATGCAGCATGGGCAACCTGCTCAGATGAGCCATATTGCAAAACAGGACATCCGTGTGGTGAATGTCCCTAATCGTCATGGCGACAATAACCGCCGTTCAATTGCAGGCCTCAACAATCCTTCGCCCCTTTCGCGGCCCATGAGTCCACATGCTGAAGATGAAGCATATGCCAAACAAGGTCCGCAGCTATCAAGGCCAGGACAGGCCCCGAGCCCTGCCGCGGAACACCTGGCTGCGTTGAATCTAAAGGATACAAAGAAGTCGAAATCGAAACTCCGAAGAGCCTTCTCTTTTGGCAGTGCCGCCGAACTCAGAAAAGTCACTGCGCAGGCGAACCTCGAGAAGACGAATTCCACCCCAATGACGAACAAACGAACCTCACGACGTGAGGAAGAGCTAGACTCAGAATCTGCGAGAGTGGCTGCAAAGCAAGAGGCTTCTGGTCTGGGTGAGAGCATCTATTCTGGTCAAGGTCACTTCTTCACAGGCTCGACGGACAACCTGTCCATCTCCTCCACCGCATCCTCCGCCTCGATAATGCTAAGGAAGATGGGCAAAGGCGTGAAGAAAGGAGGACGGTCTTTCGTGGGACTGTTCCGACCCAAATCAGTTGTTGGCGTACCTGCTGCCGATGGCCCTGTCAACGAAGCAAGTGCTGCACAAGTGTCAATGGTCACGGTCGAAGCTGAAAGAGAAAAGGTCAACGTCAACGTTGACCCTCACACACACCAGGGAGGCGGCACTGGCTTCCCGAAGCTGGAGAGAAACTCGATCGATAACAAGATGTCCTTGGACAGTGGTACCGCTTCCACTGATACGCGTTCTCGACGTAGCATTGTTGGAGGAGAACGAGAAAGAGCCGAAGTCCTGGCCGCTGTGAAGAAGGGTATCTTGAAACGAACCGACTCAAACCAATCCTCACCGAGCTTGAGGCCGGTAGACGCGAGAGCGTCTGACCTTCACCTGCCCAATATTTCTCATGCCAACGACTCGCCTCGATCCAGCGCTCCAAGCACACCGAAGGATGAGCCTCTCGGCGGCCATAGGCGGGCTGATTCCGTTACCATCCACGACCACCACGATGATTACTTCGGTGGCGCTGGCTCTTCTCGATTCACCAGTCTCGATTCCAAGACTGGCCTACCTGTTACGCCCAATCGTAATATTTCATTCAGCCCCCGCCTTCAATTCCACGACACTTGGCCAAGTGGAGAATATGATCGACGTGGCGAGATAGCTACTTGCAATCGCTTGACCCCAATGCTTGCTCAACAGATCAAAGAGGAGCTCAACTCTTTCAAGATGGTAGGTCGGCTTGAGAACCCCGCTGAATGCACGTACTAACAGTCTGACCAGGAAATGGAAGTTCATGAGTCTTCGAAGGTCTATACCCATTTCTTCTAGGAGAGGTCTTTGCTTGCAAGTTGAATGCATCCAGGGGAACAGGCTACTCCACTATGCCCATGTATTGGAGCACTAACCTCAGTTTACGGTCGTTGTTCTTCGTTCAGGAACAAGAGCATTCTGGAAGACCACTTTGAATACGAATGATTCCTGCGGCGTGCGAGGGTGCTGCTTGAAGCCACCGCACATGTACATCTATCAAGCATTTTATTGATTGGATGATAGCATTTTAATGCATGGTGTTTGAGGAGCAAGTGATTAGATCACAAGTTATAACGAGTCGAATTGGGGGAAATTACGGCATTCTATGGAGCATGAGTTGGTATCGCGTCATTTGTAGGCAGGCTTGTTCCAACTGTTCTCGTTGGCCTTTCCCCAGTTGGTTAAATCATTACGAAAACCAGCAAGTCCAAGAGTAAGCTGGATATCCCAGGAAAGTGTCATGTCGAGGAAACCAGCATTGCTTTGACCTTCAATAGAGTGTGAACGAGTCCAGTCCAGTAACTGGGTATTCAAGGAATTAAGCGATTTAATTGTCGGAGGACATGATAATATTCCTCCTTTTCCTTCTTCTCGAGCAAAGATTGTCGCAGGAGCCTTGGTGATCCTAACCTATTGTCTTTGCTCACGACCACGACCGTCCATCCCCAGCTTGTTCAGTTGAGTTTCAGAGAGCAAACGAGTCACAAGATGGCATCCATACAACTCACGAGCTATGTTCCATAGTATAGCTGACATGGTCGCCGTAGCGAACATGAGGGAACCGGCCATAGAAGACCTTCTCGACTTATAAGTACGCAGACACAGGGCAAACGTCAGGCTTAGCGAGAACCAGCGTAACATCTCCAAGTAACCCGGAAGTCCGAGCGTCTTCTTTCATGCTGTCTTGTTTCTGCCGTATAGCACGTCACAACCAGACAGATGCTGGCTCATGGGTTGAAGAACAATACGGCGTCGATTGATGTTGTCAGCGTTGATATCAGCATCATGCTACGTACAGTGGACCCCAGGACATTTGTCAAAGATAGATATACGGATCTCTAAATCAGTTTTATTCCTAGTCCTTTACGTCCTCTAAGGTAGAACAGCGCTACTCCGGAGGAAGCCACGGCCTTGCTAGTCAGAAATAGAACAGTCATCTCAATGTCTGTCCGTCGTGATCATGGCCGGACACATCGCATACCGTCAGGGTAATACGCTGACGGGACTCCGCAGAATCAGTCATTTTTAGCTGCAAGGCTTGGCTGCGCCAAGGCGGCCGTCAGCGATATCAGGCTCGAAAAGCACTCGCTTCGGCATGTTCTTTTCTCAGCGAAAAGTGCGCTCCGGCGCCAGTGACACAGAGGTTGCTACGATACCTGGGGAAGCCGCGTCCTTGTTGCCCTTCTATGTTCTGAATCGTTATTTGCTTTGCATCTGGAAGTTCCTGTCTACGGAGAGGTCCCCTAGCGCTATGGCCGAGCGACTTCGACACCACATTGATGGAGCGACAACCCAGCCGCTGTCGATGACTAGCCCTGTCAGCTGACGAGCCTGGGAAACATGATGCAGATCTCAGTGGTGAGGAGACTACTGACGATGGTCTTGCAATTGCGCCGGAGGCTTACAAACGAAGGTTCCGGCCTTGCATGGATCAAGTGCAGAAAGGTATATAGGTGGACACTTGGGGTCTGATGTCGTCGATGCCGTTCGGTATTGCAGTTCTAAGATGCCTCGTGGGAGAGGCTTCCTTCCTGAGGCTGAATGTCCTTGGCCAGTGGGTTCTGCGGGGGAACGTGAAGGGGTGGGAGCTCCCGGAGTACAAAGGCATGCTGCGAGGACGGGTCAGAGTTCGATGGAACCATCACACCGTCAGGACTCTAATTGAGAATCTCCACTCATTTGGTACACTATATACATGGTGAAGGTTCTTTACCCGATCCAGGGAAGAACGGGAAAAGCATTCTTGTGGTAGCTCCACATGTATGCTTATCAGCACGACTAGAGAACTACAAGCTGCTGGATGAGGCTCTTGAAGGTGGTAAGAAACCTGCACGCCGCACCTTCACCAAGATGCACAAAACGCTACCAGATTTCTTTCACGTTAGAAAACTGACATCAGCCTTGTCGCAGCGTTCGCATGGCTTTGTTGGCAAAGGTGAGCGAAGTCTCAATGTGTTTGCACTCAAACCAGAACGTTCTAATAGCCAGAAAATAACTATCCGCTGGTGTCAGGGATTCATCTCTTCCTCACATCATCTGCCTTACTTGAACTACCACCACACGTTCTCGCACAAGCAACGCATCTCATCTCACAATGTCATCGACCGAAATTTTCAAATTGTGCCTCGTGGCTACATGTCTCGTTGCGGATTCTGTTCTCATCTACCAGAGCAAGACCAGCTTCTTGTGCTACATGTGGAAACCACTTTTACAGCACCCTAAATGCATACTGCTTACTACTGCTGGTATCAACTGTCTGGTCATGATCTGCACCGGTCCGCCTTCACTACTACTCGGCGCGCCGGCAGTCACCTGTTTGGTTTTGTGTGAGCTGTAGCAATATCTTGTCAACACCGGATAGGCTGACAGAGAATTCTAGGCTTTTATGTTATTTGGGTTCACCTGATTTGCAAGTTGGTCCAGCGAGCCGGCGAGGTCACTGCCTTTCGCGAAGAGCACATTGCATATGTAAGTTGTGCTATCTCGACTTTGGATAGGGGCACTGACCTCCAAAGATTAATGGTGCTATTGTCTATTATCGCGATATGACTCCTGATGAGATGTACGTATCAACTTACTTCCTTTTTGAAGCGCAACGCCAATACAAACAGATCACCTCACCTCGACGATGATGGCTACACTGCAGACAATAGCAGTGAACTTGAAGAAGATGAAGAGGACGAGAGTGAGGACGATGACCCAGAGCCAGGTAGTTCGAAGGACGAAGCAGACCATAAGAACAAATGAACAAGGTAAACAGACCGAATTGTCTCCCTTCCAACCTGTTCTCAAAAAGACGCAGGCAACGCCGTCCCACTCTCGACCACATTCTTCCACAACTGCTCCCAACCCCTGACCACCTCCCCCGGCAACGGGCCCTTCTCACACTCACTTAGCGTGCCCTCAATCTGTTCCTTCGAACTCGCCCCCAGGATCACCCCGTCCCAACTCTCCAACGGCGAGTGGTGCATGAACCACCTCATCGTCGCTTCCATCATACTCATGCCCGCGCCCCCGCACGTCTCATCCATCGTCTTCAGGGCCACAATATTACTGTCCTTGAGATATATGTTGCCGAACACGGGCATCTCATGGTATCGCGTTCCCTGCTTCGGCTTCAGAAGCTCGTCGATGGGTTTCGCGAGGAGGCCGCCGGCCAGTGGACCCCAGGCGTAGAACGCAATGTTTAGTCTACGCAGCAGCGGGATGAGCTCGTGCTCTGCGCTGCGGTGCAGAGGGTTGTATGCGCCTTGATAGACCGAGGGCAGCGGGTACCCCTCGCGCACGCAGATGTCGTGGATCTCCTGGACGGCGGCGGCGCTGAGATTACACACGCCGAAGCGGGCGAAGCGGCCAGCGTTGTATAGCTCGCCGAAGGCGCGGCATTGTTCGGACAGCGGTGTAGCGCTGTCGGGCCCGTGGATGTAGTAGATGTCCACTTTGGCTTGGTTGAGGGCCGCGTGCGATTTGGCGCTGTTGAGCAGGATGTTGGCGTGGGAGAGGGACTGTGGGGTGAAGCCTGGCGCTTTGGTGCTGATGAGGAAGTCGGCGTTTGCGGTGGTCTGTGCGAGGATTTCTTCGGATCTGCCGTTAGCGTAGACGCGGGCTGTGTCGAGTTCGTGGATGTTATGGGATTTGAGGACGGTGAGGAAGGAGGTGAGTTGGGCTGGGGTGGAGAGGAGGGTTGAGCCGTTGGAGACTGAGCTGCCCATTAGGCCAACGATTGTCTTGGGGGACATGGTTGGGGAAATGGAGGAGTAGTAGTGTCTGTGGTTTGAGTTGAGCAAGGGTAGGGGCGAGTTTGGAAGGAGGACGGGCCGTCAACGTATGTCTCGTCCTTTGGCCGTGGTTGTGTTTCGAGATCTCTGTAGAATGGTCACGAGTAGTGAGCTAGTAGTGGTGTTGGTGCAGATGAAGATGTTCGTTCTCAACGATCAAGATACGCAAACTCGGTCGAATTGTGTATTGAAGATGTTGCTCTCTTCCAACCTACCTTGTCATGGTGATGCGAGCATGTCTTTATACCTCCTTGCGAACAACTCGCCTCAAATCTGTTCCTTAGCAGCTTGTACGCATAGGGATGCTGATGTCTGGTCAGTACGTCAAGTGTCGCATTGTACTTCTGGAGAGGGCTAGGAACCGTCTCAAAAGCGTGCCTCAACCAATCAATGCTATGTTAGACACTCGGAACTCCACCGAACTATAGTGAGGCTTGCAGTCCTTGAAAGTCTAAACACCGGTCGACAGCGGAGGAAGAACGCTCGGTGCAAAGTTCTTCCTATGTCCAACTCGTTAGACCTGCTTATTATGCCAAGCTCGATTTTGTGTCGTTTGTTCGAATGCTAGACGCTTAGTAATCTCCAGCTGGACTCGTTTTGTCTCTTCACATCTACTGACACAGCAGATTCAGTCCGTTCGCATCGTCAGTCTGTTCGCACTTCCAGTCATAATTCAGAGGAAATCGTTTGCATTCGTGGACTGTCGCGATTCGCGTCGCCAGGTCCTCAAGAAAAAACGATAAGATCGGATCCAGGAGCAGAAGCAGTGAGCCGAGATCGTGGAGAATTAATGGCGCTTAGGCAATAACAAAAGGAAGCTTCGGGTCACTCCAGCTTGGCGAAGGGTAGACATTTGCCTTGCCTACGTAGTCCACTTGTTTTCAGGCTGTCACATGGTACTACATGTCTTGGGCCGCCGAGCGGGAAGATAATTTAATGAAGGACCAAGACTTCCAAATGAAAAGGTTAAGGATTAGGCCTTCAGTTGTTGCTTGTTCGAGCCATCGAAGTTAACCCCCAAACCCGTGAAAATGCGAAAGTGCGTTAGTGCAACGTAGTATTCGTGTCAGGCTTAAGTTAACTTAATAGTCGCAGATCTGATAAGTAAATGACACATCCTCGCCCGATGTTTTATGCTTCCCATCTTATGCCATCTTCTCGTGTACACGTACGTGCACTCTGAGCCTACAAGTCTTCTGGACACAACTCTGTTCTTTTCAATGCGTACGAAGAACTGTGCCGTCATTCCGAGTTTTATCAGTACTGCTGTGGGGCACCGGTTTCGACAGTAGCGAACTCGATGTCAGGAAGCCGCAACAGTAGTGATGGACTGTCGGGCGACATGTTCGTCAGAGCCTTCAATGTCGGCAACTACTCGGCAGATAACCAGGTTCGCGGCTTTCCAAACAATGCTCCACAAGGTACGCGACCTGATACTATGGTTTCGACTCCTGAGGAGACTGCCGATAGTCGGCACGACGAGACTGCTAGCGCCTCCAACTCTCGACCAGCTCTTAACCCGCGAAGTTGTGTCACTTGTCGTAAGAGGAAGGTTCGATGCGACAAGCGCGAACCCTGTTCGAATTGCGTGAAAGCAAACATTGACTGTATTTTCCCACCTCCTGGTCGTGCTCCGCGGAAGCCGAGGCGACCTCAGGATGCGGAATTATTGAAACGACTGCGAAGGCTCGAGAGCGTAGTCGACAGCCTCGGAGCTCAAGTTGACGAAGATGGTAACCCAGTGCCGGCTGACCCTGGAGCTGACGAACGCGACTCAAGTGGGTTTCTTGATCGCGAAGAGCTAGCCGCTGGGCGTCCATCTCGTACAACCAGTCTCAACCATGGTCTAGGACGATTAGTTATCAAGGAGGGTAGAAGTCGTTATGTCTCCAATGACATCTGGTCATCGCTCGGAGAGGAGATAGCAGATATCAGGAATGTGCTAGACCCTTCATCCTCCGAGGAAGAGGAAGATCCGCTTACACCAGAGCATGCAAACGATCCAGCAAGCAGAGATGCACATCACCAGGGATTTGTGTTTGGATATTCCAGCCTGATGTATGATATGTCAAGGCTGCATCCGGGCCCGAGTCAGATCTGGATTATATGGGAGATCTTCAAAGAGAACGTCGATCCACTGCTCAAGATTTTGCACGCGCCAACAGTCAAGCACATCATCATGAAGGCTGCTGTATCTAACACAACGCTAAGCAAAGCAAGTGAGGCGTTGTTTTACTCCATATGTTTTGCTTCTATCATAAGCATGACAGACGATCAGTGCAGGCAGTTGCTCGGAGACAATAAAGAGAGGCTGATGCAGAAGTATAGGTTTGCTGTTGAGCAGGGGCTTGCACGGGCTTCGTTCCTGAACAGCAGCAACCTGGTGGTTCTGCAAGCCTTTGTACTGTTCCTAACCGTGGTGAAGTACATTGACAAAAGTCGAAGCATTTGGTCCTTGTCCGGACTTGCGATGCAACAGGCCAAAGCGCAGGGACTACACCGGGATCCGACCATCTTCAACGTACATCCATTCGAATCAGAAATGCGAAGAAGACTCTGGTGGCATTTTTCATTACAAGACGAACGATCTGCTGAGGACCACGGCGCTGAACCTAATTTCCACGAACACCTGTACGATACCAAAATGCCATTGAACATCAACGATGAGGACATCTGGCCAGAGATGACAGAAGCGCCCAGGGAACACCAAGGAGCCACTGACATGACTTTCTGTTTGATCCGGTTCGAATTAGGCGACAGACACCGCAGGCTGAGGCTCATGACTCGTGTTGAAAACGATGCGCACAAGACACGTACCTCACAAGAGGATAAGACTTTGATTGATCTCACGCATCAGTACATGGAAGAGAAATACTTTTCCCACTGCGATCCCAACATTCCGTTAGTGTATAAGCTCGCCGTGGTGTCTGCTAGCTAACCTGTACAGGATCCTATGTGTTGCTTCGACGGTGGGTAAGTTGATTCTTGCGAAGATGTGGCTTGTAGTTCACCATCCCCACCTTTACAAGGGAGGCAAGCAAGCAATTGGCGACCCGAAAGACCAGGCTTTTATCACTTCTGTCGAAATGGTCGAGTTTGGTACACAGCTGACGCGCCGCAAGGAGACGGCGCAGTGGGGGTGGATGGCTAAGACATACATACAGTGGCACTCGGTGGCATACGTTCTGTCGGAGCTTCTACATATGCCGCCAGGGCCCGAGTTTGATCGTGCCTGGAATGCGGTCGATTCAATAGGTGACGAACGTTTGGCCGGGGCGCAGAAAAGCCAACGAGGAGTGATGTGGCGACCGTTGAAGCAGCTATATGACCGAGCGAAGCTGAGACGCGATCAGCTTGGCGGCCAGAGTACGACCAGTCCACACAGTAACACCGACAGTCAGTATACGCCGAGCAGTGACAGTCACGGTCTCCAGACACCCGGGAACATGACGATGAGCGAGAATTTGCTCGGCGCAAATCCATACACCAATGCAGTCGCAGCTTCCGATGGTGGGTTTGGTTGGGACTTCAGTGGTTCCATGTTCAACGAAGCGAATTTCACGTCGATGTCTATTTCTAACGACATGTCTGGCAGCGCAACCCAGCGGGCTGAAATGATGCCGGAGCCCATGGGCGGTATGCCATTCGGCTTCTTGCCGCCTGACGAGTATTTCAACGGATATGGAATGCAAAATCAGCAGCCGGTCTGGCAGCCGCAAATGCAGCAGGAGTGGCATTGAGTCCACCTGATTTGATTGTCCTTCTGGGCTGTGAATGTAACCCGTATGTACAACAGATGGGTGTTAGAGACACGGAGGTTCCGCCCCAATGTTGCGACGAAATGAATCATCAGCCCTATCGATGTACAGCAGCTCCTTATTTCCCAGCAGGGTGTGGGATTCGGGAGCTCTTTTGCTGCAAGCGCGAGCGGATCCTAGCCAAATCGACCAATCACAGCGGGCCAGTAGTAATAGGCTACGAGACCTTGCCTAATGCGGATCCATGTAAGGCTTATCTGTAATAAGCCTGGTCTCCTAGAGTGTTTCAGCAGCATTTCCCGTGTTCTTTCTTTACGCGCCATCAACATCTGACACGCGCCTGCCGAATGTCCCTGCATTGGAGGCCTTGGGTCGCAACTCACAATATGAAATGTCGTTGGCGCTCCTGCTCCTGGTGGGCTCCCTGTACATTGTCCTTCTCACAGTCGTTTCTCTTTGTCTGCGCTGTCGTCTGTTTCGTGAAGCCATTGCGCAGTTGAACCACAGCTCATCAGTGAAGCAAGACCCCCTTACCCGCGACGATGATAGGTTACAATCGGCTTGGCAGCAGGGCTGTCATGCTCAGCTCTTTACTGTTGAGCAGTAAGTCAGGACACACACCTTGGCTACGACAGGCAGGGATACCATCATGGCTCTAGCTAACATTGGGACCAGCTTTCCTTCCTACAACATACGCGGGGAACACCACAATACCCTCGTCCTCAGTAACCTTCGACGATAATGGTGTCAAACTCGCGGTCAACGTGCCCGAAGGCAGCGCGAAAACCGACCTCTATTTCACCTTCGAGGCACCTGCGAAAGACCACGACTGGGCTGGCTTTGGCATGGGGACTGCGATGCACGACTCTCTGATCTTCGTGGTGTACCGCTCGGCGGACAACCAGGGAGAACCAACCCTCTCCCCTCGATTAGGCGAGCAACACAGTATGCCTATCTTCACAAACCAGGTCAACACCTCTATCCTCTCAGAGTCCACCGTCACCGATGACAAGTTCGTGGTCAACTTCCACTGCGTGAACTGCCGATCCTGGGATGGGGGTAGTGTCGACGTTGCAAGCACGAATGCCCCATTCTTCTACGCCCTCGGTCCGAAAGGTACTCTGCAATCAGACGATAAAGAGACTCGCATCAACAAACATGAGATACACTCAGATATCTTCACACTAGACATGCAGGCGGCGACAGGCGCAAATGGAGTACCTGTCATCGGCTCTGCAGGAGACCTTGATATGAACGAGGTAGATGAGATCAGTGGTTCAACCTATGGTATTTCTCGAGGTGTTGCTATCCACGGGTTTGTCATGTGCTTTGCTTTCGCACTCGTCTTCCCAGCAGGCTACCTTTTCCTACGCATCTTTGAGCGACTGTGGCTGCACTGGGGCATCCAATCGTTTGGTGTGCTCCTTGTCTTCCTCGGTGTGGCGTCAGGCATCGCAGTCTCTATCCGGGAACAACTGGTAAGCACCACATGTTTGTTCTCTTCCTCAGCTAACCTGGCATCACAGTCTCCAAAGCTCACTCATCCTCACCAAATCATCGGCCTACTCACCTTCATCGTTGTGCTGGCAGCCTGGACTCTCGGGCTGATCGGCCACATGATGTTCAAGCGCAAAGGCATCCCTTCCCCCTTGATGAAAGTCCACCGTATCGTGGGCCCCTCTAGCATCCTCCTCGGCTTCGTAAACGCCTGCATCGGTCTTGCGTGGGTCGGAATTCCAAGAGCAATCATAGGCTACACCGTCTTCAACCTCCTTGTAGTGATTGTGGTGGGCAGTCTGGTACTGATGAAGAAGAAGAGAAAGATGAGAAGAGACGCCATGAACAGCAATGCGGCGCAAAACTTCCGTGAAGGTACAACAGCATATGCGCATGTAAGAGGAGGCAGCACTCAGCAGCACGGGCCTGCCAACTTTGCCGCGCCTCCACCTGCGTACGGTCAGGCTGTGCCATTACAAACATTCCAGCAGCAGCCCTCGACACATGGGCCAACAGAGTATTATAGTGTGCAGCCTAACAAATAGAGGCAGTCGGGCGAGCAGATTTCGACAAGGAGAGAGGCGAGACGGGCGTTCTTGGTTTGCTTTTGGTGCATGCTAGTGTTTGTGGTGGCTGGGCTACTGATAGGGCTTGCGAGTGGTGTTCGGGTGTTTCGTATAGATGAGTATTTCTGAATAAGCTCACTTGTACAAGAACGACATGGCATACGACGAGCGACTATCGATAGGGACAACATTGCGTTCGCAGGAAGGCATCTAATGCTCAGGTTACGGGCTATTGTTTGATGTATAGGACAGCGTGTCGACCATGGTTGGTGTGTATAGTTACGACCAAATACGAGCGTGTGCTATGTATATCATGTCGAACTCTTCCAAGCTCTCCCTGTGTATCCTTTTGTATGTCCAGCATTTACTATATGTCACGGGTATCGTCACAGTCATGTTGCAGTGTTTGTTATATGCAGAGCCCCCCCTCTCTCCTCTCCTTCACAACACCCCACAGCTCTGGCCAGGCTCAATCAAACTCAGCCTTCACCTTGGCCCGCACGCCGTCATCACTCTGAGGCACGGGGATGGTAACATCACAGCCCATCCTCACGGACCGCTCGTCCGTCTCGTACAGTTCGAAGTCAAACCATCTGACGAGCCCCGCGATCATCAGCGACAGCTCGGCCCACGCGAGCTGCATGCCGAGGCACATGCGTGTACCCTTGCCGAAGGTCACGAAGTAGCGGTCGGGCACTTTGTTGGCGCCGAGCCAGCGGTCGGGGTTGAACGTGCGCGAGTCCGCAAAGACGTGTTCGTTGTGGTTCATCAGCGGGATGGACATGCTGACGGGGGTGTAGGCTGGGATGTGCCATGCGCGGCCCGGGGAGAATTTCTTGGTGCTGGTGTTGGTGTCGCTGTTGCTATCTTTTGCGGGAAGCGCGACGGCTTGTGCGGACTCGGTGTAGATTACTTCCTTGTGCGTTACTCTGCTGTTGCGCGCCGACATGCCGTAGCTGAGGCGGAGGCTCTCTCTCAGACACGCTTGGAGGTACGGGAGGGCTTCCAGGGCCGCCCAGTCGAGGTCGGTGCAGTCTTGTCGCTTTTCGCCGCGGGGGATCATGGTGAACAGTTCGTTTCGGAGGCGCTCGACTATGGCGGGGTTGGAGAGGATGTGGTAGCAGCCGACCGTTGCTGCCCAGCCGGTGGTTGAGAGGCCTGCGCCGATGACGGCTTGGGCTTCGTCTAGGTGGCGTTGCGCGGTCTTTTCTGAAGGCGGGAGTTCGGTGTTGTTCAGGAGGTCGAGCAGGACCGTGCGGTGGGTCTTTGCACTGCGTGATTTGAGATTCTTTTCATTCTGCAGGGTGTCGAGCTCGGCTTGAAAGTCCTGTTGTGTGTAAGTTAGTCGTTATGGGATCTTCGGAGGGGGTTGTTCGTTTTCAGATTGATAATGTTGTGCATGATATGACAGGACCTACCTGTCTCACTTTGATCAGTGGCAAGAAATCAGGCTGAAGCTTCCCAACGACAGAATCGGGCAGTGCGTCGACGATCTTGGGGAGAATGGGGAAGTGGAGAGACAAAACACCAGAGGACCCGGCAGCCACAAAAACCTCATGCAGAGGGTCTCTGAAGTCAGGCTTGTCCAAGGCGTCCCTGCAGATCCCGAAACCGTACTCGAAGATCATGTCTTCGGATAGCGCCATGCAAGCCCGGTCGAGCCGGACTGCTTTGCCTTCTGCTTGGTACTTTCGGAGCTTCGTCAGCATCTTTGCTGTTTTCTCCTGTAGCATGGGGAGCAGCTGGCGTATCTGTGCTCTGGCAAACATAGGCTCCAAAGCACGACGTCGGAGCTTGTGGTGCTCTGGTGGTACTGTTGCGAAGACACTGGTCCCATTGTTGAATCTGTTCGCTGCCCAGGCATATTTTGATTGTGGACCCTGCTTGGTGAAGAACTCGACATAGAAGTCGGGATCAGATATGTGTAGCTCGTCAGGAGCGATCCTGATGATGGGCCCTGTGGGTGTTAGCAGTGTGCCCGCGGTTGTTCGGGGAACTTTCCATCTCATGATCGACCTTGGCGCTCATGGTTACACGGCAGCGGAGGACACCTGCAAGGAAAATCTGGCGACTTACCATATTGATCGTGAAGTTCTTGAAGTTTAAATACGAATTGACCTTTCAAGTATACATCGTAGTAGAAATCGTACCACTGCGATAGAGCAGCCAACTTCGGCCCGGGGAAACGTGCGAGCTTGTGGAAGTATAGTCTGTATACTGCTAGTGAACATAGATAGGTCAAAGCTGCCAAGCCGGCGACCAGTATGGCCGACAACAGATCGTTCGGAAACGGGAACATGATAGTTTGTCAGCCAGGCAGTTGTTGAGGACACGGCACCACGAGGTAGGCGAACCGGGAGATCAGAAACAACACAAAACGTTCTCACAAGAACGATAGTTGACGGCAGCCGATATGCGTTGTTATCCATCATGGTCGTCAAGTGCCGGCGGGGCGATACTGCAGGCAAAATAGCCCGAGGGGGCTTATTTGCCGTGTCCTAGTCACATCGCTTATTGGCAAGTGTCAAGCGTCGCTTGGAGGGGAAGGGCCATTGGATGATTCGCAGAGCTCATGCCCGATATCTTGCGCCGTAAAAAGGCTGGAGCAGGTAGACGAAGTAGTTAACCAACCAGTCAAGAAAGAACCCCAGCAGAAGCAATGCGGCAGCGGCTTGCAAGACTGCAGTTCCCGGGCGTTAGCTTACGCGCGGACATGCTTAATGCTTGCTAGTTTCTGCGGGATTCAAGACTCACGTCGGCTACACCCGTCAGACCAATGTGAGTGGACAGACACGGTGAATTTAGTCATCCATATACCCAGTATGTTGTTGCCGACAATGCTTTGAGTTACCTGAAGCCGTTAGTTGCGAACGGTATGAACTTTCCTAGCCCTGTCCCATACCGTAGGTAGTTTTCGCAGCAAGCTCCAACATGTGCTAGTTGCACTTGACCACCTCGTCTTCCACGTCGTCTGCGTTCTTCATTCCTTCTGAGAACAACTTGTGACGACCAGGTATTGCTTGAAATGGATGGCCGAGACCACTCGACAGAAACAGGTGCTGAAAATGCCATCACTGTTGAAGACAACCAGGATGTAAGGTTGTCACTAAGGCGCGAGGCGGCAAACTCGCTGTCTGTAGCATGCTGATAACTTTACCGTTCAGGCCATCGACGAAATAGACTCTGCGTTTGGCGACAGCGACAACGAGAGCGCTTATAGTACCAGTATAGCATCATCAGTGTATCGCCACGTGTACGAGAATGGTCGGCGATACCATTCGTTTCGGGAAGGAAGCTATATGATCCCTAACGATGAAGATGAACAAGGTGAGGAATACAGTACCCGTAACGCGTAACGTACTCTAAGCCTGAGCACAGACCGGCTCGATCTACAGCATCACATCTGGAAAAGTGCCATCGGTGGGGCATTATACACGGCGCCGCTGAAAGAGCCGCAGCGCATGCTCGACGTTGGTACAGGCACGGGCATTTGGGCGATAGAGATGGCTGATGAATTTCCCGCTGCGATCGTGCATGGAACCGACATATCTCCTATACAGCCGGAGTGGGTGCCACCAAATTGCCAGTTCTATATTGATGATGTCGAAAGTCCATGGATCTTCAAGCAGCCGTTCGACTACATCCATGGTAGGTCGTTGGGAGGAGTCATCGGAGACTGGAAGAAGTTTCATGCAGAGGCTTTCAAGCATATCAAACCTGGAGGCTGGTTCGAAATCCAGGATTTCGAGGGCTTCATTTTCTCTGACGACGGTACATTGTCGGACGATTCATGGATCGTGCACTGGCTCTCGGAGATGGACCGAGGCAGCAGACAGGTAAAGTTGCAGTTGACGAGTATAACGCCTATCGTGCTGACCTGAATAAGTTTGGTAAGAGCTTCAACGCCGTCTTGGAACAAAAACAGAACATGATTGATGCTGGGTTCGTCAATGTACGAAGTCAAATGTTCAAGGTCAGTTCCCAGTCGCGCACAAACGCAGCTTACTAAACAAGCAACGTAGCTCCCCATCGGAGTCTGGGCAAAAGACAAGAAGATGAAGGAGCTAGGGAAATACTTCGAGATTATGATGCTGAAAGGAGTGAGCCGTCTTTCTCTCTCCACCCGCCCACACCAGCACAGATTCACTGACTTTAGCCAGGTTGACTCTTACACACCTGCACTGTACACCAGAGTGCTTGGGTACACCATGGAGGAGACACAGGCCGTGATGGAACATGTCAAGAAAGAGATGGTTGACAAGAAGATTCATAAGTATGGGAAGTACCACTTCCTCATTGGGCAAAAGCCTGAGGCATGAATTAGCATGCCACGTTGGAACGAGGGTCTTTGTCGAAATGGGGTTTGAGCAGCATGTTGACCATCGATCAACCTGTGCATTTTGGCAGTGCAGCAGGGCGACTTAGGGAGTAGTGATAAGATCGATGCGGGCATAGCTGCTCATGAATGGAGTGGCGCTTTTGTAATCGACCAGAAGATGCACGAATGACCAAGTAGCATTTTCGTTCAATCATGCGGTTGAGTAGCGCTGCTTTGTATGCCTGCTGTCGGACTCGATAGAGCGCTGGAGGGGATTATAGTACAGGAGGGCCAAAGGTATGGTATGGTGGTGGTGCTAAGGTAACTAAATGAATGGTATGAGTGCCCAACAGCGCTCTTCAAGTACAAGATTTGGCAGGTGAAGTGGAGCGCGGTGAACACCTCAGCAGCCTAACTTTCCGCAGGCGCAGTCGTGACCCAGGAAGGCTGTGCTTGCTGGACTCGGATGCCAGGAAATAGGTGCAAGGATAACGATATGTGATTCAACGGGAGGCTTCGTCATAAGATCAATGATGTAGTGGGCTTGTGGACCAACGACTTGCGTTGGGTCTCGACTCTGGGCTGAGATCATTGGCGCTTGGCTTGCTGCAGGTGAAGTCATTTTGTCTCTGGGGCACTAGGGTTGTTAGTGCAGCGTGCTTGCCCTTCTGTTCGTACTCTACTTGTCTCGCTTCCACCATGGACTCGGAGGCATTCTGATGATCGCTGTGCAGTACAGGTCTTGTTCATCCCATAATTTCAGCATACATTCTCCCGAAGCCATATCGGCCAAGACTAGGAACTACCGTCTTTGTGTTCACCATGTGCAATAGTTCTCCCACATCTTTCTACTCTTAGCGTTTTGAGTTGTTGTATGCGACAACATGCCTGTGGTGGTCCGAGGAGCGGCACTCGAAGGTGCTACCACTTCCACGAGTCACGATCACGATCACGACCACGGTCATGGCCATGGTCATGGTCATGCTTCAGCACCCACGAGCCCTTCTGCCCACACAGAGTCAAGGCCACCTTTCGAAACCAGTCAATCGGAAGAGAACGACCGAGTAGCAGCCCTACGCTCCTGGCGTTCTCATTCGAGCAGAAATGCACACGCAAATGCCGATGAGCTGGCCGTCGCCTCTCCATCATCTCCTTCTCCTCACTCCCGCCATGTCGCTTTCCGTGCAGACTCCAACGAGCCACCAACAGCGTCACCGCATCCTGCAGCCCGCGACCGGCAAAGATCGAGCTTATCCCTCTTCCGCCACAACAGCGAGGACCGCCCCGAAGCCGAAGCCTACTACGACAGTCGTGCGGCAACTAAGCGAGAATGGCGTCGACGCGCAACCACCCTGCAACATTACTACGACGAGAACCCAGAACTGCTGCCACAGCTACCCTTCACCTGGCACCGCGGCTGGAAGAGATGGAAGCTTATATTCCTCGTCTTCCTCATGTGGGTGGATGCTTGCGCTGTGCCCATCGCTCTCTACTATGGCTTCACTTATGCTGGAGAGATTGAGGGCTGGATCACCTTTGCCGTCGTCACCACCCTCTGGGGCGGTCCCACCTATGTCGAGTTCGGCGTGCGCACACTCAAACTCATGAAGAAAGAACGTTTCTATCGACCGCTCGGCACCAACAGCAGATGGTGTTTCGACTACCTGAACTACACCTCCACCATTGCCATCTTTGTCGTCACTGCGCTCTTCATCGTTGGTTCCGCCCCGCATGAAGTCTGGCTGAGAGTCCTGTGCATGCCCATACCTGCCATGTTGTACGCCCTGGCCATATTGACTTTTACCCCAACCCTGTACTGCCGCCAGGGTTGGAAGGCACCCTTTCGGCTCTCTTCCACCGGCAAGGGCGAGCCTGTCAAGCCAGCTGTCTACTACTATATCGAAGACACAGTCGCCGTCAACGCCAACGCTGGTCGACCATATCGAGAAGCACTCGCGGCGAGATATGATGCAAGCCCACGCTTCAGGCAGATGCTCTATACGCAGAGCATGTTCTGGTCCATACCCGCTTTCATCCTCGCTATTCCCTTGACAATCATTGCTGTCATTCCCCCGGTGCCGCCGCAGGTCGCATATGCATTTTGTAAGTTCACGTCTTCGAGCATCAATGCTCAATCAACTAATACTCCTACAGGTTGGGCCGTTCCCTTCATCTGGGCAGCCATCTGGGGCTTGATAAGTCTGTGGTGGTGCAAGAAACAAATGATCCGAGAACGTGTCGAATGGGAGCATACCAACCCCCCACTCGCCCACAAGATCAAGGCCGCCTCAAGAGGCCTAGACACCGAGACTTCCAGTGCCACACCTCCCCCGCCAGAAGATCGACGAGAAATAGAAAGGGATCAGGAAGAAATTGCAAGGCTTAACCAAGCAACGGGTCGCTCCAGGCCTACATCGGAGCAGATGGTGTAAAAGTGTAGGCTGTTTCATGAGTTATAAATTTGGCGTGAGAGCTCCATTTGGCTAGTGGGCGATGCTGATAGCAATGCATTACTATTTGTAGAACTACTTCTATGTTTCAGAGATGCGCTTCGACCGAAGCTGCAGGTTCTTGTTCGGCCGTCAACGTGCTTGGGCAACTTGAACGACAAGCAAACACTCTTATGAACTGGGTCCTCGTAACACTCCACGACCGACACCTTCCACCCCAATCTGCGTATACTCGTAAGCTGTTTATCTTTACACTCACCCGTCATGGGTTCACGTTTTAAGCGATACTTCTCAATTGCCAGACACTCCACCAGCAAGTGACTTCGGCTTGGCGACCATCTGCAGTTTCCCAGTCGTCAAATCCTACCTCTTCATCTTCCTCAACCATGTCCATGAATGCTTCAAGTCCCTGCCTCAGGTCCTGTCTTTCCTTCACATAAGCTTCGCGAAGCGGTAGCTCAACAATGAACCGAGATGAGACCGCAGATTGCAGCCATCTTCGCACAGTATCTACCAGCATCGCAGGGTGTTCAGGACTATAGATAGGATCAGCTGCGAGAATGACTGCATATGCTTCGTTGGCGGTCTTCGGGGCGTCAGACTTGTCCGACCAGTCCAGGACTCTGCTGCGCACCCGTGGTGTTCCTCTCTGCAACAAGTGCTGGTTCAGTTCCACGTTCTTCTGCAAGTTTGGCACGATCTCGGGCAGGTCAGTCAACATCACTTCCGACACATTGTCCTGCCAAGTCAAGGCAGCTGAGAGTCCGACTAGCCCTGTGCCTGACCCGAGCTCGAGGACGCGAGGACGGCCAGCAGGTACATGTCGTGAGAGAAGTGCCAATCTCCGCGACAGGAGCAATGAGGAGGTCCATGTCTTCAGACCCAAGTTGTCCTCCGTAAGAGATGGCTCATGTAGACTCAGCGTCAGATCGTTGCTGATCTTGAACGACCTAGTCATCGCTGGGGCAGCGCTTCGGCCTGATCTCTCGCTCAACCGTACGCTGGCAAGGTCCCATATGCGCTCTTGGTCGTCCTCAGTAAGCCATTCTAGGGAAGAACCAATGATGCTCGTCAAGTAGCGAGGCACGCCTGAGGGATCAACACGGGTCCTTGTCGTCTGATCTTTGCTTCCCGAAGGGCCAGCACCGAAAGTGCTCGTTGGTTTTTGCAACAACGCTAGAGCATCGAGTAGAGCTTGGGCGGGCGGTCTCGTGTATATTTGAGGCAGGTCGTGGACTGTTTCACGGAGACATTGGAAGTCAGAAAGTCTTCTACGACAGGAGAACAGGCAGAAACGAGGGTGTTGATCCTACCTTGAGGCTGATGTTTGACCCTGGTCCAGACTTACTTACCATGTAGGAGATTGAATGACACCTCATCTTCCTCTTCATCCTTGTTGTTGTGAACCATGGCTTTAGTCAGTCGTCAACACGACATTATTTCTATCCCTGCATGATCACGCCCAAAAACCTATTGCAAGCATTATCAGTACTGATCTGTTGCAAAGTCACTTCGGTCCTGGTTGGTAAGGAGACTATCGTCCGTGAAGCCTCTGAGCACACATGAACATATTCAGCCACGGCTCCACAGCAATCGAAACACGAGTCATGAAGTTGGAGAATGGAAGTAGCGCGCTTTCTTACAATCCGTCAAAGATGAATAATCGTTTATGAGACTACCGATAACGAGTTTCTGAACTGTTCCATGCGATTTCAAAACGCTATGCATCCCGCATAAGGTCATCGATGTATATAGCTCAACTCGCCATCAGTATCTCGTACCATCTAGCGGGGGTCCGCATCGTGGCCAACACTGTTGAAGCAGTCTGGGGGCTTTCGCCGAAACGCCAAGTGCTAAGCGACATCAGTTAGGGTGGACCATCTGCTAATCGCCGCCCCTTTATACTTTCCCTCTTACACGCCCTGTCATTGGCCATACTAGTTACCTGCAATCTCGCTCGTCCCCGAGACCTCACACTCGGCTTGCTTCTGCTGAGTTCCCAGACAGCCGGTATTAAGCCGGTCGCTACTTGTCGCCTTTTCATTAGCTTGGTGGGGTGTGCAAAATCGCGTCTGCTATGGTACACGAACAAAACCTGCTAGCAACTGAACACGGGGTACGACAGATTTCTTCCTACTTGGAGACACTGTTCAAGACCCGAATGATTGCTTCCAAACCTGTACAGCCACGACTTTAGATTCAATGCCTCGTGGTCTTCCGCAACAAGCCCTTGGCGTGCTACGTAGGGAAAGCCTCGCGATGGATCCGTGACAATTTACTGTCAACGTCAGTTGAGACAGATTAGCGGCGCTACCACCACATTCCAAGCCTTCGAATCCCACAAATACGGTAGTGTCGCCAAATGCGCCAAAAGAAGAGTCTACCCAAAGTTGTAACGCTTGGAGGCGCGCGTTACCCCTAACACGGGTCTAGACCTATCATGGAATAGCTCACACACTCTGACCACACAGAATTGTACCTTCCTTCCCCTTCAACTTGACATCACATCTGGACTCGCCTTGCTTCGCGAGCCAGCCAAGCAGTCATCGATCCATACCACAGCGCCTTGTTTGATTCATGTTTTGGATATGTAAGTTGCAATCTAACGAGTGTAGCACACTCCATTGTTCCGGTGACCACTTCTTCGTGCCCATACTGACCTACATCCCATTCAGGCTGTCCGAGGCTTTGCTGGGCGAACCATGTTTGCTTCGGCATGTTTGTGCTTTTGTGTAAGTTTGTGCCTTGGTGTAAGAATCTTCGGAAGCCGATTGTCTCTAGGAATGGAGACGCTACGTCTGCAGGCGCCCGCGCTGCCAAAGACAGCGCAGACCGCGAGATCCCACATGGCTTGTGGCCCCCTCTTGGGACCCGCTCAAGCCGAGTCCACCTTGGCGCCAACAGCTCGGTATCAAATGAACACCACTTCTCCCTTCAGCATGGCTTCCGAAAACGTGCTTTCGAGAGAGTACAATCTCAGCCACGTTCATGTCAACATATTTATTAGGGCGGCTTTAAGGCGTCGAAGGATCCGCTCGCCAGATCCCTTTGGTCGAAATGGGTTCTGGCCTGGATATACGGCACTAGTGGTCCCTCTCTTCCCCTGATCTATAGCACCATTGCTGCCCGACTAACCTGATCCGGGTCGAGAGGAGGCCAATCTCCCCTGGTAACCATTATACAAAAGAGCGTCCCCTTCACGCCGTCGATAGGTTTTGTTATCCTGAACTCTACGCTCGGCATTCATCCACAAACAACGAGATTGACTTTTCAATCGTCCTTTCCTTCAACAAGCAATCCAAGGTCATCGACCTCAGTCACTCTTTACTACCAAATCAATTCCAACAATGCCTTCCCTCTACAGATCCGCCGCCGCTCTGGCGTTTGCTGGCGCTGCGTTCGCCAACCCAATCCAGCAGTCAGGTGACGCCTGTTTGGCAGCTGTCACCGGCAGTGCTGCTCTTGGTGATGCCAACTTGCGAAAGGAGCACTGCACCAGCTTCGCAAAGACAATCGTCACTCCTTCCGCCGTCACTGTGACAACCACAATCACAGGTGCTCCCAGCGCATCGGTCACAGAGTGGAGCAACTACAAGCGGGACGTCACAGTCTGCCCCAACGAGGTCCCCAACTACGCCTCGGCTTGCAACGAGGCTGGCTACAAGAGCGCTTGCTCAGCTTTCGGTGTGTCCGGTTCTGACACCACTATCACCATCCCAGCAACCACAAGCACCAAGACCGTCTACATTGCAAAGGGAAGCAACGGTGGCAACAACAACAACAACGGTGTCTGCACTTCTACATCCACTGTCTTCGCTACTCAGACTGCCGGCAACGGTGGTAACAACGGAAATGGTGGTGACAACAACGGCAAGGGTGGCAACGGCGGTGTGTCGACCGTCACCAGCACCGTCACTAAGACCGTAGCACAGGCGACAGTCACTGTCACTCAGACTGCTGGCAACGGCAACAACGGCCAGAGCAACAACAAAGGCAATGACGACAACGACAGTGACAGCGATAGCAACAACAGCAACGGCCAGAACTGCTTGACCGATGCCAAGGCCAAGGAGTTCACGGACGCTTTCGCTGACCTCCTCGAGCACACCTCGTACAACGGCACCCAGGGAGCCCCAGGCAGTGGCTACCACTACAACGTCTCGGCCAAGTACCTCGCCGAGGACTTCCAGGACTACTCTGACTCGATCAACTTCATGGCCGGTATCCCCGTAAGTTCCCGTCTATCCACTTCCCATCTGTCTCGCAACAGTCACTAACATGATTCTAGCTCGGTTCCGTCACCTTCGGCTCGCGAGCTGCATTCGACTACGGCCAGGGCGTGATGCAGCCCGAGTTGTCCGTCGAGACCATGATGGTGTCCCACAGCTGCAGCGAGATCACATGGAGATGGCAGGCAACCACGCAGACCCACGCCAACGTCATGGGTATCAACCACATGATCCTCAGCGACGACCTCAGCCAGATCAAGGTCAACTACGCCGAGTTCGACAACGCCAACTGGCTCTACAGCTTCGGTCTTGACTGCAAGGTTAGCTCCAACAGCTCTGCAGCCCGCTAAGCATGATTTTTTTCACTGGGCTTCGCATGGGAGTGGGGGAGTAAGACAGGGAGTAATACAGCCTGCTAGGCTCCAAGTAACCAATCACGCGTTGGGGCGCGGAACTGATAGAATAACACATCAAGGCATGCATGTACAGCATGTATGTATACGGTCGTACCGATGGTTTTCTTCTACTCTGGATCCGGGTTTCTTCTTTTGACCACGATGAGATCCAAGTGATGTATGGAGTGTTCCTGGCTTGCATAACGAAACGACACTTTTGGTCAATACATGGTGCCATACATCTCGCGCGTGCTCTGGCGTATGGGCTGTACTGGTCACCCTTGTCTCCTCCTCGCTGTCCAGTCTGTTTCATGCCGTCCCTCTTGCACTCTTCTCTGGGGCATCGAACCTCGAGGGAGCTGATTGCTGAGAGGCTTCGAATCATCTCCCTCGAGGCTTCCACATACCCAAAACTAAAAGGTCGGCAGGCTGGCATCGTGAATCATAATAACAGTGGTGCAGCCAACAGTACTGAAGGGTGTGTACGACACGGACCACAACAAATCCAAGCACGAGAACAGGAGTTGTTGGTTCGGCCCCCATGACCCGGTTTCGAACGTGCCAGAACGTGACGATTGCGCTTGATTAGGCTTTGTGAACACTGACCCGATCCCGTACACCATCCCGTCGAAATGTGTTGTCTGCGTCTACGCGGTCATCTGTCTGTTGCAGAACTTGCATTCCACCCAGAGGTTGACAGCACCTCGAGCGGCCATTTTGCGGAACGAATTGTTCTGACCTGTGTGGAACCAACCATGAGATCTTGTAGATGCTACGATCTCGAGTCTGAACATGTCCGACATTGCTCCTTGAGTTGCCAGCAGACGCAAATGCTGCTCTCGCGGATGTCACCGCTAGTCTGCAAGGTCTGGTGTCTTTCTCGTCTCAGGGCGCGGCCGTCGTTGTTTCAGTCGTTCTTTCATCGATGTTCCTTCTAGCGTTGACCCCGTCCCAACCCCGTCCCTCCAGATCCCCCAAACTCCATCGCCAATGAAATTGAATCACATGCAGTCGTTTCCTCAAAGCAATCACCGCCACCACGAGAAATATTGTTTCTTCTGGACTTTATTCGAGAGCCCACAGGTGCAGTTCAGTCGCATCTACTGCGCGGCTCTCACCTTCCGCTCCGAAGGGTCATATTTCAACAGCTTCTCGATCAGATCCACGTGCGTCATGATCATTCGTCGACAGCAGTAGCGCTTGCAGCCGACTTTGTCGAGGGCTTCGCCGTCGGGCACCTTCTGCGTGAGGAGGTCGATGTAAGGTTCCCAGAGGTCGGCTACGACCTATAAAGGGTGTCAGTGAGCGGGCAATGGCTTGGAGAAGGAGGAGGGAGGACTCACCTTGCCGCAAGAGAAGCAGCGGATTGGGATGATCATTTTGAGGGTTTGGCTGGGGAAGAGTTTGAAGGTCAACGAGTTTGACAAAGGGTAACTTTGGGTGGATTGGGCGGAGAGGCAGAGCTCGAGGACTGGAGAGCCTGTAGATGAGTATGCGACTGCGAGTAGTCGGTGGTGGTACTAGTGGTGGTAGTCGTGGTTGTTCGTGGTCGCAAGTCAGTGGTCGCGAAATCTTTTGGAGCCTTGCAGATTGACAAGGCTGCAAAGCATCTCCCTCACGATCACGGTCACCACGGCCTATCTTCGGGCAATGAGCGTCCTCGAATTGGCAGACGAGTACAAATCATACATTACTATTACCACTCTCAATTATCTGTAGCATTTTCAAAGAACCACCCAAGGAACCAGCCGACTACTCCCAGAAATGCATGCATGGTCTTCCATGCTACGGCTAATGCTCGCTTTTCTCTTACAGGCCTTGCCATGACCTCGTTCATCCCTCCGAAGCTCATTATCTGCAGCTTCTACCCGCGTCTTTGTCGACGTTCCAGAAAGTCCCTACCATCGATGCTCTCCGTGTATGCTCAGTCCGTGCCATTCAGTTGACAACATGTCGCGTCAGGTGAGGGGTACGTGGAAAAGTAACAACCTCAAGTGTCCCACGCTCAATACCAATCTCCTACCGTTGTAGGGATTGATTTACCCATACTATCCACAGCTGTCAACAGTGAAACAGCTGAGTAGGCATACAGAACCTTTTAGACATCGTGAACTGAGGTACAGGACTCTTGCTCCCTCTGCACCAACTCTCATGCTCACAGCTTTCCCGCTCACAGCGCATCGCCGGCGGACCTAAACACAGCCGGTGAGCAGAGCTTTCACACCAATCCAGATCAGTGTATGCACAAGCACGGGTCTCTTCACGTTGACGAGGGCGATGAGCCTTGGATGGCTGCTTAGTTGCGGGAAACACGATCTCGAAACCCGCTTCGAATCGCGCATTCTTTCGCATGCCTCGACTCAGTGATCGGTTAGGCTGTTGGAAAGCGAGAGTACGACGCAGTCACGATGGTAATGAACCTTTATCTCGTGCTGCATGTTGTTGACAATACCTTTCTGTGAGATGCGTTGGGCTCTAAGCAGGATGTTTGAGAGGAACACCACCCTCCCGTGCACGGGATGCGTGTCCATTGGTAGCTGGGCTATTCCCACTGGCAACCTGTAGGTGACACCAGGCGCGTGCATCATCTTCCTCCTTGGTGAGATCAGAGAGCGACTCCGATAATTCATAGACCAAGGTCCGCCCGGACCGGATCACCCACCAGGTATCTGTTGGTCTGTTCAGCAATACTGCCCAGTGCATCAGGATCAAGATAGCAAGGTTCTGCCGTTGTTGCAGAAGCTCAATGAAATCGTCGTCAAGTCTCATGAGCCAGCCGACGAGAGCCAGATGTGATCCATTGATAAGTCGGGTAGAACACTCTGAAAGTTCGACGAGAGCAAACTCGTTAGCTTTATGAAAATTGAGGAAGTGCTTCGCGTACTGCGTGTTGTTGATGTTCCGCAGACGGTCAACTGCTTGCAAGAACACATCATCGTGTTTCACAAACTGCCGCATGTCCTTCTTGGCCAGGGTTGCAGCGAATGGCCGTTCGCTCAGCTGTTTTCCGAACAAACGCAGAAGCCTTCGCGGACCTTTGTAAAGCACAAGCAGAGCGAATATACTCTGCTCTACCGTCGGGCGTTCTCCTTGCAAGGGATCGATGTGCAGCATGGCCATGGTAAGGACAAAATAGCTCATCGAAGCAACATAGATTGCCCGACAGCTGCTTTCATTGACATGTGGCCAAGCTTGCATGAAAGACAGCAGGGAAGCATTATGATATGCGACTGCAGTCCTGACATATCTTTCTCTGGTAACATGGTCGTCAGTGAGACTTGCCAGGTGCAAACTCGTTACAGCAAATGAGGAATTGAGCAAATAGTCGTGCCTCAGTGCTTCCTTTGGCATGACATGCTGCCAAAGTAGGCGTTCGTCCGCTTCGAGGGCCTCGCCTTGTTGATGGCAGAACGTGGAGAAGGTCTTGGTTGCCCATAGATTCGTGAGCTCAAGCTCGAATAGATGGCGTTCCTCTCGGACTTCGCTTATGTCAGACGATGCAGGAGACTGAGTGGAGACATGCCGATCCGGATCCGCGGTAGATTGAGATCTTCGTGCCAGCTCGGCTGTGGCAGAATACTGGCAACTCAGATCCCTGGCGATGCAACTATAGCACGGGGGGCCATGCTCATCACACTTGATGCGACGGCTTTTGCACTGATTGCATCCACCCCGTGACTTCCGGTGTGCTCGACGAATACTTGAGATACTTTGGCTGTCTCCTACATTATCCATTTGCCTGGTTCTGGGCCCGGGATGTAGGCGGTCAACTGCCGGGTCAAAGTTTACGCGATCTTGATGAGATCTTGCACAATTGAGCCACCCTCCAGCTTAGGCGAGGGATTGAAGATGGAAATGCAGGACCAGAACCGTGTTTCGACCAATAGTACTACCGCGGAAGGAGGGGGTAACAATCGATGAAGATTTGAGCGGTGAATTAAGGTACGCGTGTTCTTCACTAGCGTGGAAAAGCGGTCGTCCATAACCACCAATGCCGTATCCCTACAGCGCCTGAGCAAGGTGATCGACACTACGATGGAAATTACACGCAAAAAGTGCCTGAGTGCTGGCCACGTTGCCCTCACGGGACATGATCCTCCACACATACCCATGCAGTAAGCTCATTTCGATCCAGCACGATGACACTTAGATGCCAACAACAGCCTTTACTGCTTTCTCAGACGGTACGCTCGGTTCACCGTTTGATAGCACCCGCCTTCCTGAAGCTATAGGTTGATCGATCTAAATTGCTCAATCACCCAAGCATCACTTATTGCAACACAGCTTCACCGAACATTTCGGAGAGTCGGTCAGTGACTACCCTTCATGCTCGAAACTTGTATATGCGCAGCTCAGACTTGTGGGCAACAAACTCGCGCGGTTACAGCAGGTCCTCAAATGTGCAAGGCATCGGCTTTCCGGACACGGCAAGGCAAATGCATATTGAGCCCCGCCAGCGATTAATCGGGTAATACCAAGCAACGCTGTCCCTACTCATAATGTACCGAGGGGCTAATGGCTGTTTCCGGACTCGAGGGGCCTACAGCCTCGTAGCTAGCACGACGACCGAATCGTTAGGGCTCGTAGATACATGGACACTTTTTCCGCGGCGTCTGGTTGGATGCATCGCTATCAAGACAACTTCGTAGTGATTCATGGAGAAAAAGTCTTGACTCGAGGGGCCTGGCCGATGATAGAGAACCAGCGGACTTCGACTTCGGAGAGCCGTGTGACCAGCGGTAGTACTCTGCACGAATGTGCTGCTTGGCTCCTGAAGGCAACTTTACCCTCGAAGGAACGGAAAGATATAGCTGTGCTGGCCAGTAAGCCTTCCGCCTTTGTGCTTGTGGTCATAGGCAACCTCCAGTGTGAACGTCGGCAGTATAGAAAAGTGGCCCCCGAAGATGGATTCTGTAGGCAATAGTTCCTACTTAGTCAGGGCTAGCAGACACGACATGGATCGTAATCGCGACGGTGGGAAGACTTGGATCCCTGTCCCTGAAACCGTAATTAAGCTGGCTATGAAAATAGCAATCTTCAACCCTCAATGAATTTCAACAACTCCTGCACAAATCCTTCAGGGTTCTCCTCGGCGATGTAATGCATGGCATCTGCGACTTCAGCTGTCTCGAAATGCTCATAGAACTCTGCAGCCTCATCTGCAGCTGCTGTGGCAAGAAAGCTTTTGTTCCCGTTCAACGTGAGGCACCGCACGGTACACTTTCCATTCTTTTCCCTCATTGTCACGTTGTCCTCTGCATCCTTCTCAAACATTCGATAGACATTGATACTTGCGCGGATGCCACCCGGCTGTGCATATTGTTCTGTATAATAATCAATGTCATCAGGCGTGATAGCTGCAGCATTGTATGCGAGCTTATCGTAGAAGTGCTTCAAATAAGCTCTTTCGTTGCCCTTGAGTAGTGTCTCGGGCAGATCAAGCACTCGGTGGAAATTGAAGTGAAACAGCTGTACGCTACCTTTCGTATCATGGTAGAAGGTCGTACCTGGCAGTGGACATTCGCCCCAAGTAATGGTTGCTGTATCACTGGGAAAACTAGCTGCATAGGCATGGGCTATCATGCCACCAATATCATGGCCAACGACGTGAACCTTGTCGTTGATACCAAGATGGTCAACTATCAGGCTGTGTAGGTCGGCTGCCATCGTTACTTTTCGATAACCGTCAAGGTCCATCGGCTTAGACGAGTCTCCTGAGCCTCGATAATCCGGGGTGATTACCCGGAACCCTTTGTCAGCCAGCGGCCGGATCACTTTTCGAAATTGATACGATGTCTGCGGCCAGCCATGTAGGAGTAGTATGGTGCCCTTGCAAGTACCCGAACTTTGCACCGTGTCGATGTACTTAATTCGGACTGATTCGGGTTCTTCGGAAATGATTGCGATGCGGTGAGCACCATTCGAGTTGAAGAATTCGGCATGAACCATGTTTGCTTTGGACCTGATAGCTTATGTAGACTGCTAATCACCGACTGCTCGTAGGACTACCTTCTTGTATTGTTCGCATATCATGCAGTTGCTTCCCTTGTTCATGATACCAATCCTCACAATCTCAATCAAATTTGACGTCACTCCAGCGTCATGAGCAGTAATGTTCTGCATTTCCGACCACGACGTAGGACGATTGACATGCCGTGTCCGCGATACAGGCTCTCTTCACAAACGTCTCTTCGCAGAATCCTGAGACACTTCAGCTCTAAGCTTCAGACTCCGCTATTCGGGCCACCCTCTCTACCTCACTATATAATTGGCCGTCACTCTCCTATGTCAGGGCACGATTTCCACCTAGCATGTCAATCCGTCCAGTAGTTATCCGGCCACAGCAGCTGTAGAAGGGCTGGTACCACATATGTTGTCTCTCATCTTCGAACGAGATCCGTGTTTACTGCTGCTGCACGTCAGTCTGAAAGCGAAAGAACCTGATAACTGTCAAAACATGAGACATATCACCGTACCTTTACGAATATGTTCAGAACGACATCTAGTGGTGAACCCGATTCTACGCTCTGCTGGTGAAGCGAGACACGTGTACCATAGGACCCTGTACCAATGTCAACTTCAACAGTATCAGAAAGATGGTAGATCGATGGAACGTGCGTCTCCAAGTCCAAGCAGGATATCGAATCTTTCCGATGGCCCCGACTGACTAGGAGATCGCCGACATGACTGCAATGCACATGTTCGTCAGTGTGCTTTGACACTCAAGTACTCAGAAGGAGTCTTTGCGTGTATCCTGATCCTTCCACAGCGGCTTTACCGCCAGCCAGAAAAGACACCCAGTGAATCATGAAACTGAGGTCGGTGGGTGTGGTCAGCTCCCAAAGCGTCCGTCTTCTGGTCCGTGAATGGCAAGCCATTATGGCTTTCGTAGCCTCAATCTCTACTGAGGGGACGTGATGCGAGAGCATCACAACGCACGTGTAAGAACTTGTATACCACTGAAACATGTATTCGAATGCTTCTGCCAGCTCTGCGCTGCTGGACTTGTGAATACAGTACGTATCTACTCACACATAACCCAAATTGATACTGTTGTGCGATATGAGAGGATTGTGTGCGAGATGATGGTGTACGATGGTATTGTCTCCAAAGAAGGTCTTCGAGATTACAGGCCTCTGCGTGAATAAGCCGAACTGTCGGGTTCTCCTGGCCATAGATGGCGAGCTGGCCGCAAGGAAAGTGTTTCAGTTCTCGCATGTGATAGCGGAGAAGCCGTGCAGCCTAACCGCGGCAGCAATTTCAGTGAAGTTACATTACCAAAGCCGCTGATGAATGGAGGATTGTATGCTGTCTTCATTTAGCAAGCAACAGTGAAAGAAACAGGGGGATGTTCGTAAATGCAGGGTGTCACGGCGACATAAAATCAATCGGAATCCTGGCCGAAGCTGTTCAACGGAAGGAATTATGATGGAAGGACCGAGCCGCCAAGGTGTGCATACAGATGAAACGGAGTCCACGGTATTCACTATCTTTCGGGCCAGAGATACAACTCACGACCCTAGATTGTTTCTCAATTGTGGTTTGAATCGCTGCAAGTCATGCCAGCGAAAGCAATCCCGTGATGGCCCTAGAGCTCTGCATATCTAGCCCCAATGTTGCATCACCTTTCATGTTTCTCCCATGGTAGCTCATACCACGTATGTTGACTGCCGATTGTACAACCTTCAGCTACACCGCAGGACGCATACTCCCCGCTCACAATACGGTGAATTGCAGCTCTCAAGGTCTGGTGTGTTAAGCTGTACTTAGGCGCACGTTTAGATGGTATAAGCATGTGGGCGCACAATTAATCAGTTTAGTGCAATCCAGTGCATCGGACGCACACCCATTTACTCCCAACCAGCAGAGCCACCTTTAATCATCATGCACGAGACTTCAGCAATCGATCCTGGGTCAACAATCTTAGTCACAGGCGCCAACGGCCTAATAGCTAGTCATGTCGCCGATCAACTGCTCACTGCCGGCTACAACGTCCGTGGTACAGTCCGCAACCTCGAAAAATGTGCCTGGATGCCTTCGTTCTTCGCCAGCCGCTACGCCCGCAAGAATGTGGTATTTGAACTCGTCGAAGTAGCTGACATGTCTCTTGATGGCTGCTTCGACGACGCCGTCCACGGTTGCACGGGTATCATCCACACCACCTCCTCGATCGAGATGCAAGCCTCAAGCCCAGAGCCCACCATCACAAACAACGCAAAGACAGTGATGACCTGTCTAGAGAGTGCAGCAAAGGAGACATCTGTGCAACGCTTCGTTCTCACATCCTCAGCATGGTCTATCTCAGCTCCACGACCAGACACGAACTTCACCGTCAGCCCAAATGATTGGAACGAACAGGCGATTAAGGACGCATATGCAACGAATACACCGGCTAGTAACGGCATGAGCATATTTATGGCTGGTAAGACGATGGCCGAGAGAGAATGCTGGAAATTTATGCGGGAGAGACACCCTGCTTTTGTGTTCAATTCCGTGTTGCCAGACACTGTCTTTGGAGCCGTCCTTAACCCCGAGCACCAAGGTACCCCATCCACTGCTGGTTTGATCCGCATGCTCTTCGATGGACAGGGACTAGACATACTGCAATGGATCCAGCCGCAGTACTTCGTTGACACAGTCGATTGTGCACGTCTTCACGTGGCGGCTTTGATCCATCCAGATGCCGAAGGCGAAAGACTACTTGGGTATGCAGAGCCATGGAATTGGAATGATATGCTTGCGATGTTCAGAAGATGGTTCCCAGACAAGCAGTTTCCGAAGGACATGCAGCTCGGCCGAGATATCAGTACGGTTGAGAATGGAAAGAGTCTTGAGCTCCTGAAGGACGTATATGGGCAGGAGCGATGGACGACTCTGGAGGAGAGCGTGAAGGCGAACGTTGCAAGTTTCTTGCATAGTAATTCACAGGCCCCGCTGACTCTCTTCGAGCGGAAGGTGTGAGCACACTGAGCAATGTGTCATGACGCATAGCGACGAGATTTTTGAGACCTGAGCGATTTCAGCGGTGCATCTCATTAAATAGAACGAATCTATGCTCATGCATGTTGTTCAAGAATGTGTAGAGCGATGTCATTATACTAATCTTGCTCGCTTGCGCTACAAGTAGCCAAGATCTGATACGTAGGAAGGACTTGCCTTAGAATCCGTCCGCAGAGTCTCAGGTTGTCTGGCATTCACGCTGCTAGCAGAACTCCTTTCACATTCCCACCGCATTGGCAGCTCGGGTTTCTAGTCCGCATATATGGGCCTTGACAAACCCTCGTCAACCACCTACCTCCTGCAATTACTGTTTATACGTGCACGGAGATGGTTGCAGAGCGGAAGGGACGCGTCGCCAGCTCGTCTGACTTGTCATACCGAGCAAGCTCACCAGCGCGGCATGTGCTACGGTGAATCCTTGTCGTCAAAAGTGCTTGAGTACTGGCCACATTGCTTGTCCGTAGGATGCTTGCCTTGATATGAGCGTGATTGGCTCCCAGAGCACTGCTCTAACTTTAATGTACATCGGGACCTCAGGTCCTCACTACTTGCACAGTAGTGATGGTTACACCTTGACTCAGCAGGTGCCCACGTCAATCTTCCTCAGCCCGCCATCGTTCAACCTCATCATGCTGGTCTTCGGCACATCCGCCGGCCCCTCCAGCGAAGTGTCGCTATCCGTGGTCAATACGAATAGCTACGATTGATGAACTACCACGACGAGACATGATTTTACGCTATCCCTCTGCGGATGCATTGGCTAGCAAGTTAAACTCGGGTCACAGTCAAGGTAGACTCAAGTTAAGCACGATGTATAAATTGGTAAGCCTTCTAGTTGCCTGAGCGCTGCTGGTGGACATGCTACCCGTGTCTCAAAATGTCTGTTCAATCACAAGACGAGAGTGCAACATGTCAATGTCAGCTGTATTCAGAGGGTTTACAACATCTTCTAGCATTGGTCGTCGACACAGAGCGGGCACGGACAACATGAGAATGTATACTCGCTTTAAGCACCCAGGCAAGACACAGCGAACCCCAGCTGCGATATCGTGTGGTCAAACTCGGGTTGCTCCTGCCAGTAGTAGAAATGGACAAAAGGATAGTAGAGAGGAGCTCGTTGCGCTGTCGCATGTTCTGATTCTCCACATCCATAAAGCGCGGCCAGGGAGTGAGGACCTGCTCGGCGAAGATTCTCCTACGAGAATTTGCCAGCGAGGACCTGCTGTGAGGACTTATTCGGGTAACCAGAGGATGCGCAGCAAAATCTGATCCTCCCTGTGGTAGCTCTTCGAGTATAAATCGAACATCTCCCATTGTGCATTCTTGCGATTCTTTTGTATCCCAAGCACTCGCGGATTACGGCAGACTTCGTACCTCTAGAGTAAGTTGACTTGAAGATACTCACCACACAACCAAGCCGACCTGGTGCCTTCATAATCGCAAAGCACGCCTCCTCAAGCTCCTGCTATATCACGATGGCAGCCACACATACATCGCCATCGACAGCCTCCACAGCACGATCCTCCGAGGTCGACTGGACACAAGGCTCACAAGTCTCAACACCTCATGAATCGCCCAAGGTAATTGGTGACACCATAGACTCTGCTGTTCACGGCTTACCATATCAGAAGCCCCCCATGAAGCTCCGGGTTCCTCAGCAGCTCAGATTAAACAACACTCAATCCACACAAAACTCCTTAAGCTCGTGGGCAACGTACTCTCCGGGCACGTCTTCGCTGGTGGAATGGGCACACGACAAACAGACTCGAGACTTCTACTCCTCTATGCATCAGGGGTCGCTCAGCAAGCTTCGGATTCCCCAGCGGCTCAGGCCAAACCACACCAAAACCACACAGGACGCCTTAAGCTCATCAGCAAAACCCTTGAAACAAAGTTCATCGCTGGTGCAACGCGCACAAGATCAGCAAACCCGCGGCTTCCACCATGCCATGCGTGAGAGGTCCTTCAAGCTCGGGGTTCCTCAACGGCTCAGAGGAAACAACACTACCGAACATCCCTCGAACAGCCCATCGCTAGTGCAATGGGCGCACGACAAACAGACCAGGGACTTTCACGATGCTATGCGAGCTCAGATGTCGCTTTTGAAGCTTTTCAAAAGGAATTCTTGATTGGTTGGCATGGGATTATGGGCATGGAAGGATTGCAACAGGATGATTGCAACGGATGGTCGCAACGGAATTATTGGTCTGGGACACTTGGCAACAACCAAGAGTAATTGACATATACTTCAGAGATGACGGGGGAAGGCTAAGGGAACGAGATTTGGGCGAACATCATGCAGGATATCTGGTGTATACGAATGTCAATTACTATTACTTGATATCACTCTTCTCTGTACGTTACCACTGATTGTTTGCTTACTTACCTGTCCACAGTACCTGCCTATGATAGTTTCCCCTAGAAAAGTCTCTGTCGAAGCTCTGCATTGTGGGACTCAAGGTAGACCTTGGCATCCTTGCTGTCGCCACTCGGCCCATCAAAGTCGTAGACCGCCTCCTCCAATGCCAATCTTGTCTCAGCGACCGATCGAGCCATGACACTGTTTAGCGCTCTCTGAGGGTGCTCCGGAGCCATGAAGATCGCTACTATCTGGTTCAACCTCTCAGCTCGTGGGATGCCGATATAGTCCTCATAGGCGGTTCGGCTCTCGACGGTCGTTTTGGCGCGGGCGTTGTTGTCTCTGCACTTGCGATCAGTCACCAGGACTTCCGCCATGTGCTGCTTGTATCGGACATCTCTTGGGAGTAGGGCTGCTTGGCCGGCACCGCCGGTTGTGGTTGCTGAAGAAGAGCTCATCTTGCCTGAAGAAGAGATGTTTTATTGTAGGATATCTATTTCCTGGGTTGTGGATGTTTCTGTTGATCGATGTGATTATGGACATAATTGAGGCGGATGGTGCTCGTATTTGTACGCAGCGTGCTCGAGTATACCTGATAATGAACGCTATGCTCTTTGTGACAGAAATAGGGATGTATCCTTTGACGGCAGAAATAGCTCGTGCAGTGGACAGTCTTTCCATTGTGCTTGTCGTTGTCGGCATTGTTTCCTCGAAAATCACGGTCAAAGAACGCGATGAGTGCCATCTGACGCAGGACTCGACATCCAGTACTAGGAGAGCGTCGTGAAGGTGAACGCGCACCTACTTCGAGCGGATGTGCTGTGTTCAGTTCTTAATGACTTGCAGGGACGCTGCTCTGGTTGCAGTTTGCGATCGATTGCTGTCTGCTGCATCCACCTCCCACCCGATGCCCAGAATCAAGAAGCTACTAGCTAACCATATGATTTGATCATGTCTTTGAGCGTGACTCGCTACGGTGTTTTCTGCGTAGTTCTTCAAGCACTTTTGTGTCCATGAAAGGCTCTGGTACAGACTTAGAATCAAACACTGTTACTACAGAGAAGTCAGCTTACTGCCGGCTGCACCCTGCATGTGCCGGCGTCAGAAGTTAGTCGCGCACCTCTTTGATCAGTAGCATTCGACTCAAACACAATTTCATTATGGTACTTGATAGTGCCATCTTGAGCCTTGGTATCATTTGATTTCTGCACTTTAGACCTGAACAAAGGTCGAGCTGCTTTTGAAGACATCCCACAAAGCTCTCGATCGCACTCGAGCTATACCAAATCACGATGCAATCTACCAGGAATACGAGCGCAAGGGAGAGAGCACCAGAATCTCATGCAGCAGCTGAGCATGCAGGTCAAGTAGTTGGGAAGGTGGTCAAGCTCAAGATTGGAGCTGAATCCGCCAAGCCAAATCTCCATTTTCGGCTACCGGCGCTAGCGCAAGCCCACACCACAAGGGAAGTGACAGTGCAGGCGCAGCTGCCTCGAGACAGCGAGCAGAGCGATATCGGCCATCATCATCCCACCAGTAGGCAGTATTTCGAACTCGACCACAAGCTGGCTTCCCACACATCTCCAATCCACGGCAGCGACGGAGGACTCACAAGTCCTGCCACTGCCACCTCGCAAAGCCGCAAAAGAGATGCCTCGGTAGCAGGCTTCGACGCGTCTCCAGGGAGCATCGAGTCACCAGACCAGCACGATGCCGACGACCACCATTCGCGAAAGAGGCCGGTGAAGCGAGCCTGCAATGAGTGTCGCCAGCAGAAGCTGCGCTGCGATGTCGTCAGCGAGCCCGCGTATCAGATATGCAGTCGATGCAAGCGCCTCAACCTCGAGTGCAAGATCGAGGAGAACTTCAGAAGAGTCGGCAAGAGATCGCGCAACGCTGAGATGGAACGTGAGATAGTCCAGCTACGCAAGCAAGTCGCTGCTCAGAATGTCAATACCAATGTCAACAGCAATACCACTGCCACTGCCAATAGCCAGCTGCCTCAACCTCCACTACCCTCGATGAATCAGGCTGCGGTGGGCACGAGTGAAGCGGCTGCAGGACTGCTCGACCTTAGAGACGGCGGAAGAGGTGGCTCCTACAAGCGGCTCGGTGATGTTGTTCTGCAAGTCGATCGAATACAGGACCTGTTCCAGCGATTCTTCAAATTCAGTCACCCCTTCCTGCCCTTTCTCAACCCAGAACGCCCGCCCGAAGAGTACTATGCAAAGTCACAGCTGCTGTTCTGGACGATAATCTTGGTCGGGTCAAGGCATTACTCGGCTGAGCCTCATCTCTTCGCCTCACTTGCAAGACAGGTTCAGACCCTGACTTGGTCGACTCTGGCAGAGGTCCCACAGAACTACCACCATGTGAAAGCTCTGGTCCTGCTCTGTGCCTGGCCCCTGCCCTGCAGCAGCACCTCTACAGATCCCACTTTCATGTTGGCAGGCATGATGATGCAGGTCGCATTACAGATCGGCCTCCACAGGCCCGATCATGCCCAAGACTTCTCCAAGTTTCGCATCGAGATGAGACAAGCTGAGCTTCAAGATCGCGTCGTCACCTGGTGTGTATGCAATATGGTTGCCCAGAGAATAGCTACTGCATACGGACAACCAGCCCAGACTGTCTATGACTGGACCTTGGGACCCAAGCCCATAGAGTCGAACCCTAGCTACGAGTTGCCAGCAGAGATTTATACCCGTCTACAGATCGAGCGGTTCGTCGACAAGGTTTCGAGGACCATCTACAGAAACCCAAACGATCCAGTCGGTCTGCCAGATGACCACACTCGCTACCAGCTCGTCCAGATACTCACCCAGGATCTGAAAGAGCTTGAGCAGAAAATGGAAGGCGACCAATCAGAAACTTCTGCTATCACCAGAATCTACCTGAATGCGGCCGCCTTGCACCTCTATCTGAGTGCCTTCTTCTCCCATCGAGATCTGCCCTCCTATCGGACTGACATGCTGGCTCTCTATCATGCTACGGTAAATCTTCTTGAAGCATGCTTGAACCTTGAGTCGGACTATAGCATAAATCTGCCTTCGAATTACTCCCACGGACTGTCCTTATCGCACGGCACAAACTACATCTTCCACATGATGCTGGCAGCCGGCTTTTCTTTGCTGAGTCTCATGAAACACTTTCTACCACAGCACAGTCTCGACACTCAAGGCGCAAGCGGCCTGCTCACAAGAACTTTGTGGGCCTTGAGAGGTTCGAGTGTGCTTGAGAATGATCTCGCGGAAAGGCTATCAGAAGTGCTAGCCCAAGTCTGGAAAACTGGCGCGAAACTACCAGAACAAATATCTGCAGATGCTTCTGAGGAGCCTTCGGACGAGCTGCAGTTGAAGGTGAGATGTCGAATGTCCATGTCTCTTGTGTTCGACTCTGTGTGGAGATGGCGAAAGAACTTCAGAGATCAACGACCTCCGCCCGGTAAGCACTTGTTAATAGATTCCTTAACTGAACCACTTACTGACAGGTCTAGCGCGATTTTTCAGAGCTAATGGCGAAGGTCGACCGACAGACCCAACACTGGCTCCTGCATCCTCGGCCAACAGCAATGAAACGCTCGCAGCAACGGCGGCTGCGGCCGCCGTGTCGACCCCAGCTATCCCTGGTATGGCCGGTATGCCAACAGGTATCGCGGACGACTTCATCACCGACCCGTATGCAGCGTCGAACTACGAGGTCTTTGATCCCATGAACTGGCTTCTTGACGGAACTGTGGACTTCCCCTTCAACTTCCAGACGAACAATGGAGCAGATCAAATGAAGTATCTCTCCACGGACATCTAGCGCGAGGTCTGTGGCAATGTCAGCAGTGCAACACTGCTTACATCCGCCGCTAGATGCGAGACAATCATATTGGTATCTAGTTCAACATCAATCAAAGCGCCGCAGGAATCTTGTGGTGCGTCCCAGCGTCAATCATATCTTCCTTGGTCGCGCCGCAGAGGACGAGCTCACGGTCATGTTCCCATGAATTGGAGGTATAGCAATGAAACAACACACTGCGACGCAGTAGTTCTGTGCCGATCACAGTGTTCGCTGGTATCGCACAATCCACTCATCCATGGACATGAACACACCCATTCTTCCTCATTATCAAACTAGTGCTCAGTATACAATCCGTTCACTCGCTAGGCTCTCCCTTTCGTTCTCATCGACGTTGATCACTCGAGCGCTCAAAAGGCATCACACTCCCATTTTAGGCAATGACACCGACTTCCTGGCATTCGCCAGCTAGATTAAGGCAGCAACCACGGAGTTCCCCAGCTGTTCCCAAAAGGGGCGGTTGTTGCCGGCACCGCGTGCAGCCTTGGCGCCCTCGGCGTCATCTAGGGGCGGACTTGAGCGAAACTCTGACTCGTACATTGGGTAAAGATTTTGTACGATGTGGTCGGTGAGCCGCGCTGCCAATAATGCATGTGGTTTCTGCTCATCGGTCTCTGTCAATTCCTCAAATCTCTTCATGCTAACAAGGCACAACACTAGACGACATCACGGCTAACGCGTTGTTTTGGAGAGAAAGACGGCCACCACAACCTCACAACAACAGAACAAGCTTCAGATGACACGATCTGATTCGCGGAGGCACATCTCCGGCCACGAAAGCACTCTAGAAAGAACAATCAGCCATCCACCGCCTGCTATTGCTACTGCTGCACCTCTAGCTCCGATCAGCTCTGGTCCAGAGCAAGACCACGTTGACCATGGTCATCGACAAACATTAGGAGACGACGAGAAGCACCCACCGTGGAACCACAAAGATCGGAACTTTAATGAGAAGGCCATACACCCATCCCGCCGCTTATCATCCTCCTCTTCAACCCTTACCAGACCGCAAAATGACAATGACATTGATAACACCATCTCCCGTGTCTCCACCGACCCCGCTGGCAACGTCTACCCTGAGGGCGGTCGTAAAGCCTACTCCGTCGTTTTTGGCTCTTTCTGCGGCTGCCTCATCTCCCTCGGCCTGATGAACACGCTCGGAACTTATCAAGCCTACGTCACCACGAACCAACTCTCTGACATGAGCCATTCAAGAATCGGCTGGATCTTCGGCACCTACGCCTTCCTCTCCTTCTTCCTTGGCCTCCAATTTGGCCCGCTCTTCGACGCTTACGGGCCCCGGTGGCTCGTCTTCTCCGGCTCAATTTGCATTCTACTTACTTATGTCCTGCTAGCAGAGTGCACGCAGTACTGGCACTTCATGCTCGTCTTCGGCGTCCTCGGCGGCACAGGCACCAGCCTGGTGTTTACGCCCTGCATAGCAGCCGTGGGCCACTGGTTCTACCTGCGCCGCGCCACGTTCACCGGTCTTGCATGCGTCGGCGGTGCACTCGGTGGCATAGTCTACCCATTGACGCTGCAAGCTCTCTTCGAAATCGAAGCCGTGGGATGGCCGTGGGCCCAGCGCATCGTCGCACTCATTAACCTTCCACTCGCTATCTGCGCTAACGTCTTCGTGCGCAGCCGACTTCCGCCGCGAAGGCCGGTAGAAAGGAGCCAGATCATGCCTGACCCAAGAATCTTCCGCGATCCGACGTTCTCGCTGGTCACGGCGGCAGTATTTTTTGTGGAGTGGGGCCTGTTCGTGCCAGTCGGATATCTTACGAACTTCGCGTTGGACATTGGTCTCGGGGAGAAGTTCAGCTACCAGCTTATCGCGATCTTCAATACGGGGAGTTGCCTTGGCCGCTGGTTGCCCGGGTTGATTGCAGATCGCATCGGAAGGTTCAACGCTATGATCTTCACGACTGTCATCTGCTGGGTCGGCGCTTTTGCATTCTGGCTGCCATCGGAGTTACTTGGCGTGGAGTCGGAGAGTGGGCGGAAAGCATTGCTGATTGTGTTCTCGGTTGTGTTTGGGTTCGGGAGTGGGAGTGGGATCAGTTTGATACCTGTCTGTGTTGGCCAGTTGTGTCGGACAGAGGAGTACGGGCGGTACTATGCGACTTGTTACACTATTGTCAGTTTTGCGACCTTGACGGGGATACCGTTAGCTGGAGGAATTGTGAGTGCGACTGCTGGAAATAGGTATTGGGGTTTGATTGTTTTTACGGGTGTTAGCTATGTCATTAGCACGGCGATCTTCATGGTGGCTAAGGGTGGAAAAGTCGGGTACGGGAAGGCGCTTTGGGCGAACAAGTTTTGATTTTGGTGGGGGAACTGTAAAAGTGGCAATGGTTTTGGGTACATAGGTGGACAATACATGAGCAGGGTTATGCAAATGCACCAGGTCCTTTGTTACGATGCGTGGGATGGGTAGCCATGAGCGTAGTAACGCAGGTTCGTTGAGACAACTGTTGCTATGATATGACAGGTGTGAAGTTGATGACTTGAAACGTCGTTGTGGTTTCTTCCCTAACTTGTTAATACGCACGAGTTGGGTGGTTGGCTCCCATGGACTTGAGCAGTTGCAGGAACTGGTGCAGATCTATTAACCTTGTGAACGGTAGGGAGGAACCCGGCTACTACCTCCGATGGTGCTTCATTCGATAGCCCTGAAGCGATAACGGGCGCTTTCTTGTTAGTGTAAAGAGGACATGTAGGCCATGAGTATCAAGACCAGCATGACCCATAGAGAGATGGCCTGCAAAATCCGAAAAACGACCAAGGGAGGTAGCCATAATAAAAATGCACGGTAACCCTCCGAAACACGAAGGAACCAACTCTCCGAAGCTACGCCAAAACAGCTGACCATATCTGTTGGATGAGGCGACTCAACATGCAGCCGCCTAAACCAAAAAATTGCTTCAAGTCGTAGAGATGACACTGTGCTAAGGGATTTTTTGGGGAGGCATAATCTCCCTGCAGGAGCCTGAGATCCGGAAAGTCAGGGTCATAAACTGTCTACCAAACCTGTCTATCTTAGGAAGATCGCCATGAGGGACGACATACTGGAACACTCGAGCAGATTGAGCAGTTGTGTATTCGAGTCTTTTGCGACGTTCCTGTCGTCGAAGGAAAAGCACGCGGACACTGAAAGCCAGTGTCAAGACAAAGCTGGTGCCAAGCCAAAGTGGAGTGCGTTTGCATGTGGCTTGCACCTGCATGTGCTTGAAGAGATCTTCTTGGTCACAGCCAGCTGCATTGGAAACCAGGTTTAAGCCGATCTGCTGTGCGCCTGGTTTGCTTGTCGCAGAAGGCAAGAGCACATATCAATATGACATTCTTCGCGAATGTTACCCAAATGCTGTCAGGTCCGAAAGCTTACACGTATAACCCTTTGTTATGATAGGCTCATGAGTGCAAGGCACAGGAGCCTCGGTACGGCGAGTAATCTTTCCGTATGATGCCAACGCGTCATTAGATACATATCATTGGATGTCAACTTTCACTCCATCGGGTCGCGATCTAGTATGGTGGCTCACAAGATCACGCCCATCGAAATCAACGGTGAAGTGATGTTCGCAGCAACACACTGCCTATATTACTCAGTATAGAAAAGCCTGAATCCTCGAGCATTGGACAACATCGTCGCGGCAACTCGTTCAAGATCAGAATGCTCGAAGACAGCAATCTATCGGCTATGGCAGCTATACCCACGCCTTTACCACCTGTCTCGGCAGGCGAAGTGTTCACCTCCGACCAATGGACGACTTTGATGTCCATTTGCGAAGTATTTATGCCCAGCATATCAACCTCGTCGCTTCGAGAAACCACCTATGCTGAGGCTCGTGACAAGGTGTCAGCTGTTCTCCCCCAAGATGCAGATGCTAATCTTGCAGACATTTACCTCGCGGAAACACTGGTAGCCAGTCAAGACTTTAAGGAGGCTCTTAGACAACGTTTTGCTGGTTACATACCCCAAGCTCAGGTCCAAGGGTTTGCCTTCCTACTTTCAGCACTAAATTCAAAGATAGGATGTCTAGCGATGACTAGTAGTACGACGCTGTTACATACACAAGATCTAGCTACACGTACGAAAATCGTCATGAAATGGGCAGACTCGTATATAGGGCCATGTCGAGCTTTGTATCAGGCGACTGAATTCCTTACCAAGGCTACATGGCTCGCACAGTCATCTGTTCTACACCAAGTCTTAGACTATCCGAAAGTTCCTAAGGATGTTGAACGCCATCCAGGCTACGATTTCCAGTTTTTGGGTTTCTCGAGTGAGAGCGCAGATACACCAGTTGAGGTAGCGGCTGATGTTGTCATCATTGGCTCAGGATGCGGTGCCGGCGTTGTCGCAGAACATTTGTCGTCCAGCTTGTCGAGCCTTGACCCGAAACCAAGAATCCTTGTCCTTGAGAAAGGCTACCACTTTCCAAGCACCCATTTCCCAATGGACCAGTCTGCGGCCGGCGTCAACCTCCAAGAAGGTGGTGGTGGTATCCTTGCTGACGATGGTAGCATAGCAGTCCTGGCAGGAAGTACCTGGGGAGGCGGCGGTACGGTTAACTGGTCTGCTTCACTTCAGCCTCAGCACTATGTTCGGCAAGAGTGGGCTACTAAGAACAAATTGCCGTTTATGCTTTCTCAGGACTTCCAAGCATGCCTTGACGAGGTCTGCGACAAAATGGGTGTTTGTAAACCAACCGATCCCGCTGGACTGGCACAAATTGAACATAGCTTCGGCAATAGTGCTCTCCTTGAGGGAGCACGTCGGCTAGGCCTGACGGCCAAGGTCGTGCCTCAGAACAGTGCCGGCAAACACCATTATTGCGGTCGCTGCAGCATGGGTTGCGCAAGCTCGACGAAGCAGGGGCCAGCAACCTTCTGGCTACCAGCTGCTGCTGATAGGGGTGTTGAGTTCATTGAAGGGTGCTTCGTCGAGAAGATCATATGGGACGAGAACCGGACCTCGGACCGGGTGGCTACTGGCGTGAGGGCTGTCTGGACGTCGCGATCTCGAGATGTAACGCGTCAACTCCGCATCAGTGCTAAACGCATCATTATTTCATCTGGAACACTGCATACTCCGCTGCTGCTGCACCGCTCTGGTATGACGCCCGAGGTCAACAAAAACATTGGCTCTAATCTTCACCTTCATCCGGTAGTGCCGGTACACGCTACGTACTCACAGCGTACTGACCCGTGGGATGGAGCCATCTTGACAACCGTTATGTCAAGTCTCGAGAACCTTGATGGTCAAGGCCATGGTGCAAAGATCGAAATTATGCTTGGCACACCCGACATGGCTGGGACTATGTTGCCTTTTCGACCCCACCTATCTCTTGTCAAAGGCAGCGATGTGCTTGAATCGGCGCTGGATTACAAAGTGCGGGTCGCGCGTCATGGCCACGCCTTCAGTTTCATTGCTATGGTAAGAGATCATGCTGAGGACAGTAATTTGAAGAAGTCGTATGTTTATGGGGACCGTGATGACATGCGAATAGTGAAGGTTAGCTACACTCCTTCACCGAAGGACAGGGAACACGTGCTTGAAGGAGCAATAGTAGCCGCACGCATGCACTACGTTATGGGTGCTGAGACTATTGAGATCTGCAGCCCAAGTATCAGCGTGTTTGAGCGCCCATCTGTACGCCTATCAAACAGGACATCATCTCAAGTCCAGGGCCCGACTGACGATGAGGCTTTCGAACACTGGCTGTTGGGTATCAGGACCAAAGGTATCTCACTGCTCGACCCACGGACCACTCGTATGGGTTCGGCTCACCAGATGAGTACTTGTAGGATGTCGGCGTCTCCTGCGGACGGTGCTGTGGACCCAGACGGGAAGGTTTGGGGCACAGAGAATGTATACGTCGCCGATGCCAGTATCCTTCCAAGCGCTAGTGGCGTCAACCCTATGATCAGTAATATGGGACTGAGCTTGCATGTTGCGAAGGGCATTGCAAAGACCATTGCTTAAGCGCGAGGTTGAGATTAAGGTCTTCCACAACAATACTAGGTTCAACCACAGAACCCGGGGACAACATCAAGCTACTCTGCTGAGCTGTTCACTTCTTTCACCGTATTCAAAGGGTTCTCTCTCCAGCTCCTATGTTTCTGTGCCTTTGTCGACTTCAACGCTAACTGAAGGACAAAGGAGTGATGCTGCGCCAGGCTACTATGGCTATGTTCTCGTGTCCGACTTGGTAGGAATAGAGGACAAAGCGCCCCAAGCCGCTGCCAGTCCGAGTCGCACGATGTACATCCTAGGTGCTATTGCAGGACAGCGTACCACCACATGATACCGCCTCGCCGATAGCCTCTCGAGTTTCTGCTCACCATACTCCTCGAAGTTCTCGAAGCTCTCGAAGCGGCTGTAATGGCTACACGAACCTACTCGAATAACAAGTACCTACTCGAGCGACTCTTGTCTGCTTGTGACAGTATACTGAAGCTGTGTCTGTGTAGTCGCCAGCAACCTGCCCAACATCCTCAGCCTCCGCCTCCACCGCCGTCTTCACCGCTACTGCTAGCCTTCCCACCATGGTCCCAAGGCTCTGAAGAACCATGGGACCCGTTGGTTCGTCAATGGAGTCTCGATTCCACTCCAGAACCATTTCCCGAGCCAAGTGTCGAACCAGATGAGTCTCAGCACGCCGTCTCCAGAAAAGAAATACTCATGTTAGTACTAGCGTTGGGTCTCTGGCTATGGGTGCTAATTCTGAGGGATATGATGGAGGCGGGTCCCCTACCTGCAAAGAGCCACCTCCAATCTCACCATCAAGTTGAAACCCAGTACACCCGACCGACGATCCGATCACTGGACTCCCCACTAGCACACTACACCAGTCGTATCCAGGGCGCTCAGAGAAACGCCGGGGCTCGAGTGCCTGTGCAGTTGACGAACATATTTCGGACAGCGCAAAGGTTACCTGCAGAAGTTATCTTCGACACCGGTACGTCAACGTCCATCGCAGATAAATCCTGGCTGCTGAAACATTGCCCCGGCTGCCAACCGAAGACATTGCACAGGCCGCTCCGGGCGAAGGGCGTCTCAGGTGCATCGTCGTGGTTGACGGAGTTTGTGGACGTTGACCTGGTCTTCAGCGCACAGACCAAAGACGGCCCTGTTGACCTGCGGGTGGCTGCCACGGTGGTACTTTTCGAGAACAGCAACGCCAATATGCTCCTGGGTATGGACCTCGCTTACCTGCATAAGATCGATGTGGACCAGAGGAGGCAGAAGCTGATTTTTCGCGAGGCAGGAGACGCTGAAGTCGACTTCCGCCTTTACGTGTGGTGAGACTGGGTTCGAAGGTTGAGTAGAGTGGAAGTGGCTGTGATTGAGGAGCGTCAGCTTTCGTGGAGCTGACGGCGGCCTCGACTTGGGGATTATACTGGCATGGATACGCACTTCATTGGAGCAGATGGCAATTTGACCCATTCGCGAGTTATATCTATGGCGTGGGGACATACTAAAACAGCGACTACAGAACAGACGGACCCCAAGGTAGCCAGCTTCCAGATCTTCAGTGGTCAAGGCATCCTGTAACGCTGCACCTCTAGGTTTAGTAGAAAGAAATGGTTGGATGTTATCAACGTCCGTAAGCCTACCATAGAGTATCAGCTTGCTAATCAATCAACGTCAGTCTCAACATGTAAATGCCTCGTCCTGCCAGCTCCATTCTCCTCCACTTCCCTCACAGCCTGAATGCCATTCACCGTTCCATGGACAGCGCCATTCGCCGTTCCGCCTCTCACACCCCGCGCATCCTCCCTCGCTGACGACGGAGTGCCCCAAACCTTTGAGCTTTCCCTAGCCGTCGATCTAGCAGTGTCGACTTCATACTCTCGCTCATCAGCTTCTCTTTCCCAGTCATCCTCCGCGAGGGTCCAATGCCTCAGAGCCAGTCGCTCGAAGTCGGTCATTATGTCCTCTGCCATACGTGCAATTTCGTCCTTCTTGCCGTCCTTGGTGACCACTTTCACCCACTCTACATCCTTCAGTTTTCCGACTTCTCCCGGCTGCTGAACCTGGAAAGGGGTGTCCGGCTCCGCCCGACGGCCATATGTGTACTTCCAGCCCTTGAGTGCTTCGGATGCGTACCGGCCTTTGTCGTCATAGCCTCGACCGTCGAGAGCCATGCGGACACGGACACAGGCGTGCATCTTCTCGTGTGTGTGTTGAAGCAGTTGACCCGTAGGCTTCATCGTTTCCCTACTGACCTCGGGATGTTGCATAGGAGTTCTAGTCCTTTCACCGCCGAGTCTGAAGAACAAGGTGTAGCTGTCGTGGATTTTGCCCAGTCCCCATTTGCGCATCGGGCCAAAGGTCTTGGCACGTTCTAGAGACGGAGAATGGTCCCCTTCTAATTTCTTTGTCTCTTGGGCGTGGTGTTTGATTGTGCTGTGGACCAGGCGGATGATGTAGTCACGGTTGAAGGTCACGAGTTTATGTTCCTCAAGCTGACCTACCATCCAGGCCAAGGTGATATTGGCGATATCGTCATTCGAGTAGCTGCCACCAATATCGGAGTGCACACCGGCTGGTACTTGTTAGGGCCATGTCTTGAAAACCAGTAGAGATACTCACGGAACCACGTCTGCTTTAGCACTTTCGGGAATTTCTGCTCGAGAGGCTTAAACCAAACACTTGGCGCGTATGACCGTCGTTTCTCATCCAAGCCTAGAGCTTGAAAAGCGTACTCGATGTTGTCCTCAACTCTCGTATCCACGAAAGCGAATTCCTTTGCTGCGGGTTGCGGAAAGAGAGCTATTCTTGGCAAACCCAAAGCTCCCACAGTGTCCCATACGGCGACGCATTTCACATTGATGTTCTGCCTCGTCATATGCAGGTCGTGGAGTGTCTTGTGGTACTCCTCTGTGGAGAATCTCGGCCGATTCGAGAAAGGCTCATCTGGGTATGGAGTTATGTAACCCTTGTCATTCTGGTGTTCCCAGTCGTCGGTAATTTCGACCAGGTGACTTAGGCCCTTTGGCGTGAGCAGACCAACTTGCCTGATCAGAGTGCTGATACTTCGAGCAGTGAAAGCCCCCCGACTAAATCCCAGCAAGGTGATTTCATCACCTCTGTGATAGTTGCAGCATATGAAGCTGTAAGCTTCGCGAATGTTGGCTGCAAGTCCCTCGCCCGTGGCGCCGGAAATATAGTTGCCTATATGCTGATTGTACCATCCACTGGACCCCGTTCCAATGCCGTTCTGATAGAATGTCACCTGACTGATAGGTTTCGAACCTGGCCCGGTTTGGTCCACGCCGACCGCTGGAATGGCACGGACAATCCGAGTGACATTACTTGGTACTTGCTGGTTTTGGAGTCAGTAAGCCTGAATCAGATGGCCATTGAAAAGAGGGATGCGCGGGCGTAACAGCGTGCATAGTCAAGAACCGGGGCGCTCTACGACCCGATCGTTGTTGGGAGTGTCGAAGGATCAGCTCATTGGTTTTCAATCAGACGCAGAAGGACGCCACGTCGTGCAAACAAGGGATTGGTTGGAAGGCGGTCACGAACTAAGACTTACCTCAACACCATCGCTATCCATCCACGTGCCGTCGCAAGCTATAATCAGTCGCTTTTTGGGACAGCGACGTATTTGCATCGGGTTGCTAGATTCATGTTCATTGTAAGTCTGGGTATCAATGGCTGGACGGCTGTTTGCCATATCGGCACGCTGCTATGTTCAAATTCCGAGCGAGCAAGGTTATCATCGATGGTAAACTGGCAGGCGCGAGTGATGGGACACCAACAGACGAGCGTGATTGTTAATATTGCTGGGCAGCGACTTCACATTTGATAGCAAGCGCGACCGCACGACGTTATATTCCATGGTCAAGTCCATCGTATCGTGCATGAAGCGGAAGGTGAAGCTCAGCTTCTTCTACACCGAGTATAGTGGATTGGGTCAACCAGGCCGGGGGCCAACGTGTAAGCACTAAAATAACAACGAACCGGTGAAAGACCCTCGGCCAGCCAATGACGTGCCGACAGGATGATGTACACAAAGCGTTCCTGCCGTCTCGCATGAGAAAAGGAGAGGAAATGGTATGGTGAGGCTAGAAAAGGTTGCTGGGCAGTCATCTTGGCTCATTTGTGCAGGTGCCTAAGGCCGGATTGGTGCAGCGCGTGCCGAAGACTCCAACAATTTTGGCAGGTGCTAGTCAGCCTTACCACTCCTAGCTTCTAATTTCAGCTTCAACCACGCTATCATTCGCTTGACTTTGTTACTGATCCGCTGTGCAGGCAGTCATGCAGCGATCGTATTTTTGTGTTGTGGTCATCCTGAACGCTAGACACGTACCAGGACGAATGATCGACCTCCAACGCGCTCTTGCTACACATATACGAGAACACTCCATCTGCCAGGCAGCATTCGAAGGTACTTCTGTCGAACAGCTCTCGCCAAAGAGACCGCATTGCTGATGAAAACCTGCCCTCTACAAGGTGCTGAGCGTCGGTAATCATAACCGACAGTACATCGCATGCCTGTAGCAAAGCGCAGACTCATGACTCCCGACAATTACCGGATAAGAAAGTGTCGAAGAGTCTTACGGTAAGTCGAAGGCAAGAAGACGTTTCGGCTGGGCCGAGAACGACTTTAGGGCTGGACATGCCGCCCCTCATGACATTTTTATCATTCCAAGTAGAATCTTTGAAGAGGTGAGGACACTACCCCGCCCGTGAGCACGACTACCTTCAGGTGGTGGGCGAATGGTTGGAGCGTGTGTTTTGGGTGGCGAAAGCCTAGGTAGCTCGTGCGGAGAAGATGACGGAGCATTGATCATGGAGCAAGAAGGATCGCCCATCTGTAAGTGATGGTACGGCGTACACTAAGCTCAAATGGCGGCACACGAGGAGTATTGAAAGATTGTCAGGCAAGTATGTAATCGTCCAACTCGAGCAACTCGTGACACCACGCCAAGATGTTCAAAAGGACGGCAGGCTACACGACAGACGGTATACCTGGGCAGCTGCCTCCCGACAGCATCCCAGAGGATGTCGATGTTGGAAAGGTATCGGAGCTTGCGACTGACTACTTGAAGGACTTGAATCCCACGATACTCACACACGATGTGCTGTGGCGTGATTGGATGTCATTGACTGGTCAGCACCGCACGTTCTATGGCACTGCCGCGGTTTCTGAAACCTGGACCAAGGCGGTCTTGCAGAAGCGGCTGACGGACATTGAAGTAAAGAGCAAGCGTGTACTCAGGCCATGCCCTGGGTCATCCTGGGTATCGCTCACTGTCACGTACAACACACAGCAAGAAAATGGTCTGAAGGGTTTCCACACAGCAAACCTCGGCCTAGTTCCAGATTCCGGGAGCTGGAAGATTTGGATGCTGGTGACTATTCTTGAAAGCTTTGAAGGATACAATCATCCAGACGAGCCGCAGATGGCACCCGCTCCTGAGCGATCCATCCTCTCCAGTGGATGTGACTACTCTGTGGTCGTGGTTGGAGGAGGTCAAGGTGGGTTGTCTCTTGCTGGCAGATTAAGAGCCTTGAACATCCCCACGCTTGTGATCGAGAAAGGACCAGCCGTAGGAAACGCCTGGACGAGCAAATATGACAGTGTCAAGCAACACACCCTGCGCGAGTACAATAATCTTCCCTTTGGCCGCACCTGGAATAAGGACGATCCGGATCTGCTGCCTGGTAAGGTGGTGGCTGATGGATTTGCAAAGTATACTGAGAAGTATGGAATCGCAGTCTGGGTCAATAGCGAAATCGTCTCTAGCGCGCACGATGACTCCACCGGCACCTGGACTTTCGAAGTCGTAATCAAGGATCCGTCTTCAGGTTCAGCTAAGTCTCGGACCATCAGGACGAAGCATCTAGCAGTAGCAACCGGTGCGGGTGTAGGCGCGCCTTCTATGCCCAGTATCAATGGGACAGAACAATTCAGAGGCACCTACATCCATCAATCATCATTCCGCAACGCCAAGCAGTTCTCAGGCAAGCGGGCTGTCATCATCGGCACGGGCACAACTGGTCACGATATAGCCCAAGATTGCTTCAATAATGACATGCGCGTCACGATTGTTCAGCGTGGGCCGACGGCCATATATCCTATCGAGTGGGTGCTCGAGACACAGAAACACCTCTGGAATCTGGATATGGACACGGGTCTCGCCGATCGAATGGGTGGCACAGCGCCCGTAAAGGTCGGCTGTGAGATCATCAAGCGAAACATGCAAGCGGCTGCGAAACAACCTCAGTACGTCAAGCTTTTCGAGGATCTCGAAAAGCGTGGATTCCGGGTCGATCGAGAAAGTGGAATGCTTGACCAGATCTGGCAGCGGTACGGAGGTTACTACATCGATGTCGGGGCGTCGAAGCATATCGCAGATGGGGATATCAACGTCAAATCCGCTGTGCCAATCGCAGAACTGACGGCAGACGGCATCCTGTTTGAAGACGGGGAAGAGATAAAAGCTGACCTCATCGTTGCCGCGACTGGGTACGACCAGGACTACAGGAAGCAAGTTGCTCAGATCGTGGGCAACGACATTGCATCACAGCTGCCAGAGTTCTGGGGTCTGACCAAAGACGGCGATGTCAGAGGTTTCATGCAAGAGAGCCGGCCAGGTCTCTGGATGATCGGTGGCACTGCTCCACAGGCACGCTGGTCATCGCGATTCGTAGCCATGGCTATCATGCTTGACTTGCTGGGCATTGAAAATGTAGTGACATAGCATGCAAGTGGCACTGCGCGGTAGGACAAGTTAGCATGAGACTCCTCTGCCTTCGCCGACACGGTCAAAGCTACCGTCCTGCATAATAATCTATCTACTGGCTGCCAACGTCAGGCGACACAGGATAGGAACCACGAGACCTTGCCCGCGACAAATGTGCAGACCTGGCGTATGGCACAACAGCGCTCTCTAGCACCGCCAGTGCCCAGGGAACAGCCGCATGATCCACGCAGCACTTCGTACATGTACGACTGGAAGTCGAGAGTGATACGGATCCCAGCCAGTGACGAATTGCATCGTCAAATAGCAGCAGTCCCAACACGAAGTCTGGTCAAACACGACGGCCCGCCACATCCGTACCGATTCGCTGATCTGAACGCTTCCACCATCCCAGCGGCTGAGCAAAAGATAGATTCTAGCTGTAGGTAGACCGCCAGCGCAATTACCAGTTTCAACCTCGCTTGCGCGTAGAGCCACGCACAGTCGGTCAGGCATGAAAGTACCAGGTCTGTGGTGCTCAGGCCACAAGCTCTTGTACGACACAGGCGCAGAGGCTTGCCATGTCATGTCTGATGCTGCATTGCAACCATCCTGGGGTATCTGGCCGTTTATGTGCAGTTGCGTCTGTCGTGTTAGTGGCGACTCGAGGTGCGCGACTCGATCAGTAATTCTTAAGTGGCAGGCTGCTGTGCAGATTAGCCGTCGCTGCATCTCGACACGCACTCCATCACACACAAACGAAAATGGAATATAGCATTTCGGGTGCTGGAGCGCTTGGATTGGATTTGTAGGTTGTAACGTGAGACAGGACAAATCTAGCTTTCCTCACAGTCTCGTCGTTGGACCACATTCTGAGCAGCTTTTGTCTAGCCTGTCCTATGCAGCATAAGCCCTTCCCGGCCAACAGCTGCTTGTAGAAGATAATGATACATGTCTTTGCTTTCATGTCTAGACTCTTGCCTTCCCTGCTTCACCCGCACTTGAATAGAATCGTACCCAGAAACATCACGATCGCCCTCCGTTACCGTCCTCACGAGAATCGTTTCGTCAGTTTCGCAATCACTACGTCGGGGTGTCAGCATGAATCCACGGTCTCTCTTCGCCACTGCAGGATATAAGTCAGACTTACAATGTAACGCGACAACCGAGAAAATGAAGCCCAAACTCAGAAACAAAATGACCATAGGGTCGACCTTCAAGCCAGGGCTTTCATCTGTGTACAGCCGTAACATGGTGCCCGAGCTTCCACCGGCACCGGCAGCCCTCGTCGAGCTGGGCCGAGCATTCTTGACAGACTCTTTGTGGTCAGCGGCTGCGCGGCGACGGATTGCTGATCGTGGACCGCCCGGAGGAGACGATGCGCGCAGGAGGGAGGACGATTTGCCGCTTGTGGCTGTGGAGGGGGAGTCAGGAGGTGATGGGGAGGATGGGGCGTCGGCCTGAGGACTTTGATTAGTATCTAGTCTCTGTCTGGTACGAGTAGCTTGTCGGGCAGACGAGATGTGGCAGTATGTAAGTAGCTGTGGTCTTATAGTGCCAAACATACCATTATACTACGTGCGCGGGTGCGCTGTGATAAGTCCTGGTAAGATAACAATCCGAGTCGTAGAGAGTGCTTCAGGTCGTATCGAACACCTGGGCTGTGCTTCGCGAAAGGAGGACAGTGTTTATGGTGTAGGGGATCGAGGAACAGTAGTGGTGATAGAAGCGCCGGTTTGATTTGTGGTTCGGGGAGGACACACTGGCTCGACTGGCATCGCTGCAGTCACGATCCGCAATCTGGGGTTACCAAGGCTGAGCAGGAAGCTGGGCTCAGCCTTGCAAATGCCCCTTTTGAGGAAAGAGCTACGCGCTACACGTACCACTGCTGCGCCAAGCACTTTCTTTCTGCCGTCACGCCCTTGAGGCCGTTCTGAACACATGAGGGGCTTGTCATGCTACTGGCATAATCCGACGACAGTGTTTGTTTCGATCTCCTTTCTACTAAGAACAACCTAGCGTTATCCTCAAAATTCCATCAGGGTATCATAATTCTAATCACCAACCAAAACTTGTGCTTGATATCAACCTAACCACTCTTGCCAGCAGCGACCTTCTCCGTTGGCGTCACTCTACCGCTGTCATCCTCATCGCTAACTTCCTGTACACGTCCCTGTAGCGTGGGCTTTCTCTTGCCCGTAAGGTCGAAGAACATTGACTTGATCGTATGTGCTGCTGTCTTCCGCCCCTGCCAAACAGGGAAGATGCCCACCATGAACGTGCTGCAGAAGAGCCAGAGTATGCCAACAACAACCCAACCTGCACCAGATCAGTATATTGAACTTTCAAACTGTCAAACAGGCTGTCAACTTACCTGTGAAGAACTTTTTGCTGAAGACGTATTTGGAGCCAAACAGCGGCATTGGCCAGAGCACAAGAAGCGCCACTGTCATGAAGACAGTCAGTCCACGCGCAATCTTGGCCACTTTGTTCAGGTGAGCCACTTCAGCATCTTCTGTTGCTTGACTGCGTGCTGCTTCTGAACCAGGTACGAGTTCAGGGTCGGCGGTGCCCGATGCGACGGATGTGCGCCGGATAATCTCACTGTCGTCAACTCGTGAGATCATCTTCATCGACACCCAATCGTAGTTCTGACGACCGAACGCAAAAGTGAGAATGGGTACGAAGATGATGGGAGAGAGCAGAGCTGTTACATTGCCTAGGTAATGCCGGTCAGCGACGCCGCCCAGGAGCTATGAGGCAAGACTTACCCGCCAGCATGGGATAATTCGACCCCGTGCATTCGACGTTCAGCACTCCACAGTGTGTCTTCGCCGTGACGAGCCAGGCGATAAGTGAGCATGTCAGGCCAAGGACCGGTGAAGCGGCCGCTGCGATCCAGTTCTGGTCCTTCCAGGTCAGCGTAAGCGCTGCAGGGATCACGGCCGAGGATATGATGGTGCCCATGAGGAGGTAGAGATATCCCATAGAGACACCGCCATAGTACAGCCCAGTTGAGAATGCAGCCATGAAGATGGAGTACACAACGCAGGTAGTGTGCGACATCCGGATGAGGAACTTGCCACTGGCTTTCGGGTTGATGTACGTCTGGTATATGTCGTATGTGAAAATCGTGGACACGGCGATTAACTCAGCTGAGGAGGCCGATGTCACCGCCATGAAGATGAGAAGGAGCGTCGCAGAGGCACCTCCCTTGCCGAGCAGAGCTGTTGCTGCATGCGGGAGCACGAGCCCAGCTGAGACTTCCGAGGCTGGAATGCGATTCGGATAGGTTGGGAAGACAGGGTTGCTCTCGAGAGCGAGCGCTGCGAGACCCATCGTCGTGGCACAGAGCCAGGGGATGGCGAACCATGAGAGACCACCCATGACGTAGCCGGGAAGAGCGTGAATCTAGTCATCGTCAGCAATGTAGGGTGAGATAGCATAGCTTCATGCTGAACTTACTGGAGACGCCGCAATGGCCTTGTTGTAGTAACTATCTGAAGTCAGCAGGAACCCTCGAGCGTCGTTTGCAATCCGACTAACCCGTTGTCCAAGAAGACAGTCCCAAAGTTGCCAACAATGTTAATGACGAAGAAGATGGCGCCTTCTTTGCTATGCATCGTGAGATAGCTACCATCCGTGTTGCCTTCGACTGGATGTGCTTTTGCGGCTTGCACCAGCAAATCGTATACTCGTCCCGGAGATCCAATGATGTCGTTCGTCGCATATGCTGAGAATGCGAACAGGAAAATTATGACGAGGATGATGACAGTATGGACATAATCTGTAAAGATGTTAGGACGTGGCTCCTACAAGCCTCAACAAGACCGCACGGCAGGAAACAGCATGTTCTCTGGCCTTATCGAGGTTGAATGCAGAGGCACATACCCGTGAGGAAGGTCGCCTTGATTCCGCCAAACATCGTGTAGAGCACGACACCGACTGGGAGCAAGAAACAAGCTGCAGCTGTGGGAACTCCAGTCAACGACTCGACAACGGCACTGCCGCCCGTAAGCAACATAGCCGTAACCAGAATATTAGTCATAAGTCCGAAGACCAAGAAGACGATGTGGGTGAATTTTCCATATCGAGCCCTCACAGTCTCAAGGAAGGTGTGGGCGTTGGGAGCACGTCGCTTGAGTTCGATGGCCAGCGTCGCGAAGAGGATAATCTGAACAGTGGCGCCTGACGCATACCAGAAAGGGCCGGAGACACCATAGCTATAGGCGACACTTGACGACTGGAGTAGCGTCGCCGCCCATGTCCAACTACTGACAACGGCACTGGCGACTAGACCGGACTTGACGGTTCTGCCAGCTGTCGAGAAGGCTTCGGATGTCTGTACCTCATTGTGATATCTTTTGAGTGCCCATGTGGTGCCTATCATGCCCAACGCAAACGCAAATCCCAAGCCGAGGACAATGCCATATCCTGAGGCTTGGCTGAGTGGTGGGCCAGCCATGTCGAAAGGGTTTGCTCACTATCTATAGTCAGTAGTACTAGCTAGCGGACAGAACTTTGGTTTGAGGATAAGACGAGAAGACGGTCGGGATTTCCTGGAAAGAAAGATAGTTTCAAGAAGACTGGGCCACCAGCATTCTTGTACCATTGTTCATAGATGCGATGGTCGCATGTCGAACGCCTCTTAAGCTGTGCCATGGCATGCCGGCAAGCTCCGCCGTTTCCAACGTGCTCGGCTCAGGAGCCTCAGCTCCGATCTCGAAGACAATTCCTCATAGCAAGCCCCTGTAGCCACGCTAAGTCTGCGAATTGGGGTACGACATCCCGCAAAGTAGACGATAGGCGTGATGGTGGTGGTGTTTGTGAGAGTCAATGGTCATATCAATAGCGAATGGTAGAGGGTTTGCAAACAAAGCTTGTGGTGCTTGTGCTGCTTGAGATAAGGGGAGCATTCAGCCAATCACATGAGCAGGTGGCAAAGCGCGCTAGGACGAACCAGGGCCCCACTGATATCAAGCTCGCGAAGTCAGGCCCGCGGACTGGTCAAATAATGGGAAAGTCAGGGTGGACGAATCAGACAGGCAGATTCCTTTGACCAAGCGAAATGTGTGGGGTGTCGCTCACCAGCTTGATGCTTGACACGCTTGATATGGTCAGCGGCAGACATCGGGCAAGCGGACCACCCAGACAGGTACTCAAGGGAAGGTTAATAGAGCACTGGCCGATTGGACTGGAGTATTTGAGCGAGTATCGAGAGTAATATAAGTCTTGTGCTTAGACCTGCCTCGTAAGATTGCGTACTCAAGGTGACTTTCCGCCTCTGGGGTCTGGTGCATTCTGCCTCCATGGCCATGGCACCTGCCACAGAATGGAGAGCAGGATAACAAGGCCGAACCAGCCAGTGAAGGCCAGAGCAATCCAGCCGACGACAGGACTGTAGGCCACAACGACGAGGCAGAGGAATATGAAGGCTCCTATGACCAGACCTCCAAGGAGCCCGCTGGCGAGCACAGCGTAGAGTTGGACTTCTCTTTGACTTATCCTTCCGTGCTCGCCATCCCAATCCCGTATCCAGTGTGCCTTGAAGAAGGTCAGGAGCGTGCTGCACAAGCTGCCGAAAGCCAGGGCCAGGAGGAACAGTAGCCAGCTGATGGCGAGGAAGGTGGCGACTTGGCTCTGGTCGTAATAGGCCTCCGGCCTGGACAACTCAGAATCGGTGGAGAGGATGAAGGAGAAGGTGACACTGGTGCCCAGCGTGCTGATGGCGATGATGGTCTGGAAGAGGCCATTGAAGAAGGTCACCACGCTTTTGCCCTCATGTTTGGTCATCGGCTTGATCTTGTATAGCTCGTGGCCTCCCTGTTAGACGAGTGAGCCAGGCTGCAACGCTTATTGTAGGACCAAACCTCGACAGGGTCTTCCAGAAACTTACCTCGGAGGCGATTCCTGTTGATGTCTTGGTAGGCTGTCTCTTGGATGTTGGGGCTTCCTCTTCCCTCTCTTCGTTGTCGCTCTTCGCAGATAGCTGTGAGCGGACACGGGCCACGGGGCTAATGTATCGTTCTTCGACTTCTTGGGCCATTGCGTTATCGACGAGTGGTGGTGAGGGCTCAGGTGGGTGCCTGTGATGTGACTGAGATCATCTGCTGCCTGTCAACAATCAATGACAACAGCACTGCATGGACAAGACGGTGGACACAATCAGGCTGTCATGGCGCAGGCACTGGCACTTGTACTTGTGATCATCTTCGTGAGTTGTAAGCCGCACCTGCCTGTCCAAGCCACAAGCATTGGGGCAGTGTCGACTCATGCCTGCCAGGAAGCCTTCAGTTATCCCGATAGCAATAACGAGTCCCTTCATTTGGCCTTTTGCGACCTCCAACCATGAGTCGAAGAACGTGAAAGCTGCATATCATGTCACATATGATAGCCGTGCATTGTGTACATCGAGCATAGATGGATCTCGTGAGTTGTCCGCGTGATGTGCGACATGACCCTTGTTTTTGCCTTTACTGACCCCAGCCTTCACAGCTCCAGCGCCTCATCGCCGGAAGTGGCTCAGCCCCCTCCAAGCAGCAGCGCGTGCCACCTCACAACGAACGATTGCATTCGTGTAAGAGGCTGTGCAATGCCTTACAAGTACGTCCATGGCCCAAGACCAGGATCCATGCCGCCATGATGACTAATGAGCATGGCTGTTAGCAAATCTGGCGAAGCTCGTCGTCGCTCTCCAACGATGACACCGCCGCAAGCCACGTCGCTAACATCATCCGCCGGTTGAACACGATTCTGGACGACGAATCCCGCAAAGCTGCACCACACTCATGTCTGCATTATACTGCTTCGAACCAGACATACATCATTGTCACAAAGCTTGCTGTATCATCCACAAGCAATGAAATCATCGACCAGACTGTGCGCTTCTTCCACTCTCTCATCAACGGAGAGGTCGAGGGTGTCCTTGATCACAGCCTTTTCGCCAGATCCTTGATAGAGCTAGTGAAGAGAACGACTGCCCCAGCGACCAAGCTGATCGATGACAAGGAAGAGACCGCCCTGATCGAACTGCTATTCGAGATCTGCACCAAGATTCGACTAGATCCAGACATCCTCCCAGCTTGGTTCTACCCCGAACGCGTTCCAGGCAAGACGCTCTCACCCCTCGAGGCAAGACGCAGCCAGTTCCCCCTGTTCTACATCCTCATCGACTATGTCCACTATGATGGGCCCATCGGAGACTTCGCAAGGACAGCTCTTCTCTACCTCACGGAGACTGCCTCCAAGTCAAGGCCGCTTGAGAAGTGGATGATGGAAAGCGATCTAAGCCATCAGATGGCCAGCGGACTTAGTGCTTTGTATGGCCGTCTGAGTAGGCACGCGCCCGGCATTAGCAAGAAAGCATTGCCCATCTTGTCATATTCAGATACTTCTGACACCAAAAATGGGCAGGACGAGTTCTATGATGATGCCGGCATGGACATGCGGGCCTTTCTCTCCTATCTGGCATTCTGGCAGGACACCTTATCACACTGCAAATCGGTAGAAGTGCGGGATACACTCTTAGACTCATACCAGATCCTCTTCGTTGAACAGCTTCTGTATCCATCGCTGCTCGAGTCGTCGGATGTCGAAGGCGGATCGACCGCGGCAGTTATCCTTCACCTGTGTCGCCTGTTGGATGCACTTGACCACCCACAGCTGGTCAGCCGCATGTTGAGCTACCTGTTTGCTACAAAGTCCCAACCGGCTTTGGCTAAGGACCAGCGAGCGCGAAGCAGACCGTCGATGAGCAGACGCCATAGTATGGAACAGCTGGCGAATCTGGTCTCGAAAATAGATAATCCGTCACCAGACCTGTTCAATTTGCTGGACTTGATTGTGTTCAGTCTACGATCCAGCAATTCTCAGACTGTCACCTCGGCCTTGAAACTGATCACGGTCTTGCTCCGACGGCACCATCCACATGTCAAGCATCATCTCTTCCACATCGACGCAGTGAAACCTGCATCACGGCAGAATTTGAACGGCCTCAATGACACGATGATGACGCTCTTCGATCAGGCTGGGGCCATCTCTCCAATACACACCATGGACTCGTCTTACCAGGCGGCCTTGAAAGACGCACAAACCATGATGGAACACCACAGCTGTCTCTTGGAAGATGACACGATCCGGCAGGCCGAGGTTAGTCAAATGGCGATTGTCAAAGATTGCAAAGTGCTCGAGCAAATGTTGAACCTGCTCGAGTCGTGGTTCGCAAACGATACGCTTGTCAACCTTGAGCTGACCGGCACTCTGGGAGCGCTCGCCTCGTGTGAGCACGTACTACTGCGAAGCTGGCTAGCACCCGAGCGGGCAGATCAGCCCAGTGTCGTATCTATACTCGAGGAGCTGATCCAGCAGGTCAAATCGTGGCGAAAGCAGTTTGTGGAGTGGGATGCCTTCTACTCAATTCAGAGAGTTGATCTAATGAGCGAGGAGGAGCTCTTAAGCCTTGACCACAGTACTTCGACAGTATTCAACGAGAAGATGTCACCTGCACCGAGGATGGGATCAAACTCTCCACCATCGTCTCCGCAAACACTTGTAGGACAGATCGCTGGCATGAAAATCGAGTCGATTGATGGCAGAATAGCCAGCGATGGCAGCACCACAGTCGAACGTGGGTCTACGCGACAAACGTCAGGCGAGCAAGCGGTGTCAGACATCAGTACAAGGAGCGTATCGTCAGGTAACCTGAGTGCTACTCTGCTCGAGACGAGGATACCGATTGAGCCTCGGTCGCGGAAGCAAGCAGCCAGCACGAACACGGAGAGGGGTGGCTCGGGCGATGTAGAAGGCGCAGAGGGAGGGCTCGATGCCGAGGTCAAGGTGACAGTGTCTCTACGGCACGTACTGACGCAAGCGATCATCTTGCAAGAATTCATTTTGGAGGTTGGAGCAGCACTGCAGGTACGGGCGACATTGTTCGATGAGGTCGACTTGTCGTAGGACGGGTGAGTCTGACCATGACAGGTTAGGTGTAGGCGTCGTCACTGGGTAGTCATTGAATAGTAGGCAGCAAGCACCAATGAGATTACTGTATGCATGGGCTAGGCGCCATCTCAATTCCGCGTCGCCGCAAAGAGTCAGCTGCATTCGCTAATGCCGTGGATTGTGTAACAGTGCAACCACCAGCGGTAGGATGATGCACTACGCCTCTTCGTTCATCTGATCAAAGTCGTGCGTCGCCTGTTGTGCATCGTTCGCAGATGATCGTCATCGAGCAATGCCTCGTCACTGGCCAAAGATTGAATCTTGAACAATCGCACGTGCACACGCCTCCAACCCCCAAGCTGTGACTTCTCTTGTTGCCTGACAAATTCCGCCGACCTGTTTGCCTGCAGTCTACTAGGTCTACTAGAGAGACTGCCTCACATGAAATTGCTGACTGCCAGATACTTGTTTCTGTGAGTTACAGAACCATAAGCGAAGAAGCAACATGTCCAGCGAGAACGAGGTCGTGTCCAATGGGGCGAACAGCAATGGAGTCGAACAGGGCGACAAGTCCCACGACCAGGACCAAAGCCATACCGAAGAAGCGCCTTCGACGACAGGCATCCGCAGTTCGTCGGGATGGGACGGCAAGCTACGCATGCAACCACGCTCAGCAGTGCTTGCCAACCCAGAAGCCCTGACTGATCCAGACTACTCAGACCCAGACGCCCCACCAGTCGAGCAGATACCTGCAGACGACGACCTCCTCGATGACGAAGACCCAGACACAGAAGACATCGACCTCGTCCACTGTCGAATAGTCTCGCTGCCCTCTTTACGCTTGGACCGCTTCTCCAAGCTTCAAAGATTATGCCTCAGACAGAATGCAATTCAAGATATCCAACTCCCAGACGAGCTGGGCCACACCCTGGAAGAGCTGGATCTGTACGACAACCTGATCAAACACCTCGAGCCTGGACAGCTGGACAGGCTCACGAGCCTCCGCACACTCGACCTGTCGTTCAACAAGTTGAAGCACATCAAGAATCTCGACTCCCTCACCAGCCTGACAGAGCTGTACTTTGTCCAGAATAGAATCACGAAGATCGAGAATCTGGACACTCTGACGAACTTGACCATGATCGAGCTAGCTGCAAATCGCATCCGCGAGATCGAAGGTCTCGACCACTTGACCCAGTTGAAAGAACTCTGGCTAGGCAAGAACAAGATTACCGAGATCACCAATATAGGCCATTTACAGAGCCTGCGCCTGCTGGACTTGAAGAGCAATCGCCTCACATCCATCTCGGGACTCGAAGATCTATCCAACCTTGAAGAGCTCTACGTCAGCCACAATGCCATCACGGCCATCTCACCCACTTCGCTCAAGGAGAATTCCAAACTACGGGTCCTCGACATCTCCAACAACAGAATCGCCAAGCTAGAGAACATCGGACACCTCAAGGACTTGGAGGAGTTCTGGGCCAGTGCAAATGGCTTCAGTGACTTCAGAGACGTCGAAAGGGAGCTCGCTGACAAGGAGAATCTCGAGACCGTTTACTTTGAAGCCAATCCCTTGCAACTGAACGGTCCCGCCGTCTACAGAAATAAGGTCAGGTTGGCTCTGCCACAGATCAAGCAGATTGATGCTACCTTCGTGAGGGTGTGATGATGCCATTGTTTGGAGGAACCCCGAGAATTATGTACAAAACGACTGACAGCCCACCGAGGCTATCTACTGCTATGGCTGTCCATCGAATTGATGAGTTGAAGGAGGGGGCGAAAGTACACCCCAGACCAGAGAATCGCGCAAAGGGAATCTGGTAGGGTTGAGCGCTCACAGCAATACCTGTCCCAACACCGCCAGGGTATGTCCGCATCATCCCTCTACTTACCCACTTCCAGCCTCTAGCACGCTATCCTCGACACAGCTACTCATCCCTATTTCTTCGATACAGCGCGATCCGTGTTTTGGCTGTCATTGTACTCTACCTATCTGACGCAAGAAGGCAGGCACAATGCGAGTACCGTACGAACCACATACCCCACCTCGTGCGAACAACCCGAACCCCAGTCAGCAAGAGAGCCGCCCTCTTTGCTTTGCTACCGGACTGAGGCGCACGCAAAGCACGGGTGTCACAGGCAGCCAGTGCATCTGGGCAGGCTAGCACATCCACAAGAACAGACGAGACACACAAATTCGTATAGAAGTGACTGTAGACTACACCTCGTCATTCTCATCAGGAGACATCAAGGCGTGCCAGATACTCGCAGCTACATACACTGCAGGGCAAGGCCTCCTGCGACAAGTGGAAGAGACGTGGACGGCAGTGAAGTAGGCAGGCTGCCAAATCATGGCTATCCGGCTACGATATACATGCGTGTATGTTTGGAGATACCGCCCGATCCTAGTAAGCAGCTTACCGTACAGGGAAGTTCAGTGAGCAGATGATGATTCAGACATTGAACTCTTTCATGCAAGTTACATTATCCTACAGACTCGTGATCCATTGGTCAGATCGTCTCATCGTGTATCGTTCTTGAAGTCGCCAGTGTCGTCCGGTCGCGCATCAATCCCGAAGAAACCGGGATCGGTCTCCTTGGCCATCGCCCCGCCATCGTAACCCGTATCGAGCTCATCCAGCTCGATCTCTGCAGACTCGTCGTTCCACCAGCCCATCCGAAACCTCTCTCCATCCCACATCCTACGCTTCTTCATCTCCGTGTCACTCAGCCATTCTGAGCCAGGGGGGATCAGCCCGCTCTTCTCATCGACTAGTCTACTCCCCGCCAGCAAGCTGGCCACGGCTGCTATCGTCCCCACGGGTTTCGGCAGGACCTTGGACATGTCGACCAGCAGAAAGACGACTACGCCGCACACCAGCAGGATGGCGATGATTCCTTGCAGGATCCTGGTCGACACCTCGGTGACGAACAACCGCTGTCTGTTCGGGTCGTTGTAGACGCCAGAAAGTGAGCTTGGCAGATTACCGGCGATGTTGGACTCGTTCTTGGCCAGTTCGCCGACTGGATTGCGCATGTACGTGTCCATCCATTGTGCCACCCACTGTCTGTAGGTGTGAGTGAATTGTTCGACAACGGTGTCTGGGTCCAGGAGCTGCTCCCTTGGAATACCATCTTTTCCGTATACCATGACATCGACAAAGGCATCAAAGGACTCGTCAGGGTGACTGTGGTCGACGTCCCAAAAGTAGATGGGAAACTCAGGATCCCAGTGGTCTTGGAATGGCTTGGAAGAGTTTTCGATGACCTGTGACACACCGACCACCGTCGCTAGATCAAGGCTGATAGCGACCTCTGTCTGAACGGTTTCGAGGCCGGTGTTGCATGCGTACATTGAGAAATCTGCTAGCTTACGATCTTCGATCTTGCCGTAGGTAATATAATAGTCGGGGCACTGAATCTTCACTTCATCCGTGCTTCTTGTGACGGTGCCGAACCCGCGCACAACGTCGCCGAAATAACCCGTATCGGAGGTTGGCGCCGTCACGTCGTTCTGGTAATAGATCATGTTGCTATCCATCCAGCCCATGTTACCGCAACCCTCCGGTGTGGAAAGATTATACGACACCCTGTGTCCGCTTTCTTCATAAGTAAGGTTCCAGTACTGGGATTGAGGAATGAGGGTACAGTTGACAAGGGCGCGGGCGGCAGGAGGGCTCAGACTCAGGAAACCACCACTTGCATTTGTTATCCCTGTTGTCTGACTCGATAGTTCAATTGAAGGAAATGCTAATTCGGCGTAGGTCCATTGCGGGTAAGACATGTTGCCTTGCAAAATTAAGGCGGGAACAGCAAAATCACTCGCCCCTACCAACGAATACTCGTCGGCGTTGCTGGAGTTAAACCAAGTAAGACTTTTTGCTGTGATGTCCTGCGTGAGCGGTACTGGTCGTGGGTCAAACAACCCTGAGGCCACAATGGTGAGCATAGGCGCAAACATCACTGAGATTGAGGACGCCGCCAAGGCAAAGCGGAATCGCCGTGTTGCTTGCAGGCAAGTCTTCAATGTGGAATGTCTTGAAGGGTGCCAAAGTACGCTCGATTCTGCTCTGACATAGCCTCTTGCAAGTTCATGGTACGAAGCCACGAACTCCAGTTCGAAATCCATGGCATTGAAGGTGGCTGCCAATAGCACAAGGACTACAGTAGGTGTATATGTCCATGCATACCTTTTTAACGAGTCCGGGTCGACATTGGCGATGCCTTTGTGAGCTTCTGACTCACGATGAACGATTTGCAGTGCGACAAGGATAGCCACCACTGATATTAAAGTCAAAATCATCATCACACGACGGAGGACTAGCGGTCGAACCCATCTTATGCGATTTGGCGATACAGTCGGCGTAGTAACATTGGCTCCGGCTATGACCTGAACAGAGAACGTTCTACCCTCTTGGTCATCAGCCACGATGCTCAGGTATCGGTGGCCAGCCAGAAGTTGCTTTAGTTGTTCCAGATGCAGATGTCCCGAATTTTGCAGAAGCTGGCAAAGACCGGGACTTCGTGCTAAAACGGCCGCTATCGCAGCCACCGATTCCATGGACCGTGGCACCACGTTGCGAGGCATGGTGAAAACCATCGAAAGTGTCAACACCAGCATAACAGCACTAAACGCTTGCATCAAGCGAGTAGGCAACGCTTTGGCGACAAGTCTCTGTTCGTTGCGTGCTAGGTGGCCATCGATCTGCGCAGACCCAGTCTGTTTTTTCAGCAAGTACAGGCCGGCGATCTGCGCCGCAGTTTGTTGATAAGCCTCCTTGGACTTGGCCGCAAGCCAATTGATGTCCATAAGCATCTCAATCTGGAAATCCGTCGTCAAAGCCATCATAGTGTTCAAGAACATGTCGCTTGCCACCGTGTTCCCATCGAAATTGGAGAGTATGTTGGTCTGCTGGACAGATTTGTAGGCAGCTAGGGTAATGTCGTCGGCAGTTATTCCTTCCAGTTGTCGCTTGTTGTCACGAAACTCTATCTCTCCGTTTAGAGTGCCATTTGTGAAGATGCTGACAACCCCTTGCCGTATCGTGTATGAAGGGATGCACACAACATTTGACGAGTTGAGCAGGATGTTGTCGTCCTGACCGACGCCCTTGGAGTACGCCACCGATGTTACATAGCGATGAAACTTTGGGTGAGATGGTTCTAAATTTGAGCAATTCACGGACTGAAAGATCCCCCAGTACCCATATCGTGGTTCAATGGTGGCATTAGAAAGCGTATCATAGTACCATTGTGGTGCATCAAGGTGCCCATTATGGATTTGGCAATCGGACAACGAAATGGAAGTGTTGTAGTACATCATGAAAGGGCTGATCTCCGAATATCCGGTGCTGTCTCCTGTAGGAACATTGTCTGTAGCGTTTTCGTAAGTCAGCTTCCCTGATTCACAATCCCATCCATTCGGAACAAAAACGTCGACCGAGGCGTTGTAGGCGTATGTATCGCTGGGGACGCTCGTCACAGGCTCGACGAGCTGGAAAGCGAGTTGTGTCGTTGTGCCATTCGGTAGCAACATGTTGTACTCCCTATGGCCATATAGCCCGGTAGCAGCCTGGGCATCGATCTTGTCAAGCGGTAGGCCATCGCTGCCGTCAAAGGCTGTTATGGCGCGCATAGCCTGGGGCACGTCAACAAAGGCTCGCGGCTCTAATGTAAGAAGACCCGTTGAGATGACAGTCGTGATCTTTATCAGCATGAATATTGAGATCGTCGCGGCAATGGCTGCGTGCCTCAATCGCAAAGCTCGCCAAAGGGCCACGACTTGGAGTGGGGTAACGTAATCCAGCAGCAAAGTCCGTTGAGCAGGTAGGGGCCCTCTGGCTAGCTCAGCCCATGGCTGCACATATTTCGATGCGTAATCAACTTGTCGCCAAAGCACAGTGGCAAGGACCAAGAAGGCGGTCGGTCCATACGTCCATAAATATCTCAAGGAGGTCCTCGTTGTCGCCAAGCCCTTCTGTGCCTGCGACACGCTGTACAGGATCTGCAGCGCCATCACGACCGAAGCCCAGAGGGCGACGAAGCAGAGCAATACCCATCGGCGTGTGAACAGGGGGCTGTAGCCTGTGTTGACCCTTCCTGGGCTAATGTTTGCGGCAGATGAGTTTTGCGATGCCACAACTTCGTCAGCGGAATTGAGAGCTGTGTACTTTGGCAAGGTTTTCGAAGCGCCGTTTTCAGAACGTGAGATGAAAGTGGACTGCTGTTGATGGTCTTGCAGCTCGTAGGAGGTGGGCGATGGCATGCTCTGTGGCGTCTGTGTGCATATTGCCTGTGAGGTACGGGGATGTTGACTACTGTTTTCCCCGACCTCTTTACCAATCCGTTCATATTTCCTAAGACTCGGGAATCTGTTCATGTCTCAAGTACAAGGCTGAAAATTCGAGATTTTAGCCCGACCGCATGGCGTCTGTACAGGCACCGAACGCTGTGAACAGAGCCACGCGGTGAGAGTGTGTGCATAGTGAGGGTTGCTTCCAGGTGACACAGCCTCAGAAATTGCGGAAAGGATCAGTATGGTCCCGAAGCTAAATGCTCCCGACAGCTGTGAAAGGATCGGGGTCGAGGTAAGTGAGACATACTGTTAGGCTCATAACGACAAGCGCGACCTTCGTAGCCGCTCATTTGCATTTTCTGTTATTCTGATACTTAGCTAGCTACGTACCACTCAATTCTACCATTACTTGTCATAACCATTCAGCACAAAGCGAGGGGCCTGACAGTGAGATGTCCACCAGTCCGAGTGATGGCCTAAGAGGAGATGGTTCGTTTCTTGGCGAGTGGCTACTCTAACAAGCTTCACACTAGTGCGGTGTTGTCGTACACTAGATCGTATTCGCAGAAGTTGAAGTGTGATCCTCTGGCCTGATCGTTCTGAAAACTTCTTTTCTAATCACCATAGTCGCAGCTCTTTATCTGCACTCAACAGCGTTACGACTGGTTTCTGCATGGAATGTGGCGGCCATATAGTCGTGCGCGAACACGCCACTGGGTCGGGCTGTATCTTATGAGGACGGGGGCTTCGGAGCTACTGGAGCAAACCGGTCATAGTTGCCTAGCCGAGTCAATGTAACATCGTATCAGACAGATCGTGTTCACATGGGCAGCAAAGAGAGCTGCACGAAAGAAGGTAACAGTAGAACAGATGATGTGATTCTTCCTGTTCTGAAGAAGCAGCGAGCGAAAGAGGTGACTGCCAACTGACTGATACAGTGCAACTTCTCATGGAAAGAGCGCCCTCGTCTAGGAAATATAAGCCACTAAAGTCGTCTCCTACTGATTGCGCCCCAATATCAATCCCCTCTAATACAACACTCAAGAACCAACTGTCAACTTTTGAAGAAATCTAGCATCTATGCTCAACCATCATGAGGAAACTCCTCTCCACCACGGGAAGCGGCCGGCTTGTTGATAAGTGGCTTCAAGCATGACCATCATCGAGGCTCGAACGCCGGCGTCCTCTGTGTATTCTGGGGGCACTTTTATCGTACAGTCGCCTAGGTACCTTCTGATGCAATTCTTTCAGGACGCCAACCACAATTTCTATGCTCGTGAAGATCAGTCCGATCATTTATGCCTCCGGGGTATCTCAAGAAAAGAAATTGGTTCGTTATGTTGAAGGCCGTTATGAAATGTTTCTGTCGTTACCCATTACCCCACCAAAGTTCATGTTGTTCATGTTCATATTCATGCCGAGGTTGTTGTTAGGCAGAATGTTCGACATAGACGACGATGCCGGCAGTTGCTGCTGGTTTGGTGAAGCGACAGGAGTTCTCTGTGTTTGTTGGAGCTGCTGTTGCTGCTGTTGAAGTCGCTGCTGTTGGAGCTCAGGGTTGCATGGCGGTGAGTGCGTTTTGTGATATTTGAGACCGTTGAGGTTCTTGTATCGTTTGTGGCACACATCGCACTTATATGGTTTCTCCTTCTCCATGCCAATGGTGCCCGGGTATGGTTGGTTGTTGTCCGGATCCAGAATGGAGAAGGTACCATCTCCATTCTCCTGTAATCTCTGGTTCTGATGACCATGAGTCTTATGATACTTCAGTCCATTGGCATTGCGGTAAGATTTGTCTGCAGAATCATGTTAGCTAACGTACTGATACGAGTGAATGGATCAACTTACCACAACCGATGACAGGGCAACGGTAAGGCTTGGGTTCTTCATTGGGTAGCAGATTGTTCATCGTGTCCGGTAGACCAGCTTTGATCTGTTGTTCGCGTATCCGCCGAGCAATTTCACTATTGGGACCGTACTGTCCGGAACCGAGTCTCTGATGGATCGCTTGCTGGGTGTTTGGTGGTTGATTCGTTTGGAATAGGCGCTTGGCGGGCTCGTCTATGCACAAATCGATCATGTCGTTGCTTGCGCCGAAGCCGAAATTGTTTTGGAACCCGTTCATACCATTAAACATGCCGTCTGGTTGCATGTTCATGTCACCCAGCTCTGCCATGAAACTCTCATCGAGCTCGCCAGGCGTACCTGGAGCCGAGGAATCCGGTGTATCTCGGTAGGGATTGTGCAGGTCCTGGAATTGTTGCATTGGATTGAGGTTGAGGGTGGATGAAATGTTGGCGCCCTGCATAGCTGCGGGGTTTCGACTGGCGATGGGGGTGTTGGGCGTTGAATTCCTGTACGCTTGATGGCTTTGCATTAAGTTGGTGTTCAACTGAGGCACTTGAGGTTGTGCGGTTGGTGAGAACTGTGTGGTGGGCGAGTTATGCTGGGATATTGGAGCAAACATGTTCGAAGGAGGAGTTGTCTCGTTGTTGCCGTCAATATCGTCCATCTCCATATCTTCCACCGCATCCATGTCTGGGATTGTTTGGAGTGTATTGCTGAAGCCTGACCTGTTGAGAGCTGGCTGTACAGCGCCCCCTTGGGGTTCAATCTGTTGTGCACGGCGCTGAGCTTCGTGTTGGATTTGAGCGCGAGTATTGGAGGCCAGAGCGGCCCTCTGATCAGGCATGGTAGATTGGCCCGTGCCCTGGTCTTGCACTGGCTCTTGCTGCGCATGGGTCTCTTCATAGTGGGTCAACAGGGCGTGGAGATCTCTCCACATTGTGCCGCAACACACGAAATCGCGCATGAAATCAGCTTCGAGTTTTGGTAGGTAAGAGGACGAGTGGTAGCTCGGTGACTGGTGGAAGGCAAACGGTGATGTGCCAGACATGATCATACTACTCACAGGTTAGCTGAGGGGATCGCAGTTGCAGGCAAGTTGTGCTTACTCGTCTCTAATCCAGCTTCCGACCGATGCTCCTCCCCAGCTCATGCCCATTCCTAGACTCTGCGCCAAACTCTCGCGCCGATTCCTGTCCATGGGTCTACCCTTCATCGTGATAGGTCTGGCTCCGTTCTCGAATCTTGATGTGTCGGATGACTCCGGCACAGCCAGTGACTGCCTTGAACCCTCCATCGCTAGGGGACGTGCGGACGAAGCTCCTCTATCAGTATTTCCTTTCAACGCGGCCGTCAAATCCGAAAGCTGGTTGCCACGAGGGGATGTCGAAGTGTGTCGGATCGTATTGGTGAAGCTGTCATCCGGCGTCGGGCCAGCCGCCATAGAACGGTCCCGAGGTGTTGCGCCAAACAGTGGGAAGGTGTTCTCGTCAAAGTCAGGACCGACAAGTGACGAGTCTACGCAGAGGCTTGTTGTTGATTTGGCGGTCTGCGGGGGGCGTTGAAACCAGCGGGTCGAGTCGAATGCTGTGTCTGACCGCTGGGTCGGATCACTTCCGACGCTCACCGGTGTAGCAGGCGTAGTGTCTCGAGATGGCAACGAGGCTCGATCACTCACAGACGACGAGTGAAGCAGAGGCGGAGGAGTGTCTCGGGAAGAGAACATAGAAGGTGGTGGCTGGTACTCGATGACTGTCGCAGCAGATCAGACAAGCTGACCACTTGTTCGCGTCTCGAAAGTGGCGGTCGATTTCGGTGACGTTTCACTCGGACTTGTGCTTCTCTATCCAATAACGCACATTCGTTGCTATGAAAATAGTGGAGAGTGAAAGTCTAATGTAGATGGGACAGTTGGCAGTACTCTACACGATGTGAACAATGTATCTGAAGACAACTTGGTGTAGTGATGAGGCTCTTTGGAAGGGAGCAACTTGGTTTAGAAGGCAGCTGTACAAGTGCTGCTGGCCAAATATGCTGAGACCAGGGCCATACTTCAAGAGGTAACAGCATCGCACCACTAGCGCCTGTTGGTACTGCCTAGCTCATATGGAGAGCCTGGTAGGAAGTAGCCACTGGTCAGCCTAGGAGAGAAAGGTGAAGCATCGGTTGAAGCTTGCAATTTAGGCCGAGACTATCGAAGCCGTCATGCTGCAGCGACTCGTTGGCCTGCTTAGGGACTAAGTTAACGGTTCGTGTCACTTAAGCCGATGCTTCTCCGAGGCCGGCGATCATGCACTTCTCGCGCACCGCGGCACATCTACTTCGAAATTCTTCGCTAGGTGGTGGCCATTCTCCGTGCCCAGGACTGTTCGAGAGACTTTCTCGACGGAGTGGTTGAGCAGTTGGTTTCCAGGGCCCTAGCTGATCATGACTAACACCCCACGCACCATCACAGAGCCCCATCTCGAGTCGTTGCACAGGCAGATTCGAGGTACTAGTAGCCGAAGTCAGCCAAGCAATAAGCACGTCACACCGCAAGCTAACGATGCCAAGCCTTGAGCTTACAGTGATAGGCTAGTCTATACCTGGCCAAGATCTGCCCTTACACTGGGCTGCATCCTCCCAGCTTCACGGAATTCAAGGCAGCCGTGTCGCCGAGACGATGCTGGTTGCATGCTGAGTGCGGCCATAACTCGATAGCTCAACCTACGTCCGTAACGAAGAGGCAGGGAATCTGTTTTGTTGGCAACTCGACAAAAAACGTTATGTATTTGCGATGTGCACCTGTCTGCAGGCCGTCTCACATGCCGGATATCCATACATAAGCGAGCAATCCCTGTCGCTTCGTACACTGCGCCGTGTTGGAGCCCATACTGTTCTCCTGTCGACCGCTGCATGCACATGACGGTGCCTGTACAAGTATTTCATGCAGTGGTTGGATCCATCCTCCAGAGCATCTTGCTTCTGTGACTGCTGCAAGTACCGGCATACTAGCGTGTATGAGCGGCTTCTCGCGAGCAGCCATCTTCTCTAACGCTTGCGGCAGCTAGAAGCTTGCGGCGGAACACAACTGAGAAAAGCAATAGAGCCTACTTTGCGCTTCTGTAGATTTGGATGCTTGCTAACGCAGCTTTGGGTAAACAACACAGATGCACTACAGAAGGTACGGTAGATCGAGGTCGTTCGTTAAAGCATACTGTAAATTAGATCATCCACCACGTCTTCCGGAAATTCAGGTGAGAAGAATTAAGTAACTGTTTCCACACCGTAGTAAACCTTCTGACCGAGGAACGAAGGGTCCGAGTCGGTTGTTGTCGTCCTCGTCGATCACAACCACTCGGAGCTGCTCCATCATTGGTATAGCCCACAATGCATATGCGCCATTGTCATTGTTCGTTTGGCGTCAACGTACTTGACTTGGAGACTTGAATGGACTGCAACGCAAATGCGTCTTGTCATCTTTAGTAATCAAATACTCGATTTTCACCGGCAGTAACCGCCTTTCGCACGATTTGCGGCTTAGGCGGTGGGTGCGGGCTTGCCGTGAGCCGCCCCTGGACACGCCTCAAACCTGAGCAAGGCCCTACAGTTTCTTACTTCCTGCACTATTCTCTCATGTTGCAGTACGCTGCATGCTGCAGCCTGTAGACTCCTCATGCGATGGAAGAATCACTGCTATGAAATATGCATGTCACTACCTCAATCTCCCGTAGAGACTAATGCACAATGCGCGGCGGAGACAAAACCTCATCTTCTACGGTACATAATGCCATTAGTCCAGCAGCTACGGAAACGCTGCTAGTACGTAATAGCGCTTTCCACCACAATGGTTCGTGTTCCCACACCCTCGGGTTGAGTGCATGCGACATTTTCAGGACATGGTCAAACGTAGCACGATAGGCATGTGCCGAAATCTTACGATCGAGCAGGGGATGGCAAGGTACCACCAGGAAAGTGGCCAATTGGTAAGAAGTTCTAGAGCCCTTCCAGGCCACGTGGAAGCCGTTTTACCCACCGTCAGCCATTCTAAGACCGTCCTGACCACGAAGGCTGAGACATACACGTGCCTTCTGTCTCTGAATTGAATTTGCCGGTTGAGTAGACTTGGAAGACAGAAGTTACGGATAGGTGTAGCCACGCGGGATGTTCTGCCATGCTTCATACCATAGTGGAATCAGCGAACATCGACTGGCTTACGAGCTATGTTATGCCCATGCAAACATCCATCCCTACAAAGTCTGCGAGCTCGCATGGGCCCGACGGGACTTTGCGCAAGACCCTCGTAAATGCTTGTCAGTAAAATCGTATGTTTACATAGATTGACCCATGCAAGAAAGCTCTAAGATGCTGCCCTATGATGTGCCGTACCAGGAACATATATTATCACGTGATCAGACCTTGCCTCTTTCGATAATCAATATGGAATTTTGCCTACCACAGATTTGCTCGTAGTATAGCCAAGAAACGTGACCGAAGTCAAACACTGTACGCACAGATGACTGTTATGAACATGGATGGCCTCGAGGTGACAACTTCGACCACCAATGGCCACTCGCAGACCAACCACGAGCCGAGTAGTCTCGTTTCTGAAAGTGCTCTCGATGTCAAGACCGAATCTGCCGCTACCGCCAAGCGCAAGCTAGAACCCGTGGAGAACGGAAATTCTGAGCACCAAGACAAGCGCAGGAGAGGCACGGCACCCATCAAAGAGGAGTTCCTTCTATTCAATGAACCATCTGAGCCTGCAGCACCCCCCTCAGAGAGAGAAAACAATGACGATGACGCCGCTGAAGCATTCCACCACAAGGACCGTTCAGCAAGCAACAACTCCAAAAATCAGCGCAAGAAGCAGAAAGGTCAGAACAAAGGCCGTCACCTCAAGGTGGGCGGAGACGAGGTAGGTCTATGTTCAACCAGAAGCCATACTCCAGAATTCTCTCCTAGAGAATGTCCTTACGGCGACAAATGTACTTTCGAGCACGACCTTCGGAAGTACCTGAGCCATGGCAGGAAAAGCGATCTTACCACTTTCAATGGCATCTGTCCAGTCTGGCAGGAGCGCGGCAAATGCCGCGTAGGTTGGCCTTGCCGCTTCGTCCAATCCCATTCGAAGGAGATCGAGCATCCTGATGGCCGAAAAGAACTTGTCTTGATTGAAAACCCTGAACTCATGGCCAAGGTCGTTGACAGCTCGACTTCTGAGAACGCCGAGGTCGCTGTTGTTAACAATATCGACATCAAGGATCGCCAATTGCTGACACGAAAGAAATTTCCGACTCCCAAGTCAGACAAGTACCTGCCCTACCTTGACGCAAGCCAGCAAAATCCGGGGGACCAAGGCAAGCATCGACAAAAACGACAAGACAGGGCAAACTCTTCGTCACCAGAGCCAGACATAAAGGACAACCGCGCTAACTTCGTCGACCCGCCCCTTCTTCCTTCAGAGAAGAGACATCTATACTTTGGCCCTGACACACCAGTCCTCGCACCTCTGACGACGCAAGGCAATCTTCCTTTCCGCCGCCTCTGTGCTTCTTTGGGTGCAAGTTTCACGTATTCCGAAATGGCAATGTCTCTTCCGCTCCTTAGCGGCCAACGCTCCGAGTGGGCCCTGCTAAAGGCTCACGAAAGCGAACTTACACCTCCAACATTCATCTCCAACGATACCGTATCCTCTCTGAAATCAAAGACAGCTCCCAATGTTGTTTACGACTACAACCACGCCACCGACCTCCGCTTCGGTGCCCAAGTAAGCGCAAACAAACCGTGGCTCGCCATCAAGACCACCGAAGTCCTCAGTGCGCTCCTCCCACAAGGTCTCCGTGTGATAGACATGAACTGTGGCTGCCCCATTGACCTGGTCTTCAAGGAAGGTGCAGGCTCAGCGCTAATGGACGCGCCAAACAAACTAGACAAGATGTTACGCGGCATGAATACCGTCTCCGGGCCGATCCCTGTCTCCTGCAAAATTCGAATGGGCACTCGAAACAACGCACCAACCGCGCAGAAACTCGTCGAACGCCTAGTCCTCGGTGCAAGACGTGATAGAGACAGAGAGACACCATGCGGTGTAGCAGCCATCACGCTCCACGGGCGCAGTCGCCAACAGCGATACACAAAAGAGGCAGACTGGGAGTACATTTCCGAGACCGCTTCCCTAATCCACACCCTCAATGAAACAGCGGCACTCGAGACCGACACAATCCGCGAAGCAGACCCTAGAGACAAACCCGCTTCGTCCGGTAAGTCTCACGGCACCTTCTTCCTCGGTAATGGCGATGTCTACTCTCACACAGACTACTACAACCACCTGGACCGCGCCGGTGTCGACTCCGTTATGCTCGCTCGCGGCGCCCTAATCAAGCCGTGGATCTTTGAAGAAATCTCACAAAACCAGTACCTCGACAAGTCCGCTACAGAACGCCTCTCCTACATCGAGACATTCGTCCGTCACGGGCTCGCGGCCTGGGGTTCCGACACCCACGGCATCAGCACCACGCGCCGATTCCTGCTCGAGTACTTGAGCTTCACGCACCGGTATGTCCCGATTGGGCTGTTGGAATACCTGCCGCCCAAGATCAATGAGAGGCCGCCAAGGTACAAGGGCCGGAACGAGCTGGAGACGCTGCTCGCTAGTGATTCGTACAAGGATTGGATCAGGATTAGTGAGATGTACCTGGGAAAGATCTCGGACGCGGAGGGCAAGAGTCAGGAGGAGTATGGGTGGGTCCCTAAGCATAAAAGTAATGCTTGGGATGGAGAAGCACAGGGGTGAGGTTCGTTATGGATGCAACAATGATGAAGTGGATGATGAGACAGTGAAACGCGTGGTGCGAGACTTTGCGCTATCTAAGCAGAAAATTTCAAGTCTTGCTGGAAGATGCAGCATTACATTGGAAGACCGGAAGTCATAGTCAGGAGAAACGTCGAAGAAGTGCTAGTTTGTAGTTCTCATGAATGGCTGTTCTAGGCCGTGTTTCATCTGGAGTCAGCTGGAGAACATGAGAAAAGAGCTTAGAGTAAGCAGCTCTATACAACGTGAGCAGACTGTAGAGAAGGTCGTGACACTCGCACGTCGTGAATAGCGAGCAATGGTCAGAGAACAAAATTCAGGAGCGCCTTCTGATGTACATCCTGTTCTTGAGTAAATGCAAGCTGAAAGCCAGACCGAAGGTGCTAGTCAAGCCCGAGCGCGTTAGAATCGATCCTGACCTGGCTGTAGGACGAAGCTGGAAGGGTCACTTGTAAGCAGATTGTGGAGAGCGATATCGAGGTATAAATTTGACGGCTCTTGAGCGCTCATTGAATGACCTGGGTCAGCAGGGTGGTCTGAAAGCAGAACATCCTACTTCGGGTCGCCCATAACTTAGCCAACCTTTGCAGGACAACTGTGGTTGCTAAAACGTGAGTTCTGTGCTAGCCACGGAACCCTTTCGCATATGAGGAGAATTTATCTGTTGTCGTTCTTATTGCGATCAGCCCTCTACCATCCATACTATAGCATATGCTTAGAGGTCGAAGCTGAGCAATTCCTAAATTTACCATGTTTAGGAACATGGTTCTTCATTACAGCCCGGATATTTTATGGCAGTGGTGCAGAAGCTCCGAGAAAGACGGCATATGCATAGTGCAGGGGAATGTGCTCACTCGGGATCGTAGACAAGTGCGGCGTCAGAATGGACGGGAGCTGACGTCCGGAACCCCTACGTGATTGGCGGCCACACATCCACTTTGGTAGCGGAAGGCAAGTCCCCCATGTTTCGAGATAGCAGGGGATGTTGCTTGGTGACGACATCAACGCTCGTCCACGACTTAGCTGCTGTTTGTGAATAACATCGTATTCTATTTCGTTTCCCACACGTCTGTGCATAACATTCAAGGGTGACAGGGGACTCGGGCGACATCATTGTTCGTGGTCACAGTTCTGCTTGCTCTCTCTTCTCGTAATCGGTAACGGCAAGCCGATTGAGCTAGTCCGTAACCCCCTCTCTAACCACTCAGCAGTCACGATTGTAGAAACGTCTGTCCTACTAGGCGCTCCAGCAAGATGAAGACCAGCACCTTGCTCTCGATTCTTGGAGGCATTAGCAGCACCATCGCTCTCGGGACAGGTGACAAAGGCCAGAAGCCCATCACACCATCACCACCGAAGCATGAACCTATCACGTCTATTCCTCCCCTTGGCCTCGGCCTCTGGAACAGCAAAGACAAGGACGCAACAAAGGCCACCCTCTCCGCCTTCCACAACAACTACACCCATCTCGACGGAGCTGCAGCCTACGGAAACGAGGACTACGTCGGCGTCGCCCTCGGCGACAAGAAGGCTCCACCTCGTTCTTCGTACTGGCTAACCTCCAAACTCTGGAACACAATGCATCGGCCAAAAAACGTACCCCTCGCATTCAACAAGACCATAGCCGAGTACAACACCACCTACTTGGACCTGTACCTGATGCACTGGCCCGTTGCCTTCCTCCCAGACAAAGGTGGCAGATCCGTAATCGACCAAGACACGTCCATAACCGACACCTGGGCCGCAATGGAGATGCTAGCATCAGCCTACAAAGCCAGCAATGGCGCCTATGGAGCCCGACACATCGGCATCTCAAACTTCAGCCCCCGACAAATCGACGAGATCATGAAAATGTGCACCATCTGTCCCTACGCGCATGAATTCGAAACACATCCATACCTGCAGCAGCAGGAGTTCGTGAATTGGCATCTCGAGCACGACATCAAAGTCATTGCCTATTCTCCGCTCGCAAACATCAACCCAACGTACAAAGATGTGATGCCAGATCTGAAGCCTATCCTTGAAGACCCCACTTGGGAGGCTGTTGCCAAGAAGAAGAACTGCACCGTTGCTCAAGCTATTCTGGGCTGGGGTGTGGCGAGAGGCACGATTGTCATTCCGAAGAGTGTGCATGAGAAGAGGATCAAGGAGAACATTGCGTCGTTGAACGTCGGGTTCTCTGAGGAGGAACTAGAGGAAATCAGCAAGGAAGATAAGAGAATCAGGTTCAACAACCCTAGCAAAGCATGGGGCGTCGAGTTGTTCGAAGGATTGGACGATGGAACTGAGAGGTTCATCATGGCAGACGGGGAGTTGTAGAGCAGATGATCACACGGCGTATGCATTGTGCTGTCTGCCTGACATGCTCTTTTCCATGGGCATCTCTTAGCAGATGTGGATAATGTACGAATCAATGAATGAATGACCTTGAAATCAACACATATCATACAGTCGGGCCTCGGCAGGAGCGAACGCCAACACAGTGTTGGCACAGCTGCCATCGTCAAGCGCTGTACTTGCCACATAGTGCTCGAGATCCACAGTAGATACTCAAAGGATCAAGTCGCGGTAATCGTCGCGTCATGCAAGCACTTAACTTACCCTCTGAAACCGCTGAATGAATAGACGTATCTTTTGACGGTGGCATGCGTTCCAGCATAGTCCGGGATAGTAGACTTCCCCGATGAACATGCCGCGAGGACATGCCTGACTCATGCATTGCATATTGAGAGTCGATCTGGATGTACGCAGAGTTGCATGATGCAGCAAGGGTTGCGCAGGGACATCCGGAGTATGGGGTGCGTCTGCAGTAATGAGCAGGGAACGCTGATAGTGGTTGCATAAGAAGCGTGGTCGGCGAAGTAGACTTATCTCTTTGGAACGGTAGGCGAGTCAACTCATGCAGGTACGTCGCGTTGCAGCGTGATGTGTCGCGTCGTAGTGATGTTCGGAAAGCCGAAATTGAGCATCTTTGCCTTGACTGCTGCGCATGCATGCGATGGGAATGTGTACTTGGTAGGCCTCGCATAATGGATGGTCATGATTTCAGTAGTTCAGCCATTAGCTGGGTCATCGGAGGTTGCAAAAGCATGTCCTTGCATCCTCCGTAGGCTGTCACCGTCCACTGTTCGAATAGAGGACCTCGGCCGGTCCTCGCCTGTGCAGGAAGGCAGCGAAGAGGGTTCGTATCTGCTTGGCAGCACAAACGCACCAGGATACATTGAGATAGCTTGGTGGCGGAGTAACATGCGAGTCTGGGTATTTGGAACACCAAGTCTCTCCTCGCAAAGTGCTTGCAGCTTGTTTAAGTGCCTGCAGTAGCCATCTGTCAGGACAAGGTAGCTGTCCGGTTCAGTGGGAACTGACATACAATCTTAGTCGACGGAGCCTTCCATGGCTGGAGATTGTTGCATCATCAGTTTGAATGTATGCGTGCTCCGCGTCCGTACCCACATAACATGATGGGCCCCTCCAGTTCGCATTCGTCGATGAGGCTCGATACCGTTAACTCTTGCCGAGACAGGAGAACAACTCGGGACAGAAACTGGGCTGTGGTTTGGAGTCTAATGGTGCGCGTCGCGAGTACTTGGCGAGATTTGGAGATGTGTGATCATCCCTCCCTTGGGCTTGCTGTGCCGCAAGCCACTAACTCGCAGCATGCATCGAAAGCACAGACTAGCAGCGGCTGATCAGCAAGTACCGTGTAACCGAAGAGGACATTGAAACCTTCCGTGGGACAGACTAGGTCTTAATGAGCTTTGTGCATGGACGGGCTAACTGTTGTTCACTTGTGCTTTTGCCAGCATGTGCTTTCGACGGTCGTCGCGCAGCCGACCCTGGATGAACACTGGTAGCTTCTAACTGTTTGCGATAGACGATACGGAATTTTTGACAGGCAGTAGCTCCAAAGTCGATAACTGGGAGCAACGCGACCCATACAAAGCATCTGGGCCAATGCTAATGTCGCATACCAGGTTGACATGATGGGCTCGTATCGGTCGCATAGGTAGCCCGGCTGGGATCATGGTCTGAGCATCTTGCATGGTGGCGTTCGACTGTGGATGTTTCTTGGCAATCGTGTCGATCTGGAAGCGAACCGCATGCGAGTCATTAGCAAGGGTCATCAAAGATAGGAACATCGACTGATGGCTTCGGTTCTGCGGAGAGGTTCAGATTGCTTCGTGAATGACATACATCCATCGTGGCTGCATGAGAACTGCAGCTTCTCATCTCCTGGACCATAGTGCAGCTGTCAGATGTATGAAGCAGTCCACGATCTATGGCTCCACCTGTGGAGATGTTAACCCGGTATGCAATGCAATGCAGCCAATTCAGGAAAGGCTTGACAGTGCTCTCTCCTAGTCGAAAGGTAGCAAGCAACAGCGTTGCGAGTATTGCTTGCTTACAGTTGATTGTTGCTGAACCAACCAGATAACGGTCCTGCTGTTGCTGCACCCCAATCAATATCCGACTGCGAGGGTTTGAAAGAAGGACAAGGCTAAAAGCTTTGGAAACGGCCGCTGGCCGAGGACCAACGATCGAGCCCAGAGGATTCATGGTGGTGGTTCATTGATCCACAAGCGTTCCACTCCGGTCGAACCAGATTCTAATAAGCCTGCTAGGTGAGACTTGTCTAAAACGGTAGTCAGGCAAGAATGCCATTGATCTCAGGTAAGCCTTCGGCATGAGATACATAGATGAGGCCTCTGCTTGGCTCTTCTGCTGCCCCCTTGATCGACCGTGCTCTGAGATTTGTACTCAGCTTGGAATTGGATGTCTAGCTTTCTCGTGCCTGGACGATCGGAGCCAGCTCGAATTCGACGCCTTGACCTGTTCCGGCCAACCACAATAGGACGGAGCGAACGGCTATCGACCCGCCACTGAGGACCTCGAGGCTGCATTCCTTGCGTTGCGTTCTTCCTCAAAGGCAGCAAATCCTCGGGTGCTCCTCCAACTGCCACATTAGATATTGCACGGTCGCAGACTTCGACTGCATATTCAGATCATCGGTCCTCAATTGCAGCATCCCACCAGTGTAGCAGTACCATCCCGGTACTGCATGAGAACCGGTTTCAGTGTACCGGCAACCACCAACCACAGATAATAGTGTGACACAGCTTGGCCATGGACTCCCACAGCTTTGGTGGTGCCTGCATCGATCGTACCATGGATTTCCTCCAGAGTGACGAGCAGGAGTACGAGAGATATGGATCATTCCCACATTCAGAGTCGTGTTCCTCGCTATCATCGAGCTTTCTCACGGTTGACACTAGCAGCCTGAGTTTCGACGATGGAAGAAGAGGTTCAACTTCGCCAGACAACTTCACCGCTTCGTCAGGCAGTGTGACTAGTCCTATCACACCATTAGGGCCCATACCCATGCACAGTTTTTATGCACCTGAAGCATGGTCGAAAACACAGAGCCACGATCTTTGGCAGGCACAGAACCCGGATCCTGAGTCGTTTTGGATGGCTTCTGAAGAGTCCGCCATGGCCAATTGTGTGATGAACAGTTTTCCGCAACATACTTCTGCCGCACTCTTTCAGCCTGGTTACTTTTGTCCCACAGCAAGACCTAAGAGTGAGGTTGACCCCCCCTTGTCGAGAGCAGTGTTCAACAACACGTTGTCGAGCTCAAAGATCAACAATCCAGATGAGATGGCGGCTTGGTCAAACATGGGTATGATCACGTATCCTGAGACGGTCGAACCCAGCGCCACTTTTCAAACCACGCTGCCTAGCAGCTCACCTCTGAGCAAATATGAGCCCATCACACCTTTGAGACACAAGCGCGGGAGCTCGTCTCTGTTCGCAAGCAGCCCGGTGTCTGGTGGGTCCTCAATTCTCGCCTCCCAATGGGAGATGATTGACACGAGGTATATGCCGGACGTCGATGTTTATGGCCATTCCGAAAAGTCATTCCTCCGTGGAACGCTAAAAAGTTCACAAGGTTCGTCCCCGATCAAGTTAGAGGACGAATCACCGCGCAAACCATTCAACAGCAAATCAGGTGTCGATTGCGAGGCGGTAATCAAGCAAAACACGTTTGCATGCAGTCGACCAGGCTGCCATCGACGTTTCAAGAGGCAGGAACATAAGAAACGTCACGAGAAGACTGTTCATGCTCCTCAAGCTGGAGTAATACAGCAGAAATACCCTTGTTGGGTGGTAACTGGCGACAAAGTTTGTGGTCGAATTTTCACAAGAAGGGACAATCTCAAGTCCCATGAGACGAAAACTCATGGGCGAAGGTCTAACAACCAACGTAACGCGTATGTCGCGACTCTTGATCCTGGCAGCAAATATTACGATGCGGACTGGACAGGACCACTCACCACTGAAGGATTACCAATTGGCCATCCGTCATTCCCAGAGATATGCTGAGCACGACCAGCTTCGAACGACAGGAACGGATCTGCCGGAAGAGCAGAAGTTTGTGGATTCGCTCAAGGGGTATCATGAAACCCGCATCAGTATGTTTTTCCAACGCCAACGGAGCGGTATTCGGGACGTCGATGGACGGCTGCAATATAACTCCAACATTGGATTCCTCAGTGTTATAAGGGTAGAGAAAATTCTGGCTTTGTTGGCGTTGGTAATCATGAAATGGAAGGTATATGTACTTGGGGCAAGCTGTTGAGTACCTGGTTTGACGGAGAAAAGTTAGCGCGAAAACGTGTCGCGCGTCACGCCGAAGCACGCATGTGATTGGGGCAGGGACGCAGCGCCAGGGCTGCAGGCGGTGGAAAGCGCTGATGCAGGGGAAATGCATCTATGTTGCATGAACAATCTACACCGCCAGGGAGATCAACAAGTCGATCCTCATTGTGCATTGCAGGAATAGTATATGCAAAGGCTGCATCATGTAAAACTTGTGGTACCAATATTCGAGTAGCGAAATCAATCAACGCAATTACTTAATCCACACGGGAGCACAATCGGCATTCTGGCAAAGACGATATTACAAGAAGATCGAGTAAGAGGTGCAAGTACGGAGGACGTGAAGCGGTGCTTATCTTCCACTCGTGCCTAGGAGGTTTTGCTTCAATGCCATGTCGAAACAAGCTAGCATTCAAGCAGCTTCTGGTCTATTGTTCTCTTTTGCTCGTAAGAGGTTACGGCTCAAAGCTCGGCTAAGACTTCGTCGAAGTTTTGGTGATTCTGGTGGTTGGTTCTCCTTGGTCGGTCAAAATGAATCCTAGTCGGAAGCGAAAGACTGCTCACCTGTTCGACTGGAGTCACTGGCAACGACTTTGTCTGCAATGGAGACTCTAAGACCAGATCTCGGCTGCTTGACCGGGCTAAAAGGTTGCTCGGTATCCTTCGTAGCCTTGAGCCCATTCTCTTCAGCTTGGTAGAAGAAGTGGACATCGCTCGTCGCAGTCCCCTCGACTTCCTGCCACTACTTCCGGGGGTAGATGTACTTTCTGGTATACTCTTCACATTGACAATGCTTTCTTCATCTGTTGAGTGCCCATCGGAATATGTTTCGAGAAGCTCGTCATTGGAAAACTTCAAAGAATCGATTCTAGAGACTGAGCGATCCTTGGAAAGACTGAGAACAGGCAGGTCGCAGGCGGTCGAGAGGCGAGGAAAGTGGTTCCAGCGGTTGGGGTTAATTTTGTCGAGTATAGACCCGTGCAAGCTGCTACTACCTCGTGTCGGGAAGCGCACTGCCTGCTCTTCTTCTTCCGAGTCCTCGTGCACGTTGTCGAGCGTTGCAATGACAGATAGGACCGTTGATGTCGAGGTGCCTGGCCGTTTAGGGACCGAGTCCGAGTGCAGGCTTCGCCTAAAAGAACCAGACCTGGTCAGGGACATCTCGATAAGTAGCTGTAGAGGAGAGGTGGAATGATGATGTAAGCGCTGACAAGCAATGCATCGAGCAGATTGCAAGGTACAAGCCGGTGATGAATATGTGGCCCTGCATGGTGACAGTCGCTGAGTGGATGAGGTTCGTAGAAGATGGTTTCAGAAGCCGGCAGGCACGAGTTGAGTTTCAAGGAAGGCGCGACCTTCTTGAGGATGACTCGCCGACCAAGGCCTGTGGCCCATACAGAGGCACGATGTCAGCCAGATGCAAAGAATGAATACGAACAATCTATGCCACAACTTCACCCTTTTGCCGCGCTGCCCTAGCTTCGTCGTCCTGCCTCTGACCGACTTTGGTAAGAAAGTCCATGCGGTTCATGTACGCATCTTTAGCCTTTGCATGAACCTCAAGCTCGTCCCTAAGACCTTCTTGGTCAACGTGAACAGCCCAATCCATCTTGCTCTTCTCGACGACATTGAGCTTGGGGCCGTTGAAAATTTCGGGTCGAGCTTTGATGGAATGGTTGCGGAAGGCGTCTAGGTCACTGTAGTTCGGATCGAACCGCGAGATTTTGCGAAGAGGCCGCTGCTTGCTGCCGGTCGAGTCTTGGGAGGTGGTTTTCCTGTTCTCCTGCTGCGCCAGCCAAAGTTGTGCTTCTGCCGACGATCTTGGTACAGTCTTTTCCTCCAGATGCACCTCGCCTGCAAACTTGTACTGCCTCTTGATGGTGACCATCTCCTCCGGCGGCAATGCACTAGTATCGACTTTCGATCGGTCGTCTCTCGGGGCCGAGTGTACCTCTTTCGCAGAGCTTTCTTCCGACTGCCCCTCAACACGGATGGGTGGTAGCGGTCCAGGTTTGTTCATCTCCTCCCATACCTTGTCCACGTCGATTGTGCTCGATTTGATGCTGACCAATGTCTTCCTTTGTCTCTCTGCTTGCTCGTGTGCGCGCATAGATCGTGTTTTGGCTCGCCATTCTTCATTCTGCTCATCGCCGCTCGAAAGCTGAGCATCCTTTCTATGCTTTTGTTTCTTCTTCTTGGACTTCTGCCGTTCTTTGATGGTGACTTCGTCTCCAGAGTCTAGCTCCTCAACGACTGGACGCGAGGACGTGGCCTTGTTCGCCTGTCTGACCTCCTTGTCTACCGCAGGCTCGTCTTCTGTAGCAGAGGATATCGATCCTGCTTCGTCTGCTTCTCCGTCGAAGTCACTGTCATCCTCTTCGTCGTATTCATCGTCAACGCCCTCGGGATTCAGTTCTTCAATTGCCATGCTTGGCGTGCATTTGGACCAGACCAAGCAGAAGAGTGACGTGACTCTCGACCATTGGTGTGCTTTGCGATTGCATGACAGCGTTCTAGTGACCTCGGGCTGGGGTAATTTTATTCACGAAATCCAGGCATGTGCTCTGCTGTGACTGGAAAGGCAGCTTTAGCCGAAGTCGCATGCCGCATGCCAGATAGTACGTAGTGGTAGCTAACATCAGACCGAGCTGGGAGCTCCCGAAAACTCAAGATACCCGCTACAAGCATGAGTCTCGATAAGATCACCGGCCAGCTTGAGTTCCTGAGAGGGTTTGCCACTATAGTACCATGCATCGAACAGTACGGAAAGTTGTCCTCGCACAGCTGAAAGCCTCATGTGCCACAAAGCTAGGCATGGTGAGAAGTCGCCCGAGTCGGAATCAAGCCTACTCGCGCATGCCTCAAAAGACCAATCGTGCATAAGCTGGCATAGTGCGTTCTTGCCGAGCCTCAGTGCTCTGCGCCCATGCCAAGCTGTCTTTCAATCCCTCATTGCTTTGGTCTTTCACATGGCAGCCATCCCGCCAACTTCCGAGTCAAAAAAACTATACTATCAGTTGGAGAGGCTCTCTGTAGGATGTTTTGCCGCTCCATAGTGTCCACCAATCATCCATATGACGGGTTGGTTTTAGTTCTGTTGTTCTGTACCATGCTGCGACTGCTGAGATGACAAGAACGCTGAGTCCAAAGTCCTTGCGGGACACGGACTGCACTGCCTTCTTAATGGCATACGTAGGAGGTTGCTTATGTGCTTAAGCCTTGCCACCATCCTGCACAGCAGCCGAGTACTTCTGACGGCCTTCCGTAATACTCCCCACGGACCTATAGAACAGGCTGCTCGTGGGCTGTCCATATCCACGGTGTTGCAAAGACTACAACACGACAAACTTGTGAGCCGATCGCGATCGCTGTCGATGGGGTCCCTCACTGCCACACTGCCTCCCATGGCACATGAATTCTCAGAAACTTATCAAGCACCAAAACATTATGGTGATTGGCCCAATGCACAAGGAGTAAGCATCATCTGGAGACGAGACAGTTGGCCATGCAGACTGACGGTCACAGTTCGACACTACCTATGAGGAAAGGACACCTGTTGGACTTCAAGTCGAAGGGCATATACCCTCGTATGCGGCTGGGACTCTCTTCCGCACGGGGCTAGGCCCACGCAGTATCGATTGCGGCGACAAAGGCGTGTTCCGTACTAACCACTGGTTCGATGAGTTCAGCCAAGTTCACCGCTTCCAGATACACGCGCCTACCAAAGAAGGCGACAAAGCGAGGGTGACGTACAACTCAAGGTTGACAAGTGATGGACTAATCGCAAAGGTGCGGCAGACTGGCCGCCTTGATGGCTTGACCTTCGGAGCCAAATACGAGCCCTGCAAGACCTTTTTCCAGAAGCTTCAGTCGTTCTTTCGATCAGCGGCGAGTCAAGTCCCTCAGGCACTTCCCCAGCCAAACGAGGCCAACATTGGAGTTACTATGTCAATCAATTTTCCTGGTCTTTCTCCTACTGGACAGGCTATCTCGGGGCCTGTAGACACCAGCAGAATCTCATCCGTCTGCACAAAGACTGATGCGTCAGTAGTGCAGATGCTCGACAGCGAGACCCTCGAACCCATTGGCCTGGCACGTCAAGTGGTTTTGCATCCCGAGCTGAAGGGTCCCCTCAGTGGAGCGCATGCGAAGTCAGATCCAGAGACAGGGGATGTGTACAACTTCAACTTGCAGTTAGGAAGCCAGGGTACATACAGAGTCTTCAGAGTGTCCGCCTCGACTGGGGAGACGAGTATATTAGCTACAGTGCACCACAGCAGTGCATATCTACACTCGATCTGGCTAACGGAGCACTTCGTCGTACTCTGTATCTGGAATTCGCATTTCAAGGCAGGCGGCTTGCATATCCTCCTAAAGCAGAACCTGGCTGATGCAATGGAGTACACCACCTCGCAGCCAGCCAAGTGGGTCGTCATAGACAAAAGACCCGCTGAGGAAGGTGGCCAAGGTATTATCGCAACTTACGAGTCGCCGCCCTTCTTTGGCTTTCACACCGTCAACGCGTACGAAGAAACTTCAGAAGATGGCGTCAAGCACATCATTGCCGATATCCCAGCCTACGAGAGCTTAGAAGTTCTGAAGGCATATTATCTCGACAATGCCATGTCAGACTCACCCTCAGCCGGTCAAGTTCAAGGGCAGTGGGGTAATTTGCTAGCACCCAAGTATAGACGATATCGATTTCCAGATGTACCAGACGCTCCTCGAGCAGAGCCGCGCGAGGCCGTACTCGAGTTCGAGCTCGACAGACAACAAACACTAGAACTTCCACAAATCAATGGCTCGGTATACACAAAGAAGCATCGATATGTGTATGGCATCTTCGATTCAGGCAAGTCGACGTTCGCAGATAGCTTGATGAAGCTTGATCTAGAGGATAAGTCTGTGAAGCGATGGAGTGTACATGGCCACACAGCAGGCGAGCCTATTTTTATTGCTGACCCCAACTCGAACGCTGAGGACGGGGGAGTTTTGCTGACCGTGGTGCTCGACGGTATTGCGGGCAGGAGCTACCTTCTGGTGCTTGATGCAAGGGATCTATCAGAAATGGGTCGTGCTAATGTGGATGGTGTTGTGGGCTTCGGCTTTCATGGCATTCACGCTAAAGCACATTCTGCACAGAAGATTTCGATAAGTCCGGAGTATTGAGGTCAGATTCTGTCATGGAACCGTTCGCGTTCTACCAACACGTGGGGCTGTCTCGAGCACGGGCGCAGAATTTGGCGAACATGGCTAGGGTAGGTAGAGGCTGGAATTCCTTCGAATAGATACCACAATCGCGTGTTTTTGGGTTTCTAGATGAGTACATCCCTACCTGAGGTAGCCTACGTGATTTGGATTGCTGGGGAGCTATACCAATTGAGCTGTCCCCTCATGCCTTCGATCTGTTGGTCGATCTCGCGTAGATGGCGCGAAAACTTTTCTTAGCTAGGCTACAGAAGTCGACGACGACCTTCACTGTGTGTGGGGCTTGAGCAATACGGAATACGAAACCGAAGGACAGCCCAGCCACAGGTTTTGAACCGCGGTGACAGCAATGACGTATCGTTGACCTGGATTCCTGGCCCAGCTTCATTTCTTTGTTGTGCGCGGTCATCGACGTGCCGGGCAGCAAGCTTGATCCTCTTCTCACTTGTCGCACTCGCCGTATCTTTCTCACCTTGAACATTGAGCCATCCACGTTGCGCTCTGCCTGTCATGATCGCATAGTCGCGTGTTTTGTCCCTCTTTGCAAGTACCGCCTCGTCTCTGGCACTTGCTACAACAGTCAGGCTACGGTACGCGTTTCTTACACGAGACTTCGCGCCTGGTAAATTGCGACATGGCCTTCAACAGCGACGTTGGCTATACAGCCTTCGCGAACGCGAAGCCTTCGGTGCGCTTCACGCTTCCTCCAGCATCCTTCTTCAAGTTCCCACCCTCGGAGATCCCTCAAACCTTACCAGTACCCCCAGACCACCCGACGCTGGCCCATCCGTTCACGATTCGTACCGACATCTACAACGCTACTCTCTCCAAGTTCGTGCCTACAACGACTGCGCTGCTCTACATTACGGCTATAGTGTATCTCAATCGGGTGAATGAGTCCAGGAATCATAAGCCATGGGCTTTCAGCAGGACACGCTTATTCAAGCTCATGGTCCTTGCCCACAACATCCTACTGGCTGTTTACTCTGCCTGGACGTTTGTCGGTATGCTCAACACGCTCAAAGTCTCGGTGTATCCGCCTTGGGAGGAACTTGGCCTTGTAGGAACCGTCGATTCCCTGTGCAAAGTCAACGGTCCGCGAGGCCTAGGCTCAGCTGCGAGGTACAACGAGACAAGTGAAGCTTGGAGCATCGCCAACCGCTTCTTTCATCTCGGCGCAGATGGCCTGACTCCCGATGTGACCGACGTTGGTCGCATCTGGAATGAAGGTCTTGCATTCTATGGCTGGCTCTTCTACCTGTCCAAGTTCTACGAGGTCATCGACACTCTGATCATCATCGCAAAGGGCAAGAAAAGCAGCTTCCTGCAAACATTCCACCATGCTGGAGCCATGCTCTGTATGTGGGCTGGCGTCCGGTATATGGCCGCTCCAATTTGGTTGTTCGTCCTGGCCAATTCCTTCATTCACTCGATTATGGTAAGTATGATCCTAATTGCTTCAACAAAGCGCTAACATTGCCAGTACACTTTCTACTTCTTCAGCGCCCTTGGAGTAAAGGTGCCGATCTGGCTCAAACGAACCCTAACCACGATGCAAATCAGCCAATTCGTGATCGGAGCCCCCTTCGCCTTCGCTCACCTGTTCATCGAGTACCAGAGTCCTATCAGTGTGCCCTACACTTATCAGTTCAGCTCCCTCGCTTCCACTGTGGCGTCGAGTGTCGCATCTGCCGCTACCTCAGCTGACTATGGCGCATATGCAAAGAAGCTTTTGCTTCGAGCAGCTGGAAGAGAAGGTCTTGCAGAGAACGTCCTCAATAACCAGGGACACACTTTTGGCATTGACGCCTTGCACCCTGCTCAAGAGCTTGTCAAGAGGTATGAAACACGCTACAGAGAAGAGCTAGATTGGACGCATTGTCTCGATACCAGTGGTCAGACACTTGCTATATACCTCAATGTGCTCTACCTGCTCCCACTGACCTGGCTCTTCGGTCAATTCTTCGTCAAGTCATACATGCAGCGACTCGAACGCAGACGAAGCAGTACTGTCAGTCAGAAAGCACAACTGGCTATCCAAAGCACCAGAGATGCCAGCAAAGGCGTCGGTCGCAGAGTGAGTGAAGCCTTCGAAGATAGTCAAGGCGGCATCAACGACCTTGATGAGATCGCAATCGTTGACGAGGAAGAAGTGAAGTCGGCATTGAACGACGTCAAACAAGCCGCCAAGGTCGCCAAAGCGGAGATTGGTAAAGCTGCTTCAGGATCCAAGAAGGGTATGAGCCGTGCCCTTGACGAAATGAAGGGCGAAGCTGACCGGGTGAAGGAAAAGGCTCGAAATGAGTTCCAGGTCGACCTAGACAAAGTGAAGGAGAAGTACGAAAGTGTAAAATCGGAAGTCAACCTAGACACAGTGCAGGAAACATACGAGAATGTGAAGTCAGGAATCGTTTCGACTGCACAAAATGTCATGGACACAATAAGCACGGATCAGGGTGATAGTGGGGTCGAGAGACAAGAGAACGAAAAATCTAGCATCAGCAACATCGGGACCGTCACAGACCGCTTACAAGAATCGGCTGGATCAGCTGTCGAGAGCGTTAAGAATACAGTCTCTGATGTCTTAGGCTTAGATCTGAAGCATGAGGACACCAATAGCCAAGATGAACCTGCAAACGACAAAAGCCATGGCCATGACAACCAGTCTACTGCAGACAAGTCCCATCGGCAAGAGCATCCTCTGACCAAGGCCCAAAAGAACGACGACACGTCCATTGCAGAGAATGCCGATGATGGCGCTGCTACTGATGACAAGGCAGACGACGATGTAGTGGTTAACAAGAAGAAACCCGAAGACGGCAAACAGCCAGAAACTGCAGAGGAAGACAAATCCAAACAGGCTCAACGTCCTGACCAAGAAGTACGGCGAAAAGACCCCGATGGTCAGTCTAATGCTGAACCGCGTACAGGAGATGCGAGAGCAGCTAAATCTCCCGCAGACGAGCGAACCTTACGAGACGATGCCACCCAAGAATCCTCCGGACCTGAGATTGGCCGAGGCGTCCACCCCACCTCAAAGCCCAACAAGGAGGAAAGCTCCGTCGAAGATTCCAGTAAACAAGACAGCCCAGCACAAAACAAGTCCCGTCAAGAAAAGCAAATGAAACAGCCTGAAAGCATCAGTCCCAAAGATCAAGGTGCGTCCTGGATCCACGTCGATCATAATGATGATGATACCCATGGTGAGAAATCAAGTGAACAAGTGAAGGGTGCTCGTACGCACGCAACTAAAGAAGGCAAGGACAGTGGCAATCACAGTGTCACAAGCGACAGCTCTAAACAAGTCGAGGGGACACAGGAGGGTGCTAATGGAAAACTCACCGAACAACCAAAGAAGCACGACAGGACCACAAACAAGGGGGTGGAAAAGTTTCAGGGAGAACCAGCTGGGGGCGCTTCTCATCGGGAACCTACAGCAAAGTCCAAGTCTGGCAATCAACAACCGCCAAAGGACGGCGCCAGTAAAATTCACCATACCCCAAACGACTCAGCACACTTATCGTACGCCGATGTGGTCGCTGAACATATCGATGATGATCATGAGCAGAAGGACGATGCAGAAGGCCAAAACCCATCCGACGCAGCGACACCAGCGCGAGGAGTCCCAAGTTCAGACACTAACAAGGGAGATCTATCTGGAGCTGGAGCCAACACCAAGCACAGACCAGAGCAGACATCCAAGAATACTTCGGCTGCGGGAACAAAGCAAACACAGAGCTCATCGACAAAAACCACCTCCGGAGACAAGGGCAACTCTGCATCGCGATCATCCTCCCCTCAATGGTTCGAGAACCTCACTACAGGCATCGATTCACCCAGCAAGCAAAAGCAGGACAAACATGATCGCGACATTCCAAAGCAAGATCAGGATGCTATCATAGCCGACTCTGAGCCTGTCCGAGATGAGGTCAAAGATCGCGGGGACATCATGGCCAAGGACACTGCTACCTCTCCATCAAAGAAGAAAGAGCAGGACTCGGTAAAGGACACCAAAGGCAAGGCCGCCAAGAAGAAGACACCGAATGTCCCGCTTGGTGCGTAGAACACCCGCACCCGTCTTGCTTTTTGCTGTCGCTGCTGGGAACCGTGGCTTACGTTTTGTCTTGCAGGGAGTACGAGCCCGACCTGGCATTCGCAGCGGTGGAGGTGAACCTCAGTTACGTACAGAAGACAGGACAGGACAGAACATAGTCAGCATGGAGCTGAAGATCAAGGGCTTGGATGGACTGTTGTTTTTACCAGATCCAGATGCGGTGATACCCAACGAGATGTACACGTGAATGGTCTTTTATTATGTGGAACGAATATGTCATTTGTCTATTGTCTTGGTCTCGAGAACCGGTTCAGGCTACGTGTAGCGACGAAGTGTGGGCATCGTGCTTTCCTCCATATCGCAATTGACCAATCGCGCCGTTATTTGGACGGGTATCTGCGCCGGCCGTGCCTTGCTTTTGTTTCGGTCTCGGTCGCACCTGCCCGGTGCCTCCTCTCCCTTCCTTGCGCTTGCACCCCGTTGTGTATCTGAATCCATCTCGTAGCCGGTTGTGCCTGCATTTGTCCACGCTCTGGATAGGGTAGCTACCTGCCTTCTCTTTTTGGTCGCTCGCATGCCTCCAACTGCAATCTGCAACACAGCAGGGGAGAGGGGTCGTACTTGTACGATAAGTAGACCGAAGTTGTGTTTTCTTTGCTTTGGGTGATGTTGGTAGAGGTAGCTCCATGTCCTTCATTGGTCTGTATAAGTCCCATTATCTTTGCTCGTTTGTAGGTGATGCGTTTGAAGACTGAGGATCAGGGATTACTTGGCGAGGAGGGATTTCTGCTGATACGTGTTTCTTTTCTGGGATGGAGGAGTAGGGGCAAGGGCACGCGATTTGTCGACGTATGCTGGTTTCTCGTGTGCAGAGTTGACCGAATTAACACTTAGGCTGGGTTGCGCCTTGTCGTCGATATCCTGTAGTTTGAGCTTGTGGCGTGGTGGTCCGCTCGCCGGGTACTCGTGCTAGACAGATTGCGGGGGCGCAGGTTGCAAAATAAGATAGTTTGTTGTCCAGTGGGGATGTGGTATTCGAGAACAAGCATCGTCCTGATGCCTAGGGACGACTGGACTGGATTGTTCGTGAGGTGTCCGAGCTAGCGGGAGGTTGTCTGGTCTTAATTCAACTGTGTTGAGCAGGCAAGCGCATCTCGTGTTTCAGTCGTCCATCGAGACTGATGCAACCTGATGGCGATTCGTGTACACCGGTGGGTGAATAGCTCCATGCTCACTTTTTACGACACTTTTTTCGAGGTTAGGTGTAGCATCGATGGTGTTGTGGATAGTAGGTTGTGGGTTTTGGCGACGATTTGTACTGAGAATGTTGAAGAGTCTCTTTCTCGTCCGGACTATCGCACACATAGAGCGTGCGCGCAGGCATATAGGCTTCAGAAACTGGATCTTAACATGAACTCATAGCTAAAGCGTTTATCTTTCCGTGGTGGGTGAGAGTGCAAAGGTCTATGCCTAGCTGCTTGCCAGCTTTTTTTTATGTCCAGGGATGGGTATAGTGTGTGGAAGGAGTCAAGGTTTTTCGTTAACGACAAAGCGTTTCTTCACTAGTCTGAGTTGAATGGCTTGCGAGCAGTGATCGTGATGCTAGATGCAAAAATCAGTATGCTACTAACGGACGGATCGGGACCGGTTGGCTTACGAAGGAGACCACCAATGTATGTCCCGTTGGCTGAGTTCGAGGATAGCAGCGGAGACCATGTTGTTGACTGTTTCTTGATCGAACTTTACAGTTTTGTCAGCCTATTACTGGAGTTCTGTCTTCATCGCGGCTCTTACCTGTAAATGGTTGACCAGCGGCTGTATCAACCAACCTTGAATGCCTGTTTGATCTGTCATGGATAGTCAGCAACCATTTCCTTGTGGCATCCGGTGAATTATGTCTTCTTCTTACAGAAACGCTCCATTAGCTCTCCTGTTCGATGCTCTTTTGTCCCAGCGGGATTCCATGAGGACCACGGCACCTTGTCGATTCTTCTTTGTATGTCGACAAACCCAGCCTCCTGTATCAGCTGCTCCATCCTCAGAGCAAGGTCAAAATGTGTTTGATAAGCTGACTCTATGCCAGGTATCAGGTCACAGAGGCCCTTCACGATGCTGTCTTCCCGGTATGTATCATCGTCACAACGGCAGTAAGGTACCATCTCGCACTGTTCGAAGTAGCCGCCTGGCTCTAGATGGCTGCGCTCACATTAGCAAACGCCGGCGGTAAAGCTAACCATAAAGCTCATAAAAGTGGGCTTGGAAACGGCTCAGAGAGCAGTGATAGCTGAGGGTAAAGCAGCACTCACTCTAAGCATTGCTTGTAAAAGTCAGGGTAATCCTGACTAGTGGCGAATAGGTGTCTTGCGTAGATGAAGTCAAACTTTCCATACTGTTGCAGTATCTCATCCAGTATCCATTGATCATTGTAACTCTGGTAGATGAATTCAAGGTTGTCTCGTCCTTCTGAATCGACGGGAAAGACATCAGTGCCTGTAATCTGTGCTTCGGGACACACATCTGCCATGTTCTTAGCCCACAAGCCCTGCTTGCCACACCTGACATCTAGGACGTTTCGCGGTCGTTGTATCGGAGCCGCATAGAGACGGCCATCGTACAATTGAAACATCAAATTGTGCAAGGCTATCTCGTTCGCTCTTCCTTGGTCGTCGCCGCGAGGAAAAGGCGATGATCCATCTCGATTAGGGAAATGTCGACCATGCTCGATCATGTAATCGGCTGACATCGACGCCAATGAAAAGGCAGAACTCAAATCTGCTGCATCGTCGTCGTCGGGAGGACCATATGAACCATAGCTCGACATTGTCTCGAAACCTCTGCAGAGCGTTGGCTAGAACCGCTGGTGAAAACTACAACTAGCTGACCCAGATACTTCAATAGCAGGTCCAATGTCGCTCTGAAGCAGTGTGTGACGCTTCACCAACCTCCTTCGAATGCTTGACTGGGTGAATAGAAGACAGGGTTGATTTTTGACACTGCCTGCGAGAAACAAAATGCTTAGCTGTGCCTAAAGGAAGGGATGGACGCAATTGTGTAATCATTGTAGAATGTTAGGCGAATGGGAATGGCATAGTACCTAGCAGTATCCAATCGGTGGAAGTGAGAGATGGTAGGGCTAGCCCTATTAGGGGTATAGATTATTAGGGTATAGAAGATTTTTGGAATTGTGCTCTCAAATAACAGCATAGCGGAGAGAAATTGAGTATCCGGCCATCGAGTCACCCGACTCTGAACAGACAGCAAGTGGAAACCCAGTGGAAGTTTACTCGCATTGCCATGTGTTTAGCAAAAGATGTAGATAGTGTTCCCGCTCACCGGTGTCGCTGGTCGATCGAGGGGATGCACTTCGTCGAGCACCCAGGCCCTAGTGCATAGTCGATCTACCTATTTCCACGCACTGGTAGTGTTCTGACGGACAGATTGCTTATTACAAGGAGTATTGGAAACACGCAAGAAAACCCCGCTGTGTTGTCTGCAGTCCAGAAACCCGGCGGCGATCTCGTCATGGGTGAAGATTGCAGGCAGGCTAATTACCGCTAGCGATTACCTAACTTTGTTAGAGCCCGACATCTCGGTCCTTGAACCATGACGTGTCTGGCGAGTGGTTCGGGGACTGGTGGGTTCTCGGTATCTTTCATCGCGAACCAAGGTTGTGGGACGCGGTGCAAACTATGTGAACGAGCATGCTTGTTTGTTCCAGGAACTTGTGTCGTGTAACCACGAGCCATACCATAAGTGGAAAAGCCGCTTGTCTTCGAAGCACTTTCTTTTTCTGACGGCCTTCTTGGAAGCTGCCGGGCTCCGCAGTTGTTCTTTACGGTAAGGGCTAGCACAGTTCTCAAATTCCATTGCAATAGTGGTTCGGCTTCACTTGCGGTATAGGATTTGGGCTGATAACAGTACACCTGGAGGACAGTACTGTCGTGAAGTTCCGAAACAGGGACGTCGGAGGAGTTCTGTTCGGCCTGATCGGGTTCACCCCCGGTCAAACCGTATCTGGAGATGACCCATCTTGTTGGCGTGAGGCAAAAGCATGGTGGCAACATGGGTGCACCGTATTATTATGCCCGCTAGGTGATGTGTAATACTGTCGGGTCATCGTTCCTGCTGCAAGGATATATAGACCGTATCGATCCACTTACAATTTTCAGTGCTGTACGTACGTAACTCAATCGTTCGTGATTCCGACAAAACCAAATTACAAGAGCCTCACAGGAAGTCATCTGTTCCAGCCAATTTGATGGTAGGCAGAGGTTTGAGTTTCAAGATGGCGCAGACCCAAGGGTTCGGATGACGCCTGCACGCGCTGCCGATCCCAACGCTATGACCAGTGCACCGGGGCCGCGCTGTCTTTCACCCAGTCTCATGCTGACAGCGAAGCGCTTAAACAGAACAACGCATAAGCTGGGTCAAGGAGCTATTATGTGACGGGCCATTCAGAGGAGAACAAGTGTCCCAGCCCGAGACCGCGAAATTGGTAGAGTGTTTAGATTCGCCTATCTTGAGCTCGCCAACCAGAAAAGGAGCAACTCGTGCATGACCCAACGTGCATGCAGCTGTCTAATTCTCTCATGCATGACCTGTACCGAAAGCACACCCCGGTTGTCAACTTCCTATCCGTCCGAGGCATTATAATTATCCCAACTTTTGAGCACACCCGGTGCCAAGTTATGCAGTGCTACCTACCCATTCCAAACACGCCTGTGCAAGAAACGCAGGCACCTGTTTGCAAAACTCCAATGCTTCCTTTATGCTTCTCCCTTTTCTGGAGCGGCACCAGATTTGGCTCGCTTCCACAAGCAAATAGTGCTCACTGCAGACAGAAAGAACAAAATGCTGGTGGCCCGTCAGTCTACCGGACGTTGCTAGAGCGAAATTGTACTCTGCCACTTACCAGAGTGCAACACTCAATCCCCAGATGCTCTTCATCTGCAGGCAAGTAGATTTGTTCGTGCCAATCCAGTTTCCGTAATTGATCTTTCCACCCTCATTAGTCAGGCTGTTGCTCAATGCTGATGCGAACGACATGGCACTCGATGCACTGCTATTCAGGTCGCCGATGACAGTGCATTGGAGGTAAGAGAGTGGCTTGCCGACAACCACTGACACGACGACAAGGGCGATCAAGAAAAGAGAGTCGATGATCGCGTTGAACAAGTAGGGAAGTAAACCGTCTAGAAAGAGGATGACAGTGATGGCGCAATACAGTGCGGCAATACAGACCTAGATATAGTGGTTAGTTCGATAACGAAGCATTGGACTTTCTCAATACGTACGACACTGAGAGTGCCAACAAGGACTTCAGAAGGCACCATGCTTGCTTGAATCATCTCAGCGATGAAGTTGGAGGTCATGCCGATGATGGCAATCATGGATGCTGCCTGCGCATATCGGGAGAGAATGAAGGTAGCACCAAGGGCGCCCTGATTGCCCAACATGATGTCCAGGAGACCGAAGTAGACGGAGTATGCGTCCAAGAGATTCTGGATAAAATTGGACTTTGTGAAGCACACAGTATCGGGATCGCTGCAGCCGGAAGCTGTATCTCAAAATTTGGACGATTGGAAGACTGTCGAAGAGCTCGTCAAGAGCTGTACTTTGGTATTGATGCTGGAAATGAACGCTTTCGATGCTCCTAAAGGATAGTATTGAAGCAGATGCCGAAATAGAAGGTAAGAACACAAAGGAAAAGTGATTGATGATGGTTTGGATGTTTGTTGAGATCGCCTTTCCATGAAGGAGTAACAAGCTGGACAGCGACTTATATGTTCTTCATTACATAGATACACACAATCTTTACGAGACATCGCCATAATGTGGCCTGCTTCTTGAGACTTGTTTCATAGGATGATCAAGCACCGATAGGGAGCTGTGAGGCTCAAGATGCGGCTAAAGAGGCCACTCACCGGACTGCACCAAGATGCGGAGTGCTTGTTCTGGAGACAATCAGGTTGGCAAAGTTCCAGGCGTACGAGGCGGCAGACGGGAATGCAGGACGGCGTCGAATATCGAGGATGTCTCGTAGAAATGTGTGGATGAGAGAGACTGTTTTATGAATAGATGGTCTGGTTTGAAACGCCAAGAATAACGTTCGAGGCGAGCGTCTAAGCGCCCACCCACCTTCGGCGGCAAAGAAAGGCCATCCAGAACCATGCAATACTACTGGAGCAAGCTGGCCATGCAATCTCACGGTGCTTCCTGGCAAAACACCATGCTTTTTCTCTGATACCCACGAGTTGTCGCATAAACGCCTAGACGCCCTCCCTCGTGTCTCCTCCCATCCTCCTAAAAACCTCAGCCACAAGTTCAACTGCCCTTCTTAGTGTACAGTCTTGCCGCAATGTTCATACTCCACAGCTCCTGGAACAACAGCTTCGCAGCATACGGAAGGTAGATCTGCGAAATTTTGTTCTTGTTGTTACAATTCTTGCACTCAAAGGTGTTCTTCTTCAGCTTGGCGATGACCGTCATTAGACCGCAGATATCGCAGACGTGGACCCGGAACGGATCTGACACATCAAATAGTCTCTCTTTCAGGAATGAACTGGCGCCGTGAGCAATCATGCAGTCACGCTCCATTTCTCCGAATCGAAGACCGCCATCTCTAGCACGACCCTCTACTGGTTGACGCGTCAGGATTTGTGTTGGACCTCTGGCTCGAGAGTGGATCTTGTCGTCGACCATGTGACGAAGACGCTGATAGTATGTTGGCCCGAAGAAGACTTGTGCAACCATTTTGCGGCCAGTGTGGCCGTTGTACATGACTTCGAAGCCACGACTGTGGTAGCCCATAGATCGTAACAGCTCGGAAACTTGTGTTACTGTGACGGAGGTGAAAGGGGTAGCGTCGCCTTCCTCGCCGCGAATACTGGCGACCTTAGACAGCAAGCACTCGATCAAGTGAGCAATTGTCATACGCGAAGGGATGGCGTGAGGGTTGATAATGATGTCTGGAGTGACACCTTCCCGTGTAAACGGCATGTCTTCCTGTCGATAGGTGATACCAATGGTACCCTTCTGTCCGTGTCTTGAGGCGAACTTGTCACCGATTTGTGGCACTTTGGTGTTGCGCACCCGAACTTTAACCACTTTTTGTGAATCGCCGCCCTGGGTCAGCATGACAGAATCAACCACACCGGCCTCGGTCGATCGGAGAGGAACGGACGCATCCCTCTTCACATGAGTCTTCTGTCTTTGCCCGAGCTCTTCAGCGTCCGGCGCCATAGGAGCGGTCTTGCCCATGATGATGTCTTCTCCAACGACTCGAACACCGGGTGCTACCAAGCCATCGTCATCGAGCTTGTCGTATGTGCCGTGCTTTAGTCGCAAAGTGTCAGCTCTCGACGGCTTTTCAAACTTCTCGACAACGTTCTGGCCGACAAGGTTTTCCTTGTCTTGATAGACACGGTAGAACAGCGATCTGAAAAGACCACGGTCGATCGAACTCTGGTTCATTACCACCGAATCTTCTTGGTTGTAGCCCGAATAAACGGCAATAGCGACAATGGCATTTTGCCCAGCAGGAAGCTCGCGGAACTTCAGGTAATTCATTGATTGCGTTCTGGCAAGGGGCTTTTGTGGGTAGTAGAGGATGTTGGCCATGGTTTCCATGCGTTGGTTGAAGTCTGTAAGGAAGATACCCATTGCTTGCTTGCCCATAGCAGATTGGTAGGTGTTACGGGGTGATTGATTGTGATCCGGGAAGGGAATAATGCTGGCGCACACTCCAAGAATCAGACTTGGATGAATCTCGCAATGTGTGAATGTGTGCGCACCCGGCGCGAGAGGCACCTGGTTCCGTCGTAGAGGATCGTCGTCCTCTTCAATCTCGTAGCCTGCAGCACGAGCCCGGTTATCAGCCAAGTTTTCAGGTGTCATGATTATCATGGCTTGCTCTTCCTCCTCAGCATCGAGATACTCAATCGCACCTCGCGCCACCAGGCTATACCAGTGGAACGGCTCGTGGTCGGCATCCTTGTCTTCTTGGGTGTTCTCGTTGTACCAGTTGTCCGCTCGGATGCGATCAACGTCGTCTCTTGTAATGACGAGGTTGCCAAAGTTTGCACTTGAACGGTCTGTCTCAACAACGAAGAGAGGACGAAGCAACCGCCCTACATCACCAGAAATACGCAGCTCTTTCTCTCGAATGTCCCATACCACGCTCCAATCAGAAGCTAGAGTACCATTGCGCCGCAATCTTCGTATTGCGTCGACCAGGAAAACGGGATCTCCAGGCAGGACACAAAACCAGACACCATTGGCAAAGACTTTCGTCACATCTGGGTTGAGACGTGGCTCCCACTCTTCCAGAGCTAAGACGTTTCCACCTGCTTCCATGACATAACGTTCGATGGGAATCGAATCACGGGCCGGAGAGACCAATGACAGCAAAGATATGTTTTTGACCAAACCACAGGCTTGTCCCTCTGGCGTCTCTGCCGGACAGACATATCCCCAGTGTGTATTGTGTAATTGGCGGGGCTTCGCGATCTTGCCCTCACGGCCAATTGGGGCGTTCGTCCTTCGCATATGCGAAAGTGTTGCCATGAAGGTATATCTACTGAGCACTTGTGATACACCAGCTTTGGCCTTGTCGAGCTTCTTCTGGTCGCCCCAGTTTCCGGTAGCCAAGGAATATTTGAGACCGTTGCTGATAATGTTGGGTTTCCAGCCTAATCTGATGGAGAGCGGCTGCCCAGCCTGGATACGCTTTTCCATATACCTCGCCAGATCTTTGCAGGCCTTATCAAGCTGTTGGCGAAACAAGGTCGTCATTAGAGGGCCAGGAAGATCGATTCTCTTTTTGCCCAAGTGGTCACGATCATCGGGTTCTGTTCTACCAAGGGCGCACTTCAGCATTCTCGCGACCATATACCCCAAAAAGTGAGCCTTCTTGACAGTAGCATCGGGCGTCTGGCCGATGTGTGGCAGAAACTCTTTGTGAAGGATGTCGAGGGCCTGCTTTTGACGATCGGCGGATCTTAGTTGGGTGTTGTTGCTTCGCCTGGCAATATAATCACGGGCGACTTCAGCACTTTGGATGACCTGACCTTCTTGGATTGAGCCCATCATCAGATCGATCATTTCTTTGTCTTTCATGTCAAAGCAGATCTTTTCTAGGATGTCCATGTCGGAAACGACGTCGAGGGCTCTGAATACGATGGTAAGAGGAATGTCCTGCTTGACATAAGGTAACTGCACTCGGATCGGATTGTCAAGCTTGGTGCCGTCGGGACCTTCGCCACGTCGGTACAGTTTCACTGTGCATTGAGACATGATTCGGTTTCCTTTGTCGATGACACTTCTGATTTCAGCCAGGTGGGTGAACGGAGCAGGGCCAGCCTTTTGGAAGACCTGGACGATGTTGCCAGCACTTCGTTCTTGGGCAATGAGGACTTTTTCCGAGCCGTTGATGATGAAGTAGCCGCCCTGGTCGTAGGGACATTCACCCCAGGCATACAGCTCATTCTCAGTAGGGAACCTTGCAGGATCTACGAGATGACAGAGTTTGCTCTTCACCATGCAGGGTACTTTTCCCGCAAAGATCTCCTGCTCCTCTTCGTAATCATCGGGGCCAGTGCCTTCTTCCCAGTACAACATTCGACCAAGCTCGTCTTCCCGGCCCTCCTGGTCTAGACGCCACGGCCGTGCCTTCGCATAATGTGTTTTTCGGGACATGTTCACGGTAAGATTTCCCGAATACACCAGACTCCTGAGTCGTGCTTCATGGGGCATGAGCTCTGTAACTTCTCCATCACCCTCTACGTGAGTGGGCCTGGCCACGGTAGTATTGTGGAACTCGATTACATGGCGCTTGATAACGACGGGGTTCGGGTCATCTTCGTCGACAGCGACCTCGTTTTGGTCGATCATTACCTGGCCTTTCTCGCGAAACAGATCTGGAATTTGGTAATCGACGAAATCGTTGAATGAATCGATCTGCAAGGAGCAGAGATTCTTGTGGTTGAAGAAGGAGGTAACAACTTCCCAGCAGTCGTCTTCTGCCAACTCGACTTGCTCGGCCTCATCACCGTAGTCACCGTTGGTGTACGGCTCATCGACGTTGTACTCCGCCATCTTTCGAGATCTTTCAGTTGGCTAGGATTTGTACTTTCGCTTCGATCGAGAGGAGGAGAGAGAAGATCGTAGAAGGGGGGGTTGTCGCAGGCGGCGTCTGCGAGGCCGCAGCACGCGCGCTGTGAGTTGCCGCTGTGTTCTGAGTTGTCAACTAAGACTTCAGGACTTTCAAGTCAGGCGATAGCAAGTATAGCGAGCAGGGAGACGGCTGAACCTCGATGGCGGCGATGCGAAGAGGAGACTTCGGTATCGCAATGCTGAACACGGTGCAAAACACGAAACTCACAACGGGCTCGCGACCTGCGCCTCCCTTTCAGCCCTGTCACGTGAGCTGGTCAAATGCAGCAAACACTTTCACCTCTGAAAACTACCTACTAAACAAGCACATGCCGTGATGGGAGCATTGGTAACATTGGCAAGACATAGATTCTTGTTGCTTTGTATGTCATTGTGTGTCATGACAGACAGCGTATTAGCGCATTGAGCATGTCTCGTGTCGACACGGCCTCGTCGTTAACTTCAACTTCAATGCCATCCAGCTGTTCCTGTAGGCTCTTGCGAATGGCTTCCAGACCTCCACGCCCCTGCTTCTCCATGATTTCAGCAATGGCCTTCCTCGCTCCATCATCTTCTGCTACTAGCCATGCCAGGATGACGTTTAAAGTCTGTAGTGGGAAGAGCCCAGCATCCATCCTCCTGGACATCCACTCCTCTTCATTGACGTCCGCCTCTTCCTTCGTGGAGGCCATCCTTTCCTGGTCGATGCCAGTGTCCACAGTCTTTAGCCGGCTTGTGTACTCCTGCCACAATTCTATCAGCCTGTTGCACTTCTCGTACTCCTTTTCGACAAATTTGGCCAGCGTCCGTATGCGGGCTGCTGAGCCTGCAGGCAGGAACCGCAACAACGATGCCAAGATGCCGATAACATGTTCTGTCGCCTCACGTTCCAGCTTCTTGCTCTTCATGAATGTGGTAAAGAGCTGCTTCAGCCCGCCTGATTCGACGAGGTGTTCGCAGAGGGCACTCCCGTTCAATCCTCCAGCTGCATAATCTAACACACGCAACGACCCGTTTCTCGAGAACTTCCCTTCTTTGAGCATGATCAAGCACAGTTCCACACCCTCGTCCTCGATGAACTTTTCGCACCCTGCTGCATCCTTGACCATGGTCGTCAGGCAATCGAACAGATTTTCGGCGAATTCCTCTTCATCAGAGTCTCTTTCTGGATCCCTTCGCCGCCACATGCTCAAGAGCTGCAGGATCGTGTCAACTGCACCCAGCTTGACGAGACGAGATACATTCTTGTCGTGGTTTTGCGCTAATATGACCAGGATTTCGGCAGCATACTGGCGGTTCTGGCCGACCTTGTGGGAGGACGTTTCATCAGCACGTTTGATACGCAGCAGGAGCCAATCAAGCAACCTGGACTGTGACCCTAGCTTCTCTGCATTGGCGCTATCTGACAAGAGGTTCTCGATGACATTGAGTACGTGGTACACGCCTGCGGTATCACTCTCGACCGTCTCGTCGAAGCGACCAAGGTTGCTCACAAGCAAATCCACGAGTTCAGCCTTCAGCATGCTCTTCACCAGTAATGACCATTCTTCTGCCGGGACTCCCGAGTCTTCGTCGATCAGCTCAACAATGACTTCGCAAGCCGCTATGGCGATGTCGGTGTTGTCATGTGCAAGAAGGCCGATCAGACTGTCGCTGCAGCCTGACCTGACAAAGTCTCTGTAGAGCTCGTGATGGTCGGCTAGCAGACTTAGGCCCTTGATCTCCGAGTCCAGGTCTGCTTCACTGGCAACAAACTTCATTGGATCGTCTTCGTACTTGGCCCGCAGCTCAGCGTTCTTGTTGATCTTGCGCTCGAAACTCAAGGCTGTCCGCTTCAGCCATGCCAGGTTGATCTCCTCATCGGGTGCACCGTCCTCGTTCTGCTCGATGAAGTCTAGCACGTTCCTTTCTTCTTTTGTCACACCACCGCCGAAAAACCGGCCTTCCTCGTCACTTCCAGCATTGTCATCGGCCTCGTCGTCGTCTTCTGGAGGTGGGACAGGTCCAGCTTCTTGATCGTTCTCGTGTGCCTCCGGCTCGTCTTCCGCATATGCTTCCTTCGAGCCACTTGTAACATGACTGTCTGCTATGCCTCGCGGGGAATCATGCTCATTGTGCTTGGTAGCCTTCTTGCTTGACGATCGTGCGAAAGATGTGGTAGGATCGTTCAACTTGCGCTTCAGAGACCCGTTCGGCCTGGGGAAGAGGTCATTCTTGCTCGGCATGGTCACACTGGGTACGCGGCAGTTGCTGTAAAGTTGACATAGGCAAAAGGACTACGTGTAATGACTGAAACTTGTGTTCATAGCCGCTGCACCACAAGTAGTATTAGATCAGGATCTTCATCGCATTCGACTTTGTGATGCACTTTGAGAAGTGCAAACGTGGCAAACAGGGTACAAGGCTGGCAGTCAGCTGAGGATCTGCACGTCCGCGCCGGCAACATCGCAACAACTTTTCGGCCAGCGCAGCACAGTCCCTCGCAACTGAGCATCTCAGATACAACTTCTAAAGCATCGCATCTTTCGTCTCATCATACCTATCCAAGCTTCCAACTCTCGAGCGAACCGAAGACGATCGACACCGGTCTCGACAACCACAATGCCTCCGAAGAGAATCCAGGTCCAGCCAGCGCGCCGACAAGGACAGCCAGAGGGTTATGTTTCGAGTATCTACCAGGCGTTGACATCGGAAGACAACGCGAGCGTGGTGATCAGTGTAGCGATGTTTGGCGTAAGCTGATTCTGAGTCCGGTGCTATTTGTATCGGGTCGTTCACAACCGATTGAACATAGTTGCTAACTCTTCTACGACAGGCTGCTGTCACCTTTCTGAGCTCGAGCTGGAATGAATTCCTCCTTCCAGATTTCTAGACCAATAGCTTCGGCTGATCGCACCTTTTCTGTACACTACCTCGCACCTCTCTACTGCTATTCAAGTCGCGAAAGGGGCCACTAGGTCCACAGGATACCGAAAGCAGTGTATATTATGTTACGACTTTTGGGGATATGAGAGAATATTAGATAATGATCCCAGCAGCGCTGCTGGAGTGTACGGATCAACCAGCCTCTCAAGCAGTCTCACCTCTTTCCTCGCCAAGGTGTGATAGACGACTGTAGGCGACGAAGGTATGTCCGAGGGTAGATCCCGGAATGCATCGTCTCGAGGGAGGACTCGTCGAGAAAATGCCAATGTTCAACCTCATACTACTTGATGACAATAGTACATCGTCTTCCATCACCGTCGCAACAATGACCAATATCGCTCAGCATGTTTTGGCCTCGCTGATCAACTACCAATCTGCCAGTGCCATATCGCGTCAGTAAAACAGAATCCTACTCGCTCTAAAGTGCTTTGCTTTCCAAGGTTCTTTTGGCTCTAGAAGCTGGGATGCCGAGGAATTATCTAGGACCCGCCGTCTCGGTTCTTGAACGTGGTGAACATTGTGGGCACGTTGCTCCTACAGCCGTCAGATGATCCGCAAAGCATTTCACAGCAAGCTGTTGGTTCCTATGCGAGTCGAAATACTGGTACCTACCTAGCCTTGGAAGATCCTGACCTTTAGTTGCATCCATATTCTCCACATTGAGGTACGATATCCGTTTCTGTTATCAACGGGTTCATGCAGCTTATCTCGCAGCTCACAGCTCGCAGCTTGCCGCAATCACGTTCAACATATTTTTTTAACAGGTTCTTGTGTACCATTGCTGACCTTCGGTTACCTTATAAATGCAGCACTTGCTCAGCTGATGTGTCTGTCTTGCATCTCATCTCTCAATCGGGGTGCTGTGCTGTCATTTAAACAATTTTAAGGTTGTTTGACCCCTCAGACTCGCTTCGAGTTGCTCATTGCACGCCAGCAGACTCCGCACACACGCTCGCCGACGCCAGTCATTACCACCAACGCCAGAGTGACGACATCTGGGCTTGCGCCGACTGCACATCCGCAAATCCAAAGCAGCGGCGCAAACAGCATAGTCCATCATGTCATTGACTCGCGTCGCCTCGGTCGAGGGCATCGAGCGCAACAACAGCGACTCCCATGTTACCTCGACGCGGAGGCTCAGCTTCAACCCAATGTCCTCACCATCGGATGCGAAAGCCCATGTGGTACAGCAATTGCAGTCCCAAGAGGTGTCAAAGTCAAGAAGGGTGCTTCAGGTGGGCATCGCGATAGTCTACTGTCTGTTCGCTGCAGGCATAGTCTTCGGATATGCTGCCATCAAGCCAGTGCTCATCGACGAGGGAGTCTACAAGAATTACTGCACGAAAGAAGAGTTAAGGCAAGGTACTACACCATGTTACGGACAGGAAATCAGGTTAAATATTGTCTTTACGGTGTCGGCTGTCTCGACCAACGTAGCAGCTTTGCCCATTGGGACCATCCTCGATCGCTATGGCCCCCGAGTCTGCGGTATCATCGGAAGTATTCTGCTAACTATTGGTGCTCTGCTATTCGCATTCGCCGGCCAGGCTCCTGTCGACGCCTACATTCCCGGCTACCTCTTCCTCGCGCTCGGGGGCCCATTCGTCTTCATTTCGTCCTTCCAGTTGTCGAATACCTTCCCTGACCACTCTGGGCTCATTCTGGCCTTACTGACAGGTGCATTTGATTCTTCTTCCGCACTATTTCTCCTCTTTAGGCTCCTCTACGAAAGTACCGGTGGCAGACTAAGTACGAAACGACTGTTTCTGGTCTACCTAATCGTACCGGCGTTCATCCTCGCGGTGCAGCTTCTCGTCATGCCGAAAGAATCCTACAAATCAATCAGTGAGGTCGTCGAAGAAGCCGAAGAGGAGGCAATCGCCCCGACACCACCTGAATATGACGAGAACGAGCGCCAGCTCTACCGAGAAAGAAGGGACAGCACAGCGACAGAGATCCAGTCTCTGCTCGACAAGAGCACCAACAAGAAACGAGCGGACAGGGAGGAGAAGAAAAACGACCGAAGTGGAGTGTGGGGAGCTCTGCATGGCTACACGGCATGGGAACAGATCAAGACATGGTGGTTTGTCCTGATCACGCTATTTACTGTCGTACAAATGACTCGCATTAACTACTTTGTCGCCACTGTCCGATCGCAGGAGAGATGGCTTCTCGGCTCCGAAGACAGAGCCAAAACAGTCAACGATTTCTTCGATGTTGCGCTCCCACTAGGAGGCGTTCTCTCCATACCATTTATTGGCACCATCCTCGACCGCACCTCGACGCCAATCTCCTTGGGCGTTCTTGTCTTCTTTGCTACAGTCATTGGTATCCTTGGGTGCTTACCCTACATGTGGGCTGCCATTGGAAACGTGGTTCTGTTCGTGATCTACAGGCCATTTTATTACACAGCTGTCTCGGATTATTCCGCCAAAGTCTTCGGCTTCCAGACATTCGGCAAAGTTTACGGTCTCATTATTTGCTTAGCCGGAATCCTCAACTTTGTTCAAAGTCCGCTCGACGCGTTGACGCATACCGTTTTTCACCTTAACCCCATACCTGTCAATCTTGTCCTTCTCGGATGTGCTGTTACGGTCGGAACTTTGCTAGTTGCGTACACAGCTGTCAAAAGCAGGAACATGAAGCGTCACCGACTTGAGGTGGAAGCTGAAGGCGCTACGGACAATGCTATGCCCCCTGTCAACGGAACTTCTTATGGGACAAATTGATTCGGGTAGGGTCTTACAAACAAAAGCGTCTTTACGGCAGCTTCAAGAACCAGGTGAATTCTAGCAAAGGCGTCAGGAGCCTGTATCTCTATGTTAGCAGCGTGATAAACAATGGTCAGGCTGACCCAGAAACATTCATGCTTCCAGCGACTCTGATGTGCCTCGACCAGTGCTTTCCAATTTTTTCTGTGATGTGTAATATCTAGCTTGGATCTCCCTTGCCGGAGTGGCGAAATAATTGAGGACCTTATACTGCTACATGTACAAAAAGTAAAGCAGGATCGATCACCGTGTGGTCTTTCTCCATCTATCTCGCGTACCAAGTTTGCATGCAAGCTTGTGACACGCTCAAGTTCACATTGAGATAGGTTATGCTCTATGTCGGCCATCCCGTCGTTGCGACGTGAAAGACCACACAGAGCATCCTATCGCACTTGCCCCACCTTGAATTTGCTCCCGCCTCGGCAAAATGCTCTCGCAGAACACGAACACATCAGTCCTTTCGTGCCGAGTCACGATGGTACAATTGTGGCCCTACTTGGTAAACCCTTCAACATCAGCCGTCATATCTCCGAGCTTCACTGCGCCCACGATTCTGGCCCGCTGCAACCACTCTCTGAGAAGCTAACCTAAAGGATCACCTATTTCAAATTAATACTGCCGTTCCTGCCTCTACGATCGCGGGGCTCGTTGTCCGGTCCACAGGTTCACGATCGTGACGAAACACGTGTCTAGCGCGAGCGAGGGGCTAGATGTCCCAACAAGGGCATGAGTTAAGGTCACAATTGGCTGTGAAGCAGCAGTGTGGCACTTGATCTGTTCCACACGAGCACTTCGCTAGCAGCTCACCCGAGTCTTCCAAATACGCTGCAGGACCGATGCAGGAGCACACACGTAACAGTGACCCGCGCGGAATGGCCTCGAACTGACCTCACTTGGATGAGTTCGTGAGCAGCTACTAGTAAGATGATTAGGCTATAGAGGGCGTGCCTGTCACTTCCTGCAACTTCCCGCACATCTTTCATTCTTACCACAGTATTCTCCCTCGAACATCTACCATAATCCGTCAACATGTCCCAAACATTCAAAGGTCACTGCCACTGCGGCGCTTGCGAATGGGAAGTCGAACTTCCTTCTGACTCCCAGGGCCACATTCTCTGTCACTGCGATGCCTGCAAGCTCCAATCCGGCGGCGAGTACACCCTCAACCAAATCGCACCGAAAGACGCTTTCAAACTCACAAAGGGCGACTTGAAGGTCTACACCTATAAGGGTGACTCAGGAAGCCCAGTTGATTGCTACTTCTGCGTAAGGCTTCCCAACCTCAATTACTGTCTCGGCTTGTCTTGATTGTGCAATGAGTTTTGGTCAAGACATTGAGATCAAAGCGCATTGCACAATGTGTATCTCGATTGTCCAGGAGCTGTCTACCACGACCCTTCCCAACAACAGTCTATGGTCACAAATCACTAACATGTTCAAGGGAAACTGCACTTCTTCGCCCTACCACCACCAGCACGTCCTCGGTGACAAGATCGTCGTTCGAACGGGTATGCTGGAAGGAAGCAAACAATGGGGAAAGCCAATGCTAGAGATCTTCGGAAAGGACAAGCTCAGCTGGCAGCCGCAGACCGCCGACAACATCGCTCCTGGCCCACCTGGGTCTTAGAGGCAGCGGCGTGAAAGGTGGAGGACCAGCCCAACACACAGTGCCTTCACTTTGAGGTACAAACTGAAAGAGTTTCGAGATACCAAGTCCAATAGGGTACAATAGACGTTCTTACGATATCATGTCAAAAGGTCACAAACCCAGCCTTCCTGGCCTTTCGGTTTCATCACGATGCCAGCATTCGCATTCTGAGGAGGGCGCTACTTTCTTTTCGTAGCAGACGCTACCTGCACCTATACAGAGCTCCTATCCTTATGTGTCGCCCGCTGCTGAGCCTGACTATGGCCCACTGCTTTGCGTCATAGCCTGCACTCCTTGCCGTTCAGTATTACATCCTATTGACAACGCAGTCAGAGATGTTGAGCCTCAGCCTCCAGGTACGTTTAGTCGTGCACCTTCAGTACCGCGCCATATCAACCATCAAAGCTTGCCGGGTCACGAGACAGCGCCTCGAGAATGAGGACGCGAATAATGACAAAGGAAACGAACCGCCTGCAGTGATTAACTCCTCTAAGTTTCCTCCAATCAAACGCCCTGTCATCAGAACTCGTTCAAGACATCCCCTTGTTTTCAAGCGTCAGCCACTTATGAGCCTCACGGTGTAGTCGACTAGTGATGATCTCAAGCGTTATAATTTTACGATCTACAACAGCAAGATTGATGGTATAACGTACTAATTGACCGAAATTTAACAGATTGACAGTGATCGCTAAGTTCGGCTTGTCTTACGCAGTCGCTTCTTACGCCTACCGTGATGGCTACCCGATTGACAAAGTATCTCGATCCAGATGCGGTGCAAGTCCTTTTGGCCTTGTTCCGTTCATTGATCAAGTGTAGCTGAACTCCGTGGCTCGTCTATAGGTCGTCCTGCCATTGCACGACACAAGTATGGTCGAGCAAGACAGGGTACGTATGTCTATCCTTCAGGGTCGCTGGATGTGGACGGGAACGCGCGGCGACCATGGTTTGCACGAATCACGAGTCAATCTACCATCGTGTTGCCATGGACAAAGGCGCAATGGACGAGCAACCCGGCCGAACAAGCATATCACTTGAAGAAACTAGACGTTTCCTGCCCGCTCGCCTTGCCTTTCTGGTATGTATCCGACAGTTCGTTGTACACGGCCTTGATCCGCGCAATCTCTTTGGTCCACTTGGCCTTCTCAGTCCCGTCCTGGATAGAGGCCACGACATCGGCGACCGAGCGCGCGGTAAAGAACTTGTTGTTGCGGTTGTAGAGCGGCTTGGCGGCCAGCGTCTCGGGCGAGTCTCCTGGCGACGGGACCTGGTAGACTGACTGCAGGATGTCGATGTCGTACGGAATAGCGAACAAATCCCTGCTGTCCTCGTAGGTGAAAAGGTAGTAGAACTCATTGAATCCGCTCCACGTGATCCCGCTCAGACACAGGCTGCATGGCTCGTGCGTCGCGAAGAAGATACAGTCTTTGGTCTCAGGCCTTGTATCTTTGGGACTTGCGAAGAAGGTCTGGATGCAGTTGATCTCGCCATGCAGAAGGGGAGATGCGGATTCGTTGTTGGTTGCGACCGTGATGGGTTGCAGTGTGGACTTGGAAAGAATGGCGGCGCCGAAGAGCTTGTTCCCTGAGGACACTTGGGAGCGGGTTAGCGGGATGATGGATGACTCTGTGGTGGAAAGTAACTTGGACACAAGATCTGCTGGCGCGCGTGACTCAGTCATTTGGATGGCACTACTTCCTGAATGAGAATTGGCAAGCAAGCCGAGGCAGACGTGGTGAAGTGCTGTGATTTGTACTGTACTCTCTTAGATGTTATTTTCCAGATACCGTTCTCAAGTATCATGCTCAGGTATCTCTCTCAGATAGCATCTTGTTGCAGATCGCACTCTGTGTAAAAGAAATTGAAAAGTATGAGATAGGAGAATGCCGACGCGGGCGCATCCGAGGTTATTCGCTTATCAGCGAGCGCAAACGGAAGCTTAAGTCTGTGTAAGCTCCAGACGTAGAGTCTTATCAGAAGCAGGACGTACCCCCTATCTGATCGAAAAGGGCCAATCATCAGGTCGGGGATCCTGGCAAGGGTCGTCGGATGAGTTCATGCTGCAGGTTCAGCAGAGGTCTGAATGATTAAAAGCTTGCGTCCCGCTTGACTTGACGAGGTCGAAGTTGACGCTGGTAGAAACCGTAGCCTCATCCCAGAATTCAGTGCCGCGACATCACGACACCGTTCAACATGTCGGAACCAGACGTTATTGGGCCTGACCATCATCCGAAGAACATCGGTTATTACACTAAAGCTATCAAGCGACAGTTCTTCACTCGCGAAGGCCTCATCGGTGATTACAACTATGGGTACCTTTTCAAGCCCAACTTGCCATTCACAGGCGCTCAAAACACCAGCCCTCCGTTCTTTGGTCTCAATGACAAGATGCCGCTGTTACTTGCAGCCCTTCTTGGCCTTCAGCACACACTGGCAATGTTGGCAGGTGTCATTACTCCAGCATTGATTTTATCGGGGGCTGGAGGAGTCAATCTAACCGCTGACCTTCAACAATATCTGGTCTCGACCAGTCTTATTGTTTGCGGACTGTTGAGTGCGATTCAAATCACACGATTCCACATCCGTGGGACGCCGTAAGTCATCTTGCAGCTGGCCTGCCCCTTTGGCGCCCTATTTTCCACTTTGAGTCTGTCACACTGACTGCTGAGTGTCATAGATACCACATCGGAACTGGTCTCATTTCAGTTGTCGGTACTTCTTTCGCAATTATACCAGTGGCATCAGGCGCCTTCACTCAAATGTATGCAAACGGGTACTGTCCGGTGGACGCCAATGGCAACAACGAGCCATGCCCGAAGGCCTATGGTGCTTTGATCGGAACTGCCGCTTTGTGCTCTCTGGTTGAAATTGCCATCTCTTTCTTGCCGCCCAGGTTATTGCAGAGGATATTTCCCCCGATCGTCACAGGCCCGACCGTTTTACTGATCGGCGTCGATCTCATTGGAAGTTCTGGCTTCTTGAACTGGGCTGGCGGATCCGGCCTTTGCAGTGATGCCAATCCAATCGAATTCTATGCAAAATGCCCAGACATCACAGCTCCCCATGCTTTGCCTTGGGGATCTGCTGAATATATCGGTACGTGATGCATATATGATCAGCAAAGCCTTTACTGATACCGTGTTCAAGGCCTGGGGTTCTCGGTTTTTGTTACTATCCTCATACTCGAGCGATTCGGTTCTCCTATTATGAAATCTGCCAGTGTGATCGGAGGCCTGCTTGTCGGGTGCATCATCGCTGCAGCATGTGGCTACTTCGACTCTTCTGGCATTGACAGTGCTCCAGTCGCTTCATTCATCTGGGTCCATACATTCCCGCTGAGCCTGTATGGGCCTCTTGTATTGCCAACGATGATTTTATATGTCATTTGCGCCTGTGAGGCAATTGGCGATATCACTGCCACTTGTGATGGTGGGTTCCCCATATCATGTTGTGCGCTTCTTTATGTTAACATGTCACAGTCTCTAACCTCGAAGTTGATGGCCCGATGTTCGAATCTCGGGTGCAAGGTATGTTGAGATACTCCCCCAGAAAATTAATCGCTAACAAATCCCAGGTGGTATCCTTGCAGATGGCCTGAATGGGCTTCTGGCTGCCATGATGACCATCACTCCTATGTCAACGTTCGCTCAAAATAATGGTGTCATCGCATTGACACGGTGTGCTAACCGAAAGGCGGGTTACTTCTGCTGGTATGTCCTGAGAGAATCTTCCAAGGCATGATATTGACATCAGGCAGCTTCTTCCTCGTTATCATGGGAATCTTCTCCAAATTTGCCGCTGCCCTTGTTGCGATACCCAGTCCTGTCCTGGGAGGAATGACAAGTGAGATCCCCAGCCACAGACATTGGTTCTATCACACTGACTTCAAAAAGCATTCCTGTTCTGTGCCGTCGCTGTTGCTGGTATGGCTATCATTGCACGCGCGCCTTTCAATCGCCGAAATCGCTTCATTCTCACAGCGTCGCTTTCGGTCGGGTTCGGAGCTATTCTGGTGCCCAATTGGTTCTCGAACGTCTTCACCTACAGTGGCGGCAACCAGGCCCTTCTCGGTTTCTTTGATGCTATCGTTCTTGTCATGGAGACAGGTTTTGCAGTTACAGCCCTTCTGGCTCTACTTCTGAACCTGACCATTGCAGAGGAACTAGAGCTGGACACTCGGATGCTTGATGGGCGCGCCCAGGCAGACGATCGTCGACATTCGGTGGGTACGGACGGTGGCTCATCTAGCAAAGGCCAGGCTGAAATGATCAAACCTGTTCCAGAAGCCAAGATAGAGTGATTCTTTGTATAGTACGATGGGGAGGGACACGCCACAAGCCGCGATGGCGTGATCGAGCCAGGTAGCCGAAATGGCTGGTCAAATTTATGCTTGTCAGCCTAATGGTTGAGCAAAAGGTTTCCCGTATTTCGATCTTTGAATGTAGGCAGGTGGAACAGACCGCTAATGACGTCTGATTCTAGATCTTGGCACAAGCGCAATCTTGACCTAGGTCTGAGCCGACTAACACAAAAAGCCATGATTCGGCTACTCAACTAGCGGAATTCCAGCAAGGCAACATGAACCAAATTGGCAGGTGATGTTGGCCGCGATAAGAATCCGCCCGAGGCCAGGTGATATATCTTCGTTGTCTGTTTAATCGTCTCGCTCCAGGTAACCAACAGCACGCCCACAAGCACAAATCAAGCGAGCCTCACCGGCTGGCGAGACCCCGCAATCGATGCAGTGACAACAATGAGGCTTGTGCTTCATGCAGCCTAGCACGATATGTATGTCACCGCAGCAGGAGCCTTACGATTGGTGAGGTTTGGGTCGTGGTTCTAGGGGCCACGACCAGGATGATGACTGCGTTTGCCGAGAAAGATTGATTGGTGGACTGGCAACAGGCCTCCTCGATGGAAGAAGAGCAGCACAGATGGTCTGGAGCCCAGCCTTACTGCGATTGTCTTGAAACAGTTCGTCCACGAAGCGACCGATCCTGCTTCTGTCGCCGCTGTGCATCGACCACTACTCCAACACGCTGTCTGTGGAGCCATTTCTGCCTACATCTCGCTCGTCTCGAACCGTCAATGGCACAGGCAGCAAAGAAGTCGAGTTTACGCAAAGCAGCAAAGACGCCAAAGGCACCAGATGCATTAGAAGCACTACGGACGATCTCTTCCTGGCAATGGGAGATTTTAGCAGCAACTGGATCTGTGTTGTTCCTTGTTGCGACGATATGCGTTCTAGCAGTGTATAACCATCACCCGATCTTCGACTGGCATGGTGTGACCTTGAACGCCTCCGTCTCGGTTTTGTCAACGGGCAGCAAGACAGCACTACTTTACATCTGTGCAGAGGCGATAGGGCAGTGGAAGTGGATACTGTACGCGTATCATCCTCGGCCACTTCTAGATGTACAACTGTTTGATGCTGCGAGCCGTGGACCATGGGGAAGCACTGTGCTGCTTTGACTGGGCAGAAATACGTAAATCTTCGCCTTTCCGCACTCATCACGTATCCTGAACGAAGAGTCATCCGCTAACCAACCACAACTGATCGCTAGTACGTATTGGTGCGATTGCAACGGTCTTGGCCCTGGCTCTTGACCCGTTTGCTCAGCAGCTTGTTCAGACGGAACCTCGTTCGACCAATACCACTGCATGGACTCCGACTATAGCACGTACCGATCGATACGCAAAGGGCTTTGATCGTGGCCCGTCCGGGCCAAAACTGCCATTTGCCGACGCGGACCTGTCGATGAAGGTCGCTGTCATCAATGGCATGATACACACGTTGCAAGAGGTGGGCAATCTGACCAGTTTTAACTGCCCCACAGGCAATTGTACATGGGAGCCGTTCGAGTCGCTGGCAGTTTGTAGCAGCTGCAACAGCCTGGAAAACCAGTTGACACGGTACATCAATCTCACGCAGCTCATCAACATACTCGATATCTATGAGACATTCGCCATTTGGACGTATGGCACCACGTTACGAACCAACAATGATCTTATCATCAACAATGCCGATAACTTGACCTATGTCCCTCTAACGGGAAAGGTTCCTGAATCTGGCATAGTCTACATGACAGCATATGGCACTGGTAACCCCTCTGCAACCGCTAGTTTTCAAGACAACGACCTCTTGATCTGGCCTACAACAATCTTTCGGTTGCAGGCAAAGGCCGGGCCGGAAAACAGATGGCCTGATCTTCCCACCGAAGCGATAGAGTGTGCGCTCTACTACTGCGTAAAACGATACAAGTCCACCGTATACAACGGTGTCCTGAGCGAGGATGAATCGATTGTCGACAACGTGCGCCGCTCACCAGGCTCTTGGCAAATCCAGCCAAACCGATATTCCGGCGCTCCCGGCCACACCCATTTCGAAAACAGCTCAGAAGTCAGCAGTCTCGAATACAGTAACCAAACGGCAGGTTTCTACTGGACAGACCTTGTGCTCGAGACCGACAGCGTCGCCAGCTACAACGTCTCACAACAAGGAGTACGCGGAATTTCGGCGTACTTTCAGACCACATTGCGAGAAGAGGTCGATCTTGGCCAAGACGCTACTCCTATATCGGGTGTTCTGAACGGCTGGGCTCTGTATTTCGGCGGCTCAGCGCAGTACTCCCCGACCATAATGCAAACGCTGTGGGAGAGTGCGAACATCAGTGCCACTTTCGACGCCCTGGGACGCAGCATGAGCAACGCGATTCGAGCTGCCGAGTACAGCGCTGACGGTGCCAACAGCAGCACGGCACAAGTCGGCACCGCACAGGTAACAGTTGTGTGGTACTCTATCAAGTGGGGGTGGATAGTATTGCACGCTGTGCTCGTGCTAGTGGGACTGGTCTTTCTAGCCATCACAATACGGGAGACCGCCAGTATGAGGGTCCCGGCTTGGAAGTCCCATTCACTGCCTGCCTTGGCCTTTCCAGACCAAGTTGACAACTTGTTGTCTGATGCTGGGTCGGTTGCTGTTATGGAGCAGCGTGCTGCAAAGTATCAGGTTAGGTTCGCGGCGCGCGGATGCGATACGGCACCGATGACGGAAGCGACGGGTTTGGTCCAACGCACACCCTCATAACCTGACCGTAGCTTGTTTGATGGGCTGATCAGGCTCGATGGGCGTTTTTCTCAACGGGACTTGGTCGGGAAGAACGTGCTCGCCGCAGCAGGGCGAGAACAAGTCGAGGAGTGCAGCAGATTGGGACGAGCTGGAAGATACTGTGGAAGTGGAGAATGCAAAGGTCAGCCAAGGCTGTACGGCTCTGGAGTCATGAGAGTTGATGGAAGACTAGAACGCTATCACCAAACCAGCTAAACGAGACCTAACCGTAATTTACGACTTGTTGCTCTCCATGAGCTTCTCAACGTTGATGTGCTCATATACGACCCCTTGACGTTCCAGCGCATCGACCACCCTCTTCATCGCGGCCAATGTCCTCTCCTCCTGCAATCTAAGCGGTACGCCGCCCACGACTTGCACCGCACAGGGCAGCCCCTCCATCGCTTCAGCGTCGTAGTGTTTGTATGCGCCCTTGATAGCGCCATTTGTAGCTTTGAAGTCAGCGGGCAATCTATCGAGGACCTTGTCCACTTTCGTCACAGGGATGATACCGGCGGTGTAATCGAGAAGGTTGAAGAGGAAAGTGTACCCGCAGCTGCTGACGGCATCGTGCATCGCATTATGAGGCAGCGCAGGCGTCGCGTTCGCAGGGCAGAGAAGCAAATCAAACGATTGTTCTGGCTGTCTCAACCACTCGAACCAGGTACCCTTGAAGGCTTCTCGTTTCGCGACCCACTGCCAGTTCTCGTACGCGGAGAGCTGGCCCATATTGCGGAGCAGAGAGGCCCAGACGGGGTCGCGCTTGATGTAGCGTACGTAGAGGTAGTGGGCGTACTTGAAGATGCGGGGCAGACGGGAAGCGTAGAAGTAGAGCTGGCGTGCGCCGCTGTCGATCCACTCGAAAGTGCGGAAGAAGGATTTATATGTTTGGCCGCCATCGGCGCAGAGGAGGGTAGATGCTATGCGGAGGCCGTCGAGTGGTTGGCACGTTGTAGGAAACTTGTCTTGGATCTCGATGCATTCGTGGCCGGAAGCTTTCAGAGCGGAGATGGTGAGGTCGAGGGCGCGGGCGATGGCGGGAGAGGGAGGGACGACGTTGTCGGAGCGCATAACACCAACACGAAGAGTAGGTTTGTTGAGGACCTCGTCGTAGAGATCCTGACGCCATTCAAGATTGGGGTGGACGGTGTAGTCGACTTCCCAGGGTTTCATCTGAATGAAGGACTTGGTGAAATGGGTTAGGTCGTCAAGGGTGCGAGCCATGGGACTGAAAACGGAGGGAATGCCTTCCTGGCCGGGCATGGAGGTGTTCATGCCCATCTTGGGCCATCGACCGGTGGAGCAGCGGAGAGAGAAGATGCCTGACCATGCTGCCGGTGCTCTGACACTGCCGGCGACATCGGAACCGATACCAATGCGGGAGCCGTTCATGGCAATAAGGGCACCTTCACCGCCTGTGCTACCACCAGGAGAATACTTGGGATTATGAGGGTTGCGTGCTACACCCCACACATCGTTTGTAGATTCGAAGGAGAGTAGAGTGATTGGGAGAGCAGTCTTGACGTGAGGGATTGCGCCGGCCCTCTTGAGCAGCTTGACCATGATGCCATCTTCAGCATAGGGTTTGTTGACATGCCTGGAGTAGCCGACTGTGACATCAAAGCCACCGACGGCAATGCTGTCTTTCAGTGACACAGGAATGCCAGCGAGAGGGCCATCCAGGTTGATTCCGCCCTTCTGCACCCAATCCTCCGCGTCGGGCAGTAGCAGCTCCGTCACGCAGTTGGTCTTCTCGTGTGCTAAAGTTGCGGTCTTGCCGTATGTCTGCAGGATCTCAGCTGGTGTAGTGGTCTTATCTTTGACATCTTGGACCAGCTCGGCGATAGGCTTCTCTAGGATCGCCTTCTGAGACTGGGTGAGGGCGCCGCGGTAGCTGGAAGGAAGCTTCGCAAAGCGCTCTCTGCGTTGCTGCTGTTTGAAAGAGCTGCAGCAGTTGTTAGCACCGCGTCGTCGTCCGCCCAGTGTCTGGAGACTAGAGTTGACCTACCACGCCCGAACGTGCTCAATGTAGTCGAACGGTGGGAGCATCGTGCCTGCTCACGCCTGTACCTGACCTACGACCCGACGCGTCACAGCTGAAGTACATCAGCCAGCGATGAGTGCGAGCATTCGAAGCAGCCGAGCGACAAGAGCGAGACATGTTGTTGGAGATGGCCGTCGGCGAAAGGACAAGTCCGACGACGCTTCAACCTGGGCACCGAGTACAGTACGTACTTACCTTACCACCCACGCGTACGACTGCTTCTTTGAGCTCTAGCGCGTACACCACCAAACTCAGTCACGCTGCTTCAAGTCGTACGAATAAGGAGCCTCAGGCATCAAGGCACGACACGGTTCCTGATCACATGAAAAGATACCACCTTACCTTACCGCCGTGGCATGGCACCACGCGAGACTGCAACGTGCCGCAAGGGTCCAGATCTTCAGACTCGCAACGAAGAGTGAGGCTTGACACACATAAGCGAGATCTACATATGCAGGGTCTTTTCAACACCATTGTTACACAACACGACAAGGACCAAGGCCGAGAAGCCTTACAAGAATCGGATTCCTGCTGTCACTCCTAGAAGAGCAACTATCGACAGCTGTCAGGGTAGCGCTTGAGTACGCATATGCAAAGTATTTCGAGACTTGTCAATCTACATCAAGCACCTCGTAACAGAGTGACACTGGTGTATGGTACATGCCATTATCGGCAACTTGGAGTTCCTCACTCAAGCACCCAAGCCGTCACAAATGGCTATCGTGACCTATTCTCAGTGTCATCTTTGCCCTGTCACAGAACGTAGTACAGTCAACTTTCGGCTAGAATTTGGCCTTCCAGAATATTGTCTGACTAACTGATGATTGGCTTTGACCGAGGTGGAGTTATCTCGTTCAAGACATCGTCGTGCTCTGGTAGTAGTGATTGTGCTGCTGTGGCATCTGGTGCATGTTGTCGTGACCAGCCATCTCCGAATCGCCGATCGCATAAGACGTTTCGTGGTGGTTCCGATAACGTGGCTCGTGTATGGCGTGATATGCCCCCTGGTCGGACTGTAACCACATCATTTCTGGTCTTGGCGGCAGCATAGGGGGATGGTACTCTGGCCCGAGTATCTGCATTGTATCCTGCTCTTGACCTTCGTGCCAATGTCTCGGTGCAACAACAGACTCTCCGAGCGACAGTATGGGCTGCGATGGTCGTCGCATTCGGCTGTTGCTCGAGCGTGCCGGCCCGCTCCCCACATGTTCCGCGCGCCTCTCCTCGAGTTTCTGTGGTGGTGTGCGATAGAAATTCGAGTTTTCAGATGCGCTGGCCCCTGGCATATGCTCGACTGCTGTTACTCGTTGTTCGTGAGCAGGTGACGGTAGAAATGATCGCCTAGGTGCGCTTGCCGGCATTGTATCTTCTAGAATTTGCAAGTGATCGGTGCCGAATTCTGTAGGCAACCCATTCTGCACCCACTCGTGTGGAAAGGCCAAGGGAGGATGCCAATAGCCTTGCGGTGCCGGGGCCTCCCAGCTAAGCGACGGTGGCGCCGGCGGCGGCTGCGACGTGAACATATTAACTTGCTGTGGTACGGCTGCTGCAGACGAAGTGGTAGCGCCTGATGCGAATGATGCATGGCCATCAAAATCCGTCCCGAACCCTGAATCATATTGACTGGCTTGGAATGGCAAGGTATCACCATACTCGAAGCCATGCCGTGTCTCTACCGATTGATCATACCCATCGAAGGATGAATTAGCGGACGCCAGATCACGGACTTCGTAATGAATAATTCTGCTGGTTTTGGACCTGGCAGATGGGCTGGACCTAGCCACTTCGTCGATGTTCCTCTTACGTCGAGGTTGTGGTTTCTGCCCCACCACGGACTTGCTCTTCTGTGGCCTTTCCGACACTTCGTTGCCTTCGTCGCATGCTTGAGTGCCCATTCCGTGTGTCAAGCTCGGCCTGGACTCGGCCTTCGGGGTACCCGATGCCTGCGGCTTCGGGGGGTTGCGTTCCATAAGTACGGCAATGGCTTTGTCAAAGGGCGCCGATGTTGAACCGATCTCTTTGAGGTCGGCAAATCGGTCACGAATCCTGTCAATTGTCTCCTTGCAGGCTTCCCAATCTCCCCCTTTCCCTCTCAGCCCATTGATCTGGTACAGCACCGTTGCAGTGAGACCACCGTACAACAGCAGCCAAGACTTTGCAAGGCTTTCTTTGTCAATCTCATAGAGCGCTTCGAAGGCATCAATGACGTTTCCCGCATGTTTAATCGCCCCAGCACACTCGAGACCTCTCTGTTTAGGTTCGTTAACCTTCATATCCCGGACAATCTCACCGATGCCAGTATTCTCTGGAGGCAAAGGACAATCCGGTCGCGAATAATGATTGCAGATGCTCGCTGTCCGACAGTGGATCAGAACGAACAGCAAATTGGAGAACAACTTCAACTCCTGCGCCTCGAAGGGTTCTTTGTCTGTGGTGCCGATCGCGACCTTTTCAAGCGTGGTTGCGGGGTTGGCGATCTTGATGGATCGATGAAATTGTAAGAAGTGCTTGACACCGGGCTCATCGGAAGTGTCAATCTCAAGTACCTGCGATATTTTCCGAAAGACTTCTATCTTTGTGTCAATGGAGTGTTCGGTCGTCGAGCGCAAGGGATTCGATCGCTGCCATGCGGGTGATAGTGAGGAATGGCTACCAAAAAAGAAGCTCAAAGTGGAATCTAATTCCAAGAGCCGACCATATGTCGAGGTGACTTCGTGATAGCGAACGTCAACACATTGATAAGGATCTTCTTCGTAAGGAACTGATAGACGGCGTTAGCTTGTTGCCGTCAAGAACACGGATCAAAAAACGTACTATCCCCGATCTCCATTGCTCGCATCAGGGGCGGGATACGGAACCAAGCATTAGCAAGATTGCCATTGCAAATCTGCTCGTTGATGTCATTCAACTGAGTCCGTCGTCGGTCCAATATGCCACCAAATTCGTCTGCACGCTCACAATCAGCCACCGCAGGTGACACCTTGCACTGGGTAGCTTGAAGTGGGACTGTAGACGTGCTTTCACGTTCTTTGAACAGCAATTCTTGCAAATCAGCCCAGGAACTCTGCACATTATGAATTTGTAGTTGCGCAGAATGCCTTACTCCCTTGAAACGCTTAACCTCGATGAACTGTTTGTGGTCAGTGATCGATGCAATGGCAACGAGACACAGGAAAACCTTACCTCATCGACAACTTTTCTGAGCGACAGCTTTCTATGCATGAGTCCAGACGAGGTTGATATATACGGCACCTTTTGGCTGGGCGCAAAAGAGTGTGAGATGGCATTCGGAACATGGTGCTCGTGAGGCTCGAACTCCTCAGGCTCGGTGCTTCCGCTACCATGGCGATATAGTCTAAGAGCCTCCCCTTCTTGTCGTGCGCGGGCGATCTTTTGTGCCTTCTCAGAATACACACAGGTGCGAGGCTTCCGCTTCTCGCTGCGGCAGGAACCGCACGGTATTGCACGATCGCACTGCGTCAAGATTCAGCGTAAGCTACTGGCGGCTAAGCCAACGACGCACCTTGATTTTAGCTAGCTTGCAGGGGGTGCAGACACCGTGCACCCTGCTAAAGGTCTTTGTCTCCCCCTTTTTGGCTCGCATCTGGTCCTTAGAGTGCTGCATTGGAAGATTATCCATGGCGACCCGAAGTGGTGGGGACAGTAGGCAGGTTTCCGGGAGGCCTTTGGAGGATATTGAGCGTCCAGTTGAGGTTTGGTACGAAGAGTAATCGCCATCTAGCATGCTGCAATAATCGTCCGAAAGAGATCCGACAAACATCTGGTGGCCTGCTGTTTGAGAAAAGCCCAGAGAATGCAAGATGAGCTGTACTCCAAGGCGGTGCAGCACCTCGGATTTGGCACAAGACTGTGCTGCAGCAGACAAAAGACTACCTCATGTCAAATGTAATTGGGTCGAGGCAACGACTGTAGACCGACAGGCACTGTCAGTGCTTACTGAGGAGTCTTGCGCACGACTATTTTGCTGTCTGTCAAAGAACAGAGCCGGTGACCTGAGGGTTTCCTTGTATTACTTGTTGCCAATGAACAGAGAGTCCCACAGAGATCGACAGTTGATCTGCGCTGCGAGTATCTTTGTACTTATCAACCCTGAAACCTCGTGGTACTCCACGCCTCACTCGATGCTACTTGTATGTTGATCTCAAAGGCACTGCAGATCCACAGTCGACTTTCGAAATGAGCGGTTGTCTCGTAGGAGCAAAAACAAAGTCGAACCACAAGGCCTCGAGACGCTTGTTTAAGATCCATCTAAAGGATACCAGGAGTCTGGTAGGCTCGGATAAGACGCATTTCAAACAGATGCTTGCCACACCAAGCATCGCGCTGAATCGTTGTGACTTCTTCGAGATACATCAGTACGCCTTCGCGATGTGGTCAGGTCAAAGGAGACACCCAAGCATGTGGCTCCATCGGCCTGACCGCTTGGTATCGGACTACCCACCCGGGCCCAGGATAATGGTAAGCGCGACATGCGGTGACAATTAATGAAATATCCTTGGACGCCATGACGCCTCAAAGCCGAAGCCCAGTGAGATTGTCGAATGCAAGTGATGTTGTAGGTCGCGTCTGCAAGCCCGTAGTTAGTTAGATTCCGAGTTAGCCGACGGTTGAACCCTGGTCTGTGCGTAACAACCCGAAGCAGGATGGCGTCGCTACGACTTACTGCAATACTTGAAATTTGCTAAGCACAGTCTGACGCTGAGATATCACCTGTGTCAGATGGTGGCAGAGTAATTGGAATTCAGACATTAAGACATGGGTGAACGACAGGGTTACGCATGATCCTTTCATCATTACGGGGCTTTCCAAGTAGCTTCGCGTCTGCGACGCCGCGCCGGTAGGGGGATCTGCAGCGCAACGTCTAACTGCCAATCCACACAACGTCGTGCTTGGGGCAACTAAGGAAGTCTCTGTGCGATAGATAGGCTGGTACTTTATGGCTGGCAAGGCTAGTGGAGCGAGATGAATGTTCCGCGACACACTAATCTATCCACATCTGGGCTGTACTAACTTGCTAGGGAAACCCTGACAAGATCCTTGGTGTATCCGAGATTCATGGTGCAGCTCGTCCCCTCGTCGCTACCGGTCCAGCATGCTTTGGCTGTCTAGCATCACTTCACACGATCGTTCGTCCAGCCAACGCGATAGTTCCTGCTAGTGACAAGTTTGCGCCGAGCTTTCCTGTGCCTGCACTAATTTACAATGTGGCGTCGATCATCCACTCACATCGAAGAGCATGGGGCGTCGTTCACCCAACTGCTGGGTCTGGCCGGACCTCAGACTTTAGTGGCTTCCTATTTGAGGAAGCTACATTCAACCTCGTCTACAACGTCCATTCCAAGGACCAGTGCGACATATGTTGCTGTTACGATGATCGCAGATTTCCGGGGAGCATGTACACCTGCCCGGATCGCTGGGGCCAGAAGCTTGCGAATTTGTGGTGGAAAAGCGCCGTGAGCTGGTGATCGATGTCTGTGCTTCATCTCTGAACCACGTGAAAGGGCCGACGATCTCAACGTGGTACTCGTGTTGTCAAACGTGTCTATGCTTTGCATGTCAGAACAAAGATCGACATCCCACTGTCAGATGACTGATGAGGGGAACGTCTTCCCAAGCGCATGACGGGGAATGTTTTGACAATGGCTAGGTTGAGTCTTGCTATCATTGCTTCTGTAGGAGTGTCTATCCAACAGTTCGGTCGGTCGGACGGATAAGCCGTGTGTGTGTGTGTGTGTGTGTGTCTCAAGCACACTAGTGAGCTCCCGCAGCCCATACAGCAGAATCACCAAGACGGGCAGACCGAATTACGACCGTAAAGATATCCCGATCGAACATGCAGGCTCATTATGGAGAAGTGACGCACACTACATACCGCTAATCTTGGTCAAATGCAGGCTCAATGCACCATTTATTATTGCACTCATAGTCCTTGCTTGCTACATGCAACGCGAGTAACGCTACTTACGGCGCGGCTTCTAATCTGGCAAATCCAAAGTGCCACTCTCTTGCGGGCGGAGTTCAGGATAAATAAAGTCTTTGGTGTGCGGCGTGTCGGTAGGGGGGCCGACGGCAACGCAAAGGACTGCGCCGCGCTGTACGTCCAGCGACTGGAGCTTGACCGGCAGAAACTGGCGAAACTTTGCTCGTTTCTCCCAGCCTTGCTCGGAGGGCACTAGACTCGCGTTCAGCCCGAACGCAGTCAGCGTAACCGTCATGCGGTCCGTTTCCTTACCGACCCTCGCAGGGTTTCCTACACATACTTCAAGCGTTTCGGGCAGTCGAGCTTCTCCATAATAGAATGCCCTAAACAGTGCAACCATTGTCCAATGCTTTCGCTCTATTTGACTTGCCATAGTGACTCCTTTGTAGGCGGCGTCTTCGCGCAGATGGCGTAGCAGCTCTTCTCGTGGACGTGGGTAATCCACTTGAAGGTCCATTACGCCATCGGACACGGGCGTTGCTGCTTCAGCTCTCAGGTAAGCATCTATCTGATAGATGTTAATCAGATCTTTGTTAGCTCTAAGGGGGTTGGTGATAGGAAGCATTTGAGCCATATTGAGCATCAGATGTGGTGACGGAGAGACTGATTCGCCAGATATCATACCCAAATAACCCTCGTTCTCTTTAAGATTATTGAGTTTGTTCAGGTCGTATCCAGGTCTGAAGGACTGATATCGATAGACGGCGGGGATTTGTCGACGGCGGGCCCATGCGCCTACGGATTCGTTCGTCAAGAGCATGCAGCCGGCAACGGGATGATACTGCATAGTTTTCTGCTCACCGTACCTCTCGTTGTATTCGGGCTTGCAAGACGCGACACGTATCCATGGATCGCCGTAGCAATGCTCGCTTCGAAAAATTCGTGAGTAGGCGATGTCGGTTTCAGGACGGCGCACAGAGACAGCTGTGGTGTACGCAATGAGCCGCTTCATCTTTAGGTGGTCCGGACTCTCTCTCTTTCGGGCATCCCAACGCGCAGCCACAAGATCTGAGATTAGCTCGAACTTTTTCAAGTGAGTGGAGATTAATGACGCCTGTCGTGCGTTATAGTCGTCTGCACCGGCCCCTTTGCTCGATTGAGCTTCGTGCGAATGCTCAACGTCAGGATCCTGTCCGACCGTAAGCTCCTGAACAAAGGGCTCATAGAGACCCATTTTCTGTTCAAGCATCGTCGAGTTGATGTGTACAACGTTACGCACTATGCCTGGGACCACCTGAACGTCTTTCACAGCACCATTGCGTGCAAGCAGAGTACTTATTGTTAGGACGGCTCCGTCTGGTCGGACGCTGAGGGTATCTGTAAGTAGGGGTGGGTAAGCCTGGTCTACTGTGTGCATCATATAAACGGTGCCGCCCAGCAAGAACATCTTTTCATGTAAAGGGTGGTCAAATGGAATAAAAGCCGAAGGGTGAGCCACATGAACGTGTATCCAATAATGGTCGGGAAACTCCTTTGATGGTTCGACAGAGATGCCATCGTCGACGACGCGGGTGGTCTTACTGTCCACGCAGAAGACTTCCAGCGAACCCCAGTCTTTGCGCATGTGAGCCATAGTATCGGGAAACGGCGGCTGCTTGTTGTCGGGTTGTATGTTCAACTGTGCCATGGCTGCATTTTGCTTTTCATTGGCGATCCTTGCTGGTTCGCTGAGGCCAAGCAAATTCAGTGGCAAGATTGCGTTGTAATCTTGGTTGGGGGCCCATGGATCGATGCATCCGAGCTCTTGCAAGCATAGTTTACCAATGTCAGGACTTAAGTTATAGGACGGGTAAGCACCGATAGCTCGGACGATCAGGGAGCCAATGGATGTGTTGCGCTGGTTGGCAGAAGACTGCGCGAACGGCCGCAGAAGATATGTTGTGAAAAGGAACTGAACAATTTTCCTGTCATTCTCGTCGAAGGACTCCCCGGTAGACCTCCGTACGATACCGCCTGCCAAAGGCAACGCATGCTCGAGAGTCCGACCGAGCACACCCTCTGCCGTTGGCGCTCGAATCTTGCGACTCCTCGTGATGATACGTCGAGCCTTGCTGATAAAACCTGTCAAAGGGTTACTCTGTAGCTCTTGGGAGACGTCTTTGCCGGAAGCTGCACGAGCAGCAGCATCTTGGTACGCTCTTGCCCATGTCCTAACTTCTTCGCCGTCGCGCACCATATATTTTGGCATGGTCACCAGGTGAAACCGCTGTCTCGTAAAGGATAGACTGATTCCCGGCTCATTAATGAGCTTGTCTATAAGGACTATTTTGGCTCCGTCATTCAGCGGGCCATAGTCGATACCCAACTGTTGGCGCACAACCGTCTCCAGAGGAAGTCGCCTGGCTTCTGTTTCCGAGGCTATATTGTGGTAAATATGCTCTAGAGCACGAGCATGGTCGCGCTTGAAGTCCTCTCCCTCTTCCTTGAGAAGAGCAAACCTACTCAGGACGGCCGACGAAACGTCGAACGGGACCTCACCAAAAGCGCTTGCAAAAACCATCCCGCCTCCCTCACCTTGAGCTGCCTCAATTGGCTTCGCAGGTAAATGGGCCCGAATCGTCGCCATTTCGTGCTCGGTGGCGAAATTGGATATCATGTGAGCCGAGAATTGGGAGCGCAGAGCCATGTACCAGCGTCCATCGGCCAAAAGATATTGTGCTTGAGCGCCAACGTGTCCAAGGTACAGTGTGAATTGTCTTCGCATGCCCCTGACGTTCATGAGAAAAGCGTCGCCAGGCACGAGTTGGTAAGTTTCGCTCGAGACATCATTAAGACCAGTGTCGGCCTCTTCTTGCGAGCCCTCCTCATCTTCGCCAACGGTTGCACTCTCGTCAACAGAGTCTCTCACAAACAAGGAGTTCGGCAGCAGTGTGTTCCGGCCTACTGTAACCTCTGATGGCGCGTTCTCTTGTTGATCACTTTGATATTTGAGACTCCATTGCCGCAAATAGTCCCGGACGCCACCGCTGCGTACGAGTTGAGGTGCGATCTGAGAGATGTGGATGCCGCCGGGGGTGTCTTCAATGGATGCGGCCAGGTCAGTGGTGCCGCGCTGTCGGGCAGCTACCGCAGCGCTGGCGGCGATCCGTCGTATCTGTGGTCGCACGGATCGAACATGACGCTCCAACAAGTTGCGTAATGACTTCTGGACACCACAGTGAGATGTAGACGGGTTGACTGCGTATCGAGCAGCTTGGGGGCGAAAAGGTCTGTTAAGCCATCGCATTATTAGCTTGCACAGCTCAGTCGCCTTCAGGACGTCCTACCCTGAGCTCTGCCACGCGCAGCAAACTTGAAGGCAGAAGCGCCGAACCTCCTGGAATGGGTCAAGTGATGCAAAAGGCGATATGTACAGATGAGAGGGTCACTGCTGAAGGTGCGGCGATGGTCTCCAACCTTCAATTGCCAGACCCCTACACTATAGTGCCGCAAATGCAACCGTAGAGACACGTCATACCAGCCATGCTGAACAGTCATCTTGTGCAGCGCAGGTTAGGCACCCTTGGAGAGTGGCTGCACGTGCTAGGAAGAGACTGCAACCCTCCACGCTCCATGCTTGAGCCCAAGAAGCTTCTGTATAGTACTTGTAAAGAATGCTCGAGTGATCGACAATGGCGCCGATCAATCAGCCTGCGAACCAGATCAAGTTAACCAACGTGTCGCTGGTGCGATACAAAAAAGGCAAGAAGAGGTTTGAGTTAGCATGCTACAAGAACAAACTCCTTGAGTACCGATCAGGCAACGAGACAGATCTTGACAACGTGCTGCAAGTGCCCACCATCTTCCTCAACGCTTCGAAAGGCGAGACCGCCCCCAATGCGGAATTGCTGAAGGCCTGGCCGCAAATGGCTGCCGAGCAGGACACTCCGAGTCAAGCGGGCACGAAGAGTAAAGGTGGGAAGAAGGCGAAAGCGAAGGCGCATGAGGAGGCTGACTCCGACAAGACCTGGAAAGATGCCATCATCGAAGAGATTCTGAAGAAGGGAGAGATTCAAGTCAATGCTAACGAAAGGAAAGAGCTGTTGGACAGGATGGAGCGCGAGATCATTGAGGAGGTCGCTCAGAGATTGGTCGATCCGCAAACCAAGCGTGTCTACACCACCGGCATGATCAAGAAGGGACTGGACGTGCTGTCAAAACAAGGCGGTCATGCTCCTCAATCAGATTCTTTGCCTCACAAGCTGGGGAAACTGAACCTAGGAGAGCCTCAGAAGAAGGGCGGTTCAGCACCCAAGGGCTCGAGCGAGACCAGCGGCGTCGGCACCCCCATGACCGAGGACGACGATCAAGCTAATGGCAGTGGCCAGAAAGGGAAGGACAAGAAGAGCGATATGCCCATGTGGACAGGAGTGGTAACGACCAAATCAGTCAAGCAGCAAGCGCTAGATGCCATCCATGCCTTGATCGCCTGGCAACCAATCCCCGTCATGCGAGCTCGAATGAGACTGAGGGTCACATGCCCAACCAGTCTTTCCAAGCAGGCCCCAAGGTCGAAAGTAAGCTCCGAGGACAACGACGAGGGCGAAGGCAAAGGTACCATCAAAGACCGCATCCTCTCATATGTTGAGCAAATCGAGAGTCAAGACGTCGTTGGTGAGGAATGGGAAGTGATCGGCTTTGTGGAGCCAGGTGCCTTCAAGGACCTGGGCGAGTTCTGTTCTGCTGAAACCAAAGGCCGGGGCAAGGTCGAGATATTGGACATGGCCGTCGTTCATACAGATGAATGAGCAAAGACCTCCTACTTGATCCCGAGTCTCCTCGGTCTCACATCTCCAGATAATAAGATGCTCCCACAAGCGTTCCAGGAAGTTGAGGTTGTTGATGCCTCGGGCTATGTCGTGCAAGCACGCAGGCGGAGCAGGATCTAGGCGGGATCTATGGTGCGCGACTAGCCGCTGGAGCTTTCTTGTTGTCATTTAACATTCCACCAGCCACCAGGTGGTAGCTTTCGGAAAACTACTCTCATATATGGTCCTACCGAGACAGAAATTTGGACATAGTGGAGGATGCTGCAGGTTTATCTACGAAGCTATGCCTGCTGTCACCTACAGTTGTGCAACCGCCGCTCGGCTCCATTGCCCTTCAACAAAGATGGACTTCGTCGCAAGCTCGGCCGAGCAAAGCGCCGAGCTTTGAAAAAACGACAGTCAGTGCTGACAGCAACGCAAGACCTTACGCAAGAAGATCGAAAACGCTTCCACATTCGTAGTCGAACAGGTGGCAATCTTGACACTTGTGGCCACGTTGGTACTTTACGTTGTGGACTGTACAGCCACCGTCACTTGACACGGGCATTCCAGAACAAGTTACAGAGTGCTACACCGCCATCTGTTGGCCCCGAGAAATCAACATGCATGGCATAAAAGCGCTTCTCAACGGAAAGGGTATCTCTGGGATAGAAGACTAAATCTCCGCGTTGGAACGGCGAGCAACGGTTTCGTGTGTTTTCACTGCACTCGGGGTACAATGGACTCTGATGTTGCCCATGTCTCCTGTTCATTCACAGCTTCAGCATAAGGGCATAGTGACAGAAAAGACGAACCGGCCAGGAGGGCTGTCCCTATTCAGTGACCTGAGCATACCCAGGTCCTCCCACCTGTAGCTACTGGATCGAGACTTGGGTGCTTTGGAATTGATGAGTAGAGTAGTCGAAGCGAGGTTTGTGCTTCATAACTTTCCTTTGCTGCCAGAAGCTCGAAAAGCAATGCACGAGCTGGCTGCATTGACGTCGCATACGACCGGCGCTGAATGGCCTACTTCTCAAAGCTAGCTATCGTCATCCCTTCCGCTCTTCTTAGACGGCTGTCTTAGAGTCGATGGGCTGGGCTTCCCTGGCCTTTCAACACCCATAGCTTCACACCACGTATCCATTAATGAATTCATCCTAAGCTTTCTTTCCCTTCGTGGCTTGTTACCTTCTTTGCGCTGGTCACGTTCAGCCGCGGCCTCAGCTTCAAGAGCGGCGTCTTCTTCATTCAAGACTAGACCAAGGCCCTGTTTAACACCAGGCGGTGCTCCAGTCTCTCCATAGACGTCCTGTAGCCAATCCGTGTATGCGACCTTGAACGAGCCATGATAGGGATTATCCTGCTTGTTTTGCACTTCGTACGTATCGTTCTCGCTGACGTTCTCTAGACGACAACTGAAGGTCTTCGGTTGGGGGTTTGGTTTGCGATCTTGTAGGCCGCGGATGTTGAAGGGGTCTTGGTCGCGTGGACTCGGGAGATTGTGGTAGACGGGAACTTCGAAGGTTGTGGTCATGAGCTGGGTGGATGGCGCACGGGAGAAGACAGTGTAGTACGCTGCTGCGTTCTCGTGTTCGTCACTTTCCTTGCTGCCATCGCGCCGACCAGCCTTCTCCTTCGCGTTGGCTCTGATGAAGGTGGTGATTCGACCTTGACCTTGAGTTTTGAGGTGCTTGAAGACTGCGCTTGATTCAGCCAAGGTGGTCGGGGATGGCGTCACTCGGAGCCATGCTGCGAATTTGCCACTGGACATGGCACTGCCATTGCAATGATGTACTGGAAACCGGTTGATGCTTCTTGCATCCAGTTCAAGCCGATGATGAACCGTGCATCAGGCCAGATCGGGTTTATAAGGTTAAGGTGGAGGCGGCAAGGCGTTCGCCGATCTTTAGACTTGCCCTTCTGGGGCTCAAGTTGGAGGTGAGACGCCCAAAAATAGGCCCTTGTCAGGGACAATTTGAGCTTCGATTGGCTCATCTCGCCTTGGGCGGCAACCCAGGCACAGAAAAGCAGATGGAGCACACGATGCTTTTTCCAAGCAATTTCACGTCGAACATTTGTGTCGATGATGATGACGATCCCCTCGTAAAAGCAAGCAGTACTGTAGAGGAATGTATGAGAGCTCAAGGCTGTTGCGGCTCTGGAACGTGCTATTGTGCTGAACTTCGGTATAAGACCTGGAGTCTGTGCACTTCTGTGCAGCACAGCTGAAGTAACCTGCCTGTGCTGCAGCCAACAGCACAGCACCGTCGCAAAGAGCCTTGCAAGGTGCTTTCGGCATGGCCTTCTGCAGCCAGAAGCCAAGACGATATGGAGAGTGCTGAGTGGCTCCTTGGAGATGGCGCTCAATTAGCGTGCAGCGGCGTGGTTCAGGACCCAAATCCCTCTTTCCTAAAGGGCTAACTTAGAGGGCTCGGTCTCGACACAGCCTGCATGCTCGCCGTCTCTTAATACTGCACAGCTGACAATCTCGAGTGTCGATTCCCATCGTTTACTTCATCCACCCTCGCTTGCACCAGTACACTCGAAAAGCCCGAGCACGACTCACTATCGTTGACGCTGCTGTGCCGCACTCGCCCCCCCTGCAGCAATCCACCTGTGCCGACCCGCTAACGACTTGTAAACACTCCGAGCGTTTCAGGCGCATCCCTCCTCTGTTTGACCACCCTGAAGTCGGACTATACTGGAGCGGGAGACAATTCGATCATCCTCTCGAGACCATAGAGACCCACGAAGCCGCAACATCGTCCGCCTTGGAATACTAGCAACAACTGGCAGACAGTGGAGGCGCCTGCAGTGACCGACAGTCACTGCCAACTGAACACCTCCAGGTCAATCGCTGAGCAAACGCGCTCCAGAGGGAGCAACCCAACCGTCAAGATTCCTTTCAACTCCAACAGGGCGTCTCTCCTCGGAGGGCCGGGTGGTAGCGCATATCAGCCACTCGAGGGCGGTTTTCATGAGCGACAAGGCTACGCAGCAAATACATCTACACTCTCGACTAAAAAGATGACCTTCTGGCCGAGTTCGAAATGGGTGTGGGCGTTTATTCTTGCTTCTCTGTCGCAAGCCGCCGCTGTGCTAGCTCTGGAGATGTAAGGCCAATGCCAACCCACCACTGATTACCATGCTGACCTGATCGCTAGCTATATCTTTGTCAGTTTCCAGACCGATATCAACAGCAATGCCAAAAAAGGAAAGAGCGATCCCGCGACCACGATCCCGACATTCCTGACCCTATATATCTTTGCCTTTGTGTACCAGCTTGTACTGGTCTGGGATGCTCTGCGCATGAAGAACACAATTCAAATCCTCGGTCTGGTCGGCTTGAATATAGGCCTGCTGATATATGGAGCGGTGCAAGTAGAGCAGCTCCACGAAGCCGTCACACAGCTACGAAACAACAACGCAATTGAACTTGGCACATGGGAAGCTACGCATCCGCTACTGGTCGCCATCCCATGTATACTGGCATTTTTCACCATCATCATGGCATTCCTCGCCTACAAGCTCTACAACGAATTCGCCTGGACCATCTACAAACACATTTCGGCCGACCTGCGCATGAAGCGACGCTATCTTACCTACCAAATCTACATCGCCCTCCTGAAATTCGACTTCTTTTTCTGCCTTGGTTTCACCATTCAATTTGTGGTCATTGTCGGTGGCAAGAACAAGATCGAGCGATATCTCACAGCCGCAGCTATACCTGTTACTATCATCATCATGTTCGCCGCCTTCTGGTTCACCAAGCGCGAAAACATGGTCGGCACCATTGTCGTCATCATTCTTTACTTCGGTGGCCTTGCCTACTTTTGCTTCAAGCTCGTTCGAATGTACCAAGAGGCGAAAGAGGAGCCATATCTAGCTGCACGGAAAGAGTTGACAACATTCGCCGTATTGACCATCGGACTGCTCATAAGTACCATCATAGTGGCATGTATGTGCGCCAACAGCTATGGCAGAGGGCTCAAACCTTATGTCACCAGTCGCGCGCAAAAGGCCGCGGCCGATGCAAACAACAGACCTGACTTTGGAGAGTACCATGGACGAGCGAGCTCGTATCCATCAACCTCAACATACCCAATGGACAATGAGCCATATAACCCGAAACAAGGAGGTGGGAGGTTAGCACCGACGAGAATGGAGATTGATTGATTGACAAAAGATGTGAATTATAAATTGGGTGGACGTTCTGGTTCATCCTGGAGCGCCGGGGCAGATGACGGCAAACACAAGAGCAAAAGTTGTTCATATCGGAAGCTCAGCGAGTCTACGTATTGTTGCACAACCTGGATATATAGTGCTTTACCCTGTCAGCGTTCAGCAAGCGAGAACTGGATGACTGCTTATCGGTCTTTTAAGCATTGGATCCGATCACGAATGGAACGATATGCTTCAAACACTACCACCCCGCTTGCTTCTAACACTGTGTTCTAACGATGAACTTATTGCTCCATGCCTCAATCCCACATAACACCGTGCGCAGTGCACAGCCAGATACATGCGTCGTAGACATGGATATAACATACTGCGGCAGATTCACGCTGTGGAGAGTGAATGCATCGAATTGTAGGTAGGTAGGTAGGTAGGTAGGTAGGTAGGTAGATGTGGCGCACCCGCTTGCTATATATATGCTTCAACGTCGCTAACAGACGCCATGAGATGTTCCCGAATGCTTCGCTCCAAAACATACACAAGCACAAACACGCCGTCAACAGCGAACAACAGTGACTGAACAGTCCTCACGCCCGACCTCGCAACGACCGGCCGAGCCTTCTCAGACCCTCGGCGGTACTGGTGCTAAGGCTAGTCGCCGGCCGCTCGCTTTGCTCCTCTTCCTTGTCATCGTCAGTGAGCAAAGCGGCAACACTGCTGGTGCTGATGATCCTCGCGCCAGACTTGCGCTTCTCGCTCGCAGTGGTGCTCTTGACAGACTTGTTAGACTTATGCGAGAGCATCCTTTTTAACCTCGAGGGTTGTCTGCTCAGCCCACCCTCCTCACTTATGCCTTGTTTCGCTTCCTTTGCCTTTGGCTCTTTCTTGCCTTTCGGCTCAGGCTCGATGTATGCCCACCCTTTGGGCAGTCTTGGGGGCTCATTGGCCTTGCTCTTCTTGTTCAGCAGATTTGTGCTTTCTTCAAGCACTTCGGCGATCTTCCGCTTCGCACCGGCGAGCTTGCTTTCTTTTTCTTCCCGCTTTGGCAGATCCTTGGGCTTTGGTCCAAGGACGCCTCTACAGTTGTCCGCTCCACACCTGCAAACCTGGACATTTTTCTGGGAGTAGGGATCAAAGTTGTAGTCGTATGTCAGCTCTTCGCCGGTCATGATGCCGCGGTCGCCGGCGAATAGTGCCATTCGAGGTTTTCCACGCACGGTCCACTTCTCCATGCGACAGTTCGGGTCGCAACAGTGATTGACGAACCGTGCCATACTGCCCCTGGTTGCGTCGATGATCATGTTTTGATCGAATGCCATCAGGTAATAGCACTGCAGACACGTCAGCTTCGTCCTTGAATGTGAGTCTTGCAGGGGAGCGCATTACTCACTTCGTTATCTTTATACATCGTGTGCATCCTCGTCTCACATTCTTCCTGGTTGATGATCTCTCCAGTGTACTCGACAATGATCTGGTTGGGTTCGAATGTCCTATTTGATCTGACGCCGTAGCCTCTGTCTTCGGTCTTGATCACTTCCACACCGATGTTGTACTTCCCACCCTTCTTGACCCTTTGCCTCAACCCCTCGAACGCTCTGTTGCCACACTGCTCTTCGGTTAAATTACAATTACGGTCATCGCACTCGTAGTACATATATCTATTCATGCAATCGGCATCGCAGCCTGTGTCGGCCTTACACATACAAGTGCTGTGCTCGAGATACTTGGAGGTACGCCATTCGGCTGCGGCATCGCCGACAAAGACGTTTTTGTTGACCTTCTTCCATTCGTCAGGTTTAGGCTGGCCAGAGGGAAGAGGCGAGAAGATGTCGAAGGGCAGTTTGAAGTCGCGACCTGTTTCAAGAAGGCGGTCGCCAGCGAACATGGGGAGAGGAAGGACGAAGTTCTCTTTGGGTGGGAGGCTGGCCGTGGATGGCACTTTGTTTGCTGTGGAAGCGGACTTTCGTTTGTTCTTGCCTTCGGTGAGGGAGAGGTCGAAGGCACGCGACTGGCCGGCGTAGAGGCCTGAGGTGAGCCACTTCTTGTTTTTGGGCGCTCGAGAGCGCAAGGCTCGACCAGCGGCAGCGAGTGATACCTGGTCGCCTGTCGGTTCAGTGCGTGCTCTCTTGGTGTCTGGTTCGTACTCTGGTGGGGCCGTGCTTGTCCGTCTGTCTAGTTCTGGCTGTGTGGCTTCCGGGGTCTTGAGGGTAGAGCCTCGACCTCGCTTGCCTAGTACGCTAGATGTGATGCCAGAGACCACTTCCGAAGCCTTCGTCACAAGGATGGAAGCTCTCGAAGATCTCCGCGTAGCTTTCTTGTCAGCAGTCTTCCTGCTCTGCTCCCACTTGTTCTCGCCATTTGCAATCCTGACGCGCTTTGTCTCTTTTTGCTGCTTCCTCTCCACCGGCTCGTCCTGGACAGCAACATTGATCGTCGACCCGTCGTCCGAGTGTACGTCACTTTCTTCCACGACCAGCCCTTTGTCAAAGACATCACTCATGTTCCAAGTCATATCGAGGGCATCTATGCCGTTCTTAAGAAGAGACGTCTGGCTCACAGACTCGACCAGAGTTTCTCCGCTAATGTTCCGTTGCTTGTCCGCTTGTACTGCTTTGGCTGGCGAGGGTCTGAGAGTCTCTTTGCTGGCATTCTTCTCGAGCATAGACACGCGTTTCGATCGACTACGAGGCGGACTCTTGACAGCGTGCGTACTGGAGGTCTGGCTTGACACGTCTGTCGCGCTTTCCGAGGGTGTGGGCAGTGGTACGCGTACATGTCTCTCGATGTCGGTCGTGTTGACAACGATGGTATCGCCGTCGTCTTCTTCGGCAGGTGGTGTCGGAGCATGTGCCGACTGTTTGGAAGGCGCGACGCCCATTGAGCGTCTCTTTGGAGCCATGGCAGGGCTTGAGCCGAAATTGAGGGTGCTTTGTTGTAACGGCATGCTGTACCTCTTTACGCGTACGCGTTGAGCGTCCGACACGAGCACCTCTTGCTGTGTGATGTTTTCGAACTTGCTGATGAGACTGTTGACGGCGGGCATGGTCGCGTCACAGCGCAGGGCAAGCCAGCTGCTTAGAAGAGTGCATGTGGGAGGAGGTGGAAGGACGTCAGTGGTTAAGTATGTTGCTCGATGAACCGCGTTGACTACAACCGCGTCTCCACCCAGCGGTCGCCCAGACCTGGCCCGTAATCACCTCGCAACAACATTGCTGCACGGCCTTTCTCGTGACCCATGAATTGTACACGTCTATGTGGACTGTAATCAAAGTATAGGTCTCCAACAGCTGTCTGTGCATTTGCTATCTTCGACTTGCTTTTCTCGGGCAACGCTTTGGAGATAAGATTGGTCCCCACATTAGAGAATACGTAAGGTATATCGCTCGAACGCATGCAATCGTATTATACATGATCTGAGATCATCTGCGATCCCTCTGAGGGATCTTGCCCGTCGGGCCCTCGAAGCCTTTTTGTCCTTTGACTGGCTTCATCTCGACATCTCCATTCTTCGCCTGCTGGGCCCTACGAGCATGCTTTCCTCGAGTCGGACCATATCTCTGATCACCACTCTCATACTCCATCTTGAAACGCATATAAGTGGGCGGACGGGGTCTTCCAAGCACGGCGATCCAGTTCTTGAAAACATTCCCCTGCGTGAATGGACGATGTCGATCAGCCTTTTTGAACCTCCTTGACGCCAAGTACTCGCGAGTCGTCTCCCCACGACCGGTGAGCATGAGATGATATACCCAAAGAGAGCTGGGATACACGAACCCCAGAACGCCATAGATAAACATGGCAAATGGCACCCTGTTCTCGTTCATGGCACGCACGAAAGAGACATTCCGCTGATTGGAATATGCAATGACCTGACCAAGGCTAGCAAAAGCTAGCAGCAGGGCCAGGATGGTGCCGGAACTGACGAAAGCGAAGAAGAAGCGATAATTCCGCCTTCCAACACAATTGTTCAGCCAGACACAATGATGATCGAGCGTCTCGACACAGTTGTCGCAAACGCGACAGTGGTAGCAACGAGGAGGTCTCCAGATGTTGCATGTCTTGCAGTATTTGACGGGCACATCCATGGCGGCAGTCTGTGAAGTAGCAAGTCGGACCATCACCCAATCATTAGTTGGGGGGCCGATCGCCAAAGGGTCTTCGTTTGGTGGGAAGCTTTGGATATGGCGTGGGAAGATCTGAAAGAGGTCAGCACAGGCGAGACCCACGACAGACATGTTACTGACACCGGGATCCGTAAGAGACCCATGAAGGAAAGATGAGAAGCAGATGAAAAACACGTAAGCGAAAATAATGGGTATAGCTGGCGAAATATGATGCCAGGTCCAAGAAGCACTGTCGGGATTAGCAAATATGTCTCTCGTCCGGAGGGTTCCCACTCACGAGAAAACGAAGAATAGAACAGCAGGCACAACCATGAGCAAGCCTGTCAGCACGTTGATGGGGCGATCTCTCGCGTTCTGGATTCTACCCCCAAACCAGAAGACGTTGTTGCCTTCAAAATATTCATAGTTCTTGCCCAAAGCCTCGCGCTGGGCAACGCGGTGCTTCTCCTGCAAGGTAGGGTATCGAGGCGATGGTTCGGTTGAGGGCAGATGCTGGTGATTGGGAGGAGGAATGATCTGTTTGCTGCCAACGCTGAGGCCGGACCGGAAGGAATGGGGAGACCGAAGAGCTGTCTCTTTCAGGCCGGCAGCATTCAGTGCACTACTGAGATCTAAGCGGGACGGTGCACGCTTCTTCTCGGGCGACTGAAAGTACTCGGGGTCAGCCTCTGAGACGGCTTGCTGAGAGGTAGTATCGTAGTCATGTGGAGCCTCGGATTCAGTGTAGCCGGTGGTGATGGAGGCGGCAGGTCGATGCATCCTGGGCAAAGAGGCGTACGGCCCGGTGCGGTTCGAGTGTAGGCTTTGGCCATCGTCATCTTCCCGTAGTTGTGATGCGGCGGTCTGGCCCGTCGGTGGTCTCGGGTCGTCTCGTGGGACTTTCGAGGCTCTCAAGTTGCTTAGCCGTTGTTGCTGCAGCCTCGACGAGCTCATGGGGCGCAGAAAACCCTGAGCAGTCAAGGACGGCACATGTGTCCTACTCGTTGTGCTCGCTGGACTCTGTGGTCTACTAGTGCCACTCGTCGATGAGGGCGGAGGCGGGCTGCGAAGGGACCGGTTGGTAGGGTTGGTCACTCCTCTCAAGTGAGCATAACCATGTGGCGATACAGGAGGCCCGGGGGTGGTCGATTTGGCTCGGTCGCTGGGGGGCGGCAGTGGAGAAGGGAAACCATCATCAGATATGGCCGAGGAGATCTCGCTCCGTGCAGTGGCAGGTCGATGGGCCATGTGTGTTGTGTAGAATGCGCTGTGTACTACTCGTAGCAGACCAGCCTATAGCCTCTGGGCTCGGTGTCATATGCTGCACGATGAAAGCATAGTGTCTGACTGTCCACAGTCTCAATTTTGCGATCGAGTTGCTTGTGCGTCACTGCAGCGCTTCTGGTTGTTCAACGAGTGTGGATGGAGGCATCAAACGCGGTGGTACGATCAGAGGTGTGGCGAGGCGTGCCGGGCAGTTGCACAGTCCGAGTATAAAGTATTGCGAAAGAGCGACGACAAACTATTTGCTGCGTAGCTACCTATGCCTGCTTCGACTGCTGCAGTTGCGACTCGTGGGCCTGCAAGTGATCCTTGGGAAGCACTGGCACTGCCCGGGCAGGGCAGGTGGATCTCAGGAGAAGCCGATCTTACCTAGGTAGTGACGTTAGTGCCCGCAAGCCGCTACTGGCCCAGCAGTCCAGAAGCTGTGGCCCAAAGCAGACAAGGCTGGCCAAGCTCGCGCTCAGCCTCGTGTTGCGGTGTTAGTGGTGTGAGCTCACCCGCAACTCGCAGCTTTGACGACAATCCAGTTTACGGCTTGCGACTCTGAAGATCTATTCCTACACGACCCTCCACTCTGCCCACCATGTCTGCCATGTTTCGAGCAACCCGCATCCTCCGCGCCGATGTCGCCGGCTCCATGAAGAGCATGGGCCAATCGATGCAAAACATGAAGCCGGATGCCATGAAAGGACCAAACAAGCAGCAGGACACCGTGTTGAAGAGGGGCGCCAAAAGAGATCCTGAGCTATACGTACGTAGTTGGTGGTAACGGGACGTGGGAACTGGCGGCTGACAGGAGGAACAGATCCTGCTAGGCATCATGTCCGGCGCTTTTGGTCTCGCGGGCTGGTACTTTGGCCGCAAGCCAACTTCAGCTACGTCCGAGGCTGAGGTGTCCGTCGCCAACAGCTCCATGCCATGGGAGGTCCAGGGCGACCACGACCATGACGACCACTCCAAGCACTTCAAGTACCAATACCACCCAAGAGGAGACAAGAACTCGACAAAGAATGCCCCAAGTGCCTTGAACACAGTCGTTGTGCCAAACGTGACGCTTCCGAGGGTACGCTAATCACCCAATCTACATGACGACCATACTGATCTTTGCTACAGGAGCTGCACGACATGTTCAACAAATGGGGCAAGGATGGCTACTAGATGGCTACTAGAGGGGTGCTCGGAGGAAGGCGCCTGAGCAGCGCTGAATTGTTGCTTGCTAGGCTTTTTCGCCATGGATACGGCAGAGCCAGCGCTTGTACATTGCTCAAGTTTCTTTGCAGTTTAGAACATCGACCCGATGAGAATGGCTACTATAAGTCGATACTTTCCGTGCTCCTTTCGTCAGCCATCACCTGAGTATCTCATGATTCCGAGTTCGCCAAGCTACAGTAGCGTTGTACCGGTAGCCAGAGCCGGAACCAACTGAAGTGGATGCCCGAAACACAGCTAAACTTCGAACTTTCCCGGCGCCTGCTGCAGCGCGTCCAGGTCTTAAGCTGATCTCTACTCAACGAATATACCATCAGCGCTGATAACAACCATGGCTCTCTGCAATCACCAGCAAGATCTACGGCTGTTACGAGCAGTTATAAGAGCCTCAGCTTCATCCACTGGCACGCCAATCACCCGAACCACAACGACCAGCCGTCTTGGAGCACGGAAAGACAAGCGACAACAAAACCGACAATTCTCCATCCTGAACCGACCACCACCAAACTACCCCGGCCATGTTCCTCTCACGTTGGTCGAACGCCTCGGCCTCGCCGCCGGCAGTGCAATAGCCTCTCTGGCCAATCCCCGCAGAGGCGATATGATCGCAGCTCTGGGCGAGGCAACAGCCCAACCCTTCTTCATCCGCCGTCTCACAGAGCGGATGCTCGCAGATCCTACTGGCCGCCGCATCCTGCGAGACAGACCCCGCATAACCTCCAAAACCATGTCCCTCGAGAAACTGCGCAAGTTGCCAGACAACACTGTGGGCCGTACCTATGCTGCCTGGTTGGACCGGGAGGGTGTAACACCAGACACAAGAGACCAGGTGCGCTATATTGACAATGAAGAGGAGGCCTATGTCATGCAGCGGTACAGAGAATGCCATGATTTCTATCATGCTGTGACCGGCTTGCCGGTATTTGTGGAGGGCGAGGTTGGTTTGAAGGCATTTGAATTCGCGAATACCGGCCTGCCCATGACGGGCTTGAGTCTTGCTGCAATCTTGAGGTTGAAGCCTGCTGAACGGCAACGAATGTTTGAGACGTATCTGCCTTGGGCATTCTCCAACGGCTGGAGGTCGAAAGATGTCATCAACGTGTATTGGGAGGAGGAGTTGGAAACTGATGTGGAGGACTTGAGGGCTAGGCTGGGTATCGAGCAACCACCCGACCTTCGGCAGACCAGGAAGAAGATTCGGGATGCGAAGAAGGCAGCCAAGGAAGCCCAGGCGGCCAAACAGACTGTAGGCGTAGATGGTGTTATTCTGTAGAGACCAACGCTGTTGCCGCTGCCGCTGCCGCTCTTACACATCATTCAACAAATCATCCAAATCGTCATCGTCGTCCCAGTCCGTCCTTCGCATAACCTTCGGAGCTCTCACGCTCTTCCCGGACTGCTCTTCGTGTTCGGTCAGCGAGGCCAGCATCTGCTTCAATTGATCCTCCGTGACTTTGGCCCTGAGTTGCCCGGAACGTGCAAGCCCGATCAGACGGTTCTCGACATCTTCGGCGCGCGATGCTTTGACCAGTCGTATTCTTCCAAGTCGATCTGCTGCAGCCGGCTCGAGGATTTGGTTCAGTATGGACGTTCGTTGTTCCTCTTGCTGTTTACGCTGATCGTCTTCTCCTCCTTCACCACCATTGCCACTGCCACTGCCACTGCCACCACCGGATTGCCCTCCGCCTTGCTGTTTGAGTTGCGCGAGACGTGCTGCTCGGATCTTTGATGGTCAGAACAGGCACAGGTCTGGCGGAAGAAGTAACTCACCTGGGCTAACTCGTCGTCTGCCATGTTGTAACGTGTATCGCACTCGTTACCTTCTCATGAGACCTGAACCGCAAAAGTTTGAGGAACGCACATGCCTTTAGGTGGTGGGGCACTGCGGCCAGTGCGGGAGTAATGCCCCGAACGTGCCTGAAACGCTCGTTTGGTGCCTAGAAGCCCCCACTCCAAATCGACATCCTTCAGGTATTACAGTAGTACAGCAGGCAGTCGATGGAGCGCACTGAGACCAACGCATCAGCACAACATTCTTGCAAACACGTAAACCATCACTACAGTACTCTCGAGCACGCAGGTACAGAGAGCCTGGTCTGTAGAACACCTATCTGTACTGGGCGATGGTGACTCGTCCACGCTTTAGCCTGCCTGATCAAGCTTCTACGCGTCCCAATGGTGCTTACCAGGGACCACTAGCGTGCGGCCGGTGAATTCATGCCAGCGGTTGAACCACCGATCACCTGGATCTCGACTCCTCCGCTTCTGCGTGATGATGTTCGAAACTCTAAGCTTCCACGTCGACCATGGACTTCACTTTAGCCACTATGCTGTTCTTCGTCGACGTCGCCGGTCTTCTCACGTAACACGTCAGCCAGTGCCTACAACGTGTTCATTGTGTTCTGGACCACGAGTCTACTATCCCCCATTGGTCTGAATAACGTCGATTGCTAAAGCAGCTGCCCCAAGTACGCTCACCAGGCCTGGGGTGCATGACCGACACTCGGCGCCCTGCACCTTGTACCCTGCACAGAACTGCTCTGGTTCTCGTTCTTAGGCGCGCCTGACCTGTCACACTTCACTCCCCACCCGGCGACCTGTTCGCACAGCAGTGACTCGATCACTGTATGTACTTCGTACCGTACAATGGCGCCTCCCTAGGCCAGACTTTACCGCCCCCAAATCCTCCTTCGCGCTCGATATCCTATGGAGCACCGAACATGTCCAACTCCAAGCCCTCGATTACGAAAGCGAAGTCGACGAACTCCTTGCGGACAATAGCAGCGAAGCAAGCCGCTGATGCCAAAGAAGCCGAAGCTGCCTTTCACACCATCAGAGATCCCAGAATGACAAGCACCTCGGATTTGTCGCGTACCTCGTCTTCATCCCGCAATGGCGAGTCCAAAGATGAAATGGCCGTGCTCAGCGACAAGTTGATCAGTGCCATTAACCACCAGCAAAGGCTGGACGACAACCTGGCTGAGGCGCGCCATGAACTGGAAGCTGCAAATGCGAGGACTGCACAATTGGAAGCAAGAATCAAGGACTACGAGTCGCGCATCACCAACAGAGACCTCATGGACAAGCAATCTGTTGAGAAGCACTACGGCAAAGTGAATGCCGATGCTGAAGAGACCAGAAAGCAGAACGAGAAGTTGACGCAGGAGAAAAGATCGCTGCAGAGTGAAATGGAGAACCTGTCAGCTTCCTTGTTCGAGGAAGCAAACAAGATGGTTGCCTCGGCGAACGAGCAGAAAGCTGCGACCGAGAAGAAGAATCAGCAGTTGCGAGACCAGATCAAGGATGGCGAGGCTGTAATAGCGTCTCAGACTGAACAGCTGACCCAGCTGAAGCTCTTGATGCAGGACCTGGGCTCGGACCATCGCATGGAACCGTCAGGTATGGACTCGCCCAGTCTAACTCCTGCAAGTCCACAAGTGCCAAAAGGTGACCACATAGTCCGGTTAATGGAGGCAATGAACTTGTCGCCCGTCACTCCCGACCATCTAGGAGTTGCGCCGAGTCCCTCGACTCAACTTACGCACTTGATCAAGTCAGTGTGCCGCACGGACGTCCCATGCTATGAGGACTTCAAGCTCATGCTCGCCAACTCGAACCCCCGGTCGCACACACCATCACATGCCGCCTCACGAGCAGGCTCAGGTTCTTATGGTGGACTAAGCGGCCTAGGCCTCGGCTTTTCCTCTCAGAACCAAAACAATCCCTCAAGCCCAAACCTCACCACGTCAGCCAACAACTCCAAGTTGGCTGCCTCGCCTGGTATCCCAGGCTCGTTTTCGCCAGCACCAGATCCAAAAGGTCCCCAACCACTAAAAGACACCCGCTTTTTCAAACGCATAATGACTGAAGACATCGAGCCGACGCTTCGCCTTGATCTTTCCCCCCAAATCTCGTGGCTGCAACGGAGGAGTATCCTCGCCGCACTAGCGGATAGCACCCTAATCGTCGAGCCAATTCCAGATTCCGCAATAAAACTGTACGGCAAGTACACTTCCTGCTCCGTATGCGGCGAGAGCAGGAAAGAAGATCAAAATCCACGAACGCATGCCATGCGGACGCGTGAAGGCGAAGGGGCAAACAAGTGGGCAGTTTGCAAGTTATGTTTAGAGAAGGTACGCGCCGTTGGTGACATAATTGGTTACCTCCGCATGGTTCGTGATGGCGTTGTGAAGATCATCGATTTGCAGGACGAGCAGGAAGCTTGGGATGAGATCATCAGGCTGCGCGAACGGCTTTTCTGGGCAAGGTTGGCCGGTGGTGTGGTGCCTGCTTTCGTGCCAAGTAACAAGGTAAGCTCTGTTACTGCGCGGCAGGATACTGTTGCTCCCACCGCTACAAGCAGGGCGCCTGCAGAGGCTGAGGAAGCAAACAAGGAGGACGGAACATCAGGCGAGCCAGGATTCTCTACGCCTCCTGAAGGCTCACGAAGAGGTAGCGAAGAAGATGTTGCTCCGGCCACGGCAGGCGGTGAACCCAAGATAGGTCATGAGACTGACCTTCAGCTTCCGAACGGCCTGGACGAAAGCCTAACGACATTCGAAAACGCCAGAGAAAGAGCTCTGGCTAACGCGAAGCAGGCCGATTCACCCCAGTCTACGCCTCCAACACCATCACGACATTCAAAGAGAGAAAGTGGTGGAGGAGGTGGCTTCCCCAAAATCAGCATACCGAAACTGCCGCATGGCTTTTGGGATACACAGCACAATGTCCTGCATTGAGGACGCTGTGGATGCAAAGCAGGACAGGCATAAGCGTCGGCGTTCTGGATACAGAAAAGTGAGGAGTTGGGGGGTGGGCGGGCAGGCATTACTACTAATGCTAATGGATGTAGTGTATCGCCAATACGTTACGTTACGCTTGGAGGAATCACGATTTGTAATTGTATGTACAGTCATATATATATGATATCGAGGTTTAGCACCAACTACCCTACCTCGAGATGCTCACGCTCCGTGGCCATTTTATGCTCCCGCGCCAGGTCCCTAACATCTGGGGAACACAGACACCCTCCTCAGCTCAACTCAGCTCAGGCGAGATCACCCAAGGTGCTCTCGCTCATCCCAAACCCCTAGACCCAGACCATCCGGACTCTCTCATACCCTCACATCCCGTACCCCTGGCTTCTCTCATCTCAATCCCGCAGGCGTCCAGCAGCTAAGCCGACACGACATGCCACCAGCGAACGGTCTCAGCTCCACAGAGTCATGCGCTCATGTGTATGAAGCGTCTCTGCCACAGTCCACGCACTCCAGCCCCGGTTCGAGCGCGCCCGATCCATGTATCACCCAAGTCAGGAAGTCCCCTCGCTCAACCACAGCACAGGACGAACCTCACCCCCGCAGGTGGACACTCGTCACCGGCTCATGGATCAACCCAGAGCCACGCCGAGCCGTGTCGTTCCCGTCAGCAAGATACTCCAAGCATCGACAGGATCTACCGATGGCTCAGACACCCGAGAGATAGAGGATGGCCAGGGCGAGGCAACGCAACACGAACAACGCCAGACTTGCTGCAGAAAGCATTCCACGGCTCTTTGCCGTTCACGACCGAAGAAGCTTGTAGAACCAATGTCGAGCCGCGCCGAGGACACGGTAAGATCAGTTTGGAACCGCAGAGAATTAACCGGCGAGGCGATGCCAGCAAAACGAGGTATCTACCACATAAACCATGCCGTTCTTAACTAAGGGGCTGTAGTAGAAGCACGGACTTTTCAAGACGTGATCTAGCTGCCCATCGGGATACGCCGACTAGCTTTCAGGCATGCTCAGTGTCACAAGCTGGGGGAACTGATATTGGTCCGGCGTGTTCGAGCCATCGACGTTGTGCATGGAGAGTTGGTTCTGTGTATCTGGCATAGCAGGCAGGCCATGGTGTCAAGTGTATGGAGTCAGGGGGTGATATGAATTCAGTCTTGGCCTCGAGCTAGATCGTCAGATTGGATGCATAGAAGGGTTGACTGTAGACTTGTAAGAGTCAACCGCGGCCTTTGTGCTCTGGACTCATGTCTAACACGTAGGCCAATGACCATCACATTGTAGGACGAAGCAGAGGGTATAGAGAAAGCGGCAATCGAAGTCAAGGAGTACTGGCACAACAGTCAGGGAAGGTGAGAGTAGTAAGGAACGATTATTGTTTCAACTGTTTTTGTTTTCATTCTTTGGTAACTATATACGTTATTACCAAAGTGATGGCTAAGAGGTTGTTAAGCATGATGGTCTTGTAGAATTCGATTGCTAAGTAGCAACAATATATACGTCCTGGTTTTCTTAAGCCAGGTAGCGTGATATCGCATCGCATGTCTCGTCCAATTCATCACACAACTGTTGTAGATCTGACGAGGTGCCAGATGATGCAGTGCGAGAGGACAATATCGCAGAAGAGACAGCAGCCTTGCTCAGAGTAGTGTACAGGGAGGTAGGCAGAGTAATAGAGACTGTCGAGGTACACGAGTCGTCAGCATAGAGGTCGTCCGACCTCTCAACAGCTGAGCTCTCTTTTTTCGAAGACTGGGAAGTTGGAAGGTACGGAATGACCGGCAAGTCCTTCTTGCTCGACCGCATTGGCTTTACCTCACAAGACTTCTCAGTCATGGCAGACATATCGAGCTTGGGTGGCTCTGGCAGCTCTGTCACAGCAAAAACTTGAAAGTCGTTGGAGGGAAGCGTGTTATTCCATGAAGAGTGACCATCGAACGCCGACATGTCGATTGGCGTATCCGGGATCAAGGTCATGCCTACTTGCATGTGATGGTCGCTGTGGTTCTGCATCTGCATCTGTCGGGCAGCATCGTGCGACGAGAGATCCTTTCTTGTTGGCTGTGGCTGATGCTGTTGTTGAGGCTGGGCTTGCTGGGAGTTCTGCTGCTGCTGAGCATTGTGTTTTTGCGTGACCTCGGCGGGTCCGGAAGTGCTGAGCTCCTGCAAGAAGCCAGAGAATGATTGCGATGAGAGCAACATCCTTGTGAGGTCGGTAAGACGAGTGTTCTCTTCCAAGAGTTGTCTGTTTTGAACACGGAGCTCATTTGATTCCTGGGCCTTCTGGGCGACTTCAGCTTCCAGCTGCGTAATGTATTCTGAATGTACGTTAGCAAGTTTCGGGTTATGAGCATAGTGTCAAAGCTTACCCTTTCTGCGAGACCTGAATGCACGAGCGGAGACCTTGTTTCGTAGTTGACGACGCTCCTTGCTGGAGAGCTTCTTGCCCTCTTCGCTGTTGAGGAGACGCTCATCGTCATCCATGTCATCTTCATCCTTCTTGATACGCGGCATGTGGGAGGTGCCTGCAGGAGAATCACCGTCCTCATCATCGGCGGAGGCGGAACTGCTCTGTCGCATACGGTTGAGTAGCCTCGAAATGCTTTCCTCGACATGGGGGTCCTTAGCGGTAGGAGCCTTGGGTGCTGTAGGTGTGCTAGTTGGCAGAGGTTGTTGGCCAGCAGGCAGCTGTCTTGGTTGTTGGTGGCGCATCATCTCTTGCTGTCTCTGTACTTGTTGTATTTTTGCTTGGTTGGCCTGTTGTGTGTGCATGCCAGGGTAGATTCTGGGTGGGATCTGGGCTACGGGTGAGTGGTTGCTGGGGCCGTCGCCGCCATAGAACATGGAAGGAACATCGGCAGGAGAATCGGTCTCGAAATCCATGTCCAAATGATCGAACGTAGGTCGATTGAAGTCGAAGTCGTCGAGGTTGCTGAGAGGCATGTTCAAGGTCTCGGTTGGCACAATGAAGTTGCTCCCTGGTCTATAGTGTAGGCCGGTGGCCTGGTTCACTGCCAGAGTGTTTGCGTATCCTCCCATGGGCAGACCTGTCTGTTGTCGGTGGGAGCCATACTGATAACTTGGACCCGAAAACGTCGACTGGTTCGACCCGAAGTCTGAGCCTTGGTGTAGCAGCGACGGGATAGGCTTCACATCTGCAGAAGACATTGGTGTTTGCACATTCTGGTCATAATTCAAGAAAGCATCCAAGTCTGTATCAAAGGGGTTGTTCGTCTGACAGGACATGGTGAGTTATGTGGTTACGAGTCGATGGATACCAGGGTTGCGTGGCTTGTATCAACTTCGATCGTCGCCTAAAATAGACCTCCCTTCTCGTTTGGTTCTCTCCTCGTTTTCAGATGGTAGTGATTCTTCGGCTTCGATGACTTCCAATTCTGCGGTGTTCGTGATGGTGAGAGTGAGTCCGAGTGTCGTGATGGTCAATGATACGAGGTACAGAAGGTGCAAGACAGAAGTTGGCAGGTGAGGAAAGAGTATCGCTAGAGGACTCAAGGGGAACAAGAAACTTAGCGCGGCATGGCGGCACTCGGTCGGCACTTGGTAGGCACTGATGCTCTGTTTTCAAAGCGAGATGGATCATGGCCTGCCTCACGACGGCGAATCCAGCAAACAATCTGTTGCAGATCATCCACCTTATCGCGGAAGTCACGGCCAGCCGGCAGATGATGGAGGCTGTGTTTTGTTCTGTAGCCAACCACTGAGCATCGCTCCTGCCACAGAACCTGGCCAGGCCACGTAACGCTCTAACCCCCTTGGTCCGTAGTCGGGAATAACGCTCTGGAATTAGCTTCCTTCACAAGTACTTGTACGGTTAAGAATCACATCTGTTGCTACATTTAGTAGGAGCGTGCGTCCCTGCCCCGGCTCTTCCAACGTCCGTGTCTGCTATGGAAGACAGGTTGTCACTTCATGCTTGTCAGTCAATTGCACCTCCGCCGGCTTTGTACTGTTAGCGGAGGCATTGCACGTGAAGACTAACGGAAGCCAAGCCGTATAGGTAGAGTTGAGAGTCAGTGATTCATGAAATTGCACCCGTGTGAAACAGCTCCACCACATTCTTTGTACGATGGTTTTAACACTTGGGCTCGAACTCGGCGTTATGTCGCTCTCGTGGAAAATGATACAAGGGATAAGTTTTTCTAGGTTTTACTTTAGAAGCTCGAGCCGATCTCGACGTTCTCGTCGGCCTATCTGTCGTGTCTGTCGATTGACAAATCGACCGGTGAGTAGGTTACTTGAAACATGATGCCAACTGCAGTGCCTCAAAATTTTCATATAAAAAAAAGCTTGAGGCGGCAGGGTCATTGTCTGTACGAGATTTGATGCACGATTCATATGACGGGGTCTTCTTTCACAGCAAGTGCCCCCCTTTTGGTATCACAGGCCACGTCGACTATGCTATACAGTTGCCCAAACACATCTGGCAATAGCTCGTTGTGTTGTAGACCAGTCCTGCATGACAATTACTGCGGCCTTCGAAGGTGATGAGAAATGTTCATACAGGATAACCTCGGCGCACGCGACATCTTTGTGTTGATAGCTCGGCAACGGCTCGGCTGGCTTGACTGTGCTGAATTGCTACATCCACCTGGGAAGCTTTTTTCAAGTCTTTGACGAGAGTGAAAAAGATGTCTCGAAGCGTTTGTAACTCCCTCACACCGACGCCCGGACTTGAAAAGCAGATGTGAAGGAAGTAGGTTTGTACAAATTGCATCGGACAGCTTGAGATACTTTGCACGGCAACAGCCTTGGAAGGGCTTTGTATATGCGCATGTTCGAAGCACGTCTCATGTCGCATTGCGGTCATCATGAAGGGTTTATCATCGTTCGTTCTACCTTCGCCAGTAGGAGGCACATAGATGGATGTACTGTAGCCCTCAAGTCCTGGCCAGTGTTATACCTAAGCTTTAGGTATCGTTGTCCGCATTGATGTGAACAAACACCAGATTTTTCCTTGTCAGCATTTGTCGAAACGAAGTCCGCTGAGAGCCAGAGTTCCGCTGTGAAAGGTCTCAGAGTTGTCGAAGCGATGAAGCCCATGTCCCCCCATCTCTAGGCGAAGCCACTCCGGTATTTCCGGTGTGGCTGCTCGCTAATCAGCCACATGCCGGAAGGCGTATCCTCGAGCGCTTCTTTCCCCTCGTTCGCAGGGATTCAGGCGTCGAGATTTTGTTGGAGATGACCGAATGGTACCAACATAACCATCGCTTCCGGAGCAAGTGACATCGCATACGCTTATCAATCATCAGTGGCAGGCTATCTGCCTCAAACATATCCTTTGAGATGGCTGACGTGGCCAGGACCTCAAGGTATCGAACAGTATGGCAGAGCTTGCCCATAAACAAATGATGGCCAGTCTTTTTCGCCTGGCGCGACCTCGAGCCCTGCGAGCGAAGCCGGCGTTGCGCCCATACCGCGCGATCGCCACCGAAGCAGCACCACGGGACGTCGACGACGAACAAACTTCTTTACCGTCATGGCGGCCACATACCATTCCAGCTGATTCGGAACCCCGCGCGAAGCACAGACGCATAGACGCTTTGCGCGACGACCCAAACCCCAAACCATTCTCCTCCTTCCTCACCGACAACTACTCGAGAGAGCACAACTACCTACGCATCTCAGTCACCGAAAGATGCAATCTGCGCTGCTTGTATTGCATGCCAGAAGAAGGCATTCAGCTTTCGCCGCCAGAGCACAATCTGACCACACCTGAGATTGTCTATCTATCCGAACTATTCGTCAAGCAGGGCGTGAACAAGATTCGACTGACGGGCGGCGAGCCGACGGTGCGGAAAGATATCGTGAGCTTGATGCAGCAGATTGGGCAGTTGCGAAGTCTTGGCCTGAAGGAGCTGTGCATTACCACAAATGGCATATCATTGCATCGCAAGCTCGACTCCATGGTCGAATCGGGTCTGACCGGGGTCAATTTGAGCCTCGATACTCTCGACCCTTTTCAATTCACCTTGATGACCAGGCGAAACGGGTACGATGCCGTCATGAAATCCGTCAACCGGATACTCGAGATGAACAAGCTCGGCGCAGGCATCAAGCTAAAGATAAACTGTGTGGTGATGAAAGGCCTGAACGAGCGAGAAGTGATCCCCTTTGTCGAGCTCGGCAGAGAGAAAGACGTTGAGGTCCGCTTCATCGAGTACATGCCCTTCGATGGGAACAAATGGTCAGAGAATAAAATGGTTTCCTTCAAGGAGATGTTGGCTCTGATACGGTCAAAATACCCAGACGTGCAGCGCGTTCAGGACCACGTCAACGACACCTCCAAGACCTACAAGGTTCCTGGCTTTGCTGGCCGTATTGGCTTCATCACAAGCATGACACATAACTTTTGTGGGACTTGTAACCGGTTGCGCATCACCAGTGACGGCAATCTCAAAGTATGCCTCTTTGGCAACGCTGAAGTTTCCCTCCGGGACATTGTGCGTGAACACAACCAAGGTAAGCCCTTTGACCTAGAAGCTATGGAAGCTTTGAAGCAACTGGAGTCGGACAGGAAGGAAGGCCTTCCAGGGAGCACAGGTGCCTTTGGCGTTTCTGAGCGTGAAAGCAAGCTCTTAGATGTTATCGGCATGGCAGTTAAGCGGAAAGAAGAAAAACACGCCGGGATTGGCGACCTGGAAAACATGAAGAACCGTCCCATGATTCTCATCGGCGGTTGAGATGGTAAAACAGCACTATGGGTCTCCATCTCTGATTGAGCGAGCAGCACCATCTTTGAGTGCTTGGCTAGATATCCAAGAATATCAGCATTCGCGTGTCCACCTTCCTGTGCTCTTGCTCGTTGCTGACTTCTGTTTCGTAGATAGCCCATCGACCCATCCCTTCACTTCAAGCCACTCCCAGCCTAGTCAAGCACGAGTAGTGCTCGGTGGCTCGCCTTTCCAGACTACAGCGAATCACAACGTGTGCCACACAATCCCCTTTCATCTACTGCCCCCGAATAGATCCCCCATTCAACACAGCCGGGCTTACAGTACATGTTTCGTGCAGAAGACACACCACAGCCAGAGATCATCTAGACAGTACTCCCAGCACGCAAACGATCCCAACACGAATCGCAAGTCATCAACAAACACCGCCAACAGTCTGACCCACCTAGACGCAACGGGCGCAGCCCACATGGTCGACATCTCACACAAGAAAGAAACAACAAGACTTGCCACCGCCACCGCGACCCTCCTCTTCTCGACCCCCGAGACTCACGCGGCTCTCTCCTCGCAAACCATCGCAAAAGGCGACGCCATCGCCGTCGCCCGCATCGCAGCCATCCAGGCCGCGAAGAAGACCTCAGATCTCATACCGCTTGCGCATCCGTCGCTGAACATCACGGGGATCAACGTCGAGATAGAGAGCTTCAGTTCCGACGAGCAGCGCTTCACACATACTGTGTCTCGACGGGGCCAGAGTGTGTCGACGCTGGAATCCAGGTGTGGCGGCGTGACGGTCAGAGCGACGGTCAAGTGTCAGGGGAAGACGGGCGTGGAGATGGAGGCTATCACTGCGGCGACAATAGGTGCGGTGACGTTGTATGATATGCTCAAGGCGATTGACAAGGGCATGGTGGTTGTGGGGGCACGGGTTGTGGAGAAGCAGGGTGGGAAGAGTGGCGATTGGGTTTGGGACGAGTGCGCGAATCAGCTTGTTCGGCCGGAGGGCGTAGCGGGAAAGTTAGATGGGCAAGAGACCGTGGACGGGAGTAAGGTGCAGGAGAGGACGCCAGCGCTATCTGACGTTGAGCAGTGGAATGCAGGGCTTCCTTGGGATTTAAGTAGGCAGGAGAGCCTCAGTGGTAACGATAACAAGTTGCAAGAGGAGCAGTCAGCATTGTCCGATGTTGACCAGTGGAATGAGGGGCTTGCTGCCGAGTTTTCGATCATGGACGAGGTGGAGGCGCTAGAGAAGGAGAGGAAGAAGTAAAGGTGGTTGAAACGGTATCCGGCTTGGGCATCGCTTCCTGGCAAGCAAACGCGATCGATCTAGGGAAGGTCTGCAGCATTCCTTCCGCGGGCCCTGCAAGCAAGTGTCAGGCCCTAGTGTACATACACAAGGGAGAACAGCAGTCTTTCTGGTAAGCAATAGTGACGAACGATGAGTGGAATCTTTTCTCCGTGACTGGGCGTGCACACCTACCAGCCGTGGGGAGCAGTGAGGGCTCGGAGAGTGTTTAAAGGATGATACGAAGCCATCTGCATCAAGACAGATGATGATAATAGCTCGATAGAGTCGTCTCGTGTCTTTCTGCTAAGACACAACCGGTCCCGTTCGAATCGCCGGCTTAGAACAAACGCATCACGATTTCACCTTAGTCAAATATCACATCATGGAAGGCCCTTCGAGAATCCTTGCGCTGGCACGCCGGCTTCTACATCTCATCTTCCTCGCCACCAGACATCCCGCCGCCGAAGTCCTCGTCAAGCCCACCAACCAAAAACTTCTCGTTCTTTGCCTCGGTTCCCTCAGAGATGTCTTTCCCATCCGCCACCTCACAGTCCTTCAACGTAACACCCTTGCCAAGTACCGCTTTCTTCCCAACTACACAGCCACTGATGACGCTTTTCTCGCCAATTTGCGCACCGTCCATAATCACGCAGCCCTGAATGCGCGCACCAGCGCCGATGATGCAGTTGCTCCCTATGCACGACTGCTTCACGCTACAGTGCTGGTTGAGCGTCGTGTTGCTGGCAATTAGACTGTCGGCGGTGGAGACGCTGACGCGGACATCGGAGGGCCACTGAGATGTTGGGTGGAGTTTGTGTTGGTGAGCGAAGGGTGATGAAGATTCTGCTTGGGAAGGGAGCTTTGCGAGGAGGAGACTGACGGTGAGCAAGAGGGGTGTTGAGTCGACTCGTCGGACGAGTGGTGCTGTTGCTGTTGGGGGCAGGATGTAGGACAGGATTGGTGGGAGTTGGGGTATTGGTGAATCGTTGTTGTTGTCTTCGCTGTTTTGGTCGCCTGACTCGTCTGTTGTGGTTGAGATCATGCTATCCTCTGGATTGAGGCCTTGGACGCGTGAGGCGAAATGTATTGGTTCTTGCTTCTTGACGTGTGAAGCATTTGGTGTATGCTGGGTGATCTGAGTGCTGCTGAGGGAGAGGAGGTCGATTTCTTCTTCTATTCTAGGCTCTGTCCTGTTCCGGCTGTCATCACCGTTGGTCAACGCCGAGCCTGACTGCTTGAAGATCTTGTTCGCTCCATAGTCGGTCCGATATGACGGTTTCCTCCATTCTGCTTTCGCCCACGTACCGACAAGATCTTCACTGACACTTTCGAAGTCTTCGTTGTGCATAGCAAACTCTTTCACCCAGTGTGGAAAGAAGTAAATATGCGAGTCACGGTATTTTGTCATACACTTGACAGCACCATACCGCCGTAGCAACGATTGTCTGACTCTCCAAGATTTGTTTTCCTCTGCTTCTTCGAGTAATTCCGACATTGGTGTTGTCCATACTAGCTTCCGCAAATGGCCATCAGGAAGATCTGATGTCTTCTGTAGCGGCGCTTTGTGGTAGGAATCTACTGCGACCGTACCCATGAAGTCGCATTCTTCCTTCTTGACACTTTCTTCTCGATTGACAGTGTTGTACCAGATGGACAGACCACCCCTTCGGCCACTGCCTTCTGCGCCCGGCCCGAATTTATTGTTTGTGTTGCGACTCGAATGATCCCCAAAGTCCGCACCTGTGCCGGCTATGCCGGCCATATTAGTCAAGTACGATTCAAGGAAGGCGTCGCCAGGGATATCGCATATCAGGTCGCACGGTAGTAGCAGGAAATCTGATTTGATGGCATCTTGGACCTCGGGTAGCCGTAACAGCTCTGCTGTTGGCGTTTCAGGCTCAAGGTCTTGTGGTGCTAATAAGTCCGGTTTTGGTGAGGGCAACGTAGTCAAGTCTGGGTTTTGTGCCAATGCCGCTTCGATAGGTGCTTTTGCGGCCGGAGGTGTCACGATGGTAATGTTTGTGACGCCCATGCGATAACACCAATCTAGTACATACCATATCATGGGTCGATTGGCTATTGGCACAAGAGCTTTCGGGTAATCCTGAGGGGTGTTGGTGAATGTGTTGAGCCCGATACCTGGACCACAGAGTATCAGGGCTTGGAAGCCCGTCTGGGCCCCGATAACAGCATGAGGCATTTTTGGCTTGTTGCCTGTCCAGGCTTCGTACTTGATTGTGGCCTTTGGCCTGTTTGTTCGAGGTGAATAATTCGTCAAAGCTAGATTCTGCAACGGTGATGGGCGGTATGTTGCGCCAGTAATAGAGTCTTCGAGGTATTCTCTGAACAGCGAAGGCGCCTTTGGCAGATAAGGGAATGTTTGCCCTGAGGTGCTGCCGTTGTCTTCGACCTGGCGAGCGCCTAGTATCAGACTGTGGATTCTTTGATGTTTCTGGAGATTATTCTGTCGTGACGGAGAGTAGGATGCGCCTATAGAGGATATCACACTTATTTGTTGTCGTCGCTCAGTCTCTTCTTGATAACCTACGAGCCTGAGATGCGACCTATTCTCTTGAATCGTGTTTAGCTGCATGTGCTCGCGGCTGGAGGGGCCAGTAGGAGTCATTTTGCTGACGATTTTCTTTCGAGGTCCACCCGAAGAGCGCCAAGCATTTATGGAATGCTACGAATCCAGTCACAGTCACAGAATGTCGTGCAAACGGTTCTGATTAACACTCACGTAGGGTTGTTTGACGAGGACTATTAACAAAGAGGCTTAATCAAAGACGTGAGCAAGTGTACGGAAACGTTTGTGTATCAATCACCCAGTGCACATTGAAAATCTAAAAGAGCATAGGTAGAATAAGCTGAGGACCTGCTGTTCGCTTTCAGTGCCAAACTATCCAGGCGTTGACACAACGACATTCGTGTTAACCATACGCATTGGGTCCCAATGTCAAAATTACAGTCATACCGAAGAACAACTCTATAGTCAATTGGTCCTCCTCTACAAGAATGATCCGATTGTGGTGATTTTTCATCGAGACGGCACTTACTGCGGCCTCCGTCACTGATCACTAGCTTGCTGCTTAGCTACAACAAGCTGCAGACGAATATGGCTGGTTATCACGAACTTGCGCGCCGTGAGACTACTCGAACGGCCTATTGCTGTCTTTTTGTGCTTCAGCGATGCCATAGAATGCTCGCAGTGTGCCCATAGAGTCGTTTGATACCTTGGGAAGTGGGCTGTAGTGTTTTGGGGTTCGGATAATGCAGTAGTGTGTGGTTATCGTGCCAGGCTATTGACGCTGGTGAGCTTATGTCGCTCAGTGCGACGTGGGTTCGTCTTCTTGACCCTCTCCATCGAGTTCGATAGCTGTAGCAGCATGCGCGATACCGCCTCCGGCATCGCGATTCTTCTCCCAGGCACGGTCGAAGACTGCCTTCAGGGCTTCCTGGAAAATGTGCACGTTGTAGTCGATCATCCCTTTCTTGTCTTTCGCTTCCTTGTTCTTGATGACCGTAACCAAGCATAAGTGCTTGTTCATCTCCTTTAGGTATACCATCGTACCGTCTTCGAAAGTCATAGACGACTCAACTTCCTCCATCTGCTCTCCCAGGGCTTTCATGTTGTCCCGTTGGTAGTTGTACAGGTCGGTAAAATCGACAGTGAGATCGATGTAGTTAGCACAGATTTCATAGATATCGGAGTCGACAGGCCTGGTATCAGACGCGACGTATATTTTGCTGAGAATATCGAACAGATATGCTTTTGTCATTCCCGAGTTATTGATCAAGGTGTTAAGGAGATTCTGCAGCACATCGAGTTCAGGTATTAATTTTTGAATGACACTGCTTAAAGCTTCAAAGATGGAAGAGTCGTAGATCGAGGTGAGATGATAAGAGACGTTCGGATTGATAAATCCGGCATCGTTAAGATCGTCTCCTACTCTCTGGACAATATCCTGGAAAATATCGGATCGATAGTCTTCGTTCAAGCTGTCAGTCTTGTGGACGAAGACCTCGACATTGATGTGTGGAAAAGTGTCCTGTAAATTGATGATAGTGGTAGTCAGCCGAGCAAGTGAGTCGCTATAATCGTCCTGTGCATCCACGACCCAGATAAGCGCACCAATGTCTGAGAAGATTTGCGTCGTATCGAAGGTTGGATCGAAGTAATCGAGTTGGCCTGGGAAGTCCCACACCTGAAAATCCATGAAGGAGCTTCTATAGTCAGTCTTGTTGGGAGATAACGTGCCTCACTTACTTCATAGTGTCTTTCTGGATTCTAGTAGTGGATTCGAGGAAAAGTGTTTCCTGAGGCTCCATCTTGTGGAAGACCACACTCGTGATGGACGACTTGCCACTTCTGCTCGAAATCAGCATATGGTGACTGCGCTTTGCTGTACATGACAGACCTGCGCTGACCCATCAGCAGCAACCGCGGTTTCGCTTGGCGCTTCGAGTTGTCCATCTTGTCGGCTGCAGGCAAATCAATCCTGCTACGTTAGGATCCTAGCGTATCAGTTGCACTTATTTGTTAAGTTCGTGGCTCGGAGACTGGATATGTTCGCTGTGCGCTCGCCGTATTTGCGGCCGCTTGGAAGTGTTTTCGTTCTATTGGGCGTAGCCTTCGTGCTGTTGTTCGCTTGATCTCCTGGAAAAGACACCGTTCTTAGCTTCTTCTTTCCAAATTCTTGCGTAGCACGCGAAGATCCTGGCTGTGGTTGCTGGGTGGGCACCCATCTATGCTCAAATGCATTTCTGCTTGCCAGATTGAGCCTGTGCATCAGACTTGATTCTGAGCTTCCTGTCCGCGCTGTCGCCGATGGTTGGAGACCGCATCATGTATCAGGCACGGACAGGAAAGGGTAAGTTCGCCTAGAAATACATCGTTGCGTTCCTCAATCGTGTCATAGCTGAGGAGTTGCAGGTTGTATTGGCTGCTAGCCCGTCGACAAGCCGTGAACATATCAACGAGAGCTGTGAAGACTTTCTGGAACAGCAGTGACCGTATTATGACATTCAGCTTGTGGTGACAGCGCGGAGTATGTGTGAATATTATGCAACTTGCGTTTAATCGCTTGACAGATTGTCACCGAGAGACCATGCGCTGTGAGTACTGGGGGCCACTGTACAGTTTGGGCGTCGACGACAAGGAGTGCACCAACCTTTTAAGGCTTGTGAAGGCTCTCAAAACTCCGAGAAGCAGATACAACCTCCGCACCCGCGGATACGATATCGAAGTTTCTTAGGTGAACATCAGCCCAGTGCTTGGATCGTTGTATCCATACTTTCCGTTCAGGATCAAGGGGTATTGGCTGTTCCGGGAAGCTACCGTTCTTGATCATCACTCTTCAGTGTGAGGGTGAGCCGCCTCGAGATGAGTTCGGAGCTTCAGTTTACGCGGTGGACAAAACGAGCAAATTTGGCGATTAGCTTGGCAACTTTAGTACCAAACGACGCAGCAACTGGCATCGTCGATCATTCATGTGTCAGATCAGTGGGCCTTCTAGGTTTCCAGTACTGAACTCAGAGGAGATTTATCCACGAGATGAGAACAAGCTGCTAGAGCATACGATCCTGCCATAGCTTACAAAACAGCCACCGGCTTAATCACGTAGAAGCCGTCTATGGTGCGAATTGCAGAAGAGGCCATTCATTAGACTTAAGCTCACACTTTCCGATGGATTTGACAATGTGGACACATTTGTCGCACTAGAACGTTGAGCGACTTTGACTTCAACGTACGACCATATTGCTCTTGGTGTTTGTCGTTGATAACTGCAACTTGAGCCAAAATTACAGCCAGCGATAGTTGCAAAAGCAGGCCTGAGGACCTTATCGCGGCTCAAGCAGGACCAGAAGTTAAGCCTCCGGAGAGTTGCATTAGTGATGCCTGACGCGCTCCACCTAAATGTTCGTGCGTCATACAAAACCTCTCAACCTTTTTTTGGTAGCGGAACAGGCGTCCTGGGCAGCAGAAGCATGATGTTCGTCTGATGCCATCAACGTGACTCAAGCGTTCCATCATGGTAGTGATGCACCGGAAATCACGCAAGCGCAACCTTTGAGGACAATAGCACTGCGTGGGATGGACAGACGATCCATCCGGGCCGCATCCCTGCTGCGAATACCCTCCCTGCCCACAGCGTGCTCGCGACTGCTGTGCTTAAACTCACCGCCATGATGATGTACTACCAGTGCCCGCCCGGCACCTCTGATATAGCAGTCTGGCCGATCTCACTGACGACAGCAGTTTCGGCAAGACCCTAAGATCTGCCCTACCTGTTCTGATATAGTTTTCAAGATAACCTGCAGTCTAACATCCGCGAAGCATTGTACGAGCTTTGACCTGCTGAATTGGCTTGTGCTCAGCACAATGAATACCATCTGTGTCACCCAGCTGTCAAATGTTCCATCACCTGGTTCAAGATTAGTACTCTGCACTTCCAGAATGTCCCCAGCAGAGTGCTATCTAGTCCGTCTACCTCCAGAGTTGAAGCTCGAAATCATAGATTATGTAAGGTCTAATACCCCGTGCACGAGCATGAGCTGACAGAATCTAGCTCGACCAAAAACGAGACCTTTACAATGTGTCTAAGACGTGCCGTTGGCTCGAGGATATCACGTTGAAAAGGCTCTACAGAGCCATAGACCTTGAGATACCCGTCGATAAGACGTCAGTATGGAGGACGGGGGGTTATCTCACACTGAGACCACATGTGATACGGGCTATTCAGGAGCTTACGATCAGAGATGGGGTCATGGACCATAAGCAGCCACATTTCTCCAAGCGACGACGGTCGGGTGTTGGCTCGCCTGAAAACTACACTAGACGGATTATACAAGACATACCAGAGAACCAGCTGAAGTCGTTCTCGTAAGGAGAACCTACTCTGTACAGAGTTAAGTGCTAATAGTGCTCAGTTTCATGCACCGCTCTCCAATGTCCTCTCAATTGCTACAGCTTTTGAGTGACATGCATGGGGGCTGCCTTCGAAGTCTTTCATGCTACGAATTTCAGGCACAGTCCGTTCCTCCTTCTGCTCTGCCATCCTGCCTCGAATCGCTGGAGTGTAGATCTATTGACGACGCAGGGGTCATGGGCAAGCTAATCAATGCTAGCAAAGACACCCTGCAGTCCCTCCGCCTTGGAGGAGAAAGAGCACTTGTCGAACACTCCCATAACACGCGCACCGATTCCTACAATGCAACTGCTCAGCCTTTGACTGCACTGCAAGCAGTCGTTGGGCTGTCTCAGTTGCAAGAATTGCGTCATGTCTGCTTCACAGGGCTCGATGTGTCGTCGCTTGTGCCCCTTGATATGGAGGAAGCACCGTTTTTCGCGAATCTAGAAGAGCTGGTGTTGGAGTCGTGTCCCGGTAGCGAAGTGTTTCTTGCAGCTCTCACGAGCATCTACACATTCACGCAGTCCGAGGCGGTTCCCGTACGGGCATTACCACCAAAGCTCAGAAAGTTCCTGTTCCGCTATGAAGCTACTAGTGCCACGCTTATGGAAGCTCTGGTACAGTTCCTCAACTCGTTCTCTGGGCTTCGTGCGCTATCGCTGTTACTCGAAAACGGGTCCGTGTCGGAAAGACTTACAAATCTCATCGCGAATCATGGACAGACGTTGGAAGAGCTTGTCCTAGAATCTCGCGTCCAGCCCCGACAATCGCTCCGGCTAAATACGAGTCGGCCTTTTGGAATCGGTGGCTACAGCCAACAGCTGTGGGAAGAAAGTATGGACGACATCTGTCGACTTTGCCTAAACATCAAAGAATTAAGCATAGGTTTTCCATGGAACGATGAGATGATACGCCTTCGTCGATGCCCGCTGCCGGATCTGCAGCTGAAGACCATGCACATACGGAACTTTCCGGAATCGCACCATCTCGCGCAGATGGGCGACTACACCATCAAGGAACATGCCTTGAAGTTCCTCGACTGGACCTATGGCAATGTCCACGCCGAGAGCAGGCCACAACTAGAGACGCTCACCATCGGTCCAGCAATATATGAGTCTCGATTTAAAGGTTCAAATCCCAATAGGCGACAGGTTCCAGAGTTTCTCCGAAGTCACCACTTCATGGTCGACTGGGCTCAAACAAGGTTTGGTCGGTGGTCAGCTATGGTTACTGGCGTCAGCGAGAGGTACATGGAAGAGATACGTGGGGAGAAGCCTCTTGGAGGTGTATTCCAGCAAGTCTGGTTGAAGTAAATAGCGTTGCATCTGCTTGGTTGTTGCTTCCAATGAGCACTTTCAACCTTCGAGCAAGTGGTTATGGCATGGGCAACCAATCAAATTCTTGAATTCCTGGTACCAGCCTAATAGTTCCAAGCTCTCTCCACCATCAACCATTCGCCTGGTACCTACGTTACCTGGACCCCCTATCAGCGACTTCATCACAAACACACAGCACATCATGACTCGGCTTATCAAGCTGTGTGTACGGCGGCTTCTACCACGACACAAGACATGCCCACAACCCTGCCAACTGCGTTCTCTCACCCGTGGGCATTAAATTCCTTTATATACTACCATCTACTCGTGGAGTAGCCTAAGCTTGTCAAACAACTCATGAATAGTACTCATTCAGGCGCCTTATAACAGCAGCAAGACCAACTCTGCAGAGTGCCTACGAAAATGCACACTATTGGTCTTAGTTTGAACCCCGAGATGCCTCCGTGCGCATCTAAGCCAGGTACCTCAACAGGAAGGTCACTGAACGATTCTGCCTGGGACCTACATCGCAGCGAAACATCCGATCTGGACTATGGCGTCGACACGTTCTCGGTTCGATCCACAAACTCGACCACTTCAATTGCAGTCGTGCGACGCTGGGAGATTGTTGAGGCTAGAGCAGCCAGGAGACGCAGGCTTCGCAGCACATTAGAACATGTCAAGTCTTGTCTCACACCAAGATTCATCCTACACCGAACATCAAGCCGAGGTTCTGGCGATTACCCCGGTTTCGACGAGTACGCGAGGAAACAGAGCAGTGGCACAATGAACACTACCAGCAGCGCTGGTGCCAGCACGTTCTTTGATTTCGGGATCAATGCTCCCACAACGAATTCTCCTCAAATTCTTCCAGAACCGTCGAACAAACAACTACGACGCTGCAGATCTTCAGCATGCCTCTCACGGTTGAGTACGCGTGCGTCCGATATTGTACGAGCGGGCTACACGAGGCTTTTAACGGACCCTGAAGAGGAAGAGGCCAGGCAAAGAAGACTGGTGCAGGAGAAGAGAAAAGGCCCTAGACGAATGAGTGAGATTGGCGGGTGTAGGTCTGATGCTAATCAGGCGTCATATGGCCCTTTTGTTTACGGGTCGGGAGACCCAAGGACGGCATTGGGATTCATGCCATGGTTTTAAGGATGTCGCCGACATTCACCAGATTGGTCGTGCGACGACAGCATGATTCAGTACAGGTAGATATGCTTGTGCAGAATACAGTCGATATTGCTTGATTCCCGCTGGTACGGACGTTTCTGTATGCAGCACTTACGCCTAGAACACGCAGCGGCGAACATGGATACGAGATGGTCTTGCAATTGAGCATCATCTTTTGTCAGGCTGTGCAAACATGCGTGGCCGAGCAGGGTATGAGCAGACTGAGTCGGGATGGAACCGGGACGCAGCATCTGTGGTGCGAGTTTCGAGACACCTCAGAGCTGCGGCGTCAAAACGTGATGGCATAGAGATGTGTGGCTAGAAAGTATCTGGGAACCGAAAAGAGGCTGCTAGTAGCTCGTAAGGTCAATCTTTCTAAATTCTCTGTGATTGCGGTCACAATTGTTGCTATTTATTCTGCCCCACCTCAGCGTCAACGCCAAGGTCTATCGATATGTTGTACAGTCTATGTCACCTCTGTTCTGGGTGATGACTGTCGCTTTTTTGTTCTTCTGCAATAACGCCTGTCGCTAACATAACAGGACCCAGGAAGTCTCCAAGCTCGTCTGGCCAATTTTCCCATGGGCAAAATATCATATTTTTGCAAGAAATGGATCACTGCCATCCAGATCGACGAAGCTCTCAAAGGCCTTTCGAACCTCCGCGTCCCTCTCCGGCGATATGATTGGCGAAGCGGCACCAACTGTGCTAGCAGTGCCATCCCAGACATCCCCCTCGTCCTTCTCATCACTCTCATCCTTTTGGTCCTCATCCATCATCTTCTCGCGCAACTGCAGCACCTCGTTCATCAAGAGTTGTGAGTCGTCTAAATGTTTCGGAGCGAATTCGGAGAAGATGTCCCGCTCGTCCGCGGTGAGCGTGGCAAGATTCAAAATGTGGCTTAGACCTGGTAGAGCTGACTGAGGAATCTCCTTGGCAGGGTGCTCCACAGATTGGTAGCTGAAACGCCGATCAGGATCCGAGTCAGTCGTGCATTGAGTACTCTGGGAGTCAGTGTTGGAGGAGTCAGACGTCCGACGTCTTTTAGGTGTCCTGGCAGTATGTACGAAGGAATCTTCGCTACCGGGAGAGGCTACTGCAAGCTCGCATTGTCGTCCGATCAAAGTTTTCCTCCGGGCAGATACTTCTTCATTAACCCTGAAGGATACCTGCTCGTCCCTGTCGCGCTTGAGGCTCCCGATGATGTGTTGCATAGGCAGGTATTGTCGGACTGGAAACATGTCTTCCCTCCAGTTCTCCACGTGGATACCCATGCCATGCTGTTTGGCAATGTCCGCGAGTCGAAGCCCTCCATTAGAAGATGTTGAAGAAATAGAAGACATAGAACGAGCGTGAGGTCGCCAGTTGACAGTTGAACTCTCCTGCATGTGCCTTGATTGGTACATGCTGCCAGACACGTTCGCTGTGAACTGGAATGGCTGTATTGATTCTGCGAGAAGCATGGTCGATGTCCCGCAAAACGTGCCAAATAGCAGATATGTCGATGAAAGCGGTTGGAGAAGGTTATACGTGATTTTGGCAGGCACACCAAATGGACTTGTCAAAGGTCACAGCTGGCTGACTGTATTTATGCTGTGCCTTGCACGTGCATAGCAGAGTTATGCAATGTATAAATTTGCTCACCTCGACAGCAAGCTCAGTTTACGAGTAGTATCGCGAGGAGGCAAGCGTGAACTAGCAGAGACACGAGGAAGACGCACCAGCGACGAGAAATGTTGCAAGTGTAGGAGACCAAATTTCAAGAAGAAGAAGAGCAGCCGGCCCGTGCTGGGCTGTATCCGATAGAGGAACGAAGCCCGAATCCACGATGCAGGCTTGCTCCGTCCGGGGATGGGGTCTCCACAAAGCGGATGCCGAGAAAGAAATTCTAGTTCTGGAGTGGTCGTCCGCCCACATCGCAGCATATCGACCTGCCGTGTCCGGCCAGAAGGACACAATATATCCAATTTGAGCATAGGCTAGCTCGCCCAGGCCATCTACGAGATATCTTCTCTGAGGGGAAGTCGAGGATCGAAAGACACAGGTTCGATGATGCCTTCAATAAATCCTCGAGAGCCACGCGAGCAGGGAAGTCCTAGTCATCTGCCAATGAATTTTGTGTCGTTGGGCCGCCCACAGCTGATTCGGTCGGAAATCGGGAAGGGACAACCACACACCGACGCTGCTCGTGCTGTGGTCTCTGTGCAATGGCGATCCTTCGTGTGTAGTTTCCGACGCAGGTAGTAGAGTTGTCGCATAGTAGCGTGGTTCTGCACATGCGGGACGATGCACTTGTGGTGGGACAGCTGGCCAGCCATTGTAGTGGCGGTGTAGGCTTTCGAGCCCTGAGACCGCGGACGGAGAAGCTCCGAGACTGCCCCAGTGCCCAGCTGAATAGTAGCTTGAAAGTGAGATTAGTGAGACTAGTTGTCGGCCAATCAAGGATTTGATGCATGACCCATTAGTAATCATTAACCTCTACCTATCACGTATCATCACGACTTTGAACTATAGGCCCGTGGAAGTTTATTTGGAAAAACGAGCATTCGCCTAATACTTGGCCTTCGCCAACTTAGGACTCGGAGTCTCGACACCTGATCAACATGATGCCGTTTTCGTTCAGACAAGTCTAGTCGAGTTGATCTGCGGTGTGATCGCTATGGCGGCAGCCGGGGTGCATCAAACAGCAAGACGTCACATCGACAATGACGACCGGCGAAGCTTGATGGACCCCCAGCAATGGGAGCAGGCTCAGATTCGCTTAGCATGAGAGCAAGGATACCAAACGCACTGGAATTTGGACACTCGAAAGGTGACCAAGCCTTCAGGGAAGTAGCTGGCACGCAACAAGGTTAACAATACCATTCTCCTCCAGCGACCTTGGCATTAAACACCCTGCATCGACGGTCAGAACATGCTGGCTCGGGCACCCAGTCCGTTGCAATGAGAGTCGTGACGAAGTGTCAGCGACGTCTACATACGAGTAGCAATCAGCTTGAGGACATTCCTATTAGCCCACGCAGCGCCGCTAGCAATACCAAATTGCCGGAAGGTGCCGCTACATGTTTACCCCAGGTTTTGAATGATGATGCTGCAAACAGATGCTCTATCAATGGTCTGTCGAATGGTGGGATGTCACGACTGACATGCGGGGAAATGGAAAGCGCAGATCTCAGCACACCTGTTCAGATATTCTACAGCACCTGCTCGGGTCAAGCCCTTTGCACCAAGTGATCGCCCACCGACCATGAATTGGATCTAGTTTTTCTTGGTGCGGGATGGATGTGTTTCTTCCTTGGACACGTCCAACGGAGAACGATCCCTTGGTGACATGTTCAACATGTCTAGCCTTTTCGTTAGGGACGGGCGGTATGATAGCTACGATCCGCACGGCAGGGCGTTCATGAGAGAGTTTGGAACGAAAGTATGCATAACTCTAACTTTGAGCTTCGTGGTAACCTGCACGCCATTACTGGACCGCTTGTTCTTCTCGATCGATCAAGACCGAATGGTCTTTGGCGCCGAAAACACATCAGAGCTGCAAAACGGCTCGACTCTCCAGTCAATGAACAGACCTTATGTCAGTAGGTGAGCCTAGACAACTTGAATGCCAGCAAGGTAACTTACCCGCAGCCAGCGGGGCTGTACGGAAAGTACCGTCAGCCAGTAGCGCAGTTCAGGTTATTTAGCGTCAGCTGTGCCTGGTCTGTTTGCTGACTTTGCACTCTTCGAACACCCTGCTGGCGCGCTCGGCCAGTACCTCTACCACGCAAGCTGTTCGCGTCCCACATCTAGAGCAACAATGCGAAGATTCTGACTCTGACGGAGATGTCGCTAGTCAGAAACTCAAAGCAGACCTGACGACGATGGCGACAGAAGCGGCACCAACTTCAACCCAGGCCGTCCAATACCCACCCATCCTCCAAGATGAGCCTCTCGACCCCATGCTCACGGCACTCTCGACCCTTTCCCTCCTCAACCTACGCCTCTCCCGCCTCGAGTATCTCTTGACCGGCAAGTCGACCCCTTCATCACATCACGATGACGATGCTTCCACAAAGGCCCCGACAGAGAATGAGTTACCCACACCAAGCAGCAGCGACATCCCTACGCAACTCCGCGTCCTCGAATCTCGCCTCACCCATCTCAAACGCCTCGACGGCCTTCCCGGCAACCTAGTACGCATGGTCGACTCCCTGCGTAAGGAATACCCCGAAATCTTCCCAGCGTCCTCCGTAGCCACATCCGTGGTACAAACATCTCGCAGCAACCCGGCCGGCCAAGAAAACGTGTCTGTGCCCGTGCCCAAGCACGAGCTATCTCAGCATGCTCAACAAGTCCTGAGTCACAGCACCCTCTACACATCCACATCCTCGCGTCTTCAAACCCTACAGACCTTGCGTATCCCTCCCGCCTCACACTCTGCAAATCTTACCAGCGCGCGTACACGGCTGCAGCAGCTCCAGAGACGTCAGGAAGGGATCGATGCCAAGATACACGAGTTGAGGGGTCGAAGCGCGAAGGTGCTGGAGTGGTGGGTCAAGACCGGGGTTGTGGGGATGGGAGAGCTGTGGGAGGACTGGGAGGGACGTGTGAGGGGTGTTGAGAGGGAGGTCAGACGGGTCGAAAGGCGGAACGCTGAAGATGGCTGAGCGACAATCGAGTAAGCACGGAGAATGAAGCTAAAGAAACAACCCTCACGCATGCGATCGCTCATACCATTTGAGACGCTTGCTATCTGTGTTAGCCTAGCCAAGGCAAGGTTATTGGTGCCTACCCTGCTCACGGCCACCCAAGCAAGCAAGCAGAAGCAAGAGACGGCGCCACCATCGGTGAGACCTTGCCTGGCGAGTCAGTGCGCAGGTTTACAAGACCTCACTTCGCGTCGTGACATACATTGTGACAGACAGACAGGCCTACGACAAGCTGGAGTCACGTAGCTGTCAGTAAGTGACGGCCGTGGTCTGCATATCGCAACGCAAGTGCGCAAACAGGCATACGACAAACGAGAAGTCTATCAATCAGCTTGACGTCGTTAGATAGCTACGTCGAGAGCGTAGATGTTAGAGTTAGGTCAAACGATATCAAGAGAAAGACAGACAGACAGTTGACCGCCTATCTGGCGGATGGACCAGCAGGCAGTATCGCGACGGCAGCGATAGATCCACATCCGCAACGCACATTACAGTTGCAGAAAGGCGCTCTCGCCAGCTTCACCCCTCCGTCCCCTTGGACCTTTGAGATCTCAAACTCAGGGGTTTTTCCCACGGCCCCTCCGCGTGTTGGGGAATCTTCGAACCTGGGCGTGGCAATGGCCACGACTATTGTCCTCGCGGCCGGAAAAGACCGAGTAGAGTACGCAGTGCATGGCAGATGATGGGTTCAGATCTCATCACCATCATCCACCAATTAAGTGGTGTCAGTGATTATATCTGCTGTCTGTTCGCTCTATCCCAAAAAACAACATTCAGATCTCCTGTCTATCCTCCGTTTCCAACATGGTTGGGGCGGTATCTCCACTAAAGCGATTGATTGATTGCTTGCTTGTCTTCCAGCTGCGCCTTGCTAATGAATTTCAACAAAAGTGCATGTGTAGATGGCTGGTATCATGCCGTGACATGTGATTACTGGGGGCCTGATTCCCTCTGAGATTCTTCCCGTCAGCCGCTAGGATCTGAGTTTCCCGACGTCCTGTTCTGTAGTGGGGGTGTCGTGTGTAAGTGAGCCCGGGACCGGGCTTATGTACGTGCAGGTAACACTTTCTCGTCCTCCAAGGTGTCACACACCAAGTTACGGACAGGCTGTCCGTCATCCTCTTCTCGGTTCTCATGCTACTTGGCACGATGACTGGATGGCTATCGTTTTCCAGCATAGTCCGGAAGATGTATGATGCCATAGAAGACAGCCTACATTTGTGCCCTCTTTCACCCAGATGTGAGTTCCTTAGTTCATTCCTCGACGCTGAGTCAGACCTAGAAGTCCTGGAAAGCAACGTCCCATTGCTTTCTCATCTCATCTGTATATCGTCCCCGGCCGCCTTCGCTCTCCTCCGGGTCGTCCGGCGGATCAGGGTACTCGTCGAAATTTCCGGCATCACCTTCCCACTCGACCCTTGGCAGTATCGGCCCTCTCCGACGTCGATAGTAGATGTCGTCCCAATTGACGCCGTCAAAGAAGTGATGCTGCATTACTCTCTTACTGCCACCCGCTATATGGCCCAAACGCTCCGTCGGGTCAGTCTTGCACAGTGCAAGGATGAAATCACGCGCCACACGCGGGACATGCAGAGAGTGTCGTCCTGAATGGGCCGACGACGAAGGTACAGGAAAGCGGATGTGCCCTTGGACAATCTGTTCATAGATGCGCATAGGGTTCTGGTCCCAGAAGGGCGGTTGGCCGATGAGCATCTCGTAGACAAGAATCCCGAGGGCCCACCAGTCGACTGCAGTGCCGTGGCCGGTGTTACGGATCACTTCGGGCGCGAGATATTCTGGGGTGCCGCAGAGGGTGTAGGTTACGCCCGCGCTATGTTGTGGTTGAGTCTGCTGCTGATCTTGTTGCTGAGACTGCGAAGATGAGGCGGTGGAAGCGTTCGCTTGGGGGTTAGCGGCTGGCGCTTGGCCACCTGACTGTTGTTGTTCTTGTTGCGGCTGCGGCTGTAGCGGATTTGGATCTGGGGGGAGATATTTGGCGAAACCAAAGTCGACGAGCTTGAGGTGGCCATGGGCGTCTAGAAGGATGTTTTCTGGTTTGAGGTCTCGATAAGCAACGTGCTGTACGTCGTGAAGATAGGCCAATATTAGTGCTATTTCTGCTGCGTAGAACTGCACTGTTGGGAAAGGGAACCTTCTTGCGCGGCGTAGATAGGAGAAGATCTCACCTCCTGGAGTATACTCGAGGAGCATGTAGAGCGAATGTGAGTCTGAGAAGGATGCGAGCATCTGTGTTATGAAAGGGTATCCTGCAACGGCGGCAAGTACGTTGCGCTCATTTCGGACGTGCTCGACCTGCTTCAGCTTGATGACGTCCACTTTCTTGAGCACCTTCAGCGCAAAGACTTTGTTGCGGTGTTCGGGCGTCTTTGGCTGTTTGAACCTGCACAGCCATACTCTTGCGAAGGTGCCTGTGCCTAGTGTCTGTAACAGTTCGAAGTCGGAAAACTTCAACGTTTTGGAGGAGAAGCCTGCGCCCTTCTGCTCCGGATCGGCTGGGATTTGTTCGGCCGGTAGAGGTTGCTCTTTCAACCTCGCTTCTGCGGTTTTGAGGATAACGTCTTTGCTCTGCTGCCGTGTGGGGTGTGGATTGCTAGCACTTCTAGAGTTCTGTTGGGATGCGCTCGAGCGCAATATTTGCCTATGGCCTTGCGCCGACAGTGCTCGTTGCGACTGCGAGCGCGGAGGCTGCAGCGTCGCCATGTTGCTGTTCGTTGGTTGAGCCAAAGTGCATGGTCCTCCTAGCCGATACTAAGCATGTTCTGTTGTGTATATGAGCGCGACGAATATGCGAGGAGAGAGACTGCGAGAGTTAAGCCATGCACGCGCAGTCGAGTGGGATGGGTCAGTGATATGCACGCTGCGTCAGGTTTCAATGGCCAAAGCGGCAAGGTAAAGTTAACGATAGGCAGCGCTTGAGCGATCTGAGGGCTTGTCTCGGTGCGTGGTAAGTGTGGTCAAAACTGACGATGCTAGATGCGAAATGATTGCGCAACAATTGTCTTGGGCAACAACAGAAATGCATCAAGGTGGAGTGCTGCCTGTAGGAGCAGCCGAGCCAGCATTGTTCAGATTCAGATGCGATCCTCCAGTAAGCATGGCTGGTGAGAGCCAGCCGAAGAGTGACCAGAGTGGGATGCTCGACCGCCAGTTCATCGAAATTGGTGGTCTTGAACCTTAAAAAACGGTGACCGCACGCCTGTGGGAGCACCCAATCTGGGTTGACCGAAAGCTGAAATACTGTAGAACAGGATCCGCTGCCGAAGAGTGGGAACGATTGTCATGCAGGTCATCGAAACTTAGCACCGAGAGTTTGCCCAGCTCCGACCTGTCTGCGAGTTTATGTAAGTTATTTCGACAGCAACCGTGCAGCTGCAGGGGGGCTCTCGCGGCTTGCATTCCCACCAGCAGCTGCATTCAGGTCTTGTTCCTAATGGGCAGTCAGAGGCACGGACCGCGAATGCTCTGTCGCAGCAGCTGCAGCCCAATTTCACGCTTTGATGTAGACCAGGGATGTTTTCGCAATTTGAGAAACCGGCTAGCTGGTCTCATTGTCAGATGGTACCTAAATATAAGTGGAACAATAAAACTAGCTTGACTTGAGTGGCCGAGTGGTCTCCGTGATAATCTAGCCCTCCACTAGCTGGGTAGCAGATGCTAAAGTGAAGGTTCAGAAGTTGAGGGTTGTGAGGATAGAAGATGGTTGAGAAGAAGGCCTAGAAACGCAGCTGGTCGACTAAGAAGCTAGTGAAGGCGAGACAATCGATGAACAAAAGGAGACGATTCAAGAAACTAAGGTTGGCAACACAAATCAACAACAAGCGCTCCTGGTCGACGTGTTGCGCCCCTACCGTTGTGCTAGTTTAGCATAGATGGTAGAAAGCGAGCATTGCCATCCAGCAGCAAAGATACGAACGTTCAAACTTTTTATTAGAACAACATACGTGATCACCGTGCGACGTCGTTGGTTACATGACCACTTACGCATACATTCCGCTGAACAGTCGCATCTTGATAGTTTCATGCCACCAGCTCCGTCTGCTTTCGTAATGCCTTTTCACAGGTCCCAAACTCCTCGCTATGCTTTTTTTTACCTGGAAAGGACAACGCTACACAGATTGTGTCGAATCGTCCCCGTACCTCATCTATGACATTCTCTCGTCCTCCGGCTTCCAAGACCCATCGAACGCATGTTTAACAAAAGCCATTGGGTCATCCGGTTCACCGGCGCCCATCTGTCCCACGCCCGGGCTGAAACTAGTAATGGGAAGCACAATCACATCGCCCACCTTCTTTTGCTCCCTGACGTTGAAGAAATCTTGCGCCATAACATTCTGAACCCCGGAGTCAAACTCGAAGTAATCGTGGTTGTTGAAGTAATCGAATATCGTGTCGGTCCATATCGCCGGTCCCGTAAATTCCACGATGCTAACGTTCGTCGGCGCACGGCCGTGCCTGAGCTGGCCTTTTGCTTTCAGGTCGAGAGTCTTCTCCGTGATTCTGGCTACAATATCGCGCAAGATTGGGTGGCCTGCCTTCGCTTGTATTGTCCACTGGCAGAACTGTATTCGTCGCGAGTACCATTTCTCCCAGTCTTCCCTGTCCGGATCGGCCTCGATCCCCACTATGAGGCCGACTGCTGACTGGTCCACGCGTGGAGGCAGCCAGTCAATAGCCGACTTCAGCGCTTCGGTGTCAATATCAGAGTATATTCCTCCTCTTGCTAGCAGTATCAGATATCTGAAGAAGTCTGCTTTCAGCACCGGGACCGGCATGGCCGCATATGCCTCTGAGACTTCTGGCACTGATGCGAAGAGATATTTTATGAGGTGTCCAGCTGCAGCATCTGTAATTACCTCATGCACGAACCCTGGGTGCTTCTCGGTCCATGAAGCTTCCAAAGGCCTCAGATGTTCGTCGAATGCGCCCGATGAAGGCCCTACTTTCCACGTCTGCCATATATAGCTGGGGAATCTGCCTTCTATGTCGTAGGGGAAGTAGTATTCGAGCCTCTTTCGTAGAGGCTTCGAAGTTATGTCGTGAAGTATGTGCTGCTTGGACTGTTTTTGTTCCGCTGCGGCTGCCGCCTGTGGAGGATACGGTTGCGTCGGCGCTTGCGAGTCTGGTCCAGGAATGTCGCCATTTGGCGACTGCCATTGTGATAATGTCGTGTGTCTGAGAAGAAAGAACAGGGCTACGAGCACTACGGCTGACACGAGGGCTTTCCTCGACGACCACATGTTGCTCTGTATCCGTTGGATGGGCAATAACTCGAGAATACTTCTGGGAGTACAAAGGTTTGCTGGGGACCTGAGCTAGGATTTGTAGATGCTAGAGAAACCCTCCATTCGAGAATGGCCAATGCTTGCCTCACTGCAAACACCGCATTGTGCTGCAGAGTTTAATGTGATGGTGCGCTGGAGTTTCACACTCGAGGAGACACGAGGTAGGAGCGGATGCAGGTACGACGGAACGTCGCGGTTGTTGGATCCGCAGAGAATGACAAAGGTGTAATAGAGTTTCAAGGAACATGCCCCAAGGGGGTTTCTACAAATCAAGGTCTGAGTGGGAACGCATGCAATTATTGTTGCGACACCCGTGCATCGCATGTGGTCAAAGATATGTGCGCCAGCTTTTGCCCGGCAAGTTCCATGCTAGCCTAGGTCGGCGGCGTGGACAAAGAGGTGCAAAGGAGGGCTATCTCGCATGGCACAATCTCCATGAAGACGGACTTCACAGTAGCTGACACGTGCATGGCGCTGCCAAACCCCCTACGCAGCGTTGAAGTCTGGCCTGAAAGACTCGTTCTTTTCTTTTTCTTTCTTTTCCTCCTTCATACGCAGCCAAACTTAGCTCCTCACCCTGCATGCAGTCACACCCTCCTCCCAGTTTCGAGTGCTAAGCTTCGCCTAGTACAATTGGCAAATTCCCCTTTCGAGCGCCTCGGTGCACTTTGCGAATTAAAAGTCCGATGAGATGCACTGAGCCAGCAGTCGTGGCTTCGACTATCTAACGCCAATCCTCGAGGCTGAGCTGGGTGACAATACAATTGTTGGGACCCTTTTGATCCTTGCGAGCTTTTCAGGTACGCGAATTCCGCCCTGGCAAAACATCATCTAAATTACAGCATGTCAACAGTACGGTAAGCACTCTACGCGACACAAAAGACATGTGACAATAGGCGATTTGCTTTGCGCAGTCGCGGGCTTAATGTCGCTTGCTGTCATATACGAGACAATGGTTCAGACAGTGGATATGCATCAGTGATACGACTGCAAGGCTGGAGTACTGCCTGTAGTCGAGGTGCATATGCACTTCGGCAGACTGGACCCTTCATTGCCTTTCTGCAATACGAGGAGTAGAGTTAATTAACGGAGGTTGAGCAATGTAGTACGTCACAAAGGGATGTGGTTCAGTAAGATTTGCAGACCTGTAGCAGATAAGGAGTCTTGTGATTACAACGTTGTCAAGGATTGCACGACAAAACGCATAGTGTCATCGTCAACACTGTCGGGTTCTTTGCTCATCACGATTCGTGGAGATGCGAGGAGCATGGAGCTGGCAGAAATAGTACAAATAAGTGGTATGAATTGCTTTTAAGCAACAAGGTGTGATGATGTTCCTGTATCCATATAACTCCTGCGAGATCTGTTCGCTAGGTGTCCTTGTCTTCAAACGCCTTGCCAGATTAGCTATACCCAAACTCAGTCCCTAGCATACGATTTCCATGTCTTAGCGCTTTTCCAAGCTCTGCAGACTGACGAGCTCACCGTACCTGCCTCCTTTAATTCTCATAAGCTCCTGGTGCGTGCCGGACTCGATCACAACGCCACGATCAATAACAAAGATGCAATCTGCGTTTTGGATCGTGCTCAATCTGTGAGCGACAGCAATGGTTGTCCTGCCTTTCGCAGCCTTGTCCAAGGCGGCTTGAACAACCTTCTCAGACTCTGAGTCCAAAGCCGAGGTGGCTTCATCGAGCAGCAGCACCTTCGGATTCCGTAGCAAGGCACGTGCAATAGCTATTCTTTGCTTTTGCCCGCCTGACAACAGTGCGGCCTTCTGACCTACTTGCGTCGCGAAACCGTCAGGGAGTGAGATAATGAAATCGTAGATGTTGGCTTCCTTGCACGCGCGTATGACCCTCTCATCATCAACCTCCGAATCATCTGCACCGCCAAGGCCAAGAAGGATGTTCTCTTTTATCGTGCCTTGGTACAAAGTTGGTTCTTGTGACACAAGCGCGATATGGCTTCGGTACTCGTTCAACTCAAGACTGGAAATTTCGCGACCGTCCACAAAGACGGCCCCTGCTAGAGGATCATAGAAGCGCTCCATCAGCGCTATGGTCGTAGACTTCCCGCAACCCGATGAGCCGACAAGTGCAATGTACTGTCCTGGCTTGATCGAGATGTTCAAGCCTCGAAGAACGGGAACGTCAGGCCGCGTAGGATATCTGAAATGGACATCTCGGAATTCAACGTGACCTTCGACAGTGCTGACTTTCTCGCCGTCCAGACTCCACGGGTCGATCGGTGGGTTGCGCTCGAAAAGCTTGCGAAGCTCGTTTGCAGCATTTCGTGCTTTTGACATATCACCTGCGAAGGAGAAGACCGTGCCAGCAGACTGTGTACCGAAGATGATCTCAGAATAGACGAGGAAGAACTGGAAAAGAGTGTACTCGCCACTGGTGATCAGTGTGCCGCCATACCAGAAGCCGAGAGCAATGGCGAGGAACATGAGAGACTGTGATGCAGCGTAGAAGGTGCTATTCCTGAGGTTCGATTTGAGGGATTCCTTGATTTGTGCGTCGAGCTGACCACGGTAGGCCTGATAAATTTTGTCTTCGATCGTCAAGGATGCAACGGTACGAATAGCATTCGTATGTTCACAAGCATATCCGGCTGATTTCTTATAGGCAGATTGAGCTGTTGCTGTAAACTTCGCAAGAATTTTGAAGCGAAGATAACCCGTACCGAGAATAACAGGAAGACCACACATGCATACCAGTGCCAGTTTCCAACCAATCGCCAAAGACACAACGATGGCAATAATGATTGTTGAGGAACAGGACAATATCACTCCCAGTGTGGCGCCCGATAATGCCGAGAGATGCGTGGCCTCGGTGGAGAGAAAGGAGGTCAGAGCGCCGGTTGAATTCTCGTCTTGGTCGAAGTACGCAATGTCCTGTCGCAAGAAGTGCCTGAATGCTTGGTCTCGAGCTCGGCGTACAAGGCGCTCACTGCAAATAGCCAGTGAAATACCCTGTATCCACATCGAGATCAGCTGCACGAAACCCAACATCAGATACATCAGGGACCAAAAGTTGATGTCACTACGGATTTGGGCCCGGAATTGTAACGGTTGTGATAGAGAGACGATTGCCTTAGCGAAGAAGATACCTTGAACGGGCTGTCCCGCACCAGCAATGATGTTGAAGAAGAGACCGAGGCACATATAGTACCATTCACCCTTGTTGAAGCTGGCGATGAACTTGATGAGTGTCCATAGGGAGTATTTGGTATTTGCGTCCTTGTCTTTCTCGGCAAGCTTCTTCGATGAGACAGACCTGGTGCTCGTCGTTCGTCCCAAAGCAAGTCTCTTGTCAGCAGGGTCGGTCTCGTTGCTCGCAGATGTGCCAGACTTCTGAGTGGCTATTCTGTCGAGCTCTGCTTCAGTAGCACCAGCAATTTTCTCGTCCACGGACTCCGCTCCCGCTTCGTCCTCGTGGTTTCTCTGAAGCCGTTGTGCAGCAACCAGAGCCGCGTAAGCACCATTGGTCTCAAGGAGTGCGTCATGAGTGCCTTGCTCCACGATGTGTCCGTCTTTCATGACCACAATATTGTCCGCATCTCGGATCGTCGACAGCCGATGAGCAATTACGATGGTCGTTCGACCGATAGCAGCTACATCGAGAGCCCTTTGCACAACACCCTCAGACTTTGTATCGAGTGCTGAAGTTGCTTCGTCCAGCAAGAGGATTTTGGGGTCGCTGACGATGGCCCGAGCTATTGCAACTCGCTGTTTCTGGCCACCCGATATGAGGAAGCCACGCTCTCCGACCTCAGTATCGTAGCCATTGGGTAGTGACATAATGAAGTCATGCGCGTTGGCCTTCTTTGCTGCTTCTTGAATACGCAAAGTCTGCTCCTCTTCGGATTCGTGCTCAAACTTGGAACCCACAAGACCGTTACGGATATTGTCCTTGATGGTCACGCTGAACAATACGGGCTCTTGCTGCACAAGCGCAACTTGCTGTCGGAGCCAGCGCAAGTTCAAGGTGCTCACGTCATGGCCGTCAAGCAACACTTGACCTCCAACGGGATCGTAGAAACGCTCGACGAGACCGACAATTGTACTCTTGCCTGACCCAGAGGCACCTACCAAAGCGGTGGTCTTGCCTGCCGGGACGACTAGGCTAACGTCTTCCATGACAACGACTTCTGGACGTGATGGGTAAATGTGCTTGATGTTTCTCAGCTCGAGGTTTCCCTCAACGTGCTCAAGTCTGTGGCCAGCATCGGACTCTGGGTCAAGTGGAGACAATCGATCGATGGTGGCGAAGATCTTGGAGGCGGCTGCAACTCCAGCGACCAAATGCTGCACGTTCGGACCAACATTACCAAAGGAAAAAGCACCAATCATGACAGCCATGATGATAGTCAAGATATGAGCGAGATTTGTCTCACCGCTGACAAGGAACCTCGAGCCCATCCAAAATGCTAGGCCATAGTTCAAAAAGATCAAGCAGAGTAAAGATCCAATCATGCAGGCCATCATGCCCTTGCTGCGAACACCCCAGCGTTGTGCTTCGCGCAGATGGACATCGTAGGACTTGGCGAGTTTGTCCTGTGTGCCGAAAGCGACAGCGTTGCGAATAGAGCTGAAGACTTCTTCTGCTACAGTACCACCAACAGCATAGGCGGCCAACGACTTCTTGTTCCACATGCCCATGAATCTGCCGCCAGCACCCATGATGAGGACAATACAAACGACAGTTGACATGCAGACCAGGGTCAATTTCCAGAACTTGATGAAGCCAATGACAAAAGCTGCAAAGAAGGCGGCGACACCATTGAGTGTAAGAGCGACCTTTTCGGAGATGGCTTCTTGAACTAGGTTCGTATCTGCTGTAATGCGTGTTGTGACTTCACCAGCGCCCAGCTTGTCAAAGAAGCCAATATTCTGGCGTAGGATGGCTTTCAGGTATCGATCGCGGACTTTCGAGGTGATGTGTTCGCCAACGTAAATGAAGAGCACTGTTGAAACGTAGATAAGAGCAAATTCTGCAATGGCCAGGTAGACGAAGTATAGCACGTATCTGTTCAGTATGCTCGAAAAGTCCTCAGTCAAGGCACCTTGAAAGTAGTTGGAAAAGCTCCCGGACAGATTACCAAAGATGATGGTCATAAGAGGCAATGCAGCACCGCCTCCAATCGAGCAAACGGCGGCGATAGCCAGGAAGACTTTGTCCCATGTTGTAGCATAGCGATAGAGGGTACCATACTTGACTGGTACGGCCGGGATATCGACTTGTCTCTTGAGCACATCCTGCTCGTGTTTGGGCAGATGGGCAAAGACCTCATCCTCTTTTGGTGCTTCCCTGACTTGAACGATCTTGGAGTCGATCTTCCTGAGGTCATCTGAACTGCTGTCGCTCGACTTGGAATGCGGCGAGCCGGGTGACACAACCTGAGGTGTCTCTGGGCCGGGTGCGGATGATTCACCTGCCTTCTCGTTCTCGACCTGACCGGTGTGTAACTGTGTTTCGGTCGTTATCCCTAGGCGTGCTCGCTCGTGCTCTTCGTTCTGCTTTTCTGCTTCTTGTACATTCGCTGATACGGTACCCGCGCCATTTGGATCCATGGCGAGGACTGATTGGGTTGTTGTTTACCAAAGGAAAGAGGGTTGTAGTGTCGTGCTACCTAGACATGCCCGGCTAATGGTATAGTAATCGTCACAGCATTAAAGAAGAGTACGAACGGAGAACGTGTTTCGCTTGAGCAGTGCAATGAAGAGCCAGGAAAGCAAGATGGCAGATGGCGAATACGATATAATGCAAACCGAATGCTGAAGCCGGAAACGAAACGAGCCGAACGAATACGTACAATGCAGGCACACCACGCAAGTCTGACCTTTCGTCGCTGAATCAAGCAACATCGACATGGATCATCGATAATTACGATGGAACCGTATCGCAGCCGAGCCTCCGAGTCAGCAACTCGGGCCCGACAACAGTGGCAACTAGTCTATCCTGGAAGGACAAGCCAAAGCAGATTCGGAGTTAGAGACCTCCGTTAGGGCCCGGGTAGGGGAATAGACCTCCGGTAAGGAGATAAGCTTTGCCGCTGGGCGCCCTCTTGCTTCTGTGCTTCGCGGTCTCAGTGCTTCAAGTTGCACACATATGGTGGTTCAGGTAGAATCTATCTGTAATCTCTGCGAACAAATGAAGGCACAACTCTTACAGGTCACTGTCAGACCAGCTACGAAAGCTCGCTGTATATGCATACCTCCAGGTCCACGCAAGGGCGGCCAGCGAATGAATTTAATCTTTAGGCAGGGAGCGCTGCAAGTCAACTGGATGCCTGATACGAGCCAACCCCAGATCTGTAGAAGAGGTGTGATCACACGAGGCTGCAGAGCCTTGTCACTCATTTTGCTCACGCTTCTCACCACGTCGACCTAATTTCACCTTGCGCCGTCCTCTTGACAAGAAGAGGCATTCCTTTCTCTTCCTCCCATCTACTGTTGTCTTCTTCTCATGCTCACCGTGTCTCTCACATCTCCCTCCCACATTACGACTGTTACGAATTACGAATTTACGACCCGAGATACCCTCATCTTTTGACCGAAACGTCGATACCCATCAAGGCTTGGAGTCATTGTTTTACTGTTTACATCTCAAAGGACTCCTGTTGGCTGGCTTTGTTTGGAGAGACTGGTGTCTTCAAACCAACCTTCCTAGCACGATATCAGATCAGAATCAGTCGTCCTAATTCAACTTAGACCGAACCTTCAACACAGACCTGGACATCATGGCTAGTGGTGAGTACGAAGGACACGCCTTTAGTACGCTGTATCTCAGACTGACAACCCCAGATATCCCGCGGGCTATGCCTTTGACTGCGCATGGCCATTCTCGACCAGTTACACATCTCCACTTTTCTCACCTTGTTGATGAATCTGACTCGTATCTGATCTCGGCATGCAAGGACAATAATCCTATGCTCCGAGACGGTGTGACCGGAGACTGGATTGGCACGTTCATCGGCCACAAGGGAGCTGTCTGGTCATCCAGACTTTCTTCCGACGCCGCCCTGGCCGCAACGGGAAGTGCAGATTTCACAGCACGCATCTGGGACCCATCGACTGGCGAGTGTCTCCACGTCCTCAACCATAACCACATTGTCAAGTCCGTTGCTTTTCCCATTCAGATGAAGCCCCAGTTTCTTGCAACCGGCGGTCTAGAGAAGAAACTACGCATCTTCGACCTATCGCAGGGTCTCGTTGGCCCGTCGACATCGGATGGAGAACCGCGGATGCCGTCGAGTAATTTGCAAGGCATGGAAATTGGTGCTGGTGTACATACAGGAAGTATCAAGTCGGTTGTGTGGAACGTCGACTACAACATAATCACCACAGCGGCGGAGGACAAGACTATACGATGGTGGGATTTGAGAGCCCAACGCATGATCCGAAGCTTTAGTACCGATCGAGACATTATGTCGTGTGAGCTCAGCACCAACATGGCAGGGGATCCCAATCCAGCTGTGCTCAGTGCAGCAACCGGCGACACGGTGTATTTCTTTGACGCGAATCGACCTGGAGAGTTGTTGAAAAGCATCAAGTTTGACTACGAAGTCGCTAGTGTGGCAATTAACCCCACAGCTGGCAGATTTGTCACTGGTGGCCACAAGGACTTCTGGGTGCGAGTGTATGACTACGAGACGGAGAAAGAGCTCGATGTACAAAAAGGCCATCACGGCCCTGTATGGACCATGTCGTTTGCACCCGATGGTAAAGTCCTTGCTTCGGGCAGTGAAGATGGCACGGTGAAGTTGTGGAAGCACTGTCAGGGTCCACACGGTCTCTGGCCCTGAGTACGCAAAATTCAACAACGACGTTCGTGGTGGAAGTGGTTCCGGTGTCCCTCCGTGTCAAGGAGTTCTTTTTCGCTGAGAAATGTCGCGTTAGCCAGACTGTCGCGGTTTCAGCGCAAGCTGTCTACGGTGTGCCCTGACCTAGAAATGATTAGGCTCAATGGTAAATGCAAGACTCACGCGGCTGTCTGTTCTATAACATGCAAATGGTAGTCTATGTGATGCAGGAAATAGTGTTGATGCACAGCCAGTAAAGGTGGCCCGAAAGGGCGCCAGCTCAATGCAGGTCCAGCTGAGTGGTGAGTGGCTGTGGCGTGGTGCGGGAAGCCCACTGCGATCTGCAGGGCACGCCAAGTGCAGTCCAGTTGGGTAAGAGCGATCCACACCGCTCCCCCATGGCCAGATAACAAAAAATGTGAGCTTGAGTTGTTGGAGGAGGGAGCGTTCTTCCTCTCGTAGCATCATGACCTAAGAAACATATCGAGTATTGCCGTCCTGCGAGTAGAAATAGCGTTTACTGCTGAATGACCTTCATTTTATACCCACCTCACGACTTGACGATCTCACGAACTTGATAGCGCCGGCCGCACCCTTTTCCCTTTTCTCACCCACTGCATCCCGAGCCCCCAATCTCGGCCCTCGCCCCCACCGTTCGACTTCTGTATGTACTGAGGTATGGCCGCGAGAATGGACGGTCAACGCCATGATCAGGAGAAACTGCCAGTCAAGCCAACCCACGTCGAACACCGGCAACACCATGACTCGCCGTCGCAGAAAACAGCCATGCCTAGATGGCGGGCCAAAGGTAGAGAGAAGAGCAGCATCGCCTTGGCCTGTACTTGGATCGTGGAACATCAGATCAGTAAGACTGACGTGGTATGCTCTGAAGGCTTCAGTACTGACTCCCCTGCGCAGGCATCTCTTTGAACATCTTGGGCCTCCTCTTCTGCTCGCACATCTTTTTCCCTCAGGCCAGACACCACACTCAGAAGTTCTTTCGCATCTCCTATTTCAACCCTGCCACGGGCAAGTTCGCCTTGGGCTGGGACGACATCTTCTTCGTGCTCTACTGGATTGTCGTCTTCACGGGGCTGAGATGTGCCGTCATGGAATATGTTCTGGCTCCGTTTGCTGCGGCGTGCGGGATCAACAAGAAAAAGGCGAAGATCCGGTTTGCAGAACAGGCATGGATCCTGCTATACCCCACCATGTGCTGGAGCACCGGCATGTACATCATGTACCACTCTGACTACTGGCTGGACCTGAGAGCCCTCTGGCGAGACTGGCCGACTCGCGAGATGGACGGCTTGTCCAAGTGGTACTACCTGGTCCAGTTTGCCTTCTGGCTACAGCAGATCGTGGTGGTCAACATCGAAGAACGCCGGAAGGATTATGCACAAATGTTTACGCATCACGTTGTCACCTGTGCGCTGATTTTCTGCTCCTACGGATACCACATGAGCAAAGTCGGGACGGTCATCCTGTGCCTGATGGACCTGGTCGATATCATTCTGCCCGCAGCGAAACTGCTGAAATACCTCCACTTCCAGCTTTCTTGCGATATCATGTTCGGTGTTTTCATGGTCACCTGGTTCATCACCCGGCACATTCTGTTCATGTGGGTGTGCTGGTCGGTCTACGCCCACATCCCGGAAGAGATACGATATGGTTGCTACCAAGGAAGCACACAACAGCTGGAGGGACCGCTTCCAGTGCCGGACGACTGGGAGCACCTGACGTGGCCGTTCAGGAACCCAGTGGGCTTGGTCTGCTGGAATGATAACATCAAATGGGGGTTCTTGGGCATGCTACTTGCATTGCAGGTGATCCTGTGCATGTGGTTCATCATGATTGTCAAAGTAGCTTATAAGGTGCTTTCGGGACAGGGAGCTGACGACTCACGGTCAGATGATGAGGACGAGGAGGAAGACGAGACGACAGCAGGGGAAGATGCAATGGAGCGGATCCATACCAGCGCGGAGGCCAAGCCAGTGGTGGAACAGGAAGCGCTGTCAAAAGACCAGCTTAGTCAACCAGCTCGCAAGAGCTCGCGGAGGAAGGATGGGAGCAGTTCTTCAGGAATCAATGTTCTGGGCACTTCGGACAGGAAGGACTTGTTGGGGAGAATTGGTTGTGATAAAACAGGTTGACTTAGCGAGCGTGAAGCCATGCTTGAGAATCAGATATGAGAACATGACTGAAACATGTTCGAGTCCAGGACGCCTGGTACAAGCCGACAAGTGAAACGTTTGCGGAATGTTTGATCTGACAGTGAGCGTGAAGTGGAATAAAATCCGACGTCATTGCTTCCTCTGTGCCTGTCGCGTGTTTTCCTCCCGGCGCCGTCGCATACACGTACTGTAGGTGGGACTCTACGGTCAACGATAGTCTCTAGCATCTACTGTCGCTCTTCACTCGCCGACAATCAATCATCGCGGGCCCACAGCAAAGCGCACCTGGGCCAGAATGACGGAATGGGACAAATACAAGGTGGCCGAACTGAAGGAGGAATGCAAGTCACGGCAGATCTCCATTACTGGACTAAAGCTGAAGCAACAATACATCGACAAGCTCGTTGAGTATGAGTCTTCCAGCTCACACGCTACGGATCCCGCTGAAGAGAGCGTAGCTGAGAAGACCAACGGCGCTTTCGAGGAAGTCGCGAAAGACGACAAGCCAGAAGAGCCGACGGAACTAGAGACGGTCGAGACAGCGCAAGCCGCACGGCAGGATGACACGAACGAAGATCCCCCTTCCGAGCAAGACGCGACTGAGTTCATTCCGTCAGCCGTCGATGGAGATGGAGCCCTCCCTGAAGATCGGCCAGCTATACTGAAGGCTGAGGATGCCCGCGGTCTTGCGACAGAAGCTGAAGCAAAGATTGACCAAGACGTGCATCTCGCAGATGCAGGGGAAGACGAAGAGACTGAAGACCGCAAGGAGAAGGCCGTTTCGATGCCTGATTCCGAACAGCTTGCTCCGACGGACCGGCCCATGGGTGCCCCAACCAAAAAGCTCAAACAAGTACAGCAAGAGATTGCCGCTGCCCCCATAGCCATTGCCGACTCCCCGGAGCAAGGCCAAGAGCGCCAGGAGCCCAAGTCGTCTAGCGAAGAAGAGTCACGGAAGCGCAAGAGACGGAGCGTGACTCCTCCGCCTGACGCAGACGAGGTCCAAAAGAAGGTCAAAGTCGCCGATGGAGGCGCAGTGGTGACGAAAAGAGCTTCGCGCTCATCCTCACCCCGCTCACCCAAACCCGAGGCTAGAAGCGCTCCTGCCATAGACATACCTGAAGCGGCGACGACGACTGAGGATGTCGCCATGCAAGAGGACGTCAAGCAAGAGGAAGCGCAGCCAGGAGACGATAAGCAGGAGCCGGCCGCAAGAGAAGCATCGACAGACAAGGATGAGACGGTTGAGCCAGCAATGCACGCAGCAACACGATCGCTCTACATGCGCAATTTCAAACGACCCCTAAACGTGCAGTCACTGCGCGCTCATATCGTTGACATCGCCCAAGGCTCCTCATCCGTCGGCCCTGACGATGCCCCGATCAAGTTTTTCAACGTCAACAACGTACGATCGCATGCCTTCGTCACCTTCTCGAGCATACCTGCTGCCTCGCGGGTACGAGCTGCAATGCACCACACCCGCTTCCCTGACGAGCTGCAACGAGAGCCTTTGTGGATAGATTTTGTGCCGGACGAGAAGGTGCAGACATGGGTGGAGCAAGAGACTGGCGGTAGTCGAGCTCTCGGCCGCAACAGCAGCGCAAAACTCGAAGTAGTCTACAACCACACTGACGACGGCATCGAGGCAGTCTTCCAAGAGGTGGACAATGCCAGACCCCACCGCGCGAGCATCGGCGCTGCGGTCAACCAAAGATCTTCACTTTCACAGCGACAAGCATCATATTCAGCAGACCCTCCGCGCGTGACCGCAATTGCGTCAGGCGTTCATCCCGATCGGGCGCCTCTGGTCCCACAGTCACCGCGCGATCGGCGGCGTTCCTCGCCAGCACGGCAAGCGGTACCTACTCCACAGAAGCTACAGGACGAGGGCATAGGCTTCCAAGGTCTAGACGATCTGTTCGAATCTACTCAAGCCAAGCCCAAGCTGTACTACAAGCTCCAAACGCAAAGCGTGATCGATGACAGACTCGACAGGATCAAGGATCTCTTCCCTGACCGAGGGGTCAGCGGTGACCCAGGCATGAAGAGGTACACCTTTGAGAAGGACGCCGGGAGGGAAGAATGGGTTGACAACGGTCCAGAGTTCGGGCATGGCAAGCGCGGAGCGGACCGACTTGCTGGGGTAGGTGGCCGTGGACGCGGAGGTTTTAGGGGTAGAGGTGGCGGCCGAGGATTCTACGGCGGAGACTCATATCGTGGCGGAGGGAGGAGATAAAGCTGAGTAGAGAATATCCAGTCGCTTTACAAATCTGTCGCTGCAGTATAGACGGTCATAGGAAATGCAGCCCTGCCATCCCTGAGGCCGAAGTTATAGCCACGATTGTGCCCCGTAATTGCGGATCTACTGCATGATCCAGAAGCGCTAAGCTGCACACCCTGGTCAATTCGCGCGGGACAAGCATGTCTAAGCAAGCCAAGGTTTCAGGGCTGAAAGTCTTGACAGAAAACCAGGGGTCGAAATCATCTGAACGCTTTCTTCGAGTTGGGACGTAGTAGCTGGGGCGTTCGCGACAGTCCTCAATCATACGCAGTGACCGCAGCATGTAGCAATGTATGAGTAGCAGGTACCTACCGTCCACATAGATGAGCGCCGTCAGCGCGGATGAAAGCTTGGGGCGTTGAGCTGAGATTCGTTCAGGCGTGGTTCCAGCGTGCAGTGCTCCAATGAACATTGTTGCACCAACGTTTAAGATTTCTCACAGCCACGCCCGTGTCGCAGTCGCGATTGCAGTCTAACCTCTCTTCGACTAGTCTTTGCTTTGCCCCAGGTGCGCATCAAACCCCTGCGCTGGGCTATCGATTCTGGTCAGAGGCAATATGCGTTCCAGGTTGCACTCAACTGCGCCCTCTGCAACGCCCAGCTGAGTCTTACGAGCACACTGCCACCTGCCTACCCGCGACCTTTCCTCTCGCCCCTTGCAGACATCTTCGCGCTTCCAAGTCGGGATCTTTGATTACCATGCGACCACAATACCGCTAACAAATCGCCCACCCCGACACTTACACTCACACTCACATTCACATTCACACCGTCGACGCGTCCGCCATGGGCTGGCCAGTATGCAACTCGACGTTGGAGGACATGAAGATGGACGAGACACCTCTCTTTGACAGCCACGACTTCACCTTTCACAACTTGAGCGTCGCCATATCAGCCGTATTCGGCTTGATCGCCATCGTGGTCTCTTTGTTTCTCATGTTCATGCACACCATACGATACTCGCGACCGATAGAGCAGAGACACATAATACGCATCCTATTCATGGTGCCAGTCTACGCCCTGGTCTCTTTCCTGTCTATTGTATTCTACACCCACAGCGTCTATTACGAAGTCTTGCGAGACTGCTACGAGGCCTTTGCCATTGCTTCTTTCTTCAGCCTAATGTGCGCATACATTGCCCCCAACCTGCACCTCCAGAAAGAATATTTCAGAACAATCAAGCCGAAGCAATGGATTTGGCCCATGAAATGGTTCCAGAAATGCGCTGGGGGAGAGAACGGCTGGCTGAGGACACCACGCAGTGGGCTGACCTGGTTCAATGTGATCTGGGTCGCCGTCTTCCAGTACTGCTTCATAAGGGTCACCATGACCATCACCGCTGTCGTGACACAGTACTTCGACCGCTACTGCCTCGAGTCGCTCAACCCGGCATTCTCCCACATCTGGGTCATGGTTATTGAGGGTGTCGCTGTCACCGTCACCATGTACTGCATCATCCAGTTCTACATTCAAATCAAGGCCGACATCGCTCAACACAAGCCCATTCTGAAGGTGCTAGCCATCAAGCTAGTCATCTTCCTCAGCTTCTGGCAAACCATCCTCATCTCCTTCCTCACCAGCTCGGGCGCCATTGCAGCAAGCCCCAAGATCCAAACCCCGGACATCAAAGTCGGCATCCCGTCGATGCTCCTGTGTATAGAGATGGCTCTCTTCGCCGTCTTCCACCTCTGGTCTTTCTCCTATCGGCCGTATGTTATTGGCTCGAAACAATATCAGGACGTCTATGGCCATTTGAAAGAATCCGAACCACCCAAATACCACGGCGGGCCTCTGGGCGTCAAGGCTATCTTCGACGCTTTCAACCCCTGGGACTTGATCAAGGCCACCGCCCGCTCAGCCAAGTGGTTGTTCCGTGATCGCAAATATCGCACGCAGGACCCGAGCTATTCCACCGTTCACGACTCGGATGCGCAGAAGATGAACGATCTCGACGCGCCCACAGCCTACGGCGGTGCAACCGCCCTAGCAGGGATGAAGATACCCGCGAACAAACCGGCGAACGCAGAAGAAGGCTCAGGGCTTCTCTCAGCCGCCCAACAGCCTTCACAGCTCAACCAGTACGCAACGAGAGAGAGCGACAGCTCGAGTACCTCTCCCTGGGCCGAAGCCGAAGCAAAACAGTACTATCAAGATCAGGAAGCCAGGATGCCCGCCACGAGACCTCTTGTGACTGCACAAGAACAGCAGCACCAACACCAGCACCAGTATCAGCAACCGAGTCCATATGACGCAAGATATCACGAAACACAGAATTTCTCAAGGCCCATATCACGGCCTGGCCCACAGCAACAATTACAGACAGGCGTGCTTCGCCCCGCGGGCACGGGGCCTGTTACGAGTCCCGCGGGACAGACGCACATGCCCATGGTCACGAGGAGGGATATGGAGGATATGCAACGGGGTCAGGATCATGAACAGGCGCCATACCCAAGGACCATGGCTTCTGCGAATGCGAATACGCATCCACAGTGGAACCAAGGCACTTCTATGCCACCAGTGTCGGGACGGGACCAACGGCAAGGAACTGGTGAAGAGTTTATATCATCTTGAAATTTTACGCTAGACAAGATACCACAAACTTTACTAGACCATGAAACGACTTGCCCGAAACTTGAGTATATTGCTCAGCTCAGTTAGACCGACTGTTTGTCCTGTTGACCTCGAGCCCGCTCTTGCCGTCTACTCTGTGATTCGCCGCTTACTCGGTTTGTCGTTCGACTTCGACCGCTACAGGTCCAATAGTCCCAGTGATGCAGGACCATCTCTGTCAGCCGAGAGGCGGACAACGGCCATAGCGAGCGCATCGGGTTGAGTCGAATTGCAACGAGGCGCTGCCCACTCGATTTGTCTTCAGCCGACCAACGATGGAACGAGTCTGGGCTGGGCTGGGCTGCACTGCATAGCGAGCCTTGGACCATGGAGCTTTGGGATCGGATCGGATCGGATCGTTCGTCAAGACCTGTATGTAGGTTTGTCCTTGGCATTGTGTTGCTGTACGGGGGCCTACCATGGCATTTGGGTGCGGCCGGATGGGTTTGGTTTGGTTTCGAGGAGGGCGATTTTTCCAAAGGGGGGTAAGCTGCATGTTGCACAGAGAGAAGGAAGAAAAAAATTAATTAAACGGTGATAGTTTTTGTTCATACAATTTAATATGGATAGGCAATCACGCAGCTCTTTCCGGGTCACCTTTCAGGACCGCGTTTTTAAGAGCCTCCTTGTTCGGCCTGACCAACGTCTTGAGACCCAGCCATGGAGTGTTAATCGGACTCCTGCCCGTGTATATTAGGGCATCGTACAGAAAGCCACCAAACATAGCACCGATGAAGGGACAGACCATGGGAACCTGGTTCCTGAATTAGCGAGATGTCCGGGAAGCAAGCGATTTGCAGAATACGTACCCAGAAGTAATAGTTTCCTGCTGTCCAGACGTGGGGTCCGTAGCCGACAAAATATGTGAACAGTCTTGGGCCTGTGGGTTACTTCGTCAGCTGCTTTGCTCATCGTGGATCTGTCGGAGTTGGGGCCAGCGTGAACATACCAAAGTCTCGAGCAAGGTTGATCGCATAGCCAGTCTCCCAACCTAGCGTCGCGCCAATTCCAAAAATCAAGAAGAACAACATCAACGGGAGCAAGTTGTCAGCACCCAGATTCCGCTGGTCCTTCAATGCAAATATGACGAATATCAGTACTGTAGAGGCAATGATCTCCGAGAAGACCTGTCCCGTCTTTGTAAGGAAGGGCTGCGGGTAAGTGCAGAAGACGCCTGCCGTTGCCGTGTCACTGTAGCCGGGGACTGTGCGGACGCCATAGCCCTCGTAGGCGTCAATGGCAGAATTGTAGTTGCCGTAGATGATGGCTGCACCACAGAAGCAGCCTAGAATCTGTGCGACCATGTAGATCGGGAACTTCCACCAAGGAAAGCCGCGGTATATGCAACTTGCCAACGTGACGGCAGGATTTCTGATACCAGTGTTAGCATTGCAGCTTCGTCCGGGCTCGACCTCCGGGCCTGGGTACAAAAGAGAACTTACAGATGCCCGCCACTCTTGGCGCAAACATAAACACCAAGCATGACGCCGATTCCCCATCCCCAGCTTATACTCTGGTAGTTTCCTTTGTCTTGACTGGCAACGGGCAGGGTCGCATTCGCGCTGAGCAATACCTGGGCCACACTACCATCTCCAAAGACGATCATGATCATTGTTCCGCAGAACTCAGAGAAGGGGTCAGACATGACATAGCGGACGCGATACCACCAGAGGTGCTTATGGTGTTCATAGTCGATCTTGGCCTGGTCGACCTCTTGTCTGTTGTCGACTGTTCCGCCGCCCTCATCGTAGGTCTGGTAAGTATCCACTGTGTCGGTCCTATGCAGGTTTGGGTTGTTGATGTCGGGCTTGTTTTTGTGGTGCTCAAACTCGTCGTGTGGATAGTACTGAGGGTTCTCTTTGTGAGCTGCAATTGTATCATCATCGCTCGAGCCAAATTTTGGATGGTTGTAAGACTTTGCAGGCCCGGTTGAGCCGTAATCGTGAGAGTCCATGTCTGTTGATGAACGCAACGCGCGAGGATCGGTACAGAGCCTAGTCGTTTTAAAGTCAATTTACGCTATCGTCAGTCGGCCGATGTAGAGAAGATTAAGAACATAAGAATCTGAGGTCCAGGTGTGGGAAGTATACGGCAAGACGGGACCAAAGTATTGCGGCTATGGAAGTCAGAGTTCGGTCATCGATGATAACGAATGGAGAGCACGGGTATGGAAGGCTGAAGTACTGTTTGCCATCTCCGTAAGCAGCTCACTAAGCGCAAAGCCGTTCCTGCCATATAGGCGTTGTGGACCTTGAAGTTCTTAACATATGGGGCGATAGCTTCTCCATGTGGAAACAATAATGTTCCCTTCGAAAGCCCGTAGCCGCGGAATAGAACACCATCGGGGCTTTTTCGCTGCTGAACAACATGGATGCAGGATGCAGCGTGCTGCTCTTTCTTTTTCTGACCATTGAATGGCTCAGCTTTTACCAAAGCGGGCAAATTGTGATCACATCGCGGGGTACGCTTATGGTTGATTTGCCGTCTCATACGCGTTTGTAGTTCGTAGAGACATCGGCCGATGATGAGAAAAAAGGCTACGAACCTCGAACCTAAGGCTAATACGTCAGTAGCGGGGACGCAAGAAGCGGAGACATGCCAAGCTTTTAGCATCCTTGCCACGAGTGACGAAACGGGTTGCCTGATCAAATAGAAAGCGAAGCAGATGCGCACGATGCAACCCGAACTGTGCAACCAAAATACCCGAGGGTACCGAGTCTTGACCGTAGTATGTCGGAACGTCCTATGACTATCTTTCCATAATCCCCGCCAACGTAGGTTTAGACGGATAGAGTTTCGCCAAGACAGAAATGTGCACCGAGGCACGCGAACATGCTGTACTTTCTGAGGTCCTCTTAGATCGCAGCCTTACAAGGCGTAGTACAGATCGATGTCCCACTTGCTTTGAGATCGCTCGCTCGCAGCCTTTACACTCGTGAAGCTCACCACCTTCCGGCAGCACAAGAATCCTGCTTACCACGTCTGACAGTCGTGAATTCCAACAATGTTCTTGTTTGTCGTAGTCGAGCGTGACTCTGTGGCACCATGATCGAGTGGGACAGCTGGCTGAGACTTGCTTACTATGAACTAGCTCGAATTAACCTGTTCGCGGTCTCCTAGCGAAAACATGACGATCATTGAAGGGTCTCTATAGGATTAGTGTAGACATGTTTGCGGTCGAGCCATAGCATCGGATATATAAAATTGCTTCTGTTACTAGTATCGGCCGGAGTAGACATCCCTAACCTCTAACCTCCGAGCATAAGCAACTGCGCAAGTACCGAATGCGTTCAAGGCCTAGCTTGTTAGCGTCCTATAGTCCTCAAAGTATTCAGATATGGCGTGACCTGCCGCAGCCCGAAGGCACGGCTAGTAGATGCTCGTGTTCGTGTAAGCTCGACCTTACCGATTCCTAGTCTATCAGCAATATATAACGATCATTGAATGGTCCATATAGGATTAGTGTAGATATGCTTGCGGTCGAGATAGCGTCGGGTGCGTGTTTGCTTCTTCCATTAGTATTGACCGGAGTAGATATCTCTAACCTCTTAAGTACAAGCAACTGCATAAGTACCAAAGGCGTTCACGGCCTGCCTTATCAGCGTTTTGTGGTGTCGAGATAATCAGACCACCATTAAACCCGCAATAGCTCGAAGGCGCGGCCAGTAGATGCTCGTATTCGGCTTTGTATACTGGACCGTAGTGCGCCCCTCGACAATCTGGGGGCCCTGGAGGTGGGCCTGAGATGCATTTTGTCAATTCAATGCGTACGAGAGAATTGTAGCTCAGGCTCTCGGTTCTTAATTTCCCATATTGGTAAGTACGTCGGGACGTGCTTCGACGATATGATGCATCTCGGGCTTGTTAGCATGGTCCTGCACGAAAGTGTCGAGGATCATCGTCCCAGCACCGATGTTGAGCACCTTCATGCCTGGTCTCCAAAGCAGAAAGTCCACTGATCGCTTCATGATATCGACTTCCCACGCCATCATTACGCCATCATCACGCCGTTTTGCTCGCCATCGAGCGGTTTGTCCCTAATTAAGACCAGGTCTGAAGGAAGTGTGTCCTTGAGACTTCGCATAGACTTCATACCTGTCATCTGTCACACGTCGTGCAGTGGCGGACCAGTAGACCCAGGTCGTAGAGGAAAGATATTATTCCAAGGCAGGTGTGCCGAAACACTGTTTATGCCAGTGAGCGAAACTGCAACATGAGCTCCTGCAGCTTCATTCTTGAAGCCCGAGGATCTCAATCATATGCACTTACTCTCCTCGTTCGAGCTCTATGTATCGCCTGATCTTCAGTGGTCACACTCTGCCTGACTGAATTCCCACTGCAAAGAGCGCGACAGCCCTGATGACGGTCCGATGGAAGCCCTCCACGTGAGGGGAAGACTCGATGTCGTAAGGTCCACATCATGCACATATTGCATTGGCAGCACCGAGGCTGCACAAACGGTTCCTGTCTCGTGCGAGTGTAAAGATAACTTTCTTCCAGTGTTGCTATCTAACCTTCCTCATTGCCATCTACGTCACCTTCGACTATCTCGAGATAGGCGAATAAACACTCTCGTGCACTACTCCGAGACATCTCGGCTGCGAACAAACAAACAACCAAGGCACTCCTCTCCGCCATGTCTGACGCGTCGCAAGCGCTCCGCGAGAAGCAGAAGCCGCTCAAAGACAAGTATCGTTCTGATCCCTCTTCAGCCCTCGTTACCCTCAGCTCAAGCGGCACCCTCGATGTAGGCCTTTCTTGTTCGATCGGGACCGCAGCCCAAGCGAAGAAGGTGGCAGGACTACACCAAGCCGCCGGCGGCGCAGGCTTTGACGCGTCCGGCGAGCTCTGTTCGGGAGATATGCTCCTTGAATCTCTTGTCGCGTGTTTCGGTGTGACTGTCCGCGCTGTCGCGACCAGTATGGGTATCCCAATTAACGGCGGGAGCATAAAGTGCGAGGGTGACCTAGACTTCAGAGGAACGATGGGGATCAAAGGCGAGGACGGGCAGGCTGTGCCGGTTGGGTTCAAGAGTGTGAGGCTAATTTTGAACCTCGACGTGCCAGAGGAACACAAAGGGAGTGTTGACAAGTTGATAAGCTTGAGCGAGAGGTATTGTGTTGTGCTGCAGACCATCAAGCAGGGAGTGAGTGTTGAGACACAGCTGAAGAATGGCGAGAAGAGTGACAGAGAGACCAATGGTGCGAGTGGGGACCAGGAACAGAAGCCTAAGGACGACGATGTGATCAAGCTGCAGTGATCTGGTAATTCCTCGACAGTCGTAGCATAGTCAATGCTACCAAAGACACACCCGTTCCTGCTTGAAAAGCTCGTAACTCAGCCCGCTTCCTTTAGTGACTCGAGGTTGATGACTGGGACCCAGGCCCGCACTAAGGTATACCATTCGAGTGGAGATCAAGTGCCTTCTCAAGTTTTCTGCTTCTTTCTAGCATTGGTGTCCTCCTCATCACTCAAGTCGGCATACACTGCTTTTGGCTGCGTCTTACTCCAGGCTTTCGTGAACATGGGATCATTTTTAGCCTTGTCAGCGTACTTCAACAATGCTTCTCGAGGATCTTCAGTCCTCATGTCGCTGAAAGCGATCCTCTCTCTGATATGCTCTTCACTGGGCGCTGACTTGGAAAAGGGCGTCTGTGCCGGTACGTGAGGCCGCCTTGGATCTCGTGATTTGCCTGACGCTGTGAGTCCGATGGTCGGGTGTCGAGAGGCATACGTTGCGGACTGGATACCTTCAGAGGATGTTCCGGGATTAAGGATAGCGTCACCTGATACACCCAGATTGTCGTAATCAGTAGTCAGACTTGCATCGTCATCAATGTGACGACGCTTTGGCAGACGCGAAAGGATCGAGACCGCGCCTTTGCTGGAAGTTGTAGGGTTGAATAGGACGTGTGTCTCTGCATTGGCTGAACCGGTGATGATTTGATTGAGCTTTGGATGCCACTGCACCGTGATCAACGGTATGGAGGGCGTCACCGGCGTGATCAGTTCCGGTTTCAGCGTGGCTGGGTTGAGGATGTGTAGCGAGCCGTCTGCGGAGCCGGTCAGAATAGCTGTCGAATTCGGGGCAAAAACGATGTTCGAGGTTGGGTATTGCTGAGCTGTCGAAGGGTGGGATGTGGAATTGATTGGTGCCTTGAGCTTGCGAGTATCCCAAATCTTGATCATGTCATCTCCACCCCTGGACACAATGAGGCGGCCGTCGGCGCTGATGTCTATCCCACTGGTCCACGTATCTGGCTTGTGAGCATCCCTGACCTCTGCGCTCGGTCGGTGATACGGACCCTCTCCAGGCCACATCAGTAACGAGCCATCCAGTGCCGTTGACAGAAGCATAGTTTTGTTTCCTTCTGGCTCGATACCCCAGGCAACCGCCGTCATTCGGCTTCGCCCAGCGGCTCCTGCTTGCTTTGACTTGTGGACAATTATGTCTTTTTGCTTCGTCCTCATGTTGAGGTCCCAGATTCTCAGCGTACTGTCTGTTCCTGCCGTCACGAACTGCTCCCAGTTTGTAGGGTGCCAAGTGCCGGATGTGATCTCACTAACGTGACCTTTAGTCATGTTCATGTCACGAATATACATGTCGCCTTTGACGGTCTCGAACTCTGTCTCCCCATCTCGTGATAACACTCGGGCCTGAGATATGGCGCTCACCACAAGGACCTGACTGCCAGTACTTGGATTGAACTTTACCGTATGTATTGGGTGTGTCTCTGTCGTGGCTGATGTTTTTGTGGCTGTAGGGTCGACTGTCTTGAATGCGCGGATCGTGTTTGGTGCTAGGGATGCAAAGTCATGAAATTTCAGATTGCAGTCCGTTGAGCCTGTAATCATTCTTGCGCCAGCAGTATCTAATGTGATAGATGTGACAGATCGTTCATGTGTTTTGAACACCAACTCGTGAGAGAGCGGAAATTCGTCGTTCCCGTCATCGTCAGAATCATCCGAGTCGTCCTCATCCGAGTTATCCCTAGAGGACCTGCTGTGCTTGTTTTTCTTCTCGAAGCCCGGTCGTCGCGCCTTCTCCATTTGTGCTTCAAGGTCATTTTCGGTGGTCGACCCGCCAAAAGCGGTCGGCAAGTAGTCGCGCAACGCGTCTTCGTCCATCTCGATGGTACTTCAACGACAGACCGCTGAGAGGTGAAGATTTCGATGTCGCTCTTATATCAGTCGCCTAAGCACAAGGACACGATTGAAGAAACGGTCTGGTTCGTAGCAAGCATAAGAGGTGAATCAGCGAGCTCTCCTACCTTACTGACAAGCTGTTGCCGATGGCTTCTCTACAACAATCGAAGCATACACCAATACAGCCGCACATTAGATGGTTTCGACGCCGAAACTACTACGCTACCGTCGATATGGTGAATGGATCTTTCCAAGGCGGTCGTCGCTCGAAGAGGAAAATATCAAGAATCACGTGACTTAAGCACTGGTGGAAGGCCAGGAAGTTGAGGAAAGTGGTACAGGCACTTCCAAAAAGAGAGTCGTAGCCAGAATTTGTAGTAGTCTTACGAAAATGCAACAGACAATACTGGCCCGATAGCACACCTCCATCAGTCCAGGAACCTCCCAAGGTTTCCTCCTATATGCTTTAGGTCGAGCAAGAAGGTATCATGTCCGAACAAGCTGACATCCTCACCCAACTCGACATGCGTCACTCCCCTGTTGCCAGTTGCCTTTAGTGTTTCGGCAATCTCCCGCTGTTGCCATGCCGGGAACAGAATGTCACTAGCTACACCCATGACCAGCGTGGGATGGCCTTTCAGCGCTGCCATACCCTTCACCAGATCCTGTGGAGGACCAGACACAACGTCACTGCTCACATCCTGGTCCATTGGTGCAAGGCTCTCCTTTTCCTCGTACTTGTCCCTGGGTAAGGTCAAACTACAACTTAAATCGTCCACCTCTGGGCTTGGCTCTTGCTTCGTCAGACGATCTTGATTCTGCTCTCGCCTTTGTCTCATCGCTTCTTGATGCTCAAATCCCAAATCGAACATATCCATAGCCTTGCTGATATACAGCAGAGAATTTGGATCATATTCCAGACTGAACTTTTCGCCCGCATGATCCAGGTAGGTCTCGATCAAGAAATCAGGGCACAAAGCCGGCACTTTGCTTGGATCCGCCCGCCGTCGCCCGAACCGGTTCTCCCACTCTGGTCCGCTCCGGTATGTGACAGTTGCAATCTCACGAGCGAGCTTCATGCCCATATGTGGAGGGATGGTGTCATAGTAGAATCCCCGATTCCACTTTGGATCCATCATCAATGCCTGCCGTTGGGTATGTCGCATCGCGATGCTGTAAGGATGAGACCGGGCGCACCCAGATATAGAGGCGATCCGACCAACTCGCTCAGGAAAATGCACGCCGAATGCAAGAGACTGCATACCGCCCATGCTAGCGCCAACACTCGCGTACAATTTATCAATACCTAACCCGTCGACAAGGCGTGCCTGGGCGCGAACCATATCATCCATGGTCAGTATAGGAAACCGTGTCGCATATCTTTGGCCGTCGACTGGGTCGAGACTGCTCGGACCTGTTGATCCATAGCATCCTCCAATAACATTCGTGCAGATAATGAAGTATTTGTCCGTATCCAGCGGTGCCCCTGGACCAATGAACTTCTCCCACCAGCCGGGCTTGGGGTTCGTTGGTGTACTGTGCGCATGACTTGATGCACTAAGACCAGTGTGTAGCAGTATTGCGTTGCTTTTATCGCTGTTCAAGCTCCCCCAAGTCTCGTATGCTATGTCGAATGCTTGTAGACTGCCACCCCAGTCCGTGAGGAATGGCTCCGCTGAATGAAAGACTTGATGTGCACCGCTTGTATACGATGGCTCTGGTCCGCTCTCAGCTGATCTCCGCTGTAGTGCTTCAGTCTTCTGTTCTTGGGCGTCAAGGCACGGAAAGGACATGGGAGCATTCGAGGGCTGCCATGGCGGCTCTTCTTGGACTTCTGCGGCGGCTGCTTGAGCTCTGCTTGGTGGCTGTGTGCTGATCGAGCGGACTGAGAGTTCGACAGGGCGGTTGTGCCATAGAAGACGTTGTTGTCGAGGAGAGCATATGCTGTACCGGAGGTTGCTGCTACCCCCACGGCGCAGTAGGCGTGCCGCAATCTGGGCTCCTCGTGAAGCAGACATGACTGGGCCAAGCAGTCAAGAAGCGTACTTGGACGTCTACAATGTACTAGTGCGAAGCAGCAAGTTATTGCACCCGAGGATCCAAGGCGAGCCAAATACTTCGCTTACCAATTGTTGTTGGCAGCTGCTGATGAGTCCGGAAACCCAGTGCTTCTCCAGAAATTTGGCTGCTCGAGCCCGCTTCGAGTCTGTCGTCACTTTTATCAGCTCCGATTGGAGTGACAAATCTTTGGAAGTTTATGCCTTAACGCCTGGTTTTCTTCCTCGATGTTCAACACGTGAAGCAAAAAGTAAAGGTTCAGACTCTCGACCACATAAAACACAATAGCATAGTCGCGCACACCTAGTCTTCCAGCACCTGCAAGAATGTCGAACAATGCAGAGCGGGATACCGACATGGCAAACGGCGAGGCAGAGGATGACTCGGCAGACGAGCAAGAACTGCTTCTAGGTGGCTTGGAGAAATTGGTTATAGTACGCTTTTCGTCGATTACAAATGCCATACACTTTGAACGCTGACTCAAAGCCTATAGCTTCCTGGTCACACATCCCATGCCGCCTCTTTTCAGATAGAGCAGGAGGACCATACGCTGGGCAATTCATTGCGATACTTCATCAACAAGAATCCCGATGTTGAGTTTTGCGGATACACGATACCTCATCCCAGCGAAACGAAAATGCACATCAGAATCCAGACCTGGGGTAAGTCCGAATGACTTTGGCGAAAGCGCCTGTCCAATTGCAGTGCTGGGAGTTGGGCCCTTCAAAGCCACTTTGACTGACGTCTTGACAGAAGACACAACCACAACTGCATACGACGCACTTAGAAAAGGTCTTGAGGATATGCTTGAGGCATGCGATGTCGTGACGGAGAAGTTCACAGCTGCTCGGGACGAGTTTGAAGCCAGCAAGCAATGAAGTCGGCGCACAAATCACTGATGCCCGATTGCTGCTAGACTGATAGTGGGGATTAGCGACGGCGTCTAGGATCTGCTCGTGGTCATGATTTTTGATTCATGAAAGCTATGTATAGACAACGCCAGCGGGAGTTTCCGAGGCACAGCAATCAGTTGCGTCCCTAGGTAGTGTTATCAGCGACTGCATCTTGCATGGGTATGATGTGCTGAACTCACCTCCAAGAATCCCGAGATGAAATTCCTTGGTAACCTGGCAGTCTCATCTTCCTCTTGTCTGAAGTACTTCATGATGTGCGTTAATTGTTTCCAGTAGTTCAGTGTTTCCTGCCCAGCTGGTATCAGCATTCTTGTTCTACCTGGCATATTCTCTTTCTGCTTGCATGGACGTACCTGAAATTCCATCTGGCTCTGCATGAGCAGAACATCCACCGCTCGCAGCTGGTTGACATATCTGTGCTTCTCAAACTCTTGTCGTACTTTCGTCCGGATCTTGGACACTGGCATGTTCAGAGAGTACATCTGCTGGATTTCTGGGCCCTGGCTCGGCATTAGCCTCCAAGTCTGGGTGAAACTGATCCCGCATTCTTCGACTCACTGCTCGCAGCCATTCTCGGTAGGCTTGTAGGGTGCGTCGCTTCGCTTCTGTCCAGTTGGCAGCTATCGAGTGTTAGTCGGGTGCTCTCTGGCCGCACGTGGGTAAGCCTACACGTTCGCGTCGTCCGCGCCAGATAGGTAGGATTGATCGGCATCGTAGAGGCGTTGTGCTCACATCGGCGGCCTACAGACTGGCGACTGGGTCTTCTAAGCTGCAACTCTGCGACTGAGGTGCAGTCGAGGTGGTGGAGCTCCGGCCAGACGCTACGGTGCGGTAAGGAGCATCCTTTGTCTTCCCGATCAGACCTATTCCAGCGTGAGCTCCACCAAATTTCATGACTTACACCGCTGGCCGAAGCTCGAGGACAGAGCCTAATAATCATTGTTTCTTTCTGTTCAACTACAAACCAACTCGGAAACCAAAATACTACCACCGGATAGACATCAAAGTGCCAACATCATGGGCTCAACTTCACCCACCACATCAGCCATGCCGCGACGAACATGCGTCCTCTCACGCATAACCAACGAAACCAAAATCCAAATCTCCATGTCCCTAGACGGCGGCCCGCTCTCAGCCTTTGAAGCCTCGGAGCACTTCGACTCAAACTTCGAGCAATCCTCCAAATACCCGGACCTGGCTATCCCCCTCCCACCATCCCACCACGCCACACAAATCACCGCAACGCAGCAGATCGCCCTCGACACCGGCGTCGGCTTCCTGGACCACATGCTGCACGCGCTGTCCAAGCACGCGGGCTGGTCGTTGGCGATCCGCGCGCGGGGCGACCTGGTGATCGACGACCACCACACGACCGAAGACGTGTTCCTGGCGCTTGGCACGGCTTTCAACCGGTGCCTTGGCGACCGCAAGTCGGTCGTGCGCTTCGGCCGCGGCGACGCCCCGCTCGACGAGGCGCTCAGCTGGGCGGTGATCGACCTGTCGAACCGGCCGTACGCGGTGATCAACTTCGGCTTCACGCGCGAGAAGGTCGGCGACCTCAGCACGGAGATGATGGTGCATGGGCTGGAGAGCTTCGCGCAGGCGGCGAGTGTGACGCTGCATGTCAAGTGTGAGTACGGGTATAATAACCACCATCGGGCGGAGAGTGCGTTCAAGGCTTTGGCGGTTGCTTGTCGGATTGCGAGTGAGAGGAGGGCGGAGGGAACGGTGGGGGGTGGAGATATTGTCAGTACTAAGGGCGTTTTGGGGAGTAGTGTCAACGGTTGAGGGTCGAGTGTGAAGTGTGAAGTGAGTGCATCATAGAGACTCGTCGCCGTGCTTTCGGTCGAAGAGGCGGCGATGTCACACGTCGGTGGGGAGGTTAGGTTTCATGACACGAATCCCTTGAGCGGGTGTGATACCACGACGTGAGCTGAGACACGCACCTGGTTCGAGCAAGGTCAGGACCTTTGTGTCCCTGTACCTAGTTTGTGTGGCAAAATTCATGGGCATGGCTAGAGGTCGAGGGACCAACTCGACTTGGCGCATGCATTTGCACGGCGTTGACAACGTACAAAAGCAAACAGGAAGGTAACTTCCCGAAAACCCTCGGTCTCTATATTCAACTTTAGTCACACGGTAAGGAATTAGGAACCACGCGTGATGAGTCACGTTGTAGTCAAACGACGTGGCTAGGCAATGGGGTCTACGTGGGTGTGGGCCGACGAGGTAATCCAGTACCATCATGGTAAGGTTGAAGAAATTCAACCGAGTTCATGTAAAGAACAAAGGTGTTGGTTAGCTTCCAAGGATGATTGAGACTCTGAAGCAGGTTCGGCCGAATGTGCTGCTTGTTGCTCGATTAGTGCGTTCGTAGTAAGTTCACTGCTCCAAGGTATGGATGAACCGCTTTTGTTATTGGTGGGATTCATGCAAGCATGCTATCTATGCCGCGATAGGTCGTACACACTAGCCTTGTAGACTCCGGGTATGGACTTGAAGCTTGGCTAAGCCTGACTCTTGGAATTCAGAATCAAGCCGACAATCAAGCCGTACAAGCCCAGGACTTCGCCGAAAATCAAGATGAGGACCATGCCGACGAATATCCTGGACTGCTGCATGTAGCAACGGACCCCCATGTCACCGACGATGCCGATGGCGTAGCCAGCTGCTAGACCCGAGAGGCCGACACTGAGACCGGCAGCAAGATGCATAAAGCCGGTGAACAAGCTGTAGGTCTTGTCGGGAGGAGGAGCCATATCTCCAGCGATGAGGACGGCAATGACGAGAGCGTAGACGGCAATGATACCAGACATGACGACTGGGATCAGAGACTGCAATGGTTCGTCAGGGGGATATATGGAAGGGCGGGCTCTTGCAACTCACCTTCATGATGAGATCGGGTCTGTAGGTACCAACACCAGCAATGCCGATGCCTGACTTGGCTGTCCCGTAGGCCGCACCCAGACCTGTTGCACGGGTTAGCACGTGCACTCGTGATGTAGATCGTCCATGTACTCACAGCCAAAGATCATGGCAGAAGCAATTCCCATCTGCACGCATGTTAGATCGGTGTGCTTGTAGACAGCTCTTTGCAACGCACCATGCCGAAGAAAGGAGCGAACTTGGGAGACAGCTCGCTGGCTGGATCTGCCATTGTGCTTGCCATCGTATCGGAAGGGAAGTGCAAGGGGGAGGATTGGTCTCGTTCGGTAAGGGCGTTCGCGTCCGTACAGACGCTGGGAGTCGCTGGTAGTGAGAGGTGATATGAAGTTGAGGGGGCGAGGTGTTGGTGTGAAAACAATCTTGATATCATGCAAGCAGGCACGGCAGCGGCGGTGGCAGCAAGCAGGTCCGTAGGCCAGTGCTCCCAGACGGGCAGGTCAAGCGAGGCAAAGACCTGACTCGTTCGGCAAGTGCGCCATCGCAAGCGCAGGCAAAGCTGGCCAATGGCAGGGCTTGTCGGGTTACGAGTGCCATCGACCACAAGCATCTTTCTCACTGGCACCTGGCACCTGGCATCTGGCACATGCGACCTTTGGCAGCGCAAGCTTCGATCCAGCCAGCCAACCACCATCACACCGGCCTGCATCTGATATTCTTCCTCCTATCTTTCCTTCCATTACATGTGTTGATATTCCTCTTTTTCGCCAGTCCCACCCAGACCACCGACACCACCCTGCACGCCCTGCACGCCGCTACCATTCTTTACGAGTCCTCGAATGACCACCTGACGACGACGACGACGACGACGACGACACGACACGACCCGACACGACGACGACACGCTCGCAGTCCACTTCTCCTCGATCTGTACCATTTCTCTCATCGATCTTGGTCCGACTGGCCGCCCGCCGTCTGAATCTGTCTCTCGGTGCCAGCTTGCACACGCTCGAGGCCGACGCCGCGAGAAAGCGAGAGCAAACACGATTGCGCAACCCATCACCCCGTCCAACTTCTTGCTCGATCCCTCGATGGTGGTACTCCCTGCATAAGCAGCTTCAATGATCCCATACTGCCTGTAGGGAAAGCGAATCGCTTCAGCTATTTCACACAGTCTGGTCTAGCCACCTCTTGACTGAGAATGGCAGACTACGGCATGCAAGACAACCGTCCGTATGGAGGTGGTGCGAGAACGGCAAGCTATGCCTCAGGAAGGGACGCTGCTTTCGCCAACGTCTTTGGCGGGCCTCCGCCACCTCGGTCGCAAACCATGACCAGCCAGACACAAGACTACCTGGCCGACAGAGCCCCCAGCCTGACCATGCAGTCTCCCAATGGTCTGTCTGCCCAACGAGAGCGCCTCCCTCCTAGACAGGTGAGCGATGGCTATTCAAGACCTGCTCCCAACGGCTACGGCCCAACCTCCGGCTCGCCCCAGGCTAATGGCTATCCCGCCTCCCGTCCAGCCCCAAACAACGTGCCTCCAGTATTCAACGATCGAAGGGGCTACCTCCCCGCTCAAAGAACCGATCCGAGAGGCATCGCTCAAATGCCTCCATACCAGCAGAAGCCTGGCCCCAATCGCGTCCCTCCACCTGCTCTCAACAACGACCCTTACCGATCGCGATCCATGGCCGGCCAGACTCCGCTATATCGTCCTCCTCCTCCAGGCTTTCAACCTGGCACCGCTGGTTTTAGTCGACAGCAGCAATACCAGCCCGCTCCCGGCGCTACCGCCATGACAGCCCAGGGCAGGCAGATACCCCAGCGCATGGGCGATGAAAGAGCCATGACCATGGGCAACTACCTGTCCGACCGCGACCACACACAACTGACTAGTGGTCGAATTGTGCCCGGACGCCGCCGAGAGTCCGAGAGCGACCCCTTCGCCGCCGAACGGAGCGCCACCTTCACTTCGGCCACCATGGCCAATCTGCAGAACAGCATGCCCGTCAAGGCCAGGCGTCCCAGCGAAGGCTACATTCCGGCAAGAGCCGTCTCGGCTGCTAGTGCCAACTCAGTCGGTTCAACGGACTCAACCGCCGTGAACAGCAGGACCGATAGTATGAAAAGTAGACCGAATCAGTCCCAGCACTCCTCGAGCAACTCGACCACCCAAACCGTCGTCCAGAGACGCTCCCCTCTGGTATATCCAGCTCTTCTGTCGCGCGTCGCCCAAGCCTTCCAGGAAAGAATCGGTCTCGGCGAGCGCAGCAAGGACGATTTCTCCTACAAAAATTCTTTCACCGGCGCAGAGGCTGTCGATCTGATAGCCTACATCATCAAAACGACCGATCGCAACCTAGCCCTTCTTCTCGGACGAGCCCTCGATGCTCAGAAATTCTTCCACGACGTCACCTATGAACATCGTCTTCGAGACGCTCCCGGCGAGGTTTACCAGTTTCGAGAGACCATGGGCGAGACTGCCACTGCCGCAGATGTCAATGGTGTATTCACCCTCTTGACCGAGTGCTATTCTCCAACTTGCACCAAAGACAATCTATGCTACTCGATAGCGTGTCCGAGAAGACTAGAACAGCAAGCAAGGCTGAACATGAAGCCCGAGCCAGGCCTACGCCATCAGTCCTCCAAGGGAAGCTTGCACGATGGTGATCAAGACGACATCAAATTGTGGATCACCAATGTACCCAAAGAAGTCTCTGATAAGGTGGACGACAGGGAGAAGAAGCGGCAAGAAATCATTTTCGAGATTATGTATACCGAACGAGACTTTGTCAAGGATCTAGAGTATCTCCGTGATTTCTGGATTCGACCACTCCGAGCATCTGCCCCTGGCATGCTCTCTCCAATCAAGGAGGAAAAGCGAGAGAAATTTGTGCGCACAGTCTTTGGAAATTGCTTAGAGGTTTTGGCAGTTAATGGGAGGTTTTCCGACGAATTGTCAAAACGACAGAAAGAATCCTACGTGGTACACAGCATTGGTGATATTTTCCTGAGGTGGGTACCTCAATTTGATCCTTTCATCAAATACGGTGCGAATCAAATGTATGGCAAGTATGAGTTTGAGAAAGAGAAAGGATCGAATCCGTCCTTCTCCAGGTTCGTCGATGAGACCGAGCGGCTGAAAGAGTCGAGGAAGCTGGAGTTGAATGGCTACTTGACAAAGCCCACAACACGTCTGGCAAGGTATCCGCTTTTGCTTGACGGAGTCTTCAAGTACACCAAGGACGACGAGCCAGACAAGAAGGACATTCCAAGAGCTATAGCATTGATCAAGGACTTTTTGGCTCGCGTGAACGCCGAGACCGGCAAAGCCGAGAACCACTTCAATCTTCTCCAACTGAACCAGCAGCTCAAATGGAACCCGGGAGAATACACCGATCTCAAGTTGACCGAAGAGAACCGTGCCATCTTGACAAAGATGAGCTTCAAGAAGACGCCAACAGATAGCGCTGAGGTGCAGGTCTATCTCTTTGACCACGCCGTCTTGATGTGCCGTGTCAAGACGGTCAACAAGCGCGAAGAGCTTCGAGTCTACAGAAAACCAATCCCGCTCGAGCTTCTCCTTATAGCAGAGATGGAACAAGTGATACCAAGGTTGGGAATAGCAAAGCGACCTTCGTCGGGACTTCTACCGGTGAGGACTACAACTCCTGCTGGCGCAAAGGAAGTCCACCCGGTCACGTTCAGACATCTGGGTAAAGGTGCATACGAACTACAACTTTATGCCTCATCCAACATTCAGCGCAGGAAATTCATCGAAATGGTCGAAGCACAACAGACCAAGCTTCGTGAACGGAGTAGTAACTTCTACACCAAAACCATCCTCTGCGAAGCTTTCTTTTCATCACAGAATCGTGTCAATTGTCTGGTCCCCACTGATGGCGGGCGAAAATTGATCTACGGGACCGACAATGGCATCTACATTGCTGACCGATGGCCGAAGGACAAGACTGTAAGACCGCGGAGGATACTAGATGCGACGCAAGTGTCACAAATCGATACGCTGGAAGAGTACAGGCTGCTGCTAGTGTTGGCCAACAAGTCCCTTCTCTCGTACCCTTTCGACGCCCTCGACAACCAGAATCAGAACCCGATCGCCACACGGCCAAGAAAGATCCAAGGCCACGCAAACTTCTTCAAAGCAGGCATAGGCCTTGGCCGCCATCTGGTCTGCTCCGTCAAAACCTCGGCACTCTCTACCACTATCAAAGTCTTTGAGCCGACGGAAGACGTAGCCAGGCGGAACAATCGCACTGGCATAGGCAGGATGTTCGCCGGCGGCCAAGATGCCCTCAAGCCTTTCAAAGAGTTCTACATCCCTGCCGAATCCTCCTCAGTTCACTACCTTCGGTCCACATTGTGCGTCGGATGCGCCCGTGGCTTCGAAGTCGTATCCTTAGAAACAACCGAGCGTCAGTCGCTGCTCGACCAAGCCGATACTTCCCTCGACTTCGTGACGCGCAAGGAAAACGTGAAGCCCATTCACATAGAGCGGTTGAACGGCGAGTTTTTGCTCAATTATTCTGATTTTTCCTTCTTTGTGAACCGAAACGGATGGCGTGCGCGACAGGATTGGAAGATTCAGTGGGAAGGAACACCTCAGGCGTTCGCGCTGAATTATCCATACATTTTGGCGTTTGAACCAAATTTCATAGAGATCAGGCATTTGGAGACGAGCGAGTTGATTCATGTTATGACTGGCAAGAACATTCGAATGTTACATAGCAGCACGAGAGAGGTAAGTGAAGCAACCGAGTCCAACGACAAAGCAGGAAGCTAATAATACTCGCAGATCCTTTACGCCTACGAGGATGAAAACGGCGAAGACATAATTGCCAGTCTGGATTTCTGGAGTCGAGCTCAGCAGCAGGATTAGCCGTCCTCTGACAGCAGGTCGAGACTAGAACCGAGCCCTGAGAGATATTACGCGAACAGGAGGCATCTCGTCGTTGAATGAGATACCTGATTCACCGTCTCCCCACAGATCATGCGACTCCACGGCGCCGACCGATTCCGACGGCATGTCGTTCCTCGATAAGCGAACGTCCGTATAATCGCCCATATATAGGTGGATAGTCGCTGAGCATGCCCCCCACTACGATTTGTGGTCTACCACCGACAGCCTTCGCCACCATCCGTCCACTGACGTGTGTTTCAATTACCCTCCGCAACCCTTCGCACTTCCACACTATCAATTTTGCTGCTTCGTTGGCATGAATGCAGGCCAGGAAGCGTGCCCAAACGAGGGACAAGAAGGGAGGCATGTCATACACTATCCAGCATGGTATATTTCTGAGGCTGAAGGGGTCCTACAGCGTGTAATACCAGGACAGTGGGAGTGCGAAGAGAGGTAGGCGTGAACCACGCCGCGAGCGCGTTGCGACAAGGAGTGAGATAGGCGCTGATGCCGTTGATACCAAGAGAGAGAGCTTGTAAGCTGCCGCAACAGTAGTAGAGAGACAGATAGCAGACAAAGATGAGAGAATACGAGGAATTTGAGCTGTTCCCTTTACCCGCAATTGAATCTCTGCCCTGCGAATGTGACGAACAAGATGTGACGGCTTAGCTAATCACTTGAGCTACGTATGCCAGGCCTCGGTCGCTACAAACACGCGGCTGCGTTAAATATGTCTGGTTGTTTTGTGATGCTGTGAGCCTGACCCTACACTACTTACTACATACGTCTGAGAGACAGAGTAGCTATATGAACGTTCTCCTGACTTAGCGCATCGAGCACCACATTCCAGAATTCAAGCATTGTCTGGCTTATGAATTTGTCCGCGTTCGGCCTCCAGACACGTCTAGGCGCATCAGGTTGGAAGGAGGTACCGTAGCCTTTCTTGCGGGTATGAAGATATGGATGACTAGTTCTGGTCTATTCCAAAGAGGCACTCGGTGGTTTCACAAAACTCACACCAACATCGTTGGCCCCGCTGGTGAGAACGTGCCGAATTCATATCCTTTTTCACAAGGGCTGTCCAATAGCATAGGACGTCAGGATCTTTGACCGCTGCTAACGTTCGCACCACAAACTTCATCTGCCCATTCCGCCCGTCTTTCTACGAGTAGCAGGCAGAAGACTTTCAGCTCAGGCATGACTCGGCCCCTTTCTAGTCGGCGCAAGCTCGACCTCGTAGGCATCTTCGTTCTGTTGCAAGTTGTGAACTCGAGCAGCCGCCTTGTTGCCTTTCCGCTGCTGTTTTAAGGTATGTAACTCCACGGCCCCGAAGAAAAGATGCAGGTGCCTATGCAGAAGTCAGAGGGTGACGCACGATTGGGTGGACTGACTGCATCAACGCAGATCACGGAGGTAACACTTACACAATACACAACAACCCAACCAGTACGTACGCCCCGAAGACGTTGTAAGCGGCGCCCGTTATATAGACGACGTCATCAATAGAATCGAGCCGGATGGCCCCAAAATACAGATCCGCCACCCATAGCAGTGTGTATACGACAGCGATCAGAATATCGAGAACGATAATCCACACCTTCGGCTGAAATGTATAGGCGGTGTCTTGGATCTTTCGTGCCTTACGGCGTTGGAGCGCTACCACCACATCAAGTATCACGACGAAGAACGTCAGGGCGAAGACTATCAAGCTGTAAATCCAGAAGCCGGAGGGAAGTGTGAGTGCAAACGTGATGAGTTCAATCCAGGCGGCTAGATAGCGGAGGTGAGGCCCGGAGACGAGAGGTGTGACATCTGAGACGAAGGACATTGCTGTGATTGGTAATCTTCGGGACTGGGAGAATGAGTCGTGGCAATCATGTGGTGACTGTGCGGTTGACTGTGTAGTGACTGTGTAATCCCCGGTTGCAAGCACTCTTGAGATTGTGGTAGAGCTGCGACTTAATAGTGATGTATTTATAGTTCTTATAGACGACGTCGGGCACGAGTCAGAGATAGAAGCTATGCCCTAGGCATAATCTAGTAAAAGTTTCGTAGTTCGACCAGACTTGCATTAGCTTTGGATGCTTTAACAAGACATTGGAGATGCCATGTCAACATCCTTACCAACTGGAGTAGTCATCGACGTAGGACGTTCAAAGAAGGTAACGTGGAGTTCGTGCCAGAGTTAGGAGGTTGGAGTTGCCTTGTCTCCGCCGTGAGGTATCAGTACGCTAAAGGCCGAGTTGCCGCATCATGTCTCAACTTGCAATGCCACCCTTGATTGGCCTGCACGGCCCGGCAGACGCACTGGACGACCTTCTTCCCCAAACTCAACCTGCAGCGGTCTTGACACCATCACACAATGCACTCACTCGCGCTGTTTGGTGACAGGGTAAGTCTGCTAAGCGGTGGGTCGGGCAATGCCCGCGCAAAGACGCGAAGATGCGAATTTTGCTTGTCCAAGGTGCGGCAGCGTCGCAGTCGTGTGAGGACTCTGCATTCATGCACTGTGGGCTTGGGACGCCATCATGTAATCTTGGGTACCACTTGGAACGTGATCTCGCGTCTCCAAAAGAAAAGTCATACGGATCGCGAGGTGCTCCAATGTGGTACAAGTAAGAGTCAGTCGTAGGCTGGTGAAGCTCGATAGAGATAAAAGACCGTTGATAAACGGCGTCGCGGGGTCGAAAGTCTATCCAAAAATAACCAAGACTCTCTTGATGCGATCTTTACCTAGATGAGCGAAATCTCAAGGAATGTTTGGAGCTCTCGCGTCACGGCTAAGTGCTACTCCACCAGTACCAAGTCGTTGTCGAAGGCTTGCTGCTTCGCCAGTCTAAATATACTCAAGAGCGTAGGAGACGCATGGCAGGTCTAGCTTACGACAGACAGCCAGAAACCTCGGTACAGGGGACCGAGCAGCCAGTGTTTCGAAATGCGATGAGTAGGAGACACAACAGCGCCAAGAAAGGTTTCTGTCTTCTCGAACATCGATCCATGACTGACTATGCCCGCCTCAAAACTACCTCAATCAGTGCTGTGGCGGGATGCATAGAGCCTATGTGCCCGCGTGGTCGAGCTAGGCAACGGCGCAATCATAGCACTGGTGGTCGGACTCCTGAGCTTAGAACAGTACAGTGCTCACATGGCGTCGATGAGGGTGACAGTGCAGCGCAACAGCGGCCAAGTATCAAAATACGGTCCAGGAGACCTACCTGGTCATATCTATGCGCAGTTCTGGCATCGCGTCTCCGCTTGGCATGTGAGCGTGAATTGATGCCTGGCTCAAAGCATATGTGGGGCCTGATGAGGTAAATGCTTTGGGCGGAGTTGATAGAAGTTTCGAGAGCCTCATGCGACAGCTCGCCGGCTATTTTGTTTGAGATTAAAGTCTAAATCACCGTTCATCAGAGGCCACGCTTGACACACACATACACAACCCTTGTAGCCGAACTCTCGAAAACACGACAATGGCGGACGCACTCAAAGCGGAGGGCAACAAGGCCTTCGCAGCCAAAGATTTCACTACAGCGGTCGACAAGTTTTCTCAAGCGATAGAGCTTGACCCGACTAACCATGTCCTGTACTCCAATCGATCCGGCGCATATGCCTCGTTGAAACAATACGAAAAGGCGCTAGAAGATGCAAACAAAACAACAGAAATCAAGCCTGACTGGGCAAAAGGCTGGGGACGAAAAGGTACTGCCGAACACGGTACTGGGAACCTCGTTGCTGCAAAGGATGCCTTCGACGAAGCGCTGAAGCTTGACCCGGCCAATGCTCAGGCCAAATCTGGCCTTGATGCTGTCAACAGAGCCATCGAAGCAGAAGCGAGAGAGGACGGCGTTACAGGAGACCCTCTGGGCGGAATGTTCAACGACCCGAACATGATGCAGAAGCTGTCTCAGAACCCCAAAACCTCGAAATATCTAGCCGATCCAGCGTTTATGCAGAAGTTGCAGCAGCTTTCCAAGAACCCATCTGATATGGGCGCCGCCATGCAAGATCCTCGATTGCTGGAGGTCATGGGCGTACTGCTAGGCATAGATCTTCAGATGGGCGCTCCGGGTGCAGGTGCAGGAGAACGATCACAGTCAGGCGCTGGGGAACCAGAAGAAGATGTACCTATGTCTGACAGCAGACCTTCCTCGAGACCTCCTCCATCACAACCCAAGAAGGAGCCCGAGCCCGAGCCCGAGCCCGAGCCAGAAGACGAGGAGGCTGCGGCGAAGAAGAAGGCTAAAGAGGAGGCCGAAGCAGAGAAGAAACTTGGAACAGAGAACTACAAGAAGCGCAAGTTTGACGATGCCATCGAACACTATTCCAAAGCCTGGGACCTGCACAAAGACATCACCTACCTCACAAATCTGTCCGCTGCCAAGTTCGAAAAGGGTGACTACGACGGCTGCATCGCAGACTGCAAGCGCGCCATCACAGAAGGCAGAGAAATGCTGGCTGATTTCAAGCTGATCGCCAAAGCCTACGGTCGTATGGGCAGCGCTTACGAGAAGAAGGGAGACCTCGCCCAAGCCATCGACAATTACCAGAGATCTCTCACTGAGCACCGAACCCCAGATATCCTCGCCAAGGTCAAGGCCGCAGAAAAAGCCAAGGCCAAAGCTGAGAAGGACGCATATGTCGACCCTCAGAAGGCCGAAGAAGCCCGACTGATGGGTGCCGAGAAATGGAAGGCTGCCGACTGGCCCGGTGCTGTCGAGGCATACACCGAGCTGACCAAGAGAGCACCAGACGACCCGCGAGGTTACAGCAACCGTGCCGCTGCGCTCATCAAGCTCCTTGCGTTCCCATCCGCTATCGACGATTGTGACCAGGCCATCAAACGTGATGCGAACTTCACCAAGGCCTACCTCCGAAAAGCCCAAGCTCTGTTCGGCATGAAGGAGTACAACCGCTGCATTGATGTATGTGAGGAGGCTACGCAACATGACGAAGGCGGTAAGAATGCCAGAGAGATTGAGGAGCAGCAGAGAAAAGCCCTGGAAGCTCAATATGAGGGAAGAGCAGGTGAAACCGAGGAAGAGACAAGCGCGCGAATCCAGCGAGATCCCGAGATCATGAGTATCTTGACTGATCCTGTCATGCAGTCTATCTTGCAACAGGCCAAGAGTGATCCAGCGGCTTTGCAGGACCACATGAAGAACCCAGGCGTGAGGGGCAAGATCCAGAAGTTGATTGCTGCTGGTGTCATTAGGATGGGTCGATAAATAACATGGCCGACTGTAACAAGATTACGAAGTGAAAGCAAGCGAGAAGAACACTTGATGTTAGCATAGCGAGGATGTTGGTATTTATTTGCCACAGTATATTCAATGGATGCACAATAATCATGAAGGAACGGCTCTGATGCTGGTGCTTCAATTTGCCCTTGTAGTCTACCTGCCACCGGTGCTGCCACAAGATGAACATCCTAAAGGTACCCACCTCCCTTGCAGGGGGTGGTATCTTGCGCCACGCTCTCGAAGAGTCTACGACTTTGTGCTCCGCGTCATCGGCGGTCATGTATATTTGGCCAGCGTGTCAGATAGAACTTCAAGTATCTCATCTTTTCGTTCTTCAGAGCACCAGCTGAGTGCGACAGCATTGATCAGGATATCGGCCCACTCTTCCACGCTCAGCTTGAACGCCTGCTGGACAGCACAATAGTTCTCTTGTATGTACCCACCGAAGTATGACGGATCATCACTGTTGATCGAGAATGGCACTTTCGCTTTGAGATATTCACGGATCGGCAGTTCTGAGACGTCCTTCACCACCCTCAACTCCTTGTTGGACAAAGGCGACAAGGTGACCAGGATCTTTTCCCTCGCAAATCTCTCCAGTAGCTCGGGGTCGTCTCTAAGCCTGATCCCATGGTCAATCCTCCTGCAGCCAAGATCGTCAACTGCTGATCTCATGTAGCTTACGTCTGCTTCTTCGCCAGCATGTGCAGTCAGCCGCAGACCGTGGCTCTTCGCATCCCCATAGCTCTGCTTGAAGAGGTGAGGCGGGTTACCTTTCTCTGTACTGCTTAGTCCGAGACCGCGGATCTTGCCATTCTTGAGATCTGGAAGGGCTTCGAGGTAAGCTTGATGACAACCTGCTGGCGAGAAATGTCGCAGCAAGCATACAATCAACTCGCTCGTCAGCCCGAAGTCCGCCTTTGCCCGCTCTTGGGCCTTCTGGAAGCCGTCAAGAACTGTCTCAAACTTGACACCCCTCGTGGTGTGAGCCTGCGGATCAAAGAACACCTCGGCATGCACCACGTTCTGGCTGTGCGCTTTCTTGAAATACGCATACGCCAAGGCCTCAAAGTCGTCTTGTGTCACCAGAGTTGTCATGCCAATGAAGTAATAATGCAGGAAATCATCAAGACTGGTGAATCGGCCGTACCGAGACAGTAGACTGTCGACTGAGGAGAACGCCTCATCGTCTTTGGGTAAGTCAACCTCGTTCCTGGCTGCGAGCTCGAAGAGAAGGTCTGGTTCCAGGCTCCCCTCTAGGTGCATATGCTGTACTGTGTTAGTCATGAGCGGGATTTGTGATACCAAGAACTAACGTGCTCGACCTTTGGAAGGTTCAGGAGCAGGTCGTGTAACTTGTCTTGGCACATGGTCGTGGTAGTGTGAGTCTAAAAATCTATCCTGTGCAGCGAGAACTGTTGAATGGTGTAGCGCAGTACCTACTTATCTCGTGCAAAGACAGTGCTGCTGTGTTGATCGTGACTGCAGTGACATCACAGATGCCTGGCGATGAAACAACAATAAACCTGCGATGCTCACAGCGACGAAAATTTCAAGAGTCTTGCAGCATCGGCGCATTCCGTCGAAGTACGAACATTGTGCACTCGTGGACAGCATAAGGGGGCCGCCAGCGAAGGATTGGACCAGGCCAAAGATACTCAAAATGAAGACAAATGGGATCTAGTGCTGCTTACCGGCGACAATAACATCGTACTGGGTACTTGTGCCGAACGCCTGATCTTCGCCCCTGCATATTGACTGGGACGATCATTCGGCGGGGGATAGCGTTGCGCTAGCCGACCCTGTCGAGATGCCTGGGGGTGCGGACTTTCTCACAGTAAATCTAAGCTTAAGAGGCTGTGCGTCCATGCAACCTCGAAACTCTGTCAACGGCATTCTTAACGTTCGATGATGTGGCTGTCAACCCTAACACCTTGAAGTAAAACAGGCTTCGGGCCTGTAGTGCGCAATATCCTGCCTCCAGAGCTTCCTGCGGATGCTTGAGTGAGGAGGATGGGTGTGGCTGCTGCGCTTGCATGTATAACCACTGCACGCAAGGCCCGAACCGTAAGCCGGTTTGGAACCATGACTAGGCTGAGCGATGTTCTATGACCGCCTGACTGGATACACGCACCTGATCGATTGATCCTCCCTTTGCTACAAGATGACGAATCCTTGACGTTCCACAGTCCCCTCGATTATTCTGCTCAGTGCTTTCGCAATCATGGAGTCCGCTACGGGAACGGTCGTGCAAACAGTAACCCGTATCGGTCCATGTTGACCACAACAACTGGCAGAGGAGACCGCGCGCCAGCACAAAGAGGCGGCTCTAAGGTCTCCTCCTACTTACTATGACACCAGTAACCCGTTCACGTTGTTCGTCATTCAGGCCATCCTAGTCATCGCTTTGACTAGCATGCTACATTGACCATTTCCGAAGCTAAGGTAAACCTGTGTCATCGCGGAGGTCATTGCTGTAGGTAGAGTAGAACCACGAGGAATACGCTGCTGATGCTTAGTGTACAAGGAATTGTGCTGGGACCTTCAATCATGGAACGGACACCTAGCTTCACGCAGCATATCTGCCCTACAGCCTCGATGCCAGCGTGCAGCTTGGCAGTCTACGTGGGGCTTGTTCGCTTCCCCTTTGGTGCGAGTATTGACCATTCGGACCAAGCCGAGGAGGAGTGCACACCGCCGAGGGATTGAGTGGCTGGACTAGACGACCTAGTGAAGTCACTTGTCACAAGCGAGGAGGTCACCATGGACTCGAAAGCAGATCCAGAAGTACTCGACAAGGTCGATCATCAACGGCCCTCCAGAGAGGAGACGTTACAGTACCGGTTGGCAGAGGGGTGCATACCGGCACTTACAGATCCGTAGCAAGCTCGACAGTATTCGAGAAACACACCGTTCTAGGTCCGTTGGCTACCGTCTTTCTCGCGAGAACGCAGTAAACGAAGGTGGCAGCGAATATGCTTGTCGTGCAAGCTAGGACAAGCGCGAAAGGCGCAGACCAAAGCCAGGGCAAGGTCGTTTGGGTCAGTCAGGAGAGTTTTGAATGATTTCGGGAGAGATATTCATCGCAAGGCGCCATGTAACTGCTGTGATGCTTCATGAATGAACACATCTTCCTCGCCTGTTCATCATTCTTTCTGAGTTGACGTGCAGTGCGCGGCCGGCGGCTTCGGAGATGGAAGCACGAAATGCGTGCACCTGGCCGAGGATCAAGCTAGCCCTCCGTCTTGACGTCGGGGGCACACGGTGCTCAGTCTAGTGAACATATACTGCATCTCTAAGATGCCTTGCCTGATGTTCAAGGGACACGGCAGTGACTTGGTCAGATAATTGATCTTAGCTGAATTCGATCTTCTGGATTCGGAGGGAGGCGTGTACAGTGTGGGGAAGTGCCCAGGCACCAATGTTTTCCTAGTAGATCATGCCTACCTCATGTACCACTTGGAAGCCCCTATTTCTGTACCTAGCTAGGCGTGCGCGATTACTACCTCTCTTAGTTGCATGTTCCGAATCCTTAGGATTACTAATCTCCACACGATGAAGCTCTCCAGGGAATTCCGCTAAAACCGTTGCGAGGCGCAGCATTGGCGAGGCAGATCCTTGCTTGTTTCACGAGTGTCGTGTCGGTGTCGGTGCAGTGCCCGGGCATCCTGAGACCGAAGATCCATACTCTGATACATTGAGTCAACAATCATGTCTCTTTGCTCTTGCCTGTTCGTACCTGACAGTGGTGACCAGCGGGTGGTTTGCTCTTTCCGTCTTCGCAAAGCTCCTGTTTGCACGTCAACGCCCTATGCAGCCTTTGTCGCAGCGAGCGCTGCCGCAGTCTGACGTCCTTTCCACTGTCATTGAAGTACTAACAGTAAGGTATTGAAATAGCTCATGTAGCGCGCCTGAGGCCGCTGGACGCCATTCAAGTCTTTGCCAATGTCTGTTCGTGTGCAACTGGATCGACAACCTGGAGACATCTACACCAACCTCGACTTCGTTACTGGGCGAGTCATTCTTACCCTGCCAACCGATGCGACGATCTCCGTCATAACTGTCAAGCTTGAGGGAGAGAGCAAAAGCAGATTGGATGGACCGAAATCACCCCAGGATCAAGAGAGGAGGAAGACGCTGCTGGAGGTTCACAAGTTGCTCTACAAGGTCGAGACAGTGTTCCCGTCAGCAGAGATCCGAGAGGCCAATGCGACTGGCAGGACCGCGCAGTTTACTCTACTGAGGGGACAATATGAATATCCTTTTCGATTCAAGATTCCCTTCAACAATGATTGCGTTAATAATACCAGCTTGATCAAGGACCTGAAGATCGGGCAGCTCAAGATGGAGTTTGGCCAGGAGCCGCAGCACACAAAGGCGGCGCTTCCACCTTCGCTGGCCGGCTACCCTGGGGAGGCCGAGATCAAGTATTTCGTCAAAGCTACCGTGGTGCGACCGAAATTCTACAAGGAGAACTTACGGAACGAGGTACCCATCACTTTCCTACCTATCGAGCAGCCGAGACCTTCTGATCGCGATGGAGAAACCTACGGCAGGAGAAAGCATCAATTCCAGAGGATAGAGCCGGGCAATCCGATCAAAAGAAAGAAGACGTTGTTTGGGAAAGATCCCACTCCATCTGCAGAAGATGAGCCCTTGGCGTTCCAAGTTGATGCTCGACTGCCTAACCCTGCTATCATCACCTGTCGCGAGCCAATACCGCTGCGCATTCTCGTCGAACGACTCAACAGCAACACGAGTAGTATCTACCTGTCGTCGCTCCAAATTGAACTCATAGGGAACACCGAGATTCGCGCACACGACCTTCATCGGAAAGAGTCAGGGACCTGGTTGCTGGTCTCGCAGGCGAACATGTCGGTGCCATTGCACCACCTGGGCAGCAAGACGAACTCTTGCACGATACCTAGCAGCTTCTGGGACAACGTGCCTTTGCCGAGTACTGTGGCGCCGAGTTTTAGGACGTGTAATATGAGTAGGAAGTACGAGCTGGAAATACGAGTAGGCCTGACACGTAGCGTGGCGGACGGTGTACGGCCAGAATTAATAGTCTCGCCCATACGCTTGGACGTCGAAGTCTGGTCCGGCATCCGACCGCCTCGACAATTGCTCGATGCGGTAGCCCTAGCACGACCCGATCATGGCCAACAGTCTTATAGACCGACCGGGCTGAACAGCACACAACATCCGGACTCGAAGCAGAGCGGCCATGACAACAGCAGTAGTCCGCAGCAGGACGCCCCACTCGCGTTCCCTGTCCAAGCGAGTTCACCAGGTCGACCGTATGCAGGACGCGTCAGTCGACCACCATCTATGGGCAACACTCCCACGACGCTGGGTACGAGCAATATCGGTGATGACCTTCCGCCTAGCTATGAGGATGCAATAGCATCTGAGCTAGCACCAGCAGATGGGCCCCGGCCATCAGGATATCGAGCTGACGGGACTAGTGTCCAGCAAGCGCCAGCTTTCAATCCGGACAGCAAGTCAAGTCTTGGACGAAGAGTGAGCGAAAGACTGTTCGCTTCGAATGCAGCAAACCCTCTGCGGTCTTCTAAAAGCAGTAGAGTCGTAAGTACACCCGGAGACCCGTCCCGTTTTGGAGGTGATCCTGTTCATGAGGAGCCAGATGGTCTTGGACACAGCACAAGCTCGATGCAACGACTGGGTTTCGGGACTCAAACACCGTCGTCTGCACAAGCCGATGAAGACTACCGCCCACCACTGCCAGTAAGACGGACGAGCGAGCAGAAGCCTGATACTGGACAGAAGCAAAAGGAGATTTGAGTTCTAGGGTGGTTAGTGGTAGGTGGTTGGAGGCGGAGGGCACGTGCCGTACCTAGGTACCTAGGTAGTTACTTTAGACCAGCAGGAGCGTGAAGGCTCTGTCGAACCCTCTTATCGATGAGCTTATTAAAATGCTGACTATGGCATGGAGGTCGTGATTGAGCTCGGGCAATGACTATTCGTTCCCCTTGTTGCTAAGCTGCCCTTGAACAAGCATACTTGACTTCTTGCCCCAGCTGGCTGCATGCTTTGGCCAGATGATCATTCTCCTGCCGAGCTCACTCGCTGGTTCGATGTCAACGGCTAAGAGCACCGTGTACTGTGGACTATGCCTCCTTCTTCCTCCTGCCGCCGCACAGCACCACCGACCCCAAGGGCTATAGCTGATGATCAGGTAAATGTGGATTAGTGCCAGTGAGAAAGAGGCAGAGCACGTCGTCATTTTCAGGCCGGCAGCAAGTGGGGCATTCCTCTTGCCGACATGCGATGCTGTAGAGCGTGGTATGCGCGACAGTAGAGCTCGATGTGAGACGATAGAGCGGCACATCCCAAGCACAGGGCAGCAGGTGCACGAAAGCTTTGTTCACCCCGCCTCCCCTGTTCTGCATGGAGAACCCAAAACAAATGCGCCCATGACGGCTAGGCGGGCTAGGGCATTCACCAGGTGCAGTGCGCCCACCGGTCTGCATCAACATACAGTAACTTAAGTTAGTCGGTGCTTAGCGAAACCACTGGCTGGACGGCTATTCTTAGTCCTTGGATGTGGGCTGCGAGGTGTTCAATTGGTGTTCAACTTGGCTACTCCTCCCTTACCGCATTTGTATACTCGTAGTCAACTGTTATGGATTCTTCAAGGTGGTGAACTGAGTCGCGATGCCCCGTCCCACACCGCCGACTCCCCCTGCCACTGAGCCGCGCTTCTGAGCTCTTCCCTCCATGAAGCGCCACAACATTTTCAAGTCGTCAAGCAACAAGTCGCAGGCGTCGCTGGACAAGATAGGCGACTCTACCTCTCGCGATCACACTCAGAACGCGAGCAACAGAGACTCTAATAGGGATCATAGCCCCTCGGCTCAGGCTGACACCGCCTCCTACTCGCGTCCACAGCAGCAGCAGCAGTACGGGGGACCAACGTACCACCACCACACTCATTCGTACGTTCCTTCACATCCACAGCAGCAATACCCATCGCCAACACCGCACGACGAAAGGTACTACCACGAGTCCCAATCCCACTCTCAGCCTCAGCCCCTGCCCCCGTCTCAATCAGCCCCCACCAATCCTACCCTTGCTCCTGCACATCTACTAAGTCGATCTTCCTCCAGCAGACTCGCTCCTGGTCAACATCAGCATACGCCTGTCAATGCATATCAGGAACAACAACTGCAGAACCAGCGACCAACCATAGCCCTCGTCGACCCTAGCTTGCAGCAAGGGAGCATTGCCGAAGACGACCTTCACCAGCCTTTGCGAACTCAGTTTGGTACAGCACAAACCATCCGAACGAGTGGGCCCAAAGAAGAGAAGAGAAGCAGGAGTAGTGGCATCCGCGGCTTTTTCAGCTCAGGAAAGGACAAGAAAGAAGGGAGGGACAGCCCAGGCGACCAGAATCGCTTGTCACGCCACGGCTCAGTCTTGAGGACCCGCCCACAACAGCAACCTTCTACATCCCCTCAGTCTGATCAGCAGCAGCAGCAGCAATACTCTCAGCCAAACTCCCGAGCCTCGCAGTCTCCTCTACAGGGACAGGCCCCTCGATTGTCTGATCTATCGCAGGAGGAACTACCCGACCACCCAAGAGACGAGAGGTACTATAGATACGACAGACCAAACACTCAGTTGGCTTCTTCATCCCCACAGGACCAAAGACAAGGCTCGGTGCCGTACGAAGAAGACGCTCCTCGCTTCCCCCCACCACCACAGTCACATCCCCACCAGCAGCTCGATCAACACCCAAACATCTCACACCAACAGTTGGAATCGCAGGACCAACGCTCTGACTTCTTCTCATACACCGGTCAACCCATCCGCGACAGACCGTCCGCTCTGTTTGCCGCCGACGACTCTCTCCGACCTCCTTCACAGTCATCCTTAGGCCCACCCTCGCCACTTGGTGCTCCCACTCAGCTAGCACCACTAGCACTGAGGACAAACAACGCTCCTCGCTACTCTACCCAGTCACTTCAAGCCTACCAAGCCGCCCAACAAGCTGCAAATCAGTTACAGACGCAGAGCCAACCACAACCATCTCAGCAGCAATCTGCTCAGCCTCAAGGAGAAATGCCTACTCGAGACCGTCAACAACGTGACTCTCGCATGGACGACAACGATTCCCGCTACACTACACAGCAAGACCCACGGTTGAGGATGTCGACCGCAACTCACGAGCAAGGGAGAAGTACCCCTCCTCCCCGAGGACGTGATGACATTCAGTCCCTCGACCACCAAACCCTGCTCTTGAGGTACGAAGAGCTCCAGGCCAAATACTCCAAAGTGAAGAGGTACTACTTCGATCGAGAGGCCCAGGTGACCCAGTTGCAGAATACCGTTGCCAACCAGCGTTTGTCCATGTCCAGGACCTCTCTCGACGATGCCCAATACGCCAACAGGTTCGACAGACTCAACGGTGCCATCCAGGATCTGGCCTTTGAAATCAGAAAAAGTTGGCGCCGCATTCCTAATTGGCTAGCTCCAGCATGCAACCGCGATGCGTGCCAGACGGGCACCAAAGAGATGACAGCTGTCGGCAGGGCATGTATCAGCAAGTGGCTCTATGAGCATATCTTCCAAGGCATCTTCCATCCCGGTATTGATCCCGCATTATCCGCCCAGCTCAAGCAGATGGAGCGAACATTGCGCCGTACACCCTCCATCCTCACTGAAGAGCAACGAGATGATTTGCTCACAAAAGTCACAACTTGGCGTCTGACCACTTGCGAGGGTCTTCACGACGTCTTGAACGGAAGACAAGCCGAAGTCTATACCGAACACCTGTCCCGTATCCTTGCAGATCAACTTTGCCAATACCTTCGTACCCTGCTTGTTGACCCTCCACCGCCGAACTTAGAAGGCTACCTCCTCCCACTCGTTTCCCAAACCCTAAGCATATCGTCAAACCTGCCACTAGAGAGTAGGGACATTTGCATCGAGTACTACCTCCCCGGCACGCCCATCAATGAGACATTCATGAAGCCAGAGAGTGGCATGACACCACTCACAAATCCGGGTTCTGCGCCAAATCGGGAAGACTACGAGGACGGAGATGTGGACGAAGAACAGAAATCCATCATATCAATAGACGAAGCGGCCAACGTGGAAGAGCAGATCCGCGAAGCAGCAAAGGCAGCCACCACGAGTACAAGCACGATCCAGCAGACCAACTCGCGTGAGTCGAAGAAGGAGAAGAAATCAGGTGGCGGCTTCTTCTCCGGCGGCTTTTCCGGCGGCCTCGTCAATAAGAAGCCACCACCCTCTTCGTCGCGCGGGCCCTCGACGACGGATCTGTCGCAGAAAGACAAATCTTCGTCGGAACAGGTCGCCAAAGGAGATGAGGAGGGCGCGTGGAACTTCGACGCCATGACCCGCGGCACCAAAGAAGGCAAGATCAGGTTTGCGGTGTTTGTCGCTGTGGAGGTGCGAGGGAAGAGCCCGAAGAACGAGCAGGCGCAGGCGGGCAACGGAAGTGGGAACGGCGAGCAGAAACAGGGTGAGAACGGGAGTGGGAGTGTTGGACCAGGCGTGGGCGGTCAGAGTAACACGGGCACGAGCGGTGGTGCTGGCACGGCTGGTGTCAATGTGCTTGTTAAAGCGCCTGTTTTTGGGTTCTAGGAGGATCATCATCCGGCTGGCTTTCTTAGCTTGGAGAGCGATTCGACCGATGACGGTGGGATCTATTTCGATGAGTATGGGCAGGAGCCAGATATGAATTCGGCTCAGAGCGAGCATGTCGGTCGGGCGCGGGGAGCTACGGTTGGCAATCGGAAGAAAAGCTCGCTGAGTGAGACGTTGTTTGCGTGTGTGAGAGCGTATACCTTTTGATGTCTTGGCAGCTCTTTTACTGTTGGGCGGATGTGGACGCGTGACTTTTGAGAATGAACGATGGATGGAGAATATCGCATGTTTCGCCGTGACATGGCGCCCCGCTTGCAAGCCTCAAACATGTTTTATGTTGATTCAGAAATCTATATATCGTGGCGTCTGTCCGTCTGTCCGTCCGTCCGTCAGCACTGTCTGTATCTTTGCTATCACTAAACTCAACACTGTCCGCGATACATCGTCACACGCGACTGATCATGAGCTCTTGCGCTTCCAGGATCTCCTCTACAACCTCGACGAGTCTCTCCGTCCGCAGATCCAGCACGTCAAAAAACTTTCGCAGGCACTCCTGCCTGACCTCTGCAGAGTCCATGGTCAGCGCCATCAGATCGGTCAGATCCTGGTACGAAGTGTGCTCCGGCCGCAGGTGGCGGAGACGGTCGGCCATTTTGCGTTCCACGCTGCGCAGGGACATGTCCTGAAACACGAGCTTTCCTTCGATGACGCCCCTGCTTGCAACGTCGGCGAAGGCGTTCACGAAGGCAAGAGTTCTACTCCGGTTTCGGATCGCTGCTTTGCTTGTCGCCGGCTTCGAGGGCCACTTTGGTCTGCTCGACAGCTTGTTGTTCGGCGTTGGTGCTGGGTAGTTGTTCGACCTTCTGGTCCGTTGTGCCTGCGGCCGCTTCGGTGGCGGCTGTCGATGGCAACGCGTCGTCGATGTTGTCTGCGGTGTTGCCGAATCCTTGCGTTGCACCTGGTCGGCCACTGACGCTGCCTTGCGTCGTATCGGTATCGGCATCTTGTGCCTGTGCCGTTGTGGCTGACTTCGCTACAGCGGGCGTGGCAGCGGACTTCTTGATCTTTGATTCCAAGAGGCCCAATGCTTCCATTCTGAGCTCCATGGCACGTTTGTGGGCGTCGAGCCCCTCGCACCTCGCAAGCTCAACGACAGCAGACCCGACGCTCTTGACACCTTCTTCCGTGACGGCTGAGGAGGTGATGTGCTTCATGAAGCTGGCAAGGTTCACACCGCTGTATTGTCTCGCGTAGCCATATGTTGGTAGCGAGTGGTTGACACCAGCGCTGTAGTCGCCAACGGATTCTGGCGTCCACTGGCCGATGAAGACAGATCCCGCATTCTGGATGGTTGGCAACGTAGCGTGAGGGTCCTCGATCTGTAGAATCAGATGTTCCGGTGCGTAATGGTTGCTCCACTTTAGAGCTGTTGCCAGATCAGGTACAGATATGCTGACTGAGTGGTTGATGGCACCACGAACAATGTCGACTCGTGGTAGAGCGTGAGCTTGATCATGCAGCTCGTCCTCGATCGCTTGTAGTTGGTCGTCCGAAAGGTCAACTGCAAGCAAGACGACCTGACTATCAACACCGTGCTCGGCCTGCGACAGCAGATCTGAGGCGACAAAGGCGGGGTTTGCGGTCTTGTCTGCGATGACAAGCACTTCCGAGGGGCCGGCTGGCATGTCGATCGAGACTGAGGCAGTAGTGTCATTGCTCACAATCATCTTGGCGGCAGTCACGAATTGGTTGCCAGGCCCCAGGATTTTGTCAACCTTTGTGATCGACTCAGTTCCATATGCCATTGCAGCAACTGCCTGTGCTCCGCCAGCAAGCACAATAGCTTCAGCACCAACCTTGTGTGCAATATAGACAATTTCTGGGCTTATTGTACCGTCGCTTCGGGGCGGCGATGCCAGGACGATGTTCTTGCATCCTGCTGCCATTGCGGGAACACCAAGCATGAGCGCTGTAGAGGGCAGTACAGCCGTACCACCGGGAATGTAGAGGCCGACTTTCTCGATAGGCCGGCTGAAGCGAGAACAGGTCACTCCGGGCATTGTCTCAACGACGAGTGGCTTTTCCTCTTTCTGGGCTGAGTGGAATGACAAGATATTGTTGTAAGAGACGTCGATGGCGTCGATGGTCTCCTGCGGTAACTGCATGAGGGAGGCTGGGAACGGTGCTTTTAGTACCGGCGACTTTAGGGAAGTGGCTTTCTCAAATTTATGAGTGTATTTGAGGACGCCCGCATCACCTTTCTCCCGGACATCAGCTATGATTGGGTGAACAAGAGCCATGATCTTGTCAGTCGAGCGCTGTGATGGCCGTTGCAACGCTGACTCGATGGCATCTTGCGAAAATGCTTGGGTTGTGCTATACCGTGTCATCTGGATGCGTCCATCCTCCGTCGTGCCAGCTGGGTCGGATGGCTCTTTGGGTACCGATGCAGCCTCCTTGACGTCTTCTTCCTTTGGCGTATTTTCGGCTTTGGACGTACCGTTGATCTTGGGTTGCTTCTCGGGCTCGGTTTCGATATACTGTGGTTTGGCGTCGCCTTTCCTCCTTGGTTTGGCCCGCAGACTTTTGAGATCTAGACTCCGCTCGATGTCTGACAGCGACACGTCAGCAGCTATACATCTTGTAAGAGCGAAATAAAGCAGATCCGCAGCTTCAGATGCAATGTCCTCCTTGGTGTCAGCCTCACAAAGCTCGTCGGCTTCTTCTCGTATCTTCGCGTTGATCAGCTTTGGGTCGCTGAACAGGCGTTTTGTGTAGGAGCCTTCGGGCGCCGACTGCTTTCGTGCCTTGATGGTTCTCTCCAGCTTCGCCAGACCAGAATCTGGGCCCCAGCATGTCATGGTTCCGAGGTGGCAGAAGCCTCTCCCTTTCTGGCGCACACGGAACAGCAAGCAGTCCTTGTCGCAGTCGAAGTCGAGACTCAGGAGCTCTTGGGTATCGCCACTGGACTGGCCTTTATACCATAGCCCTCTTTTGCGACTCTGATAGACACCTGTGCCTGTTTTCAGTGCCTCGGAGATGCTCTGCTTGCTGCTATAGACTAAGCCCAAAGCAATACCCCGTTCGTCGACCACGGTAGTCGTGTACAATCCAGTCTTGCGGTCTGGAGATGCTCCAGCCAAGATCAGATCTGTTACAGGTATGAGCTTGTCGTGACCCTCCTTGGCCGGGTCCATGGTCAAGGCATTCGCAGACACGATATAAGAGCTGCCGGGATACCTGGAAAGCACATCTTCCTTGGATGTGTTCTCTTTGACTTTGACCCAGATGGTCTGATCAGCATGTGGAGGGCTGTTCTCGAGCTCTGCAAGCACGGCGTCGACATACTCACTGCCTCGATCACCTTCGAAAGCCCAGGGCGCCGTCTTCCAGTATGGGTTCTCTGCTAGCCAGCTCTTGAGTTTCTCCAGGTTCGTCATGGGAGGGTCGGGGGTGATGGTCAAGACGAGTCTTTCACGCGCAAGTTGGTCTTCCGGGTAGCTAGCAAGCACCTTGAGCTGTTCGAAAGTAACAAAGACCCTCCTTGCGCCAGCATGCAGGATTTGGAACACCTCATCGAGGCTGGCTATACGTCGCACATCTGCATGAATTTCGAGCTTGCTGAAGTTCTGCCTCACGAAGCGCAGGGCGTCCTGTAGGGAGTCGTGATCAACATCAATAAGGCAGGACCCAAGATACGATGCTTGTTCGAGTGTCAGGCCCGTCGCCGTCGCACCTGATGTCGAGATCGACAGGTCGACCGACGGTAGTAGTCCAAGCACCATCTTCAAGACTAACGCGGAGGCACTGATGTCGCTACAAAGGCAATAGCAATGAGCTCGAAATCACCATCAACGTGGCTCTGGATGGTTATGACTGGTCAGCTGCGGCGTCGGCGTTGAGATGTTGACTCCCACTACGATAATTTTTGGAGCCATCCTTATCGCCGTTCCTGCATTAGTGACGCCATTCTCGGCCTCTCTGGTCGCTACCAATCAGATACATCTGCCGTGTCCGGCTTCTACAGTACTCCGTAGGAGTAAATGTCGAGATGCCAATGCTTACCCAGGTAAGCAACGCGTGAACGTGTGTGATCACCTGGACTTGTGGACCAAGACCCCCTCTGCATACTCGGTCTTCTGCAAGAATGCGAAGTCCGAGTCGGTCATCTATGTGTCGATTACTGTCGATGGACTTGTTGGCGGTCTCAGCGCTGGGACCATGCGGCCCCGTCCTGAACAGTCATCAGGCTGGGTCATAGAGCATGGACTGGCACCTCCGACACTACGTCCTAGTAACATCAGATAGCACGCTACGTGCATGTACCCAAGAAGTCCACCTAGCAGCACTCGAGACGTAATTCACGCTGTCGGGTTTCTGCGATCAGAACATGTGCAGCATCCGGGGTCTCTTGTTCTGGCGGGGCCGCGGCACTTCAGGGCGGAGCACTTCCGTACAGTAGGGGTAACAGACAGACGCCCGCAACGTATTGACCAACCCTCGCAACTTTCCATTCACTGCCAGAATTACTACTTTGTATGGTAACAATGTCTACCTCCACTTGGCAAGAAATTGCGGCTAAGAAGCAGGCGCAAAGAGACGCCCTCATTCCCCCCAGATGGAGAATCGACGTGTCGAAGTACCAGAGCAGGGCTAATCTCCTCAACGTGCCTGTGGAGTGTGGCATTCTATCTGATAGACAAGTCGATATCACCTCGAACTATGATGCCGTCGAGCTTCTCGCTCAATTACGAAATGGTTCTTTTTCGGTCGAAGAGGTAGTGACCGCCTTCTGTGCGAGAGCTGCTATAGCTCAGCAACTGGTTGGTGCCCACCTTCTGTGCCTTCTGGCGTCCAGCTGACCGATTAAAGACGAACTGCTTGACAGAGATCTTCTTCGACGAGGCCATGGAGCGTGCCCGATCACTGGATCGCGAGAGGGCAGCGCACCCTGACAAGCCATTACCAAAGCTGTTTGGTCTCCCAATATCACTCAAAGATAGCTTCAACGTGCCTGGTGTCGATGCTACCATCGGCTTCATCTGCTTCGCAAACGACAAAAGCACCAAGCACTCTGTCCTTTGTGATATGCTACTTGAGCAAGGAGCAGTCTTCTACTGCAAGACAAACATCCCACAGACAATGATGACCGCTGACAGCGACAATAACGTCTTTGGACGCTGCTTGAACCCCCACAATACCTCTCTGACAGCAGGCGGATCAAGCGGTGGGGAAGGCGCTTTGATCGCAATGAGAGGCAGTATCGTCGGCATTGGCTCAGATATTGCCGGAAGCATTCGCATACCCGCTCATTGCAATGGCACGTATGGCTTCAAGCCCAGTGCAGGACTTGTGTCGCTGATGGGCAAACGAGCGCCTGGTCGTACCGGCCTTGTAGGTGTCGCTCCTGTTGCCGGACCATTGGCGACATCTGCGAGGGCAAATACACTGATAATGCAAGTTGTCCTCGAGGCAGAGCTCTGGAGACGTGATTCAATGCTCAATCACATCCCCTGGCGTGGCATGACCTTGTCAGACCGTGCTTTGAAGGTTGGAATTGTGGAAGATGACGGCCAGACCACTCCCACACCACCAGTACGAAGGACTATCCGAGAAGTGTCAGAGAAGCTTAAGAATGCTGGCATCGAGATTGTGCCATTGAAACTCACCAACGTCGAGCAGGATATGGGTTTGCTGTGGACCTCTTTCTCATTGGACGGCGCAAAGGTGAGCCGCTTTGCTACGCATCTCCGCATCCCCGTGAAACTAATTCGTTCCAGGATTACATCGACTCAATGGACAGGTCCGGTGAACCGATGGTCAACTCCGTACGCAAGGCAGGTTTGGTTGCAATGCCCGAAAAGAACATCCACGAAGTATTCGATTTCACCGTTGCGCGCATCGGGGCGCAGGAAAGGTACAGAGAAATGTGGTTGAGTCATGGCCTGGACGCTCTGATTATGCCTCCCGCACCATTCACGGCCCCGAAAATCGATATGTGGGGAGGCATAATTGCATACACGGGACTTTGGAATCTAATGGACTATCCTGCTGCCATCATTCCTGTGAGCAAGGTCAGTCCTGATGACAAAGCAGACGAAGCTGCAAAATATGGTGAAGAAGACGCCAAGGTTTATAAGCAATATACTGGACCCGAAGACTACGAAGATGCCCCAACTACTATTCAAGTTGTAGGCATGAGGCAGGAAGATGAATACCTTGCCTTGGTCGTGGAGAAGCTGGATGCCATTATTCAAGCTCGGTGATAGTTACGACACGCAAGAAAGAGTGAGATGTGGTAAGGGCAATGCTTCCTGGGTGGACTTTCTGTTTCGGATGTCTCATCGTCGATACGCTTCTCATGTCTAGCGGATTTCAGCCATGCTGCAGGAGTCTCGAGTTGGTCATTCGGTCTACAGTGGGTATATGATCTACCTGTCCAAGCCAATCACAACCACTTTCTGCATTCAGCCTAAATTCATCCCTGCCCTACTGCATGCTTGTAGATGCTTGTCAGCACTTCAAGATGCCGGTTCCAACGAAGGTTGCGGGGATACAGGGTCTCGTAGGCCTCACAGCGTTTAGCGAGAGTGCCTCCTCAATCCGCCTGGGGCACTTACACAGGTCGAATGTACTCACGGCCATGCCTGTGACCGGCCAACTCACCCGGTGCCCGTGAACCAAAATCGCGCAAGGAGAGGCAGAAATTTGCGCTGGCTGTGTCAAGACTGGCTATGATCCGCTGATCAGTTAGCCATGCTTGTTTAGACTCAGGCACACCATCTCTGTCAACAGGATTTAGCCTGAAAGCCCTCCTACCATCTGTGTACAGAAGACAAGCAATATAGCTCGATATAAGCAATAGCACATCCTGTGAAGTGTTTCACAGACGCATCACAATCGAACTGCGTTCGACCTGCTGCTTGTAGTAGGACGCCGCCCAGCCCTTACCGTCGATCTTGACAACATGGCGCCGATGAAAGCGTCCCAGTTCAGCGATGCTGCCCTTCAACACCGCTTGCACCTCGCCAGCAAGAAGTCAGGTCCAGCTCTGCTTATTGCCAACGCTCGAGTCTTCGCTATATCATGCTTCGCATGCATTGGCGGTCTACTCTATGGCTACAATCAGGGTGTCTTCTCGGGCATACTGACAATGACGACTTTCAACAACCACATGGGTGTGTACACCACCGACCAGACGAAGAAGGGCTGGTTGACTTCTATACTCGAGCTGGGGGCGTGGACAGGAACTCTGGTACGCTGAAATGGCCTTATACTTGTCCACTCTTGCTGACCACGATGCCAGTACGCCGGCTTCATGGCCGAGATCATCTCGCGGAAATACGCGATTATCGTCAATACTTGCATATTCATCATTGGAGTCATCGTTCAGGCTACTGCTATTTCAGCAGGTCCCAGCGCCATACTTGGAGGCCGATTTATTGTCGGGTGAGTCGGTTTCTCACGTCGTCAACATCTTACTTGCTGACCGTGTTCTCAAAGCATGGCAGTCGGTTCTCTATCCATGATTGTCCCGATGTATGTCGCAGAATGTGCTCCGCCGGAGGTGCGAGGTCTGCTCATCGGTATGCAACAGTTCGCCATCGAGTTCGGTATCATGATATCTTTCTGGTAATCCACCGTCCCGCAGTAATACATTGCAGGTTGACTAACTTTTGTCCAGGATAGACTATGGAACCAACTTCTGGTACGAGCATCACCATCATCCCATGCACTGGTCCTAACAAGCGTACAGGGGTGGTACCGGCCAGACACAGTCCGAGGCAGCTTGGCTCCTTCCAATTTGTCTTCAGCTCGCACCTGCCTTAGTTCTCCTCGTGGGTATGATCTTCATGCCTTTCACGCCTCGATGGCTAGTCCATCACAATCGCGAAGCGGACGCTAGAAAGACGCTGGCACTGCTACGGGGAATGCCGGAGGAACACGAGCTTGTTGAGCTGGAATTCCTTGAAATCAGAGCACAATCTATGTTCGAGAAGCGCACTGTGGAACACAACTTTCCTCACCTCAAAGAACTGACTGCTTGGAACACAGTCAAGCTGCAGTTCGTGGCCATTGGTTCGCTCTTCAAAACGATGCCGATGTTCAAGCGCGTCATTGTCGCTACTGTTACCATGTTCTTCCAGCAGTGGACTGGTATGTCCTTGAATCCACTGTTATCAATAGGTCACTAATTGTGCGTGTAGGTATCAACGCTGTGCTCTACTATGCGCCACAAATTTTCGGCGCTCTGGGCTTGTCATCCAATACAACATCCCTCCTCGCTACTGGTGTTGTTGGTATTGTCATGCTGATAGCAACAATACCGGCAGTCCTCTACATCGATCGAATCGGACGCAGACCTGCCCTTGCTCTTGGTGCCCTCGCCATGGGCTTGTGCCACTTCATCATCGCCGTCATCTTCGCACGAAACGAGAACAAATGGGCAAACCAACAAGGAAGCGCCTGGGCTTGTATCGTCATGGTGTGGCTATTCGTGTTTCACTTCGGCTGGTCTTGTCAGTATTCCCTATTCTCGATCAAAGTGTCATGCTAATATATCTAACAGGGGGTCCTTGCGCCTGGATCGTCGTAGCGGAAGTCTGGCCTCTATCTGCCCGTCCATATGGTATCGCGCTCGGTGCATCATCAAACTGGATGAACAACTTGTAAGTTGTCGTTGCTTCTTCACTTACCAGCGGGACCTCACTAACAGCACCCAGCATCGTCGGTCAAGTAACACCAGACATGATTACCGGAATCTCCTATGGCACTTTTATTCTCTTCGGTTGCCTCATCACGCTCGGAGCAGCCTTCATCTGGTTCTACGTGCCGGAGACTAGCAAGCTTACGCTCGAAGAGATGGACACTGTTTTCGGTAGCAGCGGCGTCGCCCTTGCTGATCAAGAGAGAATGCAACGGATCAATGTCGAGATTGGACTCGAGGACCGGATCATGGGGCTGACTGGCAGGAGCAGCAGTATTACCGCGAATGTTTCTGCCGAGAAAAACGTACTCGAGAGCACGAGAGATGAGAAGCACTAGGATACTTCTCCGTGGCGGAAGGAAATGTGTTCGCGGAAAAGGTTTATGTTGGTAACGAAGGATGTTTCGACTAATCGTACTTCGCAGTCTATAGGTATCTAAGGCGCTCAAAGTTCAGATACAAAATATCTAGCGCCACCGTTAAGCATGGTCTTGCTTCAGGCGATAGCTTCGCTGTACAGCTAGAAGAACTCCTAGTAGCAGACGCTACCTCATAGCGCAAAGACAACGGCGAAGGACAGACCCTGCACCTAGCACGACATATTTGTTCTTCCGAAACAGCCTGAAATGCCATTACCAGACCTGGGATCTATGATCTGGTCTCAGACGCCAGCCACAACAACCACCGCCCACCATCTTCCCCTCGCATTCTGTACAACCACTTCCCCACAAATCTATCTGGATCCCCCATACAACAAGCTTAGCTCTTGAGCTTAACCCTCATCCTCATCCCATCGACCGGCACGCTAGTGACCTGATTGATACTCCACACCCGCCACCCCTGGCTCTCACCAACCTTCACATCCTCCCGCCCAGTCCCACCATACACCACCTCGCCCGGCTCCGGTTTCGTCCCGTCAAGCCCGACCTTCGTCCACTCGAATCCGCGCGCCATGATCGCAAGCACGATCTTCGCTTCCATGTACGCCAGATTCGAGCCGATGCATGTTCGCGGTCCGCGCTCGAAGGGCCTGTAGCTGCCCGTTGGCAGGGTCGAGACGTGGTAAGGGTGCGGTAGGCCAGTTTGAGCGGAACCTGCGTCTGGCTTTGTGGTGCTGCCGTTGGCGTTGGCGTTGCCGTTGGCGTTGCCGTTGGCATGTGGCGTTGGCGTCTTATTCGTGTTTATGGCTTCTTCGACCTCGTCGACTGAGGCTTTGCCGCTGCGGTCGAGGAAGCGGGCCGGGTCGAACTCTGTGGCGTCCGGGCCCCAGGTGTTCGGGTTCCGGTGGATGATGAAGTGACTGTTGTAGAGTCTCATGCCGTCGACGCGGATCCGTCTTGCTTCGTGGCGCTCACCTGTCTTGCTGTGTGTCCAGGCTGGTAGGTCGAGGAAATGTGGCTGCTGCGCCTTGACGTGCGGGTAATCTGGATCGTAGGGTGCGAGAGGTATGAGTCTTGCGCTGCCGCCTGGAGGATTGAGCCGGAGCGCTTCCTTGATGAACGCGGTTGTGTATGGTAGTTTTGAGCCTAGCAGTTCGTCGACGTGTGCGTTCTCCCGGCTGAGGACGTCGAGGGCTGCGAATGGATCCGAGGACCCGAAGACGGCGTCGTGCTCCGCGCATAGGTGTTCGCGGATCTGCCTGTGGTGTTCGGAGTATAATGGTGAGGACGGGTAGGACTTCGATAGCTCTAACGCCATCCATTGGATGAGTGTTGCGGTTGTGTCTTGACCTGCGAAGAGGAAGGTCTTGACTTGCGAGACTGTCGCATCGAGCACAGAAGGGGTTGGGTCAAGACCTGTCAGTGCTAGACTCACGATCGACTTGGCCGAGGACACGGTGCTGGGCTTGGCGTCGGGGTTTGATTGTCCTTGCTTGATGGACGGCAGCTTTTTGATGATTTCGTTGTAAATTGCTTTGGTGTAAAGCCTGTCGTATATCCGTTCTTTGACTTTTCTTTCGGGATGAATGTAACTTGAGATATCGAAACCTTGGCCAGTCTTCTCTGTCAAGCTCGACATGATTTTGATTGCGGTCAGAAAACCAAAGGTCGATTTTGGCCCTGTGCCTTCCTGTACAGTTTGAGCCTGAAAGTCCTTCTCAATGGCGAGCTGAGTGATAACGTCCGTTGTCAGATCGGAAGCAGGGTCTTTCAATTGGAAGTTTTCGCCGCTTTGAGCGTAGCTCTTGAGTCTGTCGAGGAAGACACCAGTCTTGGACACTACAAGGGGAATCAGAGTGTTGAGGTGCATAGGGGCGAAACCCTTATTGAATCGTCGTCGCTGCACTTTCCATTCGTCTCCTTCGATAAGCACGAGGGAGTGGTGGCCCACCAATTGTGTTAGTTGCTGAAGAGTGTTGGACTTTGGTGTCGAGTACTTGTACTCTGGCGATGGTTGGGTGATGGCTTCGGCCATGGTCGGATCTGCTATGATCAACATCGCTCGATCTACTGGGGCAAGATCTATCATATATGCTGGTGGCTGACCAAGTTCATCCCAGATTCCTCGCATGGCATTGTCAGGATGCGCGTTGATCGATGGCGACATCTGCTCTCCCACGTTGACGAGGTTGCCGGCCAGCCAATGCCGTGGCAGGTGCGGTATATCATCGTAGCGCTGACGGATGCGGTAGGTAAAGATGATTCGTATCACTGTTTTGTACACGATCGAAAAGAAAATCAAAAGCACCGCTATCCGCAACAGTAGGTACAATGCTGTGGTGACCTCTGCGTTCTCCGCCATTATGCCCGCCATCGTGACGCTGTGTAACCTACTTGTCGAAGTTGAGCTTGGCGGCTTGTACCTTGAATGTCTTGGGAGATTTTGTAGACACTCCCATTATTACCACCTTGCCAGCAAGAGGATTTGTCGACTGTTTATCATGATGCTGCTCTGTCGTTGGAACAGCAATTAGGAAAAGGACATGGCACGTTGCAGCAAGCACAAAATCGTATCCATAGTTCTCGGTTTGGAAGCGAGACCAGGGTGGTACCGCCAAACTGGCGTGTCACCACCGAACTAACATCATCGTCATCATATCTCTCGTAAACTTGTCTGATCATGTCGTGGGCTAAGGAATGGGTCAGGCCCATAGCGTGGAGCCCGGCAAAGCGAACATCCGGAACCTCCTAGATGTCCGACAGACCACCTGTGGTGCCGGTGGCTCGTCACGTACGGCTCGAACTCGGTCGACGGTACCTTCTCGAGCATTATGGCAAGAGTAACAGGATTCACTACAAGTCAAAACGTGAAGGCAGGCTTGAAGAAGTGAGAAGTTTGAACTTGGGGCAAAACACGAGGATGGAGTCATGAACGCGGAGAGATCCAAAAATCTGCATCCCAAAAACAGTCACGTTACATTTTTATTCGTACTAGTAATTTCTGCTTAACCATTATTACTTCTTCCTCCCAGCTATTATAGCATCCAAACCCCTGCTTATCTTGACGCTGATGCTTAGTCAACGTTGATCTTGATGTACTCGCCCTCGCCACTAGCATCAGAGAACTTCTCCCAGTCATCCTCATCGTGGTCAGCTTCAGCTGAATATGCTGGAAGAGATCCCTGGTGGGTACCAGCATTGGCGTATTCCTCCTGCTTAGCCTCTCGATGCTTGGCCGCCCCTATCTCACGTGAATCAGACGGAATCGCTTGCTTCTCGTTGGGTTCTGATTGAGTTTCATTCTCCTTCATGTCAACCAGACTGATTTCTTCCCTCTTGGGTGCCTCTGCGACCTCGCTTGGGGCAGCGCTTGCCTGCTCCTCCGCATCAAACAAGACTGGTTTCTCGGAATACTCATCTTCGTAGTCAGGTTGTCCTTCTGAATCAGCGGTGATAGGCACTTCACGCTTCTCGTGAATCTTTTCGACCTTGGGAATCTTGACGACAAGAACTCCATCGGTCATCTTCGCGCTGATCCCAGCGACATCAATGTTGGCAGGGTCACGCTTGGTGCCAAGTCGGATAGCCTTCTCGAAGACCCCCGTTTCCCGCTTTCTTCCATCGACCACCAGATCTTTGAGCATTCGCTCATCGACGTCTGGTCGATGCACAACACCCGTGACACGTAGAACGCTGTTTTCACCATCGTAGTCAACACCAAGGTCCGACTTCTTCGCACCTGGCAACGAGAGATGTATCGTGTAGAGATCTTTGTTCTCGAAGATGTCGGCTCGCGGTTCGAAGTTGACCTCCTGGTTGGTTCGACCAGCAGTGAAGCGGTCAGCCGACAGACCTAGGCCTTCAGCTGCTGTGGACAAGTCAACCCCAAGTGTGCCACCGAGCTTGTTGAGGAATTCTCCAAGGTTGAACTCGGGTCGAGGACCATGTGGTGGTGATGGTCGGCGGTGCGGACCGCGAGGTCCTCGAGCATGCGGAGGTGGGCCGTGACGATGGTGATGTAGTGGGCCTGGTGGTCCGTGATGTTCGGCAGCTCCATGTGGCGGCGGGCCATGAGGATGGTGGTGATGTGGTGGTGGTCCTCGTGGTCCTGGGTGTCCTGGGGGTCCGTGATGGTCAGGGCCCTCAGGCGGAGAGACATCGCGAGGGGCCCAAGGTGGTCGAGCGAAGAATGGATGTCCAAACATGAATGGTGGGGGGCCACCCCAGCCGCCACGACCTCTTCGGCCCCGGCAACCATGGCCACGACGATCGTGACGGCTCTTGTTCTCATCGCCATCAGGAGCACCAGCAAATCGGCCACGACCACGGAATGGTACCTCTCTTACCTCTCGCTTTGCATCAGTTGCCGGAGGTTCGGCTCCATCGTCGAATGCATTGGCGAAGCGGCCGCGACCACGATGAGGCATATTCTGTGGCTCAGAGGTCTTGTTCTCAGGCTTGATGGTGGAGGGATCGACCTCAGGCGGGTCCTCAACAGTCGCTTGCTTGCCTCGAGCTTTCTCGCTCATTTCACGTCGTGCTGTAGAATCTGGAGAAGCCGTGGCTGGTGAGGTCCGGGGCGGAGATGGAGGTGGAGCACGGTGACGCTGTGGCGGTGGCGGGCCAGCGAAGAATGGATGATCCTCAAGACCAGCCACAAAGTCCCAGAACGGGTTTGGGGGAGGGTTGAGATAATAGACAGGCGGCATGTTGACAGCTTGTCTCGATGGAATGTAGTGTTTGAAGGTCGAAGAGACTTACTACAACGACCAAGCCACAAGCGATGATCTTATACAAACGGTACTGAACAGGCAGTCATATTTCGTGAGCATGTGATTGGCAGGTTACTTGCCTGCAAACGAATCACAGCTTACGAAGCCTGCTCGAATATGCCAGAAGGGTCTCTGCGCCACAGCACTTTGTGGTGTGTAGTTGAGGGGTGTGCGTATGGACATGCGTGGCTCATTTTGCCCCAATCCATGCTATACCGCAGCCTGGATCGCGACAGGCTCTCATCCTTACACGTTTGTGGAGGCAATGGTGCAGAAGATTGGGCAGAGGAAGAAAGAAATGGTTAGTGTCATCAGCGATCTGCCTTCGAAGTCCAGGTTGACCATCAGGTTGGAGCCGTTGTTGCGCGTACTGTATAGTGCGTCATTGGGCGCAATTTGCTGCCTGAATCGCCATATTCAAGGCATGCGTCCTTGTCTACATCTTGATTGGTGTTCATTGCGCTGATGAAAGTTAGCCAAGTTCGAGTCTCGAAGTACAATGCTTGACACGTATTGAGGTCGAGCACCCACGACGCAGTACGACCTGGACCATTCTCCCCTGGAGGCTCGACCAAGGCTCGCGATCTGCGATGCCTGGAGTGGTCCAGGGCATCAGATTTTACTAAGCACGAATGTTGAAGCCTGCTGCGAACTTGAGGTAGATCTGCTTGAACATAGTTCCAGGGATTGCGGCACATCGTGAGTCATTAGAAGCACCGAATCGGTTGATGTTGACGCGCCAGCCTGCCACAAGGTCATCGATGGACGAGTAGTTTGTGCATGACATACGAGCCAGGAAGCCATGCACCACCTGATAGAACAGCGTAGTTTGTGAGACTCTGAGAAATCCCGCCAGTCTTCTGCTAAACTACAGCGGGGAGATTGTGGTCAAATGCTCGAGCCATGCCAATGCCGGTAAAAGATGAATGGCGACAAAGAGCTGCATCTTTAGCTTCACCCTATTCCTCGAGTACAGAAGTCATCGGTACAGGTAGCCGTTTACTACCTTAAGCATAAAAGCTAGTACTTGTAGTTAGTACTAAAGATCCTATCCCGAAGCAGTAAGAAACCTGGGGAAGCGAATTCGTTGCAGGACAAAATACTGCTTACTGTACATATGTGCCCCGCGCTACCCACCACAGTTTGTGATGTCGACGCTACAACAGCAAAAGGACAGCATTTGAAGAGCTCTGGGCGGATAAGCTCTCCATCCCAAACCTAGACCGCTGCTGAAGTTTATCATTTGTCTTCTAGCGGTCTCGAAAGTAGCGTCATGTCCCAATCCACCCTTCCCACTAGAGTCCTTGCCGGTGTGACTGTCCCGGACACTGCCCTAATCACATCGGCCCTCTCCTTTGCGCACGAGAACTCCTCCGATGCTACCTACAACCATATCGTCCGCTCATTCCTCCTCGGTTTTCTCGTCTCTGATAAAATACCTACCCTAGCCGGGCGGGATCGTGAGGCGCACGCTGTCGCCGCCATCCTCCACGACCTCGGCTTCCCCGTCGGTCACCCCCCACACTCCCAAATCGTTTCCAATGACAAACGATTCGAAGTCGATGGTGCGAATGCCGCTCGATCGTTCTTAAACAGAGAAGGAAAGGCAGAGGACTGGGATAAGCATCGCACCCAACTAGTCTGGGACGCGATAGCCCTCCATACGATCGGGTCGGTAGTGTTTGAGAAAGAACCCGAATGCCAGGCCACCTCGTACGGCATCTGGGCCGATTTCCAAGGCCCAGATCGCGTTCCGAACAACCTCTTGACACATGAGGAGTATGAAAAGATATGTGCAGAATTCCCAAGGCTAGGACTGATGAAGACCTTGAAGGAGAATATGTGTCACCTTTGCGCCACGAAACCTGAGACGACGTATGACAACACAGTGGGCGAGTGGGGGGATCGGTACGTGGATGAATACAGTAGGAAGGGGAAGCTGACGCAGGATTTGTTGGAAACTTGTGATCTAGACGAGAAGTATCCGTGATTTTATCCCGGCGGCACCATGCGCCACGGCCAGGCTGAACTGGAATGCAGTATGCACCATGAGACAGTGCTGCAACTCCATGCTAACATGTGTGCCCCCTAAATGCTAAGAGTCCTTGGCAAGGATGACTTCTAGTGCCTATGACACGTTGCACAAGAGGGGGCGTTCTTCTCCCAAAGCTCAATCAAGGCTTGCACTATGCAACACTTGGGGCGCTCTAAGATGGCACACGCTACCAAACACGAAAGCTGCCGCCCCGTCCTTCTGGGGCAGCTAGTCTGAAATGCCTATCTTCTGAGGGATAAACTTCACCTCGCGAAACTGCTCTTGGTTCAACGTGGATAGTATAGGATCGACACGGAAAGAGACCGGGTCTGTTGGATTTCTCCGTAAGCTGTAGGTCCATTGATTGATCAAGGCGATATGCTTCCGCGATAGCGAAGACGAGCCTACGTAGTCAGCGTGCTGAGACTCCCCCTCACTATGGTAACGTCGCTCGAGGTCTTCCTGGCACCTTATAACCTTGTCCCCAAGCGACAAGTCCTGCTGTCGCCAGTCGTGTTTAGCACCCAGCACTTGCCGCTGCGCCAAGGTCGGCTCAATTAGACCACCAAGATCTTGGTAGACATCAAATCTCACAATCAGCTCGTTAGTAGAGACCTGATCCATCCTCAATCTTACATCTGTGGCACAGGTTTGACATTTGAAAAGAGTTGGACATTGCCAATGTCCACTTGTAACCACTTGACTCGTCGACGCTAGCTTCACCATCGTAGTCTCGCGTCGTTTCTGGACATGTTCAGTGGCAGCACCAAGCAGGGCTTGAAGTCCCGTCTCGGAATGCACACAGATTGCTTCGTCGAAGTATTCGAGCCCGAGGTCCGCCCAAGTTCGGCAATCGATTCTCACAGTGTAGTGGTGAATTCTCCAAACCATTAGCGAGCCCTTGACAATCTTTGGCCTCATTTCGTTGGCCCTCTTCGACAAGCTCTGCTTACAGACGTGGTCAAGCACTCTTTTTGGAATGCCAAATTCACGACCAAGGAGTTCCTGACGTAACATTAAGCGACGTTCTGGTTCAAAGATACCATAGAAAGAAGACCTGCAGCCTTTGTTACATATGACAAGTGAGCCAGTCAGTAGTCGCTTGTTGCTTGTGCAGAGCGGACATTGGTAGTGCTTCGCCTTGGCTTTGCGCCAAGAGTAAAGTCTCTCATGCACAGGGCAGGATAGATGATTTGGAAGATCCCTTTCGACGAGCCGCAACAAGTGTGCTTCTCGTCCTTGGTGTTTATGCGAAGGCTTGTGAAGTTTGAAAAACAGGTCATAAATGGCTTTACATGTCAGGCTGAAGGCGACAGCATTTTCGTATGGTAAGAGGGCTTCGATGGCAACAAGAATCTCCACGGGCAGGTCAAGTAACGGACTGGGAAGAACTACACTTGGCGCTTGTGGCTTCTTCTCGGGTGCGACAGACGAAAAGGATAGGAGACGTGATAGACGGCGCATTGTAACGTGGCTGTTGATGTTGGAGGAAGTGATCAGGTTGGGGCGAGGTCGCTCACGCGTCACCATACTTCAATGACGCCAAGACCCTTAATATGAACGCGTTGAATTGCAATCCCTCTCCCATTTGCCTGCGATGTAATTGACACACTGTGAGCTGCAACATCACACTCCAATGCCGAGTCTGCCTCGCTTTCATGCCTCTGTCACCCAGGTGCTCTTCACCTGCTGCCTGACGCTACTCTCGGATACGCGACACGCGCATCCTAGTCGCGCTACGACATGCGGTCAGGCGACCCTGGTAAGAACCGCGGGTCACGGGTGACTGTGGACGCGCTATGGATTATCACGCTCATCTTGATTGAGTCGATCTACCCTTTTCTAGATCATGGAGATGTTTTCATGGAATTGACTCATGTGGGTTATTAAGCATCGGCCGTTATGAAGCTCGGCTTTTCATGGGAAAAGAACCAGCCTCGTACTTGACTTGTATAGTCAGATTGTTTCTCTTAAGTGTTCCAATACGAGGTTATGTGTTCAGGGCGCAGAGTACGGATTGGCGCGACGAATGCTGTGCTCAGGCGTCAGTCCATACATGCTGCAAACAACGTCAGGCCTCAAAGTTCTACTATCTTCCGGGGTTGCTAAGAGTGGATGAGCATGTCACGAATGACCTTGTGCGGGTCCTTGTCCGGTGATACCACTACCGATTGCAATTCAGCGAGTCGCTTTTATGTGCTAAAAAGGCAGCCATGCATTTGCTTTGACCTACTTGCCATCACTCTCTAATCAACCAAGTTACTCTCTGACCAACCAACCCTCATGCATTACCATTGTCACAATCTCAAACTTTGATCCCAGCTTGTTGCCTTCAACTGTCAAGTTTTTCACACTCTCGTCCTGCAAGTGCTTCATACAAGCCTCCTTACTGGCATACACTTCAACAGCACAAATGAACCCACCTGCGCTTGCTTCTGCGCCGCTCGCTCTCGACTCCGGCTTCGGCTCCAGGGGGCGCGCGTCGGCGTAAAAGATCGTGTCTGGCTCATTCTCAGCCGCGTATTTCACGACAGCGGCGCCATAAGGCTCAAGTTTGTCGATATCCTCCTTGCGAGGGTCCGTAATGGTTGCGAAGAGGATGTAAGGATGTTCGATGCGGGCTCTCAGATCGTAGGCCGTTGTTTTCATAGCGTTTGAGGGGAGACGATCATCACGCGAGAGGAGAGCAGGGGTCCAGGCGACGGTGTAGATCTTTGTATCTGGGGTGATGAGTGGGTCGGACTTGTCTTGGAGTGCAGCGACAAAGCTAGTGACTGGCTGAAACGACATATGGGCGTCGTACGCGGGTTTATCGAGGTACCTAAATGGCAATAGTGGTCAGCATGGACGCTTTTTTGGTTCTTTGTAAAGAACTGGAAGCTGCTTCATTGCCATGAACCGTCTCGATGCCACGGCGAGTATGCGTGGAACACGAAAGTGGATGCTGCTGCGATACGCTGGTTCTAGCTATCGAACACCCCAAACGAGTGTTGTTCCTTCAGCAAGCACACACTTGTAGCAACGGCGTTCAGTGTAGGAAGACAGAAGAGCGCTGGCCGTGCGTTTTCTTGCCACAGTGACCACAGTGACAAGACACGAGCCATCTCGAGCAAGTCATGCCATGGAGATCAGAAGGTGTCTTACTCCTCGATCAGGTATACGGTTGTCTCATCCTTAGCATCGTCAGGCAAACAGCTTGCATATTTAAGGACACCTGGTTCGTTGATCCTAGAGTATTCTGCTATTGTGTGGCAGATGTCGAGTATCTAGAGAAGCAAAGGTATCAATGGTCTGCTTCGCAATGTGCAGTTACATGTGAGCAAGCTCAGCAACCGAACTCACCTGGTCTCGAGCTCCTTTGTTCGTTGCTACCAGGTGAGCGATGATGACAACGCCTGAACTTGCCATTCTGGTGTCGAGATTCTGGCCGAGCTATCTCCTGAGAATGAAGAGAATGAAGAGAATGAAATCGTGATGAAGAAGGTATCTTCATGTCCTCGGGCTGCCCGTTGTCAGCTTGGGAGTCCTGATTAACCGCCTGCAAGGCAGCCATTTGGGTGGGGATTTGGCCTGCTCTGATTTGCCGAGGCTTGCCCCACGAGTACCTGGCGAAGTCGCGTACTTTTGATTCACCAGGACCTTTCGCAACCTGTCATGTCTCGCCATGATCTTGAATAATTTGTTGCGCCTGTGGTAGTGTGGGACACAAGCATGGTCAAAAAACTCCAATTGTGGCCAGGATATGATACTGGACTTCACATTCAGCCAATACAGACAGAGGCCGCCAACAAGCACAGCACGGCCAGGAACAAGGTAGCGCGAGAACGGAAACATTCATCGTCAGACGTGACTACGTCTCGCGAGGGTCAAATGGGATAGCTGCAAGGCGTAGATAGAATGCTATCCCACCAATGTACTATGAGGTCTCGCACAAGCCGGACAGCGAGAGGTCGATGAGCAATTCTCTATGCTAAGGTGTGGTGTGCATGAGAACCATTGGCGACGCGACTTGGGAAACGTACAGCTCGTCACCGTATACCATGGGAAATTTGCTGTCGCATTTGGAGGTATGGCGACGATACCACCTTGCTCGAGTTACATACGACTGGCCGAAAAATAAGACTCGTGTCGCCTAACGTGCTCTTCTTGGTCTGGCAGGCGCTTGATAAGATCCATCGCCAAAAGCGCATCATTACAGGATATGGTAATGCATGTGGCTGAGCAATCATGGTTGTTGGCCTCTCGAGAGCAGCTGGAGCGTTCGTGATGATGGCTGATGATCCTACACAGGTCACAGGAGAGCAGCTGTTGACCAAGCTTGCCGAGTCAATATCTGTAAGTAGCAAATTGTTTTGGGTTGGGTTTGGACCAAAATGTAGAGCCCCTACTATCGTGCATGCTTCAATTACCCACAATGGGGACTCGATGGTGAGAGGTGTCGACGTCTACCGTGAGTGCTGCTCCTAAGCGGTGAAGTAGAAGCGATACCATTTGAGAATGCTAATTTGTTGCTGCGGTCATGCTCCTGTATACTCGTTTCTCGTCAGCATTGAGACCAATCTAGTATGCCTATCTTGCCATGCGGAAAGGTAATTAGGGATGCAGATCTTCTAAGTTGTGGGTATAGATGGGATGGAGCGCAGTCCCATTTTGAATTCCTCCCCTTTCTGACTGTACCCAAGTAAGTTCCAGTATGACAGCATTACAGCATTACGATTGTTGATTCATGCAGATCTGACACAGACGGTGTACGTGAAGCGACGAGCTAGGTTAAGCGCAGGCGTCTCAGGTACGCACCTCTTGCGCCGCGGAGCACGACGTTGAAGTCCCGACGTGTATCGTGCAGACACGTTCCAACATGCCCTGCATCATTGCCTTGGCGAACATCGCACCAAGTGCCGGTTATCCTTGTTGAGGCTGAAGTATCCAGTTGCTTCAGGAAGTCGTTCTCGCGCCGGTTGTCTCAAGGTTTGCATGATACTTCTCAATCGAGTCGGAGTGTCACAGACATACACATATGGATTGGCAATTTTGCACCAAGTACTTGGTGGGTAGTAGTGCTGGATCTCAGTCCAAAGGCAAGAGTGGTAGAGGTGCGCCGTGCGGCCGGCCATCTTTGCGGTAAGTCAGTGTGCGACCACGAATGACAGCATCATGCATGGGTCGTCCAATGTCGGTGCAGACGGCACACCTCCGACAGCGACGGCGAGGTTGACAGGACTGCGGTTTGCTAAACTATTTCTCTTGAAGGAGGTCATACGCATATGATTGGCCGTCTGTTGTTTGACCTGTCCGAATGAAGGATTGGTCGTGAGGCGGTTTGACCCGGTCAGGGATGCGGCCCCGGTTTAAGGTGCTGGGAAGACGCATGGGCAACGTCATGGCAAATGATATTTAGAGCTTTAGCGAGTGGGCGAAAATGCACGGGTCCTTCGGTGCAGTCTTCTCAACTTAGCGTCTTCCGGTCGTTCTCAAAGCAAATCTTGCCTCCCACAATAATTACATCAGATCTCCAAAGTAGTGCTTGATTAGCCAAGAGAGAGGTGTTATTTGGATGGTATGGAGACATGTTCGATACGAGCTAGAGAGTGGTATCGTTCAGGTCCATGAACATGAAAAGGTCGAGAAGGGTTTCTTGTCACCTGGACTACGTTCCTCTCCGCAATGTGGTGAATGACAAAACACGTTGTTGACGCACGTTCCATATTTGGTATCTAAGCGATGCATGACCGTACTTGTACAAGTACCGACGGATAAAGCGGTGGTTCAGATCTGGCAGCTGAGCACTACGCCTCTCCTGCATAAGCGTAAGCTTCAATCAAAGCCGGAAGATGACGCTTGTTGTTGTGCCGGTGGATATGAATCTCCTGCCACGCCTGCCTCGCTCAGTCGCGATCTCGGTTGTCTGAGGTTTAAGGTGAACTCTGATCCCATGTTGGCCAACAAGTACTGATGTCGCTACAGACGCTTGAGCGTTCAATGGTAGCCTTAAGGTTGTAACACAAGCAACAGCGGGCATGATGAGGGACTGCTCACCTACTGCAACAGCGTCCAGGAAGGATTGTGGATCCTCGCACATGCTGCACTCTTGCCTCATATATTGTAGAATCATAGAGCACTCCATTCGAGCGGGAGCCTCGCCACTAATGCTTAATCAAGGCGGATAATAGGAAGATGCTTTTCTGATAGCAAACTAGAGGGTAGCGGATCGTCACAATCTAGGGAAATGATGGGCTGTACATCAAAAGATCACCACGAGTGGGTTGCCCGCTGTCTTGTTTGTCCACTCTCTGCCCGCTCTGTATTGGCCGGTAGTGTTCATTTACTCTTGCAAAACGTACCAGACAGTCTGCTGACCCTCCATCCTGTTTTTGCTACTTTCTGCCTTTACCCTTACGCATTGACTTTACCCTGTTATGTCGCCGAGGCCGACTCTCCCTACAGCTCCCCAGGTGACAGTAGCAACGCTAGGCACATCGAGTGCCTAACAACCTCGACTCTTTTTGCTTCAGTGTTGACAGGTCTGGTCACTTGTAATTCAGCTACATGATCCATATCGCTGCTCCCATCTTCGACGCCTGGTGCGGACTTGCATCCGAATAACAAGGCCCCTGCTAGACTTGTTGTGTCTCACGCGAGCTTGGGTCTCATGTTACATTCTTGGACGTACAGCAGCAACCACGACTAAGCAACCTCGAGGCTTGCTCAGTAGACTATGTCTGGTTCAATATCCCCCACCACCGTGTCTGTCCACCCAGAGCCTACCCACTGTAGCTCGACCAAACCACAACAACACACTGCGCAAGACTCACCGTATCTCTCGCGTGCATCATCTTCAGCGTCAGGGTCGGAGTCAGAGCCGAATCCTTTCTCCGCAGCCGCACCGACGACGAGGAAAAGCCGTATGGACCGGCCAAGAATGGGGGACAGACAAAGATCATCATCAATAATAATACCTAAGGGACGAGACACATATCAGAGAGAGAAACCAGAATATCCTCCTGACGATGCACGCGCTATGAGTCCACGAAGAAATAGCGAAGACCTGGAAAGGCTAGAGCTCGGTGTACGGAAGAGCCTACAAGAGTATGCGATCCATTGATTCTTTCAAATCCGATCATATCACTAATTTTTGCCAGTCAAGCACATACTTTGCAATCGTCATTACAGGCGTTGGCGACGCGCATAGACGAAGTTCGCCAGGATCACGACAGGCTGGAGAACGAGAATCGGTTGCTGCAAGAGTACATTGGCGGCTTAACGAGATCCATGTCGAAAGAAAACCTTGGGCGTAGTTCGAGTACACGAAAAGGCAAGAAATAATCGGCCATTGACGCCAGTTCCCATGGTCTTTGGCTGGAATGGGCTGGGCGACCCTCATCGCTTTGATGATCACGCTTCGTCTCCATCGAGGGTGACTATTATCGGACGCCCTGCACAAAAGTTACGAACCGTCTTCAACGCCTGGTGTACCGCCCTCAGCCAAGCGCTCCAAATATCATCTACCACGAGTCTACGACAAATCATTGAGCGCCTGCAGCGAAAGCTCCATTACCACCAAACACGTACAAATCATTAATGAAGGATCCAGGGTCGGTGTTCAGGCGCCTGTCATTTACCATTCCTCGGACACATATGGGTAACGACGAAGCGTTCTTACGATCAGTCGTCTACGATCAGATAGAGCGCATCACACTTATGCCTTCACGAATACGGATATAGAGGACGCGGGAGTAGTAAAGGCCATCAGTGCCTGGGCAAGGTCATCGTCGACCCAAGTCGCTGTCGTTCACATTTTGTGCTTAGCACTGTTATACCCCGCCAGTGCTGAGACCATCACAAGCAGGACATTTTACAATATTTGATTATAGCCTTGAACCCATTCTAGGAGTTAACTATGGTTTTATATTACTTTCAGAAAGCCAACTTGATCATCTGAGCGCTTCTTACCACTTCAGCATCATACGATTGTGAGACTACAGTGTAAAATCCTGTCCTAGACCACCGCTTACTGACTCTCAGTATGGACGTGCCATAATATCGGAATCATACGTGTCCTTCACGGCCTTTCTGAAGGCATTTTTAGATTATTAAGCTTAGCTCAAGGTTCAAAGCAATGCGGCAAGAGTTGAGTTCAGGCAAGCAGGCGTCATTAGCTGAACGCTAACTGAATCTACAGATTCTAATCTCCCTTCGAAGATATGTTCGCGTAATTAAAATTGCACGAGATTGATTTTGCTTAAAAGCAAATACAAAGCGTATGATGTATAGTTTGCAAGCATGTGTTGACATGACGGTAACGTGATGTCGTACTACGTCTTCAAGATATCTTGGGTTACATCCTCTTCGAAAGGCTCTCGGGACACTTTCATCATGCTAGATCTGTGAGCACGGTCAACTGGTCGCACTTTTCTGTGCGACCTACTTCACGCCCAAATACGTGATTGTCCTTGCCTCACACATAGCCACATTTCACACTGTGATGCTTGTCTACCTATCCCCATGCGAGCTCGCTGCTAACCAAATTGACAGGACAGCGTCTATCTCCGCTCAGCGCAGCATGCAGGGTTGCAGCGGGTCAGAAGTCCCACTGTTTACCTGTTATGGAAGGCGCAGTGCAAAGTGGCATACGTGATTTGTGTCACACCGGAACCATTGCCAGCCAGTACAACAATAGCCTACATCTCATGTACACATTCTGGCACCAGCATGACCAAATCGCTTAACATCGACGGGTGCCGGTCCAACTGCAATACTCAAAATGTCCGCTCCTTCTCTATTGCCTGAGTGCAATGCAACTGCTGAACTCACGACTAGCTAAGCTCCTTTGTGGCTTGTGGCAGTTATGTGATATAGTAAGTGCATCACAGCCCTAACACCAGACGTTGAATCCGCTCTGTACGGTGACCCGCAGCGCCAATCGCTAATGGCGTGTTTACCAAAGACATCATAACCCTAGTGGAGAATGGCAATAGTGAGGTACAGAAAGGTGCGAGTGTTGCTATGCTTAAACGGCCGTGGCGAGAAACCTGCTTGTATGCAAAGGCAACCGTAACAGATTGAGGCATCCTGGGATTGAGCAGCGTTGGTCCAGTAGCAATACCAATTTCTCAAGGCAAGGCTTCTCTCCTGAACACTCAGCTGGTACATGGTCTCAGAACTGCTGAGCTCACGATCTCCGTTCAGACGAAATTAATCTCATGCCTTCCAAGCATCAGACCCGGCATAATTTGTCCTTCAGCGTTCATTGCAGACCATATATTTCATGTCACCATCGTCTCAAGTCATAGATTGCGTCAAGATACTGCATGTTTGAGTTGTCCCCAAAATGTCGACAGACAGAAGGGGCTTCTGTTTGCGATGTGGCAGAAGGTGTTATACCCAGTTGCATCAGCCAGAAAAGGATCAGAGAAACACTCAAGTCCGAAAGCGACCAGGACGGGGTTATGCCGACTTCGAGCTCAATGAACGCGGCTGTGGATGTGAGTGCATGGTATGAATGGTGCCGAGCCGTATTCAGAACAGGGTTTCGTGGTAACATGGGCAGTTTCTTGGCTGAGTAATCACAGACACGCGCCTGACTCTTCACAGGGGTTGAACGAACAGCCTCAGGACTGCCTAGAGCACGTAGGCGTCGCCATTGAACCAGTCCGACAGGGCTGGCGCTAGGTCACTTGTTCTAGTGGCTTACCCTTGCCAGCTCAGGACTACCTTTTGGCGCAGGAAAGGGTAGCTATGCGCGCCAATCGTCAACGATTTCCGAATGTTGTATACAATTCGATGCACGGTCCATCTTTCATGTTTTGGTCTCAGCAGCTGTACTGTGGGTACGCGTGGCTAGGAGCGAGGTAACAATTTGCGACTGCGCGCAAGTCGTGCCGTCGCGTGTCGCAAATTGTCAGTGACCAGCAGAATGCAAAGATTTCGTTCATGCGTTGTGCCACATGAATAACAACGAAGGGTCTGAGCGCACTGCAGTTACCGGCGAATCTGAACGGCCTTCGCGAAAGCACTAGGAGCTTGAAAGCGTACTGTCGTGCTACGATCGAGCGAAGCCCAATCAGGGCGCAGATGTCTTATAGTCCCCTGCTGTCGTTATACTCATAGCCGCTTCGACGCGCCAGAGTATACTTATCACGCAGCAAATCTTCAACGTGAGCTCCGGAGACTGCTGAGCTGGTCCCCACACGTAGCTTGATCTTGTCATTGCGGCTATCTTGTCAACAAAAGCCATACAGACATGTGTTAAGGTGGAATCTGGTCTTGGCTGCGACTCGGATGATTCTACGCGCAAGAGGCGGAAGCCGCGTCGCGGATGCTCAGATGGCGGGGGGGTGATCGGGTGACAGTGCTCCACAACCGTGATGTGGCGACGACCCTGGGGAGTGTTGAAGAGTCCAGGGTAATAATCACCTTTCTTGTTCCAGCAAGCAAGCACGTTCGAGCTCTGCTTCCGCTCATCGACTGTCACCAGTACAGTATTCAATACTGTGCTCTTCATGGACCTTACAATAAATTTGCTTTAATGGTGAGTATAGTTTCAAGGGATATCTGCGACCAGAAAAGTCAGCTTCTTATGGATTGCGCGGTCGTGATCGCTCACCCGTTGTCGCGTTCCTCACGTCTCACGCTATTCACGTCCGTGGATGAGTCGCGATATAGCTCACAACATTCATGCAGCTCAAGAGGCTATTGTCGGTTCCGTTGGCTTTCGTGCTCTGCCTTTATTCACGGTAGGCTTTCATGCGTTCCCACCTGAAAACACAAGCCTCTCGATTTCTTGTAAAGATGAACTTTAGAAATTCCCCGATCCCACCCATACCCTTCTCGAGCCTTCACCTGTCAGGCAACAAAGTTACTGCCCATCTGCGATCTCGAGTACCACACCTCATCGAGCTGACGACGACAATCTCGATGGAGTGATTGTGTTCTTCTGACTCTTTCTTTCTTTTGCACGTTAACACTCTCCACTCCGGATTGGTGCTTTCGGTTCTGTACCTGGAATTTGTTGTACTTCGGCATCCTACTGATCGAAAGCTTACGCACAATATCCACAACCATACAGCACAGCAATGCAAAACGAACGTCATGTCTACTTCAGCATTTGCCAGATTCTGGCAAACGGATCTTACTCGAGAAGCATTCCTCGAGTATGTGACGCAGGATGATCTATGCTCACTGCGGCTCGTATCGAGGGAGCTAGCGGAAGACGTCGCAACCATATTGTTCAAGACGCTCAGGGTCAACTTTGACATCAGCACCTTTTCGCGTCGGAGTCGTATGCTCGGCTTAGACAGTATTGGCCACCACGTCAAGCACTTCCAGTTCATCCTGCCTCACTCAGATGCTACATTTCTACCACCACTTATCGATTCAGAGACACTCGACGAGATCAGTTTCCAATATGAGCCTGAAAATGTCCATGCTTCACGACGTTTGTCTTCCTCGTCAGAACCACCATCATTATGCAAATATGGATCGTGGGAAATGAACGATCTTCTAGTACGACAGTACCCACCACTATTTCACGCAGCCACGAACGTTGCATCTTTCGTGAAAGCCTTCAATGCTATGCCATGCTTACGACAACTTACGGTTTCATGCCCTGACTTGCCAGCTGGTCACCGATACAGACGAAGTGTAGTCGATTATGCGCTAATCTCTTTGCGGCTTGCCATCGAGGCTATCAACCCGCCTTCCTTGGACACATTCTCGCTCGATCCGATCTATCCTGGAGCTATCTTTTACCTGCGACCTCAGAATGGGATTGGCACATGTCCAGCATCGACACGTGTTTGGCACCGTATCAAGAACGTCAATGTCAAGATGCAGAAGTTTGCAGAGACCCAAGACGATACTGCAGACCACCTCAAGATCCTGCACACCTACCTTCAAACCTTCCAGTCTATAGAGCAGCTATCCTTCACCTGGCTTGGCGAGTCGGGGCCCTGTCCCGTTTCTCTCGACGCAGAACCCTGCGTATCACGACCTTCACCACTGGACTGCTCCACATCTTGTCCGCTCACTGCTGCCCTCCCAGCATGCCGACCAATCAAGTTTCGCAAGCTGCGGTCCTTGAAGCTCGAAAACGCGACGTTGGATGCAAGCCAAGCGAGCAGATTCATAACCACGCATCGCAGATGCATTCGGCACATTGACTTTGCATCTTGCACCCTGCGTTCAGGTACGTGGGATGACGCTCTGGCGCCGCTCGCGCGGATGGCAGTCAACGATGATTGGCGTAGCGAGTCGTCTTCTTCGGCGACCTCAAGCCAGTGGTCGGAAGTCATGGACGTACCAATCGTGTATACCCCTGTCGAGGAGGCTAGTAACCCGATGGAATGCGTTCAGGAGTTGCTTTGGGACCAGGCAGACAAGGACGTTATGAGGGCTGTCAACAAGGTTGCTAACGACGTGTTCAAGCATGTCGCTGTAACGAACAAGCGGAGTGTGCTTGCTTGCGGACTGAGATCATTCTTCCGGAGCTTTTGTACGAGGTGGCCTTGAGCATTGTAGGTCTCTACTTGAGGTGAACTTACGAAGCACTAGCTTGGCTACTGCTACCAAGCTGAATGAAGATCATAAAACCAGCGAACATGGCTATGCTACCAAGCTCATATCTGTGAGCCTGGTCGGTGCTATGGTTAGACTGCCACTTGGCTCCTTCTTGCCGTGACGTTGAGCCCCCTTGAACCAGTCGCTGTACGCTGCCAATTTTTCGCCAGCATTGCGAACGGGGCGCATATGGTCGCATGCGTCTCCAATCCTCATGGTATCCAATCTCTATACGCAATGCAAACTGCCAGAACTCTTGATTCCCGGTCTCCTCGCATTCTCCACTTATCGCTCACAATTTATGCCTTCCCAGCATAGCGCCGCCATCAGTCACCACATGCGCCCCGTTCAAATGCTTCGCCGCTGGACTAGCCATAAACACGACCAATCCTGCAATATCCTCAGGCGCGCCCAACCTGCCGTTCGGACTCATTTTCGCGATCTCCTCCATACCACCGCTCATCTCCATCAACCCACTGGCCATCTTACTCGGGTAGAACCCTGGATTGACAGCATTACACATGATCCCACGCGGCCCCAGCTCTACCGCCAAATTCTTGGTCAGATGCAACACTGCCGCCTTGCTCGCCGAATAGCCATACGTCGCCTGCGGGCCCAGCGTGCCGACTTCCAGTCCCGCAACCGAACTCGTCACGATGACGCGGCTGGGCTCCCCTTGCGTCGCGCGCACTTTGAGCAGCGGCTCGAACTTCTGCACGGTGTAGAACACGCTCTTGACGTTGAGATCCATGACTTTCGAGAAGGCGTTTTCTGGGTGTGTCTCGAACTTCTCGCCCCATGTTGCGCCGGCGTTGGCGAAGAGAATGTCGATGTGGTCTGTTGTTTTCTTGACTTCGGAGACCAGACGCTCGATTTCGCTGACTTTGGCGCTGTCGGCAGGGACGGGGATGGCGACGGCGCCGGGGCTTTTGTTGGGGAGGGCGTTCAGGGCGGCGCAGGCTTCTTCGCAGGCTTTGGCTTTGCGCGAGGTTATGTAGACTTTGGAGCAGCCGGATTGCATGAAGCTGGGGGTTTGGTGGTTAGCATGTTTGTAGGATGAGGGGGTCGAGGAGTGGAACGAGCTTGGCCTGACCTACCCAGATGCTACGTGTAACCCGAGACCTCTTGAGCCTCCTGTTACAACAGCAACCTTGCCGTCGAGGCGGAAGATTTTGCCAAAGTTGTCGAGCTTGACATCTTGTTCTGCTGACATTGTGGTGGTGGCTTCGGAGCTCGTTAGGTAGACGGCAACGATAGAGTTAGATACGCAGAAACTTGGCCTTGTCTCGGTTTCCAGGTAAGAGGATCACGTTGGAACTGCAAACGTTTGTCGATCTGGTTCTTGTCGTTATCAGACCTGATGAGATGACGGCGTGTCTTGCTGGCGAAGATGCCGAGGTCCTTGGGAAAACTCGGCTATTCCGCTTTTGGCATTAGTGCCGACTTTGGAGCATCAAGCACCTTCCTACTACATTTTGCAGTACCTAGGTGGTCTCTCACACTCGGAAAAATTAATCTGGCTCATCTTCAATTGATTATGCCATATGGCTTACCCATGTGCTAGTCGTCTGAGGCATCTTTGAGTCGTGGGCAGCTTACCTCAGCATGCGGAGGCCGAAAGCCGATTTTTGCACTACCCACCACGTTCGTCGTTTGCTAGTCGCCAGCCAATCAACGAGTCTCTCGGCCTTCGCGCAATACGAAGCAAAGAAGAGTGGTTCTTAAACCTAAAAGGTAGAGACTCGGCCCCCTTAACCAACGTGGACAGACAAAGCGAGGGATGTGAGTTTATACCTGGCCCATCTTGTTGCAGAAGCGTCAAGCTGGTGTGCTTCAGTGGTAACAAATGAGTCGACGAGTCAGCACGAACAGTATTTTCCCCATCATTTGTACGTACATAGCTAATCGGGTTTGCAAAGCCCGAAGTACTAGGATATGGATGAAAATTGAAGAGCATCTGAGTGGCATAGGTTTATCCGACGTCGGTCTTTTCCGCAAACAAGTGCAGCCTGCGAACGACCAAGATAATTGGAAGCACGTCTCTGTAGCCCTCACGGTGTATCAAATGCGCTGTGACACGATGCTCTGCCTGTGGACAAGACTTTCAATAATGACTACCTGGATCGAGAGCTACAATCTCACCAGGCTGAAGCCGGATATAGGCTGTGCCAGGAACGAGACCATAGCGAGTCTACACTGGATGAAGCCCATGAATGTGGAGCCTGTTAGAGCACGCACTCAGACCCGGACTTATGGTCATAGCTCGTTCCAGCGCATGGAATACCTGCGTAAGCCAAGTACTCCAGCGAAGACTTGGGCCGGGACGGAAGCAGCTTGACAAATGACGCAGATTGAGTGTATCTCGCCAATTTCATGGTCCAGGCTCTACCCGCTAGTACTTCGCAGCAAGGCTGCCATACGTCTCAGAGTGCGTTTGACGCTCTTGCTGATGTGCCACGCCCTGCATGCACTCAACTTGGCACAGAGAACATCTGCCAACAGAGTTTCGTGGGACGACAGGCACTGCACGTCGAGGCGTTGTTATCAGAATGTTGACAACGGTTGAACCCCCGCTGCTAAGCAAGGTCTTACTGCATGCAAGACGATACTTCCCCTGAATGTGTACATGCGCCGCAGTGCGCAACTTGCTACTCAAAGGTTATGCCGCAGCCGGACGTGCTACCTACTTAGTCGATCCGCCGGTTCTTTGGCAAACTTTCCAATAGTTTCTCTACTACCTATTGGCTTTAATTCCCCTCAAGAAGCGTTGACACATGTGGCAAGAAGTCAGCTACCCAAAGAACCAGGGGCTGACCCAGTTCGTATCTAGGTAGTTTTGCAAATAAAAAAAACCATATCTTTAGCCGCGCTCACCATCGAAAACCTTGTCACCACATGGACGATCTTATGCAACACCAGGGTAACCGATCGAATAGGGTACAAGCACGGCGCGGGACAGATTCGGTTGCTCACAAGACGCGGCAGGGATAACCCCGCAGAGGATGCAAGGACATGGAGATAGTACACTCGCTAAACGAGTCTTACAAGGATCATGATGTACTTGATCCGAGATCCAATCTATGAGCGGATACCGAGCTGTGGGTATTCAGCTAGCGTGCACTGAGTCGACATCGCTGTTCCATGTCTATCGCAGCCGTCTTACCAGCAGCCTGGGTAGGTGGACACTACTATCCGTGTCCGCAAGGTTCGCCCGTTGCAGCTTCGAAGCACCGGTCAGATGCTCTGTATCTGAGTGTGTGAACACAGTGTAGAAGTGTAGCACACAACGATGCAAGAGGTATCTCAGCCTAGATCGACTCAGACTAAGTGACTAGCACATGCATAAAGGCTTCTGGCTAACCTAGCGAGGTTGGGACACGAAGCACTCTTGACTCACGCTACGTAGTAATGCTTGAGATGTGTGATATACGCAAGCCAAATGCAAGGTCCGGGACTGAATCCTTACGCTATGATTAGAAATCCCATAGCGTCGAGAAAGTCCAGTTCCACAACTCAGTTCCTGCCGGGAAGATTCTAGCTCAGCCAAGCACAAAACATGTGACCTCAGCTCCATGAAAATGCAGGATCACTGCGGCACTCGAGCCATGCATGTTGGTAACGAGCAGGGCATCACATCTCCAACCCCAGCAGTCCGAAACATCACAACACCCTCCCTCAAAGGACCCCCAGTCGAAAGCGGGAAGATGACCAAACTCAAAGCCGAATCCGGACAGTCGTAGCAAGATGTGTCCTGCATAGCTGCTGCGGCCTACACCGTTCCCGTAAGCGAACCTGCAAGCTTGACTTTGACAGCAACGCCCAATTATTGTCCTTGTTGATATCCGTCTACCGCAGCATTACCGTTTCGAGCTCGTCGGATGGTTAGTTTTTGCGTCAAAGTCTCGACACATTCTGGACACGTGGTGGCTTGGTCTAGCTGAACTCTAAGACTCCCTTGAAGTCACCAACACCAGCGAACGGTCTCTTTTCCCGGCGAATATTTTATGCAGGAACCCACAGCTGACACAACTTCACGCTTCACTTGGTCCAATTTGTAGTCTCAATAGTGGCGTCAGAACTGTCGTGATTGGGTTTCGAACTGGGTTTGAGATTGACTCCATACCCACCCTGGCATTAAGGCCTCGGGGAACTTGATATTGCAGGACGAACTGGCCAATCAAACATTCTTGACTAGACCAGCCCGCACCGTCCATTGCTGCAGGTACCAGATGATCGTGATCGAGAGTGTTATTGGTTGTAAGCCAATACGCGAGAAGTGGTCCAGAGTCCAGATTTTCGAATGCGTGTTCGGATGAGCCGCAGACCCTGGCAGTTTCTGATAAATCCGTGTGGCACTCTCGGTGGTCGTCCCTATATGCATCGCTTCGCTGCCGCCTGCTGTCCCGCCTTCCTCTATCTCACTGATACTGCTGTCGGTGTGATACTGCTAGATATCGTGCGTGGGGCGCCGCCTATAGTCGAACATGATGGCAGACGCGAACACAGTACTGCTCGAGCTCTGTCAGCGGGCGACGAACCTGGCTAGCACCAATTCAACTCGCACTGTCGAATATCTAGCTGTATCGAAGGGTCACCAGACTCCTGGCTTCCGCGAACTCGCAATCAATTTCCTAGAGCTCTGTCAAACACTATGGCCAATCCAGGCAGGGCTTATGGATGCTTCCCAAGATGATCGCTTGCCGACAGATATCGCCAAAGAACTTACTGGGAAAGTCAACCAAACTATTGATGACTTCAAGACACTGGACTTGTTGCTCTCAAGACTTTTGACCTACGAGAGCAAGAAAGGCTTCAGCAAATTCACGAAAGGCCTCGGTCTCATGAACGTCGAGACAGAGGTCTTGAAGTTGAGTTCTTCTCTTGCAAAAGATCGAGACACGCTCAGAATGGGCTCGCTTGCCTTCAAATGGATTCTCGGCGACGCAAATCTGCCTTCAGCCATGGGCAGTGCATACACGAGCTTAGTAACAGCTCTCAAGGGCGCCAACAGCCTGAAAGTGCCTGTGAGTGCACCGTCATCAAGACAGCAGTCTGTTAGAGCAAGCAGCCCAAAGGCTCCTACTCCTCAGCGTATAGACTCCTTGCCGCCTCCCAGGCTTGCTCAGCTTCCTCCACTGCCCGACTGGCATGGTACGCAGCTCGAAACATCCGTTTTCCAACAACCTACTAGAGCAATGCACAATGGACCAAGTCCATTAGCAAGCCCATTGGCAAGTCCACTTGAGACGACACCATCCACAACAAGTCTCAACAAGCGGCAGAGACAGTACGACACACTGACGCCAAAACCAAGGTCAATACTACCAATGAGTCCCGGCTCCGAGAAGAGGTCCACAACATCTATGATTCATGAAGTGGACGACTCATCAAGTGACTCGCGTCGAGGAACGTTGTCCAGCACGGAGAGCCAGACCACGGCAGAAACCATGCTACAATTCGAAGACATGCTCAAGTCTTATTCATACGACAGGAGCGTACCTTCACCAAGACCTCAGGACCATGATCGCAGCCGGAGAGGGCCGTCTCCAATGGCTGCTCGCAACATAATCAGACAGACGCCAAACACAAGTTCGCCAACACTCAGAGCAGCTATGATAAGTGCTGTCCAGCAAAAGAACCACCAGGCTCTAGAGGAGCTTCTCGATACACGGGTCTCTGCAGATTGCATCGCTGAACTCAACCTGCTGACGCAAGCCGTCATCAACGGAGATAGCGGAAGTGTTCGCCTCCTCCTCATATCCGGTGCTGATCCGAATCGCGTCGACAGAGACGGTCTCACGCCACTCCACACGGCAATTGAGTATTCCTTGGTGGACGTCGCAAGTATACTGCTGAAATATGGGGGTGACCCGAACATCGCCACAGGCCCTAATCAAGACTCCGCTCTTTCTGTAGCTGTCACTACCCATAACATCGAGTTCCTGGAGCTGTTCCTCAAGCATGGCGGTAACGTGGACGCCCTTACCCCGGACGGAGACACAGTGTTCGTCAAGGCGATGAACCCAACTGCTCCTATCGATATAGTCGAGTTGATGCTTACGTCGGGTGCTGACGCCAACCGAAAGACGAAATACGGTAAAACCCCTCTTCTTGAGTCACTCTTTGCCAAACGACTCGACATCGCCACACTCCTCCTCGACCACGGCGCCAACCCCAATCTCGCTGGCCCAAAACATCCGCTATGGCCCGCCACTCACGACCCAGCCCTTCTCCAACTCCTCCTGTCGCGCGGTGCAAAATCCAAGATGGCCCCTGGTATCATGGAGCTCGCCACCAGCATGAACAGTATTGAGGCGGTTCAAATCCTCCTCGACGCAAACGTCGACCCCAACATCAAGAAAGACGGCGTCTACACCCCGCTCTGCTCCGCGATCCGCGACGACCGAAGCGACCTCGTAACGCTTCTCCTTGCTAACGGCGCCGACCCAAATGTCCCCGCATCTGAATACCCAGCCTTCAAGTGCATCTCGCACAACCGCCTCCATTACCTCCCCGAAGTCATCGCCGCAGGCGCAGACCTGCACACGCCCAAAGGCATCCTCCAAGTCGCTGTGGAGCACAAGAACAAAGAAGCCCTCCTGTATCTCCTCAACCAGGGCGTGAACCCCAACGATCGAAACAGCGACGGCTACACAGCTCTCACAACCGCCATCCGCGATAACCAGGACGAAATGGTCGACATCCTCCTCCAGCACGGCGCGAGCCCCGCCGTCCGTGGTCAAGACTGGCCCATCACAATGGCAGTGAAGAAACCCGCGATCCTGCGGCGGATCCTCACCGCCGTGCCCAAGGGCCACCACGCAAAGGGAATCGTTGAGATGGCTGTCGTGGCCAACGAGCTCGAGAGCATCAAGCTGCTTCTTGCTGCCGGATTCTCGGTCGAGGACAAGACGGGCGGCGTCTTCAGCCCACTGACCAGCGCGCTGCGTGAGGAGAGGACCGAGATTGTGCGGTACTTGCTCGACGAGGCCGGTGCGAATATCAACGCGCCGGGCGAGCATCTGCCGATTGTGAAGGCATTGAGAAGGTGTAGGGGCAGCAACGACACGGAGAGGATCGAGATGTTGCTGGTGCGAGGGGCCGATATCAACCTTGTATACCGCGGTTGGAACGCCGTTATGCAGGCCATTGAGAAGGGAGACCCGAAGATCCTCCAGCTCTTGATCGAGAAGGGAGGGAAGATTGATCTCGAGGCTAAGGATGACTCGGGGACGACTGTGGCCGAGTTCGTGAGAGAGCGAGGCTGGGAAGAGGGAGCGGCCATGTTGTTGGGTGAGGAGATCTAATGTGCATTGCATTGGCGCGCATGATCTGAGATCGGCGGGATCTCATGCTACGCATACTGTGAGGGACAACAGCACTGCATGGGCTTTTTCTTTTGTCATTGTCATGGTGAGAAACACCATTACACTGCGGGGGCGGCTATCTCTTCTTTTCGACGTCTGTAAGCTAGTTGTCTTTTATACCCAGAGATCGATGATTTAATGTATATTAACACCTGTAACCATGACTAGTTTCGTCGCCATTTTTGACGCAGATTCGTCAAGTGCAGATCTGATCTACCTATCGCTCTTCCTAGCTGCCAAGGCATATTACCATCAGTGGGATTGGCCAGGTATAGAGGCTGACTGCTGATTGATACACAGCGCGTCGACCCAAAGTGACAGGCTAGAAAAGGAGACTCTAGCATGTTGCAAGAAACTCTCGAGCATTCTGGTCACCTTCATAGGCTACCCGTCCACAGGGATTGGCAGCACATCCACACCATGCTCGCCCACGTGTAAGACTACGCATAGTGATGTTCACATGATTCCACCGAATTGTGCCGCAGCGAGCAGACCCCGTTGGCATTGGGACCCTCGGGGTAGGACGTACTTGGAGTAATCGTACTGGGCCGGCGATTCAAACAAGTGGACTATGGACGAACTCTGCAGCTGTGCTTATGATGAAGCATCTATGCACTGACAGTAATGTGCCGTAGCATTATCGCGATGAACGTCACGATGGATGATATACATGTTGTCATGTTGGACCAACTCTCTGGAACCAAAGCCAGACGGGGGCGGAGCCGGCTGTAGTAAATCAGCGTCGTGCAGATTACGGCCGAGCATTCGCAAAAGGACCCGCAGCCTTAACGTTGGGCTGCACCAAGGACCAAAGCGCTCAGTCGTGGGGCTTAAACCAGATGGTCAAGCAAAAAGTACCGGAGGGATCATCAGGTCGTGGTTCGATCGAGGTGCATAACTATCTATCGATCGACTGCCGGTCATCCTGTGACGTTACTTCCAGACAATGACGAAGCCTGCATCAGGTCTTCAAGTGGCATTTCAGAGAGGATTCAACCCAATTTCCGTAATTGCTCGAAGATGTACGGAAGAATCTCTCAGTGACATCGAACAGGTCTTCTGGTACCAATGAATAAAGCAATAAGCACAAGGCAAGAAATGAGTCAGAAGCGCTAGATCAAAAGTAGCTAGTGCGCTCTGCAGTGCTCTGCAGCGCTCTGTTTTTCGCCAGTCAGCCGTCTCCTTGATGTGTCGATCTACCTTAGTTGATAGTGCATCAAGACTTCATCTCAATTGTCGTATAGATCCAACACCAGTGACCTCGTCAGATCTGAATACCAAACGAAGCTTCGCACTAGGAGCAAAACACACTCCTTACGCCCACCATAGCCTTGTCAACGACGTCCATGCATTGAGCAAGCATCTTTGCTGGTCCGTTCTCGAGAGAGTCCATCAGACGTCAGAACTACTGCTGCTGTGCTCTTCCTGACAACGAGGGTCCTGATTGCCCTGCCGAGGGCGACTCCTCTGTCGTAGCAATGTCTTGCACAGTTGCGCAGCTTGACTGTGACGTATCCGACTCTGCGACTTCTTCTTCGTTACTCGATTGTGATGTATCCGATTCCGGTGATGAAGGCGGCGCTTCGGGCGGAGAACTATCTACCTCGGCGTCGATCATTCGCCTCAAAGCTTCGTTCTGGGCTCGAAGATGCTGATTGTCTTGTTCAATGCTCTGTATGATGGTCTCATCAATCTCCCCATCTTCAAGGTCGCTCGCTTCGGCGGAATCCTTGTCGCCATCATTCAGGTGTCTCACGCTAGACGGCCTCTCACGTTCAACTGGAACGACTCTTCTCCTCCTCTCGCGGATAACATCTCGACTCTCGAATGCCTCAACAGGTAAGCCTGAATACTCTCTCCTTTCCTCCATGATAGGCTGAGCTTGGTCGTAGTCTTCCCACTGCTCTTCTTGCTCGTATTCTGCATTCCACATGTTGACTAGCTGCGAACGTTGGAGGTGAGAGCTGGCATCGTCGGGATCTGAGGCCACCTGGTTACGGCGGCGCTTAATCTCCGTGATTTCTGCTTTGGTAAAAGGAGGTCGTGGAATGACAGGCAATCTCGTTTGGCGCAGGACACCGTTACGATCAGTCCTTTCTTGCATAGGATGTTGTACCGGTAGTACTGTGAGCAGAGCTCGACGGCTCTGAACGAGATGACTGGAGGCGATGTATTCCATTGTTTCGACCTGTGTTGCCTGAGACGAGTCGATTGGGGTAAGAATCTTCTGCTAGAGGCAAGTGGTCGTCAGAGGAAATCACAGTATCAAGATGGAGGCTAAATAGATCTAGTTGTATGTCACTTGGTGGAACATGCTGGGATGCGATGCAGTAGATAAGGATAGGAAGATTCCGCGACGTGGTTTACCTGGAAGTAACGATTCCGGTTTCATCGAGTGAAGGCTGATGACCCAGGTGAGTGAAAAGTGCAAACGCGTGGTAGGCCCGACCGAGAGACAGTACTATAGTATTGGAAGCTGCCCAAGTAGAGTTCGTCAGAAGAGAGGCGCGGCCTGAGGTGTGGTATCATATCATAGTTTGGTAATTTCTGATCTGCTCTCATTCCTGCTTCTCATGCCCTGTAGACAATCGCAATCGATGTAGGCGAAATGATGCCACCACCTCCCATGCCAGCAGCGGCATGCCCTTCTCACTCACAGTGCGGGCTCTACAGCGCTCTGACCCAGTAGAAGCATTTCGCCAGAACCCTTATGCTGGGTATCCTCGTTCTTGACTATCGCTATTCGCCCGTTGACAAAATCTACGAAGAAGTAATAGCACGTCTTCTAGCCGCACCTCGCTGTCTCGAGTTCATCTTCTTGCTAACAGCGCTCTCCTCGCCCTTTGAAACGGCCTCATCAGCCTCAGTCAGGATGAGTTCAACGTGGCACGGGTTGCTCATGTATGGGTTGATTCGACCGTGGGCTCGGTAAGTTCGTCGTCGCTGCTTTGGTGCCTGGTTGACTTGAATGTGCTTGACGACCAGGTTATCGGTGTTGAGACCCTTGGCATCAGCGTTTGACTCGGCGTTCTTGAGCAGACCAAGGAGGAATTCGGCGGACTTGACTGGGTGTCGGGCTTTCGAGACGCCAAAGTTCTTGCCTGAGTGTCGATTTATGTTAGCGATCTTTCTTGTTCTTGCTTTCAAGGTGACTGCGCCACGTCGTCCTAGCATTGCCATTGTGCGAGTTTTTCCTAGATAGGTAGAGCATACCTTGTGCGCTTCGGCCGACACTACCAGCATATCTCCTCATTGGGACTACCTCCTTGAACTCCTGCACATTTTCGAGGTACTTGAGGGCGCGGTCCAACTTCCAGCCGTTGATAGCTTGTGCGGTCTCTCGAGTGTTCTTGAAGGAGACTCGAAGGTAAGAGCCACGGCTCTTGGCCGCTTTCGCGCTCGCAATTCGGTCTGAACCAGCGTATCGAACCTGTGAGATGTGAGTCGATAGTCTAAGCTACAGCATGACAGCGTTTACCATCTTGACTTGTGCGGCGTAATCGTGTTCTGGTCTACGTGCAGGATGTGTGGTCGTTGCCTCGTTTGATCAACGAAAACCCGCAGTTGCGCACACTGCCAAGAGTTCTGAGGAAGATTGATCACATGACTGATCACGTGACTAGCGGCAACTCCAAGTCTCATCGACCCTTCTTTATCCCCGTCGCTAGCAGTCATCACCCACTAATGTTCTGTGATTTCTATCAGACATGTTGTTTCGTAAAAACCCATGCATTCACACGATTCATAGTGTATCTCGTATGGGTTCGAGACTGTCCTCTCTTGCCCACTGCCCACTGCCCACTTTGCCCAACCATGTTCTTACAACGGCGGTCCTGGTGTCCAATGCGAGATACCAAGTAGGCCAATTATCTTGATCCTGGGAGCGCCTTTGCGGCTCACTAGTCCCAATGTGTGCACACTGCCGTCAGAGACCGAATACAACTTGGTGATTCGGACAAGGGATGGAATATGTTGCTCTGTATGCTAGGAGTACGCTGATACCCATGTGTATCTCGAGGTGCCGACCACGTCTATTTAACCCATGCACACTGCCTGCTCTCGGAATCTTGGTTCTCGGAAACGTGGCTCCCCTCTCCGCACAGGCGTTGTTACTCTTGCTACGGTGCTTCGTTTGCTGCTCTATGCTGGTCGTGGTCCATATCCATGGACAGACTCCATGTGCCACACGAGCTTCAAAGGACTTACCAATCCGCATCTAAAAACATGAGGATTATTTAAGCAGATGAAATATGGCACCCTGTGTGGGGAAGCTGTTCGTTGTGACCTTCCTAAAAGAAACTGGTGCAGTTCTCCGAATGCATCAAGCAGTGTAATCTACACCCAAAGTGAGAAAGTCCTCTTGTTTGCCTGCTATTCAGTCCAATATCAAGGCCATTCCATCCTGACAAGACCGACCGATCGTGAACATGGGTGACGCAGGTTTCGATGTCACCGCCGCGCGAGCCGCCTTTCCGGCACTGAACCAGAAGCAGGTGTTCATGGATGTATGTGATGTGTCAAAGGACGAACAGATTTCGAGGAAGCATACCTCGCTGAACAGGGCTAACAAGGAAACAGAACGCTGGCGGCGCCCAAGTCTTGGGATCCGTCGTCAATAGCATAACGACTTACCTCACAACCACGAATGTCCAGCTTGGCGCAAGCTATCCAGTATCACAGACCTCGACATCGCTTTTCAGTGCTGGCCACGCAGCAGGCGCAGCCTACATCAATGCCAAAACCGAGGAGGTCGTCTTTGGTCCATCTACCACTCAACACTTCCGGAACCTGTCTGCTGCTTTGAAGACAGAGCCAGGCGATGAGCTTGTGGTTTCCAAGCTCGACCATGAAGCAAATATTGCCTCATGGGTGCAGCTCGCAGAATGGAAGGGTCTGACAGTCAAATGGTGGGTGCCCACACAGAACACAAAGTCAAATCCAAAATTGGTTGTAGAGGATCTCAAGGAACTTCTTTCGGACAAGACGCGCTTGGTAACCTGCACTCATACATCGAATATTCTTGGCACGATAACAGATGTTACGCCACTTGCCAAGTTGATCCACGAAACGAGTCCCCGAGCATTGTTTTGTGTTGATGCCGTCGCCTATGCGCCACACGCACCGATCGACGTGAAGGCACTCGGCGTTGATTTCTACTCGTTCTCCTGGTACAAAGTGTACGGGCCGCACACAGCAATGCTGTACGTCAGCGAGAAGGCTCGGAAGGAGCTCGTAAGTCTCGGACACTATTTCAAGCCCGGCAACACACTGGAGGAAATGCTTGGGCTAGCAGCAGGAAATTATGAGATGGTTCAAGCTGTGCCGGAGATCATCTCATACCTGCAAAAAGTCGGCTGGGAAGCTATTTCGAAGCAAGAAGAGGAGATTCAGGAGGTGCTTCTTAGCTTCTTGAGGTCGAAGTCAGATATCATCAAGATATATGGTGAGCCTAGCTCTGATCGAACGTTGAGGGTACCGGTGATCAGCTTCAGGATCAAAGGACATAGCTCGTTGGCGGTCATCGATACGGTAGAGGAGAAATCGAGCTATGGTTGTCGAAGTGGGCACTTTTACAGCAAGAGATTGTGCGAGGATGTGCTCGGGATCAAGGACAGCGATGACGGCGTGGTGAGGTGTTCACTCCTGCATTACAACACCAAGGAGGAGGTGCAGGGTCTGGTCAAAGTGCTAGAAGAGATCATCGAGAAAGGTCAAGGGAGGGTACCGGACGATGAATACAGGAAGTTGACGGCTGACTGGTGACCACGTCCAGATTCACGGAACACGAGCCAGCGCACGCGCACGAATTAGGTTCCACGTCGTCTACTCTGTGAGATGACTCGAGATTCCACCGACCTAGCCTACTGCATAGTGTAGACGGTTCTGTGCTTGGTGATGACATGTATCACGGACCGGACTGCTACGAAGAAACTCGGAATGACTTATTACTTCGCTGTGGGAGTTTAGGACCATATCATAGAAGGGAAACCTTTGACCAGCACTGCAGATCTAGATCCATTTGCCAACTCGGAGATGCAGCCACAACGACCGATCAACATAACCACGCTTCTGAATGGATCTGTCTACTACTAGTAGTGAACGGGAGGAGAAGATGAAGGGCAACGGGGTGCCGAAAGGTAGAAGCTCTCATTCGCAGACGTGGTGGAAGCTCCACCTAGCTAATCCTGTCTCGGACGACAACAAATAGACGTGCAACTGCGACTTGCATGCGCCTTCCCTTTGATGAGCGCAAGACATGCAAAACCACAAAGACCTCAAGCAAGTCTAGCATATGCGCCTGAGTCACCGTCTCTCATCTATAACATGGCCAATACCTAGCCCTATTGCCCAGATCATTCGCATCAGCATGGAAAACGTATACTCACACCAGCACTATGGAGGTAGCATGCATACTAATGCTCCTACAGCAGATATCGATGCTACCACAACCATCAACACGGCCGACGGGCAGTGTGATGAGGGCTCTGAATGATCTTTCCGAGTCTGACAGCAATGCTCGCAATGCAATGCCACCTCCGTCCACTACATCCACAAATGGCGTGAAGCGTCAGGGATCAAACTGTGGGTTGCGCTCATTGTCCATACAAGTGCTCGGCTTACGACTTTCAGTGCCTGAACCTGCCCAAAAGCGAAAGACCCTCATCGAACGTGCCGGTGAAACGATGCGCCCAGCCTCAGGCACCTCACGGACAGCGAGTGCTGCTGGTCAGAATGCTTCCAATACCTCCCTACACCGCAGCTCCTCGAATGCATCCACTATTTCACGAAACGGCTCAATATCCTCCAGAAACACGTCGAATTCATCGTACGCAGGCAGTCTGAGTTCAGGCATAAGACCTCCAACGACGCTCAGATCTGGCACGAACAGCGCCAGGCCGAAATCTTCATATGGATCGAACAAACCGTTTGGAGCCGCGTCGAGGCCGGCTTCAATAGCCGACTTGCAAGCGTCGCACGAGGCCAATGCAAACAAGAGTAAGCAGATGTCCCTCCCCAAACTGCGTGGCCCAAGGAGTATGAACGATGTTGCCTGGAACGGCATGCCACCCCCTGCAAGGCCTATGAACGCGCCCGGATTGGGACAAACAACTGCACGACGGATGCCAAGCGCCGTAATTCAGATGCGTGACAAGAATCGGGATATCAGTCTGAGCACTCAGCTCGATCGTCTACACATTGGTGACTACATGCTGGGGCCACATGATCCACCACAGACACCAACCAGAGGTCAAAGCCCAAGCAAGATCCCCAAAGCTTCTCCGGTGGCCCCCGCAACCCCTACCATCAAGGAGAGCCCTAGGCTTAAACACAAGTCCCCCATGAAGATAAGGAATTTTCTAACACCGCATACCAATATAGAGCTACCTGATCCAGATGAGCGATACAACGACTTCAAAAAGATGTTCGAAGACTACAAGCAGATGTACCAGGATACACAGACCAAGATCGACAATGCAAGAGAAGACACAAATCACTATCGCGAGAAGATGACCCAGCTCGAGCAGGAACGATCCTCCCAAACTGAAAGCATAATATCACTCAAGGCTGAGAACTCAACCTTACAGTATCAAGTTGAGTCGACAGAGAAGAGCATGCAGGACTCGCACAGGCAGTACGAACAGAGACTAGAAGAGCTTCGGCAAGGCCATCGAACAGATGTCGAAACTCTGCGCCAGGAGCAAAGAGAAGAAGTCGAGAGGATGAAAAACGATCACAGAGAGGAGATAAGGGAGCTGAAGCAGAGGTACCAGGAAGACTTGGATCAGGAACGGAACAAGAAGAATGAAGCCTTGAGTCAAGTTTCGACCCAAGGCGCGCTCGAGAAGCAACGGCATCAGACGGACCTCGATCGCAAAGACCAGGAGATAGCAGCAGTCAACCTCGACCTCAAGAGAGCAGAGTCTGCACTGGAACGGGAAAGACAGATGAACCACGATCTCCGCGACTCTCTAAAGACAGCAGGAGAAAGTGCTTCCAGTATGGAGTCGATAAGGCAAGCGCTTCAAGCCAAGGTTGCATATCTCGAATCGGACAGCAAGTCGCAGTCTGAAGCATATGCGACTATGGAGAAACGCATGAACGAAGCGATCATCAAGTCTGAGGCAATTGAGGAGAAGCTTAGGACAGAAGAGACCTTAAGGAGGAAACTTCATAATCAAGTACAAGAGCTGAAGGGCAATATCCGTGTCTTTTGTCGGGTCAGGCCAACGCTGTCCGCCGAAGAAGAGCTCAGTAGGATGAAGTTCCCCGACACGGAAGAATCGACAGAGATCGAGGTTCGAGGCCCAGACGAGAAAAACGCTATGGGTAAGGATGTTACGAAGACACTACCGTTTGCTTTTGACAGAGTTTTCGATCCATCCCAGACAAATGACCATGTCTTCCACGAGATCAGTCAGCTCATCCAAAGTGCCCTGGATGGCTACAATGTTTGTATCTTCGCATATGGTCAGACAGGATCGGGCAAGACACATACTATGTCTTCCGATGATGGCATGATCCCGCGAGCCCTACGCCAGATATACACCACCAGCAAAGACCTAGAAGACCGTGGTTGGAAGTACAAGATGGAGGGGTCGTTCGTCGAAGTCTACAACGAAGAGCTTCGGGATCTGTTGGCTGGAGAGAAGAGTCCGAAGAAGCTCGAAATCCACCACGACATGGAGAGGGAGGAGACCACGATAACCAACGCCACAACTCTCAGCCTTGATAACAACGAACAAGTTGAATCGATCCTCACGCAAGCAATGGCCAGGAGAAGTGTCGCGGCCACAAAAGCGAACGAGCATAGCAGTCGCAGTCATTCAGTCTTCATCCTCAAGTTGGTTGGCAAGAACAGCGTGACAGGCAAGGAGAGCAAGGGCACTCTCAACCTCATCGACCTGGCAGGCTCGGAACGCATAAAAAATGCCGAAACATCAGGACAGCGCCTTAAAGAAACGCAGTCAATCAACAGATCCCTGTCTTCCCTGGGCGACGTGATCGGTGCATTAGGCCAAGGACCAGCGACTGGAGCAGAGACCAGAACAAGCCTCAACAACAGTCGAGAGAGCTTATCCGTGGCGCACATACCCTACCGCAACAGCAAACTGACGTACCTGTTACAGATGAGTCTGGGTGGGAACTGCAAAACGCTGATGTTCGTCATGGTTGCACCAGAGAAGAGGTGTCTTGGTGAGACAATTACCAGTTTGAAGTTTGCAGAGAAGGTTAGTAGAACGAGGGTCGGTGTTGCGAAGAAGGTGAAATAGCCCAGACATATCCTGGATGGTTGAGGTGTTTGGGGGATTTTTGACGATTTGCTCACGACTGTAATGATAGCGTTGTTTGTTGTCAGTGTTGCCGGGTCCTTGTTGGAGACCCTCCATCGACATTCTGGGTGGAGGGCACGGTGTTCATCTTGAGGGCGTCTGGCGCGGGTTGGCAGCGTATGGCCGCTTGGGCGAACACGCATAGTGTTGTGTGCAGGATAGCACAGAAGGATTTACAATTTGATGCAGATGCCCGCACCTCGTGTCCTATCAGAAGCGTCACATGCCGCGACCATATTGGGCACGAAAGAACCACATTCAACTGTCACTGGTGCGCCTGGAGCTCGTGAACATGTTGCAAGCTTTATAAACAAGCAGAGAGTCGCTTAACTGCTGCGGTGCCCCAAGCCATTATTTTCTGGCCAGTCGCAGTGTCTGCTTTTCATGGTAAGCCGAGCAAAAGTCCGGGGAAAGTGCCCCTCCCAAATTTCTTCAACCTCTCCACTTGTCACCCAGAAGTTGCCTCTTGCGTACTCTAAAGGCAAGCACTCCCGTCCCTACCATCGACATGTCCTACGTGAAACTTGTCTCACGGTCATACTTTCGCCGGAAGACGAAGCGTGATTCCTAGTACTTCATGCCTGGCACGACAAATAAAGTTGACGACCCTTGTGAAGAATGCCGAAGTCAGTGCGCCTTTCATTGCTGCCGGCTATTGACTGATAGTTTCCCGCAGATCGTCATTTAAAGTGTACGTCCCCGTCTCCCATTATCAGTCAGCTCATCACCACGTTGACGACTTATAACACTGGCTGGCCTATTGCCCTATCTGCCAAGCCGGATTTTAAATGTGGCACGAGTGATGAGCCCGACGTTCGCCACCATGCACCTCCCATCAGCTCCTTCCAAATATGGCTAACAACCCTCAAGGCGACGACAATCGCCCGAAGTGCTTACAATGCGAGCGCACCGGTCAGCAATGCTGTCGTACCAAGGGACTCCGAAAATTTCGTGACGGTTCCAGCGCTCAATATGAGAAGCAGTTCTCGAAGGATCAAGTATGGCTAGGCTTTTCTAAGAAGGGTAGGTCACGCCTCCCTCTAAACTGTGTATGCTCTGAATAAGTACTCTGGTAGCCTGGAGTGACCTCGCGGCTCTTTGCCAGCAAGATTGAGCAAATCCACTTTGTACCTCACTTGTTTGTGTGCGCTTCTGTCATAGCTTGCACCACCAGGACTATTGGAACCCTGTCTGATGATTATCTTGCTAATCGTATGCTTCCACAGCAAAGATACAAATTGTCGACGAAACTGCCGAGCTCGAGAAATTTTACTCTATCGACGAACCAGAATCCGAGCCAACTTCGACAGCGGCAAGGCCGATGTCTGCTCCACGGCCACTAAGCAGCTTCGAGAGTCCGGCCACTTTTCAACCACCATCGCGCGTGGAGACTATAAGTCACTCACCCCGCCTGCTTAGCAAGGCCAGACCAGAGGCAACGATCAGGTCACCTGCCCAAGTTAGTCCAGCACCATTTGACAACATCTTATCCATCTCCGGCACGAAAAGAAAACGTACCCACGACTCAGCAACCCCATCTGAACAGTATCGAAGCATACGGCTTCCACCGATATCACAGGAACTACAAAATCACTTTCCAATTCGAGCCTCACCTTCAAACTCGTCGTGCTATATCTCATCGTACCATAACAGTCATGCGTCGCCCACAGAAGCAAAGGAGACCCGGAGGATTGAAGCAGAATATGCGAAGCTGGCCGACAGTGAAGCTGCCAAGATCCCAGATGAGCCATTGCTGAGCTTCTCGAGCTGGAAGAAGAACTTCAGGTGGCCGAATCAGTATACGACACAGCAGTGCGTATGTCTGTTCAGGTACTATGTTGACGTACTCGGACCATGGGTAAGTGCAAATAACATAAGAAGAGTCTCAATGTGCTGACCAGAGCAGTTTGATGTAGGAGACCCTACTAAACAGTTCACCTCGGTCGTCCCTCAAAGGGCACGGGAATGTCCACCGCTGCTCAATGCTATCTTCTCTGCTGCAGCCCTTCACCTTCGCTATGTCTCTCGGCAAAAGTCACCCGGAAGGGTGGTTCACTACGCAGGTTGGGATTTACCAGACTTGAACCAAGTCTCAACCATAAAATACTATCAAGCCACTACCGCATATCTACGTGCCCTGTGCGACGATGATGCTCATGCTCGCGATGAAGACATGCTGGCCTCGATTGTGATCATTCGATTTTATGAAGAGCTCGAGGGATTAATTAGTGGTGCGTCCCAAGACTGGGTGATGCGGCCTTTCCAGCTGTTCGTGGCAGCTCAAGCGAAACCGGACCTATTTCAGGTCTCTTATGACCAATACGATTTCAACATGCCAGGGGGTTTTAGGAGCGTAAGGAATTTGGCAGAGCCATATCTGAAATCTTATCAGCATAGCTGCTTCCGCGTAGCACTCAGACAAGAGTGCCAACGTGCCCTCCTCAACCGCGAAGAAGTGCAGCTCCCGCTGCAAGCGTGGAAACTCTTGGAGGGCTTCGACGAAGCAGACGATAGCACGTGGACAGATCGGCATCTCTACCATTATGCCAATGTTCTGCAGTTCTGTTTTTCGACCACGCAATTCGGCACGCAAAGATCTTCACGCTGGCAAGAGCTCAAAGACTTTGAGGCCAAATGGGAGGAGGCCCGACCACTCTCGTTCTCACACTATCACAAAAAGGACCCGGACAGAGTGAAGCGAGAGGTCTTCCCCCAGATATGGTACGTACACGAAGTCAATGCTGCGGGGATGTTATACTTTCACTTTGCACGAATCCTCCTCACAGTGTACAACCCCAATCTTCATCGCATTGGTCCCGGTGCAGCAGCGGCACAACGCAGGGTATCAGAGGAAGTGAGAGACGTGGTAATTCAACTCTGCGGTGTAGCAATGAGTACAGTACAGACACAGCCATGTCTGGTTCAAGCGTACAATGCCATCGCGATGTTTGGGGAGCATTTCACGGACAGGACCGAGCAGGAGGCATTGCTTAGCGTCCTTGCGGAACTGGAGTATAAACACGGGTGGCCAGTTGACAAGGAAGCTGAAGTTCTAAAGAGAGAGTGGGGCTGGTTAAGATGAGCTCCGGTAGACTTCGATCTGATTCAAGGTATTGATGGATTATTAAGCCTCGATGGGCCTGGCGTCTTGGACATGACATGGGGGGGTCGTCATCAAATAGAGGGAAGCGCGAGCAGCACCGGCCTTTCGTTGTTCTTGCATGGTATACGTCCGGCGATCAGTCGGCTTATTTTGACTGCTTAGAGAACGGTATGGAGTAGGAGGGCAGGGTATCTGTGGTCTATCTTGCGCCAATGCGAGAAGGTCTGAGAAGTCTGATGACAAATCGATGCATCTTCAAGCAGCAACACGATTTACTTGATGCCTCAGGCATTAAATGGCCTTACGATTAAGTTTTGTTCAGGGGCGCGTCAGGGGAGCTGCAAGCAATTTATCAGCGGCCCAAAAGCTGCCGAAGCTGCCCCTGCGGGGACGCAATTGTGGTGATGCAACCAGCCAGAATGATGCATTATGATGCCCCTCAGCGACTGCAATAAAGTCATATGCCAACACAAGCATAAACATTGTTCTTGCCTGACATGACGTGCGTTGCAAGATCGAGTACATATTTGGGGCAGATCCAGACCCGATTACGTTCAGTTCCTCGACCTCTTCTACTCAAGACCTGCTATCGAAGCACACAACATTCACCACACCGGATATATCACCCAAACACACTCAGAAGCGTAGCAACCATGTCACGCCCAGGAAGAGACAAGCTGTACATCAGCGAGACGCCAGATGAGGTCAAAAATGCCAAAGGGCTACACCTGATCACCATGTCCACACCCAACGGACAAGCTGTACAGATCATGCTTGAGGAGCTTGCAGAGGCATATGGTACTCAATGGACCACGACACTGATCAACATCATGTCAAATGAACAGAAGAAAGAGTGGTTCTTGAGGCTCGACCCCAACGGTCGTATCCCAGTCTTGATTGACAACTCACAAGATCCTCCATTCCCAGTCCACGAGACATCAGCTGAGATGTTCTACCTGCTCAAGTATGCGGACAAGGAGGACAAATTTGGATTTAAAGACGAACTCGAGCGAAACGAAGCCATACAGTGGACTTTCTTCTGGCACGGTAGCGGTGCACCATACCAGGGACAGGTCAACCATTTCTCCAAAGCCGCTCCGGAGAAGATTGAATGTACGTCTCGCGACATTCGTGCCGTCTTAGGTGGCTGAACATACTAACATGGCTTCCAGATGCAATCAACCGATTCAAGAAGGAGACCCTACGTGTCTATGGTGTCCTTGAGATCCACCTCAGCGGCAAGTACTCTGGGGAGCCAAAGGAGTACCTCGCTGGCTCTGGAAAGGGCAAGTACAGTATCGCTGACATGAAGACATGGTGAGTCATACACGCCAAAAGACGAAAAACCTAGTACTAATCGTATGTCAGGCCATGGGTCAAGGGATGGGAGAGGACTGGATTCGAGCAGAAAGAAATGGACGAATTCCCGCATCTGTTGAAGTGGATCGACAGAATCGCTGAGCGACCAGCAGTCAAGAGAGGAATTGGCGAGAAGTACAGCCAGTCGTAGGTTGCTAGATGCATCCACGGGACAGACCTCGCTGATAATGCGTGGGTAGGAAAGAGAAGCTGTAAAAAGCCTTGTGTCTAGATATACATACCCTCTCTGCAACAAGAAAGATCTTATCCTAATACATCTATTACCTCCTCATGATCTTGAAGAATCACCCTCTATTCTGCATTGTCTTGTTCGCATGGACGTGAGGACTAGCATAAACCCCGATATCCTTGGAATCTCAGTGTGCTCCTCGTTGAAGCACAACATCAGTGTGAAGAGAGGGTGCCTTGGAGTACTTTTCGGCTTCGGTGCTGGCGGAACGATGATGTCACATTCAAAACATCGCCGGCATAACTTCGGTCGAGTAATGCCGCTCTTCTATGAATGCCTGAGCGTTGAGGGCGTCAGAGTGAGTCGAATCCGTGTCGCGTGGAAGACGTCTTCCTTACATCTTCTCGTCTGGATTGTATGTCAACAGTCTCCTTGACGCCTCGCAAGCCAGGAGAAGCCGTATTGTCCGTGATTCCGCAAGCATGGATTTCAAATCATTGATGTCAGCGCAGATAAGCAAGAACAAGCCAGCGAGTTCTAGTACCAGCACGAACGGCACGAGCAAATATCAAAGACGCGGAGATGCGGAGAGAGAACGCGAAGCCAAGTACGTGGAGGAGCAGGCCAGGCTAGAAAAGGAGCGACTCGAGCGACTGGACAAGAAGCGCAAACTCGAAGATGAAGAGGCTGAGCGTGCGGCGGCGAGAGAGGAAAAGAGGCGCAGGCTAGCCGAGGAGAGCAGAGTGAGGAGGGAAGAGCGGGAGGCTGAAGAGGAGAGAATGAGGAGGAAGAGGTTGGGCTTGCCGGAGCGGCCTCCCTCTGCGCTTGCGGACGGGGCTGAAGACGAAGCGGACCGGCCAGATATCCCCGATGGTGAACTGAGGACGAAGTTGTCTGACTTGAAACAGCCAGAGGAAATCGAGAACGAGACTCATACGGAGAGGCTGTATCGGTACTACAAGCTCACTTCCAAAGCACTGAAGAAAAGACAGTGGTATCCTGGCCCCATCCCAACTACAATCGAGCCGCTCCCTGCAGACGAAATCCTCCTTCCAGAAAAGCCTTCGGCGCCGACAGACCGTGAGACGTACATCAAATTACACCGCCAAATCTCATCGTACCTCAACTTCGTCCTGACGGAATGGTCCGCCGCCCTCGCTGGCCGAGACAAAGACGACGCACAGTCAAGCGCCGGTATAGCCGCGACAAATAACTATAAAATCGCTCTCCAAGACCTCAAGCCTCTGATGCGCCGGCTAGAAGCAGAGGTCTACAACCCCACCCCCAAACCCGATGCCCCAACGACATCGACACCGCTACAGCACGACGCCCTCCTCGTCCCACTCGTGCAGATTCTGCATCTCACGCAGAAACGCCACTACAGAGATGCTGTAGATGCATATCTCAGGCTGAGTATCGGCAAGGCAGCGTGGCCCATCGGCGTCACCATGGTGGGTATTCATGAGAGGAGCGCGCGGGAGAAACTGCATGAAGATGGCAAGGATAGAGAGATTGCACATATCATGAGTGATGAGGGCACGAGGAAGTGGCTGCAGAGTTTGAAGAGGTTGGTGAGTTTCAGTCAGACCAGGTGGGAGGTTTTTGATGTTGGGCAATTGATGGGCTAGGTGAGAGCGATGGGTTAGGCTGAGTCTGGCATGCTTGCAAGAGGCATTTGCGGTGAGTCTCTGGAGCTGTGACGAGGCTCCTAACCCTAGAGAGCGCTTACCATGCATTTACAATTGTGCCTCGATCGCCGCAGAGAACTCGTCTCAAAGCCTATCTACCTTGACCCCCTATTCTGCCAACCTATCGACTCTGGGCTCCGCATTATATCCCACCGAGGCCGCCAGGACATAATCTGCGCAACTCCTGAGAAGCATCACGGGACTTACGGCCAGGCGAAGTGATGTTGGTAACTTCGCTGTCTACCTCCAGTCATGTCTGCTGCAGTCATGGTTCCGATCAGCCGAGACAACTTGGAACCAACACGCCTCCTGGCTCATGTGGACTCGTACACCCGCTTGCTAGGCTGCCTGGAACTCAGAAAGTCCCCAAAGGCCAGGCGCTGTCAACCAAGGCCATGGATATTCACCCATTTATCACATGACGCCATGAGGACAGCGGTCAAACACTTGCACATTGGACAAGTTTGCTTCAGCGAGGTAGTAGGGATGGAAAGCTACAACCTCTCGTGGTTGGACAAGCTGATTACCCGAACTTACCGCTGAGGCAGGTCTTTCAAGCACAGGCGTCACTTCATGACTTTCCAAGTCGTGAGGTGAATGATGAACCATTCTCTTTCCTGTTACAGTGTCGCAATGTTCTGTGGTTTGTACTTCCTTCATTACTTGCTCGCTATCTCTGGTTCTATGTATTGTGCGCACTGTCTATAACTCGCCCTAGGCCCACTTTGCTAGCAGAGCCATGATGCCGGCGCCCACGAAAACACTCACAACCATGAAGGCTAGGCGATAACTGTTTTTCGTCCTAGAAGGATTAAAGATGAAGTCTCGAGCCAACAATTCGACCAGCCCGGTGTAGATAAGAACACCAGCACTGATCGAGTCTAACACACCGCTGACAACATTTGCAGTGTAGCTGCCACTGTTATATGTGGTTCTGACACCGAGTCCGGCCGCGGTGGAGACAGGCGTGGTAATCCCATATGCTGCGCACAGTATCCATGGAGTCCACGAGCCAGTTCGGAACGGAATAGTCGATAACCTGGCGCCAATTCCGAGACCCTCGAACGACTGGTGGAACACAAGGACAGCATAGAGTACGGAGAATTCTTCACCAGCAACTCCCAAGTTCAAGCCGATGATCACAGAGTGGAAAATGATACCGAATTCGAGGATAAGAAAAGCACCCAGTTGCTGTTTTACAGCAAACCGTCTAGCTTCCTCATCTTTCTCAGTGCCTTGCAGATGTCGACACCCCCAAGTCCTCTCATCATATGCAGCTTCAGACTTAGCTGCGACGTCGTAAAAAGTTACCGTCTCCGCATCGCCGCAGCACATGGCTCGAGTCAACCCATCGCCACAGCAGCCCGTCTCAGCAGTGTCCTCGGTGATGATCTCGCCACGGCCCATACTCTGTCCTGTGCCCGCGATTCGCTGTCCCTCGGCAATCCCATACTTCATTTCCACGTACCGACAGCAAACCACGTCCATCAGGAATATCCCCATGCAGGTCACGAGCATGAACGCCGGCGGCCAAGAGTACCCTGTCCAACCACCCGTCATACCCACACATGTCGCCGGTCCAATCGACGCGTACGCGGGGTCTAGAAGATGTATGAACGCTGTCGCAACGATGACGCCTGAGCCGAAACACCGCGCGAACAGATACGCGTACAGCGGCATGCGGAGGCGTGGTAGTCGCTGGGCCATGACGGGGAAGGCGGTGGCGAAGGAGGAGACTAGGCCGATGACGAAGATCGAGGAGATGCGGGATCCCAGACCGCCGTTGTATTCGTTCTCGGAGCTGTTGAGGTAGCATACTATGTCTCTGGTCGTGGCGGTTGTGAGATCTACGGAGTGGGGGTCGGGGATGTTGAAGTTGGAGGCCATGACTGGAGTTTGACGCTCAAGATGTTCTGAAGATGTTGGTATTGCCTTCTAGCTCTCCGAATTGAGAGACAAATCGAAAGAACACAGGCGAGCTGTTTCGTAGTTACCTGGTCGGCCGGACGTAGACTTGCTTTGCAGAGGCAGTTACCACCACCTTTTTATGTGTGCAAACACCAGCTGACGTTGGCCAGGATTCAAGGATAAAAAGACTTTGCAACCACAGTGCACTCATGGGCAGGGTACTCGTAAAACCTTACACCCCTGGGTTGGTGTACGGTTCGAGTACCTTAAAGTGAGTACCTTGGCACCCATGCGCAGGAGGGAACACGGTCACGTGGAAAATTTACATGGAGTTGTTAGATGAGCAACAAACCGTATTGCGTTGCATCGCAGTTTGTAGACCTCCAAGGTCAATGCATGTCTGTCTCTATAGTAGGAAAGTATCGCGGCGTGAGCAGTGGATATGAGCATCACGAGTGAGTTGCTACTGCCTTAGTATTGACGTGGTGGCATGTTGAGTCAGAAGTCTTCATGATGGTCGCAGTGCTGACATACATGCTGTGTTAGGATCTCAATGGTTAAGCTGGCGTAGTTTCTCTGGTGCTTCACCAGTAGAGCTATTCTTGTAGCATCACAGCTATCGTTTAGGGGTCATGCGTGCTTTCTGAGCTAATCAGTGTAAGGTTCACTGCTGATGAAGTGGAGTACCTGCACCCGTACGTCAAACGGCTATTTGGCCAGCGACAGTCACGGTAATCCGAAGTGATACCCATCGAGCCGTGCTGGCTGTCGGTACGGGTTTACCGTAGGTATATAGAAAAGCTGGCGCAAATCTACCTCAAGAATTGTCATAGGCTACTCGGCGAGCAGGCCATTCGTCTTGTCTTTAGGGCAAGAATGACCTGTCAGAACCCCAAGGAACTGGAATGGGTACTCTTAACGGTGGTACCTGCTCTGGGTTTGGGGCAATTCGGTCTTTTTTTTATGCTTCTTTCCTGGGCTGCGAGTCTTGTGTTCGTCCTTTGTCCCAATTGATCATGCGCCTCTGTTCTCTTCGTGGGCTCACTTTCTGATTCCTGAGCGTTTGTTCAGAGTGACAGGCTCTTGGCTGCGCAACCGTTTGTCACGTGTTTGCCTGCTTGGTAAGCACATAATTACCTTGAAGCTCAAATCTACTCCATCTTTAGACCACCCCGTCCACAGGCCGAGCTGTTGCATTCATCGCGGCGACGATAGTATTCTGATGACCTACACAGAGACACGAGAAGACATTGTTGGTTATGACATCTGCCTAGCATTTCGAGTATCTTGGATACCTAGATTTTTGACTTGTGAAACCCCCCTCGCGTAGTAACCTGACAAAATAAGGACAGATCCAACCGAGACAAACTTACCTTACGAACCGTCGCAGGCGACTCGGTATGAGACCCTCCAACTGTCATCGCTGCACGTTCAATGGTTTCTCAGGATTCTAGAGCAACTGGACTGGATGCTCTTGATTGTAGCATCTGATTTGGGTCTGGACTTTTCTTTTTGGAAAACCCGTATCAAATCCCCTCCCCAATCAATACAAATGTCTTTTTAGGCCCTGTTTGTCACTTCAATGCGTGACTATTTACATACCTACACTTTTAGCTGGGTAGCATGGTCGGTTGCGTGATCCAGTTGGCGAGACTGACCAAACATGAGTTCTTGCAAAACTCACGGTCTTTGTGCACTTTCACCTAGTCGGGGCCTAAATGAGGACGGAACACAAATACTTTGCTGTTTCGACTGTTTTGAGAGATTCTTGCATTGTCTGCGAGGCAACGCTGCTATCCACAACAAGGTACAGACCGGTTTCATGTGCGCTTGTCGACATGAGGCTTCTCGTGCTCCAGAAGAATACAGGTCGCAAAAACTTCCTCCCAAGCTTACTGCTGTTGCATGATTTTCTTGGCACGTCCACTTGTTTTGAAGTCTGCTAATTCAGACCTGCTTCACAATGCAATCCATGGTCGAAAATCCAAAGACAACGGGTTTCTGGAGGCTTGCAGACTGAACACTCAACTTATCCGCAGGCACGGCCGTGGTGGACCATACGTTCTTCCATTACCACTTGGAACGGTGTCGGAAAGCTACTGATCGATTGTTGGTGATGCGGGGCGTACAGATGGCTTTCGATGTAGAGTTTGAGGTAATTCGAAAGCTTTCTATAAAGCTCGTATCCGTATAAGAAGTTACATCAACCTCTATGTGATGTGACACCTTCATAACGACCTGGTACGTTATTCGAGAACAGGGAGAGATGGTCTGCTATTCCAACAAGTCAGACTGCCCACAAGCGTGCTCCTACGGCAAACTAGTCCGTGCCTGCCAAATCGTACACATACGCCACACTGAGATCGGTGCACTGGTAGTCCCATCTTAACTTCACCTGGCATGGACCCAGGAAGACCGGCTCGAGCAGCACATCGTTTCCGTACTCTTTCGTACCATGTGCTGCGTATAAGATACCACTCTCGACCACATTATAGATTGCCAAGAATCCATTCTGCCATGTCTCAATCGTATCCTTTGTCTTCTTCGAACAATACTTTTTGTTCCACCAGGTCCACGCTGCGAGCTCCTTCGCTTCAGCGAGATGAGCCTTAGCCTGCATAACAGCGCTGCTGTTCTTCGTGTATTTTTTCCTCTTGCTATTCATGCTTTTGTGTTTGCTTCCAATAAGACTGTTGAGAAAATGATCTTCAGCTCTATCGTCGCTTGTCACCAAAGCTGCCCTCGCCAGCGCCAACGTAAGCAGGGCTCTCGCCTGGACGATGGCACACCACATATCTGGCAAGCCGACCTTTTGTTTTACCCTTTCAGTCAGGGCTTCATTCGGAACCTTAGACTCGCCTGATACTCGATGATCGAATCTTAGCCGTCGCCAATTGGTATCAAACGTCTTGATCGCAAGATTTAGGCTTGACTGAAGGTCTTGCCCGTCGAGACCTTGTGCTTTGAGAGTGTTTTCGTGAAGGAAAAGACGCTCAGCGAGGAGCGTGAAGATTAGCGTGAGGTAGGCGGCATGAAGAGACTTTAGCCGCCTCTTCTGCCCGTCCGTTGGTCCGATATCGTGTGCGGCATGGTGGAGGACCTGCCACCACGGCCTTGGCACAGGAGTTTCCGCGTCCGTGGCTATCGGGAAACTGGGATCGAGGAAGCGAGCTAAGTCGACGATATATCTCTCAAAAATAATGGCTGTAGTGGTGAGGACATTGTCGACGCACGCACCCTCTTCGAGCATTTCAAGGCTCCTATTCAGGCCCTTTTCGAGGACCGCCGACAGTCTCTTGACCTCGCCTACTTCTGTCGTCAGAGGAGCAAGCATGGTGCACATCTTGGTTTGCCCTGATGCCTCAGAATCGTCAACCTCATCGCTGTGCTGAGTGAGTTGCAGCACCCCACTTGTAACGAGGCTTTTGAGGACCTCCTCCAGCTTCTCCTTCTCCTCTAACGTGAATTCGAACTCGACATGAGCATCGGTGTATCTCTGGTCTGACTCCATCTTTGTTACAACAAATTATGTCTCTCTTTGAAAAAAAATGGATGGTGCTTCAGGAGGAGACGCTAGGTTTGGAGCTTTCGCAGGGCTGGAGCTGAAGCATATATATCTTTCTAAAGAGACGATGTATCGAAGTATTTACCCTTCAAGCGGAGGAGCCGCTGATTGTTCGAAGTGACGGTACTGAGGCCGCGTTGTTGCGTTCAGTGGACTCCTTGCACTTGCACTGTGCGATTTGGCCACGAGTGACACTCGACACAGTGAACGCAGGTCCCAATGTCTATCGCCTTAGAGCTTTCCCGTGATATAGTATATATATGACGAACCACGTATATGCCCATCTGGCAATGGCTGTCATTGCACCCAGCCTAGCATCTAATATCAGTTACTGCCGTGTTAGTCGTGTTGTACGTGACAACGTGTTGAGTCTTAGATTGCGACCAGAGTCTGAATGCACTATGTCGCCAAAGTCATTCTGACCGTGTGCCAGAAGCTTGGCTGTAGGTATGAGAGTGACATTTCAGGGTATTGCATAATGCTCTCCGATCGTAGTGTGGTAAGATGTTTCTGGAGCTTCTGGGGTTGAAGACCCAGCGGTCTCTTAAGCCAGCTTGTTTGCGCAGTCCGACAATCAAGCCCCTGCTATAATCGCTTGCGGGATGCAAGCAAGGGACAAGTGACCATGTGGTGCTAGCAGTGAGCTTGCAGTGTCAGTAGCACAAGTCAACACGTCATCCGCTTTGTGGCAACACTACCATAGTCGTTCGTCATTGCAACCACACTCCTGGTAGTTATGTTGGCTGCCACTGTGGAGCCCCTTACTTTGGTCCCTTCTTTACACCGCAATAGCTGCATACTGGAACCGCATGACATTGGGATGGGCTTCTGGACTTCATCGTGATTGTGAATTTGCACACCGCGTGCGGGCTGAGCAACTAATCGTTTGCACAGACACGTAGCGAGGAGGTTGTCGAGATGTGACTGGGGATTGAGCTAGGGTGTAGCAAGCATGCTCGACCTAGTGACTGCAATACTCATTCCGCCCATACTCTGGCTTGATTGTCGAAAGTCTAACAAAAGACTGCCCAAAGGTATCATATCCTTTTCGAGTGTGAGAGCTTGGGACAGTCTTGATGCACCTCACGTGTTGTATATCTAACGTAGCCCTCTGATGCAACTGTCGCGCAATGCCCGATTATGCTTGACGTGTGAACAGATTCTGCCTCCCCGCCTGAACTTGAATCGAAATCTGCGTCAGCGTGACTAAGTGGAAAAAGCATGAACTAGCGCATTGCAAGTCCGACTCCTCACGGTGAGCATCAGAAGGTGCACGTTGCTTGCACCACCGCATAGCCCTAGTCACAAACCGTGGCGACCACGTTGTTAGCCATGGGCTTTCTGCTGCTTTGTAGTCTTTGTACACTTCCAGTCCGATGAACGCCAAGGCGTACGTGCTTACCGCAAAGGCAGCCACCATACATAAGAGTGGTGTCATCATGCTCGTGAATTTGTTGGAATCTTCAATGTTTAAAGAATCCCGAGGGAAGGCACGTTAGATATTCAGCATTGTGGCTCAGGATGGCGTTCGTAATCTGCAACGCTACCAATGTTGGCAAGAACAACAAGACAATGCACAAGCGCAGGATCGCAGAAGCTATACCGCCGACTTATCAACAAGCTCCGCAGTAACAGTGCCACAGTGATGCAGCCCTTGCCCTTCTGCTGCACGTGCTGCTGTGGCACACTGCACGGGTACGCCGATCAAGGTGTGTGGTAAGACATTTGCAAGGCACCGCTGCGTAGAGGGCGGTACGCCAGCTGTCAGACCGTGCTACTGGTGATTGTCGTCCCAGCTGACAAGAGTGGGAACTCATTGTTGCCGGATGCTAGCATGGAGAGATTTGAGCTAAGGGTAGCTGCATTGAATTCTCACCTTGACACTTCAGGGACCTCGTACGAGACCTTGTAAGAACAAAGATCAAATAATATAAGGAAGGTATTTCTGTTGGCTCACCACGACTGATGCATTATGGTTTTGACCCAGGAAGGTATCAAACAGCCAGTCACTCACTCAGTAGATTGAATGCCATCTCTGCGGCTCACGGTACAATCGCACAGAGTTTATCACAACGCGCTCGCCAACGATCATGGTGTTGGTGGTACAAGAGCTCTAGAAACCAACATGCTTACTAGTACGCCAAGAAGAAACGAAGCTCACGACCAACAAGGCAAGTAAAGCGAAATGAACCTGTGGACAAGGGAAGTGCGGGGAAGCTTGGGGAAGGCAGGTCCGGGGTATGATTCGACCTTCAGCTGCCTCTCACATGCCGCTGACCTGGCTCCTGTGTGGTTGGTTGGTTGACACGTAGCTCCCGGCTGACCGCCGGGAGCCGCGTACACTGTTTGCTCAAGTGCCAGGTACGGCAGAGCCCTGCGCTGCAACGCTGTTCAATACTCGGATCGGACGCGCCGAAGTACTTAACCTCGGAAACCTGCCTCGTCGCTGCTTCCTTTCCTGTGTTACCTGACCAAGTCCAGACGTACTTTACGATTTCTGCATTCACTGACAACCACGTCCGCACTCACAGCACGACTTCGAGCAGCCACTACCCAGTACTACACTAATATCGCCTAACCGTGTTCTACGAGCTACTCCGTAGAAGCGGCTTCTGTTCCCTGAATACAACTCCCAACTTGCTCACCACATCCCTGGCCAGGAAGAAAGCAAGGAGCGCCAGCATCAAGATACAGCACGAACCCTCCCTCGCACAGCCACAATGCAACCAAGACACGTCATCGCAGCCTTCGGAGTCGTCGGCGTCGGCGCTGTCGCGCTCACGCAGATGGGCAACACCTCCCAAGACCGACAGTACAAGAAGACCCTCGCATACATGCATGACGGCAGAGACAAGATTGCTAAGAAGATGGAGGATGCGCAGGCTAGCGTCAGCAATGTTGTTTCAAGCAAGAAATGAGCGGTAGGCAGCAGCATAACCGAGCCAGAGCGTTCTGGTTGAGAGAAGAACCGGCGGTGAAGGGGAAACGGTGACATGAGGGACGAAGATGGAGAGTTGACAGCATATTAGCCAGTTGGCGCATCCGTTTTGTGGGGGGAAATGTACTCAGTCTGCGTGGGTAGAATTGAAAACATGCCTGTCCAAGATCGTACCGAATCAAGCAGCGGAAGCTATCTTGACCGTCTTGACTATCTTCTTCGTTTCCCCCTCAGCTCAATGACAGAATTTGGCTTGGACGTATGGATCGTTTCCAATCAATCCAGTGCATAGGCAGATCAGCCATGGCAGGTGTCGCGCAAGTTTCCTCCACGGTTTCTAAGACCTCGGAAGAGTGACTGGCCAGCCAAGATATACCTAATACCTGTCCAAAATGCTATATACGATTGCGCTGCCTCTCAAAGGACACCTGCCTATCATCATCACCACTAGGTTGCATTCTCTATTGCTCAAAGCTTGATCTTGATGCCCGCCTTATCCATACCCACAGCAACCGCGCTCAACACAGCTGCATAGCCCACCAGTACAGCCATGGCAGCTCCGTTCCCCATATCAAGCGTATTCATTGTCAAATTCACCAACCCTGTCCCCAAATTTGCAAGCAAGAACAACGCCAGTCCATTTTGATTGAAAGCCCGCATGATCGGACTCGCTATCTCGGCGGCTGTGATCGACTCGTGAGCATACTGCTTGCTGAATGTGAAGCGGGGCCCAATTGCTTCGATTAACGCGAAGAGAAAAAGCTGGACGTTGTTGTAGGCTATTATCCAAAGGACATAGGGGATGTTCGCGAGGCGGCGGGAGACTGTGAGGTTTGCTGCATGGAAACTTGTGGCTAGGAAGTAGAAGAGTGCGTATATTGCAGCTCGGAGGAGGAGGTTGGGTAGGACGATCTTTTTGCGCTCGATTGTGACCTGTTGTTGTTCCATCTCAGCGACTGGAAGACCTTTCTTTCCTGTGACGGGCTTGGTAGCGCCGGCGTCCTGGTATTGGCAGACTAGAATGCCGGTGCTGCGGCCGCTCAGGAAGATGCTCAGGTAGCCGATGAAGGAGAAGATCCCTTCCCGGTTTTTGGTCAAAAGGTCTGAGTTGGGTGTGCGTGGAGCAATGAGGATAAAGGCGAGGAGGTTGGTATTGTTCAGGACGAGCTCGTAGGTTAGACTGATCAGTAGGGCTACCACATCGTAACGTATCGACCTAGCTCGTGGCCCAGTCTTTGCGGCGTCTCTGCTTCTGAGAATGCTCAAGCAGCAGTCCACTGCTTCCACAAATGGCGGCAAGAACCCAAGTGTGAAGAAAAAGTTCCAGTGAACTCCATACTCTGTGACGTGCTCGGCATAGTCCAGATTCTTGACTGAAATGAGCCGCGCAATTCCAAGCACAAACAATGGCACAGAGTGTCTGCATGCCGCGATCATTCTGCTAGCGATATTTACTCCTTGCTGCTGTCTTGCAGATGAAGCATATTGTCCGTCACGGATCACGGCTCGAGCACCCACAAGACCACCACTGAAGACGAAACTTCCAACACCTAGATCCATCATCGACGTGCCCCATGTTTCGACCTTAGCGAAGCGGCGAGGGAAGACGCGGAAGTCCACAGCAAGGATGGCAAGAGCAGTAGCTATGAGCATAGCACCGCGGTAGTTCGTGAGGAAAGGACGAACGATGAGTGCGCCCGGCTGGAGGACGACGTTCTGTCTCGATTGTGCTGTTACCTTCCCGGCGCTCCCACCTGACTTAGCATCTCCATTCTGCGCTGATCTGTCTGGAGTGCTTTTGTCTTTACTCCTTCTGCTCCGTACTTGTTGCTGCAAAGGTAGCAGTAGTAGAATGGCAGGCACTACCAACGCCAGATTAAGAAACAATGGTGCAGAAGCGTAGACTGTGAAGGCGAACAGGATAGCGCAGACATTCAGCAAGAAGTCGATCGCATATACGATGAACGCATCCGAGTCCGACAGGAGATTTCTCTTCAAGAGCGTCGTCCAAAGTAAAATGGCTGACTAAGCAATGCATACTTAGTTTCTTGCCGGCCACCAAAAACTTGAGTTGACTTACTGCTGCCACGAGCGTCACAAGGTTGATGTCGGTCAAGGAGCTGCCCGAAAGATTTGATACAAAAGCTTCCTTTCGCAGCTTGTAGCTCAATGCTTCAGCTCTCGTAGCTGGGTCCGGGTCGTCCATCTTGGCTCGAAGTCTTAGTGCTAGCGCTCATCAAAACCGTCGTACAGCGATTGCCGGCAGAGACGCTTGTCCTAAAGTCACTGGAGTACTCGGTCGATGGGATGTGTCCGATTTGCGCAGTATAAGAAGGAGCCAATAGAGTGACCACAGTTGCAGAACCTCAAGAGCCTTGAAGGCTCCTCTCGTTCAATTTGCAAACCGAAGTTGTGCCAGACAGCCTTACGTAAGGCATAAGTTTTACGTCTGGTACGGCAGTATTGTTTCACCTTCCTATCTGCATGTCGGAAATATGTCAAGTACATTGTTGCGAGTCCTTATCTGGCGGACATCGGCAGCACCGAACCTTGCCGTAACAGTACACATTGAAACTCTTGATGGAGCACCAGACTTATGCGATGGCTGTTGAGACAAACGCAGTGATGGCACCTTAACTACTCTAGGCTCACATGCTTGTTGCAGCGCACGATCTTGACCGTGCTATGGATCAATCAAACCTTCTACGACTCTATCCTTCCTTGCTCCCCAGATAATGCCTGGCCTCCTTGCTCATCAGCGAATGCCTTGCCTCCCACGTGCTTGTTACCGAGCCATCTGCCCGGGTGCCACCAAGCAAATGTGTACACCGCAACCACAATTGGCAGGAATTCCAAACATCCAAAATACACTTCGTGTGTACTCAAGCCCTTCAGCAGCCCCTCTGCGGTCTCCGCCAGTCTGAAAACTGTCCTGAGGTACACAGCCAAGGTTGCCACAAATGTGGCGGCTGCGAAGGTCTTGAACCCCGACGTCGTAACCTTGCGCGAACGCCAGACAAACGCGATAAATACGACGATGAAGAGGAAGAACGCAAAGACCTGGAAGGCCAGACCGGCGAGAAGGATGTTGTTAGGTGTCGTAGGGTCCCCGCCGTCACTTTCCGCAGCGCCAATCATCGCCGCACCGGCTACTTGAACGACGGTGGCGACCACGTCGCACACGATGAAGATCCAGAGTATAAGTTTTGGCGCTATTGGCGCGAATTGTCGACCGACTCGGTTGATTGCAATGCTTATTAAAGTGTAAATCGCTGCCTGTTGTATATTGTCAGATTGCAATTACCAACGAAGTCCACTCCTAGCACGAGATACTCACACTAAACATGACCGGCGCAACGACGATGAAAAAATATTGAATCACGAAATAGATGACCCCGTATGGGTTCTTCTGACTTGAAAACGTCCTCGCGATGTACCCAACGAGTTCCATCACGAGTCCAACGGTGACGGGAATGAAGTACCATGTCTTGTACTTGAAAAGCAACCAACTGTGAAGAACGAGCGCGATGGAGAAGAGCGCAAGTGCTAGTGCGCAGAGAATAATGCTGGGAACGTAGCCATAGATAATGATGCATGCTGAGCCTGCGTTGTTTGGTCGAGGCCAATTGGGGTCGACATAGCCTGGGACGACAGCGTCGGCGCACGGATCGTACGGTTGAGACGACATAGCGAGGTTTTGTTTCAAAAATGGTCAATTGTGGTTATTGGTCTTGTCTAGTGGGTGGGAGTTCGTGGTTTATCAGTCCTCGACGCGCCGGAGGTTGCTGGCCCAGCTATCGATTGAGCCGACTGTCTGCTTCCTGTCGGTTCTTGCGCGTCGCGTCACTGAAAGCTTGCAAGCCCACGGTAGTTTCTGTCAAGTATGGTGCGAACGCGTATATTTATGTTAGCATAGTAATTTGTTCAAACTCCGTGGTTACAGGGCGAAACCTACAGTCTTGACGTACATGTTACTCTCAGGAAGTCCTTGTACGGACGTACGCTTTGGCCTATCCCACGATGGCTATGGAGTGTGAGCCGATCAGATGGTACGCCTGATTATAGATCCCATCCACTACCACGAGGCTGACTCCACCATAGCTTTGTCTAAATTGCCCTATTGGTTGAGCGACCAATTCCCACGTAAACACGCTAATGCGTACGAAGACATTCTGAGAGTACCATACGTGCGCAGCTCAGCCATCAAACAACGAATACGAGTATCTTACTGTTTGTGGTTAGACCAGAAAGTCCTCCAGGTCGAAGGAATACGAGACGATCTGTGTAAGGCACCAACGTTTGTTTCAGCTGCTCAAACTCAAAGCCAGGCACCACTCTTCTGCAACTCACTACAGATACTGGAGGTTCAAGAACTAACAAGTTTATCTGGTGCTTGCAAGTGGCTCGAAAGCTTGAAAGACGCGTTGAATCAGCGTGAAGCAGCGCTGCACGGAAGCTGAGTCGCTAATCTGGGGTAAAAGGCATCAATAGGGTCTGGTGCCTGGCGCTCGACCCGCACGGAATCTCGCGATGTGGGTGAAATTCTAATTTGCCTTTGAGAACTCTAGGTTGTTTTTCTGTCCCTTCGTGACAGCTGGCTGACGATAAGATTCGAACTCCATCTGTTTGCTACTAGGCATCCGGCGATTTTACTTGACATCTATGTTCAATGAATCTAAACATGAGTCATGATATGTTATTAGCAATCCGAGAGGCAAAGTAGACCACGCATTCAGCACTTCAACATGTGCTTTTGTGTGGGTGCTTGGTATGTTAATGTTGGAGAAATCGAAAGGCCGGACTGCGAAACAGAATCTAGATACGTCACTATTTCAAACTAGCCGACTGCAGAAGGTGCCAGATCCATCGTACATGGCTTCAACTTCTCCAAAACAAAGCGACTGGTGAATGAGATCCGCCCCGACTTCTACGCGGGTACCAGCAACGACCTCGGGTAAAGTGGTCTGGAGTATGTCACCTAATGTTCTCGCCAAGCGAGGATGGCTTCGATTAGCCCTAGTCTTGGGAGGAAGCGACAAAACCTGATTTGTTGATGTTGGGCATGAGCTTGCATGTGGTGTACGAGAATTCAAAGACATGTGGCGGCGTGGAGGTGCTCGATCGAGCCAGTAGATTCAGGTAACATGCTTCTCCGCACTCACACTTTTCTTTCTCCTGCAAGTGGTGTATGAGCAGGCGCATTGTAACTTGAATGCACAAAGTCGAAAGCCGGCATAAATGGTGCACGTAAGCACAGTTGACACAATCCACGTAATTCGATCATGCTCATGATCTGGCCGCGCGTGCAGCGCTAGGCCTGGAAAACGTGGCCAGAGCGCTGGAGTGCAAGCGTTGGGAACTTTTGCTGCGCCTCCAACGCCCTCAACTGCCAAGAGATCGAGGCCCAAAGGGATAGATTAAGCTTCCACTTGCTCTCCAGCGTGGGAGAAATACCTCGATGCGAGCAGCCATCGATACTAATCGCCCCTGAGGTTGCAGTAAATTGAGGGTAGAACAGGGATAAGGAGCCGTGGCGATATCTTGTCTGCTTTGGGACGGCTCCGTGCGCGAGCTGCGATCTCGAGCAGGCAGAGACAATGCCGCAGGTATTTGCGAGCACCGTAGTTTCTCTGCCACTCAGTAGATTCCATCTCTTCCAACTGCATCTTGATCGTGAAGTTCGAAGACAGGTGTTCGACACGAAGTAGACAAGAGCGACGACATCTGCGACGACCGACACGATAGACCTACCTTGACAATTGCCCCTCCTCAACTTGCAGATCGCCGACACGATGGGCCGAATTCTTCGCACCCTCACCTCGCACGATGTCGAAAAACTGCTCTTCGAGGGTCGACAAATCGTCATAATGGAAGGAAATGTGCTGCAACTTGACGGGTGGTTGAATGAACATCCTGGCGGCCGACTGGCCATATTACATATGGTCGGACGAGATGCGACGAACGAGATCAATATGTAAATTTGCCATTCCTTGTGTCAAACATGAAACATACTGCCCACACGGTGAACGTGACGGTCAGTTCGACTGAGAACAAGGAGTTGAAGTTGAAGTGGCCGCCTTGCTCGTTGTATACATATCATAATTCGGAAGCACCGGAAACACAGGGTCGCCTCCCTCGGATTTCCCGTCCCGCACCAAGGGTTATGCCCAATTAACTTCCTATGCCGCAATGCTGACCAATACTTTCCAGCTACCATTCCTCGTCCACCCTCCGGTCGATGCAGAAGTACCGGATTGGGAGGCTTATCAATCCGTGGAAGAACAAAACACCACCAATAAGAGGAGGTGCATTCTCTGACCCGGACGAGACAAACTCGACGGCATCAAACTCCGACTCGGACTTAAGTGATGCTACGACCATATGTGCTTCCAGTACCTGCTCTGACAGTGGTCGACAACAAGATAACGCTAAGCCGCGGAACGTGACGAAGCAAGTGGTAGTAGGGGACATCACGGACGCTACCCCTTCGAAGCGTTCTCCACCCTTAATCCCGCACAGAGATACTGCCACAGAGGCCCTTATTCAGAAGACCATTCAAGGGGAAGTAGACGACAACATCAGAGACTACCCATCGCTAGACTCTTGGACACAACGCGAGATCGAGAACAGGTACCGTGCACTCCACGACCGTGTCAAGAATGAAGGATTTTACGAATGTCATTACCGGGAGTATGCCAAAGAACTTGCTCGGTACCTCTCGATCTTCGCTCTGTTCATGACAACACTGCTTCATGGCTGGTACTGGACGTCTGCTTGCCTACTGGGCTTGTTCTGGGTAAGTGACACACGACCCAAAGCGCGAATTCTGGTGCTGACAATAACCTAGCACCAAATAATGTTCACCGCACATGATGCTGGCCATCGAGGCATCACGCAGAACTTTGTGTATGATACACTGATAGGTGTTTTCATTGCCGACTTCTGTTGTGGCCTGTCCATTGGCTGGTGGAAGAGCAGTCACAATGTCCACCATCTCATCACCAACCATACGGTAAGCTTCACACGGATGACATCTTGCCAGTATAAATCATTAACAGGCGCATAGGAACATGACCCGGACATTCAAAACGTACCCCTGTTCGCCACTTGTCCTTCCTTCTTCAAGTCAATACACTCAAGCTATTACGACTTCACCTTCGTCTGGGACAAAGCAGCAGACTTCGCTGTTCGCTACCAGAAGTACACATACTACCCCGTCATGGGCGTAGCCCGGTTCAACCTCTACATCTTGTCCCTGCACCATCTCCTTCTCGGGCCCAAACCCTCCCGCTCGACACGCTGGATCCGCAAAACCGAAATAGCTGGCATGGCATGCTACTGGTTCCTCTTCGGCTACTGCCTCGTCTGGCGCACTCTCCCAGATTGGCCAACGCGAATCGCATTCGTCCTCATCTCCCACATCGTCACCATGCCACTGCACGTTCAAATCACGCTTTCGCACTGGGGCATGCCAACAGCAGATCTCGGCGAGGGCGAATCGTTCCCCCAACGCCAGCTGCGCACCACCATGGACGTCGACTGTCCTCCTTGGCTAGACTTCATCCACGGCGGTCTGCAGTTCCAGGCCGTGCACCATCTTTTCCCACGAGTCCCGAGACACAATCTCCGCCGTCTGCAGAGTCTCGTGCGCGAGTTCTGCGAGGATACAGGCATCAAATACTCAATCCTGGGTTTCGTCAACGGAAACGAGAAGGTTCTGGGCAGGTTGAGCGAGGTCACGGCTCAGATGGAGCTGATGCTGCAGTGTCAGCGGTACATGGCTGAGACGGGCGAAAGTGGGCTACACTGATTTTAGTCGGATTGAGCGGTAGGGGGGTTTTATGAGTGTATTTCCTTTTACCAAAGGCGCGACAATGAGCGACCACAGAAAGACATGTCATGTCTGAGGTGCGGATGCTGTTGAATTTTGCCGTCCGGTCAGCTGTCTAGAGAACAAAAGTAGTAGGTATGGTACGACTTTGGCGTCAAGCTCGCACGGGCGCACCCTTTGAGATTAGGATCTGAACTTAATTTTGTATGTTCAAACTCGAAAGCAATGCAAGCTTTCCTGCGAACTGCTCTTTTCAGTGTCCGCTGTTCCCACGATACATGCGTCTCACATATGGCCACGTCTTGAACAAACAGTGACACCGTAGTAGGTGTTGTGCTGGATCGTGTGGACTTGTGTCTAGCAGTGCGGCAGTAGTGTTCTCGAAGGAGGAAGCAGATGAGATACGTCCACCAGGCAAGACATTACTACAGAACGGAAGTGCGCGCTACACGAACAGAGAGGCTCGATGGCGAGTCTGGAAATGGACGGAAACCAGGCTAAATAGTGCTGTGATGGAAGCTGATTATTACTGAGGTCGGCTTTATGTTCGTCTATCGCAGACCTCTCCAGCATGCCCGGTAGCAGCACGATGCTGTACCTTATTCCCCTATGATAGTCCTAGAAGGAACGTCCGCTGGCGGGCGTTCACTCGAGCATGCTCGTTCTCTATTTATCCCCTAGAAGATACCACTGCCCACTCCACACGCCAAAAATCTCTTCAACGCTGTGCATGGTGTCCTCCCACGGTACTTTGAAATTACCTGCATTGAATCTGGGTGAGTAGATTCGCATGTCAGGCGTTGTTAGTGGCAACGTGCTAAGCTTGCCTGCTGTTGCATCGTTGGGCTCTTCGTACTCGTCCTCCAGCGGTCTCAGAAAGCGCAAGCCAGAACCCCCAATATCGTCGTCTTCGGTCCTCATTCTGATGGTCCACTTCCCCTCCTTGATCCCTTCGAGCTGTACTCGCAAGTGCTCCAACGCCGTCTTAGTCTGCGCCATGATCTCTTCCGGACGATCCTTTTTCTTGCCGTACGCGTAGCTCGTGAACAGGCAAGCAATCCACACAGCTGGTGCCCCTTCCCTTTCGGGTTGTGGAGGGATAAGCAGAGACGTCCCCAGCAGCCTCTCCTTCTTCGCCTCAGCACCACCGAAAGAGTCGCAGTGTTGGACGTAAACTCTGTCTGCGACTAGGTATTGTTGCTTGACTGCCTTGGCGAAACCTGCACCCCATTTCCCCACGCAGTTCGTCGCGTGGACGAGTATCGATCGGTCTGGCAGGTTGGATATAGTGTGTGATGTGTCGTGCAATTTGAGCTGACTTGCGGGCGCTAGGAGTAAGCCCATCTTGCTCTTGGTGGCTGAAATCAGTCCTCGAGATTGTCTTTTGGCTGGTTGGAATTCGATTTCTTCAAGGTCTCGTTGCGGTCTTCCCGTTTCGCTGGTTGAGAAGACGAGATTACGACATTCATAACGGTGGGCGCCTAAGTTACTGATGATCTGACTCGTAAGAGTCGTAAGAAGGAGTGTGGGTAACAGAAGGCTCGCAAACGAATAACATCGTGATGCTGAAATGTCGAAGTGAATTTCCGATTCTTCTCACATGAAGTGTGTGTGTGCGTGTCCAACGGTGAACATGGCTATGCTTGTACTCAGAAGCAACCATAGGTATGCATAGCTTGGTCTTTGCTTCCTGCGTTTGTCTTACGGCTACTTTGGTACCATGCCACGTTTATTGTATTCTGGAAATGCCGTGTTGTCGAGTGCTCAAATTCTGCTGCCAACATTACCCTCTATCCCAAACTTGACTTCGTCTTCCTCTGTTCGCAGGGCGTGTCATCTCCCACACGTCTGAGTCTTCAGCTCTTCTTCCAAAACGACATGATACTCTTCCTTCCTCTCATCATCTTGCCAGTAGAGGATCGGCTACCATAGGGTTTCTCTTCACCACCTTCGCTATCGGTGGGCAGTAACATCGGCGTGTCGGATCTGCTTTGCTCAAGATCACCGTAGTCCTCTGACATGCTCGGCAACGCTGATTTCTTGCTTGCCCTGTTGCTCTGTCGGCTCCTCAAGCTCCCGATGCGTTTCTCCTCAGCTTCCAGCTTATCGATGTCTCCTCGGACAGTGGATCCGTTTGCACCCAGATCCTCCTCTCTGATGGGCAAAAATTTGACCACCCCTTTGCTTGCAGGAACCTTAAGACTGTCCGACAAGAAATCTTGGATCATCATGGTGGCTCGCATATTCTTGACCGAGGCAATCTCCGATGGAAGTGCTGTGACCGTAAGGAGGTATACCGGCTCAATTGACCCGCCGATCATGATAGCAGCATCGGTTGTGATTGTGATCATTATACTTGTGGGTGGCTTGTGGTATATTTCGGAGACAGTCATGAGCAGATCGTTGAGGAAGGTCTGTTCTTGTTCCAACTGCGGCTCAGCGTTAGTAATCGTCACCCCGATTTGTTCAGAACATACGCAGCAGCTGGTCCGTAACTCCACCACAATCATGGAGTCTCTTGTAACTCGATCCCTGGCTGAGTTGTAAGGTTGTCTCACTGCAAAAGCTTGATCGAAAAATTGGCTGTTCCGTTTCGACAACTCTTTGTTCTGCCATGACTTCTCGAGTTCGCTCGCACTGGATAGACCGTTACTGCCCCCTCTTGACACATTAGATCTCAACACCTCGACGCTTTTGTGCTCTTTTGGTGCGGGAGAAGATTTGCCCAAGTGGAAGAGCCGGTTTGGCGCAGTGGATCGTCGATCGCTCTTTTGAGAGCCAGATCTTCGGGGCTCCTGTCTTCTTGGGGGTGTTGGCGTTGGGAAAGCATTCTCAACAGGAGCAGGCCTGATGCGACTTGCGGTAGACGGCGTCCCGTTACCGTTCTGCTCGTGAGCTTCGCCTTGCTGAGACGACATCCCTAGGGACAAACCCAGGTGGGGACTGTCGCGACCGGTTGAAGTACGCTGAGACTGTCGGGAAGTCTTGAATGTCACGAGCGGTGGAAGAGGGGCCACGGACGGCATGAATAAAATAATGAATACACCACAATCTTGCGACCAAAAAGACAGCTAGAAATGAGCTAGCAAAAGAGCTCTCCAAGAAGCTGATTGTCAGTAGAGACAGAGCACTGAGGTCGTAAACAACATGTTTCGGTCCAAAGATCAGACATGGAAGGCGAAACGAACTACACGCTGCTTCCCGCGGCAGGTGCATGGCATGATCTTACCTTCCAGCAACTCATTGTGCCATCTTGATTGTGAAGTGGCTATTAGATGAACCTGCTGCGTCCGCCCTAGACTGCTTACACTGATACTTACAAGGTATTGCTTCTTGCTCTCATGATCCCTGCCTCAGTAACTGGCGAGTGGTGAAGGTGAGCTTAAGCGACGGTGAAATCGCCAACACAAGCGCGACCACCAGTAGGCGGCTCAAATCCAGACGCGTCTCGACGCGTGCAACCGATTCAAGAGCGAGGAAAGTCTACCGAGGGTTTGTGCTACATTACCCCCGAAAGCACCTTGTTTCGGCCCAGGTGTGCTTGAGCTTGCAAAGCTACGAAGAGAATGCAACTACTGCAAGATCGTGAAAACATGATGTAGCTCTTTCTCTGTTCAGCATGTCTTGATCGTCAATCTGGACCTTCTCACACGCTAAGCTCCAGCACAGATCTTCCCAGAACTCAAAAGGTCGTGCTCCGATTGGCAAGGAGATGTTGCTCCCCGGCGTTGACGTCACCTAAAACGGCCTCCAGGTCGTGTGTCATCTGGACATGACAGCTACACTCGTCACACTTGGCCAGCTGGGTGAGACAATTTAAGCGAATCAGGATTCAGCCTAGTAGCTCTTATTGTCAGTACTGTCCATAAATTGCATCTGCCAGGTACATTTCTTCTCACCACCACAACCACGACACAGCCATGTCTCTAACTCGCATTGCCAGACTACCGCTACGAAACACCACACGCCAATTCTCTGTCCTCACGTCCAGTATGTCTACCTTTAACCTGGAGAAGCACCTCCATACCATACCGTCTTATCTACCTCTACTAACCAGTACCCTCAGGAATGGCCGACAAATCTCCCCTCGACGCCAACAAGCCCGGCAGCGTCGGCAACGAGTTCTCCAAAGACGGCAACATTGGCAGCGCAGGCGAGAAAGTCGGTGGCCCCTTCGCCTCAGACGGCAAGGTCGGCAAAGAATTCACCCAGCAAGGCTCCGTCGGCGGGAAAGCACAGGAGATGGCCGAGAGCAAGTCCGTCTTCGACAAGGACGGTGCTGTTGGAAAGGAGTTCCAGGCCGATGGAAAGATTGGCTCGGTCGGTGAGGCTGTAGGAGGCCCATTCAGCTCCGAGGGTGCCATCGGAAAGCAGTTCACCGACAAGGGTTCTGTCGGAGGTGCGGTGCAGAACAACCTTGGGAGCAAGACGAACTAGGTCGAGAGGGTCAATCAGAAAGACCACGGCGCTTGCCAGACAGCTCTGGCGTGGATGGTGCGGTCAAGCAGTGTGAGCTCTATACGCGTTCCCAACGAGAGGTAGCATGCACTGTGTATAACAGTACAAACCCTATTTGATGCACCATAAGCAATATGCAACAACGTCTATCTCACTTATAGGTTGTCTCGTTTCACATCTATGTCCTTGAATCTGAAAAGACCTTGCAGAGGTCTGAAACTTATCTCGCCCGTTCGCACATTACACACTCTTACCTCCCCATCCACCCCCCGTCAATATTAACAATCTCTCCACTCACATACCTCGACGCATCACCCGCCAAAAACACCACCACACCCTTGAAATCCTCCGGCTGCCCCCACCTGCCCGCCGGAATCCTCGTCAAAATACTCTTCTGCCGTTCCGCATCCGCCATCAGCGCCGTGTTCATGTCCGTGTCGATATACCCCGGCGCAATCGCATTGACGTTGATGCCCTTGGCTGCCCACTCGTTGCTCAGCGCCTTGGTCAACTGGCCGATGCCGCCTTTGCTCGCCGCGTACGCGGGCACCGTGATGCCGCCCTGGTACGTCAGCAGTGACGCGACGTTGATGATGCTGCCTCGGCTCTTGCCGGCAGGGGGGTCCGGCTTGGAGAGCAGGTAGGCACCGAAGTCGCGGCACATGGTGAAGACGGTGGTCAGGTTGACTTGGAGCACGTTGTTCCAGTCGTCGTCGGGGAACTGGTGCGCAGGATGTCTCTTTTGGATCCCCGCGCATGTGAGCAGGATGTCCATGTTGTGGCCTGCGGCGGCGAGGTCGGGTATTATCTTGGAGACGGAGGATTGGTCTGCGAGGTCGGCGGTGGCGATCGTGCACTTGCGGCCGAGCGAGGTAACAGTGTCGTACGTTTGCTTGTTTGATTCGTCGCGTTGGATCAGGATGATGTCTGCGCCTGCTTCTGCTAGGGCTTGGGCCATGGCTGCCCCGATGCCGCGGGTGCCGCCTGTTATTACTGCAGTTCGACCCTCGAGGGAGAACATTTTGGAGAGCGCGTCCATCTTGGCCGTGACCTGGAGTATGTATCTGTTGGTCTTTGTGTCGTGTTGTGTTTACAGGAGTCTCGAAGAAGGCGCTGCTCGTCGAGGAAAGTGGTCTAGTGTCTGTCGAGTGCTTGAAGCAAGCAAAGGTCAAGCTGGATACCTGCCGTTTTGTTACACGACATCTTCTTTGCTACATTGTATGTTCGCCGATGCAGGTACAGCCGCAATTCGCGGCGAGCCTGCCGTATGGAGAAATGTTGCTGTTTTGGACTTGCCCCACGTCGGCATCTGATCGGTTTCTGCCGCAAATGTGGGGTTGAAACATCAAGATCACAGTGATTGATGGCGGCGAGATGTGCGCTGGTACATGAGTGCTTCTTCACAGCCAGTATGCGATCAAAGTCGTCAGATGATAATCGAACTCCGTGCAATACTTCCCCGCCGAAATTGATGCACCTGAGTCCACGTCCCGGATGAGCCTTCTTAGAAGAAGATTGACGAGCCATCCGATGTTGTGCTGAGCGTTGCAGGTTGCCTGTTCCGTGCAACAACGGCGTGCGCTGCCGTGAAGTCCAAAGCTGGCTCGTCACCCTCGATGTTGCTGATATCGAAGATGCTCACACCATCCTCGTCGCCTAGACGTACAATTTCCACGTGCTTCGCGCTCGACAACATGAAGAACGAAAGGTCTCCAAAATACACCTTGTTGTCGGATCTATAGTAGTAGTGCAACAACCGCCCTTCCCATCGGCTCGAGGATAGACCTTTCAGGCGTGGTGGGCTGACTTCAACCGGTGCGTCGTCGACGAGATGCCAATAATGGAAAGACGGCGTGCTATCCGCAGTAACTATTAACAACAATGTGGTCATGTTATCCCAGATCAACTGGCGAACCTCTTTCTGATATATGATGGCTGCAAGAACAGACTGCTGCTCAATATCCCAGATGAAAACGACGTTTGGAGAACCGTGCACCTTAGATGCGACTTGTTGAAGCTGACGACTGACGGCAACCAGCTCAACTTCTCCAATCTCATCAGTGCCGAGATCCCATACACCTTCCACTGGTGTGTAGGTGTCAGCTCCGACGTGTTGCCATATGGCGGTGGTCGAGCTGCTGAGAACCGAAGGGTGCCGGAAAGAATATGAGTCAATAGCGAGAGACTGGGAGTCTTGATAGCGAACCATGATCTGCTTTGAGCCATTCCCTATCGCAAGTTTGGTAGTCGTTGGACTTCCGGCTTTCTCGACCCAATCAACAGAGCTGACGCCTGTACCGGAGACTGCGAAGCTGAGTCCTGCAGGCACAAAACTCTCTGGACTAATGTTGAACTGCCTCAAGGGATGACCCATGGCAGAGAAGAAGCTGAGCTTGGTACCGTACGCCGGTGAGTCCCACACCATGAGCATTGGTTTCTCATCAGGTGACCACTTAAGGCCCTGTGCATCTATGGTGCCTGGCTTGAAAGTAGACACAACGCTGCCCTTCTCCATGACCACGACAAGATCCGTATGCCTGTCTCGTACAAGTACTGCAAGCACTGAAGTTGTAGTTTCTGTCTCACCATTGCCGCGACGTTGCAACATTGCGTAGCCTTGAGCCGTGGAGAACTTCCGATTGGGAACATCGCCGCGTTGAGCTTGGGTCAGTGACAATATCGAAGCGTGCGAAGCAAAGTCGAATACAATGATGGCTGAGTCATGATCAAAGACGAAATCTATGGCAGATATCTTACCATAATGGGCTGGGAACTCAATGTCTAGGACGACTCTAACCACTTCAACGAAGCTCAGTGCGTTTTTCGATGCCTCAAGCTCTAGCACGATGATTCTGAAATCAGTAGCCAGCATTAGATTGAATGTGACCGCACTGTCCGATGAATGCAAGCGGTTCCTGGGGCTCATGGTAGACCGTTGGATGATCGGAAACGACCATCGTATGGACCGAACCGTATCCAACACCGCTTGTACATTCAGCGGAAGCCTCACAATCGTTGTCCTACCAATCTCTGCCTTGTCACAGGGCGGCGCGATGACCTGAAGATCACTAAGGGGTGTAATCCACGCGACATAGAGGTGGTGACGATCCGGAGAGAGGGCCGGTCGCAGCATATTGGCGCTCTTCAGGCCTTCTAACGCTCATGGGAGTGTTCGATCGCACGGTCAATGCTGCAGATGCACAAGAAACATGTCACAAAGGGTTGAAACGGCTTTTATCGAGGAGGTTTGGCCAGTACTTGGTTACTACGCGTCTGCTACAACACGTCTTGCGGTGTGCCGTATGCCACTTGTAGCCTGCGTGTTCCTCAGCAGTGACGCTTAACTCACCCCGTGAAGCAGAAGGTACCAGCGGGAAAAGTACCTGACTTCAGATCATCCGGTACATGTATCACCAGACTTCTCAATGTCAGGGCATGGAATCCTGAACTGGTGTGAGTTCAATCATCCAATGAGGGATCGCACCAGAGTCAGACTTCCAACAGCCCAAAGTCCCACGAATCGTGATGGTAGGCCATTGCGCTTCCTCTTCCCCTACAACGGCAGATAGTTATCATACGGTCTATCAAGACGTCGTCATGATCATCTTGAGTGCTTTGTGCTACGCTGCAGCACCAAAAGTGCTGTATGCCTTCTCCCCATCCTTCTGAAGGTTAAACTCTGTCTACATGTTAACAGCAGCACGACAACACAACTGCCCAACCTTACCATGAGTGATCAAGGAATCAAGCTTCAAGGTGCCAGCCTGAAACATGCGCATGAGCGTATCGGTGGGAGTAGTGTTCACGAACCCCATAGTGATGGCTTCTCGTGATTAGTTCGCAGCTTTCCATGACTAGGCAATGGACACATACCCATATTGTAACCCCACAGCTTCTCAATATGCAGCGTGGCCTCTTTTCCATGCACGCCAATGTTCGCAAGCGTTGACCCGAAGCCTACCAGATTCTGGCAGAGTTCGAACGTCGCTGGGATGCCAACAGCCTCGATCACCGTATCACAACCCACGCCGTTGGTTAGCTCCATTACTACCTTCTCGACATCTTCCTTGCCAGAATCAACGACCCTGTCTGCTCCCATTTCCTTTGCCGCATCGAGTCTACCTGGGTCCTTGTCGATCACGATCACCAGTGACGGAGAGAGAAGCTTCGCCGTAAGTAACGCCGATAGTCCCACTGGTCCAGCCCCTACAATAGCAACAGTCGACCCTGGCCGGACGTTGCCCGCGAGGACCCCAACCTCATACCCTGTCGGCACAATATCGCTCAACATAACGAGAGCCTTCTCGTCGATGCCCTCAGGCACGTGGTGCAGACTCGAATCCGCAAGAGGTGTCCGTACATATTCCGCCTGAGTACCGTCGATGGTATGGTCAAGCACCCATCCCCCTTTCTCACAGTGGGACAACATACCCCTGCGGCACAATTTACACGATGAGCATGAAGACATGTAGGAAATAAGGACTGTGTCGCCGGGCTTGAAGGCTTTGACGCCGTCCCCAACAACGTCTACTGTGCCCACGCCTTCGTGACCGACGGTGATCCCTCCTTTGCATGTCGGAACATGGCCTTGGAGGATATGCAGGTCGGACCCGCAGATGGTCGTATATTTGATCTTTATAATGGCGTCGGTGGGGTCACGAATCTCAGGCTTTGGTTTGTCTTCGAGTTTGATCTGGTTCAGACCACGGTATACGCGGGCCTTCATACTTGTGAGGTATGTTTCTGGTCAACAGGTTCGAGCGCGAGTGTAGCAACTAGCAGCGTGTGTATCGAAGAAGGGAAGGCGGAGGACACGGTCGTCACGATCCTTCGACTCATGGCAGCAAGAGCCGCAATCTAGAAGAGAGGGGTCCCATTCGCGCTTACCTTTCGACGTGTCTACTGGACAACTCTGCAGCATTTTTTGCTCAATGGGTCAAAAGCACGAATTGGAGTTGAGATCAAGGAGAGAAGAGGAGAGAGGAGAAGAGTCATCCTAGCTTTTGCGGATCTCGATGCCTGGTCTTGCTGTGATCCATGGTTCACGTTGTTGGATGTATCCCTGAAGCTTGTCCAGAAGCGTCTCAGAGTAACGCCTCAAGTCAGTCTTTACGAGGTATTCATGAGGAGACGTCATCTGAACACAGCCTATCCTGGGCACTATCACTGCGCGCAGAACCAAGTACACTTCAACGGCGAGCTTGTATCAGAACAGAAGTACCAATTAGTGTACTGGCCTTCCCAATGTGGAGAAGGCACCAAAGACCCCGCTTCCCCAGGTTCGTGGCTGTCGAACGATTCGAAGCGAAGCCTCTGCCCACCTACTCGAGTACAAGTAATCTTCGTATACCCACATGTTCTAGCCGAATTTACCCACGCTAAAACGGTCTGCCATTAGGTCGCTTTCTAGCTTGTCATCTGGGCAATGCACTCTCATCGCTCTTCACGTTGCGTCTCCATGCTGACGAGTAGGATTCCGCTAACACGGAGTCTCAATGACTTGTACGACCTGGTCAACAAGCCGAGTGATATATGTGACGTTGATTTGAGTACAGCAATGATCATAGAGTCCAGTCTCCACTGTCATACTATCGTCTACTAACATTGTGCCCACACATCAGACCAGAACACATATGTTGTATACCTGGAGCCTCGCAGCTCTACCCGACTCAATCTGCACTCAACTCAAATCTCATCTTCGGGAAGCGCTATTAAACCCCAATTTCTCGGCATCTTATGTCCCTCCCACATCTCTCTGGCCTCCTGTAGCTCTTCTTGGCTCCGTGCTCTGCGCTGTCGGCGCCGTTCTTTGCGGCGGGCCTCGTCTTGCTTGTTTGTACCTTCAGGTGTGAGTGGCTTGGGCGTCGCGATGCGAGTGGTGTCTGGCGGTCCGATGCTGCTAGACCTCATAGCGCTGGTAGGGACCGTAGCGAATGTCGACCGTGTGGGGTAGGAAGAGACATATTCCACGGAAGGCGAGGGCGTAGCGGTGGGTGTGGACGTACGAATCGATGTCGATGCGGAAGTCTTAGGCGGTAGCCGCTTGACTGAAGCAGCCTTTGTGATTGGCTTCTTGACAGATTTCGTAAGGGGCTCTGCAGACGCTTTGCTGGCCTTGATGCTCAGCTTTTGGGTGGGTCCCGCGTTCTTCCCTTCGCGAGCTTTGCTTCGAAACTCAGTGACGTTGGTATCCTCCGGGTTGACTCTATCATCAACTTTCTCAATGGAGGTTTGGGGTGAAGCTAGGTGTTTAGGTCCCGTTGTACTTGGGTCAGAGAGGTAGACGGGAGACCCTGTATCTTCGTTGTGACCGATGATGCCCACTAGCGCATCCTGTCGCTGCTTTGTTCCAGTATCCTTTCTAGTTGGTCGTCCTTGCTTTGAAAGGACGGGCTTAGTTGTATTGTCTGAGAATGTGCTTGGTGCTCGATGACGCGCTATACTTGTGGGCGATGTTGGGGGGTTGATAAAGGGGTTGCTGCGGAGAAGCGGCGCAGAACCATTGGTGTTGCGGCTGATTTTTGGAAGTGACATGAGTGGAAGTGGTTCTGCAACATCATTCGCTGGCTGGTAGATTCTGCCATCTTGATCACTGGTCATTGCCAGTTCTTTTTCAACCTCTTGTGCCGCGATCTCTGCCTGTTCTCCGGACAATTCAAGCTCTGCTTGTGAAAGCGGATCCAGGTCGTGGAGTGTCCCATGTTGGGCCGTGTGACCATTCGCAGCATAGTGCTGTGGTTGTCTGCCGGCTGTAAGACGAGGCGAAAGGGATGAAGCCGATTGACCGAAATTGGTGCTTGACGCAGCGTCTTCCATGGATACGTCGCTCGTAGCGTTATCTTCATAGTCATCTCTGGTCTCTGCAACAATCTTGCGGTACTTAGCTCTGGTTTTGCGGATGAGGTTACCCTCGCCAGGCCCCTTTCTCTTCTTTCGATTCTGAAGCATGGCTGTGATAGGATGGTGTCTCTTTGATAAGAGCAGATGAATTGAATGCGTCGATGTCTTCAAGCTTGGACAGGCGCGAGTGTTGCTAGGCAGGGTAATATATCGTGATGTTCAGATATTGGCGACACTGCTGGAAGCGAGCTTAAGTAGCTCTACTTAGGAAAAGGGCGTTGGCAGATACTGGTGACTTCTTGAAGCCGGATTGTAAGTCACATGCACTGTTTCGCGTCGGCCAGCGTCAATTGGCGTAATGTGAATGCAGGTCAGAAAGGAAGCGTGAACGACACAAGTTATCTGTTGGATGAGTGAAAGTGTACTCTCGACGTATTTTTATGCGATTTTCTTGCACCTGTCGTCGTTGTCGTCGATGCTGATGGATATCTCCATCTAAGTCCGGCTTGTGTTATCGCTAGTGCCGCCCTTGAATATCATCTGTACGATTTCCATACCTTGCCAACGCCTACCGCCTCCTTCTCCGCCACCAAAGGCTGTCCTCCTCTGTATCCGCATCATCAGTCTCGTTTGTATCACTGACTTCACTCACAACAACATCTTCCTCACCCCAAATTTCATCTGACGATAAGCTCGCGTAATGTTCTATACCTCTATCCCCTAACATCCATTTGCCTAGCGCGAGAAGAGCATTGAACGTCTCAATACCGGTAGGCACAATGTTGTTTTTTGGAAGCAGGAAGCCATAGGATCCTGTATCTCTCAGCTTGACTTGAAAGGCATACTTTACTGTCATATTCTGATAGAAGAAGTCGAGGGCACTTCCACCAGACTCTTCGAGCTTTGTTCTGACCGGCTTGCTGTCCTTGGTCGAGCCGGGAGTGGTGAGCGTTACCGACCCTTTGCACGCACTGTCAGAGTCGTAGTAGTGCCCGTTGGTTATCCTGAAAGCTTTCGCCAAACCTATGGCAAGCTCCTCCAGATCTTCCAGATTATGTGGTGTCTTGTCACAACTAAAGCTATATGGGTACAATATTTCTTGCGAGTAGGCATGTAGGTCGATGAATGCAGCGAAGTTGGTCGCGCCGCCTGCAATCTCATTCTTGGCCCACTCAACCAATCTCTGTGCTTCTGTTCCCTGTAGTGGATGCTCTCCTGCATATGATTCAGAGCATGGATTGTCTGTTTGCGTCTCGCCATCCCAACCAAATGGAAAGCTCCTGTCCAAGTCAATGCCCCGGCAGAAGGGTAGCGAGGTGTCTTGACGGTTTTTGCGCCACAGACGATCTGTTGTCCAAGTGTACTCGTAGCCATCCGGATTGAGAACAGGGATAAAGACCAAGTCGTAATGTGTCAGCAGTTTCTCGATGAGAGCGTGACGGCGGGGGTCAGAGTCATGAAGCAGGCTTCGAAGAAGATAAGTTGCAGTCGAAGTTGTGATCCACTCTCGTGCGTGATTGCCAGCCGTAAGCACGATTGTTTGTCTCTTGCCGCCCTCGTGAGGATCATCGTCCCGTGGCTCAACACCAAGCCGGATTGCTGGGATATCGCGGCCTTCGTAGGAGGTACCGATTGTGAACAGCTGTGTTCTGTCTGGAAACATCGAGGCTAGCTGTCTCAGCCACGGATAGATGACGGATAGTGGCTGGTAGTTCTCGAAGAAGAGGTCGTGCGGCATAGCTGAGGCATGTCCGTATGGTTCCGCATGACTGTCTCGAGCATCTGGAAAGGTGTCAAGCACGGCTTGCGACAGTTGAGTAATGACGGGTGTATGCGACTGCTGCATGGACTCAGGAAGCAGAGTCAAGAATGATGGCAGCACCTTCTTAGACACCCTCACGTCTGCCCAGTCCTTGCTTGCCTCCCATACATCTAGAAAAAGCGTGTCGACGGCTTCCGCGAACTGCTTTGCCTCCTCTTCACTTTTGACCTTGAATCGTAGCACCACATCACCATCGTATCGGGACTGAAATTTGCCGGCGGGTCCGGCCAGCGAGTTGCTACTTTTGGAGGGAGATTTCTTGTAGTAAGGCCAGATTGCCTCAATAAATCCGCCGCATACCCGGCTCAGAAATGTCTCGGTCGATTGTGAAGAAGGGTTGTTCGCGTTAAGCAGAAGTTGCTGGTCAGCGTGCGATTCGCTGGTGGGTACTGATATCGACAAAGACACAAAGAAGAAAGCACAAAGCAGTAAGCTGAGAAATGGTGGAAGATTCATTATTGGTCCAGGCTCATCGTAAATGTATACAAACAGTTGAGAAGTAATCGTCAGCAACTTGTCGCGACCAAGAAGCAAAAAGCTGGTGGTAGCACACGAGCCGGACAGGAATGATGCTGCCTCGACATTGGAGTTTGCGCACCTGAAGAAGCTGCGTTCTAGGCAGTGCGAGTGGGGAAGCCGCGACGGCCGCTAAATCCTAAACCCTATCGAACAGCGCGGTTCCTGAGCCAAGGTCTGTCTGACAGGGGTACAGAACTTGGACGAGCGAGATTGTGCAGATATCAGGAAATGCCTTGAAGACCATGCCGCTTGCGAGTCTCGTTTCCAGTGGCTGCAGTGCTTCGATAGCATGTACTAGCACTACGCTCAGGAACTCGTATCTCTGCTCAGCAGCAATTGCACGTTCCATCAGATGAAGTTACTGTTCTTGTCGCGTGGACGTCCTTACTCGCAATGAAGTCTAAGACATGGGGGCACGTGCTTCATTGTAAGAAAACGTCTTCGACAGCACCGCTCGGCCAGAGTCACGTAAATACAGTGTAGTATGTCGCTACCTACCGAGCTTACAACTCAAGAGTGTCAACGTTTACATGCCCCTTGAAAAGGTAGGATACCTGACGCTGGCCTTCTTCCAGCTCTCAGCAGCCTCCCGGATTGCAGAGTCCTTGCCATCTGTCAGAGTCACACCTACATCATCGAAGTCCCTCCATCCCTGGTAATACTCCTCGTCCCTGAACAGAAGGATATTTCCATACTGCTTAAGCAATTAGGAAAGCACGATCTGAGCCGGGCTCCACACACCTCGCTGACCTATGTCGAATCGGACGCGATCCCGATAGAAGTGAGCACACCTCTTGCGGTCAGGAAGCTGTCTTCGTGCTTTTCGATGTCGGCACTAGACTATCGTCCTACCGTCTCCTGTGCTGCAGTAGGTGTCAGCGACATTCCGTGCACGGATGTTGAAGCTGTAAAGTTCGTCTACGTTTCAACCATGGCTGAGTGTCGGCCATGTGACCGCAGGCTCGCTCGTGGGGCCATCAAGCCGTCGCGTTCGATGTTGACTGACGCACCATCCAGGCCAAGACTTCTGGAGGGTGACGCCGATTGCAGATAAATAGACAATGAACAACGAAGGCGAAAACGAAATGAGATCTGTTCAACAGTAAGGGGTTGTGATCTTGCCATGTATTTTGACCTCTGGTTGCGGACCGGGTGCGCCTAGTACCTACGAGGCCTACCATTTCAGCTGGTCGTAGATTTGCAGTGCTTCTCACGTCATGTTGACAAGCAGCAGAGTAGCTTCACTCTCTCGGAACATCAACCGCTCCAATTCTGCTTGATCCGTGTTCCGAAAGAGCCAATCGTTTCATGAAAGTGCACTTCAGGAAGTGTTGAAAGGATGAAAGCTAGACTTCATCCGAGCTTCAAGTGTGAACCCGAAAAGATGCTGATGGTTCCACTATTGGGCACCGGCCAATCAGACCCGCTCTGTAGTTGTGCCTTGCCATTTCACCACTGCTTGAATCACTACTGTCACCGTCTCGGTTCTCAGCAAGCTGAACTTCTATCTGGAAAAAGATTGCCTAGTCTTCCCGGAGGTCACCTGCAATTGTGCTGGATTTGCAAAGTCTAATCAAGTGCTGACCTGCTTACCATCCTCTCCGACTGACAAGGACTTTCATCCAAGATCTCCTACAAAATATACCACGGTCAAGATGGCTCATGACCACTCAGTTCCGCGTGTCGGCGTCGGCGTCTTTGTTCTCAATTCCAACAACCAATTCGTTTTTGGCAAACGAAAGGGCAGTCACGGCCAAGACACATGGGCGCTCCCCGGGGGTCATCTCGAACTACACGAGTCCTTCGAGGAATGCGCCAAGCGAGAAGTTCTCGAGGAAACGGGTCTCAAGATCACAGATGTGCAATATCTCACGTCCACGAACAGTCCACGGATAGATGGAACCAAGCATTATGTCACTATCTTCATGATTAGTCGCCTCCTGAATGAGGGAGATCAGCCAGAGGTGCTAGAGCCGGACAAGTGCGAGGGCTGGCAATGGATAAGTTGGAACGAGATGCTACGATGGTATGAAGGAAACAAGAATGCAGGTAATGGCGAGCACAGTCTGTTCATGCCGATGATCGATCTTGTTGAGCAGCGGCCATCGACGAGACCGACCATGAGTCCAGAATGAATGCCAAACTAGTGAAGAAAACACAATCTTAGTACGCCAGCTTACACCCTATCCCTGGCGTGAACGCTCTACCTATATATACGCATTGCATGTCATCATGGAGTCCGAATCAGAGCCATTGTTGTGGCACACAGGCGCTCAATGCCTTGGTGGGAGGCTTAACTGAGAAGCCCACCCGACTGTACTGTCCTCGCTACTTCAATTTATTGACGGGACCGCTCGGGGCGCCAAAGGGCTCTAGAATGTCCAATCGAGGACCGGGTTGGTAGGATTGAGGTGGCGGTAAATGAGCAAGCTGAGGCTCGAATGAGAACTGGCTAGGGGACTCTTCCTTCGTTCGTGGCATTGACATAAACGATGGAGGTGGCATGACAGCACTGGCACTGTAATTGCTCGCTGGCGAGGTACTCGTGCTCTTCTTGGCGGCGACAGTTGGGCTTTGATCGGGATTTCGAAGGCGACGAGCAACTTGCTGACTGTCGGATTCAGCCTCCCGCTTCTCGCCATGTAGCCCTTGGAAATTCATACTTCGCTTGCGCATATACTCGCGTGCAGATGGTGAATTTGCGTAACGTGAAGGGTTCGGGAGACGCGGTGGTGTATATTGCGCCAACTCTAGAAATGCTCGTTGATAGGCTTCCTCGCCTGTCGGGTCTTCATCTGCTGCGGGGCGCGACGAAGCAATATCCGATCGGTAACCTCGCTCTTGCCAGTAAGGTGTCACATCTCGTGGCAGTTCGGTCTTTCTGTTCTTTGAAGTCGAAGACCTCGACATGGCTGCTGAGACAGAAAGCGTTGTTTTCGGTGTGGCGCCACCTGACAGTGCCCGAAGGTCCAGATGTGGGGCTGTGGCAAGAGCAGCGACAGACAGGAGCTTTGGTTCTTCCTCAATAATACGGAAGGATCATCGGGAATCAGACGGGCGGCCAGAACGAGGGCATTCTTGGGCTGCAGCGAACAACAATTGGTACGATCAGAAGGTGTTGGGGTGGTGTGCAAAGATCCAAAATGCTGGAACCAAGAGTTTGCCGTGGAGGGCTGACAGATACCAAAGCCATGGGTCGTGATGACAGCCCTAGGATAGGTGTGGATAGCGCTCAACTCGTCTGGCTCAAATGAACATGAGGCACGAGACGGGCGCTTGTAAACAATTCGGTGCACATTCCAGGGTCCCTGCAAGTCACGTCGGGGAGCTGCAGAGGGGCGAAAAACTCGAACTTGGGCGGCAACTCTAGCCTAGACAGGTCTAGCAGCAAGGCATACTCCGGGCCTCTCAAAAGACGTGATTCTGAAACATTGTTTGAGTGCTCACGCAAAGTCCTCGTGGAACGACGGCACATTTCATAGTACTGCTCCCATCACATGATAGCCATGTCGCACAGAGGTATAACCTCTGCTTTCCGTCTTCGTACATACCACACTCTGCAGAGGTGTTTCGGATGACAGAGTCGAATCTGCGAAGGTCGTGCAAGAGGATACTTTGTTTCGACAGACGCTTCTGTTTCCACATGCCATTTGACTGTTTCAGATAGACACTTCGACGGTACCACCCTCAGAATGCAAATACAGCAAGTCGGAAGGGCCTTGAGCGCTTACAGAATGAGGTCTAGATGGAATGAGGTAGGCCTCCTTCATCGTCAAGAGACGTTGGTGCACCCCGGGTCACGATGGCATTGTTGTTGCATGATTCGAGACTGAGAGTCGACTAGGCTAGAAGGGGCTCAATTGGGAGCCGGTCAATTTCGGCAACATCGCTCTGCGGAACTCCAGTACGGTGGGGAGGGGAGCAACTACCCACCAGTTCTAGAGAAAAGTGGATGTGCTCGTGTGATGTTTCGCAGAGCGTGTCTAAAGCGAAAGGGAAAACCTGAACGACTTTGGCTGATTTGCAAATCGACCGTTATTACAGTGACGTTTGATCTGCTCAAGCTCCAAGGTATACGAGGAGACTGTATGCTCGATCGTTGCGATCGAGTAGAAAGCATGACGGAGGATGAACATAATAGAAGCAGGAGCGGAATGTTCCTGACGAAGCAGGGGCACGTGCAGAAGAGGCAAAGGATCTGCTACTAGGGTCCAATCAACCAATCAGAAGCATCGCGTCCTCTCAACCGAAGCACGGCAAGGGCAGTTCGCATGCTTAACAATCGATGCCGTCGTTCGCACCATCCAATCACAATGCGTACTTTCTTATCTGAGCTTGGGCCAGCGCACGCGTAAAAAGTCTTGTTTCTGCACATACTTCTGCATCTCGTGCAAGCGGCTCCCAGAAGGCTAATCCAATCTGGTCATTATCCAGAGACCGACCGGACGCAAGAGAGAAAGAGAGTTCTTCGGCGTGGCTCGTGTGGGCATCTGTGGGCCAGATTAAGCAAGATGAGGGTAATGCCATAAAACACGAGAAAGCAGTAAGAGGTACCTGTGTTCGTGCACTGGCTTTTATCATACGACAGCATCCTCACAGGTCCCAATCTGTTGCTGTCGCATGTGTTCCTGCCTTCTTCGTCCATCATATCTCTCTCGTAATCGTATCCCACTGCCACACCCCACGAATCACTGTGTACCTGCCACTAAGAAAGTGTCCATCTCATTGTTTCCTTCTAGAAGAACCGGTATTGCGGTACCGAACACAAGACCTAAGTGAGATCAGAAATAGGAAAGTCTAGTTGACGACTACTATTGCACTCACAGCACAGAGCGCAGCCTAGACTCAGTGCGAGAGTGTCTGTCAGTGGTTCTCAGCGCCGCCACTAGCCGTCCGCTTGTGCTTCCTTACAGGTATACACATCCGACCGCGTCTTGGTTCGCCAGACCCGGACTTGAGCCTCGAACCCTTCGCTTAGGCCTCATACTTTGCGCCGCACGTCTCAACGATCGCATCCATATCTCTCGCCAAGATGGCAACCACAGCATATCCTACTCAGACTTACACGATCCCCCAGCACAGTCAAATGCCGTACCATGGCCCCAGTGGGCAACCGTCGCCCTCAAGTTCGACATCTCCTGCTTCGCCGAGAATGGCAGACTTGCCTCAGCCGTACAATCCAAATCCTACGAAACAATTAAGGCCACTCAAGTCGCCTTTGTACGTGCCGGCCGTGCTCAGACCTACCGAACACTTCCCCGTTATGTCTCCGATGACACCTCCGAAGAGCACAAGAGGTTCGCTAGATAATCTTGATGAGGCCAATGCCTCTGAAGCTCAGCACTCAGACCTGGACATGTATCTGTCGCAGATACAGGTAGAAGAGGAGGAATTAGCAGATGTCACCGGTCTTCCGAAACAAGACCACTGGAAACCAGACGAGGCCTCTTCGAGCTGCGATTCACCCCAGTGCAGGAGCAGTTTCAACCTCTTCAAGCGCAAGCACCATTGTCGGCATTGTGGCCATATTTTCTGCTCATCGCATTCTAGCCAGACTATACCGCTTGACCAGGAAGCCAGGTTCCACCCTAACGGCTACCAGTCCCGGGCATGCGAGACATGTTACAGACAGTTCTCCAGATGGGACACAGCGCGGAGCATGAAGCGAAAGGACAGTGATGGCAGCGATGGTAGCGAGGACACGAAGAGCTACAAGTCTGTGCCTGATACATCTCGTGCGCCGACGCATCGCAGAATGGCGTCTGCCGCCATTTCTGCCAAACGCGGGAAACAGGAGCAACCACCGTTGGCGACTCCTAACAGCGCCCCCAGAGATTGGGCATGGAGCACCTTCTGATTTACCGAGCATGGAGGCGATCCTATCTGGATGGGAAGCGCCCAACGGCACAACATGCAAAAGATATCCGGATGTGGCCAGCCATTACGAAATAAGCTGCGCCGCCCGACAGGGATCTGACACGATCTGCAGCAAGCTGACTCGACTGTCGGCTAACTTCGGCTAGCCTCGGGGCGCCTTGCCGAATGGGGCAACCAGCAAAACCTTCGACTACCATGTCTCACATGGTCCCAACACAGGCAACGATTTGCCAGTTTCAGCTCGCAAGACATGAAGACCCGTTAGGATAATGTTCTGATCATCCAGACAGTATCTCGCAATGTTCAGATGTCAACAAGAGAAGACCACCTTGGTACGTGTGTTGCCAGTTGGTCAAATGTATGAAGCCTGAAGACGTCTTTGAGATACCCCCGAAATATCACCGGTCGATCTATGCGGAATTGACACGAACTTGGACAACGCCGACCACGGTCGTGTCCCAAGCTCATTGGCCCTTCTCCGAGGCGTGACTGCTCATCGCCGCGACTCGACTTGCACGGAGGTTGTTACGTTTGAGGCGCATATTTACCTGCTGCATTTGCAGTATGATTGCCTCGATTCTTTCTGTTAATTCTTTTATTGTTTTTGTCGCTTTAGTTATGGGCGCGTGGCGTTGTCGGCTCATATCATTGCTTGGGTGCTGCTTTCGGACACGACCACCTGGATATGGCGTGGGTGCGAGGTCGTACAACCGGATACATCATCGCCATTGACGTCGGAGTCACATATACGGGACCGACCATTCAGTATGGACAATGCTAGCCAATAGCAGCTGGTGTGCTCTCGCGGTGCAAGTACTGGCACAGAGGCTGACATAGATCAGTAAATTTAGATGGGCTTTGACGCCTTAGACAGTTGCCTCTAGACACAATTACGTATAACTGCTGCTACTAGACAAACAACGTTCGCGACGGCCATGAACTTCACAACACCGGGGCGCTTCTAGTAACGTGCCCCCTTAATGACTCTCTGCAGCAATGACGGCGTCAGGTAAACCCCATTGTGAAGCCTGAGGCAGATTTGCATTGGCCTAAATATAACATGTCGAAGTGAAGCAAGCCCCACGTGTCAATTCTTGTACCTAGCTAAGTCGCTTGACCATGGCGGCCACAGCATTCTTGCCGCCAGTGTCACTGCCATGGACTTTGTTGCAAACGTCGAGGATGTACTCCCGGCTCTTCGACGTCAGAATCTCGTCTGTCGCTTTCGCAGTGGTCTTGTGGGCACTGCGACGCAACCGATGAGCTTCTTAGCCGCACTTACCGACAACATCGTCCAAGGCATTTCGCTGACAACTTCCAGTTGAATTAAAGATCTTGCGGTTTTGTGGTCGCGACCCTACATTAGTCTCAAGTCCCTATTTGGAACTAGTCTCATGATGGGACAGCATTTACACGTGCTTTCCACACGTCGGGAATGCTTTTGTGGAACCACCCGAGGCATTGCAGACACGGGAAGAATATGATGAGAGCAGATGTGGGAGTGTATGTACCAGCCATGCGCAAGGAAGCCAGTTTTGAGCAAGGGTGATTAAGTTAGGTGTCTGCGAAGATTAAATGGACGCGGCCAATTATCGTTGTATATCATTACCCATTACTAAGGAGCATACAATGTTATACTCTATGCGTGCCACTTCATTGCTCTGGACTTTGCCCATTTTCCCCACTGGGAAGAATCCTCCGAATCGTTATCTTCCTCCGAGGCGTCTTCAGAACCGTCGCAGGTGTCAAGGGAGAATACCTGTCCACTTTGTGGGCCATTGGGACCACCACCTTCACCACCGGTCACGATGTACAAGGTGCAACCATCCTTGCCAAAAGCAGTAGATGTGGGTCCAAGCAGGGTCTCGTCATCAGCGCCGCCAGCGACGAGGTTGAGCGAGCCGTCTCGTGGGACCATGTAGACAGAGTCTGGCTGTGCAGCGATGTATGCGCCGCCTTGCTTCTGCTTGAGGTCGAAGCCGTCAGGGCCCAAGTCCTCGGGGAAGGTGGCGAATACGGTGATTTCACCGGTTGCCTTGCCAGTGTTCTTGTCAATCGGGACAGCGCCGAAAGTGTGCTGTGCTGAGTTTGTGAAGTAGAGGTATGGGCCCTGGACTTGGACGCCGTTGATGCCGAAGTTGGATGTGTTGCCGGGCAGGAATAGATCATTCTGGATGACGATCTCGTACTTGCCAGTCTTGGTGTTGACAGCCCAGACCGCACCGAGGCCAGAGTCGGCGATGAGGACAAGATCCTTGTTGCCGCCTGGGATAGCGGTCACACCATTCAGAGTGTCGGCTTCTGGGATGGCGGTTACGAGGTTGTTCTTTGGCTCTTTGCCGCTCAGGTCGACGTTCCAGACCGAGTTTGAGCCTGGAATGCCGGCGACACCGTTCGGCACTTGAGGGCCGAAAGCGAAGTTGCCTGCGGCGACTGTGTAGACATCGTCGCATGTCTCTGCAATGCCGGTCAGGGAACCGGGCTGGCCATTGCCTATGGCGTTTGTGAGGTTTGCAACAATGACTGGCTCTGGGTTCTTGGGATCGAGCTCGACCATGATTGCGCCGGTGACAGTGTTGAGGAGGAGCTTGCCATTGTCGCGGACGGCGATGTTCTCGATGTTAACGTAGCCAACACCACTGAACGCGTTCTCGAATTGATAAACGAGGGAAGGGGTGGCCTGGGCGAAGGTTGTTGCAGCAAGCGCTGCTGCGCTGACAATAGATGTGTATCGCATGATGGGTAGTGGTGCGAGAAACAATAGCAGCTGGCTTGAGAAAGAGAGAGGTACCTACCTGGAGCCTAGTTACATTGATTGAGCTATATATCGAAGACTGTAGTTGGGACGCCCTCCTCGGCTCCGTGGTGGCCGGAAGTGCTCATCGAGCAATGTCGTTGGCCAAGCTGCGGAAAAGCACCACGCTGTCTTGGCTGGAGCAATTTACGGATTGAATACTTGAAATAGCTCATTTCGTACCCAGGACAGGTAGATTTACACCAGTACAATTTGGAACCCGACCAGGATTCTCATCTGGCAGACAGCTATCAACATGCATTGGATTTAGCGTGATCAGAGCCAAGACATGGGGGAACAGCTCAAGCGGAGATCTTGCTTGGCACATACATCGTGGACGTCATTATCGCTCGAACGGTGCAAACGAGTCTTCTTAGCTGCAGGAGAAGTACCTTCCTTTTTGTCACAGTCTGGCTCTGCAAGCATCCGCGTACTAGGACGAAGCTCAAAGTAACTATTTCGAGCTCATGTTGATCGTACCCCCGGCACGGAGACTAGCGTCGACGTGCCTTGCAGCTTCAACCCCGCGCGATCCGTTAATCTTCCGGGTAGGGGTTATCCCAACCTTTTCTGACAGCGTTGTGGCAGCCAGAAGCATTTGAGCCCTTACATACACAGCGGTGGAGCAGGTTACAGGTGTCACTACACATAGCAGACTGATACGTCCCCAGCGCGTTTGAATACTCATGTACATCAAAGTGATGACAATCATTGGATGTTTTGAACGACCAAGGTTGCCGCTTCCGCGTAGCCACACTTCTGCCATGCACGGACGTCCGAGCCGTTACCTGGACAAATACCCTGTACATGCCAGGCACATGTCCGGGCCTGCATATCTAGCACCATGCGCCACATAGTCAATGATGGTCTGATTGAAGCTTCAACCAAGGATCTTCAGAATTCAACTGGCATCTTAGAGCCGATTTGACTGGGTTGCAACCACAGCATGAGCAGGTCTGCCCTTGTTATTGGCAAGTCAGGCACATGTAGGGCCAAAGGAAGCTCCATGACTGCTCTGGGTTTCGCTCTGGCTCACGGATGCAAGATTGGGATGTGCAACAATCCTGTTGATTGGTCTATCAGGATGGCTGGACAAGTCTCCGCCCAAGCATCCGACGAAATGCTTGAGTACTCTTGTATGAATACAAGTATCCATCTTCTGCCTCCCTGAGCTGCTTCTTTCACAGTATTCACACAACTAGAACTCCATCGTGTTCACCATGAAGTTCCTCCAAGCCCTCAGCACCTCCCTGTTCGCCGCCCTGGCATGTACACCAGTAGCTTCGGCCTGGTCATGCCTTTCCGATGACGATGCTGCTTCAATCATCGACGCGCAAAGGACTTTCCTCTTGCGACAAAACAAGACCGCTGGCAGAGAAGCTGTGGAGAACCTTTTTGTCTCCGACCTGCTCGAGACCAGCGACTCTATCAATGCGCTCAGAGGCGTCACGGTAGGTTAACTCCTCATTCCTTTGCTGCTTATACCGGCGATGAGTCGAGCTCAATACTGACATGTTTCCCACAGCTTGGCACGCCAGTCTACACCAACTCGTCAGCATACATTGCAGACACATTGTCCCAGCAACCACTTCAGGAACTTAACACCATTGAAGTGTTCCACTCTTGCAACAAGATCCTCTGGTACTGGGAGATGATCGGTGTTGGTGGGCCAGGCAAGCCGCGAGCCCGCGGTATGAGCATCACCTCCGTGGACAACTCAGGACATGTGACAGGACACCAGATTGAGTTCAACAGTCTGACCTGGGCTGAGAATATCGGCTACAACTGCTCTGCACCAGCGGGATACGGCAAATAAACGGTGGCCTCGAGCTGAAGAAATGGTTGGGATAGTTAATCAGTGAGATGAGGTTTAAACATCAATAATTTCCTCACATGTCCTCTGTCTTGTTCGGTGTACCAAAAGTCAAGTCATGGAAACCATATTACCATCACTGGTTGTTTGGTCAAGTACGTGTGAGCTCTTCCTGAATGCGCGAATACAGCTAGAACAGAAGCTACCTCCTGTTTATCTATCGCTTCGCTCTCGTAGTCGTAATAGCGTCGTTGCCAGCCTTCAAAACTAAGATGCTGCTGTTCCAGAGCGGCAAACCCTACTACAGGTAGCAGAAGCCCGACCTTGAGCTCTGCGTGGTCAACCAGTAGATGTTGGCGAGAAGAAAATTAGCACGTTGTGTGTAAGCGTGCAACCGCGGCCATTTCGGTTGTCCGGGTGGAGCTTGATTGATAGTCAGTAGTATACCACGTGATACTCCGCAAAGTCGTATCGATAAGTAAGCAGATCTGTCTTGGCAAATATTCTCGCGTGCTGGCGGTCAAAAATTTCTAGACCGCGAAGGCTGGTCCTCGTTTTCCTTTCTTTCTTCTCGGAAAAGGACTTATTCTTGCACAGATCATAGCTTTGTTTTGTGAAATCTACATCGCTGTCTGTGTCTCCTTTCTCCCGCACCTTTCGTTTGTTCTCTATACAAGATGCCTATTCTGAACGGCGACGACAGCGGCTCGAGTGCACCACTGCTCGCCGCTGGTCAGCCCATGGATCACACCAAGGCTCTGGAGGTCCTCGGCAAGGACTACGAGTCCAGAGATGGGCTCAGCGTCCATGAATTGATTGACTCCAGGAAGCACGGTGCTCTTACCTACAATGACTTCCTCGTGCTGCCTGGCTATATTGGTAAGTAGCATGCTTACTATAGAAACGCCAAGTGCTAACTCGTATCCCAGGCTTTGCAGCCTCATCGGTCACGCTTGACTCCCCTGTGACGAAGAGAATTTCCCTCAAGACTCCGCTCCTTTCTTCCCCCATGGATACCGTGACCGAGGATAAGATGGCTATCTACATGGCTCTTCTCGGTGGTCTCGGCATAATTCACCATAACTGTTCACCTGACGAGCAGGCAGAGATGGTCAGAAAAGTCAAGAGATTCGAGAACGGCTTTATCACAGAGCCAATCGTCCTCTCGCCAGAAACGACAGTTGGTGAAGCCAAAGACCTAAAAGAACAGTGGGGCTTTGGCGGCTTTCCAGTGACAGGTATGCGCGCCCTTTTTCCATCTTTACACAGAGCCAAAATGATGTTCAACTACAATTTACCCTTTTAAACTTTCGTTCATCCGCAGCATGAACTTGCGATGGGGAATATATGGAGATTTCTGTCTGATCAGCTCAACACACAAACCTTCTGCTTTTGATTTCTGTTGGAGACTACGTGCTAACAGAGGTCACGCAGAAAACGGCAAGCTCAAGTCCAAGCTCATCGGCATCATTACAACTCGTGACATTCAGTTCCATAACGATGACTCCAGCAAAGTCACAGAAGTCATGTCGTCCGACCTGGTAACAGCTACTCAAGGCACGACTCTCGAAGAAGCCAACGCAGTCCTTCGAAAGTCCAAGAAGGGCAAGTTGCCTATCGTGGACACCGAGGGCAAACTCGTGTCTCTCGTCTCGCGGTCCGACTTGATGAAGAACCTTTCTTACCCCTTGGCCTCGAAACTACCACATTCGAAACAGCTGATCGCAGCCGCAGCGATCGGAACAAGGCCTGACGACAAGAACAGACTACAAAAGCTTGTTGACGCAGGCCTAGATATTGTGGTACTAGATTCGAGCCAGGGTAATTCGATGTTCCAGATTGAGATGATCAAATACATCAAGGAAACATACCCCGGCGTCGACGTCATTGGCGGAAACGTTGTGACTCGAGAGCAAGCTGCGGCTCTGATTGCAGCTGGGGTTGACGGTCTCAGAATTGGTATGGGCAGTGGAAGCGCCTGCATTACGCAAGAAGTCATGGCGGTCGGAAGACCACAGGCTTCTGCTGTATTCAGTGTTGCCTCCTTTGCTGCCAAATTCGGAGTGCCATGTATTGCCGATGGTGGCATCCAAAACGTCGGGCACATTGTGAAGGGGTTGGCAATGGGTGCCTCGACTGTCATGATGGGTGGTCTTCTGGCAGGCACGACCGAGTCTCCTGGTGAGTACTTCGTCAGCAGCGAGGGAAAGCTTGTCAAGGCTTACAGGGGCATGGGCTCAATCGCTGCTATGGAGGACAAGAGAGCAGGTGGCGGATCCGCCAAAAACGCAAAGGCGGCCAGCGCTGGAACAGCCAGGTACTTCTCCGAGTCTGCTTCGGTGCTTGTAGCTCAGGGTGTTTCTGGGTCAGTCGCTGATCGAGGTTCGATCACGAAATTCGTGCCATACCTGCTTGCTGGTCTGCAGCATTCTCTCCAGGATATGGGCGAAACCAGCTTGAAGGATCTGCGACAGCACACCCGAGAGGGGAAAATACGGTTTGAGCTGAGGACTGTCAGTGCTATGGCTGAAGGCAATGTGCACGGCCTGGCCAGCTACGACAAGAAGCTTTACTCGTAAACAGCAGGACGAGCTAAAAGAAGCAAGACACGATTATGAAGATACCCAAGATTGTACGAAGAGATGCATGTTTGTTTAGTGAGCAAGAGTATTCCGCTGCGGCGTTCGTTGGCTGGCTCCATTAAGGATAGCTACCATATCAAGGATTACGAACAGTGGAGCTAGTAATGAGGCTTTGAAGTCTTTATGTTCTTTGGCAATGCTGAAACCCGTAGGTCATCTGTCTACTTGATGCGTAGCCCTGGTTCAAACATATGTTGCTCTAACCGCAGCTGTCTAGGAAGCCAGGCCTACTTCTTCGCAGCATAAAGGTAGGATTTTTTGGAAGAAGCCAGCTGAATTGCATGCAAGGCAATTCGCAGGAATTAGTTCCTTCTCTTCGGTAATGCAGATCGGTTGACAATGAAGCATTGTTCCACAGCACAGCAACAAAACACGCTTCAAAGAATCAACATGCGTAATGACACGATGCGACAAAGAAGATGCTAATTATACTGGATGGTCAGCGTACAATGGCTCACAAGGGACTTGATATACCTTCCCGAGATTCCATGCCTGGTACTTGAGACAAGCCTTCTATTCACCAAAAATCGTGCAGCGCACGCAACTACAACGGGCTCCTTAGCACAACTGCCAGAACATCGAGACAGGATCTCGCAAACCTTCAGGTAAGTCTCACCCGATCATCATGTCGCACTCGTCGCTGCTGCTAGTGCTATTAGCGATCTCCTACCTCTGCCTTGGCGCCGTCGGCGTGACTATATATCACTGCGCTACGGGCATGACCACATCGTTATACACGCTGAACGAAGTCTGTTGGTTCGTGCAGGGCCTACTCCAGGGCCTACTGACCTTGCCATGGGCCATCGTCAGGTTTGTCCTTTTCCTCGCGCACCGAGTGTCACATTTGGCATTGTGTGAGGTAGCTAGGCTGTACGCCGTGAGGCGCGGCATAGACGAATCGACAGCAGAAGACCACGTGGGGCAGGCCGTGATCGTGGTCGCGGTGGTGGCAGCAGCATGGTGGGTGAGCAACCAGTGTTACGTTGGGATCGTGATAGTATCGCTTCCCATACCCTATGTCGGGGTCGGTGGAAGCACGGGTTGAGGCAGTTTCAGACTTGATAGAATAAACTTGACAAAATTCTCGTTACACAGATGTTCCTGCTCTGTTTCTTTTGGTAAGGCTTTTCGTTTTCCTCCGAGTCTCCGACATGCGTGGCTGACCAATGAGAAGCATTGATCTATAGACCCTGCCATCCCCGGTGAGGAAGGTGCGGAGCGGGAACACATTCCTGACTTTTGGACGAAGCCTTACTCAATAGCCCTCGTAACACAGTTTCTCGCACAAGCCTCTCTGCACCGAAGTAGACTGAGAGGCATACAACGTTGTCTTGCAATCACGATCAACATCGAAGTCGCCGCAATCATACAAGATGGATTTCGACAGTCTCAAGTCACAGGTGTCGAACCTTACCCTGTACGACCTCAAAGCCGGTGTAAGGAAGGTCCAGAACGGTGCGTCAAGAGGGCTGGCCATTTCAAGACGGGACACTAATCTGTGATGCAGCGGTCATGAACTTGACTGAGATGGAGTCCATGGTCCGGGAAGCCACCAATGCCGACCCCTGGGGAGCTCCCAGTAAGAGACGATGCAGTGATCCCAAGCGTGCACCGTGCTGACGAAAGTAGGCTCTCTCATGCAGCAGATCGCCGCGGGAACACACAACTACCAACAGCTCAACGAGATCATGCCTATGATCTACAAGAGGTTCACCGACAAGACCGCTGAAGAATGGAGACAGATCTACAAGGTGCGTTTGATGCGTCAAGGATGAGACGCAGCTTTGGCTGACGGTAGCAGGCTCTTCAGCTGCTCGAATTCCTTGTCAAGAACGGGTCCGAACGGGTCGTAGACGACGCTCGATCACATCTGTCCCTCATTAAGATGCTACGACAGTTCCACTACATCGATCAAAACGGCAAAGACCAGGGCATCAACGTACGGAACCGCTCCGCCGAGTTGGGAAAGCTGTTGAGCGACGTCGAGATGATCCGAAGTGAGCGCAAGAAGGCAAGAGCCAACAAGAACAAATACGGCGGCGTCGAGGGCGGTGCGGGCCTCGGCGGCGGCTTCACCGTCGGTAGTAACCGGTACGGCGGGTTCGGTAGCGAGACTGGCGGGTTCGGTGGCGGCGGCGGCGCCTATGACGGGCAAGTCTTTGGTGATGGAGGCGGCTTTGGTGGACAGGACCCCGAGTTCAGCTTCCAAGGCACGCAACGGAGGGGCGACGACTACGAGGAATACGACGCTGGTGAGGCTGAGCAGAGCTCGTCAACAAGAAGACCGGCGGCCACAACAAGCACCAGTCGCGCGAAGAGAGAAAGCAAGCCCGCGGCGGCCGCACCGCCGAAGAAGAAGGAGCCGGAGAAGGATCTTTTCAGTTTCGACAACGACGAGCCAGCAGCCATGTCGGGGCCCAGCAGTGGCGTCGGCCCAGCCTCAAACGCCATGGATGACTTTGGCACATTGCAGAGCAACACGGCAGCCGGGGACGACGACTTTGACGACTTCCAGTCGGCCACGTCTCCCGCTCCCGCTCCAAGCCACGCGAATCCATTGACAGCATTTTCGCCTCCTCCAACTACATCGACGACCACGTCAGCAACACGGTTTGCGGCACCGCAGCCAGTTGCCCCACCACCCGTCAACACGATCCTGTCTGCCCCATCTCCAGCGCCTTCGAATGCCTCATCGATAGCACCGGTGTCATCGGTCACATCGCCCACCAGTCAGCAGAAAGCGATGCAACCAGCCGGCGGCTACAAGCCATCTGGACCCAACTACTTCACGTCAGTTCGGGCCGACGCCAACACGACCGGGTCGAGTCAAGCAAAGTCCTTCCCGAGGACGCCTTCAGCGACGCCATCATCCACGACGTATACGTCGAGCACGTCGATGGCTAGTCTGGGCAAGCCAGCAAGCAAACCGGCGGCGGCATCTGGTGGGGACGCATTCGGGTCCTTGTGGAGCAGTGCGAGTTCGAAAGCTGGGGTACAGCAGAAAGCTGCACCTTCGAAGGGCCCAGGGATGGCAGCAATGCAGAAAGAGAAGAGCTCGGCAGGCATCTGGGGAGCAGCCTCATCGTCGACGCCGCCACCGAGGGCTGGTGCACAGCAGGCTCCTATGAGTGGTCAGTCAGCGAAACCGGCGACGCCGTTGGGCAACGGGCTGGATGATTTGCTTGGATAGGTAGGAAAGCGAGGGTCGGGCTGTTCTACTTGGTAGCCTGAGGTATTTAGAATTTCTTGTGATGGGTCTGAATGGCAGGAGTAGCTCCCGATGCAGCGCGTGGCCCGCACTTTGATCTGCTCCACTCAGTCTCCATTATGAGGCCCAGCATCACGAACACAGGATAGAGGCGAGTGAAGATGTGTATGGGCGTCGCTTCGTGGAGGTGAGCATTGGGATTGTCACTTGAAAGGAGGGCCGGGGCCGTCGGCTGTGCTAGTAGCAGTACTACGGATAAAGCGTGCTCGCCAATTAGACGCCTCTTCCGTCATCTCAGCGTGACTGCCGTGACGTTCGAGAGCGCAAGACAAGACGATAGCGGGCAACAGTGTGCACATGGCGGGGAAGTTAGTTCTCCTTGTACACGATCGTCGGTATCAAGTAGAGCTTTGGTCAATCCCTAGACCATTTGCTTATCACGACTCGTGGCATCTTGTCTCGTCGGGTGTTTAGCTGGGCCGTGTCAGGTGTTCGAGCGTCATGGACAGTCGACCGAGCCACAAGCGGTCCAAATCACAGCGCATCTTGAACAAATTCCGCAGCAGTAGCCCGTCGGGATCAACCAGGGACGACGCGTCCGATGCTGGCTCTCCTGTCGATGGGAGTCCTGGCCAGCTCGCTCCTGTCAACACCAACCCTCACGATGCGAACAAGCTGACGCCCACCACGTCGCGGATCAGCATGACGTCGGCGAGCCCGATGGAACGAACAAGCACCCATCAAGCTTCGGAGGAGAAGCAGAAGTCACCGACGACCGGCCTGAGCTCGACCCCTTCCATCCAAGACTCGGTGCGAACGTTCAAGCTTTTCGAGGCGCTGCGAAGCAAGGACCAAGCTGCCATGTCCAAGGCCATCCAGGAGGCCCAACCGACCGCGACGAACCCCCAGCCCATCCCTGGCACCACCGTCTTGCACCTAGCCATCCAATGTGCCGAGCCGCAGATCGTGGACAAGGTGATTGAAGAAGGCAAGGACCTCGATTTGAACGCCCTCGACCGAGATGGCAATACCGCCCTACACCTGGCCGCTCAGCTGGGCCGAGCTTCGGTCGTCAACAAACTGCTGGACCAGCAGGGCATCAACGACGCCGTCAGCAACCGAGCTGGAAAGAGCCCGATCGACCTCGCCAGGACCCCCGAGATCTTCGGCCAGTTGCAGCTGGCGAGGTCGCTCTACATCGACTCCGTCGTCAAGCGCATGCACGCTGCCGTCTCCAAGCGGGACTACAAGAAGGTCGAGGATATCCTCACCGACCCGAGAGCGGAAGCTACCGTCGACGTGAATGCCCTGGAGTTGGCCACCGACCAGGCCACCGTCGCGTCGGGGGGAACCCTGCTTCACGAGGCCGCTCGGAACCGGGATTTGCACTTGGCCCAGCTGCTCCTCATGCACGGCGCTGACCCCTTCCGCCGAGACCGAAGCGGCAAGCTGCCACAAGATGTCACGAAAGACGAGAAGACGCGCTCGATCCTGAAGAAGTCGCCTGCTGCCGCCGTCGCCCAGAGAGGGGTGCAAGAGAAGGCCATCCTCGGCTCCGGCCCGGGCGCAACACAAGCTCACGAGCAGGGCAAAGACTCGCGCGAGATGAAAGGCTACCTCAAGAAGTGGACCAACTACACCTCCGGCTACAAGCTAAGATGGTTCGTCCTCGAGGACGGTGTCTTGAGCTATTACAAGCACCAGGACGATGCTGGCGCCGCGTGTCGAGGTGCCATCAACATGCGCATCGCAGGCTTGCACATGGACTCTCAAGACAAGACCAGGTTCGAGATCATTGGCAAGTCTTCCGTGAAATACCACCTGAAGGCGAACCATGTCGTCGAGGCAAAGCGCTGGTTCTGGGCCCTCAACAACGCTATCCAGTTTACTAAAGACGAGGCCAAGGAGGAGAGAAGGACGACGGACCCAGATACCGAGAGCATTCGTTCAAGACAGCCCGCCGCCCCAGCTGCTACACTGGGCGTGCCTGCCGCATCCTCCAAGGTTAGCTTCGACTCTCGGAGCGAGGCCGGTGACGAACTACACCGAGTACCCACCACGGCGGGCACAGCATCCATTCCCGCGGAAGAGGACGACGACGGTGAAGACGCGAGCAGCCACGAGGGTCATCACCGTGGCCAGCAGGACTCCAAGGATGCATTCGCAATCACGGCCCAGTCGGCGAAACTTCAGCTTGATCTGCTGTCGCGAGTATCCGGCGCACTCAACTCCCGGCATACCCTCAAACCCGACACCCCCATCTCGGATCCAGATGTCAGCCAAGCATTTTCGACCTACGAGTCGGCCGTCTCGAGCCTCAACAGCTTGGTCGCCGATCTGCTCAAGATCGCCCGAGATCGAGATGCTTACTGGCAGTACAAGCTGGAACGAGACGCCGATGCCAGGCGCATGTGGGAAGAGAGTATGGCCGCCATAGCCTACGAGCACGAAGACCTGAAGAAGTCGATTGCCATGTCGGAGGACAAGCGGAAGAGGACGAAGCGTGCACTGAAAGATGCTCTCGAAGGCCAAACAAATGTTCCCGCAGATTTGGTGGAGGAGCCTGAGCAAACAGACCAACCTCCCGATTTCCCTGGCACCCTTCGCACCGACACCAAGGCATCGGGAAGACGTAAGTCCTCGACCGTCCGACAAGGCGGCAGAAGAAAGTCGGTCATTGCGCAGTACACCAATGTCTCGGATTCAGAATCGGGCGACGACGAGGAGTTCTACGACGCCATTGACGCGGGCGAGATTGAAGTCGTGTCAGCTGACCTGATGAGCCCACCACCTGTTGAAGTTCCCAGGACAGAGGAAAAGGACCCTCTTGCCGCAGCTGGGAAAGAAAAGGAAGAAGCCGATCCCCGAGTCCGAAAACAGAGAGCCATCGAGCCATCGTACAAGGGCTACGAAGCTGGTTTCAGGAAGAAACTCAAGCTCAACGCCGACAACCGTCCTAAAATCTCCCTCTGGGGTATCCTCAAATCTATGATTGGCAAGGACATGACAAAGATGACGCTGCCTGTCTCCTTCAACGAGCCGACCTCGCTCCTCTACTGTGTTGTCCAGGACATGGAATACACCGACATCTTGGACATTGCAGCTGACCGAGCAGACTCTCTCGAGCGTCTTGTCCATGTCGCCGGGTTTGCGGCTTCTGAATATGCCAGTACGATCGGCCGAGTCGCCAAGCCATTCAACCCTCTCCTTGGTGAGACGTACGAATACGTCCGACCTGACAAAGGCTATCGTTTCTTCGCCGAGCAGGTCTCACACCATCCACCCGTCGCTGCTGCACACGCCGAATCGCCACGTTGGGACTACTATGGTGAGTCGGCTGTGAAAACGAAATTCATGGGCAAGTCGTTCGATGCGTATCCGCTAGGTACTTGGTTCTTGAGACTTCGACCGAAAGATGGACCTGAAGAAATCTATAGCTGGAAGAAGGTGACAACCACTGTCATTGGCATCATCACGGGCAATCCGACAGTCGACAATTATGGCACCATGGAAATCAAGAACTGGACGACCAACGAGACATGTCTTCTGGAGTTCCGCCCCCGAGGGTGGAAGGCGTCCTCTGCATACCACGTCATTGGCAAAGTCATGGACAAAAACGGTGTCACGAAATGGTCCATTGGCGGCCGCTGGAACGACAAGATCTACGCCCGCCTCACTGAGGGTTACGAGGATCAAGCAGTCGGTGAAGGCAAGACAACTAAAGGCGCCAACCAAGCCATCCTGGTCTGGCAGGCTAGCGAACGACCGACGGGTATTCCTTTCAATCTGACTCCGTTCGTCGTCACGCTGAACGACGACAACGCAACGCTGAAGCCGCATTTGGCGCCCACCGACAGCCGCCTGCGGCCTGACCAGCGAGCTATGGAGAACGGCGAGTACGACATGGCGGCGGAAGAGAAGAACAGGGTTGAGGAGAAGCAGCGTGCCGCCAGACGCGAGCGAGAAGCTGCCGGGGAGGAGTGGAGGTCCAAGTTCTTTACTAAGAAGACTCATCCTGTTACCAAGGAGCCGTACTGGGAGTTCAATGGAGACTACTGGCGGCGGAGAGAGCAGGGAGATTGGAGTGGGATGGATGATATCTTCTAATCAGGGACTGGGTCTGCGCGAATAAAGAATTTGAATATTGTTAGTATGTGAAACTGTATGCCGTGCCTTCATGTCACATCGCGTATCTCCCTGCGAAGCAGCGTAGAGGCCGGCCAGATCAGTATCGGTCGCAGGTCAATCACGATCAGAGTTCGTCCTTCTTTGTACTGCAGTCTATGCTTCACAGTATGTTGATCTACCCTCTCTTCGAGTATACGCTTTGATCGATCTCGCCCAGCATAGAGTGGGCATGAGGCTACAGGGCGAACAAGACCGTCGTGGGTCGAGGAGTAGTATGAGTGAACACAAAAACTCAAGGTCCCTGATGTAAGACAATAAGAAGGTTTTGCTGCCGTGAAAGACAAAATTCGCCGCAGATTTGCTGTTCCCTGAGGCCGGCCGCTCGCGTGTATTGAACAGGAGAGAAAACGCGCGCAGTCCTATGCAATTGCTTCCACCGGGTCGTGGGCCCGTGGGGAGAACCTAACAGGATCATTCAGGGACACACGATTTATCTGAGCCAGGCTTGATTGAGGTCCTCTCTCTCTCTCTCTCTCTCTCTCTCTCTCTCTCTCTCTCTCTCTCTCTCTCTCTCTCTCCGCGGCTTTGCACGTACCGATGACAGCTACAGTATAGAGCCGGGCCGGGCCGAGTCTCTTTGAAGCGCTGGCATGGGCCGCAGGGATGAACTTACAGCTCCATCTCGAGAAGATGTCCGCCGTTGGACTTGGGTGCAGACCGACGGCGGGAAACGGCTCCTCAAGGTCCTGCGCTGGGGCCTCTGCGCCTCGAAGACTTAGTTCTAGACCAGATCATTCCCTCCCCGCCACCCAGCAAGCAGTGCAATGACGCAGAACAGGGGATTGCAGACGGCCTACAGCGAGACGTGTGGGGCTGCACGGTGTGACGAACTTGAGCCCTGCGGCCCCGGATCGAGACGAGGGGAGGAGTACGATGCGGTGAGTGAGACGCAACAACCCCGTAAAGGCTCGATGACCTACAGTACAAGCCTTGGACGAGCGATAGTCTTCGATGCTTGCTCGCTGCGCGCTGTCTGTGTTTTGGGGGTCGTAGGTGGGGAGAGAGAGCATCTCGGCGTGTTCGCCTGAAGCTTTTGAAGCGAGAGAGAAGGTCTTCCTTGACGAAGCGAAGTGCTCAACAACGGGGTGCCTTCACACGGTACGATGATGATGAAATGGTTGTGTACACGTCTAAAAATAACCTATCTGTCTATCTATCCGTCCGTCCGTCTGTCTGGTCTGTTTACCTCCCAAAATGCTTCTTCTCGAAGTACCTCGCGACACAATAACTCACAAACGCGAAGCTGAAGGCCAACTCGAACCCGACGTCTCCGCCGTAATCCCCTCCGATCATGCCGCCGATGGGCCCGATCCACCAGACCTGCGCCATGCCGCAGACGGCACCGGCGATGCCGCAGCAAAAGGCAAACAGCGCGGCGAAGCTCGGCGGCAGTTTGGCCGGCTGGTCGTACGTCTCGGGCGCGTAGCCGGTGAAGCCGCGGCGGAAGAGGAAGTGCTCGGGCAGCGAGATGCCCTCGTAGATGGCGAGCCAGTAGGCGATGACCAGCATGAAGTTCTCGAGCACGCTCTCGAAGTGGGCGTAGCCCGGGATGGCGATGGCGCAGTAGATGAGCGTGGCGACAAAGGTCCAGACGAAGCGCGGGATGTACTGGGCGTGGTGGGTGAGGATCTGCACGCTGAAGCTGATGCTGTAGATGTTGGGGCAGTTGTTGCCGATGATGGACAGCGCGACGATGATCAGGCAGAACTGGCCGAAGGTGCCGAGCGGCGCGAGTACTTGCGACAGCAGGCCGCCGATGGCGTTGTCGGCGTACGCGGCCGCGTACGCCGGGTTGTTGACGGTGGCGGTGGCGATGGCGAGCCCCAGGCCTTCGACGAACGTCAGGGTCAACACCAGGCAGACGAAGACCCAGAGGAACACTTTGGTGCGCGGCGTGTTGGCGGGCTGGTAGCAGGTGTAGTCGGAGGCGTAGCTGGTCCAGCCCGTGGCGAAGCCGAAGACCGAGGCCGCGAAGGAGAGCACGCTGCCGGCTTCGACGGAGCCCGAAGCCACGGGCAGGTTGGAGAAGGAGCCGCTGTGGGCGAAGACGCCGAGGATGATGAGGAAGATGATGAGGCACGGCACCCAGGAGATCATCTCGTAGTAGTGGACTGTTTTGTAGCCGAAGCAGGTGATGATGAAGGTGCCCGCGGCGATGATGATGATGCCGGCCCAGCCGGGGACGTCCGAGTTGACGGCGTGGATGAGCTGGGAGCCGACGATGACGTTGACGGAGCTCCAGCCGAGACAGGCGAGGCAGTTGAAGAAGGCGATGACTTTGACGCCGTAGAAGCCGAACCAGAACCGGGACAGGACCATCTGGCGCATGCCGAAGCGCGGGCCAAAGGTCGAGAAGAAGGCCACGGGCATGGCGCCGAGCATGTTGATGAAGAAGATGGTGAGGAAGGCGTCGACGAAGCCGAGGGAGAAGACGGGGATGGCGAGGACGCCGATGGCCAGGGACGACACGCACATGTTTGCCGCACACCACATCGTGCCGACCTTGTAGACGTGTTTGTCTGTTCGTTCGTCGGCGGGGACGCGCTCGATGCCGCGGACTTCGAGGCGGAATTTCGAGGCTAGGCGTAGCGCTTTGGTGTAGAAGGTGTTGCCGGCGACAAAGGATTCGCCGTGGACGGCGCCCGACTCGTCCGGTGGGAAGACGTCGGTGCCTCGTCTTTCTTGCGAGTAGTCGCTGCTGTCGTGGAAGCCGTGTTTCTCGTAGGCTGCATTTTCAACGTCCGCCATGGTGGGCGATGTGTTTGGGGCCTGTCCCTCTGTTGCTGGACCTGCACTGACTGGTGTCTGAAAATTTTCGTCGTGAGACAATAAAGTCAGTCGGTCAGTCACTCTGTACACAAGCACGAGTTGCGAGTAAACGACAAGGGTCAAGAGGTCAACTGAGGGAATGCAAGGAAACACATAGCTTTCTATGTGAAGAGCTTGACGTTCTGGACATCAGTAGTAACATTCTAGCTATCTTAGAATTAGCTGCCGATAACGAAATTCCAGATTGACATCAAGTGTGCGAAGGTCTGGGAAGGTCGGATCATCCGTTGATAAGGAAATACGCCCAGCCAACCAGGAGTTATGAGATTTGGGCTTTGTGGGTGTGGGAGGCAAGAAAGCCTCGGTTCACCATTCCTGTTCGAGTTGATGCACAGTCGCTTGCGTCTTGAAACGACTTCAAGACGGAGCTTGTCCACGCGAGCTGATCGTCTTGTGCATGAGGCTTTTGTTCGGAGGCTGCCAACTACTGGAACAGGCGGCCCTCTATTGGCTAGAAGTGGTCGGTGGGTGCCGTCTAAGCTTTCTTTGCATTGGTAAATTCGAAGCTTAATAGGCTTGAGAGATAAGCGGGGCAATCGATACTGGGGGTGCCATGCTCGCTGATTGCAGATATGAGCTTAGCACTGCTGCAATATGCAGCCCCCCGACATTCGATCACACTTACCACTGTGCTGGGACAGCTCAGCTTCTCGGGTACGACCGACGTGTACGAAGTCATATCAAGGGGATTGAGGAGCGATGCACTGGGCGCAATGCAATGACGCATCCCGAATGCATGTTCTTACCTATCCAGATAGGCCTCAAGCAGACCGAGCATCATTAATGAATGAGCCAGGTGCCCAGGCGTGTACACCGGCGTGATATTGCTAGTGGCCGGTCCCGATGCTGGGTATCGACTGACCAGGCCAACATTATTTTCAAACTTGAATGGCGGAAACGGACGGTGAGGTGGACGACAGTTAGTAAGAAGATAAGACGTCGCAGGCAGGTCAAGGCCTCCACGAGGGAGGGTAAAGGCACCGGTGCTGCACCGATACCACCCCGGAGGCCACCGTATCGAGCAATGCCTTTGGCACCTCTCTTCAGCCGGTCCTCCCCATCCTACTGGTCTGCTCTACCATCTCATCGGGCCCTCTCCACCCGTAATAGTCCTTCAACATGTACTCGTTCACGGTCTCCCCCGCAGCCGCCTCACGAATGTTTGTCTCTATTCTATACTTGGACCTGAGCATCTTCCCATTCAGCGGCGGTCCCTCAAGCACCCCCTCTACGTACCCCTCAATCATGTCGGCCCACTCGTAGGTGGTATAGAATTCATCCTCCTCCTCAGTCTCATCGATCCAGGTTAATGGCTTGCCCTTTTCCCTTGCTGACTCAACAGCACAATCGTACTCACAGAACCACTCGGCGAACAACTTTACCCCCATCTCGATCTGTTGATCCATGACCCATCCGGGCACATCAGGTTCCGTCAGAATGTCCACCGTGTTCTTACTGAGCGACGTATGGGGTGTAGTCTGGCCTTGCAGGTTTTCCAGCTCCAACTTCTCCACGAGGGCCCGCGCTTCAGGTAACATGCCGAACCAGGATGCAGGACAGCGGGAGTAGATGCACGCTTTACCTTCTTCCCTCTTCATGCGCTCGTTGTGGACGCGTATGTGCCCGTGCAGCAGCTGAGCCAGATCGAAGATAACTCTGCGGTTCCTCCGCATGATCCTCTATTTGCAAAGGATGCACGTTTTGTTCTTCACGGTGCCTGTCGTGTGGTAGATGTCCGCCCAGAGAATATCTGGCCGGGCTTGAGCTATCAATTGTCCCATTGCAATTGTCGTCCGGTCAACAGCGAAGGCTGCATCTAGACACCTTGACCCCGACAACTTCTTCGTAGCTGGGGTTATGGTGAGCTTCATAAGGGTAACGTAAGGACCGGTACTTGTACGTGTAGTGTCCTAGGCACTTTACGCGTCTGCACGTGTCCTACCTTGGCATAGCTTCGGTGCCCAAGGCCGTCCCCTGGGTGGGTGGGCAAGATCATTCTGAGCATCGCCTGGCAAGGCCACGGATCTTTTGAATACTAGTGCTGAACACTCACGATGAGCTGGGGGCGGGCAAATTTCAAAACATCATGACACAATGGCTGACGACCAGCAGCTCTCATGCATTGTAGATATCCACGCTCAACAGTTTTAGCCGCGCTAAGCGTCTAGTCGGCCTTGACACCGCTATATATCCTCCTGACAAACACGTACCCAACGAGAAAGCCGACAGTACCTGTAGCCAGCCCATACACCAGACATGCAAGGACGCCATAACTGAAAAATAGCAAACTGGACACAAACCCGTCAATATGCAGCTTGGTCCAATAATACCATATCAAGTACACAAATATCCAGACTGCTGAGCTGCCACCAGTCAAGAACGAAGACCACCACCAGTGATAGTTTTCCGCGCACAACTGTACGTATAAACAAATTATGACAGTCTCGCCAATCGTAATGGCGAGAAGTAAGCTGATTATGCTGAGAAAGCCAAATACATAATAGTATGATGATTTGTCGAGGTAGACTGATTTGAAGACAAAGATAAGCTCAATGAAGAGGACTGCGAAGGGTACCAGTCCCGCGAGCAAAGAAAGGAGAAGGCGGTTTCGTGAGTACCACGTTGTGTTGTCGGACGGGATTTGGCGAGGGGTCATCGAGGTCCGAGTGGGATGAGCATATCCTTTCGACCGGTAAAACCCGTAGTAACTGCCGAGGTGGACCAGAGGAAGCTGAATCAGTAGCCACAGGAAGATAAGTACCAGCAGAGTCGTGAAGGGAATAGCCGTGCTCGAGGCTTGTGCCCAGGTGAAGAGATTGAGGAAGAACATCAATGAAAACAACAGCCCGGGAAAGAGGAGCGCTGTCATCAAGGTATTTTTGCGATAGTTTTGACCTCCGAATGTCTTGTACAGACGAGCTGAGAGATAGCCCGAGATGCCACCAGCGAAGAAGAAAATAAAGACACCGACTGTGATGAAGCCGCCTCTCCAACTAGGATTGAGCACGCCGAGAGAACTTAGAGACAGTAGTGCTCCGATCATGCAGACAAGCTGGAAGCCAGATCCCACTAGTGGTGCGAGGAGACCAGCAAGAGCAGGCGGTCGGAAGACGTCGGCGTGTAGTGTTTTCCAGCCAGCTACATCGTCGAGGGCTTCGTCGTCCGACAGATCATCGTCCATGGCGGCACGCCCCTCTTTCTCGAGTAGACCGTTCGTCTTCCGTTCACTTCTCCTCTTCGGCCACAGCTTCGCCTCTTCCAGCAGCCCATCGCCTTTCCCCTTGGCATCGCCACTCGTGGTGCGAATCCAGATAGTCATGCATACAACCCCCAGAATGCTCGAGATGATCAGGGAATTGACTATGGCCAGCCAGTGCGTAGTTTTGCTCTCGGTCTGATCGCTGAAGTACAAATCCCACCTGTTGGCCCATTCGATCCTTTTCTCTTCCCTGAAATACACCGAGTAGGTATACGGGATAACCATGGACACTTGGTCCAAATCAACCTTTGGCTGAGGTACGTAGGAGGAATCGGGATATTGCTCGGAAAGATCGGTCATGTTGGGTGCGATGTAGAGGGGCAGTGGGTTGGGTTGCTGATCCAGATCACTGGGGCAGCGGGTCTCGTTGCGATGGCCTCGGTCGACGCTCTTGGTGTAGACTTCAAAGCCTGTCACGACTCTTCCACCGTTGTCACCAGCAGAGCCTGGCGCTTTGCGCCACCTCACCACTATGGTGAAGTGGTTGTTTAGGTAGTGAGTGGGCTTGGCAGTAGTCATGTCATAGTCCTTGTATCCAAGCTTGAAGCCAGCGGCGTAGTATTTGCGTTGCCGGTCTACGGTCACGAAGGAGGTTGCGCCAGGCAAGTTGTCTAGGATCCATTCTGTCACGTATCCCTCTTCGATGAGCTGCTGGGCCCATTTGATGTCGTGTCCATTCACCACCCTATCGCAGAGGTATGCACATTCCACGTCCTGGCCCATGTTGATGTCGAGATCGGAATTCTTGATGCGATCGCCACGCAGAATCTCGCCCAGATTGAGCGACAAGCTTTGGCCGCTGGCCCAGCCGGAGTCATGGTGCTTGCTGCCCGTCGGCGGGCAAACGAAGGGCAGATCGAAGTAGGCATATTGTAGCTGCGTGTTGTCGGAGTAGATCTTGTTCACCAGTAAGGGAATATTCTCGTCCTGCTTGTAACTTCTTATCGAGTATCCTAGATCATTGGTCAAAATTGGCCACGTCGCATGGGATGTTCACGTGCTGTACCTGGAACGTAGAAAGCATTTGCAAAGAAGGTCAACAGGCATGTCCAGATGCTCAACAGCCGGAGTAAGGGATATCGCGGCCGAACATCAGATGCCATGATTGTGAGCAGAGAGGAAAAGAACGAAGCGAATGTGATTGGCAATGAGTGCCAGGTGAAGGTCAACTACAGCCAGAAGCCCATGAGCTTACTGCCGCGGCTTGCGAATCATCGAAAGGGTCAAGGAGTGAAGGACGAGTGCACGAGGTCGCAATCGAGGATTGGAATGGTGAAAATGGGACGTGCAGCAGAGGTGCGAGGAGCGAGCAATGCAGGCTTGCGCTTGCAGTTGCAGCAGCCACGGCACTCCGATGGGTTTCGCTCTGCACACGCTCTCCACTGTTGATCTACCGGCTCTGCACGCTACATCGCACCCTGGACTGCATCATGTCTTCTCTTCCAGGGTCCAAATCGTTGTGTTTCTACCAAATCACTGATAAGTCAGACCATCATGACGACGACGTATACATGCTCCGTAATCCTGTAAAAGTTTCACAAGCACGGTCGAGGTCCATTCTTACCTTCCTCGCATGCCACGCAACTGCTTATTACCCCAGTGGCCTATCAGCAGCTTCGAACGGCACTATCTTTAGGCTATAGAGCCCCTGCCGAGTCGGCGCTGTGCTTAGCGTCTAGGTGCCAGTCCGTGACGAATCATAGGTAATTTCGTCTCGATGCCACATGCAGAGAGTACTGTCGCTAGATGCCTCTCAAGCAGTGTACCGGTACAGTAGTGGTTTCAGGGCCTACTCAAGAGTTGCTGAGAACGGCGGTTTCATACTCTACTATCGAATAGTCTATCGGTGCTAGATAGCTTTTCGTCTTCCACTCTGCGTGGACATCAGAGCTTATCTAGCTAGGTACCTACCAAGCTCTAGCGACACTACAGGCGTAGTACTTGCGTCGTACTTGCCTTGTACTTGGTTCCGCAGCTGTCATCCTTGCCAAGCAATGCACATGTTAGGAACCATTACTGGCACCGCTGTGACGTTCGAGACCGAAAATCTCAAAGGCAATGCCTTGCTATCATAACACGTATGCTCGAGCTCATGGTCCCTACTCGTACACGTCTGTGTTCCCAGCTGCGCGCTTGCCGGATATGCCCACTCTACCGCGGCTCGAGATTTCGGAGTAGCCAAAGTTTTTGCAGTGTTTTGTGCCCTCGAATCGTGCTTACAGGTCGTGAGTGACACTGCAAGACCAGACCTGGCACGATGGAGAAGTTCTCGGCCTACCGCGACCGTGGTTTGTGACGTGCGACGGCGTATTCGAGAAGTGCTAAGCTGACCTGAAGAAGGATCCGGGATTGCACCCTTCCTGCCCATACCGCCCGAGCCCGCAGGCGTCTACCTTCCATTCCACATCTTCCTCTTCGTGTTTCGAATACCCTTCCTCCTGGCCTTCAGCTTGACCTACTTCTTCTTCCTGCAGTGGCTGCCGATTGGAGCCATCGGCAAGAAGGCCTCGCTATGGTCAATACTCGGGGTGCCAGGCATGTGGTGGATTGACCTTCAGATTGATGGAGTGCGCAGAGGGTTGCTACACCGCACACAGCGTCGAAAGGCCGCTGGCTGATCCGTGTTTAGGACTCTCAATTCCCAGAAGGACCGCTTCCCACAAGAAGGCTCCATCATTGCGGCCTCCAGCACGTCGGCTATAGATCCTCTCTACCTCGCTGCCATCTTCGACCCCATCTTCACAGCCTCATACCCCACCACTCGCCAAGTCCGCCGGGTGTCCCTGCTCGAGGCGGTCGTGCGAAGCTTTTTCCATCCAAGCACGACCCCGGCAGATGGTGCAGAAATGCTGGACTTGCAGATTCTGACAGCACAGAACCCCAAAAGATACGTGGTTGTCTTTCCCGAGTGTACGACAAGCAATGGCCGAGCCATACTGCCCTTTAGCCCTAGTCTGCTCTCAGCGTCGCCCAAGACCAAGATCTACCCTGTCAGCCTAAGATACACCTCGCCCGACATTACCACGCCCATCCCACATACCTACTTCACATTCTTGTGGAACCTTTGCAGCAAGCCTACTCATTGCATCCGCACGAGGATAGCCGAGTATGTCTACAATCCTGCAAACAAGCAGGCAAACCCAACCACGAGCGCCATCGATGCTACAGAAGTCTCAAGTGAAGCAGATACACTAGTTGGCAGCGACGAAGATCTTAGCATGAACAGGGAAGAGAGAGCATTCCTCGATAAGATCGCGGAAGCTCTTGCAAGGCTTGGTAGGGTCAAGCGCGTAGGTCTAGGAGTGAAGGAGAAACAAGATTTCGTAGCCATGTGGACCAAAGGAGCCAAACAAAAGCGTAAGTAGCCACGACGCCCAGCATGGATGGCGGCAATCTGTCAAGTCGACAGCATCGAATTTTGCGTGGTGTGCGAGGTGTGCGAGCGAGTTCGACTTGATTGCAGCCAAATGATGCTGGCCATTTCATTGTTCAACCATGTGCACAGACCACTTTTCCCATCAGATGCATGATTCATTGTTCGAGCACCGAACGCATCACTAGGAGAATACAAGTATTGCACTTCTTCAAGACGAAGACCGGCTCTCCCTCGTACCTGTTGACATGCGCACTGCTACATTCCCACGCAATGGCATCCACCATGAGAACTGCACTGGCTTGCCTGCTATTGGCGCCGGCACTTGTAAGCGCAACTTCCTTCGATTACTACCGCAGCGTCTTCTGCGATGCTCAAAGCGCACAATTCTTCCTCGAACGCTACACCTCGCCACAGTCGTTGCCCGATGACAAGGCATGCCACCAGACACCCGCTGGCACCATGGCCATGAAATTAGTCGATGGCCTCGACTCAAGCTGTGTTGGTAAGTCGTTCTGCTGATACAGTGCCATTCAACGATGGCTAACAGCAACAGTGCTTGCGTATGAGGATTATGGATGCTCCAGCTTGGTCGGTTCCGTCCCAGTCTCGGGAAAATGCGTTGCTGCAACCAAAGCCAAGATCGGCTCGTGGCAGGCACAATGTAACACTACCAACGACAATCAGGTGTCAGCGACCCTCACGTCATATGCTCCCGGTGAGTTAAAGCGACGAGGTAAATACCGACTGCCTGCGGTACGAGACGAAGTCAGCATGACAAACGGCACTACCGACTCTGTCGCCACTGCATCATCCATCGTTAGCGAGATGTCTTCCGCCATGGCTGTATCTGCAACAGCTACCGGTGCAGAGGTCACATCCGCCGCATCAGCAGGCGCTGCCTTCAGCTCCGCCATCAGCTCTGGTGCTGACCTTGGGTATAATTTGACCTCTTTTCTCACAGACACTGCAGGCTCGGCGACTGTCACGGGTGCGAATAATGCAACAGACACACCTAGCATGACTACTACGAGTGCTCAGACGGTGGTCACCTACACTGGGAGCACAGATGCGAACGGAAGTGTCATTTTCCAGAAGGGTGCAGCAGCAACGATTCAGGTTGGAAATGGCAAGGGTTTGACGACCATTCTCACAAGCATGCTCGTGGTCTTAGGAGCAGTCGTTGCACTATAAGGGGGAAATTGTCTTGGGACTTGGGTGGGTTTGACAATATTTGTTCTGCTAAACGTGCGAAAAAGCAACGTTTTTGGGTTCCAGACGTCTAAGAGCAACTTTCCGTGTTTGTCTTAGACTTCTGTAGTCGCTGAGCGGAACAGCAGGGGACTTTGTTGACTGGACGTATTTGCAGGCCATGCAGACTGCATCTTTCAATGCTTATGAATGATAGCAAGACTGCTTTGCGTATACTATAGATAATCCTATAGAATGGTGTGCACATCCTCAAGCCTTAGCCTGCGGGGAACAAAGGGAAGCGGCTCATACCGCTCCAAAGTGGATATTCTCCTGGGAATGTGTTTTTGAGGACTCGGGGCCTGTTTGCCTTACCACCACAGCACCGTTAGACTAAGCACGAAACTCTAGATTCAACGCTTCGCAACGGTTGAGAGAAGTCTCCAGGATAGGTATGCTATTTCAGAACCACCAGACCGGACCAGTAACCCGCATCAACCAGAAGCACTCGATACAAAACGAGGGTGCACTTGCTTTTTGCACGGGTGGGTACTGCGTCATTTGCAAAGCGTGATGATAGAAACCGCAATTTCTTCGAGTGCTCTGGAATCCACTTATACCCCGACTGCTGTTGCTTATGCTGACTTCATCGCTCGAGAGCCTTGACAAGGGATTGCGAGATCGACGTGGACATGCAAGTCATCGTCCCCTCCACGAATCGTAGCACCCATTCTTTCAGGGAGAACGATAACACTGTTGGTGCTCTAGCGATAGGTGTGACTAAGTGGTATGTAGGGGGTAATGTTGGTGGATCACGGGAGGTCGGTATAGGTAATAATGACCAAAGTCGTAACTGTCCAACGACACCCCATCGCCCCGCGTCGTGCTTCGGTAGCGCGTGAGATGTAGTATGCGGGGGAGGCTAAGGGCTCGGGACAGGGATAATGACGAACATGACGCTAGTTCCGGGAGGGGCTAGCGCCAGCCTTTTCTTTTGCGATGTTCGACACTAGTAAAACAAACCTCTTTCACAAATGTACATTTCGCATCTTCGCAATACAAAGAAGAAAGTAAAGCGGGCGGTATGGCCCACGAATGTCTCCTCAGTGGAACACGCTACAGAATCCTTCACAAGCATTGCGAGCTGATGGTCTGACATCGCCGAAGACAAGCATACACACCCCCTGAGGCCTGCCTGAAAAGGGTCTGGTGACGAGAAAGAGCAAGGTCGCCAACAAGATTAACACCCGAGGAGAGTCATGTATCTCAGAGTGAAGTGGGTAGGTGTGAGCATGTCCACAGAAGAAACCTTGGAGATCTGCAGGAAGTATACCGTCGAGTTCAAAGTCAACCACAACAGTCACCACATTCGTACCGAGACACCCCCACAAAGAAGGCCCACTCCGGTTGCCTCTGTATGGCTTCAGAAACACTGTTAGCATCACGGGCGAACTTCCAGACTTTCAGCGCTCCTATCCGACTGCGACATCCCAGCATTGTTCCAAATCGCACATGCTCCGCGCTGGCCGTGCTCAGGACACATATCGCCAGCTGGTTTCAGTCGAACACTCGTGTGTTGAGCATCTCCACAGAATAGCAGTGTTTTCTTTATTCAGCGTAACGAACCATCTCTGCACACTATAGAGATTAGGACAATGGTGCGGGCACCGAATTTCTGCTTGTTGCAGAGACACGAGCATCTGAAACTTACATTAGCTTCACCAACTTGCCTTGGTGGGGTGAATGGCTAAACTACCGATACGGTGAACTTTCGAACGTGGAGTCATGCATGCTCTAAATCCATGAACAGGGTCTCCCTGCGCGGAGATTATGGATAGCTTCTGGACTGTTCACGATTCTGATATTGCAGATGAGGGCTGCAGCTGGGTCCCACTGGACCAGCTAGCGATCGGACGTTGACACAAACATGCATCGAGACACATGCTTGGCTTTGAGACTGCAAAGGTACATAAGGACACGCGAGCCTCCTCGACACATCGTTCTTGTTCATCATCATCATCAAGTCATTCTTTCAAAGAGTCAATAATAATAAGCTGTGCTATCAGCGTCCTTTCGTTCACCATGCATTCATCAGCAATGCGCTACGGCGTGCTCGCCCTTGCTGCCAGCTCCGCCTCCGCCCGAGCTGTGCCTGACAAGCTCTTCGAAAGACAAGCGATTCCGCTTGTCCCTGGTCTTACCAGTGCTGTCGGTGCTGCCGCTAGTGCTGCTACCTCTGTTGTTGGTGCTGTCGCTACTGCAGTCGACGACGTTGACCCTGCTGTTGGTGCTGCCGTTAGTGCTGTTACCTCTGCTGTTGGTGCTGCCGCTAGTGCTGCTACCTCTGTTGTTGGTGCTGTCGCCAGTGCAGTCACCGACGGTGACTCTGCTGCTGCTAGTTGTGGGGCTGCGAATCCAGCAGGAAGCGGTCCGATTATCGGTCTCGTCAACGGTGTCCTCGACCTTGCCGAGGATACAGTAGAGAACTTCCTCAACAACGGCGAGATCATTGATCTTTCCCTCGGTGTTGATACTCCGGTCGGCTACGTCTCAATCTTTACAAATCAAGAGGCATCGGCTCAAGGAAGCTATCTTACGCTCCAGGAAATAACAGAATACGATCCGCAGACCTGTGCCGACATATGCTGCACCATTAATGGCTGCGCAGCCTTCAACATCTTCTTCGAGCGAGACCCTCTCTATGATCCTCAGGTCTGTCCCGACCCAGAGTCCACTACTGGTATCTACTGCACTTTCTTCTCGGCACCACTTGACTCCGACTCGGACACCAACAGCGGTTCAACCATTGTTGATTTCCAGGTCGTCATCGCTGGTTCAAACGCCTACAACGTTGGTACAAACAGTTGCGGTGCTGCTGCGACTTCGGCTGCTGCCACCTCTGCTGCTGCCTCTGCTTCGGCTAGTTGTGGAGTTGCGAATGCAGCAGGAAGCGGTCCGATTATCGGTCTCGTTAACGGTGTCCTCGACCTTGCCGACGATACAGTAGAGAACTTCCTGAACAACGATGACATCCTTGGTCTTTCTGCCAATGTCGATACTCCGGTCGGCTATGTCTCAGTCTTTGCAGGTGAACAGGCATCGGCTCAAGGAGACTACATTACCCTCCGGGAGATCACAGAATACGACCCGCAGACCTGTGCCGACGCATGCTGCACCATCGATGGCTGCGTAGCCTTCAACATCTTCTTCGAGCGAGACCCACTCTACGTACCTACCGAAGACACATGCCCTGACCCAGAGTCCACTACTGGAATCTACTGCACGTTCTTCTCTTCCGCTCTTAACGATGGCTCGGACACCAACACTGGTTCAACTATCATCGACTTCCAGGTCGTTATCGCTGGTTCAAACGCCTACAACGTCGACGCCAATGCAGGAGCTTGTGGTGCTGCTGCTACTTCGGCTGCTGCCACTTCGGCTGCTGCTGCTACCTCGGCTTGTGCGCCCCAGCCAACAGGATTCGGTCCCGTTACCGACAACCCAGATACCCCAGACGCATTCATGGCCAACGACGTGTACGCCAACGCTGCTGCAGCTGCAACCACTCCAGACGGCTATGTCTCAGCCTACGTTAACCAACAGGCATCGGCTGAAGGAGACAACATTGGTTCTACCGAGCTACAGGCTTATGACCCGCAAACTTGCGCCGACCTCTGCGATAGCGGTGACTACCCAGGCTGCGCGTCTTTCAACATCTTCTTTGAGCGAGACCCATCTCTGGTGGTTGACGCGGACCAATGCCCGAACCCGCCATCTCTTACTCGAATTCTGTGCTCTTTCTTCTCGTCAGCTCTCACCGAGGACTCAGCCACCAACAGCGGTCAAACTGTAGCCAAGAGACAAACTGATTCAAGTTTCCAGACTGCCGTCGCTGGCTCAAACGCCTACAACTCCTGCCAAGATGGAGATTGTGCCGCTGCGACATCTGCTGCTGCTACATCCGCTGCTGCCACATCCGCTGCTGCCAACGCTACCATGACTACCACCATGGCCAACGCTACCATGACTACTACCATGGCTAACTCCACCATGACTACTACCATGGCCAACGCCACCATGACTACCACCATGGCCAACTCTACCATGACTACTAGCGCTGCTGCTACCTCTACTCCTGCTGGCGCTGCTTGTTCGCCTGAGCCAACAGGATACGGTCCCGTTACCAACGACCCAGACACTGCGGATGCCTTCCTTGCGAACGATGTGTACGCCGACGCTGCCAACGATGCAACTACGCCAACCGGCTACGCCTTGGTATACATTAACGTACAGGCATCGGCTCAGGGAGAGTACCTTAGTTTCACCGAGATCCAAGCCTACGACCCGCAAACTTGCGCCGACCTCTGCTCTAGCGGCAACTACCCAGGCTGCTCGGCCTTCAACATCTTCTTCGAGCGAGACCCCACTGTGGTACCCGGCCCTAACTGCACCAACCCACCATCTCTTACTCGGATCAAGTGCACTTTCTTCTCTGTAGATCTTACCGAGGACTCAGCCACCAACGACGGTCAAGTCCTAGCTAAGCGACAAAACGACGGAGGATTTGAAGTTGTAGTAGCTGGCTCAAACGCCTACAACATGTGCCCAGGAGGAAACTGCGCTGCTGCCACCTCTGCTGCTGCCACCACTTCTGCGGCCAATGCTACCATGACTACTACCATGGCCAACGCTACCATGACTACCACCATGGCTAACGCTACCATGACCACTACTGCTGCAGCCAACGCTACTGCTACTACTACCACTACTGCTGGCTCTGCTTGCGCGCCTGAACCAACGTCATATGGTCCAGTTACCCACGACCCAGACACCGCAGACGCTTTCCTAGCCAACGACGTATACGCCGACGCTGCTGCAGCTGCAGCCACGCCAAACGGCTACGTCTTGGTCTATGTTGACCTACAGGCATCGGCTGAATCAGACGCCTACCTTAGCTTTACCGAGATACAGGCCTACGACCCGCAAACTTGCGCCGACCTCTGCTCCAGCGGCAACTACCCCGGCTGCGCGTCTTTCAACATCTTCTTTGAGCGAGACCCGACTGTGGTACCTGGCCCTAACTGCACCAACCCAGCATCTCTGACTCGAATCAAGTGCAGTTTCTTCTCTGTAGCTCTTAACGTCAACGCAGCCACCAACGACGGTCAGTTCTTGGCCAAGAGACAAGAGGATGACTCGGCATTCGAAGTTGTCATCGCTGGCTCAAACGCCTACAACATGTGCCCAGGAGGAAACTGTGCTGCTGCGTCTTCTGCTATTGCCTCGGCCACAGCTACCATGACCGGTACTACAACCTCAAGCAGCATGATGTCTACCAGCACAACCTTGGTAACAATGACCAGGTCGAGCTCAACAGCCAACGGAGTCTGGAACGACTGGGGCAACAACGACTCTACCTCCACTACCATGTCTGGCGCACAGCAGACATGGAATGCTTGGGCTACTACCTCTGGCGCAAGCGCAGCCCCACAACAGACATGGAACGCTTGGTCTGACGCCGAGGGATCAGGAGAGCAGGACCAGGACGTTGACTACGAGGACTTGCCCGTCTGCGGCGCCTAGGCTCGGGGACTCCGAACATCACCAACTGGACCATGAACTTCGAACCCACACCCGTCGTCCAGGTACCTGCCAGCTGTAATTGACACGAGGGCAAAGCCAGGTGACAACGCCAGCAACGACATTCCCAGGCCGGCAAAGGGCGAGCATTTCCGAATCTGTCTTCCTAACCGTTGTAATTTAACAAAGTACATATGGACTAGTTGAAATAGTACTAGGCATCTCTTTTGTAACAATCAATCAAGACATTCATCGTCAAACTTTTCCTTTTCCTTCTCCAAATAAGGGGCGCTCGTGCCTAGCTAGCCACGCTAGACTGCCTGATTGATACTACTGCTAGCTGATGACTGACATCCAGTCAGCTGCCCCGTTGGTGAGTCAGAACACTTTGTACTAAGGTGAACAGATACCTACCTAGCCACCAAGCCGCGCAACCAGCTTCGGCCACCTGCCGCATCATCTAACTCTATCAATCACCGCGTTCACAGACCACATGATCCAATCTACAGCCGACACGTATCCGTCTACAGCCTGAGCCCGCTGATCCTCGGGCTTCTGCTCGATCTTCGCCATGACTCGGTTCATCGAGTCGTCCATTATGTCCGTGACTTCCTTCTTCGCGGCTTCGTTTTTGGCGATCATCCGTTGCTTCCATTCGGGCAGTTTGTTGTTGTTGTCGATGGGCCTCGGTTTATTCTGGGGTACAGATTGCTTTTGGAGACTGGTTATCCGGTTTTCGGGTTTGATGGGCTGCTGCTGCGGCTCGTCGACTGAGAGTGTTGTGGTTTTGGCGACATTTTCTTCAACGCCGTTGTCCTTCTTGGTCGTGCTGAGAGTGAATAACGGCATACTGCTGTGCTTTGTGTCGTGGTGGTCGCTGGCGTTAGGTTGATAGTTACCATGCGGTTCAACGCCGTGCTGTGGAAGATGGAGACTCTGTCTGTAGAAGGCCCGAACCGGCTTCAAAAAGAAAAAGCAATCACGATTATGCAGGTGAAACAAAATCGTATGCGTCAGCGTGGTTCTTGATGTTATTCTCGGCTAATTTCGTATCGTTTCAGCTGACATGGTGATGAGGGTGTTTTTATTCAGGCGTTGGTGGAAGCGAGCGGTTTTTCGAGTTTGTACCGTGTTGCCAAAGAGTGTTTGAGCTGCACTGAGCTGCTCCGTCTTGTTGCTGTTTCAACATGCGACAGCACATCCACCGAGGGGAATTTGTCCGATGAGAGTTCTGTTCGATGGAAGCAGTAGCTTGTGAAGATGCTGCTGATGTAAGTGCAGGTTATCAAGCACTACCCGTAAGTGCTGTAATAATGCCGTCAACATCACTGCTGATGTTCTCGGATTAACGATGTTGCGTCCGGCTGGCTTGGCTCCGAGAGGTCCGGATGGTCGTTCATCGTTCATTGTACTTCAACCTTCGTTAAGTCTGCGTTATGAGGCAAAAGATCGATATGGTTTTTGCTCATCTCGAGCTCGTCGGCATCGACGTCGGCGCCGGCGTCGTAGGTGTATCTAACGTCTTGTCGTCATGTCATTGAATGCCTCTGTCCTCTGACAATACCACGGCGAATAAATTCGGGTCATACCCACCTCTCAAATGTCAGACCAGCAGTCTTCGTCGATGTCTTCCTTCCCGATAACGCCGGTATTTCCATGTTGATTATCGATGCTCTCTCTGTGCACCAGTTTTGTTGACCACAGTCATTACTTCGACGTGGCTATGCTCTTGTCGAATGCACGTCTCACGTGTACACAAATGTTTAGACAGACCAGCAGACTGCTCCTCGGACTAAGATAAGGCGTGCCGTATCTGAATTCTTTGTGTCTAAGAGCAACGGCATCGCAGACCAACCATACTCCCGACGTGCTCGACTTCTTTCACGTCTGATACATAGGAAAGATTCACAGGATTCTACAACACCCTACTACATCCTTAGAGGGTGTAACGAAATCCTTCGAGCCCTTCGATGACGCGCTGCTGTCTTGCTGCTTGCTTGTTGGCCCATAAGAAGTAACCCGATAAGAGAGCAACGAAGATCAACGAGAGGACGTAAGACCTGCGAGATAAAGTTAGCAAGACAATAATTGACCAACCAAGCAGGTAGAGCGTACGTGATGCAAGCATAAAGTCCAGGTAGATACCGTGGCGCATCCTGGGATCGAAAAACAAGTGAGCCAACCACCCCTCCGATGCCGCCCAAGGAAATTGTACTGGCACTAATAAAAGACCTTTTCCACTGACCACGAACATTGTTCGCCTGCCATGCCAGGATAGCAGGGAGGTTCGATTGGCACCCACCCGTGACAAGAAAGACGCCGAACAGCTGCACTCCCGGAGATCGAGCCCATGCCAGCAGACAAAGTCCAACGATAGCTTGGATGGAGTTATAGGCAACGACAGGACCCCTCATGTGAAGTTTGTCGCCAAGCCACCCTTGAAAGATCATGAGCAGAGCGGCAAAGATATATGGTGGGGTGCTGAGGATCTGCGAGATAGCAACGCTGAATCCGAGGTAGCTCCGGAGAATGATTGGAAGGAAGTAGGCGACGGCATATGCCACGACTGTAGAGAAGCTGTGCAAATCGTCAGTATACTTACTTCAACGGTTATGTACGATCCACTGAACTTACAAGAACAAAAGCCCAAGAACCCAAATTTTGAAGTCGAGTGCCGGCCTGAAGAACTTTCCCCATGCGAAAGCCTCCGCAGCATCAGCATCCCCACGATCTCTGTTGAGTCTTCGGATGATGTACGCCGATTCCTTCGCATTCAGGAACAGCTTGGCCTTGTGAGCTTGTTGAGGAAAATTGACAAGCGTGATCCCCGAAAACACCGCTATCGCTATTGTGAGCAGAGCCTCCATAACAAAGATCCATCTCCATGCACTCAAGCCTCCGAGTCCATCCATGTGAGAGAAGCCGTAAGCGAGAATCCCAGACAAGGCAGAACCCCATAGACTGACAACCCAGAAAAGCGAATATCTCTTGTGCATATCATCTAGGTACGATCAGCCAGTTGATATAATTGTCATAAAGGCGGGCATCTTACATCGGGTATACCACATTGAAAGGGCATAGACTGCACCTGGAAAGGTGCTAGCCTCGAGGGCACCAAGAACCATTCGCAGAGGGATCAGGACCGCCCAATGTTGAACGAAACCGAAACCCTGTGAGAGGATCAAATTAGCGCTTATACGAATGCACAGGAAGACGCTTACCAGCAGGATAAGCCCCCAACCAAACGTGATAGCTGTAAGAAAGACCCTTGGTCCATATCTGCGCACTATCATAGCACTAGGGAACTGAGCCACAACATATGGGCCAAAGAGAACTAGGATGACGGTCGACTGTTTTGTAGTTAGTGACTGACATATCTCTAGGTTGCGAGGTTCCCACTTACATATCGAGATCCGATTTGAAGCTGAAGATCTTGGGTCATGCTTTACAAGAACGCGATGTCAATGATTCCGGGTCTGACATGATCCACATTGGAGAAGAGGATGCGCCTTACCCTGCTATGGCTGCGTTTCCGAGGTTGGTCCTGTCTAGAAGGTTTGCCCCGAGTAGGAGACCTAGAGGGAAGATCAGACGCAAATCGACCCTGCGAATGATCTTCTCCTGCTCCTTGCGAGAGTATTCCTCGTCATCCCAAGGATCAGAATTCGGCTGTTGTGGTCCTCCTATCTTATCATTGTCGGCCAACTCAACCTGTTGCTCGAATACACTGTCCTTGCGGCTGCTTCCGCCGAGGTCGCTTGCATGCTGCATGGTAGCTGCGAGATCGTTCGCGGAGGGAGGAGCGATGTAATTGATTCACCAAGGGCTTTGAGGTAGTACTATGCAGTCTAAAAAGAGAGAGCAGCAATGAGCCTCCGCTTTCTCTCTAGCAAAAGAGTGTTAGAAGTGGGAATTTCTTGCTCTTGGACGGGCTTTTGCTCCATGAACCAAGCTAATATGATATATGGATAGCGGCAGTAGGGTTCTCTGACCCCTGATCCCTCTACCACGGAATGTTTCCTCAGCAATGTTAAGGGACTACGTAGCCGAAGTCTTTAAGGGTAATCTAATGTGGCTAGAGGGATTTTGGCTACACTCGTCCCTTTCAAGACTTCATCCACAAGGGACAAGTCTTCACCAACTGGGTGGTACATGATTATAAAGGAATAGCGTACCCTCAGAGAACAACGTGGTGTAGGAGCTAACAAGCCGGGTTGCCCGGTATTCGGTATGTGTGGTTCACTACCGGCTTGGCCCGCCCAGACCTGCCAACGCATATCATATATGATACACACTTACTACCTCTGTCAGTACCAGTGTCACACCGGGGTGCACCATTAGCGCACTTACATCAAGGGTGTGGGGAAGTGGTCCCCCAAACTCTGGAGTGTAATTTACTAGCCGGAGGAAGTCTGGGGTTGAGATTTAGACCAGAGCCGCGCAAGACACGTTTGGGGGCAGAGGTGGGGGTGTGGAAAATAGCGGAGTATTTCCGTTAGAACCTTACAATCCAATTACTGCTGCAGCCAATACAAAGCTACACCTCCTCATGCCGAGATACTGTAACCGAAGCTGCCGAGCTTACCCGTCTGCAAGAGCGTAACCCTACCGCGATGATGCAGACATTCCGTGTTCTTTTTTGAAGAGACATGTGGTACCTACGTGGTCTATCGAAGAACACTGTCCTTGCAGGTCTGGAACCGTTACTTATAGATAATCGAAGGACAAAACCTGATAGCTAGCAACCAACCCTACAGCCAGCCTCATAACCAACTCTTTCAATATTCTGCAACGTCTTCGACTACGATGTCAAAGGCCGATCACGACCTCCAACCGTCCTTCGACGACCGCATAGATCTCGAAAACTCATCTCGCGGCTTCATCGCCTCTCTTCAACCCTGCGTCATTCACGACAAAGACGGGCGCGTTATTTGGGACAACGACCAGTACGATTTTCTTCAAGCCGACTGTCCCACGGACACAGCAAACTCTAAGCTATGGCGTCACAGCCAATTAGTCACGAAGCAGGGGCTCTTTGAGATCACGACTGGCATTTACCAAGTCCGGGGGTTCGACATCTCGCATATAACCTTCGTCGAGGGTGATACAGGCGTGATTGTAATAGACCCACTTGTCTCGTCTGAATGCGCCAAGGCCGCGCTTGCACTGTACAGGGAGCATCGCGGTGACCGCGCCGTTGTAGGGCTCATCTTTTCTCACTCGCACGCCGACCACTTCGGTGGGGCTGCAGGCGTCCTCTCTCCCGAACAGGTCGACTCCCCTACCCTCCCCATCATCGCCCCCTCGGGGTTCCTGGAAGAAGTTCTTAGCGAGAATGTGTTCGCGGGCCCTGCAATGCGCCGCCGCGCTGGCTACATGTTCGGCAACCACTTGGTCAAATCTCCGAAGGGCCAGATCGGGTGCGGTCTCGGTACGACAACTTCTACTGGCAGCAACAGCCTGTTTCCGCCAAATCTCTTGATCCAATCTACAGGAGAACGGCATACTGTCGACGGAGTAGAGATGGTCTTCCAGATTGTGTCAGGTACCGAAGCACCGGCCGAAATCAATTTTTATTTCCCCCAGCACAAGGCGCTATTGATAGCAGAATGTGCAACGCATACCATGCACAATATAATTACGTTGCGGGGAGCACAGGTTCGCGATGCAAAAAATTGGGCCAAGTACCTCGATGAAACGCTGTATCTATTTGGTCAGACGAGCGAGGTGCTCTTCGCCAGTCATCATTGGCCGACTTGGGGCACCGAGGAGCTGAAGGCCTTGATTGCCGAGCAACGAGACCTGTATGCATTCATGCATGATCAGACGTGTCGCATGATGAACAGTGGTCTAACAGGGACTGAAATCGCGGAACGCTTCAGGTTACCTGCAGGCTTACAGACAAAATGGCATGTACAAGGGTTTTATGGAAGCGTTAGCCACAATGTCAAGGCGATATATCAGAAGTACATGACATGGTTCGATGGCAATCCGGCTCACTTATGGCAACATCCGCCAGAGGAAGAAGGTAAGCGGTATGTAGAATGCATGGGCGGGGTCGATGCGATGCTCAAAAAAGCGGAAGTCTTTGCGGACAGGGGAGATTTACGGTTTGCGGCAACGTTGCTTGATCATGCTGTTTTTGCAGAGCCGGAGAACGTGAAGGCGAAGGAGGCTTTGGCCTCGGTCTACGACAAATTGGGGTACGGCGCGGAAAATGCCACATGGCGCAACTTCTACCTAACCAAAGCGCAGGACCTCAGAGCAAGTAAGAGGGACCCAGTTGGCGAGATGGCTTCATTTCCGGCAGTCAACCCGTTGCTGCCGATTGATCAATGGTTTGATGGGTTGTCCATTCAGCTAGATGGTCTGCGGGCAGAGCATGAGAGCCTTGTGATCGATATTCATGTGGCAGAAGAACGGCAGGATTGGAGAGTGACACTGAGCAACGGGGCTTTGAGCTACCGCAGCGCTGCCGAAGGGACATCGTTCTCGGAACGTGCCGACCTAAAGCTGAAGCTCTCAAAGGATGAGTTGGGCGAGGTTTTGCAAGGGAATCTGCAGGTCGTAAAGGGCTCAGATGGCGATTCGGACTCGTTGTCTAAGCTTCTGGACCTCTTGGCGATCAAGGTAGTTCAATAGCACACAAGAGTGGGTGCCAAACAAGCACAGTCACAAATGACTAGAGTTTGTGCGAAGCGTGCTGTACCACACTTTGATGGTGTAGAATACAAAGACGGCATCGCATGGAAGAGTAAATTCGGCGGAGTGAGAGACTGTCTGTGTACTGGGAGCGTCAGAAGATTGAACAGTAGTATCATTTCCATAACCCAACGGCTGTTAGCAGCTTAGCGTTACGATACTACTAGTACTCCTTTATCCGGAGTCTTTACCGCGGCGTAGTAATGTGGGGTCTCTGAGCTTAGCTCGGATCGGTGTCCAGTCCGGCCCGGCTCTATCATTCCGTCGCTCACAGTCTTATCTATCAGCATTGTAGGCAGGAGATCGTATCACATCTACAAGTACGGCGACTCAGGTCTTTCGTCTTTTCGCTCAGGGTTTTCCACTGTTCGCGGGTTGCAACATGGCTCGCATCATCGTTGTTGGGGCAGGGTCAGATCCATTGTCTACTTTTGAGCATTAGGATGTAGGTGTACTAACCTGAGCACAGGGTCGTCGGTATGGCTACTGCGGCTGCCCTTTCCCGTCAACACGAGGTCACGATTATCGCAAGAGACCTTCCAGGTGACATACCCACAATCGGGTGGGCTAGTCCATGGGCCGGGGCAAACTTCATTCCTGGCAACTGCTCTTCACCGCAAGAAGCAAAGATGCAGCTTGAAGCCTTCGCCGAGTTGTGGAGGCTGAGTATCGAGCATCCTGAGTCCAGCGTCAAGAGATGCCTCATCGAAGATTTTCACGACCACAAAACAGAAGACGAGATATGGTGGAAAGACTATATGCCCGAGGTAAGTCCAATCGCATGCGTCAACGACGCCAGTGTAAAATGCTGATGGTTGAAGTTTCGCTTTTTGTCACCGGAGAGGTTACCAAAAGGTGCAAAGATTGGAACATCTTGTAAACTCCCACTCCTATGTCGACCCGGCAAAGCTGAGGTCTTGAGCTGATGATCGACAGACAAAACCCTAGTACTCGATCCCAACATCTTCCTGCCCTGGTATCGCTCGAGACTCGAGAACACTGGTGTACAATTCAAGCGAATGAATCTTAGTTCTCTCTCAGATGCCTGCACCCTCGGTCACGACGTAATTATCAATGCAACCGGATTTGGATCACTGACATTGGCAGATGTCCTTGACGAGGACGTTGAAATGATTCGTGGTCAGACGATTGTTGTGAAGAGCGATTACAACAAGCATTTCATGCGTGATAGTGGAGACACTTACACATACGCGATACCTAGACTGGACGGTACCGTCGTCCTTGGAGGCGTGAGGCAGCGTGACACACTGTAAGTACGACCAATAAGCATTCATGCTGGCGCAAACTTACACATGTTACGAAAGGGATTCTAAGGTCGACTGGGATATATGTCGAGACGTAAGGCCTAATAACACATGACAGACGTCGTCTCAACTAATTATGCGTCGCAGATTGCACAACGAATTCATCAAAATCTCCCTGATCATTTTCCTGCAGAACTATCTAACCTCCAGATCATTGGTCACAACGTTGGTATTCGACCTGGACGAAAATCTGGCATCCGAATTGAAAAGGAAGAGAAGAACGGCCAAAAGATTGTTCATGTATACGGTAAGTTCAGACACAGCGCCAGGGCCAGGCCTTACAAAGTCTGACAACCAACTACAGGCGCTGCAGGAGGTGGCTACATCTTTGGTGCTGGCATGGCACGTGCGGCTGCGGCGCTCGTTGAAGAATTCCTCACTCCCCCCTTTCCGGCAAAATTGTGAGTTCGGGCAAGTCTTCACGTATTTAACATAGCACCAACTACAGTGGCAATCCACACGCCGAAGGAAAACGATACCCTAGATGGGACAAAAGTGCAGCGGAACAAGCTGATGTTCCATGACATATCCAATGCTTCAAAGTTAGCAGGTGTCGTATTGCCAGAGACCTTACCTATCACACACGAGCATCCATATTTCTTACGGACGGGTCGTGACGGGACTAGTGTCTCTCTACTCGATTTTGTTAGTTGTGATAGACCTATCGAGTAGTGGTGACCGACGTGCTACTGCGATAAGTGCGATACTCGCGACGCCCGCGAAACATGCGATATCAGCGCCGTCCGCGATGGAAGCGACAAGAGCGACAAGAGCGACAGACGCGACAAAGGCGACAGACGCGACAGACGCGACGAACGCGACACAGGCGATAGAAGCGACAAAGGCGATAAACGCGACAAAGGCGACAGAAGCGATACACTGCAGCTAAACACCGACTTGCTTGTATAGTCGCTAGTCTTGTTTCTCCTAATCCCCTGCCAAAAAACAGCCCGACCAGAAGTAAGAAATCAGGTGTAGAGAGACCCCTAGACACGCCACTTAGGGCAGATAAGGTGCCCCCAGCTGTGTGGCCCGCTAGCCCATATAGAGCCTGACCTTACTGCAACCACATTTTGCGGTCGGGGTTTTCTGAGTACTGGCTTGCCCCGTCCCCCCTCGTCTACGTGAGCTTCTTCTATGCCGCCAGAGCTAATAAAGCATAACTGGATGTCGTCATGCTACGGACGTATCCAGGCTTGGCATTGTTGACTATCACAGCGGTGGGAAGAAGCTCATATAGCGAGGATATATAAATGATAAATGATTAGTGGTTATGTTGCAACAACCTACAATCCGGTCTCCAGTTGCTATAATAACCTGAAGTCCAAATCAGCTGTCAACCATGGAATCACTCTGCGGTGTGACGGTGACCTTTCCATCGACCCTACACTCAATCCTGCCATACAGGGTCGCTCGCCAAGCTAATCTCATATTCGATGCCCTTCTTTCGATGATTCTGTGTTGTATAGGCCAGTTCCTGCCCTCATTGCGAACGCAGTTTCCGACATCACCGACTCATCTCTCAGGCAAGACAGCGATCGTCACGGGCGCAAATTCTGGCATCGGCTATCAGATCGCGCTTGACCTGGCGAGACTAGAGGCAAGGGTCGTACTGGCCTGTCGCAGTACGCCGAAGGGAGAGAATGCCAGGGCGTGACTCCGGCGCGCACAGTGCACAACGCACAGTGCACAGTCTCGTGATTCCAGCCTCGCCGTCGCAAGCAAGGCTGTCACGTAATTTTGTATAAGGGAAAAAATATAGCCGGCAGGCCTTGAATATGAGAGGGAATGTCATTGCTGCTAGCCAATGAAGCTGCGCTAGCGACTGGTATAGACTATTCGTGGTGTTGAGTTTAATCCCCCCGCCCACAATAGCCACACTAAGTGCTGCTTTCCGTCGTCGTCTTAAGACTTCGCGCGTGTATAAGGTTATTCCAGCTTAACAACGCTAGACTTAGGTCACCGCGTGCCTTGCCCTCGGAGAAGAGAAGACTCGTAAGCCCCAAGACGAAGAGGTCTTTGCGCAGCCAGAAGATTGTTAGGACCGTCTCTTTGCTTGGTCGTTCACCCGCGGTTGTATCTTCGTTAAGGGCAGGCACCGCGGTGGTGCCTATCCTGCTCGGTGGTATAACTGCAAGCATTATAGGAAAGCGAGTCAGAACAGACGAGGTCTAGAGGCAGAGGTTCGCAAGGATGATAACGGTTAGGTTATTAGGTCTCGGTCTCGTAAGGGAAGGACGAGAGCTGCTAGCTACGAGATACATTACTATCTTGCTTTCCGCAAGCCCGTCAATAGCCCTAATTCTGCTAGAGCTTAGTGTAGTATATAGAGGAAGGAGGATTATAAAGGCTACGAGGATCCTATTAATCTATTAGCTGAGAAGATGTACAAGAAGATCTTACCCGACTTCTAAATGCTTAAAGCCTCTGCTCGGTTCTATCGTACTAACAATATAAAGTTTAGCGAGGCTAGTAAGTTATTAGCAAAAGCCGGTTCTACGGTCTCGCTTAGTAGGAAGGAGTACTATAATCTTATCCGTCGCCAGATTAAGGACGTGCCTCAAGATAAGACTGCTAGCGCGTTGTTAAATCTGCTCTAAGAAGCTAGCTGGCGGTATTCTATAAGTGCGATAGGCGGAGATGACTAGGATACAGAGAAGCTGCGATAAATAGTGTTCTAGTTAGAGGAGATAATGCCCTTTGCGAAGAGGTTTACTAGCGATAGTCTTCTATATATCGACGCTACCTTTAGGACTAATAGGCACGGCCTTCTACTAATTATTGCTGCGGGCGCAACTAACACTAATCGCACGATCCTCGTCGCCTTCTCGTAGTGCCTAGAGGAAGACGCTTAGTCATATAAGTTCTTTGCTAAAACCCTACGGGAAGAGATCTATTCAGACTGCCTAGACCTAGCTGTTGTTCTTGCTAACCAAGGCGCAGGCTTGACTAGCGCATTCGCTAGAGGTTGCTTCCTAGACTTAGAGCTAGAGTACTATAGCTAGCACGCTATTCGTGCTATAATTATACACTTCCGAGCGACTAAAGGGTACACTAAGAACGATATTCAAGGGTATATAGACCCGGTATCTAGCTAGGCGATTGCTGGGCTTAAAGGTCACTGCTAGAACTATATTTAGTCTAATTTCACGTCGGCCCTTAACGCAAACCGTCGTATATTGTTCGACCACCTCTTCGACGATAAGAGGAAGTATATTATCGAGGTATAGATGCTAAAGGAGCAAAGAGCAGTACAGTATTATACCAAACTTAATACTAACTTTAGCTACTTCTCGACGCAGAGGATCGAGTCGTTAAATCGCATAATGCATAAGATTATCAACCACTAGATGACGCTTAAGGACGCAGCGCGTGCGATCGTAACCTAAAGCAAGGACTTCTATCGCGACTACGAGGATAACCTACATAAGTCGAGAACCGAGAGATCAATAGCTATTAATTAGACCTTCTTTAGCAGCCTTAGTAGCTCTATTACACTTAAAGCTATCCAACTACTTAGCGACTAATAGGTGCGTCTTACTTAGGATCTTCCTCTATATATAGGGCAATTCCGCAAGCAATACTAACTACCTTATGTACATGACCTCCAGCTATTATACCTTAAAGGTAGACCTCTGCCCCGATCGCTACTGCACCCTCGCTGGTAGATTACTGCGCATATACCTACGCAACGAGGGTAGCAGCCAGCGTATAACCTCGCTATTCTAGCGGTGATAGATAGAGGTCGTCTAACTATCTAAGCCTAGTTCCAGCAACTACAAGATGTTAGAGAGACCTTGCGGGCTAACCTCTAACGACAACTCGACTACCGAATAGCTATAGAGCTAAACGCCTTGCTTTAAGAGGGGCATAGGTTACAATAAGTAACAGCTCGCTCTCTCTAGCTGCCTAATAATATACAGAGATTCCAGCTAAAGATACCTATTCGAGATCATTAATTAATTATGCAGGCTAATCGAGAACAGCGACAGCGAGCCCGATAAGCAACGGACGCGAGGGCATTAGTCTATCGAGAGTCGCAGTCGCAGTCGCAGCAATCGCAGTCGCTTCTTATTAATCCAGCACTCGAGTTATAAGCAAGCATTAGCACTCATATTACGGTCCGTCCTCGTTAGTTATCGCCTATTAAGCTTAGCGACAGCGACAGCGACAGCTAACAGGTTGCTAATGCCTATAGCTTCTCTCCTCTAGCACCGACTCCTCCCCCTCCACCTGCTTTAACCGCACTACCTCGACTACAAGACCAGGATCAAGAGGAGGGTAGAGGTACAAGGAAGAGGAGGAACTCTAGCTTCTATAAGGCACTACTCGGGGGCGACAGTCAAGAGATTAAGCGGGCTAAGCAGTAGGATATAGCTACTAACACTAACTTCTACTACTAAATAAGCCTTGCTTACGTAGCTCATCAGACGTCTTGTTATACAGTGCTAACTCAGTAGTATACCGCAAGATCTGATAAGCTACGCAAGCAAAGCTTGTTTTTGCTAACGCTTGCGGTAGGCAGCGTACTCAACACCACGAATAGTCTATACCAGTCGCTAGCGCAGCTTCATTAGCTAGCAGCAATAACATTCCCTCTCATATTCAAGGCCTGCCGGCCATATTTTTTCCCTCATACAAAATTACGTGACAGCCTTGCTTGCGACGGCGAGGCTGGAATCACGAGACTGTGCACTGTGCGTTGTGCACTGTGCGCGCCGGAGTCACGCCCGAATGCCAGGCAGTCGATCATCGATCAATTATCTGGTGGAAAAGTTGGGAGTCGTATCGAGGTGAGAGAACTAGATACTTCTAAGTTGAGGAGCGTATCCGATTTTGCGAGAACGTGGAAGGAACAGGCGCCTGCAGATCAGAAGATTGATATACTCGTGCACAATGCGGGGATCGCGAGTGTACCGGATGGCGCAAAGAGTGATTTCTCCCAGGATGGGTTCGAGCTGATCTACGCCACGAATGTGCTTGGTTCCTACCTCTTGACTTACTCGCTAGAGCATGCACTGTCATCGGATGCTCGATGTATCTTCACCAGCAGCGCGGGTCAGTATGCCACCTCAGCCGCAGCAGTGAAGAGCGAGGTCGAAACGGGCCTGCATGCTTCGCAGGACACGGCCTCTCCGGGACAAACATCTGCGAATGGGAGGGGCCGGTACCCCATGTCCAAGTCGATGCAATGTGCCATGGCAAAGATGTTGCAATCGAGGTGGGATGCAGTGGTCAACGACGACACCGCAGATACGAAGAGAAGAGTCGCTCATAGTTTTTCACCAGGATTGACAGCCACGCCTATCTTGGGCAAGATGGGCGTTCAAAAGCTGGACCAACCGTTGTTTGCCATAGTAGTGCAAGCATTAACTGTCTGCGCGACAGATGTCAGAGAGGGTGCTGCGACAGGATCATGGTTGGCTTTTTCGAATGATCAGGAGGTCATTGGTCGGGGCAAGGGAGGCAGGTTTTGGGAGAGATGTGTCCCGAGGATGTCTACTGCAGACTTGATGTCGGAGGAATTACTGGGGAAGTTATGGAAGAAATGGCAGGTTGATGCAGGTGTTGAATGGAACTAAGAGGGCGCTATCTTGAGAAACCATCGGGCTCAAGCGTCACAATCGCATGGAGACGAAGAGGTTTCCCTCTGGACTGTAAGTCCGGACCGTGATGTGCTCGACGTAGATCTAAAAATCGTACTAGGGCCATGTAAAAGATTTCAAGTTGCTCTGGACGATCGAGACAAAGGTAGTAAGTAGTACTTGGAAAACAATTATTCAATCCATCAATGCTTATGTCTCCTTTCAACCGCACATATCAGGTTATGCCTCAGCTAGACTGTAAGAATCAAACCTGGGTCATCAAAGACGGCGGCAGCGGCTGAAGAGGACTTTGAACCAATTTGCTGTCAAAGATGTCGTCGGCGATCTCAATCCCCAGTCCAATCCCTCCAATAGCGAAATCCTTCCCCTCAATACCCTCACGCTTCCCTCTGGTCTTGTACCTTACATCACACACAGGCTTATAGACCGTTCTCCCATTGTTGTCAACAGCATACACATCCTCAGTGGTCGTCTCGATCAAGATGTCTTTCGCTGCGCACGCATCGAACCGCCAATGCACACCAAGGAACACCCGACTCAGCGCGTTTTCCCAGATGGCTTCCCAACAACTACCGAACTTCCTCTCGATTTTTGTGCGAACAGTTCCGACTTGGTCCGTGATCTTGGCCCTGGGGTCATATTTTTCGCGTAAGTCGCGGCACACACCATTCAATTCGTCCGACACAAACTCGAACTCAATGTGGTCTGGCTCGTCTTTCTCCCAGGTACCATTGAGGCTTGGACGGGGGTTAGCACTATAGTACCGTCGTACAATCTGAAAACAGGCCGCGCCGAAGGTGGCGTGGCCGGATGGGTAAGCAGGGAAGGGCGGTTTGAAGAATAACTCGTGGCTGTTTGTGGCCGGGGCGCCGAGACTGAGCCAGAAGGGATCAGCATGGTCGTCGCGACCGTCGCTGCGGACGCCGGAAAGGGGGCGCCAGAACTCGAAATGGTATTTCTCGCGCCAAGCGATGATGCCAGCGTCGGTCATGGCAGCATTTGCAAGGGCGAAGAGGCGTGCAAACTCTGCATTATTGGCTTCGTCGTCGATGTTGGGGTTTGGCTTGTACTTCACAGCAATGCGACGTAGGATTTGGTTGTAGAGACGAGGCGGGGTGCCGATGAGGTTGGCACCGTCGTATGCCCAGAAGTAGCCTTTCGCAGTTTGGGCAGGGCTGCGTTTTGTCGATGGGAGGGAGGGTGATCCACCCATGCGGATGACCTCGTCAAGTGCGCTATCGTACTCAGCCTCCTGAGTTTTTGCACCCTTGTTGCATGGAGGGTCGGCGATGTGGTGGTCTTTTTGCACTGCGAAGCGCTTCGCCCGATTGCCGTATTCTGGGGCGTGTCGTGGTCTTTTAGGTTCTTTCTCACCATCTGGGCAATCTGGATTCTTGGGTATGAGACGAACGGGATGGGTTGGCTCGTCTTCAAAATAGCAGCGTCCTCCTTTTGGTGTATAGCTCCCTTCGTCCGCTCCAGCCGGATGGTCAAGTAGCTCAAACATGGCATCGCCAAGCTTTTGTCCATATCGATAACTGTCTGAATCCATTTCAATACCTGGACAGCCTTGGTGAAGTTCCAAGAGTCGCTCGCGGAGATGTTTAATTCCAAGTTTCGAAAAGCTCGATCCAGGTTTGGGTTCAGTGTACAGCTTCTGGAGGATGGTCATGGCAGCGCCAGCCACGGATTGCTTTGCATCATTGACTCCCGTTGCATCCGGAAGGCTGGTAGAGGCATCCCCAGGTTTCAAGAACGTTGTGAAAGAGCTCGGGTCTTGTGGTGGATGAACAACAAAATATGCATCGTGAATTGCCATGTGTAGAATGCCCAGAGCTCTAGCACTAATTGGAGGTCCCTGTTGAGGACCGAAGACTGTTTCGGAGTGCGTCAATCGATTGAGTTCTAACCCGACATAATTCCAATACAAAATGTAGTTTCGGTTTACGCCGTTGTTGAATTCCACGTTTTCGTCGGTGTCAGGGAGCTCGAGTCGTGTCAAGGATTCCTCAGTGCAGACACAATCATCCTCTTCGAGATCCGTGATCTTGGAAGATGGAGGAGCGTCGGCAGTCTTAAGGGACAGAGTGCCGGCGGTCTGGGAGGACGTTGTGGTTGCCATGACAGTCTTGTATTGGTAAGACTATAGAATGGTTCTCGGTCAACTACTTTGCTTAATCAGTGGGAGGAGGACCACGATAGAGCAGGACTGGCGATAGATATAGTCCACAGTATTGCAGAGAACCACCAGTAGCAAACCATCACAAGACCAAGGTCAGGCGGAACAGCTGACACAGATGTGTGCACTATCTTGGACTGTTCGCATGGGCTACCACTGAAGTATGTATCTTGGCGTCAGCATGTGGCGCGCACTTGCGGCACGAACAGCCTCTCTTATAGACAGCATTGTCTTGGTGCGATCACGAAAACCTGCGTAGGTCACCTCGTCTCTGTCTATGGGTGAGCGTTCGCTCGAGCTCCGAGGGCTGGCTGAGTACAGAGCGCCACGGCTGAACACACTTCCATTTTGACTTTGACCAGGAATGCACTGTCTGGTGTGAGGAGTGCCAGCAGTAAAGCCTGAGTAGGGGGCTCGCTTGCGGTTGAGATGCTTACATGCTAACCGAATCCGATACCGAAGAGGCAGGGCCAGTTTGCAAAAAGGACGGCCGCCAATTGTATCTAGATACCGTCGGTAGAGTCATTGATACTAGAACGGTGGCGGGACGTATGTGTACTTGGGTCAATAGTACTAGCATGGATCATCTTCTGCATGTAATTGGCCGACGTGCCAGTCCATAAGCGAGGAATTAGCAAATCTCGGCAAGTCTGCTCAGAGCAGAAAGAGGCCTCGATTGTCAAAGAGTCCGTGCATGCACGGTAGTACGTACTAGTATCTGACCAGTGCATCTCGTCCGAGGAGATCACCATGGTTCAGCTACAATCGCGGTAGCCAGTACTCTGTGTACCCAGCTGCTCGACTTTCACCGTCGGATATACGAGCTGGTGGCGATCATGATGTTCATCGCCTCGGCCCTATCCGTTAGTTTTCGAGTCGGCATTATGGGCTTGTTGCGTCTCCTTGCTACTAGTATATATAGCGTGAATGCACCTGATCATCACGTATAGAATCCGATTCTCCGTCGCGACGATCCGAACGCACGTCAGCTTCTCGCTTGTCTTGGTCGTCTTCGGCAATATCTCAATCCGCTGGGACAAGTCTTGTCTTCTTGAATGAGCACCATCAGAATAACAACTTGAGGCTAAAATGCCTCGAAGAGACATTGCTCGTATTATCCCAAAGTTGCCAAGGCTTAGAAAGGAAATAAGCGAAACGTGGAGTGATGCCAAGGAATCGGGAAGTTCCATAACCACTTCTCTCGCTACACTGTCCTTGGTAAACTTCTCAGCTCCGTTGTGTCCAGAAAACATTCGTTTGTAGGCTTGTCATTTGGTCAACACCTGATAAGTCTTACCAGAACTATACATGAACCCTGGCTGATTGCGTTCTCTAGTTCCCCGCTCAATGCGCCGAGGATAAATGCAAGCGAGACCTGACCATTCGAAAATGACCTTGATCAGAAGCACCGTCGGCGCTATGACCCTTAGCAGCGTGAGGCTTGATCTGATTGCATCTTTCGCTATATCTGCTGTGTTTGCGGTCTTCGAGCTGAGTCCAGATACACGCTAGCAGCTTATACCTCAGCCCCTCCTGTCCCTCAATCGGTCTCTGCAAAGTGCCGTTGGCCTGTTGCTTGTTCTTGATCCAGAACAACACGCTACACAACACAATCAATGCCATCGTCATGAGCTGCACGCCAGCAGTAACCCACAGCCCAGTCTTGTATAGTGGGGCCTCTCGTGACAAGAATTTCGTACTAGCAAGTATACCGCCTATAGCTCCAAAACCAATTTGGAGGGCACTTCCAACCGCTCTCTTTGACTACATTCGAGCGTTTTAGATTGATACGCGAGCACAGTAGGGATATTGCCCTGTGCTCCAGCCGTTCCGAGAAACATACCGGTGTATCGGACGTAGTCGTTCGAATGGTATGCAATCATCATCAATTCAATGATAGTGATGTTGCACTGGGTGAGAATAGCCGGAGCGCGCATTTTGGTTTTGTCGCTGATCTACGCAAAGAGAATGCAGAGACCACTGCGAAGACAACTGGCGGCGCGGCCATGAGGTTGGCGACGCCGCCGCTATATCCCATGCCTGCTATGATCACCTAAGAGAAGTATGCGAAGGCGTATACTGGCATGGCCTGCGACATGAACATGAGTGAAAATGCCCAGAGTTTCCAATCGAGTAAGTGCTTGCCGAATTTGGCCCAGGTGAGGGAACCGGCCATCGCATCACCACGGTCATCTTAATCGCGCTGACTAATGAAGGCTCAGTCGTTTTCGGTAAGGATGCCTTTCTTGGCTGCTATGTCGGGAGAGTCTAGGATTACGAACCATGCGCCGAGAGGTACTAGCTGGGTAACAAGGCCTTCAATGATCTGAGCATGTTAGTCTTGAATACGTCGGACTCACAAAGATCCATTGCCAGCCTCGAAGCCCACCGACTCCTTCCATCTGTGCAAGGCCAAATGCAAGGATGGAAGAGAAGCCACCAATCAGGACGGAAAACAGATAGAAGAAGGCTAATCTGTGCAATGTAAGCGTCTCTGTTTTCGACCAGAACATGTGGGGCTAGCTACCTTAGCTGTACCTCATACCACATGTACCAGCAAGTGATCAGGTATGTACAGCCTGAGAAGAAACCTATCTCACCGTCAGTGACTGCTATGTTGTTTGCATCAGGTACTGTTGTTACTCACCTGCCTCGAAAAGACCTAGCAAGGTCGACAGGCGGCAAGTTCGTGCCAGTTGTCAACGAAGCCCTGACCCAACATGACCGTACTCCAGGCAAAAGCGATCAAAGATAACCAGTTGGCGCTGCCAACCTTCCGAAGCACCATGTTCGACGGTAGTTCGAAGACGAAGTAAGGGATGAAGAAGACGAGAAGGGCGGTGGACCATCTGTCACCTACCGCCAAATCCAGGTCGTCGCCTATGCCAACCACACGGGCAGCGGAGACATTGATGCGATCGATAAGAGCAATAGAATAAAGAGCCCCCAATATAGGAAGCAAACGCTTGTCGACCTTGCGAATGAGCGCTTTCCCGTAGTGCCGGTCGTGTTCCGCGATCTTGCGAACGTGCTGCAGCTCGTAGCCAGCAGCTTGAGGAAGTCTTGACAAGGCGGAACCAAGCACGTTGATGGTGCTAAGGATGCCTTCATGCCTGGGAAGGCCTGGAGTCGGCGGCAGAGTATGGGTTTCGATGGTTGGAGTTGTCCGCGCCCCCACGTGTGGGGAAGCCGTCTGCCGGCAGCACTTTAATATTGGAGCTACCGGACATGAGCACCTTGGTCGACCCGCTACTTTAGAGGTCCAAGGTGACTCCCAAAGGCACGTAGCATGCCTCCTTTATGTGCTCTTTACAAGAGTTTCAGCTTCGATCATCGCTCCAATACTTGACAAAATGGCGACTTCGACGTCGACGTTCACAGAGACAGTGACTGATTCGAACCACGGGTTCTTTATGCCAGCCGAGGGCGGAAGCAAGATCTTGCAGTCAAGGGGTCTTTCGGTGCGACTGGCTTCTCGCTCTGGAGACCTGATCATTCCGACCGCAGGTCTTGCACCAGGCTTACTTCAGGCAAACCTCATCGTCCTGCCTTCGAAGCATGCATTCGATTTCAGGAATCTTTGCATGCGTAACCCTGTGCCCTGCCCTCTGCTTGCCGAATCGTCAATCCCTGGTTGCTTCGACTCTTTCGTATCACATATACCTGGGGTGGGTGACGATGAACTTTTTCTCGTACCTGACGACGGCAGTTCAGCAATTGACATCAGAACTGACATCCCGCGATACAACATTTACCGCTCGGGGAAGCTTGTCAAATCAGGCTGCACTGATATCTTGAAATCCTGGGACGAGGATGACAGTGTAGCCTTCTTGATTGGCTGCTCCTTCAGCTTCGAAACGGCATTGACTCAAGCTGGACTAACACCTCGACATGTAGAGAAAGGCTTAAATGTGACCATGTACAGGACGAATATCCCCCTCTGTCCGGCTGGAGTTTTTCATGGTACAACGTGTGTGGTGTCGATGAGGCTATACAAGGGGAAGGACGTCGAACGCGTGAGGGATATTACAAGAGCTTTTGGGTTAACGCATGGCGAGCCAATCGATTGGGGTTGGGACGCAGTGGCGCGACTGGGTATCAAGGACATCAACGTCGCTGACTGGGGAGATGCACCCCTGACGGCTGACGGGACGAGAGTCGAGATGCCACAGCCTGCTGTAAATGGATCGGAGATCTCGAACGCGGGCGCTGGCGAAGAAGAGGTGCCAGTCTTCTGGGGCTGTGGGGTTACACCTCAAGAAGCTGTTATGCGGGCAGGTGATAGGATAGAAGGTGTTGTGATGGGCCATATGCCTGGTCATATGCTGATCTTGGACGTTAGGGACGAGCAGACGAGACAGTGTACTTGAGGGTCGTAGCTTGAGGTTCCTCGTAGCCGACGACACCTTTGGAATTATCCTTCACGATGTATGCATCATGGTATAAGGAGGGCAAGCGATCGTCTTGGTGGTGGTCATAAGGCACCCAAGTGGTAGCGAGGTGCAGGAGGACATGAAATGATGAATGGATTGCGACTGCCTAATAACGATTGTATAGGACCCCTCTCCCGGTGTCACGTGGAGCACATGCCGTGTGGACATATAGCAGACTGGCCAATAATTGCTCATGCAATGCGAGCCACTCTCAAGTGGTGAAAGGCATCAGCTATATTCATTTGATCACGGTGGAGTTTCTCAATCGCGACCTCATCCATAGCCACGAAGCCGGTCACAATCCCTCAAACACCTGAGCAAAACTTTAACGACTACTTGTGCTTCGACATCATCCTTGGGATGCCAGATCTTCCTTACACTACCCCAAACCTCTTCCACTTGTGCTCGCGAGCCTGTCATGCGGGAGTAAGCACGGAGGAGCCAGCACACCAACGGCTTCGACGCTCGCAGACGATATTGCTCCCGTGGATCGTTGAGGTGATCAGAGCCGAAAGATGAAAACGCAGAATGTGACAAACCCTCCAAAGGCATTGATGGCGGACGGTCCCATTCCTCGTCTGATTGAGCTTCTTCATCTACTAGAAGCTCTTCATCTGGTTGAACGGCATCGGCATCTGCCACAGCATATTCGTCTTTCTGGTCAGAATACGGGTTGAACGTGTGTTGCTCGGGGTCAACCAGAGTGGAATTGACGGGGTCCGGCAGAGTATACTCGCCTTCTTCGTTATCAAGTTCGGGCTGTGGTGACGAGTAGTGCGTCTGCTGGAAGAATGGAGACACGAATTGGTCAGTGGACACATCGTCGAATTGTGTGCTGGCGTAGCGTTCTACCCGTTTCAACCGTTGTCTCGGAAATGCAGCCAGGTCGACAACCAGCTGTTCCCACATCGAAAGCGTGCGTTCTTTGGGCTGGCCACCGTCAATCTCTTCTTTGATGTATGACATTCCGACATTGACGTCGGTGATAGACGGCAGCGGACGCTCGGCTTGTTCTTGGCTTTCGGCGAGATTGTTGCTGTCTTTGATGGCGGTGCGGCAGGCTTCCCAGGTCATGAACAGTCGTGCTCTCGACCATGCCGAGTCAGGTCCCCCACGCGGACCGTGAATTGCAAACCCCTTGAACAGCAGCTGAAATACGACAGGAAACAGCGGTATGTCAAAATTCTCGAGCATTTCCTTCAACAGGACGGTCATACGGTCAAGATCGCCTGAAACAGCTGAGTGATGGGCAAGCATAATGCGGAATGTGGTGAAGTTGGGTGTAAGCGGCATTTGCGCCTGAAGCTGGTCGTGGTGCTCTGGCAGGTGTTCTCGCAAATGAGGCGCTCTAGCCAGGATACGACCAAGGTGGTTTGAAGCCATCTCACTGCCAATTCTGTTTGATCCTGGCTCGGGATGGAGTTTGAAGAGGGCTTCCCTTCCATCATCCGAGCGGCCTCTGCGTAGAGTTGATTGCATGTCCTTCATTCTCTGATAGATCTGTTCAGCTGCGGTTGGTTCCTGAGCGTTGACTAGAGAGGCAATAACACAATTCAAGACCAAAGTATCGACGATTTCACCCGCCTCGACGAAATCGTGGTATGCCTTTCTGACGCCGTCTCCGTCTCCGCGCAAGCCATGGTAGTACATCAGACTGACTCGGCCCATGCGATTGAGACGCAGGTTCCGTCTGTGCATCTCTTTCAGGATGGTCTCGCCAAGAGCGAACTTGCCATTCCTGACCGCGACGTCGAAGAGGATGTTGAAAGTGACCGAGGATGATTTGACACCTGCTTCCATCTCCATCTGCTTCCATATGTCGAAGGCGCGGTTGACCTCACCCTGTTCGATGCGGCTGAAAGATCGGCCAGCAAGATAGATTGCAGATGACCACTCGGCTGTGTTGATGGGCAATCTGGCCTGCTGCATGTCATCGATCAAAGACAAGTAGCGCAGCATTGCAGCTTGGGTCTTGACCCAAGGAGTTGACATGCGCTGGAGGAAAAGTCTGATGACGCTGTTGGGGAGATATGTCACACCTGGTTGAGGAAGCTCTTTGTAGGCCTCGTACAGGGCACGGTTGGAAGACTGCTCGTCGAGAAGCAGGTCGACAAAAACCCTCATGACAGCAATCTCTCTCAATTGGTTGTTTCTCAGTTGCTCCTCGATGTCCTTCAAGGGTGATATGTAATCGGCTTCTTCACGGACTAATTCGGGCTCTTCTCCCTTTGTAAAGTCTGCTGAGAGAGTGAAGCTGTAGTCGTTAAGGATGGTGGGCGTAGGTGAGTCATCTGTGGATTCTGGCGAGAAGCGAGAGTTGTGAGAATAGAAGTACAAGTCAACTAGGTTGAGGTAGTCCTTCTTGGTAAGCACAGCTGGTTTCCGCGAGGTGGATGATGCGATAGTAGGCGCTGCGACAGTGCCGGACAACGAGCGTGCCAGATCGCGTTTAGCATTGGCAAGCTTCTCCTCCAATTCCCGCACGCTCTCTAGCAGCTTCAAGCGCTCGATCATGTCCATCTCTTCATGCTCTGAGGGCCCTGTCTGATCCGGGTTATGTTGTACTTGCTCCCGCTCTTGCTCCTGCATGTGTTGTGAGCGAGAGTGATCCGAGTGCATGAGGTCACGGATAGAATTGAGGTCGGTAAAGAAGCTTGGTGGCAGTTTCGAGCTGGCGGCAAATCGGCGTTGGTAGGTGTCGAAGACATCATGGTCGGGATACTGTTCATACGAGTAGGCCGGGTGGAGTGGAGCGGTCGTCTCGATCAAGAGGCGGCCTTTGTCGTCGAACCTCTGGTGTGTCAGAGAGGGCGGACTGCGTGATGCAGCTGTTGAAGAAACATTTCTCTGCTGCTTGGGGTGCGTGGTCACCGCGGCTTGGAGTTTGTGCTCTTTGCATAGTGCAGCATGGCCGAGAGCACGAAAGAAGAATGACTCGAGGCGGTCATGGCGTCGGGCTGAGTGCAGGTTCCTGCGCCTGGCCTGGCTTGGACTTGCCCTGGTGGGATGCAAGGCTGGTGCCAGAAAATCGAGCAGGGGAGTCGATGCTACTGATGAGGAATCGCGCAGGACCCTTGACGGTGAGAGCTTGCAGTATCGAGGCATAGAAGAGCAGACATGGCGTATTAGACCATTCGATCTGTCTGCTACAATGATAATGCAAGCATGTCTCGTGGCTGAAGTCACCAATGGTCGATGAAGAGTCGATGCGGCAAAGAATGAAGGTATTGTCCCGTTCTGGTTAGCGTGAGCATCGCGTCGCAGCTTCCGCAATTGGTTGCAGTTTCGGGCAGTCGCACCTCGATCAAGAAGGAAGAACGGCAGGAGCGACCACGACCATCCTCATCAACAGCGTCGGCGTCCACATCCACGATCACCGTCGCTCTCGTCGTCACACATCTCGACCGCCATGGGCAGGATCAACCTGACTCCCCTGCGAGTGCGGAAACGTGCTCTGGCCGACCTTCAAGCCAACCGCATCCCAACTCCTCCAGTCTGGCTCGATGTTCTGGCCGATGTCCCTCCCGCCCAGATCCTGACTCGACAACAACCACAACAGCATCCGTTGGTGCAAGTACGCACAAGATCTTTGCCCGATGGAAAGACGGAGCAGGTCGCCATAGCGGCACCCACCAAGAAGCCCAAGTCATCGAAACGCTCCCGCATGTTTGCACCCGTACAGATCACGTATGAAGAGGACCAGCTGCGGAAGCAGTTCTTTCAGGATCATCCTTGGGAATTGGCCCGTCCGAGAACCGTCCTCGAAACCACGGGTAACCAGCACAAGGACACAGACTACTCCAAAGGTCTTCAGCAGTCTACCGTACCCTTGTCGGGCGAATCGGTGGTGCAGCGACAGCTACACCTTCTCGAGACGGTGCCCGACATCACCACCGACCAAGCATACGATATTGCCAGACGCGAGTTCTACACCCTACGACGACAGGAAGCAACGAGAAAGAGGATAGCGAAAGAGGAGGCTCTTCATATGGGCGCTCAACCCGAGAGGAGCATCCTGCAGTGGTCCATGCAGATCGAGAACAAACACTATGATGACTGGGAGCAGTGGAGCAAGGCCCAGGTTATGGAACAGATCCAACGTAGTGCTGCCTTCAGTGGTGCCCAGGCTCCCGAGGCCGAGCAGAAAATGTTGGGAGGAGTCGAGGGCCGTGGCGCACCTAGGTCCGATCCTTTTGCTGCTGAGGAGGCCAGCAGAGCAGGTGTGGTGCGCGGGTCGATATGAGCGTTGGCTCGACTAGCATGTAGCATTACAGAGCGGACCAACGCTTCTCGTGTATCGTTGTGTAGGTCTAATTCTATTCTCATACACACAACTACCCAGGCTCCCATTACTGCAACGTCTTCTCCAACAACTCAATCTGCTCGACCACACTGTTCTCGCTCGTGCCCCCAACCACAGTCCTCTTGTTGATACTCGCCTCATAGTCAAAGCAGGACTTGACATCCTCGCCAAACCTCGAGTCAACCCCCTGCAACTGCTTCACACTCAACTGGTCCATCGGCACGCCCTGCTCCTCGGCCAACGCAACAACGCGCCCCGAAACATGATGCGTCTCGCGGAACGGCACGCCCTTGCGCACCAAGTAATCCGCCAGGTCCGTCGCCAGCATGTCGGGGCTGAGGGCCGCGCGCATCTTCTCCGGGGAAATGGTCAGCGTGCTCAGCACGCCCGTCGCGATCTGGATGCTGTCGCTCGTGGTCTTGACGCCGTCGAGCATCGTCTCCCACGACTCCTGCAGGTCCTTGTTATACGTGCTCGGCAGGCCCTTGACGCTCATCATCAGCCCGGCCATGGTGCCGAACACGCGCCCGCTCTTGCCGCGCAGCAGCTCGAGACTGTCCGGGTTCTTCTTCTGCGGCATCAGGCTGCTGCCCGTGCTGTACGCGTCGGCCAGCCGCACGAACCCGAACTCGGCCGTGCTGTAGATGATCAGGTCCTCCGAGAAGCGCGAGATGTGCGTCATGAGCAGCGTCGCCCATTGCAGCGTCTCGAGGATGAAGTCGCGGTCGCTGACGGCCGTCATGCTGTTGGGGATCAGGCTGTCGAAGCCAAGTTCCTTAGCGATGGCCTCGCGGTCGATGTTGAAGGGGTTGCCCACTAGGGCGCCCGCGCCGAGCGGTGACCTGTTGACGCGCGGGATTAGTTGGCGGAGGCGCTCGAGGTCGGCCTGGAACGAGGTGCCGTAGCTGAGGAGCCAGTGAGACCAGCGGATGGGCTGCGCGCGTTGGAGGTGCGTGTAGCCAGGCATCAGTGCTGCGATTTCAGCGCGGGCTCGGCTGGTGAGTACGCGGAGGAAGGAGGTGAGATGGTCGTCGAGGAGGCGGAGCTGGTCGCGCAGCCATAACCGCATGCCTGTTGCGACTTGGTCGTTGCGGGATCGGCCGGTGTGCAGCTTGCCTGCAATGCCTGTGCCGATGATCTCGCCGAGACGTCGTTCGTTGGCGGTGTGAATGTCCTCGTCGACACCGGGTTTGATGCTGAAGGTGTCGGATTCCCATTCTTGGAGGACTTGTTGGAAGCCTTTCTCGATTTCTGCGAACTCATCGGATGTCAGGATGCCGATGTTCTTGTTGGCGCGTGCGTAGGCGATGCTGCCGCGGATGTCCTGGGCGTAGATCTTCCGGTCGAAATGGATGGACTCGTTGTAGGTGATCATTAAGGGGTCAAGGCCTCCTGTAAAACGACCGCCCCAAAGCATGTTCTCCTGAGGCTTGGAGGCATTGTCGCCTGTCTGAGATGAGGTCATACTGGGCAGAAGTGCCTATGGTCAGTTATGAACAAGACAAGTAGGATGCTATGAGCCCGTGGGGAGCTAGTTATGCACTGTGGTTCTTGTCTTAGCCACTCACTTTGGGTGGCTCGTAAAACTAAACTACAACTAATGTATAGCAATGCGCTTCGACAAAGGAATGGGTGAGTTTCGTAATCTACGATATGACTAACGTGAGGGTGAGGCTCTTATCCTGCTGCTCATGCCTATCGATAAGCTCGAAATTTTGATGAGATTGAAAGCTGAGCTGCAGGGAGACCGAGAGACTCACCTTACCTTTTTGAGACTAGTCACGTGCGACGACGTGTCTTCAGAGTTCCTGGTTTGTTCTCTTCTTCACGGTGAGGAAGCTACAGACAATTATCAAGATACACAAAGGCGAGTACCAGTCAGTCCGCGCCAAACAGGATTGATTGTCCGTTAGCTTCCAGCAACAAAGGGCCTCAATAGCGCCAAAAGTGCTTTGTCACCACAATGAGAGCCACGTCGTGTATCTCATCTGTCGTTTGGGTTTGTCGCCTTCACCTTCACTATAGCTTGACATTTAGGACCGGTTTGGTGCAAGCAGCTATGGTGGATAAGCAGGCCCGATGACGATGAAGCCTGGGGGTGGCAGTGTCGAATCCATAAACTCGATTTTCGGCGCGGCAAGAGGCTTGACTTGTGCCAGCGCTTGACAATGCCTGGAAGCCGACCTTCGTCCAGACACATCCATCTCCAATGGTTGATGCGAGTATAGTTTCATCGACAACCGGTATCAAGTCCATTGTACGCCGACTTGGAAGATCTCGTCTGGGAATCCATAATGCATTCACGTGCCAGGAATTGACGACGAAAGCGATCCTGAACGTGTTCGACTGAGTGAAAGTGCATTTGGCTTTCAGTATGTGACGTGGCTATGTGACTGCATTTGTTTTCACAGACCGCACGAGACCAATCTGTACAGTGCTTGCACTTGCAATCAAACACTTCACTGAACAGTGAACGCCTGCGCACTAACCATGCCAGGTCTTGTCCTGCGCCCTTAATCTATCATTTTTCCTTCTCTTCCTTTACCTACCCAACCTGTCAATCGTAACTTCCACATCTCGAAGTGTTCACGGTGAGTACTATATCAGCGATGATGTTCATCATGGAGATCTTCGTTACCTTCGTCTTCATGGCCATATCCACCACGGACTTCTCTTTGTTCGCCTACCACGCAGCAGGTCTCAAGGAATGGCTTTGGTCGGCATTCTGCGCCGCGACCTTCGACACTCTTAAGCAGCCAATCATCGAGGCAACGAGTCAGACTTGTAGTCGGTGCGCCGGAGCCTCCGCAAATAACACAGTGACCCTTGAGCAATTCGCTGTGTTTCAAAAGGTCGTGATTGAAGCACTAGAGGCTCAGAACCTGCGGCGGCAGCAAGCAGACGAGGACAAGGAAGCTCGTCGCGAGCAACAAGTCCAGATCTTTATGCAAGAAACCTCTGCGACGAACAAGAGGGTCCATGCCGTCGAATGTCGAACGGCCGAGAACCGAAGGCAATGCGAAGAAGGCCGCCGTGAGGGTCGTCATCCAACCATTTTTCAGAAGGACCATAACCGAGCAATGGAAGCTCTGAAGGCTAAGCACGCCGCAGTGCTAACGTCCAAGGACAAAGAGGTGGCAGACTTGAAAGAGCAGTTGGAAGCGGCAGTAGCAGCCAAGAAGACAAGCTACAGTGAACCCAGTCTCAGTCAAGCCAAACCAGAAGGTCATATTGTTTCGAACTCCGACAGCACAGCTTCGAAACTCGTTCTACTGTCACACGGCACCACAAAGTGCGAGGATGGTGACGATCGAACTAGCAGCTCGACGTTCGCAGACAATCAATGTGGACCTGCACAGGTCTCCAAAATCGCCCCAGAAGACTCAACCAACGATGTGGCCGTTGATGAACCAGTGTCTAGCTATCAAGATGAAGGCAGAGAGCGTGAGGGCGTACATGAAGATACTGGTTCAGCCTTGAAACAGCCCACCGACCCGAGTGTTTCCCTATCAGATGATGGTACCGATCGCACTAGTGTGGTATGTTCAGCTAGTTCTGAAGCCTCAGAGACGCCGAGATCTGAGACTCCTACATCACCACCACGGCCATCCTCTAACTCACCAATACAGTCTATTGCCGATCTCAACAAAGACGGCTGCCAGCAGTCTGTCGGTGAAAGCAAAAGAGACATGACCACTGAGACGCGAGCTCATCAAGAAGATGCAGGCCATGTCACTCTCACTGGGCAGACTGATGGTTCTGAGCAAACCACTGTTCAGGTTATCGCAACACCAGTCAAGTCTGTGCAGCTGCGTAAAGATTCGATGTTGTCCGTGAACCCTGTCAGCGACGCCACAAGTTCGTCGGATGGGCTAGGCGGTCGTCGCGCTGCTAGAAGTCTAAAGACCCCGCAACACGAGTCGCCTAGTCGGCTTCATCAATTCTACCACAACCCTCCTTCCCATCGATCCCACAAAGGACTGCCCCATCGCAACAATGTTGACAAACAAGCACAGGAAAACTTAAGTAAGGACGAGACTGTGGCCGATGCCAGTCATGCTGTTGCTTCTGGACGCCCTCAAGAAGAGTCGAAAGACGTGAATGTGCCTGTCGATGCTCCGAAAATTTTTTCGAGCCCGACAAGCAAGAAGACAGGACCACGCAGCGACACCGAGCACACGCCTGAGTATGACAATAGTCATGGTCTTCTTGTATCACAAATATCCGAAGCCAACGGCCCCAGCCAGTCGAACGCAACATCCGAGCAAGACAGCGCTACAGAAAGTGTTGCAGACTTGATCTCTGAAATCACCCGAATGGATGAAAGTAAGAGGCTGGATTACGAGTACCGCGAGGTCTTCCCGCAAGGTCATACCTTAGTCGAGACTTCTACTCACAAACTTTTGTGTGGCATTGACGCGTTGCGTCAAAGCTCAGAACGACAGCATTCAATGCTGCTCGACATCGAAGAGTCTCAGCTTTGGATGCATCTACAGGCGGCGGGCGTGCAAGGCACCAACAACTTTGCCGACGAGGAACTCGCGAAGCTCCTGTTCCACTTGGGACGTCAGTCAGACAAAGTCTCCTTCCTTGGTATATATTGCAACGGCCAGCCTCAAAAAATTATTTACCGGACTAGAGATGCCGAGGCGCCTGAATATCAGGTTATATGGATATCGAACGACCTGAATGGGACGATCCCTGGTAGGATGGGCCACTGGTCGGCGATGGCTCCTAAGCGGGCCGCTGATACTGACGTGCACAATGCCTCTGCGGTCAAGTCTGAGAGCAAAGAGGCTTATGTGGGAAGTACAGAGACCACATCTCCTACCAGGCGTACTGCATCCAGTCAGATATATACGGAATTGACTCCGAGTCGCTATGACGCCACTCCTGAAGTTCGAGAAAGCAAGCGCTTTACTTTTAGTGCTGACTGCAAAAGTCCTGAAACCTGTGGGTCTTCCAAGAAGGTATCACGCGTGTCGTCACGCTCTACCATCGGCAGCTCTGCTGATGCTCACATGTTTCCAGAGCCTCAGCGGCCATTGCCGACGCCGGAAGCCGAGCTCAAGGAAACAACCGATGAGCCAACTGCCAATCCTCAAGAAGCCGACAGTATGGAGGCTCTTGAGGATAGTCATGGCACAGGCATGGCTACGATGCAGATCAGCAGTCCTGTTAAGACTGGACCTGGTACAGTGACTTGGCAGAGCACTGAGCCACACAATCTGGACTTGATCACGCCAGGGCAGGACATTCAGCAGAGTGAGTTCGTCGACAATGCTCAAGATCTTGAGATGGACAACGCCGAGGTTGCCGTGTACAAGACTGATGCTGTACGACCTGCTACACCGCTTCGTGATGGTGGGCTGGATGTCACTGATATGACAGAGGCCACGCAGAGCGTGTTAGAGCTTCCTCTGTTGCCAGCGAACACACTGTTCGACCACGATCATCAACCGACGCTCACAGAGGCTGACGTAGCGATGAACAGAGTTTTGGAAAACATGACCCCTGAACAGTGGCAATCATTCCAGCAATTTGTCGGGGCCACCGACACTGAAGATGGTCATATCACGTCCGGAGCTACACCAGCAGCGTCCACTGGAAACGACGTTGACATGAGTGGCGGTGAACTTTCTGAGGAAGCTCTCGCGGCATCGTTGGGAGATGCAGCTGTGTTCGTGGAATCTGGCAACTACACGGACGCTCCGTTGCCATCTCAAGCTGCAACCACAGCATCAAGCGGCCAGAATGTCTCCTTCAATCAATGGGACTTTGCAGCTGACACGAACGCTGTCCCTAAAATTGAGGGACGAGTCGGCAATGAAGGCCAAGGGCCACGACTGGACGATGCCGAGATCAGTTGTAACATCGGCTTCGACACTATCGACAACTCCAACGATGCTATATCTGGTTATCGCTACGCAGAGACAAGCGAGGTGCCGGACGAAGTTAGCACAGGAGTCGAGAACGGTTCAGAGATTGCTGGGTACGGGCAGATGAACAACAGCTCCTCCAACATCCAGCAGACTTCGCCGGCCTACACTCAATGGCAGACTCCACAGTTACCAAGGCCTTCGATGTTTCCGGAACAATCTCGTCCGCCTTCGGTAAATGGTGAGATAATAAGTCCACCCTTCATACCAGGCCTCGTGTTGACTCCTCCGCGGCCGACGAATGTGACGCCGGACCCTAAGCCGGACTCACCACCCTCCCCAGTTCTGTATAACTCTGACTACGATTCGGAGGAGGAAGAAACGTCACCATTGCTGGAGGAAGTGGCAGATCGTCTACGCCAAAAGCGGGATGCACAAGTGCATGTGACATTCTACCAGTCAGCCCTGGAAGATGAAGAGAAAGCAGTGCGGACGGGCAAGAACACCGAACTGAGTAGGATGGTGTGCGAAGAGGCAAGGACAAACCTCGAGTACTGGAACGCAGAGCTGAGCAGGATCAAAAGGGTCCGCTACGAAAAGAAGGACCAGCAACACAAGGGGCACACCGAATACATCGCCATCAAGCGAGAGGTGGACGATGTTGACCTGAGGAAACTGCGAGCACAGCTGAATCAAACAGCTCAAGCTCGATTCGATGCTACGCAATGGCAAGCCAGGCTGGAAGACGAGGAGATACCACAGAGTCCCGCGCTATCCACTCCCCCTGTGTCGCCGATGCCGCCGCCGCCGTCTCAAAGCGGCTTCGTGTTCCAGACTCAGACCCAGATCTCGTTCTCGGCTGAGGCAGCGGAGGCGGCGAAGACCATGCCCCGCGAAACTGATCGGAAGCTCCGCTTCGTCAAGATCGGCGGTGAAGAAGATAAGTCAAGCGACGACGAAGCCGGATGATGGACGTCGACGGGTCAAGAAAGGCTTCTTTCCAGCATGCACAGCAAGCACGATTGGCTTACTCGGAGACCTACTTTGCCAGACTTGAACGACCGCGACTCGGAAAGTGTGATGCTTTCTGGTCGTTGATACGTTCGTGTATGTGGAGTAGGAAACAACGCCACTTGTCATCGCAAGAAGCAATGACAGGGAGGTCTTGATCGACCATACGCGGGAAAGTAGCACGAGGGGGTGCCAGCGAAGGAGAGGTTGGGCAGTACATGGCTAGAAGACAAGCATCGAAAGTTACAGGCACGGAGTCAGAAATGAAGTAGGTGGCTCGATGGAATGAGAGTAAATGTCCTAAGAAGAAAACATGGCATCAATCAGCTAGGGAGGAACAGAAGAAGTGTGAACAACGTCAAGAAGACGGTCGAGGGTCACTTCGTAGTATAGGCAGTACATGAGCTCTATGAAGGAGAGAAACGAAGAATGCAGAATCAGCATCAAAAACCATCTCTCATGTCCACCCCATTACGACGTGACGATTGTACAAGAGCCCTCCATGCCTGAACCAGTAGTCCAAGTACTACAATGATCCTAGGTCACTGGCGGATACATCTCTTGTGCCTGACTGCCTGAGTAATCCTGCGACGAAAAGCCTACACTGTTGTATAGCGACGTAGACTCTCTCTGACAGGTGATCCAAGATTACGACGTAATGCTGCGTCAACCTCTAAGCTCAATGCGAATGTTGCTTCTCTCTTGAGTCATCAGCACAATGCATGAAACAGAATGTTTGCTTGCGATGTCAATCGTATGAAATGTTCTATTTGCCATGAACGTGATGTCTGCATTAGGTTTGTCCCACAAAGCCATACTTGAGAATGAGTCGACTGTGACCGTGGGGCACAGGACCATGAACCAGGACTGCTGCTCGCATAATGAGATCTCCATGCTTGAGTAAACTTCTATGCCCTCCTTGCTCCTCCCTGTCGTTCTGGATCAGTTCTAGGCGACGCTTCTGAAGGCGTGCATTCAAGAATGATCCATCAATACCCAGCTCACAAGTGCTAGCACCATCATGATTATGGTCCATGTGAAGCCAACCCATCCCACAGTCAGGCTGTACCTCACGACACATAGCGAGCAAAACATGAAGCCAAGCAGCATGATGAACGCGATGACTATGGCAATAGGCACCTTCACCACCAAGCCGACGGCAATCTTCTCTGCAAATGTCTTGCTTCCCGTACCACCATCTCTCCATTTCCTGTAGCCATTTCGACCCCTGCCGAATGCGTCAAGTACGTGATGTCGCTGATATGTGATGATCATTTGGGCTAAGATGCTGAGCGTGAGCGCTATAAGAAAGAACAGCCATGCGAGAGAGATGAAGATGTCGAAGGTGTTCCAGAAACGCCGAGCCGCACCGTAGGCACCGACCGCAATTAGAAGGGTGAAGAAGTTTGCGAAGGTACTGACGAGGATGGCGGAAGGGAGGAATCGGCTGAGCCAGACATAGCCTGGAGGGTCGGTCGAGGCTGCGACGTCCATTGCTTGCATGTTGATTGGGAGAATAAGGTTGAATTGCTTATCGGCGCACTTGATTGCTGTAGAATCTCGGTGGATTGGTTATAAGTATTGGTGGCACATCAGGTTTGCAGATGAAATGGAATCAAGGGGTCTGTCAGACTCTTCTTTCTGGTGATAACATTGGGCGTATTGCGCAGCCTGCGGGGTTCTAGCAAACATTAGCAGTTTGTGACACCCGGAAGGCATCACCAGAGCATCGCCATTACTAAGAAAGAAAGAACGATGGAACAGCATGTGACATGGTATGCATGCCAGTCAATCTTCGATGGCAAGAACTTCACAAAAGCGATCGATAGACCTGTCTTCCGTAAACCAACCTTGGCGCAATACTACTTGTTAATGGTAAGCTGATGAGCCACGCCGTGCCATGCCTAAGGGGCGGAAGGCTGAGAGTCATATCAAACATGTGTAGGAGCCCACTCGACCACAATGCTTGAGCAGGCAGAGAGACAAAGCTTGGAAGAAGGTCACATTGGCTTGGCTCTCCCAAATAGAGCTTGTCCGATCTCAGACTAGCGTGTCGCGTCTCCTGAGTCGCGCCCCATCGTCTGCCAGATCTACTCTTCTACACAACTTCCTCGAACTTAGCAGCAGCCATAGGAGCAGCTACGTGCATCTTCACCAGACCTTGTATGGTCTCGAATGCAGCTTCGAACGAGTCCACGGTCCCATGGAAACCGAACTTCCTGGCTTTCCTCATGCTCAGCGACAAAGGCCAACCGCCAATGATAGCAGAGTCACTCAACCCAAAAATCTGAGCTCGATCCTTGAATGGGTCGAGAAGCAAGCCATGTTTTTCTGATAGCTCATTCCAAGCTTGCACCACATCGGACGCCTCGGACCATTCTTGCAAGCTGAAAGATGAGCGGGTTATGCCAGCACCATATCCCCTGGGCGTCTTCTCGTGTCTTGTCTCGACAGTCCGGTACTTCGACTCGTCTAGCTCTGGTGGCTCCCATGCGACACCATACCAGTTAGCTAGATAAGGCCTTGGGGTGTGTTAGACGGACGCCTGGAATGACAACTGAGGTCGAACTCACCAGAACTTCCCCCACGTAAAGTTCAAGCCATCCTGAATGTTGAACGCTTCGTTGGCGACATTCTCGGTGAGTACACACCACTCTTCGAAATAGCCATTCAGCATGGCTGTGCTTTCTGGACTGAGCTTAGCATCGCTGCTGTCGAAGACTCTAGATAGGTCACTCACGACAGATCTCCTTGTCCCAAGCAACAAAATCTCCGGGAAACAGTAGTGGCTTTCCAAGGTGTGCCTGCACGGCGGCGTACACTGAGATTCCTACCATTTGATTCAACAAGTTGTCCCTTACCGCACCGATGATATAACTTGGCCGCACCACATTCCACTTGGTGCCAGTTTCTTGACAATACTTGAACAGATGATCTTCCTGAGGGTAGTAGAAATTGTTCTCGAGTAGCACTCTCGGGTCACTTTCAAAGCTTGGATTTGTGGCAGGCCCCATATGAAACCCATAGTGCTTAGCGCCTGTTTGCAACATGAATCGCTTTGGTGCAAGGTCAGCTATCTTCAATCCTTCGGTGAAATTCGAGATAAGACTGGTGTTGATCTCAGCCAAAGCATCCGCGTCACTCCACATGCCAGTCACGCCTCCTTTCTGAGTTGGCTGTACATAGGAGAAGAAGAAAACGTGGTCCACACGTTCAATCCTCTCCTTCAGCTTCTTACCAATGTCCTGCGGTTCGCTGAGAAAATCGACAGATATATGTTCAACCCGCGAGGCGCCGTCCCCGAGGTCTGTGAAGAAGTAATCTGGTGGTGGCCGGCGGGAGAGGCAATAAATCTTCTTCCACCTTTGTGGTGCTGCTGCCAGCACCTTCACCATATGGTAGCCTGAGATGCCATTCGCGCCCGTGACCAGCGCCACCAGGTCTTTCACGTCGTCCGAATAAACCGGCAAACCATGGCATATACCCTTACTTTGAACTTGCTGCATTTTTTACAGTCTTGAGATCAGGTCTTCAACGTCAACAACCACTGGGACAATATTGATCTGTAACGTTGCCACGGATGGCGGAACTCAATATCACAACTGCACACAATGATATGGTCACAGTTCGCGCCTCTCAAACCCACTCACGCGCGGTCATCTACATGAGTGGCGCTGTTGTTGAACATCGAGCTGATGCCCTCCCGCAGTGGTGGAATCCGAGGTTATGGTACCTACTGCGGAGAAGACAAGTACTCCACATCCCTTTTCGTTAACCCTCCTCATCCTTCCCACCACAGCATCAGTAACACTCAATTCAAGGTGACGCCTACCGGACACCGGCTGATCATGTTACTCACTACTCAACTTATCTGTCGTGGTGTTTGCCAAGCTCCGGCGAATTCAACGAACTCCTGACACGCTTCTTGTTAGTCTTCTGAACACTAGCACGGATCTGCACCTCAATGATGTCGCAGAAACACAGACAGATTGTGGATGGTGAGAGTGGTGACAGATTTCATCTTATGCTATTTAACACGATTTTGGCGCAGTACTTCGCGAAGCGACCTGGCTGTTCTCATACTGCTTCAACGATCTGATCATGCTGGTTTTAGGTCCCAAAGCCTGCTTAGTCGTCACAATCATCACTTGCCGGATCTGTTGAGTTCGTCGAGGAGGCGGCAGCGGCCTTCGCCTGCTTAGCAGCTACTTGCGCTTCGGTGTGGTGACTGTAAGAATGTCAGCAACAAATAGAGTGGCATCGAGCTCTTAACTCACCGCTTCCTATTGTTGTTGCAGGACTTAGTGGAACCCGAAGCATTGTTCGCGTTGGATGAAGCTGCGGCCGCGGCCTTTTTGGCCGCAACTTGTGCCTCCGTGTGATGAGGTTCTCGCTTGTCCACCCAACTGCCAAACTCGTCTTCTTCGCTATCCCAAGGACCGAACTCATCAGCAGCTTGGCGCTTCTCCACGATAACCTCGGGAACTGCAGCCCTGACAATCTTGCTTGCGTACGCAGCGAGAGAACCCTGGTTGAGTGAGTTGGCTGGCAAAGATCAATCGTCGCTAGGCGCACTTACAACATGTCTCTTTTCGAAATCTACAACATCACTGACGCCAATCGCGGCAGCAAGAGGAACCGAGGCCAATAGGCTGACTGTGACGACCTTGATGATGGAAAAAGCGTGCATGTTGGCGATGTGGTGAGCAACAATAATACTGACCAGCAGTAAGAAACCAAAGAAACGTTGCAGATATTGAAGCTTGAAGAAGAGAACGATACCTTATAGTCAGAGACTTCCGGTTACCAGCGACACAAGGCCGCTTTATATCTATCGACTCGCACCCTTCCGTCCATGAACGATAATACTGATGCGTCGGGATATCTCCACCGCCCAGGCTGGTCTGTGGACAAAGACATGCAACAGCACAAGTCTCGACTAGACGCGTGCAAAACACATCATGCGTAAGAATACCAGCGCGTCTTCATTTCGGCGGCCTCCTGTGTTTATTGTTGACGCCACATCGCTGCAGAAGCTGATCGATGGAGATGCCGGCTGGGAGAATGCTGCAACAAGTAGTCGTACTGAGCACGACTCTTGAGTGTCCGGATGCGGCGAGCCGGAGGGACCACGCCAGGTCCGGTAAAGAAGGCACGCCTCGATTGGTTGGCAACAAGCAAATCAAGGGTCAAACACTTCCACAGGGCTTATAGATTACTCTTGAGGGGTGACCAGTATGAAGCTTAGGCGCCGGAGCTTCCCTTCTACCAAAAAGCCCAGGAAGTCTTCCCTCACCAGCCATGTGTCGGGCGATCACGTCTCGCGTAAGAGCCCAATGGACTGCGACATCCAGTGAAGCATATAGGCAATGTTATGGGGCCATCTCGTTCGAAACTCCTTTGAAACCGTGAGAGCCCCAGGTGTTAGCGTGATCGCTTCTGGCCTTGGCAGGGACCCACCTTGCCATCAGGTTGGTTCACAGGCGGTTGTCCTTGGAGAGGCTCTCGACAAGAGAACGAAGTGCTGATAATTCTTCATCGTCTCAATCGCATCCATATCCCAAGCCAGCTAGCTGGTCACCTTGTTGCAACTATCATCTCAATTGGAAGCTTTCGATACTGAATTCAGCATGTCGATTGATCAGAAGTATGGACAAGTCAGCACGTCCGAATTGGATTCTAGTCGCATCTCGTACGACTCTTCCTCGACATTGGCAGACCTCAACGATCTCGACGACCTTGACTTTTTGGCCGCAAAACCTTTCCCGCCGAGGCCTGCAAGCCGTCTAAGCTCTTTATCCAAAGCTTTCAAGACAAAGTGTATCTGGCTCATCCACGGCATTCTGCTTCTTACATCTTTTACGCTCTTCATGCTGTCATGGGCGTTGCAATCGTCCACTGTTAGGCACGTTCAGCGATACTCTGCATGGTCGCCAGCAGCAGGCGCCGTTCGATACGACGCAGTCAGGTACAACGTGACGACAAAAAACAACAGGTTCGTTGGCGCTGGCTCGGAAGTGGATCAAGCCTGGCGGGAGATTTCTTATGACATGGGCGACCAATGGGTCCCCAAATCCGCACTTCCAAAGCTCCAAGAGTCCTCCAGCCTGCTGGTCAACCATCCGCAGACAGGCGAAGAAGGCTACCGAGTCGGCATGGAAGTCTTTCATCAGCTACACTGCATCAATCTGCTCCGTAGAGTAACATACAAGGAATATTATGAGCCCCTTGGTGGAGAGTTTGGTAAAGGACCCGAGGCATTGCAGAAGCATACAGACCACTGCCTTGAGATTTTGAGGCTCAACACACAGTGCAATGCCGACGTTGGCCTTTTCACCTTCTACATGGTCGAGGACGACCCGTTAGCATGGCCACAGCTGAATTCGAGGCACGTATGTAGAAGTTTCGAAGGTATCAGACAATGGGCGCTGGAACATTCAGTGGGCAACATGGAGCTGCTTGAATGAGTAGGAGGCATCACCAGCATACAAAACACTTTCTACTTTCTCGAGCGTTCTGAGAGCAGGCACAGCCAGTCGTTTCTTGCCGTACCGTACGCGCGTCAGCCGCGATGTATCGACCATTCTTGACGCGTTTCGCAACAAAACAAATAGAATGCCACACACATGAAGTTCGAGTCCGGCATGTGTTTCAGCCTTAGTGATTTGCAGGCGAAGCTGAGAACTCCTGAATGGCGGCGCCTAGCGCCAAACGTTTGCTTGTATCAGAAGAAGCTCCTGACTACCGAGGAGCGTTTCTAATGTAGTAGACATGTACCAACTCGCCCTCGAGGAGAAGACGGTGCTGCATGAATGACATATGGCAGACAGGCGAGAGAGCGAAGCGTCTCAGCTTAGCTTCTAGAAGATGTTCCCATGTTACCCTTCTCGAATGTGAATCAGCCTCTCGCACAATATGTACACTTCTTCCTCTAGCTCTTTGATTGACCAAGATTTGCACACACACATACCTTTGACTCGTGAAGACATAGTACTGACCCGAGCATGACGCTCTCCCCAATATACGAAGAAAAAGTCCCAATGCTTCACTCACACCCTGTTGACGTCGAACACGATGGCATCGACATCGACACTGACATCGAGGACTCGGCATCCGACACAACTCGAATCGGCACATTATCATCTCACAGCAAGACGTCCCGCTGTCCATCAAGGAGCCGAAGCACATCATGGCTCTCCACGTTCTTGCCCTCGTGGTCTCAACCCCCTCAACACCAGACACAGCCACGCACATCCGCAATCCTCACGTGGTCCCGCTGGACCATCGTCCTCCTCTTACAAACCACCATTCTCACGCTCTTCCTCCTGCTCCACCCTAGCCGCCGCGAACCGCATTACTACCACGAAACATCCCCCGTCCTCCGCGGGCTCACCGTCGAAACCGGCGACGACATCAACGGGCTCCACAAAACCACCTCGCACACCTACACCCACCTCATCCCCGAGCCACAAACCTACATCCCCACCATGACGACGAACGTCAACCGCCTCGCCATCCGCGACAACTGGTCGGCCCTGATGCCGCTCGGCTCAGGCTCGCTCTCGATCCGCTCGCACCTGTCGCACCCGCTCCTCGGCGCGCCCATAACCGACGATCCCTTGCGCCAGGACGTCGGCGCCATCTACGAGGCCTCCTGGACGCACTCGCTGCACTGCCTGTACCACCTGCTCGACGCGTACCACCAGCTCCTGCTGCTGGCGGCGCCGCTGCTGCCGCCGTTCCCGCCCTACAACGCCAGCTTCGCGCACACGCCGGACCCGGCGCACTACGCGCATTGCACCGAGTACCTGCGCAACGGCATCCTGTGTACGCTGGACATGACGCTGGAGGGCAGCGCGAGCACGCAGCGCGAGAAGGAGCGGGGCCAGGCGCATGTGTGTCGCGACCGCGAGGAGGTGCTCCGGTGGATTGAGGAGAGGAGGGTGGACGATCGCCGGGATATTGTGGGGCCTGATGCGATTCCTAGTATGGAGCTGTAGGTCGAGCCGGAGTACTACTAGTCCGGGTCCCGATGTGACGCTGGGCTAGGCAGAGTGAGGAGTTACTACCGTTGCGAAGTAGGCGGAAGGATGGAAACATATACATACATAGCAATTGGTATGCACAGGAAGGCACGAGCCACGATGGCTGTGCTGGACAGACACATCAAAGCACGCGCTGGTAGCCATCAATATAGACAGCTCCATGATACTCGCCAGGGGAGTTGGTAGCGAGTACAACTCAAAAGTAGCCCGGTAGAGCACAGCCGAACAGTGTTCGCTTTACTAACGCCGATTCGTTCGCTAATGGCTTCCTGATGGGATGCGTTCCAGCAACATGACCTCTGGGGCGCCAATGAGTGATGAGACCACCCTCTCGGACGGAAAGTGTGCTGGTCTCGGTATGCTCCAACGAATGCGAGGGGCAAACAGATGCTTCCTATGTGATCTCATGGTGGAAAGCCCTGCTTTGATATTTTTGATAGTCATGCTAGCAACATCGCTGTTCATACACTTTTCTTTCGTTATGCTGTGGTATGTTGAGATCTCATGTGTCCTAGGAGGCAAAAACTACCGGCTCGAGGTCGGATACCCTGACATCAATCTGGGTCGGCGCTTCAGTTTGCTCTGTCCACATATCACACATATCAACCTATTCTCTTATCCCCGCGAGGAGGACGTATCCTTCAAATCCTTCAAGCAAATGACCTCGTACCTCGAAGTTGTGGCGCCGTGACACCGTGACACCATCGCATACCCAAAAACGCAGCAATCCTGCGGGTGAAAAAGTCGCCTAGCTTGAGCAGTACCCAATTCTTAGATCCGGCAGCCAGTGAATTGAATAAAAGGTCGTCGAAACGCTTCGTAATGATCCACATACTCCATTGTGCCCAAAATTCGTGCTTGTTGTCCCTCAGCAACAGGTTTGGTAGGGACTATAACAGAATCAGGTAATTGCTGGGTGCGATACCGGTCTCGCCAGATTCCTTCTTTGCTTGCCACCAGCGACCGCTTACATCTGAGACTTCGAGGATTTCATGCTTTGAGAAAGAAATCTCATTCACGTCTTCAGGGTTAGCCTCGTAGCTGTAGATGGCCTTGGCGCGATATGGATACTCTGTTGGAGGTTGCACTTCCTGTGGTGCTTGTGGTGTTGAAGGCGCAACAGCACCCATTTGGGGCTGAGTTGAAGCTCTGTTGTGCGAGCCCATGGTTCCGCCGGGATAGCCAGATACTGGAGTGGAAGTTTCGAAGCCACTGAGCTGGGCAGAAGTGTACATCTGTGGTGGTTGCGATGCAGCTGTCTCGGGGCGGTTGTAGTGGTTTAAGTTGTTGGTAGTGGGATAGTCGTTGCGATCCTTGTGGAGGGCAAAGCCGTCGACGAAGCGCCTGTGGGTGGCTTGAGGGGCTGAACCGAAATAGAAGATCCAGATAATCTGCCATCGCATTAGGTGTCTGTTTTCAAGACTTGCGCATCGAACGTACCTGTATCATGGAAAGCAAGATGAAACCCGCAGCGGCAGCTTGCATGGTACCTGCGGTCTGATAAATCAAAGTGCTGACAGCCGAGGTGGTCATGACAAGACCAGCGGCAAGATAGCCCACAATCTGTACGGGATCAGCAAACAGTCTGCATGGTGGAGTGCGAGGTGCACATACCGCGATAGCATAATGGTCGGCGGCATCGGCGGCAAAGACAATGGTGATGCCAACGACGCAGCACAACATGTAGGCAATCGTCCACCAAGCATATTTGGGGTACTGCTCCTGGATATCTGCAATGATCGAGGCCAAGAATGCTATGAGCCATGCCAGCTACGCACGGTTAGAGAGGATCGCCAATCGCCGACGCGGTGAATCTTACAAAGCCAATGGAGATGGTTGCCAGAGCAAAAGGGTCGCCGATGATGTTGGCCACACTGAACCTGCTTCGCCTCGAGGAGTTCATGTTGTTTGTATTGTGCGGCTTCTTCAGGGATGGAGAGTACAGCGACCTGCGACCAAGCATGGAGGAATACTATGAGGCTGACACAGACAGCACGACGTTGGAAAAAACAATATTGTATGTCGCGTATGGATGGGAATCGGTAAGCGCGTCGTTGGGCTTCAAAACCAAGTCGCTGAGTCGGTGAGTCTCTCGGGGCTGCTAGCAAGGAACGACAGATTCGACTCGTGTTTCGGCGGGCTTTGAGGTCGCAGATGAGGAGGCGTGGCGGCTTGGGATCAGGATCAGGACGAGGATCGACAATAGCGCGGCGACAAAGGATTACTTGGTACAATCAACGACAGTGAGAACGTGAATGAGTTCGAATTGTCTGAAAAGAATGGAAGCGGCCGAAGAGAGACGAACGGAAAGAGCGATCAGGTGAGGCACCCAGTTGAGTGGTCGACTGGTTGAGCGGCCGTTCAGGAGTGAGCAACTGGAAGGAGAGGAGACGACACACACGAGGCAGTAACGAGTCAAAGCGTTAGTGGCGGCAGATGCAGCTGGGTACCACCGCGCTAAGTTCGTGGGCAGGGCGCTAGCATTCAGCAGGATCTTGCTGGCCCAAATCGACTGGCTCTAGACCGCGCATACCGCCAAGCAGTGGCATGGCGGTCCACCGCGTGTTTGAGATCACCCTTTCCATGACAAGCTTCAACACAGAAAGTCCACCCAAAGTCCACCTGCAGTGCTTACCATAAGAAGAAGCAAATTGCCACGAATAGGATGATCGGCGCTTACGACGTACTCGGCTGTACGTCTGGTTATGGGGCAGCCTTGATGGAGAACGATGATGCCACAAGATCTTCACGTCAAGAACAGCACGAGAGCAGCACATGTTGGTGTCAATGGATGGACCACAGCAGCGTGGATGACTTGATCTTTGAAACACCTGCCTGCAGTGCACAACTTAGTCTCAGCCTTGCCAGGACGAGCTCCCCTAGTCTCCAAGGGCATGGAGGTGGCTGAACAATATACACCTGTCCATCGTTGGACATTGAACGAAAGCAGCACGATCGGCAGTTGTTAGTCGTACTTGTAGGCCATGGCTTGGACTGCTCGCATAGTCCATCAAAGACCTGTGTACCAAGATCAGGCTCTAGCGTTTTGACAGCCTGAGCTTTCGGACGAGCACTCAGCGGCACCCAAGCATGCTCTTTGCTCTTTGAACGGTGTAATTATGCTTGCGACCAGGTTCTACTATATCATGCTGTTCTTGCCGTTTGTGCCGTTTCTGCCTTCTGCCTCGACCGAGCCATGGTGCCTAGCGTATCCCACTGTGAGGTAAGCGGATCGGCGGTGCTCATGGACTCCAAGCTTTCCGGCCAAGCACGGCAGCTGCCTCGTGGTGAAGTTTCCGCTGCGACGCAGCGGGTCGTGTCATGCATGTATCGTGATTGTGCTTTGCCAGTGACGTCCATATGTTGCTTGCATTCGCTGTTGGAACGAAGGCGTGCAGGAGAATGCTCTGCCAGTGGTGAGCGATAGCTCGTCGATGCGTTCCTAGGGAATGCTGTTTCTTGCCCGTGGGACCAAAACATGAATGTGACGCCAGAGCTCTTGAAGTAATCGACCTAGCCACACCGCAAGTGGTGCGAGATCTGTGCTAACCCAGATACAGGACGTGTACAGATGGCATGGCAAACACCGGCTTCCAACCTGCAGCGGCGGATGTCGCCTCTGTCTGCGACATCACTGGCCTCGATCAAGCGCAGGCTACCACCCTGCTGAAGAAGTGGCCTGGCTGGCAGGATGCTGTTACTCATTACTTTGAAGACCCGAGCGGCGCTCTTCGTGAAGCAGCCGCCAGCAGGCAGTGGGAGCCGCAGGACAACATACCGTGTACGTGATGCCCTTTATCTCCCGCCTTCGGCTTCGACCGCTCATGTTGACTGGAGCTCTTCGCACAGATGCCGACAATGCCATGTCCCGCCCGCCGTCTCCTTCGAACAAGTACATCGATCTGTCGCCGGAGCATGCTGAAGCCACGAGGCAAATCCAGAATGATGAGCAATCGGACGACGAACAGATGCGCCGTGCCATGGCTGAGTCCATCAAGGACATGCCCGGGCAAGAGAACGGCACCATCAAGACTGGCCAGCAATTCGGCCCAGCACAACGCCCATACTACCCAGAAGCCCAATGGGCTTTGGCTCCCATAGCGTCTTCTCGCGAATTCGTCCAACACCCTCCCCCTCCAAAGAGACGCAGGATAGAAGGCAGTCCAGCCTTCTTGCGCGGTCCGCCCGAGTCCAGCTACAACGCCCCTCTACTCACCATCTACCACAGCATTCCTTTGGCCCGAGAAGCGCTCCTGTGCCCCCCTCTCCAAGTATACTCTTACGGCTACAATCCAGAATGGTGGGCCGGCACAACGGATGAGAACACCAAATCGCTCTCCGTGCAACAGCCCGAACTCGGAGCTGAGGATAGGAGAAAATACCTGGCTGAACTACAATGCTTGATGGCTTTTCTGGACAACACAAATCGCGCCTATGGAAGCGTCGATGCACTTGCCGACCTCAGGTACTACCAGTACTACAACGCACAGTCCGAGTACACCAAATTTCTTGAAACATGGCAGCAAGCAGCTATGGACGAGAAGTCAGACGAGCCATTGACTCAGGTCTTCACTTCCTCGGCCACCGCCAAAGGCCCCAACATTGGCGCTGTCCCAGAAACCCAACAATTGTTCTCCGTCGAGGGAGCCATCACAGATGCGAGGTCCCAGGTCGAGGTTCTCGACAAGATTGTGTGGAGTGACACTCCAAACCGCCCCTTGGACGATATCTTCATTGACCAATTCGGTCATATCTTGACGATGAAAGTGTATAACAACAACCCTGGTGCATCCCATCTAGGTCTTACCCCCACCGAAGTCTGGTATCTCGATCGCTACATGCATCACCTGAGGGACGCACTGTCAAACATGCGTCAGCAATGTCATCGTCTTTCACGTGAACAGTTGAGGTTAGGACAAGCTCGATCGCGGCTTGGTGAAATGCCTGGTCTCAAGTCGGGGCCCCGCGTTGATGTTCGAAAAGCTCTCGCGGATGCTAAAAGCGCCATTGCACTCGCCACGGACGATTCAGCACGCATTAGTAGCAATCTGGTCGATATCTCTACAACAGTTGAAACCGGCCAATTGTACGGTCAGATCAATACTCTTCTCACCAACATCGACAAGAAGCTAAAGGAGTTGAACTATCGGATGAGCGGCCTGGAAGCGCAGAAACAGCAGATCATGTCTGATCTTACTGACCCCACCCATTCTTCTCACCCTCTGCGACATAAATATGTGCTTCAGGGTGTGTCAACAAGACCGAACGTGACGTATATCCGCAAACTCAACCATGACCTGATAGGTATAGATGACGACGACGAACCTCACGAGATGTGGCAATGGTGGAGAACAGCTTGGGCCGAAGCTCCAGACATTCAATCAGAGGTACCCGTCGCACATGTCGAAGACTCGCAAGACGCCGCGGATTCATCCGTCCCATTCTCCGTACGCAAAGTCTCCTCGAAAGACGTACTTGGAGCGGTTGAGAATGAATACCACACTGCTATACTGGTCTACGCAAGCGAAACGGCTATGCAGTTTCGCCCGTCCGCCTTGCCAACTTCACTCAGACAATTCGTCGAGCAAGATAATCGTGCGTTCGAAGGTGAAGCCTCATCTCAATATGACAGGCGATCTGGACGTGGACGAAGCTGGAGTAACGAGACAAATTCAACAATGAGGGATGATAGCAATCCTTTTGACGACAGTGTCTATCCCGGACAGCCGCGGGATGTGACCCCTATGTCGACAAGCACGATCCGCAGTCTAGATGGTCAACCATCTCCCAAACGTCCTCGGAGCTCTGATGAGTCCATGCATGACTTGAACCTGATGGACATGCCACCCTCGTATGAGGATATAGTTGGCTCTGGAGAACGTGAGATGGCAGAGAAAAAAGGTAACAAGATCGGCTATTTCGCTGAGCAGATGATGCAGCAGGTCGACGAACATGAGCAGAAAGGCTGAAGCGCTGCAAAAGAGTTCGAGGTAGCTTAGCCGACGTGGGCGCATGTTTGAACCCCTCCGCTTACAAACGGCTCTATTACTCGGTAGAAACACCTTATCAACTCAGCATGAGTCTTACGTGCTGCAGCCGCAACTATTGACACGAATCCCTGCCGGGGCTGGCGAGGGAACAAACAGACTGCTACTAGAGCCTGGAGTGAGTGGGACAGCGAGCAACGTGGGACCGTTGCATGCGCCCTCTCAGGCAGCTTCTGCAGGAGCCTGTGAAAGTTACTAGTACTTTCGATGTAGAAGCCGCATAACCAGTCCTCGTTGGACAATACTCATGCAGCCGATCGGATGTGAACGATTGACATGCAACAGACCGACCTAGTGTACTCCCTGTGCTTGCATGACACCCGCATGACAGGTTTGCCGGAACACAAGCCTTGTCTACTCGAGGATCCAAACGGTCGAGTTTGCGGCCTCAGCCGGGGTTGTCTCACACGATACCCACTCCGATGTTCAAGTCGACTGTTCAACCGTCGAGCATATGTTGTGTTCGCCGCCTTTGCAACTTTGCAGTATCCTGCATCCAAGTGCGTGTTAATTCGTGATCCTCGATATGAACGTGTGTCTTCGATGCAGTGATGCGGTGGTACACCGAATCACAACCTTGTCCACCGCACGGTAAAGTAAGGTCTTCGAAGGGCGCGAATCACTCGTCTCGTCGGCTGCGACTGTTGCCTACAGAACCAGTAGATAGTTGGTCACAAGATCAGTTTGGTGCTGACTCAGTATACACCGTCGACCAGCCGGAGACAAGATGCGCTTCGTGCGACTTCCATTATTCACCCCTGCCCCAGGGAAGTCACGCGGCATTTATCAAGACCTCGTCAATTACTACCAACAGCCCGTCTCCCCGCAGTATACTTCTTTCCCGCCGCATTATTCATGCTACTGGAAGCGATAATTTGTGGGCCGCTAGCCATGATTGGACCGCTAAAGGGATCTTGAAGGAAGTCGTGCTGCCAAGTACTCCCGCATACCTAGGTATCTACTAAGAATCCCTAAAGATGCACAGACACTTTGGCAACCACTGAGAATCGACGAGCGACGAGATCCCGCACGTTGGCTCACGGTAGTGTGCCACACAACGGCGTTGCTGCTGCACTCTTCACTCCAGCGTTCATCGGCTTCTGCTCCGCGCGCAGTACATGCCTGGCACTTACTCCTTCTGTCCACTTGCGAACATATTCGCCGTCTTGTTCCTGCCTCAAGTTCAAAGTTCCTGTTTGGCAGGATCCACCACCTGAGCTAGAAATGCTACTTCCCTTGCTAGACAGATCGGTTATTTCGACAACTTGAGGTCTCTCCAACAACCATCAATCTCGCATTTGGCGAGGAGCCACATGTCGCTATAGCCGCGCTTCGATCGCAGCGTTATCCTTTTGTTCGGATATGCAGATCTGGAGCCCCAAAGGCGGGTGCCGCTACTGTATTATGCTAGGTGAGCGACCATTATCGAGTCTTTCGCAAAGATTTGGTTCGGGACCCATTCCTCGGCATTACCGCAACGTTATCGACCAACCAAAGTTGCTTCTGAAGCATGTGTATCTTGCATGTTACCAGCTACAGATTCTAGTGGAGAGCACAAACCTGGGGTGTATAATGTTAACATACAAGTAGTGTGCATTGATCAATGTCATGTGCAGACTGCGACTACCGTGAACCGGCATGTGAATCTCTCCGCCTTACACTGGGCCACGCGCAAGGACAGGCAAACTGACCAGGATCCGCTAGCTCCGAACTTTAACTGTACCTGCGACTGCCCAGTCGTGCTCAGCTAGAGGCGTTGTCTCCATCCGCAAGCCACAAAACCACGAACCTGATTTAACGTGCGCTGGATTGGCCTGGTGCATCATCCTCTAGACGTTGGGCTCGATTGTTAGCTTCGCTAGTAGCTACTTATCGCTGCTATCGACTGGTTAGCTGGCACCGTCAGAATATCCCGCTTTGCTTGCAGACATGGCTTGTCCGCTTTCTTGCCCTCCATCTCGTCTTGTCCACTGCTAACAGCTAGATCCCATTCCTGTGTCACCACATACTCGACCAACAATTCGACCTTCACGTCGTACTCCTCGACCATCTCACTTGGTCTTGGTCTAGCCAGAAGGCCGAACTGATCGTTCATTCCACAACGCATCACTCTTCGCATCGCGCGGAAATGGATTCCTAGCTTGATCTTTTGTGGCATCGCTGTTCAATCATCCAGCGACAACAATCTGCAGAGAACTTGGCTTCCTCTTCTTGGGACAGCTGTATCGGCATCCAACGTTTCTTGCAAATTACAGGCTTGCCCGTTATCTCTGCTCATATTTGGGCGTTAAGTTGAAGCATCCAGCACTTCTCAGCCCTGGATTGTGAGCAAAGAAGTTTTGTTAAAGCAAAGCACTCCTTTGCGAGGGGGCAGCTACACGGCTCTGCAAACAGCCTTCAGGAGCTGCGTGCATATTCAAATGGTCGTTCGGGGAAGGACACTTGAACCTCTTCGACGACAAGAGGTTGCGCACTCGCGTTGAGGCGCAGCATGACTGCAGTGGCATCCAGGGTACAACCGACCAGATTTGCAGCCTCATCTCAATACACAACATATTTCGCAAAAGGGACGCCTCTTGAAATGTCAGACCGTCGCATGTCTAGCGCGAATGAGGGCATGTATGCGCCGACTGCGCTGATATTGCGGAAGCTGCCACTTAGCACTACCGCCGAATCTGTGAGGACCATGTTGCTGTTTGCCAAGGACCTTCAGAATACAGAGGTGGTGCCTAACGAATGCGAAGAGGACAACGGTTTCGCGACGGCTATAGCACGATTCTCGTCCATGACCGGCGCATCGGAAGCACAAGCCATGCTTGACGGGAAACCCAACACGGCAGGTCGAGCTACCATGGTGGTTGAGATGCTCCCTTCTCCGAGCTTCAGTGCAGGTTTCAGACGCAACACAATCGACCCAGCGTCAGCAAGACCGCTGTCACAGGCGACGTCGCCGACAGGGCGATCCGCTCGCTACAACGGCGGATTCGATTCAATGAACAATATGTCACCCCCACCTGCAACATCACCGCCCGAAGGTCGCATGTCTGATGGAAGTGGGACGTTCTCAAGCATGTATCAGCAACGGTCTCCTCGCGGTAGTGAGCTGAATGACCGCATGCGTATTAGCGGTAAATCGGTCATTGACGAAGACGGTGGTGACGATGAGACGGATGGGCTGCTTCAAGATCCTGTGGGGTACGCGAGGAGAGACAACAGCCGCAGGTTAAATGGCAGACAGGGACTGTCGGGGGCTTTCGGTAACTTGTCCTTATCAACCACAATGTCCGGACCACAACATACAATGTACCACACTCCACGATCAGCAGTGGCGATGCCATCCCCGCACACGTCGTTCTCTCCCGGGCCTGGATCTCACATGGCAGGTAGTCGTTATCATGGCGTACAGTTCCCTCCGGTCAATCCAGCCGACCAAAACCCACCTTGCAACACTCTCTATGTCGGCAATCTACCGATGGATACATCTGAAGACGAGCTGAAGGCCATGTTTTCGAAGCAACGTGGCTACAAAAGGCTCTGCTTTCGAACGAAGCAGAACGGGCCCATGTGTTTCGTGGAGTTTGAGGATATCTCTTTTGCGACCAAGGCGCTGAATGAGTTGTACGGAGCACAGCTGCACAACAGTGTCAAGGGAGGGATCCGGCTCAGCTTCTCTAAGAACCCACTTGGAGTCCGGTCTGGTCAGCCCGGCGGCAGTACAGGTCCATCAACACCACTAGGCCCGCCAAGTGCAAACATGGTGAGTGGGATGTCGGCGATGTCGCCAGGGGGCTTCTCTACGGCGAACGGACCTCCACCAGGCCTCTCGGTGCCGAGCAGCTTTCCCCCGAGTACCCCTGGGACGCATGGTCAGTATACAAGATTTGGGATGCGTAGTCCACCGGCAGGATCAGGACCTGAAGGCAGCGTGGGCAGCATGTATCCTGATTATATGATGGGTCGATAGCGGAAGAGGTGCGTTAACAACACATGATATAGCGAAAGGGAACACTGCCGGGGTTTACATTGGGTGTATACTAAAGCATGGGCAGAAGGGACTATTGTGTTTGACGATGCTATGTCTGCGATGCGACCATGATTGAGATTTTCTGGCATATTCGGCACATTATAGCACAAGATTCCCCTATGAAGACGGCTGCACACGCACAGAAGCAAGCGACATGGCGTTCAATTTAGGGTGGTCTGGCGGGTTATTCTACTCGAGTGGCATTTCGGTATCGTTGGTTATATGGAACATTGCGGGAAGATCTTTTCAACGTTTAGCAGGATTTCGCTTCCGAGCCATTGATGGTACGAACGTTTTCATGCATACTCATGATTTCTCGTAGGCTTTCGCAGCAGACGTAATGTAGGGTTTTGTTTTTTTAGAGCTTTCCCTTGTTGGTAGCAGACACGGTTCATACGAAGCACAGTTGATATCTCATTGAGTGTTTTGGCCATGCAAGACACGTAAGCCCGCACTTCCTGGATCGAAGCCTGTCGATCTCTCCAGGGCACATGGTAAGTGGGTATGCGAGTCTGGCGGAGCACCAGTAAGGCGTACAGACCGAAGAATGCTGAAACGCGCCCTGTCTCGGGGGAGCAGGCTCGATTCGACAGAAAGTGCCGAAGCAAGGATCAAACCGGCTCTGCAGCGGCAGGGTGCAGATGGCAGCGCTGGAAGACGCCGCCGGACGCCAGCAAGATCTTGGAAAGCGGTGGCATCGCGAATCTCCAAACCTGGACATCCTTGCGCATCTTGAAGAAGAAATTGCAAGCTTGGATAAGGTGTGCTGGCGAGCACGCAGATGGACCTCAGGCATTGCTGCACAAGCCCGGGAGTTAGGCGAGGTCGCTGGTGGGTGTAGTAGTACTTGTAGGTAGGTTAGTTGTTGGCCGTTCGGTTGTCCCTTTTAGCAGTTTTGAGCCGCTGATGGTGACCGTTTCTCAGCTCGATACACCCCATCATCACATATTATTTACACATCACACATCAGCAGCTTACGTGGCATACATAAGTCAACACTGCCGATCAGGCACGATAATCAAGAATGCGAGCAATGAGCGTATGATCATCAATGCTGCTGCACAAGATCATCCGATCGCTCAAGTCCATCACTCAGCCGCCCGAGGCGCCAAGCACGTCGCCCAAAGCTTCCGCTGAGGCTCCAGAAACAGTTGAGGCTTCGGGCTGCAGCTCGCCAATTGCCCGAGCGCAGGCTCCTGCTCCCACACCTGCAGCCGACAGTCCCGCTGACCACCACCACCACGCTCGACGCACTTCTGCTGACTCTTACGCATCGTCGACACCCCACGAGACAGCAGCTGCTCCAGGCGCGAGCAGAGAGGCATCATCGGCGCGTCTGCACCCGCCATCTCCCAACCTACAACACCAAACTCCTGTATACGAACCTCAACCTGACCCTGTACCTGAAAAACACCTCGAGATCCGACAACTTGACCTCTCAACCTCATCGATAGGTCCAGGGCCAGACCCAGAACCAGAGACAGACACGTCTCCTGACTCGCCGGCACCGTCGCCATCGCCGTCGCCTATATTGACGCCCGTCGAAGCTACGCCCTCTGACGATGAACTCGAGATAATGCAAAGGAAAATATGGGTCAAGCGGCCTGGGGCGTCGGCCACCTTGGTCACGGTCAGCCATGACGATCTAGTCGACACCGTTCGAGACATGATACTGCGGAAGTATGCAAACTCGTTGGGAAGATCGATAGACTCGCCAGACATTACACTCAAGATTGTATCGAGGGAACCCGCCAACAACCATGTGCCAGTAGATCGGCTGCTAGGCCCAGACGAGGCAATCGGCCAAACACTCGACTCCTACTACCCTGGCGGTCAGACCATCGAAGAGGCTTTGCTGATAGATGTGCCCCAACGGAGGACACCCAAGCCTAGCCCGAGGATTGGCAACCACCACCCTGCCATAGCATACCCATACTACGTTGAAGACCACAGGCCGGGCGATGGGGCGAGAGAATACTTTCCGCCCATGGCAGTCCACAGCCCGCATCTCGCTGCACATCCTCCTCACCTACCACACCTGCCACACCTGCCACAGCAGAACGGTGCACACTTACCACACAGCATAGGCATCCTACAAACCGGCCAGGTCGCTCCTCTACCCAGTCCAGGCGGCACCAACACAAGAAGACATCGTGACGGCCGCCCAAAGTATGTTAGGCAGCACACTAGCAGTCCTACCATCATGCATTCATCCCAGCCACATTCTAACGGTAAGACAGGCACCACCTCCAGTTGAGATTCCAGGACTAATCCACTATAGACCCCAAAGTTCAACTCCCTAACGGCGCCAACCCGCCAGCTCCTCTACCGACTCCCCCGGCGCAGCTGGATCATCGGCCAAGCATCACTCCCCCAAACAGAGCGAGCTCACCCCGTGCAGGCAGGTCGGTGAGGAAGAACAAGACTTCACAGCAACACTCCGCCAACACCATCAACGGAGAGCCGCCTCCACCAAAGCTTGCCTCGGCCGGACTGCTCAATGACCAAGTGCCGCCTATCAACGTTTTGATCGTCGAAGACAACGTCATCAACTTGCGGCTGTTGGAACAGTTCATGAGAAGATTGAAGGTGCGCTGGAAGTCCGCAATGAACGGCCGAGAAGCAGTGAACACCTGGAGGTCCGGTGGCTTCCATTTGGTCCTGATGGACATCCAACTTCCAGTCATGAGTGGTCTCGAAGCCACAAAGGAGATTCGCCGGCTGGAGAGCGCCAACGGTATTGGTCTCGGCCTGGTGGGCGATCAAAACGAGAACAGAAAGCGCTCCGGCAGCCACGAACTCGACCCCGAGGACAAATTGCACGACATGAATCTTTTCAAGTCGCCTGTCATCATCGTCGCCTTGACCGCCAGCAGTTTACAGAGTGATCGACACGAGGCCCTGGCCGTCGGCTGCAACGATTTCCTGACCAAACCCGTCGGCTACCCATGGATGTCGCGCAAAGTGACCGAGTGGGGCTGTATGCAAGCGTTGATCGACTTTGACGGCTGGCGGCAGTGGAAGGCCTCGGTCGAGAAGAAAGACGAGGGCTTGAGCGAGGAGCAGAAGAAAGCCAAGGAGAAAGAAGAGAAGGCGAAGCGCAGGGCCGCCCTCACGGCCATATTCACCGCGCCGCCACCTACCACGAACCGCAGGGAGGGAGAAAGCAGCGAGACGAGTGGCAGGTCGCCTGTTAATGGTGGGTCGACCTTGCCTGTTAGGGGGGCGAGAAGAGGCGGTGGGAGTGGCACTCAGACCGTGCTGGAAACTCACGAGGAGGAGGCGGAGGAGTGAGTGGCGTAAGATGCTGCCGGTGAGCAGCCGCGACGCTTACCGAGGCACGCGCATGTTTGACATTGTTCTCCTTTCTTCTCTCGAACACGATCTGGATTCACGGCTATGGTGTCCGTCTATCTATCTGTCGGCATATTTGGGCGTCTAGTGCGACCGTACTGTGGAGTACCGTTGAGCACACACTGCATGTGCAAGCAGCTGCAAGCACGTGCAGGTGACGCGATGGATTGCGCTCAGCCCACTGCAAAACTGCAGTAGATGCAGTCAGTGGCTCGTCCGTGCGGCGACCGTGCTGGTCGCCGTGGTTGGAATTGTGTCATATTATACGTTTTATATACATATATCGGTCTGGCGGTGGTGGTAGCAGTGAAGAAGTGATCAAGTAAGTAAGTAATGCAATCGAGTTCAACCCTGTCGTGTTTTCTACCCACTTGCTCGCCCGCTTACTTCAGACCTGGTGCGCGATGGGTTGGAACTGATCGATCGATTGATCTATCTGTCTATCTGTCTAGCTACCTATCGATGGTCCGTCTTCGTGTCAGGTCACCTCGTCTGGTCTCGTCTGGTCTCGTCTCCATTCGGATCTTTTGTTGTTGGTTGTTGGTTTTCCTGTCCTTCTAGGTCTTCGACCACTTCGCTTTCGACGTGCTTGTCCTGTCTGCGACGGGACGCTTGGAGGGTCCCAAACCTATACAAAACAGCACGAGAACAAGACAAGGTGCATGTTGGACTTGGCAGTGCCGATTTGGTCTCTGGTTCTTGTGGTGGTTCGAATTGGATGGGATTGGGGGAGGGGGGGGCGACCTGGGAAGATAAGCTGAGCTGAGCTGGGCTGGTAGGTGTAGCACGACAGATTACAACACCGGACGCCTGTCTGCCGGGCTGCCTGCCTGACGGACGGACGGACGCTGCTTGAGACGAGACGCGTGGTCTTACGGATCAATGAATGAACGAGGAGACGGAACATGCGTGGAGGGCGTGTCGGCGAGAAGAAAAGCAGAGAGCAGAGAGTGATGGGGAGGCGTTCAGCGAGCAGTGTCTATGTTATTACATTACCTACCTACCTTTACGCAACTCATCTCAGCACCGGGACTGGACTGCAATGGGCGCTGCAGATTTCGACTCAGCTCAACCCACTGAGGCCTTGTCTTGCCGAAGATATGTCTCTTTCCGCGTAAGGACCCAACGGACAGCTTGCTTGCATGGCGAGGTGGATGAAAGCATTGATAGCAATGAAGCTTGTTAAGTATGATGGGTTCTAGCAGTAGAAGACAATTGCATGCAGTGAGCGGTAAGTAGGTGGTTCGCTGTGCTAAGTCACCCTCGTCGAGCGAGCGGGTATGAGACGACACGAGACGCATTTACCCCCCTGCCTGCGCGCAATCGACAGTTTGATGCTGACCTTGTAGACAAGCTGGGATCACGAGCTCTCCGCGCGCGACTGATGGAGCCTCGAAAGCTCGTATTCTCCTCGATTACGATGCGACGACAAGGCCTTGCTGCAAGCATCTGAATTCAGAGGCGTGTTCCATAAAGCGCCTGTCTGTCTGGCTTTGAGCGAAGATAGGAACTGAGTCTTTCACATAAATGATTCGCGAGCACAGCTCTATCACTAGCGCCCATCGTCATGGCCCGAAGTGCTCTCCCGAGCGCGACGAAAAGCTAGGGTAAGATGGACTTTGCCGAGACTTCGGAGCAGGCAAGACCCCGCGGGGAAATGAGATCGCCTGGAAGCATGCATGGCAGCCGTCTGTATGCAGCAGCCATACACCCGGACGAGCACTTGTTCATACCATAACATGTCGCTGCCACTTCAGTCTCATGCAAAAGCACCGTAACATCCAACCTCCCGAAGATGCCTCCACTATTTATTCTTGCACCAGCTGTCAGCATTGTACTCTTTCTGCTATATTCAGTCCTATTTATCGGTAGGCGTGAGAAGACCCTGCCACCTGGACCACCGACAATCCCAATCATTGGCAATCTTCACCAGATTCCAACCAAAGGCTCATACTTGACCTTCACGGAATGGTCAAAGAAATATGGTGGAATATTCTCGCTCAAACTTGGTCCAGCCACTGCTATCGTGCTGACAGATCGCAAATATGTCAAGCAGCTTATTGACAAGAAAAGCTCGATCTATTCAGATCGGCCACATAGCTATGTGAGCCACAACCTCATCACAGGCGGCGATCATGTGCTCATCGCACACTATGGCAAGGTATGGCAGCGATACCGAAAGCTCATCCACCAATTCTTCATGGAATCGATCGTCGAGAAGGATCACTTGCCAGTACAGAACGCCGAGGCATGTCAATTTGTGTATGACATGATGCACAACCCAGAGAACCACATGCTTCATTCCAAGCGATACACTAACAGTATCGCTTGCTCAACGTTATGGGGTGTACGCAGTCCAACGATTGGTACTCCACATATGAGAAGGTTGTTCGACATGATGGAGAACTGGTCGGTCGTGATGGAACCAGGTACGTATTGGATTTGCAAGGACAGCGACAAAACAAAGCCTCTTCATGGTTCTTCCACTAACAGCGTCAGGGAACACTCCGCCTGTCGACATCTTCCCCTTCCTCCACTGGGTCCCAGAAAGGATCTTTGATCGATGGAGAAGCCGAGCCAGTAATGTTGGTAAGGAAATGAACGGACTGTATAGCGATATGCTTGTACAGCTGGAGCACAGACGGGAAAAAGTAGGATCTCAAGGATGCTTTATGGACCGAGTGCTGGACCAACAGGAGAAGCTAGAACTGGACAGACATCAGACTTGGTTTCTTGGAGGGACCATGATGGAGGGAGCCAGCGATACCAGCGCCAGTATCATTACTGCTGCAATTCAAGCGTTCTGCAAATGGCCCGAGGTCCAGGAGAAGGCATGGGCCGAGATTGATGCCGTGGTCGGCGAGGACCGTTCTCCCATATGGGAAGACTATGAAAAGCTGCCATACATTGCAGCAACCGTGAAGGAGGCAATGAGGTGGAGACCCGTTGTACCCCTGGCATTTCCGCACGCTCTGACGGAGGATGGTGTGTCCAGTTCCACCTCGGCCTTGCACACGTGCTAACCATGTCAGACTTGATTGATGGATACAGGCTCCCTAAGGGTTCAATCGTGTTCATCAACGCGTGGGGACTCCACCACGACGAGACGCGATACCCGAACCCTGATGTTTTCGATCCCGACCACTACAAGGGAGTAACAGCGCTTGCTCCAGTACTCGCGGCGGCCACAAACGAGAATGAGCGCGATCATTACGGATATGGTAGTGGGCGAAGACTGTGTCCAGGAATCCATCTCGCCGAGCGCAACCTCTTCCTAGCCATGTCCAAGCTGCTGTGGGCCTTCCAATTCTCGGCTGGCGTAGATGAGTCCGGCATGGAGGTGGAGCTTGATACCGACCCGCAAACGGGCTACAGCGAGGGATTCTTGGTATGTGCAAAGCCGTTCTCGTGCAAGGTCGAGGTGAGATCAGAAGGCAAGAGGAGGACCATCGACAAAGAATTTGCCGGCGCCAAGAGGAATATCTTCTCTAGATTCGAGGTTTGATGGATCGGATGCTGGCAAGGTGTCGGCCATGGTTGCAGAAATGATGCGATCTGTCGCCTCTCCAAGACGCAGTATAGCGTAGATCATCAAGAAGTACTGTCATGCACAGACTGGGTCTTCCTGTATTCTTCTTCAAGCTGTCGTTGCAGTTCAAAGTCGAGTCTTCTCTCTTCTTGCTCGGCTCTCTTCCTTCGCTGATTATCCTCGTCCCTGATGACACCAGCATGCATGGCTGCTTTCTCTGATCTCTGCGCCCAGTGCACGAAGCTAACGATACCGATGGTACCAGCCAGCGTGGTGGCCAGCGTGATTTTCGATGCAGTCGACATGATTCAGCTGCTAGATTGCATATAGAGTGGTATGTGCTGAGTGGAAATAGATGTAACGGGCAGAAGAAAATGTTGATGCGGGAAGCAGCACATGCATGAACGGTGGAAGGTGCAGCTGATCGACGTCAAGGATGGCGCTTTCCGCTGCTTGTCCCTGCGGCGTATCCAAGCAGGTAGACTACGAACTCCACGAACACCTTTGGAAGCTCCAGCACAACTACTTGTACTTGATTCCTGTGTCTGCTTGATTATTCTGCCTGTCTCATAACTGCTTATTGGTGTTCCGTCCGCCTGTTTACCCTTATCCACTAAGCTCAACTGCCAACATGGTGCGCATCTTGATCCACCGCAAGGACCCCAATACTGATAACAAACCAGTCGGCGCAGAATTCAGCAGGAATACAGACGCTGCTTGATGTATGCTCAAGACTCTGCTGAGTGCGCGAGCTATGCTTACAATATCAGGCAGAGAAGGAAGCACAGAAGATCGTTCAAAAGGCCCGAGAGTGTATGTTGTGCCGTCTTCGGTCGGGCCAAGCTACAAGTCTAACATGATACCTCAGACAGGACAAAGCGAGTGAAGGATGCAAAAGCTGAGGCACAGAAGGAGATAGAAGAGTATCGCCAGAGGAAGGAGGAAGAATTCAAGAAGTACGAAACTGAGGTATGCGTCAACATTGGAAATGGCCCTGCTGTATACTGATCCGTATAGCAACAAAGCGGCAACAAGACAGCTGAGGAGGATGCCAACAAGGATGCCGAGAAGCAACTCGAGGAGATTACAAAGGCTGGCGATGAGAAGGGACCAAAGGTGGTCGACGACTTGATCAAGGTAGTCACAACACCACATCCCGAAGTCCCGGATAGGGTGTCGAAGGAGGACTAGGCAATCTCTGAAGAGGTCTTGTCAGAGGAGGACGATGAACCACCATCATCTGAGATGCCCTCCGAGCAGGAGCACGAGCTACGAGGAAGTTCGTCGCCAAGCAAGAGATTGATGGTTCATTTCTCGAGCCTGTTTGGAGGGAGAAACAATCGAGAAGTAGCATAGAGACTCTTAACAGTCGGCAGCACTTGCAAGGCTTGCAAAAAGACATGGCTTAAGGGGCGTTACCAACGAAGTCGTGTTACAGCTTATAAGCCTGTCGTCGCGGCAATGAGCATGACGACATGATCGCGAGCCGCCACCTAGATTTATTCATTCCAAGTATTAACAAAACAAGCCTTTCGATCATCATTGTCTTCATTCAAACAGCACCCCATGACCGTCTGCATTGGCGGATTAGATTAATCGAATCGTGTGTTAGCAGCCGCATCAATATAGTAGACCCTGCGACACTACGTCTGACGATGATGATCTGCACGCCCTAGACTCAACATCTCACCAAGTCATAGCATGCGATGGCTTTCAAGCACGTCGCGTCGCGCTCTGCAGCTTAGAGCATGCCGGCCACACCGCACATGCCGCTACAATGTCCACTTTGCTCGAGAGGAGAGCTCTCATGCTCGTCCGTCAGCTGAAGACAGCAAAGAAGACAAGCCGCTCGATCCCAACCTAGCAGATCTGGGCCATACTATCAAAGATGATTTTGCCAATTTCGAGGACAAGTATGATACCCCAAAACATCCAATCGTCCTCGCCCACGGTCTCATGGGCTTCGAGGAGCTTCGGCTGGTGGGCAATTTGCTTCCAGGCATACAATATTGGCGTGGAATTACAGATGCTTACCGCCAGAACGGCATCGAAGTTATCACGACCCACGTGCCCTCGACAGGGTCTATCGAAGAACGCGCCCAAGTGCTACACAACGAAATCAAAACAAAAGCGGCAGGCAAGGATGTCAACATCGTCGCGCACAGCATGGGAGGCCTTGACTCGCGATATCTCATTAGCAAGATTCAGCCGCAGGAGTATGCAGTCAAGTCTCTGACCACCATCGCCACGCCTCATCACGGAAGCTCTGCAGCAGATATCATCTTGCGCGAGATCGGGCCAGACTATCTGCCTCGCCTCTACGCTGTCCTCGCACGAATGGGAGTCAGCACCGGCGCCTTTGCGCAGCTGACTCGAAAGTACGTGTGCGACGAGTTTAACCCCTCCGTCCCAGACAACAAATCCGTGCGCTATTTCAGCTACGGGGCAAGTGCTCAACCACACATCTTCTCTGTTTTTCGCATCAGCCATGATCTGATGTTGGAGATTGAAGGACCCAATGATGGCCTAGTCAGTGTTGCTAGCAGTAGGTGGGGCGGCGAGGATGGCTACAAAGGCACTTTGATGGGGACCACGCATCTGGATCTGATTAACTGGACGAACAGAATCAAGAGGGTTGCCGCCGCCATGCATCTTGTCAAGCAGGATTTCAACGCAATTGCATTTTATCTACACATTGCAGATATGCTGGCCAAGGAGAAGTTATGAGGAAGGACGGTGGCAAGAGGCTGTTTCCCTAGTGTGCCAGGTAGACTTAAACAAGTAGTAATCACAAACACACCACTTATTCGTGAAGACTGAAGTTGGATCAATGCTCTAGACGGTATGCGATGATGATGCCTTAGCAGATGTTGATGCCTGATCTCGCGCCAAGCATCTTCCCAGAACTTAGCCGCACGAAAGATCAACCTCTGCGCCGTTCTTCGACATTCGTATCACAATCGTCTAGCAAACGCACAGAGGTATGTCGACAACAGCGACCTCTTCAGCGAGCCTGAGGTGAGGAATCGAGAGCTTTGCAAGGAGTTGTAAAATTCTCTGCGCACCCTGGCCGCCGATACCCTCACCTCATCAGCAACCTGAAGAACGCTTCAATGCGCACTCTTCAGGTTCACCGGCTAACCCTCGACCCAGTACCTTCTCGACCTCGATTCTCTCGTCGAAAGAACTCTAGCCTACCGTCAAAATGACCCGAACCTCTGTCCTCAACGACTGCCTCAAGTCGATCAACAATGCCGAGAAGGCTGGAAAGCGACAGGTCATGATCCGACCTAGCTCCAAGGTCATCATCAAGTTCCTTGCTGTAATGCAGAAACACGGTATGTCAGATTTCAGTCACTCAGGTTCACGAATTTCCTGGCGAACACATTCGGGTTGATAACTAGATGGACGTTTCGAATATTACACCCAACGACATCCATCCTTTAAGTGCCCGGAAGAAGAAACACACCCAGCGGTCATTCTTACACATTGCCTCTCTTTCTGTCCATGTTTGGTACACGTTTATATGTCCGCTACATCACGTCTTGATTGTCACCCGTGTTACGGTGTTACGGGACCAATGCTAACATATCCCCAAGGCTACATTGGCGAGTTCGAGGAAGTCGACGACCACCGATCCGGCAAGGTCGTCATCCAGCTCAACGGCCGACTCAACAAGACCGGAGTCATCTCGCCACGATACAACGTCCAGCTTCGAGACCTGGAGAAGTGGATCGTCAAGCTGTTGCCATCTCGTCAATTCGGATACATTGTCCTAACCACCAGCTCCGGTATCATGGACCACGAGGAGGCTCGACGCAAGCACGTCTCTGGCAAGATCATTGGTTTCTTCTACTAGACTTCTACTAGGGTTGAATGCCTGACGAAGAATATACATGATTGAGATGTCCTTCGAGATACCCATCCAAAAGTTCAGCACGAGGTGTGTGATAGCTTGCATGGCATAGATATTCTGAACACGCAAATGTTACCTTTCAGCCTGTTCCTGCTGTCTGATGTAGATGTGACCATGATTAATGCCTCGCCTCGACATGAATTACCTAATGTTCCGGATTCGAGTGGACGGACAAATGCAGAGTAGCATCCGCGACGGCTTGACCCACCCAAGCCCTGCCGGTCCGAGGCTGGAACACTGGCAGACAGGCTTCCAGCAGGAGCGAGGTAATCCTAATCTGGGGTAGAAGCTGAGGCTGCACAGGCACTGATGAGGAGTAGTCGGTGGGTGCGTGGCAGGTGTTCGTTGCCGCACGCGACTGGACTGGAGAACGGACTGGACTGGACTGGCGGCAAAAGCTTCGCCCTTATGCACATGCACATGCACTTTTCCCATCTTCACCAGAAATGTTTCTCTACTCAGGTCAGGCGCCGACACTGTGATACAGTCGAGCAAAATGGCTGACAAGAACGCGACACCAATGAAGAGAGTTTCGCGAGCCTGTACCTTCTGCAGAGCTCGCAAAAGCCGGTGCGACCTGTAAGTGCCCTTGAACGCCATGGAACGTGCCCCGAGTTTTGTGGAGTCAGCGCTTATAGGCACGTCCGGGCGGCCTGTCAAGCTGCAAATCTCCCTGACGGCTTCTGAACTGCACCGCGATGAAATCAATCGATAGCCGATGGTCCTTCCACCGCTTGCCTGTGCTGATATCTGGTGACTGGTCTCTGACGTCTGACATGCTACAGGGACGCATCGGGCGGGACGCCACCGTGTGGTCGCTGCAGAAAAGAGAACCGAGAATGTGTCCTAGGCACGTCGCATCGAGGCGGCTCGAGGGTGAGGAAGAAGACAGTGTCGAATGGTGCTCAGCCCACCGCCCAGAATCTACCATCGCTCCTGCCTACCCAGGAGACCACTGCCATCAGCGACCCTCCCGCTCGCCTTGCTCCCACCTCTGCTCCCGGGACCCATGGCCAGTCGCCGCTGCAGCCGCTCGGACTCGTCGCTGAGCTCCCTGCCGAGCTCGCTGCTCCTCAGCCATTGCGGCTTTCGCCCCTCCCAACCACGACCCAAGAAGACGAAGGCGTCTCATCTGGAGAAGGATCACCAATAGATGACAACATTCCCCGAAACCCTTCAGATGCGTGGCAGCTGCTAAAAGACGTTGCTAAAGAGGATAGTCCAGTCACGCGTGCTGGGCCAGGAAGCATGCAGAATGGCTTGTACCATGCCAATGCAGTTGGAACACAGGAGCAGGCCGGCCACAGAGGCTCCGGCGCTCTTGCGCACACTGGCATCATCACCTACAGACTGGTTCGCGAAGGCTACCTGACGCCCGACATCATTGAACTGCTCGTCCAGCAATACCGCGAGCATTACCACTCCTATCTGCCGCTGGTACCCCGGTCATACTTTGAGAAGGCAGCCCTCGACACATGGGCCACCAAGGACAAGCACTTGCTCACTGCTGTGCTCACCATTGCTTCCAAAGACTTTGTCGAGCAGCCGCACATCCACCAGTCGATCTCCAGGTACATGCACGACCTGATCTCGGGCATTGCAGCTGGCCATGATTGCGAAGTCGAGGCAGTAGAAGCTCTCCTGCTCCTCGCAGAATGGGAGCCTCAAGGCCTACGAAACAACATTGAAGCGGTCGGCAGAGGCGAGGAAGACCGATCTGCCTGGATGCATGTGGGCATGGCCCTCAGAACGGGCTACTTCCTAGGCATGGACAGAACAGCCTTCAGGCAGGATTCCGATGAAGAAATTAAAATCGATGCCCGCAAGAGGTTCTCTTGGGCAAACTGTTATGTTTCTGACAGACTCATCTCGGTCAGGATCGGACGAGCTTTCTGGTGTCGCGGTCCTGGCCCCATGACAGGACTGTCAACTAGAGACTTCCCAACCCTGCAGCCACAATTTGATGGCGACGAGGACTACGCCAAGATTTTTCAGGCCCAACTGGATCTGACGCAGCTCTTCTCGAATGTCCACGATGTGCTATACTCGGGCATGAGAAGCAGCAACCAGATGATGTTGTTGGGCGACTACGTCAAGTACGTCGATGACTTCCGCACCGCAATTGACCGATGGTATGACACGTGGGGCAGTTTGCAATGCTCGCACCATATCAAGGTGACGTTGGACATGTCTTACCAGTACCTTCGACTATACACCAATGCATTTGTCTTCCAAGCACAAATCTCCCAGGCCATCTCGAAAAAGAAAAAGGACAAGCCGCTGCGAGAACATCTGAGGCAGACCTTCAGCAACATTGGCGCCCTCCCGGACGCACGCTTCATTTGGGGCAGTGTTGCTGCTGCCAAGCAGTATCTGAACATGCTTGCTGGCGTCGACCCGACCCGACACTTGCGCTACATGCCTCTCCGCTTCTATCTTTATGCCATCTACTCTGCAGTCTTCCTGTACAAAGCAAGATCGTTCGGGGTCATGCACGGCCCAGAACAGCAAGCTGTCACCAATCTCATTCACCAGTGCGTCGACGTCCTTCGACAAGCCTCGCTGTCACCACAAGACGCTGGCTCAAGATATGCACGTCTCCTAGAATTGCTCTGGATGCGACCGGTGAAGAGCGGTCAGTCTTTCCCGCCTCTTCATTCATCACCTGCACGATCGGACAGCCAATTGTCCAATGCAGGATCAATCATGATGGATGCTGGTGGCTACATGCAATACAGTCCAGCTGGCTTCTCGTGGCTCGATCTAGAGGCAGTCGGCGACTTTGTGTCTGGAGAACCGATGCCAAACTCGGGGACTCAATTCATGGGAATGGGTCCGTTTCAGAATTCTACTCATTATATGCCTTCTCCGGACACGATTAATTGGCAAGGCCATGCCATGAATGGCTTCCAGCTTGACCTGAATGGGAATCTCCTTTTCTGATCTCGGCTACTGCTACAGCGAAGGATACCGGCTATCACAAATGCACCAGACGGCTAACTGGAGCCCCGGCAATTGAGGTCAGAAAGCCGAAGAATTGCATGCGGAGTGCGCTTCGTTCCCCGCGCCGGTTCTGGCTTCGGAGAGGGCACAACCGCCTAAAGAGAACAAGTTGCACACAGTTCACAGAAGCTGCTGCAGGAGGTGAAGCAGACACACACACAAGCTAATACATGACCTCTACCGCCGCCAATCGCCTTGAAACAACATCACGGCATCTACAACCAACCAACGCGACCATGGCGACAGCACCAGTGGTCGACGCCGCGCCCACTAAAGCAACGCCAGCTGTCGACAATGAAATCAAAGGCCGACTGGCGCTCATAACGGGCGCTTCAGGAGGGTAAATGGGCCCGAAGTCTGGTTGGTGTCAACACAGCTGATGTCCCTCAAGCATAGGAGCAGGCTGCGCCCGCGACCTCTTCCTCCACGGCGCCTCCCTCGCTCTCACTTACTCCTCGAACAAAGCCGCGGTCGACAGTCTCATCTCCGAGCTGCAAGCTCAAGACTCGTCACGCAAGCTGTCCTCGCACAAAGTCGACATGGCCTCGGACGAAGACATGAAAACCCTCTACGAAGAGATGGAACAAGTACATGGCCACGGCCCAGACATCGTCATCTCCAACGCAGGCCACGGCAAGCGCATCCCAAACATCGTCGACATCCCCGTCTCAGAGTGGGACTACACGATCCAAGTCAACCTGCGCGCCGGCTTCATCCTGACCAAATATGCAGTCCCTCACATGGCAGCACAGCGCTGGGGCCGCATCATCTTCATGTCCAGCATCGCCGCGCTGGGCGGCGGCATCAACGGCTGCCATTACGCAGCGTCGAAAGCGGGGCTGGACGGCATGATGCGGAACCTCGCGGGCAAGCTGGCGAAAGACGGGATCACGGTCAACAACGTCGCGCCTGCGATGATCGGCGAGACGGGCATGATTCCGAATGCGGACTTCGTGGTGGGCACGCCAGGAGACGTGAAGAATATTCCGGTGGGGCGACTGGGCACGCCGCAGGAGACGGCGAATGTGGTGACGATGTTGTGCAAGACTGGGTACATGACGGGGCAGAGTATATTGCTGTCTGGAGGCTTGAAGTGAAGAGGACGAATATGCAGATTAGTAATGAACGATGATGTTTTCTGTTGAGAGCGTTCGAGATATGCGTCCCTGTCTGTCCGTTACTTGCTCGGTGCGCGTGCTCTGTTCCCTTGTGAGATCAGACGGGGATCGGAAGCGCGAATGGGATACGCAGGTGAGTAGGTGCGTGCGTGTGCGTTGGCGTGGTGCGGGTTTCTATTGGGGGAGAAGATTGAGTGAGAGATAGACAGCTAGATGGCTAGATGGCTAGGTGGCTAGGTGGCTAGGTGTGTATGTGTGTATGTGTGTGAGTGAGTACGACTCCATACGGATAACCGCAGTATCACTCAGTCAGTCAATAGCTAGGTATCCATCCAGGGCCGAAGCCAGATTCTGCCAACATGTCCATCCATCCATCCATCCATCCATCCATTCTTACACAATCGACCGTAAATTCATTCGTCATTGCGAGCGAACAATACCCGTACCATCCCAAATCGTGCCAAGGAAAAAGTATCCCGCCTCGACTCACCCCAGCGTACCTACTCGCAGATTGCGTACCGCGTACGTACCTCACGCCTCCTCATTCACTCTCCTCCTCCAATCCTCGCCCACATGCAGGCTCTCGACCACACTCACGCCCCTCCCGACGCCGGTCACGCTCTCGCGCATCCACCACTTGTCGGCGGCGCGCGCGGCGCTCTTCGCCTCGTCCTCGTCCGACGACGAATCGACCAGCGCGCCGAACCCAGCCTCGTCGCCGATCACGACGACCGTCTGCCGCACCCAGCCGCGCAGCTCGCTGACCAGCGCGCCGTCGCGCCCGCACAGGCTCGCGTGGATGTACGCCGTTTCGGGCTGGATGCTGCGCAGCAGGTGCTTGTGGCCGTCGCGCGAGGTGAAGGGCAGGATCGAGCTGTCGCGGTCGACAAGCGCGGCGGCTTGGTTGTAGAGCGTTTTGAAGAGCGGGTTGGTTTCAGTGTCGAGCGGGTTGGGGTCTGGGGCGGATGAGTCGTTGCTGTTGCTGTTGCGGCGGCCGAGGCTGCGTTCGAGGTCGGCGCGCGAGCCGGCGTGGGCAGTGGGAGTGGGGGTGTTGTCTAGGGGTCGGGGGTCGACGTGGGCGAGGATGCCTTTGTCCGCGGACGAGTCGTTTTGTGCTTGTTGCGGGAAGTCGCCTGGGGTCTGGTTTGGGGTGCCGTTCGCGCCGGGGGTGTTGATGTTGGCGTAGGAGGAGGTGGAGCGGCTGCGGGCGGAGGTGGCGGATTTTCGACGTTCCGAGGCGCGGCGGGAGATGGCGCTGAGCGGGTGGGTGTGGAGGTCTGGCGAGTAGATGAGGACGATTACTTTGGTTGTCTCTGCATTAAGGTGTTCTGGTAGATGGGCTAGGATGGACTGTGCGCGCGTGTGTGTTAGTTGTGAGGTTTTGAGGGGTGGACAGGGGCTGGCTTACTTGATGAGCATCGACTTCGAGACCGTCGTTGCCTTTCTCGACTGAGGAGACCACGACTGCGACTGTTCTGCGCTTGCGAGAGGATGCTGAGCTTCGCCCTGGCACCTCGACAGCTCCAGAGTAGAATTCTTGAGCAGTACCTTGGCGCTGTAGGCCTCTGGAGGAGGCTGGGGGAGAGCTAGTGGACTTTTTGGGAGACATGCTGTGAGTCCGTTCAGGCTTGTCGGCCTCTTCACTCCACTTCTCTTGATCGCTGAAGTGCTGGTCTCCTTCGGCGTTGCCACGGACAGCGTTGACGGCACCTTCAACCATTGATCTCGCACTCGTGGCCCAGCCGCCAGTACTGTTCACATTGGGTCGCGCAGGTGAATCTCCTCGAGTAAGGCCAACAGCGTTCGACATACGGGCCATGAAGCCTTGGTCCTGCTGGGAAGTGTCGACACCGGTCGACATGCCTCGTGATTGATCGTCTCTGAAGTAGGAAGCGGCCTCACCACCGGGCACGTGTGCTGGCGGAGGACCCTGAAAGCCACCTTGCAAAGGCGGTTGGGGTTGGAACGACCCTGGCAGAGCTGGCTGCTGGCCCGCTGGACCTGGGCCCGGTGGCAGACCACCGCTCACGCTCGCGGAGCCCGCCGCGGCACCCCCAAGCCCGTCTTCATGGGGTCTACCTGGAGGACGGTTGCCAGTGGCATAGTAGTGTTCTGCTTCCGAGTCGGACGAGTCCTCAGTGTCTTCTCTTTCACTCCAGATCCATGCTGCGAGGCCGACTGTTGCTGCCGTTACGGTCAAGGCCAGAGGAATCCAATATCCAAAAGCTGAGCGACTGCTGGACGCGCCATATGATGGGTAGGCACGGCGACGCTGGTCTGGGCTCATCTTGCGCGTAGCTGAGATCAGCCTCTAACAATGACGGTGTCGTTCATGTGCCGCAGCACGTCTGTCGGGGTTTGGACGCGCAGTCCTCACTACTCACACGGGTATGTCGCCCACAGATGCGATGCTCAAGGTGTAGAGCAGATTGGGGGTCGGGACAACACAGTAGACGGGGTGCGACAGATCACAGAAACGTCGAAGGCGGGTGTCGTGGTGGACTTGGATCAACACCAATCGAGCTGAGGCTGGCGCAGGCCAGAGTAGTCAGCGACTCCGAGGCGTTCAGCGTGCAGGCCGCTGTGGGGAAAACAAGGAGACGCGCCGCTCTCTGGTTGCTAGGGGACACATATGATTTTCTTGATCATCGGAGACTAAGTAGTGGGATTGTAAGCATTACAGAACCAGTGCCAACATCCGTCCATTATACCTTCCAAGCCGTAGTGCATGCGACAGTCGATGCAAAGAAATGTCGTCGGATCTGAGGCAGCGAAAGCCAGCACGGCAAGAAGGTACGACGAAGAAAGTGTCAACAGAAGCGGAGGTGGAAGATAGTTCCGTGATATCTGTGCTGGACATCTTGCGAGTCCTCTTTGTTCTCATCGGTGTGACGGTCGTGGCATCGTACTATGTCACTTCTGGAGAATCATACATCTTTGGCCTGCCTAGACCATGGTTCACCAAGCCAGCAGAGTTGAAGCAGTATTTCCAAGGTCCAGTATATCTGACCCCGGTCGAGCTTGCAAAGTACGATGGGAGTGACTCAAGTCTTCCGATTTATCTGGCCATCAACGGCACGATATTCGATGTGAGCGCAGGTGCCCACACGTATGGGCCTGGAGGATCGTACCATGCATTCGCTGGACACGATGCATCGCGAGGTTTTGTCACAGGCTGTTTCATGGAGGACCGCACAAGCGACCTAAGAGGTGCAGAGGAAGTCTACATGCCCCTCGAGGACCCCGACGAGGACATCAGCAGTGGGGAGCGAAAGACCAGGGCAGAGCGCGAACGAAGAGTGGCCAAGAAAAGGGTGCGAGACGAAGTGGACAACTGGGTGAAATTCTACAAAAACAGCAACAAGTACTTTGAGGTCGGCAAGGTGGTCGGCGTGGAAAGCCAGCCTGTCGGTCCGGCGCCTACTCTGTGTGCTGAGGCACAAAAGGGTCGACCGAAGAGGAAGAACATGAACAAGGCACGCGATGCTCCTGGCAAGCCTGTTCAGTGAACACAATGAAAAGGCACACATGCCATGCGAGCAGCTCATTCGGTCAGACCCATTGTGTGTGACTTGTCGTTTGTCTTCGTGTTATGTAGCTGCGCCAGAAGCGTCATGAGCATTTCTCTTGCTCTACTTCAGCGTTGTGCCGACTATGTTCCTGCTGGCGCTATACATGTCGACCAGCCCTGGGTATCGTCACATCATCAACGTATGAACAGCGCCATGTCCACCCTGACCATGATTGCATACATCTAATCACTTCCGGCAGCCGCTCTCGTGTAGATTGATCCCGTGCTGTGAGAAACGACCTTGGTGATCACACCCTTCTCCTCCAAATCCTTGAGCGCTCGTCGAGCGAGCGAGCCGTTGATTTTCAGTCTGTCGACCAGGACGGCCACTGTGACTAGTCGGTAGGACTGGACATCTTTGTTGAGCTTGTCAGATGTGGCTTTGTCGAGGATGACTGCGTGGTTGGCCTTGTCCTTGACTGTGCAGAATTAAAATCAGCATCTCTTTTCCGACTACTGTGACACTCCAGGGCGAAGTGTTCGTGACATACCCTTTCCCTTCGACCACTTCTTCTTTTGCTTCTTTCCACCGGCTGCTGGTGCCTGCAAATTCTCGTTAGCTCTGATATTTGATGTTGCGGTGCTTCGTCATGTCGAAGTTTCCGCGCTCTTGCTGCGTGGTCGTGCAGTCGGGCGAGTAATTTGAGGGTATGCGACATACCATTTTGTTTAATATGTGTGGTTGACGTGAAAGATGGAAGGGAAAGACGACGGTGGATGTGAAGCGGGACTCGTCCTTGTCAAAGTGCGGCCGACGCCAAGAGCACAGCAGTCACGTGGCTAATGCCACAGAAATCAGGCTGTCACTACCCTTAGCTGGTTCGTGGTCTTTTACTCACGTGACAACATTCTCTAGCGGTCTCTTGCTCCGTAGCAAAGGTCTTACTGTTTCTACATGATGCCGTAGGAACGATCGACCGAATGAGATAGAAAAGACCAACAGATCACATTATGACCATATGGAATCAGAAAACGTTAGGTCCAACGTTGCTCGTGCTCTGACGCGGCAGGACTGCTGAGTCGGCTGGCGTCGACATCCTGCCTAAACCAATTTACTTAACCAACATCCCCATTAGCCCAGGAGGGCCTTCCCATCCTCCTCTTAATAAAAGGCAATTCTGGCCATGGATACTCTTGCTTCATCGACAGTGTGCTCAGATCGAGCATCGGCCCGAGCATGGGTGATATAGGCGTTATTACTCTCGACCACTGGAGCAGTGTCTTCTCTGGTTGAATCTGTCCAACCCGATTCGCCAGATGAAGCAAGGCTGCCCGAACCGCCTGCTATTCCTCCAGCAGCGTTCACGATGGTTTAACTGTGCCAACGTTGTTGATAAGTAGATGCACTCTTCCAATCCACCTATCATAATCCTTGTCTGTAGCGATAGGTTTCTGAAGAGTGTGTGCCGCGTCGTAGATGGCCTTCAAGCTGCTCTGCAGGTTTAGCCGATCAACAAGATCCCAAGCTCGCTTTGCTTTTAATCATGCCGTGTCTCAAAGCGTTGCTTGCTCTCTGGTGAGGGGTATTCCCCCTTTCCTCTGCTACACACTTGCTCGTCTAAGACCTAAACCGTGGAGTTGGCTGTGGTTCTGGCAATGCCAGCATGCCCAAGCAACCATGAGACGCACGCGGACAAGGTGGGCTCGTCCAAAGCAGCACAAAAAGCATAAATAGACCAAAATACATCGGCCAGCTGATGCCCTGTTCAGTAACGTCGTGCGGCTTCTGCCGAAGCAGTCACGGCGGCTGACCAGTTGATGTCCCTTGCAGGACGTACGAAGCGCAGAACACAACAAATGCGCACTTCTCGTTGCAACAACTCACTTGTAGCTGAGGTCGCGTACATCTGCGCTGGCCAGACTTGGGAAGTCTATCTACGGGCATATTGAGATCGGACCACCCCTTGGCGAACATTTAAGCAGGAGCCTGACACGCAAGTGTGCATCCTGGTGTGGGTAAAGACAACTGTGACAGACTCCAATACTACCGCCATAGCGATCGTGTAAACTGTCGCAGGTTGTACTACCTGAGGTGTTATCGATAAAAATAATGGTTGCGCAAGTATCAACACTATTAGTCCTGTACGCTTCGTCAAGACCGTAGACTGACGATCACGTGCCCACGAGCCAACGACGTCAACTGCACGCCATTGGCCGTACAGTACTGCAACGTGCCAATGCAAGTCGTGAGCTGCAGTCGTCTCGAGCATATGATTCGAATCAAACACTCCTGTCAATAGCCTCTCCGCTACGGAAGGACCCTGGTGACTCGGATTGCGTTACCCAACCTGCGCCGACTACGACTGCGCCCGCGTCGCTCCCCACTATACAATGCGCGCGCCCGATCCCACAGCAGACTCGAGGACACTGACCGGTGCATCATAGACCGCCCGGACGTGTTGCTAGCATAGAGCGACTGGTGCAGAGGCTGCATTCACCCCCATCACCACCGCCGGTAGATGGCAGCCATGTCAAAGCCAACAGGCACCGCGACGAAGACCAAGAAGCCAAGTGTGTCCATACAGACCCATGCGACAAGCAAAGCAGGGCCTCCCTCTTCATCACCATCTAGTGCTGCCAAGAGATTGCCAGGTCCTGCGCAAACGCAGGCAGTCCCAGCCACAAATGGGGTCGCTCGCCCGAATCGCAGGTTGCAGCGACTTTCTACCCGCATGAGTACCTCGGACAATGCGACTCTGGAGAAGAAGGCAGCATGGACTCCAGAGCCATACATATCGACCGAAAAGCACATGCTGACAAAGTACAAGGGCAAGCCCCCCTCCTTGATCGTCCACCTCTATCCCAACTACTTTCGCTTTGACCAGCAAGAAGGCAGCTTCGCATACCGCTCCGAGATGCGGCCCTTCATCGAGCATCTCAAGAAGAAAACAGTCCCCCATGACATGCTGGAGGAGTTGCGCAAGGACAACGTCAGGTTCTACGAAGGATGGCTGATCGTCAGGGTCGTCGATCACACCTCCAGTGCAGCAGAAGCTACTGGCACTCATGGCGCCGGCGATGATGACAAGCCCTTCTCTATCCACAACTACAACCACTTCATCACGCCTTCCCCTTGCGCCCCCTACCCCACTCGAGAGCAGCAAAACCAGTCACCGCCGGTTAAGATGGAGCGGAGCGGGTCAACAGAGAAAGAGAACGTTGCGCCAGAATCGGGCGACGCGACTACAAAGTCAGGGAAGCCACAGCCTCGAGCCTACCATGTAGCACTACGTCCGACACAGCTATCCAAGCATGTCGATCTGATGCTAGACTGTACTGCACCAGACCCCAAAGCTAAAAAGCCCCAGAAGCCTGCCCAGCCACCCACCCCGGTCGGCACCGTACCTTCCACTCCAAGTACCGAGCGACCCCCACCGCCGAAGAGGATGAAGCTGCGCATTGACCCAAAAGACCACCTTGAGTACGAAGCCCGAGTAGTCAATGCCACTGCTCCTCCACTCTACCTGGAGCCGGCTGTGGATCTGGAAGATATGGACAGGATACACAAGATGCTTGCAGACCCATTGTGTCAAGAAGCACCTCCCTCTCCGAGAAGCAGGAAACGGACCGTAGCTGAGCTTGCTGCAGAGGACAGACATGCCAAAGAACAAGAACGCTTCATGCTCGTTATGGATGCTCGGGGTTCGGGAACCGCCACCACCAACGCTGCTGGTGTTGATGCTCAAGCCGGCAATGTCGCCTTTCAACCTCGTTTCGAAAGGTTCAATGCCCTCGATAACATCAGGCGCGAAATCAACGAGAAGAAGCAGCGCGAGAATGAGGAGCGCGTACACATGGATGAGTTACGCCGCAGTCAGCAGCAACAGCGCCACGAAGAAGAGCAGAAGCGACAAGCTAATCAAGCTGCTATCGCGCAGCGGAAAGAGCAAGCTATTTTGCGCCAACAGCAACAGCAACAGCAGCAGAACCAGATGCAAATGCAACAACAGCGCCAGAATCAGGAAGCAATGGCTGCTCAGCAGAATGCTCAACTTGCTCAGCGGAGGAACACTGCCCAGCAACAGCCAAACGGCATTCCTCCCCAGATGCAAAACCAAATCATGCAACAGGTCTCGTCTCCCATTATTAGGCAAGGCACGCCCAACGCTGCTTCCTCGCCTGCGACCGCTAATGGTCGCCCTATGGCGCGAAACGGTTCACAGGCAGGAGCGGCAGCCTCCCCACCGAGACCTGCATCATCTTTGCAGCATGCTCATCCTGCCGCCGCAGGCATGATGAGACAGCCAAGCAACCAAGGTGCACCAAGCAGAAATGGCACACCGCAGATTCCTCACAGTACACCCGGTATGCCAAATGCTACTCCTATCATGCGACAGAATACTCCGTCTCATACCATGACCCAAGCCAGTCCCATGGTATCCATGGCTATGCCCACACCCCCAATGGGACAAACACAGATGCAACAGCAGATGTCGAATGGTATGCATCCCAGCATGACTCCGCAGCAGATGGCGGCAATGCAGCATAGAAGGCAGCAAATACAGCAGGCACAGATGAATGGTCAGCAGATGAACCCACAGATGGCCCAGCACATGGCTCAGCAGCAAGCACAAGCCCAACAAGCCGCGCTACGACGGCAGGCGGAGGCTCAAGGTACACCTCAGCCACAGCATATGTCACCGGTTCCACAGCAGACGCAGAACTATAACGCTCAGCTTCGCCGGCAAATGATGGCACAAATGCCCAACCAAGGCTCGCCTGGACCGAACCAGATGTCACAGCAACAGATACAACAGATGCAAATGCAACAATTGCAAGCGCAACAAGCCATGCAGGCAGGCCAGCAAGGACAGCAATCAAACGGCCAGCCTCAACAACGCCCTACTGCAGCCCAAAACGTGCTTAATCAGCTTACGATGCAATACTTCAAACAATTGATGACTCAGGAATCCCAAAAGTTCAATGGAAACCCTAATATGATACCTGCGGGGCTTAAGCAGCAGCTACAGCTAAACGCCCAAAAGCAAGCTATGGCACATATGAGGCAGAGGGCTATGGCGCAGAATCAACAAATGCAGAATGGTATGATGCAGGGCCAGAACAATCAAATGATGAACATGGGTCAAATGCAGATGGGAAACAACATGAACTCAAATATGGCAGCTATGCAACAGCAGAATGTGCAGGCTAGGCAAATGCAACAGCAGCACATTCAGATGGCGCAACAACAGATGGCAATGCAGCAAATGATGATGAACAACCAAGGCCAGCAGGGACCTCGATAGCTTCCAGATCCCAGCGTTGTTTCTGTCGACCCTGATCAGGGTCAGATGGTTCTCCAGCAGATGTTTGAATACCAAGTCAACTCAGACGATCGAAGTCAACGTGTATTTTCCGGCGCTCCTGCCGAAGAAGTCGCACCCCACTCTGGTGATCAACCACTCAGAGAACCACATGGTTACCTGGGTACAGAAGTGACCGAGGAAACTCGCGAGCAGTCGCCGTTACCATCGTCTGAGAACATGCTTCCTGTCAGAGACGTCACTCCTGGTGAAAGGCCACCATATGCCTACATGAAATTGGCTGCCGTGATCATTATGCGAGCTCCAGAGCGCAGCCTGATTGCCAACGGAACGTGACTTCATGTCGCGGCATTTCCTGTTCTATCGCGACCTTTCTACCCCTGGATGCCTAGTACCGTACGTCAGGAGACACCCCAACAGGTGGCCAGAGTTCATCATCGTTGCTGGTCGATCACACCAGCGTCCGCACTGGAGTATTATGCTAAGGAGTTGAATTTGGACTGGGAATGATATAATGCTGAGGAGTCGGAATCCAACGAATTTGCTTAGGTCCTCTTCACCGAGGAATAGTGTTTGGTCAGGCAGGACCATTGTAATGTTTACGAATGCACGAAAACGCTCAAGCCCTTCTTGGTTGGACTTGTTCGGGTTGGAATGGAAGGCATTTTGTAATCTACTCTATTGATACCATTGGCAGGTTTTAGCATGAACTGGAATTTTTGTTTCCATTGCAATGTAGGTGCATACAAAATTTGACATCTGTTGTTCCTAGTGACATTTCACGCAGGCAACGGCTTGCCATCTCGGTGCGCAGGCGAGTCTGCCGTCTATCACGGTACTCATGATGTACGAACTTGGCAGCTGGCAAGAGCGAGCGTGTTTCGATGAGTGTGAAGAAATGCGTGCACTGGAGGGTGTCTGTCGGTCACCAGCCAGGCAACGTGATGACTCTCGCCTATTCCGCATCGGACATGTTGACGAAGCAAACGGTTGTTGTAAGCCTCTCTCTGAAGCACACGCGTTGAGACGGCTTAATGACAATGGTGTTGTTTGAGTCATGTAGAGGGCGGACTCTGGCACACGAATACCCTTCCCCTTAGTTGACCTTGTTGACTACACCGCATTTGACAGTTGAGCGGCATCGCCTAGCGTGGATCTCGCGAGTCTGCTCGTTGCATGTTCTTCACAGGATCGTAAGTCGAGTCAAGCAGCATTACCTAGCACAATCCTCGTGTCTTCGTCACTCCGATCAATCACAGTGCTCCACCTCCATCATCAACACCTGTTCTCGTGTTCAATCGTAATATTTCCCTCGTCCGAGAGACTCAACAACCTACCCTCACCCCTCTCGTCGGCAACAGGTCGTCGTATGATGTTGCTTCGCGCGGAGCGCAGCGTTCGCAGGTCTCGAAAATCTAGCCGAAATACGGACACGGTAGACCAGTGGTCGATTGGATGGTAGCATGTTAGATGTCATCAACGTCGCGTGCTTCGGCTCGGACCTGCCCCGCTCCTATGTGGCCGCTTCACAGACACAATTTTACTAACAGGTTATTAAAGTGACTCTTACTGCCACGGTACCCCAGCAAGTGATAATCATGAGGCTTCCATCTGAAGCTATGCTGCGGTCGCCGAAGAGCAGATTCAGGATAAGCAGTTCCTCGGTACATGACATCTGTTGTCGCTTCGAGATTCGGCGACCACCCGTGCAGCTTCACGTCCACAAGCAGTGTGGTTGCCGCTGCCCTGACATCCTGCTACGTCCAATTCTAGTTCTACCTCCGTGAGCAGAGGCGCGGTGGAGTCGACGACAGGGCTGTTGACTTTGACTCTGACCCTGTATGAGTCGTCATCCCTGGATGGCAAGGATAGGATGAGAGCTGAAGGTTCTGTTCCATCGTGTGTACACATTTCGTTGACAGAAGACCGAGAACAGACGTGGTGGGATCCAAGCGAGCCGAGGCTGAGGCCAGCTGACGCGGAGTGGTATGATGTGTATATCTGACCTGCCGATCCTGTGACTGATGCAGGGATGTATGGCAAGGATGGTCGTGAGAGTTCGACCTCGAACTGTATGGCAGTTGGTTAACTGCTGGGATATGCTGAGGTACGAGTTGTTCCTGGGTGCAGGCTGCCGTTAAGGTTACAGGTCGCTCCTCAACGATTAAGCTAACGAGAACATAAGCCGCAGAGACGAGTAGCCCACAGAACTATCTGATGAGGCCGAGATCAGCGATACTTGCAAGCATTGCATCCGACGCTGTTGATGATGGCGTGGTGATCATGTCTTAGCTTCTCATGTATGTAGCCGTCACTAAGACCCACATACTCTTGTGTTACACGATCAAGATTTTTGGAAGCTTGATTGTATGGGTTCAACGTGTCAGCGAAGACTGCCCAAGGTTTACGCTGAATTAAGTCTTTACCATTATACAAGGCAGAGGGCTGATAGCAGAGCAGCAAGAACTGCGAAGCAAACAAATTACGGCAACTACGTAACAGTTGAAGCCCACGCAATACTAACGCGAAGTTACAACGTCGTTGGCAACCTCAGTCTCTAAGTCATTTACTTTGCTCGCAGTCGTGCTTGGCATACTTGGCTCGTGATGCCAAGACTTAGCTCAAAAACTGAAACCACGCAATCTTCCCCTTGGATCTTCAGTAGAAGTCATCAGCAGCCACAAAGTTTCGAGGCTTCACAGGGCTAGATACAGAGGAAGCGAATAGTTTCTGCCCTCGGTTCATCGTAGAATTATCACACGCCGATTGGATAATTCGAGCAGCAACGGGAAGTTCCACCAATAGTTGAAACGGAGGCTTATATGTCTAGACGTTAGCAGATCTCGCTTAGAGATCGTATCTCAACAGATGAGGCATCTTCCTTGTCGCAGATCCTCCGCAATATGAGGAGGTAATCACGGATACTCTTCCGTCGTGCTCGAAACGTTCGCGCTTACTCTGGAAGCTGCATAGTCACTCTGATAACCTTTGTCAAAACTTGAGGATGTTCTATGATGAGCAATACAGCTTACAAGGTATCCTGGTGCATTGTGAAGAGGACCAGACCGTCCATGCTGTATCGAACGCCATGTATGTTGCGTGTTTCGTGGGTAGAGCGTGCCTCGATCTGGCTGCCGCCCATCGAGACGAGAGTTTGTGAGTACTTATACCGAGCCATTGCGCAGATACGAACTCCCCCGTCTTCTTCTCCATCAACAGATCACATTCGTTCACTACATCTTCGACACAGCTGCTCTTTTTCTTGACTGGTTCAAGACATCTCATATTCTTTCCAAGAAAGCCATTCGCTCAACAACTATCAACATGAAGCTCCTCACTGTTTCCGCTTACATAGCTCTTGCCACCACTGTTCTTGCCTTGCCGGCTGAAGAGCTCGAGAAGCGTGCAACATGCACCATCTTCGGATACTCCTACCCTTGCTTCTCTTCGACTCCTACCACAACGACTACAGTCACCAGCGCTAGAGCTACCACTACTAGCACCAGCACCCGAGCTACCACTACTGCCACCAGCACCCGAGCTACCACTACTGCGACAACGGCTCCAAGCAACGGCGGTCGCAGCGCGTACTCATCCGGCTCCACAGCCAGCGATATCGATAACAACACAGGCTGCACCGAACTGACTGTGATCTTCGCCCGCGGCACCTCCGAAGGCGGCAACATCGGCACCATCGCTGGTCCTCCTATGTTCCGCCAACTCCTCTCTGACCTCGGCGCCAGTTCCCTCACCCTCCAAGGCGTGAACTATCCCGCAAGCGCCGCCGGTAACGCAAACTGCGGCGCAGATGGCGGCCCGAACATGAAGGCTCTCGCCGATACTATCCTCGCTCGCTGCCCGAACACCAAGCTCGTACTCTCGGGATACTCGCAGGGCGCCTGTGTGGTCCACAACACAGTCGAGCAACAGGGTTTGTCTGCTAGCAGTGTTGCCGCTACCGTTGTGTTCGGGGATCCGTTTAACGGACGCTCTGTTGGTAGCGTGCCGGCGAATAGACAGCTTTCGCTTTGTGCTTCAGGAGATACAATTTGTAGGACTCCTTCTGGCGGTGCATCTGGGACTGGACATTTGTCGTATGGGTCGGATGCCCAGACGGCAGCAAGCTTCATTGAAAGCACTACTGGTGTTTAGATGAGCAATTGAATGTTCGTGCAGGTAGGGAGTGTTCATCTGGGACTGAACTATGGACACATGTGCTTTGGATGGTAGTGTTTGTGATGGGGGTTGACACACGCGTGATGGCACTTCTTATTTGGGGGAAATGTTGCACAGACCGCTCTATTTTTGAAATCACTACTGTGGTATGAAGGCTGGCATTTAAGCTTTCGTCGTGGTGCAGAGCGAATGTTGGATTTCGGGGGATTTTTCTCTTGACTGATACTTTATGATTTATTTGCACTTCAGTGAGCAGGAACCAGGCATTTATCAGAAAAAACGTCCGTGTAATTTTCTGCTTTCAGAGTGCTACGCCGCATTTGCTGCTTATCATGTTTCATGCTCTTTCCTACAACACTTAGTAGATGAGTCGACTAAAACCAAAAGTATGTCATCCAGAAGGACATCAAGCAGCTACACTTCCGCGTATGTGTTCATGGTGGTACAGCGCACGGAGGTGTCAAGGTGTTGCGATTAGGATCCACAGTCGTAAGAGCCGCCCGGTTGTGTCCATGAATGGCGGTTAGGTGAGGCTCGAGAGGCTTACCAACAATACGAGCTATTCCTGCGGGTCGATGGTTCGTTACGCTCGACCTGTTCCGCTCGATCTGTTGGGTCATCTGTACGAAGGAATCGCAACGCTTTCTCGAGGTTGTCTAATTCATTTGATCTGAAACAGTCACGCTATGGAGAATGCGGTAATCATTCAAGCAAAATGCGTCTTGTGACTGTCTGGTGTACACTGGACACCGAGCGGTCAGCAGCCACAAGAGCAAGAACAAGACGAAGCTTAAACAAGCACATTCAGGCAAAGATCTTGGCAGTAGCCAGTGAATCGGAGATGTAAAGCTTGTTGAAAGCTTGGTGAGAACTGTGATCGAATCAGACTTCCCTCCACAACTTGTCTGAGCCTAAACAGGACCTTTACCTCCTCAATCTTGCTTACATCCATTATTAACTGCCAGCAACATCATCATGCTTGCAAGCGTGTTACAATGGGCGCAGCTCATTTCGATCAGCCGCTGTTGCTTTGATCAAATACGCGTTGCGTCGAGCGCAGAGGCTTGGCCAACGTCAGGAAAAACGCCCAAACCAACTTTCGGACTATTCTTGCCCTGAATCTCGTCTGCTACTCGCTCGATTTGAGCCACAGCTGGCTCCATTGGCGTGGTTCTCCACTTAGCTAATGCAAAACAAGCTCTCCAAGCCTTGCAGGGATGATGGACGATCACAACAGCGGTGCTAGGACCAGGATGAGCGGGTGGTTAGATTAGAAACATGTCTGTTCGAATATCACTGCGCTGTCACGCTGCTTCCGCGAAACATTGCTTCCGCTTCACTTGCAACCACACCTGCCTTGGTCTTATCACCTTACCTTGCACAGCTCGTCTTTTGTATTCGTCGAGGCTCTAGCAGACATGGGCTTCTTACGCGGAGGACGAAAGTCAGAATCAAGAGATCCTGCGTATGACACCTCTGCCGGACCAAGACCTACCACGGAGAAGCACCACAAGCGGGAGAAGAAGGCACGCAAGCCGCTGTTTGACCAGCACTCTGGGAACTTCAATCGCAGGCCAAGCTTCGGGCAATGGTATGATTCACGATATCGTTCGAGGTCAATACTTACTCTCATGATAGGCTCAAGCTCACATGGATTGATATCGTCACCATGGCGGCCATGGGCGCCGTCGGACTTGGTGTCTATGAGGCCAACCCAGCCCCATCAAGATCGTTCCCAATCACGTTCCGAGACGGCGAGATCGTCTACCCCGAGTTCGCATATCCTCTGCGAAACGAGATCGTGCCTATCTGGCTGGCTGCTCTGCTTGCCTCCATCATCCCCATCATAGTGTTCCTTCTCATGCAGATTCGAATTCGATCATTCTGGGACGTCAACAATGCAGTCATGGGTTTGCTATACTCCTTGATCACAGCAGCTGTCTTCCAAGTGTTCATCAAGTGGCTGATTGGTGGCCTGCGACCGCACTTTCTGTATGTCTGCGCACCCGATCTCACCAGAGTCCAAGCACAATCAGGTCAAGGATTTCAAAACATCATGTACCAACGAGATATTTGCACGGGAGACGAAGACCAGATCAACGACTCTCTGGAGTCCATGCCATCGGGTCACTCGACGGCCGCAGCCGCAGGGTTCGTTTTCCTGTACTTGTACCTCAATGCAAAGCTGAAGGTCTGGTCCAACTATCATCCCGCAATGTGGAAGTTGCTCGCGACCTATGCTCCCATCCTTGGTGCGCTGCTTATCATAGGCTCACTGTCGATTGATGAGTTCCATAACTGGTATGATCTGCTTGCAGGTGCTCTAATCGGCACTATCATGGCTTTCTCAGCTTACCGCATGGTGTATGCTTCAGTAAGTCCTGGAATCCCACCTTCCATGATGAGTACGCTAACAGATCTTTAGGTGTGGGACTTCCGCTTCAACCACATTCCTCTCACTAGGCATACTCCGTTCTCTTACGGTGCGGGCCAGGCTGGCGCAGGTGGCTTCGAAACTGCGGTGTTCACCCGCAAAGCTGGATGGGGCTATGAGGAGGCCTACGGTGGTGCGCCGTTCGACGCCGCCCATCACCTGCGAGGAGCACAGTCAGGTTTCAATAGTACTGTGCATGATGAACATGGTGTCGGTCATCGTGGTCATGAGAATGGCGTTGGACGAAGAGTTTCGCGCCGGGACCGAGAAGTTATGCCTGGCCACCGAGATGGGGACATCGAGCACAACGCTGCTATGGCGCATGAGAATGGTGCCATGGCAGATGCCGGCCAAAACAGGTATAGGATACACTCACGGAGCTTGGAAAGGAAGGCTTTGAACCGACAAAGTGGCGGTGTATGAACTATCAATTGTACTCAAAGACGGACATGGGAAGGAGTTTGGTGGTAGTCAGGGCACCTGGGATCTGCAACTTCTGGGGTCAGGAGATCGCGGCTACAACGTACTGATTGAGCTTAATGATAATTGCGTCGATCTTGCAGCAGAAAGATCGTGAGCCCTGAGGCTCCGACGCGTGATCTCCATGCTGCAACTCGATGGTTGATATATATATCACGCAATTTGTGTAGACGGTTTGTGGTGTTGTGGTCAACCTGAAACGCGTGGATGCAGCTAAGAATTCGTAAAGCTTGATCGACATAATACGGGCGGGGGCTACCGCACCTTTCCTGTTTATTATTTTCGGACTTTGCATATTCCGTGAAATCGTGAAATCGTGAAATCGTAAAATCGTGAAATTGTAAAATCGTAAAATCGTATATGCTGCTGCTGCTGCCGCTATCGCTATCGCTGCTTTACGAATACTACCGTGTGACTTAAGTAGATTATATATTATAAAGGTTTCTTTTTATTTTGCTACCTATATAGTATATATCCTTAAACGCTAATTCTTAAACGCTAATTCTTAAACGCTAGTTATAATACTATAGCTCGAACTACTCTATTACTTATAGATTAAATAAAATATTAACGTAGAACGCTTAAGGCCTATCTAGCCGACTAGGGTTATAGTAATTACCTATCCTTAGTATCGTTAAGGCTAACGCTTTTCTTATAGCGCTATAATCGGGATCTAAACTCTATCCGCAGCATCTAGGTTCGAATGCTAGTACCTTATACTTTCTAAAGTTAAGGCTTAAGAAGAAGGAGCTCGTAGTAATAAAGCTTAAAGAGAAGAGCCTTATAATACTAGACCTTAAGGAGCCTAACTTTATAGTATTAGAGTTTAAAGAGCCTAACGTTATAGTATTAGAGTTTAAGGAGCCTAACGTTATAGTATTAGAGTTTAAAGAGTAGGAGCTTATAATACTAGACCTTAAGGAGTCTAACTTTATAGTATTAAAGTTCGAGAAGGTTACGGCGTCTAACGTCTACTAGGTATAGCAGAAGCTATATTAATATCTATAGTAGAAGATAGACTACTAGAGGAAGAGCGAGTTAGTAGAGAAATTAGTACTAGTTTTTAAGGTTAAAAAGCTAGTACTAGTATTAACGGCTAGATAAAAGAATTAATTATAGACTATCTAGCTAATAGGCTAGTAAAGGAAAGTTATAATATACCTTCTACTATCTACTCTTTTTTTAAAGCATTTCTAAAAGCAGCGGCTAATATTCGTATAACCTTAAGTCGAAGTTAACTAGTTAGAATATTTATTGCTAATTAAAAGTAGCGAGACTAGGCTTAAGTATTCTTAATTACTTAGAATCCGTAGTTCGCATCGTTAGTCTATTACGATATAATCTAGGTTGCTTATCGCTACTCTATAAACCCCTCGAATATAAGCTATACCTAAGCTATTACTCGCGTCCTCTAGCCCTCGGCCTTAATTATATTTAGTAAGTTAAAAAGTCGGATTTCTCGTTAACGAGGATTAATAATAAATAAAACGAAGTAATTACTTACTTCGGTAAGACCTAGAACTAATATCGAGATAAAGAACTAGGTTGCTTAATTAGATATAACTAGTAGCGTAGAAGATTAACGGTTTAGATCTAAATCGAGATCGTCTAGGTTGTTATATTATATATTAAGTATCTATCTATTAATTACTTAAGCCTAGAATCGATTATAGTTACTATTAGCTTAAATCCTTAGACGCGCGTTTTTAATAACGATAAACGTATTTAGCTAGCTACGGAGGTTACGCTACGAGTTATAGATATAGTTATTCTTATCTAGTCGATCTAGCCTTATAGAGATAGTATATATATTATCTCGCCCTAGTAAAAGTTCGTTTATATTTCGCCCTATTTAGCGAACTTAAGCAAGGACTTAGGCGAATAGTAGCTTAATCTTAGCCTTATATAGCGATTTCTTAATTAAATATTGCTACTACGTACCTTAGAACGAGGATAAAATATATACTAAGAATCCTCTTTATTCGGCTATTACTGCTTATAGTAGATCGCCGGTAGTTTAGATCTTAAAAGCTATCTAGCTAAGGTTGCTAATAGTAGTCTATATCTCGGCGTCTTTATACTAGCCGAAGCTCTATTTAAATTCTTAAACGATAATACTAGGGTTATATAGCTATTTATAGAATTAGACGGCCTAGGAAGCTAGCTTTTTCTCTAAGGTACTAGCCTTAAGAGGAAGAATAAAGTTAAACTCGCGTAGGAGTCTTTTAAAACTACTTTATAAGATACTAGAAGATACCGTTAATGCTCTTAAGCCTTATATAGAAGAGTCTCTTATTCGTTATAGTAGATTACTTATATATCTAGAAGTTCTCTTACTAATAGCAGCGGTTACCTCTTATACTCGCTATAGAACTATACTAGTAGGCGCTTAATTTTAAAAGCCTAGTGCTAGTCTAGTATTAGGTATATTAACTAGAGAGGCGCTGCGAAGAACTAGTAGATATTAAAGTATTACTAGAAGAGAAGATGCTATACGCTTTATACTCGATGCTAGAGGCGAACTCGTTATTAATAAGTTACTCTATAGCCCTAAACTAGGAGTCCCTCTAGATAAAGCCGATACCTAAGTCTCTCTAAATAAAGCCGGCGCCTAAGTCCCTCTAGGTAAAGCCGGCGCCTAACTAGTAACCTCTTTAACCTCGATTAAGATTAGGCAAGGTAGGTTATATCTACTAAGGAGTTATTATAGTAGATTTCGATAGTATAAGAAGCTATAACTATCTCTTATAATAAATAGTTAATATTTATCTACTTGCTTACCCTAGTTAATATTACTAATATACGCGTTTTATTTAGCGATAAGGTCGGCCGTAGCTATAGCGTTATTTAGTATTCGTAATTTAGCTCGTTCTCTTTTTTATATATTAATAAGACTAGATAAGCTATTATAAATATCCGCAAGTATAAGGCTGCTAATATAGTATTAACCTCGTTTACCGCCTTATATCGAGACTTCGAGTCGTCTTACCTAAGTAGACTATATTCGCTAAGTAATATATAACGCTATATTAGCAGCACCGTTCCTAGAAGCGAGTTCGTTAAGTTAATTAGATATAGTCTCTCTATTAAATATATCGGCTATCGTAATAGTTATATAGAGGTAGAAGAACTAGTCGTATTATTAACTACTAAAATAGTTTTATAAGATTCGCTTTATACGATATATACGATCGTACGCCGTATAGCTTTCTTTAACGTTCTTTACTATAGTCTTTAAATAATCGCCGAAGGTACGTCGACGTTAGTTAATATATTCTATATAGCCTTTAAATGCTTAAGTAAAGGTATACGTAAGGATCTAGTTTATAGCGATAGTAGCATTTACGTTTTAAACGAAGTCTTAAAGAGTAAGAAGTATTAACGACTTAGTACTCTTTAGATTTAGGAGATCGTTTACGAACTCTTCGATAGTTTACTCTTATCGTTAGAAATTAAAACGGCGACTAGCAATATCTAAGGGTTAAAGTATATAAGATAGGTTATCTAGTATAAGCGATAGTAGGATAGAGGGTTATATAACCTAACTAGTCTATATAGCAAGAGGTGTAGATACTTAGAATCGCTATAGGATAACTAACTATCTAGTTAATCGTCTAGTAGCCTAACCTTATTAACTCTACTAGCCTTATTAACCTTATTAGCCTTGTTAGCCTTATTAACCTTATTAGCCTTATTAACCTTATTAGCCTTATTAGCCTATACCTTTCCTAGGCGAGCTGCGTTTAGGGGGTATAATAAAAGTGTTAAGATACTTTAGGGAGGATGATAATTAAGGTTTAAAGACTAGAAATTAAAGGCGACGGAGTAGCTTTCTTATATAGGTAGACTTGCACTCTAACGTTTTATATTAGCCTATCTAATCGAGTTTAAGCGGCGGTATATAGATACTATTAGTTATAAGAACACTATAAGTAGAACTATAATAATATACTAAGCTTAAGTAATAAGATAATAGTTATAGAAAGATATTTTTACTTAGCTATAAATATTTTTATCTAACTATTACTATATCGATTTAAACGCAGGCTCGGACTAGTTTATCTAAAGTAAGTAGCTAGTAAGTATAACTATAGGAAGATTAAAAGAGGGTAAAGAGGGTTAAGGAGCCGAAGCATTTGCCTAAATATATTTAGGCAAATAGTCTTTTTTCTTATTAAGTAGCAATATAGTTAATTCTCTTTTAAATCTCTTTAAATAATACTAGTATAGCAAATAACACTAGCTAATACTATATCTTAAGCCGTTTAGCTAGATTTAATCTCGTTATAGAGTTAGATTTAGCTAAATATATTTAGCTAAATTAGATTAATCGGCGTTAAACGTTCTCGCGGAGCGTAAATTTATTATTAGCTAAGTAGATAACTATACGGCTTATCCTATCTCCTTTAAATCCGTCTTTAACTTAGTACGTATTATACGCTTTACGCTATTATTAAAAAAGATCCGATTAAGCAGTAGAAGATAATAAAGATATTTCTCTCTCCTCTAAATCTTTATCTTTAACGGTCTTATCTTTATCGCCTTTATCTCGAGATACTATTATCCTATTACCGTCTTACTATTCTATTAACCTAGTATCTATTTTATTCTTCGTAAGCGTCGAGACGAGCTTATTCTATTTAGTAAAGAATATACGATTAGCTTATAATTCGACTTATACTTATAACTATATATAAAGTCCTTATATATAAGTTCGATATCCTTTAGTTCGAATAGGAATATATTAAAGCTTTTCCTTTAATAGTACCTTTCTAGAGCTGGTTTCTATTTTGCTTAAACTGCTTAGCTTAGATAAACTAGCCTATATCTTACTAGAACTACGTAGTTTAGTAGGGCTACGTAATTTAGTAAGGCTACGCGATTTAAATAGGCTACGAGACTTAGCACGTACCTCTAACTTTACTTCTTTCTTAATACTATTAAGCTACTATTCTAGAGCACTAATATTAAGAAGAGAACGGCTATTATCCTTTATAGTTATAGTATTAATAAATTATTTATTCTTATTATTATTCGCCGCACGGGTTCTATTTTTACTTAAGTTAGCCGCTTTACTATCTCGCCTAGTCTTTATCTACTTAATTAATATCGGTATTATAGTTATAGCTCTTCGTTTCTTAGCCTTTATCGGCTTATTAACGAGAAAGATATACTAAGTTAGCATTCTAGTATAAGCTTTATCTTTATCTTTACCTTAGTTACCGATCCTTTTTAGCTCTTAAAATCCTATAATACTTATTAATTTATCTACTTATACTTAGTACGAGTATAGAATATCGATAGTAATATTAATACTATCTATAGAGGGCTTACTAATAGTAAAAAGATAGTTACCTTTCGTATTAGCTATAGGTGCGTACTTAAGGATATCTTCTCTTTTATACTTCTATAGTATAAGGTCTATTATTAGTATTATTAGTGCCTCGGTATCTATAGGTAGATCGTTAATAATAAGATTAACCTTAAACTCGTAGTGCTTAAATTTATTATCTTCGTTAAGGTTATATCTTAATAAAGAAACCTTTAAGTAGATCTAGTAGTAGGTTTTCTTATTCTACTTAGATTTCTTCGCTCGTAGCTCTTTACTAACGGACTCTTTAAAGGCTATTACACCTGCTCCTTAGGCACGCGGGTATATTATAGGTTTAGTATTATCGCGAAGCTAGCTAGATAGCTTAGTGCTTCGTTAGCTTATAGAAGTAAACGACTCTCCGAACTCGGTAGTTAGCGGTATAAATAACGATATTAACTTCTTAGAGGACTTAGCAATCGAATCTCGTTTAGGCTTAGTAGATAAGTTAATCTTAAGTATAGTATTACTTAATTAAGAAAGGCTTTTAGGTTTATCGTACCTGCGCGTTAGATATGTTATAATATTCTTCTTTTAATATCTCGGGCATTTAAGCGTATCCTTTAAAAGGAATTTATACTTAAAATTAACGTTCGCTAGATACTAACTATTATAATTATAGTAGGCGATAGCTATTTTAACTAGATACGTAGCAGCTTAAATACGTAATAAGAGGAACGTAAGAGCCGAAAGGAGGGAAGAGATAAAATCTAGAGCTTTAATATGCTCGTAGATAGAAGATAAAAGGGACGATATTAAGAGAAAAGAGAGGGAGAGGAGGCGTATAAGCGTTAAGATAATAGATAAGCGAGTAAAGAGTAGGAAACGAAGAGTATTAAATAATAGAGTAGCAACGATTATATAGGCTTAAAATAGTACTACTCGCTAGTATATACTAGTCTATAACCCCCTTAGTATATATAAGCGAAGTTATCGTCTCTAAAGTCCTAATCCTCTATCTCTACTAGTATACTATACTTACTATAACTATACGCTTAATCGAGACTATACGTATTAAAATCGTTAAGTAATTCGTCCTTAATAGTAGTTTAAAGTTAGTCTTTATTTTATCTTTATTCGGTAAGCGTTATATTAAAGGCTAGATTAGGATATATATCTCTTTACTCTCTAGTAGTATCCGAGAGAGCAGTAAAGTCTAGCGTATTACCGCGAATAGAGGTATAATCTTATACTTATCGAATTAATATACGAAACTATTTTAAGATAAAAATCCTTCGCTTAGGAATTTATTAAATAAATTTATTAGCGGTAATACCGTCTTACTTATTAACCTCGGCGAAGATCTAGTATAGCGTTTTATCTAGCTATACCTTAGTACTTATAATAAAGACTTAGTTTTTATCTTTAGCTATATTAGTATACGTAACGAAAGAGGCGATTAAGCTATTATATACTATAGTCTTTAAGCAATCGCTCCTGCTTATTTAATAGATTAGTATTAGGTCTATAGCCCTTAGTTAAACGCTTAGCGTTAAGCTAATTATATTAAAGATAGTTGCGCTCGAAGTAAAGCTAGTTAGGAACTCTAGTAACGTAATATAGTTAATTACGCTATTTACGTATCCGATATACGTTCTAAACTTTTATAAAGATATTAATCTCCTCTCGAAGAAGCGATAAGAAAATATATATCTATACGATACGATCTAACTTATTCTCGCTTTAATAGAACTATCGTAGTTATAGATTCTTAAATAAGACCTAATATAGTATATATTATTAGCTTTAAGAATAGAAAAGCGATTAAGATATAAGGTATTCGATAAACCTTTCTATAAGCTTTAACTTGCTAGATAAAATATCTTCTACCTATAATATATATATACGCCTTTAACCTAGCTAGTAACGTATATAGAGAATACTAAATAGCGAGTATACTTATAAGCTAAGGTACTAACTAATGCTTTTTAATTCGAAACTAGAAACTCTTAATTCGAATATTTCGTATACTTATTTTATAAACGAAGCACTCTTAAAGGCGCTTTCGTATCTCTTTATCTATAAGAGACTAATTACTAAGAACTCTAGTATCTTAAAGGTGCTAAACGTAGAATTAAAACTATAAATTAGTAATAAAAGGTATTTTTAATCTACGATTAAAACGAATACGATAAGGAACGATATTATACTCGCGAACTATTTAAATATACTGCTTTACGACGGTAACCTACCTACGGCTAGCGACCCTAACGTAAACCTAGATAATTCGTCTTAAATAAGCGTTTATCGCAGCGTAGACTTCGATACTAAAGTTTATAAACTTCTTATAGCTATTAATAGACTATACGTAATCTAGCCCTTTATAAATAGCTTCGTAGCGTTATATAACCTTATACTTTAGCTTTTAATTACGTCTATATATATTATTAATATCGTAGAAGACCTTTTAAATATAATTCTCTTATACTTAAAGTGCTAGATAGCGTATTTAAAGATAGATATAAAAATAATTTCGGCTTTAGTTGCGTCTAATACCTAACGTAATAGTTTTAAGGATAATAGCCTCTATACGCTAAAGGCGCTCTAGTTAATTCTCGATAGCACGGTCTCTTTAAGACTAATTATACTTTCGTTATATAGACTTAATAAGCCGAGCACTAACTACTACGTAAGCGAGCTTCTATCGTAAGCTTTATATAATCTTCTCGTTATCCTATAAGGTCTATTTATAAGCGCGTTACACTAATAAGATAAACCTATTATCCTAGTAGAGACCTTTCTTTATAGACTAGTTCGAGGTAATACCTTTTACTTTAAGAAACTTCTTAAGCACGTTATATCCGCACTTAATACTACGGACTCTATTAATTTAAGTAAGAATCTCTTTTTATATCTAACTATATTAGACGACGAAGTCGTAAATCTTAATAGCTAATAGGCTAAGATTAACCTTAAGACGATCGGCTAGTATAGCTATATATAAATAAAGAAGGTATTAAGCGATAGGTACTAGATCTACTTATACCTGCTTAGTCCGAAACGTGCATATACTACGGGTATGTATTAATATCTAACTACTAACGCCTAAGCGACCTACGGCAGCATATGCAGCTATCGGTAGTATAGCAAGGACGAGGATAGCGACAGCGATAGCGACAGCGAAAGCAGCATATACGATTTCACGATTTCACGATTTTACGATTTTATAGAATGTGCAAAGTCCGAAAATAATAAACAGGAAAGGTGCGGTAGCCCCCGCCCGTACATAAACAGTGCTGGCGGTGTGGTCAAGGCACAAACGAAGCCCCTCAGGTGTTGACACTCTATCCCACCTTCTCAGCTTCAAGTCTTCCACCGTGATTCAACACACTACAACACAACTCTGATTATCCGTATCTTTCCATTGCAAGACCATTGCGGGACTGTCGAATAGTGTCATCGTTGTTCCCCCAAACTCTCTGGCTCGGCCCTCCACAAAGTTCCTTGCAAGCTTTACCCCGCAGCCAATAACAGAAGACTTCGATCACCAGCGCTCGACCAACGACACGCTGGTGCAAGCCACAATGGCTCTCTCCGCAACTCAGTTCACGATTGTCTGCGTGATTGGTATCCTACTTTTCGCACGCCCAACTCATGCCTTCGGCGCAGGTAACATTGGTTCAACGTCGAAGATCGAAGGAGAGAACTGGCGACATGGAGATCTTGAGGATACTTTCCTCACCCTTGTGGCCTCAAGAGCCATGGGTGGGAAGAAGTTCAGTAAGCTCGACGTGAAAAGAGTAAGTCGGCCTCCTCACGGCACGTCCTAATTGGTGCTAACGGGGTAGATCTACTTCGGTAATTGGCTGCGCGACTACTCACAGGCTGTTGACGTCGGCACGGTCAAATATGTTAGCGCTGAAGCAATCCGTGTTGTCTTGTGGATTCTCGGCTTCATGTCCTTCGGTTATGGCACCAAAGAGTTTGAAGTAACCACTGAACGTCTTGGCTGCTATCGACCAGAAGAGCATATCGACAACCCCAAGGACTATGCCGACAATGAAGACGCCCGCAACTACGACCGACGACTTCGAGGTCCTATCGATGAAAGACGAGAACTAGCCATTGACCCGGAGCTCGGTCTCAAAGCATACATCGCTAGTGAAAACCTGGATATTGATACCTCTGCAGGTCTGGTTCGAAAGCTTTTTGGTCGCTCGATTGCGCTTGGACGTCGCTATGCTCGCAACAAGAACAAGGCCGATCTCTACGAAGCTCTGCGCTTGCTCGGTACTGGTTGCCACTGTCTCGAAGACTTTTCAGCCCACTCAAACTATACCGAACTAGCCCTCATCGAACTTGGAGAAAGACATGTCTTCCCTCATGTTGGTCGGAACTGCCAAGTGCGCCTTAGAGGGGCTCGCTCACCCGTCTATCCAATTGTCACAGGAACTTTTGGTGGTACGGTATCCTTCAAATGCATCTGCTGAATACTCAACTGATTTACATAGGTGTTGACTTTCTTCACTCTGTCACAGGCGAATTTGATGACAAGGTCACTCAGTCCGAAATCCAAGAGCTTGAAGGCACCCTTCAGCAAGCACAAAACCAAGGCGAAAACACAAGCCTGTTACAGGATCTCCTCAACAAAGTGCCTGAAGGTGTGTTTGGCGGAAAGGATGAGGCGGGCAAAGCCGACGAACTCAAAACCAATGCTGCTTCACATCAGATGGCGAACGCACAGGTCAGCCCAAGAGAACCAGAAGAGTGGCTTCAATATGTCAACGAGGTTCAGCAGCAGATCTACCCAATCATTGAATGGCACGACGAAGTCATGCAGGGTATCACCGAGACCATTGAGAATATCCCTATCCTGCCGAATTTGATTGAGCAGATCCAAGAGCAGGTCAATGTTTTCGTCTTCAGTCTGCTGGCCCCATTTGTCTTGCCGATCATCGCACAAATCAAAGCCGAACTCAACACTGGCTCATCTGAGATCATTCAATCTTCAGTCGAAAAGCAGCACATCGTCTTTAGAGACGACGATTGTTCCGACCCCACTCATTCGATGCTCAGCAAAGACCATTTCAGCAACGTCCTCAATGAGCCTGCAGGCAAGATTGCTGGTCAAGTCTTGAAATGGGTCGTACCTCAACTCATCGCGGCTTGGGATGATGACGATGTTGATGTGGACAGAACACTCAATCGAGTCATTCGTGGGGTCTTCCACCACCCCGCTCTCCGAAACTACGGTGAAGATGGTGCAGCCGATGGTCGACAGCTCATGTTCTCCGTTGTTGAGCAGTGGTGGGAAGAGAGGTCTGAGCGTGAGAAAGACAGTCTTCGAGATCAGCTCTCCCGAGATGGTGTAGAGGAAGGTCGAAATCACAAGCCTGGCGTGAAGGATCATGGACATGGTTCTGCGAAGAAGCTTGGCATGCCAAATTCATTCACTGCCAATCACCCAGGTGCCCCAGGTGGCTTCGGAGCTCCCTCAGGCATGTCTCCAGCCATGGCCAACCAGGCAACTGAGCATATCAGCCAAGCTGTCGGACAAGCTGTCGGCGGCGGTGCCCTCGGCTCACTGGTCGGTGGACTTGCAGGAGCCGTTGGTGGCGGAATTCTGTCTGGAGGCATAGGTGGTGACAACAATGACACACAGACCTACAACAGAACAAGCTACGGTGTTGATGACTCTCGAACGCAGACGGCGACTCAATACGGGGGTCGACCTGGCTCCGGTAACTACGGACAGGCTCAACACTCTCGCAATGACGATAGATATGGCGGACGAGGTGAGCAGCATTCAACCTACAACCAGGCTTCTATGGGTGGTGGGTATCCTTCGGAGACTAGGAGATACGAGGAGAACACCACCAGCTCATACCAGACTTCTACCCATCAACCCGGAGGCTTCGGCAGCGTTAGGCGAAGCCACGACAACGAGCGCACTGGCGGTTACGGAGCCGAGCACTCGTATGGCAGAAGGACTGACGACGATGAGCGCCCATCTTACGGTAGGCGTCACGACGATGATGAGCGTCCTTCGTATGGCCGCAGACACGATGATGAGGATACACAGAGAACTACCTACGAACGTCACAACGACGATGCTGCTGCTGATGATTGGCGGAGCGGCTATGGTCGGCGACACCATCACGATGACAATGAGCGAAATACCTATGGTCGAAGACGCTCTAACGATCATGAGCAGAATGACCTGCGTGGTGGCTATGGTCAGTCCCAGCGACAAGAGCCTGGCTACGGTAGCAGCACACAATATGGTCAGCAGCAGCAGAGCTATGGCGCATCTGAAGGGTATGGTAGGGACACTCGTGACGATGTGTACAACTCTGGTGGTCGGTATGGTCGTCAAGAGGCAACGAGTTATGGCCGCTCTGAAGGGTTCGGTAGATCCGATCGTGATGAGTACGGTGGCGGTGACTTTGGCCGACAACACCAAGAGAGCTATGGCTCCGGTGGCTATGGTAGACCAGGCGGCAACGAATATGCCCCAGCGAGCCATCACGGTGGACGGCATGGTGATAATTATGGCTCTTCAGGCTTCGATGAAAGTCGAAGACGAGGCGGCGAGGACGAAATTATGCCAGGTGGCTTCAGTGAAGTCGACGATGACAACATGAGAAGCGGAGGGTATGGCGGGCGGCGATATGGAGGTAACGACCGAGACGGGTATGGAGGGGGCTATGGAGGGAGACAGTCTGGCGGATATGGCTATTAGGTGCAGTACACCACACAGAGCATCAAGTTGAGCAAGACCACGAAGGTGCTTGGGCTTTGAATGTGGGAGAACACTCAACACGAGAACTCTGAGGTGATAGATCCACATGCCTTAGGTAATGGTGACTCGGCGGCCAAGTTCGTCCGAAGCCCGAAGCTTGTTGGTAGTAGGTGCTGGCCTCTTTCCATCGCTTCCAGCGCAGGACCACACAAGCATTTTCGCTAGAGCTTGCCCATGCTTGTGACGGGTGACGCATACTGTGCTCTTGTAGCGCTGCGACACAAGCTTTGTCGAAACTTCCCAGGGTTTCGGTGTATGTTTTGGAAGCAGACAGAAGCGACGTTTCACCTGCGAGCGAGATCAGCCAAGGACGAGGCTGCGCGAGCCGGGGTTTCAGCATCCCAGTTTGCACGTCCACAGTCACCTCGTTTATCATCTGCGAGCACTGCTTGCATCTACTTGCTCAGCAGGGTAAGAGAAAATGTCCACATGGCCTTGGTGTTATGTCATGGAATCGAGCGCTTCGTCTGTTCACCTAGTAGGACCAAGCTCTTCCATGGCCATGCTCGTTAGACAGGCCTACTTCTAAACCACAACCCTGTTCATCTCGGTACAAGGCATCGCAACAGCTGTCGGTGTTCCATGCCATGAGTGGACAATGTCACAAGGACCAGTATTAGGCAACGAGACAGATTCTGGAACCCAGCAGATTGTCCAGGGTTCTAGGGGTATTGAAGACCAGAATTATGAACAGCAGCTTAGCATCATCTGATGTGAGCAGTCGTTGAGTATATCAGTTACCCTCAGCGCTTCGCTAGTCGTCCTTCGATCACACCGCATAGCCACCCACTCGTTTACTTTCTTCCAATCTTTGTCGCTCTTTACAGTTTCTATCACCATGGCTCGATACCTGGCTCTTATTTTCTTCACGGCACTGACTCTCGCCAGCCCGGTGCCGGCGCCAGCAGTCACAGCTTCTCCCGAGGCAAACCTTGACAAGCGCGCAACATCGTGCACATTCACCGCCGCCTCCGCAGTCAGTGCATCAAAGAAGTCTTGCGCCACAATTGTGCTTGACAACATCGAGGTTCCCGCTGGCGAGACCCTTGACCTGACAAAATTGACCTCCGGAACACACGTAAGTGCTGTTGCCATTTCTCTGATACCCCAAGCTGATGCCCTCGTCAGGTCATCTTCGAAGGAACAACCACTTTCGGCTACGAAGAATGGGATGGCCCCCTCATCTCTGTTTCCGGCACATCAATCACTGTCACCGGCGCCTCAAACCATCTCATCGACGGCGACGGCTCGCGCTGGTGGGACGGCAAAGGCTCCAACGGTGGCGTCACCAAACCAAAATTCTTCAAAGCCGGGTCCCTAACCGACTCCTCCATCTCCAATCTAAACATCAAGAACACACCCGTCCAAACCTTTTCCATTTCCTCCGGTACAAACGTCCTGTTCGACTCCATCACCATCGACAACTCCGACGGCGACTCTAAGGGCGGTCACAACACAGACGCATTCGACGTCGGCACCAGCACAGGCATCACAATCCGCAACGCGAACGTCAAGAACCAGGATGATTGCCTTGCGATCAACTCCGGCTCCGACATCACATTTACAGGCGGCACATGCTCCGGCGGCCACGGGCTGAGCATCGGCTCCGTAGGCGGACGCGACGACAACGACGTCTCGAATGTGTTGATCAGTGACTCCAGCGTCAGCGACAGCGTGAACGGCGTGCGCATCAAGACAGTGTATGGCGCCACGGGATCCGTCAGCAACGTCACGTACGAGGATATCACGCTTTCAGGGATCACGAGGTACGGGGTTGTGATTGAGCAGGATTACGAGAATGGGAGCCCGACTGGGACACCGACAGATGGAGTGCCGATTACGGATTTGACTTTGAGCGGGGTCAAGGGCACCGTCGAGGATGATGCCATCGAGGTGTATATACTTTGTGCTCGTGGAGCTTGTTCGGACTGGGGATGGGACGTGAGTGTTACAGGTGGTGAGGAGTCGAGCGAGTGCGAGAACGTACCTGATGGTGCTAGTTGTTGATGAGCCGCTCAGGCGGAAAGGTTGGGGGCAGATGAAGTGTTGCGACTGCATCATTTCGGTACTGTGATTTCTTGGGAACCCGTATGTGAAGCTACCTCCATGATATCAAGACTGATTGAAGCAGGGACGCTTTGACACATGGCTATACAAGGGAACTTTTGTCAGGAGTAATGGATTCATGTCACATATGCTCTTCATCTACACGGACACGACTAGTCAGGCGCCATCATGTACTCACTACTAGTACCTTGCCACATTGTCACCGGGTATTTTGAACGGTCGTTGGGTCTTGAAGTTGCTGGTTGGGCCAGCTCCGCTCTATCTGGAAATAGCACGTACCTTCCAAATTCAGGCCAGCAGGGTAGTGGGGGCGGCTGCACATGTCACTGGGACAAACTCGGCTCCTCGTCGTGCTCTCTTGGCTAGCAACACACTTCGCGCCTTGCCAGATTGGCAATGTACCAGAGCCGAACAGGAACTTGCAGATAGTCTTGATGTCCTCTAACTGATAGCACTCTGGAGGTCAATCGGACCCGCTCTGCTGATTGGGGATAGCTCTAGCATTTGGGGAGCTGAGCTGCCGCATATAGCAACGTCCAAACCCACTCCATCAGGAAGGTTGCTAGACGGTATCCGCCATGTCAGATTTTGGTCTAAATTCCTGGGGGTCACAAGCGGTGGAGTTCAGGATTGCGAGCTAGTGACGCCATCCTAGCGGGCTTGTTTGGCTACATAGATCTCCGCAGATACCTAGGTACCACTTTAGTTTGTGTATTGCTTCTTCTACGGCATCTGAATCTTCCTCACCCATTTGGCTTCGTCCAAAAACCCGGTCATTCTTACGTGTGGCGGCCTTGTGTTCTACTGCTCGCCGCAGCAGGACCTATAGATCAACCAGCATTGTAGAAAAAGAAGTAGCGTCAGGTCAAGCTGTATGACGACTTTCGACTCACTCGATCTCGTGTCAGACGTCCAAAGTGACAGCTAATAAACACAAGTCACGGCGGGCTTGGCATCCATTCTGAGTTCTTGGCTCGAGATCTGCGGAAGATCTATCCAGTACTCAAGTGGAGCATCAGCCACAACGTCCAGGTTGCATACTATCTCCATATTCGCGCCACTGACATCGATCGACAGGACTCTATACAAGTAAGTAGACGGTGGTGTAGGTCGAACGGACTCCATCACCGAGCTAAGATCTAGCAACTGACACCCGCCCACTGTGTACATGTGCCTATACCAGCTAGCTACTCTCAGGGTCTCAGACTTTGGCTCCTCGAGTGAGGTCTTTCCGGATGTAAGGTTCGTGAGTAGCATCGCTAGAATGCGACTGTGTCAATGACTGACTGCAGATGCAGTCAAACGGAGACAAGAAGCGTATTCCAATCCTAACTGTCACCATCTGATGTTAATTCGATCATCACCTTGGCTGCTCCGAACTCTTGGCAGTCTACCTCTCGGAGTCAGGGGCTGCAAGTGGCGATAGAGGAACCAGGACTGACCTTGACTGTCACTAAGAACGGCCAACAGATACTACGTCTAGAAAGGAACAGCCCATAGCCACGGCATGCACATCATTGCACGTCTTGCCCTGTATCAGAAGGTCTACCTGCGTCAGCCCTCATATTTGTTTCACCATGTTTTGGCTCAGGCAATGCTGGTAGTACCTAGCCGTTTCTCTGAGATGATCCAATTTCAAGGCTTCCTGGTGGAAACTCATACCAATTTCTACTTCACTGCTCAAAGAGGCAGCGCCAGTGGCTGTACGGCCCGCCGAGCGTTCATGTTCTTGTGTCTGGAGAATGACGGCGGAGAAAGACTAAGCAACTCCACTTCCTGACGGGATCACTGCGATAGACGATTTGCAGGCACATTGGGGTCCGTGTTGGCCCGAGCAACTCGAGCCGCGCAAGAACTCCACAAGTCAGTCTACCGAGGCGTGCGACAGCTACCCAAACGATGGAGGAACTGGGCGCACGAGCCTTGTAAGGCAAGGGGCTGGTCGATCATCGCTTGTTCTTCTGACATTGCCTACCACAGCCGCCTGGGAGTGGAACCCGGTGTCGTTACCCCTGCCAATGGAGGAGAGACGTAGTGAGGGTTATCCAAACTTAGTCTTTAGGTTAGAGATGGAAGGATGTAACATACACACAGTGTCTAGGTACGACACAGTCCTGGTATCACTCTACCTACTTCTGTGTGACGGCATTATGTTTCATCACCTGCTGAATCGAAGCTACAATGGCGTCAGTGATCGACACAGTGATCTCGGTACGGAATGTGTAGTTGAGGAGCGATCAGCGTTTAGCTGCAATAAAGACAGAACAGGAAATAGGTAAGAAAAGGAGAGGTCAAGACAGTGAAAGGAAAGGTATAAAGACATAGCTATCCTCCCATTGAAACGAGCCCTTCCATCAAACAACAATCAATCACTCAGCCACTTTCTTGAACCAAACTCACTCGACATCCACCAGATAAGACAACTTCTGCTTCAAGCAACCCCTTCACCAGCAATCATCAAGATGTACAAGCGCGCCGCAGCCACCTTCTCGCTCCTCGCCATCCTGGCTTCCACTGCTGTCGCCGCTCCCACCGGCTCTAACACCGGCACGACCGCACAAGAAGTCCAGAACCAACAGTGCGGCAACGGCCAAAGCATCTCCTGCTGCAACCAGCAGCAAGACACCACCGGCACTGGCGGTCTGCTCGGCCTCGCGGGCCTCAACAACATCTTGGGCGGAACTTGCGAAACCATCCCCATCGACGGTAAGAGAACTTCACTCCACGATCCTTCAACGAGGAGATCGCTTCTCTGACACTCATTTTCTAGTTCTTTCCGTCGTGGTCTCAGGTTCCAGCCAGATCTGCGGCAGCAATACCGCTGCTTGCTGCGGTGACACCACCCAGAATGTAGGTACCCCCTTTCCAAAAGCATTGGGATATGTTGCTGACCTGGCAACTAGGGTGTTCTCAACATCGGTCTCAACTGCTCGCCCATCGACATCCTCTAGACGGTAGGCGCGAGCACGTGGGTTGCGTATACATCATGGGAAGGGGTGGCTGTAGAGTCTTGTTTGCTGTCGCACTTAATGGAATATGCTGGTGGCATTGGGTGAAGACTAGGATGGGACCAGGGTGTTGGCTGTTTGGCCTTCTCCTAACACTCTTTGATGGCTTCGGAGCAATTCCGAGCCTCTGTCCGTAGCTGGACTAATATGTAATGTGATTTTTCGAGGCTGAATCTTTCATTGATACACACGCCGCGCTCGTCGTCTATGGTAGTTTCATTTACCAGTTTGTGTATGGTTGGGGCAAGAGACCGAGATGACACGGTACGCCTTTGTTCTCGAATCGAAGCCTTCGTTACAAACAAACACCCAATGATATTTGATATCGGTAAAAACAGCGGAACTGATCTCGGTCGTGACTGCCATAGCATTGTGATACGTTGTGTCGTCTGGCCGTAAGTATATCAACGAGATTTCCCCTCCTTGGCTTATGGCTTCTACTTTCCATGATCGAGGCCGAGGTTTGTCGATCCCATCGTAAGACGCGTGTCACTTGTCGAGTCAGGTCTTTTAATAGATGTAGTCTACCGTTTCAGGGTGTTCAGACGGCCCAAGATCACATGAATTGTCAGGTGCGGACAGGATGTGGAAGCTACTATCTTTCGTCTATATGTCTGTAGGATATCACGTGCCAACATCGAGCCCGATCGACAGGGATGAACCCTCTGCTAAGTCCTTCGGGTCAAATGCGAGGGCAGCCTGGGCTAATCCCCATCATCGACGATGCAGATCATGCTAGGCACTCCCGAAGATGGGGATCTGAAGTATACTAAGACAGAGACTGTCATGCCATGACCCTCTAAGCAGACGACGGTGCTGACGACAAGGTAATCCAACTTGAACCGACTCTAACATCTACCAAGTCGCTAGAGTCGTCCACCACAGACTCCATCACCTCCTGCATTCGTACAGCAATGTACGGCCTAGCAATTTGGGACGCTTTGGGTGGTCTTCTAGAGTTCAAAAGCCTCGACGACCAGATCAAAGCCAGTATTTCCGCGACATGGTATCCAACGTCAACTTCGATCTCCCAGCAGGCCACCTCACGGACGACATTTCAATGGCGCTCTGTCTTGTCCAGTCTTTCATTGCTGATGAAGGCAAGCACGACCCCCGGACCAAGCTGTCCGCTACGTCCGCTGGCTTGACAAAGGCTACATGTCCAGTGTCGCCAGGCCGGCGTTTGACGTAGGCATACAGACGCGACAGGTGCTACAGTACCGGCGCATTTGAGAGGTTGTGATTCATTGAGCGGGAGTTTGATGAAGAGCCGAGATGTGGCATCGGGAGTCTGATAAGGGTCCTCCCATGCACGCTTGTCGCGAAGACAGAAGGTGAGACGGTTGAGTTGACGTGGGAAAGTAGCAAGGTCATGCATCCTCACGCTAGGTGTGTGGATGCTTGTGGGCTATACTCGCGTTTGGTGTGGCATGCGTTGAGCGGCGCCAATGATGAGGACTTGGTTCAGTGCTTGAAAATCCACAGTGAAAGTTTGAAGAGTGAAAGACGCTGATGGGTTGAGGACTGTTGTGCCGAAGGAAGAACAGAGTGACAACCAGTATGGAGGTGATTCACGGCCCAGATCGTAGAGGGCTAGTGCAAATCCTCAAGCAATGTACTTTTCCATGCTCTTGTCTCTCGCTCACAGCGCCTCTCGAATTTTGCATACTTCCATCGAGAAGCGTAGACCGGTTGCTAGCAATGGCTGCTCCTTTCGATCTACGAGCGTAATTACTGCCAAAACAGTATTGCAACGTGCTGAGTCAGTATTAGTCTATTAGCAGGACCACAAGCCACTATCAACCACGACGATAATGGCGATGGAGCTTACCAACATTTAGCCGGGCCCTACTTTCTGGCGATGCTCACCTACTTCTCTGCGACCATCCAGCAGCAATGCACCGGCGGCGTCAACGATGGCACGTATGTGCTGCAGCCGTCTCGCATCCACATCTCGAAAGGCAACGCCCTCTCATTGCACGATGTCTTTAACTGGATGCATGTTTCTTGCAGCAATGGCCGTCTCTATGCGCTGAGCGAGCTCGTTCAGAACTCGGTCAGGTATCTGCTGGCGCTTGGCGCTGCCCGACAACTCGGCGTTCAGCTCCTCGAATATGAAATCCATCACACGGCCTTTCGGTTGCAGACAGAGCTTTTGACAACTGACCAGATGGCTGGCATAGCCTCTGACCTTGACTCCTTCCTTCGTGAGGTACAGGATGCAGTGGTGGGCAATGTGGCTAGGTGCTTCACTATAGGTCGCCTCCCGGACGTGAAGCGGTACCTCGGGCTGGCCACCACCTTTGAGAAGTTCCACACAGACGTGGCTGGCGCCCTCCAAGCTCTGAAGAGACACAATTGGCACCCACATGCAGGGGAAGCAGAAGCAGCATGGCTGAGGAGGGAAGAGTTGAGCATCGGACCAGGACAAGCTGTACCACCAGTGATGGGACCTATCGGCCCGCAAGGACCGATCATTGGCCAAGGATATCCTGTCTACCAGATGCCAACAGTCATTCCGCCGCCACCCCAGACAGTGCTAACATACTATTCAGCCCAGGCTGTTGGCGATTCCTTCACGTTTCCACACACGTACCTGCATAGCTATGGTCATAATCATCATCAGTCGAGTCAAGCTCCGGTCCACATCCATGCTAACGGTCCAGGAGGTAGTAGCTATTGTCGTGGCAACTGTCATCACAATCATCATCATCCCACGCACCATCTTCATAGCCACGTACAGTCTCACGGCGACCCGCTAACCCATCCATGTCGACACACTCGCCACGAGCATTGCCACGCTTTGACATGCAACCAAAAGACTGTGTCCTGCGCCGATCTCATAACGCGCGCCCAAGCTGAGCACCCACCAATGACGAAGTATCGATCACCGTCATCAGCGATCGATACTCCAGGACACGAAGTACCCAAACCAGGAGAGACTCTTCGAGGTCGACAATCGTTGGGTGATGGCCACTATCTTTACGCCTTTCGAGACTCATATGGTAGGATGAGGTACGTGAGCAAAGGCCCGGGCTTTCGGTTCGAGGCGTATGGTGCTGGTGCCGAGAAGCAGCTGAAGTATGGTTGTGGCTGTTGGTTAGACGCGCCTGCAAGAAGACACTTTCGTGACGATGGTACTGCCATTGGGTCGAACGTGAGGTACACATGTGACAGCTGTATTCGACGAGGCAATCAATACTCACGTTACTGCTAAGAGATGATGGATGAGGCTGTGGACGAGGTGGCGTCTACGCAACTGCTGGAGGGATTTGCTATGTGATCGTCCACGTCTCTGGCTTTGCATGTCAGAGAAGCTTCCCCTTATCATATAGATCTAACGGAGAGTCGGTGAGAGTCGGAGGAAAACCGCATGCCTGGAGGCTAGACCTCAAAATTTGAGCTTTGGTGGCCATGCTTTGTTTCCGTCTTCGTGACGCTGCAAAAGACAGCCATCGGCGAAACAGCATGAGAATCATAGGAGCGATGATAACTAAATGTGTCATGTGATAGGTCAAACGGTCGCACCTGCCTGCAGTGTGACTGTGTTTCCATTCGACACCCCGCAAACGGCAATGACGGGGTCAAGGTCGCGCCTCTCGCCGCAATGCTCCTGGGTTGGTCTACCATCAACCATTATTAAGCTTAGACAATGCCAGCAAGCAATTCACCTGTCAGTGTCAATTTCTCGACGCCGTCTCAATGGGACTGGTATCGAAGAGCAGATTTTCAGTCCTTAGCAACAACCCCTCCCTCCAGGTTTGTGAAATACATCGCCAAACTCAGAGAGACCATTCAACAATACATTTTGGCCCTTCTTCCGCCGGCGTATCGTGCTGTCATCAACCGTCATGCCTGAGCGTATGCTGCTCCCATCCCATGGTCCAGCATCTCCATACTGAATGCCGCTTTGTGGATCATCTGGGTCAATCTCGCCGAGCTCGAGCTTGGTAAGGATTGTTCTTGCAAGCCTGTTGAATAATTCATCAACGTTCTCACCAGACAGTGCTGAGACCTCTGTTACCACAGGTATTCCTGACTTGGACGCCCATCTCGTTGCAATATCTGGTTGGACTTCCCTTCCCTCGCCAGATTTGGTCGCAGTCCACCTGGAACCGGGTAGCACGGACCTTGCTGAACCTCCAGCAGCGAGTGGAAAGGATGACTGTCGACTGGAGGCGCTCGAAGGTGTAGCATCCAGCTCTTGGGCTGGCTGCGACTCTGCTAGATCAACCTTGTTGCCAGCCAACACCACAGCTAGATATGGAGAGGCCAAGGCTTTCGCATCCATCAGGAACGTAGGTAGTGCGTTGAACGATGCTATCGAAGCAACATCGTATACCAATATTGCTCCTGCTGCCCCTCTGTAGTATGATCTCGATACTGATCGAAAGCGCTCTGTGCCTGCCGTGTCCCACAGCTGTAGTTTGATCCTCCTTCTTGTCGGTCCACTGCCCACCTTGACAATCTTGGACGAGAACTCAACGCCAATGGTTTGGGAGGAGAGGACGCGCCATTCGCCTTTGACAAATCGGTGTAAGAGGCATGATCTGATCTCTGTGGTCAGATAGGGACTGAGCTTCGGCGGCGGCGCATGCTGACCTACTTGCCTGACCCAGAAGGGCCGAGTAGTACAATTTTAGCGAGATAGTCATACATGTTTCCCAGCTCCTGAGAATAAGAGACTTAGCCGGCGACGAGAAGCTGAGAGCGCGGCTGCATTACCTGCTGGCCCTCAGGAACCGTCGAGGTCTCTGAGGTGACCGACGTCTTTCGTGGACGCGCCATCATACATGATCAGCTTGCCGAACGTACAACTTGCGACATCAGAGGGAGCAATTACAGAAGTATTGCTCTCATTGTCACAAGTATAGGCTCGTGACAGCAGTCCTGCCGCGACTAGAACGGCTAGCCTCGGACATCAATTCCGGGGCAGGGCTGAGGCTTAGGGGCTTGGCGGCACCTCCGTTGGGCAGTCCTCATGCCCCTAGCGCTCTCTGTATCAGGCCTTGTGAGCGAAGTCAACAGCTTCTGTGTCTGTGTAATACAGACCATAGAGAGTTATTGGTGCTGTACACCACGTTACTTGGTTGCCTGTTGGGCAAAATATCGAGACCACTATGTGATACCCAAAGCAGGCGAGCTCGCCACCACCAAGTCCGAGAAGTCCAGGCAACAAACTTTTTTAGGGAAGCTTCTGGCTGCTAGTCGCAACACCGAAGCAGTGACCTTCTTTATGCCCGCTTCAGAAGGAGATGCCTCAAACTCTAATCGTCGGTCTGAGCCAAGCCACAGCTTTAGAGCAAGATTGGCGCAATTTAGCTACACTCCAGATGTGTCTCCAACAGCAGTGAAGATGGCACCAAGGACTCGGAGCGGTGCTGCCGCTGCCGCCGCGCAAAGCGAGACCCTCACTGGCACTGAGGGGCAGCTCTCGTCCAGTAGAAGCGACTCAGAAGTACCCGCGGCCGATATGAGCCCCGAGAATACGGCACGTTCACAGCTAGAAACCAGCAACACCACCACGAAGCGCAAAAGAGCCACCCCAAACAGGGACAGCACTACGCCGAAGAAACCTCGTCTGCCAACAACCTCCTCAGCCAAAGCGACTACTCCCGAGAACAACCTCAAGGACAGCCTCCGCGAAGGTCTGATCCTCGTCTCTATAGGCCTAAACCCAGGCATCATGACCGGCAAACTAGGCCACGCCTACGCCCACCCCACAAACCGCTACTGGCCCACCCTCCACGCCTCAGGCATAACGCCAATCCTCCACAAGCCCCCTGAAACTCATACTCTGATGGACCTCTACGGCCTAGGCCATACTAACATCATCACCGCCATCGCCAGCGTAGACGCCAGCTCGCTGAAGACGCAGGACTACATGGAGGGTGCCGCCGCTCTCGAAGCAAAGATTCGCCACTTCAGGCCGCAGGCCGTTGCGATCGTCGGCAAGGGCATCTGGGAGGAATGGGTCCGATACAAGAAAGGTCGGAGGTTCAACGTGAAGAAGGACGGGTTCGAGTATGGATGGCAGGACCCGAGTCTTTGGATTGGTCGGAAAGAGGGCGGAGACGATGCGTGGGACGGCGCGAGGACGTTTGTGACGACCACGACAAGCGGTGCTAGCACTGCGCACACCAAGGAGCAGAGGGTTGCTATTTGGAAACCGCTCGGTGACTGGTTTGCTCCGAAGAGGGATGAGTGGATGATGCGCCGGAAAGCGTGAGGACGTTTGTGGTGAGCCGCCCAGCGCCAGGTGATGAGCCTTCCGACGCCAGAACCTATTGCCTGACTGAACAACATCGACTTTCAGAGTCACATTTTGATAGTCATGACTCTGATTTCAACCATGTTAATCCTGACAGCTCTGATGCTCCACCTATCCCAAGCAAGTGCAGGCGTGCTGTGCCCCACCCCCTGCGGGACATCCCTCGTCATCAGGTCGTCACCCCTTTGATGAACAAAGACACCCAGCAAACCATGGTCCGAGCCTGCCCTTGTCCAATGAGCTCATCGACAAGTTGACACCGGTATTGTTCAACCAAGCTGTCACGACACGTGAGACGCCAACGGGGTAAGGATCCATCCGAACGATCAGTGTGTCTAGGGCGTCGATGAAACCAGGTTGCTAGTCCTGCCGAGAAGCCGGTATATGGCAGTTGGCGGAGTTCGCTTCGCGGTTCCGTGGTCTCGGTGATTGATGTGAGCTCGGATGAGGTAGCTAGAGAAGCTGGTAGCGAAGTGCTCTGATGAAGTTCATACAGAGTTTGGCGAAGAGGAAGATAGTGAAGGCTAGCGTCTCGATGAGAGGAGAAGAGCAAAAGCAAGAGCAAGAGCATAAAGTATGATATTGTATCGTTACTCTACATCGCTCTCTCATGCTCTCCCCTATGCTCATCTCTGGAGCGAGACTGATCGGTGATTACTTTGCGGACCGTGGCTGATACAGGCTCGGTAGCATGAGACTCCAGTCTCCTCCATTGTCATCACGCCCTCTCAGCACTCCCGTCAACTCTCTCCGCCTCCTGCACTTTCTTCTTCTCCTCCTCCGGCCTTCTAGAAAAGCAAAGCTGCACAACCGCCACCGCTGCAAAAATCGCACAACTCCACCAGGCCGCGCCGCTCCCAAGACCACTGTATATAATCCCAACCACGGGCGGCGCAATAGTCCTCGCCCCACTGCACCCACTCATCGCCAGTCCATTGACCTTTCCAAGCACGCTCGGACTCGGCGTCGCGTTCTTGATCAGGATCAGTAGGATGGGGTAATTCATCTGCGTCGCCAGAGCCTGCAGCGTCATAACAGCGTAAACACCCGCTCTGGGGTCTGAGAGCGCCGACACGAAGGGGACAAGGAGATAGACAAAGGGCGAGGCGAGCGTGAGCGAGACGACTGTGTACCAGACGCCCAGATACGAGACGTAGAGGGGGAAAACGACACCTTGGACGAACAGCGAGATGACGCTGCTTACGGCGAGGACGGTGCCGACCTGGGGCAATGTTTGACCGAGACCCCCGTGGAGATCGATATTGTGGTTGTGGTAGCCTGATGCTGCGCCGGGGTCGTCGAGGAGGTAGATTGGTAGGAGCGACGCGAAGGCCATTTGGTGGTAGCAGAGGAGCCAGAGGGCGACTATCCACGTGATCACGGCTTTGTTGAATGTCTGGGTTGTTTCCTTGCTGGGCTCCTCGGGCTCGTCTTCGTCTAGGATGGCAGAATCCTGGCTTTCATATTGAGGCCGTGGCTTTCTGAAGGCACTTACGGAGGCTATAGAGGCCATGGAAGAGCGACGGAGATCGAAGTTTGGATCGTTTGGGATTGGTACTTGTACAGAGACGAATGGTACGCTTCCTGCGGTGCGAGCTGTTGCTATCGACGATGTACGGTCGTTTCGTGCTCGCAGAAGAGGGGCTGTCTCGTGCGCTATTTGCGCCGTGTCGGATCCGGAATGCGCCTGTTTTTGGGGGATCAGGGCAGGGTTTGTTTCCTCAAGGAACAGGAAACCTAGGATCATCGCTACCAAGATGACTGCCACGGCGATGAGGTTGGGAAGGAGGTAGGGGAAACGTCCGAAGATACCATCCTGAGAAAACATCTTAGGATAATATTTGGCTGGTTGAGCAGTGAAGCCCCCTAAAGAGGATCCAACAATGGCCCCAAGACTCCACATGAACGGTTGAAGGGCATATGCCCTTGCTTTATTGTTGCTTAGTACCACTCATCTGATGCGGAACTTTGAAGACTTACGCTCATGTTCAGGCTTCTTCACCATCTCGGCCACCATGGTTTGCATAACGGCCACGTTGCCATTGAGGGCGCCCCCCACTACTCTGGCAAGAAGAGCGATCCAGTACTTCGTTGCGAAACCGAATATCAGACTCGATAAAGCTGTACCGCCTAGAGCGACCATAATGATAGGCTTTCTGCCCCAGCGATCCGACAGGCGGCCCCAGATCCAGCATGTAGAGGCCTCTGCAAGCGCAAACGCCGAGACCAACAAGCCAGCATAGAAGGATGCGTCTTTGTCTCCGTTGATCTCTTGCACCATTACGAATGCATAGGCCACGATAGAGACGAAAGCGACAGGCTCCGCCAGCCGACATATGGCTGAGTTCGAGTTAGTTGATTTCCCGTCATAATCGTAATGGCTCAGGTATACCTAGCACGCCCAGCTGCCGCCATGGAAATTTATCATCTGATTCCGCCATACTTGAGCTAAAAAGCGGTGTAGTAGCTATTGCTCATTGACAAAGCTCGTGTAAAGTCGAAAGCTAGTATAAGATTATGCTTGAGATAGCTGTCGGGCTTAATGCAGTAGTTAGAACATACAAACAATTAAATCAATGATCGAAGTACCACTGAAGGCCGCTCAGCACTACTGTTTCGATGTACATGGATCTGGTGATACGATGACGGTTTGTACCTATGGACAGCGGAGCAAGTGGCGCCGAGAAGACGATTTATTTGTGGGAAATGCTGCCAATTCGCATAAGCGTGAGGAGAGGCGAGCACAGTTACCAAGGATGCTGTTCCTGTTGTGCCTCTAATCGGCAAGCCTACCGATTTTGCAGGCTTAGCCTGCTGATAGATCCTGGAGCATGCGACGAATTGAGCAGCAGATCGGCTGCTCAACGCTTAGTGAGAGCCTCTAGGACCGACTCTCCGCTGAGGGTAAGTCGACGATTAGCTTTGATTCTATCGATCGATGAGCGGGGTCGCTACCTTTTCGCTGGGTGCACGGACAAGTATGGCTTGCTCTCTCGCCTCCTGAGTGCCATCCTTATGATCAACAGGCACAAGGGTAAGATTTTTTCAAGGATCCTGGACGGTTCGGGTGCTGACATTCAGCAGTCTCCATGTGCTCTAGACTGACCAAATGGACCACGAAAAGACTAGGGAAACCGAAGCCGAACCGTGCTCACTTCGCACTATCGTCGTTTATGGAGTCTCTGATCAGACGTACCCCGTTCATCTAGAGAGCGCGTACCCGCTGAACTGCGCGGGTCGCGTACATATCTCAAGCTCAGCGTATGAATCCCACTCATCTACGGACTGTCTGTTAGACCCATACAGTCAATGAAGTTGTCGTAGCTATAGGCGTGATGTGTAGTAAAAATAGAGGTGGAAGAAGTAAAGATTTTCAGCAAAGCACCAACCACGTTCGAAACAATCATTTCGCGCGCTCCCCTAACTATATGCCTGATGACCCTGGTCTTGACCATGGCCCTGTAGATTGACTGCATGGTCTGAACCGCTATTAGACGGTGCACATATCTTCAGTACATGGACCGAAACAACAGCTTTCTCCGACAGGTCTTCACATGAACCTCGCCCGATTACAGCGCCCTGTGCCAGAGCGGAGGTAAACATCGGCGAGAAACCGTTTCGTTGAGAAGCAGAACATCCGAGTCGATCTAATATTGTCTCTGTCCGAGCCTTTGTCAGAAGTCGGTTGGACTTTTGATTCTCGGGCCAAGATCCTCTACATGCAGTGGCAGGGTACTAGAGGACCTCTCGCACTCGATTGGGATCATTCTTCTTCGCTGTAGACGATGCCATACGCAGAGATGGGTGGGAATCGTAACTAAATATTTCGTCTGCCCTCTTCATCCGTTACAACTACAGGCTTTGGACCGGCCACCATATCTCGTCAATTCGGAGTGGAAGCGGTATTTCGTGGGCATGTTCCCTTACATTTCGGTGCAAGAGCCATCTACATCAAAGACCGCCCCTTTTGAACGTTGTCGGAGGCGCGATATATAGAGGCTCGTGGAACATGCAACGATGTAATGTACGGGATTTTCTCGGTATTTGAAAGGGTTTTGCGAGATTGGCATTCTTTCGCTTCAATCCCCTATAAGTCGACAGATCCATGAAGACTGCTGTCACTGGTTAATTCTTGGGACACGCTAAGCTAGCTCTATGTGCGTGGGCCGTCGTACAACCAGCCTTTTTCCGCCTCTCAGATTCGTCACGGCCGGAACTTACCTACCAACGACTTCGCAAAAGCATGTTGCAGCACTCAGCGGAAAACTTTCATTCGCACGTAAGTAAAGACCAGAGCTGGCCTCTAGGCATTACCCGATAGCTTACTCAAGCTTGAACCCGCTGCCAAGGCTGAGGTTTCCGCCGGCCACGTATGCCTCCAGCACTGCAATTTTGCACACGGCAAAAGTTTGCTGTACCATAGCTAACTGACGGACATTCCACTATGTCTGGATCTGTTATCATAGTCTAGATGACGCATCCAGTCTCTGCGTACTCTCAGTCGCGCCAAATTGTCTTACTGTGCTTCGCACAAACACGACGCTAATCTGTTGTCCCCTGGTCCTCTGGTGAGTAGGAGTTCTCGATTTGTATGGCGCCACAAGAACATCACAGACAAAATTGAGATCCTCCACTCGCCAAAGAACCAGGGTACGACCAAGTACTCGCATTTGAACGGCATCCACAGTATTACGCCTCCTCTCACACCAAGGCGAAGCCTCGAAATTCAGGACGGACATGATGCTAGAGAGTACGTAAGATGCGTTCAGAACTAATCCGGCAGCATGCAAACATAGCCCTGGCGGACGTGGCCTGCGAGACATTGAGGTTCTACTGGAGCTCGTAGTCAATATTAATATAGTTGATGGTCGCGATTCATGCTTCTGAGACATAAACTGTGATACTAACTTGCACAAACAACATAATCTTGCGCCCAGCTACACTCACCCACTCGACACATCATGCGTCAGCATAGTCTTGCAGCTGTCGCTGCGCTTGCGACGATAGCAAATGGCGCATCAATCCATCGACGAGCCGCATCACTAGCAGATGTGTGCACCTTATCGAATCTACAGGCTGCTCTGCCCTCGAACAACACGCTCCTCGGAATCAACCTTATTCCGACGGCTGCGACCGCAAGTGCAGTCTACAATTCATCTACGGGTGCAGCTGGTCCCATGAGCGGCGGCGGCAGTACTGCTAACTACCCATACTGCAACGTAACCGTCACCTACACCCACCCTGGAAAGGGTGATGAGGTTAATGTCATATATGCATTCCCACAACCTTCCGACTTCAAAAACCGCTTTTATGTCGCTGGCGGAGGTGGATACTCACTATCCAGCAGTGCTACAGGCGGCCTCGAGTACGGTGCTGTTTCAGGTGCCACAAGCGCAGGCTATGATGGATTTGAGAACAGCTTCGACGACGTGTTCTTGCTAGGGAACGGGTCCGTCAACTGGGATGCTACACACGAATTTGGATATCAAGCACTCGGCGAGATGACACAACTAGGGAAAGAGCTGACCAAGAGCTTTTATGGCATGTCCAACAGCACCAAGTTGTACACGTACTTTGAGGGATGTTCTGATGGTGGCCGAGAAGCCATGAGCCAGGTTCAACGCTGGGGTGAAGAGTACGATGGCGTGATTGCTGGTGCCCCAGCTCTCCGGTTTGCGCAGCAGCAAGTCAACCACGTCTTTTCGGTCGTTGTTGAGCATACCTTGGACTACTATCCACCTCCTTGCGCGTTGGCCAAGATCGTGAATGCCACTATTGAGGCTTGCGATCCCCTGGATGGAAGGTCAGATGGTGTCGTGTCCCGAACGGACCTGTGCATGCTGAACTTCAACCTGACCTCGATCATCGGTGAATCCTATTACTGTGAAGGACAGGACAGCACTTCTCTTGGTTTCGGCTTCAGCGGCGGTCCCACCAAGCGTCAGGCCGGAGCCGCCGAAGGCAGCACGACTACCTACCAGCCAGAACAGAACGGTACCGTGACTGTTCAGGATGTTGCTGTCGCCCAAGGCATCTACGACGGTCTTCACAACTCAGAAGGCCAGCGAGCATACCTTTCTTGGCAGATTGCCTCCGAATTGGATGATGCTGATACTACTTGGAGCAACGACACGAATTCGTGGGAGCTCAGCATTCCTTCGACTGGCGGTGAATTCATAACCAAGTTCGTCGAACTGGTCAACGTCACAAACCTTTCTAGTCTAGACGGTGTCACATACGACACTCTAGTCGAGTGGATGGACACTGCGTACTTTAGATACCTGGACACTCTACAGACTACTGTCCCGGATCTCACTCCTTTCCAGTCCTCCGGCGGCAAGCTCCTACACTACCACGGCGAATCAGACCCTAGTGTCCCCGCTGCGTCCTCCGTCCACTACTGGCAGTCCGTCCGTTCGATCATGTATGATAACATGTCGTCTGATGCAAGCCTCGAAGCCCTCGAAGACTGGTACCAATTCTATCTGGTACCAGGTGCAGCCCACTGTGGCGTCAACTCTCTCCAGCCAGGTCCATACCCAGAAAACAACATGAACATCATGATTGACTGGGTCGAGAATGGCGCGAAACCGAGCCGCCTGAACGCCACCGTACAATCAGGTACCTATGAGGGCGAGACACAGATGCTGTGCCAATGGCCATCTCGCCCGCTCTGGAACGGGAATGGCACGACCTTTGACTGTGTTACCGATGAGGAGTCCATTGAGACTTGGACGTATGACTTCCCTGCATTCAAGGTTCCGATCTACTAAGGATGGTACTTAGCGAAACTTGTATTGTTACAGAGGTCGTTGCCTCTTCTTGGAATGTTCAGGCAAATTGGGGATCCGCACTTGGCGACTGCCTTGGATAACTTTTAGTTAGCATAGCGAAGGTACAGGCGTTATCATATTCAAATCAAAACTGTTGCATGTACGATCTGCCACTGAGTGTCCACTATTCTGCAGGTGGACCATCGCACATACATGCTGTCTTCAGCTCGGTTGTGTATTGGCAGTTTCAGCGCCCAAGCCTTGCTTAGCTTTGCCGCAATTGCTTGAATTAGATATCTATTGAGTCTAGTGCTTAGTTTCATCATCATTCTTCGTGGTTTCTACGTCTGCTAGCGCGGCTGTCCAGCCTATTCTAATTACAATGGCGCTTTGTTTCATGCTACTGTACACTTGGCCTAGATACACGGCGTAGTTCCTCCTTGTCCTGCCCCTGCCACGTCCTCTTGACCTCCTCGGCACTTGTCTCAGACTGCGAATCTCGAGGTTTTCTAATTCTTGGACTTCGCCTCGCGTCGCATCGCTCTGGGGGTACATTACAATGATGCCGACGTTATGGATATTAACAATCAAACAAGAAGCGAAAAGACACACTTGAGAAGGGACCTAGTAATTACTAGCGTAGGCTGCTAAGTAAATGGATGAGAATCACAGATATGCTCTGGCTACGCTACATGCTGTGGTATGCCTCGTCTGGCCGCAGTCGTGTCCTGGTTAGCTCCACAGTACTCTCGAGGTGCCTCGAGACTGAGAGCTCGGCACACACCGCGCCGCTAATCCATCTGCAGGACTCAGTCCATCGCTCTTTCGGCTACTGACGGACTAGCAGCGCTGCTAGCGTCGATCCCGCGTGGCGCCCATTTCTATCTACATGCGGACTTTGCGACGATGGCTCTTAGCCGCATCATGTAAACCTTTGTTGCGTCCTACTGCACATTGCGGGGGTAGCAAGAAGACAATAAGCAGCGAAGACAGAGTTGAATGATATGAAGGTCATGAAATTGAGTAATATGCTATGCTATGCTATGCCATGCTGTACCAGGAACTGGGTATTCTATCGTTGCGCCACATACTCCTTGTCCATTAGATTCTGAATCAATAACGCTTAGTAGGCAGGAAGTGAATCAAACCATGCCTCAAAGAGCAGAACCTGCTCGGCGGAAGCGATGGGGATAGGACCCCATCCATTTCCAAGCTGTTTAGTGACTGGGTTTTCGCTCGAAGGGACCCATGTAGTCAAGTTGCCTCCGTTCGGGTTACCAGTCTTGATGAAGTTGACCCAGTACTCGTTCATCTTGGCTGCGATCTCGTAGTCCTCCGAAGTCCAGGGCTTGTCTGTGTCGTACAAGTTGTTCAAGACGTAGTTGATCTCAGACTCGTGGTATGCACCCTGGCTCTGGCCCGGTGGTGCGTGGTCCCAGAGGTAGGTGTAGACGGGGTTGTTTGAGGCAGTGTACCAGAGTTGCGCCCACAGCCAGGTACCGACCTTCGAACGGTCGGTAAATTGCATGTTGTATGCGGCGGAAGCAGTGGCGGAGTTGTTTGCGGGGTACAGCGCGAAAAAGTCTTCCGCCCAAGTACCGTTGTAGGTCGAGTTCAGCTCTGACAGGTATGTGCTGAGCGAGATGTTCAGCCCGTATGTCGCACCACTCTCGTCCTTGGTGTTTCCGGTGAGGATTGGCACATTGTTTGCAGCGCCGTGGAGGAGGGTCTCAAGGTAAGTTGCAGGCATTGCGTAGTAATCCAGAGTAGCGGTGAAATCCCATGTGCTCATGAACTGAGTGACCAGGTCCTCCATTGGCAACGCTCGCAGTTGCGCTAGGGTAGTCGCGTTGAGGCTCTTGGTGTAGTTAATGCCAAGTTCCAAAGCAGACTCCAAAGTGAGGTAGTTCTCCGCAAGACTTCCAGCTAGTGGATCGTGAGGATCGCGCACACCACTCTCGATGATGGCACCGACGATCTGACCTTTGGTGAGAGGGCTGTTGACGATGTGGTAAGTGGCAGCGGAACCAGCAGACTGTCCCATGACGGTCACGTGCTCTGGGTCACCTCCGAAAGCTGCGATGTTTGTCTTGATCCATTCCAAGGCTGCGAATTGATCAAGCATACCCCAGTTGCCAGAGCTGTTTACACCTTTCTCAGCGAGGCGCTCTTCCGAAAGTTCAGGGAGCGCGAGCCAGCCGAACGAGCCCGTGCGGTAGTTGTAGTTGACATAGACAACACCCTTGTCAGCCATGCCACCACCATTGAAAAGGTCATCGGCGGCGGTCGACTCTGCTGGATAGCTCCACATGACGACGGGCAGTTTCGCATCGGTCGAGTTGGCTGCGCTCCACACGTTGAGGTTCAAGCAGTCTTCATCTATGGTGTAGCTGTTACCCATTCCACCAGTAGCTGAAGGGCACACGGCCCCAAAATTCTTGGCATCAAGAGTCGTGTTCCACGAGGTGACTGGCTGAGGTGGTCTGAAACGGTTTTCACCTCCGGTCGATGCGGCGAAAGGAATACCCTTCCATACTGTGATGTCCTTCCAGTGCGTCAAGCCGCCCGTTGGCGTGCTGTTGAATGCAGGATATCCTTGGACAGGACCGTTCTTCGTTTCGATGACAGTGTTGTACAACGCAGCGTTAGTGGCAGACAGGCTTGCAGCCAGGGCGAGGAGTGTGGTTATAGTGTAAGGCATCTTGGCTAGGCTGTCAAGGCTGACTGTTGACGAGAATCACTTGAGAAAGGATGCGTTCTTGAGCTCTTTATTAGCAACATTGTTGCTGTTGTTCTATAACGACTTTTCAGACCAACAGAATGCCTACGTAGTCTTCGTCATCGAGCCGCGTAGTCCTTGTCATCAACCAGCCTATTCCTGAAAGCGACGACCCATGTTCCGCCGTTGACCAAGCTGTGCTAAGCCTTCCAATTTAGGCCGTGCTTCAGGTCAAATTGGAATAGGGAGACACGCACGCGAACGCCTTCTAGGGTGAATTCGCTAGCAAAGTTTGTTCTTCTGCGAGGAGGTACGAGGCATCGAAGATCATGACATAGCCGCTCCGCTCATAGCGTCTTGATAGCCATCAGCCACCAGGTACACTTAGGTGTAGGGCTTCTAGGCCTCCGTTCATGGAACTTGCCATAGGCTTAGATACCCAGACTTTATTGAGGTTTTCTGCAAAAAAACTTTGTCGTGGTTACCTCAGGGAGAAGATTGCAGGATAAGCTATTGAGACGTCAAACGATGTTCGAGATTGCGTGCATCGATTGTCTCAGTCGGCTTAGACACGCTACTTATATGTTCTTTACGGCAGTTGCGACGAAGTCGCGCCAACAGGGTCCAAGTATGGTTTCCAAAGGACGATAGATCATGTACAAACCAAAGACGCAGTACGGCGAATGGGAGAAGCAAATGGTAGGTGACTTTCGTCGGTCCAGCTTCGGGACAGCTGGGCTGATAATTAGACTTCGGTCAAAAGACGTCGAAGCCGACTAAGACAAGATTTCGAAGTCCGGTAGCCGCATCGTACGTGTGGACAACTACCTAGGTACTCATGTGTACGCGTGTACAGCAGCTAGCTATAACAAGCGCTTGTTATGTTCTCTCAGATCCGGACTCGCCTGGACCATTGGTCATAAACTGTTTGACGATGTCCGGCCCTCAATTTAGTGGAAACAATGTGCCAGCTCATCTCCGACCTATCAACGCTTTCGCAGATGGCTAGAACAAACTCCATGGGGCCTCGCGCACACCTAGCATCAGACGCGACCGGTGGGCATGTTTCCGATATTTCCTGCATAGTAAGTACGATTCGTTAAGGTCGCATCGATGCCCATGTCAATGGCAGTCCAATGTCATTGAGCTTCTCCATCCAACAGCCATGAGCCAACCGTGCAGTCAGCGTCCCTAATTAGCTCTGCCAACAGCTCTGGATGGCAAAAGGCTCCACAAATGCAACAGTTGCTAGCATAAACCATGAGCGCTCTACATCGGATCAATGGACACAATGAAAAACAGTCGTGCTACCTGACAAACTCTTAACTATCGGTACATGTACCGACGTGAGCATGAGACGGGGGCTCTGAGCCTACACCCACAATTTCTCAAAGTTGAGGCAGTGATGAGTGACCTCCGCGACTTCGAATTTGATTCGCACACCCAAACTGTTCCCACGCCTGACGGCTGCACTAGAATTCTCCCACTCAGCACGTCTAGTGGCCCATCTGGCATGCAGATCAGGAGTGCATCGTCTCGGACCGTCCGGACATGCCGTCCAGCTTCAATTATCAGGACTGTAATCAACGATCTGGGGATGCTTATAGAAATATCGAGCATCTCGAATGTCGGACTCCTGCATCTCGGGCGGAAACACGTAACTCATGACGGACTCGGGGTTCGCAGATCCAATGCGGTAAGCGCCTCCTTCAAAAGTGTCCCCGGGATCCATAGCAAACTCATGTCGCAAGCCCAAGACGTGGCCCAGCTCGTGTAAGAAAACGTTCTTCATGATCTCGTAGTTGGTGAAATTGCCATTTTTGCCGGGTCGTTCGGTCTTGTCGAAGCCATACTGATACACGTACAGAGTTTCCAGGGCGCTGTCGTTCGGGAAGAAGGCACTAGCCAGGACGGTGCCTTTCTCGCCTCCATATGCGAGGGCGAACGCCGCGTCCTCGATGTTGGACACCCACTTGAATTTGACTCCGATGTTCGCGGATGTCCATACTTCAGCGGCCTCAATGAGGCAGTTGGCCGCGTAGATGGCGTCTCCGGGTGCGGGAAAGCCTTCGGAGTATGTGGCGAAGTTGATGACAGAACCATACTTCCAGCGCGGAATCTGTTTGAATAGGCCGACCATAATGGCCGCCGGCGAAGACTCTGGAGGAGCAAGTTCGGTGATACAGGTGTAGGAGGCTGTTTTGCTGGATGGTGTGTCCGGTGCTTTCTCCGGAAGAGCCTTTTTGAGGTCTGTCTCGGTCAGGGTGGCTGGGGCTTTGTCTCCAGCAATCTTGAGGGCTTGAAGTTTCTGTTCGTGCTTCTTTGGGGACGAGACCCTCAAGGCTCTTTGGGCTGCCATAGTTAAAGCAGGAGATGACCGAACTAAAGTGCTGGGAGTCTTCTTGGTTGAAGACGCGAGAGAATCTGGTAGTGGTCTTGGTCTTGCGAGAGTGCCACACCAATCGGAAGGCTTACAGATATCCACGTTGTCAAGGGGAGACGGGTTGTAGTCGAAGGACTTGTCTAACAAAAGAAAAGTATGGTCGATTGTGATTGAAGCTCTGCTCATTCCAGGAATAGAGGTAATATAAATACTCGAAACATGCTCGAGAAATGCTCAGCTACAAGGCTTATCAGTGACATGTTCTGGGCAACAGACCGCCTCTACACAGGCCTCTCCGATCTTGTCCTATCGTCACGAACACATACTGAAGGGTTTCAAAGCTTAGCAATGTTCGCATCCTGTTCAGCCGTTGCACAAAATGCAGCAGTTGTCTGCCATTCTAGAGTCGGACGCCTTGATGGTTGGCGTTTGATTACAAGTTGGACATTATGGTTCGGATCATCTAAGATCTGCACCTCAGACGTCCAATCGGTTTGTTCAGTCCTCCAAATTCATGCCGTAAAGGTTATATTCCGTCAGCTGACGGTCTTTATCGCTTTCAGTCTCACGCTCGCCCCGCCTGCCAAGCAGTATTCACTGCGAATCATATGAGCGACCACGAAATACTCCCTATCTGTCAACACGCCGGTCATTGATCTCGTACTGCGTGCTGGCATGGAGGCGTTCTTTGTCTTTCGTCTAAGCACGAAGCAAACAAGGCCTTCAGCGTAATGGGTGTTCAGCTACAGGAGTTTTCTGTTGCCTGTTGGAAATACTCCTCGCTTGAGAAATACAAGCTGGAAAGCTCGCGGAACTTGGACGGTCATGCGAGTCTTGGCTGCTTGGCTGCTTGGCATGATGTTCTTGCATCTGCCTTACGTAGTCTCCACCTGGCCTTGACATAGTGTGAATATTACAGGACTGAATCTGCGGCCTCAAGTCCACAGGCTCAAGCACCATCGTGACATTAATGAAGCGCACCATCCCTGGGCAAGTCAGTCGATCACGCCAATGTTAGGGCTCTATGTGGTCAGTGACTTGCTCCCAATAATGTAGAAGTAGGTGACATTGTCATGGATCCACTCGCAAGGGCGGAACAGCAGATACGTGAACGGTCATGAACGCAAGCGTAGAGGGGCTGTATGGCGTGACTTTAACAGCTCAAATGGTCAAATACGTGTACAAATATAGAATGTGACTGTGATTGCTGACTGCACAAGTAGTAAAAGGATACGACTGCCGAGTGGCTTTGTGCCCTTCGTTTCGAGCTTAGGCTAATACTGCTTGCACCGAACGAAACAGGAACGTCCTAGCTCGAGGCAACCAATCCACACAGGGTTCGAGGGTTTTGTCCGTAAGCTGCCTTGGCCGGAATTAACAATAAATGACGATTATTACAATGGCGATCTGGGGTCCTTCAAGCGGCTGCTGCGCTCCTGCGACATGCCAGTCGGGGTACAACAGTGGATTTGGTCTGTTGCGCTTTGGTCTGTTGTGTGATTCAGGCCAGTAGTGAGACCAGGAAGCTGGCTATGCTGTGCTTTGGAGCAACGTCCAACACTGCGTGCCTCGCTCCATTTCGCGATTGCTTAATTACGCTCTGTGTCCCAGGGATTGTCCTGACCGGCTGTTTGAGCGGTCTGAGCCGTGTCTGATCCAAGTATCTGCGCCATAGATAGACAATACAGGCAGAAAGCTAGATACTTCCAGGCTTAGATCCAGCAGCTTTGCCGTGGGGCCAACCCCATCTCACTAGAGCTTTCCACGACATTTCGAGACTCACAGGACATCGTATGGCATCTAGGTCAATGCTCAGATACCTCTGTAGATATTTCGTGGGGCTCAAAGCCGTTGAGAAAAGTTTTCATGTGGCAAGGTCAGATCGGACAACTTGCAGAACAAGTGCAAAGGACAGCGTTAAGCCAGAATAGAGACAGGCAACGTTTCTCCCCACAAGCGAGTGGGATGCATTCAAGAGTCGATGAGAAGTGCAAGGTCTGTCCAACAGAAGAAGACAAGACAGGCTCTTTCACAACGCCATGACACATGGATCTGTGAGTACGCTGCAAGAAGGCCGATGATAGTAGTGGTAATAGCTTGCTGTTAGTAGGAGCATTAACCTTGGAAAACGATGTCTGACGTTCGAGGAAGGTCAGGCGGTGCGGTTTTGTGCTCGCCTGCCAGGCGTACTACTTGGCTCCAAATACTATTGGTATTTGTAGAGCAACTGCTATCTGGGTATTATCTCCTGAGCAATGAGCGTCCAATGTTCGAAGCCTGCATCAGTGGCTGCCCGGAGCTGGGCATGCATTCCCCACTGAACATGCCTAGGTCACAACTTGCATGTTACAAGTAGCGCAAGTTGGTGCCGCCTTGGGTCCATGATGTCAGAATACCAGTTCAAGTTCGAGGAGCTCTCTTGCAGGTGCGTATCAAGCATCGATGCGAAGTGTGGCTGGTGACTTTTGCATACACGTTACAGCTGTTCGTCTTTCTCAGCACTCCACGACTCGTCTCTAACCTTCATAACACATCGCAGGACAAGCGTCGAGATGTCTATGTCTGATTTTGAAGTCAAACGCATCCTTGTCTGCGGCGCAACAGGCAAGCAAGGCGGCGCTGTAGTCAAAGCTCTACTTGATCATCCGCCATGGTTCCCTCACGAGATCCTTGCGCTCACCCGGAAATCCTCCTCTGCAGCGGCTCGAAAGCTTGCCTCCAATGCCAAAGTCAAGGTCATCGAGGGCGACCTCGAACATAGCCCAGCCATCTTCGAGAAAGCAGGCGGCAAGGGTTCCGTATGGGGTGTCTTCCTTGTCACAATCCCGAGCATGAAGCGGTCGAAACCTGGTGTAGAAGATACGGAGTTGACTCAGGGCAAGGCGCTGTTCGACGCTGCACTCGAGAACGACGTCAAGCATTTTGTGTTTAGTAGTGTCGACCGAGGTGGTGATGTAAAGAGCTGGGACAACCCTACCAATGTTCCGCACTTCATCACGAAACACGAAATTGAGCTACACATCCGAGACTATGTTCAAGCGAAAGTTGGTGGCAACGACATGACATACACAATCCTGCGCCCGACCGCGTTCATGGACAATTACAGCCCCGGCATGCCCGGTCGCATCTTCGCTGCTGCCTGGGCACAACTAGGCCAGAAAAAACTGCAGGTGGTCGCCACAAGCGACATCGGCTTCTTTGCCGCCAAAGCTTTCTCAGAATCTCAAAGTGACGACTACAAGAATAAAGCTATCGGGCTGGCGGGAGACGACATCAACCAAGCCGAGGCCAACGAGTCTATGTGGCGTGCAAAGAGACGGCCGATGGTCCAGTCGTACTGGGTTTTTGCTTATCTGTTCAAGTGGATGGTCGCTGATCTGGGTATCATGTTTAAGTGGTTCGAGACTGATGGATATGGTTGTGACCTCGAGAAGTGTAAGAGGCTGAATCCGCAGATGAAGGACTTCAAGACATGGCTGAAAGAGGAAAGCCCCATCCCTGGTATCTAGCGAGAACATGACTTTGATTGAGGCGTAACGAAACAGCAATACAAGGTGGGAAAGGTGCTATTCTTTGAGACTTTTTATGTCGATCGCGTGGTTCGGCCACTTCTTCATGTGGTTAATTGGCTACTCAAGCTATCAATTTACTTCCAAGTCGCTTCAGCACGATATTCTCGGGAAGCACACCGTGCGCACACCTCGTAAAATGCAGCTTGCGCGTACCTGCTGTTGGGTGATACGCGCCAAACTCGGATGAGACTATACTACGTTGCAAGCGAAATCAAGTGCTCAAGGCTCTCTTCCTTGGGTCACGGGCATCTGTAGTGGATCTGTATTACTTCTACCGAAACTCGTGTACTCACGACCGTTGTGCGGGCTATTACGGTCTCCATTCCCGGACTCATGGTCCTGCAGGCACGACTATCGGCAGATGTCCATCACAAAAAGCTTAGTACTACGTGGATTGGTCCGTCTCCATGACTGACCGAGTGGTGTACAACACGAGATCGATACAGACGGTGGGCGGCAAGCAGCGTATCAGCTTGAGAGCGCAAGTGCCAACCATGCACGATTTCGTTGATCATCTGCTTCGAGGCGCGACTGCCTGAAACACGCGCTAGCTTGATTGAGTCTCGGCGCGTTTCCAGAGCTTCATTCGACCAACTCGATGCTTCTTCATCCTCTATCACAAAGGGACTGCCCGAAGCCAGTGTTTTCTCGGATAAGCGAGCGCACTGAACATGCTAGATGCGTCAAAACTCGTCACCCTGAGAGACCATCCTTAATTTCTTGCTGATATGTCTTTGTCTCTCGTCGCGATCAACTACCGTTGAGGGATGAAGACAAAGCATCTTGGTAAGAAGCGCATTGAACGACAATGGGGACATCGAGAGTATAGTCCAGAACAAAAAGTTGTAAGAGAGGATGCACGCTCAATATGATCTGCTGATCTGCTCTGCAGCGCATATGCGGGACGTCGGCAGCCACAATCTGGCCATGCAACTACGAGGTTGACACTCTGAAACGTCCCCATCAACCCTGGTCGTGAACCACACTCTAGCACTCTTCATGGCAAGTATTGGCTATTCTCCGTTTTCTGGACTTTACAAGAACATTCAATATCCACCCTACCATGTTGCTTACAAGACAGTTGCCTGATTGGGTTTCACAACATGGTGTGAACCCTTTCCCAGTCTCTACTGCCAGTGACTTGCCTTCATGTCCATATCCCAAAACAGCTCATACACACTTCAAGCGCCTTCTGATACATGCCCATGGAGGACTTCGAAAGATGCACAAAACCTTCACATACATAAGTCCATTTCCCCTCGACTAGAACAATGAATGCAGTTATGCTGGTGGCTTAAGCATTGTTCTCATTTTAGCCACACGGCCGCTCCTTACAAAGAACCTATTGTTCTGTCTCACTCCTTTGACATTGTTCGAGATATCACCAGGGCTGGCCCTCATTCTTTATACGCAACACCATTTACGACTTGAGCTTCCTTGAGTACACTCCTACTGCTCAAACAGCTCAAGCACACGTTCATTTGCGGCCAAATAAAACACAACAGTTCAAACTAAAATTATCGACTAAGTCTCGCCGGCCGAGCATCTACAACATGAAATACAACTACGTCCTTGCCACATTGGCCGCGACGGCCAGCGCGCATTCATGGATCGAACAACTCAATGTTGTTGCGCAGAACGGCACGATGGTAGGCGCCGCTGGTTTTGCCCGGGGAAATGTCAAGAGAGGGTCGCCAGGTTTTAGCGATCCGTCAATGGTCAATCTTATCCCACCTAACCCCAGAGGCGTCAACGAGATCTACGACAGCGATCTCATGTGTAAAGACACTCAGACGACGCAGACTCAAAGCGAAGACAGTCCTCGCCTTCAAGCAGCAGCTGGCGCTAATGTCGCTCTTCGATACCAGGAGAACGGTCATGTCACACTGCCGCAGAACCAGCCCGGCAAGCCTGAGAACCGGGGCACAGTCTACGTCTATGGCACAACACAGCCACAGGCAGACGACAAGTTTCTCTCCATCCATAGAGTGTGGACTGCCGACGGTCAAGGCGGCGACAAAAGGGGTATCCTTCTCTCCACGCAAAATTTTGATGACGCCCAGTGCTATCAAGTCAATGGTGGCGAGATCTCTACGACTCGACAGAAGACCTTTATTCACACAGCATCGACGCTGACGGGTGCTGATCTGTGGTGTCAGCAAGACATCCAAATACCAAGCACGGCACCGTCTGGTCAGCCATACACGCTGTACTGGGTATGGGATTGGCCAACAATGCCGGGCACTGAAGGCTTTCCAGAGGGGAAGCAAGAGATCTACACCACCTGCATGGATATTGACATCACTCAAGGTATAGACACTCAACAGAAAGCGACCGGTGCCAGCTTCGTACAAGGTCAAGATCTCAACGACGCAGCAGTAGCGGCGGAGTTTGCTGACGCCGCTAACCCAACAGCCGTGACGGGCCAGAGCATTCCATTCTTAGCTGCGAGTGGAACGCCTAGCCCGACCGACAACTCAGGTAAGCAGTCTACTACTGCTGCAGCTAGCACAACGCAGTCAAACTCACAAACATCAGGTTTCACTAGTTACGCTACCGAGACAGCATCGGTCGGCACCGCTACCGGCTCAACAGCAGCTAGCACTGCAATCGACACAGCACCAGTCAGCAGCGCTACTGTTGCGCCGACGACTGCGAACATCGATGGTGGTAACGGCCAGCAAACACGACCCACTGTTTCTCCCATCGGCCAAACCGGCGCTCCGTTCGCACAGAGTACTGCTGGCTCAAATTCTGACGACGGAGATCAGGACAGTGGTCGTCACAGGCACGGAGGCAACAACAGAGGAGGCGATCGCCAAAGTGATTCTGTCCAAAATACAGCCACGGCTATCGCAAACAACAACGTCGCCGCCGCAGGGACGACCACGACCGCCACAGTCACTGGACCAGCCAGCACCGTCACACAAGTGCAGACCGCCTTCGAGACAGTCACCCAGACCCAGATGGAGACCGTCACTGCCAGCAACAACAACAAGAGACAAGAGGCTACCGACGCTCCTGCTACGACCGGATATCCTTCGATCCGAGGGGTTTCAACCACAACAGCTTACAGCAAGACTGAAGCTGCATATAAGCTGAGGGCGCGCAACCCTTTCAGATTGGTGCCAGGGGTTTAGCGCTGGTCGCTAGATCGCTCGCTCACTCTGAGATTGGAATGAAATGTAATGACAAAGATACAAGAGATGTGATATGAGATTGTACATATGATGGAGCATGACTGACCGGTCGATCGAGTGCGTTGGCATGTGATTGGCTTCTGCATAGCGTGGAGTCGCACTGAATTGGGGGCGTTGCAGGTTGATGTATGGATGAATAGCATACATGACCTTTCTTTCGTTGATGATACTCAGGTTTTAGAGAAGCTAGCTGAACAAGTCAGGTGCACATAGGCTGGGCTGGATTGGATCGTTGGCGTTACTGATAGCAATGGAATTTTTCTGTTCGTGCTTACATTAGAGTCTATGGATCTATTGGTCTATGAATGAATGCTCCTGCCTAGGCATGGTGTCTGTCTCGTTAAGTCGTAATCTTCGTGTCGTGATGGTCGTAAAGAATGAGTCCTCTACAGCTCTTTCTTCAAGAAATGCTCGGGCTTATGCGTCACCTCGTAGTCGTTGTGCACGTTCGCCCGCTCCACCTCGGGCAGACTCTCCAGTTCCATCTGCAGACTCTCGGCCACGTCATGCGAGACCTGCAGCGTGATGTTCGGATCAAGCACGATGTCGACCTCGACCGTCAACCGGGGCCCGCTGTACCACGCGCGCACGGTGTCGACCTGCTCGATCAGCGGGTTGTGGTGCATGGCGATGTAGGTCAGGTGCTGCAGGGTCTTGGGGTCTGCGCTCTTGCCGATCAACATGTTGAACTCGCTGGTCGCGGTGCGCAGCCAGAGGAAGGAGATGAGCACGCTGAGGATGATGGCGCCCATGGGGTCGAGCCACCAGCGCAGCTTACTGCCGCCGACGGAGGTGAGGATACCGAAGCCGTTGATGGCGAGGTCGTTGCGGTGGTCTTGCCAGAGGATCTGCACTTGCGAGTACTGGTTGCGGATGCTGTAGCAGTAGAGGAAAAGGCTGAGCTTGGTGGTGAAGGCGATGCTGACGGCGATGATGGAGGGGAGATGGAGGGTGGTTGTGTCGGCGGCAGGGGGTTGCGCGAGGAGTTGCGCGGAGAAGGCGATGAGGATGAGGGAGACGGCCGTCATGAGGAAGCAGAAGGTGATGTTTCCTGCGGTTTCGATGCGGGCTTTGCCGGCGGGGTATTTGCGGCTGTCGACGCGGGCGACGGCGCGGTTGCAGAGGAACAGCATGATGTTGGAGAGCGGGTCGAAGATTGCGTCGGCCATGGTGGTGAAGAGGGAGAGGGAGCCCGACGCGATGGCGGCATACATCTGCAGCGCGGCGAGCACGATGTTGGCGGCGAGAGAGCCATAGACGGCGATCTTGTAACGCAGGGCGTTGCTTTCTTGGGTCTCGCGGGCGTCGGAGACGTGGGCGTGGACTGGCTTGAGGAGGCGCTCGATCTGGTCGTTCTGCTCTGCGTAAAAGGCTGCTACTTTGCGCTTCTTGCCTGTGTTCGGCCGGGCCAGTTCTTGGGGGTCGAAGACGCGGTTGCGCAGGTTTAGAGGATCCATTTGTATTTGCCGGTCCATCCTTGCGGTTTGCATGGAGGAGTGGAGGTGAGGTAGACCAAGATGAAGGAGACGACGAAACGAACACTTCCCCGACCCCCCTTGCAAGGAGGCCTGAGGCAGATCTGCAACCAGGCGCGCTAGGCACCTGGTGAGCTCAACGTCGTCGGCTAACTTTCCCCATTAGATTTGGTGCAAGCCTGCCCTCTCGAGTAAGAGTGGGAAGGTTCACCCAGCTCAATAACCTTGTAACAGAACAGCTGTTAAGTCAAGGCTTGTACCTCGAGCTGAGCTGTGACAAGGCCGCTGAATTGTGCAGTCCCTCGTGGCGTTCTGTGCCTCGCATGATGACAACTGAGAACGACGGAGCAGGCCCTCCGAGGTCCGCTTCCTAGCTTAGTACTGTAGCCTGAATTACGCGGCACCAACGGCTGCTAGCTAAGCTAGTCCCAATCCAGGTCTTGGTGGGGCTACGGGTTTGATCCATCTATCTCGAAATTTTGAAGAATCACACATTGACACGCCTTTGTTTCACCCATTCCTGATCACTATGTCTCGGTAGCAGCAGCCAACCCAATCCAAACGCATCTTCGGTCGAGTACCCTCTCGACCACCATGAAATTATACACATATCCGCACCGGTAGCACGAATTTCCGACCACTGCGTCGTAGTGGTCAAACATGCCTCCAGGTCGTGCAAGTGCCTCTGCGGCACCTCTTAAATCCCCCGTAGGCGATGCGCTTTACAACTGGGCTCGCGAGAATCAAGAGCCTGGCTATGTCTTCCAGCAGCAAGAACTTCTTGACTCTGGCCTAATCCCGCAGAAGAGTCTGCAAGTCCTTGTCGAAGCTATCAAGTATCTTGTTGGCAAGCGTCTGTTCAAGCCACACGACATCAAGGGTCAACAGGGAGTAGGCTACGAGTTGGTTGAAGAAGCTGCAGCAGCAAAGTAATACACTTCGCCCATGTTCAGAAGATCAGGTCTAACATCTACACAGCTATGGAGGTCTCACGTCAGACGAGCAGATGGTCTACGGGTCCATCGAGTCAGCCGGCACCGCAGGACTATGGACCAAGACGATAAAGGCGAAGAGTGGCGTCCATGCCAAAGTGCTGGATCGCGTCTACAAGAGCTTGGAGACGAAAGGGCTGATCAAGCAGATGAAGAGTGTGAAGCACCCACAGAGGAAGATGTATATTCGTGCTGGCTTGACTCCATCTGAAGAAGCCACTGGCGGTACATGGTTCAACGATGGTCGACTCGATATCGGCATGATCGAAGCGGTCACCTCTGCCATCGAAGCATACTGTTCGATCAAGAGTTGGCAGGAAGTCAAGGACGACTCAGAGGACTATCTCGCCAGCCTGAAGCGCAAACAGCCCGATGACGGGTTCGACGAGTCAGGCAAAGAAAAGCAGAAGAAAACCGAGAACGGTAAAGCCGAAGTCAAGAAGATTCCACAATATGAGCCAATTGCACCACGATACACTGGCTACCCGACTCTTGCCCACATCAGTCAAGAGCTGATCGACAAGAAGATCACACAGTTGGCGATACCCAACAATGCCCTCCAGCAAGTCCTCGACATCATGATTTACGATGGACGGCTGCACCGGACACAACGAAATGCAAGAGCAGACGAGGAACCCGAAGATCCGGATCACAACCTGATTTTCATGTATCGGTGCTACGCTACTCCTCTCCAGCTGGGCCAAAAACGACATCGGCAGGCCAGAATAGTTGGTCATCATCACTCTGCCCTAAGAGAACAGGAATTGGAGGACATCGGCAGAGGTGGTTTCAGTGAAGTGCCCTGCCTGGATTGTCCCGTCTTCGAAATCTGTGGTGATGGTGGGCCGATCAACGTCAAGACTTGCGTCTACTTGCCTGAATGGAAAGAGAAGATGGAGATGGCTGATAATGAAGCTGGCGATGTCTGGCCTCAGCTTCCTAAGAAGAAACAGATCCAGCCGAAGCAGTCACGGAGGTGAGAGCACACGACTGAAGGGGGTGATCTGCCAGAAGGGAGGATATCTGTACACACAAAAGCATAGCGTTGGCGTTTTCGATATTTCGTCATGGACGACACTACAACATTTCAAAAGATACCCAGCATTTACAGGATCGCGATGATTGGGGCTTCAGCCTAGCAGGAGGATAACCATAGTAAAGCTGTCGTGAGCAGCTGCGCATATGACATTGGCTTTTGAATCCTTTCCCTTTTCCTCCTGCCAATGCTCTTCGTTATACGTGAGTGGGACAGGAGGGTAAGCAACAAAGAGCCGAACCCAACCTCGATTGCGCCTGAAACGCCAGGATGATGTGCTTGTCAGGTACAGCCGTAAGACCTTTACGCCCGCTGAGTGCTGGCCGAGTAATTTGAAGTGTCAACACTTGTGCAGCTCATTTTCAGCTTCGACTTATTCCTGAACACGACGATGTCCTCGGTATCGACGATACAGATTCCAGCTGTCAAGACATTGACCGGCCATGGACCTCGGCAGAACATAGTTGTTTGCGATATGCTGACTCAAGTATTCATGGTATAGAACTAGCAGTGCTTTATCCTAGGCTTCCATCGCGGCCCCTCTAAAAGCGGCAGGGATAGTATGTCACCACGTCTACATGGAGCCGCATTCATTGTTGCAGCAGGCGTTCGACGGACTTCGAGGATGTCCGCGAGACTCCGACTGCACGGGTCAGTCAGTGGCCCTGCTACTCCCGTTCGCTCGTGCACTGTTTCAAGGTCATGGTGCAGCCAATCATGGAGGGGGATGTTGTTCCCGAGGTATCTAGTTTGGTGAAGGAACGACTAGGATCGGCACCGGGACCAGGCAGGCACCTTTTGAAGAATATGAACGCGCGGCATGCTTGTCGACGTCGATGTGGTACCTTTGCAGTAGGCTTTGAGTTAACGTGCCGGACATATACGACGATATTACCACTCTCAGGCAAGCTCAGTCATGGCATCGACCGTTCAGGCCTCTTCCTTCGACCCATTTTATGGACGATCGGTTTGCCTAAATCTCGGATCGCTAGTGGTAATCATCCAAGATATTGTCGGTGAAAAATGCAAGAAATTGACAGATTCTAGCATAGTCCATTTCCTGTATATCGATGACCATACCTATGCCAGCTTTTACTTTATCGCTCTAAACGACACATCTCAATCCAGTAAGCACAAGACGAAGAGCAAAATATAGACTCCAGCTAGCGACTCGTGGTCGATGGAATATCAAGGTTGTTGTAAGCGATTATAGGGCTGCATCTTGCCACAATTAGGCCCCCCACCACTGGCATCACTAAACCGGTTCGGGCAGCTCTTGCCCGGCACCCCAGCCTGGGGAACTCACCATGACACATTGGCTGAGCGCTAATGTATCTCGCTTCAGCCTATACCAGGCACCCTTCTTATCACTAATGTTGGACGAGAAGTTGATCGAATCACGAATTTGACTTCGTTGTCGAATGCTAGCAACAGGCATATGTCTCCGCTGCTATCCACTCAATATCATTCAAGTTGTCTGTGAAAGTGGTCCTCGCCTTCTACGTACCTGTGCCTGAGAAGGTTTCTGGCTGTACGAGAATGAGCCAGCCACCAGCATTGCTCAGCCTGGATGGCACCACAAGGCTTCTTGTTCGTCAACAAACACTCCAACTCACCCAGTCTTTCGAGGAACACCGGCTGTGAGGCATCACTTGCATCAAGGGTGAACAAACATGTTCAACAACAGAGGTTCTGGAAGGCGACAGTGCCGAGGAAAAACTGGTATCGACCATTCGTCAGGTCTGATAGTTCTGGCCCATCAACACCATCCGAATCATCGTTCTACGAAGACCTGACAGAGATCAAGAGTGAACATAGTTCGCCAGAGCGTCGACAGCCGGCATCGCTTGTCCGAAGTTCAGCGGAGTGTGAGTGGCCAACATCATCACCAGAGCCGATTTGGTCACGACGACGTCCAGGCGCTACGCAGCCACCACGGTCGGTGCCGGAGAATACAACCAGGCGGCATACCGTGCCACATACAGTCGTGGAGAAGAAGAAGAAGAAGAAGCTCCAAGACGAGCCTAGGCGGATCGGCATCGATCCTACGACTATTCTCTCAAGCAGACTGGGAGACACAAATGACCCATTCAGCTGCACGATCGTACCACTGACACCAGAGCTGAGGGACGTCCTCGCCCAGCATCTCCGATGGGCCGTTTCATCCGCGGTAAGCGACTTTGCGATCAAACAAGGAGTGCAACGCATCATCACCTCTGTTCTGACGGATCGCATGCACTCGACAGCCTTTCTTGCCATGGCCACCGCACAACAGAGAAGGACAAGCGACATCGTCTTGCCTCACGACCACAGCCCAGAGTACTTCTCGTACCGCGCAACCAAGATCATCAGGGAGTACATTGCGGCACGGCCCATGGGGGTTGAACCATACACCTTCATCGACATTTTCCGCCTCGCGATGTGTGAGTGGATCAGCGGCAACCACAAGGCAGCACGGATCCATTTCTCGTACATTGCACGCAACTACGACGACTACAAGCCGCACGATGCGGCAGAGTGGCACAACATCGAGGTGATCAGCACCGAGGACTTGTTTCTGGCCATTGACGTGGACGAGAAACCTATGTTGTCACTGACCTGGGAGCCCGAGCTGGCCGCCGGACCAACTGTAGCGACTTCAGCAGTCGAAGATCCGATCAAGTCTTCAATCGGGCCAGACAGGAACATCCGAGAGCCCCGAGCCGTGTCCAGAGGCGCTTCGAGCTCCAACCAGAACAGCAGCCTCACCGCCCTGCTAGCTCACCAACCCTCACTCAAACCGGTTGTGCAAACCCTCCTCGCGTCCTTGCAGTCGTTCCCCAAATACAGCCAGCTCGACTTCGGCCCAGCGACAACAGGAGAACGATGGGTCATGAAGCGCAGAATTCACGCGACGCTCCACCGACTCCAGAGCGTAGCAATCGTCGCAGAAGCAAGCGTCGAAGGGTGCGTACGACGCACGCTCCTCATCCTGCTGTTTCTAGCCTCAACGACGCCCGCAAGACGTCTCGGCCGGACAGACATGGCGCGACTAGCGGCGCGGCTGAGGCACGCACTGCTAGCGACCGAAGCTGTACAGAGCAGCCGGCAAATAGACGGCGCACCAACATCAGCATGTGGTAGAGGTGCAAACACAGACCACGTCATGCAGCAGCAGCAGCCTGAACTGTATCTATGGATGTTTGCCACTGGCTTGGTGGCTGCGAAGGAGGAGCCGGTGGACGAGGACTTGCGGCGATGGTTCTGCGAGAGAGCTGTCGTGCTAGTGCTGCGGGTGTGCGGACCGCAACCGGTGCTCGAGCAGGTCAATGCTGTGCTGGAGGAGTATCTGACATTCAGCAGCGTCCACCGGGGTGTGGTTGAGGAACTTTGTGCGACTGCTAGGATGCGGAGTGTGCATTCGACACGCTTGACGGGCGGATTGAGGCTGGTAGATGGACTTTTGTGAGAGGCGGAGGATTGGTGTGCCAACGCTGAGATTAACACTAGGAAAGCATCTGGTACGAGCGTAATAGCAGGAGGTGCTAACAGGGGGATCAGCAAGCTCTTCGTTGCTTGAGTTAGAACGACTGCCTCGCTATATTCGGTGCAGAAGTAGCATCATTCCTCCCTAGATCCCGCATGGTGACTGCCTCCTGCCCATGTTGACCTGATCCGTATGTTCCAAGGTTGTAGTGGCAGCTGGTTCCGAGGACTGCTCCTTCAACCTGCTCACCGAGACACGGATCTAAGTCCGTGGGGCTTACACACACTATGGGCCATTAGCTTTGTCCAAGTCGCTAGGTGGGCCGCTTTGTTCTGTCATACAGGAGCGTGAGCAGCCTTTCGGCGTGTGTGGTTTGACCAATGGTGGACCTTCTGCAGCTCAAGACCTCTCACCACGGCGTCTTTTGCTTTCGCAGACTGGGCCATGCGAGCGCTTGCGTTGCTCCTCTGGTTCCAACTTTCTCAATATATGCCAGAGACACAACTGTTGGCGTCTAGTCCGTTCTTCTATCATCTCGCAATTGCATTCCTTGGCTTCGGAATGGGTATATCCATGTCGTCCTCTAACTCTCCACTCCCCTCTGCACCCTCCTGCTCCTCCTCGTCATAACTCGGCACAACAACGTCCCACTCCTGGTTGAGACTCCCACTCACATCGACGTCCACGTCCATATCCTCAGCCCCCTCATCGGCGACCGCGTCCGCGTCTGCCTCCGGCTGCAGCCTGGTTCGGAGTCTGTAGGCGACCCAGGCCCCATCGCGCAACTCCAGATCCGCAAACGTCTCGACGGGCCCCTCCTTCTTCGCGGCCGTCTTTTTCTTGCTCGATGACCCTATGTGCGCCGCGAGACTCGCTCGGTCCTCGGCGTAGATGAAGCCTTTGGAGGGGTCGCGGCGGTCGGCGAGGATGGCGAGTTCGAGGGTGCTGGGGTCGGTGGGCAGGGGCGTGCTGCTGCCGGGGAGGGTGGTAATGTTGCGTGAGGCGAGGACATTCAGCAGAGTCTGTTTTGCGGAGGTGAGGGATTGGGAGGGGTGGACGGAGAGGACGGTGGTGGATTTGTGGTGTTTGAAGAGGAGGGTTAGGTGGGTGGGCGTGGGGAGGGCGGTGAGGTCTTCCGAGGCCATTCTGAGGGTGATCAAGAAGCTTCGATGTAGCAAGAGAGTCTTGTGCTTGTGCCACTGAGACAGGCAACGATAGAGAGTGTACCTTGACTATAAGATTGAGCACTGTTCTTGCACGCTTAGAAAAGTTGCCGCATACTCACAAATAAAGTTGAGGCGACTGCAGAGGAGGCTCCTTCCTAAAACGCGCTTTTGGCCGCGGACGCGTAAAGTGCTTTTGGTGCAAAGTCTGCAAACTCGACCGAGGCCTGTCGGACAGCTCGCTCAATCCGTCGCTTCTACCCTCCCGCGTGCTGCCATCCACTGCATGTAATGAGCTCATGGTCTGCAGCAGACTATGTGGCCCTTCAGCTCAGACAGTAGCGAGGGACGCAGAGAGCGTGGTGCGTTGAGAGCGCCTCCCGTCCCACCTGCAGCCGAACCAGACACAACTCTCGCTGAAGACATCGACGAAACTCTCCAGACCGTCACACGCCAGCCCCAGCGTCTCGGCCTCCACCCCATCCTCCGCATCTCACTCATCGGCGCAATCTCATTCGTGGCTGGCTTTGGACTCGGGAGTGCTCATGGTGCAACCACTGCAGCCCTCCGGTACCGCGCCGAGAACGCCCATCGCACGCCCACTTCCCGAACCGGCTGGTATCTCTACGGCAAATCACGAAACTACCATGCCATCATCGGCGGTGTCACCGAGGGCGTGAAGAACGGTGCCAGGTACGCTGCTTGGACTACACTCTTCCTCGTCATCGAGGAAGGCTTGGATAGAGCGAGGGGTAAGGTGTTTGCGAGCAGGCAAGATAGGGAAGATGGCAGACTAGCGAAAGGCCAGAGGGATTTTCTGAACACGGTCTCTGCAGCCGTCGCTTTTTCAGGGCTGTATGGATGGAGGAATAGGTTCGACACGTGGTCAGCGCAGAGGTTGACCAGGTCAGCTGTGAGATTTGCCGTGCCGTTTGGGTTGGCGCAGGATGCTCTTGCTAGTTTGAGGGGGGATCGGCCTTGGTACGTGGAGTGGGTCATGGGAAGGACTGTTGAGCGGGACAGAGTTGGACACGCGATATGACTATACTCTCCATCTGGCAAGCTTGTACACGTCTGTCAGAGACCGTCACAGTATTATTCTCTGCAAGGACAGCGGACCGAGGCTCGGCATCTACGAGCGAAGTCAACTGACACTCCATCATTCAGCCAAAGCCGTGGGATTCATCTCGTGCACGACGTGTGCACAACACTAGCACCACTCTCCGGACAGGAACAAGATGTCCCTCAATGTTATGAGCTTAGCTTGTCGCTTACAGGGGATAGCCTGACTCTCGGTACATGCAGACAGCTGCTGAACGCTCAACCCTGTGTCAGAGGGCCATAGTCCACGTCTTCGAGGATCCTGCCTGCATCATCAGCTGGCAGGGTAAGAGAAGGCTAGCTGGCACTTGCTCCTATCGGGCTCGTGTATGCATGGCAACACAGCGTCAGCCTGAGCATGCCCTCCAGTGGCTCGCCAAACAAAAGTCACGTCGCATTGTCCTCGCCACGAGAAGAGAAAACAAATGGACGAGGACCCCCGAAAACTTCTCGTCGATACTTCTGTTTCTAGTATGTCCTAGACCGGGGCGTATCGGCCAAGGGACGTGCTAAGCAGGACCCTGCTGCAACTCCAAACCAAGATTGTGCTCTGTGGTGTTTCATGTCCTAGGAAGATGTAGCTCACATTTATCTTTCACGGTGCTGCCGCGTCGTGTGCCAGGAAGATGGACAAGCTTTTGCTACGCTTCGGGTTCGCCAGCTCTCCGACCCAGACGGAGTTCGGGGACCTCATTCTCCCGTTCTACCGTTAGGGCCAAAAACAATGAGTTGATGCGTGGGGTTCTCGGTCGTACTCGATGTCAGACGATGTGACGAACGCCGCTGAACAAGTACCCGTCGGTAGATAGTTGCCCAGACATTCAGGTTGCTGGCTGTTAGGAGATTACAAGCTGTCTATGGTATCATCAGTGCTGCAGTAATACGCACTTACATGAACACGAAAAGAAACGCTATATCATGGTCTCATTCAGAGCGACTCCCATCTACGAGTGCCTGTTCCGAGAAACAGCACTAGTCGAGCTCGAGAAGAAACTGTACTGATCCATGGAAACACGCGCACACCTATGCCGTCAGCAGACTAGCAGCCACCTCTCTTGTCGCTCCTCCACACTCATGTCGTATCCATCCCATCCACTCACGCCTGCCGTCTCGTATGAGGTCACACCAGTGCAAATCTACCTTAGTCATCGTCGACCGCTCCACCTCACACTCTCTTGGCACGCCAAGGGTCCACCCACCCAATTCTCACATACTTAAATGTTTTCGCACCCCTCCAACCACGCATCCTCTCTTCTTCTCAAGGTGCTGGAAGGACGCCCCAGACGAGCATAGACTAAGGTAGAGATAGCCCGCGCGCTATTCTCCGCGACCGAAGCGGGATCAAGGCCTGGCAAGCTTCCCGGGGGTCTCTGTTTCCCGTCAGGGCGGGCTCGGACCCAGAAGACTCGTCGCCATTCGGATCCTGACAACTCGGCTTCTTCGGGGGGGCTGTTGCTGCGGCGGGCTCGCGTATTGCATGTGCATACTCGTGTGTGTATATGCGGGCTTCGTTTCGCGGCCTGTCGGTGGCTTTGCACTACCGCCGTCGACGGGTGCTGCGGCTTCTACGCTTTTTTTTCTTTCTTTCGTCGTTGCTTTTGCCTTGTGCGAGGCTTTGAGGATGGATGGATGGATGGACGCGTGTTCGGAGCTGGCTTGTTTTTCCTTTGAGCGCTCGTTGGGTGTGGGAGGGGCTGGTACCGCCTTGAGTTGGTGAGTGTCTTGTGCTGACGAGAACTTCACAGCAGGCTGCTTTCGAGGGGGCGGTCCGCACGTGCTGGATGTCAAATTGACCGACGACCGCTGCCTCAACGTGCATCTAACCGGGTGTGCACCCACTATGGCATGCACGTTCACATCGTTGTCGCTGCTGCTACTACTGCCGGGTCGGACCCCGCCAGTCGCACAATGCAAGGCCCACCGCCGCCGTGGTGCCAGTCACCGATCCGTTTGCCCAGCATCAGCCTGTCTACGAGACGAGTGTCCAGAGTCGAGAAAAGCGCCCTTTTACCAAGAACAAAATCGAATAAGCCAATGCAGGAACAAGACGGGCATCGAAAGAGTCGCGGACCAGGCAAATATCGGCAGATGCTTGTAACGTGGCCACGTCGACATCATGGCACGCCGATTGCCCTCTCCTATACCGCGGGCCACGACAAACCCGGGCCACGGGGATAGATAGTGGATGAAGCACACATCCAGCTCGTGTAACCTACATCCCTGACTCCGGCGAGTACGCATCACACCGACTGATCTCAGTACTCTAATACTCACCACTCGACAGAGCTTCGCAGTCCAGCTTAGTATCGCATGGGCCTCTCACCACTGCTTGGTGTTGTCTGGCCGGGACCACACTAGACGTCTTCAGACTCCCTAGTATATCTTGCCATGGCCCGGTGAGTCACGCCGGACGAGATCAAGGCTGGTATGGCCGCGAGATGCTTTGCCGCAGTCTTGCCACAACGGTAAAGGAACGGATAGGACGACAAGGTATAAATAGCACGACAAAGGTCAGCAGCTGAGAAGGTCCGCTCCAAAGGCTAACTGCCATCTACCAAAAGATTGCATGCAATCTTTCTTCTGCATCGAATTATTACCATCAATCGACTCACTCCTGAATCAATACTGCGCATTACTCTCGCAAGTCCAACTACTCCCACCACTCCCGCTATGTATCGAGGACCCACTAGCATAAAGCCCAATCCCGCAGATCACCGCGCCCATCAGCATTAATCCAAGATTAACAGCCGTCAGACCCATCTTCTTCCAGTTCCTGGTGTAACCTCCCCAGTTCAAGAACAACCAGAAGATCCCGCTGAGTCCATATGTGAACCACGACGCAAACAGGCTCGAAATCAGGGCGAGCAGGTTGTTGAAGTTCGGGATACTCTCCGCAATGATCCATGCGATGACCCACAACGTTCCTGTGATTCCCAGCCAGGTCCCAGTGGCAAGCCAAGTGCGTTTGCTCATGTGACGCGTCCCACGGAAGATCCGGACGTATATAAGTTTGCTGGCTATGTGGCCGTAGATAACACCAGCAACCACGATTGTGGGGATGGCGAGACCCCACGCTATCTTACCCACCTTGCCGCCAGCGGATCCCAGAGCAGGACTGAGAACCTCATCGCCCCCGTAAGCGTAGCAGACCATGGCGACGATGAAGTACATGGTTGTGTCTGTGATTTGGAGCGCAACGAGGGCTTTGGGGAAGTCTTTTGGCTCTTGCATCTCCGAGATGAAGGAGAAAAAACTGACATGAAGTTGGAATCAGGCACCTAGATGCCTTAGGCTTGGCAGGCATCCATAGTTTTAGCGTCCCACAGTCAAACTCTGTTTATAGTCTGACTGTACGACCCATTGTTCATAGCTAATTATTAATCATTCTTATCAGCTTTCAACTCATGACCGGCAAAGGCAAACACTATATTCGTGACGGAGAGGAAGGCTGACTGGAAAGATGTGCCCGGGGGTGCTGTCCCACGGAACTGGGAGTTGGACGGATTCTCGGCGCCAAGCGCGATCATGGTTATAAGTACTGCTGTTATGATCGAGACGAAACTGACGCAACTAAGCCAAGAAACCTTGAGGAGGGTCCTGGGCATATCGCAGATCCAGAAGATGAGGAGACCGACGATGCCCCATACAATTGTGCAGGTTGCGGAACTGGTGAGAGTGTTCAGGCAGATTGTCCATGTCAGGATATGACTGGCCATGCTGAAGACGAGGAAAATGGTTTGTGCTGCGCCTCCGACTTCTCTTGCAACGGATGCGACGGTGGGACCGAGGGGCCGGAACAAGACGTAAAATGCGTCAGCCATATTGTGGACCCCAGGGTGGGCGATCTTGAATTGTCTGTGTTTGTGTCAGCATGGACTTGGGTATGCGTGCGACCGAACCTTGTGCCTACCCGATGACATATCCAGAGTACGTCGCAATGACACCAAGCATCACGATCAGTATTGCTCCTCCAATCATGCCGATAGACGCCAGCACAGATGGTAAGGACAGAATTCCTAGAGAAATGGTCTCCGCTATCATAATCATCGAGCACTGCCACCACTTCAAGGTTCGGTATTTGACATCTCCTTCCTCTTCATCGCCAAAGGGGTCGCTGTCTGACTGGTCTTGCCATGCTGAAGACTTTCTCTTCTCGGCATTGGCCTTCTGGACTTCCGGATCGTCTTGCAGCGATTCAGGCAGCTTCTCTGGATCATATGGTGTCTCATATGAGGGCCTTAGAGTAGGAGAGCGGGAGCGGGGACTGGAGCCGTATTCGAGCATTATGATAGCAGAGTTGTTGTGCTGCTCCTAACTGCTTTGCCGTGGTGAGGGGTCTGCGAGGCTATGTATGAAGCGTGCAGCGGCGGTGCGATCAGGTGAAAGTGTGGTTGTATCCGTGATCAGCTCAACAAAGCGGGAATGAGCACGCAGTTGCAAAGCAGTCACAGTAAACACAAGAAAATGGAGAGAGTAGAAGACTGAGCGCGTGAGTCAGCACGACAGCCCATCTGGTATGCTCACCATCGCCCCGTGCGGTTGAGTACTTCGAGACGCTCGACGAGAACGCCTGTGTAACGCGCTCAGGAAGGAGGCGATCGGCGTCATGCAGCGACCATGGTGGCAGAGCGTGCGCCATTTTGAGCCATGGGAAAGCTCGTTGATCGTTGGCTCATGTGAGATCAGTTTTTAGCTTTGTCCCGTCAATGCTTCAAATATGTCAAGCTTCGTCCTGCTCGTGCTCGTATTGGACGTTGACGGACGATGGGTCGATCCTCCGCATTTTTAAGTCATGCGTGGTGATGTAAGAATGCCGAAGATAACCTAACCATATCGAGGTTGAGCATGAAGTTTGCAAGGTTCCCTTGCATACATCAGGTAAAATGGAAAGGGCGCGAAAGACCGTCGACGCGTGCCTACCTAGGTAGTCATTACTGCCTGAGATAGTCCTGCTGGTCCATTGGGAAAGGCCCGAACGAATTCGTCAAGACGTATTGAAAGTATAGCTGAATAACATGTAGCCATGTTCAGGTCTTCTGTCTCTGATGCATATCGACGTTACCTCATGTGACACGTTATGGAGTGTCTCGGACGTGGTCGCACAGTGTTCAACAATGATAGCCACGGTAGAATAATGTCGTGGAGCTGTCTACATGGAATCGACCGCAAAGCAAGTCGCCCCAGGGTTGTATTACTGCACTACGTCACTGGCAGAATGTGTCCACACGGTCTTGCAAAGGGAGCAGATACATGCCAGACGTCGCTGCTGGCAGATTTGGCGTTGCTTACCATCTCCCGTTCATTATATTGAGTGTTGCGGTAGCGTGGACACCCACGCGCCCGGTCAAGTCTTTCTCTATGCGTTGGCTGCCATTTCGAGGCTCTCCGACCTACCTGTTTTCGCAGCAGAAAACTTCAAGTGAGATGGCTGATCTAAGTGGCATTCCACACTGACCCTCTTCAGCCCCATTCATCCGTGCGATGATGTAGCTGTAGCCAGCTATTGGGGTGACAGGGTGACAGGGGTGACATGGGCACGTTATGCAAGTGCACCAAGATGACTTGTCTGCCCCCGTATGGTACTACTGACCGATCCATGACCGCTCCGACTTTCGGAATTGTCTCCACTACAAGCACATGGCTCTATGCTCAGTCAGCGTTGCAGCAGGTGGCGTCTGACATTCCACGCGTGCAGAGATGAGAGAGTTGTGTGAGGGGGCTATTCTTAGCTGTATGCGAACCAAGGCACGCGCAAACCTCAAGGTACTGGACTCTTCCAGGGAGGTTAAATCTCGTAGATTACGGCACGGGAGGAGTGGACTTTTGGGCACAAATTAGAAGCTGCCGGCTAGACGAGGCCTAGAATTCGCACCTGGAGATGGTTCCATAGCCCTCAGCACGAGCGCCACCTAGGCAGCTTAGCGTGTTAGCCAAGCGGTCCGCCACGCTTCAAGCTCACATGGCTCGTGCTGCCGCTAGAACTGGAAGCATGAGGAAGGTGGGGTAGTTAGCACAGACGCTCAAACGGTCGTCGTGCAATGAAATCGATGCCATGCTAGACCCTGGCCGTGCGAGGTGTATGTGCGTGTGGCGTGCTTCAATCGCACTTTCTCTCAGTTGATAGTCTATCTCTACTCAGCGAAGTGGCAGCAGCAGCAACGCGTTCACGTGTCTACCCTCTGCCATCAGCCGCCTGCCGCGACGACCGCCACGAAGCGTAACACGTTTTGCGACAACCAAATCTTCCTCATCCACTCGCAATACAGTTACAGGAGTAGTGTCGTATCAGAAGCACCCATCACCCACTGAGTCTTCTGCAGAGCGCTTCAGTGGTCTCAGCAGCTCGACCACAACCAGAGGACCTCTTAGGAGCCTTCACGTCCTCCTACACGAGATACTTCGCGCAGTGTGCAAGGCATCCGCGCTTTCTGTCTGAGCTGAGCCTCCTCCAACTCGCGAGAAAGCAGCAAACATCTATACGGGTCGAGTAGCGGCATCGTTTCGTGGATGAGCACCGAACATTGCCAGCGCTGCGGGCTTGCCCGCTAGCAATCGAAGTGTCATAGCAATCAATACAGAGGAAGATGAAGGTTGCGCTCGATGCTGGATTGCTAATGTGAGAACAAGAGTCGGCACCAACAACAATGCGACGACACCATGGTCGAGCACCCTCCCCCTACGCCGGCCGTACACCAACGCCTCCCTCAGCCGAAGTCACCTTGATCCGCAACTTTGATCATGTCGTCAACCCGACCAGACCAGCGAGGCAGTCTCCCCTCGCGACTTCTCAATTCCAAGGCATGCCTCTCGATCTCGTCGACCGCATACGAAGCTTTCCTCTTTTCCAGTCCGCCCCGGACGATTTCCTCTATGAGATCGGAAGAGCCCTCAAGCCACAGATGCACGCCCCGAACGACTATATCATGACCGAAGGAGACGATGCCAAAGCCATGTACTGGGTCGTCCGAGGCGCAGTAGCTGTCTGCTCAAGAGATGGCGAGTCCACCTACGCAGAACTGAAACAAGGCTCGTTCGTGGGTGAGATTGGTATACTCATGGATCGGCCAAGGACCGCCACCGTCATTGCCCGAACCCGTTGTCTGACCCTGCAGCTCAAAAAGGAGGATTTGACGCGCATCTTGCCCAGGTTTCCAGACATTGAACGAGCCATCCGAGAAGAAGCCTTGGAACGTCTTGCAATACTGGAGAAGAAGAAGGTACAGAGCGCCAGTGCTGCCCCCACCGAGCGAAGAGGCTCCAAGAGAACAAGGGAGCAAGGCGATGAGATGCAGGTCGATGAAAAGGACACCAACAAGCGGAGGAAATCCCCAAGTCTCGATGTCAATCGTGTCTCGCCTGCGAGCGCCTTGGGCTATGGTCTGGTCAACGTGAGAACACTATTGAAAGAACTGCCACTCTTTGCAGATCTACCACCCGAGCCACTGCACTTCCTCGGTCTGAATGCTCAGCCCGCCAGTTTTCCGCCCTTTGCCGACATCATCAAGCAGAATACGGCCGGCAGAGAGGTCTACTTCATTGTCCATGGAGAGGTCGAGGTCATCAACGAGCACGACAAATGCGCTCGTAACAATTCTCTGCCAGCTCCCGCAACTGTCAAGGCAAGACTACGCTCCGGCCACTATTTTGGCGAAGTCGTAAGCTTGTCTTTGGCTCCGAGAAGGACTGCAACTGTCAGATCTGTGACTCAGGTCGAATGCCTGATGATACCAGAGAACGTTCTCGAAGAATTCTGGCGTCGATGTCCCCCAGCGCTGAGGGCACAGATGGAGGAGACTGCAAAACAGAGGCTGAAGACCAACTCGGAGCCTGACACACCAATGGCAGATGCTGCTCAACCTCCCAACATGACAAAGCTGGATCTGGATCAGCGCCTAGGCAAAAGACCCGCGCGACCACCGAGGGTCACGTTCAACGATGCGGAAATGACTGCTCCGCTAGCACCTTTGACACCGGATGAGCCCACCGCAGCCGAACCCCTTGATCCAGATCCTTTCCTCAGTGAAGGTTTAGACAGTGTCCGATCACGATCTCGAAGGGGTTCTCTGGCGCCACCACCACCTGACGAACCGGTCCCCAAACCCTCTGCCAAACCACGGCGCTCGCCAAGAGGCTCCCCAACGAGCTCACCAAGAGGATCGCCGACGTCCTCGACAGGACCAGCCTCACCCTCGACCGCTCTCCCCACACCATCTCCTCTAGCAGAAGAGAGCGCCCCATTCACTTTTTCAGATCCATTCTTCACCCCTCGGCCACGCCCTGCAACACGAGTCGCTGATGGAGAGAATCGTGGTCGAATTCCTGACGAAGTCCTCGTCCTCGTCCTTCGCCATCTCGAAATGCACGAGTTGATGCGTCTCCAAGCCGTCTCGCTAAATTGGCAGAACGTCATCAACAAGTCTGATAAGCTCTTACATCACCTCGATCTAGCCCGTTACAATCGGAAAATCACCGACGATCTCCTTATCAGGACTATCATACCGTTCGTTGGATCGAGGCCGAGAAGTATCGACGTATCCAACTGCTTCCATCTCACAGACGAAGGTTTCTCTGCGCTAGTCGAACATTGCGGTCAGAATGTTACGTCCTGGAAGATGAAGAGCGTGTGGGACGTCACAGCAAACGCAATCTTCGAAATGTCGACCAAAGCCAAAGGTCTGGTCGACATCGATCTCAGCAATTGCCGGAAAGTTGGCGATACTCTCCTCGCACGTATTATTGGTTGGGTCACGCCCCAGCATCCCTCACAAATGCACATGACAGGCCGCCAATCAAGCATGAAGAACCGACCAATGCTGCGGACCAGAATGCCAGACCAACAAGCCAATGGCGCTGCAATTCCTTCGGCAGGCACAGTCATTGGCTGTCCTAACCTGAGCACAATAACCCTCAGTTACTGCAAGCACGTCACAGACCGAACAATGCACCACCTCGCCACCCATGCCGCCAGTCGTCTCCAATCCCTCGATCTGACAAGATGCACCACAATCACGGACACAGGCTTCAGCTACTGGGGCCATACCATCGTGAAATTCACCCGCCTTCACAAACTTGTGTTGGCTGATTGTACGTATCTATCCGATCAGGCGGTCATATACCTCACCACCGCCGCCGGCCAGGCTCTCCGCCACCTCGACCTGTCTTTCTGCTGCGCACTATCCGACACGTCGACCGAGGTGATCGCTCTCGGTTGTCCAAACCTCGAAGTTCTAGACATGAGTTTCTGTGGGAGCGCGGTGAGTGATGCGAGCTTGAGAAGTGTGGGCAACCATTTGGCGGCTTTGAGGGTATTGGCGGTGAGAGGCTGCGTGAGAGTCACGGGGATGGGCGTTGACAGTGTGGTCGAGGGGTGCAAGGTTTTGGAGAAGTTTGATGTGAGTCAGTGCAAAAACCTGGCGGCGTGGAAGGAGAGAGACGGTGTTCAGAAGTGGAGGGAACGGGGGAGGCGAGTCGAGTTTTTGATGATGAGGTGAGACGAAGAAGTGGTGGACATCTATCTATCTATCTCTTTATTCATCTGGGCAGATGAGGCGGGCGGTGCGGCTGTTTATATCGGCGATTTACTTGCGTTGGCTTATTTACATGATACCCTTGTCGCTACTTATGTGGGAAATAAGATGAAATGGACTGAGAACGCGAATAACATGAGATAGATTTGGAGCTGTTCACGGACGAAGTTTTGTCTTTTGACACTCGACGTTTCTCGTCAACTAGCCATCACTTATCAATCCATGCCACTTCGACGAGAGAGGACCGGGGCCATTCAGATAGTGCTCAAGCAAACCCGTGCCCTCCTCGCATGCATTCAACGTGCTCGCCCACAGCACGATTACCCATCTGGCGCGGCGCAGTCTGCTATCCTGCCCTCACCATAGCATCTGCGGGTCTTCCCCGTCGTAATCGGGTGACTCGCCGGTGTACTCTTCGTCGTACTCCGGGTCGTCTTCTTCGTACTCGTGCTCGGAGTCCGTGTCGATGATGTCTTCGTCTTCGTCGTCGGAGTAGTTGTTCCGCAGGGTGCTGTTGGTCCAGTCGCCGTAGAGTTCTTTGCGCTGTTCTTCGCTGGTGGCTTTGTGGGGAGGGGAGGTTGAGGGGCCGGCTGGCGTTCGCTTGGAGGGTTGTTGACTTGTTGAGGTACTGGTTGTGGCCTGAGGCTCAGGCAACTGTCTACTGGCCGTCGAGGCGGGACTCTGCGTGGGCCTGCGTGGTTTGGGGGCGTCTCGGACGGCTTCCCAGATTTTGTACAGTCTTTGGCTTGCTGCTGATTGAGGTGATGGAGTGTGTATTGTTGATGCTTGAGGTTTGGAGGCCGGCATAATTAGTTTGGTGGGCTGTGGTGCGGCTTCTGGTGCTTTTGTGTCAGGGGTTGGGTATGAGATTTCTGAGGGTGTAGCGGCTAAAGCTTGGAAAGGCATGGGGATAGGGGTGGATCTAGCGGGCTGTTCTTGCAAGCGAAGCTCGCGGGTGCGAGAGGCCAGTTAGTCGTAAATACCCTGGCATCGATTTTGTTCCTTCGTGTCATCTTGGCGGGATATCAGTGTTCTCAGCAGTGGCAGGGTTTGAGAGTAGGCATCAAGCGCTTCTAGAAACTGCGAGGACTTGTCATGCGAGACCGCTTGTTGCCGTTTCTCTAGCACCGCCATCTGAAGACGCTGCATTGATGCGTTGTGATATATTTTGGAAGTATTGGGTGATAACAGCTCTGCGGATGTGGAAGCAGGTGCAGCAATGTTCTCAGGCCGCGGGGTGTTCAGGTTGTGAGTCCAGCTGACTTCTGTCACAGAGGCGGGATCTTGCTCAATGTCTGCTTTTGACGGCAGCGGCTCGTTAGTGGCTGCCGAGGTTGATGACTTGGCTCGTGGTGAACCGACTTCAGAATTGCGTCTCTGCTCGGAGCTTTGATCGATGACATCTGCAGAGTCTTGCTCGATTTCGTCTTGTGATAACAGCGGCTCGTGGAAGTCTTGCCGCCGTGGATGTTCTTCAGCGACCTCTGTAAAGAAGGGCTTGATCACACCTTCTGATGGCAATAGACGCTCGCCCTCTTCTTGGTAGAGCGGCTGAAAGCTCATCTCGCCGCATCCTGAGTTGAATCTCTGTTCTGGGCTGCTAATCATGGCCTCGACGGGAGCCGGCTCCTCCTTCATCGCTGGGGACGGTAGTACTTCCGTGATGGCTCCGTGCTTGGACAAGTAATCTTCAGTCTCGCTAGGTGCCAGATTTAGGTTATGGTCTGCAGCTTCATCCATCATCTGGTTGCTGCTTGATTCGATCCCTGTTCGAACCTTTAGAGGTTCCTCGCCGGCTGCCTGTTGTCCAGATCCGTTGGTCTCTAGGGGGAAACTGGCAGTGTCTAGCGCAGTTTCAGGTCCTTGTGACAGTGCTTTTTCACCATCGTCCTGCTGTTCTGGTTCATATTTCTGTAGTAAAGGGTTGTCAGCATGTTCACTGGCTTCTTTGTCTACACATCTTTGCTTTTTGGAGTCCTTATCCAATGATGGGACATGGGCAAGGTCCCCGTGGCACCAGTTGCCTGTTTGTTGTCCTTCAGACGTGTCACTCCCCGTGGCAAGATCGACACCGTCATTGTCTAGAGATCCCCCATCACCGTCTGCTTGTCGTTCTACTGCAGCTCCTTCCTCTTGAGTGGCCTCATTAATCTTCTCATCAATCTTCTCATCGGCCGTGTTGTTGTCTGTTAATATGTCGGCATAGTCGGTACTGATCTGTTCTTCAGTGTCCTGTTGCTCTTGAAACTCACTAGGTTTTGAGTCGCGACTGGGAGTGTTCCCCCGGAGCGTTCTCTCTTTGTGATCTGCTTGCTCGTCGGCCCGTCGGGCTTCCAGAAGTGGGCTAGTACATGCTCTATCGATGTTTTCGTCATCATTAATGTCCCCTACCCCAGGTGTAGCACACTCTTCGACAGCAAGGATCTCCCTTCTAGCAGTTGCCTCGTCGGCAGGTGCACTCGCCGAACGCTCAGCTGTAATGACTCGGCCGCTAGGTTCGTTCTCATCTTCTGAGTCTTGTCTGGCGGATGTCTTCGTACTATTGAGTTCTGAATGACCATCAAGCTTCTGGACACCGCGAACATCAATCTCAGCGAGATGAGCCTGGGTGTCCTGACTGTCGACTTCCTCCATGCTATCCAGCGACTCTCCTTGTACTGTGTAACGTATCCCGCGAGCGGCGAGGTCTTCTGACAGCTCTTGCATCTCGTTCGCGAGTTCTGCCTCACGAGCTTCGACAGCTGCGAGTAGTGCATCAAGTTCTTTCGGACCGTATCCATTACGGGCATGGAGGGTCTTGGCCTCTTTCAATGCATGTCTTTCTTCTTGATAGCTTCGCATCTTCGACACCATGTCCTCCGACGCCAGTCTTTCTGCATCTGCTTCGTCTACAAGCTGGAGCATCTCGTGAATTTCGTCATTGATTGCTGTGTATTCCTGAGACTTTAATGAGCTTTCCTTGACAACAAGATCTCTGGTCAAGCAGCTAAGTCGCGATGGCACCGCTGTATCTAATTCAAGTCGCCTTGCTAAGGAGTCCGTCATTACGTCTCGTGCGGCTGCTAGCCTTTGCTCCGCATCAAGGAAGTCGTTGAGTTGCTGCTTCGCTAGCTCTGTTGCGGTATCTACAACTTCGAAGTGGTGATTGATTGCCTCCAGCATGTCACTTTTGGTTGACAGGTGGGAGCCCTCGACTCGTTCAGAAACAACTGACAAATCTGCATGAAGGATCCTGAGTCGGCGTTGTGTGGCATCCAGCGAGGCAACCACTTCATGTCGGGTCTTGTCGTGCTCTGAGAAGTGTTTGTAGAAGCTGACTAATTCCATTAATGCATCATAGGTCGCTTTGGGGATCTTGATGTGACTGGAGTTGTCCGAGTCAATTCCGGGCTTCACTGGGATCTTGTCAACAGCTTTCTGTACTGAGGCTCGTTTGGACTCATTCTCTTGGGGCGTGGAAGTATATTCGTCAGTATGCAGAATGGAGGAACTCTTTCCCGCCTCGTCATCTTTCAAGCTGACCTCCTCATACCGATCTGGGATTGGTGAGGTCGGCTCGTCGACGAAGTTGTCGTAACACTGGTCAGGTGCTTGTACGAAAGCAGCTGTGATAGTGGTCTGATCGTATTGATGCTGGGAGTCACATTCATTGAGACAAAAAGTGGACGATGTTTTCGGCTCCTTAACATCTTCCAGGCCGGTGTCTACATGCTCGGCGAAGGCCAACGAGCTTGGGTCCTGTGCATCATAGAGGTGCTCGAACGCATCCCAGATGGCGTTCTTGATATCAACCAACATTCTGTTGGGCTGTCGCACGACTTGGTCTTACTTTCGTGCGCGTAGCCACTTTGTCGGTAGCTGACAAGATCAAGGCAAGTTAGAGATGATCCGGGCTGGCTCCCAGCGCTGGTGCCGGATGCGGTATGCGGTCGCGAACTGCTCTTTCAGAGGCAACAAAGCGATGTTGACCAAGGTGCGGTCTGTGCGCCGTTGGACAGGCCACTGTCCAAAAGCCATGACACTAGCCATTATCATTGCCGTACCTCTAGAAAATAGCCTCGGATGCGGTTGATTTGACGGTTTCACGGTCGTCGTGCATATTGAGCAAGACTCTTGCCTGGGAGACGTTGTTCAGAGGGATCCATGAGATCGATTGTACTTGCAAACGGCCTTGCCAGGTAAGGGATAGATGCTCGTTGGAGTCCTGGCACGAAGCAGTCACGACCATGGCTATAGCGACAGAGGGTTGATAAGAATCTAGGATATAAGAAGCAGGACTTCGACACAGCAGTAGGATATCGGTACTCCACTAAGCTAGCTTAGACCTGAAGGTAATACCTACCAGGTGCTGACTTAGGCTCGGTGAACCTGCTTCATAAATCCGCGGCCTTGGGCACCGTTATGCCTCGCTTGCCTCCCATATTGCTTGTCTCAACAGAGCCCCCGAGGGTGCTGCAAACTATACTCTGTATGCTCATGTGTAGAGTCTCCATCCACCTAAGCTCTGATCTTGGACAACGCAAGGAATATCACATCAGCATAATGCAAGTGTATCATCACAAGCGACATTTAGCCAGCTGCACCGGGCAAACATGCCGGCAGCCCACGGAAGCTCTGAACGCGTTTGAAACCTACGCGAAAAGAGTCGCGAAACATGAAGCGAACGGTTGGTCAGAGCTATAGCACGTCAGATTGTTCCAGTCAAATCCCGTTTCATACAGACCAAGGTGAAGAAGTGCATAAGCAAGTGAGTACTGCCTCTTTCAGGGACGTCCTCTAGTCGTTCAGTGACATTGTCGACCACCATGACCGATTGATACTGTTCTCCTCGCGATACTTCGCTCTCAATTTCATTTTGGAACTGACACACTGATGCACAGCCAACCGCAGTGTTTCTAAGCGTTTTATACTTCATGAAAAAAAACCTTGAGTTTTCGTCCTTATCACCCTACATATCAAGACATTGGAAAATTTCTGAGAAGTATATGTGCCTCCAGAGCTCAACAATGATCTGTTGGCCCTACACTATCGAGTTGTTACGAGCCGATCTATGTAGCTCATCATCTTTCACTTCAGTCGTTGCAACCCAAACCTGTGGTCTTTCACATTGGTGTGCAAAAACCCACACACATCGGTTTGCAAGTCTCAAGGTGTTGTTACTGACAAACAAAGAGGGATACAAAGTTGCAACAAAATGTGCCAAAGGACTATTTACTCACCAAGGTATATTTTCCACAACCTCAGAGCATTGAATTTCACTGCCATTCGCTTAAGGTTTGTATCAGCATGCACAATAAAAGGCTGGTAGAGCACTGTACAACGGCAGTGAGTACCTGACAACTTGTTCTCACGCCCCGGAGAAGCAGCCGTATTCGAAAAAGTGCAAGTCAACATTGACTTGATGACCGTGACAGAGCCAAAACCGAAATGGCCTACCACTCATGTTACTAGTCACTAAGCGAATACAGTGCAAGTGCGGTGTGGTCACTTGGACCGGTTGCAACAAACCTTATACATATATATCTTATAGATTGTCCATTGCTATAAGACTACCATTTGAATCGTCCATTTTCTGACAAGTGCCAACTTCAATCGCCCAAGACGGTCGATCTCCATGACTGACTATCGTTGAAGAATTGCCGACAGTTTAAGTTGTTGATGCGTTCTTCACGTTGTTAAGTTCGTTTCTCAACGCAAAGGTGATCAAGTCGAACACCATGGTTACAGCTAGGTACTCATCTCAAGAGCTCTTCGCCAATGAGAACCCAAGCAGAGGCACGCACCTGTTGAGTACCCAAGAAGAAGACTCATTACATTCAGAAGAGAGCCTGACTGAGCGTACAACTGAGGGAAGCTTCAAGACGACCTACAGCCCTCCCAGAAGCGAAGAGGGAGATGAGATCTACAACCACGACGACAGCTCCAACCACGATGACGAGCGATGCAGTACCTGCGGCGAACGCATCAACATTTGCCGCCCTTATCAATGTCAACTTGACCACTGCTCTTCGTCTGCAGCTGCCCAACATGCAGGTTTTGCTTGAATGAGGTCTTGGCCTGCTCATGTCCCGATTGTGCTTTCTGCAACAAAACGCCAGATCGGTGCTGCTGCGTCCGTCCGAGCGATCAACATCGTTCGCTTCGTGAAGCCTGTCGAGCCTGCGTCCATGCCTCGGCCGAAGACCGTTGTCTTGCAAGGTGACATGATGACCGTCGCCATCATCAGGCACCCCTTCCCGAACTGGAGAGACGCCGCAAGAGACCTCAAAAAGCGCAGCCTGAGCAAGGTTGTGATAGCCAAGCAGAGATTGACCAACCTCCTAGTAGTTGCACCAAAGAAAGCAGTTGCGAAGTACAAAGAGCGCAGAGATTGGCGGAAGCATGTGATGGACTGTCGAAGCGTTACACTTTCGGAGCCGAAAGTGGGCACTGACTATAAGTATGTCATTGATAAGGCTGGTCTTCGAGACATGATTACACAGCTCGCAGACCTACGAACAGATGAAGCGTACATCAGCTCCGACATGGAAGCAAAAGGGTTGGGCCACGAGTCACCACTGTGCGTGATGCAGGTTCGGGACCACTTGCACAACCAGTCATACCTCATTGACCTACTTGTGCTTGGTAGGGATGCTTTCAAAATCAAGAGCGAGCACAAAAAGGCCACCCTCAAAACCATCTTGGAGGCTCCGAACCGCAAGAAACTTATCTTTGATGGTCGACAAGACCCTTGCACGTTATTCGCGAACGCAGGTGTGAAGCTGCAAGGCATCATTGACCTACAGATCATGTACATGCTCACGTCGGACCACTGCCCACCGAAACGCACCGGTCTGAAGAATGTCGTCGAGCTCACATGCGAGTTGAGTCCTGTCGAGTTGAGCCGCTGGAACCCAAACAAAGCCGACTCACCTGGTCAGCAGAAAATCTGGGAGAATCGACCTCTCGCAGCCGAACATCGAGCCTATGCTCTCGGCGACGTCGAACTGCTTGGTCATATGTATAAGAACATCTCGGCTCGTCTGAATGATAAAGGTATACAATGGGCACAAGACTGGTCGGCAATAGAGGTTCAGCGTATCTGGTGCAAAGCTGAGCATTGGAAGTCTTTAGGGGGCTGCACTAGCGCAGGTTTCGATATATGCTGGGGAGGTTACGCTGGTCCAGACTACCCACAAGTGATGAGGGTAGGACCAACTTTCTGGAGACGGCGCAAGATAGAGCTGGAGCTCGAAGACGAGTACGAAGACGAGCGCAACAGACGTGAAAGGTTCGATTGTTACAATGAGCCATTGGTCAATTACGCATCGCCACCTCAAGGGACCAGATAGCTGATGGCGTCGTACCTCGTGGTAATGAACAGACAAATGTCTTGGTACACGATGCAATGAAGACGCCCAACCACTAGCGACAACGGTCGACAACTGTGAAGAGGAGACAATCCCTCGGAGGACATTGCACGTGAGCTAGAGGAGTCTACTTGCTAGAGATTCACTGATTTTGAGGCGTCATGCCTGCAATTCAGACTTGGCTCGACTATTGTAGGAATGCGGCAACTATTGAAGAACGACGCACATGAGCACAAGCTGCAGTTTAGCTTTCATCGAACTGATTCTACCTTCGATAGGTTCTCGTTCAAGTACTACGACAAATTCTACTTCCAATCAATCATTGACTTCTAACACACCGAGCTCAACTCTGGTTGTAAGTGCCCGTCTTTCGATCTTTCCCGACTCAAGCTTAAGGCCTAGTTCTTTTCGTGCCGTAAGACTTCGTGGTAAACCCATCCTCGTCTACCTGCGGTTTTGGCTTCGGTTGTTGGGATCTTGTAGCTGTCTTGTCCTCCCGCACCTTTGTTTGGAAGTATCTTTCATGCTCGGTAACCAGCTCAGACGATCCCATGTGTGAGACCGTTCTGTACCGTTTGTAGAGCAGGGCACCACTCTGAGTGGTTAATCGAGACTTCTTGACAATTGGCCATGCATAGCTGATAGACACGGGTTCGTTAAGGTTGATGTGTTGACCTAACTTACCTTTCCAGTTAGCATCGGCAGTGATCAGTACTTCATCTGTTAAGTATTGGGCACTAGAGCCGCTCAGCATGTTCGTATCAGCAATCGACATGGCGGTAGTCCTGTAGTGGCTGGGCTTACGTAACACACCGTTCCCGCTACAGGTGTAGATCGGCAGCACGGTCATCCTCTCCTCGTAAAGGGCGACGATGACTGCCGGTCTCCACTTGGGACATATGTCGCCAACTCTGGTCTTGACTCTGTAGTCGTCGTCTTGCTCACTAGGGTTCATGGCCAAGACCAGGTGTGGAATCTCAACGATCTCGTAAAGTCTGTAGTCCTTCGCTTCTGTACTCACACGCACTTTCCTTACCTGGTCGGAACCTCCGACACTTACCGGATAGTCGACGACGCTCCCGGACTGCACTGTGCCAAGTGCAGTGACTGTTGCTCTTGCTTCACCTCTTCTGCTCATGTAACTGTTCGTGACTGCTTGAGAACGAAGCGAAGAGGCCCCCGCAGGAGTCTTGCTAGGTGATTTGCCATTTCGTCGACGATTGAAACCATCATCGTTTCCCGACATCTTGATGCTGTGTCGGATCGCTTGGGATTCGAGAGTTGACTGGTTGTGGAAGTAGTTCGTCTCAATTCAACAGTCGAAGATGGACTAGCGACGAAGTGTGGGTTGTTCGAAAGAGAACCAATAGTCTGTCTATCAATTCTGCTTTGATGATACGAGGCCAAGCTCGAGGAGAGGTAAGAACTCCTAAGCAAGAAATGTCAGAGACCATGCGGTCTGCCACCACATTGTTCTTGAAGCGCATTCTTCTCAGCGGCGATTTCAGTGACGATGAAGACAGTAGGTTGAATATCAGCACAAAGAACACCACAAAGTCTTTCACTCTATTGTTGATAGTGAAACAGGCCGATCACAAAGGCCACCGGATTCGTTGACAATCAAGCTGCACCGCAAGCGGATGAATTATCCTTGGTCCTGTATTCTCTGCATCGTTCTTCTGGCTGTCTGGTATAGCGCATGGAACACGTTTACAACTAGTCGTAAATCAGCCTTATACACAACGGAGCAACCTTGACTTTGTCGCAATCGTACCAATACAAAATATGGCAGTGTTCTCGCATGCGCTACGTCGTTTTCTGTTTGGCGGTCACGAACCTTTCGAACACAAACCACACGACCATGATGGACCTGCCTCCGCATCTCAGCTCCAGCACGATGCACGGGTGCATAAAGATGTGTTCTTACTTACCCTCGAGCTCCTTGCTCTGAAGCAGGACATTGAAGATGCTGAACAAGAACAACATCAGGTTGGTGAGGTGCTCCTGCCCCATAAGAGGAGATTGCAGGTCCTCATTGAGAGGTATCAGCATATGAAGACCTTTTTTGAGTCACGGAATGAGGAGGACAACCTGGAGCTTGTGGTCGCTAGGATAAAGCGAATGGAGTCGGGAATCGAGGAGATCGACCAACAGATGGGATCAAGTGCTGAAGCCATCGAGAAACTGAGAAGCGTCCACGACGGGATCGTCCGCAAGATAATGAGAACAGCCCAGATACGTTCTGTCCGCCGGACTCGGCCGTCAGAATCTGGAAACCGGTCTCTGATAACGGAGCGCATGATGCGTCGAGACGATATCCAAAAATACGAAAAACAAGCCGCTGAGATTGAAGAAGACATGGAGGCGGAAGCATCGGAACGGTTCCCCCCTGACAGTGACGACAGTGGCGATGCGCTGTCCTTCACTTCTGAGAATGCCGAGGAGCAAGAAAGGATTGAACTACAGATAATGTTAGGGAGACTCAGAACGCAACGAGCCGAGCTAGAACATCATCCAGGAAGCTCCGCAGCAGGAGAGATCGACGCACTGACCCATCAAATAATTGACCTGGGCGACGAAATTGCTATACGTGGGACGCCTTGTGTTAAGGGAAGTCTCATCTTCAAAGATGATTTTGATGCGTCCAAAGACAACGGCGAGCGCATGGTCGTCAACGTCTCGGAAGACGTCAATAGTGTTTCTGATCTGGCAGCTGGTCCACCACAGGAGGTCTGCAAAGAACTGACAGGTCCTGGGTTGTTTGATGGTGTGGTCGATATTGAGGTACCCGAGAACAGGGGGGGATCCGATGACGAGACAACCGAAATGGAATCCAAGAAGGCAGAACGAATGAAAAGAGCGATGAAAAGAGTGGCAACCTGGGTAAGTCAGCTCGAAGCCGATGACAAAGGCCCCCAATCCGACGCGAATCACAATGTCCTGGATGACAACTTCGAGGGCATGGACAAACTAGACAGCGTTATGGTTGGTGAGAGCGATTCGGTGTACAACCAGGACCTCACAGACTTCACAAGCGTAATCCTTCGGTGTCGGATCGACTCATGGTATAGGATCTGTGAGCGACATTATCAGACCCTAGATGCAGCGGTGCAAGTAATGCATCCGCGAGGTATGGTGACTAGGTAGAACGCTTTCTGCGGGGCCAGACGAGCGGTTGAACCAAAAAGATCTGCAACCTCGAATTATGAGAAGAACGCTTTAGCAGGTTTTCGCTCAGTGTGCCCGTATCGCGTACCACAATGCTCGCTCATCAATCGTCGTTGTAGTGGAAGGTACAGGCTTATTGGAAACGGTGTCCAGTCGTGCCTCATGTCTGAAGGCCCGCAAAAATCGTTGCTGTGCTTGAGAAGCAGGGAACAGGAACAGCCGACTAGTTTAGTGATCATGATGCTAGAGTGTCAGTTTCCATCCGTGTTTGAGTACATGAGACATCTAGAATCACATCTTTAGCTTGCCGAAGTGTTATTTCGGCGGTTACTAAAACTTCAGCTGGTGGGTGCCCACCCATACATGATGGTCATGTCTTCTCCTTCCGTTGAGCTCGCTGATACGAATCTCATTCAGCATTGCCAACTCAGCATTGATGAACGGCAGCGCTATCGTTGCGTCGGCTCTCTGGCTCGTCACCGAGTTTGTCCCGCTCTGGAGCTGGATAGAGGCATGTTCTCGTCGCTGATTCGAGTGCTCTGTATCGAAGGGAAGCGGCAAGATTGTTAAGCGTCACGACTGCTGGTGAAACATTCTTGAAGGTGGTGTATCAGTGGCAGTATGCCCGAGCCAGGCTTGCTAAGCGGCAGACGATGAGAGGTGAGCCTTACTGCCTTAGAAAGTCAGCCGAATGAAGTTCATCTCCGTTAGTGTCTACCATCACAGCTCTTTAATTTGACAATCTCTTTCACAACGACCTTCCTGTTTGGGTTACGTCGAGATCCATGAACAAAAGCGAGATAGCATAGTTCAGAGGCGGTTTAGACTGTTGAAGTTACATCTCAGTTACGCTTCGGAGCTCGCTATTTTACGTCTGTAGGTGGAAGCTTTGCTTCTTCCTTGAAGTGATGAAACAAGCTTCCCGATACCCAGCGCATTAAATGGAAGCCTTGCAGATTGGGGCTAACAGAGGCAGACTAAAACCCCGTAACTTCGGACCAGCCTAAAGTTCCAAGTCGTGATGGTAGTCTTACGACCGTACTTGCCTTCTCCGTCCTACGCATACACTGCTGTCACCAGTGGCAACATAGGAAGCGGCGGCAGAAGGCAGTTAACAAAGTGTTTGCCCATTTTGCACGCAAGGTCGGATAGTATCCGAGTCGGTGAAATTTGTCACCGTGCATGTTGGCAAACTTGAAGCGCGTTCTGACCTCCGACCGAGGCTGAATCTCAGACAACAGTTTGTTATTCGCTGCTTCAACAGACGGCAATGGTGACAGGGGTACCCAGACCATTCCATGGAATGCAAGGTTGTGCGGACGCCTTCGTGGGTGAAAGCGCCTCCGCTAGCTGCACGAGATTACGTCTGGGGTCCCCAGATCAGAAGCCCTTCCGATCGGTAGCGAATGTCCAGTCCACTGATTCAAGTCCATCCCACTTCTCCAAACCTCCAGCCTACATTCAGCTGTGTCGATGACCACACGATCGGTGCAAAGCAGGTGGATTTTCGGCCTTCGAGCAGGAATCCGGGGCATCCGCATTTGATTTGTTTACGAGAAGGTCCAGCCCGCACGCGAAGCCTCCCCACAATTGATTCGAGACCGGTCTTGTGAGCTAGAATTTGGCTCTCGAACAAGCTATGCGAAGCATCGTTGCGTAAGACACCAGTGCAAGCCGTGTGGACACCCTTTCCTTATGAGCATTAGCTGCTATTCCTCCGCATTAACTTTATGACTGGCTTCGACAGAAAGTCGCTGGCGGCGTTCTCGTACTGGCTTCCCGCCCTTGGATCACTCCTGAAGCCGCTTTGTTGCTATTCGAGAAGGACAATACTACCGAGAGCTTGGATCTCTTTTGAACCGATCTGCAGGCCTGTTGCCACGACTGGAGCCTCCATGTTGTTTGGCCTCCACACCATGCTATGCTCATTGCCGATGTACTAACTGTGAATGCTAGGGTGCCCAACATCCAACAATGGTATTTATGCGCAGTCTCCTTGTCCTGGCTCCCACTCTCTCGCTTCCTGTCTACTCTGAACAAGTCTGCTCCATAATAGATCAAGTTGAGCTCGCACAATTCAAGTCCGGCAGGCCACATCCATATCTATCACCCTTTTTTCCTACTCGCTTAAGCAACGATCAAGATGGCAGCAGCCAACGTTTTGTCACAACAACCCACGCCGGAAGACAAGCCTAGCGATTGGACACATGATCACCATCGACACTCTTTGACTCGTCAAATGACCGTCGCCCTAACCCCTGAGCAATATGAAAAGTTGTTCTTCCAGCCTAACCAGGCGAAGGGTGATCTGGCAAAGCGGTTGGGTAACCCAACACTACTGGGACTCCTAGGTTTCTTGGTACCTTTCACCAACACTATGTTCGCCTTGTGTGGATTCCAAGGAGCTAGCACCGCTTCGCTTGCTTCCCTCACTGGCGCTTGGTACTTCTTCGGAGGTATCGCCATGGTACTTGCGGGCATTTGCGAGTTCATTCTCGGCAACACCTTCCCGTTCGCTGTGTTCGGAATTTGTAAGTATCCTTCGTCATATGAAACGACACCCGCTAACCTCAACTGTAGTCGGCGTCCACTGGGTTGCACAGGCATACACCAACGACCCCACACATCCATTAGACGCCGCCTATGGCACTGGTGCCGAAGCAGCACTCTCCGTGGCCTACACTTCCGGTCAAGGTCTCTACAACGTTGTCATGCTTCTTGTCTCAGTCATATTCACCATCGGCTCCCTGCGAACCAACGTCCCATTTGTTATCACCTTCGTCGCTCTCGACTTCCTCTTCGGGTTCTTCGCTGCGGCAAACTTCCAGCTCGGCCACAATCCAACTGCAGCCGGTATTGCCTACGCTGACAAGCTTTTCCTCATCGCTGGCGGGTTCGGAATGGTTGCATGCATAATGGGCTGGTATCTTGCCATCATCACCGTCTGCGCATCGACTGGTGTCCCGTGCCCGTTGCCGGTCTTTGATCTCAGCACAAAGCTGTTCCGAGACTCAGGTGCGAAGACAAACGAGCATGCTGGTGCCGTGACTGAGACAATCCATGGCTGAAAGAACTACAACTATGTAACGTACTGAGGGTATCGTTGATGTCGACCAAGTATGACGATTGAACTTGTGGAGCACGGTTCTTACATCCATTTGAATACGTTCAATCGGACTCGCTTCGAGGAGACAATGTCCATGAGCACTTCACTCAAATGCTGCTCGTGCAAAAGTTTAACCTATATGAATGTTTGAAGAATGTATTTGACCCAAGACTTAGCCTACAGTTTGCAGTCGTGACAATGATTGATGTGAAATGTCCTCCTACAGTTCTTCATTGTTGTTGTGTAAGTTGTGCCGTTCACTTGAACGCTCATCCGTATGCACTTACATCGAAGTACTATTACGTACCTCTCGAATCCGACTAACTCCGATTCTGCCATTACGCGTATCTTGGCACACGTGTACTTCGTGTGTGGCTAAAGTGATGCTATACTTGCAGCTACATTTCCTACCTGTTCTCGCACGCAAATGTATTACTTTTTTCTTTGTCCACATCGCGTCGTGTGGAATTCTCGGTGTCTTCGAAAAATGAGAAGCCTTGTGGAAGAGCAGGGAACGTCCATTTGCGAACACTGAGACACGACGAGGTCAATGGTTTCTCGCACGGCTTTGTCCTGTCGTTGCGCTTGATCGAAACACCAAAGCGCCTTTGTCGCTGTCGACATGATTGCTATGGCAGAATGCTCGTCAGACAGAGTAAGGCTTTGCGCACTGTTTAAAAGCAATCAGGAAGGCTCAGACAAAGGGCCTGGTTTTCTTGGAAGAGCACTAATACACACCACCACAGCCTCGAACAACGCGTACCTGACAGAGTAGCTGCTATTTCCCAGGTATGGTAAGTGAGACCTGTGATTACCAGCACGTTCCGCTGTTCCTGGTGGGATCATCAGATGTCGCCATACCCATCATCACCGCACGTGGTTTGCGTGCATCCAAGGCCGTGACTCGACCTTTTCTTTGTGCTTATGCATCCATGACTACAAAAGGTATGACAACAAAGGTCGCCGCAACCGGCGGCGTGGTTTTACAAAGCCCACTAATTCTGGCGCCGTGACAATGGCCTCGGACGAAACTACCCTATGCTCGAAACTTGCATGTGGGAAAGACGATCTCAAACCCAGCTAGAGTAGTCGTGAGAGGTAATCTTCCTCGCAGAGAAAGCTACCCGGCACTTGACTTACCTTAGTGTACAGCACCTGCTCGACGATGACAAAAGGAGCGAAAACACCATGGGGCGGGCTTCCAAAGGCTGTACTAGACACCCTCTTGCCTAAGACTCAAGCATTTCGAAAGACAAGACCTGGTAACAAACGGAGACATTCCACGAGTAGTGTCACAGAGAGCGTCAAATCGTCGAAGAGGCTTTCAGCCGGGAAAGACCTGAACTGCTGTGACAAGTGTGGCCATGCAACGAACACAGCATCCGACAACATTACCACCCGAAAATGGTTAGGCAAGGTGAATACGGAGCCCAACCAATGGCGGCGTGGAATGGTCGTTCGAGTCCCTCACATGGTACCAACACTAGGAGAAGTGCCAAATGCTGAGTGCCGGGTTTGGTCGAAGAACGTGGGCAACATATGCCCAAAGGTGAGATATGCCATTGTGGTCGCAGTATACTGCACGCGAATGATCGTGTTACCGATCTTCAGCGCACAGGGGCATGGAACAAGTCACAAACCTGCTGCCTATCAAGTGACAGCCATGTCAGTATTAGCGAGGCCAGAACATTCAGTGGCGCAGAAGGTCACAGACAACGTCTTGTACATATCTGGTGACTGGCAGCCCAGGGAAGGGTCTCATGTCAACCTGAATGAGCCCATGTCTGTACAGTACGCTTGGCCACTTGAATGTGACGATCAGCTCCAGCCGAGAAGCACCGCCTTATTGCAACAACGATACAGGATCGCTCACAACATGGCGTTCGTGCCTCTCTTCGCTCAAGAGAGCTACTTCAGAAGCCAGCTCACGCGGGAGCCTATCCTTTGTCCCCTGCCTGATGGAGCACCAGCAGATGAGCACTACGTCAGCGAGCCACATCGACCCAGCGTCGCATCAGAGAACGAGAATCTGCTGAACAATGATCTTGGCTATGGTCTGGAAAACGTGCGACACGATAGCAAAGCCGATAGAGTCCTGATGGCATGGAAACCTTCCCTGCAACATCTCTTGAACAGTACGACAGCCTTTCCATATTGCGGTGCCGCAGGATTGTGGGAAGTCGACCCGACAACGGCATTAGATGGAAGGGATCCGGGGTTTGACTATCACCCATACGATCATATTAAGGACAAGAAAAGTGCCGCGAAGAAGGGTTCAAACAGTAGTAGCGATCAACTCAGTCCAAGGACAGTCAAACTTCCCAAGGGAAAATGGCAATGTCTACATGACTGTGCAGACAAGGGGAAGTGCAAGCATTCGTGCTGCAAGAATGGGGTGAAGAGGAAGCCGAGAACAGTGAAGCAAGAGGATTCTGCGAGCCCTTCTAAGACCAGCGGTGGCCGAGTGAAAAAGATATCGTTGAATAGAAGCAACAAGAAATCAAAGAGGCCGAGGAAGAGAGATGCTATCAACGTTGACACGGACAGTGGTCGTAGGAAGAGTCAGAGGCTTGCCCGAGGGAAGGCTGGACTCGCATTGTGGTAGTCAGCCGGTTGGCTACGATGTCAAAGGATGATATCAGCAGTGACCTTTTGTGGCGTATGTGGAATGTTTGCTTTCTAGGTGTATACAATGAACTTTAATCAGCATTTGGTGAGCTCTAACAACTTCCTTCGAGCTGTTTACTGGGGCTTCAAACTCTGGACCGCATTGGGCAAGTGTGCCGATCCGGTCAATGGGACTCAAAATACACTTAGTATCATGCTTGAACTGTCTCAATTTGCACAGACTGGTGAAAGTGATTGTCTCAATGACTCTATCGAACAAAGTTCGCCACAACGCTATGACCACGCTGCCATTGGCGATGAGAAATGAAGACTAGCAGAGTTGGCACTGCTCATGGGGCAATACAAAAGTACGAGCAGCACACTGTGCCCGCCATCATGGCCATCAGATACTCGAGACCATTGAATTGTGACAATGCCACGGGGATGGGACACCATCTCGTTGTTTTTGGGCTTAGTCACACTTAACGCGAGTTGATAGACCGTTTCCGACCTCCCAGCAGCTAGCATTGCCTCAAGAATGGTATGCCTCCTATCGAACGACAATGAGGTTCGTAGGCCTACAATGCGTTGACAACAATCCTCCTTGTCTAAGCCCATCATTGAACAATGTCACAACAGTCAACAAGGGATACTTGGAAAGCGAATCGAGTCAACCCATTGCTTGAGCAACAAAGGACACCACAATGAAAGCACGACTTTCTACAGGTTGTCAGCTAATGGATCCGCATAAGTAGACCGGCGGGGCAGCCATGAGATGGAGGTGTAAATCAGAAACACTGCAGAGACCACTCAGAACATCGTTTTACAATACTCTACCGGGCAGGGACTGGTCCACAGCATCATACGCACCGAAATCAGCATCGGCACACGACACGAACAAGTCCAAGCAAAGCACACAGGAACACAACCATCGCAACAGTCATATTTGCCTCACAGGAGTCATGGCCACTACTCCGGAAACCACCCTAGATACGAGAATGTACGAAGAAATGTATCCCGAACAACATCACACGTTCGCAAAGATCCGGCGCACGCGCGGTCATCCGCTCCGCGAAGACCAAGAAGACTGCTCAATCTGCCTTGAACCCATCACCGATGTCCAAGAGACCCTGACTCACGACACCTGCAAACACAGCTGGCACGACGAATGTCTCGAGCAGTGGTTCAAACAAGGCCAATTCAACTGTCCTCTCGATCGGGAAAAACTCCAATGCCGCCCACACATGAGCTACGATATGTTTGTCACACACGTCTGTTTCGACCACATCGGCCAACAGACCAATCTGGATGCCGAGTGGGTCGAATGGGCTGCACGCACGATAGGCGCATACAAGTCAGAAATATCCGAGCTCAGAGAGGACGTCGCCGCGGAGCTCGGCCAGCAACCGACCGACGCCGCAGTCGAAACAGTGATCGCCACCGAGCTCCGACAAGCAGTCGTCCGCCAACTCGACAGGGAACCAGATGACCAAACGGCCAACTACGTGAACAATGCGCTCGGCCAGGTCACAGCGGTGCTCGCGGCAGAGTTTGCCATTCGCGACATGGACGACATCGCCGAAGATCTCGAACTCCTGAGGCATGTCCTGGCGACCTTGCCTGTACACGGTCCACCTGCCAGTGAGATTTGCGATCTCAACTTGGACGATTACATGTGGGCTTTGCTCCCTGTGTTGGACGAACTAGCAGCGTAGATGGAGGGTCACAGCAACAGAAGTGAGATCATCGAAACAACAGGCGTCTCCGATGACGAATCCCAGGAAGACAACATCCTCCCTCCATCATGGCGGTCGTGAGAACGCAAACGACGACGGCCGGGACAACCGTCTGCACCCAGGCCTGGGCAATGATAACCCCGACTCGCACCTCGTTACGAGTAAGGTACCAAACATGCGATCCTAGCTGGTGACTACACATATTATAACATTACTCCTACTGCTGGACAATAGACAATTCAATGGCTGCTTAACCCAAATCCATCTTTCTGACCCCCTGCACGTTTTCTGTCCTCAGTCGGGGGACTCAGCCGTACTATAATAGAACTGAACCCAGAAACCGCGTCCGGCGCCATTTCCTACGTCAATCTTTTGCACCTTCTGAATGAGATGGAAGTTGAGGAAGCCACCACCGCTGAAACATTCCTAATACTTTGACGTAAGACGCGTACGCCCGCACAGCCACGAGGGAGCAATAAGTGCGAGGAGGGGGTTTGGTTGTGTGTCAAGTGACCATCGTCATTTCGCGTGAGTATACTGTCCCACTCTGAGTATCACGCGAGCGGGGATGTAATGTCATATCGTACCATATCCTAGCCGATATGAACTCGAATATTGCGCACACTGACCGCATGCTGCCATTCGCGCTTGCTACAACTAACGACGCTACTCCAATCACACCAAGCATCGTCACCTGCGCATAGGCTCAACATGATCCATTGTGTCCGTACCCCGTCCGTACTCCTTTCCCAAACCCATAGGACTGAGATCCAATGTGACCTTGACCATTGCGAACAAAACCAAGTATGTCCATCTGTGCTTGCACGCCCGGATCCTGAGCCAACTAAGCCTGGTTGACCTGAACGACAAATACGACTTTGGCACCCTGTACGTGGTCGAGGTAGGCATCAAGCTCATCGTCGCCATCGATTGTGAAGGCTATGTCCGACCCTGTTGGTGCTTTGGCCATGCCCTCGATTTTGACAATAGCGCTATCAGACCACTTGGACATGATTATATGTGTCAGTTCGGCGTAAGTGCGCGTAGACAGCTGAGAAAGGAACATTTTGTCTCTTGCGTGAATTGTGGATTCGGTATGCGGTTTGACATATACAGGTATTGGGGTAGTTGGGTTAGGGGCAGGAGCAGAGGCGGGAGTTTCTGGTGTTGGTTGGGCGTGAGCTGTTGCGGCGGTTGCCGTGTCTGCAAGGATAGAGGGGTCGATCTGCAGGTCTGAAGTGTCGAGAGCAGGGAGGGGTGGTGCCATGGCTGGCTTCTCTTTTCGGGCAGGTGTTGGCTTGGGAGTGGGTGGTTTGACAGTACCATCGTCTCGCTTCTGAGCATCTCGAAGACGTTTCATGACGTCTCGGCAGAGGACCTCGAGGGCTTTCTTCTTCCTGTCTAGGAGGGATGGGTCTTGATCTTCGCGCATGATTTCTTGCAGCATGGGGGTGCATAATATCCATTGGTCTTTCAGCTCGTTCCAATGTTCAGGCCCTGTTTCGAGTTTGCTTGTGAAGTGGTCGTTCTGCAGGATGATGTAGAAGCTGTTTCTAATCTGCCTTGATTGCTCCGGGTTCACACCGAGGATGTTCTTTGCGTCGACGATGGTCATACGGGTGTCCATGGTTCGCATTCGTTTGGTGACATCGGTTGCAATCACATCGAGAGCGAGGTCTTTGGCTTGTCTCTTGTCTGGGTTGGCGAACACAGCGTTCAGGTGGGCATTTTCTTGGATGAGGCGGTTCTTTGCAGCCTGCCATTTGTCCGTGCCGGCGAGAGTTTTCTTGATGATTCGCATGTCTTCGCAGATGCGTTGGAAGTCGGCTCGGGCTTCTTTGTACAGCTCGGGGTTCATCTCGAGGAAGTCCATCGACTCGCCCAGTGTGGTCTCGGAGGGGAATCGAGGAGGGCCCGGCGGGTCAGCTGGGATGCCGGCATAGTCTCGGGTTCGTCGGCGGCGCTTCTTGTTGGCCCACCGCTCGTCGGATTCGGCCTGCATCTTGTCGTGCCGTTCCTTGCGCTTGCGAAGGACGTCGTCGGGAACTACTTCTTCGGGGGGCGCAGGTACAGCACCAGATGCCGGGGCCGATGCGGGTACTGCTGCTGGTGACTGCGGTTGAGGGTCTTGACCGTCTTGTGCAGTGTCTTCGGCAGCAGCGGCCAGGAGCTGAGCTTCCAGCTGGACATCCTCGGGGGAAGCCTTTTGACCGTTGGGGATGCGAAGAAGCCATCGATTCTTGGCTCGAACGCGCATGAGCTCGCGCTCCTTGATTTGGAAGCCTTCGTCATTGAGAGTCTTCACCATGTCCTGGGCCTAGTTAGTGGACGTTCCAGCAAGACTGCGTAACATCTGACCTACCCGCTGACTGTAGTTCTGCTCCCAAAGCTCTTTGACTCGGGTGACAAGGTCGACATTTCGATGAGCTGGGTTTTGCTTGGATGGGAAGTCCCATCGCTTGAACTGTGTCTGGAAGGCTCGCTTGGACGGGGCAAAGTTATGCTGTTCCTTCATCCATTGCATGATATCCTCGAGCGACTACGCTGGTAGTTAGCAATTGGTCGACGGGGAGTGACGAAGTGATCCTGGGACGCACCTTGCGCTCGGTGATGTAGAGGCGATAGCATTCATCGCGGTATTGATCCCACTCGTACACCTACGCATCGTTAACACGCTGCAAGTCATTTGCTCGGCAAGGTCGACTACCATGGTTGCTACGGCGAAGTAATGACAAAGACCTTGATGGCCCGTCGATGGTGCAGTGCAGTGGTCGAGATGTGCCAAAGACGCGACGCTGCCTGAGCTGTGCGGTGGGCAAGAAGTCTTGTGGTGGGCGGTACGCAGAAACCCCAAAACGGCAAGAACCCCCAAGACACGCGTTGGCACCCGCACCTGCACCCACACCAATGCCAACACCCACACCTAAACACTATCACTTCGATTCACAGGGACGAGGCGGTCGTACTCGCAAACGTTGACTGTATTCAATATAGAATTTCTTATCATGTTCCGCGCTGTTTGACCATTTAAACGCATGTTGCCATCTTTAGTTACTAACAATGCTCGTCCAGCCCTCCGTCGAGTCTCCTGTCTCGACAACAGCCTCTGCTTATCTTATCTGCATACTCAGCGCCTACAAGTGCGCTCAAACGCACTACCGGTCACTCTTCCTTCTTCCTCTTCTCGTCCTTTCTCAACATGTGTGAATCAAATCTTCGAGCTCCTCTTATTCTTGGCCGCACCTTGTTCACTCTCTGCTGGTTTTCGGTCGCTGGTCTCAGCCTCTAGCGATACCTGATCTCCAATCTGCGACGGGTTCTGTGTCTGCGAGGCATTGGTGTCTTTGCCAGCCTTTGGTGCACCCTCTTCGCTCTCGGCTGGCTTTTTGCTGCTTGTTTCGGGCTCTAGTGACACCGGATCTCCGAGTGCTGTTGGGTTGTTCTTGAGCTTCTCCTCCGCCTTCTCTTTCAATGTTTGGCCCATGTTTGTTTGAATTTGTTATCGAGGCGTTAGATACTGCTATGGAAAGTGAGTTGAGTGAAAGAGCGTTGAGCACTTCCCTCAGCGGACCACTTCAATGCTCGCACGTCTGAACCGCGGTATCGAGAGTCCTGGAGCCACACTGACGTCTACACTCCAGGATTGGAGCTCAAGCGGGCACTCCCTCATTGGACTGTTTCCACTACCCCCAGCTCGAATCAAGTAGTCTCGCCGACTCAACACCGTATTCAGAAAGCACATGTTCCACTCGCACAGCGTCCAGCATCGCATATGCTACAACCTTGGAGGCGGACAACTGAGTTTCATGTTTGGACTCCCTGCAGTGAGAAGGACTTCCCCGCATCGCGACTTTCGCACTTGCGTGTTTCATGCTCGGCGAGCACAGACTCGACCTCCCTGGCATAGAAGGCTGATTCTGCTGCTGGTCTGATACACCCGTAAGTCGCTAGCCCACACAATGTCTTTCGATCACATCCCTATCCTCGATCTATCGCTGGCGCAATCGCCAGATACCAAGCCTGCTTTCCTCAACGACCTTAAGCACGCCCTCCTCGAAGTTGGCTTTCTCTACATCAAAAACGCTCCGGGCATCAGCGACGCGCTGATCTCAAAGGTAATCGCTCTTGGCAAGGAATTCTTTAACCTGCCCGAGGAGAAGAAGCTGGCATGTGAGATGAAGAACGCGAAATCATTCCTTGGCTACAACAGCCTGGGCAAGGAGATCACGCGCTTCAAGACAGATTGGCGAGAGCAGATTGACTTGTCTACTTCCCACCCTGTCCCCAGCCCGGAAGAGCCGTTGTATCGGAACTTGCTAGCTCCTAACCTCTGGCCTGATGCAAACGCACTCCCTGACTTTCGTGAGGTCTACGAGGACTACATGACCAAGATGGGCAAGATGAGTATCTGGTTCACCAGTCTCTGTGCTGAAGCCATTGGCCTACCAGCAACTGCCTTTGACAAGTTCTTCGATGGAGATGCACAACAACACAAGCTGAAGATCGTCAAGTATCCTGACCTGGAAGAGCTTGGTGTTGAAGGTGAAGCACAGGGTGTTGGTCCCCATAAAGACAGTATGCTCACCAGCTATTTACTACAAGCCTCACACCATCGTGGCTTGCAGGTTCAAAACGGTGAAGGCCAGTGGGTCGACTGTCCTCCCATCGACGGCACTTTCGTGGTCGCTATTGGTCAGGGCATGGAAGCCCTTACCCAGGGTGTGTGTCAAAGCACCACTCACCGCGTTCAAAGCCCACCAAGAGGTTCCGGTGCCAGATACAGCATACCGTTCTTTCAAGGTGTGAGCTATGATGCCACATTTGAGAGCATGGATGTACCGGAGAACGTGAAGAAGCTGAGGCAGGAAATCCTCGCAAGAAGAGGTGGAAGGCTGGACGATATCGAGTTTACCTTTGTGAAAGGCATGTGGAGTCGACTAGGGGAAGCGACGCTCATGAACAGAATCAAGTCGCACCCAGACGTCAGCGAGATATGGTATCCTGATCTGCTGCAGAAGATCCGAGAGCAACAACAGGCTGTAGCAGCATGAGTTTGAACTGCCGACAAACACCTCGGCGATGTCAACTACGATACAGCGAATCATTGTTCCCAATCATTGACTAATCAACGAACGAGTCGAACAGGCCGAAGTCGTAGTAACAAGAGACCGACGCACAATGCTAGGCCGCGAAGACTATCGAAGACGATTGAACGAAAGCGCTCAGAGCTTGACAAGCGGAAATTAAGATGCCTCTCAGCTGCTGCGATCACATTTGGGGCCTGCATCGACCGAGCTTATGTTCGCGGTCAATGCTGGCATTCACATCTCAATACAATCCAAGTGCCATCTTCAGTACCGACGCACTGAAGCGATTTCGGAGCTGAGCGTTCAAATATGAACACCGGTAGTCGCCTCAATGTGCTGTCCCACAGGAGGCTTTTCGAGATCGCTCATGGACCCCTTCGCCACTGCACTCAAACGACGTTCACCTTCAAACGCCGCCCTGGCTCTCTCCTTGCCAATTTCCTGCAAGCTCTTTCCTTGCTTTCTCAGGTCTTCCAGATCATCCGTAGTCACAGCATATTCCCTGCGCTCGTGCTCCGTCATCTCAGGTCCGATAAACAGGAAGACAATCATCCAGGCATAGACAGCGCCGATGAAGATGCCAATGACTCGACCATAGTCAAATCGTGGGGTGCACACACCAGCGACACATCTTTCTGCAATTGGAAATCGCTCTCCGATGATTCCCTGGATCGTGGCAGAGGCACTACTCGCCAAATTGCCGAGTTGATATGTGAAGCCGACAACAGTGGTCTTGAGCGCAGGAGGTGACAGTTCGCTCAAGTGAATGGGAATGGGGCCCCTGTATGCATTGTTAGCTTTCACCTGTTCATGTCGCCAAGGGGCTTCAAGGGGGACTGACCAAACACCGCCGACGAAGAATTGCATGAAGAAAGCACTGCCCACAAGTGACATGTCTCGAGGGATGATGTACGCTGGCAGTATGCAGCCGCCAATGAAGCAGCAAACCAGCATGACCAACCGACGACCACTGAAGGCTGAAATGTAACCAATAGTCGTGCCACCCATGAGTGCACCAATCTGACCGACCACGGAAACGATCGTTGTCTGCGAGGGGTTCATCTCAACTTGGTTTTTGAGGAATGTCGGGTACAAATCTTGAGACTGCATAGAGTCAGTAAAGTTCATGGGCTCCTCACCACAATGCTCGACTTACACCATGGGAGATACTGTTGAATCCAGTCATCAAGAAGACCATGTAGATAAACAGTACCCAGTTCCGCTTGAGGTCGAGCTTCATCTGGTGTAGCCACGCTTTAGCGCCAGCGTTTACCAAGGCGCCGCCACGCTCTGATTGCAGTCTCTCCATCTCCTCTCTTTCCGCAGCCATGACCTGGAAATGGTTCGTCTCGGGAAGCCACAGACGGTACGCGATGATCAGAACAGGCGGGCAAGCACCAAACCAGAAGATGCTTCTCCAACCGTGGGTTGTAGTGGGCACCAGTGCTCGGTAGAATATCGCGGCCAAAAGATACCCCATTGCATAACCTTGTTGGTACAGACCAGAGAGAAGACCACGGGCATCGTACGGAAGATCTTCGAGCGCAGTTGCAGCTGCTGGACCGAACAGACCACCCATCGCTATACCGTACAAAGACCGCACAGCCAGGAATTGTGAAAGAGTCTGGCAGAAGCCGGACGCAAGTTCCAAGATGATGAAAAGCCCGAGGTTGAAGATGAAGGGCCATTTTCGACCGTAACGATCAGAGAGCGAGCCGAATATGAGGGCGCCGACAGAGCGGAGCATGAGTGTGACTGTTATGCCCTGCGCAGTCCATCAGCATCGTTGCAAGCAAGAACAAGGACCTGGTTGGGGCACTTACCCATGTGACCTGTGAGTTTTCAACTCCAAAGTCCTTTGCAATCTCAGTTACCGTCAACGCAACGGTGAAGAAATCGAATGCGTCCCATGTCCATCCGATAAACCCAACGCTGAACATTTGCCATTGGTGTGCGTCGAGATCACGGAGGATAGCAATTGGATTTCGGAGTTGTGTCTGGAAGCAGTTTTGTCAGCACAATCGAATTCTTCTCAGCACATCCCGCGGAAAGCTGGTGATCACTGGAAGGAAGCGGCTTACCCTAGGCGGCTTGAGGGTCGTCGGCCTTGACAATATGTATCGTCGGATTTGAGAGGGGCTGTAAAACCAGCCGAGAGCCATGTTGTTCCTCATATTGGCGGTGTTGGAGGTGTTGCTTGTTCTCAAGAAGCTGAAGCAGCACAAAGGAGACCAAACACAAGGAGAACCTCCGTCTCTTATTCTCCAACAAGCTTCGCTTGACAGTCAAGCCACCATGCTTGTGTCGGCTTGTCAACCTCATCAGACAGCAGCTAAGGCGCTGCCAAGAGGCTTGGCTGTGCGGGGAATCTCCTCTTTCTGCGCATCTGATTTGACCGGCAGGTTCCCACAGCTGACACGGTCCTGCGACCTGCCTAATGCAGTCATCGGTCTGGGTCGGGCTTTGAGCGATTGAGATGTCGTGATCCTCGTATCCCAGTAATCGTATAGCAAGGTCGATTAGACGCATGACTTTGAGTTCGTCGATGAACCGAGGCACGTGGGACCCCGGCGATTTGTTTGCAAAAGGCACAGATGTGGTATGACGTGAAACGCTTATCGACACGACTTCCTGGTTGAAGGACCGTCGCGTCGGGGTATGGGAAAGAATGGCAGACCAGAGCACCCCAGATCTTCCCCAAACGCACTCGCATAGGCTGAAGCATTAAGCGAGGATCCAAGTAGGGAATGCGTAAACGAGGGCTGCATAGCACGCCACCAGGAAGATTACTCTCTGACGACAGGCTTCTGTAAGGGTCATAGAACTTGCCTCGGACGGCTCTGTGCGCCTTGTAGTACACTACATTACCTCTCACTCATCAAAGTCGAGACCTCGTTGCGACACTGTCCCCCCTTGGAATGATATCAGCTCGATAGAGCACATTCGAAAGACTGAACATTGCAATTACAACTCAATTTCCCTTCCATAGAACATATTGAGACCACGAAGTGTACAGCGGCAATACGCCAAATCGTTTAAGCCGCCCGTCGTGCTAAGCGTAGGCAACTACTACGCCCTGATCGGTCAGCAGTTCAACCAATGACGGATACTCCATGGATGGAAGCACCAGGCTGCTGGCCAGTATCCACCACTGCACTAACGCCGTACTAGGCAATCGTATTCATCCTGCGACTGCATGATTCTGTGCCGTTCCTCAACGCTTTGAGTGATGGTGCCTGTCGTAGAAAGCAGTAATGTGACTCCTCTGCAACTGATCTTGCGGGAAAACGTGGAAGTACATGCCCATATGTGATCACGATGTAGATAGGTCATGGCATTTTGGAGATGTTTTCTTTCCCGAGGGTGTATGAGGAGAAACTTGAACTTTATTCTCGTCGATCTAGATATGCACCACACCCAACATACTTCACGATCCACATGGTCAAACCAAGATATGTGCTCTCCCTTCTGTCGAAGCACTCTGGTCACTGTATTGTCCCTATCGCTGTCATGTACTGAGCAGATAGCGGAAATGCCTTGATTTCTGCACTTCCTACCTGCGACCAACTCTGCATTACCAGAGCAGTAGCACCAGGAAGAGTATCAAAGTACTCCATCCCCGGCATGTGGTAAGACGCCACGAAGCGCGTCCCGTCTGGGTGCATGTATCGTGTCCTTCCTACTCAAAATGAGCTGCGAAGGCCGCGGCACGCGCGTGCTGCTTGTGTAAAGGCCGAACTCTGCCAGTACGACTAGCCTCGTCTAGGAGGCAGGAAGGAATGCGCGTGGACCGTGTGTACTTCCATGATACTAGTAGCCCGGCGTATGCTCCCGGAGGAAATAGCACTGCTGGTACTGCTGATGCTGTTCTGTGGGATATGCGTTACGCTTCTATCGCGTGGAGCAGGCGAGCACCTAACCCTAAGGGAAAGACCATGGGTCGTCGTCCTAGGGGACACGGCGTCCCTCCTGGACCTACGACCTGATGCATGGCCGATGGGAAGGGTGTGACGACACGTATTTGGATGAGCTATGGAGAGAACTGATACAGGACCAAGCTCGCGTGTAGTGCTTACAGACAATTGTGGGGGAACCATAGAAAGAAAGAAGAGCGCTCGCGTGAGCTCTGGACGTTTCTAGAAGATGCTTCGCCTTTCATTGACGAGTGGACTGGTGGCAGGGGCCGTATGGCACGCCTGACACGCAGCAGAGTGACCGCGTACATGACTCACCTGCCGGTTGCTCGAATGCAAGTCAGGATACAAATAAGCTACAAGACTTCTTCGATACCAACTCACTTGCGTCAATGACAAGTATCGAGCTCATCGCCTCGAGACCAGACGAAAGCGAAAACATCACGCCCAAGCCACGACATCTCACAAACACACGCCTACAGAAGCCAAAGCTTCTTGTTGTCCCAGTCACCACGCATCCAACCAAGACACTTGCTGTACGATGGAAGCCCGCTGCCAATGCACACTCATCCATTTCCCCATCCCCCACACCAAGCCCCTAGCAATCGTGGTTTGCCACTGTAACCGCTGCAAACTCCTCACCGGCTCCGTCTACAATATCGCCGCTATCTTCCCCTGGTTCGACATTCTCTCTTCTCCCACCGTGTTGCCTAATCTCTCTAGCATTTCGAACACACCCGACAGTGGGAGTACGGTCACGGGGTATTTCTGCAAGGGCTGCGGAAACCGCATGGTGCACGTTGAAGGGAACGGGGGCGCGGAAGGTGGGAGGGAATGGTTTAGTGTTGCTGCGGCCAGGATTGTGGGGTTTGATTGGACAGTGTTGCGAGATAGGGATTTGGTGGTGCATTGCTGGACGAGGGAGGCTGTTGTGGGTGTGCCGGAGGGGTTCAGGGCTTTCGAGGGGCATATGGAGAGGGAGGAAATGCAGTCGAAGGGGGAGGGGGAGGGAAAGCGAGATGATACTGATGCTGGAGCTGAGATGGGAGTTGGGCCTCGCAATGTTTGATGGCGTGTGTGGGTGTGATATGCTGTGCTATAGAGGGTGGGCTCCATCGTTTTACCACGCTCTTCATGGTGTGCTGTGAAGCATCGATGTTTCGATGCACTTTACTTCTGGGGGTGGGAGATTCTCGCGGTGGTGCTCGTGGGGTTGAGAGGAAGCTATGGGGCGTGTAAGTGTTGAGTTTTCACATCTGGAATATGTCCAGAGAAGTGCCGCATTCGTTGTATGATAGCATTCCTAGAAGACGCGCCTGCTTCGGAAAGCTATGCAGAGAATCGGTCGTGAGTTGAGTGTAGGAACCAAAAAGACCGATGCGCAGGAGAACATATCGGACTTCACGTTCAAGTGCAGTGAGGGGAAGCTCGAAATGTAAGTTTCCCCCTGAGCTCGGTTAATGAGGCACGGCAAACTTAGACAGGTAGGAGTACATCTGGATCGAACTATTGGATAGTTTGATGGTGCGGGTGGACGTTTCCGTCTTGGACCCGTTGATCAGGCAAAAGTCTGCTCGGAACGACCTGCGGAAAGTTTGTGGGCTGTTTCATCGTCGCGCTATGCCCACTAGCACAACCGGCACCAAACATGGGTGGTAGAAGACACCGGCAAGTGGCAGAGCACACTGGGTCTCCGAACTGGGTCAAAAGCGCAGATGCAAGAACGTCGGCGACTGGAGGAGGACACTGCTCGGTACGAAGCGTACAGCGTTATTTGGAAGGCGAGCAAAATGCCTTTGTGAGAACACATGTCGGCAGCCAGTTTGGGCCGTCAAATTTAGCTGAAGCTTCAGATTCTAAACTCGCTGCCTGGGGGCCGAACAGACGCAGGTACCCGCAATCCAACTAGACCGCCGGATAGCGCGGAGGCACCGCCCTAAAGATGCTCATGCGGCGTCGGAAGGTCCTCAGCGCACGCATCGGCCAATGATACCTGGGTATGCTTTGGCGCGGCTGTCTTAGCACGTGGATATGGGGCCATGGCAACAATTTGCTTTAGGTTCTAGGGTTTGAGACATACTGATCACCTGACATCATCGCTCATTCTCTCCGATACAACCCCTATACGAAGAGCTAAAGGGTGCCAAGATCGTGGCTCTGGGCCGGGTCACTGGGGTCAGTCCACTCACTAGCTTCTCTCCCCGAGCTTGTATCACAACAATCTGTTCTCCGAGGACCGCTCTTCTACTCTCATCATATGCTCCATCAAGGTGCAAGGATGTGCATGCTTGAAGAAATCAGTGATATATGAGCTAGTAAACAATCGAACGCCATCGTGATCAATTGGCCGATGCTGGTCTAGCAGGTCAGCGAAGCGAGGTGAGATGTTGCGTGCTGTCAGTACGCGAATCTGGGGTAAGGCTGCTCATGCCTTGGACAGGAGATTGCAGCGTCCATTCCAGGTATCGTCTGGATCCCACTAAGCTCGTGTGGCTTCAACGTCTCGACGCCTAAACTCAATCCACCCGCACTTTCAGAGCTTCTCCTTTCCGAATACTACCTTCAACCAGGATTTGGCTTGGGCCGACCTTGCGCTAGCCGCGGATATACAGGCAATCGATAGTGTAAGGTTTCCACCACTGCGTTCATCCCGGGAAATTCGCACTTTGCCATCGCTCAACAAGCTGTCTCTAGTCATGTTCGAGCCGATGAGATCCCCTATCCGTGAACATGGCCCGGTGTTTGCGGCACACGATGAAGCTATATATGGCCAGGTCAAAGCCTTGCTGAGACTGTTTTCCTTCTTCCTCCATCAATCCTGAACAATCCAGCTTTACTCCTACTACAGTCACTCGTTTTAAAAGCAAAACACCCACACTCTTTAACAACAATGCCTTCCTCTTCAGTCATTCTCGGCTCAAGCGCCACCCTCGTTACTCTTCTGTCTCTGGCCGCTGCGCCTGCCGCTGCCCTCCCCGCCCAGGGCTCCTCCAGCTCAGCCGTTACCGCCTGGTCCGACTGGAACGGCTGGAACGGTGCTAGCTCTACCACTTCCGCTGTCGCCGCTACCACCACTACGTACAACGGCCACGGCAACGGCAACGGCAACGGCAACGGCAACGGCAACAACGATGACGACTGCGACTCTGATGACGACGACTGCAACAACAACAAGAACGGCAAGGGCAACGGCTCATCCACCTCGGCTGCTGCAACCAGCTCCGTAAACTACGAGCACGGTAACGGCAACGGCAACAACGGCAAGGGCCAGAACGGCAACGGATACACCTCCACCACTGTCGCTTCGTCCACCTGGGGCGCATGGGGTTCGTCCTCCACCCCAGCTGCCGCTAGCACCACTGCCTACAACAACAACGGCAAGGGCAACAACAACGGCAACGGCAAGGGCAACAACGGCGACAACGATGACGACTGTGACTCCGATGACGAGGACTGCAAGAACGGCAACGGCAAGGGCCAGAACGGCAAGGGCAACGGAAACGCTTCCACCACTGCCGCTTCGTCCACCTGGGGCGCATGGGGTTCGTCCTCCACCCCAGCTGCCACCACCACTGCCTACAACGGCCACGGCAAAGGAAATGGCAACGGCAACGGCAAGGGCAACAACGGCGACAACGATGACGACTGTGACTCCGACGATGAGGGCTGCAACAACAACAAGAACGGTAACGGCAAGGGCCAGAACGGCAAGGGCAACGGAAACGCTTCCACCTCTGCCTCAGCCACCTGGGGTGCGTGGGGTTCGTCCTCCACCCCAGCTGCCACCACCACTGCCTACAACGGTCACGGCCACGGCAATGGCAACAACGGCAACGGCAACGGTCACGGCAAGGGCAACAACGGTGACGATGATGACTGCGACTCTGACGACGAGGACTGCAACAACAACGGCAAGGGCCACGGAAACGGCAAGGGCCAGAACGGTAACGGCAAGGCCACTACCTCGTCCTCCGCCTCGGTAACCTGGGGTGCATGGGGCTCGTCCTCCACCGCTGCCACCACCACTGCCTACAACGGTCACGGCCACGGCAATGGCAACAACGGCAACGGCAACGGCCACGGCAAGGGCAACAACGGTGACGATGATGACTGCGACTCTGACGACGAGGACTGCAACAACAACGGCAAGGGCCACGGAAACGGCAAGGGCCAGAACGGCAACGGTAAGGCCTCGTCCTCCGCCTCGGGCTCATGGAGCGCATGGGCTGCATCGACCACCCCCGCTGATGTCAACGACCCCAAGACGTGGTCCGTCTGGTTCACTGGCTCATCAAGCTCAGCTCAGACAACACCAGCGACCGCCACCCCAACCAACGTCTGGGGCCACAACGGCAACGGCAAGGGCAACAACGGCAACGGCAACCAACAGTGTGGCGGTTCCACCACCGTTGTTGAGGAAGGTTGCACCAAGGCATTGAGCTACACATGTGTTCCCAGCACATCGTGCTCTACACCTGCTGCTAAGCCTACCACCTCTTGCTCGACCGGAGGTTGGCCAGTCACCTCCAGCTGCGCAACTGTCACCCCAGCTGTCAGCCCAGTCTGCGCAGTTGTAACCACAACTTCGACCATCACCTCAACCATCACTGCCCCTGCCACTTCCACCGGCTACAACGGCAACAACGGCTGGAACAACGGCAACAACAACGGCCAGGGCAACAACAACAAGGGTAACGGTAACGGTAACGGTGCTGCCAGCACTGGCAACGGCTGGAACAACGGCAACGGTGCCGCCAGCACCACCCCTGCCTCAGCTGTCCCAGTCTCAACTGGTACCGCAAGCTGGTCTGCCTGGGCTTCGGCCAGCGCCAGCGCCAGCGGCAACGGTAACGGCAACGGCCAGGGCAACAACAACGGTAACGGTAACGGCAACGGCAACAACTGCGGCGACGACGAGGACTGCAAGAAGAACGGCGACGGCAACGGCAACGGTGCCGCCAGCACTGGCAACGGTAACGGTAACGGTGCTGCCAGCACTGGCAACGGCTGGAACAACGGCAACGGTGCCGCCAGCGCCACCTCCGCCTCAGCTGTCCCAGCCTCAACTGCTAGCGCAAGCTGGTCTGCTTGGGCTTCGGGCAACGCCAACGGTGCTGCCGCTGCCGCCGCCACTGGTGCTGCCTCCCCAGTTGCTGCTGCTGCTGCTGCTTCCGGTGCCGCCGACAAGGGTGTAGCCGCCGCATCCGCTGCTGCCGCCACCGATGCTCTCCCAAGCGGTGTCAAGGCCTACACTGGCGCTGCTGGCCGAAAGAGCGTCGAGTACATCATGGTCGCCGCTGCCTTCATTGGTGCCGGTGCATTCATGCTGTAGATGATGGTGACATGGATATAGTCATGATGGTGCCTATACAGAGGCCAGAGATTTTTTATGAAGAGATTCTGTAAATATAGTGATCGGGGTACATAGCATACTTCCGGATCAATAATGTTTGATATAATTTCAAAAGCATCGAGCAATGACCATTCATGTTGATTAAAAGTCTGACTTTAGTCCTGAAAGCTCGAATGCCTAGGCACCCGCGGCTCTTCACTGAGGGCTTCCGTGCCTAAACCAGGCTCTAATCTGCAAATCTGCATCGTTCAGTCTGTCATTGCGCCTCACAGAAATGGTCACTCGCGCGCCCCTGGTCTCCACCACTGATGTGGCATCATGCAAGCAAGGCAGATGAGAAAGACGTCCTACGATAGATTCCCTGTTGAGTCCCCCCCCCATCCATCATCCATCATTCATTGCCCAGTTTTCCTTCTCACCCACTCCGCGATCCGCTCGATCGACCCCTTCGACTCCGGCGCGTTACCAGCCATGAATTCCATAACATGCTGCTGCCCCTCGTGCACCTCAACGACAACCTCCACGCCGGCGCCCTTCAGCTTCTCCGCCATCCTCTCGCCATGATCCCTCAACATATCACAGCCTGCGATCGAAAGCCACGTCGGCGGCATCCGTCTCGTGTCCTCGTTCGACGCAAACAATGGGCTGACTAACGGATCACTCTTCTCCGCCCCACTGCCCTCGACGTACCGATCCGCCAGCATCTTCACGAATGGCGCGGTGTTGATCAGATCGTGCTCCTTGTTCGAGTCCATGGTGCCGCCTTCCTGTGTTGTCAGATCGTACCACGGGCTGAGAGCGACACTTGCGCCGGGGATCGGGAGGTCACGCTTCATGGTGGCGAGAGGAACGCTGGCTGATAGGCCGCCGCCGCAAGAGTCGCCGGCGACTACGATCTTGTGGGCCGGGTAGCCGGTGGAGAGGAGATGCTGGTATGCCGCTATGCAGTCGTCGAGGGCGGCAGGGAATTTGTTCTCGGGGCTTAGCCGGTAGTGCACACTTAAGACAGGGCATTGGCATGCCTTGGCGAGGTGGGCGGTTAGTTTGCGGTGGCCGTCTGGAGAGCCGAAGCTGGATGGCTGTTAGCATGTTTCGACCCGTGAGATGTTGACGGCATTTGTCCGTTGCGAGAGTTCCGAGGCGTGTGGATTGGAAGCTTATAAAAGAGCGTGTATCCAGGCACTGATGGCCTTACCTGAAGCCCCCACCGTGCATGAAAAGTATGGCGTGTTTGGCAGAAGACGAATTTTCGGGCTTGAACCATTTGCATGGGACGTTCATTCCGTCACTAGGGATTGTCACGTCCTCGATCGTGACGCCTGGTACTTCTGGCGCGACCTCCCTGACTTGTTCGTACAACGCACGTTCGAGGACGTGGTTGCCGTTTTGAGGGAAGTTGGAGACCATCTGCTTGAAGTACTCTCCTAGAGCCTGAGACTCCTTGCTTGGAGACATGATGTGTGGCAGGCTGGACAGGCTGATGGGCTATTGGTGTTGTTGCTCTACACAGAGTGGCAGGGTGTGTAGACAATGTGATGAGTAAGTGAAGATGGATTATGCGTGACACGGTGACGACATTAGTCATGAGGCTAAGTGGAGAAACTTTATCTTCATAGTGCACCCAGCAATATGGACATAACAGATATTCCTTCTTCCACTCGTACTAACTTAGTTTCACATCACCAGGAGTCTGCACTGTGGTGGACATTAGGTACCTCCACGCTAGCCTTCTTCCCGTTAGCAGCTGTCTGCTTGTAGTTGATGTATTGAATACCGACTAGGCGGGCATCTTAGCGATGGGAATTGTCCAGTAAGCATTGTCGTAGATCTTACGCGTGCGAGCCTTGCCAGCCCTTAGATACATAGTTTCCCCTAAGCTAGCGGTTCGAGACGTAGGTGGTGATGGTCGCGCATCTATCAATCAAGCTCGGGGGCTCGTTGGTAGTCGTCCAGAGCCCGGATCGAGCTTAATGCTGTGTGCGGTTCCTGGCCACTACCTTTTCAGGTTCATAATCGTGATTCCTCCCAACACGACGCTCGTCAAGACTCGATCGGCCAGCCAGCTACAGGCTGGTAGGTTAATGTGCTGCAGGTACAGTCGTTCATGCTTATTTTGTTAGGCATACAACAAGTCTCGAAATTGTTCAAGAAAGGTGCTCTCAAGCCGAAGCCTCAACCATCGTTCAATGGCTCAGATTACAGGTCGTGACGTGTCCTGACTGGGCATGCCGACCAAGGAGATTGGGAAGACATGAGCAACTAGTGCTTTTCCGTCAAAGTACAAGACTTGTTGACCGGCGGGCTTGGACCGAGGCAGTGTATTCTCTACCTAAATTTTGATGTTGTTCGAAGATTGGCCGAGATTGCAGTGTACTTAGTTCACACATACGGAAAAGAACGAAGATGCAGGTCTGGTAATAGCGCCCTGAGGATTGGCAGTCTCCCGACACGTGACATACGCGAACGCGTCGCGCTCAGCTACGCGTGTATCAGTCGGCTCCATAGATCTGATCAGATCGTGTTGTCGTGCCTCAGTCACTCCGATGACCGTGTTACACTGACAGGAAATGTCGGATGCGCTGTGGACTTGAGGGGCTGCAGCGACGTTGAGATACACATCGAAGTACACGAACATGTAAACAGGTAACTGATATTTGCCTTGTCCTCTTCAGCCACTAAGTCCCTTATTGAATGCACTTTCCCTCCGGTGCTACATCAGGGTATTCAGTGATGCTCTCAGGTGATCGGGCGTCTCTAGTCATGTATCAACGAGGGTTCACTCGATATCGAAGATACCATCGCAATGAGTGATCCTTCACAAAGTCGGGTCATCGTGGAAATTACATTGCAAGCAAAGACCCTCCGATCTCACGTGATAGGGTAATGAATCAAGCTGAGGTAGGCTTTTGCTGCTTCCGGCTGCGGTACACGAAGTCTCGAAGCAGATTAGCGCAATACCCACGCGTAATCTACTCTACTGTCTCTTGTTACTTGCACCGACAAGAGTATCCCGCGCCGAGGAATGTCTCTACGCATCCACCAGCGCTATTACAGTCAAAGGCACACCTTGGTCTTCTGACGATATACCAGCTGGCGGCAAGGGTAAGTTGTGGATTGGAGAAAAAGATGCGGATATGTTCTCCGTTATCACTACAACACGCTTATTCAGAGAATTTGATGTCAATTCCCACGCAATAATGATGACTGCCCCAAGGTTCTGGACCTATCTTCTCAAGGATACCGAAACATAGCGAATTGTTGCGTCATGCTTGCTCATCCTGCCAGTAGTAAGCTCATCTCACATCATTGATATAGGCAGGCATAACCTTGTAAATCTTCTGTACAGAACTTAATTATACATTACTCTCTTCAAAAGTATGGCAGAAACCACCTCCTACGATGTTGTCGTCCTTGGCTACGGCAGCGCTGGCGCCGCTGCAGCCTTACAGGCCGCTCAATCTGGTGCGAAAGTCATGGTCGTTGAAAAGAGTAGCACTGGAGGAGGGAACTCGTTCGTCTCTTCAGCAAATATGACTTACCCACAGGAGTTTCAAGCTGCTATGGAGAGGGATGGCGCTGCTCAATACACAGACTACCTTGAGGAAGCTACGCAACACACGACACCTCTAGAAGTTGTCGCGGCCTTCACAAAAGGTCTGTATGAGGTGGAACCCTGGCTAAAGGAGTTGGGCGGCGAGCTCGAAGACTCGAACTACGACAAGATGTACGTACTTAATTCCGCCGCGTCTTGGACCGATCTGACGGGCTGTCCAGGTATTCTTACTACATACCACCCATGACCTTCCCGCATCTGAAAAGTGCACAAGGCTTGAAACTTACAGTTCGTCATCTGAAGCAGACAAAGCTAAGTCCGGCAGATACCGGTGGCCGCCGGATCTGGGAGCTGCTGCATCATCACATCAAGGACAACCCCAATATAACACTGTCGTTCAACTCTCGGTGCAAGCGCATCTTGAAGGACCAAAATGAACATATCAGCGGTGTATTGCTGCAGAACGATGAGTTTGTACCTGCTCCTGCAGTCATCATGGCCTGTGGCGGATTCGAAAATGATATCGATCTCCGTCGTGACCTCATGGGTCCCCGTGCATTCGGCCTCCTTGGTACACCTCACAATAATGGGGACGGCTTTCGTTTGGCTCAGCACGTTGGAGCTCGTCTGTGGCATGCATCTGCTGAAGCGACTGTCCTAGGACTCTTGCCTGCTGGGGAAGAATGCGGATTCGCACTCGGCGTTCGAAAGCCAGGCTTTATCTATGTCAACAAGACCGGTCGAAGGTTTGTTGATGAGACCAAGATTGAGTCGCACCGTGGACATATTGAGACCGCTGCGCAAGATCCCTATTCAGGCAAATCGGCTCACGACCCCATGTACATGATCAGCGACAAAGAGAATTTGCTTGACCCCGACAAGCCCCCAATCGTGGACTTCTTCTCTTACCAGGTTGTAGTTAACGGCTACAAATGGTCAAAGCACAGCGAGGAAGAGATAAAGAAGGGCTGGGTCATAGTCGCCGATACCCTAGAAGACTTGGCACAGAAGCTCGGCATGCAGGAACTACCAGCAACGGTCAAGGAGTGGAACGACCAGTGTCAGAATCCACCACAGATAGACGAGACTTTATCGACGACTTTAGATCCTCTGAGACGAGACCATGAGACGCTTGTCCCGCTGCAAGCGCCATTCTGTGCTATCAGGATCATGCCACTTCTTTACAATACGCAAGGCGGACCTCGGCGCAACGAGAAGGCTCAGATCCTGAGTATTGATGGACCCCCGATCGAGGGCCTGTATGGAGCTGGCGAGTGTGGCAGTATCTGGGGACATGTATACCAGAGCAGTACGAACTTTGCCGAGACCATCGTGTTTGGACGCATTGCTGCGAAGGAGGCCGCAGCGCTTGCCAAGAGCAAGAAGAAACTGCCACTTCGGTGAAGAACCAGAAGTGGCAATAGTAGCGCTCTTTGTCTCTTCTGATTACGCCTTTTGGAAGAGCTATTGTGACCCGAAGCTGGGCACCGACGACCCATCGTCTTCGTCGCTTTCACTCTAGCCAGGAGGTGCACGGCCGAGCAGCGCATCTCGTAGGCAACGCTCAACTGGCTTGAGTCCGGCTGATAGGTTTGTTGCGCCTTACCCCACAGTTTCGCTTACAAGAACTATGCCGTATGCGACCAGAAACTCAGGATGACCAGAGCGCCGAAGCACTAGTTGCTCTTGGCCGAGTGATTGCGGTACGTCTACGAGCTTGGAATTTGATCTTTGACGATTGCGTTTCTGCGTTGTGAGTACAGTTTTGGGTGGAAGGTACACCTGAACATACCAGCTGCCAGGCGTTTCTATCCTCCTTGGCCGGCTGAACGAATGGCAAAGAAATAGAAGGGTTCTGCTGTGTTTGTGGAGATGAGCTACCGTGATTTAACGAATGATATGATACGATACCTATTCCAGGCAGCGGGCCGAAGGAAAAGAGAGCTCGTCTTCCATTTTAGGGGACTGCCGCAGTCAGAATGAAGTGAAGCGCATCCCCCCAAACCCTCAAGATATCGAGCAGTGCCCTCGGCTTCTGTCCCTCAGTGGCACAGTGCCTCAGCTCGAAGCGAGATATCTATGGGAAGTTCGACATGAAACACGACACGAGATGACATGGCATGATACTCACAGTCCACCTCTCCGACTATGTCCAACCATAGCCCCATTGAACCCGCCCATCTTAGACTTCTTCTTTTTCTTAGGTCTAACCTCACCGCCGACAACGCCCGCGACAATACTGAAGCTGCCGGGCCTGCGTCCGTCGGTACTAGTGCTCATGCTTGTGCTTATGCTTGGACGTGCAGATGTCCATGTATCAGCGCTGTCCCGCCTCATGCTCAGTTTCTCGAACGTCTCGGAGACAGGGGTTAGGACCGCGAGGGATGACGGGTTCCGGAGCTGGGGCCTTTGCGATTGAGCGTGGTGAGTCTGTGGGACGTTAGTATCAGTATCAATGTCGACATCGGAATCAGTGCGACGATGGAATGGGAGGGATGATGTCTTACCGCGTTCGCTCTCTTGAGGTTCAGATTCAAGATACCTGAGAACCGTCTGTTGTCCCGGACGGGAGGGCTTGGGGTTGGGGGAGTGAGCCATGAGGAGTTCTTGCTCATGTCTGTTACTGTGTCTTGGGAGTGCAGGCTTAGACTTGAGTCGTTGCTCTGCATTATGAAGGCTTTTCGATTGGAGCGGAGGGAGGATGTTGATTGTTTTTTGTGGATTGCGGGAGCGGCTGAGGCGATAGACGGTGTGGGTTGACTGCTGTGGATAATTACGCGATGGCTTGGGTTCGAGCGGAGTGGATGCGGGTGAGAGTGAACGTCCAGCCCGGCTGAGGAGAGGACCTCTATTTGTGATGTCGGTTCTGCGTAGAGCGCTGCTGGTGGAAGTGGCCAGTCATTTGCGTCGAGCTTGATTTCTGGGATAGCTTCGGTCGACTCAAGTGATGTTGGCTCGGTGCTTGTGAAGTCGATTGATAATGGCGAGACTGGCTCGTTTTTCGTGAGGCCGACCGATATTGGGGAGACCGGCTCGTTATTGGTACACTGGTTGAGGTCTTGGTGTGACACAGGTGAGATGTCGTCGAAGATTTGTTCAGTAACTGCAACTGCCTGCACAATCTTCAAGGTCGGTGGCATGTCTACTTGATGAACCTCAAGCGCAATCTGTGGGCTCTCAATCTCCACGATATCGGGCTCTGTTCTAACCGCCTTGAGGACCTGTTTCACCGGAAGCTTCTCAATGGTCAGCTTCGTAGGCGTCGCTGAGTACGTCGTCGTCTGCTCACTTTTCGCGCATATCTTTGATGGTCTGACGAGGTCGTACTCGAAGTCCAGATCCAAATCCAGATCCTCGAACATCAAGCCCTCGATCAGCTCCAACTCCCAGTCCCGGTTTGTGGCATTGACAGAAGCACGGCAACCTTTGAGGTTGTCTTGAGCAGCCTCCTTTTCGATGACAGGTTCGGAGACGTACCTTCCGGCTTGACTGGCGTATACCGGTCTCATGCGCGCGATTGGTTCGGATAGGGATGTGGTTCGCCGATGTATCCGGCCGGAAGGCTGCTCAGACTGCTTGTATGGGAAAGCAAATGAGGCCCTCTGGTTGGAAATGAGAGATGGGGTGCCGGAGGCACGGCGGTTTCGAATGCTACTGCGGGCGAGCATAAAACTTTTCCGTAGAGCTGGTTGTCTTTGTAGTCTGAAGAGCAGAGACTTGCGGGAATGGGCGAGGACCATCTGATAAGAAAGTCTTCTGATGTCGTCCTTCGACAGTCGGCTACGGTTACGCGTTGCAGCTGATTGCGGATCATCTGTTGAGCTAGTTGTGCATTCGGCGAACAGCCTCATCTCGAGCTCCTGAGCTGTTGGAGGGTAATCGAGAGCGTAGTTGAGCAGCACTTCGCGCGATGCCAGGGAACCTCGATCCTGTGCCAGGTCGTTCTTTGCGGCGGTGCTGCGTGTATAAGTGTTGCAAGAGGATGCCATGTTGATGATATGGTTCGACGTTGATTGTCAGGGTCTATAGGGTGCAGGAGGGAGTGTATCTGCAACAATGCGATGGTAAGATCTAACCAGCAGATCTCCAAGGCGACCTGTTTGGTACCAGGGAGGACATCAGGCGATGCAGGCGCAGCAAGCTTCCTATTCTTAACTTCAGTCTCGAGGTCAATGGATTGTGGAGTAGGGGGCAACAATGCATCTTCACCATTCCGGCGAACAAAGAGCATCTCGACGTCGACAAGCGATTTAGTTTATGGAAGGCACAATAAGATTGCTTTGTGTGCATTGCTGGAAAACGCGAAGGAAGGCGCATGCAGAAAGCTGGTTCTGAATCGTGGCACTTGCTTTGTAGGACTTTGGTGTTGGGTGACAAGTAAATTGGTCTCGAGTCAAGATGGTATATTTTATACATGACAGTCGTGAGGGATCGGCGTTTCAAGCGCTTTCATCGTCCTCTTCGACCCAACCAAGGGCCTGGCCGACCTTGACCTTCTGATCTCTTTCCACGTTCCACTTCCAGCCACCTTTTGTGGCGCCTCCATCCACACCGCCAGCATCAAGGCTCTTTGCTCTGCCGCCAGCGGGAGCCTCGAAAACCATGACAATCGAGCTGCCAAGTTGGAAACCTCCCATCTCGTCGCCCCGCTTCAAAGCATAGCCCTGTAGTAAGGAGGAGGCACCGTCATACGTAGCTTCGGAGAAACCCGAGTATGATTCGCCGCGTTCCTTTGCGGCCATAGCCTGCCTATCAGCCTCAGTGTCGGTGGTTAGGCTGTTGGTGCGCAGCTCTTTATCAAAATTAATCTTGATGGAACCGACATTAGTAGCGCCGACGGGAGTATATGAGAAGAAGCCATATTTCCAATGGCCAAGCAGTACGACACGCTCGTTTAGGGTGAACAGGCCGGGCAAGGTACGCTGAACGTAGGGGCTCACACTGTAGAGTTCGCCAGCGAAATGGCGACGTGTGTTGCATACCCAGGAGACTGGCGAGTGGAACCTGTGATAGTCACCTGGTGCCAGGTAGACGACAAGATAATATAGTTTTGTAGGTCGATCTGTGGTGTGGTGAAAGGGATTCCACCAGGGAGCATCGACCGAAGCCAGATCGGCCGAGACAGCAGCTTCCGACGAAGGCTTTGAGGGAGTGGATTGATCTTTGGGGTCTGGCAATGCGCCTTGACGACCACGAGTGTCTTTGGAGGAATCGGGGCCGGAGAAAAGAGAGGGGAGGGAATAAGAGATGCCGTTGATGCGAGCGAACTCTTCATCCTCGTGGACGTGTGATGGGTGGCCCTGTTTGGTGTTTGGAGTGTCACCGGTGTGGGCAGCATCCTCTTGCTCGGTCAGTCTTGCTCTGCTTGTCGACCTCGAAGGAGGAGTCTTGCCGAGCAGGGCATCGAGGCTGTATGTCATGCCTTTGACCTGTTCGACCTCACCGTTGGAGATCTCGCCAAACTGCAGGACCTTGCCGTCGGCGGGAGACAGAAGGGCTCGAGGGTTGGGGTCGAGGGGTCTGGCATCGGACTTGATTTCTCTGTAGAAGAAGGCAGCCAAGTTGGGGAAGACGTGTAGATCGGGCTCTTTGATCTCGGCGAAGTTGACGCCGAAGATCCAGCCATAGAGCTTGAAGCCTGGGACGCGCAGGTAGTAGGGAATGGTGAGCTCGTTGAATTTGCCCCAGACTCGGGAGACAGCCTTGAGAGGCAAGGTGGACATGACGGCGACCTGCCAACCTCCTCCACTGGGACGGATGCGCTCGCGCTTAGGGACTCGGCCTGCATCACCATCCGCATCAGCGGCTTCTCTCCTCTGGATCCTGTAGAGCTGGAAGGCGCCTAGGAAGGCGACGCCTAGCAGGATGGGGATGGGCTTCCACTCTATCTTGGTGCTTCGCCATGCTTTGGAGGCGCGTTTGGTGAAGCTCTCACCTTCGCCTGTGCCGGGGGCTTGTCTATGGCCTCGTCGAGAAGAGGTGAAAGCCCTCCTTTGTATTGCATGCTGGTGATGGAAAGGTGAAGGGGTGGTGGTACGCGCCGTGGGCCAATGCCGGCGGTAGATGCACGTCCTGCCTACACTTGAGGCTGACATGTTGGTGTGAATCTACGACATGAATGTTGATGGACCAGCGCAGGTGAGAGGATAATACCACGGTACATGCACTCTAGGTGGACTCCCAACTTCCATGCTACTGCTGCACGATGACATGGTGAAGATGATCGTTAGTGGCTGCGGCTTAGGCTGCGGCTGCGGCTGCAGGTGCAGGTGCGCGCATCGATTATTGACCACGAGAGGGAAGGCACGTTTGACAAGCCGACTGACCACTCAGCACTTGCCATCAATCGTTAACCATTAACCACTGACCAGCTGTCCTCTTTGGCCTGCAACAGCCACGGTCGTCCATTCATTGTTTGCTCTGTACTGCGATCCCCTTGAACAATGCTCAATCTTTTCCGGACGTAGCAAGTCTTTTGTTGAATCGCCATGGCCACGGCGAACCCCCCTCCAGGCCCGTCGGCAGACAACGACAACGTTACTCTGCGCATCGTGGTCCTGGCGCACGGCAACCGAGCAGAAGACGATCTGTATCTAATCGTGGCACTGGACACCTCGGTGGGCCAGCTGAAGCAGCGCATCCAAGAGAATCTCCCACAGCATCCCTCGCCCGAGCTGCAGCGCCTCATCTACCATGGGAGGCCGCTGCTCGATGCCAACCAACCTCTGCGCCACGTACTACGCCTAGACCAGAGACCTGCCACCTCGACTCCCTCGCATGTCCTCCATCTCGTCGTCCGCGATGACAATGCCTCGACCCTGCCCCCAGACTCACGGCCTGCTCAGCATGCCCCCTCCCTCCCTCAACCCCAGCCCACGCCCGCTCAGCCTCTTCCACACCCACACCAACACCAACCCAATGTTCATCTGCCCAATCTCAACCATATCATGATACACAACCAGCTGCATAACATCCAACATCAGCTGCACCACGCTCAAGCCATGACCAGAGCCAACCAGGCGAGACTCCAGGCTCAGCAGGCCAGGTTGCAAGCTCAACATCCTCCCCCACCTACCGACACACTCAGAGTCGAGGAAAGGATAGGTCCGAACGGCGAGCACATCAGAACCACCACCACCACCACCAACAACAACAACAATGCCACAACAAGCATGACTTTCAGGCTTGCCGGCCTCAATGGGCCAACCCCCGCCGACAGGCCCGCCTCAGCTCCAGGCTCATCTCCAGCTGCTACATCCGACCCTGCAAACACACCTGCCAATCCTGTGCCGCCTAATGTGCAGGCACATGCACAGCCACCGAACGTACCACCCATGCCACACATGCCGCTTGGGATACCTGTTCCCCCACCTCCCCAGCTTCAATCTCTCTTCCCAAGCCTCATGCCACAGCCCATGTACAACCCATTCATGGCAGCTTCAGCAAACACCTCTCATGCTCAAACAATGGCATGGCTACTATCCTCGCCTCAAGGCCCCCAAGGCATTGTGTTCGCCCCAGGTCATGGCTTTTTCACCAGCCTGTCTTCCTCCACCACCCTACCTTCTCACTTCCAGCAGCCCACTCCCACATCCACCCTACCTACCGCCACAACCCACCAAACACCAGCTACTGGCCTGCAGAGAGCTCAATTGGTCATTCGTCCCCAAGACGGCACGGCCGAAATCCACCCACCAGATCAACCAGCACCACCTCAACCCGGTGCTCGTCCTCACCCCCCAGCTCCCGCTCAACCTCAACTTGTCGCTCGCCAAGCGCAGCAAGACCGCAACAACGAGGAAAATGCTCTCCTGAACTTTCTCCTCGTACGTGGCTGGTTGTTCCTCAGATTGTACATGTTTGTTTTCGTGCTCTCCGAGAGCGGCACCTGGCGCCGAATCTTCATGCTGGGCTCCGCCATCATATTCTGTCTACTACCGAGACAAAACCCCTTCACCGATGCATTCCAAGCTGCAAGAAGACACTTTGATAATCTGATTGGGCCTCCCAACATACCGGATCGACCACCAGAGCAGCCAAGGCAAGCCCCTGAACAAGCACGGAACGCACAGGGACAAGACCAAGGTCAAAATGCCCAGCATGGTTCTTCGCCGGGGCGTAGTCGACAACAACAACCACCCATGCCGACACCAGAAGAAGCAGCTCGCCGCCTTCTTGCCCAACAGAACCGTCGCAACCCCAATCCTATTCTCAACTGGCTTTACCGCATAGAGCAAGGGCTCGTCCTGTTCTTCGCCAGTCTGATACCAGGGTTGGGAGAGCGCCATGTCCAGGCGAGAGAGCAGGCGCGACGAATCCTTGAAGAGGAAGAAAGGAGGGCAAGAGAGGAGAGGGAACGGGCTGAGACGGAGCAGAGTCAACAAAGTGGACAGGAACCGCCTGCCTCTGGTGAGGAAGCTGATAGCGTTGAACGTAAGGATCAAGGCGGCCCTTTGCCTACTTCGTGGGGATCGTCTGTAACCGCCACAGATGGTCCTGCCAGTTCTAGCGGAATTGACAGACATGCTGGAGATGATGATCAAGGTGTACGAGCGAGGCATACCGGCGCCCCATGAATCGCGATTCAGTGCTGATGGACTAGGACGGATGTATCAAAAGTGCACTATATAGTCCGGCGTTACATCTATTAGCGGGCGTTTGACGAATGAACCTGGAGCATAGCATGACGTGAATCTGCAAAAGTGCTTTAGGTTCAAGGACTCACGCGCAATCTTTAGATTGGCTATACCTTACGATTCCACGATACCCTCTATTCCCGCGAGCGGCGCGCTATCTGTGTACTATCGCATTTACCACTATCATTCCTTGCCAGATTCCAATATTCAAAGACCTTAGCTGCACCTGTTTTACGCTATGTAGCAAAGCTTACCTTCCCTCCCCAACTTGACCTCTCAACGGCTTGCATTGTCCGCGCAAACCTGCCACTCCTTTGAACACAGTAGGACACGCAACCTCGCCATGCTAATTCGACGACTCCGCTCACACAGCGCACGCAACTCACCTCCTTCCAGAAGCCATATAAGCCACGACGGCGACCCCCACCGCCCCAAACCCCACCGCCCACCTCTTCAGCCCCTCGCGCACCAACTCCTCGGCCCGCCGCGCAATCGCCTCAGAATCATTGATGCGCGGAAACTCCACGTCGCGCGGCACCTGCACGCCCAGCGCTCTACACAGCGGCTCCCACCCGTCCTTGACATCCACGAACACCAGGCGGTCGGCCGGCACCACGCGCTGCAAGTACGCCATGTGCCGGTGGTACGTCTCGGGCGTGACGCCGCCGCCTGTCGTGCCGTAGAGATGGCGCCACTGGCGCTGCAGCGCGTCGACGAAGGCCGGGAAGTGTCGGATGCCCGGCAGCGGGAGCAGCGCGAACCGCAGGAACAGGCCCGTGACGACGCCCCGCAGGCCTTCCATGCTGCGCACCCACGACGCCGGGTCGCGCGTCGTGCAGATCACCAGCGCGTCCGGGTGCAGCGCGACCAGGTGCTCGACCAGCCCGCTGAAGGGGGCGTCGGTGACGGCGGCGTAGCCGTCGAGGCGCTCCGCCAGGAGGCCGCGCAGGAGCGCAGTCTCCGAGGGGGTTTGCGGGGGGTAGTGGGAGAGGAGGTTAATTGTGGGCTGGAGTTCGTGCGTGGCCGCCAGCGTGAGTTGCGTGCCGCCGTGGTAGACGGGGGCTTGCAGGAGGATGCGCAAGGCTTCGCTGAAGGAGGCGGTGCCGGTGCGGGAGAGGCCGGCGCCGATGACGCGGAGGGACGTGCCGGGTTGGGGGGCGGACGGTTGGTTGCCCATTGTTGTCGTTGTTGTTGCCGGAGATTGCAGGATTAGTGTTTTGCTGGCGTTCGAAACTATGAGCGGACCTTCTACCCGCGATGTAGATGGCTTGTAGGATCTATGAGCTGGTGAAAGGACCAGAGCCTTATTGTATTCGAAGGTTAGGCGTGCCGCTACGGTTCCACAAGAGTGTGTGTCTTTTTCTAAAACGCTCGAGATGGTGCGAGCTTGCCACTTTTCTCCCCTCCATCATTCCGATGCAGTCACTTATAGCAGTCGTCCAGAACCCAGAGGAGCGTCTTCTCGACAACTGACTGCATGCTGACTGCATGCTGACGAACACCCACTATCCCGAAACGTCATCGTCGAAAGACCAAAGCTCCAAGCTCGTGCTTGGTTCGACCATGGCGCTGTCAGATAAGGTTCGCACTCATTGAAATACCAGCAGTTGGTTAAGTATTACCTACTTGTGATTGGTAGAAACATCACAAGCACCTGTCCCAAAAGAGCTCATGCTTCGGCTATCCACCTCAGCCATCGCGAGTCTCTAAAGTTGCCCAATCAGTGGCCACGCTGTGTGTTAGTTCTGCTCACCTCGAAGCCGTCGCTGAACCTTCTGAGACCGTTCCGAAATAGTCTATCAGACTTTCGGATCAGAGCCATCATGTTGTCTTTGTACTCCTATCCCAGTGACTCGGGACACCAGGTCCAAAGCCCTCCGGTCCTTCTCGCGGCAACAGGTCGAAGGGTCGAAGCAACTCGGTCTCTTTCTCAGCCATTGATGCTGGTTCGTGCCGACGTTGCCGGGGATCATCAGGGGCAATTCCGAGGCATGTGGAAGGCAGAGAAGTACTGATGAGAATGGCACGGAAGGAGGACGAGTTTCTACTATAAAAGACAGGGCGCGGCCGCCAAAAAGCGAGGCGCGAAGAATGAAGGGGAGCGCTGGAAGTTTAGAAGTGGTCTTGATATGCATGCCGTTCTTTCCATCTTTCAATTTTATCGGTGAGGCCGGTACTCCAGAATGGGTCCGCGGTCGAGCAGACCGGAGCCCGAGTGGCAGAATGTTTGCTTTGCTCATGTCAACCCTTACCGCGAAAGTATGATACGAAACAAACAGTAGCTGGCATGGCGTAGCTCGCTCGTGCTTGGGAGTTGATGTGCCGAGAAACTAGCCACGCATGCTGCATATAAAGAACAGCGTTAGGTGTCGAATGTAGGAGTCGAGAAGTCTCAGCGGCCAGCCATGTCTAGCAAGTTGTTTGAAGTACAAGTTTGGACTTTCTTGAGGTGGAATTGTTAGTTGCTGCAACGAGAGGCGGAGTAAGGCAATGACTCGGCACGGGCATGATATATTCAGAGTGAACCTTAACCTGGTACCAACAGGGTGACAGGAGTCTAGTAATCAATTATGCATCAAACGCCTTGATGATCCATGCCCTCCTCAACGTGGATGCAGTGCCAATGAGGGGATACCATTCCTAATGTTCGGCCACTCAAAGGCGGTGGTCAGTACCCCTATCAGCTAGTATATTTCTTCTGTAATGCTTTGGCGATGGTGGTCAGCTGGATGTTACTTGTTCCCTCATAGATGGCACCAATCTTGGAGTCTCGGAACATCTTCTCGGCGATACCCTCTCTGACAAAGCCCATGCCGCCCATCCACTCGATAGCAAGACCGCTGACCCTGCCGGCGACTTGCGAGGCATACAGCTTGGCCATGGCGGCATCTGTCACGAAGTCCTCGCCAGCTTCCTTCTTCCGCGCAGCATTGTAGACTAGCGAGCGGGCAGCCTGAATTTCGGTCCATGACTGGGCCAGCTGATGCTGCATGCCCTGGAATTCTCCTACGAGCTGGCCAAATTGCTTCCTGTCATTCCACACATATTTGGCCGCATTCTCCCAGGCACCCAGGGCAAGGCCGGTCATTTGTGCGCCAATGCCAATGCGACCTTCGTTCAAAAGGCCAATGGCGTACTTGTAGCCTTGTCCTTCCTCGCCGAGCAAGTTTTCTCGTGGCACCTCCACATCGTCAAAGGTACAAACACAGGTGCTAGAAGCCTTAATCCCCAGCTTCTTTTCCTTTTTCGAAATGCTGAAGCCCTTCATGGACTTGTCGACGACGAATGCTGTGATGCCCTTGTAACCCTTTTCTGGGTTCAAGTTGGCAAAAACAATGAAGAAGTCGGCCTCCAAGCTGTTTGTGATCCACATTTTGCTTCCAGAGATCTTGTAGCCGTTCTCAGTCTTGACGGCCTTGGTCTTGAGGGCGAATGCGTCGGAGCCAGAGGCAGGCTCGGAGAGGCAGAATGAGCCGACCGTGTTGGTGGCGAGCTTGGGCAGCCATTTTCGCTTGGACTCTTCCGTGCCGTACTTCAAGATGGCAGTGACGACGAGGGTGTTGTGCACATCGACCATGACGGAGACGGACGGATCCACACGAGCGAGCTCCTCGATGCCCACGATCGCAGCCGTGAAGTTCATTCCTGCGCCGCCGTACTCTTCTGGGATTTCAAAGCCCATCAGGCCTTGCTCGAACAGCTGTTCTATGATCTGGGGGTCCATCTTTTCTGCTTCGTCCATCTCGCGCACTTTTGGAGCAATCACATCGTTGGCAAACTTTGACACGCTCTCGCATAGCATCTGCTCTGTTTCCGAGAAGTGAGTGATGGGCGTGGGATGTAGCGAAGTGGTGTCAATGTCTGATTCCATGTATGGCTCTGCTCGACGAGAGGGCGTCGTAGACACGGATCGCGTGCTGAAGGAGTGTTAGAGAGGTGCGGTAGGGAAGAGGTATGCTTACGCTGCTGGTATCGATCTGGTGAGGGCTACTCTGCGCACCGGCTGCTGTGTTGATGTGCGGCATGCTGCGCATAATGAGCTTGCCCTCACGGCAGAGCGTGCGGTTCGCGCTATCGACGCCATACTGGATGGTGGTATGTTGGGCGAAAGCTGTTTAGAGGCAGAGAGCGCTGGTCACGAGAAAAGTGTGTGTGGACTGAGTTGACCAACTGTACAATGTCATGCCTCGCAGGCCCAAGCAGACACAGCATGCGCTTACAGTAGTGGCGGCCACCGGAAACTAGTCACGACCTCGGCCGAACAACGGGCCTTGATAGGCATCATTTTCCCTGCTAGTACTCGGCTGCTGCTGTACATGTAAGCTCGTCTCTTGGCTTCGGCAATCACATGCCTCCTGCAGGAAGACCGGTCCCGACGCCTTTTCTTCTCTGCCCAGCACAGCCACATGCAGCTACGCCACAGGCCTTTTTCTGCCTTTCAACCAGGGAAACCCACTTCTAGGCTGAAAGACGTCACACACAGCCACAACCCTCGACTCTGCTGAACGAATCACAGTACAAGCTCGACCTGCTCACCTGCGATGCTTGCGTCTCACGTCTTCTACAAGTGTACTTGGCAGAGCGGGAAGCGCTGCTTGAATGGCGGCAGAGGGACCACATAAGGGCTGCGTGTTCGTCCGAGACGACGGCTTCTTCTACCACCTGCTCGTCCCATAACGAGCTCCTGCATATCCAGAGGCGTGTTCCTGCGTCACTGACCTCTCGACGAAGCAACTGCATATCTGAGGGAAGGAACTACGTCATCCAACATTTGTTTGCAAGAACGAGTACAGGAACAAGGACGGGCTCTGTCTAAACATATTCTTCCCCGTCGTCAACAGTCAACAGCACATCCTCAAGCATGTCGGCAGGCCACTCCCAACCCCAAGTACTCTACAGTGTCAACGGTATTCGAGCCTTCCATGTTCAGCATGGCGACGAGCACGAGATCACCACCTCTGGCCCTCAAGAGATGCAACTCATGATGGTGCCGACCTCTTCCCCCTTCGCGGACCTGTCAAACGCCAACCCGACCAGCGCAGCACCCGATGAAGACTTCTACCTCCACCTACGTCTCCCGCCCGAGCTGGATCAGCCTCTGCCCGCTACCACCCAGGTCTACCACAAGCCACCCTCCAGCTATCTGATACCACGATGGGATTTGGGTCCAGAATCTGGCGCCTTCATTCGCATTCAGTTTCCAACTATAGGTCACGGTCCAGGCAAGGTCTCACAAGAGGAGGTCGACACCTTCGAGACAATCCTCGCACAATGCACTGCATTCCACGAAAGGGCTGCTCTGCCCAAGGACCATGGCGGTTACAACCCGTCTACCTACGGACCAGGAGAAGGCTATGTCGCAAGTGGTGCTTCGGAGCTGAACAGACCACAACATGGCCAGATTGTGAGTATTCCGCTGGCCGTGCCTTGAATCATCACTGACTGTATTCAGGTCTTGGTAGACGAAGAGAACGGCAGTGTTGTCGGTGAGCTGTCAGGCGGCTACAATCTCGACGAGGCCGCGAACATAAGGCCTGGCTCCAAGAACCCCGTCGAAATCCAATTGCCTGGCGAAGGTCAAGGCAACCAGATTCGCGTCAACAACGTCTCTGAAGAATACTTGACCATGGCTAGACATCCCGCCTACAAAGACTCTACCATTGTCCAGACCTCTGCCAAAGCCTCCAGATTGATCGTCACCGGCTCGTCATCGTTGGCCAACGTTCTGACGTCGAGCGCCGACAAATACAACGCCAAGGCACAACCCAATGCTAAGCCCATGACCTTTTCGCCAGCTACCCAGGAACGACTACGCCAGATACATAGCTTGACTACTGGTGCAGTCGGTCTAAGCGCCAAAACAGTCGGACAAGTCAGCAAATATGCCCAGAACTTTGGCGCTCGAGTCGGCGGCCACAAGGAGGACAGATACAAGAAGGGCTTCAATAAAGACGGAGCAGACAGCAGCTACAAGCCTGGCATCTTGAACAAGTCCATGATAGCTTTTTCCACCATCGCTGATGGCATCGACGCTGCTGGCCGTCAGCTGCTTACCTCTGGCTCCGCCGCAGCCACCAGTGTTGTTGGCCACAAGTACGGCCCGGAGGCAGGCGATGCTGCAGCTAAGATCGGCGGTGGTGTCAAGAATGTGGGCCTTGTGTACATTGATGCTGCCGGTGTCTCGCGCAAAGCACTGATCAAATCAGTGGCCAAAGGAATGGTACGTGAACCCAACAATCGTGCATTGAGTAATCACTAACTCTTCTCAGGTGGTTGGCAAGATGCCTAATGGTCAGGAATTGATCGTTGGCGCCGGCGACGGAGGTGTTGTGCCTTCCGAAGCATACGATCAAGCTTCGAAGCCATCAGGCTCCGCACCACACTACAGCGGCGGACAAGCACAGGGTGGCTTCGCTTCCCCCGGCTACGGGGTTGAATCGTACGGTTCTCACACCAACCAGCTACCCAGCTATGGCTCGCAGCTAGGCAATCCCGCAGGATCGACGTTGCAGGGGCAGCAATATCCTAGAGAGAAGCATTCTTATAATTGAGGCAAGCAGGGTAGGGTATGACAACTCTATCGTACATTTTCGGTCTCAATGTGATGAAATAGCGTAGCATATTCTTTTTAAAAGTTCACACCGTCTGCAGGAGATGAATGCCCTATTCCACCCACAATGGAAGGACATGACGTGTTGCTTGTCGTTCGGACTTTTGCCGTCGCTTCGCGACGTGATAACAGTGGTATAGGCCTGGCAGGGATGCTTAAAAGCGATGTATAACAGTACAATAGACAAAGCTCAACCAGGGCCGGCGAAGAAGGACGTGTCAATGAACATGGATTTTTACACATGTTTTCTCAGTATTGGTACTTGCTATGTGCACTATTGGTATCTGCTCACTCTAGCTCTGACGACGATGCTGTCACACACGTCTCGGCAGGTAGGTAGTTTTGCTCCGTATCCTGCACGTAAGCTCGGTTCATCTCACATCGCGTCCTCGGAAGAGGTCGTAGGCGCGCGTGTATAGTATGTATGGGTGGGTAGGTCGTCGGTGGTCGTGGTCGTGGTCTCGTGATAATGCTCAGCATCGCTGAAATGGTATGCTAATGGTATGCTCAAGAAGTGTAGGGCTTTGCCTGCGCCCTGATCGAAGAAAATGGATTGGAATGCTGAAAGAACGCTTGCTGGGTATCGTCGATGATTCAAAGCACAATGCAACGCAACGCAATGCAATGCTTCCTTCCTCCTCTGATAGCGATGGAGGGGTCTCGTTTCGGGGGGTGTATCGTGCACTTCGTTCTCTTTCTTGTCCTTGGACAGCGACAGAACCACTTTGTGGTCTTTATGCATGTGTTCATGCCCTGCTCTTCTCTTCAGATGGCTCTCAAGGCCAGACTCCGTTGTCGACGAGTCGGAAGAAGTCCCACTCGGCACTCGCTTCGGTCTTGAAGTTCCAGAAGATCCAGCCGTTGGCGTGTTGCTCGAACGCATTGATCTGGGCTTGGATGTAATTTCTTGTGGCGTCTTTTAGATCTTGGTCCCATTGATCGATGAAGTTCTTGGTCGCGCAGCTACCGACGTAGGTCGAGCTCTCGCCATCAGGCTTCGAGTAGGTCCCGTCGTAGCGGGCGCCGATGCCATAGCCGTTCTGCAAAAGCGTGTTAGTAAAAGGGAAAAGGACAAGACATCGCAGGCAGGTGGCTTACCAAAGCAGCTGCGCAGTCGGTCATGGCAGCTGTCCATTCACCACAGATGAGTGTTTTATCCGAGTTACCCCAGGTCGCAGCTCGTGAGTAGGCTGCATCAACGTGTTCTTGGTAGGACATGGCGACGTCCGCATTACTGAAAACTTGATATTCGTGGTGGTCGACGATTGTGTCCATCATGTCTCCGTCCCAGCTCGATGGCTCGGCGAAGCCGTCAGAGATGACTATGCCACCAGCATAGCTGCCTCTGACAGCTCCATATGCTTGGTTGTAGTAGTTCTGGAGATTACCTCGTCCGCCAGGCATACTGCCCATCAGTGGCTCGTTGACAAGCTCGATACCCGCCACAGCTGGGTTGCTGCCAAATTCTGAAGCCACTTGAGCAGTCACTCTTGCCATCCAGGACACAGTGTCACCACTTCCGAATTCTATATTGCCAGTCCGCTGGCCAGAGTTGTCGAAACCATTCTGCGACAGTGGCGCACCATGGAGATCAATCCAGACTTGCAGACCTGTTTGTGAAGCCCAGCCTACAGCTTGCCAAAGGTAGTCCTTCGCGCCCTCAATGTATGGATCTTGCCCATACCTTTGGAATGCCCAGTATCCGATAGGTATTCTGACCATGTTGATGCCTTTGCCCGAATTCGCTATCCTCTGAAAGTCACTCAAGGTGACCCAGCTTGACCAGTGGGCTTGGAGGACTGCCTTTGCATTGTCAGGGTCTTTTTGGCATAGAGTGTATTCATCGACCACACTCCCTCCATAGTTGTGAAAGACCGATGGTGTAATCCAGGGTTCGAGGACGAGCCAGCCACCTAAGCTCACACCTCTTGTTGGCTCTGTCCGCTTGTCAAGGATGGGTGCAGCAACGGCCGAGCTGATAGCAGCCAGTGTTAAGAGAGCTTTCTGCAGCAACATGGTGTTTGCTTTCGGCTGTCGTGTATCGATTTTCTCAGATGCTCAGAGGGTTGAAAGAAAAAGATTGACGGGAAGTGGGAAGACTTATGAAAGCAAAAGAAGAAGTGAAGGTCAGCTATGTACCGGTAAGACCTGCCTTCCTTTTTCACTTTCGAGCGATGACCGAGGGAAGGTACCAATAAAACAGCTTGGAGACCAGCAGAGCTTCCACAGCTTTGGAGTGACAAGAATTTGGTGCCAGGAGTTAGGTCAGCAGGCAGCGAATCACGGAGGCCAGCTTGAGCAACAACATCGTGACATACCTAATAAGGAAGAGCACAGCTCTTTTCTGATCACAAGGCCATCAAACTTGGGCAGTGATGTGCTGCCCATCTACCGCGGACACATCGGTGCTGGCGATCATAACAAACATGGGAGCTCGCGCCACAAAAGAGGCTAATGTGAGCAGCACTACTTCTCCATACCATCAGGAAAAGAAGGGGCTGACCATACAATGAGTTGTGGGGTACAGTGCTCCGAGAAGTGCTTCGAAAGGCGAGGGGCGGGATTCAAGCGCGGAAGTGCAAATCCTTTGTAGAGCTCCAACGTGAGCGGAGAAGTCTTGCCTCTGTGAGGACGGTATTAGAGGGTAAATCCTTGTTGGTAACACAACGTACAGCGGTCGAGGATAGGTGTCTCACGTGCATTGTGCACCCAGTACACGACCTCCTGCTGTGCAAGCACGGTACGCACCTGTATGGAAATGTCTCGGAATTGTGGTAACAGAAATAAACAAACGCATGTGATGCTACCAGTGACAGGGATCATTGTGAGCGTTACTGAACTCAAAGCAGGGCCTCGGCAGCGGCCTAGGACAGTCAGGTCTATGCCTATGATTGGTCGACGAAAGCCCCCCAGATCTGCAAAGGCGTGTGGACATTACGTCGATCCCCAAGTTGTAGGATAAAGAAATCACCACCCCTTCGCCAGGCTCTTTAGCCACCACGTCATGGTCTGTCGTTAAAGGACAAAGAGGGTGTTGAGTCTCCATCAGCTGCTGTGGTCGCACTAAAGAGTGTTCGTTTCATCTTGCCAAGATCATCTTTCGTATTAGCACATTATATGCGGAGAACGATCTCGAGAAAACTAGACTCCTGAATACCGCGGCTGATCCTTGACAGCCTTTGCAAGGAACTCATCCTTGTTTCAGGCACGGCTCGGCTTTGGATTGATATTAAGTTTACAGCAAGCATCCTCCGAGTTCGGGCTGTAATGCCATCAAGCTCGCGTGGGGAAGCACTTGACTCGGCACCTACAAATCACTAGGCGTCAGGCCAGCTACCGCGTGCTTGAACTTCTGTTTGTTGTTCAGTCACTTTGTAATGCTCGGCAAGCAACACCGCTGACTGATGGGAACAACTTTGGTTCTTTGCCAAAGTTCCGATGACGCACTTCAGGTGCTACATACAAGTGCTGTTGGACACCTTCCAAGCCAAGCGACTGAACACAACGGGTCTGCCGCAGCGTGCTCGAGTGCGTTAGCGGGGGTCTTTCTCTGTAGTGGTACGCTAAGTGACGAAAGTCATTCCTAACTGTGCAAGTCTTGGGTAAAACACGTCAAATGATCAACTATAACCTAGATGCTAGTAGGCAGAGTGACATCGGGTAGAGAATCATCTGCAGCTAGGCTAGCCCAGAAGAGGTCAGGTATTGAGCAACAACGAAAGGAGAAGCGACGCTCTCGAAGAGACTACCGTCTTTCTTGGAGCGAGAAAAGAAAACTACAGGATTGGGCCAGCCCAGAGGCCAGATGAAGGCCGATCATGTTCTCGTGTTGCTCGTCAACGTCCCAGTGTACGTGCATCTCGAGCCCGGCAATTTTTGTCTTGCTGTTTGTCCTTCTTCTTACTGTCGTCCGTTTGCATCTGCTTTGTCAAGGCAAGTAAAGACGGATACACCACCCGACGACCGCGGCTTGCTAACCTAGGTAGTAATACAGGTGGAAAATCCTCGGTAGGCGAATTAACGCGCTGATGTCATAAATCGTGTTGTAACAATGCGGCCCACGATGATCACTTGCATAGCACGCCAGAACGCTCATCTTAGTGTGAAGAAATAGTGAATCTCTGGTTCGAACCACTCTGCCACTCGCTGGTTGCAGCCTTCCACTACTCCTCTTTCTGTCGTACAATTACTTACCCACGTATGACATTGTGAATGGACTGCTTTGCGATGACCGAGTCGTCCTGCTGATCTCGCGAAACAGTCCAATAGTGGTCAGTGAAGTCCTCACACCTCATTTGCCTCAGGAAGTTCTCGTCGTGTGTGATGACGATAAGCTGAAAGTTCTTCTGCTTCTTCCGATACTCAATGATTGCATGTAGAGACTTCGCCAATGCCTCGACGTTTTGCTCATCTAGATTCGTTGTAGGCTCATCAAGTGCAATGACACCACAGTCTCTGGAAAAACATTCGGCAAGCGCAAGACGGATGACAATGCTAGCTAGCACCTTCTGTCCAGCGCTGCACCTGCCTCGCATGTCTAGCTCAACGTCGCGCTTGAGCATTACGACCCGATAATTATGGCTGCGAGTATTTGCTTTGACCTCAAGATCGGACTTGATGTAAATGGTGTCGACATCAGAACCGCGATAGGTTGCTCGCCAAAGTTCATCCATGATGGTGTTGACCTGACCCATCTTCAACAAGTGGTATTTTGTAACGGCTTGGTCAAGCGCAGTGCTGTACTTACCAATATCTTCGATAGCTGCCTTCGTCGACTCGACCCTGATGTGAGCCTCTTTGTATCGCTTGGCGGCGTCTTTCAGATCAGTGTTGTACTCAGAGATCAGCTCTTGAAGCTGGAGGTCCTTCGACTTCAATTCACCCACCACACCCTGCCTCTCAGCAGAGGCGTTGTGGGATTCTTTCTGCTTGCGGTGTCCTTCTTCCTGGAGCCGGTCTCGGTCGTACTCTGCGTTCTTTGACTCAAGTTCCTCGATCTCAGCTCGAAACCATTTGAGGTCTCTTGCATCTTTTCTGTATCGCAGGTTGTCTGCGTAATGCCGCCGTGTATTTTCACTGTCTCGCAGGGAGTCGTCAACCTTCTTGATCTCCTTTGTCAACTGTGTCTTAGCTGTTTCGAGCTGAGAACTATCTTGACGGATACGCTCAATTTCTCTTATAGTACTGGACAACCTCTTCTCGCCTCCTTCGTCGATGTAGGACTGAATCGACTCATTGATCAAGTCGAGGGCGTTGACGTCTTCAGCTAAGCTGGCGGATCCCTGCGTCAGTTCCTGGACCTCCATATCAGACCGCTGCACGAGATCGTCGTATCTAGCATTGGCCGTATCAATCTGCGGAATGATTTCTTCGAGCTCTTTGTCGATCTTAGCAATGGCTTCCTTTTGCTTCTGCTCTTGAGCTCGGTATTCCTCCACTCGGTTCAGCAGCGAGGTCTTTTGGTCAAGTTGCCTGGAAAGTGTGCCAAGTTCGTTTCTCGTCTCTCTCAGCTCCAACTCCATAGCATAGATTTCTGATCTAGAGGTGTCTTGTTCTTTCGACAGCCGAGATACTGCCTGCTTGGCCTCCTGGTGTCTTCCACGCGTTGTTTTGATCTCTTCCTGAATGTCCTCGAGCGTCTTAATATCCCCATGCTGCGACTGCTTCGTAGTCAAATCTTCCACTTTCGCACCGAGGGCCTTGATGTCCTGTTCGGTCTTGACGATCGAAGCAACGATGCCGGAAATGCTTTCAATCTCTTTCCGTACGGACTGTCGGTCTTGCACCTGCTGGTCATGTCTTTCAATCTGGTCAAGCAGCTTTTGATTGTCTTTACCCAGCTTTGTGATTTCTTGCTCAAGCGTTGGGATTTCTTCATTGGTTAGTCGCTTCCAGTTCTCATGACTGACGCTGGCCTCCGCAATGCGTTTGTAGTCTTCAGTGGCTTCATCCAGCTCTGCTTCCACTTCCTCAGAGCTCGTTTTCCGTACCAAGCCCTCGAGTTTCTCCTTGAATTTCAGAAAGGTTTGATCTGTTTGTGACTTGAAGGCCCGTCCGCACAAGCGACAAGCATGGTTCTTGGTCGCTGTGTCGAGCACATTTTTGAACCATTGCTCAAGCCCTCCTCGCCCCATAGCTTGCTCTCGTGCCGCCTCGAGTCGGGATTCTGATGTGCTCATAACCTTCTCAAACTCCGAGACATCATCGTCTATTGCGTTCTTGACTGTATCTTCGTGGTGCTGAGCCTGCTGCTTACGGCCGTTCAGGTCCTCACGTAAAGTTTTTTGCCTAAACTGGATTTGTTCTGACTCGCGAACCACTCCGTCCCTTTCTCGCTCAGCAGACGCCACATCTTTGGCAGCATCATTTGAGACGTTCTTGTACTGACTTTCGAGGGTACGTGGACTCCAATCATCACTGACCAGGCGACTGATCCTGCCGCCATGTGCCTGCGAGAGTGTCTGCAAGGCGCGCTCCTTCTCCTTCAACTCTTGCTTGAGATGAGAGAGTTGTGCGACTTCTCCAGCTCGTTTTGTACTCTGTACCAATTCATTGTTCAGACTGCTCAACTCGTCCTCGAGCGAGGTTACTTTGCTGTTGGCCTGCTTTAGCTTGGAGGCATAATCTGCGGCATTGGAGGCTGATCTAGCAGTCTTGATGCGGCTATTAAGCTCTTCAATGCGTGAATCGATGACTGCCACGCTACCTTCGTCAGCAGTGATCGCATCGGCTTCTTCTTGCTTTTTGTTTGCTTCCTCAAACCTCATTCTGATCTCTCCTGATATATTGTGCTTGCTGTCCTTCAGGGCCTTCTGGCGCTCAGTCAATTGGTTGATCTCAGTTTGGCCTTTGCGTTTCTGTGTATCGGCCTCTTTACTGGCCTTGGCCAGCTTATTGGTACGCTCTTTGGACATCTTCTTGATTTTGAACAGAAATTCTTCCACGTCCCTATCGTCGCTGAGATCTTCGAATCCTCGCATTTGATGCTTTGATGCACTCTCCTTGATCCGTCTTCTCCGTGTTGCGAGATATTGCTCATGAGAGCGCTTTTCCTGCTCGAACTGACCACGTTCTGTTAGCTTCGCGTCGAGTCGAGATTTGAGATCATTGAGCTCTTCCTCGTACTCGACCCACTGCTCCTGCTTAAGGCGTTTGTCCTCCTCATACCGTGAAAGGGTGCTGTCGAACTCCGCCAGAGTCTTCTCAAGCCACTCGTCGCTTTCGGAAACTTCCTTTAAATGTACCTTGAGTTCGTTCAGAGTCTGCTCTTTGCTATTTGCCTCATTCCGGTATCCTTGAAGCTTGACTATGACATCGGAGAATTCTTCGGAGGCTTTCCAACAGTCGTTTGCCTGCTTCTGAGCACTTTGCATCTTCTCGTCCAAATCGTGAGCCACTTTCCGAAGTTCTTCCATCTCGGCGTTGAGTTTCTCACTCTGCTTCTGCACCTTCCTCATTCGGTCTCGATCCTTCTTTGCCGAATCTGCCAAAGCTTCTTGTCGACCCAGATCTTGCCGATGTTTCTTGCGAATGTCGAGCAGCTCTTTGACTGCTTTCGTGTATTTGCCGGCCTCGAAGATCTCATCGAACTTCTTCTTCAGTGTCGACGATTCTGCAAGGGGCCATTGACTGTCCTCTTGATGGCAGAAGATAACGTTCTCGATCAATGACGAAGAAACGCCTAGATAGAGTGGCACTTGCTGATCAAGCTCAGCAACACGTGTCGAGAGCACTGTCTTCTGTCCGTGTCGTTCAAGTAGCAACGAGCATTCGGACGTCTTTTGTGTTCGGGAATTCTTCTTGAGTTGAAGCTGCATACTTCGTGTGACAACTAACCGAGTACCATTGGCAGCATGAAACAGTAACTTGACCTGAGCCATTACCTCCTTTTCACCCTGCAAGCCTGGATCGTGGACCCATGCTCCTTTCAACCCCGCACCTGGAGGTAGGCCGCCTGTTGTGACAAATTTGAGAGCCTCGATGATGGTGGTCTTTCCAGAGCCGTTGATGCCGGCCACGAGCGTTAGTGGTTTATCGAACCTGATACTCTCTCCACGCTCAGTAGGAAAGGCACGTACACCTAATATCATCATCTTCTCGATGGAAGACATGGCAACGGACAGCCTGCAAAGCAGGGCTTGGATGAATCAATATCTGACGATTATTGCTGTGAGAGACGAAGCAAAGGATTACCATCTGTCGGACGGACGGATTAGTAATTGAGTAGAGTACAGTTCTGGTAGACTATCATAATGTCTGCTTCTAACTGCTACCGGTCTGGTGATTCAAGCGACTTGCACTGAACACCAACGTGCGACAAAGTATCGAGGTAATGCTCAAATGACAGAGAGGCAGGCAGAACAGGTAGGAACGCGGCTGCCGTTAAAACGCGTCGCGTTCTCCATCACGTGCACCGTGTAAAGTGCTTGCAGAGGTCTGGAGTGACGCTAACAGAGCAAACAGCACAAAAATTCACGCCCCCTACCGTAGTCAGCATCTTTGGTCGCCAACTCGATGGGCGGTATCTCCCGATCCAAGACTTTTCCCGTATTTTCGATCACCGATTAGTCTCGCCAAAGTGACGGATTCATACGAAACACCACAAACAATCCACTTCCTGTATTCATCGTCGATCTTTACTTGCGTTCTGCAGCTCGCAAAGCCGGAAAAACTATCCAGGCTCTCGTGCTACCGTCGGTACCTCAACATCCCATTTGTGCGCTTCTGGCTATTCCACTTCCCGCCGACTACGCAGCGCTCTTACTGGTCCCATGCATGCTCCCGCAAAGCAGAGGAGCTGCTGCATGGCCATTGTCGAGCGGATAGACCAAAACGTTCAGCTCAGTGGAGTCTTGTGCTGCCCTGCCCAGTACTGAATCAGGCAAAGGGCCATGGATCCTTACAATCAAAACCCCGGCATGTTGAACATGTCGGGTTTCAATGCTGACATGTTCAATGCGGGCATGATGGATACTGGCGATTCTGATATGAAATCGTATGGCGATGACATACAGATGGATATGGGCGACTTGTCCGCTGTGCCCTTCAACAGCGTCGAGCCAATGACGGGCTCGATCCCAGAATCCGAACACCAAATGCAAGGTGAAAACAGCATGAACATGACGGGTGTGGGAGCCGGTCCGCTCCCTACGGGCTTCGGTGTCCACACCGGAATGGGAAGCACGTTGACAGAATTCACCAAACGGCGCAACTGGTCTCAGCGTGTTATCGAAGAGATCAAAGACCTCCTCTACGTCCTGACGCCTGATGCTCGCTTTCTCTATTTGAGTCCGTCGACCAAGCTGTTGACAGGTTACGACACGACAGAATTGACTGGCAAGTTCATCCACGATTTCATCCATGGAGACGACAACTCCCTCTTCCTGCGTGAATTCAACGAAAGCATAGCAACGGGCCACGGCCTCCGCATGTTCTACCGTTTCCGCTGCAAATCGGGCGTCTACCTAATCTTCGAATGCCACGGTCACCCCCACCTAACCAACGACGTATCGCAATTGGAAGTGACAGGCGGGCCTCGCAATAACGCCGGGTTCTGCGCCGGCTACTTCATGATGGTTCGCCCCTACCCCACCAAGAATGCCGTGCTCCTCGATTCTTTCCTCGAGCACAAACTCGAGAACGAACGTCTCCAAGCGCGCATCAACGCCCTACGCCGAGAAGAAGCCGAGGAGGCAGAAACCCAAGCCCGCCACTACCACAAAAAAGCAGGAGGCGGTAGCTCTGTAACTCCTTCCGGCACGGGCATGGACATGAACGGCACACCTGGCGGCGATTCACCCAGCATAACATCTGATCGGCGCAGCAGCGAGCTCGGTTCCATGCCGCCACCCGCCAAGCCAACCATGAGCAACATGGCATTGACCCGTGAAGCACTCGACGAAGCTAACGCCTTCGCCCGACCAGATAGCATCACCGACAAGATGGCCCGCTATGAAGGCACAAGCCACGTCGACAGCATCGAGATGCTGACCGGTCTGCGCTACCGCGAGGGTGAGCGCGCCCAAGGAATCAGCACGGGTGGCACATCCCCCGCTTTAATCCGTGGTGACGCAGGAATCGACATACCCGCCGACAAGAGCGACCCACGGTTCGGAGGAGGCTACATGGACAAGAAGCCGAAGAAGGTCAAGTCGGCCGACGAATATGTGTGCACGGATTGCGGGACGTTGGACTCGCCTGAATGGCGGAAGGGCCCGAACGGGCCGAAGACGCTATGTAATGCGTGCGGCCTCAGGTGGGCCAAAAAAGAGAAGAAGCGAGCTGGTTCTATGAGTGGCGGCACGACAGGGCTTACGGCTGGCTCTATAGGTAATACCGTTAACAGTGGGGGTTCAGGTGGGAATACTAGCAATGCCACAGTTGTACCACAAGCAGGAATGGTTCCTAGCTTGCCAACAGGACACTCAAATGGTAGTAGCCATTGAAGGAAGACTACTTAAGTCGCTCAACCGCGCAGCATGTCCATCGCCACGACACCGACTTCTTCCTGGGCAAGCACAATCGGATGACGAGAAAAGACAAACGGACTGGAGAGAGAAGCGTAAGCAGAACATAAGAACAGTACAGTTCCAGTGGGCTCCTCCGTACCCCAGGAAAACACGATGCAGCGACAGCAAGTGAGCGAAACAGGCAAGGCGTGATCAGTACTGGGCCCAGCTCTACCAACAAGGTTACGACAGCGCAAGCGCAAGCACAAGCAATCAAGGAAGAAGTCGCAAATGGTAAAATGCCTCGACATCTCGGAGCAAGCCAAATCCAGCCAAAGTAGTAAGAGCGCTCCGATTACAAGCATGTTTGCGGTGAGGTGACGACCCGCAAGTCCACAGACAGAGATCTGTACCTCCCCCAAACCCGACGAAGACGCGCGCTGTGCCCAGAGCTAGACAACACCGCTAGAGATGAGATATACCCTCACGTTATGGATCAGGTAGGGCACAGCACAGCCATACCTGTCTTCTGCATCCTTCAGCGCGTGCAGGGGAGAGCTTAAGCTGCGGCAAAGAACGATGTCCCGGGCAACGAAGCAAGCCAGGGTTCAGGGGACTGTGCGCTGCTCAGATACAGGCGATCGAGGCAGTGTGTGTGGCACCGGGACCGAGGGGTTGGATCTGGTTGATATATTGAGTGTGCGAGAATCTAGATAGTGCCAGGTAGGGCGTGTGAAGCAAGCAGGCAGTTTGGACATTTGTAGCATTGGATTCAATCCTAGCTTGATGGCGAGATACTCTTCTATCCTGACACGGTGATTGATTCGATGGTGTGTCTTTTCTCTTCAGCATGCTAGCACAGGAGCAAATAGTATGTGAAAAAAGTCGAGATAGAGTCGGGATGCTCGAAGCTTGTCTTTGTCGCCAGCCAAGCCAAAACTCATCTAAGATGTACCTATGTAGCATAGGTCCAAGTTCAACGCCAGGTGCCCTCCCGATGATGTATGCCCACAAGCACCTTATCCAGACCTCCTCGGAGAAGTCTTGACAATCGTGTCTTTCACAGTGGATCCTTCTGTCCCCTCATGATCTTGGTAGCCAACCTCCCATACCATTCTGCTCTAGATGAGGGCTCTTCTGGCACCACAAATTCTTCGTCGACCAAAGCCCTTTCCTATTGAGTCGTGGTATCAGCGGCATCGGCACCGACGTTGACGCCACTTTCATCAGCTTTCTTTGCCGGTAGTGCATCCTCCGTTGCACCATCAGCATCAACAAGCACAATATCCCCATCGTCGCTCTTCTTGCTCGCTTCATCGAGGTCTTCCTTCTCGACCTTCTCAAACACGTCACTTGATCCACCACTGCTATCAGCCTTGTGGGCAGTGGTGCCCCCGCTCAGCACCTCCTGCGCATCGTTTGCGTCAACGCGATTAGCGCTTTCTTCCGGCGGGCTGCTGATCCTGACTTGTCTCTCTTGTCCTTGGACCTTGCCCATGTCGACAGTCCCAACAACATCGGGACCGCGGGCGTGTGGGACGTTATCCCCTTCGTCCTCGAGGTCAAGTTCAATGCCTGCATCTCCTACGCGGTGCACGTCCTCGTGTCCCACAGGGACCACACCGGCCTCTTGCTCCATCCTGATCAGCTCGCCTTGTGTGACGGCGCCATCTGGGCGGCCCGGCGCAAGGGTGTGGTCGTTGTGATCCTGTACCACGGCGGCGATAGCGTCAGCATGCGCAGCCGTTTCGGCCATGTTGATCTGTTGATGATCTTCCACGAGAGGCAGCATATCAGCGTCCTGATCTGCAGTCTCGGTTGCATCCTGCCACGACTCGACTCTGCTGTTACTGCTCGCAGTTTCGTTACCACTGCCGCTGGAACTACTCAGATCACTATCCTTGAGCCAGGGGATTGGGGTCAGCAATGCGCCCCCCAGGCTCTCATCGCTACCTAGGGACTCTCGGTCGTAGCCGTTGCGTGTTTCGTTTGCGCTGTTCGCGAAGAGGATGCCGCCAGCGTCTGAGCCGTTCAAGACACCGTTTGCTAGGCCAACGTTTGGCGGAAGATCAGATAGCGGGAAGATATCGGCACCGCTTGAGACGGAGACCACTCGATCGAGGGCGCGCAGCCATGCAGGTAGTGTTCTGTAGTGTTTGGTTGGGTAGAGAACTAATTCTGAGAGGCGCTGAATGGTATGTGGTGGTTTCTCGGCGAAGCACGTCCGCAATGTGTTCAGCGACTGTTCGAGGAGTTGCAACACTTCAGCTGGAAGCTGGTCAGACTTTTCCTGGGCATCTTGCCGCTCCTCCGAGCTCGCTGTCTGGGAGTCGGGCACTCGAGATGCTGAGCTGCCAGGAAACGGTGGCACTGGTGGGAGGGATCGAGGTGTGTTGGGCGTATTCGAGGGAAGGACGGGAGGATTCTCGATGAAGCGGTCTGCTAGAGGATCAGAGGCGTGCTGCGAGGGCAGCACAGGGTGTACGATTGGGTAAGGCTTCGGTGTGTCGAAGAGAGTGCGTGCGACATGGGAAATGCGCTCAACGAGTGGTGGGAGGATGTTGGGCCATTGGGAGTAATCGATGCTGCCCGTTTCGGCGCACGATTCTAGAACTGGCTCATCTGTCGAATAGTGTTAGTCGCGTGGTCATGGTCTTGGTCTTGGTGTTGATCTTGGTATGGAGATTGTTGGTCACCTACAAGCGTCTAATGAAGCCATATCCGGGTATCGATGCGTCGGATCATATCAGTCATAGCATACTTGGGCCTCGTCGGCTGCAGTCGCGTGTGGTCGCCTCGATGCCGACAATATCCACGTGGTGTTTTGCGTGCTACGTCCTGGTTGGCGGTGTCCAGGCGGTAGACACGTACGATCCGACCATGCGGGGACGCTATCGCGAGTCGCCTACATTCTAGGTGTGCTTAGCGCCTGACGTGGTTGGTGGCCTAGCGGCTTCTGTACCGTACTTGTACAGCAAGTGCCTAAAGGGACGAACCCTCCAGGCGATACTGGCAAGAACGCAGTCCCTAAGGAACGACCATCTTAATACACACAGCCTGACGGGAGGGACTGAGTTACGGATCAAATGCTTGAACGTGGCCAGTTCAGGTCTGCTGTAACATGACCATGCAGATCGCAGATTGCAGATCTCGGGCAGAATTGGTTGCTTTTGCAGGAGAGGGGTTTCAAATTGGGTCGTGCAAGAACGATGCTAACTGCTGGCCACAAGCTGATCCGTAATCCGTCGATTCATTGTAGCCTGAGGTGGTTCAAGATGTTGGCCTCCCAACCGTAAGCTCTTCACCTAGCGAGCACTCATTCATCATCGATCGGAATGCAAAACCTAAGTCAGCCGCTAGCTGTTTCGAAAGTACGTGTGATCATGGGTAAGAGACACACCAGCACACCTGCCACCAGCAAAAGCAAATGCAAGGAGGAAAGTATCTTCATTCACAAATGAGACGTGTCTGCCAATCGCATGTCCTTTCGGCAAACTGCGTTTAAGCTCTGTCTCGAGCTACCCATCAGTCTGGGAAAGGATTCCCATTTTTTGGCAGTTACTATTCCCGTACAGATACGTCTACTGTCCCTTCCGTCCCGGTTGTGTTGTACTTGTAAGTGGTGGATCGCGTTCGCCCCACAGGAAGGAGGCACAGAGCCGACCTGAAGCGATGGACCAAAGGCAATTCTGATATCTGGCTCGCGCAGGCTTCCGAAGACTTGGAAGCTGCTGAATGATCGAGCCTTTGTTCGGCACGAACACCACCGCTACCAGTGACTACATACATCCAACCACATCTGCACGTCGCCGGTTTGCATGCATCTCTGAAAAACTCTCTTTGTCCAGATCGATGAACCATTCTGATCTGGTCTGAGAACCGTAATGACCACTGGCTAGTCGGGTAGGCTAAACCGTAGAGAGCAAAGCTGAGCCATCGAGACCTGGAATCCATGTTCGACAGGGATGCTCCACGGCACCGTACCGGCGTGCCAACACCACAAGCGGGTCTGCCGTGTGGCTCGCCCTGCCCTGTCCTGCCCTCGAGCCGTACGACTGCACTGCTCTCTTTGTTTCGTCTCACCCGTACCAACAAATTGCAAACCAGTAGTCCTGCTGTGTTTGGGTTGGGCTCTCTTCGTGTTGAGCAAGATACACGCACAATGTCACCGGCATTCCAACGGTGACAAAGAGACTTGTGTGCTTCTTCCTTTAGCTCCGGTCAGCACCAGACGTCACGTCTCGACTGGCAGTCCTGCTTACGAACACCCTGCAACACCCTGCAAACGAACCCTTTGAATTGCTTCGGGAATGCAACAGATCGATAGCAGAGCTCATCCCTCGGTCGGGCCACCGTAAAGGTCTGCTTGTACGACCATGTCGACTCTCAGCATTCCCTCCACGGGAATACCTATACAACACACCCCAGCAGACTCGAAAGAACCTCCGCAGATAATACGACTGGCTCTTGCTGATAAAGACACTCGTGACTTACTCAAACATGTTCGACAAGGGGGAAACACTCGTCTCAAGACCGGCCTGCATCGACTGGCAATCGAGTACGGCACGAATCGTGTTTCACTCAGGTTCGGCACAGACAAGCACCCTCAAGAGATCTTTGACGGTCCTGTTGATGGCAGCAAGCCAATGTTCTTTGCGGGCAAGCTGAGTCACACTCTAGAGCAACTGCAGGCGAAAGAGGCCACCGCCGGCATGGACACAGCGCTAGAGAAGCTCAAGAATAATCTCAAGCAAGCACAAGACGATAGAGCTGGTAGTACAGTCAACAAGGTCCTGAAGCCACAACACCGACCGTCTCCTCTCGGCGCAGGCTTGTTAGGGTCACGGCCGTCAAGCCCGTTCCTCAAGGCCGGCTTTTCGCCACATGCTGGACCTACCTCGGCGCCACTGCTTCCCGGCTCCTCGAAGCAAGAGCAGACCAAACTCAACGCCATCAGGATACCAGTGGTGCACCTGCTGGCAACTGAGCCTCAAGAAGCAAGGAAGTTGGCGGAGAAGTTGAGGGTCAAGAAGGCAGATCTCGATCAGGTGCTTCTAAAAGTGGCCCGGGACGGCAAGGGAGGGCTGAAAGAGCTGAAGGATAGGTCTTTTCGAGAGCTGGACGTGTGGAAGTTTCCATATCAATCACAACACGACCGACAGGCGGCAATTGATCATGCTATTTCTGCCTTCGACAGGCAGAGGATCGACAAGGCGGACAGTCTGTGGCAGATGCTGCTAGCAAAGGAGGACAGAGGCAAGGGCATAAGCCTGTCCAAGCTCAACTTCGACAAGCCCATAGCGCCAGGCAACCTGACACCGAAAGTCTTGGAAAGGTCGACGGATGGGGGTAGCACGGAAGGCAAGAGTCTGAACAGCCTGGGATCCAGTCAGTCTGACCAAAAGGGGAAAGCAGCCATTACAAAACAGACCAGCAAGCCGAAGACGGTTGATCAAATTGTGAGATCGCTGAAAACTTCTGGCAAGGAAAGTGGCAGAAACACACCGGCGACGACAAAAGAGAACAAAAAGGCACCACCTCCACCTAAACAGGACGTGAAGTTCAAGTCGTCTGAGAAGATCGAAAACTCTGATGACGAAGCCGACGCTGGTCCAGCTATCACCGCGACTACCACAGCCAAGCGCGAACAGCCCAAGCAACCCAAAGAACAAAAGCCTTTTCGTCCAGAAAAGTCCTCCAGTGCGACAACTAAGCCAGCGTTGCACAAGCCTCACTTGCCAGGGTCGTCTGGTGGAAACGTTGACAACGATCAAGGTCGACTTACACCCTCCTCAACCATGGTCAAAACTCGTGGTGGTAAAGACACTGTGAACGGTGAGGTCAAGGCCAAAGGTCTCACGCCGTCTCAGTCTCGAAATCCTTCGCGACCACGAAACGGTAGCTCGCCAGCTAAACCGTCACCTCTCGGGTCGTCGCCTCCAACTAATCTACGCGACGTTGACAGTACAAGCAACAGTAGCAAAGGCACCGCTGTATCCTCTGCACCCTCGTCTCCTCCCTTCAACGTCGACTCTTCACAATCAAAGAGAAAGAACCAGCAATCAGTTGCTTCAGAGAGAAAACCCAACAGCCTCATTAACGGTGCTAAGCGCAAAGCGGAGGACCACCAGTCCACGCCACCAGCAAAGAAACTACAGGTCAACGGCACCTCGACCAAGCACGATGCTGACCGCTTCAACAGTCTTCCAAAGGCTCTCAGCGACGAAATTGCACGACAGCCAAAACGTGATACCCCCGAATCAGACGCTTCCTCCGTCTCTGACAAAGTCATCACGAAAGAGCAGATAATTGACGATGCAAGGAGGTTTCACAAGTACTATGCTAAATACAAGGCTTTGCACGAGAAGGTCAACACCCAGAAGGCTTCTGAGAGAAAAGATGAGGATGTTGATCGTGTCTGGACCATGCACAAGCGGTTGCAGGAGGTGAAGGACCGTATCTGGAAAGATTGGGGAAGGCTTGAGAAGATGGACAAGATATGATATTGCGAGGACAGGTCGGTTTTGGTACCGGGATACAGCTATAGGCTGAAGGCATGTCGGCGTTCAGCTCGGATTTTGCAGCATTTTAGCATGGCATGGCGTGCATGGATGATACCCAAAAGCTACGAATGGGAACCTTGGATTACTTGACGACAGCAGACTGCTTACTCAAGACAGCAGCAGGAGTGCCAATTTTACTTTGGATACGAGAGACGGTTACTGTATTTGAGATATTGAGGACAATGATCACAAAAGCTTTACGAAGAATGAGAAAATGCTGTTGAAGCACGGTTCTTGGTTGACCAGGTTTTGCTCAGAAGATCAGACGATTTTATGACCACAGTTCTGAATTATTGCACCGCTCTCACAGCATCAATCGGTGAGTGTCAATTTTCTGTCTTCCCTAGCATTGCTGATAAGCGCACGACCAGCTACAACGAACGCTGACATCCCAACCCGACAATGTTCAAGCCTGCTACATCGATCTACTTTTGCTAAAGCTGCCTAGTATCTTTCAGGGAGTCTTGAAGTTCTGCCTCTCGATCCTCTCCTACGACCTAGTTGGTTCTCGTAGGGCTGGGCCGGCTAGCCATCGTGGTCCACTGCATTCTAATTGTCACGGCAGCACTGCCGATATCACATTCCTCCAGTCTGTGGTACGAACTCGAAAAGATATGACCGCTACCTAACACTAGTATCCCATTATCGAGCGTTCACAATCCTGGAACCAGAGGTAAGCATGAGCATCTCCGTGCGGTGAAAATCGGAGAACAAATAATCCAGTACGAGTGAAGAAAATCTTCACTTTCGTGAAGTGGGTTTCAGCCTTTCGTCAGACGTTGCACTTGACTTCTCACTCCGTCAGTGTCAGTGTCCGTCCTAATTCCGCGACTCCATCTCCTTCAACGATGTTTTTCTTTTTCAGTTCAAGTCACTGAACCAGGTTGGACCATCTACTTGCCATTGCATGCTTGACGTTAACCTTCTCCAACACCGTCAGTATCGGTCCCTTACCTTGCAACCGCAGTGACTTTTCTGTCTTTGGTATATTACCGGCCATTCTTCTTCTTCTTCTTGTTTTCTTCTACGCACCTGGTCTGCAAGTGGGTTGAAATGGCCAAACCCAAAGACAGACGAAGCTCTATGAGTACTTCCAGCGCCTCGAAAGTTTCTGTGCCATCCCACAAATCAAGATGGCCTGAGCTGAAGATGCCTGTGCCGCCGAACTCACAGCCTGTCAAGAAACCTGTTAAGATAGTGTTCAAGGACGAAAGCAGCGAAGAAGAACTCGGTGGCTTAGGTCCCCTGAAGAAAGCAGGGCAAAGCTCCAACGGGTCCGATGGTGAAGACGAATCTAGTGTTTCGAGTACCGACACAGAATCCAAGTACGATTCGGCTGAAGAGGTACCTACCAAGCCAACTGAGAAGATTGCTACAAACACCCATGAAAGTGACAAGAGCAAGAAGGCTAAAGCGACCGCGAGTGATGACACCCACGGCGACTCGTCTTCTAGCAGTGAGTCATCAAGTGAAGACGACACATCGAGCGACAGCGATAGCGACGAAGCAGAACCAAAACTTAAAGTGTCCACCAAGCAAGCTAAAGAGCAAGAGACGCCTGCGTTGAGCAGGAGACGCACATCGATCTCATCCAAGGAGCAGCTGAAGAATGCTATTGCGGAGAAGCACACAGAGAACAAGAAGAAAGGTGTGAAGACCACTGCCGAAGGTAACGTCTTCAATGCTAGGTCACCAGCAAGAAGTACAGGGATTCCAGCGAAACCGAAGTCTGCAGACAAGCCATCTAAGAAGTCGAAGAATTCTGAATCGTCTGAAACGCCTGCAACTGCACCAGTACCACGACTCAGAGTAGAACGAAGCGATGCACCGCCTCTTTCCTTGATGCCTCCACTCACAGCGAAAGAGAGCAATTCTGGCAAAGCAGTTGCTAGAACCTCCACTGGTGACATCAAAGGTACGCCGCGGCTCGAGAAGCAAGACAACTCAGGTCATCGCCTGTTCTCTAGCTCAATGTTCAGTAAGCAAAGCAGCTCCGAGCCGGAAGCAGAGAAACAGAACCCCAAGGCCAAGAAGTCGAAGAAGAGCAAAGCCACAGAGGCCTGTGCTGATCCTGTCCTAGCTGAAGCAAGAAAGCAGGCTGAACGTTTGAGACAGCTCAAAATCAAGAAGAAGGCTAATGGTCTAGAAACATCCCCTTTCACCAAGCCCAAGGCTAAGTTGGACGATAGTGAAGCTGAGGATGACGCGCAGTCTGATGCGAGTGAACCGACGGCTGAGGCCATCTCCGTCTCCAGTCATGTCAAGGGAGGTGGAAGTAAGAAGTCGAAGAAAGACGACCGCAAGAAGCGCAAAGACCGACAAAGTGTTCCACTTACCAAGTCGTCCAGAAAGCAAAAGCTGGACCAAAGTGACAATGATGGAGACGATACAACGATATCTACGCCAAAGACCACCAAGATATCAAAGAAGCGCAAGCGAGACAGCAAGGACCAGGAGCGTGAGAGCAAGATCGAGGACCGCGCCAAACCGTCTAAGAAGGTAAGAAAGAGCGTCGACACAATTGAAGCCAACGAAAGCCTTGAGACCACCGTTGACCAAGACGTGAGTAGCAAGAAAAACAAGAAGGCCGAAGGAACGACGAAGAAGAAGAGCAAGAAGAAGCAGCCCGACAAAGACAGCCAGGGAGATGAGCCTGTCTCTTCGCACAAAATCTCTAAACATTCAAGCAAGCGCGACCACGAACGAGAGGCTTCGCCGCACCCTGCAGGCCCGCAAGACAAGTCTGTGAAGAAGAATGCAGCAGAAGCAAGAAGCATTGGGTCCGACAACCCTGATACCGCGCACCTGATAGCCCACTTCAGAAAGCTCCTGCCTCCCTCAGCCCTCGAGAGTGCAATGGCAAAACTCAACAGCGACAATAAAGACATGTGCTCGAAGCGAAAACTGCAGCACCTACAGAAATACGCAAAGAAGAAACGCAATATTCCAGCTTCGGACCTAGTTGATTATGGCCTGAATGACGATGTCACCGTGCTTACGGCAGCGAGGGATATGATTGTCTTGTTGTCAGGGACACGTTTCGAAACCGGTGCGGCTGGTGGTGTAAGCGGCAGGAGTGATGCACTTGGACCTCGCGCAACGAACATGTCGGTTATGGAGCTTGAATTGGGTAGGATCGCAATGGAGCGACAGTGGGAGAACGAGAGGTTGCGGGAGCAGGTTGGGAACTTGCAGGCGCGGATACAGCGGCTGGCGGAGTAGGGAGATATGAGAACTGCTGGGAGTGATACGGTCATACGAACAGCTCTTGGTTAGGACCAGGATGTTCTCTTGTTGTATACGGCCTCGTTGGATCGGTGATAGGAATGCTCCTGTCGGGACACGGCCTATGTGGTTGGACATCAAAGATTGGGCCGGATGTGGTTGGTGTAAGCGCACAAAGCACTCCATGCAATGTCAGTACGGTATTAGCGATGGGCACTTATAAGTAGCGATGCTCGACGCGATAAGTAATCCGGACTTGCGCGCGACAGGGACCTGAATATTCATGCAAGCAACTTTCGCACTCCCAATGCTTCACATCCAGCCTTTGAGTACTTCTCTGTCGTGAGTTTTGGACCCGCTGTTGCTCTCGAGCAAGATCTGTACCGGACGGCCGAACGATCTGGCGACCGTATTGGCTGGTCACGTACCGTCTGGACTGGAACGGTGAGGCGGAGAAGGGCGGCGTCGTAGGGTGGGTGTCCAACATCAGGGTCGTCGCTCGCTCCGAACCGCAAATCTATTCGTTGTGTTGCTCTCACCATTGCGAAGTTATCTCAGCCTCGCAACGTGTTCGTCTTGTTGTATTTGATACGCATGGCAAATCACCAGCAGCCTTGAAAGCCCAGAGAGGACTCATGACGAGTCTGCCCACAAGCCCATAGCGCCGCGCAAGTTGGGCAGGGACACACGACCTGAATGAATGACACGCGAGCAACAAGATTGTCAAGACTGGTGAAAGGTTGATACATCCAGAAGCCAAGTACCTTCGAGGCTAGGCACAGTCGCAACTGCTGCATCTAAAATCACCAGTCCAGGCCATGCCTTCCCACCATAACATGCCTGGCCCCAACTAACTTGAAACTACACCCCTTCGGCCTCACGCTCTACCGTCACGATGTCTTGCTCTCCTGATCGCCAGCTCACCCAAGAATCCTCGTCAGCTGAGTCCTCTATGCGTATGAGTCTCACAAGCCCAGCGCTCCATCACGTAGCTTCCGAGCCTGAAAGTCTTTGAGAAAGGAAACTATTCAACAAGCTGCAATGTTAAGCTTTGAGATCTCGTTGTCAAGGTTCGACACCAGCCAAATGAAATTGGGTTTAACCCATACTTTCGAGCAGCAGCTTCTGGGACTATGTTCGTTCTTGAGTGCTCAGCGCAGGAACTCAGACCGGGGCGTCTATACTCCATATGAAGAGGTAAGCGTGGAGAGTAAAAGTCCTTCATTTTCGACCTATTTTACATATGTTCTTGCATTGGATCCCAATTCCGTCCATCCACTTAGTTCAAGACCGCCTCAATATTCGTTGTAATATTCCCAGCGGTAGCTCTGCTGTACGGGCAAACCTCCTTTGCCTTGGCTATCACCTTGTCGAAATCCTCTTGGTTCAGGCCCTTGACGCTGATCTTCATGTTCACTCTGATGTTCATGTCCAGGGCCTTCATGTCGCCGACCAACTCCACCGTGGTCTCGACTATACTGTCCTCCTTTTTGTGGGGCATCTGGATACCCATTGACGCCGCCGACGCGTTCATGGCGCTCTGGAAGCACGCGCCATAGCCGGCTGCAAACAACTCTTCAGGGTTCGTCTTTCCTCTGTCGCCTTTTCCACCCAATGCCTTGGCCATTGTCAGGTCAACGGTCAAATCGTCGCCTTCGACATGACCTGTCCGGGCACCGACAACTTTGGCATGGGCGGAGTAGAGGACGGGCGCTGTGTCCGTGTTCACGAACCGCCTGGGAGCTGTACGAGTGACTTGGGAGAGTGCTCTAGGAGCGTGCCGGGTCAAGGGCTGGAAGGCGCGAAGGGAGGCCATTGTGTTTGTAAAGCTGGTGTTGGTATTGCTGTCGTGGAGTCTGAACAGTTAGCAGTGTCTGTTCCTTTTCTTAGAGCTTGGGACGAAAGAAAAGCATGGAATTGAGCTCTGGGTCAGTAAGACGTCGCTGTAAACAATGCATAGCTGATCAGTAGCCTCTTTCGAGTTTAGTGACGTAGACATATGTTTGATGGGGTCTAGCGGTCAATCTGAGAGCTCCCACCTGCGATCTGGTTTGACACATCTTGGCCGAGAAAGGGTTGAACAGTATCTAAGTGAGCAAGTTGACAGAAAATCATGCTGCAGTCATGGCGAACACGATGAGAAACAACTGATCGCGTACCTCCCGGCTCGACGGAACGAAGTAGGGAGGGACAGGCATCGGCTAATATTTGAACTAGTCCGTAAACGGATCGATAGCCGCTCTTATCATAGATGCCTTGACGGCCTGACAATCACCAACATCTTGTAGAGGCGGGTCCTGGTAGATCAAACAGCTACCGACGGAAGTGCTTTGATGCCCTGCAACATATGCGTATAGACAAACGGACGTGACCTTAGCCACCTTTGGAAATCACTCTACCGCATCTCAGGCTCCCCGAGCAACGCTTGTCCTGCGTACCGACGAAATGGCTGTCTCACTACCGTTCAACCAAGCATCACAAACTAAACCCCTAGGTCCGAAAGAAATCATCAAACTCCTGGACCTCGAACCACACCCCGAGGGCGGCTATTTCAGACAGACGTTCATCGACGACGAGAACTCACTCCCAGGGGGACGCGCAGCAAGCACAGTGATCTACTTCCTCATCGAAGCCGGCAACTTCTCGCGTCTCCACCGCATCGACGCATCCGAGGGCTGGCACTTCTACGCCGGACAGCCGTTCGATGTCGTCGAGCTCACGGGAGACGGGCCGGTCGTCACGAGGCTGGGCATGGATCTCGTGGCCGGCGAGAGGCCACAGTACGTTGTTAAGCCGAACCGCTGGTTTGGGTCGAAGCCGGCTCAAGGCAGCGACTGGGCGCTAGTTGGGTGTACGGTGGCGCCGGGGTTCAAGTTCGAGAACTTCGAGCTCGGGCAGCGTGAGAAGTTGTTGGAGGAGTTTCCAGGGTGCAAGGAGTGGATTGTTGCGCTGACGCCTGATTCCTGAACGAGCCTGTTCCCCGCATGGTTTTTACGAGCAGTCATTATTCGACTGGGGCTATCCCATAAATGGTTGTGAATCTTGCCGCCTATTCGTTTTGAGGGGACAGGGCGTTTTGCAAGAGGTGACGCGTTCCCCCTTCGTCTCAGTTTCTAGACAGGCATCGTTCTGTATGCACATGGTGCCTCAAAGTAGCGGCGAACAAAGGCCAATGCGTCTGGAACCCCTCTCAGCAAGAATACACCCCACGCTAGCATGTTCCAACTCTCCGCCAGCCGCTCGAAAAAGGCGTCGAAGCAATCATGACGAAACCGCACGCCAGACCACCACCCCAACCCGCACAAGGCCGCATCGAACACTCAACATTAAACAGTCCCCAGCTTCGACAGCCCTGATCACACCTCACCTAACCGATTTCCCCACCCCCTACCATTCACATTGCGCGCAACATACACTCAAAACACAGAAACCCCCGCTCGCATGGCGACAAAGGCAGTTCCTTCCTGGTAGGGCCCCTCCTCCCTCCTTCCCTTCCCCATTCATCCAACTCGCGTGCATACTCCAGCTGACTTCCTGACCGGCACCGCAGATGACAGGCCCCACAACCGGCCCGGACACCATCCGGTGCCGCCTGTACGAGCACAAGGAGTGCAGGGACCTCCGTCCCAAGGGCGAGATGGTGGCGGGGTACAAGAGCGTGTGGATGCATATGCTGCGGCTGGGGTCGAGGAGGGGTACAGCGACTGGGTTCACGCGGCTTTTGTGTGTCAGAAGGGGAAGTGGAAGCGAAGGCGAGACGTTGGCTCGTGGAGTCGGAAGATGCATGAGGTTGCCGAGAGGCTGTAGAGGGCAACGTTCTGTCTACACTACTAGTGCTGCTAGATCTGGACTGGTACTGGTACTGGTACTGGTACTGGTACTGGTACTGGTACTGGTACTGGTACTGGTACTGGCCCCCAAGTGTCGTTATACAAGAATGAATTGCATTGGCGGTCTTCGACCCGTCCTGTCAGTTTAGCGTCCTGTGTTCTGCTGCATGATGACGACTGAATGGGTGGGTGTGTCGTTCTGCGGATATAGGTTGGTGCTCGTTCATGAATGGAGTTATCCTCAGTTGTCCTCGTCGCTGCTGGCATGGAGGTATGCTCTCCAGTCCCAACTCAAGCTTGTTTCGACAGCTTGCTGTGGATGGTGCGTGTATTAAAGAACCTTGTTCAGAGTTGTTCAGTTTTGTACAGTCGCAGTGATCTGTTTCGGAATAGCTACATTGCTACATTAGATTCGTAGAAAGCTGTGAAGACAGATCATTTTCAATTGCTTTTCATTTTTTGTAAAGAAATTTTGAAGAAAATCAGGTACTATAAGGATAAGCTCGCCCCTTTCGTCCACGACCAGGCGACCCCTGGATCACCAAACAGGATCTGAAAGTGCGGCAAGGTATCCAAGTAGTTTCGATGTCTGTGACAGAACTCCTCTCCTCGAACTCACGGTTGAGTGCGCCCTCCCACCCTGCCTGGCAGTCAAGTCATCATAGTATCCCACACTTGCTGTAGGATGGAGCTTTTGCGTACTGCGTCGTGGCTTCTTTTTGAGCCAACTCCACCTCTTGTCGCTAAAAATGTGAATTCAAGTATGGTGCTGGAATACGAGTGGTACAGGGTATCGTGCAGAATAAGTCAAACTAAAATTAGTGATTGTGAAGCGAAGATCGGATAGTAGAACGTTGCGGTTCTGAAGAAGGGATCAAACCTAAGCATTAATTGGTATCGCGTAATTCGGCATCTGCAAGGTTAGTATGGCATCGGAGTTAGAGTCCTAGGATGGCCGAAAAGTGATGGGTCCGTCAGGCGCCGGATGTCGGGTGTGAGTAGATGATCGTTATGGTCGTTGTAGTCCAAAAGACTATATGTGATCTTTTTTGTTGAATGGCGAACGCGGTACTGGCGCTCAAGACGATCGAGTTCGTTTTGCATTTGGCGTGTCCTCAAGATCGATGATGTAGTCTTCCTCTTCTTCGAGCTTGCGCTTGCTATTGACGTTTTTGGAAGGAGTAGCAGGTGGAGCAAATACACTCTCTGCGTTCTGCTGCTCGTCCTCATTGTCCCACTCGATGAGTTCGTCTTCAGCCTCTGCCGACAGGTGGCTGTTCTGTTGTTCAACTTCGGTCACAGGCTGATTGCCGTTGTCGGTGTCCGTAAGCAAAGCTGTTTCAGTTTCTAGGTCTTCATCGGCAAATAAATCTTCTTCCTCTTCAAAGTCATGTTCCTTTTCAGCTACGTCTTGATCATGTTGATCTGCTGCGGTCTCATTGGATCGGGTCAGTTCAGCCGGTACTGTCGCGACATGGTCATCTTCGACCGTACGGGAAGAATTACTAGCGGCATCATCTTCCTGTTCAGCAGGATCAGGATCGGATACTTGTGGTGATGGCGCATCTGGCGGGTGGACTTCTGAACCTTCTAAGACAGCTGTATCGAACTCGGCCGCCGCTTCCTCGTCCTGTACAGGTTCAACGGGCTTGGCGATGTCAGTTGTGAGAGCTCCTTTATCCTGCCCAGCCTCTTCCTCGTCTTCGTGCTCATGTGTAAGAGCCTTCTCGGATTCTTCGATCTCGACGGAGATGTTCAGCGCTTCTTGATCATCTAAGACATCTTCAGTTTCGTAATAGGTCGTAGCATCGCCATGTTCTTCTGAATCTTGCTCTTCATCTGGCGAACCCATATGTTCTTCAGCGATGGTAGTGAAGGACTTGCCCTCGCGAGCAGAATTGAGGAGGTAGGCCATCTGAGATTCCAGACAGACACGGTGGCTAAGTCGACAGTACAATGGTTGGATACTGCTGAGTCGTTCGTTCTGTGACAGTAGCATGTAGGTGTCAATGACTTGAGCTAGGGTAATATTGGAGGCGTACTTGGAGTCTTCACAGATATGAAGACCTAGGGCCGGGATATCGAGGACCATTTCATCGTCGTGACCAAGGCCATCGGCGATGAGCTCTCGGCAAGCAACGAGTAGTTTCTCGAAAGACTGAGAAGCAAGTGCAGAATCTGAAAGGAGAAAAGTTGTGCCATCATCGTGATCGTCAGGTGGGAACAAGGAATAGTCCTGGTCCATGTAGGTTACGATGACTGGATGCAGATGCGAAGGTAAAGGGTCTGATTGCACCGATGTGTTGGGCTCGCTTTGCTCGATAACTTCCAGACTGGCGGCCGTCTCTTGGCCGTCTTGCTGTGATACCTCGGTAGGCTTATGGCCTTCGGTGTCTACTTGCGCCTGTGTTGCCGGAGCTGACCGTGCCTCAGACTCTCGCTCGATTTCCACGTTCAGGTCTTTGAGATGGTGCGCTGTGTCTGAGTCTGGTACTTCATCGGGGTTCGTGTGTTGAGCGACATTACGGGCTTCTGGCGGATTCTCAGCGTCCGTGGTGAATGGTTCGGGTCCTGTCTTGTTCGACGGCAAGGAATCGTGCGGTATGTGGTCTGTAAGAGTATCAGGATTGATGTATACTGTGTTAGTGGCCTCCTCTTCCTCAGTTCTCTCTACTTCCACTTCTTGTTCTTCTTTTCCATCGTCCTCTGCTTCTCCTTGTGGCTCTTGGCCCAGATCTTCTAAAGTTATGCTAGCTGCCTCAGGATCAAGAGTGGCGAGTGCTTGTTGTTGCTGCGGACCGTGCGAGGTGGAGGCCTCGTCGACTGCCAGGACGTTGGTGTTCTGGAGGCCTTGGTCGTCCGGGTTCATCTCGTAGTCGTAGTCGACCACGTCCTCGATGTCCAGCAAATCTTCATCGGCCGTTTCCTCATACATGGGATCGTCATGGTTGGTTGTGAGGTTGTCTTGTTGCATGGGATCCATGTTGTCTGTGGCATCATCAATCATGCTATTGTCTTCTATGAAATGCTCACGATTGTCATCTAAGTCAATGTCGATTTCTTGATCAAACTGGAGGTATGGCGATGTGGCCATCTGCATTGTGTCTTCGTCAACTTGAGCCGTCAAGCCTTGACTTGGGAGGGGTTGTGTTGTGGTCATTGCGAGAAAGGTAAACGCGTAGGTCCTAGTTGGGCAGGCGCGCGTTGCTCTGGCCGCACTTGCTTAACCCGTTGGGGTGTCTTGAGTCCAGATGGTGACTTCCGTCGGCTTGCAAAGAACGAACTGGGATTAAAGATGCAAGACGAGACCAGACTCAGGAATCAGAGTAAGTTTCTTGTGTAGGCGCTCGTTGATGTGGCCACCCAGTAAACGCACAGGCGTGACAGTCTCTCCACACGTATCACGTCCCAATAGTGTCAGTAGGTGGGAAAAGACAGCTTCAGTTTGCGCAATTGATCATTACAACGTCAGGGTCAGAGTGCGCATAACTGCAAGGTGATGGGGTTGGGGTGAAACGAAGTGGTGCAGTCGTCCTTTTGTCTGGAAGCAGCTGCCAAGGCCATCCCTTCAATGGTTGGAAGCGGCAAGTTTGCCGACGGAATTTGTGGAGGGCGCTCGCGATGCCACGTGCGGTAGAGGCCACATCGCTGCCAGCGGACTCGGAAGTGACTTACAGAACTACACAACTACAGATCTACAGAGGTGTGGTCCCTGGTTAGCCAACATTCACAATGGTAAGTCTGCTCAGGGCGCCTCCCAGGCATCTACTCACCTGCGCAGGTTGTCCTTGCTGCGTCGATTATCACCAGGGGAGGGAAGACGGTGCTGTCCAGACAGTTCAGAGAGATCAACAGATCACGAGTTGAGGCTCTGCTGGCATCCTTTCCCAAACTGGCCGATTCAGGCCAACAGCACACCACCGTCGAGCAGGACAATGTGCGCTTCGTCTACCAACCACTTGACGAGTTGTACATGGTCCTCATCACCAACAGGCAATCCAACATCCTGCAGGACATAGATAGCTTGCACCTGTTCGCCCAGGTGGTCAGCAGCATATGTAAGAAGCTGGACGAGCGAGAAATCCTCCGCAATGCCTTCGAACTCCTCAGCGCGTTCGACGAGCTCGTCACCATGGGCTACAGGGAGAACCTCACCATGTCTCAGATCAAGACTTTCCTCGAGATGGAGTCACATGAAGAGAGAATACAAGAGATTATTGCCCGCAACAAGGAACTAGAAGCTTCGGAGGAGAGGAAGAGGAAAGCCAAGCAGCTGGAAATGCAACGGAAAGAGGCTGCTCGATCGGCTGCATACGGGAGAGGGGTTGCGCCGAAGATGCCACAATATCCCACATACACTCCTCCTGCTCAGCCCACGGTGACCGACACATACGACTCCTACCAGGCAGAGAAGAACAAGACCTTCAACAAGCCTCTAGCCGCCAGAGGAAAGGGCATGCAACTGGGCAAGAAGTCCAAGAACACAGACATGTACGCTCAGGTCAGAGCAGATATGCCAGATGAGCCAGAGCCTGCTGCCGCTCCCGTCGCCGCCGCCCCAGCAACCGTTCCTTCAGCTCGCGCCTCCCTAGAAAATTCATCCACCCCTATCCACGTCACGATCGCCGAGTCCATCTCCGCCAAACTCGGTCGTGAGGGCAACCTGACTTCCTTCGAGGTCAAAGGCGATCTCCAGTTGAAGATCTCCGACCCAGCGCTCACAAAGCTCAACTTATCCCTCCAAGCCAACGAGGGTCCCCTGAAAGCACAATTCAAGACTCATCCGAATCTGGACCGCAACCTCTTCACATCCCAAAAGCTCATCCAGCTGAAAGACACCACTAAGAAGTTCCCCACAAACGCCTCGACCGCCGTGCTAAGGTGGCGAGCTACGGCCCCTGCGGAAACACCGGATGTTCTCCCTATCAACTTCACCGTCTGGACTAACAAATCTACGGATGACAGTTACACCGTCACAATCGAGTACCAGCTCGCAGATCCATATGCAGACTCCTCGGAAACTGTTCTCTCGGACCTGACACTCACCGTCCCCTACCAGACCTCCGAGCCTTCAGTCTCAAGTTTTGACGCCCAGTACAGTGTTACCGGTGACTCGCTGGAATGGACCATCGGTGCGGTCGATGCGTCGAATAGCTCAGGCAGCTTTGAGTTCGAGGCACAGGCAGATGATGAAGGCGAGTTCTTCCCCATGCAGGTCAGGTTCGACATGGCCAGGCCATACGTGGATGTTGATGTGCTCAATGCCAAACTTCTTGATGAGGATGAAGAGGTGACATTTGACAAAGTGATTAAGACGAGGAGCGATGGTGTTTTCATAGAATAGGTAGCTAGTTGTCGTGATGAAGGGTACGATGCCTGCTTTCCAGGTACACAGCGGGTCTCTAGTGCGCAGAACCATGAAAGAATAGACGAATATCAAGACTTGCACGATTTGAGTCAACAGGAAGGGAGGAAATTTATGACTCAAGCATCCAACCGTGTACCTTCGATAGCCGGGTGCCGAATGAGGACTTGGTCATGAGTGTACTCTTTGACCATCGCTTACAGGATCAAAGCTGCGTCATCTGTCCTTCGTCTCCTCCAGTATTTTCCATGTAAGTTAGACGTCGATTAGCATATAGTCTCGTCGTATCAGGCCTCTATGTCCTGCCGTTCAGGTTCTCTCCACGGCGGACATCATCGCTATTGACGCACAGCTACGCCAGCAGGCAGGAGATAGTGGCTCCCGTAAAGAGTGTGTAGAAGACACTACATTCGCGACCATGCTGTTGAACTTCTTACCAGAAAAGCGCTGCTGACCCATTCGATCTAGGCTACCTTGGCTTCCCTCCAGGTAGGCAGCAGCTTAAAAAGTATTACATGCGGACACTTAAAAGCTGCCGTTCCCGCTCATCACGTTGAATGCTTATGCTGTTTGGTTACCCTACACGCAGCATCTACTGAACAGCATTGACACCCTCGTCACGTCCTCCTGTAACCGGTGCCTTCCTCAATGCAAACAGGTTGAACACTCTATCTAGGTACTATCCATCGAGCAAGTGCGTACCACTAAACCTACAATGTCACCTCCGGACATCACCGAAACTGGCAATGAGGTGTCCGCCAACAGACCAATAGACCATCTCGACATTGATAACTTACCAACCGAGATACAAGATCTCATTTTCCACCATGTGGTCGCAGACTCGACCCAAGAGGAGCTGAAGCTATTCCGACAGTCTAACCGCTATTTCAGAGATCGTTCAGATATCTACCTATTCAGAACCCTTCACATCAGTGCCAGCAACCTCAGTTTCGAACGTGTGAGGCAGATCTCTGAGCACGATCGCCTGAATACGCACGTCAGAGAGCTAGTCTTCCATCGCGGGACTTTCTCGGGTCACAGGATGGTCAAGTTTGGCGGAGGCACTCACATGCAGCCTCGTGACTACGATGACTTCGAAGACCATCTGGTGCGCCTCTGGAAATCGGGAAGATATATTATGCAAGCCAGCAAATGTTATGGTGCTTTCCTCGAAGAGGTTGAGGCCGAAGCATGTTTCAACCGGGAAATGACCTGGCGTTCCAGCATGCGGAAGTACTGCGCCCGCTTTCCCAAGCTTGAGAAGTTAACCACCCTGTCTGACTTGGAGGACCTCGAATCGACTTATCTGAGGAGACGGTGTGGTCTGACACACCAGAGCGCTACACCGAACTACTTTGCTCCCTACGAAATCGTCGAGCCGTGCGGACCATGTTTCCGACCCAAAGCTTTGAGCTTAGACGACGTCAACGGCGAGGACTTTGCCTCTATCATGACCAATACCAGAGGTGGACCGCAAGCAATCAGAGAACGGTTCTCGGAGCTGAGAAGTTTCAGACTGAGCTTCAGCGAGACGGTCACCAGCCTGGAACTCGAAGGCACCTACGAACTTTTCGTCCCGGCATGCGTGAGTCTACAGGACCTGTCATTGGGATTTACCTCGTTGTATTCCCTCAAGACGCTCAGAGACTCCGAGTCGTTTCCTCAAAAGCTTATCAAACTCGTTCTTCAACAAAACTTCCCAAGGCTCAGATGTTTAGACCTCACCCATTGCTTGATGATTGAGCACGACTTTGTCTCCTTCCTCGGTCGACACCAGAGTACACTGACGTCGTTGAGGCTGTGTGGCTGGCCAATGCCAGTAACCTCCGAACGCCAGCCAACAGGGTCAACAATCAGAGCACTATGGAAGGTAGGTCAGCTACCAATGAAGTCCCTACATTCGGTGAAGCTGCGCGGTGAGTTCTCGAACCGGTGTGATGGCGAGGGTTGGTTTACACACCAGTATCCTATACGCGACATGATCGATCACCCATTACCTATCTACACGAAGCTCATTGGATATCTTGAAGGTAGCGGACTGAGTGGATCTGAATTTCCCATACCAATGTCAAGGGAAGCCTTGGACGGTGCGAAGACTGGTGGGGCGCTGCTTGCGCTCGACAAGTTACCGTATAAGCTAGGGTATTCAGACCCTACCTTTACGTGGTGGGAAGACAAGAAGCACGCCCCTGGCATCATTCGTGAGCGTGGACGTTAAAAGACCTGGTAACTTGCGAATTCATGTTCGGGTTCGCTGTGCCGTCATGCTGAGTAGACCCTGATCGAACGCTCCTGAGCTTCGGAGCGCTCGATCGTCATCTTTATCACGCTTGATCTCTTGGCGCGGGGAACGCCGATCGTCACGTTGTTGGGCTGTTGTCAGAGATTCAACCGTCCTGTCATCAATAACTCACATGGAAGATTACAACCATGTCTAACTCGATCACAGAAACCCTGAGCATTCTCGATGAAGTAAAAGCGAACCAGGATCTTCTTCGCTCACGCCTAGCTGGAGCACTCTCCGAGCCACCACCTGGCATCGCCGAAAGTGCGTTGCCATCAGTCCCGCTCATTGACTTGCGGAAATCTTTCTCCAATGCCCTCTCGGATCGAAAAGAAGTCGCCTCTCAAATCCGTCAAGCATGCACGACATCTGGCTTCTTCCAGATCTCAAACCACCAGATAAACGAGAACGCAATTAACGACATCATCGCTCAGGCCGCTCACTTTTTCCATGATCTCAGCGCTACGCAGAAAGACGCGCTTCACATTCGGCATAACCAATTGTTTCGTGGCTACGAAGCCGGTGGCGATACCTATGTAAACCCTGACGATAACAACCCTTCCGAAGTCGAAACCAAGGAAGGCTTCAACTGGGGGTACGAACCTGGGCTTGATCCTACATCCACCTCCGCGGACTCATACGTCGAACTCGATGGTCAGAAGCCAAGCTCGCCTGACCGCTGCAACGCATGGCCTGATGAGAGCCTGCTGCCGGACTTCAAGCCTGCGATCGCGACGTACTACGCCCAAGTCCTCTCCCTTGCACGCCATCTCTTCCGCCTCTTCGCATTAAGTCTCAATCTCGAGGAGACTCACTTCGACAATCTCATGACCCATCCCGGCGGGATAGCAAGGTTGTTGTACTACCCTCCCCAGAGCCCTGCCCAACTGGCACACAAATCGCACAAGCTTGGCCTAGGTGCACATACAGATTATGAGTGTTTTACATTACTCCTTTCGACATCTCACCCCGGTCTCGAGATCCTCTTTCCACCAAATGAACTGACTGGAGGAAAACCCATCTGGCGACCGTGTCCCATCAGGCCGGGCACACTGACTGTGAACGTGGCGGATTTCTTGATGAGGTGGACGAACGGGCTGTACCAGAGTACGATCCATCGAGTCGTGTCTCGACCAACAACGGACGCCGACGGAACGCTCAGAGGCTCGGAGTCTAGGTACTCTGTACCATTCTTCTTCAGCATCAACTATGATGCTGATGTGCAGCCATTGCCAGAGCATGCGGTGGGTGTGAGCAAATTGCAGAATTTGAAGGCAGGAGAATATGTGCTTGAGAGGCTGAGAGCTACCGTCTGAGGATTGAGATTGAGGAGACTAATACCCGTGGAAGTTCTTGGATCGTCGTGTTCCAGGCTCTCCTACTCTAAGAGAGTCACCAGTGCGAGTTTTCGGAAGTCAAATGGTCTGTGAGCTCCGGGCTCTTCTCCCCCAAACCATCTGTTAGCTGCCTTGAACTCTTCATCCTCAAAACCAACGACAATGGAGACATGATAAGTCCAGACGGCAACGGCAATCGAGAGCCTTGCACTCTTAGCACACACATCAATACTTACAGCATCGACTTTTCAATGCTCCATGTGTGACCCATTGATAGTTTGTATCTATACATGTGGTTCAACTATAGGTGTCAACGCATCGGTGGTTCAGTGGTAGAATTGGTCGTTGCCATCGACTAGACCCGGGTTCGATTCCCGGCTGATGCATTCAGCCGTTGTCCTCAAAGGACAAACACGAATTTTCTTTTTAGCTCACCCACCCGGTAGATCAGTCTGAGCCTCGATGACTTTTTGGTTGTGCGCTAGGTCTTGGCTGCACTTGGAGTAAGAACAGGCTGTTTGCCTAAAATAGATTAGCGTCTCACTCAACCAATCACAGGCCACAATCCCTGGTAACACCAAACGAGCCTCGAACCAGATGATTTTCTCAGGTAAATCACTGCTGCTCATATGCTGTAAATCACGTTCCTTGTAGGGCCTGAACAGATTCAGACCTCGAAGCTCCGGATCCCCCTGTATCTGAAAAGCTTCTAGTGCCATGAGTTTGTCCAGTTGGTATACGGCGTCGCCCAAGCCCTGGCCACCGCCAGCGGTAAATCGGACTGCTTGAACCAGTGGTAAAGTTGCCAGAGGAACCATACCTCCAAAAGCAATGCCTGTGACTGCCTCGTGCCACGTTCCAACTTCTGTACCGGTCCTATTGAGCACGAGCGGCTCGTCACCTGTATTGTTTGATTCGGGTCCAGAGTAACTTACTCTACGAGTGAGCCCTGGTAAGCATTCGAGATAGTCATCAAGAGAAGTCTGCTCTGTAACAGCATCCTTTATGTTGTGCTTTTCCAATATCGCTTTGAAGATATCTAGGGTGACCTCAACGCAGTGAGTTTGATATCCATCCTGTGCGAATGGTAGAAAGCCGCAAGCCACATACTTAGCATCGAGTAGCCACTGCCTTTCGAAGGCTGCTGCCATGGCTTGTATCTATAGTGCGTCAGACGAAGACGGCAGTACTCGTCACTGATGCCAGCAAGCTCTCCGTTCAGCGAAATTCCGAAGGCGCCACTGCCTCTCAACGAGACCACTCTTCCCGTCTTGTCTTGTATGATTTCTAGACGTAGCCCGACGAGGAATTGTAGTGCTGCTAGCTCAGCCCTCGAAATTTCGATCGAGGGCTTCGCGTCTCTCACCCATACCTGGCATTGGTCTTGCTTAACTTCCGACGCCCATGATGGTCGTTCTCGGGTTGGTACAGCGTTGGAGCGCATCATCTGGTCTACCTTTTCGATTTGGACTTCCTGCTCCATGAACGACTGCCTGAAGCTGTTTTCAAGAGATGGTCGCTGACGATTGCCTCCTCGATGAGGCAATCTAGGGCGCCTGAGGCATCTTGCAAGAACAAAGCAACCTTTTCCGACCTTCCTACGACGCAACCCGATCTCCAAAGAAGGTTCTTCTTCGTATCTTGACGGTTGATTCACAAGCATATCTTCGACATGGCCTGGTGTATACATCAGATGTCGATCAGTATCGCCAGCTGCAGCACTGTTAAACTTTATCATTGCTTTTTTCCGCTCTTTTGCCTTCTTCAAGTATTTCCAGCCCCAACTTGGCCGACGACACTGATGATCCCATGCCATTTCATCAAAGAAAGCCTCATAGATCTTTCTCCAACTGACCTCCTCGTGCGAATTCGGAATTTGGTCAAACAGGGCGGACGTATATGCTAAGTCTTCCCCCGCTTTGATCAAACCGGACAGCGTGGGCACCCATGGGAGGGATGTTACCTTGCGTGAAAACCACCATGGGGTTTTCGCGGCAAAGTAACCCATCGACGATTTACTGCAAGCTCGGCCAACATCTTCTCTTGCAGCACGGTCAGACTGCTTTTGCAAGAACGTCCACATCGTGAGTAGCAGGCCCCCGAGTCCGACTAACGCGACGACAGCTCCGATGGTGTCGGTCGCTTTCGCCATTATGTCAGCTCAGACTAGTACCTCTAGTGTAAAATGTAGAGCGAGTTTTTGTTGGTAATGAAGATCCTGATACTCTTCGTAAGTATAGTGAGCAGAGCCTAGGTCACGTGTGTCGACTTTGTTCATCTTATGTAAAGTTGACGTCTCTCGTCCAACGCACCAGCTTTATTATACAGGCATGTGCTTCAGTGGTTCTTGGCCTTACTTTCCTGTACCCTGCTATTGCGTGAAGTCGGTCGTTTAAGTGGTACGATGTTCTGTTTAGGCTAGAAGACCTATACGAGCTTCTTACGATATCTATTCTGTCTGTATTATCACGGGTTCGATGGTAATTCATTTTCATGGCCGTCACCATCAATGAAGTTTCCCGACAAATGCGTACGTTTCAGATGTTTCGAGAAAAAAGTGAAGAGGTAGTTGTGCTGGCATGTCAACAGAGGGGTGGAGCGGAGATCATCGAAAAGTAGGGTAAATATGCTTACGCCGATTCCAAGATACATCGGATGTACGCCCAACTCGGACACAGCACATGAAATTAAAGCTAGCCGGTCACGTCGATACAAGCAAAAGTATTCTTGTGACCAGTGCTCATGCAATAAGGCCTCGATTTACTGGTCCAGTTTTAGCGATGTCGTGAGCACTGAGTTAGGCGGTCTTGGCGTAAGCAAGGTGGTGTGACACGTTGTGCTGTCCTTTTACACTTGTATCTAGATCGAACCATCATCAGAGTCACGGAAATTGCCGTTGCACCAATGAATATCCGATTATATGCGCAGACACGTACTAATAGCAATGGGGCTTTGGCAGTACGCCAGCTTCTCCTTTTCACTGCAGGCATGTGTATAACTCACGCCACTGTATCAACGAATTTCAGAAGGTACAGCCCACGCGCAATTCGCTACTAAGGAACGTCTTCTTCCTGCCAAGGGCCCTTCTAAAAGAACCTATACAAGCCGGATCCAAGAGAACAAACACAGCAAGAGTCGCAATTTCTTCATCTCGCAGCCACTCAGCATAAACAAAGCTTAGCCACAAAACTTGGACTTCCCACCACTACTAGTAATCCGTCAGCTTCCTATTGCGGGATGCGCTACATCAACTACCTCACTCTGCCTCTTACCCTCTTTGTTCTCTCGAGCATGGCTGTGCCCACATGTCAGAACAGCTTCGGCCCGAGCGCATTCGAATGTACTACTAGACATGACTGCCCAGGAAGCGAGGTCTGTGTCGGTAAGTCCACTTCATCTTCCGTCTCTGCATGCACACGTGTCGGCATCATCCATTCCACAGACATATAGGTCTCTAACCAAATTTTTCTAGAGGTCGGGTGTCATGGTCAGATAGTAGGTCGGTCGTGCGTTGACCCGTCTGACGACTTGTGCAAGAACTGGCATGCTGGAACATGTGGCGCAGTCTGTAAATAACGCTCTTCTGAAGCATTATGGCCACGGGTTTGTCTATCAATTACCCACCACAGACAATCGAGTCATACTATCATCTGTACTTTGATATACAACTATTCCCTATCTCCAAGCAACTGCTGATCGACTGCAACTTTGTCCCTTTGAGCTTTTTGACTCTACATAGTGGCACCGCGTCAATGATCTGTCGCGGTGTCTAATCCATTCGGTGTCTTGAGAATCTTCTTGTTTTCATGGAAGCCCACGCCAGTACTAGTCGGATGCTGTTACTCTCTCAGCCTTGATTAATCTTTCATCCCAGCCCGTAAGCTTGCTGTACTAGCAGCAGAACGTCGCCTTTCTTGGAATCGCCGTATCTGACCACGGTCGCTGCTCGTCCACTCAGACTGCTTTCAAAGACATAAACACAGCATGTGTCCCGAAGCAAGCCACGACACCTATATACAAGCTGTGAGCCCGGAAAGACCAACCAACTATGAGGTTGTTCTCATCCCAATACCACTAGTATCTGTACTAGTAGCCACCATTTGAAAGTCGACCTAGTACCATTGATCAAGTTTATCAAGACTACTACTTTTTGGTGGCATACGATGAAGACGACACTTCGACTACTCTAAGCATAGCTTGACAGCAACAAACGCCTTTTGAAGCACAAACAATAGACCCATAGCATAGTTGACAACTGCAGATAGTAGTGTAGTGGTTTGATTGCTGTCCCTGTCCACACTGACACCCATCCCCCTCGAAGCTCTATCTTATTCCATGATAGTACTCTCTTAGATTGACCTCTTCTAGAACAGAAAAAGACTTGAGTCGTGTCTTAAGATATCTCGCTACCTGCTCTAACCGGTTTGTTTGTCGGTTTAGTGAACCGTTCGCCAACCGCCGGGTACGCAAATATAGCTCCGCCGAGCCAGAAAGAGCCACTGATAAAGCAAAAAGCTTCCGTAGCTTTCCAGCAGTCAAGGTATCGTTCTCCTACAACATTTTCCCAACCATTCCAGTTTTCGTTACGGTCAAACTCGACCAAGGCACCAAAAGCCGCGAGAAAGGCCAATCCGAATATAACACTGTTAGATACCAGAATGTGCCTTGGCGTATGTGTCCATAAGAAGATCAGAGCGGTCGCAGATATGAACGCCAGACTCGATACGACGACTGTGAAGACCAAGCGTCCCGATGGATAAACGGGAGTATCTTCGAAATATGAGAGGAACCAAGCCGTAACGCCGAGTACAATCTGCAGGAAGTAATTTAGCCCTAGAAACCACAGATGAAAGAGGCTCGTTGTATGTATCGGGGGGAGCCGGCCACAAGGCACAGAACGAGGCGAAGGGTCGAACCTACAGCCGCAAAATATGATTGCAACAGATAGAAGCCTCCGGTCAGGTTTCGGGCAGTCGTATCACAGATAGTATACCGCCCCTCAGACATGATGGCAAGTAAACGAGGTGATGCCGCTAGATCTCTTGGTTGGATCACCAGTAGTTCTTTAGATAAGCAGAAGCTGTAAATAGTATGAGAAGTGAATAGCACAGATTCTCGGTAGTTCTAATATATTCGCCCCAATACTTGTGGTCTCTTTAGACACTAACCGGGGTCAGACCCTGTTCGGACACAGCAGCTTGTCTTACAGGGACTTAAGTGTGTCAGATGACAGATCAGGCTACGTACAGATCCACTTGTAGCATCAGCTTCAGGCGATTTGAGGTTTCCTCCTCGATGTGTGGCCACCCGCTTATAACAAACAAGTTCAGCAGCAACTTTGCGAGTCGGCACGTAATAACATAGGATGAGCGAAAATAGTTCTTCATCTACAGATGTATGCATATAGTCTCGTGGATATGGCAAAGAGACTAGACGTTCATGTGGTAGCTGTAACGTAGCGGGCGGGTTTCCAGCAGTTCTCATGAGATCACGATTCATCGAATCCACCGTATTCAGTGAATCATGCGAGTAGTTATACCTACTACACGTACCTTTCCATACGCTGGAGTGATGCTTGAGACTTGAACGACCGCCTCTGTTTACCGCGTGTAGCAGAAGAGTTTCAACGGTGAAGTGGCTGTCATGCGTACCTCGCATTGTGCCTAGCATGCACATGGGCTCTTGTGTGTAACAGTCGAGATTCCTGAAGTCGAGAAGACTTAGTAGAGCTCAGCAAATGATAAAGTCAAAGGGACGAATAGTATTAGGTTCGTGATGTACGAGACCATTTAGAAACCTGTCATTACATTGCCTGGCCTACATCACCTGATTTACCTAACTTTAGTAGCTTCTCAATACGATTTTTTTTCGCTCCACACTCTTGAGCCTTCGTGGTCGTTCCACCACGTAGAACGAACACCTGCCCATGGATGGTTCTTCCTTTGCGGCGGGATCTAAAATGATGCTCATCGTCACACGCTTGTTCGCACAATGATGACATGTACGTCTTGTCTTGCCTTGCCTTTCGGCCAGTATGTTGTCTAGGTGGCGATATTTCTATGTAGTGGTACTCGTGACGCGAATGCTTTGAAGAGCCTGTTTAAGACATGCTCACGACCCGATAGTTACTTCACAGGTCAGGTATACAACCCTAGCCAGTCTCCGATTGGACACACTGAAAGCTGGACTCGATGAAGACTTGCATCGTTCATGTAAGCAAGCTCCGCCTTGCCTCGAGAGAGATCTAGGAAAGAATCACCACAAGACTATAGTACGATGAGTATCAGATCGTGTCTCCCCATCGATTCTGTACAACAGGGTTTGTCAGCACTTCTTTTCTCACTGTAGCCGTGTAGAGTACGGTATTGGATCGAGGCAAGATTATCACGCTTATTCAGACACATGTCTGGAGTCACCGAACAGTATAGTGCAAGAGCTAAAGGAATGGTCCACGGCCTAGACAATGAAATTATATACTGAGGTGATTTGGTATTGGCAATCAATACCAAAATGCAGTCTTAGTCCCACGAAAACACCTGGCGCTCGAGTTTAGTAAAAAGTCTTTGGCTTTCTCGAAAGATCATGGAGCCGATGGAGTCCTTCTTCTAGCGACGATGACTCTGAGCAGTCCGTCCTCCACTTCCCACTTCAGTCCACCTGTACTTCCGACACCCGAGGCAGCGTCCGGGCCTGTGAATGCATCTCCAGGAAGCGTGAAGCTTCGCCGCCAGGGACCTGAGTGCCGTTCCTTCACAAGATAGCATATGTCGTCGTGAGACGGCACTCGAGAAAGCTCGCCACCATCTTCTTCGCTGCTCTCTTTGTCTTCTACCTGACTAACTTTTCCCCTTTCGGTTGCGGCCACTAACGTACCGCTAGTCTCGCTTTCAGGAATATCCACAGCGACAACAAGAGACCTCGGACTCATCCATTCGATAGTACACCTGTCTTGGTCGTCTATGCGTAGACCTGGGGTTTCGATCTCAATTATATACGCATTCTGCACCGCGATGACGTTAGCGCATGCTAGATGGGACCAGGTTGTACTAGCGCTTGAGGCTGGAGGACCTTGGGTAGAATACCGGGCTGGAGAGGGTAGCATCGGAAAAGCCCAGTGCCAGTGATGGTGTGCTTCCTGTGTTGATGCTGCTTCAGTGCCATTGGCTTCTTCCGAACGTGATGCTCTCGCCTTGGCGGGATCCTTGATGTCCTTTGCAGAAAAAGCTGCCTTAGAATTATAGAACGGATTGTGAACCTTGATCATTGAAAGGTCGATATGGGGATGCCAGTGGATTGGATGAGACCAGCTTGAGTTTTTGACAACATCTCGTCCGGCTCCGGACGACGCTTGATCGGCAGTACGAATGTTCCCGTCCGACATTGTAGTAAGATGTCGCCAACAATGGCTTCTATGGCAATATTATCGATAGAACTTTATATTGATGGCGACTTAGAAGGGCAATGTGAGCGGACGTAGATTTATACTCATCGAACCTTCCTGATGTCAATGAGCCTTGCTAGGATAAGCAGATCAGTGCATCATCCGTTGAATGCAGCGCCGTGAGCAAGTTGGGCTTGATGGTGTGACGGCATGTATTTAAGGGATAACGTCACGCCACGACGGTTGACATTGTGCGTTACGTGGTCACACAAAGTGAGCTGTGGCATCGTGGTTCCGTACTGTACGCAAATTCCTCGTTCCCTTGCTACTCACGCCATCAAAATGCAGGCTCGCGCACTGTCATGCATTGTACTCCTCAGTCGATAGAATGAGGAGTCTTACAGCAAACACGAAGAAGACCAATATGCGGGACCCAAGCGTGTCACGAGAACCTGATGGCATCGCCCAGCTTGACAGGTCCACTACTTTAACTGATAGCCGTGCCTAGCCCATCGACTGTAAGTATATAAAATGGCTAAGGCCTCGTTCGTACTGTTCGTTGGAGATAAGAAGGATTGACGAAAAATTGAGTACAGGTTAGAAATGGCGGTTCGCAGCTTAGCCTGACGCTAACCGAGGAAGGACCGATCCGCCAGTAATTTCTTAGTCAGCCCACTGCAGTATCAGTCCTCATGGCCTTAGGCTTGCCGTCATGATAAAAGATCAATCTCAGAACACCGTCGACTCCAAGCCTTGATATTACAATACATATAGTGCTTATATGTCTTACAAAGGTTTTTGATTAATCCAATGTCGGAGGCGGGAATGTGGATCGAATGTGGATCATTCTGGCTCAGGCTGGGCATCGTAGAATCCCCGTGTATGCAACTCGTGCTTATCGGCGCCTGACTTATCTTGTGCTTGTTACCATCATTTGGCTCTTCGTTGGGGTGTGGTATGATCATTTTACGTCCGCAGTATCTGCAAATTGTCACACCACGAAGTCCATGTAGCCTTTATGGATCGAGTCTCTGTCGAGAAATTCCTCATCACAGCACAAATATCTCGTGAGCTTGGTCGTATATTGATTGTAAGATGGCCGTTTTAGCAAAACCAGGTGGCCATAAATGCTTAAAGACAGTCCGGTATATCTCACAAGAAGGTGAAAGTAAGGTTAAACCCCGCTACATGCGGCTCATAGTAGTTGGCTGACAATAATAGCACCTTCGGTTGAGGTATCGAGCACACCCATCGTGCGAGAGAGGAGCGAAAGAACAGTATACTCAGATACGCCTTCGCACCTGCCCGAAGATTTCACCTCACCGATAATGTCTTTTGCCCTCGGCATGAGCGGTATAACCCTTGTCCTCGTGTAAGCATTCCAGCTTCCGTACCAAGACTGTCACTAAATATCTGGAACTAGAATGTGTTTCTGCGCCTGCGTTTTCTGATCTCGTCACCCTGAAGCTCTTGTCGACCCTTAACTGGGCGCCATATCGCATCCTATGACCCGGGAGACAGTTGAGAAACGGTGAGGGTCCTTGAATGCTGTGTCTCCTAGTCATGTGTTTGAGCAGTGGAAGAAGAAACAGCATGAGATCTGCCCATTATGCAGAGCTCCTCTTGCTGATGCGATTGCGGAAGTACTAGTAGCAGCTGATATAACGGTATAATTACAATGGGCTTTGCATAGATCTCCCTCGTAGCGCTGCTCCCTACATCTTACATACAGACTGTGTTGACGGCAGGTTTGGCTGCGCAAGTGGCTCCGTACGGTTGGCGCCGAAAACAGGCTTAATCAGGTGATCGGCCACTTTTCAGCTCTAATCATGATTCTGTCCCTCGTTGGTGGTGTGATACTATTTCATGCGACTCCACCTTTGGTAACATTCATGACTGGACGAGATAGTAGACTCGATGCGATGTCTCCTGACACCAGAGAAGGCAGTCCGCGGCACTACCAAGTTCATTAATGGTATCGAAACTACCAGTCTCGTATGAACGGCTTAGCAGGTTATATGATATATTTACATGAATACATATTCGAAGCGTGCATCGCACTCGTATTGATTTATACCAAGGTGGGATCTGGAGCGACTACACATAAACCTAGCGAACCAAGTGTACAATGATTCGTTCTCGTGCAGTTCTGGAAGTGGCGCGGCTAGAAAAAGTTGTGTTTCTGCCACGGACATTTTCAACGACGATGCGAAGGTCTTCAGAAGGCGACACAGGCGCGCTCAGAGCGGGCGGTATTAAGTCTGGGTACGACGTTCTCCTCAGCAAGGTTCGCAATCTGAGCCTAATAACTGCGGTAATCAGCAGCAGGCACACTTCAAAATGATACTTTGCATTCCTTTTGTTTGCACGAACTCGCCCAAACTACTAACATCAGACTCCAGTGACTCTTTTCAACGCCGCGAGGAGGCCATTGAAAACATATGGGTGCATCAGAAGGAACTCGAAAAGTAGGTTTTCTACACTTTAACCATTGTTCCATGAAGATTTCAGGGTGCTTACTAATGATGGTTCCAGTCTGAAACGACTGCAGGCTAAGTTGGCTGAACATCGAAAGCATCTTGAAGAGATGGACGCTCACTTAGAAGACATGGCTCGAAACAAAGCACAGTTGGCAGGACCGATGACGAAAGTTTGATGGTGCAAAGTTGGGTAAATGTTCTCCGCAGCCTGCGCATTCCTGGGAGTAACAATGACCGGTCTTAAAATCCCTAGTTGCAATCGGGTAACGAGTACTGTCGTCAATATCATAGAAGAAGTTGCAAATCATAAGGCTCATAAGCGACCCGGAATAAGGACGATCATGCTGTAGGGTTGTCAGTGTCGACTGTCAATTTTTGCGAGAGCAAACAGGCATGGAACCATACAGAGCAACAAACATCAACCCGCAAGGATAACGATGCTCTAGTCTCTCCGATATATTAAGCCACCCTACAAGCACTTCCACCCTCCCAAACTGTGCTTCTAATGTGAGCCATACACCTTACTCAAAGTGTACGTCAACAGGAACGCACGTTCACCTAATGCCTCCAGCTTGACGGAGGTGGCTGAGGACATTTGCCTGGGACTTGTTCTTCCAACATCAAGTGGCTGTCTGTCTTATCTGCTGATATCCTTCTTCGAATGCTACAACTGACCGAGGGTTTAGACATCAAAATTATCGAGGCGGGCTGCCACATACTGGTCCTCTCGAGCTAACTTTGTAATATCGTCGGAGGTCGTCTTAATAGGTACAAAGGCACCTCTAGCCGGGCTCTTCACTTCGTTTTGCATGAGAGTGTCGGCTTGTTCTCTGAATGCACTATGATGGGCTGTAATGGAGAATGTCCTGATGCCGTTCGGGTGAAAGTGAGCAACTGATCTTCGTCTTCATCGCAGTCCACCTCGATCTCCGTGTAGGTCGGTTCAAACTGATGAAAAGATTTGAGATGTTTCTGGTGCACCTTTCCCTGATTGCGGATCTGTGGCTCTATAGGCCTCGGTCTCCGGTGCGAGCTCCTCAGCTCATGTTCGATCTTTTTTCCCTCCGACATATCGAGAGATAAGGACTGTTCAAAGCAATATTCTTGCATTAAATTGATGTAACTTAGTTCGATTATTAGAGAGTCGAGCATATTAGCATGGCCAACTACCAGTCGAAGGCTGCACTCCGGCCGAGAAGCTTCCTGAAGAAGCTTATCTCGAGCCCTTTCCGCGAGAGCATAGGCTGCTGTTGTGTGCATTCTTGGTTCGTCTCCCGGCGCGATAGGGGTAACAAGCTCCTTGCGGTGTCTCTTGTTTAGCTGCTAGAAGCCTCTACAAGATAAGGACAAGGGGGGAGGACTAGTGTGAAGAGTTCACTCTAACGTTTTAAGGTACAAAACGCTCTTAGAGCATGTGGTTCGCTACTAATATTAGTAAACCGGTTTCTAGTGTCTTGTGTCCGTGTTGATGCCGTAAAGTAATAGAGGGTGGAAAGGGAAGCATTGTTCTGGTGAGTGATGAGGGAGGAAATCTTAGCAAGTAACACGGGGGACAGTTGATATGTCGATGATCCAATTCCGCCAAAAGACAGCTAAACAGAAGCCCCTACATTGGTATAGTAAGAGTCTCAGAGATCCTTCCTTGCTTGTATGAACATCTCATCCTCGAACCACAAACCACTATTTACATCATTCCAGCAAGCCTAGAACCGACTCACATGGCAGTCATACTAGTTTTATGATAGTAGTTAACTCGAGATCGATCCACCAACGTCAGCTACCCAAAGTCTATTAGAGATCAATACCGTCATTACAAGAAAGGGCACCACTCTTTGCAAATTAACGATGCGGGACCGATGCACATACTTACCCTCACGCCACCAGACCCTGAATCTTGGCACGATACGAGTGTTTCCTGTATAGATCTCTTCCATTCTTATCGTCAACTAGCCTCTAAGCAGATGCCGAACTACGAAAATGTTGCGACCAGGAGCCAAGCATCTACTAGTATCACGCACTGTCAACCTAACAAACAGTAAATACCTTCAATGAAACATACTGCATTTGTGCTTGTCCGTACCCTACGAGCCGCGCAATTGTAGTGTTCTTCGAAGAAGACAGCCCGTGCAACATCCGGATTTTCCTACGCGCTCTCTATCATAACAGAACTTTCATTACTACCGAGCATCGTGTTTTCATGCTCGGCTTCGGTGTTGGCCTCATGCTTCTCCTGACTCAGTATACGCCCCTTACACAGCGGACAAGCATGATGACCGGCACATACACAATCTGTGATGCACTTTGAATGGTATAAATGGTGGCATGGAAGCTCTCGGATCTCATCGCTCAATTCTATCGTGTCTAAGCAGATCGCGCTATATAGGGTTAGAGTTAGTCCAAGGACCGCAGAGTGAATTAAGAAGGTCTCAACACTAACCAGATCAAGTAGCTGGTCTCGGCCAATAGAGATGCTGTCGTCATCAGGCTTGCCTTCCTTTGTTGGTAATCTGAGAGCTTGACGGCTGGCGCGACCTTGTCAAACTCTTGCATAGACACACTGTGTGCGTCTTCTCCACACCCCGCAATCGGAGAAGTCGATACTGAAGCCCTTTGTACCACACTCAACACACGCTGCGTTGAACTTATAGATTGCCCAGTCCCGTTCTGAAATGTGGAACAGATGTATGCTAGCCAGAACAATCCAATTGTGCCCATGGTGGTGGCCAATAGAGCAATAACCACGACTTGAGTGGCAGTCTCGCTTTGTTCATGAGTGTCATAGTCGGAGCTGTTGCTGCTGAGACCTTGATGTGGATGAGTAGGCTCGTCACTCTGGTAAGAAGTATGGTAGCTTGTATCTATTGCTAGGCAATTTGAACGTGTAAAGAAGACTTGCAAGATTACAAGACAAGACGTTAATATCGGTGGATACCGCGCCATCTTCCCCCATCTTCCTTTGGATCTGTTCACAGCGTGCTCGTTGTTTATGGCCACACTTAAAGAGAGAAGCTTGGGACTTAAGTATTTGCTTACACCCATTCTGACTTTTGAACACAAGGTAAGATCGATACCGCAATTAGACTGTTCTCCTCGTGGAGACACGTGAGGTAGAGTTTGGTTGTTGCAATGGACAGCATTCGTGAAGATGGAAGGAGCCGGGTGATGTTGTGCCGAACTTAGCCCAGACCTGGCATGTCACGCCACCAAGCGGAACATCAAACCACACGGAGCCTTACCCTGGAAAACCACGTGGTGAGGAACCTGCTGGACTTCAGTCTCAGGTTCACAGCATTGACACAGACATACTGGGCCCTTGAGTCCGCAAAAGACTTGTATCACGACACGTTTCCGACATGACTTGGTAGGGTGAGAGGTCATGGATCTGGATGCTTGTGGTGTACGTGTCACGAGACGATGGCTTGATATCGTCTTTACGACCTCTGCAGTAAGCAGGAAGTACCTAGGCACATTCAGTACTGGTATTCACTCAAATACAATGAGCCTTATAAGCTGTCCAGGTTTCCAAGTAAACATGCGATGAAGGACGGAAGCTTTCTGAACCTGTGTTCGTGAGTATGGACACGATCACAGACGCGGAGACAAGGATGATTGCCAAGGATGGCAGAAAGCAACCAGTCTGTCACACGTCAACGCTGGCCCAACAATCCAAATTACCTGTTCATCATGGCAGCCGAGGAAGCATAGAGACAGCGAAACATTCAGACAACGGTCCAGCGGAGTTGGGCTGCAGAGCCGACGAAATTTACCAACCCCTCGCATCAAATCTCGAAATCAATTCCTTGTTGGCTCCTGAAGTCCAACCTGAACGTGGTCGGTCGATGACTCGACAATGCAGCAAACCTCAAACAGGCAGCGAAAGGCGTACCGTGAGCAAGCAGAGTCGAAGTCCTTTAAGGACCATGTCTGCTCATGCTGGCATCCATTTTTTGTCTGTGGTACGGAGCGATACTACCAGCCCTGTTCAGGCTGAGCAAACTGAAGTCCATAAGGCCGTTCCACCCGAGATAGTGTGCAAATTCAGCTACGAGGACCACAAGCATGTACAGACGATCAGCTGGCTGAACCTGAAAGGACAGAATGAATGAAGCCGTAGTTACGTGTTGTGCCTGTAGGGTCCATATCCCACCTGTCCTGTCGTCACATGACACAAGTGAACGGGTACTATAGTACCAAGTCGGTTTATGTAACCAGTTCTCGTTTTCAGTATAGCTCCTAACGTCAAATGGTACTAGCTCTTATCCCTAGGAGTAGCTTTTTCTTGAGGTCCAAGAGCATTGAGCACCTTGAGAAATATGATGCAGAGTGTGATTACGCACCCTAAACGAAGTGAGGGTCAGAGACTTCGAGCCGCACGTGCTAATTGTACAGTATTGCTGTGTCTGATCTACCTGAGGAAGTCTCTGAATATTGCCAGTAGCTTTCGTATTGGAGCTCTTATCGACCCCAAACCTTGATCGGCATCCTCTCTATCGGGTATTAGTACACTCCTTCGGCTCCGACCACCACTTCATCAGCGAGCAGAGACAGGTCTGGTGCTTTTCTGACTTGGTACTCTCAGTACGGGCTGCAGGTTCTGTGACTGGACGATCAGCATCCCGATCGTGGTTAGGGCGTCCATGGCGGTGTTCATGTTGCGAACACGTCGACGATAGTCTATGTTCAGGATGCTCGACTAGCCGTCTATGCTGGCAGCCTGGTATGTGGATTGCTATCCAGGTTGGGATGCGGTTATCTTGGGACACAGATGCTCTTTGCTTGTGTGCTGAGACTTGGATTGTTAATTCACCATCGAAGAATGTCGTAATCGGATCCTGACTCTCAGGCAGTGGGTCAATGCTGTCCAACTCTAGGCTCTCAAAGTCCTCCGTGCCAATTGTTTGATTGCGGATGAGTGTTCTGTCTAAACCTCTAACGGCATGCATCTCGATGAAGTTTGTGCTATACAGACCGGGTTAGGTCTGTTGATGTTGACTGTCGAATACGCTGAGACTGTACTAACTATGACGAAGAGGTATTGCCCAGCAATGATGCTTGGAAGAAGACCAAGCAACTATAAAACACTTGATATAGTACCACGAACCTAGAGTGGCTTGCTTGCCTTGCACTCGCCTATAGTGGGAGGTGGTGTGACCTCGTACACTTCCTGCGTGTAGGGCAACGTGTGCGCTGTATTTCTAGAGATTCACGCCACCGGGCAGTCATGTTTATCACATCCGCCACGATTTTGACCTTCTAGATACTACGGACATGACAACCCGTACGGTCGTACGTGCTGAGGGCTAAAGATTTCCGCCTGTGTTCCTTCACACCACAGGACACCGTTCGCTATCGTTGTTGATCTGGCAAAGGTATTCAATTCTATGTCTGCTGAAACGGTTGCCGCAAACCTAGAGAACCTGCAAAAGACGAGTCAGCCAGGCGACCTAACGGAATGAATATTTCTCGGGTCCTTGTAATGACTGTAACGGTATCTCGTTTGTATTGATAATCTGTATGCCCCTAAAACGAAGGGAGCTTGGATCATACTATCAGGGTGTGGCGTGATTTGTGGCTTGTACATTGCGTCAGTTTACGTTACGATACATGGGGGATCTCTTTAATGATCCTCACCCGATAAGCCCGGTGTAAGTGCGAGATCGCGAGAGCCCCGGAACCATAGTATTAGTATTTGTACAAGACATACTGCACATTGAAGGTGAACCAAAGCGCGTATACACGCCTAAGGCTGACTGCATATACTTCATAGGTGACCCCCGTATCTGAAACATATATTAAGGCAATATCTTTGCAATGAATGCCTCATACTCGCACAGCGACAGACAGCATCGAGATCCACCAACAACACCGACAGAGAAGATCATGCTGTATGAAGACGAACTACACACACTGCAATTTGCAACACCATTTACTTTCGTGCCATTTGTGGATCGTTCTTGTGCTGGAACACAAAGCGCCCAAGCTGAGCTCAAAAGCTTAGAAGAACAGGGGATTGTGGCTCAACGTATACGACGGTTCTCAGCTGACCAAGGAAAAGTCCGCAACCAAGCATGCACGCAGATTACTTCAGAGACCATATCAGATGTGCTTTGATGCAAGAACAAGGCTACATGTGGAATTGCAACGCCTCTGAGTGCGCCAGATGACGTGGCGCAAGACCTTGGCGATGCTGCTGCAGCGAATTGGGGTAGCCATCTACGCATCGGAATCGGAACCCTCGATTCTCGTGTCACCCTAGAATCAGGAATCAGCGACTGCCATGGACGAAAGTACATGGAGGATGATGCAGAGCCAAGGTATACTGGTCTGAAAGGGTGAGCTTCTACATGGTTGCCAAGACTTGCCAAGCTGCATTGCAGCTTCTCTGGCTTTGGCCTTAGTCGGGAAAACGCAACTTTACGGTTATCTGGGGAAGGGCTTCGTAGGACTGAGTGATTTACATTTGCTTCAGATTAGTCTTTACGAACCCTGCGCAGGTCAAGATACCTACGTACTATATCTTACAAAAGTTCCGAACAATGCTTGCTGGCCATCCCTACTACTGTTTACTAGCCGAAGATGACGCTTAGGGCCCTTGCTGATTCTTTCCAGTCCACTGGTTCATAGAGATGTCGGAGAGCAAAAGATTCAGATTAGTTCTCCGGCGTACTTCGGTCTTTCTAAGGCTGCTCCGAGTTATAAAGCTCATGAGTGCTGCTGACTGGTTTTGGCGCCATTTGAATGTTCTTCAAAACTCGAAATTGACAGTTGCGAGGTCATAGAGCACTAGCATCGGTTATATACATGAGGTTACATTTACGTCTGCAAGACTTGATAGCTTTCCTGACGCAACATACAATGATTCATGCGTATAGTCTGCGAGAAAAGAGCATGTAGCCTAATACAACAAAAGATTACGAGTTGTGAGGAACAGCAGAGTAGAAAAGACAATTGTTACCACTGATTTATGGTATCTTGGTTTTTTGCTAAGGAAAAGGTTGAGGTGACAAATCACGTGCACTGTAGTGGAGAAGACATACTGGTAGTGCTTCTGGGAAATCTGCGAAAAGCTCTGGAGAATTTTCATAACAATACACTGACTGAATGTTCCCACTGTGTCAGCGCTCACTATAGATTGAGAGTTTCTTAAGTAGTGCCTCACATGTCGCAACGGCACATTTCTAAGCGTGCATGTATCATCGATCGCAGTATTCTTCGCCTTCATCTACGTCAAGGTCCCAAGCAACAGAAATCTCGTTCTGCTCTTCAGATTTCCAGACATACCATGGCATCGCGGCGTAGAAAACCAGGATGAGCGCATATGCGGATCCAGCCAAAAAACCTCGACCCACAAAACAGGCCTCCACAGCGCGGGACCAGCCTCCTTGGCGGATGGCCACCTTGGAAAGCTCTGCGATCAACAGCAGGGTCAAACTTATAATACCGATCAGGATAGGAGTTGTCGTTGTCGGTCTTGTATTCTTGTCCCCATCCAGCTGCCACAATATCAATTGAGCCGCCTGCCAGATCCAAGCAAGCATAATTGGGATCTCGACCAATTCAGCATATCGAGCTCCGATATACGGTTGAAAGATCACTAGGCTGATCGGAGCAAGCATCGCGCCCACAACGAAGACCGCGGTGAAGTACAGGACAGAGAGCCGAAGTATTTCGCCAACAGCGTGACCGGGCATTTCGAACATAAGTGAGGTGTATACTGGAGCTGAATCTGGCTGGTTGTGTCGTCTGTTGAGCAAAATAGTTGACATCTAGTCTTGTCTGCTACTTGGATAACTAACCAAGGTAGTTACGTATAGAAAGCTCAATCACGTTGATTGTACTAATATCTTCCGAGGAGTCAGAAATATATCTACTCTCGCTCCCAGAGCGCGCTAGAAGATAATATCAGGTCATGCAGCCAGAAAACTGCGTGGTGTCATACCACTCTCAATACCAAATTTTCCTCCTCATGTAAGTAAGTCTATAGGAACACGGTGGTATGATGTTATATGGTTGCCTCTGTGACTACGTTCAATATGTAGCCGGTGCGATATCTGTGTTAACTACATATTATCCTATTCCGTAGCCTATGACTGCAAGGTTTCAGCAGCTATCGTGATCCTTGGGTGACTCGTGGACATGACCTAGAGGTCTGAGACTGGACAGACATCATATGACTGATCAACGCGCCTTAGGCAGTGGATTGATACTACTGCCGAAATCGTTCTATCTATCTGAGTCAACCCTCATCCGCCGTAGCACCGGTAGCATACCAGAATGCAACTGTTGTCCCGATCGAGGTGGTCATACCTATCAGGTGTTCGTAAGCATTTCGAAATTACGCTCTACTGTACAGAAAATTAGACTCGTTGACCGAAAATGATGTTTCTTTGTTGGATGAAAGTCCTAAGGGGTGACTAAACACTTTTCTTCCCTGATATTGCAACACGCTTGTCCGTTTCACGCCACATTTTAATACTACTAGTAGTTTCGCGTTCCGGTAATGCCCAGAAACTCCACAACCCGACTACAATTGATTCTTATTGCTTTGTCGTGTATGCCGAGATAGCACCACACTCGGAAGGCTCTGTACAGTATCACCCTGCATTTGCATCACGCCATTGAGGTACTCAGCGGTGGATCATGCTCTCCGACTTGCGAAAGCTCTTATAGTCCTGAACTCCCACAATTCCAGAAATTCTGAGATCTTCATCTATATTCAGTATCTCGAGCTCAACAAGCAAGACCTGCTGATCAATGCTCAATCCCACCCTTCGCCTACCACCCCTATCAAGACTTCTAGTCCAACCCGCACTCAAACTAGCCATACCATTTGCAGAAACACGCAGGATGTCACTCTTGTCGCCTTTAGTCCAGGGCAGAGCCATGGCCAATCGTCCTGTGAGTCACAGCCCTATGACACCGGGGCTTTGGTTCAACAATTCTCATTCCTTTCTCGACCTCTTCAGCGACACCTTGCGCAACTTCGAACGGATGAGTAACAGTTCTGCAAGTAGAGGGTTCGAGTATTGGGCACCATACTTTGACGTAAAAGAGACCGAAGACGCTTACAAGCTAGAAGGTGAACTGCCCGGCGTCCAACAGAAGGATATCAGCATCGAATTCGCCGACAACAATACCCTGACCATCCGAGGCCATACGGAAAACGTGAACGAAGAGGGCAAGAACGTTGACGGGCGCAATATCGACGACGCCCTCGATACAGATGCAAAGACGAAGTTGGACCAGAACGGAGTAACGAAAGAAAATAATGAGCTTTCGACCACAGAACAGAACAGGAAGTCCCAAGCAGACCAAGCAAATCGGTCGACATACTGGGTCCGCGAGCGCAGCGTTGGGGACTTTCAGCGGAGCTTCTCCTTCCCCAACAACATCGATCAGGAACATGTCAAGGCTTGCCTCCAGAATGGAGTCCTTAGTGTGAACATACCTAAAATGGCTCCTACGAAAAGAAAGCCAAGAAAAATTGAGGTTGAATGAGTCCTACCTCAGACGGCACTAGCATTATAAGATCGAGATAGGCAAGCTTTCTTTGTGTATGGTGAGATGTGTATCTAACTGTTCGCTGGCCACGCCAGACAGCTTGAACGTTGTAGAAGTGATGGTGAATATGGCTTGTTGTCGCTGCTTTCGCTGTTCTCGCAATAACTTGAGATCTCGATGCTGTAGTTCGTTCGCTATCTGGCGCCGCCCCCCCGAACAACCCAAAAACACAACCCACAGAACTCATCTCCGCACGCTTTAAATGTTTTCGAAGTCCCACCAGCTTTGTATCAAGATTCCGGCAAAAGCAACGCTCAATCCTTGCAAGTGCTTCTGAACTTTCTTTTCGGCTTGCGCCGGTCATTCGCAGCAACAGAGCAGCTGTGCTGTATTCACCCGCTTAACGTCGATCGCGGATTGGAAAGGTGCGCTTCCCGTCCAATGATAATGACATGTTGTTTCTCCAAGGAACGGCTGCCGGCGGAACGGGACGCGTAGAGACTTCGCTAGTAGCGCATGGGATATTTAGATGCTCTTCTTGAACGGGCGTCGAGTTCCTCCGCTCCTGTTTCACACGAGGTCTCGAGGTGGAAAGGTCCAGCAGGTGACTAATGAAGAACGCCAGCTGGAGTCTACTCGGCTAGACCCTAGAAAGGCGAGACCAAGCTACCTTCGGCTGCAGACTAGCAACAAGATGTCATACATCCTACACTGTAGGTGCGACAGTGGCAGGTGGAAACTCCAACTACAGCCATCTTGATCAACATTGCTAGCAATCCTAGAACTTACACCAAGAGGAGCTGCAGTTGCAGCTTGTGTTATTCGTATATATCGTTTCGTTACTACTGGCCTCTAAGTAATTGAAAGTTGCTCTACCTAAATTCACCTGTTACTTATCGTACTTGTTGACGAAGACTATTCGAGGTACTATTCATCATCACTTCACCTAAGTAGATACTGCATCTAGGTGATAAGTTTCACGTGGTCAACATTGTACGCTGCATGGATAGCTGACAGCTGCAGATGAAATCAACATACAGGAGAGAAGCGCACAGTCAAGTCAATGATAGGACTGAGGGAAAAAGGCACTTACGACCAACCCGGAGAGCACCACTCTAGGACAAGGTAGGAAGCACGTGTTGTAAGAAATAAAAAGTGGGTCTTGACCCTAGTGCCTGTTTGAGTACTCTATGTGTGAGATGTCCGTATACGGAAGTCTAACCTTTTGCGACGTTGTTGGGCAAGTGCAACTCAGTCATTACATATATCCACCAACTTGGTCCACTGATCTTACCGACCTACATACCACACGCAATACAATCTTACCACCTATATCAGTACTAGTCCGACAACGTGCAATATCACGTGGTAGCTTGGCATTGTTATTACCGAAGCGGCTTTAGTCAACCCTTAGTTCTAGCTAGCTCAACACAATAATCCTTGGCTGGTTTCACAGAGAAGAAGTCATCGGGCGATCATCTTCCTTCGACCACCCCCACTCTATCCACGTAATCGAACGTTCTAGATCGCGCAAACCGGATCGAAAATGGCAGGTCTGACGAAGTAGTGGCATAGCACAAACCCCGCACGCCCCCGGGGACGCGAAAGCCCAGTGGCCGGTACTTGGTCAACCCCTGGTTCTTTGGTGAGTTGACTTCGCCGCTCTCACAGATCGGCCTAATTTGTACCTTATCAATTGTGCGTTAATCTATCGTAAAGTCCTGACTGCCTAATAAATACCAGATGCTTTACTTGGAAATCTAAGGAAGTCTTCGTCTGCATGAGACCGTCGGTCTCAGCTCGCTAATAAGCAGGGCTCTAGGGCAGATAGCCAGCTTATAGTGGGTTTTGGCACACTAATGCAGACGAAGACTTCCTGAGATTTCCTAGTAGCGAAGAGGCAAAGTCCACTCACCCATGAACTAGGGGTTGACCAAGTAGTACTCAGGCGTACTTTTTGGCTGTAATTTTCATCGTAGTATTGATTATGTTGCTTTCGGGAAGGGTGTACTTCGCTTTGATAATGAAAACCAGGTACCTATGCAAAATGCATACAACTAGCCTGCAATAAGCTGCAGCCATCAGACCACCAGTCTTCCGGTAGCTGGAAGTGCGCCATCTACGGTGCTGTACTGGCTGGTGAGTCTTGCACACCAAACCACATGCACCATATGGTGGCGCACGGTCCTCTTCGAAAGTTCTTGAATTGCACCATGTACGTTCTCTAGTCTTGGCTTTCAATTGGGGTGAAACCACAATATGTACAAGGCCAACACCCCCGTGCGAACGAGAACCACTCGTGTAGTCATCCCACCACGACAGAAAAGAGACCGGGCAAGGGCAAGGGGAGGACACAGCTCCAGTGACAACGCAAAGTTCTTCTTAGGATAGTGTACGCTGCTCTTAGATCGCTCTTCGCTCGTATCGATCGTTCTGTCTTAGAGACTTACATTAGATCAACAATTTTTCGGCCTGGAGGTAGCGTCTAGACTTCCACGTTCGCCCAATGTGAAGCACCAACAGAACATCATCCGACATTCTGCAATGCTTAGTAAGCCAGTTCCTGATTTCAGCTCCAGACATTGAATGCTGAGAATCATCTTGTCCTTTATGGAACTCTGTCTAAATCCATCTTGCCACGCTTCTACCGTGATCCGAAGAACTAGTACTTAGCTTTCTACCCGTTTGGGAGTCCTAGTTCTGAGAACACTACACAAGCGTCCGCTACAAACGTCGTTTGCTGATCCGTCATATCTCTCCGAGACGTACTCGTGTGTGGAGCACACTTGCTTTGTTTAGAGGAGACCCGGGTATCAGCTGTTGTTTCTAGCCTAGTATATTAATGTTCATAGTTTCTTTACAACACACCGATACTATAGTATGACCTTCGAAGACGGTACGTCAACCTTCTGCTTAACGATGGTGATGTCTGTGAACATTCCGAGGATTGCATCAGGACCTGCTAAAGGCGCTATAGCGTCCGTCTAGGTGCGATCTGGACTCGTTATAGATCAGCCAAGGCGTCCATAAAGCAGCCACCCCCTCGGCACATGTCTTGTAACGCTTATCAAATCGAATTCTACAGGAAAACACTCCCGAAACCGGGCAGGGTTGATGTTCCAGCCCCCTGACCCTACACGCCAATCGCAATAATCACCCCGCCTCAGGTCGCAGAAGCGAACACGTGATGAAAGATGATCGTCGTACGTACTTGGAACTTTCCGGAAGTCTTCGTCCGCATTAGCGTGCCAACCCCTACTGCAAGCAGCGTTTTTGCCCTTGTGAAATCAGCTAAGGATTATTGTATTGAACTAGCTAGAAGTGACGGTACGATGAGGCCGCTTTAATAGGCTAATAATGCTAAGCCCTCACGTAATATTACATCCTCCACTACCTAGTGAAGACGTAATGATATATAATAAACGAAAAGCTTAGTATAATCTAGGGTATATTAAAACGCTTTTTCCCTAGATTATTCTTCTCCCTTTTGTATACCCACATCTTCTTGTATATCTTTGTAGCCAGGTAAGTCTCTATCGTATAAGTGCATCCTAATACCGTAATCTAGCATCGTCGTTAATACTCTGCAATATTCCGCAACTTCTCTTAATATGCCGCCAGTTCGGAAAGTCACTGTTGACCTTCTACCTATAAGGTTAAGAAAGCTTAAGTTGATGGAGCTAATAGGAAACTAACGCAAGCCTATATTTCGGACTATATTTAAGTATAAAATTCGAAATAAGGAGATAAAGGAGTATAAGTGGCAGGATATGTCTATAGAAGTTCGCAAGTTAACGCAATCCTAGATAAACGCGTAGAATAGAGTTCTGCGATAAGCAAACCCATTTAAGCCGAGGCATTCGTTATCTAGGCTAAGGGAAAGCATATTTATACCGGAGAAAAGGCGTATAGATCGTGCAAGACAGGAAATAGCTCGTTTACTAAGTATATTTCGGTCGGTTCTAGGGTGAATTATAGAGGTATATGTAAATATCCGTAGAATTATATAATATACTAATAAATCTAGCATGTGCAAACTGTACTTAGGGAAAGACAGCTATTAACTGCAGTCTTCTAGGTATTTAGAAAGGTATATGTGAATGTTCGCAACTCTCCGCAAGATTAGATACTAACCTGATATATAGAGTTGGATAGCGCAAATCTTAAGAAGAAGATGCGAGCTAAAGCGAAGGCGAAGAAGGCTGATAATGTTGGAAATACTCCTAGTAGAAAGTCTTAAAAGTAATAGAATCTCTATAGAAGTTCGCAACTTCCTGCGATATAGTGTTTATATGCTTATAAGTTGATAAAGAATAATAATAACAAGTATATGCTATTAATATGTCTTTCCGCTTTTTCGTAATATTCTTCGTAATACTCCGCAAGTCGTCCTCTAATCTTTTACGAATTTCTCTGCAATTATCCGCAACTCGAGCGGCTCCGATATTCTCTGTATTTCTCTATAGTCTTCCGCAAGTTATATCGTATTTTCGATAGGGTAAAGGCCTTAGTAGTTATTGCATCTTAACTACTTAGCCTCTCTTCCTCTCTAGAGTTATAGCCTAGGCTTTTAGCCTTCTAGCTTATACTCTTCTCTCTTTCCCTCTACCACCTAAAGGATACTTAATCCCTTATTTTTCGAGGCCTCTCTCTTAGGCTATACCCGCCTAGATTTCGCTCTCTTTTCTATAGGCTTACGTCTCGCTCCCTTTGCTATCCGGATATTCTCGTTTTTACCGCTCTCTCTTCGCGATTACCGGTAATATCGGGTATAGTAGGGCCTTTGTCGTTAAGCTCTATAGGTAGTAGTAGGGTCTCTCTAATTATAGGTTAGTCCTTATCGACCTCGTTATCTATTAGTACGTCTAGTAGCACTTCGTTAACGTTTATTATCTCTCCTGCTTCTTCTAAAATATCGGGTAACCGAGGTACTATTCTGTTAGGTTCTAGCGGTATAATAGGCTCCGTCTTAGTTTCGGGTAATACCTTACTATTCCGATTAATCGCCTATTCGGCTAGGGGTTCTTTCTTATTATCGAATAGGGTTGCCTCTTCCTCCGTACGCTTAACGGCAGCAGTAGTATCTATACCTAGCGAGCTACTCTTATCTATAGGCCTCGTCTAGTTCGCGATACCCTCTAAAATACCTCTCTATAGTGCTTCGATTTCTGCTATATCGAGCTCGCTACTTAAGTCCCTAATAACTTCTTTCGAATGCAGTTTTTTCTACTCGCTAGCCGGTACGGCTACGAGGTCGTTATAAGAAGGAGTTTATCTCTCCTCTTCTTGCAGTAGCTCCTCTACCTCTAGCGAAGCTTTTAGCAGCTCTATACCTTGCCGACGTAAGGCTGCTTGCATCGCCGAGGAGCTCTATAGTTCTTTAATATTCCCTTCTAGTGTGTTCGCCTTTACAAGCCGTTAGCTATTAACGAGCAATTTAAGAATCTTCCCGTCGGGCTAGGCTAAAACGTAGGTACCTAAGTGGTGTTTCTTTAAGACTTTATAGGGCCTATACTACCTAGCGTTAAGCTTATTACGGGCCTTAGCCCTTACTAAGACCTAGTTACCCTCCGCAATATTACGCAGCTTAACGCGATCTGCGCGAACCTTACGTGCCTTCTCGGCCTTCTTTAGAAGTTTAAGGTTTGCCGTAGACCTAGCGTGCTGCATCGTAGCTATCTGCTAAATTATATATTCCTTGTTTATATAGCTTACTAATAGTAGCCGAAGTTCGTTGTCGTTCGTAGGCAAGCGAGGATGCTTACTATATAGTAAAAAGTAGGGGGACTGCTTAGTTCCCGTATGCACCCTAACTCTAGTTGCAAATACGGCTTGTTATAGGAACTAGTCCTAAACCCTTATCGGTCTACTAATAAGTATCTTAGTTAAGATATTACCTAGTAAGCCGTTGAAATTCTCGACCTTTCCGTTAGTACGAGGGTGGTATAGCGTAGTAAATCGATGCTTCGTAGCAAGTACCTTTAAATAGGCGGAAAGAACCTAACCTGCAAGGTTATTTCCGTTATCTAATAAAAGTTCCTTAGGTGGCTCGTATACTATAGTAAGGTAGTTATATAGCGCGTAAGCTACCGTTTCCGCCCTCGCGTCGGGTAATACTATCGTAATTAGCTATGCGGTAAGATATTTAACGCACGTTAGTATCTAACGGTTATCTTTAGGTATCTATAGTAGAGGTCCGATAAGGTCGACCGCCTAGCGATTAAAGAGGTCTAAGTTCGGAGAACTTAGGATACGAGGGAGTTCCGATTCTTATTTAAAGCGAGACCGTTAACTGCACTAGTATTACGAGCAGGTCTATACGAAGTTCTTAATATCTCGCTCGATATCATGCTACTAGCCTCGTCCTTATATGACTCCCTGTAAACCGGGAAATCCTAGATGATTATAGTGATTATGTAGTTAGTCTAGGAAATCGGCTCTTGTTATATAGGGAATATAAGGGGAGTTTTAGTCTCCTTTAATACGATATAAATTATCCCCTTAATGTCCGTAATTAAACGCAAATTGCGTAAGTTTAATATCTTTCTCGATATTTATAGGTGGTTCGACGCCTTCGGAGAGGAATCGTAGCATGTGTTCGGCCTAATCGTCCTTATTATACCCCTTTATAAGGTTAAGGCGAGCGGGCGTTTGCGTCGCTTAAGCCGGGTTAGTTGTTATATTTCGTAGGCCCTCCTCTATCTAGTTAAGTCGACGGCTGATTGCGTCCGCAACTATATTTTCTTCACCTTTCCGGTACTTTATATTAAGCTAATACTGTTAGAACTCGTTGATTTAACGGGTAATTCGCTTAGATACATGCTTAATAGTATTTATATATTTTAGGCTCTTATAATCCGTTAATACCGTGATTTCGTATCTATTGTTAACGTAGTAGTTCTATAGCGTAAGAGCGTGCTTTATCGCTAGCAATTCCTTCTTATAAATAGGATAGTTAATTTCCGCTGCCGTAAGTTTTCGGCTATCGAAGGCGATAGAGTGAAGTTTTTGCGTATCGGGATTATATTAGCTAAGTTCGATCCCTAGTGCGTATTTACTGCAATTCGTACTAATAATAAAGGGGCGTCTTATATCCGGGGCTCGTAATACGGGGTCTTCCGTAATTATCTGCTTGCACCGGCGGAATGCGATATCGGCCTAAGATGTCTATATAATCTTGCGAAATCGTTTAGCTCTAAGCTCTGCGTCGCTCTCCTTAAGTAGTTTAAATAAGGGGACGGAGATACAGGCAAAGTCCTTTATAAAGCGTCGATAGTAGGAGACTAGGCCTATAAACTAGCGAACTTCGTAGACGTTCCTTAGAATAGGCTAGTCTAAGATAGTATTAATCTTCGACTATAAAGGCTTAATAATCCCGTTCCCGACTAGGTAACTATAGAACTCTAGGCGCGAGGCTTTAAAGATGCACTTCGAGGGTCGAGCGTATAAGGAGGCGTCCTTTAATTTTGCGTAGACTTCCGCAATATGGGATTAATATTTCTTAAGCGTATTCGAGTAGATAATAATATTATCTAAATAGACGATAACTAACCTTCCTAACTACGACCTTAATATACGGTTTATTAAGGTCTAGAAGATTGCCGAAGCGTTATATAATCCGAAGGGCATAGTAAGGAACTCGTATTTTCCTTATCGGGTATTAAAAGCTATCTTCTCGCGGCTGTTATTATCTACTCGAACCTAGTAGTATTCTTGTATTAGATCTAGTTTAGATAGATATCTAGCGTTTCTAATTAGGTCTAGATACTCCTAGATCCTTGGTAGTAAGTAGCTATTTTTGCGAGTAACTGCGTTTAAGGCCCTGTAGTCGATGCATATTCTCTATTTCCCTCCGGGTTTCTTAACGAATATAGCAGGGAAGCTCTAACTGCTTAAAGACTCCTAGATGATCCCTTAAGCTAATATTTGCTTAATCTATTTAGATTGTTCCTCGAGGTGTACGGGTAATAGTAGATAAGCGTTAATATTAATAGGCAATATATCGCCCGTATCTATTATATAATCGGTCCCTCGCTTAGGAGGCAGTATAGCGAGTAAGTCTTCCTTAAAGATCTCGCTATACTTATTAACTGTCTTCTAGAGTTCGTGCAATTCCGCAGTTTTATACAAAACCACTCTATGCTAGTCGGCTTGCTGCGTCTTTATTCCTTTAAGGTTAGCCTTAGTTAACATATATGCGATATACACTAGGCTTATCGGCTTTCGCAACGCCCTTTTAACCTAGGCTGCTATTAGCAATTCGCTGCTAAAGTTAGCCGTATTAATCTGGTATATCGGCGTTCGAGGCTAAAGGTTGAAAGTTCGGCCGGCTATAGTTATAGTTAAGGATAAGTTATCCTAATCTATTTGTAGCTTGTAGTTGCGTAGCTAGGGAATACCGAATATAATATCGAACTCGGCGATATCTAGAACTTAGGTAGTAGTATAGTACCTATACCCTAAAAGGTCTAGATTACAGCTCGTCTCCCTCGGTAAGCGAATAATTGATCCGTTTGCTACTTTTACCTACTCGCTTACCCCTTCTTGCTTGCGGATCGAGAGGGCTAGTCGGTATACTAGGTCACTAGAGATATAATCTCGATCTGCCCCTAAGTCGACGAGGATAGAGATATTATAACGTCGTCCTCTATCGATTAACACGCCCTCTACTACTAAGAGATGCGCTTCCTCCGAACGAGTAGCTAGGTAGTAAGATAGTTTAGGTTGTAGATCACCGCTATTAAGCGTAGAATATTATAGAAGAGTAACTTCGGAACTTAAGTTTCCTTTAGGCTTAATAGGTTCTTCCTTTATTACTAGGCCGTTCAGTTTCCCTACTCGAACTTAACCCCTTTCTCGCGTTATTTCGACCGAGAGCGAGAACTTGCACAACTATATCGGCTATTAGAGCGTTCTCTACTAGGGTCCCTACGACCTATAGGGGTCGGCGACCGTCTATAAACGCTTCGGTTATTAGTGCGTTAATAGCAGTTGTTAGCTATATATCTACGCTTTTCGCACTCGAAGCAGGCGTTTCTTAACTTGCACTAGCTCTTCTATTCCTCTAATCCCTTTTGCGGGGATTTACGGGATATAGGGGAGGTCTCTCGCCGCCTATACGGCTTTAAGATGCTATAGAAGTATCTCGGTAAGTTTTCTCTTATTTCGCTATCTATTCGATAGGTTCGAGCAAGTCTAAGTGTTTATTCCGCACGGTCTACACGTTAGATATAGTCTGCTAGAGGCAAATTATCCTATTTAGGGTGTTCTACTATCTTCGTATATATGCGTAAATCTATACTAACTCGTATCGCTTCTTTAATCTCTTGCGGTTATTTCGCAGGCTTAATCTTTACCCCGAGCTTCACTAGATCGGCGACGAAGTTAATAATAGATAACTCGTCTTATACTATCTATACCTACTAGTTCTAGTACTTAATTTGTTCGTTAGAGTCTCTAAAGCAATTATTTAACTAAGTAGTATACTGCTCTATTGTCGTTATAGTTATCGCTGCTGTAGTATCGAAGAGTTAGCGAATCGGATAAGCTAGGAAGGTTTAAGCTAATTATATCGCTTCTACCTCCTCTATTTACACTCGGCGGGTACTATAAAAGTTGTACTAGTCTATAAGTTCTTAAATATATCGATCGAGCTTATTACCCGTTCGGTCGCTATCGTAGATAGACGGGTCTTTTACCTTAGGCCCCTATATACGAGTAACTCGGGGCTCTCGTAAGGTATATAATACGTCTTCGAATAACTCGCCGAGGCGTTAGATATTCTAGCTATTATAGCTAACACCTTCGTTAATTCGGGCCGCTACTAATCGGTGCTGCTCGAGAGCCTGCTAGCCTTATTAAAATAGTACTTAGTTCTGTTGCTATAATTAGATTAAGGCCTCTAGCAAATAGTCTATTTAACTGGAAGGAGCATAGTGCGGGGTTGGTTAGGACTCTATAGGATTAAACGAGGTATCGTGCTCGCGAGTGCTTCTTAAGAGAGTCTCGGAGTTGTATTATAAGTTCGGGTCTATAAGGGATTTAATAGTACGCTTCGTTAAAGTTTATAAGCTTCGTTTGCAACTAGATGCTATTAAGTAATACTCTATAACCTTCCGCAAGAGCCTTTAAGTCTCTTATATCCCTTGTGAATTTGCATATATTTATATTCTTACCGACTATCTACTACTACTCCTAATATTGCAGGGCAATCTTTATTCGGGTAAGTGGTTATTATGTTAAACTTCCCGAGGTGGCGTAGTCTCGATTATAACCGAGGGCCTTACCGTATCTTAGCTAAGGTCGACTTAAGGCTAATTCCTACTAATTAGATTAATAGAGTTCTTCTTTGTATCCTATTTAGCTGGCGGCGGAATTATTATTTCCGCAAGGTGGAAAAGTATTTCCACCGTTTAGTTGAGTCTCTATCGTTTTTGATTAGGTCCCTATAATAAGGGGTAGCTATTATCTTCCTTTCCGAGTCTGGCACAATTCCTGTTGCCTTCTAAAGGTCGACCCTTCTATCGCTCGTTTAGCGCTGATAGAGGCGATATTTGGTTAGTCTTTTGCCGCCTTTAAGAACGAGAAATCATTCTCGAGGGCGACGGTGTAGTCGCCCTAGTTGTTAGTAACTTAATGTAATACGCTGTTTTATTACCGTAATCGTTGCTACCAAATGTGAAATCAGCTAAGGATTATTGTATTGAACTAGCTAGAAGTGACGGTACGATAAGGCCGCTTTAATAGGCCAATAATACCAAGCCCTCACGTAATATTACACCCTAGAGCCCTTTTCATTGGCGAGCTAAGACCGACGGTCTAGTGTGGACGAAGACTTCCTGAGAATTCCAAGTAGACACTACCCATCACGACCTGAAATTCTAAGCTGACGCGAATGTTTCAGCTAATAGCATTATATGCATGTTTTGCTTTGGAGTAGTATGGATAAAGAAGTACCGGGGGCTCATCCTATCCGACTAGTCTCAATACTAGCTTTCTACTCGGCTAGTAGAGAGGTAGAGACTCTTTCTACGCCGTCTTTGCAGGTTTGTAAGTAAGCCTCTTCATATATGCAAGGCTACGAGGCTAATGCACGCCAGCTTAACATTGCAGGTCATGATGAGTAGTGTGGCTCACGTGGAGTACGGGATGCTAATATTCTGATTCGCTAGCTACCGACACACGAATGCTGAGCGCGAAAGCGGGCTTGCTGATTAGAATGAAGCAAGGCGAGAATCATGGTGACTAACTCCTGGGACCAACTACACACAGCAGATAAGCAGCGTAGCCTACAACCGTTTACTTTCCTCGATTTCCGTGTTGTTCTTGCAATTACTAATAAAACCACTTGTGACAATTGTCCTCAGCCATCACATTCGTCGCTTGTCGTTTCCATGAAAAGTATCGTAGTGATGGTGATCAAAAGAGAAGATATTTAAGCCGCAGTGTGCGGTGTGATAGAACAGGAGCGCTATACTACAACCGGTCCGCAGGGTGCCAGGGTGCTGGAGACAATTCTACTTTAAGTTCACCCAAGCCTGCCGGTGCAAATGAATCGATCGTCCACTCGGCAAGTACCGCCAACTTTATCAAACCAGCATGAACAAGCTGTCAGCACTGCATCACAAGCGATTAACGAGACACGAAGAATGGGAGTGGCCTGATACCGGCCATACATGTTACCCGAAAGAGAAGTCGCACGAGACTCAGCCTTGAGGTCAAGTGCATGCTGAGCTTTGATCGCTCCCACACCAAGTTAGCTCAAGACGCGTAGCATGCAGTAGCTGCACCGGCATTTGCCGTCGATCATTCCGCAATTCCTTGCAAGAGACCTTTCACTGATAGAGGGGGTTTTGCCAAGCAAGTTCGTAAGTGAGAACGTGATTTGGGACCACGTTACTGGGGATGCAGGCTAAGCAAGGTTGCCCGGTGTAGCTGCTTCATTGCTGGCGCTGCCAGTCATAAATATTGCGGTGAATTTCCGTCAACGCGAACGTGTGTACCAGCACGCAAATGTTCTTATACTTCCCAAGAAGAGACTGAAAGATTATACAATTCTGCTGTGTAACTATCCCGGCAATGGCGCTCGAGGTCAACCATAGCACCCAGCCCTTCTGGGCTGAGGAAGATGAGTGCGAAGGATACCTAGCACAGCTTTATGATGCGCCATTACCGGACTACCTCGATAATCTGAATGTTGCATCTGAAGAAACCTCCAGGATGCATCGGCTACCCACTTTAAAGAAGGCTTCATGTTTTGGGCAGCTACAGCCCGTCTCCCAACCACTGGTTGACTACACGGTCAATTCGAATCTAAACATCGGCATGCCACACTCGTCTGCGGAAACGAACACAAGCCTCAATTCTACTCTCGCGGAAACATCATTCCTTCAGTCGGGAGGGTCCGATACGCCAGCCTGTCTCTTGGGTCCGTGGCCTTCTCTTAGGGAGACTGCATCGATTGAGGACCCGCTAACTTACCCTTGTTTTGCGGGGTCACAGTCTGACGGCCAGCGGTTGAAGAGGCAATCTACGAGCTCAACTCAGCAGGAAGTTGTTTACAAGGTCAATGGTGTGCAAACCCCTGTTCGCACGCGTCTTTTACGGCATGAGGCGTCAGCGTCAAAGCCCTGCGGGTCGACCGCATTTAGCACGAAGGCGTCAACAACTAAACTACGAAAGCCTAAAACGACGTGTACCGGTAGTGGTCTATCACCTTTCGAAGACGATGTAACTACTAATAAGGCGAAGCGTGCGCATTCTCTTGTCGAGCGCCGGTATAGGCAAGGTCTCAACAAAGGACTTGAAGAGCTCGAGAAAGCTCTTTCACAAGCACAACTACCTATGTCTCCGAATCAGTCCCCCAGACTCGCAAGCACCAGGAATAGACATGGTAAGAAGAAGAAGTCTCATGTACTTGCCGACGCCATGAACTATATCCACACCTCAGAAGTGGATATGCGTCATCTATCGCACGAGGTCAGCTATTTGAGCGAGAAGGTCAAACTTCTAGAGAAACTTGTTAGATGTGAGGAATGTCCTGTAGTAGCACAGATGAAAATAATGCGGTTAGCTTGTTAGGTTTTTTACGGAGCGTTGCGTTTTTTCCACAAGCGTTGCTTCGGCAAGGATGTACCGGGTAGGCCATGTCATTCTTGATGTATGTAAATCATGGGATGTACAGCACAATGGTTAGTGACGCTGAGACACGATATTCTCTCATTCATCCTCACGGACACGAATGTCTCCTACCCTTATTCTTTCTCAAAGAGCTTAAGGTAGTGGTAGCTGAATATTGTTCGCCGTACGCTGCTAGTCAGTCAGGTCCAAGCCGTGGCATAGCTGGGCGCTCTCTTTGGGATGCAGAAGGATCTCTAACATTGCCTAAACATGCCTTCGTCGTGACCCCTTCGCTGAAACCCTTTGCCGGGTCTCTTTGCACCTTATTTGCTTCAAGACGTGCCGGCCAACTTTTCCCCCTCGTCCATAATTGCGTGGCAGCCTGATCCGCGACGATGATGCTGCAAATCACATGCTGTGCACTAGGCGTTGTGCACTGTGCGCGACGGAGTTAAGCCCCATGACCTGCTCAAATAGTGTACCTAAAGTTCGGGTCTCCTTCTAGGATTTTCTCACCCCTGTCGGCTTTCTTGTTCTCCCTCCGGAAATACACGCTGTTCACAATCACAATGATGATGATGAGAATGTTGCATGCAAGACATGCAAATACCCCGGGACGGTATGTGGGGCGATCCTGAGAGCGGAACACCAAAGAACCCGCAATACCGCCAAAACCGCCAAAACCAACCAATGTCGCGGAGCAGAAAGCTCGCTTCCAGTGGCCACGGATGTTGGTAGCTTGGTAGGCCATGCAGGTTGGGATACCGCCTTGGGCACTGGCACACATGAGGAAACATCCAAAGTATCGAAGACCTACCGAATCCGCATAGCCCTGGTTGGTAGTGGTTAGCCAGTAAGTCCATTGCGGGACAGCGGAAGGAGTTGCCTACCAGAAGCGGTAAACCGATAACACCTAGCAGGCAGTTGCCGAGGAGTAGGGGACCACGAATGTGGTATTTGTCGCCAATCCATGCCATGCCCATCATCACCCCGGCAGCCAGCGCGTAAGGCGGCGCAGAGAGGTACTGTGCCTCGCCAACAGAAAACCCCATGTTTTCCCGGAGAATGATCGGGAGGAAGAAAGACATCGCGTAGGCTGAGGTGCAAAGGGCACTAGGGTCCAGGGTTAGCGATGTTCATAATCACCCACTGTTGACTCCCGTAAGCGAGATCTTCGACTTTCCGAGACTTACAAGAATATCATAGCGAACCCCCAGATCTTCAGATCAGCACCTGAAGACGCCCATTTCTTGAAATTGAAAGGCTCGGCCTCGGCATCATTGCGGTCCCGGTTGATGCGACGTAGGAGGAACTTGCATTCATTTGGCTGCAAGAATCCCCATGCCGGCTTGTCTACCAGCTGATCGGGAAAATTGACGACGAATACGTAGCCGTAAATACCAACCGCGATAGTCATGATTCCTTCAAGGATGAAGATCCATCTCCATCCTCTATAATTTGCAACACCGTCCTGCACGATCTTTCAGCACTCTGGCGAGATTGGGATTAACAAGGGACGTACCATCTGCTGAATGCCAAACGCGAGGACGCCAGACAAACCGTTGCAGAGCGTGCCTATCAAGTAGAAAAAGGCATATCGCTTTTGCAAGTCAAATCGAGAATAGTACGTCGAAATCAGATACACGCAACCTAGGAATCATTAGACGGGCGAAGACCAGAAATCGAGTCTATATCATCATTACTTACCAGGGAAGTATCCTGCTTCAAAGAGTCCGAGAAGCAGGCGGAGAGGTATGAGTATCGTCCAGTGCTGAACGAAACCGAAGCCGATCTGCTGGCTTAGTCAACTGCAACGATAGGAGGTAAGTTGTGAAGCTTACCATCACCACTCCCCAGGCACAACATATGGCTGGCAAAAAGTTCCTAGGGCCAATTTTGCGGATGAAGACCGTGGCTGGTGGCTGAAAGAGCGTATACGTAACGAAGAAGACCAGCGAGGCAGTAGACTCGGCTATTGTTAGCGCTTACTCGAGTGGTGGTAAGACCGGAACTCACATATCGGAAACCAATGTTTGTGCCCAATTCATCATGCATTCCGGCAACGGCCGCGTTCGGCATGTTGCCTCTGTCGATAAGAGAGACGCAGTACATTAAACCAGTGCTGACGACCAAGCGTCGGTCAATGCGATGAACGATCGCCCGCTGTTGCTTATAGCTGAACTCCTCGTCCTCATCGACATTATTAGAATATCTTGGCTTGCCATCTTCAAGGTGCGATGGTGCAGGACTCGGTGGTGATTCGTGACCCTTTTTAGGACTGATGGTCTCCACATTGGTTGCCGTCATTGTTGATTTATCACCACTGGAGCAAACCTCTGCGCGTAGAACTTTTGGGGCAGATTCACAAGTTATATACAGCTCGAGATAAGTTTCTGATTTCGGTGTAGTCCCGACCAAGTGGTGGGGAGCCGGGAAGATAAGTTGTCATTCTCATGTTGTTGCTTGTTTCTACGAGACTTTGTGTGAGATGCGGGGGAGAAAGCAGGAGCACTCACAGACCCGCATCTTGGTAGACAAGGATATCGCGTGGCACATGGCTTGATATCCTGGCTCATACGGCAAAGCACGGCATTTCCACCACGGTCCTGACCCTTAAGCTTGGCACCAAGCATTGGCGCCGAGCATTGGCGCTATAGATGAGAGGACCCTTCCATACAGATGTCGCAAAGATGTAAATCATGATGACTCCAGTAATATCCACTAACCCCAGTAATTGTACAAGATGGCTCTGTGTAGGGCACCATGGTCCTCGGTCGGCTGATGTCGACCCTGTCCTCGCTTGTCGCTCGGTAACCTCGGCTGCGTACAGAAATCGACAATAAGCACGAAGCTTAGATTTTAGATGTAGTAAGTTATAACTCTTTGACACGACATCGTATATATTAGAACGGACATCGAATTTCTGGGTTTACGCAAATTTTCGGCCTTTGTAAGCCGCCGAGGTTACCGAAGCAAGATGACAACGTGCGCTGGACATTCTGCCAGTGTGTGGTTCTTGAATTCAATTCTCCGTTACTAAATACCTATAGCACCACCTTCCACAACTGTTCTAGCTAGCTCGCTTGCAGTGATTCCTGATCGGCCAACCATGCGAAGGTGTAGAGGTTGCTACAAGCACGCTCAACACTCACAAGGAAGGACGAGCATCTCTTGCTCATGAGCGATACCCAAACACCAAACACAATTATCATCAAGTAAGAGTACTGACCGAGCTGTTTGCCACTAGTCAGCAACAGTCTAGGGTTCGCACGTGTTTGGCACGACCACAGAAATTGATCGCAGTCGTATGGTCAGGGACGGTCAACGCCTGGCGTGGTTCGAACATTGATATGCCACTGCGAAATCGCCGCTCGTTAGACTTGGCCTAACGGGGCTATAGTGCTCAGCATGCTTAGAGGCGCCGGCCAGCTACTAGTACTTTTCGGAGATTTTTCTGAATATGGGGGCCGAATATGCTACAGACTTGGTCATGTTGATACTTGATATCTCAGATATCAAATTTGAAATGCTGGCCTAAGTGCGGATTTTCGGCAGTACTACATGGTACTGTTCCTTCCTTCCTTCTCCAATCTACATCACCCAACTCGAACGGTTACGAGCAGATTCGTCCAGGCGCTGGATGTAGGTGGCGGTACCAATGAACAGCATCGCGCGCGGCACTTTGGCATCTGCCGGCAGGGTAGCTGGTCTACCAGCAGAACGAGGAGGACGGACGTGTCTATCGTCAATGGCTAAAGTGACATTTTCATCTTTAGAATCGAAGTGAGACTCTCGAGCAGGAGAACATGCCCATCTCCAGACTTCATTTCGCCGGCCACCTTCAAGCAACCGCTTTATCGTCCCCGATATGGCTGGCCCGCCCGACACCACTAGCAGCAGTCGATCTCCTGCGCGCAGCTTGCTTCATCATCTCCTTCTCCTGCTGAGCAGATGCATCCTTAAATACCGCGTCCATCTCCTCCAGCGTTTTACCTTTGGTCTCGGGCACGAAGAAATATGCCCAGACAGCGGCTAGACCACACCATCCGCCATAGAAGATGTAAGTTCCGAAACCAGCGCCCTCGATCATCGGCGGAGTGATGACGCCAACGATGAAATTGCAGATCCAAACAGTAGCAGTAGCGACGGCGACACCCTTGGCTCGAGTTGTTGTACTGTAGACCTCGCTGGGCAAGGCCCAGCCAAGGGGCGAGTAGGATACACCGTAGAAGAGCATGAAGAGGAAAGCCATGGCGACAGCGACCCAGCCGGCTACCGCGTTGTTCGCCCAGTCGTCCGAATATTGACCCACGAGGCCAGCAATGACGACATAGGCGCAGCAAGCGAGGACAGCGCCCCAAATGGCGAGTGGTCGACGACCGAGGCTGTCAATAATGAGGAAGCAGATCAAGACTGCGACGAGCTGGATAATGTTCAAGACACCCGAGAGGATCAGCGACATCTCGTAGTCCGCACCAAGGGACTGGAAGAGGGTAGGCGCATAGTAGATAAACCTGAAGGGAGTTAGTCCGGTGCCGATGCTCTAAGGGGTACGAGAACTTACGCATTGATGCCAGAAAATTGTTGGAAGAACGCGACGCCTACAGCAACGATCGTTCTTCGCCACATCTTCTTCTTGAAGAGATCGGTCCAGAGCAATAACTCAAGTTTGAAGCCGGTCTTGCCCGGATGAGCCCGCTCCTGCATCGCCATCTGCAACTCGATCTCTGCTTCGATACCTCTGAGCTCTGTCTGCACACGATCATCTGTTCCCGGGAGGCGTCGCAGTCTCGATAGGGCTTTGAGAGCATCGTCACTTCGGCCTCGGAGGCAAAGCCAGCGTGGGGAATACGGAAAGAAGTGGATCATGACGCCGAGAATGGTTGAGCTGACGAGCTGAAGTCCAAACGGCAAGCGGAAAGCAATCTCTCCAGACATGTTGCGTGTACCGTAAGTGATGAAGAAAGAGATGACGACGCCCGACACAATGCTGATGGACTGGAGGACCAGAAGAGTGCCACGGAGGTTGGGTGGAGCAATTTCGGAGATGTAGAGCGGCGCACCCAGTGCGAGGGTGCCAGTACCGATACCACCGAAAAATCGACCAAAGGCTAGCGTACCGTAATCATGTGCAGCAGTCATAATAATGCCTCCGGCGTTGAAGAAGCACACCATTATCGTGATAGCCCATTTGCGCGAATATTTATCGCAAAGCCACGGCATGAAGAAGCAACCTATGAAGCATCCCAATTCCAGTAGACCCGTGTTGAGGCCCTTCCAGAACGCGCTTTGAGGATCTTCAGGCGAGATTCTCGGGAATTGCTCGTGGAACTGAGGCATGACGTTGATAATGGAGATAACGCCTTGGTCGTACCCGAAGGAAAAGCCGCCCAGTGAAGCAAGAAAGGCAGCGCCGAGAATGTACGGCGAGCCGGCGATTCCAGCAATTCCATTTTTGCCGTAGGAAACTCCCTCAGCCATAGTCAGGGGTAGATCAGCAGAGTTCACGTTGTCGACATGTTGTGTATCTTCCTTGTCAGACGAAGAGAGATCCGCAGTGTTGACAGTTTTGACGTGAGCAAGCTGCTCGTCTTCGATGTGCTGTACTCTTCGCTCGTCACGTGCCATGGTTGCAGTCATGGAGAAACACAGCTAGTGGAATTGAATGCCGGATGATCAACAAGCTGGTCTGAGGGTTTCAAGAATGAGTCTGGCACAGCTTGAGCCGCATCTTATACTTGAACGAGAGCAAATGGCCGCCAGGCCGACGATACAGGTCCAAGCCGGTCCGAAGATGCCGGAAGTTGCTGTAACGATTGGTGTTATTCTACTATCTTGCACAAAAGTGGAGGGGCTTGCAACGGCTCCAAGCTATTGGATACCTGGGGTCCCCAGACAAGCAACGCTGATCAGACACATTCGCCGAAAAAATGCCTGTTTTAAAACAGGCTCAGGGTGGAAGCTTTGACAGAGCGGACTTTGTCATGGAGCACGGTGCCAAGAGAGCTGTCTCTTGGCTGATGTCAAGTCCCATACCAACTTCCCGCGCACATAGCAGTCTTGATAGCAATGATCGAATCTCGAGTTGTTCTCTCGAGCTGGAACCGACAACACAATGTTCCAGGCTGCCAGCGCGTGATATTCCATGGCGAGTGTGACTGCATCCAGCACGAGGCCGCCGACATTTATGTATTGTGTAGGGGGAAGAGAGACTTCGGCTTAGTTGATCAGGATGAAGCCGTAGACGCGGAGCCGCATCATGACGGAGCCCTAAAAGAAGATCGGAGGTGTAGCCTACGAGGACGCCTCCGAGGACGCATTCGTAGACGTTTGTCCTTTATCGTGAGTTCATGCATTGTCGGCAGACAACTTGGTGCACACATGGTCGAAGTGGGTAACATTGTAATTGAGGAGATGGTTGTTGTACTACGGGAGTCGGATCTGGGTGTGAGTCAAAAAGCCTTGGCAATATTTCTACGGTAAGCGCGTTACAGCAACTCCGCAGTTGACTAGCGGGAGGAGCACATAGATCAGCACTTGCACCGCGCTAGACAGGTCTCCGCGAAATCATGGCTCTGCTTGTGAGAAGCGGGCGACCAGTCTCTTCTGGAAACAGAATTAACAATTTGCAGCAATCTACCGTCGTCGCCCTTGGACTGCTTATCTAGTGACCAAGCCTTGGCGGATGAGCACGGAGTGAGCCAATCGACGAATGAGCATGGGCTAACCCCGATGCTGACGTGGCCAGTTAGGCTTGAGCGTAAGAACTCGATTGTGCGATCTGACTTACCCCTCATTCATGCCTACGTAGGCGGTATAGGCTGAGGCAAGTAATAGCCAACAAGCGGCATGTCTCTGGACAGGATTATCTGCTCACTTTTGACCGTCTACCTCTGGAATCCAATCCGTTTGTACAGTATGTTTATTGCCGAATAGTTTTTAGCTGTACTACACACACGGTGTGGCCCTTCCCGCAGTATCATTAGGAACCGGACTAAGAGGAGTGGTTGATGCTGGAGTATGGAAATGAATTCATGGACTAAAGATATAGGAACATCTCGTAGATAGTACTATTGGATGCACTGCCCCTTACTGCGCGCCAACCGCAGCTTTGTGCTGATATGGGCAAACAGAATTCCGGCTTTCCAATGTGTCAGTCGAGCCTGATTCTCTGCTTCCTCCAACGGCCAAAGCATTTGTACGATAAACGCGTGAGAGTCAAGCCGCACGGGGGAGGGTTGCGGGGAGCTCGGGCTACACACAAGACTTATCGTTCTAGGTGTGAGGCACCTTGTGTTCATGAACGGCTGAAGTGCTGCATTTACCACTGTATGCCACGAAACGAAAACCCTTCGCAGAGACTTGCAATGACGCTGTATACTATGCCTACTAACGATTGGTTTTCTAACCTCTCTAGGTTCGTCCTAGGTGTAAAGGAGCATCTTGACATATCGGATTCTATACGAGACCCCACAAACTACTAGTACTGAATCACCTCCCCTAGCCACGTCTAAGACCCCACTATATCTTCTAGACCAGCGCCTAGAAGATAGCGATATACAGCAAGGAACAACACCTACCTGCTACTTAGAGGATTTACCACTTTTACTGGCCCTACGTAACCTCTTTTCGTACGGCAATTCTACTAGTTACCTATCCTGTAAATATTCTTAGTTCGCTTCTAAGCATAATCAAGACGACTATATGTCTGTTTACATCGTACAAGGTCATGTCAAGCTCTAGTCGAGACAAAGGGTGCTATACAGATCTGGAAAACATATATAGTAAACAACCTCGCGTGGTAGCTTACTCAGATTGAAGACCAATGAGGAGATAATGTACCAGCAAATTAGGTACTACCGTAAAGTCTATGAGTTCTACTTTCGACGTAACAACATATGATAACTTAATGATCAAGATCACTCGCTGTAGAAGATTGATCCATTCACAGTGTGAGTGACTGCTTGTGTTGTTGAGATATGGAAGAACATCGCTTAGCCGTGCTCACCACACTGCAGCCAGCCATATCAAGGTCAAGGTTCTTCAGGACCCTCCGTCACCCTGTGCTCGGCATTCGGATTCTTTTCCCAGACTTCCCGCGGCAGAAGACGGACATTCACTCCCATCTCACCTTCTACTCTAGGGTCGTTGGGATCCAGTCCCTTCCAGAAGATCAGATTGTGGCAGGTAGGACAGAAGTGCATACCCAAAATTCCGTCCTTCCTAGTATAAGTCTGCGTGTCGAGTCCCGAGTCGGCCTTGGTTCTGACATGAACGGTTTCCACAGGGTAGTATGCCCACAGCACACCGTATCGGATACAGAGTGTGCACTTGCATTCGGAATACCATTTTGGCGCGGTTTCGAGGGCGTAGCTGACGAGACCGCAGTGACAGGTGCCGGTCAGGTCTTTGGGTGAAAAGTCTTGGCCGGGAGTGGTGAAGCTCATGATTACTGATTGCGAGATGTGAGTCGAACGTGCTTGACTATGAGACGGTCGAGAACAGCCACCGCTGTGAGCTGGAGGTACTTGGGTACAAACGCAAAATCAATACTGCTCCGGACGGCAGAAAACTGTCGAGCTCCCTGTGAGATGAGTCAGACGTTAGTATGGTATTACCGCAGCGCTTTGTCGGGCAAATCGGAGAGCACATAGGAATGCTGACTAAGCGAGGACAGCTATACGGTCCATTCCGATGCATGACCCACTTAACCAGATGCTAAATCGGAGGACACCGCTTCGTCAAAACGAACAGATAGTACCACGGACAGGAGAAGATTCCGAATGGTCCGAGTTCAGAAGACCGAATATCGCCTCACTCTCACCATATGCAGACGGCTTATACACACTCAGTGTGATCCGAAAAGCATTCTCCCTGACGAGTCATTCGTACGCGAACTGCAAATGCTACTTAGTACTTGTTGAGCTGCTACTCTACAAACACTGCAGCTGCGGCAACAATAGGCACATGTCACACGCGAGATTGTTTTCATCTCCACATCAAACTGTTGATCCACCAAGAGCCATTGAGAGAAGATGAATGCTTCGTTCACGACTGGATTGGGAGGCCATATGCCAGAGTAAGACTACTGCCAGGAGTGAAGGCTGTGAACGATATCCCTCGTCTTTAGTCTTCCTTGCCAAGTGATATCTCAGTTGGCGATAATAGTATGCTCCATTTAATCGTGGGTGAGCGCTCTCATGCTCTTGAGGCTGCCTCTCATACAGATGACCATCTAGCATTGACGCTTTCTGCTGGTCGACAATGTCTACGCTTACTTCTGAGTACAAGCAGGTCGAGTACATTCGGCGTGTCTGGTCGTCAAAGCGAGTCTACACACCCTGTTTGTGCTTCTTTGACGAAAGCATGGATGCTCTCATGACATGCCTTCTCACTCTGAGGCGAAGCCAACTCTTCACATGTACCACATAGTTGCCCGGTCTGACTTTGACCAGACTCTAGAGCAATGACAGAGTCATCACTGAGAGAGGAAAGTGGTCTTACCACGGATTTGAGGCTGCTTATCGACTTGGACTTACATTCTTCCTCGTACTGTAGCATCATAATATCTCCTCTCTGCTGCTTGCTGAAAAGTGGTTTGTAACCCAACCTAGTTGATTGGCACCTCAATGTCGATTGTCTTTCTGAATGCTCAAATGATTATTCGAATCGGCCATCCGAAAACCCGTAAACAGTGCCAGACCACAGTAACAGAGTGTCTTGATGGAACCTTAAGGAAACCTGGTCGCCACGTGCTGTGGGGTGCGCGGAACACGTGGAGAACAGTCATCCTCACCGAGAAACTGACACACGGGCTTCCGAAAAAAGCTTAGAATGATTTGTGGCTAAGTCGTAAGAGGTTCGCGTCGTTCTCCAAGGCGGGAGTCTATGCATGGTACGGAGCATACCTTCGCCTGCTGGATAAACAAAAAGTCATAGATTGGAAAAAGTGGGGGTTCGCCAAAATCATGCGATAGCCTGGAAGTACGATTCAGAAGCAGAACAAGTAAAGCTGAGAGCCTGGACTTTACAAGAGGTCGTGCTGTCACCTCGTACACTCGTGTCCAGCATGCGACAGTTGCGTTGGAGCGGTCGTTTCTGGCAAGACAGTGGAGGTTGGTATGAAGATCGCTTTCAGGACGAAACCCTTCCTGTTTCGATGTACTCCTACTCAAACATAGGCAGATACAGGCCACCATGAGAAAAATGGCTCGCATTACAATGGACCCCTGAGCTGGACGCCTTCAAGCCACTGGTAACTGAATATACTTTCCGTCAACTATCATTCCCTGAGACAAGCTACCGGCGTTTTCTGGCATTGCAGGCAAATACGGATCGGTGTTTGGAGACACAGGTACCTGGCAGGTTTGTGGCAATCACACTTGCCAGAATTGTTACTGTGGCGTGTAGAAGACAGAGACGAAGTCATACGGTCCTATTGAATTGGGACTTCTCCCGAGTGGACTGCTTTACAGACGAGGTAAGCAGCGGTGTTGGCTTGGACGAATGAGGCTGTTCCATGAATGTGAAACCCGATACTGCAGAGGACTCGTTGACTCTTCTGGTTCTGGATGAAGGTCTTTGCTGTTTCTCGTTGTCGCAGACGTTGATGATGGTCCGTCAGACGCCATAAACAGAGTGGCAGGGTATCGCAGGACTTATACTTGCTTCGGTGAAACCCCAAAGTTCCAGGCGTATCGGTTATTTTAGTTGTGATTCATCACGCTTTGGGGACGTGTATATAGCAGAGCAGGAGCAGGACCTGAATCAGTTTTCATGGAATGAGTTCTTACGAGAATTCAAACCTAGTAGATCAGTGATCATAGAACAGATATTCTATCTACTGCTGGGCTTTCGAACTTTGCTATCTTCTCCTGGCTATGTTCTCGCTCAGACCCATCCCTTCGAAGATTAGAATGTAGGTAGGCGAGTATTTGTGGTCTTGCTCACCCTGTTAGGCGCGCACGAATGATTTACGATAGAAAGACACTGAGGCGACGTCTCGTCAAAAATAGGGCCAGATTATATACAAACAGGATCGTAGGAATATTGGATTGCATCTTTGCCAAGTTGTGCGACCTAGACGACGATTTAGACAATGCTGTGGTAGAACAATGACTGACTTAAAGATAAAGGTGACGAATCCTGACGATGTGTATGGCGAAGAAGGAGTGACAGCACTCATCGCAAATCTTGATAACTCCTCAGGCCATTCGTATGCAGCTTCTTGTTGACAAACTGTATCTTGCATTGGTCTTTTGCTGCCCTAGCTAGGCGAAGGCTTATCAATGCTTGAACTCATCCCGAGTCATCTTTCCCTCTGATCGTGTCCTCACGGTCTTTGGCTAAACGTTTTCCACTCTCGCAAGAGGTGATCATGTTTAGAGCAAAACTTGCTTACAGGGTGGTCAACTTGCCAATGGCCAGAAAGTCAAACGTTGCCGCAGCTGTACCCTTTCGCCCGATGAAACATACTAAGCAGTGCACCAATATGTATGCTATGTATGATCCACTGGTGCTTTAGATAAGCAGCCTCGTATTCAAAATACGATGTGATCACCTACCATTAGTAATACACAGCAGTGGTTCATTCGATCAGTGCTATTGATTGTTCTGGCGCCTTTCCATACTACAGATGTTGCTGCAAAGTCACTGGTTCTCCTTCGGATTTGTCCATGCTAGCGCAAAACGCATCTACATACAAATGTTCTTCTGGTCACTTACTGCCTTCGCCTTAGGTTGCACACCATACCTTTTTGTTGAGTGAACCAATGATTCGTCACCGATCACTCCTTCTTGGGGTCTGTTAGCTCGATCGTGTACTGTCGTAGCAGCTCAGGTATCACTTTCATCATCTCGATCCCTGGTAATGATTAGCAGCTATACTCACGCCTATCGAGCAGTGCTTACAAGATATGTTTCGCCCGGTGCACTTTCTAGCGCCTGCACCAAAATTCAACTCCCACGCATTGTCCATGACTATCAATGACGCGGATGCTTCCAGCCACCGTTCGGGTCTGAATTCATCTGGCTCTGGAAATATCTCTGGATCACGGCATACCACCCATGGGTTGATCCCAACAATAGTGCCCGCCTTCAAGAAATATCCATCGACATCAACACCCTGCGCCGGTACATGCCTCTCCATCAGTAGTCCGACTGATGGATGTAGACGCATGGATTCCTTGAGGACTGCGATCAGATAGGCAATACCGTTGGACTCCTTGAACGAAATTGGGTTACTCAATTTTCCTTCTCGATCGGCGTCGTCGATATCCTTGACGAGCTTCTCCATGCAACGGGGATTCCGACAGAGGTAGTAGACGGTTGCTCGAAGTGCAATAGCTGTAGTATCTGAGCCTGCAAACACGTTGCCGGACAATGCTACTACAACATCCTTTGTACTCATCTTGTCGGGGTTCGAGTCTCTCACTTGTGCCCATCTCGAAAGCATGTCCTTACCTTCACTGGAACCGGCTGATAACAGCTCGCCATTCGAGTCAATCAGGGATCGGTTCCTGATGGCCTTCGTTGTGAACACAACCACTTGATTCCAGGTTTCCATGGCTGGCATTAGTAGCGTCAACAGTGGGTTACCGAGTAAGACACGATGTAAACCCGGTACCTGGCCGACTATTGCGGCATAGCTCAACATACCTTCAATCGAATGCATCATTCCGTCTACATCTTCCCCTCTTTCAAGGAAACCAAGCTTCGAGGCGAAAGTGATCTCGCCAACGACGTCAAACGCGTAGTATTGTAGCCAAATGCCAAGGTCTACTGGCTTTTGCTGACTCGCAAACTCGTTCAGTCTGGACATCAGAAGATCGACAGTGGAGTCAATAGGTCCTTCGGACTCGAGCAGACGTGGTAGGGCATACGCGTTGCCGACTTTGCGCTTTTGGATCCGGTGTTGCCCTATGTTGCGCTCCGAAAACAGGTTGTGTGCCGGCTTTTTCTTCCATGCGATTGCCTGGATGGGATAAAATGCAGTCTACGTTCAGTCAGCTAGAGATGTGGGTCATGATAGCCAAAGCACCTTTGTATATTCTTCTTTGGACCCGTAGAATACAGATATCCACTTTGGATCTGCCACAGACACGTGGTTAGGTCCTATGCGAACCTTGAGAAGTTGTCAGTCATGGTTTCCAGAGCTGTCTTCACCAAGCCACCTAGTAGCTGGCCAGTCACTAACCAGGTTGCCATGTTTTTTGTGCAATTCGATAGCATCTATGTGAGCTGATCCTTTCCAGACATTCCAAACACGCCACAGCTTCGTGTATGCGGCTACAGGAGGCCCAGGTATTTGACTTTGATGGATTCCGAGCTGGAATTTGTTCCACAGCAAATCAAGCACCACGAATATACATATTGTCTGCACTGGATAATGCTTGACCAGGGACCGTGCGTGTTGAAAGACCTGCTGGAGGACGCTAGATACGGTAGCCATATCTTGATGACAGTATTAAACGAGACAGTGAATGCATGGAAGATAAAGTACGGCAACTGTGTTCGTCTATCTCGCCAATGAATTGTCCAAGTACGGAGGCGCGTCCGTTCACAGAGAGAAGATGTCAGTAACGGCCTTTCATCTCGTTCGGTGCCTTCCCTTTCGTCTAAAGAGCAGTGGGTCCAGATACGCGATAATTGTAATGACACACACATAAGACAAACCTCACTTCGAGGTCCTGTCCCAGTCTTCAACTCCGGAAGAAAACAATACGACTAAGTCACTTCGTTCGTCAGCTTTTCTCAGGTTCATGGATTGCCAGCCACAAACCTTAGAAATTATGCGTTGTACGAACGTCTTCGTATCAATGCATAAATCGGACGGGGACCACAGGACTGCTTCACGGTTCACATTAAATTACCCCGACCGCGCTGTATAATATGAGGGAGTCTTGTGTCCAGATCCACATCGAAACTGTAATGACAGAGTATGCCGGGTCCTACACAGCACCCCGACTTCGAGCATTTCTAGCGAGGATCTCCCCACTGTGGGGACCCGTTCTCCGCCTTCGCGGGGCCGCCCACGTTGTCTGGGGTCGCACAAGAAGAGTCAAGGTTTATCTTCGAAGTGGTCCACTACGACGACAATTTGCCTCGGCGACCACTCAGTCTGGTACGGTTCTAGAATCGTGCTAGATATTCTCCCGGAGGGTACAGGTGCCTTTGCCTTTGAGTACTTTTGGCGCTTGTTCGGTATCATAGGATGCACGCGTATGCTCCAAGATCCATTAGTAGTCATGCAGGCGTGTCACACGCAAAATATAGCGCGACAAGGTGCACTTGACGGCTGCAACGCTACAATGTTATGTATCTCTATACGTAACCCAGTATCGAAGCAGTCTGGTAGAACTCGGCCCTCATAAGATATCGTTGACTTCGATCCACAAGGTTGGCCGTACATTGAACTAGCGAACGACTGTCACCATTACGACCGCATTCAGTACGTAGCTCTGTATGAGTTAAAGCAGCAGGTGTCTGTACATACATGACTTCTGGCACATCCTGTCCGACAAAGAGTGAGCTGCGGAATAAGGTGGCCTTACCAACTTCATTAAAGGAGGGATTGCCCGCCGGTGCCTTCGATCGCAAAATCGCTCATCGTGCGTAGCAGTTGCGAGTACCTCGAGCCTCGCCACTTACCCAACTCATCGAGAAGGTGTACGTAATTGGTCATGATCTTTCTGGCAATATTCGTTCCGCCATCTAAGGTCTCCCCAGCAAATGAGACACACCCACCATGTCGTATGAAGTCGAGAGCCTCGTTCTTCGGATGCTGAAGAGACTGATCGTCTGGCTGCGAAACAGATGATTCTGGGATCTGCAGTACACCCGCCCCACCAACTGCTGCCCAATCCACCTCTTGCAGTAGCTCGAACGGATGCGAGTCGTTATCTTCATCTTCCTTGTCCACGACAAAGAGATACATGCTGAGCACAAGCGCCGAGGTGAATAAAAGCAGATCTGGCCGAGCAGTATTAGACTCTCGAAGCCGTGTTGAGGACAGAACGCTGAAGATCTGGGCCGCATGCAGTATTGCCCGTCGCGCGCTTGCTGACTTGGCCCATTTTCCCACTGTCGCCATGGCCACTTGAGCGGCCTCCAGTCCTTTGCGACCAGAGGCAATTTCCATCAGGTCTACATCAGCGGTCAAAGAGAGGCCTAGATTATTCCATGCAAGTGCGTTCATTGTGTCTCCTCTCTGTAGCTGTTTCAGATACAGGGAAGGGAGTAGCAGGATGTTCTCTACGACGCACGAAGTTGTGCTGTCACGTGCAAATGCTTCGGCGGGGCTGAATGATTGTGAATCGATGGCCAGGGTCTCGTTCACCGGAAGCCTATGACGAGCTGCCGAGATACGCAGGTAGAACATTGTGAGTACCGTTTGCAGCGATATGCAGTCGAGGGTAGGTGGTGCGGTCGTTCCAAAATCTCGGAAGGCGATACATGGCATAAGCAGGCGCGCTGCACGCTCACTAGCACCTCGAAAGCGTGCAAGATTCGTCGCCTCAAAGAGAACAGCTTCGCATGTTAAAGGAAGCTCCACTGTGTCGATGTTGACCACTCCTGCAGCACCCTGTATACGAGCATATGCTGATTCGAGCAAGAGGAGATAGTGAAAAATTCTATGCCTTCGTTAGCGGCTTCTCACGCATGCGGTAGAACTGGACACTTGCCTTTTCGACGTCTCGACACGAGCCCAGGCCTTCCATGCACCGTCAGTTCCACCAGGAAATTTCCGCAACTCTTCGGCTAAGTCTTCGCCGCGGCTGACAGCAAATAGGCCATGCTTCTCTGCAACCTTCCGACATGTAGTTAGTCTTGAGCTTTCTACCGTATTGGCTCACTTCAACTCACCTGCAACACTTGAGAGCAAAGCATGTGCGCCTGACCTTGTTCGACCTCATCCTTTTGGTCCACGTTAGCGGAGTGGATTTTGATGGGATATAGGTCGCACATACCAGAAACCCCAACGCCAGGTATGAGGTTAATAAGGTCGAGGCGATCGAGATAAGGAGCGACCACGGCTCGCAGTGGCCGAGAGCTTTGGATGACAGATCACTGCGACAGAAGCGCATCATTTTCTGTACGCCGGGTAAGCACATGGCAACGAATCGAGGAAAACATATGTTCTCAGTCCGGGAACCCACCTTCAGATAGCGGACCACAAACACTTTTGACCGTTCAGCATAGAGCGAAGCCAGACCAATAAGGCACATTGGGAACAAAATTGAGCTTGGCGTGGCGCTCGCTTCGAACGTCGCTTTGTGCACGAACGCAAATGGAAAGTATTGGAAGTAGATATCTAAACTGGCCTCGAGAGTCTCAGAAGAAGGAAAGCCATCGCCTGAGAGTCCTGGAAGGGAGCTTGCTTCTGACAAAGCTGGAGACCTGGTAGGAGCAGACTGCGGTGTCAGGTCTGATTGATCTTCGCGGCATATCCTATCGTCGAGCTCTCTGCAGAAATATATGAGCTCCTTCCTGCACTGCTCATCGATGCGCCACCTCCCAGCTGAAGAATCTCTCTTGCTGGAGCTAGCAGTGTCGTCAGGAGGCTGTGAAAGAATGTTGTCCGCCCGATGCTGCACCGCCGTACTCCAAAGAGACCGCATAAGTTGCACACTTGGCGCCGACCTTTGTCCCTGCCACAGCTGTTGAATTTGGTTCAATTGCCCAACAGAGAAGAACCTTTTGGTAGAGCCACGCACATCATTGGCGGGCCGTCATGTAGACGGCATCGGGGTATCAGTGAAATCCACGAAATCCATTATGTCCGGACTGAAGAATGAATTGGCGCTGTCTGCTCCAGCAATTCTGAAGCTTTGTGTTTCAAGACCTTCGGCCTGGGGTGACTGAGGCCAAATTGGTAACCTGTTACCACTGGATTGCTTCTCCGACGATTGCCCAGTTATGTGTCCTACAAGCTTGTTTGGATTGGACTTCTGACGATCGACCCCGTCGATGTGGGCTGTTGTTTGTACACTGCTATGTGACTTCTGCTGAAACTGCAATGAAGGCTCGCTCGTTCGATGAAGAGGGATCTGGTCTGCTGTGTTATGTGCTTCCCTGTCGGATATAGCAGTCTCGTGACCAGAGTCGGCTTCCCGTCCTGCTTCGCTCGTTACGGATATCTCAGGCCAGCCTTGCTGATGCAGCTCATTCGGCCCCTCTGGCATTGCGTGATCCCATATGTTCGAAAAGACACTTGGACACTGGTGCGATGCTGAAATTTCGTGGTTGGAAGGTTGTCCGAAGTTCGACCGTGGCTGAGTATGGGACATATCTGTCAGGGTGGTAGTGGTGCTGGAGAATGAAGACCAAAGTTCTGGTGGGTTCTGTTGGCTTTCAGCGCTATTTCCGTGACCAGAGAGATGGGCCAGTGACGTATCGTGTCTTGACAAATCACTTGCAAGCGGATGAAAAGTGCCAGCTGAGAGATTGAAAGGCTGGTGCCCTGCGAAGGTGCTCCGAAGATCATTGCCAGAGACTCCATCTAGCAGCTCAAAGTCGTGCTGTGTGGTGTCTTGCCTTGGCAGAACTGTCACATCGCGCTCAAAACTGTTTGGCTTAAGCCGTTTTGCAGGCTTCTCTCCGGCAGGGTGCGTCTGCAGATGCCGAGCAAGAACGTCGCTTTGTGATCGTCGTCAGCCAATGTCGTTGCCCAGAAGGAGCCGGTGCATAGATGAGTCCGAGGACAACGTACCTCCTACCATATTGCCTGTCACAGATATGACATCTGAAAGGTTTTTCTCCCGTGTCTGTGGACACAGGTCAACGTGAGTTCGATATGTTGCGCTAGTCGCATTCCACGAAGCACACTAGTCGAACATACGGGTTCTTTGATGGCGCTTGAGGTGCTCTTCCTTGGTGAACGTGCGCTCGCAATAGGCACATTGTCTTTCTCTTTCTTTTGCCCGTCCCCGCCCTCCATCGATTGCCATTGCCATTGTCAACCAGGAGTTATTGCGCCTGGACATGCGACTATGGGCATACACTTAAGTTGGAAACATTTGGAACAAGGTGCGTGTGTAATTCCGATGGGTAGGGAACAGGAGTTTCCGAGGTCCCATACGTCGAGGTCGTGGGTCTCTCGCGAAATGCAGTCTTTAGACACTGCGCAAACGATAGACACAGGGAGGAATGCTAGGTAGACCACTGGCTATGGGATCTACGTCGAAGATCCAGGTCGACTGCGCCATCGAAACGTACAGTGTGTCTTCTGGTCCGCGTGGCACGATCCCGAGGCCGAGTTTACTGGAGAAAACCCAGAGTCAGTACGCGTTCGGGGTCTAAGTTAGCGTTGCGTGGTGAACCCCGCCCCCAGAGCCTTCTCAACTTGAAGTGCAATCCTTCGGCTGTTCCTAGATGTCAGCTATACTTCTGCGATTAAGAATGAGTGAGCATTACAAGGGAGTGACACATATACCACATGCGTCCTAGTTAGGTACTGCTGGTGGAAGTATTGTCCAACAATTCCGTCAGGCGTTCATGCATATGCACTCTAGGCACTGAGATTGCCAACTGCGGGGAAGGCCCGCCTAAATTGCTGACTACAGCACCGAGCTTATGGTACCAGTCCAGTAATTGGCTACTTGTAGGAGCCTAATTCTCTAATGCCTACCGTACTGTACCTAGGTACGTCATCTAAAGCTACTGTAGAGCACGAAATTCCAACAACAGTAATGAAGTCTTCGATTTGATGAGGTGACTAAAGATGGTGCACATTCTCGTAGACTAGCCTGTTGACACAGCTGCCTAGTTGTTCTATCGCGACCTCAACCACATCGCCATCTCTCAACCACTTGGGTGGCTTCATTCCTGCAGCAACACCTCCTGGTGTTCCTGTCATGATCACCGTGCCTTTCTCCAGCGTCGAACCCTGACTGAGGAAACTAACAAGGGAAGTGACTCCAAAGAGGAGATCATCCGTGTTGGTGTCCTGGCGGGTTTCACCATTCACTATAGTCCGCAATCTTAGACTGTCCGCTGCACCCACGACCGATGGCGAGACCAGCATTGGGCCTAGTGGCGCGAAGGTATCGAACGATTTCGCAAAGCACCATTGAGGAACGTTCCCAGCGTACGCCGGGTCCCGTTGCCACTTTCTTGCCGACACATCATTCGAGGATGCATAGCCAGCAACGTATGATAGCGCGTCTTGCTGGGAGATGTCTTTGCCTGCCCTTCCAATGACTACAGCCTACCATTCGTTAGTTGACATGTCGCGTTACAAGAGACATGCTTCTCAACGTACAAGTTCGCCCTCGTAGTCCAGATCCGTTTCTTGGGCGACCTTGGGAATCCGGACGTTGTCATCGAAGGCTGCTATAGATGGCGATGGTTTCATGAACAGGGAAGGGTAAGGCGGGGCCTTGCGACCAACCTCGTTGACTGGGTCTCGTCAGCAAGCGTCCGGAGTCGTCGGTCATTCCTCAAGCACCGCACGCGTCGTTGGAAAACTTACTGTGCTTGACATAGTTAAGGCCGATACACTTGATCACTGGCACGTCTTCCGCACGGAGTACCCCCAAAAGGCGCTCAACACGAACTCGCTCCGCCGTCCTTGTAAGCGAGAAAGGACTATCGCCCTCTAACCTGATGGCATGGAGCTCTCTCCGCTCGAGCAAGGACATAAGGTCTTCGGCCTTCTCGATACATGGTTCCCCAAAGTCTGTCCTTCCTGAGCCATCAGAGAACCTGATCAGCCGTGACCACGACATCGATTTTTCGTAGCAACGACAAGTAGTCTGTCCAGTCGAATTGGCCAAAGTGTAGTCTAATTGTGTGCTATCTTGTATTCCACTGTACAATGGCACTAGACTCGACAAGAGCGTGGTGGAAGACGGACAATAATCACTTGGTATGCTCAACGCCGAATTACAGTCATTGGGGAGAGGTATCTGAAGCCCAGATGGAGGAGATATCTCTTGGCAAATAGTCTTTCGGTACTACCCTGGTTGACAGCGTGGGCCTGGCCCGGTGGGTCTAGTTTTGGGGTCGATCGGTTTTGGGTTGGAGATTTGTAACTCGTGGGACATGGACATGGGGAGCATCAACCGTACGCTCTCAGCCTACTGGATATTCATGCTATTGGTCTGATGCATAGTTTACGGCAATCATTCATCAGGCCTTTCGTATCCCGACAAAGCAAATAGTCCTGTCATGGAGGCCAAGTATTAACATCTCTCACAGGGCTTTGATTGTAACATTTATAGCTAGATACATGTATCCAAACTGCATCGTCCATAAACTTGCAGCTCCCTAGATCGGATATACATCGTTGCCATGGAGAACAGTCCACCTCACAGCATCCGGAGCAGTTGATCAACCCGAAAGCTCTTCCTTAGTGAAAGTACCTTCCAAGTAGCAGGATCCTCCCCATGGGTAATTGCCATCGACGCGGTTACCCTGGGTGACAAGGCACGCAGTGAGTAGCTTGTAAGCGTTGCAGAGCGACGCAGCGCAAGCGAGGGTCTCACATTCGTAGTTCAAACAGGTGACTTACATAATCGACATCCACTAGCAATATCCTTTGGGGCTAAAGTTCAAAGGCAAATGCTTGGCGATTGGCACGATAATGGACTTGGCCGAGTATTGCCCCACGGTGCACAGAATCTCCATTGTGCCTACTGTGCAGATCTCGAAGGGTGGGGGAGTGTCGTTCCTGTTATGTACTACTAAGACGAGCACGGCGATTCCAATTCCCGAATGCATGCTGTGGCGGAAGGCCCCACCAGACGCGACGTTGAACTCGAAGTGCTCGTGGGCCTCGGCCAGAACTGTCCGGCCCATAATGTACCGGGCTCCCCACCAGAGTGACTCATGACACTTATTGATGCCGAGCCCCTTTCCTGCTCCAGTACAGGTCTACAGCAGCTTCTGGATCTAAAGTAGGCACAAGAGGTACATTGGCATCATCCAGCGAATTCTGTACCCCAAAGGTAGTCAACAACAGACACCACCATCTTCAACTGTCCCGTGCCTCCAGTCCAAAATATGCCACTTCCGAAGGGCAAAGTAGCCTTCGTTGCCGGCTGCAGCGGTGTCAGTGGCAATGCCATCGTCGAGTTTCTCATTCGTCAACCAAAGGAAGAATGGTACGTTGTATAGCAGCGCGCGAGAGAAGCAATGGTGTTGGTTAACGATGACACCTAGGTCGAGTATCATAGTCTCATCTAGAAGGCCACTCAGAAGTTACTGGCAGGACCCTCGCGTGTTTTGGGTCGCGATCGATTTCCTGGAGCCAGTCGACAAGATCATGTCAAAGCTGCGGCCTCTGTGCAACGATGTTACCCACGCATTTTTCACGTCCTATGTACATGACGACGACATCTCGAAGCTCAGAGATATGAACGAGCCTCTTTTCAAGAACTTTCTTACTGCCATTGACACCGTTGCTGGCGATTCACTGGAACGGATAGTCTTGCAGACCGGAGGGAAGGTAAGAACTCAACTAACTTGCACTTTTCAACATAGGAACTAAGTTGTCGTCGTAACAGAACTACGGAGTACACCTTGGCCCTGTCCCAGTACCTCTGGAGGAAGACATGCCACGCTATGACGACAAGGGGCTTAATTTTTACTATGTCCAAGAAGACTTCATGTTCAACCTACAGGCTCAGAGAAAGTGGTCATACAATATTATAAGACCCAATGCGATTGTGGGTTTCACACCTGGCAGTAAGTACGGGGCTACGCTTCTAGAAAGGGGTTGCTAACAAGTTCAGGTAATGGCATGTCTCAAGCTCTTACACTTGCTCTGTACATGATCACGTGTAAAGAGATGGGAGCGATACCTAAATTTCCCGGAAACAAATTCTTCTACAACTCTACCGACGACTGCTCTTACGCTGCAGGGATCGCTGACCTTTCAGTGTGGGCTGCAACGCACGAGCACACCAAGAACGAAGCTTTCAATCATGTGAACGGTGATACGTTTGTCTGGAGATATTTCTGGAAGAAGATTGGTGCTTATTTCGGACTTGAGGTTGGTTGAAGAAAGTCTTGATAGCAAGCTCTCTAAACTAATGGCTGCAGATACCTGAACAAACCGAATGGGAAGCTCAGGGGTATGATGGTGTCTTTGAATGGAATTTTAAGATGGGAGATTGGGCGGAGGGTAAGCAGCAGTATTGGCACAAGGTATGCGAAAAGTATGGCGGTGATAAGCAAGCCTTTGATTGGGGTACCTGGGGCTTTTTTGACTGGATGATTGGCAAGGCCTGGCCAACGACCTCATCGATGTCCAAGGCACGCAAATTTGGCTGGCACCGACAAGATGATACATATGAGACCTACGTCGAGACGTTCAGGGCGTTCGAGAACGCTGGCGTGCTGCCGCGAGCTGACCTGCTTCGGTTAGGGGCTGCTTCAGGCACAGCTTCAAACGGTGCTGTCAATGGGTATTAATCCATAAGGTACACGTTTCCCCTTAAGAACGTGCTCTGAAGAGATCAGCGTGGATCTGCTGCATTCAAGCAAGTGTCTAAGTCCCAACCATGAGAGCAACTTGAAGGGTTATACACGGCGCGACTCGGCGAGGCATAGTCTCAGGCCTTGAGTCGAGTACGTTCCTTGGTGTCTGGCATTGAAATTGGTCATGGTGGCGCCGAAAGAAAGGAGGTATTATTCAGTTGTATACATGTACCATGGCAGCATAAGCGTACCCATCACTTTGCAGCGCCTCCATAGTGTTTGAATGCGGCTATGATGCTAGATTACGCTATATGACTGGCTCACATCGACCGAAGGTAGCCATTCTTGTTCTTCGCCGCGCTCTTGGTCCTTAGCCGATGTCCATACTTGTGAACCAGGATAGCCGGCACCACAGACGCGGCTACAATGACGGCCTGTATGCCGAAGCTGACATCATATCCAGATGCGTTGCCCCAAGGTTCCTGGAAGTAACCAACAATGAAACCTCCCATCGTCCGGGCAATATTCAGCCATGCTGCAACCTCGGCCGGGGTCATAGGGAGAGCATCCAGCGAGTAGGCTATGACTGCCACAGAGGTTAACATGACGCCCACTGAAAACACCGCCCAGCCAGCGGCGACTCCAATCCAGTGCCAGTGGTGGAAGATAGATTGGCCGAATATGACGAGTCCTGGTACAGTGAAAAACGCTGCGATGTACACTGGCCATAGACGAACCTCGGGCTCGAAGACACCACGGTGCTTGTGGATATATCGCCGTGCTGTCCAGTCGTTGAACCAGTGACCAAAGACTTCGGCTATGACTGTGCCAATGATAGGCGAGAAATACAAGTAGCCCATCTGGACGTTGTTGTAGCCATATCCGCCATACTCAACGGGTGTGCCGAAAATGACCCCAGTTGCGATATTGATGCCAACACCCCACATGAACAACATGAAACTGTCATAGCATTAGCAAACATGATCGGTATCGCGTTTGGGTCGAGACTTACTAGCATACACAGATCAAGGCAAAATGTGGTTGCAGAATGACCTTGAATAGCGCTCGGTAACTACCTCGGACAGTCTGGAAATACCCATGGTTTGCGATTTGCCAGAATCCAAGCACACGTGACATCCGCCCAGTAAAGGTCCGAGGACGCTGAGGTTGGTCGTGACTGGGCAAGCTCCGGTCGAACCATGTTTCATCAATGAAACAGAGCACGAAAACCACCTGAACGGCAAGCAAGCCGGCACACATCCAATACACGTCTTTCCAGTCGCCAGTCGTGCCAACGACAAAGTTTGCCATCATAGGCCCTATGTATGGCGAGCTGATGTATAAGCATGCATACAAGCCGATCTTCCTAGCCCTTTCGTGGAAGAAGAACATGTCTTTGATGAATGCTAGAGCAATGGTCTGAGCCGACGTGATGAAGATTGCGGTAAATATTCGAAGCACGAAGAAGGTTGCGAAGTCGTTCAAAAAGGCGGATGCGATGGTAAAGACAAGCCCTAGAAGTTCGGTCCAGAATAGGACAGGAGCTCGACCCCAGTAAGATACCATTGGAACCCAGACCAGACCAAAAATGCCACTGATTGTGTGTTAGCTAGTGTACTGCCAAAAAAAACCAGCACTCTGCGGTGCGTCCTACAGGAAGAAGACCACAATGGCAGTGGGCTGGTTGGCAACAAAGAGCGATAGGTTCCATTCGTCAGACTGGGCAACGATGGTAGCTGTGCTGACTGTGCCAACAAAGTCGGCGCACAAAGCACCCCAAGCGACCGTGAAGAGCACAAGGTGCTTCTTTTGCCATGACCAATTCAAGCAGTCCCCTTCGTGCTCGGTAGGCTGGGGAATTAAAACAGTCTGGGATGGTAGTCAGTTACAAGCGATTTCGTAACTGGCTTGAGAAGACTTACGCGGCCATCTCTTGCTAGCTTGAGGCCTGATATGTCGTCGAGACCCTCGGTACCAACGACCAAGCCCCCGTCTGCCTGGATAGCGCCCGGAAGGGGGTTGACGGTAGGGGTACGCTCAATCTCGTATGAATTTGTGCCCTCGTTGGCCTCTTTCGTCGTTACAGGACCTTGTGGCTGACCCATGGCTAGCAAAGTACTTCGGCGTGAAAGTACCTCCGGCGCAGGCAGTTCTCGAGGTGTAAAGGTGGTCAATGCCAAAAAATTCGAGCATCAGAAACTTGGGGCCCCACGGGGTACTTTATAGACCGGGATCATTGCCTAGTCGCTTGAAGCTGGCTGTCCTTGAAACCAGTAGTCTCGGCGTGGGTCCCGGATCTAGGCTCGCCTCTTCCAGGCGTCTTTGCGCAATCGAGGTCAGTATTATTGTGTCGATCGTCAAGCTTTTTCCTTTGGTAGCGAACCCGCAGTCAGTACTTTCGAGTGCCTTCACGAGGCCCATGAATATTGATCCTTCGCTGCATGTTGCTAGCCCCCGTGTTTGGATGCTAGCTAGCTAGCTGTACAGGAGTAGTACTAGAAAGTCGCAGTGCTCAATGTGGGCCTTCGAAGCTCGCCGCACGTGGCACTAGATCATGCTGCACGCCACATTTCTGCACCTCGATACCGTAGCGTTAGGTGCGTCGGTGGGTATGGGGCTTTAGTAGCGCAGATGAGCCTTGACTAGATGACATGTGTGATAGCGGCTCGGCAGCGCAATGCCGAGATCGATAAGAGAGAGCTATTTAGATACACGGATAGAAGGACAGAGTTAAGCACACTACATACTAGATAGTCACCTAAATTGGAGCGCATCATCTATGTTGGTAGGGCTGTGCCGCAGCACTGGTGCCTTGTACGACAGGTGCTGTAAGGCCGATATTTACAGACTGTTCATCTTTCAACGTTATTCATGGAGGCCATTATCTTTTGCCAGTGCGTCAGGGACGGATGAGCTGAAGAAGTGAGATGGAAGGCTAAAAGAAACATCAGGAAAGAGTCGTGCAATGGTCCAGAAAACCTTTGATGAGTATCCAGCGTGAGGAAACCCAAGCACATAGCGACCAGACGCTCGGAAAGGGTTATCATCCTCCACTTCAGGGGCTACCTGGACGACTCAGACTAGTATTGACGGACGGAGGAGTCAAGGATGTGATGCACACTACCTCAACACGGTGCGCAGATACAGACCCACTCCATGGGACGAGCTCACTGCGCTTAAGCTGCTACAAGTAAAGACTAAAGGCGCACCAAGAAGTGGGGCTAAGAGGGGGCAAATCAATGTGGGATCATCTCCAGCACGACGCTAATGCAGATGTTCAGTCCCGGGAACACACCACATCTCACTCGACCATCCGAAGCCCCAGGCCTTACTTGATTCAGATACATTGTGGCCTACAGGTTCATTCGTCTTCTGGTACTGGCTTCGGAGTGCCTTTTGCTCTCAAAGCTTCGTCTAAAGCGAAATGCTCGGTTTCTAGGGCCGCAGGTTCCAGCCTACCGACTCCATACGTGGTGGGGCCACGTGGGGACAGGATACCATTGGACAAGCACAGGTCTCACTACACATTCAGATGCACTCCTTGCAACGACAACATAGGCTCCAGCAAAGGACATTGGAAGCGCGTGCAAGAACCTGGGGCCTTAATGCCCACATAGGAGATGACAACGATGGTGCACACGAAGTCTCGTACGGTCGCACCTAGTATCTTGAGCAATCTGCGGCCAAAGCTCAAAAGTCTCTCCGTATCTCTTCAAGGGGCGTGATACTCTGTACGTCCAGCCACACACACATCAATCGACTGCACCCAATTCTCGAGAACAGGTTACAAAATGAATACAAGCCAACAACGAATGGGATTCCGCGAATTTATCCCGCCACAAGACGTCCAAAGAAGCAAAGAACTAGCGACATCAGACACCTATGGATGGGCCAAACTAAGATGCAGCGACACATTTATGATTGGTTGGATGGAAAATTGGAGGACATTGTATGAAGAGCCTTATAAAGGCATCACTGTCACCGGCGAGGTCATTCCTAACCTATATCATCTCGCCAAAAAGACTTCACCATCAAGCGCCCCTACAGAGGCCATGACAAAATCAGCACATCGGTTGCTAAGCCTAACATCGCCAGAAGTACGCAAGTCCCTGATCAAATCTCTAGACGCACCTGAGTGGCGGGCCTGGGCGAACCCGGAAATCTACATTTCGCGGCATGGCATCCGTCTCGAAGAGGTGGCTGACGACCTGGTGAGCGCGATATATGACCTCATGAGATCGAGTTTGTCATCTACGGGATACGCGAAGGCTCGGGGTTGCATGAAAGTGAACCAATTTCTTGGCGAGATCGTGAACGGCACGAAGGTACTGAACGAAAAGTCTTACAATTTCTGCATGTTTGGTACGCCATCAACTTCTGAACCGTGGGGCTGGCAGATGTTTGGCCACCATTTTTGCATGAATTGTCTGGTCATCGAGGGCCAGATTGTCATCTCGCCCGTTTTCATGGGTGCCGAGCCAAACGTGATTGATGAAGGACCGGATAAGGGAACCGAGTTGTTCACTGACCAAGAACAGTTAGTGCTTAAGCTAATGCGATCGATGGACGATGCTACATTCAAACGTGTACGCATATTCGAACAGCTGAGTGGTCCAGAGTATCCACCGGGAAGATTCCATCGTGCTGACCAGCGACACCTTGGAGGTGCTTTCCAAGACAATCGAATCATACCATACGAAGGTGCAAAAGTGTCGACACTATCAGAGGCCCAGCAAGACATGGTGCGGGGCTTGCTCACTTTGAGCCTCAATTACCTTCCCGACGGTGCCTTAGAGGCATACATGGCACAGATCGCGGAACACTGGAAGGACGACACATATTTCTGCTGGATTGGAGGACTGGGAGAAAAAGACGCCTTCTATTACAAAGTACACTCACCTGTCGTGATGATTGAATTTGACCACCACTCTGGCGTGTTTTTGAACAACAAGACTGCTCTACCGTTTCACATCCATACACTGGTTAGAGCACCGAACGGAAACGACTACGGAAAGGCGTTACTTGAGCAGTACTTTCGGAAGAAACGCGCCAAATCAATCAAATTCGACGGAGGAGCATGAAATCTAATAGTATGCCTAATGCTTTGATTGATATCCCTGTGAGCACAAAGGTAAATGTATCTTTACGCTGAAGCAGCGATACAATAACAATACGTGCTGGCCGATACCAAGGACCATTTTCTAGGCTCATGCATGAGGTTAGCTCTAGACAATTCCACGCTTGTTCTCACGATCATAAAATCTTGCCAGCGTGAACCCAGCAGCACAAGCCTTAACCACCGAGTTAGTAAACATCGTGGCAGAAACACGAGTACTATCGTTCATGGTCAGATAGATTTCTTACGCTCACCTTCGGAGACGTGGTAGTATTAATATATCGCACAATATCGCGTAAGTACAGTTGGAACGGAAAGACGACAACGATTCAATTTAATGGACGCAGCATCAGATCTGGTGTTTGGATTAGATCTCAATATCAAATAGTACTATGTATTCAAGATGTGCAGAGTCCGAATGGTTTAAGATGCTCACTAAACTCACGTCACTAGCGAATGTGTGTATACGGCCGAGGCCTTGAATAGCATTTTATGCTCGAAAGAGCACGACAGGATTGTTCCCCACAGGGTATTCCACGTGCCCGTACATTCAGTGTAGATAATCTAGAGCTAGTGTTTCGATCCTGTCATAACAGTTCTCCATGCTCAACCTTTTGGAATTCCTGCCTCGATTTTCGAGCTATTCTACCAATGAACACGCATACAGATAATCGCTCCACAGCATGCTGGCGTTACAGTACTGCGTGCAGTGGTTGACGACCCAGGACGCTGGAAAACGCTTGACTTAAAGCACGTTTGGGATCAGATGGGCAAGTAATGCTACGCCAAGCGATATGGCGATCCGGGCGGACGAGGAGAGCGCCGCTATCTTTTACTTCACGTAGTTTCCTCCAGTAGCCGAGAACATCATCATAGACGCAACGGTAGCCGATACAGTAGGTCAACAACTCGACACCAAGCTCACCGCTTACGGTCTCCGCTGCAGACACCCAAGGGCTGCCTCCGATGCCAATAATGAGTCCAAATCTACCACATGGGATAGTGTCTAGAGTCGAGATTTGAAGGCCTTGATGCTCAATGAACGCATGAGGTAGATAACCTCCGGGATGTGTTGTCGGCTCGTAGTAGAGAATTGGATCTCGCTGGTGTTCCGGGAAATCTGTCCCGTCGTTGTATACCGCACATGAGGTGGCGTAGCGATGCCCTAACTGAACACCCAAGGGATTTGAGCGTCTGTCTTGAAGTCTTACGACCTCCTCAAGCTCTGCGCGGCGCTCTTCCGCGCCAGGTTTGTCAGAGAAGAGATGTTCCAGGGAAGCAAACCCGTCCTCTACCGTTTGGCCCTTACGAAAGCCGAGTGTTTGAGGGACCTTTGACATGTTCTCGAGACACGTAATTGCATGTGTCACCACCTGCTTGCCAATGGGCTGACGTTCTTGGGTATAACTGTCGAGCAGCCTCTCCCCGGCCTGTCCAGACACTACTAGTGCTAGCTTCCACGCCAGATTGTAAGCATCCTGCACACATGTATTGCTCCCAAGACCGCTGGCAGGCGGATGACGATGAGCGGCGTCTCCCGCCAGAAAGACTCGATTGTGCTGAAATGTCTTAGCCACAACATTATTGACCTCCCATTTGCTGGCATCCTTCACTTTGATTGGTAGATGTTCAGGAATGCCGAGAACTTTGCGTGCATGTACGATGATACTCTCTTCAGAAGTGTCCGGCTCGCCATCAGCTGGATCGTACTGACGGTTGAGCAACCATTCGTTCCACGGTTGGACAGTGACGCATGTTCCGGAACCGACCCAGTAGGAGTTCCCTGGCTGCATCAAGAAGTAGATACCGGCAGGCCTGTGAGCTACATATTCTGTTAAATCGACCTCCAGCCACATGGTAAGCATGTTGAGCAAGCCATGCTGCCCTTCGAAGCTAAAGCCCAACGATTGGGCGACAAAAGACCGGCCGCCATCAGCAGCAACGAGGTAGCGTGAGCGAACGGTATATTCACGTTGGCTTGTTCGCTCCCTGATACGGACTACAATGTCCTCAGGATTTTCTTCCATATGCACGACTTCATTGTGATAGCGAATATCACAACCAGCTTCTTGTGCCCGCGAGAGTAGCACCTTCTCCAGAACGTGTTGTGGCGCGTTTACCAACTCCGTTGGGCTTGCTCTCGAGAAGTCAGATAGCTGATCAACACCAGCACCATAGCAACTGTAGCGTGCAACCTCCAGTCCTGTGAGGCTGGTGGCCATGACACCATTGCCAAGATATTTGAGCGGAGTCGACACCTCCATGACCCGTTGCTCGATGCCCATGTCCCTGAAAACCTCCATAGTCCTCTGATTGGTGATATGTGCTCGAGGTGACGGTGCTGTACCACGGTGTTTTGCAACAGTCAATGTTCGTACGCCGAGGTCAGCCAAAAGAGCTGAAATGGTCAGACCGGTCACACCGCCACCCACCACGAGGACATCTACCTCTACATTTCTGGCAGCCTCAGAGCTGGTTGCTGTTGTGGAGCTGGTAGCCATGTCGTTCCTCGAGGTGGTCAAGAATGATGTCTCGCGGATATCGGGGCTGTCACTGGATCTCTGAGTAAGCTTTGCGGACTGTAGACAGTGGGACAATCTTGCCTGCTAGGCGTAGATGTCGTCCAAAAGCTGATTGCTCAAACAATGCACGGCGTGTTGGTCTGAGCAATCGCAACACCTTAGCGTGCTAGAGTTCTTCACGAAGCAGATGCTAGCAAGATGAGCGGCACAAGTCGGCACCATAGCGGTTAGCTGACATAGCTCTAAGCTACCTCGTAATCCATTGCGCGGTGCGTGGAGGAAGCTCCTCTCCGACGACGTAGGACGGGTATAACTTGCAGCCTACAGATCATCTGGAGTTGTCTGGATGCACAGTCTATCAAAACTAGTGGCGAGATGGAGTGGGTTCATCCGTAGACCCACATTGTGGACATGATAGCCCAGCCTCGGCACTTGAAAAGGGGAAAGGTCTGCCCCACCATGGGGGAATTGCCATCCCCCGCCCCCATGTGGCTGCTTTTCGCTGGACGTTTCCTTGCAATTACGGGAGTTGTGGGCGTCGTGACTTCCTCGATTCTATTTTCAACCTCATTTGAGCTTGCCGGCAGACATCCCTACCAAGATGACAGAAAAAGACTCTGCCAGACTCATGTATCCAGGTACGAAATCGGAATGCTACTAGCTGAGATCATCGTCTAGGCCTGCCTGCGGATCATAGTCTCACAGATAGATAAAGTGCCGTGTCAACGAGCATACGCAGTATGTCGAAGAGGTTAACATCTTTGCACAAACGATCAACACTTCGTAGAATCATAGCAAGTTTCTGCTATACCCAGCAAATCTGGAGCCACTGTCGCCCTCCGTAGGAACCCTACTACTGGTCTGAACGCTTACATAAACTATGTGAATGTCACGCTGTGAGTAAAATGCGACAACAACAACAAGGTACGACCTGCGCTGCTGTGTTCTGCTGCCTTTTGTTGAATAGATGAGTAACTTGTTGAATCCTGAGAGAAACGCCCTACGACCTCTGCAATGCTGTCTGAATCTGCGTAGATAGCTCGTCCACGTCGAACGAAGCAATGGGTCTGTCTGCCCACTCAGCGACCTTGGTCACAGCTTGGACGACGGTCTTCACGCACTCAATCGAGTTCCCAATGCCTAATGTAGCTTTGATATGACTCTTTGTCTGCCGAATCGCACCGAGCGCCATGATAGCACTGGCAACGATCAAATGTGACTGTTCTGGCTGGTATACCTCTTCGTTTGCCTTTGCGATGAGATAACCCCATGTAACAACGGTAGAGCAGGTGACTAGTGAAGTTGTCAGAACAGGAAGAGAATTCCCCTTGGTCGTATTCCACCTACACATATCCGTGAAGTACACATTCATCAAATCGAATATCTCCGAATTTCCTACGCCACTGTAGATACGTGCCCGAAGTTCCTTACCTTTCTTCACGTCGTCTTCATCTACTACCTCTTTCCGCAAAACTCGAGTAGAAGCAAACTCCTTGCCTTTTCGCTGCACAACGCCAATCATACCGTAGCATGCTGGTATGCAAGTAGGCATTCCTAGATATGGGAAGATAATGGTTATGGCCTCCCGAAGCTTAAGAAAGATGGCTTCTGATTCAGCCGGCGTGGAATCGGCGGTGACATGGTCGAAGAACTGCCCGACAATATCTGCACGGCCTACTGCGCAACATGCCGCGGCCTTCTCATGTCAGTGACAGCATTATGAGAGACAAAGGCTAAACCAAAGTACTCACGACAATTGCGTAGCTATAAGGTTGCAATTCAGGCTGGGCGGCCAGTTCTGAATTGATGGAGAGAAAATATTCCTTGTCGTATGCCCGTGATCCACTTTTTAGGTTTGTTGACACGTATTTCGCATCCCACTGCGACATGAACTCGTTGCTGCCCCAGTCAGTCATGTTGACAGACTATGCTCAGCGTGAAAGGTGGTTGTGCCAGGACAATAGTATGATGATCGAGGAAGAGATGCGGAAGCAATTCAAAGGTGACTTTGTCCAGTGGTCTGGTAGTACAGTCTAGTCAAAATCAATGGTCTGCTCTGTGGTATTCGAGGTTTGTGCCTTCATTCAGTGATCTGATGTGCACAGCCTTCTAGTCGCTAAGCAGAGGCTACTGATCGATAAGTAGTGGGTGGGATCCACGTTGTGAGCATTGACACCCCACCGTGGGACGATTGGGGCGTAGTGCGGAACGATAGTGGAGATCATCTTGAAAATTGCCTGATATGGATCAACGGACTCCCATTCGTCAAACACAAGGGTTCCTCACCACATCGTGCTAAGGGGAAGCTGCGTACGAGTGCATATCCCGTGATAATAAGTGCGCATCTTGTATACGTGGACACTTCTACCCTCTCGAACAGTACTGTATGTGAGCAGGGTCGACGCGTCAGCCTAGAATCCTTGGTCGGCCGCTTTTGAAAGCCTCACTAGCCTAAAGAAGTCGCGAAAGGTGCATTCTCAAGAGACCCGGTTGTACTTGGACCTTGTACCTCGTGCCTCATACTACCCTGAGATTACATCGATCATTTTGCGATCAAGTCTACTATCACGCTCAGTACAGACATTTGTCTGAGCTCTTTTACCGGATATCTACCACAATGGCCTCCCCCTTACCGCCAATGCGTCGGGTCGTGACAACACACAATAACAGAGGCCGTGCTATAATATCTTGGGACAGTCACATCGCCACCGAAGTTCTTCCACACGGCGTTGGAGCCCTCATCTGGAAGAGTGACATGAATCCTGCCGACGTGAACTCGCCTGATGACCAAGATTTGGTGGAAGACGCTTTTGTGAACAACGGCTCGACAGTTCGAATCGTGGATCTACCGCCGCGGACAGCAGGCAAGCTTCACCGCTCCCTTTCGCTGGACTACATCATCATTCAGAAGGGTGCAATGGTGCTGACACTAGACGACGGGTCAAGGACAGTAAAGAACCAAGGCGATTTTGTCGTCCAACAGGCTACCATGCATGGATGGAGCAATGAATCCGATGACTGGGCTCGAATGCTTTGCATAATGCTACCATCAAATGCTCCAGTGGCCGGTGGAAACGAACTCCAGTGGAATCTGTCTTCCCTGTTCGGACCTCAAGGCTAGATGTCTTCGAATACGTGTGGACGCTGTGAGGTCTAGGCATTAAGGATCTACTAATGCATTAGTCTGTTCATAATACCACAAACAGGAAGGAATAGCAAAACGCCTGCAGGCCTATGATACCGCCTTGATCGCTTGTGTCGCGCTTATCGCCTGTGTCGCCTTTGTCGCCTTTATCGCCCTTATCGCGTTCGTCGCGTTCGTCGCCTTTGTCGTGGACGTCCTAAGTGAGGTCGTATCAGCTTAGGAGCTGCTCTGTGTAGGAAAGGCATGTTGTGTTTGTATATGTCAGAGTTCTCGAGAATTTCAAGTCGTTGTGTCTGTTCGATCGAGACGAATCCTAACTATGCCTCAAAGTTATGTAGTTTTAGTATCCAGCTAACAGACAGAACTTGGAATCAATTCGAATGTCGGTGATGAGGTTGAGGGGCCACGTTCATGGAGGGTGTTGGCGCGCGACCTCCCTCACACCGGCCCCAAGCTCAACAGCGCTGGTCCGCGCGTGACAAAGTGACGTTCATTACCTTGAGACCGGTACCGTGGTGGAATCATTAGCGGGAGCTTGCACCTTGGCCTTCGCCCGGAATGCCTGCTTGGCGTCTGAGTAATGGCCCAGGCCTCATGGTCCCCCTGTATCCACCCAGCCGAGATCAGGCCCCGCGCATCTCCCCTATTTCGAAAGTCTCCGAATAGGTCCGACACACGAACGATGCCATCGTTAAGGGCTGCGTTCTGCATACTGATCAACTATCCTTAGCGGTGCGACTCTTGGAGATTAGCGCAGCAACACGCAAATGCCTTGCTAGGACACCGACGAACAAAAGAGAGGTCACTGAACCTATGCTTCGCTGAATCATATTCGACTACACGCTGGCTCTGAGTATCTGGATTATACAATGCGTACTTCACAGATTTGTATTGTTGTTCAAGCATTTTGTGCTCAGACCCATAACCTTTTGGATCCTTGAAGACGTTCGACTTCTGAAGCTGCAGAGAGCTCCTTGGCTGTCGATACTTTTTCAAAGTCACCGTTTCTGCACCCTCCTCAATAGATTTGTGGAACAGAGAGCCTCGAGGGGACGCCATCTGAATCAAACGCCTGAAGACATTACTTCAACAGGTGTTCAGTGCAGAGTTACAATAAGTCTTAAGCACTTCACCAGCTGGATTGGCACGTGCTACCAAAGCATCCAGTACCCTGGAAGCATGATCCTTGGTAAAAAGAGTATCCCATCTCGAGGGGGCCGTAGCTCATGCCTCGAACGTAGCTTCGTGACTATACCTAAGAGAGCAGGTACTAGTAGCGAAGTTTCGCATGGATGCTATATTCGACCGCTTACCACGTGTCAGGGTAAGTGGTTGAACCCATGTATACTTGTCTCACCAACGTTGCCACTAGTCAAACGATCGGCGATGCGACTATACGGAGATTGGCGAGTCCGCTGGCAGCGGACTTCCTGCCGACTGTTTGAGATGCTGGTATACCGGTATGTCTTTGCGTGTGGTTTCACGGATCACGTACGACCCTGACGTTGCGTGTAAATGGACAGTCAAGCATCGATCCAAGTATGATTGACTCAGGTGTAGCAATCACCAGGCGACTTCAAGATCGTTATCGGTGCAGAAGCATTCCTTGCGGTGTTGCGGCCAGCACGTATCAGTTGCACAGGGTGGAAAAGCGATCGAAATCAACCGGTGGACGACCGGCCGGCCTGATGCCGAGACGTGCCAAGAGATACTTGCAGAATCAAGCTCCAGGAAGCTAAGCCCAACCGACGGTGATTGACGGATGAAAATGACAGACTTGGCAGCGGCCAACTCTCCGTCCGACGTCTAACCAATGACTGGACGATGCCGTATCGTTTCGGCTCTTAGAACTCCGTGTAATGTTAGCCAATCAAAGTTGACCATGTTGGTATTGAAAGCTGTGCAAACCAACCCCATGCTATCGACCACGCACCCCACAAGCCCGGTCGCGGAATACCGTGTGGGGTGACCATGTGGTTGAGTATAAGTAAGTCTTGCCAGCGCCCATCGTAGCTGTGTGGAGGACTTTCTCAGCTTACAGCAGTACGCTTCAACCAACCGCCAAGATGCACAGGCCCTCGATGGAGAAGGTGGACGACACCGTCATGGTCGAAATGTCCGACGACCTGAAGAAAGACAAAGAACTCGCCGACACCCGTCCCAATGTTCTTCGAAGCCTGTCTAAAGATGATATGGACCAGCTGGAGAAGCGGCTGGTGAGGAAGCTCGATGTGCGACTTTTGCCAATTCTGATTCTCCTTTTTATTCTCAACATCCTCGACCGCAACGCAATAGCAAATGCCAGGCTTGGCGGACTCGAAGAAGAGCTGGGTCTGACGCAGACACAATACCAGACCGCTGTGATGGCAGTCTGGCCAGGATATATTTCGATGATGATACCTTCAAATATGTTGTTGTCGATTCTCAGGCCGAGAATCTACCTGCCGGTCTGTGTTACAGTTTGGGGCGTCGTCGCAGGTTGTACCGGCTTCACCCAAAATTTCCCTGGACTGGTCACCGTACGTCTTCTCACCGGTGTGACCGAATCCCCTTACTTTGTTGGATGTATCTTCCTGCTCTCCTGTTGGTACAAACGGAATGAGCTTCCTGTCCGGATCTCGATCTTCTATGCCGGATACACGCTATCTTCGGCGTTTGGCGGGTTGATCGCGGCTGGCATCATTGGCAACATGGACGGTGTGGCAGGTTACGGCAGTTGGAGATGGTTGTTCATCATTGAGGGACTCGCTACGGTCGTCTGCGCACCGGCAGCGTATTTCCTGCTCCCCGACTACCCTTCCACAACGAAATGGCTGAGCGAGCAAGAACGTGCCATTGCGGCATGGCGTCTATCTATGGAGGCGGACGGCGAAGAGGACACGGTTGAGGGTTCTGTCTGGGTCGGTTTCAAGGAAGCCTGTGGGGATCTCAAGGTCTGGCTACTGGTCGTCATTGAGACAGGTGCCGTGGTCGGTATGAGCTTTGTGAGTGCTTGCCATGCTAACTATTGGTGTGAACTGATTTGCTGACCTTTATAGACCTACTACTTTCCCAGCATCGTGCAGACTTTGGGATACGGACGCGTGGTCACACTCCTGCTGACTAGTCCACCATACTTTGGCGCTTTCATCTTCTCTATTGTGAACAGTTGGCACTCTGGCAAGACACTCGAGAGGGGCTGGCACATCACTGTCGCTTGTTGCATGGCAATCGTCGGGCAGATCACTGGAATGTCAACCCATGTCGTTGGTGTCAGATACTTCGGCTTTTTCTTGTGCGCTATGGGAGCATTCTCCGCGTTTCAAGTCATCCTCAGCTGGATCTCGAGCACCATCCCAAGACCAAAAGCAAAGAGAGCAGTGGCCATCGCAATGGCCACTGCAATCAGTAACGGGATAGGCAACATCCCGTCGGCATACGTTTACCCGAAATCCGATGCTCCGTAAGTACACTGATCGAGCGCTGTGTGCTGTGACTGACAATGTGTTCAGGTTGTATCACATAGGCGGCAGTTATCTTACTTGTGCTATGGCGGTGTGTGCGGCGGCTTGTATATTGCTGAAGTTCTGGTTGAAGAGATTGAACCGTCAAGCCGAGCTAAGGGATGCCGAGTCCAACACATCTCTAAACACCTTCAGATACGTAACATAATAGCCGCAGCACATGATGTAGCCGAATGTGTAGCCGAATCAATTAGAGATGTACTGAGCAGCAAGCTTGGTGACCTCATCAACCTGCAGCTGACTTGCTCCGAGGTAGTTCAACGGATCACACAGTTTTTCGAGGTCTTCCAAAGCCACTTTGTCAGTGACGTCTTTGCTCGCCGCAAGGACATCAAAAAGAGCTTGATCAGTCTCGATCGCCGTTTTGCAGGCTTCGTATACCAGGTCGTGGGCAGCATTACGTCCCATGTTCGTTGCCAGACCCATCATAACAGCCTCTCCGACTATGAGGCCCTTTGAAGAAAGCAAGTTCCGTTTCATGATATCCGAGTTGACGACTAGACCTTCGAGCGCAAAGTTTGCTTGATGAAGGGCACCCACAGCCACAGTGAATGCTTCCGGCACAGCAGCCCATTCTAAGTGCCACGCTGTAGGGGTGTACTATTAGCAGGCTTCGCGTGTATGCTTGGGTTTTCACTTACGCCCAGATTGTCGCTCGAAGTCCGCCACCATCGAATCCAGTCCTAGACTTGCTTTCTCCCGGAGCAATTTAGATGCCGCCAGCATGATCTCGCTCGAGATAGGGTTGCGCTTCTGTGGCATAGTCGAGCTTGCCCCTCGATGAGGCACGAATGGCTCCGAGATCTCTCCAAATTCGTTGCTGGACATGACAATAAAATCTATCGCGATCTTACCAAGAGATCCACCGATCAGGGCAAGAAGGTTTAGTATTTCAGCAATGATGTCTCTTGTAACATGCCAAGTGATCGGTGGTTCCATCAGTGCTAACTCCCGCGCCAAGGCAGCTCGTACTCGCAATCCTGTCTGTGGGTTTGGGCCAAGTGACGCCAGAGTGCCTGCAGCACCTCCAAATTGTACAAGAAGATTGTTCTGCTCCACGTTGCCCAAGCGGTCGATGTGTTGTAGGAACGGGAAAAGGTAGACAGCACATTTGTAGCCGAACGTGACAGGCAATGCATGTTGAAGACCACGAGATAGTCAGCGCAAAAACCATAACGGATACCTAGCGCATCAACCTTGGAACGTGAATGATCCATGCCGGTAATCAAGGAAACTTACTGAGTACGGCCAGCCATAGGACTATGGGAATGTTAGACACTCGTCGTGAGGGAATTGGTGGACTCACGTGTCCCGGTGTGTTTGAGCCAAGTTCACAAGATGACCAATTAAGCTCAGCAACTCTTGCCTCACAATCTGTATGCCTGATCTGACCTGTAACATCATCGCATTGTCCATGATGTCTTGTGTTGTAGCCTGCCCTGTGTTGGTAAGCATGTCTCGTCAGTGGAACTGAGAATGACTGACACCCCAGTGAATGTACTTGGCCATCTCAGGCGGCGTCTGCTCAGCTAGCTGACGTATCAAAGGGAGTACAGGGTAGCCGACCACATCTGTCTCAGCGCCAAGGCGCTCAAAATCAATGCGGACGTTAGTCAGGCTATCTGTAATGGCATTACCCGCCTCATCCGGTATCACACCGGTCTTCGCTTCTGCCCGGGCAAGGGCTGATTCAACTTCGACAAGGCTTCTCACATATGCCTCGTCGCTGAAGACATCTCTAATCGCTTGAGTTCCAAAAGTGTTGCGGAAAATCCTTGAATCCAAGATAGAGACAGCCATTGCCAAAGGAAACAGACGCTAAACCCCGTTGCAACGCATAAGTAAATCCGAAACTTTTAGACATTACGAACTGAAGTTCAGAAGATTGAAAGATCCTGGTATTCGAACGGCTCTGGAATTTGTAAAGTTGGAGTAGGCTCGCCATGTACCTACTAGCATATGCGGGGTCGATCTGGCCGAAAAGGACGATTTCGGCAGCTTGCCCTCTTTCACCAGGACAGCTAGGGCAGGTCTGAAAGGATGATAACGAACGTCATAAAATGGTTCCGCAATTTTTTGCTTCAGCCTCTGTCTACTGTCAGATCTCGAGACTCATCAGCACATGAAACGTTGCGAAGCGTCGTCTCAACAGGAGGACACGTCTTCAGACAGTCCGAAGTTTGGTGACACCACCTCGAATAACATCTTCGGTAACCCAGCGACAAGGGTGCTGTCGTGTTACATGGTCCATTCCGACTTGTGCTGCACGAGCGCTTGCCTTGTGAACAAGCAGGTAGTAGAGAAATCTCAACCGCTGCTCTACATCGAGTTATGACTCCTCGAAACTCCTGTGTCACCTCCCTGACTGATAATCCGAGCATGACATTGTCCTCAAATCGGCTGACGACGAAGCCTTGATGGTCAGTATCGTCGGAAAAGCTTCTGCTCCATTCTCTTACCCTCATCTTCTGCGTGGTCTGCTTCATGATTATCAAGTAAGGACAGTAGACAGTGATCGATGCGTCGCATGTATCGAATTACATAGCTGACACTTCAGACCTTCACACAAGGTGTCTTTGCCCTGCAAGGGGCAGTATCTCAGGTGAGATAGACCATCTGTCACTGTGCTCTTTTATCCATAGGTACATCCGTCAACGTACTGCAGCGTCGAGAGGAAAGGCAGCATTGATTGTAGAAGAGTTGGTAATCCGCAAACGCCCGTTTGAACCACAGAGCAACTTCCTCGTCATTTCAACGCGTCGGACCATATGGTAGTTGTGGTGGCGGATACTACACGAACATCAACAGGGTCTCATTAGTTGAGAGAACGTGTCGTCGAGTTGAGTATCTTATTGAAGAGTTCGCCGCTGCCTGTGCTTCACATCACGTGTACCTTGCGTAACCGTACACCGCGACGATAGCTTCCGCGGGGACTTAGCTCGGGACCGCCCACTGCCCAACGCCCGACGCCCAATCTTGGCTTCAGCCTTGCTGTTGCAGATCAGGTTGCCATAGTACATTAGGCGTTGGGCAGTGGGTGGTCCGGAGTCAAGCCCTTCTGCGGGCTTACGAAGTACTAAAAATCACAACAACACGGATTTCTAGAATCCTTACCTGGTTCTTATTGCAGACCCTTACTGAGGAGCCAAGCCTGCAATACCTTTGGATCTGTCAGAAAGCTCTTATGCGAGGCACACGATAATTGAAGACCACTTTGTCCCCTTGTTCCCCAGGTGCCAAACACGGGGCAACAGCTTCCGGAGAAGGCATAGAGCTCTTCTAGGAATGGATTATCAGCTCAACGCGTGTAAGTCTCAAGTGACGCGTAAGTCGTGATCAGGGACTCCCTTGAGCTTGCATAGTCACGAGGTGGAGCGACACTCACGACTAAGTTTTGCCAAGATTTCTTTGACATGTATCAAGATGCTCCGTGGTATGCACTCACGAGTCGGTCCATGATCAACGTATCACCGATGAGCAAGCCACACTCACTCGTTGTTGGTCTGGACGCAGAAGCAACGCATGCCCCCGGCGGATTCGCACGCCTAGCTCCTTGCGGGCACGTTTCTGGGCACCAGTGAATCCATCACGACGTGCAGCGCCAAGCTCTTGGCGTCGATCTACCCCGGAAAAGTCTTGTTCGCTTCCATGTCGACTGATGCCAGAGCACCATTCAAACTCTTTGCAGGCGTATCCACTTTCAGGCGGTTTGGCTTGGCGACCCTCCACCGTTCTCTGGGCGCTCTTCACGTCTCTTGGCTACAAGTCCACCATACACATTTCAGCGTGTATCGGATCGAGCACCACCTGCATATCGAGTCTGGGCCTTTGAGTTAGTGCTGTTGAAAACACATCTGCCGAAATGTCACAATGCTCTAAGATACTTAAGCTTCCCTTTCCCACCCAGGAGGCCGCTCCACCGCCCCGAGTACCATTGTTCTGTGAATCGACCACTGTACCTGGGCGGCATCGTTCACCATGACTTCAGAACATGGCAAAGCTGCCATGAGCGAGATGAAACATATCGAAACGTCATCGCGCAGCAGCGATGAAGAGATTACATGGACCGAAGCTGAAGAGGCCACCATTCGGCACAAGCTCGATCGGCAGATAGTACCCATCGTTACCCTCATGTATTTGCTCTGTTTCTTGGATCGGTAAGCATGATCTCCACTGTTTGTCTTCATCAAGTTGACGTTCTTGGAGGGCAAACATTGGGAACGCACGAATTCAAGGTATGGCAGAGGACCTCAACCTCATTGGCTACCGGTTCAACTGGGCTACGAGCATATTCTACATCGTTTATTTGATGGTGGAGGTTCCTAGCAACATCATCCTGAAGCGAGTCGGACCGCGATTTTATTTGCCCGGGCTAGTGGTCGGTTTTGGCTTCATCTCCATGTGCACAGCTTTCGTGGACAGCTTCACACAGCTATGTGTTGCTCGGGCTGTCCTAGGTATCTTTGAGGGTGGAGGTAAGACGAGCTGTATATCCAATGCTTGTGGACGAGTCACTTACCTTCACCTTAGCAATGCCTGGCTTCGCCTGGTACCTGTCTTCGTTCTACAAGCGCAAAGAATTGTACTTTCGGATCGGTATCTACGTCTCTGCAGCCTCAATGGCAGGTGCATTTGGCGGTCTGCTCGCCACTGGATTGGCGCGTATTCCCCGCTGGGGTACCGACTCGACCCCTATACACACATGGCGCAACATCTTCTTCTTTGAAGGCTTAATCACGATGTTCATTGGATCCTTCGCCCCGTGGATTATGCCGTCAAGTCCCGGAACATCTACCAAGCTTACGGAACGAGAGCGGTACATTGCCATGGAACGCCTGCGCCTCGAGCACAGAACAGACCCGAACGAAAATGTCACAAAGCAGCACATCAAAAAGGCCGTCTTCAACGTCAACAACTATGTCTGTGCTGGAATCTTCTTCTGCATCAACGTCACCGTCCAGGGCCTGTCAATCTTCATACCGACCATCCTCAACGACTTGGGCTGGACCGCGACGAAAGCTCAACTCTACTCCGTACCCATCTATGTCACCGCTTCAGCAGTCGCCATTTTCATCGCATTCGTCTCGGACAAGACAAGACTGCGAGGCGCCTACCTTGCAGGCTTTACTTTCCTCGGAATTACTGGCTTCTCCCTTCTCCGGTGGAACCGTAACGAGCATGTCCGATATATGGCCGTGTACTTCTGCGCTGTGGGTGCATTCCCAGGCGGTCCTGCTGCTCTGTCTTGGGGGCTCAACAACAGCGCCGGCCCTGCAGTTCGAGCAGTCACTTCTGCTTGGATCGTAACACTTGGGACCTTGGGAGGTATCGTTGCGACATGGTAAGCATCTTTCTCTCCTAACACAACCCTTGTCACTATAGGTTACTAATCTGCATCTAGGGCATACCTCAAGAACGACGGTCCGGAATATCCAATTGGCCATTCTATTAACCTGGGCGCTCAGTGCGTTGTCTTGTGTCTGGCGCTTTTCGGCATCGGCTACTGCGTCTGGGAGAATCGAGTCAGGGCACGAGGAGGCCGAGATCATCGGCTGGAGGGTAAGAGTGAGCAGGAAAAGGTTGATTTGGGTCACCACCATCCTGAGTTCAGGTATATACCATAAATGCCTGGATTCGTCTTGGGATTGGGACCAGTGAAGACATAGATAGCTGTCCATATCGATCACCGCTACTAGAAGTGTCGCGAACCTAGCCCTTGTCTTATCCACATAGTCATCTCCGATCCCGTAGGTCAATCGCTTCGCACGAAAGACTGCAGTCACGTCCTTCGCGCTCTGCTCAGCATGCGATGTGTTATAATTGCACGTTGAAGCGAACAGATTGAGAGATAGTTGAGAGTCCAGTGCTTGCTGACATGAATATCCCACGGAGCACCAAAGCACCGTTGTAGACTGAAAAACCATGAATCGATGCTGAACTTCGGGCAATGACCTCACCAATCATTTAACTGACGCTCTAACTGGTCGCCAGACTGGTTTCAGATTTAGGGTTCGATCAACCGCGTTCCGGGTGCCACATGGCTTGTTCCGCAAGATGCCACTGGGCTGGTGCTTCCAAATTAGGCCCACGCCAGTCTTTGGTTCTCGACGCGTTGATGACAAGCGACCTTTCGAGCTTCTTTCACTTCGAGTTGCCTTTATCACCAGCCTAACCAAGCTTCATTCATTAATTCCATTTCTCGCGTCACTCCTTACAAAAATGTATCAGCAATGACAAGCTGGCTGAAGCGCACACAAGCCGGCACCCAATCAGCACCAACAACAGCAGTTCCAGGCTCGGCTCTCATCCTCAACGCTAATGCAGGTCATCAACACGATCCAAACGCGCCAGACGTGAGATTGGAATGTGAGTCGAAGTGCATCTACGAGCGCCGATTGCCAGGCAACGCATATATCACAGCGCATGTCACCCGTCTCCAAGATGGCTTCTACGATAGCGTGAGCAGATTCCTTGTCTACGTCGCTTTTTCCACTGACCACTTCAAACAGCCGAGCACCCATGGCGAGACGATCGAGAACGTGCGCTTCTTAGCTGTTAGTTTCGTCTTCCACCCAAGTGAAAGCATCAATCGGTTTCAGGCAGCGACTGTGACTATCTCGTTGCATGATGATACCGATCAGTCATACACAGATCCTGGTGCGCCGGCGCATCGTTTCTCCGCGCATGGACCGTCTGTACCCAAGCAGAAACCCAAGTTTCTGCGATTTGCACCACATGTCATGTTCGGAGGCGTGAGTCCGGAGACGTTAGATTGGAACTTCAACCTTGCCGGTTCGCTCGGTGTTACACAGACACCTGTCAGCGCATCACTTTCGCCATCAGGCGGGATGAAAGGAAGCTACAAAGTCTACCAAATGATGCGAATCCAGGGTTCCACGCGTACGGCACGGAGTCATCTTTTCGACGATCCGAATTACGACCTTGAAGATGGTGAGGTGGTTTGGACGATGGAGGAGAATCAGCTACAACGATCTGGACTACCGCGAGAGATGACATTCGTGATGCTGATCACGAAAGGAGATGTCGAAAACGTGGTCTTCGACATCAACATCGAGCCAAGGATAGCGTCAAGGCTCGGCCATTATCCGAAATGGTGGACAAACCTGCTGAGATATCAACCGTTCCAGAAGGACCACATGGATCTCGATCGAGAGCTTGGACAGTGTTTTCTCCCCACCGTGCCGGGCCGGGGTTTTAACTTTGCCAACCTTGCGGGCACCTTCAACGAATTTGTCAAGTTACCAGGGACGACCTATAGTCTGACGGACCCGGCTTTCACTAATCGAGCTCTCACGAACCGACCACCCGTGAACGACGGAAAGAGCACTCAACAGTCAACAGCTGAGATAAGCAGAGTTCAGAAACAATCCTCAAGGCAAGACTCAGGGACGGGACAGGATATCCAGCCCCAGCCCTCAGCCAGATCTCGATCAGTGCCACCACAACACCCAACACAACAATCGGCTACGTCGACCGATGAGGCGATGGACTACCACATCTACTTACACAATCCGCGCAGTATTAATCTTCATGCCACACCACCACCACCGTCCAACTCCGCACCCCCAGAGCTCCCCTCCATCACAAGCATATCAGACCCACTTAATGCCACCAATCAAGTACTGAAGCCGCGAGCGACAGCACCAGAGCGCACAAGGTCACCTTCAGCAAACACGAAAATGAAGAGACGTAGCATGACGATAGGCCACAAGGACACGTTGCTGTCACCCCCTGACGCGCAGCAAACCACCCGGAGCACTAGCGGTAGCAGTCATGGGAGTCTTCGCCGATCGCCCAGTCGGACCAACCTACGCAATAGTCCATTGATGGAAGATTCACGTAGTGATGACTCGCAGAAATCCAACACATCTACAGCACGCAAGGATCGTATCTCATCACCAGTACCTGTCCCCGTCCCTCCGATATCAATACCATCGCCGCCTGCCAGCTCGGAGGACGTGTTGATTCCAATGACTGCGCCTAGCCCGCCAAGCAGCTCCAATATGTTATCGCCGCCTCTGCCCAGCTGGAGGGACACCCGAGGTGCTGATAGAAGTCTCCTCGGAAGTGGTGGCATGACAGGAAGCACACGCCAGAACCTTCCATTCGAGCTCAATAGGCCTTCACGTCCAACAACCAGCAGACATAACAGCGGAAACAGCGCTCGAAGCACTCGAAGCAGCAGCACACGGAGAGCACCAAGGGCACGAGATAGTCCCAGTCCGCTTAGGAAGCGGCGAGAAATCACGCCTAGTCCGGACGGTGATCGGGACGACGAACTTGTCGATATGAGCGGTGGACCAAATTCCGAGACCACGCCGGAAGAGGGTGAGGCAAAAGGACTAGGGTTGAGGAACGCCCCGAGAAGAGAGCGAGATATAAGTCCTTATGCTGCTCTTGTAAATGGAGCGGCTGAGGAGGAGATTAACGAAGCGAAAGGTGATTTGAAAGCGTTGAGGGCAAGGAAGAGGTATAGCATGCCCGCGCATCACCATTATTCGTACATCACGCATAGCGATGCAGATAAGGATTGGGACGAACGTTGAGGGAGGGTGACCTAAAGTTGGGCACGTGGCCACTTTCTTGTCATGTTTGCGATATGGCGTCTGATCTTTTGTATTACTACCATGTCTATATCGAGATACCCATACCATGTACTTATTGTCTGTTCAATCTATATATACCACCTGTAGAGCACTTCTTCCACCCTGCATTTCAGCCTGCCAGAGTCTTTTCGCTGTGCGTAGTAGTGTTCTTGCGAGGAGGAAGAATGCACGACGGACAGCGCTCGATTCACCTTCCGTGACCACACAAGGCTTTCCCTGATCGAGCTTCGCCTCCAAATAGCAGCAACGTTCTCTGGTGTAAGTTCACGCTCATTCTCATCACATCGGATCCAGCTCGTTTTTCGCTCAGTGGTTCTCTACTCAATGCCATGCCTTGCAAATCGTGACATCCTAAACAGCTGAGCGAAGGGACCTCTAATATTGGGCTTATACCAAGGTTCACCATATCAGAACATACTGCTTGGTGTATTAAATTCCGGCCCCGATGAAACTTATGCGTATTATTCACCCGACTTCATAAATGCGTCGTCCTTACAAATCACCGCATTTATGCATCCGCGCCTTCCTCACCCAGAAATTGAAGCACCAGCGACAACTGCGAGGACTGAAGGAAGAATGCACATCGAAGCTTCCATCTGCCGACTCCACAACGACATTATGCTGTCACATTTACGTCATCCTGGTCGATGTTCTCAGTGAGCCTCATGGCGACGGGGAAATCCTTACATCCGTGCCTAGCGATTTGAACGACACATAGAGTAGCGTCAACAACCATATACTCCGACAGTGAGCAACTTCAACATCGACACAAAATCATACCCTGAACCCTACCTATCAGAATCAAACCGCTGCGAGACCATTCTATTCACACATAATGTCTAAACAGCACAGTGCAGTCTACCTCGATGGCGCCGGAAAGCCTTTTCGTGTCGCGCCAATCGACACCAAGAGCCCTGGAAAAGGCGAGGTCTTGATTCGCAACAAGGCCGTCGCTATAAACCCAGTCGACTGGAAAGTCCAGGACACCGGCTTCTTCATCCAGTCATGGCCAGCCATTCTAGGTGAGGATTTGGCTGGTGAGATCACAGAGGTCGGGGAGGGTGTCACTCGGTTCAAGACGGGTCAAAGAGTGCTTGCGCACAGCCAGTTCCTGCAGAACAAGACCCTACAGCACGCTTCGTTCCAGGAGCTGGTGCTCGTGTCCGAATCATCGGTTGTCGCCATTCCCGATAGCATGAAGTTTGAAGATGCCACTGTATTGCCACTGGCAGTATCCACCGCTGCTGCAGGCCTTTACCAGTCGAAGAAGGAAACCTGTCTGGAGCTGGATCCACCAAGCACCAGCCCGAAGAAGTCTGGTAAGACTATGCTTGTGTGGGGTGGCAGCTCCAGTGTCGGAACTGCTGCTATTCAGTTGGCGGTCGCGTCGGGATTAGACGTTGCTACAACATGCTCGCAGAAGAACTTCGCCATGGTTGAGAAGCTAGGCGCCAAGCCTTTTGATTATAACAGCCCAAGTATCGTCGGAGATCTTGTCGCGGAGCTAGGAAAGGGTGAATTCGCTGGTGCTTACGATTGTGAGTGGGTCCGTCGTGCACCGGGAATATATGCTGACATAACTAGCGATTGGTACTCGTGAGAGTGGCATGCAAAGTGCTCAAGTCATCGCGCAGTTCGGGGGTGGTATTCTCACATCAACACTCAGCCCACCAGAGGACATTCCCGCGAGTGTGCAAGGAAAATCAGGTGAGTGGCCAGGGAAATATCGCATGTGTCACATGACTAACACATCACAGTATTTGCTGTTTCGATCTTTTACGGTGAGAACGCACACGCCGGCAAGGTTGTGTGGGAGGACTTCCTGCCGGAAGCATTAGCGTCGGGCCAGTTCAAGACCGTGCCGCCGGCTGAGGTCGTTGGGCACGGACTCGAGGCAATTCAAGATGCATGCAAGAAACAGAAGGCTGGTGTCTCAGCGAAGAAGATCGTGGTGACTTTGTAGGTAGGATAGCCTCGAGGACCACAGTCCGGGACAGTATGTAAATTCTATGTATTCAAGCATCTCTTAGAATGTGGCCCACTCGTGCGGCGGCCTAGTCCGTGGATATCTACTGGTAATGTCTCTATTCAGGCCAGCATGAGATGCCTCCAAAATACACCTGGGACTTCCAACGGACACGTTCATAGGCGTGCAAGCCGTGCCCGTTCTTCGCTCAAAATCGGTCAATTTCAAGTTCCGACTCTGTCTCGGCCTCGAGCTAAGCTTTCGAGGAGCGACTGCAAGGAGTTGAGCTGTGTCTGTAGGCGTCGTATGCAGCAGGTTGTTGTGTAGTAGAGATTGCGGGACTTGTCACGGGACTGGTTGCGTGAGCTGTCTGCAGAATTTACCAGAAACACTCTCCGACCAGCGAGCGGCGTGACAATGCAGAGCTTCGCCACCACTCGGGAAGGAGCAGCTGCCGTGCGGCCTCTCCCTATCTGCGAGTTGCCTGCATCATCACCAGATGTACCTGTATCTCCGTACTCCCGTTTGCTCATCGGCAACAGTATTAGGTGCCCCTTGGTACGTATCCTCCTCGCCTTTCCTCGGTATCAGCCCTTCCCTCTCCATCTTCTTGTTCTCGAGGAACAAGATCGTGCTTAGCAGTATGGCCAGGAAACAGCACATCAGACACATACTTGCGCTGATCCACATGCCTTTGCGGTAGTAAGGCTTTTGACTCTCGGGGAACACGTTCGTGCCAAGAAGGGGGCCCATCTGCCCGATAGTGTACATGAGTACCTGGGCTCCGGCACGTTTGCTCTCGGTAGAATGGATTGTGGCGACCCATGTGAGAATCAGAGGCACCCCGACGAAGATCTGGATCGAGAGGAAGACGCCGACGTAGCGTGACGCGGCTGCGGTGGTTGTTGCTAGTAAGATGAAGCCGATGGCTGCGACGAGCGTGCAGAGGACGATGAAGGGTCCTTTGAGCTGAAGCCGGTCGGACAACCAGCAGATTAGCAGCATGGTGAAGAATGTGAGGAGGTAGGGTGGTGCTGAGAGGCCGTTTGACTCGATGCGCGTGAAGGTGCCCATCTCCGCGATGATGGTAGGGACGAAGAGCGGCAGTGAAGCAAACGAGACGTTGACCCCGAAATAGAAGATGGGGGGAATGAGCGACTTGGGCTCTTTCAAGGCCAGTAAAGCCTCGCGCCACCGGAATCCGCTCTTGCCCGATGGGTCGGCTTGTTGGTTCCGAGCAACGAAGACGCTGGCAACTTGCTTCTCGCGCTCGGTGAGGAAGCGTGTCGATTGGATACTGTCTGGCAGCCACCACCAGGTCACAAACGCTAACGCGACAGTGGGAAGACCTTCGATGATGAACAGAATCTTCCAGGCTGCAATGCTGCCTTTGATATGAGAGATACCATAGGCGAGCGCACCGCCGTAGACGTTGGCCATGGCAGCGCCAGCAAGGAACACCCCATGCCGGAAGCCGACTCTCGCTCGAGGGTAGAAGAACGTTAGATAGAGCGGAATTCCGGGACCAAACCTGCGACATGTCAGTGTTCAAAGCCTGCAACGGTACGACTGGTGAGATGAAGAACAGATGCGGACCACGCGTGCCGTGTCTTCACTTTGGCTCCTTGGGTGATCAAAGAATAAGGGGCTTCCGAAGGACAACAACTTACATGGCTTCGAAGACAGCAAGGAAGAAACGGCACACCATCAAGGCTGCCCAGCTAGATGCCGTCGCTTGAATGGTCGCCACGAAACCCCACATAAAAACGGCAAACGAGCAGAATCGATGTGGTGGGAAGACCTTCCAGCCGATCAACGTCCATTGCGAGCAGATATCTGTCAGGATTGTCAGCTAGATCTGGCAGCGCGAAAGCGTCGCACTTACAAGAAATGTAGAATATGGTTCCCAGCCAGTTGTATCGGAGGCCACCAAGGTCGATATCATCCTCCATACCAGCAAGCTTGGCATTTCCGAGGTTGGATCTGTCCAGCACGGAAAGCATATACAACAAGAAAATGTAGGGCAACAGGTGCCAGTCGAGTTTCCGTATCACTGCTTCCTCCTCCTCTGGCGTTGCTGGTACAAAATCCTCAGAGACATCAGCAACCTCCTTGACTCCATCTTTCTCAGCTGAAGGTTGTGACTCAAGCGAGTCAGCTTTGCGACCTAGAATAGCCATAACGGTGGCAGTGTGTGTCGGTTACAGAAGGAGAGAAAGATCACATCAAGTGGCAGTGATTGAGAGCATGATTGCTAGACAACAACGTGGCCATCTTTCGGCACGTGCGGGGAGCACGCCGATGGCGCCCTAGTACCGCAACCGGCAATTGACCTTACTGCCAAATGCAATGACAGGAGGCAGGTGTCGCGGTAAGTCGCAGGATGCTGCAGATCGGTCTCCAATCACACTCCATAGATGTGCGAAGCTCGCATGCAGATGCAGATCTGCCCCGCATTAAGCGTGGAGAAGCTTCGTTAAGATTTTACAGCGTCTTGGCTTCTGGCTTGATGTCAATCATCGTCTGAGGGGGCGGCCGGCAGACTGGTTGTAAGCAGAAGTACGCTGTCCTTGAGTTTCATTGCTTCCAGAACATTGAGCCACTGCCCTTACTTTTGAGACCACGTTGATTTCCACCTTTCAAGCAGTCATGGCAAGATTGGTCTTGCGATTGCCGAGGTAGTATTTCAGACCTTGTCAACCTAGTACGTAGGTAGCTTGTTGGTAAAGCCAACGAGACCACTTGTTCCGAGGTCCGGACATGCCAGGCCAGGTCCATTCACAACATCATCATGCTTGACACTGCTCTCTCTCGAGGTATTCCGATTGAGCCCTGATTCTACCAGAACGGCCATGATCTGAGATCGTGGTAGCAACATTCAGGTGCGGCTTCTGGTCTTCACATAGCCTCAAGAGCTAAGGCAGGCTAGAGAACACTTTGGATAGAGAGAACCAGTCGCCCGAAACTGGCACGAAGTCTGTTCGCTGGGCGCTGCCGATGTCCCGGGCTTCTGTGTTAGTGTAGATATCTCATAAGCCGCTTAAATGATTATCAGCATTGCGAAAAGGCATCACCAACACCGCCTGTTCTTTGTACGTGTGGAAACAAAGGCCACAGCTCACGCAAGGGCTCAGCCTATTAGACCTTTCCCTCCTTGCAAGGAAGACGATTGAGTCGATATCATTTTTCGAATCAATTTTACGTCGTGTATCTTCAAGAACACTCAAAGTTAAGCAGGTATTCCGGCTCTTTGAGGGACACGAGCTCGGTTTGCATGTACCCGTATCGAGACTAAATCCCACGGCACACCAAAGAATACTAGCAAAGGGCAGCAGGATCTCGATAGATAGAGGTCCAGGAGGAAGTAGATACTTGATACTTATTTGACAAGGTTGTGGAAAATTGACAACTGCTGTTTATAACATGAATCACATAGTCGAGTTGCTTCCTGGTGCACTCTGGGTCACTTTGGTACCACCGTTCGGCAGCTGAACTCTGAAGAGCACGTATGGCTTTTGTCTCCGGTCAACACCACCATTGTATGCCGGGCTACGCCACAATTGGTTCTCCGTGAAGTAGAGGTATCCGTTTGCCACGGATAAAGTATCCGTCCAGCTGAACCGCGGATCTCTGACAAAAGTTTCGAGAATGCCGGTCTCGGGGTTGTAGCTCGAAATGCTGTTGTCCTCGATATTGCCGGCGTAAATACGGTTGTTGGTGTCCGTCTCCATGCCATCTTTGAGTCCAGTCTGTCCGAGATAGTTGGTGGCACCGCGAGCCAGAATCTCGGCGTAGGGACTTCGATCTCGAAGGCGTTCGGTTGGCACACTGTGGAGCTCTCGGCCACCAGTGGTGGAAAAGTACAGTGTCGCAAGGTCTGCGGAAAGGGTAATACCATCAGCACCGAAATTGATGTTGCCTATAGGCATGCCTGTTGTGCCGTTCGTGTATACTGGTTCACCCCAGATGGTCGGGACGAAACCCTCGGTTGGCTGGGTGGCTGGGATATTTACGAGGCGTCTCCATGCTTCTCCTGTCCCGAGATCAACCACGACGATCGCATTTCGGCCTTGGGACGAGCTATCGGTGATGTAGGCGACGCCTTGGCCAGCCTCAGTAAGCGAAGGGGTCAGGTCAAAGCGCACGTCGTTCAAGTACTGTTCGAATTAGCGCAGTCCGTTAAGAGTGTTTAGAATTCCTACCGAGTCGGCCGGGGCGGCCATTGGGTCAAAGACAATGGTCTTGAAGACCGAATTAGTGTCGAGGTTAATCCCAACTAGCTTTGGACCTCCATATGCCGCATTGAGTTGTGTGCCATTCTCGGTTGCAACTCTTCCGGTATCCAGTACCCAAAGACGATCAGCAGGATCGATCACGACGCTCTGCACACCAATGAAGTAGTCGGCTAGACCTTTGGCCGTTGGTGGAAAGACAGTGTTGTTGATCCTTCCTCCTGGAGGTGAATTGATCTGTGCGCTAGGGTATGGTTGTTCAGTGTTGTTCGGGAAGATCTCAGCAACAGTGTAAGCTGTGTTCATGGGATCAAGAGCAGGAGGGTAATTTGAGAACATGCGACCAGATCGGGACACAGTGATACCTACATTTGTCAGCAGATGCTGAGCTGGCGGTAACAGACTTACCTGTAGGCCATTGGTCGTAATACAAGTGGACAATTTCAGCCTGACGGACTGTATGGCCCGGATCAGAAAGGATTCCTGGATCCTGTTGTTGAGCAGCAGTCAATGCCACGAGGGCTGCGACGACAGACAAAATTCGAGTCATGGTGGATGCGTGCTTGCTGCGAAGGACATCTCGCAGCAGCGGCGCCGCCCATATATACAAACCTGGACCAGGCTCATGTTGTCATGTGTCGGAAAGAGCGTGCAAGAGCTTCCATTTCTCGCAGAGCTCTTGCTTTCCGCAGTCCAAACATATCCGGAGGTGAGGACGTGCAAGGATGATCATCGATCAGAACGTCATGAACTGCACTTCCAGTCCTTTTAGCTTGCAGATCAGGAACAGCTTCCCAGTCCTGTTCCAAGCTTGCTAGTCGGACGCGGAAGGGCGGTATATCCGACACCCGGAGCTAACTCCAACTGAACTCTCCAAGCAGGAACCATGGCGAGCTTCAGAACGACATAATACGATCACCTTTGCATACGACATGCATTTCTCGATGAGAGCCGCCTCATTTCTTCTAGAAGCAGGCTAAGATGTGATGTGCTGGGGCGCATCTTGTCTAGTCAACGAGATGAATCTTCCTGTGTTGTGGTGCTGATCGACACAGTATCGCTGGCAACCAACGATTGCCTGACGTGATGATCTATCCTCGAGCAAAATCTCGAGAGCTCAATGTCACCGGAAAGTTACTTTCGTGCTTGTACGTGAGATGAATTTGGTGCTAGAACGTATTCACACAGCCTTCGCCGGACGCCAACGAGGTCGTGGACGGATTGAGTCGTGAAACAACGCGTCAGAACGCGTCGCTGGTGCTTGCACGAAATGCCTCGGCTTCCTTCTTCCCCCACATTTGCCGAATCATGTCTCGCTCATGTCTCTACCACCAGGTCCGAGGAGAACTGAGCTAATGCCTTTACTCATACCGCTGTCGTCGTATGCTGAAATTGTGGTACGATCAAGATGGCTCACTCCGTGCCTGTAGTTATTGGCGTCGGCGACATCGTGAATCGCTCTCTGAAGCTGGAAGACGCTCTCGAACCATCTGAACTGATCTTGGGAGCAATAAAAGATGCACTTACAGATTCCGGGCTTTCTAAAGCTGCACAGTCGAAGCTTCAAGCTAGTATCGATAGTATAGCTGTGGTTCGGACCTGGACATGGCCGTATCCTGATCTTCCAGGCCTTCTCTGCTCGAAACTCCAGATCAGCCCGACACACAAAGAATACACCGAGCATGGTGGCAATTCCCCTGGCAGAATATTCGATGAGGCTGCTCGGCGGGTATCTCAGAATAGATGCAAAGTCGCCGTGGTGACTGGTGGAGAAGCTCTAGCATCATGTACGAGTTTGCCTTATTCCATTGACAGGATCTCTGACCCCGAGCAGTAAATGCCTTTGCCAAAGCGCGTAAATTGCCACCACCTGGATGGACAGAAGTAGATACAGCCGTGGATTCAGTCTTCTCCCCAACAAGTCGAGATCTTCCCGAAGGTAGTGTGAACGCCATGGTAGGTCAAGCTTGGGCCGCTGACAACACTGGAGGTCTCGGCAACATACACGAAATTGGAGCACCAATCCATATCTACCCCCTGTACGAGAATGGCTTTAGGGCTCATAGAGGCCAATCCATCGCAGATAACAACAAAGAGTCCGCGAAGCTGTATGGTGAGTTTGCAAAGGTCGCCGAGAGTAATCCCTATGCCTGGAACCATGGCCAGCCTGCTGCAACCGAGGAATACATTGGGACCATCTCAGAGAAGAACAGAATGATCTGCTTCCCATGTACGTATCACTGCATTGTCCCAAGAAGCCACTGACAGAATAGATCCGTTGCTGATGAACGCCTTCAATACTGTCAACCTAGCGGGCGCCTGTATCTTGACCTCAACAACGTTTGCGGAAGAGCTTGGAGTACCCAAAAGCAAATGGATTTATCCCCTTGGTGGTGCGGGGACGCGGGACAGCTATGACTGTGAGTAGTCTGGTACCATGTGAGAGCTGTGCTGATGCTCATAAGTCTGGGATCGACCAAACTTCTACTCGGCTCCGTGCATATCGAGGTCGCTTGATGCCGCCATTGAGGTGTCGAACTTGAAAAAGGAGCAGGTCGACTGCTACGACTTCTACTCGTAGGTAACTCCTTCCATATTGGTCCTCGCGAATACTAATCGCTGTCAGCTGCTTCCCAATTGTGCCTAAGCTCGCCTGCCAACATCTGGGCTTGAGTCTCGACAAACCGGAAAAGCCTATCACTCTACTCGGTGGCCTAACATCCTTTGGTGGAGCCGGTAACAACTACTCTATGCATGTGAGTGACGATGTGCAAATCCGTGTTTAGAAGCTGATCTTCATAGGCATTGCCTGCCATGGTGCGCGAGCTGCGAAAAGGCGAGATGCAAAACGGCCTAGTCCTAGCCAACGGTGGTGTGGCTACCTACCAATACGCCGTATGCCTCTCGAGCGAACCAAGAAAAGACCAGTCTCCATATCCCGAAAAGAACCCACTACCTGCTGTAACCACCGATGTCCTGGCCCCAGAAGTCGATCCTAGTGCCGAAGGCGAAGCTGTCGTTGAGACATACACAGTCGAGTTCGATCGCAAGGGTAAGCCGCTCCGAGGTCACATCGTTGGTAGACTGAAGAGCAATGACCATCGGTTCATCGCGAATCATGGTAATGATTCTACCCTACAACAATTATCGAGCTACTCAAAAGAGCCTATCGGGCGAGCCGGTTATGTCAAGAAAGACGACAAGAAGAAAGGCCGCAACTTGTTCGTCTTTGCTGAGTCCTCTAGGTTGTGACGATCCGGTATGCACCTTGGAGGCTGCTCTGTGTGTACCTACGTTCTACGTAGGAATAGCTGCAACACCATCCTAAGGCCTACCATCTATGGAGGCCTCGAGGAATCGCAATGAATATGCATGAAGCTCGGATTCAGTGTGTAAGTCGGAAGTGAAAAGAGTGTCAGAATGCCATCCTGGAGCCAAATTTGACTTATTCGCACGATCAACAGAACAAACACTTTCGCTTCTTGAGTGACATGCACTCACTGGTGATGGCTCACGAAGACCCCACCGTCTTCATTTATATGCAGCACATTCCACCTGACAAACCTCGCAACCCCTCTTCGTCAAGGCACTCTCAAGTCCCGACTTTCGGCCTCAGGCTGAGAGCACGCAACATCTCTCAGGTTGCACAAGTGTTAGCCGCGACACAAGCATGGAGTCCACCACCTGGATCGACCTCAGCTCTACGATCACCGTCGTCGTTGCTAAGACCGGTACTGAGTATATTGTTCATAAGCACGTCGCATGCGAAAAATCACCCTTCTTTACAGCGTGTCTGAAGGAGCATACCAAAGAAGCGCGCGAGCAAAAGATCGAGATACAGGAGTGGGACGATGACGATTCTATGCGAACCTTGATCGTTTGGATGTACCAGGGAAGGTCCGTCCTCCGCATATCATCTTCGTTATTGAAGTATCCGACGACCACAAAAGGAGACGAACGAGCTGATGCCCTGCAAATGCGGCTTACAAAACTCTATCTTCTAGCAGATCGTTTGCTTATCCAAGAATTGAGGAACAACATCGTCGATTGCTTTGGTGCCATCTATCAATCACACGAGCTAGACGCCATGGCCGTAAGCGTACTCTTCGACAATGGCCCATCCGATTGCCTGCTCAGGTCATACCTCTTACTCTTGATAACCCTTGACATGAAAATGATAATCGATGGTCCCCAGGAGTTGTCGGCAACACAGCTGCAATCACAAACAGAACTTGCTAAATTGCCCGTTGTCGCGCATGCGGTCCTGCAAAAGCTCCTAGTTGGAGTAGCGGAGACACCGTACCTTTGCGACTACCACGAGCACGGCGCCGACGGCGAAGCTGAAAAGTGCAAAGGAACTTCTGACTGGGTGAACCTCGAAGATGACAACGCAACCGGTAACGAGGCAACCGACGAGAAGAGCGACACATCGGCATAGAAGGGACCAGGTACCGTCCCAGAAGCACGCAGAGAGCTCAGGGCGACCAAAAGTATAGTGTCGATGTCTCTGAGGAGATCATGGGACTGTCCACGGTTTCTGATATGGGGTGGTGGTCGAAAACGGAGAATTTCACAGCCAACATGTCCGACGAGCCATCTAAGATCGGGACAGTCTCATGGTTTACATTCACATCGACAACCAAAGGCGATAGGATTTCCGCGAAGTATATAGGCTGAGGTCCCACAGGATTCTAGAGGAGCACAAAAAACCAGGAAGTCAATACCGAAGGTTGACCGTGTCATCATGAAATTGTAATCTCTAGACCGGCTCTGCTCACAGGCGCAGACAAGCATAATGACCAAGCGATAGAACACCAGTGACAGTGATTGACCGTGTCTTCGTCCCAATGATCCTAGATTCACGGAACATCTAGATACCCACCCCGGACACCATAGCCTCTTTATTGTCCAGTGCGCACGCATCATAAGGTCTATGAGAATACAAAACAAGCCCGAAAACTTGATAGTCAGTCTGTCTCATCTGCCCACCAACGAATCGTGCAAAGCGCCTTCAACCACTGTACACGGCAGAGGGTGTCAGAGAACAAGGCACTGGGAAATACAAGTTGTGTTGATATCTTGTTCTGGCGCTTACTGCTAGGTCTTGCTTGGGAGGGCTTGTCCACATCGGCATTAAGGACTTGAGCACTGAGCTGCCACTCGCGATCTCTGGCAGATTGCCCTCAGGCCTTTGGCACCGCTCGAGGCCTTGTGCTCGGCGCGATCGCCGTGAGTCTTGCTATCGGAGAGAGGTTTGTGGTGGATGCCTTGGTCTCGGAGAGTGGCTTATTATCCCGGGAATCACCACGAATGCTTCATGTAAGCGCTGTGCTGCTTGCTGTCTAATCGCCTTCGCTACCTTGACCTCTGCCTCGGTCTTCAAACGTGAGAGAACCTCCACTGTCGATGTGCCAGATTCAGCGATGTTTTGGTTTTATACTGATGACTCGTGTTTGGCAGCCGTGTTTATTGACAGATCGGTGGTGTCATCCGTTGTCTTTGACAACATGAGGACCTACCTTATATGTCGGGCACATTATCGACCTCTTGGTGCCGATATCATTGTAGTGCCGCCTGCGCATCCCCCATGGGTGACTTTTCCTTGGAATCTCTGAAATCGGTGTAGTGTCTCTTAGTGGACGATGTCTTCAGCGGCACAGTGTTTATCCTGTTCGCCCCGCTTCGTTGTCCTGGGGCCAACATCCTCTGAGACCGCATGGACGTCTTCTCTTTTGCTGACAAGAGACGCGTTTTGTGGCTTCCTTTGTGAAGAACTGGTCGCTTCCCCTCTCCCTTGGGTCCCCGAAGTCTCATAGACTCAGGTTCTGCGATCCATCCCTTGGCCCGAGAAGAAAGGGTCGATACTGGCGGTGTAGTGTTATTGAACATCAGCTTTGTCGCCTTTATCTCAAACGCCGGTCGTATCTCGTCATCACCCAATTCTGCGCTCTGGGGTATGCTGGGAGTGTCTTGAACCTCATTTTTCGCCACGCTTGTCTTTGGCTTCTGCTCCACTATCATGCTCGAGATCCTACTTCCGACGTCTGCCAACCACTTCTTAGGCTGGTTCATGAGCTCTTTGGTCAATGAAGGCTTTCTCATCCCCGCGGGGACACTCACGCCGCCAAATGGCTCGACCTCCTTCAGGCGCGCAACATCTGTAGGGAAAAGTTTGAAGTGCAGGTTTTTCTTGACCCAGAGAATAGCTCTCGCAGGGTTCTCGATCGAAAGCAGCCAACGAATGTTGCCCAGATCCTCACCAAATGACGTAAAAAGGCGATAGGCTGCCAGATAATTCTGTGTATCTTCAGATTTCAATGCTTCTGTTGTGAGAACCCTGTTGTGCTCCCTCTGCAGACTGAGGTTGGTTATTTCCCTACGCGTAATGGCGCGTACAAGACCAAGAACATCGGAGTCGGGCGACGATGCACGCTCGAGACTCTCCACGAAAGACAAGGGCCACATCCTAGACCGCGCTGTGCCCTGTTCGCCCCATAAAAGGGGGCCCAAGGTCAACTGCCCGTCAGCTTCGCTTCGAGCCTTTGTGCTCAGCTCTTCTCGGGCCTCGAGGACATCCCGTTGCAGCTTGAGGGGCAGCTGCTCCAGGATGTCCGGACTCATGGCGTTTAGAAAGGTGATCAGGTTATAAGCTGGAAACAGAGCAAGACCTGAACGCTGTTAGCTGGTAGCACATGACAGGGCTACGACTAATCACTCACGACACAAGACCTCGAGCATGCTCTTTTGTGCGACTGATTTCCAGTGTCTCGTGAGCGAGTCGACTAGGAACAAATCTTCCTCTCCCGAATGACGCGGCGCTACTCTTCGGTCGGCATGCCTTAGCCCCCGCCCCTGCGATCTCACTGACCCAGCAATGTCGACGATACCTCCGGGTACGATACCGGAAGCGATGAGGGATCTTCGTGGAACTCCAAACCCATGCGTTACCTTGACAATATTAGAGTCCTCCAGAAGCGGTCGGAGGATGCGATGAAGCGAAACACTCATACCGGCTCGCTGCCGTCTAGCCTCGCACTCGAAAACGTAGACTCTCCGCGCACTGGCAAATGTGATATAGTGCGGCGGCCCGTCGAAGCAATGAACCATCTGCATACCTATTATGCTACATTGCTGTAGCTGCTCAGCAGCACGTTGGGCGTGCAGCGGCGATATGACATATTCCACAGGCACAGGATTCCTCGAATACAGCTTGGAGTCGCCTAGCAACGTACGAGGATCGATGATACTTGCTATTTTCTTGGTGCGGTGGAAGTCGAATATGCCCGTATGGTTGGACAATCCCGCTAGCGCCTGCGCTGTTTCATGCTGCTGAGCAAGCTGAGCATTTAGTTGTCTCATCCAGACGGCGCTGTAAGCGACATCTGGGTTTTGCAAGCAGTGAGTGGCGATGCCGAGACCGAGTTCGTTATAGCTCTGATAGAAGTCGCGAGTGTCATTTGCTAGAGACGCAGCGTGTTGATCCAGACTGATGGCGAAGTCCTGTAATGCTGGCAGCTGTGTGGACTCGCTGAGAGCTCTCAGCGTATACGATACGTTGGCCTTGAGGCCGGTCATGATCCTCCTGTAATGCACGAAGGGAAGCAGGACAGCATACTTGTTTCCTCCATGAGCATTCTGCAAGGCTGGATTCTGCAGAAGTAAACCGTCTTGCAAAATGGTCCCCAAATCACCAACAAAGTCGGAAATGGTCACGCGCATGTATTCAGACTTGGACTCAATGTCAGCACATTGCTTTCGGTACCTCCGGTCGGCACTTCTCGACTTGATCAATATCTCCAGATCTCTGGCTAGGGCCCAGATGGCATGGGCAGCCCGTGCACACGGCTCGAGATAAGATTTCATCTCCTCCTCGAACAGATGGTGGTTTACAGCCTGGGGCAGGCGAATATGCGTTTGAAGCAGACGATTTACATGGCGCCAATTGTGTGCATCGGCGCTGAACACGTTTATGCTCACGTCATGGAAGCATGGCAGTAGGTAAGTGACCCTGTGCCTAAGCTCGACGAGGTCTTTAGACATGGGCTCGGTAGGGGAAGTTGGCAGGAGCTGATGAATCAAGCTCACCAGCCTCTCGGAAGAAGTGGCGACTTGGTCAAAGAGTCCGGTGCTTTCGTGCTGCTCTGCACCGACAGCCTTAGTCTCCGTCAGGGCAGACAAAGCATGATCGTGTTGTAGATCCAGCTGCTTTATCCGCCAAGCCCTCCAGTCTATGCTGTATTTGAGCTCCCTGCACGTTTGGTCGACTTTATCCAATTGTTTTTCGCAAGCTGCGAGTTTCTGGAAGGAGCTAGCCCAATGCAATGCATACACTCGACCGTAAATGGTGTCTTCCCATCTTTGTAGCTCCTCTTCGGTCTCGCGAAGTTCAGTCTGTGCTCTTACTCGTCTTTCACACACACGGTCTATGACCTCACGCATCTTGTCGTGGAGCTGCTTGATTGCATGTTTTACATAGTCTCGTTGTCCTTGTGAATGAGCAATCTTTCGTGCTTTTGCCTCGAGGGCCGGGAAGCGGTTCAGAGCCCTCTGAATGGCTTTGGAGCGCGCGTTCAACTGGCCCAGGTATGTATTGAACGTCTCGTGTAATGCATCAGAAATCTCGGACTGGGCGGAAGGTGGAGGATAGCGGTCAAGAGAACACCTTCGAGCCTCATCTTGGACCATGTGCAATCTCCGGACCCATGCGTCGTGGGCTTTTGAAACCTTTAGCTCCTGAGCTTGTTGGATTTGGCGCTGCTTCTCGACCTGCTGGCTGGTGAGGATGTTGGAGGCAAATATATCGTCGTCATCGTCTTCTTCTTCAAATGCTTGATTCCGACTAGTCGGTGGGTAGCTGTGTCGTGGATAGCTAGGTGACGGCGGGCCGGGTGGTCTTCGGACGCCCGGCTCTGCAGCCTGGCGAAGACGGGCACCCGGTGGATGGGGCGGTCGTCGTGGGGGTGGGGGTGCGGGCGTAGAAGAGGGAGGTCGTTGTCTGCTCGCTTGGGTGGAGAAGGAGCGACGGAGAGGAGTTACCGGTACCCTAGACATAGTCTGCGCGGACCTGGTGTGCGTACACAGGGAGACGGCGGGAGCAGCATGGGGGCTGGACCGTGTCTCTCTGCAGACGTGGCGGGCATACGAGCCGTGGCGAAACGGGCCATGCTCGAAGCCACGATGTCGCTCGAGATGGAGCAGATGGCTGATGGGCACATCGTAAGGAAAGTCGTGGTGATGCGTTGAGTCCTTGACAATGCCCGACGCAGTCGATGCACTTCGCTTGACACGGAAAGCGTGCATTGAAGGAAGGAACAAGTCATGGGCAATGGGCAATGGACAATGGGCGCCTCGATCTGCGACCTGCGACCTGCACGCCTGCAACCTTGGACCGCGGAAAGCACGACCCCAAAAACATTTTAACTTTGGCCGGTTTACGGTGAAAACCGCCACCGCTTCTGATCTACCTAAGTTACTGCCTTGGGCAGGTCAAGCGTCCCGCGCTCGAAGCAGTCGCCTACGTCCGGTACGGTAGGTGCTTGGGTGCTTGGGTGCTTGGGTGCTTGGGTGCTTGGGTGCTTGGGTGCTTGGGTGCTTGGGTGCCTGGCTACCTACCCAGGTATCTTGGTCATTGGTCTCCCTACGTACTAAGTAGGCAGACGTGTCTTATGCCAGATGAATGCCAACCCTACTTTATTGCAATAACACTACAAGTACAGACCCTCTGGTTCACCCTCGGTCTTGGTCTTCATCACGCTCTCCTTCGCATCGCGGAAATCGGCCATGTTGACCCTCATTCTCCTCTCCCGTAGTGCCCTCATACCGGCCTCGGAGCAAATGGCCTTGATATCGGCACCACTCAGATCATCCTTCTGAGCAATAAATTCATCCAAATCCACGTCTTCCGCCAGACTCATCTTGCTCGTGTGCAGCGTGAAAATCTTCTTCTTGGTGTTCGTGTCGGGGTTTTCGAAGAGAATCTTCCGGTCTATTCGTCCCGGCCGGATGAGGGCTGGGTCGAGTGTCTCGATCTTGTTCGTGGCCATGATCACCTTGACGTCACCACGGTCATCGAACCCATCCAGTTGGTTGAGCAGTTCGAGCATGGTCCGTTGGATCTCACGTTCACCGCCCGACGTCGACTCGTATCGCTTCGTGCCAATGGCGTCAATTTCGTCGATGAACACAATCGACGGTGCATTTTCCGCCGCGGTCTGGAAGAGCTGGCGGACGAGACGAGGACCGTCACCAAGGTACTTTTGGATGAGTTCGGATCCGACGATGCGCAAGAACGTTGCCGATGTCTGATTGGCAACTGCCTTGGCGAGAAGAGTCTTGCCGGTTCCTGGGGCGCCATACAGAATGACTCCTTTGGGTGGTTTGATGCCCATCTCTTCGTAGAGTTCGGGATGCAGCAGCGGGAGCTCGACCGCCTCTCGAACTTCTTGTATCTGTTGCTCCAGACCTCCAATGTCTGCGTAGGACTCGGTCGGGGCCTTGTCCAGCTTCATGACCGACACCAGTGGATCGGAATCGTCCGTCAATACGCCCACCACCGAGACGGACTTGTGGTGTAGGAGGATCGACGCGCCGGGCTCGAGCAGGTCCTTGTCGACAAATGACATGATGGAAACATAGTACTCGGGACCAGTCGCGCTCGACACAATAGCATGATCGTCGTCGATAAGCTCTTCCAGGTTGCCGACTCCCATGGGACTGCCTCGCATGTCGTCGACTCGGCTCCGTTCGTCAGCGTTGCGGTCGACTCCTTCGCTCTCCTGCGTGGATGATGGCGCTTGTGTTGTGGCAGCTTTCGCCTTGCGGATTGCCTCTTGGTTCTCGACGTATTCTTCCTCCAGTAACAGATGGTCGTGGACTCTTTGCATTCGAAGGTACCTCAGTTTACATCGTGAGGTGGGATAGATAGAAGGCAGCTTTCCCGCAGCACTAGGACCTTGTTGCTTGCGCTTCTTGCGGCCGATTCGAGTGGTAGGCTGTGGAGGCGGCTCGTACTTGGGCTTATCCTTCTGCAGAAACAGTCAGGAGCGGTCTCATAGGGGCCGACTGCTGAGCATACCTTCTTGTCCTTCTCGTCCTTGCCAGCTCCTCCTGGTGGGCCACCGCCCATTCCTGATTGCTGATTGCCCTTCGAGGTGTCAGTTCATGCCTCCTTCCTGACTCGTAAAGAACATACCATGCTGGTTGCACTGCAGACAGGGACAGATAATGCTCAGTCAGTAGTGAGTGCTTCGGTCACAATGGTCGGAGGGATAGGGAAGTGTTGTCGGATGTCGGATGACAGGGTAATGGCGACAAGAACGAAACGACACACGAGGCTGCAGTGCATTACGATGATGAATCGCGCCTGCCAAAGACGCTGCGGCGAAAACCACGCTAATTTGGAAGCCTTAGATGTGAGGCAGCTAGTCGGGCCGACGCAGACTCAGGCACACGTCACTCATTCGAGGTGTGTACTCGGGCTACTGTTTCGGTTGTGCAGTGAGGCTCAGCTGCTGCATGCATGTCTGTGTCTGTTCGTGCCTGTTGGTCCTGAATATCCAAGCTGCTTCTTCAGCCTTCCATCTTTCCACATCTCGGTGACGATACTTGCAAACGGGTTCAGTTCCATCTGCTTACTAGATCTGGCCAAGTACTTGACCTCATTTGCCCATTCAATCGTGTACCAGCCTGGGAACCACAAACAAGTACCCAAGGCCAATCGCCTGTCGAAACAAGCAGCTGTTGCACGCCTAGACCAATAGTCTTCACCACTGTCTCTACTGTCGCTACTGCACATCTTCGCCAACCTCAAGTCATGGCTGGCCACAAAGCTCGGAGGATAGCCAAAGAGTTGGCCGATATTAGATCCGACTCCTTGTCAAAGATCCACGCTGAGACAGTAGGCGACAGCTTGACCAACCTGAAAGGCTCTTTCTCGGGGCCACCAGGCACTCCTTACGAAGGCGGCACATACGAGGTCGCCATCACGATACCTAACGAATACCCTTTCAAGCCTCCCGTGATGAAGTTTACCACCAAGATATGGCATCCAAATGTTTCCAGTCAGACCGTAAGACCACTTCCTGATCCGGCTCTAATACTCACTAACACACAACCAGGGTGCCATTTGTTTAGATACCTTAACCACTGGCTGGTCTCCAGTCCTTACCATCAAATCTGCTATGATATCGTTACAGTCTCTGCTGAGCTCGCCGGAACCCAAAGATCCGCAAGATGCCGTCGTGGCGAGAGAATTGATTAAAAACCCAGAACAGTTCAACCGGACAGCGAAAGACTGGGCAGTTAAATATGCTGGCGCTCCAAAGCACCTGATAGGAGAGGGAAGTGGAGGTGCTACAGCCGAATCCATCGAAGAGGCTGAACGGCAAGAGAAGGAACGAGAAGAAGCTGCCAATCTGGCCGTCTACGATGGTTACAACAAGGAGCTCGTCGACCAGTTTGTCAACATGGGCTTCGATGTACCAAGGGTTGTTGAGGCTTTCCACTTTGTGGGCATCGACAGGAATGATGGCCACTACTACGAACTCGAGGAGGCGTACATCGGAGATATTACTGCTAGGCTCTTTGGCGAGCCATGATGCCAATCGTTGGACTTTTGCGGAGGTGCTCGGCGTTCATACTGACTTGCTCTTGCTGCGTTTAAGGCGAGCAAATCTTGGTACGATGCATCAACTTGTTGATCTTGGTATCAGACCGACATATGAGGGGTTTCGATTGTAAGATGGACATAAAGTACCGGTTTGTAGTGGCTGCTCGATCAGTGCTAGGTAACTTGAATTACTGGACTCGCTCAGGCAACAAGGCGCAAATAACATTCGTTGCTCAACACGAGTTGCATCCCTGATCGACAACTTCGTCCGCCTTCAAGGCAGGGTCTTTTGAATCGTGTAGTCGCTTGCAACTTGTTCGGTTTCTTAGCGACGGGATCAGTAACCTGAGAGATGCTGCGAAATGGCTAACCTGGGAAATCGTGTCTCATGATTGTCGCACAACTTCGTGTTAATTGCTGACACCATCTTGTCAGCAAAACGTGCTGTGTGAGCAGATCCTGAAAACTGCACGAGCACGCTCCAGCCGAGCCCAACGGTACTCAACTCCTATCTTTGCAGTTCACCTTCACTTTGCCAGATCTACATCTCAACCGTAGCCAAGATGATTGAAGACGATGGGTACAGAGCGTCTAGCCAGTACAGACTATGGTCTTTCACACAAGGACAGCTCCACGACCAAAGAACAGAGACCAATCGTATCGCCTCAGAGAAAGTGCGCAGGGCCTTCAATAGGGCGCAAAGCGTAGCCTCCAATGGCGACGGCGAAGACGGTATGCCTCACCCGGACATCAGCACCCTCACCGTTGAGGAGGAACAGCGCATTGTACAATGGGGATGTGAGAAGATCCTTGAGATGAAATCCATCCTTGAACCGTCGCCTCCTTCACAAGTCATTGCCACTGCTATCCAATATCTACGTAGGTTTTACCTCTACAACTCACCCATGACATATCATCCCAAGTCCATCATGGTCTCGGCTCTCTGGATGGCCACGAAAGCAGACCATTTCTTCTACAAGCTCGACAAATACTGCCATAATCTTGGCGTTACGGAAGACGATGTTAAAGCACCGGAATTCCTCATCATGCAGGCTTTGCGCTTTACGCTGGAAGTGAGGCACCCGACGAGGAGTCTCGAAGGAGGTGTAGCTGAGATCCGACTGCATTCTGCCAACTTGAAGTGTTTCAAGGATGTGCCCACCGCCCAGGTCAGAAAGAGGATCGATACAGCCGGTGACAAGGCCCGGCGCCTCCTAGTAGCCGACACCCAAATGACAGATGCATATTTCCTTTATACACCCGCACAGATGTGGCTTGCTGCAGTGCTCATTGTGGACGAGCAACTTGCCATCTCGTACATTGACTACCTATTCGATCGTCTGGGAACAGCAGTCGCACCCATCAAGCAAAAACTCAAGGATACCGTCGCCGAGTGCGCGGAACTCATCAAGTCCTACAAATCGCCGGATAATGACAAGGCTACAAAGACCGAACTGGGTCGCATCGGAAAGAAGCTTAGGAAGTGTCAAGATCCAGAGAAGCTAGATATTGTGCAAGTCGCACGAGCAAAGGCTGCTGAAAAGCGAGAAGGCACGGATAGCGATGTGGAGAAAGCAAACAAGAAGAGAAGATTGGAAAGGGAGAGATTGGAGAAGGATGGCGAGGTCTTTGGTCCGGATCTGAAGAATGTCAAGAGCGGTTGAGGAGGTGAAGCAGACTCATCCTCGTTGCGCCACAGAATGCAGTGCGGCCATGTATCGTCGGCACTTTGTCGGACACTCCTGTTGTAAGGCCGGGGCATCATAATGGACCACAGTTGGCGCCGTTCGAAGTGTCGTGGTAACCTCGACGCTGACAAGGAACAGCAAGCAAGATACGACCAATGAGTTAGCCTGACTCGTCCTGGTGGACGGCGTTCTGTATCTTGTTACGACCATCATACACTCTCAGGTGCAAGGCTACAATGAATGCCCGCCGAACAGACACGACTCTGTCATGAAACGGCAAGCACTACTCCAAATGAACAGCACGTCCCTTCAAAACACGGCAATTTTCAACGGAAATGCCCCACTTGCGGGGAAAGAAATCCGAATGGCCAGGGATTGACTACTACTACGTAGTACTGCTGGACTTGAGCCTCAAAAATCTGTCCTTAGAAAGCAACAAATATTCAAGTTTTTTGCCAGCCCTGAGGCCTCCTAAGCCCCTCGAGATAACCTTGACTCCGAAGAACCATCTGCCATATTGCTGACCATCACGACTTCACTCAACAACCACGAAACCACAGCCACTCCAGCACCTCGACCATCATGTCTAAAACCTACAACGTCGGCGTGATAGGCTACGGCGTAAGTCTCTGTCCCTCAGCAATCCGTCACGGTCCAGCCACATAATGGTCACCGACCAAGTCTCGACACCGAGAAGCACTGCATAGTACATGGCAGTGTGGATCCCCCAAATAATCAGCGTCTACGACCCAGTCAACAACACTCTACGCTCCAGCCTTGACTAACCCTTCACCAGCTCTCTGCCAAGATCTTCCACATCCCCTTCATCAACGACTCCTCCCGTTTCGCCCTCCACTCCATCGTCCAACGGACCCCGAAGCCCAGCGACGACGCCTCCAAGGACTGGCCCCACGCCAAAATCTACCACTCGACCTCCGACCTCTTCGCCGACAAATCCATCGACATGGTCGTTCTAACAACAACCCCGGACTCCCACTCGGACCTCGCCACGCAAGCCATGCGCGCCGGCAAACACGTCCTGGTCGAGAAACCATTCACGCCGACGTCAGCCGAAGCGTACCAGCTCTGCCAAGCCGCGCGCGACAACAACGTGCTGCTCACCGTCTACCAGAACCGGCGGTGGGACGCCGACTTCCTCACGCTCAAAGCGCTGGTCGACGAGAACGCGCTCGGCCGTATCGTCGAGTTCGAGTCGCACTTCGACCGGCACCGGCCCGAGATGCCGGCCGCGCAGTCGTGGAAGACGGACCCGGCGTCGTACTCGGCCGTGTTCGACCTCGGCACACATCTGCTGGACCAGGTGGTCAGCATCTACGGGCTGCCGGCGCGCATCACGGGGTTCGTGGGCACGCAGAGACTGAACAACACGAGCGGGCTGGAGGACTCGTTCACGGCGCTGCTGCATTACAACGGTGAGGGCGGTGCGGGCATGACGGCGACGTGCAAGGCGGCCGTTGTGTCGGCCGAGGAGACGCAGCTGCGGTTCTGGGTCAGAGGCGACAAGGGCAGTTTCAAGAAGTCCGGGCTCGATGTGCAGGAGGACCAGCTCAAGAGCGGGTTGAGGCCTGGAGACGAGGGGTATGGAGTTGAGACTGAGGCGAAGCACGGGGTGGTGACGAGTGTGGGTGAGGGAGGCAAGATTGAGGCGAGGACGGCCAAGCCGGTGGAAAGCATGGGGTACACGGCATTTTATGAGCAGTTTGCGAAGGCGTTGGATGCGCGGGATGAGAAGTTGGTGCCGGTGGATCCGCGGGTGGCGGCTGATGTTATCCGGTTGTGTGAGCTTATGAGGCGGTCGAGTGAGGAGGGCAAGACTTTGGAGGTGTGAGTGGGTGGGGAGTGTGCTTGTAGAGATATGGTATGAATACAGCTTAGCTAAAGGGATGCTTTGTTCTGTCTGTATGTTCATCTGCGGTGGGTTACTGTTACGGCCATCTACCCTGTGAGGAGTGGTGGCCACACACCTGTGGTCGGACTAATCTGACCGAGCAATTCAAACTGCAGTCGTCGGGTACTAACACAGATCCCGGCTCGTTCTCCGCCGTGTATCTCGCTCTACTGACCATAATGCTGATTCGGCTCTTCGGCGTAGCTGCCCATGTATTGGCGAGGGCTGGATCTCACTCTTTACAGTCTCCTATACCGTGACTTTAGCCTGAAAACGCTGATATCTAATCGCGGACCCTGGCTGGATTCACTCATAGAGCGGGGTCGTGCGGTCTGCGTAGGCGACGCTTTGGTCATCGACTGCAACCCTACTGCACGCACTGATGCTCAATCGGGTGTGGCGTGAGCCCTCAGGTATTGATGTCATGGCAACGATGCTCGATGACACAGAACATGGACTAGAATGGAGTAGCTGCAGGTGAGCAGGCCATACGTAGCCGTCGAGCAGGAGCAAGGTAGCGGAAGACAAGCCGCAACCACGACATGAGCTGAAGTGTTGACAGAGGGGCCTGCGGTTTGTCTGGAGTTTGGGAGGTTGCAGAAGACAGAAGCTATCGGGCTGGCTCGTGAGTTGAGGTGCCTGTGGGCAGATAGTGTGCTGAGACAGCTATGTTGGCTGCTGTCGTCCATACTCTTGGTATATGCTCCGTTCGGCCTGTAACTGGACGTAGACGACTGTCGTGTGCCATCAGGGTATCTCGTCCTGATCTTGGATGTGCAGAGCTGGATTGGACTTCGGCGACGCTGGGCCGAGCAATAACAGTCATCGTGAGTTGGGGAAGCGATACACCACCACTGCGTTGGCCAGTAGAGCAGCCACCAGCTCGTCTGAGCTACCCTCACTTCCCCTCTCCCTTGGCAAGCATAGCAGCCCTGGAGCCGGCGGCGTTCTCCTGCTCGATCCTCTCCCTCAGCTCGCGCTCCTCGCTCCAAGCGCGCTGGCTTCTCTCCAAGGCACGGTTCCGCCGTCGCACCATGTCGTTGTACTCGCTCACCCTCTTCTCCGCGAAGATGCAGCCGCCCAGCGTCATGGCCGACAGCTGGATGAAAACCTTGAATTGTACCGTCAGACCTCTGTAGATGGGGTTCAGGCGGACGAGAGCGAAGTGGCTGAGGAAGGAGATGCTGCCAAAGCGGAGGGCGCCGCTGGCGAAGCCTTGGGCGGCGATGGGCGTGATTGCGTCGGGGGGTGCGATGTTGGTGACATTGGAGGGGGGAGGCATGGCGGTGGTTGGTGGGCGAGAGAGAGAGAGAGAGAGAGAGAGGAGAGGGGGGTGGGCTAGCTAATGCGAGAGCTGGAAGTTCAAGCTTTGAAGCTCGGTCAGTCAGTCAGTCGATCTTGAGTTCATCACTACCTAGGTACCTACCTTAGCTAACCTACCGTATTCATGCTTGCCAGTGGTCCCCACTAATTTCGTGCACGTCACTCCACCCCGAAATCTGCGGGCGATGCATGTGCTCCAGGGCTTGGGGAACTTTTTTTGGTTGATGGCCTGCAGATACCTAGATATCTTGCGACTTGATTTACACCCTCCTTACGCGTGATATCTGCCAAACTATTCACACAGGTCCTGTCGCAAACACACTGACTTCCCTGCCGTGAGTATGGCGCCCGTCAAACCAGCAAAGCGCCTCGCGCGCAAGTCCGCGACGAGTGGTCCCTCCAAGACGGCGCGCAAAGGCAGCACCAAACTGCCGGCCAAGATGTCCAAGCAAATCAAGACCAAGCCGGGCGCCCAAGCTCAGAAGCCCAAGAAGAAAGCCGTCACATACACCGAGAAGCAGCTGAACCTGCCCGTCCTGAACTCCATCGTGCCCGCCAACGCGAAGACGGTCCACAAAGCAGGCGGCACCGGCAAGAAGAAGAACAAGGTCTTCGTCGATGACACCGAGAGCATGATGACCATCCTGGCTATGGTCAACGCCGAGAAGGAGGGCCAGATCGAGAGCAAGGTGGCCAAGGAGCGTCAGATGGAGGAGATCCGAGACGCCAGGCGGAAAGAGGCCGAGGTGAAGGAGGAGAAGAGGAGGGGGAAGCTGGAGAAGGCCAAGAAGGAGATCAAAGACGGCGGCAGGAAGCGTGGCAGGGCAGACGGCCAGAAAGAGAAAGACACCGAGGCGCCCAGAGGCAAGGGCAGACAGGCGCACGAAGGCAGGCCAAAGAGGAAGAGCGTCTCGTTTGCTTGAGACTTGCATGCCACTCTACATGTCTACACTTCTATCCCTGCTTGGCTTGCATCATGCCGAAACATGCATCCTCCTCCTCATCGGGTCGAACCACGGCTTCACTGCGTCTCTCTTCGCCGTGGTGATCTCCCCCTCAGGCAATGGGTGCTTCTTCGAGTAATGCTCCTGGTCAACATCCCGCGCCATCTTCTGAAAGAACGCCGTCGTCGCGTCTGCCATCCACCTTCCTCCGCCCCGCTTGAACCAGCTGAGATGCCCCCCTAGGCTGGTCGTGCACAGAACCCCATACGGTGTTTGCAGGAATTCCTGCCGTGGGATGGCTGCATCCCACACGATCGGGTCGTCTTCGGCGCTGATCGCCAGGAAGGGCACTCTGATCGCGAGGACGGAGTCGGTCGACGACGCGTCGCGATAATATGCTTGCTCCGTCGGGTATCCCCACGTCGGGCATTGGATGGCTCGATCGAACTCGTGAAGGAATTGCACCTTCTCGACTTCTTGTGCGTCGATGGCCGAATTCTTCAAGATCATCTCTTTGTGGTATCCGTACAGCTTCTTCAAGTTTGTACCCATAGCTCGTGAGTATACATTTCTCCTGAACCATGTGCTTTGCAGTCCCGCGTTGCTGACGTCTAGAGCCCAGGGGTTGGAAAGAGCCACGGCAGCTTTGAACTGGCAGTCCGCGCCTTCCTCACCAAGGTAATTCGTCAAGATGTTGGCGCCGAGTGAGAACCCGACCCCGTACAGAGGTCGATTGGGGAATGTCTCCCTGAGCCATTGGACCGTCTGACGCAGGTCCCAAGTGGACCTGGCGTTGAAGAGCACCGGTGTGGTAATCTTGGACTTGGCGCAACCACGAGAATTCACCACACAAGCCTCCCAACCCCCTTCCTCTGTCACTAGCGGTGCCAGAACCGAGCGAAGATACAACTCGTATGAGCCTCCACTGAGACCGTGCAGACAGACGAGCATAGGTTTCGAGTCATCTGATCCGATATTGCGAAAATCGTCGTTGGTAAAGTTCGTGGTTCGTGGCAGGATGGTGTCCTTAGGTTCGTACGGCTTGACCACGAAGTCCACTGCAAAAGTGCCCGGGTAGGCTGGGTCTTCTTGCTCGAACAGCCATCGTTTGTAGTAAATCGGGCTAGACTTTGACTTGAGCACCGTCCATATCGTTTGCAGATGGCCGTTGAAGAGGAATGGGTTCAGCCGGCACGATGGTAGAACAGATTTGCACAAACCGGCCAAAGAAGTTTCTTCGCCTTCTTTGGTCCTTAACCGTATCGAATTCTTGCCATAGTAGAAGCTTGTCGTGGCTCTGCCCAAGATTCGTGACATGTTCGTGATGATCAGGAAGCCGGCCACTCCTACAAAGACTGTGCCTACCACCGCCGATGCCGTGATGTCGCTCGAGCTGGAGCTGGTCATTATTGCTATGTGTAGGGTCTCGGGAAAATTATAGCATGGTTACGAGAGAACAATGTTTTGTTCACGAGCCGCTTTAGTACTTCAAACTACTTACGTCCGTCGGCAATCACATGCTGCTACATCACTGGCCTCCCACTACCTCGGTGGGCATCGCCAACACCGACGAGATCCAATTTGTGCAAGAGAAATTTGGCTTCATAACGACCGGTACGCGGTTCGTTCCCGCAAGGCATCAAGGCTGCAGTGGCTGCAAACACTCCTCTCATTGGTTAAGGACCATCAACCACACTGCCACACGCCGAGTCGTGATATGGTTGCCTTCTTCGTGTCAGTACCCTGTAGAGGACTCCAGTAATTCGCCAATCTATTTCGCAGTAGAGGGGGGTATCGGATTGGTGGGGACAGGACCGATAGGACGCGTTTTGTGACAGCGACCAAGGTTACGCATGAGATGAGGTTGGTTGGCAGGGTTGTTGATCTCAGCAGCGTGGCCTTGGGACTATCTGTCAAGACGTCGAGGTCTATGCTGCTGCTTGAATGCAAGTAACTTTACGCGACTCGCGACTCTATCTCAAGGAAGGTACCCTCCGGCGCGCCACTGCCCAAAATGCCTTACTACAATCAGTATCAGGCGGCTCAGCCGTTCCCGCCCAATTACCAGCAATCATTCCAGCAAACACAACCCCCAAATGTCGCCACTCCCAACCGAGTGCAAGTGATACTACCCCCTCGGCAGCACCCAGCTTCTTCACCATCACAACCGCAATCGCAATCACAGGCAACTTACTATCCTGTGCAGCAACAGCAACAGCAGTACTACCATTTCGAGGGGCCGCCAGCTAATCAGTGGAATCAGCAATACTTCGCACAGCAGAACCAACAAGCGTATGCCTACAGTCAGCAGGTTCAGCAGAGGTATCAACCCCCTCCACCGCCCCGGGTGATTGTACCCCCACCTCCAAATCAGAATCATCGGCCTAGCCAGAAACCGTATTCACCACCATCAATTCAGGTGAAGCAGGAGGTGCCTTCGCCGGCCCAGATGCCTCCAAAGCATTCTGCGCCTCGGCCTCATGTTCTCAAGGAAACCAAACCCAATATCTCGAAACCGACAACCCCAAAGATGGAGCCAGATGTTGAACCAACAATACTCTCAACTCAATACCCCAGCCTGCTGTTGAATCTTGCCGATGAGTACATCGAAGCCTCGAGAAAGCTGGAGCACAGAAGCAAGGACTACTATCGTCTGGTATCCACAGCGCTTGGATGTATGGAAGCAGCTCTGAAGAACTTCAAGCTTACTCCGCTACGCGAAGCACAGCTTTCCCTCAAGTATGCACAAGTACTGCACGACGAAACGAAGAACCTAGGTGAAGCTGAAACTGTTCTCACTAAATCGATCGACCTTTGCGAAAGAATGAGGTTCATCGACCTTAAATACGCCATGCAACTCCTGCTGTCGAAGATTCTATTTCGGTCAAAGCCCCGAGCTGCTATGAAACACCTTCAAGGCATGATACAAGACATCGAGACGTACCGACATATTGCCTGGGAATACTCGTTCCGACTCCAGGCTGTCTTCTTCTGTACAGAAGCAGCGGAGCACTCAAACCACCACGGAGCATTGCATCAACTTGAACGAATCCAACACATTGCCAAGATGAACAGCGACCATGCGATATACGCCTACGCTGCAATCCTGGAGTCACTCCTCCACCTCCGCACGCACACTCTTGATAGCATATCTAATTCACAACAAGCCATGGCCAAAGCAAGGAGTCTCCAACTAAACCCAGACGTTGAGCAACATCTGCAAATGCCTGTGTTCATGGACATCATCGACCTGCTCTGGAGCTTGAATACTGCTAACGAAGGTGAAGTAGAGCAAAAGAGGAAGAACCTGAAAGACACACTTTATAGCAAGTCTATTGACAGAGATTGGACGGCTGATGAGCTGACGTGGGTCCGTGTCAACCCAAGTTCGCTAAAAGGAATTGCTACCCAAGAGGGAGGCTTGGTACACGAGCAAGATGGGAAGTATTACATTGCTCTATCCTGGATGGGTAAGAAAGAGCTCGAGGCGATTGGCTTCCTGTTAATGGGTGTATCGATTGTGCAACAGAATCACACCCTCAAAGGCAAAGCGGAGAGATTCATTAACGAAGGCTACCTTATCCCTACCGAGGAGATCATTGAACAGCAGCGTATGCTCAGTGCGAGGGATGAGCGGCTAAAACATCGCGCACATTTGCTAGGCCTACACCTCAAGATAGAGGCTGGTTTTATGCTCTGTTCGAATGGACAGTGGAACAAGGCCGGACAACTCTCAAAAACACTTCGGATGCATCTCAAACAAGTCAAAGGCGCAGCACATACTGAGCTTGAAGCAATGGTTTGCTACCTCGAAGGCTGCATCCTGCACGGCATGGGAAAGCTAGACGGGGCGCTTCATTACTTCCAATCCAAGCCGCTTGCCATTCAACCAAAACAACCCAGCTCTTCGCCAATCAGCAAGTCCCATACCCAGCAGGAAAGTCGCATGCACCAAGACCTTCGCACTCTTGCGGCGATGAATTCGGCGCTTATCCTCCGCTCGACTCTTCATCCACAGCACCAACGTCTGCAATCCCTGATGGTCGCGATATCAACACATGTCAGCTCCGCCTCGTCACCTCTCATCTCAGCCGCTTACTCCCTCCTTTCATGCACGGCACCAAACACGACTACCATTCAGACGAAACAGCTCCTTAACTCTGCTTTGAACATAGCAAAGCAAATGGGTAACAATCAGATCATCAGTCTTACTCTTACGTTTATGCAGGATAAGTTCTTCCGTGGAGGAGTACAAAATGTTCAAGCTGTGAAATGTGCGAAGGCTGCAGCTCACCAAGTTAGGACAAGATGGGGTAGTCCTCTCTGGATGGCTGTTAGTGGCATGCTTGAGGTTGAGAGTCTTGTATTGCAGCAGGATGTCAGCAAACAAGAAGAGATAGAGAGGAGGAAGATGGATGTGCAGAAGGCGTGGGCAACTGTGCCGGAAGACGTGAAACAGGCAATAGGTCAAAGATAATGATGGAGACCTATGATCCCATGAAGAACAAAGGGCAACGGTGAGCGACGTCTCAGATGATATGCTCAAGAGTCGCAGATACTAGCGATGCATATGTGTCACCAAGGACCAAGAGGACAACGCCACCGAACGTGCAAGTGAAGTCTCTAAGGACTCCGAGATCTGAGAGCACCGGAGATCATATACATGCTAACATTGAAGCAATGTAGCAAAGTCTCAGGTCAACTTCCCACACATCCGCTTCTGCAACTGAATCGAAGTCGGCTCAACCTCAAATGACCGTGCCGTCTTTCGCCTGCCAGATATCACCTTGTGCTGTCATTACGCTTGCCCATAGTGCAACATATTAGCCAGAATCGAGAATATCGTACCACCACTGATGCAAGTCCTACACCGAGACGTTACTGAAGCACTTTTGAAGTCTGACGTCGAGCTCGCTACCTCCCCTATCTGCTTTCAAGCATGAGTATGAAATGGACACGACGCTTCTGTGATGGGTCTGATAGCAGCTCGTGAGGCCAGTAACCGAAGCCAAAGCCAGCAGCGATCTCTCGTTGATCCTGCACCGATTGTCCTCAAATGCCTCTTCCTCTTCCTCAGTCGTGCATTCTACTTCTTCCCATCAAGACAGCACAGTCGCAATCGATGAGAACTCCTCCTACTCATAACGTCCCCGATCCAGTACTCTCGCAGCACGCCAAAAGCCGCTGCGGCCAAAGTCAGGGAAAGACGACTCGGTTCCCTGCTGACCTCAAGCACACCGCCCCTCAACCGCAATGCACATCCACGAACTGCCACCCGAGGTCCTCACCCGGATCCTCAAGTATGCCTGTGGCTGCAACCCCAAGCGCGGCGCCGCCCGCACGAACGGAGTGAGATGCGAGATCGAGTCCGTCTGCAAGGCGTGGTGCAACATCACTTTCAACATCTGGCTCAAGCGGCTAGATGTGAAGTACAGCAAGCGCGAGCGGAAAGACTGGTGTCGCGTCTGGAGAGAAAACGCCGAGAGCAAGGCGCTGAGCGGGCCTGAGTCGAGAGTGGATTCAGAGGAGTCGGCTGGGGAAACAGAATCCGGAGAGTCGGTGGTGTTGGGGTCGCAGGATTCAGAGACGTCGGAGGATGAGGGTTGAGCGTGCTTGTGAGGGGTGCTGGGGACGAGGATTTGCTGGGCTCAGGGTGTAAGAGGCAAGTGCGTGGAGCTGCGGGCTGTGGTGGTGGTGGTGGTGGTGCTGCTGCTGCTGCTGCTGTGGCTATCAGGGTTCATGCGCCACAAGGACGAGTTGGAGCTGGGAGAGGTCCGAGCCGTATCCTCTCATCGCTCAGATGGCATCCGGAGGATCGAGTGCGTGACGGTTAGCTCCTGAGAGTCTCAGACCTTGGTGGCCACGCGGTCGCACATGTGTCCTGGACTAGAGCTTCCCCGGTGACAGCATATATGTTGCCGACACACAACAACGAATCTTTTCTTGGGAATCACGGCGAATGTGCTGGTCGAGCAAAGGGTACCGGGATGTAAATCGCGTGGCAGAAAACATGAACATGTTCACTCTGGAAAATCTGCTTTGATTGGAATCGGTGGGTGGCGCTAACGCAGGACTCCTGTTCCTTGCACGCCTGGTTTCTGAAGCTACGAATGGAGAAAAAGTACTGCGTATCAGGGCGCATCGTGGTTTCGGGTTTCGGAAGTGGTGCGCGTGCTCTGCTCGAGTTCAGACAGGAAGAGGTACTATCGTTTCAAATAGGGGCTCGAGTCTCGGTCATTCGCAAACAGAAGCTCAAATGTCGAGCTTCTGCAACTTAGCATTCACACTGGCCGTTCCACAACACTCGCCACCCTTGCCAACCTCCATCTCCACACTTCCCCCTTGCTGATGCACCACCTCCTCCGCCCTCGTGCTCTTGTTGAACGCCTGCTCACTCGGCGGCACATCCAGACCCGGATTCTTGTCAAAGAAGTTCACCGGCTTCAAATGTACCGAGATCTTCTCACACGGCATGACCGGGAAATCCTCGATTCTGGGGATATGGTTGATTCCAAACTGCACGAAGACGACGAGATCTTCGCCGTGCTTGCCGCCAGCCACATCGTCTTTCCTGTCGGCCCACGACCGAACACCGGTGCCACCGCGGGATTGGTTCGTGTACCAGCCACCCGCGTAGAGTTCGCGGTCTGCGTATTTGGTGACGTAGATGTTGTTGCTGGAGAACTCGGCGCGTTTGTAGTTGAACGATTCCGGGGCACTCAAGATTTTCTGAAATGGAGGAGCCATGATCTTGTAGCCGATCTGCTTGCCGTTGATTTTGTTCTTTTGGTTGGGATTCACGATTTTGAAAGTACGGTTCGCGTCCGGCGCTAGGTCGAGACCTGACGAGTGCGTCACGAGGGTGTCGGTAGCGGTGTAGCCTGTGCCGTGGGGGTTCAATTCGTTGATTGGCATGGGGTGGGCTTCGGAGTAGACGAGTTGGTTTCCTTCCGTGAAAGAGCCGATGTTTGGGTCGATCCGGAGCGAGAAGACATGCTGGTGATGTGTGGCTAGAACACCTGGGTGAACGACAGTTCCCCAGGGAACACCTTCGCCGTCCTCACCGCAAAGTTCGTGATCTATTGGTTGCGTAGATAGTACGCCTGTGGCGCGGACTTCGTAGGTAAGTTCGCCAACCTGGTTGAAGATGTAGGCGAGGATGTATTCATAGTTGCTCACTGTGATGATGGTCTGAAGGACAAGTTCTCTGTTTCGGGTCACGGCCGCTCGGCCTGTCCGGTAGTTGGTATGCTTCCAGCCAATGCCCCCATCTTGCTCGTGGATGCAGACGCAATTCTCGACGGGCACCGATGTGCCTTTGTCATCCGCTATTGTGGATGAAATGTACTGGATGTTGCCTAAACAATCACACCCTAGCGCAAGGTTGTTTGCACAAACACCGGCACCTACATCGCCAAGGTCGAAAGCAGATTTTCTGAGGAAAGGCTGACGAGGATCCGCGTAGGGAATGTTCATATCTGATAGAGAAACTCTGTAAAAGAGGGGCCTCCCATCGTACTGGACGTTGAAGAGGACAGGACCTTCACGAGCGTTATAATGCAGGTGGAACTGCCACTTCTGCCATGATATGGTCTGCATGGTGTTGTTGCCTATTGGCTTGACAGTAAATGACGCGCCCTCGGGTTGAACCACGTGAAGCGGTTTCAGATCCTTCCGTAGGTCTTGGTGCTCGGAAATATATTCGTTAGGTGGTACTGGCTTCCAAGCTGACGTGGGCTTGATGGTGTTGTCTTTGCCAGTCGGCAAAAGGTCGATACGAATGACCTTGTAGGTATTGCATTCTAGGACAGGTGAGATCGGCAGGGGAAAAGCGTAGTGACAGGAATCAACTTCGGATGCATTGGAGGGGTCGCGCATGTAGAGAAAGACTTGGTAGTAACGCTCATCATCATTGATACCGTCCGATCCTTGTCATGTTAGTAAGGCGCAGTAAGTCATCAGCAATCGTACCGTAGATCCATGGGTCAGCACAAATGACGCTGCCTTCTGGTAATCTGAGCTTGGCAATTTCTGCTTTGACACCTTCGTCCCCGAGAGCATTCTTCTCGATAAGCAAGATTTCTTCATAGTCACCGTTGCCGTGGATGTTCGCGCCAAGTCTAACGTTGTTCTCAACTTTGCCAGTCGAGAGATTTATGATGGCTTCATGGAAACGGTCCTGGACAGGTTAGCCTGACCTACCACTCCTACAACGGTGGAGACATACAGTATTACGGATGTAGTACGATGTAAATGCTTTGCGGTCGATGTGTGGCAAACTCCGCCCCTCACGCTCGGCCTGGAAATACGGAAGGAGCAATGCTTTTGGTGGCTCATCGAGTGTGATCGTCTTGAACCGTATATCGGTATGCTCCGGCCATAGCGCACGGATGAGCTCGGAAGCGTACGAGATCTCTTCTGGCCCCAGAGCACAGACAGGATGGGCGGCATGATGTTTAGTGGCAGCGGGCGCCGGAGTGGACGATTGCTGCATTTGTGTCGCCATTTCTGGAAATTGAAGGGTTAGTCTAGGACGGAGGATGAGCAGAACAGGACTGAGAGATGTTGACAAGTTATTAAATATCAAGAGGAGACACTAAGGCCAGCATGCTTATCTTCGATGTATCAAAGTACCCCATCTCGACCACAATAGGAACACGGAAGCGATGCAGAATGTCCGGGTATTCTTGCCTAGCTAGGTCTAGCTATATTTACCAGAAGTTGATGGGCTCGGACTTGCGCGCGACAGCAGGACAAAACCATATATAGCAGGTACGGCTGAGCAGGGTGTTTCTTGGTGCCATAGAACACGGACGAGGCAAACCTTGTCTATACAACCTGCGCATACACTTAGCTGCTTGTTAAGGATCAGACAGGATCGAAAGAACCTACCTTTTCATAGCCTTCGTCGCCTGGCAAGCCGCTCTAAACCGGCAATCTCACGAGGTATCGCGGCTTCCCCTGCCCAGCATTTCCAGCAGAGTCGGACCAGAGCTCTCCAAGCTTTGACTTAGCCTGAGGATCCGTCAACATAATCTTCGAACCTAGCATGAATCGACCACGGTCCAACTCCAGTAGTTCTTGGACACCGATTAGGTGCTCCGGATATCCGTGACCTGGAGTATTATAGGGCGGATGCCAGTTTGCCCTCTTTCGGCAATTGATCTGCTCGATTAGTTCCTCGAAGGTCATATCGCATGGTGCATGCTGAACGTTGAACTTGTCGTTCTGCGTCGTAACAATGTTGCAGACTGGTGGGTATTTGCTGATCACGTTGTCTCTGAAAAGATGAATGGTCACGTTTCGTCGTGGAAAGATGTAGCCTGCGCTCCGATCGGGAAAGGTGGCTAGTTGACCCTTGACTCTGTTACCCTCAAGAGGCTCCTCGGCATCATCGTTCGTGCCACCAAAGGAGTGAGAAGCTGGCGGAGGCGGACGTGGTGGAGCCCAGGAAGGCGCGGCCGGACCTGGCGCGGGTGGTGGAGGAGGACCTGAGCTGTATGGGGGCGGGGCAGGGGTACATTGATACCAGCCCGACGCTGGGGACGCTCCAAAGGGACAAGGTGGTGCTGTGAACGGATTAGGAAGGCCAAATGGGTGCACTGATCCAGGAACACAATTACCAGGGAACCCGAATTGGCTAGGCTGAGGCGGATCAAAGGGTGATCCAGAAGGTACGGCGCCATCCATTGGTGGTCCTCCATCTGGAGTGACATACTTGTATCGTGTTTTTCCGAACATGTCGCTTGCTGGAGGGAAGGGCATGGGCATTGGCGCTTGTCCAAATGGCATGGGGGGAGGAAAAGGGAACATCTTGACGATTGCGCTGAAGAAGACGGACTTGTAGGTTTGAGTGCGTATTGCTTCGAAGGTGTGATACTTGACTTGCTTATATCATGATGGAGAGTCAGAGCTCCTTCTTATACAACGTAAGTCCTGCGCAAGCGAAGTGCGCCTCGATGGCTATGACACGACACTGGATGACTCGTGTAAGGTGATATCTCTCTCCGATTACCCGGCATGTCTCGTAAACACAATCATAATCTATCGCGTTGGTCGTTGTGCGCAAGATTCGCCATCGAAACAAACAGTGCCAGCTGTGACTATCCAGTTTATTCGTGGCTGATCCTTTGTCAGTAGGGGAAGATGCGGCATTTGTCCGCTTCGACCTGCTAGGCGTACATGAGAAACAGCTTCCATTGACACTAAGACGTGACTCGAACAGACATCAGCATGACTGCGGTGGAAGGCGAAAAGAAGTGGTCAAATACTGGTTTGGTGTGGGACAAACAGGCGGTCGCACCTTTGATACGATACCAACAACAAGCGAAGATGCTATGGCTGACTGTGACCTTCGAAGCTGGTTCATAAACTTCGTGTCTGTTTCGATCTTCTGTTGTGCACGAACAGCACGAAGATACAATCGGAGGTCAGACTCATCCAGCAGCAACAACAGCCAAACCATCGTAGATCTTGCGTTTGACTTGGGTAAAGCTGTCGTTTCGCATGACTGTATTGACCGGTGGTCCTTCAACCACGATCCTGCCACTGGCAAGTTTTCTCACAGCAACCATCTCATCAATGAGCAATGTACCTTCGCCTCTAAAAACAGCGGAGTGACCACTGTCCCGCATAAGTCGTCTTAGATCGGCGAGGCGCAAGTCACCAACATGAATTGGTTGTGTCACTACTCGGAGCGACGCTGCTGCGGTTATGGGTATAGCATCGAGAACGGGCTCAACTTGTGACTTGTTGGCTTCGCTCTCCTGCTCGACCTTCTTGGATCCACCATCGAGCTTCACTTTCTTCAATCCGGCCTCTTCAGTCGGCACCGGCATTGCCTCTGCCCGGAGCTGGCCAGATATCGTCACAATCGACATATTTCTGACGTTCTGCCACTGTAGCCGCTTCACCAAGTCCCTTGTCAACTTCACAGTCCAAGCATTGGTGTCGACACTAGCGTCAATCATATCGCCAATCTGAGGCGCATATATCTCTGCATTCGACTCGCTCTCTACACCATCTACCTTTATACCGAGCAAATCTTTGCAATCTTTTGCTAAGGCTATGGTCTCTGATGCGGAGCCACCAACAAGTATCAGTTTCTTGGGGTTGATGAGTGGTATCAACATTTGTAGACTTCGTTGATCGTGCAGTCCAGCGAAATCGACGAAGGCTAGTCGAGCCTGGAAATTGATGCGCTTTTCTTCATAAACAACCTTGCCTGGGCCGTGCTGTTCGGTCCCCGCGCCTTCAGCTTCGACCTCCGAGTCTGACTCGTCTGATGAAGCGTCATCGTCGGCAGCGCCGTCTGGGGCTGTCTCCGATCTTTGCTTCTTGTTCGGTCTTGCTTGCTTTGTTTTGTCCTCACTCCACTTCCTTTTCTGTCCGAGCACGGCGTTGTTCTTCTCCTCAGTCATGGCCTCTTGTGCTTCTCTCTCCTCTTCTCGCAGGAAGTCCTCGGGTTTGATGAAGTCGCCAAACTCGTCGCCTCTCTTCTTGGAATGGGTGTAGGGGAAAACAGCGTTTCGTCCTTTCTTGTTCCTGACATCGTAATCGAAGACGTCCTTCTTGCGCAAAAGAATGCTGACACCGAGGTCTTCGTCACTCAAGGCAACTTTGTTCCTGTTGCCATGCGTTAAGGCGGCGGAGATATTGAGCACTCTGCCTTGCTGCTCATCTTCTTCGTCTTCTGATTCCGAAGAGCTCTCGTCATCGTCGTCCATCGCTTCTTCCGCGTCAGCCAACTGTCGGCCGTCACTTGTCAACAACGAATCTCTGATCTGCTTCTGAGTTGCCATGTATTGCTGGTATTTGGATAATTCGGCTTCGTTCAGTGCTACCCTTTTCGCGTCTCTGAACACAAGCTCCCTTCCAGTATGAATCTGCTCAATTTGGTCGCCAGCCAAGGACTTCTCCAGAGCAACACCATTAAGACGCTCTATCTGCCACTGCCACAAGGTTGAAGCAGTGGCCATGTCTTTCGTGTTCTCTGTGCTCATTCGCTCGGTCAAGATGACCACGTTATCCCCATGTTGTGCAATGTGTTCCAGCGCAGCTCTTGAGTAGCCCCACTCGCTTGATAGATCGCTGGCAATGATCACACGTGGCCCCTCAGCCTTTAAGACCTTTTCCAGACGATTTTCTGTCTCGACGATCTTCACGTGTCTGAACTCAAAGGGCCGCGAAGGCTTCGCAGCTGCATTAGCCTGCCTACTCCTTCCTCTCTTGTGGCCCTTAACCACGGTGTTTGTGTTTTCTTCGTCTCCCTCGAATTCTCGAACAATGCTGTCGTCCATCCACTCGAGCAAACTTCGTGCGTGTCGAAGGGTCGCGTGGGCAGATTTGGTGGCGATGTAGACCTTTGCATTCTTGAAGTTTTCATCGTTGCTCGCCTCTTGCCAGACCTTCTCCAACAGCCAGGCGAGCTCCAGAATGCGAGCACTGGAATCAGTCGGTATCAGTACTGAACCTCCTCTTGACAGACAGCTGCGGATGTGGCCTAGAAGAGCTTCGTCTCGGGCCTTCTTACCGCCCGAGATTGCTACTTTGTCGCCGTTGACACTGCTACACACTAGAGCAGTAGGCTTCCGCAAGGCTTCACTGACCTCGGAACCACCGATGCCTTCAAACCATGCCGCTCCTGCGATGACGTTCTCTCTTGCCTGATGCCAATCGACTGCATAGACGATGCTCTCCATGCCATGGTGTATGTGCCAGATCGTGCCACCCAATGTATGTCCGGCATTGTATGCTGTCAGAGTAAGTCCCTCGAGAGGAGCAGAGAAGTAGGAGGCGGCCGGTTGATGTGGCTGTGAGTACTTGAGAGGAGTGATGGCGGAGAAATAGGTGTTGATCTCCTCGAAGATTGGCGCTTCTCGCAGGATATTGGATCTTGTGGCATCGTCGATCGCAGTCTCATCCTCGGGGGAAGCAGAGGCTGGTATAAAGGTCGCAGCTGCCGGTGCCGAAGAGTACAGGTCCTGCAACGTGGTTCGACCGAAGGCTATCACAGGAGCTGTTGCATAGACGGGGATTTGTGAAAAGAGAGGAATGTGCTTGCAGCAGTGTGCATAGGCACCAAGATGGGCAACGGTGGCATGAGTAAGAAGGATGAAAGACAGTGTTGAGACATGCTTTTCTAATTCTGCGAGCTGCCTGGTATCAAATCTCTCATCCCAGCCAACGTCGACCAGGATCTTCACGCCTCCATCGAACTCGAGTATGGACTGAGAAGCACGGGATGTGCTCTGCGCTCCCGACAGTGCTGTGAATTGAAACATGACCGCAACCTCTGATCATGTTTTGCGGCCTTCAGACATTTCAAGTCGGTGGGCAGAAGACGCAGAGGCCGACAGGTATGGCAATGTAAGGAGGGACAGAGAAGTAATAGGCGAACAATATAGCAGATGCATTGTTGACATACAAGGAAGGGGTGGAGCGGAGACATCGCAACTGCGCGTGCGGCAAGCAAACAGTGCAAATCGTGTCAGTCGCTCGCCAGTTGCGCCCACCCTACCGTATCTTGACTTACCCACATATGGCTAGCTCCCGCTTATAGATGCCGTAGCTTCTCATCCAAGACTGACGTCGCCTCGGCTCCGATGGCGTGCTGCAGAAAGTTTCTGAGTCGCGACAGCGAAGATGTTCTTGCCGGGCACTCCACTGTCGGAGAGCACTGCATACTAGTATGACTGTATGCAGAAAGTTGCAAATGGCCCTCGCGCATTACTGAAGTTGGACTTTCCTCCTTATTGTACAAAACTTGTCTGATTTGATTGATTGCGACACGCATTTGAAATCTGTACAGCTCGACTTATTCCTCCAGAATGAATACAGCCAACGGCAGAAGCATGCCCCTCCGTCAGTCTTACCCCAGCACCCCCCACTCCGTCCCGTGAATGAACGGCTACTAAATCCCGTAGAGACTGTCTCCCAGCAACCTGAAAACAAGTACTCGAAACTGGTTAGCGAACAGCAATATGCCATCGTGCCTTCCTTCACCCTCGAGTCCGGCGTCACACTACACAATGTGCCAGTCGCATACACGACCCGTGGCCAACTATCAGAGACCGGCGACAACGCGTTAGTGATATGTCATGCTCTCAGCGGCAGTGCAGATGTGGCCGACTGGTGGGGACCGCTGCTGGGTGGTCCAGGACAAGCCTTTGACTTGACAAGATTCTTCATCGTATGTATGAACAGTCTGGGCAGTCCCTACGGCAGTGCGAGCCCGATGACATACAAAGACGGCGCGGGAGAAGACAGATACGGGCCTGAGTTCCCTCTGACCACCATACGAGACGACGTACAGTGAGTGCACCAGAGTTGCGGGTGGCATGGCACATACTGACATGCTCCAGCATCCACAAGATCGTCCTAGACAGCCTCGGCGTCAAGCAAATAGCTGCCGTTGTCGGTGGCTCCATGGGTGGCATGCTCGTCCTGGAATACGCATACTTCGGTAAAGACTACATTAAATCCATCGTCCCCATCGCCACTTCAGCAACACATAGCGCCTGGGGAATCAGCTGGGGCGAAGCACAAAGACAATCCATCTACTCCGACCCCAAGTACGACGACGGCTACTACTCCCTAGATGACCCTCCATCCGCCGGCCTAGGCGCAGCTCGCATGTCAGCCCTTCTCACCTACCGAAGCAGGGACTCGTTCGAAACAAGATTCGGCCGGAACACCCCCGACCCAAGCAAGAAGCAGAACATCAACTCGCCACAGCGCAACGGCGAAAACCAGAACGAGCATTGGAGCATCCACAACCACGGCCACACAAGAGCCAAAGGCTCAAGAACATCCAGCCGACCAGGAACAGCAGGAGACACTCCTCCCGAAACCCCTGCCGCAACCGCCCTGGTCCAAGACCCACAATTCAGCGGCACTACCAAAATCGAAGTTCCTGTGCCCGTAGTAAGCCAGAACTCACGAAGACCGACTACGCACTACTTCTCCGCCCAATCCTACCTGCGCTACCAAGGCACGAAATTCGTCGGCCGCTTCGACGCAAACTGCTACATCGCCATAACCCGCAAACTCGACACCCATGACGTATCTCGCGGCCGCGCACCAAGTGTGAGAGACGCGCTCTCCAAAATTGAGCAGCCAGCCCTTGTCCTCGGTATTGAGTCAGACGGTCTCTTCACGATCGCCGAGCAACAGGAGATAGCAGAAGGAATACCCAACGCGCGATTCGGCAAGATCGATAGCCCGGAGGGTCACGATGCGTTTCTGCTGCAATTCGAGCAGGTCAACAAGTATCTACTCGACTTCTTCCGGGAGGTGCTGCCTGAGATTATGGAAGGGCCAGGAATCACAGGAGCTGACGGCGCCTTCTCAGATGGTGCAGGCAAGCTGACCAAGTCAAGTACATTCGGAGAAGCTGAAGTCGAAGACTTGACGGCGTGGTAGGAAGAAAGACCCTTTGGTGTGGGAGGCTGATTTACTAAGCGGTGCGGTGCGGTACGATATCTTGATCAGTTCAACTCTGACTTGATGTTGCTCCGCTTTTTAGATGCGAGCGTGTATGTACATTGTCGTCGGCTGAGGCCGCATTCACAATACCCTGGGAGCAGTTTTGTAGATATGGTAGAATGCAAAAGAATTTCTGTAATGTGGTGGTTTTTCTTCTGCTTTTTCTATCTTGTCTATCTCTATGGCTATATGTGCCATGTCAAGCCCAGGGTCTATGCTTCTATGTCGTATGAACTCCCTCGTCTTACCTCGCTGGTGAGCTCCAGGGAAACGACTTTTTCCTATTCTCAGTTCATAACTTTGCGCGATCCGTGCTCATGTGTCTCTTGCTTCTTTCGCGACTCCCTTTGTTTCTCCTCGCACCACGCTATCTTCTTGCTCAGAATGAATTTGCTGTCAACACTTGTTTCCCTGAAACGCCAATCGCTTTTCGTATCATATATTCCCTGCCTATACCTTCTGTCCTCGCGTTTTGGCCCGTTTCGCAATTCCTACTTGCATGTCTTCACCGACTTGGTCTATCATCCATTCTTCCCAAGTCAGAGGCTCCCCTTGGGGACCAAGCCGCCCTATTCGCCGACCTGGTACCTGTCCCACGCCCTGTCTCCTGTCATTCCACCAAGGCGGAGCATCGACATCCGCAAGGAGCTTATAGTTGTCCCACGCAGTGCCGTGGCCTAAATCAACAGCCAGCTCTTGAGTCTCTTTGAGCAAAGCCATCATGCCGACCATTCTCCTAGTAGGAATTGACGAGACAAGATTGCGAAGGAAGTGGTCCCCCGATATGAGTGCAGGGAGGTAGCCAACTAGCGATTCGGGCTGGCACGCAATATTGTTGAATGAAGGCTTGAGAAAGCCCACCCCGTCCACCTCCATGCAGGTATTGAGGCAGATCTGAAGTTCAGAGTATCGCCGAACGACATCGACGTCGTGCCGAGGTGGAAAGTTCCGGCAGTCCATCCATGCATTCACGTTGATGTTATTTCTGAATCTGTTCCGTCTCATGTTCAATGTGTTCGAAGACACCATACCACTGGGAGGCGTTTCGATTCTCATCAAAATGTCATTCATCTCGAGTCGATAATCGAGACGGAACCAATATTCGAGAAGTGCACCAGACACATCGTTCTGAATGTATCGAGGTAGGAATGAGAAGTATCGAAGTGTGGCACCTCGGCTGGTGACCACTGGTCGATTATAGTTGGCGCCATACTCATACAGGACAGGTACAGATATGTCGTTGTTGCCGATTCTATATTTATCGCGAGGTGGTTCCAGTCGAAAGAGAATTGACGGCAGATCCCTCTCGGTGAATCCACCATAAGTGTGAGGTGAAGTATGCCGGTATTGATTCGGACCTGGAGCAGGATTGGCCTGTGCTGACGGGAGGCTGACAGTCGTGGTGCCAGGAGCATATCCTTCCTGATACGGAGGATAAATGACTCGATTCTGACAGTTGAGCCTGTTTGGTTGTGCCCGAGTTGGTACAACGACCCGCCGAGAATTGACTGGAAATTGGGTTGCCAATTCTTGTGCGCGCACCAATTGCAGATTTGTAGACACAGGCTGAGCTTCATGGCTGGCGGCCCAGTTATCGTAGAATGACGCCATGTTGGTAGGACTGAGTGTATCGTCGGATCTTGTGTCTGATCGAAGAAGGTGTCGATAGATAGATAATTGTATAATATAGCAGTCACAAGTTGTGTTTGGTGTGATGAGAAGATTGATAAGTTTGTCACAGGGCAAAGCAAGAAGAAGATCGAATCGTGTCGAGCAAATAAATCCACCTGAAACTTGTTAGTGACACAGTGGACTCCGAACACGATGAAGGAGTTGTGAGTTGAAGTTGAGGCAAGTGAAAGTGGTACTTACTTCAGAAGGTACGTCAGGCATATCTAGCACAGCTCACAAATTGAGAAGCCCCTGAGCATCAGGTGGTATAGATGTATATTTCTTGATGGGAGAGAACCACCGATGGCAAGAAGCTGAGTTGAGGGATCTAAATAGGCCACAGTTTCGTTTGCTACATGAAATGTGAAATTGGAAGTTTCTGCTGGCACCATTGTTGAAACATGACTAACTTCGGTAGCTTGTCTGACAACATGCACATCCTGTGACAGTAACAGCAACAATAACGAGGACAAGACATGGTGGACAGAGTATGTCTTGAGCCTCTCGAGATGAAGCCGAACAAAGTGGTGCCTGAAACATCTCGTCAATGCTTCGCTGTTCCTATCTGGGACGTTTCCAGAGCCGTTTGGAAATTGAATCCCAAAGAAACGACATGAAAGAGCCGAGCATCGATCACGGGTAATGTCGACGATGTTTGCAAACCGACAATGGTCATTCATTGTTGAAGCTTTCACCCAGTCTCCTCTCCAAAGGCGTGGTTGAACTTCAGCAAACCATTGAGGCCGCCTACCCAGCCGTCGTCACTATCAGGCCCAGCATGGCTCCTCCGCATGATGCACGGTATGCCGCCATGCCAAGTGCCATTCTCCTGCATTATGTCCTCGCCAGACACACGAAGTTCTGCACCGACACCAATACCATGTTCCCGCCTCGCACCATCAATGCTTACTTCAACCTCGCGGCCGCGATTCTTTTGGCTAAGTCGAAGTGTGATTGGTGTAGTCCATGGTAAGATAAGAGGTCGAAAGCTCAAGCTCCTCGGACATATGGGGGTCAAAAGAAGAGATTGTACCAAAGGATGGATGATGCTGCCTCCACTGCTCAAGCTGTAGGCAGTACTGCCGGTTGGTGTGGATACAATCATACCGTCAGCCACCGCTTCAGTAAGGAACCTGCCTCCAACGAAGACATCGACGATTGCTAGATGCGGATCTCGGCCTCGATGAATGAGGACTTCGTTCATGGCATGCATGTCCTTCGGTGATCCTCCATTCGTGTTCAGCCGGTTACCATTCGCATCGAAAAGGCCAACTTTCAGTCTCTGCCTCACCAGCACTCGAGCACCGCGTGTTGCGCCCATTGATTTACCTCGAACTGAGGACCAACCTGTTCTGCTGTCATCACCGTCATTTTTCTGGTCTGAGATCGCAGTTCTCCGTTCCGTCTCCGAACCAGACATGTATGCTTCCCTGAACGCTCTCTTGAACTCTGAGTACTTCCATTCGCCGAGAAATCCAAGTGTGCCCATGCTGAAGGAAAGGACAGGGGGTACCCGACTAGCTGCGGCGAACAGTGAAGAAGCATGAAGAATGGTACCATCTCCACCGAAAGTGACAATCAAGTCGACTTTGGCGTGGTAGATGGAATGGTCATGGCTTTTTTGGCCAAGACTACATATGCCAAATGGGATTTGTCCCTCCAGCTCAGATGCCGCTGAAGGCTCGAGCAGCACGTTGATGTCGGAGTAGGTGCTCTTGATGTGGCTGGCGAATTCCTTGAGTGCGTTGGTCGCGGTTTCGGCGCAATCTTTCTTGACAAGCAAGATGTTTCGTGGTGGTTGAGACCATGTCAAGCAGAGTAGCTCGGTCCCAGGTGTCTCCCTAAGTTGCAACGGTACATGCTGTGGGAGTGTCGATATGTCCTGCCAAGCTTTGATTGAAGAAGCATGGAAGGAGCGACTCGTGTTCGTCGAAAGTGGTCGTGTCAGAGCGTGGAACTGCTGGCTCACTCGGACACGAGCAATGCAGGTGCGGGTAGCTGTACACGATGGATTCGTTGCTACACTAAGCACATGGCTGATGGACGGACAAGGTTTCATATCCGCAACGAAGTTATATGTCTTTCTTGATGTCAGGCAACGGATGGTGAAGGATGAGCTCCAGAAGAAAGACTAGGCGAAGTTCGCATCTTGCCGTACGTTGAGTTTCAGCTACCACATCTCAAAGACGCTGGATGATACACACGCTATGTCCCTGCTTGCTTCACTCTACGCTGTTAGATCTGGACAAGCGAAACTGAGGCTAGCGAAGAACGTCTAGGAGTCGATGACACTAGCCATATCGAGGACGTTTCAGGCTTTCAGGCTGCAGCGCCTGCCTTATCTCCGGCGCATCGGGGTTTGACGTCGCTGCAGCTGATTTGACGTGCATCTGACAACCTAAACAATCGTGCCTGCGATACGCACTATGAACGTGATATTCCTCGCTCGGCTCCCTTCACTGCACTTTCACAATGTACTCGTGACCTATCTGTAGGCTACCGAACGTCAACACGAGGTCTTCTTTCGCGTCTTCACGTTCGCTACACATCCCCGCTTCTATCGGTCCTAAAGTTTGGAAACCCAGATGCATTCATACTAAACGCGCTAGACCCCGCCTGCCCTCCTCTACAGTAGAACGTCCAATTCAACTCTACTTTTATACCAAGACCGCCATGGACAGCGAAGGACTCCGCAAGCGACCAGGAGAGTTCACAGAAGAGAAGCCGGATGTGAAAGCAAGGGAGGCAGCCGTGGAGGAACTTCCACACCCCGCTGGGGAGGTCAAGCATGGCCTCCTGGTTCAGATCATCCGGGCTATAGTGTCGATAGGATGGGCTGTGATCTCATGCATCGGCATCCATGTTACTCAATTCGTTGGCGTCCCCCTGTACCTCTGGAACAAGGACTATTATTATGCTTGGATGGCATTGACTAAGCAACACTTCGTGATCATACTGTTAACACTCTCTCACTACTTCAGTCCAACTGTAATAAGGATCAGTTGGGATTCGAGCATGAGAGGGCAGCTGCGCAAAACCCAGGCTGGCAGACTCGAGGCATCCTTTCCAGAACGCATGGTCCTTATGTCAAACCACCAGATATACACTGATTGGATCTATTTGTGGTGGTCGGCATACGCGAGTCGGATGCACGGCCATTTGTATGTACTCCTCAAGGAGTCACTGAGGTACATACCACTTTTAGGCCCGGGCATGATGTTCTACGGGTTCATCTTCATGGCTAGAAAGTGGGTGTACGACAAACCTAGACTCGCCCATCGGCTTCAGCAGCTCAAGACCAAGCACCACGGGCCTCAATCTGGAAACGCTGACCTGGATCCTATGTGGTTACTCATCTTCCCAGAAGGTACCAACCTGTCGGCGAACACTCGTAAGAAGAGTGTTGCCTGGTCGCAGAAATCTGGTGAACCTGACATGAAGCATCAACTACTCCCACGAGCCACTGGCATGCATTTCTGCCTACAAGAATTAAAAGATACAGTGGACTGGGTCTACGATTGCACCGTGGCCTACGAAGGCGTGCCATACAATGGCTACGCTCAAGATTACTTTTCCTTGCGATCCACCTTTCTGCAAGGACGGCCACCAAAATCTGTCAACTTGCACTGGAGACGCTTTGCCATTGCCGACATCCCTCTCGACGACCAGGAGTCATTCCGGAAATGGATCGAAGCGAGGTGGAGGGAGAAAGATGCCATGCTTGACCAATACAAAACTACAGGGCGATTTCCAGCAGATACAGATGCTAAAGACGCGAAGACTCCTGCTTACATCGAAACCGATGTCAGACTGAATAGCTGGACGGAGCTAATGCAGCCATACATCGTCCCGCTGACTGTGTTTCTAATATTCAACATTGTGCGGAGGTTCTGGAAACAGTTCATGTCAGCATGAGAATACGACTTAATGTCCAAGCTCGAGGAATTAACTCCTGTTATGTCACTTTGATCACAGCCTTCTATGGTCTATTCATTGTTTGTCCGTGCGCAGTCGAGCAGCTGTACCCTATGCGAGTCAACGGCTACTTGATGCCCACCCAGCTGACCAGCACTCTTCGGCCACTCTGACCCTGTATCGGTCGTGACGTGCACAGGAAGCTCGGTTGATAGTCCCATTTCGTTGAACGTTTCGAAGCCTATCAACCCCAAAGACTACCCCGTACTCTGGTAGTCGTACCAGTCAATTTTGGCACTGAAGTCCTTCATAGACGTCGAAAGTAGGAATACCCCGTCCAAAGACACGAGCTGATTCTCCCATAACCATCCCCCCAATCATCCACCGACTGCTTCCGTCCGAAATTTTAGCTGACCTCCTGACAACTTTGATGATCTTGCACTCCCTCTCCATCTCCGTCCACCTCCAGAGCCGAAGCCTTGCGTTTGTTCCGTGCCGCAACGTGCAGACCCTTCATCGCTGCTGAACAGCTTCCATCTTGAGTGAAGCACGGGTTGAAGAACATCGAATCGCGCCTCGAGGTCGGATTGACATACCCCGTGCGCAATCGCACAGCTCGCTCGTCCTCCGGTGCAAGTTGTACGCCAGCTGGGATGAGTGCCGGGCGGCGCTGGTGGGTGATGTAACTTTGGTCCATGCCTTGTTTCTAGGTTGGTACAGAATATACTCAGTCGGGGTTGGAGTTGATTTTGCTTTGGTGCAAGGAGCCGACTTTGAACAGGATGGTCGTCAGTCGCTATTCGTGTTGAAAGTGAAGAGAGTCGGACTGATTGTTTGCATCAAACGAGCCATGGCACGATACCATCGAAAGCAAACAAGCATTCACCATAGCATGGCCATCCATCGTTGACACGGACGTGGCAAGTCATCGTACGTCGTGCGAGAGCTCTGTATCGGCCTGCATCGGCAATGGCGTTGTTGTGTCCTCTGGGTCATAGAAGCGAGTGTCCGAAACAACCACGAACGCCTTTGTATAGCCGGGGATATTGCAGCGGGTCAGGGCAGTCCCTGTACGGCAAACATGCTGACGCGAACAATTTGCCTGGGTCATGCTCACCATGACTGTCCCAGTTTCTTCCGTAGCTTGCGGCAGGGACCATTCAGGGCCAGTCAGTAGGACCCTAAGTACACAGCGTGTCAAGCTTCCCCAGACACCTAAGTGCTGGCATGATATGACCACAAAGTATACAAGTAGAGACACTTCCGTACGTAGGCGGACCGGGAAGCGACATGAACAAATAGTGTATTGATTTGTCGATAAGGGTATAGGTTCTGCTCGACATTCGCAGTCGCTAAAGCTCATATTTGTACACGTAGATAGTGGTATACACATGCTCCTTCGACCAGCTGTTGTGTGGTGGTGGACTATACCTCCACTCTGATGGGTATCTTGATCTGCCCCTTCTTTCTATCTTCGTGAGGCACACCATAGCGCATGCCTGGAGCCTTTGTGCCTCTGCCGTCCTTGCCGGTCGCTTGACTGGACATACTGACATCAGTAACTACAAATTGCCATCTTGATGTTTCGACTCTGGTCTTTTGCTTTTCATCCCGGTCAATCTTCTCTTGACGTGCTCGTGCTCTTGACTCGGCATCGTCAAGCAACCTCTGGTTGTAGCGTGCCTTGACCTCTTCATCCTTTCTTCTTAGTTCTGGGTCTGACCTATCTTTTTCAAATGCGATAAGATGTGGGTGTGGTATTCTGGCATCGGCGGGCTTCAGAACATCCATCTCGTTCTGGAATCTGCCGACTTTCTCAGGCTTGATATTCCTCCACGGTTCTACAGGGTTGCCACCCTGTGCGACATCCTGCGAATCTGGAAGTCTCGGTGCGCCCGAGAAGACACGACCTGCATCAGTACGGTTGAAGGCACGGGATTCCGAAGTTGGGTAGAACACTTGCTGATCCGTGAGAGGGTGTACAGGGAGGTCATTGATAGGCTCGTGCGGCGTGATCTTGCCTGCCTCGAAAGGTGTTGTAGGGACCATCTGATGAATGGCCCGAGCGTACGGTATGGCAGTGGACTTTCCCTATTTGTAGGTATCAGCGAGCAGCACATGGACTGAGTAGGCGATGTACGAGGAGTTAATCTTCTATCAGCGAGTTGTAATTTGTTTGTTTGAGTCACCACGGTGGAAGTCTGAAAGACTAATCGATGTTTATGCTCATCATATGAAGAGGAATGCAAGACACGAGGACGGGGGAACATGCTTACCTCTGCTCTCTGACGTTTTTCCAGCTCGACGAGTCTGACAACAGCACCGACCCTCCTCATTTCGACACCAAGTTCAACAGAGACTGTTCGAACAGACTTCTTTTCGATCTGTACTCGACGCCATATTTCTTGCCGCAGGTCTTCTGATAATATCGATTCTGAAATGAAGTGCTGGTTGAGAGGGAAAGGCCGCAGATCTTCGCGTGATTCAGGCGTGTCTTCTCCTTCTCGTAACAGCTTCCCTCGTTTGTCGTATGCAGAGAGGTAATTTGTAGAGTTCGGCAGAGGATATCGTAAGCTTTCACCAGGTCCGTCCAGCCACGCAAACATCTGCCGTCGCAAACGTGTTTGTGGGGCTTGTGATGAAGAAAATTCTCGCTTCAGACATGATGAACAGTGCGTAAAGATAGAAGGTGAGGATGTGAGCACTGATATCGAGGATGGTGTTCGAGGTGCCATGATGATTGTAAGGCAGGGTGCAGGACAGAGAATTTTATTGAAACTTCATCGTGGTGAACAGGAGAAATGAATTGAAACGATTAGAGCGCGGACGGTGCGTTCGACCGGGCTACAGGCTTTGATGAGATGAAAGGGTGATGGTGCAGCCGACCTTGTGAAGTTCAAGCAGGAGAGTAGCATAGCAGTACTGTAGCGTTAGATGAAGCTCAGAAAACTCTTCGGCATACTTTCCCCGTTCATACTGGTGGCCTCCTCCTTCTCGACGCTCAGTATTCTAGGCTACCTTAAATGGGTGTCCACACCCCCAGCGGCTCAACACGGGCGGTGTGCTGGGTGTGAGTACCTTGCATACAGCCACTGTGATCTAGCTGGGCGTGCCTTGGCTATGCTACACTGTCCCGTTCACGTCGGATGTAAACATAGAACATCTCCCACACCAACGGTCTTCTACGAGACCGCCAAACCAATGTAAAGGTGTGCTACCTTTTCCACAGATCGCGCCATGCGAGACTCCGCCGCCAATGCATCAGAACCTTGTCCGGATTCAAGGTAGGACTATCTTATAGTATAAGGTAGAGTTGTGGCTCTGGATACTTCAGTGAAGGTGACAATGAACTGACGAGGCTGGAGATCTGGCTGAACAAGGCTGCTGATGCATCTGCCCGCCGCCACCAGCTGCGCCTTCCACTTCCACCGTCGCTCGTGCATCACGCCAATCCCGGCGCTTTCCTGCCTCGCCGTGACAGATTCCCTGCCTCCAACGAACAGACATGGGTTTCTGGTTATGTTGCTAATGACTCTGCTTGACATTTTTCGTTTTGTATAGCGCAACAATTACAGCAAAGCCCTGGTCTTCAGCAAGTGTTGGCACTTTCGGATCTCGGTTTGCGCCGGCAGGCAATATCCTAATACAAGAGTAGAAGCAAACAATTGGCAGTGTTCATTCGCTTGGGCACTCTCTCTTCCACCTGTTAGCGACTGACTGCCGTCATGGACAACTTCCTGGCTGGCAATGGTGGTGCCGACCTAGGCATCGGCAACTTCCCACTCGAGCAGTGGTTCTTTGAGATGCCGCCATGCACGAGATACTGGACGACAGCTACGGTCATCACATCGATACTGCTCCAATGCAAGGTCATCTCTCCCTTACAACTGTTCTACACGTTCCGAGCAGTCTACTTCAAGAGCCAGGTAAGCACAATCACTACCCTGCACCCTCAGCAGCAGCAGTGTACTAACACACCACAGTACTGGCGCCTTCTTACAACCTTCATCTACTTTGGTCCGCCTTCGCTTGATCTCCTGTTCCATCTCTTCTTCATGTCCCGTTATAGCCGCCTGCTCGAATCGACCTCTGGTCCTTCCCCGGCCACTTTTTCCTGGCTGCTGCTGTACAGCACAGTCTCACTTCTCACCCTCAGTAGCTTCACAAGCTGGGTCCCGTTCCTAGGACACAGTCTCTCTCAAACGCTGGTCTATATTTGGTCCCGGCGTAACCCGGACACACGACTCGCATTTTTAGGTGTCCTGGTGTTCAACGCGCCGTATCTACCTTGGGTGCTTATGGGATTCAGCCTGTTCATGCATGGGGATATACCGAAAGACGAGATATTAGGTGTGATCGTCGGCCACGTCTACTACTTCTTTGCGGATGTTTGGCCCGGCTTATACCCTGGCTCGAGGCCAATGGACCCGCCAGAGTGGTGGGTGATGTTGTGGGAAAGACGGCGAAGGGGTGTCACCGAGACAGAGGTGAGGGACGTACAGGCTGACGCGAGGACTATGGGTCAGAGGGTGGGAGCCGTACAATGAGAGCATCTGGAGACAATTTTACGATTGCAAATTTTAGAACTCACGACAGATAAACATGGATGATAGACAATACTTATTGATTCCTGTCGCTCAGCTCTTTTGGACGTACTCGATCTCGGCACTGACTTGTCCACCCAACAACGTACAATGATGCGGGCGCACCAATGCTGACCATAGAGGTTGCTACATTCTTAGTTCTTCGCTCGTCAGCGTTCTCAAAAACATCAGCAGTCAATTTGAAATGCTGTGTCATGCCACCAGCCATCACCAAGTCGCCTGCTCCTTTGTCGACTGTGTCGTTCCAACCATCGCTCCTCTGCATTACTGCTAAGTTCTTGGCCATGTACTGTAAATACAGAGTGGGCAGCCAAAGGCTGGCAAGATGAAGCAAAGACCGCTCATTTTGGTCCACGACTGCCTCCTGGTCGCTTAGTCAAACTTGTGTTGGACTCCCCACTCAGACGATTAGGCTCTGTGGCCAACGACCGAGCACGACAACGAAGACTTCGTCGATTGTGAGAGCGTGGCTCGAGTGCTTTGCGTCGAGTCGCGCTGGTAAGTCCTCATTGGATCGGTATAGTGCTCGAGTTGCGGTCCGTACCACCACGGATTTCGTGGTAGCGTAGTAACGTTACCGCTTTATACGCAGCACACCACAAAGATTGGAGTGGCAGCGCTGCTCCACTACCGCATGGGCCCGACGTGTGGCGGGCATCGTGTATCGAATATGTGGTTTCGTTACTCGCACTGTCTGCTTCATCTAATATCGTCGATATCCTCCAGGTGGTCGAACCACTCTTTTCTTGATTGCATCGAACTGCGTGTAGCAACTCGCGCCGGCAACGGCATATCCGGTTGTCCTGCCTCAGTATCCCTCCTCCATATCTCTGGCAGGGTCGTCCGTCTGGCGACCGCTTCTGACTTCTTCCTTCTCGCGTTCTTGAGATCGCCATAGATGGTTGGAGCGTTTGCAACGAAGGTCGAAGTGAGCATCTGCACCGATGCCCACAGGCTTCGCGTTGGTTGAGCGGACGAGGTATCGTACACTGATGCGAGGCGCAAAGACGTGACGATGATGCAGAACGTGCCAAGGACGAATAAAGTGCCGACTCGGAGGTGTTGCTTCCAGTCTCGACCTTTACATATGAGGATCGGATATGAGATGGCTAGCAGCAAAAGATCCAGCACAATGTTTGTGGTGCACTGGAGGACTAACTGGGCATATCCCTTGACACAAGAACCTGGATCAGGGTCGATCTGCCAATAGAGGCGTATAGGTCGACATTCGAGGAGAGTGACGAGGACGACGGCGACAAAGGTGATCGCAGTAGCCGCCCAGGTGAGATTGATCATTCGGCTGACCCATTGGATGCCCTGCATTATACCCTTGTAGAAGAGCAAGAGCAGGCATACTTGAAGCCAACATGAGGCCGTTATCAAAACTCGCGCTACCAGCGACAGAATACTGCCTTTCTTGATCGTGTCGGCATTGTGCTCGTTGAAGTATCCTGCATCGCGGAGCGCGTCGCTGCCGGTTCCGTACAGTAGATAGAAGTAGACGACAAGGATCCGAGCGATGACAACAATGATTGATAGTATTACTAGGAAGAAGCTGAGGCCGATTGGTCTCTTGCGTCGCAGCGAAACAGCGATTCTCGTGAGCAAGATGATAAGTGAGAGCGCGGCACAGGCATAGTTGGCGTGCTTCGCCTGTTCAGCACTGAACCTCATCGTGGCGATCGTTTGTGCTCATGCATATTGTTTATACACGTTCGACATAGCAGTGGCCTCAGAGAGAGACCGTGCGACGGGAATCTGGTGGGGAAGTCAGCCATTATGATGGAGATGGAGAAAGAGAATCGAAACCCTGGGCAGCCCGCAGAAGCAAGCGCGAACGCTTGCAGGCGAGTCGAGTCCGGGGTGGACGACAATCCAGTCGTCCCAAGACTTTGGCACAGCAGTAAGTTGGGCCGGGATGGTGGGGCGCACGGATCGAGCCTATTGTGATTGGTGTGAAACCGGTAAATCGGCCAACGGGCTGTCGAGTGCGCGCACCCCATTCGAGTTATCGGGATGGCTCGGCCCAGTTTGTGTTGAGAGGTTGTGGTTGCCGACGGTGGAAAAGCCCTTGTCCGTTTTCATTGCGATTACGAATGCATCATCACTGTTTGCGGGATGCATCTTTCGGCGTCTTGACCTGCATGCACATGGTGACGATAAGCTGTTGTTTCGTTAGTCCTTCCCGAGATCGAACAGGGCTGACAGAATCTGTTTGCCTGAAGTAGTGAATTCTCGCTATGATCCTGAACATCTTGTTCCGATCGCTTCCCATCAGCAATGGCCCCCGCTAATGCTTACCTATTCTGGGGGTCAACACGTGTTAACGGTATATGTCCATTGCTTACGCCAACTTTGCCGAACTTTGTCTTCTCAAGTCAATCGCTGAATGGAGTCTGGCAATGACTGTGTGTAGAGCACTTGCTACGCTAGACTGTACTAACATTCGGGCGCTGACCGAAGGTTTTTTTTATTTGGGGAACGCCAGGTTGTCATCATGTCTTGTGAGGAGCTTCTGCTTTCTCCAGGAGTCAAGACATGTCACGCCAGGCTACTCTCCTATGGCATTTGCCACATCACAACTTGTGCTGCCTGTCTTTCTCCATGATTGCTTTTAGTGGAGCATAGCTAGCATCGAGTGCTTCCTGGGGCACGGTCGTGCCGACGTCTGCGGGCGCGGGAATCTCCCAGGTTCCAAGCATCCTGACAGAACTAGTGGACACCTCAAGGCAGGCACCTCCCCCGTACTTGCCCTCCACGACCATGTCCACCATCTTCTCAGCGACAAAGTCGGGGGTAACGGCCGCCTTCTCGTCATAGCCAAATTGACGCATCGTGTTTGGCCGATTTGTCCAAAGTGGTGTATGGACCAAGCTAGAACGTGTGAGAAGATGATTCCATTTTGTAATGGGAGGACTTACCCCGGGGCAACGGCCACCACCTTGATGTTCTCCAGTCTATCAAGTTCTGCCATCGAGCGCACAAACCCAATGACCGCGTGCTTGCTAGCACAGTATAACGGTGCAGCGAAGGTACCCTTCATTGGTCAGCTACTGTTCACTCCGAAGCCAAGTCATACATACTTGAAAGCCAGCAAGTGACGCCGTGATAAGAACAACACCCTTCTTTCTCTTCCCTAACAAAGCTCGCATAGCTAGTCTTGACAACTTCAAAGCATGGTTCACGTTGATATCGAGCTCAGCATACCTATCCTCCTCCGTGTCATCCCACCAATTCGACCACGCCGGTTCGAATACTCCGGCTCCAGCAACGTAGACGTCTGGTACATCGCCGAACTTGTCCGCAGCTACCTTAACTAGGTTCTCCAGATCCTTCCGCCTTGTAACATCACATTTGGTGAAGATGACGTTAGTCAAACTGGCCTGAACAAACTTCTCGGCCTCTGGCGTGAGCTTCAGGTCGCCTATGATCACACCCCGCGCCTCGCGCTGTACTGCTAGCTTGACAAAGGACAAGTTGATGCCTGAACCGCCTCCCGTCACAAGGACGACCTTGGACTTGAGAGGAAGATCACCACAAGGCATGATATATTTTTGATGTTACTGGTCAATGTCAAATATCGTGAGGGACTTGAGAGTGTAGCAGAAACATTCTCTTCCTTCTGGTGTAGTTCACCTCGGGCACAGGAGCGAAGGTACGGGTCTTGGCCTCGGAGCGGTAGCGGAAAACGATATCCCGTCCATATCAAGGAGAAGTAATCATTAAGTCCGCACCAGCCTCTCACTTGTGCACAGTAGTACATTCGTAATAACCCTAAAGTCGAGAGTACTCAGAACGCCGCGGTGAGGTGGGATAGTAGCATGAGGTTCAAAGAGTCGACGCGAGATGCGTGGTGCAATTGCACTGGCACTCCTTCATTAGCGCCCCAAGCCCCTACGGTCAGAATCCGCTAGAGACTGCGCATGCTGATCCTACTGCCGCAAGCGGGTGGTATGACGCAGTTTCTCTGCTGCCGCGACGTCTCTCAACGCGGTACTGCAGGTACGAAACCTGTTTTCGACATGCCGCAAGAAGCCGCATACAAAGGATTGTGTACTTCGAGGAATGCTAGGAGCCTGTGAATCAATTTCGCAACTACTGCCGCTATAGCCATTGTGATTTCATCTCTCAAGAACGGTTCTTCACGCTATCATCAGATCTGTCGCACCAGCACCTAGCAACATGACATCGCAAGAAGTGAGCCAGAAGCAGTCGCAACAAGTCGACAATTCTCAGTCGAGTGCGTGGCAGACAACGAAGGAAACAGTTTCGTCAGCAACGGCTAACATCGGTGGAGCGTTTAATTTCTCTGGTGGTCTGAACGCCAATGCTGGCAGTTACAAGAAGAAGACAACAACTGTCGATGGAAGTGGGCAGGAACTTAGTAAAGAAGAGGCTGATAGGCAGTACGAAGAGCGCATGGAAGATGAATACGCCAAGCGGGAAGGAGGGGCTTAGAGAACCCCGTTCTCCTTTCCATTGAGAACCTTCAGGAGACTTGGCGAGCGAGGCAGGATCAGCCTGCAGAAACTGCAGTCTAGGTACTGCTTCCAGGTATTGATTTGAAGTAATACGATATAGAATGCTCGGATATAAACCATGCTCGGAATCAGATAACGTGCTTGGCAATGGAGTGGTTCTCCAGATAACACTTTCCGCCGCCGAGTCCTTGATCCATATTGCTCTCTAATGTAAGAGAGCGCTTTGCCCTGGGCCATCAGGATTCGCATTAGTACAACCGACTGAATGGCGCCTAATATCGAGCAAGCTCTCGCGCTCGTCGACGAAGCTCACTCCAACGACCCGAGAAAGACGTCGTCTAATGAACCCTACGAGCTCCATTATGCTCAGCGCATGACCCACTACCTGGACCTACATACTCCAGATTCATCTCCCCTGCTTCAAGTGGCTGTCCGAGCACAGCACTTCCGGCGATGGGAAGTGCCACGCGATTCGTACCCTAAGACGAGACCAGGCTACTTCGCTTGGAGGACTTTCCTAAAGAAACGGCAGGCTGAGCAGGTCGAACAGATATGTCTGACTTGCGGCTTTAGTGAAGAGGAGGCCGGACGTGTCGCGCGTCTGATAGCGAAGGAAGAACTCAAGAAAGGCGAAGGCAAGGGTGATGCCGAGGCGCAGGTGCTCGAGGACTGCGCATGCTTGGTGTTCTTGGTAAGTACAACCTGGCATGATCCTGGAGCCAGTGGATTTGGTACAATCCCTACAAGTAAAGACTGTATCCACGCAGGATGCCGAGTGCAACAGACTCTTCGTGTGTGAGTATATACTGACAGCCTATTTCTTTCGCAGGATGATCAATTCGAACACTATGAAAACAAATGGGCGCAAGAACACGGCAGTCAAGAGGAAGCAGACGAAAAGATGGTATCTATTTTGCGAAAGACCTGGGTCAAGATGGGCAAGAGAGGACAAGACCTGGCCCTGCAACTCAACTTATCGGACAAAGCCAAAGAGCTTGTTGGCAAAGCCCTAGCTGAACAATGATGATTGCGTTTTGGTATTTGCCGGTGGGTCACTCATGACCTGCTGGTATTCGTATACAGCATGCAGGTAAGCTGGCCCCAGGCTTGAACGTCCTACCCTTCGAGTCGCTCCTCCAGATACAGTGAGCTCTAAAGCGCTGTAGTGGGCGGGCAACCGGCAGCTACACAAAGCTGTGAGCATACTCGCCTGCCTGGTCCCAGACTTTGAGGCCAGAAGACTCAGCGAAGAACGATGTAACAGAATGTGCATATTGCTCGAAGCAGGTCTTAGCACGGCCTGTCGTGTTGATACACTACGAACACCGTCGACAATGAAGACGTATTATGAGTACGCAATGTAGGGGCGTCGGACCTATTATCAACATGGGCTGTACAGAAGTTATGACTTCATTGGTTGGCTGGGGAAAGTCCAGCCACAGGTTCCGCCAATGTCGGAACGAAGGGGGGTTTCTGTGTTCTCAGTGTTTCAGGTGTATGCAGGTGGACCTCAAAGTCACCTGGAGCGCACAGCGACACTTCACGTCCATCGATGCTGGTCGGATATGCAGAACCCGCCATCTCGATCGGTTCAGTTTTGCTGGGGTGTATCGATAGAACTACACGCTTGTCGAGCACGAGTCGTAAGAGCTGCTCTTTCACGTCTCGCTAGCTTGTATTCATGATTTGGACACTCCGAGCACCACAAAAGACGCTTTCAGCAACTAATGCATCCACGTTGTCCTGATCGTAGTGCTTTGCTGGCTTCGAGACAAGCATCCTCTGTTGCACAGATATGGTCTTTGGAGAGAATTGCCCCACTGTTGAGCCTCACCTCCAACAAGTAAGTCATCTTAACATCATGAAATCCTGCGGCTGAGAATGCACCGATTTGAGAAGCAGCACTTGAACACAACTCAGCATAGACCACTATCCGTTAGCGGATTGTATATAGTACAAGTATTGTCCAAGGAAGCACGCAACTTGGTGAGTCTACAAGTCGTCATGTCGAGGTCGTTCTTGGCTTAACCAGATGGACGATGGTGATGATGATAGCTATTGCTCTTGAACATTTGCCCTATGAAGTTCCTCATAACAACCCACTGCATATTTCTCAGTACTAATAGTCACCAGCACTGACATAGAATTACAAGCAGCAGCAACATCGAACGTTGTGTTAAGACTGCCCAACATGCCCCTCCAGAAGATAGACCTGCACTCACATTTCGTGCCAGACTTCTACAGAGACGCCCTCCTAGAAGCAGGCCATGCGAATCCCGATGGCATGCCACGTATCCCGCAGTGGTCCGAAGAAGACCATCTGGATTTTCATTCCAGCCTCAACGTTAGCAAATCAGTCCTCAGCATCACTTCACCCGGCACACATCTCACCCCAGGCAAAGATGCCGAAGCACGGAAGTTGACAAGGCGGGTCAATGAATATGCCGCAGACTTGAAGCGGCGTCGTCCAGAGCAGTTCGGGTTCTTCGCATCCTTGCCGTTGCCGGACGTTGAGGGATCTTTGGCAGAAATTGCCTACGCCGTGGACACCCTCAACGCAGATGGCTTCACGCTCATGACGAACCACCACGGCCTCTACCCTGGCCACAAACAGTTCGACCCTGTCTTTGACGAGCTCAACCGTCGGAAAGCAATCGTGTTCATCCACCCTACGACACCCTGCACGGCCGTTGCAGGAGGAGGATGCACACATGCTGCGCCACTCGAGGATACTTACCCCAGACCTATCTTCGAGTTCTTCTTTGACACAGCTCGCGCATACATCAATCTCTTCCTCTCCGGCACGATCAGTCGTTGTCCAGACATCACATTCGTGGTCCCACATGCGGCGGGTGCCCTGCCACCCCTCATTACCCGCTTGGGCATTGCGCCGGGTCTACTCAAGCTACCTGGTATCGACTTGAGTGTGACGCCTGACTATGTCAAAGAACGGCTCAATTCAGAGCAATTCTTCTTCGACACGGCGGGGTGGGTTTTTCCTGACCAGATCAAGGGGTTGCTCGCGTATCTAAATGATAGTGAGAAGGGAAAGAGAATCGTGTATGGAAGTGATTACCCCTGGACGCCATTTGCGGGCGTGAAGGTGCTAAGTGAGGATCATGATAAGTATCTTTCCACTTACTTCCCTGGCGATGAGGAGGCGGTGGGCACGGGTAATGCGAAGCGGCTGTTGGCGTGGAAGGGACGGCCAAGTGGCAAGTAGGTAGGTAGACAATTTGCCTGGTTTGCTTCCCCTGTTCATCTAACTACGTTCCACGCACTGGCAAGTCTGGACGAGCACTCCGTTAGCCGTTGCAGGCATGAATTTTGGAAAGCCTACAAGGAAGCAAGTGCCTAAGCAAGCCCTAGCAACTCGGAATGCGTCGAACGCAGGCACCTCAGCACGAAGCATACGGTGGGCAAATTAGGCAGCAAAACAGCAGGCACAACTTGAATACACACTACGCAAAGAAAGGTCGAACGCAACGAGATGCATTGCAGGCACGGATCGTTCTGGTTACTTGCTAATCCTAGCTGTTGCGACGGATCCTCAGCTCTGTCCAATAACCACCCCCTCCTCTTCTTCCAGTACATCACAGGCCCCGTGTGCACAAGAGTCAAAGGTCATCGGCCTTTCTGGATGACCAGGTTCGTGGAAAGGCTGTTCCCTTCCGCAGGGCCAATAGATCCCTTCGGCGTCTTCTCCGGGTCTGGGGTCGTCCCTGGTCGGCCACCATCCTACTTCGGTCCCGAGATCGATGTAGTCGGCGTAGAGCTTTTCTGCGTGCCTGTCGGCCTCTTTCATACAGGCTTTGTCGCCCTTGCACGCCTTCTTCTCGGAAGCACGCTGCCTTTCTACAATTTCGGCATGCACCACCCGCCACGGTTTGACAATGGGGTGCCGTGGCAGGCAGGCTTCGTACTCGGGAAACCCGTCGCACTTCCAGGCTGCTCTTATGATGGCGCCGGGCCAGTGCCGGAGTACTTTGTGGCACCATCCGTGCTCGCTTTTGCCTTCCCACTTGCGGCGGAAGAGGCTTGGGGGTTGTGGTGCTGGGGAAACGGTGCCTGGCAGGATTGGGTTAGCGTGAAGTTGGAATGAAAGAGAAGTGAATGATGTCGAAGAGTACGATGAAATCAATCGAAGCACTTGTAGCGTCCAAGAGGTGTGAGACCTGAGCAATGGGTGTATGCGGCTAGCCTTACCATCTTCGTCGCTGGCCGACGCCGTGTTCAGGTCGGCGGACCAGGCATGTTTGGGAGCGAGGTCTGCGGACACCTCTTCGACCGCGTTCTGGTCGACGTGCTGTGACTGGCTGCTCAGCGGCGCGGGCCAAGCAACCACCGACAAGATCGCTCCTGGGAGCAGGAAGAGGGTTACCAGGTTCTTCATCGTGAAAAGCATATTGAAAGTATTGCTTCTAAGATGTGATGATTGGAACTTGGGAGGTAGTAGTGAGGATGGGTAGTGAGAAAATGAACATGAATTGAGGGTGACCAGCAGGCGCTTTTATAGATAGAAGACCAACGTGTGGTGAGCATGTATCTTTTGGCTGGATAGGTTGTAGCCTTGTACCAAAGTGTACCGATGTACTCTTACCTGTTTTGGCCAACTTGCTCTACCCATCCAGTGCTTGCCGTATTACAGAACCGACCAGATTTCTCTCTACTCCATGGCTTTCTTTTCGCGGCCTATAAACGTTGTGAACCTCGAGCGCTTGCACAACACCCAGTCGTGCCCTCGAAAGCCAAATGCATTCCGTTTCCACGATACCCAGGGGCCTGCCTCGCTGGACTCGAATGTTCAAGGTCATTTCAGAATTATTCGTGATGGCACCGTCAAACATCTGGGTTTTGTTAAATTGGCGAAAACTCATAACGTGCTCGTGGCGCAGCCGTGAACCAGACTTCGCACATTGCGTACATGCTCACACCCACATCTCACAGGCACTGTCACTGTCACATATCGATCCACGAGGTTTGGTGATGCAATGCATAATCGTTTGCAAAGAATTTGGAGCCTTGAGTGTGATCTTAGTACCACGTCGGTCACATATATCGAAGACTAGATTTGGTTAAGGTAATGGCAGGTCTTCTGAAGCGCACCGTCCGCGGTTACTGACACTATGAATCTCAATATCGCATTTTGACACATGACGGCGAAGTATCCTGTTATCTTTGAGATCTGGGTTATCGTAGAGTTAGAGTGGCATGCCTGTCGCTGGGTTGTACACCTAGCTGAGTCCCTAACGCTACACTCTCCTACCAGATATTAAATCCTTTCATCGGAATTCTCATGCTTATGGGACCTAGGGTTGATGACATTGGGCTTCAGAGCTATATGCACTAGTGAGATCGTCTTCTTCATAATGCTGGGAGTTGAAATCTAGTCGTATTGTTGTCGCTCCGCGCCCTCTTGATCAGCTAAAGGAGTATTACCACTGGTCACGTGCTGCAGCGTCAAGAATGAAGATTAGTAACGTGTGGATCAATACCCTCTACGGTTTGGGGATCTACTCTTTCCCTTGCTGTCGATCATGTCGCGGTTACCTCTTTGCACCACATCCAGGTGCATTTTTCCGGGCACCAAACCCGCAATGCTGAGCAAACGGTATTGGAGCTGTTGCGCCTGCCTCCTGCTCTGTTTGGTGCGACTGCCCTCTGAGAACACGAGCAGCCAACGTCATGCGCGCGAAAGTGAGGTCATAACCTGGGATGCATGCTATTATGAAGACAGTCCTTACCTATATACCAGTGATTGCTACCAGCGGTTGATACCCCGCGCGCAAGACTCATCTCAATAGCAATATCGCAGCAAAAGCAGCACTTCTACAAGTTTGTGCATATGCAACCTCGGTGAGGATGACACTAACGCAGACTACTAGACCAGCCCACTTCACAGGGATATGTCGAACATGACAGAGTCTCATTCCGCTCAGTTTGGCCTCGAGCCACAGGACAAGCCGACACAAAATGCCGGCAGTGGACCTGGTTCTGGCATCGAGGGAACGTCCGGCGTCGCTGGCCACAAGAACAGCAGTGCTGGTACAACGGGCCCAGCAGACCAAGAAACCAATGTCGGAGGCTTTCCACAGTCTGGCGATACCAACGAGAGACCAGGTGCAGGAGGATCGATGCTCACACCGTCGCAAGGAGTCAACAAGAACGCTGACAACAGTGGTGGACTCCTCAGCAAGTGATGTGTCGAAGAAGTGGACGGTGACTCGTGAAGGTGAAAGATGTGTCGGTGGAGGAGCAGGAGTTCCGTTGTCCTGGAATGAAAGACTTTACATCAACAAGATCAGGATCGAGGTTCAGCAGCCAGAAGCAGTCGAAGCAGTTTCGGAAGTGGTCGCTTTGTATTCGTAACCTAGTGTATACCTACATTTCTATAGTGTATACCTACATTTCTATTGCGATCAACAGTTCTATCATACCTCCTGCCATGGTCCATTACGTAATCAACCCACGTCTCTGCTGGTATGCAGAGACCACTTGGTCGCAGATTCGATGCGATCGTCCTGAGCTCGGAAGCGAGCTGCTTCGGATCCCGCGGACAATCATCCTGACCGCTAAACCTGCTCCAAATTGTGCCCAGACAAACTACTACAAGTACTTTGCTTCAAGCTGTCCAGACGTGCTGGGTAAGCGCGCGGGGCCCACTTGTAGTTTCCCGAAAGGCTAAACGATGAGCACTCGCCATGGAACAACGCCTTTCGCTTGCCCTAAGTCGCGTCCAATCTCGGTCAACACCACTGTTCACACCCCAAGCACCTTCTATCGCAGTTTGAACTTCACTATTGCATTGTCGGTATAGTCTTCTTCGCTTCAACTGTCAGGCGGACGAAGACTTCAGATCTCCTGCGCAGAATACGCCATTGATCTGAATCGGGCGCAACTCACTTCTTGCAAGCTTTCAGTACATATCGCCAGCATTGTTGCCCACCACGGCGTTGTCACGCGCTCGTCGACTTTCCCAAGACGACCGGATCTCGCCAGCACCTCTGCTTCATTCTTCGGGTTCCGCAGCATCGTCGCCAGGTCCGCCGTCACCTAAGCCACCACCTTTCTCTTCTCTCTATTTCCCTTCCGAGGACGAAGTCGATCGTTTCAAAACTGCCGTCACTGAGGCTGTCAACGAGCACGTCCTAGCCACCGCTCCGGCTCCCTCCTTTGCGGAGGCTATCGCTGAGGACGAGGAGGATCAGCGCACGACAGAGACCAAGGCGGCGCTACCAAGAGATACCAAAGGAGAATCTTCGAAAAGCAATCTAGACGACGGAGAGCCACCGCCTCCCTACACTGAAGGATCCAGTCCGATCGACGCATTCACATACGTAATGGCCGCCGCAGGAGGACCTTCGAGCATAATCACACAAGTCCAGCAGACTGCTGGCCCGCCGATAAACACATTAGGAGGTATGGACCGAAGTGCTCTAGTTGCCGTTGCAAGTCTAACGATACCAGCGGATGTAGGAAACGACGAGCACATAACACTCGACTTGAGGTAGGTTTGCGACGTCCCTAGGCCGAAGCAATGCTGATGAAGTGCAGAGGGACACGGTTCACTCTATCCCGGGACGAGCTCCTCACACTGCCTGAATTTGTCCTCCTATCACTCTTCCCCAATGGCCTACTACCTGATGGCCAAATGGGCACGTTCCATGATGGAGACGTGTACCCAGTAGACGTACGTTCATCTTCCACTCCACACCCTATGGTGGTGCTGGCAAACCCCAATATCTATATCGGAGATGTAACAGTTGAGTCATAGTATGACCCGGCAAGTCTTCAGTACATGCTCGACTTCTTCAGAGGAGTTGCGCAATCGATACCCTCATCATCACCATCACCTTCAGCATATGAGAACGACCCTGTAGCAATCGAGCCGCTTGCTGGTTCAGCAAAGGACATGTTGCAGGACAGGGCTGGAATCATTGTGCTCAGGGAGGATCTTGATTTCTACGTAATCCCGCCACACAAGGAGATCGAGCAGGTGGAGATGATCGAAGTCAAGCGTGCTGCGGCGAGAGCGTTGCTTCAGCAGAACGGCATCTTCTCTGGCCTAAGGCGGAGCGAGGAAACCGGAACGACGGAGCAACACCTGATAGAAATGCTTACAGCTGGGTGCGTAGTGAACCTGAGGCCTGCACAATGATCATGCTAACCGCATTTAGTGGATTCGACCACGACGACAAATGGGGTCACAGAGCCGGCGAGCCGAACAAGGCGGTCATCTGCAGTCTTGCACTCGCCCGTTTGAGGACAGACATCAAAGGCGATGTCTCTGGTGGGAATGCTGTTGGCATGGCCCAGAAGCTTCTCTTGTTCTGGAGAAAGCCCGCTCGAAGATGTTGGTGGGAAGGCGTCGAGCTTCAAGATGTCGAGGGCGTCCCTGGTATGCTCAAAGTATGGATCAGGCGTGTGTGGACTTTGGAAATGGTAAGTTTGCGCAGCCATGTTTCTGAAGTGCCTTTTTGCTAACTTGAGTGCAGAGCGTAATCGGTCTTAGATGATGGAAAGCAAAAGTCGTTTTGTTCGTTTGCATATACAGGTCTATACTTACCTCGTAAAAGCTACACACGTATAGGGTACATATTGTGTCTGATAGGCGTTCGAGCGAAGGGGGCTAAAGTAGAGCCAGGCTCAGGCATAGCGATCACGATACCCAATTATTTAGGTAGCATCAAGATCTTGTGGTTGTTCTTAGTAAATCCTTTACTGTTGAACCCTATGAAGAATAGGCAAATCTCTGATTGCCGTTGGCTGGATTGAGGTGTCCTTAGGTAAGCCTTCTCGAACACTGGCAGAGACGAGAGCAACTGTTCATACGGCTGTACATAAGACAAGTAGCGCAAAACCCTCTGCAGTTTCAGTAACACTAGCGATGCAAGGTCGATCACTTTCGCGTCGCGCATGTCAATTGCGATCCGAGTAGGAATGTGAAAGTGCAACTACGGCACGATCGCACCTGCTTCCAACCAGCACTTCCCTTCTCTCATCTCGCACAGGAAGTCTTTCGGATGAGTCAGGATTGTAAAGCAGGCTCTTGACGGTGCACATTGCACAGGGCGCATCGGAGCGATCTGACCACCTCGATCAACATGGCACGAGTAGCAACGCAGCCGGCGCAAGCATTCCAGTCGTCATATGCCCCTCGAATCAGACAATACACCAACTCGCTCGCCGCGCCCGTACTGGTAACACAAGCCATTCCCGCAGGTAGGACCACCAAAAGAGGCACCACAGTCATTAATTATGCCGACGATGCGTACGACGACGATGACTTTGACGACAGCGAAGGCCCAGGGCGGCGCCCGACAGGTCTGCGATCAATACGAAGAGATGATCTAGAGCGGAAAGAGCCACAGCCTGACAAGCTTGGGAAAGAACTCTACGAGCCAACGGAGGTCCAGTCGATGTTCAGGCAATGGATTGCAGATGGCTTGCGCCAGAGGAGGCCACCCACCGTCCAAGGCGCCCACGCTCAAGCTCAACTCCCGCTTACTATGATCCCCATACGCATCGAGTATGAGATACAGCCGCATCAACAAGATACACCTTTCCCCATCCCACCGAGACAGGTCGAGAACAGCAACATTCTGGCGCATCCAGCCTATCGGAGACCAGAGCCCTCGACAGGTTACAAGATTAGAGACATTTTCATGTGGAATCTGCATGAAACACTATTTACTCCGGAGGATTTCGCCATCGCATTCGTGCAGGACCTTGATCTACCAAACCCGAACGCCGCCGTGGCAGATATCTCAAAACAGATCAGGACCCAGCTAGAGGAATATGCCGGAGTCGCTCTCCATCCGCTGTTTCATGCATCATCGAAGCCACAAGACGTGGCAGCCAGAGCGGCGGGGAATGCGTTAGCGCAGAAAGTGATGCAGAATGGACTTTCACGATCGGCAGCCGGTACCCCTCGGCCAACATCAGGGTATGCGACGCCAGTACGAGACAGTGCAACCCCCAGAGTGAGCACGCCAGGTCCAGATACACCACAGCCCGCCCAGTTGTCAAATGGCGCCCAAGTCACTGCCGAAGCCACGCCCATGCCTGCGGAGGAGGTCACAGGAGATGCGACACGAGACGATTTATTCTTGAACCTGGACGATACGTATCGGTGCATCATCACGCTGTCGATATATCACGCTTCCCGTTTGTATCAAGACAAATTTGAGTGGTCGCTACTGCATCCGGCAGGAGCGGCGGAGGCATTCGCTAAGCAGACTTGCGCAGATATGGGGTTGAACGGAGAGTGGGTCCTTGCTATCACTCATGCTATCTATGAGGCAGTCCTAAAGCTGAAGAAAGACTCGTGCGAAGGAGGCAACATGCTGACTGTAGGTGGCGTCTGGGGACATGGTGAGATCGACAACCAATGCATCCGAGCAGAGGAAGGCGCAGGGTGGCGATACGACGAAGCCGACTTTGGAGCAGAATGGGAACCCAAGCTAGAAGCACTAAGCAAAGAGGATATCGAGAAGCGTGAGTACGATCGTGAAAGGCAATTGCGAAGACAGCGAAGGGAAATGGCACGCTTCACGAGCACTGCTGGCATGACGCCGACAGCCCGAGAACAAGAAGCACAAATGCGAGGAAGCTATTTCGAACCTATAGGAGGTGAAGACACGCCTCTGATGGGACGAGGTGAGCGTAACCGGAAAAAGAGAAAGCTTAGGAGTCCTTCTCCAAGCAACAAGCCGACTCCCGAACCAACTGATGCCGGATGGGGCGGCGACATCAAGCCCTTTGTGCAGGAAATGGACCGACTGAACTGGAGGTGTACCCATTGTTTGGTATGGGGTAGTGCAGTATGGGCTGTGAGGAGTGGACCGAAAGGACCAAGGGTGAGTTTGCACACTTACCACAGGGGAAGAATGTCTGTACTAATGTGTGTGATCGCAGACGCTATGCAACAATTGTGGCCTGCTCTACGAAAGAGATAAGGAGTTACCGGCTTGGACGAAGGATTTGCATAAAAACCGGCCGAAGATGCCCATGAATCGGTAGGACGGTTCATGGACCCTGGGGCTCGACTCACTGAATGGCTGTGTAACAACACTACAACGTGTACAATAGCTCGAGCGGCGTTGCGCAGTGTTTGCTTAAGGAGCACTTGGAGTACTCGATATCATATTATTCTGGTGGGAAAAGCAAGATTCAATGCTGCAGCTTCTAAGCTATGCAGCCTTCTGGGACAGGGATACTCTATAAGCAGAAGTGGAATTTGCTCGAATATGAACACCCATCCATGAAGTCTTGTTTCTTGAACATTTCCTAAGACTGTAGTAAGACTCTAGTTCATCTTCATCCTCCGCAAACCCCTTGATAAGATAAGATCTGGGGTAGATCTCTTGGCTGCGCCCATGGGAGCAACGCCAGTGCAAGTCCGCATTTCTGGCATCTGGCATCTGGCATCTGGCAACAACGACTGATGCCAGATTGCAACCACTTTGCGCCAACTCGTTCCATGATATGATACACCACTGAACAATCTTCTTCTTGCTCTCACGCGCTCACCCAATCACAGCCGTCGCCATGGTACGTCAATACAGCTCAATATATGAGGGATACAGCAAGACCATCTGAGGCATGTGCTGACACCCTTGCTTGGTCCAGGCTCAAGTCATTTCAAATTCTGGCCACGATGATATGATTGTAAGTCACTTAGACCTGGTAGAAAAACCCCTACAATATACTAACTCGTCCACAGCACGATGCAGTCCTCGACTACTACGGCCGACGGTTAGCGACCTGCTCGTCCGACAAGACCATCAAGATATTCGAGGTCGATGGAGACCAGCACAGACTACAAGAGACTCTGAAAGGCCACGAGGGCGCCGTCTGGTGTGTATCATGGGTATGTGCGACTGCCATATTGCGCAAACAATTACACTGTGTTGATCAGCTTGTAGGCTCATCCTAAGTTCGGCACCCTCCTCGCCTCCTCCTCCTACGACGGCCGCGTCCACATCTACCGCGAGACACCCTCTACCTCGCCCTCACAACCAGCCACATGGTCCCAGGTCTTTGCATCTACCCTGCACACCGCCTCGGTAAACATGGTTTCTTGGTCACCGCCTGATCTTGGCTGTCTGCTTGCTTGCGCTTCAAGCGACGGTCAAGTATCCGTGCTGGAGTTCAGAGACAACCAGTGGGGTCACACAATCTTCCCAGCGCATGCTATGGGTGTCAATGCTGTGAGCTGGGCGCCCAGCGGGGGCTTACCGGGTGCCATTGCACGGAAAGCGGGCAATGACGGACAGGGCGGATCCGTGAGGAGGTTCGTAACGGGTGGCAGTGACAACGAGATCAAGATTTGGCAATGGGATGCACAGCAGAGTACCTACACTCAGATGCTCAGCTTACCTGATGGCCACTCCGACTGGGTACGAGACGTTGCTTGGTCGCCCACGTTGCTGAGCAAGACCTACATTGCATCGGCGTCACAGGATAAATCGGTCAAGATATGGACGAGTACGAACCCCGGTGACGTGTCGAGTTGGCAGCTGGCTACGACATTGAAGGACTTTGGAGATGCCGTATTATGGAGGGTGAGCTGGTCGCTCAGTGGTAACGTGCTTGCTGTTTCCGGCTCGGACGGCAAGGTCAGCTTGTGGAAGGAAAACTTGAAGGGTACGTGGGAGTGTGTCAAGGAAATCACTGAGTGATGAGCGGAAGAATACCGACTTGTCGTTCGAGCTTACTAGCAATGACACGAGTCTTTTCCTGGGCAAAAAGCTCGTGAAGAACAACCATATCTACAATGGACACACGATGACGATACTCGAAGACAACGAAAGGTCTCTTGGTGCTGCTCAAGGCTCGATGATCGTATCGACCGTCCCTTTTCCGCCGGCGGCGTCTATTAGCTGCAGACGGACAGGCAATGGCATTTCACCTACGGATGGAATAGATGCAAGAAGCCTACGGTAGATCTAACGCCTACAATCGTAGCTAGTGGCAATCGAAGCGCAATGCCTTCAAACACTCCAAGCCTTGTTCTCAGTGCCCGCGAACTGAAAAAGGGTCTCTAGTGTTCACCAGTAAGCGATTCGACCATACAGAACTCCAACCATATTTAGTCAAACCTGTATTTGGAACCATCCCGAGGGCGCACTAGTATATTGATCTCAGAACGTCCGTTGGATCGAGTGCCTTGGATTTAAGTGATAAGACACCACAATTGCGCCGGGCCTCAATGGTCGCTTATATATCTGGTCTTTGTTCTATGCGCTGCTTGTACTCGCACGTTGTGCTGGACATGGTTGCCCCTTCCTGCTGCCGCTATGAATCTGTCTCTCGGTAAGACTTGGTCACAATCCTTCTGGTGTGGACGTTGTCCGTCCGGTCCACTGGCTGGCCGACGGTTATGATAGTAGAGGGCGTTACCAGAATGCTAGGCAAGGGTAAAGTCACGTGAGGCCGTTGTTGGCTGTACAGTACCTCGAATTTGATGCTACGGGAGCGGCCACCAAACGAAGACCTGGCAGCTGCGACCACTATTCGTTTCGCGCTCCAGCTGTCTGTATCAGCCATACTCTGTCTCCATGCCAGAGCCACTGAGCGTAGTCGCCCGTGCATTGCGCGGCTCCAACAACAATAACAACATTTGGAGAGCTCATTGACGACCCCAGTCGCGTCCAGCATACTCACAGTGGGGAGGGAAACGTGTACATTATTGCTCTGAGTTACGCTAAATAAAGGATATCTAAGCAAGCGAGTCGGTCATATCTTCGCTCGTGCATCGTCGGCTTCCCGCTTGTCCTGCTCATCGGGGAAGTCCCGCATGACCAAGTCACGGAACCGATCGATGGGAGCCGCCATCAGCGCCGCCAAGCTCTCGAATACGTACGAAGTGGGCGCGCTCGGATGGCTCCTCGTCGGCACAATGTTCTTGGTCCGCTGGAACTGACGGGCTAGTTCCTGGCTCTCCTCGCGCGACAGGAGACCCTCAAGGCGCGGCATGTCTTCGTTCTTCTCGTGCTCGATGTGGTGGTGCAAGTTGTCCATCAGGGTGTCGAGCAGCGGCGAGAACTTGGGGTCGACGGGACTCATGTCCTGAAGCTCGTTCAGATACTTCTTGACCTGCATCGGGGATGTTAGTCTGGTGGAAGCTTGCGGGTTAGATAGTGGGAGGACTTGCGCCCATATGCTGTTCCTTGTCGGTCTTGGTGAGTCGGACGCCTTCTTCGCCGAGGTGTTTCTCCATGGCAGGGTACATCGTGAGCTCTTCGCTGATGGCATGTCTTGCCACGATCCATGTGAGTTGGTTTCGCCACCTTACTTTCGCGCCGTCATCTTCGGCATTCCTGATGTTTTCGGCGTAGACGTCGAAGGCGTCATGGTCCGCGCCGATTGCGTCTGAAATTGTTTCGGGCATGTTGGGCTTGGGGGCGTATTGTTTGATGGATGAGTTGAGGTAGACTGAGAGGAGTAAGAGAGGTGGAGGGCACAGGCGTCAGCCATATCTAGAGATGTGAGCCGGGCTCATGGCGGGCTCGTGTGGCGTACTATGACATCTACCGCGTGTACCCCTTGCTGGTGTAAGCTTGTGCCTGTCGCGATCGATGTCGCTTACTAGTTGGATAAAGGTAGAGCCTGATTCGTTGATGCGCCTAAAGGAGTGTGGTTAGAGCTTATGTGCCGCGATCTAACGCTTCCCCACACTCCGATAACCGATCCATGACGCTGCCATGGATCTAACGGCGATAGTCTGCAGGTCACCTCAAAGTCAAGAACGAAATACTGTCCTGTGTTGCGCCGAGAATCTCTCATGTCGTGCGAAATAATCAAACAGTCTAGTACAAGGGTGCGAGTTGTTACCCCGTCTCTGTGATGCAACCCTGTGAATGCACGAGGGCTAAGGCTTGACCTTAAATCATCGCAGCACATATATTGAGTCTGTGGGATTATCTGAGGGCGCTTTTGTGCAAGCTTGACTGGGAGGGCAAAGGTCGCATTGGGCCTGGACAGTAGACCACTCGAGCACCTATCAAAGACGCAGTTCGATGGCTCGTTTGAACGACAGAGATCTTGGCCTGCAATGGCAGGAACTTCTCATCAATCGTACAAACACGCTTGGCAGACGCTTCATCAGCCCATCTTGCTGTCTGTGGATCACGTCAATTGATTGTTGTACAGATGCAGGACGTTACAAAGGGCAAGACCATCCTACTAACCCCGATTGACTGATCCATGTGAGTCATCCCGACCATAGCCATCAATGTTACAAGGCTAGTATTATACGCCACAACAACGCCAGAACTCACCTTCCCTTACACGCCGAACAGGGCACGGTTACCCTCCCGGATGATGTTCTGCTCACCGACGCTCATGTGAGGCATGATTTCAAAGCCACCCTGGCCGGGAAACCCCATAGCTCTCTTTGCCGCAGGGGGAATGAAATCACTCGACCAGTCAACCTTGCCTTCGTAGTCCTTCTCACCTTCACCTCCGGCGCCGGGAAAGTCTGGAGGTGGGCTCCATACGCTCGCCGATTCTCGCTGCTTCTTCAAGAAGTCAACGTTCGACTTGGTCATAGCACATGCAGGGATGTAAAGCACTGAACTATCACCAGTACCTTTGTGCTCAGCGTCGACCGCATGGATGGTGTCGCAATGCCAAGCAACGTAGTCACCTGGCTCGACCCTTGGGATAGATAGCATGGTATGTTGCAGCTCCAGCTGAGGGTGTGTTTCAGTGTTGTATTCCTGTGCTGCAGCTTGGACCGAACCAGGAAATTCAGAAGAGTCCAGGTTTAGCTCGTTCGTTCTTGTATCGAAGAACGGCCTCAAAATCTGATAAGACGAGGCGTGGTGCAGAAGTGGGCAAACTCGCAGTGTGCCTTCGCCTGGACCGGTTGAGCTCATGCCAAGCCAGCCTTGAAAGAGCCGGAACATCGAACAGGCACCGGCGCCGTTGTACAGATCCATGTTCGCATCCATGCGAAATCGAGCATCATATGGGTCATATTCTTCCCAACGACCATCAAGAATTTTCTGGTAGACTTTCGAATATGTCGGATCCTCCCACCTTTCGACGCTGCCACCATCAGTATGCGGACCTAGAGCAAACTTGGCGTCTCCTGGCTGTCTGATCCTTAGTCGATCAGCATAAGCCAACGGGTATGTGGTTGAGATTTCAGACGCTGGATCTGAGCTGTGCCAGAGAGTGGTCAAGAAGGACTGCGTCTTGAGCATATTTGGATGTCCGCGGGCCAGTGTCTGAGATGGCGACCAGTAAAGCTCATATACAGCTGGGTTGTCCGGTGGGAATGCTCTGACACGAGACTTGTTGGCTTCGATGTACTCTAGTGCTTTTTGCTTCAGCTCTAAAGCATATGCTCGAGGTAGGACATTGCGCACGATGCCAACACCTCGAAGTCGTATAGATTCAAGGAAGGATTGCGGCACTGTCCCATTGGCAATGTCTTTGAACTCGACATCCGCCACCACTCTGTTCCCCTTCTCTCGCACTTCGGCAATTTCCCCTTTCAGGCTTGACAATAACCGATGCCATGATTGCGTAACTGCGTCCTCTCTCCCGGAAATGAGCCTTTTCTTCAATCCGCTATACCTTGCTGGTAGTGGCGGAGACTTCTTGCCTGACAATGACGGGAAGACGCTGCTGATATCTCCAGCCTTTTTGGTAAGTGTGGACGCTGCGCGCGACGATTTGGCTGCCATGGTGAGTATGCAGTTGTTGAGAGTAATTCTGGTAGTAACACGCGGTTCAGCGGTCTAGCCTGGTTTCCACAACGAGAGCGAGCGAAGACTCTTTATCCTTATCGTTCCCGACAAGACGACAAGGAAGTGAAGTATTTGTCGGATGCCGTACCAAACCTGGCTTAGTGCTGCTCAGCTTCACGTGGCTCGACCTGCATGAGCTGCTAGCTGCTAGAACTTCGGGAAGTGCAATAGCGACTCCACAGCTGTTCGCAACTCCCCGGGTCCCAATAGAAAGTTGGGGTTGAGCTCAGGCTCAAGACCGAGGTTTCTGATTTGACGTCGGAATCGAACGTGCTCGGTTACTAGCAAGAGCGGTCCCCGCACTGTTGCCAGAAATGCCTGCGACGGAAGGCAGACTCGGCTAACAATGACCTTTCAGGAGTGCTAGGCGTTGCCTCGCATTGTATGTTGAGTCCTGACGGTGTACACGGAACGTCAACCAAACGGGCTTGCTTTGCTCCAGCTAGCCATTGCGATCGTGCCTTGCGTCCGCGGTCACCTTGCGTCTTCTCAACCTGAACGTTCCACCCCGCTTGCCACCTCAGCACTAAGTGTCACGATGCCTCGATCTGTAAAAGGAAAGTCGGCCATTGTCACCGGCGCTGGAAGTGGTAAGTGCATTCTTTATGTCTAGCACATATTGCTCATTTGCAACTAGGCATTAACCTCGAATTTGCGAGGATATTGCTTCAAAATGGCTGCAATGTACTCTTCGGTGACCTGACCCTTCGTCCAGAGGCCCAGAAGCTCGTCGACCAGTATAGCCAGAAAGGCGATGGACCGAGAGCGGTCTTCCATAAAACCAATGTCGCCTCTTGGGACAGTCTGAATAGCCTGTTCACGGCCGCTGAAGCTGAGTTCGGCACGTTCGACGTCGTCTGTCCCGGAGCTGGTATATTCGAGCCTTTGTGGTCTGGCTTCTGGTACCCCCCTGGAGGTGAACAGTCCCAGGATGAGATAGACGGCGACCGCTACAGGAGCATCGACGTGAACCTCACCCACCCCATCCGATCAACGCAACTGGCAATCTCGCATTTCCTATCCTCTAGTAAGCCCGCATCACAAGAAGATCCGAAGACTGTTGTGCACATCTCTAGCATCGCCAGCGAGATGAACTTTACGACGGTACCGTTGTATAATGCGACGAAGTGGGGTCTTCGGGGCTTTATCTATACAATGGCAGAGATCGAGGAGACGCGACACGTGCGAGTTGCAGGTGTCGCGCCAGGTATTGTTCGCACACCACTTTGGCTGGAGACAGAAAAGGCAAAGATGGTCATGGACGCTGATGGTAAGGAGCAGAGTGAGTGGACTACACCTGAAGAGGTAGCGCAAGTGGTAAGCTCTCGTTCTCCCCTCTCCGCTCAGTCCACTTACGCCAGCTGTAGATGTACAAGATTTGCACCGAAAACGAAATTGCGAATGCCAAGGGAGAATTGATTCCAATCAGAGGTGGAAGCCTCATTGAAGTGATCAATGGCGACGTGAGAGATGTACCCATGTATGGTGCGCAGCCGCCAGGGACAGGTACTGACGGAAAGGGCTTGATGATTGTCAATCCTACCGAGGCTTGGAAGAGCATGAACGCCGCTGTCGAAAAGCCGGACTGGGGTAAAGTGTGAGAGGTCATGCATGTGCATACAAGAAAGACAGTCAGCGTGCTACTGAATTGGGATCGATTGGAAAAGAGGTAGTGATGGGGAGCGAGGCCAGCCCTTGAGACGGCATACCCGCCTGACAATCTAGTTGTTGAGAGCACCTTGTGCCATAAAAAGGCAATGGCTCGAGACGCGACAGCCTCGAGGAAGACTTGTTCAGAGCCGAGTAATTTGTTCCGTTTTACAATGATACGAAGATTGAGGTCTGTGTCCGCACTAGTATACCTCCACCTCAACCGTAGCATCGCGGCAGAAACGGCAGATGGTCGGGCCGCCGCTGGCTTTGTCCACTTGGCCATGGCCGCAAGTTTCCAGCCATGTGCTGTGTGTCCTTGTGCTCTCGTGCTTTCTTTTGTCCCCTGACCACTCGAGCTGACGCGACAAGCAACAATATACCATGCAACGATAACGATAGTTTCACCGCTCACAGTACAACATATACAACAACATGAGATTGAGATAGCACATATCTTGCGACAATTCTGTAGCCAGCGCAATGCCATCCTCTGTCTTATCAGCAGAAAACGACCATCCTCCCAGACCCCCCTCCACCGCTCGTCGGCGTCCTCGAACACCGAACAAACTCGGGAAAGAGCTAGGAGTGATTGGGCAGGCGTCATGGATCAGCAGTGTCATCAATTTGGTCAACACCATCGTTGGTGCAGGAGTTCTTGCTATGCCACACGCCATGAGCTCTTTTGGAATGCTGCTGGCGACTATCGTGATACTCTGGGCCGGCTTGACCTCGAGCTTTGGTCTGTATTTGCAGACCCGCTGTGCCACTTATCTCGAGAGAGGCTCTGCAAGTTTCTTTGCCCTCTCTCAAATCACCTACCCGAACGCGGCTGTGATCTTTGACGCAGCAATAGCGATCAAGTGCTTTGGCGTCGGTGTGAGCTATTTGATCATCATTGGGGATCTCATGCCTGGAGTGGTCCTCGGCTTTGCAGACGAGAGCCAGCTGGTTCCCTTCTTGATCGATAGACGGTTCTGGATTACGGCATTCATGCTGGTCGTTATCCCTCTGTCTTTCTTGCGACGCCTCGATTCGCTAAAATATACCTCTGTCATCGCACTACTATCTATTGGATACCTGGTTATTCTGGTTGTATACCATTTTGCAGCAAAGGACACCATTTATGACCATGATTCATCCTTGAGGATCATCCGATGGGCTGGCCCGGTCGAAGCGTTATCCAGCTTCCCAGTAATTGTCTTCGCATACACGTGTCACCAAAACATGTTCAGTATTCTTAATGAAATCAAGGATAACTCGCACTTCCGCACAACTAGTGTTGTTGTTGCGAGTAACGGCTCCGCCGCGGCAGTCTACCTGCTTGTCGCCTTCACAGGATACATCTCCTTTGGCAACATCGTGGGTGGGAACATCGTGGCGCAATACGCCCCATCGGTCAGCTCGACTATCGCGCGGGCAGCGATTGTGGTGATGGTCATGTTCTCTTACCCACTCCAAGTCCACCCCTGTCGAGCAAGTGTCGACGCAGTCCTGAAATGGAGGCCCAAGGGAAAGCTGTTCAGCCAATTCCGCAACGTGCTCGCTAGGCACAACATCAGCCCGCCAGACGCGAGCCCACCACGCTACGAGCCGCTTCTTGCCGCGCCGTCGATAGCACCTCGGAAGAGCGATATGTCGGACGTCCGATTCGCAGCCATCACGACTGCAATCATCGTCTTATCTTACATTGTCGCGATGACTGTCTCCTCACTTTCCGCCGTACTTGGGTATGTTGGTGCCACAGGTTCAACCTCCATCTCGTATATACTGCCAGGCCTGTTCTATTACAAGATATCAGCACCTGACTCGCCTCATCACCAGAGGCTGCTGAAGGAAGAAGACGACTTCGACGTCGATTCAGACGATGATGAGCCGCTGCCGCGCCGGCGAGGATCGGTCGAGCAGGAGAACGAAGGCGACGGATTACTGGGCAGCTCGCTGCTCCGCACGATGTCGAACTCGCTACGAAAGAGCAAGACTTGGAAGAGGAAGACGCTGCGTCGGCTGTCTTTGGCGCTGGCCATCTACGGAGTTGTGGTCATGGTCACTTGTCTGATCACGAACACTTTCTTTCTGGCGGCGCACTAGCCAGCGCGCCCTCGGAGGCCGGGGTGTTTGAACAGCCAGTCGGGCCAAGATTGATGAATTTAGCAAGCGTTTGCTGCGTTCAACGTTCTACTCTACTCGAGGAATAAACATTCTCGGGACCATAGAACAAAAGAGAGCTATATCTATGCATATGTCACAGGATATTACTTGCCCCATCTCGAAAGTTTGACAGCAGATTTCCTTGCTGAATTGCTGCGTGGTGTGAAATCTTGCGGTCGTAGAATCCATTCCGTACTTCCTGATGGCTCCCATGCTGATTTCGACACCTTGTCAAGCTCCGACAAACAGATAGAATAAGAGAGCGGAGAGTCCGAGTAAAATTGAAGCACCATCGATGAAGATAAATGATACATATCATGATATACGGAGAACCACCAAACGAGCCCTCCTTCCGACCCACCCGCACCAATCGCTAGCATACGCCCAGCCCATAAGAATACCAAAAAGAAAAATCTGTCATTTGCACCGCGTATCGTAGCTCTACCATCTTAGTTCCATGCTGCGCTAGTCACCTACTCTTAGTCGATCAGACCAGGCTAGTTGTTCTGCTGGCTGTTCAAGATTCGCAGGATGGCCAGGAACAGGTTGAGGATGTCGAGATACAGGCTGATAGCAGCAGCAATCTCCTCTTCTGGGTGGTAGTGGGACATGACCATCTGAGTGTCGACCAAGATGTAACCCGAGAAGATTAGAGCGGCCACCGCGCCATATATCAATTCCATGGTCTTGCCGCCCGGGAAGAACGCAGCCATGAAGCCAAAGATGATGAGGATCCAGAGAGCCCCGAAAAGGTACGGCTGCCATGCGGTAAAGTCGTACTTAGTCTGGCAGGCAAACAGCGTGAGGAAGACGAAGATGCCGAGGGTAATGACAAGAGCCTGGATGACAATGCGAGACTCGTAGAAAGAGGTGATGACCGAGATGCTGTATGCCTCAAGCGCGGTGAAGCCTGTCAGGAAAAGCATGTTGGTTGGATATGACTTCCTCTTCCAGAATGTGAGCAGCATAAATCCGATTGCGCCGAAGAGCGAAAGCCACATCATCCAGCTGTTGGTCTGGATCCAGTTTCTGTAGGAGTCTGAGAAGAAGGAGACAGACGAGAGGGCCGTCGTTAAGGCAAGCTGTACAGTAAGGATGGTGTAGACTTTGCGCACAAACTGCTGGCGAATGGTGATGTCGCATTCTGAGACCGACGTGCCAAACTGTGATCGGAGTCAGTATACGAGTTTTGGTATCTCTGTGTTGCAGAACTTACCTTGAAGTCGTCGGGGATGTTGTCATCTTCTGACCGTTGTGTGCCTCCATAACCACCTTCGACTGCACTGGGGCCTGCAGCCTGATATGATGGTGGCTGTTGCGTATAGTTAGGCTCATCGAGGGAGTCGCGCTGGGGTGCTGGTTGGTATTTCGTAGAGGGCGACATGTTGACTGTTTTATCAATGCTGACAGTAGTGGCAATCTCAGACAATGAAACGAGGTGTTGCAGACGAAACGAACCGGAACTTGGATCAGGTCGATGATGTCTTCTTGAATATGGAGGCACGCGGGCGAACTTGCGCCACAGTCACGTGATGTGGCAATGCCATTGTGACTAGCACTTTCTCTGCCCGAGGCTCAACACCTGATCCTGTACTCCTACGACAGAACAAGGGTATCACGAGGCATGAAGCTTCTAATGTCTTTGTGTTAACCTGCAGTATGATGTGAACTCCGCACTCTATCACTGACTACCTCATGGCCGAATCTTGTTTGACTTCGGCCGATCTTACGTACGTAGGGGTTGACGAAAGGCATAAAACAAGATGACCACAAAGACGCACTCGTTGTGTACCCAGCTCTTGCCTGCTGATACCTTATCTCTTCTTCTGCTTACTCAAACCAACCGTGTTAGCATTATCCTGTTCATATTCCAGACATGAAGGAAGTTGTCTTGTATCTTTTGGCTGGAGACGGGTCACTTCTCCCACTGGCCTCGACCCCACTAATGCGGTGTTACGTAGAGGGCGGCCGGACGAGAACATCCTGCAAGACGGGCAGATAGACTTACTTGGCATAGGCCATGCGAAGTGAGCAGCAGATGGGCAAGGGTTGTAACGCGATGAGGCGACGTCGAGAGTGGCGGCAGGAGGGTGAGGTGAAATTGAGTGCAATGCCCCCGTGGGAGCAGGCAACGACCCCACTGCACATCCGGCAATACACCCCTATGCGGGTGCGGCAAGTGCTCAAATTGGGCAGTGCCTCGGCGCTCACAATTACGCTGCTCACTTGATGAACCGACACGAGGTAGTTGTTAGGTACTACTATCCGCCCATGGAGGCTGTAAACTATTAAGCCAGCTACATTAGAACCAAAAAATACCCACCCAAGCAAGGTCTGGTACCTAGTAATACACTGCAAACGTCAATGCCACAGACCGTACACATCTGCTTTGTTTTACACGTCCACAAGACGCTTTTCATCCCAAGCTTTCTTCGCCAAATCAAGGAGGACATCCAAATCGCCGCTGGTCTCACACATTCCCCTGAAGGAACCGTCCTCTTTCTGTATGAGCTCCCACGGGTGGGCATACTCTACAACTTCCCCCTTATCAAGGACCAATACTTTGTCGTAGTCTATGATAGTCTGCAATCTATGTGCGATGGTAATGATGGTGTTCTCTTTCAACTCACGCAGTGTGTCTTGGATTTTCGAGTCCGTAGCGTAGTCAATGGATGCTGTGGCTTCGTCCATCACCAGCACCTTCGGTGCCTTCAGCAGTGCTCGAGCTAAGCACAATAGTTGCCTTTGGCCTTGCGACAGGTTCGAGCCTGACTCGGCGATTTGCGTTGAAAGATCGTAGAACATATTCTTGTTGTCCTTGGCGTTACTCTTGAATCTAACAAGCGTCGAGCCGGATGTCAGAGTGCCACTCGCAGAGGGTGTCGACTCAGCGTTATCAAGCGGTTCCACTGCACTGTTCAACGTCGGAGCTTCACTGGAGACGTTTGGAGAAGAGGTCGGCGAGACACCAGACGCGTCCGAGATGAGCTGTACGCGCCGCAAAGCCGTGAAAATTTCCTCGTCGGTGAATAGGCCAAAAGGATCGAGGTTGCTTCTGAGCGAGCCAGTGAAGAGCGTTGGGTCCTGCGGCACAATTGTGATCGCTTCACGTAGGTCTTGCAGGCCGATCAAGCCAATGTCCACGTCGTCAATCAGAATTTTGCCTTCTTCAGCTTCCAGACCTCGGAACAATGCTAGTGCTAGAGAGCTCTTTCCAGCACCAGTCCTGCCAACGATACCGACTTTCTCACCAGCGCCGATCTTGAATGTCACATTCTGTAACACGGGCTCGAGATCTTTCCGATATCTAGTGGCATAGTTGATAAAGTGGACCACACCTTGACTTGGCCAATTAGCTGCTGGCTTCGTCGCTGGTATACTGGCTTCGGCTTCTTGCGCTACGTCGATGTATTCCTGTACTCTTTCAACAGCATTCATGTTCTGCTCATTCGCCGCGTAAAGCCGTACCAACCACAGTACGTTTTGCGTGAAGGTGATAGCATATGATAGAGACAAACCAGCTGCGCCCGCATCAATCTTGCCCACATTCTGAACCACAAACATGGCAGAGAAGAATGCAACGAGAGCTCCAGCGCAATCCACTCGGAATGCCAGCCATCTGTTTGTGGCCCAGAGATAGATGAAAGGCCGGTTGTGCGTATTGACCTTTGTGTGACTATCATTGACGAATCTCGATTCGTCGCCATATGCTCGGATAGTGACTACCCCTGATAATGTCTCTCCAAAGTGCTGGAAGAGGGGACTTCTTTGCACAGACTCGAGCCTCTTCAGGTCCCGGGATGACCTGATATAAAACATTCCAGTGAGGACATAGATGATAGTTATGAAGATGCCAGGAATCAGAAAGCCAGGCGTGATGGTCGTGATCAACGCCACAATCGTAACGACTGACGCAGCACTATGCAGGAGTCCTATCGCGACAGGTGCGACTTCTTGATCAATTGACTGCAAGTCTTTCGAGAAGCGGTTAGTAAGTTGCCCCAAAGGTGTCGAGTCGAAGAATCCGAATGTGGCTCGAAGGATCTTCCTGAGTAATCTTTCATGCAAGGTCCGAGAAGCCCGTAGAGATCCCCAAAAGAGCAAGAGTTCCCTTGACAAGCAGATGATGATGAAGGCAGTGCCGATCAGAGCGTAGACTGCGAGGTAATAGGTTGCGTCAACCTCGTCCTGAACCTGAGCCACAACTCCAGAGTCGATACCATGTGCGGGAAATGCTTGGCTGGTGAGTCCACCGGACAGCTGATGGTGATGGCTATGTTGGGTGTGCAGAGCATGCAACGCTGCATGTTTGCTTCTCGATGAGGTGTGGTACGCGTTCGCCCACTCTCTGATCCAGACGTTCGTAGCAACGGAGCCCACCTGCACAGCGACAAAACCAGAAGCTGCAAAGATCCAGTAGTACCAAGGACCCATAGCCTGTAGATACATCTTTATGGTGGCCCACCCAACGCTACCAGTCGCTTTGGCCTCAATTCTGGTATCAACAAACTTGCGGTCAGCCTTGTCCTGACTTTCCTCTAAATGGTCGACTTCCTCACCAGTGTTGAAAGGACCATGGGACAAATGAGACGACTGCTCCTCTGGAGATGGTGTCGGCGCTCGTGACGGTGCTGCGGACTGGAGACGAGATGTTTGCCCTGATTTAGACATTTCTTCTCCGAGGTGACCACTTTCCATGACTTCCCACGGAGCACCCTGACATACAATCTTCCCATTGCTGAGCACCACGACATGACTGGCCTGCGGTACAGTCAGCGCCACGTTGTGCGAAACCAATATGCAGGTACGCTGGGCCATGAGCTTTCCCATCAAAGCTTGATTGAAGATGTGCTTTGCGGTGTGTGAATCAACAGCGCTCAAGCAGTCATCTAGGAGGATGTGCCTTGAATTGCTGTACAGTGCTCTGGCCAGCGATATTCTTTGTTTCTGACCGCCCGACAGAGTAATGCCTTTCTCACCGACTAGTGTCTGTTCGCCAGCATCGAGGATCTGAAGGTCCCTCCGGAGAGCACAAGCGTCGATGACGGCCTTGTACCGCTTCGCATCAAATGGAGCTGCAAAGAGGATGTTCTCCTTGATGGTTGCGTTGACGAGCCATGCTTGCTGGGCGCAGTATGCCACACTCTCAGTCAGACCTGTCTCAGGGTCTGGCCGCAGCTGCTGCCTACTGTAGCCGCCAGGTATATGTACCATGCCGTCAAGTAATTGCATTTCTCCAAGCAAAGCCATGAGCAGTGACGTCTTGCCGGATCCAGTAGGACCTGCAATTACGTTGAGTTTCCCGACAACAAAATCAATGTTCATATCGATAAGTCGGAATGAGCTTGCAGCCCCTTTCGCGGCGGCATCTGCTTTGGTGCCCCAGCTAAGCGTCGCATGTTGCAGAGCAACACGGGTATCGTGTGGAGAAGCTTGCTTGCTCCTGTGAAGCTGGAGATACTTCTCGGTTTCTTCCTCTCCCAGGAATTCCTCCACTCGGTCCACTGATACCTTAGATTCTTGCACATGAGCGACCATGTCGGCCAGCTGATCGAGCGGGATGCGCAGGAGTGAGAACATCGACAATGCTGGGAATGCGATCGAGGGGACGAGAGGACGTTTCTCGACTTTGGTGTAGATTAAGAAGGATGTGAAAGTGATCAGAATAGGAATGCCACCCCATATAGTATATGCGGCTGCCCACAGTATGTACTTCCTCCATAAGGCCTTCAGCTCGGTTTGGCGTTTCTCGTTGACGGTTTGTTCAAATCTCTGCTCCCATGCAAAGTATTTGATAATTCGGATGTTCTGCAAGACTTCGTTGGTCGCATGAATCCTTGCATCCGTGGCAGCCAATATAGCCTTTTGCGCTTTCGTGAAGGATGTTGCAATCCACATGTTCCAGGGCAGAACGAGGACCATGAGTACAATACCAGCAAACGAGCTGTAACCAAGGACCTTGTAGAGCAGGGCCACGGCCATGATCATTTGCACCGGTGTCGCAGCCCACAAGAAGTGTAGGTAAGCAGATATCTCGGCTACTTTGAATGAATCGATCGACATGAGGTTGATGACTGTACCGTTGCTTGCCTGGATAGGTCCTGCGTCTTTGGAATCGATTGTAGCATTTGTTTTGGACTTGCTCTTCCAGAACTGCACCTTCTGCCGGAGACTCGGGGACTTCTTGGGCTCCTCCTTGACGGCCTCGCCTTCCGCCGAAGCTGCAGCCTTCCGCCTCAGGACCTTCGAATAGATCTCACCAACGATGACGGCTCGGATCTGTATACAGATTTTGCGACCAATCCAGAGAGACTGGCCATCGCCCAGTGCTTGGATGATACCAGTGACAAAGAGCAGAATGACGTATAGCCAGGCAGCATTCGGGGGAGTTGAGGCAGGGTCCTCGAGGTACTCCAGGATCCCCTTCAACAGCAGCGTTGGCATAAACATGGCAACGCTAGAGATGGCGCACCACAGGCCTTGCAGGAGAATCTGTTTCTTGAAGAACAAGAGCAGGCGTACAGCAAGCATGTGTGTCTTCTTGACTTGTCGAAATCTTTCCAGAACATATTCCGCCTTGTCTTTGAAAGCAACATTCCATACGTCTTCTAACTCGAGTGGCCTCTTGTAGCCTTTCCAAACTATGCTGTCGGCCCAGGCAAACGTCATTCTCCCAAGGAGACTGGCAAGTGGTTCCTTTGAGGGCTCGATATCGCCCTCATGTTCGAGCTTGACACTTCGATTCCCACGTCTTGATGTCAGGACTATGATGCACAGGATTGAGGTAAGCACGAAATGGGCGATTGTCACGCTCCGAAACAATTCCGAACCATGGTGTAGAATAGCCGATCTGAAGACCATGATCTCAAACAACCATTCCAAACCGTAGAGGATGGCGCAGTGGTTCCATAGCTTGAGGAAAGGAAAATGCCGGCGGGTGGCAGTGAAAGCGAGACGCAAAGAGGCCAGGACCGCCAGATATGTCCATAGTAGGAGGTATGCTATTGAGACCTTCTTCTGAGCCTGCTTGTCACGCAACAATGCGACAATGCTGACAGCAAGCTGGGTGCACAGCACCAAGAGTTCGAAGGCCACAACGCCAGCCTCGCCCTTCGGCTTGTCGACGTCAAGAGCGGATGCATCTGTGGTGGTCTTCTGTAGGGTCAAGTCCTCCTCTTCGACATCGATCAATTTGTCTTCGGATTTCTGCTGCCGCGACTTGACGAGGTGAAGCGTCGACCTGGAGATTATGGCAACTATGCTGGCTATGCATGCTGCGAGCGGGAAGATAGTTTGTAGATAGAGCTGTTGGAAGTCTGCGTCTAAGTCATCGTAGTGCCAGATGGGCTAACAACAATGTCAGTAGGGTTTCCTCGAACCGGCTTGTGTAACATACATGCATGATTGGCTCTTGGGAGACATTAATTGGATGCTGTTGCTGTTGGGTGTCAAATGCAACGACTTGAGCACTTCCTGGTTCCTGTCCACCTCTTTCCCCGCCGATCCTATCTCTTCTCCGTGCCTGACATGTGAGTTGTACTAGGCATTAAAATGGAGAAGGTGCTGAGCTTTTGCTTTTTTGCGACGGTAACTGCGACGGGCAGCAAATCACTCGGACGATGTCGTCACTGTTTGGAGAGCGATTAATTGCTCGACAACTACGTCGAATTGGGAATCAGACAACGAGCGCTCTACCCATCGTCTGGAGTGCTGAATGGCAGGAGTCAAGTCAGCATATAGAAGTAATGGCGCAAAGCAGAGGTTCCATATCAAGCAATTTCGCGGTACTATCGATCTCTGCTATTGGGACCTCAGAGCATGTTCACGCGACCCAGTCGCCCGTGTGCGCTATACTCCGGGCCGTTAGCCGAGGCCAATGCGCAATCGGTGCCACTTGATCTAGGCCTGCATAAAGATGACATGGTGACTGGCACCTGCGTCGTTCGAAGATAGGACCGTGCCTGGGCCCCAGTTGCTTGTCCGATCAACTTAGTAGCTCAAGACATGGACAGCATCTATTGTGCAGAAGCCTGGACAGGTACTTTTCTCTCCTCTTGTAGTCCTGAAGGCGTACATCTTAACATTTCATTGATATGCTTGTAAGGTGTCTGACAACATAGAGCCACGACTGCAGCAGGATCAGAAGTCAAACAGTCGAGACGCTTTAAATCGCGATCATTCCGGTCCACCCTTGGAGACCTGGACCATCGTCACTGCAGTGCAGGAGGCCAACCTCACATCAAGAGTCTCTTGCACTTCACGGCCACTTGGTTCGACCCCAAGTCGAGAAGACGGTTCATTCTTGCACTCACAAACGCTTCGCAAGCAGCACAACTCTGAAGGAGATTTCTTGTTGGGTTCGGTGGCAATGGACAGCTGACATTCTGTCCCACTTCCCGTACCAGCACTCAAAAAGACCACACGGTTCTAACAAACTTCGCCCTTGACTGCATCGGTGCCGACCAGCTTTCAAACAACAGACCTGCTCCCCATTCAAAGGACTTACTTGTTCAAGAACTTCTCACCCAGTTTCATCCTCACTCTCAACAAACACCGCTCAACCGATCCTAGACTCGACTGTTAGATCCACCCTACGACTTACGCCTTCTATCCGCCGCAGTCCGATTGCAAAAAGCCGATCTACTGCGGTTGTCCACTATGTCGTCCCAAGGCATCCTGCTCAAAGAGTACAAAGAGCTAAGCAAAGAGAAGTGGCTTACAATCGACTTCGATGAAGAGAACATCTATCGGTGGGACCTGGCGTTGATGGTTGTCAATCCTGACTCCTACTACAAGGGCGGCTACTTCAAGTGCCAGCTGCTGTTTCCAAAGAACTACCCCTATTCCCCACCGGACTTTCGGTTTGCGAGTCCACTATGGCATCCAAACATTTACCCAGACGGCCGAATATGCATATCCATCCTGCATGCCCCCGGCGACGATATCATGTCTGGAGAGGCAGCAGGTGAGCGATGGTCACCTGCACAACGTGTTGAGTCCGTTCTTCTCTCCATTGTCTCCCTCCTCGACGATCCAGAAATCAATTCCCCCGCCAATGTAGATGCTAGTGTCATGTACAGAGACGACAAGGCTGCTTTCCGGAAGCGAGTTCTGGAAGATGTCGAGAAGTCGAAGAAAGAGATTCCTGAAGGCTTCATCATGCCAACGCACGAGTCGACAAAACCGGCTGCACCGAAAATCGTCAATGACGATGATTTCTGGGCAGACTCTGACGCTGAAGACTTCGATTTCGGAGACGACGATGACATGGGCAGCGGGACGGACGAACAGTTTGATGCCGACTCTGACGATGAGGATGTTGTTAACAACGACTCCGACGACGAGACCACTCAAATACCGCGTGCCGAGAAGAGCGAGCAACTCGACTCTGAGATGACCGAACCTGGGGAAGACTAAACCTGTTCTGTGCAACAGACTGCTGTCAGTCACAAGACGTCTAAGATGAGCGTCTTCAAGAGGTTCAACAGTCACAAGCAACTGCTTTTATGCCACAAACAGACGCGCCCCGAGATGAGGCACGAGGCCAACGAAGTACGAATTATTTCCAGCGATGGCGCTGATAGGCTGCGTTACACATTCACACAGCTAGGGGTCTGCAGGAGTTACTTGCAGTACAACATAGAAGGCATGATAGGACGGTATGGAGTTTTGATTTTACCGTGGACTCTTAGGGTCTCTTAGGGACTCACCCGAACATATGGCACGGTTGCATGGCGGGCAATCTCAATCTACCAGGTTACTAGGTTACGATTATATGTAGCAGAGGGCTCCATACAATACTCAAATCATTGACAATGTCATTCCGAAGGTTGTTCGTGTTTCTGCATCTGTACTCGTAACTTTGTCTCCTCTTCTCGTAGCGGTCCCTTCTCACTCCTCCGCTTACGCAGAATGCCCCATGCGAGCGTCTACTCCCGTGTTGATCCTCGTTGTTCATACTCGCAATTCATCGTGGTTCCGGCCGGTTGTTGTCTTGTTCGGGGACACTGATGAGTTTTATCGGCATGGGGCAACAGAACGTCGGCCATCGAACAATCTTCGCAAAACGACAGTAGCACGAATGGTATATCAATCCAACGGATGATATATATCTCGCGAATCTGCCAGGCTCATTCCTACATGTCAACACCACCACATGATCGCCTTACTGACCTAGCATGACTTGCACTGCAGCACGGACCACCGCCTGCCGGGCCGCCATCTGCTCACACAAGAACGTCAGCACCTAGACAAGCATCACATACCAACCAACGATCACCGTAAAGTATCATATCCAAACAAACAAAACACACCATGTCCCTCTCGCCAGCCACAATCCTCATCACCACCATCAACATCGTCGCCGTCCTAGTCGTACTCTACTGGGCCCGCTTCCTGGTCAAGCACATGAAGGAGAACTCCGAATTCGCGGATCTCCTGCTGCAGCACGAGCGCGTCGAGGCGGACACGAAGCCGCTGGGGATGTGGAAGGGGACCGCTGACAGGCAACGAGAACGAGAGAGTCTTGTGGTGAGGCAGGGCGGACCGCGCACTGCGAGGTCTGGAGGCGGTGGATACGATCGTGTGCTGAGGAACATTGATGTCTGGAAGCGCGCGAAGTATGGGGCGGCGCGGGCAAAGACGGGTCAGGAGCTGGGTGTTCATGCTCCGGTTGCTGTTGTGGAGGAGGTTGTGCCGGTCGTTAGCAGCGGGGAGGGGGTGAGGCAGCGGAGGACTGTGAGATTCTCGCCTACATGATTTTGACGCATGCAGTCACTTTGTGGGATATCGAGCTGGTTGGTCATCTCAGTGTTAGGGCCACTCTGATAACTTTCAAAAGCCGACCATGACAGGCGAGAGATATTGGAATTGAGCTCGGTCTAATGACCTTCGGCAGGTCCTCTACACACCTGGTCTGGTCTTTCGCGGCCCAAGCTAATGCTTACAACAAGCATCTGACCTTCGACTACATCGAACACTCCAGAGAAAAGCAACGCGTCCCAGCTACATGAACCTAGGATTTCGCAGGTTCCGCCTTCACCTTCCGGGCTACATCAACGATCTCCTCAACACACCTCCCCCACTGCTCCTGGTTCACCCAATGCCCCGCGCCATCCACGATCACCGTACCAAGGTAACACCCCGGCTCTACGCTTCTATTCTGCTCCATGGCCTCCACGGCCCCAGGCTCCTGATACGTCCCCCAATCCTGCCGTCCCGCCACGAATTTCGTCGGCACACTCAACTTCCTCCCGGCATACAGAATTGAATCGCTCGCCATCTCAGGCGAAGTCTGGATCCGGTACCAGTTCATCGGTGGTCCGAATCCCGTTCGCGTGTACTCTGCGACATAAACGCCTAGATCGTCGTCAGGGAGCCATTTCGTGCCGTACGTGCTCGGATCCTGGTCCGCCATGTCTTGCTCGACGGCTTCGCGCATCGTGCTGTCCCGTGGCATAATGTAGTAGTATGGCATCTTGGCTAGTTCTTCGGCGGTCCAAGAGGCGAGTGGATGTGGTGGGGGATTGTGGTTTCCCGACCAGTCGGCAGATTTGAGGTGGAAGTAGCCGCGGAGGAAGGTGTGTAGGGGCTGGCCAGTGGGGTGGGTCATTTCGTTGGCGCTGGGACGGGTGCAGTAGTACCATTTGTAGTGCTTGCGGGGTCTGTCTGGAATTGAGGCGAGGGCATCATGGACGTTAGGATCACGGGTGCTGGCGTAGGGGTCTGGCTCTTCTGGCGGAGGTGCTGGGAGGGACTGGTTTGGCGAGGTGTTGAATGGTATCTTCGGTACGCCCTTGAAAGGGTGGGACATTAGAACGAGACTCCGAACGAAGTCTGGTGGTGCAGAGGAGCCACGTGCGAGCGTGGTGTAGGTGGCGGCTACGGCGCCAAAGTCATGGCCTACAATCGTGTGGATGGATTTGTAGCCTAGGGCGTGCACGAGCGTGACGGTGTCTTTGATCAGATTAGTAGGTCGGAAAGTATGTCCCGGGATGGATTTCAGGTCTGAACTATGAGTCCTGCCATAGCCTCGTTGATCGAAGGCGACGGCATAGTAGCCAGCGTCGGCGAGGCGGGGGAGAATGTACCGCCACGAGAAGGCTAACTCGGGGAAGCCGTGAATGCAGAGAACCAGAGGTGGGCGGGTGTCGCCGACCTGCTTGGGAACAGATTCGAGAACATGAAAGGTCAGACTGGAAGTGTCAACAAAGCGGGACGTCACACCGGGCGGAAGCGTCAGTGGTGGAAGTGTCTTCGGGTCGGTGGTATAGTCTGGGGTGTCTTGGGCTGGGACTACGTCCATACCGGTGGCCATCATACGTTAGCCTTGCCTGCTGGTCGGTGAGTAATTGTGAACGACCGAGTTTCACTCATAGGGAGTGGTGGATGCTCTGCGGAGACTCAATGGCAGCCGGTGCTGCGAGCTTCTCCACGGCAGCAGCCGAGCAACGAGACTCCAAAGCAATTTGACCCTCATTTGGAGCAAGAGAGGGTCTTCATGTATAAAATACTAGGTACATTATTAGAGCTTGCTTTTGAGCATAGCATGTAAGCAACTAAGATTGCTCGAATCGAGCCACGTATGTAGACCTCAAAACTGTTGTCAAGCTATGTCTTCGAGCAGCTCTTCACCAAGTTGCATGTCGGCATTTTATAACCCAGAACATGATGAAGAGAGGTGCTGGAGATTAACCAGCAGCAACTTGAATGCTGTGCAGCAAGTTCATGTGCTCCAGATTTGCAGATTGAGCTCCTACTAGTGGCTCGAACGACAACATGGGAAGGTTCGAGCGATCGCAGAACAGGGATGGAGGTGACACAAGATGACGTTGATGCACGCCCAGACGCCATTTGGGAGCACACCAGTGGCTGATTGGCGGCCTCTCCTTTGATTGAACGAGTGCGAGACGATGATGCAGAGACCAGCCAGCCAGGCAAGCTAACTTGGGCCGGGAAAACATTGCAGTATCGCGCATTCTTGTTGCGGTCACTTCTTCATGCTTCCCCAATACAAGCTTCTCAATCGTCTCTGTTTTCATCATTAGTTGTCTCTGTTAGTAGTCGTCCGATATAGCAGCGGACACTCGCGCAACGGACACGGCTGACTCACCAACCCCCCTCGGGTCGACGGGACAATCTGTGCATGACTTTTCCGCTATCCCGTTGCACAACACTTGTCGAACACGTCGTGATGGATGCGAGGACCAGTACGGTTCATTAGTATTACACGCGCAGAACTAAAAGGCAGCTGTATATAGCTCGCTCCTCCTGGTATCAGGAGCTACAATCGCGGACCTGGTAGCAGAGTCGTTGGTTGAAAGCAGCAAACATGCCTCTATTCGGACGCCGATCGAGGTCGGTGTCGGTGGCGGTGAGTCAACCAGCCTTCAATGGCTTGTAAGAGAGTCGAGATTCTAATGTGCTGCAGCGGCCGAGCGCACCCGCGAACAATTCACCCGCCATGCTTGCCGCCTCGCAAGCATTCACCGGATCCCAGGGACAGCAGAGCAGACTGGCCGCGGGGGCAGCAGCGCAGGCTCTTCGCTCCATGTCGCCAGTCAGCACCCCAGTAGGCCAGATTCAGACGAGGCGCATGGTACAGAGACAGAATTCGATGAGTTCAGTCCAAGGCACTCCAAGAGGAAGATCGCGTGGAGACAACCTGGTCAGACGTGGTAGTTCCTCCTCTATGACAGAGCGAACCTTTCGCGCCGAGTCACCCGGCAGACCATCTACGTCCGGTGGTCTGCCTTCATCCCGACAATCCCAGCCTCCTGTACCACCCTTGCCTCAAACGTATGCCGACGTGCCGGCCATACCCAAGAAGTCCCAGCGTCGGTCAGCCAGCATCGATGACATTCAGCTTAGAAAAAACAACCAAAGGCAGGCAATGGAACGCCATTCTCTGGCAGTCACGCCTACTTCAAAGCCTGCGGTTGATCCAGCTTTCGCTGCAGCAAAGAGGGTCTCAACCGGTGCGAACCCCCAGCTCAGTAGGACAGATAGTCAAAACTCCATGCATTTCTCCTATCCAGGACGAGCGAAATCCCCTCCACCGCAGAAACAGAAATTCGATTCACCCAGATCACAAGTCGCTCACCAGGCAAGGCCTGCAGCGCCGTCCAGAGGCATCTCAGACTCCGAGGCGAGGACCATACAGCAAGATCTAACACAAACAGCTCAGCAGCCCGTCAAGAAGAAAAAGAAGCGCGAGGGACCACTGACTGAAGGTAGTCGTCTGCAAACTGGTACTATGGGCCATAAGCCTGTCGTCACACAACTTGCACCAGGTCCACCAAGCCCAATATCACCGGCTGACAGCAGAGGTTCTGATTCCGAGACCGACCCTCGCGCTCAGGCTCGTCGGGCTCAAAGGGCTTCAGGCGTCCTGACCAAGCAGCCATCTGTCGTTAGGGAAGACTGGGAAGGAGAGCTCGAGGATACTCCATCTTCACCTATCGATGCCAGCCCCGTTGCGGCTCGAGTTGCGCCGGGGAAGCGACAAACGGCAGAGGCCAATGTTTCTCGTAAGATCGAGCAAGCAGATTCAGCACAGCCATCACAACACCTCGGCGTCTCTCCAGCAGCGAGAAAACCTTCACTTAGTCCGTCGAGGTCAGCTCGTTTCTCGAGCCGTCTATCAAGCGATATGGCTCAAGGTCAGAAGCACCAGCCGCCCCCAAGATCTGTATCGCCACGCAAGCCAGCTTTGAAAAACTCAAACTCGCCACAAATCCTGCCAGCCGACAAACAAAGAGCGAGAGAACCAAGTCTGACCCCTAGTGATATGACCGATCTTTCCGCTGATAGTGCCCCGCGACGCAAGAAGGCTACTCACGTCAAATTTGACAACCAACCCGAGATTGTTGGCGCTGCAGCGGAAAGTGGTTCGCCAAGCACTCCTCAGATCGTCAGCCCTCAGCACAAGGACAAAGACAGGAGGTGGTTCGGAAAGAAACCGAACAGAGCCGTGCTGGACGAGGATAGCGATGGTGAAGACGCAATGAAACCGACACCACAATTGCCTACCTTTGGCAGTGTAAGGAACGGGCGCCGGAATGAGGTTGAATCGTCGCTTCGTCAACCAGTCGCTTCCTCCCCATCGTCTTCGTCTTCCTCATCCGTTTCTCTCGACACAAGACCAACGACAATGGACACGTCTATTTCTAGTGATCATGCCCTTGGTGGTCTGCTTACACGAGATCGCGAACAGAAAAGAGTCGTTGGGCAGCAAGCTCTAGCGCCGGAGGTGACCTCTGTTGAGGGTACGGGCTTGCACAGCGACAACGAAAGTGTCTATTCGCAAGACAATCACAACTACGTTGAGCCACCGGTGCAAACTTTCTCAGCATATCAACAGGCTACCACCCAGGAGGAGACTACGAGCCACCCATTGAGTAACGTTGATAATGCTGCCGACGTTCCTACTATTGCCCTTCAGCCAGCAACTCCAGGCATAGAGGAAGAGCCTAAGCACAAAGATCAGTGGTTGGTCGAGGTCCCTGGCGGCTTCCCGTCTGCATATAGCGAAGTTACTGTTGCAGCTCCTCAAGCAGAAGTCGCTGCTTCACGGCAAGCAGAGCCTGATCCAGTGTCATCAACTAGCGTATATCAGCCCTCTTGGCAGGATGACGCTCAGGCTCGCTATGATATAATGCCTGCAATCCAGGAGGAAGAATCTGACAAAGACAGTATCTATAGCGATGCAGAAGAGGACATGGAAGGGGACGGATTTGGATCCATCAATGCCATTGTCAGGAGTCCGGTTCTCGCTAGTCCCACAGCTCATTCATCACCACCCGCAAGTCCAGTCACCGCAGCACCACAGCGGGATGTAGAGCGTGAGAGTGAGCAGATCTCGTCGGATTGGAACGATGTAGGGGCGCGATGGAAGGTCCATCGAGAAAGCCTTCAACGCGCTGCGTTGCAGCCCGCACCCGAGATCGTGGAGAAACACGCTCCACCACCCACACACCAGGCAGCACAAAAGGCCACCTCTTCTCGTACACAGAAGAAAGCAGCATCGCCAGTACCAACAGCTAAGTCAACCCCCACGGCTACTCAGCCAGCAGCTCCCACTGGCGCAGTTCGGGCAGCACGCGCCAGCGCTCAGCCTGGGTCTCGACAGTCTATGCGTCCTGAGCCGAAAGGTGTTCCGGCGCCTACCCTCAGAGCTCGTGCAGGCTCATTTGAGGACCCAAATCCAACAATGCGATCCTCAATGCGCAATTCTGCAGGTCCTCCACCGAGCAATGAAGCACCAAGACCTAAAAAGTCATCCATGCGTCACTCGGCTGCACCCACCGCACCAGTTGCTGCAAGCCCGCAGTACCAAGCACCTGCCACCCTGCAGAAGAAGAATCTTCGAAACAGTGCGCCGCCCCCAGCGCGCTCGGCCTTGCCACCTGTCAATAATGAGAGCGATTCTGAGAGCTCCTTCAAGAAGCGCCGCCGTGCCAGAGCTAACGAGCGAAGTGCACAAGGTATGCGACGGAGCATGCGAGCAGGGAGGGAGGCCGAGCCGGTATCGCCTGCTCAGGCGCGTGAAGTAGCTCGACCGCAGGCAGTCCGACCGCAGTCACCGGTCGATCGACGAGCGCTTTCTCCTGGTGGAGGGCAATCTTCAATGCGCATGACTATGCGAGGCTCAATGGACAACACACCTACAATGCGTGGCAACCAGAACAATGGGCCTACCATGCGCGGCAACCAGAACAATGGCAGTGCTAAGCGATCCTCCTCCCTTTTCGGTCGGAAAAGGGACGCTAAAAGCCCAACCCGACCTATGTCGGCCATGGGCTTCGGCAGGTCGCGTACGGCAGATTCGGACGATGAAGGTGACAGGCGGCCGAACAGAACCTACAAATCCAGATTCAGCAACTCAAGCGACGAGGAGGTCGACCTCCCCCCTGTTCGTGGTATACCACGTAGAAACAGAGACGATGATTCAACCGATCTAGAGGATAGCTCTGACGAGGAGCGCACTAGAGGCAAGAAGACGGCACCTCGCAAGAAAACATCGGTCCCAACGCCATCCTCACCTCAAGTTCCCGATAGGCCGACATCACCTGTGTCGCCTGGTGAGAAGAAGAAACGAGGATTTTTCGGTCGAATGAAGAAAAGCAAAGACGAAATTGATGGTCCTACTGGTAACGAGCCGCAGCCCGCCGCCAACGGAAATTCGAGGACGACCGGTGCACGACAGAACGCCAACACCGTCTCTACCAGTATGGGCGCAGAGGCGCAGAAAGAGGCACTCATAGAGCAGGCTCGAAGGAAGCTGGAAGCCTCTGGGGAAATAAGCAAGTCGACGCGACCGACATCCCCAACGGGCAAGTTGCAGAGACGAGTGACACCCTCGAGAACTATGAGTGATTCGTGGCCATTGCCCGCAAACGTACCTGAGTATGGTGCCACGGACGGTCGACCAGTGACATCCGACGGGGCAAACCCACGGCCAGGCATCCGTGACCATCAGAGGTCGTCTGACACCGCGGTCCAGGAGTTGGGTGAAGGACAGGAGAAGGGAGCCAAGAAGAAGAAATTTGGGTTACTGCGCAGGGCATTTGGGATGAAGAACTAGTGGTTTTCTGCAACTCTACAACAGACGATTGTATATGCTGCTATCTGGTGACAAGCTATTCACCATCTTTGCCAGCCAGCGACCTTTGGCCTTTTCATCTGCTGACTCAGGACGACGAGGACAAGCGATGTGGCACCATCGTCGATATACTGGCGATCCCACCCTTCGGTGTGAAAAGCGTTTTGTTGCTTATACCCATACACATAGCTAGTAGTAATAATGATATTTGATTTGTCTAATACAAGTATCACGGGTCCGGATCTTGCTTCAAGTTGCCTAAATTGAAGCGGATGCGTATCTCAACTCAGTAACTCATCCCCGCCTGTGAGAGAATTGTGTGATTAGTCATTCTTCTACTCCGGAGGTCGTGACTTTAACCGGAGGCTTCAGCGCCCCAAAAGTCTGGTGTGCGGGGCTGTTCCATGTCGGCCTTTGACGGTTTGCCGATCGTTGCATCTCGTCGACACTCAGGGTTGAAAGCATTCATATTGACCAACAGAAAGATATGGTAACATGAAGGCGGCACGACTCCTAGGAAGAACACCGAGCTGGAAGGTGGCAAGGATGAACTCATGGTGATGCAGGAGCGACGTATGCAGCGGCTGACTGTGCCACTGATAGCAGCAGGGGCCCCCCTGGACCCTGGAAACATTTTGACGTCTGAATTCTGGTTCGGAGCGGATTGCCCCACCATAGAAACGGTTGAGAGAGTTGCGCAGCTACGTAGTAGTACGGCGAGTGCGTGCTCGGTGCTGTTAAAGAAAGACTAACATACGTCGAAAAGTTTTGTCTCTTATATCACTGTTCAACCTTCAGTATAGAGACCACAGTTAGCCTTGACCAACACAGACTTACATTACCAAACACCACAGCAGCCATGTCTACATCTTTGGACCAACTGAAGAACACCGGCACCGTACGAACCCGCGCGGCGTTGAGCTGAGCACTGCTAACACCACCACAGGTCGTTGTCTGCGACTCCGGTGACTTTGCCAGTAAGTCCAATTTATCAGTCTTAGCAGCGATGGAGTAGCACTAACATCCAACAGCCATTGACAAGTACAAGCCACAAGATGCCACCACCAACCCATCGCTCATCCTCGCGGCCTCAAAGAAGGAAGAGTATGCTAAGCTGATGGACAAGGCCGTAGAGTACGGCAAGAAGCAGGTATGTGCAGCGCAACCGGTGCCATTGAGCACATATTGACAGAGATGGCAGGGCAAGGACATTGACGACCAAGTTGATGCCGCACTCGACCGATTACTGGTAGAATTCGGCAAGGAGATCCTCCAGATAGTGCCCGGAAAGGTGTCCACAGAGGTCGATGCCAGATTCTCGTTCGACAAGGACGCCTCGATCCAGAAGGCCAGACACATCATTGAGGTAAGCGGAAGCCCTTGCAAGACGGAGCGAATTCTAACTGTCTCAGCTTTATGAATCGATTGGTATCTCCAAAGACCGCGTCCTGATCAAGATCGCTTCCACATACGAAGGCATCAAAGCCGCCGAGGTGCTCCAGAAAGAGGGCATCAACTGCAACTTGACCCTCATGTTCTCGCTCGTGCAAGCTATCGCTGCTGCCGAGGCGGATGCTTACCTCATTTCTCCCTTTGTTGGCCGAATCCTCGATTGGTACAAGGCGGCCATGAAGAAGGATTTCAAGAAGGAGGAGGACCCTGGTGTCAAGAGTGTCGGTGCCATCTACAACTACTACAAGAAGTTCGGCTACAAGACCATTGTCATGGGTGCTTCGTTCCGAAACGTCGGCGAGATTACCGAATTGGCTGGCTGCGACTACCTGACCATCTCCCCTAACCTGTTGGAGGAGCTGTACAACAGCAAAGACGATGTGCCGGCGAAGCTACACGCAGACGATGCCAGCAAGCTCGACCTGGAGAAGAAAAGCTACATCAACGACGAGGCGCTGTTCAGATTCGACTTCAACGAGGAGCAGATGGCTGTGGAGAAGTTGCGAGAGGGTATCAGCAAGTTCGCTGCCGATGCTATAACGCTCAAGGGCATTCTTCGCGAGAAGATTGAGAAGGCATAGGCCAGCTTCCACGTTCCTGGACGGATGACGAGCGTTAATTGAGTATTGTCAAACTGCAACGAGTATATCCTACGCAAATATGAACATTGATTTATGACCATAGAGCTGAATCAATATTTTGGTCTGTATTTGTCCATCTTCGTTGCGTGTGAGATTGGTCGTTGCATAACTTCCATCTATACGGAGGGTTGCGTGCTTGCGGTATAACGTGGTTGGATGCTTCGCCAGGGGCCTTGTTGGCCAAAGTTCTGTGCTCAGGTTGGAGAGTGAGGCTGGCGATCGAAGATTTTTGCCCGCACGGCAAGGAACGATTGTTGACGCAATAGGTGAGGGGCAGCACCAATGCTGACGGATACGCGATCGGACATAGCAAAGGTACTTAACACGACTGACCTGGTTGTTCTTAAAGTCTTCTCCTGAACCATACTTGTGAAGATCACCGAGTCTAAAAACCATTACACTTACCAAAGACCGAACCAATCTTATCGATACCGTCAATATGGTCAAAGCAGGTGAGTCAAAGCACGCCGATGAGAGAGACGCGATTTGCATCAAGCTGCAACCCATCTACGATTACCGCCAGTTGTGACGGTGCTAGTGCGCAGGCGTGGAATTCGCCATGTCGTGCAACCATCAAAGCAACAACAGAGCAGCTCTTGCTCCCTAGCTCCGTCTCGCGTTCGGATATCTAGCTAACACCATGACTAGTTGCTGTCCTCCGAGGTGACTCTAACGTCAAGGGCACCGTCACCTTCGAGCAGAGCTCCGAGTCGTCTCCAACCAACATCTCCTGGGACATCTCTGGCCACGATTCCAACGCTGAACGAGGCATGCACGTCCACCAGTTCGGTGACAACACCAACGGCTGCACATCTGCCGGCCCGCACTGTAGGTCCTATGGTTTCGGGATTGTCGAAGGCGCTGCTAACACCCCCACCAGTCAACCCCTTCGGTAAAGAGCACGGTGCACCAGAAGACAGCGAACGACACGTTGGTGACCTAGGAAACTTCAAGACCGATGGCTCCGGCAACGCCAAGGGATCCGTCTCGGACAGCCACATCAAGCTCATCGGCGAGCACTCGGTACTCGGGCGGACCATCGTCGTTCACGCGGGTACTGATGACCTCGGAAAGGGCGGGCATGCTGAGAGCAAGAAGACGGGAAATGCTGGTGCACGACCTGCTTGCGGTGTCATTGGTATTGCCACCTAGAATGTTGCGTAAAAGAACGCCAGAAAGTGTGACATGAATATAAAAATATCTCACAACAATGTGTACACCAAATATGTACTGAGACGTCTACTTGGGCTTGGAAGCCATTGCAACTAGGCTAGTCTTTGTCCCTTTGCAGTGCTGCAGGTCGTATACCTATCATCCTCCATTCACCACGATGTTTCGTCCTTGCTGTTGACTAGTCGGGCTACTGAGCCTCGACTTGGCGAGGCGACACTGCAAACACCTCCACTGTGAGCTGTCGCATTGTTGTCTGAGTACCAGTAGCACGACAAGAACTCTTTACTTGGGACTGCTGAGAGCAGAACAACAGCGAGGCACACTCTATCTCCGGAATTAACCCGGAGCTAAGCAACGCGTCACGGTGCGTGCGGGGAATCCGCGCTCGCCAAAATCTTTTAGAGACTCACGGTTGCGCACGTATCGAGTGCTTCTCGAGGACTGACGCACCCACGACATCGTCCTTGTGTCTACAGACTCTCGTGGCACGCCGCAACACTGCTTGATCAGACACTCGCTAGTTCTGGCCGCTGATGCCCAGCTCTGCATCCTGACAGATCACTGCTCAGTCCTTCGGCATCTACACACTTAGGCCAGCCATCGACTTTCGCTATCCTCCTCCGACTTGCGCAACTCTCTGAATCATCTCGGAACGCACACGGTACCTCCTCCAAAACACACAGCCTAGCGCTCAATCATGCCGCGCGCATTCGGCGCTAAAAAGCAAGGTCCCGACCTCAGCTGGGCAGATGAAGACCTCGAAGACCCCAACGACCGCCAGAACCGCGCCGTCTCCCCTCCCTCGAACGTTCCCGGCCCGCTCTTCCCGCCACGCATACAACGCCACGTCATCCGGACACCCAAGCCGCTGAGCGCATCGGAGAAGAGAGCAGTCGATGCACAGCTCCGCTTCAGACAGAGATGCAGAGAGGGACCGCTGTTCACCGTGCTGGATCGCAACAGCTTGCTCGTTGACGGTGTGAAGCGGAAGAGCGAGGAGGCGAAAAGACGTGGGTTCGACCCCTTCGAGCAGCAGGAGCGGTATAGCACGCGCCATGTCAAGAAGGCGAGGACGGAGCCCGATCTGGGCGCGAATGGGAGGGGCGATTACGGGTACACGTTGAACATGTTCCCCGAGGAGCTGTGGGGTGTTCTTGATCCGCACCAGAGGTTGCCGGACTGGCAGCATGTGAAGGAAGACTCGGTTGCTTATGCGAGCTTGGGGAAGAGGCCGGTGAAGAAGAAGAGGAAGAAGGGTTTGGACTACGAAAGGATGGACCGCGAGCAGGCGATGAGGGGGGATGAAGAAGTGGACGGGGAAGAAAGTGAGGATGAGGATGCGGTTAAGGGAAGGAAGAGGAGGAAAGAAAATACACAAGCTGGCCAGAAACAAGGCATTGAAGCCGAGGACGACATTGAGCTGGAGCCGCCCGTGGATGAAGAGGAAGAAGCTGCCGATGAGGAGCCTGAGGATAGTGAATTCTCCGAGGACGAGGATGAGATGAATGACTACCAGGCCGAGCAGTACTTTGACGACGGCGGTGATGAAGCCGACGTGGATGATGAGTACGGTGCCGGAGGGACAGAAGACTACTAGAAGAGTCTAAAGACGTGATGCAAACATGCAGTGATTGTCTTGTTCTTGGATGCCGATTCGATGATACCACGATGGCTAATGATGGTCATGGATCACAGCTCAAGCTCGTTGAATTCTCAACCTTTGACCATGGGTCTTGCTACGAAATACAATTAATCAGAAGGTTGCCAATGTCGTGACATCCTGGCGTTGAGCGACTTGTAAAGACAGAAGCTTGGCAGATCTGGCGGAAACATGGCGAATACAAGAACGTAGTGCGGGCGCGTGCTCCTACAGGGGACTAACTTGCTATGGTGTTCTTCCATCCGCTGGGGGCACTCAAGGCAAGCGGAAAGGACAATGCAACGAAGCATGAGATGCCAACCCGGACTCGGCAGGATTGACTCTCCACTTCTTGTACCTCGACCAACAAATCTCCAATTTGGCATTGCTTATTTGACCCCTTTTCGTCGTATTCGCCAGACAGTCTCGAAACACAGTGTTCATGATGATCATCTCCATACCCAGCTACGACATACCGTTGTGGTTGCCTGGCAATGCACAGCTCAGGGGACTCGCTAGCACCTCCAAGGCCAATACGCACATGCAGAAGTTGCCTCACCGAACCATGGTTAAAATCCATTCTTCCCAACTTTAGCCTTACCGATCTACTGTCGTTGTGCACATCGAAAGCTTCTTCACCTTGACATTCACTCACTTGTGCCGAGACCCAACGTCCGAAACAGCCGTGTGGCCCGCTCATCATGCCGAACAAAGCACAATTCGCCCTACTGACCACATTCAGCGCGCTGGCCGTGCTGACCTCAGCGCAAACAGGCCCATCGACGGCCCAGGTCTTCTTCCCTTACCCAGAGGGCGACCAGCCCTATGACGCATCCGTCATCGCTCAGGTAAGACAAGCCATTGATTCATCACCTAGTTCTCACTGTACATCGCGCTCACCTACCCAACCAGGATGCAACGGCCACAACTCTCGCCGTCGTCTGCGCAAGCCCAACCCCAACCGACTGCAACTTTCCCAGCCCCATCACCCTGACCGTCGGCCCCTCGACCTTCCACCAAAGTCCATCAGGCATATGGAACATCCTCGGCGAGATCGATTGCACTTTGACTAACAGCGGCAAAGACGGTGGTGAGTGCGCGTACACCCAGCCGGTCTACGACGACGACGACCTGAACAGTGCTACGACGCGGAGCGACAATGGCTGGCTGGATATCTCCACTCCGGCACCGAGCAGCGAGACGAGCAGTGTGTCGTTCAGCACGGGAACGGAGATGGGCTACGTCACTGTGACTGTGGCGGCGGTCGACGCGAGCGTGACTGCGGCTGAGTCGAGCGCGGTCAGTACGGAGATAGCTTCCGGTAGCACGTCGCGCTCAGAGACTTTGTTGACTGGAAGCAGCGTTGCAGTGGCTTCGCCGACAAGCATGCCGGGTAGTGGGGCTGTGGGAGCGGGTAAGTCTGCTTCCAGGGGCGTATGTGCTGGTGTGGCGATGTTGCTTGCAACGCTGTTGCTGTCCTGATCACGGTGAGAGTCGTCGGGTGTCATGCTCCATTCACTGCGGAGCTTATCTCGCGCAACACTTGCAGATAAGACTCGACCTCCTACTCCGGCGAGCACGACAAAACGGCCTACAGCATAAAGTCCGGAGCCGACAGAAACACTCGCGACACGTGTTGCGTGAGGCTACAGCCTGCAATAGGCATCCCAGTTGCCCGCGTCATTCACAGTGCCGACAGCGCCACAAGACAAGTCGAATCGAAAGATCCTTCTCCTGTCGCATGGACGACCAAACGATGACACCCCCGACCAGGCTAAGGCTAGGTCGAGAATTTCGTCTCTCTCGAGGCCGCAGAGTCAGCCGTCATATACTTGCATAACAAGGATCTTCCATGGCGATGAGACCACTGTGTTCGGGGACAGTGCCATGTATGTCCTCGAGAGCATGGTTGTTGCAGCGATGGGAAGCCTGATACAACCCGGAAGCATGCGCCAGATGGGCGCTGGACTTACAAGATTGTTGAGAACGCGGTCATGGGATTCGTTGTGTAGCCCTTCCGTGGTTGCGCGTACGCTGTGGCGGAAGTGGCAGATTGAAGTGAACGACGGATGAACGAGTCGGGTATTCCACTCACATAGAGCAAGTGGTGGTCCGCCCCTAAGTCAAGTCTAATGGAGGACGCGTGCCGAGATAACGGTATTACGTGGGCTGACATATCGTTTGTATACGTGGCCAAGTCATCTAGTGAGGTTTGATCGCGTGCGGAAGCAACACTCCTGTACGATGACACGATGAAACATCTCATTGCACATTGAGACATGCATGCTATACGCAAAGCTTCCCCATCTGTGGCTCGACCCGACATCAACGTCCTTCACGTGTCCGTCTGGGACTACCCAGTGAGACCCCCAAGTTGCAGCGATTCTTGCGGATATGGGACTGATTCGTCAATGAATGCCCACCTGCTAGTAGCTCTGCCTCAGCACTTGTCTTTGTGTATCTCGATTGTCATTGCATCTACCTCTAGTACCGTGGTAAGGTCTCCTTTTATATCTCCATTGGGCTGACCCTGCTGCCTCCATCGGCCGTTGGAACGCGGTACAGCACGTACGGCTTGACCCGGCGGTCGGTCCCGGGGTAATACCCCTTGGACCGCCACAGCTGGTTCTCCACGAAATACAGAGTCTGGTTGGATATCCACATTGAATCTGTCGCATCGTGTCAGTCATCGATTCATGCGGGTACTACAAGTAACAGAGGTTGCGCGTCTGCTTGACTTACCTGTCCAGCCAATCCGCGGGTCGCGAACATACGTCGTGACCGATGAATTGCGTGCGTTGAAGATGTTGATGGCGTTCTGCTCGGCGTTGCCCGCGTAGACGTACTGGTTCGTGTCCTGCATCAGGCCGTCGCTCTGGCCCTTTTGGCCGAGACTCTTGACGTTCGCTTGCGCTTCGACCTCGCTGTTCTGGCCGCGGTTTAGCAGGTACTGGTTCGAAATACTGTACAGCTGTCTACCGCCCGTGATGGACCAGACGATTGTGTCGCCGCCGTCAAGGAGGGCGATTCCGTCGGCGCCCGTGGGGTCAAACGTGAATGGTTCGTCGGGACCGGGCACGAAATAGACTTCCTCGCCCCAGACGTAGGTCAGGTGCTGCTTCTCGGCGCTGACGAAGGCTGTGCCGTCAAGATGGCGCCAGGCTTCTTTCGTGCCGAGGTCGACGATGATGATCCCATTGCGGCGCTGTTGGCTCGAGTCGGTTATGTATGCGACGCCTTTGCCTGAGGCGGTAACGTTGGGCCGGAGGTCAATGCGGACGTCGTTGATGTAGCTATCTGGGTAAGCGACAGTGGTAGGGAGGACGATTGTCTGGTTGATGGTGTTGGTCGCAAGGTCTACGGCGACGAGCTTGGGACCGCCGTAGGATGCCGGCACTAAGGTGCCATTTGGAGTCAGTGCTCGGCCTGTGTCCAAAATCCACAGGCGCTCAAGCGGGTCAATCGCTACAGACTGAACGCCTATGAGGTAGTTTTGATAGTTTGCGCCAGTTGGTGGGTAGGTCGTGTAATTGATAGCTCCCCCGGGAGGACTGTTTATTTCCGCATCAGGGTAAGGAGTTTCGGTGTTGTTGGTGGTGAGCTCCGCAACCTGGTAGCGAGTGTTATTTGCGTCAAGGCCGGATGGGTAGTTGGAGAAGAGTCGTCCGGATTTGCTGACTGCGATTCCTGTGGGCATTTGATCATAATAAAGATGAGTGATCTCCAGAGGTGGTCCGCGTACACCAGGGTCTTGTGCAATCTGCTGTGCAACTGCCACGCTGCTTAGCAGCAAAGCAGCTGTGATCGAAGTCGGTCTCATGTTTGTTGGAGCTTGGTGTACGGGGTAATGGGTTGTTCAGCACCGGGAGACAGACAGTAGATGGTTTGAGATAAGTATTGCTCGACTCTCCGTCGTAAAGCTCCTCCCATCGGATATGGTGACCTCACTACCATACCTTGTATGCTCGCACATCGCGACCCGGCATCGCATCAGGACGTAGGGATGCCGGAGATGTGAGCACTGATGAGTACGTCAACACCTTCACGGAGGTACAGTGAGGAGAACAAGGCTACTGCTCGTTGACCAAGCATTTTTGACCGCGACGCCATGGCCGGCTGTCATGAGCTCATGGTGGTTCAACTACCCCTGGCGTATCCTGTCCCCAGCGAATGTGGACAATCTTCCGAAGGTGACAGTGAGGTCACGACATCTGCTGCTCACGTCACGTGACCCGACCTTCGCTCGAAAGGGCAAAACATACGTGTCTCTGGGTTTCTCCCGCCCACTGGGACCCTTCCAGCTCGATTCTGGTTGGCGGCCACCTCCTTGGGGCAGAGTCCCCGTAGCCGTCTCACAGTCCACAGTATCTTCTTCCAAAGCTGTGAGAAGAGACCTTTCCAACACTTGTTGCGGGTTAAGAGGGTAGGCGGAGCTATCCTAGAGAGTACAGCAAATGGGAGCATTTCTGGTCCTAACGGACAGCCACTCTCCCCTGGTCACAGCATGTCGATCCCATCACTCACTTTACCCATTGTACATGTATCTACCTCAACTCTCCTCCCCGGCTTTGTATGATCCGGTTTCCTACTACCTTTTCCGAGCCTAGCTTAGCTATACACTCAGGGAGATAGCTGAGGCCTCACTGCAATGTATCAACCGTGATAATAGCCCTGCGGTGGTTAAGTGCTGATTCTCCAGACGTGTGTTCTGTCCTGGATCATGGGCAATTGGACATACCTAGGACGCATGAGGCTTGTTGCACCAATATGCAGATCTTTCAACACCACTTGAGTTTGCTTCCATGACGGAGTGCTATTTGCCCTCAAGACAGCCATATTATAAAAGAGGTCGTCTGTAAGTCTCTCAGGACATGCCAGCGTCGAAGCTGAAGATCATTTAACATGATACGGACATCTTGCTTTGACTAACTTTGAGGTATTTTTTAGACGCGTCGCCTTTTCCGTCGAGTCCGTAGATCCTGCATGGTTGGTAGGCACAATGGGTGATATACGGCCGTCGTGATCATACACAGAACATGGTGCAGGTAGCGTCTGAGAATGAGCTGACTAATCCTGATGGGCCACTCGTGATAGAGGCCTTCCATCAATCCTGGTGTGCAAGCTCAGCCAAGCGCATAAGACGCTCTCAACTCGGTATGAACGAACAAGGATGCTTAATTGATAGCGGCTCCTGAATGTGCTGTTGGCATCTGCTTCGCGAAAGCTATGCTACTGTGTAGAGGGTCAGCGTCATGGTCTCGGAGATGTTATCGCTCGAGACCGTGGCATGAGACTTTGCTAAGGCTATGCGGACACGCGATGGCCTTCATCGACACGCCGATCAACAAGCAATATCTGCGGGATTGTTCCTGGTCCGAGTCTGGTGAGATTACCCACGTCGCAGCACGTAAGCTTCTCCATCGTCATGCTCTTGCCGCATAAGCAGTCCGTGTGCGGCCATTCTTGTATGCAGGAAACAGTCTTGAGACGACCATAATACCGGCTGAGGCTGGCAGAAACTACCCGCCCATGAAAGCTCAGCTATTGTGTGCTTGTTAGTCTGTAGCCGTCTCGATAACGGCAGGCAGCAGCTGCGACGCACGGACTCGAAGGACTGCCGGCCTCCTTCGAATCATCGATGCGACCAAACTTTGTAAAACACCTCTTTCGAGAACATAGACGACGTGTATATAGGCGCCATGCGAATTTCTGAATTGAGTACGACTCTGGTGTGACCATATACCCGGTCACTGTCTCCTTACAGTATCCGGGTACATCTGACACTACCAGGTAGAAGACGTAGCCAGTTTGATTATCTGCCCACTGGCTGGAATCGTCGGCAGGCAAGCACTACCCTAGTGATTAAATACAGTTGTGCTCTGAAACAATGAGAATGTATCATTTTGGACGGGGAAGACACGAAATAGTCTTGCGCCGTTCCACCTCCGGAAGCCTTCCAATGTGCTCCGCGTGTTATAAGCGTCTGCCGGACTGTTGCATGCGAGAAAAGGTTATTGTGCTGAACAGCACTTTCTCGGAACCCTGCGCTTGACACGAGAAGCCCTGTAGACGCATCTCACTGTCCTGGCTCCGACTTGCAGATGATGCAGGAACCAATGGTCCTCATTCTAGCAGGAGTCGTTCTTGCATCTCTCCACATTTTGCACTGGAGATCTCGCTTGACCCGGCAGCAATATGACATGGAACTGGTCGTAGTAGACGTGTCTCGAGGCGGATTGGTCGAGAGTGGTAGGTAATCGAAGCAGTAATGGTAGAATGAGGATGCACCTTTGAGGCCGTATGCTGTGGCTTCTAACGCTAGATTGTCTGCGTCGTAGCCCTTCATGGCAACGTCGTCAACGATTGAGCTGGGCGTCTCACTCCCACCATATGTCTCTGAGTCAATCACCTTGCGCACTTCCAAACTCACCCACAAAGAACTCCTTTGCGCCCTCGGCCCTCTTCGCTTGTTCTCCAGGAATCTTCCAGTTGTTGACGCCCTGGTCACAGGGTTTAGCCAATCATCATATATACGCTAGGGCAGAGATTCAACTTACCCACCACCACTTTCTCACCCTCGCACCCAAGGTCTGCCCTGTAAACTTCGATCCACGGTTCATGTACCTCCACCCGCTGATCAACAGGTGATAGCCTATACCCTGCACAAGCGGCATAAGGACTTGATCCCGTATCGTGATATACACCACTTTGCCTGTAGTATCTGCATTTTTGAGACTAGCCAGATACGTTTGTTCAAACCTCAAATCGGGCAGCGGCAGACGCTGTTGCCCTGGCGACTGCCGTGGCCTCGGCCTGATTATATCAGACGGTATGGTTGAGGTGTCTGAAGTGTGTGAGGACGTGTCGTCGAGGTCGAGGTCGTGGTCATCGTGGTGGTGGCCACCAGATAGGATCTCTCCTGGGATCTTCTCTGATGCTGCTGTTGAAGGATTTACATCGTGGGCGACGGAGGGATTGTGTTCTATATGGGCAGACTGTATTACTGAGGCAAGCTCCGAAGCCATGGTGGGTATATGCAGGGGATGTTATAGAAGAGATGGAAGAGGATAAGGTATGCGGTGGTCGCTGAGCTCGCAGGCGTAGCTGCTTCTCGGTTGGTTGCAACAACGGAGACAACGTGGTCCGACGTAGGCAAATCTCAGACGTGCAAGCAATCTTCGATGCTTGACAGAGGTATTATGGTGGTGGTGGACGGAGCTGAAGTGAAGCATCGCAGCAGCAGACGTTCGGGAAGACGCTCGGGACATGGCAAGTGGTAGACGAATCAGAACTCGAGTGGTGCGGTGATCGGGACCCACCTTCAACGCAGCTTCGGCAAGGTGCAGGACTGAGATCATGGCGATCTGCCAGATTTCTGCCCCACGTACGACAACAAAAGTCAACAGTGCGAAGTGAGGACGATTCCTGCTCTCATACACATTTCAGTACCGTCGTAATTGTTGGATCCTGCTCAAAATTATAACATTCACTCACAACCTTCCACAGTACAACTACAACCATGGCATCCACTCAATCATACCCTCTTCTGTGCTTGGAGAACCCTCTTCTTGGTAAGAACGATCGCTTTGGCCGCTGCACACTTGCTGACGCTATTGGCAGACATCTCAGGCAAGGGCGATGATGATATGATCAAGCAGTATGGCATGAAGCTAGACGACACGGTGCTGGCAGAGCCCCACCAGCTAGGCCTCTTCGATGACCTGATCAAGAACCGAGACGGTAAATTGGTTGCAGGAGGTGGTGCACAAAACACCGCGAGGGGTGCACAGTACATGCTGCCACCCAACAGCACCTTGTACATTGGCTGTGTAGGCAACGATGAGTATGCCAACACGCTGAGGGAGGCTTGCAAGAAGGAGGGTAAGCCGTTCATTCCTCTTGATCATGTAAGAGCGACAACAGTTGGCTAACAAGACATCTGCTTAGGCGTCCACGTTGAATACCGCGTCGATGAGAAGGCACCAACCGGTCGATGTGGTGTCATCATCACCGGCCACCACCGAACAATGTGCACCGATCTCGCCGCCGCAAACGAGTACAAGGTCGACCATTTGAAACAAGAGCACATCTGGAAGATGGTAGAAGCCAGCAAGGTCTATTATGTTGGTGGTTACCACCTGACCGTCTGTGTGCCTGCCGCCATGGCCCTCGCTGAGCACGCCGCTGCCGCCAACAAACCATTCCTGCTTGGCTTGAGTGCAGGCTTCATCCCCCAGTTCTTCAAGGACCAGTTGGCCCAAGTCATGCCCTACACTGACTACGTCTTTGGCAATGAGAACGAGGCCAAGACATGGGCCGAGACAAATGGCGTCTCCGCCGACAGTATTTCCGAAATCGCCAAGAAGCTGGCAAACTCAGACAAGGTCAACCAGAAGCGACAGAGGACCGTCATCATTACCCAGGGTACTGAGCCAACTTTGATTGCTGTTCAAGGCCAAGACAAGGTGCAAGAATATCCGGTGCTGGCCATCGACGACAAGAAGATCATTGACACGCTAGGTGCTGGTGATGCCTTTGCCGCCGGTTTCCTGGCTGGCATCGTGTCTGACGACTCCATTGAAGAATGTGTCAAGAAGGGCCAATGGCTGGCTAAGATGAGCATCCAGGAGTTCGGTCCAGCATACCCCTACCCAAAGAAGACCTATGGACAAGATGAATAAGCCTTGGCCGTGTCGACACGTGTGAATGGTAATGCATAGCGAGGCGTTGGGGCTCTTTCAACAAAACCCTGAGGCTGGTATGCTGTACTTCTTAGATTTCATGTCTTCCACGACATGACCATAGATTTTCGATACCCATCTGAGGTGTACAATCAGCAGACAATTCCCTGCCAAGGTCGGCAGATGGCAATCCTTCATTCACCCTTCAACCTTGCCCATTTGGTGGAGTGCCGTGTGACGCCGATCGTGCCTGTCCTATCACACCAAGTACTGATGCCTGACCCGTACCTCTCCCCCACTGGCCGCGACCATTGATCAGGGCGTTCGGACTCGCCAAAGGTGATGGCGTTCGGTCTGTTCCCTTCTCGTAGGCACGGAAAAGCGAGTCAAGTCCAGTAGGAGTTTGACCATAGTTTGACCAACTCGGTGTTGGTTGAAAAGAAGGCTGGGGAGATGACCGCTGTTGAATTTCTTGTTGCTGCCGGGTAATCTGATCTTGGAACATGGCGCTCGAATTCACATCAGATGTAGCGAAAGGAGGCGATCGTCGCCGAGCACTGTCTAGGCGTGGCGAAAGCTGGGCTCGCTCGCTGAGCGTTGGGGTGAACGCTGTGTTATACACACTCGGTAACGCGGACTGCGTGTATTTGTTTCCTAGATCTGGCGAACGTTGCGATGCCGAGCTTCCCCTTGACGAGCGCTGCATCTGTCGAACTAGGTCCATCGCCGTGAGGTTCGCCCCTTGTTGAAGACTCGGTGCAGCTGGCGTACCGGCCATGATGCTTGAACTGTTCAAGGATCCTGGCATTTCCTCCACTGCAGTCTGCATAACGTTGGATGTTTCCAGTGTTGGGGTGGAGCGCATACCGTTTGCCGGCTCTTTTCGTGACATAGCATCTGCCATAGTTACGTCTGGACTAACAGCGATCACGGGCACCCCTGATACAGGCCTGCTCGGCGTCCCATTGATGCCGTTGATCGAGGTAGCAGGTGCGTGTTTGCTCCTCCATTTCTGCTTGCTTGGGGGCGGTGTCGGGGGCCTCGCCGGTAGTTCGGGCTCAGGAACTGCTTGCCCCACAAATTGCCCGTTATCGAGGGCGAGAGGCACAACGTCCAGGTTCAAGTCACTCTGTTCACGTTAGTCCAATCCTCTCTTCGAGCAATATATCACTGACCTTCTGCTTCACCAACCTCAGAGCGTCCACTACTAAATCTGTGGCCCGCAGATGGGTCTCTGCGAGCTCTTCCATGATTTCCTTGCCGTTGCCATTGTCGACACGTCGTGGCTTCATGGTCTTCGTGTCAGCTTCGAGGTATCTCCACTCCTGCACTTGGGCAGAAAATGACGAGAAGGACAAACTTTTCTCATCCTCGTCAAGAAGGTGGAGAATTGGAGATGCAGCAAAGACATCAACGTTGGCTCTTAGCAAGTTGAGAGCTTGAGCATACGTCTTTGAGACTTGCTCGAGAAGTCTCCTGCTTGACCTGTATCTTGTCTCCACCAGATCGCGCATGTTGCTAAGAAACCAACTGCTGTACTGTCGGAGGTGAGGGAGCACTCGACGAACGACCAGAGACAGACGCGACAGGTCTGCCAAGTCTTGATCTGCTTGAACCGGCTCTCCAAGCTCTCGCGAGAGGACCTTGAGCAGTGCCTGGAAAGTCATGAGATTGAAGCGCTGTAGCAGGAAGTAACTCTGACAACTGCGCTCAACGTCCTGATCAAGCTTGCCGGCCTGCGATTTTGCGTCGCCAGCTATGACTTTCATGCCTTGCTTTGCGAGAGCCTCGGCAGCCATGTTAACCAGACAAGCTCGTTGCAGAAAGTGGTCGAACAGACCGTGCTTGGCCTCCTGAAAACACAAGGCAATCATACCGAGAATGTCGGTAGCCTTTTGCTGGAAGGCAACAAAATCGTAGGGCTTAGCATAACATGTGGCATGGAAAGCTAGGAAGCGTTTCTCGAGCGTGCTGACGATGTCTTCGCCAGATTTCTCCATCAAACCGTAGGATTCTTCATTCCGCAATTCACGAATCTTCTTAAACTCTACCTGGATGTTGCGTGGTGCAAGAGGGTTGGGGTGTGCTACGGTAGCAGCACGGTGCAAGTAGTAGACAGCACCAAGGTGGTTCTCGTTAGCCAAGGCGATCACGGCATGCTGATTGTAGCAATGACCCTCGGCAGGATCCAAGGTCAAAGCAAGATCGTAGTATCCCTTGGCTGGACCCCAGTTGCGCTCTTTAAGCTGCAACTCCGACTCCCTCCATCGCGAGAGGTCTCCCAGGCGGATGATGCACTGCTTGCAAGAGGCCTCCAACATCTTCACCTGCTCTTCAGTAGCAGGCTTCAGATTCTGTACTGACAGGCCATCCTGACCCAGCTTGTGTGCAATGTCGACGACCTTGGGAATGTTTGTAAAGTTTGCAATAAGTCGGCCGATATAAGCTCGGTAGAAGCGCTGACTGGTTTTGATGAAATCAACATACAGCTTCTCTGCCTTTCGCCTCTCGACATGCCTCTTCTTGTCGGCTCCATCGCGGAAGGTCCTCAGCCAGATCTTGAATTTATCCTTAACTTTGACGTGAGCATCCCACAGCTTGGTCTCGGTTTGCTCGGCAGACTGATCAGAGATCAAGTAGAGTAGTGCAAGGTTGCCGCATCGAACCCTCAGCTTCTCCAGAGCTGGTTCCAGAGCAGTATAATCGGGCTCTTTCTGCCTCAGGGCATGTTGTAGTTTCCGCTCGGCCGATATCACGGCTCTGCAGGGACACGAGTCAGTACTCTTCGCACGTGGCATGTTGGCGAATGACCTACTTCGACGTCTCTTCGGTGTGCGTTTCCATAGTAATGTAAGGTAAGGGTAAGTGGTCATTATTCGACCAGGTCGCCTTGGTCAGGAAGAATGTTTGGAAGCAGACCACAGCTTGGGCGTGCCTGCCATTGACAGTGACGAGTGTTGGTGCAGAGTCTGCGAGTTTCCAAGCAGACAATGGCACGCCGGGGGGTTGTAATTTGGCAGTGGTGGTGGGAAGTGCGAGAGGGAAGTCTGGTCCGCACTGCTGATCAAAGGATCGGACTCGGCCTCTTAACTTTGGCCTTAAAAGTTAGGCGATAAAGCCTGAGGCAATTGCACTTCAGCCTCGTAGCCTCTCCAAGTGTTTTTGGGAAGTTGCGACTCGAAGTTGATCAGGGTGCAACTTCTATTATCGCAAGCACGACCGTAGAAGTGCCTCTGTTGAGGTAGATGGCGATGAAGTCAGCAATGCATATACAGCGCTCGATGCGCCAGATCCGAGATACTTCAATATGCAACACCTGCCGACGCGAGCTTCGAAGAGCTGCATCAACTCAAGCCGCAGCCGGCGCAACAGAAGTATCGGGGTCAGAGGATCTGGAAACAAGCTCGTTCAGGGTCCCTCCGCCGTCCGAGCAGGATGCTGCAAGATTCGATCCGCTGAAGCCTTCACGGACACGGCAATACCAGCTACCATCAAGCAGGTATGGCTTTCTCTTTCCATCTCCCACGGCGTAAAGAGTATGCTAACAGTCGCTTCCATGTAGATACCAGTATCGCTCGCCTCGATTTGACCGGGGCCCTCTTGCACCACATCGACCCCCGCCGCCTACAGATCCAGCATCAAGGCAATTCGTCCCAGGACCATTCTCACAATCACGTCTGGAAACGACCTACCACAACACGATTGCCCCAGACTTCATGACGATGACTTATCAGCATCGTCCGCCAGGCTTCAGGCCAATAGAGAAAGGGCCTCGACTACGCTCATGGGAAGGCGACAATCCATACTTCGCAAACAGACAGCTAAGAGGACCAAGAGGTGGTGATGTCCTGCGACTGTTGCGAAAGCCAATTACCTTCCGCAACGTGCCCATGGTTGAGAGGGTCACCGTTCACAGCTACTGTAAAGACGTCGTCTATCAAGGCTCAGGCGTCCTTCATGTGTCCGGCATGGCCTTGCAAGAGATCACTGGCCAGCGCGTACAAACCCACTTGTCCAAACATCCAGAATCCGGCTGGGGTCTCGTCAAGGGCAAGTCCATTGCTTGTACTGTGAACCTGAAAGGTGAAGACATGTATCACTTCCTCGACAAGCTGATTAACGTGGTCATGCCGAGGATCAAAGATTGGAGAGGTGTCAGGGCGACTACCGGTGACAACAGCGGAAACATCTCTTTTGGCTTCGAGCCGGACGTTGTGAGCACTTTCCCCGAGATTGAGAACAACTACGATGCATACCCACCGAAGATGATCCCTGGCTTGCATGTTACCGTCCATACCACTGCCCGAGCCGACAAGGATGCACGGTTGCTGCTTGAGGCATTTGGTGTGCCGTTCTATGGCAAGATTGTGGACTGAACAGCAATAGCAAGAATCGCCATGTCTCTCCTGGTGGCGCTTGTGAAGGGCTATAGCCCTACGCTTGAGTCTGAGTATGTGGTCAACAGCCTCGAGCACGATTGCGGAAAGAGTGGATGTGGCAATGCAGCGTCAGTATCAGGCTCCAACACACCAGCTCTAGACCAACTGTTGGGGCTCATAGAAAGGGCGTCGCCGGTCGCGTTTCGATACGGAGAAATCTTAGGGAGTATGCAGAGTTGCCTCAATGGTTTTGTCTGAACAGACCACAAGAGGGTGCTTGAACATACAAGTCAAGGCAAATCATCTGTCGATTTTCAGTAGTCTGATAGACGCGAAGGCTTCTGCACAGCATTCGATTGGAAGGCGTGATCTTTGCCCAGTTCGTCCAGAAAGGGGCAGAGAAGTGTCAAGGAATTCCTGTGCTATAAATAGAGTTTCAGATGGTGGAACGCCGAACCTGATGTCAAATGGTGATCAGAACCACAACACGAACTGTACATATATGTCCTGTACAAATATCAACATCACAAATCAAGTGCTCTAAAACGTACATTCAATCGTATCTTCTGCGTCAGTGAGACATCGTAAAACCAACATCTCGTTGACAACCTCTGGGCTGGACCATAACCCTCCAAGCCCAGCAAACGTGCCAAGACAGCTCGAAGAAATCATAGTACCCCTTGGGACAGAGCAGACTACAACCATTAGCGAGACCACTGATCGGACGGAAGCGAAGCTCTAAGGACACAGGGCACAGTGTACACCGTCCATCATCCCGACACCATGTCCGCCCCCTCCAAACCCCAACTCCTCGGCGACACCGCTTCAGGCCATACAACCCCCACAACCTCACGCGCCGCCACGCCCCTCAACGCCTCCAACCGCCCCACCCACGACGGTGCCGGCAACCTCCTCCCCGCCATCCTCTGCCTCCACGGCGGCGGCAGCAACGCCACCGTCTTCAAGATCCAGTCACGCCGCCTGATCTGGGGCCTGCAGCACCAATTCCGATTCGTCTTCGCGCAGGCGCCGCTCGAGGGCACGCCGGGCTTCGGCATGCTGCCCGTGTTCGCGAGCTGCGCGCCCTTCTACCGCTGGGTCGACCGGCGGTTCAAGATGGGCGAGAGCGAGGTTGAGCAGACGCCGGGCGACGAGGTGCAGGTGTTGGATGAGATATTGCTGCGGGTCATGGAGGAGAACGGCGGGGTGGACAGTTTTGCGGGCGTCATGGGGTTCAGTCAGGGGGCGAGGTTGGTGCCGGGGTTGTTGCTGAGGCAGGCGATTGAGGACAGGGACCGGTTGGGTGGAAGTCGCTGGAAACTGAGGTTTGGGGTTATGGGCGGCGGGCCGTATCCGCCGATCGCGGTGCATCCGGGGGTGAAGACGGAGGACTATGAGTTGTTGAGGACGGTGCCGACTGTGCATGCTTGGGGCAGGGATGATCATGTTAAGAGTGGGTGTGAGGTGCTGCACGAGGCTTGTGGTGGGGCGGAGGGGGAGGTGTGTTTTCAGATGGATTTCGAGGGTGGGCATCATATGCCGCTGAAGGATGACGAGGCGAGGGATCTGTGTGATTTGATCATGGCCGCATGGTTTGCTGGAGGGGGGACGCGTGCTGTGGGCGCGGATGGCGAGACATATTAGAAACGTGTCCTTGGGCAATAAGCAGCTGGAATTGTTTCGATGATCCAGCGCTTGTTGACATTCCAACTACGATGAGGTGTTACTACAGGTTTCGTTTCTCATATCGTCGTTAGGCGTAGCTGGACATTGTCCTTGAAGGCCATTGATGTAACCGTTCATTTCGATTCGAACCACTGTTCAATCCTCTCAGCAATCTCGGCTTTCAGACCAGTCGCCGTGACGCCTTTGGACTTTGCGAACTCCTTCAGTTTCGGCACCGTTAGACTCGTGATTTTGCCCTTCTCATAAAGCTTACGCATCTCCTCTTCACTAATGCCGTCATCGCCGCTCTCCGTCTTGACACGCTTACCAGCTCCATCACCGTTCACTTCAGCTTTCGGCTTACGCGCCGTTGGCCTCTTCTCACCAAGATTCGCAGCATCTGGGTTGTCCGCTATATGGTCTTTATACACTTTCTGCAGCTCATTGCCCCAGTCGATAGCCATCTCGCCAACTCTCTTGTCAATCTGTTTGTACTTCGGCTTTGTCTTATCTTCTGGTTTGTCTGGCAGGTCTTCTTCGAGTGCAATAGCCTGAAGGATGCGGTAATGCCATTGTAGAGCTGGGTTCGGATATCGTGCTGGATCGTATGTACCCCTCGGTAGGTTGAGTTGTTCGATTATCGGGCGCATCTTATCGACTAGATCATCAGGGGCTCTGAGCGGTGTATCGTGTGTCGATGGTGGATTTTGCCGCAAATCGTCTGCGAAGGGTAAAGGAATGAGGTGCAAACCTTGCGGACACCCGGTTACGGAGACGCCTGCTTGATTGGCTTTGTCATTTGTGCTCTCTGCGCCTAAGGTTGGCACTATCGCTGCAAGGACTGGTGTAGCATTGCGGCGTGGGATGAACCAGGACAGAGCCATCAGCTTGCTCTTGACCATCTTCTGATACAGTGCGCTGAATACACGAGTACTGCCAATGTAGTCTTCTTCGAACGGGTAGATGAATGTTGAGTTCTTGATGTTCGCCCAGACAGGAAGCATATCAACGGGCTTGAAGCCGAGGATACGGACTACTGGGCTGCCAAAGTCTCTCAGCTTCGTGATTTCTTCTGGCGTAAAGGAGACGTGCTCGCCGCCAAAGCTGTAGGCCTTCTTGATCTCGATTTTTTCCACGTTGCGCGAGCCACCCTCGAAATCGTCCGCATATCTGGTCGTTTGCCCTTTGACAATCTGGGGCTTTTCGCCTCCGACGTAGATGTAGGTGCTCCTGACTGGCTTTTGATGCTTGTACAGGAGAAATCCTTTCACACCTATCTTTAGACCTGGAGCGATCTCGAGGTGTGCCGCAGAGAAGAGTGCTCGTTTCGGGGTGGCCCTCGATGATATGGTAGACAACAAAGATTGCAGCAGAGTAATGCCATCCGCGCTACCAGTTTTCAATTGAGTCTTGTCAATATCTTTGATGGAGGACGGGTTGTACATGATGGCATCCGGATCTGTAGGACTGGTTTTGTATACTATGTCGTCCCAGAATAGCTTTGTGTCAAAAGTGTGCTTAGATGAAGATATTGGGAAGAGCTCAATAACAACACCGAGGTCATAGAGATCTTTCGCTCGGACTGTTGCTTGTGAGCCGAATGCTTTCTTGTCAGCATGTGGATTGTCATTGTCGGTCACGATAAAAAGTCGGCGTGAGGTGAAGCTGGAAGCTTTTTGCTGGAATATCTGATTCGCGCAGAACAATACTGTGTGCATGGACACTGGCTCAGAAGATACTTTGAAAACTTCCTTAGTGGTCTCATTGTCCTCATCTTCCACTAAGGATTTCAATGCTTTCACATCCTCAGCCTCAGGTATATCAAGGTCGGTCACCAGGTAGCAATGCGGAAAAGACCAGCCACCACGACTTGTTGTGTCTTCATTGTAGAACTTCGACGCCTCAGTACCATAGAGCATGATACCCATGAGGTCTTTTGGTGCTGAGATGATTCTTTGCTGCATTAGATGGTAAGCACACTTCAATGCTGCCTCGAGTGGTGAGCTGGAGTCCGCCTTCTTTGAGTTTGATACATCGGGCTTCTTCAACATGGAGCCGCTGACTTCTATGGCGAACAGCACCGCATCACGGACCTGCTTGTAGCCGGACTCGTCGACCTCTTCCTCTTCTTCATCTTCATTATCATTACGAGCAGACTCGCCTTCCTTTGGACGGTAGGGAAGACCTGACATAGCTGGAACCCGTCGGAACTAGTGAGCAGGCAAGGTGGTCTGTAAGCCAACGAGATGAAGGCCACTTTACGCGGTGGTAAGACAATCGCGCGCGCCTAGACTTAGTCTTCGCGATCTCACGTGACTCATGGTCCCTCCACGCCTCAGGCATAAATCAGCACTTCGAATTCATTGGTCGTGATTCGTGGAGGCAACATCTAGGATCGACGACGTAATGCCAGGTGTGGCCCACAGGACCATCGCATGTCTGATCTCTAGGGAATTTTGTCAACCGTGAACCGCGCATCCTCGTAATTTACTTCCATCCTCTACTGCAACTTTTCAACGGCAGTATCTGAAATCCCACACACTTTGTAGGGCCCTCAGATATCATCGTGCAAGATGGCCAGCCGATCCTCGACGATGGCGAAGAGAGCTTTGCAGCTCGCGGCTCATCGGCCTACAAGTCAGATGTGCCAACGAGAGAGCTTGCGAAGGGCGACCATGGCAACGGTCGCACCGCCTGTCACACAAGACTCTACCAGCAAGCGGGGCCCCACGGCCATGGTCTTCATGAATATGGGAGGCCCAGCCACGACGGACGAAGTCGGCGATTTCCTCAGTAGGCTCTTCTCTGATGGCGATCTGATACCGCTTGGCCGACTCCAGAACTACCTGGGACCCCTGATATCAAGGCGAAGGACGCCAAAGATACAAAAGCAGTATGCAGAGATTGGTGGCGGCTCTCCCATCCGAAAGTGGTCTGAGTACCAATGTGAAGAGATGTGCAAGATACTTGATCAGATCTCTCCCGAGACCGCGCCGCACAAGCCCTACGTTGCATTCAGGTATGCGAACCCCCTGACAGAAGACATGTACGCGCAAATGTTCAAGGATGGGTTTGGCCAAGGTCGTGGTGGAAGAGCCGTTGCATTTACACAATACCCTCAGTACTCGTGCTCAACAACAGGCAGCTCGTTGAATGAGCTGTGGAAATGGAGAAACAGGCTGGAAGGAAAGCGGGCTTCGGGCGAGATGCATCCACCAGGCTCGATCACTTGGAGTGTTATCGACAGGTGGCCAACACACTCAGGTCTGGTGGAAGCCTTTGCGCAAAACATTGAAGCTCAGCTGAAGACGTATTCTGAGGAAAAGCGAAAAGATGTGGTTATCTTATTCTCAGCACACAGCTTACCGATGAGTGTGGTAAACCGGGGCGACCCTTACCCTGCAGAAGTCGCCGCAACGGTACATGCAGTCATGACACGACTAGGTCACTCGAACCCATACCGCTTATGCTGGCAATCTCAGGTCGGGCCTTCTGCATGGCTAGGCGCCCAAACTAGCGATACAGTACGAGAGTATGTTGCACGAGGGCAGACAGATATTGTCTTGGTTCCAATCGCCTTCACCAGCGATCATATCGAAACACTCTACGAGATTGACAAGGAGGTGATGCACGAAGATGCGCAGAACAACCCAGGCGTCAAACGGGCCGAGAGTCTGAACGGAAGTCCTGTTTTCATCCGAGCTCTTGCAGATATCGCGAAGACTCATCTCGACAGCGGCATGAGCTGCTCGAGACAGATGGGTTTGAGATGTCAAGGATGCAAAAGTGAACGCTGTTTGGAGTCGAAGCGATTCTTTGCAGGCGAACAGGCATATACAAGCAACTTCGTACTGTGAGAGTAGCGTACACGAATGTACAAATATTGAATGCATACGCTTAATCATCCTAGTCTGCAGGTTGTCTTCGTTTACTAGGTACTTAGGTAGCCATGACCTCCGAATGCTTACCAATCTTCCGGAAGACGCATCAACAGGCGTCAGTCAAAAACTTGGACTAGGGCCGAATCCAAGGATGCAAATGGTCTGTGGTTCGAGCATCTCATGCGCGCAACCTGATCGACCTTAGCGGCACACCACACAGAGTCGATGGGGCTGCAGGAGCGCGGTGTCCGGTCGGCTCAGTTTCAGCCGACCAAAATAAGTTACGTCAAGACGCGGATGTACTCCTCCTTGATATCAAATCCACCGTGATAATCATAGATACTAAGACATTTCCCTTGATCAAGGCACCACCACTTCACTCCTTTGGCCCATACTGTATCCTATATTCTTTTTCTTATCGCGAATCTTTGCCAGGTTCGGTTATGTTAGTGTTTGGATTGTCGGAATCTAGGGCTGCACCAAAATAGACATTTCCAACATTATCGATCAGGGTCGGAGGTTTCCGAGTAGATCTCCGATAACATTCTACCGGCGCGTTTGGACGCCATGGACCACGAGAACGCTTTCGCTGAGGAAGCTCGAGAAGAGGTTGAGGATCAGCAGTCGCAATACCGGCGGCGACCGAAGAAGAACCATATCGACATCACGACGGCAGAAGATGCATCGGATAACGACAACGAAAGCAGCCCCTTGATGGGGGGTGCAGAATCGATTCGTGGGCACAGAGGTCAACCCAAGAGGGGCTATAGCTATCAGAAAGCCCTCGACGAGCCATGGACAGGCGCACATGGGCAGAGTGATCGTCCATGGCACAAGAAGCCATCGGTAAGACAGCCTAGGGGAAGTGCAGACGCGGTCCAGCATAAGATCTAACTCGGTTACAGGTGTACTGGCTCCTTCCGGCTTTCTTCCCATTCTGCATTGCATTTGGTGGAATCATCGTACCGAAGACATATCTGATCCAGGATATAATATGCCGAGACCTACTATCCGATCGTTCGGCGAACGATCCTACCTTTACCTTTACACCAATACAGCCAGGAGGAGGGAACCCTCAGTGTGACGATGATACCGAGGTGCAGAAAAGAACAGCCATGTTCAGTCTGTATATCAACCTACTCTCGGGCTTGTTTTCCGCCATGGTGGCGCCTCATCTGGGCGCACTTTCAGATCGCATCGGTAGGACACCGGTCATTGTCTGCGCAACGGTCGGCGCGTTCCTCGGAGAACTCATTACGATCATCGTGGGCAACTTTCCAGATAAAGTCTCGATCAACTGGTTGCTCGTTGGGTATGCTGCTGATGGTCTGTGCGGATCGTTCACAACAAGTATGGCTTTGTGTTTTGCCTACGCCTCGGACTGCACCGCACCTGAAAGGAGAAACGTGGCTTTCGCCCACTTCCACGCCACGCTGTTCGCTGGTGTTGCATTGGGTCCCATATTCGCTGGTGCTCTGATTAAGGCCACTAGCAGCCTCATGGCACCTTTCTATTTCGCTCTGGGATGCCATGTGTTCTTCATCCTTTTCACAAGCATGGCCGTGCCCGAATCGCTTTCGAAAGAGCGGCAATTGGCAGCCCGAGACCGACACACGTCAGAAAAGACCGACCGCAGAAGATCATGGCAGGACCTCAATATCTTCAAGCCTCTTTCGGTCTTGCGGCCAAAGGGGCCTGGTGCTTCGCCGCAGCTACGCCGCAACCTGCTCGTGCTGGCGACTATTGACACCATGATGTTCGGTGTGGCCATGGGCACCATGCAAATCGTCCTCATATACTCACGAAAGCGCTTCCACTGGGATCCTGTCGCCTCCGCTGGTTACCTGTCAGCAGTCAATGTCTGTCGGGTCACAGCACTTGTGCTCGTTATACCGCTTCTGACTAGGTGGATCCGTGGCCCTGCAGCGCAGCAGTCTGCAGGGCACAAAGGCGCAGATCGGCTCGATTTGGGTGTCATCAGGGTGTCTATCATCTTTGATCTCATCGGTTACATGGGCTATGCATTCACGCCTTCTGGTGCCGGCATGGTCATCTCGGGCATGGTTGCTGCGTTGGGCGGTGTTGGACCACCCACCATTCAGTCTGCCATGACGAAGCACATACCAGCGGACCGTACTGGTCAAATGCTGGGTGCTTCCGGACTACTACATGCACTTGCTCGAGTGGTCGCTCCTGTCGTCTTCAACTTGATCTACAGGCAGACTGTTGGTACTTTTGCCGGATTTGTGTTTGTTTGTCTTGGAAGCATTTTCGTCATTGTCTTCATATTGAGTTGGTTTATCAGGTCTGGAGTTTATCTGGATGAGTCGTCGCATGCAACCACCGAAGAAGTTGAACCTCTGGCTGGGTTTGTGCCGTCGGAGTCGGCGACCTGATGCAGAGAAATGGTGCAATATAGCTAGTGAATGTTGGTTTTATATGGTCAAAGCGTAGAACACACAGCGAAGCGCACTTTGTATTCGAATGCAGATCTTCTTTAATCACGAACCCGTTGTGATACGGCTTTAGCATCGAAGTTTCCATGGGCAAACTCTATCTCCCTCTTTCCCCAATCTTGCTGGCGTGGTAGCACTTTTGACCTTACGTTCTTCAGCACCTCTCAGTGACTGCCACGACGAGGTCAGTACAAAACAGAGAAAGAATTCGGTTACCATCTGTCAATCGGACGTGCCTCTACCACAGCCATACTTGTGCCATGGACATTCATGGATTGTTCCACTATGCACGCACGGTAAAGAATTCCAGGCTCCTGGTCGCCAAGGCAGAGATACCCAAACCTTAAGATGTTGCGCTCTTGGCACCTATCAAATCAGCTCACAACACCATCGCGGCCTGAAATTTTGAGCTGGCGTCTATCTTCCAAGGTTTCAGCCAATGGCATAGACTATCTGTCTTGGTTTGAAATGGTCTGGATAGACTAGAACCCGGTATCCACTCTATCTAATTGGCTGCAGTATCAGCTTTCGGGCCGGTGGTTACAGAAGAGGAGACTTTCTTACGCCGCCTCTGCAAGTCTGTGTGAAAGCCTCGTCACGTCTGCAAGGCCGCAGGGCTAAGGCACGCCAGCTTAAAATTCCAGGTCGTGATGGGTAGACCAGGGGCTGTCCTCGGTTAGAAGATGCCTAGAAGGACAATACTCCTCCACGATCTTCTGTAGATTCTGGTCGAGGCAAGGAGATGAATTAATCGTTGCGACAAATCATTTTGTACCAGCACTGGCACACGACTCGTTGTTCTTGCCTCGATACAGACAAAATTTGCTGCCTTCCACAGCCCAAGAGTGGCGCTCACCGAAGTGACTTGATCTACCTGCATCTCCAGTGCCCCACGTCTGCCACATGGCCTTTTGTTGAGTCAACCTGAACGAGCACAATTACCCAGCCCGAGCAGTATACTCAGCCAAGACTACGATTTCGTCTCCGATACTCATGAAGAGCATTCGCGATCGATAGTGCCATTCGCCCGAACGCTCACGGCGTCACTCTAAAGCAGATTCTTCGCCGCCGAAGGTTGATGCGATGAGCGGTGTTTCGCGTTTCCTCAGCAAACGAGACAAGAACCATAAACGTAATTCGCTATCTTCGCACCTATCAGGTCACCATGACGCAGCAAAGGTAAGTCTTGTACTGCAGAGGGCTTAGTTACCTTGTTTGCGGCTCGCTCTCAGCATGGTTGTACCCCTGAAAAGCACGTCTTGCGAGCTACAATGCTTGCCAAAGTGCAAGTATTCCGACTCGTAAATGTTCTACACTACAACAGTGACCGTATTACCTTGACTGTTCAATTCGCTGATGATAGGTACGAAGACTTCCAGCACCGGCCCTGTCGAAAAGAGTCCGGAAACCTTTGACAAGACCTCACCAACCGATTTCTATGGATTATTTATCGATACCTCAAGGTCCCCAAGCAAGGATGAGGAGGGCAAAGTAAGTCACCCTTGCACTGGTAATATAGCAGTCATGTTGATCTACTCAGGTCAAAACGATCAAACAGAAGCTGTTAGAGTCGAAAGGCGTTATGCTCAAGGATCGCCAGGTATTGTGGGCACTACGATCACAACTTGCCCGTGGAGACTCAGATGCAGCGTTCCAGCTACTCGTTGCTATGTCCGACGCATCAGAGGGGCTACTAACACCTTTCAACCCTGACGCCGGGTTAAAAGGTGCAGTGAACCGACAAGCAGTTACATGCTTCTTAGATTCAACCTTGTTCTCGATGTTCTCACGTCTTGATAGCTTCGAAGCTATGCTATACAATTCATTCGAGGACGTTGCTAAGGAAAGGCTTGCCTTTGTTCTGAGGTTGTGGGTGAACATGCTGAGGTCTGGTCAGCTCATTACTACTGATATTACTAGAGAGATCCAGCAGAGTTTGGCCGAGTGTGGATGGGAAGACGCGAAAGAGCTCCAGCAGCAAGACGCGTCAGAAGCATTTACGTTCATCACCGAGAAACTGAATCTGCCACTACTGACCTTGAAGATGGATATCTATCATACGGGCAAGCAAGACAATGACGACCACAGATTCATTAACGAACGGCTGTTAGAGGTTGCTATACCAACATTAGAGAATGGCCAGCATCCTGCAGAGGTTAAGCTTGAGGATTGCTTGGAGGAATATTTCAACAACAGAATAGAAGTGAAGAGGTACCTGGAACGGAGGAACACTTTGCAATCCACCAAATTGAGCGACAAAGCAGCCGAGGCAGGGGTGGCAGTACATGTCGAGACACTCGAGCTCGATTCCGAGGCTTCTGCTCCGCTCACGCCTATCTCGCCTATGCCGAGCTACATGTCACAACGGCCAGTGAACAGACACCGCGCGTCAAGCATCATCCAAGAACGATACGTCGCCGACAAGAACGAAACGCCCAGCTCATCGTCGACTGATCCTAAAACGCCCGTAGGCCGACTGAGGACCGGAAGCGTCAGAAAAGAGGTGCTCATGCCGGCGTGGCAGTTCTTCAGCTTGATTCCGTGGTACACCGACAATGCGCCCTCAAGCGATGCTCAAGTCGCAGCACACTTCTCTTCAAAACGTCCTGTGCTGGGCTTGTGCCTGAAGCGTTATGCTTACACGAATCAGGGTATGGCCATTCGACTCAACACGGTTGTTGACATCCCGCTCGAGATTGGGCTGCCTCACTTCATACAAGATGATAAGATGAACGACAACGGCCCACTGTACGGCAACTTCAAGCTCTCACTCCAGTCAGTTGTGTGCCATCGAGGCCAGTCAGTGGATTCAGGCCATTATGTCGCCCTCGTGCGGAGTAACGCGCAAGCAAAAGGCAGCGAGGAAGTTATCTCGCACTGGCTGAAGTTTGACGATCTCGCTTCACAGCGTGTCAGTCTAGTCGATATACAGAAAGCATTGAAGCAAGAAACGCCATATCTGCTATTTTATCAGATCCTGCCGGTGGAAGGAGATCCGGGTAACGTGACTTCTGGAGAGGGTCTTGCCCCAATGAACTCAACGCCCACCACAGACCAGGCAAGACCAGAGGCCTCAGAAGCTGGTGAGCCACTCGTTGCAGTCAGTAGCGCCGAGACACAACCCGCTTCAGACCGGCCAAGCGTGGATATTGAGTCGTCGGAGGACGGCCGCGATAGAGCGTTGGGAGGTAATCTGCGTCGTCCGAGCGCGTTGTCGCTCACGGAGTACATGGCTACACCGGGGAGGTCATCAATGGACGTAAGCACAGACGAGTCGCCAAATTTGCAGCACAAGAAAAGTCCATCTTTTGGAGATGGTTTGAGCAAGACCTTATCAAGGTTCGCCGTACGAAGCAAAAGAAACAGTAGAGACGAGCTTACCTTGACGGCTCCGACAGCTCCGACAGCTCCGACAGCTACAGCTAGCGACACAGAAGCAGGACCAAGAATACAGATCGATGAAGCGACCACTCCCACGTCATCTGACGCCAAGGGGGTCGTGTCTGCACGGAGCAAAAGTGATTCGCATCTACCAGCTGGTTCTCCTTATCACCATTACAAGAGTCCTAGTGTGACGAGCGGATCGCATAGCAAGCGGGAGAAGAGTCGGAGTAGGCTACTCAAGCCTGGAAAGAGTAAAGATGATCCTGATCGGGAGTGCATTGTGATGTGAATTTTGGAAACGCCATTCCTGGTAAAGCTCTAGCACTCATGATGAATCATACCCAGACTTCTTTTCCTCGCGCTGGATCCGAGCCCAGCGTTCTGTCAGCACTGTCTCAGCCAATCATCACGCTGTTGAACATCTTGTGGTGGTAACAATACTGACTTGAAGTAGTGAAAAGTGGTCGAGTGAAGGGGTATCAAGAACCTGCAATCTTCTGGTAGGGAAAAACGATTGATGAACAAGTGGTCTGTGAAGACGTGCGACTAATTATTGAACAATCCGGCGCCACGATAAGTTTTATTTTGTGTGCAGATGATGTTGCTGTACTGCCTACTTGTGAAGTAGGAGCGAGCAGACAGCAGTGAACGTTTCCTAGGCCCCATGAAAACAAACAGATTTGTACATAAAATTCGAGGCCGTGCCTAGTATAGACAGCTCTCCGTAAGACACGTCTCAGGCGTCAATATGGGCTGACCATTCGCAGATACCTTTCTGCCTGGCTTAGATGACGTCGATCATCACTTGAGGTGGTGCACCTCGAGTCCCCGTTTCAGTCACGTTCGCAACTGAATTGTTCACTCGGTCGATCTCAGCTATTGATAGAACCTTCGTTCTAGAACAAAGTAACACTAGCATCCGACACTCTCAAGATTGCAAACCAACTACCAGTCCTACCCAGACAGACTCAGCATGTCGAACAAGATAGCTAAAACGCTCGCGAGACAGAAAGAGAAGTATGCAGGAAGCCGAACTTGCATACAGTAACTGAACCATACTGACCTGTTGCTGCAGAATCGCCGAAGGCAATTACTATGAAGCCCACCAACAATTCAGAGTCATCACCGCTCGCTACCTGAAATCATCGGACTACAACTCTGCCGCAGACCTTCTCGCCAGTGGCTCCCTGCTATTACTTCGCGCAGGTCAAGAGGGCTCAGGCGGCGATCTGGCCATCACGCTGCTCACAGATGTCTACATCAAAGCGCAGTGGCCATTGAACAGGGAGAACAAAGATCGTGTTCTCGAAGTGTTGAAAGCTTTCCCAGCAGGTGAACCAACAAGAAAGCGATTCATCCAGGAAATGGGGAACTGGATGACCAGAGAAGGCATCGAGGGCGCAAACACTGAAAGAGGTGACCCGGAGCTACATCATGAGATTGGCCTAATTTTCGCCGACGAAGGCGAGACATACGAGGCCGAGAAGCACCTGTTACTCGGACAGACACGCCGGTCTGTACAGCCTCTAGCGATGCTCCACTACCAATGGTACAAAGAGGACAGCCCGCACACCGCAGCTGTATACGCCTCAAGATCTGTCCTGGGCTATCTCGTTCTCGGCAACCTGCAAGCAGCCACGACCGCCATGGCAATATTCACGTCCCAGCTCTTCTCCTCGAACGCCGGCATACCCACCCAGACCATCGAGTCCTCGAAATCCTCCGTCCGAGTCTTCCCCTCATTACCGCTCCTCAACTTCCTATCCCTTCTTCTCCTGGCAATACAAAAAGCAGATAGAGCTCTTTTCCAGCAACTAGCCAAGCACTACGCAGCACACTTGAAAGACGTGGATGAGTTATGGAATGATTCATTGGCACAGATAGGCGAGATATGGTTCGGTATCAGGATACCAAGACAGGGCGGAAACCCATTGTTCGACATGATGGGCAGCATGATGTTTGGTGGTGGACAGCGGAAACCAGCGTCTCCAGCTGCCCAGGCGGGGCGGAGCTCGACTCCGAAACCCGCGCCTGCACAGATCGGTGGTGCGAGTGCGGCTTCGAAGGAGAAGCCGCCTGTTGCTATGGACCTTGACTAGAAGGACGTTGCGAGATGCGTGGTGCCTTCTGAAGGATATGAAGCGTTGAAGCGTTGAAGCGAAATCTGATGCACACGCTCTACAGGACTTTCGCTCAGCAGGTAGAGACACGCTATGTATGACTACTCCATCTACTATCAGTATGGCCAAGTGAACTGTGAACCCTATTCTGGTGTGGTCGACGAGTGGTGCAGCGCGTGCCTGGCCGAATGTGTTTGACACCAAGTGATTCCACGCACACCTTTGAGCGTAACATGGCCAGAGTCAAGCCCGGTTTCCGTAAGACTGTGAGGGGTCCTCTACCACAACCTTTTCACAAAACCACGTAGTCACCCTGTCGACCGTGACATAAAGCACTTGAAGTTCTAGTTCAGTGGGATACATAGCACTTGGTCTGCGAACACTCGGTTCGAGCCAGCCGCGCATGCAAGATACCCAGAAGTCGCGTGTTCTGCCTAGGGGCGTGCTACTGTACTAGATTTGAGGTCGTGGCTGAGAATTGGCTCGGTACGAAATGGCCGTAGGGGCTTGCGCAAAGTATGCCTGGATTGCAATGGTTGATTGTGAGAGTGGAGAAGATTCATTTACGCCCACTGTATGCTGCCTCGTCAGCGTCCGATGTCAGGAATCTCTTGTATCTATGCAGCGTACAGAGGACGGGTCACGGCGTAATGGATTTAGCGCATCTTGCAGCACGTTGCGGACGCTGGGAACTGTACTTGTAGCACGTTTTTCAGGTGCTCGTGGTATCGATATTTACTAGTCAGTACGTCCCCCTCGCTATGCATGGTTCTCGCTCTGTTCTATGTCTGCGAGATGCAAATAGATGCTCCTGTAATCCTTGCCTTTACATCTCGGGTCTTCAGCCGCCTGATCGAGTGTGTTCAAGACCACATCGCGGAGTACGCTTTTCGCGCCCACCTGTTCACCGAGTTGCAGTGCCATTTCTACTACGCCCTTGCATAACTCTGTTGAGAAACCCCCTGCAAAGTCTCTGTTGACCGACGCTGTATCGGTCACGCCCTTTATGGGGTTTTCCTTGGATGAGTTGTAGCATTGGCCGGTTGAGACGTTGACCACGCTGGCTAACGTCTTCGGGTTCAGTCCGTAGAGTCGGCCCATGTTGAAGGCCTCGGAGACTCCGAGCATGGACACGAAGCCGAGATAGTTGTTGATCTGCTTGGTTGCCAGGCCGGCACCCTGCTTTCCGCAGTGATAGATGTTCTCCTTTTTGCCCATTGCTTCAGCCAGGGGTCGCGCCTCATTGAATAGTTCTTCTGAACCGCCGATCATGATGGTCAACGTGCCGGCGACCGCGCCGTTGTAGCCTCCCGACACGGGCGCATCGACGAATTTGTGGCCTGCGGACGTGACGAGGTCGTTCATCTTGTTTGAGGTGGCGACGTCGATGGTTGAGCATTCCATGAACATAACCTGTCTTGTTTTGGAGTCAGGGGCACCGACGAGCAGACCTGTGGATTCATGTGTGAATACTGTGTCGACATGTGGGCCTTTGGGCAGCATAGTAATCACGATGTCGCATTGCTGGGCGACTTCTTTAGGTGTCGATGCTGCGGATATATTGTCGTTAGGCTGGGTCTCGGAGAGGAATTTGTCGACGGCTGATTTGTTGATCTCGCAGATGATGATTTTTGATGAGCTGGGTATGCGCTTCCGTAGGTTCTGTGCCATTGGGAAGCCCATCACTCCTATGCCTATGAAGCCATAGGTCACGTTAGGTAGGTTCCATTCTTGACCTTCCGCCATGTTGCAGTTGTCGTTCGCCAAGATTGATTACAGCTTGCCGGAGACAGGAGATGACTAGCCGTGTTCAAGTATTCTCCAGAAACGCAAGACGATCTCTCGCGGAAGAGGAGAGGTATAGTGATGAATGCAGTCATCTTGGGGCTTCTCGAAATTCGTGCCTTTTCTGATATTTCCCAATATTGCTCGGATCCTGGTTGTGTCGTTTCTGCAAATGTTTGGAGATCAAGCACCCCTCATGAGCAGTCGTCACAGAAAGTTGTTAGCTGCGAAGTCGGCCAGTTGGAGACGTGCACGGGTGATGTCGCTCAAATTCGAGGACAAGCTGTGCAATACTTATACGTTCGTAGATGTGATCGATCACTGTACCCTTCAGAAAAGCCCTACCTCTGACTAGATCCAATCACACATTCATCAACTAAAAGTTGGCCAACCACAATGGGAGACAAATTCGAGCAAACGGACCGCTTCAAAGAGGGTCTTCGGATTCGAAAAGAGGTGCTAGGGGATGCATATGTTGACAAAGCTCTGGAAGGAGTGAGGAAGCTCGCGGGAATGTGTGCAGGAAGGCGCTGACCATGCAATAGATCAACGACCCGATGCGGAAGACGCACCAACAATACATTACAGAAGAATGGTCCAAATGGGGTCGTCCCGGCTTGACACGAAAACAGAGATCTTTGCTGAATATTGGCATCTTGATGACATTGAATCGAAGCACTGAGCTGAAAGTGCATGTTCGCGGCGCCATCAGGAACGGCTTGACGGAGGAAGAAATCACCGAGGCGATCACGCATACCATGATGTATTCAGGTGTGCCTACCGGAGTGCAGGCAAGCAAAGACGCTGCTAGCGTGATCAAGGAGATGAAGGACAACGGCGAGTTCGACGACCCTGCACAGCAGGCTGGACAGGGCGGTGAGGACGCCGTGCTTGCTAGTTAGGGTGCTGCTGAGAGACATAGGCGCAGTACAGTTGTTCTACCCTTTTTGAGGTAATCGGGTGTAAGGTACATGATGCCAGACACTGCATGAATTGATCAAACCGCGTTCATGAACTGAGACTAGTACCATCCCTTCTCTGTGTATGGTGTGAAAAGAATAGTTAGCTCGCGCTAAGCCTGTCGCGTAGCAGACCCTGCAGCGAACTCGGTGCATTCTTGCACGAGCTCATGTGTGCAAGCACGGCAAGAGGGTCAGGGTGCATGGTTGCATAGGAGGGGTTGACCTCGGTTATTGGCAGGAACAGGCATTAGCTGCGCTAGCCTATTCGGCACCAGCACGCTGCACTGCACGGCGCAGCTCCGTGCTGTGTGCTGCGTATCAGTCCCGCACTCCTCCAAGTTGTCGGGCACCCCTCACTTTGTAGCTTCGAACAATCAATCACCCCAGATGGATCTCCAGAGCAGTGCCACGGGCACCCGCCAGAAGCGCAAACAATCAGGCAACAAGACAAAGACTTTGCCGTGCCCGCATTGCCAACGACTATTTGCAAGATTAGTGCGTCCACGTCCACGGCAACAAGCTTCGATGCGACATGCGATGTGAGAACTAACGTGCGGCCGACAGGAACATCTGCAGCGACATATACGAACCCACACCAAAGAGAAGCCCTTCGTTTGTGAGATATGTACAAAGACCTTCGCGCGCAGCGACCTCCTCGTCCGCCATGAGCGCCTGGTCCATCCAGGCGACGAAGAGCAACACACCAGCAGGAAGTCTCACAAGCGCCGAACTCACTCGACCACCTCGAACCTCTCGAGCGTGACCCGACCCCATGCGAACAGCGATGCCTCCCAAATGAGCCCAGTATCACCTCTGCAACCCCACGGGCACGACCCCATGGACATGGTGCACCAGAACAGCCAGCACCTGCTGTCCTCCCCAATCCACCAAGAAGGAAGAGGCATGATGGATATGCTGGACCCTCAGCTCATGCAGCCGCCCAACGGTCTCGCCTCGATCGACGGCATGCACGGCCATCAGACAAACACATTCAGCCCCTCGGGCCTGGACCCATCTTGGGGCTACGATCTGAACCTGCTCTCCCATGCCGCGAGCCATGTCGCCTCAAACCCACAGCACCAGTATGGCATGCCCGACATGCCTGCCTCCAGTCAAGAGCAGATGCAAGAGCCCATGCAGTCCATGCTGCCTGTCAGCATGGAACAGCAATACCCTGCACGCACCATGCATGACTACGCTCACCAGACCCCGCTCTTCGACAGCCCAGATTTAGGCGATCCCATGCAGGATTTCACAGTCTTCCTCGACAGCATAGGCTTGTCTTCAGAGTGGGATCCACGCATGATCAACAGTACTGAAGGTGAGCCCTTCACTACTCCAGAGCTGAAGAATGATCCCAACTTCTACAAAGCAAACGGCGATCCAATAGACCACAAACTGGCCCTGCAAGAAGATAACAGCACCTTCTCGCGCTTCGGTTCACGCTTGCCCTCCTTACAACCAGAACCACGCGATCATCATTCCCAGCCTCCAGAGCCCAGAACGAATGATGATTATCTGGGCATTCCGAAATCAAGAGGCTCGTGCGAGGTCTCGGACACAGACAGACAGCAGTTTGCTTCCAAGCTAGCCTCTTTTGATGGCGTCATGCCAAAAGGCTTCATTGCCCCGTCGAGGCATTCATTATCTCGCTACCTCGCCGGCTACATCAATGGCTTTCACGAGCATTTGCCATTCATCCACGTTCCCACCTTGTCTGTGGCAAGCAGCGCTCCAGAACTGGTCCTGGCCCTTGCAGCTGTTGGAGCACAGTACCGATTCGAGAACAGTCGAGGCATCGAGCTCTTCTATGCTGCCAAAGCTGTAGTTCTGGAGCAGGTTAGACGTCGCGACGGCTTCCAGATACCTCAATTGTGGAACAGACCACGCACGCGGACCGGCTCGATCGTGCAATCGCCATCCAACGGGGCCTACAGCGGCGGCTCAAGCAACAGTCCTTTCCAGTTTGTTCCATCTGAAGAAGCTGTGGCGCCTGATAGTAAAGAGCAGATGGACTCGATACAAGCACTTCTGCTTCTGACAGCATTCGCTACTTGGGAGCGACACCAAGAACTCCTGCGCGAGGCGTTGGCTTTCCAAAGCATACTCGCAAGACTTGTCAGAGAATCCGGCTTGACAAATCCTGATATCCCTCCTTCAGAAGATCTTAGCTGGGAAGAGTGGGTACGCTTAGAAGGCGATAAAAGAACGAAGTTGATCGTATACTGTTTCTTCAATCTTCATTCGATCACTTGGAATGTGCCTCCACTCATCCTCAATACCGAGCTCAAGCTCGACTTACCAGATCCCGGCAATGAGTGGAAGGCCCCGAATGCCGAAATTTGGAAGAAACTCCGATCACAGAACATACCCTCAGCTGTCCCATTCCAGACTGCGTTCTCTCGCCTGTTCTCAAAACCATCGCAAACGCCACTTGCGCCGGTCTCACCACTTGGAAACTACGTACTGATCCACGCACTTATTCAGCAAATCTTTTTCGCTCGACAGCTGTCTCTTGTCTGGCCCGCAGCTGATGCGGCGTCTCTACGAGACGAAGACATTACAATACTAGAAAGAGGTCTATCATCGTGGAAGTCTGGCTGGAAGCGCGATCCCCAGTCCTCCCTGGACCCGCAAAACCCCAACGGCCCTGTAGCATTCACCTCGACCGCACTCCTCGGTCTAGCGTATATTCGCCTACACATCGACATGGGCCCCCTCCGACACCTCGAGTCTCGAGACAGCAACCAAATAGCTCAAGCACTACACAGTACACCTGCTATCCGCCGCGACCCACGACTTACACCGGCACTCCTTCACTGTGCACATGCTCTGTCCATTCCGGTCCGGCTAGGCATCGACTTCGTCGCTAAAACTCAGACTTTCTTCTGGTCGATCCAACACTCCCTCTGCAGCCTCGAATGCGCATTCCTTCTGTCGAAGTGGCTGCACAGTCTGTCCAGAATTATCCCTGACCAAATGCCTCCACTTTCTGAACATGAACGCAAATTACTCGTCTGGGTGCGAAATATCCTTGAAGAGACCGAGATGATCGTACCACTCAACGGCGACGCTGGCGACAGCCGAGTGGTTAACGAAAGCCAAGAGCTTCTCGAGGACGAGCGCAAGGTCCGAGGCCTCGCGGTCAGCGTCGTTCGGGTATGGAGCAAGACATTCAAAGGCAACACTTCTTGGGCAATCGTTGACATGATTGGCTCCGCGCTCGAGGTGTACGCAGACTTGCTCGAGGAAGACATGAGACTCGAACTGGGTGTGACATTAGGCAGTTCATCTAGCAGCTCGAGACCGACGACTGCTGCTGACAATGGCCAACAAGCGATGCAGTCAGCGATTCACCCCTCGTTACAGGCGCACCAGACGCCGGGTAGTGTTGGGTCGGGTTGAGCGGACCCAAGCGCTAGGAAAAGTATCTAGGAACCCCGAGCCTGTGATCTTATGCCACGACAGCGCGTTATCGCGCTGAATCTAATGTTTGGTGTGGCGTGTACACGACCACTGTTCCACTAGATTATGTGTCCTTCATATGTACAAAGCTTTAGGTGTACATGTTACCTTTCACTAATGATGCACGACTTTGACGACCCCTTTTGCAGGTCCACGGCTGCTGTCTCCGTAGTTCCTTGCCCCCTCGTATCTCTCTTCCCTGGCGTGAATTGACGGGACCAACAACCTATCCTCAAACACGCGCCACATTGCCTCGGCAGTCGCGTCGGAGTGGCTGATAGCACACATAGTCCCTGCGCGCCCACATAGCCAGCGAATAGAGTAAGTAGTACTTACTATCTCTCGTCCCGGACCTGCCGTGTCGGTTCGATGTGGTGCGAAGTGGTGAACATGACAAGGCACTCTCGCCTTCGAACGACAGCAACACACACGATGCAGGTTAAATGGCACGTAATATTGTCACCATCAGAATGGGTGGGACCCGTGCAGGCTCTCTACAGCGCAGGCTCGTCGTCAGCGACAGCGAGCAGCAGCAACTGAAAGCACGATTCTTAACGGCAAAAATGGCTTCATTGTTGTGAGTGCTCTGGCTAGACAGAAATATAGCACATCCCAACGCCTCCCAAAACCGCATTGTCAGATCCCCGACTAACGATGCCTCTCAAAGCTCCTCAAAGCACATTGTCCTCCCTCACTTGCGCCGTAGTGCATCATTCATACATCCTAGCAGTACGTACTGTGGGAGTACACGCCCTCGTAATCAACCTTGGCTTCTAGTCCCCACCATTGCCCATAGCGGAGAAGTTCAATTTCAGCTTGGTGCCGCCAGCCGTCGGTGGTAAACTCGGTCGCGGCGTGCCCAAGCTCGATCCTGCGTCAGTGGAAGCCGCATCGCCCTTGCCAAGCGTCAATAGACCCGGGTGTTCGTTCTGCTGCTGCGCGATCATCTCGGCGCATTTTTTCTGCGAGTCATGTCAGTCCTGTTTCGTCAATTTGGTTCCAGAAGTTCAACTTACCTCGATCATAATAGCATCGTTGTACAACATACTGCCATCCTCGTTGTATGTCTTCGCATTTGTAGCGAGAAGATCGATGTCTTTCTGCAGGTCGTCCAGACCTGTGTATTTGAAGCCGCTAATCTTATCCTCAATGTTTTCGATAGCGATGGGATTGGTGATGTAGTTGTAGTAGTCAGGATACAGTTTCTTGGGCGGAACCTCCAGAAACGGTCCAATGATAGCACGCATAAGAGGGCCATCATCGCTGTCCTCTGGGTCTGGATCTTCGTCCACATCCTCGACTTCAATGCCTTTGATCGCCTTGATAATGACCTTAAGCGACTTCTGCAGGAGAGATCGATCAGACGCACTCAGCGGGTCGGGTTTCGTCGAAGGGCGTCCGCCACGCTTTCGTTTGGCAACAGGCGTCTCCTCTTCCAAATCCGCCTCAACCGCCTTCCGCTTGGCAGAGTTGGGCTTCCGCCCTCGCTTCTTGGGTTGCGGGACAGGCTCTTCAGTGCTCTGGCGACTAGAGGGGTCGGGTGAGGATGCGACACCATTTGGCCCGCCTTCACGCTTGGCTTTGTTGGTTCGCCGCTTGTCAATTCGTGCTTGTTTTCGCTTGGTTGCTTCACCAATGCTGTCATCGCTATCATCCACAGCAGCAAGCCATTGTTCTTCAGTCAGACCATCATCGTAACGGACTTGGGTCTTGACGCGAGCTCCGCGACCACCGTAGTCTTCTTCCGTGTCCTTCTTGTCTGGGTTCGGCTCGTCTTCTTGGAGGTAGATGTCTGGTAGTTCTTCTTCTCCCATCAGACGGGGCAGTGGCTTACCAGGTCCGTACTCGTCTCGGAGCTGTCGCTCTTTGTCCATGCGCTGGAACAGAATCAATTCCTCATCGGAACGGGCCATTAGGTCGTTGAGGTCATCATCTTCCATTTCTTCCATGTCGTTACTAACACCGGCTTCCGCCGCTTCAGCGGCCTCCAGAAGAGTTCGTAGAAAAGCATCTCTCTCTTCGTTCGTGGACTTGTTGTCGAATTTACCGGCCTGAATGACTTTGCCATCCATGTCGAGCTTGTATTGTGCTCGTTCGAGGATTTTTTCTTCGACCGAGCCCGTGCTGATCAATCTTAGAATTCGCACTTCATTCTTCTGGCCAATTCTGTGAGCACGATCTTGAGCTTGCAAGTCCTGGTGAGGGTTCCAGTCAGAATCGTAGATGATGACAGTATCTGCAGTCTGCAGGTTGAGACCAAGACCACCAGCACGGGTCGACAGCAAGAAGCAGAAGTAGGGTGAGTTAGGCTCATTGAACAGCTTAAGCAGCTCTGAACGTTCTTCGGCTTTCGTAGCACCATCGAGTCGTAGATATGTTATCCCACGCAATCTCAAGAAATCTTCCATGATGTTCATGATCTGCGTCATTTGAAAGAACATCAAGACACGATGGCCAGTAGCCTGGAATTTGGGCAGGACACGGTCGAGGAGCTCGAACTTGCCAGCCGTCCGCCAGATCGAGTCGTTGGTGCCTCTACCAGGATTCATCTGATCCTCAACAGGCTCGAAGACGTAAGGATGATTGCAAAGTTTTCGCAATTGCATGAGCATGTTGCTGAGACCTCGCATGCTAGTCTTGCCTCCCTTACCATCGGTCACGGCAAGCTTGTTGTGCGTCATCAATTGTGTAGTAAGCCTAGCCTGCAAAGCAGAGAACCGACATTTGATGACCCGCTCTTGCTTGTCTGGCAGATCCTTCTCGACGTCCTTTTTCAGACGTCTCAACAAGAATGGTCTGAGCACCTTGTGGAGACGTCTAATGACCAGCAGCTGCTCCTCTTCGGACAACTCCATTCGATCCTGGCCACCAGTGTTCGCGAAAGGAGTGTTGAACCATTCGTCGAAACTCTTGGCGGACTTGAAGATGTTGGGGAGCACGAAATTGAGGATAGCCCACAACTCGGTCAGGTTGTTCTGCAAGGGTGTACCGGTCAAGATAAGTCGATACCTAGTGCTGTAGTATTGAGAAAGTGTGCTGCTCAGCTTCGACTGAGCGTTTTTCATACGATGACCTTCATCGATAATCATGTGAACCCATTTGATCTTGCTGAGTACAGGCCGATCTTTGATGATGTACTCGTAAGTTGTAAGCAGAACCTGGAATTTTTCACTCCGGATCCTGTTCTGTTGCATCTTTCTGGTGTTAGGAGGACCCTTGTAGACGATTTTCGAGACGCTCGGTGCCCACTTGTCGAACTCGATGTTCCAATTTGTCAGCGTACTGAGCGGCACTATAACCAAGAATGGGCCTGACTGTTGCTTCACCTCGATGAGATAAGTGATTAGCGAGATGGTTTGGATAGTCTTGCCTAGACCCATTTCATCCGCCAACACACCGTTCAGCTTGTTATTGTATAGTGACACCATCCATTGTAGACCCTTGATTTGGTACTCTTTTAGTGTACCACCGACCAGTATTGATGGCTGCGCAGTGACCTCTTCCTTGATCTTGTGGGCAACGGCATAGTAATCGATCTTCTTGCCGCCATCCTCATCTTCGGAGCCTATTTCGTCTTCTTCAGGGGCAAAGTCATCCATTTCGCCATAATGTGCGGCAGTGCTTCGTTGTTGAGCACGCACAGAAGCGGCAAGTTGATTGAGGAAGCCATCGGTCTGTTTGAGCAGGTGAGTAATACGCGAGTCTTTGGCTTGACCAAGCAGCTTGAGATACGTCTCTTCATCGTTTGCCTTCAAAGCTTGTAGACGCTGCTTGGCTGTTCGTTCGATACGTTTCTGCTCCTCGCGCTCCATGTGCTGGTGTTGGGCAACCATCATCTTTCCAAGCTTCTGCATTCTTGCTCTCTGGTTGACGGCGTGGGTCTTGATTTCGTTACCGTGAGCAATGACAGACAGCAATTGATCGTTGGCCTTGGTCTTCTCCTTGTTCTCGCGCGCATCCCGTTGCTGCTTCTCCAGTTTCTCAGTGATCTTAGCTTCCCTGAGCGACTGCTTCTTCATTCTACGGTGTAGTGCACGGTTGGCAGTCATGGCCAGGTTGTCGTAATTGAAAAGCTCCTGTTGGATTTCACGTCTAAAGTCGCGCTGTCGTTGCAGCAGCGACAACTTCTTGAACTCGATGAGCATCTTCAACCTCAGCGAGCTGTCATCGGTGGCCTCGGCGGACTTGGTGCTGTCCCATGCGGCAATGTCTACGGGCATCGCAGCAATCTCAGCCTTACGAGCCTGGATACGATTGTAGAGCATGCGTTCTCGATCCTCTCGGACTTGCTCTATATCGACACCGTATGGCATCAACGCTGGCACGCGGGGTCGCTTGGCGCGCTGTGAGTGATCTGCAAATGTGATGGTGCGAGGGTAGAGTTCGTATGGGGATTTGTAGGATTCGAAGAACTGCTTAGCCAGTTTCATCTCGGTGGGAGCACTAGCCTTGCCTTCTGCAGCGTCGTTGATTACCTTCTCAGCCGCCTGGGCAGACGCAGCAGACGGCATGGCGGCTTTGTTGTGGGGAAAGACCTTATCTTGCAGTACTTGTGGTAGGGGCATATTCTTGCTTAGCATTTTGAAGGCCTGGATTTGCATCCTGAGCAGCTGCAGTTGTTCGGGAGAAAAGCCGGCTGCACTGGCGACTGTGCGCTGTTGACCAGCATCCTGCACCGAGACCACTGCTTGTGAGTCCTGCTGAGTCGGAGGCGGAGGTGCAGATGTGTTCGCTTCCGGCGGAATTCCATCCATTTGCGCATTCGAGGGCTTTGCGCCGTTCTGCACCGCGCCGTTGCCCTGCCCATTCATCTGGTGCTGTGGCTGGCCTTGGACTTGCATCTGAGCCTTTTGCTGTTGCATCTGCTGCATCTTGACCTGGGCTTGTTTACGCGCTTGCTGTTGCTGCTGGACGTAGGTGAGGAACTGCTGGAGCTTAAGGAGTTCTGGGTCGTTCGGGGGCACACCCTGGGCCTTGAGCAGTTTGTACTTCTCGTATGCAGCCTGTATCTGTTGTTGAGTCAGGTTTGACGGTAGTGTCTGACCCAGGGCCTGCATCGCGTTGGGGTGCTGCATGGCAGCTGGCTGTACAGAAGCCATGTTGGCAGGGGTTTGTGTTTACTGTGGCACCAGTGACATCGAGTGAAAGGCGAAGGCGGGCGACGGGTGCCCTGGGCACTTCCCAAGTGGTGTTCCTGTGTTGTGCTGTTGCATACTGTTAGCGATTTGGACATTTGGAAACGAACTTGGCGCATTGCAGATGGTGAAATTATGAAAGACAGTGGTAGGCTGATAATGCGGGTTGACTCACATGGAGTGTAGTACAAATGAATGGCTAGGGGTTGGCTCGAAACACGTTGGTGAACGGTCACTGGCGGTGGTTGTGGATGGCTGATTGTCGAATCGTGATGCGAAAGGCGCGTTGTCCGTCGCGGGTTGATCTCAAAGCCTGCGATGCGAGACGGACGTGAAGAGAGGGCGGCAGACTCAGCGACTCCGGCAAACGGCAACTGCCAGTGCTGTCCAGCCTGAGCTATTCCTCTTTAGGCGGAAAGCGGGCCAGGCATAAATCACGTGACCTTATAGCTTATCCTACCACTGTCAGACCCGAAGAATGGGGCATGTACTTATTGACAAAGCGTTCTAGTGATGCACGGCGGCTGCTCTATCGTGGATGCAAGACTACGATACACTGACAATATACAGTAGAACGTTAATTCCAACCATCATAACCACGAAACTCCCCACCGCGCTAGCACGAATCGCCATTCTAGGTGATCAAGTAGGAGCTGGTGCCATAACTCCTAAATCATAAAACCTGTTTGTCCGATGCCCATCTCTTGTGCTCATGCTATCAACGTCCTCTTCGCTGGTGGAGGCGGCGGCGCCGTTTTGCCCAACCCCCCTGGCTTAGAGCTTCTGGATGGCGGAGGCGGCGGAGGTCTTCTGCCACCATTGGGTGTCAGAGAACCACTGCCTTGCGGTGTCAGGGGTTCGTCAGCAAAAACATCCTGCTCTTGCTGACTAGATATCGTATCGACTCTTCGGAGATTGGTCCTTGTTGACTGTAACACCATGGATTCGCTCGGCATTCTAGACAGGCGACCTGGCTGTACAGGCGAGATGTCCCTTCTCTCTTGAGCTGGTGTCTGATACGTCGTCGCTCGATGGACAGCTGGTCTAGCTCGTGGCATGTCCATGTCTGCAGGTAGGCCATCGCCGTACCGTGAGGATGGCCCACGAGATCTGATACTTGGCCTGACCTGTTCTGCCTCTTCTCGGTCTGACTGCGTAGAGAGAAAAGACATGACCGTGCTCGATCGCGACCTGTTAGGCAACGGTCTGGCACTAAGCTGGCTCTGACTGGAAACCTGTCTTTGGCCTCCTAACTTCTGTCCGAAGGCTGCTTGAGCTGGCCATTCGTTCTGTAGCTGAAGGAGAGCTTCTCGGCATTGATCGTGGTAGGAGAGCTGGGCTTCAAGGAAGGCTGTCAAGTCGAAGACGCTCTCCCCTTCGGCGTCTTTGATTTCAAACATGCGTCTTTCGACGTCTGCTTCCGCCTCTTCGTATTTCATCTGTTGCGAACGCAATTCCTCTTCTACTCTGAAGTCCTCCCTTTTGGCCTTTTGCATTTTGGCCAGAGAGGTGTCGTAGGCGAGACGTCGCGACTCCAGCTTTCTGCGTGCTGCCTGGAGTTCCTTCATTTGCATGAGAGATCGCTCGAGCGAGTCAGCCCAGCTGCTGGTCGCTGCAGTCATGTAGGACTCCTGAGATCGAGCCAGTCGTTCTTGTGTTCTTCCAAAGGCTGGCGCAGGTTAGCCCGGTATATTGCCAGATTTCCTCTCTGCACTTACCACTCAGACATTGGCCATACTCCGAGTCGTGTTCGAAGTCCTCGCCATGTGTGATCATGGTTCCTCCCATGTATGCGATTGGCAATGTCTTCTCCTTCTTCTCGACTTCTGTCCTCTTGGAGACCGCTTTCATGTAGGCGGTCATGGACTCGGACATTTTCTCCATGCCCTTCTGTCGCAACTCCATCTCTAGCTCAAGAGCCTTGAAGTTGTCAGTGGTGTTGGTCTTGACCTCGCCTCCCATCCTCTCCCCCGCCCATTGCTTGAAACGATCGAGCTTCTTGTTGACAATCATGTTGAATCTGCTGGTAGATCAGATGCCGAGTGTACAGTCGTTACGTTCTAGGTGATCCGCAGATCGAAGCTGCGACGAGTGGTCGTTTGTCAGGAACCCTGATGAACAAGGAATACGAGTGACTATGACAATGAATGTGCTATTGGGTGAAACGAGCGCAAGGTGACGTTCCAGAGACGGAAGTCAGGGGATCAAATGTATCCAAACAACGATAGCAATGAGAACAACGCTCAAGGATGTTGCAGACGCGACAGGATCAAGTGAAAACAGAAAACAGAAGAACAGCGAAGACAGGAAATCGTTGGATGGAGCGGCTGATGTTGATGTTTCATGGGGTAAAGAACTCGCTTCTAGAATCCGGCATAGACGGGGCTCGAGCGGCTGCAAAAGCGTGCTTTCGTTTTGCTGGAGATGTCCTCAGTAGTACCAGTCCCTCACTTGCCTCCAGCTGGTCCCACGGCTGTGGCTTGCCTGCATCCCTGTCTCACTTGGCTTATCGCGGACAAAGGAGACGCCAAAATCGGCCTGATTCGAACGCTGCCACGTTTCATACGCGTGTTTTCATGTCAAATTCTCTCGTGTCTCTGAGGCTTGCAATGCATGGCGATACTCTACTGGATACCAGGAGCGTAATGATTTTTCGTCAGTGCTATTCTGGTACGTGGGCATTTCTCATAGTGCACGAGCACATAAGCAAACGTTTGGACTTAAGCCTCGACACACACGAGTTCTGCTCGGGGCAGTTCTTTCTTTTGACAATGTGTGCATTCTTGGCCCCTGGTGCATTGCACTTCATAGTTAACAATACATGCGACGCGCGTACAGTATGTGAATCGTCATCGAAGAAATTGCTTGACGGATATCATTTGAGCATTTGAGCCTCATTCATTCGGTGAGGGAGGCTATGTTCATCTACCTGCGCTCATCTAGGTAGAAAGATAGCAACGATCTTGATCTTGACAAATGACTGCCTCTTATCTCCAACACTGACCACACCGGCCAGCCCGCTCAGGAACACATATAGAGAACAGCAAGAATGGCTTAATCCTTCGTCTTTTGAGTACCACGTAGCAGACCAGTTCTCCTGGCGGCGATAAGACCGGCTTTTTGACCCTGGGCGGCGTATCGAGAGATGGTCGAGGCTTTACCAATATGTTGATGGTTACCACCACCGTGAGGATGGTCGACGGGGTTCATGGCAACACCACGAGTCTTGGGCCATGAGTTGCGCTTGACGGCGAATTTATGCTTGGCTCGGGACGCCTCTGTAACACGCATTAGCACTGTTATTCCCTCCCATCCTGATCCAGGTACATACTGAGAAGAGGCTTGTCTGTTCGTCCACCACCAGCAACGATTCCGATCATACCTCGCGACGAGCTTGGGACGACCTTCTTTGCGCCAGATGGGAGCTTGACTCTAGTCTTGCCCTCATCGGGGTTGTGGCCAATGACGGTGACATAGTTTCCTGATGTTCGACCCAGTGTGCCTCGGTCGCCAGTCTTCTCCTCGACGTTCGTCATGACGGTACCTTCTGGCACAGCACCAAGTGGCAGGACATTTCCGACGGTCAAGTTGGCGTTCTTTCCAGCGTAGATGAATTGGCCAGTGTACATGCCCTCGTTTGCGATGAAAGTCTCGACTCGGTTCTGGAACTTGTATGGGTTTCGGAAGGAGACCTTGACGAGTGGTGCGCCTCGGCCGGGATCGTGGATGATGTCCTTCACTACACCTCGAATGTATCCATGCTTCTCGGCAAAGTCGAGTTGTCTGAACTGAGCTGGTGCTTTGTTTAATCTTGTGTGGGCAGCTATTCGAATGCGTTAGTCGTTGTCGCAGATTCGCGGATGGACATGATCGTACTGAAAATAGAGCCACGGCCCTTTCTCTGGTTGCGAATGACCCTACCCATGCTGCGAGATCATTAGTAAAGCTTTTGTGTGACCTGTCGCGGTTGTACTCACGCTGCAACCTTTGTCGAATGGAAAGGAAAGTGTGGTGTCGACTGCAAGATTTGGTGTAGGCGAGGAGACTTTCTGTGGTTGTGTGATCATGTTGACGCTAGCACGTATCAAGATTAGCTTGTGTTCGGGCTTGGCGGCGTGTCTACGCCCGCCAAGTTCTTCCAATCTGAACCTCACCCATAGATAGCCCGCGGAATGGCTGCCACCATTTTGAATTATCATGTCGCCGAACGGCAATCGCTTGATCAACGCCATGGATGTTCTGTTACGCTACCTGAGGCTCTACTAGTAGCACGGTAAGGTGCTGACAACGGCTCGATTGTCCGGCACGCTATGTCTCCCTTTTGTTTTCTTACAAAGTTTTGACGCCGGACGGAGGGGCGCGACATACACATCAGACAGTATATTTCACAGGTAAGCGTAGATGCTCATGTAATGGGAAGCAACTTGAGACAGACTTGGTATGTGTTCAATACGTTGGATACCTGTCGCTGTGGAAGAGAAGAGTACTGCGAGAGTAGCTGCTACTGCACGATCGAGTGTGATATCGAAGACGTCCAGCGATATTTGGGGTCGCCGAGTTCATGCTCGCGAAGCAGGTTTGAACAATACCGACCCCGCGAATTTGCCTCTGATAGGTAAAGCCTTCGTGCTCTAAACGGCGAAGGACACTTCTATGGCCTCGGAACCCAAAAGACGCAGACAGCAGCTTCCATCGAGGCACGTCGGCAGAATCACAGTCCTGGTTCTGAAAAAGAGATGCCTAAAGCATCAAACGGACGGCAAGCCCCAGGCGAGATAGAATGGGGTCGGAAAATCACGCACGAAAGTTGACCTGGCCAACTACAAGCGCCTGCAGAGGTGTGCAAGGTGCCTGGTTATGCGAAGTTTTGGCGTTCTACAAGGTGTGAGCCAATCAGATGACAGGAGCACATCTGGGTATCCAATAACCCGATTTCCTGCACCACGAGAGCCGCACACAGCTGGCAAGTATCTACAGGGGGCCATCTACAGCGCTCAGCGAGCGCACGAGAAGCATACTGCACAGGAGAGCAGCTCTGAGGTGCCGCTGGGAGAGGAAGGGGATCGCAGGCAAACCCCTCATTCTGGCCTAGAGCGCCCAAAGCGCAGGTATCCACACCGTCCCAATGCTCCTCGACCACGGCCATTAAGATAGCTATGGCATCTTGTAATTGAGCCAGGAAGAGGTGGAAGGTCCGACCAAAGGTGGTACGACACCAGGAGGAGGTGGCAAAGCAAGAACACAGGATTATTGCTGGGACAATGGACCCTCGTGCTCGCGGTGCAACTGCGCCAAGTCATATCATTAAGTTAGCCTCGAAACACGATCGTCGTTCTTACTTCTTCAAGCGTCTCGCTGCTGCTACAAACCACCCTTGATTCACGCGTTCCTTCCAGTCTTGTCGCGTAGCGCTTTCCTTCACCTTCACTGCCCTTAGCATCTTCTTGCCTGGAATAACTATAAGCAACATCAACCATGGACGACTCGGACAGTGATCTTTCCTCCCTCTCATCTGGTCTCTCGGAACCAGACGCAGAAATGGCTGTAAAACTTCAAGCGGACACGCTGGAGGTCTCAAGGCCGCCTCCCAAGAAGAAGTCGAAGAAAAATGTGACAGATTACTTCGCGCCTACTCCAAAAAGTGAACGCCCTCCTACGCCAGAGCCTCCCAAACGTGCGCCGAGTCCTCCTCACGAGTATGTTCTCGCGGACAACGATGCTATTGCTTTCATTGTTATGTTTAGGTCGCGGTTCAGCGAATGTTTCGCCGCATCGTTACCGCACTACGGACCACAGGATATCGAGAGGGGTGTCAGCAGCGAAATCCCCAGTGACGATGTGGAGAGACTATTGTGTGCTCTGTTGAGTTTGTGCCAGAACAGAAAGAAGCCTGTTGAGCGAGGCCATTATGGTCGCGCACTGGAGGATGCGGTGAGCGAGTCCAAGAACCAGTGGCCAAGGGAGTGGCATGGCAAGAACCCAGTCAGCGGAGACAAGAGCTTCAACACAATGAATGCGGAAGAGCGAGTAAGTTTCGCTGGTATACAAATACACGATACAGTGCTGACAGTTCACAGCTCGTTCTCCTCAAAACGTTGATCCTATGGTCACTCAACCACAGCGAGATAGTGAAAGATGCGCTCAAACAGGCTTACAAGCAGACGAGACGCGACGACGACCGGAATCAGCCAAAGGCAGTGCAGCCGTGGTTCTCAGATACCTGGCGGCGCAAGTACTACCTGATCGAGGGCCAGGAGGATACATACTTCCGTATCTACCGCGAGAACGATGGGAAGAAGGCGGAAACAAATGCCTGGTTCAGCGTGGCTGGGACCATTGATGAAGCGAACTCGTTAGCTGAGAAGTTCGAAAGCGAGATGCCTGGGAACCAAGGGCGCCTCTTAGCAGAGAAGATCCGGATAGCTGTTCCCCGATGGGAGGCAGGTGAAGAGAAGAGACGGCGGAAAGATTATCGGGCTGCACAGAAGGCAAGGTTTACAAGGCCAGTCGAGGGATTTGGCATCTACGAAGGCAGAACACGTGGAAAGAGGATGCGCTACAACTATGACGATGAGAACCTTGAAGACGACTCGAGCCGGCCAGGTTCTGGACGGTCCACACCTTTCGAGGAAGGGAGGCCGGTGGTCACGAGCTCAGGTCGGCAAGTGAAGAGTAGGTTAGGTGGAATGTATGGCGAAACCATGCTTACGGACCAACGCCGCGACGCTGAACGGGATAGAGAGCTCGCAGATACAACCGGCGCAGAGGACACTGATCACATCCTGGTGAGCGCCAATGGTAGACCCATGCGAAAGAACATACCCACGAAACGAGCTGCAGATGGCAGTAGTAGGGGTCGTTACGCGGAAGGTCTGGAGTCAGGCAGTGAAAGTGAAGGAGATGCTGAGCCGAGCGGGGACGACTGGAGTGGAAATGAGGACGAATCAGATGAAGAGTCCGAGGGAGAAGCGGACGACTCGGAGGGTTCAGATGACGAGCTAATGGACGAAGCCGATGGCGACAACACGCAGGAGAGCCTCGTTGTGCAGTTAAGGTACCGAAAGGGCCCATCTGCCAATGAATCAAACGATGTTGCCGACAGTCACACTGATGGCACGGACGAACGTGCAGGGAGCAGCCTTCATGTGAACGGCACCGGCGGCAAAAAGCTTTCACCTCTATCACAAGTCGAGAATGCAGGAGGATCTGGGAAAGCAGAAGGCGTTACATCTTCGAATGAGCCATCTTCGATTGCGGCTCCCTTCGAGAACGCAACCCTCAATGGGACAGCGATGAAGACCGAACCTGCTGTCCCAAATTCAGCTGTAAATGCTGTTGACGAGGAAGAGGAAGCTCTGGGATCTGTACCACAGACCAACCCAGCTCCGGAACAGCAAATGGACGTGGCGTGGACTTCCAATGAGATGAAGGGTCCATGATGAATAACGTTCTGTAATGTTGCACAATGTTGAGATACCCCTACTTTATAGTAAAAGCAGCCACAGTACTGAATTTGATAGCATGCTAGATAATTATGGACCAACCGCGACTGCTGCATGCAAATGTGACATTCGAATATGCGTCAGTAATACAGGATATACTCGTGAGGCTAACAGACTCGCTGAATGTGTATATTGAACCTGCACTCTGGCCCAGTTGGGGGGTTTTATACCTGCGTTGCTTGCCTGCCGAATAAAATCACTCGATAATGCGGGGAAAGTGACATCCAGTCTAGACTACGGCAAACGCACGAAACGACGAGTACCATAATCAAAGCTGCTTCAAGCTCAAGCATGGGAAGCTGTTTGATTCAGAAAGGCGATCCTTTTACCTTACTAACGAGAGCACATAGCGTGGATATTTACTGTTTCGTGTCCCGTACCCAGGGCGAAGCAATTGCGATCACTACCTATGTGGATCTAGATAGAAAGCCACGCCATATGAGTGAGCAAGCAAGACCACGAACTGATAGTAGGTAAGTGGCACCCACGGCCTCCTGGCCACGATCGATCCTAGCAGGGGCCCGATAACCCCACCTCACAACCGGCCGGGCCAGAACCGATTCCTCTTCACTGCGTCCTCCTCCCACGCCCAATTATGCGCAAACACGACTTCAACCTCAGCCCTCTGCCCGTCGATCTCGATGCCTTCCTTCTGCACCTTCGCTAGCCGCGCAATCGTCTCCTTGGCCCGCGGGATGTCGTAGTGTATACAACATTGACGCCCCGTATCGTCTGTCCATGTCGCGATGTCGCGTTCCCCCGTGAACAGACGTATGTCGTGGCATGCGTCGCCTGCGAGGATGACGTAGCGCGGCGCCTCGTGGGATGCCGAGGTACGGACAAGGAGGTTGACGTGGCCTGGCAGATGGCCCGGCGCGTGCAAGATGTAGACCGTGCCGTCGCGGAAGAGGTCGATGGTTGCTTCGAAGGGAGCTAGGGGCCGGCTTGACCAGGAGAGGACGAGGGGCGTGTCGGTTCCTGCCTCGGCTTTGAGGGGTAGCGGTTTTGTGGCTTCGAGGAGCGGATTGGTGGCTGGTGTGGGTAGTTCGATGGTTCGGTCCTCGGGTAGTAGATCTGGCTCGAAGAAGGAGTGGGAGCCTATGTTGAGTTTGGTCTGGCCGCTTAGGAGATCTAGTGCGCCAGGCCCTACAATGAATTTGGTGGGTGCGTGAAAATCAGAAGGAAGTCCCACGTGGTCGTAGTGGACGTGGCTGAAAAGGACGAAGTCGATGTCGGTCGGGTTAAGACCGCCTTTTGCGAGTGAGGCGACGGCGTCGGGCTGGGTCGAGACTGGACTGCGGGATGCGATGTGTTTCTGGAGGACAGAGGGGTAGAGGTTTGTGTCGCGGCGGAGACCGAGGTCGAAGACGAGACGCGTTGTTTGGCTGTTGCTCGAGTGATGTTGGATCAGGAAGGAGAGGGAGGGAACTGTTCGCCTGGCTTCCTGGTCGGCGGGAGTGATGAAAAAGCGCTCGGGAAGGGTCAAGGCGCCGGTGCTCAGAGCGTGAACAGTGGCATAAGCCATGGTAGTTGTGCTGAACGCAGCAATGAACGGCTTGATAGCAGTGTTTGAGCTTCAAGAAGCGACTATCAACGTGTTCAATGCTGCAGGTTCGTGTTGACTGGGGCATGCCTTATCTGCTCTTTGAGTATGCGTCCATAGCACTCCCCGCACGTGTTCAGTTTGTTCACCTCCTCACGAAGCATTCTCGTAGCACAGCATATCTCAAAGGCAAACTCCAACCTTTTTCAAGGTATGTTGTGTCGTGACTGCTTGGTGCTCAGCTGATGTTATTCGAGTCGATGTTTGTGGTTGGAGAAGAGGGAGGTCGGGTGCTCCGCACGAGGAGGCCCGGCCGGCACTTCATCCTTTACCCGACATCTCTGTCATGGTTGACTTGGTAACTATAGCGATGCTCGAGGCCGCTCAGACTGTAGGCTTCTTGAGGCGCTGCCTGGCTTGAACACTGGGTGGCACAAATTGAAGCGCTGCAAAAGACTGCTCGAGCTCATCCACACTAGTAGCATCCTTATCAACCCTGCCCTTCTCACCCTTGGCCTCATCGCCAGACTCATCTGGCTTCAGAGGCTCTGCAACATCTTCACTGACAGCCAACTCCGAGGGGAGCAAAGAAGCACGCCGTCGGTGAGAAATGGAGTCCGTTGTGGAAACTCTGCGCCGCTGCCCGCCACGAAGCAATGAGTTCGTTTTATCGAGCCCTTGGTCAATGATTCGAAAATTGTATACCTTGGGGAACATATGCTTGTCGATCAAATGCAGTCGTCTTTTCTGTGGTGTCGAGCATAGCTTCTCACAATCTTCGATGAAACAAGCATAGGTCTTCTCACCTTTAGCAGCTAGTGCTTCTCGCATCGGATTGTGGTTCTCGTCAATGTGCAGAGAGAGATAGCGTGGAGATGGGAAATTCTTGCCACAAGACACGCAACGGTTAGTATGCTCTTTGGCGTAGTGAGTGTCAAAGTCCTCTGCCGAGGAGAATGATAAGAGGCGGTGAGGCGGAAGTGAACACTGCATAGCGGAAGAAGTGGCAGGGGCAGGAGCGGAATTGTCCTGGTCGAGCTCTATGATCTTAGCAGGAGATCCTGAGGCACATGCACCATTCCCGTCGTTATGTGTAGGCACTTCATCGTCCTCTCGTGAACGCTTTGTCATGATCACAGAATGGCGCTCACCAACCGCAAACTGTGTGCATAAGTCTCTTTCGGAAAGACCGTAGCCGCTTCTGAACTAAGCTACTGCAGAGGTATGGTGGCAGAAACTCGCCTAATTTCTGGACTGCAACAAAAGCGGCGCTCAGACTTCAACAAGACCCGTCATTGTTTATGGTCATGAGCATGGGGACGGCAAAGCAAATGCAAATGCTGGAGAAATGGGAAAGAAGCACTGACCAGTCAAAGTAATTATAGTCTGAGGGTCCACTGCTTTGAAACGCGTAACAATTTTAGCGCGACATGTCTGGGGGGCATCGTGCATCGTCCTCTTGCGCCATTGGTCTGGTGTCACGAACCACTTATCGTTCCATATCCTTGTCCATTACCGGTATCATCGGAGCGTATCCATACCCTCATGGTGGTTGCCGCAGAGCCGTCTTGGGAGGAGTCGCCGGTGTTGTTGATTCTTTTCCTTCCAGCAGCAGTTGCTTACAACTCTCTTAATTTGCGAAGAGAGAGAAAGAGAGAGAGTGAGAGTGAGAGTGAGAGTGACAGTGGTTTGCGGGACAGACCACAGACCTTCACATTATCTCAACGACTACGACCACGTTCTTCTGCACGACAATCTCTGAGACACCTGCCACCAGTCGGGAGATCGTGCACGTTTAGTGACTGTCACCCTCAATGAACAATAAGCACGGCTGTCACGAGTCAGCACCCTTGACAACTGAACCCTTCCCCTAGTAAACTGTCCTAGCCTGCATTGTAACGTGTCAGTTACAGACATGGCAATGCTTGCCTCGAAGAGCCCGTATGGCCCACCGCTGAGCGGTGGCCAGAAAATGCTTTCCAGCAACTTTTCACAAACATCCCTCCGCGCACAGCAGTCGACTACTGCCCTGCAAGACAACCTATTCATGTCTCCCACCAACTCGGAGTTTTCCGACACTTCAGACGGCCTAGACTCGGTCAGGCGGTGGGACGAGAAGAGAGTGGGAGAGTGGCTGCACTCTATAAGATGTGGGCAGTATGAGTCCTTGTTCCAGAGACACAACTTCACCGGGGAGAGCTTGCTGGAATGTGATCAAGAAATATTGCGTGAGATGGGCATCAAGAAGATCGGAGACAGAGTACGCATCAACGTCGCCATCAAACAGTTACGGAACAGATCTATGGCGGCCAAGAGTCGGAGAAACCACGAAGCTCTGTCTGCCCTCGATGCATTGAATGCGACACCTTCGGATTCTCCCAAGACACAGGCTCGCCTTGGAAACAAACGTCTAGACAATACGGGATTAAGAAATAACTCCCGGCCGTCATCACCTTTGGCAGAGACACACTTTGGGAGCGTGCGGTCCAAGTATGCAGCCGCCGCAAGTCCGGCAGAACAGCCGAAGCGAGAGGCAGCCGCTGGATACTTCAGTCAACCAAACTCAGCCAACACGGTCAACGGTAGGAGACCAGAGACTCCTCAAATCGTGGTACAACATTCCATGAGCAAGACCCATCTCAGACAAAACTCTAGCATCGACGGGCTGACCCCAGGTGGCTTGCCCAGCAACTCGCCAGTCATCAAGATCGTACATAACGGTGGCCAAACAAAAGTCGTCAACGTGAAGTTCTGCAAGTCGTCCGACGAAGTCACAATGACCGTGCTGAAGAAGTTACTCATTCCCGAGAAGCACTTCCGAAACTACTGCTTCTACGTATTAGAGGGTCTAGAGGCGAGACAGGCAAACTGCCGGCGGATATCTGACGACGAGCTCATGTCTATCTGTGGTGATGCTTCGAGGTCGGAGAGAAACAGACTCATGCTGCGGAAAATCAATGACGGCCTGCCAGATCTCGAAGAAGTCAGGAAGGCCGCCAAGTTGGCTGTTGACGAGAACTTAGCTCTACACGCTAACGCACTCAACAATACCAACATGCGAAACCAGATAAAGCTCCAGCAGCTGACAGGTGAGTCGTGGTCCAACATTCAAGCACCACTGTCTCCAGGTCCGATGAGCGAACACCACCGAGATATCCTTGCCAAAGCAGACGAGATTGAGAGAGAAGAGACAGCAACCGTGCAACAGGAAAAGCACGATGGTGATTCGAGAGTACGAGCATTCTTTGGTGCTAGACCTCCGAGCGAGATGATCGTGAACGAGCTCACCACTTACTTCCCTGGCCATCATAAAGAGGAGATCGAGAAGACAATGAGGATGTCTGTCCGGCGTTCACAGCGGATGAGCAGAGCTGCCAGTCGCCTGAGTACTGTGAGTAACATCAGCATGGCATCGAACATGCGTGACGCGCCGCCAGTGCCAGCAATTCCAAGTATTGCCGACGCATGGATGACCAAACCCGGCGAAGCTGGCATTGGCGCGAAGCCTCGACCTCTGTCTGTCTCGAGGTTCCATAGTTCCTACAGAGACTCGATCGCCTCGTCGTCCCTCTCGCCTCTGCAGGAGACACCAGAGACGCCCGTCACTCCGATCGAGGCGAACCGCAAGTCCTACGTCTCTTTCGCAGATAATGACTCGCTTCACCCCGACCATCGTACAAGTTTCTTCGACGAGTCGCCTCTAGCCAGTGAGAATCTCAACGAACGTCTCAGCGTGATGGTAGCTCAGGACGGCGAAGAGGCAGACCCCGAGCTCGCCAATTTCTTGCGAGGCAACAACTTCGACAAAAACAACTGGATGAAGGGTGATCTGATCGGTGAAGGGTCCTTCGGCAGCGTTTACCTCGCTCTTCACGCCATTACTGGTGAACTCATGGCTGTGAAACAAGTGGAGCTGCCCGATGTAGGCAAAGGCACCGAATCAGACAAGAAGAAACAAAGCATGGTGAACGCACTCAAGCTAGAAATCGAGTTGCTCCAAGGTCTGCATCACCAACACATCGTTCAGTATCTCGGCACCAGCAGCGACGAGACACACCTGAACATTTTCCTCGAGTATGTACCTGGTGGCAGTATAGCAGCCATGCTAAAGCAATACAACACCTTCCCCGAACCTCTGACCCGAAACTTTACACGCCAAATACTCGACGGCCTGGCCTACTTACACAGCCGAAACATCATCCACCGAGACATCAAAGGCGCAAACATCCTAGTCGACAACCGCGGCGCCGTCAAAATCTCCGACTTCGGCGTCTCAAAACAAACGACCAGCAACCTCACCAACCCATCTACCCTCACCACCTCAAACACCAAGGACTTCGGGCCCCTCGGTGGGCCAGGTACACGTACCTCCCTCCAGGGCTCTGTGTTCTGGATGGCGCCTGAAGTTGTTCGGCAGACTGGCCAGAGCATCAAATCCGATATCTGGAGTGTCGGATGCCTCATTGTCGAGATGTTCACAGGCAGTCGGCCTTTCCCGAGCATGACGACACTACAGACACTATTCGCCGTGGGTAGTCAAAGTCAGAAACCCGCTGTGCCGGAAGGGGCGAGTAATGATGCTAAGAGGTTTTTGGAGCTGTGCTTCGAGACTGATCAGGGTAAGAGACCATCTGCCACTGAGCTGCTCAAGGAGCCGTTCTGTGGGAACATGATCGGGGCACACTAGGACCTACAAGTGAAGCCTCGTGTATAGGCGGAGACGAAGCAGAAACGAGACATTGATTAATGCGCGATGTATGGGTTATAAGGGTCAAAAAGGCATTATGGTCGGGATTTACTTCGATGATGGATGCCAACAGTAGAAGGGCGACGAACAATGTGCTATGGCATGTGATGGTAATGTGTACATCATTTTCTTCTCAGCTGTAGATATACACGTGTAGGTATGCACGGAAGGGTTCTCGTAGGTACAGTCGAAATCAGCCATTAATAGTACACGGCAAGAGATCCGTGTGCAAAGCACTCACCTCCAACCTCCCTACAACGAAAGAACGCAAGCGCTCTCCATGCTCAATCTCAACGCGCTCCAGTGTCCACGCTGTGCCCCCCACCTCGGAAACAAAACGATATAAGACTTCGCACCACAACCACCTTCCGCAATCGATCACAGATCGCAGAAAACAGGCTCATCCCGTCCGATCTGGCGTACTATTAAGCTGCGAATCGTTCTGCTAGTAGTTGGGTGGGTGACCACCAGCGAATCCAGGATGTCGATTGTTTTTTTTGTTTTTTGCGGGCCGTTTTTGTTGGCGACGATGGTCTGTCCGGGCGGCGGGGAGGGTCTCTGTTTGCTTGAGATCCCGTAGAGAGGCGAGGCGAAGCTTGAGGAGGTGCGGAAGATTCGTTGGCGGGTATATATGTATCTGAGATCTCGTATGTCTGGCACTGTTCTGTGCTTTCTTGCTCGGCCTTACAAACAGCCTTAATTTAGAAAGGAGTGCTGCTTGTGTGTGCATGCATGGGACTTCTCACTCCTCATCCCTTGCGAGTGCGAGTGCGAGCACTGGGCAGCTCAACTCTGCCATTCCCCTTCCCTGTCTATGCCCGGCGCCAGCTCCGCCCGAATGCTCTCTGACGAAGAACTACTCGGGGCCTCGTGGAGGGCAGTGTACGGCACGTACTTGGGTTTTTGCGGAGCTAAGACAATCAGCGCGTTCCGGGCTTGATGCTGATCAAGTCAGAGCATATGTCAGCGCATGCATGAAGGCGACGATTGGGTGTATGGGAGAAGGAATGTCATCGCTGAAGCACGTGTTGCGGAGGACTCAATGTCACGAGGCAAGCAATTTCGACAACAGAACAGCAAACTGGGTATCTTTTGCAAAGCGAGCAGATCGCCGGTGACAATATGGTTACAGCTGGAACTTGGTCCTGACTCTGTCGGTCTTGCCTTTCCACTCCCATTCTTGGCCACTGGCTCGCTGTATGCCCTTGTCGACTCTTCTCAGCTTCAGGGTCAGACGCGGGCCTACTTCTTGGAGGGCGGCTCTGATACCTTCGGCGCCCTTGAGCTCCTTGCCATCGGCGCCGACGACTGGGCGTTCTCTCTCGCGCTTCTCGCGGAAGACGTATCTGTGGCGCCTGAGGAAGATGAAATCACGCTGGTTGTGGAGCGTGACTACTTGTCGACCCTGCAGCTCGGGGTTGGAAGGATACAGGGAGCGGAAGAGATGAGCGGTGAGGAGACCCAAGGGAGTGGTAAAGTTGTTGAGGATGAGTTCTGGGATATGGCTGGTGGGTCTGCCGTGACCTGGGATGGATTTGCTCTCGTACCAGTTTGTGATGGTGAAGTGGAAGGTGGGGCCGACTGGCAGATGGACCATGATGAGGCCTGAGGGCTTCTTGAGATCTTCTTCGAGCACGACGAGGGTGGTGTATTCTCTCTTGGCGGCAAAAGCCGAGATTTCCCTGATGCTGAACTTGTGACCATATCTGTGAGAGGATCTTCGCACGTACTTCGCGTTGGGCAGGAGGTTGACGAGAACTTCGGCCTCGCGGTGGAGGGTAGAGTTGATGGAGGTTGTGACGAGGATCTTTGGTATAGGGGGTTGTTCGTCTGGGGGCAGGAACAGTGTGGGGAACTTCTTCGTCAAGGCGGCGGGCGCCAGGGACAGATTAGTGGAGGTGGTCGACCTGGCCGGGGGTGAGGAAGCTCGAGCTTTTGTCTTTGCTGTTGCAGAGCGAATGTGGTGGATGGGGGGCAGGGCATCCTCAGCGTCGGGGTCTTCGGGCGGCTCTAAATCGTCGGCGTCGGAGGCGAGCAGACTGTCGTCGTCGGGGGCCTCGTCCTCCTCATCGGTGTCCAGCATGCTATCGTGATCGCTGTCTTGCTCATTGTCGTCGTCGCCGTCGTGACCAGCCTTGGTCAAGTCGTGCTCTTCGCCCAAGTCCTGCTCTTCGGCGAGCTTCCGTCTCTTCAGCCTCTCGACGTTGAATGCGACGCCGAGACCGCCATCCTCGGGCTCGTCCTCGACCTCGTCCCACCGGCGCTTGGAGTCGAGCGTCAGTGGCACGTTGGTCTTGAGTCGTTCATCGCGCAGTCGGGGGTCCTTTGATTCCTGCTTCTTCCTGGCAAACCTCTCGTCTCGGCGCAGGGCATCGCGAGCCTTCTTCTGGTTGATGTGCAGCTGCTGGCGCCTGGCCTTGTTGGTGGTCTTGAAGGGCAATGCTGCCTTGGGCGGGAGTTTCAACGGCTTGGATCCCATGATGAAGCGTGCGTGGATTGATCTCTTGACCGGTACGTGGTGTGGTGGGTGGTGTAGTGCGACTGACCTGCCCTGGCCTGGCCTGGCTGATGCGCCGTAACTTTTTTTTTTTTAACCTTTCTTGCGGGGAAAGACTGGCCGACTAAGGCAGCGGCCTGCGGGTGACTCCTTCCTTCACGTGTCAGTAAACATTATTGAAAAGAATCTTGGTGCCCCATCCTTAGCTTGACCATTGACTAGTATATGCAGTCATTCCGTCGAGTCTTCGCGTCCAGGGCCTTCACCACCACCGCCCCCCTACCCAAAGCGAAGCCTGTGCGACTGCCGCCTGACAACATGGCTGCCACCAACACCACCAAGACGGGCCAGCCCTTCGACCGCGATGTGCTCGACTCGCTGCTGCGCCGCACCGGCTTCTACATGCCCTCCTTCGAGATCTATGGCGGCGAGAAAGGGCTCTTCGACTATGGCCCGCCCCTCACTGCCCTGCAGTCCAACTTTGTCGACCTCTGGCGCAAGCACTTCGTCCTCAAGGAGAAGATGCTCGAGGTCGACACCACCATCATCACCCCCGAGCCCGTCTTCGTCACCTCGGGCCACGTCGCCAAGTTCGCCGACTTCATGTCCAAGGACCCCAAGACCGGCGAGATCTTCAGGACCGACCATCTCATCAAGCAGGTCCTCGGCGCCCGTCTGAAGGCCGACCAGGACGCCCGCGGCATGACCATCGAGGTCGAGAAGCCCGACGAGGCGCAGAAGAAGAAGAAGATCAAGGACGTCAAGATCGAGAAGCTCGACGACGCCGTCGCCCAAGAGTACAACGAGACCCTGGCCAAGCTCGACAACTACGACGGCGACGGCTTCAACCACCTCATCAACCAGTTCCAGATCAAAGGCCCAACCTCGGGCGCCGACCTCGACCCCCCCAAGCCCTTCAACCTCATGTTCCAAACCTACATCGGCCCCAGCGCCGACAAGCCCAACGGCTACCTCCGCCCAGAGACGGCCCAGGGCCAGTTCCTCAACTTCCAGAAGCTCCTCGAGTTCAACAAGCAGAAGATGCCCTTTGCCTCCGCCTCCATTGGCAAGTCCTTCAGAAACGAGATCTCCCCGAGACAGGGTCTGCTGCGAGTCCGCGAGTTCCTCATGGCCGAGATCGAACACTACGTCGACCCCGAGGCCGGCAAGAAACATGACCGCTTCCAAGATGTCAAAGACACAAAACTCACCCTCTTGAACAGGCACACCCAACTGGCCGGCAGCGAAAAAACTGAAGTCATGACGGTCGGCGAAGCCGTCCAAAACAAGGTCATTGACAACGAGACCCTGGGCTACTTCATCGTGCGCATCCAAGACTTCCTCCTCAAACTCGGTATCGACCACTCCAAAATGCGCTTCCGTCAGCACATGGCCAACGAGATGGCTCACTACGCCGCCGACTGCTGGGATGCCGAGCTGTACGGCTCTTACGGCTGGATCGAGTGTGTAGGCTGTGCCGATAGATCGGCTTACGACTTGACTGTACATATGAACAAGACTGGTGCCCCGCTTGTCGTGCGAGAGAACCTCCCCGAGCCAAGGAAATTCCAAGAATATCAGATCGAGCTGAACAAGAAGAAGCTCGGCCCAAAGTTCAGGAAAGACGCAAAGGCGGTCGAGTCGGCCGTCGAATCACTGTCTCAGGACCTTCGCGAGAAGTTGTCCCTTGAATTGAAACAATCGGGCAAGATCACAGTCGACATACCATCCGTTGGCACTGGCAAGACAGAGCTTGAGAAAGACCTGATAAGCATCGAACAACGAGAAGTCACCCAGCACGTCCGAGAGTACACGCCCAACGTCATTGAGCCATCCTTCGGTATCGGCAGAATATTATACCATCTCCTCGAACACTCCTTCTGGACCCGACAGTCAGCTGAGTCGTCAGACGAGCCTAGCGCAAGAAACGTGCTCAGTCTCCCACCAGCAATTGCACCCATAAAAGTCCTCATTGTGCCGCTGTCGAACCACGCCGACTTCAAGCCCTTCCTGAGGCAACTTACTTCGACCTTTGACGACCTAGATGTGGCAAACAGCATCGACGACTCTTCCGCCTCAATCGGCAAGCGATACTCTCGAAACGATGAATTAGGCACTCCGTTCGGTGTCACTGTCGATTTCCAAACTGTCAAAGACAAGACCATAACTCTGCGAGAAAGAGATAGCACGAAGCAGGTGAGAGCAAGCCAGGAAGACATCTGCCACGCCATCGAAGCACTGGTCCGTGGCCGAGAAACGTGGGACCAAGTCAGCAAACGACTGCCGGCATTCACCAGTCAAGAAGTGGATTAGAAGACCCCCATTGGCGAAGCAATATCACCGACAAATGGTCGTGACTGGAGACAACTCATGGAACGTGACTGCACCTACACCAATGGGACAGGAGACTTCGACGCTGCCAGCATCAGGCGGCCAACGCTCATGTGGGAGGCGTCCAATTTGAGGGCGTACATATTGAGCCGCCCAAGCGACGGGTCTAGTCCCAGAACAACATAGACTGGTGGTGGCAACAGGCTCATAAACTCATGTAGATTCCGATGCTAGGATATGAGGCCGGTCGGTCTCTAGCATCACCTCCGCATTAGATAGATATTTGATACCCCGACAGCAGCGGGCTGCATCAATACTACAAGCATCACACAACAGCTGATCAACCCCAACGACGTCACCGCTTTCGTGCCTTCTTCTACCCTGCCTGTAAGATTCAACATCTGACGCGCTAAAACGACCGCATAAAAATGGTAGAATCCCTGGACACGCATATGCTCACACACGCTGTATGTGACAGCCATGCAATACAAAAACGCGTACAGTCACCTCCACATAGATACATAGACATGTGTGGTAGGAACGCTTATTCCGAGGCAAAGGCTTCAAGAAGAAAAAGGAAAAGGTAGTTGATAGTCGTTGAAAATCTACATTCTTCACGAACAAGTTTTCCGTCGACTTCATCTGATACTTGTCGATTCTATGCCAGTGTGACTGACTGGACTGCAGCAGTTGCAGTTGCAGGCAGACAGGCAGACAGGCAGTCGACTAGTCTTACCTTGCTGTCGCTGCCCCATCACCTGTCTCCGCCTATTCATCACAACTACACAGATACAGCTTCGGTGGATCTGACCTGATCTGATCCTATATCCAACCTCTCTCCACAACCTTCCTCCTGACAATCGGCCGCAGCGCCATGACACCGAGGTACAGCGCCACGACGGTGCCCACCAACTGGGCCTTCTTGAAGCTCTTGCCCAGCACGTCGAACGTCTGGCTCGGCGCCACCTGCGTGCCGAAGATGTCGTGGCCGAACGCAAACACCATGCTCGTGCTCTCCAGCAGCGTCGGGCTCGTCATGATCTTCTGGACGCCCATCACCTCGCGCGAGTGGCTGAGGAACTGCTGCGGGTTGAGCGGCAGCGACGCGTCGTAGCGGAAGAGACCTTCTTCTGCTTCCGCCTTGGTCGGGTCCCGGTCGACTGGCCGGCGGGCGTCGAGCATGTGCCGCGGGATCGAGGCGAGTGCGTGCGAATGCGGGAGGTAGGCGAGCAGCTGGCGGTTGGTGATGCCTTGGGTTGTTTGGGTTACGGTGAGGTTTGCGATTGGTTCGGTGAGGACAAAGGCGGCGCTGATCACGTGGGGTTTGGCGGTTGCGTCGGGGCCGAAGGACGAGTAGTTTGTGAGACTGCTTAGCGGGCCGCGGTCGTTGGGGAGGGAGGATTCGTAGAGTTCGGAGATGATGAGTTGGGGGCTGATTGCTCCTGTGGCTGGGTCGGTTGAGGTAAACGTGTAGGCGAACCAATTTTCGCTGAGGACCGCGGAGGTTGGGGAGGTGGGATGGTGACCTGGGTGAGACGATGTGTGGAGTACTGAGCCAGTCACTGCGTCAATGAGGTAGATCGTCAGGGTGGTTGAGGAGATGGCTGTGAGGAGCGCGAGGTTCGGCGTGAAGTATTTGTAGAGGACAGAACGGTCGCCTAGAACTCTTCCGATCGAGGCAATCGGGTCGTGGGCAGGTCGCGCAGTGATCTCTACGACCTTTGCGTTAGGTGGGCTGAAGGTCCAGGTCTTGCTGATCGATGTTCCTACTGTCCAACCTGTCACGCCGCCTGCCTTGCTTATGGTCATGACTGTGTTGCCTTCGTCCGGCACTGCTGGAGCTAGGTCGGAGGGCAATTTTGGTATGCCGTCTTCATCGACTTTGAGGATCGTTGACGCAGGGGAGCCGGGTAATTCAATGAGTCGATCGACTGGCATTGAGCCTGACTTGTTCTCGACAAGCTGGCCAGTCGTGGCGTTGACAACAATGACCGATCCTCTGGAGGTGTACATGGTCACGCGTCCTTCTTGTACCGCAAGGGAACGAATTTGCGACCCAGTAGGAAGCTCGGATGAGAGATCTTGATGCCATTGAATTCCTCCAGATACTCCGCTCACGGAGAACAGCTGATCTCGTTTCGTCTTCAGGATGATAGATTTTGAGCCAATGAGGTGCTGTCGAGCTGTAACCTCGTCACCGCTTGAGCCAAACATCTTTTGTGGAAGCTGCCCCAGGTATTGCGGCAGACTCGCCAGCTCTGTAGCATGACGATACACCCTATTGACGTACGCAGTCGCAGGGTCAACTGAGATCTCCTCTTGAAGTTCTTGCACCAGAGCATCAGTGGCAACGTCATCTGACCAGGCAGCCATGTCTGTATATGCTAGCATCTCGGGTCTCGACCATTGAGTATCACCATTTCTGATCATGTACCAGCTTCCCTGGGGCGAGGTGACAGCGACTCGTACAGCGGTGTTGGACGCATCGCGACTTGCAACCTCTGCTGTTGCAAATACAGGAGCACTCGACGGTGCGTATCCCAAGCCGAGCTCCTTCCTTGTCCATCGACCAAGATGGCCGTGTGATTCAGAAGAGTATACAACAACTTCTGTGCTTGTTACACGGGTGAAGAACACCTTCTCACCATTTGTGCTTGCAGCGAACGTGCTTGGTTCCCGAGTAGCCGGTAAAGAATACACTCTTGATGCCTCACCAGTAGCTGTATCGATGTGGTAGATTTCTGCCCAATGCCTGGTGGCTGTTTGCACGTGCACAAGAAAATGAGGCAAAGCTTTGGACCCAGGCGCATAGTGCACCTTCACTGACAGAATATCTTCTGCTTTGTCTTCTAGTGTGACAGTGGTGACCTTCGTGTTCCCGAGCACATTCAACTTCAGACCCTTGTACGGCTTCTCAGATGTGACCATGAATGGAGTGGATGAGGACGAGCCAGCCACCAATTCACCGTCCGAGGACACAGTCTCGGCGTCGAGGCTCACAGTATACTCCTTGATCTGTTTCCCACTCGTTGTATCGAGCACAACGATCTTCGTCTTTTGCCCAGACATTATGCCTGAAGACTTCGATATGTAGTAGACATGCTTGTCAGAGGCTGCAACCGAGACCGTGCCATCAAGCTTAGTGTCGAAGTCACTGTAGCGCCACCGCTCGCCAGCACTGTCTCCTCCAAGCCGATAGATAACGTAGCCTCCTCCCTCCTTCTGTGGTTGTGTCAGGAGGATAACATCTTGAACTGCGCCATCAGTGCTGCTCCCAAGCACAGGCACTGCCTGCAAACCAACGGCCTTGGACCTCCCTCTGATGCCATATGTCCACACCAAGCGGCCGTCTGAAGCATCCCACGTGCTCACCGTCTTCTCGAAGGCCGTTGTAATCTTCCCATCGTGCTCTCCTGCCACTAGGTGTGCCGCCGTTGCATTTTCTGTGTCCTGACCTGATATCGCCTGCCTCCACACGATAGAACCGTCTCGTGGGTTTACAGCGGCCAATAGTCCCTTGTCAGAAAGAGTGTAGAGGAGGGCAGCATTAGAGGACGAGTCTGGCTTGTGGAAGAAAGTGGTGTGGGGCTGTGGTGTTCCTAGAAGTGCTTGATGGAAGTCGATATTGAAGGCTTCGTCGACGAACACGGATTGAACCGGTGCTATCGCGGCGAGCGCGCCCAAGAGTACGCCATACCACCGCATGCTGTCGTCGATATGAGAGAGTTAGCTGTCATATTCTCGTTCACACCACTTAAGGCACGAACTCATTTTAGCACTCTCGCGACGCTAGTGACGGACCTCTGTGCCAAGACTGCCATATTAGGCAAGGTCGTGGATTAAGTGCGGTGAGTCGAATTAACCGCTCGTGGTTTCTTGGTGCATGATTCTGTTCTGCATTCATGCCATTCGAGGCCGTCATAGATGACCATGCCTCGTGAAGCGCTTCAAAGCCCTCTTTAAGGCCTATATATGATCTTGCCAGAATCATTGACTCATTGTCCAAAGAGCTTTTCCTCTTTACCTTTTGCGGAACTCTTGGTGCAGCATAGTATTGCTGGGCATCCGAAGCACCCAACCTCTTCAAACCACGCAGAAATTACCCCTCAGCCTGCCTTATCAGCCATAAGGGCATGTATAGATTACTTGCAGTAGCTACGGTGTCTATCGACAGGCAAGATGCTGGTGTGTCCAACGGCTGATGTCCACCCCCGTTCCATGTCAAAGCTTGAAGCTGCTCATTTCTTTGCTTGTCGCGTTATGTACGACGATTCTCTACAGCTGATCAAGGATCGTCTCACCAGAGCTCTTCCACTGCTAAGGCCTACAGTGTGTACTTGGTCTTGCCAAAATACAAGTAACAGGTCTAGCATATCTTGAGCGTACTGGCACCGTGGTATACGTTGCGTGAGTGCTCAGGGCAGGACTCCCAGACTAGAAGACTATCGAGGTGCCTCCACCGACTCGACCAAACTCAAGAGACTCAATGGTAAGAGGAGAATGCCAGAGCGTGATGCTCACAAGATATCCTACCCACTTCACACAAATGCAAGGTGGTGGAGCGGACAGAAAAGTCGTTGCAATTCCCCAATCCTCAACCTCGGAATGGCAGCATCCAATCACTTCATCGACAAGTCTTTGCATTCATGCATCTCGGGGGTATGTGGAAGGTTTCTCGGTCGCTTTTGCAAGTTGTAGCTCATCCAGCTGCCTCGCAACGTCCGGTTCGTTCTCTATTCTTTACTCATTCTCAAGCAGGATAATTACCTTGTCAAGACATTGGTGGTCGTGACCAACAGTGCACGTCTATGGTTCTCAGAGCGTCACATACCACATCAAGCGACTTCTGCAGGCCGCATCCCAACTGATAGTCCAGAGTTGGTAATAAGTCACCGAACTTACAGAGACGACATCAGTCCTGAAGGAGTACCTCGCTTCGGCGCGCCGGTACTCTCCAGGAAGTACAGTACAGCTTGATCACTGTTACACTACATAATTCATCCTCATATTTTGGATATTTTGGAGACGGAGTATTGTTAGAAGAACCCAACGCGGGTCGGTGACTCGGGTTCATGGACATCAAGAAAAGGATGTGGCCTGTTAGTGCATATCTCTCGCAATCATAGGCGATAGTGAGTCCTGCTCGAATCCCGTCCCAGTGCGGAGTATGCATGAGAGCTGCGTTATTGCATAATGATCGGGAATGTATTGACATATGCTGTGTGACACGAGCTTCGGAGACTGGAGAATATCTCCAGACCCCAGCCCCAATGATCGAAGGTCTGGCCTGTGACTTCAAACGGACACTCTAATAGTCGGATATGCATGGAATGGATTATCGAACTCGAGAACAGGGAGATTTGCAAGAGCCGACAAGAAGGATTATGCAATAAACTTGAGCTTGGCATCATCTAGCATTTATCTAGAAAATTTTTATGGTATCATCATCTTCACCCAAATCAAGGAAATGGCATTTCCTTCGACCGCTCATCATCAATTTTGACCAGCCCCGAGCTCTTCGTGACTTGGTCGCTAAACAAAAAGAAACAGAACGCCACCAATGCAGATTATTGCGGATCACCTCCTGTAACGTGGTTCGTAGACTCGCTCCATATCAGTCGTCTACCACTTGATGACCTTCTGTGGGAAGTACTCGTTGATGAGCTCCATGTAGTAAGGCTTGAGCTCCTCGACGTTTGGCTTCTCGTCAGACTTGCTGTAGAGGTCGTAGGGGTTGAAAGCCTTGACAGCGGCAAGTTGCTCCTCGTCACCTGGGCCCATCATCCAGTTGTAGGCGCCGGCAGAGTGCCATGGGTAGAAGCTGTGGAATCGGATCATGGCAAGAGCCTCCTTTGGCAGGGTGCTCTGGTCCTTGCAGATGTGGTAGAGGTACTCGTCGTGGCCCCAGCTGAGCATGATGTTGTCGAGACCGCAGCCTGGGGTGTAGATGCCGTACTTGGTGCTGTAGATAGGGTCTTTGAAGTCTGGGTTCTCAGAGAACGACTTGTTGCCGTAGATGATGCCCTCGTCGAATGCACAGCCGACTGGGAAGGTGTCACCAACGACGTCCCATTGGCCTTGGGCGTCGAAGAAGAAGAGGAGCTTTCCGAGGTCGTGGACGAGGCCGGTAACCTGCATCCATCTTGGCTTGCCGTCACGTCGGATGGCCTCGGCACTCTGGAGCAGATGCTCGATCTGGCTGAGCTCGGTGTCGGGGTCGCTCTCATCGATCAGGGTGTTGAGCTTCTCCATGGCCTCCCAGATGGTCATCTCAGCTCGGGTCTTGGACTTGAAATCGTTTCGGGCCTTGAGGTTGTAGGCGACGGTGTGCTTGGTGTGCTGCTCCTTGTAGAAGTTCTTGACTCGGTCGTTGGCTTCTTCGTAGTTTCGGAACTGAGTCTTGTCCTTCTCGGCATCGAATTGAGAGGCATCACCCATCTGTCTCTCGAGTTCCTTCTTGGCTTGGTCCTTCAGGATGTTGATCTGCTCGATCTCATCGACCATCTCCTCAAGAGCAAGACCATCTCGGTCAGTGCGGAACGCCTGGACTGGCTGCTGAACTGCGACAGACATTATGATTGTGTTGTATTATGGCGAGAAGAAAGATTGAATGGTTTGTGGTTATTTGGGTAGTCCGATTATGTGAAAACTTTTTGACTGCGGACTCGTTGTTCGTATGAAGGAAGAACGATCACTTACCCTCGACTTGAGCGTGGTATTGATATATCTCTGAGCGTATTTGGTTTCGTTCGGCCAACCATGGCCTAGATTATCACGACCACGCATCATCCTGTGCAAGCTCTGACTTGGTACTGTCTCAAGTTGCTCCACCATTCCTTTACCCTCGAACAGGACCCCACAGCGCCGAACATCTCCTCTTGCTTCACTCATCTGTACAAGGAAGGTAACGTTCTAGTCAAGTTGACAAGCCTCAACGCTAGTGAGCGCCTCGCTGGATTACTTCCGCATTGGGTCTCGGCTTCGATCTTGCGACCGTGATCTTCAGCAGTCGGCCCGCCATGGAGTCAGCCATGCCTCTAGTGGTACTGGCTCTCTAAAGAACCATTGCCATTAGCCACGTTTCCAGAATAACCTTGAATTACGGCATCGTGTGGGGTGGTGACCCATAGACCAAGGTTCCACCTAAAAGACATCAAACCCGCTGCGACTTACTGTATAGAGCCGTTTTCGAGTCCACGTTGGGGGGAGAACAGAGCATAGCAAATACGGCAAAACATTCGTAGTACAACATACGAAATGTGATAGATCATATTCTCTTCAGTGAGGGAGAACAAGCGATTTATCTAGATGCATGAACTGACGTTGGCACTCGCGTGACTCGTGCAGAATGTAGTGTAACCATCTCTGAAGGCGATGGAAGCGACCTGAAGCGCAAGCCTGGAATGCTGGCAAAGACAAAGGACAACACGGCAGTAATGCCCATTCAGCCAATTTCGACCGAGGAGAATGCAGTGATGACCATGCACGATGTTGTGAAGCACAGGACGATCGAAGTTCTCGTTGGATGAAATTGGAACCCTAAAACTGGAGACTTATCGTCGTTGAGAATTACTGCATTGAGACGAATAGGCAAGTCAGCCACGCTCGTGCTAATCGGCACGTAGTAGCTCCGCCGCCCTAGCGACGTGGATCGTGGGGAGTCGTCAGTATCTAGCTAATTTCTCTTTTGAACTGTCTGAGTGGTCAGACACGCTACTGGGATGAATTTCCTAGCCATCTGCACGTGCGCCAATGCCGCACAGGTGTTTTCGAAAGGTGACCCTGAGTCCTGATGTTTGGGTTTTGAGGAAACAGGCTTCTAGAAATTCTCCCGAAGGAGCAAGGCACTCCCGAGTGTCGCGACGGCGAAGCAGTACGAACAGGTGAGACAAAGCATCTATGAATCTACGCGTTATCTTCGTGACGGCAGAACCTCTTACAAGTAGCACCAGGAGCATGCCCCTCCTACTTGTTCCCCAGTGTCGGCGGCAGCTTGGCCGAAGCGGGGATGGTTTTTGAGCGAGATGTGACGTAGAAATGTCAACAGAAGGCCGAATTTTTGGATTTGGATCAGAAGTGAAGGCGCAAACGCCGACATGGTTGTCTGAGACGCGTTAAATACCCCTTGTTAATTGCATATCGTAGGTTTGACTATCTTTCTGCTTCCGTCCACCTTGAAATAATCCATTCTTATCTCTAAGAAACACAAAGCACCCATCAAGATGTCTGATACTACATTCACGTTGAACACTGGCGCCAAAATCCCAGCCGTTGGCTTGGGAACATGGCAATCTGATCCTGGTCAGGTCAAAGCCGCAGTCGCACACGCCATCAAATCTGGCTACAGACACATCGATTGCGCATACTGCTATGGCAATGAGGACGAAGTTGGGCAGGGAATTAAGGAGGGTCTCGAAGCGGCTGGACTCAAGAGAAGCGACATCTTCATTACCACCAAGCTCTGGTGCACATACCACACCCGGGTAGAGCAGAACCTCGACATGAGCTTGAAGTCGCTAGGCCTTGACTATGTCGACCTCTACCTCATGCACTGGCCGGTTGCTATGAACCCAGATGGCAACCACGAGAAGTTCCCAAAGAAGCCAGACGGTTCGAGGGACTTGGTCCTTGAGCGAAAGCCGGTCGACACGTACAAGGACATGGAGAAGCTGCTGCAAACCGGCAAAGTCAAGGCAATTGGTGTCTCCAACTTCAGCAAACCATTCCTCGAACAGCTTCTACCGAACGTCAGCGTTGTGCCTGCGGCTAACCAGATCGAGAACCACCCACTCCTGCCTCAACAAGAGATCGTCGACTTCTGCAAAGAGAAGGGTATCATCGTCGAGGCATACTCACCGCTCGGCAGCACGGGTAGCCCATTGATGAAGAAGGAGGCGGTCACCAAGATCGCAGATGAGGCGGGAGCCAGTGCGGGAACCATCTTGCTTAGCTACCATGTGGCTCGAGGAATTGTTGCGCTGCCAAAGTCTGTCACACCATCCCGAATCGAAGAGAACTTGAAGATCGTCAAGCTTTCATCGGAGCAATTGGCCGCATTGGACAAAGTCCACGAGTCCGGCATTCAGAGACTAGTGTATCCAGAATTCGGTATCAACTTCGGTTTCCCTGACAAGAACCACGGAGTTGCTCATTCGGCAGCAGGAGCAGCATGATTAGCGCACTTCGATACTTGTCTTCGTCGGGCATTGCATGGCGCTAGTGGTTCAAAGGAAGATCAAAGAATAGTTTAGTCGAGATCGTAAGTAGATCAGTCAGGCTAGGAGGCTCGAATTGGGCTGAAGATAATGAACTTCCACCCCGTTGATGATCCATTCTTTGCATGTTCGAACAAAGTACCCTACGTGATACTCCTTCCTCTGCTCATCTTCACATGCGCGATATTCTCGACGTAGGACGTGGTGAGCAGATCTGACTACATCATAGTTGGTTCTCTCCAACGTCGTAAGCAGTTAAAGACCCCTTTTTGGCCATTTAGAAGAAGCTAAGTACAGTCGGCAGCTGCTTGTTAACGTAGCCATTCAAAACTACGGCAGGGGTGTCTGCAAGCCCACTTGACTGTGCAGTGAATATCGAGAGGATGTGACAGGTTGCTTGGCATGAGCCTCATATATACCCATCGGCACCGAGGTGACAAGGGGCTCATGTTGGAGGTAAGCGACACGGCAAAAGCGGGAGTCGGGCCTTGTTGGCAGCCTTCTCCAGCCTCTCCGTGCTAAACTATGCTGGATACGGTAAGGGTACCGCTCCGAGTCCGCACCGGACTATGTCATGCAGGCGCCGGGCCTCGAAAAGTTCTTCGGGGAACGGTATGGGGATCTGGTGTAAGCGGAGGTCGATCGCAGGCTTTTGTTGGCTTCTAACCTATTTCGATATCAGATCTTCCGAATGCCTCGAAAATGTTATGGAGACTTTGAGCAGGGTATACTCGATAGAGTAGATACTCGGCGAGACTGGGGACGACGAGGTCCAACGAGCTCGTGAATGGAACGATGTAGGTGAGTATCAGCGTGCAAGTACACAACAGTCAGGCGTAGAATACCCAGTGCATGCCCCATGAAACCGATAAGAAGCGGTGAATTGTCGTGTCTGCACAGGTTGAGCAAATCTCAACAAGTCTCGATCTCCATACATAATCACTCAGCACCCACCTGTCAACCTGCAACCGTCGTCCCCTTCGAACATATCCCTTCTTCTCCTCAACACCCTTCTAGACTACCCATTACTTCTTCCTTCTCCTCGTTAGCTAGCAAACATGGTTGGAGCCAAGCTGAAAGTTGCCGTTGCCGGCCTCGGCCGCATGGGTGCAAGACACGCAGCACATTTCTATGGCCTCACGCCTCGATCGGAGCTCGTCGCAGCGACCTCGCCAGAACAGAAAGAGCTGGACTGGGCACAGACCACTCTTCCCGGCGTCCGAACCTACCTCGACTACGATGAGATGCTTAAGGAGGAAATGAAGAACGGTCTACAAGCTGTCATCGTCTCCAGCGCCACAGCTGTTCACGCCGAGCAGGCTATCAAGGCTATCAAGCTGGGCCTTCACGTCCTCTGCGAGAAGCCACTTAGCACAAACGTCGAGATCTCGCAGTCAGTGTGCACTGCCTACAGGGAGAGCCAAAAGAAGCACCCCAACCAGAAGGTCATCTGCGGCTTCTCCCGCCGCTTCGATGCCTCGTACAGAGATGCCTTCGAGAAGATGCAGTCTGGTCTGATCGGTACACCCTCCGTCTTCAAGTCGCAGACTTGTGACAAGCTCGACCCTTCCGGCTTCTTCGTCGAATACGCCCGTTTCTCCGGCGGTATCTTTGTCGACTGCTCCATCCACGACATCGACCTAGCCCTGTGGTTCTTCGGTGAGGACAGCAAGGTCAAGAGCGTCTCTGCAGTCGGCATTACCGCTGTCGAGCCCGACCTAAGAAAGTACAACGACCGTGACAACGCTGTGGCAGTCATCGAGTTCTACGGTGGCAAGATCGCTCAACTGTACTGCTCAAGAATGATGGCTGCTGGTCAGGAAGACACCTCCGAGATCATCGGTACTAAGGGAAAGATGTCCATCAACTACTCGCCAATGTCGAACCTCGTCAACATCTCAGAGGCAACTGGCATAAGAAGGGAGATCCCACCCCACTACTACGGACGATTCCGAGAAGCTTTCATCACCGAAGCAAACGAGTTCACTGCTTGCTGCTTGGACAACACCGAGCCACCAATGAAGCTGGAGGGTGCTGTCAACGCTGTCCGAATTGGCCAGGCCCTGCAGGAGAGCTTGATCTCTGGCAAAAGAATCGAGTTCACTGAGAACGGCGACAGAGTCACCGAGGAGGCCAGAGCACGGCTGTAAACGGTGACAATGATGACCAGAACGAGATGATCGAATCATCACTAGCCCGCTATGTCTGTTTTACAGGCTTGACAGTTGGAAAGCATTTCACGGCGTTTTGGGCATTCCGGAGTCGCTGGCCAGGGGCCAGCTAACGTTCCAGATGAGACACGAACGCAAAAGGTAGAGCTAGACTAGAATAGATAATGCTCGACAGACTCTTTGCCAACTTCTCTGGGTTAACTTTCCTTCTTGGTCTGCCTTCCATCACATACGTCCGACAAATACCTGTCTTCATGACAGCGGTATAAGTTTCTTGTTGACTGCATCCATAGCAGCCGGTACGTACCGGGTACGGAGTGGGACCCGGCAAGATCGAGCCGCATTACGGTCGAGCATACGCAAGGCACAACGCACATCTCGACTTTGATAGACATGACGCTGAGGGCGCCTTGCTGGCCAGGTGGATTAGACCACACATCGTTCGTTGCAGTCGCACTCTTTACACTGTTACACAGAACAGAATGCCCCAGCGCATCATCCCTCGTGAAAGGCGAGGACTCCCGCTTCTGTGACACGTCCCAGTCGCTGTGTAGCCTCGGCAGGTGTCGCTAAAATGAGGAGAAGTCCTTGAGCGTCGACCAAAAGCCCACAGCATGTTCTCAGACAAACGCCAACATATAGCCAGCCAACAGTCGGAAGGTAGACGTCTCCTCCAGAGTACAAAATTAAAGCCCTCCCCTTCGTCGCCGGCCTAGCCTACACGGTCCCATAAAGCTGTTATGGCCGCTTTCGAGATCCATGACGCAGATCTCGCAAAGCTGAAGGACCAAGTAGTCCTGCTCACAGGTAAGTGGTTCACCGCCGGTGAACCTGCGTGGTACGCTTCTGAAGATTCCTAGGCGCCGCCTCCGGCATCGGCCTAGGCACAGCCAAGTTACTCCTCGAGAAAGAGGCATACGTCGTAGCCGGAGATCTAAACGAGATGCCAATCCAACACGTTCGACTAACTTTTGTCAAGACGGACGTCACGAACTGGCACGGCCTGTCGTCGATATTCAAGGCAGCGAAAGCGAAACATGGGAAGATCGATCACGTCTTCGCGAATGCCGGGATCGGTAGTAAAGCCACATACCTCGATGAACAACTTGATGAGAACGGCGACCTACTCGAGCCAAATCATCTGACCTACGACGTCAACCTCAAGGGAGTGGTCAACACGTGCGCGCTGGCAATACATTACATGAGACGGCAGGAAGCAGAAGGCAGCATTGTCATTACTGCATCTGCTTCTAGCTTCCAGAGGTTCCGTACGGTCGATTACACGACGACGAAACATGCTGTACTCGGCTTCATGCGAGGCATCGTGCCTTTGTTGCAGGGGAACATCCCCATTCGTGTCAATTGCATTGCCCCGAGCTGGACGGCAACGGGACTAGTGCCTGCGGACCTCATCGAGCAAGTTGCCGGCATTGGCACGCAGACACCAGCTGTCGTGGCCAAGTCAGTCGCTGTACTGATGGCTGATGCTCAGAGAGACGGCCAACTGATCTACTCTGTGCAAGGCAAGTATATCGAGGCAGAAGGCACTCTTTTGGAAGCAGCAGAGGAGATTGTCGGCGATGCAAACGAGGATCTGGTATTTGCGAAGCTTTTGCAAGCTAGGAGCGTCTTTGGTTCCGCAAAGCAGGATGGATCATAAACATTCCAGTGAGCCAAAGCTGGTAGCTGAGGTCGATCGTAGTGATATTGAGGGTTCGAAAACTACCTATAATCGGTGAATCCTACCAAGACGTTAAGGTGGCGCCTGTCAACTTTTACCCCTGAGTTACAGACTTTTGTGACGTAGCTGCATTGGACAAGGCTGTACGAACCGCCTGCGAGCCGTAAGCTCTGAGAGTCTCTATGCTGGCGCTAGGAACACGGCTTAGGCAGATTTGAGCAGCTGAATATCGCAGGAAGAGCTCGTTCATGCCGCGGACGTGTCCCTTCCGTGTTATCTCTTCATCGTAATTCGTGCTTCCAGCTATCTTAAACCAGGGTGATGGTAGTGAAAGGGACATCGTCGAAATAGTCGGTTTGCAATATGGATCCAGCTCCAATCCGGCGATATTTGTCGCCCGGCATATGTGCAAGCACAAGGAGGATATTTTCTGGCGCCATCCCAGGTGAGAAACCATGTGATAACGTCGCCAGCTTCATACAGATCAGGTCACCTTTCAGTGTCCTTCTTTCATCCTCCGCATACCATCCGATGTTGTCAGAAGCTCTGCTGAGGAACTGATGAGGTTTCATCACGGCATTGGCTGAAAGAATATTGGCGGATACGTTCTTGACCTTTGCGCGGACGGTAAGTTGGCTTGCCGTGACTGCACCAAAGAGACCTGTTGATGAATATTCAATACATGAGTCTTGATACTCGAGGCTGGAAGCGACTAAGTGTGCTGTCCCCGTATCTGTTTCTAGCAAGAAAACCACCGGTCCATCCATTGACGCCCAGGACCAACTTGGAGCGCGATAGGATGTCGATCTCGACGGTGTCTGAGTATCCGAGGTAAGCAGATGATTGCCACTGCTCATATAGCCATTCGAACGCGTCACATGCCAGCTCAACCCAACGTGTAAATCTTTCTGCCAGATCCCTGCAAGATAAGGGCACTGTAACAACTCTGATGCGTTCTCTGCAAGGCCAGACAAGGCGACGAGCTTATCAGAACCACGCGTGAGCCGTCTTGTCGTATAGTCCGCGACGATGTAATTCCATTGAGAAATTGTCGACACGTTCGCCAAGGGCTTCGGCACGCTTAACTCTCGGTCGTAGAGATCTCTGACAAACGGCTGACGTTCATTGTGTTCGTTGGCGTAGAAAGTGGTCTGCGGGGTGAGGTCAAGCTGGGGTTCGCTTTCTTGCCACTTACCAGCTTTGCACTCATAATGTAGCTGAAACTTACCGAAGTGAAGCACTCGGGGCGCAAGCCTCTGCTCCTGCAGGCACCACGCACGAGTTGAGACAGGTCCTCTCGCAGCGTCGCCGACATATGACACGTCTTTGATCTCGAAATTGAGCATTGAAGTGGTCGACTTGTCGATACGCAACGGCACTGGAACCATGCAGTCCTCAAAGCTCAATCTCTGCTGCAAGAACCCATTACTTGTATGATCGCAGTTACTGGCACACAGCATGAGCTCACAGCCCTCATAGATGTCGTCCATGCGAGCACCTTCCTGGTCCCAGTCTTCGCGGTCATGTTGCAAGATGCAAAGCGCATCGATCCAAAGATATTCATAGCCAAGCTCGGAGGCCACAGTAATCGCGTCCCTCAAAGTGGCAGGCATGTGATTGAAGTCAAAAACCAAGTCACCTTTCTGAACCATGCGGTGGTACTGCACCCATGGTTCGTCTATCGGTGCTCCCCAACAATAACTTAAAGTTGCGTATCTGAGCCGCATGCCAGCTTCGATCGGTAAAACCGATATTGTACCACTGGTATGGAGCTGCACCAGGCTCAACAATCGCTTTGGAGGGTCCTTTACGTGATGAGGGCTGCGGCAAGACTCATGCTGGCTCCTGCATCCCTGCACAACTTTTCGAGCCCATGACATTGCGTGGTTATGCGCATGAGTTGGAGGGATTGGCCTGCGTAGTGGTGGTTTGAAACGACTTTGTAGCTGGTCGCCTTCGTCTCTGTCAGCCAAGAATCAGTTTTCACAACGGTGCAGTACCTGAGAATACAAAGAACTGCATGACATGCATGACTCTGCAATTATTCAGCTCAAATTTGATACCACACCACTTCCACATTGGTCCACCGTATGTCCTCGACTGAGGTTCCCCTACGTGTGCTAGGAGCCCGACCTTTCTATCAGCGCCCGTGACGAACTTGATCCACGTTGAGGTGTCGTGGCCCAACCACCATTGTCCATCAGTGAGAGGATCCTTTAGACGCTGAGCATCGATAAGATTGTATTCTGCTAGGCTACTTGAATTAGATAATTGCAAATCGATGAAGAAGTGGTATTGATTGGTGTAGTCTGCAAGAGTCTCGGCCACGATCCACGCACATATTCGACAAGTTTGGGCATTGAGTGTGAGAGATGGCCAATCGTCGTGTAGTTGGAACCCAGATTCGCTTCGCAACTGCTCAAGGTCGAAGCACCGGCAACGAGAACACAAATCCATAATGTTGTTGTTTTAGGGTGACGCCGCTCTGATAATTGCAGTGCTACCTTGTGCCTCTGAGAACACACTGGAGATTGCTGGTCTGAGTCAACAAACACATGAGGACATTCACGGCTGGAAAGATGCTTGCAGGAAAGCATTACCCTTGACGTGAAGCTACAAGTTAGGGAGGCGGGAAGGCAAGCCTGCCTCCGCTGGACGAGGTTGAACACTTACTTGTATGTTGCCAAAAGAAAAAAACCATACTAAGACTATGCCTATCATCTAGGGCTTGTCAGCCTCATGTAAGAAGTCTGCCGAACCTGTGAGGGTAACTTTATCAGCAAGGCAGCTCCCTCAGCGTCACCCAAAGCCATATTTCGTAATTTCGCGCTAGTCTACCTAGCGTATATTAACGCAGTATTCAGATTTACTAGCACCCTCAATAGGAACAGCAACTGGACTACTTGCCACGTTGGTCCGCTCCAGATGTATTGATGATGACGGCAACGCCGACGGGTGTTCGTAAGAAGTCCAAGGGATCGTACAAGCAATATTCCAGTGAAAGTGATGTGATCCAGGTTATAAGCCTGTCATCCAGACGGCACTCTCGGATCTTAGCAGAGTGCTTCCACCCTCTTCGGCGCTCGAAACATGCTTGAGATGCATCTTTTACACAGTCTTACTCGCCTCGAGTAGTCTATCAATGTAACGACTCTAACAGCATCCTCTATATAGCAATGCTTGTTGGACACTATTGCTAGCCAGTAAGCTTTGTTGTGGCAATCGAGCTGCTGTAGGAAACCTTCACTTATCACAATTCTATTCATAGTTCCTTCCAACCCTCTTCTCTCAATATCCAATCCATTGGAAGGGCAACATGAGTAGTAAGTACAAGTTAGTCATGGCTCATGAGCACAGACCAAGCTGACTCACCCAAGCCTCAACAGATAGCCTTTTAAGGCGCATGGCAGAACTCAGAGTTCACGTCAACAGCTTGAACAATTCATTGGCTCAGATGAAAGACGACATACCAGGCCTCAAGCAAGCTGCTGAGGCTGCCGATGAGTTTGACGAATCGAAATACAGCCGCGACAAGAACATGAATGAAATGAAGATGTGGCTGGGTGTGCTCAAGGAGAAACTGGACACGTTAATAACAACAATCAGCGACTTTGGTGGTGTAGTACGGGAGGAATTCTCTAACGAGGTGCCCGAGTACAGGACCATACCGGCTAGCACCAAGAAAGATGAAGCTTTGTGGAGGTTCGGAAGCAAGTGGGACGACATGGCTGACTGACGAACAGAGTACAAGGGCAGTAGCTCTGTCACAGAGACAGAAGAGATGATCAGTAGTTGATGGCTTGGCCTTGGTTCATTGTCTGGCGGTTCCACGACGAGGCATAATGGAACTCGGCTAGACTCATCCCGCTTAGACGGCCCTCACTATGCATCACTTGCTACTCACAGCACCAAAATAGCTGGTACTCTGACTTTGCCAGCTGAAAGACCGTCGATAGCCTTCTGAAAGTCCTCCACCTCATGGATACTGGTGCACGGCCTGACCTTGCCTTGTACGGTAAGAACCATCAATCCCACCAAGTCACCCACGAAATTAATTCCGTTCGAGATAAAGTCGGTAGTTGGATCTTGTATCTCATCCCCGTATCCAACAATGGAATAGCCGCCAGCCCGTGGTCCCGGCGAGAACTTCAATTGCTCAAAAGGGAAGGCCAAATCTACCAGTTCGACCTTGCTTTCAAAGAGCACTCGGTGGCTTCAGCACCTCTACCACAACAATGCAGAGGAGATGCCAAGCTGTGTTTTTCTTCCACCGTTGACGATCCATCACGCCGAGATTCTTGGGTGGTGTTGCAAACCGCCTCTTTATTGTCAACCTGGTTCTCTTATCTTCGGGGCCCAGCCGTACACGATGTTAAACGCTCGATAGATGAAGGACCGTTTGCTGAGCTCGCCCCGTTCTAGATTGCCAAATGTATCGCACACTGGTTTCTCGCTCACGGTAGTGCACCGGCCGTACTGCCCATTCGTTGCAGGCTGACACGCATGCAAAGATGATGATCAGGCGAACCAATCTGATATTCCCAGCATGACACTGAAATTCTTCTCAATTCATGTGACCTCTTTGAAGCACTCAGCCCATTCCGCCCCAAGCTCCTCTTAACCTCCTTGCCAGTTGCATGTCCTTTTGCATAATGGTCACTCGCTTCGCATGTATCGCGCAGAGATTTGTGTCTTCAAATAGGTGGACTAAGAATGCCTCGCTCGCTTCTTGTAACGCCATTATGGCTTGACTCTGCCATCTCATTTCTCTTGCGACCTCGAATGGCAGGATGTACTGGCAGATCTCTCGTACCAGACGTTGGAATGGGAGTTTCAACAGCAGGAGATCTGTACTCTGTTGGTAGCGCCTTATTTCTCGGAGCGCGACTGTGCCTGGTCTGTAGCGACGGGGTCGATGCTGTGGTATAGGGTCGCCGGCTGAGACGGTGTTAGTATACATATGGTAATCTCAGGTCCATCAACAGCCCTATTCACTGATTTTCCTGTAGATGAACATGAGCAAATGCTGGAAGGAACTTACGCTGTGCTCTTGGTCTCTTCGTCGTCCTTGATGCGCTGGTAGCAGTACCTGGCGTTGATTTCCCTCCAAGGCTTTTCCTCGGTGCTTTCGTGTTGCGCGGCGTATTTGGGCCGCCCGTGCCTGAGCGGCGTCTTACTTGCTTGGTCTGCGCCATCAGTTCAAGAAGGCGCCCGGCGTGGTAGAAGTTAGGGCGCAAATGCGCCTATTGATGCTGTTGGTCTGACCAACAGGACAAGATGTGCACTCAGGACAGATAACTTGACTGTCGCGTCACAGCTTACGGATTCTACGTGCTGTATGTTGTGACCGAGCTTGCGCTTTTCTCGAAGAAGAGTTTCGAGCTTTGGGCTATCGCGATGCGCCGGACGAGCGAGGGACAGTAACGCTAGCACAACCTTTAAGGTGTATCGAGCAGGAGCGCAGGGCTAAGATCAGCGAGCGAAGAGTAAGAGGTTTCTGTAGGAACGTTATTGTTACTGTAAATGCTTAGATATGATCGAAGGGAGGGTCGCAAACGCGTCGATGCGCGTCGAGAAGATGCAGCTCATCGTGCTTCCTAATTGGGAATAGTACTTAAGCGATTTGTCCAGGTACATTCCCCAGCATCTACCTTATCTACAATTCTCATAGCGTATGAACATCACTGTGTAGGTCTTTCGCGGCATCACCACGTCTTATACTCAGGCCTCACAAGGGGCCCTGCTCGCTGGATTCAGGCATTGTGGTGAGATCTGTCGTGCCTGTTCCACAACTGGACTGGAGTGACTCGCAACATTGTCATCTAACGTACCTCGTGTCGATGTGAAACCCACTATTCTTCTATCATCTGACTCAGGCTCTGCCTTGGTTGCAACGACATCTTCTGGCACTTCATCTGGCTCAAGGTCATATTCATCGTTTTTGATACCATGATCAAGTACTGATAGACCATCTGGATGTATGGCATTCTCGCCACTGTCAAATCTGCTCTGCATTGCCGCCCTTAGGTCTATTTGCGGACTCTTACATCGCGCTCATGTCGACGATTGCGGCGCTTTCTCGTTCACTGCTAGCTCGGCGACGGACTTCTCGGCTCGTAGATGGACACTGTGTGTGCCCGCCGTCCACCTCGGTGCACCAGACGCAATGTCATATCGTCGACGAGCAACGCGCCACCTGCGGTCATAGACGGACTCAAGATCGCTCCGAAGAACGGTGTACTGACTACCAAGTTCTATGACAGCACAGAAACATTGCTACACGGCCTGAAGATCGCCCTTGACAAGAACATCTATGTCACGCTGTACCTCGATTCCAAGTTTGAGTGCACCACACCTCAGCTTCGTGTGGGTTTAAAAAGGCTATGTCAGTCCAAGAAGTTTGCCGGCATGACTATGCTCCTGGACTGTCATGAAATGCCCGAGCGTGTGCCGCACATGGATATTCCGAGAACAGCTGAGTACTGTGGGGCGCAGTTGGCGGTATATGGGTCCTTCAGTCGGACGTACGGTCTGCCGGGTGCTTGTGTAGCTGGGAGAAAGCAGCTGATTAGTGAACTACGATATAGCAGTCGTGAGTACATCTTCACGACTTGTCAGTTGCCATTCGTTATGGGGATGATCGCAGAAGCACTGAAGAGCGGAAAGGAGTCTTCATCATAAAAGGCTCATACCACTATGCGAGCACGAGTTCTGTGATCGCGAGACTTTAGCCGCGACTTGGCGCTGCCGAAGCATTGTGTTCTCCATGGGCAGTCACTATATCACAGTGAAAGGGAGTATCAACGTGAGAGTCCAACGTGTGCATTTGGTCTATAACTCAACGGAATTGCTTCATCCACCGTCTCACTACTGTGCCATTCCCTCACTACTTGAAAGCACTCGCCCTACCTATCCAACAGTACTTGCTGTCCAGCCTCACCCGAATTGCGGCTCCTGCTTCGCTCCCTCCACGCCCTGCAAGTACCCGACCCGATCCTTTGTGTAGAACTCAACCCCGATCTTCCCGTCCAAGCTCGCCGCACCACCATCGAGTCCGCCCGCCTTGACGCAAGTCACGTCCGGCATGACCTCGAGCTCCGTGTACAGCGACGACCCGCACTGGCCGCAGAAGAAGTGCTTGTTGACCTTGCCGGAGTTACCCTTGACGTCCCAGGTTTTGGGCGTGCCGGAGGTCACTTTGAAGTTCTCGCGGGGCACGACAGCGTTGGACGTGTAGGCTGCGCCTGTCCACTTTTGGCAGTCGGTGCAGTGGCAGAGGGCTGGGAGGGGTCAGATATGCAGTAGATGCTGAGGGTGGAAAGATGGGGTGGAGTGGCCTATGCCCTGTGTCTTGGCGCGGAGAGATACATGGATATGGTATGTGAGAGCAAAGAGACTTCGATCCTGGATTGCTGGGAGGTTCGACTCACCTGTCACGGCTGGCTCGCCGGAGTACTCGTACTTGATATCGCCGCACATGCAAGATCCCTTGGTGGAAGACATTGTAGTCTCGCTGTTCTCTGGTCACTTCTTGGTAAGGTCTGTTTAAGTGTATGTCCACTGGAGAGGATGATTGCGCAATGTCAAGAAATTCGCTTGTTTGTGTGTTTGCATCGAGCGAGAGACCACCCAGTTTATATATGTATGCTCTGCCATGATAGAGTTTACCTAATCCGTCTAGACTCGAGCATTCTCCAGCAAGTGCAAGATCGTGGAGAGGAGGTGCAACCGGCTGTACGGGTAGAAGCTGGGCGCCCCCGCAGGGGTCGGGTCCAGTTATTGCCTTCAAGCTTAGATCGCAACATCGAGTCTACCGAGGGGTATATAGTCTTCCCTGGAGCAACGCGAGTCTGCACAAGCATGAACATCGCGATTTGTGCTGGAGGAAGGACGAACTCGGGGCAACTTGAACATCCAACGTTGGCAACGCATATACAAGTACGGCGAAGCATAGAAGAACACAACGACTCGCGACACAAGAAGAACTGGGCAGCCGTAGAACAGCACAGAATTATTGGTGCTGACGCCTCATGGTGATCGGTAAAGGACGTAGCATGTTCCGAGTATTGGTACGTGCGACTTTGAATACAGCGGTGGCTTCTGCCTTGAACAGAGACACTCCGGCTTGCATCATGCTGTCAAACAGCTCAGGTTGTTAACTTCAACCACATGTCGAGAAAGATGCCAACCAGTACCAGTTTCGGTCATGTTATCGACATACAAGGCCCTTGATTTCACCGAATACTCATTCGTCTGTCCCTCTGCCTAGCACAGACAGTATTGGTTGCTAGCGGGGATGACACAGTTTAGTACTGTGTACTGAGGTCAGACCAAAGTGCTTCGGAGTAGTTGCCAGCTCGACGTACACCACATCTCTTGCATTCACAGTTGCTACATTGGCCGGAGCAGGGGCAGCAACCACATGCAACTATACTTGAGCACTCAAGACACTCTTATTGTCTGCATCTTCATTTGTCACTTTCGGCGAGGGTCGAGCTCCGTCGCCTCCTGTTCGCGAAGAGCGCCGTTCTTCGCTGGTTGTATTATAGGCGGCAACGCCAAGTTTTGACTGGCATGAGGGAAGATCTCATACTCTGTTAGAAGGACTTCGAGTCCCTTGCAATCCCGATCATGACCATGAGCGGTGCTTGTTAGCTGAGCGATGTGCGGTGGCGGCCTCGAGCATAGCGAACCTGGCGCTTACTTGCAGCGTCCGGCTCTCTTCGACTGTCCCGAGCGCGTTACAGCGCTTCGAATGCCTGTGGTACGTGACCGTCCGTTTTTCGCTGGAGAACGCAGCGACACGAGGCATTCTGTCGCTCCCTAGACATGCAGAACAGGTGAGTAGGATTAGACCTCAAGGTTGGGTCGATGGCTCGATCAATGACCCGATGGCCATGATGTTGCGGCGATCGCCAGAGTCGCCGACTGACGGTAAGTCGCTGTGCTCATTGTCATCTGCGGCGCTCTCGGATTGCTCCTCGGCCTCGGTGGGTGTGAGCCTACGCTTCCGCTCTTTGGCTTGCCAACCACGTCGTGCTTGATACAGCCGATGGGTTATAGCAGAGTCGAATTTAGGATGAGGAGTTTGAACCAGGGTTTGTAATCGCGTACTTCCCCCCTTTACAATCTCGCCTTTCACCATGGCCCTAGCGTCCTGATGATCGTCGGATGAGAGTGCTTTCCATTCATTATAGGGGTTGCGCCAGACGGCGCTCTTTTGACACATTTTCTGATTAGTTCGTCGGGCGTATACCTGTAGGGTTAAGAAGTTTAGCGAAATATAATCATGTCACTACTCGGCGCACCAACAGTAAAGTTCGACCAATCCTCTCCATCCAATTCTAGCTCGCGCATTATGCTACTTCTACTCGCTCTCGGTGAGAAGGTCGTCTCCGCCATGTCTCCCGCACGGCGCACGCACGTTAATCCGTTGACACTCAAGTCATTCAGGGTGTGGACAAAGTTTTGCCGGTAGAGAGGGCTCGATAGTAGGTGCAACACCCAGGCTGCAATTAGTCACAGCCAGGATAGAGTTGAGGCTGTGGTACTCGGGTAGCACCTGCTTCAGTGATGAGTAAGATGCAAGAACTGTCGGGCGGTGACGCTTGGGTTCACATGTCGACAGTCTCCGCACCTAAGAATTATTGCCCAAACTGTCACACCAGCCGTAGCAAAAGGACAGATTGTAGAGTCAGGCGGATGAAACACGAACCTAGAACGCTCCCCTGTCTGTTCTCACTTGCCCGCTCTAGTATCGGCCATACCTCGAACGATTGTGCTCTGCCTAGTCCGAGAGCATCGATGTCGACTTCCCGGTGACCGTTCTAATCCCACGAAACCATGGCTGACCAGTACGGCGCATACTATGCTGGCGGTCAGCACCTCCAGAACCCCAATGCATACCGTGATCCACGGCAGCAGTACGGCAATGGTTCGCCTTTCCAGCCGTCGATGAGTCCTGCCACACAGCCCTATGGCCAACCTGGCACAGGGCCACCGCATGGACAGCAATTCCAAGGTCAAGACGGCGGACAATATGGGCAGCAGCCACAACAACAGCAAGGGGTCGACGGTCTCAGCTCGCAGATGGCAAACATGGGCGTCGGTGCTCCCTCGAACAGGCGAAAGAAGGAACGCCACGCCTACCATGATCTAGGCCAGTCAACTGCAGCACCTCCTGCAAACCCCAGCTTTCAAGGCGCACCACAATTTCTACAGCAGGGACAACCCTCTCAGCCTGGTCAGAGCCCTGGCATGTCGCCAAACCCTACGTTCAACGCTGGCGATAGACTGCGTATGGGGGAAGAGGCTGTGACAACACAAGGCAAGGTCGATCCCGAGCAGATACCATCTATCGCAAGAGCAAGAGATGCCGCTACACAGATGTACCAAACCTCGGTCTACCCGACCATGGAAAAGCATCTGCCTCCGGCCGCAGCTGTTCCTTTCGTGGCCTACGATCAAGGCAACTCAAGTCCTAAATTTGCTCGACTAACAGTGAATAACATACCCTCCACAGTCGAGGCCATGAACTCCACCGCCCTGCCACTGGGGATGGTACTCCAACCCCTTGCCAACACTCAGGAAGGAGAGCATGCAGTACCTGTGCTGGATTTTGGAGAGGCTGGCCCCCCCAGATGCCGCAGATGCAGGACCTACATTAATCCTTTCATGACCTTCAAGTCTGGCGGAAACAAGCTCGTGTGCAACATGTGCAGCTTTGCCAATGACGTGCCGTCTGAATACTTCGCCCCAACCGATCCATCTGGCGCGCGGGTTGACCGTATGGAGCGGCCAGAGCTGATGCTCGGCACTGTCGAATTCACCGTGCCAAAAGAGTATTGGTCGAAAGAGCCTGTTGGCCTCCGCTACCTCTTCCTCATCGACATCTCACAGGAAGCTACTAACCGGGGCCTGCTAGCTGCGACCTGTCAAGGTATACTGAATGCGCTTTACGGGCCCGATCCTGCGGACGAGGAAGAGGGTGATGCAGACCAGCCAGCTGCACCACGATTACCCACCGGCTCTAAGATCGGAATCGTCACCTTCGACAAGGAGATACAATTCTACAATCTGAGTGCAGGTTTGACATCAGCACAGATGATGGTCATGCCCGACCTTGAAGACCCCTTCGTGGCCTTGGCTTCAGGGTTATTCGTGGATCCAATAGAGTCTAAGACTGTCATCACTTCACTTCTGAAAGCACTACCGAATATGTTCACAATCACCAAGAGCCCTGAACCGGCATTATTACCCGTCCTTAATGCTGCGCTAGCAGCGCTGTCAGCCACTGGCGGCAAAATACTATGCTCCCTGTCTACCCTACCCACTTTCGGACCAGGAAAGCTGATAATGCGGGATGACGGGAAAGGCAGAGACACGGACGCGGAGCGGAGACTGTTCACGACCGAGCATCCAGGCTTCAAGAAGACTGCCAATGCCATGGTGTCGTCAGGCATCGGGGTAGACTTCTTCCTGGCAGCGCCCGGTGGTGGCTACATGGACATTGCGACGATTGGCCATGTGTCCAGGCTGACCGGAGGCGAGGTCTTCTTCTACCCCAACTTCATGGCACCACGAGACACGCTAAAGTATATGACGGAGATGGAGCATGCCATCAAAAGAGAGATAGGCTTTCAAGCACTGATGAAAGTGCGTTGCTCCAATGGACTCCAGGTCGCTTCGTACCATGGTGGTTTCCTGCAGCATTCATTCGGTGCTGATCTCGAGATTGGCACGATTGACGCGGACAAAGCACTTGGGGTGGTCTTTTCGTATGACGGCAAGCTCGATGCAAAACTCGACGCACACTTCCAAGCAGCACTTTTATACACATCTGCATCGGGACAGAGGAGAGTCAGATGCATCAACGTTGTTGCGGGCGTCAATGAAGGCGCGACAGACACAATGAGGACGGTCGATCAAGACGCCGTCGTGAACATTCTAGTGAAGGAGGCTGCGTCGAAAGTGTCGGAGAAGTCACTCAAGGATATCCGGGCGAACCTCACCGAGAAGACCATTGATATCCTTGCTGGGTACAGGAAAAACTTCTCGGGATCACATCCTCCCGGACAGCTGGTGCTGCCAGAGCACTTGAAAGAGTTCTCGATGTACATGCTCGGGGCGCTCAAATCACGAGCATTCAAAGGTAAGCAAGCTTCCTGGTCACAGTCTCTCTGGATGCTAATTTAAGCTTAGGTGGTGTTGAGCCGACCGATAGACGGATCCATTCTGCTCGCATGCTCCGATCGTGCGGTATCACGGAGACAGCACTCTACCTTTACCCGCGGATATACGCCATCCACAATCTCAACCCAGAAGACTGCTTTGCAAACGCCGAGACTGGACAGCTCGTTGTACCTCCGACGATTCGTGCGTCTTACTCTCGGATCGAAGAGGGAGGAGTCTACATTGTCGACAACGGCCAGACAGTGCTCATCTGGTTGCATGCACAAGTGTCACCAAACCTCCTTGAGGACTTGTTCGGCCCAGGGTTCGACTCTCTGCAGACTCTGGACCCACAAACGAGTGAATTACCGGTACTGGAAACACACCTCAACGCGCAAGTACGGAACCTGCTTGCTTATGTTGCCACGCTGCGAGGCTCCAAAGCAGCCACGATACAGCTGGCGCGTCAAGGACTCGATGGGTCGGAATTCGAATTTGCGAGGATGCTGGTAGAGGACCGAAACAATGAGCAACAGAGCTATGTCGACTGGCTTGTACACGTGCACAGGAGTATACAAATGGAGCTGTCTGGACAGAGGAAGAAGGAGCAGGCGGTGGCTGAAGGCGAGGGTGTTGTACAGCAGCTCACTGGACTGAAAGCACCATATTGGAACTAGAGGTCCAATGAAGACCATGTCCACGCACTTTCTGACGAGAGAGATGAGTTACTAGGGGAAAGCAATGTCGATAGTCGCATCCAGGAGGCTGAACAAACAGTCATATCAGCAATCTATCACCGCAACCAGCACATACAGGACAAGGTTTTGACGATGGTCGACGAGTGGGAGGATACGTGTGATGAGCTGAAGGAGAGAAGTAGACGATATTTGAGGGCATGGAGAGAGGCGTGAGTGTGAGAGAGAAGGAAGAATAGCTCGAGGACGTCCACATGCTAATGAGTTGATGAACAAACACGAAGACTATGATGAGCCCTAACAAAAGTATGAGCTCAAGAGCAGAGATAGAGTTGGAGCACATAGCTTGCATGGGGATTCCTGTCATGACCAAAGGCAACCTGGTCAATTGCAGCTACTCTAAAACATAGGTACAGAGTCAAGGGGAGATGTTGTAGCCGCAGCGAAGGAATACCCTTGGGCCGATTGTTTCTTGCTCTGTGTCCTTGGAATGGGTCCGCAGCAGGGTTCAGGCATCAACCAGTCTGGCTGTTGCTGCCTGAGACAGTAGTACCAGTCACGGTAGCCAGCTGTGGTTGGCCGTTGCGGATGCTCGACGTGGTCGCATGTCACAAGCACAATCCCTGCTGTCTAGCCTCAATTCCAGTCCTTGGATCAACGAACAGTCCCTCTCCTCGTCGTAAAGTCTCAGCGTCGAGACACTGGCGCCCATGTTTCCCACGTCCCGACCTCAGTCAGGCCCATAACGAGCTCACACTCTCACTTCCACTCCCACCACCATGGCGCACGCACTGCACTCGGCAGCCTTTGAGATTCTGCGCCGAGCGATCGACGACGACAGCGACTCTGACGAGCAGGAGGATGCGGGCGACAAGGAGTTCTTCACATCATGGGCGCTGTTCATCGTGATAGCCCTGCTGATCGCAGCGCTGTTCACCAGCTACATCCTGCAACAGAGGAAGATCCAGGCTGTCCACGAAACGGTCGTTTCAATCTTTGCTGGCATGGTCGTCGGCTTGATCATCAGAGTGTCTCCAGGCCGATCGATCCAGGACAGTGTCAGCTTCGACTACCAGTTCTTCTTCAACCTCCTGCTGCCCCCCATCATCCTTGCCTCGGGCTACGAGTTACACCAGGGCAACTTCTTTCGCAACATTGGGACAATCTTGACGTTTGCATTCGCTGGAACATTCATATCTGCCGTATCTCTGGGCATTATCTTGTGGCTATGGACCAGAATCCCGCTGGACGGGCTGAGCGTCACATTTGTCGAGGCCCTCTCCGTCGGCGCAACTCTCTCCGCAACCGACCCGGTAACCATCCTGGCCATCTTCAACCTCTACAAAGTCGAGCCCAAGCTGTACACCATCATCTTTGGCGAATCCATCCTCAACGATGCAATCGCCATCGTCCTCTTCGAGACTGCCCAGCGATACCGTGAAGGCGCAGCTGCCGGAAGCCTGACCGTCCTCTCCCTCTTCGAAGCTATCGGCTTCTTCCTCTTCGTCTTCTTCACCAGCGTCGTCATTGGCATAGTGGTAGGAGTTGGAACAGCAATCACCCTCAAATACACCCTGGTCCGCCGCTATCCCAAGATCGAAGCCTGCATTGTCCTCCTCATCGCATACGCTTCCTACTTCTTCAGCAACGGCGTCAAGATGTCGGGCATTGTGTCCCTGCTGTTCTGCGGCATAACACTCAAACACTACGCGTACTACAACATGTCACGCCGAACACAACTCACCACCAAATTCATCTTCCAGATCACTGCCCAACTGTCCGAGAACTTCATCTTCATCTACCTCGGCCTCACCCTCTTCACCGAGACAAAATTGACCTTCAAACCCCTCTTCATCATCGTAACGGTCTTCGGAATCTGTGCCGCAAGATGGCTGGCCGTCTTTCCCTTGTCCAGAGCAATTAATTACATCATCCGTCTGCGCGCCAGGCGCCGAGGCGTCGATGCCCCAGACGAGTTACCGTGGAAGTACCAAGCCATGCTCTTTTGGGCTGGTCTTCGTGGAGCAGTGGGGGTAGCATTGGCTGCTGGTCTTTCCGGCGAGAATGGCCCCGCTCTTCGCGCCACTGTTCTCGTCGTCGTCGTGCTAACTGTCATCATCTTTGGTGGCACAACGGCACGAATGCTCGAGATCCTGAACATCCGAACCGGTGTCGTCGAGGAAATTGATAGCGATGATGAGTTCGACATCGAAACTACAAATGCAGGAACCTACTACAAGCGTAGCGGCTCCGCATTTGGACATACCCCGAAAACGTCGGCAAACATCGGCCTCGACTATTATGACAGCAGTACGAATCTCAATGGAAAAGCCGCAAATGGCTCGGCGAGGAAGTCGCGACCTAGAGTCCATGATCGGGCCTACAGTAGTAGTAACAGGCTCAGCCCCTCGAGTCGTGACAGTGCGCGAATGGCTCGTAAGAACAGTCAGAACAGATCGCAACGCGAGCGGAATGAGCTGGCCCAGCGTCACAATCTATTGTCCAACCAGAACGACACACCAGATACCATGTCTGATCCAGAAGAGTCCGATGACCCAGGCGCGGATCTCGACCTACCGCCCGCTGCACCAAGAAGAAAAGCAACGCCACAGCAGTCAGGCTCTCACCCAAGCCTAGCCATACCAGCAACCGAACTCTTGGCGAACGACGAAGACATAACAGCGCAATCATCACCGACTGCCGCCACCTCACGTATGTCTCACGCCCTGTCGAACGCACACCAATCGGAGCCAACAGCAACCGCGGCAGGCGTCGGAGGCGGTGTAAGCGGGATTAGAGATCTCCTTCGTGGCGCTGCACGCGGCGACGTCGACTCAGTAGCATGGCTACGACAACTCGACGAGAATTTCATAAAACCAACACTTTTACTAGACCAGGGACAAGGGCAGGGGCACGGACATGGACATGGACATGGACATAGACCGGGTGGTGGCGGAGGGTCGGCTGTATGAAAAGGATCATTGGCGTTGTAAATTGTAGGAACAGATGGTCAGATCATCGTGGGACGGGAGATCTATGATCTATCGCATCCAGAAGCATGAAAGGAAGAATTTATGATGCACCACGAACTGAATTAATGCACACGCCCGTCTTTCTATTGCCTCATCTTCCCCGTCTCTCACTCTCACGTCTTCAGAACACATACCACAGCACGAACACAGTACAGCTGTCGGCTCGAACACGAGCGGTCCTAGCGTATCAAGGTTACGTACTAGATGAGACAGGACGAACATGAGGATGGCCTAGCATCAGAACAGATGGGTTCTGCCTGCCATGTGTATGTATGCATAACTATAATGTACATCTACGCTTTTATCTCGTGGCTCAAACTGCCAAGCAAGCGATCTATCGACGGCAAGACAAGGCAAAGCCCAGGCCGAGAAGCGCAACATCAGTGCTTTTTGTTCTTGCAGACCTTGTCGAAATCGCCGTACTTCTCGTTGCCCGCGGCGATGATCTGCTTGAACTCTTCGAACGGACAACTGGCGCCTGGCCCGCCCTGGCACAGCGGCAATGGTCGGGGTGCCGTGTTGGCGATGAAGCGGATGAACTCCTCTCGCACGGTGCTGTCGGGCGCGTGCGTGACTTGTCGCTCGCACGTCATCTTCTCCATGCCGACGTGGCCTAGGAAGGGGATGAGGTTGCTCATTTTCCAGCTCCGCTCCCAGTTGACGTATGTGGTTGGGAACTCGTCGAAGCCGCAGTGTGCGCTCGAGTTGAAGAGGCCGAGCGCGGTCGCAACAGCCGGCGGCACTTCGCGGTGGGTGAAGCTCAGGAAGAGTCGTTGCTCGCTTGGCCACCCTGTGGTTCTGTTGTGTTGGCCCTCTGGGTCAGCGTCGATTTCGTTGAAAAGCTCCGATTGTGCTGTGAGCCACGGCATGCCCATGTAGTTACTCAACGGGTTGGCTGGACCGACCATGTGGAAGTACTTCATGTCCCAGGCGTATTCGTAGGACATCCACTCGCTATCACTGAAGACGCCGCATAGTGGTGAGCGTTTGCCAAGGATGGCGGACTCGTAGCCGCACGTGGACTGCATGGCTAGCACGTCCATGGGCGAGAGGATGCAGTCCTCTGGAGTGTACGGGCTGAGACGCTTCGAGATGGGCGTGGCGTATACATCTATGAACTCGTGCTGTTCCTTCTTGCCGGGCTTCTTGGAGAAAGCGGAGCAGGCTTTATGTGGCAGCAAGGCGCGCGTTCCGTTGTTGAGGTTCTTCTTGTTGAAGCGAACAACCTCGATGTCGTCACTCTCAGGGAAAGATTTGATGAAGTTTTTGGCCGTGTCGTACGTCCTTGGTTTTGTGTCTGCTATGACACGCTTGACGGTGCCTGCGAGATCGGCGTAGCGCTTTTTGATGTGGTGACCAACTTTGTGAGCATCGTCTGCGCCCGAAGGAGTCAAATCTTCGAGACGGTTTTCATCGATAGGTGATTGCCACTTGTTCAGGAACTCGAGCGGACCAGAAAAGCCGCCACGATGCTTCTCGAGCTTGTACAGAAATGGTTTGATGAAGTCTTCGTATTCATCGTCGTTGGCGTAGATCGCGCCGTGGCGGATCAGGTAGCTTGCCGAGTTGACTGTGCATCCCTCTGGTGCCCTGTGTTCAAGGCCAAAGCCTACTGCATCAAAATAGGGTGATGTTCCCGGTAGATGAAGGAGAGGATCGAATTGGTATCCTTGCGAGTGGTCAAGCGGCTGTAGAGGTTGTTGAGCCCCAAAGGCGGAAGCTGTACCAGCTACAGCAACCAGCGATAGAATGGCGGAGCTGAGCATCTTGGTCGTTTCTGCCCCGGACTTCGCTATTCTTCAATCTTCCTATTTTTGAGTAAGAGGTAAGGAAAAGCAACGAGTTCAAGTTAGCTCATTCCTGAGCTCGCAGAGCTGCGTCACCCTGTGACGTACGATCTTCACCATCAAAGGTCTCCAGCTTTCCAATGGCCTTAGGCCCCGAGTGTAAACTTTAACTCGTACCTGCAACTTGGCAACACACCACAACTCTCGACGCGTTCACAGCCGCTGATGGTGCGGCTTGCTGGAGAATTAAGTCAGAACTATACATTGAGCGTGAAGACCTCACGAAGCGGCCTAACCGCGATAATGAGAACAGTACGAATAAACTTGTATCAAAGTGAACTGACAAGACGAAGAGCCGTAAAGAAGCGTATTGACATTATTTTGCAGCTTGTTCGCTACCTCCTACGCCTGCCCAGCGTGTCCAACCCTTCTTGGGCAACGACGCGTCAATTCCCACTCACGCCTTTCTGTTCTCCTTGAACATCTGGTCGCGAGGGTTAAGCCAATTCGACCTGTCCTGTGATTGACAACTCACCAGCCCGCTCAGATAGAACGGACCTTTCTTCTTCCCTGATATCCCCTCCATATCTTCCTTGTCCCAATCTTTTCTTCATACGCTTACTTCTTGCAGGCTACCAATCCCGACACTTCACAGCTTTTCTTCTCAGTTGTTCCTGCCGTCTCTTCGCTTTTGCTCGTCCATGGCCCTAACCCTCGCCTCCGACTCAGTGAATGCCTGCTTTTCTGAAGCCGCATTTTTGCTTGCTAGTTCCTCAAGCCATGCTGTCCGATTGATTCCACCCTGTGCTGCAACCGGTCCCCTACCGCGCCCTGCACTCTGACCACGGCCTCTACCACGACCTTCTGTTCTTCTGCTATCAACTCGGTTTGCTTCGGGGACGCTTGCATTGCTTGGACCGGGAGACTGGCTGGGAAGTCGCGCCTGCGTCATTTGTGGCTGAGTCAGTGGCTGCGTTGCGCTTTCGACCTTGCTAGCATGTTTTGCTTCCTCTGGCGAAGACTTCGCAACTTCCTCGCGCGACCTTGGGATATTCCTTGATTCCTCTGTCGAATGTGCCCACTTTGAGGACATGTCTGGCTTCCAGGTCGGGCCCCTATCTCTAGCTGCAGACTGGAAGAGTCCTTTCAACTCATCAGATCCATCCGTCTGTGCAGACGGACTAGGCTTTGATGAAGATGTTGTATGGGACCTTACCTCTTTCACAGGCGTATCGGAAGGAGTGGCATTTGCAGTCAATGTCTTCACAGCGAGCTCGCTGGTGTGGCGCGGCTGTATGGATGACGACGATGCCTTCACGGCGCCAGGCTTTGAAGTTGCCTAGGCAAGTAGTCTGGGTTCGCCCACTTGGATGGCTTTCCACCTAACTGTTTCTTCGGAGTTGACGGCTTCTTGGCCGATAGAGCAGCGGGAGTAACGGCCGTGATGTTTCTCGTGAGCCCCTGATGATCATCTAGCGGAGCAGTTGGTCCGGAGTTGCTTTTGCCCAGCTCCGAGACTGGCAACTGCACAGGTTCTATAGGCTGCGACTTCTGTTTGACTTCATGTACAGCATCCGTCTTCTCTGATAACTTTCTCTGCTCTGAGGTGGTTGTACCGGTTTGTTCGTGAGCAGTAGTAGGGGCTCGCGGAGCCACTATCTGACTAATGCTGGCGCCAAACGGAATGACGGTCTGATTGGCTTGGAGAGTCGTTCCTACTGTCGCAGCGCTCTGTGACGCCCAGCTTGCTCCATCCATTCCAGCGTTCGTGTCCACGAACGGGTTCCACACTGGCTGTGGATAGTTGGCCGCTGCATCGAGAGTGAAAGAGGACGACAGACCAGGCATCAAGAAGTGGAAAGACTGCTGTTCAGGAGGTATGAAAGTTGGTTCAGCTGCAGAGACCGATGCATATCGCTGGGGACAGGCCTGGATCTTGTCATTGTGCCCGTCTTGGCCGCGATAAAGACAAAGATTGTGGTTAATACGAGACCACAGTTCTTCTTCCGGCACATGAGGATAATCCCTCAGTTGTTCCAAGAGCTTACGCGGGCCAGAAGGTGCAGGCTTTGAAGCCGGGTCATGATGCGGTGCTGTCGCTTGAGAGCGCGTGGCAGACGAGTTGGAGGCTGCTGTACCCAATGGGTCGAACGTCGATGCTGCAGGATTGAGAATAGATCGTGATCGCGCGAAGCTGGGGCATTTCTCCTCCTTGTGACTATGGTCAGCCGCACCACACGCAAAGCACACGTTTGCAAGGATTCGTCGCTCGAGCTCAGCGACGCCGCCGGGTATTGCAGCGTATTTATCTTTAAGGTGCTGGAATGCTGCTTGAGCCTTCCAGATACCACAATGACCACCATTGTGTCCTTGACCACCGCAACGCCAGCACGCTTGCCTAAGCTTCGCTTCGCACTTATATTCTTTTGTAACGTTTGTCAAAACCCGAGGTCGCGGGTTTGCAGATACGTAATCTTTCAGAGTGTATGTGGACGGCGATGCTCGGTTACTGCCTTCAAGTAGTGAAACCTCTGTCTTCTTCGGAGTGACCAAGAGTTGAAGCTGATTAATTCGACCTGGTTCTGCAGCTGTCAGTGTAGGCATGAATTGTCGATCGAAAGCCGCTGACTCTGGAGTTGCTTCAGTTACCGGTCCTGACATATTCACACCTGCAACGTGACGCCTGTCCCTCTGGGATTCAAGCGCTGTGGCTTTCTTCGCAGGTACTGACGAATGGACTCCCTTCAAGACTTGTGGCTCAGATGGGTTCGATACTGGACTAGTCTCCCCAGAAGCTGGCTCCTGTGGTGTAGAGGCGTTCTCAGAAGGCTTTACTGCTTGCTCCGTCGCAGTTTGGTTCTGTCGCTGCAGTCTCTCGTACTGCGCGCTAAGCTCAGCATGACTAAGGCCAACTCTCTGCTTTTCTGCCTGCAGTATCTCGTACTCTTGAGTGAGGTCCATTATTTTGGCCTGAACATTGCGTTTAGCCTCAGTCAGCTTTTCAACCTGCTCTTGTAACTCCTGGACACGGCTTTCAACTGAAGCTGCTTGGATGCTTGCTGCTTCGGTAAGTGTCTTGACCTTCTCTCGTAGCTCTAGGACACTTTTACGGGAAACTGCTTCCGCTCTTGCTTGTTCATCACTCTGAGCTCGCAGTTCACTCAGCTCCTGTGTTGACACTGCGTCTTTGTTCTCTAGATTAGAAATCCGAGTAGCGAGGCGTCCATTTTCTGCCACCAGTGAAACATGCGTGAGTTTGAGAGCAGTGAGCTCAGTGTCCTTACTGTTTAGATTGGCTTTGAGCTTTTTGACCTGATCCTGTGACTTTCTACCCTCCTCAGTCTGCTCTACTAGGGCTGTGGCGTTCTTTTCTAGGATCGAGATCTGAGCCGAGAGGCGTTCGTTGGTTGCGAGGACTGTGGCATATATAGGTCTCAGGGACGTGAGCACCGTCTCCATCTCGTTCAACTTGGTTGTGAGATCTTCGACTTCCTCTTTCAGATTGTCCTTCTCTTCAGCCTGCGACTCAGACTCCGCTGCAAGGGCACCGCGCTCTTTCTCTGCTTTTCGCTTGGCAATAAGTGCAACTTCGCGCTCTTTCTCGAGGTTGCCGATCTGCTGTTTCAGATCCGTGATCTCTATGTCCTTGCTTCCATGTCGTTTTCGAGAGTCTTCCTTTTGTTCTCTGAGGTCCATTTGAAGCTTTGCGACTTCGCTGGTCGATGCGGCCAAGGCTCCCTGAGTGTGCTCCAGATTTTGTTGAGCTGCCTCTTTCAAACCTTCTTCTTCTCTGATCCTAACATCTCTAACAGCCACTTCGATGCTCGAAATTCTCGCAACTCTGCTCGCTTGCTGGCTGCACAGGAAAGCTGTGACCACGACTGCACATGCAAGTGCACAGAGTTGACATATATAGTAAGGTACGATCACAAGCGGGTCGAGCAGGACGTAAAGCCATGGCCGTAGATTTTCTCTGGACCAACGTTGAGTCTTGAACCATCGCATCTGCCAGCCTGCTTCGGGCCATGGAGATGCCACACAGCTAATCACCCGACCTTCGGCATCAACGAAATACTCTCCTGGTACAGGATCGATGCTGAGATTGCTCGGCTGAACGTTGATGAAATCGTCGTGTTCCCAATAACCACAGTATGGCGTTTGCAGAAAGTCTGGTGAGGGTATGAAGTCTTCGGTAGGAGGTAGTGTGAGTTGTTGAGGTGGTAATGATTCGGATTTGAAAGTCGGTAGAGATGAAGGGTAAGACCATTGGTATGGTATGAGGCTGTCTTTGGGTAAACCCAGGAAGTACCCAAACAGAACACAGGAGATCCCAGTGACGACGGTGATGAAAGCATTGAAGGGCGGCATTTTGAACCTGAGTGAATTTTGATAGAAATGATTGTCAAACGTCTAATCAGGAGAGACGAAGAGAACTCGCTAGAAGTAGTTGGGTCGAAGTGTCTGGTAGTGTTGAGCCAGCGAAGGTAGGAACGATAGGAATATTTCGAAGGTCATTAATGTGCGGCTCGTTCGTCGAGACCGTGAAACCGTGACTGCACGGCACGTGCTACTCCAGTGAAGAAGTGACCGCTCGTGACACAAAGGGTTGAAAGTGCTGGGGAGTGCTGTAGGCTTTCACTCTGCCTAGCAGACGTCTGTACTGGAAATCCGTGGGAATGGAACTCAAACTCAGTGTGCAAACTAGAATGATTAGTTCCCTTGTGGCATATTTCTGCAGTGGTTGAGCATGGTCTTTGACCGCGTACCTATGGTAGCTTCCGCAAGCAACATCAGTACAAACAAGAACAATGGAACAGGTACAACAGAAACAGTGAAAGGCGATATGCATGTCACATCCAACCCAATACTTCTGTACTTCACAGCCTGCCTCCTCAAAAAGTCGCTCGAATCATCAATGCGATCATCTGGCCACCACCTGTAGTCCGTACCATACATACGCTTTGCGCCACGCTTAAACAAGTCAGACTGTTTGTGCCTATTGCTGCGTATTATTGTTGTTCATAAAGGAATCGACATTGTCAAAATTAGGATAGCCTTGATCGTTGAGGTTGCTCCAGATGTCCCATTCGAAGGTCATTGGCATCTGCCACAAGTCTTGGGGAACAAAAGGCTGTTGAAACGACGAGCCAGAGACTCCCGAAGACATTGCAGACGAAGGCATTGAACCGTTCTGGAAGCCAAGGTTCATGCCTGGCGTCATCAATCTGTCGTTATAATCCGTTGGTGTGAAAGGTACTGGCATAGGCGTATCTGCCATCAAGGGTTGTGAAGCCGGACCCCTTACAGGTGAGTCGTTCATGGAAGACGCTAGATTGGGTATAGCGCTGTTTACTAAAGGAGACCCGCCAGCTGGCTTTCTCGCGCGAGGAGGCGTTCCGGGCCTCGCAATGTTTTGGGCCATGGCCTGTGCTTGTGCCATAGCTCTCTGTCCCGCGGCCAAACTTTGTTGTTCTTCCGGGAGAACTTTACGCTTTCGCTTGCTGCTTTCTCTTTCTGCTTTGTCCAGGCACAAGCGTGCGATCCTGGTGAACTCGGAGCAAACTGTAAGCATGCGCTTGAACGATCCAGTACCCTCTTCGGCGACGACGTTTGATAAGAAATTGACCACCAAATCCATCAGTTTGCAGTCTGCTCTTGCACGCGCATCCTGTGGATTCTGCAGGATATTCGCGAAGATGGTCACAAGTGCGGACACAGGGAAATAGATTATCAGCCATACGCAGGCGAAATCTCCTTGCGGTATGTACTTGATGAGGTGAATTGAAGCTCGTGCAGCTTGAACGCAAAGTGCCGCAGAAGAGAACACTCGAGGATTCAATGGTCGTGCGTTCAAGCCTGAGATGGCGTAATCCGACAGTCGACTTGTCCAGTATCCATGGTGTACTGACATCCGATGTATTGTTGCTAAGCAGTTGTAATACGAAAAGTGTAGCACTACAATATGCAGAACCAGCGGTGTGTGCGAAGCTTTGATCTCATGTTCGGGCCGGAAGTCGAGTGGTATCTTGTCTTTCCAGTCTTCGAGTTCCTTATCGAGATCTCCTATCGTGTTTAGCAATTCACCATCACTTTGCTTGGACGCTTCCACCGAGTAAAGCTTCCTGTAGACTTTGCTGCTGATGATGGCAAATTCGCACATCAGCCTAAATAAATTGGTTTTACTCTTACCATCTGCTAGCGGGATGTTGCCAACATTATCTGGCGGGTCTTCCGACGGAAGCTCAACATTCATGTCTTCGTCATCCTGTGCAGGAGGCCTGCCGGACCGTAAGCAAGTATCTTTGTCGAGCAGATATGCGATCCAGAAGACTCGTTTCCGCTGTTCGGCCTCTACCGGGTTTAGGTTGAAACTCGAACCCTTCTTGTGGAGACCAATGCTGTGCGACAATCGAATTGCTGCCGATATCAAGAAGAACGATGGTTGAGGGTTTGCTGTGCCTGACATGAACAAGGCACATCCGATCAGCGCCTGAACACTTAGTAGATCGGTGTTGCGTATCATAAGCTCCGTCAGCACTGCCAACGCGTTTTTGAGATATAGCCATGCTTTGTGATCGTCCTCGGCCGGGACCACGTTACTCATTACTCGTAAACGGTAAGCGATCGCGAGCGCCACATTGATGCAGGCCCACCATCCGCTGGACTCGTAGGGGTCATTCGAGTACTGCTTTTCCACCAGATGCATGAATGTCGGCTCGTGGAAAAGAGGGAACATGCAGTTGAAGTTCTCGAAAAAGTCCTTGAACAATGACAGCGCTTCATCTTTGGGCGGCAATGCCTTGAAGACTCTTCGCATGAACAGGTCGCCGAAGATCTCAGGTTTCCAGAACATCCACTTATTCGCTTTATCGTCTTCGTTGACTGCGTCCTGTATGGTCTGCTGAAAAGAGGTATCTCCGGTCTTTTCGTTCACCCATTCGATGCCTTTTTGCGAGAATATTGACAGTGCTGACGAGGAGCCTAAGATGGTGAGTGACTGGAAGAGGGGTTCTGAGATGGAACCTACCTATGTATCGTGTCTCACCACAGCCATTCGTGACTAGGGAGCACATCATATCGGAGATATTCTCAAGCTGTTCAACTTTGTCGCCGGCGCTGCCAGGTGATGTGACAGATTCCCGAGGACTCAAATTGTTGTTCGACGGTGTTCCAGCCTGTGAATCACTGCGGTGCAACGAGGGGTTGGGTGTATCGAGGCTAGGTTTCGGAGAAGCCGTCCCCTTGAACTGCGATTTGCTTTTCTCGGCAAGTCTTCGCTCGATAGCCCCAAGATCACTGCGTCCAGCCTCTTCATCAGAGATCAGTCCGGACACCTTCAACAACTGCTCCATGCGCCCAAGGCGGTTCTCGAGACCCTCAATGTACTTCGCGCTGTCAGCGTGGTTAGCGTTCTGTGTCATACGCCGTAGGGTAAGTGTGCTAACCCTTTCGGCGGGTTGCGCTTCTTCTCAACATGGGTGAAGATGCATTCCGTCTTGTAATTTGTACAATGACCACATTTCGGCAGCTTGCCATCGCACTTTATCTTCTTCTTGCGACACATGTCACATGCCTACATCATGGTCAGTGCACGTGGTAGGTTCTATGTCGAAATCACGTACTCGGGCAATGCGCCGCCGCTTAGGGTCATTTTCGTCAATGCCATCTCCCAGGTCACTGTAGTAGTTCCCTGGCGGCAGCGACGGTGCGAGTGGCTGTCCATTGAGATCATACGCGCTAAAAATCTGGGGAGGTTCACTGGATGTGCTGTCCGGAAACTGGCTCAGGTCGTAATTGAAACCATCTTGGTGGTTCATCTCGGAAGAACCAAGTCCGTCAGCGCCAGTCCAGATACAGCCGAATGGTCATTCCTAAAGGTTGCAGAACCAAGCAGTCGTCGTCGGTGTTATTCGACAGCCACGAAGTCGAATGAGTCTGAGGCGATCTCGACGGATGCAGCGAGATGGCAGTCCGAGAACAAGCCAAAGGACATAGGAACAGCAGGTAGGTGTCGTAGACCAAACTTTCGATTAGATAGCCCTCCGCGTATGAACTCAGGGTCTTAGACAGCTACCAGCACGAGACGGGCCTGACTTCTAGTGGATTTGCGAATGGAGCAGGAAGCGTCGCGGGAGAATAACAGCGTCCGAGTAATGGCTGACAATTCAACAGCACAAATGCAGTCATCCACCATGATGCTAACTCCGGTCAGAAAATGAGTACGTCAAATCGTGTTCGTAAAAGATTCATGCTGCTGCATCATCATCGTCGGGCCCGAGTTGGTCCTCGCGCCGGCATCAAGTTTGCGACAGGCCGAGTGGGCTAAGCATCCTGGCGTCTTTTGGTGGAACCTAAGCTACTCGTGGAAACATATGCTCCAGTGACTCTCAGGCACCACGATTTGAGACGTGCAATAGTCCGGTCTACTTCGTTCAAAGCTTGACCATGGTGGTCTTTGAGGCAGCAAAGGACGGTTTGCAAGACACGCACACAGTTGCGCGTGTCCAACTCCCCAAATACGACCTAATAACCGATTCTAAGAATATCCTAAGCAGGGAAGATCAACTAGGCCTGCCTAGGGTCGTCGATCTGCAGGCGAAGTCGAAACTTTTTTGCGGGCGAACGATAGCACCGATGGACGGTCCATGGACTTAGAACTCGGGATACGCGTTTACGTATCAGCCCAAAGCGAAAGCTAATCGCCACAATGCTGAATGCAAGAGAAGCAGCGCGAGATATGAGCTACACTTTTGCCGAAATGCAACTTCTGTATTTGGAAGGTTCCAGGAATAAGATCTGGTTATTGCTGCTCCTGAAGTTAGATGCGCGATGACTTCCACATCAGATATGAAAATCCGTGCGAGGTTTGTAAGGACCCGAGTTCGCCTGTCGGCCGAGAGGAGTACAGATGAGTCAGATTTGCATTTGCTGACGTGATACCTAGGTACTGCCCTTACGAGTAGGACGAGATCTGCCTGGTCGCTCATGCAAAGTTATAACAACGGCATCTACCCGTTCCGCACAACACGTGCGAGATACCAATTAGTTCTCGGAGGCTCCGCGTGGAGTCACCGTGTAAGAGAGATCTTTGTGTGGAACGAAAAGTTCAGATCGAGTTGTCCGACTGTAGCCTGCCAGGGTACAGAAGAGCGAAGAGAATGCATCATTAGGATGTATAACATCCAGCCTAAGCGGACCTATGCGCATCTTTATGTGAACATGTACTTGCTTCCATCGTCACTCGAGAGTGCCCGTAAGCACTCAATCGTAGTAACAACATAAACGCCTGCCAAAACTCAAACCCAAACCTGAACTCCGTGCCTTCTTGCCGTAGCGTCCGCTGTAACGATCAACATCAGCCTCCTAATGCTGTGGTATCTCCATAGCAGTAACAAAACGCTCAGGCGCCGGTCGACCCGGTTTTTTGCTAGCCAACGCCAACTTGTCTGCTTCCAGGGCGAGCCCCTTCGTGCGGTCGCTCGCGACCACGATATCAGGGTGTGGAAGCAGGCCACTTCCCTCGGCTGGTATCACGACAGTTGATTCTTGCGATAGCTGATCTGCGATCTTTCGACTCAATTCCACCGTGTGCCGAGGAAGTGCACCAGGTTGGGTATGCCCTGGTGGAGGATGCGTTACGAATGTGGTCGAGGGCTGCGACATAATACCGGCGGCTGCGGCCGCTGTTGGTGTTGTGGTTGTTGGTTCAATGTGAGGGGGCTCTATCGCAGGCTTGGGTGCGGTGTCTGTGGTCGTCGGTTCAACCATGGGAGCCGCAGATACAGGTCTTGAAGCCGAGGCTTGGGTGGCCACGTTTGTGGTTTTTGGTTCTCTAGTACGAGCGGCGTCTTCATGCTTAGGCGCGGATACTGGGGTTGCAGTAGTTGCCGTGTCTGGCACCGCTTCCGTGGATGTCACAGGACTGATGTACTCTGCTGTTGTCGCTGGTTGTCCTGGTTGGGCATCCGGAACGTGGACCTTGGAGTCACCCATAGGTGAGTTTCGGACGCTTTTTGGGGACATATGCGATGGGATAGCGGATGCTTGCTTCGGAGTCACGGGCCTTCGCTCTGTGCTTGACCTGGCGGCAGTAGGAGCTGCAGCAGGGCCCGGATGTGAAGGAGTTGTGGGTGCTTGCTTCGGAGTGGCCGGCCTCTGCTCTAGGCTGGATCTGGTAGCGGGAGTAGCCGTTGCACTGGCTGGCGGTGTGTTCCTCTTCTCGACAAGAGTGCTCGGTGAATCTTCTCTGACACCTGATTCCCTCTTCACCGGTGCTTTAGAGCTCACACTCTGCCTTTGACTAGAGTATGCGCTCTCCCTCCTTTTCTCTTGATGCACCGGCACCTCGGTGTAATCAGCGGCATATATTATAGGCTTCTTTTCTGCAATCTCTTTGTCGCTCCTTCTTGGCTTGCCATTCTGTGAGCCCACCACAATCCTCTCGTTGTTCAGCCATAGCGCGGGACCCTTGACCCAGCCTTTGTGACCATCTCTTTCAAGCGCATTGCGGGTCTCCCCGTCCAGGTCGGGCGCATCTCCCCAGCTCCAACCAAGCCGGCCGCCGTACTTCTTGGGGATAGAGTCTATGTGCATGAAATTTTCGAGGGTTGGCTTGACGTCCTTCTGAGGGATGATGAAGATTTTGGAAACGGTTACTGGGTCGAACCAGCGCTTGATCCAGCCCCAGACTGTTGGGAAGAAAGAGGGAGCACCGATGATCTAGAATGTTAGCAGGGCTGTAAAGGGGGTCGAAGGAGGAAGCAGCTCACAAAGATCCTGTCGAGTGTTTCTGGGTAATGCGCCGTGGCCAGCACACTGGCGTCCTGCATGTGAGTCTTGAGGTTCCAGAACTGGCGCAAGCTGACGCCCGTAATGTCGACGATGTTGGTAGAATTAGTGACTGGCACTTCAGGGTGTGGTCTTTCTAAGGAGGAGCACAGCGGCAGAACAAAGTTCAGGAGGTTGTGGTACAGGGCAAACAGAGGTAACATCTTCGGCGCGGTGTCGAGGCCCTTGTGCTTGGGTAGGTTCGCTTTGTAGGATGCTGACTCTTTCTGGTATTTGTCGATCGCTTTGGCGTCCAAGCCCTTGATCTCGTAGACGTAGATGGGAATGCCTCGCTTGTCTCGGTGGCCCGTCCATTGAGGGTACTGCTACGCGTCAGTTACGCCAAATGCCTCGAGGCCGTGTAGAATCGCACCAGCTGTCTTGCTCTCTCAAAGAAGTCGACATCGAAGTGCTCGTACAAATCCTCGACATGCTGCTCCTTCATCCATTTCTCTGTCTCGGTGAATTGACCGTAGGCGCCTTGCACGTCGAACTTCCGAGCTCTCAGGTATCGTCTGCGGAGCGGTCAGTACTGAGGGAGACAAGATAGTACCAGGAACATACAGTAATGTGCCGTCGTCGTGCGTGGCCTTGCCATTGACTGCGTCGGGGCTCCACCAGCCATCTTGCTCGAGCTTCAATTTGAACTGTGCGAGCAACCCCTTCTGCTCTTCTGTGAGGTGATTCAGCACTCCAGTCTGTGTGTTCGTCGTCGTCATGCGCGACAAGGAACTCGGATCCGAAGGCGAGCCATCTGCCTTGGAGGCTTGCGACTGCCCAGTAAGCGTGCGGTATAGCTGCTGAGCCATCTTGCTGCTGCTGCGATCACGATCAGGCCTGACAAGAGGTCAAACTTGCCCAATCTCTACGCGTCACAATGAAGGGTTGTGCTAAGATATAGAAGGAGCATAGAGAAGTGCATGCGGCATATCCTTAGTTGTACAACTCGACCGTAAGCGCATGGCGAGGACCATCCGAATTTCCGTCGTCCTCGATTTCGTATCGCTTCCTCGGGCGGCCCTAACGTCAGGCCGCCTTACTAAACTGATGACATAGGCCCGCGAAAAAGTAAGCATGTCATATTCACGCTGACCAAGACGGATCCGGCCTACGCTCGCAAACTCTATTGGACAACGTGGAATTGTTTTCGCACTGGTTTTGCCTTTGCCAGGGCTTGGGAGCCTCTGCCGCCCACTTATGCTGCACTAAGCGTTACGAGGCTCTTGATCCTCGCGGTCGGCAGCAATGTGTGCCGACACTTCGGCGGAGATATCTAATCGTCCATTCGCGCACTACGTGCGTACTTGTGTAAAACTCACCAACTGCTTCTGCACGGCCACGAGACCATTCTGAAGCAGCGTCGGGGCTTGCCAAAGAGCGATATCAAGCGAATGAGGCTAGCAAGCGCCATTTATCAAAAGCCAGAGTCTGCCGGTTAAGGAAGACCGGATCGCCAAGTCATGGGAAAGTGGGAGAGCGCCCACGCCTTCCCTAACTTTATGCCTGCTCTTTCTACCGTCTTCCAATTCACTGACCTTTGTTGTGTGCATGACAGGTGAGCTTTGAGTCGTTACTACAAGTGACTGGTGTTAGCGAAGCTGGATTGGGGTGAGGACGTGACAGGAACTGCTTGTTACAGCGAACATGACATTTTTGCTTACGTCGGCTTTCTCCACAGCGGCTCGCTACACCCCAGACAGCCGTTCACATATCAGCATTCGGGCTAGGTACAGACAAGGAAGCACCGTCATACGAGCGGGAGCGACCAGGAAGTACTTTTCCTCTCACGCCATTGCTTAGCTATTTCACCAGCTCGAGCAGCACTCATGAGCTCCTTTTAGCAAGTGACTCCTCGATGTCTCTCCCGAAGCTTCCACAATCCAGGACGAAGCCCATCATCCTCGCAATGTTGTATTCGACACTGTCGTGCGCACCACCTGGGCTAGTCGTTGCGCAGCCATCCTTCAGCATCAGCACGTCGAGACCGTGAGCATACGCATCTGTACACGAACCATTGACACATTGGTCCGTGTTCACGCCAGCGAAAACAAGAGTCTTAATGCCCCGGTCTTGGAAATAAGCTCCAGCTGAAGATGTAGGTAAGTGCAATCCCGTGATACGGTTCTTGTGCAGCCAGACATCTGGCTTGGAAGTGCTCAAAGACGCCTCGAAAGACTCCTGAAGTGGTGACGAGAGCTCTGAATTCCATTGATCACGCATCAGCATTCGTCCAGCGGGGATCGTGCTACCATCTGACAACGTGACATCTCCAAGCGGTCGGCCTAGACCTCTGTACGTGCGAGAATCCTTGCCCAAATCGTTTGTGCAGAGCGTGTTCCCTGCAGAGAAACTCTCTCCTGGTCCGACAGGCGAGGAGTACGACTCGGTGAAGTCATCGACAGCCATGGTACTGAACCCAAATGCCCTGAAAACACCTGGTGGGAGTGTCTCCAGGTCTTCATCAGACAGTCCCCAGTTCAACCACACAATCTGTATGCCTGCTTTGCGCGCTGCTGGAATTGCATGCTCAAGCAGCGCATCCTGGGCTTTCAGTCCTTTTGAGTCTGCCGGCCGTCCAAGGGCAGTAGACAGAAAGAAATTCTGCATGTCAATGATAACAAGCGCTGAAATGGCTGGATCAATGGTGACAGGTGAAGTGGTTGTCTGCAGTGTGATAGCCCCCGGCTTCGACAGCGCGGTTGGGGGCGACGGCCGAGTCAGGTCAAAACCTTTCTCGCTGTCATAAATCCAAAAGTCGTCCTTCACATTGCCGATGATGGCTTTCTGTCTTGCGCTACTATCAGCTGCCATCGCCTGACAAATGCTCGGCTTTATACAAGTTCCTTAAGGTCGAGACGACGATACGACCTGGACAGTCGTTGGCTGGGCTTTTTGATACGTGAAGAATTAAGTGAAGTGTAGAATCTACACTCGGGTTTGTGGTTCAGATGCTTATCAGTCAAGTGATGAGCAGTTCTCCGAAAGCATTCCACCCGTTCCACGAATTGGAGAAGCGCGCCAGACTAGCAATGCTGTTCGCTAGCACAAGTATTTGTCTTGCTCTTTGAAAAGCATCAAAACTGCGCAAGATCTGTGCATTCTATGGCTAACACAGTCGTGTTGGAGTCAATGGACAGGGAGATCACGCCGACTACTATCACACTGAACGTGCGATCCATGCTGAAAACCAACGCTACGCTAAAGTTCAATTCTTATGGAAGAATGCGGAGATGATACCCCTTGGTACGTAGCCTTGGGCGCTTCTGCGTATGATCAGGCCAGCCATGCAGAGCATGGCTACCATAGAAGCCGGACCCAACCATGACCATGGATATCAACCAGGAGCCGAGAAGGCAGGATGCTCTAAGGACGAAGACACTTCTGCTCACGACGATGAGGAGGATCAGGGCGAGCAGTGTGAAGGGGCAGCAATACAAAGAAGACAGCAGCACGGGAAGAGGCAGCAGCAGGACCCGCAACACTCCGAACATTCCTCGGTGAATGCAGCTGGATCCCTGGTACAAGTCTCAGCTCAATCCAAGGACGACTATTCCTCGCTCAGAGGAGGAAGCTACGGAGACAACCACGACCCCGACCATGCTGAGCCTGCGTAGTCCGACCCAAGCCACGACGCAGGTAGTGACCACCAACACATACTCAGTCGAGTTGCAGCAGAGAACTGTTCTGCCTCTTTCCTCGCCCACTCAAGGCCTCAGTTTCCTTATTCTAGTTAGCCGCGCTTCTCCCGAGTGCTTCGAAGCATACATATAGTACGGTGATTCCTCGACGGCAGATTGTCTGGTGTCGTCTAGTCTGGTCTGGCGTGGTCTACACACCTATATTGAAAGCTCGACAGTTAAATAGCTTTGTCGAATGCGAATGCACGCGCCACGCTCGCGATCGTGCCTGTCATGCCATGTCACGGTATGTTCACTGATAGTCTTTTGTCAACCGTCGTGTCCAGACCACTACACAGATAGGTTGGTCTACCTGCAACACAATGAAAACGAGAACCTATCCTGAACCATACCTGTAATCCGCAGTGAATTGCCCACTTACACGGACAAGGCACAAGAAGATCTCAGCAAACAAAAAACAAGTAAGAATGAGATACAACGAGAATGGATCTGGCACAATTGCATTGCGCTATCCAAGCGATAGACTGAGTACGACACGACACGTTGCAACATTCTGCTATGCTCCTATGTTGTAGAGCTCATGATGTGATTGATGTCCGACAAAACGCCCCTTCCAATGCGTAATACATAATGCATGCTCATTCGCTTTCGCTTCATTGTGACAATCTCGCGTTCGCTTGCTATACATGATCTCGTAAATGACACTCGTAGCTCCAAGCACCATGCTTTCAATGATAATGACTGAATGTAGTGGTGGACCTGACTGAACTGAATGAAGATCGTAAGCTTCCGGTCCGTTCAATGATCGACTTTAGCGATTGATATGATCTTCGTCTTTCTTTTTGGGCCTGTATACGAGATGTGGGCCTTGATTCAAGCATCATCTCTCTCCTGTTACCGTATAGCGCCCCAATCGTTAAGCCTGCTAGACCCAATCCTGGATCCTCTTCTCGAACCATCGCCATGTCCAAGTCCTGTCTCTGCACCGCTCTTCTTCCCAAAGACTTTCCAAAACCTGAGTGTCTCGTCGCCTGCACCCGTCACTATTTGAGTGCCGTCAGGATTCATACTCAGGTACAGCACACGATAAGTGTGGCCTGTGAGTGATACGACTTGTTCCATCTTGGGGTATTTCCACACGACGATCTGATTCTGGCTGTACCCATGCGTGCTCACAATCTCGTCCGAGTTCTTGCTCCATGCCAAATTACAAACTTGACTTCCTGTGTCGACTTCCTTGATCAAGCTTCCTGTGCTCGTGTTCCAGAATTTGATTGTCCTGTCTGCTGTGCCTCCTCCAGATGCAAGCAGATGCCGCTGGTGAGGTGACCAGGCAATCGCCTTTACGGCGGCAACATGGTTTGAGAACCGGTATAGAGGCGTCTCGGAGAGTTTGTCCCACACGCACAGTTTGTTGTCATTACCACCACTCGCCAGTTGACCGTCTTCAGTGTTCCATCTCAGTCCACACACTTCTTGCTTATGGCCGGCTAATCGTCTCAAATACTGATCGGGCGCCCTCACATCACGGTGGTAGATAAGTCTATCACGCGAGCCGGATGTGAGGATGTGGTCGTTCCATGCTAGAGCGCCGACTCGTGCAGTATGACCGGTCATTGTTCTTAATCTGCGCGAGCGCTCTGCATCGTAGATCTGGACGAAACCTTTGTGTGTTCCGACAGCAATATGGCTGCCTCGTTGGATCCATTGTACCGACGTGACCTTGTCATTGTCTGGCAATTTGCAAAGTTGAGTGACTTTGCCGCTTTGACTATTCCACATATACACGGACGAGCCAAGACCAACGCCTAGTATGTTTGCTGAGCCCCAGTCGACCAAGTTGAGGTAAAAGTCGTCTTGTAACTCTGGAGCATCGAGCACTTTGAAGGGCACTTTCGAGACAGGTCGAGGCTGTTTCCTGGGTGTCTGCAGTATTGACTGAGAGGTATAATTTATGGGTGATACAGAATAAAGGTCGGATTGTGCGTTTAGATTGATGATGCCCGGGCGTCCCCCTCTTGACGAGCTTGGTGTTGGATGTCCTGAACCTATCTGTTTCTGTGGGGAGCGATAATTGAACATGTTCTTGTGATGCGGCGTAGAGGGTGTTAATGAAGCTGGGGGTAACGTCGAAGCAGGTGGCTGGCCTGGAGGAGTGGCTCTTCTCATATAGAAGTCTTCTGGTGTCCTTGAGCGTATATCTTGAGGTACTGTGTCTCCCATGATCTCGTTCCGCAGTACTCTCGAATAAGTGCGGTTGGCTTCTTCTGTCTTCTGGTAATGTAATTCTTCGTGCGCACTCTTTTTCCTTGACCTCGACGGCGTTGCCGGGGAACCGGTATCGAACAGCAAGCTGTAGCTGGCTTGCAGATCTTGGCCGTCGCGATTGGGGATAAATCTGTCGCCATATACTCGTTGCTTCTTCCGCTGAGGACTGTGGCCGGGAGTGTATTCTCGCTGTCTGCTGGCATTCTGGACCTCGCTCAACCTCTGTTTCAAAGCTTCTTCCTGTATTTGCTCTGCCGACTGCTTCCGCGAATTCGAACCCGCTCCGTCATGGTCGAGAATCCTTTTGCTTGTTATGGTCGGAGGCGTCCTTGACTCTGTAGGAGTAGGCAGTGAAGGTGTGTGCGGTCTCCTTGTACTTTCGAGGTCTATCGATCGATCCTCCTCCATTGTGTTTGTAGAACGGCGCTCAAAGCAGCCGATCAAGCTTGTCAACTCCGATCACTGCCTAGAACGGCTTGCATGTACCATGTAGGTGTGTCTGTCGCGCAATGGTAGTTTGTTTAGTAGATAAATTGTGGGAAACTAGCAGGTTGCTATGGTATTGTCCGTGGTGAAGAAGTCGCGACAATAACAGTAGCGAGCGATAATTCAGGATGCTGCTGAATATGAGGTGATAAGCAAACGAACGGCGATGATGATGTTCAATGGAATGCGCAGTGAGCGTTTCGAATACTAGTGGTGGTAACGTTGGTGTCGACTATACTATGTGAAGCACGTACTGTGTTGGTGGTGAACAGCAAGCCATCGGTAACTGAGATTGAGGGCGGAAAGAAGAGGGCTGGCAACGGCATCCGCTGACACAAACGGCAAGCGCGACATGGTACCTGCGACTTGAACCTGCGGCGGCTGCAAGCAGATCATCAAGTGGAGTCTTGGGGCTTTTCGAGCTGCTTCACCCTCCTACACCATCTACGTATCCGGCATGAATTCTACTTATGATAAGCTGACTTCAAGAAGTCATCTACCTGATTGCAACCCTTGCTTAGAAGAGATCCATCCTCGAAATGACTGGTGGTGTTTAAAACAATCCCAGCTGTTCTCGAGCTCAGATGGCATCACGAGCAGAAGCACGAGTATACACGCTTATTTTCATAACAAATACATGACACGACCTCATGTTGACCGTGGGGATGATACAGGCGCGTTTGTGTATAAGCAATACGCGTGTAGGCCACATTTAAGGTGTAGCTTTGTTGATGCTTGGGTGTTTCAATGTCAGGAGGAGGCCACATCCGGCTGGCTCCTAGGCGGCACGGAGTACCCCAGTCTTGCCGCTGAACGTATTGATAGGCGCACCTTGCATGGTGGCACGAAGCTTGGACCAGAAGTCGCGTGCAGGTAAGCTTCAAGTCCGGCTCCCCATTTTGCTGCCTGAAGGGCGGTCGGGGTTTAGGGCCAGTCCACGAGCTACAACCACCACCTAGGCAGGTATATACACTGCTCGCTTGAATACATGCTGTGTAGGCTCATCTTTCGGCGCAGCTTCTCAACATCCATAATGGCTCCCGTCAACATCAAAACCGCCGCCAACGACTTCCTGTCATTTGTCAATGCATCGCCAACACCGTTCCATGCTGTTAGGTCCGTGAAAGAGAAGCTGACCAGTGCTGGTTTCAAAGAGATTAAGGTGGGCAGCATGTTGATGTTTGGCTTGTGCGACACACACTGATCCATACAACAGGAGCGAGCGTCATGGTCGTCAACCTGCGTGCCAGGTGGAAAGTACTTCTTGACGAGGAACGGATCGACCGTGGTTGCCTTTGCAATTGGCAAGAAATGGCGCCCAGGCAACCCAATGTCAATGATAGGAGCACACACCGATTCTCCATGCTTGCGCATCAAGCCGGTCAGCAAGAAGCAGGGAGAAGGGTTCCTGCAAGTCGGTGTTGAGACCTATGGCGGTGGTTTGTGGCATACATGGTTCGACCGAGATCTTGGAATAGCCGGAAGAGTCATGGTACGCGGTTCTGACGGCAACATCACTCAGAAGCTCGTCCATATTGACAAGCCCAGTAAGCGTGCATGGGGAGAAGCTGTGACCCTTGACTGACCTATGCTGCAGTTCTTCGGATACCTACCTTGGCCATCCACCTCGACCGACAGGAGACTTTCTCCTTCAACAAAGAGACACAGCTTTTTCCAATTGCAGGATTAGTCTCAGCAGAGCTGAAGAGGAAGGGAGGCTCGAAGAGTGAAGAGGCTACCGATGCTACCAACACGGACTTCTCAGCTCTGAAGGTCACAACACAACGCCACCATGAACACATTGTCGAAATCATTGCAGCCGATGCCGGTGCCGACCCAGACGACGTTGTCGATTTCGAGGTCGTGCTTTACGATACACAGAAGGCATGCCTGGGTGGACTGATGGACGAGTTCATCTTCTCCGCAAGGCTTGACAATCTGAACCAAACATATTGTGCGACCATGGGCTTGATTGACTCGCTCGAGAGCAAGACTGCTCTGGACAACGAGTCGTCGATCCGCCTGATCGCTTGCTTTGACCACGAAGAGATTGGCTCAACCACCGCTCAAGGTGCCGACTCTTCCATGCTACCTGCCATAATACGAAGGCTCAGTGTCCTACCCGCATGCGTGTCTTCGGAGAGTAGCGATTCGGAGGACTCCTACGTCAAGGCCAACGATCCCGACTTATCGACAGCATACGAACAGACCTTATCGTGCTCCTTCCTTGTGAGTGCTGACATGGCCCACTCAGTCAACCCCAACTACGCTTTCAAATACGAATCGGATCATAAGCCAGAGATGAACAAGGGCCCGGTCATCAAGATCAATGCTAACGCGCGCTACGCCACAAATTCACCGGGCATTGTCCTGCTCCAAGAAGCGGCACGCAAAGCACCAAAGAAGATCGAGACCGACGAGGCGGGAGTACCTCTTCAGCTTTTCGTGGTCCGAAATGATTCAAGTTGTGGCAGCACTATTGGTCCGATGTTGAGTGCAGCCCTTGGTGCCCGAACACTTGACCTAGGCAATCCTCAACTTTCAATGCACAGCTGCCGAGAGACAGGCGGCACCGACGATGTGCACCACGCCATTCGTCTCTTCAGCAGCTTCTTCGAGAACTATTCGAGCCTGGAGAAAACGATCCTTGTTGATTGACTGGATGATAGTGGTGCCGGCAAAGCGCGTCTTTGACGCGTTGGAAACATGAGGGCGGGGCAAAGATGTGGCATCGGCGCTTGTTGCCGCTGACAGGCCGATCAGAAATGCGGTCATGCCGAACACGCATGCTGTCGCAACAACAAAACCATTCTTGAAAAGACAACACACATTGCACTGCAAGCTTCACCCTCAAAATGTCTCAGCCACAGTACCTGACCGGCCAGAAAGAATCTATACAAGAGTTCCTATCCAAATATGATGTACGGTTTTATCTGCGCCGCCTGGTGCTTCACGGCGCTATTCGGCAGCCAACTCACAATATGCTCTAGATCTTCCTTTTCGATTGCGACGGCGTCCTCTGGTCTGGCGACCACCTCTTCGATGGCACTGTAGCCACCCTTGAAATGCTGCGGGCCGCAGGCAAGCGAGTTGTCTTTGTCACAAACAATTCAACCAAGTCGAGAAAAGACTACTGCAAGAAACTAGAAGGAATGGGCATACCAGCGACAGAGGAAGAGGTATTTGGCTCTAGTTACTCCGCCGCAGTCTACATTGCTCGCATCCTTCCAGAGCGTCACCCCGACCTCAAGTCGAAACCTAAAGTCTTCGTTATTGGTGAAAGTGGGATAGAACAAGAGCTAGACAGTGAAGGAGTGCCACATATCGGTGGGACAGACCCCAGTCTTCGACGTCTCGGGATTAACCCAGACGACTACACCAAGATCGCAGCTGGAGACCCCACCATGCTGGATCCAGAAGTGGGAGTCGTGCTTACAGGGTTGGACTTCCATTTTAACTACCTCAAGATGTGTCTAGCATACCACTACATCAAGCGCGGTGCCATTTTCCTCGCGACGAATATAGACAGTACACTGCCGAGTGCAGGCGCCTTGTTCGCCGGTGCAGGCACAATGTCCGCGCCGTTGGTCAAGATGTTGGGTGGCACTGAGCCGGTAGCACTGGGCAAGCCGAGTCAAGCCATGATGGACGCCATCGAAGGAAAATTCAAATTCGACAGGAGCCGGACATGCATGGTTGGTGATCGAGCAAACACGGACATCAGGTTTGGACTGGAGGGAAAGCTGGGTGGTACTTTGGGTGTGTTGACCGGTGTTAGCACGAAAGAGGAGTTCCTGGAAGGAGATACCAGGCCGCATTTCTATGTGGACAAGTTGAGCGATCTGCTTGCTGCGAAATGAGTCTAGCCTGGACCGGGACAAATCTGGATGGTATGTCTGGGTGAGGCAGCTTAGATACAAGTTTCTCCCAAAGCTCAATGTAAAGATCTCGATTACCACGATGGGAACGGAACCTTTGTACACGCACCCTTCCACCCGACTAAGACATTGCCACCATGTTTTCGGTTACCTGAAGAGCGTTGCTCACACGGGAAAGAGGTGGGGAAGAAGGTTGTCTTCTAGACTTCGCGGAGTCAACGTAGTACTATGGACCAGCATTATGCGAGAGACTGCACGGGCGTTACATTTCATATCTCGTTGTTGAAACACACGACGCACAGCACAAAATGCGATTATTCCTGAAAATCAATCGTGAGACGGCACCATTAGAGAGTACACGACCTATCACCAAAGCACCATGGATGCAATGACATCCCTACAAGCTCCGAGTGATTCACTGACGGGCATCAATCTTGAAGCCTCCCTGCAGACCGACAGAGGACGGGACGGAGTCATAGGCTGCATCGCATCGCGTCGTGACGGACCCTCCAGCTTCCCGAGTTACCCCCACCTCCGCGGCAAGCATGCCTTGTTCATAGTCATAGAGGTCGACCGAGTGGGGCTGTCCAGCAACAAAAGCACAACCTCGAGTGAGACGGCGCCGCAGCAGCGCGTTTCCCCCTTTCTCACGACGACGTGGGCGTCTTCGGCCCTGACCTTCACCTGGCAGCCGCGGAGCACACGAAAGCACGTCTCCTGTCTGAACGAGTTGATGCGCACTGCGGGGTTCCGAGTTGCGAGGTTACGAATGGGAGTCAGCTGCAGGCTGTGGGGGGCGCTGCAGTGGCGGGGTGACGATGTTTCGAGGCGTGAATCCACAGAAGTAGGCACGACGGTGCCGGCACTAGACCTAGGGATAGTAAACGAGAAACTGTGTGTGGGACAGGCAGATCGAGGTGAACCTCCAAACAGGTGTCTCTGTGCTGTCGGACGTTCTTGACTTGCCATAGAAGCACGCGGAGGAGGCCGATGCTCAATAACGCTAATAACACTGCGCTGAAGTATGTCGCGAAGCCGCAGGTTGCGTATGCGTCTGCGAAGGCCGTGACGTCGCAGTTCATGATGGCTAAGGCGATGTTCCTGCTAACGCTGCTGTGCCTATGTTAGTCTTTCCGCCTTTGGTGGACAATTTGTTAGATAACGAGGATTCGGCTGATGTGGAGATGGGTAAGAAGGTCATGAAGGCAGAGGGGGGCCCGGAGCATGTGGGTGATGTGGTGGATTGGCAAGCGAGTGGTGCCGCTAACCTTAAATGTATCGGTGGCCATGCTTCGACAATTAACGGGGGGAGTTACGCTGGCGCGTGGGCCAATCCAGGCAGAGAATGAAGCAGGCTTGGTTGCTCAAGAAATCTGATGTTCAGTTCTTGGTGGTGGCTTGTGGTATGGTTATGCGTATTGGTGATGGCTGACTGGTACATGGTGAATGCATGTTCGACAGCCTAAGCTTCCACCTTATGACCTCAGACTACGTCTGAATTGTGCTTAAGGGCAGTGAAAGCAGTTATAGACGTTCGCTGTATGACTACGATCGTCTCCGATCGTCTGAGAGTTCAAGTGACCAGTACTTGGTAAAACCAAGGGTCTGTTGGCTACAGTAGTAGCTGCATCATGGTGGGCTCTGATAGACGTAATGGATAGTCACTGCGAACCCTTCGGTCGATCGCACCGACATCATAGCGGGCTCCTCGCGGCAAGTCGAGTTCGATGTCGCTATACTGTGAAGCACAAACAATGGACACGTGATGCGACACCTCAACTTCCTCGGGGGCGAGCATACCGACCAGGCGTTATGCGTGGTCCTGCGTCATTGCGATTACGCTAAGGTTATTGGATTGGTGAATAGGTGCTTTAACTACATGACAATTGGGGTACAATAAAGTTTGCCATAAACAGGAAAGATTTGCCATCTTGATCTCGATGGCATGCTGGGATACGACATGGCTGAGTGCTAGGCTTGCCAAGGTCTCGCTGTCCAATGTCCAGGTATTGACGGAAAGATACCTACTCGTAGAGAACAATTTGATTGCCATTTAGAAGCAAATAGAAGCGAGGAATGCTACTACTGTAGTAGCAGTCAGATTGTAGTGGGGACGCGTAGCTGAAGACTTAAGCAAAGCTACTGCAATGCATGATATGGGCTTACGGTACCTACAGCCAGAGCTAGCTTGGTATCGGCAGCTACAGTAGGATCACGATGGTGCCAGCAGCGAGCCGCTTCTGGATGAAACGCTGTCCGATACTTTCCCTCACCATGCGGCAGCCGAACATCAACAGTAAACTCGAGCTAAGTACAAGAAGCTAAAGTTCTGGGAACTGGGGACAGGCAAGCATGATGGTTAATCGGGTACCAAATTGGTAGAGGCCGGCAAGAAGGCGGAAGCGCTCGGGCTACTTTCCAAGACGCCCCAGAAGGTAGAGTAGGAAGGCGCAAGCGTACTTTGATTTCTTTTGCACATGGCAAGGACATGGGGGCCTGCGGCTATTTGAAAGTAGAACAACACATCCATGATTTCTTTTACGACACGAGTATCAGACAAGCTCGCTGCAGGATACCGACCTAGCATGTCTGAGGAATGAGGTTGCGTTCGTATTGTTCGATCAGCTTTCGCCCATGCCAGTAATGTAAGCGCGAGCAAAGACAGCAATTCATCTCGTGCAGCGAGCAAGCACTGCATCTGGCTGCTCGGAAGGACGTGCAAATTACACGATGACAATCCTTGTAGGGTACAGATATGTCTAGATCTTTTGGCGTGATAAGGTTCGTATTACTCTACTCCAAGCCGAAGACCCGACCAGAGTTCTACATGTAGTCTAGTTGGCAATTTGCTTGAGCTTGAGTGGCTGAAAGGCAGTCGATATTCAGAGGCTTGAACCCAGCCTCGGGAAGTTGTTCGTGTGGAAGCGCGATCGATGATCCTCATAATTTTACCCGTCCCTGGTTAGACACGAAATGCGCACAAGATCGAAGCACCAAGAGGTCGGTACCTTGGTCGCGCCTGCAAGAAGTCGCGCTATCCCGTACTTTTTACGCTGCACACATCTCAGCTTGGGTTGCTGAGGGCACACACCGCCTAACCAGGCTCTGAGCTCAAGTCGTTGACCCAACAAGCATGCACAGAGTACTAGGCTGCTCATCAGATACGACTGATCGTATCGTCCATCCACTCTATGGGCTCATACTCATTGCGCATGTCAGTGTCTTCAGTGGTTCGATAAGCACCACCACCCAGTATGACGCCCAGAACTTTTCATGCTCGCCCGATCATGCGCTAAACAACTGGCCAACCTCATTTGTAGAAGCTTTACTTTTCTGCTCACCTGTGACGAACGGCAGCATACTTGGTAGCCAGTGGGTCCTTTAACGAGCCCCAGATGCGTGCTTAGCTGCCACTTGAGCGAGGGGCTAAGAAGATCAACCCCCGGCCGAGCAGCTTGGCGAGGGGCACCAGGAGACTGGACAGTCGCTAGCGTACCCCTCAACATGATCGATGTGGAATCAACGGCAGACTAAGGGCCCTGGTAGCCCCATAGACTCCGTAACGAACGGCGCTGAACACCAGGAAACACCACGCTAAGTGATAAGGTCTGGTATGTCGCGTGGTTTTTGGACTTGCGCTTGCCTGTAAGCATGAGGCGAATCGAGCATGAGGATCTTACGCATAGTCTGTCCACACTCAGATTCCATCAGTCGCCTGTGAAAAATTAGATCTGCATGCTCGACATAAGACCTGCGTTGACCCCGACGCCTTTCCAGCCTTTCTTTCTTTGTCCTCTTATCTGCATTTCACATCACCTCTTTCACAATGGGGCTTTTCGGTGACAAAAACGGCAACCATGACGGCCAGGAGAAGGTCGTCGCTCCTGCAGACGGCGATGTCGACGTTGGCCTCGTTGCTGACAATGCCGATTTACTCCAACGACGACTCGGCAACCGTCAGATCCAACTAATCGCTATTGGTGGTTCGATCGGAACAGCATTGTTCGTTTCCATCGGCTATGGTCTAGAAAGAGCTGGCCCTGCTAGCTTGTTCATCGCCTTCACAATACAATCTTGCTTCCTGGGTATGATCAACAACGGTATGGCGGAAATGGGCACACTACACCCAGTCGCTGGCGGGTTCGTTCGTATGGCTGGCCACTTTGTCGACGATGCCTTTGGATTCATGGCTGGTTGGAATTTCTTCTTCTACGAAGCTCTCCTTATTCCTTTCGAAATTACAGCACTCAACCTGGTTCTATCCTTCTGGAGCGATAATATCCCAGTAGCAGCCGTATGTGCCGGGTGCATCGTATGCTACGCGTGAGATCCCCTCAAGCGACTTTACGTACCCAAACACCGTACTAACATCCAATATAGTATCCTAAACTTTCTTGCGGTAAAGGCGTATGGCGAGGCCGAGTTCTGGCTTTCAGGTGGTAAAGTCATTTTGATTTTCATGCTTTTCGCGTGAGTGGCACGAAACGCATATCATCCCCCCGCGCAATTCTGACGTTCTTCACAGATTCACCTTCGTGACTATGGTCGGCGGTAACCCCCAAGGCGATGCATATGGCTTTCGCAATTGGGAAGACGGTGCGTTTGCTGAGTATCGAACCACCGGCACACTTGGTCGATTCGAAGGTTTCCTTGCCGGTCTCTGGAGCGCTGCATTCACTGTCGTCGGTCCCGAATATATCGCTATGGTCGCAGCTGAAGCAAAACGCCCTCGCATCTACATCAAGAATGCTTTCAAAACTGTCTACTGGCGGTTCGGTATTTTCTTCATTGTTGGCTCCCTGTGCGTTGGCATTGTTGTCAGCCACCAAAACCCGACCTTGGTCGCCATCGTTGGCGGAGAACTTCCTTCCGGTACTGCTGCGGCCTCACCATACGTTATTGCTATGAGGGAATTGGGAATCGAAGGGTTACCCCACGTCGTCAACGCCCTCTTGTGCACCAGCATCTTCTCTGCCGGTAACACATACACATACTGCGCCACACGGACGTTGTACGGTCTTGCTCTGGAAGGTCGTGCTCCTAAGGTCTTGACGAAGTGCACGAAGAGCGGAGTGCCATATTTCTGCTTTGCTGTTGTGATCTGCTTCCCATTCCTCTCATTCCTCCAGGTCTCCAGCAGCTCAGCGATCGTCCTGACTTGGCTGGTCAACTTGATCACGGCTGGTGGTCTCATCGACTATATTGTTATGGGCGTAACATATATCTGTTTCTACAACGCGTGCAAAGCACAGGGCCTCGACCGAAAGTCGTTCCCTTATACTGGGTGGTTTCAGCCTTGGTGTGGCTACCTCGGAACTGCATGGATGATCCTGATCGTCTTCTGTTTCGGTTACGCCAGTTTCGCTCCATGGTCAACCGACGGGTTCTTCTCAAACTACACCATGCTGGTGATTGCCCCATTCACGTTCGGTTTTTGGAAGCTGTTCAAGAGGACCAAGTTTGTCAAACCGCTTGAGGCAGATTTGGTATGGGAGCGACCAATTGTTGATGCGTACGAGGAGTCTTTCCTGTCGCCTCCGATCGGATTCTGGAAAGAGCTGGGACAGCTTGTTGGAATTGGTCGCAAGTCGTACAAAGACCGACGATCATCCTCTGTGATATCTAGCTAATCTCGGTAAATACGACCAATGCGACTAGTTATGTTGAGCTCATATGGAGACGTTGAGGGAGGTAACAACTCAAGTCACACGTTTGTCGTTGCTTGATACGGAGAGATACCGTGATATTGAGCCGACGGGCATCGTTCCCGACGGCTAATTTGTGAATCATGATTTATTACTAGCATCAGCGAGTCAACTTCCATCATTCAGCATGTTCCTGCCAGTGAATATGGATGTCCCGCTGATGCGTACTTTATCGACAACAGCCTAGCAACAATGGAGTGCCCAGCATCGCACCGCTCGTGGTCGTTATAGTCTCCGCTCATCAGCTCGCATCCACGACAGACACAGCAGAAGCCAACCCGCAGCACCACAGACCGCGACGTTCAACACAGTACGAAAGGTCAAAACCTCGGGGTGGGGAAGCGCAAGTCTCTTGGCGACCCTTGCACACACCGGTGCCCCCGGCTCAGCCCTGTAGAACAATCTTTATCTTCATGTGACATCTTCAAAAGGTGTTTCCAGGAACGGCACTCGAGACTCGAGTCAATCCTTCAACAAGAACGAGAACAACGTTCAACAGTGCATCCGGGAGCACATCGCGCCTGACACGGTGACAATGCAAGTCACCGGCAGCATGTATGACACCAGCGAAACCGGACTACGCTCTGGCGTAAAGGACCATTGCAAACAAGGATCAAAGTTGCGTATCGTTCGACCGTCGAGACCATTACGTGCAGAGCGCGGTCTAGCAACAGGCCTGGATGCGATGAATTGGACTAGGTTGGGTTGAAGGACTGGACTGTCTCGAGACTGTGGGGGAAACGCTACCTAAATACGTGAAATATAATGCGGTTAGCGCTGTGCTTCTGTCATGCTGTACTCTCCACGTGCACGAATTGTGCCTTCTCCTCGTGTCTGCTGTCCAGTAGCGCTGGACCTGATTGTTTACTTCTGAAAGTGACTCGCCTTGACCCTTCCTCCCTGTTGCTAAAACACATGCTTCTGACGCAGTGCCTGCCTCGCACGTCCGTAAGCAGGCGAAGTACTTCTTTCTCCACGACGGACTCGCCTTCGGCCTTCATCTGTCTGGGGGGTCGCACGGTCTACACCGGTTTGCCTGCAGACGGATGTCCCCGGTCGTCTACTTCTTTCATTTAGCGACGACTGGCGAGACTTCTCGTGTTAGCACCAAGCACGAGAAACGGGAACCTCATGATGGATTATAGTCTGACCAATACCTTACATTCTGAAAACATGTGCCTTGAGACATTATGCTAACTTCACGGACCTCCACTTCTTGTGGCTGTGATATGTGAATCGCCATGTTTTTCGCGTCCTATTGTAACCCGCTGGGTTGAACCATTGCTCTCGAACATAGAACAAACAACCAGAATCTTAGAACTCCCAACTACGTAACGACCTTTTTTGAAACCTGAAGTCCAACCAATATGTCATCAATAGTCACCAGGAATGAAGAACGCCGCCTACTGTTTGTTGTCTATCCATCCTTCCATCCCTTTACCAGTGTTGAAATCCAAATCCAGATGCGATCCATGGCTTTTGTTCCTGGTCTTCTTGACCTTCACATACTCCCAACCCAACCGAAATCACTTACTCATCTCCCACCTCAATCTCCAAGTCACGCCACTGCTCTCGCTCTCTGTCCTCCTCGTTGTCCTCCTCCACTTCCTCGTCCTCGTCGTTGTCAGCATCATTATTGCTGTTGAGCGCGTCCCACGCAGCCTGCTCATCATCGTCCATGGTCTGGCTAGACGCCGCATCGCGTGCAGTAGCATCCCTCGCAGCCGCACGAGCCCTCTGTTCAGCTAGGAGATCAGTATCTGGCGCCTGGGCGTGCCATCTGGTGTTGCGATTTGAGGTTTGAGCAGGACGGTCCTCTTCTAGGGATTCATCGTCCTCTTCCTGTTCCTCTTTCACCGCTCGACCATGGCTCGTGCTCTTAGCAGGGATGTCTTCGAACTCTTCGTCGTCATCGTCTGAGGAGATAGGATCTTCCTCTGAGATCTCAGACTCGGAATCATCTGCCGCGTTGAGCTGAGCTATCCGTCGGCGCTGCTCCGGGGTCAAGCCGTCGTCTTCTTCATCGTCGTCATCGTCGACGGCTTCCTCAGGAGGCAAATCTCGAGCGGCCTGCTCTGCTTGGTATCTCGCCACGGTGTCGAAGCCATCTATTACGTCTTGTTCTGAGGGCAGGTCATCTGATGCAGCGTCGTCAACGTAGTCGCCATCTGTACCATCCGACTCGTCGTCGGGCTCCCGAGAGAACAGAAGCGCTTCTTGAATCCGAGCTTCGGCTTCTGCAGCCGTATCCTTAACTGGTGCTTGGACTGGTGCAATTCTGCGACGGAGTGGTGCTATTTGACGGCCCTGGGCATTGACCGCGGGTGCTGGGGCAGGTTTTGGCGCAGGTGTTGACGTCTTCGCAGGTGGGAGTACTTTTGACGGCGCAGCAGCAGGCTGAGGCTCCCAAGGCGGCTTACCCCCATGCCTATTCTCATGGATCGTATCTACGGCCTTGGCGTGGTTGTAAGCTCTTGCCTCTGCGAGCAACTTTTGCGACTCAGCAGCCGCAGCCTCCTGCGCAGCCCGCGCCCGTGCGAACATATCCATCGTCTCGGGCTCTGCGTTATCGTCCCGGGCAGCCCTTCGAGCCTGCGCCTCTGCGATGATGTTCTTCATCTCCACCGCTGCGGCCTCTTGTCGTGCCTGCGCTTTCTCGAACTCGGTTTGGACCTGAGCTTCCTCGGCAATCGGGTCGACGCCGTCACTATCTTCGCAGTCTGACGGCGTGTCTAGCTCAGCGACCATCTGAGCGACGTTTCGTGGGGTTGTCGTTGGGGCATCGTCAGTCGTGTTCGCTGAGGGCCCTGCATCGGCTGCCTCCTGGAGAGCCTGCTGCTTCTCGAATTCTACCTCGAACGATGTCACTGACGTCTTCTGGCGCAGACTGTAGGCCCGCGATCATATCTGCGAACGCTGCGTTTCCCTGCGGTGCTTTTGGTGCGGAGTCATCAGCAGATGCCTCTGGTCTTCCTTCAACAATGCCTGATGAGGTCTCTGCCCTATCGACTTCTGGCTGAACGTTGGCCTCAGCGGTGGTTTGCATGGAGTGAGCCTTGGCCACGTCAGCTTCTCTTGACTTCTTGTCCAGTTGAGTCAAGAGAGAAGAGACCTCCCGTTCAAGCGCAGTTTGTGCCTCTGTCAGAATGGCATTATCCTGACCCTTTGCCCGCAGTTCATTCTCCAATGAAACAATCCTCACCCTGAGCGACGAGGTCATCTGTGCTGAGAGTTCGAGTTTGTGTTCTAGGGACTTCTTGTCCTGTCTCAGATCCTCTTTTTCGTTCTCCAGCACAGATTTCTTGTGACCTCGATAGGTTTCGGCCTTTTCAGCAATGTGAACCCTTCGTTCCAGAGCAACAAGATCGTCCTCGGCCTGGCGCACTGCATAACGTGCCCGATCGCGCTGTTGTCGAATTGTCATCTTCTCTTGCTTGTGGTGCAGTTCACGGTAGACCAGGAGCGCAAGTAAGAGGATGATGGCGAGGAATTCTGCTAGGAGCGTGGAGACCAGAGCGATATATATATCACGCGAGCCAATTGGTGCTGGTGGCGGCGATGTTGATGGAGGCGTCCACGGTGCAAGAGCCCCATATGTGCCGTCACCAAAGTCTTTGATTACTTGTGAGGTGCCTACCCAGCTTGGCAAGCAGATATCTTCTTGAGTCTGCGGGGGGTCGAACGGGTTCGGAGGGATGTTCAGACATATGTATTGAAATCCAGACGGGTTGTCGTGATGGTAATCTTCCCGGACAGGATGATAAGTAGGGACAGGAGCCCTCGTGACTACAGTCTCAAAACTTGAAGTGCTAGATGATTTGGTGGAAACCGTTGAAGAAGCATGGGGGATGGTTGAGGAAGGCGGGACGCCGACAGGCTTGTCAACCCACCGGATGAGAGAATCCAACGAACTGCGCATTGAGCCTTCGCTGAGTGGTTGCCAGACTGCCAGAGTCTGTTGTCGGCTTTCGCGGTAGAGGAAGCACGCGAGCACCGTGACCACTGCAGCAAGGAGAGAATACATCTTCAGTGACTTTATGGGGAGTTCAGCGAAGTGATCGCAGGTGGTGGTTGTTATTCAAATGTAGGGTATTGTGCTCACAACGCAGCCGTTTGGAAAGGAGACGAGCAGTCGCAATGAGCTGCTTGGTATGAGAAACGGTTGTATGTACGAAGGAGGAGGTTAAAATAGAGGTGTCTTCGCGACTGGGTATGGGAGATGACTTTGTGGGAAAAGAATGTTTAAGTAGGGATATCTTTTGCAACTGGGTAAGCAGAAAATGTTCGAGTGCCGAAGATGTTTGTCCTCAGTGACTTGAAACATGTGCGGCGTGCAGTGAAAAGTGCAGTCATCAGTGAGCGCGACTGTGACGGCGATGTCAACAAAACCAAAAGCGCACGTGGAATGAGGCTGATTTTGTTTGTTAGCCAAAAGGAGAGAATAGTGGCGCGTATGAAAGGTAGAAGTGGGTTTCTTGAGGCTGGCAAAACGGAGGTGAGTGAAGGTTGGCAAGGACTTTCATTGTTAGCGTTGGACAAAGTGAAGGACAAAGCTGTTACCCAAATTACCTTCGATGGCGACTGCCTTTGTTGTATATACAATGAGGTCGACAAGCTCGAAAGGAGATGCCTACGGTGGAGGGAGGCTGCAAGGTATCGATCTGTCGACTCCCCACGAAGGCTGGTTGATATTTTCGTATCTTGCGGGTGAGGAGTGATCGTATTTCAACCTGTGCGAACGCAAGAGACTGTTTGATACGAACAAGCTGATCAAATTGCGGTAGCCAATCCTTCTGCCGTTAGCCACCTCTTGCTATGTGCGCCAGTTGGCTCCTGGACAACCAATGAATAAAAATATCTTAGTTGAACAGGCGCTTCCTCCAAGATAGTGTAGGCGTGGAGACACATCGAAGTTTACTCTCGCACTTGCCTCCTAGCCAGCCTACACAGGGACGACCTCTGCACATTTTCAGGCCAAACAATACCGTCCGTAAACGCTGGTTGCTCCTTCTACACGCCGGCTTGCTCATGGCGGCTCGTATGACTGTCATCATGCTGGACACACTTGCGGCAAATTAGTACCCATGGCAAGAGTACAGCCGATGATAGCTTTGTTCTATTGTGTTTTCCAGCAAGCTCTTTCTTCGGGGACCCGACGGTAGGCCGTGAGTGCTGGACAGGCATCAATGCGTCCCGTTTGGCAAGCAAAGACAACTTGCCACTGAGCAGGCCTGATTAATTCTGCGAGCTGCGCGACCCGTGCCCGACCATGGCTATTGTGATGGAGGTAAGCGTGTAAGGCGGCTTTCCTAGCTGAAGTGGTCATGGTGCCACCACGTGTGACCAAGGACGGCGCCAAGTCTTGCTGTCAGCCAGGTCTTGGTCTCATGGTTGAAACAAATCCGGCGTGGTGTCGTGTAGTACTATGGTGACGGGCAGGTGGTCAGTTTTCTTTAGTCGACATCCGGCTGATTTGCGTGCTGAAAAGTGGTCAAGTCAAACAGGACTTCTATTTCTGGGTCTTGTTGAGGTCCTTTGCGCATGTGGTAATCGCCACCTAGATCCAGATCCAATCTTTCCGGGGTTGATTTATTGTCAGGGTGCAGTAGGGTAGTTGAGATGACACCCTCTCGCTCAAAGAATTGGCGGGCGGCGGAAAAGATGTGGAAGAAGAACCTCGAAAAGGCTCTGGCGGTATTCTGAAGGACGCTAGTGGTGGTAGCAGAAGGGGAAGATTCGTCGAGTTGGCGGGCTCGCATCCATCTGGGTACCCGGTTCATGCGGACAACGCCAGGATCGACGACCATGTCGTATGGCCTCACCAGGACGCGATGGCTTCGAAAGGGAATTCTTCGGGTCGCGGTGACCTCGAGGAAGACATTGTCGAGCTGCTTGACCAGGGTGATTCTTCGGATCTGGCCCTGGGCACGGTACAAGGTCCAGTTTCCGGCGAGGATCAGAAAAAAGCCCAGGGCGGCATAGACGACCGCGAGGTAGGGAGGGATGCCTCTTTTTCTGAGCTCTTCAGGACTGAGAAAGCTCAGATCGGGTATGTTCAGATAGATGGCGGCGAAGCAAATGACGCTCAAGCAGTAGCATTGAGCGCGATATGCTCTTAACCGACCACCGGCGTTGTAGAGGAGGGTAGTGCCAGAATTGTACAGCTGTTCTGCCAACTCGACCCTGCGAAGCTTGTACAGGTCGTTCAGGTTGGCAGCAGTAGGTCGCGGTCTTGAGGCGATAGAGGCAGGTGCCGATTTGGGAGCAGCCGCCCTTGTAGGAGGGACCCTCTTTGGTGGTGCAGTCGCATAGTGTCGAAGTGACGAGCCAAAGCACAGTCGGCCACGAACTGGCTGCCTCTGACAAGTCCTGAACAGAGATGAGAGCATGGTGGGAAGGGGGTTGATGTTGAAGCTGGGACGCCTCAAGGTGCAACTGTGCTATACATTGTCGCACTCCTCGGAGCCTGAGAATACAGGCCGAGCTGCAGTCGGAATAAATCTGGACGCGACGAGGAAGGAAGTCGCGATGGGAGGACAGAACTAGCCAATCGGGGTGGTCCACCACAGGCCCACCAAGCGCAGGTGCACATGCGGACCTGCCCAGCCCGAGCCAGCGATTTGTTGAGCTCCGCCAGCTGTTGCTGTGTATGCCTCTACTACCCGACTCTTCGACGACTTGACCACCCAACTACTCTGCTCCAGTCACTCATTCCTCGTCTCCGTCCTTCTCGTCTGCCGGCCTGGCTTTCCTCTTCTGCCAGAACGGCCTGCAGCACCCGCGACTGAGCCAATATGGCTGCAAGAATGCCAGTGCGGCTGCTAGCCCGCCATACCCGCTCCCAATGTGCTCGCAGACACTTCTCACACACCCCTTGGACGCTAGAAGCACAGAACTTCACCATGCCCGCAATGTCGCCCACCATGACCGAGGGAAACATCGCCAATTGGAAGGTCAAAGAGGGCGACTCGTTCTCCTCGGGGGATGTCTTGCTGGAGATCGAGACAGACAAGGCTTCCATGGATGTAGAAGCCCAGGACGACGGCATCATGGCCAAGATCTTTCAGGGTGATGGCAGCAAGGCGGTCCAGGTCGGCTCGCGCATTGCCGTCATAGCTGAACCCGGCGACGACCTCTCCTCTTTAAAAATACCAGACGACACTTCCAAGCCCGTCTCATCTCCGGTCGACAACATGAAGCAGGCGGTAGAAGAGCAACAGACTCCATTCGCTGCGCCCAAAGGCACGCCGGAGAACAAGAGACCAGACCGTGATCGGCCCCTGACCTCTCCCCGTGGCCCTGGCCAAAACCCCAAATACCCGCTCTATCCTGCCGTGCAAGCCCTTATCCTGGCCAAGGGCATCCCCGAGAAAGATGCGCTGAACATCACCGCCACCGGTCCGGGCGGGCGTCTTCTCAAAGGCGACGTCCTGGCATACTTGGGCAACATCGAGGCAGACTACAGCAAGTCTCAGTCGGAGCGCATCGAGAAGCTAGGCCATATGGACTTATCTAACATCAATGTCGCACCAAAAGCAGACACAGGTGCCCCCGCGGGAGCAAGCACTGGTCCTGCCGTTGGCCCCGACTCGGCTGCGGCCCCAGCTAAAGAGGCACCCAAAGTCACCTCGGTGTCCATCACCGTCTCGCTCGCCGAGGTGCTGAGAGTGCAAAAACGGGTCCAGGAGGCGTTGGGTACCACCATGCCACTGTCCGCCTTCCTCGCCCGTGCAGTAGACCAGGCCAACGACGATCTGCCCCTACCGAAAGGTACCAAGGCAAGCGCAGATGACTTGTTCAACGCAGTGCTTGGCCTTGATCGTGTGCCTACAACATCAAGAGGTACCTACCTACCACAAATCACAGCTCTACCCTTGGCCAGTCCGAGTCCAGCTATGCCCAAGTCAGCGAGCACGAGACCGGCGAAGAAGCCGGTGGACATTATCGACATTCTGTCTGGAAAGGCAAGGCCAGCGCGATCAGTGGCCGGTCGGGCAGCACTCGCTGGGTCTGGCCCATCCGTCTCGGTCGGCGCCTCAGGTGCCCTCAACATCTTCAGCTTGACAGTACCTGTTGGTGAAGAGAGAAGAGCGAGGACGTTCCTGGAACGGATGAAGACGGTTCTGCAGGTCGAGCCTGGTCGACTGGTCCTGTAATTTTACACTCGAGACGAAGTACTTGTGCAAGCAGGGAATCGGCGATGGTGCTTTTCATCTGCCCAAGTCTCCTGTAGCTATTATACCCTACTCAATAGACACGGGTTACGAGAAAGCTACTGAATGTCCTCCATGATCTATTTCTCAGAAGGCGGTTCTGTACCACCAGGCGAGTCTTTCTTGCTCACCGGTGCACCCTGGGCATAAAAGTCCAGGCTTCACAAGCCTAAGTTAGCGCAGGGACACCCGCGGCTCGGACGTCATTTCTTACCCCACAGTTCGAGAGTACCACGCTGGCAGTAAACACATTTGAAGCGTACCAAGTGCATTCACCGTAATTTGCAAGTAACCACATCTACACCTCTCACCCCCCCTTTCATTCGTCCACAAAATACTTCTTGGTGTCCGTCAGTCCTTGCATTTACATATTTGGAGTCTAAAAGTTTGCGAACATGGCAGCAATGCAAGCCAAGGTCAAGTCGGTGCTGTCAGGCGACACTGTGATTTTGACCAATGCCAAAGGTCAAGAGCGAACCTTGTCTCTGGCATACATTTCTGCACCACGACTGAAAAGAGAAGGAGATGAGGTATGAGCCCCTTTGGCCAGGGTGGGGACAGGGACTAATACGACGCAGCCGTTCGCCTTCCAATCGCGAGAATACCTCCGCCAGCAACTGCTTGGGAAAGTAGTACAGTTCCAGGTCCTCTACGCCATCCCTACCACGAAACGAGAGTACGGCAGAATCACCGTGCAGAATGGCCCCTCCTTACCCGAAGATGTCGTCTCCGAAGGTTGGGCTAAGGTCAGGGAAGATGCTGGCCGCAAAGAGGAAGACGAAGCTGCTTTGGCATACCTCGACAAGCTGAGATCTGCCGAGGGTGATGCGAAGACTGACGCCAAAGGCCTCTGGGGCAAGGGTGGCCAGATTGAGTCGCTAAACGATTTACCCGATGCCAACGCCCTGGTGCAGCAGTACAAAGGCAAGAAGATTGACACTATCGTCGAGAGGGTTCTCACTGGTGACCGTCTGATCGCCCGCCTCATGCTGTCCGACTCAAAACACCTGCAGACTATGGTTGTGCTGGCCGGCGTCAGAGCGCCTGCGACAAAGCGCACTAGTCCCGAGGGCAAGGAAGTGCCTGCTGAACCTTACGGCATGGAGGCTCACCAGTTCGTCGAAACGAGACTACATCAGCGAAAGGTCACCACACAGCTCGTGGGCGTCACTCCCCAGAACCAGCTGATTGGTATCGTGTTGCACCCCATGGGCAACATCTCGAAGTTCCTTCTCGAAGCGGGTTTAGCACGAGCCAACGACCAGCATGTTACACTCCTAGGCAACGAGATGTCGCAGCTACGACAAGCGGAGAAGACAGCCCAGAACGCTAAGAAGGGCGTGTTCGAGGGTTCGACAGCCCAGGCTTCGGCCGGTCCACTAGACGCTGACTTCACCGTGAGCCGTGTCATGAACGCAGAAACCATCTTCCTACGCCCACGCTCTGGTGAAGAACGAAGGGTCAACCTTTCCAGTATCCGGCAGCCAAAACCTTCCGACCCCAAGCAATCCCCGTTCGGTGCAGATGCGAAGGAGTTTTTGCGAAAGAGGTTGATTGGGAAACACGTCAAGGTCACAATAGACGGCAAAAAGCCGCCTTCGGAAGGCTTCGAGGAGCGCGAGGTCGCTACCATTGCCATCAACAACAAGAACATCGCTCTGACTCTCGTCGAAGCTGGCTATGCCTCAGTCATACGCCACCGCAGAGATGATCCCGATCGAAGCCCTGATTACGATCAGCTGCTGCTGGCAGAAGAGGCGGCACAGAAAGAAGAGAAGGGTATGTGGTCGTCCAAGCCGCCAGCCGCTAAGCAGTACCAGGACTACTCGGAGAGCCTGCAGAAGGCCAAGATGGAGGCCTCAGTGCTACAACGCCAGAAGAAGGTTCCAGCTGTTGTCGACTTCGTCCGATCCGGCTCACGCTTCGTCGTGCTCGTACCTCGAGAGAACGCAAAACTCACCTTTGTTCTGTCTGGCGTAAAAGTTCCAAAACCCGCGCGCCAGGCGGGTGATACCGCAGAACCGTTCGGCCAGGAAGCTCTCGAGTTTGCAACCCGGAGGTGCATGCAGCGCGATGTAGAATTGGACGTGGTTTCGTTGGATAAAGTGGGTGGCTTCCTCGGCCATCTTTACGTTGGAAGGGAAAACTTCTCGAGAGCACTTGTCGAAGAGGGTCTGGCTGAGGTGCACCAGTACTCTGCAGAGCAGTCTGGCATTGCGAACGAGCTCAACGCAGCCCAACAAAAGGCGAAAGAAGCAAGAAAAGGCATGTGGAAGGACTGGGATCCATCTCAGGATGAAGTCGATGAGGAGGAAGTACCTGCTGCCACGAACGGCACGAACGGAACAGCAGAACGACGAAAGGCCGACTACAGGGATGTCATTATCACTCATGTCGATCAGGAATCCTGCAAACTTATGTTACAGACGATAGGAACCAACACAACTGGTACCCTCGAAGAGATGATGAAGGCGTTCAGCTCTTTCCACCTGAACAAAGCGAACGCTTCGTCACTACCTGGTCCGCCCAAGGTCGGAGACACAGTGGCAGCGCAGTTCTCAGAAGACAAGCAGTGGTATCGAGCACGCGTACGTCGCGTCGATCGAGAAGGAAAGAAGGCCGAGCTGACGTACATCGATTACGGTAATGGGGAGACACTACCTTGGTCGAGCCTGCGGCCTTTGACACAACCACAGTTCTCAACGCAAAGACTGAAGGGCCAAGCAGTCCCCGCTTCCCTGAGCTTCATCCAACTACCATCACCGCAATACCTGCCTGACACGATCCGATACCTCTTCGACCTCACCGAAGGACGCCAGCTCGTAGCTATCGTCGACCAGATCGAGCAAGACGGCACCCTGTGTATCACGCTGAGCGAGCCTGGCGCACCGGTTGGCGAAACGGTCAACGCCGAACTCGTCCGCGAAGGTCTGGCACACGTGCCTGTCAAGCTCAAGGCGTGGGAGAGGGGTGCAACGGACGTTCTCGCGAACTTGAAGAAGATGCAGGAAGAAGCGTTCAACGAGCACAGAGGAATGTGGCAGTATGGCGACTCGCTTGGATTGGAGGACTGAACTGCTACTGCTGCCGCTACTGCTACTGCTAGATAGCGGGAGTGCTGAATTCTGAAGCCTTTTCCTCTTCCCACGTACATCCTACCCACATCATCTCTCATGCTTTCTCACTTGCCTGGGCTTCCGTACGGTGTCGCTAATGCTTCAATGCAATACACTCCCCAACACTTCCCCTCAGTCTTTACTTACCAAGCGCCTGACCAAAAGCGCCCCC